>Ga0209281_1000001_pt1 | contig 1933496 bp, 1774 predicted proteins | sample MedtruBG_FD_187514 | JGI IMG/M metagenome (GOLD analysis project Ga0209281, IMG submission 187514) | Root nodule microbial communities of legume samples collected from California, USA - Medicago truncatula BG (SPAdes) (version 2) | ecosystem: Host-associated > Plants > Roots > Nodule... | reverse complement strand
ATTAAGCAGTAAACTGATGTAAAAATCAGTGGTTGTAGAAAAATTCGGTGGAGCGGTAGTTCAGTTGGTTAGAATACCTGCCTGTCACGCAGGGGGTCGCGGGTTCGAGTCCCGTCCGTTCCGCCACTTATTAAGAGCCCTGAGTTAACACTCAGGGCTTTTTCTTTGCCTGAAATTTGATTATTGCTAAATCCACTAAGCGTGAAAACCTGGCAAGCAACCTGCTGGCGCTGGATCTAGCGTTAGATGCCAATGATAAAAAAGCGATCGCTGCTCTGGATTGCAACGATCGACTGGCTTCGCAGTGGGATTAATGCGTTAACCCCCGGATTCCTTTAACCCTCTTTAACAGCTCCTCCGGGAGTAATGCCGATCAGTTAAGGATCGGTTGAACGATCCAGTGGTTGTGTAAGAATCCGGAAATGTTGACGCATCTCCGGATTTTTTTATGCACATTGGACAGGCTCTTGATCTGGTATCCCGTTACGACTCCCTTCGTAACCCACTGACTTCTCTGGGTGATTATCTGGACCCGGAACTCATTTCCCGCTGCCTTGCCGAATCGGGCACCGTCACCCTGCGCAAACGCCGTCTTCCGCTGGAAATGATGGTCTGGTGCATCGTCGGCATGGCGCTTGAACGTAAGGAGCCTCTGCACCAAATCGTTAACCGTCTGGACATCATGCTGCCTGGCAATCGTCCCTTTGTTGCCCCCAGCGCCGTCATCCAGGCACGCCAGAGGCTGGGCAGCGAGGCCGTTCGCCTGGTGTTCACACAGACTGCGCAACTGTGGCACCGTTCTGCCACTCACCCTCACTGGTGTGGACTGACGTTGCTGGCCATGGATGGCGTGGTCTGGCGAACGCCGGAAACCCCGGAAAATGATGCCAGCTTCCCGCGCCAGACTCACGCCGGACAACCCAGCCCTTACCCGCAGGTGAAAATGGTCTGCCAGATGGAACTGACCAGCCATCTGCTGACGGCAGCCGCCTTTGGCACAATGAAAGACAGCGAATACACGCTGGCTGAGAAACTGATAAAGCATACGGCAGATAACACGCTGACTCTACTGGATAGTAGGCTATTACTCCCTGGGCCTGCTTAATGCCTGGAGCCAGGCCGGTGAGCATCGTCACTGGATGATACCGCTGAGAAAAGACGCGCAGTATGAAGCGGTCCGAAAGCTGGGTAAAGGCGATCACCTGGTCACACTGAAAACCAGTCTGCAGGCGCGGAAAAAGTGGCCGGAGCCGGGAGAGACAATGACAGCCCGACTACTGACGTTTACCCAAAAAGGAAAAGTCTGCCATCTGCTGACGTCGATGACGAATGCGATGCGCTTCCCGGGTGGAGAAATGGTTGACCTGTACAGCCATCGCTGGGAAATCGAGTTGGGATACAGAGAGATAAAACAGACGATGCAACTGAGCAGACTGACGCTGAGAAGTAAAAAGCCGGAGCTTGTGGAGCAGGAACTGTGGGGCGTGTTGCTGGCCTACAATCTGGTTCGTTATCAGATGATAAAGATGGCGGGAGCACTGAAAGGATACTGGCCGAATCAACTGAGCTTCTCAGAATCCTGTGGTCTGGTGATGCGAATGTTGATGACGTTAAAGGGAGCTTCACCGGGGCGGCTCCCGGAGCTAATGGGTGATCTGGAAAGTCTGGGGAAGATGGTGAAAATACCAATAAGAAGAGAAAGAGCCTTCCCGCGAGTGGTAAAGGAGAGGCCCTGGAAGTACCCAAAAGCTGATAAAAAAGTCAGCCAGTTGCTTAACTGACTGGCATTACTCCTCCGGGAGCTGTTTTTATATGTTCACTCAGAAAGTCGATAAATGCCCGAATGCGTGTACTCACGGCACGGTCGCTGTAATAGACGGCGCTGAACGGCATCTCTACCGGCAGGCGTTTATCAGCCATCAGTTCCACCAGTTCACCTCGCGCGATTTCCCGATCAATCATGTAGTCCGACAGGCAGGCAATGCCGTTTCCGCTGAGGCAGAGCTGTTTAAGCGTTTCACCGCTGTTTGACGAAATTCCACAGGTAATCTCGTGAAGTTGACCATCACTACAGGCAACGGGCCAGGTGTTGAGGGATACGGGTTCAGTGAAACCCAGGCACAGGTGTGCCTTCAGCTCTTCCACTGTTTCCGGCTTCCCGAATCGATCAAGATAGCCCGGCGAGGCGATAATCTTCCGATAGCTGTTAAAGAGCGGTCGGGCGCGTAAACTGGAATCCGTCAGGGTACCAGCACGGATCGCGACATCCACTTTTCTCTCGATCAGATTGATAAAGGTTTCGGAGGAAACAAGAGAGAGCGTAATTTCCGGATAACGTTCACGGAAAGGCTTTATCAACGGCATCAGAAAATGCAACATTACCGGTGTGGCGGCATCGATACGCAGCACCCCGCGTGGAGTGTTGCGTGTCTCCATGATTTCCGTTTCTGCCGCCGCCATCTCCTGCAGCAAAGACTGGACGCGGCGAAAATAGCGTTCACCTTCTTCTGTCAGACTGAGCTGCCGGGTTGTGCGGTTGAGTAAACTTACGCCGAGTTTCATTTCCAGCTTTTTAACTGCCCGGCTTACCGCTGAGTTTGCCTGACCTAACTGTTCTGCTGCCCGGCTGAAACTTCCGCTTTCTACCACTGAAACAAAAATGGCGAGTTCCTCTGAGGTTGCTTTCATTTTTGCTCCTGAGGCAAAATTGTATTGAGATTTAGGATGTTTTTGTTATTAAACCATCCCGGCATACTGCGTGTCATCCGAATACTGATGATATGGAGTGATTTATGCCTCTCGCGTTATTTGCGCTGACAATAAGTGCCTTTGCTATTGGCACAACCGAATTTGTAATTGTAGGCCTGGTGCCGACAATTGCCGAACAGCTGGCCATTTCTCTGCCTTCTGCAGGGATGTTGGTTTCTATCTATGCTCTCGGCGTGGCGATTGGTGCGCCGGTACTGACGGCGTTGACCGGACGTCTGCCGCGTAAGCAGTTGCTGGTTGCGCTGATGGTCCTGTTCACGTCGGGCAACCTGCTGGCGTGGCAGGCTCCTGGCTATATGACGTTGATTGCGGCCCGTTTACTGACCGGTCTGGCTCATGGGGTGTTCTTCTCGATTGGCTCAACCATTGCCACCAGTCTGGTGGCAAAAGAAAAAGCAGCCTCTGCCATCGCCATTATGTTTGGTGGTCTGACGGTTGCTCTGGTGACCGGGGTTCCTCTGGGGACGTTCATCGGTCAGCATTTCGGCTGGCGCGAAACCTTCCTCGCCGTTTCTGTGTTGGGCGTGGTGGCGTTGATCAGCAGTCAGTGGCTTATTCCGGCGAACATTCCGGGACGTGCGGCAGCGACGTTACGTGATCAGTTGAGCGTCTTAACGCACCCACGTTTGCTGATCATCTATGCGATTACGGCACTGGGCTACGGCGGCGTCTTTACCGCATTTACTTTTCTGGCTCCAATGATGCAGGATCTGGCCGGTTTCTCGTCTGCCGCGGTGAGTTGGATCTTATTAGGCTATGGCGTATCGGTGGCGATAGGTAACATCTGGGGAGGAAAACTGGCGGATAAACATGGTGCGGTGCCTGCGCTGAAGTTTATTTTTGCTGCACTGTTTGTTCTGTTGATCGTTTTTCAGTTTACCGCCTCTATGCAGTACGCCGCACTGGTCACGGTACTGGTGATGGGGATCTTCGCCTTCGGTAACGTACCGGGTCTGCAGGTCTATGTGGTGCAAAAAGCCGAGCTATTTACGCCGAATGCCGTGGACGTGGCGTCTGGACTTAACATCGCGGCCTTTAACATCGGGATTGCGATCGGTTCTGTTGTTGGTGGACAGACGGTAGAGCACTTTGGTTTGGCGCAAACTCCGTGGATTGGGGCGCTGATTGTGTTGGGGGCTTTCCTGTTGATGGGTATTAGTGGCCGACTGGATAAATCCGCTCGCGTTGCCGTGCCGGGATAAGCACTTGATGTAAGCGCATGCTTACAAAACAATCTGTAATTGGTCGTTGAAAGTGTGAGCTAAAATCCCTATAACAGAAGAACCAGTCCGGTACCGGACTGGTTGACGTTACAGAGGTTTGAAAGTCAAAAGTGCGAAAAAACACCTATGCCATGCGCTATGTTGCCGGACAACCCGCTGAGCGGATTTTGCCGCCCGGGTCATTTTCGAGCATCGGCCAGGCATTACCCGCCGGGGCACCGTTAAGCAGTGAAGATCGGATCCGTATCCTGGTGTGGAATATCTTTAAGCAGCAGCGAGCGGAATGGCTTTCGGTGCTGAAGAATTTTGGCAAAGATGCGCACCTGGTGTTGTTACAGGAAGCGCAGACGACGCCGGAGCTGGTGAAGTTTGCGACGGCGAATTACCTGGCGGCCGATCAGGTGCCGGCATTTGTTCTGCCACAGCATCCGTCAGGGGTAATGACGCTCTCATCCGCGCATCCTGTGTACTGTTGCCCGCTTCGTGAGCGTGAGCCTATCCTGCGTCTGGCAAAATCGGCGCTGGTTACCGTCTATCCGTTGCCAGATACGCGATTGTTGATGGTCGTTAATATTCATGCGGTTAACTTTAGTCTGGGGGTCGATGTGTATAGTAAGCAATTACTTCCAATCGGTGACCAGATTGCGCATCACAGTGGCCCGGTGATTATGGCCGGAGATTTTAATGCCTGGAGCCGACGCCGCATGAATGCGCTGTATCGCTTCGCGCGCGAAATGTCGTTGCGCCAGGTGCGTTTTACTGACGATCAGCGCCGTCGTGCGTTTGGTCGCCCCCTGGATTTTGTCTTTTATCGTGGTCTGAACGTCAGTGAGGCTTCTGTACTGGTCACACGCGCATCCGATCACAATCCGCTACTCGTTGAATTCAGTCCCGGCAAACCTGTGCAGTAAGGTGTGTTAGGTCTGCCGTTGGGGCAGACCTGTAGTGGTGCTGCCCTTTATCTTGCAAACAACCAAAGGACAGCATAATGACAACACACTCCCACCACGACAACGTCGAAAAGCAGTTTGGTTCCCAGGCGAACGCCTATTTAACCAGTGCCGTGCATGCATCCGGTCGCGACTTGCAGCGACTGGCTGAGCGCCTGTCTGCGCTCCCTCAGGCCAGCGTACTGGATATGGGCTGTGGCGCCGGGCATGCCAGCTTTATCGCCGCGCAGAATGTAAAACAAGTGGTGGCTTACGATTTATCTTCGCAGATGCTTGAAGTTGTAGCGCAGGCAGCAAAAGAGAAGGGATTAGCCAACATCACCACAAAGCAGGGCTATGCCGAAAGCCTGCCGTTTGAAGATGCGGTCTTTGACGTTGTTATCAGTCGTTATTCCGCGCATCACTGGCATGACGTTGGCAGAGCGCTGCGTGAAGTTAATCGGGTATTAAAACCGGGTGGTGTGCTGATTATTATGGATGTCATGTCCCCAGGGCATCCGGTCCGCGATGTCTGGTTACAGACGGTGGAGGCATTGCGTGATACTTCGCACGTTCGCAACTATTCCAGCGGCGAGTGGCTGGCGCTGATGAATGATGCGAACCTGATTGTCGATTCGTTGATAACCGACCGTTTGCCGCTGGAGTTTAGTTCATGGGTGACGAGAATGCGTACGCCCGATGAACTGGTGGAGGCGATTCGTCTGTATCAGGTGAGTGCCTCTGCGGAGGTGAAAGCCTACTTCGCTTTACAGGACGAGGGATCGTTTACCAGCGATACCATCATGGCCGAAGCGCATAAAGCGGCATAAATAAAAAAGGCACCGGGGGAAATCGGTGCCTTTTAATATTGTGAGTTATCAGGAGTCTGGCGTGTTGTTGTTTTTCACAAACAACGTCAGTTGATCGCCGGGCTTCAGATTGTCCGTATCGTTGTTCCAGCGCATAACATCTTTGATGTTAACGCCGTGACGTTTAGCAATGCTCGAAAGCGAATCGCCTTTACGCACACGATAGGTAATGCTGTCACTGTTTTTAGCCAGCAGTTGTGCACTGTTACCTGCACCCACCGTCAGACTTTGGCCCACTTTCAGCGTTGAACCACGCAGTTTATTCCACTGCTGCAGATCCTTCGTGCTCACGCCGAGACGTGAAGCAATGCCGGAAAGCGTATCGCCAGAGCGAACGGTATAACTACGGCTGTTCAGCGGGGTGTTATCTGCCACCAGAGTGGACTGCACGGCAGCAATTTCGCCGGCGGCCAGCGATTCACGCAGTTTCTCTGCATGCTTCTTTGGTACCATCACGTATTGCGGGCCGCTTGCGCCCAGCGTGGAGCCTTTTACACCAGCATTAAAGGTCTTCAGCTTGCTGACGGGAATCCCCGCCATATCGGCAACCTGCGCCATTTCAACCGGACTGCTTAAACGAACACGCGCCAGTGCACGACTTTCGTCTGTGGTTGGCAGACGTACGCCATAACGTTTGCTGTTCTTGAGAATATCACTCAGGGCCAGCATTTTTGGCACGTACAGCTTCGTTTCCTGAGGCAATGGCAACGACCAGAAGTCGGTGGATTTCCCACGCGCTTTGTTCGTTTTAATCGCCTTCATGACCCGACCTTCACCGCTATTATAAGCCGCAACGGTCAGCAGCCAGTCGCCGTCAAACATTTTGTTCAGACGCTGCATCATGTCGAGCGCTGCGGTTGTGGAAGCCACCACATCGCGACGCGCGTCATAACTGCGGGTCTGTTTTAAACCATAATTGCGCCCCGTGCTCGGAATGATCTGCCAGATGCCTGCGGCATTGGCGCCAGACGTCGCGTGAGGATCAAAAGCGCTCTCCACTATGGGTAGTAGTACCAGTTCCATCGGCATGTTACGTTTCTTAACTTGCCCGGCTATCCAGTACATATACGGCTCTGCCCGTAAAGTTACATCGTGGAGATAGCTCTTATTGCGTAAATACTTCTGTTTTTGTTCGCGAATCCGGTCGTTTTCCGGAATTCCCATCTTTAGCTCGTCGCCAATGAAAGCCCACAAGTCTTGATCCGGCGCGAGGGACGTCCCATCGTCCATCCATCGTGCCTGACTCGTAAACTTTCCTGCTTCCCCTTGACCAGCTGCAGAAAGGCTCTGTGCGTGCTGTTGGACATTGCCGGCGTTTTGAGACGACTGGCAACCCACGAGCAGGACAGAGGCGAGTAAGATCGCTTTTGCCTTCATGTGTGTGTCAATAGTTGCTTAAAAGACGACCGATCATAACGGCGAAGTTTTGAAAAGGCAACCAGGAATTATCAGAAGCTGTCTTTCTTTGACCTTAACCAGGCAAATCGCTCTTCAGGGTGTTGCAATATTGTTTCTTTGTTAATTTCATTAATTAAATCAATATCTTCCGTTCTCAAAAAAATATTATTTTGTCGCTCATTTTTCAGAATAACGGGGAGTGTCATTTGTTTTTTTACCCGTAACTCATTAACTTTACGATAATAATCATTTATGAACGAATCGTGCGGCAGGATGCTCAGAGAAAACTTCATATTTGCTAAAGTATACTCATGGGCGCAACAAATAAGCGTATCGTCTGGAAGTGCAGATATTCTTTTAAGCGATTGATACATCTGACTTGCTGTGCCTTCGAACAGGCGTCCACAGCCACCGGAGAACAGCGTATCTCCGCAAAAAAGATAAGGGTGACTGAAGTAACAGATATGTCCTAAAGTGTGACCGGGTGTGGCAAATACACTAAATTCATGCCCCAAAATGAGGACGGAATCGCCATCTTCGACTATATGAGTGACCCCCTTATCTTGTGTCTCTGCCGGTCCGTAAACCACTAGTTCAGGAAAGTTCTGTACCAGTTCTTTCACGCCACCTACATGGTCCTGATGATGATGTGTGAGTAAAATGGCTTCTGGCTGCCACTGATTTTCGGCAATGGCTTTTAACACCGGCGCGGCGTCACCCGGGTCCACGATCAGACAACGTCCTTCATCATTACTCAGAACCCAGATGTAATTGTCCTGAAACGCCGGAATACTGTTAAGATTCATAAATTACCTCTCTGTCTATGCATAACGGATGGTTGTGATGAAACCGGCAAGGAACCCTCAAACAGTCGTAGCACCCGAGCGCTGGAGCGATTTGCCCTGGGGAGAGTACTATCGTGAGGCGCTGGAAAAACAGCTTAACCCGTGGTTTGCAAAAATGTATGGTTTTCACCTGCTTAAGGTGGGCAATTTAAGTGCAGAAATCAACTCGGAAGCCTGTGCGGTTTCACATCAGGTTAATGTTTCTGCGAAAGGCTCGCCGGTTCAGGTTCAGGCCGATCCGCTTCATCTGCCTTTTGCCGATAAATCGGTCGATGTCTGTCTGCTGGCGCACACGCTACCCTGGTGCGCCGATCCTCACCGCCTGTTGCGTGAAGCCGATCGGGTACTCATTGATGATGGCTGGCTGGTACTGAGCGGATTCAACCCGGTGAGCCTGATGGGGCTGCGCAAGCTGGTGCCGATACTGCGTAAATCGTCGCCTTATAATAGTCGTATGTTTACGCTGATGCGCCAACTGGACTGGCTATCGCTGCTGAATTTTGAAGTGCTGCACTACAGCCGTTTTCACGTCTTGCCGTGGAAAAAACAGGGGGGAAAGATGTTAAATGCGCACCTTCCTGCGTTGGGCTGCATGCAGATGATTGTGGCGCGTAAGCGAACGATTCCGCTTACGCTCAATCCGATGAAACAGAACAAGGCGAAAGCGCGCATTCCGCAGGCTGTCGGCGCGACCCGGCAGTATCGCAAGCCGGACGTTTAGGTTTCGGGCTGATAACCAGCGTCTTCCTGAGTTGGATTCATGGCGGCGGCACGGGCAAGTTCATCGCAACGCTCATTTTCCGGATGACCGGCATGGCCTTTTACCCACTCCCATCTGATTTGATGCTGCCCGAGCGCGGCATCAAGACGCTTCCAGAGATCAACATTTTTTACCGGTTTTTTGTCGGCGGTTTTCCAGCCACGTTTTTTCCAGTTATGGATCCATTGGGTGATCCCCTGGCGCACATACTGACTGTCGGTGCTCAAAATGACTTCACACTGTTCTTTCAGGGCTTCCAGGGCGACGATCGCCGCCATCAGCTCCATGCGATTATTGGTTGTGAGGGTATAGCCCTCATTAAAGGTTTTTTCGCGCCCGCGATAGCGTAAAATCGCCCCGTAACCGCCCGGACCTGGATTACCCAGGCACGAACCGTCGGTGAAAATTTCTACCTGTTTAAGCATCTCTGGTAGACTTCCTGTAATTGAATCGAACCGTAAAACGATAAGTCTGACATAAATGACCGCTATGAGCACTGCAATTACACGACAGATCGTCCTCGATACCGAAACCACCGGTATGAACCAGATCGGCGCGCACTACGAAGGGCACAAGATCATTGAGATCGGTGCTGTTGAGGTGGTGAACCGCCGTCTGACGGGGAATAACTTCCATGTCTATCTGAAGCCTGATCGGCTGGTGGACCCGGAAGCGTTCGGCGTTCACGGAATTGCGGATGAATTCCTGCTGGACAAGCCGACATTTGCCGAGGTGGCGGATGAATTTCTCGACTATATCCGCGGGGCAGAACTGGTCATTCATAACGCGTCGTTTGACATCGGCTTTATGGACTACGAGTTCAGTAAGCTCAACCGCGATATCCCGAAAACCAACACTTTCTGTAAAGTCACCGATAGCCTGGCGCTGGCGAGGAAGATGTTCCCTGGCAAGCGTAATAGCCTGGATGCGTTGTGCTCGCGTTATGAGATAGACAACAGCAAGCGTACGCTGCACGGCGCATTGCTCGATGCCCAGATTCTGGCAGATGTTTATCTGATGATGACCGGCGGTCAGACGACGATGGCGTTTTCGATGGAAGGTGAAACCCAACAGCAGGACAATACGGGGATCCAGCGTCTTGTACGTCAGGCCAGCAAGTTACGTGTCGTTTTTGCTACTGATGAGGAAGTCGCGGCCCATGAATCGCGCCTCGACCTGGTGGAAAAGAAAGGGGGAAGTTGCCTCTGGCGAGCGTAGAGAGTCTATTTATGAGGCAAAAATCGTCGCTTGGGTGATTTTTACAGCAAACGGTTAAAAACGCGAGAAAAAGCGTTGACGAGGTGCATGGCAATCCGTAATATTCGCTTCGTTCCCGAGAGGAACAATGCGGAGCGGTAGTTCAGTTGGTTAGAATACCTGCCTGTCACGCAGGGGGTCGCGGGTTCGAGTCCCGTCCGTTCCGCCAAATTCTGATCATAGAGTGTTTAAGTACATCCTGTGATGATAAGAAACCGTATCACTGTTAACGTGATGCGGTTTTTTTTCGTCTGAAATTGTCCTCTCTACCTTCGTTTACCTTTTGCGTAATGAACGCACCTGCAGCGTTATTGACGATTCCCGGCTATGGGATAGATTCTGGAGTTATTGTAAAAAGCCAGAGGAGGGTGAATATGCTCCAGCGTCATGATTTACTGCACATTAGCGTTCAGGCGGCGCAGCGTATTTTTTCGCGGTGGCGAACATCCCGGGTAGCCTGGCAGCAGGCGTTTGCGGCAGGAGAGTTGCCAGGCATTGCGCGCCGCCCCGTCGAGGGAGAACCACAGGGCGATATTGCATTGGGTTTTAGTTTTCCTGAACGCATAAACGGTCAGCGCCAGCGCCTTGCCAGTACTATCATGCCGGACGAGGTGGTTTGTCTCCTGACGCCATTTGAAGTAGCACAAAGAACATTTGTCAGCCGAACACCCGCGCTCATGGCGTTGGCCGATCTGCGGGAACGCTTTACTCACCTGGACTGTGTGCCGGGCGTATGGGGATCGACGGCGCTAGAAATTATCAGTGGTTTTCACTATACGGATCGTCAATCCGATCTGGATATCGTGATTGGTATTCACCCTGTCGAGCAGCTAAGTGCCGTTTATCAGTGTCTGCTGCAACTGGAGCAGACGCATCAAACACGGATTGACGTTGAGGTTCGATGGCCGACGGGATACGGCATTAATTTAAAAGAGTTAATGACGACGCAGGGACAAATATTGGGAAAGAGCCTGAATGATGTCAGGCTCTTCGATAAGCAGGTTCTGCTTGCGGGGGCGATTGAACGTTAACAGCGTAAGAAGGGGATCAGAGCTGGTAAACAAAGCCGAACACGATGGTATCGTCGGTGTTCAGTCTGGTCGCCGTCGTAAAGTTATCCCGGTCCAGTAAATTGATTTTATAGTTTGCGTAGGCGGCAAGAGTATCATTGAAGTAATACATTGCACCCAGGTTGATAAACTGCAGAAGATCATGATCACCGTGATAGCCGCTCAGATCTTTTCCTTTACTTTGCAGGTAGCCGATAGAGGGTTCAAACCCGTTACTGAAGCGATACTTAGCGACCAGTTCTGTGGCCTGGACCTTATTCGCGATATTTATTCCGCTACCAAAGACGGTCATATTCGAGGTTTCACCATACAGCGCGGCCAGATAAAGACCCTCTAAACGGTATTTTGCGCTGACCACAAACGCTTCGGCATAAGGGCCGGTCGCAACATGGTTGCCATAATGTCGTTGTTCTCCGGTCCTGTTTGCATGCGTATAGACACCGCCCAGTGACAAACCGAAATCAAAATCATAGGTCATCGACATCCCGTAACCATCGCCGTTTTGTTTTTGCAGAATACGGCTATTATTAGTCGTGTTTTCACCTTCGGTACCGCTATTTTTCCCCTGATATTGCAGGGCAACATTGAGTCCATCAACCAGACCGAAGAAATCCCTGTTACGCCATGTTGTCAGGTTTGTAGCGCGCTGCGCCATATAGGTATCGGTATGGAAAATAGTGGCGGCACCAAATTCAGGTAAAACATCGGTCCACGCGCCGAGGTCGTACATCACCCCCCAGTTGCGGCCATAATCCAGAGAACCCAATGATGAATAATTCAGACCGGCAAAGGCCAGGCGCGTCCAGGAATGTTTATCTTCCCCTTCATATTTATTGGCCTGGAATTGCATCTGGAAATTTCCATATCCGGTGAGCTGCGGGGAAATTTGCGTTTCACCACGTAAACCGAATCGGACATAGGTATTATCTCCGTTTTCGTTCGCATAATCAGATATCAGATGCGAAGCCTGAATTTTCCCATAAACCCCCAGTCTGTTACCGTTTTTATTATATATTTCAACGGCACTGGCAGGTACAATCATCAAGGATGAAAGAAGGAGTGCAAGTTTTTTAAACATAGAGAATCCCCTCGCAAAATAATGCGATAAATAGTGTGTTGTGATTGTTTCTTTTCTGTAGTTTAAAAATGAGCCACTATTATGGTAGCGTGCTAATAATTCTCAGGCGCATATTTTATAGCGCGACATTACTTAATGATATTTTTCTTATAGAGCACTCTGGTTAATAACATGTTACCGAAGATAGCAACGATAATGTAAACATAGGCCGGCAGAGTTGGGAACAATATATAGACGATTGCGGTGACCGGTAAGGCATACAGCGCGATCTTCGGTTTCATCACGGTGAACTGCCCGTACAGACAACCAAAAATGGTCGGCAGAATATAATTTTTGACCGCTGCAATCAGCGCGGGTGGTGAAATGGACAATATCCAGTCACCCATTAAAACAGCAAGAGTCAGAAAGAACAGGTTAGTAAAAATCGAGCCGGCAATACCCAGCGTGGAGATAATTTCTGCCTGTTTAGAACCATTCTCTACACCGACGGCCATTTGGGCCGCGGCCGAGGCCGGGAGTCGAACGTTAGAGATATTCCCTGACAGAATTCCCAGATAACTGCCGGTTAATCCCAGGATCGGATAATAAGAAAAGGGTTCAACAAAATAGAATGCGCCGAATACCATCGCAATGGACAGCCAGGAGGTCAGAGCGACCTCCAGAGGAGGATAAACGTCATACACGATGTAAAAGTAAAAGAGCGGCGCAAAGCTGGTTATCGTTGCCAGAAGAAAACAGATCCGTCCTATCCTTATCGATGTTGCCGTCCAGTTGAGACCATCATTAGTCTGTTGCATCGTTTATTTCCTTCGTTATGAATAAAGGCTGGCCGCGACCATGCCAATGATAAGTGCAATTCCTAAGGCATACTCTTTCAGCCAGCTTATCTTTTTACCGAGGATCGCCAGCCCGCCCATTGCGAAGAAACCGGCAAGACATGCCACCGTTTTATCGTTCATAGCGAGAATGAAAGGCGTCGAGAGGAAGCCGAAAAGTCCCAGCATGGCCGTGACGGAGATGAGTCCCAACCAGACTTTATCTCCTCCGCCCATTTTTTCTCTGACCTTTTCCATCCGATGGATGAAGAAATATCCCACGACAATCCAGCCGCAGCTATTGATGATTGCGGTGTAAAGTCCGGAGACCATGGCGGTTAAGTTATAGTTGTCTGAACCGACCGGCGCGCCATAAGTTTCAGCTCCCAGGTTGATGGCTGCCAGCTCCACCGGTGCCGCCCCAATCCCGACGAAGCGCATCCAGGTTAAGGGGCCACCGATAATTGCGGTCATACTGAACACGACTACGAAAACCGAGATAGAGGGGCCAATAGAACTGAAAATTCCGCTTCTGAGCCCCTTGGTACACTGGGCCTGTGTTAAGCCTACACTTGATGCGCTTTTATAGGACAATCTGATATATAACGAAGCCATTACCATGATAATGGCGCCCAGGGGCATTGCGATCCACCAAAGTATCGGATCATTAACGATAGCAATGATGTCGGTTTCATCGATCTTCATTCACAAACACTCCTTTATTAACATCACCTTTGAAATGATTAATGAGTGAGAAAAATATAATAAATGTATATGGAACGTTAAATACATTCGTTTTTGTCAGGGTCTGGCATTTGTTCTTAACGTGTCATTTAATGTATATCGAAACGAACTTACCTAAAATGTTATGAGAATCACAAATATTACAACGTTGCTTTTAAGGTAATGGCGTTACATTTAAAGTAACGGGAAAGGAAATATCATGATGCTAATGTTGCGTTCAGTCACAATACGTCATGGAATTAATTTGATAATAAATGTTGTCCTGCAACTTACCCTGCTACAACGAATGGAGTTGTATGGATGTTCTTAAATAAACGCAAATGCGTTTGCAGGAAAAACCAATTTCAGAGGGCAACATGAATAAAATCAATAATCCGATTACGGAAATGAGCGCCCTGGCGCTTTCCGACAGCATCAAATCCAGGGAGGTATCATGTGTTGAAGTCATGAATGCTTATTTGGATAAAATTGAAGTCCTTAACCCTAAAGTCAATGCCATTGTCTCCTTGCTGGATCGGGATGATTTAGTGGAGCAGGCCAGAAATAAGGATAAACAACTGGCCGATGGTCAATATATGGGATGGATGCACGGTTTTCCTCACGCCGTTAAGGATTTATCTGCGGTAAAAGGGATTGCTCTGACAAATGGTTCTCCCATTTTCAAAGATTTCATTGCGCCTAACGATTCAATCATGGTCGAACGTATCAGGAACAAAGGTGCCATTTTTATCGGTAAAACAAACACGCCGGAATTTGGGCTGGGCTCGAATACGATCAATAACGTTTTTGGTACCACCTGGAACGCCTGGGATCAGACGAAATCTTCGGGGGGCAGTAGCGGCGGTGCGGCGGTTGCGCTGGCCTTGCAGATGCTACCTGTGGCGGACGGCAGCGACATGATGGGGTCGCTGCGTAACCCTGCGGCTTGGAACAATATTATTGGTTTCAGACCGAGTCAGGGACGTGTGCCCTTTGGGCCGACGCCGGAAGTTTTTGTGAGCCAGTTGGGGATTGAAGGGCCAATGGGACGTAACATCGCGGATACGGCGCGTTTGCTGCAAACCCAGTCTGGCTATGATGCGCGAGTTCCACTGTCGCTTGGCCAGCCTCTGGCACCTTTCACCCCGCCGGAACGCAAACTGCGCATTGGCTGGCTTGCCAATTTAAACGGCGCGCTGCCGATGGAAGAGGGGGTCCTGAGCCTCTGTGAAAATGCCCTCAAAGTCTTTGAGAAACTGGGGCACAGTGTTGAACCAGTAAAACTGGATGTCACGGCTGAACAGATGTGGGAGACCTGGCTGGTATGGCGTCACTGGATTGTCTCTAACGGTTTACGTCCGTTGTATGACAAACCTGAAACCCGTGCGTTGCTGAAACCGCAGGCTGTCTGGGAAGTTGAGGGGGGACTGGAATTAACGGCTCGTGATGCCTACCTCGCTTCCGTGCAGCGTAGCACTATCTACCAGGCGTTCAATAAGCTGTTCGCGGACTATGACATTGTCGTGCTGCCGACGGCGCAAATCTTCCCCTTCGATCCTTCTCAACACTCACCGCAGGAAGTGGCGGGTATGCCGATGGACACGTATCACCGCTATATGGAAGTCGTGGTTCCCGCAACACTGATTGGCAGCCCATCTCTTAGCGTTCCTGTGGGCTTCAACGCTCAGGGATTACCGATGGGGATGCAACTGATTGGCCCTCATGCCCATGATATGGAAGTGTTGAGCATTGGTCAGATCTACGAACAAGAAACACGCTGGAATCTGGATTATCGGCCGAAGCTGCTGCAGCCGTAATTATTGACCATTTACTCTTTTGCCGGGATGCCTATCCCGGTTTTTTTCGCCCTGAAGACAGTCATGACTATCACAATGAGAAATAAAGGCTGGCAGGGGGAAAAGACAGGGTGTCACGGAATAAAAAACTACGCCACTGAGAACAGTGGCGTGTGAAAATAGTGGCGCTGCATCAATTTCAGGGTTCAATCTCAAATAATGGCGAACCCGGGTTAACACGGTCACCCACAGTCACCGAAATAGATTTAATGGTGCCGGCTTCGTGCGCAGGGACAGGCATTTTCATTTTCATGGCTTCCATTACCAGAACCTGTTGACCTTTGGCTACGGTATCACCGACAGCACACAGGATTTCTTCAACAATGCCAGGTACTTTTGATTTCATTTCAGACATAACGACATCCTTTTTTTATGAGAAATAATAAAATAATTTACGAGGCAAAAAACCTGGTATCCTGAAAACGATTTATTATTATCGTTACGATGATCATTGCCTGTTCAAAGAATAAATTCAATGACTGACGGCCTGGTTTTCGCCAACATAAATGATGTTTGGTTACCTAAAAGGTAACGATATTGCGGCCTGTATTTTTAAAACTGGCAACAGAATTGCTAACGGCGTTTTAGCCACGCCGGATCGCTCTTGGATTGCCTTTCATAAGTAAGTTGTGCCTGTACCAGCGTATCAAACAGTCCTGTGGCAACTGGGCCGCGAATGGTCGCGACGCACCCTGGTGCTGGCGTTTCATCCGACGGCTGGCCGGAAATAAGTTTTAATTCGGTGGCGTCGGCGGTCAGTGCCAGATTGGTGGCAACTTTAACAATACAACCCTTAATGCGAAGCAGCGTACGCGCGGTTCTTTCCATCAGCTCACGAGAATGGTACGGCGTGGCAGCGATCACCACTTCGTAATTTGGCTGCGTACGTTGTCTTTTATAGGTCAGTAACTTTCCCTGCGTGTTGCAGATGTGCCCCTGAGGACTGAGCGGGAAACTGTCGCCAGTCGGTAATCCCCCCACGATCATCTCGACATAATCCTGTCCATAAGGCGATGCGACCAGGCTCAGGTCATCCCGCAGAAACTGACCATCCAGCGTTAGCCAACCGAACTCCTGGCTGCCATAGAGATCGTGGACGGTAAAATTAAACTCGCTGGCGAGCTCCAGCAATTCAGGATCCAGAGGCGTTCCGGCAGTCAGCAGGCACAGTTTTTCCGGCAATAATCCGGCGAGATCCATCGTTTTTGCCTGCTTGAGTGTGGCACGCAAAAACGAGGACTCACCCAGTACGACCTGGTAATTTTCGTTGATCAGCGCCAGCAGCAGAGCATCCTGGCAGGAACGCAACAAAAAGCCGTGGCTTACCCCTGCTTCAACCAACGAATCCAACGCAAAGACATTGATCAGCGGGGGATAGGTCACCAGCATCCGATCGCCAGGCAGAATGCCAGCAAGCTGAAAGGCTTTGCATCCCGCAGCAATCCGCTGTGGCATCTCCTCATGCGTGACGCCAACAATGTTCTGAAATGCGCTGGAGCCGGTGGTAAAGGTCACGCAGGCCAGGTTCAACGGTGTATGGATCTGTTCAATCACATGCGCGCTGGTGGGACCGTTGATTCCCTTGCCAGATAAGGTTCGCTGAGGCATCTGGTCAAGCGTGGGTACGGTGCTGATCTCCTGTACCATCATCTCCAGCATCCTGAGTTTATCCTGCATCTGCAACCTCCTGACGTGTGAACCCTGCATGACCCGAAGGAACGTGGCTACCACATTCCCCCGGATACTTTACTTTCGAAATATCCAGGCGTTACGCCTGGATATAACGCTCCGCGACATCCTCAAACTGCTCCTGCATTAATGCCTGTACTGCCGCGCGAATCTTGCGTCCCTCACGATGAAAACCGAGTCTTCCCCGACCTTCCGGGCCAAGCAGATGTTGCTGCCCCGCGAGTTTTAAGGCCCGAATTTCTGTCATGTGCTGAAGCAGCGCATCGCGCATCTGATCAAGCTTTTCGATCTGCTGTTCGATACCGCCGAGGTGATAAAAGAACTGCGGACCGGCGGCAAATACCGGGTTACTGGTCGCCAGCTCGCTCAGTCGCTCAAGACTTTGCCGGGTAATGCGCGCAATACTGGTGAGCGGCATAACGTGGATCATCGTATTGAATTTGCTGCTGAGACTCAGAATGCGATCTGCCTGCAGACCGTGGCACAGGAATGCGCCACTGATGGCACGACCAATCACCAGCGCAATGACGGGATGTCCTGCTTTACGCGCCTCCGCCAACGCCAGTTGATAAGCCCCTGTCGCTTTATTCATCCCAATAATTTCTTCGACTTTTCCCGGCCCGTTCCCTGGGGTATCGACGATCAGCAACAACGTCCGTTTGTCCGCGAGGGGCTTGTCGACGTCGGCGGCGATAGAGCAGTAAACGGCGCGAGCCATTTTATAGGCCTCTTCTAGGCCGATAATGCCGGCATAGACCACCGGAAAGCGCGGATTGAAAGCCATTGCATCATTGGCGATGACCGTGCAGGTGCGCCCTCCCAGTTGCGCAGAACCCACCACCGCGCCAGGACCGTAGTCTTCGCAGGGAAGGGTAAACGCCGGTAACTGGTTTTCCTGAAAACTGTCGGGATCGACCAGCATGTCGATAGCTGCGCGTCCCTGACCCATTAAAGTTTCCATTGTTTTCTCCTTAGCGATCGGATGTTGAAGGGGCGAAACGTCGGGCCGTGGCTAAAAATTCTTCCAGCGACATATCCACCAGCGCCTGTGGGGGTTCATTGCCTGCCGCCCGCCAGACATCCACCGAATCCGTTGGCTGAAGTTCGCTAACCGCCGCGACCGTGGCCATCTGCCTGGAAACCAGATCAGGGCTACCGATCCGTCTTAATGCTTCGATCTCTGTCATGGTCATTTTGGCAATCTTCTGTACCTGGGCGCGGAAGGCGTCAATGCTGTCTTCAACAAGGAAATTACAGTCGCCCATGATGTATTTATGTTTCCCGCCGGTGGTGCGAAACACCAGGGCGCGATCTGAGGCGTCAAATTCATCGCGCCCCATTTCCTGCTCAATCACTTCCGGGCCAGTCAACCCAATACGGCTGAACTGGCTCATGACGATGACATCGGTGGCGGCAGCAACAAAACCCATGCCGCCGAAGCATCCGAGCTTACTGCCCACCAGCGCGACGACCGGGATTTTGTGGCGGAGATCCTGAAGCAGATCCATCACCTCGGCGTGGGCCAGCAAACCCGCGTTCGCCTCATGCAACCGCACGCCGCCGGTTTCAAAAGAGATCAGTACCAGGGGGCATTTTTCAGGCTGCGGCGGCGTCCCGTTGTGACTCAACCGCTGGTACAGCTCAAGCGCCAGTTTCAACGCGCCAGCCATTTTGGCACCGCCCACTTCGCCAATCGAACCCCCGATAAAGCGGCCTTCCTGGGAGATAACGAGGGTTGGGCGACGGCCCAGCAGTCCAATCCCGGTTACGATGCCGTCATCAAATTCGACGGCCTCACCCAGTACAGGAAGGTGCGGACTGGTACATCTGTCAGCCGGGCCGACTAACTCGGTAAAGGTCCCCTCGTCGACTAAACCGTAAGCCCGGGTGCGGGCGCTGGCCTCAAGAAAACTTTTTGATCCGGAGGATTCGTTCGCAGGCTCCAGTTCAGCCAGCGCCTGTTGTAAACGAAGAGCGACGACGGCAGGCGGTGCGTTATTGTCATTAATACTGATGAGCACATCGCCCAGTTGGCTCTCGTCGATAAAACGTGTCATGACGCGACGCCAGATATCATCGAATCCGGTGATAGGGGTATTGATGCAGATGTTTGCTTTACCGTTCAGGTTCTGGCTTTCAATCAGCACCTCCAGATCGCCAGAACCCACGACGCCAAAGTGCACCATTGGCCGGGATAACGGGCGCGGAGATGCCGCCCAGCATTCTATATTCAGTTGGTTTAACGCCATTTCTTCTTCTCCTGAATTACCAGTTACGGAACCGTGATGGTGGGTTGTACAAGCCACCTGACCAGTCCATCAATTCCTTGATATTTTTGGCTGCCAGTAGCGAACGGTTCGCGCGTCGACGGTCGATGCCCAGATCCTCCGGTGTTTTGACCAGCCCCAGTTCGCGCAATCGCGCCGTTTCGGCCGGATCCGCCTGTAGACCGAGTTCTGTGTAACCGGCAACGGCGCGAATTGCCGCCATCCGCTGCTCCTGACCGACACAGCGATGCAGATAGGCAATGCCTTCTTCGCTGAGGATATGCGTGACATCATCGGCGTAGACCATCACTGGCGGTAACGGCAGATTGGCATTTTCTGCCAGTTGCCAGGCATCGAGGCGATCGACAAACGCCGGCGCTCTTTTTTCACGGAAGGTTTCCTGGATCTGCACGACCAGGCGCTTACCGCGCGGCATATCACCCAGCAACTCCTGTTGGGTAGCAGAAAACTCCTCGCCGCACTTCAGCCAGGCCTCAGTGGTGTGACGACGTCCTTTGGCGTCGCATCCCATATTGGGCGCGCCGCCGAACCCGGCGACCCTGTCTGCCGTTGCGGTGCTACTGTTGCCGTATTTGTCGATTTGCAGCGTGCCGCCGATGAACATGTCGAGGGCGTAGTGTCCGGCCGTCTGGGCAAAGGCGCGGTTAGAACGCAGCGTGCCATCCGGCCCGATGGTGAAAATGTCCGGGCGCTGACTGACGTAGTTTTCCATACCCAGTTCGCCGCCAAAACAATGAATCGCCTCCAGCCAGCCGCTTTCTATCGCCGGGATCAGCGTCGGGTGAGGGTTCAGCACCATGTGGGTGCAGACCTTCCCCTTCAGCCCCAGTTCCTCACCATAGGTGGGGAGTAAAAGCTCAATGGCGGCGGTGAAAAAACCAATGCCGTGGTTGATGCGTTTGACGCCATATTCGGCATAGATGCCCTTCAATGCCATCATTGCCATCAGGACATGCGTGTCGGTAATTAATGCCGGATCGCGGGTAAACAGCGGCTCGATATAGAACGGACGTGGCGACTCAATCACCACATCAACCCAGTCGCCAGGAATATCCACGCGCGGGACTTTATCGACGATCTTATTCGCCTGGGCAATGACGATGCCCTGGCGAAATTTTGTGGCTTCAACGATGGCGGGGGTATCTTCTGTATTAAAACCGGTATACAGGTTACCTTCGCGGTCAGCCTCATACGCGGTGACCAGTGAGACGCGCGGGTACAGATCGATAAAGTAGCGAGCAAACAGTTCCAGATACGTATGAATCGCGCCGAGCGTGATCTTGCCTTCCCGGATGGCGGTGGCGAGGTGCTCTGATTGCGGCCCAGCGTAAGCAAAGTCGAGTTTCTCGGCAATCCCGCGTTCAAAGAGCTCCAGATGCGCGGCCAGCGGAACGGCTGATTGCACCATATGCAGATGATTTATTTTTTCTTTATCAACCTTGCACAACGATTCGGCCAGAAAATCGGCCTGTTTTTGGTTATTTCCTTCAATATTAATTCTGTCGCCTGCACGGATAACGCCTTCCAGTAATTTAATCGTGTCCGCCGCAGCAATTTCTTTCCCCTGTTTGAATAGCGACTGTATCTGCGCCATACGCTGCCGGGTGTCTTCCTGTAATTTATTCCATTTTTTTACTTCAGACATACCAATATCTCCAGTTTATAAATAGTCTCATTGGTTAATCAGGTCGTTGGATATTGATAAAAATTACGGCAAAATAGTGACCACTGAGAATGTGGTCATAAATATCCCGGCGGCGACGGCGGAGACAATAATTCCGCTGATCGTTGTGCCGATGGCAACCGGTAAAATAACGCTATAGGGGTTTTCCGCAGAGACTTCATACTGCGCAATTTTGGCGCAGGTTGGCATACAAGAGACGCCGGAAATACCGACCACCGGGTTATAGCTATAATTTTTCCTGCGTGACAGGAAATAAATAAACCAGCCGCCGGCTAATGCGCCAATACCTGAAATAACCAGTGCGCCGATGCCCAACACCAGAATAATGCCAACCTTCGGATCCATCAGCGTCTGCGCGCTGCACAACGTTCCCAGCAGCAGGCTCAGGAAGAAGGTGGCACTGTAAGTAATCGTACTTTCCAGCAGCTTATGATAAGGGAGAATGTCCGCCTCTTTAATGGCCATCCCGACGAAGAATGACAGCAGTAATGGCGCGGCGGCTGGCAGTAACAAACAGAGCAGCGTACACATGGAAATGATGAAAATAAATTTCGCTTTTTTAGATACCTGCGGGTATTCCATTTCCGTTTCAACACCGCGGAATTTTTTCGGTACCATCAGGCGTACCAGATAAGGGAAACCGGCATAAGCCAGCGTCAGGTACAAATAGGCGATAATCGCAATCGGAACAAACAGATTCGGCGACATAATCAGTGCCGAGAACATCACTAATGGACCATCTGCACCGCCGATAGTGGCAATCGCGGCGGCTTCATTAAGCGGTAGACCAAAGAACTGATAGCCGATGACCAGCATGACAAACGTACCGAGTTCGGCAAACAGCGCAACGATAATACTGGCCCAGGGTCTGGCAAGCAGAAAGCTGACGTCACTCATGGTGCCGATGCCAAGATAAATTAAACAACCAATTAGACCATTACTGAATGTCAGGGCGTAAATCGGTTGCAGGAAGTTCACCTGCATCAACGACATTAATTCGTTGGTTTCGCTCACCATCGGATCCAGCATGATGGTGCCGATGGTGCCATTATTCAAAAACAGTACGCCAGCGTTAATGGCGATCATCCCCAGACCCATGGGTACCATAATTAACGGATCCAGTTTCCGTTTAAAGCCGAGATAGGCGAGGGCGAAACCGCACACAATAAGCAGGAAACGGACCAGGGCGATCAGCGGATCTTCAGTAAAAAAGGTGCCAATGCCCGAGAAGAGGCGTAATAATATCTCCATGATTAATTCCTTATTTTATTATTAGTCGTCATCACGAATATTTAATTTATTCATGGCTTTGTTTAATCCAACGACAATCCCCATAACGGCAAATGAAATGGTGATAGTGATGCAATAACAAATAAACGCATATTGGTAGATGCTCATATTCTCTCCTGGGTAACGTCGTTGGGAAAATGTGAATGGCATAGCAAATACATAGCGATGCTCAGGGCTAAGAGATCCGCTGAACCGCCAGGGCTGATTCTGTGCTGACAGCACCATTCGTTAAGCTGTTGAATACGCGCCTCACCTCCCGGAGCGCTAATCCCGCCGCGGTGAACAATTTCTGACGCGCGGTGTTTCAGTTCAGCCAGCTGTTGTGGCCCTGTCCGCCACAGTACATTCGTGTCTTCGCAATGCGTCATCAGCATCAGGAGACAATCGACTAATGCATGACGTAAAGGCAGCCCCTTGTTGAACGCCGCAATTAATGCCGGGTAACCAATTTGCGCGATCATGGGGAAGCCCTGTTCAGCCTCGCCGCGGATCCCGGTGACGCCGTATTTGGTAAACAAGATTTCACCGGCCGTCTGCGCTGGACGGATCTTTAACGCGGCGAAGTCCGATTCGCATAACCCCTGGCAGAGTTGGCGGATGCAATGGCCCAGTGAAGTGCTATTAATGGGTTGATTCAGACCAGACAAATAGCCTGCCGCACAGGCCAGAACGGAGCCAGAAAACAGGATCCCGCGCTGTGTGTTGATTCCCCGGGTCACTTCGAGCAAGCGATTTTCATAATCAATGCCAATCGGTCGGATTTTTTTGAGTAGCCATGACAACGGCTTGCGATGCGTGAACCCGGCCTCGGCGCAGAGCGTGAAGCAGGGGGCAATTGCGGAAGAACTGAGCAGGAAGGTCTGCAAATTCATATCGCTGTGCGACCCGGTGGAGACCGGGGTAACCAGCCCTGGTTTTGGGAAACTGCAGACTTCAAGTAAGATAGCTTGCAGCAGCACTTCACCTACCATCGCTGGCTGAGACTGAAAATAGTTTACGGTTCTGTCATCAGGCAATGAGGGAGAAAAGGTTATCTGAGTGACGTTCGCGAGTGCCTGCATTATTCTCTTCCTTTAACAACGTTTATTCTGATTTTTTCCAATACCAGGCAAACACCGCAGCCTGTCATTTGCCGTTTACGATGCGATGAATACGTTAAGAATTAGAATAATTGGAAAAGGTGCTGTATTTGAAAATCAGTATAAAACTGTGGTAAATACAGTCAATTACACGCCGGGTTCTCTCGTTACCTAAAAGGTAATGAGTGGAAAAGAGGCGGAGAGCGGCGCTATTCGGGAATTATCGCCTCCCAATAATAGTGCCGTTATTTTTTAAGCGGTGGGAGTCTGATTTTGTTTTTTATTATGGCTACGGGTGTACATCCGGCATTCCGCAATTAAGGGCAGCAGGTTGTACTCACTATTACGGGGGAACACTAACGCAATGTTCTGCTTCATCTGAAAACGTGTTTCCAGGGGTAAAAGTCGGACTTTATCCGAGAATAAACTTCTCATTCTCCCTGGCAACAGACCGCAGCCCATGTTGGAGCTGATAAGACTCATCAGCGAGAAGACATCCTGAACCTGCACAATAACGTCAGGTTTGAAGCCTGCAATCTTAAATGCTTCCTGAAAACCATTGTAGGTGGCGAAACCTTCGGTAAGGCTGATAAATTTTTGATTGCTGTACAGGGTTAAATCGACGGGAACCTGGGGTGGCGCAGGAACATCAACCGGCGTGGCAAGAAAAATGTCATCATCAAAAATCGGTAACGTTTCAAATCTTGCCGTATCGTAGTGTTCCGGAACGGAAATTAAAATAGCATCGACCATTTGAGTATTGAGTAAGCCTAATAACTTCTGGTTCGACGCCATTAAGAGTTCGACCTCAAGATTGGGTCTTCGTTGTTTTAGCCCCATGATTAAATGAGGTATGGTTTCGAGTGACAAAGAATACAACATGCCAATTTTTAACTTACTGGCTTTTTCCTTCGAGGCGGCCTGCGTGAGACGAACGCAGCGTTGAAACTGTTCCAGCAGAAGGGTGGATTGCTCCTCAAGCACATTCGCACTGTCAAGTGGAAACAGCGATCGGCCCTGGTGAATGAAAAGGGCGCAACGCAGGTCTTCTTCCAGCGCATGAAGTGTACGATGAACGCTGACTTTACTGATATTAAGTGTCTCAGCGGTCTTCGTCACATTCCGATTTTGCATGTAAGAAAGAAAAATCTCTAATTTTCTTAAGGTGATCCCATTAAACATAACTGGTTTCCTTTTGGTGATGAATTCTGTCATTACATGCGGTTTACCATTACATATATCATTTCACAGAGGGGGGGCAGACTAAGGATGTGTAATTTTGTGAAGTGATGCATATAAGATATTTCATAAGAAATTAATATCCATCCTCTAATAACCTGAACCGGTTTTTCAAAAAGGGAAGATATCCTGAAATACGGCTGTTGATAATATGTTTAATCCTGGTAAAAGGACGATAACAGAATCCTGTAGCATTCTGAAAGATAAAGCAGAGTTTATTTTGGTAGCTTTTATGTTACTTCATTACATTACAGGTAATGAATATGAATACCACAGGTCTGGTTCCTGAAGGATAAGTGCCATATATTGCATGATGTTTGTGTAGAGCAACGAAAATTCAGAAAATTCGCGCACGATGCGGATAATGAAAACGAATAGCAGAACATTTTACGCTACGACAACTCAGTTCGACAGAATAAGACCATTAACGAGTGATCTCATGTCTAATAAAGCCAAATACAGTGTGATGGTGGCATTGGGGGCAATGACGACAGGAATGTTGCCCACGATGATAAAACTTGGATTATCTGCGGGGGTGAGCCTGAGTCATTTAATGCTCGCGTCGGTCAGCATCAGTTTTGTGATTTTTGCCATCATCCTGGCTTCGTTTCGGCAATATTCGATCAACAAGACGAAGCGCATTCGACTTTTCCTCGTGGGATTAACCATGGGGCTGACGGCCTGGACGTTTATTAAAACGGTGGAGTGTCTGCCTGCATCTGTCGCCGTTGTGCTGCAATTTCAGTTCGTCTGGATAGGGGTGCTTCTGGACGCGGTGTATCGCAGGCAGTGGCCTGGCAGGCGTCGTTGGCTGATGATTGCGCTGATATTATCCGCAACGGTGCTGGCGGCTGGGGTGCTCAGCGATTTTGAGCATTTTTACCTCACCTGGAGCGGTGTGGCCTTCGGTCTTCTTTGTGCGATTTGTTATTCATTTTTCCTCTTTTTCAATGCGCATGTTGTCTCTGATGCGCACTGGTCGCAGCGCACGTTCTATATCATGGTGGGGTGTGTAGCCTCGACGCTGGTATTGATCATACCCAACCTTGAACTGACGATGTCAGGAGACACGCTCGGTTCAGCCATATGGTATGGCGGATTAATGGCCGTACTCGGTTACGCTATCCCGATCGTTTTCTTTGCGATCGGCATTCCGCGTATTGGTAGTGGCATCAGTTCTATTCTCTGTGCTTGTGAGCTCCCGATGGCCGTTATTGTCGCGATGTTGATTCTGGGGGAAAAAATTGCCTGGCTGCAATGGGTTGGCGTGGTGATCATCTTTGTCAGCCTGTTTATCAGGGAACCTGACGCTGAACAATCTCCGCAGCGGTAGACCTTTTCTACCGGTTCCCGTCGCGGAGAAGGTGAGGGGATCAGCGCAGGATAAACGGGTCGGCATCCTGCCAGGCCGGGAAGGTTTCCCGGTACTCTTTCAGTGCGCTTAGCGACAGGTCTGCATCAATGCGCGTGGCCTGGTGGGCTTCTGCCGTAGCAATCACTTCTCCCTGAGGATTGATGACCCGACTGTCTCCGCGATAATGATGGCCGTTGCCGTCGGTGCCGACGCGGTTACATCCAGCCACCCAGGCCTGATTTTCGATAGCGCGCGCCGCCAGAAGCGTCTGCCAGTGAAGAGAGCGGGGGGCTGGCCAGTTGGCGACATACAGCGCCAGATCGTAATCATTCAAATTGCGTGACCACACCGGGAAGCGCAGGTCATAACAGACCTGCGGGAGAATGCGCCACCCGCGCCATTCCACGATCACGCGGCGGTTGCCTGGCTGGTAATGATGATGTTCGTCAGCCATTCGAAACAGATGGCGCTTGTCATAAAAGTGAACCGCGCCTTGCGGCTCAACCAGAAAAAAACGATTCACCGCCCCCTGCTCACCGGAGACGGCGGCACTTCCGGCCACCAGCGCATTGGTCTGCTGCGCTTTCTCGCGCAGCCAGGTGATAAGCGTTTCTTCCGCAAGCGACTGTCCGGCGGCTTCCATCGCAAAGCCGGTGGTGAACATCTCCGGTAACACGATCAGGTCGCGTCCGGTCACGGCTTCCAGTTGACGGTCAAAGTGACGCAAATTCGCCGGGCCATCCATCCAGACCAGCGGTTGTTGCAGCAGCGTAATTTTCAAACCAGGCACGGTAGAGTCTCCTTGTTGAACGGCATTCTGACACTGTAGCACGTGATTTCAGGAAACGTGGGCGATAAAAAGCCCCGCCGAAGCGAGGCTAAAAGGTCATGCGTAAGCGTTATGCGGCTTCGACTTTACGCACTTTCTCTGGCAGCTTTACCGGCTTTGTCGCCAGCTCCTCTGGGGCAAAGTCATCCACATTGATGCTACGCAGACGGCTTTCTTCCGCCTTAACCAGAATGGCCGCTTCGTCTTTGTCGATTAAGCCTTTCGCCAGGGCGTTTTGCGCCAGTTCATCCAGACGGGTAAACGGCAGGTTTTTGCCAATCTCTTTGCAAATACGCTGGTGGATCGGGTCGGCGGCCATTACATCCAGCAGCGCCTCTTCCAGTAATCCCACCGGGTTATGCTCGCTCGGCGTCAGGTACTGACCACGACCAATACGGTCACGGGTGGCGCTCGGAACCTGCAAAATCTTCGCGACTTTGTGATCCAGCTTGTCCGATGGGGCCAGATAGTGACGACCGGTCGGGAAGATCACCACCTTCAGCAGACCGGCAACCAGACGGTTCGGGAAGTTTTGCAGCAGATCGTCGATCGCCTGTTCCGCTTTATACAGTGCATCCTGAGCGCCCCAGTGAACCAGTGGCAGGTCGGCTTCATGGCGGCCTTCGTCGTCATAACGCTTCAGTACCGCAGAGGCCAGATACAGCTGGCTCAGCACATCGCCCAGACGGGCCGAGATGCGCTCGCGGCGTTTCAGACTGCCGCCCAGTACCGCCATCGAAACGTCAGACAGCAGCGCGAGGTTCGCGCTCAGACGGTTAAGGTGCTGATAATAGCGCTTCGTTGCATCGCGGGTGGGTGAATGGCTGGTTAAGCCGCGCGTCAGACCCAGCCAGAAGCTGCGCACCTTGTTGCTGCCGACGTGGCCGATATGTTTGAACAGCAGTTTGTCGAACGCATTCACATCGTTATTCTGCGCCGCCGCCATCTCTTCCAGCACATACGGATGGCAACGAATTGCCCCCTGACCAAAGATCATCATGCTACGGGTCAGGATGTTGGCGCCTTCCACAGTGATAGCAATTGGCGCGCCCTGATAGGCCCGCGCGAGGAAGTTACCTTCGCCCAGCATAATGCCCTTGCCGCCAGTAATATCCATCGCGTCAATAATCGACTGCTGACCGCGATGAGTACAGTGATACTTAACGATTGCCGACAGCACCGCCGGTTTCTCACCCAGCATAATGCCGTAGGTGATGAGGGACGCTGCGGCATCCATCACGTAGGCGTTACCGGCAATGCGTGCCAGCGGTTCTTCAATCCCTTCCATCTTACCGATGGAGATTTTGAACTGACGACGAATGTGAGCGTAGGCACCGGTCGCCATTGCGACGGATTTCACCCCGCCAGTCGAGTTTGACGGCAACGTAATGCCGCGCCCGACGGACAGACATTCCACCAGCATACGCCAGCCCTGACCGGCCATTTTCGGGCCGCCGATGATGTAATCGATCGGTACAAAGACGTCTTTACCGAGCGTTGGACCGTTCTGGAACGGGACGTTCAGCGGGAAGTGACGACGACCAATTTCCACACCTGGTGTGGAGGTTGGGATTAACGCACAAGTGATCCCCAGTTCTTCATCGCCGCCCAGCAGTTTATCCGGGTCGGAGAGTTTAAACGCCAGCCCCAGAACGGTGGCAATAGGCGCTAGGGTGATGTAACGCTTGTTCCAGGTCAGACGCATCCCCAGCACCTGCTGGCCTTGCCACTCACCCATACAGACAATACCGGTATCCGGAATGGCGCCCGCATCGGAACCCGCTTCCGGGCTGGTCAGCGCAAAGCAAGGGATCTCCTGACCACGCGCCAGACGAGGCAGGTAATGGTCTTTCTGTTCTTGTGTACCGTAATGCTGCAACAGCTCGCCCGGGCCTAAGGAGTTCGGCACGCCCACGGTAATCGCCAGGATCCCGGAGACGCCGGACAGTTTTTGCAGCACGCGAGACTGGGCGTAAGCGGAGAATTCCAGCCCGCCGTACTCTTTCTTAATGATCATCGCGAAGAAGCGATGTTCTTTCAGGAACGCCCACAGTTCCGGCGGCAGATCGGCCAGCTCGTGGGTGATCTGGAAGTCGTTCGCCATGCGGCATGCTTCTTCCACCGGGCCGTCGATGAACGCCTGCTCTTCGGCGGTCAGACGCGGTTGCGGGTAGTTGTGCAGTTTTTTCCAGTCCGGTTTGCCCTGGAACAGATCGCCTTCCCACCAGGTGGTACCGGCATCAATCGCTTCTTTCTCTGTACGCGACATCGGCGGCATCACTTTACGGAATCCGCGGAACACCGGTGCGGAGATCATCGACTTACGCATTGGCGTAAAGTTGAATGGCACGAGGATAATGGCCAGAGGTACCAGCAGCCAGACGGACCACAGTCCGACAGCGCCAAGCGCCGCCGTCCAGACGAGCAAAATCAGGCTGCTGAGAAATAAGCTCACGCGGTGATAAAACAACGCGCCGAGCAGAACGACCGTAGCGAGAATACTCAAAATCATCATAACGAAAAGCTCCCTTGCTTGTAGGAGGTCTGACCACTTGTGATGTTATGGTTGTAGTGGATGTAAAATCTTTTAGCAATACGTTTACAAAATAATTACAACAAAGCTCACATTGTTGCCGTTTTCTGCGGCACGAAAAATCAAAAGCCGTCGCCATTGATGTGGCTTATGCTTCTCGCTGCCAGTGCTATCCGGTACACTGCATCCTGTCATTTACATTCATGCTGAAGGATATCCTCATGTACCAGGATCTTATTCGTAACGAACTGAACGAAGCGGCGGAAACGCTGGCTAATTTTTTAAAAGATGACGCCAATATTCACGCCATTCAGCGCGCGGCGGTCCTGCTGGCAGACAGTTTTAAAGCGGGTGGTAAGGTACTCTCCTGCGGTAACGGCGGCTCTCATTGTGACGCCATGCACTTTGCAGAAGAGCTGACAGGGCGTTATCGCGAAAACCGTCCGGGCTATCCGGCCATTGCGATTTCCGACGTCAGCCACATCTCCTGCGTCAGCAATGATTTCGGTTACGACTACGTCTTTTCTCGTTATGTGGAAGCGGTAGGGCGCGAAGGCGATGTGCTGTTAGGCATCTCAACCTCCGGCAATTCAGGTAACGTGATCAAAGCCATCGCCGCGGCACGCGAAAAGGGGATGAAAGTGATCACCCTGACCGGTAAAGACGGCGGCAAAATGGTCGGTACTGCCGATATCGAAATCCGTGTTCCGCATTTCGGTTATGCTGATCGTATTCAGGAAATTCATATTAAAGTGATTCATATCCTGATTCAGCTGATCGAAAAAGAGATGGTTCAGTAAGTCTTCGCCGGGGGCTAACGCCCCCGCTGTTGTGGAGGTGATGTATGTGCGAACTGCTCGGGATGAGCGCCAATGTGCCGACCGATATCTGCTTTAGTTTTACCGGGCTGGTTCAGCGAGGAGGGGGAACCGGGCCGCACAAAGACGGCTGGGGCATCACCTTCTATGAAGGCAAAGGCTGCCGGACGTTCAAAGATCCGCAGCCCAGCTTTAATTCCCCCATCGCCAGACTGGTACAGGACTACCCGATCAAATCCTGTTCGGTGATTGCCCATATTCGCCAGGCGAACCGGGGCGAAGTGGCGCTGGAGAACACCCATCCCTTCACGCGTGAACTGTGGGGTCGCAACTGGACCTACGCGCACAACGGGCAGCTTTCGGGCTATAAAACGCTGGAAACCGGCAATTTTCGCCCGGTTGGTGAAACCGACAGCGAAAAGGCGTTCTGCTGGTTGCTGCACAAACTCACTCAGCGCTACCCGCGTACGCCGGGCAATATGACGGCGGTGTTCAGGTATATCGCGACGCTGGCGGGCGTACTGCGTGAGAAAGGGGTCTTTAACATGCTGTTGTCAGATGGCCGCTACGTGATGGCATTCTGCTCAACGAATCTGTTCTGGATCACTCGTCGCGCGCCGTTTGGTGTAGCGACACTGCTGGATCAGGATGTGGAAATTGACTTTAGCTCAGAGACCACACCCAACGATGTGGTCACTGTGATTGCCACGCAACCGCTGACAGGCAACGAAACCTGGCAAAAGATTATGCCAGGTGAGTGGGCGTTATTTTGTCTCGGGGAGCGTGTAGTTTGACGCCAGCTGCGGCTGAACCACTTCGTGACTCAACGGTTTACTGACGACATAGCGGCCATCGACGACAGAAACGGTCGGTGGCTTGCGGGTCTGCTCAAAGTAATCGTATCCCGGTTTTAACTGCGACCAGAACTCTTTGTAATAAGAATACTTGTGGCGTTGCATGTTGGCATCGGTCATGCGGAAGGGATAAATACTGACCTGCACACTCGACTGACCAAAGACCAATGCGCCGGTGACAAACTGGAAAATCTCATCAATGCCGCTGTCGGTCATGGCGTAACAGCCAACCGAGACGCAGGCGCCGTGAATCATCAGATATTTGCCTTCATAACCATGAGCGCGGTCATAGGCGTTGGGGAAACCAATATTAATGGCTTTATAAAAGCGGCTGTCAGGTTTGAGCTGGCTGCGCTGGACGTTATAAAAACCTTCCGGACTTTTAAAATCGCCCTGGCGTTGTTTTGGGCCTAATCCGCCGGAGTAATTACAAATTTTATAGCTGTCGAGAAGTTGATACTGTTCGCCCATCTTGACGTAGAGATCGAGCGTGCGCTCTTCCTTGAAGATCTGAATATAGACCGGCGATCCCATCAATTGCTGCTTATACTCTTTGCTGATCGGCGTCGTGGAGCTATTGCTACTCAGCAAGCCGGCGAATGACACGCACGGGATCAAAAGCATCGCAATAAATAATGCGATTTTACGCATACTGCTTGTTCCTTGATAAAACGATTGCACACGCCAGAACGGCAAAAATAAGATCCCCAAATCGGACTAATCTGGATTTGGAAGGCTCACATTAACACCACGACAGTTTTTCGCAAGTCCCTCGTGGCGCGTTTACAATTTATACTAAAACGATCTCGGATATTTCTTTTGTTGCAACTTGTCGCGTTTTACTTTAGCGCATTCTCGTCGGCTTCCTATTGCAGAAAAAACACTGTATACTTAAACAGTGTTGTGGGAGGTGAGTGATGCGTAAAATCATACATGTCGATATGGACTGTTTTTTCGCTGCGGTTGAGATGCGTGACAATCCGGCGCTGCGCGATATCCCTATTGCGATTGGCGGTAGCCGTGAGCGCAGAGGCGTCATCAGTACCGCCAACTATCCTGCACGTAAATTTGGTGTGCGTAGCGCGATGCCGACCGGAATGGCGCTGAAGCTATGTCCACACCTCACGCTATTACCCGGTCGCTACGACGCCTATAAAGACGCGTCCAGCCAGATTCAGGGCATCTTTTCACGCTACACTTCATTAATTGAGCCGCTGTCTCTTGATGAAGCGTATCTGGATGTCACAGACAGCACGCTTTGTCATGGTTCGGCAACGCTCATCGCCCAGGAGATCCGCCAGACTATCTTCAACGAGCTGCAACTCACCGCCTCTGCGGGCGTGGCGCCAGTAAAGTTTCTGGCCAAGATCGCCTCCGATCTGAATAAGCCCAACGGACAATATGTCATCACGCCAGATGATGTGCCGGCGTTCCTCAAAACGTTGCCGCTGGGAAAAATACCCGGCGTCGGTAAAGTGTCTGCGGCAAAACTGGAAAGCATGGGGCTACGCACCTGCGGTGATGTTCAGCAGTGCGATCTGGCGACATTACTTAAGCGTTTAGGTAAGTTTGGTCGGGTATTGTGGGAGCGCAGCCAGGGAATCGACGAACGGGACGTCAATAATGAACGCTTACGCAAGTCGGTCGGCGTGGAACGCACCATGGCGGAAGATATTCATCAGTGGTCTGACTGTGAAGCGATTATTGAGCGATTATATCCGGAACTTGAGCGGCGACTGGCGAAAGTAAAACCCGATCTGCTCATCGCCCGTCAGGGCGTGAAGCTAAAGTTTAATGATTTTCAGCAAACCACCCAGGAACACGTCTGGCCGCGACTGAATAAAGAAGACCTGATTTCTACCGCGCGTAAAACCTGGGACGAGCGCCGGGGAGGACGGGGCGTACGTCTGGTGGGGCTGCACGTTACGCTGCTCGATCCGCAACTGGAACGGCAGTTATTACTGGGGTTATAACCGCGATGAACATCAGAAAATATAAAGAGAGTGATTTTTTGGCCCTGTGTGAAATATTCCTGCGAGCCGTTCAGGAAACGGCGCGTCGTGATTATTCCGCATCGCAAGTTGCGGCCTGGGCGCAAATTGACGAAGCGACCTGGCGACAAAAGCTTGCCGTCTCCGACGTGCAGGTTGCTGTCGTTGATGAACAACCCGTTGGGTTTATAAGCGTGGCTGGGAACTATATTGATCTGTTATTTGTTGCGCCGGAATTCAATGGTCAGGGGATTGCACGTCACTTGCTGAAACCGTGGATTGCGCGGGGTAATGTGTTAACCGTTGATGCCAGTATTACCGCAAAACCCTTTTTTGAACGTCAGGGGTTTCTGGTCGTTGCCCGGCAAAATGTGGAATGTCGGGGGGAATGGTTTATTAATTATCGGATGCAATATAAGCACGCGTCATAAATGCATTTTGCAAGAACGGTTATGAAAACTGCCGGATGGCGTTTCACTTATCCGGCCTACAAATTTGCTGACAGTTCGTAGGCCGGATAAGGCGCAACGCGCCGCCATCCGGCATTTTTAAAGCATAACGATCGTGACTTACTTCGTCGGAATCGCTTTCAGCAGTTCGGTCAGAAGCCGCCAGTAATGACTGACGCTTTCGATATGCACCTGCTCATCCGGTGAGTGTGGACCGGTAATGGTTGGCCCGATAGAGACCATATCCATATCCGGGTACGGTTTCTTAAACAGACCGCACTCCAGACCCGCGTGGATAATCTGGATGTTCGGCGTCTTGTTGAACAGACGCTGGTAAGTTTCGCGCACCAGATGCATCACCGGCGAGTTCGCATCCGGCTGCCAGCTAGGGTAGCTCCCTTTGGCTTCGGTTTTCGCGCCCGCCAGTTTGCCCAGCGAATCCAGCATGCTAACGACATAGTCTTTGCCGGTGTCGATCAGCGAACGGATCAGGCAATGGATTTCGACGTTGTCGTCGGTCATGGTGACGACGCCCACGTTCAGTGAGGTTTCAACCACGCCTTTTGCAACGTCGGAATTGCGGATCACACCGTTCGGCGTGGCGTTCAGCAGACGGATAAAGCCATCGCGAGACTGCGCGGTCAGCGCGGCTTTATCGTTCGCGGCGCTCTCCAGCAGAACTACCAGGTTTTTCTCTTTTTCAGCCAGTTCGTTTTTCAGGATGTCCTGATAAGCGTTGACCAGCGCTTTCAGCGCCTCGACGTTGTCCGCCGCAACGGCAACGGTCGCAAAGGCTTCACGCGGAATCGCGTTACGCAGCGTACCGCCGTTGAAATCGACCAGACGCAGATCCAACTCTTCAGCATGACCGGCCAGGAAACGAACCAGCAGTTTGTTCGCGTTGCCAAGACCAACGTGGATTTCGCCACCGGAGTGACCGCCTTTCAGCCCTTTCAGAGTCAGCTTAAAGGTCTGGAAACCTGCCGGAACGGTTTCGCGGGTCAGCGGCAGGTTAGAGGTGAAGTCGATCCCACCCGCGCAACCCATGTAGATCTCACCTTCTTCTTCCGAGTCGGTGTTGATCAGAATATCCGCCTGCAGCCAGTTGGCCTGCAAACCAAATGCCCCGTCCATACCCGCTTCTTCGGTCATGGTCAGCAGCACTTCCAATGGGCCGTGAACGACGCTGTCGTCAGCCAGAACCGCCAATGCGGACGCCATCCCGATGCCATTATCGGCGCCCAGCGTGGTACCGCGTGCTTTCACCCATTCGCCATCAATATAAGGCTGGATCGGATCTTTGGTGAAATCGTGCACAGTGTCGTTGTTTTTCTGCGGCACCATGTCCAGGTGCGCCTGCAGAACCACCGGTTTACGGTTTTCCATACCCGCAGTAGCCGGTTTGCGAATCAGGATATTCCCTACCTGGTCGCGCTCTACGTGGAAACCTTTCTCGTTTGCCCAGCCGATGATGTGCTCAGCGAGCTGCTCTTCATGATAGGACGGGTGAGGAATAGAACAGATTTTTGCAAAAATATCCCACAGCGGTTGCGGGGAGAGTTGAGATAATTCAGACACGATAATTCTCCTTGTATACCCGTCATACTTCAGGTTGCATGGGTGTTGGTTTTCCTGCAACGCGAATGATTTAAGGTATCGATGCTCTGCAAACAGGCTTGCAGGTCACAGGGTTAGCAGGTTAATTATTACCACAAGTCTGGCTTGCGAGATGCGCTTGAGAATACCACTTTCTGCGCCCGCTGCGAGTATAAAGCACGTAAAAAGAGGGCCCGATTCCGCGAAACACTGGTTTTTGGTGGCTCAGATCTCTATAATCTCGCGCAACCCATTTCCCCCTTGAACACATTTTAAGCCGTAGATAAACAGGCTGGGACACTTCACATGAGCGAAAAATACGTCGTCACCTGGGACATGCTGCAGATCCATGCACGCAAACTGGCAAACCGCCTGATGCCTTCAGAACAGTGGAAAGGCATTATTGCCGTTAGTCGTGGTGGTCTGGTGCCGGGCGCATTGCTGGCACGTGAACTGGGCATTCGTCATGTCGATACCGTATGCATTTCCAGCTACGATCACGACAACCAGCGTGAGCTAAAAATTCTCAAGCGCGCTGAAGGCGACGGTGAAGGCTTTATCGTCATTGACGATCTGGTGGATACCGGTGGTACCGCCGTGGCTATCCGTGACATGTATCCCAAAGCGCACTTTGTCACTATCTTCGCCAAACCAGCGGGTCGTCCGTTAGTTGACGATTATGTGATTGATATCCCGCAGGATACCTGGATTGAGCAGCCGTGGGACATGGGAGTGACCTTCATTCCGCCGATATCTGGCCGCTAATCTCTGACTTTTTCAACGCCTGGCACTGCCGGGCGTTGTTCTATTTAGCCGGTGTCGGGTTACAATAAGCCTCAGTGAGTACTTCAGGAGGCTGTACACATGTCACAGGCTAATCTTAGCGAAATCCTGTTCAAACCCCGTTTTAAACATCCCGAAACGTCGACCCTTGTCCGCCGTTTTAATGCCGGGACGCAACCGCCTGTGCAATCGGCGCTGGATGGCAAGAACATTCCCCACTGGTATCGCATGATTAACCGCCTGATGTGGATCTGGCGCGGGGTGGATCCGCGAGAAATTCTTGATGTTCAGGCGCGCATCGTGATGAGTGACGCCGAGCGCACCGATGCCGATCTTTACGATACGGTGATCGGTTACCGTGGCGGCAACTGGATTTATGAATGGGCGAAGCAGGCGATGGACTGGCAGCAGAAAGCCTGCCAGGAAACGGATCCTGAGCGTAGCGGTCGTTACTGGCTGCATGCCTCGACGCTGTACAACATCGCCGCCTATCCCCACCTGAAAGGGGACGATCTGGCGGAGCAGGCGCAGGCGTTAGCTAACCGCGCCTATGAGGAAGCCGCGCAGCGACTGCCCGGTACGCTGCGCGAGATGGAGTTCTCGGTACCTGGCGGCTCTCCTGTCACCGGGTTCTTGCATATGCCAAAAGGCGACGGCCCGTTTCCGACGGTGCTCATGTGCGGCGGTCTGGATTCGATGCAAACCGATTACTACACCCTGTATGAGCGCTATTTCGCGCCGCGCGGCATCGCTATGCTGACGCTGGACATGCCTTCCGTCGGTTTCTCGTCAAAGTGGAAGCTCTCTCAGGACTCCAGTCTGCTGCACCAGCATGTGCTGAAAGCGCTGCCAAATGTGCCGTGGGTGGATCATACCCGGGTGGCGGCGTTCGGATTCCGTTTTGGCGCCAACGTGGCGGTGCGTCTGGCTTATCTCGAATCACCGCGTCTGAAAGCGGTGGCCTGTCTCGGTCCGGTTGTGCATGCGTTGTTGAGCGATCCGTTGCGTCAGGGAGCGGTACCGGAAATGTACCTTGACGTTCTGGCGAGCCGACTGGGGATGCACGATGCGTCTGATGAAGCGCTGTGCGTGGAGCTCAATCGTTATTCGCTGAAGGTGCAGGGGCTGCTTGGCAGACGTTGCCCGACGCCAATGCTGTCGGGCTTCTGGAAGAACGATCCGTTCAGTCCGGAAGAGGAGTCGCGTTTAATCACCTCTTCATCCTCTGACGGTAAGCTGCTGGAGATTCCGTTCAATCCGGTGTATCGCAATTTTGACAACGCGCTGCAGGAAATCGCCCGCTGGATTGAAAAGAGATTGTGTTAATAATTTGCTAAATTCTACTGTTTTGGTAAAACAGTTGCTTCACAACAGGAGATCGCAATGACGTTACCGAGTGGACACCCGAAGAGCAGATTGATCAAGAAATTCACCGCGCTTGGCCCCTATATCCGGGAAGGAAAGTGCGAAGATAATCGATTTTTTTTCGATTGTCTGGCTGTTTGCGTCAACGTGAAGCCCGCGCCAGAACTGCGCGAATTCTGGGGCTGGTGGATGGAGCTGGAAGCACAGGAAAAGCGTTTTACCTATAGCTACAAATTTGGTCTGTTTGACAAAGCGGGCGACTGGACGACTGTGGCGATCAAAGATAAAGAAGTGGTTGAGCGACTGGAATATACCTTGCGTGAGTTTCATGAGAAGTTGCGTGAGCTGTTAAACACGCTGCATCTGTCACTGGAACCCGCTGACGATTTCCGTGATGAGCCGGTGAAGCTAACGGCGTAATCCAAAAAAAGAGGCCGGATGAATCATCCGGCCTCTCTGTTTGTTTGCCGGATAAGTCAGACTATCCGGACTATTCTGTCATCAGAACTGATAGGTCATACCCAGCGCCACGATGTCATCGCTGTTAACGCCCAGTTTGTTGTTGTCATCAATCTGGTTGATTTTATAATCAACAAACGCCGACATATTTTTGTTGAAATAATAGGTCGCGCCGACATCAATATATTTCACGATATCTTCATCACCGATACCTTCAATATCTTTGCCTTTCGACTGAACGTAACCGATGGACGGACGCAGACCAAAATCAAACTGATATTGTGCGACGGCTTCGAAGTTTTGCGCTTTGTTGGCAAAACCACCGGAGATCGGCGCCATGTTGCGGGTTTCAGAATAGATGGTTGCCAGATAGATGTCATTGCCATCATATTTCAGACCGGTCGCCCAACCTTCTGCATTCTGGCCATGGCCACGTGCCTGCAGATTTTGTTCATTGGTACGATCGGAGTTGGCGTAGGCGCCAATGATCGCGAAGTCGCTGCCGCCGAAGTCGTAGCTCAGTGATGTCCCGAATCCGTCACCGTTCTGTTTTTTCACGTCACGGCCTTCGTTTTTACCCTGATATTGCAGGGTCATATTCAGACCATCGATCATGCCGAAGAAGTCGGTGTTACGGTAGGTTGCCAGACCGCTGGCACGTTTGGTCATAAAGTTATCAGTCTGCGCCAGGCCGTCACCACCAAATTCCGGGAACATATCGGTCCAGGCGGCAACGTCATACAGTGCGCCCAGGTTACGACCGTAATCGAAAGAACCAATATCTTTCAGTTTAACCCCGGCAAATGCCAGACGCGTTTTCTGACCGGATTCGCTCTCGGTTTTGTTGCCCGCAAATTCCGCTTCCCAGCGACCGTAGCCAGTCAGTTGATCGTTAATCTGCGTTTCGCCTTTAAAACCGAAGCGGACATAAGTCTGGTCGCCGTCTTTGTCATCATTATCGCTGAAATAGTGCATCGCTTTGACTTTGCCATACACATCCAGTTTATTCCCGTCTTTGTTAAACACTTCCGCTGCCTGCACGGATGCCGATGCCACAATACCCATCACCACTAATGCCAGAGTGCTCTTTTTCATTTTCAGTCCTGATTTAAAGTACGCGCTACTATTTACTGGGTGTGATCCCCGTTGAAAGACAGGAGGGGTTTTATCGTTCTGGGGTGAAGGTTTTATGACAAAGTAAGAATAATTTTAAAAAAGAATGTTTTTCTGTTTCAGTAATAAAAACGTCAAACATTGCCGCTACGCTTGCTGATCCAGCACAACAAAATTCCATGCTTTGTGCGCTGCTTGTTGGCAACCGGGGCCAGTCCTGCTAAAACGTTCGTTTACTATCATTTTCCCTATTTTGAACGGCAGAGAATCATGAGTGACAGCCAGACGCTGGTGGTAAAACTCGGCACCAGTGTGCTAACGGGCGGATCGCGCCGCCTGAACCGTGCCCACATCGTAGAACTTGTTCGTCAGTGCGCGCAGCTGCATGCCGCAGGGCATCGTATTGTTATCGTCACGTCGGGTGCTATCGCCGCCGGGCGTGAACACTTGGGGTATCCGGAACTGCCTGCGACCATTGCCACCAAGCAACTGCTGGCGGCAGTCGGGCAGAGCCGCCTGATTCAACTGTGGGAACAGCTGTTTTCGATTTACGGCATTCACGTCGGGCAGATGCTGCTGACGCGGGCGGATATGGAAGACCGGGAGCGCTTTCTGAATGCGCGCGACACCCTGCGTGCGCTGCTGGATAACAATATCGTTCCGGTTATCAATGAGAACGATGCGGTTGCCACAGCGGAAATTAAAGTAGGGGATAACGACAATCTCTCCGCGCTGGCGGCGATCCTCGCCGGGGCGGACAAACTGCTGCTGTTGACCGATCAACAGGGGCTGTTCACCGCCGATCCGCGTACCGATCCGCAAGCCGAGTTGATTAAAGATGTTTACGGGATTGATGACGCCCTGCGCGCCATCGCCGGTGACAGCGTGTCGGGGCTGGGAACGGGCGGCATGGGCACCAAGCTACAGGCTGCTGACGTCGCCTGCCGTGCCGGTATCGATACCATCATTGCCGCTGGCAGCAAGCCGGGTGTGATTGGTGACGTGATGGAAGGCATCTCTGTCGGTACCCGCTTCCACGCGCAGGCTTCTCCGCTGGAGAACCGCAAACGCTGGATCTTCGGCGCGCCACCTGCCGGTGAAATCACCGTGGATGAAGGGGCGACGGCGGCTATTCTGGAACGCGGCAGTTCTCTGCTACCCAAAGGCATTAAAAGCGTGACAGGCAACTTCTCGCGTGGTGAAGTGATCCGCATCCGTAACCTGGAAGGGCGCGATATCGCCCACGGCGTGAGTCGCTACAATAGCGACGCGCTGCGCCGCATTGCCGGACACCACTCCCAGCAGATCGACGCGATTCTGGGCTATGAATATGGCCCAGTCGCCGTCCATCGCGATGACATGATTACCCGTTAAGGAGCAGATAAATGCTGGAACAAATGGGCATTGCTGCCAAAGCTGCGTCGTACAAACTGGCGCTGCTCTCCAGTCGCGAAAAAAATCGCGTGCTGGAAAAAATAGCTGATGAACTTGAAGCACAAACTGACACTATCCTGAACGCAAATGCGCAGGACGTGACTGAAGCGCGCGCGAACGGTCTGAGCGAGGCAATGCTCGATCGCCTGGCGCTGACGCCAGCGCGGCTGAAAGCGATTGCTGATGATGTCCGTCAGGTCTGCAATCTGGCGGATCCGGTCGGGCAGGTGATTGACGGAGGCGTGCTGGACAGCGGGCTGCGTCTGGAACGTCGCCGCGTGCCGTTGGGCGTGATTGGCGTCATTTATGAAGCGCGTCCAAACGTCACCGTTGATGTCGCCTCCCTGTGCCTGAAAACGGGTAATGCAGCGATTCTGCGCGGCGGTAAAGAGACGTATCGCACCAACGCTGCCACCGTGCGCGTGATCCAGCAGGCGTTAACCTCCTGCGGTTTACCGGAAGCGGCGGTTCAGGCCATTGAAAGTCCCGACCGTGCGCTGGTGAATGAGATGCTGCGCATGGATAAGTATATCGACATGCTGATCCCACGCGGCGGCGCGGGCCTGCATAAGCTGTGCCGTGAGCAGTCGACCATTCCGGTGATCACCGGGGGAATTGGCGTGTGCCATATCGTTGTCGACGACAGTGCAGAGATTGCCCCGGCGCTGAAGATTATCGTCAATGCGAAAACGCAACGTCCGAGTACCTGTAACACGGTAGAGACACTGCTGGTGCACCAGGATATCGCGACGCGTTTCCTGCCTGCGCTGAGTCAGCAGATGGCAGAGAGCGGTGTGACGTTGCATGCAGACGAGCGCTCGCTTGCCCTGTTGAACGCGGGGCCAGCGAACGTGGTGGCGGTGAAAGCAGAAGAATTTGACGACGAGTTCTTGTCGCTGGATTTGAACGTCAAAATCGTCGCTGACCTGGATGACGCCATCGCGCATATTCGCGAGCACGGTACCCAGCACTCTGACGCCATCCTGACGCGTACCATGCACAACGCGAACCGTTTTGTGAATGAAGTGGATTCGTCTGCGGTGTACGTCAACGCCTCGACCCGTTTTACCGATGGCGGGCAGTTTGGTCTCGGTGCGGAAGTCGCCGTCAGCACGCAAAAATTACATGCACGCGGCCCAATGGGGCTGGAAGCGCTGACCACCTACAAGTGGATCGGCTTTGGTGACGATACGATTCGTACCTAATTAACGCCGGGTGATGCAAAATCAGCCACTTGATTCGCAAGGCTATTGACGCATCACTCGGTTAGTTTTAACCTTCTACCCCGTGCTCACACTCATGGGCACGTCCTAATCAGGGCCGATATAGCTCAGTTGGTAGAGCAGCGCATTCGTAATGCGAAGGTCGGAGGTTCGACTCCTCTTATCGGCACCATCTCAAACTCTTCCCAGGTCTATCGAAATCAACTAAAAGCCCGTATACTGCGGTTTGCAGCCCATACCTTATCTCCTGTCATCAACTGGACTCAACCGAAATCAAGTCACAGTTGGGGGCATAAGTGGGGGCATTCTGTGTTCGGTCCAGGGAGATGCCCCCAATGAAGCTTAATGCGCGACAGGTAGATGCAGCTAAACCCAGAGAGAAAGCCTACAAGTTTACTGCTTATATACCCAGTGTCACAAATATCTTTCTATGATCAAGCCATGAAAAACGCGTTAGCATGAATCGCCTGATGCTAAACGTAATTCAGCACTCTGGTGACGGGCGATTTCTGTTCGCGAGGCGTCAAAGGTGACAAAACCTCGACATCACGCCGCCACTCAGAGCGAGGGCGTGGACGAGCGGTGATGGAATCAGGGATGGTGAAAGACTAGCGAATAACCCTGCTCGTGCCAATGCTGAAGCAATTCCTGCTGGCGGCGGGTCGGTTCAATGCCGGTCCAGACAAACATCTGTTGTCCAGGAAAGAGTTCCGGACGTGGAGAATCCAGCGGCTCAGCCAGTACGGCGATGTGCCAGCCTTGCTGAGACAAACGCCAGGCTTCCAGCCACAGACGTGCACGGTCTTCGGTATCCCAGCCAATCAACAACGCATCTTTGCCTGCTTTTTTGCGGCCTTCGGACAAACAAGCGGTCACAAATTCAATCAGCACGCCATCAAACAGGCTGCACATGATGCGGGCCGTATTATGATCGAGGCTTAGGCGTTGGCGTACGGGAACGAAAACGTGATCGATAAGATCGCCTGAAGTATGCTCACGAGCGAGAGCACCGATTTTGGCCCGCAGCCTGGCCGGATGGGCAAAGCGCAGCACGCCCATCATTTCTTCCTGTAGAGTGGTCCAGTCATCATCGGTTGCCACAGTGCTTTGTTCCAGCAACACTTTGACCTTGCTTACCGACACACCGCTTTTAATCCATCGCTTGATCTCTTCAATGCGCTGGATATCTTCTTCATCAAACTGACGATGGCCGCCTTCGCTGCGCTGGGGCTTTAACAATCCGTAGCGCCGTTGCCAGGCGCGCAGGGTAACGGGGTTGATACCGCATCGTTCAGCGACATCGCCTATGCTGTAAAATCCCATAGAGTCCCTCATACGTGAGCCGAAACGTTCCTTGCAAACTAACGAATCAGCCGTGTTTGTACAATTTATTATTTATTGTACAGCAGCCTCGTATTAAGCATAGCTAAAAATGATGAACGTCAGGTAAACAAGACTGATGGGGTAGGAAACTTGTACAGAATTCCCCTAATGGTGCAGCGAGATTCACCTGCCGCCATGAATACAGCAGGTGAAATAAGAGGATTACAGCGGTGTTTTTTTCTCCGGCCATGCAACCGGAGGAATTCCACAGAAGCAAGGCGCTGCAAAAAGATGCCCCTGGAACTGGGAAATACCCGCCGATTCCAGCCACATCCACTCTTCGGGCTTTTCAACGCCGACGGCTGATATCGCAATTTCCAGAGACGCACAGCACTTGATCATGGCCTGGATGATGGCCTGTCGTGGGCCGCTTTTATGAACATCGCAAATGAGGTCGCGGTTGATTTTTATGCGATCGGGTTGGAACTGCGCCAGCAGCCGCAGACCGCCAAAACCGGCACCAAAGTGATCGAGGGCGATACTGATCCCAGAGGATTTCAGGGTTCTCACCGTCTCCGTGAAGGCTTCAAATTCGGAGATAACCTCGCGTTCAGTGAACTCGACGATGATCTGTTCCGGAACAAGACCACTGTCAGCAATGGCATTGAGCAAATAGCTGGCTGCATCCGGCACCTTCACCAACGTCATGGGCAACAGATTCACGGACAAAACCTGATCGCGCAGACCCAGTGAGGCCGCCAGTGTAAAAGCGACTTTCTTACTTTCCAGGTCGGCCAGATAAATATCGTCGCCCTTAATATTGTCAAAATAGTGCTGCGGCGAATCACCCGAACGGGTACGCAGCAGCGCTTCCAGAGAGACAATTTCCTGAGCAAGAGGATCGATGATGGGCTGAAAAGCAAAGCTGCAATTGGCCTCCTCGCTGACTGACGTCAGGGGAATCGTGCGAGCGGATTCGGTCGCCATAAAATCCCACGAGTCAGCGGGAGGGATCTCAAAATAGTTCTCTTTTTCAGTGGATTGCACGAAAGTGCGGAAGAACTGCAGCGCACGGTCGTTGTAGGTAAGTTGGTATCGGGATGTGCCCTTATCGAGAATGGTCTGTAACACCTCCTCCCGATCATGTTCCCGTAAATCAAAAAGCTCCATTCCCACTTTCCCAAAGCGGCGGGAGGGGCCGTGATCGCACAGCAGTTCGACCAGATTATAGTGGCGCTTGTCTTCACAAATTGCCTGATAAATAGCCTTTACGTTTTCATCAGGGCCTTCAAGCAGCTGAAAAAAATGTGTGCCGTTAAACAGCAAAATGCCTGTCACATCAGCACGCCCATTTGTAAGGTTAGCGGCGGCGACCATACTTTCGAGCGCCTTCACCGGGACGTCATCACAGAGATGACTGCGGTAGATAATGGTAGTGAGCATGATTTTCCGGCATTGAGGAATGATGTTTAACCCTAACAGATCGGAGGAGACATAACACACTAAATTAACAAAAGTTTTACTTGATAGTGGCAAGTGTCGTCGGAAACAGAGGATAGCGATGGCATCACCAAAAATAATGCCTCAAAGCAGTGTACAGGTAACTATCAGAATAATACCCATATATAATTTTTAACTTGTTGAAAACAAATAATTAGCACTTTTTGATAAAAATACAATCATGCATTTGTACAGGTTTTGTGTACAATTTTTCTAACGTTGAATAACGCAGCATTAACCTTTTACTGATTCGCACAGGAGAGTCCCATGCAGCAAAATGGTTACATTTCAGATACCGCTAACGCCATTGCACAGTATTTCAGTAAGGCCAATTTGCCGACTCAGCAGGAAACATTGGGGCAGATTGTGGTGGAAATTCTAACGGACGGGCGCAATCTGAATCGCAAATCCCTGTGTACAAAACTACTTGGTCGTCTGGAAAAAGCAACCTGTGTAGAAGAGGAGGGTCATTATAACGCGCTGATTGGTTTGCTTTTTGAGCGCTGAACCTTCGCATTAAAGTCGTGAACCAACATGATGCCGTGTTCCAGGTCTTGGGCAAAACGGCAGAAGAGAGAATGATGATGAACAGAAGTGACATTGAACAACTCACAGACGAACTTATCGGCCAGGCAGTGTTGACGCTGCTGAAACGTAAAGCGGCGGTGAATTCAATGGCTTTGGTCACTCAACTCCGCGTTATGCAGGAAACTGAAATGGATGCCCGTCGTCGAGAAGTTTTTCCGCTAATCATTGCGTACATCGAAGCGGTGATGGCTGATAAAGCAACGTCAACACCGACATTCAGATATAGCGGTCAAATGGACACCGTCCGCTCACTTTCAGGGACAACCCTGAAGCCGGGAAAAGGAAAAATTCACTAAATGCTTAACTTTTAATAATGGTGAAAATGATGAACACAGCAATCACACAACAACCTGATATTTATAGTGCTTTACCTGATCACGTCCTTTCTGATTATTTTCGTCATGCCGGCGACGCTCTTGCTGAAGAAGCCATGGTTTTGGGCGCGGCGATACGCGATATTCTTATAAAGGGTGAGCATATTAATAATAAAAATATCATTTTATCTTTGGTACAAACGCTGGAAGTTACGGATGACGTCGTACATTCCGATGTGATCAGAAAAACATTGGAAATTGTTGTTGGACATACTATGGACGATATTTGATGTATTTAACGGAGGAGAAAGTCAATTTGCTGCTATATTTAAATGCTCAACGGTGGGTCAGTCGATTATTGCCGACCTTATCTTCCTGGTTTTCCTGAACTGGAAAATAAATGATGCGTAGCGAAAACTATGTGCAGTCAGAGCATGCCGACCTCTGGTTGTCAGATAATTATCTCAGATGGGGAGTGGAAAGCATTCTAGAACACATCGCCTTTGGGAATACTGGAATACGGTACGTGTTTTTAACCGAAAACCAATACATTGACGTCCTGAAGCATAACTACGATCGAGGTAGCAGCAAAATTATTCTTCTGACTGACGATTCGTTTTTCCATTTTCTTGATGGCATCGCGTTTTATCAGTTTCCCATGAATTCGAGTATTGAAGAGTTGCAGAAATTTATCATTTCAATTAGCCACACTAACGAAAAGCTGCTACAGCGTAAAACACCTATAGTGTTGACCCGTCGTGAGAGAGTGTTAATTAATTTAATCAAAGAGGGAAAGCGCATAGTGGAAATAGGAGAACATCTCAACCTGCATATAAAAACGGTCTACCAGGTACGGCAGTCGCTGATAAAAAAAATGGGATGCAGTGGTGCAGTTGACTTACTGCGTACCTTACACAGCGACGTGTTCAAAAACTGGCTGGCAGAAAGTCATCAGTATCATTGATATCACGTTGAAATGCACTGCGACTAATATTTAGATATTCCTGAGGTGATATTCGTTACCTTGAGTGGGCGGACTTATTTCTATGAGTGAAAGTCGTAAGTCACGTATAACATATATAGAAGGCTGCGCGTCATTATAATTTCCTTATCTGATGCTATCTTTTTATCATCAATATGACGTTTGGAAAAAACGTGCAGTATGCCCAGGTGGTGCGAAGATTAAAACTCGAGGTGATTAAGTCGATAATGTGTAATTGTAAATAGTCCCGTTTTAGTTTCAGGCATTTTTGGAGATCCCGGCCAAATAATGGTGCTGTCGGTATTCCTCTGGTGTCATATTGTTCAGTGATTCATGCGGGCGTGATCTTCTCCCTGAAAACAATACCAGTCTAAACTGAAGTATCAGGTCTTTCTTTCACCTCGCAGAGAGGCACATCGCCATGAAAAAGACCCGTTATACCGAAGAGCAGATTGCGTTTGCGCTGAAACAGGCCGAAACCGGCACAGCGTACCGGTTTATCCTCATTAGACTCGACGTTTATGCGCTTAGAAACTGTACCGGAACCCCAGATTCGCCTGGACGGGATCTTCTTGCTTAGATCCTTTTGCATAGTCAACTTCTGCAAAAAGTGAAAGCTCTTTGTTGAAAGACGCGTTGACGCCCAGCCCAGTTTTAACTATGTCACCGGATAAATCCGTAGTGAAGGTATTCCGATCGTTTATTGTCGTACTATTATTATCAACATATTCATGTACCCATGCGGCCTTGAAATAAGGCGTGATGGTTGTCCCTTTATTCAGGAGGAAAGTACGCCCAAGATTAAAGCCAGCTTCCGTGGAGAGCGAATCCTGATCTCCAATACTGCCTTTCATACCATTGTTCAATTTGACATCCTCCCCCTTAACCTGAATAGCAGCGAGTTTCGCATACGGTTCAATCCAGAAATGGTTTTGCAAATAGAGGCTTTTGCCCACTTCAACCGCTGCACCCAAGGCGTTCTGGTTATAGTCAGCAGAAATGCCGCTACCGTTAGTCGAAATGGCACTCAGTGAGTTATCGAAATGATTGTACTTCAGTACACCATCCACGTACCAACCGTCATTATGGAACCAGGTTGCCTGCGCACCGACACTCAGACTATCGATGCGGCTTACGCCCCCTCTCGCGTGCTTCACTTTGCCACTGTTATAGCTTGTGAACAGGCCGACACGCGTTTTTGCATTCCCGGTTGCGATGACCCGATCAGCTCCTAACTCCACTCCTGATTGATCAAGTTTAAAGTCTGTCAGGCCGCTGTCGATATTTGTATTACCGCCCGTAAAACGAACCCATGCACCGTTATCGCCTTCTGTTTTTTCCGACAGGCCCTGTCGGAAGCGAAGGTTTTGCATCTCATTTTTAAACATCAACACTGGTGCGACAGACATCGAAAGTACAGCGTCGGTCGCCGGAGTGGTTTTCGGCTTGCTTATGCCAGTGTCTGGATTTTCCGGCGTAGGGAGGGTCGGGATTTCTTCACCCGGCCCTGGTTCTGGCGTTTCGCCTGTGGACTCTTTTTCTGATGCCAGGTACCAGATTTTGCCGCTGCTCTCGTCCCTTTCGTATAACGAGTACATATAAGTACCGCCATCGACCGCATTAATGTTGGTACCGGTTAGCGTCGCCAGGTTAAAGTTTGCACCTCCGCTTGCGTCAGCGATGATATCCAGACGACGCTTTCCTGGTTCAGTGATTTCCGCGCCAGAATCTGTCACGGTCACATTATGATTCCCTGTCCCCTGGGTGATTTGTAGATAATCCCCTTTGCCACCTTCCAGCGAAGTATTGAAATAAAAATGTAAATTTCCGGAGAGGGAGTCAACGTTAAGTCTGGAGTAGATGGCGGCACTGCTGCTCGGGTCGCTGCCTGCGTAATATCGGATGGCACCCGTGCCCGATAACTCCCCGATAGTTGCTTCATCGCTATCATTGCTGTTGGCAATGATCAACAGGGTTGCATTGCTGCCATCCAGCGTTACATTTTCTGCGCGCGCACCACCATCTGCAGAAGTAGAGAGCTGCAATTGCCCGCTATCATTGACACGGGTTGCCCCGGTAAGTACCGCATTATTCGCCAGCCAGGATTTTGCGTTGTCGTTAAGGGTGACGTTTTCCGCAGTCGCATTGCCGTATACCACTTGTACAGTTGCGTCATTGAGCGTCACGTTTTCTGCTGAAGAACCAGAATAAATGGTCTGTACTGCACTGTCGTTTAGCGTGACGGTGGAAGCCCTACCACCTTGTTGTATGATCTGCGCACCTGTTCCATTCAGCGTCGTATTGTTGGCTACGCCTGCAATCGCGCTCGTATCCGTTCCATTAATAAACAGGTACTGGCTGCCCCCGCTATTAATGATCGTGTTATTGACGCTACCACCGTTATATACATACTGGCGTCCATCCTCGTTGACAGTTGCCCCGTTTGCAACGCCCGATGACGTGACGTACTGAATCCCGCCGTTAATCCGTGCGTTACTGGAAATCCCGGATTGTTGAGCATATTCGTAACCGCCCTGGTTAATGATTGTGCCATCGCTAACGCCGCCATTGTAAACAAATAATTTTCCACCATTACTGACGTTATTATCTATCGCTTTGCCGGTAACACCTGTACTTCCACTATTGGAAATATAGGCAGTGCCGCCATCTAAATAAGAATCTTTCAGTGTGCCGCCGTCATATACCCGGGCCAAACCGCCAGCGTAAATCGTTATATTGGATGCGGTCGCCGGTACTGTGCTATCAAACCCATCGACAGCGACTTTTGTGACCTGAGTAATATAAACTTCTGCACCGGAATTGACGGTAGAGTTTTCCATAAATCCAAGCACACTCATCAAACTGCCGCTCAGCATATTGACATTCGACGCCGTGCCAGCATAACCGCCATCGCCACCGTAGTTCCATGCGCCAACTTCGACACAGCGGTTTGCATCGAGATCGCCAGTGATGGTTTCCGCACCACCATATGAGACATTGGTTCGGTTACCGCAGAAGGTTGCCGCCAGTGATGAGTGTGATACTGACATTGCGCTTAGAAACGCAAGTGTTGTCAATTTTGTTTTTAGTTTCATCATCCGATTCCATAGTGAGGCACAATTAAATTTGAAAAAATATCGAACGTCGAATAGTTGAATTCGCAGATGTTATTCAGATTGGATTTTTTAATGGCATGGGGTCACGGCCCTGAACGTGATTTTTCGCACTCAGGGATAGCAAATAAAAAGCAGATGGTTTGTAGCTTCATGCAATATAAAGTCATCCTTTGCTCATTATAATAGGGAAAATGAAAAGTATAAGCAAGAGAGTGAGTGGACTCAGGGTTGTTTATTTTCTTAGAAAAATCCTAATCACAATGAGCTATATGTATTAAAGTGAGTAACTCAATATTTAAATACAGGTAGGTCAATCTACCGATATTTTTCTGTCTGGTGGGCTAAGTCATTCCAGGATTATTACTTCTTATTTTGAGATATTCAATTTTTCTGAATCGCACATTTTGCTAAATTTTTAGCGAAATGTTTACATCGTGACTGGCGTGCTGTTTATCTGTTCGCAAAGATGTAGGTACACAAGGCCATCCATTGATCATGAAAGAGAATGGGAGAATGTTGCGTTTGCGTTAACGATGTCAACAATAATTTTTCTCAGATGAACGTAAAATCTAAAAAATTCGGTGTTTGTCGACTTTTCATCTAAAAATAGTTGAGTAGGGGCTAGACAAAACCATGATTAGATTATCAAATGGTGAAATAACGCAATACTACATGCTGACACAAACCTTTTTGTTAAAAGGGCAACACATTACCCGCGATTTTCAAGTGCTGTGGGTTTCTTCTATGGAGAAATTATGCATTCCTCTGTTAATAAAAACGAAAGCCGAACGTTCTTCGGTCATCCTTATCCGCTCGGCTCACTGTTCTTCACGGAGATGTGGGAACGGTTTTCGTTTTACGGCATTCGTCCGTTACTGATCCTGTTCATGGCGGCGACCGTTTACGACGGTGGCATGGGGCTGGCGCGTGAAAATGCGTCCGCTATCGTCGGTATTTTTGCCGGTAGTATGTACCTGGCGGCGCTGCCTGGTGGTTGGCTGGCGGATAACTGGCTCGGACAACAACGCGCAGTGTGGTACGGCTCGATTCTAATCGCGCTCGGCCATCTCTCAATTGCTCTGTCGGCATGGATGGGGGACAACCTGTTCTTCATCGGCCTGATGTTTATCGTATTGGGGTCGGGGCTGTTCAAAACCTGCATCTCGGTCATGGTGGGTACCCTCTACAAGAAAGGCGATGCTCGTCGCGACGGCGGTTTCTCGCTGTTCTACATGGGCATTAACATGGGGTCATTCATCGCTCCGCTGATCTCCGGCTGGTTGATCAAATCTCACGGTTGGCACTGGGGCTTTGGTATTGGTGGGATCGGGATGCTCGTTGCACTGGTCATCTTCCGCGTGTTTGCCGTTCCTTCCATGAAACGTTACGACCGTGAAGTTGGGCTCGATTCGACCTGGAACAGTCCGGTGGTGAAGAAAAATGGCGTGGGTGGCTGGCTGCTGGCGCTGGCGATCGGTGTTGCCATTATTGTGGCGCTGATTGCCCAGGGCGTGATCGTTATTAACCCGGTCGCTGTTGCCAGCATGCTGGTTTACGTCATTGCCGCTTCAGTGGCGCTCTACTTTATCTATCTGTTCGTGTTTGCCGGGCTGACCCGTAAAGAGCGCGCCAGACTGCTGGTCTGCTTCATCCTGCTGGTTTCTGCCGCCTTTTTCTGGTCGGCGTTTGAGCAGAAACCGACCTCGTTCAACCTGTTCGCGAACGACTATACCAACCGCATGATCGGTGATTTCGAGATTCCCGCCGTCTGGTTTCAGTCGATCAACGCCCTGTTTATCATCCTGCTGGCACCGGTTTTCAGCTGGGCCTGGCCGGCACTGGCGCGCAAAAACGTGCGTCCGAGCAGTATCACCAAGTTCGTTATCGGTATTCTGTGTGCGGCGGCAGGTTTTGGTCTGATGATGCTGGCGGCGCAGAACGTGCTGAGCAACGGTGGGGCAGGCGTATCGCCGTTCTGGTTGGTGGGCAGCATTCTGATGCTGACGTTGGGCGAGCTGTGTCTGAGCCCGATTGGTCTGGCGACCATGACGCTGTTAGCACCGGAAAGAATGCGTGGTCAGATGATGGGCCTGTGGTTCTGTGCCAGCGCATTAGGTAACCTGGCGGCGGGTCTGATTGGTGGACATGTTAAGGCTGACCAACTGGATATGCTGCCCGACCTCTTCGCCCGCTGCTCTATTGCACTGCTGATTTGTGCGGCAGTACTGATTGTGCTGATTGTTCCAGTGCGTCGGATGCTGGAAAACGCGCAGGTAAAAACGGAGCAAAAACCAGTGGGAAATGCCTGATCGATAATTAACATATCACTGATAAAACCGGTGCCAGATGCGCCGGTTTTATTTTTCTCTCCAGGTAGAGTCCCTGTGCCATACAACCCGACGGCAATATTGCACAGTAGTTTTCGGACAATACCAACCACCGTGTGAACCGCTGTCGCCTGCGCTGGGGGGATTATCGTGCAAAGCCATTATTGATACAGATTTGCCCGCTAGTACGCAGGGTAAAGGCGATCGTCTCGGGATAGTTACTGTAATAGTTATGCTCTTCTTCCAGTCCTTTTTCCTGCGCCAGTTTTACTGTCTCCAGTGAACAGGTGCGGTATATCAAATCTTTTTCCATCAGCTTCTGTTTCTCGAGTTGTTGTGCAGGAGGAAGCGCTAACCATTTTTCTGAAAGCGAATAATCGAAGATCACACGCTGGCTTTTGGCCTGAATGTTTTGTGCCGTAATGTAATCATCAATTTTCACGCTCGACTGGCCGCGCATTTTTTTCTTTTCTTCTGCTGCCGCATATTTTGCCAGTGCGTCACTGTCCATGCCGGCGATTTTTTCCTTATAGACCGCGACATAGCCTGCTGGCTGTTGGTAGTGATTGCTGTAGGCCTTGCGCATATCACTGTCGCTCATCGTACAGCCAGCGAGAATAAACGGTAATAAAAGGAGTGGTTTATTTTTTAACATCGGATTGTTCCCATTTTTCTGTCTGATAAATAATAAAACCCATTTCTCTCTGCGTTTAGTTTATTAAAAAGAGAATGGTTACTTTTTTGAGTAATAATGTTTTACAGCAAAGGGAATGACGGGTGCAAATACTGTCCCCTGAAACTACTTTATTTCAGGGGGAGGGGGTTAGCGATGGGTAATGCCTTCGTAGATTAACCGTAATGCCAGCAGGCCAATAATTGCCCCAATGATTCGACTGGCGACGCGCTGTATTCTGCCGTATGCCCGACGTACGGCTGGCAACGAAAAAGCCTGACTCAGAAAGACGCGCCAGATAACCGAAGAGAGCACGATCCCGGCCCAGGACATTATCCTTGCCCACATGGGCGTGTCGGCACTCAACGTGACAGAGAAGATACTGATAAAAAACAGGACGGTTTGTGGATTCGACAAATCGGTTAATAAGCCGCGACGAAAGAACACCGTCCACGGCGCGCTAACGGGGTGCTGCAGCGTCGGCATTTGCGGCGTGGCCTGGTGACGAATGCTGTTCCAGGCAAACCACAGCAGATACGCGCCGCCGCCAATTTTGATCAGCGAAAATACCGCCTCGCACTGGGTGATCAGTGTCGCCATGCCAAACAACCCCAGCCCGGAATAGATCGCGTCACCTGATGCCACGCCCAGACCGGTTAATACACCTGCGCGGCGTCCGGAGGCCAGACTGGTTTGCACGACCACAAACAAATTGGCACCGGGGTTGAAAAAGGTTAACACGAACAGGCTGACGGTGAGGAAAACCGCGTGCAGAGGTTCCATAAACCACATTTCCCTGAACTGGATAAAGTTACTCCATCTTATTTATCACAAAACCAAGGGGATGCGAATGGGATCACAAAGGGAGCGGCGGGGTAAGAAAACCACCCGCGTCGCCGCGGGTGGTGGAGAGTCAGAAGCTGTATTTTAGCCCTAACATGCCTTGCGTATCGCTGTAGCCGTTGTCGCCAACCTGCTGGGCGACGTTGCCCCACAGTTGCAGACGCTGGCTAAGCTGGCCTTCAACGCCCACTTTCAGTTCGCCAATATTGCGGTTGCCTTTCACGTCGTTGCTGATGTCATCCATCTTCACGCTGTAGCTGCTGGTGTTGTGGATCCAGTTGGCTTCGACGAACGGCTGGAAGGTGCGGTCTTTACCGTCATCCATGGCGTTATGCCCCTGCAGGTAGGCTTTCACGCCAAGACGCGTTTGCAGATTGCCGTCGGTTTTATCCATTACGCGGGTGCCGTTTTTCTCAATGTGAGTATCGGCCTGCACGTCCATCCAGGTGACCTGGACTTTAGGCTGAATGTACAGCGCATTACGCTCGCTGAATTCAGCCAGTTTCCAGGTGTAGCCCGTTTCGACAGAGGCGGTGATGCCGTCTGAGTCATACTTTTCAGACGCCAGTCCCTGTCCGGACACGGTGTTGTCAAACCAGTTGTAGAGCATCCAGCCATCGACATACGCACCGGTTTTATCGGCGTCGTTGGCATACCAGGTGCCGTACAGACCGGCGCTGTAGCCGCTGATCTCCCCGCGAGAGCTGTATCCGGTCAGGCTGGAGTGGCTGCGGCTCTTGCTGTTGGCGTAACCGGCCATCAGACCCAGATGCCAGCGATCGAGGCCGTCGGTGCTCCATTGCGCGATATCACCACCCAGTTGCATCACATAACGGTTGCTCTGGGTGCTGATCTGCCCGGAACCGTCCTTGAAGCGGTTATGTCCGCCGATATGGCGCATCCACAGGCTGGTGACTTTCTGTTCGCCGGTTAACGCGTCGGTGTACTGGGTTTCACCCAGACGATCGTGAAGACGGGTGTTGAACAGCGTGTTGGCGGCAAGGACGTTTGCCAGATAGCTACCGGTTTCCGGGCGATAGGTTTTCTCTCCTTCCGGTTGTGGTGTGGGGGCTGGTGTCGGGTCGGGATCTGGAGTCGGCTCCGGCACTGGATCAGTGATAAAGGTGTTGGTCAGATACCAGTTGCTACCTTTTTTCACCACATCATAGTCATAAGCCCCCGCGACAATACGTCCGGCTTTGGCAAAAGTACCTGCGGAATCGCCATACACTTCGACAATCTCAATACCGTTCACCGTTTGCGAGCCCGTACCGCCGATATTATTCACCGCAACCAGCGTATTACCTGACGTGTCGCCTTCCACGATAAGTTTATCGGTGAGAGAATCATCGCCACCCAGCGTCGTGTTCATTTTCAGTGTTCCGCCGCCGTAGAAATTACCTTCTACAGTCAGAGTTTTAAACACACCGCTGCTTTCCGGTGGCAGGAAATTTACCATCCCATTGTCTAAGGTGATGTCAGTGACATGAGAACTACCGGTCATATTCCACACGGCCTGGTTGGAAAGATCCAGGTTAACAATACCGTTGCTGGTTGAACCAGACGTAGCGGTATAGCTGGTGGCCGTCAGGAATGAGTTTTCGTTATTCAGTACCATATTGAGCGTGGCATCGTTAATTGCGCCAATGTCGCCAATGACCTGTACCGTGCCGGTTTCTAATGAATTCACGTTGATCAGGCTGTTTGCTCCACGGGAGAGCAGGGACCAGGTGGGATCGCTGTTATCCGTCATCAACAGACCTTTCTGCACATCGACAATACCACCAGCCGCGGCTTCGATACCCACCACATAGTTGGCGCGCGTATCAGACAGTGAGATGCCTAAATCATCCTGGAATTCAACTTTTGTGGTGTTACTGCCGCCATCATAAGCATAAACCGCACGGGCGGTATCGACGCCATTTTGCATGGTAATGGCGGTTTTACCCTGAAACTGTGCCTCACTTTTCCAAAGGTAAAGGCCTGTGTTGTAATATCCGCCGTTGCTGGTCAGCAGAAAATCGCCTTTTGCGATAAGCGACGACTGGTCTGTCAGGGAGATGGTTCGCATCCAGTACGGGTCGATCCAACCCGCGAATTCATGCTCGTAACCGGGTCGGTTGCCCAGGTAAGTCAGGTTCTCGCCGACAATAATCGCATTGCTGTTGAAGGTGATATCTGTCGCCATCAGGTCAAGTGCCCGACCACCTCCAGCCTCACCAAAGAGGTTATTTTCATCACCACGTGACAGCGCTTCAATCTGCGTGAGGCCGGTAAATTCGATGCTATTTCTCGTACCATAAGTGGCGTAGGGTAGCGCTGCCAGGATCCCCTGGCTGCCTTTCAGGGTGATGTAGTCAGCTTCAAATTTGGCGGTATTAATCACGTTATAGGCTGTGTTACTCGTACTCGCGCCAGCTCTTGCGGCAAATTGTAGTGCCAGTTCATTGGCATCGATATCAATACGATCGGCTTTGATATCCACATTACTTCCTGCGGCAAGAACCATCCCCACACGACGGTCGATAGAGTTGTCGCCCGGATCGCCGTCAACATTGATGACAAAGTTGCCTCCATCAAAGGTCAGCTCACCGTTATACAAGCCAATGCCCCAGCGATGGGTACTGACATTTCCCGCTTGAGGCATCAGTACGGTCAGATTAACTTTATTATCGCCATCGCTTTTGAAATCAAATTTACCCCCTGGTCCGGCATATAAACCGTAAATATCGGTATAACTGTTTTTTACCTCATTACTGACGACAATATTGCCGCCTGTAAATGTCATTGTGCCACTGAGTGTACCTCGCTTGTAAGCATGCAGTGTTGCACGCTCGTCCGTTGCGTTATTATTAAAACCTCTCAGCGTCAGGGTATTCCCGTCGCTGATATTAATGTTTACGGCACCGTTCAGGGTGTTGATCAGTGCGCGTTGGTAACTAGCGATACCCGTGTAACCGCTGGCATCATAGGTCACATCCCCCAGGCTGACGGTGTGGGTTCCGCTACTAATAGACGACATTGAACTGGTGAAGGTCTTATCTTCCAACTCGGCCGATAAGACAAACGGTGAGGCGAGAAACGAACTTCCCACCACGACAGGTACAAGACATTTCCATTTTATATTTGTCATTTATGACTCTCCGTGAGATTAACGACTTATTTTTATTTGTAATAAAGAAAAAATGTCCGGCCTTCGCAGGACATTTATTGGTTTGGGCTATCAGAAACTATATTTGATGCCTAACATTCCCTGAGTATCGCTATAGCCGTTGTCGCCAACCTGCTGGGCGACGTTGCCCCACAGTTGCAGACGCTGGTTAAGCTGGCCTTCAACGCCCACTTTCAGTTCGCCAATATTGCGGTTGCCTTTCACGTCGTTGCTGATGTCATCCATCTTCACGCTGTAGCTGCTGGTGTTGTGGATCCAGTTGGCTTCGACGAACGGCTGGAAGGTGCGGTCTTTACCGTCATCCATGGCGTTATGCCCCTGCAGGTAGGCTTTCACGCCAAGACGCGTTTGCAGATTGCCGTCGGTTTTATCCATTACGCGGGTGCCGTTTTTCTCAATGTGAGTATCGGCCTGCACGTCCATCCAGGTGACCTGGACTTTAGGCTGAATGTACAGCGCATTACGCTCGCTGAATTCAGCCAGTTTCCAGGTGTAGCCCGTTTCGACAGAGGCGGTGATGCCGTCTGAGTCATACTTTTCAGACGCCAGTCCCTGTCCGGACACGGTGTTGTCAAACCAGTTGTAGAGCATCCAGCCATCGACATACGCACCGGTTTTATCGGCGTCGTTGGCATACCAGGTGCCGTACAGACCGGCGCTGTAGCCGCTGATCTCCCCGCGAGAGCTGTATCCGGTCAGGCTGGAGTGGCTGCGGCTCTTGCTGTTGGCGTAACCGGCCATCAGACCCAGATGCCAGCGATCGAGGCCGTCGGTGCTCCATTGCGCGATATCACCACCCAGTTGCATCACATAACGGTTGCTCTGGGTGCTGATCTGCCCGGAACCGTCCTTGAAGCGGTTATGTCCGCCGATATGGCGCATCCACAGGCTGGTGACTTTCTGTTCGCCGGTTAACGCGTCGGTGTACTGGGTTTCACCCAGACGATCGTGAAGACGGGTGTTGAACAGCGTGTTGGCGGCAAGGACGTTTGCCAGATAGCTACCGGTTTCCGGGCGATACTGGTGCGGGCCTACTGATGTCGGAGGAGTGGGAACCTCTGGTTCTTTCGGCTCAACCGGCGGAGTTGGCGGAATTGGTCCAGGCAAGGTCACGCTGGTCAGAGACCAGTTCTGGTTATCCCGTTTCACAATGTCATAGTCATAGGCGCCGGCCACGATACGGCTTTCTTTCACAAAGGTCCCGTTTGAAACGCCTTCAACGTCGATAATACGGATACCTTCAATCGTCGTGGCTCCGCTACCGCCGGCGTTGCTGACGCTGACGCGCGTGGTGCCATGGGTATCCCCCTTCACAATCAGTTTATCGGTCGCCGAAAGGTCATCGCCCAGCACGGTGCGTAAGGCCAGCAGACCGTTGTTACCGGTGTAATCGCCGTTAATCGTCATTGTGGTCGGGGTAAAGGCCGCTTTTACCTGCGACGGGGAAGAGAGTATCGCTGTACCTGCCAGTTCCAGCGAATTCAGGGTCTGCGAATAGCCGTTAAGATCCAGCTGCGCGCCGCTGTCGACGTGGTAATCGGATCTTGCACTCAGGGTATTTTCTACCCCAGCGCGCAGTGTGCCGTTTGCGACGTGAGTGAGACCCTGGTAAGTGTTGGCGCCTGTCAGCGTGGTCGTCCCTGAGCCGACATGATTCACTTCACCGATGCCCGTGATTTTGGCCGAGAGCACGAAGTCATCGCTGTTATGGTTAAAGTTGAGTTCCGCTGTGTTCATACCGCTGGTATTGCCAAGGTAGATCCACGGCAGGTCCAGCGTTCCCGCTGCCTGTTGCGCTTCTCCCTTTGCGCCGCCAATGTTCAGGATGCCGGTACTGCCTTCTCCCACTGCCAGCCAGATTAAGTTACCCGAGCGGACCGTTGCGCCATTGCTGACGGTGAGGATCCCGGTGGCGTCATTGGGCGTTGTTGCGAACCCCCCGAGGTAAATACCTTCGGTCACATCCAGCAGCGAGTTTTCACCGTCCACGAGGGTGACGCCGTAGCCGTTACGACTGGTGTTACTCGTATTGCCGACGTAGCCGATGTTCATGTGTTCGCTTAAGGAGAGGGAACCGCCGCGGGTAATCACCAGGTTGCCACGCCCCTGATCGCCAACCACGCTCCAGACGGATGAGACAGACGAATTTGCGCCATCGATGGTCACCGTTCCCTGCGCGTTTGCGGCATATTCTCCAATGCGCAGTTCATCAATGCCGCTGATTTTACTGCCGTTACTCACCAGCAGCGTTCCTGAACCATCATGGGTCCCGAGTACCAGATTCAGATTGCCCAGTGTCCAGGTTGCACCATTCGTCAGCGTCACGCTGCCGTTCGCGCCATTACCGATCATACCGGCGGCGGTGGCAATATCCCGGCCATCGATCAGCAGCGAGCCGTCAGAGTTATCACCGACCCAGAGACTGCGGAAGTTATCCCATGCGGGATCGGTATTTTCCGTGGTGGAAAGCGTAATACTTTGGTCATTATTAATAATCACCGTGTCATTTATTCCCGCTGGCGGAGTAATATTATTATTGGCCGTCGCAGTGGACGTTAAGGCAATGGAAATTGCAATGGCTAATAGTGTTTCAGGGAATTGCTGTGCATTTATTTTCATATATTTACTCTTCCTTAAGATTCAAATATTACACCGCAGCATGAGCAAGAAAAGCCAGTCCTGAATACACGGCCATTTGTGGGGTTGCTCATGTAAATAAAATTCTGATGATTTTTAATATTATTTGTCACGGGCAATACAGCGTAATCGTTTTACCGCAGGCTTGTATTCGATATTGATAGGTTGAGTCTATTAACCGTCGTTAACGGAGTGAAAATGTTTAAGTGGTTGCTAATTATTTGATTATCAATGTTTATTGTTTTTGGCTTCTCATCCAGGAATAGTGCAAATATAAAGGTAAAAACAACAAGATAGATGAGGTTTTTGATAAGGCAGACTGAATAGATGCGAAAGCTTAACATTAGTATAAATATAGGTTTAGCGTTTTTAATTACGTATGGTAATAATTTTATTTAAGGATTCCAGGCTGCCTAACTATCTTTTTTTTGATGAATGTCAATTTTTACATTGGTATTAATCTGAGTGTTTTTTGTTGGCTTTAAGATTATTACCAATAAGTCAGGAAAGGTTTTAATAAAAATCTTAAGTGGAGTCGTGCTGAGCAAGGTTATTCATATTCACGCAACCATGTTTGATTTATTAAAAAACAGGGATGTTGATCATCTTTTTATTTATATGCGGAAAGTGACTTAACTTTACCGTAGAACGCAAAAAAAAAGTACTGATCAGGCTGAAACCACAAAAGCAACATATCACTGAAAGGGCTCTGGATTTTTCCTGGAAGCTGAACTAGTTATTAATCATCCCTGAACAGCGATATGGATTCAGCGGTGATGATAGCGTCATAACATAACCTGGAGCTTTTCTATGAAAACTGGATATAAACTCTTGATTGGTGCGTTGGCTTTTGTAGCGACAAATGCGTTTGCAGCGGAGTTGTTAACAAAGGCTGAGTTTGAGAAGGTGGAGTCGCAGTACACCCTGATTGGTAACATCAATACCAGCAATGAAACGTCCACTCAGGACGCGAAAGAAGATCTGCTCAAAAAAGCGGATGAGAAAGGTGCTGATGTGGTCGTGCTGACCTCCGGTCAAACCGACAACAAAATTCATGGCACTGCCAATATTTACAAGAAAAAATAATGTGTGATGTTGCCGGATGACGATGTAAGCGTCTTATCCGACCTGTGGAGTGACAAACCCTTGTAGGCCGGATAAGCGCTGCGCCATCCGGCAATTTACGTTTTCAGTCGGCGCCAGAACGTGGTCCGGCTAATCCCGAGATAGCGTGCCGCGGCTGCTTTATCACCATTAAATTGCGCCAGAACCTGCTGCGGCGTAGCGGAAGGCAAAAGGGATGACGGCGATTCGCTTTGCGCCAGTTCCGGCAGTAGCTGCTCTAACAAGGGCACATCCAGTTGTGGCATCGGTTCAACGCTTAAAAACAGCGCCAGCCGTTCCATCATATTACGTAACTCGCGAATATTCCCCGGCCAGTGATATTGCAACAGAACGCGGGCACTCTGCGCCAGTCCGGCGCGCACCGACTCGGTAAACGGTACGGAGAGCGCGGCCAGCGATTGTTTCAAAAAACCTTCCGCCAGTGACCCGATATCCGCGGGGCGTTCCCGCAGGGCTGGCAGCGACAGACGTAAAATACTCAGTCGATAAAACAGATCGCGACGAAACTGCCCCTGTTTCATCTCGTCTTCCAGGTTGCAGTGGGTGGCGCTAATCACCCGTACTGTCACCGGAATGGGGTGATGTCCGCCCACCCGGGTGACCTCTTTTTCTTCCAGCACACGCAGAAGTCGGGTTTGCAGCGGCAGCGGCATTTCGCCGATTTCATCAAGAAACAGCGTTCCGCCGTGGGCGATTTCAAACAGCCCGGCACGGCCACCGCGTCGCGAACCGGTAAAGGCGCCTTCCTCGTAGCCAAACAGTTCCGCTTCCAGTAACGATTCGGTGATCGCCCCGCAGTTCACCGCGACGAACGGATGCGCCGTTTTGTCGCCGCGCGTGCCCGGACGCGTACAAAACTCGCGGTGAATGGCCTGGGCCGCCAGTTCTTTCCCGGTGCCGGTTTCCCCCTGAATCAGGACGGCGGCGGGCGAACGGGCATACAACATAATGGTGTGGCGCACCTGTTCCATCTGCATGGATTCGCCGCGAATATCCCCCAGCCCATAGCGGGTGCGCAGCGCCTGATCGGACGCATAATGGCCGTGACGACGCTGGGTCAGGCGGGTCATGTCCAGCGCATCGCTGAAGGCCTGGCGCACCGTGGCGGCGGAATAGATAAAGATGCCGGTCATACCGGCCTCTTCCGCCAGATCGGTGATCAGCCCCGCGCCAACCACCGCTTCAATGCCGTTCGCTTTTAGCTCGTTGATCTGTCCGCGCGCATCTTCTTCAGTGATATAGCTGCGTTGTTCCAGTTGCAGGCTAAAGGTTTTTTGAAAGGCCATCAGCGCTGGCAGCGTTTCCTGGTAGGTCACCACGCCAATGGAGGCGGTCAGTTTCCCGGCCTTTGCCAGCGCCTGCAGGACGTCAAACCCGCTGGGTTTGATCAGGATCACCGGAATCGACAGGCGGCTTTTCAGATACGCGCCGTTTGATCCGGCGGCGATGATCGCATCACAGCGTTCGGTCGCCAGTTTTTTACGAATATAAGTGACCGCTTTTTCAAAACCGAGCTGGATGGGGGTGATGGTCGCCAGATGATCGAACTCGAGGCTGATGTCGCGAAACAGGTCAAACAGTCGCGTTACCGAGACCGTCCAGATAACCGGTTTGTCATCATTCACCCGCGGGGGAAGATTTGTCGTCGCCATCGCCAACCCAAAATAAAAGGACAGAGTATTGGGTGTAGTCTTGTTTCATCATTGTTTCAATGAAACCGGTCGGGACGTTTCATGAAACGTTAGCTGACACGCTTTTTTTTGCTTATCGCGGTGTGATGTTATTTATCTTATTGTTATATCGGTAGTTATTTAAAATACCTTCTTTCAAAGCGCCGTTGGCATAGCCCTTGCTTTATGTGATTCAACAGTTAGTTACAAGTTGATAACACGAGGATGGACTATGTCTCTGGATTCTCCGGGTCAGGCGTTTCGCGCCGCACTCACCAAAGAAAACCCCTTACAAATCGTCGGCGCCATCAATGCCAACCATGCGCTGCTGGCCCAGCGTGCCGGGTATCAGGCGATTTATCTCTCTGGCGGCGGCGTCGCGGCCGGTTCGCTGGGACTGCCGGATCTGGGGATCTCCACCCTGGACGACGTCTTGACCGACATTCGCCGCATCACCGACGTATGCCCCTTGCCGCTGCTGGTGGACGCGGATATCGGCTTTGGTTCATCGGCGTTTAATGTTGCGCGCACCGTGAAGTCGATGATCAAAGCCGGGGCGGCGGCGCTACACATCGAAGATCAGATTGGTGCCAAGCGCTGCGGCCATCGTCCGAATAAAGCGATCGTTTCGAAAGAGGAGATGGTCGATCGCATTCGGGCGGCAGTGGATGCCCGTACCGATCCCAACTTTGTGATCATGGCGCGTACCGATGCCCTGGCGGTGGAAGGGTTAGACGCGGCGATCGATCGTGCGCAGGCCTATGTCGAAGCGGGAGCCGACATGTTGTTCCCGGAGGCGATCACGGCGCTTTCGATGTATCGCCAGTTTGCCGATGCGGTCCAGGTCCCCATTCTCGCCAATATCACCGAATTTGGTGCTACGCCGCTGTTCACGACCGACGAACTGCACAGTGCGAACGTGGCGATGGCGCTTTATCCGCTCTCGGCATTCCGCGCCATGAACCGGGCTGCTGAAAAGGTCTACAACGTGCTGCGCCAGGAAGGGACGCAAAAGAGCGTTATCGACATCATGCAGACCCGTAACGAACTGTACGAAAGCATCAATTACTACCAGTTCGAAGAGAAACTCGACGCGTTGTATAGCAAAAAGTAACCGTCGTAGGCCGGATAAACGTAGTGCCATCCGGCATTGCCTGATGGCGGCTGCGCCTTATCAGGCCTGGACATACCTCTCAGCACCCTACATATGACAATAATGACGAGGACAACATGAGCGACACAACGATCCTGCAAAATAGTACCCATGTCATTAAGCCTAAAAAATCCGTCGCGCTGTCCGGCGTACCGGCGGGCAATACCGCGCTGTGCACCGTCGGCAAGAGCGGTAACGATCTCCACTATCGCGGCTACGATATTCTCGATCTCGCCCAACAGTGCGAATTTGAAGAAGTTGCGCACCTGTTGATTCACGGCAAACTCCCGACCCGCGATGAACTCACAGCTTATAAAAGCAAACTCAAAGCGCTGCGCGGATTACCGGCTAACGTCCGTACCGTACTGGAAGCGCTGCCAGCGGCATCGCATCCGATGGACGTGATGCGCACCGGCGTATCGGCGCTGGGCTGTACACTGCCGGAAAAAGAGGGGCATACCGTTTCCGGTGCGCGCGATATTGCCGATAAGCTGCTGGCCTCGCTCAGTTCTATCCTGCTCTACTGGTATCACTACAGTCACAACGGCGAGCGTATTCAACCGGAAACCGATGATGACTCTATCGGCGGCCATTTCCTGCACCTGCTGCACGGCGAAAAGCCGGCGCAGAGCTGGGAAAAAGCAATGCACATTTCCCTGGTGCTGTACGCTGAGCATGAGTTCAATGCTTCTACCTTTACCAGTCGCGTAATTGCCGGTACCGGATCGGATGTTTACTCGGCCATTATCGGCGCGATTGGCGCACTGCGCGGCCCGAAACACGGCGGGGCGAATGAGGTCTCGCTGGAGATTCAGCAGCGCTACGAAACGCCGGACGAAGCTGAAGCCGATATCCGTAAGCGCGTGGAAAACAAAGAGGTGGTGATTGGCTTTGGTCATCCGGTTTACACCATTGCGGATCCGCGTCATCAGGTGATTAAACGTGTGGCGAAGCAGCTTTCCGAAGAGGGCGGCTCGCTGAAGATGTACAACATTGCCGATCGTCTGGAAGAGGTGATGTGGGAGACGAAGAAAATGTTCCCTAACCTCGACTGGTTCTCGGCGGTCTCCTACAACATGATGGGCGTTCCCACCGAAATGTTTACCCCGCTGTTTGTCATCGCCCGCGTCACCGGCTGGGCGGCGCACATTATCGAACAGCGCCAGGACAACAAAATCATTCGTCCTTCCGCCAACTATACCGGCCCGGAAGATCGTGAGTTTGTGCCGATCGATCAGCGCCAGTAATTCATTGCCTCTAAAGATAAAAAACAGGAAACGTACCTTATGTCCGCTCAAATTTTAAATGTTCGCCCGGAATTCGATCGTGAAATCGTTGATATCGTGGATTACGTCATCAACTACGAGATCACCTCAACGGTGGCGTATGACACCGCCCACTACTGCCTGCTTGATACCTTAGGCTGCGGTCTGGAAGCGCTGGAATATCCGGCCTGTAAAAAACTAATGGGGCCAATTGTTCCGGGTACCGTGGTGCCCAACGGCGTACGCGTGCCGGGTACCCAGTTTCAGCTCGACCCGGTACAGGCCGCGTTTAACATTGGCGCGATGATCCGCTGGCTCGACTTCAATGACACCTGGCTGGCGGCGGAGTGGGGCCACCCTTCCGATAACCTCGGCGGGATCCTGGCAACAGCGGACTGGTTGTCGCGCAACGCGGTCGCGGCGGGTAAAGCGCCGTTGACCATGAAACAAGTGCTGACCGGGATGATTAAGGCTCACGAAATTCAGGGCTGTATCGCGCTGGAAAACGCCTTTAACCGCGTGGGGCTCGACCACGTTCTGCTGGTCAAAGTGGCCTCCACCGCTGTGGTCGCCGAACTGCTGGGGCTGACGCGTGATGAGATCCTCAACGCGGTCTCGCTGGCGTGGGTCGACGGACAGTCGCTGCGTACCTATCGCCATGCGCCGAATACCGGCACGCGTAAATCCTGGGCGGCAGGCGATGCGACTTCGCGTGCGGTACGTCTGGCGCTGATGGCGAAAACCGGCGAGATGGGTTATCCGTCGGCGCTGACGGCGAAAACCTGGGGCTTTTATGACGTCTCGTTCAAAGGCGAGTCGTTCCGCTTCCAGCGTCCGTACGGCTCCTACGTGATGGAAAACGTGCTGTTCAAAATCTCTTTCCCGGCGGAGTTCCACTCACAGACGGCGGTTGAAGCGGCAATGACGCTATACGCGCAGATGCAGGCGGCGGGTAAAAGCGCTGCGGATATCGAAAAAGTGACCATTCGCACCCACGAAGCCTGCATTCGCATTATTGATAAGCAGGGACCGCTGAATAACCCGGCCGATCGCGATCACTGTATTCAGTATATGGTGGCGATCCCGCTGCTGTTTGGACGCTTAACGGCGGCGGATTATGAGGACAGCGTGGCGCAGGATAAGCGAATTGATTCCCTGCGCGAGAAGATCCGTTGTGTTGAAGATCCGGCGTTTACCGCGGATTATCACGATCCGGAAAAACGCGCCATCGCCAATGCTATCACCCTGGAATTCACCGACGGTTCGCAGTTTGACGAGGTGGTCGTGGAATTCCCGATTGGCCACGCGCGTCGCCGTGCCGACGGGATCCCAAAACTGGTCGAAAAATTCAAAATTAACCTGGCGCGCCAGTTTCCGACCCGCCAGCAGCAGCGCATCCTGGATGTCTCCCTGGACAGAACTCGCCTGGAGCAGATGCCGGTCAATGAGTACATGGACCTTTATGTCATCTAGAACCCGCTTCATCAGGCGTAAGTTCAACAGGAGAGCGTTATGTCTTTTAGCGAATTTTATCAGCGTTCTGTTACGCAACCGGAATCATTCTGGGCCGAGCAGGCCCGGCGCATTGACTGGCAGCAGCCGTTTACTCGCACGCTGGATCACAGTAATCCACCGTTTGCCCGCTGGTTTTGCGGCGGTACGACCAATCTGTGTCATAACGCCATTGACCGCTGGCTGGAGAAACAACCGGATGCGCTGGCGCTGATCGCGGTCTCATCCGAGACCGAAGAGGAACGCACCTTTACCTTCCGTCAGCTCTATGACGAAGTGAACGTGGTGGCGTCGATGCTGCAATCGCTCGGCGTGCAGCGCGGCGATCGGGTGCTGGTGTACATGCCGATGATCGCCGAGGCGCATATCACGCTGCTGGCCTGCGCGCGGATTGGCGCGATCCACTCGGTGGTGTTCGGCGGTTTTGCTTCGCACAGCGTGGCGGCGCGGATCGATGACGCGAAGCCGGTGCTGATCGTCTCCGCCGATGCGGGGGCGCGCGGCGGTAAAGTGTTGCCCTACAAAAAGCTGCTCGATGAGGCGATCGATCAGGCGCAACATCAGCCGAAACAGGTGCTGCTGGTGGATCGCGGGCTGGCGAAAATGGCGCGCGTGGCCGGTCGCGATCTCGACTTTGCGACTTTGCGTCAGCAGCATCTCGGCACCACGGTGCCGGTGACGTGGCTGGAATCCAATGAAACGTCCTGCATTCTTTATACCTCCGGCACCACCGGCAAACCCAAAGGCGTGCAGCGAGACGTCGGTGGTTATGCGGTGGCGCTGGCGACCTCAATGGAGACCATTTTTGGCGGCAAAGCGGGCGGCGTGTTCTTCTGCGCGTCGGATATCGGCTGGGTCGTCGGACACTCCTACATCGTTTATGCGCCGCTGTTAGCAGGGATGGCAACGATTGTGTATGAAGGGCTGCCGACCTATCCGGACTGCGGCGTGTGGTGGAAGATCGTCGAGAAATATCAGGTTAACCGGATGTTCTCGGCACCGACCGCCATACGTGTGCTGAAGAAGTTTCCGACCGCGCAGATTCGCAATCACGATCTCTCCTCGCTGGAGGTGCTCTATCTGGCGGGCGAGCCGCTGGATGAACCGACCGCAAGCTGGGTAACCGAAACACTGGGCGTGCCGGTTGTCGATAACTACTGGCAGACTGAATCCGGTTGGCCGATTATGGCGCTGGCCCGGGCGCTGGATGACCGGCCGTCACGCCTGGGCAGTCCCGGCGTGCCGATGTATGGCTATAACGTGCAGTTGCTCAATGAGACGACCGGCGAACCCTGTGGCGCTAACGAGAAGGGGATGGTGGTGATCGAAGGGCCGCTGCCGCCCGGCTGTATTCAGACCATCTGGGGCGACGACGCACGGTTTGTGAATACTTACTGGTCGCTGTTCGATCGTCAGGTGTACGCCACGTTTGACTGGGGGATCCGCGACGCCGACGGTTACTACTTCATTCTTGGCCGTACGGATGATGTGATTAACGTCGCCGGGCACCGGCTGGGCACGCGGGAAATCGAGGAGAGTATCTCCAGTTACCCGAACGTGGCGGAAGTAGCGGTGGTCGGAGTGAAAGATGCGCTGAAAGGGCAGGTGGCGGTGGCGTTTGTCATTCCCAAACAGAGCGACAGCCTTGAGGACAGCGACGTGGCGCATTCGGAAGAGAAGGCGATCATGGCACTGGTGGACAGCCAGATTGGCAACTTTGGTCGTCCTGCCCACGTCTGGTTTGTTTCACAACTGCCGAAAACCCGATCCGGCAAAATGCTCCGCCGCACGATCCAGGCCATTTGCGAAGGCCGCGATCCGGGCGATCTTACCACGCTTGACGATCCGACGGCGCTGCAGCAAATCCGTCAGGTCATCGAGGAGTAATCTGGTATCGTAACCGGATACACCGCGCGAGCGGTGCATCCGGTATTATTTCTTAAGCAGACGGCTCTGCTTTATAATTTTTATAATAATATTCTTTATCTCTTTCATTAATGGTTCTGATCACCCGACAAGGATTTCCCACGGCAACCACATCGGATGGAATGTCTTTTGTGACGACGCTCCCTGCGCCAATAACCGAATTATCGCCAATCGTTATACCGGGATTGATCACCACATTGCTGCCAATCCAGACGTTATTGCCTATGGTGACCGGGAAAGAAAACATTTCCCCCGATTTCCTCAATTCATGGTGAATGGGGTGCCCTGTTACAGAGATTGTGACGTTGGGGGCAATCAGGACGTTATGGCCAATCGTGACCGTGTAATCATCCACAATGGTAAAGTTAAAATTCGCGTAAAAATTATCGCCTACATGAATATGGGTACCGTATGAGAAATAGATTGGTGGCTCTATCCACGCGTTTTCACCCACCGAGCCAAACATTTCGCGAATCAGTTTTTCCCTCTTTTCAGTCTCGCAGGGGCGTGAGTGATTGAATTCATACATCAGCGTTTTACCGCGCAGCCTCTCTTCGGGCAGACCTTCGCACATATCGGTAAACAGTTTTCCGGCTTTTATTCTGTCTCTCATCGAAACGTTCATTGACGCTATTCCATCCTTGTCACTGACAGTCAAACTTGTTTACCTGCTGGTGTGAACACGCGGGAAAATGGCCCCGGTCCACTCAGGGTAAAGACCGAAATAAGCGTAAAGCTCAGTGCAATCAGCCCCAGAACCAGATACGCCCCCTGGAAACCGACGCTTTCATACATGTTGCCGGCAAAGACGGACATGAAAATCATCGCCAACTGTTTAAAGAAGCAGAAGCACACCAGATAAATGGTGGCTGAGAAACGCACCTCAAACTGGCTGGTGATGTATTTGAAGCAGCCGACAATCAGGAAGGGGATCTCAAACATATGCAGCGTTTTCAGGATGACGACTTCCAGCGCGCTGGTGGCGAATGAGGAGCCGATGATCCGCACGGACATAATGGCTCCCGCCAGCAGCAGCGCGTTCTTTCCGCCAATCCGGTTCACGATCAGCGGCGCAAAGAACATGATGGAGGCGTTCAGCAGTTCCCCCAGGGTGGTGACGTAGCCAAAAACGCGCGTACCTTGTTCGCCCGTCGCAAAGAATGAGGTGAAGAAGTTGGCAAACTGTTGGTCAAACACATCGTAAGTACAGGAGACGCCGACCACGTACAGCGAAAGGAACCACAGCTTTGGCTGCTTAAACAGTTCCAGCGCCAGCTTCAGGCTGAAGGCGGACTGGTTGGCGCCGACCGCATCGGCAACCGTTGCCGAAGAGGGGGCGTCCGCTTTTGAGAAGAACAGCAGAATCGCCAGAATCACCGCGCAGCCGGAACCCAACCAAAAAACAAACTGGTTATTAATGGTGAACATAATCCCGGCGATTGAGGCGCACAGTGCCCAACCGACACAGCCAAACATACGGGCACGACCAAATTCAAAATGGCTGCGGCGGCTGGCTTTTTCAATATAAGCCTCAATGGCGGGAGCCCCGGCGTTGTAGATAAAACCGAGATAAATCCCGCCGACGATTGAGCCGAGTAATATATTAAACTGGAGTAATGGACCAAAAACGTAAATAAAGAAGGGCGCGAACATTACCAGCATCCCGGTAATGATCCACAGCAGATGTTTACGCAGGCCGAGTTTATCAGAGAGCAGGCCGAAGATTGGCTGGAACAGCAGGGAAAACAGAGAGATGCAGGCGAAAATAACGCCGGTATCGCCTTTGCTGATATGGTTGATATCGTGTAACCAGATCGGGAAAAACGGGAAGTAGGCTCCCATAATGAAAAAATAAAAGAAGAAGAAAAAACCAAACATCCAGAAATTAGAATTTTTCAAGTAATGCATGTGGACTTCCTTACGCGAATATCGGGCAGGCACAAACCTGTCCGGTTTTTATTATTTTTGGCCCCAGACAATCTGGAAGTGATAACGCCCGGCGCTCAGTTGATATTCCGGCGATACGGAAGGACTCCAGGAGTCATCACCGCCGACGCCCATATGGAAACCATCAAGATTGAGCCAGGTGCCGGCTTCGGGTTGCAGCAAATGGCGATGGCTGGTCTCCATCAGCTGCTTTTGGCTGTAGCGACTGATGTTGAACTGGAAGTCGCCACGCCAGACGTGCGCACCGTACTTCAGTTCCCGCGTACCGCAGCGCAGGCCGTTCTCACTTGGGAAAACGTACGGGGTATACATCTCATCCAGTGATAAATCCCAGCGGTCAAAACAGGCGGCAGACAGGCGATCCGGGTAGTTTTCATGTGGACCAAGTCCCAGCCAGTTCACCCGTTCAGCAACTTGCGCCAGTTGGCAGGTCAGGCCGATACGTGCCGGATGCGGCGTACCGCTGGCGACATCGACATCCACGGTGATCTGCATGTCGCCGTGGCCGTCGATGCGCCAGGTTTTACGGCTGATAAACAAGGTTTCGCCCTGATACTGCCACGCATGAACAGTGGTAATCAGTGCCGCGTCGGCAAGCGTGTCGGCATCGCATTGCAGCAACGTCGCCTGAGCCTGGTAATGACCGGCGGCTTTCCAGCGCTCAACCCAGGCATTGGGGTCAATGCGGGTCGCTTCACTGACGCCAATATCGTTATCCAGCGGCGCACGGGTGAATTGATCGCACAGTGGCGTCAGTAACTGGGCGTCATCGCCAATCCAGTACTGCGTTAACGTGCCCTGTTGACGGCAGAATTCCCAACGCTTTTTGCCGAGCGTCACGGTAAACGCCGCGTCACTGACGCTAAGCTGTGGCGCAGTACTGGCGCGTGGTGAGCCGATGACATTCAGTTTTTCTTCCAGCGGCCACTGATGCCAGGCGCTGATATGTCCGGCAGGCGACCAGGCGGTTGCCTGTGGTTGCTCCACGCGCACCGTTAACCAGAGTTGCCCCGCCACGTCGGGCTGTGCAATGTCCGGCAGGGTGATAACCTGACGACCCTGCGGCGCGATATCCAGCGTGACCTCCCCGGTGGCAATGGGGTTGCCATCCAGTGCGAGGGTCCAGTGCAGAATCTCGTTGTCGCTATGGCGGAACAGATATTCGCTGGTGACCTCAATCTGACGTTTAGCACCAGGCTGCAACGTGAACTGGAAAAACTGCTGTGCGTGTTTCGCCTCAAACAACGACGGATGCGGTGTGCGGTCGGCAAACACCAGTCCGTCCATACAGAACTGGCGATCGTTAGGCGTGTCGCCAAAGTCGCCGCCGTACGCGGACCATGGGTTGCCTTCGTCATCGTATTTAATCAGCGACTGATCGACCCAGTCCCAGACGAAGCCGCCCTGCAGACGCGGGTACTGGCGGAATGCCTGCCAGTATTTGGCGAATCCACCGAGGCTGTTCCCCATCGCGTGGGCATATTCGCAGAGGATCAGCGGGCGCTGTTCGCCGGGCTGCGACAACCATTTTTTGATTGACCACTTCGGCACTGCCGGGAATGGCTGATCCTGATCGACGCGCGCATACATCGGGCAAATAATATCCGTTGCCGCCGTGTCCGCGCCGCCGCCTTCATACTGCACCGGGCGTGACGGATCTTCTGATTTCAGCCAGCGGTACAGTGTGTCATGGTTGACGCCGTGACCCGATTCATTCCCCAGCGACCAGATGATAATGCTCGGATGGTTGCGATCGCGTTGCACCATGCGCGTCACGCGCTGGCTCATGGCGGGCAGCCAGGTCGGGTCGTCGGTCAGGCGGTTCATGGGCACCATGCCGTGGGTTTCGATGTTGGCCTCATCCACCACATACAGACCATAGCGATCACAGAGCGTGTACCAGCGTGGGTGATTCGGATAGTGGGAGCAGCGCACGGCGTTAAAGTTGTTCTGCTTCATCAGAATGATGTCCTGCACCATCGTTTCTTCGTCCATCACCTGGCCGTTTTCAGGATGATGTTCATGACGGTTGGTGCCGCGAATCAGCAGTGGCTTACCGTTCAACAACAGCAGACCGTTTTCAATGCAGACCTTACGGAAGCCGACATCGCAGGCTTCGGCTTCAATCAGCGTGCCGTCAGCCGTATGGAGCTGCACGACCGCGCGATAAAGATGCGGTGTTTCGGCGCTCCACAGTGAAGGATTGTCGACGTTCAGACGCAGCGTTGTGCGATCGCCATAGGCACCGCGCTCATCAATAATCTCGCTGCCAAAAGGGGCGGTGCTTTCGCCTGTCAGCACGTCGCCATCCCACAGTTGCACGGTCACGCGCAGATTGTCACGGCACTCACCACGCATTCTGATCTCGGCGGCAAAGATTGCCCGGCTGAAATCCTCGTTGAGGTGAGTGGTGATGCGCAGATCGCTGATTTGCGTGGCGGGTTTGTTTAGCAGGGAGACATCGCGGAAGATGCCGCTCATTCGCCACATATCCTGGTCTTCCAGATAGCTGCCGTCGCTCCAGCGCAGCACCATCACCGCCAGACGGTTCTCACCGCTGACCAGAAACTCACTGAGATCAAATTCAGACGGCAGGCGACTGTCCTGACCGTAGCCCACCCAGCGCCCGTTGCACCAGAGATGAAAAGCGGAATTTACGCCATCAAAGATAATTCGCGTCTGTCCATCGCGGCGTTCGGCTTCGTTGATAGTAAATGTGAGCGAGTAACATCCCGTCGCGTTTTCATGAGGCACATACGGCGGATTCACCGGGATCGGATAGGTCACGTTGGTATAAATGGGCGCATCATAGCCGAGCATCTGCCAGTTGGATGGTACCGCGATCGTATCGGCATCATCCAGATCGCCCAGACGCCAACTTTCCGGCACCGCTTCCGGCGAGGCGAACCAGTTAAATTTCCACGCGCCGTTCAGACTGCGAACAGAGGATGAAGAGGTATTGTTACGCGCATCAGTCGCGTCGCGCCAACTGGCAAAAGGAGGATGCGCCTCCAGACGGTTAAGCTGCGTGACGCCGGGATTTTCCCAGTCGCGTCGGGCCAGTACGGCGGCGAGTGAATCCGTGGTGAATGTCATGGCTGTATCCTGTTGATAATTGTTATCCGCTCACAATTTTATTCAACATACGAGGGAAGCCAGAAAGCTGTAAAGTCTGAGGAGTTTAATGAGTGAACTGACTCACATTATTCCGCACGAGGTAATAACGCGATCTGACGCGCCAGTTGAATCAGCGAGTCCGCCAGCGCCTGGGGGGAAGCGTGTTGCTTTTCGGGCGGCAGAACGGTTTTTCGCTCTACCAGCGTGACCGGCAGCAGTTGATTGCCGGGGGCTGATTCGCCACGGGAAAGTTGCAGCAGGCGATCGACGCTGGTCTGGCCGAGAAGGGCAAAATCCTGCCTGATGGTGGTGAGCGGCGGGATGTAGCAGGCGCTGTCCTCGGTATCGTCATAACCCACCACTGAAATGTCACTCGCCACGCGCAGACCAAACTCACTGATGGCCCGCAGCGCGCCCAGCGCCATCTGATCGTTTGCTACCAGCATTGCGCCGGGGATGATGCCTGCGCTGAGCATTTGCTGCGTCTGTAAAAAACCGGACATTGCGCTCCAGTCGCCTTCCTGTTCTGCGACCGGTTGCAACTGATAGTGGGCGAGGTATTTATGCCAGCCCGCCAGGCGCAGGCGTGCCGAAACGGAAGAACGAGGGCCAGCTAACAGTGCGATGCGCTGATGGCCGTTCTGGACCAGATGTTCAACACCCAGTCGTGCGCCATCATCATGCGAGAAAATAATACTGTTGATCGGGGAAAGGTCAGAAACGTCGAGGAACAGAACGGGGACCGTACCGCAGGTCGCGGCGACGGCGATGGCATCGTCTTCATCAAGGGGATAGTTGATAATCAGCCCCGTTACCCGTTGCGCCAGCAGATTATGTATCGCTGCTTTGCAGGCGTCGACCCCGTGGCGTTCAACCATGGCAATCACCACGCTGGCACCGGACTGGTCGGCGCGCGACTTGATGGCGGCGACGATTTGTGAGGGGGCATGCAACGCCAGGTTAGACGTTGCCACGCCGATAAGCGGCGTTTGTTTTCCGGCCAGTTGTTGGGCGACGCGGTTGGGGATGTAATTCAGCTCCGCCATGGCGGCTTCCACTTTTTGCCGGGTTTTCGCGGAAACGTGGCTCGCCTGATTTACCACGCGAGAGACGGTCTGATAGGAGACCCCTGCGTGGTCTGCAACATCGTATAGCGTTACCGGTTTCACAATTCTTACCCCTGAATTCAACGTGTTCTGCACACTATGATGCCACACCCTGAAAGGTTTTTCGCCATTCTACCGGGCTGACGCCGAAGCGGGACTTAAAATGCTGACGCCAGGTCACCGGAGACAGAAAACCGACTTCTCCGGCGATACGCTCGACGGGAAGCCGGGAGGATTCCAGCAGTTCCTGGCTGCGGCGCAGACGTTCATTGATCAGCCATTCTGCAACGCTTGAGCCAGTGGCTTTCATAAAGTGACGGGTCAGGGTGCGGCGACTCATCATCACCTTTTGCGCCAGCGAATCCAGATCGTGCTGTTCGTGGCTGTGCTGGCGAAGGTAGTCCAGCAGGCCGTTAATCCGTTGATCCTGGGTATTTTTCGCCACCGGTTGGGCAATAAACTGCGCCTGACCCCCTTCGCGATGTGGTGGCACAATCATCCGGCGCGCAATCTGATTCGCCACCGTACTGCCAAACCGCTGGCGGATGAGATACAGACAACAGTCTAGCGCGGCGGCGGTACCGGCCGAGGTGATGATGCCATCATCGTCGACGTACAGGGCGTTGATGTCCAGGTGCGCGGCGGGAAAACGCGTCTGAAAATTGGCTTCAAACTCCCAGTGGGTAGCGGCGCGCCGGCCATCCAGCAGTCCTGCATAACCGAGCACAAATGCGCCAAGGCATAGCCCGACCACCTGGGCGCCGTTTTGTCGGGCCTGAACCAGCGCATCAAGCAGCGACTGCGACGGACGGAGCGCGGGGGTACCCCACCAGGGGACAATCACGATATCCGCCGCTGTCATCGCTGCAAATCCCTGGTGGGCGGTAACGGAAAAGCCTTCCGCAGAGGTGACCACGCCGGGGGCTTCAGCGCAAATCTGCACCTCAAAGCGTTTCTTCGTTGCCGCTTTTTCACTGAACATGATGCACGGCACTGAGAAGTGAAACGGACTAAAATCTTCAACGGCGACGATCGCGACGGTAACGGGGCGCATACCACTCCTCGGCTGGGGATTAAAACGTCAGGGTTTCTCCATCTTCTGGCACCCGGACACATTCTGCAATCTGGTTATCACGGGCGTATTGTCTGAGCGCCGTGCGGGTCAGCAGGCAGTGGTTTATCGCCTCCATGTGAATCGCCACAATCTGCGCGTCGGGCAGAACGAAGTGGGTTTTCAGCACATCTTCAGCTCCCATGATAATGGCACCAAAACCGATCACATGCGCAAACCCGGCGTTCAGGACCACCACATCTGGCTGGAAAGCGATCATGTTCGCTTCAACCTCATCGCGCCAGATCGTATCGCCGACCAGATACAGCGTTTTTTCTTGTGGATGCTGGAAAATAATCCCGCAGGCGTCGCCCAACCGCTCAGCCATGGCGGGAATAGCGTACAGCCGATCGGAGCCGTGCTGGCCGCCCGTTTTGCGCAGGGTGATCTCACCCAATTGGGTATTGTCGGTCAGCACGGTGAGTTGACTGAAACCCTGTTCCCGCAGGCTTTGCGCATCCTGATCGTTTTGCACATAAATCGGCTTCTCTTTCGGCACGACCTTTGCGGCGACCTCGTCCCAGTGATCCGTATGGAGATGGGTGACAATCAGCGCATCGGCCTGTAACAGGGTGTCGATGTCGCACGGAAGTTCTACGGTAGGATTGCGGATTTCGGCCCGCGCTGTGCCGGGAAAACCGGGGTACGCGCCTTGCGGGGCGAGCATCGGATCGACAAGAAAGGTTTTACCGCCAAAGGTAATCAACTGGGTGGCGTTGCGAATAGGGGTAATGTTCATGGTGATACTCCACGTGAGGGGGCCAGTGGTGTCATCGTAGCGTGTTGACCAGAAGCTGAATGTGGGCAAAGGGGCGAATAGCGATGGGATTGGGCCAAAATACGGTTAACGATTATGAGCTGCATCAAAACTCACAATCGATGAAAAACTGCCGATAACCTGTTATTGATATATCACCCAAAGGGAAAAGTGAATATTCCCGAAAATAAAAAGGAAACATGGAAAATGAAAAAAGGCATAACGATCTTAGTCTCTTCACTGTTACTTGCGGGATGCAGTGTTGATTTTTCTGATACGCTACCTGATTACACGGGTAGTGATATCGCTTATATTCGTGTTGAAAATACGCTACAACCGACGCCATTTAAAATAGAAAAACAAATACCTGCCGGGAAGTGCTGGAAGTCAGAACAGGCTTACGGGATAACATCAAAAGTTGCTATCGTTGGCGTTAAAATAAGAACTTCAAAAACCGTCGCGGGTATCGCACCACCTTCGGCTAATTTTGCGCAAAAAAGTTATCAGGAATATACCATCCAGTCAGGGTTTACCTACAGCGTCTGGTGGAAGCGTGAAGAGAGAAGCATGTACGGTATCGACCTCGGTCAAAAATACTCTGCTACGTTCCACGCAAATAAAGGGCATACGTACGAAATCAGCAATGACAATAATGACGTGCGAATTGTGGATTTAACAACAGATGCATCTCCCGAAACCCAGGCAATGCCGGAATGTAATTATGAGCGCGATCTGTTAGGGAAAAAACAGTACCTCTAATCGGGACAATGGGTACGGAACGTTATTCTGTACCCATTGAGATCCTGTCAATATATCTTGTGCCAGCAATAACGGTTATCCCGCTGCACATTCACCCAATCGTATGAGCCAGAATTAACGCCTCCTGCTTTCGCCTGAACGCTAAAAAAACGTTTCACTGCCAGAGTTGAGATAAAGCCTGACAGCGGAGGCGCTATGAGCTGGCAACCCTTTTTAACGCTTATTATCACTCCTTATCCACGATTAAGTCCCCGCCGCGGTCATTTGCGATTGGTTTCTCGCTGACTTTGCATTCTGTTAACAAACACGGTATAACAAACCTTCTTTGGATGTTTAGATGTCCATACGTTTAGAAGGTTACATGCAAACAACACAACAAAATGCGCCATTGAAGCGCACCATGAAAACGCGTCACCTGATTATGCTCTCCCTGGGCGGCGTGATTGGCACAGGGTTATTCTTCAATACCGGGTACATTATCTCCACCACCGGGGCAGCCGGTACTCTGCTGGCCTACCTGATTGGCGCGCTGGTGGTCTGGCTGGTGATGCAGTGTCTGGGGGAACTTTCTGTCGCGATGCCGGAAACCGGGGCGTTTCACGTCTACGCCGCTCGTTATCTTGGTCCGGCGACGGGGTACACGGTAGCCTGGCTTTATTGGCTTACCTGGACGGTTGCGCTCGGCTCGAGCTTTACCGCCGCCGGATTCTGTATGCAGTACTGGTTTCCACACGTGTCGGTCTGGATCTGGTGCGTGATTTTCTGCCTGGTTATTTTTGGCCTGAACGTTATCTCTACGCGTTTTTTTGCTGAGGGGGAGTTCTGGTTCTCGCTGGTGAAAGTGATCACCATCATTGCCTTTATCATCCTCGGTGGGGCAGCCGTTTTTGGTTTTATCCCACTGCAGGATGGTTCGCCTGCGCCAGGTCTTAGTAACCTCACGGCGGAGGGTTGGTTTCCGCACGGTGGTTTGCCGATTCTGATGACTATGGTGGCAGTGAACTTCGCCTTTTCGGGCACTGAGCTTATCGGCATTGCGGCAGGAGAAACGGAAAATCCGCATAACGTTATTCCGGTGGCGATTCGCACGACTATCGCGCGGCTGATCATCTTCTTTATCGGCACCGTATTTGTCCTGGCGGCACTCATCCCGATGCAGCAGGCGGGCGTCGAAAAAAGCCCGTTTGTACTGGTATTCGAAAAGGTGGGAATCCCTTATGCGGCGGATATTTTTAACTTCGTGATCCTGACGGCTATTCTGTCGGCGGCTAACTCCGGTCTGTATGCCTCCGGTCGGATGCTGTGGTCGTTATCAAATGAACGCACATTGCCCGCCTGTTTTGCCCGGGTAACCCAAAACGGCGTACCGCTGACGGCGCTGTCGGTCAGTATGCTGGGGGGTGTGCTGGCGCTGTTTTCCAGCGTGGTGGCTCCGGATACCGTATTTGTTGCGCTGTCGGCTATCTCTGGCTTTGCCGTTGTGGCGGTGTGGCTCAGCATCTGCGCATCGCATTTTGTTTTCCGTCGTCGTCATCTGCAACAGGGGAAACCACTCAGCGCGTTACAGTACCGTGCGCCCTGGTATCCGCTGGTGCCGGTGCTGGGGTTTGTGCTCTGCCTGGTTGCCTGCATTGGGCTGGCATTCGACCCAAGTCAGAGAATTGCGCTGTGGTGCGGGTTACCATTTGTGGCTGTGTGTTATGGTGCTTATTTCCTTACCCAAGCGCGTAAAGCAAAACAGGAGCCCGAACATGTCGCAGAATAATCCGTTAAGCGCCATCCTCGATAAACAGGATTTCCTGCTGCTCGATGGGGCGATGGCGACGGAACTGGAAGCGCGAGGCTGTGACTTAGCCGACAGCCTGTGGTCAGCAAAAGTCCTGGTCGAAAATCCGGAGCTCATCCGAGAAGTCCACCTCGATTACTACCGGGCGGGAGCGCAGTGCGCAATTACCGCCAGCTATCAGGCCACGCCAGCGGGTTTCGCCGCTCGTGGGCTGGATGAAGCGCAGGCGAAGGCGCTGATTGGCAAGAGCGTTGAACTGGCGCGTAAAGCACGTGAGGCGTATCTGGCAGAAAATCCGCAGGCAGGGATGTTGCTGGTGGCGGGGTCTGTTGGTCCGTACGGCGCATTTCTGGCCGATGGCTCAGAGTACCGTGGAGATTACGTTCTTCGGGACGACGAGTTTCAGGCGTTCCATCGTCCGCGCGTGGAGGCGTTGCTGGATGCCGGGGTCGATCTGCTGGCCTGTGAAACGCTACCGAATTTTGCCGAGGTTCAGGCGCTGGCGGCGTTGTTAACCGCATATCCGCGTGCGCGGGCATGGTTCTCTTTTACCCTGCGCGACAGCCAACACTTAAGCGATGGTACGCCGCTGCGGGAAGTGGTGACTTTCCTTGCGCACTATCCACAGGTGGTCGCGATCGGTATCAATTGTATCGCGCTGGAAAATACCACTGCCGCGCTGGAGCATCTGCATAATCTGACGGCGCTGCCGCTGGTGGTCTATCCGAACAGCGGAGAGCATTACGATGCGGCGAGCAAAACCTGGCATCATCACGGCGAAGCGTGTGAAGCGCTGGTGGGATATTTACCCCAGTGGCTGAAGGCGGGTGCGAAGCTGATTGGCGGGTGCTGTCGCTCCACGCCAGAGGATATCGCCGCGTTGAACGCGCAGCGTTGAGTGTGTGCCGGGTGCGGCTGATGCCTTACCCGGCCTGCAACGAGCTAATTGTAGGCCGGGTAAGCAAAGCGCCACCCGGCATTAATCACGCCACATCGGCTAACACAAACATGCCGTACGGGTGGATTTCGAGGTAATACTGCTCGCCGACGTCCGGTTGCAGACGGGTGGCGTTGACCTGCAATAAGATCTCTTGTCCGTGCCACTCCACCGTAACCTCATACTGCGGTCCCATATACGCCACATGCTGGATCACACAGCGCTGACTCTCCTCACCGCGATCGCTTAAGGTAATCGCTTCCGGGCGTACGCCCACGGAGCCATTCCCCTGGGATACAAAATGCGCGGGGCGGGGGAGGCGATAACCATAGATATCGACGGCATCCTCGCTAAAGTGGGCCGGAAACAGGTTGGCGTCGCCCATGAAGCTCGCCATAAAACGGGACGCAGGCTGACGATAGAGATCCTGCGGCGAACCGATCTGCATGATATGCCCCTTGTTCATCACCAGCACGGTGTCGGAAACCGCAAAGGCTTCGCTCTGATCGTGGGTAACGTACAGCGAGGTGATATCAAACTGCTTTTGCAGCTCGCGGATCTTATCGCGCATACTACGGCGCAGGTTGGCATCGAGGTTACTCAGCGGTTCGTCAAACAACAGCACCTTCGGTTTGAGGATCAGCGCGCGCGCCAGCGCCACGCGCTGCTGCTGACCGCCGGAGATCTGATCGACATAGCGGTCCTCGAATCCTTCCAGATCGACCATCGCCAGCGCCTCTTTCACTCGCGCCTTTACATCGCTGCGTGACACACCCAGCATCTTCAGGCCGTAGCCGACGTTTTCCCCCAGCGACATATGCGGAAACAGGGCATAAGACTGAAACACCATACAGATATCACGCTGCTGAATAGAGCGATGGGTGACGTCTTCGCCATCAATAAAAATCTGTCCTTCGCTTGGTTTTTCCAGACCGGCGACCAGGCGCAGAATGGTGGTCTTCCCGCAGCCGGACGGGCCAAGCAGCGTCACCATCTGCCCTTGTGGGATGGTGAGATTGATATTGTCGATAACCGTGTTGCTGCCGAATCGTTTAGTGACGTTGCGCAGTTCAACGAAATTTTTCTGACTCATAGTGCGCTCCATTACGCCTGGTTTTTGGCTTTAGACCGGGAAATTCGCGCTTCCCCAATCAGCCAGTCAAAGATGAAAATAATCGCCAACATGACCACGATCAGAATCGACCCGTAGGCAATCGCCACGCCGTACTCGCCGTCTTCCACGCGGTTCAGAATGTAGGCCGTTGCCACGCGGGTATCAGGCGTGACGAGGAAGACAATCGCGCTGACGGTGGTGATGGCGCGCACGAAGCTGTAGATCAGCGCCGAGAGAATGGCCGGGCGCAGCAGCGGCAACAGAATGTGCGTGATGGTGCGTAAGCTCCCGGCACGCAGACTGAGCGAGGCTTCATCCAGTGATTTATCGATCTGGCCGAGTCCGGCGATCCCGGCGCGAATACCAACCGGGACGTTACGCATCACCATCGAGATAATGACAATCGCCGCCGTGCCGGTGAGGTATACCGGGGCGCTGTTAAAGGCAAGGATGTACGAAACGCCCGCCACGGTGCCCGGTACGGCAAAGCACAACATGGTGGTGAACTCGATGGTCTTTTTGCCTTTGAACTGCTGGCGCACTACAATCCAGGCGATCAGCAGACCGAAGGCAGCGGTGATCGGCGCGGCAATCCCGGCATACAGCAGGGTATCGAGCAGCGAAGGCCATGCGCCGTCGCTCATTCCCTGACCAAACAACTTGATGAAGTTATCCAGCGTCAGGGTGTAGTCCACGCCCCAGTTCACCGTAAAGCTGCCGTAGAAAATACTGCCATAGAGCAGGGCGTTAAAGGCAATCCATATCGCCAGGATCGCCACAACACTCCACACCAGGGTTACCGGCAGCGGCTGCACGTCGCCACGGTACGATTTCCCGGAAACGGTGACGTAAGAGCGCTTGCCAATCCACATGTACTGCACGCAGAACACCAGCAGTGAGAACAGCAACAGGAACGCGCCCAGCGTACTGGCGGCCTGGTAATCAAGCTGCGAGCCGGTGATGTAGAAGTAAATTTGCGTTGCCAGCACGTCGAAGTTACCGCCGAGCACCAGCGGGTTACTGAAGTCGGCCAGCGACTGCACGATGACAATCAGAAAGGCGTTCGCCAGCGCCGGTTTCAGCAGTGGGACAAACACGCCGTTAAACGTCTGCCAGCGACTGGCGCGCAGGGTATATGACGCTTCTTCGAGTGACGGGTGAATGGTTTTGATCGCGCCGTCGAGGATCATAAACGCCATTGGGGTAAACGCCAGCACCTGCGCCAGCCAGATGCCGGTAAATCCGTACAGCCAGTTGGTGTTGGTCAATCCGAACCAGTCGACCATTAATTCGGTCACATAGCCGGAACGGCCCATCATCAGCGTGACGCCCAGCCCCACCACAAACGGCGGTGTGACGATCGGCAGAATCGAAAAGATACGACCAATGATGGCGCTGCGTTGGGCGATACGGGTGGTATAAATCGCCAGCACCAGGCCGAAGAAGGTACAGCCGATACCTACCGCAATCGACAGGGCGATAGAGTTGAGGATCACCTGAATGATATGCGCCTGCGACAGCACATTCATAAACGCCAGCGGCGCGAACTCCCCGGCGTCGTTGGTGAACATCGGGATGAAAATGGCGATGCTCGGCCAGACGATAAAAATGCCGATGAGCGCCACGATAGTGACCAGCGAACCGATCACAAAACGGTCGCCGCCCAGCCATTCAAGACGGGTTAGCGCCAGCGTCATGATCGCCCCCAGCGCGACAAACAGCACGATGGTGGCGTAGCCTAAACCGCGTCCTTCAACGGTGGCGCTGATGACGATAAAGGCGATACACAAAAACGCCCAGCCTGCGTCGAGGGTGTGGCGGCTGCGCTGTTCGCGTCTGGCTTCGTGGAGCGGGCGTACCAGCAGCAGGCTCGGCAGCAGATACCACAGCCAACTGATATTGAACTGTGACCAGCCGTAGGCCTCGAGGATTTCATCGCCCGTGGATTCCAGCAGACCGTAATCCAGGCTCCAGCTCGGTAGCAGGACGAATGCCAGCCAGCCGAGTAAAATCCAAAGGAATACCGCATCCCGCTTTTTCACAGGATGGAGTGCAAGTGTGTGTGACATACGTTTTCCGGTGTTCAATCCCGAGTAGGCCGGATAAGCGTGAGCGCCATCTGGCATTCAGGGTGACGATGGTTGCCGGGTGGCGGCGTTGCCTTACCCGGCCTGGGTAACCTTAACGTCAGGAAGTCATCGTGTGGGCTTATTTACCCATCTTCACTTCGCTGACCCATTTATTGATCAACGCCTTACGGACGTCTGTGGAACCGTATTTGTCCATGTCGTAGTTGATAAGTTTCAGGTCGTCGAGCTTCAGCGAGTTCGGCGAGGTTTCGGCAGTGGTGTTAGTCAGGATCTGATAGGACTTGCCTTTCTTCCACGCCAGTTCCTGTGCGTCTTTTGACAGTACCCAATCGACGAACAGTTTGGCGTTGTCGAGGTTGCGTGCCCCTTTCAGGATGCTGACGCCGCCGATTTCATAACCGGTACCTTCACACGGAGAAATCAGCTCCAGCGGCGCGCCCTGTTCTTTTTCCAGCGAGTAGTCATGCAGGAAGCCAATGCCGATGGCGGTTTCGCCACGAGCCGCGTTACGCGCCGGGGCAATACCGGATTTGGTGTACTGCGAGACGTTGGCGTTCAGTTGTTTCAGGTAATCAAAGGCCTGATCGTCACCCCAGAGCTGGGCGAAAGTGGCCAGTGCGGTATAGGCGGTGCCGGAGCTTTGCGGATCGGCAATCTGAATTTCGCCTTTGTATTCCGGTTTGGTCAGATCTTTCCAGCATTTCGGCACCGGCAAGTTTTTCTCTTTCAGGCGTTGAGTGTTGACACCAAAACCGAGGATACCCACGTAGACCGCTGACGAAAGGTTGCCTTTTACTTTCGCCGGATCGCGGAATTTCTCCATCACCTGTTCCAGGTTTGGGGATTTGTACGGCTGCAGCAGACCCATTTCACCGGCCTGAGATTGTGGATCCAGCGTGCCGCCGTACCAGACGTCAGCCTGCGGGTTTTTCTTCTCGGCATCGACCTTGGCCAGCGTGCTGCCGGAGCCGTTGCGAATAAACGACGTTTTCACGTCATATTTGTCGCCAAAGGCTTTGGTTTCCGCTTCGCACATCTCGTTGGTGGCGCTGCAATACACCACCAGACGCCCTTTTGCGTGTGCGGCGCCCGATAAGGTCGCCAGCGCAACGGCGGAGGCAATCAGAGTAGAGGTAAGGGTCATTTTCATTGTTTTATCCTTTGACTTAGAGTGGTGGTGATGCCCGCCATCAGCAGGGGCATCAGCAGTAAACCCATAAGAACTGCGGCGACCGAGAGCAAACTGAACATCCCCGACCAGCCGTAGCGTTCAATGACCAGCGACAGAGGCCAGCCCGCCAGCGCTGCCCCCAGATAGGCGAACAGGCCGAGAAATCCGGTGATTGAGCCTGCCGCCGCTTTGTGTCCGCATTCCACCGCCGCCAGGCCAATCAACATTTGTGGGCCAAAGACAAAAAAGCCCACCGTAAAAAAACAGACTGCCAGCAGGGCGTAATGATGAACCGGTGCCAGCCATAACGCGGCGACAGAGACCATCAGACCCAGCGTAAACAGCAAAATCATCGGCGCCCGCTGACCGCTAAACAGCAGGTCCGACCCCCAGCCGGCAAACAGCGCACCGAGGAGTCCGCCAACTTCAAACAGCATCACCGTGGCGTTGGCGCTGAGCAGGTTGACGCCATGACTTTCCGTCAGCCAGATGTTGCCCCAGTCGTTGAGCGCAATGCGGATCAGATAGACCAGCACATATGAGACGCCCAGCAGCCAGATCATCGGGTTTTTCAGCATCGTGGTGCGCAGCATTTGCCACAGCTCCATCGGTGGACTCTGCTGCTCCTGACGCAGTTCTAGCGGATCGTTACGCCAGTTGCCGACGGACGGTAACCCCTCTTCCTGAGGCGTACCTTTCAACTGCAGCGTTAACCAGATCCCGAGAGCCATGCTGATTATCCCTGGCATCAGCATCGCGGCCTGCCAGCCCCACCAGTGGGCGGCGAAGGCGCTAATCAACGGGATAATCGCCCCGCCAATATTGATCGACATATTCCAGCAGCCCCACCAGAAGCCGCGTTCGTTACGCGAATACCAGTGGGTCAGCAGGCGAGCGCAGGGCGGCCATCCCCAACCCTGAAAGAATCCGTTCAGCGTCCAGACCGCCAGCAGCAGCGTCAGCGACTCGCCAAAGGCAAATACCACGTTCAGCAGGCCGGTAGCGAACAGGCCAACGCCCATAAACCAACGCTGCCCGTGGCTGTCATGCCATAACCCGGCGGTAAATTTCGACAGGCCGTAGGTCAGATAAAACAGGGAACCCAACAGACCGATGTCACTTTTATCCAGCCCGAGATCGGTTTGCAGCGCTGGCAGCACGTAGTTGACGCTTTTTCGCGTCAGATAAAACGCGGCGTAACCGATGACCATGTACATCAGTAGTCGTGGACGCAGCGTCCGGTAACGTTGATTGATTTCAGTTGCTGCGCCTGCGTGCATAGCCGTCTCCGTTTTGTTGACTATAAGAAAGAGAAACCGAAAGGGGATGAGAGAAAGTCCGGAGTGACTAAGACTTTTTCCTGGTCAGAAGGCGATTTGTTGCAAATTTGTGGGCAAGTTAACACTTACCCGTGTGCCGTGCCGCGATTCCAGCGCCAGTTCACCCCCGAGGGCGCTGACCCGCTCGCGCATTCCCTGAATACCAAAACCGGCTATTTTGTCCGCGCTGATCCCCACGCCGTTGTCGGTCACGTCGAGATGCAGCATATCTCCCTGCTGATGCAGAACAATTCGTACTTCGCTGGCCCCGGCGTGTTTACAGATGTTGTTGAGCAACTCCTGTAACAATCGATAGAGGGTGAAGCGCACCGTTTCATTCTCGGGCGTGGTGGCGAGCTGATAGTCAAACTGGCAGTGAATGCCGCGCTCCGTAAAGGCAAATTCGTTGAGCAGGTGGAGCAACGCCTCTTTGAACGACAGTTCGTCCAGTGCGGGTGGGCGAAGCTGGCGCAATAACTGGCGGGTGGAGTGATGGATTCGCCGGGCGAGATCGTTGATCTGGCTGGCGGCGGCCTGGGCTTGCGCCGGATCGTGCGCCCGTTTTACCAGTTGCGACTGGATCTGAATGGCGGTGATGTTCTGCCCAATCTCGTCATGCAGCTCGCGCGCCAGGCTCTTGCGCGTATCCTCTTCGGTATGCACCAGTTTCTCGGCCAGCGCGCGCCGCGCCGCCAGTTCCGCTTCCAGACGCCGACGATAATGGTGCAGGTTTTGCGCCAGATGCTGCTGACGACTGATGGCAATCCCCAGACCAATACCGAGCAGCGACTGTGTCGCGAGAAAGATCTCCAGTTCAATCAGATTACTGAAACCCACGCCAACCTGGCGGGCGATGGTGATCATCATGCTTCCCAATAGCCCTGAGAGCACGCCACCCTGCCAGCCGAATTTCCACGCCATCACCACGTTGGGCAGAAACACCACAATCAACAGCAGGCGTTCAATCTCTGGCGACAGCACCATCTGGGTACCAATGCCAATGATAAAAAACAGGCTGCACCAGATGATTAGCGAGGTACGCAGCGGCGGGTTATTGGTGTCCAGCCCCAGCAGGTGATAGCGATGCTGCTGGCGCAGAAACTCGAAGATCAGATAAACGAACGGCGTCAGCAGCACGCCACCGGTAAACGACGCCAGCCCGAGCAGCATCGCCGGACTTTTGACAAATGGCGACAGCAGAGCGGCGTTGAGCAATGAGGCCGCAGTTACCGTGGCCAGCAGCAGCGTCAGCCGCTGCCAGTAAAGGGGGAAACGGTACCAGAAGGTCTGCGCGAGGCTGGCGGGAATCATGCTGATAAGCGGTGTGGTCAGCAGAATATAGCCATTGAGCAGTTGCTCGCTGTGCAACCAGAACATCATCATCATCGGCGGCAGCACCAGCGCGGGCCAGTAGCGGCGTGATAGCAGGATCAGCAGCGCCAGGTAGACACCGTGCGGCAGGAACAGGGCCGCCTGCTGGCCGTTGTGTGTCAGATAAAAACCGAGTGTCCATAACATCAGCCAGCCGGTGCCCCAGGCCAGCACAATAAACAGTGAGATGACGACGTGGCGGAGGTTGCGCGACATCAATGCCCCGCCAGTAACTGATGGTCGAGGGCGAAATGAACCAGCTCGATGGTGCTGTGACAGTTCAGCTTGCCCAGCACGTTGGCGCGATGGACATGGACCGTTTTATGACTGAGATCGAGTTTGAAGGCAATCTCCTTTACGCTCTCGCCTTTGACCAGTAAATCAAACACTTCCCGTTCGCGTGGCGTCAGAACCTCCAGCACCGGCGATGACGGTTCTCCACCGCGCAACGCCCGCAGTGCATCGGCACAGAGATAATGTCCCCCCAGCCCAACGGAACGGACGGCCTGCACTAACTCTTCCGGCCCGCAGCGTTTGGTCAGATAGCCGCTGGCTCCCGCATCCAGCGCGCTCTGCACGAAGGCTGGCGTGTCATAGATGCTAAGAATAATGGCGCGAAATTGCGGCCGCTGTGCCCGCAGGCGCTTCAACAGGCTCAGACCGTTTTCGTCCGGCATGGCGATGTCCATCACCGCAACGTTAACGTCGTCCTGCAATAAAGCAGGCCAGGCTTCTGCCGCGCTGCTGTACTGGCCTGCGACGTCGAGGTCTTCTTCGAGACTGAGTAACTGCGCAAAACCGGAACGCACCACCACATGGTCGTCCACCAGCACCACACGTATCATGATTTTGCTCTCTTGCCGGATAATGACCCTATGATGCCTGGCGCCGCTGCGCTGGCAATCAATCAGGTACAGTTATGGAATGAATGTAACAAAATGGCAATATTTGGGGGTGCTGGTGGTATGCGTTTTCATGTCACCTGGCTTCTTTATGTTCCATGTGCGTTCCATGTTACTTCTTTAAAGGGTTCCGTTCGCCCTACGAGCCGTGATTCTCTGGACGTAAATTTCCCGCGAACGTGTTAAGGAGGCTCGCCGCCGCCTCCTTAACAATCCAGGCTCCCGGCAGGAAAATTGTCGCTTCGCGAATTATTCGCCCCATCCATGGGGCTCACCCCTTCGGGGCCAGCACAAGTGCTGTTCAAAATTGCTCCCGGCAATTTTGTCCTCCGCTTATTCCTTCAGGCTACCGGGCCGGGCACGACTCTGCATCCCTGCTTCGCGCGCCCTGAACCCGCATCCCTGCGGGTTCTCCCGGCCTTACGGAAACACGTCGGCAATTTTCAGCCGGACCTATCCACACCTGACCATCTCAGCGATTTGTTTTTTTTACAGCGAAATGAATTTACCTGAAAGGCAGAGAATCGAAGCGATGCCGTTGGTCCGGCGTGAAAATCGATGAGCCGTTGACGGCTGACCGGGTCCGCCCGCAGGGAAGCGGGCGGAGGGGACGGCCTGCAGGGATGCAGGCTCGGCCCCGACCCGACAGGCAGACGACATAAGGCGAATGGACCACGAAGTGGCGATTTTCCTTGCCGGGAGCCGGGATTGTTAAGGGCGTGGCGGAGAACGCCCTTAACACGTTCGCGGGTGAGAGAGTTCTAAAGAAGCAATGAACACAAAGCGAACGGAACCCTTTAAAGAAGTGACATGGAAATGCCTGACACCTTGTACGTAACCGTTTGATGAAATGACATGAAAGTCATATCCCGACTAACCATTCCCGTTTTTTTTCTAAAAATGCTTTGTTCTTAGCAAGAATTTTTAATTCCTTTATCAAACCCGGCCACAACGAAATACTGCCTCCATAACAAGACATGGGAGCAGACAATATGGCACGTTCATCGCGTAATACACTTCTCGCCGCACTGGCATTCATCACCTTTCAGGCGCAGGCGGTGAATGTCACTGTCGCGTATCAAACCTCCGCGGAACCGGCAAAAGTGGCGCAGGCGGATAATACCTTTGCTAAAGAGAGCGGGGCTACCGTCGACTGGCGTAAATTCGACAGCGGCGCGAGTATCGTTCGCGCCCTGGCCTCCGGCGATGTGCAGATTGGCAATCTCGGCTCCAGCCCGTTGGCGGTCGCCGCCAGTCAGCAGGTGCCGATCGAGGTTTTCCTGCTGGCGTCGAAACTCGGTAACTCCGAAGCGCTGGTGGTGAAGAAAACGATCGGCAAACCCGAGGACCTGATCGGCAAACGCATCGCGGTGCCGTTTATCTCCACCACTCACTACAGCCTGTTGGCCGCGCTCAAACACTGGGGGATCAAACCCGGCCAAGTGGAGATTGTGAATCTGCAGCCGCCAGCAATTATCGCCGCCTGGCAGCGCGGAGATATTGACGGGGCTTATGTCTGGGCGCCTGCCGTTAACGCGCTGGAAAAAGATGGCAACGTGCTGACCGACTCGGAGAAAGTGGGTGAGTGGGGCGCGCCGACGCTGGATGTGTGGGTGGTGCGCAAAGACTTTGCCGAGAAGCATCCGGAGGTGGTGAAAGCCTTTGCGAAAAGCGCCATTGACGCGCAGCAGCCCTATATCGCGAATCCAGACGAATGGCTGAAGCAACCGGAGAACATCAGCAAGCTGTCGCGTCTGAGCGGCGTTCCGGAAGCCGATGTGCCGGGACTGGTGAAAGGCAATACCTATCTCACTCCCCGGCAGCAGACGGCTGAGCTAACCGGACCGGTGAACAAAGCGATTATCGACACCGCGCAGTTTCTGAAGGAGCAGGGCAAGGTGCCTGCGGTGGCAAGTGATTACAGCCAGTACGTTACCGATCGCTTCGTGCAATAAAGGAGGCGCTGATGTTGCAACTCTCTCATCTGTATGCCGATTACGGCGGTAAACCGGCGCTGGAAGATATTAATCTGACGCTCGACAACGGTGAGCTGTTAGTGGTGCTGGGGCCTTCGGGATGTGGCAAAACGACGCTGCTGAACCTGATTGCCGGATTTGTACCGTATCTACACGGCAGCATTCAACTGGCGGGAAAACGTGTTGACGGGCCAGGAGCGGAGCGCGGCGTAGTGTTTCAGCACGAAGGGCTGTTGCCGTGGCGCAACGTGCAGGATAACGTCGCGTTGGGTCTGCAACTGGCGGGCATCGGGAAAGCGCAGCGCATCAGTATCGCTCAGGAAATGTTGAAAAAAGTGGGGCTGGACGGGGCAGGAAAACGCTTTATCTGGCAACTTTCCGGCGGTCAGCGCCAGCGCGTTGGCATTGCCCGCGCGCTGGCGGCGAACCCACAGCTGTTGCTGCTGGATGAACCCTTTGGCGCGCTGGACGCCTTTACCCGCGAACAGATGCAAACCCTGCTGCTGAAACTCTGGCATGAGACCGGTAAGCAGGTACTGCTGATTACGCATGATATTGAAGAAGCGGTGTTTATGGCGACTGAACTGGTGCTGTTGTCACCTGGACCCGGTCGGGTGCTGGAGCGTCTGCCGCTGACCTTTGCCCGCCGCTTTGTGGCAGGGGAAGCGAGCCGCAGCATTAAGTCCGATCCGCAGTTTATCGCGACTCGCGAATACGTCTTAAGCCGCGTCTTTGAGCAACGGGAGGCCTTCTCATGAGTGTGGTGATCAACGACAAACCGCGCCAACGGCCGCTGAGATGGCGCTGGCCGTTCTCGCGCCAGATTACGCTGAGCCTTGCGACGTTAACGGTGATTCTGGCGGTGTGGTGGACGGTTGCCGCGCTGCAGCTGATAAGCCCCTTGTTTTTGCCGCCGCCAGACCAGGTGTTGCAAAAGCTTATCACCATCGCCGGTCCGCAAGGATTTATGGATGCCACGCTGTGGCAGCATCTGGCCGCCAGCCTGACTCGCATCGTGCTGGCGCTGCTGGCCGCGGTGGCTTTCGGCATTCCGGTCGGGATTGCGATGGGGCTCAGCCCGACGCTACGCGGCATTCTCGATCCGATCATTGAGCTTTATCGTCCGGTGCCACCGCTGGCTTATTTACCGCTGATGGTGATCTGGTTCGGGATTGGCGAAACGTCCAAGATCCTGTTGATCTACCTGGCGATTTTCGCTCCGGTCGCCATGTCCGCGCTGGCGGGGGTGAAGAGTGCGCAACAGGTGCGGATCCGCGCCGCCCGTTCGCTGGGCGCGAGCCGGGCGCAGGTGTTATGGTTGGTGATCCTGCCAGGCGCGCTGCCGGAGATCCTCACCGGATTACGCATCGGGCTCGGCGTAGGCTGGTCGACGCTGGTGGCGGCGGAGCTGATTGCGGCGACGCGGGGATTAGGGTTTATGGTGCAGTCGGCCGGTGAGTTTCTGGCGACCGACGTGGTGCTGGCAGGGATCGCGGTCATTGCGATTATCGCCTTTATTTTAGAACTGGGTCTGCGTGCGCTTCAGCGCCGTCTGACGCCCTGGCATGGAGAAGTCCAATGAGTGAACGTCTGAGTATTACCCCGCTGGGACCGTATATCGGCGCACAGATCGCCGGGGCGGATTTGACCCGCCCGCTGAGCGACAATCAGTTTGAGCAGCTTTATCACGCAGTACTGCGCCATCAGGTGGTGTTCTTGCGCGAACAGGCCATCACGCCGCAACAGCAACGGGCGTTGGCCCAGCGCTTTGGCGATCTGCATATCCACCCGGTCTATCCGCATGCGGAGGGCGTGGAGGAGATTATCGTGCTGGATACACACAATGATAATCCGCCGGATAATGACAACTGGCACACCGACGTGACCTTTATCGACACACCGCCTGCCGGGGCGATTCTGGCGGCAAAAGAGTTGCCGTCAACCGGGGGGGACACGCTGTGGACCAGCGGCATTGCGGCGTATGAGGCGCTGTCGGAACCGTTTCGCCAGTTGCTGAGCGGCTTGCGGGCGGAGCATGACTTCCGCAAGTCCTTCCAGGAATACAAGTATCGCAAAACAGAGGAAGAGCATCAGCGCTGGCGTGAAGCGGTGGCAAAGCATCCGCCGCTGACGCACCCGGTGGTAAGAACCCATCCGGTCAGTGGTAAACAGGCGCTGTTCGTGAATGAAGGCTTCACCACGCGCATTGTTGATGTCACGGAAAAAGAGAGTGAAGCGCTGCTTGGCTTTCTGTTTGCGCATATTACGAAACCGGAATTTCAGGTGCGCTGGCGCTGGCAGCCGAATGATGTGGCGATTTGGGATAATCGTGTGACGCAGCATTATGCGAACGCCGATTATTTGCCGCAGCGGCGGATTATGCACCGGGCCACGATTCTGGGGGATAAGCCGTTTTATCGTGCGCCGTGATGGGCCTACGTTTCATTTCAGGCCCGGTAAGCGTGGTGCCACCGGGCAACGGCGTTATAAATGCACCTCAATATAGCGCTGATACCGGTTGGCTTTCAGATAGGTCAAATCCACCAACACCAGGCCATCTACGCAGTGGTTAAAATCTGGATCGCTGCCGAAATCGATGAACTGTACGCCACCGGGTTCGCAGAGCTCTGAGTATTGCTTATAGAGCGGGGGAATACCGCAGCCCAGATTCCCCAGCAGCGACTTCAGTCGCGTCAGATCTTCGCTGTAGTCGTTACCCGCAAACTGCGCCAGCACATCCGGCAGCGAAGCAGGATACGGCTGGCGTGAAACGGCCAGCGGATGCGTTGGCGGGAACCACAAACGATAGAAGGCAACCAGCAGATCGCGCGCATCCGGCGGTAATCCTCCGGAGATAGACACGGGGCCGAACAGGTAACGATACTGCGGGTAACGCGCCAGGTATGCGCCGATTCCTGACCAGAGATAATCCAGCCCGCGACGTCCCCAGTAGCGCGGCTGAATAAAGCTACGTCCCAGCTCAATACCGTGCTGCATGATGTCCGCCATCCGCTCATCGTAATCAAACAGACTGTGACTGTAGAGTCCCTCCGCCCCCTGTTTTTCCAGCTGCTGCGTGCAGGGGATAAACCGGTAAGCGCCGACGATCTCCAGATCCTCCTCGTCCCATAAGATCAGATGCAGATAGTCATCATCGTAACGATCGATATCTCTGCGCTTGCCGCTCCCTTCACCCACGGCGCGGAAGGCGATTTCACGCAGTCGTCCCAGTTCGCGCAGGACCGTCGCTTCCTCTTGTCCGTTGCGCTGCCAGAGGTAAATTTGCTTACCGTCGGCGGTTTTTCCCAGACATTCCGCCTGTGCCAGCTCGCGTTTCAGTCGCGCTCTGTTTTCTGGCGGGGCGATTGTCGATTCGGTACGAAAGAGGCCCGGTCGGCCTTTGCCCAGTGAGATCACATGCTCCCGGCACTTTTCCGCCTGTTCGCGCACGCTGCTTTTGCTGGTGGACCATTGCGTCCAGGCGATTTGTTGGCCAATACGTACGGGTAGCGTGCTGCCGCGACGGCGAAACATCTGCTGCATTAACAGCAGCAGCGTAGCGCTGGAAGAAACCAACCCACAGGCATAGAACAGCGGGCTGTTGTACGCCTGAATATGTACCGGCAGCAGCGGCGTCCGGTACTTTTCTGCCATGCGGATAAATCCGGAGTGCCAGCGGCGTTCAGCGATTCCTTTTAGCGTCAGCCGCGAAACTTCCCCTGCCGGGAAGAAAACCAGTGCGCCGCCGGCCTGTAGATGGCTATCCATTTGCTGTAACGACGATTTTGGCGTGCGTCCCTGAATGTTATCGACCGGGATGAACAACGAACGCAGGGGCTCCAGATGGGAGAGCAGTCGGTTAGTCACCACTTTGATGTCACGCCGCACGCGGGAGAGGGCATAGATAAGCGCCAGTCCGTCCAGCGCACCGGTAGGGTGGTTGGCAATAATGATCAGAGGGCCATTTTCGGGGATGTTTTCAATGTGGTGCTCGGGGATTTCACAACGTATTTGCAGATGTTCCAGAACTTGTTCCACCATGTCCACGCCTTTCAGATGGCGATGGCGGGCGGCAAACTGCTGGAACTCTTTTTCATACAATACGCGTTGTAACACCTTTTTCTGCCAGGGCGCTGTCCTTGCCTCGGGCCAAAGGTCGCTGAGTACGTTATCGAGACTGAACATAACAACACCTCCTTCTTCCTGTGCTGACAGTAGAAGCGGTAAGTGTCGCTTGTATGACGTTTGGGTGACGTTTTGGGGAAAGGCCGGATGGCGAGGCCACCCGGCATGTTCAGGGAAAACTTAACGCAGGATTTTTTTCTCTGCCAGATCCAGCGCGAAGTAGCTGAAGATCAGATCCGCGCCTGCGCGTTTGATAGCGCCTAAGCTTTCCAGTACCACTTTTTCTTCATCAATGGCGCCTGCCATAGCGGCGAATTTGATCATCGCGTATTCGCCGCTGACCTGATACGCGCCGAGCGGTAGCTCTGTGCGCTCACGAATGTTACGCAGCACGTCCAGATAGGCACCCGCCGGTTTCACCATCAGGCAGTCCGCGCCCTGTGCTTCATCGAGCAGCGATTCGCGAATCGCTTCACGGCGGTTCATCGGGTTCATTTGATAGGTTTTGCGATCGCCTTTCAGCGCGGTACCCGCCGCTTCGCGGAACGGACCATAGAACGAAGAGGCAAATTTGGTCGAGTAGGACATGATGGCTGTGTCGGTGAAGCCTGCAGCATCCAGCGCCTGGCGAATCGCCTGCACCTGACCATCCATCGCGGCGGAAGGGGCGATGAAATCTGCGCCTGCTGCTGCAGCAACAACGGCTTGCTTGCCAAGGTTTGCCAGCGTGGCGTCGTTATCTACGCCGTGTTCACACAGCACGCCGCAGTGGCCGTGGGAGGTATATTCGCAGAAGCAGGTGTCTGACATCACGATCATTTCTGGTACGGTCTGCTTGCAGATACGCGACATCCGCGCCACCAGACCGTCTTCCTTCCAGGCATCGCTGCCGGTGTCATCAGTATGGTGTGAGATACCAAAGGTCATGACGGAACGGATACCCGCGTTGGCAATACGTTCGATCTCGCGCGCCAGGTGTTTTTCTGGAATGCGCATGACGCCTGGCATGGCCTCAATCGCTTTGTAGTCGTCGAGTTCTTCTTCAACAAAGATCGGCAACACCAGATCGTTCAAGCTGAGTGTTGTCTCTTCAAACATGGCGCGTAGCGCTGCAGATTTGCGCAGACGGCGAGGGCGATGGATTAAGTCTGTCATGGGATGCCTGATGTTTGTGAAATTGAAGGCCATAGTATACCTGAAGCTGCGGGCGAGTGTTTTACGAAAATGGGCCTTATGATTTTGTTTTCCTGAAAAATAAATGGAATAGCTTGGCAATTTTTTGATATGAATAACTAAATATTTATATTTGGTGATTTTATTATTATTTATTTTTTATTTTAAATATCTATCTATTTAAATTTTCCTATATCTTAGTTGATTGAGTATAAATTTATTCACCATTATCAGTTTTCACTGCATCAAGTATTGATGTGCTATATTATTCTAATTTTTGTTGTTATCTATTTTATTGGTTTGTAAGTATTTTTGTGTTTGTGAGTTGAATGGTTTTCTGGTTTTTTATATTGTCCGTTTCCGGACTGTAAGCAAAGAATAATTGAACCTTTCATTGTGAACGCCGCATAATCTCTCCTCGAGAAACATAATGTTTTCTATGCATTGATTATTGATGGAACAACACTATTACGTCCCTGAGGAGGGATGAAAAATGCACTCCTGGAAAAAGAAACTTGTAGTCTCACAATTAGCATTAGCCTGCACATTGGCAATCACTTCTCAGGCGAATGCTTCAACAGATATTTCCGGCAAGACTTATACCACATTTGAACACCTCAACGATGCGACTAATGCGGATGGTGTGTACTACGATGGTTACGTTGGCTGGAATAACTATGGCACCGATAGCGTGTACAACGGTGATATCTACCCGGTAATCAATAACGCGACCGTTAATGGTGTCATTTCAACTTACTATCTGGATGATGGTCTTGCGACAAACAGCAATAGCAACAGTCTGACGATTAAAAACAGCACAGTGCACGGCATGATTACCTCCCAGTGCATGACGACCGATTGTGCAGCACGCGATACGACCGGATATGTCTACGATCGCCTTGCACTCAACGTTGATAACTCAACCATCGACGATAACTACGAGCATTATACCTACAACGGTACCAATACTGACGGCACCGCAGATACGCACGTTGTTGATGTTTATAACCTGGGTACGGCGATCACCCTGGATCAGGAAGTGGATCTGTCCATTACCAACAACTCTCACGTGGCTGGCATTACGCTGACTCAGGGCTACGAGTGGAGCGATGTTGACGATAATACCGTCAGCACGGGCGTAAACAGCGGTGAAGTATTCAATAACACCATCACGGTGAAAGACTCTACTGTGACGTCAGGTTCATGGTCTGATGAAGGGACTTCTGGTTGGTTCGGTAACAACGGTAATGCCAGCGATTACAGCGGAGCAAACACTGCGGATGACGTGGCGATTGCGGTAATGGCAAATCCGGCTGCGGATAATGCCATGCAGACGACCGTTAACCTCAACAATTCGACTCTGATGGGCGATGTCCTCTTCTCCAGTAATTTTGACGAAAACTTCTTCCCGAACGGTGCGGATAGCTACCGTGATACCGATGCGGCTGTTGATACGAACGGTTGGGATGGTACTGACCGTCTGGATCTCACCTTAGATAACGGCAGCAAATGGGTCGGTGCGGCGATGTCCGTTCACCAGGTAGATACTAATGGTGACGGCGTTTATGACAGCACTGCTGCGGGTACGGACGCAACAGCTACGCTTATCGATGTTAAAGCGAACAGCCTGTGGCCGGATTCGACCTTCGGGGTTGATAATGGCAATACCGCTTATGACGAGAACGGTCATGTGGTCGGCAACAGTGTCTATCAAAGCGGTCTGTTCAACGTTACGCTTAACAATGGATCCCAATGGGATACCACCAAAAAGTCTCTGATTGATACCCTGAGCATCAACAGCGGTTCAGTTGTGAACGTTGGGGATTCCAGTCTGGTTTCTGACACCATTGCCCTGACCGGCGGCGCAGCGCTGAACATCAGCGAAGATGGTCATGTGGCGACGGATACCCTGACTGTCGACAACAGTACTGTTACTATCGCTGATGATGTGGCTGCGGGCTGGAGCGTAGGCAATGCTGCACTGTATGCCAACACTATCAACGTCACCAACGACGGGGTTCTGGATGTCGGCAACAGCGCGGACTATGCGCTGCAGACGGATACCCTGAATCTGACCAGCAACACCGATGCGGATGGCAATGTGCATGCCGGTGTGTTCGACATTCACAGTAACAACTACGTTCTGGATGCCGACCTGACCAACGATCGTACCGCAGACACCACCAGGTCTAACTATGGTTATGGCGTTATCGGCATGAATTCCGATGGTCACTTGACCATTAACGGTAACGGTGACGCTTACACCGCTGACACCTCTGAAGTGGATAACGCAGGCGACAATGCGGCTGCGGCAACTGGCAACTACAAAGTACGTATCGACAATGCCACTGGTGAAGGTTCCATCGCGGATTACAAAGGCAAAGAGCTGATCTACGTTAACGATAAGAACAGCACGGCGACCTTCTCTGCGGCGAACAAAGCGGACCTCGGCGCATACACCTATCAGGCTCAGCAACAGGGTAATACTGTTGTCATGCAGCAGATGGAACTGACCGATTACGCCAACATGGCGCTGAGCATTCCGTCTGCAAACACCAATACCTGGAATCTGGAGCAGGATACCGTCGGAACGCGTCTGACCAACTCCCGTCACGGTCTGGCGGATAACGGTGGCGCATGGGTAAGTTACTTCGGTGGTAGCTTCAGTGGTGACAATGGCACCATCAATTACGACCAGGATGTCAACGGTATCATGGTGGGTGTGGATACCAAAGTTGATGGTAATAACGCGAAGTGGATTGTCGGTGCGGCGGCAGGCTTCGCCAAAGGCGACATGAGCGACCATACTGGTCAGGTAGATCAGGATAGCCAGTCTGCCTACCTCTACTCATCCGCTCGTTTTGCCAATAATGTCTTTGTCGATAGCAACCTGAGCTACTCCCACTTCAACAACGATCTGTCTGCCAATATGAGCGATGGTCAGTATGTTGATGGTAAAACGTCAACGGATGCCTGGGGCTTCGGTCTGAAACTGGGCTACGACTGGAAAGTGGGCGACGCTGGTTACGTTACGCCGTACGGTAGCGTGTCTGGTCTGTTCCAGTCTGGTGATGACTACCGGTTAAGCAACGACATGCATCTTGACGGTCAGTCTTACGACAGCATGCGTTATGAACTGGGTGTGGATACGGGCTATACCTTCACGTACAGCCAGGATCAGGCGCTTACACCTTACTTCAAACTGGCATACGTGTATGACGATCAGGGGAACGATGCTGATGTCAACGGCGATTCTATCGACAATGGCACTAAAGGTTCAGCGGTTCGCGTTGGTCTGGGTACGCAGTTCAGCTTTACCAAGAACTTCAGCGCGTATACCGATGCGAACTACCTTGGCGGCGGCGACGTTGATCAGGACTGGTCGGCTAACGCAGGCGTTAAATATACCTGGTAATCATTCCCTTACGGAAATGGATATCGCGTAGTTAATCTAAAAAATGCCCGTCAAGGATTTGGCGGGCATTACTGCAAGGAACGCGCAGATGTTATCTCTGAATAAACCGTTAAAAGAATTTGCTCAGCTCGATAAGTCATTGTCGAAATTTGGCACACGTTTTGAATATGTCCATGCAAAACATCTTCTTTATTCCACTGAAAAGAATCCCGACACGACGGTAGTGATTCTGGAAGGGATTATCTCATTAAGACGTAATGAACATATTCTTGTGGGTATCGCCCAGGCCCCTTTCATTATGGGATTGACCAATGGCGTGATGAAAAATGATGTTCAGTACGATCTCATCAGCGAGGGGATGTGCTCGGGCTATCACCTTTCATCGTCGCAAACCGTTGCGATTATTGACGAATGCCAGTTGTGGCGTGAAGCGTTTTATTGGTTAACCTGGCAGAACCGTATTCTGCAGCAGCGCGATCGTCAGTTAATTGGCAATAATTCCTACGAACAGATTCGAACCACCCTTTTCTCGATGATTGAGTGGGATGAAGTTTTACGCTCCAGAATTGGGGTGATGAGTTATATTCACCAACGTACGCAAATTTCGCGTTCCGTGGTGGCAGAAGTCCTTGCGGCGCTACGGAAAGGCGGCTACATCGAAATGAATAAAGGCAAACTGGTGGGAATAAACCGTTTGCCTTCAGATTATTAATTAAGACGCCGGAACCACGCGCGGTGTATTTTCGCTCAGTTCAACCACCAGTTCGTTAATACCGTCGCTCATGCTTGTAAAGCGGGTGAGCGGAGAGCGAGTGACAACCACAAACGCACCCACATTTTTTTGCGGAATCATTGCCATATAGGTAATGAACCCTCCGCCACCGCCGGTCTTTTGAATAATTCCCGGGCGTCCATTCTTCGGCGCCATATAGACCCACCCCAATCCCAACGCATCGGCCTTGCCGGGGACATCCATGCCGGTTACCCGCGTTAACTGTGCGCGCTGATAAATCAGCGTTTGCATTCTGTCGGCCTGATTACTGCGCTGATAAAAATCAGAGGAAAGATACTGCTGCATCCAGCGCATCATGTCCCCCGGTGTTGAATAAACCCCGCCGCTGCCGATGGCTGCCAGCGTGTTATTACACGGACTGGCCCCTTTCTCCGCGACCATTAGACGTTTGCACTGATCGGGGGAGGGTGTATAGGTCGTGTCTTTCATGCCCAGCGGGCGGGTGATTTTCTCTTCAAAAAGCTGGGTATAGGGTTTGCCGGAGGCGTTTGCCAGCGCATCCGCCAGCAGGTCGAACGCCAGATTGGAATAGGCCGCCTGTGAACCCGGAGCGGCTTTCAACGTTGCCGTGGAGAGATAACTCCAGCGCTGTTCACGCGTCGGCCAGACAAACACCGGGCGCTTTGCCGCGCCGCCGGGTTGTTCACGCGGCAGTGCGCTGGTGTGCGTCGCCAGGTTGACCAGTGTGATCGGTTTTCCCTCATACGATGGTACACGCGCGCCGACGGGGGCATATTTACTCAGCGGATCGTTCAGTTTTACGGTGCCCTGATCGAGCAGTTTGACCAGCATTTCACTGGTCATCAGCTTAGTGAGTGACGCAATGCGAATCACGGAATCCAGTTGTGGATGCACGTTATTGCCCGGACGGGTTTCACCGAAGCTGCGAAAGACACGCTGGTTACCGTCGATCACGACGAGTGCCATCCCCGTCGCCCCGCTGCCATAAAAAATATGTTCGGCGTAACGTTCGACAATATCAGACGCAAAAACCGGGTCGGCGACAGGCTGAGCCGCCTGGACTGAGGTCAATGACGCCGCACACAGCGCGGCAGAAAAAAGCAGACTACGTTTCAACGGTGTTGTCCATGAATGAGAGTAAAAAACTAAGCGTATTTATACTACGGTACCGCCTGTTGCAAAGCGCTAATTAGAGCAAGGATAGTGAGAAAAACGTAACGGCGCGTAAACGCGGCGTTTTTGCTGCGAAAGAAAGTCCGCTTTTGTGATCCGGGGCGTGCAATAATCTTTCATTACCACTCTTGGATGGGGCTAATGATGTCTGAAAAACGGGTTGTGATGGTTGTGGATATGCAAATCGGCGTGTTTGCCACGCCGCGTATTGATCGGGAAGCGTGCGTGGAACGTATCAATCAATTGACGCGGGCGGCCGATCTCACGATTTTTATTCAGCATACCGAAGCGGGTGGTCTGGAGGAAGGGAGCGCGGGGTTTGCGCTGCTGCCTGAACTGGACAGGCCCGCGAACGCAAAATATGTCACGAAAACCGCCTGCGATGCTTTTTACAAAACGGCGCTCGAACAGTTACTGCGTGAACAGGCGATTTCACACTTTGTCATCTGCGGCTGTGCGACGGACTATTGTGTCGATACCACCATCAGAAACGGTGCCAGCCGGGGTTATCGCATTATGGTTGCGGAAGATGCCCATACCACCGCGCATCGCCCGGCTGCACCTGCCCAGACGCTGATTGCGCACCATAATGATGTCTGGCGCAATCTCATCGTGCCGGACAATCCGGTATATGTGAAACCCGTCGAAACAATTCTTCAGGACTGGAAAACGAACTAAGCGCCGCCATGTTGGTCACAATGGGCGGTTTCGCCTGTTGTGACCGTTTATTTTTAGTCCGCGCAGCGGCAAAAACACAGCAGTTGTCATAACGATAAGAAGTTAGCAGGAGAGCATCATGTTTAAGTCTTTTTTCCCAAAGCCGGGTCCTTTTTTCCTTTCGGCTTTTATTTGGGCAATAGTCGCGGTTATTTTCTGGCAAGCCGGTGGTGGGGACTGGGTTGCGCGGCTGACTGGCGCAACGGGTACCGTGCCTATCAGCGCCGCCCGTTTCTGGTCGCTGAGCTACCTGATTTTTTATGCCTACTACGTGCTTTGTGTCGGGCTGTTTGCGCTGTTCTGGTTTCTCTACAGTCCGCATCGCTGGCAGTACTGGTCAATTCTTGGCACCTCGCTGATCATCTTCGTCACCTGGTTTCTGGTCGAAGTCGGGGTAGCCGTCAACGCCTGGTATGCGCCATTTTACGATCTGATCCAGACCGCCCTTAGCGCGCCGCATAAGGTCACCATGAGCCAGTTCTATAACGAACTGGGGATCTTCCTTGGTATCGCGCTGATTGCCGTGGTGATTAGCGTGCTGAACAACTTTTTTGTCAGCCACTATGTGTTCCGCTGGCGTACGGCAATGAACGAATATTACATGGCGCAGTGGCAGCATTTGCGCCATATCGAGGGGGCCGCGCAGCGTGTGCAGGAAGACACCATGCGTTTTGCCTCAACGCTGGAAAGCATGGGCGTGAGCTTTATTAACGCTATCATGACGCTGATCGCCTTCCTGCCGGTGCTGGTTGCGCTTTCTCCGCACGTGCCTGAACTGCCGATAGTCGGCCATGTGCCTTATGGCCTGGTGATTGCGGCGATCGTCTGGTCACTGATGGGCACCGGATTGCTGGCGGTGGTCGGGATCAAGCTCCCGGGACTGGAATTTAAAAATCAGCGGGTGGAAGCGGCTTATCGTAAAGAGCTGGTGTACGGGGAAGACGACGCCAACCGTGCCACGCCGCCGACGGTTCGTGAGCTGTTCAGTGCGGTTCGTCAGAACTATTTCCGTCTCTATTTCCACTACATGTATTTTAATATCGCGCGCATTCTCTACCTGCAGGTGGACAACGTTTTCGGGTTGTTCCTGCTGTTTCCATCGATTGTTGCCGGTACGATTACCCTGGGTCTGATGACGCAAATTACTAACGTCTTTAGCCAGGTGCGGGGCGCGTTCCAGTACCTGATCAACTCGTGGACAACGCTGGTTGAACTGATGTCTATCTATAAACGTCTGCGCAGTTTTGAGCGCGAACTGGACGAGCGGGATATTCAGGCTGTCACCCACACTCTTGGTTAACAAAAGGAAACGTTATGTCGGCGGTGTCTCGTCTTTATCCTTTGTCATTGCTGGCCGGACTGGTGCTGGCAGGATGTAGCAGTCAGCCTTCGCAACCGCTAAAAAAAGGCGAGAAACCGGTCGATGTCGCGAGCGTGGTGCGCCAGAAAATGCCGGCCAGCGTGAAGGATCGGGACGGTTGGGCGCAGGATATCGCCAAAACCTTTGAAAGCCAGAAGCTGGCACCGACCGTGGAAAATATCTGTTCGGTGCTGGCGGTCGCGCAGCAGGAGTCCAGTTATCAGGCCGATCCCGCCGTTCCGGGATTGAACAACATTGCCTGGAAGGAGATAGACCGGCGTGCCGAGCGGATGCATATCCCGGTTTTCCTGGTGCATACCGCGCTGAAAATCACCTCCCCGAACGGGAAAAGCTATAGCGAGCGTCTGGACACGGTCAAAACGGAAAAACAGCTCAGCGCTATTTTTGATGATTTTATCAATATGGTGCCGATGGGACAGACGCTGTTCGGTTCACTCAATCCGGTCCATACCGGTGGTCCGATGCAGGTCAGCATTGCGTTTGCCGAGCAGCACAGCAAAGGGTATCCGTGGAAAATGGATGGAACGGTGCGCCAGGAAGTGTTCAGCCGTCGCGGTGGGCTCTGGTTCGGAACCTACCATCTGCTCAATTACCCGGCCAACTACAGCGCGCCGATTTTCCGCTTTGCCGACTTTAACGCCGGATGGTATGCCAGTCGAAACGCCGCGTTTCAGAACGCAGTCAGTAAAGCCAGCGGCGTCAAACTGGCGCTGGATGGCGACCTGATCGCCTACGGCAGTAAAGAAGCCGGTAAAACGGAGCTGGCGGTACGTAAACTGGCGGGAAAACTGAATCTCAGCGAGAGCGCGATCCGTCGCCAACTGGAGAAAGGCGACAGTCTTGCGTTTGAAGAAACGGCGCTTTACGAAAAGGTGTTTACACTTGCTGAAGCAAAGACAGGGAAGAGATTACCGCGTGAAATGCTGCCCGGTATTCAACTGGAAAGCCCGAAAATCACCCGTAATCTCACCACCGCATGGTTTGCAAAACGGGTCGACGATCGCCGGGCGAAGTGCATGGGACAATAACCGTCAGGTCATTACTGGCGGCGGTAGCGCCAGCGAAGAATGGCGGCGATGACGCCGAAAATCAGACTGCCGACCAGAAACGGTACCAGACCAAAGATGGTTCCGACGCCCAGCCCAATCTCTACGCGCGGGCGTCCTGTCTCTTGTACTTGCATCAGATGTTCATATACGCCAGGCGCGTGAACCAGCAGGTTCAGGATCTGCGCCCCGGCCCAAAAACAGAACAGAACAAACACGGCATAAGCGATGTTGCCTGGCGTAGAGGCGGTTTCTCGATGTTTCCCGTTAAACAAGGATTTTGAGAGAGTGAAATCAGCCATAAATGACCTCCGCGAGTAATTCTGCATCTCTGACACCATGCCAGTAACTTACCGTGAGTGTGACAGGTCATCGCGTTTGTCAATATCAGAATGATGGTAATTTCAGTCTGGGATGAATCCTGGATTGCAGATTTTTGTCAGTTGTCACAAATCAGTTACCTTAAATTAAATTTGGCAACATTTAAGAAATTCCGCACACGACACAGACCGGTTTCCCGTAATATGCGACGATACTTTTTTTCGTTCAGGAGTTGCCATGAACCTGCCTTTAAAAATTCGCCGTGACTGGCACTACTACGCCTTTGCTATCGGCCTGATTTTCATTCTGAACGGCGTTGTCGGGCTGTTGGGGTTTGAAGCCAGGGGCTGGCAAACCTATGCCGTGGGGCTGGTGACCTGGATCGTCAGTTTCTGGCTGGCAGGATTGATTATTCGTCGTCGTGTGGAGGATGACGCAGCGTAAGCCTGACAATAAACCGCTGTCAGGCTTACCGGGAAGTGCAGATTACATCGTCGTTTTCAGCGCGTTATCTGCAGCGTGGCGCTCCAGCGCCAGTTCGATCAAGCGGGTAATCAAATCGGTGTAACCTAAACCGCTGGCCTGCCAGAGTTTCGGATACATACTGATGTTGGTAAAGCCTGGCAGGGTGTTGATCTCGTTGATCACCACCTCGTTGTCGGCGGTCAAGAAGACATCAACGCGTGCCATGCCAGCGCAGCCCAGCGCCTGATACGCCTGAATGGCGATCTCGCGGATTTTGTCGTTGATGTGTGGATCAATCGCCGCAGGAACCACCACTTTCGCGCCGTTATCGTCAATGTATTTGGTGTCGTAAGCATAGAAATCACTGTTGAGCACGATCTCGCCACAGGTGCTGGCCTGCGGATGATCGTTACCCAGCACCGCGCACTCGATCTCACGTCCCTTGATCCCTTGCTCCACTACCACTTTGTGATCGAATTCGAACGCGAGGGCGACCGCCTGTGCGTACTGCGCTTCGCTGGTGACTTTACTGACGCCGACAGACGATCCCTGATTGGCGGGCTTAACGAACAGCGGCAGGCCAAGACGGGCTTCTACCTCGGCAAAACTTATCGTGTTGCGGTTGGCGCGCGTCAGCGTAATAAACGGCGCGATATTCAGTCCGGCATCACGCAACAAGCGTTTGGTGACGTCTTTATCCATGCACGCTGCTGAACCCAGTACGTCGGAACCAACGAAGGGCAGATTCGCCACGCGCAGCATTCCCTGCAGTGAACCATCTTCACCCAGCGTGCCGTGCACAATCGGGAAAATCACGTCTACGGTCGGCAGCGGCTGGCCATTCTGCGCATCAATCAATTGCTGCTCGTGTCTGCCCGGAACCTGCGCAAGGCTGGTCGCAGAAGGACGCAGCGCAATGTGCGCAGGATCGTTTGCATTGAGCAGATAATTGCTCGCATCGCTGACGTGCCACTGCCCTTGCTTATCAATGCCTAACAGCACAACATCAAAGCGGGTCTTGTCGATGGCATCGACAATATTTTTTGCCGATTGCAATGACACTTCATGTTCCGCTGATTTACCACCAAATACGATTCCTACCCGCAACTTTGCCATCTTAAACCCATTCCTTCGAACGCAAAGCGTATACATTACCACGACAAAACGAGGGATTCGCGGGCTTCTGCCATAATGTTAGAGAGAATGACACGGGAGGGCGCGTGAGAGGAAAAGTCTGGCTGACGGTGATGATTCTGAGCGTGGCGTGTGGCGTGGGATATCGCTATCTGCCGTCTTATTACAACCCGCTCGCCCCTCTTGAGTTATCCGATCCGCCAAACTGGCTTACCCAATTTAAGCTTAAACGTCTGACGCCAGTGCGCTGTCAGACGCTGTTGCAGCAGGCAAACGAGCAGAAGCTGATCACGTCGCAGTCCGTCGCCGACAGCGCTGGAGAATGTCCTTTAACCGACGTAGTACGGGTGCGGGATTTTGGCGTCGTCAAACTGAGCAGTAGCTTCCTTGCCTCCTGCCCGTTAGCATTGCGTTCCGCGTTGTATGTTGGGCAGCAGGCTGCACCGTTGACGGAACGTCTGATGATGAGCCAACTGACCCGGATCGAGCATCTCGGCAGCTACGCCTGCCGCAACATTTACCATCGCCCTGATGCACGTCGTAGTGAACACGCCAGCGCACAGGCCCTGGATATCAGCGGCTTTATTCTCGCCGACGGGCGACACGTCACGGTTCTGCGCGGCTGGAAGCAGGAAGAAAGCGCAACGTGGCTGCAGGCGCTGCTCAGCACGAGCTGTCAATATTATGGCAACGGCCTGGGACCGGACTACAACGCCGCCCACGCCAACCATTTTCACCTGGGGATACGGGGATTTGGCCTCTGTCGCTAAGCATAAAGCCCTGCGGCTGGTTGGGTTTTAATGTGATGTGTTTCACAAATCTGGTGAACGGGAAGATAAAATATCAAATTGCGCGCCACCGCACCTGAGGATCCCCTGACAGACGTGGAGATTGTTAAACTAGCCAGCGTTTTCTGCTATTTATCATAATGAGCGTTTATGGAATCCTGGAAAGTTAATCTCATTTCCGTCTGGTTCGGCTGCTTTTTTACCGGTCTGGCAATCAGTCAAATCCTGCCGTTTTTGCCGCTCTATATTTCGCAGCTTGGGGTGACCTCCCACGAAGCGCTCTCGATGTGGTCCGGTCTGACGTTCAGCGTCACATTCTTAATTTCCGCGATTGTTTCTCCGCTCTGGGGCAGTCTGGCAGACCGTAAAGGTCGCAAGCTGATGCTGCTGCGTGCCTCGCTCGGCATGGCGATTGCGATACTGTTGCAGGCTTTTGCCACCAACGTCTGGCAGCTTTTTCTGTTGCGCGGCATCATGGGCTTAACGTCTGGCTATATTCCTAACGCGATGGCGCTGGTGGCGTCTCAGGTGCCCCGTGAACGTAGCGGATGGGCGCTCAGTACGCTGGCGACCGCGCAAATCAGCGGCGTGATTGGCGGCCCGTTGATGGGCGGTTTTATTGCCGATCATGTGGGATTACGCCCGGTCTTTTTTATCACCGCAATGCTGTTGGTCGTCAGCTTCATGGTCACGCTCTTTTTGATTAAAGAAGGCGTGCGTCCGACGCTGAAAAAGAGCGAACGGTTGAGCGGGAAAGCCGTATTTGCGTCGCTACCTTATCCGGCGCTGGTGATCAGTCTGTTTTTCACCACCCTGGTGATTCAGTTATGTAATGGCTCAATCAGCCCGATTCTGGCGCTATTTATTAAGTCGATGGCCCCGGACAGTAATAATATTGCTTTTCTGAGTGGGTTAATTGCCTCGGTGCCTGGGGTCTCCGCGCTTATCTCCGCACCCCGGCTGGGTAAACTCGGGGATCGCATCGGCACCGAAAGGATCCTGATGGCAACGCTGATTTGTGCAGTGGTGCTGTTTTTTGCCATGTCGTGGGTTACGACGCCCTTTCAGCTCGGGGTATTACGTTTTCTGCTCGGTTTTGCCGATGGTGCCATGCTGCCCGCTGTTCAGACTCTACTGGTCAAATACTCCAGTGACCAAATAACCGGGCGTATTTTTGGATATAACCAATCGTTTATGTATCTTGGCAATGTCGCTGGCCCATTGATGGGGGCAACGGTATCGGCAATGGCGGGATTCCGTTGGGTATTTATTGCCACCGCCATTATCGTGATGATTAACATTTGTCAGTTAGCCCTGGTTCTGCGTCAGCGGCGAAATACCCGTAAGCGGGGGCGCAGCAGTTAAAAAAATCAACTTAAGTTAAATTGGTCATTTTCCATCATAACTTTAGATTATGGTCAGGGGTGATTATTTTATTGCGAGGTTTAATTTCCTTTCTGGTATCTTGCGAGAAACGTTTCGCTCGCCGTATTCTGTGATTATTTACGCAAAGTCTTTCCTTTCTTATAAAAATACTACTTTCAGACTCTAGGCAGCATGGATTCATAGTGATACCGTCAGCCTTCTTTGAATAAGGAAATGCGGTCATGAAAAATCTAATAGCTGAGTTGTTGCTTAAGCTTGCCCAGAAAGAGGAAGAGTCAAAAGAACTGGTTGCTCAGGTAGAAGCATTAGAGATTATCGTTACAGCGATGCTGCGTAATATGGCTCAGAACGAGCAGCAAATGCTGATTCATCAGGTAGAGGGCGCGCTTGACGGCGTAAAGCCCGATGCCAGCGTTCCGGATAACGATACGGAGTTGCTGCGCCAGTATGTACAGAAGTTGTTGAGGCATCCTCGTTACTAGTTTTATCTCGTTTCTGTGCTGTCATAAACCTGTCATATCAGAGACCTATAGTCGCTTTGTTTTTTATTTTAAGTGTATTAAGTACATGGAGAAAATAAAGTGAAACAAAGCGCTATTGCTCTTGCATTGTTACCGCTGCTGTATATCCCTGTTAGCCATTCTGAAACGTCGTCAATGGCGGTTCTGGACAACCGTGCCGCGCAGGGGGATATTACTACGCCTGGCGGAGCTCGCCGATTATCGGCCGATCAAACACAAGCACTGCGCGAATCACTGAATGATAAACCGGCTAAAAATATTATTTTATTGATTGGCGATGGTATGGGTGATTCGGAAATTACGGCTGCGCGAAATTATGCTGAAGGCGCGGGTGGATATTTTAAAGGAATTGATGCCTTACCGCTGACTGGCCAGTACACCCACTATGCGCTGAATAAAAAAACCGGTAAGCCGGATTACGTGACGGATTCTGCTGCATCAGCAACCGCATGGACAACCGGCGTGAAAACCTACAACGGCGCGCTGGGCGTCGATATTCACGAAAAAGATCACACGACGCTGTTGGAAATGGCGAAAGCGGCGGGGCTGGCGACGGGTAACGTCTCAACCGCCGAGCTGCAGGATGCCACGCCAGCCGCGCTGGTGGCGCATGTGACGTCACGTAAATGCTATGGCCCGAGTGTGACGAGCGAAAAATGCCCGACGAATGCGCTGGAAAAAGGCGGCAAAGGCTCGATCACCGAACAACTGCTGAATGCCCGCGCGGATGTTACGCTGGGCGGCGGCGCGAAAACGTTCGCCGAAACCGCAACGGCCGGCGAGTGGCAGGGCAAAACGCTGCGTGAACAGGCCGAGGCCCGTGGTTACCAGTTGGTCGGCGATGCGGCCTCGCTGGCGGCGATTGACGAAGCCAGTCAGGACAAACCGTTGCTGGGACTGTTCTCTGACGGCAACATGCCTGTGCGCTGGGAAGGCCCAAAAGCGTCTTACCACGGCAATATTGATAAGCCTGCCGTAACCTGTATGCCGAATCCAAAACGCGATGAGACCGTACCGACGCTGGCGCAAATGACCGACAAAGCCATTGAGTTGTTGAGCAAGAATGAGAAGGGATTCTTCCTGCAGGTGGAAGGGGCCTCCATCGATAAACAGGATCATGCCGCCAATCCTTGCGGGCAGATAGGCGAGACGGTGGATCTGGACGAAGCGGTGCAGCGCGCGCTGGCCTTTGCGAAAAAAGAGGGTAACACGCTGGTGATCGTCACTGCCGATCACGCTCACGCCAGCCAGATCGTCGCGCCAGAGACAAAAGCGCCGGGTCTGACCCAGGCATTAAACACCAAAGATGGCGCTGTAATGGTGATCAGCTATGGCAACTCCGAAGAGGAATCGCAGGAGCATACCGGCAGCCAGCTGCGTATTGCGGCCTATGGTCCTCATGCAGCCAACGTGGTGGGGCTGACCGATCAAACCGACCTGTTCTATACCATGAAAGCGGCGTTAGGCCTGAAATAATCCAACCCCCGGCAGGATAACTTTTGCTGCCGGGTGGTTTTTTTATCGTTAGCAGCCAGACTTATCTGAATATCCCCGCGTCGACGTGCGGGAGATAGTCGAGTGAATACTCAAAAAAGGATGGTGCTATGAAAATAACATTACTGGTTACCCTATTGTTTGGTTTGATCTTTTTAACGACCGTTGGTGCGGCAGAGAAAACATTAACGCCGCAACAGCAGCGCATGACCACCTGTAATCAACAGGCGACGGCGAAAACGTTGAAAGGAGATGCCCGTAAGACGTACATGAGCGATTGCCTTAAAAACAGCAAATCCGCTCCCGGTGAAAAAAGCCTGACGCCGCAGCAGCAAAAAATGCGTGAATGCAACGTCCAGGCGACGGAACAATCGCTGAAAGGTGACGATCGCAGTAAGTTTATGAGTGCCTGCCTGAAGAAAGCGGCCTAGCGCCGACCTAGTGCTTACGGGTGAGCAAAGAAAAACGCTCACCCGAAATATCATACTTTCCCCGCCAGACCCGTCTCTATAATTTGGGAAAATTGTTTCAGAATGTTCCCAAAAAATAATGAATGACGAAAACTTTTACAAAAACGCGGTCGATCTCGATGAAACCTCTCTTTCATCGCAGCAAAACGACCATCAACGCTCTGGACTGCGATTTGCCCGGCGAGTAAGAGTGCCGCGCGCAGTGGCGCTGGGGGGAGTGTTTTTCCCCGTCGCCGCCGCGCTGGTCGCGAACCCTGTCTCCGGTGTCTGGTGGTTGTTGCTGGTGGGATGGGCGTTCGTCTGGCCACATCTGGCCTGGCAAATCGCCAGCAGAGCCGTCGACCCGCTGAGCCGGGAATTTACCAATTTAAAAACGGATGCGGTACTCGCCGGAATGTGGATGGGACTGATGGGCGTCAATGCGCTGCCTTCTTCCGCGTTGTTGATGATCATCTGTATGAACCTGATGGGCGCAGGCGGTGTGAGACTGTTTGTTGCCGGATTTGCCCTGATGGTAGTCGCCTGTCTGGTCACATTGCAGTTGACGGGGGCCTCTCTGGCTTTAAGAAGCGCGCCGCTGGAAGGGGCGCTGACGCTGCCGGTCATCGTGATTTACCCGCTGTTATTCTCGTGGATTAGCTATCAGACCGCGACAAAGTTGGCGCTGCACAAGCGCCGGTTGCAGGTGATGAGTACCTGTGATGGCATGACAGGAGTCTACAACCGACGACACTGGGAAATATTACTGCGCAACGAATTTGAGCACTGTCGTCGCCAGCATCGGGATGCCACGCTGCTGATCATTGATATCGACCACTTCAAAAGTATTAACGATACCTGGGGACATGACGTTGGCGATGAAGCCATTCTGGCGCTGACCCAACAGCTGAGAATGACCCTGCGCGGAAGCGATGTGATCGGGCGTTTTGGCGGTGATGAATTTGCGGTGATTATGTGCGGTACGCCAGCCGAGAGCGCTATCGCGGCGATGTCTCGGGTTCATGAGGGGCTACGTGGGTTACGTCTGGCCTGCGCGCCGCAGGTCATTTTGCATATCAGCGTTGGCGTTGCGCCGTTAACGCCGCAGTTTGGTCACTATCGGGAATGGCTGAAGTCGGCCGATCTGGCGCTCTACAAAGCAAAGAATGCCGGACGTAACCGCACCGAAGTGGCGGCCTGACGTCCGGTTGTTCACTCAGGATTTACTGAGTTTGTCTGACTTCTCCATACACTTCGCCATCGCTTCAATCACCGCCGCACGAAATCCTCGCTCTTCCAGTACACGGACCGCTTCAATCGTCGTGCCGCCGGGCGAACAAACCATATCTTTCAGTACGCCAGGATGCTCGCCCGTTTCCAGTACCATCTTCGCGGATCCCATGACTGCCTGAGCGGCAAATTTGTAAGCCTGCGCGCGCGGCATACCGCCCAGAACTGCGGCATCTGCCATCGCTTCGATAAACATGAAGACATATGCCGGGGCGGAGCCGCTGACGCCAACCACCGGATGAATCATCGACTCGGCAATCACTTCGGCTTCGCCAAAGCAGCGGAAAATATTCAGCACATCCGCGGTATCTTCCGGGGTAACCAGCGCGTTTGGCGTCACCGAGGTCATCCCGGCATTAACCAGTGATGGCGTGTTTGGCATCGCGCGTACGATTTTCCGGTCATGTCCCAGCGCGCGGGCGAGTTGATCGAGAGTCACGCCTGCCGCAATAGAGACCACCAGCGACTCTTTGTTGAGGCTGGAGGTGACCTCGCTGAGCACTTTGATCATAATGCCTGGCTTCACGGCGCCGAAAACAATATCCGCCACCTGGGCGACTTCCTGGGCGGACTGCGCGACGTTGATCCCATATTGATCGTGCAACGCGGCAACTTTATCGGGGGAAGGGGTGTAGACCCAGATCTGGCCAGGAAGCACCTGACCGCTGGCAATCAGGCCGCCGAGGATCGCTTTCCCCATATTACCGCAGCCGATAAAACCGATTTTCTTCTCCATCTCGTCACTCCCTATGGGTGATAGTTGTTGTTTTGTTTGATAAAGCCTAGCTTAGCGCGGATTGACAGACGCATGAAGGATAAACAGCACTTTGCCGCAGCGCAAAAGCACGAGACAATAGCCGATTGCACAAGAGACGGAGACAGTATGACTATCTGGGTGGATGCGGATGCGTGTCCGAACGTAATTAAAGAGATCCTCTATCGTGCCGCCGGACGCATGCAAATGTCGCTGATTCTGGTGGCGAACCAGAGCCTGCGCGTGCCGCCGTCGCCGTATATCCGTACGCTGCGCGTACCTGCGGGATTTGATGTGGCGGATAACGAGATTGTGCGCCAGTGTGCGGCGGGCGATCTGGTTATCACTGCCGATATCCCGTTGGCCGCCGAAGTGCTGGCGAAAGGCGCGTCGGCGCTCAATCCGCGCGGTGAGCGCTATACCGAATCGACGATTCGCGAACGTCTGACGATGCGTGATTTTATGGATACATTGCGCGCCAGCGGGATCCAGACGGGTGGTCCGGATAGCCTTTCTGCGCGCGATCGTCAGCATTTTGCGGCGGAACTGGAAAAGTGGTGGCTGGAAGTTAAGCGTAGAAAAGCGTGAATGTAATTTATTTTTTACACTTTCCTCGCCGCTATTTCTTGATATAGTAAGGCATGCATCGGTATTTTCACTTTTTGTGGAATGTATTCTTTACACTTAACGCTGTACTAGTTTGATGGTATGATTATTCCTTTAATGACATCTGATCCTGCCGCTTTGCGGCCTTCTGGGGAACGCCCACTATGACGCAACCGCTTTATCTTGTTGGCCCACGTGGCTGTGGAAAGACAACGGTTGGTATGGCGCTGGCTACGGCAATTGGCTGTCGGTTTGTCGATACCGATCAATGGCTGCAGTCACAGGTACAAATGACCGTCGCGGAAATCGTCGAGCGTGAAGGCTGGCCGGGATTTCGCGCCAGAGAGACGGCTGCGCTGGAGGCGGTGACTGCACCGTCAACGGTGGTGGCGACCGGTGGGGGAATCATTCTCACTGACTATAACCGCCACTTTATGCGGGATAACGGCATCGTCATTTATTTAAGCGCGCCGGTCCCGACGCTGGTGAATCGTCTTGAAGCCTCGCCTGAAGAGGAGTTGCGTCCCACCCTGACCGGTAAACCTTTGAGCGAAGAGGTGGAGGAGGTGCTGCAACAGCGGGATATTTTGTATCGCGAGGCGGCCCATTTCATCATTGATGCGGCGAAATCACCTGACCAGGTGATTTCTGAAATTCAGCGCAGGCTGGCGCAGAGCGCGCTGTGCAAACAAGGCGGGGTCTATACTTAAACTTCATTCGACAGAAGGAAGCACTATGCCAACCAAACCGCCTTATCCACGCGAAGCGTATATTGTCACCATTGAGAAAGGGACGCCGGGACAGACGGTCACCTGGTACCAGTTGCGCGCCGATCACCCGAAACCGGATTCGTTAATCAGCGAGCATCCCAGCGCGCAGGAAGCGATGGATGCGAAAGCCCGTTACGAAGACCCGGATAAAACCTGACGACTGAACGGCTCGGAATGGAATCTGAGCGAGTGTAAACCCAACCTGCATCACATTTTTCACCGATGAATCGTTGTACCTGAAAACTAACATCAAACAATAACAATCTATTACTGGAATGATCTGGAATCTTTACACAGCGACTTGTGCTGTGCCTGCTACGCTTTTTTGCATTTGCAAAGGTAAGTGTCGGCAGTGGTGCAGCACATTTGCCCGGGAATAAACGACGAAGTAAAAAAGAAGGTGGAAAAAATGAGTGCGTCGTTGGCTATCCTCACAATCGGTGTTGTACCCATGAGCGAAGTCTTACCGCTTCTGACCGAGTACATCGACGAACAGCATATCACCCATCACAGCTTGCTCGGAAAAATGAGTCGTGATGACGTTCTGACGGAATACGCGCTGGAATCCGACGAAGACCCGCTGTTAACCCTGCTTAACGATAATGAACTGGCTTATGTTTCGCGGCAGAAAGTGGAGCGCGATCTGCAAAGCGTCATCGAAGTGCTGGATAATCAGGGCTACGACGTCATTTTACTGATGAGCACTGTGTCGATTGCCAGCATGACCGCCCGTAACAGCATTCTGCTTGAGCCGCTGCGTATTATTCCACCGCTGGTGGCCTCGATTGTCGATGGCCATCAGGTGGGGGTGATTGTGCCGGTTGAAGATCTGATGGCCGATCAAGCGGGGAAATGGCAGGTTTTACAGTCGCCGCCGCTGTTCTCGCTGGCGAATCCGGTTCACGGCAGTACCCAGCAGTTGATTGACGCCGGGAAAGATCTGCTGGAACAAGGTGCGGATGTCATCATGCTGGACTCCCTGGGTTTTCATCAGCGTCACCGTGATGTCCTGCAAAAATCGCTCGATGTCCCGGTGCTGCTCTCGAATGTGCTGATTGCGCGCCTGGCTTCAGAACTGTTGGTTTAATTTTGCGTGACAGGCCAAAGGGCTGCCCCCTATATTGGTTATCAATTTACCAACGAGACAGGGCCCGTTTATGCTTCAAAGTAACGAATACTTTTCCGGCAAAGTAAAATCAATCGGCTTTACCAGCAGCAGTACTGGCCGTGCCAGTGTGGGCGTGATGCTGGAAGGTGAATACACCTTCGGTACCGCGGAGCCTGAGGAGATGACGGTCGTAAGCGGCGCGTTGAATGTGTTACTGCCGGATGCCACCGAATGGAAAGTGTATGCCGCAGGAGAGGTATTTAACGTCCCGGGCCATAGCGAGTTTCATTTACAGGTCGCAGAACCGACCTCATATCTTTGTCGCTATCTGTAATATTTTTCCCTCTCCGTGTGGAGAGGGAATCGTCGTTTAGCGCTGCGCTTCGCCGCCTAAACCTTCCACCAGATTCTGAATCAACGCGGCCAGTTCACCGGTCATCAGGATAAAGTCCGCGTCGAAACGCTGGGCAAAATCTTCCCGGTCGATATCTTCGTTTTGATCGCGCAGCTCGTCGCTGAATTTCAGACGTTTAATCGACGCGTCATCACAGATCATAAACTGAATACGCTGCTGCCAGTCGAGTGCCAGCTTGGTCACCACTTTACCGGCTTCAATGTGAACGGCGATCTCGTCGCTCACCAAATCCTGTTTCTTCGCCCGGATCACGCCGCCATCTTCCAGCATGGCTTTCAGTTCGGCTTCGTCGAGTAACTGGAAGCCCTGCGCCACGGTGCCGGAACGCACCCATTCGGTGAGCGTCAGCTCAATCGGGTTTTCCAGCGCCAGCGGAACCACAGGCAGAGAGCCGAGGCTCTTACGCAGCAGCGCCAGCGTATCTTCCGCTTTTTTCGCGCTTGCGCAGTCCACCATGATTAACCCGTTCACGGTGTCGATCCACATCATGGTCTGACTAAAGCGGCTAAAGGCGCGCGGCAGCAGCGAATGCAGCACTTCATCCTTCAGCGAGTCTTTCTCGGTTTTCTTCAGCTTACGCGCCTGTTCGGCTTCCAGTTTGGCAATCTTCGCTTCCAGCGCCTGTTTGATCACCGGAGAAGGCAGGATCTTCTCTTCTTTACGCGCGCAAATCAAAATCTGGCCGTTATTGGTATGCGTCAACGCATCGCTGTGCGATCCCATTGGCGGCACCCAGCCCGTCTTTGCCATATCCTGGCTACCGCAAGGGGTAAACGTCATCGAGGCTAGCTGTTTTTCCATCTCCTCGGCACGCAATGAAATATCGCGGCTAAGACGGTAAACCATTAAATTTTTGAACCACAGCATGATAATTTCCACGGCCTTGTCGTTAAATCCAGCGCGTATAGTAACGAATTGTGGGCAGGCTTGCATTGCCATTCCCAATGCCTCGCTCTACTCTGTTGATATTCCCAAAAAAAGAGGAACACCGTGTGCGTATTGGTATTGATTTAGGCGGCACCAAAACGGAAGTGATCGCGCTCAGTGAGGCAGGGGAGCAACGGTTCCGCCATCGTCTGCCGACGCCGCGAAATGACTATCAGCAAACCATCGAAACCATTGCCACACTGGTAGCGATGGCGGAACAGACCACCGGGCAAACGGGGACGGTAGGGATAGGGATCCCGGGTTCCATTTCGCCTTACACCGGTGTCGTAAAAAATGCCAACTCCACCTGGCTGAACGGTCAGCCGTTTGATAAGGATCTTAGCGCCCGTCTGCAGCGTGACGTTCGTCTGGCGAATGACGCGAACTGTCTGGCGGTCTCTGAGGCGGTCGACGGTGCTGCCGCCGGGGCACAGACGGTTTTTGCAGTGATCGTTGGCACCGGCTGCGGCGCGGGGGTGGCGCTCAACGGCCGGGCGCACATTGGCGGCAACGGGACGGCGGGCGAGTGGGGGCACAACCCTTTGCCATGGATGGACGAGGATGAGCTTCGCTACCGTGAAGAAGTCCCCTGCTACTGTGGAAAACAGGGATGCATTGAGACGTTTATTTCCGGCACCGGGTTTGCCACCGATTACCATCGCCTGAGCGGTAACCCGCTAAAAGGCAGTGAGATTATTCGCCTGGTGGAGGAACAAGACGCGCTGGCAGAACTGGCGCTCAGCCGCTATGAGCTGCGGTTGGCGAAATCGCTGGCCCATGTGGTGAACATTCTCGACCCGGATGTTTTCGTTCTCGGCGGCGGGATGAGTAACATTGACCGTCTGTACAAAACGATACCGCCGCTGATTAAACAGTTTGTGTTCGGTGGGGAGTGTGAAACGCCTGTACGTAAGGCTCTGCACGGTGACTCCAGCGGCGTGCGCGGCGCGGCGTGGCTGTGGCCGCAGAAATAAAATGTAAAGGGAGGCCGGAGGGCGACGCCTACGCGTCTTATCCGGCTACCCACTATTCCACGGCAAACATTCTGTCGAGTTTGCTGTAGCCCAGTCCATTGATTTTCTTCACCTTGATCTGCACCGGGATCCGTTCTTTCATCGCTTCAACATGGCTAATTACGCCAATGGTTTTGCCGCTGGCGTTGAGTGCATCCAGTGCATCGAGGGCGGTATCCAGCGTTTCACTGTCGAGCGTGCCGAAGCCTTCATCAAGGAACAGCGAGTCAATGCGTGTTTTGTGGCTGACCAGATCGGAAAGCGCCAGCGCCAGCGCGAGGCTGACCAGGAAACTTTCGCCACCGGAAAGGGTACGGGTATCGCGCACGGCGTCGGCCTGCCAGGTATCGACCACCTCCAGTTCCAGCGCTTCACTGGCCTTACGTTGCAGTAAATAGCGACCATGCAGGCGGGTCAACTGGTTGTTCGCCAGCCAGACCAGGTTATCCAGCGTCAGCCCCTGGGCAAATTTGCGGAATTTATCCCCCTCTTTAGAGCCGATCAACGCGTTCAGGTAGCCCCAGTCTTCAACCTGTTGCATCGCGTTGTCGATTTTTTGCATCAACGCCTGCTGCTGCTGGCGATTGTCGCTGTCCTGTTTTAGCTGTTGGCGTATTTCGCCCTGACGCGTGGCGTTGTCGCGTACCCGATCGTTTAACTGCGCCACGGTTTGCTGAACATGCTCAATCGACTGTGTGGGATCCAGACCCGCTGGCGGCTGTTGCTGATGCGCCGCCAGCGCCTGCTCCGATTGTGCGGCGAGCGTCTGTGCCTGCTGAACCTGGTTTTCCAGCGACTGTTTTCGCTGTTCAAGACGCGTGACCGCCTCGTCATCCAGCAGCGCGGCAAGAAATGCCGCCTGATCGGCAAATATACTGTGCTCAAGCGCGGCATCGAACTGCGCCTGCGCATCGGCAGCGCGCTGAGTTTCCTGCTTCTCCTGCTGCTGTAATGTCTGCAATTGACTGTGCAGCGACACGCACTCGTCATGAACCTGACGCCAGTTTTCCAGCGTCACGCTTGCATCGTCTTCAGCGTCGGTATCGACGGCGGGTAGCGTCTCGAGCAGCGGGGTGAGTTGAGCGATGCGCGCCTGTAGCGCCGTCAACTCCGTCTGCCGCTGTTGCCATGTTTGTGCATCCGCCGCGCGCGCGTCTAACCATGCTTCCTCGCTGCCTTCCTCAGGAAGTGACAATGTATAGCGGCCTAACTGGGCTGCCAGCGTCGCCTGGCGCTGGTCGATTTGCTGGCGGAACTGCGCCACCTGTTGCGCATGGGCGGTAATTTGCGCTTGTAGATCATGGCGCTGGTTGAGCTGGTAGAGTTGCTGCTCGTGTTCATCCTGCGCCGTCAACCAGGGTTGAATATCATCCTGCGGCTGTAACGTGACGTTCAGTGCGCCGATCGTGGCTTGCCACTGTTGAGTGAGCGCTTGCTCTTCTTTAATCAGCGCCTGCGCTTCGATTTCGTCACGCTGTAGCTGCTGGTTGACGGCCTCCGATTGTCCCCGCAGGGTGGCGCCTTCGTCGGCCAGCGTTTTGACTTCTTTTTCCAGCGCATCGCGTCGCGCCTGATTAACACCGGGTTCGAGTGCCTGATACGCCACGACAGCAGGATGGGTGGTGGAACCGCAAAGCGGGCAGGGCTGGCCGGACTGCAACTGCGTACGCTGGCTTTCCAGATCCTTGATCCGTGCTTCCTGCTCACAGAGCGTTTTAACATCCTGATACTGCTGATATTTATCTTTATACTGCTGGCGTTTAGCCTCCAGCAGAGTGTTGAGCCGGGCCAGTTCCTGTTTGTTATGCGTCATCGTCGCCTGAAGCTGACTCAAACGCGTCAGTCGGGGAACAATCTGACCATGGAGCGAAAGCAGTTTCTGGCGTAGGGGACGCTGCTGCGCATGTTGCGCCAGCGCCACAGCGACGTCATCCGCCGTCAGATTGAGCGTCACCGGCGGCAGCGATTCCAGTTTGCGGCTATCGTTGACCTGCTGTTGCTGCCATTTTGCCAGTTGAATCTTGTCGCTGGTCTGCTGAGCAAAAAGGGCGCGCCATCCTCCTAACTCATTGCTCCACAGGCGAAAGCGATCGTGTTCGTTTAGCCACTCGTTCAGCGTCTGTTGTGTGGCGAGCAGGGCGGTGGACTGCCGTTCTGCCTGGCGGCGGATATGATTGCGCAGCGTGAATCTACTCTGTAAGCGAGCATTCACTTCGTTAATCTGCTGACGAGTGCGGGAAACGGTAGCGGATTGCTCCTGAATACGTTCCCACAGTGGGCGTAACGCTCTGGCAGGTTGTGCGAGGCTGAGCGTTGCCAGTTGTGGCTGGGCGTTTTCCAGCGCTTCCTGTGCAACCTGCAGCGTCTGCTGACGCTGGTTCGCGTCGGTCTGCAGTTCGTACTGCCGCGTCAGCCAGTTCAGTTGCTGTTGTCCGGTCTGCTGTTGGGCGACCAGCTGTTTCTCTTCGTCAGTGAGTGCCTGCAAACTTTCTGTCAGCGTCTGCAACGCCTCTGGCGCTAACAGCGCGACGCCGCTGGCCTGCGCCTGTAATTTTTCCAGTTCGGTGCGTGCGCTTTTGTGCTGCTCAAAAACCTGGGCAGAGATCTGGCCGTAAATTTCCGTGCCGGTCAGTTCTTCCAGCAGTTCCGCTCGCTCCTTCGGCTTAGCGTTGAGGAAGGCGGCGAACTGCCCTTGCGAGAGCAGCATCGAACGGGTAAAGCGGCCGTAATCCAGGCCGGTCAGTTCCGCCGTCATCTCCAGTTTGTCTTTCACTTTATCGGCAAGAATTTTCCCGTCGGCACAGCGCGCCAGTTCAACGCGCGGAACCTGTAAATTGCCGTCGGGCTGGTTGCGCGCCCGGTTCTGGCTCCAGAACGCACGATACGCTTCGCCTTTGACTTCAAACTCCACTTCCGCCAGACATTCCGCCGTATCGCGGGTCATCAGATCGTTCTGCGATTGCGATACGGTATTCAGGCGCGGCGTCTCGTGGTACAGCGCCAGGCAAATTGCGTCGAGCAGAGTGGTTTTACCCGCCCCTGTAGGCCCGGTAATCGCAAACAGGCCGTTGCTGGCAAAGGGTTCTGCCGTGAAATCGACCTTCCATTCCCCTTTCAGCGAGTTGAGGTTTTTCAGGCGCAGACTGAGAATCTTCATGCCTCATGCTCCCCGGACAGTGTCTGTAGTGTGCGGTGAAAAAGTGATGTCAGGCGTTCGCACTGAGGCGGTTCAAGTTCTTCCAGCGCCAGACGGCGGGTAAATACCTCATCCACGCTCAGTTCGCTCAGCGTTTCCCGGCGTTCGTTACTCAACATGCGTTCGCGCTGCTCCCGACTGCGCCGAACTAACAGCACTTCAACGGGCAGCCTTTCCGTCAGCGTCTGAATTTTCCGCTGCATGTCATGCAGGTATTCATCGGTGGTGATTTCAATATCCAGCCAGACCGGGGTTTCCAGCGGGTAGTCACGCCACTGCTCCAGCTGTTCGGTAATGGCCGGAAGATCACCCTTCAACACTGCCAGCGGTTGCGTTACCGGAACGGTGAGCTCCTCGACGCAGGCTAACGCGCCGTCCTGGAAGTCCACCCGATGCACGTATTTGCTTTTGCCGCATTCGTCAAAGCTCAGCGCGATGGGCGAGCCGCAGTAGCGGATATGCTCCGTACCGCCAATTTTCTGCGCCCGGTGGATGTGGCCCAGCGCGATGTAATCGGCGGCCGGGAAGTTCTGCGCCGGGAAGGCATCCAGCGTACCAATATAAATGTCACGCACGGCGTCACTTTTGCTGGCACCCACGGTGGTCAGGTGGCCGGTGGCAATAATCGGCAGGGCGAGATCGCCACGCAACGCGCAGGCGGCCTCGTATTGCTGCTGGTAATAGTCGGTGATGGCACCCAGAAGATGCTGTTGTTTTTCCTGGCCGGAGAGTCCTGCCTGGCTGCTGATAATGTCGCGCGGACGTAAAAACGGCACCGGACACAGCACCGCGCCAGGCTGACCATCGCGACGATGCAGGATCTGCGGCGCGTGACCGGCACTGGCCACAACCGTGGTATTGAGAAACGCCAGAATCTCACGGGATTCATTCAGCGTGGCGACGGAATCATGGTTTCCCGCTAATACCACCAGATGACAGCCTGTTTGCTGTAGGTTGACCACAAAACGGTTATAGAGCTCGCGGGCATAGCTTGGCGGTGAGCCGGTATCGAAGATATCGCCTGCCACGATGATCGCGTCCACCTGTTGCTCAACCGCCGTTTCCAGCAGCCAGTCAAGAAAGGCCTGATGTTCAGCGGCACGGCTTTTGCTGTAGAAATTTTGTCCCAGATGCCAGTCAGAGGTGTGAAGGATGCGCATAACAGTTCCATGGCAAAAAAGCATAAAGGGGATTATAACCATTCGGGGGCTGTAATATCTCGTTTCTCGGGTGTCATAAATCAACAACCTAAGGTTAACGTTAGCTATCATTTTCATAAATCTGTCATAAAACTGACGCATAATGGCGCCGCATTAAGACAGATGATGATAAGCAACTTATACAACAGGGCAAATCATGGCGAGACGTATTCTGGTCGTAGAAGATGAAGCTCCAATTCGCGAAATGGTCTGTTTCGTGCTTGAGCAAAATGGCTTTCAGCCCGTTGAAGCTGAAGATTATGACAGTGCGGTGAACCAGCTTAATGAACCCTGGCCGGATTTGATCCTCCTTGACTGGATGTTGCCCGGCGGTTCTGGTCTACAGTTTATTAAACACCTCAAGCGTGAAGCGATGACCCGGGATATTCCGGTCATGATGTTGACCGCCAGAGGAGAAGAAGAGGATCGCGTACGCGGCCTGGAAACCGGCGCGGACGACTACATTACCAAACCGTTCTCGCCGAAAGAGCTGGTTGCCCGCATCAAAGCGGTGATGCGTAGGATTTCGCCGATGGCGGTGGAAGAGGTCATTGAGATGCAGGGGCTAAGCCTGGATCCCACATCGCATCGCGTGATGACCGGCGAAAACCCGCTCGATATGGGGCCGACGGAATTTAAACTCCTGCATTTCTTTATGACGCATCCCGAGCGGGTTTACAGCCGTGAGCAACTGCTGAATCACGTCTGGGGCACCAACGTCTACGTTGAGGATCGCACGGTTGATGTGCATATTCGCCGTTTGCGTAAGGCGCTGGAAGCCAGCGGCCACGATCGGATGGTGCAGACGGTTCGCGGGACAGGGTATCGTTTTTCGACCCGTTTTTAAAAGGCAAGAACAAGAGCCTGGCTCTGAAGGGAGAGTGACCCGTGCTGGAACGGCTGTCATGGAAAAGGTTGGTGCTGGAGCTGATGCTTTGCTGTATCCCGGCCTTGATCCTAAGTGCATTTTTTGGTTACCTGCCGTGGTTTTTACTGGCATCGGTAACAGGACTGCTTATCTGGCATTTCTGGAATTTATTACGCCTTTCATGGTGGTTGTGGGTCGACAGAAGCATGACGCCGCCGCCGGGACGAGGCAGTTGGGAACCGCTGCTGTATGGGTTGCATCAGATGCAATTGCGCAATAAAAAGCGTCGTCGCGAGCTGGGCAATCTGATTAAACGCTTTCGCAGCGGGGCGGAGTCGCTGCCCGATGCGGTGGTGTTGACCACCGAAGAGGGGGGGATCTTCTGGTGTAACGGTCTGGCGCAACAGGTGCTGGGTTTACGCTGGCCGGACGATAGCGGACAGAATATCCTGAACCTGCTACGTTATCCGGAGTTTACGCAGTACCTCAAACTGCGGGATTTCAGCCGACCGTTAAATCTGGTGCTTAATACCGGCCGACACCTGGAAATCCGCGTCATGCCGTATACCGACAAGCAACTGCTGATGGTGGCGCGTGACATGACCCAGATGCATCAGCTCGAAGGCGCGAGACGCAATTTCTTCGCCAACGTGAGTCACGAACTGCGTACCCCGCTCACTGTGTTGCAGGGCTATCTTGAAATGATGCACGAGCAGACGCTGGAAGGGGCAACGCGCGAAAAAGCGCTGTTAACGATGCGCGACCAGACCTCGCGCATGGAAGGACTGGTGAAACAGTTGCTCACGCTGTCGAAAATCGAAGCCGCACCGACGCTTCTGCTCAATGAGCAGGTCGATGTCCCCATGATGCTGCGGATGGTTGAACGCGAGGCGCAGACGCTCAGTCAGCAGAAGCACACGTTCAGTTTTGAGGTGGATAACCAGCTGAAAGTACTGGGGAATGAAGAACAGCTGCGTAGCGCAATGTCCAACCTGGTGTATAACGCGGTGAACCATACGCCTGCGGGAACCCATATCACCGTCCGCTGGCATGCGATGCCGCACGGCGCGGAGTTTAGCGTGGAGGATAACGGACCGGGCATTGCGCCGGAACATATCCCACGGCTAACAGAGCGATTTTATCGCGTGGATAAAGCGCGTTCGCGGCAAACGGGCGGCAGTGGACTGGGACTGGCTATCGTCAAACACGCGCTGAATCATCATGAAAGCCGTCTGAATATCGACAGTCAACCGGGTAAAGGGACGCGCTTTAGTTTTGTGCTGCCGGAACGATTAATTGCCAAAAAAAGCGCTTAAAGTACAATCGTAAGGTTTTCTTTCCATAAGCCAGCCAATGCTGGCTTATTTTCTTTGCGGCTAAGATAACTCTGCTGAATTAATCAACGTCTGGTTGTTTTTTGTTCGCATGATAAGCCATGACTTTTTCTTTAGTATGGTGTTTTACACTGGTATGAGATTTGATATCACTATAATCTTCCGGTTTTTGGATCCCTCCTTGCTTTAAAACGTTATAAGCGTTTAAATTGCGCCCCAGATACTGTCAGACTGACTGTATTCAGGCGGTAAATCGAAAAACTATTCTTTGCTTTCCTGGTTATGGGATATATCCCTCTGGAATGGCTTAAAAAAACCGCTGTTTCTTCCCGCAGGGAAAGACACTACGTTAATTTAATCAACACCACATCCACAGGCCGTAAGCTTTATGACCCATCAGTTAAAATCGCGCGATATTATTGCGCTGGGCTTTATGACTTTTGCGCTGTTCGTCGGCGCAGGGAACATCATCTTTCCTCCAATGGTTGGTTTGCAGGCAGGCGAAAACGTCTGGATGGCGGCATTCGGCTTTCTGATCACTGCTGTTGGGTTACCGGTGCTGACCGTTATCGCGCTGGCGAAAGTCGGTGGTGGTGTTGACAGTCTAAGTACCCCTATCGGTAAAGTGGCTGGCGTTTTGCTGGCGACCGTGTGCTATCTGGCCGTCGGACCGTTATTCGCCACGCCGCGTACCGCAACGGTCTCTTTTGAAGTGGGCATTGCCCCGTTGACCGGCGATTCGGCCATGCCGCTGTTTATCTACAGCGTGGTCTATTTTTCCATTGTCATTCTGGTGTCGCTCTATCCGGGCAAACTGCTGGATACTGTGGGTAACTTCCTGGCGCCACTGAAGATTCTGGCGCTGATTGTGCTCTCCGTTGCGGCTATCATCTGGCCTGCTGGCCCGATCAGCCATGCCATGGAGGCCTATCAGACGGCGGCATTTTCCAATGGTTTCGTTAACGGTTACCTGACGATGGATACGCTGGGCGCGATGGTCTTTGGCATCGTTATTGTTAACGCCGCGCGTTCTCGCGGCGTGACCGAAGCGCGTCTGCTGACCCGTTATACCGTCTGGGCCGGCCTGATGGCGGGCGTCGGATTAACGCTGCTGTACCTGGCGCTGTTCCGCCTTGGATCTGATAGCGCCACGCTGGTCGATCAGTCGGCGAACGGCGCGGCGATCCTGCATGCCTATGTTCAGCACACCTTTGGCGGTGCGGGTAGCCTGCTGCTGGCGGCGCTGATTTTTATCGCCTGTCTGGTCACGGCAGTCGGCCTGACCTGCGCCTGTGCGGAGTTCTTTGCCCAATATGTGCCGCTCTCCTACCGCACGCTGGTGTTTATTCTTGGCGGTTTCTCGATGGTGGTTTCCAACCTGGGGCTCAGCCATCTGATTCAGATCTCTATTCCGGTGCTGACGGCGATCTACCCGCCGTGTATCGCACTGGTTGTATTAAGTTTTACCCGCTCATGGTGGCATAATTCGACCCGCGTCATTGCTCCGGCCATGTTTATCAGCCTGATTTTTGGTATCCTTGATGGTATTAAAGCATCGGCAATCGGCGACGTGTTGCCGGCCTGGACCCAGCGCTTACCGCTGGCAGAACAAGGTCTGGCGTGGTTAATGCCCACCGTCGTGATGGTGGTCCTGGCGGTTGTCTGGGATCGCGCAGCAGGTCGACAGGTGACCTCCAGCGCACACTAAGATTGCGGAAAGAGTGTTTTAACCACGGGGCTATTACTGGCCCCGTGGTTTTTTATTGTGTTGATGGGTTAGGAATCGATGGAAAGTAATAACAAGCTGAAGCGTGGGCTAAGCACCCGACACATTCGCTTTATGGCGCTGGGCTCAGCAATCGGCACCGGGCTGTTTTATGGCTCTGCAGACGCCATCAAAATGGCCGGGCCAAGCGTGCTGCTGGCCTACATTATCGGTGGGGTGGCGGCCTATATCATTATGCGCGCGTTGGGTGAAATGTCTGTACACAACCCTTCCGCCAGCTCCTTTTCGCGCTATGCGCAGGAAAATCTCGGTCCGCTCGCTGGTTACATTACCGGCTGGACCTACTGTTTTGAAATCCTGATTGTCGCCATTGCCGACGTGACCGCGTTCGGCATCTATATGGGCGTCTGGTTTCCGACGGTGCCGCACTGGATCTGGGTGCTCAGCGTGGTTCTGATCATTTGCGCCATCAACCTGATGAGCGTGAAAGTGTTTGGTGAGCTGGAGTTCTGGTTCTCCTTCTTTAAAGTTGCCACCATCATCATCATGATTGTGGCCGGCTTCGGTATCATCATCTGGGGGATTGGCAACGGCGGACAGCCGACCGGGATCCATAACCTGTGGAGCAACGGCGGCTTCTTCAGCAACGGCTGGCTGGGGATGGTGATGTCGCTGCAGATGGTGATGTTTGCCTACGGCGGTATTGAAATCATCGGTATCACTGCCGGTGAAGCGAAAGACCCGGAGAAATCCATTCCGCGCGCGATTAACTCGGTGCCGATGCGTATCCTGGTGTTCTATGTGGGGACGCTGTTCGTCATCATGTCTATCTACCCGTGGAACCAGGTGGGAACCGACGGTAGCCCGTTTGTGCTGACCTTCCAGCATCTCGGTATCACCTTTGCCGCCAGCATTCTTAACTTTGTGGTACTCACCGCATCATTGTCAGCAATCAACTCTGACGTCTTTGGCGTCGGTCGTATGCTGCACGGGATGGCGGAGCAGGGCAGTGCGCCGAAAGTGTTCGCCAAAACCTCGCGTCGGGGGATCCCGTGGGTCACCGTGATGGTGATGACTATCGCTCTGCTGTTTGCGGTGTATCTGAATTACATCATGCCGGAGAACGTCTTCCTGGTGATTGCGTCGCTGGCGACCTTCGCGACGGTATGGGTGTGGATTATGATCCTGCTGTCGCAAATCGCTTTCCGTCGTCGTCTGCCGCCGGAAGAGGTGAAGGCGCTGAAGTTTAAAGTGCCGGGCGGTGTGGCAACGACTATTGTTGGCCTGATTTTCCTTGTCTTTATCATCGGGCTGATTGGCTATCACCCGGATACCCGCATCTCGCTGTACGTTGGCTGTGGCTGGATTGTTCTGCTGATGATTGGCTGGATGTTCAAGCGTCGCCACGATCGCCAGATGGCTGAAGCGCAGTAAGGTTGTACCGGGTGGCGTGAATGCCATCCGGTCATTTCTCCTCCCCCGAACTCCTCCCTCAATAAACCTTCAGATGATGAGTTATCCTGTAAATCGCTATGGCAAGGTGTGCTCATTTTCATCAAAGGGGATACGTGATGTTGAACGCCTGGCACCTGCCGGTTGCGCCATTTGTTAAGCAAAACAAAGACCAACTGACCATTACGATCTGGCTGACGGGGGAGAACCTGCCGCAGCGCGTCACGCTACGTGCGGAAAACGACAACGAAGAAATTGCGCTGGCGATGCACAAATTACGCACGCAGCCGTTTCCGGGCGTGACCGCCTGGCGTGCGGCGATTGATCTTTGCAGCGGGCAGCCGCGTCGGCGCTACAGCTTCAAGCTGCTCTGGATCGATCGCCAGTTGTGGTTTACACCGCAAGGATTCAGCCGTTTTCCGCCTGCTCGTCTGGAGCAATTTGCCGTGGATGCGCCGGACAGCGGGCCGCAGTGGGTGGCCGATCAGGTTTTCTACCAAATCTTTCCCGACCGTTTTGCCCGTAGCGCGTCACGCGACGCGCAGCAGGATCAGGTCTATTACCATCACGCCGCCGGGCAGGAGATTGTGCTACGTGACTGGGATGAACCGTTGACCGCGCAAGCTGGCGGCTCCACGTTTTATGGCGGCGACCTCGACGGCATCAGCGAAAAGCTGCCGTACCTGAAAAAGCTGGGCGTCACCGCCCTGTACCTGAACCCGGTATTCACCGCCCCGAGCGTGCATAAATATGATACTGAGGATTACCGTCACGTTGATCCGCAGTTTGGCGGCGATCCGGCGCTGATGCGTCTGCGGTTGAAAACCCAACAGCAGGGGATGCGGCTGGTGCTGGACGGCGTGTTTAACCACAGCGGCGACTCCCATACATGGTTCGATCGTCATCAGCGCGGCTCCGGCGGCGCGTGCCACCATCCGGATTCTCCCTGGCGCGACTGGTACAGCTTTTCGCCGGACGGCGTTGCGCTGGACTGGCTGGGATACTCCAGTCTGCCGAAGCTGGATTATCAGTCCGAAAGTCTGGTTAACGAAATGTATCGCGGCGAAGACAGTATCGTTCGTCACTGGCTGAAAGCGCCGTGGAACATGGATGGCTGGCGGCTCGACGTCGTGCATATGCTGGGTGAAGCGGGTGGTGCGCGTAATAACCTTCAGCATGTCGCCGGGATCACTCAGGCGGCGAAGGAAACGCAGCCTGACGCCTACGTCTTTGGCGAACACTTTGGTGATGCGCGACAGTGGCTGCAGGCGGATGCAGAAGATGCTGCGATGAACTATCGTGGCTTCACCTTTCCGTTGTGGGGGTTTCTTGCCAATACCGATATCTCTTACGATCCCCAGCAGATTGACGCGCAGACCTGTATGGCGTGGATGGAGAACTATCGCGCCGGGCTTTCACATCAGCAGCAGTTGCGGATGTTCAACCAGCTCGACAGTCATGATACCGCCCGTTTCAAATCGCTACTGGGCGACGATGTCGCCCGCTTGCCGCTGGCGGTGGTCTGGCTGTTTAGCTGGCCCGGTGTGCCCTGTATCTATTACGGCGATGAGGTGGGACTGGATGGCAATAACGATCCGTTCTGCCGCAAGACGTTTCCCTGGCAGGAAGAAAAACAGGATGTCACATTGCTTGCCCTGTACCAGCGGATGGCGAAGTTGAGGCATAGTATCCCGGCGCTACGCTACGGTGGGTGCCAGGTGATCTATGCGGAAGATAACGTGGTGGTATTTTTGCGCGTCTACCAGCAGCAGCGCGTGCTGGTCGCCATTAACCGCGGCGAGGCGTGTGAAGTGGTGCTCCCGGCGTCACCGCTGCTCAACGTGAAAGAATGGTGCGGCAAAGAAGGGAAAGGGCAACTGTCTGACGATATTCTGACACTGCCGGCGATTTCCGCCACTCTCTGGGTGAATCACTGATACAGCCGCGCGATATCGGGGCTGGCAAGCAGCGTTTCCCGCCACCAGCGGTGCGCCAGCCCGTTGTGACCCTCGCGCCATGCCATATAGGCGACATCTTTTTCGCGAAACGAGATGACGCTTTTTTCGACCAGCTCGCCCGCGGCAAGCCACGGGCTGGCAATATGACGCGGGAGAAACCCACAGCCCATCCCGGCGCGCAGCAGCGCCACTTTACTGTGAAAATCATCGACATGGATCTGCGGCTGTTCTTCCATCAGGTTGGTTTGCAGCGGATGGCAAAAACGCGCGCTGTCGCTAATGACAATGGCGCGGTGCAGGCAAAGTTGTTCATTCGTCAATCGGTCAGAGAGTGCGGCCAGCGGATGATTGGGCGCCACCACAAAGACATTATCCAGAGTGCCTAACATTTTGTAGGACCACGCGGCAGATGTTGGCGGTTCGTTAATCGCGCCAAGAATGATATCCGCGCCATTATGCGTTAGCTCTTCCCATGACCCCGCCAGCGTGTGGTATGAAAATTTAAGCAGCGTCTGTTTGTTCAGCGCGTGGAAGGCGTCGATGAGAGGTAACAGCACCTCAAAGGGGAAGGAGACATCCAGCGCAATGACCAGTTCTTTTTCCCAGCCGGAGCTCAGTTGCAGCGCCTGCTTTTCCAGATCTTTTGCCGCGCTGAGCAGCAAACGCCCCTTTTCCAGCATCATCAGTCCGGTATCGGTGAATTTTGCCCGATGCCCGGAGCGGTCAAGCAGTTCGATGTTCAGGTCTTTTTCCAGCTTCTGAATCATATAGCTAAGCGCCGCGGGCGTCTTAAACAACGATTCGGCAGCGGCGGCAAAAGTACCGTATTTGTCGATAGCGTCCAGGATAAGCAGAACGTCCAGATTAATGCGCATAGGCTGAATATATCCCTGAAAATAAACCCCTCTGTTGTACCGAATGACGAGAAACAAAACCAGTGAATAAATTAGATGGAAGATATGCATTTTTTTGAAGATAAAAGAAATATTGCCGTGACAGGGCTTATTTCACACAACGGTAAGTTTTCTTTAATAAGTCGTTAGAAATTTCCAACTATACTAAACAGGCTTTCTGATTCAGGATTTGATGGCTGACGGCGGATACCAGACGTCAATTTCTAACTCATTGATTAAGGAAGTATATTATGTCTATTCGGGAACTGATTAATCCATCTAACTCGACGCTCATTTTTATTGACCATCAGCCGCAAATGGCATTTGGGGTCGCGAATATTGATCGCCAGACGCTGAAAAATAATACTGTTGCGTTGGCGAAAGCAGGCAAAATATTCAATGTGCCGGTCATTTATACTTCAGTCGAAACAAAAAGTTTTAGTGGTTACATCTGGCCTGAGTTACTGGCGGTGCACCCGGATGTGAAACCTATCGAACGTACCTCCATGAACTCCTGGGAAGACGCGGCATTTGTGAAAGCCGTGGCGGCGATCGGACGTAAAAAACTGATTATCTCAGCGCTATGGACTGAAGTGTGCCTGACCTTCCCGGCACTGATGGCGCTGGAAGCCGGTTACGAAGTGTATGTGGTAACGGACACCTCCGGCGGCACCTCTGTTGATGCGCATGAGCGTGCGATCGATCGCATGGTGCAGGCCGGTGCCGTACCGGTGACCTGGCAACAGGTTCTGCTGGAGTACCAGCGTGACTGGTCGCGCAAAGAGACCTATGACGCGGTGATGGATCTGGTTCGTGAACACAGCGGCGCTTACGGTATGGGCGTGGATTATGCCTACACCCTGGTGCACGGCGCGCCGGAACGTAAAGCCTGATTCTGATGGCGGGGCAACCCGCCATTAACCTTCAGCAAGGAACTTTTCATGGCGCAGAATAAACATGTGACGTTGGTGATTACGCATACGCTGCAGCCCGACCAGGCGGCGCGTTATGAGCTATGGTTGGGGAAAATCATGCCAGTCGCGGCAGCCTTTCCCGGGCATCTTGGGGCGAATGTGATTCGCCCGACGGATGGGCAGAATCTGTGGAACATCATTATTCGCTTCGACACGCTCGAGCATCTCTATAACTGGACGCAATCAGATACGCGGCGGATTCTGGTCGAAGAGATTGCTCCGTTGCTGGCGGAAGGCGATAAAACCGAGATTCACACCGAAGCGGCATTCTGGTTTACGCCCCCCGCGCCACACGTCCGTCAACCGCAGCGCTGGAAGCAGTTTCTGATCACTCTGCTGGTTATCTTTCCCAGCACCAATCTGGTGCCGTGGCTGACCGGAATGCTATTGCCGTCGCTGAAGGGAACGCTGTTACTGCATCTGATCAACGATGCTTGTGTGGTTGCGCTGGTGGTCTGGTTGTGGATGCCCATCGTAACCCGTTTGTTTGCCGGTTGGTTGAAAAAAGCCTGATCGGCTCGTCAGGAGCGTGTTATGTCTCAAACTGCCTCATTGATTCTGACCCACGGAAAAATACATACCCTCGATAGCCACCGCCCGCAGGCTGATGCCGTGGCGATTAAGGACGGAAAAATTCTTGCCACGGGAACGCACGATCAGGTGATGCGTTTTGCCGCAGACGGTACACAGGTGGTTGATCTGAAAGGTCACACTGTGATTCCGGGGCTTAATGATTCCCACCTGCATCTGATCCGCGGTGGGCTGAATTACAATCTTGAGCTGCGCTGGGAAGGGGTACCCTCGCTGGCCGATGCGCTGCGTATGCTGAAAGAACAGGCCGACCGAACCCCGTCGCCGCAATGGGTTCGCGTGGTGGGCGGCTGGAGTGAATTTCAGTTTGCCGAACGCCGGATGCCGACGCTGGAAGAGCTTAACGACGCCGCGCCGGATACTCCCGTTTTCGTGCTGCATCTGTACGATCGTGCGCTGTTAAATCGCGCGGCGCTGAAAGCCGTGGGATACACCAAAGTGACACCCGATCCGGCAGGCGGCGAGATCGTCCGTGATGGCAACGGTAACCCCACCGGGATGCTGATCGCCAAACCTAACGCCATGATCCTTTACTCGACGTTGGCGAAAGGGCCAAAACTGCCGCTGGAGATGCAGGTGAACTCCACCCGCCAGTTTATGCGTGAACTGAATCGTCTCGGACTGACCAGCGCCATTGACGCCGGCGGCGGTTTTCAGAACTACCCGGAAGATTACGAGATCATCGAGCAACTGCATGCCAAAAATCAGATGACGGTGCGCATTGCCTATAATCTGTTTACTCAGCGACCGAAGCAGGAACTGGATGATTTTGAGCGCTGGACCGATATGCTCAAGCCGGGCCAGGGGACCGATTTCTACCGTGCGAACGGGGCCGGGGAGATGCTGGTCTTCTCCGCAGCGGACTTCGAAGACTTCCTGCAACCACGCCCGGATTTGCCGCAAGGGATGGAGGATGAACTGGAGCGCGTGGTGCGCCATCTGGTGGAACACCGCTGGCCGTTCCGTCTGCATGCCACTTACGATGAGTCGATCAGCCGGATGCTGGATGTGTTTGAGAAAGTGAACCGTGATATTCCGTTTAATGGACTGCACTGGTTCTTCGACCACGCCGAAACCATCAGCGAGCGTAATATCGATCGCGTGAAAGCGCTGGGCGGCGGCATTGCGGTACAGCATCGTATGGCCTTCCAGGGCGAATACTTTATCGACCGCTACGGGAAAGAGGCGGTGAAACAGACGCCGCCAGTGGCAAAAATGCTGGCCGCCGAGGTGCCGGTGGGGCTCGGAACGGATGCCACCCGCGTCGCGAGCTATAACCCATGGACGGCGCTGTACTGGCTGGTTTCCGGGCGCACGGTTGGCGGTACGGCGATGTATGATGACAACAACCGTCTGCCGCGCGACGTGGCGCTGGAACTGTGGACGGCGGGGAGCGCGTGGTTTTCCAGCGAACAGGGCAAAAAAGGGCGCATTGCCAACGATCAACTGGCCGATCTGGTGGTGCTGTCAAAAGACTACTTCAGCGTCACGGAAGAGGAGATCAAAGGTATTGAGTCGGTGATGACGATTGTCGATGGCAAAGTGGTGTATGCCGCCGGACAATTTACTCCGTTGGCGCCGCCAGCGATCCCGGTCGTTCCGGACTGGTCTCCGGTGGTGAAAGTGCCGGGACACTATCGCTCGGCGCCGCCAGCCGCCGCGAAAGTGGGCGCCGTGGTGCAGATGCACCAGTGCTGCGGGAGCTGCGGCGTACACGGCCATCAGCATGATATTGCCCGCCAGTCGGGGATCCCGGTGTCTGACGATCGGGCCTTCTGGGGCGCGCTCGGCTGCTCGTGCTTTGCGTTTTAATCCCGCCTGACAGCCTCTGCCTGCGCGCAGAGGCTGACTGTATTTTCTGAAAAAGTGGTTCACTCTGCTAACAGATATGGCACAAATGCAACAATTTGTGTCATTCTGGACTGTCCTAATACAGTGAAGGTGGATACATGGACGACCTTTTAATCCTTGGCTGCGTCTTTTTGTTCTTCGCGCTGGTGGTGGTGCCCATCCTGTCGATTATTGCCTTTAATCGCAGTTCGGCGACGCGCGATGAGCTTGCCAGGTTACGCCGACGGGTAGAAGAGCTTGAGCAACGCGGCGTTGTTGCCCCTGCGACAACACCGGCGGCAGCGGCAGCGGTTCAGCCTACGGAGACGGTCATGGAGAGCGACTCCGCCCCGATCCCGGTGGCGGCGCCAGAACCTGAACCCAAACCGACTCCCGTCAATCCCTGGCGCTCGCATACGCCGCAGAACGCGGCAAGCGCCGAGAATACTGTCGAAAGAGAAGTCCCTGTTGCTGCAGCGCAACCCTCTGCCTTTGGCGGCGTGATGTCATCGCTGGTGCGCTGGTTTATGCAGGGTAATCCGCTGGCTAAACTGGGGATCCTGCTTCTCTTCCTCGGTCTCTCTTTCCTGTTGCGCTATACGGTCGAGCACTCCCTGTTCCCGCTTGAGCTGCGTCTGGTTGCGGCGGCGCTGTTCGCGATTGTCCTACTGGCGATAGGCTGGCGTCTGCGGCATAAACAACCAATCTATGCCCTCATTTTGCAGGGCGGGGCGACAGGTGCGCTCTATCTCACCGTCTTTGGCGCGTTTCGCCTCTGGCAAATGCTGCCGATGACGCTGGCCTTTGTGCTGCTGGTGGTTATCTGCGCGGCGAGCGTTGGACTGGCGATTCTGCAAAAAGCGCTCAGTCTGGCGATGCTGGCGAGCCTCGGTGGTTATCTTGCCCCGCTGCTGCTTTCGACGGGAAGCGGTAACTATGTGGCGCTGTTCTCCTTCTATTTACTGCTTTCGGTCGGCATTCTGGCGATCAGCGTCTGGCAACACTGGCGCGAGCTTAATCTGCTCGGGCTGCTCTTTACCTTTGGCGTTGGCGGTCTCTGGGGGCTGAATGACTATCAGCCAGCGTATTATTTGAACTGCCAGTTGTTCCTGATAGCCAACATTCTGCTTTTTGGTGTGCTGAGCGTGGCGCTGTCGCTGCGAGCGCAGGCGAAGGGCAAGCAGATTATCGATGGCGTTTTGTTGTTTGCGCCGCCGCTCATCGGTTTTGGCATGCAGTACGCCATTATCCGCCACTGGGAATATGGTCCGGCGCTCAGCGCGCTGGGCTACGGCGGTTTTTATCTGGTGCTGGCATGGCTGGCATTACGCCGCTACCCGTCGTTGGGCCGACCGCTGGTGCTGGCTGCGCTGGCGCTGGGCGGCGCGTTTACCACCCTTGCGATCCCGTTGGCTCTGTCGGCGCAGTGGACGGCCATGGCCTGGGCGCTGGAAGGGCTGGGGATCCTGTGGCTGGGAGTGCAACAGCAGCAGCGACGCATGAGCTACAGCGGCACCGCGCTGCTGGTGCTGGCGCTCGGCAGCGCGCTGTGGGCGCAGGCGAACAGCACTACCGCGCTTTCGCTGATGCTGATCTTTGCCATCCTTAGCGTCTGTTGGCTGGCAGGGGCGTGGCTGTGGCGTAAGATTCATCTGCGCGGCAGCATGGGACTGCTGGCGGGCGGGGTGATTTTCTGGATTGTGGCGCTCACTGGCGCCGCGCAGTGGCTGTTGACCACCGATTCGCAGGTGATGGCAGGCGTGCTGGCGCTGATGGCGATGTCGGTCTGGAGCTGGCGATTTGCCGCCGCACGCCTGACGTGGCAGGCGCTGGATGCCTGCAAATGGTTGCAGTGGCCGATGATGCTGGTGGCGTTGTTGTATCAGATATCTCAACAGCAGATTTTTGCCGCAGGCTGGCAGAATCTGGCCTGGTGTCTGGCATTACCGGCGGCGGTGGCGTTGCTCTGGCGTGATGCTGAGGCGTTGCCGACGCGTCTTTCCAGGTTGGCGCATCTCTCGCTCTTCTGGATGATTCTGTTGGCGCTGGCGGCGGAATTGTTCTGGTTTGCCCGCGATCTGCCGTGGGGAATGGCGGCCTGGGGCAGCGGTGTGGCGATGGCGGCAGGCGGTGCGTTGATTTTCCTCGTCTCAATGGCCGTTCGTCGCCAGTTCTGGCCGTTCCGGGTCTGGCCCGCGCTGTATGCCTGTCAGGCGCTGATTCCCGTTGCGGCGGCGTTGGTCGGGCTGTTAGTGCTGACCAATTTGCAGGACGGCGTGGTCTATCGTCAAACCTGGCTACCGCTGATCAACCCGCTGGAAGAAGGCGCGGCTTTTGCGCTGCTGGGATTGATCGTGTTTTATCGGGCCTCCCTGCGCTTTTTCCCGGTTCAGCTATCGGTATGTCGTCCGTGGCCTGTGGTTGCGCTGGTCGCACTCGGCTTCTGGTGGCTGAACGGTATGCTGCTGCGCGCGTTGGCCTGGTATGGCGACGTGGCGTGGAGCGTGGAATCGCTGTGGCACTCGCGGCTGATTCAGACCTGCTTTGCGCTGTTCTGGATGCTGGTGGCGCTGGTGGTGATGTTGCGTGCGACTCGCAATCGTTCACGCCGCGAATGGCTGTGCGGAGCAGGATTGTTAGGGATTGTGATTGTGAAACTGATGCTGGTGGACAGCGCGCGTGGCGGTGGCCTGGCGCGTGCGGTCGCGTTTATCGGTGTGGCTATACTGGTGCTCATTGTCGGGTATTTTTCACCGTTACCGCCCAAAGCAGGAGAAGAAAAATGAAATGGATGAAAGCGGTATTATGTAGTGTGCTGTTGGGCGTAACAGGAGCAGCCGTCAGTAGCGATGACGTAAAGGAGTCCCCGGCGGATTACGCGACGGGCGTTATGTTGGAAACCCCCGGCGCATCGCCGTGGTATCGTGTGTCGCTCCCGCAGGCGGTGTATCAGGGGACCGCCTGGCCAGATTTGCGCGATGTCCGCGTCTTTAATCATGCGGGGGAGACGGTGCCGTTTACGTTGGTGGCGCAGAAAACCCAGCCCGTTACGCCGCAAACGGTCTCGCTGAGACTCTTCCCCCTGGATATGTCGCCTGTCCCGCCGCGTGAGGAGGGGAAACGTAACGGGGAATCTGTTGTCTTACGCTCGAAGACCGGCATTGAAATTCATCTGGAAAGTGATGACGTTAAAACGGTCGGACAGAGCTATTTATTGATGCTGCCGGAGGAGATGAAAGACGATTTTTTCCTGGAGCAACTGCGTCTGAACTGGGATACCCCGGCGGGTAACTGGCAGGGGAAAGCGTCGGTTTATGTCAGTCGTGATTTACGCTACTGGCGGTCCATACAGGAAGAGGCGCCGTTGATGGAACTGACGCGCGATAACGATCGGCTGAAAATGGACACCATTAGCGCCAGCCTGAGACTCTCTGTCGATGGAAATCGCTATCTGCTGGTGATCCTCGACTCGCAAAGCCCGGCGTTGACGCTAAACAGCGTGAGTGCGATTGCTGAAAGTCGGGAGCCGGAATCCGCACGTATCGGGGTCGGCGCGCAAGAGGAGAAGGTGTCTAATGACGAAGCGGTCTGGCGCTGGACACAGCCGCAACCGCTGACTTCGCTCAGAATCGATCTGGACGATGAAGGGGTTTTACCGGTAGAACTGGCGTGGCGTAGCGCTGAAAAAGCCCCCTGGCAGCCGCTGACGAAAACCGTACTTTACCGTCTTAACGGTAAGCGTTCGGAGGATATTCGTCTTTCTGGTCAACTTGTTGAGGCCGTTCGGATGACGACGATTAATGCCCGCCTGCCGGAGAGACTGCCTGCATTGAGCGGGGCGCGCGACAGCTATCAACTGGTATTCAATACCCAGGGGAAAGGGCCTTATATGCTGGCCTGGGGCAACCGGGCGGCGCAAAAAGCGGATATTGACCTTGATTTATTGATTCCAGCGTCGCTGCGTAAAACACAGGAGCTGGACTCTCTGCCACGGGCCACGCCTCAGAATGAGGTCGCTCTCGGCGGCAAGGCGCGACTGACGGCAACATCGGCTGCCGAGCAACAGAGCCAGTGGAAAACGGTGCTGGTGTGGGGGGCGCTGATACTTGGGGTCGCCGTTCTGGCGCTAATGGCCTGGCGTATCTGGCGGGAAGTCAAAAAGGACGGTACGCAGTAAGCGATAAAAAGGCTCGCCATCAGCAATATATTGCCCGCCCCGGCGTTGACCGCGGCGGGCTTCTCCCTGAGATGGCGTCACCCGATTAAAGCCAAACATTTCTAATAGCGGTTTTGCGAACCGAAAAGTTCGATGCGGCGCGCAATCATCTCGCGTACCGGTTTTAGCCCCTGATTGATCACTTTCCGCGGGTCATTCACGTCGTGACCGGTATCGGCAGCAAATATCGCTTTCACTTCCTGGCACCAGGCATACATATTTTCGGTATTGACGTTAATTTTTGCCGTCCCGCAGGCAATGGCTTTACGCATGTCGTCGTCAGCAATACCAGTGCCGCCATGTAATACCAGAGGAACTTTCACCAACTCGGAAATGGTTTTCATCTCCGTAAATCCCAGTTTAGCTTTGCCTTTATACAGTCCATGGGTTGAACCCAGCGCAGCCGCCAGGCAATCGACCTGGGTTTCTTTGACCAGGGTGTAGCACTCCTGGGGATCGGCGTAAATCACTTCGGAATTAACAATACCGTCTTCGCTGCCAGCGATGGTGCCCAGTTCAGCCTCAACCGAAATGCCTTTGCTGTGGGCCAGTTCAACCAGATGACGGGTGATGGCCAGGTTCTCGTTAAACGGCAGGTGCGAACCATCAAACATAATGGAACTGAATCCGGCGTCGATAGCCGCTTCGCAGGCTTCGCGGGTGGTTCCATGATCCAGGTGCAGTGCGACCGGAATATCAATGTTTAAATAATCTATCGCATTAACCACGATGTCGTGAATACATTTTAATCCCAGCATATGTTTAACCGTACCGCCGGAAACGCCTAAAATAACCGGAGAGCGCAGCTGTTGTCCGGTGCTTAATACCGCACCGACCCATTCCAGATTATTAATATTGAATTGCCCTACGGCATAACCGTCCCGTAGGGCATGCTGAAGCATGTCCTTCATAGAAACTAACATAATCACCTCTTGATATTCATTAAAAGCAATTACTCGCCAAAATATTGCTTTAAGTTTCTTTCGTAGCTATTTAACGAGTTGTGGACAACGGCAAGGTCCGGCATAGATTCGCGGACGCCTTTTTTTTCTATGGAAATTGCGGCGGTCAGGCTGGCAAATAAAATAATATTATCAATATGCCATGAGTAATGAACGCCGTAAGTAAAGGCTCCGTGGAATACATCTCCTGCGCCGGTGGTATCAACGGCATTGCACAGCCAGGCAGGCACAATTTGCAGCATGCCATTTTTTAATAGCGCACAACCTTTTTCACCGAGGGTAATAAAGGCTTCCCCACGGCAAATTTTATTTAACTCGACTAACGCTGCTTTAATTTCTGCTTCGGTACTCAGAGAACGATATCCCATATAGTCACGGGCAAAGTGTTCGCTGACCACAAAATAATCGGTCCAGGCCGCTAGCTTAATATTACTGTCACGTAATGAGCCGCCATCCATGACCACTCGCGCTGATGGGAGTTTCTTAATTAAGTACTCACTGATTTCTGCTTCATGACCATCAATTAATAGCGTTACGGGCTCGTCTGACGCAATCAACCGTTCAGCTAAATCATCAAGCTTGAGCTTCTGGTCATAGGTCAGCGAAGGTGGCGTCTGCATTTTACGGGTAATAATCGTCCGCGACCCTGTTAAGCGGTTTACCAGCACCGATGCCAGCGGCGTGATCATTTCATCGGAGAAGACGACCTGGCTGGTATCGACGCCCGCTTGGGCAAACTCATCGATAATCCGCTGACCGTAAAGATCCTGGTTCAGATGGCCGATGTAATAAACATCTTCGCCCCATAATCCCAGTAGCCATGCTGCATTTGCTGCCGGGCCGCCGCCACTTTCAATAAAGTCATGGCAGAAATTTTTGGTATTTTCCTGCGGCCATTCGTTCAAAAAGAAAAACTGATCAAAACATGAAAACCCGATGGACAAGATAGCCATAACAACTCCTGATTATTTTGTCAGCTGCGGGAAGAAATCCCTTCCCGCAGGGAAAAATGAAACCGCTTATTCATTTTTCTTATCCGCAGTGAGCTCCTCATAGCTGAGCGTGTCACCGACTACGCGAACCGAACGGAAGCAGAATGGCACCAGCAGCGCGACGATAAGCGCCAGACAAATCAGATAGATAGTGATCTGACCAAACTGGGTGAAGGCGTTACCGATAATAATTCCCCACACCGCGAAGTCAAAGTCAGCGAAGGTGCTGTTTTCGAAGCCCAGGTTACCCAATGCCGGAAGCAGCATGGCTGGCAGGAAAGCAAGGAATATGCCGCCGATAAAGGAGGCGATGATGCAGCCGCGCTTACCGCCAAGCTTGTCGGCGAAAACCCCGGAAGTCCCGCCACAGAAGAAGTGCGGTACCATGCCCGGAATAATCAGCGCCATTCCCAGTCCGCCTAACATGAGCATACCGACCAGACCGCCAACAAATGAGCTGATAAAGCCTACGACGACCGCCGTTGGGCTGAAGGTGAAGAAGACCGCGCAGTCAACCGCAGGGATTGAGTCAGGAATCAGCTTCTGGCTAATCCCCTGGAATGCCGGAACCAGATCGCCGAGGATCAGCCGCACGCCGTTGTAGACGATAGCGACGCCAACCGCAAACTGCAGACCGGTAAGGATAGAAAAGATCAACATGTTCTGATCCGTTATCGTACGGAGATATTCAGTGCCAGCGACGGCGCTGCATACAAAGTAGATAATGAACATCACAATCCCGGTTGTGACCGTGGTATCGCGCAGAAAGCCCCATTTTTCTGAGATTTCAGTATCGGCGAATGAGTTTGCCGGGTTACCGGTTTTTGTGGCGATCCAGGCTGAGATGTAATAGCCCAGGGAGCCAAAGTGTCCCATCGCGATACCGCCGTCTTCAGTCACCTGTTTGGTGTAACGCTGACCGATTGCCGGAGAAATGGCCGACCATGAGCCGAGCAAGAATCCGCCAATTAAAACCAACATCCAGCCGCGGAATTCCGCTGCCTGTAGGACCGCTGAAAACAGGCATGCCAGAAAGAATGAGTGGTGGCCGGTCAGAAAGATATATTTGTACTTGGTACAGCGAGCAATAATGAGGTTAAAAATAAAACCTAACAGCAAAATACTCATGGTTTCCACACCCAGAACTTTCTGCGCGACGGAAACAATAGCCTCGTTGTTAGGAATTACGCCGCGAATATTAAATCCAGCTTCGATAATTCCGCCAAGCGGGTTCAGGTTGGCAACGATAACACCAGCACCTGCGCTTAACATTAAATACCCTAAAATAGGCTTTAAGGTACCGGTGAGCAATTTATTCCCGGGAGAGCGCAGTGCCACTAAACCGACAAATGCGATAATCCCCATAAGGAATGCGGGTTGGCTAAATATTTCTGATAAGAAACTAAGAATAGCCTGCATGATCGTTCCCTCAATAATGATTAAGAGTGAGTTGCAGCAATTTTGGTAAGTGCTTCGGTAATATCTTCAGCAATTTTCGCTTTATGCACGTAGCTACGAATAATGGCGACGTTACAGTGCGCAGGAAACTGGTTTGCCAGCTCTTTAATCGTGACATAAAGATCGGCTTTTTCTCCTACGGCGTTAGCGAAATCAACGGAAGCAACGTCGGCTTTGATGCCTAATTCATCACATATTTTTTTGACATTATTCGCAGCCATTAATGAACTGCCAATACCGTTACCACAAACTGTTCTGATAACTAACATAATGACTACTCCATTTGTTTTTGGATGAAATGTAATACTGAATTAATGTCATTTTCCTGCTGAAGAAAGGTCACAATATCGGACTCAATCAGTGAGGCGATCAGCTGGATCATTTTTATATGACTATCGGCATCCGCGCCTGCGATGGCGATGATGACGTTAACCGGATCAAACTCCTCATGGCCAAAAGCGATCGGTTGTTGACTGGTGACTAAAGAAAATCCGGTCAGCAATGCGCCTTTTTCTGGTCGGGCATGGGGCATCGCCAGGCCATAGTCGATAACAATGGCGGAGCCGAAATCCCGGTAGACCTTAACCATTTCACTGACATATTCCTGGCGACAAATATTTTGCCGGACCAGTAACGAGCCAGCCAGTTCGATAGCCTGCTCGGGGCTGGAAATATTCTGCTTAAGCGTAATCAGTCCAGGGTTAAAAATAATGTCCATCATCCGATCCTTAATGCGTTCATATTCCTGAACGTGATCATGGCCAAATATAGCAACAAAAATTATGGGACAGATCACATATGGATTTTTAAATGTTGAAGTCGATCACACCAGGGGAATGTTGGCGTTATTTTGTCGACAAACGGTTTATTTTTTATCTTGTTTTATATCAATGAGTTAGGTTGTATCTTTTTTGCGAGGAAGAAACAGAACGTAAAGATAAACCGTCAAATGTCTGAATTTAAAATGAAGGAATGCGATTTTTATCACAAATAATGGGATGTTTTTTTTACAAAGTTTGAACGAGTTGGCAAAAATCAGGCTGGAAGGCGATTTTACTCATTGATGACATCAATATTTGTATGGCGATGCGTTAAAAAGGTGTTGCGAGATGGTAGGGGCTGGCAGTCAGAAAACAAAAAAGGCTCGCCGTGGCGAGCCCTTACTTTAATTCATGCCGATTACAGGCTGGAGACGTTTTCGGTCAGGTATTTTGCAACGCCGTCCGGAGAGGCGTTCATACCTTCTTTGCCTTTTTCCCACTGTGCCGGGCAAACTTCACCGTGCTCTTCGTGGAACTGCAGCGCGTCAACCATACGCAGCATTTCGTCGATGTTACGGCCCAGCGGCAGGTCGTTAACCACCTGGTGGCGAACCACACCGTTTGCGTCGATCAGGAAAGAACCACGCAGCGCAACGCCCGCTTCCGGATGTTCGATACCGTAGGCTTTCTGGATTTCACGCTTAACGTCAGCAACCATTGCGTATTTCACTGCACCGATGCCGCCTTTGTCGACAGGGGTGTTACGCCATGCGTTGTGGACGAATTCTGAGTCAAAAGAAACGCCAACCACTTCAACGCCGCGCTTCTGGAATTCTTCATAACGTTTGTCGAACGCGATCAGTTCTGACGGGCAAACGAAGGTGAAATCCATTGGCCAGAAGAACAGAACGGTCGTTTTGCCGTTGGTGTGCTGTTTGAAATTGAAGTTCTCAACAATCTCACCGCTACCGAGTACCGCAGCTGCTGTGAAATCCGGAGCCTGACGAGTCACCAGTACCATATTATTCTCCTGCAAAGTTAAGGGTTTTTGGAACGCAACGCGGGCCAGTATAGAAGGTGATGGCGAATATGACAAAGAGGCGCTGACAATCGTTCAGTGAGCTTTTACCTATCAATATTCTCACCAGGCCCGGTAAGCGGAAGCGTCACCGGGCAAATCGCCGGAGGGCGGCTTTGCATTATCTGGCTTACTGATCCAGTCGGAATCAGAGCGTTTTCTGCCTGGCTTGTTCCATCATCCGTGGGTAAAACCGCCAGAAACGCTCTTCAAGCGCATCGTAATGGTTGTCCAGGTCGTACCAGGAGTCGCGAAGGGCATCCAGACGCGGACGACGGCTTGCCATCCCGTTCAATACGTTCTGGATAAAATCCATATCGCGATAGCGTTCCAGCCACTTTTCCGACCACAGGTAATCGTTCAGATTGACAAAGCGCGGTGGCGAATCGGGCAGAATAGTGGAGACCTGGGCGTGGGCATAGCCGACAAACGCCTGAAGCGGGAAGTCAGGGGAAATGTGTGCCCAATGGCGCGAGAGGAAATGATCCCACATCACGTCCAGCGTAATCGGCGCAACGCGACGAGTTTCGCTGCGAAACCACTCGCGTGCCTCGCGGACTTCCGGCAGGTTATCCGTCATCACGTCAATGCGGCGGTGCATCAGAATGCCGTCCACGACGTCCGGTGGATAGTGTGATTCCGGGTTTCCGCGGACAAAATCGGCCAGTAGATTGCCGGATAATGAGCTGTCAGCGAGATGAGCCAGATGTAAATGTGCAAGAAAATTCATTATCTATTATCTGTCCAAAAGTGGGTAACGGTTGCAGGGAGAGCGCCCCGGCACTAGACTACCCGCCTCTTATTTTAGTCTGAGTCAGTGTCATGCGCGTTACCGATTTTTCCTTTGAATTACCCGAATCCCTGATTGCCCATTACCCACAGCCGGAACGCAGTAGCTGCCGTTTGCTGTCGCTGGATGGGCCGACGGGCGCGCTGACGCATGGTACTTTCACCGATCTGCTCGCTAAGCTCAACCCTGGCGATCTGCTGGTCTTTAATAATACCCGCGTGATCCCGGCGCGCCTGTTTGGCCGTAAAGCCAGCGGCGGTAAGATTGAAGTTCTTGTCGAGCGCATGCTGGATGATAAGCGCATCCTTGCACATATTCGCGCCTCCAAAGCGCCGAAACCGGGCGCAGAATTGCTGCTCGGTGATGACGAAAGCATCAATGCGACGATGACGGCCCGCCACGGCGCGCTGTTTGAAGTCGAATTTAACGACGCACGTCCGGTGTTAGATATTCTCAACGCTATTGGTCATATGCCGCTGCCACCCTATATCGACCGCCCGGATGAAGACGCCGATCGCGAGCTTTACCAGACGGTGTACAGCGAAAAGCCTGGCGCTGTTGCCGCGCCAACGGCGGGCCTGCACTTTGACCAACCGCTGCTGGAAAAACTGCGCGAGAAAGGTATCGAGATGGCGTTTGTGACGCTGCATGTCGGCGCGGGGACATTCCAGCCGGTGCGTGTGGATACCATTGAAGATCACATCATGCACTCCGAGTATGCGGAAGTGCCGCAGGAGGTGGTGGATGCGGTGCTGGCGGCGAAAGCGCGCGGCAACCGGGTGATTGCGGTAGGCACAACCTCAGTGCGTTCTCTGGAGAGCGCGGCGCAGGTGGCGAAGAACGCACTCATTGAACCGTTCTTTGGCGACACGCAAATCTTCATCTACCCAGGTTATCAATACAAAGTGATTGATGCGCTGGTGACTAATTTTCATTTGCCTGAATCAACATTGATTATGTTGGTCTCAGCGTTTGCCGGTTATCAGCATACGATGAATGCCTACAAGGCCGCAGTAGAACAAAATTATCGCTTTTTTAGCTACGGTGACGCGATGTTTATCACGTACAATCCGCAAGCTTTGAATGAACGCGTTGGGGAATAAATCCGCGGCGCTGGTTGACACGTTGGACTGTTTTTCTGACGTACTGGAGAAAAAATGAAATTCGAACTGGATACCACCGACGGACGTGCCCGCCGTGGCCGCCTGGTGTTTGATCGTGGCGTAGTAGAAACGCCTGCTTTTATGCCCGTAGGGACCTACGGCACTGTTAAAGGCATGACACCGGAAGAAGTTGAAGCGACCGGCGCACAAATTATCCTCGGTAATACCTTCCATCTCTGGCTGCGTCCAGGCCAGGAGATCATGAAGTTGCATGGCGATCTGCATGACTTTATGCAGTGGAAAGGCCCGATTCTGACGGACTCTGGCGGTTTTCAGGTCTTCAGCCTTGGTGATATTCGTAAAATCACCGAACAGGGTGTGCACTTCCGCAATCCGATCAACGGCGATCCTATTTTCCTCGATCCTGAAAAGTCGATGGAGATTCAGTACGATCTCGGTTCCGATATTGTCATGATCTTTGACGAATGCACGCCTTATCCGGCGGACTGGGACTATGCTAAACGATCGATGGAGATGTCTTTGCGCTGGGCGAAGCGTAGCCGAGACCGTTTTGACGGTCTGGGCAACAAAAATGCGCTTTTTGGCATCATCCAGGGCAGTGTTTACGAAGATTTACGTGATATCTCTGTGAAAGGTCTGGTAGAGATTGGCTTTGATGGCTACGCTGTCGGCGGTCTGGCTGTGGGTGAGCCGAAGGAAGATATGCATCGCATCCTCGAGCATGTTTGTCCGCAAATTCCGGCAGATAAACCGCGTTACCTGATGGGCGTCGGTAAACCAGAAGATTTGGTTGAAGGCGTGCGTCGTGGCATCGACATGTTTGACTGCGTGATGCCAACCCGAAATGCCCGTAATGGTCACCTGTTCGTGACCGATGGCGTGGTGAAAATTCGTAATGCGAAGCATAAGAGCGATACCAGCCCACTCGATGCTGAGTGTGATTGCTACACCTGTCGCAATTATTCACGTGCCTACTTGCATCATCTTGATCGTTGCAACGAAATATTGGGCGCGCGACTCAACACGATTCATAACCTGCGTTACTACCAGCGTTTGATGGCGGGTTTACGCAAGGCTATTGAAGAGGGTAAATTAGAGAGCTTCGTGACCGATTTTTACCAACGTCAGGGTCGACCGGTTCCACCTTTGAACGTTGATTAATTTTAATAATGAGGGAATTTGAATGAGCTTTTTTATTTCTGATGCGGTAGCGGCAACAGGTGCTCCGGCGCAGGGCAGCCCGATGTCTCTGATTCTGATGCTGGTGGTGTTTGGTCTGATTTTTTATTTCATGATCCTGCGTCCACAGCAGAAGCGCACCAAAGAGCATAAAAACCTGATGGCTTCCATCGCCAAAGGTGATGAAGTTCTGACTAACGGTGGCCTGGTAGGCCGAGTGACCAAAGTTGCAGAATCTGGTTACATCGCTATCGCACTGAACGATACCACTGAAGTGGTTATTAAACGTGACTTCGTAGCTGCCGTTCTGCCGAAAGGCACCATGAAGGCGCTGTAATAGTAACTTTTCCCTAAGGGAACTGCCGTGTTAAACCGTTATCCTTTGTGGAAGTACATTATGCTGATCGTCGTCATTGTCGTCGGCCTGCTGTATGCGCTTCCCAACCTGTATGGTGAGGATCCGGCCGTTCAAATCACTGGCGCGCGCGGTGTCGCCGCCAGTGAGCAAACGCTGATCCAGGTCCAGAATACGTTACAAAAAGAAAAAATTACCGCTAAGTCTGTGGCTCTGGAAGAGGGCGCGATTCTTGCGCGCTTCGACACCACCGACACCCAACTGCGCGCACGTGAAGCGCTGGTGGATGTGCTGGGTGATAAATACGTCGTAGCGCTTAACCTTGCTCCGGCAACTCCGCGCTGGTTGGCGGCTATCAAAGCAGAACCGATGAAACTCGGTCTTGACCTGCGTGGCGGCGTTCACTTCCTGATGGAGGTGGATATGGATACCGCGTTGGGTAAACTGCAGGAACAAAATATCGACAGCCTGCGCAGCGATCTGCGTACAGAAGGCATCCCGTATACTACCGTTCGTAAAGAAGACAATTACGGCCTGAGCATCAACTTCCGCGATGCCGACGCACGTGATAAAGCGATTGCTTACCTCAGCAAGCGTCACCAGGATCTGGTGATCACAAGCCAGGGTAGCAATGCGCTGCGTGCGGTGATGACCGATGCGCGTCTGAGCGAAGCGCGTGAATACGCGGTACAACAGAACATTAATATCCTGCGTAACCGTGTGAACCAGTTGGGCGTCGCCGAACCGGTGGTACAACGCCAGGGTGCGGATCGTATCGTGGTCGAGCTGCCGGGTATTCAGGACACGGCGCGTGCGAAAGAGATTCTCGGCGCGACAGCAACGCTGGAGTTCCGTCTGGTCAACACCAACGTTGATCAGTCTGCGGCGGCTTCCGGTCGTGTGCCGGGCGATTCCGAAGTGAAACAGATGCGCGAAGGTCAGCCGGTTGTGCTGTACAAACGCGTCATCCTGACCGGTGACCATATCACTGACTCCACTTCCAGCCAGGACGAATACAACCAACCGCAGGTAAACATCTCGCTGGATAGCGCAGGTGGCAACATCATGTCTAACTTCACGAAGGACAATATCGGTAAACCGATGGCGACCCTGTTTGTGGAGTACAAAGACAGCGGTAAGAAAGACGCTAACGGTCGTGCGGTGCTGGTGAAACAGGAAGAGGTGATTAACATCGCCAACATCCAGTCTCGTCTGGGTAACAGCTTCCGTATTACCGGGATCAACAACCCGAACGAAGCGCGTCAGCTCTCTCTGCTGCTGCGTGCCGGTGCGCTGATTGCGCCGATTCAGATTGTTGAAGAACGGACCATCGGTCCAACCCTCGGGATGCAGAACATCAAACAGGGTCTGGAAGCGTGTCTGGCCGGTCTGGCCGTGTCTATCCTGTTCATGATTCTGTTCTATAAGAAATTTGGTCTGATTGCGACCAGTGCGTTGATTGCTAACCTGGTACTGATTGTCGGCATTATGTCGCTGCTGCCGGGGGCAACGCTGAGTATGCCGGGGATTGCGGGGATCGTCTTAACCCTTGCCGTCGCCGTCGATGCGAACGTCCTGATCAACGAACGTATCAAAGAAGAGTTGAGCAATGGGCGTTCGGTGCAGCAGGCGATCAACGAAGGGTATGCGGGCGCGTTTAGTTCCATCTTTGATGCGAACATTACGACGCTGATTAAGGTCATCATCCTGTATGCAGTCGGCACCGGGGCAATTAAAGGGTTCGCGATTACTACCGGTATCGGTGTGGCGACGTCGATGTTTACCGCGATCGTCGGTACTCGTGCCATCGTAAACCTGTTGTATGGCGGCAAGCGCGTCAAAAAGCTGTCAATCTGAGGAGTGCGAAGTGGCACAGGAATATACTGTTGAACAATTGAACCACGGCCGTAAAGTCATCGACTTTATGCGCTGGGACTACTGGGCTTTCGGCATCTCCGGTCTTCTGCTGGTGTTGGCCATCATCGTGATGGGCGTACGCGGCTTTAACTGGGGGCTCGATTTCACCGGTGGTACGGTGATTGAAATCACGCTGGAAAAACCGGCTGAGATGGATGTGATGCGCGACGCGCTGGAAAAAGCGGGCTTTGTTGATCCGCTTTTACAGAACTTCGGCAGCAGTCACGACATCATGGTCCGTATGCCGCCAACTGAAGGGGCAAACGGCGGTCAGGTGCTGGGCAGCAAAGTGTTGAGTGTGATTAACGAATCCACCAACCAAAATGCAGCGGTGAAGCGTATTGAGTTCGTCGGACCGAGTGTGGGTGCCGATCTGGCACAAACCGGTGCGATGGCGCTGCTGGCAGCGCTGATCTCCATTCTGGTTTACGTTGGTATTCGTTTTGAATGGCGACTGGCGGCGGGCGTAGTTATCGCGCTGGCGCACGACGTCATTATTACGCTGGGGATCCTGTCGTTATTCCATATCGAGATCGATCTGACTATCGTGGCCTCGCTGATGTCCGTTATCGGTTACTCGCTTAACGACAGTATCGTGGTCTCTGACCGTATTCGTGAAAACTTCCGCAAAATTCGTCGCGGGACGCCTTACGAAATCTTTAACGTGTCACTGACCCAGACGCTGCACCGTACGTTGATTACCTCCGGTACGACGTTAATGGTTATCCTGATGCTGTTCCTGTTCGGTGGTCCGGTACTGGAAGGCTTCTCGCTGACTATGCTTATCGGGGTGTCCATCGGTACGGCATCGTCCATTTACGTGGCATCGGCGCTGGCGCTGAAGCTTGGTATGAAGCGCGAGCATATGCTGCAACAGAAAGTCGAGAAAGAAGGGGCGGATCAGCCGTCTATTCTGCCGTAACCCGATTTTCAGTTAACGCTCAGAAATCCCGGTCATTCGATCGGGATTTTTCTTTTCTCCCTTTCTCTTGTCCTGCAATCATTACTGACACTATGCTGTCAGGAGCCCTGTTTTATCCTCTTCCTGAATTTACCCACACAGGCAGGAGGAACGATGAAAAGCATTATCAACTGGTTTGAAATTCCCGTTACGGATATGGATCGCGCGATTGCGTTTTATGAGCCGGTTATGGGGCTGTCGCTGCGTCGTGAAAAAATGGACTCCGCCGATCTGGCGGTTTTCCCCTATGACGATCCAGCCACCGGCGGTGCACTGGCGAAGTTTGATGGCATCGCGCCTTCACCGCAGGGGGCGATTATTTATCTGCATACGGACGATCTCGGTGCCACGCTGGATCGCGTTGCCAGTGCCGGTGGTAACTGCGTTTTTGGTCCGCTCGATCTCGGTAAAGAGATTGGCACCGTGGCGCTGTTTACCGACAGCGAAGGCAACCGTATGGGTTTACATCAACCGGCTTAATCACAGAGAGCAATTATGACCCGTCGCGCTGACCGCTTGTTCCAGATAGTACAGATCCTGCGTGGCAGGCGGCTGACAACGGCAGCGCTGCTGGCGGAGCGGCTTGAGGTGTCAGAACGAACGATTTATCGCGATATCCGCGATCTTTCGCTCTCCGGCGTGCCGGTTGAAGGGGAAGCGGGGAGCGGTTATCGTCTGATGGCGGGGTTTGATCTCCCCCCGCTGATGCTGACGCACCGGGAATCGGAAGCGCTGATTGCCGCCATTCGTCTGTTACACACCTGGGGCGGCGATTTGCTCTCCAGAGAACTGGAGTCGGCGCAGGAAAAGGTGCTGGCAATATTGCCAGAAGAAAGCCGGCGAAAAGCCGAGCAGGCGCGAATCTTCGCACCGGACTTTGGCAGCCAACTGCATTCACGCAGCGCGTTCGATGTGATCCACCGGGCAGTGACCACTCAGCAGGTGCTGGCGCTGCATTATCGCGACGAGGCGGGGCAGCTTTCCTGGCGGGACGTCCAGCCATTAGGAATCTTCTTCGAAGGCAAGTTCTGGCTGCTGGTGGCCTGGTGTGAGCGGCGCGAAGACTATCGCTGTTTTCGTGTCGATCGCTGTTTAAGCATCACGCCGCTCGACAGACGATTTTGCGAGTGCGCCGATCGATCGCTGAGTGATTTTTTACGTAAGATCCGCGACGAAACGCACGCATAAAAAAGCCAGCGCTCAGGCTGGCTTTTACAGAAAAGGCACATTATCAGAAGTTGTAACCGACAACCAGGTAGCCACCCCAACCGGTAGATTTCACGTTGAAGTTACCTTTACCGAAGTTCAGCTCCGCGTCGTCGTTCCACTGACCCCCGTTGTGCCAGTAACGCGCTACGACCGAGTAGTGCCAGTGGTCGTAGTTCAGCGCCAGAATATGGCTGGAGGCGATAGAGTCGTTGGTACGCGCTTTGTTACCGTTCAGATCGGAGAAGTCGTTGTCGCCCAGATCGGAACCCCAGTCAAAGTTGGTGAAACCGATGTAGCTCAGGTTACCGCCCCACAGTTCGGTAATCGGCACAAAGTATTTCACTTTGAAACGGTAGCCGTCCCATTCGTTTTCGTTAGCGGCGCCGTAGTTCTGCCATTGATACTTAGCATATACGTTCAGGGACAGGCTCATCGGCAGGCCAGTATCAATATCCGTACCCAGACCCATGTACCAGGTGCTCTGACGGCCATCTTTGTTACGGCCCATGTCGTAGATGTAGTTATTGGCGAAGTACCACTCTTTAAACGGACCAAAGCTCAGATCAGTGCCGGTCAGTTTGTCGATGGAGAAACGCGGTTCGATTTCCATAAACAGCGGAGAACCGTGGTTCCAGATCCCTTTCGCGTCGGTGTTACCACCGAAGAAAACCGGTGCATCCATGTAGCCATAGAAGTCGAACCAGTCTTTCTTCGCGAAAGCTTCATATTCCAGGTAAGTATCGTTACGGAGCTGCGGTCCGAAACGCGTGTGATAGCTACCAACGACGTTAACGCTCTGGTGCCACCAGTCGGAAAGATACTGCGGTTTGTCATTTTCCGCAGCGTTGACGGCGAATGACGAGGAGAGCGCGAGCACGGCACCGGCTGCAAGTAATGTTTTTTTCATATTGTATGCCACTGTTTGAAATCCCTGACGGGAGTGAAAAAGGCGCAAATAGCGTTTCTGAATATTTCGTGTTTCTGCGAGCCTATTATAGAAATCATTGCTCACAAAAATATGTCTTGTTTCACAGTTCTATCATTTACGTAATCGATTGCGTTCACGTTTGCGTATTTTAGCGCGGCGATTGTACTGACTTTCATGCCGATTGCCAACGTTGACAAAAAATGACATGGATGTCAGAGGAGTAACAAAAGGTGTGGGATGGATGTTGCGGAACGCACAAAACGTTCCGCAGGAGGTTTATTGCGTAACAGGCTGGATGTCGTGGATACGCACAAATCCTAACTGGTCTGGGGTCATGCCATTTAACTGCAGCGGGATATCCACATCACTGGGTGCCAGTACGCTCGCCGGGGCCGTGATCAACTGATTCTGCACATTCACTTCCTGATAATTGTCAGTTGTTCCCTGAATTTGCCCATATTCAACGGTGCCACTAAACGCTGGCAGCGGATCGTTGGACTCCCCCTGAATACGCAGCGTCACCCGGGTGCCGGTCGCATTTGGCGCAATGTTGATAAGCGACATGCGCAGTGTGCCTACCTGACTGTTCAAACGTGCCGGGGTATTGGAGCCCGGCAGCAGATAAACGCCGCGGGTTGATTTGACGTTCAGACTGTTCTGCTGGGTAATCTTTACGGTTTCCTGATTGAGCTGGTTCATCTCTTTATTGAGCGTTGAAACGCTCTGATGCATCTGGCGCACTTCGCTTTGTTGTGCGCAGGCACTGAGACTAAAGAGACTTCCCACCAGGAGAATTCTTAGGTAACGTCTTGTCATCACTCTTATTTCCTGAATTGTCGCGATACGTTAATGGTAGATCGTAAAATGCGCAAAGACATCGATCCATTGTCTCAAAAGCGTTGCGCCTTTGTTGTCACGTCAGTTCAGGTTAAAATAGATTTCTGTTAACCACCTGGTCAGGACGCCGTATGCATTGCCCATTCTGTTTCGCCGTAGACACTAAGGTTATTGACTCTCGTCTTGTGGGCGAGGGCTCTTCAGTACGCCGCCGTCGGCAGTGTCTGGTTTGTAATGAACGTTTCACCACTTTTGAAGTGGCGGAACTGGTGATGCCGCGCGTTGTAAAGAGCAACGACGTGCGCGAACCGTTTAATGAAGAAAAACTGCGCAGTGGAATGCAACGCGCGCTGGAAAAGCGCCCGGTGAGTTCCGATGACGTCGAAATGGCGTTGAATCATATTAAGTCGCAACTGCGCGCCACCGGCGAGCGCGAAGTCCCCAGTAAGATGATTGGCAATCTGGTGATGGAACAATTGAAAAAACTCGATAAAGTCGCCTACATCCGCTTTGCCTCGGTTTACCGCAGCTTCGAAGATATTAAAGAATTTGGCGAAGAGATCGCTCGCCTACAGGATTAAGCCATGCAGGATGAGTTATACATGGCGCGAGCGCTGAAACTGGCGCAGCGCGGGCGGTTTACCACCCATCCCAACCCTAATGTCGGCTGCGTGATCGTCAATGATGGCGAGGTTGTCGGCGAAGGCTACCATCATCGTGCCGGCGAACCGCATGCGGAAGTGCATGCTCTGCGTATGGCGGGCGATAAGGCCAAAGGCGCCACCGCATATGTCACGCTTGAACCCTGCAGCCATCATGGCCGTACGCCGCCGTGCTGCGATGCGCTGATTGCCGCTGGCGTTTCTCGCGTGGTGGCGGCGATGCAGGATCCCAATCCGCAAGTGGCGGGACGCGGGCTATATCGCCTGCAACAGGCGGGTATTGACGTCAGCCACGGGCTGATGATGAGCGAAGTCGAAGCGTTAAATAAAGGTTTCCTCAAACGAATGCGCACCGGGTTTCCGTATGTGCAACTGAAGCTCGGCGCTTCGCTGGACGGCCGTACGGCGATGGCCAGCGGCGAAAGCCAGTGGATTACCTCACCAGAGGCGCGACGTGATGTTCAGCGTCTGCGCGCGCAAAGCCACGCCATTTTAACCAGCAGCGCGACGGTGCTGGCGGACGACCCGCAGCTCACCGTGCGCTGGTCAGAACTGGGTGAGGCGACGCAGGCGGTTTATCCGCAGGATGCCGTGCGCCAGCCGGTGCGAATTGTGATAGACAGTCAGAACCGCGTGACGCCGGAACATCGTCTGGTACAGCAGCAGCCCGGGGAAACCTGGATTGCGCGCACGAAAGAAGACGCGCGCGTCTGGCCCGATTCAGTTCGCACGATTAGGGTGCCAGAGCATAACGGTCATCTGGATCTGGTGGTGCTGATGCTGCTGCTGGGCAAACAGCAGATTAACAGTTTGTGGGTGGAGGCAGGGCCGACGCTCGCCGGTGCGCTCTTGCAGGCCGGTGTGGTTGACGAGCTTGTCGTCTATCTTGCGCCTAAACTGTTAGGCAGTGATGCCAGGGGATTATGTGTGTTGCCAGGGCTTGAGAAACTGGCTGACGCCCCCCATTTCAAATTCAATGAGATACGCCAGGTGGGCCCGGACGTTTGCCTGCATTTAACCCCTGCGTGAGGCTTTCGAATAATAAGAAGCAGCGCACAGAATATTATGATAAAATCCGCCCCCCTTACGGGGCCATATCGAACCCGAAGGAAGAATATGAACATTATTGAAGCTAACGTTGCTACTCCGGACGCTCGCGTCGCCATCACCATTGCGCGTTTCAACAACTTTATCAACGACAGCCTGCTGGAAGGTGCGATTGACGCCCTGAAACGCATTGGTCAGGTCAAAGATGAAAACATTACCGTTGTCTGGGTTCCAGGTGCCTACGAACTGCCGCTGGCTGCGGGCGCGCTGGCGAAAACCGGTAAATATGACGCGGTGATTGCGCTGGGTACGGTTATTCGTGGCGGCACAGCTCACTTCGAATATGTCGCTGGCGGTGCAAGCAACGGCCTGGCGCATGTCGCTCAGGACAGCGAAATTCCGGTCGCCTTTGGCGTCCTGACCACCGAAAGCATTGAACAAGCTATCGAACGTGCTGGCACCAAAGCTGGCAACAAAGGCGCGGAAGCTGCACTGACCGCGCTTGAAATGATTAATGTATTGAAAGCCATCAAGGCCTGATTTTTGTAAGGGGAAATCCGTGAAACCTGCTGCTCGTCGCCGCGCTCGTGAGTGTGCCGTTCAGGCGCTCTACTCCTGGCAGTTGTCCCAGAACGACATCGCTGATGTTGAATACCAGTTCCTGGCAGAACAGGACGTGAAAGATGTTGACGTCATGTACTTCCGTGAACTGCTGTCCGGGGTGGCGACTAACAGCGCGTACCTGGATGGCCTGATGAAGCCTTACCTGTCTCGTCTGCTGGAAGAGCTGGGTCAGGTGGAAAAAGCCGTACTGCGTATTGCGCTGTTCGAGCTGTCTAAACGCAGTGATGTGCCATACAAAGTGGCCATCAACGAAGCGATCGAACTGGCGAAAACGTTCGGTGCGGAAGACAGCCACAAGTTCGTCAATGGCGTCCTGGATAAAGCAGCGCCTGCGATTCGCCCCAACAAAAAGTAATCTCCAGGCCGTCAGTGAAGTGGAAGCGATTCCTCTCTCCTGGCGGCTTTTTCATTTTTTCTGCTGAGGCATAACGTATGGCATGCGGCGAATTTTCCCTGATTGCCCGTTATTTTGACCGTGTCAGAAGCTCTCGTCTTGACGTCGAAACCGGTATTGGCGACGACTGTGCACTTCTGAACATCCCCGATAAACAGACGCTGGCGATCAGCACCGATACGCTGGTGGCGGGCAACCACTTCCTGACCGACATTGATCCTGCCGATCTGGCGTACAAAGCGCTGGCGGTGAACTTAAGCGATCTGGCGGCGATGGGGGCCGATCCGGCGTGGCTGACGCTGGCGATCACCCTGCCTGAGGTGGATGAACCCTGGCTGGAAGCCTTCAGCGACAGTCTGTTTGAATGTCTGAATTACTACGGTATGCAACTGATTGGCGGCGACACCACGCGGGGTCCGCTGTCGATGACGTTGGGTATCCACGGCTTTGTACCTGCCGGGCGCGCCCTGAAACGCGCCGGGGCGAAACCGGGCGACTGGATTTACGTGACCGGTACGCCGGGCGACAGCGCTGCGGGTCTGGCGATTTTGCAGAACCGCTTGCAGATTGCCGATGCTGCCGATCGCGAATATTTGCTCAAACGCCACCTGCGTCCGACGCCGCGTATTTTACAGGGCCAGGCGCTGCGCGATCTGGCCAGTGCGGCAATTGATCTCTCTGACGGACTGATTTCCGATCTTGGGCATATTGTGAAGGCCAGTGCCTGCGGTGCGCGAGTCGATCTCAATGCGCTGCCCTGGTCAGACGCGATGACGCGTCACGTCGAACCTGAACAGGCGCTGCGTTGGGCGCTGTCTGGCGGTGAAGACTATGAGTTATGCTTTTCGGTACCGGAACTGAACCGCGGTGCGCTGGAGGTGGCAATGGGTCAGCTTGGCGTCCCCTTTACCTGCATTGGGCAGATGAGCGCCGATGTGGAAGGAATTCATTTCATGCGTGACGGAACGCCTGTCACTTTTGACTGGAAAGGATATGACCATTTTGCCACGCCATAAAGATGTCGCCAAAAGCCGCCTGAATCTGCTTAACCCATGGCACTTACTGGCTACCGGGTTTGGTAGCGGCCTCAGTCCGATTGTTCCAGGTACGATGGGATCGCTGGCGGCAATTCCCTTCTGGTATCTGATGACCTTTCTGCCGTGGCAGCTTTATTCGCTGGTGGTGATGCTGGGGATTTGTATCGGCGTCTATCTTTGCCACCAGACGGCAAAAGACATGGGCGTGCACGATCACGGCAGCATCGTCTGGGATGAGTTCATCGGAATGTGGATCACGCTAATGGCGTTGCCGACCCATGACTGGCAGTGGGTCGCTGCCGGGTTTGTGATTTTCCGTATTCTCGATATGTGGAAACCGTGGCCGATCCGTTGGTTCGATCGCAACGTGCATGGCGGGATGGGGATCATGGTGGACGATATTGTCGCCGGAGTGATTTCCGCCGGGATCCTCTATTTCATTGGACATCACTGGCCGATTGGCGTGATTTAACGCGCGGCAATTTGCCGGATGGCGGCGTAATCGCCTTTTCCGGCCCGGGATCGTGCGTAGGCCCGATAAGCGAAGCGCCATCGGGCAATGTGAGGCTATTTAAATCCGGCGACCGGATGCGGTTTATACGGCGTTTCCAGTTCGGCGATGTGCTCGGGTTTCAGCGTGAGATCCACGGCATTGAGCAACTCATCGAGCTGTTCTTCCCGCGATGAGCCGATAATTGGTGCGGCAATCCCGGGTTTGCTTAACAGCCACGCCAGCGCCACCTGGGCGCGCGTCGCGCCAAGCTCTTCGCTCACACCGGCCAGCCGTGCGGCAATTTGCGCATCATTTTCGTCGCTTTCGCTATACAGCTTTTTCCCCACTTCGTCAGAAACCAGGCGTGCCGTGGTTTCTCCCCACGGACGCGTCAGACGCCCTCTGGCCAGCGGGCTCCACGGGATCACCGCCACACCTTCCTGGTAGCACAGTGGTAGCATTTCGCGCTCTTCCTCGCGGTAGATGAGGTTGTAGTGGTCTTGCATGCTGACAAACTGCGCCCAGCCGTGCTGTTTTTGCAGCGCCAGTGCCTGGGCAAACTGCGACGCATGCATTGACGACGCGCCGATATAACGTGCTTTACCGGCCCTGACCACATCGTTTAACGCTTCCAGCGTCTCTTCAATCGGCGTGTTGTAATCCCAGCGGTGAATTTGCAGGATATCGACGTAGTCCATCCCCAGCCGTCTCAAACTGTCATCGATAGAACGCAGGATTTGCGCGCGGGATAATCCTTCCGGCAAGTCATCCACCCGATTAAACACTTTAGTGGCGACCACCACCTCATCACGACGAGCGAAATCGCGCAGAGCGCGACCGACGATTTCTTCGCTGCTGCCGGCTGAGTAGTTGTTCGAGGTATCGAAAAAGTTAATACCGCCCTCAAGGGCGCGTTGGATGATGGGGCGACTGCTCTCTTCGGGAAGCGTCCAGGCGTGGTTTCCGCGATTCGGCTCGCCGAACGTCATGCAGCCAAGACAAAGGCGGGAAACCCGCAGGTCCGTTTTTCCTAAGATGTTGTATTGCATTATTTCGCTCCTGTTATGCTCGTTATGGGTTAAGCATAGCAGGAGCGAAAGGGGGATTATGCCAACCAGGCCTTGATTTTGGCCTCAATGCCTGCGGCATCCAGACCCAACTCGGCGCGGGCTTCATCCTGTGTTCCCTGCGGAATGAAGAAGTCCGGCAGGCCAATGTTAAGAACCGGAACCGGTTTGCGATGCGCCATCAGCACTTCGTTCACGCCGCTACCGGCCCCGCCCATAATGGCGTTTTCTTCCAGCGTCACCAGTACTTCATGACGCGCCGCCATTTCGAGGAGCAGGGCTTCATCCAGCGGTTTCACAAAGCGCATATCGACCAGCGTGGCGTTGAGGGATTCCGCGACTTTCGCCGCTTCCGGCATTAAGGTACCGAAGTTGAGGATCGCCAGCTTTTCGCCGTGACGCTTCACCACGCCTTTTCCGATCGGCAGTTTTTCCAGCGGCGTCAGCTCAACGCCGACAGCATTTCCGCGTGGATAGCGCACCGCCGTTGGGCCATCACTGTAGTGATAACCGGTAAACAGCATCTGGCGGCATTCGTTCTCATCGCTCGGGGTCATGATGATCATCTCCGGGATGCAGCGCAGATAGGAGAGATCGAACGCCCCCTGGTGAGTTTGCCCGTCGGCCCCGACGATCCCCGCGCGGTCAATCGCAAACATGACCGGTAGCTTTTGAATTGCCACGTCGTGCAGCACCTGATCGTAGGCGCGTTGCAGGAAGGTGGAGTAAATGGCCACCACCGGCTTGTAACCGCCAATCGCCAGTCCGGCGGCGAAGGTCACCGCGTGCTGCTCGGCGATCGCTACGTCAAAGTAGCGATCCGGGAATTTACGCGAGAATTCGACCATGCCGGATCCTTCGCGCATGGCCGGGGTGATCGCCATCAGCTTGCTGTCTTTAGCCGCCGTTTCGCACAGCCAGTCGCCGAAGATTTTCGAATAGCTCGGCAGACCGCCGCTACTTTTCGGCAGACAACCGCTGGACGGATCGAATTTCGGCACCGCATGGAAGGTGATCGGGTCTTTTTCCGCCGGCTCATAACCCCGACCTTTCTTGGTCATGATATGCAGGAACTGTGGGCCTTTCAGATCGCGCATGTTTTTCAGCGTGGTGATAAGTCCCAGTACATCGTGACCATCGACCGGACCGATGTAGTTAAAACCCAGCTCTTCAAACAGCGTGCCGGGCACGACCATACCTTTGATATGTTCTTCGGTGCGTTTGAGCAATTCTTTAATCGGCGGTACGCCAGAGAAGACTTTTTTCCCGCCTTCGCGCAGGGAAGAGTAAAGCTTACCGGAGAGCAACTGCGCGAGGTGGTTGTTTAGCGCACCGACGTTCTCGGAAATCGACATTTCGTTGTCGTTGAGGATGACCAGCATGTCGGGTTTGATATCGCCCGCGTGGTTCATCGCCTCGAATGCCATTCCGGCGGTAATCGCCCCGTCGCCAATCACGCAGACGGTACGGCGATCTTTGCCCTCTTTTTCCGCAGCAACCGCCACGCCGATGCCAGCGCTAATAGAGGTGGAGGAGTGACCCACGCTCAGGACGTCGTATTCGCTTTCGCCACGCCACGGGAACGGATGCAGGCCGCCTTTCTGGCGGATAGTGCCAATTTTATCGCGACGACCGGTCAGAATTTTGTGTGGATAAGCCTGATGCCCCACGTCCCAGATGAGCTGGTCAAACGGGGTGTTATAGACATAGTGTAGCGCCACGGTCAGTTCGACCGTGCCCAGCCCGGAGGCGAAGTGTCCGCTGGAACGACTGACGCTGTCGAGTAAATAGCGGCGCAGTTCGTCGCAGAGTTTCGGCAGACTCTCTTTTGGTAGTAGTCGTAACTCCTGGGTGGAGTCGACCAGTGCCAGGGTAGGGTATTTGGCGATATCAAAACTCATCAGAGGCCTTTAAGTAAGACAGAGTGTTCATTTATTTATTACGCTGGATTATGTAGTCCGCTAGCGCTTCCAGTGCCGAGGTATCGAGTGACTGTGCGGCCAGTTGGTTTAGCGACTGGCGAGCCTCTGCGATTAAATCCCGGGCTTTGTTCCGGGCTTGCTCAAGGCCCAGAAGTGCAGGATAGGTACTTTTGCCAAGCTGCTGGTCGGCGCCCTGACGTTTACCCAACGTTGCAGTATCGCCCACCACATCCAGAATGTCATCCTGAACCTGGAATGCCAGGCCGATACTTTCTGCGTATTTGTCGAGTATTGGCAGCGTATTTCTGCCTTTTTCTCCGGCACTTAACGCCCCCAGGCGAACCGCGGCGCGAATCAGTGCGCCCGTCTTATGACGATGGATTTTCTCCAGCGCCTCCAGCGGAACCTGTTTACCTTCGGCGTCAAGATCCAGCGCCTGACCGCCGCACATTCCGGCGATTCCACTGGCGCTTGCCAGTTCGGAAATCATCGCGATCCGATCGCGGTCAGTGACTTCCGGCATCGGGGCGTCGCTGATAATCGAAAACGCCAGCGTTTGCAGAGCATCGCCCGCCAGAATCGCATTGGCCTCGCCAAATTTGACGTGACAGGTTGGCAGGCCGCGACGCAGATCGTCATCGTCCATCGCGGGCAGATCGTCATGGATCAGAGAGTAGGCATGAATGCACTCAACGGCGGCTGCCGGGGCATCCAGTGTGCTCAGGCTGATACCAAACATCTGACCGGTCGCATACACCAGAAACGGACGCAGACGTTTACCGCCTAATAATGCGCCATACTGCATAGTTTCGACCACGGGAGTGTTCTGAAAGGGCAGTGGGGCAATAAAACGGCTCAGCGCCTGGTTGGCCTGTTCAACGCAGGCCTGAAGCTGCTGCGAAAAATCCATTTACTCATTATCCGCTGTAAAAGGCGTAGGGGATGCGTCTTCATTGTCAGACAGCAGGATTTGCACACGTTGTTCAGCCTGTTGCAATTTCACCTGACCCTGACGTGCCAGTTGCACGCCACGTTCGAATTCGTTCAGCGCCTCTTCCAGTGGCAAATCGCCACTTTCCAGACGGGTAACAATTTGCTCCAGCTCGTTCAGCGAGGTTTCAAAGCTGACCGGCGCCTCATTTTTCTTCGGCATAATGAATGTCTGACTCTCTGTAATGGCAGTACAAGACTATGGTAACGGACTCGCACTGATAAGCAAATAACGCACAATGGTAAGGGGATGTGCACAGGAACCGCGTGATAGTGATATACTTCCGCGCCTGGATGCAGCCGCTTAACGGGGCTGCTGTACTATTTCTCCACGACAAGCCTTCGCAGGCTTGCTTAAGAACCATTGCCGCCATGAAGTTTATCATTAAATTGTTCCCGGAAATCACCATCAAAAGCCAATCTGTGCGTTTGCGCTTTATAAAAATGCTGACCGGGAACATTCGTAACGTTTTAAAGCACTATGATGAGACTCTCGCTGTTGTCCGTCACTGGGATAACATCGAAGTTCGCGCGAAAGATGAAAATCAGCGTCTGGCGATCCGCGACGCGCTGACCCGTATTCCAGGGATTCACCATATTCTCGAAGTTGAAGACGTGCCGTTTACCGACATGCACGATATTTTCGAGAAGGCGCTGGTGCAATACCGCGATCAACTGGAAGGCAAAACCTTCTGCGTGCGCGTTAAACGTCGCGGTAAACACGAGTTTAGCTCTATTGACGTGGAACGTTACGTAGGCGGCGGTTTAAATCAGCATATTGAATCGGCGCGCGTGAAGCTGACCAACCCGGATGTGACTGTCCATCTGGAAGTGGAAGACGATCGTCTGCTGCTGATTAAAGGCCGCTACGAAGGGATCGGCGGTTTCCCTATCGGGACGCAGGAAGACGTGCTGTCGCTGATCTCCGGTGGTTTCGACTCCGGCGTTTCCAGCTATATGCTGATGCGTCGCGGCTGCCGCGTTCACTACTGCTTCTTTAACCTCGGTGGCGCAGCACATGAAATTGGCGTTCGTCAGGTGGCGCACTATCTGTGGAACCGTTTCGGCAGTTCGCATCGCGTGCGTTTTGTCGCCATCAACTTTGAACCAGTGGTCGGCGAGATCCTCGAGAAAGTGGATGATGGCCAGATGGGCGTGGTACTGAAACGCATGATGGTTCGCGCGGCGTCGAAAGTGGCAGAACGCTATGGCGTGCAGGCGCTGGTCACCGGCGAAGCGCTGGGCCAGGTTTCCAGCCAGACGCTGACCAACCTGCGTCTGATCGATAACGTCTCCGATACGCTGATTCTGCGTCCGCTGATCGCTTACGATAAAGAGCACATCATCAATCTGGCGCGCCAGATTGGGACTGAAGACTTTGCCCGCACCATGCCGGAATACTGCGGCGTGATTTCAAAAAGCCCGACGGTGAAAGCCATCAAGGCGAAGATTGAAGCGGAAGAACAGAACTTTGACTTCAGCATCCTCGACAAAGTGGTTGAAGAAGCCAGCAATGTCGATATTCGTGAAATCGCGCAGCAGACCCAGCAGGATGTGGTGGAAGTTGAAACCGTCAGCGGTTTTGGCCCGAACGACGTGATTCTGGATATCCGCTCCATCGACGAGCAGGACGATAAGCCGCTGAAGGTAGAAGGTGTCGATGTGGTTTCACTGCCGTTCTACAAGCTGAGCACTCAATTCGGCGATCTCGACCAGAATAAAACCTGGCTGCTGTGGTGTGAGCGCGGTGTGATGAGCCGTCTGCAAGCGCTGTATCTGCGTGAGCAGGGCTTTGAGAATGTGAAGGTGTATCGCCCGTAATCGTGATTTCCCCCGGCCATTAGCGCCGGGGGAACCTTAATCCTGCGGTTGAAGCGCCGCGACGCTTCTCACTAACTGTCCGGCAATCTGCGGGATGACGTCTGTACTGAAGAACCCCATCGTCACGGCAATCGCCACCAGTTCTCCCTTTTTATTCCGTAGCGGACAGGCAATCGACTGCGCGCCAGGGATCCCCTGCGTCGGATTGTGACGTACTGCATAGCCCTGAGACTGTATCTGCGCAATCAGTCGTTCCTGTGCCTGATTCTGCGGCTGATAGCCGGAAAAACTCATGAACACCTGACCCGCTGAACTGGCGTGAAGCGGAACGGGCGTGTTGGGCAGAAAATCGATATCCACATTACGGAAGCTACGATTGTAGTGCTTCAGCACTAATCCGTCGTCCGTCTCAACCACCACGCCGGTAGAGTGGTTAAAGGTATCGCGAAACGCGATCAGCGTCGTATTGAGTTCACTGACCGGATCGCGTGCAGCCGTTGGATTGCCCGCCATCTGAAGAAGGGTTGATCCCAGGCAATAAAGTCCTTTTTCGTTTTGCCCCAGCATACCGGTTCGACACAGTGAGACCAGATACTTGTGCAAACGACTTTTCGACAGGTTGCATCCCGTAGCGATATCGATGGCCCGAGCCTGGCCGTTTTGACTGGCAACAAACGCCAGAATGTTGACGGCGATATCAACCGAATTGACCCCTTGCGATGTTTCAGCCATATGCGTTCTCTTTTTTGATTCTTCGCGAGTATACCATCGCGGCTGAAATCAGTACCGCCTTCGCAATTTAAAAAGCTCACTACTCCTAAATGGTTAGATGTTGACTTGCGTCAGGTTAATTACTAGTGAACCCGGGTTAACTAATAATGAACTTTTTTAGAGGCAAGAACATGGACGCATTGAGCAATATCCGCTTAAAAAGAAGAACCCTGTTAAAAGGGTTCGGTGTGGTGGGGTTATCCTCATTAGCGCCGACGTTTCTGACGCTGCGTCAGGCTAACGGTGCTCCTTTACCCCGATTTCGTCTTAAGCAATCGGATTACCAGACGTTCCGCTCGACCTGCGCGATGGAGTGTTTGCACTGCAACCTGACGGCGTACGTCTGGAAAGACCGGTTAATGAAAATTGAAGCGACGAAAGGCTTCAATGTGAAGTGCTGTTTACGGGGAATTAGCCGCACCAAATGGGTTTATCACCCATTACGGCTGACGCAACCATTGTTACGAACAGGAGAAAAAGGCGAGGGGAAATTTAAACCCATCACCTGGGACGCTGCGCTGGATCTCATTGAAAAGAACATCCGGGAGACCATTGCCACTGAGGGCAATAAAGGCTTACTGCTCACTGCCGCTTCCGGGAACATGGACTCCATCAAGAACGATATGGCCAAAGCCTTTTTCGACTATCTTGGCGGCAGTACCAAAACCGCCGGTTCGCTCTGTTGCGCGGCGGTCACCGCGGCGATGATGCCGATGGTTGGCCTGCGTTATGCCGATACCCGCGACACCATTGCAGACAGCCGCTACATTTTGTGCTGGGGGAATAACCCGGCGGTCACCATGCATGCCTATTTTAAAAACTACTCACAGGCGCAGAGAAACGGCGCACGGTTGGTGGTGATCGATCCGCGATTTAACGAAACGGCGGCCAAAGCTGACGAGTGGGTACCGATTGTGCCGGGTACGGATATCGCCCTGGCGTTAGGGATGATTAACATCATCATGCAGGAAAAACGCTATGACGCGGATTTCCTGCGCGCGCATACCGGTGCGGTTTATCTGGTGGATCGACAGCAGCAACTGATGCGTGCTGACCCAAAGGACGCGGACAGCTATCTGGTGTTTGATACACAGAGTCAGACCCTGAAACGCCATGATGCGCCCGGCGTGATGCCGGCATTGCTTGGTGAGGAATTACCTGCCAACAGTGAGTTCACCACCGTGCTGGATAACGTGTGGGCGCAGGCAAAACCCTGGACAGCGCACAAAGTGGAGGAAGAGACTGACGTGCCCGCGCAGACGGTGCTTCGTCTGGCACGAGATTACGCCACAACGCAGCCAGCGATGATTGTGCAGAACATGTCCGGGGCGCAGAGAACCGAGTTTGGCACTTACGTTGCCGCCAGCCAGTTTTATCTGGCGTTGATCACCGGCAATATCGGCAAAGCCGGGGCAGGGGTCTGCGATGCGGGTGGTGTCAGGCAGATGGCAAAATTCTCGCCCATCGTTCCTCCGGCGCCGAACGCGGCCAAAATTCCCGCCATTCCTATTCCTAAAATCGGTGACTGGGTCGTTAACGAAAAACCGCATGCGATTAAGTTCTGGTGGAATATGACGCTGGGTGCGATGACCCAGTTACCCAATACCAACCAGGTCAGAGAGGCCTTTAAAAAGGTACCGTTCGTAGTGGTAGCCGACAACCTGATGAGTTCGTCTGCGTTGTACGCCGATCTGGTGCTCCCCGTCACGACCATTTTTGAGGATGTCAGTCTTATGGCGGGCGTGCGCAGCCACTATGTGCAACTGATGGAGAAGGCGGTGGAGCCACCGGGAGAAGCCAAACCCGATTACTGGATTTTTGCCCGACTGGCCGAACGCTTTGGTTTTGGTGAGGTTTTTAACCAACCCATTGAGCACTATATCGACACCTGCCTGAAAGGGTCAGGTATCACCCGTGAAATGCTGAAAAAAGGCCCGGTATGCCCCGTCGAAGAAGACTGGATCCCGTTTAAAGACGGCCAGTTCCGCACCTCGACTGGCAAAGCGCATCTGTACATTGAGGAGTGGGCGAAAAAGGATTTCCTGCCGGTGGTGACCTGGAAGCAGGTCAAAGAGTCGGTCAAAGGATCGCCTGAACTGGCTCAAACCTACCCCTTAATGGCGGTGCAGCGCAAACTGGCGCGCAGCGTACATTCCAGTCATGGCATGAACGAGTGGATCCTGGAGGTTCAGCGTAACCGCCCGAACGTGATGATCCACCCGGAAGATGCCCGCCAGCGTAAGATTCAACCTGGAGAGTGGGTCGTGGTGTTCAATCATCGCGGTCAGCATCGGGCGATTGCTGACGTGACCACCCATATCAAACGCGGAGTCGTGAGCCTGGATAACGGCTGGTGGGAGCAGCAGGGAGGAAGCAGTAGCCATGTGACCAACGATCAGGTGGAAGTGCTGGGGAATGGGCACTGTTGCAACAGTACGCTCGTTGATGTGAGAAGGGAGGCTTAATGGCGATGAAACAGTATGGATTTCTTATTGATATGCAAAATTGCTACGGTTGTAAAACCTGTAGCATGGCCTGCAAATCAGAAAACATGACGCCGATGGGTGTACTCTGGCGTCGGGTTCGCGAACGTCATACGGATGAGCCCAACACGCAGGCCTTTATCAGCATGTCGTGCAACCACTGCGATGACCCGCAGTGCATGAAAGTCTGCCCGGCGGGGACGTACAGCAAACGTGCCGACGGCATTGTCGTGCAGGATCACGATCGCTGCATTGGTTGTCGGATGTGCATCATGGCCTGCCCGTGGAGTGCGCCGGTGTACGATCCCGCAGAAGGGAAAACCAGTAAGTGCAATCTGTGTGCTGAGCGTCTCGATGAAGGATTGCAGCCGCGCTGCGTGGAATCCTGTCCGGCTGGCGTGTTACGTTTTGGCGAGATCGCTGAGCTGCGTAAAGAGCATACGACGCAGTGGGCAGTACTGGAAAAACGCTACAACCTGCCCGATCACACCATTAGCCAGCCTAACATTGTCATTATTCCGCCGCGGGATTAAGGAGAACAACATGGAACAGTATGAATTGCCATTGGTCTTCTTCACCGTCTTCGCTCAGTGGGGTATTGGCGGGGTACTGGCGCTGACGCTGTGCCAGTCTTTCAGCGCACAGAAATTCAGCGCAATGCAATGTCGTACGCTGGCGCTTCGGTTCTGGATCATTACCGTGCTGGGATCCTGTGCATCGCTGGCGCATCTGGGAGCGCCTGAAGGCGCTTACCGCTCGCTGTCTGGACTGGGGAGCTCCTGGCTCAGTCGGGAAGTGGCCGCGTTTATTGTGCTCAATGGCGTGATGTTTTGCTGGCTACTGCTGTGCTGGTTCAGGCCTGTAGCGCGCGGAGTGATACTGCTGGGCAGCGTGACGGCACTGGTGGGATTGGGCACCATTCTGGTGACGTCGCAGGTCTATTACCAGATGCCGCTACACCCGCTCTGGCACAACGTTGCAACGCCTGCCGCGTTCCTGGGAACGGCGCTGTTGACGGGATTTATGAGCGCCGCCATTGCCAGAGCGTACTGGCACCTTTCACCTTCTACGGTCTGTAATGCGGGGATTGTGGCTGGCATTGTGCTGAGCGCAGGCGCACTGGGCCTTCGCTATCAGGTTCCGGGTGCCGATGCGTCCAGTCCTCTGCTCTGGTGGCAGTTGTTTGCCAGCGTGTGTGTCGCGGTGTGGGGGATATCACGTCTGAACGGCGGGATGCGCAGTTGGGTATGGGTGGCATTAATCATCACGGGGGAACTGGCCGGGAGAATGCTGTTTTACAGTAATGTGATGAGTTCCGCGCCCTGGTTTTGAATGATTGGTCGGGTGCCTGGAGTAGGCCTGATAAGCGTAACGCCATCAGACCTTAACACAACGATGATGCCGGATGGCGACGCTAAAGCGTCTTATCCGGCCTGGAGACTGATAAGCCTTGCGTCATCTTACTCGTAGTAATTATAAATGCCTGCCGCCATCACCAGTTGTGACGCGACTTCATGGGCTTTCTCGCGCCCAACCAACAGGTCGATAATCTTTAAACCGAAATCGATTGAGGTCCCCGGGGCCTGGCTGGTGAGCAATTTCACCCGCGGGTCCCAGACCACGCGTTTATCCTGCCATTGTTCAGCCGGAATGCGGTCTTTCAGCGCCGGAAAGCCCGTCATGTTGCCGATGGGGAAGATGTCGTGCGGAACGAGTACGGTAGCGGCTGCCGCGCAAATGGCGGCGACAATCCGTCCGGAGCGGTGAAACTGCTTAACGGTTTCGACCAGTAACGTACTGTCGCGAAAACACTCGGCGCCTTTAATGCCGCCCGGCAGGACGATGATGTCGTAGTCACCATCGGCCACGGCAACCAGCGGCGCATCCGCCAGCAGTTTTACGCCGCGTGAGCAGACAATGGTCAGACTGCCGTCGCTGGCGACGCTCGCGGTGGTGACGTTGATTCCACCACGAACCAGCAGGTCGATAGTGGTAACCGCTTCGGTTTCTTCACTACCAGGGGCGAGGCATACCAGTGCCGATGCGCTCATACTCACTCTCCTTTCGTTTTACTAACTCAAACAGGCGGCTGTTTTCCGGCACCGCAATCCCATGCGCACGGGCGCGTTTCAGCAGATATCCGGTAATGTAGTCGATCTCGGTATGACGTAGGGCCCGGATATCCTGCAGCATCGATGAGATGTTTTCTGCCGTACTGTCAATAACTTGCTCGACATAATAGCGTAAATCGTCGACCGATGTATGGTGACCTTCGCGTTCAATAACCGCCGCGACTTCCTGGCAAATCAGGTTGACCTCTTCAGGATGGTTGCGCAGTTCACCATTCGGGCAGTTCCACAGCGCGGTCAGGGGGTTGATCACACAGTTCACCGCCAGCTTGCGCCACATCTCGGCGCGAATATTATTATGCCAGGCGACGTCAGGCAGTACGCATTGCAGCAAATCGGCGAGATAGCTGAAATCGTCATCCTGCTCGCGCGCCGGACCGATACGCGTGGTGCCGTTCGCGACGTGGATAATGACGTTGCCATCACGACGTGCGGCGTGGGTGGTCGTTCCCATCAGCAAGGGTTGGTGGATAGTGTGCAATTCTTCAATCGTTCCCATGCCGTTATGGATCAACAGAATGGGCGTCGTTTCCGACAAAGTCGACGCCAACGCTTTGACCGCGTCGGAGACCTGCCACGCTTTGAGCGTCACCAATAGCAGATCGCTGGTGGCTAAAAACTCCGGATCGTTTGCCGTCAGGGATTCGTTAAATATCGACCCGTCCGTCTCAATCACATTCACGCTGCAATAGGGCTGCGGCACACGTAGCCAACCCTGTACTTCATGTCCCTGTTTGCACAGTGCTGAAAGCCATAACTGTCCTAAGGCTCCGCATCCCAGTACGGTAATTTTCATTCTTCCTCCTCACCCGCAACAGCACCAGGTGTTTGCTAACATAGTATAGCGCTGTCTGTTGAGAGACTTTGCAGGTATTATGCTTCGCATCAAAAATGAAGGGAGAGGAAAAGATGCCATCTTTCGATATTGTGTCTGAAGTTGATCTTCAGGAAGCACGTAACGGCGTGGATAACGCCATTCGTGAAGTTGAGTCACGTTTTGATTTTCGCGGCGTTGAAGCGACCATTGAGCTCAATGATGCCAATAAAACCATCAAAGTGCTGAGCGAATCCGATTTCCAGGTCAACCAGTTGCTGGACATTCTGCGTGCCAAGCTGCTCAAACGCGGTATTGAAGGGACGTCGCTTGACGTGCCTGACGAGTTCGTCCACAGCGGGAAAACCTGGTTTGTGGAAGCAAAGCTGAAGCAGGGCATCGAGAGCGCCGTGCAGAAGAAGATCGTTAAGCTGATCAAAGACAGCAAGCTGAAGGTGCAGGCGCAGATTCAGGGCGAAGAGATTCGCGTCACCGGGAAATCCCGTGATGATCTCCAGTCCGTGATGGCGCTGGTGCGCGGCGGTGATTTGGGACAGCCGTTCCAGTTTAAAAACTTCCGCGATTAATCTTCAACGGTCCGGCTTTCCGGACCGTTTTCACTTTTACGCCCGGCTGATGGCCTGCTCAACCTCAAAGCGGTTGGTCACTTTGCTGTCGATCTTCACATAGGCGGAATGTTCCTGCTGGGCAATCAACACTTCACTGACACCTTCTGTTGCCAGTAAACGCTGCTTCAGCACGTCATCGGCTGCAATCTCCGGTGGAATGACCACCCGCAGGCTGCTGACATACGGCGGCTCTTTCATGGTGCTGGCGATGGCGAGCCAGACAACGGCTAAAAACGCCCCGGCAAGGAAAACCGTTTGTCCGTCAAACATCCCGTCGACCCAACCGCCCAGTGAACCGCCCAGCGCGACGCCGAGGAACTGACTGGTGGAATAGACGCCCATCGCTGTGCCCTTATAGCCCGCCGGAGACTCTTTGCTGATCAGTGAGGGAAGGAGGGCTTCCATCAGATTGAAGGCGAGGAAGAAGAGCTGCACGCCAATAATCAGTTCCCAGAAATGAGAGCCCGCACCCCAGAGCACAATTTCCGCAACGACAATCAGCGCCACGCAGAACAGGAACACCCGTTTCATCCGCCGCTTCACTTCGGCGTAGATAATAAACGGGACGACAGAGCCAAACGAAATCAGCATCGTTACCAGATACACTTTCCAGTGTTCCGCTGCGGGTAGCCCGGCATCAGCCAACTGGCCGGGCAGGGCAACGAAAGTGGACATCAGCAGAATGTGCAGGCACATGATGCCAAAGTTAAGCTTCAGCAGTTTCGGTTCGGCCAGCACTTTGCTGAAGCTGCCTTTCACCATCCCCGATTCGCGATTGAGCACGTGGTTGTCACTGTCGGGCACAACCCACAGCGTCAGGATGATGCCGAGCGTTGCCAGGACGGCGATCATCCAGAAGAGGGCGTTGAGCCCCAGGGCGTGGGTGATGATTGGCCCAAGCACCATGGCGATTGCGAAGGTGATGCCAAAGCTCACGCCAATAAACGCCATTGCCTTTGTGCGGTTTTGTTCACGGGTTAAGTCTGATAGCAGCGCCATCACCGCGGCGGCGATCGCCCCCGACCCCTGTAATGCCCGGCCGAGAATAATGCCCCAGATGGAGTCCGACAGCGCGGCAATGATGCTGCCGAGGATAAACACAGCGAGTCCGCCGACAATCAGCGGCTTACGACCGATACGGTCGGAGAGCAGTCCAAAAGGAATCTGAAAAATAGCCTGCGCCAGACCATAGATGCCGATGGCGAGGCCAATTAACGCCTGGCTGGCTCCCTGTAGCGCCATGCCGTATGTGGTCAGAACCGGCAGGACCATAAACATGCCAAGCATGCGCAGAGAAAATACGGTCCCTAAACCCCAGGTGGCGCGCAACTCACCCGGCGTCATTTTATAATCGTTCATTCCCACCTCTGTCTTAATTTCGCGCCTAGTGTAAAGCGCTAAGCAGGCGGGGTAAATATGCGCTTTATTAACAAATGTTGGGGTTGTGAGTGGCGTCGGCCAGAGACGAAAATGCCGGATGACGAGACTAACATCTCTTATCCGGCCTACAAGCAATGTGCTTTTTTGTAGGCCGGATAAGGCGTCAGTCGCCATCCGGCATAGAAGATATGACGATTAACTTACCAGACGTAAGTCAGCAGATTGTGTGAATCCGGCACCATAAAGTCGACCGACATCATTACGGAGAGCGCGGTAATGGCGATGATGGAGAAACCGAACAGCTTGCGTGCCCAGACTCTGTCATCTTCCACTTTATAACCGCGCAGCGCCATGCCTAACCACCAGACGCTCACTGCTGCCGCCACCACCAGATATTTATATCCGGCGTAGCCGCCCAGAGAGAGCATCAGCGTGGCGATGGCAAACGCGATGATATACAGCGTGATGTGGTTTTTGGCGACAGAGATGCCTTTCACCACCGGCAGAACCGGGATGTTAGCCGCCTGATAATCCTTAAAGCGGAAAATCGCGATGGCATAAGAGTGCGGCATCTGCCACAGGCTGAAAATCGCCAGCAGAATCAGTGCGCCGCTGTCGAACTCACCGGTTACCGCGCAGTAGCCGATCACCGGCGGCGCCGCGCCGGAGAGAGAGCCGATCAGCGTCCCGTAGACCGAGTGGCGTTTCATATACAGGCTGTAAACGCCTACATAAACCACAAAGCCCATCACACCCAGCCAGCAGGCCAGAGGGTTCGCGCCAAACCACAGCAGCATGAAGCCAGCAATACCCAGCAGGGTGGCGTACGCCAGCGAGACTTTAGGCGAGATCAGGCCTCTTACCAGCACCCGATTCTTGGTCCTTTCCATCTTTCTGTCGATATCCCTGTCGATGTAGTTGTTAAATACACAACCCGACGCCACAACCAGTGACACTCCGACCAACGTGTAGATGAACAAGGGATAATCGATGCTGCCTTTCGAGGCCAGCAGGAATCCCCCGATCACCGAGATCAGGTTGCCAAAGATGATGCCTGGTTTCGTTACTTGCAGGTATTGCTTAAACATCATAACCGCCGCTCTTAGTGCATCATCATATTGTAGTTGAGGTTCCACATGATCCAGATGGAACCCACAACCAGGATGGCGATGATCAGCACGGTAAAGACAAAAGCCGTCATGTTCCAGCCTTCATCAGACTTGGTGTTCATGTGCAGGAAGCACACCAGATGCACCAGAATCTGCACCACTGCCATTGCCAGGATCGTCCCCAGAATTACGGCCGGAGAGGCAGCACCCGTCATGACCATCCAGAACGGGATAACCGTCAGGATTACCGACAGGATAAAACCTGTCATGTAGGTTTTTACGCTGCCATGGGACGCGCCGCTGCTCACGTTAGAATGACTCATTACATCGCCCCCATCAGATAAACAACAGTGAACACACAGATCCACACCACATCCAGGAAGTGCCAGAACAGGCTCAGGCACATGATGCGGGTACGGTTGGTGCTGGTCAGGCCGCGACGGGCGATCTGTACCATCAGCACGGCCATCCAGATAAGACCGGACGTCACGTGCAGACCGTGGGTGCCGACCAGCGCGAAGAACGCAGAGAGGAAGCCGCTGCGATCCGGGCCCATACCGTTAACAATCAGATGATGGAATTCATAGATTTCCATCCCGATGAAGCCGGCACCAAACAAGAAGGTCAACGCCAGCCAGGAAACCACCTGGCTCTTGTTGTTCTTGTGCATGGCGATCGCCGCCATGCCGTAGGTGATGGAGCTGAACAACAGCAGGAAAGTTTCAACCAGAACGAACGGCAGTTCGAAAATGTCCTTACCTGTCGGGCCACCTGCGGTGCCGTTCACCAGAACGGCATAGGTAGCGAACAGAATAGAGAACAGAATGCAGTCGCTCATCAGGTAGATCCAGAATCCGAAGATTTTGGTCTGGCCTGCGTCGTGGTGCCCGTGTTCGTGCGCGTGGGCAGTCGCGTGCGCTAAAGTATCAGTTGCCATTTTTCAGCCCTGCCTTAGTAATCTCATCGAAATGCTGGTTTTCCAGTTTTTCGATTTCCGGGACCGGCACGTAGTAGTCCACATCTTCATCAAAGCTTTTCACAATCCAGCTGATGATCATGCCTGCGAAGCTTGCAATAGCCAGCCACCAGATATGCCAGATCATGGCGAAACCAAACAGCGTAGCGAAGGCGGTAATGACGATACCTGCACCGCTATTCTTCGGCATATGGATCTCTTCATAGTGCGCAGGCTGCTTGTACGCTTCACCTTTTTCTTTCATTTCCCAGAAGGCATCACGCTCATGAACGTGTGGCACAACGGCAAAGTTATAGAACGGAGGCGGGGAAGACGTTGCCCATTCCAGCGTACGGCCACCCCATGGGTCACCGGTCAGATCACGGTTCTGTTCGCGGTCGCGAATAGAGACATACATCTGAATGAACTGGCACAGGATACCCACTGCAATCAGCGCGGCGCCACAGGCAGCAACAACCAGCATCGGATGGAACTGAGGATCAATCTGTTGGCTGAGACGACGAGTCATCCCCATGAAGCCCAGCACATACAGCGGCATGAAAGCAACGAAGAAGCCGATGATCCAGAACCAGAACGCGCGTTTACCCCAGGTTTCGTTCAGCGTGAAGCCAAACGCTTTTGGCCACCAGTAGGTCATACCCGCGAAGCAACCAAATACGACGCCGCCGATAATAACGTTATGGAAGTGCGCAATCAGGAACAGACTGTTGTGCAGTACAAAGTCCGCGCCCGGGACCGCCAGCAGTACGCCGGTCATCCCGCCGACTGAGAAGGTCACGATAAAGCCAATCGTCCACAGCATTGCTGAGTGGAATACGATACGGCCCTGATACATGGTGAACAGCCAGTTGAAGATCTTCACCCCGGTCGGGATGGCGATAATCATGGTGGTAATACCGAAGAAGGCGTTAACGTTCGCACCGGCACCCATGGTGAAGAAGTGGTGCAGCCAGACGATGAACGACAATACGGTAATACACACGGTTGCCCACACCAGTGAGGTGTAACCAAACAGACGTTTACGTGAGAAGGTCGCGGCGATTTCCGAGAACACCCCGAATACCGGCAGAATCAGAATGTACACTTCCGGATGGCCCCAGGCCCAAATCAGGTTGATGTACATCATCATGTTGCCGCCCATATCGTTGGTAAAGAAATGGGTGCCCAGATAACGATCCAGGGTAAGCAACGCGACGGTAACCGTCAGAATCGGGAAGGAGGCGATAATCAGGATGTTCGCGCACAGCGATGCCCAGGTAAAGACCGGCATCTTGAACATAGTCATACCTGGCGCGCGCATCTTAATGATAGTCACAAAGAAGTTGATACCGGTCAGGGTTGTACCAATACCGGACAACTGGACTGCCCATATCCAATAGTCGACCCCGACGCTTGGACTGTACTCAATTCCCGAGAGCGGCGGGTACGCCAGCCAACCGGTCTGCGCGAATTCACCCACACCCAGAGACAGGTTAACCAGGATAACGCCGACAACGGTGAACCAGAAGCTCAGGTTGTTCAGGAACGGGAACGCAACGTCACGCGCACCGATCTGCAGTGGAACCACCAGGTTCATCAGACCGATAACAAATGGCATTGCCACGAAGAAGATCATGATCACGCCGTGAGCCGTGAATATCTGATCATAGTGGTGAGGCGGCAGGAAGCCCGCTTCACCTGCAGACGCCAGGGCTTGCTGACTACGCATCATGATGGCGTCAGCAAAGCCACGAACCAACATGACGATGGCGACGATGACATACATGATGCCAAGACGTTTGTGGTCAACCGAAGTTAGCCACTCTTTCCACAGGTAGGTCCACTTGCCAAAGTAAGTAATCAGGCCAAGTAAAGCCGCACCACCGATGATAATAGCAGCGATCGTAACCATGACGATGGGTTCATGGAACGGAACTGCATCCAGTGTCAATTTTCCGAACATCGTATTCTTCCTCAGCCCCTTGAGTTGGCGGCTTCCGCGTGGCTCATGTCCATGCCTTCCATCCCTTCGTGCGAGCTGTGCTCACCTTCTGGTTGGGTCATGTCCATGCTCTGACCGTGAGCCATAAATTTGTTAATAACGTCTTTAAACAAATCAGGTTTCACGTTGGAGAAATATTCCACCTGGTTGTATTCGCTTGGTGCAGCCACTTTCTCGAACGCAGCCATATCGCTCATGGTGTTCGGTGACTGTTTCGCTTTAGCAACCCATTGGTCGAATGCGGCGCGGTCCTCTGTTGCGATAGCCTTGAACTTCATACCGGAGAAGCCCGGTCCGCTATAGCTTGCGGAGATACCATCATAGGTACCGGCTTCATTGGCGATCAGATGCAGGCGAGTCTGCATACCGGCCATGGCATAAATCTGGCTACCCAGACGTGGGATGAAGAAGGAGTTCATCACGGAGTTAGAGGTCACTTTGAAGTACACCGGAGTGTTCGCCGGGAAGGCGATTTCATTCACGGTAGCAATGCCCTGTTCCGGGTAGATGAAGAACCATTTCCAGTCCATGGAAACCACTTCGATGGTAATGGGCTTCTCGTCATGCGCCAGCGGCTTGCTTGGCTCAAGAGCGTGAGTGGTTTTCCAGGTCAGCACGGCAAGGAAAATGATGATTAAGATAGGTACCGTCCAGACCACCGCTTCCACTTTATTGGAGTGTGACCAGTTCGGGCTATACTTCGCATCTTTATTGCTTGCACGGTACTTCCAGGCAAAACCTACAGCCATCAAGATTGCAGGAATAACGACGATCAACATCAGGCCAAATGCCGTCAGTATCAGCGAACGTTGCTCCAGTCCAATCTGTCCTTTGGGATCTAACAGCGCAGAATTACAGCCACTGAGTAATGCAGTGCCTGCAATTAATGACAACCATCCCAAACTTTTATTGTATTTCCTGAGTCTCATTTAACGACCTCAATTCCACGGGACCGGGTGGCGTTTAAAGTGTGTGGGCATTTTACGGGAAGGTTACATTACTGTAAACATCATTGGATCTGTGTTACCGGGTTCTGCCGCCCGTGTCACATATGTTGCAAGATATGTCACCTCAGCATTAAGAACCTGTTGCAACATCACGTTATAACGAAAGGGGATTCCAGGGAGGCGGCGGGAGGGCAATTGGTATAACCAATGCAAAAATAAAACAATTGATTAACAATTAATTATCAATAAATAGACAAGTGAAATACAAAAAATAAATGTGCTCAGGCTGAATCGAGTAAAGAAAATAAAACCTATAAAAGGCGTCAATAATTTCCAGATTCTATTGCGCACAAAACAACAAATATTAATTTTTTCAGCTGTTGCTTATTTAGCCGATATAATTACGCAAGGTGATTACAACGGCTAAATATGAGCAACATTTACACCAGCCGCGTTTTACGCAGCGCCAGATAGTCGAGCAATCCGCCAAACACGATGCCGAAAATGGCGACAGTCACTGCGACTTCCAGCAGTCCGGCGAGGAAGGAGAAGTTAGTGAAGTCCATCGCGTTCATCGACAGCAACAGCAGCCAGACGGCAAGTAACGCGCATCCCGCCATCAGGATCCACAATGCCAGACTGTAGGCCGAACGGAACTCCGTTCGCGGCAGGAAGCTTTCGCTCTGCCGTGTGTACTCCAGCGTTTGCCGACATACCAACAGCAATATCAGACCCGGAACGGCGGCCACGACGGAGAAAAGATAAAACGTCGACCAGCCGTGCGCTTCGACAAACCAACCGGCAACCGGGCCAACATAGACGCGCCCGACGGCAGAAAGTGCCGACAGCAGGGCGAACTGGGTGGCGGAAAACGACTTATTGCACAGCGTCATCAGCAGCGCGACAAACGCCGAGGTCCCCATCCCCCCGCACAGATTTTCGAAAAACACCGCGGCGGCCATACTGAACATGTGTTTGTCTGTCACCGACAGGAGCCAGTATCCGGCGTTGGAGACGCCCTGCAGGATGCCGAAAATCAGTAAAGCGCGGAACAGCGTCAGTCGCTGCATCAATACCCCGCCGTACAGCGCGCCAATAATAGTGGCAATCAGTCCCAGCGTTTTATTGACGACGCCCACTTCACCGGCGTCAAAGCCCACACCACGAATTAAAAAAGTGGTGGTCAGGCTCATGGCGAAGGCATCACCGAGCTTATAAAGGATGATGAGCAGCAAAATCAGCCAGGCGTTGTTGCGACCGAAGAAATCACGCAAGGGGGCAGCTACCGCCTGTTCCAGCGTTTTTGGCACCGGTATAGTGTCAGTCGGTTCGGGGGCGAGCAGGGTAGAAATAATGCAGGGGATTAGCAACGCCGCCATCAGCCAGTACATGCCCTGCCAGCCGAGCCAGCGGTCGGCCATCCACAGCGCCAGTCCGCCAGACACCAGCATTCCCAGGCGATAGCCAAGCACGCTGATTGCCGCACCGGTCCCGCGCTCTTCTGCGGCTAAGACGTCCGTTTTCCAGGCGTCAAACACAATATCTTGCGACGCCGAACAAAAGGCGATCACCACTGCCAGTGCCGCCATCCAGCGCAACTGGCTACCAGGCTCCAGAAAACCCATCGCCGCGATGGATACCAGCAACAAACATTGCGTTGTCAGCAACCAGCCACGACGCCGACCTAAAAAGGGCGGCGTGTAGCGGTCCATGACTGGAGACCAGAGAAACTTAAAAACGTAAGCCTGACCGACCAGCGAAAAGAAACCGATGGTTTTCAGATCGATATTCTCGACGGTCATCCACGCCTGAAGTGTACCGGAGGTCAACGCGAGTGGCAGACCGGAGGCGAAACCCAACATCAGCAAAATGGCTGATTTTGGTTGTTGAAAAATGCGTAAGTAGTGACTGGGCATGGGCATATAAAGCTGACCCGGCGCGATGCCGGGTCAGGGGGCAGAAATTAACGAGCGTTCTGTTTGATGAAGTCGTGGACGCTGGTGTCCTGAGACATGTCAGCGATAGTGTCGGTCAGCACGCTGTTAACCGCGTTGGCGATATTTTTGTTGGTTGCCTGGAACGCGCCTTCAACCGTGTAGCTGGCACGGTAGTTTTTGGTCATCTTGTTGCCGTTGGCTGCCGTCGCAATGATGGCGATATCGGCTTTGGTGGCGATGTTATAACGCACGTTGCCCTGAGACACATCAGCGTACAGCTGGTTAACAATGATCTGCAGATTCACCGCGCCGTTCGGTCCGACCATATAACCGCGTGAGGTCATCTGTTTTTCCAGCACTTCTTGTAACAAGAAACGCAGATCGCGGGAGGCGGTCAGTGTCACCAGTTGATTGTCGCGGGTCACTTTCGCCAGCGCCTGGTCCGGACGCTGATCGGCGCCATTGATGCTAACGGTCACGCCCATCAGGCTCGGATCCTGTTGCGGAAGCGTAATTTTAGGCGAAACGTCAATCGTGGTTGGCGGTGTCGCACAGCCCGCCAGCATGAAAAGCGCGATTAACGGGAAGAGGATTTTTTTTAACATGTTCGTGCTCTCAGTAACTCTTAATCATATGGATAGAGAATAATTCCCGCCATCATAACATCGCCAACGGCGAGGGGAAGTGGGTAACGCATGTAAATTCATCATGTTGTCCGAATAATGAGGTTACAGGGATCAAATTCGTGGTTTATGCCATCCCCCAACGGGTTGAATCAGTAAACTTCATCGCTTTTGTGGTGAAAATCAGACGAAGGCTAAATTTTTGTTGTAATGGTGTAATGGAACCGGTAAAAGCGGCTAGTATTTAAAGGGATGGGTGACATCTCAGCGCCGTTTGAGGAGATATTTCATGATGATACGTGAGCAAATAGAAGAAAAATTAAGGGCAGCGTTCCAACCCGTGTTCCTCGAAGTTGTGGATGAAAGCTATCGTCACAATGTCCCGGCAGGTTCAGAAAGCCATTTTAAAGTCGTTCTGGTTAGCGATCGCTTTACTGGCGAGCGTTTTTTGAATCGTCATCGGATGATCTACGGTACGTTAACCGTAGAACTGTCCACAACGGTCCATGCGCTGGCTTTGCATACCTATACCATTAAAGAGTGGGAAGGATTGCAGGATACGATCTTTGCGTCACCGCCTTGTCGTGGTGCGGGGAGCATCGCTTAAAAACGCATTTGCAACTGCTGGCGTTTTTCCAGTATTTTGCTAAAGATTATGTGAAAACGGCCTGCGGGCCGTTTTGTTTTGTCTGAATTCTGCACTGGTCAGACCCTTTTCAGGGTAAAAATAGCCGGGAATTGTGAAAAATGCCGCAGCAACGCGCAATAACCGTTCTCGACTCATAAAAGTGATGCCGCTATAATGCCGCGTCTTATTTGAATGTCTTCGGGATGATTCTGACGACAGGGAATGTGATTGATTAAGAGAACATCCCGGTTCCGCGAAGCTAATAATCTGTGCTTGCGGAGTAGAGTTGACCGAGCACTGTGATTTTTTGAGGTAACAAGATGCAAGTTTCAGTTGAAACCACTCAAGGCCTTGGCCGCCGTGTAACGATTACTATCGCTGCTGACAGCATCGAGACCGCTGTTAAAAGCGAGCTGGTCAACGTAGCGAAGAAAGTGCGTATTGACGGCTTCCGTAAAGGCAAAGTACCGATGAATGTTGTTGCTCAGCGTTATGGTGCGTCTGTTCGCCAGGACGTTCTGGGTGACCTGATGAGCCGCAACTTCGTTGATGCCATCATCAAAGAAAAAATCAATCCGGCTGGCGCACCGAACTACGTTCCGGGCGAATACAAACTGGGTGAAGATTTCACCTACGCGGTAGAATTCGAAGTCTATCCGGAAGTTGAACTGACCGGTCTGGACGCAATCGAAGTTGAAAAACCGGTTGTTGAAGTCACCGACGCGGATGTTGACGTGATGCTGGATACCCTGCGTAAACAGCAGGCGACCTGGAAAGATAAAGACGGCGCTGCGGATGCAGAAGACCGCGTTACCCTCGACTTCACCGGTTCTGTAGACGGCGAAGAGTTCGAAGGCGGTAAAGCGTCTGATTTCGTACTGGCGATGGGCCAGGGTCGTATGATCCCGGGCTTTGAAGACGGTATTAAAGGTCACAAAGCAGGCGAAGAGTTCACCATCGACGTGACTTTCCCGGAAGACTACCACGCTGAAAACCTGAAAGGTAAAGCGGCGAAATTTGCCATCAACCTGAAGAAAGTGGAAGAGCGTGAGCTGCCGGAACTGACAGAAGAATTCATCAAACGTTTCGGCGTTGAAGATGGTTCCGTTGCCGGTCTGCGTACCGAAGTCCGTAAAAACATGGAGCGCGAGCTGAAAGGCGCGGTGCGTAACCGTGTTAAATCTCAGGCGATCGACGGTCTGGTGAAAGCGAATGACATCGACGTTCCTGCTGCTCTGATCGACAGCGAAATCGACGTTCTGCGTCGTCAGGCTGCTCAGCGTTTCGGTGGTAACGAGAAACAAGCTCTGGAACTGCCGCGTGAACTGTTTGAAGAACAGGCTAAGCGTCGCGTAGTAGTGGGTCTGCTGCTGGGCGAAGTGATTCGTACCAACGAACTGAAAGCGGATGAAGATCGCGTGAAGGGCCTGATCGAAGAGATGGCTTCTGCTTACGAAGATCCGAAAGAAGTGATCGAGTTCTACAGCAAAAATAAAGAACTGATGGACAACATGCGTAACGTCGCTCTGGAAGAGCAGGCGGTTGAAGCGGTTCTGGCGAAAGCCAAAGTGACTGAAAAAGCCACGACCTTCAATGAGCTGATGAACCAGCAGGCGTAATTCCGCTTAAACGCGCGAATTTCGCACAAAGACCCGTCACCGTCAGGTGGCGGGTCTTTTTTTTGTCATGACTTTTGCATGGAAGAGTGCGAAAAAGCGTTTTTCAGTGTTAGCGTTAAAGCAAAAGATTGTTATGCTTGAATTATGGCGATGCCGTACCCATAACAGAGGGACTAGCTGATAATCCGTCCATAAGGTTACAATCGGTACAGCAGGTTTTTTCATTTTTTATCCAGGAGACGGAAATGTCATACAGCGGCGAACGAGATAACTTTGCACCCCATATGGCGCTGGTGCCGATGGTCATTGAACAGACCTCACGTGGTGAGCGCTCTTTTGATATCTACTCTCGTCTACTTAAGGAACGTGTCATTTTTCTGACCGGTCAGGTCGAAGATCATATGGCTAACCTGATCGTGGCGCAGATGCTGTTCCTGGAAGCTGAAAACCCGGAAAAAGATATCTACCTGTACATTAACTCTCCGGGTGGCGTAATTACCGCAGGTATGTCGATTTATGACACCATGCAGTTTATTAAGCCAGACGTCAGTACCATCTGTATGGGCCAGGCGGCCTCTATGGGCGCGTTCTTGCTGACGGCCGGGGCGAAAGGTAAACGTTTCTGCCTGCCGAACTCCCGCGTAATGATTCACCAGCCGTTGGGCGGTTACCAGGGCCAGGCAACAGATATTGAAATTCACGCCCGTGAAATCCTGAAAGTTAAAGGGCGCATGAACGAACTTATGGCACACCATACGGGTCAATCTCTTGAGCAGATTGAGCGTGATACTGAGCGCGATCGCTTCCTCTCTGCCGCTGAGGCAGTGGAGTATGGCTTAGTCGACTCGATTTTGACCCATCGTAATTGATGCCCGGGGCGCAACTCTGCCGCTATACTTACCAGGGGCGGCACAACGCGACAAAGCGAGTTGCGCCTGAGAATGGCATTTTGCGTCGTCGTGTGCGGCACAAAGAACAAAGAAGAGGTTTTGACTCATGACAGATAAACGCAAAGATGGCTCGGGCAAATTGTTGTACTGCTCTTTTTGCGGCAAAAGCCAGCATGAAGTGCGTAAGCTCATCGCCGGTCCATCCGTGTATATCTGCGATGAATGTGTCGATCTGTGTAACGACATCATTCGCGAAGAGATTAAGGAAGTTGCACCGCATCGTGAACGCAGTGCGCTGCCGACGCCACACGAAATTCGTAACCACCTTGACGATTACGTCATTGGTCAGGAACAGGCGAAGAAAGTGCTGGCGGTCGCGGTATACAACCACTACAAACGTCTGCGCAACGGCGACACCAGCAATGGCGTCGAATTGGGCAAAAGTAACATTCTGCTGATCGGCCCGACCGGTTCCGGTAAAACGCTGTTGGCGGAAACGCTGGCGCGCCTGCTGGACGTTCCGTTCACGATGGCGGATGCCACCACGCTGACCGAAGCAGGTTACGTGGGTGAAGACGTTGAGAACATCATCCAGAAACTGTTGCAGAAGTGCGACTACGATGTGCAGAAAGCGCAGCGTGGTATCGTCTATATCGATGAAATTGACAAGATTTCCCGTAAGTCTGACAACCCGTCGATCACTCGTGACGTTTCCGGTGAAGGCGTACAGCAGGCGCTGCTGAAACTGATCGAAGGGACGGTTGCTGCCGTTCCGCCGCAGGGTGGACGTAAACATCCGCAACAGGAATTCTTGCAGGTGGATACCTCTAAGATCCTGTTCATCTGTGGTGGTGCGTTTGCCGGCCTGGATAAAGTGATCGCCAACCGCGTTGAAACCGGCTCCGGCATTGGGTTTGGCGCAACGGTGAAAGCAAAATCCGACAAGGCCAGCGAAGGCGAACTGCTCTCGCAGGTTGAACCGGAAGATTTGATCAAGTTTGGCCTGATTCCTGAGTTCATTGGCCGTCTGCCGGTTGTGGCGACGCTGAGCGAACTGAGCGAAGAAGCGCTGATCCAGATCCTGAAAGAGCCGAAAAACGCGCTGACCAAGCAGTATCAGGCGCTGTTTAACCTCGAAGGCGTTGACCTGGAGTTCCGCGACGAAGCGCTGGATGCGATTGCCCGCAAAGCGATGGCGCGTAAAACCGGTGCCCGTGGTCTGCGTTCCATCGTAGAAGCTGCGCTGCTGGATACCATGTACGATCTGCCTTCGATGGAAGACGTCGAAAAAGTGGTGATTGATGAGTCGGTGATCGGCGGTCAGAGCAAGCCATTGCTGATTTACGGCAAGCCGGAAGCCCAGCAGGCATCTGGTGAATAATTAGCCAACCCATACAATCAGTTAATCAAAAAGGGGGGATTTTATCTCCCCTTTACTTTTTCCGTAATCATGGCGTTGAATGTGTGGGAAACATCCCCATATACTGACATACATGTTAACGGTGGCGTGAAGCACAGCTATGCCATCTGATTACCTGGCGGACACTAAACTAAGAGAGAGCTCTATGAATCCTGAGCGTTCTGAACGCATTGAAATCCCCGTATTGCCGTTGCGCGATGTGGTGGTTTATCCGCACATGGTCATACCCTTGTTTGTAGGGCGGGAAAAATCTATCCGTTGTCTGGAAGCGGCTATGGACCATGATAAAAAAATCATGCTGGTCGCCCAGAAAGAAGCATCAACGGATGAGCCGGGTGTAAACGATCTTTTCACCGTCGGGACCGTGGCCTCTATTTTGCAGATGCTGAAACTGCCTGACGGCACCGTCAAAGTGCTGGTCGAAGGGTTACAGCGTGCGCGTATTTCTGCGCTGTCTGATAACGGCGAGCACTTCTCTGCGAAAGCGGAATACCTTGATTCGCCTGCTATTGACGAGCGCGAACAAGAAGTGCTGGTACGCACAGCGATCAGCCAGTTCGAAGGCTACATCAAGCTGAACAAGAAAATCCCACCGGAAGTGCTGACGTCGCTCAATAGCATTGACGATCCGGCGCGCCTGGCGGACACCATCGCTGCCCATATGCCGCTGAAGCTGGCGGATAAGCAGTCCGTGCTGGAGATGTCCGACGTGAACGAGCGTCTGGAGTATCTGATGGCGATGATGGAGTCTGAAATCGATCTGCTGCAGGTTGAGAAGCGTATTCGCAACCGCGTGAAAAAGCAGATGGAGAAATCTCAGCGTGAGTACTATCTGAATGAGCAGATGAAGGCGATTCAGAAAGAACTCGGCGAAATGGACGACGCGCCGGACGAAAACGAAGCGCTGAAGCGGAAGATAGACGCGGCGAAAATGCCGAAAGAGGCGAAAGAGAAAGCCGAAGCTGAACTACAGAAGCTGAAAATGATGTCGCCGATGTCAGCGGAAGCGACCGTCGTGCGTGGCTACATCGACTGGATGGTACAGGTGCCGTGGAATGCGCGTAGCAAGGTCAAAAAAGACCTGCGTCAGGCGCAGGAAATCCTTGATACCGACCACTATGGTCTGGAGCGTGTGAAAGACCGCATCCTTGAGTATCTCGCGGTACAAAGCCGTGTGAACAAAATCAAGGGGCCGATCTTGTGTCTGGTTGGGCCGCCGGGGGTGGGTAAAACTTCTCTGGGTCAGTCCATCGCCAAAGCGACCGGGCGTAAATATATCCGTATGGCGCTGGGCGGCGTGCGTGATGAAGCGGAAATTCGCGGTCACCGTCGGACGTACATCGGTTCTATGCCGGGTAAACTGATCCAGAAAATGGCGAAAGTGGGCGTTAAAAACCCGCTGTTCCTGCTCGATGAGATCGACAAAATGTCTTCCGACATGCGTGGCGATCCGGCATCCGCACTGCTTGAGGTGCTGGATCCTGAGCAGAACGTGGCGTTCAGCGATCACTATCTGGAAGTGGACTACGATCTCAGCGACGTGATGTTCGTTGCGACCTCCAACTCCATGAACATTCCGGCGCCGCTGCTGGACCGTATGGAAGTGATCCGTCTGTCCGGGTATACCGAAGACGAGAAGCTGAACATTGCCAAACAGCACCTGCTGCCGAAACAGATTGAGCGTAACGCGCTGAAGAAAGGCGAGCTGACGGTCGACGACAGCGCCATTATCGGCATTATTCGTTACTACACTCGTGAGGCTGGCGTGCGTAGTCTGGAACGTGAAATTTCCAAACTGTGCCGGAAAGCGGTCAAGCAGTTGCTGCTGGATAAGTCACTGAAACACATTGTGATCAATGGCGATAACCTGCACGACTACCTGGGCGTACAGCGCTTTGACTATGGTCGCGCGGACAATGAAAACCGCGTGGGCCAGGTGACCGGTCTGGCGTGGACGGAAGTGGGCGGCGATCTGCTGACCATCGAAACCGCGTGCGTGCCGGGCAAAGGCAAGCTGACCTACACCGGTTCGCTGGGTGAAGTGATGCAGGAATCTATCCAGGCTGCGCTGACCGTGGTGCGCGCGCGCGCGGAAAAACTGGGTATTAATCCGGATTTTTACGAAAAACGCGACATTCACGTTCACGTCCCGGAAGGGGCGACGCCGAAAGACGGTCCAAGCGCCGGTATTGCGATGTGTACCGCGCTGGTTTCCTGCCTGACCGGTAACCCGGTGCGTGCCGATGTGGCGATGACCGGTGAGATCACCCTGCGTGGTCAGGTACTGCCGATCGGTGGGTTAAAAGAAAAACTTCTGGCTGCGCACCGTGGTGGTATTAAAACGGTCTTAATTCCGGATGAAAACAAACGCGACCTGGAAGAGATTCCGGACAATGTTATTGCCGATTTGGACATCCATCCGGTGAAACGCATTGAAGAGGTTCTGACTCTCGCATTGCAAAATGAACCCTCTGGAATGCAGGTTGTGACGGCAAAATAGTGACCTCGCGCAAAGAGCACTAATAAAAACAGGGCTGGCAGGCCATTTCGTACTTGCCAGCCTTTTTTTGTATAGCTAATTTAGATGACGGATTGGGCTTGCCATCATTATCGGGTGTTGTAAGGGCATGGCAGGCCTGATATAACTGCTGCGCGGTCGCACTTTGAAGGATTCTGGTGCGATATAAATTATAATGAGGAAGAGAAGAGTGAATAAATCTCAACTGATCGACAAAATTGCTGCAGGGGCTGATATCTCCAAAGCTGCGGCAGGGCGTGCGTTAGACGCAATTATTGCTTCTGTTACCGAATCTCTGAAAGAAGGGGATGACGTTGCGCTGGTAGGTTTTGGTACTTTTGCTGTTAAAGAGCGTGCTGCCCGTACTGGTCGCAACCCGCAAACAGGTAAAGAGATCGCCATTGCTGCCGCCAAAGTACCTGGTTTCCGTGCAGGTAAAGCACTGAAAGACGCAGTAAACTAAGCGTGATCCCCTTCCGGGGACAGGACTCAGTACAAGGGCGCATCAATTGATGTGCCTTTTTTGTTTTTGCAGCGATTTTCTCCACGTTGTGGGCTGACAATCGCCCCTGTTTCTTGTCACAATAGGCCTTTATGCGCAGCGTTCAGGAAACGCTATGCTGCGTAATGCGTATATACACAAAGGCATTCACGTTTCATCGGGGCAGTTAACGACGAGGCCGCGTGAAAGATGCCGTGTATAGTCACCTACAGCGGAGTGTGGTTACACCATGATGGACAGCTTACGCACGGCTGCTAACAGTCTCGTGCTCAAGATTATTTTCGGAATCATTATCGTGTCGTTCATTCTGACCGGCGTGAGTGGTTACCTGATTGGCGGAGGCAACAACTACGCCGCTAAAGTGAATGACCAGGAAATCAGCCGTGGGCAGTTTGAGAATGCGTTCAACAGCGAACGTAATCGCATGCAGCAACAGTTGGGCGACCAGTACTCTGAGCTCGCGGCAAACGAAGGTTACATGAAAACCCTGCGCCAGCAGACGCTCAATCGTCTGATTGATGAAGCGCTGCTTGACCAGTATGCCCGCGAACTCAAACTGGGCATCAGCGATGAGCAAGTGAAGCAGGCCATTTTCTCCACGCCGGCATTCCAGGTCGATGGCAAGTTTGATAACAACCGCTACAACGCGATTGTCAATCAGATGGGGATGACCGCCGACCAGTATGCGCAGGCCTTGCGTAACCAACTGACCACGCAGCAGCTTATCAGCGGCGTCGCCGGTACCGATTTTATGCTCAAAGGTGAGACGGATGAACTGGCGGCGCTGGTCGCTCAGCAGCGCGTCGTCCGTGAGGCCACAATTGACGTTAATGCCCTTGCAGCGAAGCAGTCGGTGACGGACCAGGAAGTGGCCAGCTACTACGAGCAGCACAAAAACAGCTTCATGACGCCGGAACAATTCCGCGTCAGCTACATCAAGCTGGATGCTGCTTCGATGCAAAAGCCGGTCAGTGATGAAGATATCCAGTCTTATTACGATCAGCATCAGGATCAGTTCACTCAGGCACAGCGTAGCCGTTACAGCATCATCCAGACTAAAACGGAAGATGAAGCGAAAGCGGTACTGGACGCGCTGAACAAAGGCGGTGACTTTGCTGCGCTGGCGAAAGAGAAATCTGCCGACATCATCTCTGCCCGCAACGGCGGCGATATGGGCTGGCTGGAAGACGCCACCACGCCGGATGAGCTGAAAAATGCCGGGCTGAAAGAGAAGGGTCAGCTTTCTGGCGTGATTAAATCCTCTGTCGGCTTCCTGGTGGTGCGTCTGGACGACATTCAGCCAGCGGTTGTGAAGCCGCTGAACGAAGTCCGCGATGATATCGCCGCGAAAGTGAAACAGGAAAAAGCGCTGGATGCTTACTTTGCTTTACAGCAGAAAGTGAGTGATGCGGCGAACAATGATACGGAATCTCTGGCAGGTGCCGAACAGGCGGCTGGCGCGAAAGCGGTACAGACGGACTGGTTCAGCCACGAGAGCCTGCCGGAAGAGCTGAATTTCAAACCGGTATCAGACGCCATATTTGATGGCGCTCTGGTGGGTGAAAACGGCGCGCCGGGCAGAAACTCCGATATCATCACCGTGGATGGCGATCGCGCGTTTGTTCTGCGTATCAGCGACCACAAAGCAGAGGCCGTGAAGCCGCTGTCTGAGGTGAAAGATCAGGTTACGGCGCTGGTTAAGCACAACAAGGCAGAGCAGCAGGCTAAACTGGATGCGGAAAAACTGCTGGTTGAGCTGAAGGCGGGTAAAGGCGCAGAAGCGATGAAAGCCGCCGGTCTGAGCTTTGGCGAGTCTAAAACGCTGAGCCGTACGGGCCAGGATCCGGTTAGCCAGGCGGCGTTTGGTCTGAGCCTGCCGGCGAAAGATAAGCCGAGCTATGGCATTGCCAACGATATGCAGGGCAATGTGGTTCTGCTGGCCCTGGACGACGTGAAAGCGGGCGCCATGCCGGAAGAGCAGAAGAAAGCGATGGTTCAGGGGATCACCCAGAACAATGCGCAGATTGTCTTTGAAGCGTTGATGAGTAACCTGCGTAAATCGGCGAAAATCAAAATCGGCGATGCGATGGATCAACAGCCGTAATCGTCGAGACGTCTCGCAAATCATTGCACAATCGTTGTAACACCTGAAGGCCGCTTTCGCGGCCTTTTCCATTTCTGACATTTGCCATTTGTTCGTTGGTTTTTGTCTCGTTATCGTGATTCCACTGTTCACTAACAAGGAGAAAACAGTATGAAACATGGAATCAAAGCGTTACTTATCACCCTTTCTTTCGCCTGCGTGGGTATGACACAAAGCGCACTGGCGGCGTCATTGACAGCGGCAGCGAAAAGCCCGGCGGTGGAGACCAGCGCACAAGCACCGGTTGCAGGGCAAAACAAAGCCGCGGTTCCGGCGAAAGCCAGCACCGAAGAGGGTACCAGGGTCAGCATCAATACCGCATCGGCAGAAGAGCTGGCGCGGGCGATGAACGGTGTTGGCCTGAAGAAAGCGCAGGCGATAGTCAGCTATCGTGAGGAGTACGGTCCGTTTAAAACGGTGGAAGATCTCAAGCAGGTGCCAGGGATGGGAAATTCGCTGGTAGAGCGTAATCTGTCAATTTTAACACTTTAATAACTTGCGCAGTGGCAAAAATTTGCCAGGATAGTAGAGAGGTCATACCAGTTATGGCCTCTCTACTTCCATTGAGTACATTCTTATAAAAAACGTAAGGTTTCTGCGCTATGCAAACACAGATTAAGGTTCGTGGTTATCATCTTGATGTCTATCAGCACGTGAATAATGCCCGCTATCTTGAGTTTCTGGAGGAAGCCCGCTGGGATGGCCTGGAGAGCAGCGATAGCTTTCAATGGATGACTGCCCACAATATCGCTTTCGTGGTGGTCAACATCAATATTAACTATCGCCGTCCGGCGGTTCTGAGTGATCTGCTGACCGTCACCAGCCAGGTGCAACAGCTAAACGGGAAAAGCGGTATTCTAAGCCAGGTGATTACGCTGGAACCGGAAGGACAGGTGGTGGCTGATGCGCTCATTACGTTCGTCTGTATCGATCTGAAATCGCAAAAAGCGCTGCCGCTGGAAGGGGAGTTACGCGATAAACTGGAGCAGATGGTGAAGTAGGTGTGGATGATCCAACTGTAGGCCGGATAAGGTGCCTGGCACCGCCATCCGGCGAAACCCGCAATTATTTCAAGCCGGTCTTCTGCTTCATTGCCGCCATTATGACCGGTTTATCCGCCAGGTAATGATTCAGGCCATTTGCGCGTAGATTACAGGCCGCACAGTGGCCGCAACCGTCGCCCTTAATGCCGTTGTAGCAGGTCAGCGTTTCTTCACGCACCAGATCCAGCTTGCCCCAATAATCTGCCAGCGCCCAGGTTTCGGCTTTATCAATCCACATTAGCGGCGTTTCAAAGCGGATATCTTTTGCCATCCCCAGTTTGATGGCGTGATTCAGCGCCTCGACAAAATCATTACGGCAGTCAGGGTAACCGGAGAAATCGGTCTCGCAGACGCCGGTAATCACCGCTTCTGCTTTTACCTGATAAGCATAAATCGCCGCCAGGGTCAGAAACAGAATATTGCGTCCAGGGACAAAGGTATTCGGGATTCCAGCGGCATCCGGTTCGTAATCCGGAACCGGGATGTTGTCACGAGTCAGGCTGCTGACTGCCAGTTCACTCAGCAGCGTCACGTCCAGTACTTTGTGCGCACGTGCGCCCAGTTTCAGGGCCAGATCACGCGCAACATCAATTTCCGCACGATGGCGCTGACCATAATCAAAGGTCACGCAATGCACTTCATCATACTGATGCAGCGCCTGCACCAGACAGGTGGTGGAGTCCTGCCCTCCACTGAAAACTACGACGGCACGTTTCATGGTTAATCCTGATAAATTGCTGTACACAAAATCATTCAAATAGCATCAAGGCGACAAGTCTGAGAATCTCCTGGCGTTTACCTAAGTAAATGATAGGGGTGAACAGACGTAGCCAATAAAGAGGCAGTTTGAAGGATGACGTGTATAAAGTCGCTATGGTAGCGCCTGAGTTGCCCGGCGACCAGCTTCTTCACGACGCCGGTGGCGGTAGCCAGGCTTCGGTGAACTCAAACCAGCCGCGCGGATTTAGCCGCACCCCGTTCACACCTGGCGGCGCGCTGATGCGGTAGTGATAGTTAAACAGCGGCGTCAGCGTGGCGTCATCCATCAGGCTGGCGAAAACTTGCCGCAGCGCGGCATAGCGATGATCCTCTTCCGGTCTGATTTGCAGCGCATCCAGCGTGGCCTGAAGATGGGAGAACGCCGGCGCATCAAGCACGTGCGGCCAGAGTGAATCACAGCGCAACCACTGTTCGAGAGTATACTCGGGCGCTTCGCCAATCAGGCGGTCTCCCATCATCAGATCCGCTTCGGCAAGCCGTTGGCAGCCATCCCAGGTTTTCGCGTTATGAAAAATCAGCGTCAGTTCGCAGCCGAGGGTTGCCAGCGTGTGGCGCAGGTGCTCTGCCATGGTATGCAGTTCAACTGGCAGGTGATAAACCAGCGTCATCTTTTTCGGCAGTTCAACCGTTTCCAGTCCCTCCCACTGCGGGATTTCCCAACCAGGCAACAGTTCGTTGCAGGGTGTAATCAGGTTTTCTCTCACATCCAGCGTTTGCAGCAGTGAAGAACGATGAATGAGGCTGATCAGCCGACGAGCCTGTCGTGACGTCAGGCGGGGGCTTTTTTTCAGCGCGAGATAGCAAAAACCAAGGCTGATGCCGGTACTTACCGGGCTTACCGTGGCGAGTTCTTCGGGTTTGCCAATGGTTATCTGCACCGGATGGCGACAGCTGGTACCCAGATCCTGCTCAAAAAGCTGAGGGGTGATCCAGTATTCAATGGCTTTCAGCAGCGGGTGTACGAGATGGTAATGGTCATGGCTTTCCAGACGTACCAGTTCCGGCGTAAACAGCGTCAGACGGAAAGGCCCCGTCCCAGTGACGGGATGTTCCGGATGTGCCAGCAAGCTGCCGTAGCTCGCCAGCCGATGCGCCAGCCAGAAATCCGGGCGGTGCAGGATAAACGTCAGGCACTGAGGATGCGTCACCTCAATGTACTTCACGCTGATAAACAGCCGGTTCAGCGCCGGGAGTTCGCGCAACATCAGCAGTCGCTGATGCAGTTGCGCGGTCTCTACCGCGTCGCCGTTGTGCCAGAACAGCGTTGAACGAATATAAAAGTCCCAGCGCAACCCGTCGGCGGAGATGTCCCAGTGGTGGGCTAAATCTCCGCAGGGAAGCTGGGTCTGACTGTCAAAACGGGTCAGGCCGGAGAAAATCTGCCCCGCCAGATGTTGCTCGGCGCGACCGGGAAGAAAACCAGAATGCAGCGGTTCAAGCTGACGGTAATAGGGAATACGCAGCGTGGGCGTGTCGTTTTGCCATTGACCCCCCATAAAGGGCTGCAGCATGGCCCGCAGTTCACCAGGCGCCAGTTGCGCCAGCTCCAGTACGCTAAGCTGCTGGCCCTTTTCCAGCGCCTGTTCCATCATCGCCGTGCGCAATGATTCCGGGGTCACCAGAAAACGCAGTTGCCCGCGCTTACCGCGCCCGGACTGCGCCTCCCAGACCAGCCAGCCAGATTCCTGCGCCTGACGTAACAGCGTGCGGACGTGTCGCTCGCTACAGAAGCAGCGTTCAGCCAGTTCTCCGACGGTCACGTTCTGCGGCTCGCCGTTAGAAGGCTGCCAGAGTCGCTGATACTGATTAAGTCGATTGAGAAGTCGCATATAAACCCGGAACAATTCCTTTTATCTATTCACTATTACTTCCGTATATATCAGGTAATACTCAATCACAAGTTAATCCGTCACAGAGTGGAGAAAGAGATGGCGCGCCTGGCTGCATTTGATATGGATGGCACCCTGTTGATGCCAAATCACCTTTTGGGGGATGAAACGCTCTCCACCCTGGCGCGACTGCGCGAACGCGACATAACTCTGACGTTTGCCACCGGGCGCCATGTGCTGGAAATGCGCCATATTCTCGGCACCTTTTCACTCGATGCTTTTCTGATTACCGGTAACGGGACGCGTATCCACTCGCTGGAAGGTGAGGTGCTGCACCGTCAGGATCTGGATCCGGCTGTTGCTGAGATCGTCCTGCATCAGCGCTGGGACACACAGGCGAGCATGCATGTCTTCAACGATAACGGCTGGTTTACCGGACAAGAGATCCCCGAGATGCTGCACGCCCACGTCTATAGCGGGTTTCGCTATCAGATCGTGGATGTCGCGCGAATCCCGGCAGATCGGGTGACTAAAGTTTGCTTCTGTGGCGATCATGACGATTTGACGCGGCTGAAAATTCAGCTTGAAGAGGTGTTAGGCGCGCGAGCTCATCTTTGCTTCTCAGCGGTCGATTGCCTGGAAGTGCTGCCGGTGGGTTGTAACAAAGGTTCTGCGCTGGAGGTACTGAGCGGTCATCTGGGCCTGACGCTGGCGGAATGCATGGCGTTTGGCGACGCCATGAACGATCGCGAAATGCTCGGCAGCGTCGGGCACGGCCTGATCATGGGCAATGCCATGCCGCAACTTATTGCCGAACTTCCTCATTTACCGGTGATTGGCCATTGTCGCAATCAGGCGGTATCTCACTTTTTGACACATTGGCTGGATTATCCAAATCGACCTTATTCCCCCGAATGAGAGACCCTACCAGCACCGGGCGTTCAGCCCGGTTTTTTTTGATTTAATTCACATTCAGCAACCGGGCGAGTTCTGCTTTCGACGCAGTGAGATCGCCAATATGCGTGCTTACCCATTCGGCATGGTAGTAGGTGTCCAGATAGCGCTCGCCACTGTCACACAGTAGTGTCACCAGCGAGCCGGTTTCTCCGGCTTCGCGCATGCGGGCGGCGAGTTGCAGCATGCCCCACATGTTGGTGCCTGTTGAGGCTCCCACTTTGCGACCCAACTGCGTTTCCAGCCAGTGCGCGGTCGCCACGCTGGCGGCATCAGGGACGCGCAACATCTCATCGACCACGTCGGCAATGAATGACGGTTCGACGCGCGGACGGCCAATCCCCTCAATTTTACTGCCGACAGGGCTGCGCAGCGTAGCATCACGCGTTTGCCAGAAAGGCAGGAAAACCGAGTTTTCCGGATCCACCACCATCAATTTTGTATCGTAACCCTGGCAGCGGATGTAGCGGCCAATGGTCGCGGAGGTCCCGCCGGTTCCGGCGCTCATCACAATGTGTTTCGGTACGGGATGCGGTTCGCACTGCATCTGGCGGAAGATGCTGTCGGCGATATTGTTGTTACCGCGCCAGTCGGTGGCGCGTTCGGCATAGGTGAACTGATCCATATAATGGCCGTTCAACTCGTGCGCCAGCTGTTCTGACGCAGCATAAATCTCGCAGGCGCTGTCCACGAAATGGCAGCGTCCACCGTAAAATTCAATCTGTTCAATTTTCCGTTTGGCCGTGCAGGCGGGCATGACGGCGATAAATGGCAGTCCCAGCAGACGGGCGAACCAGGCTTCGGATACCGCCGTTGATCCGGAAGAGGATTCGATAATGGTTGTGCCTTCCTTAATCCAGCCGTTGCACAACCCATAAATGAACAGCGAACGCGCCAGCCGGTGCTTCAGGCTACCGGTCGGGTGGGTGCTTTCATCTTTCAGATAGAGCTGGATCCCCGGAAAAGCGGGTAACAGCAGGCGGATAAGATGCGTATCAGCCGAGCGCTGATAATCCGCGTTAATCTCATTGATGGCATTTTTAACCCAGGTGCTGTTCATCATTAATATCCATTTGTCATTTTGTGCCAAGAGTAGCGAAAAGCACGGAAAAAATTGTTGCCATTTAACCTTTAAAATAGAATGTAAGGAGAAAATTCTTCTCTGAGGTGCCGGTATGTTAGATAAAATTGACCGTAAGCTACTTGCATTGATGCAACAGGACTGCACCCTCTCTTTGCAGGCGCTGGCGGATGCCGTTAATCTGACCACCACACCCTGCTGGAAGCGCCTCAAACGCCTGGAAGATGAGGGTATTCTGCTGGGAAAAGTCGCGTTGCTTGACCCGGAAAAACTGGGGTTGGGGTTAACTGCCTTTGTGCATATCAAAACCCAGCATCACAGCAGTGACTGGTATTGCCGCTTCGTGACGGTGGTCAGTGAAATGCCGGAGGTGCTGGGCTTCTGGCGCATGGCCGGTGAATACGACTACCTGATGCGGGTCCAGGTGGCCGACATGAAGCGTTATGACGACTTCTACAAACGTCTGGTAAACAGCGTTCCCGGTCTGTCGGACGTCACGTCGAGCTTTGCCATGGAACAGATTAAATACACCACTGCGCTGCCAATCGAATAACTCTCCCGGCACGATTTGCCGGAAAATCAGGTCAGGACATAATACGTGCGATTATTTGCTCAATTAAGCTGGTATTTTCGCCGGGAGTGGCGTCGCTACCTCGGGGCGGTTGCTTTGCTTATCCTCATCGCTATTCTGCAACTCATTCCGCCAAAAGTGGTCGGTATTGTGGTGGATGGCGTATCCACACAACACTTTACGCCGCAACAGGTCGTGATGTGGATTGGCACCATCGCCCTGATTGCTGTTGTGGTCTATCTGTTGCGCTACGTCTGGCGCGTGCTGCTGTTTGGTGCCTCTTACCAACTGGCGGTGGAGCTACGCGAAGATTATTACCGCCAGCTCAGTCGCCAGCATCCTGAATTTTATCTGCGCCACCGTACCGGTGATTTAATGGCCCGCGCTACCAATGACGTCGATCGCGTGGTCTTTGCCGCAGGGGAAGGGGTTCTGACGCTGGTGGATTCGCTGGTGATGGGCTGTGCGGTGCTGATCGTAATGTCCACACAGATCAGCTGGCAGCTCACGCTGTTTGCCCTGCTGCCGATGCCGGTGATGGCGCTGATGATCAAACGCTACGGCGATCGTCTGCATGACCGTTTCAGGCTGGCGCAGGCGGCATTCTCCAGTCTCAATGACCGTACCCAGGAGAGCCTGACCAGCATTCGCATGATCAAAGCCTTTGGTCTGGAGGAGCGGCAGTCCGCGCTGTTTGCCGCTGACGCGGAAGATACCGGGAAGAAAAACATGCGCGTGGCGCGCATTGATGCCCGCTTTGATCCGACGATTTATATCGCCATCGGCACGGCGAACCTGCTGGCTATCGGCGGCGGCAGTTGGATGGTCGTGCAAGGCTCGCTGACGCTGGGACAACTGACCAGCTTCATGATGTACCTCGGGCTGATGATTTGGCCGATGCTGGCGCTGGCGTGGATGTTTAACATCGTTGAGCGTGGCAGCGCGGCTTATGGCCGTATTCGCGCGATGCTGGCCGAAGCGCCGGTGGTGAATGATGGGAGCGAACCGGTGCCGGAAGGGCGGGGCGAACTGGCGGTGGCGATCCGCGCGTTCAGCTATCCGCAAACCACGCATCCGACGCTGGAAAACGTCAATTTTCAGCTTAAGCCTGGACAGATGCTGGGCATCTGCGGGCCGACCGGCGCGGGGAAAAGTACCGTGCTGTCGCTGATTCAGCGCCATTTCGATATCACCCAGGGGGATATTCGCTTTCATGACATTCCTCTGCCGCGCCTGCAACTGGACAGCTGGCGCAGCCGGCTGGCGGTGGTCAGTCAGACGCCATTCCTGTTTTCGGATACCGTGGCTAATAACATTGCGCTGGGCTGCCCCAGCGCCACGCAACAGGACATTGAACATGTGGCGCGTTTAGCCAGCGTACATGAGGATATTCTTCGCCTGCCGCAGGGCTACGATACCGAAGTCGGCGAGCGCGGCGTGATGCTCTCCGGCGGGCAGAAACAGCGTATCTCCATTGCGCGGGCGCTGTTGCTGAATGCCGAAATCCTGATCCTGGACGACGCCCTGTCGGCGGTGGATGGGCGAACGGAGCATCAGATCCTGCACAATCTGCGCCAGTGGGGAGAAGGGCGAACGGTGATTATCAGTGCGCACCGCCTCTCGGCGCTGACCGAAGCGAGCGAAATCATCGTGATGCAGCATGGGCATATCACGCAGCGCGGCGATCACGAGGCGCTGGTACAGCAAACAGGCTGGTATCGTGATATGTACCGTTATCAGCAACTGGAAGCGGCGCTCGATGAGGCGCCGGAAAATAACGAGGAGGCGGCAAATGCGTAGTTTTGGGCAGTTATGGCCGACCCTCAAACGCCTGCTGGCCTATGGTTCTCCGTGGCGAAAACCGCTAGGCGTTGCGGTGATTATGCTGTGGGTCGCGGCGGCCGCAGAAGTCAGTGGGCCACTGCTGATCAGTTACTTCATCGACAACATGGTGGCCAAAAGTAACCTGCCGCTGGGAATGGTGGCCGGGCTGATTGCCGCCTATCTCGGGCTGCAGATCCTCGCTGCCAGCCTGCACTATGCTCAGTCGCTGTTGTTTAACCGCGCAGCAGTCGGCGTGGTGCAGCAATTGCGTACCGACGTGATGGATGCCGCGCTGCGCCAGCCGTTGAGTGAATTTGACACGCAGCCCGTCGGGCAGCTCATTTCGCGCGTCACCAACGATACTGAAGTGATCCGTGATCTGTATGTCACGGTCGTGGCGACGGTTCTGCGCAGCGCTGCCCTGATTGGCGCGATGCTGGTGGCAATGTTCAGTCTTGACTGGCGCATGGCGCTGGTGGCGATCCTGATCTTTCCGGCGGTGCTGGTGGTGATGATTATCTATCAGCGTTACAGCACGCCGATTGTCCGCCGCGTACGGGCTTATCTCGCCGATATCAACGACGGCTTCAACGAAGTCATCAACGGCATGAGCGTGATCCAGCAGTTTCGCCAGCAGGCGCGCTTTGGTGAACGCATGGGCGAAGCCAGCCGCTCGCATTATCTGGCGCGTATGCAGACGCTGCGTTTAGATGGCTTCTTATTGCGGCCTCTGCTGAGCCTGTTTTCCGCGCTCATTCTTTGTGGTCTGCTGATGCTATTCAGTTTTACGTCAGCAGGGACAATAGAAGTCGGGGTGCTCTACGCCTTTATCAGTTATCTGGGACGCCTGAATGAACCGCTGATCGAACTGACCACCCAGCAGTCGATGTTGCAGCAGGCCGTGGTGGCCGGGGAGCGCGTGTTTGAACTGATGGACGGGCCGCGCCAGCGTTACGGGCAGGACCCGCGCCCGCTGGCGTCCGGGCAGATTGACGTTGAGGATGTGTCGTTCGCCTATCGCGACGATAATCTGGTGCTGCAAAATGTCACTCTTTCCGTACCGTCCCGCAGTTTTGTCGCGCTGGTGGGGCATACCGGCAGCGGTAAAAGCACTCTCGCCAGCCTGCTGATGGGTTACTACCCGTTAAGTCAGGGGGAGATTCGCCTTGACGGGCGTCTATTAAATTCGCTGAGTCACAGCGTGTTACGTCAGGGCGTGGCGATGGTGCAGCAGGACCCGGTGGTGATGGCGGATTCATTCCTGGCGAACGTGACGCTGGGGCGGGACATCACCGAAGAACAGGTGTGGCAGGCGCTGGAGACGGTGCAACTGGCAGAACTGGCACGCGGGATGAGTGAAGGCATTCATACCCAGCTTGGCGAGCAGGGGAACACGCTCTCTGTCGGGCAGAAACAACTGCTGGCGCTGGCGCGAGTGTTGGTGGCAACGCCGCAGATCCTGATCCTCGACGAAGCGACCGCCAGCATCGATTCCGGTACCGAGCAGGCCATTCAGCATGCGCTGGCCGCCGTGCGCGAACACACCACGCTGGTGGTGATTGCGCACCGACTGTCGACCATTGTCGAGGCGGACACCATTCTGGTGCTTCATCGTGGACAGGCGGTAGAGCGTGGCACTCATCAGCAGCTGCTTGCGGCGCAAGGGCGCTACTGGCAGATGTATCAGCTCCAGCTTGCTGGCGAAGAGCTGGCAGCCAGCGTTCGCGAGGAGTCGCTTCCCGCCTGATGCACCGCCGCTGCCGGGTCGCTTCGGTGGTGGTGCAAAAATGTAACGCATCATGCACTGTCATGGTGCGTTTTTCTTTTCCCGCTCCGTTTTCCTTTCTGAATCGCCCGCCAGACGGCCTGTAGAACAGACATCGGCTCCGCTTTTTCAATTCTGGCATACCCCTTGCAATACCTCAGTCGTGTAGTCGCACCATATGCCGAATTCTGACTGGAGGGGATCTATGAAGCTGGTTACCGTGGTAATCAAACCGTTCAAACTGGAAGACGTTCGCGAAGCGCTCTCTTCTATTGGTATTCAAGGGCTGACCGTCACCGAAGTGAAAGGGTTCGGACGTCAGAAGGGTCATGCCGAGCTCTATCGGGGTGCAGAGTACAGCGTCAACTTCCTGCCTAAAGTGAAGATTGATGTGGCCATTGCCGACGACCAGCTGGATGAAGTGATCGATGTCATCAGCAAGGCGGCCTACACCGGAAAAATTGGCGACGGCAAAATTTTCGTCGCGGAGCTGCAACGCGTCATTCGTATTCGCACCGGCGAAGCTGACGAAGCGGCGCTGTAAAGCCTGGCACACAGTAACGGGAAACGACAAAATGAAGATAGCAACGATGAAAACGGGCCTTGCAACGCTGGCGCTGCTGCCAGGTCTCGCGATGGCTGCTCCGGCAGTGGCGGATAAAGCCGATAACGCCTTTATGATGATTTGTACCGCGCTGGTGCTGTTTATGACCATACCGGGTATCGCCCTGTTCTACGGCGGTTTGATCCGCGGGAAGAACGTCCTGTCGATGCTGACGCAGGTCACCGTCACCTTCGCGCTGGTGTGCATCATGTGGGTGGTGTTTGGCTATTCACTGGCGTTCGGTGAAGGGAACAGCTTCTTCGGTAACTTCAACTGGGTGATGTTGAAAAACATTGAACTGACCGCCGTAATGGGCAGTATCTACCAGTATATTCACGTTGCTTTCCAGGGATCGTTTGCCTGTATTACCGTCGGCCTGATCGTCGGTTCGCTGGCAGAACGCATTCGTTTCTCAGCCGTCCTGATCTTCGTGGTGGTCTGGCTGACCCTCTCCTACATTCCGATTGCCCATATGGTATGGGGTGGTGGTTTGCTGGGATCGCACGGTGCGCTGGACTTTGCCGGTGGTACCGTCGTGCACATCAACGCCGCCATTGCTGGCCTGGTGGGGGCCTACCTGATTGGCAAACGTGTGGGCTTCGGCAAAGAGGCGTTCAAACCGCATAACCTGCCGATGGTTTTTACCGGCACGGCGATCCTCTATATCGGCTGGTTCGGTTTTAACGCCGGTTCTGCGGGGACGGCGAACGAAATTGCCGCGCTGGCTTTTGTGAACACCGTTGTTGCCACTGCCGCCGCGATTCTCGGCTGGATCTTCGGCGAGTGGGCGCTGCGCGGTAAACCGTCTCTGCTGGGCGCATGCTCGGGGGCGATTGCCGGTCTGGTTGGTGTAACGCCTGCCTGTGGTTACATCGGTGTCGGTGGCGCGTTAATCATCGGCGTGGTGGCTGGCGTGGCTGGGCTGTGGGGCGTGACAATGCTCAAACGCCTGCTGCGTGTTGATGACCCGTGTGATGTGTTCGGTGTTCACGGTGTCTGCGGGATTGTCGGTTGCATTCTTACCGGGGTCTTTGCCTCAAGTGCGCTGGGCGGTGTGGGCTTTGCTGAAGGGGTGACGATGGGGCATCAGCTGCTGGTGCAGCTTGAGAGTATCGCCATCACGATCGTCTGGTCTGGCGTCGTGGCCTTCATCGGCTACAAGCTGGCGGATATGACCGTCGGTCTGCGCGTACCGGAAGAGCAAGAGCGCGAAGGGCTGGATGTGAACAGCCACGGCGAGAATGCCTACAACGCATAACAGAAATATGCCCGGTTAACGTAACCGGGCAACGCGGGATACCGCCGGATGCGCAGCAACGCCATCCGGCATTTTTTTAGTTGTGATTACGCATTACCCCTTCCTGCACAGTCGAGGCCACCAGTTTGCCATCCTGCGTGTAAAACTCGCCGCGGACAAATCCGCGCGCGCTGGAGGCCGACGTGCTTTCCACGCTGTACAGCAGCCATTCATTCAAATCAAACGGACGGTGGAACCACATGGAATGGTCGATCGTGGCAATCTGAATCCCTTTTTCCAGGAAACCAATGCCGTGAGGCTGCAGGGCAACGGGCAGGAAATTGAGATCGGAGGCGTAACCCAGCAGATACTGATGAACGCGAATGTCGTTGGGTAACGCACCATTTGCGCGGATCCACACCTGGCGCGTGGGTTCTGCCACATGGCCTTTTAGCGGGTTATGAAACTCTACGGGGCGCACTTCCAGCGGACGATCGCAGAGAAATTTGTCTTTTAAAATCGGCGGCAGCAGATGCGCCACCGTTCGGGCTATATCAGTTTCTGATGTTAATCCTTCCGGTGCAGGGGCATGCGGCATGGTTTTCTGATGTTCAAAACCGGACTCTGGCGCCTGGAATGAGGCGGTCATGTAAAAGATTGGCTTCCCGTTCTGGATAGCGGCAACGCGGCGGGCGCTGAAGCTGTTGCCGTCGCGCAGGACTTCCACGTCATAAATAATCGGTCGCTGGCTATCGCCTGGGCGTAAAAAATAGCTGTGAAACGAGTGGACCAGGCGTTCTTCTGGTACCGTTTCTTTCGCCGCATACAGCGCCTGACCGACGACCTGTCCACCAAATACCTGACGCAACCCTAAGTCTTCACTTTGGCCCCGAAAGAGTCCTTCCTCAATTTTTTCCAGATTCAACAATGTCAGCAAATTGTTCAGTGCCTGACTCATACATGCTCTCCAGGTAACAACGACGCCGAAGCGAGATAGGCAGAGTATAACGCAATTTTGAAAGTGGTCCGATGGGTGCAATAGTCTGAAAAACTGACCAATTCCAGGCAAAAATAAGTGATATGTGCCACACTTAGCTACGTTACGTTTTTGTTAACCACTCTTCCGGCGGGAGGAAAACCCGCTGGTGCAGAGATGATAAGGAGAATTTAATGAAGCTCATGCACATGGTAAGTGGTTTAGCGGTTGCGGTTGCTCTGGCTGCCTGCGCGGATAAAAGCGCGGATATCCAGACGCCAGCGCCGAACCCAAACACTTCAGCAACGGCCACACAGCCTGTTATTCAGCAACCTAATGTCTCGGGTACCGTATGGATCCGTCAGAAAGTGGCATTGCCGCCTGACGCCGTGCTAACCGTGACCCTGTCGGATGCGTCGCTCGCCGACGCCCCGTCGAAAGTTCTGTCCCAGAAAGCGGTTCGTACCGAAGGGAAACAGGCGCCATTCAGCTTCGTTCTGCCGTTTAACCCGGCTGACGTGCAGCCGAATGCCCGTATTCTGCTGAGTGCGGCAATTACGGTGAATGACAAACTGGTGTTTATTACCGATACCGTTCAGCCGGTCATCAACCAGGGCGGCACGAAAGCCGATCTGACTCTGGTACCGGTCCAGCAGACGGAAGTTCCTGTGCAGGCAAGCGGTGGGGCAGCGACGACAGTGCCTTCAACCTCGCCAACGCAGGTCAACCCGTCTTCAGCGGTGCCTGCCCCGACACAGTACTAAGGTCTGTCTGACCCTCTCCACCCGGAGAGGGTTAATAATTCCAGCGATACCGCTGCAAATCGATCAGCCCACTCCCGGACACCACAATACCTTCCGCCAGTAATGCCTGCCGTTGTCGCTGTAGATCGGGACCGGTGAGTGAAATTGCGCCGTGCCGATTCACCACCCGATGCCAGGGCAGGGTGCTGCCTTCGGGGAGGCGTTTAAGTACGCCGCCGACCTGTCTGGCCGCGCGCGGAGAACCTGCGAGCATCGCGATGTCGCCATAGGTGGTGACACAGCCTTCGGGAATGGAGGCAACGATTTGCCAGACGCGCTGAGGGAAAGTGTCTTGTCTGTCCATGGTCTCTTCCTGCGGTAATCCTTCAGCATAATCTGGAATGGCGGGCGCGGGAAGTTCCATTGCGCAAGAAACCAGCATCTGACCGCCGATGGCTTGCAATTACAGGGGGCAGCAGTGATAATGCGCCTGCGCGTTGGTTAACAACGCTCTCAATGGGGGCTCTGTTGGTTCTCCCGCAACGCTACTCTGTTTACCAGGTCAGGTCCGGAAGGAAGCAGCCAAGGCAGATGACGCGTGTGCCGGGATGTAGCTGGCAGGGCCCCCACCCATTTCTGCCATCCGGCATCACATCTTCGTTTTTTCTTCTTGTTGTTGTCATGATTTTGTCATTTTTTTGTCATCAAATGCTGGCAGAGTGTTTTGTGGATGTTAGATCCTGGCGCTAAGTTCTCTTTTCACGCCGTGGCGATCCTGTCGTCGCCGGAACCGTGCTTTTGCCTGTCCACAAGGATCCTTACGATGGCTACTGCAGTACTGAATGTCAAAATAGATGAGACGTTAAAAGAAAAACTTCGTCATTACGCTGAGCTGAATAATGAGAATTTAAGCATCACGACAGAAAAACTGCTGCTGATAGCCTTCGACGTTGCGGCAGAGGCGGGGGTCTCGGCTGGCGATATCGATAGCCAACACACGGAAGAGTCGTTTGTTGAGCCACTGACTCCTAAAGAAATCAAAGCATTGCGCAGACTACTGAAGAAGAAAAAATGAAACAGCAAACGCTCTCCATCGCCAGTAACTATGGCGAAGCCTGTGAACTGCTCCGCTCGGGTTATGTTAAGCATGTTTGCCTGAGCTGGAACGTCGGCAGCGATGAATTTTTCCGTATAGCCTCAGACTGGTGCGATGCCGGCGCCAAAATAAAGAAAGAGGGCGATAACTTTGTTATTTCCCTCAAGGGTTTTCCGGTTCCTCGTCAGCATTAAATAATCTTACGCACCTTACCGCTGCCGGACTGCAGACGCAGTGTTTCCCAGATCGGTTCAAGGGTGTTAAACGCCGCGCGCAGAGGCTCTTCCGGCAAGGCAAACGGCATACGTAAGAAACGATCAAACGCGCCCGCGAGCCCAAAGCGGGTGCCTGTTCCGAGTTGAATCCCGACGCTTTCCGCCCGTGTGGCGAAAAGCGTCGCTAGCGTATCCGGCAGTTCTACCCAGAAGGATAATCCGCCCTGTGGTTGCTGATAGCGCCACTCGGGAAAGTGCCTGCGCATCAGCGTGTCGCAGAGTGCGCGCCGCGCGGCGAGCTGTTGTCTGCGCTGCGGCAAAAATGAATCGGCATTATCCAGTAGCCACGTGGTGGCAAGTTGTTCGATGATCGGCGAGCCCAAATCGACCGTATCCCGGGTTTGCACCAGCGCGGCGATAGTGCGCGATGGTGCACGCACCCAGCCCAGACGCAGTCCTCCCCAGAAACTCTTGCCCGCCGAACCCAGCATAATTACCGGGGCGTCGCGGTGATACGCCGCCAGCGGCGGGGGCGGTGGGGCGTCGTACCAGAGGTTCACCATCGTTTCGTCGATCACCAGCGTCGTACGGGTACGGACAGCGATATCCGCAATGACTTGCCGCGTCTCATCATCCATACACCGCCCGGTGGGATTGTGAAAATCCGGCATCAGATAGGCCATTCTCGGTGCGGTCTGGGCGATCGTCGCAGCCAGTCCATCCGTATCCCAACCCTGTTCGGGTAATGACACGCCCACCGGTCTACAGGAAGCCCCCTGAATGGCCGCAATCGCCAGCGGGTACGTCGGATGATCGACCACTACCCGATCGCCGGGGCCGGTCAGTAAGCGCAGGATCAGCGCCAGACCGCTGACCGCGCCGTTAACGACCATGATTTCATCCGCCGTTGTCGGAAGGCCACGCGTACAGTAATGATGGGCCAGCGATTCGCGCAAACAGAGTAATCCCTGCGGCTGATAGCCCGACGTCAGCAAATGCGGAGGCATCGCAACCAGCGCCTGTTGATAAGCCTGATGGATTTCAGGCCCCGCACTGAGGGCGGCGGTGGAGAGATCCAACGCCATCGAGGTACCGGTGCGCGTCGGCACTTCGCGGATATGACCTGGCAGAACCACGCGCGACCCACTGCCGTGCCGACTCTCCAGATATCCCTCTTCCCGCAATTGCGCCAGCGCGCTGGCCACGGTGGTCCGGCTGACGTCGAGTACCGTAGCCAGTTCGCGTTCTCCGGGCAAACGGCTGTCGAGCGCCAGGCGCCCGTCGAGGATCAGCAGACGCAACGCTTCTGCCAGTTGCCGCCAGAGCGGGGTTCTTGCGGCGCTGTCCTGCCAGTGCCCAAGCAGGCGCTGGAGAGATTGACTTCCATAACGACGTGATGACATTGCAGTCCACTTTTTCAAAACTGGTCATTAATCATAGTGCCAATTACAGCGATGATGAAGGCTATCTGAACGGGGAGGGTGAAAATGGGGCGTCGTCTGGTTCAACTTTACTTTGGGCTGGCTCTGTATGGGGTATCAACCGCGATGTTTGTGCGTGCGGATTTAGGGGCCGACCCGTGGAATGTGTTCCATCTGGGGCTGGCGAATTTGTTGTCGATGAAGATTGGCGTGGTGATGATTATCGTCGGTGCGTTGGTGCTTTTGTTGTGGATCCCTCTGCGTCAACGTCCAGGGCTGGGAACGCTCAGCAACGTGATTGTGATTGGGCTTGCCGCCGATGCCGCACTGGCGGTGATGCCAGCGTTTTCCTCTCTCGTAGTGCGTAGCCTTATGCTGGTGGCGGCCGTGGTGGTAAACGCCCTGGCGACGGGGATGTACATTGGCGCGGGTTTTGGCGCCGGGCCGAGAGACGGCCTGATGACCGGCATTCACGCCCGTACGGGATGGTCGGTGCGTACAATCCGTACGGCGATTGAAGTTTCTGTTTTACTGAGTGGTTGGCTGCTCGGCGGTACGCTTGGCGTCGGAACCGTGCTGTATGCGCTGGCGATTGGGCCGCTGATCCAGATCTGCCTGCCGTGGTTTCGCTACAAACCCCGGGCGCGGATTCAGACGGCATAGACCGGAGAGGGCGACTAAACTTATTCACGACTGACGCGGCTGGAATTGGCTTGCCGCGCGGTGGACTTCGGAGGTTTTTCTCATGAAGTACGTGGATGGATTTGTCCTTGCCGTACCTGCCGAAAACAAGGAGGCTTATAAGGCGATGGCGGCAAAAGCAGCACCGCTGTTCAAGGAGTTTGGCGCGCTCCGCATTGTGGAATGCTGGGCCGAGGATGTGCCTGATGGCAAACTCACCGATTTTCGTATGGCGGTGAAAGCTGAGGAGCACGAAGAAGTGGTATTCAGTTGGATTGAATACCCGTCGAAAGAGGTGCGGGATGCGGCAAATCAAAAGATGATGACCGATCCGCGCATGAAGGCGTTCGGTGAGTCGATGCCGTTTGATGGAAAACGCATGATTTACGGCGGATTCTCACCCATTATCGACGACTAGCGTGACTGGCTGTGCGGCGTGCCGCCAGCCATCTCCGCGTTATAAGCGTTTTTCCGCCCACAGAATAAATGCTTCCTTGGGTAGCGCTTTGCTGTAAAGCCAGCCCTGCCCGTAGTGGACGCCGTGCTGGCGCAGCCAGTCTTCCTGATTGGCCGTTTCAATCCCTTCCGCCACCATTTTCAGCTTCAGCGTTTTGGCCATTTCGATGATATGCGGCGTCACGTTTTTGTACTCCAGCGCATCGACAAACGATTTGTCGATTTTCAGGATATCCACGTCCAGATTCTGCAAATAGCTGAGGCTGGAATAACCAGTACCAAAATCATCAATATAGATGGCATGTCCCGCCTTACGGTAGCGGGCGACAATGGGTGAACTGGTTTTCGGATCGGCAAATCCCCGTTCCGTCAGTTCCAGAGCTATCTGTGAAGGGGCAAGCTGATACCGGTTAAGCAGTTTACTGAGCAACGTCGGGAGCTTTTCAGAGGCGAGATCCGCCGCTTCAATATTAATGGAAATATGCTGTTTGGGATGCAGTTTCAGCCATGTCCCCATATCCTCAAACACCGTTTCGATGATTAAACGGGTGAGTGGTTCGGTAAGCCCGGTCTGTTCGGCCAGGGTGATAAAAATATCGGGTGACAGGTAGCTGCCGTCGGTTTGCGGCCAGCGTGCCAGCGCTTCAGCACCGACGATTTTCCCGGTGGATAACGAAATAATGGGCTGGTAGTGAACCTTAATGTCCCGGTTATTGATGGCATCCTGTAATCGGTGATGGGGGGACTGGAGACGGCGCAGAATGCGCAGAATAAAGGCGGCGGCCAGCAGACCGATCAGCGTGCCGGCGGGAACCCAGATCAGCGCCTGCCGGTACCAGATTTTTTGTAGTGGGAGGGTCGACGCCCAACTGACAATGGTAATGCCCATCTCCGGGAAAGGGCGAATTTCATAGATAATGCCATGACTTTCCAGGTGGCGAGGCGTGGTTTCCTGAGTAAATTGCAGAATATTCGGTGCGAGCGCGCTGCTGCTGGCAATGACGGTATTGTGTTTTACGCCAATAATCGCAACATCGATCTGCCAGGTGCCAAAAGGAACCACGTCGATAAAAGAGGCGGGATCAATCATCACGATATAGTCGCCATAGCCCAGTGCTGCCATATAGCGCTCGATCCCCAGATCGTTATGCGCGGTAAACCAGGCGCGATAGCCGTCGTTGGTGATTTTCATGGGCGGAGGGAAGGCCGAGGTATAACTTTCCTGCTCCAGGGATGAGCAAACCGGCATGTTGTTGCGCAGATACAGCACTTCCTGGACATAGCGATAGCTGAAGGAAAGTCTCCGCATAGCCAGTAAATGTTCACGTGAGCACGGCGCGCTATTCACGGCGTCAATCTGCTGTAATGCCTGTTTTGCCTGGGCCACCACACGTTCAGTACGTTCAGAGACGCGCGATGAGTAGGTATCCAGTTCCTCGATGAATTTCTTTTCGACCTGACGATGAGCGAGCCAAACACTCAAACCGACCGGAACCAACACGGCGAGGATAAGTACTCCTGTCACCAGACTGACCAGATGTCGTGTTCTCACGCAAATATCCTTAATAACGCATTGTAGAGAAAGTATATCCGATCGGGAAAAAAGCCCTGTAAATGATGTCGTTAATCTGCCGAATTTTTTCGAGGGGAGTGTGAATTTCCGCCGTCTGCACAGCGAAAAAACGGGCATTAATGCAGAAAGGATTGAACTGTCGTGCGTTCAGCGATAAGGTTATGTTATATTATAACATAATCTCTAAGGCGATGAGGATACCATGCAAGTCTTGAATTCATTACGTAGCGCAAAGCAGCGCCATCCGGACTGTCAGATCGTAAAACGGAAAGGGCGTTTATATGTGATTTGTAAGAGCAACCCGCGTTTTAAAGCGGTACAGGGAAGGAAAAAACGGCGTTAGAGAGAAGAGGGCCGGATAGAGAGAAAGCCTATCCGGCAGCACCAATCGGTTATGGCGTGGCTTCTGCGCGGGCAAGAGTGAAGATATCGTAAAACGACAGTTCGCCCTTACGCGTCAACATCTGCTGTAATTGCGCTTTGCGTTCATCATCAACGCGTGGGGAGTGGAGGATGGTGTTAATCAGCGCGGAAGGCACAAATCGGGTGTTGTACCACTCGCCGTTGTAACACACCCTGAAATCCAGCACGTCGATATCTTCATAGCGATAGCGCGGGGCGACATCAAAAAAGAAAAAACCGTTGAGGATGACAAACAGCACCACCAGCAGCCAGACGGAGTCGACCAGCGTTTCTGATTGCAGCATGACCGCCAGCGTGGCAAACCACGCAATATACATCCCGATAAACAAGCCAGGATGTTTGCGAATAAAGCTGATGCTGAAGCGGGGCTTATTATCGCGCTTCTCACGCACGTTCAGATCGTCGATGGTTTCGGTGAGCAGGCGTTGTATTTCTGTCATTTTTTGCCTTCGTGATTTTCGCTACTTACAGGGGAACGCCCTATTTTAAGTGGGCGATTAGCGTGAAAAAAGTAACAGATTAACCACAATTTAGCATAACAGTTACAATTCTATTTACAGTGTTTTAATAATCCGTGCCGGGTTACCGCCTACCACGACGTTTGCCGGTACATTTTTGGTCACTACTGCGCCGGAGGCGACCACCACGTTGTCACCAATGCTGACGCCGGGGTTAATGACCGCACGACCACCAATCCAGACATTATTGCCAATCGTGACGGGTTTGCCGAATTCCAGTCCGCTATTGCGCTCTGTCGCATCCAGCGGATGCGTGGCGGTATAGATATGGACGCCGGGAGCCAACATGCAATTATCACCAATATGAATAGGGCAGACGTCGAGCAAGACGCAGTCGAAGTTGGCGTAAAAGTCTTTACCCAGAAAGATATTATAACCGTAGTCACAGTGAAATGACGGCTCGATGTAAGGTCGGTCGCACTGGCCTAACAGGGCGTGGAGAATAGCCAGTCGTTCGGCCTTTTCATCCGGGGCGGTGTGATTGTAGCGGTGAATAAACCGACGTGCCTGCAATCGGTCATGGCGCAGGGTCTCATCTGCCGGGTGATACCGCTCACCCGCTATCATTTTCCGCTTCTCTTCACTCATTCTGTACTCTCTGACTGTTCACCGGTGAGGCATACAGTAGAGGGTCAGCGCTAATCAGGGAACGTTCCCTGAACTATATCGTGACAGAAGTCACAATAGTCATGCTATTGTTATTGCCAATAAGATAAATATCCTCCAGGAAAACATCCGTATTTCCTGATGTTCAGTAATCAAATTAACGAATGAATTTCCAGACGGAGGAGGGGATCTTGTCGTAAAGTTTATTCATCGTCAATTCTGCGAGACGGTGATCGGCGGCTGAGTAAAATACAGCCAATTCATTGTCAGATAATTCATATTTATTTTTCTCGATCACGCGCTCAAGCGTGTCAATTGTCTGACAGCGTCGCAAACGCATCAAATAATCAGTTTTAGTTAATGGTTTATCGGACATAAATCTTACCTATGATTGTAATAATTTTTAACAAGACAAGCTAACAGGGTTAGCTCTGGTGGCATTCACAAAGCAGCGGAACAACCGATTACCTGATTTCCGCCATTTCTGCAGATCCTGCGCATTAATGCCATAACTGCTGAACAACATAAATGTGTCGTCCAGATATTCATCAATCTGCTCAATCAGCTTATTGTCCTCATTATACTTAATTTTATAATTAAGTGCGAAGGTTGCAATATGCTCTATCAGTTCGTTGAGTTGAAGGTTGATCGCCGAGGTTGGGTCGTTAACCCAGCCATGATTGCTTTCTTCAAGGTTTGCAAGACAGTCGTGGTAAAGCGCTTCACAAAGAAATTTAAGTTGCGCTATATCATGTCTTTTGGGTGAGTATTCATCCATAACGCATCCCCTTCTTAGTGGCTTGAACTAACCGAACACCTTTCGGGATGGGTACAACAAACTGACCTGGTACTTGCCTTCTACGCTTGACGATTTAACTATAATCTACTCTAAAAAAGATTTCATCGCTATATTACGAAAAATTACAATTAATGTAATACGAGAGAAAGTGAAGGTTTGTGGATTTTTCTCATTATAGCATGCCGCTAACCCATTCCGAAATGAGATAATTACGTGATTATTTTGCAATTCATCAGATTATCTTCTCTTTCCATCCTCTTCGCTTACCTCCGGCACGAAACCAGAAATGGATGCTCCCCAGGAATTGTCTTAATAATGAGTTATTAAGCGGGGAATAAGCCATAAGCCAAATGGCCAGAAATAGCCTTGATCCTCTTGTGGATTATAACCTTTATTATCCGCAACCAAAAGTCAACAATGTATCAATAAGCCCTTTTTCTGATTTCATTCGAAAAAAAAAGGCCGCTTGCGCGGCCTTTTATCAGATAAGTATCAGCGATGTTCTACGGAATGGCTGTGTTCAATATCTTCACTTTTCCGGCTAAAGCGGCGGCGTACCACCACAAAGAAGACCGGGACGAAGAAGATAGCCAGAACCGTTGCGGTGACCATACCGCCCATTACGCCAGTACCTACGGCGTTCTGCGCGCCGGAACCCGCACCGGAGCTGATAACCAGTGGCATAACGCCCAGAATGAACGCCAGAGAGGTCATCAGGATAGGACGTAAACGCATACGGACGGCTTCCAGCGTTGCTTCCACCAGCCCTTTGCCCTCTTTATCCATTAAGTCTTTGGCGAATTCCACGATAAGTATCGCGTTCTTCGCCGACAACCCAATGGTTGTGAGCAGGCCAACCTGGAAGTAAACATCGTTGGTCAGGCCGCGGAACGTTGCCGCCAACAGCGCACCAATAACCCCCAGAGGAACCACCAGCATAACGGAGAACGGTATCGACCAGCTTTCATACAGCGCTGCCAGACACAGGAAGACGACGATCAAAGAGATGGCATACAGGGCAGGGGCCTGGTTACCGGACAGACGTTCCTGATAAGACATTCCGGTCCAGTCGTAGCCAATACCTGACGGCAGTTTTCCAGCCAGTTGCTCCATCATTTCCATCGCTTCACCGGTACTCTTACCCGGAGCCGCCTGGCCCAATATTTCCATCGAAGGTAGGCCGTTATAGCGTTCCAGACGCGGCGAACCGTACTCCCAGCGTGAAGATGAGAAGGCGGAGAACGGCACCATCTGACCATCGCTACCGCGAACATACCAGTTGCCTATGTCTTCTGGCAGCATACGGTATTCGGCTTCAGACATAACGTAAACTTTCTTCACACGACCACGGTCGATGAAGTCGTTAACGTAGCTACCGCCCCATGCTGCGCCGAGGGTAGTATTAATATCGCTAATGGAAACGCCTAAAGCTTGCGCTTTTTCCTGATCGATATCGATCTTGAACTGCGGCGTATCTTCCAGGCCGTTAGGACGAACGCCGACCAGCAGATCCGGATGCTTGGCGATTTCTCCAAACAGTTGGTTACGCGCCTGCATCAGTTTGTCATGACCGAGGTTCGCCTGGTCAATCAACTGGAAGTCGAAGCCCGTTGCCGTACCCAGTTCTACAATCGCGGGCAGGTTAAAGGCAAATACCATCGCATCTTTAATCGAAGCAAAGTGACCGCTTGCGCGCTCTGCAATGGCTGGCACTTTGTTCTCTTCGCCAGGACGATCTTCCCAGTTCTTCAGAGAAATAAATGCAAGGCCGGTGTTCTGACCGCGTCCTGAGAAGCCAAAGCCGTTAACGGTAAACACGGAGTTTACGTTTGCTTTTTCATCCTTCAGATAGTAGTCAGTTACTTGATCAAGCACTTTCTGCGTACGCTCCTGTGTGGCACCTGCGGGAAGCTGCGCCATGGTCAGGAACACGCCCTGGTCTTCATCGGGTAAGAATGAGCTTGGCAGGCGAACGAACAGATAGGCCATGCCGACCACGATGATCAGATACAGCAGCAGATAACGGCCGGTACTACGCAGAATACTCCCCACGCTATCGGTATAGTGGTGCGTGCTCTTATCGAACATGCGGTTAAACCAGCCGAAGAACCCTTTTTTGCCTTCGCCGTGGTCGCCTTTGGCGATCGGTTTCAGCATCGTGGCGCAGAGCGCCGGGGTAAGGATCATTGCGACCAGAACTGACAGCACCATTGCCGAAACGATGGTAATCGAGAACTGGCGATAGATTGCCCCGGTAGAACCGCCAAAGAAGGCCATCGGAATAAATACCGCTGACAGCACCATCGCGATACCGACCAACGCGCCCTGAATCTGGCCCATCGATTTGCGTGTTGCTTCCTTCGGCGGGAGTCCTTCTTCCGCCATAACACGTTCGACGTTTTCGACGACAACAATGGCATCATCGACCAGCAGACCTATCGCGAGCACCATACCAAACATGGTTAACGTGTTTATCGAGAAACCAAATGCGGCAAGGATGGCGAATGTACCTAACAGTACGACCGGAACGGCGATAGTTGGAATTAACGTCGCACGGAAGTTTTGTAGGAACAGGTACATAACGATGAATACCAGTACTATCGCTTCGACCAGCGTTTTCACCACTTCGTTAATCGAGATTTTAACGAACGGGGTGGTATCGTACGGATAAACCACTTTCAGGCCATGCGGGAAGAATGGCTCCAGTTTCGCAATGGTTGCACGTACAGCGTTTGCTGTATCCAGGGCATTCGCGCCCGTTGCGAGCTTAATACCTAAACCAGAAGCAGGCTGTCCATTAAACTTCGCAATAACGTCGTAGTTTTCACCGCCTAATTCAATGCGCGCGACATCGCGCAGGCGTACCTGTGAACCGTCCTGGTTCACCTTCAGCATAATTTTACCGAACTCTTCGGTTGAGGTCAGACGCGTCTGCGCAATGATCGAGGCGTTAAGTTGCTGGCCTTTCACCGGCGGCGTACCGCCTAACTGGCCTGCTGCAACCTGGGCGTTCTGCGCTTTGATGGCAGTGATGACATCCACCGGAGTGAGTTGATATTTATTTAACTCGTTGGGATCCATCCAGATACGCATCGCATACTGCGCGCCGAACAACTGTACGTCGCCCACGCCGCTGGTACGGCTAACGGGATCTTTGACGGTTGCACCAACGTAGTCCGCAATATCTTCTTGTGTCATGGAGCCATCGGTACTGATCATCCCCATAACCATCAGGAAGCTACTGGATGATTTCTCAACGCTAACCCCCTGTTGTTGTACTTCCTGCGGCAGCAACGGCATGGCCAGTTGCAGTTTGTTCTGCACCTGAACCTGCGCGATATCCGCATCCGTACCTGAATCAAAGGTAATGGTTATCTGTACCGTACCCGAAGAGTCACTGGTAGAGGACATATACAGCAGGTTATCGATGCCGTTCATATTTTGTTCGATAACCTGCGTGACGGTATCCTGAACCGTTTTCGCATCAGCGCCTGGGTAGGTTGCAGAGATCGTAATCGCGGGCGGAGCAATCGTAGGATATTGCGCCACCGGCAATTTGAGGATCGACAACCCCCCCGCCAGCATAATGATGATAGCGATGACCCACGCAAAGATAGGGCGATCGATAAAAAACTTAGCCATGTCTTAACGGCTCCTGTTTAAGTTAAGACTTTGTTTGCTCTGACTCACCGCCAGTTGCGGCTTGTTGTTGATTGTCAGAAGTGACTTCCTGCGCTTTTACCTGAACGCCAGGGCGTACTTTTTGCAAACCGGAGATAATGACGCGATCGCCTGTTTTCAGCCCGCTAGTGACTAACCATTTGTCGCCAATCGCCTGACTGGCCACGATTTGACGGTTTTCCACTTTGTCATCAGCACCCACAACCAGCACGGTTGCATCGCCGCGCGGCGTACGGGTCACGCCTTGTTGCGGTACCAGTAACGCAGTAGGATTGGTCCCTTCTTCCAGACGCGCGCGAACAAACATGCCCGGCAGTAAGGTGTGATCCGGGTTGGGGAAGACGGCGCGGATGGTGATAGAACCGGTGGTCTGATCGACGGTCACGTCTGAAAACTCAAGCGTACCGGTCTGCGGGAATTTGATGCCGTCGCTGGTCACCAGCTCGACTTTCGCCTTGCCGTTTTCCTGCTTCAGCGTTCCGTTAGCCAGTTCTTGTTTCAGACGCAGGAAGTCGTTGCTCGACTGCGTCACGTCAACATAGATAGGATCGAGCTGCTGCACGGTTGCCAGCGCTGTCGCCTGACCGTTTTGCACCAACGCGCCTTCTGTCACGGCAGATTTACCAATACGGCCGCTAATCGGAGAGGTCACTTTGGTGTACGCCAGGTTAATGCGCGCTGTTTCAACGGCGGCTTTTGCGGCAACCACGGCAGCATTCGCCTGTTGCGCGTCGGCCAGTGCCTGATCGTAGTCTTGTTGGCTGATGTACTGAGTTCCCAGCAGCTTTTTATAACGGTTAACCGTTACCTGAGCGATGCTGGCAGCGGCCTGGGCTTTTGCCAGATCGCCTTTTGCGCTTTCATAAGTGGCTTGATACGTCGCAGGATCAATCTGATAGAGAGACACTCCTGCTTCGATATCACTACCTTCCTCGAAATTACGTTTCAGGATAATCCCGCTTACCTGAGGACGAACTTCCGCAATACGGAAAGCACTGGTGCGGCCCGGGAGTTCAGTTGTGATCTGTAGAGGTTCGGTTTTGAGCGTCACAACCCCAACTTCTGGCATCTGCTGGCCCCCTTGTTGGGCCTGTTTGTCGTCACATCCTGTAAGCGCTAAGCTGCCTGAGAGCATCAGAACGACCGCCAGAGGCGTAAACCCTCTGTTTTTGTTCATATGTAAACCTCGAGTGTCCGATTTCAAATTGATCAATGGTCAAAAGTCCACAAACCCATTGCTGCGTTTATATTATCGTCGTGCTATGGTACATACATCCACAAATGTATGTAAATCTAACGCCTGTAAATTCACTAACATATGGCACGAAAAACCAAACAACAAGCGCAGGAAACACGACAACACATCCTGGATGTAGCCCTACGGTTGTTCTCGCAACAAGGGGTATCTTCCACCTCGCTGGCGGAGATTGCAAAAGCCGCTGGCGTTACTCGCGGTGCAATCTATTGGCATTTCAAAAACAAGTCGGATTTATTTAGTGAAATCTGGGAACTATCAGAATCCAGTATTGGTGAGCTTGAGACTGAGTATCAGGCAAAATTCCCCGACGATCCACTATCAGTGTTAAGAGAAATACTCGTTCATCTTCTTGAATCTACCGTGACAGAAGAACGGCGACGTTTATTGATGGAAATTATATTCCACAAATGTGAATTTGTGGGAGAAATGACTATAGTTCAGCAGGCGCAAAGAAACATCTGTCTCGAAAGCTATGATCGAATTGAACAAACGCTAGCCCATTGTATTCATTCAAAAATGTTGCCTGCAAATTTGATTACGCGGCGGGCGGCGGTGATAATGCGCTCCATGATTTCAGGTCTGATGGAAAACTGGCTTTTTGCCCCACAATCGTTTGATCTCAAAAAAGAAGCCCGGGATTACGTCGCCGTTTTGCTGGAAATGTTAACATTTTGTCCCACGTTACAGTCGGCGGGGCCTGGCGCCGCCACGTCCTGACGCTACTCCAGGAATTATCCTGGACGGTTTCGCTGCCGCTATTCTGTCTGACAGAGCCGTGATATTCTTGCTCGTTGACCATTTTCGGTCGTCTTTTTGGTTCAGAAACCTTCATTCACATGACTATGTTGCCGCTCTATAAACGTGCACAGCACCTTGTTTTTATCACGGTGGCTGTTTTCATCTTAATGCTGTCCTGCCAGTCTTTAGCGCTTGCCCGCGCGTCGTCAAACAGCGATTTGCCATCGAAGGCGGATGTGCAAAGCCAACTGGATACGCTCAATAAGCAAAAAGACCTTTCCGCACAGGATAAACTGGTTCAGCAGGATCTCGTCGAGACTATCGCTACGCTTGAGAAAATTGAGCGAGTGAAAGACGAGACGACGCAACTTCGTCAGCGCGTGGCGCAGGCGCCGGAAAAAATGCGTCAGGCAACAGAGGCCCTGAATGCGCTCAGCGATGTGGATAATGATGATGAAACGCGTAAGACGCTCAGCACGCTTTCATTACGCCAGTTAGAACTGCGTGTGACGCAGGTACTGGATGATTTGCAGAGCGCGCAAAACGATCTCGCCACCTATAACAGCCAGTTGGTTTCCCTGCAAACGCAACCCGAACGTGTACAAAATGCGATGTACACGGCCTCTCAGCAGCTTCAGCAAATCCGTAACCGACTGGATGGCACCAATACGGGCGATGCGGCATTGCGCCCGACTCAGCAGGTGCTTTTACAGGCGCAGCAAGCGTTACTGAATGCCCAGATCGATCAACAACGTAAGAGTCTGGAAGGCAATACGGTGCTGCAGGACACTCTGCAAAAGCAGCGCGATTATGTCACCGCAAACGGCAACCGACTTGAGCATCAGATGCAGTTGCTGCAGGAAGCAGTCAACAGTAAGCGTCTGACCTTAACGGAAAAAACGGCGCAGGAGGCCATTTCTCCGGATGAAACCGCACGGATCCAGGCCAATCCGCTGGTGAAACAGGAGCTGGAAATCAACCATCAGCTCAGCCAGCGCCTGATCACGGCGACGGAAAATGGCAACTCGCTGATGCAGCAAAACATCAAAGTCAAAAACTGGCTGGACCGTGCGCTGCAATCCGAACGCAATATCAAAGAACAAATCGCGGTGCTGAAAGGCAGCCTGCTGCTGTCGCGTATTCTCTATCAACAGCAGCAAACGCTGCCGTCAGCGGATGAACTCTCTGACATGACCAACCGCATTGCGGACCTGCGTCTGGAGCAGTTCGAAGTCAACCAACAGCGTGACGCGCTGTTCCAGAACGATGCGTTCGTGGCGAAGCTGGAAGAAGGTCACAGTAACGAGGTGAATGACGAAGTCCACGATGCGCTGTTGGAGGTTGTCGATATGCGTCGTGAACTGCTGGACCAGCTCAACAAGCAGTTGGGCAATCAGCTTATGATGGCCATTAACCTGCAAATTAATCAGCAGCAGTTAATGAGCGTTTCGAAAAGCCTGAAAGAGATCCTGACCCAGCAAATCTTCTGGGTGAACAGTAACCGACCAATGGACTGGGACTGGATCAAAGCCTTCCCGCAGTCACTGAAAGATCAGTTCAAGTCTATGAAAATTACAGTGAACTGGGAAAAAGCGTGGCCGGCGGTGTTTATCGCCTTCCTGGCCGGGCTGCCGCTGCTGCTGATTGCAGGACTAATTCGCTGGCGTCTGAAGTGGCTGAAAGCGTATCAACAGAAACTTGCTGCCGCGGTGGGATCGTTACGCAATGACAGTCAACTTAATACACCGAAAGCGATTCTGATCGATCTGATCCGTGCGCTGCCAGTGTGTCTGCTGATCCTGGCTGTCGGCCTGATTTTGCTGACCATGCAATTGAACATCAGCGATTTGCTATGGGCATTCAGCAAAAAGCTGGCCATCTTCTGGCTGGTTTTCGGACTGTGCTGGAAAGTGCTCGAAAAAGACGGGGTGGCGATTCGCCATTTCGGTATGCCAGCGCAGCTAACCAGCCACTGGCGTCGCCAGATTGTGCGTATCAGCCTGGCATTACTACCGCTGCACTTCTGGTCGGTGGTGGCTGAACTTTCTCCGCTGCATCTGATGGACGATGTGCTGGGGCAGGTGATGATTTTCCTTAATCTGCTGTTGATCGCGTTTCTGGTGTGGCCGATGTGCCGCGATAGCTGGCGTGATAAAGAGTCGCATGGCCTGCGTCTGGTGACGATCACCATCCTGTCAATCATCCCGATTGCGCTGATGGTGCTGACGGCCACCGGCTATTTCTACACCACGCTGCGGCTGTCGGGCCGCTGGATTGAGACCGTTTATCTGGTCATCATCTGGAACCTACTCTACCAGACGGTGCTGCGCGGCTTAAGCGTCGCGGCGCGGCGTATCGCTTGGCGCCGTGCGCTGGCGCGTCGTCAGAATCTGGTGAAAGAGGGGGCCGAAGGGGCGGAACCGCAGGAAGAACCGACCATTGCGCTGGAGCAGGTGAATCAGCAAACGTTGCGTATCACGATGCTGCTGATGGTTTCACTGTTCGCGGTGATGTTCTGGGCGATTTGGTCCGATCTGATCACCGTGTTCAGCTATCTCGATAGCATCACACTCTGGCACTACAACGGCACCGAAGCGGGCGCTGCGGTAGTGAAAAGCGTGACGATGGGCAGCTTGCTGTTTGCCATTATCGCTTCGATGGTGGCCTGGGCGTTGATCCGCAACCTGCCGGGTCTGCTGGAAGTGCTGGTGCTGTCGCGCCTCAAAATGCGCCAGGGCGCATCGTACGCCATCACCACGATCCTGAACTACATCATCATTGCCGTCGGGGCGATGACGGTCTTCGGTTCTCTCGGCGTGTCGTGGGATAAACTACAGTGGCTGGCGGCGGCCTTATCGGTCGGTCTCGGTTTCGGTTTGCAGGAGATCTTCGGTAACTTTGTCTCGGGTCTGATCATTCTGTTCGAACGCCCGGTGCGGATCGGCGATACGGTGACGATCGGCACGTTCTCCGGTACCGTCAGCAAAATCCGTATCCGCGCGACCACCATTACCGATTTCGATCGCAAAGAGGTGATTATCCCGAACAAGGCGTTTGTAACCGAGCGCCTGATCAACTGGTCGCTGTCTGATACCACCACCCGTCTGGTGATCCGCCTCGGCGTGGCTTATGGTTCGGATCTGGATAAAGTGAAGAAGGTCCTGCTTCAGGCCGCGGCGGAGCATCCGAAAGTGATGCACGATCCCGAACCGGCGGTGTTCTTCACCACTTTCGGTGCCAGTACCCTGGATCACGAACTGCGTCTGTACGTGCGAGAACTGCGCGATCGTAGCCACACGGTTGATGAACTGAACCGGTCAATCGATCGTCTGTGTCGCGAAAATAACATTGATATCGCCTTTAACCAGCTTGAAGTGCATCTGCGCAACGAGAAGGGCGATGAGGTTACAGAGGTTAAACGCGAGATCAAAGGCGACGATCCGGCGCCTGCGGTTTAATCAAACGATCGCATGCCTGATGGCGTCACTTGCGTCTAATCCGGCCTACAACGCAGGGTAATATCCAATACCCGAGCAGAAATGTAGGCCTGATAAGCGCAGCGCCATCAGGCAAAACTCAATCAAGTTTGTCAGCAGTCTGAGCCACTTTTTTTTCATAGTCCCGTTTAACCATTTCCAGCGCTTTCAAAACGGTATCCGGGGCGACATTGTTTTCTTCCAGCAACACGATCAAATCGACGGCCAGCTTGACCTCATCCGGGGCGTTTTCAAGTGACATAGCGTCTCCAGGGATTAGCGGGTTAAACGCGCCAGAACACGTTCAATATTGTCCAGCGCCTTGCGACAGCGTGCCAGACGACCTTCATAGATTTCCACTTCGCGTTGCAGCGTTTGTTGTTCGTCCAGGCGGGTGACCTGAGCCAGGCGCGCTTTGCGTTGCGCTGTCATTTCCTGCAAACGTCGCTCAAATTCCTGATGCTGAATGCGTCTGCGTTGCCAGTGTGCCAAACCCGGCGAGGCGCTGTCCCATTCCCGCAGCGACCAACTGGTTGTTTCGTGGGAGATTGCTTCCAGTTGCGACGCCAGATGTTCCGCCAGCCAGGCAACCTGCAGCAGTTGCTGCTGTTCAACCGCCTGACGTAGCGCCTGAAGGTGGCCTTCAGCTTCATCCAGACAGGCCTGGAGCAGGGTGCTGCGAGTCTGAAAAAGATGGCGATCGAAGCGGGCGCTGATCGTGGCATGCTGCGCCATCGGTGCGCAACGTTGGCGCAGGAGGGCGAGCTGATCTTCCAGCTTTTGCAGCAGCATGGCGGTTTTCAATGTAACACTCCGATGAAAATGATAACTGTTATGCTAAAGTAGCGTTCTGGTTTGCGATATGCCTTTATTATGCAACGAATCCTTTTAATCATCACGGGTTGGCTGGCGGTTGTATTGGGGACGCTGGGCGTCGTGTTGCCTGTACTGCCGACGACACCGTTTATCCTGCTGGCTGCCTGGTGCTTTGCCCGCTCATCGCCGCGTTTCCATGACTGGTTACTCTACCGCTCGTGGTTTGGCAGTTATTTGCGATTCTGGCAGAAATATAAGGCTATGCCGCCGGGCGTTAAGCCCCGCGCGATCGTAATGATCCTCATCACCTTCGCCGTATCGCTGTGGTTGACCCCGATGTGGTGGGTGCGGATCCTGCTGCTGGTGATCCTGGTTTGCCTGCTGATATTTATGTGGCGAATACCAGTGATTGACGAAAAGCAACAAAAGCACTGAAGTGCAATAATCGCGGTTGCAATTGCAAGCAGTAGCCAGTAAATTCGACCGTTTTCGAGCACAGGCGAGCCGGGTCAAATTATATTGACCTTCTATATACACACTATCATTCAAGGTGCACCGAGGCGGCAACTGAATGAATCCCTGCGCTTACATCAGTAAGTGACCGGGATGAATGAAGGCAACCAACAAAGAGGCAGCCTGAAGGATGAAGTGTATAGTGCGCCGTGAAGTAACACCGTATTAATCAGGCACAAACTTATGACCGCAACTGCACAGCAGCTTGAGTTTCTCAAAAATAGCATTAAAAGCATTCAGGACTACCCGAAACCGGGCATTCTTTTCCGTGATGTCACCAGCTTACTGGAAGATCCGAAAGCTTACGCGCTCAGCATCGAATTGCTGGTTGAGCGTTACAAAAATGCAGGCATCACCAAAGTTGTCGGTACCGAAGCACGCGGCTTTCTGTTCGGCGCGCCGGTAGCGTTGGGTCTGGGCGTTGGTTTTGTGCCGGTGCGTAAACCGCGCAAGCTGCCGCGTGAAACGATCGCTGAAAGCTACGAACTGGAATACGGCACCGATCAACTGGAGATCCACGTTGATGCGATCCACGCTGGTGATAAAGTGCTGGTGGTTGACGATCTGCTGGCAACCGGCGGTACGATTGAAGCGACCGTGAAACTGATCCGTCGTCTGGGCGGCGAAGTGACCGATGCCGCGTTCATCATCAACCTGTTTGACCTCGGCGGCGAGCAGCGCCTGGCGCAGCAGGGCATCAACTGTTATAGCCTGGTTCCTTTCCCGGGACACTGATAGGCTCAACAGCACCTGACGTATTACCTGAAGACACAACCTCGCTGAATGTGCGAGGTTGTGTTAGCATTCCCCCCTATGAATCCACCTTCCAGCGTTTCAGAGCCAGCCAATGAGTTATCAGGTTTTAGCCCGAAAATGGCGCCCACAAACCTTTGCTGACGTCGTCGGCCAGGAACATGTGCTGACCGCACTGGCGAACGGCTTGTCGTTAGGGCGTATTCACCATGCATATCTATTTTCCGGTACCCGGGGTGTCGGTAAAACCTCCATTGCCCGTCTGCTGGCAAAGGGACTGAATTGCGAAACCGGCATTACTGCCACGCCGTGCGGTGTGTGTGATAACTGCCGCGAAATTGAGCAGGGTCGATTTGTCGATCTGATTGAGATCGATGCCGCCTCGCGCACCAAAGTCGAAGACACCCGGGACCTGCTGGATAACGTCCAGTACGCACCGGCGCGCGGTCGATTCAAAGTTTATCTGATCGATGAAGTGCATATGCTGTCTCGCCACAGTTTTAACGCGCTGCTCAAAACGCTTGAGGAGCCGCCGTCGCACGTCAAATTCCTGCTGGCGACAACCGATCCGCAGAAGCTGCCGGTGACCATTCTGTCCCGCTGCCTGCAGTTCCATCTTAAGGCGCTGGATGTTGACCAGATCCGCCATCAGCTTGAACACATTCTTAACGAAGAGCAGATCGCCCACGAGCCGCGCGCGCTGCAACTGCTTTCCCGTGCGGCCGACGGCAGTCTGCGTGACGCATTGAGTCTGACCGATCAGGCGATAGCCAGCGGTGACGGCCAGGTATCCACTCAGGCGGTGAGCGCGATGCTCGGCACGCTGGATGACGATCAGGCGCTGTCGCTGGTGGAGGCGGTAATCGCCGCCGACGGCGAACGGGTGATGACGCTGGTCAACGAGGCTGCGGCGCGGGGAATCGAGTGGGAAGCGCTGCTGGTCGAAATGCTGGGTCTGTTGCACCGTATTGCGCTGGTCCAGTTGTCTCCTGCCGCGCTGGGCAGTGACATGGCGACGATCGAAGTGCGCATGCGTGAACTGGCGCGCACTGTGCCGCCGGCGGACGTTCAGCTCTATTACCAGACGCTATTGATTGGACGTAAAGAACTACCGTACGCACCAGACAGACGCATGGGCGTTGAAATGACCTTACTGCGGGCGCTGGCGTTTCATCCGCGTATGCCGCTACCGGAACCCGAGGTTCCGCGACAATCGTTTGCCCCTGTCGCGCCAACGGCGGTAATGACGCCGACTCAGGTGCCGCAGCAGTCTGCGCCCGCGCAACCGTCCCCGGCAGCGCCGTTGCCGGAATCCACCAGTCAGGTGCTGGCGGCGCGCAATCAACTGCAACGTGCGCAGGGAGCAACCAAAGCAAAAAAGAGTGAACCGGCAGCCGCACCCCGCGCGCGGCCGGTGAATAACGCTGCGCTGGAAAGACTGGCTTCGGTATCAGAACGCGTGCAGGCTCGACCTGCGCCGTCTGCGCTCGAACAGACTCCGGCGAAGAAAGAAGCCTATCGCTGGAAGGCGACCACGCCGGTTGCTGAAGTGAAAGAGGTGGTGGCGACGCCGAAGGCGCTGAAGAAAGCGCTGGAGCATGAGAAAACGCCGGAGCTGGCTGCTAAGCTGGCCGCAGAAGCGATTGAACGCGATCCGTGGGCGGCGCAGGTCAGTCAGCTCTCGCTGCCAAAACTGGTTGAGCAGGTCGCGCTCAATGCCTGGAAAGAAGAGAACGGCAATGCGGTCTGTCTGCATTTGCGTTCCAGCCAGCGTCACCTGAATTCCAGCGGTGCGCAGCAAAAGCTGGCGGAAGCACTGAGTCAGCTTGCGGGATCAACGGTTGAACTGACCATCGTAGAAGATGATAATCCGGCGGTGCGAACGCCGCTGGAATGGCGTCAGGCGATTTATGAAGAGAAACTTGCGCAGGCGCGCGAGTCGATAGTTGCGGATAACAACATCCAGACCCTGCGTCGATTCTTCGATGCGGATCTGGATGAAGAGAGTATCCGCCCCATTTGATCGTAAGCGACGCTTATGATTGTCATCCCTTAACGTGATTGAGAGAGAAGCCTATGTTTGGTAAAGGCGGTCTGGGTAACCTGATGAAGCAGGCCCAGCAGATGCAGGAAAAAATGCAGCAGATGCAGGAAGAAATCGCCAAGCTGGAAGTGACCGGTGAATCCGGCGCGGGTCTGGTGAAAGTGACCATTAACGGCGCGCATAACTGCCGTCGCGTGGAGATCGACCCAAGCCTGCTCGAAGATGACAAAGAGATGCTGGAAGATCTGGTTGCTGCTGCATTTAACGATGCTGCCCGTCGCATTGAAGAGACCCAGAAAGAAAAAATGGCCTCTGTCTCCTCTGGTATGCAACTGCCGCCAGGCTTTAAGATGCCGTTCTGATGCAAACCAGCCCGCTGTTAACTCAGCTTATGGAAGCACTGCGCTGCCTGCCGGGCGTTGGCCCGAAGTCGGCGCAGCGCATGGCGTTTACGCTGCTTCAGCGTGACCGCAGCGGCGGGATGCGTCTGGCGCAAGCGCTCACCCGGGCGATGTCGGAAATCGGTCACTGCGCCGATTGCCGCACCTTCACCGAGCAGGAAGTCTGCAATATCTGTTCGAACCCGCGTCGCCAGGAAAACGGCCAGATTTGTGTGGTCGAGAGCCCGGCGGATATTTACGCGATCGAGCAGACCGGGCAGTTTTCCGGGCGCTACTTCGTGCTGATGGGGCATTTGTCGCCGCTCGACGGCATCGGGCCGGATGATATCGGTCTCGACAGACTTGAGCAGCGCCTGTCCTCCGAGCAACTCAGTGAAGTGATTCTCGCGACCAACCCGACGGTTGAAGGGGAAGCCACGGCGAACTACATTGCTGAACTCTGCGCGCAATATGGCGTTGACGCCAGCCGTATCGCCCACGGCGTGCCGGTCGGTGGTGAGCTGGAGATGGTGGACGGCACCACGCTGTCGCATTCTCTGGCAGGACGCCACAAGATTAAATTCTGACCAAACGGAGGCTGCGCTCGCGGCCTCCGCTTGAAATCCTTCCCGCTTGTCCCCATTTCACCCTCAACGTGTTTTTACCATTGAAAATGGCATTGTTGAGGTAGATCTACATGAAAGGACAAGAAACTCGTGGTTTTCAGTCAGAAGTAAAACAGCTTCTGCACCTGATGATCCACTCTCTGTATTCCAATAAAGAAATCTTCCTGCGTGAGCTTATCTCTAACGCCTCCGATGCGGCAGACAAGCTGCGTTTTCGCGCGCTGTCTAACCCGGACCTCTATGAAGGCGACGGTGAACTGCGCGTACGCGTCTCCTTCGATAAAGATAAGCGTACGTTGACCATCGCCGATAACGGCGTGGGGATGAACCGTGATGACGTGATCGATCATCTGGGGACCATCGCGAAATCCGGGACCAAATCCTTCCTTGAATCCATGGGCTCCGATCAGGCGAAAGACAGCCAACTGATTGGTCAGTTTGGCGTAGGCTTCTATTCGGCGTTTATCGTCGCGGATAAAGTGACGGTCCGCACTCGCGCCGCAGGCGACAAGCCGGAGAACGGCGTGTTCTGGGAGTCGGCGGGCGAAGGTGAATACACCGTTGCCGATATCACCAAAGACGATCGCGGAACGGAAATCACCCTGCATCTGCGTGAAGGTGAAGACGAGTTCCTCGACGACTGGCGCGTACGTTCTATCATCAGCAAATATTCCGACCATATCGCGCTGCCGGTTGAGATTGAAAAACAGGAAGAGAAAGACAGCGAAACCGTCGTTTCCTGGGAGAAAATCAACAAGGCGCAGGCGCTGTGGACCCGTAACAAGTCAGAAATCAAAGACGACGAGTACAACGAGTTTTACAAACATATCGCGCACGATTTTACCGATCCGCTAACCTGGAGCCACAACCGCGTAGAAGGGAAGCAGGAGTACACCAGCCTGCTGTACATCCCGTCGCAGGCGCCGTGGGATATGTGGAACCGCGATCACAAACACGGTCTGAAGCTGTACGTCCAGCGCGTCTTTATCATGGATGACGCCGAGCAGTTCATGCCGAACTATCTGCGCTTCGTGAGAGGGCTTATCGACTCTAACGATCTGCCGCTGAACGTCTCGCGTGAGATCCTGCAAGACAGTAGCGTTACCCGCAACCTGCGTAGCGCACTGACCAAGCGCGTATTGCAGATGCTGGAAAAACTGGCGAAAGACGACGCGGAAAAATACCAGACGTTCTGGCAGCAGTTTGGTCTGGTGATGAAAGAAGGGCCGGCGGAAGATCACGCTAACCAGGAAACCATCGCCAAACTGATGCGTTTCGCGTCGACGCATACCGACTCTTCTGCGCAGACCGTCTCTCTGGAAGACTACGTCTCCCGCATGAAAGAAGGGCAGGAGAAGATTTACTACATCACTGCAGACAGCTACGCGGCAGCGAAGAGCAGCCCGCATCTGGAACTGCTGCGTAAGAAAGGCATCGAAGTGCTGCTGCTCTCCGATCGCATTGACGAGTGGATGATGAACTACCTGACCGAGTTCGACGGTAAGGCGTTCCAGTCCGTCGCCAAAGCGGACGAGTCTATCGACAAGCTGGCCGATGAGGTTGATGAGAGCGCGAAAGAAGCGGAAAAAGCGCTGACGCCGTTTGTTGAGCGTGTGAAAAACCTGCTGGGTGACCGGGTGAAAGACGTGCGCCTGACGCACCGTTTGACCGACACACCAGCGATTGTCACTACTGATGCAGACGAAATGAGCACCCAGATGGCAAAACTGTTTGCCGCTGCGGGCCAGAACGTACCGGAAGTGAAATACATCTTTGAACTCAACCCGGACCACGTGCTGGTGAAACGCACGGCTGATACCCAGGATGAAGCGCAATTCAACGAGTGGGTCGAATTGTTGCTGGATCAGGCGTTGTTCGCCGAGCGCGGCACGCTGGAAGATCCAAACCAGTTCATCCGTCGCATGAACCAGTTGCTGGTTTCCTGATAACCGCCATGTGAATGCCGGATGGCGACGCGTTAGCGTCTTATCTGGCCTACATTGATATATTCTGTCCAGGCTGGATGGGCGTTATCGCCATCCGGCCTTTCTTTTAATCACCTCCCTTTTCTAAATTTTCCCTCATTAACCGTTTCAGCGCAGGGCGCCTTCCTTGAGACAAATGCGTGATGGTGGTATCGTTTAGCGCTTTTTTAAAAATATCGACAACCTTTAAGGGGATTTTCGTAATGCGTATCATTCTGCTTGGCGCTCCGGGCGCGGGTAAAGGAACTCAGGCTCAGTTCATCATGGAGAAGTATGGTATTCCGCAAATCTCCACCGGTGATATGCTGCGTGCCGCCGTGAAATCTGGCTCCGAGCTGGGTAAACAAGCGAAAGACATCATGGACGCCGGCAAGCTGGTGACGGATGAGCTGGTGATCGCGCTGGTAAAAGAGCGTATCGCGCAGGAAGATTGCCGTAACGGTTTTCTGTTAGATGGTTTCCCGCGCACGATTCCGCAGGCTGATGCCATGAAAGAAGCCGGTATCGTGGTGGATTATGTTCTCGAATTCGACGTACCGGATGAGCTGATCGTTGACCGCATCGTTGGTCGTCGCGTGCATGCTGCCTCTGGCCGTGTTTACCACATCAAATTCAACCCGCCGAAAGTGGAAGGGAAAGACGATGTGACCGGCGAAGAGCTGACCACCCGTAAAGACGACCAGGAAGAGACCGTACGTAAACGTCTGGTGGAATATCATCAGATGACGGCGCCGTTGATTGGTTACTACCAGAAAGAAGCGGCGGCGGGCAACACCCAATATGCGAAAGTTGACGGGACTCAGGCCGTTGCTGACGTGCGTGCTGCTCTGGAAAAAATCCTCGGCTAATCCGTGAAATGCCCGATGGCGCTACGCTTATCGGGCATACCGCAGGCCGGATAAGACGTTTATGCGTCGCCATCCGGCAAATCTTTACCTCTCACAGCAATTAGTTCTTCTTACTCGCTTTTCCGCTACAATTATCAACAATTTGAATCGATAAGAGGCGGTAATGCGTCAGACGAAAACCGGTATCCTGCTGGCAAATCTTGGGACTCCCGATGCCCCCACCCCGGCGGCAGTAACACGCTATCTCCGGCAATTCTTAAGCGATAAACGCGTTGTCGATACGCCCCGTCTGTTGTGGTGGCCGCTGCTGCGCGGCGTGATTTTGCCGCTGCGCGCGCCGCGTGTGGCAAAGCTTTATCAGTCAGTCTGGATGGAAGGCGGCTCGCCGCTGATGGTCTACAGCCGTCAACAGCAGCAGGCGCTTGCTGCGCGCTTACCGGACACGCCCGTCGCGCTGGGTATGAGTTACGGCTCGCCGTCGCTGGAAAGCGCGGTGGACGAGCTGCTGGCGAATCACGTTGATCACATTGTTGTGCTGCCGCTGTACCCGCAATATTCCTGCTCAACCGCCGCAGCGGTCTGGGATGAGTTGGCGCGCATTCTGGCGCGTAAACGTCGTATTCCCGGCATTTCGTTTATTCGCGATTACGCCGATGACAGCGCCTATATTGATGCGCTGGCGAACAGCGCGCGAGCCTCGTTTGCCGAACATGGCGAACCCGATTTGCTGCTGTTGTCGTATCACGGTATTCCCCAGCGTTTTGCGGATGAAGGCGACGACTATCCGCAGCGCTGTCGCGACACCACTCGTGAGCTGGTTTCTGCGCTCGGCCTGCCGCCAGAAAAAGTAATGATGACCTTCCAGTCGCGTTTTGGTCGTGAACCGTGGCTGACACCCTACACTGATGAAACGCTGAAGATGTTAGGCGAGAAGGGAACGGGTCATATTCAGGTAATGTGTCCGGGCTTCGCGGCGGATTGTCTGGAGACGCTGGAAGAAATTGCGGTGCAGAATAAAGAGATCTTCCTCGAAGCGGGCGGCAAAAAATATGAATATATTCCGGCGCTGAATGCCGCACCGGAACATATCGATATGATGCTGAAACTGACGGCCGCGTACTGCTAACGTGCCGCGTTAATCTGCTGAGTAAAGAAACGCGCACCATCGCGTAATGCATCATCGGCAGATTTCATCATGCGTGAGTAGTGCAGAAAGGCGTGCAGCGTGCCGGGGTACATTTTGTATTCGCAGGGCTGCTGGTGCGCCGCCAGCGTCTGGAAGAGCAGGCGACTGTCGTCGATCAGCGGGTCAAACTCCGCACCGGCGATAAAGCAGGGCGGTACCTCGTGCGTCAGGTCGTTGTTGAACAGGCAATAGTACGGCGATTCACGATCGTCGACATCGCGCAGATAAGCCTCTTCGTACATCTGTATATTCTGCTGGCTCAGGCCATCCCAGTCGCCGCCCATCAGACGACGACTCACCGAATCCTGTAAACCGTACAGACCGTACCACAACAGCACGCCCGCCACCTTTCCGCAGGAGATGTGCTTATCACGCAGCCACAGTGCGCTGGCGAGCGCCAGCATTGCGCCAGCGGAATCACCGGCAAAGCCAATGTGCGTCATATTCAACGGATAGTCGTCTGCCTGCTGATAAAAGAACTGACAGGCAGCAACGGTCTCTTCGATAGCCTGTGGAAAGCGGGCCTCTGGCGAGAGCGAATAATCAATGCCAATTACCGTGCACTGGGTATAGCTTGCCAGCGTACGCATGATGCGGTCATGAGTATCCAGATTACCCAGAATAAAACCGCCACCGTGCAGGTAGAACAGCGTGGCTTGAGAGTCCGGCGTTGGACTGTACAACCGCGTAGTCACCTCTCCCCAGCGCGTGGGGATGGCTAATTCACACGTTGGCATTTGCGGTGCATCAGCGTTCCAGAAGCGGCGCTCAAGAATGTAGTGCTGGCGCATGGCTGCTACATCACTGGTGGACGGCCAGGGAGGCAGATCGTCCTGATGAACGTTCAGCACGGCTCGCATCTCGTCTGAAATACGTTTGATGACAGGTATTTTGTTTTCCGTTTTCATAAAACACTCCTTGTAAAAATGAACCATTATAAAAACTTCCGCTGCGGAAACTGCGATCCGCCCGTCCGATATTGAAACTCTGTTGTCGCAGGGGGAATGTGCTACCATGCACCGCTCAGTTAGCCACCCGTAAAACAGCTATGAAATTTCCCGGTAAACGCAAATCCAAGCACTATTTTCCTGTCAACGCACGCGATCCGCTGCTGCAACAAATCCAGCCTGAAAATGAAACCAGCGCCGCATGGGTGGTGGGAATCGATCAAACACTGGTCGATATTGAAGCGAAAGTGGATGACGCGTTTGTGCAACGTTATGGACTGAGCGCCGGGCATTCGCTGGTGATTGAGGACGACGTGGCCGAAACGCTGTATCAGGAACTGGTGCGAGACAATCTGATCACCCATCAGTTTGCTGGCGGGACCATTGGCAACACCATGCACAACTACTCCGTGCTGGCTGATGACCGTTCGGTATTACTGGGCGTGATGTGCAGCAACATTGAGATCGGTAGTTACGCTTACCGCTATCTGTGCAACACCTCCAGCCGGACCGACCTTAACTATCTGCAGGGCGTTGACGGACCGATTGGCCGCTGTTTTACCCTGATAGGTGAGTCCGGCGAGCGTACCTTCGCCATCAGCCCTGGGCACATGAATCAACTGCGCGCGGAAAGCATTCCGGAATCGGTAATTGCCGGGGCATCGGCGCTGGTGCTGACCTCCTATCTGGTACGCTGCAAGCCGGGCGAGCCGATGCCGGAAGCCACCATGAAGGCTATTGAGTACGCTAAAAAGCACAATGTGCCGGTGGTGCTGACGCTGGGAACCAAATTTGTCATCGCCGATAACCCGCAATGGTGGCAGGGTTTCCTGAAAGAGAACGTCTCTATTCTGGCGATGAATGAAGAAGAGGCCGAAGCGCTGACTGGTGAAAACGATCCGCTGCTGGCGTCAGACAAAGCGCTGGACTGGGTCGATCTGGTGTTGTGTACCGCCGGACCGGTAGGGCTATACATGGCGGGCTTTACCGAAGAGGAAGCCAAACGCAAAACCCAGCACCCGCTGCTGCCGGGCGCGATTGCCGAATTTAACCAGTATGAGTTCAGCCGTGCGATGCGCCATAAAGACTGTCGCAATCCGCTGCGTGTTTATTCCCATATCGCTCCGTATATGGGCGGCCCGGAAAAGATCATGAACACCAATGGCGCAGGTGACGGCGCGCTGGCGGCGCTGCTGCACGATATTACCGCCAACAGCTATCACCGTTCGAACGTGCCGAATTCCAGTAAGCATAAGTTCACCTGGCTGACCTATTCGTCATTAGCGCAGGTGTGTAAATATGCCAATCGCGTGAGTTATCAGGTACTGAACCAGCACTCTCCGCGTCTGACGCGTGGACTGCCGGAGCGTGAGGATAGCCTCGAAGAGTCGTACTGGGATCGTTAAGTCATTATGCCGGATGGCGGCGTAAACGCCTTATCCGGCCTGGCGTTACCATTATCTGTGTCATCACGTTTGCCTGATAAGCGAAGCGCCATCAGGCAAACGAGCCAATGCAACGACGGTCACCCCGTCACGACTTCACCCGCAGGTGGTGTTTCCAGCAGTTCCAGCATCGTACGGGCGATTTCGCGCTCGCCCATCACGACCTGATTAGCGCCGCGTTCGGTAATGTACTCGACTTCATCGTCATAATGCGCACGAGCGATAATCTCAATATTCGGGCACTTCTCGCGGGCAGAGGCAACAATTTCGCCAGCCTCATAGCCGTTCGGAATGGTGAGGATCAGCCAGCGGGCGCAATCCAGATGCGCGAGATTCATGATCTCTTCATTGGCGGCATTTCCCAGTACTGCACGGATCCCACGCTCGCGTAGCTCATCCACGCGTGTCCGTGACGTTTCGATAACCACTAACGGCATCCCGGCCGCCATCAGTTTTTCGCCGAGCAGGCTGCCGACGCGACCAAAGCCGACCAGCAGCGCGTGGTTGCAGATATCCACCGGAATTTGTTTCTCTTCCTCGATCGCCTCTTCCAGCGTCTGCTCTTCCAGCGTCTCGGTTTTTGCCAGATATTTTTCCAGCAGGGCAAACAGCACCGGGTTGAGCATAATCGACAGAATCGCCCCCGCCAGTACCAGATTTTGCCCTTCCTGCGGCAGCAGGTTCAGCGCCATCCCCAGACCGGCAAGAATAAAGGCAAACTCACCAATTTGCGCCAGGCTGGCAGCGATAGTTAGCGCGGTACGCGGCGAGTGACCAAACATGCGCACCAGGAAGAAAGCCGCAACAGACTTACCAAAGATGATAATGGCCAGAGTCGCCAGCACAGCCAGCGGCTGTTGGATGAGAATTAGCGGGTCAAACAGCATGCCGACAGAGACAAAGAACAGCACGGCAAACGCATCGCGCAGCGGCAGAGTATCGTGGGCCGCACGGTGGCTCAGTTCTGATTCATTCAGTACCATCCCGGCAAAGAACGCGCCCAGCGCGAAGGAGACATCGAACAATTCTACTGCGCCGAAAGCGATACCTAATGCCAGTGCCAGCACGGAAAGGGTAAACAGTTCGCGGGAGCCGGTTGCCGCACTGCGCGCCATAATCCACGGTACCAGACGGCGGCCAACCAGCATCATAATGGCGATAAAGGCGATAACTTTACCGATAGTCATTCCCATGTCGACCGCCAGCGAGGCGAACCCGACGTTGCCTTTTTCCATCATTCCGGCCACGGCGGGCAGCAGGACCAGCGTCAGCACCATCACCAGATCTTCAACAATCAGCCAGCCGATGGCAATCTGCCCTCGCTGACTGTCGACCAGTTGTCGTTCTTCAAGCGCGCGCAGCAGCACCACGGTACTGGCGGTTGAAAGACATAAACCAAAGACGATACCGGTCATCAGCGACCAGCCCAGCATGGCGGAAAGGGCCATACCTAACAGCGTCGCCACGGCTATCTGGGCGATCGCGCCGGGAATGGCTATCGACTTTACCGCCATCAAATCCTTCAGTGAAAAGTGCAAACCGACGCCGAACATCAGCAGAATAACGCCAAGCTCAGCGAGCTCTGGCGCAAGTTTGGTATCAGCCACAAAGCCTGGAGTAAAAGGACCGGCCAGAACGCCCGCTAACAGATATCCCACCAGAGGAGAAATACGCAGTTTATTGGCAAGCATGCCGAGTATAAAAGCGAGCACAAGGCCGCCAACAATGGTGGTGATAAGCGGGGTGGCGTGATGCATTCCGTCTCCTTTGGTAGCTGATTTCCAAAATTCCAGGTAATAGTTTATGACAATTTTGACTATTATGTTTATGAATAATTATTGAATTTTGAAGAAAACTGCAATTTGAGACGAAAAAAGCACGGATCGGAAAACGAGTGGGTTGTAGACAGAGCAAAGGCTTATGGTAACAGGCGTAGCGTGCGGCTAAAGTTTAGCTTTAGCCGCAAGAAACTCAGGCTTTATGCCGGTTATCAGGTAAGAATATGGTCAATATCCCAAGAAGTGGTAGGAAAGCACAGATTTTATAGACTAACTCAATGCTGGTATGGTCGGCGAGCAGACCTAACACAGCGGCTCCCAGGCCACCCATCCCGAAGGCAAAACCAAAAAACAGACCAGAAACCATACCGATACGACCCGGCAGCAGCTCCTGGGCATACACCAGAATGGCAGAAAACGCGGAAGCGAGGATAAAACCAATGATCACCGTTAAAATGCCGGTCCAGTGCAGGGTGGCATAAGGTAAAATCAGCGTAAACGGCGCGACGCCGAGGATAGAGCCCCAAATAACATATTTTCTACCAATTTTATCGCCTAAAGGCCCGCCGATTACCGTTCCTGCTGCTACGGCAAACAGGAAGGCAAAGAGGTGAAATTGCGCGTTTTGTACCGATAATCCGAATTTTTGCATCAGATAAAAGGTGTAATAGCTGCTGATGCTCGCCATATAGAAGTATTTCGAGAAAATCAGGATCAGCAAGACGCTGACCGCAAGCACTACCTTATTGCGCGGCAGCGGATTGATAATCGTGGCTTTGGGTTTCCCCTTGCTCATACGATGCTGCGCGGCATACCAGCGGCTGATTTGCGCCAGCACGACAATTGCCAGCAGCGCCGCAAGCACGAACCAGGCCACATTACCTTTGCCGTAAGGGGCGATGATCACTGCTGCCAACAACGGGCCGAGGGAGCTACCAAAGTTACCGCCCACCTGGAAGATGGACTGGGCAAGACCGTGACGTCCGCCTGAAGCCATACGCGCCACACGGGACGATTCCGGGTGGAATACCGAAGAGCCGGTGCCCACCAGCGCGGCAGCCAGCAGCACAGTGCCAAAACTGCCGGCTATCGCCAACAGCACCAGACCGCTCAGCGTAAAGCACATGCCAATCGGCAGCGACCACGGCATCGGGTACTTATCGGTCCAGTAGCCAACCACCGGTTGTAGTAGCGAAGAGGCCAACTGGAAGGTCAGGGTGATCATCCCTACCTGCATAAAGGTCAGTGAGAATTCGGACTGTAATAGCGGATAGATCGCCAGAATTAACGACTGAATCATATCGTTAAGCAGGTGTGAAAGGCTGATCGCGCCTAAAATGCCGAACGACGTACGTGCCTTAGCGACTGGCGCGGACGCACCAGGTGCTGGCTGGGTTTGTTCACTCATTGCCATAGAAAGTCACTTCTGTCTGATTTGCGATGTATGCGCTTTATCCTTCACGCTGCCCGGATGCAACGTGAATGATGTTGCGCATAGGGGAATATCGTCATTGTGATTATTACCTGACTAACATACCTGCGGACGAGGTTTGAAGGAAGTCTCAATTCTGAAAACTTATTCGACTATTATTTCAGATAATTGTAATTTCAGCCGAGTTAAGGAATCAGGGAGAGAAACATGAAATTTTTGAAACGGGGTGTGGCGCTGGCACTGTTCGCCGCATTCACGCTGGCAAGTCAGCCTGCTCAGGCTTATGAAAAAGATAAAACCTATAAAATCACCATTCTGCATACCAACGATCATCATGGCCATTTCTGGCGCAGTGAATACGGCGAGTACGGTCTCTCGGCGCAAAAAACGCTGGTGGACGGGATTCGTCGCGAGGTGGCTGCCGAAGGGGGCAGCGTCCTGCTGCTGTCCGGTGGTGACATCAACACCGGCGTTCCCGAATCGGATCTCCAGGATGCTGAGCCCGACTTTCGTGGGATGAACCTGATTGGTTATGACGCGATGGCGGTAGGTAACCACGAATTTGATAATCCGCTCACCGTCCTGCGTCAGCAGGAGAAGTGGGCGAAGTTCCCGTTTCTCTCTGCCAACATTTACCAGAAAAGTACCGGCGAGCGTCTGTTTAAACCCTGGGCCATCTTTAAACGTCAGGACCTGAAAATCGCGGTTATCGGTTTGACCACCGACGACACGGCAAAAATAGGCAACCCTGAGTTCTTTACCGATATCGAATTTCGCAAACCCGCGGAAGAGGCGAAGGTGGTGATTCAGGAATTGCAGATGAATGAAAAGCCTGACGTCATGATTGCCACCACTCATATGGGGCACTACGACAACGGCAACCACGGTTCGAACGCGCCGGGCGACGTCGAAATGGCGCGCAGTCTGCCAGAGGGCGCACTGGCGATGATTGTGGGTGGTCACTCACAGGACCCGGTGTGTATGGCGGCGGAAAATAAAAAACAGGTAGATTACGTTCCTGGTACGCCTTGTGCGCCGGACAAACAGAACGGGATCTGGATTGTGCAGGCCCATGAGTGGGGGAAATACGTTGGTCGCGCGGACTTTGAGTTCCGTAACGGCGAGATGAAAATGGTCAACTATCAGCTGATTCCGGTGAACCTGAAGAAGAAAGTGACCTGGGAAAACGGGAAAAGTGAGCACGTACTTTACACTCCGGAAATCGCTGAGAATGCGCAGATGCTCTCGCTGTTGTCTCCGTTCCAGAATAAAGGAAAAGCGCACCTGGATGTGAAAATCGGTGCGGTGAATGACCGTCTGGAAGGCGACCGCAGCAAGGTCCGTTTTGTGCAGACCAACATGGGGCATTTGATTCTGGCTGCGCAAATGGCGCGTACCGGTGCGGATTTCGGCGTCATGAGCGGCGGCGGCATTCGTGACTCGATTGAAGGTGGGGATATCACCTATAAAAGCGTGCTGAAGGTTCAGCCGTTCGGCAACGTTGTCGTGTATGCCGATATGAACGGTAAGGACGTGACGGATTACCTGACGGCCGTGGCGCAGATGAAACCAGACTCCGGCGCCTATCCGCAGTTTGCCAGGGTCAGTTTTGTGGCGAAAGATGGCAAGCTCAACGATTTAAAAATCAACGGCGAGCCGCTTGACCCGGGGAAAACCTACCGTATGGCGACGCTCAGCTTTAACGCGACCGGCGGCGATGGCTATCCGCGGATTGATAACAAACCGGGGTATGTCAACACCGGGTTTATTGATGCGGAAGTGCTGAAGGAATACATTCAGAAAAACTCACCGCTGGATGCCAGTGCGTATGAGCCGAAGGGGGAAGTCAGCTGGCAGTAACAGGGCAGAGTGCCGGATAAGACGCGTGCGTCGCCATCCGGCACAAATACGCATTTAGTCCCGGCGGGCGATATCGGCGAATTTAGCCTCCAGAATCGCGGCCAAATCAACCGCCGCCAGTTCAATGTCCAGACCGCGTTTTCCGCCAGAGACAAAAATGGTGTCAAACGTCTGGGCTGGCGCATCGATCAGCGTTGGCAGACGTTTTTTCTGTCCCAGCGGACTAATGCCGCCGACCAGATACCCGGTTGTGCGTTGCGCAACCAGTGGATCGGCCATATCGACCTTTTTCGCGCCGAGCGCTTTGGCGACTTTTTTCAGATCCAGTTGTCCGGCCACGGGGGTGACCGCTACCGCCAGATGTTTCATATCGCCATTCACCGCAACCAGCAGCGTTTTGTACACCTGATCGGCATTCAACCCTAACTTGCGCACCACCTCATCACCGAAGTTGGTTTCGGCGGGATCGTGATCGTAGGTGTGGATTTTGAACGTAATTTTGTTTTTTTCGAGTAATTTAACGGCGGGTGTCATAGCTATTTTTCCTGGCTAAACCAAATGACAAGTCAAGCGTATCTCTAACAAATGTCCGAAATATAGTACCATCTTGCGCAATTATGTTGGCAGGATGCAGAGTTTGAGCGACAATCGACATACACCGTCGCATTAAGTGGCGGCATAATAATAATGATGAAATTCCTCTTTGACGGGCCAATAGAAATATTGGCCACTTTTTTATTGCATCAGCTCCGGCAGATTCCCCTCTCCATACAGGTGCAGCGCGCCGACAGCCACCACATAGCGACCCGCAGGCAGTGCCGCCAGACGATCCCGCCAGGCGATATTGCGCTGATGCATCAGCACATCGTACAGCGACTGACTGAAGGTGTTCGGAAGTGTCAGGTGATTGTCCTGCGGCGGCGCTTTCAGCCACCAGCTCATCATCTGTTGCAGCAGTCGGGCGTTGGTGTGCCAGTGCGTCAACGTATCATCCAGCAGCGCCAGACCGTTATCAGGCAGTTCGCACAATAGCGCAATCTGACTGGCGGCGCCTTCCAGTTCAATCACCGGTTTTTCTGCCTTTTTCGCGGCCTGCAACAACTGATAATCAATGCCGTATTCCGGGCGTAATCCTAACTGTTGCGCCTGGGTGGCCTGCAACACCATCGCGATTTGCCACAGCGGTTGCGTGGAAAACAGCGCCGGTGAGATCCCCAGTTCATCAGTCGCGCGATGCAGATTGCGCAACTGTTCTTCGCTGATGCGCTCTTCCAGCGTGGCAAACTCGGGTAGGTCGGCAAAAGGGCTGTCATCACCAGAGACGTCGGCTTCAACAATTAGCGCATCGGCGTTGTTAAGCTTTTTGAGCAGTCTGGCAGGGAGAGGGGACATATCGCGACTGCCCATATGAATACTGCCAATCAGGTGGAAATGGCGGTTGCCGGGCAACGAAACATCAATGGCGGGCCAGGTATAGCGATTGCCGGATAGCGTAGCGAAGAATGTTTTTACCCGGTAAAACAGATCCATGCGACCTCCCTATTCAGAAGCCCATGCTAACGCGTGGTCCAGGGGTGTGCAATGTGTGAATTGCCGGATGGCGGTGTTAGCGCCATCCGGCATTGCTTACTCTTTCGGTTTAAAGCGCAGCAGTCGGTTAGCGTTGCTCACCACGGTAATGGATGAGAGCGCCATCGCCGCTCCGGCAACCACCGGGTTCAGCAGCGTACCGGTGAACGGCCACAGGATACCAGCCGCCACAGGGATCCCGATGCTGTTGTAAATGAACGCCCCGAGCAGGTTCTGCTTCATATTACGCAGCGTGGCTCGGGAAATAGATAGCGCGTCCGCCACGCCCATCAGACTGTGGCGCATCAGTGTGATCGCGGCAGTTTCAATCGCCACGTCGCTGCCGCCGCCCATTGCAATCCCGACATCGGCCTGCGCCAGCGCCGGTGCATCATTGATGCCGTCACCGACCATCGCCACCTGACGCCCCTGGCTTTGCAGACGTTTAATGGCATCGGCTTTACCGTCCGGCAGAACGCCGGCAATCACCTCATCAATTCCCGCCTCTTTGGCGATGGCGTTGGCCGTCGTCGGGTTATCGCCGGTTAACATCACCAGACGATAACCGGCGCGGTGCAGTCGCTGAAGGGCAGCCACGCTGTCGCTACGCAGCGGATCGCGCACGGCCAGCAGCGCCGCCGCGTTGCCATCAATCGCCAGCAATACCGGCGTGGCGCCCTGGGAAGCCTGGGCTGAAATCTCGGCTTCCAGTTCGCGGGTGTCAACCTGTTGCTCATTCAGCAGCGCCTGGTTGCCCAGCAACAGCGTATGGCCTTCCGCTTCGCCGCTAACGCCTAGTCCACGCAGAGTGCGGAAACCGTTGACCTGCGGCAGTGCGCCGTCACCCGCTTTGTCGAGAATTGCCCGTGCCAGCGGGTGGCTGGAGCCTTGCTCAAGCGCGGCCGCCAGTCGCAACGCCTGCGCCTCGTCAGTGCCGCCAACGGTTTTAATCGCAACGACCTGGGGTTTGCCTTCGGTCAGCGTCCCGGTTTTGTCGAAGACCACGGTATCCAGAGTGCTGGCGCGCTGCAGCGCATCGGCATCACGTACCAGTACGCCAAACTCAGCCGCACGACCTACGCCGGAAATAATCGACATCGGCGTCGCCAGACCCAGCGCGCACGGACAGGCGATGATCAGTACCGTCGTGGCAATCACCAGGGTATAGACAATTTGCGGGGCCGGGCCAAAGAAGTACCAGATACCCGCGCTCACCAGCGCAATCAGCACCACGACCGGGACAAACACGGCGGAAATCTTATCGGCCATCTGACCGATTTCAGGCTTACTGCTCTGCGCCTGGCGCACCATGCGAATAATGCGCGATAGCGTGGTATGGCTGCCAACCGCACTGGCGCGGAACAACACGCTGCCATCCTGCACGACGGTACCGGCATGCACGCTGTCGCCTTCTCCTTTTTGTTGTGGGATAGGCTCGCCGGTGAGCATCGCCTCATCCAGCCAGGCTTCGCCCTGGGTGATTTCACCGTCAACCGGCACGCGATCGCCGGTGGTCAGGCGCAACAGCATCCCCGGCTGAACCTCTGCCAGTGGTACACTCTTTTCACCTTCTTCTGTAACCACCCGCGCCGTTGGCGGCGTGAGATCGAGTAATTTTTCCAGCGCCTTAGACGAGCGCTGACGCGCGCGGGCTTCCAGCATGTGTCCGAGGTTAATCAGACCAATGATCATCGCGCTGGCTTCATAATAGAGATGGCGCGCTTCCATCGGGAACCACTGCGGCCACAGGTTGACGCTCATTGAATACAGCCATGCCACACCGGTGCCCAGCGCCACCAGGGTATCCATCGTCGCGGTGCCGTTCATCAGGCTTTTCCACGCGCTGCGATAAAAATGACCGCCCGCAAAGACCATCACGGCGAGCGTCGCCAGGCCAATCACCAGCCACAGGCTGCGGTTGTCGGCGGTCACCATCATGTTATCGCCCATCATCCCCCAGACCATCACCGGCACGCCCACCAGCAGGGCAACAATCGCCTGCCAGCGGAAGCGTTTCATCGTCGCGACAGCGGTTTCCTGTTGGCGCTCACGGCGTTTGAGATCGTCTTCAATCGCCTCCGCGCCATAACCGGCTTTTTCCACCGCCTGGACTAAATCAGCGGCGGACGCACTGCCCATCACCAGCGCAGTACGTTCCGCGAGGTTTACCCGTGCCTGCGTGACCCCGGGAACGCTTTGCAGCGCATTTTGTACCCGGGAAACACAGCTGGCGCAGCTCATGCCGCTTAACAGCAGCTGTTGGCTCTCATCTTCAGCCGTCGCTGCCGGAAGCTCAGGAGGGACCGCTGCCAGCGCTTCCGACGGGATTGATGACTCCGCCAGCGGTTTAGCCTTTGGGTGGCTTAACTCTGCGCCGTAACCGGCTTGTTTGATGGTGTCGATAAGCGCTTCGGCGCTGGCGGTGCCGGTGACGTGCGCTTCAGTCACGGTAACCTCAGCCTGTTCAACATCCGGGCGTTGTTCAAGACTCTCTTTTACGCGTTTGACGCAGTGACCGCAGGACAGGCCGTCCAGGGTCAGGTCGATAGTTTGAGACATCACTACACTCCTTTATTACAGGGATTAACTGACTGTGATAAAGGTTAAACCTTCCAGCAAGGGGAAGGTCAAGGGATTTGTTTTCACCCTCTATTTTTAATGCTCCAGCGCGATGGCGCAAACATGTTCGAGGGTAGAAAGGTTGTTGTAAAGTTCCGGTAAGGTCATCTTTTTTCTAATCACGACTTTAAGGTTAACCTCTATTTTCCCCTTTTTGACATCGCGGATGGTAATAGCTTCAATAATGTTTTTTTGCTGATTAATACTTTCCACCAGCGTTTGTAGTCCTGATTTTTCGTCAAGAATAATGCGAATCTTTACTTTACCGGGCAATTGATTTTTGGTTTGTAAAAAGATCACAAAATAGCTGAGTTTTATGGCCAGCAGGAACAAGCCTGTGGCAAGCAGAGCATGCATATAAAAACCGGCGCCACTGGTAATTCCCACTCCAGCGGACGCCCATACAATGGCTGCGGTTGTCAGCCCGGAGATGGCGTCATCATGGCGATGAAGGATAACACCCGCACCGAGAAAGCCTACGCCGCTGATAATTTGTGCGGCCAGGCGCATCGGATCGCTACGTATATTCATCGAGATTTCCGCGTAATACTCTGCTGACTGAATAGAGACGATTGTCAGAACGCAGCTGGCGACGGAAATAATGACGCAAGTTTTAAATCCGACAGGCTTTCCTTTCGATTCTCTTTCAAGACCGATGATCCCACCGAGGATAAAAGCGACGCAAATTTTGCCCAGTGCAATTAAGAGAGATTCTCCTTCACCGAATAAGAGGAAGGATAACGTATTCATATTTCCTCCGGAAAAACTCACCTCAAACAGCGCAGGAAGGTCTCCTTTTCTGACCCGTCATGCTATGCGCTGTAGGTATGGATATAGTGCTCAATCAGCGAAAGAAGTCGCCGGTTATCGATGCTCTGCAGAATTTTTACCTGCGCACCTTTGGGTTCAGGGATCCCTACATTGAGGCGCAACGTCTCACGTCCATAACGACAGGTCATACCGCGTGTGATGCCTTCCAGAGAGACATCCAAATAATCTTCCTCCAGCGTTGCCAGAGAGGGATCCAGTAGCCAGGCAACGGTTAATACATCGTGGATCCAACATCCGGGCAGATTGCGGGTTTGCATCGAGTAGGTGATCCACGGGCGAATGGTTTGCGCCAAATAACGGCTAAGCCCGTTTTCTGTTTTTGCCAGACGATCCAAATCAGCGTGAAGCATTTGAGTTTTCGTTGTCACATCCATCGGGACCAGCGTGACTGGCGCGCCGCTGGTAAGCACCGCATGAGCCGCCTCAGGATCCAGACCAAAATTTGTATCTTTCAGGTAGCCCGGCACATTGAATACGCCGCCCATAACAACGATATTTTTGACCGCGTGAACCATCTGCGGGTAAAGCTGTAGGGCAATGGCCACATTGGTGAGTGGACCTGTAGCAACCAACGTGATCTCACCTGGGTTATTACAGATGAGTTCACCTATTGCCTCAGGCGCATGAGGGGGAACCTGCTGGCACAATGCCGGGGCAGGAACCTCCGACCAGAGTTGCCGTAAGCCAAACTGATCGACACCATGATCCAGTTTTTCACGCCAGGGATGCGGATCTTCCCGGAGCGCACGCGAGGCGCCACGGTAAACAGCAACGGGAATATCCAATTGCATAATGAGATCTTTAGCGACGGTATATCCCACGTCTACCGGCGTATTTCCTGCAACAGTGGTGATCATCTCCAGAGTGATTTGCGGAGCGGCGATCGCCAGCGCCAGCGCCAGGCCGTCATCAATATTCGCGCCGGGAATTCCATTGCCTGGATCGCAGTCAATTATGATACGCATCGATTTATTTTTACGTTGTTTCGGGTTGTACTTCATGTCCCTGGCAGCCACACGATTCTCCTGTTCGTAAATAAAACTCAAATTCAACGCGGCGAACCTCTCCATCCCAATTTTTCAGCATGTCAATTGCCGCACGGGCCATCTTATCGACCGGTTGCCGAACGGCGGTTAAAGAAGGGACGTTGTAAGCCGATTCATGGGTTGCGTTAAAACAGACCAGTGCAACATCTTCAGGAACGCGCAGCCCATGTTCTGCCAGGGCGCGTAAACAACCCAGTGCCTGTTGTTCATTCGTCGCGAACAGCGCGCGCGGCGGCTGGCGCTGCAGCATGCGTTTTGTCGCCTCGTAACCCCCTGCGCGGGTATAGTTGGTCGAAAAAATCCATGAAGGATTGACCATTAACGATGAGGCTTCCAGCGCCTGTTGCCAGCCCCGGACACGATCCTGAGTATTCAGCATTTCACGCGGGCCACAGATGATGCCGATGTCGCGGTATCCATGATCAATCAGATGTTGTGTTACCTGCATCGCCGCCTGTTGTTCATCAACCTGAATAACGCTGACGTTAAGTCCGGGATCCACACGATCGAGTATGACGCAGGGTGTACCGCTCTCCTGAATCAAATTGATATAGGGATGGCGATCAACACTGGTGTAGATCAGCCCGTCAACCTGGCGGTGCAACATATTATTAATGAGTTCACGTTCACGGCAGCTACTGTCACCTGCATCACCCAGCAGGAGTACTTTGCCATCAGCAAATGCTGCGTGTTGCAGAGCATGAGCCATAGAGGCGATAAACGGGTTCGAAATGTCTGGTGCGACGAGCCCATAAGTTTGTGTACTCCCTGAAGCGAGCGCACGCGCGATGCCATTGGGCCGATAGCCGGTTTTCTTAATAGCCTGTAGCACGCGTTGCCGGGTCGCTTCGGCAACGGGACGTGGACCATTATTAATAACATAACTAACGACAGCGACGGACGTTCCCGCTTCTTTTGCCACGTCAGAACGTGTTACGCGTTGCGAATGTGATTGCGTCACGAGACACCTACCTGATTGCGTTCAGAGTGATTTTTTCCAGACAGCATAAGGCGTTATGACCCAAAAATCTTTGGTAAAGAACGCGCATCTCACGTTCTCTGACCTCAAATTGCATCCTCGGGTAAGTTAAGATCCCGCCCACGGGTTTCTGGTGCGAAGAAAGTGGTTACCAGTCCAATTGCGGCCATAAGGGCAAAATAGAGCGCGATTGGCCACCAGTGTCCGTAAAACGAGAGCAGTGCAGAGGCGACAAGTGGCGCCGTTCCGCCAGACATAATGGACCCCAGCTCTTTGGCAAATGCCATTTTAGTATAACGGTTCGTGACACCGAAAAGCTCAACGCCCCAGGCAGCCTGAACACCAAAAATACCCAATGATGCGAGTCCCATCCCGGTAATGATTGTTGGGATAACAATCCACGGCTCACGAGAATCCAGCAGCATGAATGCCGGAAAGGCATACAGGATCAGTAACAAGCAGAACCAACGATAGATGATCCGTCTGCCGAATCGATCGGAAAGCCAACCCGCCAGAGGAATAATGGCAAATCCCAGAACCGATGCGATAAACACCGCCACGGTCGGCACAGATTTATCCACCATCAGCACCTTAGCGACGTAGCCAATGATAAATCCCTGAGCTAGGTAGGAGGGGCCATTCTCGCCAATGCGTAATCCGACCATGGTCCAGAACGCACGGGTCCGTTTCCAGAAGCTACGTGTATCATGCTGTTGCTGTGCTTTTCCCTCGCGAAGAACCTTTTCTCGCTCGGCCTGCAGGAGGGCTTTTTGACGTTCAAAGACGGGCGTTTCGCGCATATGGCGACGAATTAATAATGCGGCGGCGGCGATAAGAATGCTGCAAAGAAAAGGTATACGCCAGCCCCAGCTCAGTAAGTCATCTTTGTCCATTTGCAGGACGATGAGCCAAACCAGAGACGCCAGTAATGTTCCGCTGTTCGAGCCCAGCGCGATAATCGAGGAAACCAGCCCACGGCGTTTAACGGGAGCATATTCGCCGAGCATCACAGTACCGCCTGAAAGCTCCGCTCCGGCTCCCAGGCCCTGAGAAAATCGAAGGATAACCAGGCATACCGGCGCCCAGACGCCAATCTGAGCGTAGCTGGGGATTAAACCTATTAGCATGGTCGACATGCCCATCAATCCAATGGTGATAACCATGACAATCTTCCGACCATGTTTATCGCCTATCCAGCCGAACAGTAGCGCACCGATGGGGCGAGCAATAAATCCAACAGAATAGGCGGCAAAGCTGGACAGCAACGCCATGACAGGCGTCGCTTCTGGAAAGAAGACATCGCCAAAGATAATGCCTGCGGCAAGGCCGTACAGGGCAAAATCGGCATACTCCATCGTGGTGCCTAACCAGCAGGAAAATGTTGCTCGCCAAAACTCGCGGCGTCCTTCGGGGGTTTCCAGCCGCTCCTGAGCGGCTTGTTGGTTATCCGTCAGGGGAACAGAGGATGAATGCGTGTTCATAAGAACTCCTTGAAGTTATCTGTCGACATGCGTCGCAGGCTTGTGCTCTTCACGTTCTACTCGCGTAGATATTATGTTTTTACCGGAGATTAATAAATCTACCCGCGTAGAATGATCAAATAAAAGAGTTAAAATTGCGAAAGCGATCACTTATAACAGGCAATTGTTACAGAAAAAGGTACGCCTGCTTCGATGTTCTTCACTGTTTATTCAGTTCTAACGATCGACGGTTCCGGGAAAATGTGAAAGTGGCAGTGGTAACGCCCGTGATCTGTGAAATGACAGAAGGTTATTGGTATCAATAGGGATGAGGTGTGTGGTGTCAGCAACAAGTACGTTATAATGACGCCATGCCACAGCTTAAGGTGCGGAGGATTTGTGAATATCAGCGATGTAGCAAAAAAAACCGGCTTAACCAGTAAAGCGATCCGCTTTTATGAAGAGAAAGGGCTGGTCACGCCGCCGCTGCGTGGCGAAAACGGCTATCGCACGTACGGGCAACAGCATCTCAATGAGCTGACGCTACTGCGCCAGGCGCGCCAGGTCGGATTCAACCTTGAAGAGTGCGGTGAACTGGTAAATCTGTTCAACGATCCGGGGCGTCATAGTGCGGATGTCAAAAAGCGGACGCTGGAGAAAGTAGCTGAAATTGAGCGCCATATCAGCGAATTACAGTCAATGCGCGTACAGTTGCTGGCGCTGGCGGCGTCGTGTCCGGGCGATGATAGCGCGGAATGCCCAATTATTGATAACCTTTCTGGCTGCTGCCACCACAAAGTGCAGGCTTAACGCGCGTCGGGGTTGAGCATAAAGACCACCGTACCACGATACCACGGGGAGGTGCGTAACCGCGCTTCCGCCTGGCTGTCCCGCTTACCGTGCTGTACCAGACCAAGCTTAAATGGAATACGCAGGCGGGTGAGGGCGGGCAGGTAGTCCTGATAATTCGTCACCGTGCGCCGTCCCTGATAGCTCTGCACCACCAGTTCATCGATCGGCAGCGCGTTCAGCGTCGCAATGTCACCGGTTTTTGCCCAGTCCAGCAATCCGGTTACCCCAAGAGCAAAGTCGGGTGGCAGTTGTTGGCGCAATGCCCGCAGAAAGCGGGCATAGTCGGCGAGTTGATGCGTCGCGGCGTCAAAATCGACCTGTAGCCCGACCACCTGATTTCCCGCCGCCTGCCAGCGCTGCATCAGCCGCACGATGCGTGGCGGAATTGCGTCCGGAACGTCGAGCGTGGTAAAGCGCACGGTAAGCCAGATGGACGGAAACGTCAGGCGACTGACGGGAAGTCCCAGACGCTGAAACTCCGCGCCCTTCGCCCGCATCAATACTTCACCCTGATGCAGATAGACCGTCCGGGCGCCTCTCAGTTCATCGCTGGCCTTTACCCCTGACCAGAGCCAGAAGGCGGGATGTTCGCGGGCGGTAACCGTCTCAACTGCCTGCGCCTGTCCCGCCAGTAGCGCGATTACCAGTAGTATTTGAGTTTTTGCGCCCACGGACTGCCCGGATACTGGGTTTTCAACTGCGTGAACCAGCCTTTGCGCTGCTGTTTGTCCACCTCTTCTCCGCCGCACTCATTCGCACCGGACGGGGCGTAGCACATGATGGCGCGATACAGCGCGTAACTTCTGTCTTCGTGCTCGGCTTGCGGCGAGGTAATGACCTGCTGGTAGTAACTCTGGCGGTCATACTGCCCAACCGGATGCTTGCGGTCGATAGCGGCTTCCAGGACGCCATTGCCTGCGCTGTCTTTCCACAAATCGACATGGGTTTGCGACGTGCGGAAAAACTCGCCCAGACAGTTCAGCGCATGGGCATCATCGAGATTTTTGCTCAGCGTGCCGACGGTGTCATTGAGGCTGCGGCACACGTAACCGGCTTCAGCGGCGTCGCCGTTCCAGTCAAACGTGCTCAGATTGACGTCGTCGAATGCTTCACCGATCACCGGTTGCGTGATGGCGCTGGTGAGTTTGCGGTCCTGCAGCCAGTCGCTAAAGCGGTTTTCAGTGAGATCGCGCACCAGCAGCGTATGCAGCGCGATAGTGCGTTCTTCGTTATTCGGCCCCTGGCTGACCTGCTGGCGCAACTGTTCAGGCGTTGCCACGGTTTTCAGTACCCGTGAGCGATAGCGCAAGCTGGTGACCGCGCTGTCCGGGGCAAAAATCGCCGCCGTATCGCCGCTGTAGACCAGCGTCGCCGCCAGTTTTGCCTGCACATACTGCTGCTGTTCGTTATCCAGGCTCAGCTTCAGCAGTGTCGACCAGAAATCGCGTGCCGCTAACCACTGCTTTTGCCCCATCAGCGCGTTACCGTAGAGAACCTGTTCACTGAAGGCGAGGATATCGTGAGCCGGTAGTTCTTGCGCCGGGGTAACCGCCTGAAGAATGGCCGCATCGTTCTCTGTCGCCAGCCACAGGTTGAGTTGCAGATTGCGCCACAGCGGCAGTTTTCCGCTTTTTTCAAAAAACGGTTTGCTGGCGTCAAGGTTGGCCTGCGTCAGGGTTGGCTTCTGGTCGCTGTTCAGACGAAGGGCGCGCAGCATCTCGGTATAGCTGACGAGGGGGGCATCGGCGAACGCCTCCCGGACGGATTGATCGTAAAACTGCATGCCATAGACGTTATCGTATTCAATCACCAGGTTTCGCAGCGCCTGCGCGTCAGTGGCCTGCTGGAATGCCTGCTCATACAATCCTGCAAGCGACGTCCAGTCCTGCAAATACCAGTGGATGCGGCGCAGCATGCCGTGTGCGGAATCGGCATAGCGGCCTTCTGGCCAGCGCTGGAGATAGGTTTGCGCCTCTTTTTGCGCGAGTAAGGCGTCTTCACGGTTTATTCGCGCGATATCAAAATCGCCATATTCGCCGACGCTGTTCTGGCTGCTTTTGTTCAGCGCCGTGCGCATCAGCATATACTGCGCGGTTTCCGCCAGCCACGGGCGATCGCTCTTAAGCAGCGACGTGAAGGTCTGCGCGGCGCTTTCGTATTCACCCGCATAAAAATGGGCCGCGCCGGTCAGATAGGTTTTATACGCCAGGGCAGGAGAATCCGCCGGGAGCGCGGTGAGGGACGCCGTAATTTGCTCTGCGCTGGCTCCGGAATAAAGACCCAGACGAGCCTGCGCCAGCGCCTGCTTTTGTTCAGCCGTCAGCGCCGCATCGCTTTGCAGCGCGGCAAAAAACTGACTGACGCTGTTAGCATTATTGGAGACAAAACGGTTTTCCTGCTCACCGTCGTGGTTGAATTCAACCGGCCCCACCTGCAGCGCTGCCATCTGCTGGACGATTGGACTGGTTGCGTTCTGCGTTTGTGCAGGCGAGTCCGTCCGGACATCAATGTCATCCCACTGCGGGTGATAAGCAAAATAGAAATCGCGTGAGCGGGTGATATCCGCAGGCATCGACTGAACGGGCACAGCAAACGACTTTGCCTCACTCAGCAGGCGCAACAGGTTATCGCGAGAATCATTATCGGGCGCCAGAATAGGATCGCCTTTCAGCAGACAGTGTTCGTCGCTCCACGTGCAGTCTGCCATATCAAACGAGGCGAATGCCTGCGGGGCGCTCGCCAGTAGTGCGCAAAAACTTAATGCCAGAGGCGTCTTCCTGACCATCATGCGATTCCTGTCATCTGTTTCATCGGGGAAGGGGTCTGATATAGAGCGTGATGCCTTCAACGGCAATCACTTCAACGTGAGTTCCGGCGGGCAGATCGTCGCTGGCGTTGACCGGCCAGGAACTGTCGCCAACCCGCATGTGTCCACGACCATTAACCAGAGACGACTCCAGTACAAACCGACGGCCGACCAGCTGCTGGCCGCGCTGGTTGAGCTGACTGTCTGCGGGTTTTTGTTCTCGAACGCGTTTCGCCATCCACTTCCACCAGAACCAGGCGGCAAGCAGCGTTAAGACGGCAAAGATAACGCCCTGCCATTCCCAGTCGACGGGCAACAGCCAGACCAGAATGCCGGTAATGACCGCCGCGACGCCGCTCCACAACAGATAACCGTTGCCGCCCAGCATCTCAGCGGCCAGAAGCAGACCGCCGAGACTGAGCCAGAAAATATGGGGATGTCCCACAATCATCTCGATCATTATTTATTCCGTTCGCTGGCGCTGTCCTTGATCAGTTCAGTGATCCCGGCAATGGAGCCCATCAGGCTGCTGGCATCCAGTGGCATCATCACCACTTTACTGTTACTGGACGAGCCGATTTGCTGTAGCGCTTCGGTATATTTCTGCGCCACAAAATAATTCACCGCCTGAATATCACCGGAGGCGATTGCTTCAGACACCATTTTGGTGGCGCGGGCTTCCGCTTCAGCGGAACGTTCGCGGGCTTCCGCCTGTAAAAAGGCGGACTGACGTTCCCCTTCGGCTTTCAGGATCTGCGACTGTTTTTCCCCTTCGGCCTTGAGGATTTCTGCCTGACGTACCCCTTCGGCTTCCAGAATATAGGCACGCTTGGTACGTTCTGCTTTCATCTGGGCGTTCATTGAGGAGATCAGTTCAGCCGGTGGGCGAACATCGCGAATTTCGATACGCGTGACTTTAATGCCCCAGGGATTGGTGGCTTCATCGACAATATGCAATAGTCGGGTATTGATGCTGTCACGCTGGGAGAGCATTTCATCGAGCTCCATCGAACCCAGAACGGTACGGATGTTGGTCATGGTGAGGTTGATGATCGCCAGTTCCAGATTGCTGACCTCATAGGCCGCACGCGGAGCGTCAATCACCTGAATAAAGCAGACGGCATCAATGGTGACGTTGGCGTTATCTTTCGAGATCACTTCCTGCGAGGGAATATCCAGCACCTGCTCCATCATATTGATTTTGCGGCCAACCCGGTCCATGAACGGCACAACGATGCTTAAGCCCGGTTGCAGCGTTTTGGTATAGCGACCAAATCGCTCTACCGTCCACTGATATCCCTGGGGAACAATTTTCACGCCGGCACCGACGATAACCAGCGCGACAAAAATGAGAATAGGAATAACGATAAGCATTGAAAAACCTCCTGTTGAACTGTCCATGATGTCGTGTTTGGCGACGTTACTCGTAAAATTATACCTGATTCATTAAAGAGAGTTCCCCTCCCGTTAATTAGAGGGATACACTATTTTGCGATAAAACGCGAAAACAGGATAGATAATGCGTGAAAATAGCATTTTGCTGCAGGTAAACAATGTGGGTTACCAGGTCGGGACCACGAAAATTCTGAATAACATCAGTTTTGACTTACATCCCGGTGAATTTAAATTAATAACCGGCCCTTCCGGCTGTGGAAAAAGTACCTTACTGAAGATTATTGCGTCGTTGCTCAGTCCGAATAGCGGCGATATCCTCTTTGCCGGAGAGGATATCGCCACTCTCAACCCGGAACATTATCGTCAACAGGTTTCCTATTGCGCCCAGACGCCTGCACTGTTTGGCGATACCGTCTACGATAATCTGATCTTCCCCTGGCAAATCCGTAACCAGCGTCCTGATCACGGGGTTTTTCTGGCGGACCTGACCCGCTTTCAACTGCCGGAGTCGATACTGGCAAAAAATATCAACGAACTCTCCGGCGGAGAGAAACAGCGCATTTCCCTGATCCGCAATTTACAGTTTTTGCCGCAGGTTTTACTGCTGGATGAAATCACTAGCGCGCTGGATGAAAGTAATAAGCGCAACGTGAATGAGATTATTCATCACTATGCTCGCGATAAGCAGATAGGGGTGCTGTGGGTGACTCACGATAAAGACGAAATTAATCATGCGGATGAAATAATCACTCTGATGCCGCATGCCGGAGAAATGCAGGAAGCGCGTAATGAATGAACATAATATCACTAACGAGTCACTGGCATTAGCGATGATGCTGGTGGTGGTGGCGATGCTGATAAGCCATAAAGAGAAACTGACGCTGGAGAAAGATATTCTCTGGAGCGTCGCTCGCGCTGTGGTTCAGCTTATTATCGTCGGCTATGTCCTGAAATATATCTTCGCGGTGAATCATGCCGTCCTGACGTTAGTGATGGTGTTATTTATCTGTTTTAACGCCGCGTATAACGCGCAGAAGCGCAGTAAATATATTGATAAAGCGTTTGTTTCCTCGTTCATTGCCATCACTACGGGGGCAGGGTTAACGCTGGCGGTGCTGGTGCTTTCGGGGTCGATTGAATTTATTCCGATGCAGGTGATCCCCATTTCCGGGATGATCGCCGGTAATGCGATGGTGGCCGTCGGATTGTGCTACAACAATCTCGGCCATCGTTTCAGCAGTGAGCAACAGCAGATTCAGGAGAAACTCAGTCTCGGCGCCACGCCGAAAATGGCGTCTGCCGGCTTGATCCGTGACAGCATTCGCGCTTCGCTGATCCCGACGATCGACTCCGCGAAAACGGTCGGTCTGGTGAGTTTGCCGGGGATGATGTCAGGGCTGATCTTTGCCGGTATCGATCCGGTCAAAGCGATTAAATATCAGATCATGGTAACGTTTATGCTGCTCTCAACGGCGAGTCTGTCGACCATCATTGCCTGTTATTTAACCTATCGGAAGTTTTACAACTCGCGTCACCAACTGGTGGTGACGCATTTAAGGAAATCGTAACCGGCGGCTTGCGTAGGCCCGATACGCGTAGCGCCATCGGGCAAATACGATCAGTACAGCAACGCATACAGCTGACGGCGATATTTCGACGCCAGCGCGTCGCCGGTACCCAGCGCGGCAAGAATTTCCTGGAACGTTTTACGCGCCTGACCGTCTGCGGCGGCAAGATCTTTTTTCAGATGGCTGAACAGCAGTTCCAGCGCTTCTTCGTTGCGTCCCACCTGATGCAGTTGCAGCGCCAGCTGCGCTGCCAGTCCGGCGTCCTGCGGGTTATCCGCCACCTGCTGTTGCAGTAGCTGAATCTCTGGCGTATCCGCCGCCTGTTTCAACAGTTCAATTTGCGCGACCAGCCCCTGATAACGGGTGTCCTGATCCTGAAGCGGAATGGTTTTCAGCACGGCTTCTGCGTCTTCGGAGCGGTTGAGGGCAATTTGCGTTTCTGCGAGCAGCAGGCCGATTTCACCGTTCTGGTTAGACAACTGCCAGGCGTCTTTCAGCAGCGGCAGCGCTTCAGTGTAGTTGCCTTCCTGCATCAGCTGCATGGCCTGTTGCGCTTTTAGCTCTTCTTCACGGGGCAACACTTTGTCGAGCAGGGCGCGAATCACCTCTTCCGGCTGCGGTCCCTGGAAGCCGTCAACCGGCTGACCGTTCTGGAACAAATAGACGGTCGGAATCGCGCGCAGACCGAACTGGGAGGCAATCATCTGCTCGGCATCGCAGTCGAGCTTCGCCAGAATGAACTGACCGTTGTACTGCGCGGCAAGGCTTTCCAGCACCGGCGTCAGTTGCAGGCAGTGCTGGCTGCGTTCAGACCAGAAGTAGAACAGGACCGGCGTGGTCATCGACAGTTCTAAGGTCTGCTGCAGGTTCGATTCGTTAATGTTGACAATATTCTGTGTGGACATGGAGTCACTCTCTTGTGTCGATTTCTTTTTTACATGGGGGCTGACGCGAACGCTTCAACTCATCCGTGCAAAATTTTGTCCATCAGGCGTCCCGGCAGCAGACGTTTGAGCAGCATGACGGCCCAGGTCACCAGCGTGACGGGATAGCGGAGCTTGGGTTTATCGCTGACAAAAGCATGGCGCACTTTGGCGACGACGGCTTCAGGACCGAGCGTAAAACGTGCGGCAATACCGGGGTTTTCCACCGGTTTGTCATTCTGGGTCTGGTTAACGTTTTCAGTAAAGCGCGTGCGAATGGGGCCGGGTTCAATCAGGCTGACCTTAATTCCGCTGTGACGTAGTTCCATGCGTAACGCATCTGACCAGGCTTCCAGCGCGTATTTACTGGCCGCGTAGGCGCCACGCCCGGGCGTTGAGATCAGCCCCATCACCGAGGAGGTCATCACGATCCGACCTTCGCCGTGCGGCAGCATGGCCGGTAACAGACGCATCGTGAGCTGATGAGCGCCAAAGAAATTAGCGGAAAATTGCTGCTCCATCTGCGCGCGGCTGATGGTGGGCAGCGGACCGTAAACGCCGTATCCGGCATTATTAAAGATCCCGTATAAGCAGTTATCGGTCAGGGCGATCACCTCGTCAGCGGCGCGATCCACGCTTTCAGGCGAGTCGAGGTCGATCAATACGCCGGTGAACCCCATGTTATTCATGCGCGTGACATCGTCGGGTTTGCGGCAGCCGGCGAGAACCTGAAAGCCCTGACGCTTCAGCTCAAGCGCGCTTTCCAGGCCGATACCGCTGGAACATCCTGTTATTAAGACCGATTTTTGCATAACTTTACCTGTCAGGATCTCCGTTGAATTAAGACTCGTGTTTTACTAAAGGACTCAGTTGCTTCGCCATCCAGTCGGCGATAAACGGCTGGGCATCGCGGTTCGGATGAATACCATCATCCTGCATCCATTGCGGTTTGAGATAGACCTCTTCCATAAAAAAGGGTAACAGAGGTATATCAAATTCTTTGGCGAGCTTTGGATAGAGCGCGCTAAAGGTTTCATTATACCGACGACCGTAGTTTGCAGGCAGACGAATTTGCATCAGCAGCGGTTCGGCGTTTGCTGCCTTAACGTCCTGCACGATGGTACGCAGCGTCTGCTCGGTCTGTTGTGGCGCAAAGCCGCGCAGTCCATCGTTGCCGCCCAGCTCAACCAGTACCCAGCGCGGTTGATGCTGTTTGAGCAGTGCAGGCAGACGCGCCAGCGCTTGCTGGGAGGTGTCGCCGCTGATGCTGGCGTTCACTACGGTGGTTTTGCTCTGCCATTTATCGTTGAGCAGCGCAGGCCAGGCGGCACTGGCGGACATTCGGTATCCGGCGCTCAGGCTGTCGCCGAGGATTAACAACGTGTCAGCCGTAGCGGCCCGACAGGTAAACAGGATCAGGAACAGGAAAGGCAAATGCCAGCGGAAAACATTGTTGAAGTTCATCATCTTAAGAAGTCCGTCGGTCAGGGGGAGCACGAGCTTTCCATCCTTACCGGAGTTGACCTGGTTGTCAAACGTGCCGAGACCATTGCGCTGGTTGGCGAGTCGGGGTCAGGGAAGTCCACGCTGCTGGCGATCCTCGCCGGACTGGACGACGGTACCGACGGCGACGTCAATCTGGTGGGGAAACCGTTGCATCAGATGGATGAAGAGGCCCGGGCCCAACTGCGCGCGCAGCATGTCGGCTTTGTCTTTCAGTCATTCATGTTGATTCCCACACTGAATGCGCTGGAGAATGTCGAACTTCCCGCACTGCTGCGCGGCGAAAACAGCGGACAAAGTAAAGCGGGCGCGAAAGCCCTGTTGGAACAACTGGGTCTGGGTAAGCGTCTGGACCATCTTCCGGCGCAGCTTTCCGGTGGTGAGCAGCAGCGCGTGGCGCTGGCGCGTGCCTTTAATGGTCGTCCGGACGTCCTGTTTGCCGATGAACCGACGGGGAACCTTGACCGGCAGACCGGCGAGAAAATTGCCGATCTGCTCTTTTCTCTTAACCGCGAACACGGCACCACGCTTATCCTGGTGACTCACGATCCGCAACTGGCGGCGCGCTGCAACCGACGGCTGCGTCTGGTGAATGGACAGTTGCAGGAGGAGGCATGATCGCACGCTGGTTCTGGCGCGAATGGCGCTCGCCGTCGCTGTTGATTGTCTGGCTGGCGCTGAGTCTGGCGGTGGCCTGCGTGCTGGCGCTGGGCAACATCAGCGACCGGATGGAGAAAGGATTAAGTCAGCAAAGCCGTGAGTTCATGGCCGGCGACCGGGCACTGCGCAGTTCGCGCGAGGTGCCGCAGGCGTGGATTGACGAAGCGCGTCAGCGCGGCCTGAAGGTCGGAGAACAACTGACCTTTGCCACCATGACCTTTGCCGGTGATACGCCGCAGCTGGCGAACGTTAAAGCGGTCGATGACATCTACCCGATGTACGGCGAGCTGGAAACTAACCCGCCGGGGCTCAAGCCGCAGCAGGGAACGGTACTGCTGGCACCGCGACTGATGGCGCTGCTGAATCTGAAGACCGGCGACACTATTGATGTTGGTGATGCCACGCTGCGTATTGCCGGTGAAGTGGTGCAGGAGCCGGACTCCGGCTTTAATCCCTTCCAGATGGCGCCGCGTCTGTTAATGAATACGGCGGATGTCGCGAAAACCGGTGCCGTGCAGCCCGGTAGTCGCGTCACGTGGCGCTATAAATTTGGCGGTACGCCGCAGCAGCTTGACGGCTATGAAAAGTGGCTGCTACCGCAACTGAAGCCGGAACATCGCTGGTACGGACTTGAACAGGACGAAGGCGCGCTGGGCAAATCCCTTGAGCGTTCGCAACAATTTCTTCTTCTTTCGGCACTGTTAACACTGCTGCTGGCCGTCGCTGCCGTGGCGGTGGCGATGAATCACTACTGCCGCAGTCGCTACGATCTGGTGGCGATTCTGAAAACGCTCGGCGCGGGCAGGGCGCAACTGCGAAAACTGATTGTTGGGCAGTGGCTGATGGTACTGGCGCTTTCCGCCGTGACGGGCGGGGCGATCGGCCTGTTATTCGAAAAGATGCTGATGGTGCTGCTTAAACCGGTGTTGCCCGCCGCGCTGCCGCCTGCCAGTTTCTGGCCGTGGATCTGGGCGTTGGGCACCATGACGGTAATCTCTCTGCTGGTCGGTTTGCGTCCATATCGCTTGTTATTAGCCACCCGGCCGCTGCGCGTATTGCGTCGTGACGTGGTGGCCAACGTCTGGCCGCTGAAATTCTATTTGCCGATCGTGACCGTGGTGGTGGTAGTGTTACTGGCCGGGTTAATGGGCGGCAGCCCACTGCTGTGGGCGGTGCTGGCGGGCGCAGTGGTACTGGCGTTGCTGTGCGGCGTGCTGGGATGGATGCTGCTGAATGTTCTGCGCGGGATGACGCTGTCGGCGCTGCCGCTGCGCCTTGCGGTCAGTAGCCTGTTACGTCAGCCGTGGTCGACGCTGAGCCAGCTGTCAGCGTTTTCGCTGTCGTTTATGCTGCTGGCGCTGCTACTGGTTTTACGCGGTGATCTGCTGGATCGCTGGCAGCAGCAGCTTCCGCCGGAAAGTCCCAACTATTTTCTGATCAACATTGCCCCGGATCAGGTGCCGCAGGTGAAGGCATTTCTCTCCGAGCATCAGGTGATCCCGGAAGCGTTCTACCCGATTGTGCGGGCGCGGTTGACGGCGATAAACAACACGCCGACAGAAGGTGGACAAGATGAGTCTCTGAATCGTGAGCTGAACCTGACCTGGCAGGATGCTCGTCCGGATCACAACCCCATCACCGCCGGTAACTGGCCGCCAGAAAAAGGCGAGGTATCGATGGAAGAGGGGTTGGCAAAACGGCTGAACGTTTCACTCGGCGACAGCGTCACCTTTATGGGGGACACCCAGGCGTTCAGCGCGAAGGTGACCAGTTTGCGCCGGGTCGACTGGGAAAGCCTGCGCCCCAACTTTTTCTTTATCTTCCCGTCCGGCGCGCTGGATGGTCAGCCGCAAAGCTGGCTGACCAGCTTCCGCTGGGAAAACGGCAACGGCATGCTGACGCAGCTTAACCGTGAGTTCCCGACGATTAGCCTGTTAGACATCGGCGCGATCCTCAAGCAGGTGGGGCAGGTGCTGGAGCAGGTTAGCCGGGCGCTGGAGGTGATGGTTGTGCTGGTGACCGCCTGCGGCATGCTGTTGCTACTGGCACAGGTACAAGTCGGTATGCGTCAGCGCCATCAGGAACTGGTGGTCTGGCGTACGTTAGGCGCGGGCAAGAAACACCTGCGTACCACGCTGTGGTGTGAATTTGCCATGCTGGGGCTGGTCTCCGGGCTGGTGGCGTCCATCGGCGCGGAAACCGCGCTGGCGGTGCTGCAAACTCAGGTGTTTGACTTCCCGTGGGAACCTGACTGGCGCTTGTGGATTGTCCTGCCTCTTTGCGGCGCGCTTTTACTTTCTCTTTGCGGGGGCTGGCTCGGTGTCCGTCTGCTGAAAGGGAAAGCGTTGTTCCGTCAGTTTACTGTTTAATACCGTGATAATGACGCGCCGGTTTTTATGCTGGCGCGTACTTTCTTAGTAGCATAAATTGATAACCCCTCGCTGTTTAACGGCACAAATCATTAAAAACCCGCCAACACGTCAGTGTTAATACCAGTTAATATTCAATCGCTGAATAATTAGCAGGAAATCTATCAAGGAAAAATAATGACTATAAAAACAACAGCGCTGGCGGCATCGATCGGCGCAGCAGTGGCATTGACGTCCTTCGCCTCTCAGGCGGAAATCACCGTTCTGAAACAAGATCCGCAGGCGGGCAATCCGCTGAGCCGTCTCAACTTTACCGTTGGCGGGAGTATTCGTCCTCAGTTCCAGAATATGACGGGCGATGACGGCGCAAATGGCTATAAACGTAATGGCTTCGACGGCGGTACCCGTTTCCGCTTCGCGGCAGATTACTATCTGTTTGATGACATCAGTTGGATCAGCTTCTACGAGCTGGGCGTTAACATTCCGGCGCAGTTCAACTGGGACAATCACTATGCTGATGGCGCGCATGACACTACGCGTCGTATGCTGTACACCGGTCTGAAGAGCGATACCTGGGGTACGCTGACCTTCGGTCAACAGAACAGCATCTACTACGATGTGGTCGGTGCGAAAACCGATATCTGGGACTACGACATGATTGGTCAGGCTCCGGGTAACGGGATTAACGGCGACTATGATGGTTCTTACCGTTCCCGCAAAATGCTGAAATATAAGAAAACGGTTGGCGATGTTGATCTCTACGCGTCTTACCTGTTCAGCGACGACTACAACCCGAATAATGGCCTGAACTACAAGCGTAAAGGCGGTGGTTCACTGGGTGCGGATTATCACATTACTGACGATCTGAGCTGGGGTACGGCGTGGAACTACACGCGTGCGGAAATGCGCGGTAACGGCAGCAAAACGTACGATCAGAACATCGTGGGTACCGCGCTGAGCTGGACCCCGGATAACTGGACCTTCTCACTGGGCGGCGGCTGGTACCAGAACTTCATGACCACCAAGAAAGTGTCTGTTAACGACTACTTTGCCGGTGATGCGTGGGGTCTGGAATACTTTGCGGGCTATAAATTCCCAATCAACCAGTATGCGTTGAAATCCGTTCAGCCGTACTTCATGGGTGACCGTATTGAATACGTGAATGGTCGCAACTACCTGCGTACCGACAATGGCGTGGGTATCAGCTTCCAGCTGGATTACGGTTTCCGTGTTGATTACGAACACGTCTTTACCTCCAGCACCGACGACCTGGGTGATATGAACCTGGTACGTCTGCGTTACGACTTCTAAGTCTGATGCCAGGCCCGGTGACGCTAACGCTTACCGGGCCTACAAATGATCACTATCCGGCATTTTTCAACTGCGCAACCACGCTTCAACCTCTTCGAACGTTCCACGAAACACAATCTTTCCGGCTTTCTTTTCCAGTTGATAGCGATACATCGGATCGTAATACTCTTCCAGCAGCGGCACTAACCAACTGAAATGCGCTTCGGTGCTGCCGGTCTGACGCTGTGCCTCCAGCGCCACGTCCAGCTTTGCGGTTAACGCGTTAAACCGCTGCAAACCCAGACGCCGTTGAATTGCGAAAAGCCCGTGATGCAGATAGTTGCTGTACTCCTGCCATCCCGGTTCTTCGCCATAGGCGTGGGTGAAATCATGATGCATTCGCACAAAATACTCTTCCCGCAGGCGCTCAAGACGGCGCTCGAACGGATCGTCAATCACGGCGATTGCGGCCTGCGTCATGCGCTCGCGCAGACATTCCGGCAGATGGTTAGCGCCAATCATCCGGCCTTCATCTTCCAGCACCCAGCGTGCGGCCTGCTTTTTGAGCAGCGTCACCGCCAGCAGATTTTCAAAACTGGCCTGACTGAGTTGGGGCTCCAGCGTGCGACCAAAAGAGGAGCCGCGATGGTGGGCTAATCCCTCGAGATCTACCCCATTTTCCTGCTGTTGCACCAGTTGCGTTTTGCCATTGCCGGTACAGCCGCCAATCAGCACAATCGGTTTTTGGACCTGTTCTTCCGTGGCGGCAATCGCGGCCTGGCGTAGCGCTTTGTAGCCACCGTTGATCAATGGGTAATCCACGCCGGATTCACGTAGCCACTGCTGGACAATGTGCGAACGCTGACCGCCCCGGGCGCAGCAGAGATAGCCCTGCGGGTATTGCTGGCAGGCTTCGCGCCAGGCATTCAGACGCTGCTGGCGAATCTCGCCGCAGACCAGTTGATGACCGAGCGCCAGTGCTGCCTCTGGCCCCTGGCGTTTATAACAGGTACCCACGGCGGCGCGCTCGTCATCATTCATTAAGGGTAAATTTATCGCGCCCGGTATGGCGCCCTGCTGAAATTCAACCGGCGCGCGGACATCGATTAAGGGCGTATCGGCGGTAAGGATCGCGCGATAGTCCGTTCCATCGTTCATGAGAAATCCTGAAAAAGACAAACAGCAATGGACGGGATTTTACGCGCGGAAGGAGAGGACGGGGAAGTATAAGTTAAACTTCCCCGCATTTTACGCATAATGAAGGCTTATTTGAGCTGAGTTTGCGCCCAGAGGATACCGCTGGCGTATTCCGTCGGCAGCAGCGGCGAAAGGGCTTCCAGCGTGGCGCTCAGGCGCGCGGTATCGCTGTCGGTCAGATTCAGGTGACCCACTTTACGTCCCGGACGCACCTCTTTGTCGTACCAGTGCAGATGAACCAGCGGCAGTTTCAGCCAGTCATAATTCAGATCGCTGCCAATCAGATTCACCATGACCGACGGACTGTCCACCACCGGTGACGGCAGCGGCAGGCCGGTAATCGCCCGCAGATGCAGCTCAAACTGGCTGATGCTGGCGCCGTTTTGCGTCCAGTGACCGCTGTTGTGGACGCGCGGGGCCAGTTCGTTGATCAGCAGACCTTCCGGAGTGACGAAACACTCCATCGCCATCACGCCGACGTAACCCAGATCCTGCATGATGGCCGAAAGCATGGATTCGGCCTGCGCCTGTTGTCTGGCGTCAGCGCGTGGGAAGGCGACGCTGGTGCGCAGAATACCATCCTGATGCAGGTTACGCGTCAGCGGGTAGAATACCGTGCTGCCGTCATGTGCGCGTGCGCCAACGAGCGACACTTCACCCGAGAAATTAATGCCCTGCTCAACAATGCATTCGCCGTAGTTGTCGTCCGGCAGTTGATCGGTTTCACTGGCGCGTAAACGCCACTGGCCACGACCGTCATAACCACCGACGCGACGTTTCACGATCGCCAGTTCGCCTAAACGGGTAAAGACAGCAGGCCATTCGCTTTTGTCGGCCAGCAACTGCCACGGCGCGGTCGCCAGACCGAGCTTATCGAAAAGCTGTTTTTGCGTCAGGCGGTCAGCAATGATTGGGAATACATCGCGGTTAACGAAGGCCGGATGACGCGCCAGTTCACGCGTTAACGCGGTTTCCGGCCAGCGCTCGATTTCTGCGGTAATCACGCTTTGCTGAAAAGGCACGGCAGCCGGTTCCGCATCCAGCCCGACCGGCCAGACGGCGATGCCCAGCGGTTCACCCGCCTGACGGAGCATACGGCCTAACTGCCCGTTGCCCAGTACGCAAACCTGTTTCATGCCGCACCTCGCGGATCCGGATTCTCCAGCACCTCATCCGTTTGCGCCTTGCGCCAGTCGTTCAGGCGCTGATGCAGCGCTTTATCATGCGTTGCCAGAATCTGCGCCGCCAGCAGCGCCGCGTTAGCCGCGCCCGCTTTACCAATCGCCAGCGTACCGACCGGAATACCGCGCGGCATCTGCACAATAGAGTACAAGCTATCGACGCCGCTCAGCGCCGCGCTTTGTACCGGAACGCCCAGTACCGGCACCAGCGTTTTCGCCGCAATCATACCTGGAAGATGGGCAGCGCCACCCGCGCCAGCAATAATTACCTGATAGCCGTTCTCTTCGGCGCTTTCGGCAAAGCTGAACAGTTTATCGGGGGTGCGGTGGGCAGAAACCACTTCAACGTGGTGCGGAACGTCCAGGATTTCAAAGATTTCGGCGGCGAACTGCATGGTAGCCCAGTCGCTTTTGGACCCCATCACGATGGCGACACGCGCCGGATTATTGCGGGAAGACATGCGTCTGAAAACTCCTGTGGTGCGGGACACACTGCTTTTGAGGCCACAGAGAATAGCACGATACTACGTCAAGGAAAACGGTTGCGTAGCTGGATTTTAAGGCTTTCTGCGATGTCAAAAGAGATTTCGCTGGAAACGTACCGGTTCTAACAGAAGCGGATCAACCCCCTCTGTACCCCCTAACAAAAAGGGACTCTGCGGATCATGTTTTTTGAAATTGCGGTTGGCTTGATGCTGATTGTAGGTCGCGTAGCAATATTGGCATCCATGCAGGCAGGTGTTGTAGGTACCGATGTCGATGCTCTTCACACATCCACAGGCCTCACGTTGACCTGAATCTTTGCTATCAGGGATTAATAAGCCAAATAAGTCATTAATTAGCGCTTCATCAATACATTTCCCATGCTGAATGCCTTGCCCGGTAAGATTCGCTTCTTCGGCACAGGAGTAGATATCCAGTCCGTGTTGCCGGGCAATCTCTGATAATTTTTGCGACAACGCTAAACAGAGTTCATGGTTTTTCGTGATATCGCTGTAAATGAGCGAATCAATCGCCTTCAGGTTTTTTTCTGTTTTTTGATAGAAATCAGCGAAGCTAATCACGACACGCCGGGTATGGCCTTCTAATTCGCTAGCGATTTTACTGAACAGGCGGATATGTTCGTCAATCGGAAGGAGATTTGAAAATAAAATGGGATCGTAGCGCCAGATGACTTTTTCAGCGCCTGTTTTTGCTGACAGTCGTTTGAATACTTCGAGGGCTTTATGCGGATTTAAGGTTTTAGACTCAATCAACCGCGGATACCCGGTGAGGGTGAACTGGAAATAAAAACGATGACCGATTTCAGTTAGCTCATCGATGTAGGGAAGCAGTTTCGTGGGATTGCGTGTCCAGAATACGATCGCATCAACATCTTCAGGCCGCAATGACACCCGAGAGACCTGGTGATAGTTAAAAGGATTCCGGGTCAGCAAAAAACCAGCGTGAATGCGGTTCATTAACCACTCACTGTAGAAAGCGGGTATATCGGTGCGACGGCTGGCGCTAATGATCATCGCGAGTATTCCAGTATTAATAATGAGAGGGCTTTTTTCTCAAAACGGGAAAGCGATCAGTTCCACATCGTCCGGCGTGACTTTAACCATCGAACCTTCATGATGCCAGGCGCCTAACACGACGCGGAAGGCGGGTTCACCATTAGCGGTGAGCGGGTGAACATCAGGACGGTGAGTATGGCCGTGAATCAGCCACTGGACATGGTGTTTTTCCATCTCCGCGATAACCGCATGTTTGTTAACGTCCATGATTTCCAGCGACTTGCTGCGGTTGGCGGCTTTGCTGTCGGCACGCATTCGGGCGGCCACGCGTTTGCGAATACACAGCGGCAGGGCGAGGAACAGCGTTTGCAGCCAGCGCTGATGGACTTTTGCACGAAATGCCTGATAACCCGCGTCATCAGTACACAGCGTATCGCCGTGCAGGATAAGCACCCGACGACCGTACAGATTGAGTACTTTTTCCTGGGGGAGCAACGTCATGCCGCTTTCGCGGGCGAAGCGTTTGCCAATCAGGAAGTCACGATTACCGTGAATGAAGAAACAGGGGACGCCGGAATCAACAACCGCTTTAATGGCGGCGGCTATTTCACGGTGTAACGGGTTGGGATCGTCATCGCCAATCCAGGCTTCGAACAGGTCGCCCAGGATATACAACGCGTCGGCCTGACGGGCTTCACCCACTAAAAAACGCAGAAAACCGGCGGTGATCGCCGGTTCTTCCGTGCAGAGATGAAGATCTGCAATAAACAGTGTCGTCACGATTACTCGCTGACGGTCACGTTTTCGATAATGACGTCTTCTTTTGGTACGTCCTGGTGCATGCCGCTACGACCGGTAGAAACGCCTTTGATTTTGTCAACCACGTCCATACCTTCAACAACTTCTGCAAATACGCAGTAGCCCCAGCCCTGCATGCTTTCGGCGGAGAAGTTCAGGAAGTCGTTGTCGGCAACGTTGATGAAGAACTGCGCCGTCGCGGAGTGCGGAGCCTGAGTACGCGCCATCGCCAGCGTACCACGGGTGTTTTTCAGACCGTTGTTGGCTTCGTTTTTGATAGCTTCTTTGGTGGCTTTCTGTTTCATGCCAGGCTCAAAACCGCCGCCCTGAATCATAAAACCGTTAATCACACGGTGGAAAATGGTGTTGTTGTAAAAACCTTCGCGGCAGTAGTCCAGGAAGTTTTTAACTGTTTCAGGCGCTTTATCATCAAACGTTTTGATTACGATATCGCCGTGATTAGTGTGGAAAGTAACCATTTTTGCATCCTGTTCCGATATAGTGGTGCTTTAACCCAACTAAGGGTCAGAGTTAGGGAGGTGTTATAGCATAACCGCACGCTGCGATCACCTCGCAAAGTGTGCTGCTTCCCGTCCCAATTATGGGTATTATACAGACTTTGTTATCCACACACGTCTTACACGGAATCTTCGATGTTAAAAATCTTTAATACACTGACGCGCCAAAAAGAGGAATTCAAACCCATTCATGCCGGGGAAGTCGGCATGTACGTGTGTGGTATTACCGTTTACGATCTCTGTCATATTGGTCATGGCCGTACGTTTGTGGCGTTTGACGTGGTGGCGCGCTATCTGCGCTTTCTGGGCTACAAGCTGAAGTACGTGCGTAACATCACCGATATTGACGATAAAATCATTAAACGCGCAAATGAAAATGGCGAAAGCTTTGTCGCGCTGGTGGATCGTATGATCGCCGAAATGCACAACGACTTTGATGCGTTAAATATTCTGCGTCCGGACCTGGAGCCGCGCGCAACCCACCATATCGCCGAAATCATTGAAATCACTGAACAACTGATTGCTAAAGGTCACGCCTATGTGGCGGACAATGGCGACGTGATGTTCGATGTCCCGACCGACCCGAACTACGGGCAACTGTCGCGCCAGGATCTGGATCAACTGCAGGCTGGTGCGCGCGTGGACGTGGTGGATGTGAAGCACAACCCGATGGACTTCGTGCTGTGGAAAATGTCCAAAGAGGGCGAGCCGAGCTGGCCGTCACCGTGGGGCGCAGGCCGTCCTGGCTGGCACATTGAGTGTTCCGCGATGAACTGCAAACAGCTGGGTAATCACTTTGATATCCACGGCGGCGGTTCTGACCTGATGTTCCCGCACCACGAAAACGAAATTGCCCAGTCCACCTGTGCGCATGACGGTGAGTACGTGAACTACTGGATGCACTCCGGGATGGTGATGGTTGACCGCGAAAAGATGTCTAAATCGCTGGGTAACTTCTTTACCGTACGCGACGTGCTGAAGTATTACGACGCGGAAACCGTGCGTTACTTCCTGATGTCCGGCCACTATCGTAGCCAGTTGAACTACAGCGAAGAGAACCTGAAGCAGGCGCGTTCTGCGCTGGAGCGCTTGTACACCGCGCTGCGCGGAACGGATACGTCGGTCGCGCCTGCCGGTGGCGAGGCGTTTGAAGCGCGCTTTGTTGAGGCGATGAATGACGATTTCAACACGCCGGAAGCCTACTCCGTGCTGTTTGATATGGCGCGTGAAGTGAACCGTCTGAAAGGCGAAGATATGTCTGCAGCGAATGCAATGGCCTCTCATCTGCGTAAGATCTCTGGCGTGCTGGGACTGCTGGAGCAGGATCCGGAAGCGTTCCTGCAAAGCGGAGCGCAGGCGGACGACGGTGAAGTCGCGGAAATTGAAGCGCTGATTCAGCAGCGTCTGGATGCCCGTAAAGCCAAAGACTGGGCGGCGGCGGATGCGGCACGTGACCGTCTGAATGAGATGGGCATTGTGCTGGAAGACGGCCCGCAGGGTACCACCTGGCGTCGTAAGTAATTACCTGAATTGCCGGATGGCGGCTAACGCCTTATCCGGCCTACGATGGAATGATCGGTAGGCCTGATAAGCGTAGCGCCATCAGGCACTATTAATGACGTCTATACCACCACAGCACACCCATCATCATAACTCCCGGTAGCCATACCCATAATAATTCCGAAAGTATCACCTGGTGCCCGTACGGCGTGGCGTAACGTGATAACGCAAACGGCGCGACCTTTATCACCTGCCAGGGTGCGAAGAAGCGTTCATCCGACCACGGCCACAGCCAGCCAACGCCTTTGCCACCGGTAGTGATTGAGTCCAGTAGACTGTGCGACAGCAGCGAAACCGTCAAAAACAGCCAGCAGCGCATTAACCCGGCTTTAAACCATCGTCGCCCCATCCACACGCAGAGCAGCGGAACCACCAACGCAAACAGCAGCGAATGGGTAAATCCGCGATGGCCGAGCACGTTTCCATAGGACACACCGAGTTTAAACGAAAGCACATCAGCATCCGGTAGCATCGCCAGCGCGATTCCGGCAAACAGTAAACGTTGAGGAATGACTTTCAGTCCCAGACCCAGCCCAAGGCAAATCGGGACGGCGGCGTGCGTAATAACGGTAGGCATCGGTATTATCCCTGGCAAATCATAGCAATATAGCAGTGACAAGCGGGGAGAGGCGGCGGGTGAATTCTGAATTTACGCCGATTCGCGCACGACCAGTTGACCGGAAAGCGTAATACGCTGGATTTGTCGCTCCGGCTCTTTCAGTTTGCGCATCATAAGGATTGCCGCCTGGCGTCCGGTCTCTTCACTGGCGGATGAAACATAGGTTAATGATGGCGAGGTCAGATTCACGTGGAGCATGTCTTCGAACCCAATCAGGGCGACCTGTTGTGTGAGGAAAACATCTTTGCCGACCGTGCGCCCAACCTGATGAATGCCGGAGATCGAGCCAATCATCGCGGCGGGAGAATGACAGAGCAGGGCGGTGAAGGTGTTGTTCTTTTCCAGCAACTGGCGTGTGGCGAGCCCCGCCGCCTGAGTATCGTCGCTACAGGCCGGTGCGGACTCCTCGCGATACACCAGGCCGTTCTGCGTCATTGCGCTGCGAAAACCCAGCAGTCGTTGCTCACGAATGTGGCAGCCTTCCTGACCGCCGATATAGGCGATATTACGATGCCCTCGCTCGATGAAGTAGCGGGTCGCCAGATTCGCGGCCTGGCGATTATCGCGCATCACCAGATCGCATTTGTCTTCCAGCAGCGACTGAGACACCACCACCAGCGGTAGCGGGCAGTGGCGGATTTTCTCTGGCAACGTTGAGGCGAGACTATCGGAGGAGAGGTAAATTACGCCAGCGACGCCCTGCTGCTTAAACGACAGCAGGCAGCGCTCCAGGTGATCGCCATCGTTAAGCGGCTGGCCGAGAAAAACCATAAAACCGTTTTTTTCCAGTTCCTGAACAATGCTTGCCATGACCTTGATGGAAAAGCTGTCGCTAAAATCGCGCAGGATCAGGCCGATCAAATTGGACGTGTTGGCGCGAAGATTCGCCGCGGCGATGTTATGGACATAACCAAGCGTATTGATGGCGGCATGGACCTTCTCAATGGTTGCCTCTGAGATTTTCCCTTTCTGGCGTAGCACTAGCGAAACGGTTGAGACCGAAACGCCCGCCTGCTTTGCGACATCAATAATGCTGACTTTCTTCAAAATCGCTCCCTGAAAATTACCGGTTATCAGCCAGATACGACGACGTCTCCCAGCGTACAGGAGACGTGTCGTTCAGGCATCTTATTATTTGCCGATCATCGTGGACATGGTCTGGGCGATAAACTGTGCTCTGGCACCGAAAATCACTTGGATACCGTTGTCACCGACAAAGACCACGCCGCGCGCGCCGAGGCCGTTAAGGCCGTCTTTATCGACCACGTCACTTTTCGCCACTTCCAGACGCAAACGGGTGATACAGGAGCCGACGGAGTCGATGTTCTGCGCACCGCCCAGCAGGCCGATGATTTCCGTAGCAATTTCCGTATCCGTCTTGTCGTTTGCATTGGCGGTCACTTCGGTACGACCTGGCGTTTTGATATCGAAACGGCGAATGACAAAGCGGAAGGTAAAGTAGTAAATCAGCGCCATCGGCACGCCGATGATAATGGCGTTCAGGAAGTTGGTCTGATAGCCATTGAAGGACGGTAGAATGCCAAACGACAGGTAGTCGATGAAACCGGCGGAGAACGATTTGGCAATATGCGCATGCAACAGGTACATGGTCATATAGGCCAGACCCGCCATCACGGCGTTGAAGACATACAGAATCGGCGCCACGAAGATAAAGGTGAACTCAACCGGTTCGGTGATCCCCGTCAGGAAACAGGTCAGTGCCGCAGAGAACAGAATACCGGCGGCAATTTTCTTATTCTTCGTGTGCGCTTCGTGGTACATCGCCAGACATGCCGCAGGCAGAGCAAACAGCATCAGCGGGAACTCGCCCTGCATGAACTTACCGGCGTTCTGATAGGTATCGCTACTGAAGGATTTGACCCCTTCCTCCAGCATTTTGAACCAGATTGTCTGGTCGCCGTGGATCACCTGGCCGGCCTGAGTAGTGTAATCCCCAAAGGAATACCAGAAGGAGGGATACCAGATGTGATGTAAACCGAGCGGGATCAGCGCACGTTCCACCAGCCCGAAGATAAAGGTTGAGACCGCCTGATTATCGCCGTTAACCACCACTGAAAGCGCATCGATACCGGACTGGATATGTTGCCAGACGTAGGGCAGCAGCAGACCGAGTACGAAGGAGAGAAACGCGGTGGCGATGGCCACAAAACGCTTACCGGAGAAGAAACCGAGGAATTCCGGCAACTGCATGGTGTGAAAGCGGTTGTAACACCAGGCGGCGAGAATACCGCAGATCAGACCGCCAAAGACGCCCATCTGCAGGGTCGGAATACCGACCACCATCGCGTATTTTCCGCCCTGGGAGGCCATTTCCGGCGTGATGCTCAGCACCGTACTGATAGTGATATTGGTGACAAACACGGAGACCGCCGCCGACAGCGCCGCAATACCTGATTCTGAAGCGAGACCGACGGCAGAGCCGATAGCAAACAGCATCGGCAGGTTATCAAAGATAACGCCGCCTGCGTTCATCATCAGCGGCAGATGGAATTTATCCCCGAAGGCCAACAGCAAGCCCGCAGCGGGAAGCAGTGAAATTGGCAGCATTAAGGCGCGACCAATCATCGATAATTTAGACAACGATTTAACAAACCCTGATATCAGACTCATGCTGATTTCCCCCGAGTAGCGTTTTTATTGACGCTGTTATTGTAAGTAGAACGTTATAGTAGAACGTTCTACTTATCGTGATGAAGGCATCGATTTTGCGCAACTGAAATTTCACGCTTCATCAAATGAAATCGCGATTCTTTGAAGTTGATCGATAATTAACCGCTATGGTCGTAGGGAGATAAGGGGAGAGAATAAGGGGGTCTCAACCCGACATCCCCGGAGGAGAGAGCGGGTTGAGGCGTCAGACAGCTCAGGCTGTTACGGTGATGGTCTGTCCGGCAAAACTCACGGTTTGACCGGCCACGATTTTACAGCGTTTGCGGGTTTCTACCGCGCCGTCAACTTTTACCTGACCTTCGGCAATGGCAATTTTCGCCTGGGCGCCGCTTTCACTCCAGCCTTCCAGTTTCAGCAAATCGCACAGTTCAACGTGAGGATGCTTGCCTAAAGAAAATGTTGCCATATTAATTGTCCTGAGGATCGTGATATTCAACGCACGCCTGTAGCGTGTTTTCGATAAGTGTGGCGACCGTCATTGGCCCCACGCCACCCGGTACGGGCGTAATATACGAGGCTCGTGCGGCAGCGTCTTCAAACACCACGTCGCCGACGACCTTGCCATTTTCCAGACGATTGATGCCGACATCAACCACGATAGCGCCTTCTTTGATCCAGTCACCTGGAATAAAGCCCGGCTTCCCGACGGCAACGATCAGCAGGTCGGCATGCTCAACGTGGTGACGCAGATTTTTGGTGAAACGGTGGGTTACCGTGGTGGTGCAACCGGCCAGCAGCAGCTCCATACTCATGGGACGACCCACGATGTTAGAGGCGCCGATGACAACCGCATTCAGACCATAGAGATCGATGTTGTAACGTTCGAGCAGAGTGACGATCCCGCGTGGCGTGCAGGGACGCAAACGGGGCGCACGCTGACACAAGCGACCGACGTTGTACGGATGGAAACCGTCCACGTCTTTATCCGGATCAATGCGTTCCAGCACTTTGACATTATCGATGCCTGCCGGAAGCGGCAACTGCACCAGAATACCGTCGATAGTGTTGTCGGCATTGAGCGTATCAATCAGCTCAAGCAGTTCCGCTTCGCTGGTGGTTTCTGGCAGGTCATAGGAGCGGGAGACGAATCCCACCTCGTCACAGGCTTTACGCTTGCTTGCCACATAAATCTGCGAGGCAGGGTTGCTACCGACCAGGACTACCGCCAGGCCTGGGGCACGACGTCCGGCCTCAATACGCGCCTGAACTTTTTGAGCAACCTCAGCGCGCACCTGCTGCGCAATCGTTTTACCGTCAATAATCTTTGCTGCCATCAGAGAGAGGATTCCATCTGTTACTTCACGTCAAAGGGGATGGCGCTATTTTGTCAGAAGTGAAGACGGTTGTCAGTTACCGCTTACAGTCGACGCTGTTTTAGATGGCGATTCGTCGGGGATTTGCCCTGAGGAAAGGCAGGATGCTCATAACTCAAGCAGTTGAGAGGAAAGCCATTGACCGTTAAGGTTGTGAACGTATAATACCGACCAGTTTTGTGTCAGTCCGCACAGCAGTTCACTGCTCCCTTAGCTCAGCTGGATAGAGCAACGGCCTTCTAAGCCGTCGGTCACAGGTTCGAATCCTGTAGGGGGCGCCATCACACAACGTGATCACAGTTCTCTCAGCTCCATTCTTTCGGCAAACTCAAGGTAAACCGGGTCATGTTCGCGTCCGAAGTTACCGACACATTTCCGTGGTGCGCCGTCACAATCGATTTCACGATCGCCAGTCCGATGCCGCTACCTTCGCCTTTGCGCTGGCGGGACGGATCCACGCGATAAAAGCGATCAAACAACCGTGGCAGATGTTCGGCAGGGATGGGGGTTCCCGGGTTTTCAATGATGATGTGCACCTGGTCATCCGTCTCTTTCAGTCGGACGGTAATCGCCTGGCCCGGCGGCGTGTAGCGTATCGCGTTGGAGAGGAGATTGCTGATCGCACGGCGCAGCATACCGGGATCGCCGGAAACCAGGCACGGATGCCCTGCAAAATGCAGTCCGACTTCCCGTTCTTCCGCCAGCGCTTCAAAAAAGTCGAACACTTTACTGACTTCATCCGCAAGATTGATCGCTTTTTTCTCGGGGATCAGTTGGTTGTTATCGGCCTGCGCCAGAAACAGCATATCGCTGACCATTTTCGCCATATGGCTAAATTCTTCGAGGTTGGAATAGAGCACCTCTTCCAGTTCTTTCTGGCTACGGGGTTGGCTGAGAACAATTTCCGTTTGCGTCACCAGGTTGGTGATGGGGGTACGGATCTCATGGGCAATATCAGCAGAAAAATTGGACTGGCGGGTAAAAACGTCTTCGATACGCTCGATCATGTGATTAAACGAGAGCACCAGCCGTTCCAGTTCAATAGGCACTGACCGGGGATTCAGTCGGACGTCGAGATCTTTCGAGGTGATATTTTGTATCTGTCGGCTGACGCTGCGGATCGGTTCGTGGCCTTTATAAACGGCAAACAACACGATAAAAATGATCAACATGCTGATGATCGAAGCGGTCATGATCAGCTTGTTTTTCAGATCGTTAATGTAATGCAGGTGAAAATCAATCGACAGCGCCAGATACAGGGTATAGGCCGGTTTACCGTCTGGCTGCGGCCCAACCGGCAGGCGGATCATGCGCCAACTGGAATGGGTACCGTGGCCTGTCATCTGCATCGACGGACCGTTAATCAAATAGACGTTGCCGCCCGGAACGGTTTTATCCGCCGTGGCGTGGGCAAGAAACTGCCGAATGTCCGGCGCATGAGGGGAATGAAAGAGCGACTGCTGGTTTGCATCTTCCAGCGAAATAATGACGTTTGAGTAGCCGGCCACCACGTTTTTCAGGATCTCCAGACGGCGGGATTCCGGCTCGTCGGAGGCACTGAGAATACGTTCGAGGGTGGCGCTGATTTCGGTTAAGTCGTTGATATCCTGTTCGGCAAAATGCACTTTTACCGAGTGAATCATGATCCAGGCAAAGGCAAAAAAGGCGGCAATGGTCGCGAAGCTGATAAAAAAGGTCAGGCGTGTCGCCAGCGAAAAAGGGCGGGATAACCGCTTACTGACCATCCGGCACCTCAAGCACATATCCCACGCCACGCACGGTCTGAATCAGCTTAGGCTCAAAGTCGTTATCAATTTTGCCGCGCAGGCGCTTCACGGCCACGTCGATGGCGTTGGTATCGCTGTCAAAATTCATGTCCCACACCTGAGAGGCAATCAGTGAGCGGGGCAATACTTCTCCCTGGTGGCGCAGGAAAAACTCCAGCAGGGTAAATTCTTTGCTGGTGAGCGTGATGCGAGTGCCGCTACGACTCACTTTGCGGCTCACCAGATCAACCATCAGATCGGCCACCTGAAACTGGCTTTCGACAATCACCGTCGCCCCCCGGCGTAGCAGTGTTCTGACGCGCGCCAGCAGTTCGGCAAAGGCAAACGGCTTAACCAGATAATCATCCGCCCCCAGCTCCAGTCCTTTCACCCGATGTTCAATCGTTCCCAGCGCGGTAAGCAGCAGAATCGGCATGCCCTTATTCGCGGCACGCAACATCCGGACGATATCCCAGCCGTTGACGTCGGGCAGCATGATATCAAGGATAAGCAGGTCATAATCACCGGTCATCGCCAGGTGATAGCCGTTCAGACCGTTGTCGGCAAGATCGACAACAAAGCCCGCTTCCGTCAGCCCTTTGGTCAGATATTCACCGGTTTTTTTCTCATCTTCGACAATCAAAATCTTCAACACGTCCTCCTTCACCACGCGAATGTCATGGGGCCACTCAATTCTAGAGAAGCCAGATCGGATAGCAATCGCATTCTGGGAAAATGACAGCTTTGTCATTTTGCTGTCACGGGTTGAACAGAGAGCGCCAGGTAAAGTTGCTGATATCAACCCACATGAAAATCAGGCTTATGCGTAACTTTAAGCTTCTCACGCTCTTAATGGCGTTACTGCTGGCAGGATGCTCACTCGCCCCGGACTATCAGCGCCCGGCGCTTCCAGTACCGCAGCAATTTTCTCTTAGTCAGAACCAACTGGTGACATCACCGACAGGCTATCAGGACAGCGGCTGGCGGCAGTTTTTTGTCGATCCGCAGGTGAAAGCGCTGATTGACGAGGCGTTGCGCAGCAACCGCGATTTACGCATGGCGACGCTGAAAGTGCAGGAGGCGAAGGCGCAATATCGGGTGACCGATGCCGATCGCTATCCACAACTGAACGCAGAAAGCAGCGGAAACTGGAGTGGAAAACTCAAGGGCGATACTCGTAGCACGCGTGAATATGAGGCCGGGCTGAATCTGAGCTTTGATCTGGATTTCTTTGGCCGGCTGAAAAACATGAGCGAAGCCGATCGACAGAACTTTTTTGCCAGCGAAGAGGCGCGTCGGGCGGTGCATATTCTTCTGGTGTCCAACGTGGCGCAGAGCTGGTTCAATCAGCGTCTGGCCTTCGCGCAGCTTCAGGTGGCGCAAGAAACGCTGAGCAACTATGAGCGCGCATATGCGCTGGTGGAAAAACAACTGGTCACTGGCAGTACCAACGTGCTGGCGCTGGAACAGGCGCGCGGCGTGATTGAAAGTACCCGCAGTGATATCGCGAAACGTCAGGGGGAACTGGCGCAGGCGAATAACGCGCTGCATCTGTTGCTGGGGAGCTACGGCAAGCTGCCGGACGACACGCGACAGAACGTTGGCGATATTAACGGCGTGACGTTACCGCCGTCGCTCTCATCGCAAATCCTGTTGCAGCGTCCGGACATTATGGAAGCCGAACATGCGCTGATGGCGGCAAACGCCAATATCGGCGCGGCGCGGGCGGCTTTTTTCCCCTCGATCACGCTGACCAGCGGGATCTCCGGCAGCAGCAGCGATCTCTCTAATTTGTTTTCGGCGGCAAGCGGGATGTGGAATTTCATTCCGAAAGTGGAGTTACCAATCTTCAACGCCGGACGTAATCAGGCCAACCTCGATCTGGCTGAAATCCGCCAGCAGCAGTCGGTGGTTAATTATGAGCAGAAGATCCAGAACGCGTTCAAAGAGGTTGCTGACGCGCTGGCGCTGCGCCAGAGCCTTACCGATCAGATTCGCGGTCAGCAGCGTTACCTGACCTCGCTACAAATCACTCTTCAGCGTGCCAGAGCGCTCTATCGCAACGGTGCGGTGAGCTATATCGAAGTGCTGGACGCCGAACGTTCGCTCTTTACGACGCAACAAACCCTGCTTGACCTTAATTATGCCCGACAGGTTAACGAAATTACGCTCTATACCGCCCTCGGCGGCGGTTGGCTGGAATAAATCTAAAGACATCACAGGAGATTGACATGAACACAGTATGTAAAGCGGTTGTATTCGCGATTTTCTCTACGCTGGCAATTAACGCTCAGGCCAATGAACACCATCACGGCGATATGATGAGCGCCATGCCTGCCGCCGAACAAAGCCCGGCGATCAGCGCCACTGGCGTGGTAAAAAGCGTTGATACGGAAAGCAAAAAAGTCACCATTGAACATGGTCCGATCCCTGCGCTGAACTGGCCAGCAATGACCATGCGTTTTACCATCACACCGCAAACGCAGCTCAACGATATTAAGCCCGGCGACAACGTGGCGTTTACGTTTATCCAGCAAGGCAATCTCTCTTTATTGCAGGATATTAAAAGCCAGTAATTCTCTCTTATTTTAACGTTGAGCATGACTTCATGAAAAATATCGCGCTGATTATCGGCAGCATGATGGTGGGCGGCATTATCGCCGTAGGCGGCTACGCGTATTTCGCCGCTGCGCACCCGTCAGTGAATACACCGACAGCCACGGAAAAAGAAGCCCGCAAAGTGCTGTTCTGGTACGACCCGATGTACCCGAACACCCGCTTCGATAAGCCCGGCAAATCGCCCTTTATGGATATGGATCTGGTGCCGAAATATGCCGATGAAGAGTCTGCCAGCACCGCTGCGCCGGGCGTTCGTATCGATCCGACGCAAACGCAAAATCTCGGTGTGAAAACCGAGGCTGTGCGTCGTGGGCCTCTCACTTTTGCCCAGACGTTCCCGGCCAATGTCAGCTACAACGAATATCAGTTTGTCATTATGCAGGCGCGGGCCGCCGGGTTTATCGATAAAGTCTGGCCGCTGACCGTAGGCGATAAGGTGAAAAAAGGCGCACCGCTGCTCGAACTGACGATCCCTGACTGGGTGGAAGCGCAGAGTGAATATCTGTTGCTGAAAGAGACGGGTGGCACGGCAACCCAGGTTGAGGGGATTCTTGAGCGACTGCGCCTGGCCGGAATGCCGGAAGCGGATATTCGGCGTTTGACCGCCACGCGCAAAATTCAGACCCGTTTTACCCTTACGGCACCCATTGACGGGGTGATTACCGCCTTTGATTTACGCGCCGGTATGAACATCGCCAAGGATAACGTGGTAGCGAAAATTCAGGGGATGGATCCGGTGTGGGTAACCGCCGCGGTGCCTGAATCCATCGCATGGCTGATTAAAGACGCGGCACAGTTTTCGCTGGCCGTTCCAGCGCGTCCGGACAAGTCTTTCACCTTCCGCAAATGGACGCTGCTGCCCAGCGCCGATGCCACCACCCGAACGTTGCAACTGCGCCTGGAGGTCGATAACCCCGATGAAGCGCTGAAGCCGGGGATGAACGCTTATCTCAATCTGAAGACGGAAAGTGAGCCGATGCTGCTGATCCCGTCTAAAGCGCTGATCGATACCGGCAGCGAGCAGCGGGTGATCACCGTGGATGGTGAAGGGCGTTTTGTCCCTAAACCCGTCTCTGTTTTCCAGGCCTCGCAGGGGGTGACGGCGATCCGTTCAGGGCTGGCTGAAGGTGAGAAGGTGGTTGCCAGCGGCCTGTTCCTGATTGATTCCGAAGCCAACATCTCGGGGGCATTGGATCGGATGCGTACGCAGCAACCGACGGCGACATCCGAGCGTGCGGCACATGCGCACTCAGGAGAACACAGATGATTGAATGGATTATTCGCCGCTCGGTCGCCAACCGCTTTCTGGTGATCATTGGCGCGCTCTTTCTCAGCGTCTGGGGGACCTGGACCATCATTAACACGCCGGTGGATGCGCTGCCCGACCTGTCCGACGTGCAGGTGATTGTCAAAACCAGCTATCCGGGGCAGGCGCCACAGATTGTCGAGAATCAGGTGACCTATCCGCTAACCACCACCATGCTGTCCGTACCCGGCGCGAAGACCGTGCGCGGCTTCTCGCAGTTTGGCGATTCGTATGTCTATGTCATTTTTGAAGATGGCACCGATCCGTACTGGGCGCGTTCACGCGTGCTGGAATATCTCAACCAGGTGCAGGGTAAGCTCCCGGCGGGCGTCAGCGCGGAGATGGGGCCGGACGCCACCGGCGTGGGCTGGATCTTCGAGTATGCGCTGGTCGATCGCAGCGGTAAGCACGACCTGGCGGAACTGCGTTCGTTGCAGGACTGGTTTCTGAAATATGAGTTAAAAACCATCCCGAATGTGTCGGAAGTCGCCTCCGTGGGCGGCGTGGTGAAAGAGTATCAGGTGGTGATCGACCCGATGAAACTCGCTCAGTACGGCATTAGTCTGTCTGAGGTAAAAGGCGCGCTGGATGCCTCTAACCAGGAGGCGGGCGGCTCATCGGTGGAACTGTCGGAAGCAGAATACATGGTCCGCGCCAGCGGGTATCTGCAAACGCTGGATGATTTCAATAACATCGTCCTGAAGTCAGGGGAAAACGGTGTACCCGTATACCTGCGGGATGTGGCGAGAGTGCAGATCGGCCCGGAAATGCGCCGGGGGATCGCTGAACTCAACGGGGATGGTGAAGTGGCTGGCGGGGTGGTCATATTGCGCTCCGGTAAAAACGCGCGTGAGGTGATCTCGGCGGTTAAAAATAAACTCGAGACGCTGAAAAGTAGTCTGCCGGAAGGCGTGGAAGTGGTGACCACCTACGATCGCAGTCAGTTGATTGACCGTGCCATCGATAACCTCAGCTATAAGCTACTGGAAGAGTTTATCGTCGTGGCGCTGGTCTGCGCGCTGTTTCTCTGGCACGTGCGTTCCGCGCTGGTGGCGATCATCTCGCTTCCGCTGGGGTTGTGTATCGCCTTTATCGTGATGCATTTCCAGGGGCTGAACGCCAACATTATGTCGCTTGGCGGGATCGCCATCGCCGTGGGGGCGATGGTGGATGCCGCCATTGTGATGATCGAAAATGCGCATAAACGGCTGGAAGAATGGGAACACCAGCATCCGGGTGAAGCGCTTGATAACGAAACGCGCTGGAAGGTGATCACCAATGCGTCAGTGGAGGTCGGTCCGGCGCTGTTCATCAGTTTGCTGATCATCACGCTCTCTTTTATTCCCATCTTTACCCTGGAAGGGCAGGAAGGGCGCCTGTTTGGGCCGCTGGCGTTCACCAAAACGTATGCGATGGCGGGGGCGGCCTTTCTGGCGATCGTGGTGATCCCGATCCTGATGGGGCTGTGGATCCGCGGGAAGATTCCGGCGGAAAGCAGCAACCCGCTTAACCGCTTTTTGATCCGTATTTACCATCCGCTATTGCTGAAAGTATTGCACTGGCCGAAAACCACGCTGCTGGTGGCGGTGCTCTCGATCCTGACGGTTGCCTGGCCGCTGAGTAAAGTGGGGGGCGAGTTCTTACCGCAGATTAACGAAGGCGATCTGTTGTACATGCCGTCCACGCTGCCGGGGATTTCGGCGGCAGAAGCGGCAAGCATGTTACAGAAAACCGATAAGCTGATCATGACCGTACCGGAAGTCGCCAGAGTCTTTGGCAAAACCGGGAAAGCGGAGACCGCCACGGATTCGGCGCCGCTGGAGATGGTGGAAACCACGATTCAGCTCAAACCGCAGGATCAGTGGCGTCCGGGGATGACGATGGACAAAATCATCGAGGAACTGGACAACACCGTTCGTCTGCCGGGGCTGGCAAACCTGTGGGTGCCGCCGATTCGTAACCGTATTGATATGCTTTCCACCGGCATTAAGAGTCCGATTGGGATTAAAGTTTCCGGAAACGTACTGGCTGATATCGACGCGATGGCCGAGCAGATTGAAGAGGTTGCCCGAACCGTTCCTGGCGTGACGTCCGCGCTCGCAGAGCGTTTGCAAGGCGGCCGCTATCTCAACATCGATATTCACCGTGAGAAAGCAGCCCGCTACGGCATGACGGTAGGTGACGTGCAGTTGTTTATCACTTCCGCGGTGGGGGGAGCGATGGTCGGGGAGACCGTTGAAGGGATTGCCCGTTATCCGATCAATCTGCGTTATCCGCAAAGCTTCCGTGACAGTCCGCAGGCGCTGCGCCAGTTACCGATCCTGACGCCAATGAAGCAACAAATTACGCTGGGGGATGTGGCCACAATCAACATCACGCCGGGGCCCTCGATGCTAAAAACGGAGAACGCGCGGCCCACCAGTTGGATCTACATTGATGCGCGTGACAGGGATATGGTCTCCGTGGTCAACGATCTGAAAAAGGCGATTGCCGATAACGTCCAGTTGAAGCCCGGTACCAGCGTCGCGTTTTCTGGTCAGTTTGAGTTGCTGGAGCGGGCGAACCATAAGCTGAAGCTGATGGTGCCCATGACGCTGATGATCATCTTCGTCCTGTTGTATCTGGCGTTCCGTCGGGTCGGTGAAGCGCTGCTGATCATCACCAGCGTGCCCTTTGCGCTGGTGGGCGGGATCTGGTTCCTGTACTGGATGGGGTTCCATCTGTCGGTGGCGACAGGAACCGGATTTATCGCGCTGGCGGGGGTCGCTGCGGAGTTTGGCGTGGTCATGTTGATGTACCTGCGCCATGCCATTGAGGCTGATCCTTCACTGGACAACCCGCAGACGTTCAGCACAGAGAAACTGGATGACGCGCTGTATCACGGGGCGGTGCTACGGGTACGACCTAAAGCGATGACCGTGGCGGTGATCATTGCCGGTCTTCTGCCGATTTTGTGGGGGACGGGGGCCGGTTCTGAAGTGATGAGTCGGATTGCTGCGCCCATGATCGGCGGTATGATTACGGCGCCGCTGCTGTCATTGTTTATTATCCCCGCGGCTTATAAGTTGATGTGGATACATCGTCACCGTAAAATATCACGTTAACACCTTCATCATCCGGTCTGCTGAAATGAAGCGGGCCGGATAAAATCATTCTGACGGAAGTCTTTCATTCTTTCTGACATATTCCGCAATACTGTAAAATGATTTTTCTGATGAAAACGTTTATCCCTTCCTGAATCTCCCGTTATTGTTCATTCATTCCCTCTTATATTTAATTTTGCCGTTACCTCTCAGCGGGTTGTACATAAAAAGTACAATCCACATCCTTGTGTTGCAAATAGTGTAAACATCGGTTTTATATTTCAGAATCGTGCAGTTAATCGCATTTTATTCATTTCTGTTATCAAGTTTTCGTTAAGTTCATCCTCTTTTAAGCATAATGCGGACCACTTTTACACTTCACTGAATGTTTTTACATATCAATTAATCAGTAAAAATAGCCAAAAACTTAATATCATGCGAAATATCTGAAAGGTAATCCCTTATGGTAATCAAAAAACCATCTGCGGGAGCCAGTTTTAGCCTTTTATCATTAAACACGAATGAGAAGTATCTGAAATACAAAATAAGGATTTAACTATGGGATTTGGGATGGCAAAGGACAATAAATTTGAGATCGTGGCCATTATTCGCGAAGAGCTTCTCAGAAAAACTAAGGTGGAACTGAAATTTAAAGACACCAGCGTGGTCACTCAATTAGAAAAGGTTGACTTCGACTACTTCGTGATTGCCAACAATAGCGACATCCCACTCTCTTCTATCCAGTCTTTTATCTTGCACAGCGACAGCGGCATTATCCGGTTCAATGCCCGGTTCAGTCAGTCGCTTACCGATAAACTGGAGTGCGGACTGGCGTATTGCATACCTGAAGTGATCTTATTGGTTCAGCGCCGCCAGCATCAGCGTTTCTCTTTTTTAAAGGGATATCATTTTTACTGTTCTGGACGCTATAAAAATGGTGAGAATTACTCGCTGCAGATTAAAAATATCTCCCGCGGCGGTTGCGCGCTGATCTCACAAAAAATAAATACCCGCTTTCTCTATAAAAATGCGCTGATTAAAGGAGCATCTCTTGATTTTGAACAGTTTGGTCGTTTGCATTGTGACCTCCGGGTCGTCAACGTTGTTGCTATCAACGAATTTGATGAAAACAATCAGCTTTATTCCTGTCAGCAGATCTCCTGCAAGTTCGAATTCAAACATCCACGCGACGCCCTGGATGTCGAAAAGGTCATTATTCATTTTTTGATGAGTAATAAATTGAAAAGTTTATAAAGGAAGGTGAACTTTATGTTGATGTGTGGAAATGAAGATTTTGTCGGCAGCAGTCTCTCAATGTATTTAAAAAGTAAAAATGCTGAGGTGACGAATGTTCCCTGGCAGGTGATGGTGGATTACTCTGCACGCTATCGCCATCGGCTGATGATTTTTAATATCATCAGCCACGAACAGTCTTATGCTGATTTTGTCAGCTATTTAAATAAGAACCGCTTTAAAGTTTATGATAATGCCGTGGTGGTGATTGCCGATGACCGTCTGGCAAAATTGTGCATTGAGTTGCTATATGTCGAAAAAGTGATTGTGCTGACCGATAAATCACCACTGCGTGATTTTGGCCGACTGACGACCCTGACGGGGGAGTACTGGAATCCCCGCTTATTCCGTTCACAAAAACGGCTGAGCGATCGTGAACAGCAAATCCTCAGTTTGCTGGTGAGCGAATATTCGCCAAATGAAATCTCGGATCTGATCAGTGTGAGCTATAAAACGATACAGACGCATAAAATGCGAATCATCACGAAGCTGGGTCTGGCCCATTCTACTGAACTGAATAAACTGATCGTCAGATTCAACCATCAGTTATCCTTTTTATCCTGAATGTGTCATCCGCCTGATGGCGCTTCGCTTATCAGGCCTACAGGTGCCCTGAACAACGTATTGCTTTCACGACATTTGTAGGCCGGGTGAGGCATCGCGTCACCCGGCCTACTCCCCTCAGAGGTTGTCAGAACGACTTTTTAAAGCCAATGGAGGCATTGACTGGCGCTTCTACCTGCGATTTATGCCCGCCGTTGTTGAACTGCGTTCCCAGTTCGCCATACACCTGCAGGTCGCGGTCGATGTTCCAGCTCAGACCCGCTGCGACTTCGGTACTGGAGTACTGCTGCGAGGATTCCAGCGTCGTGGTGGCGACCGCATTGCTGAAGTGGGTTTTGTCTTTCGACCCCAGCCCCTGCCACAGGTTGACGCGGCCATATGGCTGAATCTTACCGTGACGGGTGTCATAGTCAGCTTTCAGTCGCAGCCCGACACGGGCGGTGAAGGCATCGGCAGTATCGAGTCTGACCTTCGTCTTCGTCGCGCCGCCCAGCGTGCTGTCATCAAAATCGCTGTACTGATAGATCAACTGCGCCTGGGGTTCCAGACTCCATGCGCTTGCCCCTAAGCGGAACGCTTTGCCGATCTCCGTTGAGGCGGTCAGCGTATGGCCCTTCACGGTATGGGAACCCTTGTTTCCGGATGCCGACAGGCGAGCGTCATGGTTACCGTATTGCAGGACGTTATCCACATACATGCCATCGGTTGAGAACCAGGTGGCGTAACCGCCCAGGTAAAACGCATTGTCATCGATGTTACCGCCTTTACCCGCGCTGCCCGCGTTGCTGCCTTTGACGCTGCTGTCGATATCCAGAATGCTGGTGTAAACACCGGCTTTCCAGCTGGTATCCGCGTAAAGATCAACCCCTGCCTGAATCCCCATCGTGTGGCTGGTGGTCTGCGTGCCGGTGACATCGTCCAGTTTGGTTTTACCGGAGTAGCCAATCATTCTCGCCCACGCCCGGTTGTCTTCATCGAGACCCGGTCGCGCGTCGTCCCCCATTCGCTGGTGCATATTGCCTAACAGGCTCAGGTCGCCCTGACGCACTACGCTGGCGAGGCCGGAATAGAGCATGGTTTCCGGACGGTATTCGCTGCGCAGGTACCAGTTTTCACCCTGGCCTTTCGCGTTGCCGGCATACAACTGGTATTCAAACGCCCCGGCGGACATCCGGCTATTCGCCAGATAGAAACCGTCACGCGTGGATTGCGCCGTGGTGGTGGCGCCGTTTTTCGCCGTCACCACTTCGATCCCATCGCCCACCGTCGGCGCGCCCAGTCCGGAACCGTCAACATTCAGCAGCGTGCTGCCGCTGACCTTACCGCCATCGATCACCAGGCGGTCCGCAATACCCTGACCGCCGCTGTTCTGCGCCGCAGCTAATTCAAGTGTCCCGTTTTTGCCGCTGTAATCGCCTTTCACTGTCAACGCGGAACCGATCGCCGCTCCCGTCAGCGACACGTTGCCGCCGTTGGTTAATCCGGCGACCGTCTGGTCGTAGCCTTGCGTTTTCAACGCGCTTTCGTTCGCCACATAGTGATGAGACGCTGCGCTCAACGTATTGGTGCCACCGGCCTGCAGAACCCCGTTGGCGATAAGTGTTGCGCCTTTGTAGCTGTTCGCGCCTTCCAGCGTGGTGATGCCGCTGCCGGTGTGGTGGAGCTGTCCTTCGCCGCTGATATTGCCGCTCAGGGTGTAGCTGTTGCAGCGTTTCACATCCAGTATGCCGTCAGCGATGATATCGCCCTGTACGCTGCCGATCTCACCGCCATTACCCAACTGCAACGTGCCCTGTACGACGTGGGTTCCGCCAGTGTAGGTGGTGTCGAGCGTAAGCATGAGCGTACCCTGGCCGGTTTTCGTTAACTGGCCGCTGCCTTCAACGTCGGTCAACAGTTCGACGTTGAAACCGTTAGTGTCGAAGGTCCCGCCGCCGGATTCCAGCGTCACCAGGCGGGCGGTATTAAACGCATCGCCATACTTCAGCGTGCCGCCGTTAAAGGTGATCCCGGTATTGGCTGCGCCGAGGTTTTTATCGCCGGAAACCTGCAGTGTCCCTGCCGTAATTGTGGTACCGCCGCTGTAGCTGTTCTCGCCGGTCAGGATCAGCGTACCGAGGTCGCTCTTATTGACGCCGCCGGTACCACGGATCTGGCTGTCGATGGTGGCGATATAGCCTGCGCCATCGACGGTGCCGTCGCCGACGCGAATCAGCGTATTGGCGGTGTCGGTGGTGATGGCATCGCCCGCTACGCGGTAACCATCGGTGGCAAACTGCGCGCCGCTGATGATCACATCACCCAGACTGTTATCCACGGTGACATTGCCAGCCACCCCCTGGAATACGGCGAAAGCGGCATCGGTGAACGGGGCGTTCAGCGCGCCTTCCGGTGTGGATTCATCGGTGGTCCAGTTATCGTTGCCGTGGCTGGATTGCCAGATACCGTCGCCGCCGTTGATCACGCCGTTGTTTTTCAGTTCGCCATTTTCACCGCCGGTGCCGTCCCAGAAGCGCAGCGTCAGACCGCCGTGGTTCACCAGGTTGACCTGATTGTTAACCGATGTCTGCACGTACAGACTGTCTGCCGCCGCCGGGGCGTTGGCTATGTCCATCACGTTGTTGGTCAGCGTGCCGGAGTAGTTAATGACGCGATAGACGCCGACATCAAAGCTGCCACCGGGTGAGGTTTCAATGTTGAGCTTGCCGTCGAGTACCAGATCGCCGTTGACGTTAATCAGGTCGTTGAAGGCACCACCCGGGGTATACGCCTGGCCAAACTGATAATCCAGTTGCGACAGGTCATTCAGCGTCAGAGCGCCAGTGGTCAGTTTGCCGACGCTGTTAAGTGTGGAACCGGCGGTAATATGACCGTTATCCGCAACGTTCACCGCGCCGCCAATAATACCGTTACCACCCAGCGTCGCGCCCGCCTTGACCGTTACGTCTCCGGTTGCCGCCGCCTGATTGCCGTTGACCAACAGTACACCCTCATCGACTGATGTGGTGCCGGTCCAGGTGTTGTCGCCGGTTAAGGTCAGCGTTCCGTCGCCGATTTTAATCAGATTGCCGCTGTCACCGCTGATGATGCCACTGATGGTATCGTCGAGACTCAGATTACCGAGGGAGAGTGTTTTATCACCCAGCATAACGTTGCCCGCGCCGGACAACGAACCGATGGACGTCGCGCTGTCGACGTTGCTGACATCCACGTTGCCGCCGGACTGGTTTTTCACGGTAGTCATTTCCGCCAGCGCACGATCGGCAAAGGAGATCAGCCCACTGTTGGTCACCGTTGCGCTGCCGCCGCTGGCATCCTCTTCCAGCGCCAGCGTGCTCGCTTCTGACACGTTAATGGTCGACTGTCCTGCGGTTGCATTGCCTGCAATCAGCGCCTTTGCTGTGCCGTTCAGATTCAGCGTCGCGTCGGCGGCAGTGACCGTGTCTTTTAGCGTTAACAGGCTGTCGGCAATGTCCAGCGTCAGGGATTGCAGACCGGTTGTTGCGCCGCTGATGTTCAGCGTCGCGCCTTTCGTTACGCTCACCGTGCTGCTGGCGTTGCTGCCAAATGCGCCCGTCTGGCTGGCATTTACCGTGACGTTGTGCGCTTGTCCGGTACCTTCAATCAGCGTCGTGCCCTGATAGCTGTTAGCCCGATCGAGCGACAGCGTGCTGGCCGCATCATGGGTACTACTGGTGATTTTCAGGTTGCCCGCGCCCGCGATATCGCCAACAGGGGAGAAGTGGTGCGAATTCAAATCGAACACGGCATTCGCACCAGACGTGCCCAGAGTGAGGGTGCGCTGGGTGGTGAAATCTGCGCCCAGCTGTAGCGTTGAACCGTTATTGATGGTGACGCCGGTTCCCGCCTGGCCCAGATTGTTATCCGTCGAGATTTGCAGCGTGCCACCGTCAATGCGCGTACCACCATGATAGGTGTTGTTGCCACTGAGGATTAGACGTCCCTGGTCGGTTTTGACCAGCGTCAGGCTATCCGCACTGTCACCTTCGCGGATCGTCGATGCGATCGTTGCGGTGAAGTTTTCGCCTGCGCCACCGGCACCGACGCGCAGCATCAGCTCATTGCTGCCCGCGGTGGTTTCCCAAGCATTCAGCGCATCGCCTTTGATGACATAACCGTCCGCATCAAACTGCGCACCAGAGAACTGAACGTTGCCCGCGCTCTGATCGACCTCGACCGTACCGGCGTTGCCGGTAAAGACCGCGAAGGCTTTTTGCGCCCACGGCGCGTTGCCGATACCGTCCTGCTGCGTCCAGTTGTTATCGCCCTGGCTGCCGATCGCCATCCATTTTCCATCGCCACCGTCGATTTTGCCGTTGCCTTCAATCCCGGTTTTACCGTGGTTTTCGCCCGTCTGTGCGCCATCCCAGAACTGCAGCGTGACGCCATTGGCGTTGACCAGGTTGACCTGTTTATCCAGCACCGTCTGGACGAAAATGTTGCTCTTATCCTGGCCCGCCGGAACGTCGCCTAACGCCAGCGTCTGGTTGTCGAGCGTGCCGCCGTAGTTATAGAGACGATAGACGCCTGGGCCAAACGTGCCGCCTGCGCTTTGGCTGACGTTCAGCGTCCCGTCGAGCAGCAGGTTACCGGCCACATCGACCAGATCGTTTTGCGCGCCACCGGGCACGAAGGCTTGTCCCAGTTCAAACGCGGAGGTGGTCTTACTGCCCAGTTGCAGGCTACCGTTGATCTTCAGCGTCCCCGCGCCGCCGTCGCCTGCGCTAAGGGTGGTGGCGTCATTCATCACGACGTCGCCACCCAGAGTGCCGGTGCCGCCCAGGGTTGCAATGCCGTTCACGGTTGTCATGCCCGTCGCGGCAGACTGATCGCCATTGACCAGCAGCGTGCCGTTGTCGACAGTGGTTTCCCCTTTATAGCTGTTGGCGCCGGTTAAACGGGTGATGCCTTTACCGATTTGCTCCAGCGCGCCGATACCGGAAATCACCCCGTTAAGCAGGACGTTGTTGCTGCGATTCACGGTCAGAATACCGTCATCAATGATCTGCGAAACCGGGTTGATTCCGCCCGTCGTGCCGCCCTGACCGAGATGTAAAATCCCGCCCTGATTGATTGTGGTTGAACCGCTGTAGCTATTGTCGGTGGTGAACACCGTCGTGCCGCCCGCTGCGCGGGCAAAGTTGCCGCTACCGCTGATGGTGCCCTGATAAATCTGGCTGTCAGCGTCATTGCCCAGCGTATCAAAGATGATGTTGCTGGCCTTACCGCTGGTGGTAATGCTGTAGTTGCCAATGGTTGCACCGGTATTACTCACATCCCGATGGTCGCCCGTGCGCAGCGTCGCGCCATTGTTAACTGCAATGGTCCCGTCAGTTAGCGTCAGGCTATCCACGATGCGCATATCCGCCTGCGTGCCCGTCAGCGTTAAGGTATTCCAGCCGCTGCCGATATTGGTTCCCAGACTGAGGTTATCTGCCAGCAGTGTACCAATATTCCCCTTGGTGTTTGTGAAGGTGAGGGCGTTACCTGTACCGGCGAGCGTGGTGATGTGGCGGGTATCCGTCAACGCGACGTTACCGATATTGGCTTTATTGTTGGTTGTCCCCGCGAAGTTCACTTCACCGGCAAATGTTCCGCTGTTCCAGATAAAGCTATCGCTACCGGCACCGGTATTGATGACGCCGCGCGTATTACCGTTGCTGATGTTGATGGTGTCGTTGCCGTTGCCGGACTGAATCGCGATGGCCTGGTCTGTGGCGGCGAGGATCGTTCCGGTATTCGTGATAGTTTTGCCGTTGTTGCCGCTGGCATCTACCACCGGACCGTTCACGCTGTTGGAGGTGATTTTGCCGCTGTTAATGATGGCAGAAACGTCTTTTGCCAGAATCGCTGAACCGCCCGTCGCATCCTGAACGGTGATATTGGCGCGGGTGGTCAGTTTGCCGTTGGTGCGGGCATCGATCCCGTAGCCGGTGGCATCGTTGTTGTCGTTGTGTACCAGGACGTTGTAGCCGGTGCCGATTGTCAAATCGCCGGTCGCGTTGTCACCGTTCTCTTTCATAAAGGCAAAGCCGGAACCAGAACCAGTGACGTTGAGCATATTATTGGCGCCGTCTTTCACGTTCAGCGCCACGCTGGTGCGGATCCCCGGACCGTCGTTGGTGTTAATCGTGACATCGTTCAGCGTGATATCCGAACTCTCGGCATGGTTCTGAATCCCTGCGCCGCTGCCCAATGCGCTAATAGTGACGCCTTTGGCGGTCAGCGACCCCGCACCGGCTTCAAGGCGAATCCCATCCGCCGTGCCGTTGGTCGTAATGGTATCGGCTAATCCACCGGTTCCCGCAGTGATATTCAGCGTTGCGCCATTGGTCAGCAGCACGCCTGCGGTACCGTCATCGACCTCAATCGCGCCCAGCTTTTTGATCTGTGCATCTTTGCCAGAGGCGCGAACGCCAATCCCGTTGCTGACATGCAATGCCTGGGATGCGTTGTTGGTTAACCGTCCTCCTTCTTGCACGTCGACACCGATACTGTCTTTACTGGCGAGATCGATAACCGCGTCCTGTTGCAGAACGATGTTGCCGAGATTCTTCGCCACATAGGCGATGACGTTCAGCCCAGTATCCAGGGATTTAATGATGGCGCTGGAGTTAAGAATGGTTTCGACAGGGGTGCCCTGTTTGTTACCGTTCAACTGATGCGCCTGACCATCGACAATCCCGGCAGTGGTATTTGAGCCGGTCAGTTCAATAAGGGTCTTATCGCTGATGGAGCCTTCTGCGCCCCCTTCGAGCAGCAGTGCCGCCGCACCGTTGCCGCTTACCGTAAATGTTGCTTCACCCGTATCCACGGTGCTGCCTTTACCGGTCGCGAAGACGCCAATTGATTTTTCGCCCGTTAAGGTCATCTCGAGTTTAGAAGGCTGGTGCGTCAGCGGGTCGAACGTATTGCCGGCAAAGTTTGCGCCATTCGCAATGCGGAATAACGTGGTGCGTGCCTGATCGTTATCGTTCATAACGGCTTCGCCGATATTGGCGGTCGCGCCTTTGCCGTACAGGTAGTAGCCAATTTGATCGCTATTTTTGAACAGCGGACTACTGGTACTGTTAATGTTAGCCACTGCGTTATCGCGGACATGAACGCCAATGTTGCCGACTTCATCCAGCGTGATTGTGGAATACACGTCGACGGTAGCCTGGGATGTGGTACTTCCCTCAGCCCAGATCGCATAGTTACGGTTTGACGTGCCACCGTCGCCCGCGACCGTGATCGTCCCTGTATCGCTGGATGTTACATGCGCGTTCTTCGAACTGGCGGTCAGATGGATACCGATGTTGTTGTGGCCGTTGACGGTAATCTCGCCGTCGTTGCGGATCTGCTGGCCGTTTTCGCTGCCGCTGTCGCGCACGGAAATACCAAAGTTCTGGCTGGTGCCGGACGACGAGTCGCCATTGAGGGTGATTTTACCCGTGTTGATCACGTTCCCGGTGGCGTTGCCGACCAGGATCCCCGCCGCGTTACGTACGCCTTTTCCGAGGGTGATCGTTCCGTCATTGGTGACATCGCCTGAGCTTCGGGTCAGGATCCCGGCGCTGGGGCTGGCACCGCCGCCCATCGCAACATCGTCAGCGGGGGTGACGGCATCACGCCCAAGGTAAAGGGTACCGCCAGCGGCGTTTGTGAAGGTGGCATCACCGGACACTTCAACGGCGTAAGCCGTTCCCTTGCCAAATGAGACGCCGTTAGCGCGTCCGTCCACGACGTTAATCTCACCCCTGTTGATCCCGTTGGTTTGATCGGACAACTGCATACCGATAGCGAGCGTCAGAGAGCTGTTGGGTTTATCGGTTGACCATGGGTCGGCTGCAGCTGCGGTTCCGTAGTTGTTCGTTGTGATGGCCTGGTTAATGGTCCCTTCGTTCACCACGGTGCTGTTTCCCAGCCCCTGCATACCGTAGGCACCGTAACTGCTGACGTTCTGATTACCATCTTTGTCGATAAACAAACCGGAGTTAATCGTGCCATGGTTAGTGGCGCTGGCATCACTGGCCAGCATGCCAATCGCCAGCCCTTGTCCGGTAGCGGTTCGCAGCACGTTCAGGGCGCCTTCATTGACGATAGAACCACCGCCATCAGCCTTCATTGCCCCATTGATACTGCCATCGACCGCCAGAATCGTGCCCGCAACCAATGTGCCGGTGGTGCCCTGGCCATTAGCGTAGATGGCATGCAGTTCCCCTGTGGCCGCCGTGGTGTTATTGGTGTGCGCCTGTCCATCAGTCCAGACATCGTAATCCCAGGTCAGCAGGTCGGCATTGGTACCGGAGGTCAGCAGTTGATTGATCAGGTCCGCGTAGTAGGTCTGTGCGTCAGAAACTTTACTGATAGCACCAGAATCCAGCCAGAGCTGGATCTGGCTGATATCTTGCCCGTCGGGAGTTTTGGCGCTCTCACTGCCGGTGCCAATCAGCCAGTTGTTGAAATTCGCCAGATCCGCCGTGCTTTTGATGGAAAAGGTGCGGTTACCCGTTTCAACGACATTGCCTTCTTCGTCGTAGCCGTAGGTCATTAAGGTAATGTCTTTACCAAACACGGTAGTCTGTTTCGAACCGGCAAAGGTTTTGGTCGGAACGACCGGCGCAGCACCAAACTGAATGTAGTTATCGGATTGCCAGTTGACCTTGCTGTTCGGGTCTTGCGCTTTGAGCAGAGAAGAGTCTTTTGCCAGCAGACGGATAGCATTTTCTCTTACTTTCAGTGAATTATCGCCAATATTGAGATTGGCGGTTGCGCCATCTTTGGCAAGGGCAAAACCAAACTGCTTATAGATTTGCGACACATTGGCGTCAAACGTGTTAAGCACGGCATCGCCAATCTGCGAAACGCTAATAAAGTTTGCCAGGCTTGCGGTATCAAACACCTTCAGGGTGGAGGTTGTCTCGGGATCGGCCGGATCAATCACCTGAAATTCCACGCTTTGCTGCGGGGTAGACGACTGTGTATGACTCAGGTATTCCGCCAGCTCTTCAATGGTGGTGATGGATTTTTGCTCGTGGGCGAGATTGGTGGCGGTAATAATAATTTTGTTGCTTTCCAGCAGATCCCGGATGGTCGACGATTCCACAATGCCGGTCTGTCCGTAGGCGATGTTGGGGATCGCGCCGGTGACATTCAGTTCATTGGCGTTGTTTTGGTTTTCATATAAAAAACCGTAGTTGAATACGTCCTGATGGACACCGGCGGAGATGCCATCCTGGTAATCCACGGCGATATCGCGTGCGCCATCGGTCACTATCGGTGCGGCGACGGCGGTGAGAGAAACGCCGGCGAATAAACCGGAAACGACAAGCAGCCCCGTTTTACGCGAGCTGCTTTTTTTCTTCCCTTTTGATAATTCGGAAGCGACAACCCAAAGCCCGAGTGCCGCATTCCATATGATGTTGTAAACCTTATTCATAATAACCTCGTCTGCATTTCTGTTTTTTGTTGGCAGGTGCGTTGCGTTTGTGGTTAGGGTTGGCTCACAATGCGTGCGGCCTGGGTTGTTAAATTTTGAAAAAAGGAGTCCCTTCCGCATGGCGGAATAATTTTTAGTAGTTGATGACGCCTTAAATAATTTTCAGTCGTCCGTGTTATATTTCCTTGGTTGATTGTTAGAGATAATTGGAAAGCATATATTTCAGATGAATGTTGCTGTGCCCCAGTTTTTTGGAAATATTGCTTTTATAGGCACCGATTGTTTTTTCGCTTTTATGCGCAATACTGGCAATTCTGGTCAGCGACCAGCCGCGGGAATACATCATCATGACGTTAAATTCATTAACGCTCATGGCATTATCCAGCGGTCGGTTTACGCTCGTGTTCTTGCAGTTGATGAGTTGGGTCACCCGCCGGTGCAGTGCGTCAAGGCTCAACGTGCGGTCGAGAAAGTGCATCTGCATGCCGCAAATGGTCTGGAATACCGCAAAGGTTTCGACATCAGTCAGTACAAAAAGCATCAATGACGAACGCGAGGAGAGACGGCGAACGATGCTGGCGTATTTCAGAATATCCGTCTGTTCGGGATGAATAATGAGGTAATCATTATTTTGAACAACCGGGAGGGAAGAGGGCGGTAAACTGGCCGCATAGTATTGCATGCCATAATAGATTGATGTGCCGCGAAGAATATCTTTCATGCCAAGCCAGGTGTAATAATTATCACCCATAAAAATAGCTTTTGACATTAAATTCTCCTTGAATCGGCGAAAACATCCTGCCCCTCTTTAACGTATTAAAAAGGGTTCTTTCCCTGGCCGGGAATCTGTTTAAATCCGCATCCTGTATTGGGATTATTCTCAATTGAAATATTACGCTTTGTTAAAATTTAAGATAAATCGTTTATTTCACCTTCTGGAGAATGATTGATAGATTTCACTTATGGATTGATGAAAACCGGTGGGAAAATAATGGAGGGTTTGCGGGGAAGTCCTAAAAAATAGCGAAGACAAAAAGGAGAGAAGGGGCGCAATCAGGTGAAGTGGGATAAGCATGGCGATCCCGGGAATTGTGCGTTAGGAATATTCCTGGTGGATGTCGCAATGGAGATATCATGGATGGTGTGAACTGTTTAATAAATTGATTTTGCCAGTTAATAACTCTGCATTTGTCGTTAACATTTGAAGTAAAACACCAATTTGGTGTTTATGTGCGTGGTTAAGTTCTGTTTTTGATTATTTGTGCTGATTTCGGATTGTTCAGGTAGGCCAGCGGTGCCAGAACGTATTTTTTTGCAAAAAAGTCTTAACCCGCCAGCAGATCCTGTTCAACGTGTTTAACCTGGGTCTCCAGCGTATCGCGAAGCTCAGCCAGCGCGCGTTCCTGCTCGGAAAAGTACGCTTCTTTGTCGCGAACCGAGGTCGCCAGACGCCAGGCATTTTCCGCCTCCAGCCCGGCGATCTCTTTCAGCAGCGCGTCAATCTGAATCCGCAACTGCTGGATTTTCTGCCGCAGATGGTCGAGATTATTCAGCCGGTCACTGGCCATCATTGGCTCCAGACCGCTTTGCAACTGAGTGAGCAGGGCGCGAATGGCCGCCAGATCGGCGTTTTGCCGCGCCAGATTGAGCTGTACCATCATCTGGTGCGCTTTCTCTTTCAGTTCATCAGCGACGACGTCCGGGTGACACAAACGGCTGGCCTGACGCCACAGACGCTTAAGCTCATTACGTTCATCCGTTGAAAGACGCTGATCGCGTGCGAAACGGTGCTGAGCATCCTGCTGCTGTTCCTGATACTCCTCATATTCATGCGCCGCCTCTTCCTGCGCCTGCCGCGTGTCGCTGTCATCCTGACGGGAAAAATCTGCTTCCAGTTCACGGATCTCAGCGAGCAGATCGGTAATCAGCTCCGTTTGCTGCTGGATGCGCTGACGGATGTCGACAGCGGCACGAGAGGCCGAATCCATGCCCATCCACTGCTGTTTGAGTTGTGCTAACCGATCGACAGCCAGCGAGATGTACTGCTGACAGGAAAGGTAATCTTTCTCACGGCGTCTGCGTTCCGCTTCCTGACGACGCAAGGCGCTGGCTGCGAGCTGTTTACGCAGCTCGAGAATACGGCTCATTAATGGCCCGAGGCGCAGATGATACTGGTCGTTAAACTCATCCAGAATTTGAATACGGGTGTTACGGGTGTCGATTAGCTCCCGCAACTGACTTTCCAGCGCCTTAAGTTCCAGCTTGCTGGCGGCAATCGCCGGATCCTGCCAGCTAGTTATGGCGCGCTGATTTTGCAGCCAGGTGGCAATTTCACGCATTGCATCACTGAACCGACGCGTCTCGATAGCCTGGGCAATTGCCGTTATTGCGGGATCGCCAGATTCCCGCTGCAGATGCACAAGTTGCTGCTGGATGATCTCCTCATCCTCAAGTTCGATGGCGCTTTTAATGATTTCGAGTCGTTTGATGATTTTATTCATGACACCGTTGCCTGGCGTGACCGACACATGAATGACGATATTTAGGTTAAGTCATTCGTTTGAAAAATATAAAAAAAGTGCAAATCGCATTCTGTGGCCTGTGGGGCCTGTTCGTCCAGAATAATTCGCAGAAATTATCGTTCACTCGCCATTTTCGTTTGAGCTCTCACAATTCGAACCTCTGTTTCATTAAGGGTATTTTTTGCGCGAAATACGCTTGCTTCGAAAAGGAGAATAAGTATAGTTCTCATTCTCTTTATTATTTAATGCGTGTCTTTTTTTGGTAAGGAATCCAGGAATGAAAAAAAATATTACTGCGCTGGCCGTGCTGATCGCGGCGGCATTAAGCGGTTGCGCGGCCACTACGCCCGCCACCACACCGACAAGTACTGTCGAAAAAGTAGCTACACCAGCAGTGGCGACCGATACGTTAAAACGCGATCTGGCGGATGGTCTGTATGAGATGGCGTTAAATCCAGCCGGGGACGCGTTATATGTCGCCAGTGCCGAAGGCTTTAAAGATGTTCAGGGTGGAGTCGTCTACAAACTGGATGCCAAAACTCTTAAGACAATCGGCCGCAGCCACACGGATCTGAAAAACTTTGGTATGGCGATTTCGCCTGACGGCAAAATGGTGTACGTCACCAACTCGCTGGACGGTGGCCTGAGCGCGCTGAACACTGCGGACGGTAAAGTCAAACATCGCGTCCTGTTCCCGGAGCGGAATCCGGAAGGTTTCCCGTATGGCGCACGTCAGGTGCTGCTGCATAACGGCCTGCTGTATATCGGCGCGGTCGCCGATCCTGCGGTGATCTGGGTGGTTGATGCCGAAACGCTGAAGCTGAAAACGCGTATTAAAAACACCGGCAAATGGATGACCGGTCTGCACTACTCCGAAACGACCCAGCGCATTTACGCCGCGAATGGCGGCGGTGAGATCCTGGTGATCAACCCGCGTAACCAGCGCGTGGAGAAACGCTGGAAGCCGTTGGGCGACAAACCGGCGCTGCTGCTGAATATGGCGGAAGATCCACAAACCGGGCGTCTGTTCGTGACCGACAACTCCAAAGCGAAAACCACGCTGGTGCTCGATATCCACACCGGCAAGGTACTGAAGCAACTGGACGTGGGTGATTCGCTGTCCGTTAAATTCAACGCCAAACGCCACGAGATTTACATCACCCAGCGTGATTCAGGGAAGCTGCTCAGTCTCAACGCGACCGATTACAGCGTGAAGAAAAGCTGGGACCTGCCGCCGAATCCAAACAGCCTTCTGCTCTCTGCTGACGGTCAGACGCTGTATGTCACCGTGAAACAGAAATTTAATAAAGACCACTCAACCGACGCGCCGGACAGCGTTGTACGTATTGAGCTGAATAAATAATAAAAATCAGCCGGGGGACGGATGTTGTCCCCCGACACATTGACTCTTTTTGATGGCATTCACATGAACAACACCAAAACTATTCTGGCGCTGACGATTGGCGCAATCTCTGGCACGGCCTGGGCGGCAGACACCGCGAAAAAAGCGGAAGACACCATTGTGGTCCAGGCGACAACCAATAGTGATTTCAAACCCGGTGGCGACACGCCGCTGCCGGCGTTTCTTGATGGACAAGTCGCCAACGGCGGCAGACTGGGGATGCTCGGTCAGCAACGCGCGATGGACGTTCCCTTCAACGTCATCAGCTACACCTCTAAACTGGTTGAAGATCAGCAGGCGAAAACCATCGCCGACGTCGTGGCAAACGATGCGGGCGTGCAGTATGTCCAGGGCTACGGCAACAGCGCAGAAAGTTTCCGCATTCGTGGTTTGAAATTTGACGGCGATGATATGACCTTTGGCGGCCTGTCCGGCATCCTGCCGCGTCAGGTGGTGGATGCGCAGATGGTGGATCGCATCGAAATCTTCAAAGGGGCAAACGCCCTGATGAACGGCGCCGCGAGTTCTGCCGTCGGCGGGATGATCAACCTTGAGCCGAAACATGCAGGCGACATCCCGCAGGCCAAAGTCGGCGTGGACTACACCTCTGATTCACAGATTGGCACCACGCTGGATGCCGGTCGTCGCTTTGGCGACAACGATCAGTTTGGCGCGCGGGTGAATCTGGTCCACCGTGAAGGTGAAACCCGAATTCAGGACGATCGCCGTCGCACCACGCTGCTCTCCACCGGTCTGGACTACAGAAGCGATAACTTCCGCACCTCACTGGACGTGGGATACCAGAAGAAAACGTTTCATGGTAGCCCAACCAGCGTCAACATTTCTGCGGTCGATTTCGTTCCGACGCCGCCAAAAAATGACCGCAACTTCTCGCAGAAATGGGCGTATAGCGACATTGAAAACGAGTTCGGCATGTGGCGTAGCGAATACGACATCACCGACAACTGGACTGCCTACACCGGGCTCGGCGCTCAACATGCGCACGAGGAAGGTCTCTACAGCGCGCCGAAACTGCTGGATAAGAGCGGGACGGCCACCGCCAGTCGTCTTGATACCAACCGTATCAGCGACACGGTCAGCGGCATGGCGGGAATTCGTGGCAACTTCGATACGGGCTTTGTCTCGCACAAGGTGAACGTTGGTTACTCGGCACAAAGCAAAAACGAAAAAATCGCGTGGAAGATGTCTAAAGCGGCGGATAACCCGTATACCAACATCTACCACAACAGCGGCGTTGATGCGCCGGCCAGTACCAACTCGAACGGTAAAGGGGGTAACTACAGCGATCCGTTGACCAGCGGACGCACCCGCACTCAGGGCTGGTTGCTGAGCGATACGCTGGGCGTGCTGGATGACAAACTGCTGTTTACCGTCGGGGCGCGCCATCAGAAAGTGGTGATTCGGGGTTATGACAAAATCACCGGCGCGGAAAACGCCGCCGACGGTTTTGACGGCAGTCGCTGGATGCCGACTTACGGTGTCGTCTATAAACCGTGGGAAGAGATCGCTTTCTACGCCAACCACACCGAAGCGTTACAGCCCGGTAAAACGGCACCCAATACCGCAACCAACTATGGTCAGAGCACCGGTATCGTCCATTCCAAACAGAATGAAGTGGGTGTGAAGGCAGACTTCGGGCGTGTTGGCGGCTCGCTGGCGCTGTTTGAGATCAAGATGCCGTCGGCAATTCTTGACAGTGAAACCAAACATTATGGTCTGGATGCCGAGCAGCGTAACCGTGGTGTTGAGCTGAATGTCTTCGGCGAACCGATGCTGGGCATGCGTCTGAACGCCAGCGCCACCTGGTTGCAGGCGGAGATGACCAAAACCAACAACGGTCTGAACCAGGGCAACGATGCGATCGGCGTGCCGAACTTTTACGCCGTGCTGGGCGCCGAGTACGACATCAAACCGATTGAGGGTTTGACCGCCACGGCGCGTGTGAACCACTCCGGTTCTCAGTATGCGGATCTGGCTAATAGCAAAAAGCTCGACAGCTATACCACTCTGGATCTGGGCATGCGCTATCGCTTCGCGCTTAACCAGAATCAAAATCAGATGACCGTTCGCGCGGGCATCGACAACGTTACCAACGAAAACTACTGGGCCAGTGTTGATGATTCCGGCACGTACGTCACCCAGGGGGAAGCGCGCACCTTCAAAGTGTCCGTTGGCTACGAGTTCTGAGTTCCACCTCGTTATCAGGGGCAAGGATGCCCCATCCATTCCCGTGCCTTTAACTTGCCACCTCCAGCATGAAGTGTTAAAACGTGCCCCTTCTAAAAAAGAGACAGGGGTAGGGCGTGAAAGACGCGTCATCCGCTTCAGGCAACGGCCGTTCTGAAGCGTCGTCGGAACAGAGTCCGACGCTGCAACGTGGTTTGCAAAATCGACATATTCAGTTAATCGCCCTTGGCGGCGCGATTGGTACCGGGCTGTTTCTGGGCATCGGTCCGGCAATTCAGATGGCGGGGCCTGCCGTGCTGCTGGGTTATGGCATCGCCGGGGTTATTGCCTTTCTGATCATGCGCCAGCTCGGCGAAATGGTCGTTGAAGAGCCGGTATCGGGCTCCTTCGCTCACTTTGCCTATAAATATTGGGGTCCGTTTGCGGGCTTCCTGTCAGGCTGGAACTACTGGGTGATGTTTGTGCTGGTCGGGATGGCTGAACTGACGGCCGCCGGTATCTATATGCAATACTGGTTACCCGACGTCCCCACCTGGGTCTGGGCTGCGGCCTTCTTTATTATCATTAACGCCGTCAACCTGGTGAACGTCCGTCTGTACGGTGAAACCGAATTCTGGTTTGCGCTCATCAAAGTGCTGGCGATTATCGGCATGATCGGTTTTGGCCTGTGGCTGCTGTTCTCGGGCAACGGTGGCGAGCGGGCGACTATCGATAACCTGTGGCAGCACGGCGGTTTTCTGGCGACGGGCTGGAAGGGGCTTGTTCTGTCGCTGGCGGTGATTATGTTCTCTTTCGGCGGGCTGGAACTTATCGGTATCACCGCGGCGGAAGCGCGCGATCCGCATAAAAGCATTCCGAAAGCGGTCAATCAGGTGGTGTATCGTATTCTGCTGTTCTATATCGGTTCACTGGTGGTTCTGCTGGCGCTCTACCCGTGGGTTGAAGTGAAATCTGACAGCAGTCCGTTCGTGATGATTTTCCACGATCTGAACAGCAACGTGGTGGCTTCTGCACTGAATTTCGTGATTTTGGTGGCATCTCTGTCGGTTTATAACAGCGGTGTTTATTCCAACAGCCGTATGCTGTTTGGTCTCTCCGTGCAGGGCAACGCACCGAAGTTTCTGACCCGCGTCAGCCGTCGTGGCGTGCCGGTAAACTCACTGTTGCTCTCTGGGGCGATCACTTCGCTGGTGGTGCTCATCAACTATCTGCTGCCGAAAGAGGCCTTCGGCCTGCTGATGGCGCTGGTGGTGGCGACGCTGCTGTTGAACTGGATCATGATCTGTCTGGCGCACCTGCGTTTTCGTGCCGCGATGCGTCGCAAAGGGCGCGATACCCAGTTCAAAGCGTTGCTCTACCCGGCAGGGAACTACATCTGTATCGCCTTTCTGGCGATGATCCTTGTACTGATGTGCACCATCGACGACATGCGTCTGTCAGCGATGTTGTTGCCGGTATGGGTCATCTTCTTGTTTGTGGCGTTCAAACTGTCCCGCAAAAAGTAACCTGTTGATGCCCGGTGGCGCTTTGCTTACCGGGCCGACAAAACCTATTACTCGCCACCGCTACTCTCCAACTTTATCGTGACCCCTCTCCCAATTCTGTTTCGATCCACAGGATCTTTGTTTTGTAATCGATTACTTTTTATGTGATGCGGTTTGTAATCGATTACTTTTTAAGAGCGAGGCTCAAAATGGTATCAACAACGGAAAGTAGTGGAAAGGCGATAGGGCAGCATCGGCTGCTGGTACCCCGACTGTCGCTGATGATGTTTTTACAGTTTTTTATCTGGGGAAGCTGGTCGGTGACGCTCGGTCTGGTCATGACGCAACACAACATGTCTTTGCTGATTGGCGATGCGTTTTCCGCAGGGCCGATCGCTTCTATTCTTTCGCCGTTTGTGCTCGGTATGCTGGTGGATCGCTTTTTTGCCTCGCAAAAGGTGATGGCGGTGATGCATCTGGCCGGAGCGGTGATCCTGTGGTTTGTGCCGGGGGCATTGATTGCCCAGAACGGGGCGCTGCTGATTGGCCTGCTGTTCGGCTATACGTTGTGCTATATGCCGACGCTGGCGCTGACCAATAACATTGCGTTTCACAGTTTGTCGAATGTCGACAAAACCTTCCCGGTGGTACGCGTGTTCGGCACTATCGGCTGGATCGTGGCAGGGATTTTCATCGGCGTCACCGGCGTGGCATCCAGCATAACCATTTTCCAGGTGGCGGCGGCCAGTTCCGTACTGCTGGCGTTGTACAGTCTGACGTTGCCGCATACGCCGGCACCTGCGAAGGGACAGCCAGTTCAGGTGCGCGATCTGTTTTGTGCCGATGCGTTCGCGCTGCTCAAAACGCGTCATTTCTTTATCTTTTCGCTGTGCGCGATGCTGATCTCGGTACCGCTCGGCACCTATTACGCTTACACCGCCTCTTATCTGGCGGATGCCGGTATTGCGGATGTCAGCACCGCGATGTCGTTCGGGCAGATGTCAGAAATCTTCTTCATGCTGGTGATCCCACTGCTGTTCCGCCGTCTGGGCGTGAAATACATGCTGCTGATCGGCATGCTGGCGTGGTTCGTCCGTTATGCATTCTTTGCGCTTGGCGTAAGCGAAGAGGGGCGCTTCCTGTTGTATCTCGGCATTCTGCTGCACGGCGTGTGCTATGACTTTTTCTTTGTTGTCGGCTTTATCTACACCGACCGTGTGGCGGGTGAAAAGGTAAAAGGCCAGGCGCAGAGCATGATCGTGATGTTCACCTACGGTATCGGGATGCTGTTGGGCTCGCAGATTTCCGGGGCGTTGTATAACCGGTTGGTTGCCGGGCAAACCGTGCCGCAGGCGTGGGTCTCATTCTGGTGGATCCCGGCGGTGGCGGCTGCGGTGATTGCACTGATTTTCCTGTTCTCGTTCAAGTATGACGATGACAAGGCGTAATTTTCTGGAGGTGGTATGAGGACGATTAAAGGGCCGGGTATTTTTCTGACGCAGTTTATCGGGGAGCAAGCGCCGTTTAACTCGCTGGAGGGGCTGGCGGGCTGGGCGGCGGGCAAGGGCTATAAAGCGGTACAGATCCCCTGCCATCAGCCGCATATTTTTGATGTGGCAAAAGCGGCGCAAAGTCAGGCCTATTGCGATGACATCAACGGTAAGCTGGCGGAATACGGGGTAGCCATCAGCGAGTTGTCGACCCATCTGGAAGGACAGCTGATCGCGGTTAACCCGGTCTATAGCGACGCTTTTGACCACTTTGCGCCAGCGGAGGTGCGCGGTAACGATGCGGCGCGCCAGGCATGGGCGACGGAGAAGCTAAAACAGGCGGCCGCAGCGTCGGCAAAACTGGGACTTAATGCGCATGCCACATTTTCCGGTTCGCTGGCCTGGCCGTTTTTCTATCCGTGGCCGCCGCACAATGAACCGCGTTTTCAGGAGGCGTTTAGCGAACTGGCAAACCGCTGGCGACCGATACTGGATACGTTCGATACGCACGGTGTGGATGTCTGTTTTGAGCTACATCCCGGGGAAGACTTGCATGATGGCGTCACGTTCGAGCGTTTCTTGCACCTTCTGGACAACCACCCGCGCTGCAACATTCTTTATGATCCCAGCCATCTGCTGTTGCAGCAGATGGATTACCTGGCCTTTATCGACATCTACCACTCGCGCATCAAAGCGTTTCACGTGAAGGATGCGGAGTTCCGGGCCAGCGGACGCAGTGGGGTATACGGCGGCTATCAGCCGTGGATCAACCGGGCAGGGCGCTTTCGCTCACTGGGTGACGGGCAGATCGACTTCAACGGTATTTTCAGCAAGCTGACGCAGTATGACTTTGACGGCTGGGCGGTGCTGGAGTGGGAGTGCTGCCTGAAAGACGGTGAGATCGGGGCCAGCGAAGGCAGCGAATTCATCCGCCGCCATATTATTCCGGTCTCCGGACGGGCGTTTGATGATTTTGCTGCCGGAGGTGCCAGTGATTAATGTCGGCATTATTGGCAGCGGATTTATTGGCCCTGCGCATATCGAAGCGCTGCGTCGCCTCGGGTTTGTTCAGGTGGTGGCGCTATGCGACGGAAGTCTTTCTCGGGCACGGGAAAAGGCGCAGGCACTGAACGTGCCGCATGCCTATGGCAGCGTTGAGGAGCTGCTCGCGCATCCGAATCTACAGGTGGTACATAACTGTACGCCGAACCATCTGCATGCGCAGATTAACCGGCAGATCTTGCGGACAGGCAAGCACGTCTTCTCTGAAAAGCCGCTGTGCATGACGGCGGAAGAGGCGCGGGAACTGGTGACGCTGGCGGAAGAGGCCGACGTGGTGCACGGCGTCAGCTTTGTTTATCGTCAGTTTGCGATGGTGCGGCAGGCGGCCAGTATGATGCGCGCAGGGAGTATCGGGCGACTGTTTGCCACTCATGGCAGCTATTTGCAGGACTGGATGCTACTGGAAACCGACTACAACTGGCGGGTAGAGTCGTCGCTTGGCGGGGCGTCGCGCGCCGTGGCGGATATTGGCTCTCACTGGTGCGACATGGTGCAGTTTGTCACTGGACGACGCATCACGGAAGTGATGGCCGATCTCGCGATCGTCTGGCCGACGCGCAAGGCGAACGTTGCGGGCAACCAGACTTTTACTCACGACTCGAACGCCCGGTATGAAGATAAACCGGTAAGTACTGAAGATTTTGGCTCGGTATTGTTCCGCTTTGATGATGGCAGCAAAGGCAGTTTTCGCGTTTCACAGGTGAGTGCCGGGCATAAAAATGGTCTGACATTTGAAATCAACGGCAGCGAGCAATCCGTTGCCTGGAATCAGGAGATGCCGCAGCAGTTATGGGTGGGGCATCGTGCGCAGGCGAATCAGATCCTGAGCGATGATCCTGCGCTGATGAACCGCGATGTCGTCGACAGCGCTCATTTTCCCGGCGGGCATATTGAAGGCTGGCCCGATGCCTTCAAAAATATGATGGCGCAGTTCTACCGTGCCGTTCAGGCTGGAAAAATGCCGGAAAAGCCATTGTTTGCTACCTTCCATGATGGCGCGAATGTGATGTATATCATTGATGCAATAGTAAAAAGTCATCAGCAGCAGCGTTGGGTGCGCGTTGAGCGATGACGCGTTGCCCGGTTCGCCGGGCAACAAATTTATGATAGCCTGCATAAAACGCTAACCGCAGGATGTGTCGTCGTTATGTCTATTCAGAAAATCGCTCAGTTGGCCGGGGTTTCGGTGGCGACGGTGTCGCGCGTGTTGAACAACAGCGACAGCGTGAAAGCGAAAAACCGTGAGCGGGTTTTGCAGGCGATCAAGGAGAGCAATTACCAGCCCAATCTGCTGGCACGTCAGCTCCGCACCGCGCGCAGCCATATGATTCTGGTGATGGTATCCAACATCGCCAACCCGTTCTGCGCCGAGGTGGTCAAGGGCATCGAAGCAGAGGCCGAGAAAAACGGCTACCGTATCCTGCTGTGCAATTCAGGTTCCGATATCGATCGTTCCCGCTCAGGGTTAAGCCTGCTGTCGGGGAAAATCGTCGACGGTATTATCACCATGGATGCCTTCTCCCGGCTGCCGGAACTTGCGGAATTAATCGGCAACGCGGCCTGGGTTCAGTGTGCCGAATATGCCGATGCGGGGACGGTTTCCTGTGTCGGGATCAACGATGTGGATGCGTCGCAGCACGTGGTAAGCCAGCTTGCTGACAGCGGGCGTAAGCGGATCGCCTTGATTAACCACGATTTAAGCTACAAATATGCCCGTCTGCGCGAACGCGGTTATAAGAGCGTGATTCATTTGCGTGATCTGGCCTATCAGGCGGTGGAATATGCCAGCGACCTCAGTTCAGCGGCCGGGATGGCGGCGATGCAAACGCTGCTGAAAGAAAACCCGCCGGATGCGGTGTTTGCCGTTTCTGATACGCTGGCAGCAGGGGCGCTACGCGCCATTGAGCAGGCGGGTCTTCGCGTACCGCAGGATATCGCTGTGGTTGGGTTCGATGGCACTGAACTCTCTGAGATGGTGTCGCTCACCACCATTGAACAGCCGTCGCGGGAGATTGGCCGCAAAGCGGTTACCTTACTGCTCAATAAAATCGATAATCCGGATGCGCCAACGGAAAGGGTGATGATGGACTGGCGCTTTATTTCACGCGCCAGTACCTGAGTTATTTGGTGAACGCGCCCGCCAGCGAGCGAATATCATTGCCGGTGGGCGACTGGTGAATACGTAGGCCGAATTCTTCCACGACCGCAAAAATATGGTCGAAAATATCCGCCTGAATACTTTCATATTCCAGCCAGACCACGGTATTGGTAAAGGCGTAAATCTCGACGGGTAAACCATGATCGTCCGGCGCTAACTGGCGTACCATTAAAGTCATGTCTTTACGAATGCGCGGATGGTTGCGCAGATATTCGTTCAGGTAGGCGCGGAAAGTCCCGATATTGGTCATCCGTCGATGGTTTAATACCGATTCAGGCGCATCCAGTTGTTGATTCCATTCATCGATTTCCTGATGGCGCGTATCCAGATAAGGCTTCAGCAGACGCGCTTTATACAGGCGCTGCTTTTCATCATCATCCAGAAAATGAATGCTGGTGGCATCAATGCTGATGCTGCGTTTAATCCGTCGACCGCCGGAGGCCGACATACCGCTCCAGTTTTTAAACGAGTCTGAAACCAGTGACCAGGTGGGAATAGTGGTGATGGTATTATCCCAGTTGCGGACTTTCACCGTCGTCAAACCAATATCAATTACCGCGCCGTCCGCGCCATATTTCGGCATTTCCAGCCAGTCGCCCAGTTTCAGCATGTCGTTGGCAGAAAGCTGAATGCCGGCAACCAGTCCCAGAATCGGGTCTTTAAATACTAACATCAGTACGGCTGCCATCGCGCCCAGGCCGCTAATCAGGATTGCCGGGGATTGTCCCATTAACAGCGAGATCACCAGAATGCCAACGATAATCGCGCTAATCAGCTTAATACCCTGAAATATGCCTTTGAGCGGAAGCTGAGAGGCTGCCGGTATTTTTTGCGCCAGATTTAAGATGACGTCCAGTAATGAAAACAGCGACAGCAGGGCATACATCATGATCCACAACTGCGCGCAGGTGGTCAGAATGTCCGACGCTTCACTGCCTTTTTGCAACCACAACGCCGCCTGAATATTGACGATAATCCCCTGTAGGGTAAACGCCAGACGATGGAATAATTTGTTCTGGGTAATAATCTGTAGCCACAGACGGGAACTGGCGGTAGCGCGTTTTTCAAATGTGCGCAGTACCACCCAGTGCAAAATAATATGCACAATGACGGCAGTGAGAAAAATAATACCGAAAATCATCACCAGCGAGGTGGTGTGATTCATCTCAATACCCGCTAAATCTTCGACCTGGGTAATTAATTCCTGCATAACCTCTCCTTTATAAAACAGCGGTCAATGATGACCGCTGAGGGGAAATTATGCAAACGGAGGGGCGCTGGGTGAATTACACCTCTGTCAGCGTGGTTTCCAGCGGCAGGCGAGATTTGGGCAGCGACGCGTTGAAATCTTCGACGCTGTGATGGCCAACCGGAACCACGACCACACTGGTGAAGCCTTTTTCTTTCAGGCCAAATTCTGCGTCAAGAATGGCGGCGTCGAACCCTTCAATCGGCACCGCGTCCAGACCCAGCGCACCAACGCCTAACAGGAAATTACCGACGTTCAGATAAACCTGTTTTGCCATCCAGTGCGCGTCATCTTTCAAATCTTTCCGGTGCATGTCGGCGAAGAACGTACGCCCTTTGTGGTTGGCGGCTTTCGCGTCGGCAGACGCAAAACGGCCGTCGGCTTCTTCCTGATCGACCACGCGCTCCAGCCACGCATCGTCCATGGCCGTCTTGGCGCAGAACACCACGACGTGCGAGGCATCAAGCATTTTGCGCTCGTTGAAGACATAGCTACCGGCGGCAGATTTGGCCACACGCGCTTTGCCTTCCTCCGTGCTGGCAACGATAAAATGCCACGGCTGAGAGTTGGTGCTGGACGGGCTGTACTGCAGCAGCGTTTTGATTTTCTCTGCTTCTTCAGCGGTCAGCTTTTTATTAGGGTCGAATGCCTTGGTGGAGTGACGCTTTAAGGCCACTGAAACGATATCCATAACTACTCCCGGTTGGTTTTAATACTCGCAGGGTACAAGGTTCTCTGGACGATGATAAGAGAGATAATACGAAAACAGTTTTCGGCTTTCGCGACCAATCAGAGAGGGCGGATTCGTTTTTGGTCGCGTTTAGCCAGACCATCGACGACTAAATTCCACGAATCGTCGACCAGTTCTTCCAGCAATGACTCACTGATGTCATCGCCGGGGGCGACGGAAATCCAGTGTTTTTTGTTCATGTGGTAACCGGGGGTAATGCTTGGGTAAATCTGCTGATTCAGCAGTGATTTTTCCGGATCGGCTTTCAGGTTAATCACCGCGCGGCGATTAAATTCGGTCACGATCATAAAAATCTTGCCGCCAACTTTAAACACGTCGTATTCCGGACCGAACGGCCAGCAGTGTTCGGTAAACGGAAACGCCAGCGCCAGACGTTGCGCGCACGCGTACAGCGTTTTTTCGTCCATTATGCTTCCTCACGGGTGAGGGCGCGCCACATCGCTTCAAAGCCCAGGGAGATAAATTCACTGGCGCGAGCCGGTTCGCGAGCAGCAAATTCCATTGTCGTTTCTGCCAGCGTTAAAAACAGCGCATCGCCGAAGGCGCGATACTCATCGGACATAAAGACCGGCAGCACCGAACGGTGGCAGAGATCGCGTAGCTCAGGAAACAGATCGTCGGCTTTCTGTTCCGTCTCTTTGGTGATTTTTTCGCTGACCGCTAACTGACGAATGGCGCGATGTCCCTGCGTATGATTGAGGCCCCAGCTGATATAGCTGCTCCAGATGAAAAAGGTCAGCACTTTGGTATCCGTCAGTGAACGATCGAGATTCTCGATCAGCGACTGGCATAGGCTCTGTTTAAGATGAAGATAAAGTTCGTTGATTAACTCGTCTTTTGTCGCGAAATAGCGAAACAACGTTCCTTCTGCCACGCCTGCGTTGCGGGCTATCACAGCGGTCGATGCCGCGATCCCGGATTGCGCAATGGCCGTGGTTGCAGCCTCCAGTAATGCCTGTTTTTTGTCTTCACTCTTCGGACGAGCCACTACACTTTACCCTTAAGATTGTCTAAAAAGGTGATTGAAACACGGCCTTTGCCGCGCCGCAACGGTGAATGTCAAAGATTGAAAATCATCTTGACGCGAAACGTTCGATTTCTATAATGAGTGCTTACTCACTCATAATCAAGAGTCAGCCGCGCAAACCATCGGACCGGAGCGCGTTTTACAGGTCAGGATATGAAGCCTCTCTCCGTTTGTGTGGTCGTTATTATGCTCATTGCCAGTGCAGCAACGTTACCGTTTGTCCTCAATGCTGGCTTCGGCCAGGCACCGCAGGGCGCTCAGCTTAGCCAGGTAGAACAATCTGCGAACTACCGTGACGGGCAATTCCATAATCAGGTGCCAACGCCGGGCTATACCGGAAACAAAAGTATGCTCGCAGCATGGTGGGAGTTTCTGGTCGCGAAGCGTGAAAATGCGCGGCCTGCGCAGCCCCTACCGCTGGTTGCCACCGATCTTGCCAGCCTGCCGGTTGAGCAGAATACCCTGATCTGGCTGGGGCACTCCTCGTGGTATCTGCAACTGGACGGCAAACGTATTCTGATTGACCCGGTTTTCAGCCGCTATGCCGCACCGTTTTCGTTCCTCAACAAAGCGTTCGTCGGCGAGTATCCGTGGACGGCGCAGACAATGCCGGCGATCGACCTGCTGATCATTTCTCACGATCACTATGACCATCTGGATTACGCCACCATCACTGCGTTAATGCCAAAGGTGAAGCGTGTGCTCACGCCGCTGGGCGTTGGCTCCCATCTGCGTTACTGGGGAATGAACGGCGACATTATTGAAGAGCGTGACTGGAATCAGTCCGTCAGGGTCGACGATTCGCTGATGATTCACGTGCTGCCCGCGCGACACTTTTCCGGGCGTGGCATCAAGCGCAACCAGACGCTGTGGGCCAGTTTTCTGTTTGAAACGCCGGAACAGAAAATTTATTACAGCGGCGATTCGGGTTATGGCCCCCATTTCAGGGCGATTGGCGAACAGTTTGGCGGCATCGACCTTGCCATCATGGAGAATGGTCAATATGACCAGGACTGGAAATACATTCACATGATGCCGGAAGAGACCGCGCAGGCGGCTCTGGATTTGCGGGCAAAAGCGATATTGCCCGGTCATGCCGGACGCTTTGTGCTGGCAAAGCATAGCTGGGATGACCCCTACAAACGACTGGCGCTGGCCAGTCGGAATAAAGCCTACCGTCTGCTCACGCCGATGCAGGGGGAACCGGTGAAGCTGGATGATTCAGCACAACGGTTCACCCCATGGTGGGATCAGGCAACACAATTGCAGGAGAGGAGTTCCGAATGACCATTTCTGCTCAGGTTATCGACAGCATTGTCGAGTGGATAGATGATAATTTGAATCAGCCGCTGCGCATTGACGACATCGCCCGTCATGCGGGTTACTCCAAGTGGCACTTGCAGCGTCTGTTTTTGCAGTACAAAGGGGAGAGCCTGGGGCGCTACATTCGCGAGCGCAAACTGCTGCTGGCGGCGCGGGATCTGCGCGAGTCCAACGAAAAAGTGTATGACATTTGTCTGCGCTACGGGTTTGATTCCCAGCAGACTTTCACCCGCATTTTTACCCGCACGTTTAACCAGCCGCCAGGCGCCTACCGCAAAGAAAATCACAGTCGGACGCACTGATTCTTTCCTGATAGCAAGAGCTATCAGGAATACTTCCCCGCTCTACGCGCCGCTGTAATTGCCTAAATCTTATTGCAAATCATTCCCATTTACATTAGCGTGGCTAACAAATTTTTTAAGGAACGGTTGGCCAATGAAGATGGCGTGGAGTGGTTTGCTGCTTGGGCTCGGGACGATGTCGGCTCAGGCAATGCCGTGTTCGACTCCCTCTGTGCAAGGGGAGCAGCAAGGGAAATTTGATGCCAGCGGGGAAATCTGTTTTGTCCTTCCTGCACTAAATGAAAACTATGTCTCTGCGACGCTTTCCGGCATTACTGATGCCCGATTGCTTGATGGTCAGAACCGACGTATTCGTACGTTGCTGGAAGGCGGCCCTGCGGATGGTGAGCATCAGCTATTGTTTTCACTGCCTCCGCAACAGGTCACCTCACTGGTGCTACACGGCAATGAAGGCATGCGCTGGCGCTTCTCCTGGCAGATGAAAGAGACGACGCCTTTACCGCGGACTCAGCGCATGGCCCCCGTCAGTCCTGTTTTGCAGCAACTGGAAAAAGCCCTTGCGGCGGGCGCTGGCACCACCGAATTCTGGCAGGATCGTCAACGTTACGGCACGCCGCTGGTGGAACCCTACGATGCCGACCACAAACGCGTGACTTTTCTCTGGCGTGGCGCAAAACAGAACGTTTTTCTTTTCGGTTCACCGGCGGGCGATCACGATCCGCTGTTTCGCCTGGGCGATTCCGACGTCTGGTTTCGTAGCTATGTCGTTCCGGCGGATACGGTCATGCAGTATAAGCTGGCGCCGGATGTCCCATTGATCAACGGATCGCCTCGCGATCAGCGGCGTGCCATCCTGGTCAGCGCGCAGGCCGATCCGTTCAACCCGCTGACGATCGGCGCGAAATTTGCCGATCGCTGGAACCAGTCGTCGCTGCTCGATCTCAGTCCATCCCGTTTTTGTTCGGTTCAGGCCATGTCGCAGCCACTGCGTCACGGTTCTCTGATGCGAAAAACGATCGCCAGCGAGCGACTGGGTAATACGCGGGAAGTGGCGATTTATCGCCCGCACACCGCGCAACCGGCGCGCTGGACGCTGATCCTGTTTGATGGCAAAACCTATCTGGATGAATACCATCTCGATCGGGTTTTTGATGGGTTAATTGCTCGTCATCAGCTCCCGCCGGTCAATGTGGTTTTTGTGGATTCTCTCGATCACCCACGGCGCGGTAAAGAGCTGCCGCCAAACCCGAAGTTTGCCGATTTTATGGCTTACGAACTGCTGCCCTGGCTACGTCAACAGGGCATTGCTCTCACGCGACAAAAAACAGTGCTGGCGGGATCCAGTTATGGTGGGCTGGCATCATCATGGGTAGCGCTACGCTATCCGCGCCTGTTTGGCAACGTGCTAAGTCTGTCTGGTTCCTATTGGTGGGCGCCGAAAGGGGAGGAGGCCAGTTGGTTGACCCGGCAGTATCAGGATTCACCGCGTTATCCGGTGAAATTCTGGCTGCAGGCCGGACGCTTTGAAATGCAGGGGCCAAACGGCGGGATTTATCGCAATACGCGGGCGTTTGAAAAGGTGCTCCGGGAGAAAGGCTACACGGTCAGCTTTCACCCGTGGTCAAGCGGCCACGACTATACCGCGTGGTGTGAAGCGCTGGTCTACGGAATGCGAGATTTCACCGGCTTAGTGCGCCAGCGAAAACCAACGACGCCAGACGTAGCGAAGCACGAAATATTCAACAGCGCCAAGCGCTAAGAACCACAGGCAGAACAGCAGCGTATAGAGTTGGTTGAGATCAATCAGATGGAAGGTCGTAACCAGCTTTTGCGCCAGCACCAGTCCCAGTGACGGCGCGGGAAGCAGCAGGCAGGAGAGAAAAGCCAGCAGCAGAATACCGGCGGCGGTCATCAGGGATTCAAGCGGGTGTTTCATGGCATTGTTAAACTTGAGTTAAAAAAACTATTGTCCGGGATCTTCTCCGTTAACGCAAACCCGCTCCGCTTACCCTGCCCAGATCTCACAATGTTTTTTCACCAGCCCGATGAGCGAACCGCCCTCGCTGACAAAGTCACGCATTGTCTGCGCTTCATTGAGGCCGTTTTTCACCTGGCGGGTTAACGCTTCAATGGCGCTGGTCGCCCCCACTTTATCTGCCGATGGCGCCACGTTTTCCAGCAGGCGCAGGGTGTCATCTGACAGCGGATGGCGATCGCCGCTATGCACATCGGTCAGAATACCCTCCAGCCCATAACGGCAGGCCTGAAAACGGTTGAATTTATACAGCAAGTAATCACGCTCCTGGTGCTTAAATGGGTGCTCGGTCAGCAGCCAGTGGGCGGTGGCCTGAATTAACCCGGCAATATTCACCGCATGCGACAGGGTCAGCGGGGTATCCATCACCCGCACTTCGACGGTACCAAAATGCGGGCTGGGGCGAATATCCCAGTGCAAATCCTTAATGCTGTCGATCATGCTCGTATAGCTGAGCCGGCGGAAAAGTCCCTCAAATTCCTGCCAGTTGCTGACCCATGGCATCGGGCCATTATCAGGAAATCCGGAAAAAATATTCAGGCGCGACGAGGCAAAGCGGGTGTCGGAGCCCTGCATATAGGGTGACGCCGCCGAGAGCGCAATAAAGTGTGGGACAAAATGCGACAGCCCGTGCAGCAGATAAATGGCGTCATCGCCGCTGGGACAGCCGACGTGGACATGTTGCCCAAATACGGTGGCCTGCTGGATGAGATACCCAAAGTTCTCCAGCGTACGCTGATAGCGCTCGTTGTCGCATACCTGCTGGCGCTGCCATTTCTGAAACGGATGCGTACCGCCGCCGCAAATTTGAAGGTGATGGTCAGCCGCCGCCTCGAGGATCACCTGTTGCATGGCAGAAAACTGCACGGCGGCCTGATCGATGTTGTGGCAGACGTCGGTGGCCATCTCCAGCATGCTTTCGGTGATATCGTGTTTCACTTCTCCGGCGCTCACCCGATCTTTCACTGCGGCAATCAGCGTCGAAGAGTCCTGGCTCAGGTCATAACCAGGCGGATTCACCACCTGCATTTCCAGTTCAATGCCGAGGGTATACGGTTCCGAGACGTGAAAATCGGGTAGTGGCATGGCGTTCGCTCCCCTGGTGATTTGCTTTCAGTATAGAAGCGATAGGCAGATCCGCAGCGGCAGAAGAAATTTGAAAGTGGCGCTTTGAAGACGAATCGGGAACTGTTATAACCTGGTTTTACCGTTGCGTAAGGAGTGAGCTGTGCCGGAAATTAATCAGTATGGTCAGATGGTTGGCGACGCGCTGCCGGACTGGCATGGCGCATCGGTTCTGCAACGAACCGTGCTGGAAGGTCGTTACTGCCGCCTTGAACCGCTCGATCCAGAACGTCATGCCGGAGATCTGTTCGACGCCTATGCGCAGGCCGATGACGAGCGGGACTGGACGTGGCTGGCGAGCAGTCGCCCCGACAGCGTAGAGGCGACGTTCCACTGGCTCAGCGGGAAAGCGAATGATGACGCGCTGGTGCCTTTCACCGTGGTGGATATCCGCGCTGACCGTGCGGTGGGGCTGGTTTGCTATATGGCTATCGAACGTGAGCATGGCTCGGTGGAAATTGGTCACGTCACCTGGTCACCGCGCATGAAAAACACCGTGCTGGGTACGGAGGCTATCTGGCTGCTGTTGCGGTATGCGTTTGCGCAGGACTATCGCCGCGTAGAGTGGAAATGTGATTCTCTGAACCTGGCGTCGCGCCGGGCGGCAGAGCGGTTAGGGTTTGTGTTTGAAGGCCGCTTTCGCCAGAAAATTGTCCGCAAAGGCCGCAATCGGGACAGCGACTGGCTATCGATGATTGATGGCGAGTGGTCTGCATGTGACCGCGCATTACAGCGCTGGTTAGCGCCGGAGAATTTTGATGAGCACGGCCAGCAGCGGCAAACGCTGGCGCAGTGTCGGTTGCCATAAACGACATTCCGCTCTGTTACCAGAGCGGAAATCTCCTTAGCGCAGTGCCGGTTTGCGTACCGGCGCATCGCCCGCGACGTAATAGCGTGCGGTGCTTTTTGCCAGCGGCGCACGACCGCGAATGGCATCGGCAATTTTCTCGCCAATCATGATGGTCGTTGCATTCAGATTGCCGGTGATAATTTGCGGCATGATCGACGCATCCACTACGCGTAAATTTTCCACGCCGTGCACGTTGCCTTCGCTATCGACTACGGCCATCTCATCAAAGCCCATTTTACAGGTGCCACAGGGGTGGAACGCCGTTTCCGCGTGGTTACGCACAAACGCATCCAGCTGTTCGTCGCTCTGGCAGTCAATGCCGGGACTGATCTCTCGTCCACGGAATTTATCCAGCGCCGGCTGGTTGATGATTTCACGGGTAAGGCGAATCGCATCGCGGAATTCCTGCCAGTCCTGCTCTGTCGACATGTAGTTAAACAGAATCGCCGGATGCTCGCGCGGATCGCGCGATTTGATCTGTACATGACCGCGACTCGGCGAGCGCATCGAGCCAACGTGGCACTGAAAACCGTGCTCTTTCACCGCGTTCGAACCGTTGTAGTTAATCGCCACCGGCAGGAAATGGTACTGAATGTTCGGCCAGCGAAATGTTTCGCGGCTGCGAATAAATCCGCCCGCTTCAAAATGGTTGCTGGCGCCGACGCCGGTACCGCCAAACAGCCATTCGGCGCCGATCGTCGGCTGGTTCCACCACTGCAGGGCAGGGTAGAGCGAGACCGGTTCTTTACACGCATACTGCAGGTACATTTCCAGATGATCCTGCAGGTTTTCACCGACGCCCGGCAGATGGTGAACCAGCGGAATAGCATGCGCTTTTAACAGCGCGGCATCGCCTACGCCAGAGCGTTGCAGGATCTGCGGTGAAGCAATTGCACCCGCGCACAGCAGCACCTCTTTCCGGGCCGTCGCGCGGACGGGGATTGTACTGTCGCCTTCCAGCCACTCCACGCCGATCGCTTTTTTACCGTCAAAAATGATGTGGTCGGTCAGTGCGTGGGTCACGATGGTAAGGTTCGGCCGTTTTTTCGCCTGATCCAGATAGCCTCTGGCCGTGCTGGCGCGACGCCCTTGTGGCGTGACGGTGCGGTCCATCGGGCCAAACCCTTCCTGCTGATAGCCGTTCAGGTCATCGGTTCGCGGATAACCCGCCTGGACGCCCGCTTCGATCATCGCGTCGAACAGCGGGTTGACGCCCGGTTTTGAGGTGGTCACGCTGACCGGACCGTTGTCGCCGTGATAGTCATTCGCGCCGACATCGCGGGTTTCCGCTTTGCAGTAATAGGGCAGGCAGTTGAGGTAGCTCCAGTGCTCAAGTCCGGGTTCTTCTGCCCAGTGGTCGAGATCCAGCGCATTGCCACGGATGTAGCACATGCCGTTAATCAGCGAGGATCCGCCCAGCCCTTTGCCACGTCCGCACTCCATGCGGCGATAGTTCATATGCGGTTCTGGTTCGGTCTCATAGGCCCAGTTATAGCGCTTCCCCTGCAACGGAAAAGCCAGCGCCGCCGGCATCTGAGTGCGGAAATCCGCACGGTAATCCGGACCGCCCGCTTCCAAAAGCAGAACGGTGGTATCGCTGTCTTCTGTCAGTCGTGTTGCCAGTACGTTGCCGGCAGAACCGGCACCAATAATGATGTAGTCAAAATGCAATGAAACCTCCTGCTTAAAATACGGACTGGAATGGCGCCATCTCGAGCTGAATGGATTTCACCTGGGTATAACTTTGTAGCGTCATCACCCCGTTTTCACGCCCGATACCGGAATGCTTGTAGCCGCCAACCGGCATTTCTGCAGGGGATTCCCCCCAGGTGTTGATCCAGCAGATCCCGGCTTCCAGTTGATGAATGACGCGATGCGCGCGATTGAGATCCTGGGTAACGACGCCAGCGGCCAGACCGTAGTCGGTGTCATTGGCGCGACGAATAACCTCGTCTTCACTCTCGTAAGTCAGAATCGTCATGACCGGGCCGAAGATCTCTTCGTGGACGATGGTCATCTCATCACGGCAGTCGGTGAACACCGTCGGGGCAACCCAGGCACCATGGTCGAATGCGCTGCCCTTCAGTACATCGCCACCGCAAAGCAGCGTCGCGCCTTCGTTTTTACCGTTTTCGATATAGCGCAGGACGTTTTCGCGATGCGGGAAGCTGACCAGCGGGCCAAAATTGGTGGATGAGTCAAATAAGTCGCCAGCGCGGATCCGCGCCACACGAGACAGAATGGCCTGCTCGAATGCACTTTTCATCCGTGCCGGAATAAATACGCGCGTTCCGTTGGTGCAGACCTGGCCGGAGCTGTAGAAATTCGCCATCATCGCGATGTCAGCGGCAAGGTTGACGTTGGCATCCTCGAAAACGATCAGCGGCGATTTCCCGCCCAGTTCCATCGTCACCGCTTTGAGCGAGGACGCGGCGGCGTTCGCCATCACTTTTTTGCCGCTGGCGACGCCGCCGGTGAAGGAGACTTTGGCGATGCCCGGATGTTCGGTCAGATAGTGGCCCGTTTCCGCGCCATCGCCCGGCAGGACGTTAAAAACGCCGTCTGGCAAACCGGCTTCGCTGTAGATTTCTGCCAGCTTCAGGGCGGTCAGCGGGGTGACTTCGCTGGGTTTGAAGATCATCGCGTTGCCTGCCGCCAGGGCTGGTGCGGATTTCCACAATGCGATTTGAATCGGGTAGTTCCATGCGCCAATCCCGGCGACGACGCCCAGCGGCTCGCGACGGGTGTAGACAAACGCGGTCTCGCGTAGCGGGATTTGGCTGCCTTCCAGCGCGGGAATCAACCCGGCGTAGTATTCCAGTACGTCTGCGCCGGTGACGATATCGACGCTGGCGGTTTCGCTGAACGGTTTGCCGGTATCCTGCGTTTCCAGCGTCGCCAGTTCGTCATTACGTTCGTGCAGAATCTCCACTGCCCGGCGCAGAACGCGCGAACGTTCCATGGCGGTCATCGCCGCCCAGATTTTTTGTCCGCGCTGAGCGCTTTTCACCGCGCGGTCGACATCCTCACACCCTGCGGCCTGTACGGTGGCCAGGACCTCGCCGCTGGCAGGGTTGATCGTCTCGAAAGTCCGACCGCTGGTAGCAGCAGTATAGCCACCATCAATGTAAAGCTGTTGTTCTGCCATTCGGGACATGCATTCTCCTCGGTGAGTCAGTGACTTTTTTGTAAGTGCTGACTGATGAAATGGGTGGTCAGCGCCTGGGCGAGACTGAGGTTGAACGGCTTACCGCTCAGCGCGGCACGCAGCCATAGCCCGTCTATCAGCGCCGCTAATCCGTAGCCCGCCTGCTGCGCCTGTTCACGCGGTAGCTCGCGTTTGAATTCGGCCACGATATTTGACAGCAGGCGTTTACTGGCGACCTGCTGCAGGCGGTACAGCATCGGCTGGTGCATGCTGCTGGCCCAGAACGCCAGCCAGGCTTTCATTGCGGCGTGGCTGATCTGGGTCTCGTCAAAGTTTCCCGCCACGATGGCGCGCAATCGCAACTCGGCGCGCGCACCGGATAGCGCATGGAGCCGATGCAAAACGGCATGGCGCAGCTGGCTGGTGATGTCGCGCATCGTTGCCTCCAGCAATCCATTCTTATCCTTAAAGTAATGGCTAATGATCCCGGTAGAAACACCGGCACGACGGGCGATTTGCGCAATCGTCGCATCGTGCATCCCGACTTCATTTATCGCTTCCAGCGTGGCGTCAATCAGCTGCCGCTGCCGTATCAGCTGCATCCCCAGTTTGGGCATTTTGGGACTCCATTCATCAGTTTTGTTTAACCATTAAAGCGGTTTTTGATTGGACGTTCAATATAAAATGTGTCTTAATTGTTGCGAATTTGATTTTTAATAGTTACAAAAAATGTGAGGATACTGGATGTCAGACCTTCCCCAAAGCAGAGAAAAGGACAAAATCAATCCGGTGGTTTTTTACACATCCGCTGGGCTGATTTTGTTGTTTTCCCTGATCACCCTCTTTTTTAGTGATTTCTCCGCAGTCTGGATTGGCCGGACGTTGAACTGGGTTTCAAAAACGTTTGGCTGGTACTATTTGCTGGCGGCTACGCTGTACATCATCTTTGTTGTTTTCATTGCCTGTTCACGTTTCGGCTCGGTAAAGCTCGGGCCGGAGCAATCGAAACCAGAATTCAGCCTGCTCAGTTGGGCAGCCATGCTGTTCGCCGCAGGGATTGGTATCGACCTGATGTTCTTTTCTGTGGCGGAGCCGGTGACGCAATATATGCAGCCGCCGGAAGGGGCAGGGCAGACTATTGAAGCGGCGCGTCAGTCGATGGTCTGGACGCTTTTCCACTACGGCCTGACTGGCTGGTCAATGTATGCCCTGATGGGCATGGCGCTGGGATACTTCAGCTATCGTTATAATCTGCCGCTGACTATCCGCTCCGCGCTCTATCCGATCTTCGGTAAACGCATTAACGGACCGATTGGGCATAGCGTTGATATCGCCGCTGTCATCGGTACAATTTTTGGTATCGCCACGACGCTGGGGATTGGTGTGGTTCAGCTCAACTACGGTCTGAGCGTGTTATTTGATATCCCGGATTCGATGGCGGCGAAAGCGGCGCTGATTGTCTTGTCGGTGGTGATCGCCACGATTTCGGTCACTTCCGGGGTGGATAAGGGCATCCGCGTACTTTCAGAGCTTAACGTTCTGCTGGCGTTGGGGCTGATCCTCTTTGTCCTGTTTATGGGCGACACCTCATTTCTGCTCAACGCGCTGGTGCTCAACGTGGGCGACTATGTGAATCGTTTTATGGGGATGACGCTCAACAGTTTTGCCTTCGATCGTCCGGTTGAGTGGATGAATAACTGGACGCTTTTTTTCTGGGCGTGGTGGGTGGCCTGGTCGCCGTTTGTCGGCCTGTTCCTCGCGCGAATCTCACGTGGGCGCACCATCCGTCAGTTTGTCTTCGGTACGTTGATTATTCCGTTCACCTTTACGCTGCTGTGGCTGTCGGTGTTCGGCAACAGCGCGCTGTATGAAATTATCCACGGCGATGCGGGCTTTGCCCAGGAGGCGATGGTGCATCCGGAACGTGGATTCTACAGCCTGTTAGCGCAATATCCGGCGTTTACCTTCAGCGCCTCGGTGGCGACCATCACGGGTCTGCTGTTTTATGTGACGTCAGCGGATTCCGGTGCGCTGGTGCTGGGGAATTTCACCTCGAAGCTGAAAGATATCAATAGCGATGCTCCGTCATGGCTGCGTGTCTTCTGGTCGGTGGCGATCGGTTTGCTGACCCTGGGAATGCTGATGACGAACGGAATTTCAGCCTTGCAGAACACCACGGTGATCATGGGGCTACCGTTCAGCTTCGTCATTTTCTTTATTATGGCGGGATTGTATAAGTCGCTGAAGGTGGAAGATTATCGCCGTGAGAGTGCTAACCGGGATACGGCGCCGCGACCAATGGGCGTGCAGGACCGGTTGAGCTGGAAAAAACGTCTGTCACGCCTGATGAACTATCCCGGCACACGCTACACTCGTGAGATGATGGAAAACGTGTGTTTCCCGGCGATGGAAGAGGTGGCGCAGGAGTTAACACTGCGTGGCGCGCACGTAGAACTGAAAAGTCTGCCGCCGGTAGAAGGCGAAAGCCTGGGGCACCTTGATTTGCGGGTGCACATGGGGGATGAACGTAACTTTATCTACCAAATCTGGCCGCAGCAGTATGCGATTCCGGGTTTTACCTATCGCGCACGCAGCGGGAAATCGACCTATTACCGTCTGGAGACCTTCCTGCTGGAAGGCAGTCAGGGCAATGACCTGATGGACTACAGCAAAGAGCAGGTGATTACCGATATTCTCGACCAGTATGAACGCCATCTGAACTTCATCCATCTGGATCGCGAAGCGCCAGGCAATGGCGTGCTGTTCCCGGGTATGTAGGACACTCTAAACGTTTTCCGAAAATGCGCTTTGGCTGTGTAAATATACAGTGATGGGTGAGAAGAAGAGTACGATAACGGCGGGTGCCTGATGCTGTCCAGCTTCAGGCCATTGCTGAGGTCTGGAAAGAAGAAAGCCCCAAGGTGACAGTACTATCAACCTTGAGGCTACCACTCCAAACCTGAACAATTCGGATGGTAGTCTCTTCTTCGCATGGAGGCAATACATGCTGACGAAATATGCCTTAATGGCAGTCATCGCACTCTGTATTACGGTGCTGGGATTCACGCTTCTGGTGAGGGACTCACTCTGTGAGTTTAGCGTCAGGGAGCGTGGTATTGAGTTTAAGGCAGTTCTCGCTTACGAATCGAAGAAGTAGCCGTTATGCGGGGAGTTATCCCCGCATATCCGCTTGTCAGGTCTGGATGAGACGGCGCCCGCTTTATACATCGCCCGCAGTCAGTCATGGCTGCGGGCGAATTTCGGTTTACCAGCAGATAAATCCGCCATCAACAACGAGATCGACGCCGGTGCAAAACGAGGCCGCGTCGCTGGCGAGGAATAGCGCCGGACCTGCCATCTCTTCCACTTTTGCCATGCGCTGGATCGGCGTCTGGCTCTCAAATTCACGCGTCTGATGAACCATTTCAGGACGGGTGTTCATCGGCGTGGCGGTGTATCCCGGGCTGATTGAGTTGACGCGAATGCCTTTCTCAATCCATTCCATCGCCAGGCTCTTCGAGAGGTGAATCACCCCCGCTTTAGAGCTGTTGTAATGCGCCTGTTCAAGGCCACGGTTGACGATGATCCCGGACATCGAGGCGATGTTGATGATCGAGCCGCCGCCAGATTCCAGCATCAGTTCCGCTTCGGCCTTACAGGAGTTCCACACGCCCGTGAGGTTGATGTCGATAACGCGCTGCCACTGTTCGCTTTCCATTTCCAGCGCCGGGTTGGCGTTGGCAATACCGGCGGCGTTGACCGCGATATCCAGACGACCAAACCGTTCTTTGGCCAGGGCAACGGCGGCGCGAAGGTCATTAAGCTGACGAACATCTCCCGTATAGAGTGCCGCCTGGCCGCCAATCGCTTCAACATGATTGACAGTCTCTTTCAGTCCGCCGTCTTCGCGTAGATCAAAACAGACAACCCGTGCACCCGCGCTGGCCAGCGCCCAGGCAATGGTCTGACCGATGCCGCTACCCGCGCCCGTGACGAAAGCGACGCGTCCTTGCAGGTTAAACAGTTGTTGAGCAAAATCTTTTGCGATCATAGTGATAACTCTCTTCATAAATACCCGGTGGGTATTACGACATAATCAGGCCACCATCAATGTTGATGGTTTGTCCGGTAAGATAGCGTGCATCGTCAGAGGCCAGGAAGGCGACCAGTCCGGCGACATCTTCAGGTTTACCCGCGCGTTTCATGGGGATGCCCTTAACCCACTCAGCCATCAGTTCGCCTTTTCCATAGCGTTTTTCATCGGTGCTGAGGATCTCGCCCCATACGCGGTCGTTGTAATCCCACATTTCGCTTTCGATGATCCCCGGACAGAAGGCATTAACAGTAATGTTCCACGGGGCCAGTTCATGCGCCAGACTTTGCGTGATACCAATCACGCCCATCTTACTGGCGGCGTAGTGTGGGGTGTAAATGAAGCCCTGACGTCCCTGGCCGGAAGAGGTATTAATCAGGCAGCCGTGGTTCTGTTTCACCATATATTTCGCCGCTTCCCGACAGCAGAGCCACACGCCAGTGGTATTGACGGCGAGGGTTTTTTCAAAATCCGCTTTCGGCATTCGGTCAAAGTAATCGATGGTGATCACACCCGCATTCTGGATGGAGACATCAATCGAGCCAAAGCGCGCGGCAGCTTGCTCATACAACACCTGCACTTGCTCTTCGTTAGTGACATCAACTTGCAATGATAAAATATCAGCCTGGTAGCGCTGGCGCAGTTGCTCTGCCGTTTCGTGAACGCGCTCAGCGTTGGAGACCATCACCAGATTTGCGCCGTCCCGGGCGAAACGCTCGGCGATACCTGCGCCAATCCCCCGGCATGCTCCGGTGATGACGACCGTCTTACCATGAAAATCACGTTGCATATTTCTTTCCCCTGTATAAGCCGGGCACGCAATGCCCGGCGGAGTGATGCTACTTAACTGGATACGGTATTTGCTGAGGGTGCTGTCGTCTGTTTTTCTTCATGACGACGCATCAGAATGACTTTGTTCTGTAGCTTTTGCTGGAACTGGTCGACAACCACGGCGGTGACGATCACGACACCTTTAATGACCATTTGCCAGAAATCGCTGACGCCCATCATTACCATGCCATCGGCCAGAAAGACGATGACGAAAGCCCCGATGATGGATCCGGATACCCGTCCGCGACCGCCAGCGAGCGCGGTTCCGCCCAGAACAGTGGCGCCGATGGCGTCCATCTCAAACATGTTGCCGGTCATCGGGTGCGATGTTTGTAACTGGGACGCGACAATCAGCCCAACAAAAGCGGCGCACAAGCCAGAGAAGGCGTACACGAAAATTTTTGCTTTGACGATTGGCACACCGGCCAGACGCGCCGCGGATTCGTTACCGCCGATCGCGTAGATGTAGCGACCGAGTGGGGTTTTGGTGGTGATCCAGTAGCCCAGTACCAGGAAGGCAATCATCAGCCAGATCGGCAGGTAAATCCCGAGCAGTGTGCCGGAACCCAGAGTAGCAAAACCGGTATTTCCCAGCGCTTCCATACCGTTAAGGTTGGGGTAGGTGCTACCGTCGTTAAACAGCAGGGCAGAACCCCTGGCAACATACATCATGCCGAGGGTACAGATGAAAGGGGCAACACCAAAGCGGGTGATGACGGCGCCATTTACGAACCCGACGAGAACGCCGAAGATGGCGACACAGAGGATCACTTCCGGCACGTTGAAGAAGATGATGTTACCACCCCAGATGGGCAAGCCATTGGTGAGTAACGCTCCCGCCACCATACCGCAGATGCCTGCAACGGCGCCGACCGACAGATCAATGCCACCGGTGAGGATCACCAGCGTCATGCCAATCGCCAGTAAGCCGGTAATCGCAACGTGCTGGGTCATAATCAGCAGGTTAGATGTGGTCAGGAAATTCGGTACCATCACGCTGAAGAATGCGATGACCAGCAGCAGCGCGATAAACGTTCTGGCCTTCAGCAGGTACATGTAAATCATATATTTCTGGTTCATGATGGATTCCAGCCTGATTAATCTTGCGGTGTAGAAGCCGCGATCAACTTCTCGCGGGTGACTGCATGACGGGGGACATCAGCGGTGATCCGGCCATCCGCCATCACCAGAATACGGTCCGCCAGCGCCATCACTTCGTCCAGCTCTGATGAAGAGAACATCACTGCCAGTCCTTGTTGCGCCATTTTGCCTATCAGGTGATACACGTCGGTTTTCGCCCCTACGTCGATACCGCGGGTCGGCTCATCGAGAAACACCACCTGCGGCTGCGTCATCAATGCTTTACCCAGCACCACCTTTTGCTGATTTCCACCGCTGAGTGAGGTGATGGGCAATTCGGGATCGCTGACTTTGATGGCAAGTTGCTGAATCATCTCCTTCACGCTGACCTGCTCTTTTTGCGGATTGAGCCACTTCCAGGCCCGACGAAAACCCTGCAGGCTGAGGTCAGATAGCGTCATATTGGATTGAATCGACATCATCTGAACGACGCCTTCGCCCTGTCTGTCTTCTGGCACCAGCGCCAGCCCTTTCTTAAGTCGAGACTGAAAGTGGGCTTTATCGATACACTCACCGTTGAGTTGAACGCTCCCGCTCTGGCAGGGCATCAGGCCGACCAGTCCTTTGAACAGCTCGGTACGGCCGGCACCCAGCAGACCGTAGATGCCAATCACCTCGCCTTTATTCAGGCTAAACGACACGTCATTGAGTTTATAGCCGCCGCTGGAATGGAGCGCGGTCAGTCCCTGCACGTCGAGAACCGTATTGCCTTGCGGAGCCGGTTGATAATCGAAGTGTTTTTTCTTATCGCCCACCATCTGTTCGATGATCCACGGAATGCTGGCATCACTGACCGGACGCTCGCTGATAAAGCGACCGTCACGGAAAATCGTGATGTAGTCACCAATTTCCATCAGCTCTTCCAGCCGATGGGAAATATAGATAATGGTGACGCCGCGTCGTTTGAGTTGCTCAATCACGTTGAACAGGATTTTGACTTCAGACTGGCTCAGCGCAGAAGTGGGTTCATCCATGATTAAGACGCGCGTATCTTTTGAGAGCGCGCGGGCAATCTCGACCAGTTGCTGGTGGCCGATCCCCAGTTCTTCTAAGGGCGTGTAGGGATCAACATCCAGTTCCAGTCGTTTGAGCAGAGTTTGTGCCAGCGCGTACTGGTATTTTTCGTTAATTTTCCCTTTCTGAAAAAACTCGTTAGCCATGAAAATATTGTCCATGACGTTCATATTTGGGAATAAATTCAACTCCTGAAAAATAATACTGATACCCAATTTTTCAGCCTGATGCGTCGAATTCATCGAAACAGACGTACCATCCAGAAAAATTTCACCGGAGGATGGGGTTTCGACACCAGCAAGCATTTTCATCATGGTGGATTTACCCGCACCATTTTCTCCGATCAGAACATTCACTTTATTCCGATATACCCGATAATTGACGTTATCTAATGCCACCACGCCAGGATAGACACGAGACAGGCTGCGGGTTTCGATAATGACTTCTGATTCGACGGGGTGGGGAGCGACGATATCTTGCTGTTGCATGTTATTGTCCTCCTGCAGGTTCAATTTTTGCGGGCGTAATATCAGGGATTGTCTGAGGAATATCCCAGGCGGAAAATACGCCGTACACTTGCGTGGATTCGCCGGTTTTAAGTTGAGCCGCCTGAATCATTTTTATCGCCTGGTCGTTAATGGCGCGACCATACTCGCCAAATAACACCTGGTCGTTAAAATCACCGTAAGTCGCGCCCTTATAGGCATCACGTAACTGTGTTCCGCGCAGCGTTGGACCAATCTGAACAATAATATTGCTGCCGCTTTTATCCGCGACGGTCATCTTTCCGCTGCGGGAGGCGGTATCGATTGTGCCAATGTTGCCTTCAACCTTGACGTAAAAGATGCAGGGATTCTCTTCCTGAGAACGATAGCCCAGCTTTTTACAGGCGCTGTCGAAGTCTTTCTCGGCCTGTAAAGCAGTGATTAAATCTGCCACCGGACGAGCCTGCCCAACAATTTGCGGCACAATTTTGTTTTGCCACGTCTGGTCTATATTGGCCATATGGGGATTTGGCGGAGATTTCAGATCCGCAAGCTCCTGCTGCGAGACGATGCGGCATCCGCCCACGGTCAATACGACCAGCGCCAGCCAGGCTTTTTTAGACATAATGTTCTCCTCTGCGCCTCCTGAGAGGCGCAACTACCCGAGATCAGGACTTGATATTGAAATCCTGTACTTTATCTGCGTTATCTTTGGTGATGAGAATGCCGCGGAACATGACGCGCTGTTTCTCTGGTTTCACTCCTTTTTGCAGGTAGTTATCCAGATCGGTTACGCCCTGTGCGGCGATGGCCTGAGCCTGCAACATGACGGTGGCCTGCAAGGTGCCGGCTTTCACCGCATCGCGTTCATCGTTGCTGCCGTCAATGCCGACGACCACAACGTCATTGCGATTTGCCGCTTTCAACGCAGCGATAGCGCCCAGCGCAACAGGACCGTTACCGCAGATGACACCTTTCACATCCGGGTGGGCTTGCAGAATACTGTCCATAATTCGCTTACCGTCGATAAGCGTCCCTTTGGCATCTTGTCTGGCGACGCTGACCATATCCGGGAATTGGTCAATCACCTGGTGGAAGGATTTTGAACGGGTAACACAGTTATTATCGGCGAGGTTACAGGTCAGCTCGGCGTATTTCCCTTTCTCCCCCATTTTTTCAACGAAAACGTTGGCAACTTCAGAACCGGCCTGGAAGTTATTATGGGTAATTTGCACCAGCGCCACATCATCAACAGGAATTTCACGGTTGATTAATATGACGGGAATACCGGCATTTTTCGCTTTTTCAATGGCTGCAACGCTGGCCGTTGAATCCGCATTATCCAGAACGATACCCTGCACTTTTTTGCCGATAGCGGTATCAATCAATTCATTCTGTTTTTTGACATCTTCGCTGTGCGACAAAATTGTGGTTTTGTAACCTAACTCCTGGGCTTTTTCACTGGCGCCTTTGGCTTCCGACGCGTAATACGGATTATCCAGTGAATTCACCATAATCATAATTGTCCCTTTTTCTGCGGCATGGGCAGAAAAAGACAAAGCAGTCAGGGTTGCAGCGGTTAACAGCGTTAAACGTAATTTCATGACAATGTTCTCTCTGTGTTGTTATTGTCGGGTACGGTGAAACAACGTAAAGCATGAATTCTTGTAAACAGGGCTAATGGTCCGGGGTTCTCCTTTTGTTAATGAGTAGGGGCGTCACGCATCTTCCCTGGTGAGGCGTCAGGCGGACGGGGCCGGTTTCCATAGTGTTCTGTTCACCGCATTGCGCCACTCCTGCCATCTTTTTTGTAGACGATGATGGCGAGCCATATCGGGCTGAAATGCGCTATGTACGGTTAAAAAGGCTTTCAAATCAGTGAGTGAACCCGGGTGGAGCGCTTTGCGTGCCAGTAACGCAGCGCCAATGGCCGACAGCTCAGGCACATCGCTGCGCATCACCGGGCAGCCCAGCAGGTCTGCCTGGTACTGCATTAACCAGTCATTCTTTGTCGGGCCGCCGTCGACCATCAGTGCCGACAGGCTAAAGTCCTCATGCTGCTGCATGGCGACCACCACATCGGCGATTTGATAGGTGATCGACTCCAGGGCGGCGCGGATCAGATGGGCGCGTTTGACGCCGCGACTCAGTCCGCAGATCATGCCGCGCGCGCTGTCATCCCACCAGGGCGCGCCGAGTCCGGTTAATGCCGGGACGAAGTACACGCCCAGGGTTGATTCAACGGAAGCGGGAAGCGTATTCAGCTCATGAGCCAGTTCGGCGTCAGACAGTTCGCTCAGCCCGGTGCTATCTGCCATCCATGCTACTGCATCCCCGGTGTGTGGAATGTTGCCTTCTAGGCCGTAAATGATGTTCTCACCATCGTGCCAGGCAATGGTGGTCGCCAGTGCGCCAATATCGCACTGGGCTGAGGTCACGGGTGCCATCACGGAAGATCCGGTTCCATACGTGGCTTTGACGCATCCCATCTCGCCGAGAGCGTGGCCAAACAGCGCGGCGTGCGAGTCGCCGACCATCGACATCACCGGGATACCATCCGGAATGCCGCTCAGGCCACGGGTGTAGCCAAATAATCCACTGGAGGGTTTAATTTCCGGTAATGCGGCGCGAGGGATGTGGAACAGTTCCAGCATGGTGTCATCCCACTGCCCGGTGTGCAGATTGAGCAACTGAGTGCGGGCCGCGTTGGAGTAGTCGCAGAAGAAGGCCTCACCACCGGTTAAATTCCACAGCAGCCAACTGTCGATGGTGCCCAGACAGATTTTCCCCTGGGCCGCGAGCTGCGGGCCATCGGCGACCGACTCCAGCAGCCAGCGCATTTTAGAGGCGGAAAAAAGCGGTGCAATCGGCAGGCCGGTGGTGGTTTTGATCAGGTGTTCTTTGTTTTCGTGGCGCAGCTCTTCACAGTACGCCGCGCTGCGAGTGCACTGCCAGGTGATGGCGGAATTCAGCGGTTTGCCCGTCTGGCGATACCAGCCAATGGCGGTTTCACGCTGATTACTGATCGCCAGGGCTGCGACGTTGTCGGCACCAACGTGATCGATCGCTTTCGCAATCACATCGAGTGAGGCATCAATCAATACCTCGCCAGATTGCTCAACCCAGCCTTCTCGCGGCGTCTGAATGGCCAGTGGTTGAGAAAATTTGGCGACTACCAGGCCCTGTGCGTCCAGAGCGACCGCTTTTGCGTTGGTGGTACCTTCATCCAGCGCAATGATGAACTCTTTCGTTGCTGCACACATAGATGATTATCTCCTGAGTCACATTGCGTCCCGGCGTTGAAGGGAAGAGGGCTCCCTTACTGTCGCGTCTTTACTTAATCAGGCTTGTTTGTGACATCGTGTATTTTTAATGTCTTGAATATATATTCGATATTGATTATTTATTTAATACCTTAGCCAGAATCTTTCAGTTGGGCTATAGAAAAAATCATCAATTGTGCTGGGAATCACACTTACACAGTGGGAAGAATATCAGGTTTGCGCGAAATTAACGCGGAGGTGAATCCTTTCAGTTTGTTGAAATATAATGATTTTTATACAGTCTTTGCGTTGAGTCTGTTTTACGCAAAGACCGAAGAGGATGGAGGGATCAGGCTGTGATTAGCATCCGCGCGGTAGGATAATCGGTGATCAACACGTCGATATAACCGCCGTTCAGCGCCCCTTTGATGGCGGCAACTTTGTCCGTTCCTCCCGCCAGCGCCACGACGTTGGGGCATTTTTTGACTTTATCGAGCGCCATGCCAATAACCGGATCTTCATCATCCTGTAAGACCGGCTGACCGTTTTTGTCGTAGTAGTGCAGGCAGATATCTCCCACGGCACCGCGATCGGCCAACACCTGTAACATATCTTCGTGGTAGTAGTTACCCGACGTCTTAAGCAACTGGGACGGCTCCAGAATCCCCACCCCCACAATGGCGATATCGACATTATCGAAACGCGAGATCACGTCGGCGACATCTTTGCTGGCGATAAGACGATTTTTCTCCTCAACCGATCCCTCAATGCTTTGCGAAGGGAGCAGCCAGGCTTCGCAGTTAAGATGTTGTGCCAGCGTCTGGGTTAAAATGGTGGCCTGCACATTGCCGTTAGGCCCTACACCGCCGAGTAACTGGATCACGCCGCCAGCTTTCAGATTCTGGGTATGCACTTCGTCAACCATCGCCCGGATGGTTGAACTCCAGGAGGAGACGCCCACCAGATCTTTGGGTCGCAGGCGAGTTTCAAGATAGTGGGCGGCAGCGGAACCGATGGCGCGTTTAAGGGTGTGGTCGCTGGCATCTTCTTCGGTATCCACCACAATAGCCTGCTTAATGCCGTAACGTTCTTCGATCCCTTTCTCAAGATTCAGGAAGATATTTGAAGGCTGTACGACGCTGATTTTTACCACCCCTTCTTTTTGACAACGGGTGATAGCTCGGGAGATAAACGACTGAGAAAGCGAGAGAAGTTGAGCAATATCGGACTGTTTTCGTCCTTCAAGATAGTAAAGGGTGGCGATTTTAACCAATAGCCGTTGTTCATCCTGCTTAGCCATATATTTCCCCGAAAATCATTTACGTACAGCCATTATCTTAGAGACTTTTATCATACGCGAAAACAAAAGGCAGGTAAGTGTGATAAAGCTCTAACTTTAACCAATCCTCAAAAACAGGGATGGACAAATACGGAAATGTGGTTGCATAATTGAATAAAGAATCATTGATGAATATATATTCATGATGATTTCAGGTCAACTGATTATTCACGACGTCATGTGGTCGCGGTGAGGAGGCAGAATGTTCCTGAGTAAGATACCGTGGCGTAAGTCGTGTGATGCGAAGCAAAGGGATTTCTGGTTTTTTTAGTCCCTGGTGGAATAAATATTCCATGTTGAAAATAAATTCAGAGGTGTTAAATGAATCCCTGGCACTATGATATCCAGACCCTTGAGCGCACGGCGCGAGCGGTGCGCCGTCACATCGTCAAATTAAACGCTTACAGTCCTGCAGGAGGGCATACCGGTGCAGACTTGTCTCAGGTTGAGCTGCTCACCGCACTCTATTTTCGAATTTTGAATGTCGCCCCGGATCGTATCGACGATGAGGAGCGGGATATCTACATTCAGTCTAAAGGCCACGCGGTAGGTTGTTACTACTGTGTTCTGGCGGAGGCCGGTTTTTTCCCAATTGATTGGTTGAGCACCTACCAGCACGCCAATTCCCATCTTCCGGGCCACCCGGTGCGCCAGAAAACGCCAGGTATTGAACTGAACACCGGCGCGCTGGGCCACGGTTTGCCTGTTGCGGTGGGACTGGCGCTGGCAGCGAAAAAAAGCAACAGTGCCCGCCGTATCTTTTTAATTACCGGCGATGGTGAACTGGCTGAAGGCAGCAACTGGGAGGCTGCGCTCGCGGCGGCGCATTATGGACTCGATAACCTGGTGATTATTAATGACAAGAATAACCTCCAGTTGGCCGGACCCACACGGGAAATCATGAATACCGATCCGCTCGCGGATAAATGGCGAGCCTTCGGCATGCAGGTTAGCGAATGCCAGGGAAATGATATGGCGTCGGTCGTCAGTACGCTGGAAGGACTGAAACAGGAAGGGAAACCTAACGTCGTGATTGCCAATACCACAAAAGGCGCGGGTATCTCGTTTATCCAGGGGCGTCCTGAGTGGCACCACCGGGTGCCGAAAGGTGAAGAGATTGAACTGGCTCTGGAGGAGTTGAAAGATGAGTAATGCAGAACACCTCGCAAACGTCATGGTTCAGGCGTTTATTGATGCGGTAGAAAATGGCGTTGATCTGGTGCCGGTCGTGGCTGACTCAACCTCCACCGCGAAAATTGGTCCCTTCATTAAGCAGTTCCCGGACAGGCTGATCAACGTGGGGATTGCTGAACAAAGTATGGTTGGGACGGCGGCAGGACTTGCGCTCGGCGGTAAGGTGGCGGTCACCTGTAATGCGGCGCCATTCCTGATTTCCCGTGCTAATGAGCAAATCAAAGTCGATGTTTGCTACAACAATACCAACGTGAAGCTGTTTGGTCTGAATGCGGGGGCCAGCTATGGTCCACTGGCGAGCACGCACCACGCGATTGACGATATCGCTATTATGCGTGGATTTGGCAATATCCAGATTTTCGCCCCTTCTTCACCGCGAGAGTGTCGGCAGATCATCGACTATGCCATTGGCTATCAGGGGCCGGTGTATATTCGTATGGACGGAAAGGCGCTTCCGGAACTGCATGATGAGAGCTATCAGTTTGTGCCGGGAGCCGTCGTGACGTTACGTGAAGGCGACACGTTGGCGCTGGTGGCAACGGGCTCAACTGTTCACGAAATTGTTGATGCGGCCGCGTTGTTAGCCGACTCCGGTATTCAGGCGACGGTGGTGAGCGTACCGTCCATTCGTCCGTGCGATACCAAAGCCTTGCTAGCGGCAGTGAAAGGCTGTAAAGCGGTGATCACCGTTGAAGAACATAATATCAACGGTGGGCTGGGAAGCCTGGTGGCGGAAGTCCTGGCGGAAGCCGGCGCGGGTGTGGTTCTGAAGCGCTTAGGGATCCCGGATGGCGATTATGCGGCAGCAGCCGATCGCGGCTGGATGCGCCAGCACCACGGTTTCGATGCACAGTCGATTGCGGCTCAGGCCCGGGCGATGCTGTAAGGACTAACCCGTTGCCACGGTAATGACATGGCTATCTTTTACGAGCCACTGCACATGCCAGATCTGGTCGAAGGCCTGTAGCCTTATCTGGTCATGTTGAACGTCGAGAATGTGATAGTGCATGAATCCGCAGCCTGCCTGCGAGCGTTCCGGGGTTGCCTTAAAGGCGCTCTCTTTGGCGGAAAATGCCAGCGTGAGCGCCTGTTCAAAGCGTAATCCGCTCCCTGCCAACCGAACTTTTTCTGCCTCCGTGACGATACTGCTTGCCAGCTCAGCCGCCGTCTGCGGTGTGAAAATCGTTTCTATATCGACGCCTACTGACTGGCGGGAAACCACCGCCAGTGCGGTAGTGGCGCCATGGCTGATGCTGCCGAACAGACCATGTGGCCATAACGGTTGTCGTTGTTCACCGATTCCCGGTACGTTTTTATGACCCCACTCGCGTAGCGCATGAACGGCAGCAATACGACCGGCCAGGTGTTCGGCTTTACGTTTACGCCCGGCACGTGCCAGTTGCGCATGATGAGGAAGCCACAGCAGATCGTGCTCGTGGAAGGTGTCTGGCTCGAACGTCACACAATGCAATGTGTGGTGCGCCAGAATGAGAGGGGAGTGGGTTGTCTGCATCGCGTCATCAAAATCCCTCCTCCGGATGGAGGAGGGAAGAGGGCATCAGAAGTGTGTGTTAACGCTCATGTACCACGTACGACCCGGTTCGTTATAGGTGTACGCACCTGCGCCACGCATATAAGAGACGTCGGTCGTGCTACCGGTCGTTTGCGCATTACCTTCACGCCACAGACGCTTGTCGAAGACGTTATCGACGCCGCCGGTCAGGCTGACATTTTTGGTCACGTCCCAGGTCGCGCTCAGACCCACGATGCTGTACGGGCTGATGGACTGTTTATCCGAACCGGTCACCGGTTTACCCTGGTAATCGTATTTCTTCGGCTCTTGTTTGCCGTACCAGGTAAAGGTGGATTGCAGAGAAACATCCTGATGTACCTGCCAGCTCAGCGTTGAGTTCAGCGTGTACTCCGGAATAATCGACAGGCGTTCGCCGGTCTCTTTGTTTTTACTCTGCAGCATGTAAGTGATGTTGTTGGTCCAGTTAACGGTGTTGCTAACCGGTACGTTCAGCGTCCCTTCCAGCCCTTCCACAACCGCTTTAGGCACGTTCTCCCACTGATAGATATCGGTGTAGGTAGTTTTGCCTTTGTTGGTGATAGACGTACGACTCATCGGTACCGTACCGGCTTCGATCTTGTTGCGATAATCGTTGCGGAACCAGGTCACACCTGCCAGCCAGCCATCACGTTTGAACTCCAGACCAATCTCTTTGTTGATGCTGGTTTCTGCTTTCAGATCGTCGTTACCCATCATGTAGCAGCCGATGCCGGTCGCGGCGCCCGTGGCATAGCAGCCCTGGCCTTTACTGTACAAAATGTAGTTCGGGTTGGTCTGATACAGGCTTGGCGCTTTATACGCCCGCGCGATGCCCATCTTCAGGGTGAAGTCATCGCCCAGACCCTGTGACAGGTTCAGTGATGGGCTCCAGTTGTTGCCCACGATGCTGTGGTGATCGAAACGCAGGCCCGGCGTCAGCATGGTGCTGTCGGTCAGCTCCATGTTGTTCTCAGCGAACAGCGAGAAAATTTCCGCTTTCGAATAAGGACTGCGGTCGGTGCTGCTGGAACCCGGAATATCACCGCCCATAAAGGTCTGCGAGTTGGAAAGCATGTCTTTCATGCGCTGTTGGGTCCATTCAGTGCCCAGCGTCAGGTTCTGGTTAACCAGTAAATCGAATGGTAGGCTGACTTCACTGTGCAGCGTGACGTCGTTCAGGTCGGCATCAACATATTTCTGCGAGGCTTTCGGGTCGAAGATCCCTTCAGTACCGCCCGCCAGACCTTCCGGCGTACGGGAGTTACGGGTATGTTCGTACTGCACCCAGTTAGTGGTGGTGACGCCGTTATCCCAACCGCCGTTCCAGGTCAGCGAGTAGTTCTGACGGTAGAGGCGGTTGGTCTCTTCGCCGTAGTTATCTTTCACCAACTGGTTGGTATTGGTGTTCTGCGTATCCCCGGCGTACAGGTTACCCTGACGGCTGTAACCGGCTTCCAGTTCAATCGACTGCATCGGCGCGAAGTCCCAGCGCACCACACCGTTAATGTCCTTGTTGATGACGCCTTCACGACCGGCTGGCAGCGTGTCGGCATAGGTGCCGGTACGTTCAGACTGATGGCCCTGGTTGATGTTACGCGCATCGGCCTGCGTTTTATCCAGGTTACCAAACAGGCGGAAGCTGAAATCCCCGCCCAGCGGACCGTTGAGGGTAAAGTTAGTGCGTTTGGTCGCCCCTTCCTCTTTGTGTTCCGGTGCGTTGAAATAGGTATTCCAGGAGCCGTGCCACTCGTTGCTGCCTTTTTTGGTGATGATATTCACCACGCCACCAGCGGCGCCGTTACCGTAACGTGCGGCAGCAGGCCCGCGCAGGACTTCAATGCGTTCGATCATCTCCGGCGGCACCCACGAGGTATCGCCACGGGTATCGCGCTCACCGCGCCAGCCGAGGCGCACGGAGTTACGACTGGTCACCGGTTTACCGTCGATCAGGATCAGGGTGTTTTCTGGCCCCATCCCACGAATATCAATCTGACGGTTATTGCCGCGCTGGCCGCTGGTTGAGTTACCGGTCAGGTTAACGCCAGGCATGGTACGAATGATTTCAGAGACGTCGCGAGCGGGAGGGTTTTTGCGAATTTCATCTGCGGTGATAGTCGACACGCCAGGAGCCTGCAAGTTTTGCTGGGCGGCGGTAACCACAATAGTATCTTCATGAGAGACGGCGGTGCTATCAGCGGTTTCTTCTGCCATTGCGGGCAGCGTTACCCCGTAAATCCCTAAATTGACCAATAAGGCCAGGGAATGAATCTTCTTGTTCATTGTATTTCCTGCTTTTCTTTAGCCACGTGTACCAGACACCTGAGATCGGTATCCGGCCCGATGTCGCCCGCCTCTGCGAAAACCCTCCGTTCCAGAAAAGCCCGCAGTGCGGTTGGTTAAAAACTGTTCGCGCTTCCCACGGCGCGTCAATACGCTATTGCAAACGCAAATAGTTATCAATAATATTATCAATATATTTCATAAAACAATGAAAAAAATCACAATAAACATGAGGTTATGACGGTGACGGCGTTAACGGTAGGCAGTGAGGCCTGGTGGCAGTCAAAAAACGGTCCGCAATGGACGCGTGAAGCAGACGGAAATTACCGGGTGACCTTCTGGTGGCGCGATCTGCAGGGGAGTGAGTTTCACTCAGCCATTCAGCGAGTCTGGGTATACATCACTGGCGTTACCGATCATCACCAGAATGTCTTTCCTCAGACGATGCAGCGTATTGCCGGAACGGATGTCTGGCAGTGGCAGACCGTGTTAAGCGCTAACTGGCGCGGTAGTTACTGTTTTATTCCCTCAACGCGGGACGAGTCATTTGCCTCGTTGAAGGCTGATGGCGTGTTGGATCGCACGGTGCTGCGCGAAGGCTGGCGGCAACTATTGCCACAGGCGATTGCCGATCCGCTTAATCCGGTGAGCTGGAAGGGGGGGCGAGGGCACGCCGTGTCGGCGCTTGAGATGCCGCAGGCCCCTGCGCAACCGGGCTGGGACTCCCCACAAACGCCAGTGTCATCGCCGGTGGTTCTGCACTGGAACAGTGCGCGTCTGGGTAATACGCGTCGGGTATGGGTCTTTACGACCGGTGATGCGCAGCCGGATGAACGTCCCCTGACGATTCTTCTCGATGGCCAATTCTGGGCGCAGAGCATGCCCGTCTGGCCCGCGCTCACTTCACTCACTCAGCGGGGGCAACTTCCACCGACGGTTTATCTACTTATTGATGCCATCGATACCACACACCGCAGCCGTGAACTTCCTTGCAATGCGGATTTCTGGCTGGCGGTTCAACACGAGTTATTGCCGCAGGTCCGGCGCGTTGCGCCATTCAGCGATCGTCCTGAGCGCACGGTCGTTGCAGGGCAAAGTTTTGGCGGGTTGTCATCGCTGTTTGCCGGGTTGCACTGGCCGGAACGTTTTGGCTGCGTGCTCAGCCAGTCCGGTTCTTACTGGTGGCCCCATCGCGGCGGTCAACAAAACGGACTGATTATTGAACAACTTCGCGCCGGTACGCTGTCCGCAAAGGGATTGCGGATTGTTCTCGAGGCGGGAATCCGCGAACCGGTTATCTTTCGCGCGAATCAGGCGCTCTACACACTACTACTGACGACACAGCAGTCGGTTATCTGGCGTCAGGTTGACGGCGGACATGATGCGCTTTGTTGGCGTGGCGGCCTGACGCAGGGGTTGATCGACCTCTGGAAGCCGTTGCCCTGAGCGAGCGATTTTCCACGACAGGAGTTGAGTATGGAATTCAGTAATCCCTTCGATAATCCGCAGGGACAGTTCTACATTCTGCAAAATTCGCAGCAGCAGTTTAGCCTCTGGCCGCAGCATTGCGCATTACCTGCTGGCTGGCAGGTGGTATGCGAACCGCAGTCTCAGGAAGCCTGCCAGCAGTGGCTGGCGCGTCACTGGACCACGTTAATTCCCGATTATTATGCCGTTTTGCAGGAGGCGCAATGAGCCCTCGTTTACCGCTTGTCGCCGCACAGCCTGGCATCTGGATGGCCGAAAAACTCTCCACATTACCTTCCGCCTGGAGCGTCGCACACTATGTGGCATTAACCGGTGAACTGGATGCGCCACTGCTGGCGCGCGCGGTGGTCGCTGGTATGCAGCAGGCTGACACCTTACGGATGCGTTTTACCGAGGATAACGGTGACGTCTGGCAATGGGTCGATGACGCCTTTACGTTTGCTGAACCGCAGATTTGCGATCTCCGCAGCGCGGCGAACCCGCATGATGCCGCACTGACGCTGATGCAGGCCGACCTGCAGCAAAATCTGCGCGTCGATGGCGGCAAGCCGCTGGTGCATCATCAGTTGATTCAGGTTGGTGACGACCAGTGGTACTGGTATCAGCGCTATCATCATTTACTGGTCGATGGTTTCAGTTTTCCGGCGATTACCCGCCAGGTCGCTGCGATTTACAGCGCATGGCGTCGGGGTGACGCGACGCCTGACTCACCCTTCACGCCGTTTGCCGAGGTGGTGGAAGAGTATCAGCAGTATCGTCAGAGTGAGGCCTGGCAACGCGATGGCGCGTTCTGGGCCGAGCAGCGCAAACAGCTTCCACCGCCAGCGTCGCTTTCACCCGCACCGCTGCCGGGACGGGCGGCGACGTCTGACATTTACCGCATGAAGCTTAACGCCCCGGAAGGCGCGTTTCGCCACCTGGCGGCGCAACTGCCTGACGTGCAGCGAACCGATCTGGCGCTGGCGCTGGTGGCGCTCTGGCTGGGACGGTTGTGCAGCCGGATGGAATACGCGGCAGGTTTTATCTTTATGCGTCGTATGGGATCCGCAGCGCTAACCGCCACCGGCCCGGTACTCAACGTGCTACCGCTGGGCGTGCGTATTGATGCCACTGAAAGTCTGGCAGAACTGGCAAAACGGCTGTCCGCGCAGCTTAAGAAAATGCGCCGTCATCAGCGCTATGATGCGGAGCAAATCGTCCGCGACAGCGGTCGGGCGGCCGGAGAAGAACCGCTGTTTGGCCCGGTGCTTAACGTCAAAGTCTTCGACTATCAACTGGAGATCCCGGGCGTCACGGCGCAAACCCATACGCTGGCGACGGGGCCGGTTAACGATCTTGAGCTGGCACTGTTCCCGGATGAAGAGGGCGGACTGAGCATTGAGCTTCTCGCTAACCAACAACGTTATGATGAAGCAACGCTCAAACAGCATGCGTTGCGTCTGATGGCGCTGATCGAACAGTTTGCCGCCAACCCTGCCTTGTGCTGCGGAGATGCCGATCTGCTGCTTCCTGCTGAATATCAGCAGATTGCGCAGGTCAACGCCACGGCGGTTGAGATCCCACCCGCGACGCTCAGTACGCTGGTAGCGGAACAGGCGAGCAAAACGCCGGACGCGCCCGCGCTGGCGGATGCCCGCTATGATTTCAGCTACCGCGAAATGCGTGAACAGGTAGTTGCGCTCGCTGGTGTGCTGCGTGAACACGGCGTGCGGCCGGGTGATAGCGTCGCGGTGGCCTTACCGCGCTCTGTATTTCTGACGCTGGCGTTGCACGGGATTGTTGAGGCTGGTGCGGCCTGGCTGCCATTAGACACCGGTTATCCGGACGATCGTCTGCGAATGATGCTGGAAGACGCGCAGCCGAAGCTGCTGATCACCACGGCGGAACAGTTGCCGCGCTTTAATGACATTCCGGGGCTGGAAAACCTCTGCTATAACGAGCCGCTGGCGACAGGCGATAGCGCGCCGCTGAGGTTATCGCAACCGCAGCATACGGCGTACATCATCTTTACCTCTGGTTCAACAGGCAGACCGAAAGGGGTGATGGTCGGGCAAACCGCCATCGTTAACCGTCTGCTGTGGATGCAAAACCAGTATGGGCTGACGGCGAAGGACGTCGTGGCGCAAAAAACACCGTGCAGCTTTGATGTTTCGGTGTGGGAATTCTTCTGGCCGTTTATTGCCGGGGCGAAGCTGGTGATGGCGGAACCGGAAGCGCATCGCGATCCGCTGGCCATGCAGCGCTTCTTTGCGCATTACGGGGTGACGACGACCCACTTTGTGCCGTCGATGCTGGCGGCATTCGTCGCGTCGCTGACGCCTGAGAGCGCCGGTGAAAGCTGTGCAACGTTACAACATGTCTTTTGCAGCGGCGAAGCCTTACCTGCTGATTTATGCCGTGAATGGGAACGGCTGACGCATGCCCCGTTACATAATTTGTATGGCCCAACGGAGGCGGCGGTTGATGTCAGCTGGTATCCGGCCTGGGGTGATGAACTGGCAAATGTCACTGGCAGCAGCGTACCGATTGGTTTCCCGGTATGGAATACCGGGTTGCGGATCCTGGATGCGATGATGCATCCGGTCCCTGTTGGCGTGGCGGGCGATCTCTATCTGACCGGTATCCAACTCGCACAGGGCTATCTTGGCAGACCGGACCTCACGGCGAGCCGCTTTATCGCCGATCCGTTTGCACCGGGAGAGCGGATGTACCGTACCGGAGACGTTGCGCGCTGGCTGGATAACGGTGCGGTGGAGTATCTGGGACGCAGTGACGATCAGCTCAAGATCCGCGGTCAGCGTATCGAACTGGGCGAGATCGATCGTGTGATGCAGGCGTTGCCTGATGTTGAACAGGCGGTGGTTCACGCCTGCGTCTTTAATCAGGCGGCGGCAACAGGGGGCGATGCCCGCCAGCTGGTGGGGTATCTGGTCTCGCAGTCAGGACTTCCGCTTGATATCCCCGCGCTCCAGGCACAACTGCGGGAAAAACTCCCGCCGCATATGGTGCCAGTGGTGTTATTGCAGCTGTCACAACTGCCGCTCAGCGCCAACGGTAAGCTGGATCGTAAAGCGCTACCGATGCCGGAATTAACGTCGCGAGCCAAAGGAAGAGCCCCACAGCCGGGCAGTGAAACAACGGTGGCGAAGGCATTCAGTGAGCTACTGGGCTGTGACGTCAACGACGTTGAGGCCGATTTCTTTGCGCTGGGCGGCCATTCGCTACTGGCCATGAAGCTGGCGGCGCAACTGAGCCGGACCGTCACCCGTCAGGTGACGCCGGGACAGGTCATGGTGGCCTCGACGGTAGCGCAACTGGCGGCGCTGCTGGACGCGGATGATGACGCACTGGTACAGCGTCTGGGGTTTGAAACGCTGCTGCCGCTACGTAAAAGCGACGGCCCAACGTTATTTTGTTTCCATCCGGCATCAGGATTTGCCTGGCAGTTTAGCGTACTGTCGCGCTATCTCAGTCCACAATGGTCTATTACGGGTATCCAGTCGCCGCGTCCGCAAGGGCCGATGCAGACGGCAGCCGATCTGGACGCGGTCTGCGAACACCATCTGGCGACGCTCCTTGAACAACAGCCGCACGGCCCGTATTACCTGCTGGGCTATTCTCTCGGTGGCACGCTGGCGCACGGTATTGCCGCACGTCTGCGGGCGCGGGGTGAAACCGTCGCCTTCCTCGGCCTGTTGGATACCTGGCCGCCGGAAACGCAGAACTGGTCAGAAAAAGAAGCCAATGGACTCGACCCGGAAGTACTGGCGGAAATTGACCGCGAGCGGGAAGCCTTTCTGGCCGCGCAACAGGGGAACGCCTCTGGCGAATTGTTTAGCACTATTGAAGGGAACTACGCTGATGCGGTTCGCTTACTGACCAGCGCGCACAGCGTTCCCTTTGATGGGCGTGCGACGCTGTTTGTTGCCGAGCGCACTCTGCCGGAGGGCGTAAGCCCGGAGCGCAGTTGGGCACCGTGGATCGCGGAGCTGGAGGTGTATCGTCAGGACTGCGCACATGTGGAGATTATCTCTCCGTCAGCCTTTGAAAATATTGGTCCGATCATTGCCGCATGCTGTAATAAATATGCGCATCGCTGATTAATGTTTTGATTATCTATTTCCCCCGTGACGACGGTTCATGGACGCGGGGGTTATTTACAATATTAGTTTATTGCATTCGGAATATTATCTCCAGAGGTTAAATTCCGAAATTAGCCTCATTTTTGAATTAACATTTCGGAATGGTCAGAGTGTTTGTTACGCTGTTGATAGGGAATATAGTCATGGAACATGTAGCAGGACATTCAGTATGCCGTCACTTAATATTCAGCAGGGTAAAAATACGGAACTTACTGACTTTCCGTTGCTTCACACTCAGCATAATGAAATCGATTTATTAAACCTGATTGATATTTTATGGCAGGCGAAAAAACGCATTATTGCGTGCACGCTCGCGTTTGCGTGTGTGGGGCTATTCATCACTTTCTTTTTGCCACAACGCTGGACCAGCGAAGCGGTGGTGACGCCAGCTGAGCCAATTCAGTGGCAGGACCTGCAAAGAACGCTGACGGGATTACGTGTTCTGGACCTGGATGTCAGTGTGGATCGTAACAATACTTTCAATCTCTTCATCAAGAAATTTCAGTCGTCTTCACTGCTGGAGCAATATTTACGCTCATCACCGTATGTGATGGAGCAGTTAAAAGGGGCGAAAATCGATGAACTGGATCTGCATCGGGCCATTGTCGCGTTGAGCGAAAAGATGAGCGCGGTGGACAGTAATGCCGGAAAGAAAAACGAAACGGCGCTGTACACGTCATGGGTGCTGAGTTTTACGGCTCCAGCCAAAGAGGAGGCGCAGCAGGTACTGGCGGGCTATATCCAGTTTATTTCTGAGATTGTCGTGCAGGACTCGCTGGAAAATATTCGCAATCAGCTGGAAGTCAAAACCCGCTTTGAGAAAAAGCGTCTGGCTCTGGAACGCGTCAAACTTAAAAATCAGCTGGATACCAATATTCAACGACTCAATTATTCCCTGGAGATTGCTAATGCCGCCGGAATTAAGAAACCGGTTTACAGTAATGGCCAGGCAGTGAAAGACGATCCTGATTTTTCTATTTCTCTGGGCGCTGATGGGATCCAGCGAAAACTGGAGATTGAAAAATCGGTCACGGATGTGGCTGAACTGAATGCGGAGTTAAAAAACCGGCAGTATTATGTTGAGCAACTGGAGTCAGTCAATGTTCAGGATGTGAAATTCTCGCCGTTCAAATACCAGCTCGAACCGTCATTGCCGGTGAAAAAACAGGGGCCGGGTAGAATGATCGTGGTCGTGCTGGCGGCACTGTTGGGAGGGATTGTGGCCTGCGGTGGCGTACTCCTCCAGCATGCAATGGTATCGCGTAAACGGGATGACGCCACGATCAACGAGCGTCTGGTCTGATTGCCGACCGGAAGGTTCTGCGCCTTCCGGCCAGCGGTTAACGGCGGCCCAGTGGCACCACCAGCGGTGTGCCCGCTACCGGGTCGTCGATAATCATGCAACGCAGCCCATAGATTTTCTCAATTAATTCTGCGGTGACAATCTCCTTCGGCGCCCCCTCTGCGACAATTTTTCCTTCACGCAACGCGATCAAATGAGTGGCATAGCGGCAGGCCTGGTTGAGGTCATGCAGCACGGCGGCGAGGGTATAGCCTTTCTCGCGATTCAGTTCGCTCAGTAATTCCAGCAAATCAATCTGATGGCTGATATCCAGCCAGGTGGTCGGTTCATCAAGCAGCATGATTGACGTTTCCTGCGCCAGCACCATTGCTATCCATGCGCGCTGACGCTGACCACCGGATAACGTATCCACACTTTGTCCGGCCAGATGCGTAATACCGGTGGCGCGCATGGCCTGCGTCACGGCATCTTCATCTTCTTTGCGCCAACGGGTAAACAGCGGCTGATGCGGATAGCGCCCGCGCGCCACCAGTTCCTGCACGGTGATGTCGCCCGGCGTCGTGGCATTTTGCGCCAGCAGACCGATGCGGCGAGCGACCTCTTTGCTGGGATAGCGCTGAATCGGCTCGCCGTCCAGCCAGACGTGACCGTTTGCCGGGGTCATCAGCCGACTGAGGGTCCGTAACAGCGTCGATTTTCCACAACCATTGGGTCCGATAATGGCCGTGAAATGACCATCGGGAATGGTGACGTTGAGGTCTTCAGCAACGGTGAATTTTCCATAACCCAGCGTTAACTGGTCGCCACGCAAACGGGCTACTGATTCGGTCATTTTTTGCGGGACTCCTGAATTAACAAGGCGATAAGGTAAATACCGCCGATACTCACGGTGACGACACCTACCGGAAGTTGATAAGGCATAAACAGTTGCTGCGCGCACAGATCGGCCGCCAGCAGTAACAGCGCGCCGCAGAGCGCGGCCTGGGTTAATCCCCAACGCGCGGTGCCGCTCAGGCGACGGGCAATATGCGGGGCAACCAGCGCAATAAAGGAAATCGGTCCGGCCAGCGCGGTGGCGGCTGCGGTTAACACCACGGCGACCAGCATCATGGCGAGCCGCGAGCGCTCCACGCTGACTCCCAACGCGCAGGCGCTGTCATCCCCCATCTCCAGCAGACGCATGCGCCGCACCAGCAACCCGGCGCCTGCCAGCATGAGAATAATGATCGGCGCGGAAGGCCAGGTTTTTGCCCAGGTGAGACCGTTAAGCGAGCCGGCATTCCACAATCCGGCGGTCAGTGCCGTGTCCAGCGAAGCCTTCAACAGCAGCCAGGTGTTAAACGCAAACAGCATGGCGCGAATGCCGATGCCGATAATGATCAGGCGGAAGGTTTCAATACCGTTACGCCAGGCCAGCAACCAGACCACCAGTGACGTCAGAATCCCGCCAGCCATCGCTGCCAGCGCGATAGCCGTCAGATGCTGACCAAACAGTACCATCGCGACCAGCACGCCGCTCCAGGCTCCGGTATTGAAGCCCATTACGTCCGGGCTGCCGAGCGGGTTGCGCATCAGGGACTGAAAAATCGCCCCGCTGACGCCGAGTGCGGCGCCAATCAGCAGCGCCATCAACACGCGTGGCAAACGCCATTCGGTCACCACCATCGTCAGGCTGCGCGGCGCATCGCCGGTTAAGGCGGCAATAATTTGTGGGATTTCCAGCGTCACCGCGCCGCTACGCAGGCCCCAGAGCGCGAAGAACAGACAGCCGACGGTCAGAAGCAGGCAAGCGATCAGCAGGCGACGCGATACGTACATCATGCGGCACCTCGTGGACGACGACGAACCAGAAAGATCAGCACCGGAGCGCCAATAAAAGCGCTCACGACGGACACGCGCAGTTCGCCGGGAACAATCAGACGACCAATGATATCGGCAAAAAGCAACAGAACAGGAGTGGCGATCAGCGTCACGGGGAGCGACCAGCGATGGTCGGCGCCGACCAGCCAGCGAGACATATGCGGCATCATCAGGCCGATAAACGCAATCGGCCCAACAATCGCCGTGGCGCTACCGCACAGGACGGTGATGGCTAACAGGCCGATGAGCTGCGTACGCGCGACTTTGCTACCAAGCGCGGTGGCGGTATCACTTCCCAGACTCAGGCTGTTCAGCGCCCGGCTGAGCATCAGTGCGGTAGCGCCAGCAATCAGCACTGGCACAATAACCACTTTGAGGGTTTGCAGATTGCGAATATCCAGGGAACCGGCCTGCCAGTAACGAAGTTGATCGTAGACGTCCGGGTTTAACAGAGAGATACCGCTGGTGAGACCTTCCAGAACCGCGGCGAGCGCGACGCCCGCCAGCGTCAGACGTACCGGGCTCAACTGACCGCCGCCCTGACTGCCCGTAAACGCCACAACCAGCGATGCCACCAGTGCGCCGATAAAGGCCATCACCAGTTGCTCTTGCGGTGTGGAAAAGCCGAACAGCGCCGCACCCAACACGATGGCAAAACTGGCCCCGGCGTTGACGCCAAGCAGCCCTGGATCGGCCAGTGGATTACGGGTGAGCGTTTGCATTAACGCCCCGGCGAGTCCCAGCGCGCCTCCAGCCAGCAATCCTGCCAGCGTTCGCGGCAGGCGGGCGTCCTGCACTATAGTGCAATCGGCACTTTGACAGGTGCCGGTGAGCGCTTCCACAACCACGGAGACGGGTAAGGATTTTGCACCGATGGTCAGACTTAATGCCGTGGCGATAACCAGTAATAACAACAATCCGGGCACGGCAATGGCACGCGTCACGGAAACAGAACATGACATATCAACTTCCCTGATAATGATAGTAATTATCGTTATCGATCTTATTTGATTATGTTAGCATGTGTAGCCATTGAATGGATAATGAAAAAAAGATCGCATTAAGGCGTTGTAATGAATCGACAATCCTGGCTGCTTAACCTCAGCTTACTGAAGACGCACCCGGCATTTCGCGCTGTCTTCCTGGCTCGTTTTATCTCTATTGTTTCGCTCGGACTGCTTGGCGTCGCGGTACCCGTACAGATCCAGATGATGACGCATTCCACCTGGCAGGTGGGTCTCTCGGTAACGCTGACCGGCAGCGCGATGTTTATTGGCCTGATGGTGGGCGGTGTCCTGGCCGATCGCTATGAACGCAAAAAAGTGATCCTGCTGGCGCGCGGTACCTGCGGCATTGGCTTCATCGGTCTGTGTCTGAACGCCATGGTGCCAGAACCTTCGTTGATTGCGATTTATCTGCTGGGCCTGTGGGACGGCTTTTTTGCCTCGCTGGGCGTGACGGCATTGCTGGCGGCGACGCCTGCGCTGGTAGGGCGCGAAAATCTGATGCAGGCAGGGGCAATTACCATGCTGACCGTGCGTCTGGGCTCGGTGATTTCGCCCATGCTGGGTGGGCTGTTGCTTGCCACCGGCGGTGTGGCCTGGAACTACGGTCTGGCGGCGGCAGGTACCTTTATCACCTTACTACCGCTGTTGAGCCTTCCGGCGCTGCCCCCACCGCCGCAGCAGCGTGAGCATCCGCTGAAATCCCTATTGACGGCATTTCGCTTCCTGCTTGCCAGTCCGCTGATCGGTGGTATTGCGCTGCTTGGTGGTCTGCTGACGATGGCAAGCGCTGTGCGCGTGCTCTATCCGGCGCTGGCGATTAGCTGGCAGATGTCAGCGGCGCAGATTGGCATGTTGTACGCCGCCATCCCGCTCGGGGCGGCGGTCGGCGCACTGACCAGTGGGCAACTGGCGCACAGCGTGCGTCCGGGATTAATCATGCTGGCCTCGACCGTGGGGTCGTTTCTGGCGATTGGCCTGTTTGCTCTGATGCCTGTCTGGGCGTTAGGCGCGGTGTGTCTCGCGCTGTTTGGCTGGCTGAGCGCCATCAGTTCGCTATTGCAATATACGATGCTGCAAACGCAGACGCCGGAAAATATGTTAGGGCGCATCAACGGTCTGTGGACGGCACAGAATGTTACCGGAGACGCCATTGGCGCGGCGTTGTTAGGCGGCCTGGGAGCGATCATGACGCCGGTGGCCTCGGCGAGCGTTAGCGGCTTTGGTCTGGTGATTGTGGGACTGCTACTGCTGCTGTTACTCAGTGAATTACGTCGATTCCGGCAAACACCGCCGGAACCTGCATAGTGTGGGACTGGCCGGATGACGTGTTATCCGGCCATCCGGCAATGGCCATTAAAACAGCGTGGAGAGGCGGTTTAGCACCCGCATCGCGCTGTAATAATCCAGACGGAAAGACTCGGTGCCCAGGGCATAGACGCGCTTGTTCTGTACCGCCGGCAGGTGCGCCAGCAGTGGGTTGGCGTAAATCGCCTGTACGTCTTTTTCGTCGCCGGCAAACAGGAACAGCGCTTCTCCGTTCAGTCCGGCTGCCAGATTTTCACCGCCAAGCTGAATGATATCGTGACGTTTTCCCTGGCTTTGACTGGCCTGCAGTCCGCCAGGCAACGTTGCCAGCGTAAAGCCGAGTTGCTCCAGCATTTTCCCCTGCGCGGACTCTGGCGTCCACAGGTTGGCTCTGTGGGCGGCGGCGGTGTAGACCAGCGCGCTCACCGGTTGTGGCGGTAACGTCAACTGCTGCTTAACGATGGTTAGTTGCTTATCAAATTCCGCAATACGTGCGGTGGCCTGTTTCTCCTGGCCGGTGATCTCGCCCAACTGCGTCAGCAGCGACTGCCAGCTTTTATCGTCATAATTGATGATAAGCGTCGGGGCAATAGGCGAGAGCTGATCGTACAGCGCCAGCGCGGAATCGCCACCGGTCGCACTAATCAGGATGAGATCGGGCATTTGTGCTGCCACCGCTTCGGCGTTCGGTTCGCCAATATACAGGCGCGTCAGCTTGCGTGCTTTTGCCACGTCGCTCCACTGACGTAAGAATCCCTGATCGTCAGCCACGCGGTTATTAGGTGTTGTCGCCCCGCTGGCGACCACCGGCGCATCAATCGCCAGCAATGAACCGGTGAGTGTGACGCTGGTAGAGACGATGCGTTCGGGTTTGTGTTCCAGCGTGTGGCTGCCGCGAACGTCGGTCACCTGACGCGGCCAGTCCGCCGCGTGGGCTGAGGAGAATCCGAAAACGAAGAGTGTAACGAGCAGGCCGGGCAGGGAAAGCAGTCTCACAAATCAGTTCCTGTACTGAGTTATTAATGCTTCTCATTTTCATTATTAAACGTAAGGGATGCAAGCGTTAGTCGCACTTTGTGCCACCTCAAGAGTTGACATGTCGTCTGTTTGCTTTTAGGTTAGCGCCCGAAAATATAAATGATAATCATTATTAAAACCTTTATCATTTTTGGAGGATGATATGGATACGTCTTTGGCCGAGGAAGTTCAGCAGACCATGGCAACACTTGCACCCCATTGCTTTTTCTTTATGTCGCCGTATCGGAGCTTTACGACGTCAGGATGCTTCGCCCATTTCGATGAACCTGCCGTTAACGGTGATTCGCCAGACAGCCCCTTCCAACAAAAATTACAAAAAATGTTCGCGGATGCCCAGGCACAGGGTATCGCAAACCCGGTCATGGTGGGGGCAATTCCGTTCGACACCCGTCAGCCGTCATCGCTGTTTATTCCCCAGAGCTGGCAGACTTTTTCTCGCCAGGAAAAGCAGCAATCATCACGCCACTTTACCGATCATCAAAAACTCAACGTCACGGCGCGTAACGCAATTCCCGAGCAGGAGACGTTCGAAGAGATGGTCGCGCGTGCCGCTGCGCTGACGGCGACGCCGGAAGTCGACAAAGTGGTGCTCTCGCGACTGATTGATATCACTACCGATGTCGAGATCAACAGCGGCGCGCTGCTTGAGCGTCTGGTGGCGCAAAATCCAGTGAGTTACAACTTCCATGTCCCGCTGCGCGATGGCGGCGTTCTGCTCGGCGCGAGCCCGGAACTGCTGCTACGCAAAGAAGGCGATCGCTTTAGCTCACTGCCGCTGGCGGGCTCCGCGCGTCGTCAGCCTGATGACGTGCTGGACCGGGAAGCCGGGAACCGTCTGCTGGCTTCTGAGAAAGATCGCCATGAACACGAGCTGGTTACGCAGGCGATGAAAACCGTACTGCGCGATCGCAGTCAGGATCTGCAACTGCCGTCTTCACCGCAGCTCATCACCACCCCCACGCTCTGGCACCTCGGCACGCCGTTTGAAGGCAAAGCCAATGCCGGCGAAAACGCCCTGACGTTGGCTTGTCTGCTGCACCCGACGCCTGCGCTGAGTGGTTTCCCGCATCAGGCGGCAAAACAACTGATTGCCGAACTGGAGCCGTTTGATCGCGAACTGTTTGGCGGCATCGTCGGCTGGTGTGATGCCGAAGGCAACGGAGAGTGGGTAGTGACCATCCGCTGCGCGAGGTTACGGAAAAATCAGGTGCGTCTGTTTGCAGGCGCAGGGATCGTCCCGGCCTCTTCACCGGTGGGGGAATGGCGTGAAACCGGCGTCAAACTTTCCACCATGTTGAACGTTTTTGGATTGCATTAAGGAGCGATGATGAGCATTCCTTTCACCCGGTGGCCTGACGAATTTGCCCGTCGGTACCGCGAAAAGGGTTACTGGCAGGATCTGCCGCTGACGGATATTTTGACCCGCCATGCAGAAAGCGACCATACGGCGGTCATCGAGGGTGAGCGCCAGTTGAGCTATCGTGAACTGAACCTGGCGGCGGATAATCTTGCCTGTACGCTGCGCCGCCAGGGGATCAAAACCGGCGAAACCGCGCTGGTACAACTGGGCAATGTCGCGGAGTTGTATATTACGTTCTTTGCGCTGCTGAAGCTTGGCGTCGCGCCCGTGCTTGCTCTGTTCAGCCATCAGCGCACCGAACTTACCGCGTATGCGACGCAGATCGAGCCCGCGCTGCTGATTGCCGATCGTCAGCACACGCTGTTTACCGACAATGATTTTCTGAATACGTTTATTGCTCAGCATAACTCTGTTCGGGTGGTGCATCTGCTCAATGACAGCGGCGAGCACTGCCTGCAAGCGGCGATAAACCAGCCGGCCGACGCGTTTACCGCCACGCCATCGCCTGCGGATGAGGTGGCTTACTTCCAGCTCTCCGGCGGCACGACCGGGACGCCGAAGCTGATCCCGCGAACCCACAACGACTATTACTACAGCGTGCGTCGTAGTAATGAAATCTGTCACTTCACCGCCGATACGCGTTTTTTATGCGCCATCCCTGCTGCGCATAACTATGCCATGAGTTCACCAGGATCGCTGGGGGTGTTTCTTGCCGGTGGCACTGTGGTGCTGGCCGCGGACCCGAGCGCCACGCTGTGCTTCCCGCTGATTGAAAAACATCAGATCAATGTGACGGCGCTGGTGCCGCCAGCGGTCAGCCTGTGGTTACAGGCGATTAACGAGTGGGGCAGCAATGCGCAACTGGCTTCGCTGACGCTGTTGCAGGTTGGCGGTGCGCGCCTCTCCGCATCGCTGGCAGCGCGGATCCCGGCTGAAATTGGCTGCCAGCTGCAGCAGGTTTTTGGCATGGCGGAAGGCTTAGTGAACTATACCCGTCTCGACGACAGCCCGGAGCGAATCATCAATACCCAGGGGCGTCCGATGTGTCCGGATGATGAAGTGTGGGTGGCAGATGCTGACGGCAACCCGCTGCCGCAGGGGGAAACGGGACGACTGATGACGCGTGGTCCGTACACCTTCCGTGGTTATTACAAAAGTCCGCAGCATAACGCCAGTGCGTTTGACGCCAACGGTTTTTACTGCTCAGGCGATCTGATCGTCATTGACGAGGATGGCTACATCACCGTTCAGGGGCGTGAAAAAGATCAGATCAACCGTGGCGGCGAGAAGATCGCCGCGGAAGAGATCGAAAATCTGTTACTGCGTCATCAGGCGGTGATCCATGCGGCGCTGGTCAGTATGGAAGACGAGCTGATGGGGGAGAAAAGCTGCGCATATCTGGTGGTGAAAGAACCACTGCGCGCGGTACAGGTGCGCCGTTTCCTACGTGAACAGGGCGTCGCTGAATTCAAGTTACCGGACCGGGTGGAAATCGTTGAGGCGCTGCCTCTGACTCCGGTGGGTAAAGTCGATAAAAAACAATTACGTCAGTGGCTGGCTACACGTTCGGCCTGAAGGAGAACACGCAATGGCAATTCCTAAACTGCAAGCTTACGCGCTGCCAACCGCGCTCGATATTCCGGTCAATAAGGTCAACTGGACGTTTGACCCGGACCGTGCAGCGCTGCTGATCCACGATATGCAGGACTACTTCGTCAGCTTCTGGGGTGAAAACTGTCCGATGATGGAACAGGTGATCGCCAATATCGCCGCTCTGCGTAACTACTGTAAAGCGCACAATATTCCGGTTTATTACACCGCGCAGCCGAAGGATCAGAGCGATGAAGATCGCGCCCTGCTTAACGATATGTGGGGGCCGGGACTGACGCGCTCACCGGAGCAGCAAAAAGTGGTCGCCGCGCTGGCGCCGGATGAAGCCGATAATGTGCTGGTGAAATGGCGTTACAGCGCGTTTCACCGTTCCCCGCTGGAACTGATGTTGAAAGAAACCGGCCGCGATCAGCTGATTATCACCGGGGTATATGCACACATTGGCTGCATGACCACCGCGACGGATGCTTTCATGCGCGATATCAAGCCGTTCATGGTAGCGGACGCGCTGGCCGACTTTAGCCGTGAAGAGCACCTGATGTCGCTGAAGTATGTTGCGGGACGTTCAGGTCGCGTCGTAATGACTCAGGAGTTGTTGCCCGCGCCGGTACCGGCCAGTAAAGATGAACTGCGGGCGCTGATTTTACCGCTGCTCGATGAGTCTGATGAACCGATGGATGACGAGAACCTGATCGATTACGGTCTGGACTCGGTACGGATGATGGCGCTGGCAGCACGCTGGCGTAAAGTGCACGGCGATATCGACTTCGTGATGCTGGCGAAAAAACCGACCATTGATGCCTGGTGGACACTACTCTCCCGCGAGGTGCGCTAATGGGCGGAGTCGATTTTCACGGCAAAACGGTGTGGGTTACCGGTGCGGGTAAAGGGATTGGTTACGCCACGGCGCAGGCGTTTGTCGAGGCCGGGGCTCAGGTCACGGGCTTCGATCGCGAGTTCGCTTTACAGGATTATCCGTTTGCCACTGAAGTGATGGATGTGGCAGATGCCGGACAGGTGGCTGAGGTCTGTCAGCGCGTGCTGGCGCGCACCGAACGGCTGGATGTGCTGGTGAATGCTGCCGGGATTTTGTGCATGGGCGCGACCGACGCGCTGAGTCCGCACGACTGGCAGCAGACGTTTGCTGTTAACGTTGGTGGTGCCTTTAATCTGTTCCAGCAGACGATGGCGCAGTTTCGCCATCAGCGGGGCGGGGCGATCGTGACAGTGGCTTCCGATGCTGCGCATACGCCGCGTATCGGCATGAGCGCCTATGGGGCGTCGAAGGCGGCGCTGAAAAGTCTGGCGCTGACCGTCGGGCTGGAACTGGCGGGCAGCGGAGTGCGCTGTAACCTGGTGTCACCAGGATCCACGGATACCGACATGCAGCGCACGCTATGGGTCAGCGATGATGCGGAACAGCAGCGCATTCGCGGCTTTGGCGAGCAGTTTAAGCTCGGTATTCCTTTAGGCAAAATCGCCCGACCGCAGGAGATCGCTAACACCATTCTGTTCCTCGCCTCCGATCTGGCCAGCCACATTACGTTGCAGGACATCGTGGTGGACGGCGGCTCCACGCTGGGAGCGTAACGATGATCTGGAAACGTCATTTAACGCTTGATGAACTGAACGCCACCAGCCAGAACACGATGGTGGCGCATCTGGGCATTGTCTATACCCGACTTGGTGACGATGTGCTGGAAGCCGAAATGCCGGTGGATACCCGCACGCATCAACCCTTTGGTTTACTGCACGGCGGAGCCTCAGCGGCGCTGGCCGAAACGTTAGGCTCAATGGCGGGTTATCTGATGACCCGCGATGGGCAATGCGTGGTTGGGACAGAACTGAACGCCAGCCATCACCGGGCGGTTTCGCAGGGTAAGGTGCGCGGTGTTTGCCAGCCGCTGCATCTGGGACGTCAAAACCAGAGCTGGGAAATCGTCGTGTTTGATGAACAAGGGCGGCGTTGCTGTACTTGTCGGCTGGGAACCGCGGTGCTGGGCTGAGCACGCTTAGTGTCATGAGATTGCAGCGTTAACGGGTGAATGGAGTGATCCAGTTAACAATGCAATGTAAATAGTCGGTGATACTTCAGGTTTATTGGGTTGTCAGGTTGTTAAAACCAGAAAAGATGTTATAGAAACAAAATGTAACATCTCTCTTCTCTGGAACACGCAAACGGATAACAACCATGAATAAATCAGGGAAATACCTCATCTGGACAGTGCTCTCGGTAATGGGTGCATTTGCTCTGGGTTATATTGCGCTAAACCGTGGGGAACAGATCAACGCACTGTGGATAGTCGTGGCGTCGGTCTGTGTCTATCTCATTGCTTATCGTTTCTACGGTTTGTACATCGCCAAAAATGTGCTGGCGGTTGACCCGACGCGTATGACGCCCGCAGTACGCCATAACGACGGGCTCGACTACGTTCCCACCGATAAAAAAGTCTTGTTTGGTCACCATTTCGCGGCGATTGCCGGCGCGGGTCCGTTAGTCGGACCGGTACTGGCGGCGCAAATGGGCTATTTGCCGGGCATGATCTGGCTGCTGGCTGGCGTAGTCTTAGCCGGGGCGGTACAGGATTTCATGGTGCTCTTCGTGTCGACGCGTCGCGATGGCCGCTCGCTGGGTGAACTGGTCAAAGAAGAGATGGGTCCAACCGCAGGGGTAATTGCGCTGGTGGCCTGTTTCATGATCATGGTGATTATCCTCGCGGTGCTGGCGATGATTGTGGTGAAAGCGCTGACCCACAGCCCGTGGGGGACTTACACCGTCGCGTTCACTATCCCGCTGGCGATCTTTATGGGGATCTATCTGCGCTATTTGCGTCCGGGGCGTATCGGCGAAGTGTCGGTTATCGGTCTGGTGTTCCTCGTGTTTGCCATTATTTCTGGCGGCTGGGTTGCGGAAAGTCCAACCTGGGCACCGTACTTTGACTTCACTGGCGTTCAGTTAACCTGGATGCTGGTGGGCTACGGTTTCGTGGCAGCGGTACTGCCGGTGTGGCTGCTGCTGGCACCGCGTGACTACCTCTCAACCTTCCTGAAAATCGGGACCATTGTCGGTCTGGCGGTGGGCATTTTGATCATGCGTCCAACGCTGACAATGCCTGCGCTGACTAAATTCGTCGATGGTACCGGTCCGGTGTGGACGGGTAACTTGTTCCCGTTCCTGTTTATCACTATCGCCTGTGGCGCCGTTTCGGGTTTCCACGCGCTTATCTCCTCCGGCACGACGCCGAAGATGCTGGCGAACGAAGGTCAGGCTTGCTTCATTGGCTACGGCGGTATGCTGATGGAATCGTTTGTCGCCATCATGGCGCTGGTATCTGCTTGTATCATCGATCCGGGCGTTTATTTTGCCATGAACAGCCCAATGGCCGTTCTGGCGCCTGCCGGCACTACGGATGTGGTGGCATCTGCCGCCCAGGTGGTCAGCAGTTGGGGCTTTGCCATTACGCCAGATACGCTGCATCAGATTGCCAACGAGGTGGGTGAGCAGTCGATCATCTCCCGTGCGGGTGGTGCACCTACGCTGGCAGTGGGGATGGCCTATATCCTGCACGGCGCGCTGGGTGGGATGATGGATGTGGCCTTCTGGTATCACTTCGCCATTCTGTTCGAAGCGCTGTTTATTCTGACGGCGGTCGATGCGGGGACGCGTGCGGCGCGCTTTATGCTGCAGGATCTGCTGGGCGTGGTTTCTCCAGGCCTTAAACGTACGGACTCATTGCCTGCCAACCTGCTGGCGACTGCACTGTGTGTGCTGGCGTGGGGCTACTTCCTGCATCAGGGCGTGGTGGATCCGTTGGGCGGCATTAACACCTTGTGGCCGCTGTTTGGTATCGCTAACCAGATGCTGGCAGGCATGGCGCTGATGCTCTGTGCGGTTGTCCTGTTCAAGATGAAACGTCAGCGTTATGCGTGGGTGGCGTTAGTGCCGACCGCGTGGCTGCTGATTTGTACTCTGACGGCGGGCTGGCAGAAATCCTTCAGCCCGGATACAAAAATAGGCTTCCTGGCGATTGCCAATAAGTTCCAGACGATGATCGACAGCGGCAATATCCCGCCGCAGTACACGGAATCGCAGCTGGCGCAGTTGGTGTTTAACAACCGACTGGATGCGGGTCTGACCATCTTCTTCATGGTGGTCGTCGTGGTGCTGGCGTTGTTCTCCATTAAGACGGCGCTTGCCGCACTAAAAGAGGACAAGCCAACGGCGAAAGAGACGCCGTATGAGCCGATGCCGGAAAATGTGGATGAGATCGTTGCGCAGGCCAAAGGCGCGCACTAACGTGTAATTATGCCCCTCTCCCGATCGGGAGAGGGGATTTTCTGACAGGTGGTAATGATGTTTGATACGCTTTCGAAAGCCGGGAAATATCTGGGCCAGGCCGCGAAACTGATGATTGGCGTGCCGGACTATGACAACTACGTCGAGCATATGCGGATAACCCATCCGGATCAGACGCCTATGACCTATGAGGAATTTTTCCGTGAGCGTCAGGATGCGCGCTATGGCGGAAAAGGCGGGGCACGCTGCTGTTGAACGCGAGGATATTCGGGCCGGATAAGCGCGCCATCCTGCACGATCCGGTTATTTCACCGTCCAGGCTTTTGAAAACCGACGACTGGCAAACAGCTCCTGAAGACCGTTGATCTGTTTCAGGCGCAGAACTTCGTCCTCGTCCATCCCCAGTTCTTTCCCGATTTTTTCGTCTTCCCATCCCAGTAATGCCAGTTCACGTACGATCTCAGACATCGCGTGGATTTGATGGCGGCCACGGGCGCGGTTGTGGCGAATGGTCGCCGCCATACGGTCATGACGCTCCCCTTCCAGACACGTAATGGGTAAATAGCCTTTAAGGCGGGATTTGAGCGAGGCTTTGCCTTTCCCCAGTTCATGGCGGTGAAAACCATCGACAATCTCATACTCTTCCGGGCTGGACTGGGTGGCAACAATGGGTTGGGTGAAGCCATCCGCTTCAATGGATTTCAGCAGCAGCTTTTTCTCCGGCGGAGCGACGTTATTGGGATTGTAATCGTTAGGCGAAATGTGTTCGTTTTTTATCCATAGCACACAGTCAACCGGCTCGTCGCGAAACGGACTGACGCTATGAATCGCCTTTCTGAACTCATTGATGGCTTTAATTCGTTCGTCATCAGACAAGCCTGAGAGATAGCTAAGGAGGTCCTGAGTTAATCGTTGTTGCATAAAATTCCCCATTCCTTGCGTTTCGCTTTCATGCGTTCGCTATAACGTTGGTAATTTTTCGGTTTGGTTGGGCTGAAAGAAAGCGCCCGACACCAGTAATCATTGTTCAGTAACACTTTGCAGATACGTCGCCAGGAGGGGATATCTTTCGAACCAATATCGCCAGTCTGCGTTTGTGGGATCTCATCAAGGCCGTTTTTCTTGTACCACTGTAGATAGACGGCGATTTTGTTGCGGTAATGCTCTGCGGTGGTGATTGGCATGCTGAGCAGTAACAGCATGGCGTAGTCCTGCCAGCTCAAATGATCGGGCTTAAGAATTTTTCGATGGCCGTAGAAGTGATTATCCTGCCCGGCGTAGATCCCGCCGCTTCTGACGCCACTAACTCGCTCGCACATCGCTGCCCATCTTTCCGGTTCAACAACATGATAGAGCCATAATCCCTGACGCTGTTCAGGGCCAAATGGCTCACAAATGCGCATGTAGCGGGCCGGGACACCGGCCTGATACATCAGATTGTAGAGTGGATTACAGGGCAGATTCGTGCGACCAAACCAGGTCCAGATATCGGCTGTTTTCCAGTCATACAACGGATAGATATACCAGGTATGTCCGCCTGGCGCGGCGGTCGTCCAGGGTTTGTCATCGGCAAAACGCTGTTTACGTAAACTGGCGATCGCCACAAAACGGTTGTAGGACTCATCGGCCCGAATGCCGATCATCATGGCCGCCGGGCGTTTATTCGAAAACCAGTCGGCAAATTCACGCACAAACTGTTCGAAGGTCATGCCGGATTGATAGAAGGGAAAATAGCCCGGATCGGTGATAGCGTCTGGCGGTGGTTGACGAACCCACTGGGTATTGGGTTCCCAGCACTGCCATTCAGGTTGGAACTGTGACAGTGAGTTTTGGGTGGTGAGCGGAAGGGCAACCCAATAGAAATGGTCGATGACGTCGGCATACATTTCGCGCAACGCGGTAATATAACGAATGGTACAGGAAAATTGTGCTTCCCAGTCAATGAACAACACATTGATTTTTTTGTGTAGCTTACGTGCAAGATTTGCCGTCAGATGCAACATCAAGCCGGAATCTTTTCCACCGGAAAAGGAGACGCATACGCGGGGAAGATTTTCGAGAGTCCAGGTGATGCGTTCTTCAGCGGCTTCAAGAACATTTTGGTTTAATGATATTTTATAAACTGACATGTATCGCTTATCCTTAAACGTTAAAGTCATTCGCCTGAAATAGATATCCCTCTATAATATAAGCCTTTTTTGGGAACGTGCAATGCTTAAATAAATTCAATGAATTAATTAAATTATATTAAATATATCTGTTTTGAATATATTTCAATTGATATTAAATGCTCGCTATACAAGCTGGCGCGATTAAAAACAAAGGATTTTTGCAAAGAAATGTTTCTTTCTGGCTTTAGTGTTACTTTAGTGAAGCTTAAATAACGAAGTGATTTTTAAACGTGTTGTGAGAATTATTCAGGGTAATTATATTTAATTGCATATAATTACCCATATTAATTATGGATGCGCCATCATGGCATCCAGTTGCGCTTTTTCAGGTAAGCCAACGACTTGCTGGAGAACGTTATCTTTATTCATATAGTAAATCGCAGGTGTGACGTTTGCGCCTAAATCATCCATGATTTTCTGGTTCATATTGAGGATCTTCATGTGTTCCGGAGAAATCGTTTTGGGTACAGTGAGCGCCATTTTTCCGCCGGAGGCTTCATAATCATGCCAGGTTTTTGCCGGGTCGTTCGATGCCAGAATGGCCGCGGCGGTAGCTGGACTCTCTGGTTTGATGACGCCGACGAGTAGCGTACGCAATTGGACTTTGCCCGACTCCACCCATGGGCGCGCCTGTTGCCAGAACTGTTTGCAGTACGGACAGAAAGGATCAGCAAAAACATAGAGCACCACCGGAGCCTCTTTCTTGCCATCGAGAAGCCAGTCGGCTTTTTCCATGCGCTGCCACATTTCCCGTCCGGCAGGCGCATAAATTTCTTTTTCTATCAACTGATTGCTCAGGTTTTCGCCTTTTTCATTGTACATGTAGCCTGAAATGGCCTGCTTGCCATCAGGCGTCAGGTAGATAGTGACCCCCATATCCTGATATTTCCCGAGATAACCTTTCATCCCACCGGGTGCATCGAACGACTTGATAATGGTGATCCCTTGTTTTTCTATTGCTTTGACGGGGGCTGGCAGGTCTTCGGCCCAGGCAAAAAGAGGGAAGAGGGAGAGCAAAAGCGTACGTTTTAACATCTTTTATCCTTATAAATCAGAGCGATTGCGAGAACTGCGGGGAAACCTATCACAGCCATAGATAAGACCTCAGCCAGTAACGTTGCCCTTTCAGGAGTGGGGTGGTGTAATCCTTCTCGCTGTTACAGCCTTTGTTAAGGTAATGTAGAGCGCAACACATAGCCAGTTTCACTGGCGCTGAAGTTACCCACGGGTAGTTCAGGTAACGGGGCTGCCTGCAAAGGTGGCCCTTTTTACTTTGCGTCGTAGCACGTTCACAACGTTGAATTGAGAGGTTTGTTAGCTAACGCTTATTGATTTGATAAAGGAAACGCATTAGCCCTGTCAGTCAATCTTCGGTAACTTATCCCTCAACGAAAACACGGAGGAAGTACAGATGTCTTTGATTAATACCAAAATTAAACCTTTTAAAAACCAGGCGTTCAAAAACGGTGAATTCATCGAAGTGACCGAGAAAGATACCGAAGGCCGCTGGAGCGTCTTCTTCTTCTATCCGGCTGACTTTACCTTCGTATGCCCGACCGAACTGGGTGACGTTGCAGACCATTACGAAGAACTGCAGAAGCTGGGCGTAGACGTTTACTCCGTTTCTACTGACACCCACTTTACCCACAAAGCATGGCACAGCAGCTCTGACACCATCGCCAAAATCAAATATGCGATGATCGGCGACCCGACTGGCGCCCTGACCCGTAACTTCGACAACATGCGTGAAGACGAAGGTCTGGCAGACCGCGCAACGTTCGTTGTTGACCCGCAGGGTATCATCCAGGCGATCGAAGTTACCGCTGAAGGTATCGGCCGTGATGCTTCTGACCTGCTGCGTAAAATCAAAGCCGCTCAGTATGTTGCTTCTCACCCAGGCGAAGTGTGCCCGGCTAAGTGGAAAGAAGGCGAAGCGACGCTGGCTCCATCTTTAGATCTGGTCGGCAAGATCTAAAAATTTCTATGTCTTTCACGCCATGGCGGCGTTGGCGTCACCTTCTGACCCCGGTCACTTACTTGAGTAAGCTCCCGGGGATCATCAGGCTAGCCGCCTTGCCCTGACGCGAAATCCAAAGGAAATTTAACCATTAAACGGATGCATTTTTGCATCCGTTCTTTAAACCCCATGATGCAAGTTGCATTTACGCAGCCCAATTAAGGCAGCTTGCATGATGATGTTTTCAGAGAGGGAAGAAGAATGCTCGACACAAATATGAAAACCCAGCTCAAGGCTTATCTTGAGAAACTGACGAAACCCGTTGAGCTGATTGCGACGCTGGATGACAGCGCTAAATCGGCGGAAATCAAGGAACTGCTGGCTGAAATCGCTGAACTGTCAGAGAAAGTCACCTTTAAAGAAGACAACAGCCTGCCGGTGCGCAAACCCTCTTTCCTGATCACCAATCCCGGTTCGACGCAAGGGCCGCGCTTTGCAGGTTCTCCGCTGGGACACGAATTTACCTCACTGGTTCTGGCGCTGCTGTGGACCGGTGGACACCCGTCAAAAGAAGCGCAGTCTCTGCTTGAGCAGATCCGCGATATTGACGGCGATTTTGAGTTTGAAACTTATTACTCACTTTCCTGCCATAACTGCCCTGACGTGGTGCAGGCGCTGAACCTGATGGCGGTGCTGAACCCGCGTATCAAGCATACGGCGATTGATGGCGGCACGTTCCAGAACGAGATCACAGAGCGTAACGTGATGGGCGTTCCGGCCGTCTACGTTAACGGCAAAGAGTTTGGTCAGGGTCGGATGACGCTGACGGAAATCGTGGCGAAAGTGGATACGGGTGCAGAAAAACGTGCCGCAGAAGAGCTGAGCCAGCGTGATGCTTATGATGTTCTGATTGTCGGTTCCGGCCCTGCGGGCGCAGCAGCAGCAGTCTACTCCGCACGTAAAGGGATTCGTACCGGCCTGATGGGCGAACGTTTTGGCGGCCAGGTGCTCGATACTGTGGATATCGAAAACTACATCTCTGTCCCGAAAACGGAAGGGCAGAAGTTAGCCGGTGCACTGAAGGCCCATGTCGATGATTATGACGTGGATGTCATCGACAGCCAGAGCGCCAGCAAACTGGTGCCAGCGGCCAGCGAAGGCGGTTTGCATCAGATTGAAACCGCTTCCGGCGCGGTACTGAAAGCACGCAGCATTATCATTGCTACCGGTGCGAAATGGCGCAACATGAACGTTCCGGGCGAAGATCAGTATCGTACCAAAGGCGTCACCTATTGCCCGCACTGCGATGGCCCGTTGTTTAAAGGCAAGCGCGTGGCGGTGATCGGCGGCGGTAACTCCGGCGTGGAAGCGGCGATTGATCTCGCGGGGATTGTGGAACACGTGACCCTGCTGGAATTTGCCCCGGAAATGAAGGCGGACCAGGTTCTGCAGGATAAAGTTCGCAGCCTGAAAAACGTCGATATTATTCTGAACGCCCAGACTACGGAAGTGAAAGGCGATGGCACGAAAGTGGTTGGTCTGGAATACCGCGACCGCGTGAGCGGCGACGTTCACAACGTTGAACTGGCGGGGATCTTCGTCCAGATTGGCCTGTTGCCGAACACCACCTGGCTGGAAGGGGCGATTGAACGCAACCGGATGGGTGAAATCATCATCGACGCAAAATGCGAAACCAGCGTGAAGGGCGTATTTGCGGCGGGCGATTGCACCACCGTACCGTACAAGCAGATTATCATCGCGACCGGCGAAGGGGCGAAAGCCTCTCTGAGCGCCTTTGATTACCTGATTCGTACGAAGACGGCATAAAAAAAGAAAGTAAGACTACACCTGCAAAATGAAAGAGGTGCCGACTGGCACCTCTTTTTTTGTCAGTCCTAAGATGATTAACGCACAACCAGCACCGGCAGCGTGGCATGACGTACCACGCTTGAGGCGTTAGAACCCAGCAGGTGTGTGGTAATTGACGGATTACGCGAACCAATGACCACCACGTCAGCATTCAGTTCTTCACCGAGCTCATTGACCACGTCACGGACGCTGCCAAAGCGGACATGCTGCTTAATACGCGCAGGATCGATACTGAAGTGACCGACCATCGTTTGCAGTCGGGTTTCGGCTTCATGCTGTAAGTGTTCTTCAAAACGACGAACGTCGGCGGCGAAGCGATGCAGGCTCAGGCTGGCAGAACCAGGCAGCACGTGCAAAAGATGAATGACGCCATCCTGCTGCGCCAGAAATTCAGCGTGGCGAATCGCCTTATCGCTGAGCTCCATTTCAAAAACATCAACCGGCATAATGATTGTCTTATACATACCCGTTTCTCCCTGTTAATTAATACTCAAATCATTCAAGCATATAATAATAATTCTGTCTGCTTTCTGCAGGGTATTTTTCGCATAGTGCGGTGATTCCTTGTTCATTCACTACCAGTGATTCTCCAGGTAAAGCACGGCGCCGACGATGATCGCCGCCATGATGAAGAATCCCAGTAGTATGCTGAATGTTTCGTTCATGACCGCACCTGCCAATGAAACCGATTCAGTGTGGACGAGTCAGATGAAAGACGAACCAGGAAGAATGGGTGATTTTACGGAAGGTGCCGGAAAGAGGATGCGAGCGCATCCTCTGGGTAAAGCGGAGAAGCAGATGGGATTAACGCAGGAAGTCGCCTGCTGCTTCTGGCTGGTATTCCAGCTCCAGCACTTCGAGGTGGGTGGATACGCCGCCCGGAAGTTCCCAGTGAATGGTATCGCCCACACGCACGCCTAACAGCGCTGCACCCACAGGTGCCATCACTGAAAGTTGCGTACTGCTGTCGGTCATCGCCGCAGGGTAAACCAACGTGCGCACGCGAATTTCGCCATCGCTGAGATTGCGGAATTTAACACGACTGTTCATGGTCACGACGTCATGCGGCATGGTCTCTGGCGAACACATTTGGGCACGATCCAGCTCGGCATTTAACGCGTCGGCAATGGGTAAATCTGCATACGCGGGTTGCTCCAGTAAGCGATCGATGCGTTCAGCATCAAGGTCGTTAATGATGATAGTTGGTCTGGACATTTTTACTCCATGTCGTCAGTACTGCGTTTTGCCGCAGGTAATATTCCCAAAAGAAAACCCTCACCGTCTGGCGGCAAGGGTTTAACTCTCCCGATGATACTGAGACTTACCCCGGGTTTGAAGTGATTTAGTTCACATTCGGGTAAATAGCCAAAAAAGCATCGCTAGTATGAATTTTATTCGATAAACGTGATCGTTCTCAAATTTGCATTATGCTTTTTAAGCGCGCGCCGCGGGCGCGCCACTTTCTCAGCGTTCCGTTACAGGAGATCTCATGAGCCAGTATGACAAAATTACTCTCAAAGATGGCAGCTATCTGTATTTTAAGGACTGGGGTGACCGCAGTGGACAACCCATTGTCTTTAGTCACGGCTGGCCGTTAACGGCTGATGCCTTTGAAGATCAGATGCTTTTTCTTGGTTCGAAAGGATTTCGAGCGATCGCCCACGACAGGCGCGGGCATGGGCGCTCCGCACAACCGTGGGAGGGACATCATATGGATCAATATGCGGACGATCTGGCTGAACTGACCGCACACCTGAACCTGCGAAATGCGGTGCACGTCGGTCACTCGACTGGCGGTGGCGAAGTGGCGCGTTATATTGGGCGACACGGGACACAGCGGGTGGCGAAAGCGGTATTGATTGGCGCGGTGACACCCATCATGGTGAAAACGGATTTCAACCCAAACGGTGTACCGAAAGAGGTGTTCGACAGTATCCGTGAAGGCGTTGTCAATGACCGCGCCGCCTTTTTCTATGAACTCACTGCCGCATTCTACGGCTATAACCGTCCGGGAGCGAAAGAGTCGAAAGCCGTGCGGGAGAGTTTTGTTGAGCAGGGATTACAGGGCTCAATAAAAGCGCTGTACGACTGCATAAAGGCGTTCTCGGAAACGGACTTGCGCGAAGATTTGCGCAAAATGACCATTCCGACGCTGGTTATTCACGGTGATGACGATCAGATTGTCCCATTTGAAACCTGCGGCAAAGTGGCAGCGGAAATACTGCCTGACGCGCAACTGAAGGTCTACGCAGGGGGTTCCCACGGCATCTGTACCACCCATAAGCAGCAGATAAATCAGGATCTACTCAACTTTATTCAGTCGTAATCTTTAACGGATTGCTCTACGCTGATCCTCTTCTATCAGGGGGATGAGCGGAGCGTAATTCGTGCTTCGCCGACGTTAAATTCATCAGAGAATACTATGTATTTCTATCAACCCTCGCAGGGACACGGCCTGCCGCACGACCCGCTTAATGCCATTGTCGGTCCCCGACCGATTGGCTGGATTGCCTCTCAGGATACCGCAGGTCGGGATAACCTGGCGCCTTACAGCTTCTTCAACTGTTTCAATTATCATCCGCCCATTATCGGTTTTGCCAGCACCGACTGGAAAGACAGCGTGCGTAACATCATGGAAACCGGCGAGTTTGTCTGGAACCTGACCACGCAAGCGTTAGCCAGCGCGATGAATGAAACTTCAGCCAGTCTACCGCATGGCGAAGATGAATTTTTTGCCGCCGGGCTGACGAAGGCGGAAAGTCGGCTGGTGAAAGTGCCACGGGTTGCGCAAAGTCCGGTGAATTTTGAATGTCGCCTGTCGCAGAGTATTCAACTGACGACCGCGCAGGGTGAAGCCATCGAAACCTGGCTGATCCTCGGTGAGGTCGTCGGAATTCATATTGCCGAAACGCTGCTGGAAGAGGGTATTTACCAGACTGCAAAAGCACAACCCGTGCTGCGCGCCGGCGGCCCAACGGCCTACTATGCGATCAGCGAATCGCACCGTTTTGATCTGGTGCGTCCGGATGCGCGTGTGAAACGTTGATTTTTGATCCGGCGCGGATTTCACGCCGGGTCAAAAGATCAATAACCCACTTTATCGATGACGAACTGTTTACCACAGTTTCCCGGATGGGGCTGCGGGGCAAACGAGTCGGCGGAGAGCGGCGCATTGATGGCACTGGCCTTCAACGAGAACTGGATCTCCGTCAGATAAGCCGGATTGCCGTGACAGCTCAGTTTAACCGCTTTGACGGCCTCTTTTCCCCAACGTCGGGCCACCGCCGCATCAAAAGCGCGGCGACTGACGCTCTTACCGTAATTCTCACCCAGAAATGCCCCTAACTCGCTGGTCTTGATCTCTTTGTTTAACCGCACCATGGTGCCGAAGTACGCGTCCGGATCAAAACCAAAGCAGGCGCCATGTTTTGCGTATTCATAGCGTTCGAGACAAGAACGTCCGCCCGCTCCCGGCATCACGTCGCTGAGTTTGGCGGCGGTTTCCAGCGAAAGTCCTGTTTCTGGCGCGGAACATTTACGACTGGCGCGAGCTTCCGGCAGATTAGGGATCGGACGCGTGGCGCAGCCAAATCGCATCCAGCGGCGTTCATCGACTCCGCGTGAAGCGACCGATTTCGGCAACCCCGGCCACAAACCGTGAACGGTCAGAAAATCGACTTTGTTGGCGGTCTCTTTTTGCAGGCGACACTCGTCAGGCTCACGGCGGTCACGCTCGTGTTGGCTCTGGCAGAAACCCGTCTGCCAGGAGAGCGCCAGCACATAACGGTCGAAGTCGCCGTACTGCGTTGCCTGTAATTCGTTGGCGGCTGCGGTAGAAAGGGGGAGGAGTGGGGCGGCGAGCCACACCCATTTTTGCCAGGTCGGTTTCATGATAATTCTGAACTTATATAAAATCTGAATAGTATCTATTTAACCATAAAAAAAGCCCGCGAGGTGTCTTTACCCCGCAGGCCTTGCTCAATTCAGCGTTTTACGTCAGAACTAGCTCCACATCGCCAGAATCGGCCAGCCAACCAGCAGCAGCATTGCAATGTAAATCACCCCGAAGATGGCACCAAGACGCCAGTAATCTTTGGATTTTACATAGCCGCAGCCGTAGATGATGACCCCTGGGCCTGTTGCGTACGGTGTCAGACAGCCCATGATCCCGATGGACAGCACCAGCAGGATACACAGATGTTCCATCGGCACGCCCGGGATACCTTTACCGACCGCCAGAATAACCGGCAGCATGGTTGCCGTGTGCGCCGACAGGCTGGCAAACAGGTAGTGAGCAAAGTAGAACACCAGCACTAACACAATCACCGTCGCGTTAGGTGAGAACCCTTCCAGATGGGTGCTCATGGTACCAGCGAACCAGTCGATGAAACCGGAACGGGTTAACCCGTTTGCCATCACCACGAGGGTGGCAAGGTTCACCAGCGTGTTCCAGGCACTATTGTATTTGGTAATGTCTTTCCACGGCACCACATGAAGCGCCAGCATCAATGAAACCGCCAACAGACCGACTGCGGTGGCGTCGATTATCTCACCACCAAAGACCCACAACCCTAAGCTCAGCAGAACCAAACCGATCAGCGTCCACTCTTTGCGCGACAGAACGCCCATGGTTTTCAGTTCGTCACCCGCCCAGGCGGCGACTTCCGCACTGTGCGTGACTTCAGGCTTGTAGAGAACATAAGAGAGCCACGGCGCAACGATCAGCAAAATGATACCGACCGGCAGGAAGCTCAGGAACCACTGCAGCCAGCTAATCTGCACACCGGCGATTTTGCTGACAAATTCCAGACCCAGCACGTTTGGCGCGGCACCCGTAACGAACATCGAAGAACTCAGGCTGGTACTGATGACCATCATCCACATCAGGTAACCGCCGATACGACGCGCGGACGGATCGTTCGGGAACGATTTAAACAGTGGCGGCAGGTTTTTGATTACCGGGAACACAGTGCCGCCGGTACGTGCGGTGTTGGATGGCGTAAACGGCGCCAGCAGAATGTCGATGATGACAATTGCATAGCCCAGCGTCAGGGTGCGTTTGCCCATAAATTTCACCAGGAACAGCGCGATGCGACGGCCTAGACCGGTGACTTCGTAGCCCAGCGCGAAGATAAACGCACCGAACACCAGCCAGACGGTGGTACTGGAGAAACCCGCCAGACCCCATTTCAGCGCTTGCTTACCGGCATTAAATGCCGGGTCTGCCAGTTCTTTGGCATCAAACAGCAGGTAGTTGCTACCAATTACGCAGATGGTCACGGCGATAAAGCTGATCGCGGTAGCCGGGATCGGCTCCAGGATCATACCGACGATCATCGCCACGAAAACGGCGAAGTAATGCCATGCCTGAGGGGGCATGCCGTCCGGGACAGGGATAAGAAACATGACGCCCATGACGACCAGGGGTGCCAACAACTTCCATATACTATCTTTCGATAAAGACATAAGTGATTCTCCGGAAAGGATCTTTTCAATAATTGTGTAAATGTTTAACTTGAGAAATCTGGGCTAAAAACCACGTGACGATCAGCAGGTCGGCACTGCCGCCAGGGCTGAGATTGCGTTCAATGCAGTGGCTGTCGAACTGATGCAGATGATCGAGATCGGCGGGGGTTCGGATGCCCCCTTGTTGTAACAATGCGTTTGCCTGCTGCTGTATCCAGCGCAGTCCTGCCGCACCGCCGCGCGAGGCCACGTTGGTATCGCCGTTGCGCGCAATCAACAGGAGTAAGGTATCCAGCAGCGCCAGCTCGGGATCGCGTCCCTCGGCTAACAGGGCGCGATAGTGCGGAAGCGCATGGCGGATCACCAACGGATATCCCGCTTCGGCTTCGCCACGTGCGCCAGTTAATCCCAGTTGCTGATAAAGTCGCTGACCTGCCGTGAGTTGTTGATTGTTGTTGCGCAGTTCGCGCTCGGTCAGGCCGCGGCAAAAACGGGCGGCGGTGGTACAGATCGTTTCCGGGGTAATGAGTTGTTGCTGCTGATGCAGACGGCCAATGGCGGCGCACAGCAGACCGAGAGAAAAAATGCTGCCTTTATGGGTGTTCACACCCGCGGTGGCGCGAAACATGTCCGCTTCACAGGCCATACCTAACGGGCGTAGGCCGTTTAATACGGTGTCGGCTGGCATCTGTGAGCAGCATGCCCCGTATTCAATAAAACGCGGCAGCCAGGCCTGAATCGCCAGTGCGCTGCGGTGAAAATCCGTCAGCGACATGTCTTTATGCGCGCCGCAGTTCAGACGATCGACCAGCCCGGGTTTGGGCGACAGGTTGACTTCCGTCAGCATTGCCCGCCACGCCAGATGACCGTACGCGTCAAACAGCGTACGGGGAAGGGCGGTGGTTTCAACGGGCATATTGGGAATCGGCAGCATGCAGCAGCGCCTCCATGTGGGTGATCAGATCGGAGAGCGTATGGGTTTTCCCTCGCGCGCATTCGGCAGCGCTCTGCTCGCACAGCAGGCAGCGGCGGGCGGGAAGGGCAAAATGGCGGCGGGAGAGAATTTCACCTCCGGGAGTGAGCACATCGATGTCCCACAAACGTCCCAGAGGATGGGTCTGTTCGAGCTCAATGGTCGCGAGCTTGATGTCACGGGCCGGTGCCTCAATCGAGAGCATGCCTTCCGGCCCGCTGGCTGAGGCCAGTGCAGCCTGCTCCCTGATATGCCAGTCCGCCTGTGCCGCCAGCGTACGCAGGGCAGTCACACCATGATTAAAGAGGCGACGGGTGAGCTCGCTGTCTTTAATCGGGCCTGGCGCTACCACGGTAAAGGAGACCAGTGGAATGGGATGGCGAGCCAGCCAGACGTGTTGCCGTGCTTGTCGCTCATCCCGGCTGACGAGCAGCTCGGGAATTGAAACCGCGTGGCGGGTGGCAAGTTCAGGGAGCAGGTGCATGGCTTATTCCTTCACCTGATGAACAACATCGATCACCGAACCGTCGCGATAGCGCACCACGGCAATCACACGGTCGGTGAATTCGATGGGACGTGGTTCGCCAGTGAGCTGTTGCGCCCGTTCACGCAGCCACTCGATGGAGACCACCTTCATCCCGGCTTCTTTCAGGCGTTCCGCCAGTTCCGGACGTGCCGGGTTAACCGCAATACCATGATCGGTAACCAGAATATCGACGCTGGAACCCGGCGTGACGCAGGTCAGCACGTTATCCACCAGCGTCGGAATGCGGCCACGCACCAGCGGTGCGACAATGATTGACAGCGCAGCGGCGACGGCGGTATCGCAGTGGCCGCCTGACGCGCCGCGAATGACCCCATCAGAACCGGTCAGCACGTTGACGTTAAACTGGGTGTCGACTTCCAGCGCACTCAGCACGACCACGTCCAGACGGTCAACGGAAGCCCCTTTTGAACCCCAGTTGGCATACTGGTTCGCGCTGATTTCGATGTGATTCGGGTTGCGCGCCAGTGACTCTGCGGCGTTGCGGTCGAAGCTCTGTACGTCCAGCAGTTTGCGAATCAACCCTTTTTCATGCAGATCGACGATGGTGGCAGTGATACCGCCCAGCGCGAAATCTGCACGGATATCGCGGCTGCGCATTTTGTCTTCCAGGAAACGCGTGACCGCCAGTGAGGCGCCGCCGGTACCGGTTTGCAGTGAAAAACCTTCTTTGAAATAGCCGGAGTGGGCGATGACCTCTGCCGCGCTGCGGGCAATCAGCAGTTCGCGCGGGTTGGTGGTCATTCGGGTGGCGTCAGCCCCGATTTTGTCGGCATCGCCGACCTGGTCTATCTGGACGATCAGATCAACCTGATCCTGGGTAATGCTGGCTGGGTTGTGCGGATAAGGCAGCAGTTGTTCCGTCAGTAGCACCACCTGGCTGGCGCTTTCAGCGTCAACGCGGGCATAGCCAAGTGAGCCGCAGCACGCTTTACCGGTATAGCCATTGGCGTTACCGAACGGATCGCAGGATGGGACGCCGAGGAAGGCGACGTCAATGCTGAGCTCGCCGCTCTGTACCAGATGCACGCGGCCGCCGTGGGAGTGAACCTGAACGGGTTCGGCGAGCAGGCCGCGAGAGATCTCTTCTGCCAGCGGTCCGCGCAGACCCGAGGTGTAAATACGGCTAACGACGCCGTTACGGATATGGTCGACCAGCGGCGCGTGGCAATCGCTCAGAGAGCTGGAAGCCAGCGTCAGGTTTTTAAATCCCATGCTGGCGAGGGTTGCCATCACCAGATTGATGGTCAGGTCACCGCCGCGAAACGCATGGTGGAAGGAGATGGTCATGCCATCCTGCAAACCGGAACGGCGGATCGCCTCTTCCAGGCTGGCGCACAGTTTCTGGTCGCGCGGTTTCTGTTCCTGCAGGGCCTGTTTTGCGGCACTGGTATAGGTGGAAAGGTTGCTTTCAGCCTGGCGGCTCCAGGCCGCTACCCGTTCCTGTCGTTGAGACTGTTCGTTTTTCTGGGTCATTGTTTTTGCCTTATTCTTCGCGGATGCCGGAAAGTTCTGCACGGGAGAGCACCAGACGTGCGCGCTCGATCACCGGGCTGTCGACCATCTTGCCGTTCAGGGAGACCACCCCGAGGCCTTCGCGGGCGGCGGCTTCTGCGGCTTCCACGACCAGACGCGCGTGCGTCACTTCTTTTTGCGTCGGGGCATACAGGTTGTGCAGCAGGTCAATCTGGCGTGGGTTGATCAGCGATTTGCCGTCAAAACCCAGCTGTTTGATGTGGGCGGCTTCGTGCAGGAAACCTGCTTCGTTGTTGGCATCGGAATAGACGGTATCGAAGGCCTGAATCCCGGCAGAGCGCGCGGCCTGCAAAATGGAGCAACGGGCAAACAGCAATTCCGTACCTTCTGGCGAACGTTCCGTGCGCAGGTTGCGTACGTAGTCTTCCGCGCCTAGCGCGATCCCGATCAGACGTTCAGAGGCGTGGGCGATTTCCACGGCGCGGGTGATACCTAACGGTGACTCGATGGCGGCCAGCAGACCTGTGCTGCCCGGCTCGCGACCGCAGGCTTTTTCAATGCGCAGAATTTCGCTTTCGATATCGATAACATCCTGAGCGGTATCGGTTTTCGGTAGACGGACCACGTCAGCGCCGCCGCGAACGACGGCTTCCAGATCGTTGATCCCCCATTCAGAATCCAGCGCATTAACGCGCACGATGGTTTCGACGTCGTGATACAGCGGATGCTGCAGCGCGTGGTAGACCAGGCGACGAGCGGTGTCTTTTTCACGCAGCGCGACGGAGTCTTCCAGGTCAAACATCAGGGCATCTGCCGGATAGATAAACGAGTTGCTGACCATTGCGGCATTGGCGCCGGGGACAAACAGCATGCTGCGGCGAGTGCGCGTTTTGCGCTGTTGCAAAGAAGCGGAAATCATTGGCGATCCTCCCAGGGCAGGGCCGGGATGCCGCTGGCGCGCGCCAGTAATGCTTCCAGTCGTGCACGTAAAATGCAGTCCAGTGCGCCTTTATCATCGACATTCAATTGCACGCCGCGCACGTCATACTGCGCGAGAACATTCAGAATGGTGGCGCGAATGGCCTCGCCAAACTGTTTCTCAACGCTGCTGTTGATCTGCAGGTCGATCTCCTGCGTATCGAGAGGGGCGATGCGTATCATCACATCACCGGACTCAAGTGTGCCTGCGACGGCAGCCTGGTTTATTTTCATTTTTCACCTGTTACTAATGCGGGGGTCTTTTGGCGGACTGTCGCGTGAGCGGGTGTGCGCTCAGGCATGCTTTGCAGGTATTGCAAAGTGGCTGAAGGCACCAGCGACGCGATAGCCGTGAGATCTTTTTTCACGAGCAGTTTGCGTACCAGAGAGGCTGAGATCGGCGTCCCCTGGAAACACAGTCGCTCGATTTCCACCAGTTCAATGGGCGGGGCGGGAAGAGTTGGCGTTTCCAGCCAGAAACGCATGTCGTGGTTATACTGGGCGGTTACGCCGCAAAAGGGTTCCGTTCCGACAAAGCGATGGGTGATCCCCAGCGCGGGTGCCAGATACTGACGGAAAATTTTTAAATCGATTTCGGTGTAGCAATGGTTGATGACGCTCTGTTCTTTAATGAAGTAGCACGGGAACGTGGCGCGCGAAATGATGTATTCCGAACCGCGATGGACGGTGAGGTGCGCAATATCTGCGGTGCCTTTGAGTACCAGGTCGAGTCGATCCTCATACGGGAAACGGGAGGTATCTTCTTTCACCAGGAACAGATGAAGCCAGTCGCACTGCGCCGCTGCCTGTTGGATTAAATAGCGGTGCCCATTGGTGAACGGATTGGCATTCATCACGATGCAGCCGATTTTCTTGCCGTCATGACGCAGTTTGCTCAACGACTCCGCGTAGCGTTTCAGACGTGTGGTGCTGTTTTCCATTAGCACCATGATGCCGGGAACGCGGGTCAGCGTTGAAAATCCGCACTGCCGGAACAACGTTTCATACTCAGTTTTGGTATAAATGAAGAGATGCGTGCAGTGCCTTTCGTAGGCGAGATTAATCAATTCTGTCGCCAGCGTGAGCGCTAACCCCTCGCCGCGTACCGATTCGCTAATGGCTACACACTTGATGATATTTCCGGCGATACCGCCGCAGGCGATGAGTTTTTCATCACGGGTCACGGTAATAAAAACTTCAACGGTGGTATCGACGCTCAGATCATTCTCTTTCAGGAATTGCGTGATCGCCGCCATTTTTATATTTTCTGAGCGTTTGACGCGCGTGAACACATTATTACCAAGCATAGTAGATAAGTCCTGAAGATATATTGCTGTTGCCAGTTTTGTGCGTATGTTGTATGAAAAAACTATTTGATAACGTTTTGTTTTCATTCCGGGAAAAAGACGATTTTGCAACTGTCTATTTCTTTTTTTCCCGAATGCATACATCGTAAGGAGTATTTTTGAGGTAAATTTTGATTTATTTCACAAACACTTAGATGGTTTTTATGGGTTTAATGGTTTTAAGTTTTTTAATTATTCTTATCGCAGATTGTGACGTGGAGTTAAGTGACTTAATTGATTTAATGTGGTGAATCTGTAACGATCGTCTTTATTCTCTGTGTATTCGAATAAAACATTTTCATTACATTTGTTGGCGATCTATACCGAATAATGCCCGTTAAGGAACAGTCATGTTGGTTCAAAAAAATAAAAAGCCGTTTTCTTTTTTTCGCCGACTGGCATTTCCGTTGCGCATTTTTCTGCTTATTCTCGTTTTTTCGGTGTTCATTATCGCCGCGCTGGCACAGTATTTTTCCGCCAGTTTTGAGGATTATTTAAGTACGCATGTCCGTGATATGGCGATGAATCAGGCGAAGATTATCGCGGCTAACGATAGCGTCATTGCGGCGGTGAAGGACCGCGATTACAAACGACTGGCTTCGATTGCCGGTAAACTGCAGAGCGACACCGATTTTGACTATGTGGTGATTGGCGATAGCCACTCTATCCGGCTTTATCATCCTAACCCGGAGAAAATTGGCTACCCGATGCAGTTCACCAAGCCGGGCGCGCTGGAGAGGGGAGAAAGCTATTTCATTACCGGGACGGGCTCCATCGGCCTGGCAATGCGGGCAAAAACGCCAATCTTTGATGATGACGGCCACGTTATTGGCGTGGTTTCCATCGGCTATCTGGTTAGCAAAATCGACAGCTGGCGGCTGGACTTTATTCTGCCGATGGCCGGTGTGTTTGTTTTGCTGCTGGGGGTACTGATGCTACTCTCCTGGTTTTTTGCCGCTCATATCCGCCGTCAGATGATGGGGATGGAACCGAAGCAAATTGCCCGGGTGGTTCGACAACAGGAAGCGCTGTTCAGCTCTGTTTATGAAGGACTGATAGCTGTAGATCCAGACGGCTATATTACGGCTATTAACCGCAGTGCAAGAAAGATGCTCGGCCTGCGTTCGCCGGGGCGACAATGGCTGGGTAAACCGATTCACGAGGTGGTGAATCCGTCAGATTTCTTTACCGAGCAAATTGCCGAAAAGCGTGTGGACGCGATGGTCAACTTCAATGGCCTGAGCGTTATTGCCAACCGTGAGGCGATCCGGTCAGGTGATGAGTTGCTGGGGGCGATTATCAGCTTTCGTAGCAAAGATGAAATCGCCACCCTGAACGCGCAACTGACACAGATTAAGCAATATGTGGAGAGTCTGCGAACGTTGCGCCATGAGCATCTAAACTGGATGTCAACGCTCAATGGCCTGCTGCAAATGAAAGAGTACGATCGGGTCAGGGAGATGGTGCAGGGGGAATCGCAGGCGCAACAACAGTTGATTGACAGCCTGCGCGAGGCGTTTGCCGATCGCCAGGTGGCGGGCCTGCTGTTTGGTAAGGTTCAGCGCGCGCGCGAACTGGGTCTCAAAATGACGATCGTTCCCGGCAGTCAGCTCCGGCAGTTGCCGGAAGGGCTGGACAGTACCGAGTTTGCGGCGATTGTCGGGAATCTTCTCGACAACGCGTTTGAAGCCAGTTTGCGTACCGGGCAGGGGAATAAGGTCGTGGAACTGTATCTGAGCGATGAAGGCGATGATGTGGTGATCGAAGTTGCCGACCAGGGATGCGGCGTCCCTGAGGCACTGCGCGAAAAAATATTCGAACAGGGTGTAAGTACCCGTTCCGATGAGCCGGGCGAGCACGGCATCGGACTGTACCTGATTGCAAGTTATGTGGGGCGCTGTGGCGGAACGATTACTCTTGAAGATAACGATCCCTGCGGCACCTTATTCTCTCTTTTTATTCCGAAAGTGAAAAAGAACAATGACGGAACCATTAACCCTGTTAATCGTTGAAGATGAAATGCTGCTTGCCGAGATGCACGCAGAGTACATCCGCCATATTCCCGGTTTTAATCAGATCTGGTTAGCCGGTAATCTGGCGCAGGCGAGAATGATGATTGAACGGTTTAAACCGGGGCTCATTTTGCTGGATAACTACCTTCCGGACGGCAAGGGGATCTCGCTGCTGCATGAGCTGACGGCATCGCATTATCCCGGCGGGGTGGTCTTTACTACCGCGGCCAGCGATATGGAAACGGTGGCCGACGCGGTACGCAGCGGGGCGTTTGATTATCTGATAAAACCTATCGCCTATGAGCGCCTGGGGCAGACGCTCACTCGTTACCAACAGCGCAGACGGATGCTGGCAGAAAACGACAGTGCCAGTCAGCGACAAATTGATGAGATGTTTAATGCCTATGCGCGAGGCGAGCCGAAAGATGAATTGCCCACCGGCATTGATGTGCTAACGTTGAATGCGGTTAAAAAGCTGTTTGCTGATCCTCAGGTACAGCACACCGCCGAAACCGTTGCGCAGGCGCTGACCATCAGCCGTACGACCGCCAGACGCTACCTCGAATACTGCGCCAGTCGGCATTTGATTAATGCGGAAATTGTGCACGGCAAAGTGGGGAGACCGCAGCGTATTTACCACGGTTAATGGCGGCGTATGGCCGGATGAGACACTGTGTGCCATCATCCGGCATGGGTTCTGAATTAGCCTCCCGTTACTGCGGAAGAGGTCCCCGGCACCATCACTTCGGTCGCGATGATAACGATCAACAGTCCGACCATGACCGGTACGGAGGTGCGTTTTACCACTTCAAACGGCGAGATTTTTGCCATCCCGGCCACCGCCACGACCACGCCGGAGACCGGAGAGATCGTACGGCCCAGGTTGGACGCCTGCAGCATTGGAATCGACAGATACGCCGGGTTGATACCCGATGATTGTGCCAGCTTAGGAATCATTTCGACGAAAGCGTAAAACGGCGCGTTACCGGAACCGGTGGTCATTGCTGCCAGCATGGTCAGAATTACCAGTACCAGCATCAGAATGATGCTCGCCGACCCAAACGAGGTGGCGATGGAGATCAGGCTCTGGATGAAGCCAATCGTGCTCAGACCCTGTGCGAAAACGCCCGCCGCAACTAACAGCATCACCACGTTTGCAAACGCATCGGCCATACCGCGATACGCCACTTCCAGACCTGAATACACTTTCTGGGTGTTGAAACCCCGGACGAACTCCAGCACCGCCGCAATAAGCATACAGAGCACCAGAATCGTAATGATGTGCAATTGCGGTCCCCACTTACCATCAAAAATCAGCACCCCGATAATTGGTGTAAACGGCAGAATGGCGTAGAACGCCGGTGCCGTGGTGGTGATTTCATTCACGTCCAGCATTTCGTGGGCAGCATTCTCTTTTTTATCCAGATAACGTTGCCAGAAATAGTGGGCAATCGCCATCCCGATGATTGCCGCAATGGAGATCGGCAGTGTGGTTTTAAAGGCAAAATCGATCAGCGGCATTTCGGCTGCTTTGGCAGCCAGCACCACGTCGCCGGAGGTGGGAGAAAGGATAATTGCGGCAGGGGAAGCACAGATGGCCGCCGCGGCACCGCGGCTAATTCCTACGTTGACCATGATCGGGAAAAGCGTCGCCATCAACAATACGCCGAGTCCGGTGGCGGAAGACACCGCCAGGGACATCAGACAGGCAACAAAATAGGCGGCAATCATCAGCAGATAGGGTGAATTGATATACTGCAAAGGTTTCGATGCCAGTTTTACGACCATATCGTTCGCGCCGATGTGGGTCATATAAGCGGCAAATCCGCAGAGCATCATGATCATCATGCCAAGGTCGCCACCACGGCTCATCAGCAGGATCTTGATGTACTCAACGATATCCGTCGCGGAATAACCCGTCGTGGCTTCGCTGGAAGGCAGCACTTTGTGGCCCATCAGGGCGCTGATAATCAGCAGCACCAGGCCGCCAACAAAGAGCACGCCGGTTGCCGAATACCCTTTAATGATGTAGCGCGCTACACCCACAATAACCACAACTCCAATAAGGAGTTCGATAAATGTCAACATTGTTTCCCCTGTCGCGTAGACACCCAGAAGTGAAATTAAGAAAATGCCAATAAGTTGGTGTGAAAATGTGCCGAATAAGTGCTTGCTACTTGCTGATTAAAATCAACAAACAGAACGATTAACCGTCGGTCAGCGGCTATTTTTTTCTTTGGTGTGATAAAGGTGAAATATTTTATTTTCCAGTTTCCAGGAAAATTCTTGGTTGTTTCTTTTTTGTTTTATTTATGGGGTTCTGTTGTTAATGAACGGCGGTGAAAGAGTGTTTACAACGTGAATGGGTAAAAATCATACAATATCCGACTGATAATTCAGCGATAAATAATGCTACGAAAAATAAGGTTTAATGACGACGTTCAAAATCTTAGAACAATCTGATTCAGGTCAGCGCAGCTGTTGTTAAGGTTTCATTCAAGTTATTTTTGGTATAATAAAGACCGAACTTAAGAATGGTAATAAACGTTGTGAGTACAGCTAAAAAATATTTTTTTCTTTTTTCATTTCTTTTTATTCAGTTAGCGATACTGCCGCGTGCAGTGGCAGAAGAAAAAGGGTGGTTTAATACCTTTACAGACAATGTTGCCGAAACCTGGCAGCAACCTGAGCACTATGATTTGTATATTCCTGCGATAACCTGGCATGCGCGTTTTGCCTATGATAAAGAAAAAACCGATCGCTATAACGAACGTCCGTGGGGCGGTGGTTTTGGTCAGTCGCGCTGGGATGAAAAGGGAAACTGGCACGGCCTTTACATTATGGCTTTCAAAGATTCATGGAATAAATGGGAGCCGATCGGCGGTTATGGCTGGGAGAGTACCTGGCGACCTCTGCCGGATGACAATTTCCATCTGGGATTAGGTTTTACCGCGGGTGTGACGGCGCGCGATAACTGGAACTACATTCCTCTTCCTGTCCTGCTGCCGCTGGCCTCCATCGGTTACGGTCCGGCAACGTTTCAGATGACCTATATCCCCGGTACTTATAACAACGGTAACGTATACTTTGCGTGGATGCGTTTTCAGTTCTGAACCGATTAATGGCAATAAATATTATATAAAACAAAGCGATATAAGCTTATGTCAAAAAATAACGCGACATTTATCACTTTTTGCCAAAGTTCGACTGGACAAAGTGAACCACAATTGGTGTACTGGTACCCGACACAGCATTTGTGTCTATTTTTCATGTAAAGGTAATTTTGATGTCTAAGATTAAAGGTAACGTTAAGTGGTTTAATGAGTCCAAAGGATTCGGTTTCATTACTCCGGAAGATGGCAGCAAAGACGTGTTCGTACACTTCTCTGCAATCCAGACCAATGGTTTTAAAACTCTGGCTGAAGGTCAGCGTGTAGAGTTCGAAATCACTAACGGTGCCAAAGGCCCTTCTGCTGCAAACGTAACTGCTCTGTAAGCTTACGTCAGCAAGATTTCAAAACCCGCTTATTAGCGGGTTTTTTTTGGTTCTTAGTGAGCGCTGGAGGCGGAAAATAGCCAGAACGCTAACGCCGTCATCGCAAATGATCCCAGCAGGTTGACCAACACATTCAGCATTGCCCAGCCCACTCGACCTTCCTGAAGCAAAAAGACCACTTCCGCCGAAAAGGTGGAGAAGGTCGTCAGGCCGCCACAAAAGCCGGTTGTGATCAAGACCTTCCACATTGGATCGATGTTAGTCATTCGACTAAACCATGCCAGTCCCATACCAATGATGAATGCACCCAGTAAATTTGCGGTCAGGGTTCCCATCGGAATCGCCTGATGCATGGGGTTAAACCGCATACTGAGCATCCACCTCGCTACACTTCCTGTGCCACCGCCAATAAAAACCGCTAAAAGAAGTTGTAACACTGCGTAATCCTGCTATTTGGTTGGTATATAAGATAAGTGTAACGCTGAATAATCATCATTGGCGAGCCTGATAAACCTGATCGGAGGAATTATGCTAGTTGCTGCAGGGCAATTTGCCGTCAGTTCTGTGTGGGAAAAGAACGCAGAAACCTGCGTCACGCTCATGTCGCAGGCGGCGGAAAACGGCGCGTCATTGCTGGTTCTGCCTGAGGCATTGCTGGCGCGAGACGATGCGGATCCCGACCTGTCGGTGAAATCCGCCCAGCCTGTGGAGGGCGATTTCCTGAAACAGCTGTTGCAGGAAAGCGCATTGAATACGATGACCACCATTCTCACCGTTCACGTTCCCTCGCGTCCAGGTCGTGCAGTGAACACGCTGGTGGCGCTGCGCGGGGGAAAAATCGTGGCAAGCTACGCCAAGCTACACCTCTATGATGCTTTCTCCATTCAGGAGTCCCGCAATGTTGATGCGGGTAACGTTATCGCACCACTGCTTGACGTGGATGGACTCAGAGTGGGGCTGATGACCTGCTACGATCTGCGCTTTCCCGAATTGTCGATGGCGCTTGCGTTGCAGGGCGCGGAAGTACTGGTGCTACCGGCGGCATGGGTCAGAGGGGCTTTGAAGGAACATCACTGGTCGACGCTGCTGGCTGCCCGCGCGCTCGATACTACCTGCTATATGATTGCCGCAGGGGAGTGTGGTAACAAAAACATCGGGCAGAGCCGTATTATTGATCCCTTTGGGGTGACGATTGCGGCGGCGGCAGACGTCCCGACGCTTGTCATGGCAGAGATCTCCGCTGAGCGGATCCGCCAGGTGCGGGCGCAATTACCGGTATTACGTAACCGCAGATTTGTGCCACCGCAATTATTATGACGTTTTTTTAAACACTGCTTGATTCACCTTGTTACAGATTGCTATTGTGTGCGCGCGTCAAATGACCGTTAATATTCTCAGGTTACTAAGGGCGCGCTACGCCGCCTGTTTTAAGTTAAGAAGGTATCTATGGGTGAGATTAGTATTACCAAACTGCTGGTGGTGGCCGCACTGGTCGTTCTGCTGTTTGGTACCAAGAAGTTACGTACACTGGGTGGAGACCTGGGCACGGCGATTAAGGGCTTCAAGAAAGCGATGAATGATGAAGATGCGGGCGCGAAAAAAGACGCAGATGGCAGCATTCAGGCTGAGAAACTCTCTCATAAAGAGTAATATCCGGATCTAAACGCCTGGCCGTTTTATTCTGATGAGAAAAAACCCGCGATTAAGCGGGTTTTTTATGGGCGAAATGTAAGTATTTATTTCGAAATTACTTCACTTCCATCCCTTTCGCCTGCAGGTCAGCATGGTAAGACGAACGGACGAACGGCCCGCAGGCAGCATGGGTAAAGCCCATCGCCATGGCTTCCGCTTTCATCTCTTCAAATTCGTCCGGACTGACATAGCGCTGAACGGGCAGATGGTGACGGCTCGGCTGCAGATACTGTCCCAGCGTTAGCATGGTCACGCCGTGACGACGCAGATCGCGCATCACTTCAATGATTTCCGCATTCGTCTCACCGAGACCCACCATCAGACCGGATTTGGTCGGGATTTCCGGATGCGCTTCTTTAAAGCGTTCCAGTAATTTGAGCGACCAGTTGTAGTCAGCGCCCGGGCGAACCTGACGATAAATACGTGGCACGTTTTCAAGGTTATGGTTGAAAACGTCCGGCGGAGTGGCGGTCAGAATCTCCAGGGCACGATCCATACGGCCGCGGAAGTCGGGGACCAGCGTTTCAATCTTAATCGTAGGGCTTTTCTCACGAATAGCGGTAATACAATCGGCAAAGTGTTGTGCGCCGCCGTCACGCAGGTCATCACGGTCAACAGAGGTGATAACGACATAGCGCAGGGCCATGTCGGCAATCGTTTGTGCCAGCTTAACCGGTTCATTGGCGTCCGGCGCCACAGGGCGTCCGTGGGCCACATCACAGAACGGGCAGCGACGGGTACAAATGGCGCCGAGGATCATAAACGTGGCGGTACCATGGTTGAAACACTCCGCCAGGTTTGGGCAAGAGGCTTCTTCACAAACAGAATGCAGGCCATTCTTACGCATTGCTGCTTTGATGCCCTGGATACGAGTGGAGTCCGCTGGAAGCTTAATTTTCATCCATTCCGGCTTGCGCAGCAGGGCTTCGCGCTCTGTCGCCACATTTTTGACCGGGATAAGGGCCATCTTATCGGCATCGCGGTATTTAACACCGCGTTCCATCACAATGGGTTTACTCATAGCGTGCGTGTTCCAGTTGCGAATAACGAGGGAAAGCGTTTCAATTCAAGGGAATGTTGTATTTATCAACTATTTTTGAATTCACTACACGCAGTATATCATTTAAACGGGCCTGAAAGCAGCCTGAGGGACCGGCAAAATGTAAAATAGTTGTTGTTTTGTGCCATTTGCCTGACATCAGTTTTGACCTGGTCGCAACATTTCTTTTTCAGAAGGCGTCGCGGATCACTGTGATGACGTTCTCCAGTATCGGATCGCGTAAGCTCAGCTTGTTGTAATGCAGTGAGAAGTCGATTTTCTCATGGTTCAGGGATGGATGGGGGATCCGCTGAAGCGGCCAGCAATGGTTAAACAGCGTGAAGAAGCGCGCGGGCATAATACCTACCAGGTCGCTGTGGGCGATGAGTGATGCCAGCGTGAAAATGTTGTAGCTGCTAAAGCTGATTTGCCGATCGGGGAACAGTTCCTGGATACGTTGGCGCAGGAGCGTGAAGCTTTGTCCTTCGATCATCAGCAGACTATGTTCAGCGTCATCGAGGGCTTCAGGGGGCAGAGCACGCGTCAGGGAAGGATGGTTCTGGCGGCAGACCAGTTCGATTTTGTCAGAAAACAGAACATGGTTCTCTACTGCGCGGTTGCTGTAGATGTGGTTATCAATAATCAAATCGCTCTGAAACTGACTGAGTTGCGTTTCGGCGTCATGGACGGGAATGTTACGCAGATGCAGTTGCGGATGGCTCGTTTTGATGGCGTGATAAATCGTCGGCATCACCAGCGCGCCGATAGACGGTGTGGTCCCGATAGTAATCGTCCGTTGTTTATCGTAGCTGCCGGTAAGATCCAGTGCGCCGAGAATGGATTCAAGCCCCTGGCTAATATACTCATGCAGATGGGTGGCATACGTCGTGGGCGTCACACCCTGGCCTTTTCGAATAAACAGGGGATCGGGAAATATTGTGCGCAGTTTCTGAATGGACTGGCTGATCGCTGAGGGAGTCAGATTGAGAATTTTCGCGGCGTTGACGATTCCTTTATGAACATAAACGGCTTCAAAAATCGTCAGCAGGTTCAGGTCTATATTTCTCAGCGTTCTGAAAATTTGCGGTTTATCTTCGGGTCGATGTTCGTAGAAATGTCCTTTCGGCTTACTATTTTCACTCACGTTCTAACTCCAATTTAATTCACATTATAAATAATAGTGATGCTTGTATTTGTTGTAAGCATGCGTTTTGCACCACTATTGTTCATCTCGCGGTATCGATAACCTTTTTATGGCAATGGATTGAAGGTTTAACGTTCGTATAAAGAAAAATCCTACGTCGTTTTTTATGACGGAGTAAACTCGTTAAAAATTCAAGCTAAGACAGACAGAAAATATAGAAACCAGGAGGCGTTGTAAAGCATTTGAACCGGAAGGATGACAATGGCCCGTGATTTTTTGAGCCATTGCATTCAATAAGTTAAGCGGGAATATATTCGTAAGGGGGATTATTTAGCAGTGCTAAAATATTGGCTAATAATCGTGGTTGGATATTATCTGTCGTGGCCTGGTTATCCCATTGAGATATTTTTGCCATTTCCATTCCGGCATAGCCGCAGGGATTAATTCGTAAGAAAGGCGAGAGATCCATATTAACGTTTAATGCCAGTCCATGGAATGAGCAACCGCGACGAATACGCAAACCGAGGGAGCATATTTTCTTTTCACCGACATAAACGCCAGGGGCATCTGCACGCGGATGAGCGTCAATATCCAGCTCAGCCAAAGTATTTACGACAGTCTGCTCCAGCAACGTGACCAATTCCCGTACGCCCAGTTTACGTCGCTTCAGGTTCAACAGAACGTACATGATCTGCTGGCCAGGTCCATGGTAAGTCACCTGCCCACCGCGATCGCTTTGAATGACCGGAATATCACCGGGCATTAAAACATGTTCCGCTTTCCCTGCCTGACCCTGGGTGAAAACCGGATAGTGCTCAACCAGCCAGATTTCATCGGGAGTCTGTTCATCGCGGGTGTTGGTAAAGTCGTGCATGGCCTGGGAGACGGGTTCGTAGGGTTGAAGACCGAGCTGGCGGACCAGTATTTTATCCTGAGACAAAACAGCATCTCCGTAGAGAAGTAATCAATGGGGGAGGGAAGTATATCACAGAGAAGAGGAGGCGAGGTGGGCACCCGAACATGGTCGGGGCCCGAACCTGTATTACAGAACCATACGGACGATTTCGATGTTACCGAGCTCTTCGTACAGCGTTTCAACCTGCTCAATATGGGTCGCGTTGATGGTAATCGAGACCGAGTGGTAATTGCCTTTGCTGCTGGGTTTTACCGTCGGGGAGTAATCACCTGGCGCATGGCGCTGTACCACTTCAACCACCTGTTCAACCAGCTCAGGTAACGCCTGTCCCATAACTTTGTAAGTAAAAGGAGTAGGGAATTCAAGCAGTTCGTTAAGTTTGGTTTTCATGTCAGCTCCGGCGTAACGTAAATAAATAACAACTCCCGCCAGAGGGCGGGAGTTTTACTGATGCTTAGTATATGGGGATGGAAATCACACTTTCAAGTGTTCAATTTTTAACCAAACCAGTGATGGAACATTAACTTAATGTAATCAATGATTTTGCTGAAGAAGTTACCTTCCGGGATTTCCTGCAGCACAACCAGAGGGCGCTGCTCAATGGTTTTACCGTCAAGCTGGAAGTTAATTGTACCGACCACCTGATTTTTCTGCAGCGGTGCATGCAGCTCCGCGCTGTTCAGTACATAGCTGGCTTTCAGGTCTTTCATACGGCCACGCGGAATGGTCAGATACACATCTTTATCAACCCCTAAGGAGGCGCGATCGGTATCACCAAACCAGGACGGTTCAGACGCGAACTCTTTGCCTGCTTTCAGCGGGTTAACCGTTTCGAAGAAACGGAAACCCCAGGTCAGCAGCTTTTTACTTTCTGTTTCACGCCCTTTATAGGTGCGCCCGCCCATGACTGCGGAGATCAAACGCATCTGACCTTCGGTCGCCGAGGCCACCAGGTTGTAGCCTGCTTTATCGGTATGACCGGTCTTGATGCCATCGACTTTCAGGCTGTTGTCCCACAGCAAACCGTTACGGTTCAACTGACGGATGCCGTTAAAGGTGAACTCTTTTTCTTTGTAGACGGAGTATTCGTTAGGAACGTCACGGATTAGCGCCTGGCCAATCAGCGCCATATCACGGGCGGAGCTGTACTGACCGTCGGCATCCAGACCGTGAACCGTCTGGAAATGGGTGTTTTTCAGACCCAGCGCGTTCACATAGCTGTTCATCAGACCGACAAACGCATCCTGACTACCAGCCGCAAAGTCAGCCATCGCGACGCAGGCGTCGTTACCAGACTGCAGGTTAATCCCGCGAATCAGCTGCGATACCGGAACCTGCATGCCCGGCTTCAGGAACATCAGCGATGAGCCTTTAAAGACCGGGTTACCCGTGGCCCAGGCGTCGTTACCGATAGTGACCAGATCCGTTTCTTTAAACTTGCCTGCTTTCATTGCCTGACCGATAACGTAACTGGTCATCATTTTGGTCAGACTGGCCGGGTCGCGACGCGTATCGGCGTTTTGTTCCGCCAGCACTTTACCGGAGTTATAGTCAATGAGGATGTAGGACTCCGCGTCGATCTGCGGAACACCCGGGATCATGGTTTTGATATTCAGGTCATCGGCATGCGCGCCTGAAATAGCGGCTGTACAGAGAGCCGTGGTGAGCGCCATGCGCTGCAGGAAACGAGCGGAAAAAGTGGTCTTCATGGTCTGAACTACGACGTCCGTGATGGAATTAAAAAAAGTGCCCTACTATAGCAAATGCAATACCGGCAGGCATCTGACTTTCCACATGACTTTGTTAACGTTGTTAACGTCATTTACAGAAATTGACACTTCAGATGCCCTTGTTACGTTACTGTGCGCCGGTAATGAAGGACTGTAATTGGGCTTCAGATTGTAAGCGCTGCTGCAGCGCACTGGCCTGGGCTTTACTGGCGAACGGCCCGAGCTGAATACGCCACACGGCGCCGTTCTGCGTGACGCGTCCCGGTACGCCAAACTGCTGGCCTAAGCGCTGCTGATACTGTTGGGCACGCCCCTGATCGCTTACCGCACCAACCTGCACTACATAACTGCCGCTGGCGGAAGCGGCGGCAGGCGCAGTCGTCGCGGCGGGTGTTGCTGCCGGTGCACTGACTGGTGCGCTAACGGGAGCCGCAGCCGTGGGCTGTGGCGCTGGCGTCGGTTCACTGCCTTCCAGTACGCCGGCAGCCAGGGTCGTTGGGGCGCCGAGGAATCCACTACTCTGCACCGGTGCGCCGGCATTATCTTCACTTTGCAGCGTGGAATTGCTGATGGCGCGAACGTCCCCCTGAGGCTGCATCGCTTCCGGTGCGGAGGAGACGCTGCCCATGCCGCCGCTCAGATCCGGACGTGAGGGCAGGGCATAAGTCTGTTTGGCCACCGTGGTACAGGCCATACCCGGACCAGACAATGAACCATCCTGCGCGACAATAATCGGGTCGATACGCACTTTGGTGTTATTGGAGGTGTTCAGACGGTCGGCGGCGGCGCGCGACAGTGAAATCACGCGATCGTTGCCATAGGGACCGCGATCGTTAATGCGCACCACGATCATCCGTCCATTGGCGAGGTTAGTGATCCGCGCATAGCTCGGGATCGGTAACGTCGGATGCGCCGCGGTGAGCTGCATAGGATCGAACGCTTCGCCTGAGGCGGTCAGATTGCTGCCGGGTTCGGCATCGTAAATCGCCGCGAACCCTGCCTGACTAAAGCGCGAGGCATCCTGCACTATCTTGTAGCTCTTACCGTCTCGCTGGTAATCCTGATTAGCGGTCGGGTTGAGCGGTTCAAAACGCGGATCGGCTCCGCTGATTTCAACGACGGGCCCATTACATACCGCCGGCTGCGGCGCGACGGTGTTCTGTTGCTGACCATCATCACTCGTACATGCCGCGAGCAGCATAATTCCTGCTACGACGCAGACTCCAGGCAACTGCTTACGCATTGCGCACCCCTTACACGCTTTTCGATAACATTTTTCTGTGGGTGTGGATTGACATGACAATCCCGAACCCGGCCATCAACACGATCAGTGCTGAGCCTCCGTAACTGACCAACGGAAGCGGAACGCCTACAACAGGCAGAATCCCACTCACCATACCAATATTAACGAAGACATAAACGAATAAAATCAACATTAAGCCACCGGCCATCACGCGACCAAAGGTGGTTTGCGCGTGGGCGGCAATCCACAGGCCACGCATAATCAGCAGTATATACAGCGCCAGCAGGATCAGTATCCCAATCAGGCCGAGCTCTTCCGCCAGGACGGCGAAGATAAAGTCAGTGTGGCGTTCGGGCAAAAATTCCAGTTGCGACTGGGTACCGTGTAACCATCCCTTACCGCTCAGACCGCCGGAACCAATTGCAATTTTAGACTGAATGATGTGATAACCGGCGCCCAACGGGTCGGTTTCCGGGTCAAGTAACATCATCACACGCTGACGCTGATAATCGTGCATCAGGAAGAACCACAGGATCGGGATGAACGCCGCGACCAGCAGCACGGCGACGCCAATTAAACGCCAGCTCAGGCCCGAGAGGAACAGCACGAACAGCCCGGAAAGCGCGACCAGAATCGAGGTTCCGAGGTCGGGCTGCGCCGCCACCAGCAGCGTCGGCATAAAAATCAGCACCAGCGCGATGGCCGTGTTCTTCAGGGACGGCGGACAGACGTCGCGGTTGATAAAGCGTGCGACCATCAGAGGTACCGCGATTTTGGCGATTTCAGAAGGCTGAAAACGCACGATGCCGAGATCCAGCCAGCGCTGCGCGCCTTTGGAGATCGCCCCGAAGGCATCGACCGCCACCAGCAAAATAATACAGAAAATATAGAGATACGGCGCCCAGCCTTCATAGACGCGCGGCGGGATCTGCGCCATGACCACCATGATCACCAGACCCATTGCAATCTGACCGACTTTACGCTCCATCATGCCAATATCCTGGCCGCTGGCGCTCCAGATAACCAGTGAGCTGTAAACCAGCAGCGCCAGCAAAATCAGTAACATGGTGGGATCAATATGGATTTTATCCCAGAATGTTTTTTTGTTCGGATTATCCGTCATGGTTATTGATCCTCCGCCGCTGCAACCGCCGGGTTTTCCGCTGGCAGATCGGTGTTGTTATCGCCCAACATGATGTGGTCAAGAATCTGACGCATAATGGTCCCCACCGCCGGGCCCGCCCCCCCGTTTTCCAGGATGATGGCAACGGCCACCTGCGGGTTGTTATACGGTGCAAATGCGGTCATCAGTTTATGGTCACGCAGACGCTCGGCAATTTTATGCGCGTTATAGGTTTCGTTGGCTTTCAGGCCAAAGACCTGTGCGGTACCGGATTTAGCGGCAATTTTATATGGCGCGCTGGCAAAATATTTATGCGCGGTCCCGTTGCCACGGTTGGCGACGCCATACATGCCGTCTTTCGCCAGTTCCCAGTAGCCAGAGTGAATATCGCCGACCGGTGGTTCCTGCGGTTGTACCCAGGGAACTTTCTTGCCGTTTTCTGCGGTACTCATCAGCAGATGAGGTACCTTCACGACGCCATCGTTAATCAAAATCATCAGCGCCTTACTCATCTGAATCGGCGTTGCCGTCCAGTAGCCCTGACCGATGCCGACCGGAATGGTATCGCCCTGATACCAGGGTTTTTTAAAGCGTTTGAGCTTCCATTCGCGGGTAGGCATGTTGCCGGAACGCTCTTCCGCCAGGTCGATACCGGTATAGTGACCGTAACCGAATTTGCCCATCCACTCGGAGAGGCGGTCGATCCCCATGTCATAAGCGACCTGATAGAAGAAGGTATCGGCAGATTCTTCCAGCGACTTGGTGATGTTCAGGTGTCCGTGGCCCCATTTCTTCCAGTCACGGTAGCGTTTTTCTGAGCCGGGTAACTGCCACCAGCCTGGGTCAAACAGGCTGGTATTGCGGGTGATGACCCCGGCGCTTAATGCAGATACGGCGACATACGGTTTCACCGTCGACGCAGGTGGATAAACCCCCTGCGTTGCGCGGTTGACCAACGGCGTGTTTGGATCGTTAAGCAAACCGGAATAGTCTTTACTGGAGATACCGTCGACGAACAGGTTCGGGTCGTAGCTGGGCATTGAAACCAGCGCCAGCACGCCGCCGGTGCGCGGGTCGGTGACCACCACGGCAGCGCGGCTACCGGCAAGCAGCGTCTCGATATACTGCTGCAGTTTGAGATCCAGCGTCAGGTAGATGTCGTGTCCGGCCTGCGGTGGAACTTCTTTGAGCTGGCGGATGACGCGGCCACGGTTGTTGACTTCGACTTCCTCGTAACCGGTTTGACCGTGCAGCACATCTTCGTAGTAGCGCTCAATCCCCAGTTTTCCGATGTCATGCGTCGCGGCGTAGTTAGCCAGTTTGCCGTCTTTATCCAGTCGCTCAACGTCTTTATCGTTAATCTTCGACACGTAGCCAATGACATGGGTAAGCGCAGAACCGTACGGATAGAAGCGGCGCTTATAACCTTTTACTTCCACACCCGGGAAGCGGTACTGGTTCACGGCAAAACGCGCAACCTGCACTTCGGTGAGGTTGGTTTTGACGGGAATAGAGGTAAAGCGGTGGGAACGTGCGCGCTCTTTCTTGAAGGCGGCAATATCATCATCGGTCAGGTCAACGACGCTACGTAGGGCATCCAGCGTTTGCTGCACGTTATCGACCTTCTCGGGCATCATTTCGATCTGGTAAATGGTGCGGTTCAGAGCGAGTGGAATACCGTTACGGTCATAGATAATGCCGCGACTGGGGGCGATGGGCACCAGCTTAATCCGGTTTTCATTCGAGCGAGTCTGGTAATCGGTAAAACGGACAATCTGCAGATTATACAGGTTGGCGATAAGCACGCCGGTGAGCAGTAAAATACCCAAAAAAGCGACCAGCGCCCGACGCACAAATAGCGCGGACTCAGCCGTATAGTCGCGAAAAGAATTCTGTAATTTCATCCGCTGCTTAGTCTACTCAAGCTCAGTGATCACTCACGGTGATAAGGGTGATTAGTGGTAATGCTCCACGCCCGATACAGGCTCTCTGCCACCAGCACCCGGACAAGCGGATGAGGAAGGGTTAGCGCAGAGAGCGACCAACTTTGTTCTGCCGCGGCTTTGCAGGCAGGAGATAATCCCTCCGGTCCGCCGATTAACAGGCTGACATCACGACCGTCCAGCTTCCAGCGTTCCAGTTCGGTCGCCAGTTGCGGCGTGTCCCAGGGTTTACCGGGAATATCCAGGGTGACGATGCGGTTTTTGCCAGCGGCAGCCAGCATCTGTTCACCCTCTTTGTCGAGAATACGCTTGATATCCGCGTTCTTGCCGCGTTTGCCGGCCGGAATTTCGATCAGCTCAAAAGGCATGTCTTTGGGAAAACGCCGCAGGTACTCGGTAAAACCGGTTTGTACCCAGTCGGGCATTTTCGTGCCTACCGCGACAAGTTGAAGCTTCACGCATTAACTCCAGAGTTTTTCCAGCTCATACAGGCGACGGCTCTCTTCCTGCATCACGTGGACAATCACTTCACCCAGGTCAACGACAATCCAGTCGGCGACGCTCTCACCTTCCACGCCCAGCGGCAGCATTCCCGCCGCACGCGATTCCTGAACGACGTGGTCAGCAATAGACATGACGTGACGGCTGGACGTACCGGTACAGATGATCATGCAGTCGGTGATACTGGATTTGCCCTGAACGTCTAAGGCGATGATGTCCTGACCTTTAAGGTCATCAATTTTGTCGATAACAAAATCCTGGAGTGCTTTACCCTGCAAGTTTTCCCCCTGGGTGCATGAATGAGTATTAATAAGCCTGTCAGTATACCTGAACCCACAGTCTTTTCGGGACAAATGTCACCGGGCGGCTTTTGAAAGTGGGCTATCATCCCACCCCATGCAACAGAATGCATCGCCATTTTTGTAAAACAATTTCTGCAAAACGCTGAAGGGTGGGAAAAGTCTGGCAGCGGAGAATAGCAGCCTGTCCGGGGGTGTCAATGGGCTGAGCGTTGCTGGCGGTAAAAAACAGATATTTTACTCGTCGGGCGTCCATATCGCTCTGCTGTTGAGAACCCGAAGCGTGGCAAAATCGCCAGTAAAATCAATGGCACTCCAGCAGCCTTGCTCAACGCGAAAATGCCACATCGCCGCGGCGGGCATAGCAAGCAGTCGGGCGATCAACAGGCTGAGAACACCCTGATGGCTGACTATCAGCACATGATCATGGTGCCGATAGTCGGCAAGGAGCGACATTGCCTGCTCAACGCGCCGGGCGAAGGTCTGAAATCCTTCCCCATTGGTGGGAACCGCATTTTGCCAGTCGTTGCACCAGGCCGCATAGTTCTCGGCATCTTCGCGGGCCAGATCCTGGTGATGACGCATCTCCCAGTCGCCAAAGAACATCTCATTGAGCTCAGGCTTCACCTGCAGCGGCAGTTCACGTCCCTGAAGCACTAAGCGCGCCGTGTGCTGCGCACGCTCTAGCTCGCTACACAGCACCTGCTCAAAGGGAACCTGGCGAAGCAGTGTATTCAGCGTTTGCGCCTGCGCGACGCCGCGCCCGGTCAACGGTGTGGGGGCATGACCGCTGTACAATCCCGCCACATTAGCCTCGGTTTCACCATGACGAACTAACCAGAGTCGCATTTTCCCCTCGTGATACGTATTCGCGCAAAACATGATATTCGCCCTGAACGCGCGCGCTAATTTCTCTAAAATAGCCTCTTTTGCCAGGAGCGGCACGATGTCTCTATTCAAAAGCGCCCACGGCGGTAACACCCGTGAGGCGGCTGAGTTCCTCGGGATCTCGCCCGAGAAGTTGCTGGATTTTAGCGCGAATATTAATCCTCTGGGTATGCCTGAAACGGTAAAACGCGCCATTGTCGACAATTTACACCTTGCCGAGCGCTATCCTGACGTCGATTACCATCACCTGCATCAGGCGCTGGCCCGACATCATCAGGTGCCAGTCGAATGGATCCTCGCCGGAAACGGTGAGACCGAGTCGATCTTTACCCTGGTGGACGGTTTGAAACCGCGGCGAGCGATGATCGTCGCGCCGGGATTTGCCGAATACCGCCGCGCGTTGCAGTGGGGCGAATGCGTCATTGATACGTTCATGCTGCGTGAAGAGGATGGCTGGCAACTGACCGGGGCGATTCTCGATGCGTTAACAGTAGAACTGGACTGTCTGTTTTTGTGCACGCCTAACAATCCCACCGGATTACTGCCGGAGCGGGCGTTACTCGAGGCGATTGCCGGGCGCTGTCAGGCGCTGAATATAGCGCTGATTCTTGATGAAGCATTTATCGATTTTATCGCTGACGAAGCGGGATTTATTCCGCTGTTAAAGGATAACCCACATATCTGGGTTCTGCGTTCACTGACCAAATTCTATGCCATCCCGGGACTGCGGCTGGGGTATCTCATTAACAGCGATGTGCAGGCGGTCGCGGCGATGAGGGCGCGCCAGATGCCGTGGTCGATCAATGCTTTTGCCGCACTGGCAGGGGAACAGGTTCTGGAGGATACCGCATATCAACAGGCGACATGGCAGTGGCTGCGGGAAGAGGGCGGACGTTTTTATCACCAGCTGTGTGCGTTGCCGGGACTGACGGTGTATCCCGGCCAGGCGAATTATCTTCTGCTGCGCTGCAAAACCGATCTTCAGCGCGCTTTGCTGGCGCGACATATTCTGATCCGCAGTTGCGCCAATTACCCAGGTCTTGATGGACGCTATTTCCGTGTGGCAATTCGCAGTCAGGAAGAGAACAACCGCCTGCTGACGGCGTTAACCGACGTACTTAGCGATACAGCCCGTGCTCATTGATATACTCCAGCACCGCGTGCGGCATCAGGTCATCACACGGTTCGCCGTTTTCCAGCCGCTCGCGGATGATCGTGGCGGAAATATTGAACCACGGCGTCTCGGCGAGATAGATTTTCCCTGCCGGTAGCAGGTGCAGATCGTCCGGCGTATTCGTCAGATGTTGATCCAGCCAATGCTGATGCTGTTCCTGCGCCATTTCAAGCGGATAGCCCGGACGGCGGCAGACAATAAGATGGGTATTGTCGAGAATGGTTTCGTAGTCATGCCAGGTCGGGAAGGTCAGCAACGAGTCCTGGCCAATGATAAACGCCAGCGGGGCATCCGGGCCTTGCTCTTCACGCCAGGCCTTCAGCGTTTGCGCCGTATAGGAAGGAGTGTCGTGCTTCAGTTCACGCTCATCGAGGATAAACAACGGCTTGTCGGCAATCGCCAGTTCAAGCATGGTTTTCCGCTGTGCGCTGGTAGCTTCCGGCTGCGGGCGATGAGGGGGAACATTGTTAGGCATCACGATGACCCGTGACAGGCCAATCAGATTGGCCAGCGTTTCCACGGGTTTGAGGTGACCATAGTGCACCGGATCAAAGGTGCCGCCAAAGAGAGCCTGTAACGATTTCATATCAGCCATCAATAAAAACTTCAGCCAGCGCTTTGTGGCAAATCAGCAGTGAGAGCCCTTCAAGCTCCGCCCAAACTGACTGGCCATAGTCCTGCTTCAGCGTGATTTCCGTACGTGTCAGTAACTGGACCGCCTGACGTAACTGTGTCGGACTCAGTCGGTTCAGCGCGTCGCCGATCATGCCCCGACGGTTTTGCCAGACGCGATGCTTATCAAAAAGCGTACGTAGCGGGGTATGGGCCGACTGGCGTTTCAGCGTTACCAGCAACAACAGTTCACGTTGCAGGGTACGCAGCAAAATAACCGGTTCGCTGCCTTCCAGACGTAACTGCTGAAGAATGTGCAGTGCGCGCTTACTTTTGCCCATGACCAACGCATCCACCCAATGGAATGGGGTGAAGTGGGCGGCATCATTAACGGCCTGTTCGACGCGAGGCAGGGTGAGCTTACCGTCGGGCCACAACAAGGACAAACGTTCCAGCGCCTGCGCCAGTGCCAGCAGATTACCTTCATAGCAATAGCACAACAGTTGATTCGCCGCGTCGTCCAGTTGCAGATTATTTTGCTTTGCGCGCGCCGCCACCCAACGGGGGAGTTGCGCCTGCTCCGGCGTCTGACAACTGACCTGTACGGCCCGGTCGGCCAGCGCGCTAAACCAGGCGGCGTTTTCCTGCGCTTTTGTGAGCTTGTTTCCGCGCACGATCAGCAGCAGATCGTCATGCAGCAGTTGAACCAACGTTGCCAGTTGTTCATTCATCGCGGCATTCGGACCATTTTCGGGCAGCAACAACAATAGCGTCTGACGGCTGGCGAACAGACTCATCGCCTGGCATTGCGAGAACAAGGCGTTCCAGTCAGTGTTGTTGTCGAGAGTAAACGTGTGGTGTTCGTCGAACCCCTGAGTTGCCGCAACCTGACGGATGGCATCCTGGCTTTCCTGCAACAGCAGCGGGTCGTTTCCGAGTAGCAGATACGCCGCGCGCAACCCTTCAGAGAGTTGCGCGCGGAGTTGTTCAGGGTACAACCGAATCATCAGTTACCCAGCGTGCTGGAGACACGCGTTGAAGAGGAAGCGGGAGCCGCTTCTGTATCGTCAACGGCAACCTCTTCTTGCGATGAGAGACGATCCGCAGCATGTACGCTTGGCAGCTTACGAATCAGTTGTTCCGCCGCTCTGTCGTACATTTCTTTGATGATCATATCCTGCTCGTTATCCTTCGCCAGCGCCATCTGCGGGTTGTCGAAGAACGAACGGAATACCCGGACGCTGATAGGATAAATATCGTGACCCGGAATCAATACTGACGCATTGACCGTCATAATCATCTGGTATTCCGCTGTCTGCCCATTCTGGAAGACAGAGGCGGTATCTTTCGAAATGCTGACCCGGCCCAGACGCAGAGACGGTACGTCTTTACGCAGCGTACTCTTATCCAGTAGCTCAATGTCGTTCAGACGCAGTTGGTTACGCACCGCACGGCTTAACGGACCATTCGGATCCCCCGTGTCCAGAATCATGGTTTTCATGGTGTCCGGAACCTGCGTGGTATTGCGCAGGTGCCAGCCACATCCGGCGGTGGTTAACACCGCCAGAGATAACAACAATGTTGCCAGATATCGCACGCTTCCTCCCGCGCTTAGCCAACGACCAGATTGAGGAGTTTACCCGGTACGTAAATCACTTTACGCACGGTAACGCCATCAAGATATTTAGCGACCAGATGTTCCTGGCCCGCACGTTCACGAACCTGCTCTTCTGTCGCATTCACCGGAACGGTGATTTTACCACGCACCTTGCCGTTAACCTGGACCACGACCAACGTGGAGTCTTCGACCATTGCGGCGTCGTCCGCGACCGGCCACGGCGCGTTGTCGATGTCGCCTTCACCTTTCAGCGCCTGCCACAGCGTAAAGCAGACGTGTGGGGTGAACGGGTTAAGCATTCGTACTACCGCCAGCAGCGCTTCCTGCATCAGCGCACGATCCTGCTCGTCATCCTGCGGGGCTTTCGCCAGCTTGTTCATCAGCTCCATCACGGCGGCGATCGCGGTGTTGAAAGTCTGACGGCGGCCGATATCATCGGTCACTTTGGCGATCGTTTTGTGTACATCGCGACGCAGCGCTTTCTGATCTTCCGTCAGCGCGTCAACGTTCAGCGGCGCAACATCGCCACGGGAAGTGTGTTCGTACACCAGTTTCCAGACACGTTTCAGGAAGCGGTTAGCGCCTTCCACGCCGGACTCCTGCCATTCCAGCGTCATATCAGCCGGAGAGGCGAACATCATAAACAGACGCACGGTATCCGCGCCGTAACGCTCAACCATCACCTGCGGGTCGATACCGTTGTTTTTCGACTTGGACATTTTGCTCATGCCGGTATACACCAGCTCATGGCCCGCCGCATCTTTCGCCTTCACGATGCGGCCTTTCTCGTCGCGCTCAACGATCGCGTCCACCGGGGAAACCCAGTTACGCTCGCCGTTTTCGCCCACATAGTAGAACGCATCCGCCAGTACCATCCCCTGACACAGCAGCTGTTTTGCCGGCTCGTCAGAGTTCACCATGCCGGCATCGCGCATCAGTTTGTGGAAGAAGCGGAAGTAGAGCAGGTGCATGATGGCGTGTTCGATACCGCCAATGTAAATATCGACCGGCAGCCAGTAGTTTGCCGCGTTGGAATCCAGCATCCCTTCCTGATACTGCGGGCAGGTATAACGCGCATAGTACCAGGATGACTCCATAAAGGTGTCGAAAGTGTCGGTTTCGCGCAGCGCAGGCTGGCCGTTAACCGTGGTTTTCGCCCACTCAGGATCGGCTTTGATCGGACTGGTGATGCCGTCCATCACGACATCTTCCGGCAGGATCACCGGCAGTTGATCTTCCGGCGTTGGCAGTACGGTGCCGTCTTCCAGCGTGACCATCGGGATCGGTGCGCCCCAGTAACGCTGACGGGAGACGCCCCAGTCGCGCAGACGGTAGTTGATCTTACGCTCGCCCACGCCTTTGGCGGCCAGCTTATCGGCAATGGCATTGAAGGCCGCGTCGAAGGCCAGACCGTCAAATTCACCAGAGTTAAACAGGACGCCTTTATCGGTCATCGCCTGTTCGGAAAGATCCGGCTCAGAACCATCGGCTGCCAGGATAACCGGCTTAATGGTTAAGCCATATTTGGTGGCAAATTCGTAGTCGCGCTGATCGTGACCCGGTACAGCCATGACTGCGCCGGTGCCGTATTCCATCAGCACAAAGTTAGCCGCCCAGACCGGGATCGCTTCGCCGGTCAGCGGGTGAACCGCTTTGAAGCCGGTATCGACGCCTTTTTTCTCCATGGTCGCCATGTCGGCTTCGGCCACTTTGGTGTTACGGCATTCGTCGATAAAGGCTGCCAGTTCAGGGTTGTTCTCTGCCGCTTTCTGCGCCAGCGGGTGACCGGCGGCAACCGCCAGGTAGGTGGCGCCCATAAAGGTATCCGGGCGGGTCGTGTAAACGGTCAGCGTGTTATCATAATCGTTCACGTTGAAGGTGATTTCCACGCCTTCAGAACGACCAATCCAGTTGCGCTGCATCGTTTTCACGGTGTCAGGCCAGTGATCCAGTTTATCGAGATCGTTGAGCAGTTCATCGGCATAGGCGGTGATTTTAATAAACCACTGCGGGATCTCTTTACGCTCAACTTTGGTGTCGCAGCGCCAGCAGCAGCCGTCGATAACCTGTTCGTTCGCCAGTACGGTCTGATCGTTCGGGCACCAGTTGACCGCGGAGGTCTTCTTGTAAACCAGACCTTTTTTGTACAGTTCGGTGAAGAATTTCTGCTCCCAGCGGTAATATTCCGGGGTACAGGTCGCCAGCTCACGGCTCCAGTCATAGCCAAAGCCCAGCATTTTGAGCTGGTTCTTCATGTAGGCAATATTGTCGTAGGTCCACGGTGCCGGCGCGGTGTTGTTTTTCACCGCTGCGCCTTCCGCAGGCAGGCCGAATGCGTCCCAGCCGATAGGCTGCAGCACGTTTTTGCCCAGCATGCGCTGATAACGGGCGATCACATCACCGATGGTGTAGTTACGTACGTGGCCCATGTGTAGTCGACCAGAAGGATAGGGAAGCATAGACAGGCAGTAATACTTCTCTTTGCTCTCGTCTTCGGTAACTTCAAATGTGCGCTTCTCATCCCAGTGAAGCTGTACTTTGGATTCTATCTCTTCCGGGCGGTATTGCTCTTGCATGGCAGCCAGTGGTCCTGTTTTCAATACAGCTACAAACGTAGCTTTCGATGTGGTGTTTCAGATCCGCATAGCATAGCCCAAACGCCCGCGTCAAAACAGCCTTTCGCGCATTCAGGTTCGAATTCACGCAACGGTAATCCTTGCACGAATTTACACACTCTGTGGGCAGTCTTGCAAAGCGCGACCCAAATAACGTCTATTATTATAGACAGTTAACGACCCAGGAGGCGAAACGATGAACAAGGTTGCTCAATACTACCGTGAACTGGTGGCGTCATTAAGTGAACGTCTGCGCAATGGCGAGCGTGATATCGATGCGCTGGTGGAACAGGCGCGGCAGCAGGTTTTGCAGGCCGGGGAGTTAACGCGAACCGAAGTGGACGAACTGACGCGCGCCGTCAGACGCGACCTGGAAGAGTTTGCCATCAGCTATGAGGAGAGTCTGGAAGAGGAGTCCGACAGCGTTTTTATGCGGGTGATTAAAGAGAGCCTGTGGCAAGAACTGGCGGATATCACCGACAAAACGCAGCTCGAATGGCGCGAAGTTTTTCAGGACCTGAGTCATCATGGGGTATATCACAGCGGCGAAGTAGTGGGGTTGGGCAATCTGGTCTGTGAGAAGTGCCATTTTCACCTGGCGGTGTATACACCGGAGGTGTTGCCATTGTGTCCGAAATGCGGCCACGACCAGTTCCAGCGCCGACCGTTTGAGCCGTAACATAGCCGATGGCGATGCTGACGCATCTTATCAGGCCTACGATGACTTACTATGTAGGCCGGATAAGCGTTAGCGCCCTCCGGCATTGATCACGCGTAAAACTTCAGCCGTTCCGCCAGCAGGTCTACAAACCCTTCACGATCCACATCCACCATTACGGTGGCATTCGGCTTATTGCCCGTCAGGAAGTAATAGTCCACCACGGTCATCCCCTGGGTGTATTTCCCCTGCGTTTCCACGCCAACCCAGCGTTCAACGGTGGTAAACAGTTCGGGTTTCAACAGCCAGGCGATGGTGCACGGATCGTGCAGCGGCGCGCCGGTAAATCCCCATTTCTCGTCTTTATGATACTCGAGGAAGAAGTCGAGTAATTCAGCAACGATCGTGGACACCGGGTTACCTATGGCACGGAAGCGTTCGGTATCTTCGACATGAATTTGCGCTTTATGCGTGACGTCCAGACCGGCCATCACCACCGGAATCCCCGACTGGAAGACAATTTCTGCGGCTTCAGGGTCGACATAGATATTGAATTCGGCGGCAGGCGTCCAGTTGCCCAACCCCATTGCGCCGCCCATGATCACGATACGGGCGATTTTGTCACGCAGTTCTGGATGGCTGTTCAGCAACAGCGCGACGTTGGTTTGCGGCCCGGTTGAGACAAGGGTGACTGGTCGCGTGCTCTCGCGCAGCGTCTTTGCCATCAGCTCAACGGCGGTGCATGGCTGCGGCGCAAAGGCGGGTTCCGGTAGCGCCGGACCATCCAGTCCGCTTTCGCCGTGGACGTTATCGGCAATGATCAGTTCACGCATCAAAGGCTTTGGCGCGCCGCCCGCCACTGGAATGTCCGTGCGGTTCAGCAGCGTTAACATTCGCAATACGTTGCGCAGCGTTTTATCGGGGGTCTGGTTACCTGCGGATGAGGTGATGGCTTTAACGTCAAGTTCCGGTGAGGCGAGGGCTAGAACCATTGCGATAGCGTCATCATGACCCGGGTCGCAATCTATGATTATTGGCAGTGCCATTGTTACTCCTTATGAATGCTACTTTGTGGCAAGGGTAACGCCGGGGTGAAAATGATTCGAGGAGCGAGGCAAGAAAGCGTGAGATGGCGCGCACTCTGACATGCGCGCCAGGAAGATTAATGCAGGATTTTGGCGAGGAAGTCTTTTGCGCGTTCGGATTTCGGGTTAGCAAAGAACTCTTCTTTTGGTGAGTCCTCAACGATTTTCCCTTCGTCCATAAAGATCACCCGGTTCGCCACTTTGCGGGCAAAGCCCATTTCATGGGTTACTACCATCATGGTCATCCCTTCGTTGGCCAGTTCAACCATGACGTCCAGTACTTCGTTGATCATCTCCGGATCGAGTGCGGAGGTGGGTTCATCGAACAGCATAGCGATAGGATCCATACACAGCGCGCGGGCAATCGCCACACGCTGCTGCTGGCCGCCGGAAAGCTGCGCCGGATACTTATTGGCATGCGCGGCAAGGCCTACGCGTTCCAGCAACTTTTGCGCTTTTTCGCGCGCCGGGGCTTTATCACGCTTAAGGACTTTCACCTGCGCCAGGGTCAGGTTTTCGATAATCGACAGATGCGGGAACAGTTCAAAGTGCTGGAACACCATCCCGACGCGTGAACGTAACTTCGCCAGATCGGTTTTTTTGTCGTTGACCATAATGCCGTTCACGGTGATTTCACCTTTTTGCACTGGCTCCAGGCCGTTAACGGTTTTGATCAGCGTGGATTTCCCGGAACCTGACGGGCCGCAGACGACCACCACTTCGCCTTTTTTCACTTCCGTGGAGCAGTCGGTCAGCACCTGAAAGTGACCATACCATTTAGAAACATTTTTCAGGGTAATCATTAAACTGTCCTTTTCTTCAAATAGCTGACCAACAACGACGCGCTCAGGCTGATAACAAAGTAAACGGCACCGGCAAACAGGATCATTTCGACCTGTGTACCATCACGCTCGCCAATCGTAGACGCGGTGCGGAAGAAATCCGCGAGGCTTAAGACGTACACCAGAGACGTATCCTGGAACAGGACGATACCCTGCGTCAGCAGCAGCGGCACCATTGCGCGAAACGCCTGCGGCAAAATGATGAGCTTCATTGACTGCCAGTGGGTCATCCCCAACGCCAGCGCCGCACTTGACTGTCCGCGGGAAATACTCTGGATACCCGCGCGGATAATTTCGGAGTAATAGGCGGCTTCAAACATCGAAAATGCGACCATCGCCGAAATCAGGCGAATATCGGTTTTCGGCGACAGCCCCAGTACGTCCTGTAATAGCCCTGGCACAATCAGGTAGAACCACAGCAGTACCATCACCAGCGGGATGGAGCGGAAGACGTTAACGTACGCTTTAGCAAACCAGGCGACAGGCGCAAAACTGGAAAGGCGCATAACGGCGAGAATGGTGCCCCAGACAATGCCGATAATCACCGCTGTGACAGTAATTTTCAGCGTAATGAGCAGCCCATCCAGCAGATAGGGCAGGGAAGGGACAATAGAACTCCAGTCGAATTCGTACATTATTTGCCTCCCAGATTGCCAGGCAGGCGGATTTTACGTTCCACCAGACTCATCACCAGCATGATGAAGGCATTAATCAACACGTACGCCAGAGTAATAGCGGTAAACGATTCCCAGGCATGCGCCGAGTAATCCAGCAGCTTACCGGCCTGCGCGGCCATATCGACCAGACCGATGGTGGAGGCGATGGCGGAGTTTTTCACCAGGTTCATCATCTCAGAAGTCATCGGTGGGACGATCACGCGATAGGCGTTAGGCAGCAACACGTAGCGGTAGGCCTGCGGCAGGGTCAGCCCCATCGCCAGCGCCGCGTTTTTTTGGCCGCGCGGCAGTGACTGAATAGCGGCACGAACCTGTTCGCAGACGCGTGCTGCGGTGAACAGCCCCAGACAGAGCATGGACGAAACGAAGAACTGAATATTGGGATCCAGTTCCGCCTTAAACCACATGCCAAGATCTTCTGGCAGCAGTTCAGGCACCACCAGATACCAGGTGAAGAACTGGACGATCAACGGTACGTTACGGAACAGTTCTACATACAGGGTGCCGATCCCGGAAAGGAAGCGATTCGGGACAGTACGTAAAATGCCAAACAAAGAACCGACCAGGAATGCAATGATCCAGGCGGTGATGGATAGTGCGACGGTGACCTGGAAACCGCTCCAGAGCCAGCCGAGATAGGTGGTGTTGCCGAATGGGGCTTGTTGTAAAAAAATGCCCCAGTTCCAGTCTATTGACATACATCTACTCCGAAAAAATAAGGGTAGCAGCGCTACCCTCGAAGATTGTTATCCAGCGTACTTCGGTTTTCAGGCCTGATGGGGAACGACCATCAGGCATATAGTCTGTCCGTGCTGTATAGCAATCGAGAGGGCAAGGAGTTCCCGCCCCATTTCGTTCTAGTTAGTTAAGTGCTTTATCATTCGGTTCTTTGAACAGGGCCTGCATTTCGTTCGACAGTTCGAAGTTCATGTTCAGGTTTTTCGGTGGGATCGGATTTTTGAACCACTTATCAAACCATTTCGCGGCTTCGCCTGAGGTCTGCGCCTGGGCGATGGTGTCATCCATCAGCTTTTTGAACTCAGGATCGTTCTTACGCAGCATGCAGCCGTAAGCTTCCTGAGACTGTGGTTTGCCGACGATTTCCCAGTTATCCGGTTTCTTCGCCTTCGCGCGCTCACCGGCCAGCAGGGCATCATCCATCATAAAGGCAACGGCGCGACCGCTTTCCAGGGTACGGAAAGAGTCACCGTGGTCTTTAGCGCTGATGATACGCATATCCATTTTTTGCTCGTCGTTCAGCTTGTGCAGCAGAATTTCAGAGGTGGTGCCTGAGGTCACAACAACCGCTTTGCCTTTCAGATCGGCGAAGTCTTTAATATCGCCGCCTTTTTTCGCCAGCAGACGCGTACCGACGACAAAGATGGTGTCAGAGAAAGCGGCCTGTTTCTGGCGTTCAAGGTTGTTGGTGGTGGAACCGCACTCAAAGTCGAAAGTGCCGTTTTGCAGCAGTGGAATACGGTTCTGAGAGGTAATCGGGATCAGCTTAACCTGCAGATCGGGCTTGTTCAGTTTCTTTTTCACGGCTTCAACGATGGCGTTGGAGTAATCCTGAGAATAACCCACCACTTTCTGCTGATTGTCGTAATAAGAGAAAGGCACGGAGGATTCACGGTGACCGACGACGATAACGCCGTTCTTGGCGATCTTGTCGAGCGTGCTGCCTGCGGCGGGCGCCGCGTCTTCCGCGTGTACCAGACCGGCTGACAGTCCCATCACCAGCATTGCTGTGGCTAGCTTACGTAATTGCATATCCAACTCCTTATCGTCTGCGCCGTTGACGCAGTGATACCTATTGTGAGTGTCTGTGTTGTTATCACCTGCAACTTAAGCGTGCAGTGTTTTACCTGTTTGTTAACATTTAGTCTGGCTTAATGTAAAGATTTTGCTGCGTTATTGTTTATTTTTGCGAAGTGCGCCGCACCGTTTAGAGGCAAAAATCTCTCATTGCACCGTTTCGGTGCTACCGATGAACTGCTTTAGTGCGACTAAGTTGCGCTGAACGCCAAAAACAGGTTTGCCTTTTTTAACAAAGCAATAGGCGTGCCAGAATAGAAGAAGGGGAAGGATTGTTGAATGTAGGCCGGATAAGCGAAGCGCCATCCGGCAATGTAGTCAGAATAAGTGCCGGATGGCGACGCTAAAGCGCCTTATCCGGCCTACATACGATTATCAACGACGTCGACGCAAACTCATTAACACGGCGGCAAAACCAAACAGCGCGGTAAGGAGCCACAGCGGCCAGTTGCCGGTGCGGGCGTACGGCGTTAAGCCGGTCGTTGGCGTCACATCGGCGGTCAACACCTGGCGCGTAAATTGCGGGATCATCGCCTGGATCTCTCCCTGCGGGCCAATCACTGCCGTAATACCGTTGTTAGTACTGCGCAGCAGCGGCCGCGCCAGCTCAAGCGATCGCATCCGCGCCATCTGGAAATGCTGCCACGGGCCAATCGACTTACCAAACCACGCATCGTTGGAGATGGTCAGCAGATAGTCTGTGTCCGGACGGAAGTTATCGCGTACCTGTTCGCCCAGAATGATCTCGTAGCAAATCGCGGCGGTCAGCGCTAAACCGTGCGCATGCAGCTGCGGCTGAACATACGGGCCACGGCTGAACGAGGACATCGGCAGGTCAAAGAACGGCGCTAAGGGGCGCAAAATGGATTCCAGCGGCACAAACTCACCAAACGGCACCAGATGATTTTTGTTGTAGCGGTTGGTGGAATCATAGCGGTAAGGATTGTCTTTCCCCAGCGTGATGATGGTGTTGTAGGTGTCGTAGCGGTTCTGCTTGTTCAGTCGCGCATCGACAATACCGGTAATCAGCGAGCTGTTTTTCGAACGCAACAGGTCGTCCATCATGCCCAGAAAGCGCTGCTGGTTGATTTCCAGATCCGGAATAGCGGATTCCGGCCAGATGATCAGCTGCGATTTCCCCATTTCGGGCTGCGTCGCATCCAGATAGATCTTGAGCGTATTCATCAACTGGCCTTCGTCCCATTTCAACGACTGCGGGATATCGCCCTGAACCATCGACACGCGGATTGTCTTTTCCGGTTCCAGCGTGTACCACTGGATATAGCGCAACGGGAAGGGGAGCGCAAAAAGGACGATGGCGGCCACCAGCGGACGCCAGTTACGGCTGACCAGCGAGAGAACCAGCAATCCGCTGACCATCATCAGCAGGAAGTTAATGGCTTCGACACCCATTACCGGCGCCAGCCCTTTCAGCGGGCCATCGATCTGGCTGTAGCCAAACTGCAGCCACGGAAACCCGGTCAGCACCCAGCCACGCAGGAATTCGGTTAGCTGCCAGATCACCGGCGCAGCAATGGCAACCCGTAACCAGCTGGTTTTCGGCCACAGACGCGCAAGTACGCCAGCAAACAGCCCGGTATACAGTGAAAGGTATGCCGCGAGCAGCACGACAAGGAAGACGTTGATCGGGCCTGGCATTCCACCAAACTGCGCAATGCTGACGTAAACCCAGTTGATCCCGGTCCCGAAGAGTCCCAGTCCCCAGAAATAGCCGATAGCGGCTGACTGACGCGGGCGACGATTCAGGGTTAATGCCTGCAAGCCCATCAGCGACACAATCGCCGCGGGCCAGATGTCATAAGGAGAAAAAGCCAGCGTACCGCAGGCACCGAATAATAACGCCAGCAGCAGGCGAATGCGCTGGCGTTCAATTAATGAGGCAAAAGCCATTGAGTTCTTCTTCCCGTTCGGTTTTATTCGTCCAGTTTTGGCTGGGGGGAGTCATCCGGAATTCTGACGTGAACCTGAATAATACGACGGCTGTCGGCCATTGCCACTTTGAACTGGTAACCATCGATATCAATGGTTTCACCCCGTGCGGGCAGGTGACCAAACGCCTGCATCACCAGACCCCCAATGGTATCGACCTCTTCGTCGCTAAAGCTGGTGCCGAAGGCGTCATTGAAGTCTTCGATCGGTGCGAGCGCGCGAATGGTCCAGGTGTGGCGACTGAGCTGACGGAAGTCGATATCATCTTCTTCATCGTACTCATCTTCGATTTCACCGACGATCAGTTCGAGGATGTCTTCGATGGTCACCAGACCGGAGACACCGCCGAATTCGTCGATGACGATAGCCATATGGTAACGCTGAGAGCGAAACTCTTTGAGCATACGGTCAACGCGTTTGCTCTCCGGAACGACAACGGCCTGGCGTAACACTTTCTCCATGCTGAAGGCATCGGCATCGCTGCGCATAAACGGCAGCAAATCCTTAGCCATCAGAATCCCTTCAATGTGATCTTTGTCTTCGCTGATCACCGGAAAACGCGAGTGGGCAGACTCGATGATGACATCAAGGCATTCGTCCAGCGTCTGGTTGCGTTTCAGGGTAATCATCTGGGAGCGGGGGATCATGATGTCGCGAACGCGCTGGTCCGCAATGTCCATTACCCCTTCGAGCATGTCGCGCGTATCCTCATCGATAAGCTCGTTCTGCCCGGAATCACGGATCAGCGCCAGCAGTTCATCACGGTTTTTCGGTTCACCATGGAAAAGTTGGCTCAGTAACAGGGAAAAAAATCCCTTCTTGCTGCTTAACGTGTCACTACTGTGTGAATTGTCGTCGCTCATGGCGTCGTATGGGTTCTCTTGTTAGTTAATCTCTTGCACAATGCGCGCAAACTCAGCGCATGGCATCAACAGAAACCACCGGGCATTCGCCCGGTCGCTTATTCCTTCTCGGCAATGTACGGATCCTCATAGCCCAGAGCAAGCATAATCTCTGTCTCGAGGGCTTCCATCTCTTCTGCCTCGTCGTCTTCGATATGATCGTAGCCCAGCAAATGCAGGCTGCCGTGGACGACCATGTGCGCCCAGTGGGCATCCAGCGGCTTACCTTGCTCCTGCGCTTCTTGTTCAACGACCTGACGGCAGATGATCAAGTCGCCAAGCAGCGGCAACTCAATACCTGGCGGGGCTTCAAACGGGAAGGAGAGCACATTGGTCGGCTTGTCTTTCCCGCGCCAGGTCAGATTGAGGTCGTGGCTTTCGGCCTCATCCACCACGCGAATCGTCACTTCTGATTCTTCCTGGAACTGTGGGATAACCGCATTCAGCCAGGTCTGAAACTGGCTCTCTTCTGGCAAACCGTCGTTGTTCTCACACGCCAGTTGTAAATCAAGGATCACCTGACTCATTTCTGTTCCTGTTCCTGAGCTTCACGCTTGCGCTCGGCAGCCTGCTCGGCTTTACGTTTTTGTTCAGCTTCTTCCCATGCTTCATAGGCGTTAACGATACGGGCAACCACCGGGTGGCGCACGACGTCTTCGCTGTGGAAGAAGTTAAAGCTGATCTCGTCGACCTCTGCCAGCACCTCAACGGCATGACGCAGGCCAGACTTGATGTTGCGCGGCAGGTCAATCTGTGTGACGTCGCCGGTAATCACCGCCTTCGAGTTAAAGCCGATACGGGTCAGGAACATCTTCATCTGTTCGATAGTGGTGTTCTGACTTTCATCAAGAATGATAAAGGCATCGTTCAGCGTACGTCCGCGCATATAGGCCAGCGGAGCCACTTCTATCACATTGCGCTCAATCAGCTTTTCAACTTTCTCGAAGCCAAGCATTTCGAACAGGGCGTCATACAGCGGGCGCAGATATGGGTCAACCTTCTGGCTCAGATCGCCTGGCAGGAAGCCCAGTTTTTCCCCGGCTTCAACCGCCGGACGGGTCAGCAGAATACGGCGGATTTCCTGGCGCTCAAGGGCATCCACGGCGGCGGCAACGGCGAGGTAGGTTTTCCCTGTACCGGCAGGACCGACGCCGAAGGTGATGTCATGGTCGAGAATGTTGGCGATGTACTGCGCCTGGTTAGGCGTACGCGGTTTAATCACGCCACGCTTGGTTTTGATATTGACCGCTTTGCCGTACTCGGGAACGCTCTCGGCGCTCTGCTCAAGCACACGCGCTTCTTTAATCGCAAGATGGATTTGCTCCGGTTCGATATCCTGTGTCTGACCGCGCATCGGCGCGGTATCAACATACAGACTGCGTAAGATATCTGCTGCAGCGGTGACGCAAATCGGGCGACCGGTCAGTTTAAAATGGTTGTCGCGGCGGTTAATCTCGATGCCGAGACGGCGTTCCAGCTGTTTAATGTTGTCATCAAACGGGCCGCAAAGGCTCAGCAGGCGGGCGTTGTCTGCAGGCTCAAGGGCAATTTCGCGAGTGTCTGTGTTCAAACTGTTCCTCTTATGCATAGGGAGCCGGAAGATGAACATTCACCGGCCTGTCAGGAAATTATTCACGCCACGGGTTAAAGGCGCAAGCACTGGAATAAAGATGGGGGCATAGGGGGAAAATACAAGAGCTTTATCGGGCCTATGAAGCGTCGTGCTCCTCCAGGCCCGATAAGCGCAGCGCCATCGGGCATTTTGACGTTTTCAGCAGAATTAAGGCTGCCAGAACCCGACGCCAATCTCGTTCTCTTTACGGGTACGCGCAATCACCGATTCCGGGGTTTCCGCGATGCGCAGACCCATTTCGTCTTCGGTACGCACTACTTTCCCGCGCAGTGAGTTGGTCCAGACATCGGTAATTTCCACATCGACAAATTTACCGATCATCTCCGGCGCGCCTTCGAAGTTCACCACGCGGTTATTTTCGGTACGACCAGACAGTTCCATGATGCTCTTACGCGACGTTCCTTCCACCAGAATGCGCTGAACGGTGCCGAGCATACGACGGCTCCAGGCCATCGCCTGCTGGTTAATGCGATCCTGCAGAATATACAGACGCTGTTTCTTCTCTTCTTCCGGCACGTCATCCACCATATCGGCGGCTGGCGTTCCCGGACGTGCAGAGAAGATAAAGCTGTAGCTCATATCGAAATTAACGTCAGCAATCAACTTCATGGTCTGCTCGAAGTCCTGGGTGGTTTCACCCGGGAAGCCGACGATGAAATCGGAGCTTATCTGAATGTCCGGACGTGCCGCACGCAGCTTGCGAATAATCGCTTTATATTCCAGCGCCGTGTGGGTCCGTCCCATCAGATTCAGCACGCGATCCGAACCGCTCTGTACCGGCAGGTGCAGGAAGCTCACCAGTTCCGGCGTGTCGCGATAGACGTCGATAATGTCGTCGGTGAACTCGATCGGATGGCTGGTGGTGAAGCGGATGCGGTCGATACCGTCAATGGCGGCAACCAGACGCAGCAGGTCGGCGAACGAACCGGTGGTGCCGTCGTAGTTTTGTCCGCGCCAGGCGTTGACGTTCTGGCCAAGCAGATTGACTTCACGTACGCCCTGAGCGGCAAGCTGGGCGATTTCAAACAGGATATCATCCGACGGGCGGCTGACTTCTTCACCGCGGGTGTAAGGCACCACACAGTAAGTACAATATTTGTTGCAGCCTTCCATAATAGAGACAAACGCGGTCGGACCTTCCGCACGCGGTTCCGGCAGACGGTCAAACTTCTCGATCTCCGGGAAGCTAATGTCGACAACCGGGCTACGGTTGCCGCGAACGGAATTAATCATCTCCGGCAGGCGATGCAGCGTCTGCGGCCCGAAGATAATGTCGACATAGTGCGCGCGTTGGCGGATATGATCGCCTTCCTGAGACGCCACACAACCGCCAACACCGATGATCAGATCGGGATTCTTCTCTTTTAAGAGCTTCCAGCGGCCCAACTGATGGAAGACTTTTTCCTGAGCCTTCTCGCGGATTGAGCAGGTATTCAGCAGCAGCACATCCGCTTCTTCCGCCACATCGGTCAGTTGATACCCGTGAGTGGCATCCAGCAGATCGGCCATCTTCGATGAATCGTATTCGTTCATCTGACAGCCCCAGGTTTTAATATGGAGTTTTTTGGTCATCGACTTGCTCTTGCGAAATAGTGGCTGAATTGCAGGGCGCATAGTGTAATGCTTTGCTGCCCTGGTGACCAGTATGACCGTTATCAGCCTCAAGGGGTAAAAAATCCTGTAAACTTGTCTTATTCATGCAACAGGATGATTGACCATGACAAATCAACCAACGGAAATTGCCATTGTCGGCGGGGGAATGGTCGGTGGCGCGCTGGCGCTGGGGCTGGCACAACACGGCTTCACGGTAACGGTGATTGAACATGCCGTGCCTGCGCCGTTTGTTGCGGACAGCCAGCCGGACGTGCGTATTTCGGCGATCAGTGCCGCCTCGGTTTCACTGCTGAAGGGACTTGGCGTCTGGGATGCCGTACAGGGGATGCGCAGTCATCCCTATCGTCGACTGGAAACCTGGGAGTGGGAAAACGCGCATGTGGTGTTTGACGCCAGCGAACTGAAGCTGCCGCTGCTCGGGTATATGGTTGAAAACAACGTTCTGCAACAGGCGCTCTGGCAGGCGCTGGAAGCGCATCCGAAAGTGACGCTGCGGGTTCCGGCTTCGCTGATTGCGCTGCATCGTCATAACGACCGTCATGAGCTGGAGCTGGCCGGTGGCGAACGAATCACCGCAAAACTGGTGATTGGCGCGGATGGAGCAAATTCGCAGGTGCGGCAGATGGTCGGCATTGGCATTCACGCCTGGCAGTATGCGCAATCCTGCATGCTGATTACCGTACAGTGCGAGAATGATCCCGGTGACAGCACCTGGCAACAGTTTACGCCGGATGGCCCGCGCGCGTTTCTGCCGCTGTTCGATAACTGGGCATCGCTGGTGTGGTATGACGCTCCGGCGCGGATCCGTCAGTTGCAGGGGCTCAGTATGTCGCAGCTTCAGACGGAGATCGCGAAGCATTTCCCGGCGCGTCTGGGACAGGTGATGCCCGTCGCGGCAGGCGCGTTTCCGCTGACGCGCCGCCATGCCCTGCAATATGTACAGCCGGGGCTGGCGCTGGTTGGCGATGCGGCGCACACCATTCATCCGCTGGCCGGGCAGGGGGTAAACCTGGGTTATCGCGATGTGGATGCGCTCATCGATGTGCTGGTGAATGCCCGCAGCTATGGCGAGTCCTGGGCGAGTCAGCCGGTTCTGAAACGCTACCAGACCCGGCGCATGGCGGATAATTTCATCATGCAAAGCGGGATGGATCTGTTCTACGCCGGATTCAGTAATGACCTGCAGCCACTGCGGATTATTCGTAACCTTGGGCTAATGGCGGCAGAACGCGCTGGTGTGTTAAAACGTCAGGCGCTGAAATACGCATTAGGGTTGTAGTGCTAATGAATGCCTGATGGCGCGATGCTTATCAGGCCTACTCGCCGGTCGGGTAAATAGCAGAAAGCAAAAAGCTCGCCGAAGCGAGCTTTTCTAATGTGGCTGGGGTACGAGGATTCGAACCTCGGAATGCCGGAATCAGAATCCGGTGCCTTACCGCTTGGCGATACCCCAATGGTATGTCGGTTATCTCGTGCCGGACTCAGCCCGGAGCCTTACAGCCTGGAGATACCCTAATAGTATGTCGGTTATCTCGTTTCGGAATCAAAATCCGGTACCTTACGGCTGGAGATATCCTAACAGGGTGCATTCACATCGTGAACGTCTTTCAAATTTGGCTGGGGTACGAGGATTCGAACCTCGGAATGCCGGAATCAGAATCCGGTGCCTTACCGCTTGGCGATACCCCAACAAATTGTTTTTGAACCCGTTTAAAGAAACTAACGGGTTCTGAATATGGTGGCTACGACGGGATTCGAACCTGTGACCCCATCATTATGAGTGATGTGCTCTAACCAACTGAGCTACGTAGCCAGATACGGTATTTCTTCGATGGCTGGGGTACCTGGATTCGAACCAGGGAATGCCGGTATCAAAAACCGGTGCCTTACCGCTTGGCGATACCCCAATGACCGTCGCGGCAATCCGCAAACTCGAAGAAATATGGCTGGGGTACCTGGATTCGAACCAGGGAATGCCGGTATCAAAAACCGGTGCCTTACCGCTTGGCGATACCCCAACAAATTTTCTGAATAGAGATCTTCAGACTACTTCGTTGTTAGCCTTTTTAGCTATCTTACAGCCTGGAGATACCCCATCCATGCAACGCTTTTATGGGAATGGTGCGGGAGGCGAGACTTGAACTCGCACACCTTGCGGCGCCAGAACCTAAATCTGGTGCGTCTACCAATTTCGCCACTCCCGCAAAAAAGATGGTGGCTACGACGGGATTCGAACCTGTGACCCCATCATTATGAGTGATGTGCTCTAACCAACTGAGCTACGTAGCCATCTTTTTTCGCGCTTACCTTATCGGCGTTGCGGGGCGCATTATGCGTATTGAGCCTTGAAGCGTCAACCCCTTTTTCATCGAAAACGCCCGGAATATGACTGTTTGGTTAGGTTGCGAACAGCGTGGCGCAATATTCGGCAATTATTGGTTATTAATCGCTTTCTGAACCGTTTTTGAGGATCAAAAAAGGGCCCCGAAAGGCCCTTTTTCATCAGTGTGGCTTATTGATAAGCGGACTGGTGAACCCCCACTGCGCGACCGGATGGATCGTTCATGGTTTTGAACGCTTCGTCCCATTCGATCGCCTTAGCGGAAGAGCAGGCGACGGAAGGGCCACCCGGCACACATTCTGCGGCGCTTGGCACCGGGAACAGCTCTTCGAAGATCTCGCGGTACAGATACGCTTCTTTTGAAGACGGCGTGTTGTAAGGGAAGCGGAAGCGGGCGGTTTCCAGTTGCTGATCGGAAACTTGCTGAGCGGCCACCTCTTTCAGGGTATCGATCCAGCTGTAACCCACACCGTCGGAGAACTGCTCTTTCTGACGCCATGCAACGCTTGCCGGCAGATAGGATTCGAAACATTCGCGGAGGATATGTTTTTCCATCTTGCCGTTGCCGCACATTTTATCTTCCGGGTTGATGCGCATCGCCACGTCGAGGAATTTTTTATCCAGGAACGGGACGCGAGCTTCCACACCCCAGGCCGACATCGCCTTGTTGGCGCGGGCGCAGTCAAACATGTGCAGTGCCTGTAGCTTGCGTACGGTCTCTTCGTGCAGTTCTTTGGCGTCTGGCGCCTTATGGAAATAGAGGTAGCCGCCAAACACTTCATCCGACCCTTCGCCAGACAGCACCATTTTTATGCCCATCGCCTTGATCTTACGCGACATTAAGTACATCGGCGTGGAGGCGCGAATGGTGGTGACGTCATAGGTTTCGATGTGATAAATCACGTCGCGGATCGCGTCCAGCCCTTCCTGTACCGTAAAGTGAATTTCGTGGTGTACGGTCCCCAGATGGTTCGCCACTTCCTGCGCGGCTTTCAGATCCGGAGAACCTTCCAGACCGACGGCGAAGGAGTGGAGCTGCGGCCACCAGGCTTCAGAACGTTCGTCATCTTCAACACGACGGGCGGCGAATTTTTTGGTGATCGCCGAGATCACGGAGGAATCCAGACCACCGGAGAGCAGTACGCCGTAAGGCACATCAGACATCAGATGGCTTTTGACGGAATCTTCCAGCGCCTGACGCAGTTCGTTTTTGTCGGTAATGTTATCTTTTACCGCGTCAAAATCGAACCAGTCACGCTGATAATACTGACGGATTTCACCGTCTTTGCTCCACAGATAGCTTCCCGCCGGGAACTCTTTAATGGTGCGGCAAACTGGCACCAGCGCTTTCATTTCTGACGCCACATACAGGTTGCCGAATTCGTCGTAGCCCATATACAACGGGATAATACCGATGTGGTCGCGGCCAATCAAATATGCATCCTGCTCGCTGTCATACAGCGCGAAGGCAAACATCCCTTGCAGGTCGTCGAGAAACTCCACGCCTTTTTCCTGATACAGCGCGAGGATCACTTCGCAGTCAGAACCGGTCTGGAACGCGTAGCGATCGCCATATTCTGCACGCAGCGCCTGGTGGTTGTAGATTTCACCGTTGACGGCCAGCACGTGGGTTTTCTTTTCGTTATACAGCGGCTGCGCGCCAGCGTTGACGTCGACAATCGACAGACGTTCATGGGCCAGAATGGCCTTATCGCAGGCATAAATACCGGACCAGTCCGGGCCGCGGTGGCGCATCAGGCGTGACAGCTCAAGCGCTTTTTTACGCAGTTCACCTGCATCTGACTTAATATCGAATACGCCGAAAATTGAACACATAACCTTCTCCGTTAACCTGTTGCGTAATGCTTTTTGTGTTTGCTTGCTAAAGAAAATGCCGCAAAGAAACAAGAGGCGCAAGAGGTTTGCGGTCCGAAAAAGAAAAAACGCAATGGTGATTGTCGATTAGTGAAAAAAGATTACGTATTGAGCATATTCATTGATGAATTATCAATTTTTTGCCGTTTTTGTTGAGCGGCGTTATTTTTTCAGGCAGCAAAAATGAAAAACCACGTCCTGGGACGTGGTCTGGGTTAAATAACGTCGATTTCGGCGACGGAGGGATAAATCCAGCTTGGGCGGAACGGCATACTGTCGATGTCATCCAGCGTGGAAACGCCGGAGAGCACCAGAATGGTTTCGAGCCCCGCCTGGAAGCCGGCGAGAATATCAGTGCGCAGGTTATCGCCGACGATCACCGTCTCTTCCGAGTGCGCCTGCATTTTGTTTAATGCCGCACGGATAATCCACGGACTCGGTTTGCCGACGTAGAACGGTTTACGACCAGAGATTTTTTCGATACCGGCACAGAGCGCGCCACAGGCCGGATAAAACCCGCGGCCGTGGGTATCCGGGTTGGTAGCGATAAAGCGTGCGCCGTTTGCCACAAAGTAAGCCGCTTTGTGCATCATGTCCCAGTTGTAGGAACGGGTCTCGCCAACGATAACGAAATCCGGGTTTACATCGGTAATGGTGAAACCGGCTTTATACAATTCGTGGATCAGTGCGCCTTCGCCGACAACATATGCCTTTTTCCCTTCCTGACGACGCAGGAAATCGGCGGTCGCCATTGCCGAGGTATAAAACACGCTGTCCGGTACATTGACACCCGCCGTCGCGAAACGGTTCGCCAGATCCTGGCCGGTCTGCGACGGGTAATTGGTCAACAGCACCAGCGGCAGGCCTTTTTCCATTACGCCAGTCAAAAATTCCGCCGCACCCGGTACGGCGACGTTGTCGTGCATCAGCACGCCGTCGATATCACAAATGACATTCTTAATGGTCATGAACTACCCAGGAGATGTGTTAATAATCCGATACTATAAGAGCGCATCAGTTTTCCAGCAAATGCTGGAGCAAAATACCGTTGAGCATAGCGCGTTTTACCAGCGCAAACGCACCGATGGCTGAGCGGTGATCCAACGTGGAACGCACCACCGGTAAATTCGTGCGAAACGCCTTCAGCGCCTGCGTATTAATGCAGCTTTCAATGGCGGGTAATAGCACTTTATCGGCTTCGGTGATCTCACCGGCAATCACGACTTTTTGCGGATTAAACAGGTTGATGGCGATCGCTATGGTTTTGCCCAGATGACGCCCGACATGCTCGATCACCTCAGAAGCCAGGCTGTCGCCCTTATTTGCTGCCTTGCAGATGGTTTTGATTGTGCAGTCTTCCAGCGGAACGCGGCTCTGGTAGCCTTGCTTGAGCAGATTGAGGACGCGATGTTCAATCGCCGCGTTCGCGGCAATGGTTTCCAGACAGCCAAAGTTGCCGCAGTGGCAGCGCTCGCCGAGTGGTTCAACCTGGATGTGGCCAATCTCGCCAACGTTGCCGTTACGACCAATAAAAATTCGCCCGTTAGAGATAATTCCGGCGCCCGTTCCGCGGTGGACGCGCACCAGAATGGAGTCTTCGCAATCCTGGCTTGCACCAAAGTAGTGCTCTGCCAGTGCCAGACTGCGGATATCGTGGCCGACAAAACAGGTGACGAGGAACCGTTTTTCCAGCGCCTCAACCAGTCCCCAGTTCTCCACCTGAATATGTGGCATATAGTGGATCTTGCCGCTTTCCGGATCGACAAGCCCCGGCAGGATCACGGAAATGGCGATGAGCTCGCGGATTTTGCGCTGGTTGCTGTCAATAAAAGCGGTAATAGCGTTGAGCAGCGCGTGTTCCAGCGTTTCCTGCGTGCGTTCGGGCAGAGGATAGTGTTCTTCCGCCAGCACTTTGCTGCTCAGGTCAAACAGGGTGATGGTCGCGTCGTGGCGGCCAAGACGCACACCAATGGCGTGAAAACTGCGGGTTTCGGTGATGATAGAGATAGCGCGGCGGCCTCCGGTGGAGGCCTGCTGATCAACTTCTTTGATCAGTCCGCGTTCAATCAGTTGACGCGTAATTTTGGTTACGCTGGCGGGGGCAAGCTGGCTTTGCTCGGCAATCTGGATCCGCGAGATTGGCCCATGCTGGTCAATCAGGCGGTAAACGGCCGCGCTGTTAAGCTGTTTTACGAGATCAACATTACCTATTTGAGCTTGTCCGCCTGGTGTCATACTTTCTCTTACTCAGTAACGACCTCGTTACCATTAACGATGGTCTTGATGATTTTAAAGTCGTGTGTGAAAGCGGTCAGGTTCGCCACTTTACCCGCTGCGATGCTGCCGAGGTGTTTCTCAACACCAATGGCGCGCGCAGGGTAGAGGGTCGCCATGCGCAGCACCTCGTCGAGTGCAATGCCGCAATGTTCAACCAGGTTACGCACGCCTTCAATCATGGTTAATGATGAACCGCTCAGCGTCCCGTTCTCATCTACACAAAGTCCATTGCGGTAGTATATTGTTTTACCAGCAAAAATGAACTGTTCAATAGTTGCCCCTGCGGGCGCGGTTGCATCCGTCACCAGGCACAGTTTGTCGCCTTTCAGCCGTTTGGCGTTGCGGATGTTGGCATAATCGACGTGCAGGCCGTCGGCAATCACGCCGCAATAGATATCAGCTTCATCCAGAATCGCACCTGCCAGGCCCGGTTCGCGTCCAGTGATATAAGGCATCGCGTTGAACAAATGTGTGGCAAAGGTGATACCTGCGCGGAATCCGGCTTTCGCTTCTTTCAGCGTGGCGTTTGAGTGACCGGCAGAGACCACAATCCCGGCGTTCGCCAGCTTGCTGATCACTTCCGCAGGGACCATTTCCGGCGCCAGCGTCACTTTGGTGATTACGTCGGCATTATCGCACAGGAAATCGACCAGCGCAGCGTCAGGCTGACGGACAAAGCTCGGATTGTGCGTCCCTTTTTTCACCAGGTTCAGCCATGGGCCTTCCAGGTGCAGACCCAGCGCCTGGTTCGGATGTTTCGCCAGGTATTCACGCATCACGCGAATGCCTTGTTTCATGAGATCGTCACTGGTGGTAATCAGCGTCGGCAGGTAGTTGGTACAGCCCGATCTCTCGTTGGCCTTCTGCATGATCTCCAGCGTTTCAACGGTGACAGCTTCCGCCGTGTCGTTAAACTGCACGCCGCCGCAGCCGTTGAGCTGGACATCGATAAAGCCGGGGGAAAGAATGGCCCCGTTCACTGAACGTTGTTCGATCTCTGGCGGCAGTTCCGTCACAGGACAAACGCGGTCAATCAGGCCATTGGCGACAACAATCGCATGGTCATCAAGAATTTCGTGGCCGGTGAAGATCCGGCCCTGGGTTAAAGCATACATTCCGACCCCCGATTTCAAAAAATATGCCGCCCTGAACATAAAACAGGGCGGAGACTACATTACAGACCTTTGATATTTTCGGCTTCTAACTCGTTGAAATATCTAAGTGTCTTAACTTTCAGTTCCATTGTGGACGGCTCATCGCACACCACAACCGCTTTCGGATGCAGTTGCAGACAGCTGATGGTCCACATGTGGTTCACGTTGCCTTCAACCGCAGCCTGCAACGCCTGCGCTTTCTGCGAACCCAGCACCAGAATCATCACTTCTTCAGCGTCCAGCAGGGTACCCACGCCAACGGTCAGCGCGTACTTCGGTACCTGATCCACGTCGCCGTCAAAGAAACGGGAGTTTGCCACACGGGTGTCATGCGTCAGGGTTTTGATACGGGTACGAGAAGCCAGCGACGAAGCCGGTTCATTAAAGGCGATATGACCATCATTACCGACACCACCCATGAACAGGTGGATTTTACCGTAGGAACGGATCTTTTCTTCATACTGACGGCACTCGGCGTCGATGTCGGGCGCGTTGCCGTTGAGCAGGTTGATGTTTTCTGCTGGAATATCAACATGGTCAAAGAAATTGCGATGCATAAAGCTGTAGTAGCTTTCCGGATGCTCTTTTGGCAAGCCGACATATTCGTCCATATTGAACGTCACGACGTGTTTGAAGCTAACCTGGCCCGCTTTGTGCATTTCGACTAAGGCTTTATACGCTGTCAGCGGCGTGCCGCCTGTCGGCAGACCCAGCACAAATGGACGATCGGCTGTCGGTTTGAACGCATTGATGCGATTAACGATATGGCGTGCAGCCCATTTGCCGACCTGTTCAGCGGAAGTCAGGGGAATCAGTCTCATTCTTCACCTCAGAAAGTAAATGTAAGCCGTTGACGGATTGTGCATCGGTGCATGGTAAAGCGTAACCTGGCATGCATCAGTTAGGTCAATCTGTCTTGATTTTTTGAATGATAAAATAAGTTTTCCAACATAGCCAGTAAAAGGGAGTGAATATAACGATATTTGGTGACTAAACTCACAAAAAACACGCTTTTAATTTGCGGTACGAATTAAATTTTTACACACTCACAATGCCAGTAAAGCAACAACTGAATTTCAATAAGTTAGTGACAAAATAAAAACACAGCTTAAAGCGAGCCTTAACGGGGTCTCAAAGGGGGAAGAAAGTGAGTATTCTAGGTTATCTGCAAAAGGTAGGCCGTGCACTAATGGTGCCGGTCGCCACGCTGCCTGCGGCGGCAATATTGATGGGGGTCGGCTATTGGATCGACCCGGTAGGTTGGGGTGGAGACAACGCCCTTGCGGCGTTCTTCATTAAGTCCGGTTCCGCCATTATCGATAACATGTCCGTACTGTTTGCTATCGGTGTGGCTTACGGTATGTCTAAAGATAAAGACGGTGCTGCGGCGCTGACCGGTTTTGTGGGCTTCCTGGTGCTGACCACGCTCTGTTCTCCGGCTGCGGTTTCCATGATTCAGAAGATCCCTGCTGACCAGGTTCCTGCCGCTTTCGGTAAGATCAGCAACCAGTTCGTGGGTATCCTTGTCGGTATTATCTCCGCTGAACTGTACAACCGCTTTAGCAGCGTCGAACTGCCGAAAGCGCTTTCCTTCTTCAGCGGTCGCCGTCTGGTGCCGATCCTCACCTCTTTTGTGATGATCATTGTGGCGTTCATCATGATGTACATCTGGCCGGTGATTTTCGACGGTCTGGTTAACTTCGGTGAACACATTCAAAAACTGGGCTCAACCGGTGCGGGTATCTACGCCTTCTTTAACCGTCTGTTGATTCCGGTGGGTCTGCATCACGCGCTGAACTCCGTATTCTGGTTCGACGTTGCGGGCATTAACGACATTCCTAACTTCCTTGGCGGTGCCCAGTCTATTGAATCGGGTAAAGCGGTTGTCGGGATTACCGGTCGTTATCAGGCGGGCTTCTTCCCGATCATGATGTTTGGTCTGCCGGGTGCGGCGCTGGCTATCTACCACTGCGCGCGTCCTGAGAACAAGGCCAAAGTGCTGGGTATCATGATGGCTGGTGCGTTTGCGGCATTCTTTACCGGTATCACTGAACCGCTGGAATTCTCCTTCATGTTCGTTGCGCCGGTTCTGTATGTGATTCACGCCGTCCTGACCGGTATCTCCGTATTCATCGCGGCGAGCATGCATTGGATTGCCGGCTTCGGCTTCAGTGCGGGTCTGGTGGATATGGTGCTTTCTTCCCGTAACCCGCTGGCGACCCAGTGGTGGATGCTGATCCCGCAGGGTCTGGTGTTCTTTGCCATCTACTACGTGGTGTTCCGTTTCGTTATCACCAAATTCAACCTGATGACTCCGGGTCGCGAACTGGCCGTGGCTGGCAGCGAAGCGGATGGGCAGGACCTCAATGTGAGCAGTGGTAAAGATCAGGACGTTTCTGCTCTGGCGCGTCAGTATATTGCGGCTGTCGGCGGCTCTGACAACCTCACTGGTATTGATGCCTGCATCACCCGTCTGCGCCTGAGCGTAAAAGACTCGTCGCTGGTGAATGAAGGCCTGGCGAAACGCCTGGGGGCTTCTGGTGTGATTCGTCTGAACAAAACCAGCGTGCAGATTATCGTCGGCTTCGTGGCTGAGAAAATCGCCAACGCAATGAAAACAACCGGTCCAGTTGCGGCGGCTGAAGCCTCTGCAGCGCCTGCTGCCCAGACGACGGCAAAACCGCAGGCTGTACCGAATGCGGTGACCATTGCTGAACTGGTATCGCCAGTGACCGGTGATGTGGTTGCGCTGGAGCAGGTGCCTGACGAAGCGTTCGCCAGCAAAGCGGTCGGTGATGGCGTTGCGATAAAACCAACGGATAAAACCGTGGTTTCTCCGACAGCGGGCACCATTGTGAAAATCTTCAACACTAATCATGCGTTCTGCCTGGAAACTGAGAAAGGCGCGGAAATCGTTGTCCACATGGGTATCGATACCGTCGCGCTGAATGGCCAGGGCTTCAAACGTCTGGTAGAAGAGGGTGCGGAAGTGACGGCGGGTCAACCGATTCTGGAAATGGATCTGGATTACCTGAACGCGAACGCGCGCTCAATGATCAGTCCGGTGGTGTGCAGCAACATCGACGACTTCAGCGGCCTGGTGATTAAAGCCGACGGTCACGTGGTTGCCGGTCAAACGCCACTGTATGAGATCAAAGGGTAGGCCGGATAAGGCATAAGACGCCATCCGGTAACATGAAGCGGCGGGGGAAACCTCCGCCGCTTTTTTTTGCAGCAAATTCCCTCCTATTTTTCTTCAACGCCACTTTTTCAGTAACTAAAGGTTGTCAGTCAGTCCGGCTTATAAGATCATATGCCGTTATACGTTGTTTACGCTTTGAGGAATCCACGATGAGTGAGGCTGAAGCCCGCCCGAGTAACTTTATTCGTCAGATCATCGATGAAGATCTGGCCAGTGGTAAGCACACCACGATCCATACCCGTTTTCCGCCGGAGCCAAATGGCTATCTGCACATTGGCCACGCGAAATCCATCTGCCTGAACTTTGGTATCGCGCAAGACTACCAGGGCCAGTGCAACCTGCGTTTCGATGACACCAACCCGGTAAAAGAAGATATCGAGTACGTTGATTCGATCAAAAACGACGTTGAGTGGTTAGGTTTTCACTGGGCTGGCAACGTTCGCTACTCCTCAGATTACTTTGATCAACTGCACGCCTACGCGGTTGAACTGATCAACAAAGGTCTGGCGTATGTCGATGAGCTGACGCCGGAGCAGATCCGCGAATACCGTGGCACGCTGACTCAGCCTGGCAAAAACAGTCCGTTCCGCGATCGCAGCATCGAGGAAAACCTCGCGCTGTTCGAAAAAATGCGTACCGGCGGTTTTGAAGAAGGTAAAGCCTGCCTGCGTGCGAAGATCGACATGGCGTCGCCGTTTATCGTGATGCGCGATCCGGTTTTGTACCGCATTAAATTTGCCGAGCACCATCAGACCGGCAACAAGTGGTGCATCTACCCGATGTACGACTTCACCCACTGCATCAGTGATGCGCTGGAAGGTATTACGCACTCTCTGTGTACCCTGGAGTTCCAGGACAACCGTCGTCTGTACGACTGGGTGCTGGATAACATTTCCATTCCGGTTCACCCGCGCCAGTATGAATTCTCGCGCCTGAATCTGGAATACACGGTGATGTCCAAGCGTAAGCTGAACCTGCTGGTGGCTGATAAGCACGTTGAAGGCTGGGATGATCCGCGTATGCCGACGATCTCCGGCCTGCGTCGTCGCGGCTATACCGCCGCGGCGATCCGTGAATTCTGCAAACGCATTGGCGTGACCAAGCAGGACAATACGATCGAAATGGCGTCGCTGGAATCCTGTATCCGCGAAGATCTGAACGAAAACGCCCCGCGTGCGATGGCGGTTATCGATCCGGTAAAACTGGTTATCGAGAACTATCCGCAGGGCGAAAGCGAAATGGTCACCATGCCTAACCATCCGAACAAACCGGAAATGGGCACGCGTGAGGTTCCGTTCAGCGGTGAAATCTGGATCGACCGCGCTGACTTCCGCGAAGAAGCCAATAAGCAGTACAAGCGTCTGGTGATGGGTAAAGAAGTGCGTCTGCGTAACGCCTACGTGGTGAAAGCAGAACGCGTGGAAAAAGATGCGGAAGGCACTATCACCACCATCTTCTGTACCTATGATGCGGATACCCTGAGCAAAGATCCGGCTGATGGCCGTAAAGTGAAAGGTGTGATCCACTGGGTTAGCGCCGCACACGCGCTGCCAGTTGAAATTCGCCTCTACGATCGTCTGTTCAGCGTACCGAATCCTGGCGCGGCGGAAGATTTCCTGTCCGTGATGAACCCGGAATCGCTGGTGATCAGACAGGGCTTTGCAGAACCATCGTTGAAAGCCGCGGTAGCAGGGAAAGCGTTCCAGTTTGAGCGCGAAGGTTACTTCTGCCTGGACAGCCGTTACGCCAACGCAGAGAAACTGGTGTTTAACCGCACCGTTGGCCTGCGTGACACCTGGGCGAAAGTCGGCGAATAAGCTGCCGCAATGACCTCTTCAAACGCCGCATTCTGCGGCGTTTTTTTCATCTTCTGTTCAACGAAATATCTCGCTTTGCGAAGCGAATTAATTCCCATTCAAAAAATAATGTCATTAACAACCGTCTGTTATCGATAACGTGCGTAAAAAAACAGATAATGGCATGAAACCGCGTTCATCTTTCTGGAAAACAAAGAGAATTTACCTCTTTTATGGCATTTGTTGATGGATGAATAAAATGTAACAGGAAGCGATGAAATATGTGCGGTTGCTCATACTCTTACATTCTCGTTACAGAAAGGTATTGATAATTCGCGTCGCGAAAAATAGTCTATCACTGTAGTCAGTGAGGTTTTTTTCAATGCTACTTTTACTTTTTTATTTTTTCGCTGTTTCGCCTTTGGCAACAGCAATTTATACGTCAAAGAGGATTAACATATGCGTACGTTTAGTGGCAAACGTAGTGCGCTGGCGTTGGCTATCGCCGGTATCACAGCACTGTCGGGTCTGGTCGTTGTTCCGCAGGCACAGGCCGAAGGTTTTATTGATGATTCAACCCTGACGGGCGGCATTTATTACTGGCAGCGCGAGCGCGACCGTAAAGATGTCACCGACGGAGATAAGTACAAAACCAACCTTTCTCACGCGACCTGGAACGCCAATCTGGATTTCCAGTCCGGCTATGTAGCAGATATGTTCGGTCTCGATGTGGCGGCGTTTACTGCGATTGAAATGGCAGAAAACGGCGACAGCGGCCATCCAAACGAAATCGCTTTCTCGAAAAAGAACAAAGGCTACGATGAAGACTACTCCGGCGATAAGAGCGGAATCAGTCTGTACAAGGCCGCCGCGAAATTCAAATACGGTCCAGCCTGGGCACGTGCCGGTTATATTCAGCCTACCGGTCAGACGCTGTTAGCGCCGCACTGGAGCTTTATGCCGGGTACCTATCAGGGTGCCGAAGCTGGCGCAAACTTTGACTACGGCGATGCGGGCGCACTGAGCTTCTCCTATATGTGGGCCAACGAATATAAAGCGCCATGGCACACAGAAGTCGATAAATTCTACCAGGGCGATAAAAAGACCAAAGTCGATTATCTCCATTCTGTCGGCGCAAAATATGATTTTAAAAATGACCTGGTGCTGGAAGCCGCATTTGGTCAGTCCGAAGGCTATGTCGATCAGTACTTCGCCAAAGCCAGCTACAAGTTTGATTTAGGTGGCAATCCGTTCTCCACCAGCTACCAGTTCTACGGTGCGCGTGACAAAGTCGATGACCGCAGCGCCAGCGATATCTATGACGGAACCGCCTGGTTGCAGGCGTTGACCTTCGGCTACAAAGTGGCGGAAGTGGTTGACCTGCGTCTGGAAGGAACCTGGGTTAAGGCTGAAGGGCAGCAAGGGTTCTTCCTGCAACGTATGACGCCAACCTATGCGTCGTCCAACGGTCGTCTGGATATCTGGTGGGATAACCGTTCAGACTTCAACGCCAACGGCGAAAAAGCGGTCTTCTTTGGCGCGATGTATGACCTGAAGAACTGGAACCTGCCAGGCTGGGCCGTCGGGGCTTCCTATGTGTATGCCTGGGACGCGAAACCGTCTACCTGGCAGAGCAGCCCGGATGCGTACTACGACAAAAACCGTACCATCGAAGAGTCTTCATACAGCCTGGATGCGGTCTACACCCTGCAGGACGGTCGTGCGAAAGGCACCATGTTTAAACTGCACTTCACCGAATATGACAACCACTCCAACATCCCGAGCTGGGGCGGCGGTTACGGCAACATCTTCCAGGATGAGCGCGACGTGAAGTTCATTGTGATTGCACCGTTCACCATCTTCTAATGCCATCAGCGGCAGGCCTTGTGCCTGCCGCATCGTTGAGGACCTGCTATGAAAAAACTGATACTCATCGCCATAATGGCCTCGGGACTGGTGGCCTGCGCACCGTCAACGGCCCCGAAAGAAGACAGCCGGTTGAAAGAGGCATATAGCGCCTGTATCAATACGGCACAGGGATCGCCAGAAAAAATTGAAGCCTGTCAGAGCGTGCTGGATGTGCTGAAAAAAGAAAAGCAGCATCAACAGTTTGCGAATCAGGAAAGTGTTCGCGTGCTGGATTACCAGCAGTGTATTCAGGCGACTCGTACCGGTAACGATCAGGCTGTGAAAGCTGATTGCGATAAGATCTGGCAGGAAATTCGCAGTAACAATACGGCGAAGTAAGCGTCAGAGACCACATAAAGCGGGCGGAGAGAGATCTCCGCCCGTTTGCGTTTCAGAGCTTATTATCAGCCGTCTGATAACCACGGCTGAGACGAACAAACAGCATTGCCGTCGCGGCGAGCCCGCACAGCGCAGCGCACATGAGCCACCACCCCGGAGAACTCTTATCGCCGGTCAACTGGACCAATGCGGTAGAGATGGCTGGCGTCAGGCCGCCGAAAATCGCCGTGGCGAGACTAAAGGCCAGTGAAAAACCCACGGTCCGGACATACACCGGCATCACTTCGGTCAGTGCGGCTACCATCGCGCCGTTGTACATGCCGAAGAAGAACGAGAACCAGAGCAGCACCAGCGTCATGCGGGTGAAGTCGGGTGCAGCGGTAAGCCAGTTCATGACCGGCCAGGTGGTGATGAGGGCGAGCAAGGTGATGCCCATCAGCACTGGACGACGCCCGATCCGGTCAGAGATGGCGCCGCCAATCGGCAGCCAGATGAAGTTAGAAATCCCCACCAGCATGGTGACTACCAGGCTGTCACGCGCGCTCAGGCTCAACACCGTTCTCCCGTAAGTGGGGGTATAGACGGTAATAAAATAAAAGGTCGTGGTCGTCATCGCCACCAGCAAGGTACCTGCTGTGATAATGCGCCAGTTTTTGACAATGGTAGTAAAAATTTCCCGGGTGTCGGGGCGGTGCTTACGTTGTAAAAAGGCTTCCGTTTCCTGTAGCGAACGTCGAAGAACAAAAATCAGTGGAATAATCATGCAGCCAATAAAGAACGGGATTCGCCAACCCCATTCGGAGATTTCATCGTGTCCCAGCGTGGCATTCAGACCGTAGCCGATCAGCGCGGCGAAAACGATCGCCACCTGCTGGCTGGCCGATTGCCAACTGGTGTAAAAGCCTTTATTGCCAGGCGTGGCGATCTCAGAAAGATAAACAGAGACGCCGCCCAGTTCGACACCGGCAGAAAATCCCTGTAGCAGACGCCCCACCAGGACCAGCACGGGAGCCAGCAGGCCGATAGTCTGATAACCCGGAACGAGGGCGATGAGCAGCGTTCCACAACCCATAATCGCCAGGGTGACCATCAACCCCTTCCGTCGGCCAATCCGGTCAATATACGCCCCCAGTACAACTGCCCCAATGGGGCGCATTAAAAAACCGGAGCCAAAAACGGCAAAGGTAAGCATGAGGCCTGCGAATTCACTTTCGGCGGGAAAAAACGTCTTTGCAATATAGGTGGCGTAAAAACCAAACAGAAAAAAATCGAACTGTTCGAGAAAATTACCGCTGGTCACACGTAGTATTGCGCCGAACGTGCCGGCGCGCGATGGTTGTTGAGTCATTGAGGTTGCTCCACTGTCTTATCATAATTATGTATAGAGGTAAGAGTGTGCGGGTCAGTCGCCTGCGACCCCCGCCTGTTTTCCGCGTCGCTTCTCAATCGCCCATTTGAGTAAAGAGGCGCAGCGGTAAAATCCATGGGCAAATTTTCCGTACGGAATGGTCAAAAATAACGCCATGACCACGCCAAGATGGATGGCAAGCAGGATCCCCATCCACGTGGTGTCTCTTCCCGCCAGCAGACCTAAACCGGTCAGGCTGGTCAGGAGCAGCAGTAAAATAAATCCGCGATCCATCGGTTTCTGTCGCGCGTCGCCATGCAGTGGCGAGCGCTTAAGGTTTAACCACAGCAGGCCTGCCGGGCCGACGACTAAACCGATTCCTCCGAGCGTGCCAAGCATGACTGGCACACTGAAGAACGGGTAGGGGGCTTCCCATCCGGCGAAATAGTGATAACCGGTCGCCACCACGGTCGCGGCAAAACAGAGCATAAAGCCGTAAAAGGTGAAATGGTGGAAACGACGACGCATCAACGTAAAGGCATCGTCCGCGTCGTTGCAGCCTTTGCCATGTCCACCGTCGAGGTATTTCAGCGTCAGCGCATTGTGTGAGGCTTCGGCTATTTCCGCCGGACGCGGCCCGACGGGAGAAATCTCGCGCCAGAAGCGGATCACCCCTGCCATCAGTAAACCGATCGCCAGAATGAAAACCGAGCCAAACATCCATGCCAGCAGGTTGTGCGGGAAGATTTGGTAGAAATCACCGGCCAGCGGCGGGTGTAGCAGCGATCCCTTCAGCCCCATCGCGAGGAGTAAAAAGAGGATCAGACTAAAGACCAGCGTCAACGTCACAGTGACGCCAGCCCGGCGATACAGCGCCCCGAAGGCCGCCGGTTGCGCGTAGTGTTGATACGTTTCCAGACGCACTTCCGCCATCGCTTTCGGCACGTTGATCGCAAACTCATGGGGCGGTGCATACTGGCAGGCGTGCAGGCAGGCGCCGCAGTTATGACACAGGTTTGCCAGATAGTTAATGTCGGCTTTGCCAAATTCCAGTCGTTGAGTCATCGCCGGGAACACGGCGCAAAACCCTTCGCAATAGCGACAGGCGTTACACACCTGCATCACCCGCTCGACTTCAGCCTCTGGCTCGGTGAGGATTTTGGCTTCGATGATCAGTTTTTCAAGCTGCTTCATGATGCGCCTCCTTACGTGCTGCCTGCGCGGCTTCTTTACCTGCGATGCGACCAAACGTGGTGCCAATGGACATGCCGACACCGGCGGTATAGCCCTTGCCCAGTACGTTGCCTGCCATCATCTCACCAGCAACGAACAGGTTACGGCTGGGGATGCCTGCAAAGTGGACCGCAGCGTGTTCATTCACTTTCAGTCCCAGATAGGTAAAGGTGATCCCTGGTCGCAGGGCATAACCGTAGTAGGGAGGCGTATCAATGGGTCGCGCCCAGTGGGTTTTCGGTGGCGTCAGGCCCAGCGTTGCGCAGTCGTCCAGCGTCGTGTGATCAAACTGACCCGGCTGACAGGACTGGTTGTAGTGTTCCACGGTATCGGTAAAGCGTTCGGGATCCAGTCCTAGCTGGCGGGCCAGTTCACCCAGCGTATTAGCTTGCGCGCCCGGGAAAACCGGCGGCATAAAGTGACCGATCGCTTTGCTGTCGATAATGGAGTAGCCAATCTGCCCTGGCTGGTGGGCAACCAGACGTCCCCAGATGGCATAGCGTTTCGGCCAGAAATCTTCGCCTTCATCGTAAAAGCGTTCCGCATCCCGGTTGACTACCACGCCAAGTGAGACACAATCCACGCGCGTGCAAATGCCGCCATCATACAGCGGGGCCCGGGCATCAATCGCCACACAGTGGGACTGGGACGGATCGCCGATGATGTCAGCCCCGGCGTCGATCATAAATTTGAGCAAGACGCCCTGATTAAAGCGGGTGCCGCGAATGAGGAAGTTATCGGCTGGCCATTCGCCGCGTGCGTTCTCTCCCCAGGCATCACGCAGCCATTCGCGGTTGGATTCAAATCCACCGGCGGCGAGTACGCAGGCTTTTGCCTCAATGCGCTCGTGACCTGCCAGGGCTGCGACGAAATCGCCATGATGCAATTCAAGCGCCTGCACCGGCGTGTTGTAGCGAATCTGTACCCCCAGCTTTTCTGCGCTGCGGTAATAGGCGTTCACGAGGGCTTTACCGCCGCCCATGAAAAAGGCATTGGTACGCGCGACGTGCAGCGCGCCAGAGAGTGGGGGCTGAAAATTAACACCGTGCTGGCGCATCCAGTCACGGCACTGCGAAGAGGTACGGATCACCAGGCGCGCCAGTGCTTCATTGGTATTGCCTTCGGTGACACGCCAGAGATCCTGCCAGAACTCATCTTCGGGATAACTCTCGACCAGCACATCCTGTGGCGCATCGTGCATACAGCGTAAATTGCGCGTGTGTTGGGAGTTACCGCCGCGCCATTCCCGGGGCGCGGCCTCTAACAGCAACACGGAGGCTCCTGCCTCACGGGCGGTTAAGGCGGCACATAATGCGGCATTACCACCGCCAATCACCAGTACATCAACCATCGTCTACTCCATTACCATTTAACTATTTGTTAAATTTGTAATTGAAATGTATACGTACAGGTTGTATGGGCGCTATGGCGGGAAGCTAAAGACCTGTTTAGTGAGCGTAAAGGGTTGCGCCCGGCCAACTGCCGGTTTCCACAAGTTCACGCATCACTTTTGTGAGTATCACGCGGGCTGCAAGACCGGCGGGGGTGAGTTCATCGTCAGACAGGCTGACCAGAAAATTAGGGCGGCTGAGTATGGGATTATGGACGCCGATCACTCTTAGCGCTTCCCTCTCAAGATGCGAAATGGCAGCACCTGGTTGCAACGTAGCGCCAAGTCCGCTGCGAACGGCGCGCATCAGTAATGTCAGGCCATCAATTTCCGTGGCGATATCAACCTTCAGTCCGTGTTCCTGACAAATGACCTCCAGTCGGCCGCGCAGTCCGTGGCCCAGGCTTGGCATGATCAAGGGAATATTCGCCAGTTGAGCAGGGGTTATGGTGTCATCGGGAATATCCGCCAGCAGGTCATGCGTGCCAATCAGAAAAAGCCGCTCTTCGAGAACTGGCCTGGCGCTCCAGCGCAGGATCTTCTCTTTCTGAAAAACAACGGCCAGATCAATCTGACGGGTGTTGATCATCCGTTCCAGATTACCCGACAGGCTTTCCACCACATGCAGGCGAACGTCGGCGTAATGTTCCCGCATGGCATGAATAAACGGGATTCCCAGGACGGAGGCCGTGCTGGGGGGCATACCGACGCTGACGTGTCCGGACAGACGCGCATCGCGCGCGGCCAGAATGGCATCATCAGCATGACGCAGCGCCAGCTGTGCCTGTGAGTAAAAGGCCAGACCGGCGTTAGTTGGCGTTACGCCACGCGAGGTTCGCTGCAACAGACGAATGGCGAGTTCGTTTTCCAGCCGCGTCATCTGCTGGCTGAGCGCGGATACGCCGATGTCGAGATCAAGCGCCGCGCTGCCCATACTGCCGGTTTCCACAATACGGACAAAGTAACGTAGCTGGCGAAGTTCCATTTCGATTCTCCGGGCAAGGCAGGGGGAGATTTTACATTAAAGCAACATGCTGTCAGAAGAAAGCACAGAGTGGCGAATGGCGCGCATAAAAAAAGCCAACCGACAGGTTGGCTTTTCAGAATCGTGCAAATTATTTCGCGTCGTGCGCGTGTTCGTCTTCGCGGCAATCGCCTTCAGCGCAGTGGCCGTACAGATAAAGGCTATGGTTCGTCAGACGAATGCCATGTTTTGCTGCGATCTCACGCTGGCGCGCTTCAATAGAATCATCACTGAATTCGATCACTTTGCCGCAATCGAGGCAAATAAGGTGATCATGATGATGCTGCTGGGTCAGCTCAAAAACGGATTTGCCGCCTTCAAAATTGTGGCGGGTTACGATCCCGGCGTCATCAAACTGGTTCAGCACGCGATACACGGTCGCCAGACCAATTTCTTCACCCATGTCGATCAGTCGTTTATATAAATCTTCCGCACTGACGTGATGGTTTTCCGGTTCCTGAAGAACTTCCAGAATCTTTAAACGAGGAAGCGTTACTTTCAGGCCAGCCTTCTTTAATGCGGTATTGTTGTCAGTCATGCGGAATCTGTCCTGTTGCTAAACGATTCACTTCATACAAGAAGTGACAGAAATTGCACTCGAGATAATGCGTTTCATTATAGGACTGCCGTGTCTAAATGAAAACTGCAAGCCTCTGGCAAATGTTAATAAATGGTCGGTATTGCCTGGAAATGAGAGCGCCACCTAAAAACTCCCGCACATTGTACAGGGATGGGCAAGAAAGTTACAAATTTGTAGCAATTATTTTGATTGGTTCTGTCTATTGATGCGGCGCAAACATTGTCTGCGCCGCCGTACATCAGGCGTTGATGATCTCGTCGAGGTGCAGTTCTTCAGAAATCTGCTTCACCCATTTTTCCACGCGCTCGGCGGTCAGTTCCGGCTGACGGTCTTCGTCAATCGCCAGACCGACAAAATGGTCGTCATCTGCCAGACCTTTGGAGGCTTCAAAATGATAGCCTGCGGTCGGCCAGTGACCCACGATGGTTGCACCGCGCGGCTCAATGATATCGCGGATCGTGCCTAACGCGTCACAGAAGTATTCTGCATAATCTTCCTGATCGCCGCAGCCGAACAGCGCGACCAGTTTGCCGTTAAAATCAATGTCTTCGAGGGTAGGGAAGAAGTCGTCCCAGTCGCACTGCGCTTCACCGTAGTACCAGGTTGGGATGCCAAGCAGCAGAATGTCATAGCCTTCGAGATCTTCTTTGCTGCTTTTTGCAATGTCATGCACATCGGCAACGTCTTTACCAAGCTGTTTTTGAATCATTTTTGCGATATTTTCGGTGTTCCCGGTGTCGCTGCCGAAAAAGATGCCAGTGATTGCCATGAGTAAAGTAACCTCTTGAAACTTATTGAAATGGTGGTGGCGAATTGCCCACAGATAAGGGCAATCATAGCAGAACAGTCAGGTATGCGGAAATAGCAAACGCATACGAGTGCACTCCATGCTACATGAAAGTGGGAAATGGGATGATTTCAGGCGAGATCCTGACCGCGTAGCGCTGCCAGTTGGGCCATCAATATCTCTTCGATCAGTTCACTGCGGCTCATCTCTCGGGATTCCGCCAGCTCATTCAACGCGTCAACCGCTTCCGCGTTGAGTTTGAGTTCGACACGCTTAAGACCGCGAACTTTGTCGCGTTTGAGTTGATTACGCTTGTTAATGCGCAGTTGTTCATCGCGCGAAAGCGGATTAGTTTTCGGTCGTCCCGGGCGACGCTCGTGCGCGAACAGATCTAGTGTCGTACGGTCCGTTTGTTCTTTGGCCATGATATTGGTGACTTCGGGGAAACAATCAGCCAGGCCTCTGCCCGGATGGATAGCGCGCCATCATACATCAGCGAATGAGGCGCGCCAACGTTCGCACGCGTAATCGCGCACGGACGCTGAGTTTTTAATCAGTTAGCCGTTTCATTAAGATAACGACGGATGGCGCGCAGCACCGCCTCCGGCTTTTCGGCATGTACCCAGTGACCGGCCCCGGCAATCACATGCGCACGCGCCTGCGGGAACTGCGCCAGTAAATCGGCGCGATATGCTTCGGTGACGTAAGGGGAGTTACCGCCCGGAATAAACAGTGCCGGATGATCCCAGGCCGGTATTGTCTCCCAACCGACGATATGCGGATACTGCTCCCACAGCACCGGCACGTTGAAGCGCCATTCGCCGTCAACGAACGATTTCAGCAAAAACTGAATCACGCCTTCTTCATTAAGATGTTCGCGCATGATCTCAGCCGCCTGCTGGCGGGTCTTTGCCTGTGATGCCGTCACCGCGTTGATGGCGGTGAAAATTTCGTCGTGACGGCGGACGTGGTAATCCACCGGGGCAATATCGATCGCCACTAAACGGGCGATGCGTTCCGGGGCCAGCGCGCTGAGCGCCATCACCGCTTTCCCCCCCATCGAATGACCAATAAAGGTGGCTTTTTCGATGTGTTGCGCATCCAGCGTATCCAGCAGATCCTGCGCCATTGCCGGGTAGTTCATCACCGGGTCGCGCGGAGAAAGGCCGTGATTACGCATATCGACCTGAATGATGTCATGGTCGTTCACCAGGTCACGAGCAAGCACGCCCAGATTGTCCAGACTGCCAAATAAACCGTGAACCAGTACGATGGGATAATTATTGTGCAGGTTTTGTGCGGATTGCGCTCGGATATTCAATTTCATGGCAAAGTTCTTTTTTTCGCTCTGTCGGGTTAGGGTATTATGTTGACCATTCTGCCACTGGGCTGCAACCACTTCGGTTTTCTCCGAGTTTTTTGTTCAGCCGGGTTTGACGCTATTCGCTGTTGGGATTTGCCCCTATACTCCCAACGATTTGTATTTCAGATCAGATAAGACACCGCACTGGATTAAGATGAAAACGATTGAAGTTGATGATGAACTCTACAGCTATATTGCCAGCCACACGAAGCATATCGGCGAGAGCGCATCCGAGATTTTACGGCGTATGTTGAAGTTTTCCGCCGCATCACAGCCCGTCACGCCAGTGACAAAAGAGGTTCGCGCCGCGCAACCGGTTGTTGCCGAGGCGAAACCCGTCAATCTTGTCAAAGATAAAGTGCGCGCTATGCGTGAACTGCTTCTGTCCGATGAATATGCGGAACAGAAGAAGGCCGTTAACCGCTTTATGCTGGTGCTGACTACACTCTATACACTGGATCAACACGCGTTTGCAGAGGCAACGGAATCGTTGCATGGCCGCACGCGTGTCTACTTTGCGGCTGATGAACAGACGCTGCTGAAAAACGGTAACCAAACCAAACCAAAACACGTGCCCGGCACGCCGTATTGGGTGATCACAAACACCAACACCGGCCGTAAATGCAGCATGATTGAACACATCATGCAGTCAATGCAATTCCCGGCGGAATTGATTGAAAAGGTTTGCGGAACAATTTAATCCATGCAGAAAAGGACCAGGCAATGGCAATCCACGACCGTGCAGGCAAGCCTGCGCAACAAAGTGATTTGATTAACGTCGCGCAATTGACGTCACAATACTATGTACTGAAGCCCGCAAAAGGAAATGCGGAACACGTGGTGAAGTTCGGCACCTCCGGACACCGTGGTAGTGCAGGTCGTCATAGCTTCAACGAGCCCCATATTCTGGCGATTGCGCAGGCTATCGCGGAAGAACGTGCGAAAAACGGCATTACGGGGCCTTGTTATGTGGGGAAAGATACTCATGCACTGTCTGAACCGGCGTTTATCTCCGTGCTGGAAGTGCTCGCAGCGAACGGTGTCGACGTGATTGTTCAGGAGAACAACGGTTTTACCCCAACGCCCGCGGTGTCGAATGCCATTCTGGTCCATAACAAAAAAGGCGGTCCGCTGGCTGATGGTATTGTGATTACCCCGTCCCACAACCCACCGGAAGATGGTGGCATTAAATACAACCCGCCTAACGGTGGCCCGGCAGATACCAACGTCACGAAAGTAGTGGAAGATCGCGCGAATGCGCTGCTGGCTGACGATCTGAAAGGCGTGAAGCGTATTTCTCTGGATGCGGCACTGGCGTCCGGTCATGTCAAAGAGCAGGACCTGGTACAGCCGTTCGTTGAAGGGCTGGCGGACATCGTCGACATGGCCGCTATCCAGAAAGCCGGTCTGACGCTGGGCGTGGATCCGCTGGGCGGTTCCGGTATCGAATATTGGAAGCGTATCGCAGAGCATTACAAACTGAATCTGACCATCGTAAACGATCAGGTCGATCAGACTTTCCGCTTTATGCATCTCGATAAAGATGGCGCAATCCGTATGGACTGTTCCTCTGAATGTGCCATGGCCGGTTTGCTGGCGCTGCGCGATAAGTTCGACCTGGCGTTTGCTAACGACCCGGACTATGACCGTCACGGTATCGTCACGCCGGCGGGGCTGATGAATCCGAACCACTATCTGGCGGTGGCCATCAACTACCTGTTCCAGCATCGTCCGCAGTGGGGCAAAGACGTGGCTGTCGGTAAGACGCTAGTCTCTTCGGCGATGATTGATCGCGTGGTTAACGATCTGGGGCGTAAGCTGGTTGAAGTTCCGGTGGGCTTTAAATGGTTCGTGGACGGTCTGTTTGACGGCAGCTTCGGCTTTGGCGGCGAAGAGAGTGCGGGGGCATCTTTCCTGCGTTTCGACGGTACGCCGTGGTCTACTGATAAAGACGGGATCATCATGTGCCTGCTGGCAGCGGAAATTACTGCCGTCACCGGGAAGAATCCGCAGGAGCACTATAACGAGCTTGCCGCCCGTTTTGGTGCGCCGAGCTACAACCGTCTGCAGGCCAGTGCAACGTCGGCACAAAAAGCGGCGCTGTCTAAACTGTCTCCGGAGATGGTCAGCGCCAGTACGCTGGCTGGTGACCCGATCACCGCGCGTCTGACGGCAGCACCAGGTAACGGTGCGTCGATTGGCGGTCTGAAAGTCATGACCGACAACGGTTGGTTCGCGGCGCGCCCGTCGGGTACAGAAGATGCGTACAAGATCTATTGCGAGAGCTTCCTCGGCGAAGAACATCGCAAGCAGATCGAGAAAGAAGCGGTCGAAATCGTCAGCGAAGTGTTGAAAAACGCCTGAGTTGTGTAGGGAAAGTCAGTACATGAGGCATATTCTTCCCTGGAAAATATGCCTGTGAGGTGAAAACGTTACGTTCACTTCATGTTCATTGCTTCTCTGGTACATCTGTGTCTGTGAACGTGTTAAGGAGGCTCACCGCCGCCTCCTTAACAATCCAGGCTCCCGGCGGGAAAATTGTCGCTTCGCGAATTATTCGCCCCATCCATGGGGCTCACCCCTTCGGGGCCAGCACAAGTGCTGTTCAAAATTGCTCCCGGCAATTTTGTCCTCCGCTTATTCCTCCAGGCTACCGGGTCGGGCGCGACTCAGCATCCCTGCTTCGCGCGCCCTGAACCCGCATCCCTGCGGGTTCCCCCGGCCCTCCGGAAACACGTCGGCAATTTTCAGCCGGACCCATCCACACCTGACCATCTCTGCGGTTTGCTTTTTTTACAGCGAAATGAATTGACCTGAAAGGCAGAGAATCGAAGCGATGGCATTGGTCCGGCATGAAAATCGATGAGCCGTTGACGGCTGACCGGGTCCGCCCGTAGGGAAGCGGGCGGAGGGGACGGCCTGCAGGGATGCAGGCTCGGCCCCGACCCGACAGGCAGACGACATAAGGTGAATGAACCACGAAGTGGCGATTTCCCGGCCGGGAGCCAGGGTTGCAAGGGAGGCGGCGGAGAGCCTCCCTTGCCCGTTCACGGGTATTGTGCATCCAGAGAAATGCAGTAGTTCAAAGGGTGAACGGAAACCTGCACCAGCGTAACTTTTTTCTCAGAAGCTAGCCTTAACCGTGCTTATTTTTCAGTTCAAAGCGCGGTGAAACCAGACCGTACAGCGTCCAGCCGAGGAAGGTCACGATGGAACCGTACAGCATCGCTTCTTCACCTGACGAGTAGAGTGCATAGAAGCTATACATCGCACCGATGAATGCCACGAAATTTGCCGATTTTGCCTTCGCTGCAGGCACATTCGCCACTCTCTGGATGATCACCAGTGCGGCCATCGACAGAATATACGGAATGATGTTCGTCACCACGGCCAGGTTGACCAGCACGTTAAACTGGCTGTTCAACGACGGGCTGATGGTCATCAGCGATAAGCCGCTCTGAATGATGACGATCGCGAGCATCCCCTGAACCGGCGCATCGACTTTGGTCACGCGAGAAAAGATTTTCGGGAAATAGCCTTCATCGGCAGAGGATTTAAAGACCTGCGCAATGGTGAACTGCCAGCCCAGCAACGAACCGCAGCAGGACATGATCATCAGCGCCATGATCACTTTACCCACTTCCGGTGTGAACATCTGCGCAAACGCCAGACCAAACGGCGCGGTGGAGTTCGCCAGATCCATGTTAGGCACAATCCCGGCAATCACGTTGGTCGAGACGATGTAGATCACCGCCGCGCCCAGCGTCCCGCCCAGTACGGCAATCGGGACGTTCTTTTCGGGGTTTTCCACTACTTCTGCATTCGCACAGGCAGATTCCAGACCAAGGAACGCCCACAGCGTCATCGCGATAGACGAACCGACGGCGGTAAAGAACGGTACGTGATGCGGGTTCCACGAGTTGGCATACAGCGTTGGGCTAAACCAGAACCAGCCGATGATGCACAGACCGACAACCGGAATGATCACCCCCCAGACAGTGATACTGCTGATCTGCCCGGTAATGCGCGCACCGCCAAAGTTGGCGACCGTACAGATCCACAGTACGCCGATGGTGGCGAGACCGATTTGTACCGGGGAGAGGGTGGCGCCGAAAAGTTCGGTACCGTAGCCCACGGCGGAGATCGCGATGGCGACGTTGGCAATCAACAGCGATACCCCATAGGTGTAGTTCGCCATAAAGTTACCGGATTTACCAAACGCATATTCCGCGTAGCCGCCCATACCGCCTGATTTACGGCTGAACATTCCGCACTTGGCGAACGCCCAGGCCAGCGCCATGGACCCGACGGCAGTCACCAGCCAGGAGATAATCGAAATGGTGCCGACTTCAGCCAGTTTGGTCGGCAGCATGATGATCCCGGAGCCCATCATATTGACCATGGTCAGGATGGTGAGCTGCATCACGCCCATTTTATTGGATTTGGCTTTACTCATAATGCTTCTCCTTTCAACAGGTCGTTTTGTGCTTCACGCGGTTTAATCACGTAGCACCACACCTGTTTGCGACCATCACACTCGTTGATGTACACACCCTGAAGTTCCGGCGCGAAACCGGGCAGCAGGTTGATCCCTTCTTCCAGCGCGCTGAAGTAACGCAGTACCGCACCGCCCCAGACTTCCCCCGGAACCACGCACAGCACGCCCGGTGGGTAAGGGAGCGCGCCTTCAGCGGCAATACGGCCTTCGGCCTCAGGTAGCGGCACCAGATCCACTTCACCGCGCAGATAGGCGTAGTTGGCATCCTGCGGATTCATGCTGACGCGCGGGAAATGCGACTTGCGGAACATCTCTTTTTGCAGTTGCTTCACGTTGTGACGCGCATACAGGTCGTGCATTTCCTGGCACAACTGGCGCAGGGTGTAACCGGCATAGCGCGCTTCGTGCTGTTTGTAGATAGACGGCAGGACTTCCGCCAGCGGCGCGTCAGACTCCAGCAGTCGCTCGAAGCGCACCAGCAGGGCGACGAGCTGTTGCAGTTTCGCCATGTCTTCCGCCGGGGTCAGCAGGAACAGGATCGAGTTGAGGTCGCATTTTTCCGGGACCACGCCATTTTCACGCAGGAAGTTGGCAAGGATCGTCGCCGGGACGCCGAAGGTATCGTATTCGCCATTGCGTGCGTTGATACCCGGGGTGGTCAGCAGCAGTTTGCAGGGGTCAACAAAGTATTGATGCTCGGCATAACCTTCAAACGCATGCCAGTGTTCACCGGGAACAAAGTGGAAGAAGCGCAGATCGTTGGCGATTTCCGCAGTCGGATAAGATTGCCACGGTTTGCCATCAACCAGTTCCGGAACAAAGGGACGGATATGATGGCAGTTGTCGAGGATCAGCTTACGGGCGTCGATACCATTGGCGACGCAATCCATCCACATGTTGCGGCCGCTGACGCCTTCGTGCATTTTGGCGTTAATATCCAGTGCGGCAAACAGCGGATAGAACGGACTGGTGGAGGCGTGCATCATGAACGCGTTATTCATGCGTTTATGCGGCACATAGCGCGACTGCCCTTTGATATGGCTGTCTTTTTTGTGAATTTGCGAGGTCTGGGAGAAGCCCGCTTGCTGTTTGTGAACGGACTGAGTCACCAGAATGCCCGGATCGTTTTCATTCAGTTCCAGCAGGAGTGGAGAACAATCCGCCATCATCGGGATAAACTGCTCATAGCCCACCCAGGCGGAGTCGAACAGGATGTAATCGCAAAGGTGACCAATTTTATCCACCACCTGACGGGCGTTATAAATCGTGCCGTCGTAGGTGCCCAACTGGATAACAGCAAGACGGAATGGACGTGCGTCGCGAGCCCGCTGCGGCGCCACTTCGCTCACCAGTTCGCGCAGGTAGTTCTCTTCAAAGCAGTGGGCATCGATCCCGCCGATAAAGCCGTACGGGTTACGTGCGGTTTCCAGATAAACCGGCGTTGCGCCCGCCTGTAATAACGCGCCGTGGTGGTTTGACTTATGGTTGTTACGGTCGAAGAGTACCAGATCGCCAGGAGTCAGCAGCGCGTTCAGCACCACTTTGTTGGACGAAGACGTTCCGTTCAGCACAAAGTAAGTTTTATCCGCATTAAACACTTTCGCCGCGTGTTGCTGAGCAATGCATGGTGCGCCTTCGTGGATCAGCAAATCGCCCATTGCCACGTCGGCATTACACAGGTCGGAGCGGAAAAGCGTTTCGCCAAAATACTCCACAAACTGATTACCTGCCGGATGACGACGGAAAAACTCGCCGCCCTGATGTCCGGGGCAGTCAAATGCACTATTTCCCTGGTTAACGTAGTCAACCAGCGCGCGGAAGAAGGGAGGACGTAATTGTGTTTCGTAATGGCTTGCAGCGGTTTCTAACTGACGGCCATAGAAAGCGGTGCGGGCTTCATTGCATTCGAATACGCCAGAAATGCGCGGCAGATGTTCTGCCGGTACGCGCTCTTCCTCTTCTGCGGCGATAAACACCGGAATACCGTAGCCGGTCGCGTCAATTTCATCGAGTTTCCCACGTTCAATATCATTGACAGACAACACCACGGCAGCCACGTCAATAAAATTACTTTCATCAACATTCACAATCGTGCGTTGTGTAGAAAAACAGTCAGGGCAAGAACGACTCACGGCAATTTTTAATTCAGACATTTTCATCTCTTTATTTTCAGATAATAGCAGGTCCTCAATTTCTCGAATGAGAAACTGATAACTCCGGAATAAAAGCAATGTTTGTCCCCTGATAAATAAATCAGTAAATTGCTTTTTTTAGGATGCAAAAAACCTTACCTGTCCGGTCACAGGCAAATCAAGGCTTAAGCAGAGTGAGCACTGAGGAATACAGGCGTGAGCCTGTGATACAGCGAGTCAGGAAGACCTGTATGCTGGAGTGCCCATAGTCGAAAGACTAACGGGCATTAAAGAAATGAAAGTCAAAGCTATTACGGTGGGCAAACATCATAATATGTGTTGTCCGCCTGATATGGGGCATTGTACGGCTATTGTTTTCCATTTTGATTACCTTTTCTTTATCAGTAGAAGGTGAAGGTATTTTATCCAGGAAAACGGCCCGATCCGTGAAGGAGATCAATAAAAAACGATCATTCGCAAAATATTTAGTCGTTTTTTATGCATGGCTGACGATAAGATATCATCTTGTTTATTATTTGTTATAATTCTGTATTTTTTATTTTCCGTGAGAATTGACCTGGTCAAAATAATATAATTATGGCCAGGTGGGAATAATAAAAAATAAATTTAAGAATTATTTAAAAATAATGAATAACCATTCACGGCATAAAACGATAGCCAATGCCGGTTTCGGTAATAAAGTGGCGGGGGCGTGCGGGATCGAGCTCCAGTTTCTGTCGCAAGTGACCCATATAAATACGCAAATAGTGGCTGTGCTCGACGGCGTTCGGTCCCCAGACCTGGTTCAACAACTGGCGCTGAGTCAGCACTTTTCCGGCGTTGTTGAGCAACACGGCCAGCAGGCGAAACTCAATCGGCGTTAAATGGATTTCTGTTTCACCGCGATGAATCAGATGCGCGGCGAGATCCACCACCACATCGGAAAAGCGCACAATCGGTTCGGGAGAGGGAGGGGCGGAATGACGACGCAGGGCAACACGCAGGCGTGCCTGTAATTCGCCAATGCCAAAAGGTTTGCTCAGATAGTCGTCGGCCCCCGCATCCAGCGCGGCAATTTTGTCGCTCTCCTCGCTGCGCGCAGAGAGCACGATCACCGGGACGGCGCTCCACTGTCGCAGGTCGCGAATGAAATCAATGCCGTCGCCATCCGGCAGACCGAGATCGAGAATAATGAGATCGGGCTTGCGCGTTGCCGCCTCCAGTAAACCGCGCTGAAGGGTCTCGGCGTCGTACACGCGCAGCCCATCGGCTTCCAGCGCGGTACGCAGAAAGCGACGAATGGCCTGCTCATCTTCAACAATCAGAACGTTTATCACATATCCTCATGAAAATCTTCAAGTTCTGGTGGAGCGTCTTGTCGGAGTGTAACACGGAAACAGGCGCCGCCCTGAGGGCGATTATAGACGGCAATCGACCCGCCATGCACTTCCACTATCGCCCGACAGATGGCCAGCCCCAACCCTACGCCCGGCACCGCCGACTCTTTGTTCCCCCGGGCGAATTTATCGAACACGCGCTGCTCCTGTCCTTGCGCAATGCCTGGCCCATTATCCCAGACGTCGAGTTGCAGATGTTCGTCTTCAACGTGCGCGTCGATGCCGATCTCCGCCTGCGGTCCGGCATATTTGATGGCATTCTCCAGCAAATTAATCAGTACCCGTTCGAACAGCGGGCCATCGACGTGAATGAGGGTCAGCGGCGCGGGCAGGGAGAGGTTTACCGGATGAAGCAGGCCTGGCTCCAGCATTTTCAGCGCGCTGCCCACCACTTCTTCCAGCGTCAGCCACTCTTTTTTGAGGTTGAAACCACCGGACTGAATCCGCGCCATATCCAACAGGTTATTCACCAGACGGGTGGTATTCAGTACATGCTGGCGAATTTCGCTGGCCTGTCTGGCATGAGGCGAGCCTTCGCTGGCGAGGTCGAGCGTGAGGATTTCCGCCTGACCAAACAGCACGGTCAGCGGGGTGCGCAGGTCGTGAGAAAGCGCCGCGAGCAGGGCGTTACGCAGGCTTTCCCGTTCGCTGGCCAGCCGCGCCTGCTCTTCGCTGGCGGTTAAGGTCAGACGTTCCAGCGCATTCGCCACCAGCAGAGTGAACGTTTCCAACAGTCGCTGCTGCTCCGGGATCATTAACTGACGCAGATTGCCCGGTTCGACAACCACCAGACCATGGGTTTTGTCGGCGCTGCGTAACGGCAGGATCTGGTACGGCACGCCGGGCAGAGTATCGGTGCCGGCGCCTGCCGGTAACCCTTTATCAAAGCTCCAGCGGGCAATAGCATCATCCCAGGGCGTCATTCCCTGCTGGTGGGTGAGGGCGGCCAGTTTGCCCTCTTCATTCGGCAATAAAATCTGGCTGCGGGCATGAAAAGTGGAGGCAATAAATTGTTCGCTGGTACTGGCGATATCTTGCGCACGGCGTCCCATCGCCAGCGCTTTCGACATCTCATAAAGATGACGAGTACGCTGTTCCCGGTAGCGCGCAACGCGAGCCTGATAGCGCACGCCTGCCGTCAGGTTACCAACGACCAGCCCAACCGTCAGCATGACGCCGAAGGTGAGGAGATACTGCACATCCGAGACGGCAAGCGTGCCGCGCGGCGCAATGAAGAACAGATCAAAGCTGACCACGCTAATAAAGGTGGCAAACACCGACGGCCAGCGACCATAGAAGAGGGCGATGACCACTACACCGAGCAGATAGAGCATCACCAGGTTTGCGGCATCAAAGGCAGCCAGCCACTGGCTGGCAATAAAGGTCGTGAGGGCGCAGAGCGCGACGGCGACCAGGCCGCCCTGAATTTGTACGCGCCATTTGTCCTTAAAAGTGCGGGTGTCGGGCATAGACGTCAGCGCCCGAGCCGGCGGTTCGTCCAGGGCGACGACCATCAGATCCAGTTCCGGCGCACGTTTCGCCAGCCGGTCGGCAAAAGAATCGCGATGCCACCAGCGTCGCGTTGTCGTCCGCCCCAGCACTATTTTTCCCAGATTATGCTCGCGGGCGTAGCGGACCACCGCTTTATCTTCGCTGGGATCGGACAGTGTGGCGGTCTCCGCGCCTAGCTCTTGCGCCAGTCGCAGGGCGTGCAGAATATTGCGCCGCTGCTTTTCCGGCAGACGATGCAGCGCGAGGGTTTCGACATAGACGGCGTGCCAGACGCTGCCCAGCCGCGACGCCAGCCGTGCGGCGGTGCGCACCAGTTTTTCACTGCCGGTGTTGTGACCAATGCAAAGCAGTATGGCATCGCGGGTATGCCAGACTTTCTCTTCACCCGGACGACCGCGCCATGCGCGCATCTGATCGTCCACCCGGTCAGCGGTACGGCGTAACGCCAGCTCGCGTAGCGCAATTAAATTGCCCTTGCGGAAGAAGTGTTCGATGGCCCGCTCGGCCTGCCCGGCGATATAGACTTTGCCCTCTTTCAGGCGCTGGCGTAGATCGTCAGGCGGTAAATCGACCAGCACCACCTCGTCGGCAGCGTCAAAAAACGGATCCGGTACGGTTTCGCGCACCTGAATCCCCGTCACGCCGCTGACCACATCGTTCAGGCTTTCGAGATGCTGCACGTTGACGGTGGTAAAGACATCAATACCGGCGTCGAGAAGTTCTTCAATGTCCTGCCAGCGCTTGGGATGGCGCGAGCCTGGCGCATTACTGTGCGCCAGTTCATCCATTAAGATCAGCGCCGGACGGCGGGCGAGCGCGGCATCGAGATCGAATTCACTGATATGACGTCCGTGGCGCGCCTGACGTTTCAACGGCAGAATGCTGAGGCCATCCAGCAGGGCTGCGGTCTCTTTGCGTCCGTGGGTCTCCACCACGCCAATCAGGATGTCGAGTCCCTGTGCGCGCAGACGCTGGGCTTCAGCCAGCATCGACCAGGTTTTCCCGACGCCCGCACAGGCACCGAAGAAGATTTTTAGTTTTCCCCGATGCGGGGCGACCGCCTGCTCAAGCAGGCGATCGGGGTCGGGGCGTACCGGTTCACTATTCGCCATTCATGCTGTCCAGCGCTAAATTGAGTTCGACAATATTTACGACCGGTTGACCAATAAAGCTCACCAGCGGTTTCTGCGTGTATTCTGCAACCAGTCGCGTCACCTGTTCAATGGTGAGATGACGAGCCTGCGCCACGCGGGGGATTTGCCACGCCACCGCAGCGGGCGTCAGGTTGTTGTCCAGACCGCTCGCGGAGGCAGTAACCAGTTCCACCGGTACGTTATGACTGGCCTGTGGGTTGGCGGCGCGCAGGGCGGTGACCCGGTTTTGCAGTTGTTTATCCAGTTCCGGGTTACTGGCGGCAAGATTACTGCCGCCGGATGCCATGGGATTATAGGGCATTTCAGCGGTGGCCGAAGGCCGTCCCTGGAAATAGCCTTCAGAGGTAAAGTTCTGCCCGATCAGCGCAGAACCCCGCACCCCGAGCTCATCCCGAATCAGTGAACCGTTGGCCTGATGCGGGAACCACCATTGTCCCAGCGCGGTGGTCAGCAGCGGATACGCGCCGCCCGTCAGCAGCAGCAGGAAAATCATTGTTGAAAACAACGGACGTACAGCACTCATCAGACACCTCACACCAGACCCAGCAGGGTCAGCAGCAAATCAATCACTTTGATGCCGATAAACGGCACCACCAGCCCCCCCAGACCGTAAATCCACAGGTTACGGCGCAGCATGGCGGATGCGGAAAGCGGTTTGTAGCTCACGCCTTTCAGCGCCAGCGGGATCAGAAAGACAATAATCAAGGCGTTAAAGATCACCGCACTCAGAATGGCTGAGTCCGGCGAATGCAGACGCATAATGTTTAGCGCATTCAGTTGCGGATAGGTCGCGGCGAACGCGGCCGGAATGATGGCAAAATACTTCGCCACGTCGTTGGCGATACTGAAGGTGGTCAGTGAACCGCGCGTCATCAGCATCTGTTTGCCGATGTGCACCACTTCGATAAGCTTGGTCGGGTTGGAATCGAGATCGACCATGTTGCCCGCTTCTTTTGCCGCCTGCGTACCGGAGTTCATTGCTACCGCCACATCAGCCTGTGCCAGCGCCGGCGCATCGTTGGTACCATCACCAGTCATCGCCACTAAGCGGCCCTCCGCCTGATACTGGCGGATCAGCGCCAGCTTGGCTTCCGGTGTCGCTTCGGCAAGGAAGTCATCCACACCCGCCTCGGCAGCGATGGCGGCGGCGGTCAGGCGGTTATCGCCGGTGATCATCACCGTTTTAATCCCCATTTTACGCAACTGGGCAAAACGCTCTTTTATCCCGCCTTTGACAATATCTTTCAGCGCGATCACGCCTAACACCCGGGAACCTTCCACCACCACGAGCGGCGTGGCACCCAGACGGGCGACGCTGTCCACTTTCTGCTCGACATCCGCCGGGAACTGGCCGCCGCTGGCCTCAACGTGGCGACGGATGGCGTCGACAGAACCTTTACGAATCATCCGGTTGTCGATGTTAATGCCGCTCATGCGACTCTGAGCGGTAAAGGGGACGAAGGTGGCATGCAGCGACTGCACGTCGTGTTCACGCAAATTAAAACGCTGCTTGGCGAGGATCACGATGCTGCGACCTTCCGGCGTCTCATCGGCTAACGACGAGAGCTGTGCGGCGTCGGCCAGCGTTTTTTCATCGACACCCTGCGCAGGCAGAAAGTCCGAGGCCTGACGGTTACCGAGAGTAATGGTGCCGGTTTTGTCCAGCAGCAGTACGTCAACGTCGCCTGCGGCTTCCACCGCGCGTCCGCTGGTGGCGATGACGTTCGCGCCGAGCATACGGCTCATCCCGGCGACGCCAATCGCGGAGAGCAACCCGCCGATTGTCGTTGGGATCAAGCAAACCAACAGGGCGACCAGCACCGTGACGCTGACCGCGTGACCGCCCCAGGCAGAAAATGGCCACAGCGTTGCGGTTGCCAGCAAAAAGACAATCGTCAGGGCTATCAGCAGAATGGTCAGGGCGATCTCGTTGGGCGTTTTACGGCGCTGGGCGCCTTCGACCATGGCGATCATCCGGTCAAGGAAAGTTTCGCCGGGATTCACGCTGCATTCGATTACCAGCCAGTCGGAGAGAATACGCGTCCCGCCGGTCACCGAGGCGAAATCGCCGCCGGATTCGCGGATTACCGGCGCGGACTCGCCGGTAATGGCGCTTTCATCCACGGAGGCGCCGCCTTCAATGACTTCACCGTCACAGGGAATGATGTCGCCGGCTTCCACCAGCACGATGTCACCTTTACGCAGCTCATCGGCCGGGACGTGATCCATCTTCGCGCCGTACTTCGGCTCGCGCAGTTTGCGGGCAAACGCCGTCTTTTTCACCCCTTTAAGGCTGTTGGCCTGCGCTTTACTGCGCCCTTCGGCGAGCGCTTCAGCAAAGTTGGCAAACAGTACGGTTACCCACAGCCACAGACTGATCGCCCCGGTAAACAGCGCACCACCCGCCATCTGGCCTGTTGCCATCGCGACGGTAATCACGGTGGTCAGGAGGCTACCCATCCAGACGATGAACATTACCGGATTGCGCCACTGGGTATGGGGGCTTAATTTTTTCACTGCGTCCATCAGCGCCTGAGCGACCAGAGACGGTTCGAACAGCGCCAGTTGTTTGCGACTCATAACATTGTGCTCCGCATCGCTCAGCGTAAGAAAAGGTGTTCAGCCACTGGGCCAAGCGCCAGTGCAGGAATAAAGGTCAGGGCGCCGACTAACAGCACCGTCCCGATCAGTAAGCCGATAAACAGCGCGCCGTGGGTCGCCAGCGTACCGGGACTGGCCGGTTGGCTCTTTTTCGCGACCAGCGTTCCGGCAATCGCCATCACCGGAATGATGACCCCGAAGCGACCAACAAACATGCAGAACGCCAGCAGACAGTTCCAGAACGGGGTGTTGGCGCTCAGACCGGCAAAGGCGCTGCCGTTGTTATTGGCGGCGGAAGAGACGGCGTACAGGACTTCGCTAAAGCCGTGCGGACCGGGGTTGAGCATGGCGCTGCGCCCCGCCTCGGTCATCATGGCGAGCGCGGTGCCGAGTAAGACCAGCGCAGGAGTTACCAGAATCGCTAGCGCGGTCATTTTCATCTCGCGAACGTCGATCTTTTTGCCCAGGTACTCTGGCGTGCGACCAATCATCAGCCCGGCGATAAACACCGCCAGCAGCACGAACAGCAGCATGCCGTAAAGGCCCGAACCAACGCCGCCGAACACCACTTCACCAATCTGCATCAGCCACATCGGCACCATGCCGCCCAGCGCGGTAAACGAGTCGTGCATGGCGATCACCGCGCCGCACGAGGCTGCCGTCGTCACCACTGCAAACAGACTACTCACCAGCACGCCAAAGCGGCTCTCTTTGCCTTCCATGTTGAGACTGGAATTTGCGCCGAACTGCAGCAAATGCGGATTCCCCTGAACCTCTGCCCACATCACCACGGCGACGCAGACGATAAAGATGAGCGACATGGCCCACAGCAACATCCGTCCCTGACGGCGATCGCCTGCCGCGTCGCCAAACGCGAAACAGAGCGCGGCTGGAATTAAAAAGATTGCCAGCATTTGCACCATGTTGGTCAGCGCGGTGGGGTTTTCGAACGGGTGTGCTGAGTTGGCATTAAAGAAGCCGCCGCCGTTGGTCCCCAACATCTTGATGGCTTCCTGCGAGGCCACCGGCCCCATTGGCAGCAGTTGTTGCACACCTTCCAGGGAGGTGAAGGGTTGATAGGGCTGCAGATTTTGCAGGCTGCCTTGCTGAATAAAGAACAGGGCTATCACCAGTGCGATGGGGCATAAGATCCACAGCGTAATGCGCACCAGATCGACCCACGCATTGCCCAGCGTACTCATGCTCTGGCGTGTAAAGGCACGGATCAGAGCAAACACTACGGCGATCCCGGTTGCGGCGGATAAAAAGTTTTGTACCGTCAACCCGGCCATCTGACTGAAATAGCTTAAGGTGGTTTCCCCGCTGTAGGACTGCCAGTTGGTGTTAGCAACAAAGCTGACCGCAGTGTTGAGCGCCAGATGCCACGACAGCCCAGGCAACTGCTGTGGATTCAGCGGCAGAAAGTTTTGCCCCACCAACAGCAGAAACAGGAGCGTCAGCCCCAGCATATTCAACGCGAGGATCGCCAGCAGGTACTGCTTCCAGTTCATCTCATGTGTCGAAATACCCAGCCCGCGCCAGATCAGGCGTTCAACGCCCGCGGTACCAGGCAGCGGATTGTTGCCGATCAGCCGCGCCAGGCCCGCGCCTAACGGCCTGGCGAGCACGAACAGAATCAGCAGAAAACTGGCGATGAGTAAAAATCCTTGCGCAGCCATCAGAACGCCTCCGCATTGATTAATGCATACACCAGGTAACCTAATAATAAGAAAATCAGCACGATGCCGATTATCACGTCTGCACTCACAGTGCACCTCCCGTGGCATAAATGTGATAAACACAGCGTAAATATCTGCCTGCAAAGATTTCGCAAAAATCGACGTCGGGGGTGTAAAAAAAGTATAAAAATGGCAAAAACCATTATTTAACTAGTGATTAGTATTAATTTAACTTTCTCGTAACTTAATTACGCGATAAAGATAAACAAAGCGTAAATAGCTAAAAATAAGTGGTCGGATGAGTAGTAAAATTACACGCAAAGCGGTACTATTTTCAGCAGATAACCAATTTGACTTTACCGGTGATGATTACCGGCCAGATATAGGGGAGAGAATCATGGAGTTGTACAAAGAATATCCAGCACATGTTGTATTGTTACGCCGTACTTTCGCCGTTGTGGCTGGGGTGCTGGCACTACCGGTCATGCTGTTCTGGAAAGACCGCGCCCGTTTTTATAGCTATCTACACCGCGTGTGGTCAAAAACCAGCGATAAACCGGTGTGGATGGATCAGGCTGAAAAAGCCACCTGCGATTTCTACTAAGAGCATCGCGTTCAGAAAAACCGCTAACAGCAATGTGGCGGTTTTTTTATGCCTCTGTGTCTACACTTATTTCAGAAATGGAAAAGGAGACATCATGAGCGAGAAAATCCCTGTTGGCATTAGCGCCTGTTTGTTAGGGGAGGCGGTTCGCTTTGATGGTGGACATAAACGCCTGACCTTTGCAGTCGAAGAACTTTCACCGTGGGTGCACTTTGAGCCCGTCTGTCCAGAAATGGCGATCGGCCTGCCGGTGCCGCGTCCTGCATTGCGCTTAGTGAAAATGGAAGAAGCAATGGCATTGCGTTTCAGCGATCAGCGTGAGGGGGATTTAACTCAGGCGATGACTGCGTTCAGTAAAGAACGTGTCAGCCGTTTCGAACGCCTTTGTGGCTATATTGTCTGCGCGAAATCCCCCAGTTGTGGCATGGAACGCGTTCGTGTTTATGACGCCGATGGGAAAAACAATCGCAAAGCCGGCCGCGGTATTTTTACCTCAGTCCTGATGGCGTCTTACCCGTGGCTCCCTGTTGAAGAGGACGGGCGATTGCACGACCCACAATTACGGGAAAATTTTGTCGCGCGGATTTATGCCCTGCATGAATTGCACGGACTGCGCCAACAAGGACTCACGCGTGGTGCGCTGATTGACTATCACAGCCGCTATAAGCTGTTGCTGCTGGCCCATTCACAGCCGGAATATCGCGAGCTGGGGCGCTTTGTCGCCGCCATCCACGAATGGGAAAGCCTTGATGACTTTTTCATTGAGTATCGTCTGCGCCTGATGAAACTGATGTCCCATCCTGCCACCCGGCGTAACCATACCAATGTCCTGATGCATGTTCAGGGCTATTTTCGCAAACAACTCACTGCCCGTCAGCGGCAGGAGTTGGCATCCCTCATTGACGGCTACCGACGCGCTACGCAACCACTGCTTGCGCCTGTGACGCTGCTCAAACACTATATGGCGGAATATCCGGATGCGTATCTCTCCGGGCAACGCTATTTTGATCCCTGGCCGGAAGCCCTGCGGCTGCGCTACGGGAGTTGATTTTTTTCATTCGGGAGTGTTATGTCCACCCATCTGGTCTGGTTTCGTCGCGATCTCCGTCTGCATGACCATCTTGCCCTTGCCGCCGCCTGCCGCCATCGCGCTACACGCGTCGTGGCGCTGTTTATCTCCACGCCTGAACAGTGGGCGAATCATGAGATGTCACCGCGCCAGGCCGCCTTTATCCAGGCTCAGCTAAACGCTTTACAGCAGGCGCTGGCAGAAAAAGGCATTCCGCTACTGTTTGAAGAGGTTAATGATTTTGCGGCCAGCATTGAAACGGTGAAAGCGGTGTGCGAACAGCATGACGTCAGCCATCTGTTCTACCACTATCAGTACGAAGTGAATGAGCGCGAGCGCGATGCGGCAGTGGAAAGCGCGCTGCCCAATGTGGTCTGCGAAGGGTTTGATGACAGCGTGATCCTGCCGCCAGGCTCGGTGATGACGGGAAATCATGAGATGTATAAAGTCTTTACGCCGTTTAAAAATGCCTGGTTAAAACGGCTGAAGGAGGGGATGCCGGAGTGCGTTCCCGCGCCCGAACGGCGTGAGAGGAATGAGGTTTTGTCATCGTTACCTCCACTCAGCCTTAATTATCCGCAGCAGGATTTTGATCAGACCCTTTTCCCGGTGGAAGAAAAAGCCGCCATTGCCCGGCTACGCCAGTTTTGCCAGCAGGGAGCGGGCGAGTACGACGAACGTCGCGATTTCCCGGCCATTGAGGGCACCAGTCGTTTATCCGCCAGTCTTGCTACCGGCGGCTTATCGCCGCGCCAGTGTCTGCATCGCCTGCTGGCGGAACAGCCGCAGGCGCTGGACGGCGGCGCGGGCAGCGTCTGGCTGAACGAATTGATCTGGCGTGAGTTTTATCGCCATCTGATGACGTACCATCCCGATCTGTGCAAACACCGCCCCTTTATTCTCTGGACCGATCGCGTGCGCTGGCGGGACAGTGCGGATGATTTACAGGCCTGGCAGGAGGGGAGAACGGGTTATCCGATTGTTGATGCGGCGATGCGGCAACTGAACGCCACCGGCTGGATGCACAACCGACTGCGGATGATTACGGCCAGTTTCCTGGTGAAAGATCTGCTGATCGACTGGCGTAAAGGCGAGCGTTATTTCATGTCACAGCTGATAGATGGCGATCTTGCCGCAAATAACGGCGGCTGGCAGTGGGCGGCCTCTACCGGAACCGACGCCGCGCCGTATTTCCGTATTTTTAATCCGACGACACAGGGCGAAAAGTTCGACAGCGACGGTGAGTTTATCCGTCAGTGGATCCCAGAGCTTTGCGATGTGCCGGGTAAGGCGATACACGAACCGTGGAAATGGGCGACAAAAGAGGGCATTTCACTCGACTATCCGCAGCCTATTGTCGATCACAAACAGGCGCGTCAGGAGACGCTTGCCGCGTATGAGACCGCACGAAAAAGTTGACGGTGACTATGCGGTCTGACGCCATAACTATTCAGGAAGAGGGGCGTAAACACGCCCTTTTTTTATGGCTAAGCGCGTGGCGATGGTTTCTTAATATGGCGAATAATTGCCTATCGACGAACCGCCACAGGGACGTTATGTTAACGGAGTGCATAAATAAACAAGGGATCGATGATGAAAAACACCGAACTGGAACAACTGATCAACGAGAAACTGAACAGCGCCGCCATCAGCGACTACGCGCCAAACGGTTTGCAGGTTGAAGGCAAAGAAACGGTGCAGAAAATCGTCACCGGTGTGACCGCCAGTCAGGCGTTACTGGATGAAGCGGTGCGTCTGCAGGCCGATGCAGTCATCGTTCATCATGGGTATTTCTGGAAAGGCGAATCCCCGGTGATTCGCGGGATGAAGCGCAATCGCCTGAAAACGCTGCTGGCGAATGACATTAACCTCTACGGTTGGCATCTCCCGCTGGATGCGCATCCCGAACTGGGCAACAACGCACAGTTGGCGGCCCTGTTGGGGATCACCGTAATGGGTGAAATCGAGCCGCTGGTTCTCTGGGGCGAACTGGCAATGCCGGTCCCTGGGCTGGAACTGGCGTCGTGGATTGAAGCACGTCTGGGACGCAGGCCGTTATGGTGCGGCGACACCGGGCCGGATACCATCAAACGCGTCGCCTGGTGCACCGGCGGCGGGCAAAGCTTCATCGACAGCGCCGCGCAGTCTGGCGTTGACGCCTTTATTACCGGCGAAGTTTCCGAACAAACCATCCACTCTGCCCGTGAGCAGGGGCTGCATTTTTACGCCGCCGGGCATCACGCCACCGAACGCGGCGGGATCCGTGCGCTCAGCGAATGGCTGACGGAGAACACCGATTTGGATGTGACATTTATTGATATCCCAAACCCGGCATAAATAAAAACAAGAGGAACGCAAGTGCAACGAGCGCGTTGTTATCTGTTAGGTGAAACGGCGGTGGTGCTGGAGCTTGAGCCGCCGGTAACGCTGGCGAGCCAGAAACGCATCTGGCGGTTGGCTCAGCGTTTGGTTGAGACGCCAAACGTGGTCGAGGCGATTCCGGGAATGAACAATATCACCGTGATCCTGCGCGACCCGCAAACGCTGGCGCTGGATGCGATTGAACGCCTGCAACGCTGGTGGGAGGAGAGTGAGGCGCTGGAGCCTGACTCACGCTATATCGACATCCCGGTGACCTACGGCGGCGCAGGTGGTCCCGATCTGGCAGACGTTGCCCGCCACAGCGGCCTGAGCGAAAAGCAGGTAGTGGAACTGCACGCGTCGGTCGAGTATGTGGTCTGGTTTTTAGGTTTTCAGCCGGGATTCCCGTATCTCGGTAGCTTACCGGAACAACTGCACACGCCAAGGCGCGCAGAGCCGCGGCTGATCGTTCCGGCAGGATCGGTAGGTATCGGCGGGCCGCAAACCGGTATTTATCCGCTGGCAACGCCAGGCGGCTGGCAGTTGATTGGCCATACGTCGCTGCCCCTGTTCGATCCGAAAAAGGAGGAACCGGTTCTCCTGCGCCCCGGCGATAGCGTGCGCTTTATCCCGCAGAAGGAGGGGGTATGCTGAATATTATTCGCGCGGGATTGTACACCTCTGTTCAGGACGGCGGTCGTCACGGTTTTCGTCAGTCAGGCGTCAGCCACTGTGGCGCGCTGGATAAACCGGCGATGCAAATCGCTAACCTGTTGGTGGGCAATGAGGCCAGTGCCCCGGTGCTGGAAATTACCCTCGGACAACTGGTTGTGGAATTTGAAATCGACGGTTGGTTTGCCTTGACCGGCGCGGGATGTGAAGCGCGGCTGGATAATCATCCCGTCTGGACGGGCTGGCGTCTGCCGGTGAAAGCGGGCCAGTGTCTGGCGCTAAAACGTCCGCAGCACGGTATGCGCAGCTATCTTGCCGTCGCGGGCGGCATCGACGTACCGGAAGTGATGGGGTCATGCAGTACCGATCTCAAAGTGGGCATCGGCGGGTTGGAAGGACGTCTGCTGAAAGATGGCGACCGGCTGGCAATCGGCAAACCCCGGCGCTCGTTCAGGGAGGCGCGAGGGGTAAAACAGCTGCTATGGGGGAACCATATACGGGCACTGCCAGGGCCGGAATACCATGAATTTGACGCCGTTTCGCAGGAATCGTTCTGGCGATCGCCGTGGCATCTGAGTCCGCAGAGTAACCGGATGGGCTACCGCCTGCAGGGACAGCCCCTGACGCGAACGACGGATCGGGAACTGGTGTCGCACGGTCTGCTGCCCGGCGTGATTCAGGTACCGCACAACGGGCAGCCGATTATATTGATGAACGATGCCCAGACGACCGGCGGCTATCCGCGCATTGCCTGCATTATTGAGGCCGACATGTACCATCTGGCGCAGATCCCGCTCGGTCAACCGATTCATTTTGTTCAGTGTTCGCTGGAGGAGGCGCTGAAAGCGCGGCAGGACCAGCAGCGCTATCTGGAACAACTCACATGGCGACTCAACGATGAACATTGATTTAAATGCGGATCTCGGCGAAGGCTGCGCCAGCGATGGGGAACTGCTGACGCTGGTCTCATCGGCCAACATTGCCTGCGGCTTTCATGCCGGCGATGCGCAAACCATGCTGGCCAGCGTGCGCGAGGCGCTGAAAAACGGTGTCGCCATTGGGGCGCACCCCAGTTTTCCTGACAGAGAAAATTTTGGTCGTACGGCGATGACGCTGCCGCCGGAAACGGTCTACGCGCAAACGCTGTATCAAATCGGTGCGCTGGCGGCGATAGCCCGGACGGAAGGCGGCGTCATGCGCCATGTGAAACCTCACGGCATGCTCTATAACCAGGCGGCGAAAGATCCACAACTGGCGGATGCCATTGCAAAAGCGGTACACGCCTGCGATCCGACGCTGATTCTGGTCGGCCTGGCAGGTAGCGAGCTTGTCCGCGCGGGTGAGCGTTACGGTCTTGCCACGCGCCAGGAGGTGTTTGCCGATCGCGGTTATCAGGCGGACGGCAGTCTGGTGCCGCGTAGCCAACCGGGCGCGCTGATTGAAGACGAAGAACAGTCGCTGGTGCAAACGCTGGGAATGGTGGAAACCGGACGCGTGAAAAGTATCAGCGGCGAGTGGACGAACGTGGTTGCTCAGACGGTCTGTATACATGGGGATGGCGAGCACGCACTCGCCTTTGCCCGCCGCTTACGCGCGGCGTTTGAAGCACGCGGTATCGCCATTGTTGCATAAACACACTGACGCAGCCTCCACAGAGGGGTTGCGCATATAAAAACACCACAACAAAACACAACATACAGGAATGGATTATGGGAGATGCAATAACGCTCTGGCCACTGATGGGCATCGCCGTCATTGTGGTTGGATTTCTTTTACGTTTTAACCCGGTGCTGGTGGTCATTGTCGCCGGGATCGTCACCGGGCTGGCGGCGCAGATGCCGATCGCCACGATCCTCGAAAAACTGGGTGAAGGTTTTCTGAATACCCGCAACCTGCCGTTTATCCTGTTGATCCCGCTGGCGGTTATCGGCCTTCTTGAGCGTCACGGTCTGAAAGAGCGCGCCCAGGCGTGGATTGCCAGGATTAAAAGCGCCACGTCAGGTCGCTTGCTGATTGTCTATCTGTTTATTCGTGAAGCCACTGCTGCGCTGGGGCTGACCAGCCTGGGCGGCCATCCGCAAATGGTGCGTCCGTTGTTAGCGCCTATGGCGGAAGGGGCGGCGGAGAAAACGTACGGGGCCTTGCCCGGCGCGGTGCGCTACCGTCTGCGGGCAATGTCGGCAGCGACGGATAACGTGGGGCTCTTTTTTGGTGAGGATATCTTCGTCGCCTTCGGCGCGATTATCTTCATGCACAACTTTATGCTGGAGTCCGGCGGCATTCAGACCGAACCGCTACACATTGCCTTGTGGGGGATCCCAACGGCCCTGTGCGCCTTCGTGATCCACGGTACACGCTTGTGGCGGTTGGATAACTATCTGCAACGCGAGATGGCGAAAGCCGGTTCTGTTGACACCCGCAAAGGAGAGGCGCAATGAATTTTCAACAAAGCTACCTCTACTGGCTGGCGGGGATCGTTCTGCTGATTGTCGCCATTATGTCCTGGCAGGATAAAGCTAATCCGCGTCGGTTAACGACCGGGTTATTCTGGGGCGTCTACGGGCTGTTGTTCCTGCTGGGCGACTGGACGTATCAACTGGTGGGCGACAAACGCACGGTTAACATTGCCGTCGGCGTCGCGGTGGTGCTCATGGCCTTGATCGCCGGTTTTGGCGGCGTGAAGCTGGGAAGTTATCATCAGCGCACCCGCGAGCAGCGGGAAGAGAGCGCCACGCGTCTGGGCAACCGCCTGTTTTACCCGGCGCTGGCCATTCCGGTCGTCACCGTGATTGGCGTACTGATGTTCAACCACATTCCGGGACTGCAGGACGCCCTGTTTGGACCGGGTAATCATGCCACGCTGGTGACGCTGTTCTCGATGACCGCAGGCTCACTGATTGGTCTGGGCATGGCTGTCAAAATGACCCATGAGAAAGTGCATCAGCCGATTCAGGAGGCGCGCCGTCTGCTGGATTCCATCGGCTGGGCATTTATTCTACCGCAGATCCTCGCAACGTTAGGACTGCTGTTTACGGCGGCAGGCGTCGGCAGTGGCATTTCGTATCTTACCCAAGAGTATCTGGCCGTCGACAGCCGCTTTATTGCGGTGGCGGTGTATACCATTGGAATGGCCCTTTTGACGATGGTGATGGGTAATGCGTTTGCCGCCTTCCCGATTGTCACAGCGGGAATTGGCATTCCGATTCTGGTGCTTCAGCACGGTGGAAACCCGGCGGTGATGGCGGCTATCGGGATGTTCTCCGGCTATTGCGGCACGCTGATGACGCCGATGGCGGCAAACTTCAACATCGTGCCCGCCGCGTTGCTGGAACTGCCAGATAAAAACGCGGTTATTAAAGCGCAGGTGCCGACCGGCATACTGCTGTTGTTAGTCAACGTGTTCCTGATGTATTTCCTGATGTTCCTGTAAGGAGGACGGATGAAAACGGTATTAATCACCGGATTTGAGCCCTTCGGCGGCGAGCAGGTTAACCCTTCCTGGGAAGTGGTCTCGCAGCTCGACAATGCTATCATCGCCGGGTGTCGCGTGGTGGCGCGTCAGTTGCCGTGTGTGTTTGGCGAGTCGCTCAGTGTGCTGAATTCCGCCATTGATACGCTCTCTCCGTCGCTGGTGCTGGCCATCGGACAGGCGGGCGGACGGACGGATATTACCGTTGAGCGCGTGGCGATCAACGTTGACGACGCCCGTATTCCGGATAATAAAGGCCAACAGCCGGTGGATGAGCCGATTGTTGCTGGCGGACCAGCGGCCTGGTTTAGCACGCTGCCCATCAAAGCCATGGTGGCGGCGATGCGTGAAGCCAGTGTGCCAGCGTCGGTCTCACAGACGGCGGGGACGTTTGTTTGCAACCATGTGATGTACGGATTGCTGCACAAACTGAGCGGCATCGCGGAGGTGAAGGGGGGATTCATCCATATCCCTTATCTGCCGCAACAAGCGGCGGCGCATCCGGGGGCGCCCAGTATGGCGGCGGAAACGGTGCGTCTGGCGCTGGAAGTGGCGATCGCTACCGCATTGCAGATCGACGATGACATCGCCGTGACAGGTGGCGCCACGCACTAATTTCCTCAGATAAGGACAGAACCATGCCTGAAGGCCCGGAAATCCGCCGCGCGGCGGATAACCTGGAGGCGGCGATCAAAGGCAAACCCCTGACGGATGTCTGGTTTGCCTTTGCGCAGTTAAAACCATACCAATCTACGCTGGTGGGGCAGACCGTCACGGCGATGGAGACGCGCGGCAAAGCGTTGCTGACCCATTTTTCCGCTGGTCTGACGCTCTACAGCCATAACCAGTTGTATGGCGTCTGGCGCGTGGTGGACAGTGGAGACATGCCGCAAACCACCCGTATTCTGCGCGTTAAACTGCAAACCGCGGATAAAACCATTCTGCTCTACAGCGCGTCTGACATTGAGATGTTGACGCCGGAACAGCTCACTACCCATCCCTTCCTGCAACGGGTCGGGCCGGACGTGCTGGACCCGCGTCTGACACCTGACGCGGTGAAAGCGCGGTTACTCTCGCCGCGTTTTCGCAACCGCCAGTTTTCCGGTCTGTTGCTGGATCAAGCTTTTCTCGCCGGGCTGGGAAACTATCTGCGGGTGGAGATCCTCTGGCAGGTGGGGTTAACCGGTCAGCATAAAGCCCGCGAACTCAGCGACGCGCAGTTGACGGCGTTAGCGCATGCGCTGCTGGATATTCCGCGCCTGTCGTATACCACTCGCGGCCAGGTGGATGACAATAAACATCATGGCGCGCTGTTTCGCTTTAAGGTGTTTCACCGCGACGGTGAACCCTGCGAACGCTGCGGCGGGATCATTGAGAAAACCACGCTCTCCTCGCGCCCGTTCTATTGGTGCCCGCATTGCCAGCATTAATGCGCGTGTCGAGGCGCTTTGGCTGAAATAAAACGGGCGATGGCGGGGCCTGTGAGGAGAATACTGAACAGGCGCAGGGTTTGCATTGCCATGATCAGCGACATGTCGGCGTGACTGCCGGCGGCTATTACCGCAACCGTATCCAGCCCGCCAGGGCTGGTGGCGAGATAGGCGGTTAAAAAATCAATCTGCATATAGTGGGCGAGGCCCCAGGCCATCGCTGCACAAATCGCCAGTAAAGCGAAGATAGAGAGCAGGATTTGCGGCAATGGTCGCAGCGCCATAAAAAATACCTGCTTGTCGAATCCGAGACCAATCTGCCAGCCAATAATCATATAGGCGATCGCCAGCAGCCATTCCGGCAGTTCAATCACCATCACGCCGCTCGCATGCAGCACTGCGCCGGCCAGCATCGGCACCAGCATCGTACCAGAAGGAATACGCAACATCCGGCCTACGACACTGGCAACCGCCGCTAACAGCAGCGTCGTGAACACATTGCCGCTCAGCGGTGGGAACCACTCAATCTGCTGGCTGACGGTTTCCGCGCTTTCACCCATGATAAACCGGGTCACCAGCACTGCCGCACCAGCGACAAACAGTACCCGCAGATACTGCATAAAGGCGACCAGACGGATATCGGCGCCGTAATCCTGGGCCATCGCGACCATTGCCGCCGCGCCGCCGGGCGATGAGCCCCACGCCCCGGTGTTGCCCGGTAGCGAACTGTAGCGAACCAGCAGCCAGCCGACGGCTGTACTGGAGAGCAGCGTTACCAGCAGAACCGCCAGGACTACCGCCCAGTTTGCCACCAGGGTGGTTAACAAGGAGACCGAAAGATTTTGCGCGATCATGCAGCCGAGAATGGCCTGAGCACCGAGGAACGTGCAGCGAGGGAGTTGCAGGGAGATACCGCGAAGGCTGAACAGAATGCCGGTAATCATCGGGCCGAGCAGTAGCGCCGCCGGAAGATGAATGCAGAGAAAGAGCAGGGACAAAAGAAGTGACAGCAAAAACAGCAGGCCCCACCGCAGAACTGGCATTCCGTGCTCCCTAAGGAAAATCAAGAGGATTATCAATCAATAATAGAGAGGGTGTCGCGAGAAGGATATAACTCGGGTCAATAAAACGAGGGAATTTGCCGGAGGGCAAGATTAACGTTTTATCCGGCCTACGCGATACACAAACGTAGGCCGGATACGCGCTAGCGCCATCCGGCGGTCTGACGATTAATGCTTAAGGTCAGATTTAAAATCGCGTTTTTCGTAGCCGGTGTACAGCTGACGTGGACGCGCGATTTTCATGCCATCGGTATGCATTTCGCTCCAGTGCGCAATCCAGCCAACGGTACGCGCCATGGCGAAGATTACGGTGAACATGGAAGACGGGATCCCCATCGCTTTCAGGATGATACCGGAGTAGAAGTCGACGTTCGGGTAGAGTTTCTTCTCGATGAAGTACGGGTCGTTCAGCGCGATGTGTTCCAGCTCCATCGCCACTTCCAGCAGGTCATCTTTGGTACCCAGCTCTTTCAGCACTTCGTGGCAGGTCTCACGCATCACGGTTGCACGCGGATCGTAGTTTTTGTAAACACGGTGACCGAAGCCCATCAGGCGGAAAGAGTCGTTCTTGTCTTTCGCACGACGAACGAATTCCGGAATGTGTTTAACCGAGCTGATTTCTTCCAGCATCTTCAGCGCCGCTTCGTTCGCGCCGCCGTGCGCCGGTCCCCACAGGGACGCAATACCCGCAGCGATACAGGCAAATGGGTTCGCGCCAGACGAGCCTGCTGTACGTACGGTTGAGGTGGATGCGTTCTGTTCATGGTCAGCGTGCAGGATCAGGATACGGTCCATTGCGCGTTCCAGTACTGGGTTCACTTCATAAGTTTCGCACGGTGTGGAGAACATCATATTCAGGAAGTTACCGGCGTAGGAGAGGTCGTTACGCGGATAAACGAACGGCTGGCCGATAGAATATTTGTAACACATTGCCGCCATCGTCGGCATTTTGGACAGCAGACGGAAGGCCGCGATTTCGCGATGGCGCGGATTGTTAACATCCAGAGAGTCGTGATAGAACGCGGCGAGCGCACCGGTGATCCCACACATTACCGCCATCGGATGTGAATCGCGACGGAAAGCGTGGAACAGGCGGGTGATTTGCTCATGGATCATCGTATGGCGAGTCACGGTGGTTCTGAACGCATCGTATTCTGCCTGCGTCGGTTTTTCGCCGTTCAGCAGGATGTAACATACTTCCAGATAGTTAGAGTCGGTGGCTAACTGATCGATCGGGAAGCCGCGATGCAACAAAATGCCTTCATCGCCGTCGATGAACGTGATTTTGGATTCGCAGGATGCAGTAGAGGTGAAACCAGGGTCAAAAGTGAACATCCCCTTTGAACCCAGGCTACGAATATCAATAACATCTTGACCTAGCGTGCCCTTCAGCACATCCAGTTCAATAGCCGTATCACCATTTAGGGTGATTTTTGCTTTTGTGTCAGCCATTTACGGTCTCCTTAGCGCCTTATTGCTTAAGACTACTCAGGTGAGATTTGCCATCGATACATCAATCAACCGTTACCAGTTTGTTATTCGGCTCGCCGCTCTGGATAGAGGAGAAAACCAGGGTACAGAGCAATGGGCGCTTGCAGGTAAATCAGTTAACTCATGGTGAATTAGCAACAAATCAACAACTTAGCAATCCGAATTATTCAACCTGTCTATCACTATTAACTGTACTGAAGGGATCGGTCAATATCTTCCTACTGTTGCATAACTTATTTGCAGGTTAAAGAGTGACCCCATAACTTTTACGCATTATATGCCTTTTCTGGTGTTGTTTGTAACAACTTTGTTTAATGATTGTCAAATCAGATGATTAAAAATTAAATAAATGTTGTTATCGTGACCTGTGTCACTGTTCGGGATAAAACCCGACAAACTATATGTAGGTTAATTGTAATGATTTTGTGAACGTCCTATACTGCCGCCAGGTCTCCGGAAACCCCTGCAATCCCGAGCCACCCAGCGTTGTAACGTGTCGTTTTAGCATCTGGAAGCAGTGTTTTACATGACGCGCAGTTATAGAAAGGACGCTGTCTGACCCGCACGCAGACCGGAGGAAGGAAATCCCGTCGTCTTTCAGGCTACAGGAGATTCACTCTCTGTACCCGAAGTCCAAAGGGAATAATAAGAACAGCATGTGGGCGTTATTCATGATAAGAAATGTGAAAAAACAAAGACCTGTCAATCTGGATCTGCAAACGATCCGGTTCCCAATCACGGCGATAGCGTCCATTCTCCATCGCGTTTCCGGAGTGATCACCTTTGTGGCGGTCGGGATCCTGTTGTGGTTACTGGGCACCAGCCTCTCTTCCCCTGAAGGATTCCAACAGGCATCCGCCATCATGGGTAGCTTTTTTGTTAAATTTATTATGTGGGGCATCCTTACCGCGCTGGCGTATCACGTCGTGGTCGGTGTTCGTCACATGATGATGGATTTTGGCTATCTGGAAGAAACATTCGAAGCGGGTAAACGCTCAGCCAAAATCTCTTTTGTTATCACTGTCGTGCTTTCACTTCTCGCAGGAGTCCTCGTATGGTAAGCAACGCCTCCGCACTAGGACGCAATGGCGTACATGACTTCATCCTGGTCCGTGCTACCGCTATCGTTCTGACGTTATACATCATCTATATGGTGGGTTTCTTCGCCACAAGCGGCGAACTGACCTGGGAAATCTGGACCGGTTTCTTCTCATCGGCTTTCACCAAAGTCTTCACCCTGCTGGCACTTTTCTCCATCTTGATTCATGCCTGGATCGGCATGTGGCAGGTGTTGACCGACTACGTTAAACCACTGGCAATTCGTTTGCCGCTGCAGCTGGCTATCGTCGTTGCACTGGTGGTTTACGTGATTTATGGATTCGTTGTGGTGTGGGGTGTGTAATGAAACTGCCAGTCAGAGAATTTGATGCTGTAGTCATTGGTGCAGGCGGCGCAGGTATGCGCGCGGCGCTGCAAATTTCCCAAAGCGGCCAGACCTGTGCGCTGCTGTCCAAAGTGTTCCCAACCCGTTCCCATACCGTTTCTGCGCAGGGTGGCATCACCGTCGCGCTCGGTAATACCCATGAAGATAACTGGGAATGGCACATGTACGACACCGTTAAAGGGTCGGACTACATCGGTGATCAGGACGCGATCGAATATATGTGTAAAACCGGTCCGGAAGCGATTCTGGAACTGGAACACATGGGGCTGCCGTTCTCCCGTCTCGACGACGGCAAAATTTACCAGCGTCCGTTTGGCGGCCAGTCGAAAAACTTCGGCGGCGAGCAGGCGGCACGCACCGCGGCGGCGGCTGACCGTACGGGTCACGCGCTGCTGCATACGCTGTATCAACAGAACCTGAAAAACCACACCACGATTTTCTCCGAGTGGTATGCGCTGGATCTGGTGAAAAATGCCGATGGCGCAGTGGTCGGTTGTACCGCGCTGTGCATCGAAACCGGTGAAGTGGTCTACTTCAAAGCCCGTGCGACCGTGCTGGCCACCGGCGGCGCAGGCCGTATCTACCAGTCCACCACTAACGCCCATATCAACACGGGCGACGGCGTGGGCATGGCAATCCGCGCTGGTGTTCCGGTTCAGGATATGGAAATGTGGCAGTTCCACCCAACCGGTATTGCCGGCGCGGGCGTTCTGGTGACAGAAGGCTGTCGTGGTGAGGGCGGTTACCTGCTGAATAAACACGGCGAGCGTTTCATGGAGCGTTATGCGCCGAATGCGAAAGACCTCGCGGGTCGTGACGTGGTGGCGCGTTCCATCATGATCGAAATCCGTGAAGGTCGCGGCTGCGATGGTCCATGGGGTCCGCATGCCAAACTGAAACTCGACCATTTGGGTAAAGACGTTCTCGAATCTCGTCTGCCGGGTATTCTGGAACTGTCCCGCACCTTTGCCCACGTTGACCCGGTGAAAGAGCCGATTCCGGTTATCCCAACCTGCCACTATATGATGGGCGGCATTCCGACCAAAGTGACCGGTCAGGCGCTGACGGTGAACGAGCAGGGCGAAGACGTGGTGATTCCGGGGCTGTTTGCGGTCGGTGAAATCGCCTGCGTATCGGTACACGGCGCTAACCGTCTGGGCGGTAACTCGCTGCTGGATCTGGTGGTGTTCGGACGTGCTGCCGGTCTGCATCTGCAGGAATCTATCGCCGAGCAGGGCGAACTGCGCGATGCCACAGAAGACGAAATCGATGCGTCCCTGGCGCGTCTGAACCGCTGGAACAACAACCGTGATGGTGAAGATCCGGTGGTGATTCGCAAAGCGCTGCAGGAATGTATGCAGCATAACTTCTCGGTCTTCCGCGAAGGCGATGCGATGGCAAAAGGTCTGGAAGAGCTGAAAGCCATTCGCGAGCGTTTGAAAAATGCCCGTCTGGACGACACCTCCAGCGAATTCAACACCCAGCGCGTAGAGTGTCTGGAGCTGGATAACCTGATGGAAACTGCCTATGCAACCGCAGTGTCCGCCAACTTCCGTACCGAGAGCCGTGGCGCGCATAGCCGCTTCGACTTCCCGGAGCGTGATGATGAAAACTGGCTGTGCCATTCCCTGTATCTGCCAGAGACGGAATCCATGACCCGACGTGAAGTCAATATGGAACCGAAACTGCGCCCGGCATTCCCGCCGAAGATTCGTACTTACTAATGCGGAGACAGGACAATGAAACTCGAGTTTTCAATTTATCGCTATAACCCGGATGTTGATGACGCTCCGCGCATGCAGGATTACACCCTGGAAGGCGAAGAAGGGCGTGACATGATGCTGCTGGATGCGTTGATGCAGCTCAAAGAGAAAGACCCCAGCCTCTCTTTCCGCCGCTCCTGCCGTGAAGGCGTGTGTGGTTCAGATGGTCTGAATATGAACGGGAAGAACGGTCTGGCCTGCATCACGCCGGTATCAGCGCTGGTTCAGCCAGGTAAGAAAATTGTTATCCGTCCGCTGCCTGGTTTGCCGGTGATCCGCGATTTGGTAGTAGACATGGGGCAATTCTATGCACAATATGAGAAGATTAAGCCTTACTTATTGAATAATGGGCAAAATCCTCCGGCTCGCGAGCATTTACAGATGCCAGAGCAGCGGGAAAAACTCGATGGGCTGTATGAATGCATTCTGTGCGCCTGTTGCTCAACGTCTTGCCCATCCTTCTGGTGGAATCCGGATAAGTTTATCGGTCCGGCGGGTCTGTTAGCGGCCTATCGCTTCCTGATCGACAGCCGTGATACCGAGACCGACAGCCGTCTGGAAGGGATAAGCGATGCATTCAGCGTATTCCGCTGTCACAGCATCATGAACTGCGTCAGTGTATGTCCTAAGGGGCTGAACCCGACGCGCGCCATCGGCCATATTAAGTCGATGTTGTTGCAACGCAGTGCGTAAGTAGACATTGCCCGCGGTGGCAATCCTGTAGGCCGGATAAGACGTTTGCGTCGCCATCCGGCACATTTTGCCTGATGACGCTTCGCTTATCAGGCCTACGGGGTCGCCGCCAGGCAAATTAGTGCAGGAAACCTCTAAAAACTGCCACATTGATAGCAATAATCGAGATGTTCAGCGCGAGACAAGGCGCGAACGGAACGAATCTTCGGGAGCATAGTTAACTATGTGACCGGAGTGAGTGAGGGTTGCAACGCAGTCGCAGCCTGAACAGCGACGATTATTAGACAGTTTTTAAAGGTTCCTTAGCGGACGCAGATCACACGACAGTCCGTAACAAGTGAACCCCGGCACGCATACGACGTATGCGTGGTAGTATCCACGGCGAAGTAAGCATATAAATGCTTAAGGGATCACGATGCAGAACAGCGCTTTGAAAGCCTGGTTGGACTCTTCTTACCTCTCTGGCGCAAACCAGAGCTGGATAGAACAGCTCTATGAAGACTTCTTAACCGATCCTGACTCGGTAGACGCTAACTGGCGTTCGACGTTCCAGCAGTTACCTGGCACCGGAGTCAAACCGGATCAATTCCATTCAAAAACGCGTGATTATTTCCGTCGTCTGGCGAAGGATGCCTCACGTTACTCTTCTTCGATTTCCGACCCTGACACCAATGTGAAGCAGGTTAAAGTCCTGCAGCTCATCAACGCTTATCGCTTCCGTGGTCACCAGCATGCGAATCTCGATCCGCTGGGACTGTGGCAGCAAGAAACTGTGGCAGATCTGGATCCTTCCTTCCACGATCTGACCGAGGCCGATTTCCAGGAAAGCTTTAACGTAGGTTCTTTTGCCGGCGGCAAAGAGACGATGAAGCTGGGCGAGCTGATTTCCGCGCTCAAACAAACGTACTGCGGCCCGATTGGCGCCGAGTACATGCACATCACCAGCACCGAAGAGAAACGCTGGCTGCAACAGCGGATCGAATCCGGTCGCGCCGCGTTCAGCGGTGAAGAGAAAAAACGCTTCCTGAGCGAACTGACCGCAGCAGAAGGTCTGGAACGTTATCTGGGCGCGAAATTCCCGGGTGCGAAACGCTTCTCGCTGGAAGGCGGCGATGCGTTAATCCCGATGCTCAAAGAGATGATCCGCCATGCCGGCAACAGCGGCACCCGTGAAGTGGTGCTGGGTATGGCGCACCGTGGTCGTCTGAACGTACTGGTCAACGTGCTGGGTAAAAAACCACAGGACCTGTTCGACGAATTTGCGGGCAAACATAAAGAACATCTCGGCACCGGCGACGTGAAGTACCACATGGGCTTCTCGTCGGATATCGAAACCGAAGGCGGTCTGGTTCACCTCGCGCTGGCGTTTAACCCGTCGCACCTGGAAATCGTCAGCCCGGTGGTAATTGGTTCCGTTCGCGCTCGTCTGGATCGTCTGGACGAACCAAGCAGCAATAAAGTGCTGCCGATCACCATCCACGGCGATGCTGCGGTAACCGGGCAGGGCGTGGTTCAGGAAACCCTGAACATGTCGAAAGCGCGGGGTTACGAAGTGGGCGGTACCGTTCGTATCGTGATCAACAACCAGGTGGGCTTCACCACCTCTAACCCACTGGATGCGCGTTCCACCCCGTATTGCACCGACATCGGTAAAATGGTACAGGCGCCGATCTTCCACGTGAATGCGGACGATCCGGAAGCGGTCGCGTTTGTTACGCGCCTGGCGCTGGACTTCCGTAACACTTTCAAACGCGATGTCTTCATCGATCTGGTGTGCTATCGCCGTCACGGCCACAACGAAGCCGACGAGCCGAGCGCAACTCAGCCGCTGATGTATCAGAAAATCAAAAAGCATCCGACTCCGCGTAAAATCTACGCTGACAAGCTGGAAGCGGATAAAGTTGCGACGCTGGAAGATGCCACTGAAATGGTCAACCTGTATCGTGACGCGCTGGACGCGGGCGAATGCGTGGTGAAAGAGTGGCGTCCGATGAACATGCACTCCTTTACCTGGTCGCCGTACCTCAACCACGAGTGGGATGAAAACTACCCGAACCAGGTTGAGATGAAGCGTCTGCAGGAACTGGCGAAACGCATCAGTACGGTGCCGGAAGCAGTTGAGATGCAGTCACGCGTCGCGAAGATTTATGGCGATCGTCAGGCTATGGCGGCCGGTGAGAAACTGTTCGACTGGGGCGGCGCCGAGAATCTGGCCTACGCCACGCTGGTCGACGAAGGGATTCCGGTTCGTCTGTCCGGTGAGGACTCGGGTCGTGGTACTTTCTTCCACCGTCACGCGGTTATTCACAACCAGGCGAACGGTTCAACTTATACGCCGCTGCAGCATGTCCATAACGGACAGGGCTCCTTCCGCGTCTGGGACTCCGTGCTGTCTGAAGAAGCGGTACTGGCATTCGAATACGGCTATGCCACGGCGGAACCGCGCACGCTGACCATCTGGGAAGCGCAGTTCGGTGACTTCGCCAACGGCGCACAGGTGGTGATCGACCAGTTCATCTCCTCCGGTGAGCAGAAATGGGGCCGGATGTGCGGCCTGGTGATGCTGCTGCCGCACGGTTACGAAGGGCAGGGCCCGGAGCACTCCTCCGCGCGTCTGGAACGTTATCTGCAACTTTGCGCTGAGCAAAACATGCAGGTGTGCGTACCGTCGACTCCAGCTCAGGTGTATCACATGCTGCGTCGTCAGGCGCTGCGCGGGATGCGTCGTCCGCTGGTGGTCATGTCGCCGAAATCGCTGCTGCGCCATCCGCTGGCGGTCTCCAGCCTGGATGAACTGGCTAACGGCACCTTCCTGCCTGCCATCGGCGAAGTGGATGACCTCGATCCGAAAGGCGTGAAGCGTGTGGTGATGTGTTCTGGTAAGGTTTATTACGACCTGCTGGAACAGCGTCGCAAGAACAACCAGAAAGATGTCGCCATTGTGCGCATTGAACAACTTTATCCGTTCCCGCATCAGGCGATGCAGGACGTATTGAAACAGTACGCTCACGTACATGATTTTGTCTGGTGCCAGGAAGAGCCGCTCAACCAGGGCGCATGGTATTGCAGCCAACATCATTTCCGTGAAGTGATTCCATTTGGGTCCGCTCTGCGTTATGCAGGTCGCCCGGCCTCCGCCTCTCCGGCGGTAGGGTATATGTCCGTTCACCAGAAACAGCAACAAGATCTGGTCAATGACGCGCTGAACGTCGATTAATTAAAGGATACATAATGAGTAGCGTAGATATTCTTGTTCCCGACCTGCCTGAGTCCGTAGCGGACGCGACTGTTGCCACCTGGCACAAAAAACCGGGTGATGCGGTGGTTCGTGACGAAGTGCTGGTAGAAATCGAAACTGACAAAGTGGTACTGGAAGTACCGGCATCAGCGGACGGCATTCTGGATGCGGTTCTGGAAGACGAAGGTACGACTGTGACCTCGCGCCAGATCCTCGGTCGCCTGCGTGAAGGCAACAGCGCGGGTAAAGAAACCAGCGCGAAGTCTGAAGAAAAAGCGTCCACCCCGGCGCAGCGTCAGCAGGCTTCTCTGGAAGAGCAGAACAACGATGCGCTGAGCCCGGCGATCCGTCGCCTGCTGGCTGAGCACAGCCTCGACGCCAGTGCAATCAAAGGCACCGGTGTGGGCGGTCGCATCACCCGTGAAGATGTGGATAAACATCTGGCGAAAGCCCCTGCGAAGGCCGAGGCCAAAGCGCCGGCAGCGGAACCTGCTGCACAACCTGCTCTGGGTGCACGCAGCGAAAAACGCGTACCGATGACCCGTCTGCGCAAACGCGTGGCCGAGCGTCTGCTGGAAGCGAAAAACTCCACTGCCATGCTGACGACCTTCAACGAAGTCAACATGAAGCCGATCATGGAGCTGCGTAAGCAGTACGGTGAAGCGTTTGAAAAACGCCACGGTATCCGTCTGGGCTTCATGTCCTTCTACGTGAAGGCGGTGGTGGAAGCGCTGAAACGTTATCCGGAAGTGAACGCTTCTATCGATGGCGACGACGTGGTGTATCACAACTACTTCGACGTGAGCATGGCGGTGTCCACGCCGCGCGGTCTGGTAACCCCGGTACTGCGTGACGTTGATACGCTGGGTATGGCTGACATCGAGAAAAACATCAAGACGCTGGCTATCAAAGGTCGTGACGGCAAGCTGACGGTGGAAGATCTGACGGGCGGTAACTTCACCATCACCAACGGTGGTGTGTTTGGTTCCCTGATGTCCACGCCGATCATCAACCCGCCGCAGAGCGCGATCCTCGGGATGCACGCGATTAAAGATCGTCCGATGGCGGTAGATGGCAAGGTCGAAATCCTGCCGATGATGTACCTGGCGCTGTCCTACGATCACCGTCTGATCGATGGTCGCGAATCCGTGGGCTTCCTGGTGGCGATCAAAGAACTGCTGGAAGATCCGACTCGTCTGTTGCTGGACGTGTAGTAAACAAGAGTATCACCTGCCTCGTAGGCCGGATGAGCGTAGCGCCATCCGGCACAAGCACCACGCCGGTCTACGGGTTTAAAGATAACGATTACCTGAAGGATGGACAGAACACATGAACTTACATGAATATCAGGCAAAACAACTTTTTGCCCGCTATGGCTTACCGGCGCCGGTGGGTTATGCCTGTACTACTCCGCGTGAAGCTGAAGAAGCGGCATCGAAAATCGGTGCAGGTCCGTGGGTAGTAAAATGTCAGGTTCACGCAGGTGGCCGCGGTAAAGCGGGCGGTGTGAAAGTGGTCAAAAGCAAAGAAGAGATTCGCGCTTTTGCTGAACACTGGCTGGGCAAACGTCTGGTGACCTATCAAACAGACGCCAACGGTCAACCGGTTAACCAGATTCTGGTTGAAGCTGCGACCGATATTGATAAAGAGCTGTACCTGGGCGCGGTGGTTGACCGTAGCTCCCGTCGCGTGGTCTTCATGGCCTCCACCGAAGGCGGCGTGGAAATTGAAAAAGTGGCGGAAGAAACCCCGCACCTGATCCACAAAGTTGCGCTTGATCCGCTGACCGGCCCAATGCCGTATCAGGGACGCGAGCTGGCGTTCAAACTGGGTCTGGAAGGCAAACTGGTTCAGCAGTTCACCAAAATCTTTATGGGACTGGCGACCATTTTCCTTGAGCGCGACCTGGCGCTGATCGAAATTAACCCGCTGGTGATCACTAAGCAGGGCGATCTGATCTGCCTCGACGGCAAACTGGGCGCTGACGGCAACGCGCTGTTCCGCCAGCCGGATCTGCGTGAAATGCGCGATCAATCGCAGGAAGACCCGCGTGAAGCGCAGGCAGCACAGTGGGAACTGAACTACGTCGCACTCGATGGCAACATCGGTTGCATGGTTAACGGCGCAGGTCTGGCGATGGGCACCATGGACATCGTGAAACTGCACGGCGGCGAACCGGCTAACTTCCTTGACGTTGGCGGCGGTGCAACCAAAGAGCGCGTGACCGAAGCGTTCAAAATTATCCTCTCTGACGACAACGTTAAAGCGGTTCTGGTTAACATCTTCGGCGGTATTGTACGTTGCGATCTGATTGCTGACGGCATCATCGGCGCGGTAGAAGAAGTGGGTGTTAACGTTCCGGTGGTGGTTCGTCTGGAAGGCAACAACGCCGAACTCGGCGCGAAGAAACTGGCTGACAGTGGCCTGAATATTATTGCAGCGAAAAGTCTGACGGATGCAGCTCAGCAGGTTGTTGCCGCAGTGGAGGGGAAATAATGTCTGTTTTAATTAATAAAGATACCAAGGTTATCTGCCAGGGCTTCACCGGTAGCCAGGGGACATTCCACTCCGAACAAGCGATTGCTTACGGTACGCAGATGGTTGGCGGCGTAACGCCAGGCAAAGGCGGTACCACGCACCTGGGCCTGCCGGTGTTCAATACCGTGCGTGAAGCGGTTGAAGCCACGGGCGCAACCGCAACGGTTATTTACGTTCCGGCACCGTTCTGCAAAGACTCCATTCTGGAAGCCATCGACGCAGGCATTAAGCTTATCATCACCATTACCGAAGGTATCCCGACCCTGGATATGCTGACCGTGAAGGTGAAACTGGATGAAGCGGGCGTACGCATGATCGGCCCGAACTGCCCGGGTGTTATCACCCCGGGCGAATGCAAAATCGGTATCATGCCGGGTCACATCCATAAGCCGGGTAAAGTGGGGATCGTCTCCCGTTCCGGTACGCTGACCTATGAAGCGGTTAAGCAGACCACCGACTACGGTTTCGGCCAGTCCACCTGTGTGGGCATCGGCGGTGACCCGATTCCGGGTTCTAACTTCATCGATATCCTGAAACTGTTCGAGGAAGATCCGCAGACCGAAGCGATCGTGATGATCGGTGAGATCGGCGGTAGCGCGGAAGAAGAAGCGGCTGCCTACATCAAAGATCACGTAACCAAACCGGTTGTTGGCTACATTGCTGGCGTGACCGCGCCGAAAGGCAAACGTATGGGCCACGCAGGGGCTATTATCGCTGGGGGTAAAGGGACTGCGGATGAGAAATTCGCTGCCCTGGAAGCCGCTGGCGTGAAAACCGTTCGCAGCCTGGCCGATATCGGCGAAGCGCTGAAAGCCGTTATTAAGTAAAAGCAATAAAACAGCCCACCCCCTGCATTTACCCGTGATGCAGGGGAAAGGGCTGGTCCATTTTCGACATGGTTGGCCATCTGATGATGGCCTTTTTTTTGCCTGTCTGTTTGCCGGATGGCGGTGGCGCTTATCCGGCCTACGGGGAGTGTTGACTTGATGGGCTATGCGCTTTCCGCCAGCGTTTTCAGCCAGCGAATGCCGCTTTCGGGAGAGGTCATCACCGGGACGGGCGGAGACGGAAGCTGTTGCAGAACGCGAGCCATCGACGCTTGCGCCAGCATGACCACATCAGCCTGTTTATACGCGCTGTGCAATCCTTCACTGACGATACGATCGTGGGTTTCCATATCGCCCGCCAGCAGGGCATGGAAGGCCTCTTCCATCAATATCGGCGCCACGGTGCATGGCTTACCACTGGCCTGCACTTTGCGCTGCACATACTCCAGCGTCGGTTTCATGGTCGTGGCGACGGTGGCCAGCACGGCAATGTTCTCACCCAGGCTAATGGCTTTTTCCACCATCGCGCAGTCGATACGCGCAAGCTGCAGCGGCGTCATAAACTGACACTGTTCAACCGCCGTGCCAATGGACGAACAGGCGGTGATGAAAATCTCACAGTCGGCTTTTTCGGCAATGTGGACGTAGTCGGCAATGCGTGCCGCAATGTTCGGCGTCACGCCGCCGGCTTTCATCACCTGCTTAATCATCGACTCTTCGACCAGGTGCATCACGTCCGCTTCTGGCATGATGTCGCCGATCAGTTGCTGCATCATGGCGAGCGTGGCGGAACTGGTGTGAAGCATAGCGATCTTTTTCATTCTGCGATCTCCTTGAGCAAACATTCGGCAACGGCCATGGCCGCATCGTGATCTTCCTGGGCGGACAGTCCACCAACCGCAACGGCCCCCAGGCATTTACCGTTGTGAAGAATTGGTACGCCGCCGGGCAGCGCGGTAAAACGTGGGTCAGCAAAGTAGCTGATATCCAGCGACTCGTTTTGCAGACGTTGTAAAAACGCCTGAGTGGTGCAACCTAAACGGCTGCTGGTGCGCGCTTTGCGCTGCGTCAGCTCAATAGTCAACAGTTTGGCGTTATCCATACGGGCAAAGCTCAGTAACTCGCCGTGGGCATCGCACACCGCTACGCTGAGCGGACGTTGCGCATAACGGGTGTCGGCGAGATCGAGCGCGCAGTCCACTGCGCGTCGTGCCTGTTCCAGGGTTAAAGTCATCATCGTGAGTTATCCTTTTGACAGAGGTTCTGATACCGGCTGAGCAGGCGAACGCTCGCTCTGGGCCTGCGCCTGTCGGGCATCTTTTTTGCGCCAGTAGTTAGCCAGCAGCGAGCCGCTGACGTTGCCAAGCGGCGTCATGACCGCAGAGGCGAGACCAACGGTGGCCAGTTTGCCCATCGCGGCGGCAAGACCCGATGCCATCCCGCCGTTTTGCAGGCCGACTTCGAAGGCTACCGTCCGGGCGGACTGAACATCCATGCGGAAGACCCAGCGGCTCATCAGATAGCCAATCAGGAAGCCGCCGAGGTTGTGCATCAGCATGGCGAAGCAGAGCAGAAAGCCGACCTGAACCAGGTTGTCGCGCCCGGCCGCTGCCGCCGTGGTGGTGAAGAAAATGATGCCCATCATCGAGATGGTCGGCATGATCTTCTTAACGCCGTCCACGCGTCCGTACAGCCAGTTGTAGAACAGTGCCCAGATGATCCCGCCCGCCACAAAGTTCAGCACCACCGCGTACATTTGTGCGTCGGCGCTGGCGCTGCCAAAGAGTGAGTCCCAGCCGCCGGCAATCATATACAGCAACCAGATGGCGCTGATCCCGGCCAGAATTTGCACGGTTCGACGACCCTGCACACCGGCATAAGTTTTTAGGTAGTCGTGTAAAATCGCGGCGCCAATCGGGATCAATACGATTTTCACGACGTCCATCACCATCGCCGTGAGCTGGATGTCGATCATCGAGCCCGCCAGCAGATTCACCCACAGCGGGGTCATGACCGTCGCCGCCAGCGTCGAGACGGCGGCGATAGAGACCGCCAGCGCCAGGTTGGCGTTGGCGATATACACCATGACGGTGGAGGAGAGCCCGCTGGGACAGGAGCCAATCAGCAGAATGCCCACCGCCACTTCCGGCGGAAAGTCAAAGATCAGCGTGATGCTCAGGCCGAGCAAAGGCATGATGACGAAATGACAGAAGGTGCCGATAAACACCGCCCATGGCATTTTAGCGACATCGATAAAGTCCTGAATCGTGAGTTTGGTCCCCATACTGAACATGGTCGCCTGGATCACTAAAAAGACGATCCACTTATGGGTGATGTTGAATCCGCCCCAGACGATCAGATCGGTTGACCAGGTCATCGCCGCGACAAAGCCGGCGATGATCCACAGGGTAAACTGGTAGCTGCGAAGATTTTTCCAGTAGCCCGCGCCTGCCGCGAAGCCTGCCGTCAGCATCACCAGCCCCGGCTGCCAGAGGGCGGGAGACTGCATCAGCGCGCCAATTGCCGCCAGTGCGCCACCGGCGATGCAGACGCCCAGTCCGGTTTTGTGAATAACGGTTGTGATAGTCATGGTGAAATGTCCTTTCTCTCGTTATTACTGCCGTGGTGGAATAGCTAACATTTGCCGCGCAATATCCGGCGTGGCGACCTTTTTATCCATACTGCGAATAAGCGTGGCGAGTTTGGCAACCTGCTGATAATTATGCTGAGCTTTCTCTTCGGCGCTTAAATAATAGCTGTCTTCAAAACCAATTCTCACTTCACTGGCGCCCATGCCGACCGCTGCCGCAATAATATCGAAATTCTTGCGGCCAAAATGGGTAATTCCCCATAAGGCGTCGTGTGGGATCATACTGCGCAAGGCAATTAACGCATCAACTGTCGCGGGTGAACTTCCACGGTGTCCGAGGACAATATTGAATAACATCGGTTTCTTGAACGATATTTTTTCTTCCAGCGCCAGAATGTTATTAATCATGCCAATTTCGAAAACTTCAAATTCGGGAATAATGGAACGTTGGGTTATTTGTTGCGAACAATATTCGACGTCCGGTCCGGGATTAAAGTATACGGCATCGCCGAGGTTAACGGAGCCGACGTTCAGCGACGCCATTTCGACGCCGGGACAGTCCAGTGGCGCGCAGCGTTCGGCAATCGACATGGCGGAGACGCCACCGGTGGAGGCCTGAATAATCAGGTCGGAATGGCGCATGACGTGGTCGATTGTCGCCTGAAAATCTGTGGTGTCTGGCGTCAGGCGACCTTGTTTATCGCGAACATGTAAATGCACGATGGCTGCACCATGTTCGACGCTGGCCAGTATTTCCTGCGCCAGTTCTTCGGGTATAACTCTGGGGCAATCCGCGGCAACGGGTGCCAGCGAGATAATAACAGTATCCGACATGTGTTCCTCCGGTTTTCCGGTACAGAGATATTAAAATTATAAGTACGGTGTCATCCAGCGTAACGATTCGGGCCCTGGTGTTGACGGTTTATATTCACAACCCATCCAGCCCTGATAACCTGTCTGCTTAATAAATTCAAAGAGCCATGCTTCATTTAATTCTCCCGTTCCCGGTTCATGGCGACCGGGTACAGAAGCGATTTGAAAGTGTTTAATGATCGGTAAATAATGTTCAATAAGATGCGCAACATTACCGTGTATTTTTTGGCAGTGGTAAATATCAAACTGTAAGCCGATATTTTTTCTGCCCACGTCGCGAATAAGGCGCTCAGCCAGTGGAAAACTATCGACGAAATAACCAGGCATATCGTCCGGATTTAACGGTTCAATCAGCACGTCGATATCGGCCCCGACCATGACGTCGCAGGCGATACGTAGTCGGTCGGTTAATTGCTCATACTGGGCGTTAGCGGAAAGTCCAGCCACGCGCAGTCCGGCCAAGACGTGTACCTTGCGACAGCCCAGTGCCGTGGCGTAATCGCGGGCAATCAGCAGACTGCGATGAAACTCCTCGTCACGGCCCGGCAGGGAGGCCAGTCCGCGTTCACCAGCCTGCCAGTTACCCGCCGGCGCATTCATCAGCGCCACCGGCAGGCCGGTTTCCCGTTGCGCCGCCAGCAGCGCATCCAGCGGATGCTGCCAGAGAAACAGCCCTTCAACGCCGTGAAAACCCGCCGCCTTTGCGGCCTGAAAGCGTTCCACAATGGGGCGTTCGCCAAACAGCCAGTCGAGGTTAGCCGCTAACTTCAGCATGATGCGTTCCCTCCCGGCAATCAACCAGGTGTAGTTTCACACCCTGGCTGGCAATGGTGTCCTGCGCCACGTCGGGCAACCGGTTATCCGAAATAATGTCGGTCAGTTGATCCAGCGAGCAGATGTGGAACATTCCGTATTTGCCAAATTTACTGCTGTCGCAAACCAGCACCCGACGGCGGGAGACGGTGAGCACCACCTCTTTCACCGAGGCTTTGCCTTCGCTGGGGGTCGACATTCCACGTTCGGTATCCCACGAAGACGAACTGAGAAACGCCACGTCGATATTGATCGTGCGCAGAAAACTGGCAGCGCTTTTCCCCAGGCAGGAGCGGTTGCGCTGATCCACCAGTCCTCCGGTGTGATACAGCGTGATGTGCGGCATGTCCATCAGGTAGTGGCTGATGGAAAAATCGTTGGTCACCACCGTCAGGTTGAAGCAGTGGCTGGCGGCGACGGCTTTCGCCACTTCAAACAACGACGTTCCCGCATCGAGATACAGCGTTTGCCCTGGCTCTATCAGCATGGCGGCAAGCTGTCCCATCCGCCGCTTCACGTCATGATGCAGCTCGGCCTTTTCCCGCCACGGCAGCTCCGATTTCAGCAGATTGTTGAGTTTCACCCCGCCATTGATCGAGATGACTTTGCCTTCTTCTTCCAGCAACTGAATGTCGCGGCGCACGGTCATGTGCGACACGCTCATCAGATCCGCCAGCTCATTAAACGAGGCGACGTTTTTTTCATGCACGTAGCGGTAGATAAAATCACGTCGTTGTTCGGGGATCATCATTTCACCTCACACTCGCAAGGATGACTGGAGTTCAGCTACCGCTTCCGCCGTTAGCGGCACGTAGCCGAGTGGTTTTAAGGTCAGCCAGATGCGGGCGCTGTCTTCCAGCTCTTCGGCATTAAACACCGCCTCGCGGAGTGAGCGACCACTGACTACCGGGCCATGATTTGCCAGGAGCGCGGCGATATGGTCCGCCGCAATTTCGCTGAGCGCACTGGCAATACCTTCATGACCGGGTTTGAAATAAGGCAGAAGCGGTAACTGCCCGACGCGCATTACGTAGTACGGCGTTAACGGCGGCAGACAGTTTTCCGGCGTGCTGCACGGCAGGCAGGAAAGGGCGGTCAGCCATGGCGAATGCAGATGGACCACCGCGCCGCAGGTTGGACGATGACGGTACCAGGCCAGATGCATGGGCACTTCTTTCGACGGTTTATCGCCACTGAGATGAACACCGTTGGCATCCAGTTTACTGAGCGTGGCGGCGTCCAGCTCGCCCAGACAGGAGTTGGTCGGCGTCACCAGATAGCCGCCGTCCGGTAGCCTTACGCTCAGGTTGCCCGAACCACCGCTGCTGAAGCCGCGCATAAACAGGGAGCGACCGTAATGCACCAGCTGTTCGCGCAGTTGCTGTTCGTTAAGCTGACTCATGATGCATACTCCTGCGCGGTAAAAAAGAAGTCTTCGTCGCCGAAGTTGCCTGATTTCAACGCCAGTGCGAGCGGTGGCTCGGCGGAAAACACCCACGGCACGCCGGGCGCGATGGCTTTGCCGACCGCCAGCCGCGTCACCTGTAACGCCTCCACTACGGTGCCGGACGTTTCGCCGCCCGCGACGATAAAACCGTTTACGCCCGCGGCCTGCAGTTTGGCCGACAGTCTGGCAAAGGTATGCTCAATTGCCCGGCTGGCGCGCTGCTCACCGTACTCCTGTTGAATACGTTTCAGCGCTTCCGGCGGCTGGGTGGCGTAAATCAGCGGGGCGAGCGCGTCATCGACATGCTCCATTGTCCACAGCGACAGCTCATCGCTGTAATGCTCTGCGTCTGCCAGGCAGCGCGCCACGTCGAGTAGGCGGGAAGCGGCCTGCGCTTTATAGCGATTCACCTGGCGGTTGCTCATGGTGGAACAACTTCCGGAAAAAACTACCGTTTTTGCCGGCTGCGGGAAGGGATGTACTGCGTCCCGCCCACGCTGTGGCGCGGCGCACGCGGCCAGTGCGCCACCCAGGCCGGAACCGCCCGCCAGCAGCGGTGTATGACATAAGGCCTGAGCGAGGGTCTGCAGATCGGCTTCGCTGAAGGTATCCACAATCACGTGATGTACACCTTCAGACTGACAGCGGTCCAGCGCGTGAGTGACCGCTTCCACACCTTTTTGAATCGTGCTGAGGTCAATACGCCCGACCGTGCTGGCAGTTTGCGCCGTGAGCAGGCGAATCAGGTTCGCATCGGTCATCGGGTTGAGTGGATGTTTCTCCATGCCGGATTCATTCAGCAATACGCCATGCACAAACAGATGACCGTGAATCACCGTACGTCCGTTTTGCGGCAGGGCTGGACAGTGAACAATGTACGGCGCGTGCATCGCTTCCATCAGCGCATCGCTGACCGGACCGATATTCCCGGCGGGGGTGGAATCAAAGGTGGAGCAATATTTAAAGTAAATCTGCCGCGCGCCTGCCGTGTTGTGCAGCCATTGCCAGCAGCGTAATGATTGATTGATGGCCTGGTCAGCCGGTAGAGAACGGCTTTTCAGCGAGATGACAATCGCGTCGACCTCTTCATTCCACGGCTGTGCGGCGTCTGGCATCCCGGGCAGCAGCGCGACCCGCCAGCCTTGTTCAGCCATAAAACTTGCTATATCCGTTGCGCCAGTAAAGTCGTCGGCGATAACACCTGTCGTGACGGGCATACATCCACTCCGTTCAGATTGTCTGGTAATTGAGCCTATTATTCAGGAGGGCGTTTCACATTCACATGATGATTCTCACAAATAAGCACATCATAAAATTGAATCATTTTTATGTAATCAATTGAAAATTATGAATAAATTAATTCATTGCATTGAAATAACGCTCACAGAGCGATGTGAAAATTCGTTAATCTTTGGGAAAAGTTGTCACAGCCGGTGCAGAACGGTTTTGAGGAGACGGGGACGCCACTCTTGCAATTTGATCATAATCACCTGAATAAATGAGATTATTTTTTGCGGTCAGGGTCATTCTTTCAGCCGGACAAATTTTGCATATTAACGACGTTATCCAGACCACTGACGGAGCGTGACGTGCCTCAGCATAATCAGGACGATGTCTTACACACTTTTTACTCACTGGCAGAGGTGTTTTCTAAGGCCACGGGGCTTGCTGCCGTGGTGGTAGACATTAATGGTCGGGAAATCTCCGCCTGTCATAATTTTAATTCGTTCTGTTCATTACTGCGCGCTAATCCGCAATACCAAAAAAGTTGTCAGAAATGTGATAAATATTGTGCTTTCGAAGGGTTAAAAGAAGAAAAAATCAGAATTCTCTGCTGTCATGCGGGGTTAAGTTTTTTCTCTATGCCGTTAATTCGTCAAGGGCATCTGCTGGGGTTTATTATTTGCGGTCAGGTGCGCGCAAAGTATCCGGAATATAAAAGTATTGTCATTGATGACGATCGGCAGTGGGTTTTCGATCCTAAAATTAAATCAGCCTGGAATCAGGTCGCGGTTGTTGAAAATAATCACCTGGTGGCGGCGGCAAACCTGCTCAGCTTTATTATTAATAATCTCAATCCGGTTCAGAGTAAAACGTTGGACACCGCCGATGTGCAGTTGAGCGACCTGCGTTTGTCGGCAATGGAACTTTCTCGCCACGAAAAGAAACTGGTCGCCGCACTGCGCTATATTGATGAACACTTATATGAGGAACTGACGCTGGAATCGGTGGCCGCGCATGTCTGTTTAAGCGCCAACTACTTTAGCCGTTTCTTTAAGAAACGACAGGGAGTGAATTTTAAAACCTGGGTGAGCCAGAAAAAAATGCAGCGGGCGAGTGAGTTGCTGTGCGATCCGACCAACTCTATCGACAGCATCGCCCGGAAACTTCAGTATGCGCAGACCAGCTATTTTTGTCGGGTGTTCCGGGCGGCCCACCAGACGTCTCCGCAGTCATTCCGTCATGAACAACTTTCGCTGTAGGCGCGTTCCATCACCTCTGGAATAAATGAGAGTCGGTCGCTCAGACGGACAACATCGCCAACCACAATCAGCGCCGGTGGCACAATATTCGCTTCCTGCGCTTTCGTGAGTAATGTGCCAAGCGTACAGGTTAAGCGCCGCTGATTGTCCCGGGTGGCCGACATCACAATCGCCGCGGGCGTGTCCGGTGATTTGCCCCCCATCAGCAGTTCTTCACAGATAAACGGCAGATTAGCGATCCCCATGACAATCACCAGCGTGCCGTTGAGCTTCGCGAGCTGTCGCCAGTCCTGCTGCTGATTACCTTCGCGGGTATGTCCTGTCACGACATGAAAACCCGATGCCAGGTCACGGTGGGTCACCGGGATCCCGGCGCAGGCCAGCCCGCCAATGGCGGAACTGATCCCCGGCACCACTTCGAAGGCAATGCCTTCCTCGACCAGACATTCCACCTCTTCGGCACCGCGGCCAAACACGTAAGGATCGCCACCTTTCAGGCGCACAATGTTCCGCTGCGTCCGCGCATGTTGGATAAGCAGGGCATTGATCTCCTCCTGAGGAACACAATGATAGCCCGGACTTTTGCCAACGTTGATGCAGGTACAGCTCGCTGAGCACCACTCAAGCATTTTGGGATTGACCAGCCGATCGTAAATGATGACATCAGCCTGTTGAATACACTGCAGGGCTTTAAGGGTCAGTAAGGTGATATCACCCGGACCTGCGCCAACCAGCCAGACTTTTCCGGAATTTTTCATATGTCGTCCTTAATTATTGTCGGGAAAAACGGTAAAAAGAGTAAAAGCAGATGAAAAAACGCCATCGTTTGCTTATCGTTTAGTGAACTGAATTCTCCTGAAATAATAAGTAAATAATATTGATTAAACCCGCAAAGTTTTTTCTCCGATAAACAAGTTATCTTGAAAAATTATTAAGAACTTATTGGCGCTATTTGTCGCAAAATAACCTTAATTAAATTGTGTTTATGGCAAGTCTTGCGTATTATTGGTTATTATTTGTTCGCCTCCTGTGTGAATAAACCATGGAGTGGATCAATGACATCCAGGTAGGAAATAAAATATAACTCTCAGGCCAATCGGGAGTCGGTTGCATTTATTTTTTATAAATTAAACTATTTTTGTACGCGGCATATGGAAGACGTTATGAGAGGAAAGATACCAAAGACTGAATTACTGGTGACGTTTGAAGTGGTGGCACGTCATGAAAGTTATACGCGTGCGGCGGAGGAGTTAGCATTAACGCAAAGTGCCGTATTTCGCCAAGTGAATGCACTTGAGGATTTTCTGCATACTGCATTATTTAGTCATGCCAAAAAGCGGATTTTTTTAAACGCGGCCGGGAAGCATTATTTGAGCATTGTTAAGGAAACGCTAAATAAACTTGAGCGTGATACTAATACCATTATGAGCTGGCAGCCCACGGTCGAAGTCATTGAACTGGCGGTCAATCCGACGTTCAGTACCCACTGGCTGATCCCCAATCTGCGTGAATTCAACAAACTTAACCCCGATATTATCGTCAATATTCATTCGCTGGCGAACATGGGCGATTTTCTCAACCGTGAATATGATGCGGCCATTATGCGTGAGGATTTCTGTTCGCCGTGGTCAGAAGTGGAGTATCTGTTCGAAGAGGAAATCCTCCCGGTTTGCAGCGGCAGTCTGCTGTCGCAGCCTAACCAGAAACTGGCGGTCGAAGAGTTGCTCAATGAGTTTCCATTGCTGCATCAAAGTACGCGAATTAACGGCTGGCAGGAGTGGTTCGCCCTGTCGGATGTCAGTAGTCCACTGGCCAACAAAGGCCCGCGTTTTGATCTGCTGTCGATGCTGATCGCTGCGGTGCGATCGAATCTGGGGGTTGCGCTGCTCCCGCGTTTTGCGATCCAGCACGATCTGGACAACGGTGACATGGTGATCCCTTGCGATGTGCCCATGCGCACGGGTAATCGTTTCATCATGACCTGGCGGGAAGAAAAAGCGGAATCCCGTCATTTACAGGTCTTCCGCGACTGGCTGTTGCAAAAATCGGTGGTATCTCACCTGGAACGCTGATGGCGGATGACGAGCAAACGGGAAGCCGGATAAGCGCATGCGCCATCCGGCAACGACGTGACTACCAGTCAATTCCTGCCTGTGCCTGAATACCGCTGTCAAACGCATGCTTGACCGGGCGCAGTTCGCTCACCGTATCGGCAAGCTCCAGTAACTGCGCGTGACACCCTCGCCCGGTCACAATCACACTCTGCTGCGCCGGACGCTCCCGAATGGCGGCGATCACCTCGTCGGTATCAATATAGTGATACGCCAGCATGTAAGTGAGTTCGTCCAGCACCACCAGATCGTAATGCGCATCGGCCAGCATGCGCTTGCTCTCTGCCCAGACGGCGAGCGCCGCGGCGATATCAGACTCGCGGTTTTGCGTTTCCCAGGTAAATCCGGTACCCATAATGTGAAACTCAACCCCCAGCGGATGCAGGGTGTTGTACTCGCCATTATCCCACTGGCCTTTGATAAACTGCGCGACGCCAACGGTTTTACCATGACCCACCGCACGGGTGGCGGTGCCAAAGGCGGCCGTGGATTTCCCTTTTCCATTACCGGTGAAAACGATCAAAATCCCTTTTTGTTCCGTGGCGGCTGCCACGCGGATATCCACCTGTTCTTTCAGCTTTTGCTGACGCTGGCGATGACGGTCGCCATTGGCTCGCGCTTGCATAAACGCTCCTTAATGTCCTGCCGGGCAGGATGCACAACGGTGCTGTTGTTCAAACTGGCTGAAGAAGTTGTTTCCTTTGTCATCTACCAGCACGAAGGCAGGCAGGTTTTCAACTTCCATCATCCAGACCGCTTCCATTCCCAGTTCGGGGTATTCGAGGCAGCGCAGGCTTTTCACGTATTGCTGCGCCAGCAAGGCTGCGGCGCCGCCGATGCTGCCGAGGTTGAATCCGCCGTGTTTATGGCAGGCCTCGGTGACCTGCGAACTGCGGTTGCCCTTGGACAGCATGATCAGGCTACCGCCTGCGGCCTGGAAGGCATCGACATAGCCGTCCATGCGCCCGCCGGTGGTTGGCCCGAGCGAGCCACAGGCCATCTGATCCGGCGTTTTGGCCGGACCTGCGTAGTAGACAATGTGATCTTTCATGTACGCTGGCATCGCTTCGCCGTTGTCCAGGCGTTCTTTGAGTTTGGCGTGCACGATGTCGCGGGCGACGACGATCGGGCCGTTTAGCGAAAGTCGCGTGCCGACGGGCAGGGCGGATAAATCATGCAGGATCTCGCGCAGCGGACGATTCAGATCCAGGTTTACGCTCTGCGCGCTGTTCTCGATGCGGCTGGATTCAGGGATAAATTTGCCCGGGTTATGCTCGAGTTTTTCCAGCCAGATCCCGTGTTTGTTGATCTTCGCTTTGATATTGCGATCGGCGGAGCAGGAGAGAGCCATCGCGATCGGGCAGGAGCCGCCGTGGCGCGGCAGACGAATGACGCGAATATCATGGGCGAAATATTTGCCGCCAAACTGCGCGCCAATGCCAAATTCACGGCTGGCATTGAGCAGCGCGGATTCCAGCGCCGTGTCACGAAACGCCTGACCCAGTTCGTTACCGCTGGTGGGCAGGTTGTCGTAATACTTGGTTGAGGCCAGTTTGGCGACCTTGAGCGCCTGATCTGCGGAGAGACCGCCGACGACAAAAGCGATGTGATACGGCGGGCAGGCTGCGGTACCCAGCGATTTCATCTTCTCGATCAGGAAGGCGGTGAGCTTTTCCGGTTGCAGGATCGATTTGGTCTCCTGGAACAGCGCCGCTTTGTTGGCGGAGCCGCCGCCTTTATTGACGAACAGGAAACGGTATTCGTTACCCGGCGTGGCGCTGATGTCAATCTGCGCCGGCAGGTTGGTGCCGGTGTTGACCTCGTTGTACATATCCAGCGGGGCGTTTTGCGAGTAGCGCAGGTTATTTTCTTTAAAGGTGGTGTAAATCCCTTTGCTGAGCGCTTCGGCGTCATCGCCGCCGGTCCATATCTGTTGGCCTTTGCTGGCGACTACCGTCGCCGTACCCGTGTCCTGGCAGTTCGGCAGCACGCCTTTCGCCGACACTTCCGCATTACGTAACAGCTGCAGGGCGACATATTTGTCGTTACTGCTGGCTTGCGGATCGTGCAGGATGCTGGCGATCTGTTTTAAATGTCCGGAGCGCAGGAAGAACGATGCTTCATAGAATGCCTGTTGCGCCAGCAGCGTTAACGCTTCCGGCGCCACTTTGATGACCTCTTCGCCATCTAACTCTGTCACCGTAACATGCTGATTGCTCAGTAATTCGTATTCCGTACTCTCTTTGCTTTGTACAAAGAGTTCTTGCCAGACAAAGGGTTTAGACATGTTACTTCTCACGTTAAGGTTGATATCGCCGGAGGGCGGCGTCGCGCCGTATCCGACCTACAAAAATGCCTGATTCGTAGGCCGGATGCGCATGAGCGCCATCCGGCATCCGCTTAATGCGCCATAAAGAGATTGGCCTGTGTTGCATGGGCAACATATTCAATAGTCTGTTGGGCGCGCACGCTGTTCCCGGCGCTGTCCAGCGGCGGTGAGTAAACAGCAATGGCGTATTGTCCCGGTACCACCGCGACCATTCCCCCGCCGACGCCGCTTTTTGCCGGAATACCGACGGTGTACAGCCATTTTCCGCTGCCGTCGTAGAGACCAGCGATGGCCATTTCAGCCAGCACCTGCGGTACATAGCGCTCATTGAGCAACTGTTTGCCGGTGAACGGCGATTTCCCCTTGTTGGCCAGTACGGCACCCATTTTGGCAAGCTGCTCAACGGTGACGTCTACTGAACACTGGCGGGTGTAGATCTCCACGGCCTCCTGCGTGTTGCCGTAGAAGCTGTTGTACGATGCCATCAATTGCGCCAGCGCCTGATTGTGCTGGTTGGTCTCCATTTCCGATCGGAATACCGGTTCATTGACCGTGAGCGTGGCGTCGGCCCAGGCGTTCAGGTTGGCGAGGATTTTGTTCCAGCGGTCGGTTTTGTCTTTGGCATCAATCAGGCTGACGGTACTCATGGCGCCGGCATTGACCAGCGGGTTCTCCGGTGCGCCCTTCGTGAGTTCGACCGCGAGACCGGAATTAAAGGGCAGGCCGGTGGCATTGGCACCGAGTTTATCCAGAACTTCTTGTGGCCCGCGCTGTTCCATCGCCAGCGCGAGGGTGAAGACTTTGCTCAGCGATTCCATCGGGAATGCTTTGTTGATGTCTCCTGCCTGGTAAATTTTGCCGTCAACGGTAGCGAGGGTAATAGCGAAGTTGTTGGGGCTGTAGGTGGCAAGAGCAGGGATATAGTCGGCGACTTTGCCGTCGTCGTTACTTTTGTATTTCTGGTGTGCCTGTTCGATCAATGCGGCGTAGTCCGGTGCCGTTTGCGCCAGCGTGGCGGCGCTAAAAAACAGGCTGGCGGTTAACATGCTCGCGCCGAAGAATTTTACGTTCATGGTGCAACCTTGTTGGTGTGATTGGCATGTTGCCGGATGGCGGCGCAAGCCCCTTATCCGGCCTACAGGTTAATACTCGATGTGTAGGCCGGATAAGCAATGGCGCCATCTGGCAACCTTATATCATCAGGACATCACCACTTCTGACGGCTCAGTGGCAGGACGCTCCTGTTCTGGCGTTTTGACCGGCGCAGTGCCCCGGCAGCCGGAACCGAAGTGTTCACCTTCCCAGCGACCGACAATGGCGGCACCCATGGCGTTACTCATCACGTTGGTTGCGGAACGGCCCATGTCGAGGAACGGATCGACGCCCATCAGCAGGATCAGACCGGCTTCCGGAATGTTGAACTGGTTGAGGGTAGCGGCAATGACCACCATCGAGGCACGCGGTACGCCTGCCATACCTTTGGAGGTCAACATCAGGATCAGCAGCATGGTGATCTGCTCGCCCATGCTCAGTTCAATGTTGCACGCCTGCGCGATAAAGACGGTGGCAAACGAGCAATAGGCCATTGAACCCACGAGGTTGAAGGAGTAACCGATAGGCAGCACGAAGCTGGCAATCTTGGACGAGACGCCGAATTTCTCCAGCTTATCCAGAGTACCCGGGAACGCGGCTTCCGAACTGGACGTGGTAAACGCCAGCAGCGCCGGTTCGAGGATCGCTTTCGTCAGGCGACTGATGCACGGACCGACAATCACCGTTGACAGGCCGATGAGGATCGCCCACAGCATACCCAGCGTCAGGTAGAACTCACCCATGAAGATCCCGGCGCTAACCATCACGCCCAGCCCACGTTCAGCGATGAGCCCGGAGATGGCGGCGAACACGGTTAATGGGGCGAACAGCATGACGTAACCTGTCAGCTTCAGCATGACGTGAACCAGAGAGTCGAGCACCTTCACGATCGGCTCGGCTTTCTCGCCAATGGCGGCCAGGCTGCACCCGAGGAAAATTGAGAACACCACGATTTGCAGGATTTCGTTACGCGCCATCGCATCCACGATGCTGGTCGGTACGGCGTGAGAGATAAACACTTTCAGCGTGAACGGTTCTGACTGAACGGCCGCCACGGCCCCGGCGTCATGGGCAACAAAGTTAATGCCCGCACCCGGCTGGAACAGATTGACGATGACCAGACCCAGCGCAATCGACAGCAGTGAGGCGCAGATAAACAGGAAAAAGGTTTTTGAGAATATACGTCCCAGCGTTTTGGCATCGCCCATTTTCGCGATACCGACAACCAGGGTTGAAATAACCAACGGCGCGATAATCATTTTTACCATACGTAAAAAGATGGTGGTAAAAATAGAAATATCCTGCGCGTACGATTTTGCTGTATCTGCCGATGCCATATTATTAATAGCCACCCCGGCAATCATGCCGAGTATCAGGCCTAATATGATCATTTTGGTTAGACTGATTTTCTTCATTATTACTCCATCGGATCAAGGCTGGTCTGTGAAGTGTTGTAGGGTAGCGTGCGCCTGAGCCAGGACAGCAGTTCAGGCGCACGCTGGTTGTGACCAACCGCATGAATAATCTGGAATACAGTGATACAGCGAAATCCTGTACGCCAATGGATGTTGTTGTATTTTATTTATTACAGATCGAACTCAATGCTTAATAACGGCGCATGCTGCTGCGCGCCATAAACATCATTGTCACCAACGTTGCCGGAAATAATATCGCGAGGCATCACGATTTTTACGGCATTCGCCGGGTCAAACCAGACGATGCGATGAATAAAATCAGGTTCAACGTTATATAAGCGGGCAATTAACTGCGGGGTTAATTGCTCAGAACGTTTTACCCGCTGATAGTCTTCGCGCGTTTTAAATAAAATATCTAACACCAGTTCATACGGTCCGGCGTTTTTGGAACGAATGACCTGCGCCAGGGTGCAAATAGCGTGTTTCATGCCTGAACTCCTTCTGGCGTCACCTGTTCGATATGGAAGTCAAAACGCAGGGCGTCGCTGGCTTCGATCAGGTGATAGATTGAGAACTCATACACCGGCCCGCTTTGAATGTCGGATGGCGAGAACGGGAAGGCGAGGTTGCCTGCCGTGGCGATCCGGTTTTCGTAGCCGTAGTGCAGCAGGGTAGAGCGCACCAGCGAACAGACGCTGTTGGCGATATCCTGGGTTGGCGCGACCACGTCCAGCAAAATGCCCAGTTCATGCCCGGCGGTTTGCACTGGTTCATGATTACCCATCACGCCGTTCTTGCCGTACAGGTGGAACGTCATGCGGATGCTGTCATCATTCAGCGAGAGGTTGCGGGCGACGCTGGCCTGAACTTCTTCGAGAATGGTGTCGATGCTGGCAATCATGATCGGATCGCGAGTACCGGCGATGGTCAGGCAACGGAAGCCAACCTGACGCGCGCCTTCCAGTTTCAGCGCATACGGCGTTTCTTCATGACGGGAACCGCTGACGTACACCTCGCCATCGTTTACCGCTTTGAAACTGCACCCTTTCAGGTTCAGTACGCCGCCCGGGCCTGGCAGGAAGTACGGATCGGATTTCTCATACAGGGTGTGTGCCGCCGCCGACGTTTCGGTGAACTTGCGCTTCGGGTTGAACGTCTTCAGCGTAAAGCCGTTGTCGTCGATAATCCCCATTGCGCAGTCAGAACCGGAACCTGGGGTGGCGGCAATGGCCGCACATTCCAGGATCTTGCCACAGTGCAGCGCCAGACCTTCGTCGAAGCCCTGCATAATCGGCAGCGCCGCGAAGCAGGCCGGATCGTAAGCCCGTCCGCCCAGCACCACTTGCGCACCGGCTTCCAGCGCACGCTGGAATGGTTCGATCCCCATCTGCGCCACGATGTAGGTGCTTTCTTCTATCGCTGTGTGGGTCAGCGCCGGAACAAAGTCCAGCGCGGTGATTTTGCCGTTATCCAGCGCCTGATGAACTACCTCTTTCTCCACATCCGATGGGATCAGCGCCATTGAGAAGGACAGTTTTTCTTCCTGCGCAATTTCAAGGATGATCTGCCGACACCATTCAAGATGCGGTGCAGCACCGGATCCCCCGGCGGTGCCGATCACCACCGGAATGTTGTTCTTAACGCCCGCCGTGATCATATAGCGCAGATCGCGTTTCACTCCGGCCCGATCGGTAAACGGTTTACCCGCCCCCAGATAGTGGGGGCCAGGATCGGAGGAGCCTGCGTCAACCGCGATCAGATCCGGTGACTCTTCCATGGCTTTACGAAAGCTCTCTTCCGGGAAGCCATAACCCAGGATAGCCGTCGGCGATAAGATCTTAAATGTACGTGCCATCTCTTAATCCTTAGTCTGCAACAGCGCGATGGTGCGGTTCATTTCGTTAAACACGATATTGAGACCTTCATCGAAGCCCATACCAGGCTTGATCAGCATACGCATTGGACGGGCGGCGAGAGCCACATGTACGCAGGTGCGGGCGCTGATTTCGGTTTCGTTACAGGTACCGCCCTGATAGGCTTCCATCCCGTGCTTGTTGCAGTACAGCACCGCGTCAACGATGTTGTGAATGCCGCCGAGATCCGGGGTTTTGATCTGCACCATGTGGCAACTGCCGGCATCGGTGAAGTCCACGATGTCCTGATAGGTGTTACACCATTCGTCGGCGACAATTTTCACGCCGGAACCCAGACGGGTCAGTTCTTTGGTGATGGCGGTCAGCATACGGATCTGATCCGGTTTGTTGCCTGCATCGACCGGCCCTTCAATGTACAACGGCAGACCCTGCGCTTCTTTTTCGAGGCTGGCGATATACTCGGCGCAGCGCACCGGGTCCATATCGAAGATCAGACCGATGGTGCCATACACGTCGATATGCAGCGTCGGGTGGTAGCGTGGGCTGGTGCGCAGGCTGAGAATACGGTCGGACAACCAGCGCACGTACTCACGCAGTTTTTCGCCTTTGAAACCGAGCTTCTCTTCAACGTTGTTGATCAGCGCGTGCGGCAGGACGTCAACGCCTTTGAGGATCATCTTGTCGACGGCGATGTAGCGGTCGTCGCCGCTCTGGCCAAATAACGGAATGGCTTCCGGTACGCACGGCAGTTGCCATTCGTCACACACCACTTCCGTTTTCAGACGACCCGAGGCCAGTGCGGTGGCGTCAAGCAGCGCCTGTGACAGGCCGTAACGAACGGCGGTATGCAGCAAATTACCGTCGATGCGCAGTTTGTCGAAGAAACGGGCGTTCGGCAGGAACGCATCTACATCGCGGCCTTCCAGCAGCGGTTTAATGTGATCGTTGAGGAACGGAATAAAATGTTCAGCCAGGAACAGCGGATCGCGGCCGCCGGCACCGGAGTACTGCACTGCGGCGCAATCACCCACCGCGACGGCGCCGTTTTCCAGAATCAGCTGTACGGAAACGCACTCGCCAGCCTGGCGCACAGAGGTAAAGCCCGGGGTGACCGGCTCGCCGGTATAAATAAACCCGTCATGACCTGCACCATTTTTGATCGCCTGCTGGTCATCAAAATAAAATGAGGAGTAGCCAGCGGTGAAAAGCGCCTGTTTAATTTTCATTATGGTCTTCCTATTAATTGACTATGGGATACCGCGTTGATGTCATCAACAACCATCTGGAATGAGGGTTTGCGTCCTTCGTAATGGGCACGTTCGGCCACGTAATCGTGGTGCAGGGCGAGAATGTCTTGTGGCAGCGGCACTGAGCCGGCTTCCAGAATACGGATCGCACCGGCGTTATCGCGAACCGGCAGAATTTTACCTGCGTTACAGGAGGCCGGGGCGAAAGGTACGTCCAGCACGCCTGCTTCGAAGGCCAGCACGGTGCCGCGTGCGACATCGCCGTTGCCCAGTTCAAACACTTTCTTCAGGACTGCGCGAACTTCGCTCTTAATCAGATCCACTTCCTGTTCAACTGCGGCACACGGCGGGAATTTCTGGTCGCTGACCATGTTGAGCATCTGACGCGACGCACGCAGCCCCTGGGCGTTTGCCGCTGCCGTCGGAATACCGAAGGCTTCATGTGGGCTCTTGGTGATCACTTTGGTTGCACCAGACATACCGGCGACCGCAGCGCCCCAGGAGATAATGGCGAACGCTTTGGATTCGTCTTCCGGGAAACCGCCCATCCATTGGTGGAAGACCGTGCTCAGCTCGTAATCATTGAAGCCGTAATTCTGGAAGTACTCGTGGGACAGTTCGCGCAGTGACTGGATTGCGGCAATGTCCTGCGTCAGGCTACCCACCTGGCCGTAGCCGACGGTGATGGATTTCACGCCCTGTTCCAGCGCCAGCAGACCTTCGATAATTGCCACCGCATGAGACATGAACGGCGGGATCAACGTGCCGGTCAACGGGCCGAACGGTTCGCGGTTAATGCGAATGCCGTGTTCTTCATACAGCCCCATCAGACGGTCACAGTACTGCCAGTCGCGAATGGATTTTTCCAGCGTCACGCGTTTGGCGTAAGGAATGTTGTAGGAGATCCCGCCGCCTTCATAGCTGGTGAAGCCGCTGGCCATGGCGATCTCCGCCAGCAGACGCGCATCCGGCGTACCGTGACGGACCTGAATGGGTTTTTCCAGCGCTTCGGTCATCCGACGACAGGCCGCTACGCCGTGGTTAACCACCGGCAGTCCGTTGAGTTTTGAGGTCCCGGCTTCGATGGATTTCTGGATCCCAATGGCGGCTTCTTCATAACGGTTCAGACGGGTGTAAGCATCGATGGTGCTGGGCAGCAGGTCGCACTCAACCTGCAGGGTTTTCAGCAGTTCAATATGCTCATCCATCAGCGCCACACCGGCACGCGGTTGGCTCAACGTTTTCCCTTCCTGATCCGCCTTCAGCAAGGCGTGAGAGAAACGTTTTTTCTCAGGAATGGTCTGCTGATACTTCACGCCATCTTCAAAATGTTCGACGTCTTTGCCGGTATGCCACGTCTGCAACACCTGATGCCGTTCGGTCATAAATTCGTCATGGGTTAATTTTTTATTTCGAAGTTCCATTCGTCGCTGCCTTAGGTTTTATAGGGTTAAACAGTGAATGCTGGTGCGCGCAGCGGCCTGGGGATCCAGTCTGGCAACGTTTGCCAGCAGCGGGAGCAGACCTTTTGCATCGCGGTAGTACTCAAACTGAGTGGGTAAAAGAATGCGTCTGCCGTCGTCGTCCAGTTCGCGATATTTGAGCCAGTGATGGATATCAAACTGACTGGCGCGGGAGAGCCAGCCGCCCGAGCCGACCACTTTGCGCACGGTGGTCAGGTCGCGTCCCATCTGTAAATCAACGTTGCCAACGCAGGTACAGACCTGCTTTTTGGTGCCTGCGTGTCGTTCGGCGGCGTAGCCGACGCACAGTCCGGCTAACAGAGAATCAAAGTATTTCTCTTCCTCGCTCTGCGGCAGATAATCGGGATGCGCCACCAGATGACGCAGATAGCCATAGAAGGCCTCCTGGCGCGCTGGCTGCTGGGCGAATACCACCTTCACCAGTTCCTGGGTGCTTTCGCCTACCACCACAGCGGAGACGCGCATGCCGAGATCGCCTTCCACGGTGCGCTTAACAAACGGCTCCGGGACACCGTGCAGCACGGTATCGGGCGAGAGGGTGTTGGCACTGGCGGAATAGACGTCGGTGGTCGCGCCGCCCATGTCGATGAGCATGAACTCTTTCCACGCGCTATCGACTTCGCTGATGGCTTTGACCAGTTCGTACACCGTCCAGGGTGTTGGCATGGGCTCTTCGCCGGTTTCACCGACAATCACATCCAGACCTTTGCCTTTCACAATGCGGGACAGGAAGACATCACAAATCGCCTTGCGGGCGGCGAAGGGATTCGGGTGATCGAGGTCGGGCAGAATATTGTCTACCGTGGTCAGATCTTTGTGTCCCAGAATCGCCTGGACATCATCCTGAATGTCGCGGTTTCCGGCGTAGATAATGGCGCAGTCGAGGCTGGACGCCGCCAGCGCATGCGCATTGGCCAGACCGTAGCTCTCTTCGCCGCCGTCGGTGCCGCCGGTAAACAGCAGAATATCCGGCGGCGAGGCTTCCAGCGCCTGAATATCATGGCGATTCAGTTTGTACGAATAGTACTGGGCGATTTTTGCCCCGGCGGAATGCGCCGTGACTTTTGCCGATTCCAGGGTGATCGACGGCACCAGTCCCATGGCGGCGACGGCAAGGCCGCCTTTCGCCGACGAGGAGTATTTCAGGGTCACTTCACCGCGGTTGAGCAGTGGGCGCGCATCGGCAACGTTCAGCACCTGGTTCAGGCTGGCGAAAAAACCGTCCGCCAGATGGTGGGTTGTCGTCGGAGTCAGAACGTGGTTAACCAGTGTTAACGCATCCCCCTCCTTTGCGAAGAGGGCAGCTTTGGTCCACGTCGAGCCGATATCGACAGAGACGGTTTGCATCAGATGGCCTCTTCCAGACAACGCTGTTCAATGCCGTGGCGCTTGTTGATATCCGCTGCCATCAACTGACACACATCTTCGAGATCGTGGCTTGGGGCGAAGACGCGCTGGAAGCCCATCTCTTTGAATTTGGCTTCGACGTCTGCGAAGTCATGCTTCCCAACCACCAGGTTGCCGCCGACGTAAAGCAGGATATCGCCGATACCGCGTTCGATGCAGCGCTCGCGCAGACCCAGGCAGTCGATATCGCCGTGGCCATAAATGGAGGAGACGACAATCGCATCGGCGCCGGTTTCGATTGCGGCATCAATATATTCATCCTGGCTCACCATTACGCCCAGATTGATTACGCGAAAATCATGGGCAGTAAAAACGCGGTCCAGAACTTTATTGCCTACGGCATGGCAGTCAGCACCAATGACGCCAATAACGAGTGTTGATTTTTTCATGGGTAATCCTCTCCAGGACTCAGGGTAAGAAATAAAATGTTTTGACATGTTTTAATAGGGATGGAGTGTCGTGGGGTGGTGCAATGGATGCAATTGATCTATTTTCAAAATATCTTTCTAAAAATGACTGTTCTATGAATTAAAATTAAAAATAGCTTGTTTTTCATGTTGTTAGGTTTGTAATTTCATAGGGTTAATATTTTAATAAAAAGGTGTCTATTAAACGGGGTTTCATGTTTGTGATCTGAATCTTGTTTATTTCTCCTTGAGCAAAAAAGCATTTAAATAATTTCAGAAGAAGAAGTGTGAGACAGATAACGGAATTAGTCGAATCCTTAATATAGAGATGAAAATAACTGTTAATAAAAAGATAATAATTTGTTCTGAGTGCGTTTGTATTATTCTATTATGCTGTATACCATTCCGGGCGACACCATGTTGCATGCTGGAGATTTCTTGCCATTTTCGGTGAGTGAGTTCTGCAGACGTATCGTCATGAGACTGATGTGCTGAGGAGTTGACTAAACGTGAGCTCATGTCGGGGAGAGGAGGACGATTCACTGCCTACATTGCGGACAGACAGAAGTACACCTGGCGGAATAATCAGCAAACAGATCGGCGCTGCGCATGGCATCATTTTATTGTTAACGGAATAATAACAATGTGGTGTTAATTCATTTCGCTGCAAAAGTAAAATAATTGTGAATGTCGACGCGCAAATTCTTTGTCTCTGGAAAATAACCGAAAATTGACTACGCTAAATTGAGCGGGTCAGGGCCACGGAAAATGCCGTTACCGCGTTAATTAAAACACTGTCTTTTTATATATACATTTTCACATGGTAACCATTCCCACTCGCAAAGATACATTCCGGCAACATGTTTTTCACTACAATAACTCAATTTAAACACGATTAACAAAAAAACACTGTTTTTGATTTAAATCAATGTTTAAACGTTGGAAAAAGGCTGTGAAACACGTTAAATTGTCGCCGATCAAATTGGTGGAAAGGTGATAAATTCGCTATAAATTGATCACTGTCGAAAAATGCAAATCTTCCTCAATAAAAACCTGTTTATTGTAAGGATTTTGCGGCGTAATATAATTGCGGGATCAATTTGAGTTTTTTATTAACATGTTTGTAACCTTTCGCCCTTTCTGTTTCCTTCTCCAGGAAAACGATAACGGCGAGAGCGCACAAATAAATTTGTATTGGGGCATGCGTGTGACCCTTTCTAACGGGGTCACTCTCGGAGTCTTCATGCGATGAGCAAGGAGTCATGATGTTAGATATAGTCGAACTGTCGCGCTTACAGTTTGCCTTGACCGCGATGTACCACTTCCTCTTTGTGCCACTGACGCTTGGTATGGCGTTCCTGCTGGCCATTATGGAAACGGTCTACGTCCTTTCCGGCAAACAGATTTATAAAGATATGACTAAGTTCTGGGGCAAGTTGTTTGGTATCAACTTCGCTCTGGGTGTGGCAACCGGGCTGACCATGGAGTTCCAGTTTGGGACAAACTGGTCTTACTATTCTCACTACGTTGGGGATATCTTCGGTGCGCCGCTGGCGATCGAAGGTCTGATGGCCTTCTTCCTCGAATCCACCTTTGTAGGTCTGTTCTTCTTCGGCTGGGATCGTCTGGGCAAAGTTCAGCACATGGCGGTAACCTGGCTGGTCGCTTTAGGTTCTAACCTGTCCGCGCTGTGGATCCTGGTCGCAAACGGCTGGATGCAGAACCCTATCGCATCGGATTTCAACTTCGAAACCATGCGTATGGAGATGGTGAGCTTCTCTGAGCTGGTCCTTAATCCGGTTGCCCAGGTGAAATTTGTGCACACCGTGGCGTCGGGCTACGTGACCGGTGCGATGTTCGTGCTCGGTATCAGTGCTTACTATCTGCTGAAAGGCCGCGACGTCGCTTTCGCAAAACGCTCTTTCGCAATTGCTGCGAGCTTTGGTATGGCTGCCGTGCTGTCTGTTATTGTTCTGGGTGATGAATCCGGTTACGAAATGGGCGACGTGCAGAAAACCAAACTCGCGGCCATTGAAGCAGAGTGGGAGACTCAGCCTGCTCCGGCTGCCTTTACCCTGTTCGGCATTCCTGATCAGGAGACGCAGGAAAACAAACTGGCGATTCAGATCCCTTACGCTCTGGGTATCATTGCCACGCGTTCTGTCGATACGCCGGTTATTGGTCTGAAAGACCTGATGGTGCAGCATGAAGAGCGTATCCGTAACGGGATGAAAGCGTATGAACTGCTGGAGCAACTGCGTGCCGGTTCGACCGACCAGGCCGTTCGCGAACAGTTCAACAGTATGAAAAAAGACCTCGGTTATGGTCTGCTGCTGAAACGCTATACCCCGAACGTCTCTGATGCGACTGAAGCGCAGATTCAGCAGGCGACAAAAGATTCTATTCCACGCGTTGCACCGCTGTATTTCGCCTTCCGTATCATGGTGGCATGTGGCTTCCTGCTGCTGGCGATCATTGCGCTCTCCTTCTGGAGCGTGATTCGTAACCGCATCGGTGAGAAGAAATGGCTGCTGCGCGCCGCGCTGTACGGTATTCCACTGCCGTGGATTGCAGTAGAAGCCGGCTGGTTTGTCGCCGAATATGGCCGTCAGCCGTGGGCGATTGGTGAGGTGTTGCCAACCGCAGTGGCGAACTCGTCGCTAACCGTCGGTGACCTGCTGTTCTCCATGATCCTGATTTGTGGCCTGTATACCCTGTTCCTGGTGGCTGAACTGTTCCTGATGTTCAAGTTCGCACGCCTTGGCCCAAGCAGCCTGAAAACCGGTCGCTATCACTTTGAGCAGTCCACCGCGACTACTCAGCCGGCACGCTAAGACAGGAGTCGTCAAATGATCGATTATGAAGTACTACGTTTTATCTGGTGGCTGCTGGTTGGCATTCTGCTGATTGGTTTTGCGGTCACTGATGGCTTCGACATGGGGGTGGGCATGCTCACCCGTTTCCTCGGTCGTAACGACACCGAGCGTCGAATTATGATTAACTCCATCGCTCCGCACTGGGACGGTAACCAGGTGTGGCTGATCACCGCGGGCGGCGCGCTGTTTGCGGCCTGGCCGATGGTTTACGCTGCGGCGTTCTCCGGTTTCTATGTGGCGATGATCCTCGTGCTGGCGTCCTTGTTCTTCCGTCCGGTCGGTTTTGATTACCGCTCCAAGATTGAAGACACCCGCTGGCGCAACATGTGGGACTGGGGCATTTTCGTGGGGAGCTTCGTGCCGCCGCTTGTGATCGGCGTGGCATTCGGCAACCTGTTGCAGGGCGTACCGTTCCATATCGACGAGTATCTGCGTCTGTACTACACCGGTAATTTCTTCCAGTTGCTGAATCCGTTTGGCCTGCTGGCGGGCGTGGTGAGCGTAGGGATGATCATTACTCAGGGTGCGACCTATCTGCAGATGCGTACCGTCGGTGAACTGCACCTGCGTGCCCGTGCGACATCGCAGATTGCAGCGCTGGTCACTCTGGTCTGCTTCGCGCTGGCAGGTGTCTGGGTGATGTACGGTATTGATGGCTACGTGGTGACCTCTGCGGTTGATCATCATGCGGCGTCTAACCCGCTGACCAAAGAAGTGGCGCGTGAAGCGGGTGCCTGGATGGTCAACTTCAACAATGCACCGATCCTGTGGCTGGTTCCGGCACTGGGTGTGGCGCTGCCGTTGCTGACGATCCTGACCTCCCGTATGGAGAAAGGGGCATGGGCGTTCCTGTTCTCTTCTCTGACGCTGGCTTGCATCATTCTGACGGCGGGTATCGCGATGTTCCCGTTCGTGATGCCTTCAAGCACCATGATGAACGCAAGCCTGACCATGTGGGATGCGACGTCCAGTCAGTTAACGCTGAATGTGATGACCTGGGTTGCCGCGGTGTTTGTACCGATCATTCTCATCTACACCAGCTGGTGTTACTGGAAAATGTTCGGCCGCATCACCAAAGAACATATTGAAAGCAACACCCACTCTCTGTACTAAGTAAGGAGCAAAACTATGTGGTATTTCGCCTGGATTCTGGGAACGCTTCTTGCCTGTGCATTTGGGATCATCACCGCGCTGGCCCTTGAGCACGTCGAGGCAAGCAAAGACGGTCAAGAAGAACACTGATGACCACCCTGATCGCGATGCAATATAACGCGATGGACAAGCGCCCGTTACGGGCGCTTTCTTTGGTGATGGCGCTAGTGTTAGCAGGATGTATGTTTTGGGATCCCTCCCGCTTCGCGGCTAAAACCAGCGGGCTGGAAATCTGGCACGGTCTGCTGCTGATGTGGGCGGTCTGTGCGGGCATTATTCATGGCGTGGGTTTTCGTCCTCGCGCCGCGCACTGGCAGGGGATTTTCTCTCCGCTACTCGCCGATATCGTGCTTATTGTCGGTCTGATTTTCTTCTTCTTTTGAATAAGAAACATCCTTAATGATCTATGGGCTTGCATAAGCCCATAAATTTTTACTCTCCCTTAACCTCTCCCCATTCCCAAGGCTCAATCGCGCGCGTATAGTAGCAACGTTTAAAAGCACTAACTTTTGTTGCATTACCGGGATGTAAAGTGAATACAACGCTATATACAACAGCATTCTTGATGCATCGCGGCGGCAAGTGCGCGAATCACCAGGAGCTTACAGGAGTAAGTGACTGGTGTGAGTGGACAAAGCCAACAAAGAGGCCGCAGGAATGAATAAGTATATATTTCGATGGCCGGTACGTGTCTACTACGAAGACACCGACGCCGGTGGTGTGGTTTATCACGCCAGTTACGTCGCTTTTTATGAAAGAGCACGCACAGAGATGCTGCGTCATCATCACTTCAGTCAGCAGGTGCTGCTGGCTGAGCGAGTTGCCTTCGTGGTGCGTAAAATGACGCTGGAATACTACGCGCCTGCGCGACTCGACGATATGCTCGAAATCCAAACAGAAATTACGTCAATGCGTGGCACCTCTTTGGTTTTCACGCAACGCATTGTCAACGCAGAGAACACCGTGCTCAATGAGGCTGAGGTTCTGATTGTTTGCGTTGATCCACTCAAAATGAAGCCTCGTGCGCTTCCCAAGTCTATTGTCGCGGAGTTTAAGCAGTGACTGACATGAATATCCTTGATTTGTTCCTGAAGGCAAGCCTTCTGGTTAAACTTATCATGTTGATTTTGATTGGTTTTTCAATCGCATCCTGGGCCATCATTATCCAGCGGACCCGTATTCTTAACGCCGCCGCGCGTGAAGCCGAAGCGTTCGAAGACAAATTCTGGTCCGGTATTGAACTGTCTCGCCTGTATCAGGAGAGCCAGGGGCGCCGTGATAATCTGGCGGGTTCGGAACAAATCTTCTATAGCGGGTTCAAAGAGTTTGCACGATTGCATCGGGCAAACAGCCATGCGCCAGAAGCGGTGGTGGAAGGGGCATCTCGTGCGATGCGGATCTCGATGAACCGTGAACTTGAAACGCTGGAAACGCATATTCCGTTCCTCGGCACTGTGGGTTCCATCAGCCCGTATATCGGTCTGTTCGGTACCGTGTGGGGGATCATGCATGCGTTTATCGCGCTCGGGGCGGTAAAACAGGCGACGTTGCAGATGGTGGCGCCGGGTATCGCGGAAGCATTGATTGCTACGGCGATTGGTCTGTTTGCGGCAATCCCGGCGGTCATGGCCTACAACCGTCTGAATCAGCGTGTTAACAAGCTGGAACTGAATTACGACAACTTTATGGAAGAGTTCACCGCGATTCTGCACCGTCAGGCGTTTACCGTTAGCGAAAGCAACAAGGGGTAAGCCATGGCCAGATCGCGTGGACGAGGTCGTCGCGACCTGAAGTCCGAAATCAACATCGTACCGTTGCTCGACGTTCTGTTAGTGCTGCTGCTGATCTTTATGGCGACAGCGCCGATCATTACGCAGAGCGTGGAAGTCGATCTGCCGGATGCGACCGAGTCGCAGGCCGTGAGCAGTAACGACAATCCGCCGGTCATTATTGAGGTTTCCGGAGTAGGGCAGTACAGCGTGGTGGTTGAGAAAGATCGTATGGATCAACTGCCGCCGGAACAGGTGATCGCCGAGGCGAAAAGTCGCCTGGAGTCCAATCCGAAAACGGTCTTCTTGATCGGGGGCGCGAAAGACGTGCCTTACGATGAAATAATTAAAGCGCTGAACTTGTTGCACAGTGCGGGTGTGAAGTCGGTTGGCTTAATGACGCAGCCTATCTGATCATTTGCGTCTCTGGTTTGAAAGAGAGCGTGTAACAGGCGAACAGTTTTTGGGAACCGAGAGTGTCAAAGGCAACCGAACAAAACGACAAGCTCAAACGGGCGATAATTATTTCAGCGGTGCTGCATGTCATCCTATTTGCAGTCCTGATCTGGAGTTCGTTCGATGAGCATATTGAGGCTTCAGCCGGCGGCGGCGGTGGTTCTTCCATCGATGCCGTGATGGTTGATCCTGGCGCCGTGGTTCAGCAGTACGAACGTCAGCAGCAGCAACAGTCAAGTGCGCAGCGTGCCAAAGAGCAACGTGAAAAACTGGAGCAGCAGCAGGCGGAAGAGCTTCGTGAGAAGCAGGCTGCCGAACAGGAACGGCTTAAGCAGATCGAGAAAGAACGTTTAGCGGCTCAGGAACAGCAGAAGCAGGCTGAAGCCGACGCGAAGAAAGCACAGGAACAGCAGAAACAGGCTGAAGAAGCGGCGAAGAAAGCTGCAGCGGATGCCAAAGCGAAAGCTGATGCACAGGTGAAAGAAGCCGCAGAAGCCGCGAAGAAAGCTGCGGCGGATGCGCAGAAGAAAGCCGAAGCAGAGGCGGCAAAAGCTGCTGCTGATGCGAAGAAGAAAGCGGAAGCAGAAGCGGCTAAAGCGGCTGCCGATGCGAAGAAGAAAGCCGAGGCCGAAGCCGCTAAGCAAGCTGCCGCGGAAAAAGCGGCTGCAGCCAAAGCCGCCGCCGCCGAGAAAGCCGCTGCTGAGAAAAAAGCCGCCGCAGAAAAGGCCGCCGCTGATAAAAAAGCTGCCGCCGAGAAAGCCGCTGCCGATAAGAAAGCAGCAGCCGATAAAGCCGCTGCGGCCAAAAAGGCCGCTGCTGAAAAAGCAGCCGCGGCATCTGGCGTTGACGATCTGCTTGGCGATCTCAGCTCCGGTAAGAATGCGCCGAAAACCGGCGGTGGGGCAAAAGGGAACAACGCTTCTCCTGCGGGGAGTGGTAATACTAAAAATAATGGCGCATCAGGCGCGGATATCAGCAACTATGCCGGGCAGATTAAATCTGCCATTGAGAGCAAGTTCTACGACGCATCGTCTTATGCAGGTAAAACCTGTACGCTGCGGATAAAACTGGCTTCTGACGGTATGCTGCTCGACATCCAGTCTGAAGGTGGCGATCCCGCGCTTTGTCAGGCAGCGCTTGCTGCAGCCCGACAAGCGAAGATTCCAAAACCACCGAGCCAGGCGGTATATGAAGTGTTTAAAAACGCACCTCTGGACTTTAAACCGTAAGCTAAACTTTCCCCGTTATGGCGGGGAAAACAATCTGCGGTAGTCGCTGGGTTCTGGTAGTTTTGTGTATTTGAGTTTGTTAACATTCTGCTAAATTATCGTGGGCTGATCGCCTGGATAAGGGAGATATGATGAAGCAGGCATTACGAGTAGCATTTGGTTTTCTAATGCTGTGGGCAGCGGTGCTGCACGCAGAAGTACGTATCGAGATAACCCAAGGGGTGGACTCGGCGCGCCCGATTGGCGTTGTGCCATTCCAGTGGGCAGGGCCGGGTGCTGCACCTGAAGATATCGGTGGCATCGTTGGTGCGGATCTGCGCAACAGCGGTAAATTTAATCCGTTAGATCGGTCTCGTTTGCCACAACAGCCGGGGACTGCCCAGGACGTTCAACCTGCTGCATGGTCTGCGCTGGGGATTGATGCGGTCGTCGTCGGTCAGGTAACTCCGAATCCGGACGGTTCCTATAATGTCGCTTACCAGCTGGTTGACACCGGCGGCGCGCCGGGTACTGTACTGGCTCAGAACTCTTACAAAGTAAACAAGCAGTGGCTGCGTTATGCCGGCCATACTGCCAGTGACGAAGTGTTTGAGAAGCTGACCGGGATTAAAGGCGCATTCCGTACCCGTATCGCTTATGTTGTTCAGACTAACGGCGGTCAGTTCCCGTATGAACTGCGCGTGTCTGACTACGATGGCTACAACCAGTTTGTGGTTCATCGTTCACCGCAGCCGTTGATGTCTCCGGCCTGGTCTCCGGACGGTTCTAAACTGGCGTATGTCACCTTCGAAAGCGGCCGTTCTGCGCTGGTTATTCAGACGTTGTCTAACGGCGCGGTCCGTCAGGTTGCGTCGTTCCCGCGTCACAACGGTGCGCCTGCGTTCTCTCCGGATGGCAGCAAACTGGCGTTTGCCCTGTCAAAAACCGGGAGTTTGAACCTGTACGTGATGGATATTGGTTCTGGTCAGATCCGTCAGGTGACCGATGGTCGCAGCAACAATACGGAGCCGACCTGGTTCCCGGACAGCCAGAACCTGGCCTTTACATCGGATCAGGCGGGTCGTCCGCAAGTGTATAAAGTTAACGTTAACGGCGGTGCTCCGCAGCGTATTACCTGGGAAGGTTCACAAAACCAGGATGCTGATGTCAGCAGCGACGGCAAATTTATGGTAATGGTAAGCTCGAATAATGGTCAGCAGCACATTGCCAAACAAGATCTGGTAGCGGGTGGCGTACAAGTTCTGTCGTCAACGTTCCTGGACGAAACGCCAAGTCTGGCACCTAACGGCACTATGGTAATCTACAGCTCTTCTCAGGGGATGGGATCCGTGCTGAATTTGGTTTCTACAGATGGGCGTTTCAAAGCGCGTCTTCCGGCAACTGATGGACAGGTTAAATTCCCTGCCTGGTCGCCGTATCTGTGATAATAATTAATTGATTAATAAAGGAATCATTGAAATGCAACTGAACAAAGTGCTGAAAGGGCTGATGATCGCTCTGCCTGTTATGGCTATTGCGGCATGTTCTTCTAACAAGAACGCCAGCAATGACGGCAGCGAAGGCATGCTGGGTGCCGGCACTGGTATGGATGCAAACGGCAGCGGCAACATGTCCTCCGAAGAGCAGGCTCGTCTGCAGATGCAGCAGCTGCAGCAGAACAACATCGTTTACTTCGATCTGGACAAGTACGATATCCGTTCTGACTTCGCTGCAATGCTGGATGCGCACGCTAACTTCCTGCGTAGCAACCCGTCTTACAAAGTCACCGTAGAAGGTCACGCGGACGAACGTGGTACTCCTGAGTACAACATCTCCCTGGGTGAACGTCGTGCGAACGCTGTTAAGATGTACCTGCAGGGTAAAGGCGTTTCTGCTGACCAGATCTCCATCGTTTCTTACGGTAAAGAAAAACCTGCAGTACTGGGTCACGACGAAGCGGCTTACTCCAAAAACCGTCGTGCTGTACTGGTTTACTAAGAGAATTGCATGAGCAGTAACTTCAGACATCATCTGTTGAGTCTGTCGTTACTGGTTGGCATAGCGGCCCCCTGGGCCGCTTTTGCTCAGGCGCCAATCAGTAGTGTCGGCTCAGGCTCGGTCGAGGACCGTGTCACTCAACTCGAGCGTATTTCTAACGCTCACAGCCAGCTTTTAACCCAACTCCAGCAGCAACTCTCTGATAATCAGGCCGATATCGACTCCCTGCGTGGTCAAATTCAGGAAAGTCAGTATCAACTGAATCAGGTGGTTGAGCGTCAGAAGCAGATCCTGTTACAGATGGACAGTCTGAGCAGTGGTGGCGCTTCCGCGCAGCCTGCAAGCGGCGATCAGAGTGGAGCAGCAGCGGGGGCAGCGACGTCTGCGCCTGACGCAGGTGCTGCGACGTCGGGGGCGCCAGTACAAAGCGGTGACGCGAATACCGATTACAATGCGGCAATTGCCCTGGTGCAGGATAAATCCCGCCAGGATGATGCAATTGTGGCATTCCAGAACTTCATCAAAAAGTACCCTGATTCGACTTATCAGCCGAACGCCAACTACTGGCTCGGTCAGTTGAATTACAACAAGGGGAAAAAAGATGATGCCGCGTTTTATTTTGCTTCGGTAGTGAAAAACTACCCGAAGTCACCTAAGGCTGCTGACGCGATGTATAAAGTCGGCGTGATCATGCAGGACAAAGGTGACGCCGCGAAAGCAAAAGCGGTATATCAGCAGGTTATCAGCAAATACCCAGGCACCGAAGGCGCAAAACAAGCGCAGAAACGTCTTGGCGCGATGTAATGCACAGCATGCGACCAGAAATCGAATTATTTCTGGTCGTGTCGTGCGATTCCTAAGCAGTTGAGTGATCTACATCGAAATTTTTGTTGCGCTCAAATCTTAAATCAGTAATATATGCCGCCGTTGCCAAGGGATATCAAACAAACCAAAAGCAGCGCAAAAGTGGGTCGTTAGCTCAGTTGGTAGAGCAGTTGACTTTTAATCAATTGGTCGCAGGTTCGAATCCTGCACGACCCACCAATCGTTCTGGTGGACGCGATAGTAGAACGTGAAGGATAACGTTGCGAAAGCAACGGCCCGTAGGGCGAGGCGAAGCCGAGTCATCATCCTGCACGACCCACCACTAACAAAGTTAGTCAGTAGTATCCAGTGTAGTATCGGGTGATTAGCTCAGCTGGGAGAGCACCTCCCTTACAAGGAGGGGGTCGGCGGTTCGATCCCGTCATCACCCACCACTCGGGTCGTTAGCTCAGTTGGTAGAGCAGTTGACTTTTAATCAATTGGTCGCAGGTTCGAATCCTGCACGACCCACCAATTTAACATCGAATATTAAATTGGTGCCGAGTAAAAAAACAAATCTTTCAGGCAACACCCGAATGGGTCGTTAGCTCAGTTGGTAGAGCAGTTGACTTTTAATCAATTGGTCGCAGGTTCGAATCCTGCACGACCCACCATCCTGAATGATTAAGCAAGAAAATCCCGTAAGGGGTCGTTAGCTCAGTTGGTAGAGCAGTTGACTTTTAATCAATTGGTCGCAGGTTCGAATCCTGCACGACCCACCAGTGTAAAAAGGCGCCCTAAAGGCGCCTTTTTGCTATGCGCAGAATGTAACGATTCGAACCCGCGGCGTTTCGAATGATTGATCTGGTCAATGGCTGTGACCTTCCAGGCCGGATAAGACGTCAGTCGCCATCCGGCGTCATCAAGCGCAATTGTTGTGACTTTTGCCGCTCAATCCGCTATCTTGTTTAGCATATAAAACAAATATGACCGATCATGGCATGCATCACGCCTTAAGTCGGTTAATTCGTTAAGCCAGTAAAACGAGAAAGCATGATGAGCGTGATGTTTGACCCTGAAGCCGCAATCTATCCGTTTCCCCCGAAGCCGGTACCGCTGAGCGCCGATGAAAAAGCGTTCTACCGCGAAAAAATCAAGCGCCTGCTGAAAGAGCGTGATGCGGTGATGGTTGCACACTATTACACCGACCCCGAAATCCAGCAACTGGCCGAAGAGACCGGCGGCTGTATTTCTGACTCACTGGAGATGGCCCGCTTTGGCGCCAATCATCCCGCCTCGACGCTGCTCGTTGCAGGCGTTCGCTTTATGGGTGAGACGGCCAAAATTCTCAGCCCGGAAAAAACCATTTTAATGCCGACTCTCGAGGCGGAATGCTCGCTGGATCTTGGCTGTCCGATCGACGCATTCAGCGCGTTCTGCGATGCCCATCCGGATCGCACCGTCGTGGTTTACGCCAATACCTCCGCGGCGGTTAAGGCTCGTGCCGACTGGGTGGTGACGTCCAGTATCGCGGTTGAATTGATTGAGCATCTGGATAGTTTGGGTGAAAAAATCATCTGGGCACCGGATCGTCATCTCGGGAAATATGTTCAAAAGCAGACCGGGGCGGATGTCCTCTGCTGGCAGGGGGCGTGCATCGTCCATGACGAGTTCAAAACGCAGGCGCTGAGTCGCATGAAAGGTCTGTACCCGGACGCTGCGATCCTGGTTCACCCGGAATCACCGCAGGCGATAGTGGACATGGCCGATGCCGTCGGTTCCACCAGTCAGCTCATTAATGCTGCTAAAACGCTGCCACATCAAAAACTTATTGTCGCTACCGATCGGGGTATTTTCTACAAAATGCAGCAGGCGGTACCGGGTAAAGAGCTGCTGGAAGCGCCCACTGCCGGAGAAGGCGCTACCTGTCGCAGCTGCGCGCACTGTCCGTGGATGGCGATGAACGGCCTCAAAGCAATCGCTGAGGGGCTGGAGCAGGGTGGGCAGACCCATGAGATACACGTTGACGAAGCGCTGCGAGAAGGCGCATTAGCGCCGTTAAACCGTATGCTGGAATTTGCGGCTACACTACGTGCGTAGATAATTACACGCTCCGGGGGAAAAGATGGACTTTTTTAGCACGCAGAACATTCTGGTACATATCCCAATTGGTGCTGGGGGGTACGATCTGTCGTGGATCGAAGCGGTAGGCACTATCGCAGGCTTGTTGTGCATTGGTCTCGCCAGTATGGAGAAGATCAGCAACTACGCTTTTGGCCTGATTAACGTCACGCTGTTTGCGATCATCTTTTTCCAGATCCAGCTCTACGCCAGCCTGCTGTTGCAGCTTTTCTTTTTCGCCGCCAACATTTACGGCTGGTATGCGTGGTCGCGGCAGACCACGCAGAACGAGGCAGAACTCAAGATTCGCTGGCTGCCCCTGCCGAAGGCGCTGGGCTGGCTGGCGGTTTGTGTGGTGGCGATCGGTCTGATGACGGTCTATATCGACCCGGTCTTTGCTTTTCTGACCCGTATTGCAGTAACGATCATGCAGATGCTGGGTTTACAGGTTGCCGTACCGGATTTACAGCCCGATGCCTTCCCGTTCTGGGATTCCTGCATGATGGTGCTGTCGATTGTGGCGATGATCCTGATGACCCGCAAATACGTTGAGAACTGGCTGCTCTGGGTGGTGATCAATGTGATTAGCGTAGTGATCTTTGCCCTGCAGGGGGTCTATGCGATGTCGCTGGAGTACCTGATCCTGACCTTCATTGCGCTTAACGGTAGCCGGATGTGGATTAACAGCGCGCGCGAACGAGGCTCACACGCGCTGTCCCATTAGTGGTGATGATGTGAATGGTCGGACACTTTCTGATTCAGATCGCAGTCCGGCCCGTGACAGGGCTGATATTCCATCTGAATGGTGGCATGTTCAATCTGGTAATGATGAATCAGAAAGTGCTGGATGCGTTCCAGCAGTCCGTCATGATCGTGCGGTGGGATCACCTGTACATGCAGGGTCATGACCGGTTTCTCACCCACCATCCACACGTGTACGTGATGGACGTTTCGCACTTCAGGGAGCTCCCGGCTGAGGTGGCGCTGCAGCGCAGCGATATCCAGCGAAACCGGGGCGCCTTCCAGCAATTCATTCACGCTATCTTTCAATAAGCGCCACGCGCTGCGCAGAACCAGCAGTGAGACCAGTACCGACAGAATGGGGTCGGCAGGTGTCCAGCCGGTCCAGATGATAATCACCGCCGCGATGATGGCCCCGACCGAACCTAATAAATCCCCCATCACATGCAATGCCGCGGCGCGTACGTTCAGGTTTTTCTCTTCGCTGCCGCGATGCAGGATCCAGAAGGCAAGGACATTCGCCAGCAATCCGGCGACAGCGATGACCATCATCATGCCGCCCGCCACCGGACGCGGCGTGTAGAAGCGCTCAATCGCCTCCCAGACGATTAAAATCGTAATCACGACCAACGCAATCGCATTAACGAAAGCGGCCAGCGTCGTCAGTCTCAGCCAGCCAAAGGTGTGGCGGACAGTCGGCGGTCGGCGGGCGAATTGAACGGCCAGTAGCGCAAACAACAGTGCGGCGGCATCGGTCAGCATATGTCCGGCGTCGGCGAGCAGCGCCAGTGAACCGGATAAAATCCCGCCCACCACCTCCAGCAACATAAAGCCCGCCGTGATGCAAAACGCGAGCAGCAGGCGGCGGGCATTGCCATCCTCGGGCAGGTGAGGGGCAGAATGAGAGTGTGAGTGCGCCATAATGTCATCCCTTAGTTATTTTCATCTTAACTGTATGACATCATACCGTTTCTGAACGAATAAAATAAAAAGGAGAGCCCGCGCTCTCCCATTATTAGCCCTGTTTTCTGTTTTACTGCGTGGTGCCATCGGTTTTGCTATCAACACCGTTGTTCATACCGTCACCGGTTTCCACTTTTTTGTTCATGTCCGGGCAGCGGCCGTCCTTACACATTGTGTTTTTGTGCACCTCATCCTGGGTCATTCCCTCGTGATTCATGGAAGAGCCATTTGGATGCAGCATCGTGCCGCCTGAATTGATATTGTCGTTATCAACATTATTCGGGGCCACGTTTTCTTTTGCATCCGGGGCGACCTGGCCGGCGTCGGCGGCAGCATTCGCCTGGCCATTATTACTTTGGGTGCTGGATTCGGCGGCCAGCGCAGCGCCGCTGGCAAGGCTGAGCGTGGCGGTCAGGAAAAGTGAGGCCAGTTTTGTCATTCGCATAAGATGCTCCTGTTTTGGTTGAGTTGTCGGAGGACGTCTTCCAACAGTGCATGTGCCAGTCAAAGGGTCAGGCAATGGTTAAAGATCTCAAACGAGCGCAAAGGCTCAGCAGAGAATCTTGAAAAGATTCATAAACAGAGTGGTTACAGTTAAAAATTGTAGGTTAGATCTCGTTTTTCGCTACTTTGTGGCGTTTTTTAGCTGAATTCCAGGATTAATCCGTCCGAAGTGTAAAAGCCCGTTTACACTTTTTGGCTGAGGATATAGATTGGAGGGATTGCATTCATTTAGATAAGTATGGCAACGCTGGAATAATCATGAATTATCAGAACGACGATTTACGTATTAAAGAGATCAACGAGTTATTACCCCCTGTCGCACTGCTGGAAAAATTCCCCGCTACAGAAAATGCCGCCAACACGGTTGCCCATGCGCGTAAAGCCATTCACAAAATTTTGAAAGGGAATGACGATCGCCTGCTGGTGGTGATTGGGCCGTGCTCAATTCATGATCCTGTGGCGGCGAAAGAGTACGCGGGTCGTCTGCTGGCGCTGCGCGAAGCGCTGAAAGGCGAGCTGGAAATCGTCATGCGTGTCTACTTTGAAAAACCGCGTACGACCGTTGGCTGGAAAGGGCTGATTAACGATCCGCATATGGATAACAGCTTCCAGATCAATGACGGTTTGCGCATTGCGCGTAAGCTGCTGCTGGATATTAACGACAGCGGCCTGCCGACGGCAGGTGAATTCCTCGATATGATCACCCCGCAATATCTGGCGGATATGATGAGCTGGGGCGCGATTGGCGCGCGTACTACTGAATCTCAGGTTCATCGTGAGCTGGCGTCGGGTCTCTCTTGTCCGGTCGGTTTCAAGAACGGTACCGATGGCACCATTAAAGTGGCGATTGATGCCATAAACGCCGCCGGTGCACCGCACTGCTTCCTGTCGGTCACCAAATGGGGTCACTCTGCTATTGTGAACACCAGCGGTAACGGTGATTGCCATATCATTCTGCGCGGCGGCAAAGAGCCGAACTACAGCGCTGCACATGTCGCGGCGGTGAAAGAAGGTCTGGCGAAAGCAGGTCTGCCTGCGCAAATCATGATTGATTTCAGCCATGCCAACTCCTGTAAGCAGTTTAAAAAGCAGATGGAAGTCGGGGCTGACGTATGCCAGCAAATTGCTAACGGTGAGACTGCGATTATGGGCGTGATGATCGAAAGCCATCTGGTTGAAGGCAATCAGAACCCGGATAGCGGTGAGCCGCTGGTGTACGGCAAAAGCATTACCGATGCCTGCATTAACTGGGAAGATACCGACACCATCCTGCGCCAGCTTGCGGATGCGGTAAAAGCACGTCGCGGATAACGCATCTGCAACCTGACAAGCCGACTCCAGGAGTCGGCTTTTTTTGTCTCTTCGCCGAGCGTATTCACGTTTCGGAATATATTTTTTTATATAGCGAGTGGCAATTGCGCTATAATCCGGCCTTTATTCGCAAACGTATCTGCTATCCCGCTATGTCTCTTCTTCCTCAGACAGTCATTGACGATGTCATTAACACGCAATATCGCAAGGTCATCCGCAAGCGCGTACTGCTGGTGCTGATGATCGTGATGGCGATTGTTGGCTCGCTGCTGCTTGACTTTACGCTCGGCCCATCTGGGCTGCCGATCGGTGAACTCTGGCAAACGCTGATTCATCCGACGAGCGCCAGTGATGGCATCCGGGTTATCGTCTGGGAGATTCGTCTGCCGTACGCCTTCATGGCGCTGTTGGTTGGTATGGCGCTGGGGCTGGCGGGGGCTGAGATGCAGACCATCCTGAATAATCCGCTGGCGAGTCCGTTCACGCTGGGCGTCTCTTCGGCGGCGGCGTTTGGCGCGGCGCTGGCGATTGTACTGGGGATCGGCATTCCCGGTATTCCTGACGCGTGGTTCATTCCGGCGAATGCGTTCATTTTTGCGCTGCTCTCTGCCCTGTTGCTCGACGGCATTACCCGCTGGACCCGGGTGGCAACCTCTGGCGTGGTGCTGTTTGGTATCGCGCTGGTCTTTACCTCCAACGCGCTGGTTTCGATGATGCAGTTCGTGGCCGATGAGGATACGTTGCAGGGACTGGTATTCTGGACAATGGGCAGCCTGGCGCGGGCGTCATGGGAAAAAATGGGCGTACTGGCGCTGGCATTTATCTGCGTCGGGGCGTGGTCAATGCGCAGCGCCTGGCAACTGACCGCGCTGCGTTTGGGGGAAGATCGGGCGATGAGCTTTGGAATCGACGTGCGTCGCTTGCGCCTGTCATCGCTGCTGCGCATCAGTTTGCTATCCGCACTCTCAGTAGCCTTCGTCGGCCCGATTGGCTTTATTGGCCTGGTGGCACCGCACATATCACGTCTGTTGTTTGGTGAAGATCACCGTTTCTATCTGCCTGGCAGTATTCTGACAGGCGGGCTGGTGCTCTCTCTGGCCTCTGTCGCCTCGAAAAACATCCTTCCCGGTATCATCATACCGGTGGGGATTGTCACCTCGCTGGTGGGTGTCCCGTTCTTTCTGAGCATTATTTTGCGTTACCGGGGGAGCATGTCATGAGTGGCTTGATCCTGCGGGGCGTCACTGCGGGCTATCCAGAACGACCGGTGATTGACGATCTTAGCGTTGATGAACTGCCGCGCGGTAAAATTACGGCGCTGCTGGGGCCGAACGGCTGTGGGAAATCGACCTTGTTACGTGCGCTGGCCGGATTGGGTAAAGCTCGCGGTGAAATGTTACTGGACGGAGAGAACCTGTCGGCGCTGTCGCTCGCCGAGCGGGCCGGGAAAGTCGTGTTTTTGCCTCAGTCGCTGCCACAGGGCGTGCATTTACATGTTCTGGAGTCGATCCATGTCGCGCAGCGGGCGTTGGGTAAACGTGATGATGAACAGGTGCTGGCGATCCTCGAGCAACTGGGAATTGCCTCTCTGGCATTGCACTACCTTGATCAGCTTTCCGGAGGACAACGACAGCTTGTGGGACTGGCGCAATCGCTGATCCGTCATCCCGATTTGTTGTTGCTTGATGAACCCCTGAGTGCGCTGGATCTGAACTACCAGTTTCATGTGATGGATGTCGTTCGTCGCGAAACACGACGGCGTAATATGGTCACGGTGGTGGTAGTGCATGATATCAATATCGCGCTGCGCCACAGTGAACATGTGCTGATGCTTAAAGACGGAAAGCGGGTCGCCAGCGGCGAGCCGGAAAAAGTCATCACAGCAGAAAGTCTGGCGCAAGTGTATAACGTCCGGGCCCGCGTAGAGTGCTGTTCACAAGGCAGGGCGCAGGTGGTGCTGGATGGCGTGATTAGGGTATAGAAAATGGCCGGACAGGGCGCAAGCCGCTATCCGGCGGCACTTATTATTTCGCTTTACCCTGGTTGGCGACGGCAGCGGCTTTCGCAGCGATCTCGTCGGCATTACCCAGATAGTAGCGCTTGAGCGGTTTGAAGTTTTCGTCGAACTCATACACCAGCGGCACGCCGGTCGGGATGTTCAGTTCGAGGATTTCGTCTTCGCTCAGGTTGTCGAGGTATTTCACCAGCGCGCGCAGGGAGTTACCGTGCGCCGCGATGATGACGCGCTCGCCGCTCTTCATGCGTGGCAGAATGGTGTCGTTCCAGTAAGGGATCACGCGATCGATGGTCAGCGCCAGGCTCTCGGTCAGCGGCAGCTCTTTTTCGGTCAGTTTAGCATAGCGCGGGTCGTGGCCAGGATAACGCTCGTCATCTTTGGTCAGCTCCGGCGGGGTCACCGCGAAACCACGACGCCACTGTTTAACCTGCTCGTCACCGTACTTCTCAGCGGTTTCAGCTTTGTTCAGACCCTGCAACGCACCGTAGTGACGTTCGTTCAGTTTCCAGGATTTCTCGACCGGCAGCCAGGCCTGATCCAGTTCATCCAGTACGTTCCACAGCGTGTGGATGGCACGTTTCAGCACAGAGGTATAAGCAAAATCGAAGCTATAGCCTTCAGCCTTCAGCAGTTTGCCTGCTGCTTTCGCTTCGCCCACGCCTTTCTCGGACAGGTCAACGTCATACCAACCGGTGAAGCGGTTTTCATTGTTCCACTGGCTTTCGCCGTGGCGTACCAGAACCAGCTTAGTTACAGCCATACTCTCACTCCTCAAGCTTTATCGAATGATAATAATTCTCATTATATTGCCGTGACGGGGCAGCGGCAATGCTTACGCATAACCATAGCGAAAATAGTGCAGCAGTGTAAGGTTCTTGTGAACTCTGAGTTGCGATTTTGTCTTTGAGTGGTGGGGATTTGAGCAAGATGTGATATCTAAAGCCCGATACGCAGGCGCTATCGGGCATTTTACACGGGTTGTGTCGCACTATCAGGAAGGAATAAAGCGATATTCCGTCAGGCTGGCGTATTCCTCACCGGGACGCAGAACGCAGTCTGGTTGCGGCCATTCCGGATGGTTCGGGCTATCTGGCAAGAATTCGCTCTCCAGCGCCAGGCCCTGATAATCGTCGTAGGCGTTTGGGCCGCGTGAAGAGGTGCCGCCGAGAAAGTTACCGCAGTAAAACTGTAGCGCCGGGGCCGAGGTGTAGACCTCCATCTGCAACTTTCCGTCTTGTGAAGCGAGCAGGGCAACCGGCGTTTTACTGTTGCCTTTTGCCTGCAACAGGAAAGCGTGATCGTAACCCTTCACTTTGCGCTGGTCGTCATCGGCAAGAAATTCGCTGGCGATCACTTTCGCGGTGCGGAAATCAAAAGAGGTTCCGGCGACCGGTTTCAGGCCGTCGCGTGGGATCCCGCCTTCATCCACTGGCAGATACTCATCCGCCAGAAGTTGCAGCTTATGATTACGCACGTCGGTTTGATCGCCATCAAGGTTGAAGTAGACGTGGTTGGTCAGATTGACCGGGCACGGCTTATCCACCGTCGCGCGATAGGTAATCGAGATGCGGTTGTCATCGGTCAGACGATACTGCACCGTCGCGCAGAGGTTGCCAGGAAAGCCCTGATCGCCATCGTCTGAGCTTATGGCAAACAGAACCTGACGTTCATTGTGGTTAACAATTTGCCAGCGGCGTTTATCAAATCCGTCCGGCCCACCGTGTAACTGGTTGACGCCCTGGCTCGGTTGCAGGGTCACCGTTTCGCCGTTGAAGGTGTAACGACTGTCGGCGATGCGGTTAGCGTAGCGACCAATTGAGGCGCCCAGAAACGCCGCCTGATCCTGATAATGCTCCGGGCTGGCGCAGCCCAGCAGCGCTTCACGCACGCCGCCGTCGGAAAGAGGAATGCGGGCCGAGAGTAACGTAGCACCCCAGTCCATCAGCGTGACCACCATCCCCGCGCTATTGCGCAGGGTTAACAGGCGGTACGGCTGACCATCGGGTGCCAGTGCGGGTGTTTCATTCAGCACTGTCCTGCTCCTTGTGATGGTTTGCACACATAGAATGTTTCTTTGATACCGGTTTTAGCTTCGTACTGTTCAGCCACGGCTTGCTGGACGGCAGGGACCAGCGCTTCCGGGATCAGCGCCACAACACAACCGCCAAATCCACCGCCGGTCATGCGCACACCGCCTTGCTCGCCAATGGTGGCTTTGACGATGTCAACCAGCGTATCAATCTGCGGCACAGTGATTTCGAAATCATCACGCATTGAGGCGTGCGATTCGGCCATCAGTTGCCCCATGCGTTGCAGATCGCCTTTTTCCAGCGCGCTGGCGGCTTCAACAGTACGCGCATTCTCAGTTAACACGTGACGGACGCGTTTGGCAACCAGTGGATCCAGTTCGTTCGCCACGGCGTTAAAGGCATCCAGGCTGACATCACGCAGGGCTGGCTGCTGGAAGAATCGCGCGCCTGTTTCGCATTGCTGACGGCGAGTGTTGTATTCGCTACCGACCAGCGTGCGCTTAAAGTTGCTGTTGATGATGACGATCGCAACGCCTTCTGGCATGGAGACCGCTTTAGTGCCCAGCGTACGGCAGTCGATCAGCAGGGCATGATCTTTCTTGCCCAACGCGGAGATGAGTTGATCCATAATCCCGCAGTTACAGCCGACAAACTGGTTTTCCGCTTCCTGACCGTTGAGCGCAATCTGTGCGCCGTCCAGTGGCAGATGATAAAGCTGCTGGAACACGGTACCGACAGCCACTTCCAGCGAGGCGGAAGAGCTCAGACCCGCGCCCTGCGGGACATTACCGCTGATCACCAGGTCCGCGCCGCCAAAGCTGCTGTCGCGTTTGAGCAGGTGCTTCACCACGCCGCGTACGTAGTTTGCCCACTGCTGGCTGTCATGGGTCACGACAGGAGCGTCAAGGGAGAACTCGTCAGTCTGATTATCGTAGTCGGCCGCAATGACGCGGATCTGACGGTCGTTGCGGGCAGCGCAACTGATGACGGTTTGATAATCAATGGCGCAGGGCAACACAAAGCCGTCGTTATAATCGGTATGTTCACCGATGAGATTGACGCGGCCTGGCGCCTGAATCGTGTGGGTTGCAGGGTAGCCAAATTTTTCAGCAAACAGAGATTGTGTTTTCTCTTTCAGACTCATTTTTATACTCCGGATTCGCGAAAATGGATGTCGCTGACCGCGCGCAGACGCTCTGCCGCTTGTTCCGCTGTAAGATCGCGCTGGGTCTCAGCCAGCATTTCGTAACCGACCATAAATTTGCGGACGGTCGCGGAGCGCAGCAGTGGCGGATAAAAGTGCGCGTGTAACTGCCAGTGTCCGTTCTCTTCGCCGTTAAACGGCGCGCCGTGCCAGCCCATCGAATAGGGGAAAGAGCACTGGAACTGGTTGTCGTAACGACTGGTCAGTTTTTTCAACGCCAGCGCAAGGTCTGCGCGCTGTTCGTCGGTCAAATCGGTAATGCGCAGCACGTGCGCTTTCGGCAGTAATAGCGTTTCGAACGGCCACGCCGCCCAGTAAGGGACGACAGCCAGCCAGTGATCGGTTTCTACTACCGTACGGCTGCCGTCAGCCAGCTCGCGCTGCACATAGTCAACCAGCATCGGTGACCCCTGCTCAGCAAAGTAAGCTTTTTGCAGGCGATCTTCGCGTTCAGCTTCGTTTGGCAGGAAACTATTGGCCCAAATCTGGCCGTGGGGATGGGGATTCGAACAACCCATCGCCGCTCCTTTGTTTTCAAAGACCTGTACCCAGGGATAACCTTTCCCGAGGTCAGCGGTTTGCTCTTGCCAGGTTTTCACTATTTCGGTCAGGGCGGGAACGCTAAGCTCCGGCAGAGTTTTACTGTGATCCGGTGAAAAGCAAATAACGCGACTGGTGCCGCGTGCGCTCTGGCAGCGCATCAGCGGGTCGTGACTGTCCGGCGCGTCAGGCGTATCCGTCATCAGCGCGGCAAAGTCGTTGGTGAACACAAACGTTCCGCTGTAATCCGGGTTCTTATCGCCGGTGACGCGGGTATTGCCCGCACACAGGAAACAGTCCGGATCGTGTGCTGGCAGCACCTCGTTAGAAGGCGTTTCTTGCGCCCCCTGCCAGGGGCGCCTGGCGCGATGTGGCGACACCAGAATCCACTGTCCGGTGAGCGGATTAAAGCGACGATGCGGATGATCGACGGGGTTGAATTGACTCATGATGTTTCTTAATCCTCGTATCCCTGCGGATGACGCGACTGCCAGTGCCAGGTGTCCTGCGCCATTTCATCCAGCGTGCGCGTTACGCGCCAGTTCAGTTCGCGGTCGGCTTTGCTGGCATCTGCCCAGTAGGCTGGCAGGTCGCCATCGCGACGCGGAGCAAAATGATAGTTAACCGGTTTGCCGCAGGCTTTACTGAAGGCATTGACCACGTCCAGCACGCTGCTGCCGACGCCTGCCCCGAGGTTGTAAATATGGACACCCTGTTTGCCCGCCAGTTTTTCCATCGCGGCAACGTGGCCGTCAGCGAGATCCATCACGTGGATATAATCGCGTACGCCGGTGCCGTCTTCGGTCGGGTAGTCATTGCCAAAAATGGCGAGGGAATCGCGACGGCCTACCGCAACCTGGGCGATGTACGGCATCAGGTTATTCGGGATGCCCTGCGGGTCTTCGCCCATGTCGCCTGATGGATGTGCGCCGACCGGGTTGAAATAGCGCAGCAGCGCGATGCTCCACTCCGGCTGGGCTTTTTGCAGATCGGTGAGGATCTGCTCGACCATCAGTTTGCTTTTGCCGTAAGGACTTTGCGGCGTACCGGTCGGGAAGCTTTCGATATAAGGGATTTTCGGCTGGTCGCCGTAGACGGTTGCCGATGAGCTGAAAATGAAGTTTTTGACGCCGGCGGCGCGCATGGCGCTAATCAGTCGCAGCGTTCCGTTGACGTTGTTGTCATAGTATTCCAGCGGCTTTGCAACGGATTCGCCGACGGCCTTCAGTCCAGCAAAATGGATGACAGTGTCAATGGCGTGATCGTGCAGGATCTCCGTCATCAGCGCTTCGTTGCGGATATCGCCTTCAACAAACGTCGGATGTTTGCCGCTCAGACGTTCAATAACAGGCAGTACGCTGCGCTTACTGTTGCAGAGGTTATCCAGGATGATGACGTCATGACCGTTTTTCAGCAACTGTACACAAGTATGACTTCCTATGTAACCGCTACCACCGGTGACCAGAACTCTCATAATTCGCTCCGTTAAGCTTATGGTATGGAATTACCATAGCATAACAAAGATGCGAAAAGTGTGACATGGAATAAAATAGTGGAATCGTTTACACTCGCGATTTCTCACGCTGATTCATCAATTAATCGATTATAAATCATTAACTTTAAGAATGATTGCGCCTTTTATCCGAAAAAAAAGGGCGCTTTCGCGCCCACGGATGAAAACTAACGCAGCCGCGTTTGCTGATAGGTATAGGTCTCGCCGTCTGGCACAAACTCCAGACGGCGGGTAATACAGGCAGGCGCATCTTCAGCATGATGGGAGACAAACAGCAGTTGCGTGTCACCCTCGCTAATCAACACATCGACAAAGCGACGAATAAGCTGGCGATTCAGTGGATCCAGTCCCTGTAAGGGTTCGTCGAGAATCAGCAGGGTCGGGTGCTTAACCAGCGCACGGGCGATCAGCGCCAGTCGCTGTTGTCCCCAGGAGAGACTATGAAACGGCGCGTCGGCAGTGCGTTTGTCGAGTCCCAGAATGTCCAGCCACTGCTGCGCGAGTTTTTGTTGACGATCCGACACGGCCTGATAAATCCCGATGGAATCGAAATAGCCCGACAGAATCACATTGCGCACCGTGGTGCTTACCCGGTAGTCGAGATGCAGACTGCTACTGACGTAGCCAATGTGCTTTTTGATATCCCAGATGGTTTCACCACTGCCGCGACGACGGCCAAACAGCGTCAGATCGTTGCTGTAACCCTGCGGATGGTCGCCGGTGATCAGGCTGAGCAGCGTCGATTTTCCTGCTCCGTTGGGGCCGACAATCTGCCAGTGTTCGCCGGGATCGACCTGCCAGCTCAGACGATCGAGAATAGGGCGATCGTTATACGACACGACACCATCCCGAAGGATGATCCGCGGCGCATCGGCAGCCAGAACAGGGTTGGCGGTGGGTTCGTCGGCTTCAGGTAATGCCACCCCTTCCAGTCGCTCGCTATGCGCGAGTTGCGCGATCAGCGCCTGCTGGAGTAACTCGGCTTTCGCCCCGGTTTCCGTTAAGGCGCAGTCGACCAGCACACCGGCATACTGAACGAATGCCGGGATCTCATCAAAACGGTTCAACACCAACACCAGCGTGATACCTGACTGATGTAGCGTTTCAAGCAGTCCTGCCAGTTGCTGGCGGGAGGCGACATCGAGACCGTCAAATGGCTCATCGAGAATCAACAGGTCCGGCTCAGCCATCAGCGCTTGGCAGAGCAACGTTTTGCGCGTTTCGCCGGTAGAAAGATATTTAAAGCGGCGATCGAGCAGGTGAGTGATACCAAACTGCTGTGCCAGCGTCGCGCAGCGGGTCGGGTTTTTCACCTCGTCCTGAATGATTTCCGCCGTGGTTCGTCCGGTATCCTCTTCGCCAGGACTGAGCATATCGGTGTTATTACGCTGCCATTCATCGCTGACCAGTTTCTGCAGTTGCTCAAAGGAGAGACGGGTCATCCGTGAGAACGTGCACAGGCGTTCGCCCTTGAGCAGCGACAATTCGCCGGCCAGCGCGCGTGCCAGCGCCGATTTCCCGCTTCCGTTCGAACCGACAAACGCCCAACTCTCACCCGCATTTAACGTCACGGAATCCAGGTGAAGCGTTTTTGTGTCGCTAAGACGAAACGTGCCTTGCGAAATATGCAACGATGACATTTTGTATCCCATTTTTTGCAGCAATGAATGACAGGGATACGTGTTCCAGGGAGGAATGTCAATGTGATTAGCGCGACGGCAGGTAAAAAAACGGCGCTTTAATATCGATGTAGGTATCTGTGCCATGCGGCGATTACGGCGACAGAACTATCGCTATTTTGTGAACAACTGCAAAAAAGGGCGACGCGTTATCCAGTATTTTTTCGCAGCCAGTAGAGATGTCATGGCGATGAATGATGGAGTGTTTTATGGATGTTTTTATCTCGAAAAAAATGCGTAATTTCATCCTGTTGGCGCAAACCAATAATATCGCCAGAGCGGCTGAGAAAATACACATGACGGCATCGCCATTTGGTAAAAGCATTTCTGCGCTGGAAGATCAAATTGGCTATACGCTATTTACCCGTAAAGACAACAGCATAAGCCTGAACAAGGCCGGGCAGGAGTTGTACCAGAAACTGTTTCCAATTTATCAGTCCCTGTCGGCGATCGATAATGAAATTCATCACGCTACGCGTGGTTCGCGCAACATCGTCATTGGCGTCGACAACACCTACCCAACGATTATTTTCGACCAGTTGATCAGTCTGGGCGACAAGTATAACGGCGTGACCGTAAAGTCTGTTGAGTTCAGCGAGAATGAAGTCATTGATAACCTGTTTAGCCGCCAGCTCGATTTTATCATTTCGCCACAGTATGTTTCGGCTCGCGTGCAGGAGCTGGATAACCTGACCATCAGTGAGTTGAAGCCGCTGCGTCTGGGGTTTCTTGTTTCCCGTCGCTACGAAGATAAACAGCCGCAGGAGCTTTTACGCGAACTGCCCTGGCTGCAAATGCGCTTTCAGAATCGGGCCAATTTTGAAGCGATACTGGAAGCGCATATGCGGCCATGCGGTATTAACCCAACGATCATCTATCGTCCCTACAGCTTTATGGCGAAGATAAGCGCGGTAGAGCGCGGGCCGTTTCTGACCGTGATCCCCTGGTTTGCCTGGCGTCTGGTGAATCCGGCGACGTTGAAGTATTTCGATGCGCCCGGCGGTACGATGTATATGCAAGAGTACCTTTACTCTCTGAAAAACCATCGCTATACCGCCACGATGCTTCAGCATATTGCGGAAGATCGTGGCGCCGAGATGGCTTAGCCGAGCATCGAACCGCGCTCGATCAGATTGCGGTGCAGATCGAACACGTGGTTGAGATCGTGATGAATGTGCCCGCCAGGTGCGCTGGCGAGATAGCGGTGTAGATAGTCCTGATAGAGAGGATGCGCACAGTTGTCGATGATCGTGTGCGCCCGTTGTAGCGGTGAGAGTCCTCGCAGATCGGCGATCCCCTGTTCGGTGATGATCACCTTCACGCTGTGCTCGCTGTGGTCAACGTGGCTGCACATGGGGACGATAGTGGAAATCTTGCCGCCTTTGGCGATGGACGGCGCCATAAAGATAGACAGGTAGGCGTTGCGCTCAAAATCACCGCTGCCGCCAATGCCGTTCATCAGATTCACGCCAGCCACGTGCGTTGAGTTGGCGTGGCCGTAGATATCAAACTCCAGCCCGACATTGAGAGCGATTACGCCAAGACGGCGGATAATTTCCGGATTATTGGAGATTTCCTGTGGGCGAAGCACAATACGGCTGGCGAAGAAGTCCATATTGTCATAAATCTTCCGCAAGGAATCGGCGGATACCGTCAGACTGGACGCGCTGGCTCCGGTGATTTTTCCCGTTTCCAGTAAATGCACGACGGACTCCTGCAACACCTCCGAATACATCATAAAAGATGGAATATCCGGGTTCTCACCCAGTCGCGCCATCACGGCATTATTGATATTACCCACACCGCTTTGCAGCGGCAGAAACTCCGCTGGGATCCGCCCGCGCGCCATCTCTTCCAGCAGAAACGTTACGACGTTATCAGCGATTTGCTGGCAGACAGGATTGGCGTTATCCAGCACGTTTCCGCCGTCGGGGAGTTCTGTATCGACTACCGCAACAATCTTATTGGGATCAATCTGCACGTACCGGGTGCCCACGCGATCCATCGCATGAAAAATGGGGACGCTGTTGCGACGCGGCGGCGCGCCGGGAATAACGATATCAGCCAGTTCAGCGACGCGTGGGTTGTGGTAGTGATTCAGCTCAATGATGACTTTCTTCGCCCGTAGCAGCCAGGTGGGCGCATTGCCGATCCCGCTGGTAAGCCAGACCCGTCCGTCAGGCGTGATCGCCGAGGCTTCAATCACCGCGACGTCAATATCGCCAAAGAAACCATAGTTCACCATCTGCGCCACTTCACTCAGATGCAGGTCTACAAATCGTACCTGACCCTGATTGATTTTTTGCCGAAGGCTGCCTGACGTCTGATAGGGCGCGCGCCATGAGATGGCGTCAGCTTCGGACAGCGCGTCATCGGCGGCAGCGCCAATAGACGCTCCCGTCAATAAGCGAATCTGAAACGGTTGCTGCGCCTGATGTAGCTCGCTGGCGCGGCGGGCGATAGCCGCAGGGAGTGCTTTGGGAGAACCCGCGGGGGTAAAGCCGCTGAAAGCAACCATCGCATTGTGCTCGATTACCTGCGCCGCGTCGTCGGCGCTCATCCGTGACCAGGGGTCTTTCATATCTTGTCCCTTCCCGGTATCAATGGCCCACAAAATTGGGTTTACGTTTATTCATAAACGCGTTCATCCCTTCCTGATAATCTTCGCTGTCGTAAACGGCGCGGCGCATCCCCTGAATACGTTCGAACTCATCGGAATTCATGGTGTGCGCTTCGCCAAGCACGCGTAGCTCTTCCTTGATCACGGCAATGGCCAGCGGCGCTTTTTCCGAGATATGGTGCGCCATCTGCAACGTGAAATCCTCCAGCTCTTCGGCGGCGACGACATGGTTGAGAATGCCGACCGCCATCGCGCGCTGCGCGGTGATAGGGGATGCGGTGAAGATCAGCTCTTTGACGATATGGAAACCCGCATCGCGGGTCAGGTTGTGGATCCCGACCAGATTGTACGGAACGCCAAGGTTAACCGGGGTCATGGAGAACGTGGAGGTACTGGCGGCGATGATCAGATCGGAGCTCATGATCATCTCAAACGCGCCTCCCCAGACGCTGCCTTCGACCATGGAGATCACCGGTTTGGGGTACTTCTGAATCATACGGGTGATCTGGCGCAGCGGATCGTCATAAGAGAGCGGATCGCGTCGTCCGGCGGGCAGTTCATGAATGTCATGACCGGCGGAGAAGACCTTCGCGCCGCTGGGCGCACGCAGGATAATGCAGCGAATATCCGGGCGATTAAGATCGCTGAGCGCCAGCATGAGATCGTCAATAAAGACTTTGCTCAGGGCGTTCAGTTTGCGGGCATAGTTGAACTCAATGACCGCCACTTTACGGATGATAACAACGTTAACGTATTGATAAGACATATTTTTCTCTTTATGAAAAGTAATGATTCTGAAGGTATTCGCTGATTCGCTGAAAGCCAGCGCGCGGCGAGAGACGGTTGTTTTTGACGGCCTGCTGCGTCAGGTGGTAGTAGCGGTCGAAGTCGTCACGGGAGAACAGCAGCCGCAACGCCTCGGCTTCCGTCTGCTTTTGCAACCAGTCAATTTCCTGCAACTGGCGTACCTGTTGCAGTCGTCCGCTGGAGGTCATCTGTGTTCTGAAATCGCAGATGGTCTGCCAGACCTCGTCAATCCCGCGTTTTTCCAGCGCGCTACAGGTCAATACCTGCGGCTGCCACTCGACATATTTATGCCGCAAAATATGCAGTGCGCTTTCGTACATATGGCGGGCGATGGCAACACGGTTATGGTTTTCCCCGTCATCCTTGTTGATAACAATCAGGTCCGCCATTTCCATGATCCCTTTTTTGATGCCCTGCAGGTCGTCACCGCCGCCGGCTATCTGTAACGACACAAAGCAGTCCACGATCTGGGCGATTTCTGTTTCCGATTGTCCAACGCCGACGGTTTCGATAATCACAACGTCGAAGCCCGCCGCTTCGCACAACAGCCCCAGCTCTCGTGCATGCAGACAGGCACCGCCCAGATGGCCGCGGGAGGGGGCCGGGCGGATGAAGGCGGCATCCGATCGCGCCAGTTCGGTCATCCGCGTTTTGTCGCCAAGAATGCTGCCGCCGCTGATCGGGCTGCTGGGGTCGACGGCAATCACCGCCACGCGCAGTCCGTCGCGGATCAGTCGCGTGCCGAAAGCCTCCAGAAAGGTGCTTTTTCCTGCCCCCGGCGTGCCAGTGATCCCCAGACGCAGCGCGTTGCCGGTGAAAGGCATAATGGCATCCAGCAGTTGTGCGCTCAGCGCCTGGTGACGAGGGTGCTGACTTTCAATCAGCGTCATGGCCTGGGCGAGCGTGGCCCGCTCTGCCTGGCGCAATCGCCGCACGGTGTCAGTCAGCGTGGATTCGTTAAGCATGATGCTGACTTATCCGCTTCAGTACGTCGCGTACACTGTCCAGCATCGGTGTTCCGGGGCCATAAATGGCCGCCACGCCGTGCTCCTCCAGAAAGGCATAATCCTGGGGGGGAATCACGCCGCCCGCGACCACGCAGATATCGTCGCGCCCCCATTTTTTCAACGCGTCGACCAGTTCAGGGATGAGCGTTTTGTGACCGGCCGCCAGCGATGAGGCACCGACGACGTGCACATCGTTTTCCACCGCCAGGCGAGCGATCTCTTCGGGAGTGGAGAACATCGGGCTGAGATCGACATCGAAGCCGAGATCGGAATAGGCGCTGGCGATCACTTTTGCGCCGCGATCGTGACCATCCTGACCCATTTTGGCGATCAAAATGCGCGGACGACGACCGCTGTCTTCGAGGAACTGTTCTGTTTGCGCAACGATGGCATCAAATTCACTGGCCGATTGGCTGGACTGATGGTAGCTCTGCGCAATCACGCCGGTGACGCACTGGCTTGGCACCAGATAACGGTCAAACGCCGACTCCAGCGCGTCGGAGATTTCACCCAGCGTGGCGCGGACGCGTGCGGCGTTCACAGCGGCGGCCAACAGGTTCTCATTATGCAATGCGGCGTGAGTCAACGCCGCCAGCGCCGCGTGAACGGCGGCATCATCGCGGGTCGTGCGGATCCGCGTCAGGGAGGCGATCTGCTCGTTGCGCACCTTGACGTTGTCGATCTCCAGGACGGTCGTGTCGTCTTCTTTTTCCAGCTTGTATTTGTTGACGCCGACAATGACGCGCTTGCCCTGGTCGATCAGTGATTGTTCGCGGGCAGACGCCTCTTCAATCATCCGTTTCGGTAGCCCGGCTTCGATAGCCTTTGCCATCCCGCCTGCGTCGTCGATCTGCTGGATGATGGCTCGCGCCTGTTTAACAATGTGATCGGTCAACGACTCCACATAGTAGGAGCCAGCCAGCGGATCCACGGTGCGACAGATTTCTGATTCCTCCTGAAGGATAATTTGTGTGTTACGCGCGATGCGGGCAGAAAAGTCGGTGGGCAGACCGAGTGCTTCGTCGAAGGCGTTGGTGTGGAGTGACTGGGTGCCGCCAAGCGTGGCGCCGAGCGCTTCGATAGTAGTACGGATTACGTTGTTATAGGGATCCTGTTCGGTCAGGCTCCAGCCGGAAGTCTGGCAGTGGGTTCGAAGGGCTAACGATTTCGGGTCGGTTGCGCCGAAACCGCTCACCGCTTCGCTCCACAGATAACGCGCCGCGCGCAGCATGGCGACGTTCATGAACAGATCCATACCGATGCCAAAGAAAAATGAAAGACGGGGCGCAAAGTCATCAATGTTCAGCCCGGCAGAAAGGGCGGCTTTGATGTATTCAATACCATCCGCCAGGGTAAAAGCGACCTGCTGTACGCAGTTGGCACCCGCTTCGCCCATATGGTAGCCGCTGATGCTGATGGTATTAAAGCGCGGCATGTTGCCCGAACACCAGGCGATGATGTCGGCAATAATGCGCATGGAGGGCTTCGGCGGGTAAATGTAGGTATTACGGCACAGGTACTCTTTCAGAATATCGTTCTGAATGGTGCCGGTTAGCTGTTCCGGCGACACGCCTTGCTCCTGAGCCGCCACGATATAAAACGCCATCACTGGCAGCACTGCGCCGTTCATGGTCATCGATACCGACATCTTATCCAGCGGGATCTGGTCAAACAGTACCTTCATGTCTTCAACGGTATCGATCGCCACGCCAGCCTTCCCGACATCGCCTGCGACGCGTGGATTATCGGAATCATAGCCACGGTGGGTGGCGAGATCGAAGGCGACAGAAAGGCCTTTCTGCCCGGCGGCGAGGTTACGCCGATAGAAGGCGTTAGATTCTTTGGCGGTAGAGAAGCCCGCGTACTGACGAATGGTCCACGGTTGCGCGGTATACATGGTGGCGCGAGGGCCGCGAACGTAAGGCGGCAGGCCGGGAAGGGTGCCGGTGACTTCCAGTTTGTCGAGGTCGGCTTCGGTGTACAGCGGTTTGATGGCAATGCCTTCCGCTGTCTGTGTGACCAGCGACTCGACGGTTTTATTCCGCCGGCTGAGCTCCTTGTTGGCAAGTGTCTGCCACTCCGGTAAGTCTGACATTTTTGCTCCGTATTCCGCAATAAAAAGAGGGTATTGCGGGTACGATGAGCTTTTTAATGTCCCCTGTCGCCAGCAAAAAATAGCCAACGATGCGTCGTTTTTTGCCGGGTGGAATTATTCATCTTGTAATGAATTTCAAAGAAAAAATAACGGCAGGTAACATCCCGCCGCTATAACCGAGGTAGGGATACTTAGCACAGTGTTGCGATAATCACTCTGTCGGCGTTGAAGTACGCCGTCACGTTCGTGCCTTCCGTCAGCGTGGCGGCGGCGTCCACCGGCACGGTGGCGCACAGCGTCTGGCCGTCCGGTAGCGTCATCAATACTTCACACTGCTCTGTGCCGCGTTCAATATGATTGATAATGCCCTGGAGCTGGTTATCCGCTGCCTGGGCGATGGCGTCGTCCTGGGTAATCCCCACCCACGGCGCTTTCAGCAGCACAAGAACCTCTTTGCCTTCATCAAGCCCTAAACGCTCGCCGCTCTGGGCAGTGATGGCCACTTTTAGTCGCGTTTCACCATCGGCCAACAGCACATCGACATGCTGCTGCACCTGATCGCGATCGCGGGCGGTAATGGTGCCAAACCACTGGTTGCGCGCACTGGTCTGCAGGGAAAAACGCGAGATGGCCGCCAGCAGGCTATTGAGCGGCAGCGCCTCATCGTCGCTTAAAACATCGAAGGCTTTTTGCTGAATCTGCGCCAGCAGATCGTAGAGCTGGATCAGACGCTGACCGTAGCGGGTTAACACCGCGCCGCCGCCGCCTTTACCGCCCGTCGCACGCTCGACCAGCGTTTGTTCGCTGAGAAGATTCATTTCATTGATGGCATCCCAGGCGCTCTTATAGCTGATGCCTGCGTCTTTCGCGCCCTGACTAATGGAACCGGAAAGCGCAATGTGCTTGAGCAAAGAGATGCGTCGGGGATCGGCGAACAGTTTTTGCTGAAGTTTCAGGGTAAGAAGGATTTCGGCTTGCATAACAAGATCCTGGCAAAAAGGTTATTGTGACGGAAAACCGCAGAGACGCAAAGCCGACCGCACAAAAGGGGAGTGCTTTTCTCAGTGATGCGGTTAGAATACTACAAGGACTATATCAGGAGTTGACCATGTTAGAGTTATTGAAAAGTCTGGTATTCGCCGTAATCATGGTACCTGTGGTGATGGCCATCATCCTGGGTCTGATTTACGGTCTCGGTGAAGTGTTCAACATTTTCTCCGGTATTGGTCAGAAAGACCAGTCCAGACAGAATCATTGATTTCCCAAACGCCCGCTCAGTCGGGCGTTTTTGTTTTCTCATCTTTCAGACCGTATCTTTGTGGGCTGCGCCTCATGCAGCCCGCGCACCATTAGGATTGTTTCTCAAGTTCTCCTCATCCCTGCCGATATTTTCTTTGCGTAACCTCTTAGTGGTATCAATAACTTCTGGGAAAATCGTTGCTTTGTCGTTATATTTGCGTCTACATAACGATACTCGAAAGGAGTTACAGATGGCTCGTACATGGTTACGCTTGTTTGCTGGAGCAACATTATCACTGACGGTTGCCGGACAAACGCTGGCGGATGAAGGGAAAATCACGGTATTTGCCGCGGCATCATTGACCAATGCGATGCAGGATATCGCGGCAGAGTACAAAAAAGAGAAGAATGTCGACGTGGTCTCCTCTTTTGCGTCGTCTTCAACGCTGGCTCGCCAGATCGAAGCCGGTGCGCCAGCGGATCTGTTTATTTCTGCCGATCAGAAATGGATGGACTACGCGGTAGATAAGAAATCGATTGATACCGCAACGCGCCAGACGCTGCTGGGCAACAGCCTCGTGGTGGTTGCGCCAAAAGCCAGTGAGCAAAAAGATTTTACGATTGATAGCAAAACCAACTGGACGACGCTGCTGAACGGTGGTCGTCTGGCTGTGGGTGATCCGGAACACGTTCCGGCGGGGATCTACGCGAAAGAAGCGCTGCAGAAACTGGGAGCCTGGGAGACGCTGTCACCGAAACTGGCACCGGCGGAAGATGTGCGCGGCGCGCTGGCGCTGGTCGAGCGTAACGAAGCGCCGTTGGGCATCGTTTACGGCTCTGACGCGGTTGCCAGCAAAGGTGTTAAAGTCGTGGCCACCTTCCCGGAAGATTCGCACAAAAAAGTGGAGTACCCCATCGCGATTGTGGATGGACATAAAAACGCCACGGTCAGCGCGTTCTATGATTACCTGAAAGGACCGCAGGCTGCTGAAATCTTTAAACGTTACGGATTTACGACCAAGTAATGATATTGACCGATCCTGAATGGCAGGCCGTTCTTCTGAGCCTGAAAGTGTCTTCCCTGGCCGTGTTGTTTAGTTTGCCGTTTGGGATCTTCTTTGCCTGGCTGCTGGTGCGCTGCACTTTCCCAGGCAAAGCCTTGCTGGATAGCGTACTGCATCTGCCGCTGGTATTACCGCCGGTGGTGGTTGGTTATCTGCTGCTGGTCTCGATGGGACGGCGCGGATTTATCGGCCAGTGGCTGTACGACTGGTTCGGCATAACCTTTGCTTTCAGCTGGCGCGGCGCGGTACTGGCGGCGGCAGTGATGTCTTTTCCGCTGATGGTGCGTGCTATCCGGCTTGCGCTGGAAGGGGTGGACCTCAAGCTGGAGCAGGCCGCCCGGACGCTGGGCGCGGGACGCTGGCGCGTCTTTTTCACCATTACTCTTCCGCTGACGCTGCCTGGCATTATTGTCGGGACGGTACTGGCATTTGCCCGCTCGCTCGGCGAGTTCGGCGCGACGATTACCTTCGTTTCCAATATTCCCGGCGAGACGCGCACCATTCCTTCGGCGATGTATACCTTGATTCAGACGCCGGGCGGTGAAAGCGCAGCGGCGAGATTGTGCCTTATCTCCATCGTACTGGCGCTGATTTCACTGTTAATTTCTGAATGGCTGGCGCGGCTAAGCCGTGAACGGACGGGGCGATAATTATGCTGGAACTCAATTTCTCCCAGACGCTGGGGACCCACTGCGTCTCGCTCAATGAAACGCTGCCCGCCAGCGGTATTACCGCGATTTTTGGCGTCTCCGGTTCCGGAAAAACCTCGCTCATCAATGCCATCAGTGGCCTGACACGACCACAGAAAGGGCGCATTGTACTCAACGGACGAGTGCTGAACGACACGGAAAAGCGTATCTGTCTGACGCCGGAAAAACGCCGGATAGGCTACGTTTTTCAGGATGCGCGCCTGTTTCCCCATTATAAAGTGCGCGGTAATCTGCGTTACGGCATGGCAAAAAGCATGGCCGGCCAGTTCGATAAGCTGGTGGCGCTATTGGGTATTGAGTCTCTGCTCGACAGACTGCCGGGCGGCCTCTCCGGCGGTGAAAAACAACGTGTGGCGATTGGCCGGGCGCTGCTGACCGCGCCGGAACTGCTGCTGCTGGATGAACCGCTCGCCTCGCTGGACATTCCGCGTAAGCGCGAACTGTTGCCCTATCTGCAACGTCTGGCGCGGGAGATCAACATTCCCATGCTCTACGTCAGTCACTCGCTCGACGAAATTCTCCATCTGGCCGATAACGTGATGGTGCTGGAAGACGGTCAGGTGAAGGCATTTGGCGCGCTGGAAGAGGTCTGGAGCAGCAGCGTGATGCATCCATGGCTGCCGAAAGAACAGCAGAGCAGCATCCTGAAAGTGAGCGTGCTGGAGCATCATCCGCATTACGCGATGACGGCACTGGCGCTGGGTGACCAGCATCTATGGGTCAATAAGCTCAATGAGCCGCTACAGGCCTCGCTGCGCATTCGCATTCAGGCGTCGGATGTCTCGCTGGTGCTACAGCCGCCGCAGCAGACCAGTATCCGCAATATCCTGCGTGCAAAGGTGATCCACTGCTACGACGATAACGGGCAGGTGGAAGTTCAGCTTGAGGTGGGAGGTAAAACGCTGTGGGCGCGAATTAGCCCATGGGCCAGGGATGAACTGGGTATCAAACCTGGCCTCTGGCTGTACGCGCAGATTAAGAGCGTGTCGATAACCGCCTGATTACAGCAACTGGCTATAGATGAACTTCGCAATGCTGTCGGTGGTATTATCGCCGATGACGACGTTGGCGCGCGCTTTGATTGCGTCGTCTGCATTGCCCATCGCCACGCCGGTACCTGCCGCTTCCAGCATACTGATGTCGTTGTAGTTATCCCCGAAGGCAATCACGTTTTCCATCGACCCGCCCTGAGATTCAACCCACTGGGTCAGGCGTTTGCCTTTGCTGTTACCCTGACGGGCGATATCGACCTGATCGTGCCAGGACCACTCGCACTCAAGGCCCAACTGCTCTTCGACATGTTTGCCAAATTGCAGCAGTTTAGGGATATCTTCGTCTGTCAGGGCGAATTTCCACACCGCGTTGACATCGTGCGCCGCCTGCGCCAGTGAAGGCACCTGGGTGAAGACCGGGCGCTGTTCCGGCGGCAGCGTCTGCGCCCAGTTTGATGTGCGAAGGACATGGCCGGTCGGATGCTCATACAGCATGGCGTCATCCACGTACATCAGGCCGTGAATCTGATGCGCTTCCAGCAGCGTAATAAGCTGTAGTGCCTGGTTAACCGGCAAGGGATCGGCTGCGAGAACGTTTTTTGCGTGATAATCATACAAATAGGTGCCATTACAGCAAATTGCAGGTGTATCCAGCGCCAGTGCCTGATAAAAAGGATGAATTGCGACGTGATGACGCCCGGTGACGATGATAAGTTGGTAGCCTGCCTCTCTGGCGCGCGACAGCGCTTCGACAGATGAGGGGAGCAGGGTTTTTTGCGGGGTCAGCAGGGTTCCATCTAAATCCAGGGCAATCACGCGAGCGGTCATATCGTCATCCCGATTAACATTGAAAATTTTGTCTGCCTGAATGGTACACCGGGACGGGGAGCAGGCAAAATTTCGTACGTAGATTCAGCATTCACCGTTAAAAGCGACTACGTTAAGCTGTATTCCATTATTGCAGCCAGTTGCCTAAAGCAGAGGAGCATTCATGAAGCAAACCGTTTATACCGCCAGCCCTGAAAGCCAACAGATCCATGTCTGGAGCCTGAATCATGATGGTGCATTGAAGCTGGTACAGGTGGTTGATGTGCCCGGGCAGGTTCAGCCGATGGTGGTCAGCCCGGATAAACGTTATCTCTACGTGGGCGTGCGTCCTGAATTCCGCGTACTGGCTTACCGGATTGCGCCGGATGATGGGGCGCTGACGTTTGCCGCAGAATCCGCGCTGCCGGGTAGCCCAACGCACATTTCTACCGATCATCATGGCCGTTTCGTCTTTGTCGGCTCTTATAACGCGGGCAACGTCAGCGTGACCCGTCTCGAAGACGGTCTGCCGGTCGGGGTTGTAGATGTGGTGGAAGGGATGGATGGCTGTCACTCCGCCAATATCTCTCCGGACAACCGTACCTTGTGGGTGCCTGCGCTGAAGCAGGATCGTATCTGCCTGTTTACCCTCAGCGATGACGGTAAGCTGGTGGCGCAAGAGCCAGCGGAAGTCACCACCGTTGAAGGGGCCGGTCCGCGCCATATGACGTTCCATCCGAATCAGCAATATGCGTACTGCGTCAACGAGCTCAACTGCTCCGTGGATGTCTGGGAACTGAAAGATCCGCACGGTGACATCGAATGCGTGCAAACGCTGGACATGATGCCGGCGGACTTCTCCGATACCCGCTGGGCGGCGGACATTCACATTACGCCGGATGGTCGTCATCTGTATGCCTGCGATCGTACCGCCAGCCTGATTACCGTGTTCAGCGTTTCAGAAGATGGCAGCGTGTTGACCAAAGAGGGCTTCCAGCCAACCGAAACGCAGCCGCGTGGTTTCAACGTTGACCATAGCGGGAAATACCTGATTGCTGCCGGGCAGAAGTCACACCATATCGCGGTTTACGAGATTGCCGGTGAGCAGGGGCTGTTAACGGAGAAGGGTCGTTATGCGGTAGGCCAGGGCCCGATGTGGGTGGTGGTTAACGCGTATTAATTGGATTAGCTTTTTAACCCATCGGTAAAAGAACAACCGGCATCCTGTGATGCCGGTTTTTTATGCTTACTGCTTCGGCGCAGCCATCACTTTGCTACCCACACCGCGGTTATTGTATTCCCACATGCGGTTAAAGTTGGTGTCGTTCAGGTTACGCTGGGTTTCACCTTTATCATCCTTCGCGCCGGTGTTGCCCGCGAAAGGACGTTTAGAGATCACCGCGTCACCCCACGGTTGCGCCATGTTAAAGCCTTCGTTAATCACGCTGTCGCGGATCACGACCTGACCGTTGGTGTTGCCATCGACATCCAGTGCGCGACCCAACTGCGCCACGCCGTCACCGGCGGCGGTAAAGCGGCTGTTGGTGGCGAGGAAACCGTAATAAATGTTCGACAGCGTTGCCGGCGCGAAGACGTACGCTTCCTGCTGAGTACGCGAGTTCACGACGCGGAAGTCGGTGTTATCGAACACCACTGCGCCGCGACCGGAAACAATATCCACATCGCCTTCGATATAGCTGTTGGTCACCAGAGTACGCGGCTGGCGATCATTTTCCAGACGGTTCTGCACGCCGCTGTTGGTCACAAAGAAGGTGTTCTGGCGGCCCAGAATGTTCACATTATTGATCTGAACTTTGTCACCGTCGGTGCGCAGCGCAATGGCCGGATGGTTACCCGCATCCACACTATCGCCGAGATTGTTTTCAACGGTCAGATTCTGCAATTGCAGGCCATTATTCTGTGACCACAATACCGCTGAACACATCACGCCGATATTCGCGCCGCGTTTGCTCTGGCAGTTGTCAAACATGTACCAGGCCGGTTTGCCAGGCATATATTTTCCGCCCGGATTTACCGTATGACGCCAGTCAGCGGTGCTCATTTCACCGTCAATTGCCGCGCCAATCTTCACGTCCAGCGGTTTCTCACCTGTTCCGTACAGCGTCAGGCTGCCTGGCGCCGCAGGGATATAGACGGTTCCCTGATACTCACCCGGCATAATGGCAATGTACTGACGTTTGTTGGTGCGCGTGGTGATCGCCGCATCCACCGCCGCCTGGATGGTGGTGTGGGTCACACCCTGTGTTCCGGCCGGGCCGACCACAAAGTCAGGTTGCGCAGGCAGAGAAATCGAAGACGGCGTCCACGGCGCAGTGTTCGGCGTCAGGGACGAAAAATAGTTTTTAGCGACAAAATTCTGCGCTTCATTCGCCGATAAAATCGGGCGCGAGGAGGTTCCTGGCGCGGTTTGATCGGAAGGAATTTGATCCGGCGGGGTAGAGCTACAGGCGGTCAGCGTCACGCCAAAAGCCAGTGCCAGCGCCAGACGGGAAACTGATGATGTGTTCACGAGTTGCTCCGGGCTATAAAAGTATCCATTGAAGCCTGCTTTTTTATACTAAGTTGAGCAAAACAGGAAGGTGAAAAGCTAAAAAGTTGTTTTTTAAACCACTCCTCGTGGATTCGGGTACCGTCAAAGTCACAATTAAGTAACATTTTTGCCCGTGATGATTGACTTCCCGCGTGCGATCTCAAATAAATGTCTATACAACCTAAGACAAGTTGGAGAGGGCATGCAACAGCTGTTACCTGATGATACGCTCTGGCGAAACCTCCGTCTGGCGACGCTCGATCCGGCGCAGACGGCGCCGTATGGCATGCTGGACCATCATGCGTTGATTATCCGTGAGGGGCGCGTGCTGGCGATTGTACCGGAGGCTTCTCTCCCGACTGCGCACGCCAATGCGCATGACCTTCAAGGACGTCTGGTGACGCCAGGGTTGATTGACTGTCACACCCATCTGGTGTTTGGCGGCAACCGCGCCAGTGAGTGGGAGCAACGGTTGAATGGCGTCTCTTATCAGCAGATCAGCGCGCAGGGCGGCGGTATTAATGCCACCGTGACGGCGACGCGTGCCGCGACGGAGGAGGCGCTCTTTGCCTCTGCACAGGCGCGGATCGCACGTCTGATGCGCGAGGGCGTGACCCTGCTGGAAGTGAAATCCGGCTATGGCCTGAATGCGACAGCCGAAGAAAAGATGCTGCGTGTCGCAGCCCGCCTGGCCGAAGAGAATCTTATCGAAATCAGTCCCACGCTGCTGGCGGCGCACGCCGTACCGGTTGAGTATCGGGACAATCCTGACGGCTATATCACCCACGTCTGCGAAACGATACTGCCGCAGCTATGGGGAAAGGGGCTGTTTGAAGCGGTCGATCTGTTCTGTGAGAGCGTGGGGTTTACCCTGGCGCAAAGCGAGCGGGTATTGCGCGTGGCGCAGGCGGCGGGCATTCCGGTCAAAGGGCATGTTGAGCAGTTATCTCTGCTTGGCGGAGCGCAACTGGTCAGTCGCTATCATGGACTTTCTGCGGATCACATTGAATACCTTGATGAAGCGGGCGTGGTCGCGATGCGTCATAGTGGCACCGTTGGCGTACTGCTGCCGGGGGCGTTCTATTTCCTCAAAGAGACGCAGCGCCCGCCCGTTGAGTTGTTGCGCCGTTATCAGGTGCCGATGGCGGTAGCGACCGATTTCAACCCCGGCACCAGCCCCTTTATCAGCCTGCATCTGGCGATGAACATGGCCTGCGTTCAGTTCGGACTGACGCCGGAGGAGGCATGGGCGGGCGTCACCCGTCATGCCGCTCAGGCGCTGGGCCGCCAGGCGACGCACGGACAGTTGAAGGCGGGTTACGTTGCCGATTTTAACGTCTGGGATGCGCAAAATCCGGTGGAGGTCCTCTATGAACCTGGGCGCAACCCGCTGTATCAACGCATATTTCGAGGACAAATCACATGACGCAATGGGAAGCGGCTGCCCCTGACCTGTGGCGGGGGCGAGATGACAGCGGCGAAGCCGCAAACGCGCTGCGTCTGTTTCAGACGATCACACGCAGCCTGACGTTTTCGCCAGAGCGATACCGTGACAGGATCGCGCTGATCGGCTTTGCCTGCGATGAGGGGGTCAAGCGTAATCATGGGCGTCCTGGCGCCGCCGGCGCGCCGGACGCGTTGCGTTCAGCGCTGGCTAACCTGGCGAGTCACGCGGGACATGAGCGACTGGTGGATATGGGGAACCTGCTGGCTCCTACGACGGATCTGGAAGGGGCGCAACAGGCGCTGCGTGATGCGGTCTGTCAATGTCAGCAGGCGGGGATGCGCACCTTCGTCCTTGGCGGCGGGCACGAAACGGCGTTCGGTCATGGGGCGGGCATTTTCGATGCATTCCCTGGTGAGCGGGTAGGGATCATTAACCTTGACGCGCATCTGGATCTGCGTAACGCCGGGCGGGCAACCTCTGGCACGCCGTTTCGTCAACTGGCGCAGCTTTGCGACCAGCAGCAGCGTGAGTTCCGCTATGCGTGCATCGGCGTCAACCGGGCGGCAAATACCCAGGCGTTGTGGGATGAGGCGCACAAGCGCAACGTGCTGGTGGTGGAAGATTTGCAGTGTAATGAAGCCCACGCTCAACTGGGGGCGTTTATCAGCGAGGTGGATAAACTCTATCTGACCGTCGATCTCGACGTCCTGCCGGCTGGAGAGATGCCAGCCGTATCGGCGCCTGCGGCGCTGGGCGTGCCGTTGGCGACCCTGCTGAAATGGATTGAACCTGTTTGTCGCAGCGGTAAGCTCCAGGCGGTGGATTTGGTTGAATTTAATCCGCGCTTTGATAATGATGGCAGGTCGGCACGCGTGGCGGCGCGGCTTGGCTGGCAAATCGCCCACTGGTGGCAGTAATTGATTGATAAGGTAAAACATTCCCATGACACTTTCTCGCCCTCGTTCTGCTCCCGCGCCGTTTTATGAGACGGTTAAACGCGAGATTAGCGAAAAGATCGCCAGCGGCGTCTGGCAGCCGCACGATCGTATTCCGTCGGAGGCGGAGCTGGTGGCGCAGTACGGCTTCAGCCGGATGACCATCAACCGGGCGCTGCGTGAACTGACCGACGAAGGGATGCTGGTGCGCCTGCAGGGCGTGGGAACCTTTGTCGCGGAGCCGAAAGGCCAGTCCGCGCTGTTTGAAATTCGCAGCATTGCCGATGAAATCGCCGCACGGGCGCATCGGCATCACTGCGAAGTGCTGATTCTGGAAAAGAAACCGGCCAATGCGCGGCAGGCAGCGGCGCTGAAGGTGACGGAAGGCACGGCGATTTATCATTCTGTGATGGTACATTTTGAAAACGACCAGCCGGTACAGATTGAAGATCGCTGTGTGAATGCCGACATTGTGCCGGAGTATATGGCGCAGGATTACAGCCAGACCACGCCACATGCATATCTGTCGTTGATTGCCCCGCTGACGGAAGGGGAGCACATTGTTGAAGCGGTGCGCGCCACGACAGAAGAGTGCGCTTTGCTCGACATCGGCGAGACCGATCCTTGTTTGCTCATTCGTCGTACCACCTGGTCCGCCACGCAGATTGTTTCCCATGCGCGATTACTCTTCCCGGGGTCTCGTTACCGCTTGCAGGGCCATTTCTCCTCCTGAATCGCGCGGACTGAAAAGCGTGATTGCTGACGCAATATAACAAAAATGTATCTTATTTGTTAAATGGCGTCTTGTTATGTCTTGTATAGACAAGTATATATTTACCTCACACCCGATCATTCCATTTGCCGGATAAACTTTTTCCGGCATGTCCGTGAGGAGTCGTTGTTATGTCTCATAGCAAGTATCGTCAGCAAGATATCCGCGCCCCGCGAGGGACAACGCTGACGGCCAAATCCTGGCTGACCGAAGCGCCATTGCGCATGTTAATGAACAACCTGGACCCCGATGTCGCTGAGAACCCACATGAGCTGGTGGTGTACGGCGGTATAGGCCGCGCGGCCCGTAACTGGGAATGCTATGACGCGATTGTCAACGCCCTGACTCAACTGGAAGAGGACGAAACGCTGCTGGTTCAGTCCGGCAAACCGGTTGGCGTGTTCAGAACCCACCAGAACGCCCCGCGCGTGCTGATCGCCAACTCCAACCTCGTACCTCACTGGGCGACCTGGGAGCATTTCAACGAACTGGATGCGAAAGGGCTGGCGATGTACGGACAGATGACGGCCGGAAGCTGGATCTATATCGGCAGTCAGGGAATTGTGCAGGGCACCTATGAAACGTTCGTTGAAGCGGGACGGCAGCACTACGACGGCAACCTGCGCGGGCGTTGGGTGTTAACCGCCGGGCTCGGTGGCATGGGAGGCGCGCAACCACTGGCGGCGACGCTGGCTGGCGCCTGTTCCCTGAACATTGAATGTCAGCAGAGCCGTATCGATTTCCGTTTGCGCACCCGTTATGTCGATGAACAGGCGACGTCTCTTGATGATGCGCTGGCACGTATCGAAAAATATACCCGCGAAGGTCGAGCCGTATCGATTGCCCTGTGCGCCAATGCGGCGGACGTGATGCCCGAACTGGTGAAGCGCGGTGTGCGTCCGGACATGGTCACCGACCAGACCAGCGCCCACGATCCCCTGCACGGGTATCTACCTTCCGGCTGGGACTGGGAAACCTATCAGCAAAAAGCGCTCTCCGATCCACAGGGGACAGTAGAGGCAGCGAAGCGTTCGATGGCAAAACACGTTGAGGCCATGCTGGCGTTCAACGACATGGGCGTGCCGACGTTCGATTATGGCAACAATATTCGTCAGATGGCGAAAGAGATGGGCGTGGAAAACGCCTTCGCCTTTCCTGGTTTCGTACCGGCCTATATTCGCCCGCTGTTTTGTCGCGGTATCGGGCCGTTCCGCTGGGTGGCGCTTTCCGGCGATCCGCAGGATATTTATAAAACCGACGCTAAAGTGAAAGCGATCGTGGCGGATGACGAACATCTCCACCGCTGGCTGGACATGGCGCGGGAGCGTATTAATTTTCAGGGGCTGCCAGCGCGTATCTGCTGGGTGGGCCTCGAATGGCGACAAAAACTCGGCCTGGCGTTCAACGAAATGGTGCGCAGGGGGCAAGTGTCAGCGCCAATTGTGATCGGTCGCGATCACCTGGATTCCGGCTCTGTCGCCAGCCCGAACCGCGAAACCGAAGCGATGCGCGACGGCTCTGACGCCGTCTCCGACTGGCCGCTGCTCAATGCGCTGCTCAACACGGCAAGCGGGGCGACCTGGGTATCGCTGCATCACGGCGGCGGTGTGGGAATGGGCTTCTCACAGCACGCCGGGATGGTCATTGTCTGTGACGGTAGCGATGAAGCCGCTGAGCGAATTGCCCGCGCTCTGCATAACGATCCGGCGACTGGTGTGATGCGTCATGCGGATGCGGGCTACGACATTGCCGTCGCGTGCGCCGTGGAACAGAGGCTGAATCTACCGATGGTTGCGGCAACACAGGGGAAACGCTGATATGAACACCATGACCTTAACGCCGGGCCATCTGAGCTTTTCACAACTACGCGCGATCTGGCAGCAACCGGTTAAACTGCGCCTTGATGCCAGTGCTATCGACGGCATTAACGCCAGCGTGGCCTGCGTCAACACGATTGTCGCCGAAGGGCGCACGGCCTACGGCATTAACACCGGCTTTGGTCTGCTGGCGCAGACGCGCATCGCCGATGAGGATCTGCAAAACCTGCAACGTTCGCTGGTGCTGTCGCATGCGGCAGGCGTGGGTGATGCCTTAGATGACGCGCTGGTGCGCCTGATCATGGTGCTGAAGATAAACAGCCTTGCGCGCGGCTTCTCCGGTATTCGTCTTAGCGTGATAGAGGCGCTGATTGCGCTGGTTAACGCTGAAGTCTGGCCGCACATTCCGGCGAAAGGATCGGTGGGCGCCTCAGGTGATTTAGCACCGCTGGCCCATATGTCGCTCACGTTGCTGGGGGAAGGAAAGGCGCGTTGGCAGGGGGAATGGTTACCGGCGACGGAAGCGTTAAAAAAAGCCGGGCTGGAGCCGATTACGCTGGCGGCGAAAGAAGGTCTGGCGCTGCTTAACGGCACACAGGCGTCGACGGCGTTTGCGCTGCGCGGACTGTTTGAAGCACAAGAGCTGTTCGCGTCGGCTGTCATATGCGGGTCGTTAACCACCGAAGCGGTGTTAGGGTCCCGCCGTCCGTTTGATGCGCGTATTCACGCCGCGCGCGGGCAGCGTGGGCAGATCGACGCGGCGGCGCTGTATCGCCATGTATTGACGGAGACCAGCGCGCTGTCGGCGTCGCACCACAATTGTGAAAAGGTGCAGGACCCGTATTCTCTGCGCTGTCAGCCACAGGTGATGGGCGCGTGTCTGACGCAGATGCGCCAGGTGATGGACGTACTGCTGGCGGAAGCCAATGCGGTCTCTGATAATCCGCTGGTTTTTGCTGAGCAGGGGGACGTCATCTCAGGCGGTAATTTCCACGCTGAACCGGTGGCGATGGCGGCAGATAATCTGGCGCTGGCAATTGCCGAAATTGGCGCGTTGTCCGAACGTCGTATTGCGTTGATGATGGATAAGCATATGTCGCAGTTGCCGCCTTTCCTGGTCAAAAACGGTGGCGTGAACTCCGGCTTTATGATTGCCCAGGTGACGGCGGCAGCGCTCGCCAGCGAGAACAAAGCGCTGGCGCATCCGCACAGCGTGGACAGCCTGCCAACGTCGGCAAATCAGGAAGATCATGTCTCGATGGCACCGGCGGCAGGGCGCAGGTTATGGGAAATGGCGGCGAATACTCGCGGCGTATTAGCCGTCGAGTGGCTGGCAGCGTGTCAGGGGATCGATTTGCGCGAGGGATTAACATCAAGTCCGCTACTGGAGCAGGCGCGAACGGTATTGCGTGAGCAGGTCGCGCATTACATCCAGGACCGTTTCTTCGCCCCAGATATTGAGCGTGCGACAGAATTGCTTGCGCAGGGGACTTTGCTGCAACTCGTGCCGGAATTTCTTTGAACAGTGCCGGATGCGCTAACGCTTATCCGGCCTACAAAACACTGCCTGACACGTAGGCCGGATAAGACGCGTGCGCGTCGTCATCCGGCACAACACGATCAACTGAACATCGCGGTAATCGAGGCGCTGGCGAGCGAGTGGAAATGGACGTTAAATCCTACCATTGCGCCGCTGGCACCTTCATCGACGTCAATCCTGTCCACATCCAGCGCGTGAACGGTAAAGATATAGCGGTGGGTTTCACCTTTTGGCGGCGCCGCGCCGCCATAGCCCGCTTTACCGAAGTCGGTTCGCGTCTGGATAACGCCGTCTGGCAGTGCAACCCGTCCGGAACCAGAGCCCTGCGGCAGTACGCGGATGTCGGCAGGAATATTGGCGACAACCCAGTGCCACCAGCCAGAACCGGTTGGCGCATCGGGGTCGAAACAGGTCACCACGAAACTCTTCGTTCCGGCAGGCACCTCATCCCAGGCCAGATGCGGAGAAAGGTTGTCGCCGTCATAGCCCATACCGTTGAAGACGTGGCGCTGGGGAAGCTTATCCCCGTCGCGCAGATCGTTGCTGATTAATTTCATGCACTCTCCTTAATTCTCGCCAAAAAGTGTAGCCAGAAACCGCACAGCTTACCGTTAATTACGCGTTAAAAAATGTTTCGTCGCGCACAGCTTCGTTCACGGCCTGCGTCAGACGGCGCAGTTGCTCTGGCTGGATGAGATACGGCGGCATCAGGTAGATGAGCTTGCCAAACGGGCGGATCCACACTCCCTGTCGCACAAAGAATTTCTGCAGGGCCGCCATATTAACCGGATGCGTCGTCTCCACCACGCCAATCGCCCCCAGCACGCGGACATCAGCCACCCATGGTGACGTCAGCGCCGGGGCGAGTTCCTGGCGTAACTGGGTTTCAATGGCCGGGACCTGCGCCTGCCAGTCGCCGGATTCCAGTAGTGACAGACTGGCGGTCGCCACCGCACAGGCCAGCGGATTGCCCATAAAGGTCGGGCCATGCATAAAACAGCCCGCCTCGCCGTTGCTGATGGTTTCCGCCACCAGGCGGGTGGTCAGGGTGGCGGAGAGGGTCATCGTCCCGCCGGTCAGCGCTTTACCCAGACACAGAATGTCGGGCGCGATCCCGGCATGTTCGCAGGCAAACAGTTTGCCCGTGCGGCCAAATCCGGTGGCGATTTCATCAGCAATCAACAGAATGCCTTCGCGATCGCACATGTTGCGGATACGACGCAGCCACTCCGGATGATACATCCGCATACCGCCCGCCCCCTGAACAATCGGCTCAAGAATCACTGCCGCAATGTCATGGCGATGCGCGGCCATCAGGCGCGCGAAGGCCACCATATCGCGCTCATCCCACTCGCCATCCATCCGACTTTGCGGAGCAGGAGCAAACAGGTTTTCCGGCAGATAGCCCTTCCACAGGCTGTGCATGGAGTTGTCTGGATCGCAGACCGACATCGCACCGAAGGTATCGCCGTGATAACCGTTGCGGAACGTCAGGAAGCGCTGACGGGGTTCCCCTTTCGCCTGCCAGTATTGCAGCGCCATTTTCATCGCCACTTCCACCGCGACGGAACCGGAATCGGCGAGGAACACGCACTCCAGCGACGCGGGCGTCATGGCGACCAGTTTACGGCACAGGTTGACGGCGGGGGCATGAGTGATCCCGCCGAACATCACATGCGACATGGCGTCAATCTGCGTTTTCATCGCGGCATTGAGCTGCGGATGATTGTAGCCGTGAATTGCGGCCCACCACGACGACATGCCATCAATCAGGCGCTCACCGCTGGATAAAATCAGTTCGCAGCCCTCAGCCCGTTCAACAGGATAGACCGGCAGCGGGGACGTCATAGAGGTGTAGGGGTGCCAGATGTGGCGCTGATCAAAAGTGATATCGTCCGTTGTCATAATCGACTTGTAAACCAAATTAAAAAGTTTTAGGTTTACGAGTCTACATCGTTATCATCACAAAAAGTATAAAATTATGACCACTCATTCTCGCTGGACGTTGTCGCAAGTCACCGAATTATTTGAAAAACCGCTGCTGGATCTGCTGTTCGAGGCGCAACAAATCCACCGTCAGCACTTTGATCCTCGTCAGGTGCAGGTCAGCACGCTGTTGTCGATCAAAACCGGTGCCTGCCCGGAAGACTGCAAATATTGTCCGCAAAGTTCGCGCTATAAAACCGGTCTCGAAGCTGAGCGGCTGATGGAAGTTGAGCAGGTGCTGGAGTCGGCGCGCCAGGCGAAGAATGCCGGTTCCACCCGTTTCTGCATGGGCGCGGCGTGGAAGAACCCGCACGAGCGCGACATGCCGTATTTGCAGCAGATGGTTCAGGGGGTGAAAGCGCTGGGGCTGGAAGCCTGCATGACGCTTGGCACGCTCGATGAATCGCAGGCGCAACGGCTGGCGGAGGCGGGGCTGGACTATTACAACCACAACCTCGACACCTCGCCGGAATTTTACGGCAACATCATCACCACCCGTTCCTACCAGGAGCGGCTTGACACGCTGGATAAAGTGCGCGAGGCCGGGATCAAAGTCTGTTCCGGCGGCATCGTCGGTCTGGGCGAAACGGTGACCGACCGCGCCGGGCTGCTTCTGCAACTGGCAAACCTGCCGACCCCACCGGAAAGTGTGCCGATCAACATGCTGGTGAAGGTAAAAGGCACGCCGCTGGCAGATAACGATGACGTCGACGCATTTGATTTTATTCGCACCATTGCTGTGGCGCGCATCATGATGCCGACCTCGTATGTGCGCCTGTCTGCCGGTCGTGAGCAGATGAATGAGCAAACGCAGGCCATGTGCTTTATGGCTGGCGCCAACTCTATTTTCTACGGCTGCAAACTGCTCACCACGCCCAACCCGGAAGAGGACAAAGACCTCCAGCTTTTCCATAAGCTGGGGCTTAACCCGCAGCAAACGGCGGTGCTCGCCGGGGATAACGAGCAGCGAGCGCGGCTGGAGCAGGCGCTGCTGACGCCAGATACCGATGATTACTACAACGCGGCTGCCGTATGACCTGGCAACACAAAATCGACGATGCGCTGGCGGCGCGTCGTTCGGCGGATACTTTGCGCCGACGTTACGCGGTAGCGCAGGGAGCCGGTCGCTGGCTGGAGACGAGTGACCAGCGCTATCTCAATTTCTCCAGCAATGATTATCTGGGATTGAGCCACCATCCGCATATCCTTCGCGCCTGGCAGCAAGGGGCGGAACGGTTTGGCGTCGGTAGCGGCGGTTCGGGCCACGTCAGCGGTTATTCCATTGCCCATCAGCAACTGGAAGAGGAACTGGCCGACTGGCTGGGCTATCCGCGCGCGTTGCTGTTTATCTCGGGTTTCGCCGCAAACCAGGCGGTGATTACCGCGCTGATGGAAAGGGATGACCGGATTGTCGCTGACCGTCTCAGCCATGCTTCGCTGCTGGAAGCAGCCAGTCTTAGCCCGGCGCAGCTTCGCCGCTTTACCCATAACGACGCCTCGCATCTCACGCGCCTGCTTGACGCCCCCTGTTCCGGGCGACAACTGGTGGTGACCGAAGGCGTATTCAGCATGGATGGCGACAACGCGCCGCTTGTGGACATTCAGCAGGCCGCACAGGCGCGTAATGCCTGGCTGCTGGTGGATGATGCCCACGGCATTGGCGTCAGTGGAGAAGAGGGACGCGGGAGCTGCTGGCAGCAGGGGGTAAAACCGGCGTTATTGGTCGTAACGTTCGGCAAAGGTTTTGGCGTCAGCGGTGCGGCGATCCTGTGCTCTGAAAGCGTTGCCGATTACCTGCTGCAGTTCGCCCGTCATCTGATTTACAGCACCAGCATGCCGCCCGCGCAAGCGATGGCGTTACAGGCGTCGCTTTCTGTGATTCGCAGCCAGGAAGGTGACGCGCGCAGGGAGAAACTGACTGCGCTGATCCAGCGCTTCCGCTCGGCTATCAATCATGCCGATTTCAGGCTGGCGCAGTCGCACAGCGCCATCCAGCCGCTGATTGTTGGCGAAAATGCGCGCGCGTTGCAGCTGGCGGACACCTTACGCCGTCAGGGGTGTTGGGTCACGGCGATCCGTCCGCCGACCGTGCCTGTCGGGACGGCCCGTCTGCGACTGACGTTAACTCAGGCGCATGAGCCTGAGGATATCGACCGATTGCTGGAGGTGCTGCATGGGGCAGGTGAATAAACAGGCGGTCGCGGCGGCGTTTGGCCGTGCGGCAGCGTACTATGAGCAGCACGCCATATTGCAGCGCCTGAGCGCCGACGCGTTGCTGGCGCAACTGCCGGAGCGCCCATTTTTACAGGTACTGGATGCCGGCTGCGGGCCGGGGCGTTTGAGTCGCTACTGGCGCGAGCTGGGGAGTCAGGTCACCGCGCTGGATCTCTCTGCCCGCATGCTGGACGAAGCGCGTCGTCAGGACGTGGCGCATCACTATCTCGCCGGCGACATTGAGTCGTTGCCGTTAGCCAGCGCAACGTTTGACTTGGCCTGGAGCAATCTGGCCGTGCAATGGTGTGACAGTCTGCATCAGGCGCTGAGCGAACTGTATCGGGTCGTGCGCCCCGGTGGCTGTGTGGCCTTCACCACGCTGGCTCAGGACTCGCTGCCGGAACTTCATCAGGCCTGGCGCGCGGTGGATGAGCGGGCGCATGGCAACCGCTTTTTATCCTGTGAGGCGCTGAGTGAGGCGATGCGCGGCTGGCAGGGGCATCATCAATCCATCTCTCTGACGCTGGAGTTTGATGACGCCCTGAGCGCCATGCGCTCGCTGAAAGGCATCGGCGCGACCCATTTGCACGAGGGGCGCGAGTCGCGCGTCTTAACCCGCTCGCAGCTGCAGCAGCTTCAACTGGCCTGGCCGCAGCGGCAGGGGAAATATCCGCTGACCTACCATCTTTTTGCAGGAGTGATTGCACGTGACTAAACGTTATTTTGTCACCGGTACCGATACGGAAGTCGGTAAAACCGTCGCCAGCTGCGCGTTGCTACAGGCGGCGCGTAGTCTGGGTTATCGGACGGCCGGCTATAAACCTGTCGCATCAGGCAGTGACATGACGCCAGAAGGACTTCGCAACAGTGACGCCCTGGCGCTTCAGCGCAACAGTAGTCTGACGCTGGACTACGCGGCGGTGAATCCTTACACCTTCGCGGAACCTACCTCGCCGCATATCATCAGCGCCGATGAGGGAAGGCCGATTCGTGCTGACGTGATGTCAGACGGACTGCGCGCGCTGGACGCGCAGGCGGAGTGGCTGCTGGTGGAAGGCGCCGGCGGCTGGTTTACCCCGCTTGCGGATGATTTTACCTTCGCCGACTGGGTGCAGCGCGAGCGCTTACCGGTGATCCTGGTCGTCGGCGTGAAGCTGGGGTGTATAAACCATGCCATGCTTACAGCGCTGGCGGTACAGCAGGCAGGACTTCCGCTTGTCGGGTGGGTGGCGAATGACGTCACGCCACCGGGAAAACGTCATCATGAGTATCTGGCGACGCTTACGCGGGTCATCCCTGCGCCATTGTTAGGCGAAATCCCGTGGCTGGCGGCAGGAGCCGAAAATACGGCCACAGGACAATATCTGGATCTCGCTTTACTCGCGGGTGAGTAAAAGGCGAAATTGCGAGCAAGATCTCGCCTGCCAGGGGCACTTCTTTAGCTGATAAAAATCAAAATTTAGCGATAATTTTTTTTTATGTGCTCCCTGGTGGGTCGGACCGGGAATTTGCCAGGCGGCAGACCATATGGCCTGCAGGCAGTTATCCACCATTCCTGTGGATAACCTTGTGTATTAGAGTTAGAAAACACAAGGCAAGCGAGAGAATACGCGGCTTCCAGCCGAATTGGTGCGAAAGGCGTCTTTATAAAATATCCTATAATTTACAGCGCGTTAGATAAAATCAATGGCTGTCATATTGTGGTCATGGAATACAATAAAACTTTCATCATACATCTTGACAATGTTAACGAAGTCAATGGTCTGGGGATAAACCCGCTTCATAGTGTAATATCTTGCCAGCGGTGAAATTATAGCCATCTCCGATCCGCTTTTATCATGCGTAACACAAATTTCATGAGGTGTTACTGTTTTTTCATCCAGTATATTTTACTGGCAATATTATCCTCTGCGAGTAAAATTACACACCTGCCCGCTCATTCCTTCAGGTAGCTGCTCATGAGTAAACCGTTCAAACTGAATTCCGCATTTAAACCTTCCGGCGATCAGCCCGAGGCGATACGCCGTCTGGAAGAGGGACTGGAGGACGGCCTGGCGCATCAGACGCTGCTTGGCGTAACGGGCTCGGGGAAAACGTTCACCATTGCTAATGTGATCGCGGATTTGCAGCGTCCGACGATGGTGCTGGCACCCAACAAAACGCTGGCGGCGCAGCTGTATGGTGAAATGAAAGAGTTTTTCCCGGATAACGCCGTTGAGTATTTCGTCTCCTACTATGACTACTATCAGCCGGAAGCGTATGTTCCCAGCTCAGACACCTTCATCGAAAAAGATGCCTCGGTGAACGAACACATTGAGCAGATGCGCCTGTCGGCCACCAAAGCGTTGCTGGAGCGCCGTGACGTGATCGTCGTGGCCTCCGTTTCCGCCATCTATGGTCTGGGCGATCCCGATTTATATCTGAAGATGATGCTGCACATGACGGTGGGCATGATCATCGATCAGCGCGCCATTCTGCGGCGACTGGCTGAACTGCAATATACCCGTAACGATCAGGCGTTCCAGCGCGGGACTTTCCGCGTGCGCGGTGAGGTGATCGACATCTTCCCGGCGGAATCCGACGACATTGCGCTGCGTGTGGAGCTGTTTGACGAAGAGGTGGAGCGTCTGTCGCTGTTTGACCCGCTGACCGGGCAGGTGGAGTCCACCATTTCGCGCTACACCATCTACCCGAAAACGCACTACGTGACCCCGCGTGAGCGCATTGTGCAGGCGATGGAAGAGATCAAAGTCGAACTGGCTGAACGTCGCAAAGTCTTGCTCGCCAACGACAAACTGCTGGAAGAGCAACGGCTGAGCCAGCGTACCCAGTTTGATCTGGAGATGATGAACGAGCTGGGTTACTGCTCAGGGATCGAAAACTACTCGCGCTTTCTGTCAGGACGCGGGCCGGGTGAGCCGCCGCCGACGCTGTTTGACTATCTGCCCGCCGACGGTTTGCTGGTGGTGGATGAATCCCACGTCACCATCCCGCAGATTGGCGGGATGTATCGCGGCGATCGGGCGCGTAAAGAGACGCTGGTGGAGTACGGTTTCCGTCTGCCATCGGCGCTGGATAACCGCCCGTTAAAGTTCGAAGAGTTTGAAGCGCTGGCACCGCAGACTATTTATGTGTCTGCGACGCCGGGCAATTACGAACTGGAGAAATCGGGCGGCGAAGTGGTTGATCAGGTGGTGCGTCCGACAGGGTTGCTGGATCCGGTGATTGAAGTACGTCCGGTGGCAACGCAGGTGGACGATCTGCTCTCTGAGATCCGCAAGCGCGCTGAGATCAACGAGCGCGTGCTGGTAACCACGCTGACCAAGCGTATGGCGGAAGATCTCACTGAGTATCTGGAAGAGCACGGCGAGCGGGTGCGTTACCTGCACTCGGACATCGATACCGTCGAACGTATGGAAATCATTCGTGACCTGCGTCTGGGCGAGTTTGATGTGCTGGTGGGGATCAACCTGTTGCGCGAAGGTCTCGACATGCCTGAGGTGTCGCTGGTGGCGATTCTCGACGCCGACAAGGAAGGGTTCCTGCGTTCCGAACGTTCGCTGATACAGACCATCGGTCGTGCGGCGCGTAACATTAACGGGAAGGCGATTCTTTACGGTGACAAGATTACGGCCTCAATGGCGAAGGCGATTAGCGAAACCGAGCGTCGTCGTGAGAAACAGCAACAGTACAACGAAGAGCACGGCATTACACCGCAGGGCCTGAATAAAAAAGTGGTCGATATTCTGGCGCTGGGGCAGAACATTGCGAAAACCAAGGCGAAGGGCAGGGGCAAATCACGTTCCGCGGCGAAATCGGATGTGGTGGAACTGGACATGACGCCAAAAGCGCTGCAACAGAAGATCCACGAGCTCGAAGGACAGATGATGCAACATGCGCAGAATCTGGAATTCGAAGAGGCCGCGCAGATCCGCGATCAACTGCATCAGCTGCGTGAACTGTTTATCGCCGCGTCGTGAGAGATTGCCGGATGACGGTGTAAATACCGTATCCGGCCTGTTCGCTGGCTGTCCGCAGATGTGATAAGCAGGCCTGATGAGCGCAATGCCATCAGGCAATCAGGCGGTTACCGCAGCGCCTGTACGGCTTTCTCCAGCGCGCTGTGTAATAACTGGCGGTCATGGCGATAAGGAATATCGCTGGCCTCCAGAACTTCCTGAATCACCACCCGGTCGCTGACCGCAGAGACATTCACTTTCGGCCCCACGATAACCGCATCAACGACTCTCTTGCCGACATACTGCTCCATAATGATTAGCTTATCGATAAGCGTCAGGCTTGCGGCAGGGATACTCAATTCCCGGCCCAGATTGCCGATGTAGACCATGGGCGCCTGCGTGCGGCGAAGCGCCTGGGCGAGCTCATCCAGCAGCAGGATTGGCATCAGGCTGGTGTAAAAACTGCCCGGACCGATAATAATCAGGTCGGCGTCGTTAATCGCCTGCACCGCTTCCCGGGTAGTGGGAACCTTCGGTGACAGCATCAGTTCCTGCAAGGGCGAGGTGAGCTGATCAATATTCACTTCGCCGTACACTTCATGCCCCTGATCGTCGATCGCCATCAGGTCAACGGGCAGCTCCGACATGGGGATTAAATGTGCGTCCACTTTCAGCAGATTACGAATTAAGTTGATGGCTTCCAGAGGCCGCACGCTCAGGTGATCGAGCGCCTTTAACATCAGATTTCCGAGGTTATGACCGGAAAGTTCGCCATTACCGCCAAAACGATACTCAAACATCGCGGAAGCGACGCTCGGTTCGGTAATCAACTGATTGAGACAGTTGCGCATATCGCCCCAGGCGATTCCCCCTTCTGAGCGGCGAATACGGCCCGTCGAGCCGCCGTTATCCGTGGTGGTCACGATACCGGTGAGGCGTGAACCCAGGGAGGAGAGGGAAGAGAGAACGCGTCCTAATCCATGCCCCCCGCCGAGAGCGACGACACGATCCAGGTCAGCCAGCGTACGATTGCGCATAAAAATTCCTGAAGTCAGATTTACCGCGCTACAGTAGCGCAAACAGGGGCTTTTCAGCAATTCGCCAACGGCAAGTTGAGAAAATAAATTCTGCCGTACTACCTCTTTAGAGTGACGAATGCCTGACTGCGAAATGATATACATCAATGCAAAAGTGCTATTTTTGCTTATTCTGTAGCGAAATGGCACGATCATGACGCTATATACATGATTATACAGCGTTAAGTGTAAATGGCATTATGTTCATTTACACGCTAGTATCGCCATAACCACAGTAAACACTCTAGCCTCTGCACCTGGGTCAAATGATACGGTGCTTTGGCCGTGACAACGCAAACGCATTGCCACCAGGGCGCAGGAAGAAATGACTTCGCCTCCCGTATTTGGAAAGGTGTACATGGCCACACAACTGACCGATGCTTTCGCGCGCAAGTTTTACTACTTGCGTCTGTCGATTACCGACGTGTGCAACTTTCGTTGCACATACTGCCTGCCGGATGGCTACAAGCCCGGCGGCGTCACCAATAAAGGTTTTCTCTCCGTCGATGAAATTCGCCGGGTGACCCGCGCCTTTGCCAACCTGGGCACTGAAAAAGTGCGTCTGACCGGTGGCGAACCCTCTCTGCGTCGTGATTTCACCGACATCATTGCCGCCGTGCGTGAAAACGAAGCGATTCGTCAACTGGCGGTAACCACCAATGGCTACCGTCTGGCGCGTGATGCCGCCCACTGGCGCGAGGCTGGCTTGACCGGCATTAACGTTAGCGTCGATAGCCTTGATGCGCGTCAGTTCCACGCGATTACCGGGCAGGATAAATTCCAGCAGGTGATGGCGGGCATCGATGCCGCGTTTGATGCCGGTTTTGCAAAAGTTAAAGTCAACACCGTGCTGATGCGTGATGTGAACCATCATCAACTCGATACCTTTCTCGACTGGATCCAGACGCGTCCCATTCAATTGCGTTTCATCGAATTGATGGAGACGGGTGAGGGCAGCGAACTGTTCCGTAAACACCACATCTCCGGTCAGGTGCTGCGTGACGAACTGTTGCGTCGCGGCTGGATCCACCAGCTACGCCAGCGTAGCGACGGTCCGGCGCAGGTTTTTTGTCACCCCGATTATGAGGGTGAGATCGGTCTCATCATGCCGTATGAAAAAGACTTCTGCGCGACATGCAACCGTCTGCGCGTCTCCTCCGTGGGTAAACTCCATCTCTGCCTGTTTGGTGAGGGAGGCGTCAGCCTGCGTGATTTGCTGGAAGACGATGAGCAACAAGATGCGCTGGAAGCGCGTATCGCGCTTGCGCTGCGTGAGAAAAAGCAGACCCATTTCCTGCATCAGAACAATACCGGTATCACCCAGAACCTCTCATACATAGGCGGTTAACGCCGCTTTGAACAAGGAGTTTTCCATGAGTCAGGTAAGCGCTGAATTCATTCCGACCCGCATTGCTATTTTGACGGTATCGAATCGTCGTGGTGAAGAGGACGATACCTCCGGCCATTTTCTGCGTGATTCCGCGCAGGAAGCGGGGCATCAGATTATCGATACAGCGATTGTCAAAGAGAACCGTTACGCCATTCGCGCGCAGGTTTCAGCGTGGATTGCCAGTGATGCGGTGCAGGTGGTGTTGATCACCGGCGGCACGGGCCTGACCGAAGGCGACCAGGTTCCGGAAGCGCTGCTGCCGCTGTTTGATCGCGAAGTGGAAGGCTTCGGCGAAGTGTTTCGTATGCTGTCGTTTGAAGAGATCGGCACGGCTACGCTGCAGTCGCGCGCGGTGGCGGGCGTGGCCAACAAAACGCTGATTTTCGCGATGCCAGGCTCCACCAAAGCCTGCCGTACCGCGTGGGACAATATCATCGCGCCGCAGCTTGATGCCCGTACGCGTCCCTGTAATTTTCACCCACATCTGAAGAAATAATAAGTATGTCGCAACTGACTCACATAAACGCCGCCGGTGAAGCGCACATGGTGGATGTCTCCGCAAAAGCGGAGACCGTCCGCGAAGCGCGCGCCGAAGCCTTTGTCACTATGCGCCGCGAAACGCTGGCCATGATTATCGACGGCAGCCACCACAAGGGCGATGTGTTCGCCACCGCGCGCATTGCCGGTATTCAGGCGGCAAAGCGCACCTGGGAGCTGATCCCGCTGTGCCATCCGTTGCTGTTGAGTAAAGTGGAAGTACAACTGCAGGCACAGCCCGAACACAACCGTGTCCGTGTTGAATCGCTGTGTCGTCTTACCGGCAAAACCGGGGTGGAGATGGAAGCGCTCACGGCGGCGTCTGTGGCGGCGTTGACCATTTACGACATGTGCAAAGCGGTGCAGAAAGATATGGTGATTGGCCCGGTGCGCCTGCTGGCGAAAAGCGGCGGTAAGTCTGGCGATTTTAAGGCGGATTCGAATGATTAAGGTTTTGTTCTTCGCTCAGGTTCGCGAACTGGTGGGTACCGATGCGCTGGATGTGGTGGCAGATTTCCCGACGGTAGAAGCGCTGCGTCAGCATCTGGCTGCTAACAGCAACCGTTGGGCGCTGGCGCTGGAAGACGGCAAGCTGCTGGCGGCGGTAAACCAGACGCTGGTGAGCTTTGATCATCCGCTGACGGCGGGTGATGAAGTGGCTTTCTTTCCTCCGGTGACGGGAGGCTGAGATGGCGGAAACAAAAATTGTGGTCGGGCCTGCGCCGTTCAGCGTGGGGGATGAATATCCCTGGCTGGCGGCACGCGACGAAGACGGCGCGGTGGTGACCTTCACCGGTAAAGTGCGCAACCATAATCTCGGCGACAGCGTGAAGGCGCTCACGCTGGAGCACTATCCGGGGATGACGGAAAAAGCGCTGGCAGAGATTGTCGATGAGGCGCGGGCGCGCTGGCCGCTGGGACGCGTCACGGTGATTCACCGGATTGGCGAACTGTGGCCGGGCGATGAAATCGTCTTTGTCGGCGTCACCAGTTCGCACCGCAGCAGTGCGTTTGAGGCCGGGCAGTTCATCATGGACTATCTGAAGACGCGTGCGCCGTTCTGGAAGCGTGAAGCCACGCCGGAAGGCGAGCGCTGGGTGGAAGCCCGCGACAGCGATCGGCAGGCGGCAAAACGCTGGTAGCAGGAAATTGTGATACGCTTATCCAGAGTGGTCACTTTCAATCAGGAGATTATCATGGACCGATTTCCACGATCCGAATCAATCGTGCAGGCACGTTCCGGCCTGCAAACCTATATGGCGCAGGTGTACGGCTGGATGACGGTCGGGTTGCTGCTTACCGCGTTTATTGCGTGGTATGCGGCGAATACGCCAGCCGTCATGATGTTCGTCTTTTCCAGCAAAATTACGTTCTTCGGTTTAATCATCGCCCAACTGGCGCTGGTCTTTGTGCTGTCTGGCCTGGTGCATAAACTCAGTGCCGGCATGGCGACTACGCTGTTTATGCTCTATTCGGCGCTAACCGGGCTCACGCTCTCCAGTATTTTTGTCGTCTACACCTACTCCTCGATCGCCAGCACCTTTGTGGTCACCGGCGGGATGTTTGGCGTGATGAGCCTGTGGGGTTACACCACGAAGCGCGATCTGAGCGGCTGGGGTAACATGCTGTTTATGGCGCTGATCGGTATCATCCTGGCCTCACTGGTGAACTTCTGGCTGAAGAGTGAAGCGCTGATGTGGGCGGTGACCTATATCGGCGTGGTGGTGTTTGTTGGGCTGACCGCCTACGACACCCAGAAGCTGAAGAACATCGGCGAGCAAATTGATGTGCGCGACAGTTCTAACCTGCGTAAATATTCGATTCTCGGCGCGCTCACGCTGTATCTGGACTTTATTAACCTGTTCCTGATGCTGCTGCGTATCTTAGGCAATCGTCGCTGAGTTCGTTGTGCCGGATGGCGGCTACGCCTTATCCGGCCTACGAAAATGATGCCGAGGGCGGTGACGAGGTATTACTTCGCCATCGCCTTCTCGTTTTTCGCCCGCAGTTTTTTCGCCCGACTCTCCAGCAGCAGATAGCTCAATAGTGCCAGCAAAAGCGGGACAAAATAATACAGCATGCGGTAGGCGATCAGGGCAGCAATAATCGTGCCTTGCGACGCGTGTTCCCCCGCCAGCAGCGCGATAAAGACCGCTTCCAGGACGCCAATTCCCGCAGGAATGTGGACAACCACCCCCGCGATACTGCTGACCAGCAGCACGCCCAGCACGAAGAAATAGTTTACCTGCTGGCCCAGCAGCAGCCAGATGATCGCCCCCATCACCATCCAGTTTGTGCTGGAGATAGCCATCTGGGCCAGCGCAAATTTCCACGACGGTAGCACCAGTTTTTGCCCTTTGATCGTCATATGACGATGCTTGGCGAAGGCGCAGAACCACAGATAAATAGCGATGATTAACAGCAGCACCCCGCCCAGAATGCGCAGCGTGCCCTCGTCGATATACCAGTGGGCCGGCAGTTGCACCACGCCAAAGGTGAAGATGATCCCGCCAAGCAGAATGTAGCCCAGCCAGTTGGTGGTGATGCTAAGAGAGAAGATACGGGTGATGGTGCCACCCGGCAGGCCGAGGCGGGAATAGAGCCGGTAGCGCATACCAATGCCGCCGACCCAGGTACTGAGCGTCAGGTTAAAGGCATAGCAGATAAACGACACCAGCATCACCTGCCGCTTTGCCAGCTTGTGACCACAATAGGCGCGGCCCAGCAGGTCATAGCAGCCATAGAGCAGATAGCTGAGGATTACCAGCCCGACGGCACTCAGCAATGCAACCCGGTTGTAATCGCGAATGACGTTCCACACCTCTTCCCAGTTGACCTTGCTGGCGTAGACGACCAGCAGCACAATCACGGCGATAAAAAACAGCCAGGTGAGGATCTTTTTTGCCAGCCGCCAGCGCGGATGTGATTTTGCCATCAGGGTTTGGCTCCTGTGTTCTGTACCTCCACCCGATCCTGCGTTTCCATCTCGGGCTGGACTGGCGGATCCACCTGCGCCAGATGGGGGGTATGCGCCGGAAGCCAGCCGACCAGCGCCGGGAAGTGACGTAAGAAGTGGAACGCCAGCACGCTTTTGGTCAGGTTCCACCAGGTGCGTCTCGGCAGCATCGACTCATCGACCTGCTTACAGTCTTCGGCAATGATCGCGTTGAGGTTGTCGCGCAGCGTCTGGTTGAACTGGCGATCGTGAACGATCAGGTTGGCTTCCAGATTAAGCGACAGGCTGAGCGGGTCGAGATTGCTGGAGCCGACCGTCGCCCAGTGGTCATCCATCAGCGCCACTTTGCCATGCAGTGGCTTACGGCGGTATTCGTAAACCTGGACATCGCCTTTCACCAGATAGTTGTACAGCAGGCGGGCTCCGACTTTCACAATTGGCATATCCGGCTCCCCCTGCACGATCAGTTTGACGCGCACGCCGCGGCGGGCGGCTTTGCGCATGGCGTGAAGTAACCGGTAGCCGGGAAAGAAGTAGGCGTTGGCGATAATCACCTCCCGCCGTGCCTGGGTGAGCATTTTCAGGTAGTGACGTTCGATATCGTCGCGGTGCTCGTCGTTATCGCGCCAGACGAACAGCGCCTGCGCCTCGCCGGGCTGGCGGTTCTCTTCAGCACGGTGATGACGACGCCACCAGCGGCCCACCGCGCTCTGTCCGGGGAGATTTTCCACCTCAAACTGCAGAATATCGGCGACGACAGGTCCTTCCACACGCACTGCATAATCCTGCTTGGCTTCCGGGCCGTAGTCGGACATATGTTCGTCGGAATAGTTAATCCCGCCGACAAACGCCACCCGGTCGTCAATCACCACAATCTTGCGATGCATACGGCGAAAGACGTTGGTGCGCATACCAAAGATTCGGGGACGCGGATCGTAATAACGAAACACCACGCCTGCTGAGGTCAGTTCGCCGACGAACGCATCGCTCAGGTCCGGTGAGCCGTAGCCGTCCAGCAGCACTTCCGCCTTCACGCCGCGCTTTGCTGCGGCCAGCAGAGCCGCATGGAGCTGTTTTCCTACCTCATCTTCAAACCAGATGAAGGTTTCGAGAATAATTTTTTGCTGCGCATCGGCTATTGCCGCAAACACGGCGGGATAATACTGATCGCCGTTTTCCAGTAACTGGATCTGATTACCTTCACGCCAGCCACATTTCATAGATGGATCTCCGCGCTAAGGGGGGCATGGTCAGAGAGATGCCGCCAGTTGCGCAGCGGCAGCGCTGTCGGCGAACTGGCATTGGCATTTTTCACGTAAATACGATCGAGGCGTAGCAGCGGCAGGCTGACGGGAAAGGTGCGCGCCGGGCGACCGTGGGCGTGGGTAAAAATCTCCTCCAGCCCGGCAGCGACTTTTAGCGGATAATTCGCTTTCTGCCGCCAGTCGTTGAAATCACCGGCCACCACTACCGGTTCGCCATCGGGCAGGGCGTTAACCCAGTCTGCCAGCAGGGTGAGCTGCGCCTGCCGGTGAGCTTCTCGCAGGCCGAGGTGAACACACATCACATGAATCGGTTTCCCGAGTTGCGGCGGAACAATACGACAGTAGAGCACGCCACGCTTTTCACTGCTGCCGACCGAAACATCACGATTTTCATAATGTTCAATAGGATAGCGTGACAGCACTGCGTTGCCATGGTGCCCTTGCGGGTAGACGGCGTTACGCCCATAAGCGTAGTCACTCCACATGGTGTCGGCGAGAAATTCGTAGTGCGTAGTATCAGGCCATTTTTCGACGTGCAGCGGATGCACGTCGTGCGCGCCCATCACCTCCTGCAGGCAGACAATGTCGGCGCCAACCGTACGAACGGCATCACGCAGTTCCGGTAAAATGAAGCGCTTGTTAAAGGCGGTAAAGCCTTTATGCGTATTGATGGTGAGCACGGTGAATGAAAAATTTCGTGTCGACTGAGTCATTTTTCTCCTGTTGGTGTCACGCTTCTGATTGAAATAGTGTAGTCGTCGTCACAAAAAGGTGCGGTGTTACGGAATTTTCCGTAAAGTGCGGTACTCTGAGTAATTAGAGAAAAATCCTTCAGGAGAAAAGCCATGAGGTGGCAACAACGAGTTCGTGTCGCAACGGGGTTAAGTTGCTGGCAGATTATGTTGCATTTACTGGTCGTGGCGTTGTTGGTCGTGGGCTGGATGAGTGGCACGCTGGTGCGCGTCGGTCTGGGATTATGCGTTGTGTATGGCGTGACCGTATTACTGATGCTGGTGTTACAGCGTCATCACGAGCAGCGTTGGCGCGAAGTTGCCGACGTGCTGGAAGAACTCACCACTACCTGGTATTTCGGTGCGGCATTGATTGTGCTGTGGCTGTTGTCCCGGGTTTTACAAAACAACGTCCTGCTGGCGTTAGCGGGACTGGCAATCCTGGCCGGACCCGCTGTGGTTTCGCTGCTGGCGAAAGACAAAAAACTACATGATTTTGCGTCTAAACATCGCATACGCCGCTGATCCCGTCGTGGCCGCGATTACCAGTAGCGGCCACAAACTTCCCCAGACAATCTGCAAACTCGCATCTTTCAAATAGATCTGCTTGGTGATATCCGTGAAGTGACGGATCGGGTTTATCCACGTCAGATTCTGCAACCAGACCGGCATATTCTCGACCGGAGAGACGTAGCCCGACAGTAAAATCGCCGGCATCATAAAGACGAATACGCCGATAAACGCCTGCTGCTGCGTGGAGCAGAGTGAGGAGATCAGCAGGCCAAATCCCACCAGCGACAGCCCGTAAATCACCATCGTGAAGTAAAACAGCGCCAGCGACCCGGCAAACGGGATCTGATACGCCCAGATACCGATTGCCAGCACGATAGAGGCCTGGCCGGTGGCGACAATCAGTGCAGGAACCGCTTTACCGATAAAGATTTGCCAGGTGGTGAGCGGGGAGACCAACAGCTGATCCAGCGTGCCCTGTTCGCGCTCTCGCGCTACGGACAGCGAAGTGACGATCATCACGCCAATGGTGGTGATCATCGCGATCAGTGAGGGCACCACAAACCATTTGTAGTCGAGGTTAGGGTTGTACCAGTTGCGCACCACCAGCTCGCTGTTGTTGGGCTTCGGTTTGCCCTCCATCAGCTCCTGCTGATAGTTCTTCACGATTTGCTGGAGATAATTGGCGGCGATCTGTGCGCTGTTCGAGTTACGTCCGTCGAGAATTAACTGCATGGGTGCCGACTGAAAGGTATCCAGATTGCGCGAGAAATCTGCCGGAAAACGCACCAGCAGCAGCGCCTTTTGCGTATCGATAGTGGGCTGAATTTCCTGCGGGCTTTTCAGTAACAGGATGTGGGTAAAGGCTTTGGCGCGGGCAAAGCGCTGGGTCAGCTCAACCGAGTGCTTCCCGTTGTCTTCGTTATAGATGGCGATGGTGGCGTTAGTGACTTCCAGCGTCGCGGCAAAGGGAAACAGAAGCACCTGAATCAGCACCGGCAGAATCAGGATCGCGCGTGTCTGCGGCTCGCGTAACAGCGACTGCAGTTCTTTGCGAATTAACGTCCATAAACGATGAAACATAGTGTTGCCCTTATACCCGATGAAGCACCTCGTAGGCCTGATAAGCGCAGCGCCACCAGGCACACTGCCGTTTATTACATCAATCCAGCCGACGTTTAGTTTTTATCCACGTCAGACCAATAAACATCACCGCCGAGGCTACCAAAAACAGCACGTTGACAATCAGCACCACCGGAATATTCCCGGCGAGAAACAGACTTTGCAGGGTGCTGACGAAGTAGCGTGCCGGAATAATGTAGGTCACTGCACGGATCACCGCAGGCATACTGTCTATCTGGAAGATAAAGCCTGACAGCATAATTGACGGCAAAAAGGCGGCGTTAAGTGCCACCTGGGCAGCATTAAACTGGTTGCGGGTGATGGTGGAGATCAACAGCCCCATCCCCAGCGTACTGAGCAAAAACAGGCTGGTGATAAAAAACAGCAGCAGCAGCGATCCGCGATACGGGACGCCAAGAATAAACACCGACACCAGCATACACAGCAGCATTGCCAGCATGCCGAGGAAGTAGTAGGGGATGAGCTTGCACAGCAGCAGCTCGGCGCGCGTGACCTCTGTGGAGAGCAACGCTTCCATCGTCCCGCGTTCCCACTCACGCGCCACCACCAGTGAGGTGAGGATTGCGCCGATTACCGTCATGATGATGGTCACCGCGCCAGGGATAATAAAATGCTGGCTGATTGCCGCCGGATTAAACCAGTAGCGGGTCTGCACCTCAATCAGCGGTTCAAACGTTTCCCCGCGATCTTCCGCCCGTTGCATCTGCCAGATTTGCCAGATCCCTTCCACATAACCCTGCACGAAGTTGGCGGTATTGGGTTCACTGCCGTCGGTGATGACCTGAATGGGCGCGGTGTCGTTGGCGCGCGCCATCTGCTGGGCGAAATCGACCGGAATCACCACCAGGCCGCGAATACGTCCGGCCTGCATCTTTTCAATCAGCGCCTGGCGATTATCGCTAATGGTGGCGTCGATGTACGGCGAGCCGGTCATCGCATGGGTAAAGTCCAGCGCCTCTTCGCTTTGCTGCTCAAGCAGGATCCCCACCCGCAGCTTGCTGGAGTCAAGGTTAATGCCGTAGCCAAAAATAAACAGCAGCAGCAGTGGGATCACCACCGCAATCAGCCAGCTACTGGGATCGCGGACGATCTGCCGCGTCTCTTTGACGCACAGCGCCCGTACGCGACGCCAGGAGAGAAGGCGGTTACGCATTGGCATGCTCCTTATCCCAGTCGTTAATCAGCCGGATAAAGGCCTGCTCCATGGTCGGGTCCGGCGTGTCGTCATCGGCGGCCTGGGCTTTCAGATCGTCCGGCGTGCCGCTGGCAATCAATTTTCCGCGATAGACCAGGCCGATGCGGTCGCAGTATTCCGCTTCGTCCATAAAGTGCGTGGTCACCATCACCGTCACGCCTTTTTCCACCATACTGTTGATATGCAGCCAGAACTCGCGGCGGGTGAGGGGATCGACGCCTGAAGTGGGTTCATCGAGAAACAGAATATCCGGTTCATGCATCAGCGAACAGGCCAGCGCCAGACGTTGCTTAAAGCCCAGCGGCAGTTCGTCGGTGGCATGCGAAGCGATACTCTTCAGGCCAAACGCCTCACTCATGCGGGCAATTTTTTCGTTCTGCGCGCGTCCCCGCAGGCCATAAACACCAGAGAAAAAGCGCAGGTTTTGCTCCACCGTCAGGTTGCCGTAGAGCGAGAATTTTTGTGCCATATAGCCCAGATGCTGGCGTGCCTTGCCGGAGCTGACCTTCAGATCCATGTTCAGCACCAGCGCTTTCCCGGACGTGGGCACCAGCAGGCCACACATCATTTTAAAGGTTGTCGATTTCCCCGCGCCGTTGGGGCCCAGCAGGCCAAAGATTTCCCCGCGCTGGACGGCAAAATCAACGTGATCGGTGGCGGCGAAGTCGCCGAATTTCTTGGTCAGCGCTTTCGCTTCAATTACCGTTTCGTCCGGCGTTCCCTCTACGGTATGCAGAATGGCGCCCAGCGGTGATTCAGAGGTCGCGGCACCGCCCAGCAGATCGATAAACGCGTCTTCGAAGCGTGGCGCAGTCTCGCTGATGTCGATCTCTGGCATGCCGTTGGCATGGCGAATGTCGTCCGCCGTGGCCTCTTTTTTCAGGATCAGACGCACCGATTTCCCCTGGATCATACCGTCGCTGACCTGCGGCAGTTTTAACGCCCGCTGGAGCAGTTTACGGTTGTTTTCCTGCGGGCTGTGCATCAAAAAACTGCGTCCCGCCATGGTTTGCGTCAGTTGGGTCGGCTCCCCCTGATACAGCAGTTCGCCTTCATTCATCAGCAGCACGTCCCGACACTGTTCGGCTTCATCCAGATAGGAGGTGCTCCACAGGATCAGCATCCCGTCGCCCGCCAGTTCGTGCACCATCTGCCACAGTTCGCGACGTGAAATCGGATCAACGCCGACGCCAGGTTCATCCAGCAGCAGCACTTTGGGTTCGCCGACCAGCGTACAGGCCAGCCCCAGCTTCTGTTTCATCCCGCCGGAAAGTTTTCCCGCCAGACGCCCGGTAAACGGGCCGAGCGAGGTAAACTCCAGCAGGCGGGCAAAGGTTTTTTCCCGTACCTCGCCCGTCACGCTGCGTAAATCCGCGTACAGGTTGAGGTTCTCCATCACGGTGAGATCCTCATACAGACCGAATTTCTGCGGCATGTAACCGAGTACTGCGTGCAGTGCGCTGTCGTTTTTGATCGGATCAAAGCCAATCACCGTCGCGCTGCCGGCATCCGGCTTCAGCAAGCCCGCCAGCATTCGCATCAGCGTGGTTTTTCCGGCGCCATCCGGCCCCACCAGACCGGTTACATACCCGGCGTGAATCGTACAGTCGAGTGGGGCGACCGCCGGTTTTTCCAGTCCGGCAAAACGCTTAGTCAGCCCGCTTAGCGTGATGACGGCGTCATTCATGTCCAGCCTCGTTGCCGAACTTCACCGTCACCGGCATACCCTGGCGCAGGGCGTCGTCGGCATCGGTGACCACAATGCGCAGACGGTAAACCAGATCGGTACGCAGGTCCGGCGTCTCTACCGTTTTCGGAGTGAATTCTGCCGTCGGAGAGACAAAACCGATTTTACCGTGGTAAGGCTTGTCGGGACGCCCATCGGTGTACAGCAGGATTTCGCGTCCCGGCTGTGCCTGAGAAAGATGACGTTCGTCGACGTAGGCGCGCACCCAGACCGGTCGGGTGAGGGAGAGCGTCAGCACGGTGCCTCCTGCGCTGAGCATGCTGCCAGGTTCGACCGCACGGGTTAACAGTGTGCCGTTCGACGGGGCGACAAGCGTGGTGTCATGGAGGTCGAGTTCCGCCTGTGCCAGCTGTGCCTGCGCCTGTTCAAGGCTGGCTTTCGCCTGGGCGATATCCTGTTCGCGATTACCGGAACGGTACTGACTCAGTTTGTCCTGCGCGGATTTCAACGTGGCCAGCGCCTGGTCGCGGGAAGAACGGGCGTTTTCCAGATCGTTAGCGGAAATGGTGCGACTTTTCCACAACCCCTGCTGGCGGTTGTAGAAGTTCTGCGCGTAATCATAGGCGGCCTGCGCCTGTTTCACCGCTGCCGCAGCCTGGGCGATCTCTTCCTGACGATAGCCCGCCAGCATCAAATCGTACTGAGCCTGGGCGACGGAAACACCGGCTTTTGCCTGCATCAGGGCGTTTTCATAGGGAGAATGATCCAGTTCGCCCAGCACCTGTCCCGTTTTAATGGCATCGCCTTCATCCACCGCCAGCGACGCGAGTCGGCCTCCGACGCGAAAGCTGAGGTTAACGGTACGGATGTCCACGTTGCCGTAGAGCGTCAGCCCGTTATCCTGTCGGCTTTGATACCACCATGTGCCACCGGCAATCACAGCGAGCAGTGCCGCAATCACCAGTCCGATAATGACAGGTTTTTTCATCAGTCCAGACTCCTTTGCGATAACCCTTGCAAAATAAGATCGATATGACAGGTCACGGTCTGCGTAATCAGCGCGGTTTTTTCTTCATCAAACTGCGACCAGCCGGTACGTAACAAAATGGTTTCTTTACCGAGACGGAATGCCAGCACTTCGCCGAGCAGCGCGTGGGTATGCAGAATCATGCGCGTATCGCTGGCGTCGCAGCCGGTATACGCGGCGATAAGACGGGTCAGATGACTGTGCAGCGGCTCAATAACCTGCTCGTGCACCCGTTGATAGGCCGCGGTAGGGGAGAGCTGTTCACGCGAGATAAATTTGCTCAGATTGACGGTGTCATCCTGGGTCAACAGCATGATCATGTTTTTGCAGGCGCGCAGAATCAGCTCGCGCATGGCCGCACGGTCGGGGTGGGGCTCGGCGAATAAGCGTTCGGCTTCTTCCGCGTGCGGCCGAAACTGCCCGCCAATAAAATCGGCAATCCACTGGGCGCAGGCGAAGTATAAATCCTCTTTTGAGCCAAAATAGTAGGTAATGGCGGCAATATTTTGTCCGGCCTGCGCGGCAATGTCGCGGGTGGTGGCGTGCAGGCCATACTCGCCAAACTGTGCCAGTGCGGCGGCAATCAGCTGGCTTTTGGCCTGTTCACCTTTCGTGGTCATGGTGGGCGTATTCATCACGTGACCTAATTCTTAATCAATCGATTGATTAAGATTATGACTGAATATCATCCTTGTCCAGTCTGGCCGTTTATTTTGTCTTTTCCAGTGACAGGGATAATTTATGCGGTGTGTCACAAAAACTGCTACACTCCGCCCCTTCATGACATTGTGGTTTTTGTCATTCCCAAATTGTATGCATCTCCCTGAAAACGACACCGGGAACGGTCGGGGCGGTTCGGAGTAGTTATGTCTTTTGATTCCCTGGGTTTAAATCCTGATATTCTGCGCGCCATTGCCGAGCAGGGTTACCGTGAACCTACCCCTATTCAGCAACAGGCGATCCCTGCCGTGCTGGAAGGTCGCGACCTGATGGCGAGTGCGCAGACCGGTACCGGTAAAACGGCGGGCTTTACGCTGCCGCTGTTACAGCACCTTATTACCAAACAGCCGCACGGCAAGGCACGACGCCCGGTGCGGGCGCTGATCCTGACGCCGACGCGTGAACTGGCGGCGCAGATTGGTGAAAACGTCCGTGATTACAGCAAGTACCTGAACATTCGTTCGCTGGTGGTTTTTGGCGGCGTGAGCATTAACCCGCAGATGATGAAACTGCGAGGTGGCGTCGATGTGCTGGTGGCAACGCCGGGCCGCTTGCTGGACCTGGAACACCAGAACGCGGTGAAGCTGGACCAGATTGAGATTCTGGTACTGGATGAAGCGGACCGTATGCTGGATATGGGCTTTATTCACGATATTCGCCGCGTATTAGCGAAACTGCCGGCGAAGCGTCAGAACCTGCTATTTTCCGCGACGTTCTCTGATGAGATCAAAGCGCTGGCTGAAAAGCTGTTGCATAACCCGCTGGAAATTGAAGTGGCGCGTCGCAACACGGCGTCTGAGCAGGTGACGCAGCACGTCCATTTTGTCGATAAGAAACGCAAGCGCGAACTGTTGTCGCAGATGATCGGTCAGGGCAACTGGCAGCAGGTGCTGGTCTTTACCCGCACCAAACACGGCGCCAATCACCTGGCGGAACAGCTCAACAAAGATGGTATCCGCAGCGCAGCGATCCACGGTAACAAGAGCCAGGGGGCACGTACTCGTGCGCTGGCGGATTTTAAATCAGGCGATATCCGCGTGCTGGTGGCGACTGACATTGCGGCGCGCGGTCTGGATATCGAAGAACTGCCGCACGTGGTGAACTACGAGCTGCCGAACGTTCCGGAAGATTATGTGCACCGCATCGGTCGTACCGGGCGTGCTGCGGCGACGGGTGAAGCGCTGTCGCTGGTTTGTGTTGATGAACATAAACTGCTGCGTGACATTGAAAAGCTGCTGAAAAAAGAGATCCCGCGTATTACCACGCCAGGCTATGAGCCGGATCCATCGATTAAAGCTGAGCCGATCCAGAATGGTCGCCAGCAGCGTGGCGGCGGCGGCGGCGGCGGCGGTGGTCGAGGCCGTGGTCAGGGACAAGGCGCGGGTCGCGCTCAGCAGCCGCGTCGTCAGGACGGCGGCGTGCTAAAAGTCGGCGCTAAACCTTCACGCCGCACAGGCGATGCGAAACCGGCAGGCGAAAAGCCCCGTCCGCCGCGTCGTCCACGCAGAATTACGCCAGTACAATAAGGGGGCAGGGGAACCTGATACTCTGAGAAATGTTACGTTCACTTTGTATTCAGTGATTCTCTGAAATCGCAGTACACGTGAACGTGCAAGGGAGGCTCACCGCCGCCTCCCTTGCAACCCTGGCTCCCGGCAAGGAAAATCGCCACTTCGTGGTCCATTCGCCTTATGTCGTCTGCCTGTCGGGTCGGGGCCGAGCCTGCATCCCTGCAGGCCGTCCCCTCCGCCCGCTTCCCTGCGGGCGGACCCGGTCAGCCGTCAACGGCTCATCGATTTTCACGCCGGACCAATGCCATCGCTTCGATTCTCTGCCTTTCAGGTAAATTTATTTCGCTTTAAAAAAAGCAAACCGCTGAGATGGTCAGGTGTGGATAGGTCCGGCTGAAAATTGCCGACGTGTTTCCGTAAGGCCGGGAGAACCCGCAGGGATGCGGGTTCAGGGCGCGCGAAGCAGGGATGCTGAGTCGCGCCCGGCCCGGTAGCCTGAAGGAATAAGCGGAGGGTATCGCGAAGCGACAATTTTCCTGCCGGGAGCCAGGATTGTTAAGGAGGCGGCGACGAGCCTCCTTAACCCGTTCACTGGTGCTGGTGCACCAGATTAGCTGCGAACATGAGGTGAACGGTATTCGTCCCAGAGTGGACATATGCTGCTCAAAGCGAATACAACCCTCCCCCTTCACTCCCCCGAATTCTGCGATTTCAACACAATAGAACAGGTATATCTTCCCGCCGGGTGAATCGAAATCGTGGTCTCGAACACTTTTCCGTCGCGATCGCGGTAGCGCCGCACAATGCGCATTCCCGGAGAATCGGGCTCGACATTCAGTATCTTCGCGATTTTCTTCGGTACGCCAACGGCGGTGATCGTCTGATGGACTTCGTGACTTTTAATTCCGTAGTGCGTTTCGATCAGATCGCTAATCAGCGAGTGCGGATCGTCGCGGATAAACGCGCGCAGCCTGGAATAATCGGTGCTGGCGTAGCTGTCCGTCCAGCAAATAGGCGCATCCGGGTTTTGCGCATCCTCGCGAATACTGGCGATATGCAGCCAGCGTGAGCCGGGCGGGCAATCTATCAACTGGGAAAGCTCAATATCCGCCACAATTTCATCGATCTTTTTAATCACCCGCAGGTTGTTTTTCGCCAACAGCAGCAGATCTTCCAGATGCGACAGCGGATGGTTAACCCCGCTCGCCTGCGGTTCGCATACGCGCGTGCCTGCGCCTTTACGTCGCGAAATCAACCCCTGTTCCGTTAATTCCCGCAGCGCTTCGCGCATGGTGTGACGACTCACTTGCCAGGTTTCGCACAGTTCCATTTCTGTCGGAAACAGTGAGCCGGGTGGGTAAGTTCCCGTCGAGATTTGATGGGCCAGTTCACGGGCTATCCGTTTGTACAGAGATTCTTTCATCGCAATTTCGTCAAATAATTAATGATCACAGTCACAAAAATGGGTACGGGCTATTCCATACATTCGTCATGATTATTATAAATGTCCGTACATTCTAAATGTACGGACATTTATATATGTTCGGACATTTTTGTTGTCCCGGTTGTGTTGTAAACCGGGTTAGACACGCATCTTATCATTATCAGATTGAACCGGGGGATTTATGGCTTCGAATGTAATGGATTCTGTTTTATTTAGAGATTCTTTTGGTACACCAGCAATGCGCGCGGTGTTTGATGACTACGAACTCATTCGCAAATATGTCGAAGTGGAGGTGGCGCTTGCCAAAGCGCAGGCGCGTTGCGGAGTGATCCCGGAAGCGGCAGCTAAAGAGATCGCCGAGAAGTGCAATGCCGATACGCTGGATTTCGATTTGCTGCGCCATGAGACGGAAATCGTCGGTTATCCGATCCTACCGCTTGTGCACCAGATTTCAAAGCAGGCCGGAGAGTCTGGCGGCTATGTGCACTGGGGGGCGACGACGCAGGACATTATGGACACGGCGGTGGTACTGCAAATCCGTGACGCCTTTGAACTGATCGAGGCGGATATGAACCGGTTGCGCGCAACGCTGGCAGATCTGGCGCTGCGCTATCGGGATACACCGATGGCCGGTCGCACCCATTTGCAGCAGGCGCTGCCGGTGACCTTCGGTTATAAAGCCGCCATCTGGCTGGACATGTTTGAACGCCACGCCGAACGACTGCAACAGGCGCGTCCACGTGTGCTGGTCGGTGAATTTGCCGGGGCTGCGGGAACGCTGGCGTCGCTGGGCGACAAAGGATTGCCGGTACAAAAAGCACTGATGGAAGAGTTAGGTCTTAACGTCCCAACCTCTACCTGGCACGTGGCGCGCGACGGCTTTGCCGAAGCGGTAAATTTGCTGGCGGTCATCACCGGTTCGCTAGGAAAGATTGCTTATGACGTGATGCTGATGGCGTCGAACGAGTTTGGCGAACTGTATGAACCGTTCGTAAAAGGACGTGGCGCCAGCAGCACGATGCCGCAAAAACGTAACCCTATTTCCAGTGAGCTGATGCTGGCCTGCGCGAAAGGCGTTCGCCAACAGGCCGGATTGATGCTGGATGCGATGGTTCAGGATCTGGAACGCGCCACCGGACCGTGGCACGCGGAATGGATTGCGATCCCGGAAAGTTTCGTCCTGAGCGCAGGGGCGCTGCATCAGGCCAACTTTATGCTGGCAGGACTGGAGGTTGATGAAGCCGCGATGACGCGCAATCTGGGAATGACCAATGGACTGATTGTGGCCGAAGCCGTGATGATGGGGCTGGCGCCGTACATCGGTCGTCAGGATGCTCACGATGTGGTGTATGACGCCTGTCGCATCGTCAATGAGAAGGGCGGTCATCTGGCCGATGTACTGAACGCCATGCCGACCGTCGCGCAACGGCTGGATCCGCAACTGATTAACCAACTGACCGACCCGGCAAATTATCTGGGAATGGCACCTGAGATGGTCGATCAGGTGCTGGCCAAATATCAGTCACGGAAATGAACGTTCTCGTGCTAACGGAATAAGGATATGGTTATGTCTACAAATTCTGTCGCGGGAAAGAAACTTCTCTCATTTCTGATCCCGCTGGTGATCGGTGCCGTCATTTGGTTTATTCCCGTCCCTGAAGGGTTAACGCCGGCGGCCTGGCATATGTTTGCGATTTTTGCCGCCACCATCGCGGCAATCCTGACCCAACCGCTCCCTTCGGGGGCGGTCATGCTGATTGCGCTTTGCGTGGTTATCTTTAGCAAAACGTTGACCGAGGCAAAGGCGCTGTCGGGCTTTGCCTCTGGCACGGTATGGCTGATTTTCTGCGCCTACGTGCTTTCGCTGGGGTTTGTCACCTCCGGACTCGGGAAACGCATTGCCTATAAAATGCTGTCGCTGTTTGGTGGCAGTAGCCTGGGGATCGCCTATTCGCTTGGCGTTTCCGACCTGATCATGGCCCCGGCGATGCCTTCCGTAACGGCGCGTTCCGGCGGGATTATTTTCCCGATCGCCCGCTCAATCAATGACGTGCTCGGTTCGGCGCCCGGCGTGACCGGTAAGCGGATTGGCGATTTCTTGACGATGGTCTGCTTTCAGTTCACGCCGATCACCGGGGCGATATTTTTAACGGGGATGGCGGCGAATCCGTTGGTGGCAAGCCTGGCAAAATCCACGCTGGGTCTGGAGATCACCTGGGGCGGCTGGTTTATTTCCGCCGTCGTTCCGGCGATGGTCTGTTTCTGCCTGATGCCGCTGCTGGTCTACAAGCTGCTGGATCCGGAACTGAAACAGACTCCGGAAGCCAAAGCGATGGGCAAACAGTCGCTGAGCGAACTGGGCGGCATGAGCAGTAATGAGAAAAAAGTAGCCATAGGCTTTGTGCTGGCGCTGGCGGGCTGGGGAACCAGTCTGATAACCGGCCTCTCTGCGACATCGGTTGGGTTGGGGCTGGCCGCTTATCTGTTTGCGACCGGAGCGGTCAGTTGGAAAAGTCTCCTCAATGACCATGCGGCGTGGGATACGGTGATCTGGTTCAGCGTGATCATCAGCCTGGCGACGGGTCTGGCGGATCTGGGATTCATCAAGTGGATGACGGTGAAGCTGGGTGGCGGGATTCAGGGATTCGGTGCGATGGAAGCCTTCATCGTACTCGGTGTCTTGTATATCTACGTTCACTATCTGTTTGCTACCGCCACGGGGCACGTTGCCGCGCTGTACGCGCCATTTGCCGCCACGGCGATTGCTGCCGGCGCACCGCCGATGATGGTGGCTATCTGCTTCGGTATCTTCAGTAACCTGATGTGGGGGAACACCGAGTACGGCGGCGGACCCGGCCCTATCTACTTTGCGCAAGGCTATTTCGAGCGACCACGGTTTTACCGAATCAACCTGTGCGTGGTGACCTTCAACGTCATTATCATTTTCGCGGTGGGCATGCTGTGGTGGAAGCTGCTGGGTTACTATTAAGTCACAGCGTAGTTGCCTGATGGCGCTGCGCTTATCAGGCCTACGCGCACAGAATTGTATATAACCGTAGGCCGGATAAGGCGTAAGCCGCCACCCGGCACTTCATCTCCAGGTTGCGAAGCGCCTTCCAGAAGCGGCAAAAAAGATACGTTCCGGGCCTGAAATGTGCCACAATAGTGGCTGTTTATACAGTATTTCAGGTTTTCTCATGGCATTAACCGCTGCGCTTAAAGCGCAAATCGCCGCCTGGTATAAGGCGCTTCAGGAACAGATCCCCGACTTTATCCCCCGTGCGCCGCAGCGGCAGATGATTGCCGATGTCGCAAAAACGCTGACCGGAGAAGAGGGGCGTCATCTGGCGATTGAGGCTCCTACCGGGGTGGGGAAAACCCTGTCCTATCTCATTCCTGGTATTGCCATTGCGCGGGAAGAGCAAAAAACGCTGGTGGTCAGTACCGCCAACGTGGCGTTGCAGGATCAAATCTACAGTAAAGATCTGCCGCTACTGCGCAAAATCATTCCCGATCTTCGCTTTACCGCCGCGTTTGGTCGCGGCCGCTATGTGTGTCCGCGAAATCTGACGGCGCTGGCCAGTACCGAACCGACGCAGCAGGATCTGCTCGCCTTTCTTGACGATGAACTCACGCCGAACAATCAGGAAGAGCAGAAGCGCTGCGCAAAGCTGAAAGGCGACCTCGACAGCTACAAGTGGGACGGCCTGCGCGATCATACGGATATTGCCATTGACGACGATCTCTGGCGACGACTGAGTACCGATAAAGCCAGTTGCCTGAACCGCAACTGCCACTACTACCGCGAGTGCCCGTTTTTTGTAGCCCGTCGCGAGATTCAGGAAGCGGAAGTGGTGGTGGCAAACCATGCGCTGGTGATGGCGGCGATGGAAAGCGAAGCGGTGTTACCGGACCCGAAAAACCTGCTGCTGGTGCTCGATGAAGGCCATCACCTGCCGGATGTCGCCCGCGATGCGCTGGAAATGAGTGCTGAAATTACCGCCCCCTGGTATCGCCTGCAACTGGATCTGTTTTGCAAACTGGTGGCGACCTGCATGGAGCAGTTTCGCCCCAAAACCACGCCGCCGCTGGCGAATCCGGAGCGTCTGAACGCCCATTGCGAAGAGCTGTATGAACTTATCGCCTCACTTAATAACATTCTCAGTCTGTATATGCCAGCCGGGCAGGAAGCGGAACATCGCTTTGCGATGGGGGAACTGCCGGATGAAGTAATGGAGATTTGCCAGCGTCTGGCGAAGCTCACCGAAACGCTGCGCGGTCTGGCGGAGCTGTTTTTGAACGATCTCAGCGAGAAAACCGGCAGCCATGATGTTGTGCGTTTGCACCGGGCTATTTTGCAGATGAACCGTGCGCTGGGGATGTTTGAAGCGCAAAGCAAACTGTGGCGACTGGCATCGCTTGCCCAGTCGTCCGGAGCGCCAGTGTCGAAATGGACGACACGCGAGGTGCGTGACGGGCAACCCCACGTCTGGTTTCACTGCGTAGGGATCCGCGTGAGCGATCAACTGGAGCGGTTACTCTGGCGCAGCGTGCCGCATATTATCGTCACCTCCGCCACGCTGCGTTCACTTAATAGCTTTTCGCGTCTGCAGGAGATGAGCGGCCTGAAGGAAAAAGCCGGAGATCGCTTCGTCGCGCTCGATTCGCCGTTTAACCATGTCGAACAGGGAAAAATTATTATTCCGCAGATGCGCTATGAGCCGCTGATCGACAACGAAGAACAGCATATTGCGGAGATGGCTGCCTATTTCCGCGAACAGCTGGAAAGTAAAAAACATACCGGCATGCTGGTGCTGTTTGCCAGCGGACGGGCGATGCAGCGTTTTCTGGAATACGTCACCGATCTGCGCCTGTTGCTGTTGGTCCAGGGGGATCAGCCGCGCTACCGGCTGGTGGAACTGCATCGTAAGCGGGTGGAAAACGGCGAGCGTAGCGTACTGGTTGGGCTGCAATCTTTCGCCGAAGGTCTGGATCTGAAAGGCGATTTACTCAGTCAGGTGCATATTCACAAAATTGCTTTTCCCCCCATCGACAGTCCGGTGGTGATCACCGAAGGCGAATGGCTTAAAAGTCTCAATCGTTATCCGTTCGAAGTGCAGAGTTTGCCCGCCGCCTCGTTTAATCTTATCCAACAGGTGGGGCGCTTGATCCGTAGTCACGGCTGCTGGGGAGAAGTGGTGATTTATGACAAACGGCTACTCACCAAAAACTACGGTCAGCGGTTGCTGAATGCGCTGCCAGTGTTCCCGATTGAACAACCGGAAGTACCGGAAGTGAAAAAACGCCCGGTAAAACTCGCTACCGGGCGTAAAAAAAATCTTCGCGCTAAAGGGCGTGTTTCTACTGGTAAATAAAGGTTACCTGTACCACGCTGCTGAAGGTTCCCGCAGTAACCGGCATTGAGGTTGCGTAATAACGTGCTGCTAACGGAAAATCGACGGTATGGTCACTTTGATTTACCAGCACGCTGAAGCTGGATTGCGGGGACAGCGTAATACGATCCTGAGGGTCGGCGAGTTCCAGGGCCAGCCCACTGGCTGTACCTGAGTTGGCAAATTTGGTCGGGTGTGCGCTGTCCGCCTGGCCATGAAAGGTTGCAGTGGCGAGGGTAGTAGTGGGAGGACATTTCGACAGCGTAAGATCGAATTTTTTCCATACGCCGGTATCTCCCACATCCTGGAAATCACTCGATGCGGCCCGCCCCAGGTCAACAGTCAGATTCTGACTGGCGCTGTCTACTGAGCAGGTATTGGCGTAAATATTGCCTTTCATTTGGATCTGAATTTCGTCAGCGTGGGCCAGCGGAATCAGGCTGGTCAGCAACAAGAGCAGGTATTTTTTCATTTGTACCCCAGCGTGATGGTCGCAATGCTATTGGCAGTGCCGGGAGTGACGTTGGCGGCAGTTTGTTCGTAGGCTATGGAAAAGGGGATCGACAGGGGAATATTGGCTTGCGCTACTGTTCTTGTATTTATATAGGTATCAAAGTTAGCGATTGCGCCGTCAAACAGCATACGTACGCCAACACCCGTGGCTACACCGCTCTCCTGCGTTAATTTAATGACGCCCGGAAAGGCGGTCTCATAGCCATTTGCGCTGGAGATCATGACCTCTGGCTGCACAGTGTCGTTACAGTTGATGGTCACATTAAATCCTTTAGGTGAAGTCAGCGTTCCTGTTCCGGTGAACTTGCTCACCGGAAAATCTCCCAGCGTTACAGTAAGGCTTTTTGGGGAAACGTTGCAGGTTACTTCTTTTAACGTGACATTGCCGGAGTAAGAAATGATATTCGGTGCGCCAATGGGATCATGATTAAGCACGCCAACGCCGAACTGGGTCTGGGCCTGTGCCAGCGTGCCGCTGGCCACCGTTTCGCTGGTTTTCACCAGTTCAATCGTGACATCAAAATCAAACGTTGACTTTCCGTCACTCGAAACGTATCCCAACGGTGTATGGGTCGAATCGCAAGCACTGCCATTCGCACCGGTTACGCGCTGACCCTTATCATTCATCAGCGTAATGCCGATGCCCGCAATACCGGTTGCGTAGACCCCGTTAATCCCTGGGACTTCTGTTCCGTAACCGTAATAGCAAGCCGCGACAGGAAGGCCATCATTTACCCGGGTGTCGCAACTGCCGGAAACATGGGCCGTTTGTTCAGAGCCCGGAATAGTGGCTCCTACCGGGAGCGTAGTGGAGACCGAAACTGATGCCATTGCGAAGAGTTTAGGCATATTCGGAGAGGTACAGGTGGCCTTCGCATGCGGCATAAACAGCGCCGCGATGGCCAGAACGAAAAAGAAAAAAAACGGTTTTGCTATTTGCATTATCGTAAGCCTGAACGGTAAATCAGTGGCACTGCGCGGCAGCGTTGATGATTGAGGTCGTATTTTTCTCTTCGGGCAGCGTGTATTGTGCGATGCAGTGTTCGCTGGCGTCCTGACCCCAGGAGACAGCAAGCTGACCGCGCGCGGGCAGGCCGGAGAGGTAAGTTTGGCCATCGTTGCCAACAATAAATTCGCTATCCTTATCTTCCGTGGTCACCGTTGCGCCGAAGGGTAGCGGCTGACCGTTTTTCGTTAATTGCATTAATACCCGGTTACCTACGCGGGTGTTGAAGGTGGCGCGTACTACTGCTCCCCGCGTTGGGGTGACGATCTGGGCCGCGTGCGTGACGTCTGCGTTATCCGGCAGAGTCTCGGTATCCAGCGAGAGGGTGTTATGGCGATAGGCATTCACAAACGGAACAACGGTATAGCCACGGAAATCTGTTTCAACTCCCGTCTGATTCGCGATGCGCGTCCCGTGGGTGCCTGGCGCTTTCACTAAGGCGATAGTTTCACTGAGCGGTTGGCTCAGGGTGATTCCGTTGGCGTGGGCGACTACGCCACCCTGAAGGCCGACGTTAACCGTTTGCTGATATTTATCCCGGCTCACCCCACCGCTCATTTCACCGTAGGTTGTTTTGTAATCGGCGCTAATGCTGGTGGAATTGCCGCTTTCTGTGGAGCTTAGTCCTTCCTGGATGTTCCAGTTCAGGTTTTCGTTTTGCAGCGCGGTCCCGTTAAGACCCATATTCTGTGTAGTACCGTCTTTGGTGTTGTTCAGGTTATAGGTTGCCCAGGTGTTATGCATCCAGTGGTCGAGCGGTACGGAGACGCTCAGTGAGATCTGATTGTCATTGCTCAGAGCGCTCCCGTCTTCAGCGTTGCTGCTGGTATTTTTGTTCATGCTGTAGCTCAGGCTGTAACTCACGCCATGCCAGCTGTTGTTGTAGCTGATGCCCAACGAAGCCATGTCGTCGCTGTGGTTCCAGTAGGTCTCTTTGACCAGACTCAACGTGACAGAACCCCAGTTCTCACCCAGCGTCTGGTCGATAGTGGCTTCAGTCCGGGCGCGGCGCTGCTGCGGTGCGGATCCGTCGCTGGAGCGCGTGTAAGATTCCATGGTGTCTTCAAGCGTGTAAAATCCTTTGCTGTTATAGCGGTATCCGGCCAGAGATATGTTGGTGCCAGTGCCGATAAAACCTTTGCTGTAGCGCATGCGCCATGACTGACCTTTACTGGACTGCTGCTTTTTCAGTAATGCCTTCGCTCGCGTCACGTCGATAGAGAAGGCACCCAGATCCCCCATATTTTTTCCGACGCCAATGGCCTGGGACTGATAGTGACTGCTCTGTTGTGTGCCGCCATAGGCGGTAATCCCGAGGGGAAGACCATAAATGGCGCTGCCCTGAGCAAACGGTGTTTTTTCGACATCGGTGTCATAAGCGCGATAACGACCTGCCGTTACGCTGTAGTGGAGATTTTTTTCGCGCTGTAGCACCGGGACAGAAGCGTACGGAACAACAAAATGATTTTCGCTGCCGTCGGTCTCTTTTACCGTCACGTGCAGATCGCCACTGCTGCCCGTGGGGTAGAGGTCGTTAATTTCAAAGGCGCCAGGTGCAACCGTGTTCTGGTAGATGACGTAACCATTCTGCCGCACCATGACCAGCGCATTGCTGTGCGCAGTACCGCGAATCATTGGCGCATAACCTCTTTCACTGTCCGGCAGCATTTCATTGTCCGATTTAAGCTGCACGCCAGTATAAGGCACGCTGTCGAATACGTCGGATGGGGAAGTATTTTGTCCAATCGTCAGATCGCTTTTCATCGACACGATATCGCGCTGGGCATAGGTATAAACGGATGAGAATTTCTGCTGTTCATCCTGCCCAGTTGTGCTGCGGTTCCATGTTGAGTAGTTGCGCAGACGCCATGCGCCGATATTCAGACCCGGACGTAGATTAATGTATTGGTTGCTGTTGTTTTTTTCGCCTGGCTGACGGGCATAACTCTGGCTGACGGTGGCACTGTAGTTCAGCAGTCCTGCTGTAATACCTTCATCAAATTCTTTTGGATCGATATAGCCGCGCGGAACCTGACCCAGGGCCGACTGTGGAATACTCATTAATAGCTGCTGATTACTGACGCGAAACGTTGCGGATGCCGACGGGATAGCGTGTAAGTTAGCGCACGGGCCTTTTGCCATTAACTGCGAAAATTTTTGGGTTTTGACGCCCAGGTTTTTTAACTCTTCCAGACTAAAGCAGGGTTGGAGTGAAGTATTTCCACTCTGGTCTTTTTCCAGGTTAAAGGTGACTTCACGGGTGTCGATTTTATTATTATTAATAAAAACGGAAACCTGATATTTCCCTGGTGCTTGTCCTGGACCTTTTTCATAAATAGCAAGATCGGTTTTTCCCTGCTGAGGATTATCAATATCCAGTAAGGCCGGGTTAAAATAATCATCTGCCCTTGTTTGCTGTGCAAAACACGCCACTGCCAGGCCAAATAAAATGACCAGCAGTGCGAAAATTCGACAGGATAAAGGCTTTTGATTCGTATACATGATGTATTCAGGCGCCGAAGCGCCGGATGATTAATGAATAGATGCCGACCAGGTTTTGCTGATACTGCCGTAATCCGTGATAACGGACCAGGCCACGGTGGTGCCGCTTGTGTTGGCGGGCAGGGCAAAATGCGTTTCAGTTTCAGGTACCGCCCAGGTGGCTTTTGTTATTTTGTGACCGTTCAGAGTGACGGTCTGGAAATTCATATAGAACGGGGTCGGATTTTTTACGACCAGATCGTTACCTTCGCGGTGCCATTCCAGCTTGTCGGCCATCTCTTCTGGTTTGCCTTTAACCGAAGACGGACGATAGATCAATTTAATACGTGTATTGATCGCGATTTGCAGGGTATTAACACCTGCAATATTTTTTGATGAGGGGATTGATTTGATATTTAACCAGTACATCGATTCACGATCTTCTGGTAAATTGCCAGCCGTACGCACAACGCGCAGAACATTATCTTCTTTGCCGTCAAGACGGAACAGTGGTGGAGTAATTAAAAAAGGGACATTGGTCCGGTTTTTACTGCCAGCATCCACCCATGACTGAACCAGATAATCCGTTGTATCTGGGTTTGAAATACCGATTGATGACTCTTTTTTATCGCCCTGGTAAACCAGACGGGTGCCATTGATAATCACACCGGCATGTGCCGTTACAGCAGTCAATAAAAGAGTACTGAGTAAAAGACCGTGACGCATTAATATTTCTCAAATAGTGAGGAGATATTAACTCTGCCAGTGAGTTAATATCTCTGGATTGATACTATTAGTTATAGATAACGGTAAACGTAGAAACAGAGTTCGCCGGCCCGGCAGTTACCGCTGCCTGGGTTTGAATATAACGAGCACCAAATTTCAGATTGTTGACCGTTGTGCCAGACACTAACGGATACTGCCTGGAAGGGGAATAGAGACTGACAGGTTGCTCCGAAGAGTCAACCAGTTGAATCGCTACCCCGGTTGCAGCATCAGCCGCTGGTGTTAACGCCAGCGTCGCATTATTGTCAGTATCAGGTGTTCCACCGAAATTAATCGCCGCAGAGGTAACCGTCTCAGGACAATCCTTTAGCTGAATATCAAATTTTGTTGATGTACTGGTAGAACCAGCACCGGTAAAGACCGTTTTAGCGATTTTACCCAATTGCACATTCAGCGGGCTACCTAACCCGTTGACAACCTGACAGGCGGAATCTGTAATTTCGCCAGTGAAGTTAATTTGTCCTTCGCCGTTAGTGGTCGCAAATGCGGAGGCTGAGCATCCCGTCATTGCAGCAATAAATAAACCTAAAGCAACCTTGTTCATGTTAAATCCTGGTATTCTCCGTTGAAAACTTTGCCTGGAAGTTTTCAGATTGACACATAATTATTTCCGGAGGGCATTAAACCAGAATACGCTGAGATTATGATTTTATACATGAATTACAAGTGTTTTGAATAACGCTTGCATTTTAATAATTACAGTAAAAACAGATAAGTAAAGACTGAAATAAAAAACTAACGACAGGGTCTGCTTAGGCGCTATATTGTAAAAAAGTCGCAATGGGAGACGTTATGGACTACCGCAAAATAATTAAAGAGATTGGCCGGGGCAAAAACCACGCCCGCGATCTGGACCTGGATACCGCCCGCGGTCTGTATACCCAGATGCTCAACGGCGACGTGCCGGAACTGGAGATGGGCGGCGTGCTGATTGCGTTGCGCATCAAAGGGGAAGGGGAAGCCGAAATGCTGGGCTTTTATGAGGCGATGCAAAACCATTCCATTAAGCTTACCCCGCCGGTTGCGAAGCCGATGCCGATTGTTATCCCCAGCTATAACGGCGCGCGCAAACAGGCGAACCTGACGCCGCTGCTGGCGATTTTATTACACAAGCTGGGGTTTCCGGTGATCGTGCATGGGGTGAGCGAAGATCCGACCCGCGTGCTGACGGAGACCATTTTCGAGCTGATGGGGATTGCCCCGACGCGTCATGCCGGACAGGCACAGGCGAAACTGGATGGACATCAGCCAGTCTTTATTCCGGTGAGCACGCTCTGCCCACCGCTGGAAAAACAGCTGGCAATGCGCTGGCGACTGGGTGTGCGCAACAGCGCGCATACGCTGGCGAAGCTGGCGACGCCGTTTGCCGAAGACGCCGCGCTGCGTCTTGCCAGCGTGTCGCATCCGGAATATGTGCCGCGTGTGGCGAAATTCTTCAGTGATATTGGTGGGCGTGGGCTGTTGATGCACGGAACCGAAGGTGAGGTGTACGCCAATCCGCAACGCTGCCCGCAGATTAGCCTGATTGATAGCACCGGCACCCGGGTGTTACAGAGCCGACAAAGTGAAATGCCCGACGAACCTGTACCGCTGCCTGCGGCAAAGGATCCTGAGACGACCGCGCGCTGGATTGAACGCTGCCTGGCGGGAAGCGAGCCGGTACCGGTATCGTTGAAAATCCAGATGGCCTGTTGTCTGGTGGCAACGGGTGAGGTGGCGACACTCGAGGAAGGACTGACGCGAGTAAACGACAGTTTTTAGCGCCACAGATAAAAAAAAGCCCGTCCAGTGGCGGACGGGCAAACAAGGGTAATTCAGGTTCAATGAGGGTTGGAGCAGGGTGTCTGTTGGCAGCAGACGGGGTAAACCTTATTTGTAGATAACAGCAGTACCGCTCATTTTGTTGTTGTTGTTGGCAGAGGTGATGCTGTAACCGCTTGCGCCGGCAGCAGCGGCTTTCTCAGCCAGTTTTGCTTCCAGGCCGTCCAGCGTGGTTGCGCCTTCTGCAGAAACCACACCGATTTTATTCATGCTTTGCGCCTGAGCAGCCGTAACAGGTTCGGCAGCGAAAACGCCAAAAGACAGGGTAGACAGGGCAACAGCGGCAACAGCATATTTGATAGTTTTCATTGTTAATCTCTCGCAGGTTATTTATTAAGGAAGACGATGTTCCGTCGATGTGATAAGTATCACGCTTTTTTTCGAGAGATAAAATCGAAGAGAATTGACAGCATTCATCAAAAAAATTGAATGACAAATAACTTATTGATTATTAATTAATTCGCGAGATGAATTTACGGTTCTTCGCAGTTCACTTTACAGTTGAGAGGAGAACGGCACATTTTGCTACGCAGAGAGCAATTTAACGTGAGCGTAAGCGAAACGGCATGTTCTTTATATCTGTGTAAGCATAGGTCAACGTAGCTGGCTATCTTTTGATCCTCTGCGATTATATCCCGTGTAGGAGTAATTCTGTGAATCTTTTTCCTGTTTGCAGTTAAGGCACAATCTTACACCCGGCACTGCCTGTCGACGGGCTTCGGGGATCGGATCGCCACATTCTTCACATTCATACAGGCTATCACCGCGCGGAATTTCACCTCTTGCACGGGCCACAGCATCTTCAATTGTATTGTTGATCTGTTCGTTCACAGCGTCATCATTTGCCCAACCAGAGGCCATAACACGATTCTCCTCACGCTTTATAACCAGGGTTATTATAGTCAAGGTGGGGTCAAAAATTGCTCAGTCAAGGGGGCAATGCCCGATAAGCGGCGTCGCTATCGGGCAGGTGGTGGGGGAAGGTTACTTGTAAATAGTGGCTGTACCATACATCTGGTTCTTACCGCCTGCGGAATTAACCACAAAGCCTTTAGCGCCTTGCTCTTGCGCTTTTTCCGCCAGTTTATCCTCCAGGTCACTCAGGTTGGTGGCGCCAGTGGCAGAGACAGTTCCTGACGCACGTAGCTGGCCGGTATCGGGACTGCTGAGAGGTTGTGCTGCAGACGCCGCGAATGCCACACCAGCAAGCGTGGTGGCGACGAGTAATGCGAGGCATTTTTTCATGATGCTCTCCTCAGTGAAACAACGTGTAGTGCCAGATAAGTTTAGGTCGTCAGTGCGGCAGAAATGGCGTAAAAAATTGATGATGTTCTGCTTAAAATTTGAACAATAAATATTGACGTATGTTGACAAATCAATGATATACATATCATTGATATTTGGGCAATTTGCGCCGTTTCGCCTCATTTCGCGCGCAGATACGTTACAGTGAAGCGGCTGTTTCTCATCAACCCGGTTTACCGCGTTGCGTTATGCGGGTATCTTACGCCGCTGTTAAAAGGAGAATGCTATGTCCCCCCAGAAACCGGGTTTACACCCGCGCAACCGTCATCACAGTCGCTACGATCTTGCCACGCTCTGCAAAGGCACGCCTGAGCTGGCGCAGTATCTCGTCCTGACCCCTGCGGGCGAGCAAAGCGTTGATTTTGCCAATCCGCTGGCGGTAAAGGCGTTAAATAAGGCGCTGCTGGCGCATTTCTATGGGGTGGCAAACTGGGATATTCCTGAAGGATTCCTGTGTCCGCCCGTACCGGGACGTGCAGATTACCTCCATCATCTGGCCGATCTGCTTGCCGGGACAACGGGAAGTGTGCCGACTCAGGCTACAATCCTTGATGTTGGCGTGGGCGCGAACTGTATTTATCCGCTGATCGGCGTGCATGAGTATGGCTGGCGTTTCACGGGTAGTGAGACACATGAGCAGGCGTTAGCCAGCGCGCAGGCCATTATCAGCGCCAATCCGGGGTTGACGAGAGCCATTCGCCTGCGTCGGCAGAAAACCCCAGCGGCTATCTTTAACGGCATTATTCATAAAAATGAGCAATATGACGCGACGCTGTGTAACCCGCCGTTCCACGATTCCGCCGCCTCTGCTCGTGCAGGAAGCGAGCGCAAACGCCGCAACCTCGGGCAAAGTAAAGATGATGCGCTGAACTTCGGCGGTCAGCAGCAGGAGCTGTGGTGCGAAGGAGGGGAAGTCGCGTTCATCAAAACGATGATTGCCGAAAGCCAGGCCTTTGGCCGTCAGGTGATGTGGTTTACCACGCTGGTATCTCGTGGTGAAAACCTGCCGCCGCTCTATCGCGCGCTGACTGACGTGGGGGCGGTTAAGGTGGTGAAAAAAGAGATGGCCCAGGGGCAAAAGCAGAGCCGCTTTATCGCCTGGACCTTTATGGACGACGACCAGCGCCGCCGTTTTAGCACGCGTAAACGCTAGAGCGTCGGCTCGCCGGGTGGCAGCGACGCCGGTGCGGTTGGCGCTGTCGGTGTCGTTGGCGCGGCGGGCAGTACCTGATAGATCTGCACCGGGGCACGAACGCCCGCCAGGTCGAAATGTTTTTTCACCTGGCTGTCCAGCGCGAAGCGAACCGTCCACTGCTTCAGCGGCAGCGTGGTAAACGATACCCGCAGCGTAAATGCCGTGTTGGTCAATCCGACAATCCCGGCAAACGACGGCTCACCAATAATCAGCCCACGAACGTCCTCGGTCTCCATTACCGCTGCGACCGCCTCTTTCAGCGCCTGATTGGCCTTATCGGCATCTTCATGACGATCCACATCGTAGTTGGCAACCACCGATCCAATGCCGCGGACAAAGTTGGCGAAGGTGGTGATCGATGACCACGGAATAATATGGTACGCCCCGGTGTCCTGGCGTACGCCAACGGAGCGAATCGACATGCGTTCTACTGTACCGGTTAACGGCCCGATGGTGACCAGATCGCCGGTGTTCATGCCATTCTCGAACTGAATAAAGACTCCGGTAATAATATCTTTTACCAACGTTTGTGCGCCAAAGGAAATTGCCAGCCCCAGCGCGCCGGCCCCGGCCAGCAGTGGAGCGATGTTAACGCCAATTTCCGAAAGCACGATCATGATGGTGATCGTGCTGATGATCACCGCCAGCGCGTTACGAAACAGCGTTAACAGCGTGCGGGTACGCGCGCTGGGCAGAGGACGACCATGAATATCGGACGCCAGTCGGTTTTCGATCAGGCTGGCAAGCAGCGTCCAGCCTACCGCGGAGAAGAACAGGATCAGCACGATGCGGATCAGAATATCGACCGTTTTCTCCCCGGCGCCGTTGTGCAGCCAGTTCCAGAAATCAAACAGTCCCCAGGCGTTCAGCAGCAGCATGATGGCGACGCATACCGTCAGGATCCGCGCCACATTCAATGCCGTAGAAAGCCAGCCGTTAAGCCGCTTTTGCAGTTCGGGATAATTGCGCTGGGTATGCGGGGAGAGGGTAATGGTTTTGGCGATCCAGCGGGTAAACATTCCGGAAACGAAAGCCGCAATGCCGATGATCGCCAGGCTGCGCACCGTCGCCCCCATCATAAACTTCAGGCTGTTGCCTGGGTCAAACAGGGAGAAGAAAAACAGGACGATAAAATAGGCGCTCGCCAGCCAGTGCCAGACCAGCGCAAAGGCACGGATAAACAGACTGAAGAAGGCCAGCGATCGTTCCGCCAGATTCAGCAGGTGTTGGGTAATCTCTTTCTTGTTACGGAAGATCAGATACAGCGCCCACAGCGTGATACACAGCATGATGACCACGTTGGCCATCGCGCCGACCTGTACGTTCACCTGATTGGAAATAATGGGCACAGCGACGATCAAACCATAACCAATCAGACTGCTCAGCGAACTCAACCGCCGGTTCCAGTAACGGGCGCTGGCATCCTGAATGGTAAAGGGCCGCAGTTCCGCCACGTTTGGACAGAAGATCAGCCGCAGAATGGCTTTGAAAAATTCGATCAGTGCAAAGGCGTTCAGAAACAGCCCTTGCTGAAACGCAATAGTGCGACTGCCAGCGTTCAACCTGTCGCTCAACAACTGACCGACAAACAGGGTCAGTGTCAGCAGAAGCAGGTCGATAATAAAGGCCCCAACGATCATTGCCGGTAGCTGAAGCCAGTTGCTGCGCTCGCGGTTCTTTTTCCGCGCCCAGGTACCCATTTTACGATACAACGGCAACATACACAGACGAATCAACCAGTAGAAGCCGAACACCGCAGCGGCCAGCATCAGAAAGTGGCTGAGGGCATTATTGAAGGTCTGGCTGTTAAAGGGTTTGTGCGGCGCATCGGTGATGTTGCGGTAGAGCTGGGCAAAGCGACCAGACAGCGCTTCGCCGTAATGGCGGCTGAGATCGGTGACGTTTTCCAGCACCGTTTTTTCTTCAGCGACCACCGGCGGGGTGATTTTCGGTACCGGGTTTGGCGGCGGCGTGGCGGCGACGGTACGCAACTGCTCAATCAACTCCTTGCGCGATGTTTCATTTTCCAGTACGTCGGCCAGTGCCCCGTAGGCCGCTTTCTTTTGCTCGACATCAGGTTCGGGCGCAGGCGTTGTTTGTACGTTAGCATCAGCACCGGTTGTGACGCCGGGAATGGTCACCGCCTGGGCTGGTGCGCCCAGCAGACAAAAGAGGATGAACAGGATCCACCGCATGACTCCTCCAGTGAGAAAACAGAACAAAGAGATAAGTATAGTGGCTGGAGGCGCGGCGATTCGAAATGGGAAGAGTCGTAGAGAAACCTCCCCTCCTGGCGGAAGGGAGGCAGGCCGTCAGGAAACGTGCTGCAAGAACTCCTGCAGACGCTGGCTTGGCGGGTTTTCAATCAGGGTTTGCGGATTACCGTCCTCGGCAATACGGCCCTTGTCGATGAAGATCAGACGTGAAGCGACTTTCTCGGCAAAGCCGATTTCGTGCGTGACGATGACCATTGTCATCCCTTCTTCCGCCAGATCCTGCATCACTTTCAGTACTTCGTGGCGCAGTTCCGGATCGAGCGCAGAGGTTGGTTCATCAAACAGCATCATCTTCGGCCTCACCGCCAGGGCGCGGGCAATCGCCACACGCTGCTGCTGACCGCCAGAAAGCTCAGACGGGTAGTGGTGAGCGCGCTCGGCCAGACCCACTTTTGCCAGCAACTCTTTCGCCTGTTTCTCGGCCGCGTCTTTCTTCGTCCCACGCACGCGCTGCGGGCCAAACATGACGTTTTCCAGCGCGGTGAGGTGAGGGAAAAGATAGAACTGCTGGAACACCATCCCGGCTTCCTGACGGATCAGTCGCTCGTCGACCTTCGGGTCATTGACCTTCAGCCCATCGACGATCAGATCGCCGGAGGTAATCTCTTCGAGTTTATTAATGCAGCGCAACAGCGTGGATTTACCGGAGCCTGATGGCCCGATAATCACCACCACTTCACCCTGTTTAATGTTCAGATCAATGTTATGCAGCACCTGGGTTGGACCAAAATGCTTTGAGACGTTTTTAAATTCAATCACAGGATTTTCATCCTTCTTTCCAGACTACGAAGCACGATGTTCAGGACCTGCGTGATGATGAGGTAGATAACCCCCACTGCGGTCCAGATTTCCAGGGCGCGGAAGTTACCGGCAATAATCTCCTGACCGCTACGGGTCAGTTCCGCCGCGCCAATCACGATAAACAGCGACGTATCTTTGATACTGATGATTAACTGGTTACCGAGTGAAGGCAGCATACGGCGCAGCGCGAGCGGCATGATCACATGAAGGATGGTTTCGCGACGGGAAAGACCCAGCGCCAGACCAGCTTCGCTGAACCCTTTATGGATCGACAGGACCGAGCCACGCGTGATTTCCGCGATATAGGCACCGGAGTTAATCATGATCGTGATAACGGCGGCGCTAAACGTATCGATGCGCAAGTCCGGGAAGGCCATCGGCAGGGCAAAATAGATGTACATCACCTGGACGACAATCGGCGTGCCGCGGATGACTTCGATGAAGACGAGAGAGACGTGATTGGCGATCCAGCCGCCATAGGTACGGGCTAAACCCGCCAGCAAGCCAATGATGATCCCGCCCGCCAGACCGAGGATGGAGATCCACAGGGTCATTTTGGCACCCTGAAGCAGGATCGGAATGGCGGGCCAGATGGCACTCCAGTCAAACTGCATATGTTGTTCCTGTTACCGTGGTGAAAAAAATCAAATGCCCGGTACGCTTAGCGCCCCCGGGCAACATCTGAAGGCAAAAAAAAGATATTATTTAGGTTCAGTACCGAACCATTTTTTGTAGATTTCGTTATAGGTACCGTTGTCACGCAGCGTTTTCAGCGCGCCGTTCACTTTCTCACGCAGGTCGTCGCTGCCTTTCGGGAAGGCGATACCATACTGTTGTGCTTCCAGGGATTCACCGACTGCTTTGAACTGGCCGTTACCCGCAGTTTTGATGAAGTACAGGATGTTCGGCGTATCGTGCAGAACCGCATCTGCGCGGTTGGTGCCCAGCTCCATGTAGGCGTTATCGATGTTCGGGAACTGGCGCAGATCTTTCGTTTTGATGTTGGCTTTGGCGTAATCAACGGAGCCAGTACCGCTCTTCACCGCAACCACTTTACCGTCCAGATCTTTAACGCTTTTTACGTCGTTGTTGTTGGTTTTCACCATCACTAACAGGCCGCTTTTGTAGTAACCGTCAGAGAAATCGATCGCTTTTTTGCGCTCGTCAGTAATAGTGATACCCGCCAGCGCCAGGTCAACGTTTTTGGTTTGCAGCGCCGGGATGATGCCGCTGAAATCCATCGGTTTCAGTTCATAATCCAGCTTCAGTTCTTTTGCTACGGCGGCCCACAGGTCCACATCAAAGCCAACGTATTTGTCGCCCTGTTTGAATTCAAACGGGACGAACGCGGTGTCGGTAGCGACTACCAGTTTCTTATCCGCGGCATGAGAGGACACCGCAAAAGCCAGGGCAAGTGCTGCCAGTGAAACTTTTAATACAGACTTCATAGCATTTCCTTTTTTATCCACGGGGCAATCCCCTGCGAGAACGAAACGATAAGTGTAATGAAAGAATCGTGCCAGTTTTGCAACCCCTTGTTTTAACAAGAGGGGACTGTACTCATTTGCACAGTTAGCGGCGCAAAACTCGCATTTTGCACCATGTTGGGGCACTGATTTAGTGCAACCCGAAGGGTGCGCGAACGGTCTGCCTATTTAGCGCAAAGATCGTTGATAAAACAATCTTTCGTTAACGATTGTGTGAGATGATTATTACAAATATTTTACTTTGCAGCGGGTGAGTAGTGATGTGGTGCACCATAAAAGTGCAAAACCCCCGCCGCGGCGAGGGTTTAGAGGGAATACTTATGATGTGATTATTCGATGTTGGATTCGATGAACCACAGGAATTTGTCGAGATCGCGGGAAGCGGCGGTAAAGATATCGGCGGTATCTTCGTCTTTTGCTTCGCTGATGGCTTTACGCACATCGTTAGCGACGACAGCATAACGGTCTGCCAGTTCTTTCAGGTGATCCTGAACGGTATGGATGTCCAGCGGATAGCTTTTCAACGGCGTTTTACTATTAATGACCTGCGTGGTCCCCAGCGCCACTCCGCCCAGCTGTACGGCACGCTCTGCCATGGTGTCGAGATGGTCGGTCAATGCCGTACGGAAGCCATCCAGCATCTCATGGACGGCAATAAAGTTTGCGCCGCGCATGTTCCAGTGGGCCTGCTTCGTGATCAGTGACAGGTCGATAAACTGGATCACCTGACGATTCAGCAACTCAACCGTTGCTTTCTTATCGCTGTCGGAGACATCGTTGCGGGTATAAAGCAGATTTGACGCTTTTGTTTTTACCAATTTAGCGGTACTCATAATTTCATATCCTCTTGATGTTATGTCCCAGTAATTTACGAGATTCAGTATAGCACCGGTTATCATTCCTGCTTTTCTGGCTCTGCCTATCGCTTTAATAGCATTTAACAACATCGGTATTTAATTGCATTATTATTCATGTAGTTGCGCAGGGGTAAGATCGACGATGACAATATTCTGATGCCGACATGAGAAGGCGAATAAATAGTCGGTGCGGGGCAGGTGGACGGTGGGGAAATATCAGGAAAATACAGGGAAAACAGCGGGAAGATATTCTGCATGGTTATGCAACCATGCAGAAATGTAAAATTAATTTACATCAACCTCTTTTATTTTGCTCTCCCGCCGAATGGTCAGCGTCGAGCCCATCGAGGCGGCAATGATCGCGCCAAGCGCCAGCAACTGAACAGGCGTGAGCGTTTCGCCCAGAAACAGGATACCCGCCATGGCGGCCAGTGCGGGTTCCATACTCATCAGCGTACCAAAGGTGCGTGTAGGCAGGCGGGTTAAGGCAATCATCTCCAGCGAGTAGGGGAGCGCTGTCGACAGCACCGCAACCGCCAGACCCAGCGGAATCACCGACCAGTGCCAGAGCGTTTCCCCGGCCTGCGCTGCCCCGAGTGGGACGAAAACCAGAGCGGCAATCAACGAACCTACCGCGACGGTGGCCGGGCCGTGCTCAGCGCCGGCGCGCTGTCCGCTGAGAATATAGATAGCCCAGCAGGCACCTGCGCCCAGCGCCATGGTGGCACCGAACAGGTCAACATGCGAAACGTCCTGACCCAGCGGCAGCAGGAACCAGAGCCCCAGAACCGCCAGCACCACCCAGATAAAATCAACGGGGCGTCGCGAAGAGAACAGGGCGACCGCCAGCGGTCCGGTAAACTCCAGCGCAACTGCGATCCCCAACGGGACCGTCTGAATCGACAGATAGAAGAGGTAGTTCATTCCCCCCAGCGACAGGCCGTAAAAAAGCAGCGGCAGACGCTGCTCTTTGGCAAACCGCAGACGCCATGGCTTGAAGAAGACAATAAGGATCAGCGTGCCTAACGCCAAACGGAGGGCGGTCACGCCGGGCGCGCCAACCAGCGGAAACAATGATTTTGCCAGCGATGCGCCGCTCTGGATCGAGGCCATGGCAATGAGCAGTACTAAAATAGGCAACCAAACTGGCATTTTACGTGACGACCCTGGCATCCGTTCTCCCGACATAACTGTAGATACACGCCATCCAGCAACTTGCCTGATTTGTGTATAGAAAAGTAAAAGAGGCAGTGTAATGGAAATAACCTTCTGCGGTTGAGTCTTCGTTGAAAAAAAATTCCTGGAAAGCCGTAAAATGGCGACAAGTTGATGAATTAATACGCTGGCAGATTAGGAATAATCTGGATGAATGTCCTGTATTATGCGCGTAATAATGGGGCGAAAATCTGGAAAAATGATGTTAATTGAAAGAGATAGCGGCTCATGGAAATGTTCTGTTACATGAAATGGTTCGTTAGACATCGTTAATCGCAAAGAGTTTCTCATCAATTTTTGATATATTTAAAACTTAGGATTTATTTGAAGCACATTTGAGGTGGTTATGAAAAAAATTGCATGTCTTTCAGCACTGGCCGCTGTTCTGGCTATCTCCGCAGGTTCCGCCGTCGCTGCAACGTCTACCGTTACCGGTGGTTATGCTCAGAGCGACGCTCAGGGCGTAGCGAACAAAATGAACGGTTTCAACCTGAAGTATCGCTATGAGCAGGACAACAACCCGCTGGGCGTAATCGGTTCCTTCACTTACACCGAAAAAGATCGCACTAACGGTGCAGGCGATTACAACAAGTCTCAGTACTACGGCATCACTGCTGGTCCGGCTTACCGCCTGAATGACTGGGCAAGCATCTACGGTGTTGTGGGTGTGGGCTACGGTAAATTCCAGGATACCAACTACCCGACGCATAAAGATGATACCAGCGATTATGGTTTCTCTTATGGCGCAGGTGTGCAGTTCAACCCGATCGAAAACGTTGCTCTGGACTTCTCTTACGAGCAAAGCCGTATTCGTAGCGTTGACGTTGGCACCTGGATTGCAGGCGTCGGTTACCGCTTCTAATCACGTCGGTGATATGAAAAATCCGCCTCAAGGGGCGGATTTTTTTTGGCTGTGCTTCACGAGGCTTAGCGCGATTTGGTGCTAAAAATGTCGGTTCCCAGGTGGTTGTAATCCACTTTCTGCAATTTGAAGTTGGTGATATACACCGGCCCGGCCTTTTGTTCAGAGATAAACCGGTACTTCATCTTAATCTCTTTCGCGCTGATCCCTGTCCACTGCGAGAAAAAGCCAAGGAAGTCGTTGGCGGAACGCCGCGCTTTGATAACTTTATGCGCTTTGTCATCGCTGGAGAGCACCATAAACGGGACCTGGAAGTTTTGCTGGAACTGGTCGTCATGCGCCAGATACTGCACTTCCTTCCCGCGCTCTTTAAAGGCGAGGCCGTGATCGGAGAAATACGCCAGCGAGAAACTGCCACCGCTGTTGCGGAGCTGGTCGTACAGTTTTCGCAGCAGGTCGTCGGTCTGGGTCATGGTATAGAGATAGCAGGAGGTCTCTTTCGACTGGACGAAGGTGTCGTACTTGCCTTTTGTCCGATCGCAGGCCTGTGGATGAGACCCCATCAGATGCAGGACAATCAGCTGCGGCTGGGTGCGTTCCGTTTCCAGCACCTGCGCGGTCATTTTTAACAACGCCTCGTCCTGGGTGTTTTTATCCGCTTCGAAGTCACCGCTTTTCAGAAAATGCACTTCATCAGCCCGCTTGGCGATACTGGCGATGGCGGTATCGTATTCGCCGATTTGTCCCTGATTCGAGAACCACCAGGTCTGGAAACCAGCACGGTTTGCCAGCGTGACAAAGTTATCCTGATACTGCGGCTTATCGTCAACGACCCGGTTGAGGGTCAGTCCGAGCGATTTTTGCGTTGACCCGCTGGCCGCGACGTAATCGGCAAACAGGTAGCCGTTAACGCTGCTGGCAAACGGGGTGTTATCCCAGTGACCACCAAACGCCCCCAGCGCATCACGGCGAGCGCTTTCACCGATCACCACCACGTAGGTATGATATTTTGGTTTCACGGCGGTGACGGTCCAGGTGTCTTTCATGCTGGCGAATTTCGCCATGCGCTCCTGCTCGTCAATGACTTCATTGTTATTGACGATGACGTCTTTGGCGAAACGGAATACCGGATAGCCGGTATCCTTTAATTTAAACACGCCGCCCCAGGCCAGGTTCTGTACGGGGGTGACAAAAAAAGCGACGACGCTGAACAGCAGGCACAGGCTGTCATATTTATTCCAGCGTTTCTTCTCTTCGTCAGGCTTGCGACGCACGGCGATCACGCCAAGGGCAAAGATAAACACCCCCATCAGGTAGTTGTACCAGGGGAAAATCGTCAGGATCTCCGTGGACTCTTCCATGTTGGTCGAGTGCAGGGCCAGCAGCGTATTGAAGTTTGGCGATCCGTAAGCCTGGCCGAAAGGGAAGTAACAGGCGGCGACAAGCGAACACACGCCGATCAGCACCTTCTGCGCTCTCGGTGCACTCCGCCAGAGCAACTGCAATATGCAGGTAAAGGCAAGGGTATACAGCAGACTAAACGGATAGCCCAGCGCCAGGTTGATCAACAGGGACTGTAAGATATAAAAACCAGTCCACGGGCTAAGGGCCCGGCTGCGAGCAAGAAGTGAGTCTTTGACAGTTAAATTCATATGCCACTATCGTAAAAACGCCATGTGCTTACCCTGGCGCCAAGGGTCATTACCTGCTGAGAGTGCGTGGAGAGGGGAAGAGGTCCGCATCTGCGAGCCGCAAGTTAGGCAGGGCTGCAAGAAGATAGAGCGTGTGAATGTGAAGGTCAACGGGCAGACAGAAATTGTTTTGCGAAGGGGTTAGCAAATCCGACAAAAAGAAGGGCTATTTTGACATAAGCAGGAGTGTAACGGCCGTATATGACAGCCAGATGAAGCGGCGTACCGCAACGCCGCGTTATTTTTCTGAAGGTTTGTCCTGCTCAGGTTTGCTGTTGATCATATCGCACAGCATTGAGAGCAGCATTAACCGGACTTTAAAGGGAGAGTGACTAAACACGCGCATACACCTCTTGAACTCGTTCATATTGACCTCCTGACTTTCTGGTCCCTCGATCCGTGAGGGATGACTGCATTACATACAGATATAGCACAGGCTATATTATATAGCTATTGCTAAAACGTTAATTTTTTGTGCCCGGGCAACTCTGGTTTACAATGGACGCTCTCCAATTAGATGCTGTTAACGCGTCACAGGAATGAGGAAGCAGAATGAGTCGTCGCGCAGGTATGCCAACAACAAAAAAAGTGACGCAGTTAGTGAACGTTGAGGAACACGTTGAAGGGTTTCGTCAGGTTCGAGAGGCACATCGCCGCGAACTGATCGACGATTACGTTGAGTTGATTTCTGACCTGATTATCGAAGTCGGCGAGGCACGTCAGGTGGATATGGCGGCCCGGCTGGGGGTGTCTCAACCGACGGTAGCCAAGATGCTCAAGCGTCTGGCGTCGGTGGGACTGATCGAAATGATCCCCTGGCGAGGCGTTTTCTTAACCCCGGAAGGGGAGAAGCTGGCGCAGGAAAGCCGCGAACGCCATCAGATCGTGGAGAACTTCCTGCTGGTGTTGGGTGTGAGCGCTGAGATAGCCCGTCGCGATGCTGAGGGGATGGAACACCATGTCAGCCAGGAGACGCTGGACGCATTCCGGCTCTTTACCGAGCAACACGGAATTTCCGTTGAATGAACCTACCTTTATTTCGGGCGTTGAAACGCGACCGTTTTTTTCAGCTATTGATTGTCGTTGGCGTGGGGTTGAGTCTGTGGGTGCCGTTCACGCCACGGACCTGGCCTGGCGCCATTGACTGGCACACCATTATCACCCTGAGCGGCCTGATGTTGCTGACCAAAGGCGTTGAGCTTAGCGGTTATTTCGATGTTCTGGGACGTAAAATGACCCGCCGCTTTGCGACTGAACGCCGTCTGGCGATGTTCATGGTGCTGGCAGCAGCGCTGCTTTCCACTTTTCTGACCAACGACGTCGCGCTCTTTATCGTCGTGCCATTGACTATTACGCTAAAGAAACTATGTGCAATACCGGTCAACCGACTCATTATTTTTGAAGCGCTGGCGGTCAATGCTGGTTCATTGCTGACGCCAATCGGCAACCCGCAAAACATTCTGCTGTGGGGGCGTTCTGGTCTCTCATTTTTCGCCTTTATCAGCCAGATGGCACCGCTTGCCGCCGTGATGATGTTGACGCTACTGGTCGTGTGCTGGTTTTGTTTTCCTGATAAACCACTGCAATACCATACCGGGACAAGTCAACCAGAGTGGCAACCGCGACTGGTATGGGGGTGTCTGGGGCTGTACATCGTCTTTCTGACGGCGCTGGAGTTCAAACAAGAGCTGGTAGGGCTGGCGATGGTGGCGCTGGGGTTTTTGCTACTGGCGCGGCGTGTGGTGTTGAGCGTTGACTGGACGCTGCTGCTGGTATTTATGGCGATGTTTATTGATGTCCATCTACTGACGCAGCTGCCGGCGTTGCAGGGGACGTTAAATCATGTTGGCTCGTTGTCTGAACCCGGCCTGTGGCTGACGGCGATTGGCCTGTCGCAAGTTATCAGCAATGTCCCCAGCACCATCTTACTGCTGAACTATGTTCCTCCTGGCATATTACTGGCATGGGCGGTTAACGTCGGTGGATTCGGCCTGCTGCCGGGATCGCTGGCGAATTTAATTGCACTGCGGATGGCAAACGACCGACGCATCTGGTGGCGCTTTCATCTCTATTCCGTGCCCATGCTGGTGTGGGCGGCTGTTGTCGGATTTGTTTTATTCAGGATCAGTTAGGTTCCCATTTTTCTGACAAAACCGCTTCGTCATCCCGGCGAAGGGTTTTATTTGATTTGTTTATTTACTTTACTGTAAAGTAAATTAATGAGCTATTTAATGAAAAGGCCAGACATAGAGGTAAGGTCTCTGGCTCGTGCGATATCTGTTTAGCGGATCCGGACTGGGGGAAATTGCCTATGTTGGCGCGTTTTTTTGTTATCCGACCTGTTTTTTCCGCCGTGCTGGCCATTTCAATTATGGCGGCAGGGACGCTTGCGCTGTTTCTGCTACCCATTGAGCAGTATCCCGATATCGCGCCGCCGGGGGTGAATATTACGGCGAATTACCCCGGCGCATCTGCCAGGACCGTTGAAGACAGCATCACTCAGGTGCTGGAGCAACAGATTAAAGGGATTGATGGGCTGCTCTATTTCTCGTCAACCAGCAGTTCCGCCGGCCAGGCCCGAATCAGCCTCAGCTTTAATCAGGGGGTGAACCCCGACATGGCGCAGGTTCAGGTACAAAACGCGGTCAATCAGGCGATAACCCGTTTACCGCCGGAAGTGCAGCAACAAGGTATAACGGTGACGAAATCGCAAGGGGATAGCCTGATGGTAGTTGCGCTTTATGATGAAACCCGGCAACTCAGCAGTCTGGATATTAGTGATTTCCTTATCAGCACACTGCAGGATCCGCTCAGTCGGGTTGATGGCGTAGGAGAAACCACTATTTTTGGCGCGCAGTATGCGATGCGCATCTGGCTGGATCCTTACAAACTCACCAGTTTTAGTTTGATGCCGTCTGATATCCGGGCTGCTATTGAAGCTCAGAACGCACAGGTCACCGGGGGGGAGGTGGGTTCACTGCCTGCCCCAGAGGGGCAATATCTCAATGCAACCGTGATGGCGCAGTCGCGGCTTGAAACCGTCAAACAATTTGAAAATATCGTTGTGCGTATTAATCCTGATGGCTCTGTCATCTATTTACGTGATGTTGCCCGCATAGAATTGGGAGCCGAAAATTATCAGAATCAGACCACCCTGAATGGCTATCCGGCCGCCGGAATTTCCATTCAGCTGGCATCAGGGGCGAATGCGCTGGCAACGGCTGAAAATGTTCGTGCGGAAGTTGAACGCCTCAGTACGCTGTTTCCGCAAGGGGTGATCAGTGCTTATCCGCGTGACAGTACGCCGTTTGTGACGGTTTCCATAGAAGGTGTCGTGTGGACGCTAATTGAAGCGATCTTCCTGGTCATCGTGGTGATGTATCTGTTTTTGCAAAACTGGCGCGCCACGTTGATTCCCGCGATTACGGTACCGGTCGTCCTGCTCGGTACGTTCGTTATATTAAGTGTCCTGGGCTACAACATTAATACCCTGACGCTTTTTGCCATGATACTGGCGATCGGCCTGTTAGTGGATGACGCTATTGTGGTAGTCGAAAATGTTGAGCGGGTGATGGCCGAAGAAAATATGACGCCCACGGAAGCGACATTGCATTCAATGAGGGAAATCACCAGTGCGCTGATAGGTATCGCGCTGGTGCTGGCGGCCGTTTTCATTCCGATGGCGTTTTTTGGCGGTTCTGTGGGGATTATTTATCGACAGTTCACCGTGACCATCGCGGCAGCCATGACACTCTCCGCTCTGGTGGCGCTGACACTGACACCAACCCTTTGTGCCCATTTGCTGAAAAAAGAGCACCCGAAGAAAGGGGCCTTTTTTATCTGTTTTAACCAGGGGATGGAAAAGAGCCAGCATCGTTATTTAACCATGCTGCGTCGGATTGTTTCACGGCCCCTGCGTTCATGCATGATTGCAACGTTACTGGTGCTGTTTATGGTGTGGGAATATCAACGATTGCCGACGGGTTTTCTTCCTGATGAAGATCAGGGGGCGGTGATGATTCAATTTGCACTCCCTACCGGATCGCCACAATCAATGACGCAACGCGTGGGCGATTCCATTACCGATTACTTTCTGACGCAAGAGAAAGATAACCTCAACGTTATCTTTATGGTAACAGGGCGCAATAATGCGGGTAGCGGGCAAAATGTCGGGATGGCCTTTGCAGAATTAAAGCACTGGAACAGCCGCCGCGGGGAACAAAATAGTGCCAGTGCGATCATTTCCCGTGCGAACCAATACTTCAAAACAGTGCCTCTGGCTGCGATCAATGCGATGTCCCCTCCGACCGTCCGGGGGCTTGGGCAGTCCAGTGGATTTGAACTGTGGCTTCAGGATCAATCGGCTATCGGATATGAGGCGCTCCTGCAGGCGCAGCAGGCGCTTTTACGCCAGGCGGGCGGCAGTGAATATCTCACTGCGGTCAGAATCAATAGTCTGGAAGAAAAGGCGCAGCTACAGGTCAATATTGATCCCCTGAAAGCCGGTTCTCAGGGCGTTGTTCATGCCGATATTAATGAAACGCTTTCTGCTGCGCTGGGGGGCGTTTACATCAATGACTTTATCGATCGCGGACGCGTCAAAAAGGTGTACATGCAGGGAGATGCGGAGTGGCGTGCAACGCCTGAGAATCTTGCCTCCTGGTTTGTGAAAGGATCGAGTGGCAATATGGCCTCAATCGCGAGCTTCACGTCATTCAAATGGACGACGGGTCCACAGATGTTGCAGCGTTTTAATGGTTTGCCTGCCGTTCAATTTCAGGGCAATGCCGCAGCAGGCACCAGTTCTGGCCATGCGATGGACCTGATGGACGAGATAATAGAAGAAATGCCAGGTTTAGGTTTGCAATGGAGCGGTTTGTCGTATCAGGAAAAAGCGTCGTCCGTTCAGACGCTGTGGATTTACATGGCGTCTCTTATCTTTATTTTTCTCTGTCTTGCTGCATTGTATGAAAACTGGTCAATTCCACTGGCGGTCATGTTGATCATTCCACTGGGCATTTTGGGCGCGGTGACGGCTTCAATGCTCGTCGGATTCAACAATGATATTTATTTCCAGGTTGGCGTATTGACTACGATGGGATTGTCGGCAAAAAACGCGATTTTGATTGTCGAGTTTGCGCAGTCGCGTATCGCCGAAGGTCTGGAGATTACGCAAGCGGCATATGAGGGTGCAAGGTTACGTTTGCGACCCATTATCATGACTTCACTGGCATTTGTGGCGGGCGTTATCCCTCTGGTACTCTCTACCGGCGCGGGGGCGGTCAGTCGAATAGAGATCGGTACCGCCGTCATTGGGGGAATGCTTACAGGTACCGTTTTAACGCTGCTTTTTGTGCCGCTGTTTTTCATCCTTATTCGACAAGGGCTACGGTATCTGAAAACGTAAGGTTGTATCGACAAATCTTTGAGGACTGTTTTAATGGCAAATCAACGTGGGCGTCCGATGAAAGCGCGCCCCCGAATTTTACAGGCCGCTTGTGATCTTTTTCTGGAGCAGGGGCTTGATGTGTCGTTAGACACCATCGTCTCCACTGCCGGGATCTCCAGGCCTACACTGTATAGCCATTTCCCTGGGGGGAAAGACGCTCTGCTGATTGAAACGTTTTCATTTCTTAATGACAGGATGCAGCCTCCGCTCCATCAGATGATGACAGAGAACACGGACGATTTACCGGCATTACTGCTCGGCTTCGCGAAAGTGGTGCAAGAGCACTTTTATGCCCCTGAGCATATCCATTTTCAGCGTTTGCTGATTCAGGTTCTGGTGCAGAAACCAGAGCTTTACGCCACGCTTAAGCAGCGACCAACAGGGCGAGTTTTACAGGCGTTGGCAGAGATACTGACGCAATATCAGGCGCAGGGGAGAGTACAGCTTGATAATCCGCCACTTCAGGCAACCGCCTTTCTCGGTGCGATCATGGGATATCCCTTCCCCGGGGCATTGATTGATCAGCAACCGTTGGATCGCAATATGCTGGAGCAACTCGCGCACTCATCTGTTAAAACCTTTCTTACCGCCTGGCGCTACCAATAAAAAAGGGCTCAGCGAATGAGCCCTCTCTCTTAAAATGCAGAATAATCAATTCAGACGAACAGGCATCCCTGAACGGTTCTGAACCGCTTGCTCTACGACGTTCTGGTCTACATCGGCCTGATTGGTGATGTTCTGAATGCTCTTCGACAGGGTAATCGGTACGATTTCGCCGCCTTCAAACTGCGCTTCAGTGGTCGACAGTGGGTTGTGAACTTCAATGTAACGGCTGCCGTCTGGCTCGGTGGTGGCTTTTACCGGTTCATCGATAAACTGTACGCGCGTGCCGACAGGCACATTCTGGAACAGGAATTTGATGTCTTCGTTACGCAGACGCACGCAGCCGTGGCTCACGCGCAGGCCGATACCGAAGTTTGCGTTGGTACCGTGAATAGCATACAGACGGCCAATGTACAGAGCATACAGACCCATCGGGTTATCCGGACCCGCAGGAACAACGGCAGGCAGCGGTTCTCCTGCGGCACGATATTCAGCGTGCATTTTCGCGGTTGGCGTCCAGGTCGGGCCGGCTTTCTTACGTTCTACTTTGGTGGTCCAGTTGATTGGCGTGTCTTTACCTAACTGACCGATACCGATTGGCAGGACGATCACCGTATTGGTGCCTTTCGGGTAGTAGTACAGACGCATTTCCGCGCTGTTGATCACGATGCCTTCGTGCACGGTATCCGGCAGAATTAACTGCTGCGGAATATTCAGCACGGTGCCGCCTTTCGGCAGGAAGGTATCCACGCCCGGGTTAGCTTCCAGCATGTTGGAAAGCCCCATCTGATATTCAGCAGCAAAATACTCCAGCGGCTGCGTGTTACCTTCCGGGATGGTGATAACCTGATTCTGACCAATGACGCGACTACCATCCGTTGGCAGAGGATAGGTGACAGCGGATGCGGTACTGCAAAAGCCGACTACCGCGAGTGCTGCCGCGAAAAACGTTGTTAATTTCATATTCATGTTATGCGAGATTCATTGCCTGGCAGGCTGTTGGGTTGAGAATACTGTAGTGTTGGGAGCGCATTATATGTGCATTCCTGTTAACAGGGAATTCAGATGTGTACGAAATCACATTTTTTTCCTGTCCCCCCAGTGTAGTCGTTTGCTATGAGGCGCGATCTTATTTAAGACTTGTGGCATAATGCGCGGTTTGTCACATATTCTTTAGGATACGTCCGTGTTAGTTTCCAGCAACGTCACCATGCAGTTCGGCAGTAAGCCGCTGTTCGAAAACATTTCCGTCAAATTTGGCGGCGGCAACCGTTACGGCCTGATTGGCGCCAACGGTAGCGGTAAATCCACTTTTATGAAAATTCTCGGCGGCGACCTTGAGCCGACGCTGGGTAACGTTTCTCTCGATCCCAACGAGCGTATCGGTAAGCTGCGCCAGGATCAGTTCGCGTTTGAAGAGTTCACGGTGCTTGATACGGTCATCATGGGCCACGGTGAACTGTGGGAAGTGAAGCAGGAGCGCGATCGCATCTACGCTTTGCCGGAGATGAGCGAAGAAGATGGCTACAAGGTGGCCGATCTGGAAGTGAAATACGGCGAGATGGACGGTTACTCTGCTGAAGCGCGCGCCGGTGAACTGCTGCTTGGCGTCGGCATTCCGGTGGAGCAACACTATGGCCCGATGAGCGAAGTCGCTCCTGGCTGGAAGCTGCGTGTACTGCTGGCGCAGGCGCTGTTTTCCAATCCGGATATTCTGCTGCTTGACGAACCGACCAACAACCTGGACATCGATACCATCCGCTGGCTGGAGCAGGTACTGAACGAACGTGACAGCACCATGATCATCATTTCGCACGACCGTCACTTCCTGAACATGGTGTGCACGCACATGGCGGATCTCGACTACGGTGAACTGCGTATTTACCCGGGGAACTACGACGAATACATGACCGCCGCGACGCAGGCGCGCGAACGTCTGCTGGCGGATAACGCCAAGAAAAAAGCGCAGATTGCCGACCTGCAATCCTTCGTCAGCCGTTTTAGCGCCAACGCCTCTAAATCTCGTCAGGCGACGTCTCGTGCTCGTCAGATTGATAAAATCAAACTCGATGAAGTGAAGGCATCCAGCCGTCAGAACCCGTTCATCCGCTTCGAGCAGGACAAGAAACTGTTCCGTAACGCGCTGGAAGTGGAAGCGCTCAGCAAAGGTTTTGACAACGGTCCGCTGTTTAAAGGCGTGAACCTGCTGCTGGAAGTCGGTGAAAAGCTGGCGGTACTGGGGACCAACGGCGTGGGTAAATCGACGCTGCTGAAAACGCTGGTGGGCGATCTGGACGCCGACAGCGGTACCGTGAAATGGTCTGAGAACGCGCGCATTGGCTATTACGCGCAGGATCACGAATATGAATTCGAAAACGATCTGACGGTCTTCGACTGGATGAGTCAGTGGAAGCAGGAAGGCGATGACGAACAGGCGGTGCGCAGCATCCTCGGTCGTCTGCTGTTCAGCCAGGACGACATCAAAAAGCCCGCGAAGGTTCTGTCGGGTGGTGAAAAGGGTCGTATGCTGTTCGGTAAATTGATGATGCAGAAGCCAAACATTCTGGTCATGGACGAACCGACTAACCACCTCGATATGGAATCCATCGAATCGCTGAACATGGCGCTGGAGATGTATCAGGGAACCCTGATCTTCGTTTCTCACGACCGTGAGTTCGTGAGCTCACTGGCGACCCGTGTGCTGGAAATCACCCCAGAGCGCGTGGTGGACTTCAGCGGCAACTACGAAGATTATCTGCGTAGCAAAGGCATCGACGGCTAATTTCCCGTCGTCTTTCACGCTGCAGATGCGTTGGCTTCACCTGTTTACCCCGGTCACTTACTTATGTAAGCTCCCGGGGATTCACAGGTTTGCCGCCTTCCTGCAGCGCGAAATACTTAGGGAAAGGAAGAGTGATCCTGTTCCTTCTCCCTGTGGGAGAGGGTTAGGGTATCAGGCCCGCACTACAACACCCACTCACTCCCTTCGACACCATTCACCAACAGCGTGCGCCTTTCTCCTGCCGGTAACGACACCTTCAGCGCTTTCCACGCTGGACGATAATTCCCTCGCGCGTTCACCTTCAGGTTAATGGTTGAGCCGTCGCATTGCATTTCCCACTCTACCCACAGCGCATTGCCGTGTTGATATCCCCATGACTCGCCGTCATCTTCAAACAGCAGACCAGAGGTCGTTCCGACACCTTTGACCGGATATAGCATCAGTTCACGGGTATCGTCTTTTTCGGCATTCACATGGGTAATGCGTTCACTGAGCGGCAGACCCGCCCCGGCACGTACCAGCAGCGGCAGTTTTTCCAGCGGCGCATCGCGGGTGATCCACTGGCCGCCAGAGAACCACTGGTGAGTGTAAAAATCGTACCAGCCGGTTTCGTTATCCGGCAACCAGACACGACGCTCGCGCTGAGCGGCCTCCACCACGCTTGCGACCAGTATGTCGCGACCCAACAGGAAGTCATCGCATTCTTCAAAGGTCTGCGCGTCATGCTCATGGTCAAGGAACGTCGGGCGTAGCATCGGTTCATCGTCGGCGTGCGCTTGCCAGAGCAGGGTGTAGAGATAGGGTAACAGCCGATAGCGTAACGCGATCGCGCTGCGAATGGCTGGCGTCACACCCGGATACATCCAGGGTTCATTCACCGTATGGTCATCATTCCACGAGTGAATGGTAAAGCGGGGATGCATCACGCCATTCTGCACCCATCGTACGAACAGTTCGGCGTCGGGTTTATCGCCTGAGAATCCACCGACATCATGGCCGACGTTGAACAGCCCGGACAGGCTCATTCCCAGCCCCATACGGGTGTTATAACGCAGAGTATCCCAACTGGTTCGGTTATCGCCGCTCCATGTCTGAACGTAACGCTGCATCCCCGCGCAGCCGGAGCGAGAAATCAGATACGGACGCTTTTCAGGGGCAAAACGCTGTTGCGCTTCCAGTGAGGCGCGCATCATCAGCAATGGCATCACCGGGCGAATGTGTTTGATGGCAATTTCCTTGCCAAAGCCGTTACAGCGCGCTTCCCCATCCCACACTTCGAATTCGTTGTTATCGTTCCAGGTGGAATCTATTCCCATCTCCAGTAGTTGCGTCGTTACACCGTTCTGCCACCACTGGATGGTCTGCGGGTTGGTAAAGTCGAGATTCGATCCTTCGTCATCCCAGAAGCTGGAGCGTTCTGGAGCATCGTTTTCGGAATCCCGAATGAATAATCCTTTTTCCGCTACCTCGTTATAGCGAGGGTGATCCTGTAACAGACAGGGCTTGATGTTGGCAGCAAGCTTCAGTCCGGCATCGTGGAATGCCTGACTCATCACTTTGGGTTGCGGCACTTTGTCGTAGTTCCAGTTGAAGACATAGCGCTTACCGTTAATCGAGGTGTATCCCGACGAGAGCTGGAAAGAATCGCACGGGATGGCGTGTTCTGCACACAGACGAATAAAATTCATGAGCTGGTTTTGTGCATCCGGCGCGTCGGTATAGTGCATGGTGGAACCACTGTAACCGAGGCTCCACTTCGGCCCGAACAGGGTTTTCCCGGTCAGGCGCACAAAGGCTTTGGTAACATCCAGCACTCGTTTGCCGGTAAACATGTAGTAATCAATATCGCCTGCTTCCGCCTGCCAGCGGCGATAAGCGGTGTGATAGTTGTCGATCTCGTTGCCCAGATCCAGCCAGCAACTGCTGAGGTTGTCATAAAAAAGACCGTAGCTGACGTCATCGCGGCGGGTGAGGGTGAAGGGAATATGCTTGTACAGCGGATCGGTGCTGACGGCGTTATAGCCCATGGCGTCGAGGTTGCGCATCTCATAGCGCTTACCGTTACGCTGCAGATCGCCCGCTTTCTCGCCCAGGCCGTAGAAACGTTCGTCCTTACGGCGGCTCAGATAATGCGCGACACCATCGCCGTGGGCGTTGATCAGATAGGCGCTGGTGGCGCGATCGTTCACCAGCGACTGCCAAACGCCGGCATCGTTACGATATTCCCACTCCAGCCACAGTGGTTGATGGACGGTGACGCGCAGTTGGTGAGTCGATACCGTCACACCATCGTCCTGCTGCGAAAGCGTCCAGTCCGGGCAGCTGAAACCGCTGATGTCGTCGCGGTGCCGACCTTCCCACGGTACGTCTTTTTCAGGCGCGATGCTCCAGGTTCGGTCCAGCGCCAGCTCACCTTTCCGTTTGATCAGCACGCGAAAAAGATTCTCTTCCAGCACGTAAAGACACAGGCGGTGTTGTTCATCCACCACCAGTTCAAGGTGAGTGGCCGATTGTTTATCAAGAGTCCAGTTTTTCAGGGTTTTCATATGCAATACATCCACTATCAGGCGCGCTTGGCGCGACGTTCAGCAATAAATGCCACCAGGAAAACAGCGCCAATCAGGTCAAAGAACCCCATGGCAATGAAGAGTGGGTTAAAGCCGATTTTGTCAGCCGTAACACCAATCAAAAGGGAGAACAGGAAGCTGGCAATCCACGCCGCCGAACCGCGCATGCCGTTGACGGTGGCCATCTGGCCTTTATCAAACGACTCCACGACGAGCGCACTCAGCATGCAGGAGATGATCTGATGCCCGAAGCCGCCAATGGAGATCAGCACAATGGTGATATAGGGATCGCGGGTAATAGCGACGATCCCCAATGAGATCATCAGAAATGCGCCGGTCACAGAGCTTGCCACTACCGAGTTAACGCGTGAGCAGCCGAACCAGCGGGTATACAGACGCGTCAGGTAGCCGCTTGCCACGCTGCCGAGGTCTGCGGCCAGGAACGGCAGCCAGGCAAACATCGCGATCTGCTTCAGGTCCATACCGTGTTCTTTGGCGAGATACAGCGGCACCCAGAAGCTCAGTACGGCCCAGGCCGGTTCCGCCATAAAGGCCGGGATGGCAATACCATAAAATCGTTTGTTTTTTGAGACGGTTTTTAACGCAGTCAGGAAAGGCAGCTTGATTGCTGGCGGTTCGTTATCCTGTTTAATAAAGGCCAGCTCATCTTTACTCAGATTCGGGTGTTGTTCCGGGTTGTGATAGAACGCCCACCACAGGATCACCCACAGCAGCGCCAGCACGCCGGTAAACATAAATGCACCCTGCCAGCCAAATGAAGCGTGCGCGAAGTAGATGATGGGCGGCGCAAGCATCGCGCCAATTGAAAAGCCGACACCAGCCCAGCCGGCAGCGACGGGACGTTCTGATTTCGGGAACCATTCGCCGATCGTTTTGGCGTTGGCTGGGGTTGCGGCGGCTTCTGAGGCACCCATAAAAAAGCGCAGGATCGCAAGATGCAACCAGCTTCCGGCACCGGCATGAAAAATACACATGAGCGCCCAGATGCCAGCGCAAACCATAAAGCCAATCTTCAGACCAATCACATCAATAAGCCATCCGCACAACGGCTGGAAAATGGTGTAGGCGATCTGAAATGCGCCGACAATCCACGAGTATTGCTCGGTAGTGATGCCCAGGCTCTCTTTCAGTTCCGGTGCCAGAATGCCTAATGAATTTCGGGTGATGTAGTTAACGGTGACGCCGAGTAAAAAAAGTACCAGCACATACCAGCGCAGATTTTTTATAACGCGGCGGGGTTTGCTTGCCGCAGCAGTGTTGTTGATGTCCTGACTCATTTTCAGTCTCCACAAGACGGACGGTAGGGGGATGAATGTTTAAAATGTCATACGGTTATCGCTTTAGTTTTTATTGCGTTAAGCGATTAAGTTGCTATACAACTAGTATGGAAGTTGTATGACAAATTTACTTTAAGGGAGAAAATGAGCTGTCAGTAGCAGAATTTGTGCAAGCTTTCTCATACAGAAAGTCCATTTTCTGACAACATTCATTTGAAGCCTGTCATGGCTTCGATTTTTGGCCGTGAAAATTTTTTCATCAGGCAAATGGAGCCAGATCACAAAATGGATAAAAGATTGAAAATCAGGGAAATTGCCGCCCGGACGCAACTCTCAATCAGCACCGTTTCGCGCGTGCTGGCGGGAAAGTCTAACACCAGCGACAACGCGCGGCGTATCGTGCTGGAATGCGCGCGTGAACTGGGTGTGATGGAGGGAATGGCGGCAGGGCGTCTGCTACTCAATAGCCTGATGATCTTTGCGCCACAGCGGGCATTTGATGAGCGGTCCGACATCTTTTATTACCGTGTGATCCAGAGTGTGAATAAAGGACTGGCCTCGCACGAAGTCCGATTGCGCTACTGCGCTCTTGAGGAACATGACAGTGATGCGCAATTGTTTCTGGCGCGAATGAACGAACCGGATACGCAAGCCGCTATTTTGCTGGGGATCGACGATCCACATATCCATGATTTAGCCGTTGATGTAGAAAAACCGTGCCTGTTGATTAACTGTCGCGACCGGTTAATGCGTCTTCCCGTGGTGGCGCCCGATCATCGGGCGATTGGTGAGCGAGCAGCGGGTTATCTGTTTGAAATGGGGCATCGTGAGGTGATGAACGTTCTCTGCCTGCGCCGATACACAATGGAGCTACGGTTAGCCGGGATCCGCGATGCGTGGCGGTCGCATAACCTGAAGTTCAGTGACAAACGCGATCTGCTGGTCGCCTCAAACTTTAGTGCCAAAGAGACAGAGCATCTGATCAGTGAATGGATCGACCAGCGAAAGAGGGAAGATTTACCCACCGCTTTTTTAGTCGGAGGGGACTTTATGGCGGCGGGGGTCATCAGCGCACTGCAAAAACAGGCGCTACGCGTACCGCAGGACGTCTCGGTGATGAGTATTGATGGTTTCAATCTGGCGTCGATCCAGGATGTCCCCTTAACAGCAGTCCATGTTCCCCGGGATGAGTTGGGGACAGAGGCGGTATATATGCTACAACAGCGTCTGGTACGCCCGGAGGCGCCAGTTAGTTCGTTGCTACTCAATGGAACGCTTGCGGTACGGGAGTCGGTCCGGCGGATACGTCAGGGTAAACGACGCACCGCCGTCGAACAGGAAGGTCTGTACGACCGTTAACGCATCCCCAGCGCACGCTTGCCATGGATATTCAAATCCGCCAGCGTGAAGCGGCCTTCCCAGTTTGTTTCGTAATCTTCACGCGGGAAATCGCCCGGCGATGCGCCTTTCTCCAGCGCGGCCTTCACGCTGTGCGCATAGGCCAGATTCTTCTCGCACAGGGGCGCGGCGGGTATGTACATCACATTTCCCCAGCCTTGCTGATTGTCGACCGGTGCAACAGAGTGAATCACATCACAATGCCACCAGACGGAATCACCTGCTTTCAGTGGCGGAATGCTGGTAAGCGCTTCAATCAACAGGGGGTGCCATTGTTCGGATATCGGCAGTACCCGCCCAGGCGCCACGCCACACAGTTCATCTTCCGGAACATCATCCAGCAGAGGACGTAACAGCACATAGGCCATGGCTTCCGGAATGGGGACGACATGCAACAAGCCCTGACCGGGCAACATATCCGACAGCGCGGTCCAGCCCTGGAAGGTGCGGAACACTGAGCATTTGGTGGTGTTGTCCACCGTATACTCTTCCACTTCCGTACGATGGGCGGCATGCCACGGATCGTATTCCGCCAGCTTGCCGTTAAACACATTCGCGAAGACGCGCTGATAGGCCGGCAGCAGCCAGCGTTCCAGCGCGCCGGAATCGGTATGCGCACCCAGCCCTTTTGACGTGGTTCCCGGTGGACGGCGGCGGATCCTGTCTGGGTAGAGCACGCTGACATCCGGGTTAAACCACTGCTTGCCTCCGCTTTCAAAGGTCCACAGACGGTTGAGGAACGACTGTACGTTCGCCATCTCTTCACTCTGTCGGGCCTGCATTTGCGCCTGCGACCAGTAGATCGGATAGATCTCCGGGCGTGAAGCGGTGAGGGTGCCAAAAAAGTTATCGCCAGGTCCTTTATACACCTCGTCAAAGTGGTTTTTATCCAGATAGTCCAGCATCGACTGATCCCAGGCCAGCGCCTGCTCACGCGGGAAGTGACCTTTGATGACCGCACAGCCGCGACGTTTGATCTGTTCGCGTTGCTGCGCCGTGACGGTGCCGGCGTTGATATCGGCATATGACAGCTCAGGCCACACCGGGGCGCCCTGGGTTTTAAGCGCATTGATTTCCGCCACGCGGGTGGCAATGGTATCGCTAACCTGGCTGAAGATCTGTTGGACGTCACCGAGCTGCGCCCGCAGTTCCTGCTTCATCTGACGGATCGCCGCTTTATGATCGACCGGTAATGTGTCGCTTGTGAAGGTAAAAGCCATAACCACCTCGCATAACTTTCATTCGAAACTGATATAACTTACAGGTGATAATATAAGTTATAAAAAAGTTAATGCAAGTTTAAAGTTTTGAAGTGATGAACTGGAGGGAAAGAAAATGAAACCGGAACAGGGTGCCCCGGTTATTGCAGTTACATGTTGAAGGGGGCGGTGTTATCCAGCACGGACTGAATCACATTCAGCGCGCCCTGATGATTGTTGTCATCCGTCTGGTAGCGGGAGAGCGCTTTGATACTGTCGGTGGCATTCGCCATGGCGAAAGAGTAGTGCACCATTTTCAGCATTTCCGCATCATTGCCGCTGTCGCCAATGGCGACCACATCCTTCGGTGAGAGGTTCCAGCGTTTTAGTAACCGGCTGATGCCATTGGCTTTATGGAGTCCGGGAATGATCAGGTCGATAAAGCCGAAACCGCTGGTCACGGGTTTCATAATGCCGTCCAGCGCCGTGTGCAGGTGGTCGATAACTAATGGGATTTGCTGGTCCGGCAGATTCAGCGAGAACTTAAACAGCACGTCGTCGATGTTATGGTAGTCCTTCACCGGCTTCAGGCGGTGATAGTGCTTCGACATCAGCGCGACAAAGGATTCCGGCGCGTTTTCACTGACGTAGGCGCTTTGCAGACCGCAGGCCACAAAGTTGAGTTGTTTATCTTTAAGCAATTCGCCCATCACAACCTGAGATTCGTGGCGCGTGAGTTCGCCGTGAAAAAGCTGTTTGCCATGCTCAAACACCAGCGCGCCGTTTTCGGCAACGAAGGAGATCTCGTCTTTGAGTTCGGGGAAGAAAGAGATGAGCTGAAAATACTGGTTGCCGCTGGCGACGACGAATTCAATGTTGCGTTTTTTTAGCTCGTGGTACTGCGCCATAAATCGTGCGTGATCGTACTTTTTGGCGTCATTGAGAAAAGTTCCGTCCATATCGGTGACGATAACTTTAACGGTCATACAAAGCTCCTGGCTCAAAACTGCGACCAGAAACATTTTAATAACAATGTGACCTAAAGCACAAATTTATTTCGAATGAAAGCGGTGAAGAGGGACGAGTAGGCCGGATAAGGCGTTCACGCCGTCATCCGGCAGGAACGCTGCATCATTACCGGATGGCGACACATAAGCGTCTTATCCGGCCTGGGGGGCAAATTACAACATATGTTCGGTACGGGCGATAATATCGTCCTGCGCGTCCGGTGAAAGCGCAGTGAAGAAGGCGGAATAACCGGCCACACGGACCACCAGATCACGGTACTGATCCGGGTGTTTTTTCGCCTCCAGCAGGGTTTCGCGCGACACGATGTTGTACTGAATGTGCCAGCCTTTGTGCTCTTCAAAGAAGGTACGCAGCAGGATCATCAGTTTCTGCTTGTCGGATTCATTTTCCAGCGTCGCCGGGTTCAACTTCTGGTTCAACAGCACGCCGCCCAGAATCGAACCGGTAGGCAGTTTGCCGACTGAGCCAATCACCGCCGTTGGACCCAGATGGTCGGTACCGGATGCCGGGCTTGCCCCTTCAGCCAGCGGGGTATGGGCTTTACGGCCATCTGGTGTCGCCATGGTTGCCGCGCCAAACGGCACGTTTGCCGAGATAGACGAGGTGCCCGCGTAGTAATTACCGCCGATCGGACCCCGTCCGTAGCGCGGGTTATGGTACTGCTTCAGTTCATCAATATAGGTCTGGTACGCGCGAGCCAGCAGCGTGTCGACCGTATCATCATCGTTGCCATACTTCGGCGCACCGTTGATTAAACGCTGGCGCAACTGCTCGTGGGTCAGACCGTCAAAATCATCGGCCAGTGCCGCTGCCAGCTGTTGTTGACCGATGACTCCCTGTTCAAAGACCAGTTTTTTCACTGCGGCCAGGCTGTTGCCGAGGTTGGCGATACCGACCTGCAAACCGGATACCCAGTCATATTTTGCCCCGCCTTGCTTTATGCTCTTCGCCCGTTCGATACAATCATCCACCAGTGCCGAGCAGAGAATATCGTGCACGTTCTCTTCCAGCATAGTGTCGACCACATACTCAATCTCAATCGATTTACGCGTGTAGTAGCGGATCTGAGTATCCCACGCGGCCATTACCTCGTCGAAATTGTCGAAGTTACCGGCGGAAAGCGCTTTTTCCTGCGGCAGGAAGACTTTTCCGCTGGTGGCGTCACGACCGCCTTCCAGCGCGGCCAGCATTACGCGGGCAAAGTTGATAAAGCTCATGCCGGTGCAACGGTAGCCCCACTTGCCGCCGACGGCGGTTTCGATGCAGCCAATCGCCGCGTAATCGTAGGCGTCCTGCGGCTCAATACCGAGTTTGATGAATTCCGGGATCACAATTTCATCGTTGTTAAATGCTGGCATGCCAAAGCCACAGCGGATCACCTGCACGCAGGCGTCAAGGAAGTCATTGCTCATCCCGGCGTGATAACGCACGCTGAGGTTAGGCTGAGTGGAGCGCAGACGACCGCAGGATTCAAGAATCGCATAAGAGAGCGGATTGACCGCATCCATCGGCTGACCGTTGACCAGGTTTTGTCCGCCAATGGTGACGTTCTGATACAGCGGGCTGCCTGCAGAAGCCTTAGAGTGCGAGCCGGAGCGGATTTTGTTCACTTCCAGCAGCTTCAGCCAGCAACTGTGCAGCAGCTCAATGGCGTGTTCGCGGTCCAGCGTCTGGTTCAGCTCCACGTCACGGCGGTAGTACGGATAAAGATACTGATCCATGCGCCCGAACGACACCGAGTGACCATTGGACTCAATTTGCAGAATCAACTGGATGAAGTAGCACAGTTGCAGCGCCTGCCAGAAAGTCTGCGGCGGCCGATGAGCAATCAGATCGCAGTTTTCTGCCATCGTCAGCAGCTCGTTACGGCGGCTGATGCGTGTCTCTTCACTCGCCATTTTACGTGCCAGTTCGGCAAAGCGGGCGATGTGGTCACTGACGGCAACCAGCACGATATCAATGGCTTTCAGGAACTGTTCACCATGCAGATCGTCGAGAACGGTCAGGTTAATACGGGAACGGCGCTCCGCGACTTTTTCCCGCAGGCCGTCAATGCCTTTTTCCAGCAGCAGCGGAAAGTTCACCGCCAGGTGCGCGTCCCCGGAGGTCATGTTGCCTTCGGCTTTGATAATGCCAGTTTCCAGCAACCCTTTTTGCTCATCGGTAAACATGCCGTAGCAGCGGTCCTGAACGGTCTGACCGCGCCACCACGGGCACACGGTATGCAGTACGCGTTTGTTCTCTTCACTGACCGCAAAACCTGCCCCTGGTCTGTCCGCCAGATCGTCGATCTCTTTTTCAATCCACGAGACGGTGTATTCCGGGAAGATCGGCGCGGCGCGGACTTCGCTTGCCTGGTTGCCGATAATCAGCTCGTCATGTTTGATCCAGATGGTTCGTTGTGCCAGATGATGTGCCAGCGCCAGCGCACGACGTACCGGAATCGGCTTGTCCAGGTGTTGCTGGTACATTTCAGTGTAATGCTGCGCACGTTCGGTACAGACCGGTGGTTTGACGATGTGCACCAGCGCGGTTTTGTGCGCGTTGATGCGGTCACTGAGCGTATCCAGTTTCAGTTGGGTCATGGGATTATCCTCGTAAAGTCGCGGTCAAACCTTTCGTGCAGGCGTACTGCTGCGCAAAGGCGAGCAGATCGGGTGCATCCAGTGGCTTATCCGGCGCGTGGTAGGGTTGGCTGAGTAAGTGATATTTGTTGATGCCCAGCGTGTGGTAGGGCAAAAAGTGGATCTCGCTGACGTGCAGTTCGTCGGCGGCAAAGTCGGTAATCGCTTTAATAGCCTCTTCATCAGCGTTAAACCCCTGAACCAGCGGAACGCGGATGATGATTTTCTTCCCGGCGGCCGCGAGTTTTTTCAGGTTTTCCAGCACGCGTGACGCGCTGCCATCTGTCCATTGCTTAAACGGCGCGTCGGCGACGTGTTTTAAATCCGCCAGGAACAGATCGATCCAGGGCAGTGAAGGTTCTATGTATTTCCACGGCACATGCAGACAGGTTTCAACCGCGGTATGAATGCCCGCCTCGTGGCTGGCTTTAAACAGCGACGCGGCCAGCTCTGGTTGCATAAACGGCTCACCGCCTGAAAGCGTAATACCACCGCCGCTACGGTTATAAAAAGGTTTATCGCGCAGGACGGTAGCCATTATCTCATCCACGCTTTTGACGTCGCCGCAGACGGTTAGCGCCTGAGTGGGGCAACAATCGGTCAGGCGGGCAAGATGCGTGTCAGTGAGTTTTTCGCGATGGATAAGGAGGCCATTCAGCGCGCGTTCAATGACCCCCGGCGCTGCCTGGACGCAAAGCTCGCAGCCTTCGAGGCACAGACGTGCATCAAACAGCAGATCCTGCGTGTGCGCCCGGCTTTCCGGATTCTGACACCAGCGACAGCCCAGAGAGCATCCCTTAAGGAACACCACGGTACGGATACCGGGGCCATCGTGTGTAGAATAGCGCTGAATATTGAAAATCATAAACGGCCTCTTTTGTTTCGTATAAAGATTAAATAACTTTCGAATGAAAGTTATGTTGACGTGCATCAACTAACAGAAAGGTTTTGCCGTGGTATCTTTCATTTATGCTAACGAGTCTTTGAGGAATGATTATGGAACTCTACCTGGATACGTCCGACGTTGACGCGGTGAAAGCGCTGGCGCGAGTTTTCCCGCTGGCGGGCGTGACCACTAACCCCAGCATTGTGGCAGCGGGTAAAAAATCACTGGACGTCTTACTGCCACAATTGCACGAAGCGATGGGGGGACAGGGGCGTCTGTTTGCCCAGGTGATGGCGACAACGGCGGAAGGGATGGTGAGCGATGCGCGCACACTGCGTGGGATCATTCCTGACATCGTGGTGAAAGTGCCGGTCACGGCGGAAGGACTGGCGGCGATCAAGCTGCTGAAAGAGGAAGGCATCCCGACGCTGGGAACGGCGGTGTACGGTGCGGCGCAGGGGCTACTGTCGGCGCTGGCGGGGGCGGAGTATGTTGCGCCTTACGTGAACCGCGTAGACGCGCAGGGCGGCGACGGCATTCAGACCGTCACCGATTTGCAGAATTTACTGAAGATGCATGCGCCGCATGCCAAAGTGCTGGCCGCCAGTTTCAAGACTCCGCGTCAGGCGCTGGATTGTCTGCTGGCGGGGTGTGAATCCATCACCTTACCGCTGGACGTTGCCGGGCAGTTGATTAGCTCTCCGGCTGTGGATGCGGCGGTGGCGAAGTTTGAACATGACTGGCAGAGTGCCTTTGGGCGAACCTCTATCTGATCGGTTCCAGGCCGGATAAGCGCAGTGCTAACAGGCAACGGCGGTGCAGATTGCCGGATGGCGGCATTGCCTTATCCGGCCTGGAAACCTGGTTAAGCTGATGCTGTTCCACACACCTCGCAGCCCGGATTACGCATCAGCTTCATTTCGCGGAACTGGCAGGTCATGGCATCGTACATGACAATTTTCCCTGATGCAGGCTGACCATACTGCGCCAGCAGCTTTATCGCCTCCATTGCCTGGAGCGATCCGATCACCCCAATCAGCGGCGCCATCACTCCGGCCTCCACGCAGGTCAACGCATTGTCACCAAACAGACGGCTCAGACAGCGATAGCAGGGCTCGCCTTCTTTGTAGGTAAAGACGGTTACCTGGCCTTCCATGCGGATCGCCGCGCCAGAAATCAGCGGGACTTTTGTTGCATAACAACCCGCATTGAGCGGGTTGCGAATCGCGACGTTATCGGTGCAGTCCAGCACCAGATCGTGTTCGGCGATGAGGGCCCGAAGAGCGGTCTCGTCCAGTAGTGCATTAATCGGGGTGATAGCTACGTGCGGATTAATACGGCTTAGTGCGGCATGCGCCGAATCTACTTTTGGTTGACCGAGGGTTGCATCGCTGTGCAGCGTCTGGCGCTGTAGATTCGACAGCGATACGGTGTCGAAATCGAGCAGCGTCAGGTGGCCGACGCCGGCGCTTGCCAGATACTGCGAGGACGCACAACCCAGCCCACCGAGGCCCACAACCAGTACCCTGGCTTCCTTCAGCGCTTCCTGTCCGTCAAAGTCAAAGCCGCGCAGAATGATTTGCCGGTTGTAGCGCAGCATCTCCTGATCGCTGAGTTCTGCCATCACAGGCCTCCGAACAGCGCATTGAAGGGCTCGACTTCCACCCATTCACCGGCCTCGACGTTACCGCGATCGCGCTCCAGCACAATGAAGCAGTTGCCCTGACTGAAGGAACTGAAAACATGTGAACCCTGATGCCCCGTGCTGCTGACTTCCAGTTCGCCGTCGGCGGTGCGCTGTAGTACACCACGCTGGAAATCGAGGCGTCCCGGCGTTTTCTTCAGTCGTGAGGCGGTACGTACGCGCTGGCGCGCTGGCAACCCGCTGGCCGTATTGCCGCTCAGTTTCGCCAGCAGAGGTTGAACCAACTGGTAGAAGGTGAGCGCCGCTGACACCGGATTACCCGGTAGCCCGCAGAACCAGCTGTTGTTCAGTTTGCCGAAGGCGAACGGTTTGCCCGGCTTGATTGCCAGTTTCCAGAAGGCGATTTCGCCCAGCTCTTCAAGAATGGTTTTGGTGTAATCCGCTTCACCGACGGACACGCCGCCAGAGCTAATCACCACATCCGCCTGACTGTCAGCTTCGATAAACGCCGTGCGCAGGGCGTGCGGGTCATCGCGGATGATGCCTAAATTGATCACGTCGCAACCCAACTGTTGCAGCATCAGGTGTACGGTCAGGCGGTTGGTATCATAAATCTGACCTTCGCCGAGCGGTTGACCGGGCAGTTGCAGTTCATCGCCCGTCGAGAACAGCGCGACGCGCACTTTACGCACCACCTGCACGTCGGCAATGCCGAGCGATGCCAGTACCGGTAGTTCGCCCGTGGTCAGACGCGTGCCGGCAGGGAAAACCACCGCATTGTGGGTGATATCTTCGCCGCGACGGCGGATATTTTGCCCGGCGCGGACGTCGGCGGTAAAACGCACGCCATTGTCAGTCTGTTCCGTCTGCTCTTGCATCACCACCGCGTCACATCCCGGCGGTACCGGCGCACCGGTCATAATGCGAATGCAGCTCCCCGCAGGCCATTCTCCCTGGAACGGCTGACCGGCGAACGCTTTACCGGCGACCGGCAGCGGATGTTCGCTGGCGAGATCGGCCAGTCGTATCGCGTAACCGTCCATCGCCGAGTTATCGAAACCCGGCACGTCCAGCGGCGAAACTACGTCGGTCGCCAGAATACGGCCAAAGCACTGCACCAGAGGCAGCGTCTCGACGGCGGTGAGCGGGGTAACACGCGACAACATTTCGGTAAGCGCCGTTTCCAGCGGCATCAGTCCGGCGGTAAATTCCATGAAAACACTCCTGCGGGGCAAAATCGAATCCGTCTATTATGTCAGAAAATGCGAGGGGACTGTATGCCACCTCGGACTTAGGAAGGATGTGAATGCTTTACATGCTAATCGCATCTTTCTATAGTCAAAAATCGAATCAATAACTCTACAGAATTCTGATATTTGTAGAAGACGGGCGACAAACATGGGCAAAGCAGTCATTGCAATTCACGGCGGCGCAGGAGCGATTACCCGTGCGCAGATGAGCCAGGAGCAGGAATTACGCTATATCCAGGCGCTTTCCGACATTGTCGACGTCGGGCAAAAGATGCTGGAAGCGGGAGAAAGCGCGCTGGATGTGGTTACTGAAGCCGTGCGACTGCTTGAAGAGTGTCCGCTGTTTAATGCCGGGATCGGCGCGGTGTATACCCGTGACGAGACCCATGAACTGGATGCCTGCGTCATGGATGGCAATACCCTGAGGGCCGGAGCGGTGGCGGGCGTCAGCCATCTGCGTAACCCGATCCTCGCCGCCCGACTGGTGATGGAGCGCAGCCCGCATGTCATGATGATCGGCGCGGGCGCTGAAAAATTTGCGGCCGGTGAGGGGATGGCGCTGGTGTCTGCGGATCTCTTTTCAACGTCTGAACGTTATGAACAACTGCTGGCTGCGCGCTCAAGCGGGGAAACCGTGCTGGATCACAGCGGCGCACCGCTCGATGAAGGCAAAAAAATGGGCACCGTGGGCGCGGTCGCACTGGATGTGCATGGCAATCTGGCGGCAGCGACGTCGACCGGAGGCATGACCAACAAATTACCGGGCCGCGTCGGCGACAGTCCGCTCGTCGGTGCGGGCTGTTATGCCAATAATGCCAGTGTGGCGGTCTCCTGTACCGGCACTGGCGAAGTATTTATCCGCACGCTGGCGGCTTACGATATTGCCGCGTTGATGGATTACGGCGGTCTGAGCTTATCGGAGGCCTGCGAGCGGGTGGTGATGGAGAAGTTACCGGCGCTGGGCGGGAGCGGCGGGCTGATCGCCATCGATCATGAGGGAAATGTGGCCTTGCCGTTTAATTGCGAAGGAATGTATCGCGCCTGGGGTTATGCCGGGGATACACCAACGACCGGGATCTACCGGGAAAAAGGGGACACCGTTGCCACACAGTGATGCGCTTGACGCCAGCGACGTGCTGGCCGTCAGCAATCTGAATATCGCTTTTCAACAGGACCAGCAGCGCACCGAGGCGGTGCGGGACCTGTCGTTTCGTCTCAAGCGTGGCGAGACGCTGGCGATTGTCGGTGAATCCGGTTCAGGCAAATCGGTCACCGCGCTGTCGCTGATGCGACTGCTTGAACAGTCAGGCGGCGAGGTGCAGTGCGAGCAGATGCTGCTGCGTCGTCGGAACCGCGAGGTGATTGAGCTGGGCGAACAGAGTACCTCGCAGCTTCAGCGGGTCCGGGGCGCCGATATCGCTATGATCTTTCAGGAACCGATGACGTCGCTCAATCCGGTGTTTACCGTGGGCGAGCAGATAGCCGAGTCCATTCGCCTGCATCAGGGGGCGGGGCGTGAAGAGGCGATGGCGGAGGCTAAGCGGATGCTCGATCAGGTTCGCATTCCGGAGGCGAAAGCGATCCTATCTCGCTATCCCCATCAGCTTTCCGGCGGCATGCGCCAGCGGGTGATGATTGCGATGGCGCTCTCGTGTCGCCCGGCGGTGCTGATTGCCGATGAACCGACAACCGCGCTGGACGTCACGATTCAGGCGCAAATCCTGCAGCTGATTAAAGTTCTGCAACAAGAGATGTCGATGGGGGTGATTTTCATCACTCACGATATGGGCGTGGTCGCGGATGTCGCCGATCGTGTACTGGTGATGTATCAGGGCGAAGGGGTAGAGACCGGCACTGTGGAACAGATCTTCCGCTCGCCGCAGCATCCTTACACGCAGTCATTATTAGCGGCGGTGCCGCAACTTGGGGCGATGAAAGGTCTCCCTTATCCGCGTCGCTTCCCGTTGATCTCTCTGAGCGAGCCAGAAAAGCGTGAGCGGCCTGTCGATCAAAATACGGTGGTCGAGGGTGAGCCTATTTTGCAGGTACGCAATCTGGTCACTCGTTTTCCGTTACGTAGCGGTATCCTTAATCGGGTGACCCGCGAAGTGCATGCGGTGGAAAATGTCAGCTTTGATCTCTGGCCTGGCGAGACGCTGTCGCTGGTCGGCGAGTCGGGCTGCGGCAAATCCACCACCGGACGCGCGCTACTGCGCCTGGTGGAATCGCAGTCCGGCGAGATTATTTTCAATGGTCAGCGAATCGATACGTTGTCCGACAGCCAATTGCAGCCATTGCGCCGCGATATTCAGTTTATTTTTCAGGATCCGTACGCCTCGCTCGACCCACGACAGACCGTGGGTTATTCCATCATGGAGCCGCTGCGCGTCCACGGGTTGTTGCAGGGTAAGGCGGCGGCCGATCGCGTGGCGTGGTTGCTGGAGCGCGTCGGGTTGAAACCTGAACATGCGTGGCGTTACCCGCATGAGTTTTCCGGTGGACAGCGCCAGCGGATCTGTATTGCCCGCGCGCTGGCGCTCAATCCAAAAGTGATTATTGCCGATGAGTCGGTCTCCGCGCTGGATGTGTCGATTCGCGGGCAAATTATCAACCTGCTGCTCGATTTGCAGCGAGAACTGGGGATCGCCTGGCTGTTCATCTCGCATGACATGGCCGTCGTTGAACGGATCAGCCACCGCGTTGCGGTGATGCACATGGGGCAGATTGTTGAGATCGGCCCACGCGCCGCGCTGTTTGAAGATCCTCAGCATCCGTATACCCGTAAGCTCATGGCGGCGGTTCCGGTTGCCGATCCCGGACATCACCGCCCGCAGCGGGTGCTGCTGTCGGACGATCTGCCCAGCAACATTTACCGGCGCGGCGAAGCGCCCGCACCTGTTTCATTGCAGTTAGTCGGGCCCGGGCATTATGTCGCGCGTCCACAACAAGAAAATGCGCTATTGCGTTTATAACAATCAGGCAGGGTTCAGGAGAAAAAAGATGACAAAATTGCTCGCCCGACATTGGCTGCTGGCATTAGGCGCGACGACCGCGCTGGCGGCGTCCCCGGCGTTTGCCGCGAAAGATGTAGTGGTTGCGGTGGGGTCCAACTTCACCACGCTCGATCCGTATGATGCGAATGACACCTTATCGCAGCAGGTGGCAAAGTCGTTTTATCAGGGGCTGTTTGGCCTTGATAAAGAGATGAAGCTGAAGAACGTGCTGGCAGAGAGCTACACCGTCTCTGACGACGGCCTGGTATATACCCTTAAACTGCGTCAGGGGGTGAAATTCCAGGACGGCACCGACTTTAACGCCGAAGCGGTGAAAATAAACCTCGATCGCGCCAGCGATCCCGCCAATAGCCTCAAGCGTTATAACCTGTATAAAAACATCGCCAAAACAGAGGCCGTCGATCCCTCGACGGTAAAAATCACTCTGAAGCAGCCGTTCTCCGCGTTTATTAATATCCTGGCACACCCGGCAACGGCGATGATCTCACCGGCCGCGCTGGCGAAATACGGCAAAGAGATTGGCTTCCATCCGGTCGGTACCGGTCCATACGCGCTGGACACCTGGAATCAAACCGATTTTGTGAAGGTGAAGAAATTTGCCGGCTACTGGCAGCCGGGATTACCGAAGCTGGACAGCATCACCTGGCGTCCGGTCACCGATAACAATACCCGTGCGGCGATGCTGCAAACCGGGGAAGCACAGTTTGCCTTCCCGATCCCCTACGAGCAGGCGGCTCTGTTAGAGAAAAACAAAAATCTGCAACTGGTCGCCAGTCCGTCGATCATGCAGCGTTACATCAGCATGAACGTGACGCAAAAGCCGTTCGACAATCCGAAAGTCCGCGAGGCGCTAAACTACGCCATCAACCGTCAGGCGCTGGTGAAAGTGGCGTTTGCCGGCTACGCGACACCGGCTACCGGCGTGGTGCCGCCGTCGATTGCTTATGCGCAAAGCTACACGGCCTGGCCTTACGATCCGGCAAAAGCACGTGAGCTGCTGAAAGAAGCGGGTTATCCGAACGGTTTTAGCACCACGCTGTGGTCATCGCACAATCACAGTACCGCCCAGAAAGTGTTGCAGTTTACCCAACAACAGCTGGCGCAGGTGGGGGTGAAAGTGCAGGTGACGGCGATGGATGCCGGTCAGCGCGCGTCAGAAGTGGAGGGCAAAGGGCAGAAAGAGAGCGGTGTCAGGATGTTCTACACCGGCTGGTCGGCGTCGACTGGTGAAGCCGACTGGGCACTGTCGCCACTGTTTGCCTCGCAAAACTGGCCGCCAACGCTGTTTAATACGGCGTTCTACAGCAATCCGCAGGTGGATACCGACCTGGCCGACGCGCTGAAAACAACCGATCCGCAAGAGAAAGCGCGGCTGTACAAAGAGGCGCAGGATGTCGTCTGGAAAGAGTCGCCATGGATCCCGCTGGTGGTGGAAAAACTGGTCTCGGCGCACAGTAACAAACTGACCGGTTTCTGGATCATGCCAGATACGGGGTTCAGCTTTGATGATGCAGATTTGAAATAAGCCACAGCGGAAATCGGATGCTTAACTATATCCTCAAACGCCTGCTGGGGTTGATTCCGACCCTGTTCATTGTTGCGGTGTTGGTGTTTTTATTTGTTCACTTGTTGCCCGGTGACCCGGCGCGGCTGATTGCCGGGCCGGAAGCCGACTCGCAGGTGATTGAACTGGTTCGTCAACAGCTCGGTCTCGACAGGCCGCTGCACGTCCAGTTCTGGCATTACATGACTAACGTGCTGCAGGGTGATTTTGGCCTCTCGATGGTTTCCCGTCGGCCGGTCTCGGAAGAGATCGCCAGTCGGTTTATGCCGACGCTGTGGCTGACGTTGACCAGTATGATCTGGGCCGTTCTGTTCGGTATGGCGGCGGGAATTGTCGCGGCAGTATGGCGTAATCGCTGGCCGGATCGCCTCAGCATGACGCTGGCCGTTACCGGGATCTCCTTTCCGGCGTTCGCGCTGGGGATGCTGTTAATGCAGGTGTTCTCCGTGGAGTTAGGCTGGCTACCGACCGTTGGGGCCGATAGCTGGCAGCACTATATTCTGCCCTCTGTCACCCTTGGCGCGGCGGTGGCCTCGGTGATGGCGCGCTTTACCCGCGCCTCGTTTGTCGACGTGCTCAGTGAAGATTATATGCGCACCGCCCGGGCGAAAGGGGTCAGTGAAACGTGGGTAGTGCTCAAGCACGGACTGCGCAATGCGATGATCCCTGTCGTCACCATGATGGGGTTACAGTTCGGCTTTTTGCTCGGCGGATCTATCGTGGTCGAAAAGGTCTTCAACTGGCCCGGTCTTGGTCGTCTGCTGGTGGACTCTGTGGAGATGCGTGATTATCCGGTGATTCAGGCGGAAGTCCTGCTGTTCTCACTGGAATTTATTCTTATCAACTTAGTGGTGGATGTGCTGTATGCCGCCATTAACCCGGCTATCAGGTACAAGTAAGGATGCGATTACTTAACTGGCGCCGCCAGGCGATTTTAAATGCCATGCCGATAGTGAAACCCGAACGGGTGCGCACGCCGTGGCACGAGTTCTGGCGACGTTTTCGTCGTCAGCATGTGGCGTTGATTGCTGGCCTGTTTGTACTGCTGCTGATCCTGGTGGCGATCTTCGCTCGCTGGCTGACGCCATTCGATGCGGAAAACTATTTCGATTATGACAGGTTGAATGATGGACCGTCGATGATGCACTGGTTCGGCGTGGATTCGCTGGGCAGAGACATCTTCAGCCGTGTGCTGGTTGGCGCGCAAATCTCGCTGGCGGCAGGGGTATTTGCGGTATTGATTGGCGCGGCGATTGGCACCGTACTGGGGCTACTGGCGGGCTACTATGAAGGCTGGTGGGATCGGTTAATCATGCGCATCTGCGACGTGCTGTTTGCGTTTCCGGGGATCCTGCTGGCGATTGCCGTGGTGGCGGTGTTGGGCAGCGGCATTGCGAACGTCATTATCGCCGTGGCGATCTTTTCCATTCCGGCGTTCGCCCGCCTGGTGCGTGGTAACACGCTGGTGCTGAAACAGCAGACGTTTATCGAGTCGGCGCGCAGCATTGGCGCCAGCGATGCGACCATCATTTTCAGCCATATCTTGCCAGGGACCGTCTCGTCGATAGTGGTCTTTTTTACCATGCGTATTGGCACGTCGATTATCTCTGCGGCAAGTCTGTCGTTTCTGGGACTGGGCGCACAGCCGCCGACGCCGGAGTGGGGCGCGATGCTGAATGAAGCGCGGGCGGATATGGTGATTGCGCCGCATGTGGCGCTGTTCCCGGCGGTGGCGATTTTTCTGACGGTACTGGCGTTTAATCTGTTAGGCGATGGCCTGCGCGACGCGCTGGATCCGAAGATAAAAGGGTGAGTCGTAGGCCTGATAAGATTCGCCAGGAAGTGTAGGCCGGATAAGGCATTTATGCCGCCATCCGGCAATGCCTGATGGCGACGCTGACGCGTCTTATCTGGCCTACGTGGTAGAGCGTTAAACGCGGGTGCCCCACAGATCGTACTCGTCGGCGTTTTCCACTTTCACGCGGATCACGTCGCCCGGCTTCACGTTGGTTTCGCCGTTCAGATAGACTGCGCCATCGATTTCCGGGGCGTCGGCCATGCTGCGACCAATCGCGCCTTCTTCGTCGACTTCATCGACGATCACCAGAATTTCGCGACCGACTTTCTCCTGCAGACGTTCCGCAGAAATCTGTTGTTGCAGTTGCATAAAGCGGTTCCAGCGCTCTTCTTTCACATCTTCCGGTACCTGATCCGGCAGCTCATTGGCGCCAGCGCCGTCTACCGGGCTGTATTTGAAGCAGCCTACGCGGTCGAGTCGCGCTTCTTTCAGGAAGTCGAGCAGCATCTGGAAATCGTCTTCCGTTTCACCCGGGAAGCCAACAATAAACGTTGAGCGCAGGGTCAGCTCCGGACAGATTTCGCGCCATTGCTTGATGCGCGCCAGTTGGCGGTCAACCGAGCCGGGACGCTTCATCAGCTTGAGAATGCGTGGGCTGGCATGCTGAAGCGGGATATCCAGGTACGGCAGGATTTTGCCTTCCGCCATCAGCGGGATGACGTCGTCAACATGTGGATACGGGTAAACGTAGTGCAGACGCGTCCAGATACCCAGCTTAGACAGCTGTTCACACAGGCTGACCATGCTGGTTTTCACCGGTTCACCGTTATAGAACCCGGTACGATGCTTCACATCCACGCCGTAGGCGGAGGTGTCCTGAGAAATGACGAGGATCTCTTTCACACCGGCATCGACCAGACGCTTTGCTTCGCTCAGCACATCGCCAACTGGACGGCTAACCAGATCGCCGCGCATGGACGGGATGATGCAGAAAGTGCAGCGATGGTTGCAGCCTTCAGAAATTTTCAGGTAAGCGTAATGACGCGGGGTCAGCTTCACGCCCTGTTCCGGCACCAGGCTCAGGAACGGATTGTGCTTCGGTTTCGGCACGTAGTGGTGAACATGTTCCAGAACCTGTTCATAGCTATGCGGCCCGGTGATTTCCAGCACTTTCGGATGGACTTCACGGATCTGATCTTCCTTCGCGCCCAGACAGCCGGTGACGATCACCTTGCCGTTTTCGTTCAGCGCTTCGCCAATGGCTTCCAGTGATTCCTGCACTGCGCTGTCGATAAAACCGCAGGTATTGACGATCACCATATCGGCGTCGTCGTAACTCGGGACGACATCGTAGCCTTCGGTACGCAGTTCAGTCAGGATCCGTTCCGAATCGACGAGGTTTTTCGGACAGCCGAGGGAAACGAAGCCGATTTTCGGCTGGTGGGTTACTTTGCTCATAGCGTAAAAATTGTTCAGTTATTGGAATGTTCAGGGCAGGGATTCTACAGAGTTCCGCACAAAAATTGTATTGCTATCTCACCCGATAAGCGCGGGAAAGTCCGCATCGGCTTATAGCGACTTTGTAAATTATGTTAATGCTGGGTGAATTATTGATCTCAGGCATCACATTGTACAAAAAATAGCCATACTATTAAGTTGCACCATGGCTGGAAGAGGAGGAACGAAGTATGTTCGTTGACAGACTGAGAACCGATCTGCTGAATAAGCTCATCAACGCCAGGATCGACCTCGCTGCGTATCTGCAGCTAAGGATGGCGAAAGGATACATGTCAGTCAGCGAGAATGATCATCTACGTGAGAACTTTTTCGAACTGAACCGCGAGCTGCACGATAAATCGTTGCGCTTGAATCTGCATCTCGATCAGGAAGAGTGGGATGCCTTGCACCATGCTGAAGGTGCACTCGCCGCTGCGGCGGTGTGCCTGATGAGCGGACACCACGACTGTCCGAACTTTATTGCCGTCAATGCAGAAAAACTCAATACCTGCCTGACAACCTTAACCCTGAGCATTCAGAGTCTGCAGGCTCATTCAACGCTTGAAGATGCCTGATTTTAGGGGGGAGGCGACTCCCCCTTTCATCGTTAAGTTTTTGTAAAAATGCCTCCCTGACGTTCCTCGCTGACTACGCTTTAACCAGAGTCAACAAGGAGGCGTTATGCGTCGTTCGTTTATCCCATTAATGACATTGCTCATTTTTCCCTGGTTTGCTCATGCAGAAACGCCTGCGGTCAATGTTGAGGTACTGCAAACCAAACTCGATCATCCGTGGGCGCTGGCTTTTCTGCCGGGCGACAACGGCATGCTGATCACCCTGAGGGGCGGTCAGTTGCGTCACTGGCAGGCAGATAAAGGGCTTTCTGATCCGATCCCTGGCGTGCCAACGGTGTGGGCGAGCGGGCAGGGTGGTCTGCTGGATGTGGCGCTGGCGCCGGACTTTGGCCAGTCGCGGCGCGTCTGGCTCAGTTTTGCGCAGGCTGATGCCGAGGGCAACGCGGGAACCGCGGTGGGCTATGGTCGACTCAGCGACGATCTTTCACGGCTGGAAAACTTCCAGACGGTCTTCCGGCAGATGCCAAAACTCTCAACCGGCAATCATTTTGGCGGGCGACTGGTGTTTGACGGCAACGGGCATTTGTTCATTGGGCTGGGGGAAAACAACCAACGGCCGACTGCACAGGATCTCGACAAACTGCAGGGTAAAGTGGTGCGTCTGACCGATCAGGGGAAAATCCCGACGGACAATCCGTTTGTTAATCAGCCTGGAGTGCGCCCGGAAATCTGGTCTTATGGGATCCGCAATCCGCAGGGAATGGCGATGAATCCATGGAGCGATACGCTGTGGCTCAATGAGCACGGGCCGCGCGGTGGAGATGAGATCAATATCCCCGAAAAAGGGAAAAACTATGGCTGGCCGCTGGCGACCTGGGGCATCAACTACAGCGGATTTAAGATCCCGGAAGCGCAGGGTGAAAAGGTGGCGGGCACCGAACAGCCCATTTTCTACTGGCAGAAATCGCCTGCCGTCAGCGGGATGGCATTTTATAACCACGATACTTTCCCTCAGTGGCGGCAGAAACTGTTTATTGGCGCACTGAAAGACCAGAATGTGATTGTGATGGGCGTGAATGGCAATACGGTGACTGAAGAGGGGCGCATTCTGGGCGAGCGCAAGCAGCGGATCCGCGACGTACGCGTCGGGCCAGACGGTTATCTGTATGTCTTAACCGACGAGTCCGACGGCGAGCTACTTAAAGTCAGCCCTCGTTCTGCCGCGAATCCGTAAGTTGTTTCACCAGTTGCATTTCCTCCTCGCACCAGGGGGATCCGTCAGGTTTCAGTACGTCATGAAACCACAGCGACTGCGGGGCCGGGTGAGATTTATTGACGCCGGGCCACGGGATCCAGGTCTGAGTTTTCCCCTGCACCAGCCCCCAGTGATAGCAACCGGTATTAAAAGTGCTAAAAAGCGGAAGCTGTTCGCTGAACACGCAGTGGGTATGGCGAGAAAGCCATTCGCTACACAAGACCGGGCGGCCATAAAGAGAAAGGGCATGCAGAATGTCTGATTGCCTGGCAGCAGGAACATAGGCGTGATAGCTGATGATATCCGAGAGTTCCAGTGCTGCGACGTCAATGGGATGCTTAAACGTGCCCCGGCGCTCGTTATCCACATGCCAGGCACCGACGGTTAACGGCTGCAGCGGATCAACGCTGCGCGCCCAGCGAAAAACGGCATGTATCAGTTGCAGGGCATACTCTTCCAGCGCCACATCCGCTTCGGCATACTCATGCGGGGAGAGGAAAATTCCCCGGTTGCCCGGTTCATTGTACAAATCCCAGATTGCAATGCACGTGTCTCTGGCGAAGTGCGTGAGGATATCGCGAACGTACGCTTCGACCTGTGGCCACTGATCGGGAGCCATCACGATAGCTCTGCCTGGACTGGGAGCGGCCTGGCTGTTATGTACCCCGGGCGTGGGGGCTTTCTGCGGACCGAACCATGGTTCATCACCGGAAAAGCCGCAGTCATCCATCAGCGTCAACATCACCTGAATCCGGTGGCGTTCGGCGACCTCCAAAAACGCGTCAATCCGCGCCAGTAATCCCTCCCGGTCGTGTTGCCAGACGATAAACGGCAGGTTAGTCCGCAGGGCGTTATAGCCATAGCTTTTCGCCCAGGCGAGCTCCTGCTCGATGACCGGTAAGTCGAAGGTGTCGGCTTGCCACATCTCGTTCCAGTTGACAGCGGTTCGTGGCAGATAATTGAACCCACACGCCCATCCATGATGTTCATACCAGGACTGCGCCCGGGTGGTGCTCCATTGTTGCGGCATCGTTGGTCTCCATGCAGATCGTTTGCTTGCTAATGTTTATTAGCTTCGGCCTCGCGGCAACGGCCATCGCGACTTTCTGCAAAGCGCATCACGAATTCAGTTTTGTATTTTGAGAGAGTATGCGGGAGATATAATACTTTGAAATACAAAGATAAATGGTATGGATATGGGTGATGGGTTAATAGTGAATAACAGACGCACGGCACAGGCCGCACGTCTGAACGGCTTAGCTGACCGGGATCATGACCGTTTTACGAAACGCCGGGCGCTCGCTGAGTTGCTGGTACCAGCACTCAAGATGCGGACGCGGTGCCCACGTCAGTCCCACGTTGAACAGGTTGTAGACAAACGGCGCGATGGCGATATCACCGGTGCCAAATTCTTTGCCCGAGAACCAGGGCTGGTCGGCCAGCGCCGCATCGAGGATCGCAAACAGCTCGTCGCAGCGTTTCGCCCCCGCATCAATGGCGGCATGATCGCGCTGTTCCGGCGGCGTTCTCACTAAACCAAAAAGCACCACACGGTGTGCCGGGCTCAAGGTCTGATTCGCCCAGTCCATCCATTTTTCGCCTTCTGCCCGACGCGCCGGGGCCTCAACCCACAGACGTTTTTGTCCGTATTGCGCGGCCAGGTAACGCACGATGGCGTTGGATTCCCACAGCAGCAGGTCGCTTTCATCATCACGCAGCAAAGGCACCAGACCGTTCGGGTTCATCGCCAGATAATCGGCATCATGGTTCAGGCCAAACTGTCCTCCCGCGAGGATATGATTAAACGGCAATTCCAGTTCTTCGAGCGTCCACAACACTTTTTTGACGTTGGTTGAGTTATTCCGGCCCCACAGCGTAATCATAATTACTCCCCAAAAAATGGACAGCCTCAGGGCTGCGTTCACTCCACATGGTGAGATAAACCCAACATTTACGCAACAGCCAACAAAAAATTCCTCTCCGTGGCGGCATAGCGGGGGGTTATTGCATAAACTTTAAAAACTTTACCAACTTACGGTTCCCTTACGCTTCTTAGTGCGTTATTACTCACCGCACTTATTATACGGTGGTATGACGTATATTTTTTGAATGGATACTCGGGTGGCATTTATGACGCAATACGTTTCTTCCCTTCGTAATTTTGCAGCGGGTTCAGCACTTCTCTTTCTCTTTGCGCCGACGGTGATGGCGGCGGAACAGACCATTGACGCGCCGAGCGTCGATGCGCGCGCGTGGATTTTAATGGATTACGCCAGCGGTAAGGTGCTGGCAGAAGGCAATGCCGATGAGAAACTGGATCCTGCCAGTCTGACGAAAATCATGACCAGCTATGTGGTGGGGCAGGCACTCAAGGCGGGAAAAATTAAACTGACCGACAGGGTGACGATAGGCAAAGACGCCTGGGCGACCGGTAACCCGGCGCTGCGCGGTTCCTCGGTCATGTTCCTGAAGCCCGGCGATCAGGTGGCGGTTTCCGATCTCAATAAAGGGGTGATTATTCAGTCCGGCAACGACGCCTGTATCGCACTTGCGGACTACGTCGCTGGGAGTCAGGAGTCATTTATCGGTCTGATGAATGGCTATGCGAAAAAGCTTGGTTTGACGAACACCACTTTCCAGACGGTTCACGGTCTGGATGCGCCGGGCCAGTTCAGCACCGCGCGCGACATGGCGCTGCTGGGTAAAGCACTGATCCACGATGTGCCGGAAGAGTATGCGATCCATAAAGAGAAAGAGTTCACTTTTAACAAGATTCGCCAGCCCAACCGTAACCGTCTGCTCTGGAGCTCCAGCCTGAACGTTGACGGCATGAAAACAGGCACCACGGCGGGAGCCGGATACAATCTGGTCGCGTCGGCCACCCAGGGCGATATGCGTCTGATTTCGGTGGTATTAGGCACCAAAACTGACCGTATCCGCTTTAATGAATCAGAAAAACTGTTGACCTGGGGTTTCCGCTTCTTTGAGACCGTAACGCCAATCAAACCGGATGCCACCTTTGTGACCCAGCGCGTCTGGTTTGGTGACAAGAGTGAGGTGAATCTGGGGGCAGGCGAAGCCGGTTCCGTGACCATTCCACGTGGTCAACTGAAAAACCTGAAAGCCAGCTTTACGCTGACTGAACCGCAGCTCACCGCGCCGCTGAAAAAAGGCCAGGTGGTCGGGACGATTGACTTCCAGTTGAACGGCAAGTCGATAGAACAGCGTCCGCTGATCGTGATGGAAGCGGTAGAAGAGGGCGGGTTCTTTGGCCGGATGTGGGATTTCGTGCTGATGAAATTCCATCAGTGGTTCGGTAGCTGGTTCTCTTAAGCCCTGATAATTGCCGGACTGCGCTGATGCCTGTCCGGCAAATTGCAATTAGTACATTAGCTTAATTCGCTGCGCTTTGGCGAAGCTGACAAATTCATCGTCAGGGCAGCAGTCGCTGACCACGACGTTAAAGTGTTTTAAATCCCCCATCCGCGCCGGACGGACCTTGCCAAATTTGCTGTGATCGACCACCAGCACGTGATGTTGCGCCATCGACATTGCCCAGTGTTTTACCGGCAATTCTTCCAGATTAAAACAGGTCGCCCCTTTGCTGATATGAACGCCGGCAGCGGAATAAAAGGCGATATCCGGACAGATATTGTTCAGGGTTTCCTGAGCATCAAGCGGTTTGAAAATCGCATTGCTGGCGTGAAATTCGCCGCCGGAGAGGATCGCCCGACACAGCGGTTTTTCCTGCAACGCCAGAAACGTATTCAGGGAATAGCAGACGGCGGTAAACGGAATATCATTATCGATCGCTTCGATGATCCACGGCGTCGTCGTGCCACAGTCAAAAAACAGCGTCTGATGCGGCTGTACCAGGCTTGCCGCCAGTTGCGCCGCGCGACGTTTTTCTTCCACCAGGCGGGATTTTTGATCGCTGAGCAGATAGTGGCTGGCGCTGCGGGGTTCCAGCACAATATAGCCGCCTAACAGCACCACCGGCGCGCTGTTGTTATTCAGGTCGCGGCGAATGGTCATTTCAGAGACGCCCAGCAGGGTCGCGGCTTCCTTAAGATGGAGTTTATCGCTGCGTTTCAGTGCCTGCAGCAATTGACCAATACGCTCTTCGCGACGTGTTTCCATAATTCCCCTGGATGAATAATTAAGCGCTCTGTCTCTTTCAGAGCGCTTAATATTACTCTTTTTTCCTTCGTCTAGTCACGTACCCAGCCTTTACGAATCGGCAGGGCGAAGCAGATGCGGTAACAATGTTGCAGGCCACGATAGAGGGCCGGACCGAATTTTTGCCAGATCATCTGCGCGCTCAGGCAGCCGATCATCCCTGCCAGCAGTCCGCCGAGCATGTCGAGCGGCCAGTGCACGCCAAGATAGACGCGGGACCAGGCGATGGTTACGGCCAACACCATTAGCAGAACGCCGGACCAGAGACGATGCCAGAACAAAAACGCCAGCGCGAAGGTAAATATCACCGTGCCGTGATCGCTGGGGAACGAGTCATCTGCCGCATGCTGGAGATAATTGTAGCCAATGTGATCGGCAAACGGACGATCGTGTGGGAACAGGTGTCCCATGATCCAGGAGACCAACAGGCTCACGATCAGCGCCATCGCCATTTTGACGATCAACTGCCGCTGCGCGCAAACCTGTTCACGCGGTCCCCACAGCCAGAGAACAACGGCTAACAGCGGGACGATATTGATCAGATCTCTGGCGATAAAAATGGCGAGGGAAATCATCCACGATGCCGAGTCCGGCGTGGCATTGATGAAGTAGAACAGCGAATAGTTAGTATTTTCCAGCATAGCAGTCAGACTCAGTTCGTTTAATGAAAATCCAGGCAGGTCGAGAATAAAAGTGTCCGTCCACGGGGTAAAGAGGGATTGTCTTATTTACCTGCAAAATGAAGGTGTTTCAGACATCGCTCGTGATTTTTCACTCAGCATAACCGCGTCAACTTAGATTAACCTTAAACCCAGGGGCGGTTTTTCATGGGCGGGTAAAAATGTGCGCATTTTGCTTTTACCACGCATAATTCACTATCTCAGGTGAGGCGCTTTCATTACACTTTGCGCGATTTTTTATTGTCGAAGAGATTGCATGCAAAACCGTTTACAACAAGGTGCCCGTCTTGGACGTCAGGCGCTGCTTTTCCCTCTCTGTCTGGTGCTCTACGAATTCTCCACCTACATCGGCAACGATATGATCCAACCCGGTATGCTGGCGGTAGTGGAACAATATCAGGCGGGGATCGACTGGGTACCGACCTCCATGACCGCCTATCTGGCCGGTGGTATGTTTTTGCAATGGCTGTTAGGGCCGCTGTCGGATCGCATTGGCCGTCGTCCGGTGATGTTAGCGGGCGTGGTGTGGTTTATTGTCACCTGCCTGGCGACGCTGCTGGCGCAAAGCATTGAACAATTTACACTGCTGCGTTTTTTGCAGGGCATCAGCCTGTGCTTTATTGGCGCGGTGGGGTATGCGGCGATCCAGGAGTCCTTTGAAGAGGCGGTGTGTATTAAAATCACCGCCCTGATGGCGAACGTCGCGCTGATAGCGCCACTGCTGGGGCCGCTGGTGGGCGCGGCCTGGGTGCATGTTCTGCCGTGGGAAGGCATGTTTGTGTTGTTCGCCGCACTGGCGGCGATCGCGTTCTTTGGCCTGCAGCGGGCGATGCCGGAGACCGCCACGCGGATCGGCGAACCGCTATCCCTGAAGGCGCTGGGGAGTGATTACAGGTTGGTGCTGAAAAATGGGCGCTTTGTCGCCGGCGCGCTGGCGCTGGGATTTGTCAGCCTGCCGCTGCTGGCCTGGATTGCCCAGTCACCGATTATCATCATCAGCGGCGAGCAGCTCAGTAGCTACGAGTATGGGTTGCTACAGGTACCGATTTTTGGCGCGCTGATCGCCGGGAACCTGGTGCTGGCGCGCCTGACCGCTCGGCGTACGGTGCGCTCGCTCATCATCATGGGCGGCTGGCCGATAGTGCTGGGATTGATTATCGCCGCAGCAGCCACTGTCGTCTCGTCTCATGCTTACCTGTGGATGACGACCGGTCTGAGCGTTTATGCCTTCGGTATCGGCGTGGCCAACGCCGGGCTTGTGCGCCTCACGCTGTTCGCCAGCGACATGAGTAAAGGCACGGTCTCTGCGGCGATGGGAATGCTGCAAATGCTGATCTTTACTGTCGGGATTGAACTGAGCAAGTACGCCTATTTAGGCGGAGGGAATGGCCTGTTCAGCCTGTTTAACCTGGCAAACGGCATTCTGTGGCTGCTGCTGATGTTTATCTTCCTGAAAGATAAACAGGTCGGGAATACGCGGGAAGGGTAATGGCGCCATTGTTGGCCCGCTAAACGCACCGCCATCGGGCAATAAAGCCGGATGGCGGTGTAAACACCTTATCCGGCCTACTGAATGACGCCAGTCGTCGTCAATTAAACGGCGCTTCGTTCTTCAGGACGCAATCAATGATGTCGAGGACGCCTTCTTTGTTGTTTGAGCCGGCACGATATTTCGCGGCCTTCGCAATCGCATCCACCGCATTTTCCATTGCAAAACTAAAGCCCGCCTGGCGCAGCATTTCAATATCATTGCCGCCGTCGCCAAACACCACCACGTCGTTATCATCAATCCCCCAGCGCTGCTGGAGCAGACGCAGACCGTTCGCTTTGTGTACGCCGGGGATAATGAGATCGATGCTGCCATAGCCGGTGTGAACAGGCACCATGATATCGCCAATGGCGTCGTGCAGCGCTTGCTGAACTTCCGGGATCCGGTCGTCAGAGATGTTGAGGCCAAATTTGAAAAACACGTCATTGATATTGTCGAAATCATCTACGAATTCAAGGCGGTGATAGTACATGCCGGCGGTGGCTTTCATTTCGTCGTTGTACTCTTTCAGGGTATACGCGCTGTTCTTACCGCAGGCAATGATTTCCACATCGGCGCGGGTCAACAGGTGATCGACGATGGCGGTAAAATCGGATTTCGCCAGATCGCCATTGAAGATATCCTGGCCTTCGCTCACCACCCAACCGCCGTTTTCGGCGACAAAGGAGATCTCATGGGCAATCTCAGGAAAGAAAGAGATGAGCTGGTAATACTGGTTGCCGCTGGCGACCGCAAAACGAATGCCCTGGGTTTTCATCTGCTGATACTGCGCCAGAAAACGTTCGCGATTATAGGTCTTTTGATCGCTCAGAAAGGTGCCATCCATATCGACTGCAATTAACTTAATACCCATTTATCCCTTCTCCATCGCAGTTTGCGTAGTTGAATTCGGTTTGGCGACGGCTCTGGCGACAACGGCGGCCAGCAGCACCAGCGCCAGCACTACCAGCATGGCGCTACGTAAACCATAGTGTTCTCCGAGATAGCCCAGCAGCGGAGGGCCAACGAGAAACGCCAGATAGCCGGTAGTTGCCACGACGCTGACGCGCGTCGGCGCATCCGGCCCCGTATCGCTGGCCGCAGAAATGGTTAACGGGAAACCGAGCGATGCGCCCAGGCCCCACAGTATCACGGAGACGCCAGCCACCCAGGCGCTGTCGACGAAAATAATCAGACCAATACCGAGCGCGCCCATCAGGGCGCTGGCGCGAACCACCGCCACACGACTGTAGCGATCAATAAACCAGCCGCCGGTAAAGCGCCCGACGGTCATCCCGAGCGTGAACCCTGCGTAAATCAGCGAGCCGGATGTCGGGCTAAACCCGTGACCGTCGACCATCAACAGCGGTAGCCAGTCGTTGGCGGACCCTTCAGCAAAGGCCATCGCCAGCACCACAACGCCAATCAGCAGCAACTGAATATCACGCCAGAAGGGGACGCCTTTTTCCTGGTGATGAGAACCATCGCTGGCGTTTTTGCCCGTCCCGTCGGGAATCGCTTTGATGGCAATAAAAATCGGCGCAATCGCCACCAGCGAAGCCAGCACAATATGCGTGGTTGCCGCGACGCCAAAGGCCGTCAGCACCATCCCGACGCCTGCGCCAGCCAGCGTGCCGAAGCTGTAAAAACCGTGCATCATCGGCAGCACGGTTTTGTTCATCTCACGTTCGACAGCCGCTCCTTCAATATTGATCGCCACTTCTGCTGAACCAAAACTGGCGCCGAATACGCCTAAACCCAGCGCAAACAGCATTGGGGAGGTGAGCCAAAGCGCCAGACTCAGTACCAACATCCCTACAATCGCGCAGGACATGGTGGTGCGAATCACCTTTCGTGTGCCAAATCGTTTCACCAGCCAGGCCGAACAAAGGATGCCGCTCATCGAACCAATCGAGAGACCAAACAGTACGGCCCCCATTTCCGCCGTCGAGACCGAAAGCGTGTCACGAATGGCCGGTGTACGCGTGGCCCAGGAGGCCATCAGCAGACCGGGCAAAAAGAAGAACATAAAAAGCGCCCAGGTTCGGCGTTGCAGGGCTTTGCGGGAGGAAGTCAATGTCATCAGGGAAGCACCAGAAGTACAACAATAGCGACAACACTAGCAAGTTTGTGTACATTTGTACATAAATCGGAAGGGGAATTTATGAGCAGACGACCAAACGATCCGCAGCGTCGGGAACGGATACTTCAGGCAACCCTGGAGACAATTGCTGAGCATGGGATCAGTGCTGTAACGCATCGTAAAATCGCCAACTGTGCAGAGGTTCCACTGGGATCGATGACGTATTACTTCGAGGGTATGGACTCGCTGATTGAAGAGGCGTTCACACGCTTTACGCGCGATATGGCGCAGCAATATCGTGACTTTTTTGCCGGGGTGACCGGGCCGGAAATGGCCTGCGAATCGATCACCACCCTCATTTACAGTTCAGAAGTGACGACGCCGCGTAATATGGAGCTGATGTATCAGCTGTACGCGATGATGAATCGTAAACCGGCGCTACGAAGTGTGATGCAGGACTGGATGCAAACCAGCCAGACAACCCTTGAGCAGTGGTTTGATCCTATTACCGCCCGGGCGCTGGACGCTTTTATTGAAGGGATGACGCTGCATTTTGTGACTGACCGGACGCCGATGACGCGCGAAGAGATCCTGTGGATGGTTAAGCGCATCGCCGGGTGAAACGCGATTATCCTGTGGTGGTGCCTGCGGTCACATTCACGATGGTCGCCGTCATGGCGCTGGCGTTATCCGAGGCCAGAAAGGTCATGAGCGCAGCGATATCCGCAAGCGTTGGCAGGCGTTTGAGCATTGTGCTTTGCGCCGCCCCTCTCAGCCATTCTTCTGGTGTTAATCCCATTTCCTGTGCCTTTGCGGCAAAAATCTCTCCGGTATAAGAACCTGCCTGCACGGCATCAATGATCGCGTGGGATCGAATTCCGATGACGCGGATATTTCTGGGGGCGAGCTCGGCTGCCAGGGCTTTGACGAACGCTTCTGTCCCTGCGCAGCCGACAATGTGACCTGAATGACCCGCGATAGCCATCGCGCCTGCAGGTGCGACGACGCTGAGAAGCACACCTGCGCGTTCACCCCCCATATGCGGCGTTACGGCCTTTGCGAGGGTGAATTGCGCGGTGAGAAAGGGACGGATCCCCTGCATAAATTCGTCCAGGGTTAATTCCGTGACTTTTTTGCCTTGGTCGTGCATAAAACCGGTGGCATTGACGACAATATCGAAACCGCCGGCCCTGCTCGCCAGTTCTGCTACGCGCGTCATCATCGCGGTCTCGTCGAGAACATCGATGAGGAGGGTATTAACGGTACCTCCTGCGGTACGAATATCGTGCGCCACACGATCCAGTTTTTCCTGACCGCGTGCAACCAGATATACCCGCGCTCCCTCACGTGCCATATTCCGCGCCACGGCACTGCCGATAGCGCCGCTTCCGCCGAAAATCACGACGACCTTGTTTTTAAGCAGCATGGGGCATTCACCTTCACAGACCGATAATCAGGAAGTATGGGTGAGAAATGGCGGGGTGCAAGAATAGGGGGAGAACGTCAGGCAACAAAAAACCCATCAACCTTGAACCAAAACGGCGGGGTTGATGGGCTCCACAAATTGGGGACATCAAAGAAAAGCAGTGGCAATAGTTATGACTGACGCCTTGAGGAAAAGTTCTACGTATCTGCAAAAAATTTTCACTTAAGGGACAACTTCAGTTTTATCCTAAGCCTGGCCAGATGATGATGATGAGTGTCCCCGCCAGTGTCAGCAGTACGTTGGCTATCGCGTAGGTGCCTGCGTAACCCAGCGCCGGGATGTTACTACGCGCGGTATCGCTGATAATTTCCATTGCCGGCGCGCAGGTACGAGCCCCCATCATGGCGCCAAAAAGGAGTGCCCGGTTCATGCGCAAAACATAAGCGCCGAACAGGAAGCATATGATCACCGGCACCAGGCTGACGATCAGACCTGCAATCAGCATTTGCCCGCCAATCGCTCCCAACCCTTGACCGATGCCGCTGCCCGCGCTTAAGCCAACGCCCGCCATAAAGACCATCAGGCCGAACTCTTTCACCATGTTCAGCGCGCCCTGCGGGATGTAGCCAAACGTGGGATGGTTAGCACGCAGGAAGCCCAGCATGATCCCGGCGAACAGCAATCCAGCGGCGTTACCGATGCCGAAACTGAAGTTGCTGAACTGGAAGGTGATCATGCCGATCATCAGACCAATAATGAAGAACGCACAGAAGGCCAGCAGATCGGTTACCTGGCTGTGAATCGAGATAAAGCCAATGCGATCGGCGATCGTTTTCACCCGACGCGCGTCGCCACTGACCTGCAATACGTCGCCTTTATTGAGCACCACATTGTCATCAATCGGCATTTCAATTTGCGAACGAATCACGCGGTTCAGGAAGCAGCCGTGATCGGTGAGCTTCAGTTGAGCAAGACGACGTCCCACTGCATTGTGGTTTTTCACCACGATCTCTTCCGTGACGATCCGCATGTCGAGCAGGTCGCGGTCGAAAACCTCTTTGCCGTTACGAAAGCTGGGGTCGAGGCGGGCATGGGCATCCGGATAGCCGACCAGCGCGATTTCATCACCCATCTGCAGCACCGCGTCACCGTCCGGATTTGCCAGAATACCGTTACGACGGATGCGTTCAATGTAGCAGCCGGTCGCACGGTAAATGCCGAGTTCACGCAGGTTCTTTCCGTCTGTCCAGGCGACCAGTTCCGGGCCGACGCGATATGCACGAATAACCGGCAGGTAGACCTTCCGGTTCGTGTCGGTATCCAGACCGCGTTCACGGGCGATTTGCTGGGCGCTGGTTTGCAGATCCTGATGCTGTAATTTTGGCAGGTAGCGTGCGCCGACGATCAGGCTGACCAGACCGATCAGGTAGGTCAGCGCGTAGCCCAGGCTCAGGTTATCCAGCGCCCGGGAAAGCTGCGCGCTCTCCATTCCGAAATGGCGCAGCGTATCGCCAGCACCGACCAGAACCGGAGTTGACGTCATTGAGCCGGCCAGCATACCGGCCGTCAGGCCGATGTCCCAGCCAAATAGCTTACCCAGCCCCAGGGCGATCAGCAGCGCGCTGCCGACCATCACCAGAGCCAGCATCAGGTAATTCTTCCCGTCCCGAAAAAAAATGGAAAAAAAGTTAGGACCCGCTTCAACGCCGACACAAAAAATAAACAGCATGAAGCCCAGATTCAGTGCGTCAGTGTTAATACTGAAATGCTGCTGCCCTAATAAGAGAGAGACGACTAAAACGCCAATGGAATTACCCAGTTGGATGGAACCCAGACGCAATTTACCGAGACACAGGCCGAGAGCCAGTACAACGAATAATAACAGGATGTAATTCCCATTTAACAAATCGGCGACGTTTATATTCACGGAGACTAACTTCTTGTTTACGAGTAAGCTGTTGAAAGAAAGGGTAATTTAGGCTACTGTTTTTGCCATCAAATAAGGGCAATTGTGACATATTCACAGCCCAAATATAAGCGGCACAACAATATAATCTGGCTAGTTTAATCTCATTACGTATCAACGGCTATAAGAATCGTGTTGGCGTATTTTGGCACGGAATGCTGAACGGCTTTATCTGACTGGACGCCTTTGGCGAAAAGTGTGTTCGATAGAGACAGTGTCAGGAGAAATGATTGAAATATAAACATGGTTGGGTAGGAGCGGTCTGCTGCTTTGTGCTCTTTGTGGTTGTCTGTTTTTTTCTGACAATGAACATGAAAGGGGCATTTCGGGCGGCCGGGCATCCTGAAATTGGGCTCCTGTTTTTTACGCTGCCAGGTGCGGTTGCCAGTTTTTGCTCTCATCGCCGGGAGGTGATCAAACCGCTCCTTGGTGCGATGCTTGCAGCACCGTGTTGTTTGCTGCTCACGCGTCTTTTCTTTACACCCACTCGCTCACTGTGGCAGGAGATGGCGTGGTTGTTCAGCGCGGTATTCTGGTGTGCTTTGGGAGCCTTATGCTTCCTGTTCATCAGCAGTTTGTTCAGGCCGCGACAGCGTAAAAACCAATAACGCCCTCCGGAGAGGGCGTTTTTACATCACTCACAGCACTCAGGCGAACAGGTTCAAATTCTCTTTCGCCCAGGCTTCAAAATCGGTGCAACCGCCGATGTGTTTCTGATCAACAAAAATCTGCGGCACGGTCTCAACCGGTTTGCCGACGGTCTTTTCCAGGTCCGCTTTGGTGATACCTTCCGCGTGGATGTCGATGTAGCGATAGTTGAAATCATCGCGTTCGTTACTCAGTTTCTCTGCCAGTTCTTTTGCGCGTACACAGTAAGGGCAACCCGGGCGACCAAAAATAACGGTGAACATTGTAATCTCTCTCCTCGAACTCAAAGCCTGACGGCGAATGGCTGCTATGATGACGCTAATCATCAGTCTTGAACAGTAGGTTGCACCTTTTACTTCGATACATTTAGTCTATATCTGTTAAACACATTCACGCTGAACGCCTTACACTATGTCTCACAAAAGAGGGCTTCCTGTGCGTACGACTGGCACGTTACCAAAAAGTGTATTGATTCTGGAAATAGTGGGAATGGTGCTCCTGGCGCTGGCTTTGCTGTCGCTGAACCACTACCTGACGCTTCCCGTACCGTTTAACAGCGCGTTAGCGGTCATCGTCATGCTTTTTTTGGGCGTACTGTTGATGATCCCTGCCGCGCTGGCGTTCGCCTGGCAAGTTGCGCAGCGGCTGGCACCACAGTTGATGAAGTCCCCATCCGATTCATCCCGTTCAGACAGAGAAAAAGAGAATGACTCCAACCATTAACCTTCTGCGTCGTCACCGTTCGATTCGCCATTTTACCGATCAACCGGTTACGCCTGAACAGCGAGAGGCGATTCTGGCTGCCGCTCAGGCGACCTCCAGCTCCAGTTTTTTGCAGTGCACGTCCATTATTCGTATTACAGATCCGGCGCTACGTGACACGTTGGTGCCATTAACCGGCGGTCAACAACACGTCGCGCAGGCCGCTGAGTTTTGGGTCTTCTGCGCAGACTTCAATCGTCATCTGCAGATTTGCCCCGAAGCGCAATTAGGCCTTGCAGAACAGTTGCTGCTGGGCGTCGTTGATACGGCGATGATGGCGCAAAACGCGCTGACAGCGGCGGAATCATTGGGGCTGGGCGGCGTTTATATCGGCGGCTTACGTAATAACATCGAATCGGTCACGGAATTGCTGACGCTGCCGAAGCACGTACTGCCGCTGTTTGGGCTGTGCCTGGGGTGGCCTGCCGATAATCCGGATCTTAAGCCGCGCCTGCCTGCCGCGATTGTGATGCACGAGAATCACTACCAGCCGCTCGACAGGGACGCGCTGGCTGCTTATGACGAACAGCTCGCGCAGTATTATCTCAGCCGCGGCAGCAACACTCGCCGTGACACCTGGAGCGATCATATTCGCCGCACGCTGATTAAGGAAAATCGTCCCTTTATCCTGGAATATTTACATAAACAGGGGTGGGCCACGCGCTAAAAATTCCGCCGCTGTGTATGATACGCGGGATAGTGATCGAGTGATGCTGAGAGGTGCAGGGTGAAAATTGCCATATTGTCCCGGGATGGAACGCTCTATTCGTGTAAGCGTCTGCGTGAAGCGGCGATGGCGCGCGGCCATCTGGTTGAAATACTCGATCCGCTTTCCTGTTATATGAACATCAATCCGGCGGCGTCCTCAATTCATTATAAAGGACGCAAGCTGCCTCATTTTGATGCTGTCATTCCACGTATCGGTTCGGCGATCACCTTTTATGGTACGGCGGCGCTACGCCAGTTTGAGATGCTGGGCAGCTATCCGTTGAATGAATCTGTAGCGATTACCCGCGCCCGCGATAAGCTACGCTCGCTGCAACTGCTGGCGCGCCAGGGTATCGATCTCCCGATTACCGGCATTGCGCACTCGCCGGATGATACCAGCGATCTGATCGATATGGTCGGTGGCGCGCCGTTGGTGGTGAAACTGGTGGAAGGAACGCAGGGGATTGGCGTGGTGCTGGCGGAAACCCGTCAGGCTGCTGAGAGCGTCGTGGATGCTTTCAGGGGGCTTAACGCCCACATTCTGGTTCAGGAATATATTAAAGAGGCCAAAGGTCGCGATATTCGCTGTCTGGTGGTGGGGGATGAGGTGGTCGCAGCCATCGAACGACGGGCGAAGGACGGCGATTTTCGTTCTAATCTGCATCGCGGCGGCGTGGCCTGCGTTGCCAACATTACCCCCCGTGAGCGCAAGATTGCGATTAAAGCCGCGCAGACGATGGGGCTTGATGTCGCCGGTGTTGATATTTTACGCGCCGAGCGCGGCCCGCTGGTGATGGAAGTGAACGCCTCTCCGGGTCTGGAAGGGATCGAAAAAACCACCGGTATCGATATCGCCGGGCGCATGATTCAGTGGATCGAACGCCACGCGACGGCTGAATTTTGTCTCAAAACGGGTGGCTAGTCTTAATATCGCCGATGATCGTGGCATGACGAACACTTTTTGCGTAAGCTGTGCCGGTATTTTTTCATCGTAAGAGGTAGCACATTATTATGACAGAATTGGTCGTTCCCACTCTGGATACGTTGCGGCAATGGCTCGACGACCTGGGCATGAGTTTTTTTGAATGTGATACCTGTCAGGCACTGCATTTACCGCACATGCAAAATTTTGACGGCATCTACGATGCGAAATTAGATCTCGTCGATAATACGCTGCTGTTTTCCGCGATGGCGGAAGTGAGGCCTTCTGCGTTACTGCCCCTGGCGGCGGATCTGTCTGCCATCAATGCCAGTTCCCTCACCGTGAAAGCGTTTCTGGATATGCAGGATGATAATCTGCCAAAGCTGGTGGTTTGCCAGTCTTTATCCGTTATGCAGGGGGTGACCTACGCGCAGTTCGAGTGGTTTGTGCGTCAGAGCGAAGAGCAGATATCCATGGTCATTCTTGAAGCGGGCGCGCACCAGATGCTGTTTACCGCCGAAGAAGACGCGCAAAAAAGCAGCGTTGAGAACCATTTTCTTCACTGATTTTAACGCGAAGTATGACGCGTATAGCGCAGTCGCTGCCAGAGCGGCTGCGGTTTACGTTCTTTTATTCTGCATTTAACCTTTCTTTAAAGAATTATTCACCTCCTTTCCCGCTGTTTCGCTTTATCACATAGACATAAATTGCATAAAAAATTGATAAAAGGCGTTTTTTAATCTGGGCTATAGCCTGAAACCCTGGCTAAAGTTATTCTTGCGAAGCTTAATTACAGCGAGCAATAACGGTCGGGGGAGCGTCCGCTTTTCCTGGTTTTTGCCGAATGACAAACTATGCACGTTTCTTGCATAGCATTGAGTGCAACTTTTTGGTTCGTTTGTTAACGAACTTTGATAAGGAAAGAGATTATGACCGCCTTAAATAAAAAATGGCTATCGGGTCTGGTTGCGGGTGCTCTGATGGCCGTCTCTGCCGGCACGCTCGCTGCGGAACAAAAAACACTCCATATCTATAACTGGTCTGACTATATTGCGCCGGACACGGTCGCTAATTTTGAAAAAGAGACCGGCATCAAAGTCGTCTATGACGTTTTTGACTCCAACGAAGTACTTGAAGGCAAACTGATGGCAGGCAGCACCGGTTTTGACCTGGTCGTGCCTTCTGCGAGCTTCCTTGAGCGTCAACTGACGGCAGGCGTTTTCCAGCCGCTGGATAAGAGCAAACTGCCGGGCTGGAAAAATCTCGATCCGGAACTGCTTAAACTGGTTGCCAAACACGACCCGGACAATAAATTCGCGATGCCGTATATGTGGGCGACCACCGGTATTGGCTACAACGTCGATAAAGTGAAAGCGGTGCTCGGCGCTGATGCCCCGGTTAATAGCTGGGATCTGGTGCTGAAGTCGGAAAACCTTGAAAAGCTCAAGACCTGTGGCGTCTCTTTCCTCGATGCGCCAGAAGAGGTGTTTGCCACCGTGCTGAACTATCTGGGTAAAGATCCGAACAGCACCAAAGCGGACGACTATACCGGACCGGCTACCGACCTGCTGCTCAAGCTGCGGCCGAATATCCGTTACTTCCACTCTTCGCAGTACATTAACGACCTGGCTAACGGCGATACCTGCGTGGCGATCGGCTGGGCAGGGGATGTCTGGCAGGCCGCCAACCGGGCGAAAGAGGCGAAGAATGGCGTCAATATCTCCTTCTCGATTCCGAAGGAAGGGGCGATGGCCTTCTTTGACGTCTTCGCGATGCCGGCAGATGCCAAAAATAAAGACGAGGCCTATCAGTTCCTCAACTATCTGCTGCGCCCGGACGTGATTGCGCATATCTCTGACCACGTGTTCTACGCGAATGCCAACAAAGAGGCCACGGCGCTGGTGAGCCCAGAAGTGCGTGATAATCCAGGCATTTATCCGCCAGCAGACGTGCGCGCGAAGATGTTCACCCTGAAAGTTCAGGATCCGAAGATTGACCGCGTCCGTACGCGTGCCTGGACCAAGGTGAAGAGCGGTAAATAATCCGCCGTTGAAGTAGGCCGGGCAAGCGAAGCGCTCCCGGCAACAGGTGCACCGTTCTGGTGCGCCTGCACCATGATTTGTTTCTGCCGGAGAGCACCCCGTGAATGATGCCACCCCACGCCCGCAGGCGAAAACCCGTAAAGCGCTGACGCCGCTCCTCGAAATCCGCAACCTGACCAAATCTTTCGATGGTCAGCACGCTGTCGATGACGTAAGTCTGACCATTTATAAAGGCGAAATCTTTGCCCTGCTGGGCGCATCAGGCTGTGGAAAATCCACGCTGTTGCGCATGCTGGCGGGGTTTGAACAACCCACCACCGGACAGATCATGCTGGATGGCGTCGACCTGTCCCAGGTGCCGCCTTATTTACGTCCCATCAATATGATGTTTCAGTCCTACGCGCTGTTTCCCCATATGACGGTGGAACAGAATATCGCCTTTGGTCTGAAGCAGGACAAACTGCCGAAAGCAGAAATTGCCAGCCGGGTCGACGAGATGCTGGGTCTGGTGCATATGCAGGAGTTCGCCAAACGCAAACCGCATCAGCTTTCGGGCGGTCAGCGTCAGCGTGTGGCGCTGGCGAGAAGCCTGGCAAAACGGCCTAAACTTCTGCTGCTCGATGAGCCGATGGGCGCACTGGATAAAAAGCTACGTGACCGTATGCAGCTCGAAGTGGTCGATATTCTTGAGCGCGTCGGCGTGACCTGCGTGATGGTCACGCACGATCAGGAAGAGGCGATGACCATGGCCGGGCGTATCGCCATTATGAACCGTGGTAAGTTTGTGCAAATCGGTGAGCCGGAAGAGATTTACGAACACCCGACCACTCGTTACAGCGCGGAGTTTATCGGCTCGGTCAACGTGTTTGAGGGCGTGCTTAAAGAACGCCAGGAAGATGGCCTGGTGCTCTATTCCCCTGGACTGGTGCATCCGTTGAAGGTCGATCCGGATGCGTCGGTGGTGGATAACGTGCCGGTGCACGTGGCGCTGCGCCCGGAAAAAATCATGCTGTGCGAGGAGCCGCCTGCCGACGGTTTTAACTTCGCCGTCGGCGAAGTGGTGCACATTGCCTATCTTGGCGATCTCTCCATCTATCACGTTCGCCTGAAAAGCGGACAGATGATCAGCGCCCAGTTGCAAAACGCTCACCGTTATCGCAAAGGTCTGCCGACCTGGGGCGATGAGGTGCGTCTGTGCTGGGATGCGGACAGTTGTGTGGTGTTGACGGTTTAAGGAGCGAAGATGAGTACACTTGAACCTCCGGCACGCGTAGAAAAACCAGGCGGCTTTACGTTCTGGCTGGCGCGCGTGCAGATGAAACACGGGCGCAAACTGGTGATAGCGCTGCCTTACGTCTGGTTGATCCTGCTGTTTCTGCTGCCTTTTCTGATTGTCTTTAAAATCAGTCTGGCGGAGATGGCGCGGGCGATCCCTCCGTATACGGAGCTGATGGCGTGGGCCGACGGGCAGTTGTCGATCACCCTTAATCTCGGTAACTTCCTGCAGCTGACAGACGATCCACTCTATTTTGATGCCTACCTGCAGTCACTACAGGTGGCGGGGATCTCGACGCTCTGCTGTCTGCTGCTGGGCTATCCGCTGGCGTGGGCGGTGGCGCACAGCAAGCCATCAACGCGTAATATTCTGCTGCTGCTGGTGATCCTGCCGTCGTGGACCTCGTTTTTGATCCGCGTATATGCCTGGATGGGGATCCTGAAAAATAATGGCGTGTTGAATAACTTTCTGCTGTGGCTGGGGGTAATCGACCAGCCGCTGACCATTCTGCACACCAATCTGGCGGTGTATATCGGCATTGTGTACGCCTATCTGCCGTTCATGGTGCTGCCGATTTATACCGCGCTGACGCGGATTGATTACTCGCTGGTGGAAGCGTCGCTGGATCTGGGCGCGCGTCCGCTGAAAACCTTCTTTAGCGTGATCGTCCCGCTGACCAAAGGCGGCATTATTGCCGGTTCTATGCTGGTGTTCATTCCGGCGGTGGGCGAGTTTGTGATCCCGGAACTGCTCGGCGGGCCAGACAGCATCATGATTGGTCGCGTACTGTGGCAAGAGTTCTTTAACAACCGCGACTGGCCAGTGGCGTCTGCGGTTGCGATTGTGATGTTGCTGCTGCTGATCGTCCCGATTATGTGGTTCCACAAACATCAGCAAAAAAGCGGAGGGGTCCACGGATGAACAACTTACCGGTAATTCGTTCGCCCTGGCGCATTGTGATTCTGGTGCTCGGGTTTACCTTCCTGTATGCGCCGATGCTGATGCTGGTCATCTACTCGTTTAACAGTTCCAAACTGGTCACGGTGTGGGCTGGATGGTCAACGCGCTGGTACGGCGAACTGTTCCGCGATAGCGCAATGATGAGCGCGGTGGGGTTGAGTCTGACCATCGCCGCCTGCGCGGCGACCATGGCGGCGATACTCGGCACGATTGCTGCGGTGGTGATGGTGCGTTTTGGCCGCTTTCGCGGGTCGAACGGCTTTGCCTTTATGATCACCGCACCGCTGGTGATGCCGGATGTGATCACCGGGCTCTCCCTGTTGCTGCTGTTTGTCGCGCTGGGACACGCTATTGGCTGGCCGTCGGATCGTGGCATGCTGACTATCTGGCTGGCGCACGTCACGTTCTGTACGGCGTATGTGGCGGTGGTGATCTCCTCGCGCCTGCGTGAACTGGATCGCTCCATTGAGGAAGCGGCGATGGATCTGGGGGCGACGCCGCTGAAGGTGTTCTTTGTGATTACGCTGCCGATGATTATGCCAGCGGTCGTCTCCGGCTGGCTGCTGGCGTTTACCCTGTCGCTGGACGATCTGGTCATTGCCAGCTTTGTTTCCGGGCCGGGCGCGACCACATTGCCGATGCTGGTTTTCTCCAGCGTGCGGATGGGCGTTAACCCGGAAATCAACGCCCTGGCGACGCTGATCCTCGGCGTGGTCGGAATTGTCGGTTTTATCGCCTGGTATCTGATGGCCCGCACGGAAAAACAGCGGATCCGCGATATCCAGCGTGCAAGACGTGACTGAAGACACTAAAATCTGCCAACCTGGCTACATAATGCCGCGCTCGTCGCGGCATTGTTTTCATGGAAGACGATTCGTTGGGATTTTTTAAAAAATCATCCTCATCACATGCCCGCCTGAATGTGCCTGCGCTGGTGCAGGTGGCGGCGCTCGCCATTATTATGATCCGTGGGCTCGACCTGCTGATGATCTTTAACACGCTTGGCGTTCGCGGACTGGCTGAGTTTATCCATCGCAGTGTGCAGACCTGGAATTTAACGCTGGTTTTTCTGGGCAGTCTGGTGCTGGTGTTTGTGGAGATCGGCTGCGCATTTTCACTGGTGAAGGGGCGTAACTGGGCGCGGTGGGTGTATCTCCTCACGCAGGTGATTGCCGCAGGCTATTTGTGGGCGGCCTCGTTGGGCTACGGTTATCCCGAACTGTTCAGTATTGCCGGTGAGTCAAAGCGGGAGATACTGCGTACGCTGGTGATGCAAAAGTTGCCCGATATGCTGGTGCTGTTATTACTGTTTGTGCCCGCGGCCAGTCGTCGCTTCTTCCGCTTACAATAATGTGTATAATCCTCGCCCCTGTTTAGATAAAGGTTTCCGTATGCAGTGCGCACTCTATGACGCCGGTCGCTGTCGTTCCTGTCAGTGGATCACGCAGCCCGTTGGCGAGCAACTCACCGCCAAAACCACCGATCTGCAAAATCTGCTTGCCGGTTTTCCGGTCGGGGAGTGGTGCGCGCCGGTCAGCGGCCCGGAGCAGGCGTTTCGCAATAAAGCGAAGATGGTGGTCAGCGGCAGTGTGGAAAAACCGTTGCTGGGCATGTTGCATCGCGATGGTACGCCAGAGGATCTGTGCGATTGCCCGCTCTATCCGGCCTCGTTTGCGCCGGTGTTTGCCGTGCTGAAACCGTTTATAGCGCGTGCCGGACTTACTCCCTACAACGTGGCGCGCAAGCGTGGAGAGCTTAAGTACCTTCTGCTGACGGAAAGTCAGTTTGATGGCGGTATGATGCTGCGCTTTGTTCTGCGTTCCGACAGTAAACTGGCGCAGTTGCGTGCTGCGCTGCCGTGGTTGCAGGCGCAACTGCCGCAACTGAAGGTCATCAGCGTCAATCTTCAGCCGGTGCATATGGCGATTATGGAAGGGGAGACAGAAATCTTCCTGACCAAACAGCAGGCGCTGGCGGAGCGGTTTAACGACGTGCCGATGTGGATCCGCCCACACAGTTTCTTCCAGACCAACCCGGCGGTGGCAAGCCAACTGTATGCCACGGCGCGTGACTGGGTACGACAGTTGCCGGTGAATCACATGTGGGATCTGTTCTGTGGCGTCGGCGGTTTTGGTCTGCACTGCGCGACGCCGCAGATGCAGTTGACGGGAATTGAAATTGCTCCGGAAGCCATTGCCTGTGCGAAGCAGTCAGCGGCGGAACTGGGCTTAACCCATCTTCATTTTCAGGCGCTGGATTCGACGCAGTTTGCCACCGGGCAGGGGACTGCGCCGGATCTGGTGCTGGTGAATCCGCCGCGACGCGGAATCGGCAAGCCGCTTTGCGATTACCTGGGACAGATGGCGCCGCAGTTCATTATTTATTCCAGCTGTAACGCGCAGACGATGGCGAAAGACATTGCCGCATTGCCGGGCTATCGCATTGAACGGGTACAGCTTTTCGATATGTTCCCGCATACCGCGCATTATGAAGTGCTGACGCTACTGATCAGGCAATAAAAAAGCCGCTTATCGCGGCTTCTTCAACGGGTCCAGGCGTTACTGTGGGAACCACTGGTCGTTGATTTTTTGGTACGTACCATCGGCCTTGATCGCTGCCAGCGCAGCGTTCAGTTTATCCAGCAGCACTTTATTATCCGGGCGAACCGCGATGCCGAGGCCGGTACCGAAGTACTGTGGATCGGTGACTTTCTCGGTTGCCACACCCAACTGCGGGTTGGTTTTCAACCACTCGTTCACCACGGCGGTATCGCCAAATACGCCATCAATACGGCCATTTTTCAGGTCGATAAACGCATTCTGATAGCTGTCATAGGCCACGGTTTTCACTTCCGGATGCTTATCCTGCAAGTACTTCTGGTGGGTGGTGCCGTTTTCCATCCCGATGCGTTTACCTTTCAAATCGGCAAAGGTTTTGTAGGTATCTTTCTTCGAAATCACCAACGCCGAGTTGGCATAGTAGGGGGTGGTAAACGCTACCTGTTTGCTCCGCTCTGGGGTGATATCCATCCCGGAAATCACGGCGTCATATTTCTTGAACTTGAGTGCCGGGATCAGGCTGTCAAACGCATGGTTGGTGAAAGTACATTCTGCCTGCATCTGTTTGCACAAGGCTTTTGCCAGATCGAGGTCGAAGCCGACGATTTGGTTATTGGCATCCATAGATTCGAACGGTGGATAGGTCGCAGAGACGCCAAAACTGATTTTTTCAGCGGCAGAGGCACCGACGGCGAAAGAGGCAAGTAATGCGGCCAGAACTAACTTTTTCATGGTTGGACTCCCGTTATGATGAGGCGCCGTTTCTGCGGCATGGATTTACAATGCCAGTAATTGAATTTATATGCAATAAAAATGATTAACTATTTTTTGCGGAATAAAAAAAGACGGACAAGTTAGAAAGTTGTCCGTCCTGGTGATTCTACTTTATGCAATAAAGTGCTTAGTTTCGGCGCTCGAAAGCCAGTGCTTTACGCTCGATCAGACGCATCATTAACGTCAACAGGCCGTTGACGATCAGGTAGATGACTCCCGCTGCGCCGAACACCATCACATCATAGGTGCGACCATACAGCAGCTGACCGTAGCCCATCACTTCCATCAGCGTGATGGTATACGCCAGAGAGGTACTCTTGAACACCAGCACCACTTCGTTGGAATACGAGGAGAGGGCGCGTTTAAAGGCATACGGCAAGAGGATTGCCAGCGTGTCTTTCTTGCTCATCCCCAGCGCGCCGCAGGACTGCCACTGGCCTTCCGGAATCGCGCGAATCGCCCCATAGAACAGCTGAGTGGTATAGGCTGCGCTGTTCAGCGACAGCGCAATCAGCGCGCACAGCCACGGCTCCGACAGCAGATGCCACAGAACCGGATACTCCTGCAGAGAGGGAAACTGTCCCGGTCCGTAGTAAATCAGGAAGATCTGCACCAGCAGCGGGGTACCGGTAAACAGCGTGATATAGCCACGCACCAGCCAGACCACGACCGGGGTTTTCAGCGTCAGAACAATCGTGAAAATCAACGCCAGAATCAGGGCGACGACAATGGACGCCACCGTCAGCGTCAGGCTGGTATGCAGCCCTTTCAGCAGTTCAGGTAAATACTCAAACATCAGCCCGGTCTCCGCTCAAAACGTGTCGCGCGCAGGTCAATGCGTTTGAGAATGTACTGGCTCACCAGCGTAATCACCAGGTAGATCGCCGCCGCGATGATGTACCAGTTAAATGGTTCCTGGGTTCGCGTGGCGATACTTTTGGTTTGCAGCATCAGGTCGTTGACGCTGATGAGGCTCACCAGCGCGGTATCTTTCAGCAATACCAGCCACTGGTTGCCCAGCCCCGGCAGCGCATGACGCCACATTTGCGGCATCACCAGCCGGAAGAAAATGGCGGTCTTCGACAGTCCCAACGCCTGGCCGGACTCCCACTGACCCAGCGGTACCGCTTTCAGCGCGCCGCGCAGCGTTTGTGAGGCATAGGCTGCGTAGAGCAGAGAGAGGGCGATCACCCCGCACAGGAAGGGGCTGACGTCGAAGTTTTCGATCTCCATCCGTACCGGAATCTGCACGACGCCCAGATTGATCGTAAAGCCATCAGAGAGCATCAGCAGCAGCTGAGAGGAGCCGAAATAAATAAACAGCACCACCAGAATTTCCGGCAGGCCGCGTAAAATGGTGACCAGCGCAGAACCGGTCCACGCGACAGGACGCCATTTAACTGACTCCCAGACGGCGAAAAGCATTGCCAGCGCCAGGCCGAGGATCAGTGCACAAACGGCAAGGCCGACGGTCATCCCGGCGGCGCTTGCAAGTGGGAAAAATTCGTTCATCAAGGCTTACTTCTGGAACCATTTGTTATAGATGGTCTCGTAAGTCCCATCTTTCTTCACTTTTTCCAGCGCAGTGTTGAATTTCTGCTGCAGTTCCTCGTTGCCCTGGCGTACGGCGATGCCGAGGCCGGTGCCGAAGTAATCTTTATCCGTTACTTTATCGCCAACCGGCGCCAGCTTCGGATTGTCTTTCAGCCACTCGGTGACCACCGCGGTATCACCAAACACGCTGTCAATACGACCGTTTTGCAGATCCAGTTTCGCATTCTGGTAGCTGTCATACGGAACGGTAGTGATTTCCGGGTGTTTATCCATGATGAATTTCTGGTGAGTGGTGCCATTCTGCACGCCCACTTTCTTACCTTTCAGCTGATCAACACCGGTGAATTTACCCTGCTGACCAATGAACAGCGCGGAGTTGTCATAGTAAGGGGTGGTGAACAGCACCTGTTTTTCACGCTCAGGCGTGATATCCATCCCGGCCATCACCGCATCGAAACGGCGGAATTTCAGGCTCGGGATCAGGCTGTCGAACGCCTGGTTGGTAAAGGTACAGGTCGCGTCGATCTCTTTACACAGCGCGTTGGCCAGATCGACATCAAAACCGACAATCTTGTTATTAGCGTCCATGGATTCAAACGGAGGATAGGACGCTTCGGTCGCAAAACGAATGGTCTGGGCTGCTGTAGCGGAAAGGCTAAAGCCTGCGATAAGCGCGGCAATCAGAACTTTTTTCATTGTGTTGTCCCGAATCTTAGTGAGAGAGATAGTTTTTAAATGCTTCGGTCTGCGGGTCGGCAAAGCAACTCGCATTACCCTGCTCGACGATATGACCGTTTTCCATATACACGACGCGGCTGGCGGTTTTACGCGCCACTTCCACTTCGTGCGTCACGATCACTTGTGTAATATTGGTTTCCGCCAGTTCACGAATGATGCTGACGATTTGCGCGGTAATTTCTGGATCCAGCGCGGCGGTAGGTTCATCAAACAGCAACACCTGCGGTTCCATCATCAGCGCGCGGGCAATGGCGACACGCTGTTGCTGACCGCCGGAAAGATGCAGCGGATAACGATCGCTGTAAGGTTTCAGACGCAGGCGATCCAATAGTTTTTCTGCACGGGCTAACGCCTGATCTTTCGATAAACCCAACACGCGACAGGGGGCTTCAATCAGGTTCTGTTGCACGGTGAGGTGCGGCCACAGATTGTATTGCTGAAAGACCATTCCGACGTTCTGGCGCAGCTCGCGAATCGCTTTATCTGACGGCGTTTTGCGGAAATCGAAGTGATTTCCCGCAATGTTGAGCGTACCGGAACGCGGCATCTCAAGCAGATTGAGTACCCGCAGCAGTGAGCTTTTACCGGCCCCGCTTGGGCCCAGCAACACCAGTGTTTCACCCTGCGGGCAATCCAGCGTGATATCGAACAGCGCCTGATGCGCGCCGTAGAAGCAGTTAATGCCGTTTAATTGAATACTCATTGATACTCGTATACTGGCCGTCTGATAGCTATTGAAGCCGCAGATAGTACCTTTGACAGAATAGTTATGCAATATTTATGCTTTAAAAGTTAAATATAGCGCGCATTTCCCCTTAAACATAGCACAAAATAGCGAGGGAGAAGGCCGGTAAGAACAATTGTCGGCATTCCATGCAGAATGCCGGACAATTTACGGGGGGTACGATTTTTAGCGCGTTTAAGCGGAGAGATTAACGGTTTTCAACCGACTGACGAAGCGTCCCGGCTGGGGCATGCACGCTGCCGCCGAGATAGCGCACATCATCAATGACCCAGCACTGTCCTTCACGGATCATCAGCACTTCATCCTGCCAGTTCTGATCGCCCTGTTTCAGCGCAACGCGTAGCGGGATGTTGCGTGCATCACTATTCGGAATGGTCGAGGCGCTGGCGACGCTGGCGCTGTCCGGTGGCGTTGTCCGACTGGAGAACGGATCGCTGCTCATCAGTTGACGATGCGCACTGTCACGACTGGCATCCGACAGCAGTTTCGCCAGGTTGTCGCTCAGGTAAGGACGCAGGGCGGTGATATCATTACTGCGGTGCTGGATACGATAGTCATAGAATTGTTGAGCCACACTGTCCGGGCCGCCATCCACACAGGTACCCGTACGCAGCCCGTTGTCTTTATAGGCTGGCGTGACGGTGGTGCAGGCGCTGAGCAGCAGCGCGCAAGGGATAAGCAGAGAGAGTTTCGAATAGCGCATAGTGATTTCCTTATAAGCGTTCTGCCATGAGTCTTCTAAGATAACAGTCATCTACGATAATCAATTATATCCTTTCAATGATAGTGTATGGCGCTGATAATGTGCTGAATGTAACCAGGAGAGACATCATGCAATTTTCGACAACCCCCACACTTGAAGGACAAAGCATCGTGGAATACTGCGGTGTGGTCACCGGCGAAGCCATCCTGGGCGCGAATATTTTCCGGGACTTTTTTGCCGGTATCCGCGATATCGTCGGCGGTCGTTCAGGCGCTTACGAAAAAGAGTTACGCAAAGCGCGTGAAATTGCCTTCGCGGAGCTGGGCGAGCAGGCAAAAGCGCTGGGTGCTGACGCGGTGGTCGGCATTGATATCGATTATGAAACGGTCGGCAAAGACAGCAGCATGCTTATGGTCAGCGTGAGCGGGACGGCGGTGAAAACGCGTCGATGAGAAAGGGGTTATGGCTGGCGGCCTTTGCGTTATTCCTGGCGGGATGCGCAGGCGAAAAAGGGATCGTTGATAAAGACGGTTATCAGCTTGATACCCGTCATCAGGCGCAGGCGGCATATCCGCGCATTAAAGTGTTGGTGATCCACTATACGGCGGATGATTTCGATAGCTCGCTGGCGACGCTGACGGATAAAAATGTCAGCTCGCATTATCTGATCCCGTCCGTGCCGCCGTTGCATCGCGGTAAACCGCGTATCTGGCAACTGGTGCCGGAACAGGATCTGGCGTGGCATGCCGGTATCAGCTTCTGGCGCGGCGCGACGCGCATCAACGACACCTCGATTGGTATTGAGCTGGAAAATCGCGGTTGGCAAAAATCGGCGGGGGAAAAATATTTTGCCCCGTTTGAGCCTGCGCAGATTCAGGCGCTGATACCGCTGGCGAAAGACATTATCGCCCGTTATGGCATCAAACCGCAGAACGTGGTTGCCCATGCGGACATCGCCCCGCAGCGTAAGGACGATCCCGGTCCGCTGTTTCCCTGGCGAGCGCTGGCAGAGCAGGGGATCGGTGCCTGGCCCGATCCCGCGCGCGTGGCGTTTTACCTGAATGGCAAGCCGCGTGATGAGGCCGTAGAGCCGAGGGTGTTACTCGAGCTGCTGGCGCGCTATGGCTACGACGTGACGGAGAACATGACTCTCGCACAGCAGAAGCGCGTCATCACTGCCTTTCAGATGCATTTTCGTCCGCAACGCTGGGACGGCGTAGCTGATTATGAAACATTGGCTATCGCTGAGGCGCTGTTAGAACGCTACGGACAGGGGTAATCCTCCGGATTACCCGACTCTTTTTCATAGTCTTCTTTTGGACTTTTTTCCGATAACATTCACGGTGTAAATGTTTTATAGTTTCTTCAGTCGAAATTACTCGCAAACGTGTTTGACAAGATGTCAGTACGATTAAATAAAAATTATATAAGCTAACGCCTTAGTTTATTTTTTGTTTTTAAATGGACTGCGCATTATCGCGCTGTGATTGCACACCTTTACATTATTCAATTTAATATCTTAATGGGTATAACTATGTTAAGCATTTACAGTAAAAAATTTCGTCCACAAGAAGAACTCACCGCTATTATTGCTGCTACTGAAGGTTATGAAGAAAAAACCTTACGTAAATGGCAGCGTCTCAGCACAGAAAATAGCGAAGTTATTCATATTATCGTGAGTGGTGAAGTTGAATTCCGCCGTGAGTCAGACGAACTGTGCATGTTCACCATACAGAATAAAAGTATTTTTGGTTTGTCCTCTATTTATCACGACTCAACACATATGTACGGACTGGTTCGCACAAATACGGTCGTACGAACCCTTAAAAAAGCGGATTTTATCCGTCTGATGAGCGAGAAAAACTTGTGGGAAGCCTTAAGTAAAGTCCTCTCCTGGTACGTTTGTCTACTCAGTAAACGTGACGAAGTGCTGGTTGCACGTAATGCTTATTCTATTGTTCGCGAGTTTCTTTTGGAAATAAACGAACTGATGGTGCACCATCAGCGCGATATTAATGTTTACGACTATATCCAGGAGTATACCAGTTTGGCACGCAGCACTATCATAAAAATACTCGCCGACCTGAAAAAGGGTAATTATATTCAGGTTGACAAAGGTCGACTTCTGTCTTTGTCGGCATTACCGGAAAAATACTGATTACTTCCCTCTCCCTGTTTTAACCGAAAGGGGGAGAACTGTTTTTTGTTGAGTTATATTCCTGCGTTCCTTCTGCGGTTTCATCCACGGGAGGCGCGGGGACTTTCCCCTGCGAATAATCTTTTTCCTGTTCTTTTAACGCTTGCATTAATAATGCTTTTATTGCGTCATTATCCGTCGTTTGTGTGGAATCCGCCTGCTCTGACGCAGGGGAATTGCTCACGTCGGTTCCTGGTAACGTATCGCGTGAAATATCGTGTGGCATTTCACCATCCGGTGCCTGTTGCCAGTCAGCATCGTCGGGATTAATGGGCATTTCCTGCAGCGGCGGCATCTCTTTTTGCACTGGTCTGGATTTATGTTCCGGTTGTGGGAACGGTTTGCTGATATAGACGTAATGCATATCCGATAGCTGTGTTTCCGGTTTAACGGCGCTCGTTTTTATTGGCTCAGAGACCGGATGGCGCAGATTCCAGTAAATATGGGCGTAAAGTCCCGCGGTCGCCATCATCATTATCCCCACCAACCATAACAGCGAAGCACTGATTATCTTTTTTAGCGAGGGGCGCTGCCAGGAAAACCAGACCGGCTCGTTCAGGGTATAGCTGCGGTGAGCAGCCAAAGTAATTGTCGACATTATGAATGCTTCTCCTGCGTGGTCGTCTTCGCAGATGTACTTGCGGACGGGATGATCACGTCTGGTGTAGTCCTGGTTTCACGCATTAACTGCATCAATGTATCTTCCCCGGCAATCCCATCCACATGGAGATGCATTTTTTGCTGGAATTCGCGGGTGCGTTGCATCATCTCCGCTGTCCACACCTGAGAATGGGTTTCTGGCAGATTCAGTGCAACACTGAGTTGTTGATCCAACCAGCTCAGATCTTTGGCGCTGCTTTCGGCGCTAATGGCGTCTTTACCTTGTGGAGTCAAACGGTGCAACTGTGTGTAATTCCCAGTCGCATGTTGGTTAAACCAACGGCGGCTTACCTGCCAGGTACGATTATTCATCAGCAGGTCCAGGGTGTCGTTCCCGACCCGGGCAATCACAGCATAGTTAAGATGATCGCCCGTTTTCATTTCGCTAATCCACGGATACCCTTCCTGCGCCAGTGTATCGAGCGGCGCATTTCCCTGTTTGCACATCAGATTCACCTTTGCAGCATTCTGACATAAGGCATCTTCCGCTGAGGCGTCATAACCCCACATCACATACAGCTGATGCATCGCGTTGGGCTGATTAACGATTTCGTTATCGATAACCGGCACCGTCGATACCTGAGCTGTCGGTAGTGACTGTTTCCAGCTCGCCGGAACAGGAAGTGGGGTAGGGAGTCTGGCGTTGATTGACGAGGTCAGATACCAGCCACAGGCGGCGAAAAGCACTGACGCAAATAATCCCACGATAGCCAGGCGCTTACCGTGTTTTTTTGCGGGCAGGATCTCTCCGGCGGCGAGGCGTAAATGACGCGTCCCAACGGACGCGGCGCGTTCTGTCCAGGCCGCAAGCAGCGACAGATGTGTCAGCGCGTTGAATTTAGTGATATCACCTTTTGTCAACGCGTGCATTTTGCGCACGCGAGCCGGTGATAACGGCAAGGTTTCACAACCCTGCTCCTCACACTGGTTTTGTACATAATTCAGCATTTCACGGTACGTAAGAGGACGAACCACGTGGTGGGTATGAACGTACCCCTCAAGGCCAGACTTCTGCATCAGTACCGTTTTCTGATCGGCGGATCCCATCAGTACTATCGCCAGGGGAAAACCGATCTCTTGCGCGCGGCTCATTAACATTCCCAGCACGTCGCGGCAGTTATCTTTCATCGCCTGCATGTGAGAAATCACCAGCACTTTTTGCTTCTCCTTGCGGGAAGACATAGCGGCTTGCCACTGACTCAGCACGGCATCCACCGCCTGAATGCGGTTTTTGCTTTCTTTGCCCCCCGGATTGAGCTTGTACAGCAGGCTACTGGCACTCAGTTTTGGGAACGCATTAAGAGAAAGCACGTCACGGTTGGCCGTTTCCAGTGCATCGCTAAACTGGCAAAGCAATGGGGCGTCGTTACAAAAGAGTCCGGTAATTCCGGTCTGCCGGGTTTTCTCTTTCAGCAGGTTAAAAATATCCTGATGATAAGGAACAAAAAAATCGCCCGCGGCTCGGGTGACTTTTTTGAAAGGCAGATGGTTAAAATTAAAATGACTCTGATACATAACGACTTACCGTCTCTTTACTGGATTAGCACTGGGACGAAAAAGTAAGGGAAGCCAGAGGTTGGGTCAATTTTCAAACTGAGTAAAAATATCCTGCCTGGTTTTCCTAACATCATATTTTTGACGGGTCAATGTTTTTCTTTATTAAAGTTAATGGCGAAGCTAATAGCTGGCTTTGCATCAGATAATTATTATTCATCTCCTGTATTGGCGCAGCACGACGCTGCTTAATTTCGTTTTGCAAAAGGCCAGATGAATAATGCGTTTCTCATTTCTATCCCGCTGGAGAACGCCCTTTATTATGTTTGTGTTGCTTATTTTTTGCAGCCAGCAAGGGTATGTGATCATTAAAGATTATCAAAAAGTAGCAAAAAAACTGGCTGACAGAGAGGTAAGACCATTGAAACAACGCAGGGAGGAAAAGCCGTTTGCGCTGTTCACAGCGGCAGTGCGCCAACAAAACCAGCCAGCTGTTGTGAAAAAACCATTGTCTGCTGAAATTGAAGGCATTATCCGCAGCGACGACGCGTGGCTTTCCTTTGCAGTCATTAAAACCCAGAACGGTCAGATGAGCTATCGCGAGGGGGAGAAGTTGAGTGGATTTGACGATGCGTATATCGAGTCAATCACGAAAGACAGCGTTATTGTCAATTATGACGGTACGTCGCAGACCCTGGCATTAAAGACACCAGATTATTTTAAGAGCGGCGTTGATAGCGGTCCGGTAACAAAATCGACAAAAGATGCAGGTGCTGACAATTTGCATCTGGATGATTATCTGGTGTTAAAACCGTTAATCGAAAAAGGCCAACTGGAAGGCTACAACATTAATCCACGCAATGCGTCGTCTTTTTACAGCCATTCAGGACTGGAAAAGGGGGATGTCGTGGTTAAGGTTGACGATATTGATATGACCAAAACTGCACAGGCAAAAGAAATTATTGCCCGCTGGTCAAAAATGAAAGAAGCGGATGTTGTTATTCGGCGTCACGCTCACCTTGAAAATGTTCGGGTCAATGTTCTAAACAATTAATAAGTGTACAGACATGAAGAAATTTCCATGGGCGTGCGTGGCGCTGACCGCATTGTCGTTATATTCCGGTTCGCTGTTTGCAACGAACTTTAGCGCCAGTTTTAAAAATACCGATGTTCGTGAGTTTATCGATACGGTTAGCCGTAATCTGAATAAAACCATCCTGGTCGATCCTTCCGTGCAGGGCTCGGTATCGGTTCGTACCTACAATGTGCTCACGGAAGACGAATATTATCAGTTCTTCCTGAGTGTGCTCGATCTCTACGGCCTGTCGGTTATTCCCATGGATAACGGCATGGTGAAAGTGGTGCGTTCCTCGGTGGCCCGCATGTCAGGCGCGCCGATTGCCGACAGTAAAAACCCCGGTAAAGGCGACGAAATTATTACCCGCGTCATCCGGATGGAAAATGTCCCGGTACGTGAACTCGCGCCGCTGCTACGCCAACTGAACGATGCGTCCGGTATCGGTAATGTGGTCCATTTTGAGCCGTCTAACGTGTTGCTGTTAACCGGCAAAGCGTCGGTGGTTAACCGTCTGGTGGATCTGGTGCAACGTGTGGATCAGAGCGGCGTGCAGCGCCGTGAAATCGTTCCACTGCGCTTTGCCTCGGCAAAAGATCTCTCGGATATGTTGAATAACCTCAACAATGAAGAGCAAAAGGGGCAAAACGCTCCGCAGCTGGCGACTAAAGTCGTGGCTGATGATGAGACCAACAGCCTGGTGATCAGCGGCAGTCAGGAGGCTCGCCAGCGCACCCGGATGCTGATTTCCCAACTCGATCGCGAGCAAAACAATGAGGGCAATACCCGCGTCTTTTACCTGAAATACGCTAACGCCAGCAAAGTCGTGCCAGTGTTGACCGGCATTGGCGAACAGTTGAAAGAGAAGACGGGCGGCGGCAAAAGCAAGGCTGCGCCGATGGCGAGCGATCTGAATATTACCGCTGATGAGTCAACCAACTCACTGGTCATTACCGCCCAGCCAAACGTGATGAATTCGCTGGAAAAAGTGATCGACAAACTGGATATCCGCCGTCCGCAGGTGCTGGTGGAAGCGATTATCGCCGAAGTTCAGGACGGCAACGGCCTGGATCTGGGGGTGCAGTGGATCAGCAAACATGGCGGAGTGCAGTTTGGCTCTACCGGTCTGCCGATCAGCCAGATCAAAAAATCAAAAGTCATTGGCAGCTATACGGGGCTGGCGACCGGTTTCTTTAATGGCGACTTTGGCGCGCTGATGACGGCCCTTTCTACCAATGGGAAAAACGACATCCTGTCCACGCCAAGCGTAGTCACGCTGGACAATAAAGAAGCATCGTTCAACGTTGGACAGGACGTGCCGGTATTGTCTGGTTCGCAAACCACCAGTGGGGATAACGTCTTTAACTCGGTTGAACGTAAAACCGTCGGTACCAAGCTGAAAATCATTCCGCAGATCAATGATGGCGACATGATTCATCTGAAGATCGATCAGGAAGTTTCCAGTGTTGACAATACTTCTACGGCTGATGCCAGCCTGGGGCCAACCTTTAACACTCGTACCATCAATAACGAAGTGATGGTGCATAGCGGTCAGACAGTAGTACTGGGTGGTCTGATGGAAAACGTCACCAAACAGTCGGTCTCTAAGGTGCCGTTGCTGGGCGATATTCCGGTGGTGGGCCAACTGTTCCGCTACACCTCACAGGACAGCGCCAAGCGTAACCTGATGGTGTTTATCCACACCACTGTTCTGCGTGATGACGAGAACTACAGCGCAGCGTCCAAAGAGAAATATGACCAGATCCAGGCGCGTCAGCAACAGCGTATGGAAGAGCACAAGCTGGGCATTATAGAGAATAGCAATTCTCCGATACTACCGGCCTATCCGTCCCAGAGCCACGCTGCGCCGGTTAGCGCCAGCGCACCAGTATCGTCCCGCAACCCGTTTAAAGAGTAGGGCGGTGGCTACATGACTGAGATAAGTAACGCACTTTGCACCAGCACCTGGGCGAAAGAGAACGGCGTCTTATTCTACGAAGGGGACGTTTATGTTCGCGAGGACGCGCAGGCTTATGCCCTGCTGGAGATGCGCCGCGTACTGGGGCGCACCTATGCGCCGGTGGTGCTGACAGCGGAAGCATTTGACGAGCTTCTGACCAAAATCTGGCAGCAGAACAGCGGCGTCTCCCAGCAGTGGGTTGACGATATGGACGCCGATATCGACCTGTTGGCCTTAACCGAGGAGATCCCCGACAACGAGGATTTGCTCGATAACGATGAAAACTCGCCGGTGATCCGTCTGATCAACGCCATTATGGGTGAAGCGGTGAAAGAGGGGGCATCGGATATTCATATCGAAACCTTCGAACGCACGCTGAGTATCCGTTTTCGCGTGGATGGCGTATTGCGCCCGGTGCTACAACCTGCGCGTAAGCTCGCGCCGTTGCTGGTTTCACGTATCAAAGTAATGTCCAAACTCGATATTGCTGAAAAACGCCTGCCGCAGGATGGCCGTATTTCCCTGCGCATTGGTCGTAAGGCGATCGATGTGCGTGTTTCGACTATTCCATCCCAGTATGGTGAGCGAGTGGTCATGCGTCTGCTGGACAAGAGCAATCTTAAGCCGGACATCAATAAGCTCGGTCTGATCGATGAAGAGCTGGTGAAATTAAAGGGACTGATTGAACGTCCGCACGGCATCATCCTGGTGACCGGTCCAACCGGTTCGGGGAAAAGTACCACCCTGTACGCGCTGCTGTCGGCATTGAACGGTCATGAGCGCAATATTTTGACCGTGGAAGATCCGATCGAATACGAACTGGAAGGGGTGGGACAAACCCAGGTTAACCCGCGTGTCGACATGACCTTCGCCCGTGGATTGCGCGCTATTCTGCGTCAGGATCCGGATGTGGTAATGATCGGGGAAATCCGTGACGGTGAAACCGCGCAAATCGCGGTGCAAGCCTCACTGACCGGCCACCTGGTGATGTCCACGCTGCATACCAACAGCGCCGCGGGCGCCATTACCCGTTTGCGCGATATGGGGCTGGAATCCTTTTTAATCGGTTCGTCGCTGCTTGGCGTCATTGCCCAGCGTCTGGTGCGTCGGCTGTGTCCACACTGCCGTACCACCAGTCCGCTGGATGACAATGAAAAAGCGCTGTTCAGTTTTATGGAAACGCCGCCGAAAGCGATTTATCGCGCGGTGGGCTGTGAACAGTGTCGCCAGAGCGGCTACCAGGGACGCGCCGGGGTCCATGAATTTCTGGTGGTCGACAGCGGTATGCGCCGTGCGATCCATGAAGATAAAGATGAGATGTCCATCGAGACGCAGCTTTTCAAACAGGCCTACAGTCTGCGCGAAAACGGCCTGCTGAAGGTGATTTCTGGCGTAACCTCGCTGGAAGAAGTGATGCGCGTCACCGCTGAACGCGGCGGGGAGGCGTAATGGCCTGGTATGCGTGGTCCGCCACAGACGCCGTCGGAAAAACTCAGCGCGGCACCCTGCAGGCCGAAGGGCCAAAGCAGGTGCGTCAGACGTTGCGCGAGCAGAAACTGATACCGGTGAGCATTGCGCCGACCCAGGAACCGGCATCGGGGAAAAACGCCCGTAAAGGGGCGAAGTTGTCAATTCCGGTGCTGTCAATGTTTACCCGTCAGTTGGCGACGCTGGTGAATGCCGCACTGCCGCTGGAGAGCGCGCTGAAGGCCATCGCGAAGCAGACGGAAGATAAAACTCTCGCGGCGATGGTGACCGGGATCCGCGACAAAATTGTAGAAGGTCACACGCTGTTTGACGCCTTCAGCCAGTTTCCGCGCAGCTTCGACAAACTCTACTGCACGTTAGTGATGGCCGGTGAAAAGACGGGGCATCTTGGCGGCGTGCTGGAAAAACTTGCCGAATACAACGAGCAGCGGCAGAAGATGAAAAGCAAGCTGACGCAGGCGATGGTCTATCCCATCACCCTGACGGTGGTGGCGATCGCAGTCATCTCAATTCTGCTGGTAGCGGTTGTGCCGCAGGTGATCGACCAGTTCACCCACATGAAGCAGCAGCTGCCGGTAACCACCCGCACACTGATTGCGGTGAGCGATTTTTTGCAGGCCTGGGGCATCTTTATCGCTGCTGGTCTGTTCGGTATGTCGGTGGGCTTTAAGGTTTGGCTGAAAAAAGAGAAAAATCGATTTGTTTATCACCGCTGGCTGTTGCTTCAGTCACCGTTGAAAAAACTGGTCTGCGCCATCAACAGCGCGCGCTACATCCGCACGCTGAGTATCTTGCAGGCCAGTAGCGTCCCGCTTCTGGAAGGGATGTATATCGCGATGGATGGGATTGAAAACCGCTATGCCCGGCAGGTGCTGGAGCAGGCGGCGGATACCGTGCGCCAGGGGGCTTCACTCTACAACGCGCTGGAACAGGCGATGATCTTTCCGCCCACCATGCTCTATATGGTGGCCTCCGGAGAGGAGAGCGGCGAGCTGGGCTCATTAATGGATCGCGCGGCAGAAAACCAGGAATCTGCATTACAGCACCGAATTACCTTAACGCTGTCGGTATTTGAGCCGGCACTGGTAGTCACAATGGCGACCGTTGTTTTATTCATTGTTCTTTCAATATTACAACCGCTGCTTCAACTTAATAATATGGTGGGTTAATCATGTCTTTGAAAAAAAATAGCCTGAAACGTCAGGCGGGGTTCACGCTGCTCGAATTAATGGTGGTTATCGTTATTCTTGGCGTACTGGCCAGTATGGTGGTGCCTAATTTAATGGGCAACAAAGAAAAAGCTGATATTCAGAAAGCGACCAGCGATATTGTCGCTCTGGAAGGTTCTCTGGATATGTACAAACTCGATAACCATCGTTATCCGACCACCGAACAGGGGTTGCAGGCGCTGGTGACCAAACCCGAAATCGCGCCGATCCCGAAAGGCTACCGCGATGATGGTTATATTCGCCGACTGCCGCAGGACCCGTGGGGCAATGATTATATTCTTGTCAGCCCGGGCGAACATGGCGCCGTCGATATTTTCTCGGCCGGTCCGGATGCAGAAGCCAATACGGCTGACGATATCAGCAACTGGTCTTTTGATAAAAAAGATAAGTAATGAATAAGCAACGTGGATTTACCCTGCTGGAAATCATCGTGGCGTTGGTGATATTTGCCCTGAGCGCCATGATGGTGGTCACGACGATTCCATCACGCAGCGGTGCAGATATTTTAGGTCAGCAGTTAAAATCCCTCGTTGAATATGGTTCTGATCGCGCGGTAATGGACGGAAATATTGTCGGCCTGGTGATGACTTCCTCTGAGTTTGCGTTGGTGACGCAGGTCGGAAATAACGGGGAGCGTCACTGGGCACCGTTAAAAGCAGGGCGTATCGCCACACGCGGCGAGTTTCCGGAAGAGATGCATGCCTCTCTTTCTCCGCAGACGCTGGCGGCGACGCTGAACGATGAACCGCAAATCCTCTTTTTGCCGGACGGTGAGCTTAGTCGCTTCTCGCTCGATCTTGAAAGTCAGGATAAAAAGCAGCGCTTTCATGTGATTTCCCAGGGCGCAATACCCGTCATGGTGGAAAACGATGACTAAACGCAAAGCCAAAGAGCAGGGGATGACGCTGCTGGAAGTGATGGTGGCGCTGGTGATTTTCTCCACCGCAGCGCTGGCGCTGATGAACTCCGTCACCCTTAACGTGCGCTTTACCCACGGCTTGTCGGAAACGCTGCAGGCAGGTTGGGTCGCTGAAAATCAACTGGCGGAAGCGCAGTTGTCCCAGACCGATTTTCCGGACGCCGAGCAGGTGGGTACGGAAACCATGGGTGGGCAAACCTGGACCTGGCATATCCAGCGAGTGAAAACAGCCAGCAATACCTTCGCCGATGAGGTGCGGGTGTATAGCGAAGGTAACGACGAGCAGCCGGTAGTGGCGCTACAACTCGCCGAACCGGAGGTGAACCATGAGTAAGAAACGGCATCAGCGTGGGTTTACTCTGCTGGAGATCATGATTGCGCTGGCCATCTTCGCGGTGATTAGCATTCTGGCGTGGCAAATTCTGGACGGCGCAATGCGTACCTCGACGGCCAGCGATGAAGCGGCGACAAAGGTGACAAAGGTGACGGCGCTTCAACGCGCCTACAACCTGCTGTCACGGGATTTTTACCAGTTACAGGCGCGTGCGCCGCGTAACGACGGTGAGGTGTTTGTTCAACAGCAGGATGCGCTCACTCTGACCACGCTGAACGGAATTAATGGTCAGGTGCAACTGGAGCGGGTGCGCTGGACGCTAAAAGACAAACGCTTGTGGCGCAACATCTGGACTGCAATTGACGGCCCTGTTAACGCGCAACCGGAAGAAATACCGATTCTGAATGATGTGAAAGCGATGAAATGGCGTTTCTGGCGCGGAGGCTGGCAGGACAAGTGGAGCGATATCGCTCATCAACCGGATGGCGTTGAGTTGAATCTGACCATGGAAAACGGCGAGACCTGGCGATGGGTCTTCATCACCCCTGGAGATATGCCGGACATTCAGGCACCTGAAAAAGAGGTGAGCGCCGACCCGGCACAGGCGGCGCCGGAGAATGTGGCGCAGCTTGTCGAGAACCCGCAACCCGCTGCGGCAGTACAGCCAGGAGCGCATTGATGAGAGTCAGAACAGTGCGGAAAGAGCGCGGCGTGGTGCTGCTGGTGGTGTTGATTCTGCTGGTGATGATGTCCGCTCTGGCGGCGAAAATCAGTCAACAGTTCTGCCGCCACCTGCAAAAAACGCACTATCAGGTCAGCCAACAGACACTGCGTTGGGCCATTGCGCGTCAACAAAAGGTACTGGAAAACGTGCTGCAAAAAGCAGCCAGCGCAGAAAGCGCAGGGCTTTCGCCGGTAGGCGACTGGGCACAGCCGCTGGAAACTCACGGGGATAACTACACCGTGGTGAGCCAGGTAGAGGATGCCCGGACGTGCTTTAACGTTAATAGTTTGCTGGCTGTTGACGCGGCTCCGGCCCCGACCGACGGTAGCGCACTGCCGGAAAAACCGGTCAGGGAGCAGATTTTCGAACAGCTCCTGGTTGATAGCGGCGTCGGTACGCTGGCGGCGGAAGAGATCGACCAGCAACTGCTGGATTACCTCGACGCGGACAACGTCACGGTAAAAGAGGGCCAGGAGGCTGATGCCTGGGCGAATGTTACGCCCGCCCGCGGTCCCGCGAACCAGATGATGCGGACTCTCAGTGAAATCAAACTGCTGCCCGCGTTCCCACAGTCAGCATGGTCGAAGGCCAGCACGCTGCTGTGTGCTCTGCCGGACACGGACGGCACGGTGGATGTGAATACATTAACGCCCGAACAGGCACCGCTGCTGGCGGCAGTCTTTACCGGTGTGTTAACAAAGGACGACGCTGCACGCCTGATCGATTCACGTCCGGAAGAGGGCTGGGAATCGCTTGATGCGTTCAGCAAGGTGCTGGAGAGCAACTACCCGCAAACCAAAGCGATCCTGGCGCAGGTTCAGGACAGGGTTGCGGTCAACAGTCGCTATTTTCGGGTTAACACAACCGGCAATACCGATGATTTAACGCTGCGCGTCGTCAGTCAGCTTCACGTCGACAGTGAGGCAGGCAAGGTTGTGACCTGGCAACGCCGTTACCGAATGGTTGAATAAGATAAGTAAAAGATGATGAAAAAAGTGCTTTTTATTCGTCCCGACACGCGCGAGGACGGCAAGGTATGGTGGTGTGAATCCGGCAGTGAGCAGGTGGAATATCTGACAGGCTGGCATGCGCTGAACGAACTTTCCTGTCATGCGCTTTCACAGCAGGTGTGCCTGTTGCTGCCCGCCAGCGACACAATTTTTCGCCAGTTTACCCTGCCTAAAAAAGGGATTTCCGCTCAGGCAGCCCCCTTCTCGTGGATGGCGGAAGAGACGTTGCTGGGCGAAGTGGAGACGCTGCACTGGACAGTGCTGAATAAGAAAGGGGCAGATGTGGATGCAGTGGCGATCGACGCCGAACGTCTGCGTCACTGGCTCACGCTATTCGCCGGGGCAGGCCTTAAAGTTGTCCAGGCGCTGCCCGACGCATACCTGCTGCCGGTCAGCGAAGGCGGAAGTTCGCTGGTAAGCCTTGAAGATAATTTCTGGCTGCGTTTTTCCCCGTGCAGCGCCAGCGAATCCGACGCGGTGCTTTTACCGCTGTTAATGAAGTCACACCCGGCTGGCGACGTGCGCTGCTACGGCGACGCGCCGCAAGGGGTGCTGGTGGATGAACATCTGGAATGGCAGCATCCGCTGGTGCTGATTCAGCCACAGTGGCAGCGCTGCCGTGTGAATCTGCTTCACGGCGAATTCTCCACACGTCCTACCCGCAGCGCGGGTTTTCAGCATCTCAACACGGTTATCACGGCAGCGGCGTTACTGTGCATCGGTTTGCTGATCGGTCCCCGCGTTGGCATGGCGTGGATGCTGACACATCAACAAAATGAGATTCGCCAGGAGATGATCACCGTGGCGCAGCACTATTTTCCTTCCCTGCATCAGACAACTAATCTGAAGTATTTTGTTGGTCAAAACATCGGTAAAGCGAAGAAAGGGGTGTTCCTGCAACTCGAAGCGCTCAACCAGATTAAGCAGTCACTGCCAGCTCTGGAGATCAATAATGTGGAATATGACGAAACACAAAACCAACTGACGTTGAACGTTACGTCCATGGATAAACAGGCGCTACAGGAGTTTGTTGCTCGTAGCGCCGATACGTTCGAATTTACGATGCAGCCGATTTCCGGCGATGCGCCCTATACCGCCATTATTTCCGGGAATTATAAATGAAAACGCAAATCACCCAGTTAAAAGCCCGCTGGCAAAATTATAGTCCTCGCGAGCGTAATTTATTTAAACTTTGTGGCGGCGCACTATGTTGCGCAATGATCTATTACGGTGCCATGATGCCGCTCGATAATATGATTAAAAATAGCGAGGCTGTTTTAATTAAACAACAGCAGACGCTTAACTGGATGCGTCAGGAAATTGATAAACATCATCTGCAGGCCCGGGTGGTAAATATCCCCAATCCGCGTAGCGTAGTGGAGGAGAGTGCCAACGTTGTGCACATCACTCTGGAAGGTGTCCAGCAGACCGATCGGTCGCTGACATTTGAGGTTGAGCGCATCAACGTTAATGCCCTGCAAAACTGGCTGCGTGAGATGAACATTTCTTCCGGTATTCACCTTGAAAAACTCGCCCTGACGCCAGTGGATCGCCTGAGCGATGTGAAAGCGCACATCACCCTGAGCTGGGCGAAAAATGCATGAACTCATTAATGTTGCTGCAACAGACGCATCTGTCGGGTCTGTGTGTGATGAGCGGTACGTTGGGCGCGATTCTGGGCAGTTTCCTGGGTGTGGTCGCTGAGCGTATTCCGCCACTGGTGATGGAAGAAGAAGGTGCAGGTAATCTGTTGTTTCCCGCCTCCCATTGTCCGGCGTGCAACCACTCTCTGAGTGCCTGGGAAAATATTCCTGTTATTAGCTGGTGCGCACTGCGCGGCCGCTGCCGCCACTGCCACACCTCGATTCCACTGCGTTTGCTGCTGGTCGAAGTGTTTAGCGCAACCTTTTTCGCGATCAGCGCAGCGCTGGCCCCATCGTTTTCGGCGCTGATTGCGCTGTGGGTGATGTGGAGCCTGTTGCTGCCGCTGGTGGTGATTGACGCGCGTCATATGTTGCTGCCGGACTGCCTGACTCAGCCATTGTTGTGGTCCGGTCTGGTGCTGCACGCATGGTTTCACACGTTGCCGTTAACCGATGCGGTTTACGGGGCCGTTGCCGGGTATCTTTCTCTTTGGTCGGTATATTGGGCATTTCGCCTGCTGACGGGGCGAGAAGGGTTAGGTTACGGCGATTTCAAGCTGCTGGCGGCGCTGGGGGCCTGGTGTGGCTGGCAGGCGATTCCGTCTATTTTGCTCATCGCGGCACTTGGGGGCATTATTGTGCATGTTTTACTAAAGCCCTTTGAGAATAAAAATACGCTTATTTCCTTTGGCCCATACCTTGCTTTTTCTGGTTTAGCCATATTTATGGCAAAAAATGTGGCTTTTATATTTTAAATGACGCAGTCAAGTTTTTTTTGAAGTTTTTTCACTGAGAGAATGAAAGGACAAAAGAAATTCCCCACTGTATTCTTCTCTCCGCAATAAAGATTTGTTGAAGATTTTGTGAATGGAGGAAGGTACGGCGTAATAATCAGGTTTTTGCAAACCTAAAGGTTCTTGTTTTAATTATCAGTAAATAAAGTTCATCCATGTTTAATGGAAAAACATGGGTATTTAATTTCACAAATCGTATTATCAGGATCAAATAATGAAATTTCTGAAGCCTAAATATCTGGCCCTTTTTGTCGCTGCAGCTGCAAGCCCTGTGTTCGCGGCAGTGCCAGGTAAAGCGACTATTGCCAGTGGTAACGATAAATTTGCCATTGTCGAAGTTGACCAGTCTGCTTCTGCTTATAACAGCCTTGTAAAAGTGCATGACGGTGCCGATGTCAAAGTACAGTGGGATGTCTGGAGCGGCTCCGCACCGACGTCAGCGAAAGTTCTGCTCGACGGCAAAACCGTCTGGACCGGTGCGGGCAGCATGTCCGGCACCGCGACCTTTAAAGTGAAACAAGGTGGTCGCTATCAGGAGACCGTTGAGCTTTGCAATGCCAGCGGCTGCAGCACCAGCGCCAGCAAACTGATTATCGTTGCTGATACCGACGGTAGCCATCTGCTGCCACTCAACACCACGATGCAGGAAAATAACAAAACCCTTTCTCAACACACCGATAAAGTGGTTGGCGCTTATTTCCCTGAGTGGGGTGTTTACGATCGTAACTTCCCGGTTGATAAAATTCCCGCGGCTAACCTTAACCACATTCTGTATGGCTTCATTCCCATTTGCGGCGGCGACGGCATTAACGACAGCCTGAAAACCATCGAGGGCGGGAATAGCTTCGAAGCGCTGAAACGTGCCTGCGCAGGCCGCCAGGACTTCCAGGTTGCTATTCATGACCCGTGGGCTGCACTCCAGAAACCACAAGCTGGCGTGAGCGGTTGGGACGACCCTTATAAAGGCAACTTTGGCCAGTTGATGGCGATGAAGAAAGCCAACCCTGGGCTGAAAGTACTGCCATCCATTGGTGGCTGGACCCTGTCTGATCCGTTCTTCAAAATGCATGACAAAGTGATTCGCGATCGTTTTGTCGCGTCTGTGAAAGATTTCCTGAAAACCTGGAAGTTCTTTGACGGCGTAGACATTGACTGGGAATTCCCAGGGGGCGGCGGTCAGAACGAAGCGCTGGGCAACCAGCAACAGGACAAAGAGACCTATACCGCACTGATGCGCGAATTGCGGACCATGTTGAACGAGTTGTCCACTGAAACGGGTCGTACCTTCGAGCTGACTTCTGCGATTGGTTCAGGTCGCGACAAAATTGAAGACGTCGATTACACCGCTGCGCAGCAGTATATGGATCACATCTTCCTGATGAGCTATGACTTCTACGGCGGCTGGAGTAACACCGATCTGGGCCACCAGGCAGCGCTGCATGCACCGGCAAACAAACCGGACACGAACTACACCACTGAAAACGGTGTAAACGCGCTGTTGGAGCAAGGGGTTCAGCCTGGCAAGATTGTCGTCGGTACGGCTATGTACGGTCGCGGCTGGACGGGTGTTCATGGTTACAGCAACAACAACCCGTTCACGGGTACGGCAACCGGTATGGTAAAAGGCACCTGGGAACCTGGCGTGGTTGATTATCGTCAGATCGTTAAAGATTACAAAGGCAAACCAGGCTGGGAATACGGTTATGACACCGCGGCAGAAGCGCCGTACGTCTTTAACAAAACCACCGGCGATCTGATTACCTATGAAGACGCGCGTTCCGCAACCGCGAAAGGTCAGTATGTTCTGGCGAAAAACCTGGGCGGGCTGTTTGCCTGGTCTATCGACTCCGATACCGGGGACATTCTGAACGCGATGAATGAAAGCCTGACCAATGGCGGTGCTGCGCCGGTTGATCCGGTTGTGACTAACCATGCGCCTGTGGCTACTGCGGCGGATCAAACGGTGACCGGGCCAGCGACAGTGACGCTGGATGGTTCCTCCTCTACCGATCCGGACGGTGATGCGATCACCTATAAGTGGACCCAGATCTCTGGTCCGTCGGTGACCATTACCAACAGTACCAAAGCCAAAGCGACGTTCAACGTTGCAGCTGTGACCAGCAATCAGACATTGGCGTTCCGCCTGACGGTGACTGACGCAAAAGGGCTGAGCAGCACCGCAGATGTGCAGGTTGTGAATAAAGCGCCGAAAGCCAACCAGGCACCGGTGGTTAACCAAATGGAAGCGGTCACGCTGGAGGCAGGTCAGAACTACTCTCTGCACGCTCAGGCCAACGATCCTGATGGCGATGCGCTGACATACACCTGGAGCGTTCCAGCGGATATGCAGGCTACAGGTGCAGACACAGCTAACGTGAACATTACGGCACCAGATGTGGACACCGAGTCGACCTACACGCTGACTGTGGTTGTGAGCGATGGCAAGACCAGCGTACAGACTAACGTGCAGGTGACCGTGACGCCTAAAGCGGCAGAAACCCCATCTGACGAAGGCAACACACCGTCTGACGAAGGCAACACCCCATCTGACGAAGGCAACACGCCGTCTGACGAAGGCAACACGCCGTCTGACGAAGGCAACACGCCATCTGACGAAGGCAACACGCCATCTGACGAAGGCAACACCCCATCTGACGAAGGTAACACGCCGTCTGACGAAGGTTCTGCGACCGGTAGCTGTGATAAGCCTGTTGACGCTAACGCCAGTAAATATGCTGCCTGGAGCGCAAACAAGGTTTATAACGCGGGCAATACCGTCAGCTTCGATAACCTGGTCTGGAAAGCGAAATACTGGACTCAGGGCAACAAGCCGGGCTTCGGCGTCGATGCGTGGGATCTGGTAAGTCAGGTGAAATTCAACTGGCGCTCTGATGTGGTCTACAACGGCGGAGACACCACAACCTATAACGGTTACACCTACACCGCGAAATGGTGGACGAAGGGTGATAAACCGGGCAATAGCGATGTATGGGTGAAAAAAGGTCCGGCTGCTGACTGCAAATAACTCAATACGCTAACGATGCGGGTAAATTCCTTACCCGCCACGACGGTCCACGTTCTGTCAGGACGTGGACCGTAAATCAGGAAGCAGTGCGATAAATATGTAAGGAGACAATGAAAAAGACCCGGACTAAAAATGAAAACGTTATTTTTATTGTTATTGATAGTCAGCCATAGCGTCTTTGCTAACTGTTGGAACAAAGCTGCGCATTATTATCATGTAGATCCTTATTTATTGTACGCCATTGCGAATGTAGAATCCGGAATGAATCCGTATGCGATTGGAAAGAACCATGACGGAACGCGCGATGTTGGATTGATGCAAATTAATAGTTCACATTTTTCTGAGCTGGAAGAGCAGGGAATTAATGAGAGCCGGTTAATTACTGAGCCTTGTACCTCTATTATGGTTGGCGCATCGATACTCTCTGACATGATTAAAGTATACGGCTATAACTGGGAAGCGGTCGGTGCCTATAATGCAGGGTTGAAAAAAGAAAATTTTCCACAGCGCATGGTCTATGCCCGTAAGGTGTGGAATAAATATCAGAAGATAAAACATAGCGCTTATCAACACTATTATTGATTTTTGTTTTTTGAAGAATATCAGAAGGTGTTCTTCATAAAGTGAAAATTGCACTGGGTTTATTTATTAAATGGATTAATAAATAAACGATGAATGAATTTGATTTTTTATTGACTCTCAATGTTATTAACAGGACCATCGAAATGAAAAAAAGAACATTACTCAGTGTTCTTATTGCAGGTGCATGCGTTGCACCTTTTATGGCTCAGGCAACGATGCTGCAGGCCAGCAGTGAACCTTATACCGTTAAGGCCAGCGATCTGCAGAAAAAAGAGCAGGAGTTGACCAACTTCCCGTTGATGGCTTCTGTGAAGTCCACCATCCGTACGCTGGATAACAGCCTGGTGGAAAAGATTGAGCCGGGTAACCCGTCTAATCCGGAAAACGTGAAGCGTGTGGAAGGCATTATCAAGTCCAGCGACTGGGATTTCCTCTTCCCGCTGCGTGCCCCTGAATATACTTACAGCAACTTCCTGAAAGCTGTAGGTAAATTCCCGGCACTGTGCCAGACCTATACCGATGGTCGTAACAGTGATGCCATCTGCCGTAAGTCTTTAGCAACCATGTTTGCGCACTTCGCGCAGGAGACTGGCGGTCACGAAAGCTGGCGTCCGGAGCCTGAATGGCGTCAGGCGCTGGTTTATGTGCGTGAGATGGGCTGGAGCGAAGGCCAAAAGGGCGGTTATAACGGCGAATGTAACCCGGACGTATGGCAGGGTCAGACCTGGCCGTGCGGTAAAGACAAAGATGGCGATTTTGTCAGCTACTTTGGCCGCGGTGCGAAGCAGCTCTCCTATAACTACAACTATGGTCCGTTCTCAGAAGCGATGTACGGCGACGTTCGCGTACTGCTGGACAAACCTGAGCTGGTGGCTGACACCTGGTTGAACCTGGCTTCCGCGATCTTCTTCTTCGCTTACCCGCAGCCGCCAAAACCGAGCATGTTGCAGGTTATTGATGGCTCCTGGCAGCCGAATGCTCACGATAAAGCAAACGGCCTGGTGCCGGGCTTTGGCGTGACCACCCAAATCATCAACGGCGGCGTTGAATGTGGCGGTCCGACCGAGATTGCTCAGTCTCAGAACCGTATTAAGTACTACAAAGAGTTTGCTAATTATCTGAAGGTGTCGGTTCCGGCTAACGAAGTGTTAGGCTGCGCCAATATGAAACAGTTTGATGAAGGCGGCGCTGGCGCACTGAAGATTTACTGGGAACAGGACTGGGGATGGAGCGCAGATACACCGTCAGGCCAGAATTACTCTTGCCAGTTGGTTGGCTACCAGACACCGTTCAGTGCGTTTAAAGAAGGCGACTATACCAAGTGCGTTAAGCATTTCTTCAACGTCAACGTGACGGGTGATGATGGTAGCTCTCAGGGCGGCAATGACAACGGTAACGTCACGCCGACGCCAACGCCGGTGGAGCCGACAGACGAAGGGAATACTCCGGACGACAACACGCCAACACCGGAAGACACGACCCCGGCTCCAGTGAACCATGCGCCGGCAGCGAAAATCGCGGGCCCGGTTGGGGCGATTGAAGCGGGTAAATCGGTTTCTCTGAACGCAACCGGTTCGACGGATGAAGATGGTGACAAGCTGACCTATACCTGGACTTCTCCAAATGGTCAGACGGTAAGCGGTGAAGATAAAGCAGTGATTACCTTCAACGCGCCAGAAGCAGCGACTGCAACCCAGTATCAGATTAACCTGACCGTCAGCGACGGGGAACTGAGCAGCAGCACCAGCTATACGCTTAACGTGAAGGCGAAAGAAACCAGCGGTGGTCAGACCGGGACTTATCCAACCTGGACTTCCAAAACCAAATGGAAAGCCGGTGATATCGTGAATAACCGCGGTCAACTGTTCCAGTGTAAACCTTATCCGTACAGCGGCTGGTGCAACAATGCACCATCCTACTACGAGCCGGGTAAAGGGATTGCATGGCAGGACGCGTGGACTGCGCTGTAATCGACAAAAATGATAACGGCAACCTTCGGGTTGCCGTTTTTTGTCTGTAACAATCCTAACGATGTAATTTCCCGTGATCGCGCAGCCATGCCGCCGTTTTCACAATGCCTTCATCCAGCGTCACCACCGGCTTGTACCCCAGTTCCTCTTCGGCGCGACGGATATCCAGCGTAAAATCGAAATTCAGCTTCGACACCCCGTAGTGGGTTAACGCCGGCTCTTTGGCTGACTTATTGCCAAAGTGCTCCAGGCTACGGGCAATCATATCCAGCATCGGATAGGGCACGGAGCGGATCCGGCAGTGGATGTTCAGTTCATCAATCAGTTTCTGCACAATACTCCGCAGAGTGCGCGGTTCGCCGTTAGTGATGTTATACACCCGCCCCGATGGCAGTGTGTCACACTGCTCCTGGCTCGCCAGCCACATCGCGTGGATTGCGTTTTCATAGTAGGTCATATCGACTATCGCACTGCCGCCATGCGGTAACAGCACGCTGCCGTAGTGGTGCATCATGTGTGCCAGACGAGGGATAAACACTTTGTCGTGTGGACCAAACAGGCTCTGCGGGCGCAGCACCGTAAACCGGGTCTGGGGATTCGCCTGGGCCAGCAGGCTGATGACCTCTTCGCCCGCGGCTTTACTGCGGGCAAATTCGTTGGCAAAGCGGTGCGGACGAAAATCTTCTTTGATATCGCGATGATGGTGATAATCGAAGTAAAGCGACGGAGAGGAGATATGAACAACGTTACGCACGCCCCATGCGACGGCCCATTCGCCAAGACGGCGGGTCGCACGAACGTTTGCCAGATCAAAGGCTTCCTGAGTTCCCCAGGGGGAGGTGAAACTTGAGCAGTGCCACAGCGTATCGATACCTGCAAGCATGACCTTCGCCTGCGAAGAGACCAGCTCGGTCAGATCCGCATGCACAAACTCCGCGCCCATTTTTTCGAGCAGTTTACCCATCGCTTCGTTGCGACCGGTCGCTCTGACGCTGATGCCTTTGTTGCGCAAAAACTCAACCGCGTTTCGTCCTAAGCCGCTGGTTGCGCCGGTAACCAGTACCTTCATATCAGTCCACTGTGTTTAATAAAACGTCGTGCGCATTCTTCCGTGAATTACGTCGGTATGCAATGGGAAACATGAAACAATACAGTAAGTTTTTACGAATTATCTGTGATTTGTTCTGCAAGTCTGGCTATTTTTTTTGCCATTCCCCGGAAAATAAACAGGTGCGCCGGGATCATCAGCAGCCAGTAGAAAAGCCCGGGCATACCATGTGGATGCCACCAGGCGCGCACGTCAATCTCGCGATGATCGCCCTTATCGTCAAGGGTAAAGCTCAGCCGTCCCAGTCCTGGCGCTTTCATGCCAAACAGCAGCGTGAGCTGTTTTTCCGGCTCGACGATAATCACTTTCCAGCTGTCTACGGTATCGCCCGGTTGAAGCAGGTCGTGTTCAGGGCGACCTTTTGCCAGCCGATGGCCGACCAGCAGATCCAGCGCGGCGCGGATTTTCCACAATGCATTGCCAAAGAAATAGCCCTCTTTGCCGCCGAGACGGTTCACGACCCGCCACAATGCCGGCAAACTGGCGGATGTCTTTACGGTAAACCCAGCCTGTTTGGCGAAAAAACCATATTCCGGTCGCCAGCGGGCAAACGCCTGCGCGTCGTAGCCCCAGTCGCTGGAGTTCACCAGTTTCTCCTCTTCCTTCAGCGTGCTGCGTACGGCATCGTCAAAGGCGATAAGCTTTTGGGGTATCAATGCTCGCAGTTCGCTGTCATCGGCCAGCAGGTCGTGTCTGAGGCCCTGTATCAACGCTTTCGCGGTGGTAGGCGGCACTGAGGTGATGACATTCAGGAACCAGACGGAAATCCAACGGGTGGGAAAGGGGATGGGGATAAGCCAGCGATGCTTGCCGCTTACCGCCATGAACTGTTCGAATTGCTGCTGATAGCTAAGCACCTGTGGCCCGGCTGCCTCAAAGATCCGATGCTCACGGGACGGGTGATCCAGCAGGGCCACCAGATAATGCAGCAGGTTTTCCAGCGCGATGGGCGTGGTACGTGAACGCACCCAGCGTGGCGGGGTCAGTACCGGCAGGTTGTAGACCATGTCGCGCATCACTTCAAAAGCGGCGGAACCGGCTCCGACGATAATCCCGGCGCGCAGTTCCGTGACCGGCACACCAGACTCACGCAGAGTATCGGCAGTGATCTGCCGCGCCCGCAGGTGGTCGGACTGCTCGTGCTCCGGCGCCTGCAAGGAACTGAGAAAAATCAATTGTCCGACCGGCGTTTCACGCAGGGCATCACGCACGTTAAGCGCGACCTGACGTTCGTGGGCGATGAAATCGCCGCCTTCTCCCATACCGTGTACCAGATAGTAGACGGTATCAACATTTGTCAGCAGAGACGCAAGCTGCGTCGGCCAGTTCAGATCGACCTTATGACAACTGACGTTGGGCAACTGCTGTTTTTCCAGTCGTTCAATGCGACGTGCCGCCGCCAGTACCTGATGTCCTTGCTGGCTGAGCGCCTGCACCAGATGCTGACCAATGTAACCACTGGCGCCAAGAACTACTATGCGTTGCGGCACATCTCTCTCCTTAACGATTCAGGAACGCGCGCCAGTGAGCGACGACATCAGCAAGCTGTTCCCGCGAAACATCCAGATGGGTCACCAGACGGACAACCGGCGATGCGTTGATCAGCACGCCCTGTGCCTTCATGTGCTCACCCAGGGCTGCGGCGTTGGCTTCTCCGACGCGGACAAACAGCATATTGGTGTCGTGACGCATCACGTCCGCCCCGGCTTCCCGTAGCTGCTCAGCCAGCCAGGCTGCGTTGTCGTGATCGTCCTGCAGGCGCGCAACGTTATTTTTCAGGGCATACAGTCCGGCTGCCGCCAGGATACCGGCCTGACGCATGCCGCCACCGGTCATTTTGCGCCAGCGGGTAGCGCGCTTGATGTAATCGCGGCTGCCGACCAGTAGCGATCCGACCGGCGTCCCCAGCCCTTTGGACAGGCAGATAGTAAAAGAATCACAGTATTGGGTGATCGCTTTGAGTTCGCAGCCATAGGCCACGACGGCGTTAAAAATACGCGCGCCATCAACATGCAGCGCCAGACCGCGCTCACGGGTGAATTCCCATGCCTCTTTCAGATATTCGCGCGGCAGCACTTTACCATTATGCGTATTTTCCAGGCTGAGGAGTTTCGTGCGGGCAAAGTGAATGTCATCCGCCTTTATTTTGGCGGCGACTTTATCCAGCGGCAGCGTACCGTCGGCCGCGGCGTCAATCGGCTGCGGCTGGATGCTGCCGAGCACCGCCGCGCCGCCGGCTTCATACAGATAGTTATGTGCCCCCTGACCGGTGATATACTCTTCGCCACGCTCGCAGTGGCTAAGTAGCGCCACGAGGTTGGCCTGGGTGCCGGTGGGTAAAAATAACGCCGCTTCTTTACCTGAAAGGTCAGCGGCGTATTGTTGGAGAGCGTTAACGGTGGGGTCATCCCCGTACACGTCGTCCCCGACCGGAGCGGCCATCATTTCTTCAAGCATGGCGCGACCCGGACGGGTGACGGTATCACTGCGTAGATCAATCATTGCACATCCCTATTGTTTGAAAGGCGATGTGCATTGTTTTACCTGAGCCAGTTGGTTTTTGCCAGTTCGATCACCTCATCGCCGCGACCGCTGATGATGGCGCGTAGCATATACAGGCTGAAGCCTTTGGCCTGCTCCAGTTTGATCTGCGGCGGAATGGCCAGCTCTTCTTTCGCGACAACCACATCCACCAGCACCGGGCCGTCGATTGACAGGGCGCGCTGTAGCGCTTCATCGACGTCAGCGGCTTTTTCCACCCGAATACCGGTGATGCCGCACGCTTCGGCAATGCGCGCAAAGTTAGTGTCGTGCAACTCCGTGCCGTCGGTGAGATAACCACCGGCCTTCATCTCCATCGCCACAAAACCCAGCACGCTGTTGTTAAAGACCACGATTTTGACCGGCAGCTTCATCTGGACTACCGAGAGAAAATCCCCCATCAGCATACTGAATCCGCCGTCACCGCACATGGCAATGACCTGACGTCCCGGCGCGGTGGCCTGTGCGCCCAGCGCCTGCGGCATAGCGTTAGCCATCGAACCGTGGTTAAACGAGCCCAACAGACGGCGCTTGCCGTTCATTTTCAGGTAGCGGGCGGCCCACACCGTCGGCGTACCGACGTCGCAGGTAAAGATGGCGTCATCGGCGGCAAAGTGGCTGATTTGCTGCGCCAGATACTGCGGGTGAATCGCCTTTTCGCTGGGTCTGGCGAGATCGTCGAGGCCCTTACGCGCATCGCGATAATCGCTTAACGCCTTGTCAAGGAATTTACGCTCGGTTTTCTCTTCCACCAGCGGCAGCAGCGCAGTCAGCGTGGCTTTGATATCACCGATCAGCGCCATATCGACCTTACTGTGCGCGCCGATGCTGGCGGGATTGATATCAATCTGAATAATTTTGGCGTCAGTTGGGTAGAACGCGCGGTAGGGGAACTGCGTACCGAGGAGCACCAGCGTATCGGCATTCATCATGGTATGGAAGCCAGATGAGAAGCCGATCAGTCCGGTCATCCCCACATCGTATGGGTTGTCATATTCGACATGCTCTTTGCCGCGCAGGGCGTGAACAATGGGGGCTTTAATTTTGGCGGCGAACTCGACCAGTTCTTTATGCGCTCCCGCACAGCCGCTGCCGCACATCAGAGCGATATTGCTGGAATAGCGCAACAGTTGGGCCAGCTTTCTTAACTCTTCTTCCGCGGGCGTGACAATCGGCAACGGCGCGTGATACCAGTGCGTGGTGGCGCTTTCTGGTGCCGGTTTTAACGCCACGTCGCCAGGAAGAACCACGACCGAGACGCCACGGTTAAGCACCGCTTTGCGCATGGCAATCGCCAGGACCTGGGGGATTTGTTCCGGGCTGGAAACGAGCTCGCAATAGTGGCTGCATTCGCGAAACAGTTCCTGTGGGTGCGTCTCCTGGAAATATCCGCTGCCAATTTCGCTGGAAGGGATGTGGGCGGCGATGGCCAGCACCGGGACGTGGTTACGATGACAATCAAACAGACCGTTGATCAGATGCAGGTTACCGGGTCCACAAGACCCTGCGCAAACCGCCAGTTCGCCGGTCAACTGCGCCTCCGCACCCGCCGCAAACGCGGCAACCTCTTCATGACGGGTCGACATCCACTCAATCGTTCCCATGCGATTGAGGCTGTCGCTCAGGCCGTTCAGCGAATCGCCCGTCACGCCCCAGATACGTTTCACCCCCGCCTGTTCCAGTGTTTTAGCAATAAAAGCGGCAACCGTTTGTTTCATGGTTTTCCATCTCCTTAATTGTGATACCGGTTACAAGTTTAGATGAAGATACTGATTACGCTGCGTGGGACCCCCTTATTTTCAGCAGCTTCCTTTCAGGGGGGATAACGCGTAGCGTGAAAAAAATCAGAGTGAACCAGGGGTAAATTCAGATGCTTACAACATTGTTAACTGCAGTGAATCGGATGCTGACGCACGAGGATTTTGGCAAGTTTTTATTACGCCTGGCGGTGGGGGGATTGATGTTGTTCCACGGGCTGCATAAGCTGTTTGCCGGGATTGATGGCATCAGCGGAATGCTGATTGCCAAAGGGTTGCCGGGCTTTATTGCGTACGGTGTGCTGGTGGGAGAAGTGATTGCGCCTTGCCTGATTATTCTCGGGATCCTGACGCGTCCGGCGGCGCTGGTGCTGGCGTTCACCATGATTGTGGCGTGGCTGATGGTCGGGATGAATGAAACCTGGGCGCTGGATAAAACCGGGGCATGGGCAATTGAAAGCCTGGTCTATTTCTTTATCGGTGCGCTGGCGGTGGCGTTTTTAGGGGCGGGACGGTTTTCGGTCGCTGGCAATTCAGCCTGGCGGTAAGGAATTGCCGGATAAGCGCAGCGCCACCCGGCAATCTGCTATCAGGCGAGTACTAAGTCGCCCTGCGGATGGCAGGAACAGGCCAGCACGTAGCCTTCGGCGATTTCGGCATCGGTTAGCGTCATGGTGCTGCTGACCGTATAGTCGCCGGAAATCACTTTGGTTTTACAGCAACCGCAGACGCCCGCGCGGCAGGCAACGGTGACGGGCACCTTGTTGCTTTCCAGCGCATCCAGCAGCGTCGTACCGACCGGCGCGTAAAATTCTTTCGCCGGCTGCAGCTTCGTAAATTTCAGACCGCTGGTTGCCGCTTCCGCTACCGGGGTGAAGAACTGTTCTTTAAAGAAGCGCGTTACGCCCAGCGCTTTCACTTCCTGCTCGACCAGATCCATATACGGCGCCGGGCCACAGGTCATCACCGTGCGGGAGGCCAGATCCGGTACCTGTTGCAACAGTTCCGTAGTCAGGCGACCGGCGGCAAAACCGGTGGTGGCGTTGTTTTCCGCCACCAGCGTGACCGGATACTGACGCCATTCTTCGGCAAAAATGACATCCTGCGGCGAGCGCACGTTGAAGATCACCTGCACGTCAGCATGCGGACGGTACTTCGCCAACCAGCGGCGCATCGACATGATCGGCGTAACGCCACAGCCGGCCGCCAGCATCAGGAACTTATCATCGGCTTTATCTTCGCAGGTGAAATCGCCCATCGCATCGGATAGCCAGAGGTAGTCGCCGCGCTTCACGTCGCGGGTTAACCACTGTGAGCCCGTACCGTCGTCAATCCGGCGAACGGTCAGCGTAATGTATTCGCTGACCCCCGGTGTTGAAGAAAGCGTGTAAGCGCGCAGCGTTTCCGCAGAGTTACGCACGCTGATCAGTGCATACTGCCCGGCGCGATACGGATAATAGTCGTGGCACAGCAACGAAATTGTCCATACATCCGGCGTTTCCTGATGGATGTGATGAACCTGCATCCGCCATGGGCACTGATGAGTTGGCATTGTCATTCTTTACTCCTTACGCGCTCAGCAACTGCTTCATGTCTTCTTCAACGGTGGTCACGGAACGCAGACCAAATTTCTCGTTGAGTACCGCCAGCAGATCCGGCGTGAAGAAGCCAGGCGCCGTCGGGCCAGTGACGATGTTTTTCACACCGAGAGACAGCAGGGTCAGCAGAATCACAATCGCTTTCTGTTCGAACCAGGAGAGCACCAGAGACAGCGGCAGGTCGTTCACGCCACAGCCCAGTTTTTCTGCCAGCGTCACTGCCAGAATGATAGCGGAGTACGCATCGTTACACTGACCGGCATCAACCAGACGCGGCAGGCCTTCGATATCGCCGAATTCCAGTTTGTTGAAGCGATATTTACCGCAGGCCAGGGTCAGGATCAGGCAGTCATCCGGGACGCTGGTGGCGAAATCGGTGAAGTAGTTACGTTCGCCGCGCGCGCCGTCACAGCCGCCGACCAGGAAGATGTGACGCAGTTTTTCACGGCTCACCAGGTCGATCAGGGTGTCCGCCGCGCCCAGCAGGGTCTGACGACCGAAACCGACGGTGATCAGGTGCGGAATTTCACTGTACGGGAAGCCTGCCATTTGCTGCGCTTGCGCGATAACCGGACCGAAGTCGTCGCCTTCCAGGTGGCTCACACCTGGCCAACCGACGATGCTGCGGGTCCAGATACGATCGTCGTAGCTGCCAACGGTCGGGTCGATGATGCAGTTAGAGGTCATCACGATAGGGCCAGGGAAGCGGGCGAATTCGACCTGCTGGTTCTGCCAGCCGCTACCGTAGTTACCAATCAGATGCTTGAATTTACGCAGTTCCGGATAGCCGTGCGCTGGCAGCATTTCACCGTGGGTGTAGACGTTAACGCCAGTGCCTTCGGTTTGTTCCAGCAGGTTATACAGATCTTTCAGGTCATGACCTGAGATCAGGATGCACTTCCCTTCGGTCGCTTTAACGTTAACCTGGGTCGGCGTCGGATGGCCGTATTTGGTGGTTTCACCGGCATCCAGAATGCTCATCACTTTGAAGTTCATCTGGCCGATTTCCATTGAGCACTCCAGCAGAGCGTTCATATCGGAAGGCCAGGTACCCAGCCACGCCATGATTTTATGGTACTGCGCGTAGATGTCATTGTCGTACTGACCGAGAACGTGCGCGTGCTCCATATAGGCCGCCGCACCTTTCAGGCCGTACAGGCACAGCAGACGCAGGCCGAGAATGTTCTCGCCAATCGCGGCTTTGTCTTTGTTCGGGGTAAATTCGGCAGCCTGGCGTTGCAGGTCGCCCAGATCGTCGCTGACCAGTTGCAGGTCAGCCATGGGGTTGTCGCAGTGCGCATTGGCGTCAACGCTCAGGCACTGGGCTTTTAGCGCTTCACGCATCGCGATAGCGTCGCGAGCATAGCCGACGATACGTGGAGAGTCGAAGTTAACGTTGGTCAGCGTGGAGAAGAAAGCACGCGGGGCAAAGTTATCAACGTCATGATTAATGATGCCATATTCACGAGCTTTAGCCGCCCATGCAGACAGACCTTGTAGGGAGGCAATCAGCAGATCCTGCAGATCAGAGGTTTCAGCCGTTTTACCGCACATACCCTGCGCGTAAGAGCAGCCGTTTCCTGCCGGAGTACGGATGGTTTGTTCACATTGCACACAAAACATGGTCACACCTTTTAAAGTTATATTTAATATACATGTTTAAGATTATGCCTGTGTGCAGAGGGATTAAAGGGATTTCTGATACAACTTACAGGGAGATTGATTTAGCGCAATTTTGGCGGCAGAGGCCTACCGCCAAAGAGGGAGTCAAGCGGAGAAAAAAGCCATCAAAATGGGCACCAGCAAACTGAGGACAAAGCCGTGAACAATCGCCGCCGGAACCATCTCCAGCCCACCGGTACGCTGTAAAACTGGCAGGGTAAAGTCCATTGACGTGGCGCCACACAGCCCCAGCGCGGTAGAACGACTGCGACGCACCAGACCCGGAATCAGCATAATCGCGAGCAGTTCGCGCGCCAGATCGTTAAAGAACGCGGCGCTGCCGATCACCGGACCGTACGATTCGGTCAGCAAAATACCAGAAAGGGAGTACCAGCCAAAACCCGACGCCATCGCCAGCGCGGTTTTCACTGGCAGACCGAGAATCAACGCGTTAATCAGGCCGCCAATCATGGAGCTGGCGACGACCACGACCGCCACAATCATGCCACGCCGGTTCAGGACAATCTGCTTTAACGTCATTCCGCTGTTGCGTAACTGGATGCCGACCAACAGCAGCAACAGGATCAGCGTATATTCGCTTGCTTCTGTGGCATGCTGCAAAATGGGCAGCGCGCTCAGCCCCAGCAAAAAGCCGACCACGACCACGCCACACAACTTCAGCGACTCAAGCGCCATCGCGATTCGGGAGGGCAGTTTCTCCTGCTGGTGATTATGTCGCCAGGGCAATGCGCGTTCCAGCCACAGTAATGCGGCAATATTACACAGTAAAATAACGGTAATACTGACGGCGGAATAGTGAAATATCGCCAGCAGGTTGCTCGCCAGATTATCCAGAAAGGCCAGACTGATCCCCATAAAAAAGAGAATCAGATAAACCATCCAGCTCAATAGTCGATTGATCAGTTTTAATGCCGCGGTGTGTCGAAGCGGAATGAGATAACCCGCTATCAGCGGAAGCAGAATGATGAGAAGTCCTGAAAACATGAACAGCCGGGTCCTTTGAATTAGCGAGACAGCGCCATGACACTACCCAATAACGCAGATTCAGTAAAGATGCAAAATAAAAGCCGGACAGGGACGATGCCTTATCCGGCTGAAGCGCGTTTGGCCCGGCGGGTATCTGCCGTCGGGCGCTCTGACATTAATCGCGTTTTTCGAGCAGCGTTCGGTAAATAAGACCGCCGAGAATACCGCCAATAATTGGCATCACCCAGAACAGCCACAGCTGTTCTAACGCCCAACCGCCCTGGAAAATAGCGACCGCGGTACTCCGCGCCGGGTTCACAGACGTATTGGTCACCGGAATGCTGATCAAGTGGATAAGGGTTAATGCCAGACCGATTGCGATCGGCGCAAAACCTGCCGGTGCGTGTTTGTCCGTTGCGCCGTGAATCACCAGCAAGAAGCCAGCGGTCAGCACGATTTCGATAACCATCGCGGACAGCATGGAGTAGCCGCCCGGAGAGTGCTCGCCGTAACCGTTGGAGGCGAAACCGCTGGCGGTTGCATCAAAGCCGGCTTTACCGCTGGCAATCAAATACAGGACTGCCGCTGCAATAATACCGCCCACCACCTGGGCAATAATGTAGCCAATCACCTCTTTTGCCGGGAAACGACCGCCAGCCCATAAGCCTAATGTCACCGCCGGATTAAAATGCCCGCCGGAAATATGGCCAACGGCAAAGGCCATGGTTAATACAGTCAGGCCGAAGGCCAGTGCAACACCCGCAAAACCAATGCCTAATTCCGGAAACGCTGCTGCCAGTACGGCGCTGCCGCAGCCACCAAAAACAAGCCAGAATGTACCAAAACATTCGGCTGCTAATTTTCTGAACATATCCACCTCAATGTAAAAAATAACCACAAAAAAATTGCGGTAATCAATGTTTATTGTCTGCCTGAATGACGACAAATAAATAGCTCGCTATTTTAAAAACGATCGTCATCCGTTCTCTAGTCAAATAAAACCCGTTAGTTTGATTTAGGGCAATGCGGCGTCATTCCTTCCATAGATTTCTCTTAAGGGAAGTGTAGTGCATAGCCTTGTGAAAAAGGATTCTCAACACCTGATTTATTTTCGTCCTGCAAACGTGCATTTCTGTATTACGAATGAAAGAGAAAAGAATAAATCGTTCACCCTTCACACAGTCAGCCTGCGTAATAATGTCCCTGTCACGTCCTGCGCCGGGTTTTGCGGTTATACTGCGAGGAGAGTAAAGGGAAAGTGAAGATTTTCTGGAGGATACATGATTCTCGAACGCGTTGAGATAGTGGGATTTCGCGGTATCAATCGACTGTCGTTGATGCTCGAGCAGAATAACGTCCTGATTGGTGAGAACGCCTGGGGTAAATCAAGTTTACTGGATGCATTAACGCTACTGCTGTCACCCGAATCAGAGTTGTATCATTTTGATCGTGACGATTTCTGGTTTCCTCCTGGCGATATGAAAGGCCGCGAACATCACCTGCATATCGTACTGACGTTTCGTGAATCTCAGCCTGGGCGCTATCGGGTTCGCCGCTACCGGCCTCTGGAGGCGTGCTGGGCGCCGTGTCACGATGGCTTTCAGCGCATTTTTTATCGCCTTGAAGGCGAATGTGGCGAGGACGGCAGCGTGATGACGCTGCGCAGTTTTCTCGACGGCAACGGGCATCCGCTGGCGGTTGACGATATCAACGAACAGGCGCGGAATCTGGTGCGCCTGATGCCGGTGCTGCGTTTACGTGATGCGCGGTTTATGCGCCGTATTCGTAACGGCACGGTGCCGGAGGTTGACGATGTCGAAGTCACTGCCCGTCAACTGGATTTTCTCGCCCGCGAACTGGCGATGCGCCCGCAGAATCTTACCGACGGACAGATTCGACAAGGGCTCTCGGCGATGGTGCAACTGCTTGAGCACTATTTTACCGAGCAGGGCACTTCGCAATCCCGTCACCGCTTAATGCGCCGACGCTCCGCAAACGAACAGCGAAGCTGGCGCTATCTCGATATTATCAACCGGATGATCGACAAACCGGGAGGTCGTACTCACCGGGTGATTCTGCTGGGGCTGTTCTCCACGCTGTTGCAGGCGAAGGGCACGGTCAGGCTGCATAAAGACGCCAGACCACTGCTGTTGGTGGAAGATCCGGAAACGCGCCTGCATCCCATCATGCTGTCAGTGGCGTGGCAGTTGCTGAACCTGCTGCCGCTTCAGCGCATCACCACCACCAACTCGGGCGAGTTGCTCTCGCTGACTCCGGTGGAACATGTCTGTCGTCTGGTGCGTGAATCCTCGCGCGTGGCGGCCTGGCGTCTGGGACCGGGTGGTCTGAGCGCAGAGGATGGTCGACGCATTGCCTTCCACATTCGCTTTAACCGTGCCTCTTCGCTGTTTGCGCGCTGCTGGCTGCTGGTGGAAGGGGAAACAGAAACCTGGGTGATCAACGAACTGGCCCGTCAGTGCGGTCATCACTTTGATGCCGAAGGGATTAAGGTGATCGAATTTGCGCAGTCCGGTCTTAAGCCGCTGGTGAAATTCGCCCGGCGGATGGGTATTGAGTGGCACGTGCTGGTGGATGGTGATGAAGCCGGGAAAAAATATGCCGCCACGGTGCGAAGCCTGCTGAATAATGACCGGGAAGAGGAGCGCGAACACCTGACCACGCTGCCTGCGCTGGATATGGAACACTTTATGTACCGACAGGGTTTTGCCGATGTTTTTCACCGGGTGGCGCAAATCCCGGAAAATGTGCCAATGAATATGCGTAAAATCATTTCGAAGGCGATCCATCGCTCATCGAAGCCCGACTTAGCCATCGAAGTGGCGATGGAAGCCGGGCGGCGAGGTGTGGACGCGGTGCCGATGCTGCTGAGAAAAATGTTCTCCCGGGTGCTGTGGCTGGCGCGCGGCAGAGCGGACTAATCCTGTAAGCATTGCGGAACCTGCCTGACGACGCTGTCGAGCAGCGCGTAGCGGCGGCGGTATTCTGCCCGTTTTTTGCTGGCGATATCCGCCTCGCTTTTCCGCGCAATGGTCAGCGGCAGCGAGAAGTAATCTCCTTGCGTTTTTTCACCGCCCAGGGATGCCCAGAAGGCGTCGTAGTCGGCATGCATTTGCGTTTTTTTGTCCATATAGCGCCAGCTGCGATAAACATGCACCGCATTGCTGACCGCCAGAATCTGGTCCGCCCTGGCGATCTGCGCGAACTGACACAGCGCTTCCATTACCACTCTTTTGGGGAACAAGCCGTAACAGGCTTTGGTGGCCTGCTGAATGACCTCATGTGGAACATCATTCGCCGCGCCCTGCAAGCCGCCAATAAACAGGGTACGTTTTCCGTTTAACGTGCAGAATGTGAAGGTAATTTCTGCCAGAATACGCATCTGCTCGTCGCGGATCACGACGGTACTTTCACCTTCTTTATCCAGTGAGACCAGACTGACTAAATCAAGCTGGAATGACACACCGTCTTTGGCCTCAAATTTTGCCAGGTTGAGACCGTTCTGGCTTAAATACCGGGCCAGTTGTTCGCGGCTGAATAACTGACGCAGCAGGTCATAATGGCTACAGAGCGCAGTCAAAGCAGTATCGCGCTTAATATTCACGGCCATATATGGGCGGTGCAGACGAATTGGCAACCGGGGTTGTCGGGCCAGCAGCGTATTCAGCTCAGGCCATTGGGTCAGGTTTTCCAGCAACTGACGGGTGGCCCTTGGCATCAGCAACGAGCGAATTAAAAACTTACGGCGAAAGCTGGCTTTCCGCCAGAATTTACCTGGCAGTAATTGACCCCGCGTCAGGCGCATAAATAATTGTAAAGGAGACGCAACGTCTGAAGTGTAAAAGGTATTATCAGTAATCTGTGACATGATCATAATCCGCGATGCGATGATTGCGGAAATTGAAACACGCTGAATCTTAACCAATCGTCAATGCCCTGAGCGCTATCCTTTTCGCTTGCGGTTTGTTTAGATACTGTTGAATTTCAGCTGAAAACTTACCATCAGGATCGCTATGGGTATTAAGGGAAATAAAATTAAAAAGCGCTATCTGCTGCTTATATTCATTCTTATCCTGGGGGCATTTGCCCTTTGGCGGACGCTTAATGCGCCGGTGCCAAATTATCAGACGCTGATTGTGCGTCCGGGAGATTTGCAGCAAAGCGTACTGGCAACCGGCAAACTTGACGCGCTGCGTAAAGTTGACGTGGGCGCACAGGTGAGCGGTCAGCTCAAAACGCTGTCGGTGGCGATTGGCGATAAGGTGAAGAAAGACCAGTTGCTGGGCGTTATCGACCCCGAACAGGCGGAAAACCAGATCAAAGAGGTGGAAGCGACGCTGATGGAGCTTCGCGCTCAACGCCAGCAGGCTGAAGCCGAGTGGAAGTTGGCGCGGGTGACGCTCTCCCGTCAGCAACAACTGGCAAAAACCCAGGCCGTGTCTCAACAGGATCTGGACACGGCCGCGACAGAGATGGCGGTGAAGCAGGCGAAAATCGGCACCATTGATGCGCAGATCAAACGCAATCAGGCCTCTCTGGATACCGCGAAGACCAACCTCGACTACACCCGCATCGTCGCGCCTATGGCCGGTGAAGTCACGCAGATCACTACCCTGCAAGGGCAAACGGTGATTGCCGCGCAGCAGGCACCGAACATTCTGACACTGGCAGACATGAGTACGATGCTGGTAAAAGCGCAGGTCTCTGAAGCCGATGTTATTCACCTTAAACCGGGGCAGAAGGCCTGGTTCACCGTTCTGGGCGATCCGCAAACCCGTTACGAAGGGACGCTGAAAGATGTGCTGCCGACGCCGGAAAAAGTGAATGATGCCATTTTCTATTACGCCCGATTTGAAGTGCCCAACCCCAAAGGCATTCTGCGGCTGGAGATGACCGCGCAGGTCCATATTCAGCTAACGGATGTGAAAAACGTTCTGACGATCCCGCTTTCCGCGCTGGGCGATCCGGTCGGGGATAATCGCTACAAGGTGACCCTGCTGCGTAACGGCGAGACCCGCGAGCGCGAAGTGTCCATAGGCGCGCGCAATGACACCGACGTGGAGATTGTAAAAGGGCTGGAAGCTGGTGATGAAGTGGTGACGGGTGAGGGGAAACCGGGAGCCGCGCAATGACGGCATTGCTTGAGCTGAACAATATTCGCCGCAGTTATCCCTCCGGAGAAGAGCAGGTGGAGGTGCTGAAAGGCATCACGCTACAGATCAATGCCGGGGAGATGGTGGCGATCGTCGGGGCATCTGGCTCCGGCAAATCCACGCTGATGAACATTCTGGGGTGCCTCGATAAACCCACCAGCGGCACCTACCGGGTCGCGGGACGCGATGTCTCAACGCTGGACCGCGATGCGCTGGCGCAACTGCGTCGGGAGCATTTCGGTTTTATTTTCCAGCGCTACCATCTGCTGTCGCATCTGACGGCGGCGCAAAACGTCGAAGTCCCTGCCGTTTACGCCGGTACGGAACGGAAACAACGTCTGGCGCGCGCGCAGGCGCTGCTCCAGCGGCTTGGCCTGGGCGATCGTGTTGATTACCAACCCTCGCAGCTTTCCGGCGGTCAGCAGCAGCGCGTGAGTATTGCCCGCGCGCTGATGAACGGTGGACAGGTGATCCTCGCCGATGAACCCACCGGTGCGCTCGACAGCCGTTCCGGTGAAGAGGTGATGGCGATTCTGCATCAGCTGCGCGATCGCGGGCATACAGTCATTATCGTCACCCACGATCCCCAGGTTGCCGCCCAGGCAGAGCGGGTGATTGAGATCCATGACGGCGAAATTGTGCGTAATCCGCCCGCGAAGCGTGCCGTGCAGGGGCAAGGCATTCAGGAACCGACGGTGAAAACGGCGTCCGGCTGGAGTCAGTTTGTCAGCGGGTTTCGCGAAGCACTGACCATGGCGTGGCTGGCGATGGCGGCCAACAAAATGCGCACGCTGCTGACGATGCTCGGGATCATTATCGGCATTGCGTCAGTGGTGTCTATTGTGGTGGTCGGTGATGCAGCGAAACAGCTCGTGCTGGCGGACATCCGCGCCATCGGGACCAACACCATTGATATCTACCCCGGCAAAGATTTTGGCGACGACGATCCGCAGTATCAGCAGGCGCTGAAATACGACGATCTTGCGGCGATCCAAAAACAACCCTGGGTGACCTCCGCGACGCCCGCTGTGTCGCAGAACCTGCGCTTGCGCTATGGCAATACCGACGTTGCCGCCAGCGCGAACGGAGTCAGTGGCGACTATTTTAACGTTTACGGCATGACCTTCAGCGAAGGGACAACGTTCAACCGCGAACAACTTAACGGTCGTGCGCAGGTGGTAGTGCTTGACAGCAACACCCGACGTCAGTTGTTCCCGCATAAGGCGAGCGTGGTGGGCGAGGTGATTCTGGTGGGTAACATGCCCGCGACGGTCATTGGCGTAGCGGAAGAGAAGCAGTCGATGTTTGGCAGCAGCAAAATCCTGCGCGTCTGGTTGCCTTACAGCACGATGTCCGGGCGCATTATGGGGCAGTCATGGCTTAACTCGATCACCGTACGAGTGAAGGAAGGTTTCGACAGCGCACAGGCCGAACAGCAACTCACCCGACTGCTGACGCTGCGTCATGGCAAAAAGGATTTCTTCACCTGGAATATGGACGGTGTCTTGAAAACCGCCGAAAAGACCACACGTACTCTTCAGCTATTCCTGACGCTGGTGGCGGTGATTTCTCTGGTGGTTGGCGGGATCGGTGTGATGAACATTATGCTAGTGTCGGTCACAGAGCGTACGCGGGAGATCGGCATCCGGATGGCAGTTGGCGCGCGCGCCAGCGATGTGCTGCAGCAGTTTTTGATTGAAGCGGTGCTGGTTTGTCTGGTGGGCGGCGCGCTGGGTATCAGCCTGTCGATGCTGATCGCCTTCACGCTGCAACTGTTCCTGCCCGGTTGGGAGATTGGCTTCTCGCCGGTCGCGCTGCTGACGGCATTTTTGTGCTCTACCTTTACCGGCGTCCTGTTCGGCTGGTTACCGGCGCGTAACGCGGCGCGACTGGATCCGGTCGATGCGTTAGCGCGAGAGTAACGTCCCGGGAAATAAAAATGCCAGCCGATCGGGCTGGCATTTTACCTGCGGGATGTACACAATGAGACAGAAGAGCTATGCAACAGCTTCTGCTTCGATAGGCACGATGACACTGGCGTGATTGCCTTTTGGCCCCTGGTGAACATCAAACTGGACAGACTGTCCGGCTTTTAGCGTTCTGTAACCATCCATCTGAATGGTGGAATAGTGAGCGAAAATATCTTCGCCGCCGCCTTCAGGGCAGATGAACCCAAACCCTTTGGCATTGTTGAACCACTTAACAGTACCCGTTTCCATGCTTCGACATCCTTCGTAAATCTTATATAAGTAAGATGGAATGAACCGGTGGTGGAGTGGGGGTTGTTCAAAACCTCGCCAACTCTCGAAATTACAATTTAGAGAAATCAGGCGGGGCGTCAAGCGTCTGACGGGGGTCGGTGGGTAAAAATGAATCAAAAATTTGAAGCAGTTAACGCTATTGGCGGGAATGTGACAGATGTCGCGGATGCCAGTGATAGATGATAGTTATCTATTAATTGAGGTAGATTGATTGTGCACATCCGCTCTTGTCAGCGGCAGACTGTTCTGCCGGTAACCGTAACTGAAGATGACGACTGACAATGGGTAAGACGAACGACTGGCTGGATTTTGACCAGCTGGCGGCTGATAAAGTGCGTGACGCGCTAAAACCGCCATCTATGTATAAAGTGATATTAGTCAATGATGATTATACTCCGATGGAGTTTGTTATTGACGTGTTACAAAAATTCTTTTCTTATGATGTAGAACGTGCAACGCAACTGATGCTTGCGGTTCACTATCACGGTAAAGCCATTTGCGGCGTTTTCACCGCAGAGGTCGCGGAGACCAAAGTGGCGATGGTGAACTCGTATGCGAGGGAGAACGAGCATCCGTTGCTGTGTACGCTGGAAAAAGCCTGAATGCAGGCATAAAAATTGGGGGAGGTGCCTATGCTCAATCAAGAACTGGAACTCAGTTTAAACATGGCTTTCGCCAGAGCGCGCGAGCACCGTCATGAGTTTATGACCGTCGAGCACTTGTTACTGGCGCTGCTCAGTAACCCATCGGCCCGCGAAGCGCTGGAAGCGTGTTCCGTGGACCTCGTGGCGCTCCGTCAGGAACTCGAAGCCTTCATTGAACAAACCACACCCGTACTGCCTGCCAGCGAAGAAGAACGCGACACGCAGCCGACGCTGAGCTTTCAGCGCGTTCTGCAACGTGCGGTCTTCCACGTTCAGTCCTCCGGGCGCAGTGAGGTGACCGGCGCGAACGTGCTGGTCGCCATCTTTAGTGAACAGGAATCTCAGGCCGCTTACCTGCTGCGTAAGCATGAGGTCAGCCGTCTTGATGTGGTCAACTTTATTTCTCACGGTACGCGCAAAGATGAGCCGAGTCAGTCGTCTGATCCTGGCAGTCAGCCCAATACCGACGAGCAAGCTGGCGGGGAGGAACGTATGGAGAACTTCACGACTAACCTTAACCAGCTTGCCCGGGTTGGCGGTATTGACCCGCTGATCGGCCGTGACAAAGAACTGGAGCGCGCCATTCAGGTGCTGTGCCGTCGGCGTAAAAATAACCCGCTGTTGGTGGGGGAATCCGGCGTCGGGAAGACGGCGATAGCCGAAGGCCTGGCCTGGCGTATCGTGCAAGGCGACGTGCCGGAAGTGATGGCCGATTGCACCATCTACTCGCTGGATATCGGTTCACTTCTGGCGGGCACCAAATACCGCGGTGACTTTGAAAAACGCTTTAAAGCGTTGCTGAAACAGCTGGAGCAGGATACCAACAGCATCCTGTTTATCGACGAGATCCACACTATCATCGGGGCCGGTGCGGCGTCGGGTGGTCAGGTGGATGCGGCAAACTTGATTAAACCGCTGCTTTCCGGCGGTAAGATCCGCGTGATCGGTTCCACGACCTATCAGGAGTTCAGCAACATTTTCGAGAAAGACCGTGCGTTAGCCCGTCGCTTCCAGAAAATTGATATTACTGAACCGTCGGTGGAAGAGACCGTACAGATCATCAACGGCCTGAAACCGAAGTATGAAGCGCACCATGACGTCCGTTACACCGCGAAAGCGGTACGTGCAGCGGTTGAGCTGGCAGTGAAATACATCAACGACCGTCATCTGCCGGATAAAGCGATTGACGTGATTGATGAAGCGGGGGCGCGTGCGCGCCTGATGCCGGTCAGCAAGCGTAAGAAAACCGTCAACGTGGCGGATATCGAGTCCGTCGTGGCGCGTATCGCGCGTATTCCGGAGAAGAGCGTGTCGCAAAGCGATCGTGATACGCTGAAAAACCTTGGCGACCGTCTGAAAATGCTGGTCTTTGGGCAGGATAAAGCTATTGAGGCGCTGACCGAAGCCATCAAGATGAGCCGTGCGGGTCTGGGACACGAGCATAAGCCAGTCGGTTCCTTCCTGTTTGCCGGTCCAACCGGGGTCGGGAAAACCGAGGTGACGGTACAGCTTTCCAAAGCGCTGGGAATTGAACTGCTGCGTTTTGACATGTCCGAGTATATGGAACGTCATACCGTCAGCCGCCTGATTGGCGCGCCTCCGGGATACGTTGGTTTCGATCAGGGCGGTCTGCTGACAGATGCGGTTATTAAGCATCCACATGCGGTTCTGCTGCTCGATGAAATCGAAAAAGCGCATCCGGATGTCTTTAACTTGCTGCTGCAGGTGATGGACAACGGCACGCTGACGGACAACAACGGGCGTAAAGCCGATTTCCGCAACGTGGTGCTGGTGATGACGACCAACGCCGGCGTCCGTGAAACGGAACGTAAATCGATTGGCCTGATTCATCAGGACAACAGCACTGACGCGATGAGCGAAATCAAGAAAGTGTTTACGCCGGAGTTCCGTAACCGTCTCGACAATATTATCTGGTTCGAGCACCTGTCTACTGAGGTGATCCACCAGGTTGTCGATAAGTTTATCGTCGAGCTGCAGGTTCAGTTGGATCAGAAAGGTGTCTCCCTGGAAGTCAGCCAGGAAGCGCGTAACTGGCTGGCAGAGAAAGGCTACGACCGGGCAATGGGCGCGCGTCCAATGGCGCGTGTGATTCAGGATAACCTGAAAAAACCATTGGCGAATGAGCTGCTGTTTGGTTCGCTGGTGGATGGCGGGCAGGTGACCGTGGCACTGGATAAAGAGAAAAATGAGCTGACCTATGGCTTCCAGAGTGCACAGAAGCACAAACCGGAAGCCGCGCATTAATCTCACCTCTCTCTGGCTGATTGATAAACCGGGCCGCGTGCCCGGTTTTTTTGTGCGACATAAAAGCCCGTACCTGCGTACGAGCTCTTTCTTAAAGATGGCGGTGAGGGGGGGATTGACTCGCTTCGCTCGCCCTGCGGGCGTCATGGCCTGCGGCCATTCCGTCCAACGGGCTGGGCCCGTTGTCGAACCCCGGTCGGGGATTCTCATCCCCCCGGAGCGTGCAATATGCAAAAAAAAGCCCGTACTTGCGTACGAGCTCTTTCTTAAATATGGCGGTGAGGGGGGGATTGACTCGCTTCGCTCGCCCTGCGGGCGTCATGGCCTGCGGCCATTCCGTCCAACGGGCTGGGCCCGTTGTCGAACCCCGGTCGGGGATTCTCATCCCCCCGGAGCGTGCAATATGCAAAAAAAAGCCCGTACTTGCGTACGAGCTCTTTCTTAAATATGGCGGTGAGGGGGGGATTGACTCGCTTCGCTCGCCCTGCGGGCGTCATGGCCTGCGGCCATTCCGTCCAACGGGCTGGGCCCGTTGTCGACCCCCGGTCGGGGATTCTCATCCCCCCGGAGCGTGCAATATGCGAAAAAAAAGCCCGTACCTGCGTACGAGCTCTTTCTTAAAGATGGCGGTGAGGGGGGGATTCGAACCCCCGATACGTTGCCGTATACACACTTTCCAGGCGTGCTCCTTCAGCCACTCGGACACCTCACCATATTGTATTGCTGCCTGACCGCTTGGGGGGCAACGGGGCGCTACTATAGGGAGTTGCGCTAAAACGGTCAAGCAGTATTTACGCTTTGCTTCTCGTTTGGTTACGCATTGTACATCTTCCACGACGTAAGCCGTCTCGGAGGTGATTTCGCGTTGTGAATCCAGCATTTCGCGATTCTTTACGACACCTTCACGTTCAGATTTGACCAAAGCGGCTCGCGCTAAAATCGCGAACGACTTCTGCGATTTCTTGTTTGGTATTCATGACAAACGGACCGTAGCCGACGATCGGTTCATTCAGCGGTTCTCCTGACAGTAACAGCACGCTGGCATCGCGGGTGGCTTCCAGATGCAATGCGTCCCCTTGCTGGCTTAATACCACCAGTTGCGCCTCGCTTGCTGCTGTCGATCCATTTACCGTGATTGAGCCTTTCAGGACGACCAGCGCGATGCTCCACCCTTCAGGCTGCGAAAGCGTAACCAGGTGCATCTGTTGTAACCGCATATCCCAAACGTTCAGCGGCGAGAACGTGTGTGCCGGACCGGTCGTCTGCGGATACTGACCGGCATTGATTCGCACTGTCCCTGCATTGTCCGGCAGCTCAACGGTCGGGATGAAATCCTGGGTGATGCTCTGATATCCCGGTGCCGTCATTTTGTCTTTTGCCGGCAGGTTCACCCACAGTTGCACCATCTCCAGTTCTCCCCCCTTGCGGGTGAAGGCTTCAGAGTGAAATTCCTCATGCAGAATGGCTGCACCAGCGGTCACCCATTGCACGCCACGCTTTTCCGCTTCCGGCGCGAACGTATGGGGACCGGCATAGTCGAGCAGCAAAAATGGGCTCAACTGCTCAGCGTGGGACCGACATGCTGGCATTGCGCGAGGCGGCCATCGCCGGCGTCGGTGCCGTGCAACTTCCTGGCTTAATGACGAAAGAACAGCTTGCGGCGGGGGAACGGGTTGCGTTACTGGAAGGTTGGGAACCACGAAGAGAGATAATTCACGCCGTTTTCCCTTCACGCAAGGGATTGCTGCCATCGGTCAGAGCACTGGTGGATTTTCTGACGGATGAGTAGGGGATTTTCATGCAACAAAAAAGGCCGGATTGACCGACCTTTTATTATCTGGACGCCATTCGGGCGTGAAAACAATCAGCGACTACGGAAGACAATGCGGCCCTTGCTCAGGTCGTACGGGGTCAGCTCAACAGTCACTTTGTCGCCCGTCAGGATGCGGATGTAGTTTTTACGCATTTTACCGGAGATGTGTGCAGTAACCACGTGACCGTTTTCTAACTCTACGCGGAACATGGTATTAGGTAACGTTTCGAGAACGGTACCCTGCATTTCAATATTGTCTTCTTTGGCCATCTAATCCTCTGGGGTATCACTACCGTAATTTGAACCGGCAAGATAATGCCGAAGTTCTTTTAATAAGTAAAGATTTGCACGTTTAAAACGCAGCAAACAAAATTTGGCGCATTACTCCGGATCGCTTCAAAAACACACGACAAAGCCGCACGTGAAGCGCAACGTATAAGGGAGCGATGAGATAAACGATGGCGTTACCTGACGCGAACGGATCCTTAACGGCAGCGGGGTAATGGGCTAAACCAACTCTGCGACCGCAATTATAACACCCTGACAAAAAATGTGCCGAAAACATTCACCCCTGGGGCAAAAATAACGTGCGAGGGACCCAAAAATCGCGAGGTAAACGTTGTTGGCGCAATGCGTCGAGGTGTTCCAGATACACCCGGCGCGGAATTTCGACTGCCCCTAGCGATTCGGTATGACTATTGAGCACCTGGCAATCCATTAATTTACCGCCCTGTCGAACAAATTCTGCGCAAAAAACCAGCAGTGCGGTTTTTGATGCATTCTCTTGCCGGCTGAACATTGATTCGCCGCAAAACAGAGCCCCCTGGGAAACGCCATACATCCCGCCAACCAGCGTATTCTCGCGCCAGACCTCAATGGAATGCGCATGTCCCAGTTCGTGCAGTCGATGATAGGCCTCTACTACGCCCTGAGTGATCCAGGTGCCTTCATCGCGATCGTTGGCGCATCCTTCGATGACCTGGCCAAACGCATAATTCAGCGTGACGCGATACGGAGAACGCTTATGGAAGCGCTTCATGCTGCGGCTAACATGAAACGTGTCAGGCCACAGAATGGCACGGGGATCCGGCGACCACCAGAGAATAGGGTCGCCAGGCGAAAACCACGGGAAAATACCGCGTTGATAGGCCATCAGCAGGCGCGCAGGGCTGAGATCGCCCCCAAGCGCCAGCAGGCCGTTTGGCTCGCGTAAAGCACCCTCCGGCGAAGGGAAGGCGATAGAGTGTCGGGAAAGCTGAACCAGGCGCATGACAGCAGAACTCCAGTACGCGAGTCGGATCGTTCAATAATAGCTTACAGACCTTGCTTAAACTGGTAATAACGACCCTGCTGCGCTAACAGATCTGCGTGATTACCTTGCTCAATAATTTGGCCGTTGTCCATCACTATTATTTGATCAAAACGCGCGAGTCCGCGCAGTCGATGCGTCACCATCAGTAACGTTTTTTCGCTCATCACCTCTGCCAGTAATTCAAGCATTTGGCTTTCGGTCGTCGCATCCAGGCCTTCCGTCGGTTCATCAAGCAGCATCAGCGGCGCATCGTGCAAAAGCGCACGGGCGATTGCCAGACGACGCAGTTCGCCACCGGATAGCTGACGACCGCCTTCGCCCAGCCAACTGTTGAGGCCGGCATCGTCGAGAAGTTTCTCCAGCCCGACGCGGCGCAGCGTGTCCGCCAACTGTTCGTCACTGGCGTCGGGCGCGGCAAGCAGCAGGTTGTCGCGCAGGGTGGCGCTGAACAGGTGTACACGCTGTGGCACAACGCTGATGGTCTTGCGTAGTGTCGCTTCATTCAGTGTCGCAATCGGGCGACCGTTGAGCAGGATCTCGCCCTGCTGCGGATCCCACGCGCGCGTGAGCAGTTGCAGCAATGTCGATTTACCACACCCGGTGCGCCCAAGAATGGCGATGTGTTCGCCAGGATTTACCTGCAGGGAGAGCGAATCCAGTGCTTTTTGCGCCTGTTCGGGGTAGCTGAATGAAACGTCACGCAGCGTCAGGATGACCTGATCCGGGACGTCGGATACGTCAGTCGGGAAAGTCACTTCCGGCTTCTGCTCGGTCAGTTCGGTGATCCGTACGGCGGAGGCGATGACCTGCCCCAGATGCTGGAATGCGCCGGTCACCGGAGCCAGCGCTTCAAATGCCGCCAGCGCGCAAAAGACAAACAGGGCAATTAGCGCGCCAGGCTGAGCGTTACCACCTACGCCGCCTGCCGCCATCCATAACATCAGTAAGATGGCAACGGCGCCGATGAGCAACATCAGTGCCTGTGACAGTGCCGTCAGTTCAGACTGGCGACGCTGCGCTTCGTGCCACTGTAATTCGGTGGCCTCCATCTGCGCGCGATAGCGGTCGCTGGCACCGAAAATGGTCAGTTCAGCCTGACCCTGTAACCATGTGGTCAACTGCTGACGATACTGTCCGCGCAGGTGTGTCAGGTTTTGTCCGGTGGTTTTACCGGCGCGATAAAACACCGGCGGCATGATAAACAGCGTCAGCAGCATCACGCCGCCGAGGGTGCAGGCGAGGGTGACATCCAGCACGCTCAGACCGATTGTCACAACCATAATCACCACGAAGGCACCTACCAGTGGTGAGATGACGCGCAGATAGAGGTGATCCAGCGTATCCACATCTGCCACAATGCGGTTCAGTAGTTCTCCCTGACGATAACGAGCCAGCCCGGCAGGGGAGAGCGGCAGCAGCTTGCTGAAGGTGTGAATGCGCAAATGTTGCAGCACGCGGAAGGTGGCATCATGGCTGACCAGCCGCTCAAAATAGCGTCCGGCAGTCCGGGTGATGGCCGCGCCGCGCACGCCCGCAGCAGGCAGCATATAGTTAAAACTGTAGATACCGGCAAAGCCCGCGACGGCTGACGCAGAGAGGAACCAGCCGGACAGCGTCAGCAGGCCAATGCTGGCGAGTAAGGTGATAATCGCCAGCACGATCCCCAGCGTTAACATCCATTTGTGACGTTTATAGAGCGTCAGATAAGGCAGCAGCGCACGCATTTAGATCTCCTCCTGACGATGGGCCAACAGCGTCGCAAATGCGCCGTTGGCGGTACTCAGTTCGGCCCAGGAGCCCTGTTCGATAATCTGTCCGTCCTGCATCACCCAAATCGTGTCCCAGTCAGCAAGATCTTCAAGCTGGTGCGTGACCATCAGCGTTGTCTGGCGTTTTGAGGCGGCTTTCAGCGCCTGCATGACCCGCTGTTCGCTATGGGCATCCAGGCTGGCAGCCGGTTCGTCCAGCAGCAACAGCTTGCAAGGATTAAGGAGCGCACGGGCTACCGCCACGCGCTGCGCCTGGCCGACGGACAAACGTCCGGCCTGATCGCCTACGGGCGTATCTACTCCCTGCGGTAACAGCGGCAGGAATTCACTGACCCAGGCGTTGTCGAGCGCGGTACGCAACTCTTGCTCACTGGCATTCGGGCGTGCCAGCAGAACGTTTTCCCGTATCGTTGCCGCGGGCAACTGCGGGTTTTGCCCCACCCAGGAGAGATGCTTACGCCAGGACTCTGGCGACAAATCGCGAAGTTCAACCCCGTTAATGCGCAGCGATCCCTGATAAGAGAGGAAGCCGGAAAGCGCATTCAGCAGGGAACTCTTACCCGAACCGCTGCGACCGACCAGCACGGTACGCTGCCCGGCAGGGAGGGAGAAGTTCAGTGGTCCCGCCAGGGTTTTGCCTTCTGGCGACGAAATGATGAGATCGACGGCGTCAATGGAAACAGGTTCTTGCGCAGATAACTCCACATCGCCTTGTTCAGGATGGGCGAGCGGCGTTTCTATAAACGTTTTCAGACTGTCTGCCGCGCCTACCGCCTGTGCTTTGGCGTGATAAAACGTCCCCAAATCGCGCAACGGCTGGAAAAACTCAGGGGCCAGAATGAGGGCGAGGAAGCCTGCTGCCAGCGTGACGCCTGTGCCGTAATGGCCGAAATTAAGTTCACCGAGGTAGGAGAAGCCAAAGTAAACCGCGACCAGCGCAATGGAAAGCGAGGTAAAAAACTCCAGTACGCCCGACGATAAAAAGGCGAGGCGCAGCACTTCCATCGTGCGCTGGCGGAAATCTTGCGACGCGACGCGAATGCTTTCGGTTTCAGCTTCACCACGACCAAAAATGCGCAGAGTATCCATTCCGCGTAAGCGATCGAGGAAATGTCCGCTCAGACGCGCCAGTGCGAGGAAATTACGCCGGTTAGCATCAGCTGCGCCCATACCGACCATCGCCATGAACAGCGGGATCAGCGGCGCAGTGCCGAGAAGGATTAACGCGGCGGCCCAGTTCGACGGAAAAATAGCCGCGACGATCAGGATAGGCACACACACCGCCAGCGCCATCTGCGGCAGATAACGCGCGTAGTAATCGTGCATATCGTCAATTTGTTCCAGCACCAGCGTGGCCCAGCTTCCTGCGGGTTTTCCCTGGATCCACGCCGGACCGGCTTGTTGCAGGCGGTCGAGCACCTGGCGGCGGATCTCAAACCGGATATGTTGGCCCGCATGAAATCCTACGCGTTCGCGTAACCAGACAACCCAGGCGCGGAGGATAAAGATCAGCACCAGCACGACAAATGGCAACAGCAACGCCTCGCGTGGGATATTCTCCATGATCATATGTTGCAGAATGCGAGCCATGATCCAGGCCTGAGCAACAATCAGTACGCCACTCACGAACCCTAGCAGGCGGGAAATCATAAGCCAGCGTTGGGAAATGACACTTTGCTGTTTTAACCAGCGGGTTAGCTCTTGTTGACGAGTTTTATTCATTGCGCGCTTAGCAGGTGAGTTATCAGAATTTTTTGGCAGGGCAATGTTACAACGGGGCAAAAATAAAGGCGACTTATAGTCGCCTTATTTACTTTTGTTACTGATTTGTAAAAACTATTTGCACGCGTCGGCTAAACCGTCGAGGTAGCGTTCAGCATCCAGCGCAGCCATACAACCGGTGCCTGCGGAGGTAATAGCCTGACGGTAAATGTGGTCCATCACGTCGCCCGCCGCAAAGACGCCCGGGATGCTGGTCTGGGTCGCGTTACCGTGACTCCCGGACTGCACTTTGATGTAGCCGTTTTCCAGCTCAAGCTGACCGTCGAAAATCGCCGTGTTCGGGCTATGGCCGATGGCAACAAACAGCCCCGCAACCTCCAGCGACTCAATGTTGTCCGTATTCTGCGTATCACGCAGGCGCAGACCCGTGACGCCCATCTGATCGCCGGTCACTTCTTCCAGCGTGCGGTGGGTGTGCAGTACGATGTTGCCGTTCTCCACTTTGTCCATCAGGCGTTTAATCAGAATTTTTTCCGCGCGGAAGCCGTCACGACGGTGAATCAGGTGAACTTCAGAGGCGATGTTCGCCAGATACAGCGCTTCTTCGACGGCCGTGTTACCGCCGCCGATTACCGCGACTTTCTGATTACGATAGAAAAAGCCGTCGCAGGTCGCGCAGGCAGAAACGCCACGGCCTTTGAATGCCTCTTCTGACGGCAGACCGAGATAACGGGCGGATGCGCCGGTTGCGATGATCAGCGCATCGCAAGTGTACTCTGCACTGTCACCGATCAGACGGAACGGACGGTTTTGCAGGTCCACTTTATTGATGTGATCGAAGATGATCTCGGTTTCAAACTTAGTCGCATGTTCGTGCATGCGTTCCATCAGCAGTGGTCCGGTCAGATCGTTTGGATCACCCGGCCAGTTTTCCACTTCTGTTGTGGTGGTCAGTTGACCGCCTTTTTCCATACCGGTAATCAGTACCGGCTGCAGGTTTGCGCGCGCAGCATAGACCGCCGCGGTGTATCCCGCCGGGCCGGAACCCAGGATAAGCAGTTTACTGTGTTTGGTCGTGCCCATGAGATCCTCATTGTTGTTGGCAGGCAATGGGCTGGATTGTAGGGAATTTGACGGCGTAAAAAAAGAGTATAGCGATTTTGTTAACAATTTGTGGAATAGACGAGACCAATGAGTGAACAAATCTGCAGTCACGCTATAAAGAATTCTACTTAAAATCGCGCAGTTATAAGGTGATAAAATGATGAATCGTCTTAACGCATAATGAATAACTGGCATGTTGTACTAAAAATCGATGTTTTGCTTTGACAATCACCTGCCGTTTTGCGAAAACATTCGAGGAAGAAAAAAACAGTGTTGTGTGTGTGCCGCATAATCATGCATATAAATACCATGTTTACCGGGCTAGCGAAATCTACGCATGGTGTGGACAGACGCCATTCGTGATGTCGATAGCTGCCGTCAGGCAACGGTCTTCTCACTATAGACCCAGGCATTGCGCGCCGTTAATCCTCTTGGGTTCGGTCTATTGTGATGGGCATCGACTCTCGACAATGATGTTTGATGAGTCAGGCAGGAGTAGGGAAGGAATACAGAGAGACAATAATAATGGTAGATAGCAAGAAGCGCCCTGGCAAAGATCTCGACCGTATTGATCGTAACATTCTTAATGAGCTGCAAAAGGATGGGCGTATTTCTAACGTCGAGCTTTCTAAACGAGTGGGACTTTCCCCGACGCCCTGCCTTGAGCGTGTGCGTCGTCTGGAAAGACAGGGTTTCATTCAGGGCTATACAGCACTGTTAAACCCGCATTATCTGGATGCGTCACTTCTGGTATTTGTTGAGATTACTCTGAATCGTGGCGCTCCGGATGTGTTTGAGCAATTCAACGCCGCCGTACAAAAACTTGAAGAAATTCAAGAGTGTCATTTGGTGTCTGGTGATTTCGACTACCTGTTGAAAACACGTGTGCCGGACATGTCAGCTTACCGTAAGCTGCTGGGGGAAACCCTGCTGCGTCTGCCTGGCGTCAATGACACCCGTACTTACGTGGTAATGGAAGAAGTCAAACAGAGTAATCGTCTGGTTATTAAGACGCGCTAATACGGAACAGGTGCAAAATCGGCATATTTTGATTACACTCCTGTTAATCCATACAGCAACAGTGCCGGGGCAACCCGGTGCTGTTGTCCGTTTTAGCATCGGGCAGGAAAGGCCCGAAACCTGGAGAGCCTTTTTTGAGCCAGGAATACACTGAAGACAAAGAAGTCACATTGACAAAATTAAGCAGCGGGCGCCGACTTCTGGAGGCGTTGCTGATTCTTATTGCCCTTTTTGCCGTCTGGCTGATGGCAGCCTTACTGAGCTTTAATCCTTCTGATCCCAGTTGGTCGCAAACGGCCTGGCATGAGCCTATCCATAATCTGGGCGGGGCACCGGGGGCGTGGCTGGCGGATACCCTGTTCTTTATTTTTGGGATTATGGCTTACACCATCCCTGTCATCATCGTGGGTGGCTGCTGGTTTACCTGGCGTCACCAGGCGACTGATGATTATATCGACTATTTTGCCGTCTCGCTGCGCATCATTGGCGTGCTGGCGCTTATCCTCACCTCCTGTGGTCTGGCCGCCATTAATGCCGATGACATCTGGTACTTCGCGTCCGGCGGGGTGATTGGCAGTCTGTTGAGTACCACGCTGCAACCGCTGCTGCACAGCAGTGGTGGCACCATTACGCTTCTGTGCGTGTGGGCGGCAGGGCTGACGCTTTTCACCGGCTGGTCATGGGTCAGCATCGCCGAAAAACTCGGCGGCTGGCTGCTCAATATTCTGACCTTTGCCAGCAACCGTACCCGTCGTGATGATACCTGGGTAGAAGACGACGAATACGAAGACGATGAAGAGTATGAAGATGAAGTCGAGGGCGGGAAACGTGAATCCCGGCGGGCGCGTATTCTTCGCGGTGCGCTGGCGCGCCGTAAACGTCTGGCTGAAAAATTTATCAATCCACATGGTCGTCAGACTGATGCGGCGCTCTTCTCCGGCAGACGCATGGATGATGACGATGAGATAGCCTATAGCGCGCGCGGCGTCGCGGCCGATCCGGGCGATGTGCTGTTCTCCGGGCATCGTGCGACACAGCCCGAATATGATGAATACGATCCGCTGTTAAACGGTCATTCGGTGACCGAACCCGTCGCCGCTGCGGCGGCAGCAACGGCCGCAACTCAAGCCTGGGCCGCGCCGGTCGATCCGATTATGCAAACGCCGCCCGTACCGGGAGCGGAAACCGTTCCTGTACAACCCGCGGTTGCATGGCAGCCTGTACCAGGCCCTCAAACCGGCGAGCCAGTGATTGCTCCTGCGCCGGAAGGCTATCCGCCGCACAATCCGTACGCGCAACCGCAACAGGCGCCGTATGAGGCATGGCAACAGCCAGCTCCGACTGAACCGCAATACACTGCGCCAGTGGCCCCTGAAACTGGTTATCCGCAGCCAGGCGTATCGCAGCAACCACAGGCTACGGTAGAACAACCCTGGCAGCCTGAGGCGGTTTATCAGCCCGAGCCTGTCCAGCAGCCGGTTTATCATCAGCCAGCATATCATCCGGAGTCTTTATCTCCGCAGGAGCCTGTGGTTCAACAGGACCCGATTACAGAGCCTGAGCCGGTAGTCGAAGAGACAAAACCTGCACGTCCGCCGCTGTACTACTTTGAAGAAGTAGAAGAGAAGCGAGCACGTGAACGTGAGCAACTGGCCGCGTGGTATCAGCCGATTCCTGAACCGGTTAACGCGCCTGAACCGGTGGTTCCTGCACCCTCAGCAGCGCCTGCTATACCGCCTGTTGACGCCGCTGCGGCCATTGCGCCGATCGCTGCAGGCGTGAAGGACGCGACCTTATCAGCCGGTGCGACTGCGGCAGCGGCTGCGCCAGTCTTCAGCCTCGCGAACGGCGGAGCGCCGCGTCCGCAGGTGAAAGAAGGGATTGGCCCGCAACTGCCCCGTCCCAATCGCGTACGTGTACCGACACGCCGTGAACTGGCATCGTATGGCATTAAATTGCCTTCTCAGCGTATGGCTGAGGAGAGAGCGCGTGAAGCCGGACAACACGATCCGCAGTATAGCGATGATGACATCGACGCAATGCAACAGGACGAACTGGCTCGTCAGTTTGCCCAGTCGCAGCAAAGTCGTTATGGCGACGAGTATCAGCATGAGTCAACGCAGGCCGACGATGAAGATGCCGCTGCGGAGGCTGAACTGGCGCGCCAGTTCGCCTCTTCACAGCAACAGCGCTACGCCGGTGAGCAACCTGCCGGAGCAAATCCATTCTCGCTGGATGATTTTGAGTTTTCACCCATGAAAACGCTGGTCGATAACGGCCCGCATGAGCCGCTGTTTACGCCGGGCATAATGCCGGACTCTGCGCCTGTTCAACAACCCACAGCGCCGCAGTACCAACAGCCGGTAGCGCCGCAACCGCAGTATCAGCAGCCGCAACAGCCGATAGCGCCGCAACCGCAGTATCAGCAGTCACAACAGCCGGTAGCGCCGCAACCGCAGTATCAGCAGCCACAACAACCGGTAGTGCCGCAACCGCAGTATCAGCAGTCGCAACAACCGGTAGCGCCACAGCCGCAGGAAAGCCTGATTCACCCGCTGCTGATGCGCAACGGTGACAGTCGTCCGCTGCAAAGACCGACGACGCCACTGCCTTCGCTGGATCTGCTGACGCAGCCGCCGAGTGAAGTGGAGCCGGTTGATACCTTCGCGCTGGAGCAAATGGCGCGCCTGGTTGAAGCTCGCCTGGCAGACTTCCGCATCAAGGCCGATGTGGTGAATTACTCACCAGGTCCGGTGATTACGCGTTTTGAACTGAATCTGGCGCCGGGCGTGAAGGCGGCGCGTATTTCCAACCTTTCTCGTGACCTGGCGCGTTCATTGTCGACCGTCGCGGTGCGCGTGGTGGAAGTGATTCCGGGTAAACCGTACGTAGGCCTGGAATTGCCGAACAAAAAACGGCAGACCGTTTATCTGCGTGAAGTGTTGGATAACGCGAAGTTCCGTGAGAACCCGTCGCCGCTGACCGTTGTGTTGGGTAAAGATATTGCCGGCGATCCGGTGGTGGCCGATCTGGCGAAAATGCCGCACCTGCTGGTGGCGGGGACTACCGGTTCGGGTAAATCGGTTGGGGTGAACGCCATGATCCTCAGCATGCTTTACAAGGCGCAGCCGGAAGACGTGCGCTTCATCATGATCGACCCGAAAATGCTGGAGTTGTCGGTTTACGAAGGTATTCCGCATCTGCTGACGGAAGTCGTTACGGATATGAAAGACGCCGCCAACGCCCTGCGCTGGAGCGTTAACGAGATGGAGCGCCGTTATAAGCTGATGTCTGCGCTGGGCGTGCGTAATCTCGCGGGCTACAACGAGAAGATAGCCGAAGCCGCGCGGATGGGACGTCCGATTCCGGACCCGTACTGGAAGCCGGGCGACAGTATGGATGCGCAACATCCGGTACTGGAAAAACTGCCGTATATCGTTGTGCTGGTGGACGAATTTGCCGACCTGATGATGACCGTCGGTAAGAAAGTTGAAGAGCTGATTGCCCGACTAGCGCAAAAAGCTCGTGCGGCCGGGATCCACCTGGTGCTGGCGACGCAGCGTCCGTCGGTTGACGTCATTACCGGCCTGATCAAAGCCAACATACCGACACGTATTGCCTTCACCGTGTCCAGTAAGATTGACTCGCGTACCATCCTCGATCAGGGCGGTGCAGAATCTCTGCTTGGGATGGGGGATATGCTTTACTCCGGGCCAAACTCCACCATGCCGGTGCGTGTTCACGGCGCATTTGTCCGTGACCAGGAAGTGCACGCGGTGGTACAGGACTGGAAGGCGCGTGGACGTCCGCAGTATGTGGATGGCATCACCTCCGACAGCGAAAGCGAAGGCGGCGGCGGTGGCTTTGACGGCGGTGAAGAGCTGGATCCGTTATTCGATCAGGCTGTCAACTTTGTGACAGAGAAACGCAAAGCGTCCATCTCCGGCGTACAGCGCCAGTTCCGCATTGGCTACAACCGTGCGGCGCGCATTATCGAACAGATGGAAGCGCAGGGGATCGTCAGCGAGCAGGGCCATAACGGCAATCGTGAAGTGCTGGCACCGCCACCGTTTGACTAAGTGCAAAGTTACGTAATTCAGTATTGTCTTCTTTCCTCACGCTGATTTTTGGCCTGGAATGGATAGCAGAGGGATCTCCCGGTCGGGAGTGACGTATTTTGAGGAATAACAATGAAAAAAATCGCAATCACCTGTGCATTACTCTCAGGATTCGTGGTAAGCAACGTTTGGGCAGATGCCGCCAGCGATCTGAAAAGCCGTCTGGATAAAGTGAGCAGCTTCCACGCCAGCTTTACGCAGAAAGTAACAGATGGCAGCGGTGCCGCTGTTCAGGAAGGTCAGGGTGATTTGTGGGTGAAGCGTCCGAACCTGTTTAACTGGCATATGACGCAGCCTGATGAAAGCATTCTGGTTTCTGATGGGAAAACGCTGTGGTTCTTTAACCCGTTTGTTGAACAGGCCACCGCGACCTGGCTGAAAGACGCCACCGGCAACACGCCGTTTATGCTGATTGCCCGCAACCAGTCCAGCGACTGGCAACAGTACAATATCAAGCAGAACGGTGACGACTTCGTTCTGACGCCGAAAACCAGCAACGGTAACCTGAAACAGTTCACCATCAACGTGGGTCGTGACGGGACCATTCATCAGTTCAGCGCCGTGGAGCAGGATGACCAGCGCAGCAGCTATCAACTGAAATCACAGCAGAATGGCGCCGTTGACGCATCGAAGTTCACCTTTACTCCACCCCAAGGCGTAACGGTAGACGACCAACGTAAGTAGAGGCCTGCGTGAGCAACCTGTCGCTCGATTTTTCTGATAATACCTTTCAGCCACTGGCCGCGCGGATGCGGCCAGAAAATTTAGCGCAGTATATTGGTCAGCAGCACCTGTTGGCTGCGGGTAAACCGTTGCCGCGCGCGATTGAAGCCGGGCATCTGCACTCCATGATTCTGTGGGGACCGCCGGGTACCGGAAAAACCACGCTTGCTGAAGTGATTGCCCGCTACGCCGATGCTGACGTTGAGCGGATTTCGGCGGTCACCTCCGGCGTGAAAGAGATTCGTGAAGCCATCGAACGTGCCCGACAGAATCGTAATGCCGGGCGTCGTACTATCCTGTTTGTTGATGAAGTTCATCGCTTTAATAAAAGCCAACAGGATGCGTTCTTGCCGCATATTGAAGACGGCACGATCACCTTCATTGGGGCCACTACCGAAAACCCGTCGTTTGAACTGAATTCTGCGCTGTTGTCACGGGCGCGCGTCTATTTGCTTAAATCGTTGACCACGGAAGATATCGAACAGGTTCTCCGTCAGGCGATGGAAGACAAGGCGCGGGGCTACGGTGGGCAGGATATCGTTTTGCCAGATGATACCCGTAGAGCCATCGCGGAACTGGTCAACGGTGATGCGCGCCGTGCATTGAACACCCTGGAAATGATGGCTGATATGGCCGAAGTGGATGACAGCGGCAAGCGGGTGCTGCTTCCCGCGCTGTTGACCGAAATCGCCGGCGAGCGCAGTGCGCGTTTTGATAATAAAGGCGACCGCTTCTACGATCTCATTTCCGCATTGCATAAATCAGTTCGCGGCAGCGCGCCAGATGCGGCACTTTACTGGTATGCGCGAATTATTACGGCAGGGGGCGATCCGCTGTATGTCGCGCGCCGTTGCCTGGCGATTGCTTCCGAAGATGTGGGTAATGCCGATCCGCGTGCGATGCAGGTGGCGATTTCCGCCTGGGACTGCTTCACGCGTGTGGGGCCTGCTGAAGGTGAGCGCGCTATCGCCCAGGCGATTGTCTATCTGGCCTGCGCACCGAAAAGCAATGCGGTGTATACCGCTTTTAAAGCGGCGATGTCCGATGCCCGCGAACGTCCTGACTATGACGTGCCTGTTCATTTGCGCAATGCGCCGACAAAGCTGATGAAAGAGATGGGTTACGGCCAGGAATATCGTTATGCGCATGACGAACCGAATGCCTATGCCGCTGGTGAGGAATATTTCCCGCAGGAGATGGCACAAACACGCTATTATCACCCCACAAACAGAGGTCTTGAGGGCAAGATTGGCGAAAAGCTCGCCTGGCTCGCCGGACAGGATCAAAATAGCCCTATAAAACGCTACCGTTAGCGCAGGCGTTGCGGTAATGTTGGCACTGTATCCCTGTGACCGCAGGCTGTGGTCACATTTTCCTCTTTCAATTCGATAAGCACAGGATAAGCATGCTCGATCCCAATCTGCTGCGTAATGAGCCAGACGCAGTCGCTGAAAAACTGGCACGCCGGGGCTTTAAGCTGGATGTAGATAAGCTGCGCGCTCTTGAAGAGCGTCGTAAAGTTTTGCAGGTCAATACTGAAAACCTGCAGGCAGAGCGTAACTCTCGATCGAAATCCATCGGCCAGGCGAAAGCGCGCGGGGAAGATATCGAGCCTTTACGTCTGGAAGTGAACAAACTGGGCGAAGAGCTGGATGCCGCAAAAGCGGAGCTGGATGTTTTACAGGCCGAGATCCGCGATATCGCGCTGACCATTCCTAACCTGCCTGCTGACGATGTTCCGGTGGGTAAAGACGAGAACGATAACGTTGAAGTCAGCCGCTGGGGTACCCCGCGCGAGTTCGACTTTGAGGTTCGCGATCACGTCACGCTGGGCGAAATGCATACCGGTCTGGACTTCGCTGCTGCCGTTAAGCTGACGGGTTCCCGTTTTGTGGTGATGAAAGGACAGATTGCCCGTATGCACCGTGCGCTCTCGCAGTTCATGCTCGATCTGCACACGGAGCAGCATGGCTACAGCGAAAACTATGTGCCGTATCTGGTCAACCATGACACTCTGTACGGTACGGGTCAGTTGCCGAAATTTGCCGGCGATCTGTTCCACACTCGTCCGCTGGAAGAAGAGGCTGACAGCAGCAACTACGCGTTGATCCCGACGGCGGAAGTGCCGCTGACCAACCTGGTGCGTGATGAAATCATCGATGAAGACCAATTGCCGATCAAAATGACGGCGCACACACCGTGCTTCCGCTCTGAAGCGGGTTCCTACGGTCGTGATACTCGTGGCCTGATCCGTATGCACCAGTTCGATAAAGTCGAAATGGTACAAATCGTTCGCCCGGAAGATTCAATGGCGGCACTGGAAGAGATGACTGGCCATGCGGAGAAAGTGCTGCAATTGCTGGGTCTGCCGTATCGCAAAATCATTCTTTGTACCGGCGACATGGGCTTCGGCGCATGTAAAACCTACGATCTGGAAGTGTGGGTACCGGCGCAGAATACCTACCGCGAGATCTCGTCCTGCTCTAACGTCTGGGATTTCCAGGCGCGCCGTATGCAGGCACGCTGCCGCAGCAAGTCCGATAAAAAGACCCGTCTGGTGCATACTCTGAACGGTTCTGGTCTGGCGGTCGGTCGTACGCTGGTAGCCGTGATGGAAAACTACCAGCAGGCTGATGGTCGTATCGAAGTACCAGAAGTGTTACGTCCGTACATGAACGGACTGGAATATATTGGTTAATACTCGCTCCACTCTTTTCTAAAAAGCGCCTTTGGGCGCTTTTTTTATGCCTGTTTGACGCCGGACAATAATCATTACTCCTTTGGGAGTAATATTACCTTCGAATGAAATTCAGCATTTTGCGCTGTTATCCTGTAAATGCGTTATATATAAAACTATATATCGTTACTTAACTACTCAAATAATAACATCAATTTCTGTTTTTTTACTGTAAGCAAGCAGAGTGAGCCTTTATGAAAACTAAGATCCCTGATGCCGTGATGGCAGCGGAGGTGAGTCGTCGCGGTTTAGTCAAAACGACGGCGATAGGCGGACTGGCGATGGCCAGCAGCGCGTTTACCCTGCCATTTACCCGTATCGCTAATGCTGCCGAAGCCCTGAGTCCGGCACAAGCCAGCGAAAAAGTCGTCTGGAGCGCCTGTACCGTAAACTGCGGGAGTCGTTGCCCGTTACGCATGCATGTTGTGGATAGCGAAATCAAATATGTTGAAACCGACAACACTGGTGACGACAACTACGACGGCTTACATCAGGTGCGCGCCTGTCTGCGTGGTCGCTCCATGCGCCGTCGCGTCTATAACCCGGATCGTCTGAAATACCCGATGAAACGCGTGGGCAAACGCGGAGAAGGTAAATTCGAGCGCATCAGTTGGGATGAGGCTTACGACATCATCGCCAGCAACATGCAGCGTCTGATTAAAGACTACGGTAACGAGTCTATCTACCTCAATTACGGCACCGGTACGCTGGGCGGCACGATGACTCGTTCCTGGCCGCCAGGAAATACCCTGGTGGCGCGTCTGATGAACTGCTGTGGCGGTTATTTGAACCACTATGGTGATTACTCTTCCGCACAAATTGCGGCGGGTCTGAACTACACCTACGGTGGTTGGGCGGATGGTAACAGCCCGTCTGACATCGAAAACAGCAAACTGGTAGTCCTGTTCGGTAACAACCCTGGCGAAACCCGCATGAGCGGTGGCGGGGTGACCTATTATCTGGAACAGGCGCGACAGAAATCGAATGCCCGGATGATCATTATCGATCCGCGCTATACCGATACCGGGGCCGGTCGTGAAGATGAATGGATCCCAATTCGTCCGGGTACCGATGCGGCGCTGGTGAATGCGCTGGCTTATGTGTTGATTACTGAGAATATGGTCGATCAGCCGTTCCTCGATAAGTACTGTGTGGGCTACGACGAGAAAACGTTGCCAGCCAGCGCGCCGAAGAATGGTCACTATAAGGCCTATATCCTCGGCCAGGGGAATGACGGTACGCCAAAAACGCCTGAATGGGCGGCGCAAATTACCGGCATTCCGGCAGACCGTATTATCAAACTGGCGCGTGAAATCGGCAGCGCAAAACCGGCTTATATCAGCCAGGGCTGGGGTCCGCAGCGCCACGCGAACGGCGAAATCGCCACCCGTGCCATTTCTATGCTGGCCATTCTGACCGGTAACGTCGGGATCAACGGCGGCAACAGCGGCGCACGTGAAGGCTCTTACGATCTGCCGTTTGTACGGATGCCAACGCTGGAAAACCCGATAGAAACCAGTATCTCCATGTTTATGTGGACTGACGCGATTGAACGCGGTCCAGAAATGACCGCGCTGCGTGATGGCGTGCGCGGCAAAGATAAACTCGACGTGCCGATTAAGATGATCTGGAACTACGCCGGTAACTGTCTGATCAACCAGCACTCAGAGATCAACCGCACGCACGATATCCTGCAGGATGACAAGAAGTGTGAAATGATTGTCGTCATCGACTGTCATATGACGTCGTCGGCGAAGTATGCCGATATCCTGCTGCCGGACTGCACGGCTTCTGAACAGATGGACTTCGCGCTGGACGCGTCCTGCGGGAATATGTCTTATGTGATTTTTGCCGATCAGGCTATCAAGCCGCGTTTCGAATGCAAAACCATCTATGAGATGACCAGCGAGTTGGCGAAACGTCTGGGCGTCGAGCAGCAGTTTACCGAAGGACGCACTCAGGAAGAGTGGATGCGTCATCTGTACGAGCAGTCGCGTAAAGCCATTCCGGAGCTGCCGACCTTTGAGGAATTCCGTAAGCAAGGTCTGTTTAAGCAGCGCGATCCGGAAGGACACCATGTGGCCTATAAGGCGTTCCGTGCCGATCCGCAGGCCAATCCATTGACCACGCCGTCGGGTAAAATCGAGATCTACTCACAGGAACTGGCGGAGATTGCCGCGACCTGGGAACTGCCGGAAGGCGATGTCATCGATCCATTGCCGATCTACACGCCGGGCTTTGAGAACTACAACGATCCGTTGACCAAAGACTACCCGCTGCAGCTAACGGGCTTCCACTATAAATCTCGCGTTCACTCCACCTATGGCAACGTGGATGTCCTGAAAGCGTCGTGCCGCCAGGAGATGTGGATCAATCCGCTCGACGCGCAAAAACGCGGTATCCGTAATGGTGACAAGGTCCGTATCTTTAACGGCCGCGGAGAGCTACATATCGAGGCGAAAGTGACGCCGCGTATGATGCCTGGCGTGGTTGCGTTAGGGGAAGGGGCCTGGTATGACCCGGATACAAAACGCATTGACCAGGGCGGCTGTATCAACGTGTTGACCACCCAGCGCCCGTCACCTCTGGCGAAGGGGAATCCGTCACATACGAACCTTGTTCAGGTTGAGAAGGTGTAAGGAGTAACCGATGACAACCCAGTATGGATTTTTTATTGATTCCAGCCGTTGCACCGGTTGTAAAACCTGCGAACTGGCCTGTAAAGATTACAAAGACTTAACCCCGGATGTCAGCTTCCGCCGCATTTATGAATACGCGGGCGGAGACTGGCAGGAAGACAACGGCGTCTGGCATCAGAACGTCTTTGCCTACTATCTGTCCATTGCCTGTAACCACTGTGAAGATCCGGCCTGTACCAAGGTCTGTCCGAGCGGCGCAATGCACAAACGGGAAGACGGCTTTGTGGTGGTCGATGAAGATGTCTGCATCGGCTGTCGTTATTGCCATATGGCCTGTCCGTACGGCGCGCCGCAGTACAACGCCGCCAAAGGTCACATGACCAAATGCGACGGCTGTCATGACCGTGTGGCTGACGGCAAGAAACCGATCTGTGTCGAGTCTTGTCCGCTGCGGGCGCTGGATTTCGGTCCTGTCGATGAATTGCGTAAGAAACATGGCGATCTGGCGGCGGTGGCTCCGTTGCCGGGGGCGCACTTCACGAAGCCGAGTATTGTGATCAAACCGAATGCCAACAGCCGTCCGACCGGGGATACCACCGGTTATCTGGCGAATCCGAAGGAGGTATAAGATGGGAAGTGGATGGCATGAATGGCCGCTGATGATCTTCACGGTCTTCGGACAATGTGTGGTCGGTGGCTTTATTGTTCTGGCGCTGGCGCTGATGAAAGGCGACCTGCGGGCAGAAACGCAACAGCGCGTGATGACCTGCATGTTCGCGCTGTGGGTGCTGATGGGGATTGGCTTTATCGCGTCTATGCTGCACCTCGGCTCGCCAATGCGGGCGTTTAACTCGCTTAACCGTGTCGGTTCGTCGGCGCTGAGTAATGAAATTGCCAGCGGTTCGATTTTCTTTGTGATTGGCGGGATTGGCTGGCTGCTGGCGGTGTTGAAAAAGCTCTCTCCGGCTCTGCGTAACTTGTGGCTGCTGCTCACGATGGTGCTGGGTGTGCTGTTCGTCTGGATGATGGTGCGCGTCTATAACAGCATTGATACTGTACCGACCTGGTACAGCGTCTGGACGCCGCTGGGCTTCTTCCTGACTCTGCTGATGGGCGGTCCGCTGTTGGGTTATCTGCTGCTGCGCGTGGCGGGAGTCGACGGCTGGGCGATGCGTCTGCTGCCTGCGGTTTCACTGCTGGCGCTGGTGGTCAGTGCCATCATGTCGGTGATGCAGGGCGCAGAACTGGCGACCATTCACAGCTCTATTCAGCAGGCTTCTGCGCTGGTGCCGGACTACGGATCGTTGATGGCCTGGCGTATTGGCGTACTGGCGGTGGCACTGTGTTGCTGGATTGTGCCACAGCTGAAAGGTTATCAGCCTGCGGTTCCGCTGCTGTCAGTGGCCTTTATTCTGCTGCTGGTGGGAGAACTGATTGGTCGCGGCGTATTCTACGGTCTGCATATGACCGTCGGTATGGCGGTTGCCAGCTAAGTGAATAACCGGGGCTTTCGCCCCGGTCTGCGACATCCGCTCCCACGCTGGCTATAATCAACTGCTCCTTTCCTGCCGCTTTGACCGCTTTTCAAAGTCTTCACTATTCCAGGCATTGATGTTGCCTGGACGGACAATGCAGGACGTATCATGTGGGTTACTCAAGGCATAGACGGAAAATAATGCTGTCGGGACTATGATATTTTTCAACTAAGCGAAACGGAACTCTTTTGCGTTAAATCAATAAAAACAGCCACCTGTAGCGGGCTCGTCAGTAATCATACATAATCTCAATCAATAAATTCAATCGAAGACGGAAAAGGGTCGCCACGCCACGGTTTCCGCCGATTGACAATGTTTTTGTTGGTGGCATGATGCGCGTGAAATTTGAACTTCCTCACGGTTTATACTCATGTCCACCTATACCCGACCTGTCTTGCTTTTGCTGGCTGGTCTACTTCTGCTGACCCTGGCGATTGCGGTGCTGAACACGCTCGTTCCGCTTTGGCTTGCCCAGGAAAACCTGCCGACGTGGCAGGTGGGTATGATCAGCTCGTCCTATTTCACCGGTAACCTGGTCGGGACGCTGTTGACAGGCGCTTTAATCAAACGCCTCGGGTTTAACCGTAGTTACTACCTTGCCTCGCTGATTTTTGCTGCCGGTTGTGTAGGCCTCGGGGTGATGGTCGGCTTCTGGAGCTGGCTGGCATGGCGCTTTGTCGCGGGCGTTGGCTGCGCGATGATCTGGGTTGTCGTTGAGAGTGCGCTGATGTGCAGCGGGACATCACGTAACCGCGGTCGTCTGCTGGCGGCCTACATGATGGTCTACTACGTGGGGACGTTCCTCGGACAGTTGCTGGTCAGCAAAGTCTCTACAGAGCTGATGAACGTGCTGCCGTGGGCGACGGGACTGATTCTGGCAGGGATTTTACCGCTGCTCTTTACCCGCATTCTGAATCAACAGTCTGATGAACACAACGACACGCCAATTACCGCAATGCTGAAACTGCGTCAGGCGCGGCTGGGCGTTAACGGCTGCATCATTTCCGGGATTGTCCTCGGTTCGCTGTACGGCCTGATGCCACTGTATCTCAATCATCAGGGCATGAGTAACGCCAGTATCGGTTTCTGGATGGCGGTGTTGGTTAGTGCGGGGATCCTCGGCCAGTGGCCCATCGGGCGGCTGGCGGATAAGTTTGGTCGACTGCTGGTGCTGCGCGTGCAGGTATTTGTGGTCATCCTCGGCAGCATCGCGATGTTAAGCCAGGCGGCGATGGCACCTGCGCTCTTTATCCTCGGGGCGGCCGGTTTTACGCTCTATCCGGTCGCCATGGCCTGGGCCTGTGAAAAAGTGGAACATCATCAACTGGTGGCGATGAACCAGGCGCTGCTGCTGAGCTATACCGTTGGTAGCCTGTTAGGGCCTTCCTTCACGGCCATGTTGATGCAGAATTATTCCGATAATCTTCTGTTTATTATGATTGCCAGCGTGTCGTTTATTTATTTACTGATGCTGCTGCGCAATGCCGGACATACTCCGAACCCGGTTGCTCACGTTTAATTCAGCGCAAACGGGATGCAATATGTGTTATTGCATCCCGTTTTGGTTAATTCTCTGTATTCCCGGACCGAAAGTAAAAAGGCTACCCGACGGGTAGCCTTTTTATAAGACTCAATCAGTACATCACTTTATGACCGTACTGCTCAAGGATACCTTTGACGCGTTCCATGGTCTCTTTCTTCGGTGGATGTACGCCATCGAGTTTGTACTCTTCACCCATCGCCACCCATTTATGTTTACCCAGCTCGTGATAGGGCAGGAGCTCAATTTTTTCAACGTTGCCCATATCGCGGGTAAATTCACCGAGTCGGTGCGCTGAGTCGTCATCGTCAGACCAGCCAGGCACCACGACGTAGCGGATCCACACGTTGATATCTTTGTTTGCCAGATAGCGGGCGAACTCCAGCGTACGATGGTTGGAAACGCCGACCAGATTCTGGTGGATCTCATCATTCATCTGCTTCAGATCGAGCATCACCAGATCGGTGACTTCCAGCAGTTCATCAATCACCGGGTCGTAACGACGGACAAAGCCGTTGGTGTCCAGACAGGTATGAATACCTTCTTGCTTACAGGCACGGAACCAGTCACGGACAAATTCTGCTTGCAGGATGGCTTCACCGCCGGATGCTGTTACGCCGCCACCGGATGCGTTCATAAAGTGGCGATAGGTCACGACCTCTTTCATCAGTTCTTCAACGGTGACTTCTTTACCGCCATGCGTGTCCCACGTATCGCGGTTGTGGCAATACAGACAGCGCATCAGGCAGCCCTGGAAGAAAGTAATAAAGCGGATGCCCGGGCCGTCAACGGTACCACAGGATTCAAAGGAGTGAATGCGACCAATAACTGACATTGCGGTGTTTCTCCAGATGTGGCCCATCCGGGGCCGTGTTGGTGCACAGCTCATTGGCTGTGTCGAGTCTGTTTTGGCGGTTATCCATTGAGTATAGATAGCTGACAAAACAGGCTGTAGTCGGGAAACGACCTGTTAAAAAGGCCCCACTTCCGTGGAGCCTTTATTGTACGCCTTTTAACGCGTGATTTCAGTCAAAACACATTACATGGTCTGAGTGAAGGTACGGGTAATAACGTCCTGCTGCTGTTCTTTCGTCAGGGAGTTAAAACGTACTGCGTAACCGGATACACGGATGGTCAGCTGCGGATATTTTTCCGGATGTTCCATCGCATCCAGCAGCATTTCACGGTTCATCACGTTCACGTTCAGGTGCTGACCACCTTCGATGGACGCTTCATGGTGGAAGTAACCATCCATCAGACCGGCCAGGTTAGTCTTACGAACTTCGTCGTCTTTACCCAGTGCGTTCGGAACGATAGAGAAGGTATAAGAGATACCATCTTTCGCGTAAGCAAACGGCAGTTTAGCAACGGAGGTCAGAGAGGCAACCGCACCTTTCTGGTCACGACCATGCATCGGGTTAGCACCTGGTCCGAACGGCGCGCCAGCACGACGACCATCTGGGGTGTTACCGGTTTTCTTACCATACACAACGTTAGAGGTGATGGTCAGAACAGACTGAGTCGGGATAGCATCACGGTAGGTTTTCAGTTTCTGAATTTTCTTCATGAAACGTTCAACCAGGTCAACCGCCATGTCATCAACGCGCGCGTCGTTGTTACCAAACTGCGGGTATTCGCCTTCGATTTCGAAGTCGATAGCCAGACCGTCTTCGTCACGAATCGGTTTAACTTTCGCATATTTGATAGCAGACAGGGAGTCAGCCGCAACGGACAGACCTGCGATACCACATGCCATGGTGCGGATAACATCACGGTCGTGCAACGCCATCAGAGAAGCTTCGTAGCTGTACTTGTCGTGCATGTAGTGGATAACATTCAGCGCAGTGACATACTGCTTAGCCAGCCAGTCCATGAAGTGATCCATACGATCCATCACTTCGTCGAACTTCAGGACGTCGCCTTTGATGGGTTCAGATTTCGGACCAACCTGCATTTTCAGTTTTTCATCAACGCCGCCGTTGATTGCGTACAGCATGGTTTTCGCCAGGTTTGCACGCGCACCGAAGAACTGCATTTGTTTACCAACGATCATCGGGCTTACGCAGCAAGCGATAGCATAATCGTCGTTGTTGAAGTCCGGACGCATCAGGTCATCGTTCTCATACTGCAGAGAAGAGGTGTCGATGGACACTTTAGCGGCGAATTTCTTGAAGTTCAGAGGCAGTTTTTCAGACCACAGAACGGTGATGTTCGGCTCCGGAGACGGACCCATGGTGTACAGGGTGTTCAGGAAGCGGAAGCTGTTTTTGGTAACCAGAGTACGGCCATCAACGCCCATACCACCGATTGATTCCGTTGCCCAAATCGGGTCGCCGGAGAACAGTTCATCATATTCAGGGGTACGCAGGAAACGAACCATACGCAGTTTCATGACCAGGTGGTCAATCATTTCCTGAGCGTCAAGCTCTGTGATTTTGCCTGCTTTCAGGTCACGTTCGATGTATGCATCCAGGAAGGTGGAGACACGACCGAAGGACATTGCAGCGCCGTTCTGAGATTTAACCGCAGCCAGGTAGCCGAAGTAAGTCCACTGAATCGCTTCCTGAGCGTTGGTAGCCGGACCAGAGATATCGCAGCCATATTTAGCCGCCATTTCTTTGATCTGGCCCAGCGCGCGGTGCTGTTCAGCAATTTCTTCACGCAGACGGATAGTCGCTTCCAGGTTTACGCCGTTTTCCAGGTCAGACTGCAGGGAAACGAACTGAGCGTATTTGTCTTTCATCAGGAAGTCGATACCGTACAGCGCAACGCGACGGTAGTCACCGATGATACGGCCACGGCCATAAGCATCCGGCAGACCAGTCAGAACACCGGATTTACGGCAGTTCAGAATGTCTTTGGTGTAAACATCGAAAACGCCCTGGTTATGGGTTTTACGATATTCAGTGAAGATTTTTTTCAAGGCAGGGTCCAGTTCGCGATTGTACGCTTTGCAGGAACCTTCAACCATTTTGATACCACCGAACGGGATGATCGCACGTTTCAGCGGAGCTTCAGTTTGCAGACCAACAATTTTCTCGAGCGCTTTGTTGATGTAGCCAGCGTCGTGAGAAGTGATGGTGGAAGCAACAGAGGTGTCAAAGTCAACAGGCGCGTGAGTGCGGTTTTCCTGTTTAACGCCTTCCATTACGCTGTCCCACAGTGCAGTGGTCGCATCAGTAGCGCCAGCCAGGAAGGACTCGTCACCCTCGTACGGAGTGTAGTTTTTCTGAATGAAGTCACGGACGTTTACTTCATTCTGCCAGTCACCTTTGGTAAAACCTTCCCAGGCTGTGGCTAACTTTTCATTAAGCTCGGACATGTAACACCTACCTTCTTAAGTGGATTTTTTATTTACTGCGTGTATCGCGACATCAATTAATGATGATCGTTGTCACGCAGATAAATGACCCAGTATGTCAACCCAACCAACAAACCCCCGCCGATAATGTTACCGATCGTAACCGGAATCAGGTTATCAGTGATGAAGTTCATCGCGGTCAGGTGAGAAAAACTTTCCGGCGTCGAGCCAACTGCGCTCCAGAACTCCGGTGTTGCGAGATCACGGATTACAATACCCATCGGGATCATAAACATGTTTGCGATACTGTGCTCAAAACCGCTGGCCACAAACATCGCAACCGGTAATACCATGATAAACGCTTTATCCATCAGGCTACGGCCTGAGTAGCTCATCCATACGGCCAGGCAGACCATCAGGTTTGCGAGGATACCGAGACTGACGGCTTCAACAAAAGTATGGTGCATTTTGTGGTCGGCGGTTTGCAGGACGTTCAGTCCCCACTGGCCGTTGGCGACCATATATTCGCCGGAAAGCCACATCAGTAGCACAAAGAGCAAGCAACCAATCAGGTTACCAAAATAGACGTTGAGCCAGTTTTTTGCCAACTGACCCCAGGTGATACGACCACTGGCTTTGGCAACGACAATCAACACGGTTGACGTAAAGAGGTCTGCACCGCAGATGACGCAAAGAATCAACCCCAGGGAGAAGCAGATACCGCCAATCAGTTTCGCCATACCAAAGGGCATCGTACCTGTACCGGTCGTTGCAGTGATATAGAAAACAAAGGCGATAGAAATGAACACACCGGCAGTAATTGCCAGGAAGAAAGTCTTAAGCGGATGTTTCGTTGCTTTATAGACGCCTGCCTCTTCGGCCACTTTGGCCATTGCTGCAGGGAGTAAAAGATCAAAAGGGTTGTCAGCTTTCACACTAACTCTCTCTTTATTAAGTCGGCGACGAGATACTAACAAAGCATTATAGATGAGAAATTGATGTAGATCATATCTCGCCTGGCTTATAGGCCCGTAATACGCATGGTTTTTATGCGATTTCGGGGTAATTTATTGATTAATATGATAAAAATAAATTTTAAAATTTAGCAGATGAGTTGAAAATTTTCCTTCCCAGGTCTGTTAGCCAGTTAATTAATATGGAGTAATTGACAGGTAAAGTAACAACTAGCGATTAAGTTGTGTAATATCAACTACCAATATTTAACCTTGTTATTACATTTATTTTTGGATATCCAAAAATAAGTAAAACGGGGCGCTTAGTGCGCCCCGTAATATAGCTCAGACAATTATTTAAACCTACTCAGTGTGGGTTAATTGGCTTTATTTTGACCAAAATGAAGATTTTGCGCGCTGCAACTTCTCATAGGCCTTCAACAGCGACTGGTGTGACGCGAATGCGTGCAAATCGCTGTCAACCGGCTGCAGGCCATAAAAGGCGGCTTCACCGCTCAATGCTGCGCTGGCGGCTTCGACGGCATCTGCGCCATACATACGCACAAACGCGTTCAGATATTGCAGCGGTTCGCGTTCTTCTTCCTGCGACAGCAGTAACAGCGTTTGCAGACAACGGTAATAATTCGCCCGCTCAGCGCTAAAGATCGATGTATTAAATTCCATCGTCCATTCGGTCCAGATCAGCGCTTGTTCCAGATCGCCACCCGCCAGCGCCAGCATTGCTTTTAGCTCGCCAATACGCAGGGTGTACCAGCCGTTATCTGAACCGGTTGCCAGGCCTAACAGTTCACGAACGCGGGTGAAATCATCAAACCCTTCTTCATCTAACTGGGCAATCAGATTGAGATAGTCTTCTTTATCCCAGTTACTGTTCGGCAGTGAGAGCAGGGTCTCGCGCAGATGGGCACCCATGGCGTTGTTGGCTAACCACAGATCTTCAGCAGGATAAATATCAGACATCCCCGGAACGATGATCCGACAGGCGTAGACACCGAGATGTTCGTAATCGGCGATGTACACCTCTTTATCTTCCGCGTTGAAGATCGCCATCAGGGTGGCAAACTCTTCTTCTGTGGTACCGGAGAAGCTCCAGTCAACAAACGGGTAGTCGGCGTCCTGCTTGAACAGATCCCAGGAGATCAGACCGCTGGAGTCAATGAAGTGCGTTTCCAGGTTGGTATGCTCTGCCACTTCTTCATCGTCGAAGGTCGGCGGCGTGAAGACGTCGAGATCTTTCAGACCACGACCCTGCAGCAGTTCCGTCACGGTACGCTCCAGTGCGACGCCAAAATCAGGGTGCGCGCCGAAAGAGGCGAAGCAGGTGCCATTCGCCGGATTGAACAGCACGACGCAGATGACCGGATACTGACCGCCCAGAGAACCGTCGTAGGCAAAGATTGGGAAACCTTCCGCTTCCAGCGTTGCAATAGATTCCACCACTGCCGGGTAGCGTGCCAGCACGTCGACCGGAATTTCCGGCAGGCTGATGCTTTCAGCAATAATGCGATTCTTCACGTAACGCTCAAAGACTTCAGACAGCCCCTGCACGCGCGCCTCATTGCGGGTGTTACCGGCGGACATCCCGTTTGAGACGTACAGATTGCCGATAATGTTCATTGGAATATAGACGGTCTGGTTATCCGACTGGCGGGTAAACGGCAGGCCGCAGATACCACGCTCTTCGTTGCCAGACTGCAGGTCGATCAGCATGCTACCGGTCAGTTCGTTCTCGGGATCGTAGAAAGCGCGCAGGCGCGCATCCAGCAGACCATCCGGTACGTCATCATTTTCGGTCAGCGGGAACCATTTCTCGTTCGGATAATGCACGAACGGACCATCGGCGATGGTTTCACCCAGCCAGAAATCGGCAAAGAAATAGTTGGTGGACAGACGCTCAAAATATTCACCCAACGCCGAGGCCAGCGCGGCTTTTTTCGTCGCCCCTTTGCCGTTGGTAAAGCACAGTGCACACTCTTTATCGCGAATGTGCACGGACCAGACGTTCGGCACCGGATTCAGCCACGAGGCCTCTTCAATATGGAAGCCGAGGTCGAGCAGTTTCTGCTGGAAGCGAGCGATGGAGTCTTCCAGAGCGGCGTCTTTGCCGGGGATAAATGTTTGCGTCATGAAAATCACTTTTGTCGTACGGAAAGCGCGCAATGATACGGGTTTTATGTGACTGACGCTATCGCCGCCACGGACGCGGCGCAAATAAAAGTTTTGGCTATGCTTTTATCCACTACCCGCGTTAAGGGCATAAAAATGAAAGCATTTGATTTACAACGGATGGCGCTCGACAACGTGCCTCTGGCGTTCCTCTGGGAAGTCGCGCTGCGCAGCCTCTACACCTTTATTCTGGTGTTTCTGTTTCTTAAACTGACGGGTCGGCGCGGTGTGCGGCAGATGTCGTTATTTGAAGTGCTGATCATTCTGACGCTGGGGTCGGCGGCGGGGGATGTGGCCTTTTATGACGATGTTCCCATGCTGCCGGTGCTGGTGGTCTTTATCACTCTGGCGATATTGTACCGGCTGGTGATGTGGCTGATGGCACGCAGCGAAACGCTGGAGGATCTGCTGGAAGGCAAACCTGTCGTGATCATCGAAGACGGCGAGTTAGCCTGGTCGAAGCTCAGTAACGCCAACATGACCGAGTTTGAGTTCTTTATGGAGTTGCGACTGAACGGCGTTGAGCAACTGGGGCAAGTCAGACTGGCGATCCTCGAAACGAACGGACAAATCAGCGTCTATTTTTTTGCAGACGAAAAGGTGAAACCAGGCCTCAGCATTCTGCCGGAATATTGTACGCAGCGTTTCAGGGTTATGCCGGAAGCGGGAGATTACGCCTGTGTGCGCTGCAGTGAAGTGATCCGTATGAGTGCCGGAGATAGCCAATTTTGTCCACGCTGCAAAAATCCAGAATGGTCGAAGGCCAGTCGGGCAAAACGGGTCGTCTGACAGCAAAAATATCGGTCTTTTATCGTCAATCCCGAAGATTCTGTTGTGTGAGCGAACACTCATTTTTACTCTGCTCGGTTTTAGCCATTGCGGCGCGTGTCACTGAATGATAAAACCGATATCCACAGGAATAACTTATACCCAATGTCTGTTCATGTACGAAAAGAGGTTGGGTTAATAACAACGCAACGTGGTGAGGGGAAATGGCTCAGGTCTTCAATTTTAGTTCAGGTCCGGCAATGTTACCGGCAGACGTGCTTAAACTGGCTCAAAAGGATCTTTGTGACTGGAACGGTCTTGGTACGTCCGTCATGGAAGTGAGCCACCGCGGCAAAGAATTCATCCAGGTCGCGCAAGAAGCGGAGCAGGATTTTCGCGATCTGTTGAATATCCCCTCCAACTACAAAGTGCTGTTTTGTCACGGCGGCGGTCGCGGCCAGTTTTCCGCTATTCCGCTGAACATTCTGGGCGACAAAACCACGGCTGACTATGTTGATGCTGGCTACTGGGCAGCCAGCGCCGTTAAAGAAGCGAAAAAATACTGCACGCCGAATGTGATCGACGCCAAAGTCTCGGTCGATGGCCTGCGCGGCGTGAAGCCGATGAGTGAGTGGCAGCTTTCTGCTGATGCAGCGTATCTGCATTATTGCCCGAACGAAACCATCGATGGCATCGCCATTAACGAAACGCCCAATTTTGGTTCCGATGTGGTGGTGACCGCCGATTTCTCCTCAACCATTCTCTCCGGACCGCTGGATGTTTCCCGCTATGGCATCATTTATGCGGGTGCACAGAAGAACATTGGCCCGGCGGGTCTGACGCTCGTTATTGTACGCGAAGATTTACTGGGTAAAGCGAATGTGGCCTGTCCGTCGATCCTCGATTATTCCGTCCTGAACGACAATGACTCTATGTTCAATACGCCACCGACCTTCGCCTGGTACCTTTCCGGCCTGGTGTTCAAATGGCTGAAAGCCAATGGCGGCGTGGAAGCGATGGATAAAATCAATCAGCAAAAAGCAGAACTGCTGTATGGCGTGATTGATAACAGCGACTTCTATCGTAATGATGTCGCGAAAGCGAACCGTTCACGTATGAACGTGCCGTTCCAGTTGGCTGACAGCGCGCTGGATAAGATCTTCCTGGAAGAGTCTTTTGCCGCCGGTCTGCACGCGCTGAAAGGCCACCGCGTTGTCGGCGGTATGCGTGCCTCCATCTATAACGCGATGCCGCTGGAAGGGGTAAAAGCACTTGCCGATTTCATGACTGATTTCGAGCGTCGCCGCGGCTAATCTGGTGTCTCTTTTCATCCCCACAGCCTTGTCTGTGGGTTTTTTATTTCTGTCTTTTGAGAGTTGAGTTTCATGGAATCCCTGACGTTACAACCCATCGCACGGGTCGATGGCACGATTAATCTGCCTGGCTCGAAGAGCGTATCTAACCGCGCGCTGTTACTGGCGGCGTTAGCACATGGCACCACAGAGCTGACCAACCTGTTAGACAGCGATGACGTTCGCCATATGCTCAATGCTCTGAGTGCGTTGGGGATTGATTACACCCTGTCTGCGGATCGCACCCGCTGCGACATCACGGGTAACGCAGGCACTCTGCACGCCGAAGGCGCATTAGAGCTGTTTCTGGGCAATGCCGGAACGGCGATGCGACCGCTGGCCGCCGCGCTGTGCCTTGGCGCAAACGACATTGTGCTGACCGGCGAACCGCGTATGAAAGAGCGTCCGATTGGTCATCTGGTGGATGCGCTGCGTCAGGGCGGGGCGAACATTGAGTATCTTGAGCAGGAAAACTATCCGCCGCTTCGACTGCGTGGCGGATTTACCGGCGGACAGGTTGAGGTTGACGGCAGCGTCTCCAGCCAGTTCCTCACTGCGCTGCTGATGACCGCGCCTCTGGCGCCGCAAGATACGGTGATAAGTATCAAAGGCGATCTGGTGTCGAAACCGTATATCGATATCACGCTGAACCTGATGAAAACCTTTGGCGTTGAGATAGAGAACCAGAGCTATCAGCGCTTCGTGGTTAAAGGGGGTCAGCAGTACCACTCTCCGGGCCACTATCTGGTTGAAGGGGATGCTTCATCGGCCTCCTATTTCCTCGCGGCAGGCGCCATTAAAGGCGGAACAGTGAAAGTGACCGGGATTGGCCGCAACAGCATGCAGGGCGATATCCGTTTTGCCGATGTGTTGGAGAAAATGGGCGCGACCGTCACCTGGGGTGACGACTTTATCGCCTGTACCCGTGGTGAACTCAACGCTATCGATATGGACATGAACCACATTCCGGATGCGGCGATGACCATTGCCACCGCCGCGCTGTTTGCCAAAGGCACAACGACGCTTCGCAACATCTATAACTGGCGCGTCAAAGAAACTGACCGTCTGTTTGCGATGGCAACCGAACTGCGTAAAGTTGGCGCAGACGTGGAAGAGGGGCATGATTTTATTCGCATCACACCGCCGGCACAGCTGAAGTTTGCCGAAATTGGCACCTATAACGATCATCGTATGGCAATGTGTTTCTCGCTGGTGGCATTATCTGACACGCCGGTCACGATCCTTGATCCGAAATGTACCGCCAAAACGTTCCCTGACTATTTCGAACAGTTGGCGCGTATCAGTACCCCTGCCTGACAAACGTAAAACATTGTCATCTTTCGGGCTGGTTTCTCCCCAGCCCGCTATAATTGCGCAATTATTCTTCACCTGATGACAGACCAAGCTGGTTTTTGCACACAATGTTAACGATTGTGGGCGTTGGCGCGTATAATGCGCGGCGTTTACGTTAACAGAACGCCTGTTTAAGGAGATAAAGATGACGGCAATTGCCCCGGTAATTACCATTGATGGCCCAAGCGGTGCAGGAAAAGGCACCTTGTGCAAAGCGATGGCGGAAGCATTGCAATGGCATCTGTTGGACTCTGGCGCAATCTATCGCGTGCTGGCGCTGGCGGCATTACATCATCATGTTGATGTTGCATCGGAAGACGCGCTGGTTCCGCTGGCAACCCATCTCGATGTCCGCTTTGTCTCAACCGACGGAAATCTGGAAGTGATCCTTGAAGGGGAAGACGTCAGCGGTGAAATCCGCACGCAGGAAGTCGCCAATGCCGCCTCTCAGGTCGCCGCGTTCCCTCGTGTACGTGAGGCGCTGCTGCGTCGACAACGCGCTTTCCGTGATGCGCCGGGACTGATCGCTGACGGACGTGATATGGGGACGGTGGTTTTCCCGGATGCGCCGGTCAAAATTTTCCTTGACGCCTCCTCGGAAGAACGTGCGCATCGCCGTATGCTACAGTTGCAGGAGAAGGGCTTTAGTGTTAACTTTGAACGCCTTTTGGCCGAGATCAAAGAACGTGACGATCGCGACCGAAACCGTGCTGTAGCGCCGTTGGTCCCCGCTGCTGATGCTTTAGTTTTAGATTCCACACGATTAAGCATTGAGCAAGTGATTGAAAAAGCGCTACAATACGCGCGCCAAAAACTGGCACTCGCTTAAGAGCGACCGAATTTGCAGTACCCCCGTTGCAATGGAATGACAGCGGGTATGTTAAACAACCCCATCCGGCATGGAGCCAGGTGGACGTTAAATATGAAACCTGAAGATTAAACATGACTGAATCTTTTGCTCAACTGTTTGAAGAATCCTTAAAAGAAATCGAAACCCGTCCGGGTTCCATCGTTCGCGGTGTTGTTGTTGCTATCGACAAAGACGTTGTTCTGGTTGATGCAGGCCTGAAATCTGAATCTGCAATCCCTGCAGAGCAGTTCAAGAACGCAGCCGGCGAACTGGAAATCCAGGTGGGCGACGAAGTTGACGTTGCTCTGGATGCAGTAGAAGACGGCTTCGGTGAAACACTGCTGTCTCGTGAAAAAGCGAAACGTCACGAAGCATGGATCACGCTGGAAAAAGCTTACGAAGATGCTGAAACTGTTACCGGTGTTATCAACGGCAAAGTTAAGGGCGGCTTCACTGTTGAGCTGAACGGTATTCGTGCGTTCCTGCCAGGTTCACTGGTAGACGTTCGTCCGGTGCGCGATACGCTGCACCTGGAAGGCAAAGAGCTTGAATTCAAAGTCATCAAGCTGGATCAGAAACGCAACAACGTTGTTGTTTCTCGTCGTGCCGTGATCGAATCCGAAAACAGCGCAGAGCGCGATCAGCTGCTGGAAAACCTGCAGGAAGGCATGGAAGTTAAAGGTATCGTTAAGAACCTCACTGACTACGGTGCATTCGTTGATCTGGGTGGCGTTGACGGCCTGCTGCACATCACCGATATGGCATGGAAACGCGTTAAGCATCCGAGCGAAATCGTAAACGTTGGCGACGAAATCACTGTTAAAGTGCTGAAGTTCGACCGCGAACGTACCCGTGTATCTCTGGGCCTGAAACAGCTGGGCGAAGATCCGTGGGTAGCTATCGCTAAGCGTTATCCGGAAGGTACTAAACTGACCGGTCGCGTAACCAACCTGACCGACTACGGCTGCTTCGTTGAAATCGAAGAAGGCGTTGAAGGCCTGGTTCACGTTTCCGAAATGGACTGGACCAACAAAAACATCCACCCGTCCAAAGTTGTTAACGTTGGCGACGTAGTGGAAGTTATGGTTCTGGATATCGACGAAGAACGTCGTCGTATCTCCCTGGGCCTGAAGCAGTGCAAATCTAACCCATGGCAGCAGTTCGCGGAAACCCACAACAAGGGCGACCGTGTTGAAGGTAAAATCAAGTCTATCACTGACTTCGGTATCTTCATCGGCCTGGACGGCGGCATCGACGGCCTGGTTCACCTGTCTGACATCTCCTGGAACGTTGCAGGCGAAGAAGCAGTTCGTGAATACAAAAAAGGCGACGAAATCGCAGCAGTTGTTCTGCAGGTTGACGCAGAGCGTGAGCGTATCTCTCTGGGCGTTAAACAACTGGCAGAAGATCCGTTCAACAACTGGGTTGCACTGAACAAGAAAGGCGCAATCGTAAACGGTAAAGTGACTGCAGTTGACGCGAAAGGCGCAACCGTAGAACTGGCTGACGGCGTTGAAGGTTACCTGCGCGCTTCTGAAGCATCCCGTGACCGCGTTGAAGACGCTACCCTGGTTCTGAGCGTGGGTGACGACGTTGAAGCTAAATTCACCGGCGTTGACCGTAAGAACCGTGCAATCAGCCTGTCTGTTCGTGCTAAAGACGAAGCTGATGAGAAAGATGCCATCGCAACTGTTAACAAACAGGAAGATGCAAACTTCTCCAACAACGCAATGGCTGAAGCTTTCAAAGCAGCTAAAGGCGAGTAATTCTTTGATACTTCGGGAGGTTTCGTCCCGAAGTCAGATGAGAATACTTGACAGATTATAGAATTCGTTCTGTAATCAATGACAAAGGGCGGCTACGGCCGCCCTTAATCAATGCAACAGCAGCAGCTTATTGGAACCGGAGGAATCATGACCAAGTCAGAATTGATTGAAAGACTTGCCACTCAGCAATCTCATATTCCCGCGAAAGCGGTTGAAGATGCAGTCAAAGAGATGCTGGAGCATATGGCCTCGACTCTTGCACAGGGCGAGCGTATTGAAATCCGCGGTTTCGGCAGCTTTTCTTTGCACTACCGTGCACCACGTACCGGGCGTAACCCGAAGACTGGCGACAAAGTGGATCTGGAAGGGAAATACGTTCCGCACTTTAAGCCGGGTAAAGAACTGCGCGATCGCGCCAATATTTACGGTTAAGTTTTTCGCAAAACATTACCTCAGAAAAGCACCTTTACGGTGCTTTTTTCTTGCCGGTTTTCCTGCCCTGGAATGCCGATCGCATTTCATGTTGCACATTGCCGGGTGGCGATGAAAATCGCGGAATCATGGCCGTAAATCCTTCATTCTCTTCCTGACAACCTCGGTTCAGACCTGCACACTTCCGCCAACACGGAGGTGTGTATGAAATTAACGACGGTCAGTCTGTGTGCATTAGGGGGGATTTCCCCCTTATTTTTGCTACCTGCGCTGCCGGGGGAATGGGTTGTTAGCATCCTGTTTGTGCTGGCCTGTTTGCTCGGTCTGTTCCGCTGGAAAGTGGCACAGTACGCCGGGCTTCTCCTGCTGTTTTTTCTCTGGGGCGTCATGGCGGCGAAACAGTCGCTGTGGGCGGGAAATACGTTGCCCGTCGCCACGCAGGAGACCATCGTTGAGCTTACGGCCACGGATAACATGACCACGCATGCCGGGTTGATCACGCATCTTAATGGGCATCGCCTTTTCCCTGCCGTTGGTCTTGTGCTTTATAACCAATATTTGCCGATCGCGCCGTGCGCGGGACAACGCTGGGCGATGACGCTGAAGGTTCGCGCCATGCATGGCGAGTTGAATGACGGCGGATTTGATAGACAGCGTTATGCCCTGGCACAGCATCAGTCGCTCACTGGCCGTTTTTTACAGGCAAAGGTTGTCGACAGCAAATGCAGTTGGCGAGCTCGCTATCTCGCCTCGTTAACGGCCGCTCTGGAAAACTATCCCTGGCAGCAGGTGATACTAGGTCTGGGAATGGGAGAACGCCTGCTGGTGCCACAGGAGGCCAAAGCGATCATGCGTGATACCGGTACGGCGCATCTGATGGCGATTTCCGGTTTGCATATCGCTTTTGCGGCTTTACTGGCCGCCGCTCTGATTCGCGGCGTGCAGTTTCTGTTGCCGGTCGGTGCAATCCGCTGGCAACACCCGCTGATCGGCGGGCTTATTTGCGCCGCGTTTTACGCCTGGTTGACCGGATTACAACCTCCGGCACTACGTACGGTGGTGGCGCTGCTGGTGTGGGGCGCACTAAAATTAAGCGGGCGGCAATGGAGTGGATGGTCAGTCTGGTGCTGCTGTCTGGCGGCCATTCTGATTGTTGATCCCGTCGCCGTGATCTCGCAAAGCCTGTGGCTTTCGGCCTTTGCCGTTGCGGCTCTGTTATTCTGGTATCAATGGTTTCCTTGCCCTGCCTGGCCCATATCACGCGCCGGGCGCTTGCTGGTTGAGCTGGCACACTTGCAACTGGGGATTACCTTGCTGCTCCTGCCGCTACAAATCGCACTGTTCCACGGTATCAGCCTGACGTCGTTTGCCGCCAATCTGTTTGCTGTCCCGCTGGTTACGTTTGTCAGCGTCCCGCTGATCCTCGCCGGAATGGTAGCTCATCTTACTGGTCCGCTGCTTCTTGAGGGCGGACTCTGGTACCTGGCGGATCGCTCACTGGCCGCACTATTCTGGGCGCTCAATCACTTGCCTGCGGGGTGGATCAATGTTGATGCCCGTTGGCAGTGGCTGGTCTTTGCTCCCTGGCTGATGCTCCCTGGCTGGCGGTTTATCGCCTGGCGCGTTTTTCCCGGTCTCTGTCTGGCGATGCTGGCGTTACTGAGCTGGCCGTTCTGGAGTCCAGTGCGTACTGATGCCTGGCAGGTACACATGCTGGATGTCGGGCAAGGGTTGGCGATAGTTATCGCCCGCAATGGTAAAGCGTTACTCTATGATACCGGACTGGCCTGGCCGGGAGGTGACAGCGCACAGCAGATGATCATTCCGTGGCTGCGCTGGCACCACTTGCAACCAGAAGGGATTATTCTCAGCCATGAACATCTTGACCATCGCGGTGGGCTACACTCTTTGCAGACAGCCTGGCCAACGCTTTGGGTGCGCAGTCCGTTAAGCTGGCAGGGGCATCTGCCGTGTTATCGCGGTGAGACGTGGCAATGGCAGGGGCTGCGTTTTAGCGTGCACTGGCCGTTGAAAGGAGACCCGACACAGGGGAATAACCACTCCTGCGTCGTAAAGATTGATGATGGCACGCACAGTATTCTGCTGACAGGCGATATAGAGTCCCCGGCGGAACTGAAAATGCTCAGTCATTACTGGCAGCATCTTTCGGCGACGGTAATCCAGGTACCGCACCATGGCAGCAGTACCTCTTCTTCACTGGCGCTACTTCAACGCGTTAGTGGCAAAGCGGCGCTGGTCTCCGCTTCACGCTATAACGCCTGGCGACTACCGTCATGGAAGGTGAAGCAGCGCTATCTGCAACAGGGTTACCGGTGGTGCGATACCCCGCATCAGGGGCAAATCTCGCTGGATTTTTCAACACAGGGCTGGCAGGCCGTCAGCCTGCGGGAGCAAATTTTACCTCGTTGGTATCATCAGTGGTTTGGCGTGTCAGACGATAACGGGTAGAATATGCGGCTATTTCAACAGATGCTGGTTTCTTGAATGCATAACGATAAAGATCTCTCTACGTGGCAGACGTTTCGCCGACTGTGGCCAACCATTGCGCCTTTCAAATCGGGTCTGATCGTGGCGGGTGTTGCGTTAATCCTCAACGCGGCCAGCGATACCTTCATGTTATCGCTCCTCAAACCATTACTGGACGATGGTTTTGGTAAAACAGATCGCTCAGTGTTGCTTTGGATGCCGCTGGTGGTTATTGGGCTGATGATATTACGTGGTATCACCAGCTATATCTCCAGCTACTGTATTTCCTGGGTATCAGGAAAAGTGGTGATGACCATGCGTCGTCGCCTGTTTGGTCATATGATGGGAATGCCGGTTTCCTTCTTTGACAAGCAATCCACCGGGACGCTGCTGTCTCGTATTACTTACGATTCTGAACAGGTTGCCTCTTCCTCTTCCGGTGCGCTGATTACCGTTGTGCGTGAAGGCGCATCGATTATCGGCCTGTTCATCATGATGTTCTATTACAGCTGGCAACTGTCGATCATCCTTGTTGTGCTGGCACCTATTGTGTCGATCGCGATTCGCGTAGTCTCCAAACGCTTTCGTGCTATCAGTAAGAATATGCAAAATACGATGGGGCAGGTGACGACCAGCGCGGAGCAGATGCTGAAAGGCCACAAAGAGGTACTGATTTTCGGTGGTCAGGGAGTGGAAACGAAGCGCTTCGACAAAGTCAGTAACAAGATGCGTTTACAGGGGATGAAGATGGTTTCTGCCTCTTCCATTTCCGATCCTATCATTCAGTTAATTGCTTCACTGGCGCTGGCGTTTGTGCTGTACGCGGCCAGCTTCCCGAGTGTGATGGACAGCCTGACGGCAGGGACGATCACCGTGGTCTTCTCCTCAATGATCGCCCTGATGCGTCCGCTGAAGTCGTTGACCAACGTTAACGCCCAGTTCCAGCGCGGGATGGCCGCGTGCCAGACTTTATTTGCCATTCTGGATAGCGAGCAGGAAAAAGACGAAGGTAAACGCGTTATTGAACGTGCGACTGGCGATCTGGAATTCCGCAATGTCACCTTTACCTATCCGGGCCGTGAAGTGCCGGCACTGCGCAATATAAACCTGAAGATTCCGGCGGGTAAAACCGTTGCGCTGGTTGGACGTTCCGGTTCAGGTAAATCAACTATTGCCAGTCTGATTACGCGTTTCTACGATATCAATGAAGGCGAGATCCTGATGGATGGCCACGATCTACGTGAGTACACTTTGGCCTCGTTGCGTAATCAGGTCGCGCTGGTGTCGCAGAACGTGCATCTGTTCAACGACACGGTGGCAAACAACATCGCCTATGCGCGTAATGAGCAGTATAGCCGTGAGCAGATCGAAGAAGCGGCTCGTATGGCTTATGCCATGGACTTTATCAATAAGATGGATGACGGCCTTGATACGGTGATCGGTGAAAACGGCGTGCTGCTTTCCGGTGGTCAACGCCAACGTATCGCCATTGCGCGCGCCTTGCTGCGTGACAGCCCGATTCTGATCCTTGATGAAGCCACGTCAGCGCTGGATACCGAATCTGAGCGCGCCATTCAGGCGGCGTTGGACGAACTGCAGAAAAACCGCACCTCGCTGGTGATTGCGCACCGCCTTTCAACCATTGAACAGGCTGATGAAATTGTGGTTGTGGAAGATGGACTGATTGTGGAACGCGGTACGCACAGCGAGCTGCTGGAACATCGTGGCGTCTACGCACAACTGCACAAAATGCAATTTGGTCAATGATCGCACGCATCTGGTCCGGTGAGTCGCCCTTGTGGCGACTGTTACTCCCACTCTCCTGGCTATACGGCCTGGTGAGCGGGGTGATCCGTCTGTGCTACACGCTCGGGATCAAACGCCCCTGGCGCGCACCGGTACCGGTAGTGGTGGTCGGTAACCTGACAGCGGGCGGCAACGGCAAAACGCCGGTAGTGATCTGGTTGGTGGAACAACTTCAGCAGCGCGGTTTACACGTTGGGGTGGTTTCTCGTGGTTATGGCGGTAAAGCGGCGTCCTATCCCTTGCTGCTGAATGCCGAAACCACCACGGCGGAAGCCGGTGATGAACCGGTGCTGATTTTTCAGCGCACCGGCGCGCCGGTTGCCGTGTCACCCAACCGGGCTGACGCGGTTAAGGCGATTCTGGCACATCACGATGTGCAGATTATCATTACCGATGATGGCCTTCAGCACTACCGTCTGGCCCGCGATGTTGAGATTGTCGTGGTCGATGGCATTCGTCGCTTTGGCAACGGCTGGTGGCTACCGGCAGGTCCGATGCGGGAGCGAGCAGGTCGCCTGAAAACGGTCGATGCGGTTATCGTCAACGGCGGTATCCCGCAGGCGGGCGAGATCCCGATGCATCTGGCGCCAGGACTGGCCGTGAACCTGCGTACCGGTGAGCGTCGCGATGTCGCGCAACTGCAAAATGTCGTGGCAATGGCCGGTATTGGTCATCCGCCGCGCTTTTTTGCCACGTTAGAGGCTTGTGGCGTACAGCCGCAGAAATGTGTTCCGCTGGCGGATCATCAGGCGTTGACTTCACGTGATGTCAGCGGCTTACTGAACAGGTCGCAAACGCTGATCATGACGGAGAAGGACGCCGTGAAGTGCCGCGTCTTTGCTGAAGACAACTGGTGGTATCTTCCTGTCGATGCACATTTATCGGGAACTGAACCCGAGACATTACTCGAAAAATTGATCTCGCTGACGCGTTAGCGCACCACCATGACGGCAGCGTACAAATGAGGGAATCATGAATGTCGTTGCCGCACCTCTCACTTACGGATGCCCGTAACCTTCATCTCGCTGCCCAGGGATTGTTAAAAAAACCACGCCGTCGAGCGCTGGCAAGCGATATCCTGCCGACGATTACCCGTATGTCGCTGCTGCAAATCGATACCATCAATATTGTCGCCCGCAGTCCCTACCTTGTGTTGTTCAGCCGACTGGGTAATTACGCTACACAGTGGCTGGATGATGCCTTGACGCAGGGTGAATTGATGGAGTACTGGGCCCATGAAGCCTGTTTCCTGCCGCGTAGTGATTTTACGCTGATACGCCACCGGATGCTGGCGCCTGAAAAAATGGGCTGGAAGTACCAGGCGGCGTGGATGAAAGAGCATGCCAGCGAAATTGAGCAACTGTTGCAGCATATCCATCAAAATGGACCGGTACGCTCGGCGGACTTTGAGCATCCGCGTAAAGGCAACAGCGGCTGGTGGGACTGGAAACCGCACAAGCTGCATCTGGAAGGGCTGTTTACGGCAGGCAAAGTGATGGTGATTGAACGACGCAATTTCCAGCGCGTGTACGATCTCACGCATCGCGTGATGCCACACTGGGATGATGAACGCGATCTGCTACCCCGGGCGCAAGCAGAGTCTGTCATGCTGGACAACAGTGCGCGCAGCCTGGGAGTTTTTCGTGAGCAGTGGCTGGCTGATTACTACCGCCTGAAACGTCCTGAATTACAAAACTGGCGCGACGTGCGGGCTGAACAGCAGCACATCATTCCGCTAGAGGTCGAAAATCTTGGTCGGCTGTGGTTGCATGCGGATTTGCTGCCGCTACTTGAACAGGCACAGGCCGGAAAACTGACAGCGACGCATAGCGCGGTACTGTCGCCGTTTGATCCGGTGGTTTGGGATCGGAAACGTGCGGAGCAACTGTTTGATTTCAGCTATCGGCTGGAGTGCTACACGCCAGCCCCGAAGCGCCAGTATGGTTATTTTGTTCTGCCTTTACTGCACCGGGGTCAGTTGGTGGGGCGGATGGACGCCAAAATGCACCGTAAAACGGGCGTGCTGGAAGTGATTTCTCTCTATCTGCAGGAAGGCGTAAAGCCTGGGGTGACGCTGCAAAACGGGTTACAGCAGGCGATAACCGATTTTGCTCGCTGGCAGAATGCGGTTCGCGTAACGCTGGGCCATTGTCCGGAAGGGATATTTACGCAATGTCGGCAGGGGTGGGAAATAGACGCAGTCGCATGAGCGAGTATGATAAGATCTCCGCATTCATTACCCGGTCCGTCTGGAGGAACTATGGATCATCGACTGCTTGAAATCGTTGCCTGCCCGGTCTGTAACGGCAAACTCTGGTACAACCAGGAAAAACAAGAACTGATCTGCAAACTGGATAACCTCGCTTTTCCGTTGCGTGATGGCATTCCCGTTTTGCTGGAAACCGAGGCCCGCGTATTAGCGACTGATGAGCGTAAATCATGAGTTTTGTCGTCATTATTCCTGCCCGCTACGCCTCCACGCGTCTGCCGGGTAAACCGTTGCAGGATATCAACGGTAAACCGATGATTGTGCATGTGCTGGAACGCGCCCGTGAATCCGGCGCTGAGCGCATTATCGTCGCGACCGATCATGAAGACGTCGCACGCGCCGTTGAAGCGGCCGGTGGAGAAGTGTGCATGACCCGCGTCGATCACCAGTCCGGGACAGAACGTCTGGCTGAGGTGGTCGAGAAGTGTGGTTTCAGCGATGACACTGTGATTGTCAACGTGCAGGGTGATGAGCCGATGATCCCGGCCATCATTATTCGCCAGGTGGCAGAAAACCTGGCGCAGCGTCAGGTTGGAATGGCCACGCTCGCGGCACCGATTCATAGCGCTGAAGAGGCGTTCAATCCGAATGCTGTGAAGGTGGTACTGGATGCTGAAGGCTATGCGCTGTATTTCTCGCGTGCAACGATCCCCTGGGATCGCGACCGTTTTGCGAAAAGTCGCGAGACCGTTGGCGATAATTTCCTGCGTCACCTCGGCATTTACGGCTATCGCGCCGGATTTATCCGCCGCTATGTGAGCTGGCAGCCCAGTCCGCTGGAAAATATCGAGATGCTGGAGCAACTTCGCGTGCTGTGGTACGGCGAAAAAATCCACGTGGCCGTGGCAAAAGAGGTGCCTGGCACCGGTGTTGATACCGTAGAAGACCTCGAGCGCGTTCGCGCTGAAATGCGTTAATTTTCCTTATGACACTCCGCTCTTTAGTGAGAGGAGTGTCGTACCGTTACGATTTTCCACGTTTTTTCTTTTCAACAATTGATCTCATCCGGGTGACATCCGACGGTGTGGCGCTCATTATAAAAGCAGTAGCTTTTATGAGGGCAATCTGAATGGAACAGCTGCGCGCCGAATTAAGTCATTTACTGGGCGAAAAACTGAGCCGCATTGAATGCGTGAATGAAAAAGTCGACACAGCACTGTGGTCGCTCTATGACAGCCAGGGCAACCCGATGCCGCTGATGGCCCAAAGTTTCACCACGCCGGGGGTCGCACAGCAACTGGCCTGGAAAACCACCATGTTAGCGCGTAGCGGCACCGTGCGAATGCCGGTCATTTACGGAGTGATGACTCACGATGAACATCCCGGTCCGGATGTCTTACTGCTGGAACGTCTGCGCGGCGTCCCGGTTGAAGCGCCGGCCCGGACGCCGGAGCGCTGGGAGCAGCTCAAAGATCAAATTGTCGAAGGGTTACTGGCCTGGCACCGCCAGGATAGTCGGGGTTGTGTCGGCGCGGTGGACAATACGCAGGAGAATATCTGGCCTTCCTGGTACCGCCAGCGGGTTGAAGTACTCTGGAGTACGCTCAATCAGTTCAACAACACCGGGCTAACCATGCAGGATAAACGCATTCTGTTTCGCACCCGCGAATGTCTGCCGGCGCTGTTTGAAGGCTTTAACGACAACTGTGTGCTGGTGCATGGCAATTTCAGTCTGCGCAGCATGTTAAAAGACGCCCGGAGCGACCAGCTTCTGGCGATGGTGGGGCCTGGTATTATGCTCTGGGCACCACGGGAGTACGAACTGTTCCGGCTGGTAGATAACACGCTGGCGGAAGGGCTGCTCTGGCACTACCTGCAACGCGCGCCAGTGGCGGAATCGTTCATCTGGCGGCGTTGGTTATATGTGTTATGGGATGAAGTTGCGCAACTGGTTAATACCGGGCGCTTTAACCGATCTCATTTTGATCTCGCTGCGAAATCACTGCTGCCCTGGCTCGCCTGATGAGCTTTTCAACCGCTGCCAGACTCTCCCCAGCGTCTCGTAGCTTGCGCGATCGCTATGCATCAACCATACAGGAGAGGGGATTGCCCGCTCCCACGGATTCAACGGGGAATCGATAGCCAGTTGATTCGCCGGCGCTGGCAGCGGATTTAATCCGGCCTGCTGAAAGAAAGTCATTGCTCGCGGCAAATGAGAGGCGGAAGTAACCAGCAGGAATGGCGCGTCGCCGATAGCCTGCTTCACAGCAGCGGCTTCTTCCTCTGTATCCTTAGGCTTGTCGAGCGTAATGATATCTTCACCCGGAACACCCAACGATTGCGCCACCCGCGCGCCAACCTCTGCCGTACTCACCGGATTGGTTCTGGCATTCGCGCCGGTAAAAATCAATTTCGAACCCGGGTTAGCCCGCCACAAACGTATTCCCTCATTAAGACGCGGCAAACTGTTGTTGATCAGGTTGGAACTGGGCGCCCACTGCGGATTCCAGGTATAGCCACCGCCCAGCACGACGATGTATTTGACTTTCTGCGTATCCTGCCAGGTTGGGTAGCTATTTTCTATCGGGCGCAGCAGATGGTCAGCAACGGGTTGCAGGCTGAGCAGGAACAGCGCCAGCCAACTGAGGCTGATAAATACCTTGCCGGTTTTCTGAAAACGGCTAAACCACAATAGCGTCAGGCCAATACCCATCATCAAGAGCAGAAAAGGGAGAGGCAGCAGCATGCCGCCAATCACTTTCTTCAGCGTAAAAAGCATCCTTTTTGGTTCCTTTTTTAACCATACAGCAGAAGAATAATCGCGATATTACACCAGAGAGGTTCATTCTCCGCGCGGGTGTGACAAAATAGCGGTTTTATCAGAGAACACCTAAGCCAGCCTGTGGAGAGCCCGATGCGGGATCGCAATTTTGATGACATTGCTGAAAAGTTTTCCCGTAATATTTACGGCACCACAAAAGGGCAGCTAAGGCAGGCGATCCTGTGGCAGGATCTCGACCGTATTCTGGCGGACTTCGGCTCGCAACAACTGCGTGTGCTGGACGCTGGCGGCGGTGAAGGACAGACGGCCATTAAAATGGCAGAACGTGGTCATCACGTGACGTTGTGTGACGTCTCCGGTGAGATGATCGCCCGTGCGCAACGGGCGGCAGAAGCCAAAGGTGTGAGCCACAACATGCATTTTATACAATGCGCTGCTCAGGACGTCGCTTCGCATTTGGAAAGCTCCGTTGATCTGATATTGTTTCACGCTGTGCTGGAGTGGGTCGCCGATCCGGTCAGCGTGTTAGAGACCCTCTGGTCGGTATTGCGTCCCGGTGGCGTACTGTCGTTAATGTTCTACAATGCCAACGGCCTGTTGATGCATAACATGGTGGCGGGGAATTTTGACTACGTGCAGATAGGGATGCCCAAACGTAAGAAGCGTACCCTTTCGCCAGACTATCCGCGTGAGCCAGAAGAGGTTTACCAGTGGCTGGAACAGATGGGCTGGCAGATCACCGGGAAAACCGGGGTGCGCGTGTTTCATGATTATCTGCGTGAGAAACATCAGCAGCGTGACTGTTATGAGATATTGCTTGAATTAGAAACGCGTTACTGTCGCCAGGAGCCGTATGTTAGCCTGGGTCGTTACATTCACGTCACCGCGCGTAAACCGCAGATGCAAGGATAACCTATGAGTGAATTTTCCCAGACAGTCCCCGAACTGGTTGCCTGGGCCAGAAAAAATGACTTCTCTATCTCGCTGCCGGTAGACCGACTCTCGTTTCTGCTGGCGGTGGCCACGCTGAACGGCGAGCGCCTGGACGGTGAGATGAGCGAAGGTGAACTGGTGGATGCGTTCCGCCATGTAAGTGATGCGTTTGAGCAAACCAGCGAAACCATTGGCGTGCGCGCGAACAATGCGATCAACGATATGGTGCGTCAACGTCTGCTGAACCGCTTTACCAGTGAGCAGGCAGAAGGGAACGCGATTTATCGTTTGACGCCGCTCGGCATTGGCATTACCGATTACTATATTCGCCAACGTGAATTTTCCACACTGCGTCTGTCAATGCAGTTGTCGATTGTGGCGGGTGAACTCAAGCGTGCGGCAGATGCCGCCGATGAGGGCGGCGATGAGTTCCACTGGCATCGCAACGTCTATGCGCCGCTCAAGTATTCGGTCGCAGAGATTTTCGACAGTATCGATCTGACTCAGCGCATCATGGATGAACAGCAGCAGCAGGTGAAAGATGATATTGCGCAGCTGCTGAATAAAGACTGGCGCGCGGCGATTTCGAGCTGTGAACTGCTACTATCCGAAACGTCCGGTACTCTGCGTGAACTGCAGGATACGCTGGAAGCGGCAGGCGATAAATTACAGGCTAATCTGCTGCGTATTCAGGATGCGACGATGGCCCATGACGATCTGCATTTTGTCGATCGTCTGGTATTTGACCTGCAAAGCAAGCTCGATCGCATTATCAGTTGGGGTCAGCAGTCGATCGATCTGTGGATTGGCTATGACCGCCACGTCCACAAATTTATCCGTACTGCCATCGACATGGATAAAAACCGCGTCTTTGCCCAGCGCTTACGTCAGTCGGTACAGACCTACTTTGACGAGCCGTGGGCGCTGACCTATGCCAACGCCGATCGTCTGTTGGATATGCGTGACGAAGAGATGGCGCTGCGTGATGAAGAGGTCACCGGGGAACTTCCGCCAGATTTAGAGTACGAAGAGTTTAACGAGATCCGTGAACAGCTGGCGGCGATTATCGAAGGCCAACTGGCTATCTATAAATCGAAAGAGACGCCGTTAGATCTCGGTCTGGTAGTGCGCGAGTATCTTGCGCAATACCCGCGTGCGCGTCATTTTGACGTCGCGCGCATTGTTATCGATCAGGCGGTACGCCTTGGCGTAGCGCAAGCAGACTTCACCGGACTGCCAGCCAAATGGCAGCCGATTAATGATTACGGAGCCAAGGTACAGGCGCATGTCATTGACAAATATTGAACAAGTGATGCCGGTTAAGCTGGCGCAGGCGCTGGCGAATCCGTTATTTCCGGCGCTGGACAGCGCATTACGTTCAGGCCGCCACATTGGTCTGGACGAACTGGATAATCATGCCTTTCTGATGGACTTTCAGGACTATCTGGAAGAGTTTTACAGCCGCTATAACGTGGAACTGATCCGCGCGCCGGAAGGTTTTTTCTACCTGCGTCCGCGTTCAACGACCATTATCCCGCGTTCCGTGTTGTCTGAACTGGACATGATGGTCGGTAAAATTCTCTGCTACCTCTATCTCAGTCCGGAGCGGCTGGCGAACGAGGGGATTTTCACACAGCAGGAGTTGTACGACGAGCTGCTGACGCTGGCTGACGAAGCCAAACTGTTGAAGCTGGTGAATAACCGCTCAACCGGCTCCGACGTCGACCGCCAGAAGTTACAGGAAAAAATGCGCTCGTCGTTAAACCGTCTGCGCCGTTTAGGCATGGTGTGGTTTATGGGACACGACAGCAGCAAATTCCGCATTACGGAATCGGTGTTCCGCTTTGGCGCGGATGTGCGTAGTGGCGATGATCCGCGGGAAGCGCAGCGTCGCCTGATCCGCGATGGCGAAGCGATGCCGGTCGAAAACCACCTGCAGCTCAATGATGAGACCGAAGAGAATCAGCCGGACAGTGGAGAAGAAGAATAATGATTGAACGCGGTAAATTTCGCTCACTAACGCTGATTAACTGGAACGGTTTCTTTGCCCGTACCTTTGACCTGGATGAACTGGTTACCACGCTTTCCGGGGGGAACGGCGCGGGGAAATCCACCACCATGGCGGCGTTCGTCACGGCGCTAATCCCGGATTTAACCCTGCTGCACTTCCGTAACACCACCGAAGCAGGCGCGACCAGCGGCTCGCGCGACAAAGGTCTGCACGGTAAGCTGAAAGCGGGCGTCTGTTATTCGATGCTTGATACGATCAACTCGCGCCATCAGCGCGTGGTGGTGGGTGTGCGTTTGCAGCAGGTTGCCGGACGCGACCGTAAAGTCGATATCAAACCGTTTGCCATTCAGGGACTGCCGATGTCTGTGCAGCCCACGCAACTGGTGACGGAGACGCTGAATGAACGTCAGGCGCGTGTCCTGCCGTTGACGGAGCTGAAAGAGAAGCTCGACGAGATGGAAGGCGTGCAGTTTAAGCAGTTCAACTCGATCACCGATTACCATTCGCTGATGTTCGACCTGGGCCTCATCGCCCGTCGTCTGCGCTCTGCGTCTGACCGTAGTAAATTTTATCGCCTGATTGAAGCCTCGCTGTACGGCGGGATTTCCAGCGCGATCACCCGTTCTCTGCGCGACTACCTGTTGCCGGAAAACAGCGGGGTGCGTAAGGCGTTCCAGGATATGGAAGCCGCGCTGCGGGAAAACCGTCTGACGCTGGAAGCCATTCGCGTGACCCAGTCCGATCGCGATCTGTTTAAACACCTGATCAGCGAAGCCACCAACTATGTGGCGGCGGACTATATGCGCCACGCCAATGAGCGCCGGATCCACCTCGATAAAGCGCTGGAATTCCGTCGCGAATTGTACACGTCGCGCAAACAGCTGGCGGCGGAGCAGTATAAACACGTCGACATGGCGCGTGAGTTGGGCGAGCACAACGGCGCAGAAGGCGATCTCGAAGCCGATTATCAGGCGGCGAGCGATCACCTGAACCTGGTGCAGACGGCGTTGCGTCAGCAGGAAAAAATTGAACGTTATGCTGCGGATCTCGACGAGTTGCAGATCCGTCTCGAAGAACAAAACGAAGTGGTGGCAGAAGCTGCCGATCGTCAGGAAGAGAACGAAGCCCGCGCTGAAGCTGCCGAGCTGGAAGTGGATGAGCTGAAAAGCCAACTGGCGGATTACCAGCAGGCGCTGGACGTTCAGCAGACCCGCGCCATCCAGTACAATCAGGCGATCTCGGCGCTGGAGCGCGCCAGAGCGGTGTGTCATCTGCCGGACCTGACGGCCGATAGCGCCGCCGAGTGGCTGGAAACCTTCCAGGCGAAAGAGCAGGAAGCCACCGAAAAAATGCTTTCGCTGGAACAGAAAATGAGCGTGGCGCAAACCGCGCACAGTCAGTTCGAGCAGGCTTATCAGCTGGTGGTGGCGATCAATGGCCCGCTGGCGAGAAATGAGGCCTGGGACGTGGCACGCGAACTGCTGCGCGAAGGCGTTGACCAGCGTCACCTGGCGGAACAGGCGCAGTCGCTGCGTATGCGACTGAGCGAACTGGAACAGCGTCTGCGCGAGCAGCAGGAAGCCGAACGTCTGTTGGCGGAATTCTGTAAACGTCAGGGCAAAAATTTCGATATTGACGAACTGGAAGCCCTGCATCAGGAACTGGAAGCGCGGATCGCCTCGCTGTCTGACAACGTCTCCAGCGCGCACGAACAGCGTATGGCGCTGCGTCAGGAGCAGGAACAGCTACAGTCCCGCATTCAGCATCTCATGCAGCGTGCCCCCGTCTGGCTGGCGGCGCAAAACAGCCTGAGCCAACTCAGCGAGCAGTGTGGTGAAGAGTTTACCTCCAGCCAGGAAGTGACCGAATATTTGCAGCAATTGCTTGAGCGTGAACGTGAAGCGATTGTGGAACGCGATGAAGTTGGCGCCCGCAAGAATGCCGTCGATGAAGAGATCGAACGTTTAAGTCAGCCTGGCGGTTCGGAAGATCAGCGCCTGAACGCGCTGGCGGAACGCTTTGGTGGCGTGCTGCTGTCAGAAATTTATGACGACGTCAGTCTTGAAGATGCTCCGTATTTCTCCGCGCTGTATGGTCCGTCGCGTCACGCCATCGTGGTGCCGGATCTGTCGCTGATCTCTGAGCAACTGGAAGGGTTGACGGATTGTCCGGAAGATTTGTATCTAATCGAAGGGGATCCGCAGTCGTTTGATGACAGCGTCTTCAGCGTCGACGAACTGGAAAAAGCGGTGGTGGTGAAGATTGCCGATCGCCAGTGGCGCTACTCGCGCTTCCCGTCCGTACCGCTGTTTGGTCGTGCGGCGCGAGAAAACCGCATCGAAACGCTGCATGCCGAGCGTGAAGGGTTATCCGAGCGTTTTGCCACGCTCTCTTTTGATGTTCAGAAAACGCAGCGTCTGCATCAGGCGTTCAGCCGCTTCATTGGCAGCCATCTTTCGGTGGCTTTTGAATCCGATCCGGAAGCCGAAATTCGCCAGCTCAACAGCCGTCGCGTTGAACTGGAACGTGCGCTGACTGCACACGAAAACGACAACCAGCAGCAGCGTCTGCAGTACGAGCAGGCGAAAGAGGGCGTTGCCGCGCTGAACCGCCTGCTGCCGCGTCTGAATTTGCTGGCTGACGACAGTCTGGCGGATCGCGTCGAGGAGATCCGCGAGCGTCTGGATGAAGCGCAGGAAGCCGCGCGCTTTGTACAGCAGCACGGCAACCAACTGGCGAAGCTGGAACCGATGGTGTCGGTGTTGCAGAGCGACCCGGAACAGTTTGAACAACTGAAAGAAGATTACGCATACTCCCAGCAGACGCAGCGTGATGCGCGTCAGCAGGCGTTTGCGCTGACCGAAGTGGTTCAGCGTCGTGCGCACTTCGGCTATTCCGACTCAGCGGAAATGCTCAGCGGCAACAGCGATCTGAACGAAAAACTGCGTGAGCGACTGGAACATGCGGAAGCTGAACGTACCCGCGCCCGTGAAGCCCTGCGCGGTCATGCGGCGCAACTGAGCCAGTACAATCAGGTTCTGGCTTCGCTGAAAAGCTCTTACGATACCAAGAAAGAGCTGCTTAACGATTTGCAGCGTGAATTGCAGGATATCGGCGTTCGTGCCGATAGCGGGGCGGAAGAGCGTGCGCGCATTCGTCGCGATGAACTGCATTCGCAGCTCAGCAACAACCGTGCGCGACGTAATCAGCTCGAGAAAGCGCTCACCTTCTGTGAAGCGGAGATGGATAACCTGACCCGTAAACTGCGCAAACTGGAACGCGATTACCATGAAATGCGTGAGCAGGTGGTCACCGCGAAAGCCGGGTGGTGCGCAGTGATGCGACTGGTGAAAGACAGCGGCGTCGAGCGTCGTCTGCATCGCCGTGAGCTGGCCTATCTCTCAGGTGATGAGCTGCGGTCGATGTCGGATAAGGCGCTGGGTGCGCTGCGTCTGGCGGTCGCTGATAACGAACATCTGCGAGATGTCCTGCGTCTGTCAGAAGATCCGAAACGTCCGGAACGTAAGATCCAGTTCTTTGTCGCGGTGTATCAGCATCTGCGCGAACGTATCCGTCAGGATATCATTCGTACCGACGATCCAGTGGAAGCCATCGAACAGATGGAAATCGAGCTGGGCCGTCTGACTGAAGAGCTGACCTCCCGCGAACAGAAACTGGCGATCAGCTCACGTAGCGTGGCGAACATTATTCGCAAGACCATCCAGCGCGAGCAGAACCGTATCCGTCAGCTCAACCAGGGATTGCAGAGCGTGTCGTTCGGCCAGGTTCACAGCGTGCGTCTGAACGTGAACGTGCGTGAAACCCATGCCACGTTGCTGGAAGTGTTGTCTGAACAGCATGAGCAGCATCAGGATTTGTTCAACAGCAATCGCCTGACCTTCTCGGAAGCGCTGGCGAAGCTTTATCAGCGCCTGAACCCGCAAATCGACATGGGACAGCGTACGCCGCAAACCATTGGCGAGGAGTTGCTGGACTACCGTAACTATCTTGAAATGGAAGTGGAAGTTAACCGTGGTTCTGACGGCTGGCTGCGTGCGGAGTCCGGTGCGCTGTCGACCGGTGAAGCGATTGGTACCGGGATGTCGATCCTGGTGATGGTGGTTCAAAGCTGGGAAGACGAAGCACGCCGTCTGCGCGGGAAAGATATCTCCCCATGCCGTCTGCTGTTCCTTGATGAAGCCGCCCGTCTGGATGCGCGCTCCATCGCGACGCTGTTTGAACTGTGTGAGCGTCTGCAGATGCAGCTCATCATCGCGGCGCCGGAAAACATCAGTCCGGAGAAGGGCACTACCTATAAGCTGGTCCGTAAAGTCTTCCAGAATACGGAACATGTCCATGTGGTCGGGCTGCGCGGGTTTGCGCCGCAGTTGCCGGATCCGCTCCCCGGTGAGGCTGATGCCCCATCAGAAGCCAGCTAAAACCTTAAAGACGGCTGAAAAGCCGTCTTTTTCATTTCTTAAACTATGGATTTCAGGTGCATTTTCTTTAAACTTCTTTACATTAGGTTAGGCAATCGCATATCAGCCTTTCTATAATGAAGGAAAGCTCCGGTAGATGTGAGCATGTCGTAATGTAACCAGAGGGCAAGGGATGTTGCTTAATAAAATTGGTGGTCGTCGGCTCTCGGTAATGAGTTTATGCCTGGCCGTAGCATTCGCTCCACTGTCCAGTGTTCAGGCTGATGAGCCTGAAGTGATACTTGGCGACAGCCCTGTCGTTGTCAGTGAGCAGAGTCTCGCGCAGCCGCAGGCGCAATCTGGCGCCACGGCTGTGATGGCGGGTTTGCAGCCACTCCCTGAGGGGGCGGCGGAAAAGGCGCGGACTGAGCTTCAGTCGCAACTTCCTTCTGGCTATACGCCTGTCTATATGAATCAGCTTGAACTGCTTTATGCGGCGCGCGATATGAAACCCATGTGGGAAAATCGCGAAGCCGTCAAAGCGTTCCAGCAGCAACTGGCTGAGGTCGCCATTGCCGGCTTCCAGCCTCAGTTCACCACCTGGGTGGCGTTACTGACCGATCCTGCCGTTAACGGCATCACACGCGATCTGGTGTTGTCTGATGCGATGATGGGGTATCTCCATCTGATCGCCAATATTCCGGTCAAAGGTAATCGCTGGCTGTACAGCAGTAAGCCGTATGCGTTGGCGACACCGCCGCTGTCGGTCATCAATCAGTGGCAGGTTGCGCTGGATAATGGGCAACTTCCGACGTTTATTGCCGGGCTGGCACCTCAGCACCCACAGTATGCGCCAATGCACGCATCGTTATTAACGCTGGTGGGCGATTCACGTCCGTGGCCGCAACTGACCGGCAAAGCAACACTACGCCCGGGTCAGTGGAGCAATGACGTGCCTGCGCTGCGGGAAATACTGCAGCGCACAGGGATGCTGGAAGGGGGGCCGAAAATTGCGCTGCCGGGTGATGATACTTCGTCAGAGGCGGTGGTCAGTGCGTCTGCCGTTGCGGTTGAAACCCCGGGCGTTGATACAGCAAAACAGACTGCGCCGCGCAGTAAGCCAGTGCCGGCTGTCCGTGCTGCGTATGATAAAGAGCTGGTTGAAGCGGTAAAACGCTTCCAGACGTGGCAAGGGCTGGGCGCAGATGGCGCCATTGGCCCGGCTACCCGCGACTGGCTGAACGTGACCCCCGCGCAGCGCGCAGGCGTACTGGCGCTCAATATTCAGCGTCTGCGTTTGCTGCCGTCTGAACTGTCGACGGGAATTATGGTGAATATTCCGGCGTATTCGCTGGTCTATTATCAGAACGGTAATCAGGTGCTGGCGTCCAGGGTGATTGTCGGTCGTCCCGATCGTAAAACGCCGATGATGAGCAGCGCGCTGAATAACGTGGTGGTCAATCCACCGTGGAACGTCCCGCCGACGCTGGCGCGTAAAGACATTCTGCCCAAGCTGTGGAACGATCCGGGTTACCTTGAACGTCACGGCTATACCGTGATGCGGGGCTGGAACAGCAGAGAGGCGATTGATCCGTGGCAGGTTGACTGGTCAACCATCACGCCGTCAAATTTACCGTTCCGTTTCCAGCAGGCGCCGGGAGCGCGTAACTCGTTGGGCCGCTATAAGTTCAATATGCCGAGCTCCGATGCTATTTATCTGCACGATACGCCGAACCATAATTTGTTCCAGAAGGATACCCGGGCGCTTAGTTCTGGCTGCGTGCGTGTGAACAAGGCTTCTGAACTGGCAAACATGCTGTTACAGGATGCGGGCTGGAACGATACGCGAATTTCCGATGCGCTGAAGCAAGGCGACACGCGCTACGTGAATATTCGTCAGACTATCCCGGTCAACCTTTACTACCTGACGGCGTTTGTTGGCGCGGACGGGCGTACCCAGTATCGTACAGATATTTACAATTATGATCTGACAGCGCGATCCAGCGCACAAATTGTGGCAAAAGCAGAACAATTAATCAGGTAAATGAAGAAGTTCTGGTTAATCTGTTGTCGTAATAATTGGCAGTGACAGGGGCATCGGCCCAGAAGCCCCGTCATTGCTGGGGTTGGGCCAACTTGACGGCGGCTTTGATGCCAGTTAAGGTGCCTATCGTGCGCTAAAGCATATAGACGATAACATTGACCTGTAGACCTTAAACCATGGACAAATTTGACGCTAATCGCCGCAAACTGCTGGCGTTAGGTGGTGCTGCCCTCGGCGCTGCCATCTTGCCTGTGCCTGCGTTTGCCACACTCTCTACCCCGCGTCCGCGTATTTTGACTCTGAGCAACCTCAACACTGGAGAGTCAATTAAAGCGGAATTTTTTGATGGCAGAGCTTATATTCAGGATGAATTAGCCAAACTTAACCATTTTTTCCGTGACTATCGCGCGAATAAGGTGAAGTCCATCGATCCCGGACTCTTCGATCAGCTTTTCCGCCTGCAAGGGCTGTTGGGAACACGTAAGCCCGTTCAACTGATTTCCGGTTATCGTTCACTGGATACCAACAATGAATTGCGTGCGCACAGCCGTGGGGTAGCGAAACAAAGCTATCACACTAAAGGCCAGGCCATGGATTTTCATATTGAAGGCATTTCGTTAAGTAATATTCGCAAAGCCGCGTTATCTATGCGCGCAGGTGGTGTAGGATACTACCCACGCAGTAACTTTGTGCATATTGACACCGGGCCGGCGCGGCACTGGTGATTAACGAAACAGGAGCAGTATGAACTATCGTATTATTCCGGTCACCGCGTTCTCCCAGAACTGTTCTTTGATCTGGTGTGAGCAAACGCGTCTGGCAGCGCTTGTCGATCCCGGCGGTGATGCTGAGAAAATCAAACAGGAAGTGGATGCCAGCGGCATCACGTTGACGCAGATCCTGCTCACTCACGGACACCTCGATCACGTGGGTGCCGCGGCGGAACTGGCGCAACACTACGGTGTACCGGTTATCGGTCCGGAAAAAGAAGATGAGTTCTGGCTGCAGGGGTTACCTGCTCAGAGTCGCATGTTTGGCCTCGGCGAATGTCAGCCACTGACGCCCGACCGCTGGCTTAACGAAGGAGATCGTGTCAGCGTAGGGAATGTGACTTTACAGGTGTTGCATTGCCCGGGCCATACGCCTGGACACGTTGTTTTCTTTGACGAGCAGTCGCAACTGCTCATCTCAGGCGACGTGATTTTTAAAGGTGGAGTCGGGCGTAGTGATTTCCCGCGCGGCGACCACAGCCAGTTGATCGACTCGATCAAACGTAAGCTGTTGCCATTAGGTGATGACGTGACGTTTATTCCGGGTCATGGCCCGCTGTCGACGCTGGGCTATGAACGGTTGCACAACCCGTTCCTGCAGGATGAAATGCCGGTCTGGTAATCCCCATAAAAAAGCCCGCTTATCGCGGGCTTTGCTTTTATCGCAAGTCTTACAGCACGGCGACAATGGCTTCGCACAGCGGCGCCATGTTATCCGGTGTCATGCCGGCAACGTTGACGCGACCAGAAGCTACCGCATAAACGCCAAACTCTTCACGCAGACGCAGAACCTGCTCTTTGGTCAGGCCGCTGAACGAGAACATGCCGTTTTGTTTGATGATAAAGCTGAAATCGCGATCTGCCCCTTTCTCTTGCAGGGTGTTCACAAACAGCAGACGCATACGCTGAATGCGCTGACGCATATCGGTCAGCTCCTGTTCCCAGATTGCGCGCAGTGCATCGTTGCTGAGGATTGTGGCAACCACAGATGCGCCGTGGGCTGGCGGGTTAGAGTAGTTCGCACGAATAGCGGATTTCATCTGGCTGAAGGCACGGTCAACAGTTTCTGTATCTGCCGCGACCAGCGTACAGGCACCCACTCGTTCGTTGTACAGGCCAAAGTTCTTGGAGTAGGAGCTCGCGACAATCAGCTCTTTGTGCAGCGCGGCGAACGCACGCAGCCCTTCCGCGTCTTCTTCCAGACCACGGGCGAAGCCCTGATACGCGAAGTCAAACAACGGCAACCAACCTTTCTCGACGGAAAGCTGAGCCAGGGTTTGCCACTGCTCAAGCGTAGGATCGATACCGGTTGGGTTATGGCAGCAACCGTGGAACAACACCACATCACCCGCCTGTGCTTCGCTCAGGCTGTTTTGCAGGGCGTCGAAGTCGAGAGAATGGTTTTCTGCATCGTAATAAGCGTACTCGCGTACTTCCAGCCCGGCGGAGTTAAACACGCTCTTATGGTTCGGCCAGCTTGGGTTGCTCACCCAGACGCGTTTTACTGCCGTATTTTTTGCCAGGAAGTCGGCAGCAACGCGTAGCGCGCCGGTGCCGCCCGGCGTTTGCGCCGTGCGTGCGCGTTTGTCATTGATAAGCTGACTACCTTTGCCGAACAGCAGTTCCTGCGTGCAACGGCCAAATTCCGGAATACCGTCAATGCCGAGGTAGTTTTTTGTTGTTTCATTTTCGAGTAAGTATTGCTCGGCTTTTTTAACGCTGGTCAGCACTGGCGTTTTGCCAGTTTCATCTTTATAGACACCGATCCCAAGGTTAATTTTCGAAGGACGGTCATCAGCACGAAACAGATCGGCCAGACCCAGAATGGGGTCGGCAGGGGCGGCAGTAATGTTCTCAAACATGACGAGGTTCCATTGTGGTTACAGAAGGGAAATCCGTTATCAGGTTAACGGTAGATTTACAAAATGCCAACCGTTAGTGATGAAAACCCTGAAGGTTTTTTGAAGTCGCCAGATTTTGCTGACAGGCATAAAAAAACAGGACCGAAGTCCTGTTTTTTAGGCATTTAACAAAGGGGTCTGCTATTAGAACTGGTATACGATACCGACAGCAACGGTGTCGTCAGAGTTCACGCCCAGTTTGTTGTCAGAATCAATCTGGTTGATCTGGTAGTCAACATAGGTGGACATGTTTTTGTTGAAGTAGTAGGTAGCGCCTACTTCAATGTAGTTCACCAGATCTTCGCTACCTACACCTTCTACGTCTTTCGCTTTGGATTTGTTGTAGGAGATGGACGGACGCAGACCGAAATCGAACTGGTACTGAGCAACAACGAAGAAGTCCTGAGTTTTGTTCGCGAAACCACCGCTGATCGGGGTAGCGTTACGGGTTTCACCGTAGTTGGTTGCCAGGTAGATGTTGTTCGCGTCATATTTCAGACCGGTTGCCCACTGCTCAGCTTTTTCGCCACTGCCGCGCAGTGCCGGATCCTGCTGCGCATTAGTACGGTCAGCTGCACCGTAAGCACCTACAACAGCGAAGCCTTCGAACTCATAGCTGATGGAACCGCCAACGCCGTCACCGTTAGAACGACGAACGTCGCTGAAGTTGGTGCTGGTCGGATCGGTAGGGTCGACTTCGTAGCTGCTTGCGCGCTCGTTTTTACCCAGGTACTGAATACCGAAGTTCAGGCCATCAACCAGACCGAAGAAGTTAGCGTTACGGTAAGTTGCTACGCCACCAACACGACCAACGAAGAAGTTATCGCTGTACGCAGTATCACCGCCGAATTCTGGCAGCATATCGGTGTAACCCAGCGCATCGTAAACGATGCCGTAGTTACGACCATAGTCGAAAGAGCCTGCGTCGCCGAATTTCAGACCCGCGAATGCCAGACGGGTTTTGTTGTTGTTCTGCGCGTCATCACCGCCTTCAGAGTTGTTACCGGCGAAGTTATATTCCCACTGGCCGTAACCGGTCAGTTGGTCATTGATCTGAGTTTCCCCTTTGAAGCCAAGACGGGCATAAGTCTGGTCGCCGTCGTTGTCTTTGTTATCAGAAAAATAGTGCAGACCTACCGTTTTACCGTACAGGTCCAGTTTGTTGCCGTCTTTGTTGTAGATTTCTGCAGCGTTAGCTGCACCGGCTACCAGCAGGGCAGGGATTACCACTGCCAGAATATTGCGCTTCATCATTATTTATTACCCTCATTGGTTTTTTTATGACACCTGCCACTGCCGCCAATAAATTTCGTCAATAAAAATTTACGGAACTATTGATGAGAGTTTGGTGTCTTTATGTGTCTGACAGGCATCTTTCCATTCAAACTAACGTTTCGCTACCGTGAAAGTGCTACAAAGATAAAGAATTAGTTTCAGAAAGAAAAAATATGTAACTAATTATTTCATTTTTGGAACTTTGTGAACGATATCAAATTTCGAAACGATTTCAGCTTCAGAACACACCACTTATATCTATTTATATGATTTTCTTATCTTTAATTTGAATAAAAGAAAAATAGCGTACAGAAAATAGACGTTTCCGGTTTTGCTTATGGCCGTATCTGGACGTCTGGAATGCTGTGGGGTTGTGTGTAAAATGTGCTATTGGATGAGGAAATACTAATCCTCAAGAAAATTGCGGTTTATTTTTTGTGCAGAAATATTACAACGTAATATCAGGTAACAGGAGTGGGGAGATTTGGGGATTGATCGTAGAATTGCTTACTTATTACTCACAAAAACTGGCATTTCAGCCGATAAAAAGGCCAGCAACGCTGGCCTTTTGTGAACGATCTTAGAACGTCGCATTACGCGGTGTGCGCGGGAAGGCGATTACGTCACGAACGTTCTGTACGCCGGTAACGTAGGCGATTAGACGCTCGAAGCCGAGACCGAATCCAGAGTGCGGCACGGTACCGTAGCGGCGCAGATCGCGGTACCACCAGTAGTCTTCTTTGTTCAGGCCCATTTCCAGCATACGCGCATCCAGTACATCCAGACGCTCTTCACGCTGAGAACCACCGATGATTTCACCGATACCCGGTGCCAGAACGTCCATCGCGGCAACGGTTTTTCCGTCTTCGTTCAGGCGCATATAGAACGCTTTAATGTCTTTCGGATAGTTTTTCACTACCACCGGCGCTTTAAAGTGTTCTTCTGCCAGATAACGTTCATGCTCGGAGGAGAGATCGACGCCCCAGTAAACCGGGTTCTCGAACTTTCTACCTTTCTTAATGCACTCTTCCAGAATCGCGACTGCATCGGTGTAATCCACCTGGGCGAAATCTGCTTCGATGAAGCGTTCCAGACGGCTGATAGCTTCTTTATCTACACGCTCGGCAAAGAACTTCATGTCGTCAGCACGCTCGGTCAGTACGGCTTTGAAGGCATATTTCAGCATGCCTTCCGCCAGGCCAGCGATATCGCTCAGGTTGGCGAACGCCACTTCCGGCTCCAGCATCCAGAACTCCGCCAGGTGACGACTGGTGTTGGAATTTTCCGCGCGGAAGGTCGGGCCGAAGGTGTAGATTTTCGACAGCGCACAGGCGTATGTTTCGCCGTTCAACTGGCCGGATACGGTCAGGAAGGACTCTTTACCAAAGAAGTCTTTGTCGAAATCCACTTTACCCTGAGCGTCACGTGGCAGGTTTTCCAGATCCAGCGTCGACACGCGGAACATCTCACCGGCGCCTTCGGTATCAGACGCGGTGATCAGCGGAGTGGAAACCCAGAAGAAGCCTTGCTCATCGAAGAAACGGTGCAGCGCTTGTGCCAGCGTGTGGCGAACACGTGCGACGGCACCAATCATGTTGGTACGCGGACGCAGGTGCGCAACTTCACGCAGGTACTCAATGCTGTGACGTTTCGCCGCCATCGGATAAGTGTCTGGATCTTCAACCCAGCCGCTGACTTCAACCTCAGTGGCCTGAATCTCAAAGCTCTGTCCTTGTCCCGGAGAGGCCACAACCTTGCCGGTGACGATAACGGAGCAGCCGGTGGTCAGACGCAGCACTTCTTCATTGTAATTGGGCAGAGAATTATTAATGACGGCCTGTACAGGATCAAAGCAGGAACCGTCATAAACGGCGAGGAAGGAGATGCCAGCTTTTGAATCTCGGCGGGTACGTACCCATCCGCGCACGGTGACTTCGCTGTCAACGGCTACACGGCCCTGGAGTACGTCGGCTACAGGCACAACGCTCATAATATTCTCTCTGTTAATAGTCCGATATATAAACACATGTTCCCCGGAATGGGGGTTTCCTATGTTACCTGGCATCTGCAATCAGACAAGCAGAATTCACAGGCAAAGAGAAAGATTTCAGAAATATGTGCGAAAAGGGAGCCGAAGCGGCTCCCTGGAAGGATTAACTGGCTTTTTTGATATGGGGTAAATCAAACGCTTTGCGCAACGCGCGAACAAAGGCTTTGTCGTGACAAATGGTTTTGCCCGGGCTATCAGACAGCTTGGCAACCGGTTTACCGTTGCACTCCACCAGTTTGATCACAATGTTCAGTGGCTTAACCTGCGGGATATCGCAGGTCAGGCGCGTGCCAATACCAAAACTCAACTGTACGCGGGAGGAGAAATGCCGGTAAAGATCGACGGCTTTATTCAGATCCAGATTGTCGGAAAAGACCAGCGTTTTGCTGTGCGGATCGATGCCCAACTTTTCATAGTGAGCAATGGCTTTTTCACCCCATTCAACGGGATCGCCAGAGTCATGGCGCAATCCCTGGTAACGGGTCGCAAATTCGCTGCCAAAGTCGCGTAAGAACGCATCCATCGTGATGCAGTCGGTCAGCGCAATACCTAACTGATCCGGATATTCATTCAACCATGCGGCGAGGGCGGCACGTTGACTGGTCGCCAGTTCAGGACTTATCTGCTGATGCGCCTGGAACCACTCGTGCGCCTGTGTGCCCATCGGTGTTAGCGACAGACGACGTGCCAGATCGTAGTTACTGGTGCCAACAAACCATGACTCCTGCTGCAAACGCTTCACGATAGCCTGTTGTACTTCACGGGAAAAACGGCGACGGGTGCCGAAATCCATCAGGTGAAAGCGGGACATATCGAGACTGGACGTTAAAGCAGAGAAATCGACTAATTTCGTCTCCAGCGTATCAAGGGCCTGCGCGACGCCTACTTCTGGTGAGCGATAACGATGGACCAGCTCACTGATCACCGCCAGCAGTGGGACTTCCCACATGATGACTTCGCGCCACGGGCCGGTTAAGCGGATATTGAGCTTCCCGTTGTCGTTGCTAACGGATACCTGTCGTGGGTCATAGCGAAAATCGCGCAGCCAGTTGAGGTAATCCGCTTTGAAGAAGGGAAGGCCGGAGAGCCACTGGTACTCTTCATCCTGCAGGCGCAGATGCTCCATAGCATTGACCTGCTCGCGAATGGTGTCGGCATAAATACCCAGCAGGTCGTCGCCTCGGCAACGAAATTCAGCCGCTACCTGCACATCATAGTAGTGGTGAAATACGGCTTGCTGCATATGCAACTTATAAGCATCTGTATCCAGCAACGAGTGCAGAACAGGAGAAGCGAATTGTGTCATAGGTGCGCAGTAGCATCCTCTCACGGGAGCGTTTAGTACAATAAACAACTAAGAAAACCGCTGGAGTATACCTTGTTTAGCGATTTATTGAACCCCGATCACACCATAAGCTGACGCCAGGGTCGAGTGCATTTCGTGCCGCGTGTTATAAAAATGTAGCGAAAAGAGTGTTTGTGTCTGAAAAGATAAACATTCTGCGTAGCGCGTTTTGCGCAACAGGAATAGACTGGAGTCGAGACTCTTCAAAAGATGCTAAAGGTTTTTTATGACACAACAGCCACAAGCCAAATACCGCCACGACTATCGTGCGCCGGATTACCAGATTACTGATATTGACTTGACCTTTGACCTGGATGCTGAAAAAACCGTGGTCACGGCAGTGAGCCAGGCTGTTCGTTATGGCGCATCGGATGCCCCGCTGAAACTGGATGGAGAAGATCTGACGTTGGTCTCTCTCCACGTCAACGATGAACCGTGGACAGACTGGAAAGAAGAAGCGGGCGCGCTGATAATCCGCAATCTGCCCGAGCGTTTTACGCTGCGTATTGTTAATGAAATCAGTCCGGCCCGGAATACCGCGCTGGAAGGTCTGTATCAATCGGGCGATGCACTATGCACCCAGTGCGAAGCGGAAGGCTTCCGCCATATTACCTGGTATCTCGACCGCCCGGACGTGCTGGCGCGTTTTACCACCAAAATTATTGCCGATAAAAGCAAGTATCCGTTCCTGCTCTCCAACGGTAACCGTACCGGCGAGGGGGAACTGGAAAACGGTCGTCACTGGGTTCAGTGGCAGGATCCGTTCCCGAAACCGTGCTACCTGTTTGCGCTGGTCGCCGGTGATTTCGACGTGCTGCGCGACACCTTTACGACCCGTTCCGGGCGCGAAGTCGCGCTGGAGCTGTACGTGGATCGTGGCAATCTCGATCGTGCGCCGTGGGCGATGACCTCGTTACAGAACTCGATGAAGTGGGACGAAGAGCGCTTTGGCCTGGAGTACGATCTCGACATCTATATGATCGTCGCCGTCGACTTCTTTAATATGGGCGCGATGGAGAATAAAGGCCTTAATATCTTTAACTCCAAATACGTGCTGGCGCGTACCGACACCGCCACCGACAAAGATTATCTCGATATTGAACGCGTGATCGGCCATGAATATTTCCACAACTGGACCGGTAACCGTGTCACCTGTCGCGACTGGTTCCAGTTGAGTCTGAAAGAGGGCCTGACTGTTTTCCGCGATCAGGAGTTCAGTTCGGATCTCGGTTCCCGTGCGGTTAACCGGATCAGCAACGTGCGCACCATGCGCGGCCTGCAGTTTGCTGAAGATGCCAGCCCGATGGCGCATCCGATTCGCCCGGACATGGTCATTGAAATGAACAACTTCTACACTCTGACCGTGTATGAAAAGGGCGCGGAAGTGATTCGCATGATCCACACCCTGCTGGGCGAGGAGAATTTCCAGAAAGGGATGCAGCTGTACTTTGAACGTCACGACGGCAGCGCGGCGACCTGTGATGATTTCGTTCAGGCCATGGAGGACGCGTCTAACGTCGATCTTTCCCACTTCCGTCGCTGGTACAGCCAGTCCGGCACGCCGGTTGTCACCGTCAAAGATGATTACAACCCGGAAACTGAACAGTACACACTGACCCTCAGCCAACGCACGCCAGCCACGCCGGATCAGGCCGAAAAACAACCGCTTCACATTCCATTTGCCATCGAACTGTATGACAACGAAGGTAAAGTGATCCCGCTGCAGAAAGGCGGTCACCCGGTAAACGCCGTGCTGAACGTGACGCAGGCGGAGCAGACGTTTGTGTTCGATAATGTTTATTTCCAGCCGGTACCGGCGCTGCTGTGCGAGTTCTCTGCCCCGGTGAAACTGGAGTATAAGTGGAGCGATCAGCAACTGACGTTCCTGATGCGTCATGCGCGCAATGACTTCTCCCGTTGGGACGCGGCGCAAAGTCTGCTGGCAACGTATATCAAGCTGAACGTGGCGCGTCATCAGCAGGGGCAGCCGTTGTCTCTGCCGGTGCATGTGGCGGATGCTTTCCGCGCGGTGCTGCTGGATGAGAAGATCGATCCGGCGCTGGCGGCGGAGATTCTGACGTTGCCTTCGGCAAACGAAATTGCTGAGCTGTTTGATATCATCGATCCGCTGGCGATCGCGGAAGTTCGCGAAGCGTTAACGCGTACGCTGGCGGCCGAACTGGCGGATGAGTTCCTGGCTATCTACAACGCCAACCGACTGGAGGAGTACCGCGTTGAGCATGTGGACATCGGCAAACGTACGCTGCGTAACGCCTGCCTGCGCTTCCTGGCCTTTGGTGAAACGATGCTGGCGGATACGCTGGTGAGCAAGCAATATCGTGAAGCCAACAACATGACCGATGCGCTGGCGGCGTTGTCTGCGGCCGTGGCCGCACAACTGCCGTGTCGTGACGCGCTGATGCAGGAGTATGACGACAAGTGGCATCAGGATGGTCTGGTGATGGACAAATGGTTTATCCTGCAGTCCACCAGTCCGGCGGATAACGTGCTGGACACGGTGCGCGGCCTGTTGAAACACCGTTCGTTCAGCATGAGCAACCCGAACCGTATTCGTTCGCTGATTGGCGCGTTTGCCGGCAGTAACCCGGCGGCTTTCCATGCGGAAGATGGCAGCGGATATCAGTTCCTGGTCGAGATGTTGACCGAGCTTAACAGCCGTAACCCGCAGGTGGCGTCACGTCTGATCGAACCATTGATCCGTCTGAAACGTTACGACGCGAAGCGTCAGCAAAAAATGCGTGCCGCGCTGGAACAGTTGAAAGGGCTGGAGAATCTCTCTGGCGATCTGTTCGAGAAGGTAACCAAAGCGTTAGCCTGAGACGTTGACCTGTCGTTTAGTAGGCCGGATAAGGCGGTAACGCCGCTATCCGGCAAAATGCCCGGTGGCGCTCACGCTTACCGGGCTTACAATATCCTGAATGCTTATCCATGCCAACGGATCGGCTGTTCCGTTACCCCACGCTGCATAACCCGACTCAACACGTTGGCCTCCAGCTCTGCTAAACGCACCGAGCCCAGGCGGCGGGGGCGTGCAATGTCGACCGTCAAATCCAGTCCAATCTTGCCATTCTCAATCAGCAACACCCGATCGGCCATCGCAACGGCTTCGCTAACATCATGCGTCACCAACAGCACGGTAAAACCATGCTCCTGCCATAGTGAAACAATAAGTTCTTGCATCTCCAGACGCGTTAACGCATCCAGTGCGCCAAGTGGTTCGTCAAGCAACAGCAGGCCCGGCCGATGGATCAGCGCCCGCGCAAGGGCGACTCGCTGCTTTTGTCCACCGGAAAGCGCCGCTGGCCATTCCGTCGCCCGTTCTTCCAGTCCAACCGCCGCCAGCGCCTGACGCGCAGCGTCCCGCCAGTGACCCTTCAGCCCCAGTCCCACGTTGTCGATCACCGACTTCCACGGCAGAAGTCGGGCATCCTGAAACATCATGCGGGTATCGTCCTGACTATCGCGAAGCGGCGTGGTACCGGCCAGCAGCTCACCCGTATTCGGCGATTCCAGCCCTGCGAGCAGGCGTAGCAGGGTACTTTTGCCCCCCCCGCTGCGTCCGACGACCGCGACAAACTGGCCTGCCGGAATATGGAGATCAAGCTGATTCAGTACGGTGTTCGCCGCATACTTTTTCGTTACCGCATTCAGCAGGAGCGGCGTACCCTGGTTCAGACGGGCGGTATTCATACGGTGGCCTCCTTCACATGATAAGCCGGGTTCCAGCGCAGCCAGACGCGTTCCAACAGTTGAGCGCTGACGTCGGCCAGTTTACCGAGCAGGGCGTAGAGAATAATGGCGACAACCACGATATCGGTTTGCAAAAACTCCCGCGCATTCATCGCCAGATAACCGATTCCTGAATTGGCCGAAATGGTCTCCGCGACAATCAGCGTCAGCCACATCAGCCCCAGCGCAAAGCGCACGCCGACCATAATCGAGGGCAGGGCGCCGGGCAGGATCACATGGAGAAACAGCGAAAAACCGGATAATCCGTAGCTGCGCGCCATCTCCACCAGACCGCGATCGATGTTGCGGATCCCGTGCCAGGTGTTGATATAGATGGGAAAGAGCGTCCCCAGCGCGACCAGGAAGATCTTCGCGGTTTCATCGATGCCAAACCACAAGATCACTAACGGGATGAGTGCCAGATGTGGGACGTTGCGCAGCATCTGGATTGAGGTATCCAGCAGGCGTTCCCCCCAGCGCGATAAGCCGCTAATCAGCCCCAGCGTCAGGCCAATCGAACCGCCGATCGAAAAGCCGATCAGCGCGCGCCAGGAGCTGATGGCCAGATGTTGCCAGAGTTCGCCGCTGGCGGAGAGCGTCCAGAAGGCGGTTACCACCCCTTCCGGTGAGGGTAAAATACGCCCGGAGAGCCAGCCCATGGAGGAGGCCAGTTGCCAGACGGCGACGATGCCCACCGGTAAAAACCAGGGGGCAACGCGTAACAACCACTTTTTCGTTGGCGTTGCCATCATGGTCTCCTCAGCTCTGCGCAACGCTGCGCGGAATAAATTCATTCGCCACCGCTTCACCCTGCTGATGCAGGCGCTGCGGTTGTGGGACTTCCGGGATCGCGACGTCCAGATGCGGGAACAACAATTCGCCGACCCTGTACGCCTCTTCCAGGTGTGGATAGCCAGAAAGGACAAAGCTGTCGATGCCCAACGCGGCATATTCATTGATGCGCGCCGCCACCGTCGGTCCGTCACCGACCAGTGCGGTCCCGGCACCACCACGCACCAGACCCACGCCCGCCCACAGATTCGGGCTGATCTCCAGCTTATCGCGCTTACCGTTATGCAGCGCCGCCATCCGGTGCTGACCAACAGAATCCGTCCGGGCAAACGCCGCCTGCGCCTTCGCGATAGTGTCGTCATCAAGGTGGGCGATCAGCCGATCCGCGGCCCGCCATGCTTCTTCGTTGGTTTCACGGACAATGACGTGGAGGCGAATGCCAAAACGAATATTCCGTCCGCGCGCCGCGGCTTTGGCTCGCACCTGAGCGATCTTCTCTTTCACCCGTTCAGGTGGTTCACCCCAGGTGAGGTAAAGATCGACCTGTTCAGCGGCCAGATCCTGAGCGACGTCTGAAGAGCCACCAAAGTAGAGTGGGGGATACGGCTGTTGGAGCGGCGGAAAGAACAGCTTCGCCCCGCGAACGTGGATGTGCTTGCCGTTGAAGTCGACAGTTTCGCCCTGCAATAAACGACGCCAGACCTGGGTGAACTCCGAAGAGGCCTCGTAACGTTCACTGTGATCGAGAAATACACCGTCGCCCGCCAGTTCCTGCGGATCGCTGCCGGTGACCAGATTAAACAGCGCGCGACCGTTGGAGAGTCTATCGAGCGTGGCGGCCTGACGTGCGGCGACCGTCGGTGAAGTGACGCTCGGGCGCAATGCCACCAGGAATTTGAGTCGCTGAGTTACCGGGATCATCGATGCCGCGACCAGCCACGCGTCTTCGCAGGATCGCCCGGTTGGGATCAGCACACCGGTAAACCCCAGACGATCCGCCGCCTGAGCAATCTGCTGTAAATAGCCTTGATCAACCGGGCGAGAGCCTTCCTCCGTTCCCAGATAGTGACCGTCACCGTGCGTCGGTAAAAACCAGAACATATTCAGGCTCATAATGATTTTCCTTCCTGTTGAGTGGGGTGCCAGATGCGTTGGCGAATATCGATTTTTTTCGGTACCAGGCGGTTGTCGTAAAACAGATCCGCGGTTTGTTGCTGCAACGCGGCCACAGAATCGCTGACCGGTGAAATGGTGGTTGGCGGGCGATGATCGAGATATGAGGCAATCACGGGCTCCGGCAGACCCATCGTTTTCGCCAGCAGCGCGATACTCTCCTGACGCTGGCTGAGGGTTAACGCGTCCGCCTGACTGAAGGTTTCCAGCACGCCCTGAATGAATGCGCCGTTTTTCTCTGCGTACGGTCGCGCGGCGAGATAGAACGATCCCGTTTGTTTCAGATCGCTGCCGTCTTTCAGCACGCGCACACCGCCCTGCAATAATGCCGCGGAATAGTAGGGATCCCAGATGGCCCACGCATCGACATTCCCTTGCTGGAAAGCCGCTCGGGCATCGGCAGGGGTCAGGTAGGTAGGCTGGATATCGGTAAATTTCAGCCCGGCTTGTTGTAGCGCGCGCAGCAGCAGGTTGTGCGAGCTGGAGCCTTTCTGGAACGCGACTTTGTGACCTTTCAGTTCCGCCACCGTTTTGATGGGGCTGTTTTCCGGCACCAGAATCACTTCGGCTTTCGGTTTCGCCGGCTCGACGCCGACGTACACTAAATCTGCCCCGGCGGCCTGGGCGAAAATGGGCGGAATATCGCCGGTGCTGCCCAGATCAATACTGCCGACGTTCAGGGCTTCCAGCATCTGCGGCCCGGCGGGAAATTCAATCCAGGATATTTTTGTTCCGGGATAACGCGTTTCCAGTAGCTGGTGGCTTTTTGCCAGAACCATACTGATGCTGCCTTTCTGATAGCCAATACGCAGGGCATCTGGTGAGAGCTCCGCCGCCTGTGTCAGTCCGGAAAAGGCCAGCAGTCCAGCGAATGCCAGCCACGCCGTACGGGCTTTGAGAAGATTACGCATGGGCCGCACCTCGCACAGTCGCAAAAGCGGGAACCTTAACGTCGCGGCGATGCAGGGCGTGCCAGAACGTTTCCAGCGCTTTATCAAGACGCAGCTGTAAATTGGGTGTGAAATGCGGCTTATGCTGATAGTCGATCACCTGGGAGTCATCGGCAAAGACGCCGTGTAAAATCTCCTGGGCCTTCAGGGCGCTGAGCACCGGTTTCAGCGCGTAATCGACAGCAAGCAGATGAGCAACGGTGCCGCCCGTCGCCAGTGGCAGGACGACTTTACCTTCCAGCGCCCGTTCCGGGAGCAGATCGAGCAGCGTTTTTAGTGCCCCGGAGTAGGCCGCTTTATAGACCGGCGTAGCAACGATCAAACCATCCGCTTCTTTCAGTTGCTCAACCAGTGTTTTCAACGCCGGGCTGTCGAAACGGGCATACAGCAGATCTTCAGGCTCGAAGTTGTGAAGATTCCAGTGGTATACCTCAACGTCCAGACCGTTCAATTTTTCCCGGGCATATTCCAGTAACGCACTGGATCGAGAGGGAAAGCGTGGGCTTCCCGCCAGAGTGATGACGCGCATAAATGCATTCTCCTCTTATAACTAATTGTTCGATTTTATTTAACATTGATAACAATTTTTGCAGTCTGACAGAGGGGAATCGGGAATCGAAATGATTTATGCGGAATAGAAAAGCTGAAAATTGCATAAAAAGACGCTGCCAGGGAAAACGTTTGCTTTTTATTGCCGCAGGTCAATTCCCTTTTTGACCGATATCACCCATAATACGCCCCCGGTTTGCACACCGGGAATCCAGGAGAGTTCATGTACTACCCCTTCGTTCGTAAAGCCCTTTTCCAGCTCGATCCTGAGCGCGCTCATGAATTAACATTTCAGCAATTACGTCGTGTGACGGGAACGCCGCTAGAAGCGCTGATCCGCCAGAAAGTTCCGGCAAAACCGGTCACCTGTATGGGATTAACCTTCAAAAATCCGCTCGGTCTGGCTGCCGGTCTGGATAAGGACGGGGAGTGTATTGATGCCCTGGGTGCGATGGGATTTGGCTCGATCGAGATCGGCACCGTGACCCCGCGTCCACAGCCCGGCAACGATAAGCCAAGACTGTTCCGCCTGGTCGATGCCGAAGGTTTGATCAACCGTATGGGCTTTAATAACCACGGCGTTGATAACCTGGTGGAGAACGTTAAAAAGGCCCATTATGACGGGGTGCTCGGGATTAATATCGGCAAAAATAAAGATACGCCGGTTGAGCAGGGTAAAGATGACTATCTGATTTGTATGGAAAAAATCTATGCCTATGCCGGTTATATTGCTATTAATATCTCCTCGCCAAATACGCCGGGATTACGTTCATTGCAATATGGCGACGCGCTGGATGATTTGCTTACGGCGATTAAAAATAAACAAAACGATCTGCAAACGATCCATCAGAAATATGTTCCGATCGCAGTAAAGATCGCGCCGGATCTTTCTGAGGAAGAACTGATCCAGGTTGCCGATAGTTTAGTACGGCATAATATTGATGGCGTTATTGCCACCAATACAACACTCGATCGTTCTCTGGTTCAGGGAATGAAAAATTGCGATCAAATGGGTGGCTTAAGCGGTCGTCCGCTGCAATTAAAAAGTACAGAAATTATCCGCCGTCTGTCTCAGGAATTAAAAGGTCAGTTGCCTGTTATTGGCGTCGGCGGTATCGACTCAGTGATTGCCGCGCGCGAGAAGATGGCTGCCGGGGCGTCGCTGGTTCAGATTTATTCTGGTTTTATTTTTAAAGGTCCGCCGCTGATTAAAGAAATCGTAACCCATATTTGATTTTTTCTCTCTCTTTATCAGAATATCAGACAACCAGGGGTTTATTTCCTCCCCTGGTTGTTTTATATTCTTTCACTGTTGCTTATTTAAACATTTTAGGCTTTGCTTATTAAGGTAATAAACGAAGCGGCGAAAAAGGACAATTTTGCAACGGGGCGATGGAGAGGGGAGAGAAAATAATGCGAATTAAACCTGACGATAACTGGCGCTGGTATTATGACGAAGAGCATGACCGAATGATGCTCGATTTAGCCAATGGCATGTTATTTCGCTCGCGTTTTGCCCGCAAAATGCTTACTCCGGATGCATTCTCACCGTCTGGTTTTTGCGTTGATGATGCCGCGCTGTACTTCTCTTTTGAAGAAAAGTGCCGCGACCTTGAGCTCTCTAAAGACCAGAAAGCAGAGCTGGTGCTCAATGCGCTGGTGGCCATTCGCTATCTGAAACCACAAATGCCGAAAAGCTGGCACTTTGTGGCGCACGGCGAAAACTGGGTACCCGGAACCGGCGATGCGGCCTGTGTCTGGCTGAGCGATACTCAGGAGCAAATCAATCTTTTAGTGGTAGAGCCTGGCGAGAATGCGGCGCTGTGCCTGCTGGCGCAACCCGGCGTGGTTGTGGCCGGGCGGACTATGCAGCTTGGTGATGCGATTAAAATAATGAATGACCGACTGAAGCCGCAGTTCCGTCCGCACAGCTTCAGCCTGGAACAGGCGGTTTAAAGCGCCAGCTTCAGTGCGGTTTTTGGCACGCAGCTACAGCTGAGAATGGTGCCATCATCGCCACGTGCCGATCTCTTCAGCGGGTTCACTTCGCCTTCCAGCAGTTTGATACGACAGCAACCGCAAATTCCCGCCCGACACGAATAGGGAACCCGGATCCCCTGGTTCTCCAGTTGCTCAAGCAATACCTGCTGATTGTTCCCCACAAACGCCTGTCCCTGCCAGTCGATGGTGACGATGGAATCGGGCTGTTGCACGGCATCAACGGCGTCATCCTGCGCGGCGGCGCCGTACACCCGGGCCGGGCCAGTCGCTAAAATTTCAACGTCGTCGCCAACGCGAATCACTCCGCTGTTACGGGCGATCAGGTTTAGCCCGAAATCGACATCGCCATTGTCCGGCGCGGTACGGAAGGTTTGCAGCGTTGCCAGCGGCTCGCCGGAGGGGTGTTTTTGCCCTTTTTCCGGACTGACCGTGGTAAAAATACAGCGGCTGCACGGCTTCGCTACATCAAAGATAACCTCACCAATGCGGATCACTTTCCAGTTGTCCTCTTCCCATGCCGTTGCACCAGAAACTACGATGTTAGGGCGGAACTGTTCAACCTGCACGCCCGCCGGACAGCGCTGCTGCAGATCGCGCAGTGAAGCGTCATTCACCAGCAGGTACGGAAAACCATCGGCAAAGGAGAGCGGCACGCCCGCGTGGCGTTTAACCCGCCGGGTCAACTGTGGCCCAACCCAACGGAGTTGCACGCTGCGGGTGAAGAAACTGCTAAGCCACTGATTGATCGCATCGGGGGCAACTCGCGCAGTGAAATGGTTACCCCAGACTTCCGTTGGCGCATCCTGAGCGGCAAAATCAGCAAACCGCACCAGCGCGCTGCTGCCGTCAGGCGCGGTCAAATGCAGGCCGTCATGCAGGGGGGAGGGGGTAAAGCGCACCATTTGTGGAAACTGACGCGCCGTGATGAAGGTGCCATCGGCTTCGGTGATCATAAAAATACGATCGAAAGCCAGACCGCTGACGTCTGCCAGAGCGTGGGTCAGCCCAATGCCGCGCATTGATTTGACGGGGTGGATGAAAAGTCTGGATAACGTCAACACGGTACGGCCCCTCAAAAGAAATAAGCCCTCAACTTTATGACATAGCGCCCATATTAGCTATAATGCGCAGCAATTTTCTTCGAGTATAAGTGACGCTATGAATTCTTTGTTTGCCAGTACGGCCCGTGGGCTGGAAGAGCTGTTAAAAACTGAACTGGAAAGCCTCGGCGCCGTGGAGTGTCAGGTGGTTCAGGGTGGGGTCCATTTTCAGGGCGACACCCGGCTTGTTTACCAGAGCCTGATGTGGAGTCGCCTGGCCTCGCGCATTATTTTACCTTTGGGTGAGTGCAAAGTTTACAGTGACTTAGACCTTTACCTTGGCGTGCAGGCCATCGACTGGACGGCGATGTTTAATCCGGGTGCGACCTTTGCTGTCCACTTCAGTGGGCTGAACGACACCATTCGCAACAGCCAGTACGGTGCGATGAAAGTCAAAGATGCGATTGTTGATGCATTCACGCGTAAAAATCTGCCGCGCCCGAATGTCGATCGCGAATCGCCGGATATCCGCGTGAACGTCTGGCTGAATAAAGACACCGCCAGCATTGCGCTGGATTTAAGCGGTGATGGCCTGCATCTGCGCGGTTATCGCGATCGCACCGGTCTGGCGCCGATCAAAGAGACGCTGGCGGCGGCGATTGTGATGCGCTCTGGCTGGCAGCCGGGGACACCGCTGCTCGACCCGATGTGCGGTTCGGGTACGCTGTTGATTGAAGCGGCCATGTGGGCGACCGATCGCGCACCGGGCTTACACCGTGGTCGTTGGGGCTTTAGCGGCTGGGCGCAACATGATGACGCTATCTGGCAGGACGTGAAGGCGGAAGCGCAAACCCGCGCCCGCAAAGGTCTGGCTGACTATACCTCGCGTTTTTACGGCTCTGACAGCGATGCCCGCGTGATTGAACGCGCGCGCAGCAACGCCCGTCGCGCAGGTATTGGCGAGCTGATCACCTTCGAAGTCAAAGACGTGGCGAAGCTGAGCAATCCACTGCCGAAAGGCCCTTACGGGACGGTGATCAGCAACCCGCCTTACGGCGAACGTCTGGATAGCGAGCCAGCGCTGATTGCGCTGCACAGTCTGCTGGGGCGCACCATGAAGAACCAGTTTGGCGGCTGGAATCTCTCTTTGTTCAGCGCCTCACCGGATCTGCTAAGCAGCCTGCAACTGCGCGCGGACAAGCAATTCAAAGCGAAAAACGGTCCGCTGGACTGCGTACAGAAAAACTACCATGTAGCGGAAAGCACGCCGGACAGCAAACCGGCAACGGTGGCGGAAGACTATGCCAACCGTCTGCGTAAAAACATCAAGAAACTGGAAAAGTGGGCGCGTCAGGAAGGGATTGAATGCTACCGCCTGTACGATGCCGATCTGCCTGAATACAACGTGGCGGTAGATCGCTACGCCGACTGGGTAGTGATTCAGGAGTACGCCCCGCCGAAAACTATCGATGCGCAGAAAGCGCGCCAGCGACTGTTCGACATCATCGCGGCCACCTTGTCGGTGCTGGAGATTGCGCCGAACAAGCTGGTGCTGAAAACCCGTGAGCGACAGAAAGGGAAAAACCAGTATCAGAAGATGAACGAGAAGGGGGAATTCATCGAGGTAAGCGAATACAACGCTCGCCTGTGGGTGAACCTGACCGATTACCTGGATACCGGACTGTTCCTCGATCACCGTATTGCGCGACGGATGCTGGGGCAGATGAGCAACGGCAAAGACTTCCTTAACCTGTTCTCCTACACCGGCAGCGCCAGCGTGCACGCAGGTTTAGGCGGCGCGCGCAGCACTACGACGGTCGATATGTCACGTACCTATCTCGAGTGGGCGGAACGCAACCTGCGTCTGAACGGCTTGAGCGGACGTGCGCATCGCCTGATCCAGGCCGACTGCCTGGCCTGGCTGCGTGAAGCCAATGAACAGTTTGATCTGATTTTTATCGATCCCCCGACGTTCTCCAACTCGAAACGCATGGAGGACGCCTTTGACGTTCAGCGCGATCACCTGGCGCTGATGAAAGATCTGAAACGTCTGCTGCGTAAAGGCGGCACGATCATGTTCTCCAACAATAAACGCGGATTCCGTATGGATCTTGACGGCCTGGCGGCGCTGGGACTGAAAGCACAAGAAATCACCCAAAAAACGCTTTCCCAGGACTTTGCCCGTAACCGTCAAATCCATAACTGCTGGTTGATTACCGCGGCCTGAAAGGATAAGTAAATGTCATTAATCAGTATGCATGGCGCATGGCTGTCGTTCAGCGACGCGCCGCTTCTCGATAATGCAGAACTGCATATCGAAGATAACGAACGCGTCTGTCTGGTGGGTCGTAACGGCGCCGGAAAATCAACACTGATGAAGATCCTCAATCGTGAGCAGGGTCTGGACGATGGGCGTATTATTTATGAGCAGGATCTGATCGTTGCCCGTTTGCAACAGGATCCACCACGCAACGTGGAAGGCACCGTTTACGATTTTGTGGCTGAAGGTATTGAAGAGCAGGCGGAATACCTCAAGCGTTACCATGATATTTCACGCCTGGTGATGACCGATCCGAGCGACAGAAACTTAAATGAGCTGGCAAAAGTGCAAGAGCAGCTCGATCACCACAATCTGTGGCAACTGGAAAACCGAATCAACGAAGTGCTGGCGCAGTTAGGACTGGATCCTAACGCGGCGCTGTCGTCGCTGTCTGGCGGCTGGCTGCGTAAAGCTGCGCTGGGGCGCGCGCTGGTCAGCAATCCGCGCGTTCTGCTGCTGGATGAACCGACCAACCACCTCGATATTGAAACCATTGACTGGCTGGAAGGGTTCCTGAAATCGTTCAATGGGACGATTATTTTTATCTCCCACGACCGTTCTTTTATTCGCAATATGGCGACCCGCATTGTTGACCTCGATCGTGGCAAGCTGGTGACCTATCCGGGGAATTACGATCAGTATCTGATTGAGAAAGAAGAGGCGCTGCGCGTTGAAGAACTTCAGAACGCCGAGTTCGATCGCAAGCTGGCGCAAGAAGAGGTGTGGATCCGTCAGGGTATCAAAGCTCGTCGTACCCGTAATGAAGGCCGCGTGCGGGCGCTGAAAGCGATGCGCCGTGAACGCAGCGAACGTCGCGAAGTGATGGGTACGGCGAAGATGCAGGTCGAAGAGGCGACCCGCTCCGGTAAGATCGTCTTCGAAATGGAGAACGTGGATTATCAGGTCGACGGCAAACAGCTGGTGAAAGACTTTTCTGCTCAGGTTCAGCGCAGCGATAAAATTGCGCTGATCGGCCCTAACGGCTGCGGCAAGACCACGTTGCTGAAGCTGATGTTAGGCCAGTTGCCGCCGGACAGCGGTCGTATCCACGTCGGAACAAAACTGGAAGTGGCCTATTTTGATCAGCACCGTGCTGAGCTGGATCCGGACAAGACGGTGATGGACAACCTCGCCGAAGGCAAGCAGGAAGTGATGGTTAACGGCAAACCGCGCCATGTGCTCGGCTATTTACAGGACTTCCTGTTCCATCCGAAACGGGCGATGACCCCGGTACGCGCACTGTCCGGCGGTGAGCGAAATCGTCTGCTGTTGGCGCGTCTTTTTCTGAAACCCAGCAATCTGTTGATTCTCGATGAACCAACGAACGATCTTGACGTCGAAACGCTGGAGTTGCTGGAAGAGCTGATTGATGGCTATCAGGGCACCGTGTTACTGGTGAGCCACGATCGTCAGTTTGTCGACAATACGGTGACCGAGTGCTGGATATTTGAAGGCAACGGAAAAATCGGTCGCTATGTTGGCGGTTATCACGATGCGCGCGAGCAACAGGCACAGCATCTGGCGTTTAAACAGCCAGCGGTGAAAAAAACTGAGGAAGTGGTTGCCCCAAAAGCAGAAATTGTAAAACGCGCCAGTAGCAAACTAAGCTATAAACTGCAGCGCGAACTGGAACAGTTACCGCAGATGTTAGAGGAGCTGGAAGCGAAACTGGAAGCGTTGCAGGCGCAGGTTGCCGATGCTGCCTTTTTCAGCCAGCCTCATGAGCAGACGCAGCAGGTATTAGCCGATCTGGCAAAAGCAGAACAAGAACTTGAACAGGCCTTTGAGCGCTGGGAGTATCTTGAAGCGTTAAAGAATGGTGCATAATTAAGGAGCACACCATGTGCGAACATCATCATGCCGCAAAGCACATTTTGTGCTCGCAGTGTGACATGCTGGTGGCATTACCCCACCTTGAGCATGGGCAGAAAGCGGCATGTCCGAGATGTGGCACAACATTGACGGTGATGTGGGACGCGCCGAGACAGCGTCCCACTGCATATGTGTTAGCCGCGCTATTTATGTTGCTTTTATCGAATCTATTCCCCTTTGTGAATATGAATGTCGCCGGGGTGAGTAGTGAAGTGACCCTGATGCAAATCCCCGGCGTTCTCTTTTCGGAAAATTATGCCAGCCTCGGTACCTTCTTTTTACTCTTTGTTCAACTGGTTCCTGCATTTTGCCTGTTAACTATTTTGCTGTTGGTGAATCGGGTACACATGCCTGATCGGCTCAAAGCCCAACTGGCGCGCATTCTGTTTCAGTTGAAGAGTTGGGGAATGGCGGAAATTTTCCTCGCGGGCGTGCTGGTGAGTTTCGTCAAACTGATGGCATACGGCGATATTGGCGTCGGCAGCAGTTTTATCCCCTGGTGCTTCTTCTGCATTCTGCAACTGCGCGCGTTTCAGTGCGTCGACCGTCGTTGGCTGTGGGATGACATAGCTCCCATGCCAGTGATTAAGCAAACCTTAACGCCTGGCGTTCCCGGCATCCGTCAGGGATTGCGCTCCTGTTCCTGTTGCACAGCGATCCTTCCGGCGGACGAGAACCTTTGTCCGCGCTGCGAAACGAAAGGGTATGTGCGCCGCAGAAACAGCCTGCAATGGACGCTGGCATTACTGTTCACGTCTATCATGCTGTATCTGCCGGCGAATATTCTGCCGATCATGATCACCGATTTGCTGGGGTCAAAACTGCCTTCCACCATTCTTGAGGGCGTGGTTTTAATCTGGAGCGAAGGCTCTTATCCGGTGGCGGCGGTGATCTTTATCGCCAGTATTATGGTGCCGACACTAAAAATGATCGCGATTGCCTGGCTGTGCTGGGACGCCAAAGGGCATGGCAAGCGTGACAGTGAACGAATGCACCTGATTTATGAAGTGGTGGAGTTTGTAGGTCGCTGGTCAATGATTGATGTGTTTGTTATCGCGGTGCTCTCTGCGCTGGTGCGCATGGGAGGTTTGATGAATATTTATCCAGCAATGGGTGCATTAATGTTTGCTTTAGTCGTCATTATGACAATGTTTTCTGCGATGACATTTGATCCGCGTCTGTCGTGGGATCGTGAACCAGACCATGAGGAGTCCTGACAACATGGAATCTAAAAGTGGGGAAGCCAAAATCCAGAAGGTAAAAAACTGGTCTCCCGTGTGGATTTTTCCCATTGTCACTGCGCTGATTGGGGCATGGGTTCTGTTCTATCACTACAGCCATCAGGGGCCGGAAGTGACCTTGATTACCACCAATGCCGAGGGGATTGAGGGGGGGAAAACCACCATCAAAAGCCGCAGTGTTGACGTGGGCGTGGTCGAAAGTGCTACGCTGACCGACGATCTGACGCATGTTGAAATCAAAGCGCGCCTGAACGCCGGGATGGAAAAACTGCTACACAAAGACTCTGTGTTTTGGGTGGTGAAGCCACAGGTTGGACGCGAAGGGATCAGCGGTTTAGGCACGCTACTTTCTGGCGCTTACATCGAACTGCAACCGGGTAATAAGGGCAGCAGACTGGAAAAGTATGATCTGCTCGATTCGCCCCCATTAGCGCCGCCTGATGCCAAAGGGATCCGCGTGGTGCTCGACAGCAAAAAAGCCGGGCAGCTTAGTCCGGGCGATCCGGTTCTGTTCCGTGGATATCGCGTCGGATCGGTGGAAACCAGTACCTTTGATCCGCAAAAACGCAGCATCAGCTATCAGCTGTTCATCAATGCGCCAAACGATCGCCTGGTCACCAGCAACGTCCGCTTCTGGAAAGACAGCGGGATTGCGGTCGATCTGACGTCCGCAGGCATGCGGGTGGAAATGGGCTCGCTGACGACCTTGTTTGGTGGGGGAGTTAGCTTTGACGTACCTGAAGGGCTTGAACAAGGTCAACCGGTTGCCGAGAAGGCCGCTTTCAGCCTGTATGACGACCAGAAAAGTATTCAGGATTCGTTGTTCACCGAGCACATCGATTACCTGATGTTCTTCAAAGATTCGATCCGCGGTTTGCAACCGGGCGCGCCGCTGGAGTTCCGCGGTATTCGTCTGGGGACGGTGAGTAAAGTGCCGTTTTTTGCGCCGAATATGCGCCAGGTGTTTAACAACGATTACCGTATTCCGGTGCTGGTGCGCATTGAACCCGAGCGCCTGAAAGCGCAACTGGGTGAAGATACCGACGTGGGTGCCCATCTGGCCGACCTGCTGAAGCGGGGCTTACGCGGCTCGCTGAAAACAGGGAACCTGGTGACTGGAGCATTGTATGTCGATCTGGACTTCTATCCGAAAGAACCGCCGATTACCGGCATTCGCGAGTTTAACGGTTATCAGATCATCCCGACGGTGAGCGGTGGTCTGGCGCAAATTCAGCAGCGACTGATGGAAGCGCTGGATAAGATCAATAATTTGCCGCTGAATCCGATGATTGAGCAGGCCACCAATACGTTGAGTGAAAGCCAGCGCACGATGAAACATCTGCAAACGACGCTGGATAACATGAACAAGATTACGTCCAGTCAGTCTATGCAACAACTGCCGGCAGATATGCAGAACACGCTGCGTGAACTGAATCGCAGCATGCAGGGCTTCCAGCCCGGTTCAGCAGCCTACAACAAGATGGTGGCCGATATGCAACGTCTTGATCAGGTGCTCCGCGAGCTACAGCCGGTGCTGAAAACGCTGAATGATAAGAGCAACGCGCTGGTGTTTGAAGCGAAGGACAAGAAAGATCCAGAGCCGAAGAGGGCGAAATAATGAAAAAGTGGCTAGTGGTGGCGATGGCGTTCTGGCTGGCGTCGTGCAGCTCCAGTGGAGATAACAAAAGCTATTACCAGCTTCCTGTTGCACAGGGTGGTGTGCAGAGTACCGCAAGCCAGGGTAACCGTCTGCTGTGGGTCGAGCAGGTTGCGGTGCCGGATTATCTCGCCGGCAATGGGGTGGTCTATCAGACCAGCGATGTGCAGTACGTGATCGCCAATAACAATCTGTGGGCCAGCCCGTTGGATCAACAGTTGCGCAATACGCTGGTTGCCAATCTGAGTACGCAATTGCCGGGTTGGGTGGTGGCGTCTCAACCGTTAGGCAGCGTGCAGGACACGCTCAATGTCACGGTCACCGGGTTCCACGGTCGCTATGATGGCAAAGTGGTGGTCAGTGGTGAGTGGCTGCTAAACCATCAGGGACGTCTCATTAAGCGTCCGTTCCACATTGAAGCTGTACAGACGCAGGACGGTTACGATGAAATGGTGAAAGTGCTGGCGGCCGTCTGGAGTCAGGAAGCGGCGGCGATCGCTCAGGAACTTAAGCGCATTCCATAGTTTAAATTTTTGTAAATAAAACCGTCTCAGACAGCGCGTTTGAGGCGGTTTTTTTTTGCTGTTGAGAGGGGGCAGGAACTTGTTCCGGTTCACATTTTTTGTACAACCGAGTTTTTCGCTAGCTCACAAATATGACACCCGTGTGAATTTTGCACATTGACGGAACTGGGGATTCGCGGTATTCGTTTAGTGTGATTGCACACTTCGTAATCACTGTTATCTTTTCCACCAGATATTAAGTATGAGGGAAACGAGGCATGAAGAGACAAAAACGAGATCGCCTGGAACGGGCACATCAACGTGGTTATCAGGCCGGTATTGCCGGACGCTCAAAAGAAATGTGTCCCTATCAGACTCTGAATCAGAGGTCGTACTGGCTAGGAGGCTGGCGAGAAGCCATGGCTGACAGGGTGGTAATGGCCTGATTCTGTCTCTTTAAAAAGAAACCTCCGCACTGCGGAGGTTTCGCCATTTATGACCTGTGATAAATGGCGCTGTCTGGCCATTCACTGGGCGGGCATCAGAACGCAGAGGTGTCTTGGAACAGACCGACTTTCAGATCGTTTGCGGTATAAATCAGACGACCGTCCACCAGCACTTCACCATCCGCCAGACCCATGATCAGGCGGCGATTTACGATGCGCTTGAAGTGGATACGGTAGGTCACTTTCTTCGCAGAAGGCAGCACCTGACCGGTGAACTTCACTTCGCCTACGCCCAGCGCGCGGCCTTTGCCTTCGCCGCCGAGCCAGCCGAGGTAGAATCCAACCAACTGCCACATAGCGTCCAGCCCCAGACAACCCGGCATGACCGGATCGCCGATGAAGTGGCATCCGAAGAACCAAAGATCCGGATTGATATCCAGCTCTGCCTCAACATAACCTTTGTCGAAGTTGCCGCCCGTTTCGGTCATTTTGACGACACGGTCCATCATCAGCATGCTCGGAGCAGGCAACTGCGGACCTTTCGCGCCAAACAGCTCACCGCGACCAGAGGCAAGAAGGTCTTCTTTTGTATAGGATTCGCGTTTATCTACCATGTTCTCTGTAAGCCTTATTTTATTGAAGCACGCAGGATAGCTAACACGTGTACGCTGAACAAGTCCGATCAGTTCGGAAAAATCCCGTTCAACCAGCGCAGTGGCCATGGAAAACGGTGACGTCCTTCCTGTTGCGTCGCCTGGGCGATACGCTCCTGGATAGTCTGCATCAACGTTGTCTGGCCTTCACCATCCCACACCAGATTTAACAGCAGCGGTAATGCGTCGGTCACGTCATCTACCGCCCAGATAGTGAACTTCTCTTCTTCAACGGCCTGCAACAGTGCGGGTTGCAGACTCAGGTGTCTGACGTTAGAAGAAGGGATAATCACCCCTTGTTTACCCGTCAGTTCACGCTGTTGGCAAATCGCGAAGAAGCCTTCAATTTTTTCATTTAAACCGCCAACCGGCTGGGCACGACCGAACTGATCGACCGACCCGGTAATAGCAATGTTCTGATTCACCGGCACATCTGACAGGGCGCTGATGAGCGCGCACAGTTCCGCCATGGATGCGCTGTCGCCATCGACTTCACTGTAAGACTGTTCAAACGTGAGCGACGCCGAGAAGGGGAGCTGTTGTTCGAGCTGGAGTTCTGACATCAGGAACGCCTGCATGATCATCATCCCCTTAGCATGAATATTACCGCCAAGTTCAGCTTTCCGCTCGATGTCCGTGAACTCGCCATCGCCGATGTGCACGACGCAACTGATACGAGAAGGTTCACCAAAGGCGCGAGGGTGGCCAGGAAACTCAATCACCGACAGGGCGTTGATCTGACCAACGCGCTCACCCTCGGTTTCGATCAGAATCTGTTCCTGGAGGATCTCATCCTGCATGCGTTCAGCCAGGAACCCTTCACGCCACTCTCTCTGAGCAAGCATCAGGCTAAGCTGTTCACCGGTGCAGGTTTCGCTTTCGCACAGCGGCGCGACTTCCGTGAACTGTCTGATGATCCACAGCGGATTGAGCGGTAACGTATCCTGTTCGCCGGTATAGCGCACCGCTTCGCGAACCAGCACTTCCCAGGCGTCGGGCGACGGGTAAGGCAACTGATTTCGTTTCGCGGTCCACGTAACCCACTGGCACCACTGCTTCATGGATTCTGCATCCACAATCTGCAGGTTATCTTCGAATTCGCTATAGATCGCCTGCTCGGCCAGTTCGGGTTCCATCTCCTGGAAATCCGCCAGCGATTCGCGCTCACCGACTAACAGCACCTTCAGTTTAAGCGGCATAGACGGCACAGAGACCGGCAGCGGACGTGATTCATCAAAGGCTACCCAGTCAAAGCGTTCGCGGCTGACAATCGCTTTCAGGCGCATCCACAGCAGCGGTTGCGCAAGCAAGGTGCGCAGGGAGATAACCAGCACGCCGCCATTGGCCTGGTGAACCAGTCCCGGTTGTAACGTGATGTCGCCGTTGAATTGACGCAGGCAGCCAAACAGCTGCTCCGCCTCAACCCAGTCGGCAATCACCACCTGAGATAAGGTAGAAAAATTGTCCTCTTCCCGCTCAGCGTCACGATAGCGAATCGTGTGACCAGAGATCTCATAATGACCTCCCGTCAGGTAACCGGCATCGTGCTGTAAGGCACGCGCGGCATCGGCAAGAAGATTAAGATACTCAAGCTCTTCGGGCGCTTTAGCCAGCATGAAAGGGGATGAGGCTCTGGGCTGTAACAATTGCTCCAGGGCAAATTGCAAGCGTGGTTGAGTATCACTCAGTAATGTGTCGTTTTCTTCAGTGACATGTGGCTGTGCAAAAATCTCCTGATAGCTTTCGGTATCAGGGACAAGATCACGCCATGCAAGTTTCGTAATGGTCAAAGTTGATGTTTTTTAGTCTGTTGTAAAAGACGCGATTATAGCGTAACCGTCCGCGCTTCACACGTGGAAAGCGACGGCAAATGCACAGGTGAGGTGCTGAGTGGCTCACAGCCTGAAGATTCTTTTCTTCAGATGCTAAAAAAGCTGATATTCTGATAGGAGTGACACGGTAACATTGAGATCGCCATGAAATATCAACAACTTGAGAATCTTGAAAGCGGTTGGAAGTGGAAGTACCTGGTGAAGAAGCATCGCGAAGGGGAATTAATTACCCGCTACGTAGAGGCCAGTGCAGCCCAGGAGGCCGTGGATTTGTTGCTTACGCTGGAAAATGAACCGGTGAGGGTCAATCTCTGGATTGACGAACATATGAATCCTGCGCTGCAAAACCGCATGAAGCAGACGATACGTGCGCGGCGTAAACGCCATTTTAATGCTGAGCATCAGCACACGCGAAAGAAATCAATCGATCTGGAATTTATCGTCTGGCAGAGACTGGCAGGACTGGCGCAGCGGCGAGGCAAGACGTTATCAGAGACCGTGGTGCAGTTGATTGAAGATGCTGAGAATAAAGAGAAGTACGCTAACAAGATGTCTTCACTAAAGCAGGATTTGCAGGCGTTGTTAGGCAAAGAATAACTTGCTGCGTTAAATCTGTTTTGCTGATGATAGTCAAAAAAAACCCCGCAGCGCGGGGTTTTTTCATAAGACGGAAACTTAAGCCTGCGGCTGAGTTACAACGTCTTTTACGCCTTTAACTTCGATCTCAACGCGACGATCCGGGGCCAGGCAGTCGATCAGTGCAGCGCGAGCTTTCACGTTGTCACAGGTGTTGCCAGTAACCGGGTTGGATTCGCCCATGCCACGTGCGGAGATTTTGTCAGCCGGGATACCTTTAGAGATCAGGTAATCAACAACAGACTGAGCACGTTTCTCAGACAGACCCTGGTTATAAGCGTCAGAACCGATGCGGTCAGTGAAGCCCAGAACTACTACGGAACCGTCTTTCGGATCCAGGTTGCTCAGCTGGCTGTACATCTGATCCAGAGCCTGCTGGCCTTCTGGTTTCAGAGTCGCTTTGTTGAAGTTGAACAGAACGTCAGACTTCAGAGTGAAGTGTTTGGTCTGTACTTCAGGAGCCGGTGCCGGTGCCGGAGCTACGATCGGAGCAGCTTGTTCCTGCTGACCGAAACGGTAAGAAACACCAACGCTCAGCAGACCGTTGTCCGGGCGAGTACCGATGGTGTTAGCGTCACCGATGTTGTTGGTCCACTGGTATTCCAGACGGGTAGCGATTTCAGGAGTAATTGCGTACTCAACACCACCTGCGAATACTGGGGATACGCCAGTGTCATGATCTTTGGTAGATGCGCCACCAGGAACGTTAGACTTGGTGTCTGCACGCCATACCATACCACCCAGACGAGTGTAGATGTCCAGATCGTCAGTGATTGGGTAACCCAGTTTAGCGGTCAGCTGAACGCCCTGAGCTTTGTAAGCGCCGTTGATGTTGTCACCTTTGTACGGCATACGACCTAACCAGTCGTAACCCATTTCAAAGCCAACATACGGGTTAACCTGGTAACCACCAAACGCACCGGCACCCAGTTGGTTTTCGTGGGTCGGACCGTTGTTGTTGATGAAACCAGTGTCATGGTACTGGGACCAGCCCAGTTTAGCACCAGTGTACCAGGTGTTATCTTTCGGAGCGGCCTGCGCTACGGTAGCGAAACCAGCCAGTGCCACTGCAATCGCGATAGCTGTCTTTTTCATTTTTTGCGCCTCGTTATCATCCAAAATACGCCATGAATATCTCCAACGAGATAACACGGTTAAATCCTTCACCGGGGGACTAGCTCAATAGTTACTCTACCGATATCTGCGGCTTACGCCGACCACCCCTGGCGATGTAAAGTCTACAACGTAGTTGAAAACTTACAAGTGTGAACTCTGTCAGGCATATGAAAAAAAAAAGCTTGTATACATAATATTTAACATTTGGCGTATCAGAATTTTTCGTCAAATTTCGCGGGAACCGCGTCCGCCAAGCGTTCACAGAAAAAAAACGTTAGTCCTCAATGCGAAGGTACTGGGGTAAAAATAATTCCAGGATAAATCCTAATTTTACTCAATGATACAAATTTGAGTGAATTTTTAGCCCGGCTTGCTGTCTCGTGGCATGAGTGTGCGCACTTACGGGACGCATGATAAATCCCATCGCGTTTCCCTCATCCGCAGCCTTAACCAATTCAGCATGTTCTTCTTCTGTCAGTTCTTCTGTCAGCCAGCCGATCACCACGCTGTAGTTGCCTGTGCGTAATGCACGAACCATTGATTCCAGCGTATGGCACGGGGACAGTTGGTTAATTTGCATCACTTTAGTCAACGGAAGCCCGGCAGACTGAACCCATTCACGGCTCAACTTTTGTTGTGGCGTCAGCCAGAGCTGCCAGCGCGATTGCTGACCTAACTGCTGAAGAAGCGGTAACAGCAGTAACTGCGTCATCATGGGCTGGTCTTCGCGGTAGACCACTTCGCTGATAAGCCCGGTGGACACTTTCTCAGAAGAGACGCGCGCCATCGTGTTCGATGTGGAAGAGAATGACGGAGAACGATTTGCGTAGCCTGAAGTGTACATAATCAATCCAGCCCTGTGAGTTACTGTATGGATGTACAGTAACCCTGATGTCGTGAAAGATCAACTTTATTTTCGGAAAGAGACTCGCAATTTTTATTCATGGTAGCGGTAAAAACGAAATTCAGCTTGCCCCTTGAGAATAAGTTGCCTATTTTCGTCATTAACGGATTCGTGACGACAAATCATTCTTTTAGTTTATGATTTAAAAGGAATTTCATGAAAATTCACTCCTATGACAGGATCTATAAATCACAGGAATATTTATCTTCTCTGGGGACGATCCACTTCCGCTCACTGTTTGGTAGCTACAGTTTGACTATCCGGAATACCGTTTTTGCGATGGTTGCCAATGGGGAACTCTATCTGCGGGCTTGTGAGCAAAGCGTACAGTATTGCGTGCAGCATTCCCCAGTCTGGCTGACATTTCTTAAACGCGGGCGTCCGGTCATGCTTAACTATTATCAGGTTGATGACAGTCTTTGGCGCGACCAGCAACAGTTGATTCAGTTATCGAAGTTTTCGCTGGATGCCGCATTGCAGGAGAAGTTGTCCCGCTGTTCTCAGCAGCGGCTTAAGGATCTCCCCAATATGACCTTTCATCTGGAGAGTTTGCTGAATGAAGCCGGGATCTACGACGTCGCCACCCTGCGAATGCTGGGCGCTAAAATGTGCTGGTTGAGGCTGCGACAGATGAATAAATCCATTACTGACAAGGTGCTGTTTAATCTTGAAGGGGCCATTTATGGCATTCATGAAGCGGCGCTCCCGGCGATACGCCGCCAGGAGCTTGCTCTGTGGGTTAAATCGCTTTCGCCGGCGCCGATGTCGGTGGAGAAGATTGAGTGATTTGCCGCTGTAGTCGCCCCATTTCCGGCAGCAGGGCCACCAGTAAACCGACCTGCTGAATCACCAGCGGTTCTTTGCTGTCCGGACGCGGTTCCAGATGCTGGATGCGCTGTTTCAGTTCGGCAAGCGCTTGCTGCACGCGCGCTTCGTCAGCCGGGAGATGATGTAGCGCATCATCAACGTAACAGACTGCATCGTCCAGCAAAGCCAGCACATCGGGATTGGTGAGCTGCTCACGATGCGCCCCTAATGCAGAAATATAACTGGTGAATGTATGGTTGAGACAGAGCAAACGGAACGCGGCCTCACGTGTTTGTGCCGTCACATCGGGCTCGCTGGACATATTTGACACAACGGAGGCCAGTTCCGCATCGCGGTTATGGGCATCGCGGCGAGCAATCCGGTATGCCAGTCGATTGTCGCGTCCCTGATGATACTGTTCCAGGATTGCGTCCAGATAGCGACAGTTGGCGTCGGTCGCTCTTTCCATCATCCGCGGGAGATTACGGAAACGCCAGTCCGGCCAGATAAAGCTCACTGCCGCCCAGGCGATGGCGCAGCCGATGAGCGTATCTATCACTCGGGGGAGGGCGACTTCAAACCCTTCGCCGAGCAAGTTGAAGCACAGCAGGACCAGCAGCGTGATAAACATAGTGGCGTGGGCATATTGGACGTTGCGAAAGGCAAAGAACAGGACGCCGGTGATCACCAGTAAAATAAGCTGACCTTCCAGCGACGGAACAAACCATAAAATCGGGATACCAATCGCCACTCCGACCAGCGTACCGATGATCCTCAGCGCCAGGCGGTGTCGCGTGGCGTTGTAGTTTGGCTGACAAACAAACAGGCTGGTCAGCAGGATCCAGTAGCCGTGATTCATACCCGTTATCTGAATGATGGCATAGCCGACGCACAGGACCAGAGACATCCTGACCGCATGGCGAAACAGTGCAGATTCGGGGGTGAAGTTGCGACTCAAACGCAGCCAGATATCGCTGAACCCGTGCGGACTGTCATCGGCGAGTTGGCTCTCCGACTCGTTACGCGGCATGGCCTGCGCCTGTTCTGATTCAATCGTTGCCAGTTGTGCATCGATGGCACGCAAATTAGCCAGTAAAAATCCCAGCGTTTTCAGCAGATCGGCGGAGGCGCCGTTTGCCCGCATTCGCTCAAGCGCGGCGTCGAGATGCGTAAAGGCGCGTTCAAAATGCGGATCGTGCTGATAGGGGACGCGCAACAAAATACAGCGCGACAGTTGCAGACAGGCCTGGCCCTGCATCGACATCAGACGTTGAAAGCGGAACATCACGTCGCTGTGACGGAAATGGTCGCGTAGCGTCTGGTATTGAATATGCGAGGAGCTGGCGCGCTCATGAATATCCTGCGCCACAAAGTAGTAATGCAGAGTACGCCGCGTGCCGCGCTGCCCCCGGTCGCCGCGCAGGCGAGTCAGCAGGGACACTTTCGTCTGGTTCAGTGTCGCCATCAGTTGGCCGTTGGCCAGCGCTAAGTCATAAAGCGGTGCCTGGCTTTCGTCTTCAATATCTGGGTCAAAAAGCCGTGATTTCAGCTCCAGATAGTGCGCCAGTTGTTCATAGCTGCGTGCCAGATTGTCCTGCAGGGGACGAATCGGGAACAGCAAATGGCCGATGAGCGTCAGCCCGTTGTACCAGATAGCGCCCGCCAGCAGCAAAAGCGGTTGCTGATACCATTGGGCGTACAACGACGCGCCAAGCATGGTGTAAATGGCGATCAACAGCGCACCAAAGGCAATCGTCGCATACCGCTGTCCTAAACCTCCGAGCAGGATAAAACCGCTGGTGGAGAGCGTCAGTCCGATGGCGAACAACCACGGGTAGGGAAACAGCAGCTCGACCGAAGCGGAGGCGATAAAAAAGCAGATGAGCGTAATGATCAGGTTACGCAGACGACCCGCGAGACGATCGTCCAGATCGGTCAGCGCCGCTGCCACCATCCCCAGCGTCAGGGGGATGGTCAGTTTGACATCGCCCAACCACCAGGGCAGCGCAGTTGTTCCGCAGAGGGCGATAAAAATACGTACGTAATACAGCCAGATGCTGTTCCAGGTATAGCGGCGAAGCAGGGGACTTAACATACTGACTTAGCGTCCTGATGACTCAAAACGGCGACGGGCGTTCGCTTCACGTGCTGCACGCGCGACTTCTACAGAGACAACGCGACGTCCCACTGGCCACAGTGCAATCGCGGCAATCTTAAAGTTCGCAATGCCAACCGGAATACCAATGATCGTGATGCACTGGGTGATACCTGCGGCGATGTGCATCAGACACAGCCACCAGCCGAAGAAGATCAGCCAGAAAATATTCAGCAGCGTCCCGCCCGTATTCATCAGCACGCTTTTTCCTGCCGGATCCAGTTCATCAACATGAACCGCTTCGTTTCCATAAGGCAGCAGTGACAGTTTAGTGATTTCCCAGCATGAGCGGGTGAGCGGCAAGGTGAAGATCAGCACAATACTGATCAGCGTCGCCAGGAACCAGGACAGCGTGGTGGCAAAACCCCCCAACACAAAATTCAAAATATTCAGAACGGTACGCATAGACCCTCGGTTGATTCTGGTTTTCTATGATTTCCGGCAATTGTAACGTTTTTTTGGGCTGGAGCACGTATTCTCTGGCGGTTACACTGAGAAGAAATACGCTTTGTCTGGATCGACTGAGTCATGGAATTGAAAGCAACGTCTATTGGTAAACGTCTGGCGCAACACCCGTACGATCGGGCGGTGATCCTCAATGCCGGCATTAAGGTATCGGGCGATCGCCATGAATATCTCATTCCCTTCAATCAGTTACTGGCGATTCACTGTAAGCGCGGGCTGGTGTGGGGTGAGCTGGAATTTGTGTTGCCGGACGAAAAAGTGGTGCGACTGCATGGCACCGAGTGGGCGGAAACCCAGCGCTTCCATCACCATCTGAATAGCCGCTGGCAGCAGTGGAGCCAGGAAATGAGTGAAGTGGCGGCTGGCGTACTGCAGGAGCAACTGGATTTAATTGAGGCCCGAACCGGGCAAAATGCCTGGCTGACGCGCGAGCAGACGACGGGGTTACAGCAACAGATCCTGCGGGCGTTTGCTGCGCTACCGCTGCCGGTTAATCGGCTGGAAGAGTTTGATAACTGTCGCGATGCGCTGCGCCAGTGCCAGGCGTGGCTAAAAGATATCGAGGCATGTCGACTGCAGCATAACCAGGCGTATACCGAAACGATGTTGACGGAATACGCCGATTTCTTCCAGCAGGTGGAATCGTCACCGCTCAATCCGGCTCAGGCCCGTGCGGTCGTCAATGGTGAACATTCTTTACTGGTGCTGGCTGGGGCCGGTAGCGGTAAAACATCCGTGCTGGTGGCGCGGGCGGGCTGGCTGCTGGCGCGGGGCGAAGCAGCTGCAGAACAGATCCTGCTGCTGGCTTTTGGTCGCAAAGCGGCGCAGGAGATGGATGAGCGTATTCGCGAGCGGCTGCATACCGAGGAGATAACGGCGCGGACGTTCCATGCCCTGGCGCTGCATATCATCCGACAGGGCAGCAAAAAAGTGCCGACCATCAGTAAGCTTGAAAATGACACCGCCGCGCGAAATAAACTGTTTATCAGCACCTGGCGTCAGCAATGCAGCGAGAAAAAAGCGCAGGCGAAGGGCTGGCGACAGTGGCTGGAAGAGGAGATGGCGTGGACGGTGCCGGAAGGTAACTTCTGGGACGATGAAAAACTTCAGCGGCGTCTTGCCTCGCGTCTGGATCGCTGGGTGAGCCTGATGCGCATGCATGGCGGAGCACAGGCGGAGATGATTGCCAGTGCACCGGAGGAGATTCGGGATCGGTTCGGAAAACGCGTGAAGCTGATGGCACCATTGCTGAAGGCCTGGAAAAGCGCGCTGAAAGCGGAAAACGCCGTCGATTTTTCTGGCCTGATTCATCAGGCCATTGTGATTCTGGAAAAAGGACGTTTTGTCAGTCCGTGGAAGCATATTCTGGTGGATGAATTTCAGGATATCTCCCCGCAGCGTGCCGCGCTGCTGGCTGCGTTGCGTAAGCAAAACAGCCATACCACGCTGTTCGCCGTCGGGGATGACTGGCAGGCTATTTACCGTTTTAGCGGCGCGCAGCTTTCCTTAACGACCGCGTTTCATCAGACCTTCGGTGACGGTGATCGTTGTGATCTCGACACCACCTACCGCTTCAACAACCGCATTGGCGAAATCGCCAACCGCTTTATTCAGCAGAATCCACATCAGCTGAAGAAACCGCTTAATAGTCTGACGACGGGAGATAAGAAAGCCGTTACGCTGCTGGACGACACGCAGCTCGATGCGTTGCTGGATAAGCTTTCCGGTTATGCGAAAGCCGATGAGCGGATTCTGGTGCTGGCGCGATACCACCATCTGAAACCGGCCAGTCTCGAAAAGGCGGCAACCCGCTGGCCTAAGCTGCAGCTTGATTTCATGACCATCCACGCCAGCAAGGGGCAACAGGCGGATTACGTCATCATTGTCGGGTTACAGGAAGGGAGCGATGGTTTCCCGGCACCAGCGCGTGAATCCATCATGGAAGAGGCGCTACTGCCGGTCGTGGAAGATTTTCCGGATGCGGAAGAGCGGCGGTTGCTTTACGTTGCCCTGACCCGCGCCCGGCATCGGGTCTGGCTGCTGTACAACAAAGCGAACCCCTCATGCTTCGTGGAGGATCTCAAAGACCTGGACGTTCCGGTGGTAAGAAAACCGTAAGCAACAGGCGACGTACGTCGCCTGCGCGGGATTACTTGAGGCGTTCAGCCAGATAACGCGGATAGTCCGGAATGAGCACGTCGACGGCATCATTGAAGTGTGGCGACTGGATGATGAAATCCGCCGTGGCGACGTTGGTGGCGACAGGGATATTCCAGACGGTCGCCAGACGCAGCAACGCTTTTACATCCGGGTCGTGCGGAACCGCGTTAAGCGGATCCCAGAAGAAAATCAGCACATCAATTTTCCCTTCAGAAATCAACGCGCCAACCTGCTGATCGCCGCCCATCGGACCGCTCAGCATGGCGTTAACGTCCATACCCGTCGCACGTTGAATAAGATTTCCGGTCGTCCCGGTGGCGTAGAGCACATGTTTTTCCAGCAATGGCTGGTGGCGTTCTACCCAGCTCATCAACATTTTTTTGCAGTGATCGTGTGCAACCAGCGCAATGTGCTTACGCGCCGGCAAAGTGCGAGTCGTCAGTTCCATCATTCAGTTCCATTGTGGGCTTTGTAACAGAGTACTGAATGTGCCTGATGCTGCAAGAGAAAGACGAAAAAAAAGCCGGACGGAACAAAACTTCAGGACGAGGGTTGTTTCTCCGCCCATTGCAAAAAGCTATTGCGGGTTTGCGAGTCCGCCTGGCGAAACCAGTACTTCAGGCGCTGCTCTGTGAGCGTCTGAGATTGCGGCGGAATGGTATCCAGTTCTGAGACCCCCGAAAGCAGGGTGCTGTCGTCGGCCATCATCGTAGCGAACTGGGGCAGGGACGCTCGTTTTGCCGATGTATTGTAGCGCTCCGTTTCTGCCTCAAAATCAATGGTTTTAGTTTTTGAGGTAATGGCGAGGATATCCAGTTGTACCGGGATCGGCATCGCATTGCCATCCAGTAATTCCAGCCGTGGAGCCACATCAAAATGGCTGGCTTCGCGGTCGCTTTCCAGGCGCGGAAGGTGAAAATTAACCTGCTCCACGCGCTGAGTGTCAAAACTGATCACCAGCGGCGGGGAAATGTAGAGCTGTTCTACATGGCTGGGGAGGCGGATAGTTTTCTCAACCCGAAAAACAAGTTGATGGGGCCCATTATCGAGCTCAATGCTGTCCGCGCCGCGCAGGAGTGAACTGGAGACCTTTTTGCCGTCCAGCACCAGCAGGTCAATGTCGGTTGATAGACGAAGCGTGGTAGCGAAAACCGTGACCGGCAAGCAGAGGGCTATCATCAGGGGCACAGTGCCGGTTTTCATAGGGTTCTCCTGTCCAAAGACCGCCGGGTAAGAATGTATCAAAATTTTTCGATAATCATGTTTACTAACATATAGACATATTTGGGCGTTTTGCTCTCATACTTACGGGTGGGACACATGGTTGGGTTGTCAGGATTGTCGTACACTTTACAAAACAGCCTGGAGAATGATGATGAAAGAGACCGATATTGCTGGCATTTTGACCTCGACCCACACCATTGCATTGGTTGGCGCAAGCGATAAACCTGACCGTCCAAGCTACCGCGTGATGAAGTATTTACTCGATCAGGGCTATCACGTGATTCCGGTTTCCCCGAAGGTTGCCGGTAAAACCCTGTTAGGACAGCAGGGCTACGCGACGCTGGCGGACGTGCCGGAAAAAGTGGATATGGTGGATGTGTTCCGTAATTCAGAAGCGGCATGGGGCGTCGCTCAGGAAGCGATTGCGATTGGCGCGAAAACGCTGTGGATGCAATTGGGTGTAATTAATGAGCAGGCCGCAGTGCTGGCGCGCGAAGCGGGATTGATGGTAGTGATGGATCGCTGCCCGGCGATTGAGATCCCACGACTGGGGTTAACGAAGTAAGTTGACGGGCCCGAGAAGCAATGCGCCATCGGGCCCTGGTAAGGCTCAGTTACGCAGGCGAGGGGCCTGCAACTGTTTACGGATGGTCTGAGCAAGCTCATCCATCGAAGGCTGTTCAGGATGCTCGTCCTGCGTTTCGCTGCTTAGCTGCGCTTCGGCAAGATAGGTATGCACTGGACGACCGTCATCATCTTCCATCACCACGTGATACCACGGAGCGGCGCGAAGCTCGTCGTTGACCGCCAACTCATCAGGCGACGGCTCTGCAAGCGAATAGACCGGGTCGATATCCACGACCACTCCGAGATATCCTAACAGGGAATGGCGGACCTGCTGGCCGATACCGAATTTGCTGGCAATCATAGTCACCTCCCGGGAAATCATTACTCTCGATATGAGGGTAAAATTCCACTTTTCAAGTTACATGACGCGACAGGCAAACCCTTTGAGATACAGCCCTTCCGGGTAGGTAGCGATCACGGGATGATCGGCGGCCTGACGGAACTGCTCTATAAATTGTACATCACGCCCCGCATCAATTGCGGCATCGGCGATGATTTTCTGAAATAAATCTGTTGTCATCAGGCCGGAACAGGAGAACGTCAGCAGCACGCCGCCTGGATTCAGCAACTGGATCGCCAGCATGTTGATGTCCTTATAACCCCGACATGCCCCCATCAACTGGTTTTTGTTTTCGACAAACTTCGGCGGATCCATCACGATGACATCAAACTTCTCGCCACGATCGCGATAGGTTCGTAACAATTTAAAGACATCGTCACGGACAAATTCCGCCTTGCTGAGATCGAGTTTATTGAGTTCAACGTTCTGTTTCGCAATATCCAGCGCTTCCTGGGAGGTATCGACGCTGATCACCTGACGGCAACCGCCCATCAGCGCAGAAACGGCAAAACCGCCGGTGTAGGAGAAACAATTGAGCACCCGCTGGTTTTCGACATAACGACGCGTCGCCAGACGGCTGTCACGCTGATCGAGGTAATAACCGGTTTTATGACCGCCCTGGATATCCACCAGCAGCTTCATACTGTGCTCTTCAATCGGCAGCAGTGCAGGGGGGATCTCACCGGTGACCGGGCCTTGCGTCAGTTCCATCCCCTCTTTTTTACGTACCGCGACATCGCTACGGTCATAAATCGCACATTCCGGGTAGAGCGCTTGCAGCGCGCTAATCAATGCGGCACGCTGATATTCCGCGCCGGCGCTGAGCAGTTGCAGCACCAGGAAATGACCGAAGCGGTCGATGGTCACGCCCGGCAAGCCGTCGGATTCTCCGGCGATCAAACGATAGCTGTCCAGGCCATCTTTTTTGGCCAGCCAGTCGCGCCATTGCTGCGCCTGTTGCAGACGGCGGGTGAAGAAGGCGATATCGACAGACTCGTTCTTGTCGAAGGTCCAGACGCGCGCGCGGATTTGCGACGCCGGGGAAAAGGCACCACGGGCTAACCATTTACCCTGATGGTCAACAATGTCGATGGTTTCACCGAGGTTGGCTTTACCTTCCATACGGGCAACGGCACCAGAAAAGACCCACGGATGGCGGCGAAGTAATGATTTTTCGCGCCCTTTGGCTAACACTAAACGTACACTCATAATTAACGGTTCTGTCGAATCAAAGAAATGGGCGCCATTGTCCTGAGTTTTACCCGGATTTGCAACGCGCCCGAGGATGTGAAGGAGAATAACAATGTCGAGAGTCTGCATTATCGCGTGGGTTTATGGCCGGGTTCAGGGCGTGGGATTTCGCTATACCACGCAGCAGGAGGCACGGCGCCTGAGCTTAACCGGTTACGCAAGGAACAGGGATGATGGCAGCGTGGAGGTAGTTGCCAGCGGCGAAGCGGAACAGGTCGACAAATTACTGAAGTGGCTCAAAGACGGAGGCCCGCGTTCTGCCCGGGTAGACAGAGTCCTGAGTGAGCCGCACCGTCCTCGAGAGGCGTTTACCGGTTTTAGTATTCGTTATTAAATACACTTCACCGGTTTCGGCAGGCCAGCAATTTTGGTGGCCTGTTTCGCCGGACCTTTCGGGAACAGACGGTACAGATAACGGCTGTTGCCTTTCTCCTCGCCAAACTTATTCGCCATCGCCTTGACCAGCATCCGAATCGCAGGCGAGGTATTAAACTCCAGATAAAAGTCGCGCACAAAACGCACCACTTCCCAGTGTTCCGGGGAGAGGGTAATTCCTTCGTTTTCAGCAATGACTACCGCCATCGGTTCGCTCCACTGCGCGCTATCTTTCAGATAGCCATCGGCGTCGGTAGCGATTTCTTTACCTTCAAAGATCAACATAATTCTTCACTGCGTTAGACAACCTGGCGGCAGTTTACCAAAAAACAAAGCCCCGCATAAGCGGGGCCGGGTGTCATGCTTTGTGGCCGTTAATCGCGGCTGGCGAAGCCCAGAATGCTGAGCAGGCTGACAAAGATGTTGTACAGCGAAACGTAGAGGCTGACCGTTGCGCGGATATAGTTGGTCTCGCCGCCACGGATGATGTTGCTGGTTTCAAACAGGATTGCGCCTGAAGAAATCAGGATAAACACCGCGCTGATCGCCAGGTGCAGCGCCGGCAGTTGCAGGAAGATGTTAGCAACCATACCAATCAGCACCACCACAATACCGGCCATCAGCATGCCGCCGAGGAAGGACATATCTTTGCGAGTAGTCAGCACGTAGGCGGAGCAGCAGAAGAACACCAGCGCAGTACCGCCCAGCGCCATACCGATCACGTCGCCCATTCCTGCGGACAGGTAAGCGTTCAGAATCGGCCCAAGGATGTAACCGAGGAAGCCGGTGAAGGCAAACGCGGAAATAATACCGCTTGGTTTGTTCGCCGTTTTATAGGTCAGGAACATCAGTCCGTACATCCCCACCAGCGTCAGAATCAGACCCGGAGAGGGAAGCATCAGCACGGTGCTGGCGGTGGCGGTGATCGCCGAAAACGCCAGCGTCAGGCTCAGCAGAAAATAGGTATTGCGCAGCACTTTGTGCGTGCTGAGTAGCGATGTACGGTCATGTGATGAACTAACAATACGATCCATGAGTCACTCTCTTATGACAGATGTAATTAATGATGGAGGATAATGAAAACACAGGCGCGTACACAGCGCTTTTACCCATCTTTACTCATTTGATCTAAATCAGGTTTCATCGTGGATGACAGTGAATGGCTGATAAGGAGTGAGTATTGTGCTGAATAAATGGTCAATCTGTTGTTATTTCAGGCTATTAACAGCATTTTGACTGTTTTTCAGGCAAACAAACACATTCGGGCTTTACACGGCGCATCGGGATGTTTATAGTGCGCCTCATTCCGGAAGTGTGGCCGAGCGGTTGAAGGCACCGGTCTTGAAAACCGGCGACCCGAAAGGGTTCCAGAGTTCGAATCTCTGCGCTTCCGCCAGATTAAACAAGGGGTTACCGAAAGGTAACCCCTTTGTTTTTTTGGCTGTTGGTATATCTTTATGTCTGTTTTTCCAGTTCCGGCGCATCAAGAGATGGCGTAATATTTTTGTCGGTTTCCAGCCAAACTACCTCTCTATTCATACCGGTATGTGTAGACCCGCATTGCTAAGCCCTACAGAAACGCATCCCAAAAAATGCGTTTCTGTATCATGACAGCACGTTTTTTGTTTAAACCTTAACAGGTTCATTCAGCGTAAGCGCGTTATCATTTCAACTAACAAATGGAATGAAATGTTTTTGTCGGGGTAAATGCAATACGTTTCAATCCTTCCAGTGCTTTTTCAAGGTAAACGCGTGGGCATCCGAGATTCAGACGGATAAAACCATTGCCCATCGGGCCGAAACTATTTCCCATTGAAGGTGCAATACCCGCAACGTCAGCCATTACCCATTTGAGTTGTTCGTCGTCCAGTCCCAGCGCCTTGCAATCGACCCATAACAGATACGTTGCCTGGGAAGGGATAACCCGAGCCCAGGGGAGAGACTCATCGACCTGTTTAACAAACCAGCGGCGATTATCTGCCAGATAATCGAGTAGCTCATCCAGCCACGGAGCACCATGTTGCCATGCTGCCGTACTCGCCTCGATGGAGAGCGCATTGAATACATCCAGCCCATGCGCATCCAGACGGCGCAAAAAGTGTTCACGCAATGCCGTCGCAGGGATCAGAAAGTTTGCAATACGCAATGTCGACAACCCAAAGGTCTTACTGGCGGAAGTGGCAGAGATGACGCGTGAATGCCAGCGTTCTCCCAGGTGCAGGACAGAAGTAAATTGTTCTCCCGGAAGTAACAAATCGGCCCATATTTCGTCGGACACCAATGTGACATTATATTCCTCGCACAAGGTGAGGAGCTGTTCCAGCTCTTGTGCCGACCAACAACGACCGGTTGGGTTATGCGGATTACATAAAATCATTAATGGCGGGCGTTCAGTACGGAATAGCATTTCCAGATGAACTAAATCCATCCGGTAACCCGCTGTGGAATCCTCATGCAAGGGATTTTCCAGTAACCGCCTGCCGTTGAGGGTGATGATTTTTGCAAAGGATCCATACCAGGGTCCCTGGACCACCACCCCTTCACCGGGTTGGCTCAGCATTTGAACCAGTAGCGATAGCCCCGGAACGACACCTTCAACACTGCATATCCACTCTTGCGCTATTTCCAGTCGATGCCGGGTTGAGAACCATCCGATTAATGAATCGAAGTAAATTTGCGGTCGTTCGCTGTAACCGAAAATACCGTGCTTAACGCGGTGAATTAAGGCCTCCTGAACCGCTTCCGGGCAGGTAAAGTCAAAATCAGACACCCACATCGGCAGCAGTTCATGTGCTTCCTCGCCAAAATACCGTGTCATAAAGTCCCATTTCACAGAGCCCGTATTGTGGCGATCAATAATCTTATTAAAATCCATCGAATTCCCTTCCTATTCTGCTGCCGTTAAATTCTGTTCTTTTCCTGTGATTGCGGATGTTTTCGCAATACCGATGCCAGTGAAACCAAAAAATAAGGCAAAGAAGATAGCGGCATAGCACTGGACGGCCCAGGGCAGTAAATCCAGCGTACTCACTCCTAACGTTGTTGCCATATAGACACCGGCAGAGGTCCACGGTAACAGCGGTTCAATGACGGTTCCCGCATCTTCAATGGTACGGGAGAGATTTTTGGTATCCAGTCCCATCCGACGGTACGCGTCTTTAAACAATTCGGCAGGAACCAGAAGTGCCAGCTTTCCGTCGCTTGTCGCGCCCGTCACCAGAATCGTGGTACCAATGGTTGCCGCAATTAACTGGCCAACACTGTGAATGACCGTCAGTAAGCGGTTAATAATAATGTTGAGTGCCCCCGTCAACGTTAAGGCACCTGCGAAAGAGAACGCGCAAAATACCAGAAGGATAGTACCCATCATTGAGAACATCCCCCCACGGTTAAGCAGGCGTGGAACATCAGCAATGATGCCTTCGCTACCTTGCGGGAACATAGTGATGTTGAATCCATCAATAAAGGCATCCAGCCCTTGCTTGATGCTGAGTCCCTGCATAACGACTCCCAGAATCAGTGCTAACACACAGGCACTCAACATTAACGGGATCACTGGCTTCTTGCGGATAGCTCCCCATAACACAATGACAGGAGGCAAAATCAGAACGATATTAAAGTGGTACAGCGACTCCAGGGCGTTAACAATATCGGTGACCCGCTGGGGCGTTGCGACCTCGCCCAGCATCGTACTGTGGCCCGCAATAAGGTAAACCACGGCAGCAAGCAGAAAGCTGGGAATGGTGGTCCATAATAAATGCTGAATATGCTCGAAAAGGGTGGTATCTGCGACAATTGCCGCAAAGTTGGTTGAGTCTGACAGCGGTGATATCTTGTCCCCAAAGTAGGCCCCTGAAACAACCGCGCCCGCCGCTGCCGCCAGGGATACATCCAGTCCAGCGGCAACTCCCATCAAAGCGACCCCAACGGTGCCTGCTGAACCCCATGATGTACCGGTACATACCGAGACGACACTGGTCAGGAAGAAGGCGGCGATGAGAATGTATTCGGGGCTGATGAGTTTGAGTCCCCAGTACACCATGTAAGGAATCGTACCGCTGAACATCCATGTACCAATCAAGGCGCCCACGCAGATCAAAATCATAATGACCGGCATCGCTTTCGCGAGTTTATCCACTACCGAGCTGATGATGTCTTCCCAGCTATATCCCTGCCACCAGGCCAGTACTGCGGCGACGGCAGCAGAGCAGAGCAACAATGGTTCAATGCGCAACCCCATGATGCCGTAGCCAATAATTAACAGCAGTAGCATGGCCAAAATAGGGAGCACTGCCAGTCCAAATGAGAGCGTTTTTTTGTTTTTTTGAGAGGCATTCATAGATGAATCTCCAGTCTGTAAGGTCGCTCAAGAGTAGATGAACACCCATTTACCTGACTGTGATCGTTCGTTCGCCCGCATGTAAGCGATTACATGGGAGTGGTAAATTTGAAGTAGATCACGATTCAGAGACTTGACCATTCAGTCATTGCGATTGGGAGAAATAACGGAATCACGGATGACCAGTTCAGCAGCAAAGCTATTCATGCCCGGCTGTTGAGTCATTCCCTTGAAGAGTTGTATTGCCAGTTGAGAAGCCCGACGCGCCATTCGTTCAACCGGATAATGCATCGTAGTCAGTGCCGGAAAGAGATAACGCGCCATCACCACATCATCAAATCCTACGATAGAAAGTTGCTGCGGTAGCGCAATGCCTTTCTGATGTAGGATGCGCATGATACCGGCGGCCATGACATCATTGAAGGTCACTGCGGCGGTGAAAGGAATCGCGCTGTTAAGAAGCTGGTGTGCTGCACGTTCACCTCCTTCTTCATTAAAAGGTACGCTAATCACCCAGCTTTTTTCTGGCGTAATGCCATATTCAGCTAATGCCTGGCGATATCCTTCCAGCCGCTCGTGGCGATCGATAATCGGTAAATCACTTGTCACACAGGCAATACACCGGTGCCCTTGTTCCAGCAGATGACGCGTTGCCGTTTTCGCCGCGTGACAATTTTCCAGCCATACGCAGCGATTGGCCATACCGGCAATATAGCGGTTAACAACCACCATAGCAGGCAAATGGGCCGCATAGCGCAGCAGCTCCTTTTCAGGCAATCGGCTCGCATGTACCACAATCGCCTCACAGCCCTGGTTGATCAGAAAATCAAGCCCGGCTTTTTCCATTCCTTCGTCGTGACCGCCGCTGCAGACCATCAAACGGAATCGTTCAGCGCGTGAGACTTCCTCGACACCGCGCGCAAGACGGGCAAAAAAGGGATCGGCAAGATTGCCAGTCAATAACCCGAGCATGTCACCGCTCCGCTTTGCCAGCGCAATCGCGGCGGCATTGCGACGATAATTCAGTTCTCGCATGGCTTTTTCAACACGCTCTCGCGTCACGGGTTCAACCCATGCCGTTTGATTAATGACACGTGAAACGGTCGCGGTTGATACGCCCGCTAACTGTGCAACATCCTTTATCGTTGCCATAACGTCACCTTATTTTTTAATGCTTAAGATTTTACGTGTTACCCGTCAGGACAATTACACCCACTACGCATTCAGTATTCAAGACGATTTCGATGCGTTTGTTGAGAAAATAAAATTGTTGGGTGTTACCGAATGGAAAATCAATAAGAGAGAAGGAAAGTCTTTTTATTTTTGGAGCCTGATGGACACACGCTGGAAATCCATGACGGCGATTTAACCAGCCGTCTTAACGCGTGCATGAAACATTTTTATGAAAGCATGGCGTTTTTCTGATGCCCGCAAAATGAGTGAAAAAGGGGAGCCAGTGAACCGACAACACGATCCACTGGCGAAGGCGCACTTATAAAATAATGCTGGCGAGCAGGATGAACAGCAATCCGCACAGGGATAACAGCGTTGACATCAGCGTCCAGGACAACAGCGTCTCTTTAGTGGTCAAGCCGAAGAAGTCTTTAATCATCCAGAAGCTGGCGTCATTGACGTGTGAGCAGATACAGGAACCCGCACCGGTGGCCAGCGTGATCAACGCCAGGTTGGTATTGGGATGCACCGCCAGCAGCGGAATAACCAGCCCGGCGGTGGAAATCGCCGCAACGGTGGCGGACCCCAGACAAATACGCAGGAACGCGGCAACGCCCCAGGCCATCAGGATCGGATTAATATCCATGCCTGAGACCAGGGTGGAAATGTACTGACCCACGCCAGAATCGATGAGAACCTGCTTGAATGCGCCGCCACCGCCGATAATCAACAGCAGACCAGCAATACCCGCAATGGCTTTCCCGCAGGAATCCATCAGTTCAGGGATCGTCTTTCCGCGGCCCAGCCCCATGGTATAAATCGCGAACAGCAGTGAAATCAGCATTGCGATTGTCGAGTTGCCTAAGAACAGTAATACGTTATAAAACGTGCCTGACTCCGCGGCGTTTTTAGCATGGGTCATCTGGATAATAGTGACGACCGCCATCAGGATCACCGGTAGCATCGCCGTGAGAAAACTGATCCCAAAGCCAGGCATTTCGTTTTCGCTAAACCGGCGGGTCGCACCGAGGGAAGCAATATTTCCTTCTTTTTTAAACGCGTCAGGAATAATCCGCTGGCAGAATTTATTTAATACTGGCCCGCAAAGAATAAAGGTCGGAATGCCGACAATAATGCCGTAGATCAGTACCAGTCCCACATCCGCGCCATATTCACGGGCGATGACGGTTGGCCCGGGGTGCGGGGGTAAAAAACCGTGCGCGACCAGCAAACCGGAAAGCATTGGCACGCACATAAACATCGGCGATATTTTCGCTTCACGGGCAATGGCGAATAAAATAGGCACCAGAAGAATTAAGCCGACTTCGAAAAAAAGTGCGATACCGACGATAAAAGCTGAACAGACCACCGCCCAGTCAAGCCGTTTTTTACCGAAATAATTCAGCATGGTCAGGGCGATTCGCTGCGCGCCACCCGCATCAGCCAGTAAGCGACCGAGCATCACGCCGAAGCCGAAGATTAAACCAATATGGCCCAGCGTACCGCCAAGACCGGATTCGACCGACGTGACAACTTTATTCAGATCCATTCCACTGGCAATGGCGACAGCAATCGAGACAATAATTAAGGAAACAAACGTATTGAGTTTAATTTTTATGGTTAAAAGCAGGAGTAAAGCAATCCCTGCCACAACGATAATTAGTGGCATAACGTCCTCTCATTGTAGGGTAGCGACCGGTCATAGTCCGACTACGCAATGTATTAATAATGCGTAGCCGGCTTATTCAGCGGTCTGGATATTTTTATTTTTGCTTTAAGTGGTTATTCATATAATCGTTCAGGGCTGCGCCGATTTTATTCACATCATAAATACAGCCCGTCCATGTTCCACCGCTCACTGCCTGAAGCATCGCCCAAAGTCGGGTGTCATCTGGCAGTTCAGGATCAGGAAGTAAATCCTGATGACTGGGTCTGGCATTTAATCGTGCGGTTGCCTCCTCACGTGAAGGTAATGTTTCATCGTTACGGGTTCCGAGGAAATTGACTTCGCCCTGAAGTTCACGACAATCAATTTTAATTTCAATAATATCCCCGGTGCGTAATTTACTGATTGGCCCCCCGGCCAGGGCTTCCGGCCCCACGTGACCAATGCACGCGCCAGTGGAAACGCCCGAGAAACGCGCATCGGTGATCAGTGAGACATGCTTACCATAAGACAGATGTTTCAGGGCGCTGGTGACCTGGTAGGTTTCCTCCATTCCGGTACCGGAAGGGCCAACGCCAATGATGACCAGAATATCGCCCGCTTTAATCTTGTCGTGCTTGATGTCATAAATTGCACTTTTCTCGGACAGATAAACCTTCGCCACGCCTTTATGGTAATAGATGCCCTGATCATCAATCACTGAAGGGTCGATGGCGGTAGATTTGATCACCGATCCTTCCGGGGCAATATTACCCACCGGGAAGGTGATCGTTGAGGTCAGGCCACGCTCCTGCGCCCGCTGCGGTGACATGATCACCTCGTCGGCGTCGATCTGTTCCTGGTCGCGCAGAAGCTGTTTGAACCGTTGCCGCCGCTCGGAGTGTTCCCACCAGTCGAGGTTCTCCTTCAGTGTGCTGCCGGTTACGGTCATTACGTCTTCATGCAGCAATCCAAGACGGCGAAGATGCAACATCACTTCCGGCACACCGCCGGCCATGAATGCATTGACCGTCGGATGATAAACCGGACCATTGGGAAGTACGCTCACCAGGCGGGGCACCCGCTTGTTGATGAGGATCCAGTCGTCAACGGTCGGGACATGGCAGCCTGCCTGATGGGCAATCGCCGGGATGTGCAGCAGCAGGTTTGTTGAGCCGCCGAACGCCGCATGAACCGTCATCGCATTCTCAATCGCTTTGTCGGTGAGGATTTCCCGGGTAGTGATCCCTTGTTTACACAAGTTCAACGCTGCCCTTGCGGAGGCTCTGGCGATCTCCTGCCACACCGGCTCACCGGAAGGGGCCAGCGCAGAGTGCGGGATGGCCAGCCCCAGACCTTCGGCCACCACCTGCGATGTCCCGGCGGTGCCCAGAAATTGACAGCCGCCGCCAGAGGAGGCACAGGCCTTACAGCCAGCACGACGAGCGTCCTGTAGCGATAACTCGCCATTGGCGAAGCGTGCGCCGATGGTCTGCACTTTGCCGTTATCTTCCCCATCCTTCGCGGGCAGCGTCGCGCCACCGGGCACCAGCACTGTCGCTATGTCATGCTGTGCGGCAAGGGCCATCATGGTGGCCGGGAGTCCCTTGTCACAACTCGCCACGCCAATGACGGCTTTCGCATCGGGCAGGGAGCGGATCAGGCGGCGCATCACCATTGATGCATCATTACGGTATGGCAGCGAATCAAACATGCCCGTTGTACCCTGAGTCCGTCCGTCGCACGGATCGGAAACATACACGGCATAGGGCAGGGCGCGGTTCGCTTTGATCACCTCTGCTGCCGCTTTCATCTGGATATCCAGCTCGTAGTGGCCCTGGTGCAGTGCCAGCGCGATGGGCTTACCGTCAGCCCCGCGTAACCCTCCCAGTGTGCTGAGCAGTAAAATGCCGTCACGATCCAGCTCATCCGGAGACCAGCCCATTCCGGCATTCATGGTCATCCCGAACAGGTCCCCGCTCGGGCGGTTGATGAGCATCTCCGCTGTCAGCGGCAGTTCACCGTCAGGGCCATCGGCGTGCGTTCTGACGGTGTAGATATCGTGACTCTCATCAGCAAAAATAGAGCGAACAGACATGATCTTCTCCTCAGAGCGATAAAATTCCCTGCGCGACCAGCAATGCATGGACTTTTTCTTTGGCTTCTTCTGACACGTCGAGAATCGGCGGCAAGCAATACGTCTCTACCGGCAATCCCACGCACTGCATGCTGTATTTGATCAGTGAGACAAACGGCGTTTCCAGGGCGTAAATCGCCGGCAGTTGCAGCAGCTTTTGATTCAGGGTGGCGGCGGTTGCCAGATCGCCCTCGCGCCAGGCGCGGTAGATACCGACAGAGAGCTCCGGAGCAAAGTTCGCACTGGCGGATATTGCGCCATCGCCGCCCAGCAGCAGGGTGTTGAGTAAATGATCGTCAAAGCCGCAGAATACTGAAAATGACGGACGCACCGATTTAACCGTGTTGATCATTGTGCGCAGATGGCCGACGCTATCGATGGTGTCTTTGATGCCGACGATGTTCTCATTTTGCAGTGCCAGACGTTTCACGGTATCCGGGGTTAAGTCCTGGCCGGTCAGATCCGGAAAGTTGTACAGGATCACCGGTAGCATGACGCTACGGGCGATCTGCTGGTAATAGTCGTCAAGATTGCGCGGCGCAACCTTCCAGTAGTAGGGGTTGATAGCGACGACGCCGTCAGCGCCGCAGGCCTGGGCATGCTGCGCCAGTTTGACCGCTTCATCAGTAGAAGGCGAACCGACGCCAATCAAGACCGGAACCCGGCCGTCGACAACGGCGACGGCCTCTTCGGTGAACGCCATTCGCTGGGCGGTATTCATCTGGCTAAATTCCCCCCCGGTGCCAAGGTAAAACAGCCCGTCGACGCCCTTATTGATCAGGAAGTCGGCAACCTGACGCATTGCCGTTTTATCAATGGTTCCGTCACGATGAAACGTGCTGGATACCGGTGGAATAATGCCGCTGAATTTTCTCATTACCTCAGTTTCCTTTTCGTAAATACTCATTTTCGTTTCTGTAGCCCAACCCATAAGATATTTGCCCGGCGCATTTGCGGAGTAGTTCCAAATAACCGTCGATCTTATTTCCTGAATAAACCACAGGATCGCCTGAAAGCGAGATCGCATAGTTGACCCGGTTATACATATTGAATACCGGCATACTTAAACATACCGCGCCATAGGTTGATTCTTCGCTGTCTATGGCCCATCCCCGTAGTCGCGTTTTTTGCAACTCTTCCAGAAATAACTTTTTATCGGTAAATGTATTGCGCGTGTGCGGCGTCAATGTGATTGCATCTAAAAAATAATCCAGTTCTTCCCGTGTTTTCCAGGCTAATAACGCTTTACCCAGCGCGGTAATGTGTAATTCCAGTTTTTTACCAATCCAGCTTTTACTCGTTGGCACTGATTCCGGGCTTTCAACCTTGTCGAGATAGATAGCAGAATAGCGCTCCATCGCCCCCAGGTGACAGACCAGACCGCTTTTCAGCGACAGCTCCTGCATAGGCCGCTTCGTCACCTCAAAGATATTCTGGCGGTGCAACGCCTGACAACCCAGTTCGTAGTTCTTTATTCCCAGCGAATAATGGCCGTTTTTATTTTTAATTAAGAAGCCGCACTCCACCATCACATTTAATAAATTAAGCAGACTGCTTTTGGGATACTGGAATTCTTTTAATAGCTCCATATAACTCGCCACGCCTACCCATGCGATGTGGGTTAATATTTTTTCGGCACGGACTAATGAGTTACATCCTTTGCGAACCATAATGGCTCCCTCCTGCTGTTAGAATAAATAGTATCGGCAATGCACAGTTGAAAATATGCCTTGTTCAACATGCTGAACCGTAATGCGATGATTAAATGTGATCTTGTGCGCAGTTTGAATAGCAGAATTATCGCACTGCCATTACGCTGAATATGAATACCTGAAAATGAAAAGACGACAGGTCGTCGTGGCATGATAGAGTGTGAATTGCACAAAGAGCAATTCGAGGTTTGCGCGATGCAACAAATTGATTTTTACATGGTTGATGCCTTCAGTACCACGACGTTTGGCGGTAATGCCGCGGCGGTATGTCCGCTAACCGAATGGTTGCCTGATGAGACGTTACTGAAGATGTCTAAACAACATAACCAGTCAGAAACGGCCTATTTTATCCCCACTGAAAACGGTTTTGAGTTACGCTGGTTTACCACTCAGGGAGAAATCAATCTGTGTGGGCATGCCACGCTGGCGGCTGCTCATGTCATCTTTGAACATCTGGATTATCCGACCGACATTATCCATTTTGCTACCCGGTTTGTTGGCCCGCTGACTGTCGCCCGTCGCGGTGAATGGTTGACGCTGGATTTTCCTGCCTGGGGAACCGAGCCCGTCACGCCGCCGTCTCTTCTGCTGGATGCGTTGGGGATCACGGAATACAAAGACATGCGCGTGGGGCGTGATTATATGGTGGTGCTGGATAATCAGCAGCAGGTCGACGCGCTGTGCCCGAATATCCACGCGATGCTCCCCTTGGGGAAAATGGTTTGCGTCACCGCGGCGGGTGAAGGGAAATACGATTTTGTCAGCCGTTTCTTCTGTCCAGGAGAAGCCGTAGCGGAAGACCCCGTTACCGGTTCAGCGCATAGCATGCTCATCCCTTACTGGGCGGAAAAACTGAACAAAACGGAGATGCTGGCGCATCAGGGGGGCGAACGCGGTGGGGAGTTACGTTGCCAGAGTGTCGGGAAGCGTGTTCATATCGGCGGACAGGCAACCACGTATCTGCTGGGTAAGGTCTTGTTGCGCGTGACGTCCTGAATACCCGTCACTACAAGACTCACGACGTCAGGATGAAAGCACATCGCACGTAAACCTGAGTATGCCATCAGATTGAATATCTGTCGGAAAATAACCGTAAAATGCCAACAGCCGTAATGGCCTATGCTATTGATCTGACGCGCTTAACGACTCGCCGTCGTTCGGTATGTTAGTCAGGAGACACGCAACCTGACGGTGAAGCCCGAAGCCCGCTGAAGGTATCAAGCGGACAATTCCTGCGACATCAAATGAGGAGGGAGTATGTTTTCTTACATCATGCTGGGTACGAACGATCTGCCACGTGCGATCGGTTTCTACGATCCGTTAATGGAACTGCTTGGGCACCCGAAAGCAGGCCGGGGCGAAGAGGGGGCATCCTGGGGAACGTTCAGTGAAAACCACACCACCGGACTGTGCGTAGGTAAACCTTTTGATGGCCAGGCCGCTGGCGTCGGTAATGGCACGATGGTGGCGCTAAATGCCCGATCCGTCGAACATATCCAGCAACTTCATGCGCTCGCTCTTCGCCTGGGCGGCACGGATGAAGGCGCGCCGGGTCACAGAGCGCAGTATGGACAAGGCTTCCATAGCGCCTATATCAGAGATCCCGACGGCAATAAGCTGGCATTTGTCTACTATGCTAATGCGCTCTGAACGACAGCAGAGAGCTCTCCATGGCATGGGCTTTCCCGGGCAAGGAGGCTCGGGACCGAACGACAGGCGGTAAAGCTGCTACAACATCTGGTCGTTCCATTCCCTCTTTAACGGGAATATAACTGAACAGATCGCCTGGCTGACAATCAAGATATTTGCACAAGGCATCAAGAGTAAAAAATCGAAAGCCTTTAATTTTCCCTTGCTATTCTTTGGCTGAGTTGCGCCAGTGCATCAGTGGACATAGAACCTCTGTGTGTCAGCATTGCGTGATAGTGTAAACAATATACAGAATTAAAAATTATCTTTCTGTATCAATGTGTTAATGATTTATCCTTTTTATCGGCCGATGGGTTGCGATTTCGACGTCGATCACATTTTTCTGTCCTGCACATATCCCTGCTGAAATTACGTGTTACCATTCACACCGTAAATACCTTTCAACTCAATCCGAGGCTTTGATGCTGGAGAATGTAATCATCTGATAATCAGTTTCCCCGACCTTTCTAGGCCGGACTGATTATCAATGCGCCGAAATCGAATGCGGACACCTCTGTGTGTTTGCACGTTTTGCACATGATGATTAAACAGGTTTTCCAGTATGAATTTATCCCGTCAGGAACAACGTACCTTACACGTTCTCGCCAAAGGTGGACGTATTGCGCACGTCCGCGATGCGTCAGGCCGTGTCACCGCCGTTGAATGCTACAGCCGCGAAGGGCTGCTGCTCGCCGACTGTACACTCGCCGTCTTCAAAAAACTCAAAACTAAAAAGCTGATCAAATCCGTCAATGGTCAGCCCTACCGTATTAATACCACCGGGCTGAACAACGTTCGCGCTCAGCCAGATAACCGCTAAGGAGAGTGTTATGACAACGCGCAACTTCACTTTTCATATCACCGATGAAAGTGAGGCTAACGATATCCGGGACGTCGAAACCCGTGCCTTTGGCTACAGTAAAGAGGCCTGCCTGGTGACTTCTTTGTTGGAGGACAACACTGAGCGCCCAACGTTATCGTTGCTGGCCAGACAGGAAGGTAAAACCGTCGGGCATATCTTGTGTACCCGGGCGACATTCAATGTACGCAGGCCTTAATGCAACCGGAGCACTGGCGTGAATAGCAATCTGACTGAACGCTCTCTTATTCGCAACGCAATGAAAGGAATTAACTAATGGATATCCCACGTATTTTTACGATTAGCGAAAGCGAACATCGCATTCATAACCCGTTCACGCCGGAAAAGTATGCCACATTGGGCCGGGTGTTACGCATGAAGCCACGGACGCGCATTCTTGATCTCGGCAGTGGTTCAGGTGAGATGCTCTGTACATGGGCGCGCGATCACGGCATTAACGGTACCGGTATCGACATGAGCCAGCTCTTCACCGCGCAGGCAAAACAGCGTGCTGAAGAGCTCGGCGTCAGCGAACGCGTCCATTTTATTCATAGCGACGCGGCGGGTTACGTTACGGACGAAAAATGCGATGTGGCGGCTTGTGTTGGCGCGACCTGGATTGCTGGTGGTGTTGCCGGGAGTATCGAGCTGTTGGCAAAAAGCCTCAAGCCTGGCGGAATGATACTGATCGGTGAACCCTGGTGGCGTCAGGTTCCCGCGACAGAAGAGATCGCCCAGGCCTGCGGTGTTTCATCGAGAGCTGATTTTCTCACTCTTCCTGGGCTCGTCGCTTCTTTTGACGAATTCGGCTATGACATTGTGGAAATGGTACTGGCAGACCAGGAGGGCTGGGATCGATATGAAGCAGCGAAATGGCTGACGATGCGCCGTTGGTTAGAGGCTAATGCAGAGGATGATTTTGCCGATGAGGTCCGTGCGGAGTTGACGATAGCGCCTAAACGGCACGTCACATACGCCCGGGAATACTTCGGTTGGGGCGTATTTGCGTTAATCGCACGATAAAGTAAGTCATACGGTATAGTCTGAGGGCTATACCGTATTAACCCCAGAAGAGAAGCGTCGTGGCGAAAAGCGACGACCCGAGTTAAACATTATCCTACCTGAAGCTTTCTTCCTTTCCGTCTCACAACGACGTCGGGTCAGGCGCGTTAGTGATTAATCGTTAAAACAGTGCACATGGATTATTTCTGTGATGTGGTTATAATTATTTTTTAATAATCCTAAAAAAGTGGGTCCTGTTTTCAATTAAGTTAAATAATCATTGTTAATAATTAACATTATTATTTAGTTGTTTCTTTTGGGATTATTCTTTCTTTTCAGAAGATTCTTAAAATTTATTTTTGATAATTCCTAAGATTGATGTTGTGATTTATTCATTTTCCTAAATGATGATTAAATAATCCTGTTTTTTTAATAATATTACATGTTAAAAAGTTAATTTATTGTTTCTTTTTATTTGCTTTATTGTTAAATGATATGGCTTTTTTGTGTTTTTTATCTGATTGATATTTATATATATCTGACTATTACTGTTAATAATCTGATCTAGTTTGTCGATAAAAATAAGACTAGTGATAGTTTTTCCCTATCATGATCTATTGGATTGAACAGTTATATCATTTGGCAGTTTTTTTTAAGTTAAGTGTATATTTGCGAATAGCGATACAAGGAGGGATAACGTGGTTGTCGATGATAAAGTTTCTCCACTGATCGCTCTTGCGCTGAGTGAAATAAAAAATCGGGCAGCGAGGCCATCAGATCGGAAACCATTCTGCTTTCTTCCTGCAATGTGGGTACAAACACGATGCTGTTGCGCCATAGTCGCTGAATATACATTAGTGAGTATTTCAGACAAACAAGATAATTTGTTCCTGAAACAACATATAAATTATTGTGATTCTATTAATCTGATTATTGAAAAACTTAGGGATGCGCAGGATAACAGTGGTGTTCAGACGTGTGAGTTCTGCCAGTTTATGGCGAAGATGAATCGGGCTGATAAACACACGCTCAATGCGATTGTTTGTCTGGATACCTATGCTGATGCTTCGCAATATCTGGGGTTGAGCCAGAAGTCGATATACTCAAGGTTGTACAGTATTCTTGAACGTATAAACGTAAGGGATAAGCGGTTATTTTTTCGCTGGTATAAATATATGCTGATTCATTCAACAACATTCCGGCCCCGAGGCCTGAATATTGTTCTTTCCGCGGCGGATTTTCCGCCAGGTTCAGAAATGAATGAGACGATCAACGGACGCTGAAACGAAAGCGCGGAGGGCTTACCGATGCTCCGCGTTTGCTTCTTCAGACTGCGATCAGAGTTGTTTTTCGTACAGGCGATAGCGCTTATAGGCAACTCCGCCGATGCGCTCCAGGATTGCGCGCATCCCACTATTTGACTCCAGAATCCAGGACATCTCCAGCGCGTCAATATGATGTCTGGCAAACGGGTCACGTAACGCCTCAATTAACAGCAGAGCCATGACCGGACCAATGCGGCTGAACTGATATTCCTGACGAACGCCCATCAGAGGCACTCGCGCGGTGCGCACGCCGCTCACTTTCAGTCGCCAGAACAGTTTAGCCCAGCCGAAAGGCAACAGCCGACCCTTGAGATCGGCAATCGCCTCATTAATATTCGGCAGGCCAACGATAAAGGCGCAAGGCACGGAATCTATTTCAGCAATGTGAATCATATCGTCCGGAACAAGGAACTTGAGCTGCTCGCCCATGGTGGCGAATTCGTGTTCCGTGAAGGGGACAAATCCCCAGTTGTGTTGCCATCCGGAGTTGAAAATTTCACGCAGAATCTGCATTTCTTCACTAAACCGCTTACGGTTGATGCTGCGGATGGTGACCTTTTGACGCACCTGATCCATCAGTCGGACCAGCGACGGTGAGAAAGATAAATCGGTGCGCTGCATCCAGTAGGCCAGCAGATCGATTCCCTTTGTGTATCCCAGTTGTTCCACGTGAGCGCCATACCAGGGTTTCCCGTGCGGCATCAGCGCACAGGGCGGCGTCTCGAAACCATCAACCAGCAGGCCGCTTTCCTGGTTAATGTTCAGGCTAAAAGGTCCGGTGATTTTTTGCGCCCCGGCGGATTTCAGCCATGATTCGGCGGCGGCAAACAGTGCGCTAAAGACCTCGGGGTCGTCGATGGCGTCGAGCATGCCAAAATGACCGGTGTCGTCGCCATACCGTTTGCGATGCAGGGTATCAATTTGTGCCGTGATGCGCCCGACGACCTGTCCTGCTTTTTTAGCGACCCATGCCTGCCAACGGATATGTTCGGAACCTGGATTTTTTGCTGACAGATGCTCTGCGCGTTCAAAGTGCAAGGGTTCGATCCAGTTGGCGTCGGCGCAATAAAGTGAAGAAGGGAAAGAGATAAACGCGTTGAGGTCATGTTTATTCATGACTTTTTGTATCTGAATCATAAACAGCCTTAATAAAAAGTGCAGAAATAAACATAATTGCATTGACTGTCATACGGTAACGTTGTCAGTCGAAACGAAATAAATTACTGAATGTCTATTTCCCTCTTTTACCACTTAATGCGGTTGGCGATAAAACAGAACGATAAAACGCAAGGCAGAAGGTGGAAAGGGAATTTAATGATAATTCTCCATGCGGGAAAGGAAATAAAATATTTGTTTGGGTAATATCATAGTTATTAGAATTAAAATGCGGAAAGTTATTTGTTCCATTGATGATCTTTTGCCAAAAAAAGAAGTACTGTTTAATGACTATTTAATTTATATTATCCTCCGCCGATTATTTGTTTTGTATATCCAGTGATTTTAAATTCAAACATTTTCATGGTGTATATGTCCAATAGAATCTCAACTCATTCTCTTCCTATGCGTTATGCTGACTTTTCAACCCTGGTGGAAGCTCTGGACTATGCCGCTTTGGGAAATGCAGGAATGAATTTTTATGATCGACGCAACCAGCCTGAAGCCGTACTGGAGTATCGCCAGCTAAAAATGCGGGCAAAAGCCGGGGCCCGACGGTTGCTTTCACTGAATCTCAAGAAGGGCGATCGTGTCGCGCTGATTGCGGAAACCAGCGTGGGTTTTGTCGAAGCCTTTTTTGCGTGTCAGTATGCGGGGTTGGTGGCGGTTCCGCTGGCCATTCCTATGGGGGTAGGACAACGCGATTCTTATTCCGCGAAATTGCAGGGCCTGCTCGCCAGTTGTCAGCCTGCGGTCATCATCAGCAGTGACCAATGGCTGTCGCTGATAAATGGGGTCAACGAATATGGCACGGCAATTCACATTCTCAGCAATGCGCAATTTAATGCGTTGCCGGAAAAAGATATCGAGCTGCCATCACCGTCGCCAGATGATATTGCTTACCTTCAGTACACCTCGGGCAGCACGCGTTTTCCTCGCGGCGTCATTATTACTCATCGTGAAGTCATGTCGAATCTGCGTGTGATTAGCCATGATGGAATCAAATTACGTGACAGCGACCGCTGCGTATCCTGGCTGCCTTTTTATCATGACATGGGGCTGGTGGGCTTTCTGCTTACGCCCGTGGCGACTCAGCTATCCGTTGACTATCTGCGCACACAGGATTTTGCCATGCGCCCACTGCAGTGGCTGAAGTTAATCAGTCAGAACCGCTGCACCGTCTCCGTTGCGCCGCCTTTCGGTTACGATTTATGCCTGCGTCGTATCAATGATAACGAACTTGCCGGGTTGGATCTCTCCTGCTGGCGCGTAGCTGGAGTGGGAGCAGAGCCCATTTCTGCCGGGCAACTGAATCAGTTTGGCGAATGTTTTAAGCGCGCGGGATTTGACAGCAACGCGTTCATGCCGTGCTACGGTCTGGCTGAAAATGCGCTGGCAGTGAGTTTTTCTGATGAAGCTTCAGGGTCACAAGTGAACGACGTCGATCGCGACATACTCGAATACCAGGGTAAAGCGGTCGCGCCGACGAAAAGTACCCGGTCGATATCCACTTTCGTGAATTGTGGTAAAGCGCTTCCCGGCCACCGTATTGAAATTCGTAACGAAGTTGGGAGCCCACTGCCTGAAAGAGACGTTGGCCATATCTGCATCTCCGGTCCGAGCCTGATGAGTGGTTATTTTCAGGATCCGGTTTCGCAGAAGGAAATCCAGTCAACGGGATGGATGGATACCGGGGATCTGGGCTATCTGCTGGATGGCTATCTGTACGTGACGGGACGTATAAAAGATCTGATCATTATTCGTGGTCGGAATATCTGGCCTCAGGATATTGAGTACATTGCGGAGCAGGAACCGGAAATACACTCCGGCGATGCGATAGCATTTGTGACGTCTCAGGAACGGATTATTTTACAGATCCAGTGCCGGGTCAGCAGTGAAGAACGTCGGGCGCAGATTGTCCATAGCCTGACCGCACGGGTACAAAGCGAGTTTGGCGTTTCTGTCAGCATCGAACTCTTGCCGCCGCACAGTATTCCACGGACATCATCCGGGAAACCGGCGCGCGCGGAAGCGAAAAAACGCTATCTGAACCTCTTCGCTGAAACGCTTAACTCTCCGATCCCCGTGCCAGGATACTCGCAATGAGCACCACGGTTGCGGTGACAGGCGGAACCGGCTTTATCGGGAAGCATATTATTGATGACCTGCTGTCCCGCGGTTTTACCGTTCGGGCGTTAACCCGAACGACCCGCCACGACGCGTGCGATAATCTTGTCTGGATCCGGGGTTCGCTGGAGGACAGTGAGGCACTGGCGCAACTGGTCGCCGGAGCGGAACACGTCATCCACTGTGCAGGGCAGGTTCGCGGACACACAGAAGCGATCTTCACCCGCTGCAATGTTGAAGGCAGCCAACGACTGATGCAGGTCGCGAAAGAGAGCGGCAGTTGCCGACGCTTTCTGTTTATCTCGTCGCTTGCTGCACGTCACCCGGAACTCTCATGGTATGCAAATTCCAAATTTGTCGCAGAACAGCGGTTAACGGCGATGGCCGCAGAGATTACGCTGGGGATTTTTCGTCCTACGGCAGTGTACGGACCCGGCGACAAAGAGTTAGCACCGTTGTTTCGTGCGATGCTGCGTGGTTACCTTCCTCGTTTTGGCGCCGCCGAAGCCCGGTTGTCATTTTTGCACGTGAGCGATTTGGCTCAGGCTGTCAGTCAATGGCTCATGGCCGAGCGGACGCCGGTTTATCCTTATGAACTCTGCGATGGTGTTGCCGGTGGCTATAACTGGCAACGTATTCAGGAAATTGCGGCCGCAGTGCGTAACAGGCCGGTTCGCACCGTAACCATTCCGTTACCGTTACTCACATTGCTTGCCAGCGCGAGTATGTTAATTAGTCGGTTTTCCGGAAAAGAGCCGATGTTAACCCGGAGTAAAGTTTGTGAATTAATCCACTCTGACTGGTCGGCGAATAATAAATCTCTGTGCGAGAAAATAAACTGGTTTCCCCGGATTGGCCTGGAATATGCGTTACGCCAGGGGCTATTTTAATTATTTATATTACAGGTATGTTATTGTCTATGTTAAATCATGAAGAAGTAATGGATTACACCCTTTATTGTTTGCAGGGTATGGTCGAAAGCGGCGTAGATATCCATCCTGACAGCGATCTGGTTAATGACCTTGGGCTGGAGTCGATTAAAGTTATGGACCTATTAATGTTACTGGAAGATAAATTCGATATTTCCATCCCTATTAACATTTTGCTGGATGTCAGAACCCCTGCGCAATTAATGGAAGCGTTAATCCCTTATCTGGAGAGTATCAATGAGTCTTTATGATAAATTCTCGCGCCTGGCCAGCGAGCGGGAACAATTTAGCATGGCGGGGATTAACCCATTTGGCACTTGTATCGATGAGGTGTTTTCCGCAACGGAAGGACGGATTGGCAACCAAAAAATTATTCTGGCGGGTACGAATAACTATCTGGGACTCACCTTTAATCCACAGGCGATTACCGAGGGACAGGTCGCTCTAGCCAGGCAGGGGACAGGCACGACCGGTTCGCGAATGGCGAATGGCAGCTATGGACCACATTTAGCCTTAGAACAGGAGATTGCCGAGTTTTTTGACCGGCCATCGGCCATCGTCTTCTCCACGGGCTATACCGCGAATTTGGGGATAATCAGCACGCTTGCCAGTCACAATGCCGTGGTATTGCTGGATGCTGACAGCCACGCCAGTATTTATGATGCCTGTGCGTTAGGTGGCGCTGAAATTATCCGCTTTCGCCATAATGACGCGAAAGATCTCGAGCGGCGCATGGTGCGCCTTGGTGAGCGCGCCAAAGACGCTATCATCATTGTCGAAGGCATTTACAGCATGCTGGGCGACATTGCTCCACTGGTCGATATTGTCGAGATCAAAAAACGGTTGGGTGGTTTTTTGATTGTCGATGAAGCCCATTCCTTCGGCGTGATGGGCGCGAAGGGGCGGGGACTGGCGGAAGCCGCCGGTGTGGAGCAGGATGTCGATATTATTGTGGGAACCTTCAGTAAGAGCCTGGCTTCTATTGGCGGTTTTGCCGTGGGCGCTCAGGGCATGGATGTCCTGCGTTACGCCAGTCGTCCTTATATTTTCACCGCTTCGCCTTCGCCGTCGAGCATTGCAACCGTCCGCTCAGCGTTAAAAACGATCGCAACACAACCGGAGTTGCGGCAAAAGCTGTGGGATAACGCAGCGCGACTGTATGAAGGGCTTGAGAAACTGGGCTATGAGCTGAGTACACACATCAGCCCTGTGGTGCCGGTGATTATTGGCGCAAAAGAAGAGGGACTGCGTATCTGGCGCGAACTGATCGCCGCTGGCGTTTATGTGAATCTCATTTTGCCACCGGCGGCACCCGCCGGGATAACGTTGCTGCGCTGCAGTGTCAATGCCGCGCACACCTTCGAGCAGATTGATGCGATTATTCAGGCCTTTGCACAGCTGAAAAAATAATGCGTTCTACGCAGCAGGTATTCTTCCTGGGAATACCTGCTGCGGCTTCTTACCGCCTGCGCCTCACGCCGTCTGATGAATGTTGCGATCTCAGGGTTGGCGATCGAATCGATAAACCAGTATTAATGCCACCGTCAGGAGTAATATTGGCGGTGCCAGCGTGGTCAACTGCACGTTCAGGGAATAGAGCAGTCCCAGATTGACGATGATCTGGTCGCAGACGTAAGTCAGTAGGCCAACGATCACGCCGACGGCCAGTCGACTCCCCAGTCCGGGAGCGCGAGGGGCGCTAAAGGTGAACGGGATTGCCAGTAAAATCATCGCCAGGATCAAAAGCGGATGTCCCAGCTTTAGCCACAACGCCAGCGTAAATTCGAGACTGGGTTGACCTGTACTCTTCAGGTAGGAAATATAATGACCGAGTTGCTTAACTGAAAAACTACTGCTGGGCAGGGTGAGTTCCTCAAGACTCATGCCCGCGAACAGGGATGACCACACGACGCTCTCTTTCGTCTCTGTTGTCTCCTTGCCGTTGCTCCACTCTTTCTGATTGACGCCCTCAAGCCGCCAGGTACCGTTATCTGAAATGGTGGCGGTTCGGGCATAAATATACCGTTGCAGAGAGCGGTCCGCCCGGTAATAAAACAGCTCAATGCCCTCTGGCTGATGATGCGCATCCAACGATTTTACCGTTACAAACTCATTGCCGCGCCGGGCCCACAGAATGTTTCCTGCCGTATCGTGATTGCTATAGCGCGTTTTAATCTGCAACGCCTGCTGCTGCATCGGCGAGGCAATCCATTCATCAATGGCGCCGAAGGTAACGATGAGCATCAGTCCCGCACTTAGCGTCACCATGGCGATTTTGAAAATTGAACATCCCGTGGTGCGTATGGCGGTTAATTCCCCGTTTTTCGACAACTGTCCCAGCCCGACAATGCCACCGAGCAAAGCGATAAAGGGACCAAGATCGATAAGGGTCCTGGGCAATGTCATCAACACGACCATCACCGCCTGCGTCCAGCGATATCCGCCTGGACTCACATCATCGAGTTCGCCGATCAGATTAAAGGTGGTAAACAGGGGAAGCAGTAACCCTGCAGCAGCCGCAAATCCTAAAAAGAGATTGCGTATTATATAGCGACTGAAGATGCTCATTTATGCATTTTCCACCGCAGCGTGCCGTCGCGAATCAACAGAATCACCAGACCTGCCAGCATGAGCAGGGGAATCAGCCACAGTCCTGGAGTGACGGGCAACGCACCGTTGGCAACCAGCGTACGACATATATTGCCGCCATAAAAAATGATGACGAATAAGAGCGTGAGCGGGAGCAGCGTGGAAAACCGGCCCTGACGCGGCCTGACGCGGCTTAACGGGACTGCCAGCAGCGCCATGAACAGCGCGCAAACTCCGCGACTTTCCCGCCATTGCAGTTCCGCGGTATCCGCCGGGGACGAGGAACGAGCGAGCGTCTCTATGGATTTTGCCTTCCTCTTGACCACGGTATTTTGGTCGAATGGTTTCAGATTCAGTCTTAGATTGCGGAAAACGTGCTCGTTATCATCACTACCCTGATGATCCAGGACATAGGCGGTACCGGAGTGCAACATTACTGAGGGCGTCGTGGGGGAGGGGTCAACAACGTCCACGCTGTTTGCCCTGAAGATACTGGTTTTATTGTCAGAGGCGGTGTAGATCAGCGCATCATTCAGATGAGCCGCGTCGGGGTCAATCTGACGGGCGAGGATCATCCGCCCATTGTTGTTGACGTTAAACTTTTTTGCCTGCAGGTGACGGACATCCAGCTCTGACTGCGACTGTTGTTCTAACTGATAAATTTGCGCATAAGCCCAGGGGCGGCCGTACAGTGACAGTAACGTCACCAGAATACTCAATGGAATGGCGAGGAACATCACGGCGCGATAAAGGCGTGAAGGCGTGGCGCCAGCGGCGGCTATCGCCGTAATTTCCGAATCGGTATACATCTGACCAAGGGTGACGCCGACGGAAACATACAGACCAATGGGGAGTAGCATCTCCAGCGCAATCAATACCTTATAGAAGACAACATTCAGCACAACGCCGAGGGCCAATGTCCCGTTGGCCGCTTCGGTCAGGTAGCGCTGTGCGCAATAGCAGGCGAAAATAAAAATCAGAAAGCCCACAAGTGTCATCACCAGTCGACAAATGCCGGTCATGATGTAGTGTTCAATTAATTTCATCACAGGCCTGGCGATTCGTTAACCATCTTTTGTACCATCGCAATGACCTGATGCACCTCTTTCGGCGTCAGATCGCCATCTTTGGCCCACAAGACGCGGCCCTCTTTATCCAGCACCAGAATGGTTGAACTCATCTCATTGAGTTGCCAGGTTCTGCGCCCCAGCCCGCTGCTGTCGATGATAAATTGCGCCCACGGGTAGCGGCGTTTGTTTTTTTCTATCTTGCCGAGGACAAAGAAACCAGAGCCAAAGATCACATCATCGGTATTCACGATGGTGGTCGGTTGAAAGCGGTCCAGAGGGAAATTGGCTGCCTTAACGGCTTTAATCAACATTGCGTTTTTCTTTTTTGCTGATTTTCGCCCGGCGATATACTGAACAATGCGCACCTTTCCCGCCAGTTCACCGCTATTCCAGGTTCGGTAGCTAAACGTATCGCGATTATCCAGCAGTAATTCGCCGCGATCCGTAATGACAATCGGCTTAACCGGCTGGCCGTCGACAAAGTTATGCGCTGACGCCAGCCATGGTGGGAGCAGAAGTGAAATCATCAATAATCGACGTAGCAACATCGCAGATCCTTTATTTCGCTGAGTCGGGAGGGGAATCCTGTGCCGGACAATCTACAGAGGATAACGGGCGAGCCATTGCGCTATACGTCCGCGAATATCGTCATTCAGGGCGCAGGGCTTGTCGTACGGTGTTCGCATTTCCATTGCATCAGCCACCATCTGATCATGTCGGTCTCCCATCAGACCGTTAATAGCAGCCAGAAAGCGGGAGATGGCGCGAGCATCGTGATTGTCGGGGTCGAGAGAGCGTAACGTGTCGAAATAAGAAACCTGCTGGCTGATGATTTTTCGCATGGTGTGAAATTCACTACCTGTCAGTTGCGGTTGGGCCAGCAGATCCCGTAGCGTGCGCATTTGCACCTGACAATAGGTTGTAAATCCGCTGGCCGTCTCTGGCTGGCTGTGGCGCAAGGAATACTGGACGACCCACCAGACGGGACGGCTCAGGTAAAGACGCAGGCGCTTTCCATACGTGGCAATAATCGTTTTATTCCCGTTACGAAACCCGTCCTGGAAGTGGCCGAGAAAAACGGTGGTTTTGCTAAATAAACGGCCTGCCTGGTGGTTCTTGCGATAGAGACGTAGCGCAAAACGTAAATGCTTATAACGCGCGCGAATGAATTTGTACTGCATCCGTTCGCTATCTGACAGCTCGCCGCCGCGTAATTGCTTCAGCACCAAACGCAGTAAGTCCGTGCGGGTAAAACCTTCCTCCCAAAACTGCAGGCACAGATCATAACAGCGACGGATATTATCCTCAGTGCAGTAGGTGTGAACACGCTCCGGTAGCGTGGCATGGCGATCAACGATGTCGTCTTCTTCTACCGCCACAAACAGGCGCTGGAGAACGTCTGGCGAGAATTTTTCGTGCGTCATGAGTGAGTCTCTTTGCCTGCGGTAAATGGTAAGCGCTGGCGATGGCGATAGGCGTGTAGCGTCGGGATCAGGGAAAGCAGCACATCCAGGCATTGTCCGGCGAAATAAGCAAATGCCGCGCCGACTACGCCAAAGAGATGCGACAGCCCTGGTAGCAGGACAATGTAGGCGATGGACGCCAGGGTCTGCGCGGTCAGAAAAGCCCGCTGTTTACCGGACATAAGCAGCAGCGATTCCTGAGGAAAACCCAACATCGACACGATAATTGCGCCAAGCATAATCTGGATGAGATCATACGCCTGGAGGTATTTAACGCCAAAAACCAGCGAAATGAGCGGCTTACCGACAATCACCACCGCAAGCGCGACGACGATTCCAATCCCACCGGCCAGCAGTGCTGATTTCATTCCCAGTCGCCACGGTTTTTTACTGCGCGGATCTAAGCGCATCACTTCGGGATAAAAGCTCTTAGCAAGCAACTGCGCTGGCGTTCCTGTCGCATCGAAAAAAGTCATCGCAATTTTAAACAATCCGGCGGCGGCGGGGCCGAGAACGACCCCCACCAATACCGTGCTGCATGAGTTGCGAGCAGACCAGATCGTGTGGGCAAAGTTGGTTGCCCAGACAAAATTCCATGCGCCTTCAAGGCGGCGCGCTGATTCAAACAGTCGCGGGCGTAGCGCACCGTGAATATTCCGGCTACGCAGTTCGCGCGCGGCGAACCACCAGTACATCGTGCCGCCGACCAGGCTGGAGGCGTACCAGGTGATCACAAAACCGGCAAATCCAAAATCGCTGAAATACGCGATAACGCTGCCCAGCGCGCGCAGGAAAGGTTTGGTGGCCTGCTGTATGGCAATCAAATCAAAACGGTTTACCGCCCGCAAAATCCCCGTCGGGGTTGATGAGGCCATTGAAGGGATCAGAGTGCAGTACAGCATTGCCAGCCAGAAGCTGTCAGCGTCGAGGCCTAATGAATGCGAGAGAAACGGCAGTAACCCCATCCCACAAAGGATCGCCGCCGCGCCGCTGGCAATATCCAGGCTGAAGGAAAAAGAGATCACATCGCGGAACTGCTGCAGATTATTGTTTTCCAGCGCGGGTGTCCCGTACTGAACGACCAGTTGCCAGGTCTGGAATTTGGCAAAATCGCTAATGGCTTTGCTGTACGACTGAACAATGACCAGCACGCCGAACATCGCCGGCGTCATCCCTTTACCGGCGCAGGAAAGCGCCAGTAGTCCCAGCAGGGCGCTCACCACATTGCTGGAGCCTAAATAGGCGCTGTTACGAATGATGGTGCGAAACGCGCCATCAGCAAACCACTTTTTCATGGGAGAAAACCCGCCAGACCTGGTTAATCATTACTCAGCAGGAGCAAACCCGCCCAGCATAAAATCTCAGGCCGGTGACGTGCGCAGTGCCTGAGTTCAGAGATTTTTTCGTTATGGGTGCTCCCCGATTTCGGGCAGGACGCTGGTGTGTTGCGATAAAACGCGCCTGCGCTGAGAATCCCGGGCCGTAACGGAGGCGGCTGCCAGCGCTTTTTCCAGCACCTCGCGGTAGGGGGCTCTGGAATCCAGATCGAGAATTCTCGCGCCGTTGTAGGTGATCTTCATCATGACGTCGATTTTGTCGCGCAGCTCGTTGTAGTCGTGGTCGGGCTTACGGGAAAATGCGGTATCAATATCGATATCAAGACGAATGATGAGTTCAGGACGATATAACGCCATTTTCTGATACAGGCGGGATTCGCGTTTCGCCATGCGGGTTTTCACCCAGCCCGTCGCGCGTTCGACGCCAATCCCCGGTCCGTCATAATGGAAACCGGAAATTTCGGCCTGAGGGTAACGATCGCTAATCACCAGCACGCCGCTTTGCGCCAGTCGCCGGACCTTGCGTAAGTTAGCCATCCGGCGTAGCGAGAACCCGTACATAATTAACGCCGCCCAAAGTGCGGGAGCCTGGGTACTCATGCTCTGCGTTTTTGACGATTTGGCCGCCAGTCGTCGTTCAAGCCATCTCCCGATAAGCGGCAAACGTTTGATTTTGTCGCCATCTTCTCCGGAAACCAGACCCAGATAGCGGCGTTCAGTCACCCACCTTTGCTGCAGGTTTTTCACCAAATCCGCGGTTAACGTGGATTTACCGGTGCCATCGCAGCCCACCACGGCAATCAGTCCCGGAATATATTCCGCTAATGGCCCGTACTGGGAGCTTACGTTCTTTGTGTCCATGTCGTTCCGTCTTAAAAAGGACTCGCAAATCCGATCCGGTGATCGCGAAGAGAGGTCTGAATTGAGCGTAATGACGCAGTAAGAATTTTATCCGCCGGCTCCCGCCCGTTCAGTTCGAGGATTGTCGCCCCGTTGAACGTCAGATGCGGCGTGACCGCGATCTTCTCGTGGAGCACGGCAAGGGGATGGTCAGGCTTACGTGAGAAGGCAGTTTCTTCATCGATATCCAGCCGGATCAACAGCAGAGGCCGCCAGGAGGCCATCCACTGGTACAACTGGCGTTCACGGGCTTTCAGGAGTCGTACCCACCGATTGCCGCCAGCCGTTTTGGCTAACTGCGGTCCGTCAAAGCGAAAACCGGGCACTTCCGCCTGGGGATAACGATCGACGATGAACAGCGTGCCTTGTCGACTCTGGATTAGCATGCTGCGGAATTTGTACGCTCTCCAGCAAGAGAGCAGGAAGATCACCAGCGCCGTGATGTTTCCTGGCGGCGCAGAGGGGCGCTGGTGTACGCGTGCCGCTTTTTTTCGCAGATAACGACCCAGCAATGTCCCGACAACAGGCAAATGTTCAATCCATTCGCCAATACGACCAGAGGACTGCCCGAGATAAAGCTGTTTTGTTGGTAGCTGTAAAGCCAGATGCGAGGTCAGGCTGGCTGCCAGGGTTGATTTACCTGAACCATCGCAGCCGACTATAGCAATCACCCGTGCAAAAGGGGGATTTATAGTGGGAATAGTATATTGACTCACGAAAGTTCCAGTTTAAATAATTAAATGATGGTGGCGGTTGAATGCCAAGAATATCTGTTCAATAAAGTTGTGACAATGGCTAATTGTCGTTTTAGTATTAACAATTATATCCGGGAGGAGAATCGGATAATAAATTATTCATGGTGGGTATTTTTGTTTAAGGGTGTATTTATGGAATCAATTAAACCTCCGCTAATAGCCGTTATTGGCAGCGATGGTTCGGGGAAAACAACGGTCTGCGAACATCTTGTTATCTGTTTGCAGAAATATGGCCCGACTGAAAAAGTTCACTTAGGTAAGCAGGCAGGAAATGTAGGACGCGCCGTGGTTAAATTACCGTTAATGGGTAATTCATTAGGTAAAGTTATTGAGCGTAATAAAGTTAAAACTGCAAAAAAATTACCAGGAGCGGTACCTGCATTAGTGATTATGTCTTTCGTTGCGCGTCGGTTATTGCGGTTTCGCCATATGCTGACGTGTCGTCGGCGGGGCTTAATTGTGTTAGCCGATCGTTACCCTCAGATACAATTCCCCGGCGCCTATGATGGTACTGTATTTCCTGCCAGTGCAGACGGGAGTCGCTTCGTTAGTTGGCTGGCCGAACAAGAACGCTCAGCGTTTCGCTGGATGGCCAGCCATAAGCCGGATTTAGTGATAAAACTGAATGTTGATCTCGACGTTGCTTGTGCACGTAAACCCGATCACCGTAGAGAAGCGCTGGCAAAAAAAATTGCGATAACACCGCAACTGACCTTTGGCGGCGCGCCTCTGGTTGATATTGATGCGAATCAGCCGCTGGATGATGTGCTGACGGATGCGGAAAAAGCGATAACCGCGTTTATGGCTGCCCGTGGCTATTATCACACTGACGGTAATCAGCCCGCAGTTAGCTTTCATCCTCAGTAAGTTTTCATGCCCAGTCTGGCGAGCTGGGCATTTTCAGGCATATACCGCTTCGCTATGCCGTCAGTTGATTTAGAGAAGTTGCAGGGAAGCCCAATACAGAAACCCGGACAGCAGAATCGCCGCTGGCAATGTGAATACCCAGGCCATCGCAATACTGGTGACGGTTTTCCGCTGTAATCCGCCGCCGTCGACAATCATCGTTCCTGCGACGGCGGAAGAGAGCACGTGCGTAGTAGAAACCGGCATCCCGATATAGCTGGCAAGACCAATGGAGATCGCCGCCGTGATCTGTGCGGACATCCCCTGGGCGTAAGTCATACCTTTCTTACCAATCTTCTCGCCAATTGTGGTTGCCACGCGACGCCAGCCGATCATCGTCCCCATACCCAACGCCAGCGCGACGGCCATGATTATCCAGATCGGCGCATATTCAATGGTGCTCAGCATATCGGTTTTCAGTTTTTTCAACAGATGCACGTCGCTACGACTGATATCCGGCAGCTTTGCCACTTTATCTGCCGTATCGGAGATGCACAGCATGATGCGTCGTAATTGACCGCGTTGCGGCACGCTTAATGTGTCGTAACTCTCCAGGTTGGCAGGTAACAATGTTTTGACGCGACCAAGGGCATCCATCGTATTCGCCGGGTGACAATGAAATTCGGTTGTTGGTGTGATATTCGCTGCCGGCGCTGCAAGCGGTTGAGCTTTGTCGGCTACCTGTTTTACCACATCGGGGTGTTGTTGAAAGTACATATCAAGATTGCCGACAGCATCACGCGTGCGGGCGATTTCGTAACCCGAAGCGCTCATGTTCACCACGAAACCAGCAGGTGCGATCCCCACCAGTACCAGCATCACCAGGCCGATCCCTTTCTGACCATCGTTCGCGCCGTGAGAGAAGGCCACGCCAGCCGCTGAGGAGATGAGCGAAATACGTGTCCAGAATGGCGGTTTCTTTTTACCGCCTTTCTTTTTCCGTTCTTCAGGAAGACGGTGGATGCGATCGCGTTTTTTGGTGCCGCTCCAGTAGCGGCGTAGCAGGAAGATCAGGCCGCCTGCAATCACCATTCCGACGACGGGAGATGCAATCAATGAAGCAAAGATATTGACTACCGCCGGGATGTTTAGCGCTTCGACTACCGAAGTCCCGGTCATCAGCGCGTTGGTGAGCCCAATCCCAATAATCGCGCCGATCAGGGTATGAGAACTAGAGGCCGGTAACCCGAAATACCAGGTTCCCAGGTTCCAGATAATCGCCGCCAATAACATGGAAAAAATCATCGCGAGGCCATGTGACGACCCCATATTAAGCAGCAAATCTGTGGGTAGCATATGTACGATGGCATAGGCAACGCTGAGCCCACCCAGCAGGACGCCAAAGAAGTTGAAAGCCGCCGCCATCATCACTGCCAGTTGGGGCTGCATGGCACGGGTATAAATGACGGTCGCGACCGCATTAGCGGTGTCGTGAAATCCGTTTATGGCTTCGTAAAACAGGACAAAGACCAGCGCAAGTAAAAGCATCAAGCCGGTATATAAATCCAGACCAGAAAATAAATGTAGCATAGGGAATATACCGCCATTTAGAAGAGACGAACGGGCGCATTATCAGTGACTTTAGCGATTCGGGCAAAGTGAAATATCATCTTTTTTTGATATAGCATCCGTAATACGTTATGTTCGGGGCGATTATTTTATCTAATTTCAACTGGATAGGCGATAATTTAGCAATGAGCATTGTGTTTTTCTCATTTTAATAATGAAATGAATGTGAGTAAGTCATTGTGCGAATCTGCATAGATTCTCAACAATATAAAAACGGAGGTTATGAAAAAATTTATAAATATTTATTTTGTGAATAATTGAAAAAGGGTAAATCCCGTTTTGTGGTGAGGCCCTTCAGGTATATAATTATTTCTGCTATTCAGAATCATGTAGGTTTAGATAAGGGACCGGGTAAAATGGATTTCAGGTCAATAATATTGTCGTGTGTAACCCTCTCTATTTTGGTGGGTTGTGCCTCGCACTCACCCATTGATGCGAAGAAAACCACATCGCAGGTGGAGAGTACCAGTCGAAATACGACGTCACCCTCCTGGCTGACGGACAAAGATATTTTTGGTAATGAAACCACCCTGGCAGTCTCTGAAGATGATATTCAGGCGGCTCTGGCAGAGGACAATTTTCGCGTACCGCTGAATTCACCCGTCATTCTGGTACAGTCTGGCAATCGGGCGCCAGAGACGGTCATGCAGCAGGAAATGAACCGTTATTACACGGTTGCGACGTTCTCCGGCATCCCGGACAGACAAAAAAAAGCGATCTGTAGTAAAGATAAAAGCAAAGACGAGAACCAGGACGCAGCGGTTGCTGAGAATACCAACTGGATGCAGGCGCTACGCTATATTGCGGCGAAAGGGCATCAGAAAGCGATTATCGTTTATCAGGAGACGTTGCAGTCCGGCAGATTTGATGCCGCGTCTAAAAGCATGGTCTGGTCGGATTTTAAAGCAGGGAAACAGCCCGACAGCACATCGCTACGCTATCTGGTGCGTTTCACGCTGGTGGATGTCGCGAGTGGCGATTGGGCCACCTGGTCCCCCTTCAATTATGAGACCAAAATGCTGACCCCGCAGCCAGGACAGAAGACAACCGCAGACACAGTGACGGAACAGCAGATTGTGCAACTTAAGCAACAAACGTATGCCGCAATGGTCAAGGACCTGGTGGCGCGTTATCAGTGACAAACCGAGCTTTAGGATGCTGGCAGCGGGCCGGACAACAGGTTCCGGCCTTCCTTTCCACACTGGCGTGGAGAAGACTCGACCTTACGGTCTCAACGTACAGGTCGATTCTGTCAGGTAAAACCGCTCATCAACTTATTCACTCACATAAAGTGAATTACCCCGATAGCCAATCCGGTGCGAAAGCTCCAGCGCAGCGGCTGAGATCATTTTCCCCAGTTGCTCTATTTTTTGCCGATCGTCCTTCACTTTAGAAAATAAACTGGCGACGCTGATAGCTGCGCTAACGTGTCCGTGGAGGTTGTACACCGGCGCTGCGAGGCAAAAGACTTCGCTGTTATGTTCTCTGTCATCGACCGCATAACCTTGTTGTCTGGCCTGGGCGAGTATAGACATAAACTGTGCTTCATCCGTGATGGTATAGGGGGTAACCGGTTGCAGACCACCGGTTCGTTTTAATATTGCGCGTACCTCGTCATCGGGCAGCGTGGCGAGAATGGCCTTACCCAGCCCCGTACAGTACAGCGGGTTACTGGAGCCAATACGCGCTGAGGTTCTGACGGAATTGGGGCTTTCAATCTTGTCCAGGTACACCAGCTCATCTTTATTGAGAATCGCGAGGAAGGCCGTTTCGCCTGCGGTTTCAACCAGATTTTCCAGCGTGGCGTGGGCGACATCGCGAAAAGGCGTTCTGTCGAGGTAGTGAGCGCCGGTCTGGAATAGTTTCATGCCCAGCCTGAACGTTTTCTGCTTTTCGCTGGTCTGCTCCAGATATCCTTTTTCCAGAAGGGTATACAGAATATCGAAAGTTGTACTTTTCGGGATGGCCAGAAATTTGCTGATCTCTGAAATGGTGAGATCTTCTTTACTCTGTGCAATCAGCTCCATGATTTCCAGTGCCCGCGCAACAGAGCGGTTAATCTTCTCAGACACGTTCTTCCCTCACTGTAGTTTTAATGAGCCGCAGTATAGCCAGGCGGACTTCATGAACACAATGAAGGAAAAACGCGCAGGACAATGCGCCGGGGTCATTTATCGCGGCTTGTTATCGCGAAAAGCCCGGATAAATGCCTCGGCTTGTCGGGTGATTTTTTCCCATTCGCCATCTTTTACCCACTGTTTGTTTGTCAGCGCACTGCCGACGCCGACCGCAAACGCGCCCGCGCGGGCAAAGCTTGCTGTATTTTCAAGCGTGATACCACCCACCGGGATCAGCGCGAGATTATCCAGCGGTCCCTGGATCTCTTTCAGATAATCGATGCCCAGGCTGTTTGCCGGAAAAAGCTTCAGTAGATCCACGCCAAGGCGACAGGCCTGAAGGATTTCGGATGGCGTCATCACCGCCGGAATCATCAGTCGTTGCTTCTCATGAACCATAGAGATGACGTCGGGATTGAAATCGGGCGACAACACAAAATCAGCGCCGGCATCGATCACCAGTTGCGCCATCACGGGATTGATGACGGTACCGGCACCCACCTTCATCTTGTCTCCCATTTTCGTTTTTAGCGCAGTGATGCTTTCCAGATAACGCGTGGAATTGCACGTTACCTCTATCACCTCAACGCCACCTGCATATAACGCTTCAGCCAAAGGCAAAACAGATTCAGGTTCGATACCGCGCACGATGGCAATCAGTCCAGTCTGTTCTATAGCGTGAATAACGCGATGTTTAATCATTGATAACCTCTGTAAAAAGTCAGGGAGATTTCCCCCCCTGACGGTATTATTCTTCTACTTTTACCGGCTCTTTTACGATGAACCAGTAACACAGTGCAGCGCAGGCCGCGATGATCCCACCGCTGACGAAGGCCAGGGTGTAAGAGCCCGTGACATCAGCAATCAGGCCAGTGGCAAGCGGGGAGAGCGATCCGGCAAAATAGCCGCCGAAGTTCTGGATACTGCCGACTGACGCCACCATGGAGGAGGGGGCAACGTCGCCAGGCAGCGCCCAGCCGGTTGCGGAGAGCGCGGAAAGCAGCGCCATTGCAATCACCAGCAGCGTTAATGTGGCAAACAGACCATCCACCATCGGCACGGCAATGACTGCAATACCCGCGAGTAACGCAGAGATACTGATGGTGACGCGTTTTGCTTTCAGTGAGTCGGTAAAGATATTTTTATCGATTAACCATTTGGAAATGTATCCACCCATAATGGCGCCGACAATACCGCCGAAATAAGGAATACTGGCATAGATCCCTAACTCTTTAAGCTGAATGTTCTGGGTTTTCATCAAATAAAGCGGCAGGAATGTGGTGAAAATATTCATCATCCACACATAGCAAAACCAGCCTAATATCATTCCCCAGATGCAACGGTATTTGAATAAACCGCCCCAACTGATTTTCTCTGCATCACCGGTCAGTTTTTCTGCGGTGCCACCACCGCCTTCCTTAATATAATCCAGTTCTTCTTTAGTGATACTCGGGTGTTTTTCCGGCTGGTGATAAGCAAAAATAAAGAACACCACGAAGACCAGGCCAATTGCACCGGCAATATAAAATAAAGAACGCCAGCCAAAAGGCACGATAATGGCAACCAGAATCGGCGGAGCAATGGCCGGGCCCCATTTCGACGCAGCATCCCAGAAACCTGTCGCCAGCGCGCGCTCTTTCTTAGGGAACCATGAGGCCGTGATTTTGGCCGCGCCGGGCCAGCAGGGGGCTTCAGTAATGCCTAAAATTCCGCGTGCGAAAATCAGGGTCATCATATTGCTGCATGCACCCGTCAGCATCGTGGCGCCGCTCCATAATGCGACGGCCCAACCATACACTTTCTTAGGGCCAAAGCGATCAACCAGAAAACCGGCCGGGAGTTGGCACAATGCGTAAATTAACGCGAATACCGAACCCAGAAGCCCAATATCCGTGTTAGACAGATTCAGTTCTTTCATCATATCGGGCGCGGCGATGGATAAACTCGCGCGATCCAGATAGTTAATAATCCCGCCGATTAATAAGAGGAAAACAACAAACCATCTTTTACCGCCTCTTTTTTTGACTACGGCACTTTCTTTTACGGTTGTGTTCATAACGTAAACCTTTATTTTTGTAGGGTACAAAGGAGTTAAATAATGTTTTTCCGTTTCGCCAACGCCAGTAATCCCTCTGCCGATAAGGATTTATTTTCCGGCGCGACGGTTATTTTTCCGTTAAACCACGGGTCATGATCGATTAAGGTGGCGAACGCGAATTTAAGAACCTCTTTACCGCACACCACAATGTGCGTATCCGGCGGACAGTCAAAGGCCCGACTGTTTTTGACGGCCTGAAGATCATCCTGCAAGACGGCGCCGAGCAGTACGTTCGCTTTCTGGTTCAGCGATAAGGAAGCAAACATGTCCAGCACGCGAACCGAGAAACAGGTGCGGGAAAGCCCGGTCTGCAGACACTGGCGGGCCCCTTGTAATAACGACGGACTGTCGATGTCGGTCGCGAATTGATGCTGCAACGAGCTGGCCAGGATCGTGTGCCGGGTAATGACTTCCAGAAGCTCACCGCCCATGGTGGTCACGCAGCCTTCGATGCGGTTATGCGCATCAATTTTGACAAATTTGGAATGCGACCCCGGCAAAATAATCAACGCTGGCCCACGGATATCAAGGCTACTGAGTACGCCAATCGCTTCCGTTTCTTCGCCACGCATCATGTCCATCTGCTCGACGTTATCGAGTGAGACGGCGTCTTTGTGATTGCGTATGCCAGGAACAAACCAGATGGGTTCATCGCTAATCTCTGGCAGATGCGCGGGGGTCATACCCTCCGCCAGTTCCTTTAACCCGGCGGGAGCGATAAGGTGGGGGATCTCACATAAACCCACGTTGGAGGTAATCATCCCGGCGGAGAGGTAAATTACCTTCGCGCCGCGAGGGATGCCGGCTTTTTGCTTTACCTCCTGGACGGCATCGCTGACGCCTTGCATCAACGTGGCCGTGCTGCCGGTAATGGCGGTGTCGCGAACGCCTGCGGAACGCGCCGCTTCAGCCAGTAATGTTCCGTCCTGCCAGGCGCAGACGCGGGTATTGGTGGTCCCGGTATCGATAGTAATAATGGTCATCTTGTTTTCACCTTACTGCGGGTTATTTTGTATTGCGCGGGCGATGGCGCTCGCTCCGGTTATTGCCAGCATATCGATACTTTCCGCATCGGAAATAATGTGGAAATGCGCATTACGCTCTGCATAATGTGAAAAGATATAGTGGTATAAGGCGCAGCGTGACGCATTCCCAATGAGCCAGACGTCACCGTTCAGATTAAATCCCTGGTGTTGGGCATCTGACAGCAGTTTGAGATCGTCGCAGGCCATCGCGCTTTCAAGAAATAACTTTCTCTGCGCTGCTGTACTGGGTAAAGAAAATTGTAAGAAGCGCGTCATTAATACGGTGCGCAGGAAGCCGCTTTGCGCAATAGAGCGGTACGCCGCATCAATAACTGTTTCATCTAATTCGGCGTCTTCGGCATTCTCTACACTGGCAGCAACAAATGTCTGTTTCAGAATGGCGGCATAAACCTGACCACTGAGTGAAGTGATGCTGCCGGCGATTTCGCCTTTTTCATTGATGGATATCAGCTTAGTGGTTGACCCCAGTTCAATCAGCGTGCAGGGCAATGTCGGGTTCCAGGCTAACAATACGCCTGCGGCCTGCGTTTCTTCGCCACGCATGAGGTCGACGTCACTCAGGTTCTGCCACTGGGCCGTGGTTTTATTTTTTATCCCCGGAATCAGTATCACCGGGATATTCACCGGCAACAGGGCATTACCGGCGAAACGCACGGCATGTTTAGCCAGTTGTTCAATATCCGCTGGTGCCTCCCGGTGCGGTATTTCGTAAAGCCCCAGATTAGACGTAATCATTCCTGAGGCGATAATAAATTCAATTTCTTCAGTTGACAGTGAGTGCCTGTTGAGCAGTTCCTTTATTCCGGATGCCATCTCCGTTTTCAGAAATTCATTGCTTCCCTTGTCAATGGTGGAATTGACACCCGTCTGGATAACCGATCGGTCAATGACCTGAAGGTCGCCGGAATCCACAAGATACAGTCGTGTTGCTGACGAGCCAGAATCTATAATAATAAACATGGCTATTCCTTTATCGATTAAAGGCTACGGGTTAAAAGATCGCGAAGTGTCTTCGCATCAGGCACGCGTGGGTTATTGTTTAAAACCACATTCATCGTGGTCAGCACGTTATTAATGATCCAGTCGAAGTGCTCTTCTTTTACCCCAAGTTCGCTCAGCGTCGGCAGCATATTGATGCCTTTCAGGAAGTCGGTGACGGCGGTAACGCTGCTTTGCGCCGCTTGTTCAGGGGTCATTCCCTGTGTGTTAACGCCCATGGCTTGTGCAATGGCGGCAAACTTCTCTGGAGAGGCGGACCAGGTGTATTCAAGAAAGACAGGGTAGACTGCGGCAATCCCTTCTGCGTGCACCACATCCAGTAACCCGCCCATCGGATGTTGTAGCGCGTGCGGTAATGTGGTTCCCGCACAGTCGATCGCCATTCCCGCGAGTGTGCTGGCCTGTGTCACCTTTTCCCAGGCGTCCAGACAGCTCACGTCCTCGTAAACCCGCGGCAGGTTTTTCGCCAGCAGACGAATGGCCTGCAGGGACAGCATTTCACTGAATGGATTTGCGTTACGCGAGATATAAGATTCCAGAGCATGGAAAAGAACATCAGCGCCCGGACCAGCGATAACGCGTTTGGGCAGGGTGAGCATCAGTTCGGGATCGATGATGGCGGCGACAGGGTAGATCAGCGGATTAACCAGCCCTTTTTTGTCATGTGTTTGCGGATTGGTAAACACGGCAGTCCGATTCGCTTCGCTGCCGGTTCCGGCTGTGGTGGGGATTAATATCACCGGCAACGCGTGCTGCGCCTGTTTTTTGCCAAACACGTAATCCCAGATACTGCCTTCATTGCAGGCGCAAAAGGCGATGCCTTTTGCCATATCCATTGCACTGCCGCCACCGATCCCAATGACCAGATCGCAGTGTTCATCTCTGGCCAGCGCTGCGCCTTCTTCAACCAGTGTCGAAAGCGGGTTTTGCATAAAGCGATCGTAAATAGCAAAGGCAATCCCGGCGTCAGAAAGCGCCTGTTGCGCCCGTTCGAGTTGGCCTGTGTGTTTGGTGCTGTCAGACACGACCAGTAACACGTTCTGCCCGTGCTTCGCGGCTATCTCGCCTAACTGATTGAATTTCCCTGCGCCAAAATGAAACTTTACCGGGTTGCTGTAATCGAATGCGCTCATCATTTCTCCATTTTGTTCGTATATGCGGACTGCGTTCGTGTATATGATTATAATTGATCTATTCTTGAGCTAAATGCAATTCCTTTTGGTGAAACAATGAGCACTATCACATTTTGAATGTGAAGCATTGGCTGACGGTTTTCTTCTTGTCGGCTTTGTAAAATCCGCAATCAGTCCTATAGTCCACAGAGTTTCTTTGTTTACAGGATCCTCTAATGCGTTTTAACGGACTGAATAAAGGGTTTTTCCTCTTTCTTCTCGCCATGGTGACATGGGCTTTCTTCGACGTGCTGTCGCCATACTTTTCCGCCATCTTATGGGCTGCGATTCTGACGGTTATCTTCTATCCGGTGAAAAACAAACTGCGTGCGGCATTGGGGGAGCGTAACGGGGTGGCGTCTTTGTTGACGCTGGGTATCATCTGCCTGATCGTATTCATCCCGTTAATGCTGATCCTCTCTTCACTCGCTGTTGAGCTGAATGTGGTGTACAACAAACTGCAGCATAACGACGCTCAGTTCCCGGAAGTGGTGGCGAGTTTGTTTGCGCATATGCCGGAGTGGGCGCGTTCGTTTCTTGCCGATCACTCCCTCGATAACGCCGCTAAAATCCAGCAGAAGCTGTCGGACGTAGCATTAAAGGGCGGGCAGTATCTGGCCGGGAGTGCCTTCCTGATTGGCAAAGGCACCTTTGGTTTCGCGATCAGTTTCGGCATCATGCTCTACCTGCTCTTTTTCCTGCTCAAGGATGGCCCGTTTCTGGTTCGGCAAATCCTCGACTCGCTACCGTTGTCGAATTTCGTTAAGCAGCACCTGTTTGCGAAGTTTGCGGCGGTCTCCCGGGCGACGGTAAAAGGCACGGTTGTGGTGGCGATCGTGCAGGGGACGTTGGGCGGAATTGCGTTTTACATTGTGGGTATTGACGGCAGCATTCTGTGGGGGGCGCTGATGGCGTTTCTGTCACTGATCCCCGCGGTGGGTTCCGCGATCATCTGGGTGCCAGCGGCTATCTATCTCTTTTCGACACAGCAACTGTGGCAGGGCTTCTTCATCGTCGGTTTCTTCGTGGTGGTGGTCGGGCTGGTGGATAATATTCTGCGTCCCATTCTGGTCGGCAAAGATACCAAAATGCCTGATTACCTGATTCTGATCACCACGGTGGGCGGAATGGAGATTTATGGCATCAATGGATTCGTCATTGGTCCACTTGTTGCCGCGCTGTTTATCGCCTGCTGGAACATTCTTTCCGGGCGCGATCACGAGGGGAATGCCGAAGAACTCGATAAAGATTTTATTGAGGATGGCATTAGCGAAGACAAGAAACCGGAGTGATCGTCAACGACCGGATGGTGCGCAGGCCCATCCGGTATCTGTTAATGCCCGATCATCCTTGCTTCAGGAATCAGACGGAAGTAAAGCTGCTCTGGCACCGGACTGTCCCAGACGCCCATCAGCATCGCGAATGCGATAATGGTAAACATTATGCCGAGTACCAGTAGCGTCATCGCCATACCCGATAACGTTCCTCGCCGTGTTTCAGCATTTCCCGTTGGCGTCCGCAGGGAAAATGCCAGCGTTGAAGCCACCGGGCAGGATTCCACACAGGTCATGCAGCCGGTGCATTCAACCGTTCGTACCTGAATCAGCTTATCCACCGGGATCCGCGACGGGCAGTTTTTGGCACATTTTCCGCAATCAATACAGCTTTGCGCATTGCGGCGGATTTTGAACGGTGAGAGCAGGGAAAGCAGCCCGAGCAGGGCGCCATAGGGACACAGATAACGGCACCACGCGTTGCGAATGAACAGGCTTATGACCGCCAGAAGGGAGACGCTTAGCAGGGTGATTGTGCCGATATTGCGAAAGAAATCGAGCATCTTCACATCGATAATAATCCCGTAGGCCGACATTAAAAAATACTGAATACCTTGCGCCGGCATCGACAGCGAAATGTAGAGAAAAAAGGCCAGTAGCAGATATTTCAGGCCTCGCAGGGGGACATCCAGCCAACGAGGCAGCGCAAAGTTGCGACCAAACAATTTTTTACCCACATCGGCGATGAGTTCAGACAGCGTACCTACCGGGCACAGCCACGAGCAGAACGACTTTTTGAGCAACAGACTGACCAGCATAAACGCGGCCAGCAGTAGCATGGCGGCAGCGTGAACAGGAGGAAGAACGCCGGTTTCCAGCGTATAGCGCAGGTTCATCAGGCCCGCGATGGGCAGCCAACCTTCAATGCCGCCCGGTCGTGGAACATACAGACTGGTTCCTCCGGTTTCGTAATAACGTACCCAGTAGTAAAACGTCACGCCAATATAAATATTGAGCGCCATCAGCAGCCACTGCGTGGCTTTGCGCCAGGTGGAGGCATTACGCCAGTCGTTCCACGGCAATTTGCCGCCCGTTGTTCCAGGGCGGCGCTGCCAGCGCTTTCTGCTCTTTTCGCTCATTGCCTTGTGATTTCCATAAAGTGGCATTTTGAATGCCACTATCGTACGGATATCCCTGTGAGCCAGCGTTGATTTATATCATTGCCTGATAAATGGGCAGCTTACACTGCCCGGTAATTATGGATGAGTAATAAAACGTGCGAGCCGCTGTCGTAGCAGACGGTTTTCCTGGCGTAAATGCGTGTTCTCTTCCAGTAGCGTGAGCGCCACGGCGATCCCCGGCCAGTCGAGCGCCAGTTCTTCACGTAACCGCAGGGCGCGTTGTACCACGGTAGCCGCATGATCGTCGAACTGCCAGCTGTCCGTCGTTTCGGCGTAAGGTTCGATGACGCCCAGACCTACGATCTCGTTCAGGTCTTCCTCCGTCACGCCGGTGCGCAGGCAAAACTCGGTAACCGTAAAAGTGATGGTGACGTTAGCCATTATGCTTTCCCCCAATCTTTGCGCGGATCAAATCCTGACTGTGCCTCTGCCAGTTGCTTCCACAGCGCAGTCGCACGTTCATCCGGTTTCGGCGGCATCACGATCTTCAGCACGACATACAAATCACCGGTCTGTTTTTTACTGACCAGACCTTTACCTTTGATGCGTAAACGTTGTCCGGCCTGGCTGCCGGGGGGAATGGTGACCAGAATGCTCTCTTTCAGCGTAGGGACGGCAATCTTCGCGCCCAGCGCGGCTTCCCACGGGGCGAGCGGCACCACAATTTCCAGATCCTGGTTAACGATATCAAACAGGGGATGTGGCGCGATGTGGATCACTAGCCACAAATCGCCATTCGCTCCACCGTTTTCACCCGGCGTCCCCTGACCTTTCAGACGAATGCGCTGACCATTGCCGACGCCTGCCGGAATTTTCACGTTCAGGGTTTTTGGAATTTCACGTTCAATCATACCGAACGCATTATAGACCGGCAGATTATAGCTGATGGTACGACTATGTTCGGCGAGGGTTTCTTCAAGAAAAACAGCAACTTCAATTTCAATATCATGTCCACGGCTGGCATGGCGCTGGCGCGATTGACGCGCGTGCTGACCAAAAATAGAGGAGAAGATATCGTCGAAGTCTTCAGCGTTGTAACTCTGGTTCTCGCCCTGCTGGAACTGACGGTTGAATTGCGGGTCATTGCGGTGTTGCCAGAGCTGATCGTATTCAGCGCGTCGCTGCTCATCGCTCAGCACTTCCCAGGCTTCAGCAACCTCTTTAAAGCGGGCTTCGGCATCGGGTTCTTTACTGACATCGGGATGATATTTGCGGGCCAGTCGGCGGTAAGCGGTCTTGATAGTCTTGAGATCGTCCGTCGGTTTCACGCCCATGATGGCGTAATAATCCTTTAATTCCATAGCGTTCTCTCGGGTTAATCAATACAGGCAAAAGTGAGTTCCTGGAAAAAGATCACCTTTAAGTGTAGGGTAATCCTCAGAAATGCGTATGCCAACCACAAAAACATCAAAGGACTTTATACATTGAGTCTGACTTTTTCTCCGCTGAAGCGGGCAGATAATGACGATACAGCATGGTTTCATGCAGTCTATGACGAAGCATTTCCTGATTTTGAACAACGAACCCGTAAGGGTCGGGATTACATTCTGCGTCATGCTGCGCACTATCAGGCATTGATTATTCTGGATGGTGATACGCGTGCCGGGATCCTCGGGGGATGGTCGCTACAGGCAGGATTTTATATTGAACATTTTGCCGTAGACAGACATTTGCGTGGACGACAGTTAGGACGACAGGCAATGGCGGCAATCGTGGCGCGTTACGGCAAGGTGATTCTTGAAATTGATCCCCCGAAGGATCATGTCTCGCAGCGTCGTCTGGCTTTTTATCAGGCCTGCGGGTTTGTCAGTAATCCCTATCCGCACCGCCATCCAAGTTATAAGCCACAATATGCGCCACATTCACTGGTGGTCCTGAGTCATCCTGAAACATTGTCTGCGCAGGCATATCAGACATTTGCGATCTTGTTGAATACCGAGGTTATGGCAGAAAAGGGACTATAACGCCACGTTTTAATGACGTGTGTTGAGCCTGGCATTCAATACCAGGCTACCCGGATGATGATTAAGCTTCGATATTAAATCCTATAAGCACACTGGCAAAATAGTAAGCCATGTATTTTTCGAACATGTGAATAAACCCAGGAAGTAACGTGATGGTGTTAGTCTGGTTGGAGTAGGTTAATAGTTTTTTTTCTTCTGCCTCCAGAATAATTCTCTTTATATGTGAACGTGAGACGCCGCAGTTCGATGCAAGTTTAGCCAGCGGAATGGAAACGATTAAACAATCTTCATGTTTGTAGGCGTTACAATATAAGTTTAGTAGGATCATATGCCCCGCATCTTTAAGGATGAAAATATCAATATTTTCAACCATATCGAAGTAAAATAACTGATGGTCGACAATACTTTTATAGTGCCTAAAAAAATGAGGAAGAAAATCATCCTGTTTGATTAGATCTTTAATTAGATGCTCGGGAAAAAGCGTGTTCAGTGATACAGTCATGGTATTAATGAGTTGGTAAGTTTCATTTATCCCTTTCTCAGTGATGCGGTAGACCCATTTTCTTTTGTCATGTTGTGAGGTTTTGAGTTCTATACGGCGAGTGATTTTAAGAAATGCGAAAAAAGTGGATATTGTATTACCGCTCAACATATTCATGCTGAGGAAATTTTTTTTCACATTGGCTAATAATGGTTCTTCTGAAGCATAATATTCATTGACAATAAGCGTTGCCAGTAAAAACCTATGGCTTTTGAATATTGTTTTGAAAAACAATTTGTTCTCATTATATGATTTAAATATTGATTTGTAATGCAACTTAATCGCATTTTCAAATTCATAGTGTGGTAGGGAATAAAATTTCTCTACTAATGAATTCATTTTGAAGCAGATTTCGGCCTTAGTGGACATTATCACTCCTTATTATCATTAAAAATGAAATGAATGTGAACCGCGCACTGCCAGTTAGTCACAGTGCATATATAAAGGCTGCTATTTCTCTTGCCGGAATGAAAACTAATGTTTAAACATAGCTCAATCGATTTCGTCGATGAAATTTAAAATCTTATGAAGAACTGGATAACGAAACTTTTAAAATAAGTTCGGCGATAGTATTCACCGCGTATTTCTTCTTGATTTTATCAATGTGAATATAAACAGTTTTTGTCTTAACTAATGAAATATCGGCAATTTCACGAATGGTTAAGTTACGTTTGAGAAGATCAAAGATAGTGTGCTCCATTGGGGTTAGTTGAACGTGTCTGAGTTTAGGTGTACGGAGTTTTAAAACATTTTCGATCAGAAAACAGGTTTTTTGGACGGATACGTTTAAACCCGCAAAATGCGGTGTGAGAAGTCCAATGCCACTTAGTAAGCGCTTATTAAATTCAGAACTAAAAATGATAATCCTGTCGTAGAGAACATGCTTGAGTTCTGAATACATAGCTGATGATGGCACAATGCCTGAAACGATCAAAATCAAAATGTTGTGTCGTCTTTCAATCATCTTTTCTGTTTGTTGGTTTGAGTCGGTACAAATGCAACGCATAGCGTCAAATGTAATAAAATCATCCGAGATCAAAGTAATAGCTAGTGCGCCCTTTATAAGGCGTATTCGTTTTACCATGTTATAACCTCAAAATAAAGTCAGAATTGGTTAAAAGTTCGTCAAATAAACAGTGGGCAACTGCAATGTATTATTCTTTAAAATTTATTATACGATTTTTAATCAAACCATTATCATCAATATAACTGACAGCGATCTTATTTATCTCTTGATGCTGTAATTTGTCATTCAGGATATAACGACGTTGACTTAAGGGGGATGTCATCATGTCGGGCTCTCTTTTAACATCGGTTTTTTTTGTGTCTGAAAATGCTACTATATTCGTGATGGAGAGATAATAAGGTGTTGGATTTTCACACTCTATATAGCTCTCATTGTCCGACGTGACGATTTTGAATCGAACATTTTGCGCTGGATCGATATTACTTTTTAAGTCATCGGGGCGGTAAAAAATTTTTAGCTGAGTATTCATTGTTATAGCAAGACGTGAATTCAGATCATTAACGCGTTCTGACGGAGGAATCTCATAGATATTCAGCCAGTTAACTGTTTCTTTACCGGGCGTCAGCGATGTCCCATTATAAATTATACGCACACCCTGTTTTTGACCGGGTTCAAGTCGGAAAATAGCAGGAATAACAATAAAAGGCGCCGCTGTATCATTTGGATCACCGCGACCGTCGTCAACCCATAACTGAACTAACACCGGATAGGGATTCGTATTAGCCAGCATTAACGGTTGTTCCTTATCTTTTTCAGCGTAAATAACTCGCGTTTTTTCAGCGAGAATACCTGCCAGCGCAACATCAGAACTGAAAAACATGATGATGAAAAAGAGAGAAAAGATAGGCTGCGGTACTTTTTTCATTGCATTTTCACCAGAACATAAGAAGTGGCATAGATTTTACCTGCCGTTACAGACTGTCCCGGTAATTTACCTAAGGTCGCGGTCATTGTTTGATTATAGGTAGAGTAACCAGAAGCATTACTGCTGGTATAACTGGCACCATCAAGTACAGGGTACCAGCCTGCGTTGTTTCCGCCGGGCGTTGTTAATGACACCGTTCCTGGTTGTCCAACAAATAACATCTCTTTATTCAAACTGTTCTTTATTTTTATCCCAACACCATGTGCCATTTCATTACTAAAATAATTATCAGAAACTAAATATGAAACCCCACCGTTTGCGTTAACTAAACCCAGTTGTTGTGCGGCGCTATATGCGCCGGGCGAAACCTGAAAACCGATTGCCGTTTGATAGTTGTTCACACCAGAAACCGCTGAATTATTGCATTCAACCTGCACGGTAAAATTAGCACTGGTGGTCGCGCCTTCTTCAAGTTGCATGACTGACATCGTAGGAAAAAGAACGACTGGGGTCACATTCCTGGCCACGCAAGTAGGATTTTGATACAAAGAGTTCGCTGCGCGCATACCATAGCCAAACCCGTTATCGGCACCCCAAAACAAGAAGCTGTAAGCACTGTCCTGACCTGTCCTGTCCCGGGCGAAACTGAAACTCACATTGCTGTCGCCAGAAAGCTGGATATATGCATTTGGCTGCGTACAACTATAATTAATCCCTGTCGCTGTAGCATAACCCAATCCTCCTGTGCCGCGACCAGCACAATAATTTGATGCAGCAGAGTTTTCAGGTGTACTGCTCACACGATATAACTCAGCAAGCAGGGGAGGAACATCCTGTAAGCGGATTTGGATCTTTCCATTACTCGCGGTTGCATAGCTAGTGATCGGTACTTTACTCCAGTACCGGGTAACAGTGACACCTGACATCGTTAATTTTAGACCGGTATAAGCAAACCAGGTTGCGTAAACATCCTTCATGCCATCTTTATTACCGATATCATAAAATCCGCCAACTCGGTCATCGCCATTTGTGGCGACGAGAAAATAGATAGAGTCGAGATCTGATTTATCACATTCCCATAATACCGAAGATGCGTTCGCCCCACCAAACGTATAGTTAGTTGGCGGGACGACGACGCTTGCCAGCAATGTCCCAACAGGTTGCAAATAGGTATCGTTGAGGTTCACTTTACCAAAGGGGATCATTGCTGTCCTGTCATCTTCAGTTTGTGATATGGCCGTCAATCGACATGACGCAACCGTAAATGATGAGGATAGCATTAAGAGAATAAACATTATCGGGATGATATTTTTCACATCTTAACCTGTATGTTATTTGAGATTTTTTTGCATGTAGCCGTTTTTTTAATGAAGGTATCCTTCAGTTCCGACTCGGATATTTGATATTCAAGGTGACATATTTCATCACTGTTATCGCCCCATTTAATTGTTAAGCGATTGTCTTTTTTTTCTGACCGAATATATAGCTGACCGTTTTGCGCAACCATCCCTTTGGCGATACCTTGCTCGTCATAAACATCAGCACCTAATGGAACCGGGTCATTATTATCTTGTATCGCTTTTATAATGATGGCTACGCCTGCAATGGTTTTGAATGCCACTTTTATAGCAGCTCCGGCGACAGGGGCGACACGTTGTTCATTTTCTATAATATCCACATTACTGGCCATTCCTTGCGGACTTAGGGTAATTGTGCTGTAACGGTAGGGTGTTAATGAAGGAATAAGCGCATAACCGTTATCATCAATACGTGATTGTGCTGAATTATAAACACTAGCGCCGGTTGCTCCTTTCGCTTCGACTAATGCAAAAGTATCCCCAAGATAGGGTCCAAAAGTGACGCCGCCTTGATGAATGGCGAATGCGCCCTGCATTGACCCTGATGCTTGCCAATATTGATTTCCCCGGGAGACATTAACGCCCGCGTTCATCCCGGAGAATCTTTTTTGCATGCTCCCATTCAGTACTGTCTGGTTATAAGCCTCATTATGTTGAGCGCCCACCGTATAGTTCAGCGTCTGTGCTTCGTCTACGGTACCCGAAACAGTACTTTGATATTGGTCGCCACCACTTGATGAATGTGTCCAGCTACTATTAATCGAGGAGAGATGGCTGTTGGCTGCGCCCAGGGGAACAGAGAAAGAAACGGAGGTCATCGTCTCTGAATGACGTTGATAATCGCCACCGTTCATATATTGACGGCCAACTGAAATATTGTAACTGATGCCATTACTGAAACTATTGCTATAGCCAAACTGCAGTTGTTTATCGCTTCTTTGACTATTACGGTAGTTCTGTAGTGAACCCGACAGGAAGAGGTTGCCATAATCTTTCATACTTTGACTCATGGACACATCAAAGCGAGATTGTTGCTGATAGCTTGCGGAGTTCCACAACTGAAATTCTGAATAAGCCTTTCGAATACCCAGTACATCGCTGAGATCCCGATAGCCCGCGGTCGAATAGCGATAGCCCGCTAAGGAGATAGTGGTATCTGTTGCCTGAATCGTTTTGCTGTAAGAAAGGTGCGCCATCCAGCCATCAACATAACCTTCAACCGGAAGTTTGGCATGTGACCAGGTCAGGTCCAGACCTAATGCCCCCCATTCATTGCTGTAAACGCCACCTGTCATGGCTGACTGGTATTCATCCGCAACCCGAATGCCGGTGTTCAGCGTGGTGCTATTACTCAGACCATGTTGCCATGTAAAATCGCTAAACAGGCTATCTTCACCCGAATCCCTCGTGCGTCCGAGGGCGACATCAAACCTTGAAAGCCCCGCTCTCATCGATTCAGGGATCGCTGAGAAGGGGACAGTAAACTGGCTGAGCGAGCCATCCGCGCCATTAACATCGACAGTAAGATCGCCGCTATAGCTGGTGGGATACAGATCGTTAATCGCAAAAGCGCCTGCAGACACCGTGGTCTGGTAAATCTGTTGACCATTCTGATACACGGTAACCTTTGATGTTGTGGTCGCGACGCCGCGCACGATCGGGGCATATCCCTGCACCGAGTCGGGTAACATTCGGTCGTCAGTCGCCAGATTGACCCCGTTGTAGCTTAAACCGGAAAAAAAGCGGCCATTGGTTATCAACTCGCCAGCGCTGAACTGACTGCCAAACGAGGGCAGAGGTCGCTGAACATAGGAACGAATGCGTTGCCACGAACTTCCTTGCTGCCTGTCCCAGTTCAGGTTCGATAATTGACGGTATTGCCACATCCCCATGTTGATGCCGCCATTGAGGGACATCCACGCGCTATCCTGATTGGGAGTATTATTCCCGGAGTAGGAAACATGAAAAACGTTTGCCAGATAGTTTATGTAACCTACCGTACTCCCGGCATCGAGATTGTCAGGAGGAACATATCCTCTGGGAATAGTGATCATTTCACTTTGCGGTACATGTAGATCGAGACGGAGGTTAGTGAGGTTGAATTTAGCACTTCCTCCCTTTGTGACGTCAGCAAGAAAGACGCAGTTCTCTGCACTATCTATCTTATCCACGTTATCTTTTCTGAGCATGATACCTGCAGATACTAACGTTTTTTTCTCAAAGCAGGGGATAACCTCTTCATTTTTTTGAGAAACAAATTTGATATTTTCCCTTTCCACAAAGTGGTCGTTAATATAAAGATCGGCTTTATACACGCCTGGCGCTATAGCATTGGAATGGGATAACCGTGTGATAACGTTTTCATTAATATTATTGCTGCGGAACAGCTTAGCATCAAAGTACAGTTCTTCTGCCTGACTCTCAGTATTCTCGCTGCACAATGCGGACGAGGTAAATACTGCTACAGGTAGCAGTTTAATTATTGCTCGTAAGGTTAAAGTCCGCATTTTATTACCTGCTCAGCCATTTATTTAATCGTGGTTTCAGTGGTAATACCCACACCATAGTCATTGATCGTGGTGATTCTTATCCGCTGTCCAACAGATAAGTTATCCTGTTTTCGCAGGCTCTTGATGACGCTATCTGAAAATGGTGAAACCATTGCCGGGTTTGAAATGATGGTCTTATGTTGATCCTGCTGAGTCGTGATGCTCGCGACGGTCAGATAATAACCCGTTGGATTTTTCACGATAAATGAATCCCCTGACTTATGAACGCTTAACTGTTCAGCAATATTATGCGGAATGTTTTTCAAACTCTGGGGACGGAAAAATAATTTCACTTTGCTGGCTACCGTAAAGATCAACTTGTTTTTATCGCCAATCTCTTTACTTAATGCAGGAATTTGCGTGAAAGTGATGTAGAAAATGGACTCTCTGTTATCAGGCCGGCGTCCTCCTGCCCATGTCAACCTGACGGATTGCCCGCTGTGTGGTTCAATTCTGAATAACGGAGGGGAAATAATAAAGTCTGAACTTTCTGTGTTCGAATTTGTTTCTTGTTCATTTACTGTTACCTGAATCAGGTACGGCACTGCGTCAGGATTGGAAAATTGGATTGTTTTCTCTTTTGCATCAGCAGGATAGATAACGCGCGTGCCACTCATTATTACACTTGCGTTACTTGTTGCAGTGAAAAAGAGGACAAAAAGTAGCGTTAAATATCCATGGATAGATTTCATTGCGGGCTCGTAACGTTGGAATTTAAATTGAGTTACCGGCGAATGTTATCGCCGGTATTGGCTATAAATAGCTCAGGGTATATTCAGCGACCGCGGTTACTGCACCGGCGGTAACGGAAGTGGACAGTGAATAATATTGGGCGCCGAAACTATACGTTGCCGATGTCTGACTTTCTGGCAGAACAAGTCCTGCGACGGCGGTCGGACCATTTAATGTCACAGGATTGGTTCCATCGCTTTTCTCTGTAATTTGGATCCCGACATCGCCGGCGACAGTCGTTGTGGAGGCATTGGCGACATTACCCAATACGCCTGTAGCGCTGTCGACACTGTGGCCCAGGAATTTAGTTTTAATTTCGGTACCACCGCTCGCTCCTGGTGCGCAACCCGTCACTGAAACGGTGAAAGGGGTTAATCCTACCGCTTTACCCTTCGTTGCACTGAAATCCGCAACAGAAACCGTCGGCATCATTACGACGGAGTTCGTGTCGCCATTAATATTGACAGAGCATGTCTGTGTTGATACCTCCCCCTGGAAGGTCACGGTATTTAAAGCCCAGGCTCCAGGGGCAAATAAACAGCCTATGAGTACGGAGGCTGGAACAATTTTTTGGTACATGATTACGGCTCCTTTAAAAAGAGAGGATGTTGCTTGTCTGGATTTAATAAATAAAATTCAGAATGTGGGTTTAATAAAAGTGTGGCATAGCATGGCCGCGAGACCATTAAATTAAATGTGCTAAAATGACAGCGCGTTTTTATATAAAATGAAGGGGTGAATTCCTTTAAATTCTAAAAAACCTTAAGTAAGTTACAGATGTTAATTTTTAGTTGTTTGCCTGCGACTTATTTGACATTAGGAATAGTCTTATGTCAACGAAGCAGGGCTGTCCATTTTTGGGTGTATTCTGATAACTGCCAGGAGCTATATTTTTTGTAATAGTTAGTTGGGTATAAATTATTAAGTGAAACGAGTAGCCGTGGCGACAGATTTTCATCCGGTCATTGCAGTTTTTTCTTGCTGAAAGATTGACGGTGTTCCCCCCTCTTAAACTGCGAAAAGTGAGCGATGATGTTCGTGACGGACAACACCACATAACTTTACAGCCCAGAGGTTGCGTAAAACACGCCAGCCGCTAAGATAACTCGCGTCAATGAGTGAGGGTGTAATGGCGAAACGTCAACGGATGGGATGGTGGTTCCTCTGCCTGGCATGTGTCGTGGTGATGGTCTGTACCGCGCAGCGCATGGCGGGCCTGCATGCGTTGCAGATGGAGACAACTGCGATCGCGGCGACGGCATTGCCGACGTCCGTGACAGATGAAGCGTCCCCCGTGACCCCGTGCGAGCTCAGTGCGAAATCGCTGCTTGCCGCGCCACCGGTCGTCTTTGAAGGCGCGCTCCTCGCGCTCTGCATACTTCTTGCCTTGTTAACGCCGCTCAGGACGGTACGCTTACCGTTCTTCCCACAACGCGTTATTTCTCCACCCAGACTTCGGGTCCATCTCAGATTCTGCGTTTTCCGCGAATGACAGACCGGCTGTTTCGTACAGTAAGTTAATCATTCATGGAGAAAAATTATGATGTATGCCTTCAGGCAGGGACTGATCTGCCTGTTATTACTCTGGCTGCCCGCGTCGTGGGCGGCAGAGAGCGACTGGCTGCGTTCCCCGGAGAACGACCATGCCAGCGTGCGACTGCGCGCCGATACGTCAGCACAGGGGGAAACTCGTCTGCTGATCGACGTCAAACTGGAAAACGGCTGGAAGACGTACTGGCGCTCGCCGGGGGAAGGCGGCGTTGCCCCTGCCATCGCCTGGCAAGGAGAGATGCCAGCGGTGGACTGGTTCTGGCCGACACCGGCCCGTTTTGACGTCGCCGGTATTACCACCCAGGGCTATCACCAGCAGGTCACGTTTCCGCTGACCGTCCGGGGACACACTCCCGAGCGCATTGCCGGTGTGCTGACGCTCTCTACCTGTAGCAACGTGTGTTTGCTGACCGACTACCCGTTTTCGCTCACGGCCTCTCAACAGGATGCCGGATTTGCACATGATTATGCTCAGGCGATGGGACGCGTGCCCCTGGCGCAAGGTCTGACGCAAACCCTGATCGCCGGTGCGCGTGACGGCGAGTTGGTGATCGAAGCGCAGCGCCGCGGTGGCTGGAGCGCACCCGCGCTGTTCCTCGATAGCGTAGAGGACTCGGATTTTGCTAAACCGCTGATCCGGGTCGATGGCGAAAAACTTCACGCGACGGTGCCGGTTCACGATAGCTGGGGGGAAGGGGCACCGAATCTGCGGGGCAAATCGCTCACGTTGGTGCTGGCGGATAACGGTGTGGCGCAGGAGAGCCAGCTTACCGTTGGTGATGCGCCGGCGGCGAACACCGCCGGGTTGTCGCTCTGGCAGGTGGTCCTTATGGCGCTGGCGGGCGGACTGATCCTCAACCTGATGCCCTGCGTATTGCCGGTGCTGGGGATGAAGCTGGGTTCGATTTTGCTCGTTGAGGAGAAAAACCGTCACCAGATACGACGGCAGTTCCTCGCGTCGGTCGGCGGTATTTTGATCTCCTTCATGGCGCTGGCATTACTGATGACCGTACTACGACTGAGCAATCAGGCGCTGGGCTGGGGTATCCAGTTCCAGAATCCGTGGTTTATTGGCGCGATGGTGCTGGTGATGCTGACCTTCAGCGCCAGTCTGTTCGGCCTGTTTGAATTTCGCCTGCCGTCATCCATGGCCACCCGACTGGCGACTTACGGCGGCAACGGTCTGGCGGGGCATTTCTGGCAGGGCGCGTTCGCCACGCTGCTGGCGACACCGTGCAGCGCGCCGTTTCTCGGTACGGCCGTGGCGGTGGCGCTGACGGCATCGCTGCCCGTGTTGTGGGTGCTTTTCTTCGCCCTCGGTGTCGGGATGAGCCTGCCGTGGTTGCTGGTCGCACTGCGTCCGGGTCTGGCGCTTCGTCTGCCGCGACCGGGACGCTGGATGAACGGACTGCGACGCCTGCTCGGACTGATGATGCTCGGTTCGGCCCTCTGGCTGGCAACGCTGCTTCTACCTCATCTGGGTTTTACCCCTCAGAGTGCGGCGAAAGAGAGTGTCCACTGGCAGCCGCTGAGCGAGCAGGCGATTGCTGACGCGCTTGCGCAGCATAAGCGCGTATTTATCGATGTGACCGCCGACTGGTGCATTACCTGCAAGGTCAATAAATACAACGTACTGAACACCGACGCGGCGCAGACGGCGCTACAACAACCGGATGTGGTGGCCCTGCGCGGCGACTGGACGCTGCCGTCTGATGACATTACGGCGTTTCTGAAATCACGCGGCCAGGTTGCCGTACCGTATAACCAAATTTATGGCCCCGGCTTACCGAAAGGTAAGGCGCTGCCAACGTTATTAACGCGCGACGGTCTGTTAGAAACGCTGGCTGAAGCGAAAGGAGAAACGCCATGAAATCCCTGATCATCCTGTTATTTACCCTGTTCAGCGCGTTGAGCCTCGCCAAAGAAGCCGCGCCGTTTACCCCGGAGCAGGAAAAACAGATCGACGCCCTCATTCAGGAGGCGTTGTTTAACGATCCGGCCAGTCCGCGCATTGGCGCAAAACAGGCAAAACTGACGCTGGTGAATTTTACCGATTACAACTGTCCGTACTGCAAACAGCTTGATCCGCTGCTGGAGAAACTGGTGGCGAAATACCCGGACGTGGCGGTGATTATCAAACCGCTGCCGTTTAAAGGCGAAAGCTCGGTGCTGTCTGCGCGGACGGCGCTCACCACCTGGCGCGAGCATCCGCAGCAGTTCCTCGCGCTGCATGAAAAGCTGATGCAAAAGAGGGGGTATCACACTGACGTCAGCATTAAGCAGGCGCAGGAAAAATCGGCTGCCAGCCCGGTCATACTGGATGAAAAAAGCAATGAAACGCTGAGTACCAATCTGCAACTGGCGCGACTCGTCGGCGTTCAGGGAACACCAGCGACGATCGTTGGCGATGAGCTGATCCCAGGAGCAGTTTCCTGGGAGGTGCTCGAAGAGGTGGTTAAAGAAAAACTGGCGGTGGCAAATGGTCAGTAAGTTGCGGCGTTGGCTGCGTGAAGGTGTGATTTTTCTGCTCCTGCTGGCTGGCGGAATGTGGCTGATGGATGCCTGGCGCGCGCCACAGGCACCGACGGCTTTCGACAGTACACCGCTTTACACGCTGGATGGTGAGCGGGTAACGCTGGCGGCATTAAGTGAGGAAGAGCCGCTACTCATCTATTTCTGGGCCACCTGGTGTGGTGTCTGCCGCTATACCACACCGGACGTTGCCCGCTTGCAGGCGCAAGGGAAGAATGTGCTGACCATCGCACTGCGTTCGGGAGATGAACAGACGCTCACGCGCTGGCTGGCGCACAAAGGGATCTCTTTTCCCGTGGTCAACGATGCCAGTGGCGCACTTTCCCGCAGTTGGGATATCAGCGTCACCCCCACGCTGATCGTGGTGTCAAAAGGGCAGGTGGTTTCCACTACCAGCGGCTGGACCAGCTACTGGGGGATGCTCCTGCGGTTAGGGTGGGCGAAAATCAGTTGAGTCAAAACCGGGGAAACCCGGTTTTTTTACACCATGAAATAGCCGTAACAATATACGATTCAAATATTAAGGCGAAAAGTAAACGGGGTTGAATCAATATTTTCGCGGTTTTAATCATTGCAAATGACGATGAGTGATGGCATATCATGTAGCGATATAACGATGTTAATGCTTACAGGGATTATAAAGAAATGCGCAAGGGTAAAATTATTATTGCATCAATGATGGTGCTTTGTGTCATTATTTTTCTGATTGCGATCGCCTGGTTTATGCTTTTTCAGGGGGAAATGACGGAGCCGACGGCAGAAGAAAAAAATGCCGCTGTTTTACAGGCGGCGGGCTTACTTAAGACGGATTCTCAGGATAAAAAATCGCGAGATAACCTGTATCAACGTTCGATTATCGTGCGCACAGTAAATCTGGATTCCGGCAAGTGGGTGACGGATAAAACGGCCGCTCAGAGATGTAAAAAACTCACTCCGGAGCAGGACCCAGCCCAGATTCGCCAGCGCTGTACGCTGGCAGAAGTTTACCTGGTAAAAGATAAGTATAATAAGATTAAGCAGGTTATCATTCCTGTTTCGGGTAAAGGGGCGAAATCGATGATGCACGCATTTCTCTCTTTGGGACTGGACGGCCGTACGGTGAACAATCTGTATTATTATCAGCAGCGGGAGACGCCATTTCTGGGGGCCAGAGTGAAAGATGAAAGCTGGCGTCAACAATGGCCGGGGAAAAAAGTGGCTGATGATAATGGAGCGCCGGCGTTGAAAATAGTTCAGGAGACATCAGAGAAGCATAATGAATATACCGTTGATGGTATTTCTGGTGCGACGCTGACGTCAACGGGCGTTGAAAAGAGTATTAACTACTGGATCAGTGAGCAGGGTTATGGCCCATTTTTGCAGCGACTGAAACAAGACCCGGAGATGTTGTATCGCTGAATAATGTGCGCCTGCGGCTTAATTTACTTTAAGCCAGTAGACGCAGTATCATTAATTTTTTGCGGATTTACGCAACGTAGTCATTCAATTTCTGACGGTGAGTCACTCTATTACCCGCCGTCAGATTTCGCCCTCCATCACATATCAATGAAATAAGTTTACATAAATTGTCACTCGTTGACATTTTTATGATCCAGGTCATGTACAACGCCAGCAAAAATCGATAATGATAATAATTATCATTTGTGTTCTTTGGTGTGTATCGTGCGTAAGTTTTGCCTCTCACTGCTGGTGACTCTCTTCAGTCTGCTCATAAGCGTTAGCGTATGGGCCGCGACAAACTATGCTCCGTTTATCGAGGATATTGAGCAACGTCTTGATAAAACAGCAGAACTTTATTCTCAGCAGCAAACCGATGAGGCGCGTCGCACGGTACAGATGGCCTACTTTGAGGTGTTCGAAAATCTTGAAGGTCCCATCCGTATTAACATTTCCGCCAGTAAAAGTTACGAAATGGAGAGCGCCTTCGGTGAAATCCGGAGGATGATTGGCGAGAAAAAACCGCTCGCTGATGTGCAGTCGAGAATTGACTGGCTGAAAGCCTCGCTGCGCGAGGTTGAACCGGTACTGGATGGCGGGCACCGACTGGTGGCGGAAGAGCAGCACAGCGCGCTCACCCGAACGGATATCGCTGTCCACTGGCAAGAGAGCTTCCGTATTATCGACGATCTGCTGGCCCAGGCGGTGAATGACTATCAGGCCGGGAACTACGCTACGGCCAGTCAGCACGTTCAGCAGGCGCACTATCAGGGATTCAAAAACTCTGAGATGGAAATGTCGGTCAGGCAGAATCGTTCGGCCAAAGATGCCGCCGCCATCAACCAACAGTTTTCCGCGCTGATTGCCCTTGCCGCCCAACCCGATCGTCTCAACGACGTCTCTTATCAGGTCACCACGTTGTTACAGGATATCGAGGATATTCTGCCTGGCTTACCGACGACCCGCGACGATCAGCAGATTGCGGCCCCACAAATTGCGGACAACGCTCCGGCGGTGGAAGAGGAGAGTTCGCGCACAAACTGGGGGGAAGTGGCCGACGGAATCAATCAGAGCATTCAGGACGCTATTGCACGTTATCAACGCGGCGAGGCGCAGAATGCCATTCTGGATGTTCAGGACAGCTATTTCGATCGCTTCGAAGCCAGCGGTATGGAAAACAAAATCGGCTCCCGTGATTCGGCGTTCAAAACCACGCTGGAAGCCTACTTCACCCGTCTGGTCAGCTTGATGAAGGCCGGTCAGCCGGCAGAAAGACTCCAGTCAGAAGCGAGCGCGCTCGAGCAGGATCTGCAAAAAGCGGTGACGATGCTTGGCGAAGGAGAAGAGACGCAGTGGAGCCTGCTGCTTTACAGCCTGATGATCATCGTCCGTGAAGGGCTGGAAGCCCTGCTGATCGTGGCGGCGATTGTCGCTTATATGGTGAAAAACAATCATCAGGATAAGCTGCCGCTGATTCGCCAGTCGGTGATCGTCGCCCTGATCGCCAGCGTGATTACCGCCGTGATTTTCCAGTTGCTGTTCACCAACTCGGGCGCCAGTCGGGAGCTGCTGGAAGGCATTACGATGTTGATTGCGGTCGTGATGCTGTTCTTCATGAGCTACTGGCTGCTGTCTAAAGTGGAAGCCCGACACTGGAAGGCCTGGCTGGAAGGCAAGCTGTCTCACTCGCTGACGAAAGGGTCGCTGGTGGGGCTGTGGCTGACCAGTTTCCTCGCGGTCTATCGCGAAGGCGCCGAAACGGTTCTGTTCTACTACGCCCTGATCGGCGATGCCAAAGATGTCGCCGGACACATGGCGATTGGCGCGGGCTTTGTTATTGGCTGTGTCGTGTTACTGGCGGCGTGGCTGGTCATGCGTTATTCAGTGGTGCGTTTGCCGCTGAAACCCTTCTTTATGTTTACCGGCAGTTTCATGTACCTGATGGCCTTCGTGTTTGCGGGCAAAGGCGTGCTGGAGCTGGTGGAAGGCAAACTGTTCCAGCCAACGTTGATTAACGGCTTCCCGGAAATCAGCTGGCTGGGGATTTATCCCTATGTGGAAACGCTGTTACCGCAAGCAGTATTGCTGCTCGCTGCGCTGGTTGCGTTGTGGGTAATGCGGCGAAAAAGCGCCGTTCCCGGGGAAACAATAAAAAACACTCTGTAGTTGTGATTTTAGACGAGAGGATATGTCTGATGACCATGAAGAAAACCCTGATTGCCAGCGCAGTGATGGCCGGAATTTTCACCGCACCGGCAGCGTTCGCCTTTAAAGAATACCCGGCGGGCGAGCCTGTCGTGATGAATGAAATGGAGCTGGCCGCCGTTTATCTGCAGCCGATTGATATGGAACCACGCGGCATGGGCTTACCGGCAGCCAAAGCTGATATTCACCTTGAGGCGGATATTCACGCGGTCGAAGGCAGTAAAAACGGCTTTGGCGCGGGTGAGTGGATCCCGTATCTGACCATCAGCTACACCCTGGTCAACAGCGATACCGGTGAAAAACAGGAAGGGACGTTTATGCCGATGGTCGCCAGCGATGGCCCTCACTATGGCGCTAACGTCAAGATGATGGGCGTGGGCAACTACAAAGTGACTTACCACATTGAACCGCCATCAAAAGCGGGGATGCACCGTCACACCGACAGTGACACTGGCGTCGGTCGCTGGTGGAAACCGTTTGATGTGAGCTACGAATTTAAATACGTCGGTCTGAACTAAGAAAACCGATGCGCCGGGATGCTAACTCATCCCGGCCGAGTCAATCCGCTGTTCTGAGTCGATGTCATGAGTTACTTTTTCGTCACCACGCTACAGGTCTTTTTCTGCATCGCGCTACTCTCCGGTGTTCTCTGGAGTCGAAACGATCCCCCTTCCTTACGCCCTCTGGGCTGGACGCTGCTTATTGGCCTGGTGGCCGGCGTGCTGGCAGGACTGACGCTGCGCGGTTCACAACCGGTACAGCTGTTACTGGTCGGAACGGAAGTGATGGTCACGCTGCTGTTTGTGCTCAGCTTCTGGTGGGCAGGAAACCGCGTGCGCTATCTGTGGCAGGGGATTCTGGTCTTTGGCGCAGCGCGTCACTGGGCGCTCGATCCGAATCTCGGTGGCTTAACCAGCACGCATGTCCTGAATACTGAACTGCTGCTGAATCTGACGGCAGTGGTCCTTGCCTTCGCGATCCTCTGTCTGGCGGGCGTGCTTTGCGCCATGCTGCTGCGCCGAATCCGCGTCCTGTACTGGCCGTTCACCCTCATCTTGCTGGTCATGCTGTGGCTGCCGTTAAGCGGTAATTTGCTGTTGCTGTTGATGAAGCTACAGGTACTGCCGCTGGCGAAATCGCTGCTGAGCTTTGTGGCGAAAGTGACCAATAATGCGCCAGCCTATAACTGGATGGCGGTGGGATTACTGCTGCTTCTGGCGCTGTGCTGGCTGCCGTCGTTACTGAGCGCCCATCGCCAGACACGGGCAACAGAAGAACCGATCGCTCATCGCCTGGCGCTGGCGCAGCGACGTAATGCGCTACGGCTTTGGCTGGTCACCCTTGGCTGTGCCGTGGTGGTGATTGCCGGACAATTGTGGTGGGACAACGTTGCGTCTCAGCCGCCGCAGCTTTCGCAAGCCATCCCGGTAACGCTCGCCAGCGACGGTAGTGTCCATCTGCCCGTTGAACAACTGCGGGACGGTAAGCTGCATCGCTTTGTCTGGGTGGCTGACGATGGCAAAGCCGTGCGCTTTTTCATCATCAACCGTTATCCCGATAAACTGCGCTTTGGCGTGGTGTTTGATGCCTGTCTGCTGTGCGGCGATCAGGGCTATGTGATGGAAGGCAATCAGGTCATTTGCGTCGCCTGCGGGGTACACATCTTTATCCCTTCCATTGGCAAACCCGGCGGCTGCAACCCGGTACCGATTGAAAACTGGCACAACGATGAAAAAGAGTTAGTGATCCCCGGTAAAGAACTGGCCGCTGGCGTGAACTACTTCTCGACGGTGATGACCATTCAGGTGACCGATCCGGTTGACGGTTCAACGCTGACCAATACCTCGGCGGACTTCAAATACAGCTACGGCGGTAAGACCTGGTTCTTCTCCTCCGAAGCGAACTATGACCGTTTTCGTAAAACGCCGGAACAATTTGTTCCTGCGGAACTGAGGGAGGAGTAACGATGCTGTGGCGAATGTTACGACAATCCTGGGGACGCAACCTGCGGCGTAAAGGGCTGGCGATTATCACGGTCTTTCTTGCAGCCAGCCTGATCTCAGCGCTGCTGGCGGTGTCGATCGATATCGGTGACAAAATGTCGAGGGAGCTCAAATCCTACGGCGCGAACATCCTGATTGAGCCTGCCGGACAAGCGGCATTGCCTGCGTTGTTTAGCGAAAGCAGTAATCCGCTCTCGGGGCAGGATTTCCTTGATGAAGCTGAATTACCGAATATCAAAGATATTTTCTGGCGCAATAACATTGTCGGTTTTGCGCCGATGCTGGGCGGTGAAGTCACCGTTAACGATAACGCGGTGCGCATTCTCGGGACGTTCTTCAGTCAGCCGGTCGATATTCCGGATGAAGAGGGATATGAAACCGGACAGAAAACGGTCAGCCCGTTCTGGCAGGTGACCGGCGACTGGCCGCAGGAAGGCGAGAACAGTCCACCGCAAACGCTGGTGGGGCACGCGTTGGCGCGACAAACAGGATGGAAAGCGGGTGATACGCTGGCGCTAAACAACGCGGGTACAACAGTTCATGTCACCGTCAGCGGGATCCTCTCCAGCGGCGGCGAGGAAGATAACCAACTGGTGATGCCGCTCGCGACGGCGCAGACGCTATTGGGGCTGCCCGGCAAGGTGCAGGCCATTCGTGTTTCGGCGCTGACGGTACCGGAAAATGAGCTTTCACGCCGTGCGCGGGAAAATCTGGATGCGCTCAATGCGGAAGAGTACGACCTCTGGTACTGCACCGCTTATGTTTCTTCTATCGCCCACCAACTGGAGGAGGCGATCTCCGGGGCGGAGGTGCGCCCGGTCTGGCAGGTCGCCGCATCTGAAGGTGTGGTGATTGATAAAATTCAATTGCTGATGGCGGTGGTGACGGTTGCCGCGCTGGCAGCATCGGCAATGGGGATCGCCTCGCTGATGACCAGTACCATTATGGAACGCGCCAAAGAGATCGGTCTGATGAAGGCACTTGGCGCGCGCCAGTGGCAGATCATGCTGCTGTTCTACCTCGAAGCCGCCTCCAGTGGGCTGGCAGGTGGGGCGCTGGGATGCGTTGCCGGGTGGGGTCTGGCGAAAGCGATTGGCGTGATGCTGTTTGACGCGCCGCTCGATTTCGCCTGGATTGTGGTGCCGTGCGTACTGGTGGTTGCGGTGTTGATTGCCCTGATCGGAACCTGGTTCCCGGCACGGCGCATTGCGCGACTCTATCCCGTGGAGGTGCTGTATGGCCGCTAAACAGACAATGCTCTGGCTGCTGGTGTGGCGGGCGCTACGCCTGCGCTTTCAGCGGGTCAGCGTGGTTTTTGCCGCGCTGATGGTGGGGGCGACCATCGTGACGGCGCTGAGCGCGGTTTGGTTCGATATCAATACCAAAATGAGTGAAGAGTTGCGTACCTTCGGTGCCAACTTCTACATCGGGCCGGGACACGGCGCGAGTATGCCGCAGCAGGCGCTACAGACTATTCTGGATGACGCACCACCGGGGCTGGTTCACGGTGCCAGTCCGTGGCTATACGGCATGGCGCGTACCGAACTGGAAAAAGTGGTGATCGTCGGCGTCTGGTTTGAATCGTTACAAAAACTGGTGCCTTACTGGCAGGTTCAGGGCAGCTGGATTGGCGTCAGCTTCGACGATCGCAACGCGATGATTGGCGTCAAGCTGGCGGAACGCCTCAACGTCCAGCCCGGCGATAACGTCACGCTGGTCGATCATAATCAGCGAAAAAATCTGCAGATTAAAGGCATTGTCGAAGCCGGTGACGCTACGGACAACATGCTGATCGTCAGTCTCGACGTGGCGCAAGCCTGGCTGCATCAGCCGGGAAAAATCAGCCACGGCCTGTTGAGCGTAAGTAATGATGTCGGTCAGGTTGATCGCTATGCCAGCCGGCTGCAGAGCCAGTACCCGGATCTGGAGATTCGCCCGGTGCGTAAAGTCTCCGCCTCAGAAGGGCAGGTGCTGGACAAGATCAAAGGGTTGATGGGACTGGTATCGCTGGTGATTCTGGCGCTCTCTTCCTTGTGCGTGAATACCACCCTGATGGCGATAGTCGGCGAGCGTGCCCGCGAGTTCGCCCTGCAAAAAGCGCTGGGCGCCAGCAATGGCGACATCGTACGGCAAATCTTGCTGGAAACCTGCATTATCGCCCTTGCAGCCGTGGTGTGCGGCTGGTTGTTGGGTTATTTGCTGGCGCAACTGTTGGGGCTGACGGTCTTCAACGCGGCGATTTCGCTGCGTCTACCGGTGCTGCCCATCACCCTCGTATTGTCTTTACTGGTCGCCATTCTGGCGGCGATTGTTCCGGTACGGCGTGCGGTCAGCGTCGAACCCGCTAAAGTGCTGAAAGGAGAGTAGCGCCATGTCCGTGACGCAGATTCCACAGGTGGCGATCGAAACACGTCATCTCTATAAACGCTTCGGTGACATTACCGCCCTGGATGATATTAACCTGCGGATTACGCAAGGGGAGTTTGTCGCCATTATGGGGGCCTCCGGTTCCGGGAAAACGACGCTGATGAACATTCTCACCTGCCTGGATACTGCAACGGAAGGTCAGGTGTTCCTTGATGGAACGGACGCCGCCGCACTGGATGAAGAGGGACGGCGTCGTTTTCGTGCCGAGAAGATTGGTCTGGTGTTCCAGCAATTCCATCTCATTCCCTTTTTAACCGCGCTGGAAAATATCATGCTGGCACAGCACTACCACAGCGTGGTGGACGAGGCAGCGGCCAGAAAAGTACTGGAACAGGTCGGTCTTGGGCACCGCGTCACCCATTTACCCAGTCAGCTTTCCGGCGGGGAGCAGCAGCGTGTCTGTATTGCGCGGGCGCTGGTGAATGAGCCGCCGGTCATTTTTGCGGATGAACCGACAGGCAACCTCGATGAAGAGAATGAACAGCGGGTGTTGGATTTGCTTACCGATTTGCACCGCCAGGGGCGCACGATAGTCATGGTGACGCATAACCCGGCGCTTGGGCAGTTTGCCGATCGCATTTTGCGTCTGCAACACGGAAAGTATCAGGGAGAGGAGGCGATGCAACATGCGCTGGCTTAACGTTTTCATTCTCTCACTGGCGGTATTGCTCAGTGGCTGTAAAGAGGAAAAGCTGGCTGTAGGCGAAACGGCTCCGGCGCTGGCGGCCTTCGATTTACAGGGCAAGGCGTCCGGACTGGACCGCTGGCAGGGAAAATCTATCTACCTGAACTTCTGGTCGGCAGGCTGCGGTGGCTGTCTGGCGGAGATGGATTCGCTGGAAACGCTCAGCCAGAAATGGGGCGATAGCGTGGTAGTGGTAGCGGTGAATACCGATCCGGGTACGGTCAGCCTGGATGCGCTACTGGCGAAGCATCAGGTGTCGTATCCGGTTCTTCGCGATCAGATGAAGATCACTCAGGAACGATATCAGGTCATCGGCACACCGACCTCGGTCCTGATTGACCCGCAGGGCCGGGTGCTGGAGTGGCATCAGGGAATGCGTAAACCGGCGGAATTAGCCGCCACGTTCGCTCGTCTCGCGGGGCGATAAGTTTTCGGTGGAGGGATACCGCTGATGGCATTTATCTGGAACGACGAGAGCCTTGCTCTCCTGCGTGAAAACGCGGGCGTCCTCTCGACGCAACACATTGCGCAGATGCTGTGCACCAATGTGACAGTGGTGCGCAATATGGCTTACCGGCTGAAACTCAGTTTGCGTGTGTCGGCGTATAACCAGAAGAGAATTCAACAGGTTCAGGCGCTGTATGAATCCGATGAACCGCTGACCATGAAGGAGATTGCCGTGCGAACCGGGCTTACGTTCAGCACGGTGCAGTACATCGTCTATGTCAAACTGAAACATAAGCCCTATGCCACCCGCGAGTTTATCGCATTCGAAACACAGGATGCGGTGCATTACCGCGTGCAAAAAGAGTTTGTCGATACCGAGCGTTCGCGACTGCAGCAACCGATGGACAACAGCCGTTTTCAGGAATTGTATCTCAAAGACGGGACGGCCTACTGCGCGCGTAACATCCGCCATGAAGTCATTATCTCTGAATAGCTGAAACCACATTTCGTTCGCTGACGAAGCAAGCATCGTCGCGAGCATTCAGGATGGGTCATCTTCTCCTTACAGGACTCTGAAGCATGACCCTTCTTTTTGCATTCGATCCCGACCAGGTTGTGATGATTGCCTTGACCTTTGTTCTTGCGGGGATGGTGAAAGGCGTCACCGGCATGGGACTGCCCACTGTGGCGATGGGGATCCTCGGTTCGCTGCTCTCACCGGTTGCGGCGGCGGCTATGCTGCTGTTACCTTCGCTGGTCAGCAATCTGTTTCAGTTTGGCGGCGGTGGGAATACCCGGATGTTGCTAAAGCGACTCTGGCCGATGCTGCTAACGGTGGTGATTGCCACACTGTTGGCCAGCGTCTGGATCACCGGTGGCGATACTTCCCGCACACAGTTTGCGTTGGGGCTGGCGCTGATGGTGTATGCGCTCTGGACCCTGGCCGGAAAACGGATTGCGGTCGCACCGCAGCGTGAAAAACCGCTCTCATTGATCGTTGGATTCGCCACCGGGTTGTTGACCGGCGGAACGGGCGTCTTTGTGATGCCTGCGGTGCCGTGGATCCAGTCGCTGGGCTTTGAGAAGGATGAACTGGTTCAGGCGCTCGGTATCTCTTTTACCTTTTCCACGCTGGCGTTAGCACTTGGACTGTGGTGGCACGGCGCGCTCCCCGTGCAGTCGTTGAGCTTATCGGCATTCGCCATCATTCCGGCGCTGATCGGCCAGTGGGCAGGCACCCGTTTCAGGCGGGTGATCTCACCCGTTGTCTTTAAACGTTGCTTTCTGTTTTGTCTGATGGGGCTAAGTATCGAAATGATGCTCCGTGTTGTGACTTAATGACAAAATCGTGCCATGGTTAACCCTTCCCCAAGGCTGAGAGGTCAGTATGACGTCAATAGTCGTAAATGAAGAAGACGGCGAACTGGAATCGCGAATGGCGCTGACGGCGGCGGTGATGGCGGACAAATCGCGATCCCGGATGCTGTGTGCGCTAATGGATGGTCGGGCATGGACGGCGACGGAACTGAGCGCGGTGGCGGATATCTCAGCGTCTACTGCCAGTGCGCACCTGGCCCGTCTGTGCGAGCAGCGGTTTGTGGTTTCTCTCTCCCAGGGGCGGCACCGCTATTTTCGCCTCGCAAGTACAGACATAGCGGAACTGCTGGAGCGCCTGATGGGCGTCGCCTGGGCATCAACAGCATCGCGAAAAATCACTACGCCGCTGAGTTTGCGTCAGGCCCGGACCTGTTATGACCATCTGGCGGGAGAAGTGGCGGTGAGGCTGTTTGATACGCTGGTTTCCCGGCAGTGGCTGACGGCAGATGGCGAAACCCTGACGCTTCTGGGTGAGGAGAAACTGGCGGAACTGGGCATTGTGATACAGGCTGGCGCGTCACGACGCAAATTTAGCTGCGGCTGTCTGGACTGGAGCGAGCGACGTTATCATCTGGGAGGCGTGCTCGGCGCCGCGCTACTGAGCTGGTTTACCGGGCAGCGCTGGATCAAAACGACACCGGGAAGCCGCCAGGTCACCTTCACGCCCTCCGGGATCCGCAAGCTGCAAATGATATTTGGCATCAATATGATCCGTTGAATCCCGGTTTTGCGGTCTCGTTCCCGGAAAAGTGTCATATATCTGTCACACTTATAAATGACGAATAACAACACGAGGTCGTAGGGATGAACAAATCGTTAATTGCCGCTGCTGTGGCAGGGGTTGTGATGTTGTCTTCTGCCGCGCAGGCGCAAACAGCGCCGGAAGGCTATCAGCTACAGCAAGTATTGATGATGAGTCGACATAACTTACGTGCGCCGCTGGCGAATAATGGCAGCGTGCTGGAGCAGTCCACTCCGAATAAATGGCCTGAATGGGATGTTCCGGGCGGACAGCTCACTACTAAAGGTGGTGTGCTGGAAGTGTATATGGGCCATTACATGCGTGAATGGTTGGCAGAGCAGGGGATGGTGAAATCCGGCGAGTGCCCGGCACCGGATACGGTCTATACCTATGCCAACAGTCTGCAGCGTACGGTTGCGACCGCCCAGTTCTTTATCACCGGCGCGTTCCCTGGCTGCGATGTTCCGGTGCATCACCAGGAAAAAATGGGCACCATGGATCCGACCTTTAACCCGGTGATCACCGATGACTCGGCGGCTTTCCGCGAGACAGCCGTGCAGGCGATGGAAAAAGAGCGCAGCCAGATGCAACTTGATGATAGCTACAAGTTGCTGGAGCAGATGATCAACTACAAAGACTCGCCATCGTGCAAGGAAAAACAGCAGTGTTCTCTGACTGAGGCTAAAGACACCTTTAGCGCGAACTATGAGCAGGAGCCAGGCGTCTCCGGACCGCTGAAAGTGGGTAACTCGCTGGTGGACGCCTTCACGCTGCAATACTACGAAGGATTCCCGATGGATCAGGTGGCCTGGGGCGAAATTAAATCCGATCAGCAGTGGAAGGTGTTGTCGAAACTGAAAAATGGCTACCAGGACAGCCTGTTTACCTCTCCGGAAGTCGCGCGTAATGTGGCGAAACCGCTGGTGAAATATATCGACAAAGCGCTGGTGACCGAACAGGCGAAAGCGCCGAAAATCACCGTGCTGGTGGGGCATGACTCAAACATCGCTTCACTGCTCACCGCACTGGAATTCAAACCCTATCAGTTACATGATCAGAACGAACGCACACCGATTGGCGGCAAAATTGTCTTCCAGCGCTGGCATGACACGAAGGCCAACCGCGATCTGATGAAAATTGAGTATGTGTATCAGAGTTCAGATCAACTGCGTAATGCGGATGTGCTGACGCTGAAAGCCCCGGCGCAACGAGTGACCCTGGAGTTGAAAGGATGCCCGATTGATGCTAACGGTTTCTGTCCGATCGACAAGTTTGACGCATTGCTGAATGAGGCGGCGAAGTAAGTGAGATTCCCCCGCGCAAGCGGGGGAATTGACGGATTAAACGTTTTTACGTTCGATGGTCTGTTCGCCCCAGAAGAGCGCGTCTTTATCTGTCTTATCAAAGGCTTTGATAAGCACTTCATCGCTGCCTTCTTCCCAAATTTTTTCTGCCAGCTTCTCGTCATATCCGGCAACTTCAAATATGGCTTCGGCTATTTCCGGCGATGTATTGCGCAGACTTGCCCACTCACCGACGTGATGAGCCTTCGCTTCTTGAGTTGGCATTCTTATCCTCCCGTTGAAGATTAGCCGTTGAGCTTCACTGCCAGACCGGCGACGTATTCGCCCTGATAACGTGCGATAGAGAGCTCTTCCTGACTGGGTTGGCGTGAACCGTCACCACCGGCAATGGTTGTTGCGCCATAAGGCGTACCACCGCGAACTTGCGAAACATCGAACAGTTCCTGCGCGGCGTAGCCGATGGGCACAATCACCATCCCATGATGGGCAAGTGTAGTCCATGTGGACGTAATCGTTTGTTCCTGGCCGCCGCCTGTCCCGGTAGAACTGAAAACGCTGGCGAGTTTGCCATACAACGCGCCGGACGCCCACAATCCACCCGTCTGATCCAGGAAGGTTCGCATCTGGCCTGACATATTGCCAAAGCGCGTTGGGGTACCAAAAATAATGGCGTCGTAATCAGCCAGTTCCTGCGGGGTTGCGACGGGGGCATTTTGAGTTTTACCGCCAGCTTTAGCGAAAATTTCCGCCTGCATCGTTTCTGGTACGCGTTTGATGGTGACCTCCGCGCCATTTACTTTGCTCGCTCCTTCTGCCACCGCATGTGCCATCGTTTCGATGTGTCCGTACATGGAATAATAAAGCACCAGAACTTTTGCCATTTGCACTACTCCTCGGTTTATCGAAAGCAGCTAATTGCTGCACTTATTTAAAGATAAGTCGTGTCGACGAGAGTGCAAGCCTTAGAAACATTTCTTTGATTTATAATAAATTTAATCATGAAATTAAGCGGGTCAGGAGGTCGGCACTGACCGTGCAGGCACTGTACCAGGCGGGAAGGTGTCATTTGGACACAATTCAGTGTGCCGTGGTCCAGGTTGTTAACAGGTGTCTGGCGTATCCTTCCGAGCGGGTACGGCAGTGAACGTCAACGGTGAGCCAGATATCCTGAGTCGCATTGAATACGGATACTGGCCCAATCGTCATGTGATTGTCGATAATCAGATCGCCAGTCGCTATCCTGTCGCCTGACACCAGCCTCGCAATCACAAACTCTCCATGCTCGTTAAGGCTGCACAGGCATCCCGTCTGATGATTAACATGGAGAATGACATTGCACAGTCCTTTCATTTGATTGACAGCTCAATGCTGTGGGCGCAGCGTAGGGAACAGAATCACATCACGAATGGTTGAGGCATCCGTAAATAGCATCACCATCCGATCGATTCCGATACCGAGACCCGCAGTTGGCGGTAAGCCGTATTCGAGTGCTGTAACGTAATCGCTGTCGTAATACATTGCTTCATCATCCCCGGCATCACGCGAGGCCACCTGCGCCATGAACCGTTCAGCCTGATCTTCCGCATCGTTAAGTTCGGAAAATCCGTTGCCGATCTCGCGTCCCCCAATAAAAAACTCAAAGCGATCGGTGAATTGCGGATCGTTATCGCTGCGGCGGGCGAGCGGCGAGACTTCAGCAGGATATTCGGTTATAAATGTGGGCTGAATAAGGTGGCTTTCCGCAACGGCATCAAAGATTTCCGTAATGACCCTGCCATGCCCCCAACTCTCTTCGATCACGATCCCCAGTTGTTCTGCAATACCGTTGGTGAGTGTCGGAGAGCTCAAGTCCTCATGCGTGATATGCGCTGCGTATTTGACGATAGCCTCGCGCATAGTCAGACGGGCGAAAGGCTGCCCAAAATCGAATGATTCATTGCCATAGACCAACGTCGTTTTACCCATTACCACCAGCGTCACCTGACGAAACAGGGCTTCTGTCAGATCGATAAGATCGTGATAGTCCGCATAGGCCATATACAGTTCCATCATGGTAAATTCTGGATTATGGCGCGGTGAGATACCTTCATTGCGGAAGTTTCGGTTGATTTCAAAAACACGCTCGAATCCGCCGACCACCAGGCGTTTGAGGTATAACTCTGGCGAGATCCGTAAATACATCTCCTGATCTAACGCGTTGTGATGTGTGGTGAAGGGGCGCGCGGAGGCGCCTCCGGGAATCAACTGCATCATCGGTGTCTCTACTTCCATGAACTGCCGGACGTGCATAAAATCTCTGATTGCAGAGAGGATTTTTGAACGAACTTCGAAGGTCTGGCGTGATTTTTCATTGGCAATAAGATCCAGATAACGCTGGCGATAGCGTCGTTCCTGGTCGATGAGGCCGTGGAATTTGTCTGGCAGGGGTTTCACTGCCTTGGTGAGTAAACGCAGCGTGCTGCATTCGAGCGTTAGTTCTCCCGTTTGCGTTTTAAACAGTACGCCGGTTGCGCCCAAGATATCTCCCTGATCGAACATTTTAAGGTAGCGTTCATACTGTTCGTTGCCGAGACCGCGAGTGGTGACATATAGCTGGATCCTCCCTCCCATATCCTGCAATGTGATGAACGACGCTTTTCCCATTGCCCGTCGGGTCATCATTCTCCCCGCTACGCTGACCGTAATATGATGCGCACTCAGCGTTTCAGTGCTGAATTCATCATAAAGCTGATGCAGGCGATCGGAGGTGCAATCCCGACGAAAGTCGTTTGGAAAGGCATTCCCGTCCCGACGTAACTGGCTGAGCTTCTGCTTACGAATGCTGTATTCATCATGCAGCAATTGTTCGTTATCTGACGTTTCCCTACTCATCATCGATCCTCTCAACAGTGTTTGCTGGAGGTCACTGTACTGCGGGGAGGGGCTGCGATGCAAGAAAAATGATCTTTATAGGGATCATTTTTGATTTCTATCGAGTTGCCGTCTTCAGGATTTGTCCTTGCGACCCGTCTCAAGGGTGGATATCCACTTCAGCGCCCGCTGGTAAAACTGTTCGCGCTCGGCAGGCGTCAGCACAGCAAGCTTTTCCGCGACGGCACGACGCAACTGGACGTCCTGCAATATCCCTTTCACGCCCTCTTTATGAATCAACTTTAGTAACGCCTCTTGCTCGCTACGATCCAGCGAGCTGAAAACCATAGACCACGCAAATTGCAACGGATCGTTCGTGGTGGGAGACGTTGACGCGTAATGCGCAACGTTCTGTTCCAGCGCCAGGGGAGCGGCCTGCACCTGGCGTTCACCCCAAGCCAGCCATTCGACAGAAACCCCCTCTAACTCTGCAATCTGTGCGGCGATACTGAGCGAAGGCTCGGTCCCTCTGTTGATGTAGTTATTGAGTGTGGAATAGGAAAGCCGCCACGATTTTGCCGCCGCGCGGGTGCTGCGCCTGCCAATCAAAAACCGCAATCGGTCGGCAAGCGACTCTTTGTGCTCATCTCGTTCGTCAGCCTGGTTTTCGTTGTTCATTTTGTCCATCCATTCCCATAAAGAATTGCAAATGACTCTTATGGAGATCAAAAAATACGAAATAACTCACAAATTTCAAATTTTGTACTTTTTATGATCTCAAAAGAGATCAATTCTATTGTCAGCGTAACGACAATGAATTTACCCCGTGGGGTTAACCCAAGAGGTAAGATAAGGGTAATCGAAATATGGACATAAATGAAGAGCGTGCCGACTGGCACAGAGTTGACATTGTTGCGGCCTTACATAAACGGGGGATGTCTATTCGTGCGTTATCCGTTCGCTCAGGTCTTAAACCTGACACGTTAAAAAATGCACTTTCCCGCGCTTACCCCAGAGCGGAACGCATTATTGCTGAAGCACTGGGTATTACACCGGAAAAAATCTGGCCCAGTCGCTATTTGATCCCTTTTGATTCACCCGCTAAGGATGACGCAGAAAAGTGATATTTCACGTCACTTTCCTCACTTAATATTTAATTCGTGAAGGAGATATTGATGTCTTAATCAACGCGATCGCGGTTGTCTTTAATAAATGATGTTCATGGACGTTATATCTACATAATGAGATGTTATTATGAGTAATCATGGAAATAAAATGGGTGTTGTGCACCTGACCATATTAACTGCGGTAAATATGTTAGGGTCAGGAATCATTATGCTGCCGACGAAACTCGCTGAAGTCGGGACCATGTCAATTTTATCCTGGTTAGTTACTGCTATGGGGTCACTGGCCCTGGCGTGGGCCTTTTCGAAATGTGGGCTTTTTAGCACGAAATCAGGTGGCATGGGGGGATATGCCGAATATGCCTTCGGCAAATCAGGGAATTTTATTGCTAACTATACTTATGCTATCAGTTTGCTGATCGCCAATATCGCCATTGCTATTTCCGCTGTCGGTTATGGTTCGGTATTATTTAACGCTAACTTGTCGCCCGTTAGCGTTTGTCTGGCCACTATTGCAGTGCTGTGGATCACGACTGTCTGTAATTTTGGTGGCGCACGCATTACGGGACGAATTGGTTCCGTCACCGTCTGGGGTGTGATTATTCCCGTTGTTGGCTTATGTATTATTGGTTGGTTCTGGTTTAGCCCCACGCTTTATGTCAGCGCGTGGAACCCCAACCATCTGGATTTCTTCTCCGCCATATCCACCTCTATCTCTATGACATTGTGGGCGTTTCTGGGACTGGAATCTGCTTGCGCAAATATGGATGCGGTTGAAAATCCACAGAAAAATGTGCCGATTGCGGTATTCGGCGGCACGCTGGTATGCGCGGTGATCTATGTGCTGTCAACCAATGTCATTTCTGGCATCGTACCCAATTCAGATCTTTTACACTCCACCGCACCTTTTGGTCTGGCTTACGCGACCCTCTTTACACCATCCGTCGGTAATGTGGTGATGTTCCTGATGGCGCTGGCGTGCATTGGCTCTCTGTTAGGGTGGCAATTTACCGTTGCCCAGGTGTTTAAGTCCTCTTCCGATATTGGTTATTTCCCGCGTATTTTCTCTCGGGTCAATTCAAAAGATGCACCGATAGTCGGCATGATTATTTTGGGTGTTATCCAGACGATGCTGGCATTAATGACAATTAGCCCATCACTGAATAAACAATTTAATAGCCTGGTTAATCTGGCTGTTGTCACTAATTTAGTGCCGTATGTTCTCTCTATGGCCGCGTTAATTCCAATGCAGCGCCTTGCAGGAATAACAGGTAACCAGGTTAAATCTAATGCGTTTATCGCATTAATTGGCACGATTTACAGTTTTTACGCGCTCTATGCATCCGGTGATGAAGCAATGATGCTTGGCGCCCTGGTTACCTTCTCCGGTTGGACGTTCTGGGGAATGTTTATTCAGAAGAAAGACAATGTAGTCGCTGATATTTATCAAGGATAAGAGATGAAAACTATTGCGATAATGAACCATCTGGGCGTGTTATTTAAGGAAGCGCCGGTCAATGAATTACAACAATTACTTGAGGCGGTAAATTTCCGCGTCGTCTTCCCCCAGAGCGCCCCTGATCTGCTGGCGTTGATTGAGAATAACGCCAAAATATGCGGCGTCATTTTTGACTGGGAAACCTGGCATGTGTCGCTTCCGGACGAAATTGTGAAACTGAATGAACAATTGCCGCTGTATGCCTTCGCCAGCCAGCAATCGATACCGGATATTGGTACACATGATCTAAGCTTAAACGTCACATTCTTTGAATATGAACTGGGTGCCGCACGGGAGATCGCTGATCGTATTCAGCGCGGCACCGAAGCCTATTTTGATGCCATCTTACCCCCATTCACCAAAGCGTTATTTCGCTATGTTGATGAAGGGAAGTATACATTTTGTACGCCCGGACACATGGGGGGAACTGCCTTCCAGAAGAGTCCGGTGGGGAGTCTGTTCTACGACTTCTTTGGCGCCAACACCATGAAGTCGGATATCTCTGTGTCGGTTGCTGAATTGGGATCGCTACTGGATCACTCAGGCCCTCATCGTGAAGCCGAAGAGTATATTGCGAATGCTTTTAACGCCGAGCGAAGTTTTATGGTGACGAATGGGACATCGACGGCGAACAAAATTGTCGGCATGTATTCTGCCCCGGCGGGTAGCACCATTCTTATCGATCGTAACTGCCACAAGTCGCTGACTCACTTGATGATAATGAGTGACATCACGCCGATTTATTTACGGCCCACGCGCAATGCCTGGGGGATTCTTGGTGGGATCCCCCGTTCTGAATTTAGTAAAGAGACGATTAGTGAACGGGTGAAGCAGACGCCGAATGCAAGTTGGCCGGTGCATGCGGTGATCACCAACTCGACCTATGACGGTTTGCTGTATAACACCGACTATATAAAACAGACGCTGGACGTCAAATCGATCCACTTCGATTCTGCCTGGGTGCCTTACACCAATTTCAGCCCTATCTATAAAGGGCTGAGTGGAATGAGCGGCGAGCGTGTCAGCGGAAAAACGATTTATGAAACGCAATCGACACACAAGCTATTGGCAGCGTTTTCGCAGGCATCGATGATCCATATTAAGGGTGATTTTGAAGAGGAAACCTTCAACGAAGCTTTTATGATGCACACCTCAACGTCTCCGCATTATGGCATTGTTGCATCAATTGAGACGTCAGCGGCGATGATGAAAGGGAACGCGGGTAAAAGGCTGGTCGAAAACTCTATCCGTCGCGCTGTGCGGTTCCGTAATGAAATCAAAGCCATCAAAGCGGAAGTAGCGGGGTGGTTTTTTGATGTCTGGCAGCCTGATGGTGATGTGCTTGATTCCGGCTGTTGGCCATTATCGCCAGATGACGGCTGGCATGGTTTTAAAAATATTGATGAACAGCATATGTTTCCTGATCCTATCAAAGTCACACTGCTAACACCGGGAATGAACAAACAGGGGGAAATGGAAGAACAGGGAATACCGGCCTCGCTTGTCGCTAAGTACCTTGATCAGCACGGTATTATTGTCGAGAAAACCGGGCCGTATAATCTCCTTTTCCTGTTCAGTATTGGTATCAATAAAACCAAAGCGCTGGGGCTGCTGCGGGCGTTGAATGACTTCAAACGCGATTACGATCGTAACGCGACAGTGAAGGAGATGCTGCCGTCGGTATATGAACAGCAGCCAGCATTCTATGCGGAGATGCGCATTCAGGAACTGGCTAACGGCATCCATTCTTTGATTCGTCATCACGATCTGCCGGAGTTGATGTTTCATGCTTTCGAAACGTTACCGACGATGGCAATGAACCCACATCAGGCATTTCAGAAAGAACTGCATGGCGAAGTCGAAGAGATTTACGTTGACGATATGATAGGTCGGATTAGCGCTAATATGATCCTGCCGTATCCGCCGGGAGTTCCTCTGGTGATGCCGGGCGAAATGCTGACCAAAGAAAATAGAGCAACGCTGAAATTCATTCAGATGCTGTGTGAGATCGGCGCGTGGTATCCGGGATTTGAAACGGATATTCACGGGGCTTATCGTCAGGCTGATGGGCGCTATAAGGTAAAAGTGATCGCCAATAATCGCTAACGTCGTTTAAAACAGACGCTCCGGCAGGCGGATCTATGCCGACGGAGCGTTCTGAATCATCATGATACATTTTTCCGCACAGGCTTTCTTTTGCCATAAGAAACAATTATGCGGCTTGTTCACGGCGGGGGAGCCATACGCGGGCAAAGATATTACAGAATGTTACGAATCTACCCATCCGCAGGCTGTGTTCACTATGCTTAGTTCCACGCGGTGATTATTATGACAATGTCATACGCCGTGAGGGGAGACTCCCCGACACCTGGACACGACGATGTCTAATCAATGACGGAGGTCAGTAATGGCAAACCATCGAGGCGGTTCCGGCAATTTTGCCGAAGACCGTGAAAGAGCATCAGAAGCAGGTCGTAAAGGTGGTCAGCACAGCGGGGGAAATTTCAAGAACGACCCGCAACGTGCCTCTGAAGCCGGTAAGAAAGGGGGTAAAAGTAGCCACGGCAATCGTAATTCGTAACGACCAGGCCTGCTACCCCGGAAACTCATCACGAACGCATCCCATCCCAACGTGATGATGCCACCGCCGCCGGACCCTCCGGCGGTTTTTTTTACCCGTCAGGTTGAACTGAAATGAAACGCCCCGCAGACTATGCGCCATTGCCGGATTCACGGAATAAGGAGTAGGGCATGGTTCAACGTGCGGAGAAAAAAACAGGCAAACGCTCGCAGGCGGTCAGTGCGAAACGCGAGGCGATTCTGACGGCCGCATTAAATACGTTTTCACAATATGGCTTTCATGGCACACGCATTGAGCAAATTGCCGAACAGGCCGGTGTCTCCAAAACCAATCTCCTTTATTACTACCCGTCAAAAGAGGCGCTGTATGTCGCCGTGCTGCGACAGATTCTGGATATCTGGCTGGCCCCTTTAAAAGCGTTTCGGGAAGATTTTGCACCGCTGGCCGCTATTGAAGAGTACATTCGGCTGAAGCTGGAAGTGTCCCGTGACTACCCGCAGGCTTCACGCCTTTTTTGCATGGAGATGCTGGCCGGTGCACCGTTGTTGATGGATGAATTGACTGGCGATCTGAAGACGCTGATTGATGAAAAGTCCGCGCTGATTGCCGGTTGGGTGAAGAGCGGCAAGCTGGCGCCGATCGACCCGCAGCATCTGATCTTCATGATTTGGGCTTCAACACAGCATTACGCCGACTTTGCGCCTCAGGTTGAGGCGGTGACGGGCGCAACGCTGCGTGACGAAACCTTTTTTAATCAGACGGTTGAAAACGTTCAGCGCATGATTATTGAGGGAATTCGCGTTCGTTAATTGGCTGGCGGCAGCGGGCAGCTCATATCGCCTTCTTCGCACTGTAGCAGCGAGGCGAGAAACGCTTCACGCTCGGCGGTTTTATCCGCCAGACACTGATTGGTGATCATCACCTGAGCACTTCCCCCCTCGGTGCCGGAGCTGATAAGCGCACAGTCGGCATCACGCATGGCGATCCATGCTGTCTGCGCCTTTTTCAGCAGTTCCTGCTGCGGCGGGGCTGCGCGTTTCAGCGCATTCTGATACGTTTCATTCAGTTCTTTGTCTGCCGCCTGATATTGGGTGACGGCGCAGGTATTCATTTCCGCTTGCGTGCTGGCATTAGCGCACTCATCGGCCAGTGCCTGACCGTTGAGCAACAGCGCAGCGCAGGTGAGTAGTATTCGTTTCATCATTCCCTCTGATTCCATAAAAAAAGGCCCCGTTTCCGGAGCCTTAATTAACCACAGCCTTAGCCAATTGTCATCAGGCTTGCGTTACCTCCGGCGGCTGCCGTGTTCACGCTCAACGAACGTTCGACGTACAGTCGTTCCAGCAGAATATTGCTTTCGCCACGAGCGAAACCTTGCACCGAGACAATCGCGCCTTCGCGGGCTGCCACCGCTTCACACAGGGCGCGAAGCTGATCGGAATCCCCGTGGAAGATCACCGCATCAAACGGCTGTGTTGTCAGGCTGTCGGTTTTCGCAAACGCAATGCGGTCGGAAACCGCAGCTGGCAGGCGTTTCGCCAGGTCACGGTGGAAGGCATCGTCAGACCACAAAATCTGACTGCCGACCGAAGTGACGGCGGCAAGTTGCACCAGCGCATCCTGTTCATCATCCGCGATACACAGTACGCGCTCACGCGGTAACAGCGCCCAGGTGTTACGCTCCCCGGTAGGACCCGGCAGTAGGCGCTGCGTACCGGCCTGCGCCAGTTCGCCAAACTGCTGGCAAAGCTGGCGCAACGCTGGACGGTCTGCTGCCCACTCGCTGAGCGCTTCCAGCGGCTGGATCAATGCGGCTTTCAGCTGGGCGTCCACCGGGTAATCCGCATCCTGACGCGCCAGGGTGATGGCCAGCGCGTTTTCAGGACGGTTTGCCAGCAGACGGTAGAGATAGAGCGGTCCACCGGCTTTCGGACCGGTTCCCGACAGCCCTTCGCCGCCGAACGGCTGTACGCCGACGACCGCCCCCACCATATTACGGTTAACGTACAGGTTGCCCACGTGCGCCGAACCGGTGACCTGGGCGATAGTTTCATCAATACGGGTATGGACGCCCAGCGTCAGACCGTAGCCGGAGGCGTTGATCTGGGCAATCAGCGCGTCCAGGTTATTGCGGTTGTAACGTACAACGTGCAGAACCGGACCAAAGACCTCTTTTTGCAGCTCATCAACGCTTTCCAGTTCGATCAGCGTCGGCGCAACGAATGTGCCGCTCTGCCATTCACGGACATCGTCACTGTTTTCACGCGCCGCCTGGAAGACTGGACGACCTTTCGCCCGCATGGTCTGAATATGCTGTTCAATATTGGATTTGGCTTCACTGTCGATCACCGGACCAATATCGGTAGTCAAACGCCCCGGGTTGCCCATCCGACATTCGGCCATCGCGCCACGCAGCATTTTCAGCGTGTGGTCGGCGATATCATCCTGTAGACAGAGTATGCGCAGCGCGGAGCAGCGCTGTCCGGCGCTGTCAAACGCCGAGGACAGCACGTCGACCACCACCTGTTCGGTGAGGGCAGATGAGTCAACGATCATCGCGTTCATGCCGCCCGTTTCGGCGATCAGCGGAATCGGACGCCCCTGTGCATCCAGACGCGTCGCGATGTTACGTTGCAGCAGCGTCGCCACCTCAGTAGAACCGGTAAACATCACGCCGCGCACGCGGCTGTCAGCGGTCAGTTGCGCGCCCACCGTTTCACCCCGGCCCGGCAGCAGTTGCACCACGCCCGGCGGTACGCCAGCTTCCAGCAAGATGGCAATGCCCTGGGCGGCGATGAGCGGCGTCTGTTCAGCGGGTTTTGCCAGTACGCTGTTACCGGCAGCCAGCGCGGCGGCGATTTGTCCGCTGAAAATGGCCAGCGGGAAGTTCCACGGGCTGATGCAAACAACCGGGCCGAGCGGACGGTGGGTCTCATTATCAAAATCGTCACGCACCTGACCGGCGTAATAATGCAGGAAGTCTACTGCTTCACGCACTTCGGCAATGGCGTTGGCGAAGCTCTTACCGGCTTCGCGCACCAGAATGCCGATCAGTTGTTGCATCTGGCCTTCCATCAACACGGCAGCGCGATGGAGGATGGCGGCACGTTCATGCGGCGGCGTCGCAAACCAGATAGGGGCAGTGTTCACCGCACTTTGCAGCGCTTGTTCGACTTCAGCTTCACTGGCTTCACGGACATAACCGACGATGTCTTTGGGTTCTGCCGGGTTGATCACCGGGTTCATTTCGCCCTCGGCAACCGGAGCATCGAGCATCGGCAACGCCCGCCATTTTTGCAGCGCGCTGTTGAGCAGGGCAGAGGAGAGTGAGGCCAGACGATGTTCGTTGGAAAGATCGAGACCGGCTGAGTTATCGCGGCCTTTGCCGTATAGATCGCGCGGCAGGGCGATTTTCGGATGCGGCAGGCCGGTCTGACCTTCCTGTTGTGCCAGTTTCTCAACGGCTTCGACCGGATCGGCCACCAGTTCGTCCAGCGGCAGCGTGGTATCCGCGATACGGTTAACAAAGGAGGTGTTCGCCCCGTTTTCCAGCAGACGACGTACCAGGTACGCCAGCAGCGTTTCATGGGTGCCAACCGGCGCATAAATGCGGCACGGACGGTTCAGTTTTCCATCCGCCACTTTACCGGTGACCTGTTCGTATAGCGGCTCACCCATCCCGTGCAGGCACTGGAACTCATACTGACCCGGATAGTAGTTCTGCCCGGCCAGTTGATAAATGGCCGCCAGCGTATGGGCGTTGTGGGTTGCAAACTGCGGGTAGATCAGATTCGGCACGGCGAGCAGTTTTTTCGCACAGGCGAGATAAGAGACGTCGGTGTAGACTTTGCGCGTGTAAACCGGATAGCCTTCCAGACCGTCCATCTGGGCGCGTTTGATCTCGCTATCCCAGTAGGCGCCTTTGACCAGACGGATCATCAGACGACGACGGCTGCGGGTGGCCAGGTCGATCAGGTAATCGATGACGAACGGGCAGCGTTTCTGGTATGCCTGAATGACGAAACCAATACCGTTCCAGCCAGACAGTTCAGGTTCAAAACACAGTTTTTCCAGCAGATCGAGGGAGATCTCCAGACGGTCGGCCTCTTCGGCATCGATATTGATGCCGATATCATACTGGCGCGCCAGCAGCGTCAACGACTTCAGGCGCGGATAGAGCTCTTCCATCACGCGATCGTACTGGGCACGGCTGTAACGCGGATGCAGGGCGGAGAGCTTGATAGAGATCCCCGGACCTTCATAAATCCCGCGTCCATTCGACGCTTTACCAATCGCATGAATCGCCTGCTGATAGGAAACCATATAGGCCTGCGCATCGGCAGCGGTCAGCGCGGCTTCACCCAACATATCGTAGGAATAGCGGAAGCCTTTCTCTTCCAGCTTACGGGCATTCGCCAGCGCTTCGGCAATGGTTTCTCCGGTGACGAACTGTTCGCCCATCAGACGCATCGCCATATCGACGCCTTTACGGATCAGCGGCTCACCGCTCTTACCGATAATGCGGTTCAGGGAGCGCGAAAGGCTGGCTTCGTTATGGGTGGAGACCAGACGACCGGTGAACAGCAGACCCCAGGTCGCCGCGTTGACGAACAGCGACGGGCTACGACCAATGTGCGACTGCCAGTTACCGTTGCTGATTTTGTCGCGGATTAAGGCATCGCGGGTGGCTTTATCCGGGATACGCAGCAGCGCTTCCGCCAGACACATCAGCGCCACCCCTTCCTGCGAGGAGAGAGAAAACTCCTGCAGCAAGCCCTGCACCATACCGGCGCGGCCGCTGGCTGTTTTCTGATTACGCAGTTTATCCGCCAGTTGGTAAGCCAACTTATGGGCCTGTTCGGCTACCGGCTGCGGCAAACGCGCCTGTTCCATCAGCATCGAAACAGCGTCAGTTTCTGAGCGACGGTACGCAGCGGTAATGGCGGAACGCGAGACCGACTGTGGGAGGATCTGCTCGGCGAATTCCAGGAAAGGCTGATGGATCTCTTCCTGCGGTGCCGTGGACTCATCGCCTTCGTTGGCGGCTCCGGCTAATAGCGCAGGAAGTTCTGGCAGCGAGTCATCGTTTTCCAGTTTTTCCAGGTAATTAAAGATTGCCTGCTTAATCAACCAGTGCGGGGTGCGATCAATTCGCGTTGCCGCTGACTTAATACGCTCGCGCGTTGCGTCATCCAGTTTAACCCCCATCGTGGTGGTTCCCATGCCATCTGCTCCTGTTGTTCGATAATGTACTGCGTGTAGTTATCGAGAAATATCCACTATGTTGCAACTTTGTGCAACCACGTTAAATGTGACCTGTGCGACAAGCTTAAAAATGAATGAAATGTTAATAAAAGAAAGAGGTATGACGTTGGGGAAAATAATAGCGCTATCTTTTTCTCTGCGGCACTTAACACTTTTAAAAGGTGCAACCGAAAAAAATGTGAGGGAGTGCAACCTGGCAGAAATTAGTATTCATCGGCAGTAAAATTTGATGTAAATGGTGTGTTAAATCGATTGTGAATAACTCACGCTTCCGGCAGGATACGGTCGCCTGGGAAATACAACATGCTTTGCCACGTTCCGGCAGGGCAATAAAACAGAAGAGTCTGGAGAGTTTATGGCAATTAGCACACCGATGCTGGTGACGTTCTGTGTCTACATTTTTGGCATGATATTGATTGGTTTTATCGCCTGGCGTTCAACCAAGAACTTTGATGATTATATTCTGGGAGGCCGCAGCCTTGGGCCATTTGTGACGGCGCTGTCTGCCGGCGCATCGGATATGAGCGGCTGGCTGCTGATGGGCTTACCGGGCGCGATTTTCATTTCCGGGATTTCAGAAAGCTGGATTGCCATCGGCCTGACTTTAGGGGCGTGGATCAACTGGAAGCTGGTGGCCGGGCGTCTTCGCGTGCACACCGAACATAATAATAACGCCCTGACGCTGCCGGATTATTTCACCGGGCGCTTTGAAGATAAGAGCCGGATTTTGCGTATTATCTCCGCGCTGGTGATTCTGCTGTTCTTTACCATTTACTGTGCGTCCGGCATCGTGGCGGGGGCGCGTCTGTTTGAAAGCACCTTTGGCATGAGCTACGAAACCGCACTGTGGGCGGGTGCGGCAGCTACCATCATCTACACATTTATTGGCGGATTCCTCGCGGTAAGCTGGACGGATACCGTGCAGGCTAGTCTGATGATTTTTGCGCTGATCCTGACGCCGGTGATTGTCATCATCAGCGTTGGGGGCTTTGGCGATTCGCTGGAAGTCATCAAACAGAAGAGCATTGAGAACGTTGATATGCTCAAAGGGCTGAATTTCGTCGCCATCATTTCCCTGATGGGCTGGGGTTTGGGCTACTTCGGTCAGCCTCACATTCTGGCGCGTTTTATGGCGGCGGATTCCCACCACAGCATCGTTCATGCCCGCCGTATCAGCATGACCTGGATGATCCTCTGTCTGGCGGGCGCGGTCGCGGTCGGTTTCTTCGGTATCGCTTACTTCAACAACCATCCGGCGCTGGCGGGTTCGGTGAATCAGAACGCGGAGCGCGTGTTCATCGAACTGGCGCAAATCCTGTTTAACCCGTGGATTGCCGGTATTCTGTTGTCTGCGATTCTTGCGGCGGTGATGTCAACGTTGAGCTGTCAGTTGCTGGTGTGCTCCAGCGCCATTACGGAGGATCTGTACAAAGCGTTCCTGCGTAAAAATGCCAGCCAGCAGGAGCTGGTTTGGGTAGGGCGCATTATGGTGCTGGTGGTCGCGCTGGTGGCTATCGCCCTGGCAGCAAACCCGGAAAACCGGGTTCTGGGTCTGGTGAGCTACGCCTGGGCCGGTTTCGGCGCCGCGTTTGGTCCGGTGGTGCTGTTCTCGGTGATGTGGTCGCGTATGACTCGCAACGGTGCGCTGGCCGGGATGATTATCGGTGCGCTGACGGTGATCGTCTGGAAACATTTTGGTTGGCTGGATCTGTACGAAATCATTCCAGGCTTTATCTTCGGCAGCGTCGGTATCGTCGTCTTCAGTCTGTTGGGTAAAGCGCCATCGTCGGCGATGCTCAAACGCTTTGCTGAGGCGGATGCGCACTATCATTCCGCACCGCCGTCGCGTTTACAGGAAGGCTAACGCCTCAATTCACAGACTAATCAGGCCCGCTTCGTGCGGGCTTTTTTGTCTTTTTCAGCAATCGCTTCCTGTCAAATCATTAACCCGCTAAGCGTTTACATTCTGACATCATTATCATTACATTCTGCTTGAGTTTTCTCTTGCCGTAATGATAATCACTATCACTGTAATTTACCTTTCTTTGCATCAGTTGACTAAGAATAACGTTTAAGGGTGTCTGGCATGTTTGTTCCGTTTCTAATTATGTTGCGTGAAGGGCTGGAAGCCGCGCTGATTGTCAGCCTGATTGCCAGCTATCTGAAACGTACCCAACGAGGCCGTTGGATTGGTGTGATGTGGATTGGCGTATTTCTGGCGGCGGCGTTGTGCCTGGGCCTTGGGATCTTCATCAACGAGACCACCGGTGAGTTTCCGCAGAAGGAGCAGGAACTGTTCGAAGGTATCGTCGCGGTGATTGCCGTGGTGATCCTCACCTGGATGGTGTTCTGGATGCGTAAGGTTTCGCGCAACGTCAAAGTCCAACTGGAGCAGGCAGTCGACAACGCCTTACAGCGTGGTAACCACCACGGTTGGGCACTGATCATGATGGTCTTTTTCGCCGTGGCGCGTGAAGGACTGGAATCGGTCTTTTTCCTGCTGGCTGCCTTTCAACAGGACGTCGGGATCTGGCCGCCGGTTGGCGCCATGCTGGGTCTGGCGACGGCTGTTGCTCTCGGCTTCTTACTCTACTGGGGCGGTATCCGTCTGAACCTGGGCGCTTTCTTTAAGTGGACCAGCCTGTTTATTTTGCTGGTGGCGGCCGGTCTTGCTGCAAGCGCGATTCGAGCCTTTCATGAGGCTGGATTGTGGAACCACTTCCAGGACGTGGCCTTTGATATGAGCGCCATCCTTTCGACTCACTCGCTGTTTGGCACCCTGATGGAAGGTATTTTTGGCTACCAGGAAGCCCCGAGCATTAGTGAGGTTGCGGTCTGGTTTATCTACTTAATACCGGCGCTGGTGGTGTTTGCATTGCCGCCGCGCACAGGCACAACCGCGTCCCGTACAGCGCCTTAATGCTTTGCGACGCAGACTCTTACGTAGTTACAACATACTTATTTAAAGGGATGGTCATGACGAATCACTTTCGCCGTAGTGCGCTGCAGCTTGGCATGGCTGCGCTGTTTGCTTCTGCTTTTACTGCCCATGCTGCGGATATTCCGCAGGTTAAGGTCACGGTAACCGATAAACAATGTGAGCCGATGAGCATTACGGTTAATGCCGGCAAAACCCAGTTCATCATTCAAAACCACAGCCAGAAAGCGCTGGAATGGGAGATTCTGAAGGGTGTGATGGTGGTTGAAGAGCGCGAAAACATCGCGCCAGGGTTCAGTCAGAAGATGACGGCTAATCTGCAACCCGGCGAATATGATATGACCTGCGGCCTGCTGACTAACCCGAAAGGGAAGCTGATTGTTAAGGGCAGCGCGACGGCCGATGCCGCGCAGAGTGATGCCCTGCTGAGCCTGAGCGGCGCTATTACCGACTATAAGACCTATGTGACCGAAGAGGCCGCACAGCTGGTTGCGGGAACCAAAGCCTTCACTGATGCCATCAAAGCGGGCGATCTGGAGAAAGCGAAGTCACTGTATGCGCCAACCCGTCAGCACTACGAACGTATCGAGCCGATTGCTGAGCTGTTCTCCGATCTCGACGGCAGCATCGATGCCCGTGAAGACGACTACGAACAAAAAGCCGCCGACCCGAAATTTACCGGCTTCCACCGTCTGGAAAAAGCGCTGTTTGGCGATAACTCGACCAAAGGGATGGAGAAATACGCCGATCAGTTGAATACCGACGTTCTGGATCTGCAAAAACGCATCAGTGAACTGGCATTCCCACCGTCAAAAGTGGTTGGCGGTGCAGCAGGACTGATTGAAGAAGTGGCGGCCAGTAAAATCAGCGGCGAGGAAGATCGCTACAGCCACACCGATCTATGGGATTTCCAGGCGAACGTGGACGGTGCGCAGAAGATTGTTAACCTGCTGCGTCCGCAACTGCAGAAATCCAACGCAGCGTTGCTGGCGAAAGTGGATGCGAACTTCAAAAAAGTGGATGCCATCCTCGCGAAATATCGCACCAAAGACGGTTTTGAGACGTACGATAAACTGACCGATGTGGATCGTAACGCGCTGAAAGGCCCGATTACGACGCTGGCGGAAGATCTCGCGCAATTACGCGGTGTACTGGGTCTGGACTAAGCACCATGCAGCATGATGATAAAAACGGCGTGAGCGAACCGTCACGCCGACGTTTGTTGAAAGGAATGGGCGCGCTCGGTGGCGCGCTGGCGCTGGCTGGCGGTTGTCCGGTTGCCCATGCGCAAAAGCCGCAAAGCGCGCCGGGAACTTTGTCACCGGATGCCCGTAGCGAGACTCAGCCTTTTTACGGTCCTCATCAGGCGGGTATTTTGACGCCGCAGCAGGCCTCAATGATGCTGGTAGCGTTCGACGTTCTGGCGTCCGATAAAGGTGAGCTCGAGCGGTTGTTTCGCCTGCTGACGACACGTATTGCGTTCCTGACTACCGGTGGCCCGGCACCGGAAACGCCGAACCCGCGCCTGCCACCAATGGACTCCGGGATCCTCGGTGCCTTCATCGCGCCGGATAACCTGACTATGACGCTGTCGGTGGGGCATTCGCTGTTCGATACGCGATTTGGGCTGCAGGCGCAGATGCCAAAGACGTTGCAGAAAATGACTCGTTTCCCAAATGACTCTCTGGATGCCGCGCTGTGCCATGGCGATGTGTTGCTGCAGATTTGCGCCAACACTCAGGACACGGTGATCCATGCCCTGCGCGATATCATCAAGCATACGCCGGATTTGCTGAGCGTTCGCTGGAAGCGAGAAGGGTTTATATCTGACCATGCGGCGCGCAGTAAGGGTAAAGAGACCCCGGTCAATTTACTTGGCTTTAAAGACGGGACGGCGAATCCGGACAGCAGCGATGCAAAGCTGATGCAGGACGTAGTGTGGGTGACGGCGGAGCAGGGGGAACCGGCGTGGGCCATTGGCGGATCTTATCAGGCCGTGCGTCTGATTCAGTTTCGCGTCGAATTCTGGGATCGCACACCGCTCAAAGAGCAGCAAACCATTTTTGGCCGTGATAAGCACACCGGCGCGCCGTTGGGGATGCAGCACGAACATGATGTGCCGGATTACGCCAGCGACCCGGAGGGTAACGTCATTGCGCTGGACAGCCACATTCGTCTGGCGAATCCACGCACGGCGCAGACGCAGTCGGGCCTGATGATGCGCCGTGGCTACAGCTACTCTCTTGGCGTGACGCCATCCGGACAGCTTGATATGGGATTGCTGTTTGTCTGCTATCAACACGACCTGGAAAAAGGGTTTCTGACCGTGCAAAAGCGACTAAATGGCGAAGCGCTGGAAGAGTACGTTAAGCCAATTGGCGGCGGCTATTTCTTCGCGCTACCGGGAATCAAGCAGGCCGATCGCTATCTGGGCCAGTCTCTGCTTGAAGCCTGACAGTGATACCCCGTCTGCGGGCGGGGTATGCTGTGTCTCTCGCTTTTGAAAATATTCTTTTTTTATATGATCCGTTTTTTGAAATAATTTTGTAATATCTCCGTAAGAGACTGTTGCCAACAGAAAATGAGAGCTTAGTTAACGCCAGGTGAAAATATTGTTGCGTTATTGCTAAGTTCTGATGTAATTATACGTAATAGCGGTAGTTCCCGGCAGTGATGATTATTCACTATGGAGATCGCGAATGGTAAAGTCCTCTTGTGGACACGTTTCTGACAGTTTTTGCAGCCCATTACGCGGAAGTCTCTCCTCCGGTAGCCACCTCGTCACCGCTAAATTTCGCTCACTTTCCCCTCTTATTCGTGTTACTGACGCCATATTCGGTGCGCGTAGCCGTGTGTGGCGTCTATTCGAAAGGCAAGCAATGGCTTACAAGGAAGCCAACCCGCAGATGTTCGTGCGCATAATCGCGCTGCCAACGGCGCGTGTGATGAATACCAACAACTCAAGGTGCTATCCATGGGAAGACAAAAAGCAGTGATCAAAGCTCGTCGTGAAGCAAAACGTGTGCTGAGACGGGACTCACGCAGTCATAAACAGCGTGAAGAAGAATCGGTCACCTCGCTTGTGCAGATGAGTGGCGTAGAAGCGATTGGCATGGCGCGCGACAGTCGCGACACCACGCCAATCATGGCGCGCAATGAGGCTCAATCGCACTACCTGAATGCTATCGAGAGTAAACAACTGATTTTCGCTACGGGCGAAGCCGGGTGTGGTAAAACCTGGATCAGTGCGGCAAAAGCAGCAGAGGCCCTGATACATAAAGATGTAGACAGGATCATTGTCACCCGTCCAGTTCTGCAGGCTGATGAAGATCTCGGCTTCTTACCTGGAGATGTATCGGAGAAGTTTGCTCCCTATTTCCGGCCGGTTTATGACGTGCTGGTTAAACGACTCGGGGCATCCTTTATGCAATATTGCCTGCGACCTGAAATCGGTAAGGTGGAAATCGCGCCGTTCGCCTACATGCGCGGACGTACATTTGAAAATGCAGTGGTCATTCTTGACGAGGCTCAGAACGTCACTGCTGCGCAAATGAAGATGTTTCTAACGCGCCTCGGGGAGAATGTGACGGTTATCGTAAACGGGGATATTACCCAGTGTGATTTACCCTCACATGTTCAGTCAGGGCTAAGTGACGCGCTGGCCCGCTTTAAAGAAGATGAGATGATCGGGATTGTTCGCTTCAACAAAGATGATTGCGTTCGCTCGGCGCTCTGCCAACGAACGCTGAATGCGTACAGTTAAACGGCATTGTGTTCAGAGCCCGGGAAAACCGGGCTTTGTTATTTTTGAGGATAACCTGTAACCGTGCGTTCGCGGTCCGTCCAACGGGCTGGGCCCGTTGTCGAACCCCGGTCGGGGATTCTCATCCCCCCGGAGCGTGCAATATGCGAAAAAAAAGCCCATACCTGCGTACGAGCTCTTTCTTAAATATGGCGGTGAGGGGGGGATTGACTCGCTTCGCTCGCCCTGCGGGCGTCATGGCCTGCGGCCATTCCGTCCAACGGACTGGGCCCGTTGTCGACCCCCGGTCGGGGATTCTCATCCCCCCAGCGTGTGCAATATGCAAAAAAAAGCCCGTACCTGCGTACGAGCTCTTCTTCAAATATGGCGGTGAGGGGGGGATTCGAACCCCCGATACGTTGCCGTATACACACTTTCCAGGCGTGCTCCTTCAGCCACTCGGACACCTCACCATATTGTCGTTCCTCAATGACTGGAACGGGCGCTAATTTAGGGAAATACGCCGCCTGCGTCAATCAACTTTTCCAAAAAATCGTGCGTTTACACAAACTTCAGGCAACCTGTAGGTTAATTAGACGGAAACTGCTTTTTTTGCCAGCGCCAGCGAATTTGCTATGCTGATGATCCCTTTGAAAACGATGATAATAAGTGCGAAAAATTCCGCACAACAACCCGCAGGAGTCAATATGGATATCATTTTCTATCACCCTACGTTTGATACCCCCTGGTGGATCGCTGCCCTGGAAAAGGCTATCCCTGGCGCAAGAGTCCGGGAGTGGAAGCTGGGCGATAACGATCCGGCAGATTATGCGTTGGTCTGGCACCCACCGGTAGAAATGTTGGAAGGGCGTAAACTTAAGGCGGTGTTCGCTTTGGGCGCCGGGGTGGATTCGATCCTGAGCAAACTGAAAGCCCATCCCACGATGCTGGATCCCGCTATCCCTCTCTTTCGTCTGGAAGATACCGGCATGGGCTTGCAGATGCAGGAGTACGCGGTCAGCCAGGTGCTGCACTGGTTCCGCCGCTTTGATGATTATCAGGCGCTTAAAAATGAGAGTCAGTGGCGACCGCTACCGGAATATACGCGTGAGGCGTTTACCGTGGGGATTATGGGCGCTGGTGTGCTGGGAGCGAAAGTGGCTGAAAGCTTGCAGGCCTGGGGCTTCCCGCTACGCTGCTGGAGTCGCAGTCGTAAAACCTGGCCGGGAGTTGAGAGTTTTGCCGGTACCGAAGAACTGGGCGCATTCCTCAGCCAGACTCGTGTGCTGATAAATCTGCTACCCAATACGACGGAAACGGTCGGCATTATCAATGGCGCACTGCTTGATCAACTGCAGGATGGCGCTTATCTGTTGAATCTCGCGCGTGGTGTTCACGTAAATGAAGATGATTTGCTGGTTGCGCTGAACGGCAAAAAACTCAAAGGGGCGATGCTGGATGTCTTCAGTCGTGAACCACTGCCAGCGGAGAGTCCGCTGTGGAAACATCCGCGCGTGGCGATGACGCCGCATATTGCGGCAGTCACGCGTCCTGCTGAAGCCGTCGCCTATATTTCTCGCACGATTTCGCATCTGGAAAACGGCGAAGCGGTGACCGGGCAGGTCGACCGGCAGCGTGGTTACTAAGGGAAACCCGGCAGATGCCGGGTTTCGACTAATAAACGCAGGCGATTCCTGCTATCCTTGTCGAAAAATGACCACAGGAGAGAGACATGTATCCCGTTGACCTGCATATGCATACCGTTGCCAGTACCCATGCCTATAGTACCCTGAGCGATTACATCGCCCAGGCGAAGCGCCAGGGACTGAAACTGTTCGCAATTACCGATCACGGTCCGGACATGGCGGATGCTCCGCACCACTGGCATTTTATCAATATGCGTATCTGGCCACGTGTGGTGGACGGGGTAGGGATCCTGCGAGGCATTGAGGCAAATATCAAAAATATCGAAGGTGAAATCGACTGTACCGGTCCGATGCTCACCTCACTGGATCTCATCATCGCGGGCTTTCATGAACCGGTTTTTGCCCCCCACGATGAAGCCACCAATACACAGGCAATGATCGCCACCATGGCGAGCGGCGTTGTGCATATCATTAGTCATCCCGGCAACCCGAAATATCCCGTTGATATCACGGCAATTGCCGAGGCTGCGGCAAAATACAATGTTGCACTGGAAATTAACAACTCTTCCTTCCTTCATTCACGCAAAGGCAGTGAAGCGAACTGTCGCGCGGTGGCGGCAGCGGTGCGCGATGCTGGCGGCTGGGTGGCATTGGGCTCAGATTCTCATACCGCCTTTACAATGGGCGACTTCAGCGAGTGTCTGAAAATTATCGACGAAGTGAATTTCCCGGAAGATCGTATTTTGAACGTGACTCCGCAACGATTACTCAATTTCCTGGAATCACGCGGAATGGCGCCGATTCCTGAATTTGCTGAACTTTAACCACCACGAGCTGGAATATTTTGATGAACGAGTTTTCTATCCTGTGTCGCGTACTGGGATCGCTGTATTACCGTCAACCGCAGGATCCTTTGCTGGTTCCGCTTTTTACCCTGATTCGCGAAGGTAAACTCCCGGCGAGCTGGCCGCTCGAACAGGATGAACTGTTAGCGCGTCTGCAGAAAAGCTGTGATATGGCCCAACTGGCGGCGGATTACAACGCGCTGTTTGTCGGTGCGGAGTGCGCGGTGCCACCGTACCGCAGCGCGTGGGTCGAAGGGGCGACAGAATCAGAGGTTCGGTCCTTTCTTTCCGCACGGGGTATGCCGCTTGCCGAAACGCCAGCCGATCATATTGGTACGTTGCTGCTGGCCGCTTCCTGGCTGGAAGATCAGTCTGCGGAGGATGAAAGCGAGGCGCAGGAAACCCTGTTCGCGGACTACATCATTCCGTGGTGCGATACCTTCCTCGGTAAAGTGGAAGCGCACGCCACGACCTCTTTCTGGCGAACGATGGCGCCGCTAACACGCGATGCCATTGGTGCGATGTGGGACGAACTGGAAGAAGGGACTGACGAATAAATGTGATTTTAATCACTTTTTCATGCAACGTATGTTAATCATTGCATAAAATGTGTGCGTGATCTCATTCATATTGGCGTTTTCTGCTATCATGCGCGGCATGAACATACTTCTTTCCATTGCAATCACAACGGGCATTCTCTCCGGTATCTGGGGATGGGTGGCCGTGTCTCTTGGCTTACTGAGTTGGGCAGGGTTTTTAGGCTGTACGGCCTATTTCGCCTGTCCGCAGGGTGGGTTAAAGGGGTTGGCCATTTCGGCCTCCACACTGTTGAGCGGCGTGGTGTGGGCGTTGGTCATTATTTACGGTAGCGCGTTGACGCCGCATCTCGAACTGGTGGGTTATGTGATCACCGGCGTTGTGGCCTTCCTGATGTGTATTCAGGCAAAGCAAGTTTTACTGTCATTTGTGCCAGGCACATTTATCGGCGCATGTGCCACGTTTGCCGGGCAGGGGGACTGGAAGCTGGTCCTGCCTTCGCTGGCGGTCGGTTTGCTCTTTGGCTATGCCATGAAAAACAGTGGACTGTGGCTGGCGGCCCGGCGAGAAAGACACAGTACGCGAACCGTGGCGGAAAATAAAAAAGCGTGAGGAATCCCTCACGCTTTTTTTTATCCTGATGATCAGGATTCCGGCGGTACCGACATATGGCGATATTTCACCAGAATGTCGTTCTGGCGATCGGCTTTATTCTGCAAATCCCACAGCCCGCGATCGATACCATCGTTGATGAGGAAGATGACGCCCGTCTCAATGGCGGACATCAGGCATAACATCACCGGTTCGTTGGAGGTGTAGCCAATTTCACCTTCCAGCAGTCTCTGGTAATCGATAAAGCGGAACACCCCAGCCTGCACTTCATAAGACAGAATGGTTTTACTGGTGTTGACCGAAGAGAGGATCTCACCGGTGCTGACGTTGACTACGCGTAGGTTCACCGCAATCTGATCAAGCTGGTACTGCGTGTCTGCGCCGATACCGAAGTAACGCGCACCGACGCCGCCGGATTTCACGTTACTTTCGTAGCCGATAATCGACCCTTCAACCATGATGTTTGCCGCCGTCAGCGACTGCAGCGGGATCCGGTTGTTGATGGCGACCGTCCCGTTTTCCTGGGCAGCACGAATGATCTTACGTTCATTCAGCAGGTTTTGCAGTCCCTGGCGCTCCAGCGGGACAAACCAGCGGGAATCTTTCAGCGCGGTGACCAGCATCGCGGTGGCGCTTTGTGGGACGGCTGTTGAGAAGTTACTGGCCGGGTAGGGTTTAAACTGCCCGGTTTCATCCTGAATGTTATACACCGAGACAAAAATTTTTCCCGTAGGCGTCGGTAAATGCGTTAAATCCTTATAACTTTGCGCACGGGGCATTAATGTCGGTTTAGCGGCTTCTTTTGGCGGGGCGGTTAAGCATCCGCTCAGTAAAATGACGGCGACGAATACAAGTAAGCGCTGCATGATGATTGTCCTTACGTTGCGGTGCTTAGAAACCGGTGGAATCTGACTGTAAACCCGACACTTCGATAGTCGAGGTTTTACCCGTTTTCCTGTCCGTGACGTTTAGTTGCAACTGTCCATCCCGGTTAGCAATGTCCACAATGAAATCATTGGTCACCATCCTGCCGGGTTTCCCCGTGTTAATATTGGTCAACAGCCCACCTAATATTTGTGACTGGATGGCCTGAGTGAAGTTATCCAACGCGGAGGGAGTTTCAATTCCGTAATCGTCGTTATAATTTGGGTCTTTATAAGAATTCTGCGCCTGGGCGCTATTCAGTAAAAAAGAACCGTTATTGGGGTTTCCACCAAAGTTGGGATTACGGAACTGGAAGGTCATATTTCCGGCCCAACTTAATGGCGAAATAAGCATGAGTACTACTACTGCATGTTTGACACGCATTACAGCCTCCGGACTAAAATCACTTTTTAGAATTCGTCATGCGTTAAATCGCCGGTGCTCAATAGTGTTTGATCTATTTGCCGACGGTTTAAGGCGTCCTCGGTTTGTGCCAGCGCGAAGACAACAGTTTTTTCGAAGTCTCTTTTCGTTGGAAATAAAAAAGTCTGGAAGATAACGTCCTGATTAACCGTTATCGTGATCCAACTTCCCCAACGTGCACTGGGTCGCTCATTGATGGTTAAATTGCCTGGGTAATCACTTTCCCATTTGTCGCTAAAAGCACGATAAAAATCGTGGCCAATAGACGAAACCGTGTGGTCAGTTAAGAGCCCAGGAACTTCAACTTCTATAGCCTGCGTCGTGCCGGCAGCGAACAGAAACTGTGCCGCTACAAGCCAGGTCAAATAGCGTTTCATGGCTTTATCGCCTGAGGTTATCATTTGCCCACGAAACCGCCTGGGTACGGTTTTTGACAGCTATCTTTTTGAAAAGATTATAAAGATGTGTCTTGACCGTATTTTCACTGATAAACAGTGAGCGCGCGATTTCGATATTAGAGGCGCCGATACGCAATTTATTCAGGATCTCTTTTTCACGATGAGTCAGGAGGGCCGACTCTGTGCTGTTGTAGCGGTAATTACCTGAGTGAGTGATCAGATAACTGGCCAGTTTCTGTGAGAAGTAACATTCTCCCCGCAGGATCCCCTGCAAACCGTTTACGACACGCTCTTCGTCATCCGCTACGTAAAAAACACCATTGATATGCGGCCAGTTTTCAATATCCCGGTAGGGATAATCATCGGGAGTGTTCAATAATAACGTCTTTAAATTATTGTTTTTCCGACTTAAGTTATCCTGCCAGTAATGGATAAGCTTTTTATCCGCTTCCATCATATCGACTAAAACAATGCAGCTGGTGGAGATATCATCCAGAGAACGCTGAATATTATGCAGTTTTCCGGTGAGGGCCAGAGATTGTTTTAAATGCTGCAATAATGCTGTGGCTTGCAGGGATGGTTTGGTGATCAACAATAATGTATGACCATGAATACTATGGACTTCATTAAACATGATGAAACCCCACTTTTTTAGTCGCACACCTGACAGCTGCCTGCAGAAATGAGGCACCAGAAGTACTGACAGATGTTGCACTGCTGTGTGTAGTAAAATAAGAATCAGCCCGAACGGGTCAAAATATTAATACAAATGAACTACAACTGATTTCAATCTAGCCATTACAAATCTTAAAGCAAGTGTTAAACATGTAACAGAATGTAAAAATATATATTAATTTATTAAATTTAGGCTTTTTTAAAGTTTAGATTTGATAGTAAAGTTGTACATCCAGCCGTTATTGCACAGATTTAAAAAATCATACAAATTATATTAATTAACTGAATTTTAAAGAATAAATTCAATTCGTGCTAACACTTCATCGGCGGGGAAATTGCTGATTCATAACATCCGTCGGCGTCGTGCATTTTGATGACGAAAAAAACGAGGCTTGTCACGACTTGCTCGTCTCTCTCTTCTTCAGCATCACTGTGGAGCCTGGAAAGCTCGCTGTACAGCCTTCTGGTTGACGGCGGAAAAAGCACTAACGTTAAGTACGAAGAAAATAAAATAAGCGTAAATAACAGGGTATTCCTGCCCTAATTAGTACTTTGGTGTGAGCGAAAATATAAAAATACCACTGGCGGGTGAGTTATTTAAAATGTTTCCGCAGACATACTCTTCATCGTAACGCGGCGTTAACAAATTACGTTTAGCGTTAACAAGAAAATTGATGAGAACGTTATTTTCTCGATGTACGACCAGGTCCAGGGTGACAACATGAAAAACAAATTGTTATTTATGATGTTAACAGTACTGGGTGCGCCTGGAATTGCTTCCGCAACAAGTTATGATTTAGCGCATTCAGAATATAACTTTGCGGTAAATGAATTAAGTAAGTCTTCATTTAATCAGGCAGCCATTATTGGTCAAGTGGGCACGAATAATAGTGCAAAGATACGCCAGGACGGCTCTAAGCTTTTGTCGGTGGTTTCACAAGAAGGTGGAAGTAACCGGGCCAAAGTTGACCAATCAGGAGCTTATAACTTTGCGTATATTGCTCAGTCGGGTAATTCCAATGATGCCAGTATATCGCAAAGTAATTACGGTAATACTGCGATGATTATCCAGAAAGGTTCTGGAAATAAAGCAAATATTACTCAGTATGGTACGCAAAAAACAGCAGTTGTAGTGCAGAGACAGTCGCAAATGGCAATTCGCGTTATTCAACGCTAATACATTGACGGCTATTAAATCAATCCGATGGGGGTTTACCATGAAACTTTTACAAGTGGCAGCATTTGCAGCAATCGTGGTTTCTGGCAGTGCTCTGGCTGGTTCTGTTCCACAATGGGGCGGCGGTGGCGGTGGCGGTGGCGGAAGCAGCTCTGGCCCGGAATCGACCCTGAGTATTTATCAGTTCGGGACCAATAACGCCGCACTTGCGCTGCAAAGCGACGCTCGTAAATCAGACACAACAATCACCCAGCACGGCTATGGTAACGGCGCAGATGTCGGCCAGGGTTCAGATAACAGCACCATCGATCTGACTCAGAAAGGCTTCAAAAACAACGCCACCATCGATCAGTGGAACGGCAAAAACTCGGATATTACTGTGAGCCAATACGGTGGACGTAACGCCGCGCTGGTTAACCAGACTGCTTCGGATTCCAGCGTTCTGGTTAAACAGGTTGGTTTTGGCAACAACGCCACAGCTAACCAGTACTAATTCAGTTTATGTGCTGACGATAAACAGGGCGAAAGCCCTGTTTTTTTTCGGGGGGACATCATGAACACCTTATTACTCCTTGTGGCGCTTTCTAATCAGATAACGTTTGCAACAACCCAGCAAGGTGACATTTACACGATTACGCCGCAGGTCACCCTGACACAACCCTGTGTGTGTCAGGTGCAGATTTTAGCCCTTCGAGAAGGCGTGGCGGGGCAAAGTCAGTCACGACAGAAAAAGACCCTTTCTCTGCCTGCTAATCAGGCCATTGATTTGACCAGACTCAGTTTAAATATCTCAGCGCAAGACTCCGTCAAAATCGTGGTTACGGTTTCTGACGGTCAGTCGCTGCATTTATCACAACAGTGGCCGCCCTCTGCGAAACCGTCATAACTGACTGACAATTTATGCGTTGATGCTGGCAGAAGCGAGGCGGCTGAACTATGAATAGAGTGACGCGGAATGCGTGACTCCCGGGCTTTGTCGCCATCAGGGAAAACATCACCCCTCAAGGATGAATGCTCATTGAGGAAAGCATCATGCCGTTACCTGTCACGCGTAAAACAAGCCTTCCGCTGCTCGCGCTTCTTGCCCTGTATTCTTTCACCGCAATCGCGGATGCGGGAAGACAGGGTGGGGTTATTCATTTCACCGGTCAAATCGTAGAACCACCCTGCAATGTGAGTCTGGAGCAACAGCGCCTTGCAATGTCGTGCTATAACGAGGGGCGCACGCAGACACGCTATTATTCACCGCAACAGATGCTTAAAGCACCACAACACTTCAAACAGATCGCCGCAGTTAGCTTGCGCTATCTGGATGAGAAGAAAAAACTGGCGGTGATGGATATCAGTTACCACTAAACGGGCATTCAGGCAAACGCACGAAAAAAGCGATTTCAGCGTTTCCCCTGCTGTACACTTACAGAACAGAGTGACGCAAGGAGGTTCTATGAAATCGCGTATTCATGTTATCCAGGGGGATATCACTACCGTCGCGGTTGATGTCATCGTCAATGCCGCAAACTCGTCATTGATGGGCGGCGGAGGTGTTGATGGGGCAATCCATCGTGCTGCGGGTCCCGCCTTACTGGAAGCCTGCATGAAGGTCAGACAGCAGCAGGGTGAGTGCCCGACGGGCCATGCGGTGATCACGCTTGCCGGAAACCTCCCCGCCAAAGCGGTCATTCATACCGTCGGCCCAGTCTGGCGCGGCGGCGAACATAACGAAGCGCAACAGCTTCAGGATGCGTACGTTAATAGCCTGAATCTGGCGCTGGCCAATGGCTACGCTTCCATTGCCTTTCCGGCAATCAGTACCGGAGTATATGGGTATCCGCGAGCGGCAGCCGCTGAAATTGCGCTAAAGACCGTTTCAGAATTTATTACCCGCCGCGCTTTGCCTGAGCAGATATACTTTGTCTGTTATGACGACGAAACAACCCGACTCTACCAGCGTTTACTTACCCAACAAGGCGATGAATGAGCTGACCCGGCTCGCCCGCGCCACGCGTCCCCTGTGCGACAATCATCCCGGAGAGTGCGGCATCCTTGCGCTCGATAACAGTCTGGACGCCTTTGCCGCCCGCTACCGGCTGGCGGAAATGGCGGAACGTACGCTGGATGTTCAGTACTATATCTGGGAAGACGACATGTCCGGGCGTCTGTTGTTCGCCGTCCTGCTGGCGGCGGCAAAACGTGGCGTCCATGTGCGCCTGTTGCTCGATGACAACAACACGCCAGGGCTGGATGATACCCTGCAACTGCTCGACGCTCATCCCAACATTGAAGTTCGCCTGTTCAATCCTTTCTCTTTTCGCATGCTACGGATGCTGGGTTATCTGACCGATTTTGCCAGGCTCAACCGACGGATGCATAACAAAAGCTATACCGCCGACGGCGTTGTCACCCTGGTGGGCGGGCGAAACATTGGCGATGCCTATTTCGGCGCGGGTGAGGAGCCGCTGTTCTCCGATCTGGACGTGATGGCCATTGGATCCGTTGTCAGGGAGGTTGCTGAGGATTTCGAACGCTACTGGCATTGCGCGTCGGTTTCGACGTTGAAATCGGTGCTGGCGCTTTCCGAGCAAGAGATCACCGACCGCATTGAGTTACCCGACGCCTGGTACAACGATCCCATCACCCGTCGATACCAGCATAAACTGGAAACCAGCCCGTTTATGACCCATCTCGATCGCGGAGCGCTGCCCCTTATCTGGGCGAAGACCCGGCTATTAAGTGACGATCCGTTAAAAGGCGAGGGGAAAGCGCAGCGCCACTCTCTACTGCCACAACGACTGTTTGACGTGATGGGATCGCCGACGGAACGGATTGACATTATCTCTGCCTATTTTGTCCCGACCCGCGCAGGCGTCTTGCAGTTGCTGAAACTGGTACGCAAAGGCGTCAAAATTGCGATCCTCACCAACTCATTAGCCGCCAATGATGTCGCGGTGGTACATGCCGGTTACGCGCGCTGGCGGAAGAAACTACTGCGTTATGGTGTCGAGCTTTATGAACTGAAGCCGACGCGTGAACGTCAGGTGGTACTGCACGACAGGGGGCTTACGGGGAACTCCGGCTCCAGCTTGCATGCTAAAACGTTCAGTATTGACGGGCGTAAGGTGTTTATTGGTTCACTGAATTTTGATCCCCGTTCCACGTTGCTGAACACGGAAATGGGATTTGTGATTGAAAGCGAGACGCTGGCTACGTTTATCCATAAACGGTTCATCGAGAGTCAACGCGATGCGGCCTGGCAATTACGCCTCGATCGCTGGGGGCGAATTAACTGGGTGGATCGGCAGCAGGACGAAGAGCAGGTGTTAAAAAAAGAACCCGCCACCGGATTCTGGAAGCGGGTTCTGGTGCGACTGGCGACGCTATTGCCTGTCGAGTGGCTGCTTTAACGTGGCTGCTGGCATTAGCCGGTCACTTTTTTGCTTTGTTCCTGTCTGACCGGCGGTTTGCCGGAGAACAGGAATTTGAGCAGCGGAATGCGCAAATGAATCTCGTACAGTACCAGCGCGATGCCAACCACAAAGATCAGCCCACAGATAAAGCCCAACAGATTCGAGGTAATATGCGGCGTAATGTATGCGCCGAAAAACAGTGTTAACGGATGGTGTACCAGATAGATAAACAGTGACGCATTAACAAAGTAGGTGACGCGGGCTGACTGGAAATTAAGTAAACGGTGGCCGAGGGAAAACACCACATTGACCATCCATAATCCGAGCACCATGGTGATGACATATTCCGTTTCGTACATCCAGGCATCGCCACTGCCGTAGCGCTGATTCAGCAAATAGGCGATGAAGGCGAAAGCCGCCGCCAGCGTACATCCCCGGGAAGGGGTGGTGAAAAGCGCTTTAAGCTCAGGTGAGATAAAGGCCAGTGCGCCCAACATAAAGAAAGGCACATAAAAGAGCGTTTGCATCACCACGAAATTAAACAAGCCGTCGCTGAGAATCGGTGGATAAACAATGAACAGCGTCCGCCGTATCACCGCATAACCGATACCCAGTAAGAAGAAGATGAGCGTCAGTTTGCCCATCGACACGGCGGCCAGCCGTTTTTTTTCCGCCTTTTCCAGGTTTTTTCGCATCCGGCTAAATACCCATAGACTGACGGTTGTTAATACCACCAGAACCAGTAAAAACCAGAGATGAGAAATTAATTCCCAGGCCAGCGTGTTGTATTTTTCATACAGTGAGAGTGTTTGCCAACTGTCGGCTTTTCCCTTGACGTATTGCAGCATAATAAATTGCGGCAACGTCAGCAGGGGAATCGCAGTAAGCATCGGAATGCCTACGCGTTCAACGCGTACTTTCCACCAGCGTTTCAGCGGATAACGCAGGAATAACATGTACGAAAAATAACCAGAAATAACGAAAAAGACCTGCATCCGGAATGAATGGATAAAATCGTTAAACAGGGTCAGCCACCATGAGGGCTCGGCGCTGTTCACATGCCAGGTATGGCCGGAATAGATCAATGAGATATGGAAGGGAATACCCAACAACATCAGCCAGGCGCGGATGGAGTCAAGAAAATATTCACGCTGTGCGGGTACGGGATTCATAAAGGTTTTCGTATTCTCAGATTCTCAGACTAATCGTCTTATCGGTAAGGCGTTTACTCGTTACAGTCGGTGGCAACCCTACACCAAGTACAACGACCTGTCTCCAGGATAAGCACGCAAAGTGAAAAAGGGCCCGGCGAGGTGTCTAAACCATGAGCCAGCGTGCTGAACAATGCAGGGATTCAGTTGTCCTAATGCCTGATTATCCATTAAAATAGATCGGATCGATATAAGCACACAAAGGGGGAAGTGCTTACTAATTATGAAACATAAACCACAAATGATGAAAATGCGTTGGTTGGGTGCAGCAGTCATGTTAACGCTGTACACGTCGTCGGCCTGGGCCTTCTCCATCGATGATGTTGCAAAGCAAGCTCAATCCCTAGCCGGTAAAGGCTATGAGGCGCCAAAAAGTAACTTGCCCTCCGTTTTCCGCGACATGAAATATGCGGACTATCAGCAGATCCAGTTTAATCGCGATAAAGCATACTGGAGCAATCTCAAGACCCCATTCAAGCTCGAGTTCTACCACCAGGGTATGTACTTCGACACGCCGGTCAAAATCAATGAAGTCACGGCAACCACAGTTAAAAGAATCAAATACAGCCCGGACTACTTCAATTTCGGCGACGTTCAGCATGATAAAGACACGGTAAAAGATCTCGGCTTTGCGGGTTTCAAAGTGTTGTACCCGATCAACAGCAAAGACAAAAACGATGAAATCGTCAGCATGCTTGGCGCAAGCTACTTCCGCGTCCTGGGTGCCGGTCAGGTGTATGGCCTTTCTGCGCGCGGCCTGGCTATTGATACCGCGCTGCCTTCAGGTGAAGAATTTCCCCGCTTCCGTGAGTTCTGGATCGAACGTCCAAAACCGACTGACAAGCGCCTGACGATTTATGCCTTACTGGATTCTCCGCGTGCGACCGGGGCCTATCGTTTTGTGATAATCCCTGGGCGTGACACCGTTGTTGACGTGCAGTCGAAAGTCTACCTGCGCGATAAGGTCGGTAAACTGGGCGTGGCGCCGTTAACCAGTATGTTCCTGTATGGACCAAACCAGCCCTCACCGACGACCAATTACCGTCCGGAACTGCATGACTCCAACGGTTTGTCGATTCATGCCGGCAACGGCGAATGGATCTGGCGTCCGCTGAATAACCCGAAACACCTCGCCGTGAGCAGTTTTGCGATGGAAAACCCGCAAGGGTTTGGCCTGCTGCAGCGCGGCCGTCAGTTCTCTCGCTTTGAAGATCTCGACGACCGTTACGATCTGCGCCCAAGCGCCTGGATCACGCCGAAAGGCGAGTGGGGCAAGGGTAAGATTGAACTGGTTGAAATTCCGACCAATGATGAAACCAACGATAACATCGTCGCTTACTGGACTCCGGATCAACTGCCTGAACCTGGCAAAGAGATGAACTTCAAATACACCCTGACGTTCAGCCGCGATGAAGACAAACTTCATGCGCCGGATAATGCTTGGGTGCAGCAGACGCGTCGTTCAACCGGCGATGTAAAACAGTCGAATCTCATTCGCCAGCCTGATGGCACGATCGCCTTTGTGGTGGACTTCACCGGCACGGACATGAAAAAGCTGCCGCAGGATACCCCGGTCACCGCGCAAACCAGCATTGGCGACAACGGCGAGATCGTGGAAACAACGGTACGTTACAACCCGATCACCAAAGGTTGGCGTATGATGATGCGCGTGAAAGTGAAAGATGCGAAGAAAACCACTGAAATGCGTGCGGCATTGGTCAATGCCGATCAGACGTTGAGTGAAACCTGGAGCTACCAGTTACCTGCCAATGAATAAGACAACTGAGTACATTGACGCTATGCCGCTCTCGGAGATCGAGAAGGCGGCATTGCCGACCACTGACATCCGCGCGGTGCACGAAGCGCTGGATGCCGAGCATCGCCGTTACTCGCGAGAAGACGATTCACCGCAGGGTTCTGTCAAAGCGCGTCTGCAACAAGCCTGGCCAGACTCGCTGGGCGAAGGGCAGTTGATCAAAGATGACGAAGGGCGCGACCAGCTTCAGGCGATGCCAAAAGCTAAACGTTCTTCGATGTTTCCCGATCCCTGGCGGACCAATCCGGTTGGGCGCTTCTGGGATCGTCTGCGTGGACGTGACGTCACGCCGCGCTATCTGGCTCGTCTGACGAAAGAAGAACAGGAAAGCGAGCAGAAGTGGCGTACCGTCGGCACCCTTCGTCGCTATACGCTGCTGCTGCTGACGCTGGCGCAGACGGTCGTCGCAACCTGGTACATGAAGACGATTCTGCCGTATCAGGGCTGGGCGCTGATCAATCCGGCGGATATGGTCGGGCAGGACCTGTGGGTCTCCTTCATGCAGTTGCTGCCATATATGCTGCAAACCGGTATTTTGATCCTCTTCGCGGTGCTGTTCTGCTGGGTCTCCGCCGGGTTCTGGACCGCGCTGATGGGCTTCCTGCAACTGCTGATCGGTCGCGATAAGTACAGTATTTCGGCGTCAACGGTCGGTGACGAACCGCTGAATCCGCAGCACCGTACCGCGCTGATTATGCCTATCTGTAACGAAGACGTTGATCGCGTTTTTGCTGGCCTGCGCGCGACATGGGAATCGGTAAAAGCGACCGGCAACGGCGAGCATTTCGATGTCTATATTCTTAGCGATAGCTACAACCCCGATATCTGCGTTGCAGAACAAAAGGCGTGGATGGAGCTGATTGCCGAAGTGCAGGGCGAAGGACAGATTTTCTATCGCCGTCGTCGCCGTCGTGTGAAGCGTAAAAGCGGTAACATTGATGACTTCTGCCGTCGCTGGGGCAGCCAGTACAGCTACATGGTCGTGCTGGACGCCGACTCTGTGATGACCGGTGAGTGCCTGAGCGGTCTGGTGCGTCTGATGGAAGCGAACCCGAACGCCGGGATCATTCAGTCATCGCCGAAGGCGTCCGGAATGGACACTCTGTATGCACGCTGTCAGCAGTTTGCGACGCGCGTATACGGACCGCTGTTCACCGCCGGTTTGCACTTCTGGCAGTTGGGCGAGTCCCACTACTGGGGGCACAACGCCATCATCCGCGTGAAACCGTTTATCGAACACTGTGCGCTGGCGCCGTTGCCGGGTGAAGGCTCTTTCGCCGGTTCTATCCTGTCGCACGACTTCGTGGAAGCGGCGTTGATGCGTCGAGCCGGGTGGGGTGTGTGGATTGCTTACGATTTGCCTGGTTCTTATGAAGAACTGCCACCAAACCTGCTGGATGAACTGAAGCGTGACCGTCGCTGGTGTCATGGCAACCTGATGAACTTCCGTCTGTTCCTTGTAAAAGGGATGCACCCGGTTCACCGCGCCGTGTTCCTGACCGGGGTGATGTCTTATCTCTCCGCGCCGCTGTGGTTTATGTTCCTTGCGCTGTCGACCGCGCTGCAGGTAGTACATGCACTTACCGAGCCGCAATACTTTCTGCAACCGCGCCAGCTGTTCCCGGTCTGGCCGCAATGGCGTCCTGAACTGGCGATAGCCCTGTTTGCCTCGACGATGGTGCTGCTGTTCCTGCCGAAGCTGCTGAGTATTCTGCTCATCTGGTGTAAAGGCACCAAAGAGTACGGTGGATTTCTCCGCGTGACGCTGTCGCTGTTGCTGGAGGTGTTGTTCTCCGTACTGCTGGCGCCGGTGCGCATGCTGTTCCATACCGTCTTCGTGGTGAGTGCCTTCCTCGGCTGGGAAGTGGTCTGGAATTCGCCGCAGCGTGACGATGACTCTACGCCGTGGGGCGAAGCGTTTATGCGTCATGGTTCGCAGCTGCTGCTGGGTCTGGTGTGGGCGGTCGGCATGGCGTGGCTGGATCTGCGCTTCCTGTTCTGGCTGGCGCCGATTGTCTTCTCGCTGATCCTGTCACCGTTTGTCTCGGTGATCTCCAGCCGTTCAACGGTCGGTTTGCGTACCAAACGCTGGAAGCTGTTCCTGATCCCGGAAGAGTATTCACCGCCGCAGGTGCTGGTGGATACCGACAAGTATCTGGTGATGAACCGCAACCGCTCGCTTGACGACGGCTTCATGCACGCGGTGTTTAACCCGTCGTTTAACGCGCTGGCTACCGCGATGGCGACAGCTCGTCACCGTGCAAGCCATGTGCTGGAGATTGCCCGCGATCGTCACGTTGAGCAGGCGCTGAACGAGACCCCGGAAAAACTGAATCGCGACCGCCGTCTGGTACTGCTGAGCGATCCGGTGACGATGGCGCGTTTGCACTATCGTGTCTGGAATTCGCCAGAGAAGTATTCATCGTGGGTGAGTTACTATCAGGATATCACCCTGAACCCACAGACGCTGAAGACGCCGTAAGCGCCATCCGGCGAAATCATCTGAAAAATACCGGCCTGCGCCGGTATTTTTTTATACTGAAGAAAACGATTGATGAGGTATCCCGTGCGAATCATAGCGGTGGGCATCATGGTGATGCTGTTAAGCGGGTGCGGCAGCATTATCAGCCGGACAATCCCCGGACAGGGGCATGGTAACCAGTACTATCCGGGTGTGCAGTGGGACGTCCGGGATTCAGCATGGCGTTATGTCACTATCCTCGATCTGCCGTTCTCACTGGTGTTTGACACGCTGCTGTTGCCGCTCGACATGCATCACGGCCCTTACGAGTAATTACCGCTCATCCCATTCATCGGCTGCGGTTTGACCCTCTTCGGTATCCAGCGGGGGCTCAAGCTGAAATTCGCCTTCATCCCATTCATGCAGTGTATTCTCTTCCAGCCACTCCTGGCGGATCTCTATCTCATCATAGTCGCCGTCAAAGACGCTTTGCGCGGCCTCGCCGCTGAGCATCGGCAGGCATTCGCCTTCTTCTCCTTCATCGGCAAAAAACTCGACCTGCCACATGATGTCGCCATCCTGTAGCACATATTTCTGCACGTTGAACTGCTGTACATCGGCTTCATCCTGCTCGAGCTCAGGATGGTCCGCCAAAAATTCTTCACGGGCTGAGTCAATGGCTTCTTCCAGCGTTGCATACAGGGTCATCAGAGTCTCCCTTTGATTTGATGAGGTATTCAGGGAAAGAATAGCTGATTCTCCGGTTATGCAAGTATGAATGCTGAAAAATCATCCCGCTGTTCGCGAGAGAGCACGACGACGCAGGCTGTTCCAGGAATAAATGGCGTTAAACAATACCACCCCGGCGGTGACCAGAAAGACGGCGCGGAAGCCATAGTTAGCGGAAATCGCCGCCCCCATGAGCGGGCCGGTGACGTTGCCGATATCGCGGAACGACTGGTTATAACTAAAGATGCGCCCGGCGATTTGGTTTGTGGAGTTATAGACCAGCAGCGTTTGTACCGCCGGCAACAGCGCACCGTCAGCAGCACCCAATAAAAAGCGCAGTACCGCCAGTTGCCACGGAGTCTGCACAAAGGACATGGGGACAAGCAGCAAGACGGAGAAGATCAGCGCAACGATGAGGATTTTCTCTGGCCCGATGCGGTCTCCCAGTTTGCCGAGTCTTGGCGCGCTGAGTAATGCCGCGACGCCGGGTACGGACGCGATCATCCCGCTGATAAACGCAATATTGCTGACGTTACCCGCCAGTTCGCGCACATAGAGGGTCAGAATCGGCGCAATGGAACCGGTCGCGACCTGAATAATCAGCGTGGTGACGAACAGGCTCAGTACCAGTTTCGGGTTCTTAAGCGTGGCAACCACTTCCCGGACGCGCAGCATCTCTCTCTTGCTAATGGGTTTGAAGTTTTCGCGAATAAAAAACAGCGTCAATAAGAAACAGATCAGCAGTACCGTCGCGGTGATGAAGAAAACCGGGCGCAGGCCGTACTGGTCGGCGAGCAGGCCACCCGCTAGTGGGCCGAGTAATGCACCGCTGACGCCGCCGGTAGAGAGCGTTCCCAGCGCCCAGCCGCTTTTATTGCGCGGTACCTGGGTGGCGATCAGGGCGTTGGCGTTGGGAATGAATCCGCCCAGTAACCCGAGCAGCGCACGCAGCACCAGAAACTGCCAGATATTCTGCGCAAGGCCCATTAGCAGCATCACTATCGCCATCCCCAGCGCGGAACGCAGTAGCATAATCTTTCTGCCTTTACGGTCAGCGAGTCCGCCCCAGAAGGGAGAGGCGATAGCAGAGAAAAGAAACGTAATACTAAAGACCAGTCCGGACCACATGTTGAGCGCACTGTGGCCCGTTACGCCGAGTTGTTCGACATAAAGCGGTAAAAATGGCATCACCAGGCTGAATGCGGCGCCGGTTAAGAAACAGCCGAGCCAGGCGACGGTGAGATTACGTTTCCAGTTTATGGGAGTATCAGAGGGTGACATAGCGATCCGCGTGTGATGCGCTGTTGGCGCGATCGGGCAAAAAACGAATATAAATTAAGCATATTCATTATGCGCCTGGATGCTGAGGGTCGCAATGCGGGTAGCTTTTATCGCTAAAAGTGGTGAAAAAGCAGTCCGGAAGGACTGCTGAGAGTGACGACAAACTTCATCCTGATACCGGACAAGCAGAGATCACTACATGAAAAACAAGGAAAATCAATTCATTGATTTTCGGCTGATAATCCCACGGAAGGAAAAACCACGTTTTTTCCTTCTGTGTCAGCAGCCAGAGCAGTCCGGAAGGACTGCTTTACGGGATTTAATAGCGGGAAGGCATCCCGGCAGGACGCGTTTTAAAGCGGCGATGTAGCCACATGTACTGCTCCGGCGCCATCATTATGCACTTCTCAACAATCTTGTTCATCCAGGCGGCAGTGGTCTCTGCGTCATCCAGCGGCGGTGAACATTCGGGTGGTAACATAATCAGCTGGTAGCCTTTGCCGTCGGGCTTGCGACGCGGTACAAACGGCACCAGGCAGGCATTAGACATTCGCGCCAGCATCCAGGTGCCGGAGGTGGTGGCCGCCTGTTCAACAGCAAAAAGCGGGACGAACACGCTGGCGCGCGGGCCATAATCGTGGTCCGGCGCATACCAGACCACTTCGCCTTTCTTCAGCGCCTTAATCATTCCTTTCAGATCTTTGCGATCGAGCATGGATTTATTGGAACGCATACGTCCCCAGGTCTGGAGCCAGTCGAGCAAGGGATTATCATTCGGGCGATAAACGCCGATGCCGGGTTCCTGCAAACCGAACTGGCGCGCGCCGAGTTCCAGGGTTAAAAAGTGCAACCCCACCAGCAAAATTCCGCGCTGCTGAGCCTGAACGTCACGAATATGCTCCATACCGATCACTTCCGTCCAGCGGGCGATGCGACGATCGGACCAGAACCAGGCCATCCCGGTTTCCAGCAGACCCATACCGACGGATTCAAAATTTTTAACCACCATCGCATGACGGTCGCGCTCACTCATTTCAGGGAAACAGAGCTCGAGGTTACGATACGCAATTTTCGTCCGCCGCTTCATCAGACGATGCGCCAGGTGACCCATCATATGACCAAGGCGATAGAGTATCGGATAGGGCAACTGCACGACCAACCAAAGTGCGCCAATACCGAGCCAGGTTAACCAATACCGTGGATGCAGTAGTGCTGCGGAGAACTTGGGTAAATTCGTCATGTCTTTCCTGTTGTATACCTTAAAACGGGCAATTATCTGTATTGTTGCATTTTTTCGCTGCCAGAAAAAATTTGTGGCTTTGGAATGGCGATAAATGCAGCAAATGTTGTTAATTTTTTAGTTTGAAGAAAGAAATGTAGCGCAAAATGTATGGATGTAAATTGGCACTGATTGCTATATGATGCCGCCGATTCTGATTTTCACCTGTCGCAGGACCCGTACACCATGCCAGTGTTACATAACCGTATTTCCAATGACGCCCTCAGAGCCCGGATGTTGGCTGAAACTGAGCCGCGCACGACCATTTCGTTCTACAAATATTTTACCATCGCAGACCCGCAGGCCACACGCGATGCGTTGTATCAAAAGTTAACAGCGCTGAATGTTTTTGGTCGGATCTATCTGGCGCATGAAGGGATTAATGCCCAAATCAGCGTACCGCAAAGCCAGGTGGAGGCGTTCCGCCAGCAGTTGTACGCCTTTGCTCCGGCACTTAACGGCGTGCGTCTGAACATTGCGCTGGAAGATGACGGGAAATCTTTCTGGGTGCTGCGGATGAAAGTGCGTGAGCGGATTGTGGCGGATGGCATTGAGGATCCGAGTTTTGATGCCAGCGATGTCGGCGACTATCTCAAGGCTGCTGAAGTGAACGCGATGCTTGACGACCCGGATGCCCTGTTCATCGATATGCGTAACCACTACGAATACGAAGTGGGCCATTTTGAGAACGCGCTGGAAATTCCGGCCGACACGTTCCGCGAGCAGTTACCCAAAGCGGTCGAAATGATGCAGGAACACAAAGATAAAAAGATTGTGATGTACTGCACCGGCGGTATTCGCTGCGAAAAAGCCAGCGCCTGGATGAAGCATAATGGCTTCAGTAAAGTGTGGCACATTGAAGGCGGTATCATTGAATATGCGCGCAAGGCCCGCGAGCAGGGGTTACCGGTGCGTTTCATCGGCAAAAACTTTGTGTTTGATGAGCGCATGGGCGAGCGCATTTCAGATGAGGTGATTGCGCATTGTCATCAGTGCGGCGCGCCGTGCGACAGCCACACCAACTGTAAAAATGACGGCTGCCATCTGCTGTTTATTCAGTGCCCGGCGTGTGCTGAGAAATTCAATGGCTGCTGCAGTGAAGCCTGCTGCAACGAGAGTGCGTTGCCGGAAGAAGAACAGCGTCGCCTGCGCGCAGGGCGCGAGAACGGTAATAAAATCTTTAACAAGTCGCGTGGGCGACTGAATACGAAACTGGGTATTCCGGATCCCGCCGAGTAATGAACAGGAGAGGGGGGAGACCCCTCTCGAAATGCTTACTTCTGCTGTACGCCTTCAACCGAGATAATTAAATCCACTTCCTGCGAGGCAGGACCCAGATCGGTGGTGATGTTGAAATCCTTCAGCTTAATTTTACCTTCGGCTTCGAAGCCTGCGCGTTTACCTCCCCACGGATCGTCACCCTGACCGATCATCTTCGCTTCCAGCGTTACCGGCTTCGTGACGCCGTTTAGCGTCAGGTTCCCGGTAATATCCAGTTCATCACCGTCTTTCTTTACGCTGGTAGAGGTAAAGGTCGCCTGCGGGAATTTCGCCACATTCAGGAAGTCAGCGCTGCGCAGGTGCTTGTCACGCTCGGCGTGGTTGGTATCCACGCTGTTGGTGTTGATCGTCACGTTCACTTTGTCTGCAGCAGGATCTTTTTCATCAAAGGTAAAGGTTCCGTCAAAGTCTTTGAACGTGCCGTACAGCCAGCTATATCCCAGGTGCTGAATACGGAAGTTAACAAAGGCATGTTGTCCTTCTTTGTCAATTTTATAATCCGCCGCTACGGCGGAACCGGTGGTGAACAGCAGAGAGGCGAGAGTTAAACCCAGCAGGCTTTTTTTCATTTTTGAGCTCCATAGTCAGATGACGACTTACCCAACATGCGATTCAGGGTGTCGTCTTTATCGATAAAGTGGTGTTTAAAGGCCATCAGGCCATGCAGAACGGAAAGAATAATAACGGTCCAGGCCAGCCACAGGTGTACGCTTCCGGCGAGATCGGCCTGAACGCCAGCATCCGCGAAGGTCGCCGGGACATCAAACCAGCCGAAAACGCTGATCGGTTTACCGTCCGCTGTCGAGATCAAGTAGCCGCTGATGACAATGCCAAACAGCAGCAGGTATAGCGCGAGGTGGCCCAGCGCTGCGCCAGCGCGGGTCAGGGTCGAATAGCTTTTCAACGCTTTTGGTGGTGGGGAGAGCAGGCGCCAGATGACCCGCACGATCAGGCCCATCATCAGCAGGATCCCGATGCTCTTGTGCAATTCCGGCCCCTGGTGATACCAGCCGTCATAATAGCTCAACGTCACCATCCAGAGACCGAGAGCAAACATACCGTAGACCACCAACGCAGTTAGCCAGTGAAGCATGGCGGAAATAAAACCATATCGTTGAGGGGTATTTGAAAATTGCATAAAAATTCCATTTCATATTTCAGGATTGAATGAAAATGGCTCGACAGAGACATAAATGCAACTAAAAAATAACATCGGGAGAGATATTTAACGTTGATTCAATAATTTTGTATTTAGTATGGATTTTGATTCAATGGATTCGTCAGAAATGACCGATTCGTGACTGTTTGTGGGGGGTGGGGGATTAGTTTTGTTATTCAAAAAATCAAAACAAAAATTAGATAACCTTCAGTTTTTGTCAGTATTTGTCAATGCTGAGGGCTCAGTAAAACAGGATGTAAATAACATCAAGAATAGCCAGTAGCGACCACAAAATAACGTAGAGCATAAAATGCTCGCGAATATTGTTGACCAGATAAAGAAACAGACGACGCATATTTTAATCACCATTAAAAAGGCCTCATTACGAGGCCATTTGACAATTATGCCGTAAATCGGGAGAGCCTGAATGGTGTCAGGTCAAAGGCGGATGGCTTTTCCTGGGCAAAGTCAGCGGCAATTTCACCCAATACCGAGGCAAATTTAAAGCCGTGACCACTCAGCCCGGTCACGATCAGCGTGTTGTCATGGCCGGGTAGTGTGTCGATGATAAAGTCTTCATCCGGTGAGTTGTCGTAGGTGCAGGCCGCACCGTGCAGACAGCAGCCGATCCCCGGAAGGACATTACGCAGGAACGGGAATGCTTCAGAGCCATCACTGGCGATACTGGCAAACGGTTTGCGTTCCGCTTCTGAATGGATAAGTTGTCCGCCGTTGTGCTTACCGATTTTCAGTTCGTCGTTCTCCGCCGGGAAGCCGTAATATTGATCGCCATTTGGCAGTTCACCGGTGAAGGCAGGAAACGTATTCTTGATGCTATAGCGGCCATCGGCCTGGTACCAGGCAAACACTTTTCGTACCGGCTGGATGGGGAGGTCGGGGATCAAAGCCTGAACCCAGGTACCTGCGCTCACCAGCGCTTTCTTCGCGCTGTACTCGCCGTCAGCGGTTTCCACGGTGACCCCGCCGTCATCATTATGGTGAATGGCTGTGACCGGGCAGTTGAAGAGCTGAGCGCATCCAGCTTCCTCTGCCAGACGGATCCAGGTTTTGATCGCCAGTTCACTGCGTAAAAAACCGGAATCAGATTCGAACAGGCCGGTGTAGTCTGCCGGTACGCGGATTTCAGGCCAGCGCGCCATGATGGCGGCGGCATCCAGTTGCTCAACGTTCAGTTGCCATTGTTTTGCGCTGTGCGCGACGTTTGCCAGGAAGGGCGAATCGGCGGGGCCAAGATTGATAACGCCGGAGCGGACGAAAATCGGCTCTTCATTTTGAGTGGAGAGTTCGTCCCATAGCGCCTGCGCGCGCAGCACCAGCGGAACGTATTTTTCACCTTCGCCATAGGCGTGGCGGATCAACCGGGTGTCGCCGTGATGACTACCCTGTTGATGCGGCGGCATATGCGCGTCGGTCATCAGAACGTTTAACCCGGCGCGAGTGGCATAATAACCTGCGGCTGCCCCAACGGACCCGCTGCCTATAATGATTAAGTCGTATTTCATCGGTTTCTCTCTGCTGTCGCGTTTGATGCAGAGTAAATAAGTGAAATGCGTAATACAACCCAGAAATAGCAAAGGCACCCCGAAGGTGCCTTTTTAAGTGAGAATGTCCGTCTCGTTAATGCCGACGGTATTCGTTTACCTGGTAATCGCCGGATTCGATTTTGGCGATGCCGGCTTCTAATATCGAAATAAATTGTCTGGCAACATCGGTGGTTAACCAGAGCGTTTGACCGACTTCTGTACCATCGGGTTCGGGACGATTCGGAGTCTGGTAGTGCAAACGCAGCATCAGCGCGTCATAGCTATCTACGGTGCTGATGTCCCATCCCACAAGCGGATGAGTCTGAATGACTTCATTATTCTTTTCCATCATGCCCCCTAATTCGTGTTACAAGACAACGGTTTTCGAGGTTCAATGCGTTTTTATCTGAAGCAACTTCAGTATATCAATAAATAAGGGTATTCACTGAGATTTTAAAGAGGGGGGAGCATAAATTTCTGCAATTTAAGAATTTGTGAGTAATTAATCACCATCTTGTTCACTCTTTTTAAGTATGTTGTGCAATAATTTTGAGTGACTGCTGAAAATATAATCAATTCTGAAGGTGGCGGGAAATTATTAAATGATGCCGCCAAAAGGTTGCCTTAAAGATGAGAAAAAAGCCGGGGCGACCCGGCAAAGAGACTACGGCATAGCATTTTTATTCTTTAATGAACCAGTCGTCAGCGCTTTCCCAGGTTTCCTGGAGAATTTCGCTGATCCGTTCTTTATCTTCTTTCGTCGCGCCAATCACGGACAAATTATTCGCTGCGGCATAACGAACGGTCACGTTACCGTCATTATCGGGAAAGTGGTGGGTAATACGACGGGAGAGTTCACCTGCCAGGGCGTCAATAGCGCCGGCAGGTAAAGGTGACGTTTTAGCAATGGTGACTTCAATACGCATAATGGCCCCCTGTTGAATATACTGGTTATTTATACAGTCATCCTGGACAGGTTACAACAGGCGGCATCGTTTTTTTTACTTTTTAATCGTCCAGCGTACCGTTTCGCCCCCAAGGAACGGCACCAGCGTATCGTCGGTCAACGCGATGCTCTCTGGTACTTGCTGCTCTTCACGTACCAGTTCAATGAAGGTGTCATTGACCTCCAGGCCGTAGAATCGCGGACCGTTCAGTGAACAAAACGCTTCAAAGTGTGCCAGGGCATTCATCTCTTCAAATACGCTCGCGTAACTGGCCAGTGCCGTTGGCGCGTTAAAGCATCCCGCGCAGCCACAGCTTGATTCTTTACGATGACGAGCGTGCGGGGCCGAATCGGTGCCAAGGAAGGCGCGCTCAAAGCCGCTGGCAACCAGTTCACGCAAGGCTTGCTGGTGGACATTGCGTTTCAGAATTGGCAGGCAGTAGAGGTGTGGGCGAATACCGCCAACCAGCATGTGATTACGGTTAAACATCAGGTGCTGCGGTGTAATCGTCGCGGCCAGTAATTCGTTGCCGTCACGGACATACTCCGCCGCATCTTTGGTGGTGATGTGCTCAAAGACCACTTTCAGCGCAGGCAGGCGCTGGCGCAGGGGTTCCATCACCGTCTCAATAAAGCGCGCTTCACGGTCAAAAATGTCGATATCGGCGTGGGTGACTTCACCATGTACCAGCAGCGGCATCCCGAGTTTTTCCATGCGCTCAAGTACTGGCATGATCGCATCAATGGAGGTGACGCCGTGGCTGGAGTTGGTAGTGGCATTCGCCGGGTAGAGTTTGGCGGCGGTGAACACGCCTTCACGAAAGCCGCGTTCCAGTTCTGCGGGATCCAGCGTGTCCGTTAAATAGCAGGTCATCAGCGGCGTGAAGGTCTGTCCGGCAGGGACTGCGTCAAGGATGCGCTGGCGGTAGGCAATTGCCGCATCTACCGTGGTGACCGGCGGCGCCAGGTTGGGCATCACAATCGCACGTGCATAAACATCGCTGGTGTACGGCACAACCGTTTTTAGCATTTCGCCGTCGCGAAGGTGAAGGTGCCAGTCATCTGGGCGGCGGATCTTTAAAACCTGGGAAGGTGCTGTCATCAATATGCTCCGGCTGGGGGATGTCATTTTTGCCGGAAACAAAGGATAAGGGGAAACGTTTTCGTTTGCACGTAAAAAAAGGCGCCGCAGCGCCTTTGTCGTTTAATCAGTGAACGGGATGATGATTTCGCCCGGTTTCACCTCGATGCCTTTGGCGTATTTTTTCGCCAGCGCTTCGCCTTTACTGCTGTCTTCGCGCAGGACATACGCTGGCTGCTGGTTAAAGTAATTGCGCAGTGACTGATTCAGATAAGGCATCAGGGTTTGCAGCACCGACTGCATTTTTTCCGGCGTCACGGTGGCATCCACCACTTCCATTTCCTGCAGGAAGATGGCGCCTTTTTCTTTATTAAAGACCGGTAGCGCTTTCAGTTTTAGCTTAATGGTTGCTTTCTGACTGCCAAACAGCGAATTCATATCCAGCTTTGCATCGCCGGTCAGCGTCACTTTGTTCGGCTCTTCGCGCCCAATCTGACTGGAGAGATTGTTGAGTACGATATGCGCATCGGCAACGCCCGGGAGCCCGATATCTTTGGCAAAGTTATTGCGCTTTTCAAGCGCCTGATTAATTTCTTGTTCGCTTACGGTGTACTGTGTGAGCTGATTACAGCCGGTCAACAGGCCGCCAACAATCAACGCGGCAGCAAAAAAAATCTTCTTCATGGGGTTCCTCTACACGATGCGGTCGTCATAATCCTGACATAACGCAGCATGTGTCACCAGCGCGAACTTCGCCAGTAGAAAAAACTGAAAAAAGCGGCAGCCTGTATGACTCAGCCACCGCCGGTAAACGTTAAATCGCCATTGATGATAACAGATTGATCTGCGTCTGTTTCGCCATATTGTCGCGATAGTCAGCAACGCGTGTCGGCCAGTTGATACCGGCTACCAGCGTCAGATTACGCAGCAGGGGAAATAACTGGATGTCGTCTTCAGAAAGTTCACCGTTCACGCCATTGGGTTGCACAATGAGCTTATCCAGCGCGCGCAAATCATCACTGATTTTTTTGATCAGGCCAGCGGAATGGGCAAGATGGTCGGCAAAACTGCCAATCATCGCCTCTTTCTTCTCAGTAAAGTATTTGCGTGCTGATGGGGTGGAAAACTCATCAAACGCAGATTTTGCAAAACGTGGCAGCAACAGGTGATTGGCATAACTGTTCACTTTACGCAGCCACTCGTCAATGGCAGGGTTCTTCTTGCCGGTGAGCAGCGGTTTGCCATCCAGCTTATCGACGTAATGGACGATGTCCATGCTTTCCGGCAGATAGCGGCTGTCGTCTTTTTGCAGAATGGGCACCATTTTCTGGCCAATCATTCGGGTTGGGGTTTCGTCATCGTCGTTGGCCAGGACATTCAGTTCGACGGGGATGTTTTTGAGGCCAAAAATCATGCGGGCTTTGATGCAGAAAGGGCAGTGATCGTAAATATAAAGCTTCACGTTTCTCCTCCATTTGACTGTCAGTTCCCTTTCAGTATGGAGGAGACACGCGCAGGTATCAAATCAGGCGCCCGGTTCCAGCATGCTGCGCGGCGTGCGTTTATGGCTGAACTGCCAGCCCAGCGCCAGGAAGGTGATGAAGCCAATGATCCCCAGCATCATCCAGGGTAACTCGGGTTGCTGGAGCAGTTTCCCCATATCAAACAGCCAGCCGCCGCCGATATACCCGATAGCACCGCCTATGGCTAACCCCAGACGGCTAAAGCCCATATAGCTGCCGCGCGCCCGGGCATCTGCCAGCGAGGCGCTGAGGGTTTCACGGGCGGGTTCGGCAATAATCGAACCGATATAGAAAGTGCAAATCAGCGTGAACAACTGCTGTAAGTCACTTACCAACCCCACGGGTAACATGCTCAGTGACATCAGCAGCAGGCCGGCCATCAGGCGATGTTCAAGACGAAATCGTTTCTCGCTCCAGCGCGCAATGGGGTAGAGCAGCGTCAGCGAAAGGCAGGCCTCAATGGCATACATCCATTTCACCGCGGAAGGTGAACCGGCAATGTCATTGACCATGATTGGCAGCATCAGCATGACCTGGACCGCCAGCATGTAATAGCCCGCCAGCGTCAGCACATAGGTGACAAAGCGTTTATCACTGAGTACCCGACTCATTCCTTCCCGTACCGGAATACGTACAGTAGAGAGTTTCCACGCAGGCAGCAGCCAGGCGTTAAAGGCGGCGCAAAGCACGAACAATATTGCCCCGGTCGCGCAAACCAGACGGAAGTCATACTGCAACAGCCAACTGCCTAACAGCGCGCCGATAACGGCCCCTGCGCTGTCCTGCATCATCAATATCGAGAAGAAGCGCCCCCGCTGATGCGGGCGAATCAGCTTCACCACCAGCGCCGAACGCGGCGGATCGAACAGCGTGCCGCCGAGACCGGAAAGGAAACAAGAGAACCACAAAAGCCAGGGTTCATGGGCGATCCCCATGGTGGCAAACCCGGCGGCGCGCATCAGCATGCCGGTGACGATCATCGGTTTCGCGCCAAAGCGGTCGGCAACCGCGCCGCCAAAAATTCCCAGCCCCTGTTGAATCAGCTGACGCAGGCCAAGGGCGATGCCAACCATCACGGCGGCCCAACCCATTTGATCGACGAAACGAATTGAGATCAGCGGGAACACAACGAAGAAGCCCAACACGACCAGCATATTATCGATGAGCAGGAAAGTTTTACCCAGGTTCCTGGCCTGCGAGACACGCGACATTTCCCCTCCCGGGAAACACTCGTCACTCTTCGGGTTGCGCGGAATTTGCGGCATTCGAATGATTGAGAGTAGATAAAGCGAAGTACCTCCTATTCTGCGGCTTCGCTGTCTTTTTGCCCACCCTCGCCGGGACAATATTTTTTTATCAAAAGTCCATCTTGATAGAGAGTTTTCATCAAAATGGCGGAATAATTCAAAAAATGGCAAATTGCACTTTTCACAGGGTGGTTTTGCACAGGTATAGTAAGTCAATCAGGGTGTAACGGCGATTCGGGAAGGAGTAGGAATAAATATGTTTGGCTATCGCAGTAACGTGCCAAAAGTGCGCTTAACCACCGACCGCCTGGTCGTGCGTTTAGTGCATGAGCGTGATGCCTGGCGTCTGGCAGATTATTACGCGGAAAATCGTCATTTCTTAAAACCCTGGGAACCGATTCGTGATGAAAGCCACTGCTATCCCTCCGGCTGGCAGGCGCGGCTCGGCATGATTGCCGAATTTCATAAGCAAGGTTCCGCCTATTACTTTGCGTTGCTGGATCCTGATGAAAAGGAGGTCATCGGGGTAGCGAATTTTTCTAACGTGGTGCGGGGGTCTTTCCATGCCTGCTATCTGGGTTATTCCATTGCGCAGAAATGGCAGGGGCAGGGGCTGATGTTTGAAGCGCTGACCGCCGCAATTCGTTATATGCAACGCACGCAACATATTCATCGCATTATGGCGAATTACATGCCGCACAATAAACGCAGCGGCGATTTACTGGCGCGACTTGGCTTTGAAAAAGAAGGCTACGCGAAAGATTATCTGTTGATTGACGGGCAATGGCGCGACCACGTGCTGACGGCGTTAACGACATCAGAATGGACCGCAGGTCGGTGAGGATACCTTATGAAATACGAATTAACTGCCGCTGAAGCCCGTGTGATTGGCTGTCTGCTCGAAAAGCAGGTCACGACACCAGAGCAATATCCGCTCTCCGTTAATGGCGTGGTCACCGCCTGCAATCAGAAAACCAACCGTGAACCGGTGATGAATATGGCGGAACGCGAGGTGCAGGAGCAACTCGACAATCTGGTGAAGCGCCATTTTCTGCGCACGGTCAGCGGTTTTGGTAGCCGTGTCACCAAATATGAGCAGCGCTTCTGTAACTCGGAATTTGGCAACCTGAAACTGAGCCCCGCGGAGGTGGCGCTGGTGACGACACTGCTGCTACGCGGTGCACAGACGCCGGGTGAATTGCGCAGTCGCGCCTCGCGGATGTATGAATTCAGCGACATGGCGGAAGTGGAAACGACGCTGGAGCATCTGGCGACGCGGGAAGACGGCCCTTATGTTGTCCGTCTGGCGCGCGAACCAGGCAAGCGCGAAAGCCGCTATATGCATCTGTTCTGCGGCGAGGTGCAGGAGCCGGTTGCCCTGGCCGATGAGCCACAGGCGGCGACAGGGGATTTACAGGCCCGCGTCGAGGTGCTGGAAAGCGAAGTCGCCGCGCTGAAACAGCGCCTCAAGTCGCTACTGGAACATCTGGGAGAATAATGTGACACCATTACGTATCGGGGTGGTCGGGCTTGGGGGCATCGCCCAGAAAGCCTGGCTACCCGTGCTTGGCACCGCCAGCGACTGGACGTTACAGGCCGCCTGGTCGCCGTCGCGTGAAAAAGCGGAGAAAATCTGCGCCGCCTGGCGCATTCCGTATGCCGGTTCGTTGACGGACCTTGCCGCGGGCTGCGACGCGGTATTTGTTCACTCCAGCACGGCGACCCATTACGCCGTCGTCAGTGAATTGCTCAATGCCGGCGTTCATGTCTGCGTTGATAAGCCGCTGGCGGAGAATTTACGTGATGCTGAGCGGCTGGTGGCGTTAGCGGCGAAGAAAAATCTGACGCTGATGGTCGGGTTCAATCGCCGCTTTGCGCCACTGTATCGTGAGCTGAAGGCGAAACTGGGGACGGCGGCTTCTCTGCGGATGGATAAACACCGTACCGACAGCGTAGGGCCTCACGATCTGCGGTTCACGCTGTTGGATGATTATCTGCATGTCGTTGACACCGCGCTGTGGCTGGCGGGCGGCAACGCGCAGCTCAGCAGCGGAACGTTACTCACCAACGACGCGGGCGAGATGCTGTACGCAGAGCACCATTTCGCGGCCAGTCAGTTGCAAATCACCACCAGTATGCACCGTCGGGCGGGAAGCCAGCGAGAGAGCGTACAGGCGGTGACCGATGGTGGGTTGATTGACGTGACGGATATGCGCGAGTGGCGTGAAGAGCGCGGGCAGGGCGTATTGCACAAACCGGTTCCTGGCTGGCAAACCACGCTTGAACAGCGTGGATTCGCGGGTTGCGCGCGCCATTTCATCGAATGCGTACAAAATCAGACGGTTCCGGAAACCGCGGGCGAGCAGGCGATCCTTGCCCAGCGCGTAGTGGAAAAGCTCTGGCGCGAGGCGATGAGCGAATAATCCCCTGTAACATCTGGCGGTAGTAATTCACCGTAATCCAGGTAGACTAAGCGCCTCTTCCAACGCCTGCACTGCAGGCGTTTTGCCGTAGGGTCTGGAATATAAAAACAATGAACCTGTTAAAATCGCTGGCCGCCGTCAGCTCAATGACGATGTTTTCACGTGTGCTGGGTTTTGCACGTGACGCGATTGTCGCCAGAATCTTTGGTGCCGGGATGGCAACCGATGCCTTTTTTGTGGCATTCAAATTACCCAACCTGCTACGCCGCATATTTGCGGAGGGTGCCTTTTCTCAGGCCTTTGTCCCTATTCTGGCTGAATACAAAAGCAAGCAGGGCGAAGAGGCTACCCGCGTGTTTGTCTCTTATGTTTCGGGACTGCTGACGCTGGCGCTTGCCGTGGTCACCGTCGCCGGGATGCTGGCCGCCCCATGGGTGATCATGGTGACGGCGCCGGGGTTTGCCGACACCGCCGATAAATTCGCGCTGACCACCAAATTGCTGCAAATCACCTTTCCCTACATCTTACTGATCTCGCTGGCGTCGCTGGTCGGGGCGATCCTCAATACCTGGAACCGCTTCTCCATTCCGGCGTTTGCGCCCACGTTTTTGAACATCAGCATGATCGGTTTCGCGCTGTTCGCCGCACCGTATTTTAATCCACCGGTGCTGGCGCTGGCATGGGCGGTAACCGTTGGCGGTGTGCTGCAACTGGTGTATCAGCTTCCCCATCTGAAGAAAATTGGCATGCTGGTGTTGCCGCGGGTTAACTTCCGCGATGCGGGGGCGATGCGGGTTGTGAAACAAATGGGCCCGGCGATACTCGGCGTCTCTGTCAGTCAGATCTCACTGATCATTAACACCATTTTCGCCTCTTTCCTCGCGTCTGGCTCCGTTTCGTGGATGTACTACGCGGATCGCCTGATGGAATTTCCGTCGGGGGTGCTGGGCGTGGCGCTGGGGACCATTCTGCTGCCTTCACTGTCGAAGAGCTTTGCAAAAGGCGACCATGATGAATATTGCCGCCTGATGGACTGGGGACTGCGTCTGTGCTTTTTGCTGGCGCTGCCGAGTGCGGTGGCTATTGGGATCCTGTCCGGACCCTTGATTACGTCATTATTCCAGTACGGTAAATTCACCGCCTTTGATGCGCTGATGACGCAGCGCGCGTTAATCGCCTATTCCGTGGGGCTGATGGGGCTGATTGTGGTGAAAGTGCTGGCGCCGGGCTTTTATTCGCGGCAGAACATCAAAACGCCGGTTAAGATCGCTATCGTGACGCTTATCATGACCCAGTTGATGAACCTTGCGTTCATTGGACCGTTGAAGCATGCCGGGCTGTCGCTGTCGATTGGTCTTGCCGCCTGTCTGAACGCGGGACTGTTGTACTGGCAACTGCGGAAGCAGAACATTTTTACCCCGCAACCGGGTTGGATGGGTTTTCTTATTCGCCTGGTCATCGCCGTGCTGGTGATGTCAGCCGTACTGGTTGGTATGTTGCATATCATGCCGGAGTGGTCGCTGGGGACCATGCCGTGGCGTCTGCTTCGCCTGATGGCGGTGGTTGTGGCCGGCATTGCCGCCTACTTTGCCGCGCTGGCGGTGATGGGCTTTAAAGTGAAAGAGTTTGCGCGCCGGACGGTGTAATCACGATGCCTGATGGCGCTTTGCTTATCCAGCCTACACAGTGCCTGTAGGCTGGATAAGGCGAAACGCCGCCATCCGGTAATCATCAAATAGAGAATTTTTTCCCGCCGCGAGAGGCTGAAGAGGGTTGACCGTTCGCGCCGTATAGCGACGGTTCCTGGTAGGGCTTTAAAACCTCAAGCGCTTGTTGATTGCGCTGAATCTGATCTTCCAGCAGCCAGCCGTTGTGCTGGTTCAGGTCGCGTAAGTGCTGCGTTTTATCGGTAATCGCTTTCCAGCGCTCGGCCACGTCATCATTCGCGCTATGCTGTGGGTCTTGTTCCAGCCGTCGCTGTTGTTCCAGATAATCCAGGGTCGCCAGCAGAGAACTCTTTTCTTCTGTAATACGCTGCAGCTGGCTACCGTTAATGTGACCAACGGAAAGTTGTTGCTGTTCGGCATCCATTACCGTTTTCAGGTCATTCAGGACAGCCGTCATCTGATCGAGTATTTCTGACAAGCGCGTCATACGGTCAGTTACTCACTCTGGAGATAGCTCTGCGTCTCGCGGATCAGCGAGTCGGCGATTTTCCCTGTGTCCATCTTCAGCTCACCGTTACGAATGGCGGTTTTCAGTGCTTCAACACGTTCCATATTGATATCGCTCACGCCAGGTTGCATCAGTTTTGCCTGAGCATCGCTTAACGTCACGCTGGTGCTGGTTGCCGTCGAGGTTTTTTCCTGACGTGCTTTGAGGACCGGCGCATCCGTCGTTTCGCGCGCCTGGACAGTACTAACAGGTTTCAAAGGTGAGGTACGGTCAATGCTCATTTTTATCATCCTCATCGAGGGGTTATGCTGTAACGACCAGCTATCATCGAATGTGTAATCACTATCGGCAGCCGCAACAAAATCTTTAACTCATTATAGGTTAATAAGAATATTCCCATCAGGATCGACAATGCCGCTGACAATCTGACCCGATAACATTCTCACTCGTGCGTTCTGCGCGACCGCCGCATTGTTCAGCGCCTTACCTTCCGCATTGACGCTAAATCCATCGCCATTGGCAACCACCTGCACACGCTGTCCGGCTTTAATACGCCACGCCTGACGCAGCATATTGAGCTGGATGGCTTGCCCTGGTGCCAGATCGCGCAGGCTTACCGCATCCTGAACCTGGCTGATATCCAGCACGGTACGGGGCGGGAGCTGATCAAGGCGACCACGTTTTAACGCAACGCTGGCCGGGCCAAGCGTGCCTCCACGCGCAACGGGGGCGGCTGCAACCACATAGTTTCCTGTCGCCTGCACGTTGACCTGCAGGTAACGTTTTTCATTGGCGCAGCGTGCCAGCACATTCACGTTTCCCCACAGTTTTGCCCCGGTCATGCTGAACGTCGGCGTTTCACAATGCGGCAGCAGATTGGGTGGGGTACGGATGGTAACAACCACATCGTCGCTGAATCCGACCAGACGCTGTCCGAACCAGTCGTTCAACTGCGCATTCAAATCCTGGGCCAGCGTCAGGGGACTGAACAGCAGCGCCAGCATGGCTAATCCACGTTTTAACGTTTGCATCGTCACCTCCCCCCGTTTTCGCAATGACAGGATTCTACCCGCGTGCCGCAACCATCAACGCAATAAATAGCGACCCATTTTGCGTTTATTCCAGCGATAACGCGCGCGTAATGGGATTTAAGCTGTCGGCTGAATTTTGTCATCTGCGGAGGAGATATGCTCGATAAGCTCGACGCCGCCTTACGTTTTCAACAGGAAGCGCTGAATCTTCGCGCCCAACGGCAGGAGGTGTTGGCCGCCAACATTGCGAACGCCGATACGCCGGGGTATCAGGCGCGCGACATGGATTTTGCCAGTGAGTTAAAAAAAGTCATGGTGCGTGGACGGCAAGAAACCAGCGGTGTGTCGCTGGCATTAACCTCCGCACAGCATATTCCCGCCCAGGCCATCACCGCACCGTCTACGGATTTGCTCTACCGCATTCCCGATCAGCCTTCACTCGATGGCAATACCGTCGACATGGACCGGGAGCGCACGCAGTTTGCGGATAACAGCCTGAAGTACCAGATGAGCCTGACTGCCTTGAGTGGGCAGATTAAAGGCATGATGAACGTGCTACAGGGGGGGAACTAATCCGTGGCGCTGCTGAATATTTTTGATATTGCCGGTTCGGCATTAACGGCGCAGTCCAAGCGTCTGAACGTGGCCGCCAGTAACCTGGCCAACGCCGACAGCGTCACGGGGCCGGATGGTCAACCGTATCGCGCAAAGCAGGTGGTCTTCCAGGTGGATGCGGCTCCCGGTGCAGTAACGGGAGGCGTGAAAGTGTCGGACGTTATTGAGAGCCAGGCGCCGGACAAGCTGGTCTATGAGCCTGGCAACCCGCTGGCCGATGCCAATGGCTACGTGAAGATGCCTAACGTTGATGTGGTCGGTGAGATGGTTAATACCATGTCAGCCTCCCGCAGCTATCAGGCGAACGTCGAAGTCCTCAACACCGTTAAAAGCATGATGCTTAAAACGCTGACACTGGGCCAGTAAAAGGAGACAGCCATGTCAATTGCGGTAAACGTTAACGATCCGACAAACACCGGTGTGAAAAGCACCAGCAACGGGAGTTCCCTGTCGGGCAGCAATGCGGCCGATCTGCAAAGCAGTTTTCTGACGCTACTGGTGGCGCAACTGAAAAACCAGGATCCGACCAACCCGATGCAGAACAACGAGCTGACCACACAGCTCGCGCAGATCAGCACCGTCAGCGGTATTGAGAAGCTGAATACCACTCTGGGGTCGATCTCCGGACAGATCGATAACAGCCAGTCATTACAGGCCAGCGCGCTGATTGGTCATGGCGTGATGATCCCGGGTACCACCGTTCTGGCGGGTAAAGGCACCGAAGAGGGGGCCACCACCACGACCACGCCGTTTGGCGTTGAGTTGCAACAGCCGGCTGACAAAGTCACCGCTACTATTACTGACAAAGACGGCAAAGTGGTGCGCACAATTGAGATTGGTGCGCTGAAGGCCGGTGTCCACACCTTTACCTGGGACGGCACCCTGACCGATGGCACCACAGCGGAGAACGGCTCGTATAACGTGGCGATAACTGCCAGCAACGGCGCGACGCAACTGGTGGCACAACCGCTGCAATTTGCGCTGGTGCAAGGGGTGATTCGCAGCAGCAGCGGTAACACTCTGGATCTGGGCACCTACGGAACCACCACCCTCGACGAAGTACGGCAGATAATCTAAGCCTTCACATTAATCAGGAGTCATCATGGCTTTTTCACAAGCGGTTAGCGGCCTGAATGCTGCAGCCACCAACCTCGATGTCATTGGTAACAACATCGCCAACTCCGCGACCTATGGTTTTAAATCCGGTACGGCGTCTTTTGCGGATATGTTTGCCGGTTCAAAAGTCGGTCTGGGCGTAAAAGTCGCGGGCATCACTCAGGACTTTACTGATGGTACGACCACCAACACCGGTCGTGGTCTGGATGTCGCTATCAGCCAGAACGGTTTTTTCCGTCTGGTCGACAGCAATGGCTCGGTTTTCTACAGCCGTAACGGCCAGTTCAAACTGGATGAAAACCGTAACCTGGTCAACATGCAGGGCATGCAACTGACCGGCTATCCGGCAACGGGTACGCCGCCGACCATTCAGCAAGGGGCAAACCCGGGTCCGATCACCATCCCGAATACCCTGATGGGGGCGAAAAGCACCGATACTGCCGCAATGCAGATCAACCTGAACTCAACGGACAAGGTTCCGGCGAATACGCCTTTCAAACCCACCGATGCTGACAGTTATAACAAACGCGCGCCTGTGACGGTGTTCGACAGTCAGGGTAACCAGCACGACATTAACCTGTATTACGTAAAAACCGGTGATAACACCTGGGACGTCTGGACGCAGGATTCCAGTGTGGCCAACTCGCCGCTGGTGAAGTCCGCGCAGATGACATTCGATAAGAACGGCTCGCTGGATAGCGTAAAGGAATATACCGAAGTTGCGCCTGTTCCACCTGCCACCGAATCAACCTGGACGCTTGGAGCGGCGAATGCCACGCCGTCATTTGAGATCACCACCGGTACAGTAAACGGTGCTGTCCCTGCGACCTTCACTCTCAGCCTGCAAAACTCCATGCAGCAAAACACCGGGACGAACGCCGTTATCGCCACCACGCAAAACGGTTATAAGCCGGGTGATCTGGTCAGCTATCAGATTAACGACGATGGCACCGTGGTCGGCAACTACTCCAACGAACAGAAACAGGTGTTGGGGCAGATCGTGCTGGCGAACTTCGCCAACAACGAAGGTCTGGCCTCTCAGGGCGATAACGTCTGGGCCGCCACGCAGGCGTCCGGTGTGGAACTGCTGGGGACGGCGGGGACCGGTAACTTCGGTAAGCTGACCAACGGCGCGCTGGAGTCTTCGAACGTGGATCTGAGTAAAGAACTGGTGAACATGATCGTCGCCCAGCGTAACTATCAGTCGAACGCGCAGACCATCAAGACCCAGGACCAGATCCTCAACACGCTGGTTAACCTTCGCTAAGCGCCTGACGGGATAACGTAATGGATCACGCAATCTATACCGCGATGGGGGCGGCCAGTCAGACGCTGAACCAACAGGCGGTGACGGCCAGCAACCTGGCCAACGCCTCGACACCGGGATTCCGTGCACAGCTCAATGCGCTGCGCGCCGTGCCCGTCGAAGGACTGTCATTGCCGACGCGTACGCTGGTCACGGCGTCCACGCCGGGGGCGGATATGACGCCTGGTCAGATGGATTACACCTCGCGTCCGCTGGACGTGGCGTTACAGCAAGATGGCTGGCTGGTGGTACAGACCGCGAACGGCAGCGAAGGCTATACCCGTAACGGCAGCATTCAGGTGGATCCGACCGGACAGTTGACCATTCAGGGTCACCCGGTGATTGGTGAAGCCGGGCCGATTGCGGTGCCGGAAGGGTCGGAAATCACCATCGCGGCGGACGGCACCATCTCCGCGCTGAATCCCGGCGATCCGGCGAACACCATCGCGCCGGTGGGACGTCTGAAGCTGGTGAAGGCCGAGGGGAACGAAGTGCAGCGTGGCGACGACGGGATGTTCCGTCTGACCGCTGCCGCACAGGCAACCCGTGGCCCGGTGCTGCAGGCCGATCCGACCATTCGCGTGATGTCGGGAGTGCTGGAGGGGAGCAACGTCAATGCGGTGTCAGCGATGAGCGACATGATTGCCAGCGCCCGCCGTTTTGAAATGCAGATGAAGGTTATCAGCAGCGTGGATGACAACGCTGGTCGCGCTAACCAACTGCTGTCGATGACTTAATACAGGACATTTTATGATCAGTTCATTATGGATCGCCAAAACCGGCCTGGACGCGCAGCAAACCAACATGGATGTGATTGCCAACAACCTGGCAAACGTCAGCACCAATGGTTTTAAGCGTCAGCGCGCGGTGTTTGAAGATCTGCTTTATCAGACCATTCGTCAGCCTGGCGCTCAGTCTTCTGAGCAGACCACGCTGCCGTCCGGTCTGCAAATCGGTACCGGCGTGCGTCCGGTGGCGACCGAGCGTCTGCACAGCCAGGGCAACCTGTCGCAAACCAACAACAGTAAAGATGTCGCCATCAAAGGTCAGGGGTTCTTTCAGGTCCTGCTGCCGGATGGTACTTCTGCGTATACCCGTGATGGGTCATTCCAGGTCGATCAGAATGGTCAACTGGTGACCGCCGGCGGCTTCCAGGTTCAGCCAGCGATTACCATTCCGGCTAACGCCCTGAGCATCACCATCGGTCGTGATGGTGTGGTGAGCGTAACCCAACAGGGACAGGCGGCGCCCGTACAGGTGGGGCAGCTTAATCTGACCACGTTCATGAACGATACCGGTCTGGAGAGCATTGGTGAAAACCTGTACACCGAGACCCAGTCTTCCGGCGCGCCGAATGAGAGCACGCCGGGTCTGAACGGGGCTGGCCTGTTGTATCAGGGCTATGTCGAGACCTCAAACGTCAACGTCGCGGAAGAGCTGGTCAATATGATTCAGGTTCAACGCGCTTACGAAATCAACAGCAAAGCGGTCTCAACCACCGATCAGATGCTGCAAAAACTGACGCAACTCTAAGGTGTTGTCCGGTGAGGCTGCTGTCTCACCGGCACCCTGATTCAGAAGATAAAGGCAATGCAAAAAAACGCTGCGCACGCTTACCCGATCATGGCCCTGCTGGTGGTTTCACTGTCAGGATGTGCCTGGATTCCTTCCACTCCGCTCGTCCAGGGCGCGACCACGGCGCAGCCTGTTCCTGGCCCGACGCCGGTGGCAAATGGTTCGATTTTTCAGTCCGCGCAGCCCATCAACTATGGCTATCAGCCACTGTTTGAAGACCGCCGTCCGCGCAACATCGGCGATACGCTGACCATTGTGCTGCAGGAAAACGTCAGCGCCAGTAAAAGCTCTTCTGCCAACGCCAGTCGCGACGGCAAAACCAACTTTGGCTTTGATACCGTACCGCGCTACCTGCAAGGATTATTCGGCAATGCGCGAGCGGACGTCGAGGCTTCCGGCGGGAATACCTTTAACGGTAAGGGCGGGGCCAACGCCAGCAATACCTTTAGCGGCACGCTGACCGTGACCGTCGATCAGGTGCTGGTCAACGGCAATTTACATGTCGTGGGTGAAAAACAGATCGCCATCAACCAGGGCACTGAGTTCATCCGCTTCTCCGGGGTTGTGAATCCGCGCACCATCAGCGGTAGCAACTCCGTTCCGTCAACTCAGGTGGCGGATGCACGTATTGAATATGTCGGTAACGGCTACATCAACGAAGCGCAAAATATGGGCTGGCTCCAGCGTTTCTTCCTTAACCTGTCGCCGATGTAAGCGAGGTCTCCCATGTTGAAATCTGTTGTTGGACTGATTCTGGTCCTCGTCGCCACGCTGGCGCATGCCGATCGCATCCGCGATCTGACCAGCGTGCAGGGCGTGCGCGAAAACTCGCTCATTGGCTACGGTCTGGTGGTGGGGCTGGACGGGACCGGTGACCAGACGACCCAGACGCCATTTACCACTCAGACCCTGAACAACATGCTCTCGCAGTTGGGTATTACCGTGCCAACCGGGACGAACATGCAGTTGAAAAACGTCGCGGCGGTCATGGTAACCGCCTCCTTCCCGGCCTTTGGTCGTCAGGGGCAAACTATCGACGTGGTGGTGTCTTCGCTGGGGAATGCGAAAAGTCTGCGCGGCGGGACGCTGCTGATGACGCCGTTGAAAGGGGTCGACAGCCAGGTGTATGCCCTGGCGCAGGGCAACATTTTAGTCGGTGGCGCCGGGGCGTCTGCGGGGGGCAGCAGCGTGCAGGTCAACCAGCTTAACGGCGGGCGGATCACCAACGGGGCGACTATCGAGCGCGAGTTGCCCAGCCAGTTCGGCGCGGGTAACACGCTGAACCTGCAACTGAATAATGAAGATTTCACCATGGCACAGCAGATTGCTGACACCATCAACCGGTCGCGCGGCTTTGGCAGCGCCACCGCGCTGGATGCGCGCACGATTCAGGTTCGCGTACCGAGCGGCAACAGCTCTCAGGTTCGCTTCCTGGCGGATATTCAGAACATGGAGGTGAACGTGACGCCGCAGGATGCAAAAGTGGTGATCAACTCACGTACCGGTTCGGTGGTGATGAACCGCGAAGTCACGCTGGATAGTTGTGCCGTAGCACAGGGGAATCTCTCCGTTACTGTTAACCGTCAGGCTAACGTCAGCCAACCGGATACGCCGTTTGGCGGCGGTCAGACGGTGGTGACGCCGCAAACGCAAATCGATCTGCGTCAGAGCGGCGGTTCGCTGCAAAGCGTTCGTTCCAGCGCCAATCTGAACAATGTGGTCCGTGCGTTGAATGCGCTGGGGGCGACGCCGATGGATCTGATGTCAATTCTGCAGTCGATGCAGAGCGCCGGTTGCTTACGCGCGAAACTGGAAATCATCTGATGATTAGCGACAGCAAACTGATGGCCAGCGCCGCCTGGGATGCGCAATCGCTGAATGAACTGAAGGCGAAAGCGGGTCAGGATCCGGCGGCGAATATCCGCCCGGTGGCCCGTCAGGTGGAAGGAATGTTCGTCCAGATGATGCTGAAAAGTATGCGTGAAGCGCTGCCAAAAGATGGCGTCTTCAGCAGCGATCAGACGCGTCTGTATACCAGCATGTATGACCAGCAGATTGCGCAGCAGATGACCGCCGGAAAAGGTCTGGGGCTGGCGGAAATGATGGTCAAACAGATGACGCAGGGACAGGCGCAGCCTGCGGAAGAAACGCCGCAGGTGCCGATGAAGTTCCCGCTGGAAACGGTGACCAGCTACCAGAACCAGGCGCTGACGCAACTGGTGCGTAAAGCCATGCCGAAAACACCGGAGAGCAATGACGAACCGCTCTCCGGCGACAGCAAAGACTTCCTCGCGCAACTGTCGCTGCCGGCCCGTCTGGCCAGTGAGCAAAGCGGTGTACCGCATCACTTGATTCTGGCGCAGGCGGCGCTGGAGTCTGGCTGGGGCCAGCGGCAGATCCGCCGGGAAAACGGCGAGCCGAGCTTCAACCTGTTTGGCGTGAAGGCCTCCGGTAACTGGAAAGGGCCGGTGACGGAAATCACCACGACCGAATATGAAAACGGTGAAGCGAAAAAGGTGAAGGCCAAATTCCGCGTGTACAGCTCGTACCTCGAAGCGCTGTCGGATTACGTCGGTCTGCTGACCCGCAATCCACGCTATGCGGCGGTGACCACGGCGGTTACCGCGGAACAGGGCGCGCAGGCATTGCAGAGCGCTGGCTATGCCACTGACCCGAACTATGCGCGTAAATTGACCAGCATGATCCAACAGCTGAAGTCGATGAGCGAGAAGGTGAGCAACGCCTACAACACCAATCTCGACAATCTCTTCTAAATGGCTCAAGTCCCGTGACCTGCTGCCGATAATGATCTGTAACTGAAGGATTAAAAGGAACTTCCATGTCCAGCTTGATTAATAACGCCATGAGCGGGCTGAGCGCGGCTCAGGCGGCGCTGAATACTGCCAGTAACAACATTTCCAGCTATAACGTTGCGGGCTATACCCGTCAGACGACCATTATGGCGCAAGCCAATAGTACGCTGGGTGCCGGCGGTTGGGTGGGCAATGGTGTCTATGTTTCGGGTGTACAGCGCGAATATGATTCGTTCATCACCAATCAACTGCGCGCGGCGCAGAATCAAAGCAGCGGTTTGACGACCCGTTATGAACAGATGTCCAAAATCGACAACCTGCTGGCCAGCAAAACCAGCTCTGTCTCCACGTCCATGCAGGATTTTTTCACCAGCCTGCAAACGCTGGTGAGTAACGCCGAAGACCCGGCGGCGCGTCAGACGCTGATTGGTAAAGCTAACGGGCTGGTTAACCAGTTTAAAACAACCGACCAGTATCTGCGCGATCAGGACAAGCAGGTCAATATCGCGATTGGTTCCAGCGTCGATCAGATCAACAACTACAGCAAGCAGATTGCCAGTCTGAACGACCAGATCTCGCGTCTGACCGGTGTGGGTGCCGGAGCATCGCCGAATGACCTGCTTGATCAGCGCGACCAGTTGGTCAGCGAACTGAACAAAATTGTCGGCGTGGAAGTCAGCATTCAGGACGGTGGCACCTATAACATCACCATGGCGAACGGCTATTCACTGGTGCAGGGAAGTAATGCCCGTCAGTTAGCGGCGGTCCCTTCGCAGGCCGATCCTACGCGTACCACTGTTGCCTATGTGGATTCCATCGCGGGCAATATCGAAATTCCGGAAAAATTGATCACGACCGGTTCGCTCGGCGGTCTGCTGACCTTCCGCTCTCAGGATCTGGATCAGACGCGCAATACGCTGGGACAACTGGCGCTGGCGTTCGCTGACGCGTTTAACCAGCAGCACCGGGAAGGCTATGATGCGAATGGCAATACCAATGTCGATTTCTTTACCATCGGCGACCCGGCAGTTCTTAAAAATGGCAAAAACACCGGCACAGCGACTGTCAGTGCGGCGGTGACAGATGCCTCTTCGGTCCAGGCGACCGACTATAAAATGGTGTACGACGGCGCAAAATGGCAGATCACGCGTCTGGCTGATAATACCAGCTTCGAAGCGACGGCAGTGGGCGGGAAACTGACCTTTGACGGACTGGAAGTGACGGTAGGGGCGGGGGCGGCTCAGAATGATAGCTTCACCCTGAAACCGGTCAGCGACGCCATCATCAATATGGGCGTGAAGGTGACTAACGAATCGCAAATTGCGATGGCGAAGGACGCAACGGCAGGCGAGAGCGACAACCGTAACGGCCAGGCGTTGCTGGATTTGCAAAAGGACAGCACAACGGTAGGCGGATCAAAATCGTTTAACGACGCCTACGCCACGCTGGTAAGCAACGTGGGCAGCAAAACCGCCACGCTGAAGACCAGCAGCACCACCCAGGGCAACGTGGTGACGCAGCTGAGCAATCAGCAACAGTCCATTTCCGGCGTCAACCTTGACGAAGAGTACGGCAACCTGCAACGCTTCCAGCAGTATTACCTGGCCAACGCCCAGGTGTTGCAAACTGCCAACTCTCTGTTTGATGCACTGCTGAGTATTCGCTAAGGGAGCAGGAAACGATGCGTATCAGTACCCAAATGATGTACCAGCAGAACATGCGCGGTATCACCAATTCCCAGGCGGAATGGATGAAATACGGTGAGCAGATGTCGACGGGAAAGCGGGTAATCAATCCGTCTGACGATCCCATCGCCGCATCTCAGGCCGTGGTGTTATCACAGGCGCAGGCAGAGAACAGCCAGTTCGCCCTGGCGCGAACTTTCGCCACGCAGAAGGTTTCGCTGGAAGAGAACGTGTTAAACCAGGTGACGACAGCGATACAAAGCGCGCAGGAAAAAATCGTCAGCGCCGGTAACGGAACGTTGAGTGACGATGACCGCGCCTCGCTGGCGACTGACTTACAGGGGATCCGCGATCAGTTGATGAACCTGGCAAACAGTACCGACGGTAATGGTCGCTATATTTTTGCCGGTTATAAAACGGAAACTGCCCCGTTTGCTCAGGCTGATGGTACCTACAGTGGTGGCACGGAGAACATCACTCAGCAGGTGGATGCGTCCCGCTCGATGATCATCGGCCACACTGGCAACAAAATTTTCGACACGATCACCAGTAATGCGATTCCGGAACCCAACAACGGGACATCCGAAACCAGCCTGTTCAAAATGCTGGATTCGGCGATTGCCTCATTGAATTCCCCTGTGGGTGATGATGCGACATTGAAAGAACAGGCAAAAGAGGTGATTGATAAAACCAACCGCGGTCTGAAAAACTCCCTGAATAACGTATTGAGTGTGCGTGCAGAGCTGGGGACGCAACTGAAGGAGTTAAGCTCACTGGACTCGCTGGGCACCGATCGTGCATTAGGGCAAACGCAACAGATGAGTAATCTGGTGGATGTGGACTGGAACGCGGCCATTTCATCATACGTCATGCAGCAGGCGGCGCTCCAGGCATCCTATAAAGCTTTTACCGATATGCAGGGGATGTCGCTGTTCCAGCTCAACCGCTAATACCAATTTGAAACATATCATGAAACTGGGTATGTTTTGTCTGCCCGCTCCATTTCACCCCGGAGCGGGCATTTTTTTGTCAGTTACACGCTAACCCGCTGATGGGCAGATGAACGCTTTCCCGCCAGTCTGATGATCAACGCAATGGCGCCGCTGAGAGTGGCCAGCGTGACGACGCCTTGCCAGTTCGCCAGCGCATAGACCTGACTGCCGAGTACCGAGCCGAGCGCCATGCCGATAAAGACGACGCTGAACAGCAGCGCGTTCAGACGGCCTCTGGCCTGCGGTTCGAGGCTATAGACCAGATTCTGGTGCGCCACCAGACTCGATTGCAGTCCCAGGTCAAAGCCGACGGCGGAGAGTGCAATCAGCAACCACTGACCGTACACGGGTAAGGCAGGTAACAGGAACATCAGCGCAAAAGAGACGGTCACCAGCAACGCCCCCAGTTGTGTCACTTTTTCTGCCCCTATCTTATCTGCCAGATGACCGGCCAACGGGGCGGCCAGCGCTCCGGCAGCCCCGGCGATACCAAATGCACCTGCCGCTGCACTGCCCATCTGATAGTGTTCTGCAAGCATGACGGCCAGCGTTGACCAGAACGCGCTGAACGCGATGGACAGAAAACCCTGAGCCAGAGCGGCACGACGCAATGCCGGGTAGCGACGCCATAGCTGCGTCAGGCTCACCATCAGCGCGGGATAACTCAGCGTGGAATGGGTAGCAAACGCGGGCAGGACTTTCCACAACAACACGCCGACCAGCGCAATACGGAACGCGGCGAGTTGATACATTTCCCGCCAGCCAAAGGTTTCTCCGACCAGGCCACTCACGGTGCGTGACAACAAAATACCCAGCAGCAGGCCGGTCATCACTGTCCCAACCGTTTTCCCCTGCTTACCTTCTGGAGCGAGAATCGCCGCAGCCGGGACGATATCCTGCGCCATCGTTGCCGCCATCCCCAGCAACAGGCTTACTGTCAGTAGAGAATGTACCTGGTCAGTGACGCTACAGGCCAGCAGCAGCAGGGCGAGCGCTGCGCTTTTCATCAGAATGAGCCTCCGCCGGTCATAACGGTCGCCGAGCGGCAATAAGAACAGGATCCCCAGCGCATAGCCGGCCTGCGTTAACGTGGGCACCAGTCCCATGCCGGTGATGCTGAGTGCTAAATCGGCCCCCATTAGCGGTAACAACGGTTGTGCATAGTAGATGGCGGCGACGCTGAAGCCTGCGCCCAGCGCCAGAGCAAAGATCAGCCAACGAGACGGTGTGTGCATTTCAAAATCCTCAATCACAGGTGTGAGGCTATTTTTCTCTGAACGGCGGTGGCCTGGTAGTCAGCGAAGTGGTAAAACCGTTATACGTAAAGCGTATGAGCACCGGATGAATGAAAAAGAATGAGCGTATAGACAGGGTGGAACTGATGCGAACGTTTGTGCGCATCGTGGAGGCCGGATCGTTGTCAGCGGCCGCTCGTCAGTTGAACACGACCCAGGCGACAATCAGTCGGCGGTTGAAGTCGCTGGAGGCAATGCTGGGAGTGAAACTGGTCTTACGTACCACGCACGCCATGAAGCTTACGGATGACGGCGAGCGCGGATACCAGCACGCCAAACATATCATTGACGCCTGGCTGGCGTTAGAGGACGGACTCAACGTCACGGAAGATGAACCCGTCGGGACATTGCGGGTGCGGGCTCCGCATGCTTTTGGTCAGCAGCAACTCCTCACGCCGTTACTGAGCTTTTTAGCGCGCTATCCCAATCTGTCGGTGGAGTGGATGCTCAACGATAAGACGGTCGATTTTCTCAGTGATAATATCGATTGTGCGATCCGCGTTGGCGCGGAGGTTGATCCAGCAACAGTTTCTGTGTTGTTAGCGGAAGTGCCGCGTAGCGTGGTCGCGTCACCGGCGCTGCTGGCGCAATTTGCAACGATCGCGGTACCAGAACAGCTATCGTCACTGCCCTGGATTGCCGTCAACACTTTCTATCAACATAACGTTTCGCTTAGCCATCAGCACAGTCGGGAACCGGTGACCATTCCGATCACGCCGCGACTGAGTACCGACAGTATCTACGTAGCGCGCAATGCTGCGCTGGCGGGGTTAGGCGTGGTGGTTGTGTCAAGCTGGACGGTGACCGAGGATATCGCGCAAGGGCGACTCGTCGAGCTGGTTCCTGACTGGCAGGCTGCACCTTTGCCGGTGCACCTGGTCTATCCCTGGGCGCGTTATTATCCTACTCGCCTGCGAAAGTTTCTGGAATTGATGAAAAAGGTGATGCCGGAACTGGCGGGAATGCGCCGACCTGAAGGGGAATAAAAAAAGCCGACCCTGAGGTCGGCTTTTTACGCTATCGATTTTACTCGACAGGCTGAGGACGAGTCGGCCCGGCGGACGCATGGTGCGTTGCGCTATGACCACCTGCGGCGCCTTTGCCATCAAAGGCGAAAGCAGGGCGCTGCCAGTCACTGTGACGAGCTGCTTCCGGCACATATTCCGGTGCTGGCGCACGAGTCATCGGCGCGGCTGCGTGGCTGTGCTCAGCAACAGGTTCTGCCGCGACTGGTGCTGCGGTTTCTGTGATCGGTGCAACGACTGCAGGTTCGGATACTGGCGCTGGCGTTGTTGGTGCTTCAACAATCACAGGCGCTTGAACCGGTTCTGCAACGATTTCAGGCTTTGCAACCACTTCAGGTTCAACAACGGCAGGTTCAACCGCAACCACGTCAGGCGCTGCAGTCACTGTTTCAGGCTCTACCGTAACCACGTCTGGTGTCTCTTCAACGACCGGAGCAGTTTCCTGCATTTCTGCCACAGGCTCTGCCTGAGCGGCAACCTCTTCGGCGACCGGCACATCGGCGTCGGCAATCATCTGCGGCTCTTCAACCACCGGGGCAGCAATCACTTCCGGATGCGTCGTTTCAACCACAGCTTCAGCCTGAACCGGTGCTTCTGCTACCGTTTCAACGACTGGTTCGACTGCGGCAACGGTTTCAACGGCGGCAGCTACGGCTTGCGGTTCGCTCACGACAGGCTGTGCCTGTACCTGTTCGATTTCCTGTGCTTCAGGCTGCGCATCCTGAGGACGCGCTACCGGGTAGCGGATCCACACTTTGCCAGACGCCATTTCTGGCGAGGCGCAGGCGACCGTCAGCGGCATCGGCGACTGTAGCGGGTAACGTTCGTCACGATAACGACGACGACGCTGGCCGCTCACACGCAGATGACGTGGGGAACGACGGGAACGACGTGGCATACCCGCGTTATCACGAGCTTCACCGTTATCATCCTGTTCTGAGGCCGTTTCTGTCACGACAGGCAGTGACACTTTCACCAGTTCGGTGCTTTGCGCCGGCGCAGTCTGTGCCGCAACCGGTACGACAACGCTTTCTTCTGCGGTGGCGGTTTCTATCACTTCCACTTCCGGGGCTTTGTCGTTGTAACGAACTTTCTGGTTCAACTGACGCTGTTTACGGCGCGGCTGGGCCTGGCGAACGCGTTCTTCCTGTTCGGTTTCTGGAGTCTGTTGCTCGTCAAGATTCAGCGCTTTTACGTCCTGCTGAGCCTGACGTTTGTCTTCACTGCGACGGCGATTACGTTCGCGACGTGGTTGCTGCTGCTCATCACCAGACTTTGCTTTATCCGCTACGTCGGTCGATTGCTGACGGTTATCACGATTTTCGGCATTCTGCTGCGCATTACGGCGATTACGGCGATTCTCGTCGCGGTTCTCGCCATTTTCTGAACGTTCGCCACGGTTATCACGGTTATCACGACGTTCGCTGCGATCGTTACGGTCACGGCGGTTGTTCTGACGTTTACGGCGATCCTGCTGACGCTCCGGCTTCTCTGCGGCTTTCGGCGCAGGCTGCTCGGCAGGTTTCACTTCTTCACTACCGCTGAACAGCGATTTCAGTGCGCCAAAGAAACGGCTCAACAGACCCGGCTCTGCCGGAGCGGCTGGCGCAACAGCGGCCTTCGGCGCAGCGGCTTTCACTGGCGGTTCGGCAGGCGTTGGCGCAGGCGGAACTTCTGGCATCGCGAAGGTGGCAAGCGCTGGCTGCTCAGGACGTTTACGCTCGGCGAACTCTTCTTCAGACGGCAACGCCATCGCTTCTTCATGCAGCTTCGGCAGCATGTAGCTCAGGGTCGGCGTCTCTTCACCTTTACGCACGCGCAGTACGGAGTAGTGCGGCGTTTCCATTTGATCGTTAGGCACGATCACGCAGCGCACGCCATCCTGACGGGTTTCAATCGCATTAACGGCCGTACGTTTTTCGTTAAGCAGATAAGAAGCAATCGGCACAGGGACAATCGCGTGGACTTCCTGAGTATTCTCTTTCAGCGCTTCTTCTTCAATCAGACGCAGAATAGACAGGGACAGCGACTCGTTATCACGCACGGTGCCGGTACCGCTACAGCGTGGGCAGACGTGATGGCTGGACTCGCCCAGCGACGGGCTCAGGCGCTGACGGGACATTTCCAGCAGGCCGAAGCGAGAAATATGGCTGATCTGGATACGCGCACGATCCTGACGAACCGCTTCACGCAGACGATTTTCTACCGCACGCTGATGGCGTACCGGGGTCATATCGATGAAGTCGATAACAATCAGGCCGCCGAGGTCGCGCAGGCGCAACTGACGGGCGATCTCATCTGCCGCTTCCAGGTTAGTGTTAAACGCGGTTTCTTCGATATCGCCGCCGCGGGTTGCGCGAGCGGAGTTGATGTCGATAGCGGTTAACGCTTCGGTGCTGTCGATAACGATGGAACCGCCGGAAGGCAGACGAACTTCACGCTGGAAGGCGGATTCAATCTGCGACTCGATCTGATAGTGGCTGAACAACGGAATTTCACCGGTGTAGAGCTTGATTTTGCTGCTGAAATCCGGACGACCCAACGCCGCGATATGCTGACGCGCCAGTTCGAGCACTTTCGGGTTATCAATAAGGATTTCACCGATATCCTGACGCAGATAGTCGCGGAAGGCGCGAACAATCACGTTGCTCTCCTGATGGATCAGGAATGGAGCAGGGCGGCTTTCAGCGGCTTTCTGAATGGCTTCCCAGTGTTTCAAACGGAAGCTTAAGTCCCATTGCAGCGCTTCGGCAGATTTGCCTACGCCTGCAGTACGTACAATAAGGCCCATACCATCAGGCAGTTCAAGGCTTGCCAGCGCTTCTTTCAGCTCGGTACGGTCGTCGCCTTCGATGCGACGAGAAATACCGCCCGCACGCGGGTTGTTTGGCATCAGAACCAGATAGCTGCCCGCCAGGCTGATAAAGGTGGTCAGCGCAGCGCCTTTGTTGCCGCGTTCTTCTTTATCAATCTGCACGATAACTTCCTGGCCTTCGCGCAGCACATCTTTGATGTTTGGACGACCATGAGCGTTGTAATTGGCGGGGAAATATTCGCGGGCAATTTCTTTTAACGGGAGGAAACCGTGACGTTCAGCGCCGTAATCAACAAAAGCCGCTTCCAGACTCGGTTCAATACGGGTGATTTTGCCTTTATAGATGTTCGCTTTTTTCTGTTCATGTCCAGGACTTTCAATATCCAGGTCGTACAGACGCTGCCCATCTACAAGGGCAACACGCAACTCTTCCTGCTGAGTTGCGTTGATTAACATTCTTTTCATCGTAACTTACTCATTATTCTTACATTGACGACTAAGCTGCGGGCAGAGTATTGCCTTTCCGGGTGTGAACCGATGGCCTCGTGTCTATTCGCGTCGCCAACCTCACGGTTATCGTCAGCTCAAAGAGGCGCAGAGTGTCGGTTGCCTGCATTTCATACGGAAACGCAGCGCAATTATCAGGGGAACCGCCTGGGTATTACTCTCCAGAGAAGATCCGAACTACCGGTAAGGACTGCAACCCGCAGCCCGCTAACTGTCTGAAAGATCAATACGTCTTACGCCATTGCTGCGTGGATGATCGTCCGGACAAAATGGGTCTTTCCGTAAAATTCCTTGTTTTAACAAGGTTCAGCACGGAAGCGGTGACATTATTCCACTGCTAACCTTGTTATAGCAAGATGACTTTTACCATTTATCACCCGCTTACTCACAGTTTTTTCACTTATGCGCGGTGATTGGTTTAATAACCACCAAATCAGTCATGAAGCACGTGAGTGACGACGGATAAAGATAAATATAAGCATAGAAAAATGAGTGGCGCTAATCCTTATGGCTATTTAGAATCGGCCCCCATGAAAACAGAGACTCCATCCGTAAGAATTGTTGCTATTACTGCTGACGAAGCGGGGCAACGCATTGATAACTTTTTGCGCACGCAACTCAAAGGTGTGCCGAAAAGTATGATTTATCGCATTTTGCGTAAAGGCGAAGTGCGGGTGAATAAAAAACGCATCAAACCCGAATACAAGCTGGAATCGGGTGATGAAGTGCGTATTCCGCCTGTTCGCGTGGCGGAACGTGAAGAAGAGGCCGTTTCACCGCATCTGCAAAAAGTGGCGGCGTTGGCGGACGTTATCCTTTATGAAGACGACCATATCCTGGTGCTGAACAAGCCGTCGGGCACTGCTGTGCATGGTGGTAGTGGGCTAAGCTTTGGCGTGATTGAAGGGTTACGGGCACTGCGTCCTGAAGCGCGTTTTCTTGAACTGGTGCATCGCCTTGATCGCGATACGTCGGGTGTGCTGTTGGTCGCGAAAAAACGTTCAGCATTGCGTTCGCTACATGAGCAGTTGCGCGAGAAGGGGATGCAGAAAGATTATCTCGCTCTGGTGCGCGGACAATGGCAATCGCATGTCAAAACGGTACAGGCACCGTTATTGAAGAACATCCTGCAAAGCGGCGAGCGTATTGTGCGGGTGAATCAGGAAGGCAAACCGTCGGAAACGCGTTTTAAGGTGGAAGAGCGCTACGCGTTCGCCACGCTGGTCCGCTGTAGCCCGGTGACCGGGCGAACGCACCAGATTCGCGTGCACACCCAGTACGCGGGTCATCCTATTGCCTTTGACGATCGTTACGGCGACCGCGAGTTCGATAAGCAACTGGCGGGAACGGGATTGTCGCGTCTGTTTCTGCATGCGGCCGCATTGAAGTTTACTCATCCGGGAACGGGTGAGGTACTGCGCATCGAAGCGCCGATGGACGATCAACTGAAGCGCTGTTTACAGGTGTTACGTAAGCCGGCCTGATGCGCGTTGCTCTCTTATCACGCTAAACCCTGCCGGACAGGACGTTTACGTCGCCATCCGGCATTTTTACGCCTGATGGCGTTGCGCTTATCAGGCTTACTGGATAGTGCCTTTAATCAGGTTTTCAGCGGGTTCATCTCTTCCCGACGTAACATTTGGCACAGTGCGATCAGCGGTAAACCAACCAGCGTGTTGGGGTCGCGTCCCTCTAAACGTTCAAAGAGCGCAATTCCCAGACCTTCGCTTTTAAAACTCCCTGCACAGTGCAGCGGGCGTTCTTTACGCACATAATCTTCAATTTCCGTTTCACTGAGATGGCGGAAGTGAACGTCAAAGGGCTCCACCTCGGTCTGTAAATGTCCCGTCGCGGAGTTATACAGCGCCAGACCGGTATAGAACGTAATGATATTGCCGCTGGCTTTGGCTAATTGCTGGCAGGCTTTCTCTTCTGTTAAGGGCTTACCGGCGATTTCGCCATCCAGTACACACACCTGATCGGAACCAATAATAAGGTGTGATGGAAAGCGGTGAGCCAGCGATTGTGCTTTCTCTTGCGCCAGACGATTAACTAAGTGGCGAGGACTCTCTCCGGGCATCGGCGTTTCGTCTACCTCAGGGGCCGCGCATTCAAAGGGCATCGCCAGTTTTTCCAGCAGGGCGCGGCGCCAGGGAGATGTGGAGGCAAGAATGAGATTAGGCATATTTTTTCCACCAGATATAGCGTATTGATGAGAGCCATTTTAAACTATGCTCTTCGTCCTTCAGGCGTGCCGTTGTGGCCTCTCCTGAGCGAAAATAAGTCTGTAACCCGCAATGTGTGCGAATTATTGGCAAAAGGCAACCGCAGGCTGCCTTTTTCTTTGACTATATGACGTTACAAAGTTAATATGCGCGCCCTATGCAAAAGGTAAAATTACCCCTGACTCTTGATCCGGTTCGTACGGCTCAAAAACGCCTCGATTATGAAGGTATCTATACTTCTGATCTGGTAGAGCGCGTCGCCGATTCTGTAGTCAGTGTGGACAGTGATGTGGAATGCACCATGTCGTTCGCTATCGATAACCAACGTCTTGCCGTTATTACTGGTGATGCGAAGGTTTCGGTAACGCTCGCATGTCAGCGTTGCGGGAAGCCGTTTCCTCATCATGTTCACACAACGTATTGTTTCAGTCCGGTTCGTTCCGACGAGCAGGCTGAAGCACTCCCGGAAGCGTATGAGCCGATTGAGGTTAACGAATTCGGTGAAATCGATCTGCTTGCAATGGTGGAAGATGAAATTATCCTCTCCTTGCCGGTAGTTCCGGTGCATGATTCTGAACACTGTGAAGTGTCCGAGGCGGACATGGTCTTTGGTGAACTGCCTGATGAAGCGCAAAAACCAAACCCATTTGCCGTATTAGCCAGCTTAAAGCGTAAGTAATTGAGGAGTAAGGTCCATGGCCGTACAACAGAATAAACCAACCCGTTCCAAACGTGGCATGCGTCGTTCTCATGACGCTCTGACCGCAGTCACCAGCCTGTCTGTAGACAAAACTTCTGGTGAAAAACACCTGCGTCACCACATCACCGCCGACGGTTACTACCGTGGCCGCAAGGTAATCGCTAAGTAATCACGCGTTACTCAACGAATTTTACGTTGCAGACAGGCTGTTAATGCCTCTTTCGCGTAAGAGACGAAGAGAATCCGTGTGATGAAGCTTAGTGAGGTCATTCCCCGTTGCTGCGGGGAAATACCAAACCAGGCGGCGAAACGACTTTGACACGTCTAACCCTGGCGTTAGATGTCATGGGGGGAGATTTTGGCCCTTCCGTGACGGTGCCTGCAGCATTGCAGGCACTGAATTCTAATTCACAACTCACACTTCTTTTAGTCGGGGATCCCGATACCATCACGCCATTACTTGCTAAAGCTGACTTTGAACAACGTTCGCGTCTGCAGATTATCCCTGCACAGTCAGTTATCGCCAGTGATGCCCGGCCTTCGCAGGCAATCCGCGCCAGTCGCGGGAGCTCAATGCGTGTGGCGCTGGAACTCGTGAAGGAAGGGCGAGCACAAGCCTGTGTCAGCGCCGGAAATACCGGTGCGCTGATGGGACTTGCAAAATTATTGCTCAAACCGCTCGACGGTATTGAGCGCCCTGCGCTGGTGACGGTTTTACCGCATCAGCAGAAAGGGAAGACGGTGGTCCTCGATCTGGGGGCGAATGTCGATTGCGACAGCAAGATGCTGGTGCAATTTGCCATTATGGGCTCGGTGCTTGCGGAAGAAGTGGTTGGTATTAACAACCCTCGCGTGGCCTTGCTCAACATCGGCGAAGAAGAAACCAAGGGTCTCGACAGTATTCGGGATGCCTCTGTGGTGCTAAAAACGATCCCTTCCATCAATTACATCGGCTATCTTGAAGCCAATGAGTTATTGACGGGGAAAACAGATGTTCTGGTATGTGACGGTTTTACAGGCAATGTCACATTAAAGACGATGGAAGGTGTTGTCAGAATGTTCCTTTCACTGCTGAAATCTCAGGGTGAGGGTAAAAAACGGTCGTGGTGGCTGCTGATATTAAAACGTTGGTTACAAAAAAGCCTGGCGAGGCGATTCAGTCACCTCAACCCCGACCAGTATAATGGCGCCTGTCTGTTAGGATTGCGCGGCACGGTGATAAAAAGTCATGGTGCGGCCAATCAGCGAGCGTTTACCGTCGCGATTGAACAGGCAGTGCAGGCGGTGCAGCGACAAGTTCCTCAGCGAATTGCCGCTCGCCTGGAATCGGTATACCCAGCTGGATTTACAATGCTGGACGCTGGTAATGGCGACACATCACAGCCACACTGATTACGGTGTGGCGTGAGAGCCCCAGCTTCTTAGCCGTTGTGATGCGCGGTATATAACCAAAAAGTGACTGAGCGTACATGTATACAAAGATTATTGGTACTGGCAGCTATCTGCCTGAACAGGTGCGGACTAACGCCGATCTGGAAAAAATGGTCGATACGTCTGACGAGTGGATTGTCACCCGTACAGGTATTCGTGAACGCCATATTGCTGCGCCGAATGAAACCGTCTCAACGATGGGGTTTGAGGCGGCACAGCGCGCGCTGGAAATGGCGGGTATTGATAAAGAACAGATTGGCTTGATTGTGGTTGCGACCACCTCAGCAACACATGCATTCCCCAGCGCAGCATGTCAGATTCAGAATATGCTGGGCATCAAAGGTTGCCCGGCGTTTGACGTCGCCGCAGCCTGCGCCGGCTTTACATACGCATTAAGCGTCGCCGACATGTACGTTAAAACGGGCGCGGTCAAACACGCGCTGGTGGTCGGTTCCGATGTTCTGGCCCGCACCTGCGATCCGACCGATCGCGGAACAATCATTATTTTTGGCGATGGTGCCGGTGCCGTGGTGCTGAGCGCCTCCGACAAGCCGGGCATCATCTCTACCCACCTGCATGCTGATGGTCGCTATGGCGAACTGCTGACGCTGCCGAATGCCGATCGCGTGAATCCTGAAAATTCGATTCATCTGACGATGGCAGGCAACGAAGTGTTCAAAGTGGCCGTTACCGAACTTGCGCACATCGTCGACGAGACGCTGGCGGCCAATAACCTGGATCGTTCAGAACTCGACTGGTTGGTTCCGCACCAGGCTAACCTGCGTATCATCAGTGCGACGGCCAAAAAACTGGGCATGTCGATGGACAATGTGGTGGTGACACTGGACAGACACGGCAACACGTCTGCGGCCTCCGTTCCTTGCGCGCTGGATGAAGCCGTGCGTGACGGACGCATCAAAGAAGGTCAGCTTGTGTTGCTTGAAGCCTTTGGCGGTGGATTCACCTGGGGCTCCGCGCTGGTTCGTTTCTAGTATAAGGATTTAAACATGACGCAATTCGCATTTGTGTTCCCTGGACAGGGTTCCCAGACCGTCGGGATGTTAGCTGATATGGCGGCAAGCTATCCCATTGTCGAAGAGACGTTTGCCGAAGCTTCTGCGGCGCTTGGCTATGACCTGTGGGCGCTGACTCAACAGGGGCCGGCTGAAGAACTGAACAAGACCTGGCAGACGCAGCCTGCGCTGTTAGCCGCGTCCGTTGCGCTGTATCGCGTCTGGCAACAGCAGGGCGGTAAAGCGCCGGTGCTGATGGCGGGTCATAGTCTGGGTGAATACTCAGCGCTGGTTTGCGCCGGTGTCATTAATTTTGCTGACGCAGTGCGTCTGGTTGAACTGCGTGGTAAATTCATGCAGGAAGCCGTTCCGGAAGGCACTGGCGGTATGTCTGCTATCATCGGTCTCGATGATGCGTCCATTGCGAAAGCGTGCGAAGAAGCCGCAGAAGGCCAGGTGGTCTCGCCGGTGAACTATAACTCGCCGGGGCAGGTCGTTATCGCCGGACACAAAGAGGCCGTTGAGCGTGCCGGTGCAGCCTGTAAAGCCGCCGGTGCAAAACGCGCGCTGCCGTTACCGGTGAGCGTACCGTCTCACTGTGCGCTGATGAAGCCGGCGGCGGAAAAACTGGCGGCTGAATTAGCGAAAATTACCTTTAACACGCCGTCTGTACCGGTTATCAACAATGTGGATGTGAAGTGCGAAACTGACGCGAATGCCATTCGCGATGCGCTGGTGCGCCAGTTGTACAGTCCGGTACAGTGGACGAAGAGCGTCGAACTAATGGCGTCGCAGGGTGTTGAGCACCTGTATGAAGTAGGTCCAGGTAAAGTGCTTACGGGCCTGACGAAACGTATTGTTGATACCCTGACTGCCTCGGCTCTGAACGAACCGGCGGCGATGTCGGCGGCACTTGCGCAATAAAAGAGGAACACCATGAGTTTTGAAGGAAAAATCGCGCTGGTTACCGGTGCAAGTCGTGGCATTGGCCGCGCAATTGCAGAGACGCTCGTTGCCCGTGGCGCGACCGTTATCGGTACCGCGACCAGCGAAAGTGGCGCTCAGGCCATTAGCGATTACTTAGGTGCTAAAGGTAAAGGTCTGATGTTGAATGTGACTGATCCAGCATCTATCGAATCTGTTCTGGAAAAAATTCGCGCAGAATTTGGTGAAGTGGATATCCTGGTCAATAATGCCGGTATCACACGTGATAACCTGCTGATGCGAATGAAAGATGATGAGTGGAACGATATTCTCGAAACCAATCTTTCATCTGTTTTCCGCCTGTCAAAAGCGGTAATGCGCGCTATGATGAAAAAGCGTCATGGACGTATTATCACTGTCGGTTCTGTGGTTGGTACCATGGGAAATGCGGGTCAGACAAACTACGCTGCGGCGAAAGCGGGTCTGATCGGCTTCAGTAAATCGCTGGCGCGCGAAGTTGCGTCTCGCGGTATTACGGTGAACGTTGTTGCTCCGGGCTTTATTGAAACGGACATGACGCGTGCGCTGACTGATGAGCAGCGTGCGGGTACGTTGGCGGCAGTTCCTGCAGGTCGTCTTGGCGATCCGAAAGAGATCGCCAGTGCGGTTGCATTTTTAGCCTCTGACGAAGCAGGTTACATCACGGGTGAGACTTTGCACGTCAACGGCGGGATGTATATGGTTTAACCACGAGATACGCAAAATCATCCAAATTGTATCAAGGCAGCAAGACCGAAAAACCTGCGAGCATTGATGACTATGTGACCAGGGTTTGAGGATGCAGCCAACACAGAGACAATTTGAAGGATAAAGCGTAGAAAAATATTTGCGTTATTATAGGTCTTGGCCTCAAAATAACGTAAAATCGTGGTAAGACCTGCCGGGATTTAGTTGCAAATTTTTCAACATTTTATACACTACGAAAACCATCGCGAAAGCGAGTTTTGATAGGAAATTTAAGAGTATGAGCACTATCGAAGAACGCGTTAAGAAAATTATCGGCGAGCAGCTGGGCGTTAAGCAGGAAGAAGTTGTGAACTCCGCTTCCTTTGTTGAAGACCTGGGCGCAGATTCTCTTGACACCGTTGAGCTGGTAATGGCTCTGGAAGAAGAGTTTGATACTGAGATTCCGGACGAAGAAGCTGAGAAAATCACCACCGTTCAGGCTGCCATTGATTACATCAACGGCCACCAGGCGTAAGTGAACATCTCCAGGCGGTCATTCGACCGCCTGAGTTTTATCTTTTTGTCCCACTTGAATCAATTATCCCTCCCTGGAGGACAACCGTGTCTAAGCGTCGTGTAGTTGTGACCGGACTGGGCATGTTGTCTCCTGTCGGCAATACCGTAGAGTCTACCTGGAAAGCTCTCCTTGCCGGTCAGAGTGGCATCAGCCTGATCGACCATTTCGATACTAGCGCCTATGCAACGAAATTTGCTGGCTTAGTAAAGGATTTTAACTGTGATGACATTATCTCGCGCAAAGAACAGCGCAAGATGGATGCCTTCATTCAATATGGAATTGTCGCTGGCGTTCAGGCCATGCAGGATTCTGGCCTTGAAGTAACGGAAGAGAACGCATCCCGTATTGGCGCCGCTGTCGGCTCTGGTATCGGCGGTCTCGGACTGATTGAAGAAAACCACAGTTCCCTGGTGAACGGTGGACCGCGTAAAATCAGCCCGTTCTTCGTTCCGTCGACGATTGTTAACATGGTGGCAGGTCACCTGACCATCATGTATGGCCTGCGTGGGCCAAGCATCTCTATCGCGACCGCCTGCACTTCAGGCGTACATAACATCGGTCATGCCGCGCGTATCATTGCATACGGCGATGCGGACGCGATGGTCGCGGGCGGTGCTGAAAAAGCCAGTACGCCCCTGGGCGTAGGCGGCTTTGGCGCAGCACGTGCGTTGTCTACCCGTAATGAAAACCCGCAAGCGGCAAGCCGCCCGTGGGACAAAGAGCGAGATGGCTTTGTTCTGGGTGACGGTGCAGGCATGGTGGTCCTGGAAGAGTACGAGCATGCAAAAGCGCGCGGCGCAAAAATTTATGCTGAAGTCGTTGGCTTCGGGATGAGCAGTGACGCTTATCACATGACGTCGCCGCCGGAAAACGGTGCAGGCGCTGCCCTGGCGATGGTCAATGCATTGCGTGATGCGGCGATTGAACCTGGCCAGATTGGTTACGTTAACGCCCACGGGACGTCCACACCGGCAGGCGATAAAGCTGAAGCGCAGGCGGTTAAATCTGTCTTTGGCGATGCGGCAAGCCGTGTGATGGTGAGTTCCACCAAGTCCATGACCGGTCATCTGTTGGGCGCCGCGGGCGCGGTAGAGTCGATTTACTCTATCCTGGCGCTGCGCGATCAGGCTGTTCCGCCAACCATCAACCTGGATAACCCGGATGAAGGTTGCGATCTGGACTTCGTTCCTCACGAAGCGCGTCAGGTCAGCGGAATGGAGTACACCCTGTGTAACTCCTTCGGTTTCGGTGGGACCAACGGTTCATTGATCTTTAAAAAGGTCTGACCGCCGTTTTGCCTCCCTGGTTAAAAGGTCCGCTTGTCGGGCCTTTTTTATTGCGTTTTCTTCCCTTGTCCTGCGCTAACCATCCTGCGACACTAACGGGCCACGCATAAGGAGTCACCATGTTCTTGATCAATGGCCGTGAACAGGAATCACTTCCCGCAAGCGATCGCGCCATCCAGTTTGGCGATGGCTGCTTTACCACTGCGCGCATTCTTGACGGCACGGTATCGCTGCTGGCGGCGCATTTACTGCGTTTGCAGGCGGCCTGCGCGACATTGCTGATTGCCTTTGATGACTGGGATGTGCTTGAGCGAGAAATGACCGTGCTGGCCGCGGGCCATTCACGTGCGGTACTGAAGGTGATTATCAGCCGTGGAAGTGGGGGGCGAGGATACAGCGGTGCGCAGTGTCGTGACAGCACCCGCATTCTCTCTGTTTCTGCCTATCCGCAGCATTACGACCGCTGGCGCGAACAGGGGATTACGCTTGCCTTAAGCCCGGTTCGTCTGGGATGTAACCCTTTGCTCGCGGGCATCAAACACCTGAACCGGCTCGAACAAGTGCTGATCCGCTCCCATCTTGAGCAGACGGACGCCGATGAGGCGTTGGTTCTTGACAGTGAGGGTTGGGTTACGGAATGCTGTGCGGCTAATTTATTCTGGCGAAAAGACAATGTGGTCTATACGCCGCGCCTCGATCAGGCGGGAGTGAACGGTATTATGCGACAATTCTGTATCCGGAAACTGGCACAATCGTCTTTTCAGGTTGTCGAAACCCATGCCCGCGAAGCAGCGCTGCAACATGCCGATGAAATGGTGGTTTGTAATGCGCTGATGCCGATCGTGCCCGTGCGGGCTTATGGCGCTAACACGTTGTCTTCACGTGTATTATTTGAGTTTCTGGCCCCACTGTGTGAGCATCCGAATTAGTCATGAAAAAATTGTTTCGTGTTGTCCTTTTACTGGTTGTTGTATTGGGCATTGCCGCAGGGGCGGGAATGTGGAAGGTTCGCCATCTGGCGGACAGTAAAATCCTGATTAAAGAAGAGACCATTTTTACCCTTAAGCCGGGTACCGGGCGTCTGGCCCTGGGCGATCAGCTGTATGCGGATCGGGTCATTAACCGCCCCCGCGTGTTTCAATGGTTGCTGCGCGTCGAGCCAGAACTCTCCCACTTTAAGGCCGGAACCTATCGTTTAACGCCGGGTATGAGCGTCCGCGAGATGCTGCAGCTGCTGGAAAGCGGCAAAGAGGCGCAGTTCCCACTGCGACTGGTGGAAGGTATGCGCTTAAGCGACTATCTCAAACAGCTGCGTGATGCGCCGTATATCAAACATACCCTGAACGACGATCGCTACGAAACCGTCGCAAAAGCGATTGGCCTTGAGAGTACCGATGGGCTGGAGGGCTGGTTCTGGCCCGATACCTGGATGTATACCGCCAATACCACGGATGTTGCCTTACTCAAACGCGCCCATCAGAAGATGGTGAAGGCGGTTGAGCGCGTCTGGGAAGGGCGCGCGGAAGGACTGCCGTATAAGGATCAAAATCAACTGGTGACGATGGCCTCGATTATTGAAAAAGAGACGGCCATTGCCAGCGAACGCGATCAGGTCGCCTCCGTCTTTATCAACCGCCTGCGTATCGGGATGCGCCTACAGACCGATCCAACGGTGATTTACGGGATGGGGGAGCGTTATAATGGCAAGATCTCGCGCGCGGACCTGGAAACGCCAACGGCCTATAATACCTACACGATGACCGGACTCCCGCCAGGACCGATTGCGATGCCGGGTGAAGCTTCGCTGAACGCGGCGGCGCATCCGGCCAAAACGCCGTATCTCTATTTTGTGGCCGATGGTAAAGGCGGTCATACTTTTAATACTAATCTTGCCAGCCATAACCGGTCAGTGCAGGACTATCTGAAAGTGCTTAAGGAAAAAAATGCGCAGTAATTATATCGTCATCGAGGGGCTGGAAGGCGCCGGAAAAACGACTGCAAAGAATGTTGTGGTTGAGACGCTTGAACAACTCGGCATTCGCGACATGGTTTTTACTCGCGAGCCGGGCGGTACACAGCTGGCAGAAAAACTGCGTAGCCTGGTACTGGACATCCGTTCAGTCGGTGACGAAACCATTACCGTAAAAGCCGAAGTGCTGATGTTCTATGCCGCGCGAGTGCAGCTGGTTGAGACGGTCATTAAACCCGCGCTCGCAGAAGGTAAATGGGTGATTGGCGACCGTCATGACCTGTCCACGCAGGCGTATCAGGGCGGTGGTCGCGGGGTCGATCAGAAGATGCTGGCGACGCTGCGTGATGCTGTACTGGGGGATTTCCGCCCGGATTTAACCCTGTACCTGGACGTCACGCCAGAAGTGGGGCTGAAACGCGCTCGCGCCCGTGGCGAACTGGACCGCATCGAACAGGAGTCGTTTGATTTCTTCAATCGCACCCGCGCTCGCTATCTGGAGCTGGCAGCCCGTGATGCCAGTATCCGCACGATTGATGCGACGCAACCGCTGGATACGGTGATGAGCGATATCCGTACCACCATCACCGAGTGGGTGAAGGAGCTGGGCGAATGAAATGGTATCCATGGTTACGACCTGACTTCGAGAAGCTGGTAGCGAGCTATCAGGCGGGAAGGGGTCACCATGCGCTACTGATTCAGGCCTTACCGGGGATGGGCGACGATGCATTGATCTATGCGTTAAGCCGCTACCTGCTTTGCCAGCAACCGGATGGACATAAAAGCTGCGGCCACTGCCGTGGTTGCCAGTTGATGCAGGCAGGAACGCATCCGGACTACTATTCTCTGTTCCCGGAAAAAGGGAAAAGCACGCTGGGTATTGATGCGGTACGTGAAGTCAGTGAAAAACTGTATGAGCGTGCGCGACTGGGCGGAGCCAAAGTGGTCTGGATCCCGGATGCGGCGCTGATGACGGATGCCGCTGCCAATGCGCTGCTTAAAACGCTGGAAGAACCGCCCGCGCAAACCTGGTTCTTTCTCGCCAGTCGTGAACCCGCGAGATTACTGGCAACGCTGCGCAGCCGCTGTCGTTTACATCATCTCGCGCCGCCGGCTGAATCGTACGCGGTATCGTGGCTTGCACGAGAAGTGACGGTGTCACAAGATGCGTTGTTGACCGCGCTGCGCCTGAGCGCTGGCTCTCCGGGGGCGGCGTTGGCCCTGGTAGGCTCCGAAAGCTGGTCCCAGCGTGATGCGCTGTGTCAGGCGCTGGCGAGCAGCATTCCTGCTGGCGACTGGTATTCATTATTAATGGTGCTTAATCATGAACAGGCGCCTGCCAGACTGCACTGGCTGGCGACGTTAATGATGGATGCGCTTAAACGTCAGCACGGGGCCACTGTGATGACCAACGCGGATGCCGGGCAACTGATCGCCACAATTGCCGGTCAGTTGTCTCAGACGCGTATTCAGGCAATCCTCACAGCCATCTGCCACTGCCGCGAACAACTGCTTAACGTGACCGGAATAAACCGTGAACTGGTGTTAACCGATCTTCTTCTGCAAATCGAGCATTACCTGCAACCAGGCACCGTGTTGCCTGTTCCCCACCTGTAAGAGAAACATTATGTTTTTAGTCGACTCGCACTGCCATCTTGATGGCCTGGATTATCAATCTCTGCATAAGGATGTGGATGACGTGCTGGCGAAGGCGGCCGCGCGTGATGTGAAATTCTGTCTGGCGGTGGCGACGACGCTGCCGGGATACCGCGGTATGCGGGAACTGGTCGGCCAGCGCGATAACGTCGTTTTCTCCTGCGGCGTGCATCCACTCAATCAGGACGAACCGTATGACGTGGAAGAACTGCGTCATCTGGCGGCCGATGAGAATGTGGTGGCGATGGGGGAGACGGGGCTGGATTACTTTTATACCCCCGAAACGAAAGTGCGCCAGCAGGAGTCGTTCATTCATCATATCCAGATCGGCCGTGAACTGAACAAACCGGTGATCGTCCACACGCGTGATGCCCGCGCCGATACGCTGGCGATTCTTCGCTATGAAAACGTGACGGATTGTGGCGGCGTACTACACTGTTTTACAGAAGACAGAGAAACGGCGGGTAAACTCCTGGATCTGGGTTTTTATATCTCCTTTTCCGGCATTGTGACCTTCCGTAATGCTGAGCAGTTACGTGACGCTGCGCGATATGTGCCGTTGGATCGACTGCTGGTGGAGACGGATTCCCCGTATCTTGCGCCGGTGCCGCATCGGGGTAAAGAGAACCAGCCAGCGATGGTCCGCGACGTGGCGGAATACATGGCCGTATTAAAAGGTGTGGCGGTTGAAGAACTGGCGCAGACCACCACCGACAACTTTGCCCGCCTGTTCCATATCAACGCTTCCCGCCTGCAGTCAGCCTCGTAATCGAGTTTTTTTAAAGCTCGTAATTAATAAGTAAAGCGAGTAAAGTTCACCGCCACAAAGTGGGCGGTGAATGAGCGATCTGACACATTCTGATACCTTTTTTGTCAAAATGTGCAACTTAACGCGCTGTCCAGAGTTGAAACGTGATAGCCGTCAAACTATATTTCGCCGATTTATTTTACTCTGTGTAATAAATAAAGGGCACTTAGATGCCCTGTCCACGGCGAGGTTCTCCCCCCTCGCTAATGCGTGTGAACGTAGAAAGCACAAATACTCAGGAGCACTCTCAATTATGTTTAAGAATGCATTTGCTAACCTGCAAAAGGTCGGTAAATCGCTGATGCTGCCGGTATCCGTATTGCCTATCGCAGGTATCCTGCTGGGCGTCGGTTCCGCAAACTTCAGCTGGCTGCCAGCCGTTGTATCGCACGTGATGGCAGAAGCCGGCGGTTCTGTTTTTGCAAACATGCCGCTGATTTTCGCTATCGGTGTCGCGCTTGGCTTTACCAACAATGATGGCGTTTCGGCTCTGGCTGCGGTAGTTGCCTATGGCATCATGGTGAAAACTATGGCTGTGGTCGCGCCGCTGGTTCTGCATTTACCTGCTGAAGAAATCGCAGCAAAACACCTTGCGGACACGGGTGTACTTGGGGGGATTATCTCCGGTGCGATTGCAGCGTACATGTTTAACCGCTTCTACCGTATCAAGCTGCCTGAGTATCTGGGCTTCTTTGCTGGTAAGCGCTTCGTGCCGATCATCTCTGGTCTGGCAGCGATTTTTACCGGTGTGGTTCTGTCCTTCATTTGGCCGCCAATCGGTACGGCTATCCAGACATTCTCTCAGTGGGCTGCATACCAGAACCCGGTCGTGGCGTTCGGTATCTACGGCTTCATTGAACGCTGCCTGGTACCGTTTGGTCTGCACCATATCTGGAACGTTCCTTTCCAGATGCAGATCGGCGAATACACCAACGCGGCCGGCCAGGTCTTCCACGGCGATATTCCTCGCTATATGGCGGGTGACCCGACGGCGGGCATGTTGTCTGGCGGCTTCCTGTTCAAAATGTATGGTCTGCCGGCAGCTGCGATTGCCATCTGGCACTCAGCAAAACCGGAAAACCGCGCCAAAGTGGGCGGTATCATGATCTCCGCGGCGTTGACCTCGTTCCTGACCGGTATCACCGAGCCGATCGAGTTCTCCTTCATGTTTGTTGCGCCGATCCTGTACGTTATCCACGCGATTCTGGCGGGTCTGGCGTTCCCAATCTGTATCCTGCTGGGTATGCGTGACGGTACGTCGTTCTCACACGGTCTGATCGACTTTATCGTGCTGTCCGGTAACAGCAGCAAACTGTGGCTGTTCCCGATTGTTGGTGCGGGCTACGCGATTGTTTACTACACCATCTTCCGCGTGCTGATTAAGGCGCTGGATCTGAAGACCCCGGGTCGTGAAGATAATACCGATGACGCGAAAGCGGGCGCGACCAGTGAAATGGCTCCTGCGCTGATTGCGGCATTTGGTGGTAAAGAAAACATCACTAACCTGGATGCGTGCATTACCCGTCTGCGTGTCAGCGTGGCTGATGTGGCGAAAGTGGATCAGGCAGGCCTGAAGAAACTGGGTGCCGCAGGTGTGGTGGTCGCAGGCTCCGGTGTTCAGGCTATCTTCGGTACGAAATCCGATAACCTGAAAACTGAGATGGATGAATACATCCGTAACAGCTAAGACCTAAGAAGTTGGGGAGAACTAAGGCAGCCGGATGGCTGCCTTTTTTACGGGCTACGATCAGAACTGATAGTTTGCGGTGATGCTCACATTGCGTGGCTCGCCATAAACAATCGACCCTTCAACGTTGGTGTCATAGGTTTTATCGAACAGGTTATTGACGTTACCCTGCACAGAGAAGTTTTTGGTCACCTGGTAGCGGGTGAACAGATCCACCAGCGCGTAACTGCCTTGCTCTGCACGGAAGGTGCCGTACGGCGTTGCGGTATCGGTGTACACGCGGTTCTGCCAGTTCACGCCACCGCCCACGGTCAAATCAGGCATCACCGGCAGACGGTAGCTGGTGAATAGCTTGACGCTGGTACGCGGCAGATTCGGATTGACGGCGTTGCCTTCATTGTCTTCTGCGACGTAACGCGTTGCGCCAAAGGTCATCTGCCAGTTATCGGTAATCGCGCCGTTAACTTCGAATTCAACCCCTTTACTGACGGTACCGTTCGCCGTTTTATACGCGATATCGCCATTGGTACCCGGAATTGGCGCACCTGTCGACTGGGCAACGTTATCCTGTTCAATGCGGAACACGGCGAGGGTGGTAGTCAGTCGGCTGTTCATCCAGTCAGACTTCAGGCCCACCTCATAGTTGTTGCCGGTTACTGGCGTGAGGTATTTCCCACTGCTGTCGCGTTTGTTTTGCGGCTGGAAGATGGAGGTGTAGCTGGCATAAGTTGACCAGTTATCATTGATGTCATAAACCAGTCCGGCATACGGTGTGGTGTGGTTTTTCTCCATACTGTAGCTCAGAGTATCGACACGCCAGTTGGTATAGCGCGCGCCGAGGATCAGGTGCAGCGGGTCAGCCAGCGAAATGCGCGTTGCGGCGTACAGCGACTTCATGTGCGTAGTATCGTCCTGGGCCAGCGACTGTGGTGCCCAGTTAGTTTGTGGGAAATTGCCATTGAAGTTATTGAAACTGCCGATCTCATCCGGGAAGACGTTTGCCCAGGAGCTGTAATAGCGGTTGTTCTGTTTGCTGTAGCTACCGCCGAACATCAGATTATGCTGGCGACCAAACAGGTCATAACCGCCGTCGGCAAAGAGATCCAGCGCATCCACTTTACGTTTACCGCTGTTCCAGCCTGTACCGCCAACGTAGTCATAACCCGGCCCATAGCTACTGTAAGGGCCAACCAGTGTGCCGTCTGTTTTATTCACGTACGCATCGACATACATCATTTTACTGTCGAATTTGATTTCAGAGTGGGTCGCATTCATCGTCGCTTGCCAGGTGTCGGCAAAACGCTGTTTGAGTGTGACAAAGACTTTGTTGATCTCTTTATCGTTATACGTCCAGTCAGGCGAGGTGCTGCGGGCACGGTCATAGCTGTTTTTGCTGCCATCGGTGTTCCAGCGCGGCAAACCACCCCAGGTTGGGCTGTCCACTTTGATTTTCTGGTATTCATACCCGGCGGCAAGGCTGGTGGTTTCCCCCAGGTCGGCATCAATGATGCCAGAGAAGAAGTTTTTCTCGCTGTGATAGCGATCGAGCCAGGAGTCGTTGTCCTGATAACCCGCCACTATGCGGCCACGTACATTACCGTCATCGGTGAGCGGGCTTTGCAGATCCATCACGTAGCGCTGTTTATTCCAGCTGCCATATTCTGCCGACACGTTGCCTTTGAACTCACGGCTGGTGGCGTGTTTGCGGATCATATTGATGGAGGCCGACGGGTTACCGGTGCCGGTCATCAGGCCGTTTGCGCCGCGTACCACTTCCACGCGGTCATAGAGCGCCATATCGGTGAGGGCATCACCCAGGTTCCAGCGGGATTCGAAATAGGTTGGAATACCATCAACCATATAGTTATCAATCTGGAAACCACGGGAGAAGTAGCTGACACGGTCAGAATCCGCCTGGCTTTTGCTGATCCCCAGCGTGCTGTCCATCACGTCGCCCAGCGTTTGCAACTGCTGGTCTTCCATGCGTTGTTCGCTGACGATGCTGACCGACTGCGGAATATCGCGCTGGGTCATCATCATTTTGGTTCCGGCGGTGGTGGATTTGACGCTGTAATCCTGTTCGTCGCTGCCCGCTGAGGTTGCTGGCGCAGAACCATCAACAATGACGGTCTCTTCCGGTGTGGTCGCCGCGAAACTCATGGATGGCATCAATGCCATCGCGATGCAGGCTGCCAGCAACGATGGTGTTGCGCCAGCCTGGCGTTGTTCATCCCTGTTGTATGTTGTGAAAGACATCAGAAAGCCCTTAATAGTGAACGAATTCTGGCTCAGGCCGTGTAAGGTGGCGATGAGCCCCTTTTTATTGTTCTAACCATTTAATGTGCATGAAAATGCAAATGCGAAATATACGCATTCATATTCACTCTGTAAACAGATGTAACTTGCTTTCTGAAATCTTGTTTCATTACTTTTTGGCACAAGAGAAGGGATAAATGGTTATAAGTGCGCCACCGTGATGGTTTTTTGCTTAAGAAATCGTGGGTTAAGGTTGAAAGAGCAGGTTTAAGTCGATCATACTCTATACTCGCAATGTGGCTCAGCGTAGCATGACATCACGCATGGCAATTTTTAGAAAAGGAAAACGTCGTGGCAGAAGAGACTATATTCAGCAAGATTATTCGTCGTGAAATCCCTTCCGATATTGTTTATCAGGATGACCTGGTGACAGCATTCCGGGATATTTCACCCCAGGCGCCTACACACATCCTGATCATTCCCAACGTTCTGATCCCGACGGTCAATGACGTCAGCGCAGAGCATGAGCAGGCGCTGGGACGGATGATTACCGTTGCGGCTAAAATTGCCGAACAGGAAGGCATTGCCGAAGATGGCTACCGCCTGATCATGAATACCAATCGTCATGGCGGCCAGGAGGTTTATCACATCCATATGCATCTGCTGGGCGGTCGCGCGCTCGGTCCTATGCTCGCGCACAAAGGGCTGTCATGATGACCAGAGGATGCATTGCGCTTTCACTGGGTCTGCTCCTCCTTGCCGGATGCCGTTCTCATCCTGAGATCCCGGTAAGCGATGAACAGTCGCTGGTGATGGAGTCGACGCTGCTGGCGGCGGGGATCACCGCGCAAGAGCCGACGTTGACCACGTCTGATATTCAGCCCTCTGCATCCTCAACGCTGTATAACGAAAGGCAAGAACCCGTTACCGTCCATTATCGCTTTTACTGGTATGACGCCAGGGGATTAGAAATGCATCCCCTGGAAGCGCCACGTAGCGTGACGATCCCGGCGCATTCGTCGGTCACGCTGTATGGCAGCGCCAATTATCTGGGGGCGCACAAAGTCAGACTTTATCTTTATTTGTAAGGGGTGAATCTTGAAGACAAAAATGAGTCGCTACGCATTGATAGCCGCGCTGGCGATGTTCCTGTCCGGTTGTGTGGTGCAACGTGAACCTGCACCGGTTGATGAGGTGAAACCCACTCCGGAACAGCCCGCGCAGCCGCAAGAACCGGCTCCTGGGGTTCCTTCGGTGCCCACAATTCCGGGACAGCCGGGACCTATTGAACATGAAGATCAGACGGCGGCACCGGCACCGCGCATACGTCATTACGACTGGAATAGCGCGATGCAGCCGATGGTGGGCAAAATGTTGCAGGCCGACGGCGTCACGGCGGGGAGCGTACTGCTGGTCGATAGCGTCAATAACCGCACTAACGGTTCGCTGAACGCGGGTGAAGCCACGGAAACGCTGCGCAATGCGCTGGCGAACAATGGCAAATTTACCCTGGTCTCTACGCAACAGTTGTCGATGGCAAAACAGCAGTTAGGGCTGTCGCCGCAGGACAGTCTGGGGACGCGTAGCAAAGCGATTGGTATTGCCCGTAACGTCGGCGCGCACTATGTGCTGTATTCCAGTGCCTCGGGTAACGTCAACGCGCCATCGCTGCAAATGCAATTAATGCTGGTACAAACTGGCGAGATAATCTGGTCAGGTAAAGGTGCCGTTCAGCAGCAATAATATTCCAGAGCGCGACACGGTGTTGTCGCGCTACTTTCCGCACTATTGTCCCGTCGCCGAAGGTCAGAGTGGTCTTAGCGGCGGGAGCGTAATTATTGAAAGTCCAACTCAGCGGCTGGTTCTTCGCCGCCATCACGATCCCGATGCGCCGAAAGCGCATTTTTTACGCCAGTATCATGCTTTATCGCGGCTGCCTGAAAGCCTTGCGCCGAAGCCGCGTTTTTACCTGGCCGGCTGGATGGCGGTGGACTATGTTCCGGGCGAGATAAAATCCGGACTGCCGGGGGCCGACGAACTGGCGGGCTTACTGTATTATCTTCATCAGCAGCCCTGCTTTGGCTGGCGTATTTATTTGCTACCGCTGCTGGAACAATACTGGCAGGGGAGCGATCCGGCACGGCGAACACCGCACTGGTTGAGAGGGTTGAAACGCCTGCGCAAGCGCGGGGAACCTCGTCCGCTACGCCTCGCTCCGCTGCATATGGATGTCCACGTCGCCAACATCGTTCATGGTCCGACAGGACTGCGGCTGATTGACTGGGAATATGCCGGAGACGGCGATATCGCCCTTGAACTGGCGGCGGTGTGGGTGGACGATGTGGAGCAACACCGACGACTGGTCGAAGCGTATGCGGTTAGCGCGCGCATGGACGGGCAAAAATTATGGCAACAGGTCAGACGCTGGTATCCGTGGATACTGATGCTGAAGGCCGGTTGGTTTGAATACCGCTGGCAACAGACCGGCGAACGACAATTTATCAGTCTGGCCGATGCAACCTGGCGGCAGCTGGCAACGAAGGATTAAGGAGAGCTGTGTGGGTCCAGTAATGTTGGATGTCGAAGGGTTTGAACTGGATGCAGAAGAGCGGGACATTCTGGCCCATCCGCTGGTGGGCGGTTTGATTCTGTTTACGCGCAATTACCACGACCCGGAACAGTTACGTGAACTGGTGCGCCAGATCCGCGCGGCATCGCGCAACCATCTGGTGGTGGCCGTCGATCAGGAAGGCGGGCGCGTACAGCGCTTCCGTGAAGGATTTACCCGACTACCCGCCGCGCAGTCCTTTGCGGCGCTGTACGGGTTGGAAGAGGGCGGGAAACTGGCAGAAGAGGCCGGATGGTTGATGGCCAGCGAAATGATCGCGATGGACATTGATATCAGCTTTGCGCCGGTGCTGGATGTCGGGCATATCAGCGCGGCGATTGGCGAACGTTCCTATCATGCCGACCCGCTCAACGCGCTGGCGATGGCGACCCGTTTTATTGACGGTATGCGCGCGGCAGGAATGAAAACCACCGGCAAACATTTCCCGGGCCATGGCGCGGTGACCGCTGATTCGCATAAAGAGACGCCGACCGATCCGCGTCCTGAAGCGGAGATTCGTGCAAAAGATATGTCCGTGTTCCGCACGCTGATTAGCGAAAATAAGCTGGACGCCATCATGCCGGCGCACGTCATTTACAGCGCTGTCGATCCGCGTCCGGCGAGCGGTTCTCCGCACTGGCTGAAAACGGTTCTGCGCCAGGAGTTAGGTTTTGACGGCGTCATTTTCTCTGATGACCTGTCGATGGAAGGGGCGGCGATCATGGGCAGCTATGCTGAGCGTGGGCAGGCATCGCTGGATGCGGGTTGTGATATGATTCTGGTCTGCAATAATCGTAAAGGGGCGGTCAGTGTGTTAGATAATCTGTCGCCGATCAATGCAGAGCGTGTTACACGTTTGTATCATAAAGGTTCATTTTCGCGTCAGGAACTGATGGACTCGGCACGCTGGAAAACCGTCAGCGCGCAGCTCAACCAGTTACATGAACGCTGGCAGGAAGAGAAAGCAGGTCATTAACGCACGTTTGGTGAGGATGCGATGATTATCTATTTACACGGTTTCGACTCTAACAGTCCGGGAAACCACGAAAAAGTCTTGCAGCTGCAGTTTATCGACCCGGACGTCAGACTGATAAGCTACAGCACGCGTCATCCGAAACATGACATGCAGCATCTGCTGAAAGAAGTGGACAAAATGTTGCAGCTTAATGTTGATGAGCGACCGTTGATTTGCGGCGTTGGCCTCGGCGGCTACTGGGCAGAACGCATTGGTTTTCTCTGCGATGTTCGCCAGGTGGTGTTTAATCCGAACCTGTTCCCGTATGAGAACATGGAAGGCAAGATCGATCGTCCGGAAGAGTATGCCGATATCGCCACCAAGTGCGTGACTAACTTCCGCGAGAAGAATCGCGATCGTTGCCTGGTCATTCTCTCGCGTCATGACGAAGCCCTGAACAGCCAGCGAGCGTCAGAAGAGCTCCACCATTTCTATGAGATCGTGTGGGACGAAGAGCAGACGCATAAGTTTAAGAATATTTCGCCGCATTTGCAGCGCATCAAGGCGTTTAAGACCCTGGGTTGACCCCCTTGTTTGTCAGAATTGTCGAATCAAACCAGCCTTCGGGCTGGTTTTTTTTGCCTGTTTTTCCGGCGTTGTCTATCTTTTCAGCAGCAAAACTTGATACACATCAATTTTGGTATGACCAATGCACCGCATGTGTTATTCTCACTCTCGAAGGAGATTTTCATTGTCGTAACCTGTTGTTAATTAAAGGCTATGTTTATAACGTTTAATTAACAATTGGTTAATCATTTTAAGGGGGTCACGTTGACTACACCATTGAAAAAGATCGTGATTGTCGGCGGGGGAGCTGGCGGGCTGGAAATGGCGACGCAGTTGGGGCACAAGCTGGGTCGCAAGAAAAAAGCGAAAATTACGCTGGTTGACAGAAACCACAGCCACCTGTGGAAACCCTTGCTGCACGAAGTGGCGACCGGTTCGCTGGATGAAGGCGTGGACGCTCTGAGCTATCTGGCGCATGCCCGTAATCACGGCTTCCAGTTCCAGTTGGGCTCAGTGATGAACATCGATCGCGAAGCGAAAACCATCACTATCGCGGAACTGCGCGATGAGAAGGGCGAGCTGCTGGTGCCTGAGCGTAAAATTGCCTATGACACGCTGGTGATGGCGCTGGGGAGTACCTCCAATGACTTCAACACGCCGGGCGTGAAAGATCACTGTATCTTCCTTGATAACCCGCATCAGGCGCGTCGTTTCCATCAGGAAATGCTGAACCTGTTCCTGAAGTATTCCGCCAATCTGGGTGCGAACGGTAAGGTGAATATTGCGATTGTCGGTGGCGGCGCGACGGGCGTAGAACTGTCGGCGGAACTGCATAACGCAGTGAAACAGCTGCACAGCTACGGCTACAAAGGGCTGACCAACGACGCGCTGAACGTGACGCTGGTGGAAGCCGGTGAACGTATTCTGCCTGCACTGCCGCCGCGTATTTCTTCCGCGGCGCATAACGAATTAACGAAACTCGGCGTTCGCGTACTGACCCAGACGATGGTGACCAGCGCGGATGCGGGCGGCCTGCATACCAAAGACGGTGAATATATTGAAGCCGATCTGATGGTCTGGGCGGCGGGGATCAAAGCGCCGGACTTTATGAAAGAGATTGGCGGCCTGGAGACCAACCGGATTAATCAACTGGTGGTCGAATCGACGCTGCAGACTACCCGCGATCCTGATGTGTACGCGATTGGCGACTGTGCCTCCTGTGCGCGTCCGGAAGGAGGCTTTGTGCCACCGCGTGCTCAGGCTGCGCATCAGATGGCGACCTGTGCGATGAACAATATTCTGGCGCAGATGAACGGCAAGCCGCTGAAAGCGTATCAGTACAAAGACCACGGCTCGCTGGTGTCGCTCTCCAACTTCTCGACCGTCGGCAGCCTGATGGGCAATCTGACCAAAGGGTCGATGATGGTGGAAGGGCGTATCGCTCGTTTCGTCTACATCTCACTGTACCGTATGCACCAGATCGCACTGCACGGCTATTTTAAAACCGGTCTGATGATGCTGGTGGGCAGCATTAACCGCGTGATCCGCCCGCGTCTGAAACTGCATTAATCCCGCCTGACTCAGCATCGCTCGTTGGCGGTGCTGAGCGTCTTCTCCGCTCGGCCTCTGCCTTCAGAGTTCTCTGAATCATCCTGTTTTAATGGCGGCCAACGATATTTTCATCCGCAGTCTGATGGGCTTCTTATTGCATTGGTTGCAAAATTGTAACCAATAGCAAAGAAGGAGGATCTCCCGTGGATAAATCGATGTTGGCGGGTATAGGGATTGGCGTAGCTGCTGCGCTGGGTGTGGCGGCGGTTGCCAGTCTGAACGTGTTTGATCGTGGCCCACAGTATGCTCAGGTGGTGTCTGCAACACCTATCAAAGAGACGATTAAGACGCCGCGGCAGGAGTGTCGCAACGTGACGGTGACGCATCGCAAGCCCGTCCAGGATGAGAACCGCATTACCGGTTCGGTGCTGGGCGCGGTTGCCGGTGGCGTGATTGGTCATCAGTTCGGCGGCGGACGAGGTAAGGATGTGGCAACGGTGGTCGGGGCGTTGGGTGGCGGTTACGCCGGTAACCAGATCCAGGGCTCAATGCAGGAAAACGACACCTATACGTCCACGCAGCAGCGCTGCAAAACTGTCTATGACAAATCGGAAAAAATGCTCGGTTACGACGTCACCTATAAGATTGGCGACCAGCAGGGCAAGATTCGCATGGATAAAGATCCTGGCACGCAGATCCCGCTGGATAACAACGGCCAGTTGATTCTGAATAACAAAGCGTAAAAAAAGCGGTACTCTGCAAGTTAGCCCCTCATTCGCTCAGGCTGAGGGGCTTTTTTTATCAGAAGGTTAAGGCGTAGTTCAGACCAAAGGTACGACCCCGGCCCTTATATTCGTACAGCGATGGACTGCCATAGGTTGGGCTGTACAACAACGGCGCGCGCTGTCCCCACAGGGTGGTGTAATCTTCATCCAGCAGGTTTTCAATGCTGAAGGTCAGTTTACCCAGCGGGAGCTGATAGCTGCCGATAAAGTCCACAGTGTTATAGCCATCCAGCTTGTTGCCGCTGGCATCGGTGAGATCAAACGATTGTTGGGTCTGAACCCGCAGCGACCACGGCTCGGGCGCCCAGCCGACCCAGGCGGTGGCTTTGGACGGCGATGCCAGCGTCACGTCCCATTTTTCCCATTTCCCGTTCTGTTTTACTTCGGATTTCAGGACGTTAAAGTTCGCACCCAGACTCCAGTCGCTGTCAGGGATGAAGTAATCCGCCGCGCCTTCCACGCCGTAAATCCGGCGATCGTCAGGTTCCACGCGGATCGTCATATCGCTGCGGTTAATCACAATCGACTTATCGGACGTCGAATAGTACGCCGCCAGCTGGGTACGCAGATTATCGCCGGTATAGCGCCAGCCCAGCTCATACGAATTGACCTTGATCCCTTCCAGACGTGAATCCGCCACGTTCACGCTGCGCTGGAGCTGGTAATGATCGCCCACCAACTGGTAAGTGCCATTGCCATAGTATTTGCCGGGATCTGGCAGCTCAACGCCCTGGGAGAAGTTAAACCATGTCTGCTGGCGTTCGGTGAGATGCGCCAGCAACCCGGCATTGAACAAGAAGTTGTCGTAATCGGTTTTGCCACCAGGAATGACATCGGCAGAACTCGCTAAACCGTTGGCAATCCCCTGTTGCTGCACGTAACCCACGAAATCATCAACCCGGTTTTCCGTCCACTGATAGCGCACACCACCGCTCAGGGTGAAGATGTCGTTAATGTCATAACTGCTTTGCAGGAACGGGGCGAAGTTGGTAATGCTGTAGCCGGGATAACGTCCGGTCGTATAGACCGTGCGATTGTCCATCCCGCCTGACGGCACGGACCCGGCCAGATCGAAGAACTTCTGATTGGAGTCGAAGGTTTCATGATCCGCATCGACGCCCCACGTCAGCTCCCAGTTATCCATCAGCTGGCTGTTGAGGGTGATTTTGGCACCGAACTGGTCGGTATCCTGCTGCGAAGCCGAGAAGCTGGTCACCTGACCTTTGCTGAGCGTCGGGAAGGGGTAGAACTTCAGCGACTCATCGCGGTAATAGATCTGGCTGACCAGATTCTGGCCGAAGAAGTCCGCGTCGGAGTATTGCAGGCTGATCAGATGGCGCTCCGTCCCCGGAATGCGGTCAGAACTGAGGCCGCTGCGGGTGCTGGCGGTGCCGCTACCGGTAACGGCGGACATGTTTTCGCCCAGGTATAGCCCGTAATCTTCATCGCCCTGACTCTTATAGTACTGGGTGACCAACTGTATCTGGCGGTTGTCATCGATATCGAGGGTGCCGGTTCCCATCACGTCCAGACGATCGGAGTGCTGCAGACCGGTTTGCGTGTTGTCGAGCATCAGGGCGTCACCGTTACCATCATACCAGCCGCCAAAGCGCTGATAAGCGACGGACAGTCGGCCAGAGGCGCGATCCGTCCCACCGCTAACTGCCGCGGCAACGTGCTCGTCGTGATCGTTACTGTTGTTAAAGCCGGATTTACTGCCCAGTTCGAGCTCTACCTGGCGATCTGACTGACCCTTTTTAGTGACAATATTAATTAAGCCGCCGGTACTGCCGCCGCCATACAGCGACGTTGCGCCTGAAATGACCTCAATATGTGCGATGTTAAACGGGTCGATCGCATCCAGTTGGCGGCTGTCGGTACGCGATGAGTTAAGGCGTACGCCGTCGATCAGCACGACAATTGCGCGACCACGCATGTTCATTCCGTAGTTGGTACGCCCCTGGCTGCTAACGTCGATGCCCGGAATCAACTGCGCCAGCACGTCTTTGAACTCCTTACCACCCTGAACCTGTTGCTCAATCTCCTGGCCTTCAATCACCCAGGTGGTCTGTGCCATCTCGGCTACGGTTTTCTGGCTACGGTTGGCGCTGACGATGAGGTTTTCTTCCTCTGTTTGCGCCGCTGCAGCGGGCAGAGTCAGAGCTAACAGGATCGGGTTGAGGACCCAAAGACGCTTATTCATTCGCATTCCTTTCTGAAAATATCTGTGCAGGTGAAGGGATTTAACCGGTCGTAGCCGGTTGTTACATTGTGAAATAGATGTAAAATCAAATGCGAATATTGCTGATAATAATTGCTATTATCAATAGATTTTTGCAAAAAATTGAATCTAACTGAATGATAACATTAATGATTGTGCGGGAATTGTGATGAAGAAAAACCGGGAAACGAGGTTCCCGGTCAGAGAAAACGATCAGGCCTTGAGCAATTCAGGCCACAGACGCAGGGTGGTGTGAGTGATTTGCATCAGCTTGTCGAAACTGGCCCCTTCACGAGCGCTGATAGACATGCCTTGCAAAATGCAGCTCAGATACTCGGCAAGGTTTTGCACATTGCAGTGCGCCGGGATCTCGCCGCGTTCTTGCCGTTGACGCAGAAATTGCGTCAGGGTCTGTTCCTGCATCGCATGACGCGATTTCACCGTATGCGCGATGTCACGTGACGCGGCGGCAAGCGTCGCGGAGGTATTAATCATAAAGCAGCCAGCGGGGGTGTCCTTGCTGGTAAAACAGGTTGCCACTGCGGTGAAGTAATCCTCCAGCGCGGCCTCAATGCTTTTCTCCTCACAGAACAACTGCGCTTCATGTTTTGCCGCGAAGCGGGCGATGTATCTGTCCAGCACCGCGCGGAACAGTCCCTCTTTATTGGTGAATTCCGCATACAGCGTTGGCGCTTTCGCGCCCGTTGCTTCAACAAGGTCAGAAAGCGATGTCGCCTCATAACCGTGCTGCCAGAAGAGTGTCATGGCCTTATCAAGCGCGGCTTCCCTGTCGAACACTTTTGGTCGGCCACGGCTTTTTTTAACACAACTTGTCGATTCAGTTGTCATGGTGCCGTTGTACCTTAATGGGGTTAGTGAATAACCATTATAAAAATAAACCGGCACAGGCTCCAGCGCATTCGCAAGAAAAATATTTTCAGTGTAGTCACATGAAAGATAAGCGCTTTTTGTTTTTTATAACGATCGTTATGAAAAATGAGTTGACGTGTGATCTGGATCACATCTATCATTTATCTATCGATCGTTAAGTAAATGCTTACGACGCCCAATCATCTGCAAAAGGTCACTATTATGAAAAACGTTAAAACCCTCATCGCTGCTGCTGTTCTGAGTTCACTGTCATTCGCAAGCTTCGCGGCTGTTGAAGTTCAGTCAACGCCAGCTGGTCAGCAAAAAGTCGGCACCATCTCTGCAAACGCAGGGACTAACCTGAGTTCACTGCAGGACGAACTGGCGCAGAAAGCGGATGCCATGGGTGCGAAATCGTTCCGCATCACTTCTGTGACGGGTCCGAACAACCTGCACGGTACCGCGGTCATTTATAAATAAGCATTAACCCCTCATTGATGCCTGCTGCTGCAAAATAACGCGACATAAAAAAAGCCCCGCTGAATGTATTTCAGCGGGGCTTTTTCATGTCCGGAATCGTTACATCGACTGCTGATTCACCTCGTGATGGCGTCTGACATCAACCGGCATCCCGGAGCGAACGTCCATCACATGCTGCATCACCGCCGCGTCCGTTTGCGCGGAATCTTTAAACGATTGCAGAGTGCTGTTCAGCACGATAGGCAGAATCTGCGGATCATCATCAATATTCTTCGACAGCGGCTGATGGACTTCGACCAGGCGCGTACCATCCGGCTCAACCGAGGCTTTGATCGGGGTATTGATGATATTCACTTTGGTGCCCGGCGTAACCTGTCTGAACAGCGTCTCAATATCGCCATCACGCAGGCGGATACAGCCGGAACTAACGCGCATGCCGATACCAAAATCGGCGTTGGTGCCGTGCAGCAGATAGACACCACCATACGCCGCTAAGCGAATGGCATGGTGCCCCATCGGGTTATCCGGTCCGGCAGGAACCACCGCAGGAAGGTCGATTCCTTGTGCTTTATAACGGGCACGGATATTCGCCGTCGGCGTCCAGGTCGGGTTAGCGCGCTTGTCGGAGACGGTCGTGACCATCGTCGGGGTCAGGGTATCACCGCCCAGTTGGCCAATGCCGATAGGGTAGACGGTGACTGCATTTTTCCCCGGATGGTAGTAGTAGAGACGCAGTTCAGCCAGGTTGATGACAATGCCTTCACGCGGAGCATCCGGTAGCAGCGTCTGCAGCGGGATGGTCAGCACACTGCCCGCGCGGGGAACGTAGGGATCCACGCCGGGATTCGCCTGCAACAGCGCGAGAAAACCGACATTATATTTTTTCGCGATGGCTTCCAGTGAGCCCCCGTTATTTTCGACAACGTGGTACTTATTTTCTCCGACCAGTTTGCTGCCAGCCGGAGGAAGAGGCCAGGTATTCGCCTGCGCGGGAAGCGCAAGCGTAATGCTGGCGGCGAGCGCAAAAAAGGCCAGCCAGCGGGAGAGTCGCATCTTGTTCATTATCATCACAAATCAAAGGGTTATTATGCCAGAGGAGTCCAATGATAATTATGGCGGGGCGGTGTGTCTTTAAATGCAAGGGAAGTGCAAAGAGTTGTAAAGATCGCGGAACCTTGCCTGATGGCGTTGCGCTCATCAGGCCTCGGCCAGGCAACGATTTGTAGGCCGGATAAGGCGAAGCCGCCGTCCGGCACCACGCAATCATGCTACGGCGTTTTCTTCCAGTTGTTGCATAAACTGACGCACCCAGTCCATCCGCGTTTTCCGCTCGGTCAGATCCTGGATGAACTTCAGTCGGGTCGGTCCGTCAAGACGGAAGTGCTGCGGCTGTTTTTGCAGCAGGCCAATCAGCCAGCCTGGGTTGACATGGTTCTTCTCGGCAAACTCGATGATGCCGCCTTTCTCATTACTTTCGAGTTTACGAATGCCTAATTTCTGCGCCTGTTGTCGCAGTCGGGCGATATCCAACAAGGTACGCGCCGGATCGGGCAAGAGACCAAAGCGGTCAATTAACTCCACTTTGATCTCTTCGAGTTCGTTCTCACTTTTTGCGCTGGCAATGCGTTTATAGAACGACAGACGGGTATTTACGTCAGGAATGAAGTCATCCGGCAACAGCGACGGCATACGCAGTTCGACTTCGGTTTGCTGACTGGTGAGATCTTCCAGCGACGGCTCGCGTCCGGCCTTCAGGGCATCGACGGCATTTTCCAGCAGCTCCATATACAGCGAGAAGCCGATGGTTTCCATCGAACCGCTCTGTTCTTCCCCGAGCAGTTCACCCGCGCCGCGGATCTCCAGATCGTGAGTCGCCAGCGCAAAGCCTGCGCCCAGGTCTTCCAGCGAGGCAATCGCTTCCAGGCGTTTTTGCGCGTCGGTGGTCATCGCTTTGGGATGCGGCGTCAGCAGCCAGGCATACGCCTGATGGTGTGAACGTCCCACGCGGCCGCGCAACTGGTGTAACTGCGCCAGACCGAAGTGATCCGCACGTTCGATAATAATCGTGTTAGCGGTCGGGATATCGATCCCGGTTTCGATAATGGTGGTACAGACCAGTACGTTAAAACGCTGATGGTGGAAATCGTTCATCACGCGTTCCAGTTCGCGTTCGCGCATCTGCCCGTGACCAATGGCAATTCGTGCTTCCGGCACCAGCTCCGCCAGCCTGTCGGCGGCTTTCTGGATATTTTCCACATCGTTGTAGAGATAGTAAACCTGACCGCCGCGCAGTACTTCACGCAGAATCGCTTCGCGGACCACCAGCGCATCGTACTCACGAACAAAGGTTTTGACCGCCAGGCGACGCGCCGGTGGTGTGGCGATAATCGACAGATCGCGCATACCGCTCATCGCCATGTTCAGCGTACGCGGGATCGGCGTGGCGGTCAGCGTCAGAATGTCCACATCGGCGCGCATCGCTTTGATGCGCTCCTTATGACGCACGCCGAAACGGTGCTCTTCATCAACGATCAGCAGCCCCAGATCTTTCAGTTTCACATCGCTTTGCAGCAGCTTGTGCGTGCCGATCAGAATATCAATCTTCCCTTCGGCAACCTGTTCCAGGATCTGCGCCTGTTCTTTGGCGCTACGGAAGCGGGAAATCATCTCGATGCGCACCGGCCAGTTGGCAAAACGGTCGCGGAAATTATCAAAGTGTTGCTGAGCGAGCAGGGTTGTCGGCACCAGCACCGCCACCTGCTTGTGGTTTTCGACCGCGAGAAACGCAGCGCGCATCGCCACTTCGGTTTTACCAAATCCAACGTCGCCACACACCAGGCGGTCCATCGCCAGAGGCTGACACATGTCGCTAAGCACGGCGTTAATCGCCTGCGCCTGGTCGGGAGTGGTTTCGAAGGGGAAGCCGTCGCAGAACAGCTGATACTGCTCGCGATCGTGTTTGAAGGCGAACCCCTCTTTCGCCGCGCGCTGGGCGTAGATGTCCAGCAGTTCGGCCGCCACGTCGCGCACTTTCTCTGCCGCTTTCTGTCGGGCGCGTGACCAGGCATCGCCGCCGAGTTTATGCAGTGGCGCGTTCTCTTCCGCGCCTCCGGCGTAACGGCTGATCAGATGTAAAGAGGAGACCGGGACGTACAGTTTGGCGTCGTTGGCGTAGGTGAGCATCAGATACTCGCCTTTAATCCCGCCCGCTTCCAGCGTGGTCATCCCGGCATAGCGTCCAACGCCGTGCTCCAGATGCACCACCGGCTGACCCGGATGCAACTCCGCCAGGTTGCGGATCAGCGTATCCGGGTTAATTGTGCGGCGCGAATCCTGACGACGGCGCGCCACGCGCTCGCCCAGCAGATCGCTTTCACAAATGAGTGCCAGATTGCGCGTCGTATCGATAAACCCGTGCTCGGCGGCGCCAATCATCAGGTAGCGTCCTGCCTCCGTCGCTTCATCCAGACGCATAATGCGCTTCGGCGCGACTTTGATACGGGCGAGCAGTTCACCAAGGGATTCGCGGCGGCCTTCACTCTCAACCGAGAAAATCACCGGCCCGTTGAAGGACTCGAGGAATTTGCGCAGGGCATCCAGCGGCGATTTTTGCTGTGCCTGAACCGCCAGATCCGGCAACGCCTGGAAACCTAAGTTTGCATTCGCCGCTTTGGCGGGGAGGTGATCGGTTTTGAGCTGTACGCGCGGCCAGCGTTTGAGTTCAGAGAAGAGCTCATCGACGCGCAACCAGAGTGATTCCGGCGGCAGCAGCGGACGCATCGGATCCACGCCACGGTTTTCGAAACGCGCCAGCGTATCGGCCTGGAAACGCCCGGCGCTGTTTTCTAAATCGCCCGTGTTGACCACCAACGTATTTGCCGGGAAATAACTAAACAGCGGCGGCAGCGGCTCGCTGAAAAACAGCGGCTGCCAGTATTCGATCCCCGCCGGCAAGGTGCCTTTGCTGACCTGTTGATAGATATGCTCCGCGTCGCGCTTCACCTCGAAAGTATCGCGCCACTGGCTGCGAAACAGCTCGATCGCCGCTTTGTCGGTCGGAAATTCGTGGGCGGGCAGCAGGTTGATGGCGTCGACTTCTTCCAGCGTGCGCTGAGTGTCCGCGTCAAACAGGCGCAGGCTGTCAATTTCATCGTCGAAGAAATCCAGACGATAGGGCTGTTCGCTGCCCATAGGATACAGATCCAGCAGCGCACCGCGGGTGGCGTATTCGCCATGTTCCATGACCTGATCAACATGCCGGTAACCGGCGCTGTCGAGCTGTAAACGCAGGGCATCGCGCGATAAACGCTGACCTTTTTTCATCACCAGTGCGTGACCGTGCAGATAGCTGTGCGGGCAGACGCGCTGCATCAGGGTATTGACCGGCACGATCAGCACACCGCGCTGCATCGACGGCAACTGATACAGCGTGGAGAGACGTGAGGAGATAATTTCCTGATGTGGGGAGAAACTGTCGTAGGGCAGGGTTTCCCAGTCGGCGAGGCTCATGACCATCTGATCGGTAAACTGACGGATTTCATCATGCAGGCGCAGCGCGTTTTGCATATCGGGCGCCACGAGCACGACGGGACCGGCATGATGTTCGGCAATTTCCGCCACCAGCGTGGCGCAGGCAGCCCCGGTCAGTTCACCCAACAGGCGCTGGTCGCCCGCTTTCACGGGCAGCGTGTAACGTTGTTGTTCAGGCATTCGGTTGTCAGAATCTCTTTTAGGTAGTCGTCTGATAAGCAATGCCCTTTATTATCCGTGATCGCTCCTCATTAGCAAATTGAATCGCCCTCATCGGAGGGCGAAAAGTTTAGCGGGAATAACCAACGGCTTGCGGGCGAGAAGGGGGAGAGAAGAGGATATCGCCGAACAGGCCCTGCGACACTTTACGTACGGCAAGACCCAACAGCGTGCATACCAACAGGCTGGCAAACGGATAGACCAGCAACAGGGTCAGTTCCAGTTCGGGGGACCAGACGGCGGCATTGATTTGTGGGATCAGCAGCAGGCTGAACGCCTCGACCAGAATGCGATGCGTGGTATAAATCGCGATAGTATTCGAACCGATCACGTTAAGCAGACTGGATTCACGCATGCCGAAGCGCTGCTCGTACTGATAAAACAGCTTCATGATCAGCACGATAGAGACCAACGACAGCAGCAATGAGACGTTAAACAGCCATGCCGCGATAGCCAGCACGAAGGCGGCCGCGCAGGGCAGCACATAACGGCGCAACGGCACCTCTTTGATCCACGCCATTAGCGGGACGCCAAACCAGGCACCGAGGCTGTAGTACGGCAGGTTACGAATCACGCTGTTCATTCCCCACCACGGGGTGGCAATAAAGTTGACCGTTACGCTCAGTACCACAAACAGGGCGAACAGTGGCGCGGCCCGGCGGCTGAACACTTTACAGATTACGAAATAGACAATGAGCGCATACAGGTACCACAGGCTGGTGCTGGCAGTCAGCATACCGTGAAGGAACTGGCTAACGGAACCGGCGTAAGCGGCGTTGGACGCATTATGCAGATCGCGTGACGGCGCCAGCCAGTTGTTCATCGCGCTGAGCGCCAACCACTGGACCATACCCCACAGCGCCAGCACCCAGAAAATACTCCAGATCCGCTTGTTAACGCTCTCTTTCCAGCTCACGCTGTCGATATAGCGGCGAATCAAAAAGCCAGAGATAAAGAAAAATACCGGCATGCGAAACGGGGCGAGATAGAGATTAAAGTAAACCCAGCATTTCGACAGCAGTGCCGAAAGGGGCAACTGGAAGTGGGTCAGATGAGGGTAAAAGGTGATGACTGAGTGATAGATGACGACCAGACAGATACATAACCCTTTGATTTGGTTAATCCATAGTTCTTTCTTTTTCATCAGGACAGTGCGCTCGCGTTATTCAACATAGCTTGTGATCCTGCGGGGTGGCCCTGGTGCTGTAATGCGTAACATTCTGTTTTTTGTTTTTTTAAGAAAAGGATCAGGGTCGGCGGGGGCGATATCCTGTGCCTGCCACACTGAAGATCTCTTTCATCTGTGTACTGACGAACACTTACGGTTCAGGCGTTTACCCATGCGGCTTTCGCTTATATACTCGTGACTTTGCTAACAGCAACCAGACGGATTTCATGTACCAACCTGTCGCTCTATTCATCGGCCTGCGTTACATGCGCGGGCGTGCAGCAGATCGCTTCGGTCGCTTTGTCTCCTGGCTTTCCACCATCGGCATTACCCTTGGGGTGATGGCGCTGGTCACGGTTTTGTCAGTGATGAACGGTTTTGAACGTGAACTGCAAAATAACATCCTGGGGTTGATGCCTCAGGCCATCCTTTCTGCGGAGCAAGGCTCGCTGAATCCTCAACAACTGCCGGAAAGCGCCGTAAAACTGAACGGTGTCAATCGTATTGCGCCGCTGACAACCGGTGATGTCGTGCTGCAAAGCGCGCGCAGCGTGGCGGTCGGGGTGATGCTGGGTATCGATCCGGCACAAAAAGATCCGCTGACGCCGTATCTGGTCAATGTGAAGCAAACCGATCTACAGCCAGGCAAGTATAATGTCATCCTCGGCGAGCAGCTCGCAGGCCAGTTGGGGGTCAATCGTGGCGATCAGATCCGCGTGATGGTGCCGTCAGCCAGTCAGTTCACCCCGATGGGACGTCTGCCAAGCCAGCGTCTGTTTACAGTGGTCGGCACCTTTGCGGCGAACAGCGAAGTCGATGGTTACCAGATGTTGACCAATATTCAGGATGCCTCGCGCATCATGCGCTACCCGGCCGGAAATATCACCGGCTGGCGTTTGTGGCTGAATGAGCCGCTGAAGGTGGACTCGCTCAGTCAGCAGACGCTGCCGGAAGGGACGAAATGGCAGGACTGGCGTGAGCGTAAAGGCGAGCTGTTCCAGGCCGTGCGGATGGAAAAGAACATGATGGGGCTGCTGTTGAGCCTGATCGTGGCGGTTGCCGCGTTCAATATTATTACCTCGTTGGGTCTGATGGTGATGGAGAAGCAGGGAGAAGTGGCTATTTTGCAAACGCAGGGGCTGACGCCGCGACAGATCATGATGGTCTTTATGGTGCAGGGGGCCAGCGCCGGGATTATTGGCGCACTGCTGGGGGCCGCGCTGGGTGCGCTGCTGGCCAGTCAGCTCAATACCCTGATGCCGGTGATCGGTATCCTGTTGGACGGTGCGGCGCTGCCGGTGGCGATTGAGCCGCTGCAGGTCATCGTCATTGCGCTGGTGGCAATGGCCATCGCGCTGCTTTCCACGCTTTATCCTTCCTGGCGCGCTGCCGCCACTCAACCCGCTGAGGCTTTACGTTATGAATAAGATCCTGTTGCAATGCGACAAACTGTGCAAACGCTATCAGGAAGGTTCCGTGCAAACCGACGTGTTGCACGATGTCAGCTTCAGCGTGGGTGAAGGCGAAATGATGGCTATTGTCGGTAGCTCCGGCTCCGGCAAAAGTACGTTGTTGCACCTGCTGGGCGGGCTGGATACCCCGACCTCCGGCGATGTGATTTTTAGCGGCCAGCCGATGAGCAAACTGTCGTCGGCGGCGAAAGCGGAGTTGCGTAACCAGAAGCTCGGCTTTATTTATCAGTTCCACCACCTGCTGCCGGACTTCACCGCGCTGGAAAACGTGGCGATGCCGCTGCTCATTGGCAAACACAAACCGGCCGAAATTAACGCGCGGGCGCGTGAAATGCTGAAAGCGGTAGGGCTGGATCATCGTGCCAGCCATCGTCCGTCTGAGTTGTCCGGCGGTGAGCGTCAGCGCGTGGCGATTGCCCGTGCGCTGGTCAACAACCCACGACTGGTACTGGCGGATGAACCGACCGGTAATCTGGATGCGCGCAACGCTGACAGCATCTTCCAGCTTTTGGGTGAGCTGAACCGCTTGCAGGGCACCGCGTTTTTGGTCGTCACCCACGATCTGCAACTGGCGAAGCGCATGGGTCGCCAACTGGAAATGCGTGACGGGCGCCTGACGGCAGAACTGAGCCTGATGGGGGCGGAGTAATGGCCTCGCCTTTATCGTTATTAATCGGTCTGCGCTTTAGCCGGGGACGGCGGCGCGGCGGCATGGTATCGCTGATTTCGGTGATCTCGACCATCGGTATCGCGCTGGGGGTGGCGGTTCTGATCGTCGGCCTGAGCGCGATGAACGGCTTTGAGCGAGAACTGAACAACCGCATTCTGGCAGTGGTGCCGCACGGCGAGATTGAAGCGGTTAATCAACCGTGGACCAACTGGCGCGACGCGCTGGAGAAAGTACAGAAGGTGCCGGGTATTACCGCCGCGGCGCCGTACATCAACTTTACCGGACTGGTGGAGAGCGGGGCGAATCTGCGCGCTATTCAGGTAAAAGGTGTGGATCCGCAGCAGGAACAGCGTTTGAGCGCGCTGCCCTCGTTTGTGCAGAATAATGCCTGGGCTGATTTTAAAGCCGGTGAACAGCAAATCATTATCGGCAAGGGCGTTGCAGACGCGCTGAAGGTGAAGCAGGGGGACTGGGTCTCCATCATGATCCCCAATTCAAATGCCGATCATAAGCTGATGCAGCCGAAACGCGTGCGCCTGCACGTTGCCGGCATTTTGCAGTTAAGCGGTCAACTGGATCACAGCTTCGCGATGATCCCGATGGCCGATGCCCAGCAGTATCTGGAGATGAACAACACGGTTTCCGGCATCGCGCTGAAGGTCAACGATGTCTTTAACGCCAACAAACTGGTGCGTGATGCGGGTGAAGTGACCAACAGCTATGTCTATATCAAGAGCTGGATTGGCACCTACGGCTATATGTACCGTGATATCCAGATGATCCGCGCCATTATGTATCTGGCGATGGTGCTGGTGATCGGCGTCGCCTGTTTTAACATTGTCTCAACATTAGTGATGGCGGTAAAAGACAAGAGCGGCGATATTGCGGTATTAAGAACGCTGGGGGCGAAAGATGGCCTGATCCGCGCCATTTTTGTCTGGTACGGCCTGCTGGCAGGACTGTTCGGCAGCCTGATCGGCGTGGTCATTGGTGTGGTGGTTTCGCTACAGCTGACGCCAATCATTAACGGTATCGAAAAGCTGATCGGCCATCAGTTTCTCTCCGGGGATATCTATTTTATCGACTTCCTGCCATCCGAATTGCACTGGCTGGATGTGATTTACGTGCTGGTCACCGCACTGTTGCTGAGTTTGTTGGCGAGTTGGTATCCGGCGCGACGCGCCAGTAACATCGATCCTGCAAGGGTACTCAGCGGCCAGTAACCATAATTGCGTGAGAGATACACAACATCATTTATGTGACCTTAATGAAGGATGACGTGTATAAAACAAGGAGCGGCAATGTATTACGGGTTTGATATTGGTGGGACAAAAATTGCGTTAGGCGTCTTTGACAACGAGCGGAAATTACAGTGGGAAAAGCGTGTTCCCACGCCGCGCGACAGCTATGACGCTTTTTTAGAGGCCGTTTGCGGGCTGGTGGCGGAAGCCGACCAGCGATTTGGCGTGAAAGGTTCGGTGGGCATTGGTATCCCCGGGATGCCGGAAACCGAAGATGGCACGCTGTACGCCGCGAATGTCCCTGCTGCCAGTGGCAAACCCCTGCGTGCCGATCTTAGCGCGCGACTTGATCGCGACGTTCGCCTCGACAACGATGCCAACTGTTTTGCCCTGTCTGAAGCCTGGGATGACGAATTCACCCGCTATCCGCTGGTGATGGGCCTGATTCTGGGCACGGGAGTGGGGGGCGGTTTAATCCTCAACGGAAAACCAATCACCGGGCGCAGTTACATTACCGGCGAGTTTGGTCATATGCGTCTGCCGGTCGATGCGCTCACCCTGATGGGTCTCGATTTTCCACTGCGCCGCTGTGGCTGCGGTCAACTCGGCTGTATTGAAAATTATCTGTCCGGGCGAGGATTTGCCTGGTTGTATCAGCATTACTATCATCAACCGTTACAGGCGCCTGAAATCATTTCACTGTGGGAGCAGGGCGATGAACAGGCGCGGGCGCATGTTGAGCGTTATCTGGATTTGCTGGCGGTGTGTCTGGGGAATATCCTGACTATCATCGATCCAGACCTGGTCGTTATTGGCGGTGGGTTGTCGAACTTTACTGCCATCACCACCGACCTGGCGGACAGATTACCGCGTCATCTACTTCCCGTGGCACGCGTTCCCCGCATTGAGCGAGCGCGACATGGTGATGCGGGTGGGATGCGCGGTGCCGCCTTTTTACATCTTACCGATTAATCAAAAGAGGTTGCTATGCTGTCGCGTCGGGGTCATCGGTTAAGTCGATTTCGGAAAAACAAACGCCATCTGCGCGAACGCCTTCGTCAACGGATCTTTTTCAGAGACAGAGTGGTACCGGAAGTGATGGAAAAACCAAGAGTTTTGGTGCTTACAGGGGCAGGGATCTCCGCGGAGTCCGGTATTCGTACCTTCCGCGCCGCTGATGGACTGTGGGAAGAGCACCGGGTTGAAGATGTGGCGACGCCGGAAGGCTTTGCCCGTGATCCCGCGCTGGTGCAGTCATTCTATAATGCCCGCCGTCGGCAATTGCAGCAGCCTGAAATCCAGCCTAATCCGGCGCACATCGCGTTGGCAAAGCTGGAAGAGGCGTTGGGCGACCGCTTTTTGCTGGTGACACAGAATATCGATAACCTGCATGAGCGGGCGGGTAACCAGAATATTATCCATATGCATGGTGAGCTGCTGAAAGTGCACTGTTCGCAGAGCGGGCAGATCCTGGAGTGGACGGGCGATGTGACGCCAGAAGACAAATGTCACTGCTGCCAGTTTCCGGCGCCGCTGCGTCCGCACGTGGTGTGGTTTGGCGAGATGCCGCTTGGGATGGATGAGATCTATATGGCGCTGGCCATGGCGGATGTCTTTATCGCCATCGGCACCTCCGGACACGTCTATCCGGCGGCTGGCTTTGTCCACGAAGCGAAGTTGCACGGCGCGCATACGGTTGAGCTGAATCTGGAACCAAGCCAGGTCGGCAGCGAGTTTGACGAGAAATATTACGGTCCGGCAAGCCAGGTGGTGCCTGAGTTTGTGGAGAAGTTATTGAAAGGTTTGTAATACAAAGGCCCGGATTTTCCGGGCCTTTTTGCTGGATTAGCGTCCTGCTTTCAGCTTCTGATAATACTCTTCGTAAATCGCGCTGGCTGAACCGACGTCGTTTTGCCATTCGCCTTTGCTGATGGTTTCTGCATCCGGGTAGAGCGATTTATCGTTGGCGACTTCCGGGCTTAACAGTTTACGCGCCGCCAGGTTTGGCGTCGGATAGCCGATGGTTTCCGCCACTTCTTTCGCCACGTCCGGGCGCAGCAGGAAGTTGATCAACTTCAGCGCGCCTTCTTTGTTTTTGGCGTTGGCCGGAATTGAAAGGCTGTCCATCCAGAAGATCCCGCCTTCTTTCGGCCAGACCACTTCCAGCGGCGTACCGGCCTGGCGTGCGACGAAGGCGGAGCCGTTCCACACCATCCCCAGATTCACTTCGCCTTCCATATACGGATTCGCCGGGTTGTCGGAGTTAAACGCGGCGACGTTAGGCATCAGCTTTTTCAGCTCGTTATAGGCCGCTTCAATCTCTTTAGGATCGGTGGTGTTGCCGGAATAGCCCAGTTTACGCAGCGCCATCTGGAACACTTCGCGCGCATCGTCGGTCAGCAACAGGCTGCCTTTGTACTCTGGCTTCCACAGGTCAGCCCAACTCGTGACGGTTTTCGGGTCAATGCTGTCGCTGTTTACGCCAATAGCCGTCGCACCCCAGATGTACGGAATGGAGTAGTCGTTGTTGGGATCGAACGGCTTGTTCAGCATCTCAGGATCGAGGTTGCTAAAGTTGGTTAACTTTGATTTATCGATCTTCTGAATCATGCCCTCTTTACGCATTTTGTCGACGTAATAGGTGGAAGGCACCACCAGGTCATATGCACCGTCTTTGTAAGTTTTGAGCTTGGCATACATGGTTTCATTCGACTCGTAGGTCGAATAGATAACCTTAATGCCAGTCTCTTTGGTGAACTGTTCCAGCAGTCCTGGTGGAACGTACTCGGTCCAGTTATAGAAATAGAGTGTTTTACTGTCGTCCGCGTGCGCAGCGCCCATTCCCATCGCGAGAGCGCCTGCCGCGAGCAGGTGGCGTGACCATTTTTTCATTTTAACGTCCCCTGAGTATTGAACCTTAACGGCTCCTGGTTTTATCACGAGCAATCAACTGGCTGGCGATAACCATCACCAGCGACAGCACTAATAAAATGGTCGCCAACGCGTTAACTTCCGGAGATACGCCGACCTTGACCATCGAATAGATCTTTAACGGTAGAATTTCATAGCCTGGCCCGGTGACGAACGACGAAACCACCACGTCGTCCATCGACAGGGTAAAGCTCAACAGCCAGCCTGCGGCGACTGCTGGCATAGCTAATGGCAGAATGATTTTACGCAGGATGGTGATTTCGCTGGCGCCCAGATCTTTGGCCGCTTCCAGCATTCGCACATCAAACCCCTTCAGCCGCGAATAGACCGTCACAACCACGAAAGGCAGGCAGAAGGTGATATGCGAGAACAGCAGCGACCAGAAGCCCAACTGAATACCCAGCAGCATAAACAGCACCAGCAGTGAAATCGCCATCACGATATCTGGCGACATCATTACCACAAACAGCATACCGCTGACGAACGGCTTGCCGCGAAAACGGTAGCGATACAGCGCCACGGCCGTTAATGACCCGATAGCGGTGGCGAACGTCGCGGAAAAGATAGCCATCGTCAGCGAATGTTGCGCCGCCTGCAGCAGACTGTCGTTGTTCATCAGCAGGCCATACCATTTGGTGGTAAAGCCCTGCCAGTTGATGCCAAAACGCGAGCTGTTAAAGGAGTTCACAATCAAAATAATGATTGGAATATACAGGTACGCGTAGATAGCGGTCATAAAACCGCCGCGAAGCAGGCGACCGATCATTCGAGTTCTCCCTTTTTGTTCAGCAGTCGGGAGGCGCGCCAGTAAATCAGCAGCATCAGGCCCATCACAATCGTCAGGGTAATGCTGGTTGCGGCGCCAAACGGCCAGTCGCGGATATTGAGGAACTGAACTTTAATCACGTTACCGATCAGCAGGTTTTTCGCGCCGCCCATCAGATCGGAGACGTAGAACAATCCCATCGCGGGCAGCATTACCAGCAGGCAGCCAGCAATAATCCCTGGCATGGTCAGCGGAATGATGATCCGAATAAAGGTCTGCAACTTGCTGGCACCCAGATCTTTTGCTGCTTCCAGCAACGGTCTGTCGAGTTTCTCAATGCTGGAATACAGTGGCATCACCATAAACGGCAGCAGGATATACACAAGACCAATAATGACCGCGCTCGGGGTAAACATAATGCGCATCGGCGTATCGATCACCCCGAGCCACAGCAAAAACTCGTTCAGGTAACCCTTGGTGCTGAGGAAAATTTTCAGCCCATAGATGCGGATCAGCGAATTGGTCCAGAAGGGGACAATCAGCAAAAACAGCAGCAGCGGACGGACTTTCTCTGGCAGTCGCGCCAGAAACCAGGCAAAAGGATAGCCGAGCACGAGGCAGGCGAAGGTGGCGATCAGCGCCATATTCAACGAGTGCAGCAGCACTTCAAAATAGAGCGGATCGAGCAGACGCGCGTAGTTGTCCAGCGTAAAGACCATTTTGACGAAGCTGGCATCGTCGCGGGTCAAAAAGCTGGTGCCAATGATCATCAGGTTGGGCAGAAAGACAAACAACACAAGCCAACCGACGATAGTGACAATCACCACATTCTGGAATTTACTTGTGTTCTTCATCAGCCAGTACGACCTCCCAGCTTTCTACCCAGTTAATGGCCATTTTCTGGTCGAGAGAGTGGTCAAAGTCCGGGTCATCTTCGTTGAAGAATTCGCTGACCATCACCATCTTGCCATTTTCCAGTTCAACCACCGACTCCAGCGTCATGCCTTTATAGTTACGTTCACGGACGTAGCCGATCAGGCCGTCAATGTGGTTGTTGTCGTTGATTTCATCCACGCGCAAATCTTCCGGGCGTAGCAGAACGTGCAGTTTCTGCCCTGGCTCAACGGCGAAGTTAACGTAGATATTGCATTCACGGCCTTCAACGTTAGCACGAACGCGCTGTTCGTCCAGACGCTCGATCACCGTGGCGTTAAACATATTGATTTCGCCAATGAATCCGGCGACGAACAGGTTTTTCGGCTCTTCGTAAATTTCACGCGGCGTGCCGTCCTGTTCGATACGCCCATCGCGCATAACGACGATGCGATCGGACATGGTCAGGGCTTCTTCCTGATCGTGCGTCACGAACACGAACGTGATGCCGAGCTTACGCTGCAAGGCTTTCAGTTCGTTCTGCATCTGCTTTCGCAGCTTATAGTCCAGCGCGGAGAGAGATTCATCTAACAGCAGCAGGCGTGGTTTATTGACCACCGCACGGGCAATCGCCACGCGCTGCTGTTGCCCGCCGGAGAGTTGATGTGGCTTACGCTGGGCAAATTCTTCCAGTTGCACCATTTTCAGTGCTTCCAGTACGCGCGGGGTGATGTCGGCGATGGGGGTTTTCTGCATACGCAAACCGAAGGCCACATTTTCAAAAACAGTCATGTGGGGGAATAACGCATAGCTTTGAAAGACGGTATTCACATAGCGGTTTTCTGCCGGTACGTGAGTGATATCCTCGTTATCGAGCATGATGTGCCCGGAATCTACGGTTTCCAGACCGGCAATCAGGCGCAAAACGGTTGTTTTACCGCAGCCAGAAGGGCCAAGCAGCGTGAGGAACTCGCCATTATTGATGGTCAAATCCAGTTCAGAAATGACCTCTTTTCCATCGAAGCTTTTGCTGATACCTGACAAAAGAACCAGCGGTGAAAGCGAACGCGGTTGTTTATTCAATTTTTTACTCTGTCCCATGTAGACGCAACGGATGGCTGACCGATGCGGGGTTTGTGGTTGACCACCTTGGTGACTCTTAATGAGGGCCGTAATTCTACGGCAAACCGTTGTCATCGCCAATGTTTGTTGCCAATTACTCTACACTTCATCCTTCAGACTGCCTGTTTGTTGGCTGCACTCACTTACCCCAGTCACGTACTTTTTGTACGCTCTAGGGGATTCATTCGCTTGCCGCTGCGATGCATCCTGAATGATTTTGTGTATACATTTTCTGAATAAAGGGGTCCGGAAGCGAAATATTCTCGTTTGCGGGGATAAAAGTGACCTGACGCAATATTTGTCTTTTGTGGCTTACTGATAATGTTGTCACAAATAGTGAGGGTGACTGCATGGATAAACTACTTGAGCGTTTTCTACACTACGTTTCATTGGATACCCAATCGAAAGCGGGTGTGAGACAGGTTCCCAGTACTGAGGGACAGTGGAAGTTATTAAATTTGCTCAAACAGCAGCTCGAAGAGATGGAGCTGGTCAATGTGACATTAAGTGACAAAGGGACGCTGATGGCAACGTTGCCGGCGAATGTCCCTGGCGATATCCCTGCTATTGGCTTCATTTCTCATGTGGATACCTCACCGGATTTCAGCGGTAAGCACGTGAATCCACAGATCGTGGAGAACTATCGCGGCGGTGATATCGCGCTGGGCATTGGCGATGAAGTGTTGTCGCCGGTGATGTTCCCGGTGCTGCATCAATTGCTTGGACAAACGCTGATCACCACCGATGGCAAAACGCTGCTGGGGGCGGATGACAAAGCGGGTGTGGCAGAAATCATGACGGCGCTGGCGGTGCTGAAGCATAAAAATATTCCGCATGGCGATATTCGCGTCGCTTTTACGCCAGACGAAGAGGTGGGCAAAGGGGCGAAACACTTTGATGTTGCAGCCTTTGACGCCAAATGGGCCTATACCGTCGACGGCGGCGGCGTGGGGGAACTTGAGTTTGAGAACTTCAATGCCGCTTCGGTGAATATCAAAATCGTCGGCAATAACGTGCATCCTGGGACGGCGAAAGGCGTGATGGTCAACGCATTATCCCTGGCGGCGCGCATTCATGCCGAGGTTCCTGCGGATGAAAGTCCGGAAATGACTGAAGGTTATGAGGGCTTCTACCATCTGGCGAGCATGAAAGGCACCGTAGATCGCGCCGATATGCACTACATCATTCGCGACTTCGACCGCAAACAGTTTGAAGCGCGCAAACGTAAGATGATGGAGATTGCCAGAAAGGTCGGGAAGGGGCTGCATCCGGACTGCTATATTGAACTGGTGATTGAAGACAGTTATTACAATATGCGCGAAAAAGTGGTTGAGCATCCGCATGTTCTGGATATCGCACAGCAGGCGATGCGTGACTGCGATATTCAACCGGATATGAAGCCGATTCGAGGCGGTACCGACGGCGCGCAGCTCTCTTTCATGGGATTACCGTGCCCGAACCTGTTCACCGGTGGCTACAATTATCATGGCAAGCATGAGTTTGTAACGCTGGAAGGCATGGAAAAAGCGGTGCAGGTGATTGTGCGGATTGCCGAGTTAACGGCGAAGCAAAAGTAATTGATATCAGTTGATGCCGGATGACGGCTAACGCCTTATCCGGCCTACGCGTTACGAATCGTAGGTATGATAAGGCGTTAGCGCCGCCTTCCGGCATCGTTTCAATTTTACCCTTCGAAGAACCAGTACCCGCTGTTGACCAGGGCTGCCAGCATAGCGAGGAACGACGGATCTTCCAGCGCATCACCAAAGTTCTCTGCGGTCAGCACGATATGGCTGGCAAGTGCTTCCAGCGCCGGACGGTGCGGGGAATCAATTCTCTCGCCGTTGGCATAAACGTCATCACCCACACGCAGCACCCGTAATCCCCCCAGACGCACCAGCACATCGCCTTGTTTCAGGGCATCGTAGATTTCATCAGGCTGATACGGCGGCTCCGGCGGTGCAATATCCAGTTCATGACGCGACTGGGAGATAAACTCGCCAAACCACTGTTTAAAATGCTCCGGCTGATTAATCAAGTCCAGCATCATGGTACGCAGTTTATCCATCTCCTGCGGCAGGACGTCAGCAGGATGCTCACGCGACGGCACGTCCGGGTCGCTGTAATAAGTACTGCCCAGCTCACGTTGCAGGACGTAGTCGGCAAACCCGCTGATCAGCTCACGGGTATTCGGCGCACGGAAACCGACGGAATAGTTCATCGCGTTTTCCAGCGCATAGCCTTCATGCGGGAATCCAGGCGGAATGTAGAGAATATCGCCCGGCTCCAGTTCTTCATCGATGATGGCTTCAAAAGGATCGACCTGCAGCAAATCCGGATGCGGACAGTGCTGCTTCATCTGCAACTTCTCACCCACGCGCCAGCGACGGCGACCGGTTCCCTGAATGATAAACACATCATACTGATCGAGATGGGGACCTACGCCACCGCCAGGGACCGAAAATGAGATCATCAGATCGTCGATACGCCAGTCAGGCAGGGCGCGGAAGGGGCGCATCAGCGCGGCGGTTGGCTCATGCCAGTGGTTCACCGCCTGCACCAGTAACGACCAGTTATTCTCGCCGAGATGGTCATAGCTTTCGAACGGACCATGACTGACCTGCCATTTACCATCCTGATGGCTTACCAGACGGCTATCGACTTCACTTTCCATCGCCAGTCCTGCCAGTTCGTCAGGGGAGAGGGGATCGATGAAGTTATTAAAGCCGCGTTTTAACACCACCGGGCGCTTTTGCCAGTGACGTTCAAGAAATTCGGGCCAGTTGAGTGTTAATTGGTATTCCATATTGAGCTTCCACAGGCTGGGGCGGGTATCTGTCACCGATTATAACGGATGCTTAACCAGATGCGTGCAGTTGGCTCATATTTATTACATTTTGGTTTAGTCGTCTTTCGCCCCCGGTTGCTGATGACCAAAAATGACTTCCATATGCGCACCGCCGAGCAGACTGTCGCTGGCAATAATTTTTCCGTCGTATTGCTCGGTAATTTCTCGCGCCACTGCCAGTCCTACGCCTTGCCCCGGGCGCAGCGTATCCACGCGTTGACCGCGATCGAACACCAGATCGCGCTTGCTGTGCGGGATCCCTGGACCGTCATCTTCCACCACGATGTACAGATGATCGTCGGTCTGGCGGGCGGAAATCTCGACAAACTCGAGACAGTACTTGCAGGCGTTATCCAGTACGTTGCCCATCACCTCGACAAAATCGTTCTGCTCGCCGACAAAGCTGATTTCCGGTGAGATATCGAGGCTAATGTTCACCCCTTTACGCTGATACACTTTGTTCAGCGCCGACGTGAGATTATCCAGCAGCGGTGCGACCGGATGCAGTTCGCGGCTCAGCAGGACGCCGCCGCCGCGCATACTGGCGCGATGCAGGTAGTAGCCGATTTGCTGTGAAATCCGGCTGATCTGTTCGAGCATCACCGGTTCTGCCTCGCTGACGCTCATCTTATCGCTGCGCATCGAACGTAACGTACTTTGCAACACGGCGAGCGGTGTCTTCAGACTGTGGGTGAGATCGGTCAGCGTGGTGCGGTATTTGTCATAACGCTCACGCTCGCTTTTCAACAGGCGGTTCAGGTTACGCACCAGACTGGTCAACTCCCGCGTCGTTGCAGGGTTAAGCTGTTCGCGGTGGTGTTCTTCCAGCTCGCGCACCTCGCGGGCCAGTGCCTCGATGGGGCGCAAACTCCACCAGGCCGCCACCCAGAGCAGGGGAATGACCAGCAACAGATTGGCAGCCAGCACATAAATAAACCAGCTCCAGACCATATACGAGCGTTTAAGCTCAATCGGAATGGTGTCCACCACCACAATCGTCAGTTGCGGCATGCGCGCGGTAGCCGGGTAGACGTTCACCGCCACCGAGTGGGTCATTTCGGCGTCGTCGTCATCTTCCCGTACCTCTTTCAGCTGTTCCTGAACAGAGTGATCGCCATTGAGCAGCGTACTGGTGGCGCTGATATCCGCTTCGATCTCATGGAAACCGTTACTTTTCAGCCAGTCGGGCTGGATTAGTCTGACCAGCCAGGGGACGTTACGCTGGGCCCACAGCAGTTTGCCGTTCTCATCATAGATCAACGACATCGTGGGGCTCTGCATGTCGAGATGCTCGGGAAGTTCGACGTGGATCTTATTGTCTTCCCATTTTGCAAGCGTATAGAAGAGGTTACTCTCGCCGCGCAGCAGACGAAACGTGGTCTTATCGAAACTCACGCTGTAGCCGACCAGCGCAACCATGCCATAGGCCAGAGAGAGCACCAGCACCACGCCAGCGGTGGCCAGCAAAAAACGCAGGCGCAGTGACAGCGGGAAAAGATGACGCAACAGTTTATTCATCAGCGCAATTCAAAAAGATATCCCTGACCCCGCACGGTGGTAATGACTTCATCCGGATACTGCGCCTGTATTTTTTTACGCAGGCGGCCCATCAGTACATCGATGGTGTGACTTTCACGTAGCTCGGCGTCCGGATACAGCTGCAACATTAGCGAGTCTTTGCTGACTACTTTGCCATTATTGCGGATCAGCGTTTCCATGATGGTGTATTCAAACGCGGTCAGTTTGATCACCTCATCATTGACCGAGAGTTCGCGGCGCGAGAGATCAACCTGAAAAGGCGGAATAGAGATAATTTGCGAGGCATGACCGCTGTTACGGCGCATTAGCGCCTGCATCCGTGCGGCGACCTCTTCAATATGGAACGGTTTGGTGACGTAGTCATCCGCACCCGCGCTCAGCACTTCCACTTTGTCTTGCCAGCTTTCACGGGCGGTCAGGACGAGAACCGGGAGGGAAACGTCATTGCTCCGCCAGCGGCGGATCAGTGAAAGTCCATCTTCATCCGGAAGACCCAAATCGACGATAGCGATGTCAGGCAGGTGTTCGTTAAGGTAATAATCGGCCTCTTTGGCATCTTCGGCGTCGTCAACCTGATGTCCGGCATCCTGAAGCTGAACTTTCAGGTGATGACGTAATAACGCATTATCCTCAACAACCAGTACTCGCATCATCTTTTCTCACTGTATTTACGGTATGAATAGTTTAACGCTGATTATGGTGTTGCGGGGATAAACATTTCGTAAACCGGGGAAAGGGAAGTGCTGATGGCGGCGCGCACCGCGCACAGGAAGTCGGCCCGGTGACGTCGCGCCACCGGGCAAAGGATTACTTCAGCTCATCCACCATAGTGATGGCGCGACCAATATAATTGGACGGAGTCATGGCTTTCAGGCGGGTTTTCTCGTCGTCCGGCAGCGGCAGACTGTCGATGAATTGCTTCATGCCTTCCGCGTCGACACGCTTACCACGGGTTAGCTCTTTCAGCTTCTCGTACGGTTTTTCAATACCGTAACGACGCATCACGGTCTGGATCGGCTCTGCCAGTACTTCCCAGTTATGATCCAGCTCGTCCAGCAAACGGTCGCGGTTCACCTCCAGTTTGCTCACCCCTTTCAGCGTGGACTGGTAGGCGATCAGCGCATAGCCGATACCCACGCCCAGGTTACGCAGAACGGTGGAGTCTGTCAGATCGCGCTGCCAGCGTGAAACCGGTAGTTTGCTCGCCAGATGTTGCAATACCGCATTAGACAGACCCAGGTTGCCCTCGGAGTTTTCGAAGTCGATAGGGTTCACTTTGTGCGGCATAGTAGAAGAACCAATTTCGCCAGCAATGGTTTTCTGTTTGAAATGGTTCAGCGCGATGTAACCCCAGACGTCACGATCGAAGTCGATCAGAATGGTGTTAAAGCGGGCGATGCAATCAAACAGTTCGGCAATGTAGTCGTGCGGCTCGATCTGCGTGGTGTACGGGTTCCACTGAATACCCAGCGAGGTGACGAACTCTTCGCTGAACTGATGCCAGTCCACTTCCGGATAGGCGGCGATGTGAGCGTTATAGTTACCGACGGCACCGTTGATTTTGCCGAGAATTTCCACCTGGTTAAGCTGACGGAACTGACGTTCCATACGATAAGCGACGTTAGCCATCTCTTTACCCAGCGTTGACGGCGTAGCCGGCTGGCCGTGGGTGCGGGAGAGCAGGGGAATATCGCGATACTGCACGGACAGATCTTTGACCGCGTCGATCAGTTGACGCCAGTAAGGCAGCACCACTTCATCGCGGGCGGTTTTCAGCATCAGCGCGTGAGACAGGTTGTTGATGTCTTCCGAGGTGCAGGCGAAGTGAATGAATTCAGAAACGGCATGCAGTTCCGGTACATTCGCCACTTTTTCTTTCAGGAAATACTCAACCGCCTTGACGTCGTGGTTGGTGGTGCGCTCGATAGTTTTAATACGCGCGGCATCTTCTTCATTGAAGTTCGCGACGATAGCATCGAGGAAACCGATTGCGTCGGCAGCAAAAGCAGGAACTTCCTTGATCGCTGCGTGCGCGGCCAGTTTTTGCAGCCAGCGTACTTCTACCTGTACACGGTATTTCAGCAAACCATATTCGCTGAAAATCCCGCGCAGCGCGCTGACTTTATCGCCGTAGCGTCCATCGACAGGAGAAACGGCGGTCAGTGAGGATAATTCCATAGATCACAACTCCGGGGTTAAATGAGCAAGAATTTGTTTTGCCTGAGTGGTCAGGCGATGACGAGAAAACATTAACTGCAGACGGCCGCCGCCAACCTGGTGCCATAGCACCGCGGCGCGAATGCCGGCCAGAAGCGAGGCGCGAACCTTGGCCTGTACCTGTGGGCTCTGCAATACGGCAGGGGAACCAGTCACCTGAATGCGTGGACCGAGCGGACTGATGACATCGACATAAATACCGGCCATCGCGCTCATCAGCGTTTCGGATTGCAGATCAAAGTGATCGAGCTGGCGTTGCAGGCCGTTGATCCGCTCGCCCAGCGTGTCGAGCGCGCCTTTGGCGGCGGTGAGTTTACGCTCAAGTACCATCAGACTCAGTGTGTAGCGGGTCAGTTCCGCGTTCAGCCCCTGACGGCTGCTGGCATTCAGTACGCCGAGCAGAGTTTCCAGACCGAGGCGCAGATTCGCCTCGCTGCCGCCGAACACACCCAGCGTTGAGCTGGGATTCATATCGATAACGCTGTTCAGTGAGACGTGGAGCGCATCGGCATCACAATGTCCCTGGTGCGCCAGTTGTTGCACCAGGCGTGCTGACTGGCAGATCCCGGCCAGTGCGAGGGTGATGTCATAATAATTCTTTGCCACGGTCACTGCTTCCTTGTATCAGTCTATAGAGAATAATTATACCGGCAGGGGCAGTCGCTGCTCGATAATACCGCCGCCGAGGCACACTTCGCCGTTGTAAAAGACCGCTGACTGGCCCGGAGTGACGGCGGCCACCGGCTCGTCAAACAGCACTTCAACGCGTTCGGCGTCCAGCGCTGTGACGGTGCACGGAATATCCGTCTGGCGGTAGCGGGTTTTCACCGTGCAACGCATCGTGCCGATGAACGGCAGGCGATCAACCCAGTGCAGTTGCTGCGCAATCAGGCCGACGGACATCAGACGCGGATGCTCATGACCCTGAGCAACCACCAGAATGTTGTTCTCAACGTCTTTGTCCACCACGTACCACGGATCTTCCGTTCCTTCTTTGGTACCGCCAATGCCCAGACCTTTACGCTGACCCAGCGTGTGGTACATCAGCCCCTGATGCTGGCCAATCTCTTCGCCGTCGACGGTAATGATTTTACCCGGCTGCGCCGGCAGATAACGGCCCAGAAACTCGCGGAACTTACGCTCGCCGATAAAGCAAATGCCAGTGGAATCTTTTTTCTTAGCGGTAATCAGTCCCAGGTCTTCGGCAATTTTGCGCACCTGCGGTTTTTCCAGTTCGCCGACCGGGAACAGACTTTGTGCGATCTGTTCATGGCCCAGCGTGTAGAGGAAGTAGCTCTGGTCTTTGTTGCCATCTAATCCGCGCAGCAGGCGGCTTTTGCCGTCGACATCCGCCCGACGGACGTAATGTCCAGTGGCGATGTAATCTGCGCCCAGATCTTCTGCGGCGAACTCCAGGAAGGCTTTAAATTTGATCTCTTTATTGCACAGAATATCCGGATTCGGCGTACGGCCCGCTTTGTACTCTTCAAGGAACAGTTCAAAGACGTTATCCCAGTATTCTGCCGCAAAGTTCACGGTGTGCAGTTCAATGCCGAGCTTATCGCAGACGGCTTGAGCGTCGGCCAGATCGGCTGCCGCGGTGCAATATTCCTCACCGTCGTCCTCTTCCCAGTTCTTCATGAACAGGCCTTCAACCTGATAACCCTGTTGTTGCAACAGCCAGGCGGAAACGGAGGAATCGACACCGCCGGACATACCGACGATCACTTTTTTTGGGCTTTCTGACATTGGAATACTCACGACATTGAACTTCAAGGCGGCGTATTCTATCACGCACCCCTTTTAGTTGACACCCTCTGTAAACGGCCAGTTAAATTCGCCGATTATCTCCAGCGGGTAACGCACGCCGTTTTGATAACAACGAATACTTTCAGCAACCAGCGGAGAACGCAGGTTTGGAGCGGTAAGGATAGTGTCGGCACTCACCCACCGGCAGCAGTCGATATCGCTGTCATGGGGGGCGGTGTCGCACATATTGGCAAGTTCAATAGAAAACAGGAAACGCAAAAAGGGCGTGTTGTCCGGCGCAATCCATTGATGCATGCGAATGAAGTGCTGAGGCTGCGCGTGGATACCGGTCTCTTCCCACAGCTCGCGCGCGGCAGCCTGTACCAGCGTCTCATCGGCTTCCAGATGCCCGGCGGGCTGATTCCACAGCGCTTTGCCGTTGATGGTCTCTTCAACGATTAAAAATTTATCCTCTGCGTGAACAATGCAGGCGACTGTGACGTGCGGTTTGAACATGACTTATCCTTTATTCTCATCAGTGACATCCCGCCATTCACCGTTAGCCAGGTTTTCCAGCGTGTAACTTCCCATGGCATAACGAATCAGGCGCAGCGTGGGAAAACCAACATGAGCTGTCATTCTGCGCACCTGGCGGTTACGGCCTTCATATAAGGTTATTTTCAGCCAGGTCGTGGGGATACTTTTACGTTCGCGAATCGGCGGATTACGCGGCCATAGCCACTCAGGCTCCGCGACCACCTCAATACCGGCGGGCAGGGTGGGGCCATCGTTCAGCGTCACGCCATTGCGCAACGCTTCCAGCGCCTCCGCTATCGGTTCGCCTTCCACCTGCACATAGTAAATTTTCCCGGTGCGCTTGCCGGGCTGCGTCAGACGCGCCTGCAATGCGCCGTCATTGGTGAGTACCAGCAACCCTTCGCTGTCTCTGTCGAGACGACCTGCGGCATACACGCCCTGCACAGGAATAAAATCTTTTAACGTGCGGCGTCCCGCTTCGTCGGTAAATTGTGGCAAAACATCGTAAGGTTTATTGAACAAAACCACGCGTTTTGGCTGGTTTTCTTTCCGGGGCTTAGTGACTTGTCGTTGGCTGAATCGCTCAACCCGGTGATTTCTAAAAGAAGTTTTTTGCATGGTATTTTCAGATCTTATCAATTGCCGCATTATAGCCTAATAACGAGTGTCTTTCATGGCAGCGAACATTAGGGTAGTATTGACATGCTCATTACAAAACATTAACAAAAAATTGCTCTAACGCAGTCGTGCAGCAGGACGCAAAGGCACATGCAGCGCGATGACAGACGAGCAAACCAGAAGCGCTCGAAGGAGAGGTGAATGGAAAGCAAAGTAGTTGTTCCGGCGGAAGGTAAGAAGATCACCCTGCAAAACGGCAAACTCAACGTTCCTGAGAATCCGATTATCCCGTTTATCGAAGGCGATGGTATCGGTGTTGACGTAACCCCTGCCATGCTGAAAGTGGTCGATGCCGCTGTCGAGAAAGCCTATAAAGGCGAGCGTAAAATCTCCTGGATGGAAATTTACACCGGTGAGAAATCCACCCAGGTATACGGTCAGGACGTCTGGCTGCCAACGGAAACCCTGGATCTGATTCGTGACTACCGCGTGGCGATTAAAGGCCCGCTGACCACCCCGGTCGGTGGTGGTATTCGCTCCCTGAACGTTGCGCTGCGTCAGGAACTTGACCTGTATGTCTGCCTGCGTCCTGTACGTTACTATCAGGGCACCCCAAGCCCGGTGAAACATCCGGAACTGACCGACATGGTTATCTTCCGTGAAAACTCAGAAGACATCTACGCCGGTATCGAGTGGAAAGCGGACTCTGCAGATGCAGAAAAAGTGATCAAATTCCTGCGTGAAGAGATGGGCGTGAAGAAAATTCGCTTCCCTGAACACTGTGGTATCGGTATCAAACCGTGTTCCGAAGAAGGGACCAAGCGTCTGGTTCGCGCGGCGATCGAATACGCGATCACCAACGACCGTGATTCTCTGACCCTGGTTCACAAAGGCAACATCATGAAGTTCACCGAAGGCGCATTCAAAGACTGGGGTTACCAGTTGGCGCGTGAAGAATTCGGCGCTGAGCTGATCGATGGCGGCCCGTGGATGAAAATCAAGAACCCGAACACCGGCAAAGAGATCGTGGTCAAAGATGTGATCGCCGATGCGTTCCTGCAACAGATCCTGCTGCGTCCGGCGGAATACGATGTGATTGCCTGTATGAACCTGAACGGTGACTACATTTCTGACGCCCTGGCAGCACAGGTAGGCGGTATTGGTATCGCCCCAGGTGCTAACATCGGTGATGAGTGCGCGCTGTTCGAAGCAACGCACGGTACGGCGCCGAAATACGCTGGCCAGGACAAAGTGAACCCGGGCTCTATCATCCTGTCCGCTGAGATGATGCTGCGCCACATGCAGTGGTTCGAAGCTGCAGACCTGATTGTTAAAGGTATGGAAGGCGCGATTGCCGCGAAGACCGTGACCTATGACTTCGAACGTCTGATGGACGGCGCTAAACTGCTGAAATGTTCAGAGTTTGGTGACGCGATCATCAAAAACATGTAATCCAGTTTCTGGGTTAAACAACGACGGGAGCCAGATGGTTCCCGTTTTTTTATGTTAATGACCATCAAAGATAGTGAGGTTTGGGCAGAATTAATAAGCATAACCCGCTACCAAGTGGAAACTTTAAGAATTATCGCCCGATAAAAGCCAAAAATGAAAAGAAATGAAAAGTAATACATCACATTGTTTTTTTTGAATAAAATGCAACAACGTTGAGGTGGTTATCTAAATTTTGGTGTTAATCATTAATGGTCGGGAGTAATATGCGTTTATGTCCCATAGTATCTTAGGACTATTGATATTTAATTAAGTCAATAATTTATAATCCACTGATTATAAATTATTAATTATAGCTATCCGGTTTTTAGCTATACTTCATCAAAAGGAAGTTTTTGGGTGGTGTGTAATGATTCGTTATATCATTAATAATGAAATAGAGTTCAGGCCTGAAGAGAACAAGTTGATATCACTCGTTAATCCTGACCTTAGCGCAACCCTGACGACACCCTCCAGTAAATGTCTATCTTTGCTACTTGAGAGTGCCCCACAACTTGTAAGTCACGACGAGTTGTTAAATCGAATATGGGGAGAGAATGGTATGCTGGTACCATTAAATACTTTACATCAAAGTATATCCATTATTCGTCGTGGATTTAAACAAGTACAATCTACGGATGATAAAATAATAAAAAATATACCAGGGCAGGGTTTTAAAATATTATCGAAAATTGATGCTCTGGAAATAGATGAGTCATTACAGATAAGTAGCGTGCCAAATGTTGAAGTAGCCAACGAAGAAACGTTGAGAGATTTAAATAAAAATAAATACTATATTAAAAAATGGAAGAGGATGCTCATCGTCTCGATGGCTTGTTTTTTAATTGCCATTGTTGCCCTCTATTTTTTATTTGACAGAGAAGACGCAGAGTTTTATCGGGGTTATAAAGCTCAATTAACCAAAGGAGGGTGTCATGTTTATTCTAATGATAGAGTTAAATATGACTTTGATAAAGTAATGGAGATACAATTTAAATTACAAAAAGCAGATTTTTTTTGTAAGGACTATCCATGGTTATATATCTCAACTTATAAGGCAAGCTCAGTTTCTTCCGCAATAATTTGCAAAAAGGCCATCAAAAATAAAATTAAAGATAATTGTATATCATTTTATTTCCGAGATGAGATAGATAAATGAAAAAATTAATTTCTGTTCTTTTTATTGGCGCTGTAGCAGTTGGTTTTATTTTTAGATTTTCAGATAACACCAGTTCGGGGTTTGTTAAACCATGTTCGACATATCTTATTATTAATCATGGAGAAACTCAGCTAAATTTATTAATTGACTTCCTATCTTCTCAGGAAAATGGAACAGGAATATTAACAGTTAGTGGAACATACTTTGAAAATAATAAGAAAATAGGTGTCATGCGAAGACTGGTAAAGTATGACTGGGTACTTTTAAATAATAGCTATAGACTTTCTGCAACAGAGATCAGAAAAAGTAGCAGAGATGAGACTCTTTCAGATAAAGATTTAGAACTACTGCTTCCTGATTTCTTTACGCATATCGGTGGCAAGTTCGACTTAACAATAACATCAATTGGCGATGCAGGGTATATGTTCTCTGCTGGTGTCAGACCATTATTCTTTTGTGAAAGGACCTAATAGTTAAAATTGACATTTAAATGTATGAATAAGAATTATTTAAATTCGTTTTTTTTGTTTCTTATCAATGGGTTATGCGTTTAATTTTTTTTAAGTCGATTAGTTTGCGTTAGTTGCTATACTGACCACGAATTTAAACTTAGTTGTGGTGGTATCAGTTTTAATGGTTATAATTTCCCCTAATACTTATTTTAAAATTGGATTTCAGCATTTATACTCACTATATATAAAAATGACTCCGTCAATTTATGATTGTGTCGTTATCTATGATCGTGGAGATGGATTGATATCATTAATGCCAGTTGAAAGTGCTTTTTATTTAAATAATAAAAATCAAAATTCTCTATATGATTTTTTGCTATGCCGGTTTATTACATTCGATTATAAGAAAGAATCGATGCCTGGGCTGAGATACTGTATGGATAGGGTGGTAAAAGAAAGAAGTAAAAACGTATCGACACTGAGCATTCCTGGCAAGAAATGTTTGACGGATAGGGAGTTACAGCTTCTTGATATGTATATGTCCGGAACAACTATAAATGATATCTTAACAGATCTTGGTGGTCTGGAATTAAAAACTCTATATACCAGGAAATATAAAATTCTCGAGAAGTTAGGGGTCGGTTCATTAATACATATCTTGAAGTTACAAAACTATTGGAAGCAATGTTTTAACAACTGAATTTCATTGATAAGTGTGGGCGTTAAATTTTGTTTATCCGGATAGGTATGTTCATTGACGTTACCAAAGAGGTGTAGCCTAAGTATCAGGTTGTTACAGTGAGTAACTTTGTAGTAACACATTGTTTATTGTTGATTTTAATTTTATGAAGTGAATTGTTGTAATTTATAAAAGTGAAGCTTTAACTTCAAATTTCTTTTTGACATAAAACCCATGATTTTAATATGGAAATGTAATAGAGCAGATTAATGTTGGTTAGCTAAACTAGCATTTGGCAGATAGCTCCTTTTTCGTGTGGCCATAAAATCACTCTAAGTGGGTATCATCGATTATTTAAGGAGTTAGTGATGTTAGCAAAATACAGGTTTAGCAAGATTTTTCTTGCTGTATTTACCGCGATTTCCAGTTCAAATGTTTATTCAACCAATATCTCAGATAGTCAAGTGTTAATTATTGACTCGCAAGTTACTGATACGTCAACTAATGTTGGCTACATAAATGAAGGTACTTTAATTGTTACTTCCGGCGGTGAATTCACGACGAACTACTTGAGTGCAGGTCGTGGTGGTGGTACTGGCAACATTGAAGTTATTAACGGCGGGGTTATTAATGTTAATGCCGCCAGTTCGGCATATCCGTTCAATATAGGCGGGTCCGCAGATGGTCCGGTTGGAACCACGCCGGCGTACGGCTCCTTGACGATATCAGGTGAGGGAAGTCGGGTTTTATTCAATGCGACAAGCAATAGTTCGTCAATTCGGGTCGGCGCAAGGGACGGCAGCGGGTATATCAGTATCCTCGATGGAGGAAAGTTGCTGGATTATATTACCAACACCTCTTTTGGCGGGATCTGGATTGGTGACAGCCCTGTGGGTACAGGGACGACATCCGGAAGTGTCATTGTCGACGGGGCAGGTAGTGAGTTATGGAGTGCAGCTCGAATCATAGTCGGAACATATAGCTACGGAACGTTGAGTGTCACGAATGGTGGATTAGCGCATACAACAAATAATATTAATATTGGTAATCAGCCATCCACTCTTGCCTATGACAACACGTTGAGCGTATCGGGTGAGGGCTCTCTGGTACAGGCGGGAACATTTATTACAATAGGATTAAATGGTAATGGTACTGCTGTTGCTACCGATGACGGGACACTTAGCGCACCGGAAATTCGTATTTCATCAAATGCAAATTCTATAGGTGAATTGGCAGTGGGGGCCAAAAATGGCGAGACCGCGGTTGCCGCGGGAATCATCGATACCCAAAATATTATATTCGGCTCAGGTAGTGGAGTTTTAAATTTAAATCACACCAGCAGTGACTTTTCCCTCGCGGCAAATATCAGCGGTAACGGCACAGTCAATGTGCTGAGCGGTGTATCAACCCTTTCTGGTGATAATTCAGCGTATCAGGGTAATTTCAATATTGATGCCCCGGCCACGCTCATTATTTCAGAACAAAATAATATAGGAACCAACACTGTTTCTCTGACCGGTGGAACACTGGCAATTGATACCTCTCAGGACTGGGAATTCATTAACACGCTGGCGGGACAGGGCACCCTGGCTGTGAATACCGGCGGCAATAATTTCGATTTCAACTCATCTGCCCTGACCGACACGTTCAGCGGGATACTGGCACTGAAAGATACGGTCTTCTCGCTTGCAGGAACGAATACTGCGGCGCTGAGAAATATGGTGCTGAATCTGGGTGCCGGAAGCGTGGCAAAAGTGGGCGACGGTCAGCAACGTCCGGGTGGTCTCGCCTTTGACGGCGGCACGCTGATTTTCGGTGATGTTACTCCGGGTCAGACGACAAGCGACAATACGGTTTACACCACCGGCACGCTGGATATTTCCGGACAGGGCACGGTGCAAATTACCACAGGCAGTGACTTCAGCACAGATCTGCCCACGCCGGGCGGCACCATCCCTTTACTGAAGCAGGATGATGGCAACATCCTGGTTCAGCTGGCATCCGGCGACACTGTTACCGGGAGTGGCGGGGATCTGACGCTGACCGATCAGAACGGCAGTATTATCAGCAACGGTGGCGCAGTCAGCGATATCACCCAGAATGGTACGACCGTGGCTCGTGGCACGTATGACTACCGCCTGACTGGCGGGGAAAACAGTGACGGGCTGTACGTCAATTACGGGCTGACTCAGGTGGAATTACTGGGGCAGGCGAGCGATGCGCTGGTGCTGGCGAGCGAAGGCCGTACGGGTAGTTCAGCGGATTTGAGCGCGAAACTCACCGGAACAGGCGATCTGGCGATCGATACCGGAGAAGGAAACACGGTCTCTCTGTCCAGTCTGGGGAATGACTATACGGGGATCACGGATATCCGTAGCGGAACGCTGCTGATGCAGAACGATCATGTGCTGGGGAATACGGCCCTGCTGCAGATGGCACAGGGTACCGGCCTTGAGATGAACGGACACAGCCAGACGGTGGAGCGGGTGGACATCGCGGAAGACGCGCGGATCGGTCTTGACGGCGGCAGTCTGGATATCAGTCAGGGTGGACAGATCAACGGAGACCTGACGGGAAGCGGTGCGCTTGCCCTGAACGGTGGGACCCTGGAAGTGGACGGGGCCAACGCTTCGCTGAGTGCAGCCGTCACCGTCGCAGAGGGCGCCACGGCAAACCTGAATGCGGTTCAGGGGCTGGGGACCGGCTCACTGGATCTGGCGGGACAGGTCAACGTAGCGGATGCAGAAGGCGTGATGGTTAACAGCCTGAGTAATACCGGCACGCTGGCGCTGCATGCCAGTCAGGTAAAACTTGCCGGTAACAACAGCGATTTCAGCGGGATTTTCACGGTCGATGCTGAAAGCAACCTGACGGCATCCACTGCAGCGCATCTGGGGGATGCCGCCGTTGAAAACGAAGGGCTGCTGACGCTCACGACCGGTGAGGACTGGCAACTTGGTAACCGCATTACGGGTAACGGAGCTCTTCTCAAAGAGGGCACCGGTACGGTGGCGCTGGGTGTAAACAGCACGCTGTACAGCGGAACGACCGACATACGGCAGGGCGGGCTGACGTTTGGCGCCGGAGATAATTCCGCCACGCTGGCGTCCTCACAGGTCAACATCTATGAAGAGGGCTCCCTGGCGGGTAACGGTACTGTCTCGGGGAGTGTCAGTAACCAGGGGATCCTGCAGGTGGGAGCATCCCCGCTGGAAGCCGCCACGCAACGGACGCTGATGAGCACCCTGGCCGCAGCAGAAACAGACAGGCTGACGATTAACGGCAGCCTGACAAACAGCGGACGGGTCCGTCTTGCCCGGGTTGCTGATACGGCTCAGGCGGGCAATCAGCTGGTGGTGAACGGTGATTATACGGGCAATGAGGGGCATCTGCTGTTTAATACGGTGCTGAATGACGATGCTTCCGCCACGGATCATATGGCTGTGGCAGGGAATACCACGGGCACCACCCGGGTCAGCGTAAACAATGCCGGGGGTACCGGTGCACAGACCCTGGAAGGGATTGAACTTATCAATGTGCGAGGGCGTTCTGACGGTGAGTTCATTCAGGACGGGCGCATTGTCGCCGGGGCGTATGATTATTCCCTGGTTCGCGGTGAGGGCGAAGCGCAGCGCAACTGGTATCTGACCAGTATGACAGAGGTGGCAGAGCCGGACAGTGAGGCACAGTTGCGCCCGGAGGCCGGAAGTTATCTTGCCAACAGTCAGGCAGCCAATACGCTGTTTATGACCCGTCTGCATGATCGTCTCGGAGAGACGCAGTATACCGACGTACTGACCGGGGAGAAAAAAGTCACCAGTATGTGGATGCGTAACACCGGAGGACATACCCGTTTTAAAGACGGCAGTGGTCAGATCGGTACGCAAAGCAACCGCTATGTGCTGCAACTGGGCGGCGATCTGGCGCAGTGGAGCACCGACGGTCTGGATCGCTGGCATATTGGTGTGATGGGTGGCTATGCCAACAGCAGGAGTCGCAGCGAGTCGGGGCTGACAGGCTATACCTCTCGCGGACAGATTGATGGCTACAGCGCCGGACTGTACGGAACCTGGTATGCGAATGAGGCGGATAAAACAGGCACCTATGTTGACAGCTGGGTGCTGTATAACTGGTTTGACAACACGGTGTCAGGTCAGGGGCAGGCCACAGAAAACTATAAATCGCGCGGTGTGACGGCCTCGGTGGAAGCCGGTTACAGCCTGAAGCTGGCGGAGAGTAAACGAGACAGCTACTGGCTCCAGCCGAAAATCCAGATGGTGTGGATGGATGTTCAGGCAGACGATCACCGGGAAGCGAACGGTACCGAGGTAAAAGACGACACGGGTGGTAACCTGATGACCCGCCTGGGTCTGAGAGGGTATATCAACGGACATAATGCCCTGGATGATAATAAAGGCCGGACTTTCCAGCCATTCGTGGAGATGAACTGGATCCATAATACGCGGGACACCCGCGTGACAATGAACGGTGTGCAAAATGCGATGCGCGGTACAAAGAATGTGGGCGAATTAAAGGCCGGTGTTGAAGGGCAGCTCACGCCACGTCTTAATCTGTGGGGTAACGTTGCGCAGCAGGTGGGCGATAAAGGCTACAGCGATACGCAGGGAACGCTGGGTATTAAATATGTCTGGTAATAAACAGACATGACATTAAATTTTGCCAGTTCCGAATGATAAATAGTAGCTATGTCTATATGTTAGAAGGCTCTGGCTGCTTTTTTTATAAATAATTGCTCTTGTTTTTAGCGCCATTTGTACTCTGTATCTGACTCTGTGAATTTACTCATGATACATGAATCTAAACGTGTCTTGTTGACATCCTGGGTGTCAACAACGTTCTAGTTATATAATAGGTGATTACGTAAATGTTTAACAACCATCGTTTTAGCAAAATCGCGATTGCGGTTATTTCTTCAATTTACAGTTCAATGTTATTTTCAACAGATATCATTAATAATGACCAGATTACGCTTGATACTTTATGGGTTGACTCAGGAACTAACGTAGGAAACCAAACAAATGGTTCTTTAATTATCACAAGTGGCGGGCGCCTTGAAACGGATCTTTTCGTAATTGGTAGGGCGGGATCTACAGGGTCGGTGGATGTTATTAATGGTGGTGTTGTTAATATTGGCCCTGCTATATTTGTTAGCCCTTTTGATATTGGTGGCTCAACGAACTCCTCTCAGTTCGTTGGAGGCACCGGGACTCTCAATATTTCAGGTGCAGGATCTCTTGTAACGTTTGACACCACAGCCACTGCCCAGATGAGAATTGGTGTGAATGGTGGTGACGGTTATGTAAATATAACTAACGGGGGACGTTTAATAACGCCAAAAAACATATCATTGGGTTACACGTATATAGGAAATGAAGGTGTTGGCAGTGTGGTGGTCGATGGTACAGGAAGCGAATTATCTTCGGCAGCTACTATTACTGTTGGGCTGCATGCCGGAGGAACTTTAATGACGTCCTCAGGAGGCAATACTAATGCAGGTGATATGATTGATGTTGGGTACCAGTCCGGTCAAACGATTTACGATAATATAATGCAAGTAACTGGTTCTGGCTCAATAATATCAGCTGTTAATGCTATAAGAGCTGGTGTCAATGGAAAGGGTTCAGTCATTGCATCTGATTTGGGTACTTTGTCTGCCCCTCTGATAACGATAGCTAACAGTGTCGTTTCGACCGGTGAGTTGGCTATCGGCGCGAGGGAAGGAAATACTGCTGAAATAGCGGGTATCCTTGATGTTCAAAATATCAATTTTGGCGCAGGGAACGGTATGCTGACCCTGAACCACACCAGCAGTGACTTTTCCCTCGCGGCAAATATCAGCGGTAACGGCACAGTCAATGCGCTGAGCGGTGTATCAACCCTTTCTGGTGATAATTCAGCGTATCAGGGGAATTTCAATATTGATGCCCCGGCCACGCTTATTATTTCAGACCAGAAGAATATAGGAACCAACACTGTTTCTCTGACCGGTGGAACACTGGCGATTGATGCGACTCAGGACTGGGAGTTCATTAACACGCTGGCGGGACAGGGCACCCTGGCTGTGAATACCGGCGGCAATAATTTCGATTTCAACTCATCTGCCCTGACCGACACGTTCAGCGGGATACTGGCACTGAAAGATACGGTCTTTTCGCTTGCAGGAACGAATACTGCGGCGCTGAGAAATATGGTGCTGAATCTGGGCGCCGGGAGCGTGGCAAAAGTGGGCGACGGTCAGCAACGCCCGGGTGGTCTCGCTTTTGACGGCGGCACGCTGATTTTCGGTGATGTCACTCCGGGTCAGACGACAAGCGACAATACGGTTTACACCACCGGCACGCTGGATATTTCCGGACAGGGCACGGTGCAAATTACCACAGGCAGCAACTTCAGCACAGATCTGCCCACGCCGGGCGGCACCATCCCTTTACTGAAGCAGGATGATGGCAACATCCTGGTTCAGCTGGCATCCGGCGACACTGTTACCGGGAGTGGCGGGGATCTGACGCTGACCGATCAGAACGGCAGTATTATCAGCAACGGTGGCGCAGTCAGCGATATCACCCAGAATGGTACGACCGTGGCTCGTGGCACGTATGACTACCGCCTGACTGGCGGGGAAAACAGTGACGGGCTGTACGTCAATTACGGGCTGACTCAGGTGGAATTACTGGGGCAGGCGAGCGATGCGCTGGTGCTGGCGAGCGAAGGCCGTACGGGTAGTTCAGCGGATTTGAGCGCGAAACTCACCGGAACAGGCGATCTGGCGATCGATACCGGAGAAGGAAACACGGTCTCTCTGTCCAGTCTGGGGAATGACTATACGGGGATCACGGATATCCGTAGCGGAACGCTGCTGATGCAGAACGATCATGTGCTGGGGAATACGGCCCTGCTGCAGATGGCACAGGGTACCGGCCTTGAGATGAACGGACACAGCCAGACGGTGGAGCGGGTGGACATCGCGGAAGACGCGCGGATCGGTCTTGACGGCGGCAGTCTGGATATCAGTCAGGGTGGACAGATCAACGGAGACCTGACGGGAAGCGGTGCGCTTGCCCTGAACGGTGGGACCCTGGAAGTGGACGGGGCCAACGCTTCGCTGAGTGCAGCCGTCACCGTCGCAGAGGGCGCCACGGCAAACCTGAATGCGGTTCAGGGGCTGGGGACCGGCTCACTGGATCTGGCGGGACAGGTCAACGTAGCGGATGCAGAAGGCGTGATGGTTAACAGCCTGAGTAATACCGGCACGCTGGCGCTGCATGCCAGTCAGGTAAAACTTGCCGGTAACAACAGCGATTTCAGCGGGATTTTCACGGTCGATGCTGAAAGCAACCTGACGGCATCCACTGCAGCGCATCTGGGGGATGCCGCCGTTGAAAACGAAGGGCTGCTGACGCTCACGACCGGTGAGGACTGGCAACTTGGTAACCGCATTACGGGTAACGGAGCTCTTCTCAAAGAGGGCACCGGTACGGTGGCGCTGGGTGTAAACAGCACGCTGTACAGCGGAACGACCGACATACGGCAGGGCGGGCTGACGTTTGGCGCCGGAGATAATTCCGCCACGCTGGCGTCCTCACAGGTCAACATCTATGAAGAGGGCTCCCTGGCGGGTAACGGTACTGTCTCGGGGAGTGTCAGTAACCAGGGGATCCTGCAGGTGGGAGCATCCCCGCTGGAAGCCGCCACGCAACGGACGCTGATGAGCACCCTGGCCGCAGCAGAAACAGACAGGCTGACGATTAACGGCAGCCTGACAAACAGCGGACGGGTCCGTCTTGCCCGGGTTGCTGATACGGCTCAGGCGGGCAATCAGCTGGTGGTGAACGGTGATTATACGGGCAATGAGGGGCATCTGCTGTTTAATACGGTGCTGAATGACGATGCTTCCGCCACGGATCATATGGCTGTGGCAGGGAATACCACGGGCACCACCCGGGTCAGCGTAAACAATGCCGGGGGTACCGGTGCACAGACCCTGGAAGGGATTGAACTTATCAATGTGCGAGGGCGTTCTGACGGTGAGTTCATTCAGGACGGGCGCATTGTCGCCGGGGCGTATGATTATTCCCTGGTTCGCGGTGAGGGCGAAGCGCAGCGCAACTGGTATCTGACCAGTATGACAGAGGTGGCAGAGCCGGACAGTGAGGCACAGTTGCGCCCGGAGGCCGGAAGTTATCTTGCCAACAGTCAGGCAGCCAATACGCTGTTTATGACCCGTCTGCATGATCGTCTCGGAGAGACGCAGTATACCGACGTACTGACCGGGGAGAAAAAAGTCACCAGTATGTGGATGCGTAACACCGGAGGACATACCCGTTTTAAAGACGGCAGTGGTCAGATCGGTACGCAAAGCAACCGCTATGTGCTGCAACTGGGCGGCGATCTGGCGCAGTGGAGCACCGACGGTCTGGATCGCTGGCATATTGGTGTGATGGGTGGCTATGCCAACAGCAGGAGTCGCAGCGAGTCGGGGCTGACAGGCTATACCTCTCGCGGACAGATTGATGGCTACAGCGCCGGACTGTACGGAACCTGGTATGCGAATGAGGCGGATAAAACAGGCACTTATGTTGACAGCTGGGTGCTGTATAACTGGTTTGACAACACGGTGTCAGGTCAGGGACAGGCCACAGAAAACTATAAATCGCACGGTGTGACGGCCTCGGTGGAAGCCGGTTACAGCCTGAAGCTGGCGGAGCACAAACGTGACAGCTACTGGATCCAGCCGAAAATCCAGATGGTGTGGATGGATGTTCAGGCAGACGATCACCGGGAAGCGAACGGTACCGAGGTAAAAGACGACACGGGTGGTAACCTGATGACCCGCCTGGGTATGAGAGGGTATATCAACAGACACAATGCCCTGGATGATAATAATGGCCGGACTTTCCAGCCATTCGTGGAGATGAACTGGATCCATAATACGCGGGACACCCGCGTGACAATGAACGGTGTGCAAAATGCGATGCGTGGTACGAGAAATGTGGGTGAGTTAAAGGCCGGTGTTGAAGGGCAAATCACGCCACGTCTTAATTTGTGGGGCAGCGTTGCACAGCAGGTGGGCGATAAAGGCTACAGCGATACGCAGGGAACGCTGGGTATTAAATATGTCTGGTAATGAATTGAGTAAAGATATGAAATTAAACTCATCGCAGAGAATAAATATTCTTAACTTCATGGGGCTTTCTGGTGAAGCAGGCTGTTAAGCATCGCGGTATTGCATTGCTAATGAAATTATTACATGAGAAGTCGCTCTGAAAACAGTCTGTAATTTTCAGAAAAAAGTGATGCCTGCATGAGCGAAACGTCTATGCCGACACAAAGGATGTGCGGCAGTTACCAATGATGCCAGAAGGGATTATAACCATCACCGACAGGATGGTTGGCGCAACTATCAGACCGGAAAGCGTAGGCAGCAGTGCGGGTTTGATTGGTCATGGGAAATTATACGTGTCCGTAACTTCTGGTGTGATCAACCCCTGTGTCAGAATCATTGCCATCATCAGAAGGTAGCGAAGAAGACAAACCAGGGAGTGTGAGAACGGGAGCCAGACGGTTCCCGTTCTTACGCCCATTCCGCTAGCTAATCGCCTCACAAAGGCGCGTTTTCATGTCACTATAGGTCTGCGCGGCATAGCGTTCAGCCCACGACTGATCGTCGATCCTCTCGATTTTAACCGCACAATACTTGGTTTCTGGCGTCTTTGAGATCGGATCGAGATTATCCTGCGTGAGTTCATTACACGCGCCAATCCACCATTGGTAGGTCATGTACACCGCCCCGTGGTTGATGCGCCCGGAGACATCCGCCCGACTGATCACTTTTCCCCGACGTGAACTGACCCACACCAGGTCGCGATGGCGAATTCCTGCCTTTTGCGCATCCTGCGTGCTGATCTGCACATAGCCGGGCTCATCGGCAAGCGCCTGCAGGGCTGCACAGTTGCCGGTCATGGAACGACAGGAGTAGTGACCGACTTCGCGTACCGTACACAGAACCAGCGGATAGGCCTCGTCAGGCACTTCCGCAGGCGCGCGCCACGGTGCGGCAAACAGCTTGCCTTTACCGTCTGGCGTGTCGAAGCGGCTGTTTTCATACAGATAGGGCGTACCGGAATGGTCGAGATCGGGGCAGGGCCACTGGATATGCCCCATGTCACCCATCTTTTCCCAGGTGACGCCGTAGAACAGCGGACACAGTTCGCGCATCTCATCCCAGATCTGTTGATTATTTTCATAGTGCATGGGATAGCCCATTTCACTGGCGAGCAGGCTGATAATTTCCCAGTCTCGCTTCACGTCGCCAGTGGGATCGATGGCCTTTTCGAAACGCTGGAAGCCGCGATCGGCGCAAGTGAATACGCCGCCGTGCTCACCCCAGGAGGTGGCGGGTAAAATGACGTCCGCCATCTCGGCGGTTTTGGTCATAAAGATATCCTGCACCACGACAAAATCCAGCGCCGCGAAACCGTCACGCACCAGCCCCAGATCGGCTTCCGTTTGCAGCGGGTCTTCCCCCATGATGTAGTAGGCTTTGATTTTACCTTCCAGCGCCAGATGCGGGACTTCGGTAATGCGCGTGCCGATCTTGTCATCCATCCGGCTGGCATCAATGCCCCAGGCTCTGGCGAACTTCTCTCTGACGGTCGCATCGGTGACATCCTGATATCCCGGAAAGAGATTCGGTAATACGCCCATATCGCAGGCACCCTGGACGTTGTTCTGCCCGCGAACCGGGCCGACTCCGACGTGTGGACGACCCAGGTTACCGGTCAGCAGGGCAAGACTCGATAATCCGCGCACCACGTCCACGGCCTGACCGAACTGCGTCACACCCATTCCCCACATCACTGTTGCGGAAGGGGCGGCGGCAAAGGTCCGCATAGCCTGACGAACCTGCAACGCCGGAACGCCAGTCACATGCTCGATCGCTTCCGGCGCATAGTCTTTTACCGTCTGCCAGTAGGCATCCAGCCCCTGCGTGTGCTTGTTCACGTACTCCTTGTCGTAAAGCTGTTCGTCAATGAGGACGTAACCAAAAGCGTTTACCAGCGCCATGTTGCAACCGTTATTCAGTTGCAGATGCTGGTCAGCAATGCGGGCAGTTTCAATACGGCGGGGATCGCAGACGATTATCTTCGCGCCATTTTGCCGCGCCTTAATCACCCGGCGCGCCACGATCGGGTGAGAGTCTGCGCAGTTGTAACCGAAGATAAGCAGGCATTTTGAGTTTTCGATGTCGCTGATGGAATTACTCATTGCGCCATTGCCCAGCGTTTCCTGGAGGCCAGCTACCGAAGGCCCGTGACACACGCGGGCGCAGCAGTCCACGTTGTTGGTGTTGAGAACCGCGCGGGCGAATTTCTGCATCACATAGTTGGTTTCATTGCCGGTACCGCGAGAGGAACCGGTTGTCATAATGGCGCGGGGGCCTTCGTTGTCGCGAATTTCCAGTAAACGTCGGGCGGTATAGCGAATCGCTTCTTCCCAACTGACCGGGGTAAATTTGCCGCCTTTCTGGTAGCGGATCAGCGGGCGGGTGAGGCGGGGAGTCAAAAGGCGGGTATCGTTAAGGAAATCCCAACCATAATACCCTTTCAGACAGAGTTGGTTCTGGTTAGTAACCCCCTCAGCCGCTTCGGCACGGATGATTTTGTTATTTTCAACAACAAGCTTGAGCTTGCACCCGGCCCCACAGTAGGGACAGACACTGGTGATTTTTTTCATCAATAACAGACCTGTTAAAAGCTGAAATAGCGCGAATTGTGACGAAGCCTGAGCGGAGCCGCTGAAGCTTCGGGTTGTCGTCATGACGCAGGGGATAAGCACAATACGTGCCAGAGTGGCAAAGCCAGCGCTGACGCGGCACGAGGTACTGGCAGCAGGAAAAATGACAGCGGATTCGACATAAATGACGAGCGGACGTCAAAAAAAAGCCCGCACAGAGGCGGGCAAGAAATACTGGAAGCAATGTGAGCAATGTCGTACTGAATACCTGAGTTATTTACTCAACTATTCAGTAATGAGAAAGATAATCTTTATCATCTAAACTTGCAACCCCATCTTTTGTGGGAGAAATCAGAAAGCTAAATTAAGTGATGTTCATCACAAATTTCAATTTCCTGACATTGTGCTATCCTTTTTAACGGCGAATAAACCGCTAACGCAAAATCGATAAGTGAGGAAAAAATGGGCATTATTTCATGGATTATTTTTGGTCTGATTGCAGGTATTCTGGCGAAGTGGATTATGCCTGGTAAGGATGGTGGTGGATTCTTTATGACGATCATCCTGGGGATCGTCGGTGCCGTAGTGGGGGGCTGGATCAGTACCCTGCTTGGTTTTGGGAAAGTCGATGGCTTTAATTTCGGCAGCTTTGTGGTGGCGGTTATTGGTGCTATCGTCGTACTGTTTATCTACAGAAAAATCAAAAGCTAAGCCATATTAATTGACTGACAAAAGGCGACCTGAGGGTGGCCTTTGTCATTTTGGACTTGCGTTACCACCAGCCCAGTTCGGTACCCAGCACCACGACTATCGCGACGACAATCATAATCAGCGTCGTTTTTTTCATGATTTACGCCCCCGGTGCGGCATAGCCACCGATAAAAAACCAGGCCAAAAAAACCACGGCCGTAATGAAAATGACGACGGGAAACAGTATGCCCAGTCTCATGCGATCACCTGTCTGAATTATGCAAAGAGCTGCAAGGATAACAGGGGTTAATGGGTGACAAAAGGGGTTTTATCCTCACGCTTTTCGCTTATTCTGCGAGTCGCCAGGGCGTGACAAGTACGCTTTCGGCAGGCTATCATTTCTCAGAATTATCTTAACCAGAGTCGCAAGAGCGCAGCGAGAGAAGTATGTTCCAGCTAAAACCGGGCACCCTGGCGCTGATTATTGGTGCGAAAACATCTGCCGGACGCGGCAATATCGGCAAGACGGTGGAATTGTTTCATCTCTGCCAACCGGGTGAGGTGTTTATTAATCCCGTTAATGGATTTACCACGATGCTGCCGAAAGAGATGCCACACGCACTCTGGCTGGTGACGGGGGAGGTGGTGTCGGCAAGCGGGCAGCAGGGGGTTGCCTGGGTCAGGGCAGAACATTTGATGCCCCTGTTGCCGGATCCTCAACCTGAATCGACAGATACCCGCGAATCACAACTCGCGTAACCAGTCTGCCAGCACAAGGGCGTGATTCTGTTCGCTGTTTTTGGCGGCGTACAGCAGGGTCAGTGTTTGCTGGCGGGCAATCTGTGCCAGTCGCTCACCTTCCTTCTTCTGCGTGGCAAGTTCCGCGCGGTACAGTTCAGTGAAATGTTGAAAATCGAGCGTTTCCGCGTGAAAGGCTTTGCGCAGTTCTGTCGAAGGGGTGAGGTCTTTGACCCACTCGTTGAGCACGAGATCCGCTTTTTTGATCCCGCGCGGCCACAGTCGGTCAACCAGTACCCGGTATCCGTCGCTGTCCTCAGCCGGGTCGTAGACTCGTTTACACTGAATATTCATGTTTGTCTTTCTCCTCAATCCAGGCACAAAATTCATCGAGCTGTTGGTCGGAAAAAACCGTGATTCCGTGCTGGTGTAACAGCGCTGCGGCAACGCCCATACCGGGATGACGCATTCCGCTGAAGCTGCCGTCGTAGATAAACTGACTGCCGCAGGTCGGGCTGCCGTCGGTGAGTAACGCAACATTACAGCCGGTCTCCAGTGCAGTGCGAAGGGCCAGCCAGGCGGCAAGCTGATAGTGTGCTGTGACATCATGACCGCTCTTTTCCACAATGGACGCGCGTCCCTGCATGACGTCGTTGCCATCGGCCCGGACAATTTCCGCTGGTGGGCGTGGCGTTGGTAATCCGGCGGCCAGCTCAGGGCAGTGGATCACCAGACGTTGTTCTGCCTGCAGGTGAGTTAACATCGTCGCCAGTTGCGCTTTCTCGCTGCCGTTATAACGCACCTTTAGCCCCATCAGGCAAGCGCTCACTAAAACCTTACTTTTCATCGCATTTGCCTCGTCCGGCAGAAAAACTGCTTCCGATCACTATATCACTTTGCACGCGTTCATCCCTAAATTAAGGGATTGTGATGGCAGTAAAAGATCGGTAGGCTGAGGTTCCTTATGTTGTCCCCAATTCTTCTGACGTAAGGAATTCTCCATGGAAATATCCCCTGTAAAAGATACGCTGCGGATTGCGCTGGTGGGTGATTACAACGCTGGCGTCACGGCGCATCAGGCGATTCCTCTGGCCATCGACGACGCTGCAGCGGTTCTGGAACTGCTGGCGGATTACGACTGGCTGTCCAGCACTGAAATCACCAGTGAGGAAGATCTGGTAGGTTACGATGCCATCTGGGTGGTGCCTGGCAGTCCATACAAAAATACCGAAGGCGCGCTGACGGCCATCCGTTATGCCCGCGAAAACAGCATTCCTTTCCTGGGAACCTGCGGCGGTTTTCAACATGCCATCCTTGAGTATGCCCGTAATGTGCTGGGCTGGTCAGATGCCGCCCATGCGGAAACTGACACGACGGGTCGGATGGTCATAGCGCCACTCGCCTGTTCGCTGGTGGAAAAAACTGACGAAGTCGAACTGCGACCCAACACCCTGATTGCAAAAGCGTATGGTCAACCGGTGATTTCGGAAGGTTATCACTGTAACTACGGCATCGCTGAGGCATTTGCGACTGAACTGGACAGCGGCGATCTACGGGTGACCGGCTGGGATGATAACGGGGATATTCGGGCGGTAGAACTGGTTACGCATCCGTTCTTTGTGGCAACCCTGTTTCAGCATGAACGGGGCGCGTTGGCGGGTAAACCGGTACCCCTTGCGCAGGCGTTGCTGCGCGCTGCGCGAGGTTAATCAACAGGGCAGACATCTCGTCGGCCCTGAGCTTATCAGGCGGTAATCTCTTTATTACGCCCCGCATAGAGGCCAAATATCGCCATCACTATCGCCAGAGCGGCAACGGCCAGCAGCGGGATCTGCCAGTTTCCCTGGGCGTCATGGATCCTGCCCATCAGCGGCGGCCCGCAAGCGGCTAAAAGATAACCGACGGATTGCGCCATGCCGGAAAGCGCCGCCGCCTGATGCGCAGAACTGGCGCGCAGGCCGATAAAGGTCAGCCCCAGAATCATCGTTGCACCGGAGCCAAATCCAAACAGCAGCGTCCATAGCACCGCCTGATCCGGCATAAACCAGAATCCTGCTGCGCCCACTGCGCACATGCAGGACACCAGCGCGGCAATGCTGCGCTGATCGTGAAAACGGTGCAGCACCAGCGGAATGAGTAAACCGGGAGAGGCGGTCGCCAACTGGAGCAAACCGTGTAGCGAACCGGCCTGCGCCTCGCTGTAGCCGTGGCTGATTAAGATTGCTGGCAGCCAGCCGATAATCACGTAATAGATCAGCGAGTTAATGCCAAGAAATAACGTCACCTGCCAGGCCAGTGGTGAACGCCAGATGCCGCGTGCGTGCAAGGTACGCGAGGTGGTCACGTTCGCGTGGGCGGCATTACGCCACTGCGGCAGCCAGATCAGAAACGCCAGCAGCGGGAACACCATCAGCAGCAACAGTGCACCGCGCCAGCCAAACCCGCTCAGCGCCAGGGGAACCACCAGCGCAGAGCCCAGCGCCGCAGCGGCACCCATCGTCAGGGAATAGGCACCAGTCAGTCTGGCGACGTGCTGAGAAAAATCGCGTTTGATAAGCCCTGGCAGTAGCACGTTGCCGAGGGCGATACCGCAGCCGATGATGGCCGTGCCGAGAAACAGCAAAGAGGCAGAGGGCAGCGAGCGCACGGCAATCCCAGTGCAAATCAGCAGCATTGCCGCGAAGAGGCTGCGTTCCATGCCAATACGGCGGGCAATGCCGGCGGCAAGTGGAGAAACCAGCGCAAACGCCAGCAGCGGCAGGGTGGTTAATAATCCCGTCTGGGCGGTCGTGAGACCGTAGTCAGTGCGAATCGCCTCCAGCAAAGGGGCGGCACCGGTAAATGTCACGCGCAGCGTGGTGGCAATCATCAGGATACCGGCAATCAGCAGGGCACCGTGGTTGCCGCGTGGTGGTGAAGAAGTCATTGTTCTCTCATATCAACAGGTGAGGCCGTACCTTACCGCGTTTATCTGTGTTGCGAATCAAGCTAAAATGACAGTTTATCGCTAAATTCGGACAAAATGATGTACAGCCTGCGACTCGACGGATATGACCCCGATTTGCACCACGATGCCGCCGTGGCGTTTCGTATTCGCGCTCGCCCTGACGAGCTGTTTAGTGCACAGCATCATCATCGTAAAGGGCAACTGATTATGGCACTGCACGGGGCCATCACCTGTGATGTTGAGTGCGCGATGTGGATGGTGCCGCCGCAGTACGCGGTCTGGATCCCCGGCGGCGTTCCTCACAGCAACCACGTAACGGCAGGCGCGGAGCTCTGCTTTCTCTTCATCGAACCGGATGCGGTCACTCTGCCGGGTCGTTGCTGTACGTTGAAAATTTCTCCGCTTTGTCGGGAGCTGATCCTCTCGCTGGCGACGCGGAGTGACGCTCAGCGGACAGAGCAGCAAACGCAGCGCCTGACGCAGGTGTTATTTGATGAACTCCCACAGCAGCCGCAGGAGCAGATGCAGTTGCCGGTTTCAGCGCATCCGAAGATCCGCCGGATGGTTGACACCATGGCGCGCGAACCGGCGCAGTGGCAAACCCTGGGGCAGTGGGCCAGCGTCTTTGCGATGAGCGAGCGCAATCTTGCCCGACTGGTGGTGAAAGAGACAGGGCTCAGCTTTCGTCGCTGGCGACATCAGCTTCAGCTCATTCTGGCCTTACAGGCCCTGGTCGGCGGGCAGAACGTGCAGCAGGTGGCGCAACTGTTGGGGTATGATTCGACCACAGCGTTTATCACCATGTTCAAAAAAGGCCTGGGACAGACGCCAGGCCGTTATCTGGCGGGGTTGGCTACTGCCTTCCCACAATAAGCGAGACAAGACCAGCCGCGATAAGCGGCCCGACAGGTACCCCGCGAAACAGGGCCACACCAAGCACGGTGCCGACCAGCAAACCGGCGACCAACTGAGGCTGGCTACCCATCAGCGTCACGCCGCGACCACCGAGCCATGAGACCACCACGCCAACCACAATCGCCACCAGCGATTTCCAGTTAAGGAAAGAGTGGATCAAGGTGGAGGGCGGCAACGTCCCGCTGGCGATAGGTGCCATGACGCCGATTGTCAGGATAATAATCCCGATGGTCAGCCCCTGTTTTTCAATCCATGGGAAAAAGGTATTGAGCGGGGTAACGCGGACAATAATCAGCACCAGGATTGAAACGGCGACAGTGGTGTTATGGCTGACAAAGCCCAGAGCTGCCAGTCCAAGAAGGATCAGCAGAGTGACATCAAACATCGTGGTTTCCTTGCCAAAAAAAGTTAAGCTTGTTTACTCTACGCCCAAACGCCACGCAGAACAGACTTTTTTAGAATCTGGCGGCTATTTTCGGGCAAATGCCTGACGGCGAAAAAACAGGCAATTTTTTATTTTGTCATCAAATTGCCATTATTGCGGACTATCAATAACAGATGAACCGGTTTCTCTCATTTTGAGGTGTAGCCATGAACGATCAGATGTTTATTGAAACGCTCATTATTAGTTCATCCTTTTTCGCCATCGCCGCCGTTATCGTGATTTCTGTTTTAATTCTCGAACGTGGTAGCTGAACGCTTACGATGCGCGGTGAAATGCCACCAACTCTGGCCGGGCAATGCGCAGATAATCGGCAGTATTGAGAATAATCGATTTCGTGAGCACGCCGGCGTTAAAGGCAATTTCGCCATAGCGCTCGAATAACAGTGGATCGGCGACCAGCGTTAACTGCGGATGAAAACTGAAGGGCGGGATCGCGCCAAATACGCAACCGGTGAGCTCGTCCACTTCAGCCGGACTGGCAAGGGACGCACGCAGACCGCCAAGATACGTCGCCAGTTGACCGAGATCGGCCTGTTGATCGGCAGGTAAAATGGCCAGTACATGCTGATTCACGCCATTACCTTTAACTTTGCAGACCAGCGCTTTTGCTCCCTGGCCCAGTGCTGTGCCCCGAATTTCTGACACGGCCTCGCATTTCCCTACGGCCTCATGGTTGACGACGCGATAACGGGCGCCCTCCAGAGACAATAAGTCGAGTAAACGCTGATGGGTTTCGCTGCCTTTCTCCATTTCGCTCATTTTTTACTCCTGTTTGCGCGAAAAAAACACGGTAAAGATTATCACGAACGCTGACGATTTTGGTGTTTGTTGAGGTAGAGTTGCTCGTCAGAGGCAGTGTAGGCATCATGCAGTGTATCGTTCGGTTGCATGCTGTAGCTGCCTGATGAAAAACGAATATCTTTCTCAGGCGCCACAGTCCGCAGGTGGTTGGCTATCCGTTCTGGCAGACGAGTCGCCATATCGGGCTCCGCGTCCACCAGAATGATGCAAAATTCATCGCCGCCCAGACGGATGGCGTAATCGCTTTTGCGCACCGACGCCTCAATTGCTTTTGCTAACAAGGTGATCGCCTGATCGCCCTCGTGGTGTCCCTGCGTATCGTTAATCATTTTCAGCTTGTCGAGATCGATAGCGATAAAGGTCACCGGCGTTCCGGTGCTGACAAAACGCTGTAATCGCTGCTCAAGCGTCGGGGTTAAAATTTTACGGTTATACAGGCCTGTCATCGCATCGCTGATATTTTCGCGGGTGACATTGTGATAAAGGCGGAAATGCAGCCGGACCATATTGAGGAGCAGGGCGGTCGCCAGCAGGTAAAACAGAAACAGTTTCCAGGACGAGACAATGAAATACAAAATATCAAGTGAAAACTCGACGTGCAGGCCACCGGGAAGATCGCTGACGTAATGAACGTACGGGAAAAGATTATTCTCGCTTTGATGAATAATAATCGTCTTATCCGAGTCGGTATCCGTCACGCTGGCATCGAGATAACGCCAGACCAGTGGGCGGTCGCGGGTAAAAACAATATTTTGCAAATTGTGCTTATTAATATCCACCATCACGATGCCTTTTAACTTACCGTCCAGATAGACTGGTGTTAAAAAGCTCATCACGTTAAGTTCGGTACGATCATCCTGATAGATACTCGACAGTACGGTACGACCAGAAAACAATTCATCAATATCGGCCTGATAAATGCCTAATGAGCCTTTTTGTAAAAAAGCCCAATGATGCATGGCAAACTGACGCGTATTGATCGGATCATAGAAATAAATATATTGATTCTGTAAATCCAGATAATAATGAAATTTCTCTTCTGAGGTGGCGAGTCCTTTTCCATAATCGATTTGTTCCCGGTTAACCTTCACGGCCTGATCAAAAGCAGGAAGCATCAGCACATCGTCCGCGATACGCTCACAGTCATTAGCGGAGGTCTGTAACGTGCCGTTAAGCGCGGGATAATTATGCTGCGTCAGATTCAAACCATACACCGAGTTAACACTTTCAAACGACTGGCAAAGGGTATCGCGGGTATCTGACGAGAGCGTTTTCCCGGGTGTGGCTAGTGTGCGCATCAGATGGGCAGCAATGCTCTGATTCTGGTATTTATCATACAGAAATGAGGAGTCTGCTTTTTCGATAATATAGCGCATATAGCTATTCATTGACTTATGGCTGGCAATAAGTTCATAGATCAAAAAGGAAGATGTCAAAACAACAACGCTTGCGGAAATAAAGAGCCTGAGCGCTTTATGGGGCAATTTCATGATAAACAACAACCCTCCTGGTCAGATAATCTATTTTATCACACGTCACAGGTGCAACCTACCGGCCAGCAGGGATATGGAGTGCAAAAGGCATGAAATGAACCAGCCAGGAGACTATTTTCCTGGCTGGCTGTCATTTAATTGGTGCTGGTGGCACCTTGTTTCTGAAAAAGCTCGCGGAACACTGGGTAAATATCATCCTGATCGCGAATATGTTGCATCGCAAAATTATCAAACGTGGCTTGCAGATGCTCATATTCACGCCACAATGTTTGATGCGCGCGGCGGGTAATTTCGATATAGCTGTAATAACGAACCACCGGCAGCAGTTTCTTCGCCAGAATCTCATGGCACAACGGAGAGTCATCCGCCCAGTTATCACCATCCGATGCCTGTGCCGCATAGATGTTCCATTGCGCAGGATCGTAACGTGCTTTCACAACCTCATCCATCAACTTCAGCGCGCTGGAGACAATGGTTCCCCCGGTTTCCTGAGAGTAGAAGAATTCATGCTCATCGACCTCTTTTGCCTGGGTGTGGTGGCGAATATAGACCACTTCCACGTTCTTATAGGTTCGGCTCAAAAACAGATAGAGCAGAATATAAAAGCGTTTAGCCATGTCTTTCGTCGACTGATCCATGGAGCCGGAGACGTCCATCAGGCAGAACATCACCGCCTGGCTGGAAGGATCGGGACGCTTCTCGTAATTTTTGTAGCGCAAGTCGAAGGTGTCGATAAACGGCACACGTTCGATTTTGGCCCGCAGCTCAGCAATCTCTTTGCGTAACCGTTCCTCCTCCAGCAACTGCGCCGGTTCGCTTTTGCTGATGGTGTCGAGATCCTGTTCCAGCGCGTGCAACTCGCGTCGTTTGCCGGCCGTCATGGCCGTACGCCGGGCGAGAGAATTTTGCAACGAGCGCACGACGCTGATATTGGCCGGAACGCCGTTGGCGGTATAACCCGCCCGGTGCGTTTTATACTCTGTAAGCTGGCGCTGCTGATTTTGTTTCAGGTTGGGCAGCGCTAAGTCTTCGAAAAGCAGATCCAGGTATTCGTCTTTAGAGATCTGAAAGACGAACTCATCCTGGCCTTCGCCGTCCTGACTGGCCTGGCCCTGTCCGCTACCTGAACCGCCGCCTCCGCCCTGCGGACGCTCGATGCGGTCATTTTGTACGAAATGGTCGTTGCCTGGGTGAACGCGATGGCGTAGGCCACCGCGTCCCTGATGAAACATTGGTTCGCTGATATCTTCCGTCGGAATGGAGACAGATTCACCGCTGTCTACATCGGTCACCGAACGCTTGTTAATGGCCTCGGAGATCGACTGTTTAATTTGTGCTTTATAACGGCGTAAAAAGCGCTGGCGGTTAACCGTGCTCTTATTTTTGCCGTTAAGTCGTCGGTCAATGAACCAGGTCATATGCCCCCCGTACTGCATTTGCCAACTTTACGCTTCATCCTTCAAGTTATCTCGGCGTTGGCTGCATTCGCTCACCCCAGTCACGTACTTATGTACGCTCCTGGGGATTCACTCATTTGCCGCCTTGATACACCTTGAATGATTTCGCGTACAAACGAACTATTGGCCCGGTAAACGGATAAAATCTTCCGGGTCATTTATGCTATTAAGACGATTTACGTACGCGCAGATACCATTCGCACAGTAAACGCACCTGTTTACGGGTATAGCCTTTCTCCATCATCCGGTCGACAAAGTCGTCGTGTTTCTTCTGCTCATCGGTCGAGGTTTTGGCATTGAACGAAATGACCGGCAGCAGCTCTTCGGTATTAGAGAACATTTTCTTCTCAATAACCGTGCGCAGTTTTTCATAGCTGGTCCAGTTCGGATTTCGCCCGCTGTTGTTGGCGCGCGCACGCAGCACAAAGTTAACGATTTCATTACGGAAATCTTTCGGATTGCTGATCCCCGCCGGTTTTTCAATTTTCTCCAGCTCCGCGTTCAGCGATTCACGGTCAAACAACTGGCCGGTATCCGGATCGCGGTACTCCTGATCCTGAATCCAGAAATCGGCATACGTGACATAGCGGTCGAAAATATTCTGTCCGTATTCCGAGTAGGATTCGAGATAGGCGGTCTGGATCTCTTTACCAATAAACTCGGCGTATTTCGGGATCAGATAGCCTTTCAGGAACTCGAGATAGCGTTCAGCTTGCTCCTGCGGGAACTGTTCACGCTCGATCTGCTGTTCCAGTACATAGAACAGATGAACCGGGTTAGCGGCAACTTCGACATGGTCAAAGTTAAAGACGCGCGAGAGGATCTTAAACGCGAAACGGGTCGACAAACCGTTCATGCCTTCATCAACGCCGGAATAGTCGCGGTATTCCTGATACGACTTCGCTTTCGGGTCGGTATCTTTCAGACTCTCGCCATCATAGACGCGCATTTTCGAGTAGATACTCGAGTTTTCCGGTTCTTTCAGGCGGGAAAGAATCGAGAAACGCGCCAGCGTTTCCAGGGTTCCCGGCGCGCAGGGCGCATGTGTCAGTTCGCTGTGGTTAAGCAATTTCTCGTAGATTTTGATCTCTTCGGAAATGCGTAAGCAGTACGGTACCTTCACGATGTAAACACGGTCGAGGAAGGCTTCGTTGTTTTTGTTATTACGGAACGTCACCCATTCTGATTCGTTCGAGTGGGCGAGAATGATGCCGTTAAACGGCAGGGCGGAGATCCCCTCGGTACCGTTGTAGTTACCTTCCTGAGTGGCAGTCAGCAACGGATGCAGCACTTTAATCGGTGCTTTAAACATCTCGACGAATTCCATGATCCCCTGGTTGGCCCGGCACAATGCACCGGAATAGCCATACGCGTCCGGATCGTTTTGGGCATGGTGTTCGAGTTTACGAATATCCACTTTCCCGACCAGCGCGGAGATATCCTGGTTGTTCTCATCGCCGGGTTCCGTTTTGGCAATCGCGATTTGCGCAAGAATCGATGGCCAGACTTTCACCACGCGGAATTTGGTGATATCCCCACCAAACTCATGCAGGCGTTTGGCAGCCCACGGCGACATAATGGTGCCGAGATAACGGCGCGGAATGCCGTACTCTTTTTCCAGAATCTGGGTATCTTCCTGCGGATTAAACAGGCACAACGGATGATCGTTCACCGGACTGCGTTCACCGTTGGCGCTCAGCACATAAATCGGGACACGCTGCATCAACGACTTCAGTCGTTCGGCAAGCGACGATTTCCCGCCCCCTACAGGCCCCAACAGATACAGGATCTGTTTCTTCTCTTCCAGCCCCTGAGCCGCGTGTTTCAGATAAGAGACAATCTGTTCGATCGCGTCTTCCATGCCGTAAAACTCTTCAAACGCCGGGTAACGTGCAATTACCCGGTTCGAGAAGAGGCGAGAAAGTCGGGGTTCCTGGGCAGTGTCGACCATGACAGGTTCACCAATAGCCATCAATAGCCGTTCTGCCGCGTTGGCATAAGCACTGCGATCTTGCCGACAAGTGGTAAGAAACTCCTGCAGTGTGAACTCTTCGTCCTTGGCAGCTTCATAACGCTGGCGATAGTGATCGAATATATTCATGATATGCCGTCCTTTCGTTTTTTAGCACAGGTTAAGAGCCGTTCATATGAATAGTAGAGGCTCCCGGAAGAGGTAGACTGAACGACGTCATTGACTGTCTCGTATCAAAAAAACAGCAACTCTCATGCCAGCTTGCAAAGCGTGAGACCAACGTGCCCGGTGATACAACTTCTAAACTAAAGAGTAGATGGCATTTGCAAAACTTGCATGCACCCGCAAATGATTTTCAATGGCATATCAATAACTCATCCGCAAAAAGTGCATAGCGAATGTAAATAATGCAGCGAGAGATCACACAGTTTTCACCCCACTGTAAGCCGAGCGTCATCTCAGCCTGCAAAATTAGACGGTTACATTCTTTCATTAATTTGTAAAATGGTTGGGTTGTAACGTATTGGCGGTTACACTTTTGCCGCTGAACATTTGAATAAGGAAAGATGGATTGTGACCAAACTCAAACTTCTGGCACTTGGCGTGTTAATCGCATCGTCTGCTACCGTGGCGCACGCTGAAAGCAACCTGACGCTTGGCGCTGGCGTTGGTGTGGTTGAACACCCTTATAAAGATTATGACGCGGATGTTTACCCGGTTCCGGTGATCAACTACGAAGGCGACAACTTCTGGTTCCGGGGTCTGGGCGGTGGGTACTATCTGTGGAACGACACGGCAGACAAGTTGTCGATCACCGCCTACTGGTCCCCGATGTATTTCAAACCGGGCGACAGCGACGATCGTCAGATGCGTCGTCTTGATAAGCGTAAGAGCACCATGATGGCGGGCTTATCGTACGTCCACAACACCGAATACGGTTTCCTGCGCACCACGCTTGCCGGGGATACGCTGGACAACAGCAACGGTATCGTCTGGGATCTGGCCTGGTTGTATCGCTATACCAATGGCGGCCTGACCCTGACGCCGGGTATCGGTGTGGAGTGGAACAGTGAAAACCAGAACGACTACTACTACGGCGTGTCACGTAAAGAGTCCGCACGCAGTGGTATGCGTGGTTATAACCCGGACGACAGCTGGAATCCGTATCTGGAACTGAGCGCGAACTACAACTTCCTCGGTGACTGGAGCGTTTACGGTACCGCACGCTACACCCGTCTGTCTGATGAAATTACCGACAGCCCGATGGTGGACAAATCCTGGACTGGCCTGATTTCAACCGGGATCACCTATAAGTTCTGATTGTGCATTATCACAGTGCAATCTGTGCATCAAAACAGGGCGCTTGCGCCCTGTTTTGCATTACGGTGGTGCACAACAAAGGAGAATGTGATGACAGATAAACAGGTTGTCTTCGCCGGTGAAGTTGTTCTGCCTGCGATCGGGCAGGGGACATGGTACATGGGGGAGAATGCCGGTCACCGCCGGGCAGAAGTGTCTGCACTCCGCGCAGGCGTGGATCTGGGGCTGACGCTCATCGATACCGCTGAAATGTATGCCGATGGCGGCGCGGAAGAGGTGGTTGGTGAGGCGCTGAACGGACTGCGTGAACGCGTGTTCCTGGTGTCAAAGGTCTACCCGTGGAACGCGGGTGGGCAAAAGGCGATCACCGCCTGCGAGGCCAGTCTGCGTCGTCTGAAAACTGACTATCTGGATCTCTATTTATTGCACTGGTCAGGCAATTTCTCCTTTGCCGAGACGGTCGAAGCGATGGAAACCCTGATTGCTCAGGGCAAAATTCGTCGCTGGGGGGTGTCCAATCTTGACGTCGACGATATGCAGGCGCTGTGGCAGATTCCGGGCGGCGGGCAGTGCGCGACCAATCAGGTGCTGTATCATCTGGCTTCACGCGGCATTGAATACGATTTGTTACCGTGGTGCCAGCAACATCACCTCCCCGTAATGGCTTACAGCCCGTTGGCGCAGGCCGGGCGTTTACGCAGCGGTTTACTGAATCATCCGGCGGTCAATGAGATCGCGCATGCGCACAATGCATCGGCAGCGCAGATCCTGCTGGCATGGGTCATCAGTCATCACGGGGTGATGGCGATTCCGAAAGCGGCAAGTGTGGAGCATGTGCAGCAAAATGCGGCGGCGCTAAGCATGACGCTTTCCGCTCAGGAACTCGCCGCACTGGATAAGGCGTATCCCGCGCCGAGAGGCAAAACGGCGCTGGATATGGTGTGATGAGATCCGGTTTTGACCCGTAGGCCGGATAAGATGCGCATGCATCGCCATCCGGCAAACAATGCCTGATGGCGACTGACGCCTTATCCGGCCTGTGATGTCTAAACCGCAATCATTCTTAGCGCTTCGCAACGCGAATGGTTTGCGCCAGGCGGGAAGGTTTTTCTTCGGTGGTCTTCTGTGCGGCGGTGGCATACGCCGTTTCCACGCACACAAAGGTTTTGTAGCCATCGTCCGGCATATCGCCCATGCTCACAGACAGCGCTGGGCCAGGGTTCCAGCCTACCACGTTGAGGTGGTGATGGTGCACAACGTCGATGTTGCGGTTCAGTGCGCCATCGTGAATCACGCTGCAGGCTTCCGGGTTCAGGTAAACACGGTCGGTACGATCCGGGAAGGTCTGTACGCCATCGGACAGTACATCTTCTTTGGCGTTGTTCACTTTATCGATGAAACGCTCGCCCAGACCGCTGACTTTCACCGCCGCGATATCGCCAACGTTAAAATAGGTATGCAGCGCGGAGGTCGTTTCAAATTCACCGTGCGCTTCCAGTTCAATCTCGCAGGTTTTGCCCACTTTAAAGCGCGCCAGCAGGGTGAAATCATGCGGCCACAGTTTCAGTGTCTCTTCATTGCTTTGCAGTTCAAACGTCAGCACGGCGCCGTTGTCGTCTTCATTATGCGCTTTAAGCGTCCACAGCAGGTTACGGGCAAAGCCGTGAGAGGGCAGTGCTTGCTGTGCCGCCGGACCAAACCACGGCCAGCAAATCGGCACGCCGCCGCGCAGCGCGACGCCATTTTTAAACGGTGTGTTGTTGCTTAGCCACAGAACCTCTTCTTCTCCGGCGGGTTTCCAGGAGAGCAGGTGCGCGCCCTGTAACGCGAAAGACGCTTTTACCTGCGGGTGGTCAACGACGATAAGGTCCAGCTCGTCGAGCTGACGGTGGGAGAGGACAGGGGTAATGTGTTCGATTACCGGAAGTGCAAAAATTTTATTATTCATGATGCAATCCTTTCTCTTCAGGCAAAAAAAAGAGCGACCGAAGTCGCTCTTACAGATTACTGTTTCATCTCAACTTATTTGGAGATGTGAGCAATCAGATCCAGAACTTTGTTGGAGTAACCGGTTTCGTTGTCGTACCAGGAAACCAGTTTCACGAAGTTGTCGTTCAGAGCGATACCTGCTTTAGCATCGAACACGGAAGTGCAAACTTCGCCGTTGAAATCGGTAGATACAACGTCGTCTTCGGTGTAGCCCAGAACGCCTTTCATTGGGCCTTCGGAAGCGGCTTTGATAGCTTTCTTAATGTCTTCGTAAGAAGCGGCTTTTTCCAGACGAACGGTCAGGTCAACAACGGATACGTTCGGAGTTGGAACGCGGAACGCCATACCAGTCAGTTTGCCATTCAGTTCTGGCAGAACTTTACCTACTGCTTTAGCAGCGCCGGTAGAGGACGGGATGATGTTCTGAGCCGCGCCACGGCCGCCGCGCCAGTCTTTGTGAGACGGGCCATCAACGGTTTTCTGAGTAGCGGTGGTTGCGTGAACAGTGGTCATCAGACCTTCGATGATGCCGAAGTTGTCGTTGATCACTTTCGCCAGCGGAGCCAGGCAGTTGGTGGTGCAGGATGCGTTGGAAACGATGTCCTGGCCAGCATATTTGTCAAAGTTAGCGCCTTTAACAAACATCGGGGTGTCATCTTTAGACGGACCAGTCAGTACGACTTTTTTCGCGCCAGCAGTGATGTGCTTACGAGCAGTCTCGTCGGTCAGGAAGATACCGGTCGCTTCAGCCACTACGTCAACACCAACTTCGTCCCATTTCAGGTTAGCCGGATCGCGTTCAGCGGTAACACGGATTTTTTTACCGTTAACGATCAGATGACCGTCTTTCACTTCAACGGTACCGTCAAAACGGCCGTGAGTGGAGTCATATTTCAGCATGTAAGCCATGTATTCAGCGTCTAACAGGTCGTTGATTGCAACGATCTCGATGTCAGAACGTTTCTGAGCAGCACGGAAAACAATGCGACCGATACGGCCAAAACCGTTGATACCTACTTTGATAGTCATATATTCCACCAGCTATTTGTTAGTGAATAAAAGGTTGCCTGTAAAATTACAAAAACCTTACGCAGCGTCAAGCGGAATCGTGTCAATCATTGCGACAAATCAATCCTCTGTACAAGCTTTGCACGGCTGACTCGCCTCACTCTTCCATTGGGCTTGAAACCACATGGGGGCAGCGCCCCGAATTTTAAAGGGCAACTGAGATAAAAATGTGATTTTCGTCACGATTCGCAAGCTGCCATTTCGCAAGGATCAAGTTTAGAACAAAAGTCTGCACTGAGGTGTTAATGTTTTGTTAGAATCTGTCGCGCAATGTCAGCATCATGAAAAGTGAGATGTGAGCAAAATGGCGAACAAACCTTCTGCAGAAGATCTGAAAAAAAACCTGTCTGAAATGCAGTTCTACGTGACGCAGAATCACGGCACAGAACCGCCATTTACCGGGCAGTTACTGCATAACAAGCGAGACGGCGTCTATCATTGTTTGATCTGCGATGCGCCGCTGTTTACCTCCCAGTCCAAATACGATTCCGGCTGCGGCTGGCCCAGCTTCTACGAGCCGGTAAGTGAAGAGTCGATCCGCTATATCAAGGATTTTTCACACGGTATGCAACGCATTGAAATTCGCTGTGGAAACTGCGATGCGCATCTGGGACACGTCTTCCCGGATGGCCCGCAACCCACCGGCGAACGTTACTGTGTCAATTCAGCTTCTCTGAGTTTTACCGACGACGAAAACGGTGACCGGACGAAAGGTTGAAAAAACGATTCAGCAAATTATTCCACAGGAGCGGATTTACGATGAATCTTGATGAGATAGTTAACAGCATGACGCCGGAAGTTTATCAGCGCTTATCAACCGCTGTTGAGCTGGGAAAATGGCCGGATGGTGTGGCGCTGACCCCAGAGCAAAAAGATAACAGTCTGCAACTGGTGATGCTCTGGCAGGCGCGTCACAATACGGATGCTCAACATATGACGATCGACACCAATGGGCAGATGGTGATGAAGAGCAAACAGCAGCTGAAAGTGGATTTCGGCATTACGCCAGAACCGATTGTGACGTTCAAATCCTGATAGTGTGCAACGGGCCCGGCATCCTGTTGCTCTGCCGGGCTAATGCAACAGATTATTTTTTATTCAGCATTGCTTTCAGGTCGGCAAAAGGGTTGTACGTGGCTTCGCCGACGCTCTTTTGCGCATCCTCACCGGCTACCACCGTGGAACCATACTGGTCGGCTTCCGTATATTTGGAATGCTCATGATCGTGGCAATACAGGCACAACATCTCCCAGTTGCTGCCATCTTCAGGGTTATTGGAATGATCGTGATCGATATGGTGCACCGTCAGTTCGCGAAGGTTTGAGTATACAAATTCGCGGGAGCAGCGGCCGCAGACCCACGGGAAGAGTTTCAGCGCCTTTTCCCGGTAGCCGACTTCCAGACGGGCGTAATTTTTAGGGATAAAAGCCATACAATCCCATGCCTCCAGTTGAAAATGAAACGATGCGTCAAACGTTGACGCAACGGGTTGGGGCCATCATAACCGATCCCGTTTCGCGTGACACACCTCATCCCACTGGTTCCGAAAAAAAGCCCCATGCGGGACGCACAGGGCATTTTCAGTTATGGACGGTGCTTAGTGCGCAATGCCTAAGGATTCCGCCAGTTGCTTCGCGAGCTGGTTATTGTCGTCCGCGCCGTACTCCCAGAACATCGCGCCCGCCAGCCCACGCTTCTTGATGTAATCCGCTTTGATTGCCACCGAGCGGGGATTCTCATACGAGAGGGCAAACAGCGGTTTACCGTCAGCCGACTGAACGGACAGCCATGGCACTTTCGCCTGATCGTCCCAGTGCTCGGTAAACCGTTTCTGCGGATCGTTAAGAAACGTTTTGACGATGTCGTTATATTTCACGTAGGTGTCTTTGGTCAGATCGACACCCAGTGAGTTAAACAACGTGATTTCCTGCTCGCCAAAGTAGGGTTGCGTGACGGGATTTTTTTGCGCATCTGGTTTTGTCCAGTCAATACCGGGCTCTACAGAACGTTTGGGAACGCGGCCATAAAAACCGATCCCCAGATTCATCTGCCGGGGTTTCAGTCCGGCAGCCAGGTAGTTGTTGACCACAACGTCGACGCTGTATTTATCGGCTGTCGCGACGGTTGGCCAGTCTTTAGAATCATACAGGTTGGCGTTGAAATACTGCGTTCCGTAGGCCATGTCATAGGTCATCAGATTGATGTAATCGAGCAGCGGTGCAATCGCCTTCACGTCCACCCAGCTTTTCGGACTTTCCGCATTGGCCCCGACGGCAATCGTCACCAGCTTCTGGTTGCCGACGGTCTGACGCAGTTCTTTCAGCAGCAGTGTGAAGTTCTCACGATCGGCAGGCTGACTGGCGACCAGTCCCCAGGCGCCGTTAACCGGATATTCCCAGTCCAGATCGATACCGTCGAGACCGTATTTCTGCATGACCTCCATCGCGGACTGGATAAACACGGCGCGTGTCTCCGGCGTTGCGGCAGCACCAGAGAATCCGCGTGCGCCCCAGCCGCCAACAGAAAGCAGGACTTTCAGCTGTGGGTTTTGTTTACGCAGTACCGGGATCAGAGCAAGGTCAGACTCCACTTTTGGCGACAGCCAGATCTGATGCAATTTCGTCGGATCTTTCAGCGCGGCGTTGGTTTCGTCTTTTTCAGCGTTGTAAATCAGGCCGAACGAGTAGTTAAGGTGGGTAATCTGGCGGACATCGAGGGTGTTGATATCGCCGCCGGGACCGGCGGTGACATCTCCGCCGCCGTTGAAGTAACCGACGGACATCATGGAACTGGCGGACGCGACTGATGCACAAAGCAAGGGTAATGCTGCCAACAATGGCAAACGTTTCATAGCTAATCCTCTTTGACATTAAAAATCAAAAGCAAACACGCCACGGAAATGGCGTGGCGAAAAAACAGCCATCCAAGCGTAGCACCTGTGCAGAGTCACTGCCGGTTTGAGTTCATTTTATGTGACGGAAGGGAAAAGATTTTTTCGCCGGATGACAAGGCAGGTCATCACCCGGCGGGAGGTTTAGCGCTGAGTTTCTACCCAGTCAGCGAGGGTATACAACGTCGCACCTGCGGCGGCCATCTCCATAAAGGCATGGGTACTGTCCTGTGGCTGGATGTTCACGCCGCGACAGCCGTCGGTAATCACGTTTACCGTATAGCCCAGTTGCAGCGCATCCAGCACCGTAAACTTGACGCAATAGTCGGTCGCCAGTCCCATGACGATCAGCACATTCACGTCATGTTGGTGAAGCCACGCATCCAGCCCGGTTTTCTGCCGACGACCATTATCAAAAAAGGCGCTGTAGCTGTCGACCCGCGGGTTCTCGCCCTTATGAAAAACGGCCTCTATCGCCTTGCGATTCAGCAACGGATGAAATGCCGCGCCTTCAGTATCCTGTACGCAGTGATCGGGCCAGAAGGTTTGCGCCAGACCGTCCAGTTTCCCCAGGCTGTAGGGCTGGGCCTGATGCTGACTGGCGAAACTGCCGTGGTTCGCAGGGTGCCAGTCCTGGCTTGCGATTACCGCATCGCCACGGGTCTGGCACCATGCAATCAACTGGTTTGCGATATCAACGGTGCTGTCGCCCTCCGGGACCGCCAGCGCGCCGCCGGCGCAGAAATCGTTTTGTAAATCGACCAGTAACAGCGCACGGTGTGTCATCAGATCCTCCTCAGTCGTCCGGCGTGAGTTCGCCACGCAGGTTTTGCGTCATCGCTTTGCGAATCGCATCCGTATCCAGCCCTTTGCTGAGCAGATAATGCAGTTTGGTCAGGGTGGCTTCAACGGTCATATCCGCACCGCCAATCACGCCTGCATGCGCCAGGGCATTGCCGGTGGCATAGCCGCCCATGTTTACTTTCCCCGACATGCACTGCGTGAGGTTTACTACCACGATGCCGCGCTCGCTGGCTTCGCTCAACTCTTTCAGAAACTCTTTATTCTGCGGCGCATTACCAACGCCATAGGAGCGCAGGATCAGCGCTTTTACCGGCTGGCGCAGGAAGTTGCGCACCACATCGGCGGAGATCCCTGGATAAAGGGTGACGACCCCAATAGGTTGCGGCGTGATCGGGTGAACAATCAGTTCACCTTCACTACGGGGCGCCGGTGGTGTACTCAGACGACGGATGTGGATACCCGCTTCCAGCAGCGGCTGGAGGTTAGGGGAGGCGAAAGCGTCAAAACCGTCGGCATGCGCCTTTGTCGTGCGGTTGCCGCGAAACAGACGGTTGTTAAAGAACAGTGTGACTTCGTTGATCGGATAGTTTGCCGCTACGTACAACGCGTTGAGGAGATTGATTTGTCCGTCAGAACGCAGTTCTGCCAGTGGAATTTGTGACCCTGTCACAATTACCGGTTTACCTAAATTCTCCAGCATGAACGAGAGTGCAGAGGCGGTAAACGCCATGGTGTCGGTGCCGTGTAGGATCACAAAACCATCGTATTCATCGTAATGGGTTTTGATGTCATCGGCGATATGCTGCCAGTCTTCCGGCGTCATATCTGACGAATCCATCAGCGGGGCATATTCATGAATGGTGAAGTCGGGCATTTCAGGACGATGGAATTCAGGCATCAGCGCCAGCTGGCGCTGAAGGTGTCCGGAGACCGGGATGTAACCCTGTTCGGAGCGCTGCATACCAATGGTCCCGCCGGTATAGGCAACGTAAATCGATTTCTTCTGCATGGCTGGTATCTTGTCGCTCAGAGAAAACGCCCTCTTCGCAGGAAGAGGGCGTGAGGATTAACGCACGTTCGCGCAGGTCAGACAGAACGCATAACGGTTTTGCGGATCGTTGAACGCGGCGAGCTTATCGCTTTCCGCTTTGACCGTACTGGCCGCTGAGGCCAGCGGCGCAGGAAGCATCGCCTGAATCGCCTGCGGCAGCATGGCGCGGACAGAACCTGACATGCCGTCCATGATCATATCGAAGAAGGTCGGCTCATCCTGATAATAGTCGATATGCCATTCTTTGAGTTTCGCCAGTTCCGCCGCTTTAGCCACCGCATCGTCGAAGTCGCCCAGGCTGTCGACCAGCCCGTTCGCTTTCGCGTCCTGACCGGTCCAGACGTGGCCCTGCGCGATTTTATCAATCTGTTCAGGCGTGGATTTACGCGCCTGCGCCACCAGAGTGATAAAGCGCTTATAGCCATTCTCAATGCTCAGCTGCATCATCTGCTGCGCTTCCGGCGGCAGGGCTTTGGTCAGCGAAATATCGGCCAGCGGTGAGGTCGCGACGCCGTCGGTGTGTACGCCAATCGAGTCAAGACTGTTCTCAACGGTGTTAATCACACCGAAGATGCCAATTGAACCGGTCAGCGTGCTTGGGTTGGCCACAATGTAACTGGCCGGTGTAGAGATCCAGTAACCGCCAGAGGCGGCCATTCCGCCCATCGATACGACCACCGGTTTACCGGCGGCTCGTGCGGCGGCCAGTTCCGAACGAATCACTTCCGACGCCGTCACGCTGCCGCCAGGGCTGTTGACGCGCAGAACAATGGCTTTCACTTTTGGATCCAGACGCGCATCGCGAATTTGCGAGGCGGTGGTATCCCCGCCGACGTTCCCCGGTGTTTCTTCACCATCCATGATAGCGCCGTTGGCAAAGACCACGCCGATGGAGCTGCCCGTATCCGCAGGCGGATTGAGGGTATAGTCGTAGTAGCTGATCGCGCGATAGTTATTTTCGGCTTTGCTCCAGCCAAACTGTTTCGTCAGCGCTTTTTCCACTTCGGCGCTGGAGAGCAGGGCGTCGACCAGCTTGCTGTCGAGTGCATACTTCGCCGTATCGCCATCGGCTTTCGTCAGCGCATCCAGAACGCCCTGAGCGCCAGGGAAGACTTGCTCAGCCGGAATTTGACGGTTGGCGGCAATGGTATTCAGGTAGTTCTGCCACAGCTCGCCAATCCAGCGACTGTCCGCTTCCCGCGCCGCAGGCGACATGTCGTCACGAATAAACGGCTCGACGGCAGATTTGTAGGTGCCCACGCGGAACACATGGGTAGACACTTTCAGCTTATCCAGCAGGGATTTGTAATACAGTCCGTTAGTGGCAAAGCCGTGGATATCAACAGAACCCTGCGGCGAGAGCCAGATTTTATTGGCGAAGCTGGCAAGGTAATACTGACCCTGACTAAAGTTATCGCCGACGGCATAGACCGGCTTACCGCTGTCGCGGAATTCACGCAGCGCTTTACCGATATACTGCATTGACGGCTGATCGGCGCCGGCGAAGTTCTTCAGGTCCATCACAATACCGGTGATATTGCGATCGTCTTTGGCCTGACGAATGGTATTGACGATATCGAACAGGGAGTTTTCCTGTAAGCGGTCGGAACTGGCGCCCAGCAGTTGACGGCTGAGAACGCCAAGACGACTGGTACTGGACGGTTTATCGACGATCACCCCGGAAATATCTAACATCAGGGCACCACGACCGACTTTATCGCTGGTGTTATTACTGCTGACCTGCATCCAAATCCCGACACCCACCAGAACCAGGAAGATAAAGAACAGGTTAAGCACCATCTCGCGGACAAAATTAAGCAGTCGCCACGTCCATTTAAAAAAACCGGCAATGAATCGCCACAGGGTTCGCATGTATTCTCCCTACCGTTAAATACTACACCTGAGTCAGGTGTATGAGATGTGGCTATCCTAATGACCCTGCCGTCTCTTGTCAGCAGGAATCACCGTCGGCGCTGTAACAAAATCTGCTCTCGTGTTAATTTTGTGAATATTCACCCTGACAGGAGTTAACCAAATGGATGCACTTGAATTACTTGTTAACCGCCGTAGCGCCTCTCGCCTGGCCGAGCCTGCACCTGCCGGTGAGCAACTGCAAAATATTCTCCGTGCGGGCATGCGCGCGCCGGATCATAAGACCCTGCAACCGTGGCACTTCTTCGTTATTGAAGGCGAAGGGCGCGAACGCTTCAGCGCGGTGCTGGAAAAAGGGGCGATTGCCGCCGGAAGCGATGAAAAAGGGATCGAAAAAGCGCGTAGCGCACCGTTTCGCGCGCCTCTTATCATCACCGTGGTCGCGAAATGCGATGAAAATCATAAGGTCCCGGTCTGGGAACAGGAAATGTCCGCGGGCTGCGCGGTGATGGCGATGCAAATGGCGGCCATCGCACAGGGCTTTGGCGGGATCTGGCGTAGCGGAGCATTAACCGACAGCCCAGTAGTACGCGACGCGTTTGACTGTCGCCCGCACGACAAGATCGTTGGTTTCCTCTACCTCGGTACCCCACAGCTGAAAGCCTCTACCACCATTAGCGTGCCGGATACCGCGCCTTTCGTGACGAAATTTTAGTTAATCAGGCAAAACTGTCTGGATTCTGAGCAAAGACGCCAGAATTCGGACACTCTCTCTTATCACTTTATGGAATGAGCGCTACCATAGCCTGATTGCAATGACAGGAGATGTCCATGAGCGAGCATGCTATTCGTTTAACACAGTACAGCCACGGAGCGGGTTGCGGTTGTAAAATTTCCCCGAAAGTGCTGGAAACCATCCTGCACAGCGAGCAGGCGAAGTTTGTCGACCCGAACCTGCTTGTGGGAAATGAAACCCGCGACGACGCGGCGGTGTACGATCTGGGCAATGGTACCAGCGTCATCAGTACCACCGACTTCTTTATGCCGATTGTCGATAATCCGTTTGATTTTGGCCGCATTGCGGCGACCAACGCCATTAGCGATATTTTCGCGATGGGCGGCAAACCGATTATGGCGATCGCGATCCTGGGTTGGCCTATCAGCAAGCTGTCGCCGGAAATCGCCCGCGAGGTGACTGAAGGCGGACGCTTTGCTTGTCGTCAGGCAGGTATTGCGCTGGCGGGCGGCCACTCGATTGACGCGCCGGAGCCGATCTTCGGTCTGGCCGTGACCGGTATTGTCCCCACCGAGCGGGTGAAGAAAAACAGCACCGCCGAGGCCGGTTGTAAACTGTTCCTGACCAAACCGCTGGGCATCGGCGTGTTGACCACCGCAGAGAAAAAATCGCTGCTGAAACCAGAACATCAGGGGCTGGCGACGGAAGTCATGTGCCGGATGAACATTGCCGGGGCGTCATTTGCCAACATCGACGGCGTCAAAGCGATGACCGATGTGACCGGCTTTGGTCTGCTGGGCCACCTCAGCGAGATGTGCCAGGGCGCAGGCGTACAGGCGCAGATCCGCTATCAAGACATCCCTAAACTGCCGGGCGTGGAAGAGTACATCCGCCTGGGCGCCGTACCGGGCGGCACTGAGCGTAACTTTGCCAGCTACGGCCACCTGATGGGGGAAATGCCGCAGGCGGTGCGCTCACTGCTTTGCGATCCGCAAACGTCCGGCGGCCTGCTGCTGGCGGTAACGCCAGAGGCCGAAGAAGAAGTGAAAGCCACCGCCGCCGAATTTGGTATCGATCTGACGGCGATTGGCGAACTGGTTGAAGCCCGTGGCGGTCGCGCCATGGTTGAGATCCGTTAACCCAATGCGGTTGTTTATTGCCGAAAAGCCGAGTCTGGCGCGCGCCATTGCCGATGTGTTGCCTAAACCGCACCGCAAGGGCGATGGCTTTATTGAATGCGGTAACGGTCAGGTGGTGACCTGGTGTATTGGCCACCTGCTTGAACAGGCGCAGCCTGATGTCTATGACAGTCGTTACGCGCGCTGGAATCTGGCCGATCTGCCGATCGTGCCGGAAAAGTGGCAATTGCAGCCGCGTCCTTCCGTGACTAAACAGCTCAACGTGATCAAGCGTTTTCTGCATGAGGCCAGTGAGGTTATCCATGCAGGAGACCCGGATCGTGAAGGGCAACTGCTGGTGGACGAGGTGCTGGATTACCTGCAACTGGCACCGGAAAAGCGTCATCAGGTGCAGCGCTGTCTGATTAACGATCTTAACCCACAGGCCGTTGAACGTGCGATTGAACGTCTGCGCTCAAACAGCGAATTCGTGCCGTTGTGCGTGTCGGCTCTGGCCCGCGCCCGCGCGGACTGGCTGTACGGCATCAACATGACCCGTGCGTATACCATTCTCGGGCGTAACGCCGGTTATCAGGGGGTGCTCTCCGTCGGGCGCGTACAGACGCCGGTGCTCGGACTGGTTGTCCGCCGGGACGAAGAGATCGAAAACTTCGTTGCCAAAGATTTTTTTGAAGTGAAAGCACATATCGTGACCCCTGCGGATGAACGCTTCACCGCGATCTGGCAGCCGAGTGAAGCGTGCGAACCCTATCAGGACGAAGAGGGACGATTGTTACACCGTCCGCTGGCGGAGCATGTGGTTAACCGCATCAACGGCCAACCGGCGATAGTCACCAGCTATAACGATAAACGGGAATCAGAATCTGCGCCGTTGCCGTTCTCACTGTCAGCTTTACAGATTGAAGCGGCGAAACGCTTTGGCCTGAGCGCGCAGAACGTGCTCGACATCTGCCAGAAGCTGTATGAAACCCACAAACTGATCACCTATCCGCGTTCTGACTGTCGCTATCTGCCGGAAGAGCACTTTGCTGGACGTCACGCGGTGATGAACGCCATCGGCGTGCATGCGCCGGATCTGCTGCCGCAACCGGCGGTAAATCCCGATACCCGTAATCGCTGCTGGGACGATAAAAAGGTTGATGCCCACCACGCCATTATTCCTACTGCGCGCAGCAACAGTATTAATCTGACGGAGAATGAAGCGAAGGTGTACAACCTGGTAGCCCGTCAATACCTGATGCAATTCTGCCCGGATGCGGTATTCCGTAAATGCGTGATTGAACTGGATATCGCGAAGGGTAAATTCGTCGCAAAGGCCCGGTTCCTTGCCGAAGCGGGCTGGCGAACGCTGCTGGGCAGTAAAGAGCGGGATGAAGAGAACGACGGCACGCCACTGCCGGTGGTGGCGAAAGACGATGAACTGTTGTGCGAAAAGGGCGAAGTGGTTGAACGTCAGACCCAGCCGCCGCGCCATTTTACCGATGCCACGCTGCTGTCGGCGATGACCGGGATTGCGCGCTTCGTGCAGGATAAAGATCTGAAAAAGATCCTCCGCGCAACGGACGGGCTGGGCACTGAAGCCACCCGCGCCGGAATCATCGAACTGCTGTTTAAGCGCGGCTTTCTGATCAAAAAAGGGCGTTATATTCACTCTACCGATGCCGGAAAAGCGCTGTTCCACTCGTTGCCGGAGATGGCGACCCGCCCGGATATGACCGCCCACTGGGAGTCGATACTGACGCAAATCAGCGAAAAGCAGTGCCGCTATCAGGATTTTATGCAGCCGCTGGTGGGAACGCTGTATCAACTGATCGATCAGGCGCGGAGTACGCCGGTACGTCGCTTCCGTGGCATTGTGGCGCCTGGCGGTGACGACGGAGAGAAGAAGAAGAGCGCACCGCGTAAACGCGCGGCGAAAAAAAGCCCGCCATCAGCAGAGGCGGGCCTGTAATCCGGTTTGAAGGGGGGGGAACTTAAATCACACCCTGACCAAACATGGCGTCGGCAATCTTCACGAACGCGGAGATGTTCGCCCCACGGACATAGTTGGTCTGCTTGCTTTCACCGCCGTACTCGACGCAGGCATGGTGAATATCAAGCATGATGTGGTGCAGACGGGCATCCACTTTCTCCGCCTTCCAGCTCAGACGCGCCGCATTTTGTGCCATCTCCAGACCGGAGGTGGCAACGCCACCGGCGTTCGCCGCTTTGCCCGGAGCAAACAGCACGCCGGCTTCAAGGAACAAATCGGTCGCTTCGATGGTGGTTGGCATGTTTGCCCCTTCCGCCACCGCTTTCACGCCGTTAGCAATTAGCACGCGAGCCGCTTCGACGTCGAGCTCGTTCTGTGTGGCGCACGGCAGAGCGATATCGACCGGTACTGACCACGGCTGTTTGCCTTCCAGATAAGTCAGGCCAAACTCACGGGCGTAATCCGCTACGCGACCGTCACGGCTGGCTTTGATTTCGCACAGACGCGCCAGTTTCTCTTTCGTAAAGCCGCTCTCATCCACGACGGTGCCGCTGGAGTCGGAGGCCGTCACTACGCGAGCGCCAAATTCCATCGCTTTTTCAATAGCAAACTGCGCCACGTTGCCGGAGCCGGAAACCGCCACGCGCATTCCTTCAAAGCCGAGACCATGACGTTTGAGCATCGCTTCAGTGAAGTAGACCAGGCCGTAGCCTGTTGCTTCCGGACGGATCAGACTGCCGCCAAAGGAGAGCCCTTTGCCGGTAAATACACAGGCGCTGTTATTGGAGAGCTTACGCATCATCCCGGCCATAAAGCCCACTTCACGACCACCCACGCCGATATCACCGGCAGGAACGTCAGTATCAGGACCCAAATGACGGTACAGCTCCGTCATCAGCGCCTGGCAGAAACGCATCACTTCGCCTTCACTTTTGCCTTTCGGATCAAAATCGCTACCGCCTTTACCACCGCCCATCGGCAGGGTGGTCAGTGCGTTTTTGAAGGTTTGCTCAAAGCCGAGGAACTTCAGGATCGACAGGTTAACGGAAGGGTGGAAGCGCATTCCGCCTTTGTACGGGCCAATCGCCGAGTTGAACTGCACACGCCAGGCACGGTTAACCTGGACCTGATTACGGTCGTCCAGCCACACGACGCGGAACTGAATCACACGCTCAGGCTCAACCAACCGTTCCAGCAACGACATTTCACGATAACGCGGATTTTGCTCAATGAACGGCCACAGGGTGGTCATGACTTCGCGGACGGCTTGCGCGAACTCGGTTTGATTCGGGTCGCGCTTTTGTACATGGTTGAGGAATGATTCCAGAGAGCGTGTCTGATCCATAGATATAAAAACCTCTTATATTTTAATGTGGTTGTAATTATGTTGTTTGTATTAAATGCGTTTGCAGATTTTGACTATACCACCAGGAATGTGACGGATAGCAAGAAAAAAATGCCGGTGCCAGGCAAATTAATAACCAGACGGCTGTCATAACGAAAAACGATGACAGAAGAGAGTAAAGTTTCCCGCGTGGGTTACCGTTATACTGAGAACAGTCCCGAAATAGTAAGGAAACCCTATGCGTTTTATCGCGATGACGGCAGCGCTGATGACTCTCTCTTTATCCACCCTGGCGAATCAAAGCATTCGCCCGGATGTTCAGGTGAACGTGCCGCCGGAGGTCTTCAGTTCCGGCGGACAGCGCGCGCAGCCCTGTAATCAGTGCTGCATTTATCAGGATCAGAATTATTCAGAAGGGGCGGTGATTAAAGCCGATGGCGTGTTGCTGCAGTGCCAGCGCGACGAGAAAACGCTCAGCACGAATCCGCTGGTCTGGCGTCGCGTAAAATCATAAAGGCGTTAAGCAGCGGAATATCGGCGGGGACGAGCGGATAGTCCAGCGCGGCGTGCGGCTCGCACCACACCAGTTGCTGATGTTCATGCGCGATCACTTCTCCGCTGAACGCCGGAACATGCCAGGCATGCAGATGAATCATCCGCCCGGAGACTTCACGCTGATGGCTGGCAATATAGCGCCCCACCGTGGCCTCAATTCCCAGTTCTTCGCGCAGTTCGCGGACCAGCGCTTGCGGCTGCGTTTCGCCTGCTTCCACTTTGCCACCGGCAAATTCCCATAAGCCTGCCTGATCCGCCTGCGGCGGGCGCTGGGCGAGCAAAATCTGGCCATCACGTTCAATGATCGCGGCAACAACGTCGAGGGTTTTCATCATATTCGTCAATGTTCAACAGCAGAAAGTGACATACTATCGTCATCTTTGATTGACCTGAAGTCCCAGGAGTCTTCCTTGAACGATCCGCAATCGTGGGTAACGCCGCTCACCCGTCTCCCTGCCAGTCTCAATCCTCTCGTGATGACGCAAAGAAAACACTACGGCGAGGTATTACACCCGACGCGCTGGTGGGGGCGGATGCCATTTTTGTTCTGGCTGGTGGCGCTGTTCGTGGGGTTTCTCGAGCGTAAACGTGCGCGTCTGACGCCGGTGATGCGAGCGCTGCTGATGACGCGCGTGTCGCAGGTCTGCCACTGTGCATTCTGCGTGGATGCCAACAGTCTGCGGCTGGCAGAGCGCTGTGGCGCGATGGACAAAGTGCTGGCGGTGGCGGACTGGCAAGCATCGTCGCTTTTTACACCAGAAGAGCGTGTTGCGCTGGCTTATGCTGACGCAGTGACCGCCACGCCGCCGCGGGTAGATGATGCCCTGAAAGCGCAAATGAAGCAGTATTTCCGCGATGACGTCATTAGCGAGATGACCGCGCTGTTGGCTTTCCAGAACCTCTCGGCGCGTTTCAATGCCGCGCTGGATATCCCGTCGCAGGGACTGTGCGACAGTCTCAAAGGAGCGCCGCGTGCTTGACAGACATTTGCATCCACGGCTTAAACCGCTGCTCCACCGCTGCGCAGGCGTACTCGACAGGCCATGGGTTTCCCCGGACGGCCTGACGCTGGTTGGGTTTGGTCTCGGCGTACTGGCGTTGCCGTTTCTGGCGCTGGGCTGGTATATGGCGGCGCTGGTGGCGATTGTCCTGAACCGACTGCTGGACGGTCTTGACGGTGCGCTGGCGCGACGCCGGGGGCTTACCGATGCGGGTGGCTTTCTTGATATCGCGCTTGATTTTCTGTTTTACGCGCTGGTGCCGTTCGGCTTCATTCTGGCCGACCCGCAGCAGAATGCGCTGGCAGGGAGCTGGCTGTTGTTTGCGTTTATCGGCACCGGCAGTAGTTTTCTCGCCTTTGCTGTGCTGGCCGCGAAGCACAATATCGACAACCCCGGCTACGCGCATAAATCGTTTTATTATCTCGGTGGATTGACCGAGGGAACGGAAACCATCGCACTCTTTGTTCTCGGTTGCCTTTTCCCGGCATATTTTGCCGTTCTGGCATGGATCTTCGGCGCGCTGTGCTGGATGACGACGTTGACCCGCGTCTGGAGTGGTTATCTGACGCTGAAAAGGTTACAGGGGAAAAATGAGGGGTAAACACCGGATAGCGGCAAAATGCCCTATCCGGCCTACGTACGCTATATATGTGAGCCGATAAAGCGCTTGCGCTGCCATCCGGCAATCCATTACAGACTGCTGTCCGGGCCGCGTTCGCCTGTGGACACCGGGTTTTTCGGATCTTTGCTCCACTCGTACCAACCGCCGTCATAAACCGCGACGTTTTTCCAGCCCATCGCCCGGGCGTACATAAACGTCTCTGACGCGCGCCAGCCGGTGCCACAGTAGAAGGCGACCTGTTGATCCGGCAGAATGTGCCACTGCTTCCACATGCTGGCGATGTCATCCGCGCTGCGCATGGTGCCGTCCGGGTTATGGAAATCTTCCATATGTGTCGAGTCACTGCCGGCATGTCCCCAGCGCGTCCCGGCAATTTCACCTTTTGGCTTGATATAGCTGTAGCCGCTGGTGGTGCCGATAAATTCCGGCCAGGAGCGAATGCTGACCAGCGACGCGTCCTGACGGTGCAACAACCCGCGAGCCTGCTCCATATCAAGCATCAGCTGTGGTTGTGCCGGAATGGTTACGCCAAAATCGGGCTCCGGTTTAACTTTCGCCGGCGTGCCGCGCTCGACCGGCAACCCCGCATCGGACCAGGTCTGCCAGCCGCCGTCGAGCAGACGAACGTCTTTCACTCCGGCATACAGCATGATCTGTGCCACCCGCGCGGCCGCGTAAACATCGCGACCGTACAGGATCACCGTTGTGTCGTGACGGATACCGTGTTTCGCCAGCATCGCCTGCAGACTGGCGTCAGAGACCTTGTTCCACAGCGGTTCACTTTCCACCTCGTTGGTGTCGATGTAATCAGCGCCAGGAATATGGCTGAGCAGATAAAACTTCGGCGCCCCCCAGGCCGCTTCGATGATTTTCCAGTCACTGGCAGGTTTCGCGGTCACCGTTTTACCCTGTTGCAGGTCATGCAGCCATTGCGGATAAACCAGTTGCTCGAAATGCGGCAGTCGTTGCAGGCGGGCCGGATCCTGCAGCGCGTCGCTCAGCGTGACAACCTGTTGCAGCCCAGCCTTTTGCAGTCGGTCTTTCACTACCTGCACGTCGCTGTCGTTGCCGTACAGTGCGACAGGCGCGTCGGCTTTCAGCTGATGCTGTTGGACCCAGGCGTTGAGCTGCTCGTCACTCATGTTGTCGAGCCAGCGCGCGGAGAGGTTCAGGGCGGAAGGTTCATGTCCGGAAGGGCCATTTAACGACTGCGGCCAGCCATTGTAGAACGCGGAGGGACGGGTATCGATTGCCGTACCCTGTTTTTGCGCCAGTTGTGCGAAGTTGAGCGTCTTTGCCATATCAGCAGCCCAGGAGGAAGCGCAAGCGAGCCCTAAAGCCAGTGCCAGCGCGGTCATTTGAGAAACACGTTTCATCGAATTGCCCGACGTTGAGATAAGGAGGCGCCATTCTGTGCTCGCTGAAGGTGAAAAACTTTGCGTTAACGCAGTATGTCAGCAGTTTCATGACGCGGACGATAACGGCAAAACGTGACCGCCTGGGGGAATATCCTGCGCGTCATGGGTGACCTGAACAACGGGAATGTCCAGCCGACGCACTTCGTCAAAGACCCACTGACGAAAGTCTGCCCGACGGTCAGCATCAAGACGGCTGAACGGTTCATCCAGCAACAATGCTTTAGGCTGCGCCAGCAGGGCGCGAAGCAACGCAACCCGTGCGCGCTGACCGCCGGATAACGTGGCGGGATCGCGAGAAGACAATCCTGCCATGCCCGCGCGTTCAAGCGCGTGCTGAACCGCATCCTGCCGAGCCGCGCCTTTCAGACTGGCAGGAAGCGCTAATAGCAGGTTTTGTCCCACCGTAAAGTGATCAAACAGCAGGGCATCCTGAAATAAAATACCGATCTGCCGACGGGCGGTGGGGAGCATATCCAGACGTTGCTCGTCCAGCCACAGTTCACCGCCAGCATGCAGCGGCGGCGTCAGCGCGCCCACCATCCAGGCCAACAATGAAGACTTACCGCAGCCGGAGGGGCCCATCAATGTGACAATGTCACCTTTTGCCACCTCGAAGGTTAACGGGCCAAACAACGGGGCCTGGTGGAGAAACAGGGAAAGATGGCGAATGGTGAGCATTAGCGCAATCCTTGTCGGCGGTGGCCGATCCATGATGAGAGCCCGGCCATTAGCGTGAACACGACTAGTGGTAACAGCAATTGCCAGAGCGCCTGCGCGGCCAGGATACCGGTACTGCCGCCGCTGCTGAGGGCGACCGCTTCCGTCGTCAGCGTCGGGAAACGACCTGCGCCCAGCCACAGGGTTGGCATATACTGCGCGATGCTGACGGAGAAACCGACCGCTAGCGTCACCAGTACCGAACGCAAAATCTGCGGACATTTTATGGTGCAAAAGATTTTCAATGGTGACCAGCCCAGCGTCCGGGCAATCAGCAGCAGACGCGGATCGATGCGCTGCCAGGCCGGTTTCAGGACAAACAACATCCACGGCACCACCCACAGCAAATGCCCCCAGATGAGCGTGGCAAGCTGACCGTCCAGTTCAAGGTGTAATGCCAGCGCATATTGGCCCATTACCAGCGGCAGTGCCGGAAGCAGGATTGGCAGCCAGACCCATTGATGTCCGCGCTGCGGCCCCCATTCCAGCCATAGCAGCAAAATGACCAGCCCCAGCGCGCTGGCGGCCAGTCCGATCGTTACGCTGTGGGTTAACGCGTCGAGATTGAGCGCCGATTGCTGCGCAAGAAAAGCCAGTAATACCGTGCAGAGCACGCCCGCTGCGGGCAGCGAAAATGACAGTGTTTTCCCTGTTACGAGCGAAACGCGGCGTTGACGTACACCACTGACGTCGGGGAGTGTGCGTCGCCAGCCGCGCCAGAGCAGATAACCCGCGAGCGCAAAGAGGGCAAGCAGCGCCAGCAAGAGCAGGCTTGCCAGCGCGCCTTTGATCTGCTGTTCGTTGTCTCCCTGACTAAGCCACTGCCACGAGAGGACCGCCAGCGTCGGTGGATTGCCGGGGCCGAGGATAATGGCAACATCCACCGCCGAAATGGTCCATGCCACTACGGCCAGCATCACGGCTCCCAGTGCGGGGGCGATGGTGGGTAAGATCAACCAACAGAGCGTCTGTCGGCGGTTGTAGCCCAGTGAATCCAGGACGATGACCTGCTGAGCGAGCCGTTTCTCACTCAGTAAAATGGATAAAATCCACAGCACGAAAGCGCTCTCTTTCACCGCCAGGGTCGCGCCCAGCCCGATGCCGTAGCGATCAATCGCAGGAGAGAGAAACGGCAGGGCGCGCCAGAGCAGTCCGCCTTCGGAGAAAAGCAGCAGCGCGGCGCTGGCAAACGCGACATGGGGAATGGCCAGCAACCATGGCAGGCGGGTACTCAACCGTCGCCAGCGTATGCCGGGCCAGAGCGTCACTACAATCGTTAACGCAATAAACAGCGCGCCAGCGGCGGCGATGAATACCGAAACCACTGTCGCCAGCAACGCCTGCGGTAACTGCGGATCGGCAAAAAGTGCCTGCCAGTTCGCCAGTGACAGCGTGGGCGCGATCAGCAACCCACTGGCAGGCAGTATTGGCGCATAAATCGCGGCCATGCCCAGCCAGGCGAGAAGCATTAGCGCGAGCCGTAGCGGCGCAGCCATTCTTGCTCCAGTGCGTTAACCCAGGCCGCATGAGGCTCGGGCAGCACGGCGGGCAGTCCGTCCGGAATGCGCGCTTCCAGCGCAGCCTGTTGTGCTGCGGGGAGTTTTTTCGCATCCAGCACCGACGGATCGCCCCAGACTGTCGGATCGGCCTTACGCAGTTGTGCGTCAGGAGAGAGCAGGAAGTTGGCGACCAGTTTCGCTCCGGCGCTGGCGCGGGCATTGGCCGGAATTGCGACAAAGTGCACGTTGCCAATCATCCCTTCGCTAAAACCAAAGCTGTAGCTGTGTTTGGGTAATTCACCGCTGGCGATTTTTTGCTGAGCGTGGGCCGGGTTAAAGGTCAACGACAGGCGCAGCGTCCCGCTGTTGAGCAATGCGTCCATTCGCGCCGGAGACGGCGGGAAATCCTTCCCTTCACGCCACAGACTCGGATGCAAAGCGTCGAGATAGCGCCACAGCGGCGCGGTCACAGCGGCAAAGGTGGCGGCGTTCGGCGCGACGGTGAGCGCGTGCGGATTGTCAGTCAGCGAGATCAGTAACTGTTCCAGAAACGCCGTACCGGTAAAGTCTGGTGGTCGCGGGTAACTGACAGTGCCTGGATGCGCCCGGGCAAATGCCAACAGCGCCTGCGGACTCTGCGGCGGCTGTGGCGTTATGTCGCGATCCGCGATAAACGTCAACTGCGCGCCACCCCACGGTGACTCAGCCCCGTCGGTGGGAATCGAGAAATCTTCACGTACCGGTTTTTGCGTATCAACATAGCGCCAGTTGGGCAGCGTTTCCGCCCACTGGGTTTGCAACAATCCTGCCTCTTTCAGTGTGCGGAAGTTTTCGCCGTTGACCCACAGCAGGTCGACAGAACCGCCGGTGTTCCGTCCGGCGGCGGCTTCCGTCTGGATGCGCTTCACGGCATCAGCGGCATCGGCGAGACGCACGATTTTAAGAGTGACCGCATAGTGGGTCTTCATCTCGTCACTGACCCAGTCAAGATACTGGTTAACGGCGGTGTCTCCGCCCCACGCGTTGAACCAGACGGTCTGGCCTCTGGCCTCATTCTGGATCTGCTGCCAGCGTTGTTCGGCGTGTCCCGGAGCGGTCAGCAACAGACTCGCGAGTAGTAATCCCCAGCGCATAATTACTCCTGAAAAAAACGTGTGACCAGCCAACGGGAGGCCAGCGGTAATAACCCCAACAGGGCAAAAGCGACCAGCATAGCGGGAGAAATAATGTCACGTATTGATGTTAACTGGCTTAACTGGCGTCCGGCATTCAGATAGACCACGGTGGCAGGCAACATCCCCAACTGGCTGACCCACCAGTAACGGCGCACGCCAACGGCGGTGAGACCTGCAAGCAGGTTGACGACAACGAATGGAAACAATGGCATCAGGCGTAGCGCAAAAAGATAAAAGGCACCGTCCCGCGCCATCCCGTGATTCACCGTGGCCATATGGCGGGAAAACCGCCGCGACACCCAGTCACGCAGCAGGTAACGACTGGTGAGCATGGCGAACGTGGCGCCCAGCGTTGAGGCAAAAGAGACCAGCAGCGTGCCTTGCCAGAGGCCAAACAGCGCACCGCCGAGCAGCGTCAGCAGCGCCGCGCCAGGAATCGACAGTGCCGCGACGGCGGTATAGAGCAGAAAATAGAGGCTTGCACTGAGAAAAGGGGACTGGCGTTGCCAGTCAGCCAGCAGTGAATGATTGTGCTTAAGTGTCTCCAGCGTGAGCAGGCCGGGGGGCAACGCCCAGAGCACCCCGACGAGACAGAGGATCAGTAAGCCCGTTACCCCCATTTTTCTGTCGTTCACGGTTGAGCATCAGACCTTAAATTTTGCCCATACTGGCGCATGATCAGACGGTTTTTCCATGCTGCGAATTTCATAGTCGATACCGGTTTCCACACAGTGCTCCGCCAGCGACTGGCTTGCCAGCAGCAGATCGATACGCAGACCACGGTTATCATCGAACCCCTTCGAACGGTAATCAAACCACGAGAATTTGTCGCTGGTTTCCGGGTGCGCGTGGCGGAAGGTGTCAACCAGGCCCCAGCCCAGCAGGCGGTCCATCCATTCACGCTCTTCCGGCAGGAACGAACATTTACCCGTCCGCAGCCAGCGCTTGCGGTTCTCTTCACCAATGCCGATATCCCGATCGGACGGACTGATATTCATATCCCCCATGATCAGCACCGGGTTGTCGCGCTTCAGTTGGTTATCGAGATAGTGTTGTAAGTTCTGATAAAACTGCGCTTTGGCCGGGAATTTAATCGGATGATCGCGGCTTTCTCCCTGCGGGAAGTAGCCGTTGATCACTGTCAGGTTGCCCAGCGGAGAGGGGATTTCCGCCATGATGATGCGGCGCTGAGCCTCTTCGCCATCATCGGGAAAACCCCGGCGCACGGCGATGGGCGTCTCTTTGGTCAGCAGCGCCACGCCATAGTGACCTTTCTGCCCGTGGTAGAAAACGTTGTAGCCGAGTTTTGCGACATCTTCGAGCGGGAACATGTCGTCGTGAACTTTTGTCTCCTGCAGGCCAATGACATCGGGTTGGTGTTTTTCGACGATGGCTGCCAGTTGATGAGGTCTGGCGCGCAGGCCGTTGATATTAAAAGAGACAAATTTCATAGTCGCTGCCATTTTGCTGGATGAATAGTGCATGGATGGTAGCAGAATTTCCGCAGACTGACTGCCCATAATGGTGAGATTCCGGCAATGGATGCGAATGGTGTTAACAATGGGCAATGTCTGCCCTGTTTTAGGGCGGATTGCGTCAGAATGGCGCAGACATTTCCTGTAAATTTCGTAGATGATCACATTTCCAGAATTATATCTGGACTGTGCATAATATTGCGGTTTTTCCTCTATTCACTCCCCTTTTACGCAAACATATTCACTTTATATGCACATATAGTGAATATCGCTGGGTTATAACTCGTTGATTTTCCGTTATAGCCAGCCGTTTATGCATTTTTTTCGCTGGCTGGCACGAAGACTGCAATCTACATTTACAGCGCAAACACTACGATTTATTAACATATAAATAACTATTTATTTACCGATGAGGTCGCTATGTCTCAGTCAATTACGCGTGAAAATTTTGATGAATGGATGATGCCCGTTTATGCACCGGCGCCTTTTATTCCGGTTCGTGGCGAAGGTTCACGCTTATGGGATCAGCAGGGTAAAGAGTATATCGACTTCGCGGGGGGCATTGCGGTCAACGCGCTGGGACACGCGCATCCGGAACTGCGTGAAGCGCTGAATGTACAGGCGAGCAAATTCTGGCATACCGGCAACGGCTATACCAACGAACCAGCGCTACGACTGGCGAAAAAGCTCATCGACGCCACCTTTGCCGATCGCATCTTCTTTTGCAACTCCGGGGCTGAGGCCAACGAGGCGGCGCTGAAACTGGCGCGCAAATATGCGCACGACCACTACGGCAGCAATAAGAGTGGCATTGTAGCGTTCAAGAACGCCTTTCACGGTCGTACGCTGTTCACGGTCAGTGCCGGGGGACAACCGGCCTATTCGCAGGATTTCGCGCCGCTGCCGCCGGATATCCGCCACGCCGTCTACAACGACATTAACTCTGCCAGCACGCTGATTGACGATGCCACCTGCGCCGTCATCGTCGAACCGATTCAGGGGGAAGGTGGTGTTGTGCCTGCAACCCAGGCGTTCCTGCAAGGGCTGCGCGAGTTGTGCGATCGACATAATGCGTTGCTGATTTTTGATGAAGTACAGACCGGCGTGGGTCGCACCGGTGAACTATATGCCTACATGCACTATGGCGTGACGCCGGATCTGCTGACTACCGCCAAAGCGCTGGGCGGCGGGTTCCCGATTGGCGCGCTGTTGGCCAGTGAAAAATGCGCCAGCGTGATGACCGTCGGGACTCACGGCACAACCTATGGCGGTAATCCGCTGGCGACCGCCGTCGCCGGGAAATTACTCGATATCATCAATACGCCTGCGATGCTGAACGGGGTGAAACAGCGCCATGACTGGTTTGTGGAGCGTCTGAACGCCATTAACCTGCACACCGGGCTGTTCAGTGAAATTCGTGGCCTGGGACTGCTGATTGGCTGCGTGCTGAACGATTCGTTCGCTGGTAAAGCCAAACAGATTTCCCAGGAAGCAGCGAAAGCCGGCGTAATGGTGCTGATTGCCGGGGGCAACGTGGTGCGTTTTGCACCGGCGTTGAACGTCACGCAGGAAGAGGTCGCCAGCGGTCTCGACCGTTTTGCGCTGGCCTGCGAACAGATTAAAGCCGGAGGTTCATCATGATGGTGATCCGCCCCATTGAGCACGCCGATATTAGCGCGCTGATGCAACTGGCCAGTAAAACCGGCGGCGGGCTGACCTCGCTGCCGGCCAATGAAGCCACGCTGGCGGCGCGTATTGATCGCTCCCTGAAAACCTGGCGGGGCGAATTGCCGAAAAGTGAACAAGGCTATGTTTTTGTGCTGGAGGATCTGGAAACCGGCACCGTGGCGGGGATTTGCGCGATTGAAGTCGCCGTGGGGCTTAACGACCCCTGGTATAACTATCGCGTAGGAACGCTGGTGCATGCTTCAAAAGAACTGAACGTCTATAACGCGCTGCCGACGTTGTTTCTCAGTAACGATCACACTGGCAGCAGTGAGCTGTGCACGTTGTTCCTCGATCCCGACTGGCGTAAAGAGGGCAACGGTTATTTGCTGTCGAAATCGCGCTTCATGTTCATGGCCGCGTTTCGCGACCGCTTTAATGAAAAAGTGGTCGCGGAAATGCGCGGCGTGATCGACGAGCACGGCTACTCCCCGTTCTGGCAAAGCCTGGGGAAACGCTTTTTCTCGATGGAGTTTACGCGAGCTGACTTTCTCTGCGGTACCGGGCAGAAAGCGTTTATCGCCGAACTGATGCCAAAGCATCCGATTTATACCCACTTCCTCTCTGACGAGGCGCAGGCGGTCATTGGCGAAGTACACCCGCAAACCGCCCCGGCGCGCGCAGTGCTGGAGAAAGAAGGGTTCCGCTATCGTAATTACATCGACATTTTCGACGGCGGCCCGACGCTGGAGTGTGATATCGACCGGGTGCGGGCGATCCGCAAAAGTCGGCTGATAGAAGTCGTCGAAGGGCAGCCCGCAACCGGTGATTTCCCGGCCTGTCTGGTGGCGAATGAAAACTACCACCACTTCCGCGTGATGCTGGTGCGCGCCGATCCGAATACACAGCGTCTGGTACTGACCGCCGCACAGCTGGATGCCCTGAAATGTCACGCGGGAGATGGGGTGCGTTTTGTCCGTCTCTGCGCTGAGGAGAAAACGGTATGACTTTATGGATTAACGGTGACTGGGTGACCGGTCAGGGTGAACGTCGGGTGAAGAAGGATCCTGTGCAGGGCAACGTGCTCTGGGAAGGCCACGATGCCGATACCGCGCAAGTGATGCAGGCGGCTCGTGCTGCCCGCACTGCGTTTCCGGCCTGGGCCAGACGCCCCTTCAGCGAGCGGCAGGCGATTGTCGAAAAATTCGCCGGGCTGCTGGAGAGTAATAAAGCGGATCTGACTGCCATTATCGCCCGTGAAACCGGCAAGCCACGCTGGGAAGCGGCGACGGAAGTGACGGCGATGATCAACAAAATCGCGATTTCCATCAAGGCCTATCACGCCCGCACCGGCGAGCAGCAAAGTGAGTTGCCTGACGGCGCGGCGACGCTTCGTCACCGCCCGCATGGCGTGCTGGCGGTATTTGGCCCGTATAACTTTCCGGGACATTTGCCGAACGGGCACATTGTGCCGGCACTGCTGGCGGGCAACACTTTACTCTTTAAGCCCAGCGAACTGACGCCGTGGACCGGAGAAGCGGTGATACGACTTTGGGAACAGGCTGGTCTGCCGCATGGCGTGCTGAATTTGTTGCAGGGTGGTCGGGAAACGGGGCAGGTGCTGAGCGCGCTGGACGCCCTTGACGGACTGCTGTTTACCGGCAGTGCGAATACGGGCTATCAACTGCATCGCCAGCTTGCCGGACAACCGGAAAAAATCCTTGCCCTCGAAATGGGCGGCAACAACCCGCTGATTATTGAGGAGCCGGCGGATATCGATGCGGCGGTGCACCTGACTATTCAGTCCGCGTTTGTGACGGCGGGGCAGCGCTGTACCTGCGCACGTCGCCTGCTGGTGAAAAAAGGCGCGCAGGGCGACGCGTTCCTCGCCCGGCTGGTGGACGTCAGCCAGCGTATCCAGCCAGGTCGCTGGGACGATGAGCCGCAACCGTTTATCGGCGGTTTGATCTCCGAACCGGCGGCGCGTAATGTGCTTGACGCCTGGCAACAGCTTGAATCACTCGGCGGACAGACGCTGCTGGCACCGCGCTTGTTACAGGCCGGTACCTCGCTGCTGTCACCTGGCATTATTGAATTGACGGGCGTGGCGAATCTGCCCGATGAAGAGGTCTTCGGTCCGCTGCTTGGCGTCTGGCGCTATGAGCGCTTCGACGAAGCGATCGCGATGGCCAATAACACCCGCTTTGGTTTGTCCTGTGGACTGGTTTCGCCCGATCGCGCGCAGTTCGACCAGTTGCTGTTGGAAGCGCGCGCGGGGATCGTCAACTGGAACAAGCCGCTCACCGGTGCCGCCAGTACCGCGCCATTTGGCGGCGTGGGCGCTTCCGGAAACCATCGTGCCAGCGCGTGGTATGCCGCCGATTATTGCGCCTGGCCGATGGCCAGTCTGGAATCCCCGGTGCTGACGCTGCCAGCCACGCTGAGTCCCGGCCTCGATTTTTCGCGTGAGGAGTCCGTATGAAAGCACGTGAGGTCAATTTCGATGGGCTGGTAGGGTTGACGCACCATTATGCCGGGCTGTCGTTCGGCAACGAGGCGTCCACCCGGCATCGTCATCAGGTTTCAAACCCCCGTCTGGCGGCGAAGCAGGGGCTGCTTAAAATGAAGGCGCTGGCGGATGCGGGATATCCGCAGGCGGTGATCCCGCCGCACGAGCGGCCGTTTATTCCTGCATTACGCCAGTTGGGGTTTAGCGGTAGCGATGAACAGGTGATTGAGAAAGTGGCGCGCCAGGCACCGCACTGGCTCTCCAGCGTCAGCTCCGCGTCGCCGATGTGGGTAGCAAATGCCGCGACGGTGGCGCCGTCGGCGGATACGCTGGATGGTAAAGTGCACCTGACGGTTGCGAACCTCAATAATAAATTCCACCGTTCACTCGAAGCGCCCACCACGGAGGCGTTGCTGCGGGCGATCTTCCGCGATGAACGTTATTTCGCTGTGCATTCCGCGCTGCCGCAGGTAGCGATGCTCGGTGATGAAGGGGCGGCTAACCATAATCGCCTCGGCGGTGAGTATGGCGAGCCGGGGACGCAGCTTTTTGTCTACGGGCGCGAAGAGGGCGGCAATACGCGACCTTCCCGCTATCCTGCACGTCAAACCCGTGAAGCCAGCGAGGCGGTAGCTCGCCTGAATCAGGTGAATCCACAGCAATGTATTTTTGCTCAGCAGCACCCGGAGGTCATTGACCTTGGTGTGTTTCACAACGATGTGATTGCGGTCTCGAACCGGGAAGTGCTGTTCTGTCATGAACAGTCCTTTGCGAGACAGAATGAGGTCATGAATCAACTGCGCGCCCGGGTGCCCGGTTTTACTCCTGTTGTGGTGCCAGCGGCTGACGTGTCGGTGCCGGATGCGGTCGCGACGTATCTGTTTAACAGTCAACTGTTGAGCCGCGATGACGGTTCGATGATGCTGGTCCTGCCACAGGAGTGTCGCGAACATGCGGGCGTGTGGCGCTATCTGACGAACCTGCTGGAAGCCGAGAATCCGATCCGCGACATGCGGGTGTTTGACCTGCGCGAGAGCATGTCAAACGGCGGTGGGCCAGCCTGCCTGCGGCTGCGAGTGGTGTTGACCGTAGAAGAAAGCAAGGCGGTCAATCCGGCGGTAATGATGAATGACGTTCTGTTTACTTCGCTCAACGATTGGGTGGATCGCTACTATCGCGACCGCCTGACCGCTGCGGATCTCGCCGACCCGCAACTGCTGCGGGAAGGGCGCGAAGCGTTGGATTCACTGACTCAACTGTTGCAGCTTGGCTCTGTCTATCCGTTCCAGCAATCGGGAGGCGGGCATGGATGATTTCCTTGCCGCCACGCTGGCGGGGACGATGCCGGAGGTCCGTGAAGGTGAAGGGGCGGGCTTTCGCTGGCGCTGGGTAGACGCCGGTATTCTCGAACTCATCCCCGTCACGGTGACCGACCGCGCGCTGGTGATCTCCGCCGGTATTCATGGCAACGAAACCGCGCCGGTAGAGATGCTCAATGCGCTGCTGTTGGCGCTGTCAAAAGGGGAGATAACGCTACGCTGGCGGCTGTTGGTGATCCTCGGCAACCCGCAGGCGCTGGCTGCCGGGAAGCGCTATTGCCACAGCGATATGAACCGGATGTTTGGCGGGCGCTGGCAACAGTTTAGCGAAAGCGGCGAGACGCAGCGCGCACGTCAACTGGAACACTGTCTGGAAGATTTTTATGCGGCGGGCACGGAGTCGGTGCGCTGGCATCTCGATCTACATACCGCCATTCGGGGTTCGTACCATTTGCGCTTCGGCGTGTTGCCACAGCGTCCCATCCCCTGGGATGAGACGTTTCTTGGCTGGCTGGGTGCCGCGGGACTGGAAGCGCTGGTGTTTCATCAAACGCCGGGAGGCACGTTTACTCACTTTAGTGCTCAACACTTCGGCGCGCTCGCCTGTACGCTGGAGCTTGGCAAAGCCTTGCCATTCGGTCACAACGATCTCCGCCAGTTTGCTCCGACGTCTGCCGCGCTGACCTGTTTACTGTCGGGGCAGATTGACCAGGCTGACGGCACGCCGCCAGTCCGCTATCGGGTGGCGTCGCAGATCACCCGGCGCAGCGACGCGTTTGTGCTGCACATGGACAGCCAGACGCTCAACTTCACGCCCTTTACCGCCGGCACGCTGCTGGCGGAAGAGGGCGACGAGCGTTTTGTCGTCACCCATGACGTGGAATACGTTCTTTTTCCCAACCCTGGCGTGGCGCCGGGATTACGTGCGGGCCTGATGCTGGAGAAATTGCGCTGACTTATTTCCCGCAGGCGAAGGCCTGTGGGTTTTAATTTATCGTACGTCAGGAAATTAATCCGGATTATTCGTGGAGAACGGCTTTATTTATCATCAGCGCTCAGGTATAGTTCTTCATATTCCCTGCAAAATCATGCTGTTGTCATTTTTCTTTTCAACTCTTCGCAATAATTTCTTTTTTTCTCCACAATTGGCGAAAAAATGTTTTTTACACTTTCATTGTTTTACCGATGCTCTGACTAATTGACGATTAAGTCGGTAAAGTTAATCTCGTCAACACGGCGCTGTACTTCTTCGGAGGTGACAAGAAAGCCGTAAAATAACTGAAAGGAAGGATAAAGATTATGCGTAAATTAACTGCACTGTTTGTTGCCTCTGGGTTGGCGCTGGGCGCTGCGAACCTGGCTCATGCGGCGGATACCACTACTGCTGCACCGGCAGACGCCAAACCGATGATGCAGCATAAAGGCAAATTCGGCCCACATCATGACATGATGTTTAAAGACCTGAATCTGACCGATGCTCAGAAACAACAGATCCGCGACATCATGAAGGATCAGCGTGACCAGATGAAGCGTCCGCCTGTTGAAGAACGCCGCGCAATGCACGACATCATTGCCAGCGATACCTTCGATAAAGCGAAAGCCGAAGCGCAGATTACGAAGATGGAAGAACAGCGCAAAGCTAGCATGCTGGCACACATGGAAACGCAGAATAAGATCTACAACATTCTGACCCCGGAACAGAAAAAACAGTTTAATGCCAATTTTGAGAAGCGTCTGACAGAACGTCCGGCGCGTGACGGTAAAATGCCTGTGCCTGCTGAGTAATCGCTGAGCAGACCTATTCGAAGACCGCCGGTCTTGTCCATCCTCTCCACTGAGGCGATGGACAGGATTGGCGGTTTTTTCTTTTTCAGGCCCTAAGGAAAATCATCATGGCTGCCGATAACGACGTTGTGCTTTATTATGCCGCATGATGTTTATCAGGAGCGATGATGGAATACTTTGATATCCGCAAGATGCCGGTCAATCTCTGGCGCAACGGTGCCGGTGAAACGCGTGAAATTTGCTGTTTTCCTCCGGCGACCCGCGATTTTCACTGGCGTGCCAGCATTGCTTCTATCGCCGGTAATGGCGAATTTTCGCTCTTTCCCGGTATCGAGCGGGTGATTACCCTGCTGGAAGGCAGCGAAGTGACGCTGGAAAGTCAGGGAGCGTTCAGCCATACCCTCAAGCAGCATCAGCCGTTTACCTTTGCCGGGGAGCGCGTGGTGAAGGCCAGACTGACGGAAGGGCAGATGTCGATGGATTTTAATATCATGACCCGGCGTGACTCCTGCCAGGCAAAAGTGCGGGTGGCCGATCGTACCTTTACCACCTTTGGCTCGCGCGGCGGGGTGGTATTTGTCATTAGCGGTGCCTGGCAACTGGGCGATAAACTGCTGACTGCCGATCAGGGTGCCTGCTGGCACGACGGCAAACATACGCTACGGCTGTTGAAAGCCGAGGGGAAACTGTTATTCAGCGAGATCACCTGGCGGCAGGGACATTCCCCGGATCCAGTTCAATAATTTCACAGGCTCCGGAAACGAGCGGCTTACAGAGAATTTTGTAACCGTCATGATCAAAACCGGCTGGCGTTTGTATCAGGGTTGCCGCATCCTCCAGCGTATCAACCGCCCCCAGCCACAGCCAGTTGTTAATGACGTGGTACTGCGTCATTTGCGCACGGCTCTCTTTGAGCGCAATGGCGTTTTTCCACGGCCAGCAGATAACGCGCAGTTTTTCCAGCGATGCCTGTAAACGGGCGTCGTGCCCCTGTGGATGCTCTTTATTACAGCAGACGCCAGCGCAGCGTTTTAGCGCAGAGCGAAAGCAGGCACGGCCACGGCTCAGGGGTTCAAGCCCCAGACGCCCGTAACACAATTTTTGTTCGTCAGCGAGTGACTGTAAGGCGGCAAGCGCGGCGCGGCGGTTAGCAAAAAGACCGAACAGGTCAGGAGCCTGGGAGAAATCAACGTCGCGCGAATAGACGACGTCCACTTTTCCATCCCTGAGCGTTAGCGCGCAGAGCTGGCGGTTGCGGCGCAGGCGTTTATTAAAGAGCGGCTGTTGCTCTTTAATCAGCCGAGCCTCGAGTAATAGCGCGCCAATTTCACCGGCGGTACCGATCCAGGAGATACGCCGGGACTGGCGCAGCATGGCGGCTTCCTCCGGCGTGCGTAAATGCGACAGTACCCGACTGCGGATATTGACACTTTTACCAATGTAAAGCGGCAGGGTGTCGCTTTCGCTGTGAAACAGATAAACACCGGGCACGGCCGGGAGTGAATCCAGAAAAGGGCGCAGATGTTCAGGATATTCGTAAACTGCTGCTTCAGGCTCAAGACGAGGAACTGATTGACGCCGTGCCACTGTTAACTCCGGATGCTGGTTATTCATCCAGTATAGCAGTGCCATTACGATTAAAAAAGAGATGGTGTGGGAGCCGGATGGCAACGCCATCCGGCCGGTTCATCCTTACTGTTTCCAGAAGTCATCAAACACGGTAATCGGCGGACGGCGTTTATGCTCTGTCTTCAGATACCAGCCTTCAATGATTTTCGCGATGGAGGCATCCACCGTTTTTCCTTCCAGATAGTCATCAATGTTCTCATAGGTCACGCCCAGCGCGGCTTCATCCGGCAGAGAGGGACGATCGTCTTCAAGATCGGCGGTGGGCGCTTTCTTATAAAGGTGTTCCGGGCAACCTAATGCCGCCAGGAGTTGTTTCCCCTGGCGCTTGTTGAGGCGAAACAGCGGGTTAATATCCGTACCACCATCACCGTATTTGGTGAAGAAACCGGTGATGGCTTCTGCCGCATGATCGGTACCCACCACCACGCCGCTGGTCATGCCCGCGATACTGTACTGTGCTTTCATGCGCTCACGGGCTTTTTCATTGCCACGAACGAAATCGCTCAGTTCAATACCGGCTTCACGTAGAGCCTGTTCGCTCGCCAGTACCGCACCTTTGATATTGACCGTCAGCACGCGGTCCGGCTGGATAAAGTCGATGGCGTCCTGACAATCCTGCTCATCAGCCTGTACGCCATAGGGCAGGCGAACGGCGATAAACTGTAGCGCGTCGTTACCGGTCTCAGCTCGCAGCTCGCTAATGGCGGTCTGGCAAAGTTTGCCTGCCAGCGTCGAGTCTTGTCCTCCGCTGATGCCCAGCACCAGACTTTTCAGGAAGGGATAACGTTGCAGATACGCCTTCAGGAAATCCACGCTGCGGCGAATTTCCTCTTCTGGATTAATGTGCGGTTTTGCGCCAAGCGCTTTGATGATCTCGTGTTGCAGAGTCATTTACCCCCTCCCCAATGTATAAAGAATAAAATCAGACTGTGATAAAGCTAACCCTTTGCTGTGCAAACGACAAGAGAACGCAGGCTGAGTGGCGCTTAAAACGACATCCTGCCGTCTGAACGGAATCTGGCAAAATATTCGCGTGCTAAGTGTTAGCTTGAAAAATGTCAAAATGTATTCCAGGCTTATATAACACGCTGATAAACAAGAGGACGGAAAATGAACAGGACTATTGCAGGAATTTTCAGTGCAGCAGCAGTATTAACGATGCTGGCAGGGTGTACGGCGTACGACCGTACCAAAGACCAATTTGTCCAGCCTGTGGTCAAGGATGTGAAAAAAGGCATGAGCCGCGCGCAGGTTGCACAGATTGCCGGGAAACCGTCGTCTGAGGTGAGCATGATCCACGCTCGTGGTACCTGCCAGACCTACATCCTGGGTCAACGTGATGGTAAAGCAGAAACCTATTTCGTGGCGCTGGATGATACCGGTCATGTTATCAACTCAGGCTATCAGAGCTGCGCTGAGTACGATACCGACCCGCAGGCAGCGAAGTCACAATAACTGTCTATTGCCTGTACAGCTCAACGAACCGGCCACTGGCCGGTTTTTTTGTAACGAAGATGATCTTATTTATTGATGCGAATTATTTACCCGAAGTGTGAAGGGGGTCATAACGCTAGGTCAATGAGAGACAATTTAGTTGGTCAAGGAAATACCATCAGCAGGTGCGATGCCGTATACTCATTTCAGACACAGAAATAAGTTATTCGGTTACGCAGGTTGTCCAGAGCATAGATGCAGGTTGAGACTTGCGGCGTGTCTGGTTGACAGATAATCGCACATGAGGAAGGTCTGAATGGAAAAGAAACACATTTATCTGTTTTGCTCTGCGGGTATGTCTACCTCTTTGTTAGTGTCAAAGATGCGTGCGCAGGCGGAAAAGTATGACGTCCCGGTTATTATTGAAGCATTCCCGGAAACCCTTGCCGGAGAAAAAGGACCGAATGCCGACGTTGTATTATTAGGTCCGCAAATTGGTTATATGTTGCCCGAAATTCAGCGTTTGTTACCGAACAAACCTGTAGAAGTGATTGACTCGCTGCTGTATGGCAAAGTCGATGGTTTAGGCGTGCTTAAGGCTGCGGTTGCAGCAATTAAAAAAGCCGCTGCAAATTAATATTTTAAATTTTCCCGTCAAAGAGTTATTTCATTTACATATACCGCGATAATTAATTGCGGTTTTTAAGGGTATTTTTCTATGAGTAACGTCATTGCTTCACTTGAAAAGGTACTCCTTCCTTTTGCTGTCAAAATAGGAAAGCAGCCACACGTTAATGCAATCAAAAACGGCTTTATTCGTTTAATGCCATTAACCCTCGCGGGGGCTATGTTTGTATTAATCAATAACGTTTTCCTGAGCTTTGGGGAGGGGTCGTTTTTTTATTCCCTCGGTATTCGGCTGGATGCGTCAACCATTGAAAACCTCAATAGTCTGAAGGGCATCGGCGGAAACGTCTATAACGGTACGCTGGGTATTATGTCACTGATGGCGCCATTCTTTATCGGTATGGCGCTGGCGGAAGAGCGCAAAGTCGACGCCCTGGCGGCTGGTCTGTTATCGGTTGCGGCTTTTATGACCGTCACGCCTTACAGCGTCGGCGAAGCCTATGCGGTTGGGGCGAACTGGCTGGGCGGCGCGAATATCATTTCCGGTATTATTATCGGTCTGGTGGTCGCGGAAATGTTTACCTTTATTGTCCATCGCAACTGGGTCATTAAATTACCCGATAGCGTACCGGCATCCGTCTCCCGTTCATTCTCAGCATTGATTCCAGGCTTTATTATCCTTTCCATTATGGGGATCATCGCCTGGGCGCTGACGACCTGGGGAACTAACTTCCACCAGATCATTATGGACACCATCTCTACACCGCTGGCTTCGCTGGGCAGTGTGGTTGGCTGGGCGTACGTGCTCTTTGTTCCTCTGCTGTGGTTTTTCGGTATCCACGGTTCCCTGGCGCTGACGGCGCTCGACAGCGGCATCATGACGCCATGGGCGCTGGAAAACATCGCTATCTATCAGCAGTACGGTTCAGTGGATGCCGCGCTGGCCGCCGGTAAGACGTTCCACGTCTGGGCGAAGCCGATGCTCGACTCCTATATCTTCCTCGGCGGTAGCGGTGCAACGCTGGGTCTGATCATCGCTATCTTCATTGCTTCTCGCCGTGCGGATTATCGTCAGGTGGCGAAACTGGCACTGCCATCCGGTATCTTCCAGATTAACGAACCGATTCTGTTTGGTCTGCCGATCATCATGAACCCGGTGATGTTCATCCCGTTCATTCTGGTACAGCCGATTCTGGCCGCGATTACGCTGATAGCGTATTACCTGGGTATTATCCCACCCATTACTAACATTGCGCCGTGGACCATGCCAACCGGGTTGGGGGCGTTCTTTAACACCAACGGTAGCGTTGCGGCTCTGCTGGTCGCCTTGTTCAACTTAGGGATTGCGACGCTGATTTACCTGCCGTTCGTGGTGGTTGCGAACAAAGCGCAGAACACTATCGACAAGGAAGAGAGCGAAGAAGATATCGCTAACGCACTGAAATTTTAAGTTTAACCCGGCATGTGGCGACGCATGCCGGGCCGTCAAAGAGGAATGATTTATGATGGATCTCGAGAATATTACTGATACCCAGACCGAAGCCGAAGCGCTCGAAGAAGTGGTGATGGGGCTTATCATCAACTCCGGACAGGCGCGCAGCCTGGCCTACGCGGCCTTAAAACAGGCGAAGCAGGGCGACTTCGACGCCGCGAAAACGATGATGGAGCAGTCACGCATGGCGCTGAACGAAGCGCATCTGGTGCAGACGAAACTGATTGAAGGCGATCAGGGCGAAGGTAAAATGAAAGTTAGTCTGGTCCTGGTTCACGCACAGGATCACCTGATGACGTCAATGCTGGCACGCGAACTGGTGACAGAGTTGATTGAGCTTCACGAGAAGCTGAAATAGTAAGGAGTTGATGATGCAACACCAGGCTAGCGCACCGGAAATCACTATTGCCCGTGAACAACAGTTGTTTAACGGTAAAAATTTCCATGTCTTTATCTACAACAAGACAGAGAGTGCCTGCGGTCTGCATCAGCACGATTACTATGAGTTTACGCTAGTACTCACGGGGCGCTATTACCAGGAGATCAATGGTAAACGTGTGCTGCTGGAACGGGGTGACTTTGTGTTTGTCCCGCTCGGTTCGCACCATCAGAGCTTCTACGAGTTCGGCTCGACGCGTATTCTCAACGTTGGCATCAGTAAACGTTTTTTTGAACAGCACTACAGCCCGCTCATGCCATTCTGTTTCGTGGCATCGCAGGTTTATCGCACCAACAGCGCATTTTTAACCTATGTCGAGACGGTTATCGCCTCGCTCAACTTTCGTGATACCGGGCTGGAAGAGTTTGTCGAAGTGGTCACCTTCTACATTATCAACCGCCTGCGCCATTATCGTGAAGAACAGGTTCTTGATGATATTCCGCAGTGGCTGAAAGCCACCGTGGAAACCATGCACAATAAAGCGCAGTTTGGCGAAAATGCTCTGGAAAATATGGTTTTTCTGTCCGCAAAGTCCCAGGAATACCTGACGCGAGCGACCCAGCGTTATTACAGCAAAACGCCGATGCAATTAATTAATGAAATTCGCATCAACTTTGCCAAGAAACAGCTGGAGATGACGAACTACTCCGTAACAGATATTGCGTATGAAGCGGGATACAGTAGTCCAAGTCTGTTTATTAAGACGTTTAAAAAAATGACGTCATTTACACCTAATAGCTACAGAAAAAAACTCACGCAATATAATCAGTAATTATTTTACTCAACAACCAGGTTTACGCTTGCCCATTATTGACGCGGGACGTCTGCGTCATATCTGACAGAAGGGCAGAGCCTCATTCACGCCAGTGTTAAGCACTGAAGGGAGAAACGATGAGCCAGAAATTAAAAGTCGTCACCATTGGTGGCGGCAGCAGCTACACCCCGGAATTGCTGGAAGGATTTATTAAGCGCTACCACGAACTGCCAGTTTCCGAATTGTGGCTGGTTGATGTCGAAGGTGGCGAAGAGAAACTGGATATTATTTACCAGCTTTGCCAGCGCATGATCGAAAAAGCAGGCGTGCCGATGAAGGTGTATAAGACCCTGGATCGCCGTGAAGCGCTGAAAGATGCTGATTTCGTGACCACGCAGCTGCGCGTAGGACAGTTGAAAGCGCGTGAACTGGATGAGCGTATTCCGCTGAGCCACGGCTACCTGGGTCAGGAAACCAACGGTGCCGGTGGGCTGTTTAAAGGACTGCGCACGATCCCGGTGATTTTCGACATTATTAAAGATGTGGAAGAACTGTGCCCGAATGCCTGGGTGATCAACTTTACTAACCCGGCCGGCATGGTGACCGAAGCGGTCTATCGTCATACGAACTTCAAACGCTTTATTGGCGTGTGCAACATTCCGGTCGGGATGAAGATGTTCATCCACGATGTGCTGGCGTTGAAAGAGAGTGACGACCTGTCGATCGACCTGTTTGGCCTCAACCACATGGTGTTCATTAAAGATGTGATCGTCAATGGGCAGTCACGTTTTGCTGAGCTGCTGGACGGCGTGGCCTCGGGCCAGCTTAAAGCGTCCACGGTGAAAAACATTTTCGATCTGCCGTTCAGCGAAGGGCTCATTCGTTCTCTGAATCTGCTGCCATGCTCGTATCTGCTGTACTACTTCAAGCAAAAAGAGATGCTGGCGATTGAGATGGGCGAATACTACAAGGGCGGCGCGCGGGCCCAGGTGGTACAGAAGGTCGAGAAACAGCTGTTCGATCTGTATAAGAACCCGGAGCTGAACATCAAGCCGAAGGAGCTGGAGCAGCGCGGGGGCGCGTACTACTCTGACGCCGCCTGTGAAGTCATTAATGCGATTTTCAATGACAAGCAAACCGAGCATTACGTCAACATTCCGCATCACGGCCACGTCGATAACATTCCGGCCGACTGGGCGGTCGAGATGACCTGTACGTTGGGTCGCGATGGAGCAACGCCGACGCCGCGTATCACCCATTTTGACGAGAAAGTGTTGGGATTGATCTATACCATCAAAGGTTTTGAAGTCGCTGCCAGTAACGCGGCGCTGAGCGGTGAGTTTAACGATGTCCTGTTAGCGCTGAACCTGAGTCCGCTGGTGCATTCGGATCACGACGCAGAAGGGCTGGCGCGTGAACTGATTCTGGCGCACGAAAAATGGTTGCCAAACTTTGCCGGGTGCATTGCGAAGCTTAAAGACGCACAACACTAAAGAGGTCGGCTATGGAACGCTTATTGATTGTAAACGCGGATGATTTTGGTTTGAGCAAAGGGCAAAACTACGGCATCATGGAGGCCTGTCGTCACGGCGTGGTGACCTCGACTACGGCGATGGTGAACGGTGATGCCATTGAACATGCGGTCACCTTAAGCCGCGATCTGCCGACGCTGGCGGTAGGGATGCACTTTGTTCTGACGCTGGGAAAACCGCTGACCGAGATGCCGGGATTAACCCGTGAAGGGCGTCTGGGAAAATGGATCTGGCAGATGGCAGAGGAAGATACGCTGCCGCTGGACGAAATCGCCCGTGAGCTTGCCAGTCAGTACCAGCGTTTCATCGACCTGTTCGGGCGGGAGCCAACGCATCTGGATAGTCATCACCATGTGCATATGTTTCCGCAGATTTTCCCCCTTGTCGCACATTTTGCCGCAGAGCGTAATATTGCGCTGCGCATTGATCGTCAGCCGGTGTTCAGGACCGGCGATCTCCCGGCGACGCTGCGTAGCTCGCAAGGGTTCAGCAGTGAGTTTTACGGGGAAGCGATTTCTGAAGCGTTGTTTCTGCAGGCTCTCGATGCATCAGCAAAACGTGGAGAATCCTCACTGGAAGTGATGTGTCACCCGGCGTTTATCGACAATATCATCCGTCAGAGCGCCTATTGTTACCCCCGCTTGACTGAACTGGACGTGTTGACGTCGGCATCGCTCAAGTATGCGATCGCCGAACGCGGCTACCGCCTGGGCAGTTTTCTTGATGTCTGACTCCTGAGTTTGCGGCGCGTGGTGCGCCGCTTTTTTTGCCTGCGATTTGCTTCAGGCCGGTACGGCCGGGATTTTAGCCGTTCTCGACCAGACGCGGTGGGCTGCCATCTGCGTAAACAGTTCATCCATAAAACGGCTATCCGCGTCCCCACCTTCTACAACGCCTTCCTCACCCTGACTGTCGATGTGAAGTCGCGCTTTAAAGCGCCGGGCTTCACCTGCGAGAGCGATGGGTTTGAGATGCTTATACGCTTCCAGCAGATAATATTGTGCATCGCCGTTGTCCTCGATATCGGCAATATCACCGCACGGTACAATAACGGCATCTACGGTGAGAGACGGCGCACCGGCAAAAGTGGCGGCGATGGTCAGTCGTGAACCGTCATCGGCGATAACGTCCCCCATCCGTGAATAGAGCAGTTTTGCATGAACGCCTTTCGCCTGAAGTGCCTGCAAAATGGACATCAGATCGGCTGATTTGACCTTGCCGTTGAGTAAAATCCCGACGACGCGGCCTTTAATATCGCCGTCCGGCACGGCATACAGACTGAGCGAAGGATCTTTCTTCAGTCCGCTCACCTCTGGTGGCGGTGCAATTTGTGTCTGCTCATCGCTTAACGCAATACCCAGATTTTTCCCGACCGCCTGCGCGAGGTTAATATCGATATGCGCCAGTTGGTCGACCACCCGTTCACGGATCCAGGTACGAATGACCTTACTCAACTCAAAGCTGAAGGCATCGACGATATGCAACTGCTCGACCGGCGTCTGGCTTAACCAGAACAGACGCGGATGGGCGTAGTATTCGCCAAATGAGGGACTACGTTCGCGGATCTTGTCGCCTTCGATGCGTTCCTGATATGACTCAAAGCCGCCGCGTTTCGGCCCCGGTGGCGTTTCACGTGGCCAGTTGTCATTGATGGAATTGGGCTCATAGTTAGCCGGGTTGGTGTCGATACTTATCCGATGCATCCCGTCACGCTGGAAGTTGTGATACGGACAGGTCGGACGGTTGATCGGAATTTCATGGAAATTGGCTCCCCCCAGACGGCTAATCTGCGTATCGGTATAGGAGAACAAACGGCCCTGCAACAGCGGATCGTTTGTGAAATCTATGCCAGGGACGATATGGCCGGGATGGAAGGCGACCTGTTCGTTTTCGGCGAAGAAATTATCGGGGTTGCGGTTCAGTACCATTTTACCGACGCGCTGAACCGGAACCAGCGCTTCGGGGATCAGCTTGGTGGGATCCAGTAAGTCAAAATCGAATTTCAACTCGTCCTCTTCCGGGATCAGTTGCAGTCCCAGCTCATATTCCGGGAAATCACCGGCTTCAATGGCTTCCCACAATTCCCGGCGATGGAAGTCCGGGTCGCGACCGGTCAGCTTCTGCGCTTCATCCCATACCAGTGAGGCTTTACCTGCCAGAGGTTTCCAGTGAAAACGAACGAAGGTGGCCTTGCCCGCCGCATTGATCAGGCGAAAAGTGTGAATCCCAAAGCCTTCCATCGTGCGATAGCTGCGTGGAATGCCGCGATCGGACATCGCCCACATGACGTTATGCAGGGTTTCTGGCTGTAACGACACGTAATCCCAGAAGGTGTCATGCGCGCTTTGCCCCTGGGGGATTGCCCAGTGCGGTTCAGGTTTCACGGCGTGGACGAAATCAGGAAACTTGTGCGCATCCTGAATAAAAAAGACAGGGGTATTATTGCCGACCAGGTCAAAAATCCCTTCTTCAGTGTAAAACTTGGTGGCAAAACCACGGATATCACGCACCGTATCCGCTGAGCCTGCGCCGCCCTGAACAGTGGAAAAACGCACGAAGACCGGGGTGATTTTATCCGGATCGGAGAGAAAGTCGGCTTTAGTGATGTCGCCAAGGTTTTTGTAGGGCTGGAAGTAACCGTGCGCAGCCGAGCCGCGCGCATGGACGATCCTCTCGGGAATGCGCTCATGGTCAAAATGGGTGATTTTTTCGCGCAAGATAAAATCTTCAAGCAGCGTAGGGCCACGGTGTCCGGCGCGCAGTGAATTCTGGTCGTCGGCAATGCGTACCCCCTGATTGGTGGTGAGGGCATAATTCTCGCTGCCTGTGCGGACATTCTCCAGTTCGCTCAGCTTTTTATTGTCGGTATCCGGGGCTTTCAGACTGCCGGGCGCCGTGGGGTGCATGCCGGGAGGCGTCGGTTCAGGAACAGGACGATACGATCCGTCGTCAGGCGCCAGAGAGTCCAGGCCCGGTTTTGCTTCGCGCGGATCGTGTACCGGTGATTGATGTGGATGGGAATTTTTCTCGTTATGCGACATTGAACTCGTCTCCATTTTTCATTGCTGAAAGGGTCGTTGTTTTTTGTCAAAAAACCTCCTAACTATAGTCCACTCGTGTGATCCCGCCGGGCAGAACGCGGATGACAACGTGGGTTGACAGGGGAAAGAGCACGCCCGGAGCAGGACGTGCAGGGGTAAAATCGGCTAAGATAGTTCTTTTCTGATTTTTGAATTTGTCTTAGTGAAGCTATTAATGATGAAACCTCTTCGCCAACAAAATCGCCCGGTTATTAGCTATGTTCCGCGTGTTGAACCTGCGCCGCCCGAACATGCGATAAAAATGGACGCGTTTCGTGACGTGTGGATATTGCGCGGGAAGTATGTCGCGTTTGTCTTAATGGGGGAGTCGTTCCAGCGATCGCCGACGTTCAGCGAGGCGGAATCAGCCCAGCGCTGGGCAAATCAGGTCCGTCAGGAAAACGAAATAGCGGATTAATTCCGGCATAAAAAAACCGCCCCGAAGGGCGGTTTTCTGTTTTGGGGACGCTTAGTGATGCGCCAGTTCGGCGTCGTCTTCACTGTCCAGAATGGTTTTATCGGTTTGCTTCAGCCACTGGCTGGTCAGCGTACCGGCAGTCATTGACCCGCTGACGTTCAGCGCAGTACGGCCCATGTCAATCAGTGGTTCAACGGAGATGAGCAGCGCCACCAGCGTAACGGGCAGCCCCATCGCGGGCAGTACGATCAGCGCGGCGAACGTGGCACCGCCACCGACACCGGCCACCCCGGCGGAGCTGACGGTCACAATGCCGACCAGTGTCGCAATCCACACAGGATCCAGTGGGTTAATACCGACCGTCGGCGCCACCATCACGGCCAGCATGGCCGGATACAAACCGGCACAGCCATTCTGCCCAATTGTCGCACCAAAGGAGGCCGCGAAGCTGGCGATAGATTCTGGCACGCCCAGACGACGGGTTTGCGCTTCCACGTTCAGCGGGATAGAGGCGGCGCTGGAACGGCTGGTAAACGCGAAGGTCAGAACCGGCCACACTTTGCGGAAGTACTTGAGCGGGCTTACGCCGTTAACGCCCAACAGTACGCCGTGGACGACGAACATAATGCCCAGACCGAGATAAGAGGCGATGACAAAGCTACCCAGCTTAATGATGTCCTGCAGGTTGGAACCCGCTACCACTTTGGTCATCAGCGCCAGTACGCCGTAAGGCGTTAACTGCATGACCAGGCGGACCAGTTTCATCACCCAGCTTTGCAGGGTGTCGATAGCGGTCAGCACGCGTTCGCCTTTTGGCGCGTCATCTTTCAGCAGTTTCAGCGCGGCGACACCGAGGAAGGCGGCAAAAATGACCACGCTGATAATGGACGTCGGGTTCGCACCGGTCAGATCGGCAAACGGGTTTTTCGGTACAAATGAGAGCACCAGCTGTGGGACGCTGAGATCGGCCACTTTACTGACATAGTTGGTTTCAATGGCATTCAGTCGCGCCGTTTCGGCACCGCCCTGAACCAGACCTTCAGCGGTCAGGCCAAACAGATTGGTCACCAGCACACCGACCAGTGCGGCAATCAATGTGGTAAACAGCAGGGTTCCGATGGTCAGGAAGCTGATTTTCCCCAACTGCGAGGCGTTATGCAGGCGGGCAACTGCGCTCAGAATCGAGGCAAATACCAGCGGCATGACGATCATTTGCAGCAGTTGAACATAACCGTTGCCGACGATGTTGAACCACTGGACGGAATCTTTCAGCACCTGGCTGTCAGAGCCATAAATGGTATGCAGCGCAAGGCCAAAGACCACACCCATGACCAGACCGACCAGCACTTTCTTTGCCAGACTCCACTGTTTATGACGGGCTTGCGCCAGCACAAACAGCAGAATGACGAACACCACAATGTTCGCGATTAATGGAAAATTCATCCCCGTTCTCCTGATTTTATTATTCGTCCCGCTGTGTCACAGCGATCCTGTTGCCGCAAGGTTAGCAGAACTGTGACCTGGCTCTTATATTCAAATGGAATTGTTTATGCCAAAAACGATAATTCCGCTGCTTTACTGGTCTATTTGATGCTTTATAAAGCGATTGAACTGCCATTGCAGCGTATTAATCATATCGGATGACCAGCGAACCGCACTGTTCTGGGGCAAGGTTTGTGGCATCCATACCGCCCAAGCAAACAGCGCCATGCAGAGAAACCGCTCCAGTTGATTGCCTTTCTGCGGGACCAGAATTGGCAAACGAAAGCGCCAGCGGCAAGGCCAGAGCAGAGGAACGCCGGCGGGCGTCAGCATATCGGCGGCAATATGGCTCAGATAGCCTATCACCATTCCCTGCAAGGCATCAGCGGGGATAACCCAACTCTCCGGCACTTTCAGGTAGAAGGTGGCCAGCAGCGCAAAGACAGCCAGCAGGCTGTGAGTGAATCCGCGATGGCCGAACGCACGGGCGATCGGTTTCGAAATCCATTTTAGTCGCTGACCGAGAAATGACTTTGGGTGATCAATGTCCGGTAACAGACAGGTCAGAATGGCGGAAGGAACAATATGCCACCAGTCACCCTGCGCAAGCACGGGCGTGAGTTCCGCGTTTTTAGCAAACACCGCGCAGGCAATGGAAAAGAGGAGGTGACCTTCCGCCGTCATGATAAAACCTGATAAACTGTGAATTCATACAGTATAGGATTTTTATACAGTGGGCGGAAGTGGTGACGTTGTAACTCTTTGTCAATAATGCGCGTTTAACGCGCTAACCAACCGCCATCGACAGCCAGCGTATAACCGTTGATGTAATCCGACGCCGGCGAAGCGAGGAAGACGACCGGTCCCTGCAGATCGTCTGGCGTTCCCCAACGGCCCGCCGGGATACGATCGACAATCTCTTTATTGCGTTCAGCATCTTCCCGCAGTTGTTGGGTGTTGTTGGTTGCCATGTAGCCGGGGGCGATGGCGTTGACGTTAATCTGATGCTGCGCCCACTCGTTAGCTAACAGTCGGGTAATGCCCAGAACGCCGCTCTTTGAGGCCGTATAGGACGGGACGCGAATGCCTCCCTGAAACGACAGCATTGACGCGATGTTGATGATTTTTCCGCCCTGACCCTGGGCAATGAACTGGCGTGCAACGGCCTGGGAGAGAAAGAAGAGCGACTTGAGATTCAGGTTTATCACGTCGTCCCAGTCTTTTTCAGTAAAACTGAGCGCGTCTTCGCGACGAATGGTCCCGGCGTTGTTCACCAGAATGTCGATGCGACCGAATTTCTCTACCGCCTGGGCGATAACGTCCGCGATGACCACTTGCTGGCTTAGATCGGCCTGTATGGCGAAAAAGCGGCGACCCAGCGCTTCTACTTTGGCGGCGGTGTCATGAGGAACCTTACGGTTCACACCGATGATATCGCAACCGGCTTGCGCCAGTGCGACAGTCATCCCTTGCCCGAGCCCGGTATCACAACCGGTGACGATGGCGACTTTACCTGTGAGACGAAATGCATCCAGAATCATAATGACCTCGGCTATCCGTTTTTATCTGTTATGTGCCTGAAAGAAGAATAGGAGAGGAACGGAGAGAATACAATTAAAAATGAAACGACGTTTTAATTTTGTTGACTGATTGGCAAAACGGGCAATGTGATCATTGCCCGATCCCGGTTAGCCAAGTAAATCGGCGATGGTCAGTTCCGTGAGTGAGTTGAGCCTGACGTCGGCGAGGATATAGCGCGGATCGTGTCGCACTTCTTTGTCCGGTACGACAATGGAGCGCATCCGCGCCGCTTTCGATGCCACCATACCGTTGACGGAATCTTCCAGCGCCACACAGCATAACGGGTCAACGCCCAGTTTCGCCGCGCAGTCGATGTAAACCTGAGGATGTGGTTTGCTGTAGGGCAGTTTTTCCGCGGAGGCGATGGCGTCAAAGCTCTCCCGCAGGTCGAACATCGCCAGTACTTTTTCCAGCATGTGCAGAGGGGATGCTGATGCCAGTCCGACCTTCAAACCTTGCGCTTTACACAACGCGACCGCTTCTTTGACGCCCGGTAACAGCGGACGCGTCTCTTCAACCAACGCGATGGCGCGGGTAATGACGCGATCGGTGACCTCCTGGCGGCTCGGCCCGTTCCACGGCTGCTGAGCAAACCAGAGATCGACAACCATATCGATGCGCAGCCCCAGCGTATCCGGGAGTTCCTGACGACGCGTGATATCGACGCCGACGCTGGACAGCACGTCCAGTTCAGCCCGATCCCACAACGGCTCGGAATCAATCAGCAATCCATCCATATCGAATATGGCCGCAAGAATTTGACGCGGGGTTGACATTACAACCTCTCCTGTTGAGCATTAAATGTAGGGTATTCAGCATTAGCCGCTATCATAACGTGTTTAAAGATCGGGCGAAAAGGGTTATCAGCAGGTAGACTTAAGCCAAAATGACGCGTCTTCATCAAGGGGAACTCATGACGTATCAACAAGCTGGACGCATTGCAGTGTTAAAAAGGATCTTAGGATGGGTGATATTTATCCCGGCGCTCCTCTCTACGCTGATTTCAGCCCTGAAATTTATGTACGCGCACAGCGAAAAGCAGGGAGGGATTAACGCGGTGATGCTCGATTTTACCCATGTCATGATTGACATGATGCGAGTGAATACCCCGTTTCTGAACCTCTTCTGGTACAACTCACCGACGCCGGATTTCCAGAATAGCCTGAACATTCTGTTCTGGCTGATTTTTGCGCTGATTTTTATCGGGCTGGCGATGCAGGATTCTGGTGCGCGAATGAGTCGCCAGGCGCGGTTTTTACGTGAAGGCGTTGAAGACCAGTTGATTCTGGAGAAAGCCAAGGGCAGCGAAGGGCTGTCACGCGAGCAGATTGAGTCGCGCATTGTGGTTCCGCATCACACGATTTTCCTGCAGTTTTTCCCGCTCTACATCCTGCCGGTGATTATCATCATTGCCGGCTATGTGTTTTTTTCCCTGCTGGGATTTGTCTGAATAAAAAGGCCGCCATCCGGCGGCCTGTTGATGTCAGCCATGATTACGCCGCGAGCAGCCTGTCCATTGCCTTCTGCGCCATCACCAGGTGCTGACCGCCAAACAGTCTTGCCCGGTTGAGCAAGGTATACAGTTGATATACCGGTTGCCGGTCGAGAAAATCTAACGGCAGCGGCGACACCGACTGATAACCATCATAAATTTGCGGCGGCTGTTCGGTATGCAGCGGCAACATCGCCAGGTCGCACTCCCTGTCTCCCCAGTAACAGGCCGGATCAAACAGATACGGGCCGTCCGGCCCCAGCGCGCAGTTACCGGACCACAAATCGCCGTGTAATAAAGAAGGCTGTGGCTGGTGGGAGGCGAGACGCTGTTGCACGTGCTCGACGATGGCATCGATATTACCAAAGGCAATCCCTTTTTCCGCCGCCAGTTCGAGTTGCCAGCCAATGCGCTGTTCGGCGAAGAAAACAGACCAGCGGCGCTGCCAGGCATTGGGCTGCGGTGTGGTCGAGAGCGCGTTATCGAAATCCAGCCCAAACTGCGGCTGATCGCTCCATTCATGCAGGTGGGCAAGCTGCTGCCCCAGAATAAACGCACTGTGCGCGTCCAGCGGACGGGGAGGGAGATAATCCATCACCAGAAAGCTGTAATCACGATCCGCACCCACCGCCCACACTTTGGGGACCGTCACTGTATGGCTGCGTGATAACAGTTCTAATTGATCGGCTTCTGCCGTGAAGCCTGGAAGCAGTTCTCGCTCATCACATTTAACGAAGAAATCGCGTCCCGCATAGCGTAAATGCCACGCGGCATGAATTTCTCCGCCAGGCAGTTCGTTACGCAGTTCGATTTCGCCTTCACCGAGTTGCTCGCTTAAAAGACGACTGATAGCCTGCCACATGATGTCTCTCCCCATGTTGTCTGCCAGATCATAAGGTTAGCGCAAAGATGCGGTTAAAAAACACGAACTAACGCACACCGTGGACGTGTTTTCGTGGTAATGGCATTTATTGTCCGCTGGGATCCCACTCTTCCCAGGTCACCACGCTGACCTCCGGCACTTTATCTAACGCGCTTTCAGCGAGCCCTGCGGCCAGTGCTTTGACCTCCTCCGGACTCTGGGCGCTAATCAACCCAAAGGTATTGGTTCCCAGTTCATGCACATTTCCGCCATCATCCGTGAGGGTGAGCAGAAAACCGGCACGCGTAAGATGGTTGTTCAGTTCATTTATTTCCGCTAAGGAGTCTTCGTGAAACGTGATAGTAACAACATATCGGGTGATTTCCCCACTGGCCATTTGACACCCCTTTGTAATCTCATGAGTTTGTAGCATAGACGGTGAACGCGTAAGCCGACAGGTTTACGCTAAATTCCCCCTCGAAAAGAGGGGGAAATCATTATGGCTGGCTAAGGTAAGCGTAGATTTTTTGCGTATCGTCATGGGAGCACAGGCGTGTTCCCTGGTTGATGGTCGCGGCGCTACCGGCCGCAACGCCGAAGCGCACCATATCGTCAAGTGAGGCGCCTTCAGCCAGTTTGAGGGTCATTGCCCCTACCATACTGTCGCCCGCGCCAACGGTGCTCTGACTTTTAACCGGCGGCGGCACAACCTGCACGCAGGTTTTACTGTCCACGCCCAACGCGCCCTGAGGACCGAGCGAGACGACAACGCGCTGCGCCTTGCCGCTGCGGACAATTTCCTGCGCCGCTTTGCGCACGTCATCAGGCTGGGTAAGTTCGCGATTAACCAGGGCGCTGAGTTCTTTCTGGTTGGGTTTGACCAGTTCGATATTGCCAATAGCTAACGCGGCCGTCAGCGCTTCGCCGGAGCTGTCAATGATGCAACGGATCCCCTGTTTCTGCGCGGCGGTAATTAATTGACTGAGTTTTTCGACTTTGACGCCTGGCGGCAGGCTACCGCTGATCACCAGAATGGCGCCGGACTCGATCTCCAGAACCTGTTCTTCTATCTGGCGAAACTCATCGTCATTCAGGGCCGCGCCGGGCATCACAAAGCGATACTGTTCGCCGCTGGATTCGACATGAACGTGCAGGTTCTGACGCGTCCAGTCTTTTGCATCAATGGTTGCGACCGGAACGTTTTCGTCAGCGAGCAAGGCCGCCAGGTGTTCACCGGTTGCACCACCGACGGGGAAAATAGCGGTCGCCGTTCCGCCCAGATGAGCAATGGCGCGAGCGACATTAATGCCACCGCCACCAGGCTCAAATACCGGGGCAGTACAGCGGAGTTTCCCTTCGGGATAGATTTGCGGGGTGATCGTTGCGCTATCGAGAGAGGGCGCAAGCGTCAACGTATAGATACGTACCATCGTTACCTCCTGTTAGGCTGTGTTCAGTCTGGCACCGAATAGCCCTAAAGTGAAGTCATTAACAATATGATTAATTAAAGTTTATTTATTAAATTTGCTGTAAAGATATATAAATATTTAATTGTTTTGAGAGCTCTCTTATTCAAAAAATGAAATAAGAATTCATTGCTATGTTATTCGAGCCTTTTTATAATTTGTTACCTTTCCTGGGGCGTTTGTCATTGATCCCTCTGAAAGTTTCCGGGACCGTAATGGTCTCTTTTTTTGTTGTACGGACTCTTTATAAATGAAGCTTTTAAAGACAGTTCCCGCTGCCGTTTTGCTGGCGGGGGGCGTGTTTGCGTCGATGTATGCAACTGCCGATGATTCCGTTTTTACTGTCATGGATGACCCCTCAAGTGCGAAGAAACCCTTCGAAGGCAATCTCAATGCTGGTTATCTTGCGCAGTCAGGCAACACGAAAAGTTCTTCTTTGACCGCAGACACGACCATGACCTGGTATGGCCAAACAACGGCCTGGTCACTGTGGGGGAACGCGAGTAACACCTCTTCCAATGATGAACGCTCTTCAGAGAAATATGCGGTTGGCGGTCGTAGTCGTTACAACGTGACCGATTATGACTATCTTTTTGGCCAGGCGAGTTGGCTGACGGACCGTTATAACGGCTACCGTGAGCGCGACGTGTTTACCGCCGGTTATGGTCGCCAGTTCCTTAACGGACCCGTACACAGCTTCCGTTTTGAATTCGGTCCGGGCGTACGGTACGACGAACATACGGATGGTAAGACGGAAACGCAGCCGCTGGGCTATGCCTCTGGCGCGTATGCCTGGCAGATATCAGACAACACCAAATTTACGCAAGGCGTGTCGGTGTTCGGTGCTGAAGATACGACGCTGAACTCCGAGACGGCGCTGAATGTGGCAATCAATGAGCACTTTGGCCTGAAGGTGGCGTACAACGTGACGTGGAACTCCGAACCGCCGGAAACGGCACCGGAGCATACGGACAGACGTACCACCGTCTCTCTGGGTTACCGGATGTAAGCCGAAGCCAGACTGTTCGCCAGTCTGGCTTTTTATTGCGATGTGTGATGGTGATTCGCCCGCCATTCTCTTTATCCAGAATTTACTTCGCCAGAATCACGACGGGCGCTGCTTCACTGCTATCCCCAAATCATTGCCGCCCAGCGTAGTAATAACATTGCGCCACAGATGACGATCAGGACGACCACCATTTTCCAGTGTTTTTTGGCAAAGCGATTTGATGGCATCATTTATTTCCTGGCGGTTTCAGACGGTTAATCCTAGTGTAACAAAACTGTCAGCCAGTCAGTGAATGGATATTCATTCTGTCTCCAGTACAATCCTTAAGGGGCAGGTGAGAGGAGGGGGAGAAAAACGCGTGCTAACGTCATGATCCAGTCCAATATAAAACAGAAGGGTGCATTCTCCCTTTTTTTAGTGTTACCATCGTTCGACCACATTGCCGCGCTTGCGTAGCGAAAGCGGATGTGTCCCAGATTGTGTGCCAATTTAGCAATTGTTGGTTAGATGGCTGCACAACTAACTGTAAACAAATAAATTTTCTCTTTGTATGTGATCTTGCGTATGGGTCACCACTGCAAATAAGGACATAACATGCCTGTTATTACTCTTCCTGATGGCAGTCAACGCCATTACGACCACGCTGTAAGCCCTATGGATGTTGCGCTGGACATTGGTCCAGGTCTGGCGAAAGCCACCCTTGCTGGCCGTGTTAATGGCGAGCTGGTCGATGCTTCTGACCTGATCGAAAATGATGCGACGCTCTCTATCATCACCGCAAAGGATGAAGAAGGGCTGGAGATCATTCGTCACTCCTGTGCGCACCTGTTAGGTCATGCGATCAAACAACTTTGGCCGAATACCAAAATGGCTATCGGTCCGGTTGTCGACAACGGTTTCTACTATGACGTAGACCTTGACCGTACGTTGACCCAGGAAGATATCGATGCGCTCGAGAAGCGGATGCACGAGCTCGCTGAGAAAAATTACGACGTCATTAAGAAGAAAGTCAGCTGGCACGAAGCGCGTGAAACCTTCGTGAAGCGTGGCGAGATTTATAAAGTTTCCATTCTTGATGAAAACATTGCCCATGATGACAAACCTGGTTTGTATCATCATGAAGAATATGTCGATATGTGCCGCGGTCCGCACGTGCCGAATATGCGCTTCTGCCATCACTTTAAACTGATGAAAACCGCAGGCGCGTACTGGCGTGGCGACAGCGACAATAAGATGTTGCAGCGTATCTACGGAACGGCCTGGGCAGATAAAAAAGCCCTCAGTGCTTATCTGCAACGTCTGGAAGAAGCGGCAAAACGTGACCACCGTAAAATCGGTAAGCAGCTTGACCTGTATCACATGCAGGAAGAAGCGCCGGGTATGGTGTTCTGGCATAACGACGGCTGGACTATTTTCCGCGAACTGGAAGTCTTTGTGCGCTCCAAGCTCAAAGAGTATCAGTATCAGGAAGTGAAAGGGCCGTTCATGATGGACCGCGTGCTGTGGGAAAAAACCGGGCACTGGGACAACTACAAAGATGCGATGTTCACCACCTCTTCAGAGAACCGTGAATATTGCATCAAGCCGATGAACTGTCCGGGTCACGTACAGATCTTTAATCAGGGCCTGAAATCCTACCGCGACCTGCCGCTGCGTATGGCTGAGTTTGGTAGCTGCCACCGTAACGAGCCGTCAGGCGCGTTGCATGGCCTGATGCGTGTACGCGGCTTCACCCAGGATGATGCGCATATCTTCTGTACTGAAGAGCAAATCCGCGATGAAGTTAACGCCTGCATCCGTATGGTCTACGATATGTACAGCACATTTGGCTTCGAGAAAATCGTCGTCAAACTCTCCACTCGTCCCGAAAAACGCATCGGTAGCGACGAAATGTGGGATCGTGCTGAGGCGGACCTGGCCGTTGCGCTGGAAGAAAACAATATCCCATTTGAATATCAACTGGGTGAAGGCGCATTCTACGGTCCGAAAATTGAATTTACCCTGTATGACTGCCTCGATCGCGCATGGCAGTGCGGTACTGTACAGCTGGACTTCTCTCTGCCGTCTCGTCTGAGCGCCTCCTATGTGGGCGAAAACAACGAGCGTCAGGTACCGGTGATGATTCACCGCGCAATTCTTGGGTCTATGGAACGTTTCATTGGTATTCTGACTGAAGAGTTCGCGGGCTTCTTCCCGACCTGGCTTGCGCCGGTTCAGGTAGTGGTGATGAACATTACTGATTCACAGTCTGAATACGTTAACGAATTGACGCAGAAACTTCAAAATGCGGGCATTCGTGTAAAAGCAGACTTGAGAAATGAGAAGATAGGCTTTAAAATCCGCGAGCACACATTACGTCGTGTCCCTTATATGTTGGTCTGTGGTGATAAAGAAGTGGAAGCAGGCAAAGTTGCCGTTCGCACTCGCCGTGGAAAAGACCTGGGCAGCCTTGACGTAAGTGAAGTGATTGAGAAGCTGCAACAAGAGATTCGCAGCCGCAGTCTTCAACAACTGGAGGAATAAGGTATTAAAGGCGGAAAACGAGTTCAAACGGCACGTCCGAATCGTATCAATGGCGAGATTCGCGCCCAGGAAGTTCGCTTAACAGATCTTGAAGGTGAACCACTGGGGATTGTGAGTCTGAGAGAAGCGATCGAAAAAGCTGAAGAAGCTGGAGTAGATTTAGTTGAAATCAGCCCTAACGCCGAACCGCCAGTTTGTCGTATCATGGACTACGGCAAGTTCCTTTATGAAAAGAGTAAGTCTTCTAAGGAACAGAAGAAAAAGCAAAAAGTTATCCAGGTTAAGGAAATTAAATTCCGTCCTGGTACCGACGATGGCGATTATCAGGTAAAACTCCGCAGCCTGATTCGCTTTCTGGAAGATGGCGATAAGGCCAAGATCACACTGCGTTTTCGCGGTCGTGAGATGGCCCACCAACAGATTGGTATGGAAGTGCTGACGCGCGTTCGTGACGATCTGAGTGAACTGGCAGTAGTCGAATCCTTCCCAACGAAGATCGAAGGCCGCCAGATGATCATGGTGCTCGCTCCCAAGAAGAAACAGTAGGCCTTCAAGTAGTATTTCCTGTGGAGCCTTTGGGCTTCACAGGTTTTGCTCGCCTGGGTTTCATTTATTAACAATGCGAAGTGGAAGTTATTAAAATGCCAAAAATTAAGACCGTACGCGGTGCTGCTAAGCGCTTCAAAAAAACCGGTGGTGGTGGATTTAAGCGTAAGCACGCAAACCTGCGTCATATTCTGACCAAAAAATCTACTAAGCGTAAACGTCACCTGCGTCCAAAAGGCCTCGTGTCTAAAGGCGATCTGGGTCTGGTTATCGCGTGCCTGCCGTACGCATAAGCCGTTAACGTTTAATTCATTTTTTTACTAAGAATATAGATACAGGAGAGCACATATGGCTCGCGTAAAACGTGGTGTAGTTGCCCGTGCACGTCACAAGAAAATTTTGAAACAAGCCAAAGGCTACTACGGTGCGCGTTCACGCGTATACCGCGTTGCCTTCCAGGCTGTTATCAAAGCTGGTCAGTATGCTTACCGTGACCGTCGTCAACGTAAGCGTCAGTTCCGTCAACTGTGGATTGCGCGTATCAACGCAGCAGCACGTCAGAACGGTATTTCTTACAGCAAATTCATCAACGGCCTGAAAAAAGCCTCTGTTGAAATCGACCGTAAGATCCTGGCTGACATCGCCGTATTCGACAAAGTAGCGTTCACCGCTCTGGTCGAAAAAGCGAAAGCAGCTCTGGCATAAGCCAGTGAAAAGAGGGAGCCTGGCTCCCTCTCTTTTATTTGTTGTTCCGTCAATGAGTTGACAATTGATCCGTAACCCTTTTCAATAAAGGTTCTCCGGTTTTACCACACAAGGTAACGCAAGCATGAATGCTGCTATTTTCCGCTTCTTTTTTTACTTTAGCACCTGACTCCGGGAGGCTAGCGCGTGAAAGAAGAAACGAAAAACAGCGCAAAAAAGCCTCCATCAGGAGGCTTTTTTTGTGCCCGAAATCGAGAGATTACGTTCAACGAACCGGTGTCTTCACCGACACAATGAGGAAAACCATGTCACATCTCGCAGAACTGGTAGCCAGTGCGAAGGCGGCCATTAATCAGGCGTCAGATGTTGCCGCGTTAGACAATGTGCGCGTCGAATATTTGGGCAAAAAAGGGCACCTGACCCTTCAGATGACGACGCTGCGCGAGCTGCCAGCTGAAGAGCGTCCTGCCGCCGGTGCGGTGATTAACGAAGCGAAAGAGCAGGTACAGCAGGCGCTCAACGCGCGTAAAGCCGATCTGGAAAACGCCGCGCTGAATGCACGTCTGGCGGCGGAAACCATCGACGTTTCTCTGCCGGGGCGTCGCATTGAAAATGGCGGCCTGCATCCGGTCACCCGTACCATCGATCGCATTGAAAGCTTCTTTGGTGAACTTGGCTTTACTGTTGCGACCGGTCCGGAAATCGAAGATGACTACCACAACTTCGATGCGCTGAATATTCCTGGTCACCATCCGGCTCGTGCCGATCACGACACCTTCTGGTTTGATGCAACGCGTTTGCTGCGTACTCAGACATCCGGCGTACAGATCCGTACCATGAAAGATCAGCAACCGCCGATTCGCATTATCGCGCCGGGTCGTGTGTACCGTAACGACTACGATCAGACGCATACCCCGATGTTCCACCAGATGGAAGGCCTGATTGTGGATACCAACATCAGCTTTACCAATCTGAAAGGGACGCTGCATGACTTCCTGCGTAACTTCTTTGAAGAAGATTTGCAGATTCGTTTCCGTCCTTCCTATTTCCCGTTTACTGAGCCGTCTGCCGAAGTGGACGTGATGGGCAAGAACGGTAAATGGCTGGAAGTGCTGGGTTGCGGCATGGTGCATCCGAACGTTCTGCGTAACGTGGGTATCGACCCGGAAATCTACTCAGGTTTCGCGTTTGGGATGGGGATGGAGCGTCTGACCATGTTGCGTTACGGTGTGACTGACCTGCGTGCGTTCTTCGAAAACGATCTGCGTTTCCTCAAACAGTTTAAATAAAGGCAGGATAAAACAATGAAATTCAGTGAACTGTGGTTACGCGAGTGGGTTAACCCGGCTATCGATAGCGACGCGCTGTCGAATCAAATCACCATGGCGGGCCTGGAAGTTGACGGTGTTGAAGCGGTCGCCGGTGCATTTAACGGCGTCGTCGTGGGTGAAGTGGTTGAATGCGGCCAGCACCCGAATGCGGACAAACTGCGCGTGACGAAAGTTAACGTCGGTGGCGAGCGTCTGCTGGACATCGTCTGCGGCGCGCCAAACTGCCGTCAGGGGCTGAAAGTGGCGGTTGCCACCATCGGCGCCATTCTGCCGGGCGATTTCAAAATTAAAGCGGCTAAGCTGCGTGGCGAGCCGTCTGAAGGCATGCTGTGCTCCTTCTCCGAACTGGGGATTTCCGACGATCACAGCGGCATTATTGAACTGCCGGCTGATGCGCCGATCGGTACCGACATTCGTGAATACCTGAAGCTTGATGACAACACCATTGAGATCAGCGTTACCCCTAACCGTGCTGATTGCTTAGGCATCATCGGCGTTGCCCGTGACGTGGCTGTGCTGAACAAAGCGCCGCTGGTCGAACCGGAAATCACGCCGGTTGCGGCAACCATCAGCGATGTCCTGCCGATTACCGTAGACGCCACCGACGCCTGCCCGCGTTATCTGGGTCGCGTAGTAAAAGGTATCAACGTGAAAGCGCCAACGCCGCTGTGGATGAAAGAAAAACTGCGCCGTTGCGGTATCCGCTCCATTGATGCAGTAGTTGACGTGACCAACTATGTGCTGCTTGAACTGGGCCAGCCGATGCACGCCTTTGATAAAGACCGCATTGAAGGCGGGATTGTCGTTCGCATGGCGAAAGAGGGCGAAACGCTGGTACTGCTTGATGGCACTGAAGCGAAGCTTAACGCGGATACGCTGGTGATTGCCGATCATAATAAAGCGCTGGCGATGGGCGGTATCTTCGGTGGCGAGCATTCTGGCGTAAACGACGAAACGCAAAATGTGCTACTGGAATGCGCTTTCTTCAACCCGTTGTCAATTACCGGTCGCGCGCGCCGTCATGGCCTGCATACCGATGCGTCTCACCGTTATGAGCGCGGTGTGGATCCTGCGCTGCAGTATAAAGCGATGGAACGAGCCACCCGTCTGCTGATTGACATCTGCGGCGGTGAAGCGGGTCCGATCATTGATGTGACGGATGAAACCACGCTGCCGAAGCGCGCGACCATTACGCTGCGTCGTAGCAAACTGGATCGTCTGATTGGTCATCACATTGCCGATGAGCAGGTGAGCGACATTCTGCGTCGTCTGGGTTGTGACGTTACCGAAGGTGAAGGTGAGTGGCAAGCCGTTGCGCCAGGCTGGCGCTTCGACATGGAAATTGAAGAAGACCTGGTTGAAGAAGTCGCCCGCGTGTATGGTTATGACAACATCCCTGATGAACCGATCCAGGCGGGTCTGATCATGGGGACGCACCGTGAAGCAAATTTGTCGCTGAAACGTGTGAAAACGCTGTTGAATGACAAAGGCTACCAGGAAGTCATTACTTACAGCTTTGTCGACCCGAAAGTGCAGCAGTTGCTCCATCCGGGTGAAGAGGCGTTGCTGTTGCCAAGCCCGATCTCCAGCGAAATGTCGGCAATGCGCCTGTCGCTGTGGACGGGGTTACTGGCAACGGTGGTGTATAACCAGAATCGTCAACAGAACCGCGTGCGCATTTTTGAAAGCGGGCTGCGTTTTGTGCCGGATACCCAGGCCAATCTGGGCATTCGTCAGGATCTGATGCTGGCGGGGGTTATTTGCGGTAACCGTTACGATGAGCACTGGGATCTGGCAAAAGAGACCGTTGATTTCTATGATTTGAAGGGCGATCTGGAAGCGGTGTTGGATCTGACCGGTAAACTCGGTGACATTCAGTTCAGGGCAGAAGCCAATCCGGCACTGCATCCGGGACAGTCTGCAGCGATTTATCTGAAAGGTGAACGCATTGGTTTCATTGGTGTTGTTCATCCTGAGCTGGAACGTAAGCTGGATCTCAATGGCCGTACTCTGGTGTTCGAACTGGAGTGGAACAAGCTCGCAGACCGCGTGGTGCCTCAGGCGCGCGAGATTTCACGCTTCCCGGCGAACCGTCGCGACATCGCTGTGGTTGTCGCCGAAAACGTTCCCGCTGCTGATATTTTATCCGAGTGTAAGAAAGTTGGCGCAAATCAGGTAGTTGGCGTAAACTTATTTGACGTGTACCGTGGTAAGGGTGTTGCGGAGGGGTATAAGAGCCTCGCCATTAGCCTGATCCTTCAGGATACCAGCCGTACACTCGAAGAAGAGGAGATTGCCGCTACCGTCGCCAAATGTGTAGAGGCATTAAAAGAGCGATTCCAGGCATCATTGAGGGATTGAACCTATGGCGCTTACAAAAGCTGAAATGTCAGAATATCTGTTTGATAAGCTTGGGCTTAGCAAGCGGGATGCCAAAGAACTGGTCGAACTGTTTTTCGAAGAGATCCGTCGTGCTCTGGAAAACGGTGAGCAGGTAAAACTCTCTGGTTTTGGTAACTTCGATCTGCGTGATAAGAATCAACGTCCGGGACGTAACCCGAAAACGGGCGAAGATATTCCCATTACAGCACGGCGCGTGGTGACCTTCAGACCCGGACAGAAGTTAAAGAGCCGAGTCGAAAACGCTTCGCCCAAAGATGAGTAATCAGATCTAACCAAAAAGGCCGCTTTTGCGGCCTTTTTTCTTTTCTGCGGTGATATCGCACCGTAGAATCAATGACATCCTTTTCAGTTGAATGGAAATCATGCTGACTTTTGCCCGTCAACAACAGCGACAACATGTGCGCTGGATCCTGAGCCTGTCGGTGCTGATGCTGCTGACACTGTGGTTAAGCCTGTGCGCCGGCGAGCAGTGGATATCGCCCGCTGACTGGCTGACGCCGCGTGGCGAACTCTTTGTCTGGCAAATTCGCCTTCCGCGTGCGCTGGCTGTTCTGCTGGTGGGCGCGGCGCTGGCCTTGTCCGGCGCAGTGATGCAGGCGTTGTTTGAAAACCCGCTCGCGGAGCCGGGGTTGCTCGGCGTCTCCAACGGTGCAGGCGTGGGGCTGATCGCCGCCGTGCTGCTGGGGAAGGGCGTACTGCCACACTGGGCGCTTGGACTGTGCGCCATTGCCGGTGCGCTGGTCATCACGCTGATCCTCCTGCGTTTTGCCCGTCGTCATCTTTCGACCAGCCGCCTGCTACTTGCCGGAGTGGCGCTGGGGATTATCTGTAGTGCGCTGATGACCTGGGCCATCTATTTTTCAACTTCATTCGATCTGCGTCAGTTGATGTACTGGATGATGGGTGGATTTGGCGGTGTCAACTGGGAGCAGTCCTGGCTGATGCTGGCCCTGATTCCGGTACTGGTGTGGATCTGCTGCCAGTCACAGGCGATGAACATGCTGGCGCTGGGGGAAACCTCTGCCCGACAGCTGGGACTTCCCCTGTGGTTCTGGCGTAATCTGTTGGTGGTTGCCACCGGATGGATGGTCGGTGTCAGCGTGGCGCTGGCCGGGGCCATTGGTTTTATTGGCCTGGTCATCCCCCATATTTTACGTCTGTGCGGCTTAACGGACCATCGCGTGCTGTTACCTGCCAGTGCACTGGCGGGGGCCATTGCGCTGCTGCTGGCCGATGTGGTCGCTCGCCTGGCGCTGGCCTCGGCGGAGTTGCCGATTGGCGTGGTCACCGCGACGCTCGGCGCACCGGTCTTTATCTGGCTGTTACTCAAAGCCGGACGTTAGGCACGACAAGACAGTCTATGATTAGAAGCTGGTATTTGAATCACTCACGATCCTGGAGAGGCTATGCAAGACTCAATTCTGAACACTGAAGTGACGACGATTGATGGCGAGGTGACGACCCTCGAAAAATTTGCCGGTGATGTGCTGCTGGTGGTGAATGTGGCCTCTAAATGCGGACTCACGCCACAGTATGAGCAACTGGAAAATATCCAGAAGGCGTGGGCCGATCGTGGCTTTACGGTGTTGGGTTTTCCCTGCAATCAGTTTCTTGGGCAGGAACCTGGCAGCGAAGACGAAATCAAAACGTATTGCGCGACGACCTGGGGCGTGACTTTCCCGATGTTCAGCAAGATTGATGTGAATGGGGAAGGACGTCATCCGCTGTACCAGAAACTGATTGAGGCGGCGCCGACGGCAGTGGCCCCTGAAGGGAGCGGTTTCTATGAGCGAATGGCCAGCAAAGGGCGCGCGCCGCTCTATCCGGACGATATCCTGTGGAACTTCGAGAAGTTCCTCGTAGGTCGTGATGGCAAGGTGATACAGCGTTTTTCACCGGATATGACGCCGGAAGACCCCATCGTTATGGAAAGTATCAAACTCGCACTGGATAAATAATGTCGTCACTGATGCAGTTACAGGATGTTGCCGAATCCACCCGGTTAGGGCCTCTGTCCGGCGAGATTCGGGCAGGGGAGATCCTGCATCTGGTGGGGCCGAACGGTGCCGGGAAAAGTACGCTGCTGGCGCGGATGGCAGGGTTAACCAGTGGGGCGGGAACGATTACTCTGTCGGGTACTGAGCTGGCGTTGTGGCCCGCAGCCAAACTTGCCCGCCATCGTGCTTATCTGGCGCAGCAGCAAAATCCGCCCTTTGCGATGCCGGTATGGCACTTTCTGACGCTGCACCAGGCAGACAAAACGCGCACTGACCAGTTGACGGCGGTGGCCGAGTCGCTGGGGCTGGCGGACAAACTTGGACGCAATGCGAAGGCGCTCTCGGGAGGGGAATGGCAGCGCGTCCGTCTTGCTGCGGTGATCCTGCAAATCGCGCCAGAGACCAACCCGCAGGGGCAGCTATTGCTACTCGATGAGCCCATGAACAGCCTTGATGTCGCGCAGCAAAATGCCCTGGATCGCATTCTGAGCCGCCTGTGTCAGCAGGGAATTGCCATCGTGATGAGCAGTCACGACCTGAATCATACTTTGCGCCACGCGCACCGGGCGTGGTTGCTCAAACAGGGGAAACTGCTCGCCAGCGGTCCACGTGATGACGTGCTGACGCCAGCGCATTTAGCGCATGCGTATGGTCTGCACTTCCGGCGTCTTGACATCGAAGGTCACAGAATGATTATATCAACCACTTAAACGAAATGGTTTCTTGAAAACCCACGTAAATACCCGCTATATAGGGTAAAGAATAAAAAATACAGAGGATTCGCCTGAATGCGTTTCTGGTTTCTTTTTTGCACAGCACTGTTGTTGGCAGGATGTAGTAGCCACCGAGCGCCGCCGCCCAATGCCCGGCTCTCTGATTCCATCACCGTGATTGCCGGGTTAAATGATCAACTCCAGACCTGGCGCGGGACGCCTTATCGTTACGGCGGCATGAGTCGCGGTGGCGTGGATTGTTCCGGTTTTGTGCTGATGACCATGCGCGATCAGTTCTCTTTGCAACTGCCGCGCGAAACCCGTCAACAGGCAAAACTGGGGACGGAAATCGATAAAGACGAATTGTTGCCTGGCGATCTGGTGTTTTTCAAAACCGGGTCGGGAGAGAGCGGTTTACATGTGGGTATTTATGATACCAACGGTCAGTTTATTCATGCGTCAACCAGTCGCGGCGTGATGCGCTCGTCGCTGGATAATGTTTACTGGCGGAAAAACTTTTGGCAGGCGAGACGCATTTAGTCGTAGGGCGTTATTTCAATTGAGTATGTCCCTCGCTTTTATTGCCGAAAAAAGAACAATGCTGGATAAGCGTTTATAATCAGGATAAGCTGAATACTAAGGAACCGGGGCTCCGGGTGAAAAGGACAACATGAACATTTTCCTTCTGGCATTAAAAAAGATGGATGACGACATCCTGTGTAATAGGTTGCCGAATCACTCCCTGTATGTGGGACTGCCGTGATGAATGTTTCACTGGATAATGTGTATCATTCTGAACTCTATTTTCAGCCCGCCCGGAATGTACAACGAAAACTTATCGGTTTGAGCGTTATCGCGAACTTTGTCAGTGAAGAGGGTGACGTTCGTATCCCGACTGAACTGGTGCTTCCGCGACTTTCTCCCGAAGAGCAATGCCAGCTATTTATCGAAAAACTGGCTCTGATCGAAACGTGCCAACACTTTTTTATTCAACATAAACTTGTTGCCTGGATTTATATAACCCCGGCAGTTGTACCGTTATTATTAACGAATAATGAGTGCGTTTCTGCCGTTAAACGGTTTTCATTTCTCGAACTCATGATTAATGAGAATTTTCCCGAACTGTCTGAAGGCAAAGAGAATATAACGCTGAATGCGCTGGCCGAACGTTTTCCTCTTGTACTGGCCAATTTCGGCGCAGGGGAAAGTGCCAACAAAGCCATATTCGATGGATTATTTAAACGAATTATCCTGGACCGGAATTTTGTCCATCGCCGGGCCACTCGTCTTTCTTTCGAACCGTTCATGCGAGCCATCCTTACGCAAGTGTCTCCCTATTGTGAATCGCTGATGATCGCCGGTATCGACAGCGAGGCGATGTTGACCCGCGTGACGCCATTCGGTTTTAGTGCCATGCAGGGCGGTCTGTGGCCTGCCGTTACGGCCAATCAGGTCACCCAATTACTCCACGGATAACCTTTCTGTTTGCTGGTGTTTATGACGATGTTAACCGTCTACACTACAGGCAGGAGGCCCTATGACCCTGTCTTTTACAGCCCGCTGGCGCGATGAACTGCCAGCAACATTTACCGCACTGTCGCCAACACCGCTGAATCACTCGCGCCTGATTTGGCACAACGATGCGCTTGCCGAACAACTGGGTATTCCCGACTCACTTTTTCAACCTGACAGCCCGGCGGGTGTCTGGGGCGGCGAAGTGCTGTTGTCGGGGATGTCTCCGCTGGCGCAGGTCTATAGCGGTCATCAGTTTGGCGTCTGGGCGGGTCAACTGGGCGACGGTCGTGGCATTTTGCTGGGCGAGCAACTGCTTGCCGATGGCAGCACGATGGACTGGCATCTGAAAGGTGCTGGTCTGACGCCGTATTCGCGTATGGGTGATGGCCGCGCGGTATTACGCTCCACGATCCGTGAAAGCCTGGCCAGTGAAGCGATGCATCATCTCGGGATACCGACAACCCGGGCGCTGACGATTGTCACCAGCGAGACGCCGGTTTACCGCGAAACGGTGGAGGCGGGGGCGATGCTGATGCGGCTGGCGCAAAGCCACATGCGCTTCGGTCATTTTGAGCATTTCTACTACCGTCGCGAGCCGGAAAAAGTTCAGCAACTGGCGGATTTCGCCATTCGCCATTACTGGCCGCATCTCCAGCAAGACGTCGATAAGCACATTCTCTGGTTTCGCGACGTGGTCGCGCGGACCGCGTCACTGATAGCCGACTGGCAAACCGTGGGTTTCGCGCATGGGGTGATGAACACCGATAACATGTCGATTCTCGGGCTGACGATAGACTACGGCCCGTTTGGGTTCCTGGATGACTATGAGCCGGGCTTCATTTGCAACCATTCTGACCACCAGGGGCGCTACAGCTTTGACAATCAACCTGCGGTAGGTTTGTGGAATCTTCAGCGCCTCGCGCAAAGTCTGTCGCCTTTCATCACCGTTGAGGCGTTGAATGATGCCCTCGACGGGTACCAGGTGGCGCTACTGACGCGCTACGGTCAGCGGATGCGGCAGAAACTGGGCTTCATGACCGAACAAAAAGATGACAACGATCTGTTGAACGAATTGTTCAGCCTGATGGCCCGCGAGCACAGTGACTATACCCGTACTTTCCGCATGCTAAGCATAACAGAGCAGCAGAGTGCCGCCTCTCCACTGCGCGATGAATTTATCGATCGCGCTGCCTTTGATGACTGGTTCTCACGTTACAGAACGCGTTTGCAGCGCGATGCAGTCGACGATGCATCACGCCAGTCGGTGATGCTGAGCGCCAATCCTTCGGTGGTGCTGCGCAACTGGCTGGCGCAGCGGACTATTGTGGCGGCGGAAAAAGGCGACATGAGTGAACTGCATCGCTTACATGCCGTGCTGCGGGAACCTTTCCGCGATCGCCATGATGATTACAGCCAGCGTCCGCCGGACTGGGGCAAGCGCCTGGAAGTCAGCTGTTCAAGCTAAAGCGCTATTTGGTCAGCAAGAGTTTACCTGCCTGCGTTTGACGCAGCAGGTATTCCTGACCGTTGTGATCGATAATCACCTTACCGTCATCACCTAACAGTTTCTGGCTGCTAATCTTGCGGATGGGCGCAGACGGGGGAATTGCGTTTTCTCGTTCCTTAAGGCGGGGTGACTCAATGTTATCCATACGGGCATCACGATTTATTAATAATAATTAATGTAACAATGATTTTTATTATCAATAATGTGTGCAATAACAACAAGTATTAAATGTGGTAGTTTGCGAAAAGGGGAGAGAAAATGCCCACCCTGAACGGATGGGCGAACGATCAGAAGCGGCTATCCACCGCCGAGGCCAGTTTGCTCAGCAGCAGTTCCGTGTCTTCCCAGTTAAGGCAGGGATCGGTGATCGACTGACCGTAAACCAGCGGTTGCCCGCTGACGATTTTCTGCGTACCTTCACGCAGGAAGCTTTCCGCCATAATGCCGGCGATGGCTGTCGATCCGTTACGGATTTGCTGGCAAATATCATCACAGACATCCAGTTGACGGCGATGCTGTTTCTGGCAGTTGCCGTGGCTGAAATCGACGACCAGATGTTCAGGTAAATCAAATTCATGCAGCGTATCGCAGGCTGCAGCAATATCTTCAGCATGGTAGTTCGGTTTTTTACCACCGCGCATAATGATATGGCCATAAGGGTTGCCGCTGGTCTGATAAATGGTCATCTGACCGGTTTTATCGGGCGAGAGGAACATATGGCTGGCGCGGGACGCGCGGATCGCGTCAACGGCGATACGGGTATTTCCGTCGGTACCGTTTTTAAAGCCGACCGGGCAGGAGAGCGCCGAGGCCATTTCGCGGTGGATCTGGCTTTCGGTGGTCCGCGCGCCAATGGCGCCCCAACTGATCAGGTCGGCAATAAATTGACCGGTCACCATATCGAGAAATTCCGTGGCGGTCGGGATGCCCAGCTCATTGACCTGCAACAGCAGTTTACGCGCCAGTTCAATGCCGTGATTCACGCGATAGCTGCCGTTGAGATCCGGGTCGGAAATGAGTCCCTTCCAGCCGACAACGGTACGTGGTTTTTCAAAATAGGTACGCATGACGATTTCCAGGCGCGCCTGATGCTGCGTGCGCAGCGCCTGTAAACGCGTGGCATACTCCAGTGCGGCATCGAGATCGTGAATGGAGCACGGACCCACAATAACCAGCAAGCGGCGGTCTTCACCATTCAATATTTTTTCTATCCGGCGTCGGGAGTCGGTGACGTGGCTGGCGACGTCGGACGACACAGGATGCCGTTGCGCAAGTTCAGCGGGCGTGACCAGACTGTCTATACGCGCGGTACGCAGTTCATCGGTTCTGTTCATGACAATTCTCAGAAATTTGTGGCTTCTACGGCAGAGGTACCGGGAAGTGATGGGCACAACCTTAAACCAATCCCTGCTGATTTCAAGTGCGAGGTGCGTCACACCTCGCGGCAGAACGGTATGATAACAAAAAAACAGAACTCGTGAACTAGTTTATTAGTACATGCGTCGACTCAGTCCCATGATATCGAGGATTTTGGTGGCGATCTCCTCAACCGAATAGTTGGTACTGTTCAGCCACGGGATCTGGTTCTTACGGTAGAGCGCCTCGACTTCGGCTACTTCCATACGGCACTGACGCAGGGAGGCATAGCGACTGTTTTCCCGACGTTCTTCGCGGATGGCGGCCAGACGCTCAGGGTCAATCGTCAGGCCAAACAGCTTATGTTGCAGAGGTTTTAACGATGCGGGCAGAACCAGATTGTCCATGTCGTCGGCAATAAAAGGATAGTTCGCCGCGCGGATGCCAAACTGCATCGCCAGGTAAAGACTGGTAGGGGTTTTGCCGCAGCGTGAGACGCCCAACAAAATCACCTGCGCCTGGTCGAGGTTGCGCAACGAAATGCCATCATCGTGGGCAAGGGTGTAATCAATGGCGGCAATACGGGCGTCATACTTGTTCAGGTTACCCGGATTCAGCCCATGAGTCCGGTGGGCAATCGGCGTGGGGTAGAGTTTCATCTCGTGCTGTAGCGGGGTGATCAGCGCCTGCACGATATCCTGACAGAAGCCTTCGCTTTGCAGAATGATGGAGCGGATCTCCGGTAACACAATGGAATAGAACACCAGGGGACGTACGCCAGTTTGTTGAAAAATGGCGTCGATCTGGTCTTTAACGGCGCGGGCGCGGTTCTCATTTTCGACAAACGGCAGCGTAATGCTGCTGATAGTGACGGGGAACTGTGACATCACCGCATGGCCCAACACTTCAGCGGTAATTGCCGTTCCATCGGAAATATAAAACACGTGACGATCTACAGCATTATCCATTTTTACACCCTGAAAGGCAGTCATAATTCTCTGAAAGCATAAATTAAAATTACTCTGAAGCGTAGAAAATAACGCTTATTTTGAAAGTGAAATGGTATTTTTATATTTTATGAAAAGTGCATTTCATTTTCTGGAACAGATGTTTATACCGACTTATTTTGTGGGGATCGCCCGCCACTCGCGGGTTTGCGCAAATGGGTAAACTGTCCGAAAAAATAAAAAAACTATTTGCTTGAACGATTCACCGTTTTTTTAAGCGGGTTAAATATGCAAAGATAAATACGTAATTAAGCGTTTCCTAAACTCGTTCATTTATCACAAAAGGATTGTTCGATGTCCAACAATGGCTCGTCACCGCTGGTGCTTTGGTATAACCAACTCGGCATGAATGATGTAGACAGAGTTGGGGGCAAAAATGCCTCCCTGGGTGAAATGATTACTAACCTTTCCGGTATGGGTGTTTCGGTACCGAATGGTTTTGCCACAACCGCCGATGCGTTTAATCAGTTTCTGGACCAAAGCGGTGTAAACCAGCGCATCTATGAACTGCTGGATCAAACGGATATTGACGATGTTACCGCGTTAGCGAAGGCCGGCGCGCAGATCCGCCAGTGGATTATCGACACTCCTTTCCAGCCTGAGCTGGAAAATGCCATCCGTGATGCCTACGCGCAACTCTCCGCGGATGATCAACATGCTTCTTTCGCCGTGCGTTCATCTGCCACCGCGGAAGATATGCCGGATGCCTCTTTTGCCGGTCAGCAGGAAACCTTCCTCAACGTCCAGGGGTTTGATGCCGTACTGGTCGCCGTGAAGCACGTGTTCGCATCACTGTTTAACGACCGCGCGATCTCCTATCGTGTTCACCAGGGCTATGACCACCGTGGCGTGGCGCTCTCTGCAGGTGTTCAGCGGATGGTACGTTCCGATCTGGCGTCGTCTGGCGTGATGTTCTCTATCGATACCGAATCTGGTTTTGACCAGGTGGTGTTTATCACCTCGGCGTGGGGGCTGGGCGAGATGGTGGTGCAGGGCGCGGTAAACCCGGATGAGTTCTACGTTCACAAACCGACGCTGGCGGCTAATCGCCCGTCGATTGTGCGCCGCACGATGGGCTCGAAAAAAATCCGCATGGTCTATGCACCGACCCAGGAGCACGGTAAACAGGTCACCATTGAAGATGTGCCGCAGGAAAGCCGCGACATTTTCTCCCTGACCAACGACGAAGTGCAGGAACTGGCGAAGCAAGCGGTACAGATTGAAAAACACTACGGTCGTCCGATGGATATCGAGTGGGCGAAAGATGGTCATACCGGCAAGCTGTTCATCGTCCAGGCACGTCCGGAAACCGTGCGTTCTCGCGGCCAGGTGATGGAGCGTTACACGCTGCACGCGCAGGGCAAAATCATTGCGGAAGGCCGTGCTATCGGTCACCGCATCGGGGCGGGCCCGGTAAAAGTCATTCAGGACATCAGCGAGATGAACCGCATTGAGCCTGGCGACGTGCTGGTCACCGACATGACCGACCCGGACTGGGAACCGATCATGAAAAAAGCGGCGGCGATTGTCACTAACCGTGGCGGTCGTACCTGTCACGCGGCCATTATCGCGCGTGAACTGGGGATCCCGGCAGTAGTAGGCTGCGGCGATGCCACTGAGCGCATGAAGGATGACGAAAAGGTCACCGTTTCCTGCGCAGAAGGCGATACGGGCTACGTGTATGCCGACCTGCTCGACTTCAGCGTTAAGAGCTCCAGCGTCGATACCATGCCGGATCTGCCGCTGAAGGTGATGATGAACGTCGGTAACCCGGATCGGGCGTTTGACTTTGCCTGTCTGCCAAACGAAGGCGTTGGCCTGGCGCGTCTGGAATTTATCATCAACCGTATGATTGGCGTCCACCCGCGCGCGCTGCTGGAGTTTGACGATCAAGATGCCAAACTGCAGAACGACATCCGCGAGATGATGAAAGGCTTTGATTCTCCGCGTGAATTCTACGTGGGTCGTCTGACGGAAGGGATCGCCACCCTCGGTGCGGCGTTCTGGCCGAAACGCGTGATTGTGCGTTTGTCCGACTTTAAGTCGAACGAATACGCAAACCTGGTGGGCGGTGAGCGCTACGAGCCAGACGAAGAGAACCCGATGCTGGGCTTCCGTGGCGCGGGTCGCTATGTGTCGGACAGCTTCCGTGATTGCTTTGCGCTGGAATGCGATGCGGTAAAACGCGTGCGTAACGAGATGGGGCTGACCAACGTCGAAATCATGATCCCGTTCGTCCGTACCGTTGAGCAGGCAAAAGCGGTCGTGGAAGAGCTGGCGCGTCAGGGGCTGAAACGCGGCGAGAATGGCCTGAAGATCATCATGATGTGTGAGATCCCGTCCAACGCCCTGCTGGCTGAACAGTTCCTGCAATACTTTGACGGTTTCTCAATCGGTTCCAACGACATGACACAACTGGCGCTGGGTCTGGATCGTGACTCTGGTGTGGTATCTGAGCTGTTTGATGAGCGTAACGACGCGGTGAAAGCGCTGCTGTCGATGGCGATTCGCGCCGCGAAGAAACAGGGTAAATACGTCGGGATTTGCGGTCAGGGTCCGTCTGACCACGAAGACTTTGCCGCCTGGCTGATGGAAGAGGGGATCGACAGCCTGTCGCTGAACCCGGATACCGTTGTCCAGACCTGGCTGAGCCTGGCTGAACTGAAGAAGTAAGGTAATGCCTGATGACGCTACGCTTATCAGGCCTACCGCGATTCCCTTGTATGCCGGATGGCGATATGCCGCCATCCGGCGCGTTATGCCTCAACACACTCCTGATGTAACCGCTGAATGATATCCTGCCGTAACAGGAACTTCTGGATCTTCCCGGATGCCGTTCTGGGCAACTTTTCAACCACCACAATGTGCTCCGGATACTTATATTTCGCTACCCGTTTACGGCTAAAGAAGGCAACCACTTCTTCCAGCGACAGCGAATGATGCGGCGCCTTCAGCACGATGTAGGCGCAGGAACGCTCGCCTAAACGTTCGTCCGGCATGGCAACCACGCAGGCATCGTGAATGCGGGGATGCTGCAACAAAATATCTTCCACTTCGCGACTGCTGATGTTTTCACCGCCCCGAACGATAATATCTTTCTTGCGTCCGGTTACCTTAATGTAGCCCGCCTCGTCCATCCGACAGAGATCGCCACTGTAGTACCAGCCCTCGCTATCCAGCGCCCGGGCGGTTAACTCAGGCTCATCAAGATAACCCATAAACACGTTCGGCCCGCGCGATGCTTCTTCTCCCTCGACGCCCGGAGGCACGGGATTACGCGCTTCATCAACAATCCTGATCTCCACGCCCGCTGCCGCGTAGCCATCGGTATTCATCATGCGGGAGAGTGGATCGTCAAGATTCACTACCGCATGCGGCGAGCTTTCCGTCGAACCATAGACACTGAGCAGTTTAATGCCGCGCTGCTGGCAGTCGCGAGCAATGCGCTTCGGAATGGTCGTTCCGCCGCACAAAAAGAAACGCAACGAAGAGAGATCGGCTGGCTGCTTTTCCACGGTACAGAGCAGGTCGTACACAAACGGCGTCGCCCCTAATACGCAGGTACAGCGCTGTTGTTCCAGCAGATCAAGGCAGGCCGTTGGGGTAAAAATATCCAGCAGCACGCTGCGTGCGCCGATCAGAAACGGTGCCGTCACGCCGTGTAAAAAGCCGGTGGCGTGTCCCAGCGGCGCCGGCATCAAAAAGACGTCCAGCCAGGTCAGATTCAGACGCGCGCAGTAGGCCCGCTCGCTGGCGAGAATATTGTTGTGGCTGAGCATGACGCCTTTTGGTAGTCCCTCGGTGCCGGAGGTAAACAGCACAGCGGCCAGTTCGTCGCCGTGAACCTGAATGTGACGGGCAAGCGGCGCGCTGTCCGCAACGATCTGGCTAAGGGCGAGCGAAGTCGTCGCGGGTGCCAGTTTATCGACGCCGATAATGTGTTGCAGATGCGGCAACTGGTTTTGCAGGGGCAAGATCAAATCGACCGGGCGCGTCTGTTTAAACACGGTTGGGGCGAAAAACAGTTTTGCCTGACACTTGTTCAGCACCCACACCAGCTCGGCTTCGCGCCAGGCGGGCAGCAGGGGAACGGATACCGCGCCGGTTTTCAGACAGGCGAGATAGATAACGGTAAATTCGCACCAGCCGGGAAGCTGAAACGCGACGCGGTCGCCGGATTGAATGCCGTTCGCCAACATCCAGCTCGCCAGACAGCTTGCCGCATGGTCGAGGGCGGCGTAGGTGAATGCGCTACCGTGGTTATCCACGACGGCGATTTTGTCTGGCACGCTACGCGCGGTATGTTGCCAGTAGTCTCCCAGCGAGGCATCGCCCCAAAAGCCAAGCTTGCGGTATGCGTCCCGCCGCCCGGCGTCAAACGTTAATGTGACACTCATCGGAGGTTCCCGGTAAATCAAGTGGGTAGTGAGGGGATTGCATGCCGGATAAGACGCCAGGCGTCACTCTCCGGCATTTGTGTCCATCCGTCGTATCAGCCGTAGCGGAAATCCACGCCAAACGTGCCTGCGGGGTACTCCCATTTTTCGAGGATCGTCTCACCACACAGCACCCGGCAGGTTCCGCACTCCAGACAGCCCGCAGAATCAAAGTGGATCGTACCGGCCTCATCCTGCTTATAGAGTCCGGCGGGGCAGGCGTTCAGCAATTTTTTAAACTCTTTGCTGTCCGGGTTCGCCGCCAGAATGATGTGCGGATGGCCTTCATCGACATGGAATTTATTTACGCCAAGTTTGACGTCGACGTTAACGCGATTTTCCTGGCTCATAGTGCCGTGACTCCCTTAATGCCATCTTTCAGCAGATTCATCAGCCCGACCTGTTTTGCATGCGACAGGATCATCTTGCGCATCGGCTGATTCGGGCTGCCATCAATGGTGAACATGTCATTCATGATGTCTGCCACCATTCGCGGGTACTGGGTGAACAAGCGCGGATTCTCCATCAGCGCCGGGATTTTGCGGAAATGCTGCATATCACGCATAACGCACCCTTTCTCCAGCTCGCGTTTGTATTCCGCCAGCGTGCGGGCAGAGAAATCCTTGCGCTCTTTGGCCACTATCGCGGTGTGTGCCGCCGCTTCGGCCGAGGCGATGGCTAAATCCATTCCGCGTACTGTAAAACCGAGGTTCAGACAAAAGCCCGCAGCGTCACCGACAATCATCACACCGTCGCCCACCAGTTCCGGCACCATCGCCAGCCCGCCTTCCGGCACCATATGCGCCGAGTACTCCAGCAATTTGCCGCCCTGAATCAACGGGCGAACGGCAGGGTGCTGTTTAAAATCCTCCAGCATCTGCGGTACGCTTTTCTGCGCATGGGCCATGTCGCCCAGTCCACATACCAGACCGAGGGAAACGGAGTCACGATTGGTATAGAGGAACCCGCCGCCCATCAGGCCGTTTGACGGCGAACCGGCGAACAGCCAGGCCGCGCCTTCATTTCCGGACAGGTTAAAGCGGTCGTTGATTTGCTCCGGGGAAAGGCCAATTAGCTCTTTCACACCGACGGCGTAATGGTGCACCGACGAGGCCGGAACCATTCCCAGCGAACGACCCAGCATTGAATTGACGCCATCGGCGAGGATCACCACGTTGGCTTCGAGAATATCGTCGCCAGCCTGTACGCCTGTCACCTGGTTGCCTTCACGAATCAGCGCATCCACGCGCACGCCGGGGATAAACTGCGCGCCAGCCTTTTCGGCTTGCTCCATCAGCCACGGATCGAGACGGTTGCGCAACACGCTGTACGATGCCTGAGCCGGGACATCCGCCTGTTCGCGATGGTAATCCAGAGTGATCGCGCTTTCTTCCGTCATAAACGAGATTTTTTCGCGGGTGACTTTGCGTTCAATGGGTGCCTTCTCGCCAAATCCGGGCATAATGCGCTCAATCACATGGGCGTAGAGGCGACCCCCGGTCATATTTTTACTGCCCGCGCGGTTACCGCGCTCGATGACCAGAACATCGAGTCCGGCTTTTGCCATGATGTACGCCGCCACCGTTCCCGCTACGCCAGCACCGACGACGATGGCATCAAATTTTTCATCTGACATGCTTAAATCTCCCTTCCCGCCATTTGCACAGCGGGAGATGTGGGTCAAGGTGAGAGTCAGCGCAACTGCGCGATCAGGGCAGGGACCACTTTGTAGATATCGCCCACCAGTCCATAATCGGCATAGTTAAAGATTGGTGCGTTTTTATCTTTGTTTACGGCGACAATCACTTTGGCACCGTTGCCGCCAACCATATGCTGGATCTGCCCGGAAATACCCAGTGTCAGATACAGTTCGGATTTCAGCAGCACGCCGGAAACGCCGATATAGCGCTCGCGTTCCATCCAGTTTTCCCCTTCGGCGATAGGGCGTGAACAGCCCACTTCCGCGCCGAGTACGGCGGCCAGTTCGCGCACCATGTTCAGGTCGTCCTGCGCCGCCAGGCCGCGCCCTACGCCGACCACGCGTTTTGCTTTGCTCAAATCAACGCTGCTGAGCGATTTGGCGCGACGTTCCTGACACAGGATCTCCTGGCGCGGGGCCACCCACCCGGCGGTGACCACCGGACAGTCATGCGCAGGATCCGCTGCGATCGGCTCCAGTACGCCAGGCGCGAGGGTGATAATGGCCAGCGGGCTGTTCAGTTTTTCTTTGCCAAACGCCAGGCCGCCATACATACGATGCTCGGCAAACAGTGCGTTCTCTTCGACACTCACAGCTGTCGCATCGTTAACCATAGCCGCATCCAGTTGAATACTCAGACGCGCGCCCAGCGCTTTGCAGCGTTTGGTTGCTGCCATCAGCAGCAGACCGTCGCCTTTTTCCCGGATCTGCGCGGCCAGCGTTTCGGCGTAATTTTCGATTCGCTGCAGGTCGGAGGTTTTATCCAGTACGATGATGCGGTCAGCGCCGAGCGGCTTAACCTGCGCCGCCTGCTCAGAACCCTGAACAATGGCATAGACCTGCTGACCCCACTGACGTGCGCCAGCCATCAGCTCTGCGTAGCGTTCAACGTTATCGCTAAATACCCAGACGTGGGTTAATTGACTCATGATTGTGTTCTCCGTTGGGCTCAGTTCAGGGCTTTTTTCAGGTGTTCAGCCAGTTCGGCGATGGCTTCCGGCGAATCGTTATCCAGAATGATGTGCTTACGCGCCGTTTGCGGTGGTACGGTAATGGCAACCAGTTCTGCTCGCAGTTCGCCCTGGCGCCAGCCGATGTCGCTTGCCTGCCATGTGTGAACGGGTTTTTTCCCGGCGCCAAGAATAGCTTTCATTGAGGGGATGCGTGGCGCGTTAATATCCGATGTCACACAGATAACGGCCGGAAGTGACAGCGCTATCACCTCAACGTCTTCTTCCAGCGTACGCTCCACAAGCAGCTTATCGCCCTGACGCTGGAGGCGGCTGACGGCGTTAAGGGTTGGCAGTTGCAGGATCTCACCGACCAGTAAACCCACCTGTTGCGCATAAAGGTCGCCAGACCCTTCGCCAAACAGGAGCAGATCGAATCCGATCTTTTCCACCGTGGCGGCAATGGCCTGCGCAGTGTCTTTTGGCAGCGCGTGTTCCAGTTGCGCATCCTGCATCAGGTACAGTGCGTGTGGTCCGCGGGAAAGCACATCCTTACGCACTTTTGAGTTCTGTAATAGTAAGCCGCCCACCGTCAGCGCAGCGATCTCATCCTCTGCTTCGGTGGCCAGTTGCGTCGCGGCCTCAATGGCGTTGAGATCGAACTGGCTGATTTTGGCGTCCGCATTGTCAAAGCTAAGCGCTTGCTCGGGCGTAACAACAATGTCCTGTTCTTCAGGCACCAGCTTAAAGCAGGTTATTATTTTCATGGCATCTCCTGTGAGTCGCATACCGACAGTGACAATCAGGCCACCCCGGCGGAAAGTGAAAATTGACTGAAAATAGTGTGCGACAGACGGCGGCTTTTTATCGACGGAGCAATCTGTTTTCGTTACCAGGTATCTTGCAAAAAAAGTGGGATCGCTCGTGCAAAAGAAATGAGTAGAAAATCATTTGAGAAAATTAAACGTATTATCTTGCAGGTGAGGGAAATAATCTTGTTTTGCCCTTACTAAATACAGTTGTATAACCGCCGTACTCGCTTTATTTTATCCTCATTATATTGTTCAGGATGAATTTCTGCTTGTGGAGGTTGTCATGTATCAACGCTGCTTTGATAATGCCATGGAAAGCCTTTTTGACCAGGGCAAGACCCCGCGATTTTCCCGATTTGTCATTAGTGATGATCCCCGCTGGGAGTCCGGTCATCATGTTCACGACAATGAGACCGAGCTGATTTATGTCAAAAAAGGCATCGTCAGACTAACTATCGACTCTTCACTTTATGTGGCTCACGAAGATGATATTGTCGTGGTGGAGCGGGGGCGGTTACACGCCGTGGCATCGGATGTGAACGCGCCGGCCACCACCTATACCTGCGCGCTGTATGGCTTTCGCTTTCAGGGCTGGGAGGAAAACCAACTGCTGCAATCGCATTCCTGTCCGGTGGTTGCTGTCGGCCAGGGAAAAGAGGTGATCAAAAGTATTTTTAATGAGCTCGGCGTGATGCTGCCGCAGAGTAAAAATGGACTGACGTCGTCTGTTTGCGATGCATTTGCCTATGCGTTGACGGTGCTCTTCTTTGAGAACTTTAAAAATGCATATCGTTCGGAACAGGGACATATTAAAAAAGATGTTCTGATTAAAGATATTCTGGTCTATCTCAATAATAATTATCGGGAGAAAATTACCCTTGAGCAGTTATCAAAAAAATTTCGTGCCAGCGTCAGCTATATTTGTCACGAATTTACCCGCGAGTACCATATTTCACCGATAAATTATGTGATTCAGCGGCGAATGACCGAAGCAAAATTTGCGCTGACCAATACCGATTATTCGCAGGCCGAAATTTCCTGGCACGTTGGTTACGAGAACGTCGACCACTTTGCGAAGCTGTTTTTGCGCCACGTCGGTTGTTCGCCGGGCGATTATCGTAAACAGTTTAAAAACAGCCTGACAGAGCAGGCCTGTTTGTTGTCTGACGCCTGAATTTTTGTTTCATCATCGGTAAGCGCATGAATTGCCGGATAGCGGTGTAAGCACCGTATCCGGCCTGTCGCTTACTTGTTCTGATAATCCTTCAGGATCTGCCGACCGGCGACATAAATCATGATCTCATCCGTCCCGCCGCCAATCCGTTCACAACGTACATCGCGCCAGAATCGGGAGACACGCGCTTCGTCGGTATAACCCAGCCCGCCCATAATCTGAATCGCATCGTCAATCACTTCCATCGCGGTCCGGGCGCAGTACAGTTTCGCCAGCGCGGCGCTGGTACGCAGTGACTGCTCCCGATCGGCCTGCCACGCCACCTTCAGTACCATATTGCGCATGTTGTCGACTTTGATTGCCATCAGCGCCAGCTTTTCCTGGATCATCTGGTTGTGTCCAATCGGCTTGCCAAACGCAATGCGCTGGTTGGCATAACGCGCGGCATCCTCAAAGGCGCATTCGGCGAAGCCGGTACTGCGCGCGGCGTTGATCAGACGTTCCATCTCGAAGTTGTACATCACGTTGAGAAAGCCCATGCCTTCTTCACCCACCATGTCGCTTTCATCCACCTCAACGTTATCGAGATAGACTTCGCAAGTGCTGAGCATATGCCAGCCGATTTTGTGCAGCGGGTTGATTTTGATCCCTGGCTTATTGGACTCCACCCACCAGAGGGTAAAGGCTTTCTTCGGATCTTTCGGTTCCGGATCGCGCGCCAGCACCAGCATGTACGGATATTCTTTGGCGCCGGTAATAAACGTCTTCTGGCCGTTCAGATACACCTTGCCGTCTTTGCGCGTGTAGCTGGTGGTGGCACTGTTATTGTCAGAACCCGCACCTGGTTCGGTTAATGCGAGGGCATAGGCCGGATCGCCGGTCTCCAGCGTGCTTTCCGCCGTTTTCCGCAGTTGTTCTGGCGAGCCGAAACGGCGCATGCTGTGAATACACTGACCGTTGGTGATCAGAAAGGCCGGGGCGCCGCATTTTGACACCTCCATCAGGGCCAGCATTTGGGTGACATAGTCTGCCGGAATACCGCCGAACTCTTCCGGTACGCCCAGCATGGAAATCCCGTTGTCCGCCAGTGCGCGCATAAACTCTCTGGGGTAGGTCGCCGTCTGATCGCAGGTGCGGAAATATTCTTCCGGAAAATTGCTGGTGATCAGTTCCCGGATACTGGCAAGCAGCAGCTCTTGCTCTTCGGTTAAAGAAAAGTCCATCATCGTACTCCTTTTAATTTGCCGCTTCCGGCAGTTCAAAACCCATGGTGGCGTCGATAAATAATCTTTCATCCATCAGTTTCAGGTCTGGTGAAATAACCGGTGTGAAATCCATTTTCGCCAGAATATCGCGCTCCAGATCCACCCCAGGGGCAATTTCAATAAGATGCAGACCGTCCTCTTTTAGCGTAAATACCGCGCGCTCGGTGATGTAACGCACGTCCAGGCCGCGCTCGAGGGCGATCTTTCCGCTGAAGGTGATTTCCGGCAGCTCGCTGATGAATTTATTCACCCGGCCTTCCTGGACGATGGTTAATTTACCGTCGGCCACTTCTGTTTTCAGACTGCCAGCGGTTAGCGTGCCGCAGAAAACAATTTTCTTTGAGGTCGCGCTGATATCGATAAAGCCGCCAGTCCCCATGATTTTGCCGTTGAATTTATGCACCCCGACGTTGCCGTGGCGGTCAACTTCCGCAAAGCTCAGATAGCAGACGTCCAGTCCACCGCCATGGTAGAAGTCAAACTGTGAGGTCATGTCAAGAATGGCGCGAGTGTTGACGTTTGCACCGAAGGCGACGCCCTGGGAGGTGATCCCACCAACGGGGCCGGTTTCAACGGTCAGTACAAAGTCATCCGCACAGCCTTCCTCGCGGGCCACCAGCCCAATGCCATCCGCGATGCCGACGCCGACGTTACCGACCGCACCTTTACGCATCTCAAACAGGGCGCGGCGGGCGACCAGTTTACGTTGGTTGAGGGGCAGGGAGAGCTGGGTGTTGTCGTCGAGGGTGAAATCGCCCGAGATAAAACGGTTCACCGGCGCGCCGCCGTAGAGTTGCGTCTGATCAGGGTCGACCACCACGATATCCACCAGATAGCCGGGAATACGTACGGATTTAGGATGCAGTGTGGCTTTCTTGACCATCTTCTGCACCTGCATCATCACGATGCCGCCGTGGTTGTGCACCGCCTGCGCCAGCACCAGCGCGTCGAGGTACATCACCTCATCTTCAAACGAGGCATAGCCTTCGCTGTCGCAGGTGGTGGCGCGAATAAACGCGACGGTGGGCGCAATCGCTTTGTAGTAGAGATATTCTTTGTTATCAATCTCTACCAGTTTGATGAGGTCTTCTTTGGTGACCTCATTGAGCTTGCCACCCTGTTGGCGCGGGTCGACGAAGGTGCCAATCCCGATATCGCTGAGGATCCCCGGCTGGTGGGCGGCAGACGCGCGTAAAGCCTGAGTCAGCACCCCTTGCGGATAGTTATAGGCGGCAATCTTATTCTGTTCCGCTAAATCCGAAATACGCGGCGACTGTCCCCAGTGCCCGCACAACGCCCATTTCACCAGACCTTCCTGGGCCAGCGGGCTGATTCCGCGATCGGCGCGATCGCCCAGACCGGTTGGACTGATAATTGATAAATTACGCGGCGTTTGCGTTTGTTTATATTTATCGGCTAATGCGGTAATTAAGGTGGTGGCTTCCAGAATGCCGCCGCCTGCGCCTAATATACACAGTACATCTTCATCTTTAATATAATTCACCGCGTCCTGGGCCGAGAGCACAGGCACGCGACCATTAACGCGTGGTGGTCTTTCAGGTTTCATATTAACTCCTGGATACCCGGCAGAAACCCGACGCCGCTGTGTTCAGGCGCAGGCCTCCGCTGAATATTCATGTGGAATATTCACTGTGGAATAAAATTTATATTTACTGGCGGGAGGGAATCCTTCCCGCCTTTATTTCGCGTATTATGCCTGATGTAATATCGTTAATACCGTACGCAGGTCGCTAACGGATATTTGTCCGGGTGCCGAAGCCTTTTTAACCGCGCCAAAAGTCGCCGCAGAGCCGAAGACTTCACCGGCCAGGCGCGAAATCACACCGGTTTTCGACATCGACATGGTGATCACCGGGCGGTCAGCGTACTGTTCCTGCATTTTCAGCGTGGCGGAAAGCAGCGTCAGAACATCGGTACGGCTCTGCGGCATCAGGGCGATCTTCGGAATATCGGCACCCAGTTCCTGCATTTTGCGCAGCCGTGCAACGATCTCTTCTTCTGCCGGCGTCTTGTGGAAATCATGGTTGGACATAATCACGCTGACGTTTTTACTGTGCGCATAGTCCACCGTCGCCTTGACCTGCTCATCACCGGTAAACAGTTCGAGATCGATCATATCCACCAGACCGCTGTCGACCGCAGCGCGATTCAGCGCGAGATAGGCGTCGGTTGAAATGGCCTGTTCGCCCCCTTCATTCGCGCTGCGGAAGGTAAACAGCAGGGGAGTCTGGGGCATTTCAGCGCGGATCGCGCGGACAGCCTCCAGTACGGCATCGGCAGAGGCGACATCGGCGAAATGGTCAACGCGCCATTCCAGAATGTCGAAATCCGCGTCGCGATAGGCCTGCGCTTCTGCGCAGACGCTGGCGATATCTTTGCCCATCAGCGAGACGATTATTTTTGGAGCCCCTTCGCCAATCACGAGGTTTTTTACGGTTACGGTTTTCATTTAATACCTTTTATCAGTCTTAGTTCCTGGCCGTCAGGCCGCAAACCCCATCACCTGTTTTACATATTCCAGCGGGAAATCTTTGCCGGTCCACAGTTTGAACTGTTCAGCGCCTTGCCACAACAACATGCCGTAACCATCAATGGTTTTGCAACCGGCCTGTTGCGCTTGCTGCAGCAACTTCGTCATATGCGGGTTGTAGACACATTCCGTGACCAGCAGTTCCGGACGCAGCAGGCTCACATCGCTGACGATCGATTCATTTTCCAGCGGTTTCATGCCGACTTTAGTACCGTTGGTCAGGATATCCGCCGTCGCCAGCGCGTCAGCGAAGGCCTGTTGGTCAGCAAGGTCTGTCACCGTCACCACGCAGTCGGTGTTTTCATTCACCCGTTTAGCGAAGTCCAGCGCTTTCTGGAAGAATTCATCATTGCGGTTAAAGAGTTTAATCGCTTTGATCCCCTCAATGGCTGCCTGCGCACCGATGGCCGTGGAGGCGCCTCCCGCACCCAGTAATACCATGGTTTTACCCTTGATATCGAAACCACTCTCTTTAATTGCGCGAATATGACCGGTGCCATCGGTATTGTAACCGCGCAGGTAGCCGTCATCATTGACGATGGTATTAATGGCGCCAACCAGTTTCGCCGCCGGGGTCAGTTCATCAACAAACTCACAGGCCAGTTGCTTATTGGGCATCGATACGCCAGTCCCGCGCATTTTTAACGCTTTCAGCCCCTCAATAGCGCCAGCGAAGGTGCTGTTGTCGACCTCAAAGGCCATATAGGTAAACGGTAATCCGGCCTTTTCCAGCGCCTTATTTTGCATTTCAGGCGACAAACTGTGTCTGATGGGATAAGCCATTAAGCCGATCAGTTCATATTTCGCGGTTACATCCATAACATGACTCCTTAAATTGTCGCTTAACTTTTTGTTGAAAAATAACGTTCGCCCAGACGGATATCGTTTTGTGGAATATTGAAGACCCGGTAATAGCGAACAAAAACAATAATGCCGGTGATAAAGGCCAACAGGGCAAAAGCGAAATCCAGTAAAATGATGTATTGCAGGCCGATAGTGGAGAGGTAGCCGGTAATCAGTGGAATAACAAAATTCGCGAGGCCGCCCATCATCATATAAACGCTGGTGACTTTGGCTTTGCTCTTCGGAAAGAATTCCGACATCACTGACACGCCCAGTTGTAAAATCCCGCCCGCGGCGGAGAAGCCAATCACAAACGCGCCCGCGTTACACACCAGCGGTGACGGCCAGAGATAAATGACGGCAGCGGTAACGGTGGCCAGTCCGGCATTAAAGACGTTTGCCCAGATGGGACGAACCCTTTTTTTCAGCAGTGCGGCAAAGATAAAGACGCAGACCAGCGAACCCAGGCTGTAATACGTGATGGTTTTCAGCGCATCTGCTTCTTCCATTCCGGCGAAGGCCATGGCGTATTTCGGCATCCAGACCACGATGACGTAGAAGGTGGAAAACGCCGCCACGCCAAACATGACGGAAGCCACCCCTTCCAGCCAGATCAGCGGTTTGCTGTTCATCTGCGGTAACTCTTTAGCGACGCTGGCATCCACCAGTTGGCCGGGGAATTTACTGCGCAGCAGCATCAGGGTGATCAGCACAAACAAAATGCCAGGAACGATCACGCCATAGCCGTACCAGATGTTGTTGAGCAGCATATAGCCGACCAGCATCGGATAGAGCATCTGTCCGAAGGAGACCATTGCCTTGACCAGGATCACCGCAGAACCTGACGCTTTCGGGAAACATTCCATCAGCGCCGGGTAGCCTCCGGTATCAAGCGCAGAGTTGGCCACGCCAACGCAGACGGCGAGTATAAAGGCCACCATCAGGTTGGGACTGGCAGGGATGCCGAAGAAAAAGAGGATATATAACGCGGCGCCCAACAGGATGATCGCCCGACGACCGAATTTATCCGACAGGACGCCAAAAAACAGAATACTCACCAGACGACCGAGTCCGATACCGGAAATTAAATAGGCGATCCCTGCGCTGTCGGTTGAAAACTTCGCGGCGAGTGAGGTCATATTTTGCGCCAGCGTAATGACGCTAATACCGTGGAGAAAATAGCTGAGATAAATACAGATGACCGCCAGGAAAAATGGCGTGCTGAAAGCCTTATTCTGTGACATTTTTTCAAAGCTCCTTGCCGGTTAATTTAATTCTGCTTTCACCGGCGTTTTTATATCCGGCGATTTTTTATTAATATACGGTGGTGAAACGGCATGAACTACATAACATGACGTTTTCGTTACCAGGTATATTGCAGACGAAAGTGTGAAAGTCCACGTCTCCTGCGACGTTTTGTTGCTGTTATTGACGTTATACAAACTATATTGCAGTCAGCGATAACAATATTGCATTCGGCGAATTCAGCCTTATTCCGCCACCGGTGATATCATTAACTGGCGTTTTGTTTCGAGACGGCTGCGGTAGCCAATAAACAGCGCCAACAAGAAACCCACGGCGGCAATACCGGTGTCGAACCACAAAATATCGGCGATGCTCCTTTGTGAGAGATGGGCCGTGACCAGTGGGATCGTGAAGGTAGCGATGCTGCCCGCACTGTAATAAATGCCGGTGGCTTTCCCTTTGGCATGCGGGAAACGGGCAGCCATCAGGGTCAGTCCTATCTGTACCACGCCTCCGGCAGATGAAAAGCCGATCACAAAGGCAAAGACAATCACGACATACACCGTCGGATGCAGGCACACCGTCAACAGCGCGACAAACGAAACGAAGGTGTACAGCATCAGCAAGGTGGTTGAACGCACCGTTTTGCGCACCAGCGGGGCGGTAATCAAGACGCAAAGCAGCGAACCGCAGGTGTAGATGCTCAGCAGTTTGATTGACAGGGTATATGACATCCCGGCGACAAACTGGCCGTACTGCGCCAGCCACTGGCTGATGAGATAAAACGTGGCCATCGAGATGTAGCCGTACAGCGTATAGCTGGCCAGATCGATAAATGCGCAGCGATGTTTTTCCGCCGGGCGCTGGCGCGGTTCATGTGTCGGTGTGACCGGCATGACGCGACGCCCAGGATGCGGCGGAAAGGAGCAGCGCAGTAAAAAAAGACCGTTAATCAGCATGATTGCGGCGGCAACGATAAATGACCAGCCAAACCACAGTTCTGCCCAGACGAGAAGGCTGATGATGATGGGCAGTAAAAACTGTCCGCCGGAGACAAAAGCCTTAATCAGGATGTTGGCGGTGCTCGGGGAAGAAGGAAAGGCCTCCATCAGGCTGGGATAGGTACCGGCGTCCAGGAAACTGTTCGCCATGCCCGCGAGCACGCCAAACGCATAAGCGATGATGATGTTGTGGGTCGTCAGAATACCGAAAAAGAACGTCACATAACAAAGCATCCCCAGGATAATAAAAGGGCGGCGGCCAAACCGGTCGGATAATAATCCGGCGCAAAACAGAACGCTTAAGCGCCCGATACCTAATGAGGAGATCACGACTGACACCCCAGCGGCATTTGTCTGCCACTGTTGTTCGAGTGATGCCATGTTGAGACTCATCAGGATGACTCCCATACCGTGCACCAGGTAATTGAGATACAGCCCCATCGCGGTGGGGAAATAGTGATTTTTCATGATGCCTGCTCAGCGAAATTGCTAATGATTTTCCCTGGTACGGGTTAAATGCCCGTGCTTTAAAAGTACAATGAGTCTGTTTATTTGAAGTTTCTTAGTATGAATCGCCAGTGGCAGGAAATACGTGGCCTAGCACAATCGTTCCAGGTCATGGGCATAGAGTTCAACAGCAACGGATTGATAAATTTTCCAGTCAAGAAAACTGCCATCACGATAAACTGACTGGAAATCGGCTAAATCAGAAAAGAAACGCATGGTGTTATTGCCAATGCGGTTATTTATCTTCTCAATAATGGCATTAATGCGTAATTTTCTTTTTCTGCGCATTTCCAGCAGCGTTTCAATAATAGCAGGAGGCAGTTCACTCTCGCCATTTTCCCAACGCTGCCAGTCGGTGACATTATAATCTGGCGCAATCCACGACACGCACTCTTCAATGGTCATTGCAAAAATATGACGTAATGCCTGTAGTTCATAAGCGTTCATCATTGAATGACCTCATATTAAAAAACAGTAAAGCATAAATAACATTATCAGGCTGATTTCGGCGTGAAGAGAGTCGCAGTATCTTGTGCAATATTATTTGTTATCGGCATGTGAAAAGGGGGATTTCCCTGGAAAAGGGAGGGATACAGGCGACGGGGAAGGATTATTTTGCGGTGAGACAGCCGCAATGTCAGGATAAAAAAAAGCCCATCGTGGGAGATGGGCAAAGACTACACACAGCAATTCGTTGTTTCACTCAGGGGATTTCCATACTTATAAATCAATGTCTTGATCTATAACCGTGAGCTAATAGTAGGGTATGGGGCGTTTTAGCGTCGATCAGATTCGTCTCAATAGTTTAAAAACTGTAAAGAATATGCGATGTAAATCAGGGATGGCGAAGCGGGAGCAAGGAGTACCGATAAGTTGCGGGACGCTATTGTTTAGCCATGCTAATCAATCAGGCGACCGGAGTCGCCTGTTATTGCGTTATTTTTTCGAGGCTTCGATTTCACTCAGCTCTTCGAGGAGCTCTTCAGGTTCACTGGTGGGCACTGGCGCTTCGTTGACCCAGGCCGAGAACAGTCGCCAGGAAACGGCCAGCAGTACCGGACCGATGAAGAGGCCAATCATGCCAAAGGCAATCAGGCCGCCAATGACGCCGGAGAGGATCAGGATCAGCGGTAAATCCGCGCCCATGCGGATCAGCATTGGGCGAATCACATTATCCAGCGTACCTACCACGCAACTCCACGCCAGTAGCACACTTCCCCAGGTCGTATCGCCGGTCCAGTAAAGCCAGATGATGGCCGGAATCAAAACCGGCAGCGGTCCCAGCTGTACCAGGCAGGAGAGGATCATCACGACGGTGAGAAGCGTGGCATAAGGAACGCCGGAAACCGCCAGACCGATGCCGCCCAGCACGGCCTGTACCAGCGCGGTCACCACCACACCCAGCGCCACCGCGCGGATCGCCTGTGCGGCCAGCAGCATCGCCGCATCGCCGCGTTTTGCCGCCAGACGGTAAGCAAAATGGCGAATCCCCAACGCTACCGTCTCACCGCGCCAGTACAGCAGGGCGCTGAATAACAGCATCAGGCCGCAATGCATCATGAAACGACCGATGTGCGCCGCCTGGCCGACAAACCAGGTGGTCGTGGTGCCGATGTACGGACGGACCTTTGCCATGATCGCCGTACCGCCCATATCCAGCAGGTTATGCCAGCCAGCGTACAGTTTCGCGCCAACCAGAGGAATACTGTTCAGCCAGGCCAGATCCGGCAACGTCATGTCCCCGCTCGTGACGGCGTGAATCAGCGGTCCGCTGCCATCAACGATACTGTTGACCAGCAGCGCAATCGGGATCACAAACAGCAGCACTAATAAAAGCGTCATCACCAGAACCGCCAGCGAACGACGGCCCCAGAGTAATTTTTGCAGGCGCAGTAAAACGGGCCAGGTCGCAATGACGATCGTCCCGGCCCAGGCAAAGCCCAGAATAAAAGGTTGAACAATCCAGAAACACGCCACAATCATGATGGCTAAAAACAGCACCGACAGCAGCACTTGTGCGATATCCCTGGGCTGACGAATATTGACCATAAACTCTTTCACCTATGTAGTGCGTCAGATCGTTGACGCGACGCGACCGCTCGAAACACGTCTCATAATGATGAGCAATTTCAGCGGTTTTTGACAGGCGGATTCTGCCAGTATTTCTGTTGGGTGTATTAGAAAAAAATGTGATACAACAATAAGCAAACGATTAACACCCACAACATACAGACCGCAGGAAAGGGTCACGATAATGATTCCACAAATTTCTCAGGCACCCGGCGTCGTTCAGCTGGTGCTCAATTTTTTGCAAGAGCTGGAGCAACAAGGATTTACCGGCGATACGGCAACCAGTTATGCCGATCGTCTGACAATGTCGACAGATAACAGTATCTATCAACTTCTCCCCGATGCCGTGGTTTTTCCCCGTTCAACGGCTGATGTGGCGCTCATTGCTCGCCTGGCGGCGCAGCCGCGTTATATCTCGCTAATCTTCACCCCGCGCGGCGGCGGTACCGGCACGAACGGACAGGCGCTCAACCAGGGCATCATTGTCGATATGTCGCGCTATATGAGCCGCATCATTGAAATCAACCCGGAAGAGGGCTGGGTGCGAGTAGAAGCCGGGGTGATCAAGGATCAACTGAATCAGTATCTGAAGCCGTATGGCTATTTTTTTGCCCCGGAATTGTCTACCAGTAACCGGGCAACGCTGGGCGGGATGATAAATACCGACGCCTCCGGGCAGGGTTCGCTGGTCTACGGGAAGACATCCGATCACGTGCTGGGGGTGCGGGCCGTGCTGCTGGGCGGCGATATTCTCGACACGCAACCGCTGCCGGTCGAACTGGCGGAAACGCTCGGTCAGAACAACACCGCGATTGGCCGCATCTATCGCACCGTGTTTGAGCGCTGCCGCGATAACCGCCAGTTAATTATTGATAAATTCCCCAAACTGAACCGCTTCCTGACGGGCTACGATTTGCGTCATGTATTTAACGATGACATGAGCAAATTCGATCTGACCCGTATTCTCACCGGCTCGGAAGGGACGCTGGCATTCATTACGGAAGCGCGACTGGACATTACGCCGCTGCCGAAAGTGCGCCGACTGGTGAACGTGAAATACGACTCTTTTGACTCCGCGCTGCGCAATGCGCCGTTTATGGTGGACGCGCGCGCGCTGTCGGTGGAGACGGTTGATTCAAAAGTGTTGAACCTGGCGCGTGAAGACATCGTCTGGCATTCGGTGAGCGAACTGATTACCGATGTCCCGGACAAAGAGATGCTCGGCCTGAACATTGTCGAATTCGCCGGGGATGATGAAACGGTTATCGACGGACAGGTGGCTTCCCTGTGCGAGCGGCTTGATGAACTGATTGCCCGTGAAGAGGCGGGTGTGATTGGCTGGCAGCTATGCACTGAACTGGCGGGCGTGGAGCGTATCTATGCCATGCGCAAAAAAGCGGTGGGCCTGCTGGGTAATGCGAAAGGGGCGGCAAAACCGATTCCCTTTGCCGAGGACACCTGCGTGCCGCCGGAACATCTTGCTGACTACATCGCAGAGTTCCGCGCCCTGCTTGATGGTCACGGTCTGAGCTACGGCATGTTCGGTCACGTTGACGCCGGGGTACTGCATGTGCGTCCCGCGCTGGATATGTGCGACCCGCAGCAGGAAGTGCTGATGAAGCACATCTCTGATGACGTGGTGGCGCTGACGGCAAAATATGGCGGTCTGTTGTGGGGGGAACACGGCAAAGGTTTCCGCGCTGAGTACAGCCCGGCGTTCTTCGGTGATGAACTTTTCGCGGAACTGCGGAAGGTTAAAGCGGCGTTCGATCCGCAAAACCGGCTGAATCCGGGGAAAATATGTCCGCCGGAAGGCGTCGATGCGCCGATGATGAAAGTCGATGCGGTCAAACGCGGCACCTGGGACCGGCAAATTCCGCTGGCCGTGCGCCAGACCTGGCGCGGAGCGCTGGAATGTAACGGCAACGGTTTGTGCTTTAATTTCGATGCGAAGAGCCCGATGTGTCCGTCGATGAAAATCAGCCTCAATCGTATCCACTCGCCCAAAGGGCGCGCGACGCTGGTGCGCGAATGGTTACGTTTGCTGGCGGATCGCGGTGTCGATCCGGTGCGACTGGAAAATGCGCTGGCGAGCAAACGACCCAGCCTGCGCTCGCTGATTTCACGCACCCGCAATACCTGGCATGCCAACAAGGGCGAGTATGATTTCTCGCATGAAGTAAAAGAGGCGATGTCCGGCTGTCTGGCCTGCAAGGCGTGCTCGACGCAGTGTCCAATCAAAATCGATGTTCCGGAATTCCGCTCGCGTTTCCTGCAGCTTTACCATACCCGCTACCTGCGCCCGCTACGTGACCATCTGGTGGCAACGGTTGAAACCTATGCGCCGTTGATGGCGCGGGCGCCGAAAACCTTTAACTTCTTTATTAATCAGCCGCTGGTGCGCAAGCTGTCGGCAAAACATATCGGCATGGTCGATCTGCCGTTGCTGTCGGCGCCGTCGCTGCAACAACAGATGGTCGGGCATCGCTCGGCTAACATGACGCTGGAACAGCTTGAAGCGCTGTCGGATGCGCAGAAAGCCAATACGGTGCTGGTGGTACAGGATCCGTTCACCAGTTATTACGACGCGCAGGTGGTGGCCGATTTCGTCCGTCTGGTCGAAAAACTAGGGATGCAGCCGGTTCTGTTGCCGTTTTCGCCAAACGGTAAAGCGCAGCATATCAAAGGATTCCTGACCCGCTTTGCGAAGACCGCTAAAAAGACCTCTGAGTTTTTGAACCGTGTGGCAAAACTGGGCATGCCGATGGTCGGCGTCGATCCGGCGCTGGTGCTCTGTTATCGCGATGAGTACAAGCTGGCGTTAGGCGACGCACGCGGCGACTTCCACGTGCAGCTCGCCAACGAGTGGCTGGCCACCGCGCTGGCTTCGCAGGAACCGCGTGATGTCAGCGGCGAATCCTGGTATTTCTTTGGCCACTGTACTGAAGTGACCGCGCTGCCCGGCGCGCCCGCGCAATGGGCGTCGATCTTTGCCCGTTTTGGCGCGAAGCTGGAAAACGTGAGCGTGGGCTGCTGCGGCATGGCCGGTACTTACGGTCATGAGGCAAAGAACCATGCGAGTTCGCTGGGCATTTATGAACTGTCGTGGCATCAGGCGATGGAGCGGCTGCCGCGTAGCCGGTGCCTTGCAACGGGATATTCCTGTCGCAGTCAGGTGAAACGGGTTGAAGGCACGGGCGTGCGTCATCCTGTACAGGCATTACTGGAGATTATTGGATGATCTGGAAACGTGAAGTGACCCTCGATGCCCTCAACGCGATGGGCGAAGGCAATATGGTCGGCCTGCTGGATATTCGCTTTGAGCATATCGGCGACGATACGCTTGAAGCATCAATGCCCGTTGATGGGCGTACGAAGCAGCCGTTCGGTTTGCTGCACGGCGGCGCTTCTGTCGTGCTTGCAGAAAGTATCGGCTCTGTTGCCGGTTATCTGTGCACCCAGGGCGAGCAGAAAGTGGTGGGGCTGGAAGTTAACGCTAACCATGTTCGCTCTGCGCGGGAAGGGCGCGTGAAGGGGATCTGTAAGGCGATTCATACCGGCTCCCGGCATCAGGTCTGGCAGATCGACATCTACGATGAGCAGCAGCGACTGTGCTGTACTTCGAGGTTGACCACGGCGGTCGTGTGACGTTGTCACACAATAAAATGTGATCTCTATTGCTTTTGGTCATAATCTGCGCAGCAAAAGGTGATATACTGTGCAGGTTTTGACCATAAGCGAGGATGATATGACTAGCCAACTAGACCCGGCCCAACTGGCAATTGAGTTTTTACGTCGCGATAAAACCGAGCTCTCTCCAGCCCAATATCTCAAAAGACTGAAACAGCTTGAGCTGGAATTTGCCGATTTACTGACGCTCTCTTCTACCGAATTAAAAGAAGAGATCTATTTTGCCTGGCGCCTTGGCGTTCATTGATTCAGCGATCGTTAACGTAAAGAGAACCCGACATTCGTGTCGGGTTTTTTGTTTCTCACTGACGGTTTTACCACGCCATCTCGCCCGAATTCACTTTCGCGCTCAATTCCAGCGAACTTTCCTCTGCCAGCCCCGGCCATGCGGCTTTCATCGTGCTAATGACCCAGGTTGAACCTTTCTTCGCCGCCAGCGCCTGTTCGAACGATTGCAGGTAATCCTGCGTAAAGCGGATGGCCCGATCGCCTTCAGGGCGCTCACCAAGGTAATGACCCGGAATGACCTGTGTCGGTTGCAGGCTGTGCATCTCAGTTAACACATTACGCCATGATGCGCGTTGCGCTGGTGTCTGGGTGTCAGCGGTCCAGACGTGAATGCCTGACGCCACGCCCGTGCCGCCGAGAATGGCCCGGTTCGCTGGCACCCAAACATAGGCCGCGTAATCATTGGGATGACGCAGTTCCAGCGTTTCGCCATCAACGCGAAAACGCGTTTCTGTGGTTGCCTGCGGGACGGTCAGCGCCGTTGGCGCCCCCTCTTTCATCTGTGGTCCCCAGTACTGCAACTTAGCCTCTTTGGTGGCGCGAATATGCTCAACGACCTGCGGCGTGGCCAGTACCTTCGCGTCAGGAAAGGCTTTCACAATCGGCTGCAGGCCGAAATAGAAATCCGGATCGCCGGAGGTAATCACAATGGCTTTCAGTGGCTTGCCTCGGGATTTAATCATCTCCACCAGCTTTTCACCGTCTTTCGTGCTGAACTGCGCATCAAACAATATCGCTTCCGTCGGACCCGATACCAACGTTGAGGAGACAGGGAAAATGGCGTTCTCCTGCGGGTTATAGACATCAAGTTGCAGCGGCGCGGCAAACAGGGGTGAGGCGACAGCAGGCAACAACAGGGCCAGCAGTTTACTTTTCATGAGGGATAACCTTAAGCAGATGAAAGTGTCTTGTGTGTGATCTGTATTTTAAGGAAATTGGTATCTGTTAGAATTCCCGTATCAGAACATGCTGAGTTTCATAAAACGATCGGATGGGGTGGCAATGGACAGAGTGATGGCGGCGATGGTATTCAATCATATCTGCGATTTAGGCAGCCTGAGTGCGGCGGCGCGGGCGCTGGGACTCTCCCGACCGATGGTGAGTCGTTATCTTGATGAGATGGAGAAATGGGCAGGTGCGCGGCTCATTCATCGTTCATCACGCAAGCTGACGATTACCCCGGCTGGCGAAGAGGCGCTGATGAAGACGCGGACGCTGGCGCAACTTTCACAGGCGATTGGCGCGGCGTCAGCGGCAGACATTCCCGCCGGAACGCTACGCGTCGCCTGTGCACACTTTACGGCAATGCATATTCTCGCCCCGGTGCTGCCGGATTTTTTAGCGCGCTATCCTGAACTGCGCATTGAGGTTGAGATAAACAATCAGCCGGTCAGTCTGGTCGGTGAACGTATTGATGTCGCCATTCGCATTACCGATAACCCAGAGCCCGGCACGATTGCCCGTCGACTTGGCGATTGCGAATCGGTTCTCTGCGCGTCAGAGGCGTATTTGCGCCAGCACGGCACTCCGCAGACACTTGAAGAGCTCACTCAACATAACTGTCTGTATTACAGTGGGTTTGCAGGAAAGTCGTGGCATTTTCTCAACGAGCAGGGCGAAGCGGTCTCGGTGGCGATCAAGGGGAATCTGAGTGCCGGGATATCGTCTTTGCTTTGTGAATCCGCGCTGGCAGGCATGGGGATCGCGCTGGTGCCGGAAAAGGAAGCGCGTGAAGGGCTGGATCAGGGACGACTGGTGCGCCTGCTGCCGACGCTGCAACCCCGACGCCTTGCCGTGTACGGCCTGTATCTTTCCCGTGAACATCAGCCCGCCGGGCTTCGGCTGTTTCTGGAGGCGATCCAGACCGCCATGCCGTAAAGCCAATGAATTGATCTGGCTTATAAAATTGCGGATAGCAATTTGTGTTAAAAATGACCTTCGTCGATATGAGACTATTCTTATCGCCCCTTCAAGAGCTAAGCCATCGTGAGTGCCGGAGATAAGCGCCGGATGGGGCCGGAACCCTTAAGGCTGTTACTGACAACCTTAAGGGTTTTGTTTTTCTGTGCTTTCACTCTTCTCACGTCATTCCTATCCCTGAAATAGTCATTTTCTATACATCTTTACTGTTTTGACCAGTCTGGTCGATGACTGACGCTAAAGTCATTATTAATCAATGTATTGAACAAATTCATCCATTCCTTTTAACCCGCGTGGCAGGGTCTATGCTTAATAAAAGTGGTCAAAACGGGTGAAACACCGTAATGCCCCTGCTGTTGAGGGGTTGAAGTGAGAATCGTTATCACTAACATGGTGTTATAGCCTGATGGCTCATTATGCGAGGTAACCTTATGGAATTGCATTCAGGAACATTTAATCCGGACGATTTTGCCTGGCGTGGATTGACGCTAACCCCTGCGGCAGCGGCGCATATTCGCGAACTGGTCGCAAAGCAGCCGGGCATGCTGGGCGTGCGCCTGGGCGTTAAGCAGACGGGATGCGCTGGTTTTGGCTATGTGCTGGATACCGTCAGCGAGCCGGAAAAAAACGATCTGCTGTTCGACGTTGAGGGCGCGAAGCTCTATGTCCCGCTTCAGGCGATGCCGTTTATCGACGGTACGGAAGTGGATTACGTCCGCGAAGGATTAAACCAGTTATTCAAATTTCATAACCCGAAAGCCCAGAACGAATGCGGCTGTGGCGAAAGCTTTGGGGTATAGGCGGTACTATGTCTCGTAATACTGAAGCAACTGACGATGTCAAAACCTGGACCGGCGGCCCCCTGAATTACAAAGAGGGTTTCTTTACCCAGCTGCAAACGGATGAGCTGGCGAAAGGGATCAACGAAGAGGTGGTACGCGCCATTTCGGCCAAACGCAATGAACCGGAGTGGATGCTGGCGTTTCGCCTCAATGCGTACCGAGCCTGGGTCGACATGCCGGAGCCGCACTGGCTGAAGGCGCACTACGAGAAGCTGAATTATCAGGATTACAGCTACTATTCCGCGCCGTCGTGCGGGAATTGTGATGAGACCTGCGCCTCGGAACCGGGGGCGGTACAACAAACCGGGGCGAACGCGTTTCTCAGTAAAGAGGTGGAGGCCGCCTTTGAACAGCTCGGTGTGCCGGTACGCGAAGGTCGTGAAGTGGCCGTTGACGCCATTTTTGACTCCGTCTCGGTCGCCACCACCTATCGTGAAAAGCTGGCAGAAGAGGGGATCATTTTCTGCTCTTTCGGCGAGGCGATTCACGATCACCCTGAACTGGTTAAGCAGTATCTCGGCACTGTCGTACCCGGTAACGATAACTTCTTCGCCGCGCTGAATGCGGCGGTCGCGTCTGATGGCACCTTTATCTATGTGCCGAAAGGCGTACGCTGCCCGATGGAGCTTTCAACCTATTTTCGCATTAATGCCGAAAAGACCGGTCAGTTTGAACGCACGATCCTGGTGGCGGATGAAGGTAGCTACGTGAGCTATATCGAAGGCTGCTCTGCGCCGGTTCGCGACAGCTATCAGCTGCACGCGGCGGTAGTGGAGGTCATCATCCACAAAGACGCCGAGGTGAAATACTCCACCGTCCAGAACTGGTTCCCTGGCGATAACAACACCGGCGGCATTCTGAACTTCGTCACCAAACGCGCGTTGTGCGAGGGCGAGAACAGCAAAATGTCATGGACTCAGTCGGAGACAGGGTCAGCCATTACCTGGAAATACCCCAGCTGTATTCTGCGCGGTGACAACTCCATCGGCGAATTTTATTCGGTGGCGCTGACCAGCGGACATCAGCAGGCGGATACTGGCACCAAGATGATCCACATCGGCAAGAACACTCGCTCGACCATTATCTCGAAGGGGATTTCCGCCGGACACAGTCAGAACAGCTACCGCGGACTGGTCAAAATCATGCCGACCGCCACCAATGCCCGTAACTTTACCCAGTGCGACTCGATGCTGATTGGCGCCGACTGCGGAGCGCATACCTTCCCGTATGTCGAATGCCGCAACAACAGCGCGCAACTGGAGCACGAAGCGACCACCTCGCGGATTGGTGAAGATCAGCTGTTCTATTGTCTGCAGCGCGGTATCAGCGAAGAAGATGCGATCTCGATGATCGTCAACGGGTTCTGTAAAGACGTGTTCTCCGAGTTGCCGCTGGAGTTTGCCGTCGAAGCACAAAAATTATTAGCCATTAGCCTTGAACACAGCGTCGGTTAAGGAAGCAACATGTTAACGATTAAAGATTTACAGGTCAGTGTGGAAGAGAAAGCCATCCTGCGTGGGTTGAACCTTGAGGTTCGTCCGGGGGAAGTGCATGCCATTATGGGACCGAACGGGTCCGGGAAAAGTACGCTCTCTGCGACGCTGGCAGGGCGTGAAGATTACGAGGTCATCGGCGGGTCGGTGATGTTTAAAGGGAAAGACCTGCTCGATCTGGCGCCGGAAGAGAGAGCGGGCGAAGGCATTTTTATGGCTTTCCAGTATCCGGTGGAAATCCCCGGCGTCAGCAATCAGTTTTTCCTGCAAACGGCGCTTAATGCCGTGCGCACTTATCGCGGCCAGGAATCACTTGATCGCTTCGATTTTCAGGATCTGATGGAAGAGAAAATCGCGCTGCTGAAGATGCCGGAAGACCTGTTAACCCGCTCGGTGAACGTCGGTTTTTCCGGTGGCGAGAAGAAGCGTAATGACATTCTGCAAATGGCGGTGCTCGAGCCGGAACTGTGCATTCTCGATGAATCGGACTCCGGGCTGGATATCGATGCCCTGAAAGTGGTTGCCGATGGGGTTAACTCACTGCGGGACGGTAAGCGCTCGTTCATTATAGTCACCCACTATCAGCGCATCCTTGACTATATCAAGCCGGATTTTGTCCACGTCCTGTATCAGGGACGGATTGTGAAGTCTGGCGATTTCACGCTGGTCAAACAACTGGAGGAGCAGGGATATGGCTGGCTTACCGAACAGCAGTAATGCGCTGCAACAATGGCATCACCTGTTTGAAGCGCAGGGCGAGACGCGGTCTGAACAGGCGCAACAGCATCTCCAGCAGGTTCTGCGTCTGGGGTTACCAACGCGCAAGCATGAGAACTGGAAATACACGCCGCTGGAAGGGCTCAGCAACAGCCTGTTCGTCAGTCGTTATGCCGATGTCACCCCGGCGCAGCGCGATGCGTTAGCGCTTAACGTGCAGGCACTGCGGCTGGTGTTTGTCGACGGGCAGTTCAGCCCGGCGCTCAGCGACAGCTGGGAAAACAGCGGCTTTGAGGTGGCGATCAACGATGAGCGACAGACCCTGCCGGTCGCGGTACAACCGGAGGTTTTTTTGCATCTCACCGAAAGTCTGGCGCGTAGCGTGACCCATATCCGCGTTAAGCGTAACCAGCGCCCGGCAAAACCGCTGCTGTTGATGCACATCACCCAGGGCGTATCCGCAGAAGAGGTGAACACGGCGCACTATCGCCACCATCTTGAGCTGGCGGAAGGGGCGGAGGCGACGATTATCGAACATTACGTCAGTCTGAACGATGCCCGACATTTCACCGGCGCGCGCCTGACCATGAGCGTGGCGGCAAACGCGCATCTGCATCATATCAAGCTGGCATTTGAAAATCCGCTCAGCCATCACTTCGCCCATAACGACATCTTGCTGGCGGCGGATGCATCGGCCCACAGCCACAGCTTTCTGCTCGGCGATGCGGTGCTGCGTCACAACACCAGCACGCAACTGAACGGCGAGAACACAACGCTCAGGATCAACAGTCTGGCGATGCCGGTGAAAAATGAGGTCTGCGATACCCGCACCTGGCTTGAGCACAACAAGGGTTACTGCAACAGTCGACAGTTGCATAAAACCATCGTCAGCGATAAGGGGCGAGCGGTATTTAACGGGCTCATTAACGTTGCTCAACACGCGATCAAAACGGACGGGCAGATGACGAATAACAATCTGCTACTCGGGAAGCTCGCGGAAGTCGATACCAAACCACAGCTGGAAATTTACGCCGATGACGTGAAGTGCAGCCACGGGGCGACGGTAGGGCGCATTGACGATGAACAGATGTTCTACCTGCGCTCGCGCGGGATTGCTCAACGGGATGCACAACAGATGATCCTTTATGCCTTTGCCGCGGAACTGACGGAAGCGTTGAGCGACGAGGCGCTGAAACAACAGGTGCTGGCGCGGATCGGCCAACGTCTGCCGGGAGGCGTAGCATGACATTTCCCATCGACACCGTACGTGCGGATTTTCCCGTCCTCACGCGTGAAGTGAATGGCCTGCCGCTGGCGTATCTCGACAGCGCCGCCAGCGCGCAAAAACCGGCGCAGGTGATTGACGCGGAAGCCGAGTTTTATCGTCACGGCTATGCGGCGGTGCACCGGGGGATCCACACCCTCAGCGCTCAGGCTACCGAAAAAATGGAGAACGTGCGCAAGCTGGCATCGCTGTTTATCAACGCACGCTCTGCGGAAGAGCTGGTGTTTGTGCGCGGTACGACGGAAGGCATTAACCTGGTTGCCAACAGTTGGGGACCAGAAAACGTCCACGCGGGCGATAACATCATCATCAGTGAGATGGAGCACCATGCCAACATTGTGCCGTGGCAGATGCTGTGTGCGCGGGTGGGAGCGGAGCTGCGGGTGATCCCGCTGAACGCTGATGGCACATTGCAGCACGAGATCCTGCCTACCCTGTTTGATGAGAAAACCCGACTGCTGGCGATAACGCACGTCTCTAATGTGCTGGGTACGGAAAACCCTGTCGCCGAAATGATCGCGCTGGCGCATCAGCATGGCGCGAAGGTGCTGGTGGACGGTGCGCAGGCGGTGATGCACCACCCGGTAGACGTTCAGGCGCTGGACTGCGATTTTTACGTCTTCTCGGGCCACAAGCTGTATGGCCCGACCGGCATTGGCGTGCTCTACGTCAAAGAGGCGCTGTTGCAACAGATGCCGCCGTGGGAAGGGGGCGGGTCGATGATCGCCACCGTCAGCCTGACGGAGGGTACGACCTGGACGAAAGCGCCGTGGCGCTTCGAAGCGGGAACGCCGAATACCGGCGGGATTATCGGCTTTGGCGCCGCGCTGGAGTATGTTTCAGCACTGGGACTGGAGGCGATTAGCGAATACGAACAGAACCTGATGCACTACGCGCTGGAGCAACTGAAGGCGGTGCCGGATCTCACGCTGTATGGCCCCACTGACCGTCTGGGCGTGATTGCCTTTAATCTCGGGAAACATCACGCCTACGACGTCGGCAGTTTTCTCGACAATTACGGGATCGCCGTGCGGACCGGACACCATTGCGCGATGCCGCTGATGGCTTTTTATCAGGTACCGGCGATGTGCCGGGCGTCGCTGGCAATGTATAACACCCATGAAGAAGTGGATCGTCTGGTGACAGGCTTGCAACGAATTCATCGCTTACTGGGGTAACAGGGAGGCACTATGGCTGCGCTGCCGGATAAAGAAAAATTGTTGCGTAATTTTCAGCGTTGCGCTAATTGGGAAGAGAAGTATCTGTACATCATTGAGCTGGGACAGCGACTGCCGGAAATATCCGCTGTGGACCGCTGTCCTGAAAATACGATTCAGGGATGTCAGAGTCAGGTCTGGATAGTGATGCGCCAGAATGCGCAAGGCGTTATTGAGCTGCAGGGCGACAGCGATGCTGCCATTGTGAAAGGACTGATTGCGGTCGTCTTCATTCTGTATCACCAGATGACGGCTCAGGATATCGTGAATTTTGATGTGCGGCCGTGGTTTGAGCACATGGCGCTTGCGCAGCATCTCACGCCGTCTCGTTCGCAGGGGCTGGAAGCGATGATTCGCGCAATCCGTACCAAAGCCGCAACGCTTAGCTAAACTCAATAGACAGCTTTCATCCTGTCAGGTAAGGCAGCCGGGCTGTCTTACAGGATTATCAGCATTCTGGCCATGCCAGTGAATACAGGAGGTTGGGTATGAAACGCGCGTCTCTTATTACTCTAATGCTTATCGGCGCTTACAGCGTCATACAGGCTGCCTGGGCGGTGGATTACCCCTTACCGCCAGCAGGCAGTCGTCTTGTTGGACAGAATCAACTGTACACGGTGCAGGAAGGCGATAAAAACCTTCAGGCCATTGCCCGTCGTTTTGATACTGCCGCAATGCTCATTCTGGAGGCGAATAATACCATTGCTCCTGTGCCAAAGCCGGGTACTCTGGTCACGATCCCGTCACAGCTATTGCTGCCCGATGCGCCGCGTGAAGGCATCATCGTTAACCTGGCTGAACTGCGGCTGTACTACTATCCGCCGGGAGAAAATATCGTTCAGGTCTATCCGATCGGTATTGGTTTGCAGGGACTGGAAACGCCGGTGATGGAAACCCGCGTTGGGCAGAAAATCCCGAATCCGACCTGGACGCCAACCGCAGGCATTCGTAAGCGCTCTCTGGAGCGTGGTATTACGTTGCCGCCGGTGGTTCCCGCCGGGCCGAATAACCCGCTGGGGCTCTTTGCACTGCGTCTGGCGCACGGTAATGGCGAGTATCTCATTCATGGCACCAGTCAACCAGACAGCGTGGGCCTGCGCGTCAGTTCCGGCTGTATCCGGATGAACGCCCCGGACATCAAAGCGCTGTTTTCCCAGGTTCGCACGGGAACGCCGGTGAGAGTAATTAATGAACCGGTGAAATATTCCGTGGAGCCGAATGGGCTGCGTTACGTTGAGGTCCATCGACCGCTGTCGCCGGAAGAAGAACAAAACGTGCAGACAATGCCGTATGTGCTGCCTGCCGGGTTCAGCCAGTTTAAGGCGACCAACGAGGTGGATGACGGGCTGGTGGATAAAGCGTTGTATCGTCGGGCGGGTTATCCGGTGGCGGTCTCTGCCGGGCAAACGTCAACTGTCGTGGCTACACCTGCTGTTCAGTCAGCGCAAAATGGCTCAGTACAGGAAGAGACGCAGACGCAGTAGCGGGAAGGTAGAACGCGAGGCAAAAAAAATGGCGCACAATGTGCGCCATTTCTATTACACAGGTACTATTACTTACGGTATTTAGTAGCCTGGTTGTCCAGACGCTGGTTAGCGCGAGCTGCGTCGTCTTTAGCAGCCTGAACGTCGGAACGCATTGCGTTCACGTCGTTGCTCAGCTGGTCAACTTTAGCGTTCAGAGTCTGAACGTCAGAAGACAGCTGATCGATTTTAGCGTTGCTGGAGCAACCAGCCAGCAGAGTAGAACCCAGGATTACCGCGCCCAGTACCAGTTTAGTACGATTCATTATTAATACCCTCTAGATTGAGTTAATCTCCATGTAGCGTTACAAGTATTACACAAACTTTTTTATGTTGAGAATATTTTTTTGATGAGAAGACGCTTATTTTTGATCGTTCGCTCAAAGAAGCATCGAAATGCGCAAAAACGGCTAAAAAACTGAGTGAAAACAGGCTGCTTCCATCGGATTCGTCTTAGATAATCTGTAATTAGATAGCTCAATCCGATTTGCATTTTTATTAATAGTAGCTATTGGATAAATAAAAAAAGCGCCGCGAGGGCGCTTTTTAATCGAATTAATTCACACGAGAATTATTACAGTACGTGAACAGATGCCGTGTTAGTGGTTCCGCTCGGTACCAGAGCACCGGAAACCATCACCACAACGTCACCCTTCTGAGCCAGACCGCTCTGCTGAGCAACCTCTTTACCCAGACGGTAGAAATCATCAGTAGACGCGATTTCTTTCACCAGATGCGCCACAACACCTTTGCTCAGAACCAACTGGCGGGCAGTCACTTCGTTGGTGGTCAGCGCCAGGATGGTGGCGTCCGGGAAGTATTTACGCACTGCGCGAGCTGATTTACCGCCCTGAGTGGCCACCACGATCAGCGGTGCTTCCAGTTTTTCAGCGGTTTCCACTGCGCCACGGCAGACGGCTTCGGTGATGCGCAGTTTGCGGCTGTCATTGTTGAAGTCCAGACGGCTGGTCATCACCCGGTCGGTACGCTCGCAGATGGTCGCCATGATGGTGACCGCTTCCAGCGGGTATTTACCTTTTGCGGATTCGCCAGACAGCATCACCGCATCAGTACCATCGAGGATGGCGTTTGCCACGTCGCCCGCTTCAGCGCGAGTCGGACGCGGGTTTTTGATCATGGAATCCAGCATTTGAGTCGCAGTAATAACGACTTTACGCGCACGGATACATTTCTCGATCATCATCTTCTGGGCGAAGATCACTTCTTCAACCGGGATTTCAACGCCCAGGTCGCCACGGGCAACCATGATACCGTCAGACGCTTCGAGGATTTCGTCGAAGTTGTTCAGTCCTTCCTGGTTTTCAATTTTGGAGATGATCTGGATCTTCTCGCCGCCGTGCGCTTTCAGGTGCTCACGGATTTCAACCACGTCAGAACGCTTACGGATAAAAGAGGCCGCAACAAAGTCAACGCCTTGTTCGCAACCAAAGATCAGGTCCTGTTTGTCTTTTTCAGCCAGCGCCGGCAGGGCGATAGAAACGCCAGGCAGGTTAACGCCTTTGTTTTCGCCGAGGTCGCCGTTGTTCAGCACTTTACAGATGACTTTGTTGCCTTCGATCGCGGTGACTTCCATACCGATCAGACCATCGTCGACCAGTACGGTGTTACCGACGGACAGGTCGGAGGTGAAACCTTCGTAGGTCACAGCAACGATTTCGTTATTACCGACCACGGATTTGTCGGTGGTGAACGTAAAGGTCTGGCCCGCCTTCAGGGAAACATCGTTACCGCCTTCCAGCTTGATGGTACGGATTTCCGGACCTTTCGTGTCGAGCAGGATTGCCGCTTTCTTGCCGGTTTTGCTCATCACGTTGCGCAGGTTCTGGATACGCTGACCGTGTTCTGCATAGTCACCGTGAGAGAAGTTCAGACGCATGACGTTCATGCCCGCGTCCAGCATTTTGGTTAACATCTCTTCAGATTCGGTTTTCGGACCGATGGTGCAAACAATTTTCGTCTTTTTCATGACAGTCTTAGTCTTTAAGTTGAGAAGGATATGGAAAGCCGGCTTCCGGAACGCACTGCCTGGAAGCTAAACCTGTATTACGAAAGTTGTGATGCCTCGCACTAAGGATAGGTGACATCGATAGAGCGTGCAGAGGAATGTGTGCTCGGATTTCAGCCCGACAAAAAGGGACGTTTTGTAGTCTCTGAGTATGACAGGTCAATGTGCTGAAACCATTCAAGTGACAATTGTCACGCATTATACGCTGAAATTTACACAAAAGGAAAATGGAAACAGCGTTTCAGAATATATCCAGGCAGTTACACAACAAATTGTTATTAAACAAGTCGTGTCTGCCAATTGCACAAACGCAAAAACCAGGTTGTGTTGCGCAAACAGACTTATTCCTTCGGGTTATAACAAATGACTTTTAAATCATTTCAAATCTAAATTACCCTGATTACACTCGTTTGGACATCCATACTGCTAAATAGCCGATTGCGCTGGCAGGATAACAATAAGCAGCCGCGGATACCCAAACGACATGATTGTCCTGAAAAATATTTCGAAAGTGTTCACGCCAGGCCGGCTATCCATTACTGCGGTTGATAATGTCAATCTGACCGTGGAACAGGGGCAGATTTACGGAATTATTGGCTACAGCGGTGCCGGGAAAAGCACCCTGATTCGTCTGCTCAACGGGCTGGAAAAACCAACCGCAGGCAGTGTCACCATCAACGGTCACGAGATTTCCGCCGCCCGCGGCGAATCGCTGCGTCAGGCACGCCTGAAAATCAGCATGGTCTTCCAGCATTTTAATCTGCTGTGGTCGCGCACGGTACGTGAAAACATCGCCTTTTCTATGCAAATCGCCGGCGCGCCAAAAGCAAAAATTCAGGTGCGCGTGGCGGAACTGATTGAGCTGGTGGGGCTGAAGGGGCGCGAAAATGCCTATCCGTCACAGTTAAGTGGCGGGCAAAAGCAGCGCGTGGGGATTGCACGTGCGCTGGCCAACAGCCCGGATGTGTTGCTGTGCGATGAAGCCACGTCGGCGCTGGATCCCCAGACGACCGATCAAATTCTTGAGCTGTTGCTTGATATCAATCGCCGCTTCCGGCTGACGATTGTGCTGATCACCCACGAAATGCACGTGGTGCGCAAAATCTGCGATCGCGTGGCGGTGATGGAGAACGGTCAGGTGGTGGAAGAAGGCGACGTACTGAGCGTCTTCACGCATCCGCAACAGCCGATTACCCGTCAGTTTGTCCGCCAGGTAGGGCAGTATGCCGATGAAGAAGCCTTTAACCCGCAACTGGCGAGTGAACTGGGCGGCACGGTGATTAAGTTAACCTTTACCGGGCACAGCACACATCAGCCGATCGTCGGCGAACTGACCCTGCGCTATGGTCTGCCATTCAATATTCTGCACGGCAAAATGACCCAAACGGCGCACGGCGTGTTCGGCCAGCTGTGGCTGCACGTGGTGGCGTCGGAAGAGCAACTCAATAACATTCTGGACGATCTGCAAAAAAGCGGCATTGACGGTGAGGTGATTCAACATGGCTGAGAATCTGTTTCCCCATCTGAAATGGGATCAACTTTTTGCCGCCACCCAGGAGACGCTATACATGACCGCGCTCTCCGGGATTGCGACCTTTGTTCTCGGTATCGTCCTCGGACTGGCGCTGTTCCTCACCGCACGCGGCGGGCTGTTCCAGAACCGTGCGCTGTACAGCAGCATTTCGCTGGTGGTGAATATTTTCCGCTCGATCCCGTTCATCATTTTGATTGTCCTGCTTATCCCATTTACCAAAGCGATTGTCGGCACCATTCTTGGCGCCAATGCCGCATTACCGGCGCTGATTGTCGGCGCCGCGCCATTCTATGCGCGTCTGGTTGAGATCGCCCTGCGTGAAGTGGATAAGGGCGTCATTGAAGCGACACGTTCAATGGGCGCGCGTCTCAGCACCTTAATTTTTCGGGTTTTGTTACCTGAATCGTCACCTGCTCTGGTGTCCGGTATCACCGTGACGCTGATTGCGCTGGTCAGTTACAGCGCGATGGCTGGGGTGATCGGGGCAGGTGGTTTAGGGAATCTGGCTTATCTGGAAGGATTCCAGCGCAACCACAACGACGTCACGCTGGTGGCGACGATGACGATTCTGGTCATCGTCTTCATTATCCAGTTCTGCGGCGATGTGATCACTTCTCTGTTAGATAAACGCTAATAAAATACGGAAACCATTATCATGAAAAAATCACTGACACTTCTCGCCGCAGCCACCTTAAGTGCCCTGAGCTTCGCCTCCTGGGCAGACACGCTGACCGTGGGCGCGTCCAACGTGCCGCACGCCGAAATACTCGAACAGGCCAAACCGATTCTGGCGAAACAGGGCATCGATCTGGAAATTAAACCGTTCCAGGATTACATCCTGCCGAATACCGCGCTGGCGGGCCGCGAAATTGACGCCAACTACTTCCAGCATATTCCCTATCTGAACAGCGTACTGAAAGATCATGCCGGGGATAAAACCTACGATTTCGTTAGTGCGGGAGCGATTCACATTGAGCCTATCGGCATCTATTCGAAAAAGGTTAAATCACTGAAGGATCTACCGGAAGGCGGCAAAATCATCATGCGTGATGCGGTGTCGGAAGAGGGGCGTATCCTGTCTATCTTCGAGAAAGAGGGCGTAATCAAACTGAAGCCTGGCGTGGATAAAGTCAGTGCGCGCATCAGCGACATCGTGGATAACCCGAAGAAGCTGAAGTTCCTGCCTAACGTGGAAGCCGCGCTGCTGCCGCAGATGTACAACAACGATGAAGGCGATGCGGTGGTGATTAACGCCAACTACGCCATCGATGCCGGTCTGGATCCGGTCCACGACCCGATCGCCGTAGAAAGCGGTGAGAATAACCCGTATGCCAACATCATTACCGTACATCGTGGTGATGAGAAGAAGAAGGATATTGTCGCGCTGGTGGACGTCCTGCACTCGAAAGAGATTCAGGACTGGATCCGCGCCAAATACAAAGGCGCGGTCATTCCGGTGAATAACTGATCCGTTTTTTGCCGGACGGCGGTTTCGCCTTACCCGGCCTGCGACGTCCTGTAGGCCGGGTAAAACGCGTTAGCGTTGCCATCGCTCAATTCTTGCTGGTAGCCCCTGACGGACCGCGGCGCCAGACACCCAATCCAGCCAGGTATTGCTCACTTTCCGCGTCGGATCGGCAAATCCCAGATCGTTCAGGTTAATCCCCGATTTCACTTTCGTATCAAACGGCAGCGGTTCACCGTCCAGCGTGTGCTGTGCGCCACCCATCTCGCGGTGTCCATAGCCGTGCTCGATCGCGATGACCCCAGGCATTACGCCGTGCAGCAAACTGATTTGTGCTTCTACCTGTCCACCCGGCGTGGTGATCCGCACCATGTCGCCATGCGACAGCCCGAAACGCAGCCCGTCCTGCGGATTCAACGCGACCAGATTGACCGGCTTAACGTGGTGCAAACGGGGGATCACCGCTGACGCACTGGCCATGGTATTGGATTTAAACGAGATAAGTTTGAGCGGCCACTGTGCCTGCGGGAACAGTTCGTCCACTGAACGTCCATCTGACAGTCTCGCCGGATACCACGCCGGACAGCCGCTGTAGCGCTCGCCAGTGATAGCATGACGATGAGCGGCAACCTCGGCATTCCAGATTTGCAGCGGTTTTTCCCACGCGTTGCCGATCCGGTTTTCGGCCCGACCGCTCTTATCCGACGCGAACCGACCGCCACGTGAATAGATAAACGCCACCCGACGGACTTCCTCCGCTTTCAGCGTCTGCTGAATGACAGGCATAATGCGGCGGACGCCTGTGAGTTCAATGTCTTCCGTCACCGCTTCGGCAACCGGGGCTTTCCCCATAAACGCGATATTGGCGGCGACGCGCAGATAGTAGTCTTCTGCACGGTTGAGCGGGTAATGGTTCCCTGCGCTGTCGGAAATCGCATTGTCGCCAAATCCCGGCAGATTCAGTTGCTTTGCCACCGCGATGCAGAATGCCTCCATCGAAACCGGCTGACCGTCGGCGGTTGTGGCGGTGGCAGCGGTAACAATCGGCCAGCGTGCGGTGGTGGCTTTACTGGCGACGCCAGCCCACGGTGCGCTGAATCCCCAGCTTTCGAAATTATGCGTGTCCGGTACGATGTAATCCGCAAGGGCGGTTGTCTCGTTCATATACGCGTCGATGGCGATAAACAGCGGCAACCGTGCCGGATCTTTCAGCTTTTCCTCGGCCACCGCACGCAGACCGGGTATACCATACAAGGGATTGGTCATATTGGAGATCCACGCCTTCAGCGGGTATGGATACCCCTCCAGCGCGGAACTCAGTAACTCAGTCAGTTGACCGGCGACAAACGGATACCACGGCGCGTTGGCCGGGAAGGGGGAACGCCCGGCGGCGACTTTGTCGCGGTACTCTTCGGAAGATTCATACGCCGTTTTGCTTCGCGCGATGCTCAGTCCTTTGGGCTTCACCTTGCCCTGAAAACTCGCCATGTTGTAGCGTGGGCCGTCCGTTGCGCCGTTGAATTTTCCTCCGCCGACAAAGACGCCGCCTTCCAGACTGAGGTTGCCGATCAGCGCGTTGAGCATCATCACCGCCCACGCATTATAGAAACCATTTCCTGCCATCATGCCGCCGTGGGTGACGACCGCCGCTTTACGTCCGTGACGAGTAAAGGCATCCGCCAGCGCGATGATTTTGTCCTCGGCCACGCCGCATTGCTCGCTGTACTGCGCGAGCGTCATTTTCTCCGCCGATTCCTTCAGACACTGGAAGCTGCTTTTCACCGTCACGTTACGCCCATCGGCGAGCGTCACCTGGCGCGCGACAAACAGTGCGGCGCGCAGGCAATCACCGGCGGGGACCAGCTCGTTGTGTTCATTTACGACCAGTGGATCACTGGCCGCGGAAGGGTCCAGATGGTTACGCGTTAAGTGCTGTCCGGCCAGCCCGGGAAGATCGTCGGCGATCACCAGATGCGTGGCATTGGTCCAGCTCTTCTCGTCAGCGTGTTGCATGGCTTCTGCGCCGGGCAGCGCCAGATAATCGGCGTTGTAGCGTTGATTTTCGATAATCCAGCGGATCATTGCCATTGCCAGCGCGGAGTCGCTGCCGGGGATCACGGGTAACCAGTGGCCGTGATCGTCAGCCAGCACGGTGGTTAATGGCAGCGCCGGGGCGACAACCACATAGCTGAAATCATCGCGCAGGCGTGCGCTGGAAAGCTGTCGGGCCTGGCGTTTAAACGGGTTGCCGGACTGTGCGGGCGAGGTGCCCATAAACAGCGCGAACTCGACGTTATCCCAGTCGGGTTTTACGTGGGTGTTTTTATCGAGATCGCCCATCAGCGCGCCGGAACCTGCACGATAGGCCAGTCCACAATAGGAGCCGTGCGCGCCAAAATTCTTGCTACCAAAACTGTTGAGAGCAAAGCGGCGTAAAAAAGTATCTCGCCCATCGTCGCTGGTATTGGTGACCAGAAGCTGGTTGGATTTGGGACCAAAACCCGGATGTTGCGGATCAATGGGGGTCGACGGGGCGTGAATGGCGCGCAGGCCGTCAACGTGACCCTCGCCAAACAGGTCGCCGCCTTCCACCACTTCATTGATCAATTGCTCAAAGCTGATGCGCTGCCATTTGCCTTCACCGCGTTTACCGACGCGTTTCATCGGCTCAAGAATACGCAGCGGGCTGTACAGACCTTCCAGTTGCGTCGCGCCCCTGGCGCAGGCCGTCGAGCGAGCATCAAGACCGTTCTCGCCCGCCAGTTGCGCCATCACCGTGCTGAACGGCACTGACGCGTCAATATGATGCTCATGAGAAAGCGGGTGATACGGGTTACCGGCAATACGTAGCACCCGGTTGGTTTGTTGATCAACGCGTACCCTGACGCCGCATTGTGTCCAGCAGCCGAAACATTGGGTCATGGCGATGGTTTGCTGCGTATTCTGCTGCCAGCGCGGGTGCGCATTGGCTTCCGGGATCAACGCGTTACCCACGATGTGGTCGCGGGTAATTTTACCCGAGGTGCCGTTGATCAAGCCATCAATGGCGCGCTTCGCCACGTCACGATAGCTGAGGGCGAACGTCGCCATACCGCCGACGGCCAGGCCGACTTTGAGCCACTGACGACGGGTTAAATTAGCCATGTTGCAGTCTCCTTGCGAGTCCGTTCACGCTTTCGCGAATAATAATGAGCAGCGCTATCCACAAGCCGAAGGTGCCGAGGATGGCAAGCCAACCGTCGGTACCGGCGGGCAGGGCGTACGGGTTGAACTGAGCGTTGAATTTCGGCAGCGTCTGCCCCTGAATCAGCAGCGTCCAGCGCATGAGCCAGCACAGTGCCATCGCGCTCAGCGCCAGCAGACTACGCAGCGGCAATGACAGCGGACGGCGCAGGGCGATAACGCTAAACAGCAATGAAATCAGCCAGAATATAAGCCAGCCAGAGGCGTAATGGCGCGCCGATGCAGAGATTGCCAGCCACTGGCGGATTGCCGTGCCGGAAAGCGTATCGCCGCAGACCCAGAAAATGATGACGGCTGCAAGGGCGAGCAGTGTCAGCTGTTGTCCGAGCGCGAGGCGCTTTTGCGTCGGAAAATCATCGCGCAGCCCGACGATTAACAACGCTAAAAAGGTTTGTAGCGCGCTCAGGAACATCGCCAGCACAAAGGCATAACTGAACCAGACGGGGCGAGCCTGCACGACGGAGACTTCCCGCCCGGTATAGAGCAACAGTCCTGTCGCGGCCAGCGCGCTGGCACACGCAAACCATTTTGTGACGGTGTAACTTTTTCCGGTGAGTTGCTGGTAAACCTGCGCCAGAAACCAGAGTCCGAGGAACGCGGTGAACAGCGGTAAAAACAGTGCGCCCCACGGCATCCATGACCACGGCGTAGGGTACGCATAGAAGTGCCAGACGCGGGCTGTCTGGTGGAGATCGGCGGTCAGCGCCAGCGGTGCGGTGATTGCGCAGGTCAGAGCAATCAGCAGCGTCAGGCTTTCCAGCGTGGGATGATCCTTTTTCCGCCAGTGCAGGACGGCGCCAAACAGCGCCCCACAGGCGGCAATACCGATGAAAAAGAAATACTGTACTGCCCAGGGAAGCCAGCTCACCGCCTGCGGACGAGTCAGCACCTCTTCAATGATTAAGGGTGGCATTATCAGACCTCCTGCCAGAGTGCGGGTTGTGCGCGACCCATCAACGGGGTGACAAACGCCTCGTCCAGTCCCAGGTAGAAGACATGAGGCGCGGTGTGGTTTTCCGGTTTCAACACCTTAATGGCGTCGTGATGGGTGCGGATTAATTGCGAAATTTGACTCTGCGGATCGCGGATATCACCGATGATGCGCGCGCCGCCCACGCAGGATTCCACGCAGGCGGGGAGCAGTCCGGCCTCAAGGCGGTGAACGCAAAATGTGCATTTATCGGCGGTCTGCGTCTCATGATTGATAAAGCGTGCATCGTAGGGGCAGGCCTGCACGCAGTAGGCGCAGCCGACGCAACGGGTGTTATCGACCACCACGATACCGTCCTCGCGTTGAAACGTGGCCTGCACCGGACAAACCGGCACGCAGGGCGGGTTGTCACAGTGGTTACACAGACGCGGTAACAGTACGTTGGTCACCTCATCCGCCACCTGGACCTGATACTGATTCACATGGGTACGGAACTCGCCCTGCGGCGTCTGGTTTTCAATCGCACAACTGACGGTGCAGGCCTGACAGCCGATGCAGCGGCGCAGATCGACAAGCATCGCGTAACGCTGCTGTGTGGAACCGCCGTGGCGTTCAGGCGAAAAAGAAAATTTCGCCTGCGCCAGTGGAACCAGCGACGCGCCTGCCGTCAGGACGCCCAGTTGCTGGAGAAACTGCCGTTTACTGCTGTCCATTTTTTCTCCCGTCTCAAGGCAACAACGAAACATTTGTCACGCTGCTGGGTTGCGTGTGATGAATAAAGAATGTCGATGATTTACAGTGTAAAAATCGTGGCGGGGGCAGCTCTATTGTGGTTAACCACATACCCGGCGGGTTGTTGATCTAAAACAACATAATCAACGGGGATAAGGGTGTGAGAGGTAAAACGGTGAAGGGCCTGATGCTGCTGGCGTCGGCCTTAATGTTCAGCGGCGCTTCGTTGGCGGGGTCATGGAATATCGGGATTCTGGCGATGCGTGGAGAGGTCTCCACCCGTAATCACTGGCAGGCGCTGGAAACACAGCTTAATCAGCAAATTCCCGGAGAACAGTTCCATATCCAGCCGTTGGATCTGCACCAGATGCAGGCGGCGGTGAACAACGGAACCGTGCAATTTGTGGTGACCAACCCGGCGCAGTTTGTGCAACTGAACAGCCATTCACCGCTGCGCTGGCTGGCGTCTCTGCGTTCCGCACGCGGCACGGGTAACGTCATCGGCAGTGCGATCCTTGCCCGGCGCGACAGCGGTATCACTGACACGCACGATCTGATCGGTAAAACGGTGGGGGCCATCGATCCTCAGGCGTTCGGCGGTTACCTGCTGGGATATAAAGCGTTGAGCGACGCCGGTCTGCGCCTGGAGCGCGACGTCAACCTGCGTTTTAGCGGTTTTCCGGCCGATGCGCTTCTTTATTTGCTCCGAGAAAACGCGGTGCAGGCGGTGATTGTCCCGGTCTGCCTGCTGGAAAAAATGGACGAAGAGGGACTGGTTGATAAAACCGATTTTGTCGCGGTGCTCAATCGTCCCGGAAATATTGCCTGTTTAGCCAGTACGCCGCTTTATCCTGACTGGTCGTTCGCCGCGTTGCCTGCAGTCAATGATGCGCTGGCCGATCGCGTCACCCGCGCGCTGCTGGCTGCGCCGGATACCGCGGCATTCCATTGGGGGGCGCCAGCGTCGACCAGCCAGGTGGAGGCGCTACTGCGCGACGTGCAGCAACATCCACAGCAGCGACGCTTATGGCTGGATGTGAAAAGCTGGTTGATACAGCATCAGTGGCTGATGGGCGGGACCGCGCTGATCCTGCTGTTGCTGATCCTGAACTATATCTGGGTGATGCTGCTGGTGCGTCGTCGTGGTAAACAACTTGAACGCAACGGCGTCCAGCTGCGCCAGCAGGAGCAGGCGCTGGAAACGGCCAGGCAGATGAGCGTCCTCGGCGAAATGACCTCCGGATTCGCGCACGAACTGAATCAACCGCTGTCGGCAATTCGCCATTACGCGCAGGGCAGCCTGATTCGCCTGCAGTCGCAGGATCCGGCGCACACGTTACTGCCAGCGCTTGAGCATATTGATCGGCAGGCGCAGCGTGGGGCCCAGACGCTGCGAAATCTGCGGCGCTGGGTGAGTCAGGCACAGGGAAGCCCGATCCACACGGAAGAGTGGGAGAACATCAGCATTCACGAGGCGGTTCAACATGTCTGGCAACTGTTGCGCATGGCGCAGCAGTTTCCGACGTTAACCTTACGCAGCAATATCGAGCGCGCGTTGACGATTTTGCTGCCGCCGGTTTTGCTGGAGCAGGTGCTGGCTAATCTGATCCTTAATGCGGCGCAGGCGGGCGCCACGACGCTGTGGATTGAAGCCTCAGCGTCGACACAAGGCGTGAGCATGACGTTGCAGGATAATGGCGGCGGTATCGACGATGCCTTACTGCATCAAGCTTTTCAGCCCTTCAAGACCAGTCGGAAAGAGGGGATGGGACTGGGGCTGGTGATTTGTCAGCGGCTGGTGCGTTACGGTCAGGGGGAGATTAACCTGCGAAATCAGACCGCGCCCGACGGGCAGCCTGGCGTGGCGGTTGTACTGGATTTTACTCAACAAGAGGATAAGCGCGGTAATGGCGATAATTCATTTACTGGATGATGATGTGGCGGTCACCGATGCCTGCGCCTTTCTGCTGGAGAGCCTGGGCTACCCGGTTACATGTTGGGAAGAAGGGACTGTTTTTCTGGAGCAGGCTGATTTGTATCAGGCAGGCGTACTGTTGCTGGATATGCGGATGCCGATCATGGACGGCAAGCATGTCCATGAGGAGTTACGCCAGCGCGAAAGTACGCTGGCCGTCGTGTTTCTTACCGGACATGGCGACGTGCCGATGGCCGTCGAGCAGATGAAACTAGGTGCGGTAGACTTCCTGCAAAAACCGGTCAGTGCCAGACCGCTGCAAACGGCGCTGGAGCGTGCGCTGGTGGTATCGGAACAGGCCGTTGCCCGACAACAGATCGCCACCTGTTACCGGGGACTCACGGCAAAAGAACGTGAGTTAGCTGGTTTCGTCGTTAGGGGACTGATGAATCGCGAGATCGCACAGGTGATGAACATCGCGGTACGCACGGTAGAAGTGCATCGCGCCAGGGTGATGGAAAAAATGCAGGCGGCAAATCTGGCGGAACTGGTCAACAAATGGCAACAGTTGAAAGAAACGCGTATCGTTGAATAGTACCGTGGGTTATTTATTTGATTTTCTTTGTTTTTTTGTCATCCCATCCAGTCTGATATATGCTGTTTAACTGGACCTGCAATGAGAGACAATAATGGGAAACCTGACAAAAGACGATGAACTGTACCGTGAGATGTGCAGAGTGGTTGGCAAAGTGGTGCTGGAAATGCGCGATCTGGGACAAGAGCCCAAACATATCGTGATTGCCGGGGTACTACGAACCGCGCTGGCGAACCAGCGCATTCAGCGTAGCGACCTCGAAAAACAGGCGATGGAAACGGTAATCAAAGCGCTGGCCAGCTAACCGCAACGAGGGATGGACTCATCCCTTATTTCCCGTCACGGGAAAATATCTTACAGGGACTAATTCTGTATTCTGTCGAAAAATAGAGGCGATGTGTAATTCGCTATATCGCCTGGTATATTTCGCCTGTTTTTTTATTTATAGTTGGGAACAGTTTCACATTTATTTGTAATTCGATAAAACAGTGTTTCACTGATCTTTATGAGAATAAATATCACTACGCATTTAATATTTCTCTTCCCGTTTTTAATTGATGACGATCAAAGTTATACCTGCCATTAACTCCCATTATTTATTTCGCCTAACCCTAAAGGATTAGTTTATTTGCGTTAAGTTGCGTTATTTATGCAATCCGGTTACGGCAAAACTTCAGCTGTGGGAGGCAACATCAGAGGCTCTGTTTCAGCATAATTAGCATCAGCCTGGGACGTGTTGTCGGCACTGCGTTTGCGAAGAGGATGCAAAATAAATGAACCAGGTTGATCGTCCATTATTAGATACTGGCTTAACGCGGCTGGAATTCCTGCGTATATCGGGAAAAGGCCTGGCAGGGTTAACCATTGCGCCCGCGTTACTGTCGCTTTTTGGCTGTAAGCAAGAAGATATCGATAGCGGCACCGTGGGGTTGATCTCCACGCCGAAAGGGGTGCTGGTGACCCAACGCGCCCGCTGTACCGGTTGCCATCGCTGTGAAATTTCTTGTACCAATTACAATGATGGCGCAGTAGGCACCTTCTTTTCCCGCATTAAAATTCACCGGCATTATTTCTTTGGCGACAAGGGGATTGGGTCTGGCGGCGGCCTGTATGGCGATCTGAACTACACCCCAGACACTTGTCGTCAGTGCAAAGATCCGCAGTGCATGAAGGTCTGTCCCATTGGGGCGATTACCTGGAACCAGGAAGACGGTTGCATTGCTGTCGATCACCGACGCTGTATCGGTTGCAGCGCCTGTACCACCGCATGTCCCTGGATGATGGCCACCGTCAATACCGAAACGAAGAAATCGGCAAAATGTGTTTTATGCGGTGAGTGCGCCAGTGCCTGCCCGACCGGGGCATTAAAAATCATCGAGTGGAAAGATATTACTGTTTGAGTCTTGCAAAGGAAAACATTATGGCTAACGGTTGGACAGGTAATATTTTACGGGTCAATCTTACAACAGGCGATATTACCCTTGAAGATTCCAGTAAATTTAAAAAATTTGTCGGTGGTATGGGATTCGGCTACAAAATTATGTACGACGAAGTTCCCGCTGGCACTAAACCCTTCGATGAAGGCAATAAATTAGTTTTTGCGACGGGACCACTTACCGGATCCGGCGCACCCTGTAGCTCTCGCGTTAATATCACGTCGCTCTCCACATTCACAAAAGGCAATCTGGTTGTCGATGCGCATATGGGTGGTTTTTTTGCGGCGCAAATGAAATTTGCCGGCTATGACGCCATCATCATTGAAGGCAAGGCGGCATCCCCCGTCTGGCTGAATATTAAAGACGACAAGGTCACTCTCGAAAAAGCCGATTTCCTGTGGGGGAAAGGCACCCGTGCCACCACGGAAGAAATTTGCCGGATGACGTCACCAGAAACCTGCGTGGCGGCAATTGGTCAGGCGGGTGAAAACCTCGTGCCACTCTCTTGTATGCTCAACAGCCGCAACCACAGCGGTGGCGCAGGGACCGGCGCGGTGATGGGCTCGAAAAATCTGAAAGCCATCGCCGTGGAAGGAACCAAAGGCGTCAACATTGCCGATCGCAAAGAGATGAAGCGCTTGAATGATTACATGATGACGGAGCTGATTGGCGCGAATAATAACCATGTTGTGCCCAGCACGCCGCAGGCATGGGCGGAATATTCCTCGCCCGCGTCGCGCTGGACTGCACGAAAAGGGTTGTTCTGGGGCGCGGCGGAAGGTGGGCCGATCGAGACCGGCGAGATCCCGCCGGGTAATCAGAACACCGTCGGTTTCAGGACCTACAAATCGGTCTTCGATTTAGGCCCGGCAGCGGAAAAATACACGGTGAAAATGAGCGGCTGCCATTCCTGTCCGATTCGCTGCATGACGCAGATGAACATTCCTCGCGTGAAGGACTTTGGCGTGCCGAGCACCGGCGGGAATACCTGCGTGGCGAACTTCGTCCATACCACTATTTTCCCGAACGGCCCGAAGGACTTTGAAGACAAAGACGATGGCCGCGTCATTGGTAACCTGGTGGGGCTGAATCTGTTTGACGACTACGGCATCTGGTGTAACTACGGCCAGTTGCACCGCGACTTTACGTATTGCTACAGCAAAGGGGTCTTTAAACGCGTCCTGCCGGCAGAAGAGTATGCCCAGATCCGCTGGGATCAACTGGAAGCGGGCGATCCGAATTTCATCAAGGATTTCTATTATCGTCTGGCGCATCGCGTGGGTGAACTTAGCCATCTGGCGGATGGGTCGTATGCCATTGCCGAGCGCTGGCAGCTGGGTGATGAATACTGGGCGTATGAAAAAAACAAACTGTGGTCGCCGTTTGGTTTTCCGGTTCACCACGCCAACGAAGCCTCGGCGCAGGTGGGGGCCATCACCAACTGCATGTTTAACCGCGACTGTATGACCCACACCCACATCAATTTCATCGGCTCGGGCTTGCCTTTAACACTCCAGCGGGAAGTGGCCGCAGAACTGTTTGGCTCACCAGACGCCTACGATGAAACCAAAAATTACACGCCCATCAACGCGGCAAAAATTAAATATGCCAAATGGACGCTGCTGAAAGTGTGCCTGCATAACGCCGTCACGCTGTGTAACTGGGTCTGGCCGATGACCGTCTCTCCGCTGAAAAGCCGCAACTATCGCGGGGATCTCGATCTGGAAGCCAAATTCTTCCAGGCTGTAACCGGTGATGAAACTACTCAGGCCAGTCTCGATTTAGCCGCCGAACGTATCTTTACTCTGCACCGCGCCTACACGGTGAAACTGATGCAGACCAACGATATGCGCAATGCGCACGATCTGATCTGCTCGTGGGTATTTGATAAGGATCCGAAGATTCCGGTCTTTAGCGAAGGCACCGACAAGATGGACCGCGATGATATGCGTGAATCCCTGACGCTGTTTTATAAAGAGATGGGCTGGCACCCTGAATTGGGCTGTCCGACGCGTGAGACGTTGAATCGACTCGGCCTGGAAGATGTCGCCGATGACCTGGCCGCGCAGAATCTGTTGCCGGCGTAAGGAAGAAAACATGAGCCAACCAGAGGATGTGAGTCAGCTTGCCACGCCGGATGTCGATCTCGAAAAGCGGCAGTGGTTGCAGGGGCGACATGAGCCAGTAGCCTGCGCGGATGAACAGGCGGCGGCAGAAAGTCCCGCTGAGATTATGGCGGATTTTATCCGCCAGCATTCGGCGAACGGCCAGCTTGTCGCGCGCGAACGGTTCCTGCAGCCGCCGTACTCGGTGGAAGAGGCGGCGCTTACACCGCTACTGGAAACGCTCAGAGAGGGGCTCGCCGGCGAGGATATCGCCTGGGTGCAAGGCTCTCAGGATGAATATTACTACTCAACCCAGACCATGACCGCCAACTATGCCGACATGTGCGTTCAGGTGGTGGAAAAGGATATCTGTCGGGCAATCGCACTGGCGGTGCGCTTTGACTGTCAGACCTATCCGCGTCCGTACAAGGTCGCCATGCTGGAACAATCGCCTTACGGTTTCGCGCCTGAGCAGATAGATGCCGCGCTGGCCGCGATTGAAACGCATCCCGACTATGCCGATATTCGCCCGGTTTCGTCGTCGAACGACGTGCCGTATTTATTCAGCGAACGCTTTATGAGCTACGGCAAAGCATACGGCTTGTGCGAATGGCTGGAAGTTGAGCAGTTTCAGAATCCCTGAATTCATGGAAAGCGTGGACGAGCGCGACCACAGCATTAGAGGATAACAAGATGTCCTTCACTCGACGAAAATTTGTGCTTGGCATGGGTACGGTCATTTTCTTCAGCGGACCCGGCCAGACGCTGCTGGCGAAAACAACAGTTAGCGGCCCCGTTCGTTACGTCATGATCCATGATGAATCGCGATGTAATGGTTGTAACCTCTGTACCCGCGCCTGTCGCAAAACGAATCATGTTCCTGCGCAGGGAAGCCGCCTGTCGATTGCGCATATTCCCGTGTCAGATAATGACAACGAGACGCTGTATCACTACTTCCGCCAGTCCTGTCAGCACTGTGATGATGCGCCCTGCATTGAAGTTTGCCCGACCGGTGCGTCGTGGCGCGATGAGAATGGGATCGTTCGCGTCGACAGTTCACGCTGCATCGGCTGTAGTTACTGTATCGGCGCGTGTCCCTATCAGGTGCGTTACCTGAATCCGATTACCAAAGTAGCGGACAAATGCGATTTTTGCGCTCAGACCCGGCTGGCAAAAGGTTTCCCGCCCATTTGCGTGACCTCCTGCCCGGAACATGCGCTGCTGTTTGGTCGCGAGGACAGCCCGGACATCCAGCGTTGGCTCCAGGAAAATAACTATTACCAGTACCAACTTCCTGGCGCGGGCAAGCCCCATCTGTATCGTCGGTTCGGTCAACATTTGATTAAAAAGGATAATGTATGAACGCGTCGCAGAATGCTGAACAGTTCCAGGCCCAACTGGCAAACTATGTGCCGGTCTTTTCCCCCGAGTATTGGCCCGTCTGGCTGGTGATCGCCGGACTTCTGCTGGTGGCGATGTGGCTGGTGCTGGGGTTACACGCCTGGTTTCGTTTTCGCGCGGCCAACAAGGCGGCCGCCGGACATGGTGAGAAGGTTTACCTGTATTCTCGCGCGGTACGACTGTGGCACTGGTCGAATGCATTGCTGTTTCTACTCCTGCTCGGCAGCGGGCTTATCAACCATTTCTCGATGGTCAGCGCGGCGGTGATCAAAAGCCTGCTGACGGTACATGAAGTCTGCGGATTTTTGCTGCTGGCGTGCTGGGTCGGTTTCGTGCTGATCAATGCGTTGGGTGGGAACGGTCATCATTACATTATCCGTCCCCAGGGCTGGGTGGCGCGAGCGATGAAACAGGCCCGTTTCTATCTGTTTGGCATTATGCAGGGGGAAGCGCATCCGTTCCCGGCAACGCCGCGTTCGAAGTTTAATCCGTTACAGCAGGCGGCCTATGTCGGTGTGATGTACGGATTGTTGCCGTTGTTGCTGTTGAGTGGATTGCTGGTGCTCTATCCACAGGTCGTGGGCGACGTATTCCCCGGCGTGCGCTACTGGTTGCTGCAGGCGCATTTCGCGCTGGCAATCATTAGTCTGTTCTTTATTTTTGGCCACCTCTACCTGTGCACCACGGGCCGCACGCCTGGCGAGACGTTCCGCTGCATGGTCGACGGTTATCACCGGCATTAACGTATGCTGATCACGCGAGAGGATTTACGCAACTGGCGGGTTGGTGCGGTGATGTACCGCTGGTTTCTGCGTCGTTTCCCTGAAGGCGGCAACTACGCCGATGTGCATCGGGCGTTGAGTCGTGAGGGGTATCTTGACTGGGCGAACAGCCTGGTGGAATACGCCTGGTCGCGCTGGCTGGATGAAGAAAATTTCGCTCGCCAGGATATCTCCGCCATGTCGCGACTGGCGCGGCCGGATGCCTCAATGGGCGATCAGCAGGTGGCGAACGCGGGCGATAACGCGAATCTGGGCTGTGCGGGTGATAACATGAAGATCGCCAGCGCAGGCTATGCGTCACAAATTGCCAGTGCGGGCTACTGCGTGCGCATTGGCAGCGTTGGTTATAACAGCCATATCAGCAGTTCCGGGGATCGCGCGCGGCTGGCTGCCGCAGGAAACTCCACGCGAATCAGCAGCGCCGGTAACGGAACGCGGATCGCCAGCAGCGGGATGCGTGTGCGGGTGAGTTCGCTGGGTGAAAGAAACCATGTCGCCAGTAACGGCGACCTGAGCCAGATAGTGAGCTTTGGCGCCAATGCGAAAATCGCCAACAGCGGCGATAATGTGCATATCATCTGCAACGGCGACAACGCGATCGTTGCCAGTACCGGGGTTGTGGATTCCGTCGTGCTGGGACCGGGCGGCTGCGCGGCGCTGGCGTATCACGACGGTGAACGCATGCGATTCGCCGTCGCGGTTGAAGGTGAAGCGGGGATCCGCGCCGGCGTGAAATACCGACTCGACGACGCGCACCAGTTTGTTGAGTGCTGATCGTTCAACGAAGTGCAAACCGTCGCCGGGTCGCTTTCTCCAGCCCGTAGCAAAGCAGATAGTAGACCAGGCCCGTAAAGATGAAGATAGCCGCCGGGTAAATCTGTTCCCGGCTGTTAACCTGTCCCGCCACCGTCGTCAGTTCCGGCACGTTGACGATAAACGCCAGCGAGGTGTCCTTCAGCAGACCAATGCATATCCCGGTCAGGGAGGGCAGGATATGGCGTAACACCTGCGGTAGCAGAACCCCTCTTAATGCCCGAACAGGACTGAAACCCTGTGCCACTGCCGCATCATACTGTCCGGCGGGTAGCGCGTTGAGTCCCGCGTACACCGAATGCATGACCGACGCGGCGGTAAACCAGGCCAGCGCCAGCGTCACGGTTGCCGCACCGGGGAGATCGCTGCCGGTAAGCATGGGTAGCAGATACCACATCCAGAAAATAACGAAGATCAGCGGTATCCCGCGTATGAGCTCTGCCCAGATGAACAATCCCTTACGGATGACGCCTGGAAAGCGCCAGGCGAGAGCGGCAAGGGCAATACCGGCAGGTAAGGCCAGCACTGCCGCACCCAGCGCCATCATCAGGGTCAACAACACACCGCCGGGTTGACCGTCGGCCATGCGTCCCCACAGGAGATAATCCAGATTGTCGGTTATCACCGCAATATTAGCGATCATGCTGGGGACTCCTGAACCGGAACCGGCGGGTCTGCGGCATTTTCTCCTGTCGGGGAGCGGGCCCCAGATGGGTCAGCAGCAGACCGAGCGCCACGCCGGTGAACAGATAAAGCGCTGTGCCCACGGCAAAAGCCTCCAGTGCATGGGCGTTGTAGCTTTCAATCTGGCGAACCTGGTAGGTCAGTTCCGCAAAGCCAATGCCGCTGGCTAATGACGACAGTTTCATCAGGTTGAGATATTGCCCCACCACCGGTTGCCAGGCATTGGTCAGCCCCTGCGGCAGCAGGATATGGCGGAAGGTCTGCCATGAGGAAAATCCCTGCGAGATTGCGGCTTCGCGTTGTCCGGCGGAGATCGCCTGTAACCCGGAGGCGACTTCTTCGACCAGGAACGCCGAGGTAAACACGCCGAGTCCCCACGCTGAGCAAATAAACTCAGGCGTCAGCCACCAGACGTTGCCGGGCAGGATTGACCAGCCATGCTCTGCGTTGACAAAAGCAACGAAACCGCGTGGCAGCAGGTTCCAGCCCGCGAAGTACCAGAACAGCAACTGGACCAGCAGCGGGGTATTACGAAACAGCGATACCCAACCTGCCACCAGGCGGCGGCCCGCGCGATGGCCGGAAAGACGAAGGGCTAACAGAAAAATGGCCAGCAGTGTGGCGAGGAAAATGCCTGCGGCGCTGACCCACAGCGTGGTGAGAAATCCGGAAAGGATCCATTGCAGGGGCAGGCCGGTGAGCACCCCCTGCCAGTCCATTGACGGCATTATCGAGTTGACTCCTGATGCAGCGGATCCAGCACCTTTTGCAGAAAACGCTGGGTTCGCGGATGCTGCGGACGGGTAAAAAAGGTTTCCGGGGACGCGATTTCGAGAATATCGCCGCCGTCGATAAACACCACCCGGTCGGCGATTTCACGGGCAAAGTGCATTTCGTGGGTGACCACAATCATCGTAATACCGCTGTGCGCCAGACGTTTCATGACCTGTAACACCTCACCGATCATTTCCGGATCGAGCGCTGAGGTCGGTTCATCAAACAGGATAATTTGCGGCGAAGAGGCCAGCGCGCGGGCGATCGCCACCCGCTGCTGTTGACCGCCGGAAAGCTGCGCCGGATAAGCTCCCGCTTTCTCTTCCAGCCCGACCTGCTCCAGCAGAGTCCAGGCGCGCTGTGTGGCGTCGGTTTTATTCCAACCGTGGACGTACTCCAGCGCTAGGGTGATATTCTGCTGCGCCGTCAGATGGGCATACAAATTAAACTGCTGGAATACAAAACCAATGCGGCTGCGCAATTGTCGCAGCGCGGCCCCCTTAAGTTGACCGACCGGTTTGTCATCAATAAAGATGTCGCCGCTACTCAATGATTCCAGTTGGTTAATCAAGCGAATCAGGGTCGATTTCCCCGATCCTGAGGGGCCAAGAATAGTCACGACTTCACCGGGTTCGACGGTGAGACTGACGCCGTTGAGTACCCGGTGATCGCCGTACGTTTTCACCACGTCGCATAACTCAACTCGCGCCTGGCGTAACGAGCGAAAATCCGCAGCCTCAGCTGCACAAGGAGTGAATAAACCGGCCAGCATCTTATCTGGCCTCAATTTTAAAGGCGCGCGGTTGCGGATTTTTCGTTTCCGGGCCAAACCAGACATCATAGATTTTGCCTGCCTGCCCACTGGATTCGAGTCGCAGTAATTCATCGTTAACCGCTTTCAACAACGCCGGTTCGCCTTTCTTCACGCCCACGCCGATCTCCTCTTTGCTGAGTAAATCCGGCAGGATTTTGAACTGTGCTTTGTCCGGTGCGCCACTGAGCAAACCCGCCAGGATGGTGGAGTCCTGAGTGATAGCCTGCACGTTGCCGTTGCGCAGGGCGGTTAACGCCAGCGGGATATCGTCATAGGCCAGCACGCGGGATTGCGGGAACCGCTGATGTAACGCCTGCTCGCCGGTGGTGCCTTTCACTGCGCCAATGCGCGCGCGGCTGTATTCATCCAGCTTATCGGGTGACGAGGCAGGCACCAGGAACTGCTGACCGGTGACAAAGTAGGGCACGGAGAAGTCGATAACCTGAGCGCGCTCGGGGGTGATCGTAATATCGGCGACGATCAGATCGGCTTTGCCTGATTGCAGCAACGGAATACGGTTGGCGGGGTTCGTGGCGACCAGTTCCAGTTTCACACCCAATGATTTCGCCAGCGCATGGGCGAAATCGACATCGTAACCGACGATCTGATGGGTGTTCGGATCAACAGAACCAAACGGCGGGTTGGCGTCAAACGTCGCCACCTTGACCACGCCTGCGGCCTTGATATCGGCAAGTTGATCGGCCTGCGCCTGAATGCTGCTAAAACTCGTGGCGAGCATGACGCCGAGGGCGAGAATCGTTTTTTTCGTGATCTGTGTTTTCGTTGCCATCATTTTCTTTGATATCCCTGGAATTATTGGTTTGTCCTTTTACGCTCCCACAACCCGAACCCGTAGCAAAAGAAGAAAAAAGTCTTATTTATATGCAAAAAGTTATTAGTGAACAGTGTGTTAACGAAGGGTTACTAACGAACAAAAACAGATAACGGTGCGCAGAATTCGCATTTCATTTTTTATGCGGTTTGCGCTGCAATGAAAAGCACCTGACAAAACAGAGGAGCCGGAGATGGAGAAGATTAAAATGCAGATGGCGCGTCTTTGGGCGCGCGTTGCCATCACGCCAGAGCCGACCCGACAGCCCGGTGCAGAGGTCAATCTGCAGCGCGTTGTGGAGTCCATTCTTCCTGTCGCCAGCCTGTACGGCGTGGACATTGCTAACATTGACCCGGAGTGGTTTCGTGATCAAACAACACGCTGAACACCGTCGGATGCGCGAGGTGTACTGGAATGAAATCTGCGCTTACCGCGGGAATAGTGAGGAACTAAAAGAGGCTTATGGACCCGCCGCGCGGTTCTGCGCGGCGGGTTGAAACAAATCAGATTTTGCAGGCGTCGCCGCAGTCATCATCGGCAATCACCGATTCCGCTTTTTTGTCTGCATCGTCCAGACGTTCTGCGTTACGTTCCTGCGCTTCTTCCAGTCCGTTAAAGACCAGATTATCGAGATCAATTTCCATCGTGCACCTTTCTTCGCTCGTTTTTGACTTCCGATAAGTATAGGGCAAATGGGGATCTGGATGCATCCACAATGCGTGCGGTGCTACCGATCGTAAAGTGATAAACGTCTGCGCAGGCGGGAAGCCGGTTTTGATACTGCTCTGGCCATCGCGTTGCCAATTTCCTGGCAGGCGACGAGCCCCTGGATAAAGGGCCGATCATGCATTAAGTAGGGCAATGCCCCAAAGGCAATTCGTCCGCGAACACTCTCTGGTGCCTGAAGCGTGTAGTCATCGCCAACTTCCGGAATTGCATCTCCACATGACAGTAATTGCTGGCGTAATCGCGGGAACGGCAAATCCGTTGTCTTCAGGGGTTTTTGACCGCGCGCATCGATGAATACGTCAAATGACAGACGATCGTTGTGCGTCGTAATCTCAGTACGATCCGCTTTTATCACCTTCCCGTAATCCTGTCCCAGCGTGAGAATGTGTAGAATACCGGCTGCGTGCAACGCCAGCATTCGGCGAACTGACTCTGACGGGATCGCCGCATAATTATCAATAAACACGCGGGCAAGTCCCGAACTGAACCGTTTACTATCTTTTTCATCCAGATGGGCAACGATATCCTGAACGCCTTCATGCAGACGCAGCAAGGTATAACGCCAGGCAACGGTGCGTTTGTTACGCTTATTCTCGTCGACCTCTTTCAGATTTGCGGCCGCCCATTCGAACGGATCGCTGTGCGCTCTGTCGGCAAACACCGCCACGGGAAAGCTATCCGCATCCAGTGAGGAGAGCGCTATTTGCCCGGCCCATTTCGGGTCGGCTACGGCGAGTTCTTGTTTCATGAGGCTAAAAACGCGATCGAGGAGTCCGGCTGAACCGGCAGCGATTTCGCACTTAATAGCCTCATCGGTAACGCACTCCAGCGGTTCATAGGGAATAGGGCAGTAGAAGTCGGCTTCCGGTAAAATGCCGGAACGGGACATCAGCGTAATTTCCAGCGCTTCACTGTCGTTATTCAGTGAGAAATTGACCTGATTTTCCTCCGTTTCGTGAAACGTTCCGTGCTGTACTGCAACCGCCATTGCGGCATCCAGACCGCTCAGTGAGGTTCCAAGAATACCCACTCTGGCGGCGGGGACGTCAGCGTCCATCAAGCCGGACCAGGGGCTGGGATAAAATGCGTGCGTGGATTCGTCATCGTCCGGCCAGACGTGTCCCGTGGCGATCGCCGCTAAGTCGACTTGCAGTGGTACTGCGTGTTGATCGGTCCAGAGTAGTACGCCAGTGGGTGCCGCTGCGACATCCGTGACTTCACAGGATTCGTACAATATCACCTTAAATCCTCGACTTCCTGCGTAGTGGACGGCCTGCAAAAACTGCGCGCGAAAATAGTCGCCCAGTAAAATGCGTGGCAGAAACTGACGCTGGTGCAGCGTTTCCTTCTTAACGCCATACTGCGCAAGGTACTGCGCTTCCTGGGCTTGCAACCACTCAAGCCAGGTGTCAAAAAGAGGTGGAACCTCGATACTGGCAATATTTGCCAACATCATTGGGCTATTCTCAGAATGGGTGTAAGGCATACCAATTCCTGCCCGGTTTCCGCGTTCAAAAATGGCGATCTCCAGTGGCTGCTCCTCTTTAAGTAATGAGAAAAAGGCATAGACCCCTGTAGGGCCAGCCCCAATAATCGCGATTTTTTTCATGTCCCTGTCCGTCCTGTTATTTTGCCGCCGATACGTCGGTGACATCATGTAAGTGTAGATGAGTAAGGTACGGATGCTTCGGCCTGGAACGGCATTGCGTGTCAGACGAACGGCATCTTCTGCCATACTTATCGTTGTTTCAGTCAGGTCGGGAGAGATGATGATAACGTTGTGTAAAGCCTGTGGTACCTCGTATGACGACTGTCAGAGCCCCGTCGAAAACTGCAAAATTTGTGAGGATGAGCGGCAGTATGTGCCAGTATCCGGGCAGGCGTGGATCGGTTTTGACGAGTTGACTCGCAGCCATACCAACAAATGGCAGCAACATACCCCGCAACTTTTTAGCCTGAAAACCGTTCCTTCTTTTGCGATCAACCAGCGGGCGTTTCTGCTCAGAACGCCGGTGGGTAATGTCCTCTGGGATTGCATTGCGAATCTGGATCCGGCAACCCGAACGCTTATCCGTGCATTGGGCGGATTGAGTGCTATCGCGATTTCGCATCCTCATTACTACACCACAATGCAGGACTGGGCGAAGACGTTTGGCGCGCCCATTTGGCTTCACGCTGCAGATCGTGACTGGATCATGCGTGACAGCCCCTGGATTCGCCTGTGGGAAGGGGAGGAACATAACGTGCTTCCGGGTATCTCATTATTGCGTCTGGGGGGGCATTTTGCGGGGGGAACCGTTCTGTATCAGGAAGACGGGGAAGGGACAATCTTCGCCGGAGATATCTTGCAGGTAACCCCCGGTGCCGATGCGGTATCGTTTATGTGGAGTTACCCGAACATGCTACCGCTATCATCGGAAACCGTTAGTGGTATCACACAACGGTTAAAAACGGTGAGGTTTGCTAACCTGTACGGCGCGTTTGAAGGATTGAACATCATTGGCAATGCCCACGAGATCGTACAGCGTTCCGGGGGAAAGTATCTCTCCAGCCTGATGTCTCGTTGAATTCGTTGAGGGGGAAAATCCCCCTCAGCGACATCATTAACCCAGTTTTGCGTAGTTGATTTTGCTCAGCGGGATATTCACGTCAAACACTTTCGCAATCACTTCGTCAACACCAAGATTTTTTAGACGTGCGGTATGCTTATCCAGATAAGCCAGCGCGGTCTCTTCGTTTTCGAAAAGATAGATCCCACCGGCCTCCTGGTTTTGCTCACTCTCTGTCCATACCTTCCAGATAAACCCCGGCTCCTGATTTATTGACTCCGCCAGACCACGCAACTGTTCAGCCATTTCAGCGCCAAACGGGCCCGTAAAGGCGAAGTGAAGTTGTAATAATTTCGGCATATCCATTCTCCATTCAAATACACAAAATAACAGATGTGCTAATGGGTGTGTCTCTCCCCAATACAAAAGCGGAAATCTATTAGTTCGAGTTAACGGGCAACTGATTAATCTTCGTTAAAACCCCTCGTTTAAGCTCTATATGTCCGGCGTTTTTTAACTCGGAAAGGAAGTGCATGATCCAACTACGTGAAAGCAGCGTTCTGTCCTGGATATAGGTCAACGCTGTGGTATTACAACGTATGCATTCCGGCTCGTGGATCAATTCAATCAATAACATAGACGCTACATCGACGTTATTGTTGCCCATGAGCGTTTTGCTGTAGATATGCTGAGCCTGCAACCCCCATGTTGTAATGGTTGCCTGTTGCCTCCACAAATCAAATTCATCAAGATAGTGGTTGAACAGTTCCACAGGCAGTAATGCATATTCAATTTTATCAATGGCCTGTATAAATAAATGGCTTGCTTTATTTTCTGGCATCCCCATGCCGGCGATAAGCGGCGCATGCAATGATATGATGGTTCTCATATCCCATTGCCGCATAAGGTGACAATAACCTTGAATCAAAAGAAAAATCTGTTTTTTCCCGTCGATGGTTAAGAAAATACGCTTATTCTTTTCACCATGCCGTATTTTTACTTTATCTTTCAACGCATCAAGAATGTCCGTGATTTCCTGGGTTGGTTTAGTCTCACGTATACCTGAGAGAAGACTACTCATTGTAACCTCAGAGATAAGTATTATTGATATCGATTATAATCAATGGGTTAATGTTAATTAAACCATGATAAATCGCTTCCTTGCGAACATTTGCCTGTATCAACATTCAGCTTGTGTTACTGATACCGCACTTTTTTATTCTATTATAAAACATTCGTAGCCAGTGAGCGTATTGTTAGAAAATTTCTTTAAAAATAGTGGGTTGATTTTTCAGGTTGGGGAGTTTAGCGGGTCTGCCGAGGATAAATCAGGGCCATTTCATTCAAGTGGCAGAATATGCGCATCCCCATTTTGTTGTGGGAAACCGAACAGGTTGAAACTGGATTAAGAAGAGAATATTTGATGAAACGAAAGGAACAAACACCACATCACCAGGCAGTGAAATGGTGCGTCCGAGTGGACTCGAACCACCGACCCCCACCATGTCAAGGTGGTGCTCTAACCAACTGAGCTACGGACGCAGAATGGTGCGTTCAATTGGACTCGAACCAACGACCCCCACCATGTCAAGGTGGTGCTCTAACCAACTGAGCTATGAACGCAACGTTGTGTGTGACAACGGGGACGAATATTAGCGGCAGAGCAGGGAGGTGGCAAGAGGGAAATGGTAATTTTCTTCCGGATTTCACTCGATTGCGGAGGAAGTGCGCAAAATGTCGAGAGAATAGCCGCCGGCTGGCGGCTATTGCCGTTTTATCGCGCAGCGCGTTGCAGAATCACCGTTGACGGCTGGCGTTGCAGGAAGCGCATCCGCAGCATCATCATAATTGCCGCCGAGGTCAGGCCGATGATAAAGCCTATCCAGAATCCCGCTGGCCCCATCCGATCCACCACAAGGTCAGTCAGCGCGAGGATATACCCGCCTGGCAACCCCAGCACCCAGTATGCGGTAAAGGTGATAAAGAAAATCGAGCGCGTATCTTTATAGCCACGCAGGATCCCGCTACCAATAACCTGGATGGAGTCCGAAATCTGATAAATCGCCGCCAGCAGCATCAGTTGTGCCGCCAACGTTACCACTTCAGGATTGTCATTGTAGAGCAGGGCGATATGCTCACGCAGCGACACGGTAAAGATGGCGGTGAGGCACGCCATGCAGACGCCAACGCCTAAACCGGTACGCGCGGCGGTTTGTGCATCCAGCGTCGAACCTTGTCCCAGACGATAGCCTACGCGAATGGTGACCGCCGCCGCCAGCGACATCGGCAATACAAACATCAGCGAACTGAAGTTCAGGGCGATTTGGTGACCGGCGACATCGACAATGCCCAGCGGCGAAACCAGCAGCGCCACGACCGCGAACAGCGTGACTTCAAAAAACAGCGCCAGCGCAATCGGCAGACCCAGTTGTACCAGGCGCTTCATTACTGCGTTATCCGGCTTACTGAAGCGCTGTTCATTACGAATATCGCGCATCGAACGCGCATGTTTGACGTACCAGAGCATTGCGCTGAACATCACCCAGTAGACCGCCGCCGTTGCCACGCCGCAGCCGACGCCGCCGAGTTCAGGCATGCCGAAGTGACCGTAGATAAAGATATAGTTCACCGGGATGTTGACCAGCAGGCCGAGGAAACCCATCACCATGCCAGGTTTGGTTTTCGCCAGACCCTCGCATTGATTACGCGCGACCTGAAAGAACAGATAACCCGGCGCACCCCATAATAATGCGCGCAGGTAGCCGACGGCCTTATCCGCCAGGACCGGATCAATATTGTGCATCGCATGGATGATATAGCCCGCGTTCCACAGCACAACCATGATCAGCAGTGAGACAAAACCTGCCAGCCAGAAGCCCTGGCGCACCTGATGTGCAATGCGATCGCGGCGTCCGGAACCATTGAGCTGAGCAATCACCGGGGTCAGCGCCAGCAGCAACCCGTGGCCGAACAGAATGGCGGGCAGCCAGATGGAAGTCCCAATGGCGACGGCCGCCATGTCGGTGGCACTGTACCCCCCCGCCATCACGGTATCGACGAACCCCATTGCGGTTTGGGCGATTTGCGCAAGAATCACCGGTATTGCCAGAGCCAATAACTGACGCGCTTCACTGATATACTTCTGCACGTGTACACCTATCATTTTGTTTTTATTTGAGAGACTAAAAAAGCCGCCACGGGTGGCAGCAAGAAGAAGATGTAAGGGGAAATTTCAGTCTATTGTAGCGATGAATGCTAATTTCACCAGTGAAAAAACAGGCCAAGGGGCACTTCGCTGGCAACCTGATTTTCCAACTGCTATTGTGGCAGGCAGAAATGGCTTAACTGAATTCAGGAGTTGCAGGTATGTTTACAGGTATTGTGCAGGGCACCGCAAAACTGGTGTCGATCGATGAAAAACCAAATTTTCGCACCCATGTCGTGGAATTACCTGAATACATGCTGGATGCGCTGGAAACGGGCGCATCGGTGGCGCATAACGGCTGCTGCCTGACCGTCACAGAAATTAACGGTAATCGCATCAGCTTTGATCTGATGAAAGAAACGCTGCGGATCACCAATCTGGGCGATCTGAAGGTGGGTGACCTGCTGAACGTCGAGCGTGCGGCAAAATTCAGCGATGAGATTGGCGGACATCTGATGTCTGGTCACATCATGACCACCGCGGAAGTGTCAAAGATTTTAACCTCCGAGAATAACCGTCAGATCTGGTTTAAAGTCCAGGATCCGACGCTCATGAAATATATCTTGTACAAAGGTTTTATTGGGATTGATGGGATAAGCCTGACCGTCGGAGAAGTCACCGCGACGCGTTTCTGCGTGCATCTTATTCCGGAAACACTGGAACGCACAACGCTGGGTAAGAAAAAGCTGGGCGCGCGCGTCAATATCGAAATCGATCCGCAAACGCAGGCAGTGGTGGATACGGTAGAACGTGTGCTGACTGCACGTGAAGCGGCGGTGGCGAAAACCGCCAGCGAAGTGTAAAACCCTCCAGCCCCCGCGAGACGGCGGGGGCATGAGAAGGTTTAGCGGGCTACGCGCAGGCCGTCTTCAACGCCGCGTGAGAATACCACTTGCCAGAGCTGAATATCGCGCGCGCGAAACGCGCCGGCGCAGGCGTTCAGGTAGTAGCTGAACATCCGTTTAAAGCGCTCGGAATAGTTATCGGCAATTTCAGGCCAGGCAGCGAGAAAACGCTCGTACCATGCCATCAGCGTCTTGTCGTAATCCGCGCCGAAGTTATGCCAGTCTTCCATCACAAAGTGCGCTTCGCTGGCGTTGGCTATCTGACGCACTGACGGGAGGCAACCGTTCGGGAAGATATACTTATTGATCCACGGGTCGACATTATTGTCGGTTTTCTTCGAACCGATGGTATGCAGTAAGAACAGCCCTTCAGGTTTCAGATTGCGATCAACCACCTCGAAATAGGTCGGGTAATTTTTAGGGCCGACGTGCTCAAACATACCTACCGAGACAATGCGGTCAAACTGATCGTGCAAATCACGATAATCCTGCAAAAGAATCGACACATCCAGCCCGGCACAGCGGGCCTGCGCCATTTTCTGCTGTTCGGCGGAAATCGTCACGCCAACCACGCTGACGCCGTAATTTGTCGCCATATAGTGTGATAAACCGCCCCAGCCGCAACCAATATCCAGCACACACATACCGGGTTGCAGTTGCAACTTCTCGCAGATTAACCGCAGTTTGGCCTGCTGCGCCGCCTCCAGAGTATCCGCGTCTTTCCAGTACGCGCAGGAATACTGCATAGACGGGTCGAGCATACGGCTGAACAGATCGTTGCCGAGATCGTAATGCTCTTTACCGACGATCCACGCCCGTTTTTTACTTTGCAGATTGAACAGACGAGCGCCAGCAATGCGGAGAGTATCTTTGAAATGGTGCGGAAGTTGGTTTTCCAGTCCTGCACGCAGGACTTTGCTAAAAAACTGGTCCAGCCGATCGCACTCCCACCAGCCATCCATGTAACTCTCACCCAGACCGAGCGACCCTTCTTGTAAAACGCGTTTGAAAAAATCGGGGTTTTTGACGCGTATATCTGCGGGTGAAGAGCCGTTGATGGCAATGCCCGCGCGGCTTAATAATTCGTTAGTGATACGGTACCAGTCGTCATCCGGTACACTGACTTCTTCTATACACGATGAACTCATAGTTTCTCCATCACTGGTCGGTGATCAGAACCTTAAAACAGCGTAGACGCTTTTTGGGCTTTGTGAGAAATCTCACGGAAACATTCCGCGAGTCTATTATCCGACGTAGAACAGAGGAAGGGAGGACCCCTTGCCGAAAAGGCCATCCATGGTGAGCCGGGAACGCTCCGGTTCCCGTTAACACATAATAATTATCGTAATTTTAACAACCGAAATTTAGTATAGGCCTCAAAAAACGATGATACAACCACAAATTGTTAGCCGACTAATTAACGGTGGTTATAAGTAATATCAATGAGATTCGCTGTGGGCAATCCCGCGATTATCATGCTGCTCACTGACGCTCGAAGGTTGCAGTTGTATCTTATAACCCAGTCCAGCCAGTACAACCGTTGACAGCATCACGCTGGTCGTGGTCAACAGTGGTGTGCTGATAAGCCAGGAAACCACCAGACTTGTGAAGAAGCACAAACCCAACTGCAGAGTATTTTGCAGGGCAGCGGCACGACCTGTCGCCTGCGGGAATGGACGCAGCGCCTGGGCTACGACAATCGGGTAGATCGCCCCGTTAGCAATCGCCATCACGCAGAAGGGGATCAGGATCTCTGCAAGCGTGATGTGATGGATAAAACTTGCCGCCCAGGTTGCCACCACGCTCAGCGCATAGATAACCAGCAACCAGGGCAGAAGCTGTTGTCCCTGCCATTTTTGTAGCGCGGCGCGACAGCCGTAGCCACCCACCAGAAAAGCAATGGTTTGTGGTACATAGCTCAGTCCAATTACCGCCGGGCTGTAGCCCATTTCACTCAGAATAAACGGGGATCCAGTCAGCCATGCAAAGAAGCTGGCGGAGCAGGCGGCATAAATCAGGACGTTGCCGCGGTACGCTTTTGCGCGCAGCAGCGTGGTGAAGGTCAGTTTGTCTTTGCTATCGTCGCGCGCCCGGGGAGTGGGTTTTAAAAATAGCGCAGGCAGCATCAGTAGCAGCGTAATCAAAAACAGCGTGGCAAAGATCGCCTGCCAGGAAAGATGGGTCAGGATCCAACTGCCTAATAACGGCGCCAGTGCAGGGGACAGCCCAACCAGCGGCATGATGGTCGCGAAAATACGGTTAATTTTATGCGATGGATAGTAATCGGTGACCAGCGCCTGCCAGATGACGGTCGCCGCACATACGCCAACTGCCTGAATAAAGCGCAGTACCAACAATCCTGTCGCGCTTTCGACCCACAGCATGCCCAGGCTACCCAAGGCGAAGATAGACAATCCCAGCAGCAGGATCGGTTTTCGGCCGTAACGGTCCGAGAGCGGTCCCCACAGCAGTTGTGCGATGGCAAAGCCTGCTAAAAACAGACTCAGGCTGGCGCTGACGGCAGAGGCTGGTGTTTGCAGGTCAGATTGAATGGCGGCAAAAGCGGGCAAATACATGTCGGTTGCCAGAAAACCCAGCACGCTGAGCCCTGCCAGCCAGACTAAAAACCCTTTTCCTGGTTGCATAGTTGTTCTCTGATTTTGATTAATAAGACTGGCGCAGAGTGTAGGGAGTGAATTTCAGCTTGTGAAACGGTAATATTTGTTTATTGCATTCAAAAATTTTGTAGGCAGATTATGTGGTCAGAATATGCGCTGGAAGTGGTCGATGCCGTGGCGCGCAACGGGAGTTTCAGTTCTGCGGCCCAGGAGTTGCACCGGGTGCCTTCGGCGGTCAGCTATACGGTTCGTCAACTGGAAGAGTGGCTGGCCGTCCCGCTTTTTGAACGTCGCCATCGTGATGTGGTATTAACACCGGCGGGCGCCTGGTTTTTGAAAGAAGGCCGCTCTGTCATCAAAAAAATGCAGATCACGCGCCAGCAGTGTCAGCAAATCGCCAACGGCTGGCGTGGGCAACTCCCCATTGCGGTGGACAATATCGTGCGCCCGGAACGCACGCGGCAATTGATCGTCGATTTCTACCGCCACTTTGATGACGTGGAGTTACTGGTCTTTCAGGAGGTGTTTAATGGCGTCTGGGATGCGCTGTCAGATGGCCGGGTCGAACTCGCTATCGGGGCAACCCAGGCGATCCCGGTTGGAGGACGATACACGTTCCGCGATATGGGTAAGCTGAGCTGGTGTTGCGTCGTTGCCAGTACGCATCCACTGGCCGCCATGAGCGGGCCGTTAAGTGATGACACGTTGCGCAACTGGCCATCACTGGTGCTGGAAGATACTTCCCGTACTTTGCCAAAACGTGTGACCTGGCTGCTGGACAACCAGAAGCGAGTGGTGGTTCCGGACTGGGATTCCTCTGCGACCTGTATCAGCGCCGGACTTTGCGTGGGTATGGTGCCGACACATTTTGCCAAACCCTATCTTAATAAGGGACAGTGGGTGGCGTTAAATCTGGAGAATCCTTTCCCGGATGCGGCTTGTTGCCTGACCTGGCAGCAGAATGATATGTCACCCGCGCTGATCTGGCTGCTGGACTATCTGGGAGACAGCGAAACGCTGAACAAAGAGTGGCTGCGGGAGCCAGATGAGACTCCCGCAGAAGAGGCTTAACGACGGTAGTCGCGGAACGGGCCATCCGCAACGGAGCGGCGCTCCACCAGACGTGGGTGGACTTCAATGGACTGCGACTCTTCGCGTTTATTGACGATTCGGTCCAGCAACATATTAAAGGCCGTCTCACCCAGCGAATCTTTTGGCTGGTGGATGGTAGTCAACGCCGGCGTAAAGAAGCGGGCGTTGCGCACGTTGTCGTAGCCTATCAGCGACACGTCCTGCGGTACGCGCAGACCCATTTCATCGGCAGCGCAAAGGGCACCCATCGCCATGATATCGCCGCCACAGAAGACCGCCGTCGGGCGATGCGCCTGCGACAGAATTTGCTGCATGGCGCGGTAACCGGATTCCGGCTCGAAGTCGCCTTGTACAATCCAGTTTTCAGGCACTTTAATCAGTGCTTCATCCATCGCTTTCATAAAACCGGCCAGACGGCCTGCGCCGGTGTTACGCTCCATCAGTCCTGGGATCACACCAATTTCGCGATGTCCGCGCTCAACGAGGTAACGACCTGCCATATAACCGCCCTCAAAGGCGTTATCAATCACCGTATCGGTGAAGTCGGCTTTGGCTTCGCCCCAGTCCATCACCACCATCGGAATATGACGATACTCTTCCAGCATTGAGAGCAGGGGATCGGGGTATTCGGAACACATTACCAGCAAGCCATCAACGCGTTTTTGCGCCATCATGGACAGATAGGCACGCTGCTTTTCCAGGTTGTTCCAGACGTTGCCGAGGATCAGGGTATAGCCCTTCTGAAAGCAGTTCTTCTCAACCGCTTCAATAATTTCGGCAAAATACGGGGCTTCGCTGCTCGTCGCCAGCAAACCGATAGACTTGGTATGGTTGACTTTCAGACTACGGGCAACCGCGCTGGGGGAATAGTGCAATTCTTTGATTGCCGCCCACACTGCATTGCGTGTTTCTTCAGCGACGAAACGCGTTTTGTTAATTACGTGTGATACGGTTGTAGTGGAAACGTTTGCGCGCTTCGCTACATCTTTAATTGTTGCCATTAAATCTCACTCCAGACCCAACCTGAATATTAAATTACGCCAAGTAAACGTTTGCCTTTACTCATCCTGTGCCCAACATCAGGGCTGCGGCACGCCGGGAAACGACACGGAACGTCAGGAAGGGGTCAATGGCGGTACGCTAATCAAGTAAGCGTCGAATTTTGTCTGATCTTTACGAAAAGGGGAAGTATTAAAAGCACATATCACTCTAAATCGTGGGAGATTTTTACACTCAAGTGTGTAAAAATGCGCTATATCACTTTTTGTGTGGGAATAAAAAGGAGAAAAGTTGATGAGCACCGATCTGAAATTTTCATTAGTGACCACGTTTATTGTTCTGGCTTTAATCGTTGCGGGCGGCCTGACGGCGGCACTGCACTGATCCCCCTCGGGGGAGTTCCTGCTCCCTCGAACCTCCCGCCATATTGTTATTGAATCTGCAAAAGTCTTTTGTATTTTTGTTAACTTCTCTTTTTTTGTGATTGATGTCATGCTTTTGACTCTTAGTTAATCATCGCGTCCTGTCGCGAAGAGCCGGAGTCATCACTACATGAAAATTAATTATCCGTTACTGGCGCTGGCCATTGGCGCGTTCGGCATCGGTACCACCGAATTCTCGCCAATGGGTTTGCTGCCGGTTATCGCGCGTGGTGTTGATGCGTCCATCCCCGCGGCAGGTATGCTGATTAGCGCCTATGCGGTTGGTGTGATGGTCGGCGCACCGCTGATGACGCTGTTGCTGTCACATCGCGGACGCCGCAATGCGCTCATTTTTCTGATGGCTATTTTTACGCTTGGTAACGTGCTCTCGGCGATTTCGCCGGATTACACCACGCTGATGTTGTCACGTATTTTAACCAGCCTTAATCACGGCGCATTCTTTGGCCTGGGTTCGGTGGTGGCGGCAAGCGTGGTGCCGAAGCACAAACAGGCCAGCGCCGTTGCCACCATGTTTATGGGGCTGACCATCGCCAATATCGGCGGTGTGCCGGCGGCGACCTGGCTGGGTGAAACTATCGGCTGGCGGATGTCGTTTATGGCGACGGCGGGGCTGGGCGTTATCTCGATGCTGAGTCTCTTCTTCTCATTGCCAAACGGTGGTGCCGGGGCGCGTCCGGAAGTGAAAAAAGAGCTGGCGGTGCTGATGCGTCCTCAGGTGCTCTCCGCGCTGCTGACCACAGTATTGGGGGCGGGCGCCATGTTCACGCTCTATACCTATATTTCGCCTGTTCTGCAAAGCATCACCCATGCGACGCCGGCTTTTGTGACCGGGATGCTGGTTCTGATCGGTGTGGGCTTCTCCATTGGCAACTACCTCGGCGGGAAACTGGCCGATCGCTCGGTTAACGGCACGTTGAAGGGCTTTTTGCTGCTGCTGATGGTGATTATGCTGGCGATCCCTTTCCTGGCTCAGAATGAACTGGGCGCGGCGGTCAGTATGGTTGTCTGGGGGGCGGCGACCTTTGCGGTCGTCCCTCCGTTACAAATGCGCGTCATGCGTGTGGCTCATGAAGCACCGGGCCTCTCATCTTCCGTGAACATTGGTGCGTTTAACCTTGGAAATGCGCTGGGCGCTGCGGCGGGCGGAGCCGTTATTTCAGGCGGGTTGGGCTACAGTTTTGTTCCGGTGATGGGGGCGATTGTGGCGGGTATGGCGCTGTTGCTGGTGTTTGTCTCAGCGAGAAAGCAACCTGAACAGGTGTGTGTAGCGAGTTAACGGCAGGACAAAAACGCAGAAGGGAAGCCCTTCTGCGTTATCATTTTTACGCAGCGAAGTTCTTCGCCACAAACTCCCAGTTTACCAGCGCCCAGAAGTGCTCCAGGTAGCCAGGACGCGCATTGCGGTAGTCAATGTAGTACGCATGTTCCCATACGTCGACGGTCATCAGCGGCGTGGCGTCGGTGGTCAACGGCGTGCCGGCGTTGGAGGTCGAAACGATAGCCATCTTGCCATCTTTTCCTTTTACCAGCCAGGTCCAGCCAGAGCCGAAGTTTTTGATCGCCGCGTCAGTAAACTGTGCTTTGAACTCCGCAAAGCTGCCAAAAGAGGCGGCAATCGCGTCAGCCAGTTTGCCGGTTGGCTCGCCACCTGCATTCGGGGCCAGGCAGTTCCAGTAGAACGTGTGGTTCCAGACCTGAGCAGCGTTATTGAACACGCCGCCTTCCGAGCTGCGTACAATCTCTTCCAGCGATTTCCCTTCAAAGGCGGTGCCTTTAATCAGGTTGTTCAGGTTGGTGACATAGGTCTGATGGTGTTTGCCATAGTGATATTCCAGCGTCTCGGCGGAAATGTGCGGCGCAAGCGCATCTTTGGCATACGGTAGTGCAGGTAATTCGAACGACATTGCTTCTCTCCTTATTATTAATAGTATTTCGCGCAATAACCTTATTGTGCGTAAGGATAGGGTAGCAAATTGAAAGGTGAGACAAAAGATGAACTTACCCTGTTGTGTTAACAACAGGGTAAAGTTTTAACGAATGGTTTTGGGCGTCATGACCCGGCGAGCGCCGACGTAGTGGCGTTGCCAGTAATCTTCGCTGAGCGACGTGATCTGGATTTCCTGACCGCTGCGCGGCGACTGGATAAATTTGCCGTTGCCGACATAAACGCCGACGTGATCGGCGGTACCGCGTCCCTGCGTGCGGAAGAACACCAGATCGCCATTTTTTAATTCCTCACGATCAATCGGTGCGGCATCACGCAGGTGATACATTTCATTTGCCGTGCGCGGAATACGGAATTTTACCAGATCTTTATAAGCGTAATAAACCAGACCGCTGCAATCGAAACCGGTGCGCGGCGACGTGCCTCCCCAGCGGTACGGCTTGCCAATCTGGCTCATTAGTTTATTCATCGCCGTACTGGTCGCTTTTTGCACTTTCACTTTATGCGCATCGGCAATCTTTCCTGGCGCCGTGTTCTTCACTTTCACACACGTCGGCTTGTGCCCTTTGCGCGGGGTACACTTTTCACTCCAGCTGACAGCGACCGTTTTCTTCGCGGTGTCGGTTTTGCTTTTACGACTGGCTGTTTTGTGGGTTTTGGCAGGAGCGGTGATTTTTTTCTTAGAAGAAGAGGCGGTTCTGGTGCTGGTTTTGCTGGTCGTTTTCTTAACGGTTTTTTGACTGGTTTTATTCGTTTTTTTTGCTGTTGCCGTACTTTTCTTTTTGTTGCTGGTTTTCTTACTATCTGTAAGACCAGCCGTATCCCTGGCTTGCTTGGACGCATGTGCCATCGGCATAAAGGGAATCGTTGTAAATAGTAAAGCACAGAGCGTGAGGGAAAGTCGGTTTATCCGCGCCACTGAGCATTCCTCTGTTAAGGCAGGTCGCAATCATACCTGCGTGTGATTTACAAAACCTGATGATTCTAATCTATAGAAACGGATAAAGTTAATAGCTTTTATTGTTAAAAATACGGTTTCGCCATTGAGTGCAAAAAAAAACAGCAGCCAAAGCTAAATCTGCTTATTTAGCGCACACTTTCGGCACTGGCACTGAGGAAACCATTATTGGGAATGCAACTTATGCGTTCAGACGATAAAATAGTAAAGCGTAATGAAAATGTTATTTTCCGATGTCGCTCTGAACCGCTACAATGTCAGACGACTGCCGTAAAAGAAGTTAAGGAAGCAAGACAATGAGCACCACTATCGAAAAAATCCAGCGCCAGATCGCTGAAAACCCGATTCTCCTGTACATGAAAGGTTCTCCAAAACTGCCAAGCTGCGGCTTCTCCGCCCAGGCTGTGCAGGCACTTTCCGCCTGTGGTGAGCGTTTTGCCTATGTGGATATTCTGCAAAACCCGGATATTCGCGCAGAACTGCCGAAATACGCGAACTGGCCAACCTTCCCACAACTGTGGGTTGACGGCGAACTGGTTGGCGGCTGCGACATTTTGATCGAAATGTACCAGCGCGGCGAACTGCAGCAGTTGATCAAAGAGACCGCTGCAAAATACAAATCTGAAGAATCAGACGCTGAGTAATCAGTAGACGGTTAAAGGGGAGCTTTTCCTGACTCAGGTTAAGCTCCTTTTCATTTCTGCTCTGCCTATCCCCAGTCCAGCCCCTGCGGCGAACTGGAAAATCCGACCTCCCGCAGCAGGGTAAAGAGAGGAGTTTGCCGTACCGGTTTATCGTTAACTTCTGAAAGCGTAAAACGCAGCCGCGGTTCACGGCGTAAGGCGTTCGCCAGCGCCCTGAAAATCTCGGGCGAAGGCATCTCCTCATTTTCCGTCCAGATCATCATCTTTTTTCCTCCCTGAGCAAGATACAGCCGCAACTCTCCAGCGGAAATCACGACAAATGCGCCATTACGCCGTCCGGGAACCAGAGATGACGGATGCGGCGGCCACGGCAGTAGCGTTCCCCAGGGATTGGCGGGATCGTTCGCCGATAGCGCCACCGCCGTAAACGCCAGTTGTTCAGACGTTGACGACGTCAGATCGCGCAGACGATCGATAGTGTCCCGCTCGGCAAACTGTGCGCCGCCCATTCCTTCCACGAACCGTCCGCGCAGAATTCGCCCTGAATCTTCCATGCTTCGGCACAGCGTCTGCATGGCGGGAAAGCCACCAGAAATATTCTCGGCAATCACGGCCTGGCGACCTATCACGCCGTAGCGATCGAGCATATTCTCAGCACAGGCCAGCATCCGTTCAGTATCATTCAGCGTTTCTCGCGGCAGCAGCGACCAGCGACCGGCCAGCGCAGGCGTGGTGTAAGAAACCGGTACGACGACGGACGTCGGGCGCGGTGCGGCATAGGTTGGGCGTCCACGACGCATACGCGGCGAACGTCGTGACGGCTGGCGCGATGCGGCGGCCGTGCGCGACAAGCCACGCAGCGGAGCCCAGATATCGGTCGTGATATACCCTTGCCAGACCAGGCCCCAAAGTGCCTCATGCAGCGTGGCAGGTGTTATCCACTCGTCACCACCGGCGTCTGCCATACGCGTCTGAATCAACGCGCTAAGTTGCTGCGCAAACCATGCGCCACCACCAGAAAGAACGCCTAAAATTGCGCGTTGTAAGTCTGAAAGCGCTTCGCTATCACCGGATGGCGGGGAAAGCGTCTCCGCCAGGTAATCCCGTAAATGCAGCACCACCCGTCCATCATCGTCGCCCAGTTTCTTTTGCCCTGACCAGATGACTTCACCCGTCGCCAGCAACTCATCGAGCATATCCGGTGAATAATCGCGGACACGGGCAGGGAAAATCTGGCTTTCCCACAGCGAAGCAGGCAGGCCGACTCCGGCCAATTGTTCAATAACACGTGTGACGCCGTCACTTCCTTCCAGCGTACCCGTGGAGGAGGCCGGATGGCGCGCCGGGCTGCCGTCGGCGGATGAAATAAGCCCCTGACGCTCCAGCAACAGGCGGGTGTAGCTCGTTGCCGGAACCGGGCGGGTTGCTTCTCTTGCCGCATGCAGCGAGCGGATGCGAAGGCGATGAAATACGTCCTCATTCACCCACGTTGACGCTTCGTCAGGCGTGGATGATGTACTGGCACGTAACGGAATGAGCACACCTTCATCGCGCAACTGACGAAGCTGATCGTCGGCGACCGCTACCCCCAGCCCAAACGCCTGCGCAATCTGGGGGCGGGTAAACAATGTGTGGGTACGGCTGAAACGCATGAAGAGATCGCGCAGCGGCGTGTTCACCGGATGCAGCCAATTCGCCGAAATTGTCGCGGGCAGACGAACGCCCAGCGCATCACGAAGTCTGGCCGCATCATCCATGCAGGCCATCTGCGCCGTGGCCGCGATAACAACCGGGAAAATACGCTTTTCAACGGACAGATCATCGAGCCATGTCCTGATGTCAGCGACAGTTCCCTCGTGTCTGGCGGCAATATCCTCGACGGTCATTGGCCCCAGTTCACGCAGTAAATCGTAGACGCCTTCTATCCCCTGGGCTTTTCTGCCCGCCGCCCGTCGCTGAAGTTCATCTTCAACCTGGCGGATAATCTCCGGATCAAGCAACTCCAGCGGATCGCCCTGGCCAAGCAGGTTGCCCAGCAGTTCACTGTCCAGCGCCAGAACTGAAGCCCGACGTTCCGCCAGCGGCGCATCGGTGGCGTACATAAATTCGGCGACATAACCGAAGAGCAGATCGGTGGCGAACGGCGAGGGGGCTGGCGTGGTCACTTCAGATATCTGGATCTCGCCAGTGTTCAACCGGTGTATGACCTGCACCAGCGCGTCGAGATCGTAAACGTCCTGGAGGCACTCACGGACCGTTTCCAGAATAATGGGAAAATCAGGATAGCCCGTCGCGATTTCCAGAAGCTGACTTGCGCGCAGGCGCTGTTGCCAGAGCGGGGAACGACGTCCCGGCGTGCGGCCCGGCATCAGCAGGGCGCGGGCGGCGCATTCTCTGAAGCGGGCGGCAAACAGCGCCGTGCTACTGACGGCTTCCCGGACAATGCGCAGCAGTTTTTCCGGCTCAAACAGGAAAATAGCGGCATCGGGCAGTTTCCCATCGCTGTCCGGAATGCGGGCGACAATCCCGTCATCACTGGCGACAATCGACGCGTCAGCTCCCCACTGCGCATGGAGGCGTCCGGCAATCGCCAGTGCCCAGGGCGCGTGTACCCGACGACCATAAGGTGAATGCAGAATAACCCGCCAGTCACCCATTTCATCGCGACAGCGCTCAAGCACCAGATGACGACTCCAGGGGAGCACGCCCGTGGCATTTTTTTGATCGTCAATTAACCCTTTGATATTCGACAGGACATTGTTATCGCGCAGTCGGGGAGAGAGCCTGAGTTCTGCGTTGTCATCGGACATCGTATGGATAAAATCGCCAATGCGTTCCCCCAGTTCAGCCGGGCGTCCCACGCCTTCACCGCGCCAGAACGGGAGTCTGGCCGAGCGTCCGGGCGCGGGGACAACGATAACCTGATCGCGGGTGATCTGTTGAATACGCCATGAGGTGGCGCCAAGCGTGATGATGTCGTTGACGCGTGACTCGTACACCATTTCTTCATCCAGTTCGCCCACGCGACGCGATCCGGCTTGTTCATCCCCTTCGGGAAGCAGCACGCTGAACATGCCGCGGTCCGGGATGGTACCGCCGCTGGTCACCGCCAGAAGCTGTGCGCCGGGACGGGCCGTTAATAATCCAGTATCGCGGTTCCAGATTATACGCGGCCTGAATACCGCGAAATCGCCTGATGGATAGCGTCCCGCCAGCATATCCAGCGTGGCGTCAAATGCACTTCTCGGCAAATCTTTCCACGGTGAAGCCCGGCGGACGAGGGCATACCAGTCATCTACATTGACCGGATCCATTGATACGGCGGCAACGGTCTGTTGCGCCAGAATATCCAGCGGGTTGTGTGGCGGCGTTAGCGTTTCCAGTTGTCCGGCGTACATACACTCGACAATGACGGCAGAGTCAATCAGATCCCGACGGGTTCTGGGGTAGAACAGCCCCTTTGATACCCCGCCGACCTGGTGACTGGCGCGTCCGATGCGTTGCAGGCCGCTGGCGACAGAAAGGGGCGTTGCCACCTGAATTACCAGATCAACCGCCCCCATGTCGATCCCCAGTTCCAGACTGGAGGTTGCCACTACGCAGCGAAGTTCGCCGGATTTCAGCGCATGCTCGGTGACGGCACGCTGCTCTTTGGACACCGAACCATGATGCGAACGGGCAATATATTCTGCGGCGTCCTGCGCCCGATTACTGGTGGACCCGGTTAGCGAGTCGAAGTGCACCGGCTCTACCTGCGGTTGCGGCGACGTTTGCCGCCGCGAGAGATACAGCTCGTTCAGGCGCGCCGTCAGTTTTTCCGCCAGCCCACGCGAGTTGGTGAAAACGATGGTGGAACGATGGCTAAGGATTTGATCGAGAATACCGGATTCAATGCGCGGCCAGATGGAACCTTCTCTACCCTTGTGAATAGCCTCGCCGCTGTCGCTATTGTCCGCTAAGACGTCATCGAGATTGGCGGCAGGGGCGACGATGTGGATATCCGGGTGACGGGTAGCGGGCGGATTGACGACGGTGACCGGACGATCGCCGCCCAGAAAAGCGGCAACGGCCGTAACAGAACGCACGGTCGCCGACAGACCAATGCGCTGCGCCGACGTTGCCAGAAGCGTATCCAGTCGTTCGAGACTCAGCGCGAGGTGCGCGCCGCGTTTTGTGCCAGCCACCGCGTGCACTTCATCGACGATCACCGTTTCAACGCCACGCAGCGTCTCTCTGGCGCGGGAGGTGAGCATCAGGTAAAGCGACTCCGGCGTGGTGATCAAAATATCGGGTGGATGACGACTTAGCTTCGCGCGCTCCTGAGGCGACGTATCGCCAGTGCGGATTCCAACCCGAATAGCCACCTCTGGCGCGCCGGATTTCTTCCGTTCTTCGCTAATCCCCTGCAAGGGAATTTGCAGGTTGCGCTGGACATCCGTACCCAGGGCTTTTATCGGGGAAACATAAAGAATTCGGGTGACTTTCTTTTCTTTGCCAGAGGGGGACGTAGCGTCCGCTGCCTCGCTTTCACGAAATAAGCGATCCAGGGCATAGAGAAAGGCGGCAAGGGTTTTCCCCGAACCGGTCGGAGCAATCACCAGCGCGTGCTGATTCGCTGCCGTCACGGCCCACGTTTGCGATTGCACCGGTGTGGGGTGCTGAAATGCCGAGGTAAACCAGTCGCGGGTTGCCTGCGAGAAAATATCCGGCAGCGGAGGCGGCGCATTTTTTGCTGACATGTTCCCTGTCCCTTTTTCGGTGTTGGCGAATCAAGACCTTTTTACAGAATAGCGGGAAATGCATGGGGTGTATTGATACTGGTCAAATATACAGTATTTGGTGGCGACATGGCCTGATAAACAGCGTTATCAGACCATACAGTCAGCCTTCTTCTGGCAGCGGTAATGGCCAACCGCCCAGACGCTTCCAGCGATTGACGATCTCACAAAACAGCACGGCGGTGCGCTCGGTATCGTACAGCGCAGAGTGCGCCTGAGTACCGTCAAACTCCATGCCTGCCGCCAGGCACGCTTTGGAGAGTACCGTTTGTCCCAGAGCCAGTCCGCTCAGGGCGGCAGTATCAAACGTCACAAACGGGTGGAACGGGTTGCGCTTGAGCGACGCGCGTTCGGCAGCAGCCATCATAAAGCTATGATCGAAGGTTGCATTATGAGCAACCATGATGGCACGACTGCAGCCGCTGTCTTTAATGCCTTTGCGAACCATTTTGAAAATGGCATGCAGAGCGTCATATTCACTGACCGCGCCACGCAGTGGGTTAGATGGGTCGATACCGTTAAATGCCAGCGCTTCTGGCTGTAAATTCGCGCCCTCAAACGGCTCTACGTGGAATTGCAGCGTGCTGTCCGGCATCAGCCAGCCTTGTTCATCCATTTTCAGCGTGATGGCGGCGATCTCAAGCAGCGCATCGGTTTTGGCGTTAAATCCAGCCGTTTCGACATCAATGACGACGGGATAAAAACCACGAAAACGGTCGCACAGACCGGTAAGTTGAGCGTTATCGGACATCTGGGTCTCTTAGTACGGAAAAATTGCAGCGCGCATTATGCCAAAAAAAGTGTAGCGATGCAGTAAAACTACGGGCGCAGAAAGCAACTGCGCCCGGCAGGAATCAGTTTCCGAGGCCTTTCCCGGCGTCCTTCTCTTCGATCAGCTCGATTTTGTAACCGTCCGGATCTTCAACAAAAGCGATCACGGTAGTGCCGCCTTTAACCGGACCGGCTTCACGAGTGACGTTACCGCCATTCTGACGAATACGCTCACAGGCTTCAGCCGCGTTATCGACGCTCAGGGCGATATGACCATAAGCCGTACCGAGCTCGTATTTGTCGACGCCCCAGTTATAGGTCAGTTCAATCACCGCTTCGTCACTTTCTTCACCGTAACCGACAAACGCCAGAGAGTATTTGTATTCGGTATTTTCGCTGGTGCGCAGCAGCTTCATGCCCAGAACGTTAGTGTAAAAATCAATGGATCGTTGCAGATCGCCAACGCGCAGCATCGTATGGAGTAAACGCATGTTTTGTCCCCTTAAAAATGGTCAATACATTCAAAATGTTGTTTTAGTATAGCGGCGTTTTTACGCCGCTATCAATGAAGGAGTGCGGAGAGAGTAAATCAGAGCGTCGGGTAATCGGTATAGCCTTCCGCACCGCCGCCGTAGAAACTTTCACTGCGTTGCGGGTTGAGTTCAGCTTTACGTTGCAGACGCGCCACCAGATCCGGGTTTGCAATGTAATCACGACCAAACGCGACGGCATCGATCAGACCCTTCTCAATTAAGGTCTCTGCTTTTTCCGGCGTATAGGCACCGGCACCGATAATCGGACCGTGGAAACGGGCGCGTATTTTTTCACGGAACGCGTCGGTATACGGCTTGCCGCCTGCCCAGTCTGGTTCAGACATATGCAGATAGGCGATGCCGCGTTTACCCAGTTCCTCAATCAGATACAGCGCGTCGGCTTCTTCGCTCGGACCATTGTCGACGTTCTGGAAGGTGCCGATGGGCGAGACACGAATCCCGATACGATCTGCACCCCATTCTTTAATACCCGCATCGACCACTTCCAGCACCAGGCGTGCGCGATTCTCCACGCTGCCGCCGTACTGATCGGTACGATGGTTAGAAGAAGGGGAAAGGAACTGGTGCAGCAGATAACCGTGGGCGGAGTGCAGTTCAACCAGATCAAAACCGGCTTCACGCGCATTGGCGATCGCCTGGCGGAAATCATTGACGATTCCCGGGATCTCTTCAGTTTCCAGCGCGCGAGGCATTGAGGTATCCACACGGATTGCCTGACCATTTTCATCACGCAGGGAAGTACGAGTACCGGCGCTGATAGCGGATGCGGACACCGGCTGCTGGCCGCCCGGTTGCAGGCTGGAGTGAGAAATACGGCCTGTGTGCCATAACTGAACGGCAATATGGCCGTTTTCAGCATGAACACCGGCGGTGATTTTCTTCCACGCGGCGATCTGCTCATCACTGTGCAGACCCGGCGCGCCAGCGTAACCCTTCGCCTGTGCGGAAATTTGCGTCGCTTCGCTGATGATCAGACCCGCGCTGGCGCGTTGGCGATAATACTCGGCCATTAACGGAGTCGGGATGTCGCCAGGCTCAATGCTGCGCAGGCGCGTCAGCGGGGCCATGAAGATACGGTTTGGTGCGGTGATCGCGCCCACTTTCAGTGGGGTAAACAGTTTATCAGATGACATAATGTTTTCCGTTATGAATAGACCGGTCGTCTAGTGAGGGGTTAAATAAAACGCCTGTTAAACATCAGGCGTTACAATGATATTTTTCACGTGCGCCAGCGCATTTTCCAGCGGAGTGGCGCTACGCGAAATTTTGGCCTGCAGGTTCGCCCCCAGCCAGAGCGCATAAAGAATTTGCGCCTGTTGCAGCGGTTCTCCTGCAAACGTCAAACAATGACTGTCACGACCTTTTTCCAGCGCTTGTGCCAGGATGAACATAATTTTCCCGGCCCCCTGATCCATCGCGGTGCGCATATCTTCCGACAGGTCGCACACTTCGGCGGAAAGTTTAACCGTCAGGCAGCCGCTGATGATCCCTTGCTGACAAAACTGATTCAGGGTTTCCTGATAATAAGCCAGAATGCGATCGCGATAATTGCCCGGACCCGTGCCAAAATGCACCGCCAGTCGCTGATGATAACCGGCGAAATGCCGTTCCAGCATGGCGACGCCAAAGGCTTCTTTAGAGCGAAAGTAGTGATAAAACGATCCTTTCGGCACCCCGGCGGTTTTGAGCAACTCGCTCAGCCCCATACCGGTAAAGCCTCGCTGCATGCAAAGATGCTCACCGGTAGCCAGTAAGTGTTCGCGGGTATCGTATTCAGTTTGCTTGTTCATGGCAGCGAGTGTAATAGACCAGTCGGTCTAATGCAAGTCAGGTTGCCAGAAATCGTGTTTACGTCTTCAATAGAGTGAAGACCTAATGAAGAGGAAAAGGCGTGGCAGAGCAGTTAGAGTTTTTTCCCGTTCAGAGCCCGTGTCGGGGAATTTGCCAGTCAGATGAGCGCGGTTTTTGCCGGGGATGCCTGCGCAGCCGGGATGAGCGGTTTAACTGGCAAAATATGAGCGACGCGCAAAAACAAGATGTGCTGCGGTTATGCCGCCAGCGTCTGCTGCGTAAATTACGCGCAAATAAACCCGCCGCGCCAGAAGAACCTCAACAGCCTTCACTCTTTTAAGCCACTAATTGTATATACTCGCTGTAATTTACTTCACGAGGAAGCAGTTATGGTTCAGCGTATTACTCTTGCGCCACAAGGCCCGGAATTCTCTCGCTTTGTCATGGGATACTGGCGACTGATGGACTGGAATATGTCCCCCCGGGAGCTGGTGAACTTTATTGAAGAGCACCTGGATTTAGGTGTCACGACCGTGGACCATGCGGATATTTACGGTGGCTATCTGTGCGAGGCCGCCTTTGGCGACGCGCTGAAACTGGCTCCTCATCTGCGTGAGCGGATGCAGATCGTCACCAAATGCGGGATCGCCACCACCGCCCGCGCAGAAAACGCGCTTGGCCACTACATCACCGACCGCGATCATATTGTGAAAAGCGCGGAACAGTCGTTGACCAATCTGGCGACCGACCATCTGGATCTGCTGCTGATCCACCGCCCGGACCCATTGATGGATGCTGATGATGTCGCCGAAGCCTTCAAACACCTGCATCAGAGCGGAAAAGTGCGCCACTTCGGCGTTTCCAACTTTACGCCTGCGCAGTTTACGCTGCTGCAATCGCGCCTTCCGTTCACGCTGGCGACCAACCAGGTGGAGATCTCTCCGGTTCACCAACCGCTGCTGTTAGACGGCACGCTCGATCAGCTTCAGCAACTGCGTATTCGCCCGATGGCCTGGTCCTGTCTCGGCGGCGGGCGACTGTTCAATGACGATGCGTTCCAGCCGCTACGTAATGAACTGGCGGTCATTGCACAAGAACTGAACGCCTCTTCCATTGAGCAGGTGGTTTACGCCTGGATCCTGCGTCTGCCGTCGCAGCCGCTGCCGATCATTGGCTCTGGTAAAATCGAACGTGTGCGCGCAGCGGTGGAAGCCGAGTCTCTGAAAATGAGTCGTCAGCAGTGGTTCCGTATCCGTAAAGCCGCGCTGGGTTACGACGTACCGTAAGCGTAAAATCGCGGATCTCCGTTCAAAATGGCGTCACTGGTTTACACTTAACCGACATACATACCGAACGGAGGTCCTATGAAGCGATTGAGTCTGGCTGTGTTAACCCTGTTAGCCTGTGCGGGCGCGCAAGCCGCCAGTGAGACAGTGGAGATGAATCTGGTTACCTCGCAAGGTGTCGGGCAGTCCATCGGGGAGGTGACTATTGCGGAAACCGAGAATGGGCTGGAGTTTACGCCGGATCTGAAAGCGCTGCCGCCGGGAGAGCATGGTTTTCATATCCATGCCAACGGCAGCTGTCAGCCAGCCATTAAAGACGGTAAAGCGTCTGCTGCTGAGTCTGCGGGCGGACATTTTGACCCGCACAAAACCGGTAAACACGCCGGGCCGGATGGCGAAGGGCACCTTGGCGATCTGCCCGTGCTGGTGGTGAATAACGAAGGTAAAGCCATTGTTCCTGTCACGGCAACGCGCCTGAAATCCCTTCACGACATCAAAGACAAAGCGCTGATGATCCACGTCGGTGGTGATAATATGTCCGATCAGCCCAAACCTCTGGGCGGCGGTGGCGCACGCTTCGCTTGTGGAGTGATCAAGTAATCAGGATGTCAACGCCCCCTCTGGCGGCGCTTGTTCCAGCTGAGAAAGCGAACAATACAGTCGCCAGACGATCGCCGCCAGCTCTTGCGCGGCGGGTTGATGATGGTGCGACAGCGTCTGACAAATCCGCAGGAGTTCAGCCAGCGTCGCGGCAAGCGGTCGTTGCTGGACGCCGCGTTCGCTCATCACGTCATGCAGTAAGGTAATACAGATGTCCCTGACCTGCGACAGCGGGTCAGAACGCGACTCCCAGCCGCGAAGCTGCCAGACGACGTGCGAACAGTTGAGCAACACCACGCCCCAGCGCAGCAGCCAACGCCGTGCCAGCGCATCCTGACTGTTGCTTAACTGACTGATATGGTGATAGGTCAGCGACTCATACTCGTTTTCACTGTACGTCGGATAACGACTCAACTGATCGACAAAGCTCCTGCGCAGCGCCCGAATATGACGGCGGCTTTTGCGCGCATCCGATCCCGGACGCAAAATTGCGAAGGCCAGCCATGACAGCGCCACGCCGACAATCTTCGCCGTATTATCATTCAGAAAATCGGCAAAGTCATAAACCGGCGGATTGGTCACGGCGATAAACGACCCCATAAAGACAATCAGTTGTCCCCAAAGCCCCGCCAGTTTCGGCATCTGCAATTTCAATAACTGCATGGTGGTCAGCAAGGGGAACAAAAACAGCAAGAACTCCCAGAGGTCGCTAATCTGGACCATCAGGCCGAACTTGACCACAAAACTGAACAGCGAGAGCAACATCAGCGTGCGCATCAACAAGGTCAATGATTTAAACGGCGCGGCAACGGCGGAGTAGAGCACACAACTGATGGCCGCCAGCGTTAACGCTCCCGAACCCGACTCCCATTGTGACGTAATACTCCAGGCGCCAATGACCATCAGCGTGACGAAGGTGCGCAGGCCGCTCCAGAGGGCTTCTGCATTATCGGTGTGCCGCGCCAGCGCAGGGGTTCGCGGGAGCGGGATGTTAACGGTGGTTAGCGGCCCGCCATTTTCGATCACGCGTAACTGATGACTGGTGCGCAGATAGAGGCGACAGAAGTAGCGTAACCGCTGCCAGAAGGCGACGTGACGATAGTCGCTCGCGTCGGTGGGGGCAAGTGGCGCAATAATCCGCGCTACGGCATAACCGTCGGTCTGTGAACGGGCCAGCGCCGCCAGAAGTTGGTCAATGACCTCCCGCATCGTAGCCGGAGGATTGGGCCAGTTCAGCAACATTCTGCGTAAACTCGAGATGACGCTGGTGAGGCGCAGTTGATTATGCAAAAAGGCGTTCAGCAGCGCATTCTGTCGACGGAAACGGTAATGACTCCAGAATGCCTGAATACGCAGTAAATTCATCGTCAAAATTTGTCCGATCACCCCTTCGTGCGCAGAGCGAATGGCGTCGGTCGTCTCGGGTTGCCACAGCAGGCTGGCGTGTTCCAGCAAGCGCGCATGCATGTTCTTCAGCGCGGTCAGCAGCGCAGTGCCATCGGAGGTGCTGGGCAAAATCATCATCATCGTGCCGCCGCAGAGGATCCCGACAATCACTTCACAGACGCGCGCCTGCGCGATATCCCAGAGTTGAGTGATGTCGACAATATTCACCATCGGGAAGGCAATAATGGCGGCCGTGTATCCCGCGAGCTGGAAGGCATAGGCCACGTTATTGGTAAACTGCGCGCAGGCCCAGGTACAAAAACCAATCCAGGCGGACATGCTCAACAGAAACAGCCACGGTTCGTTGAGCGTATGCCCGGCGAGAATTAACGCTGCGGTCGCCCCCAGCAGACTCCCCGCGATGCGCCCGAGACTTTTACTGATCACGCCGCCGACGGTGGGAAAACTGACCACGGCGGCAGAGGTCATGGCCCAGTACGGTTCATCCAGATTGAGATAGTAGGCAAACGTCAGTGCCAGGCACATCGCGAAGGTATTACGCAGGGCATAGCGCCACTGCCCGGCAGTTGCTTTCAGCCACGGTGTCTTGCCCAGAGACATGTGCAGACGCTTCATTTAGTTGCCGATCGCCACGCTACAGGTCGTGCCGGAAACCAGCGTCACGTCACGCGGAAGCTGGTCAAATTCGATACGTACCGGAACGCGCTGCGCCAGGCGGACCCAGGGCACGTTGGGCTTGATATCCGGCACCAGTCCGGAATCGCTCTCCACGCTTTGGTCGTAAATGGCGCGGCCAATGCTGGATACGTGACCCTGTAACTTAATGTTACCACTATAAAGCGTAATCTGGGCAGGCGCGCCTTCGCGGATATGATGCAGTTTGGTTTCTTCAAAATAGCCCATCACATAAAAGGAGTGGCTATCCACCAGGGCAAACAACGGCTGGCCGGTGGTGGCGAAGTCACCGGTACGCGTCGACAGATTGGTGATCCAACCGGAGACCGGGGCGCGGACATCCGTCTGCGCCAGTTGCCACTGCGCCTGTCTGAGCGTCGCCTGAGCGACGTCTACACTTGCCTGCATCGCTTTCACATTCAGATTGGCGGTATCTAACTCTTCAGCGGAAATAACGTTCTGCGACAAATGGCGGCGGCGGTTGGCTTCGTTGTTAGCTTTCGCCAGTTCCGATTGCGCCCTGGCCAGTTGCGCATGCGCATTGAGTTCGGCGATATGAAAAGGGGTCTTATCGATACGAAAAAGCAGATCGCCGGCATTGACGAACTGGTTATCTTTTATCGGGAGATCGACGATGGTGCCGGACACCTGCGGCGCTACGCTGACCTGTTCAGCGCGCACTTTCCCGTCACGCGTCCAGGGGGATTGCATGTAATAATTCCACATAAACCATCCCGCCAGAACGGCGAGGGCAGCAACCACAATGGTGGAGAAATATTTCAGTGTTTTCAGCGTCATAATTACCACGCAACCAATAGAAGAAGACCCGAACAGACGCAGAGGGCAAAAATTGACAGATCCATCAGTAAAGGATGCCAGATTTCACCAGAGTAAATACGTTCGCGCAGCAGGCGATGGATGAAAAGCCAGAGGAGAAACCCCAGCGCAAAGGCCTTGAACAGCGGTGGGAAGTAAACAGATGCGCCAATCACCAGGTCTTGTAAGGGCATCCCTGTAGTATTGAGTGCGGAGGTCACAAGCAATAGTCCTTTGCGTCAGGCTACGTTTATCCAGGTTTAGCAAAATCCTGTTTGAAGCGCGCTTTTTTCGCGTAATGTCTGAAAAATATGTCTGGCGGTAACCAAATGCAGCAATACATTTGTTTTAGCAATACAATTGCTGCACACTATTCTAAAATCAGTATAATATCTTAGCAAGCTAATTATAAGGAGATGAAATTGGAATCGCCATTAGGTTCTGATCTGGCACGGTTGGTGCGCATTTGGCGTGCTTTGATAGACCACCGTCTTAAGCCTCTGGAATTGACGCAGACACACTGGGTTACGCTGCATAATATTCATCAACTGCCACCGGATCAATCACAGATACAGCTGGCAAAAGCGATTGGCATCGAACAGCCGTCACTGGTACGTACGCTGGATCAGCTCGAAGAGAAAGGGCTTATTTCGCGTCAGACCTGTGTCAGCGATCGCCGGGCCAAACGGATTAAACTCACGGAAAAGGCAGAGCCGCTGATTGCTGATATGGAAGCGGTTATCAACAAAACGCGTGGTGAAATTCTGGAAGGGATTTCTGCGCAGGAAATTGACCTGCTGATTAAACTGATCACCCGACTTGAACACAATATCATTGAGTTACAGTCGCACGATTAATGTCATGAAACGTGTGGTCAGGACCTGACCACACGTTAATTTACTTAGCGCGGAGAAACGGTAACCTGACGACCGTTGCTGGCCAGTACGACACGCTGTCCCGCAGAGAAACGCGTATCCCCTTGTTTCTGAACAACCATGATGGTGTTGCCATCATCCTTACGGATTTCCAGCTCAACGCCCTGCGTTTTGTTCATTGCTCCCTGTACGCCTTGTCCGGCAACGCCACCCGCGACAGCACCCGCCGCCGTTGCCAGAGAACGACCGGTACCACCACCAACAGTGTTACCCAGGAAGCCACCGAGCACAGCGCCACCAATGGCGCCGATCACGTTATCATTATCACCGGCCTGAATTTTTACCGGACGCACGTTTACAATCGTCCCGTAGGTAACGTTCTGAACCTGCTTCGCTTCAGAAGCGGTATAAACATCGCCTGAAAGGCTATCCGTGTTGGCACAACCCACTAAAGACAAACCAGCCAGTGAAACGATCAGTACACGTTTAATCATTTAAAAATCTCCTGTTCACCATGAAACGCTACCCAAGCATCCCTCATGGTCAAATTATATGGCATTTGCGCGTTTAAGGTCACATGTTCTGCTTGAATGATACAGAAATCATAATAACAGGCAGCTTAACCAACTTTAAACGAACTATTCAGTGAATTTATTAAATCAACACGGCGAGGGCGCTTTCGGGAAAAACGTGAATGAAGCGTAGCATTGACTGCGCGTTTATGATGGAGTGTTGACGCAAAGTCATGCTTAAAAAGGAACATGTATGAAATCGGGCCGTTATATTGGCGTGATGTCAGGCACCAGCCTTGATGGTGTCGATGTCGTACTGGCGACGATAGATGACACGATGGTGGCCCAACAGGGGAGCCTCAGCTGGCCGATGCCTGTTTCCCTTAAACAGGCGATTCTCGATATTTGCCAGGGGCAATCTCTGACGCTTTCCCAGTTTGGTCAGTTGGATGTCCGGTTGGGCAAGCTGTTTGCCGAGGCGGTCAACGCGCTACTGGCGCAGGAAAAACTGCGTCCGCAGGACATTATCGCCATCGGTTGCCACGGGCAAACGGTGTGGCATGAACCCACCGGTGCGGCGCCGCATACGCTGCAGATCGGCGATAACAATCAGATTGTGGCGCATACCGGTATCACGGTAGTCGGCGACTTCCGCCGTCGTGATATTGCGCTGGGCGGACAGGGCGCGCCATTGGTACCTGCATTTCATCAGGCGCTGCTCGCGCATCCGACTGAGCGAAGAATGGTGCTCAATATTGGCGGCATCGCCAATCTGTCGCTGTTGATTCCGGGGCAGCCCGTGCGTGGATACGACACCGGGCCCGGCAATATGCTGATGGATGCCTGGATCTGGCGGCAGTGCGGCAAACCCTATGATAAAGATGCGCAATGGGCCTGCGGTGGGACGGTGATTATTCCGTTGCTACAAAATATGCTCAGCGACCCCTGGTTCTCGCTACCCGCGCCGAAAAGTACCGGGCGGGAATACTTCAACTACGGCTGGATCGAACGCCAACTGGCGGCGTTCCCGGGGATCGCGCCGCGCGATGTTCAGGCGACGCTGACGGAACTGACGGCGGTCACCATCGCCGAACAGGTGCTGCTGAGCGGGGGCTGCGAACGTCTGATGGTCTGCGGCGGCGGCAGTCGTAACCCGCTGCTGATGACCCGACTGGCGGGGCTGCTGCCGGGAACGGAAGTGACGACCACCGATGAGGCCGGGATCAGCGGCGATGATATGGAAGCACTGGCGTTTGCCTGGCTGGCGTGGCGCACGCTGGCCGGCCTTCCGGGCAATTTACCGTCGGTGACAGGCGCCTGTGAAGCAAGCATTCTGGGCGCGGTGTTTCCCGCCAACCCACGAACTCAGAGTTAACTGAATTTTTCTTTCGTCTTCTGCCGTTACACTGTGGAGATTAAGGAGGGTGAATTCACCCTCCCGGACCAGGAAAGTCTTCAGGATACGTCTATGAAAAAACTGCTACTCATCTGTTTCCCGCTTATGCTCTCTGGTTGTAGCGTCTACAACCAGTTTGTTGAACGTATGCAAACGGATACGCTGGAATACCAGTGTGATGAAAAACCGCTGACGGTAAAATTGAATAATACCCGTCAGGAGGTGAACTTTGTTTATGACAACAAACTGCTTAATCTGAAGCAGGGCATTTCGGCGTCAGGCGCGCGCTATACCGACGGGATCTATGTATTCTGGTCGAAAGGCGATGGTGCGACTGTCTACAAACGTGACCGTATCGTGCTGAATAACTGCCAGTTACAAAACCCGAAGCGTTGAGATTTCCAGCAGGGCGGCGCACAATAGCGCCACCCACTGACAATCCGTAGCGAACACCATGTCTGATAACGACGAATTGCAGCAAATCGCGCATCTGCGCCGTGAATACACCAAAGGCGGTCTGCGCCGCCGCGATCTTCCCGCTGAGCCGTTAACGCTTTTCGAACGCTGGCTGGCTCAGGCATGTGACGCCAGACTGGCGGATCCCACCGCCATGGTTGTGGCGACCGTTGACGAAAATGGTCAACCGTATCAGCGTATTGTGTTGCTGAAACACTACGATGAAAAAGGGCTGGTGTTCTATACCAACCTCGGCAGCCGTAAAGCGCATCAAATCGAAAAAAATCCTCGCATCAGCCTGCTGTTTCCCTGGCATATGCTGGAACGTCAGGTGATGGTGACAGGCAAAGCCGAACGCTTATCGACGCTGGAAGTGGTGAAGTATTTCCACAGCCGCCCGCGTGACAGCCAGATAGGCGCCTGGGTCTCGAAACAGTCCAGCCGCATTTCCGCGCGCGGGATACTCGAAAGTAAATTCCTCGAATTAAAACAGAAATTCCAGCAAGGCGAAGTGCCGTTGCCCAGCTTCTGGGGCGGATTCCGCGTCAGCATTGAACAGATGGAGTTCTGGCAGGGCGGTGAACACCGACTGCATGACCGCTTTTTATACCAGCGTGAAAATAACGCATGGAAAATTGACCGTCTCGCGCCATAAACCCGGAAAATTGTTGTGTTAAGCGCTAGCGCTGTGTGCGCCAGCGCTTTATTCTATAGAGCTTTCGCGTCTGGCGAAAAGTCGTGTACCGGCAAAGGTGCAGTCGTTTTATACATGGAGATTTTGATGGCAAGCAGTAACTTGATTAAACAATTGCAAGAGCGGGGGCTGGTCGCCCAGGTGACGGACGAGGAAGCGTTAGCAGAGCGACTGGCGCAAGGCCCGATCGCGCTCTATTGCGGCTTCGATCCTACCGCTGACAGCTTGCATTTGGGGCATCTGGTTCCCTTGTTATGCCTGAAACGCTTCCAGCAGGCAGGCCACAAACCTGTGGCGCTGGTCGGTGGCGCGACCGGTCTGATTGGCGACCCGAGCTTTAAAGCCGCCGAGCGTAAACTGAACACCGAAGACACCGTTCAGGAGTGGGTAGACAAAATCCGTAAACAGGTTGCTCCGTTCCTGGATTTCGACTGCGGCGACAATTCCGCTATCGCGGCGAATAACTATGACTGGTTCGGCAACATGAACGTGCTGACCTTCCTGCGCGATATCGGTAAGCATTTCTCTGTAAACCAGATGATCAACAAAGAAGCGGTGAAGCAGCGTCTGAACCGTGACGATCAGGGGATCTCCTTTACCGAGTTTTCCTACAACCTGTTACAGGGTTATGACTTTGCCTGCCTGAATAAACTGCATGGTGTGGCGCTGCAAATCGGCGGTTCCGATCAGTGGGGTAATATCACCTCCGGGATCGACCTGACGCGTCGTCTGCATCAGAATCAGGTCTTCGGTCTTACCGTTCCGCTGATCACCAAAGCGGACGGCACCAAGTTCGGGAAAACCGAAGGCGGCGCAGTATGGTTGGATCCGAAGAAAACCAGTCCGTACAAATTCTATCAGTTCTGGATCAACACGGCAGACGCTGACGTGTATCGCTTCCTGAAATTCTTCACCTTCATGGACATTGAAGAGATCAATGCGCTGGAAGAAGAAGACAAGAACAGCGGTAAAGCGCCGCGTGCGCAGTACGTGCTGGCCGAGCAGGTCACGCGTCTGGTGCATGGCGAAGAGGGCCTTATCGCGGCAAAACGCATCACCGAGAGCCTGTTCAACGGTACGCTGAGCGATTTGAGCGAAGCGGACTTCGAACAACTGGCGCAGGACGGTGTGCCGATGGTTGAGATGGAAAAAGGCGCTGACCTGATGCAGGCGCTGGTGGATTCTGAACTGCAGCCGTCTCGTGGTCAGGCACGTAAGACCATTGCGTCAAACGCGATCACTATTAACGGCGAGAAGCAGTCGGATCCGGAGTACACCTTCGTCGAAGGCGATCGTCTGTATGGCCGCTACACGCTGCTGCGTCGCGGTAAGAAGAATTACTGTCTGGTGTGCTGGAAGTAATCGAAAGTTAGCAGGGGCGTGGGAAACCACGCCCCTTTATTTTTTCAGGGTTGTGGTAAGCAAAAAATGAAGAATATCCTCGCCATTCAGTCCCACGTTGTTTTTGGACATGCTGGCAATAGCGCCGCGGAGTTTCCGATGCGCCGCCTCGGTGCTAACGTCTGGCCCCTCAATACGGTTCAATTCTCTAATCACACGCAGTATGGCAAATGGACAGGCTGCGTCATGCCGCCCTCGCATCTGACGGAGATTGTGCAGGGTATTGCCGATATTGATCAACTGAAGCGCTGTGATGCGGTGTTGAGCGGTTATCTGGGTTCTGCCGAGCAGGGCGAGCATATTCTGGGGATCGTGCGTCAGGTGAAAACGGCCAACCCGGCGGCGAAATATTTTTGTGACCCAGTGATGGGACATCCGGAAAAGGGATGCATTGTCGCGCCTGGCGTCGCCGAGTTTCATGTTCGCCACGCGTTACCTGCCAGCGACATCATCGCCCCAAATCTGATTGAGCTGGAAATTCTCTGTGAACACGCGGTGAGCAATGTGGACGACGCGGTTGCCGCCGCCCGCGAGCTCATTGCGCAGGGGCCGGAGATTGTGCTGGTCAAACACCTGGCGCGTGCGGGTTACAGCCAGGATCGTTTTGAAATGCTGCTGGTTACTGCCGATGACGCCTGGCACATCAGCCGTCCGCTGGTGGATTTCGGCTCCCGTCAGCCGGTCGGTGTGGGAGATGTGACCAGTGGGCTGCTGTTAGTGAAATTGCTGCAGGGGGCGACAATCCAGCAGGCGCTGGAACATGTGACGGCAGCGGTGTATGAAATTATGATTGCCACCAAAGCAATGCAGGAATATGAACTGCAGGTGGTGGCAGCGCAGGATCGTATCGCTCAACCTGACCATTACTTTAGCGCCACGCAGCTTTGACTTGCCTGCCGGATGCGGCGTTGACCGCCGCCATCCGGCCTGATTCGCTTACTGTATTCCTTCCGCCTTCAGCGCTGCCGCAACGCCCGGACGCTCAGCCATTCGCTTCATATATGCCGAAATATGATCTAACCCGTCCATATTGAGTTTTACCGCATACGCCCAGCGCAGTACGGTGAAGAGGTAAGCATCGGCGATAGTGAAACGTGAGCCGCAAATCCACTGTCCCTCTTTGAGGGAAGCATCAACGTACTGCATTTTCTTCTCCAGCAGTGCGCGAACAGTCGGTTTGTACTCTTCGGGGGTGTCAGGGCGAAACAGCGGTGTGAAGCCTTTATGTAGCTCAGTCGCAATGTAGTTAAGCCACTCCAGTGTCTTATAGCGTGAAATGCTGCTTACGGGAGCCAGCAACTGGCGATCAGGAACACTGTCGGCGAGATATTGCATAATCGCCACGCCTTCGGTCAGCAGCGTACCATCATCAAGCAGTAGGGCGGGAACCTGTCCTTTCGGGTTGACCGCGAAAAAATCATCGCCGTTTTCCAGACGCTTTTTCATCAAATCCACGCCATCCAGCGTGAAATCTTTCCCACTCTCGCGAAGGGTAATATGGGAAGCAAGAGAGCAGGCGCCTGGCTTGTAGAACAGTTTCATCGATAACTCCTTTCAACTGAGGTTTAACGTATCCTGGTTCGGGTTCAGGCAAAAAAAAAGCCGCTAACGCAAAGTTAGCAGCTTCATTATGCGTTTCCCAGAAATTTACGCGACAGCGGTTTTAGACGCTTTCTCGCGAGGTTCGTCGTCCTGAGTCATACGGTTCAGTTTCGGTGCCGTCAGCAGCATCAGAACAGCGATCACTGCGGTCGCCACGCCAATCTGCAGGAACACGCGACCATACACTTCCAGAGACATCAGCGGATCGGTCACATTTTCTGGAACCGCCATCATGCTGGCGACATAACCGCCAATGATGTTGGCGCCAGCGGTGGTGAGGAACCAACTGCCCATGATGAAGCCCATCAGACGCTGTGGAACCAGCTGCGCCACCATGGCCAGACCCAGACCGGAAATCATCAGTTCACCGATACTCTGCAGACCGTAGCTCATGATCAGCCAATTAACGGAAACGATGCCCGCATCGGAGGCGAATTTGGCACCCAGCGGCAGCACCAGGAACGCACCTGAACACAGCACCATTCCGATGGCGAACTTGGTTGGCATCGGCAGAGTATCACCCATCTTGTTATAGATGGCGGCGAGGATCGGGCTACCAATGATAATCCAGAACGGGTTCAGCGCCTGGTACTGTTCAGGTTCAAACGCGATACCAAGGATGGAGTGCTCAACGTTACGGATAGCGAAGAAATTGAGAGACGTCGGCATCTGGCTATACAGCACGAAGAAGATGATCGCTTCCAGCATTAGAATGAAGGCCACAATCATTTTACGACGGGCTGCACCTTGCATAGAAAAGGCTTCTTTACCGAAGATAATCACAATACCCAACGCAATAACACCCAAAACCATACGGGCGATTTGCTGGTTGTGCAGCAGCCAGGTCGCGATCGCGATCAATGCGATAACACCGACGATGGTCATCAGCAGATTACGGAAGTTGATCGGTTCAAAGTCAGGTTTAGAACCGTAGTTTTGCACCCAACGTTTGCAGAACAGGAAGTTTACCACGGTGATCAGCATACCAACGACGCTCAGCGCGAACGCGGTGCTCCAGCCGTAATGTGCAGCCAGCCACGGTGTTGCCAGCATAGAGAAGAAGGAGCCGATGTTGATGGACATGTAGTACATCGTAAAGGCACCATCAAGACGCGGGTCATCTTTTGCATAGCAGGTCGAGAGCAGCGAGGACGGGTTAGCTTTAAACAGACCATTACCCACGGCAATGGCGGCCATCCCCATATAAACGACTCCGGCGTCGTGTCCGGACCATGCTACCAGGGCATAGCCGATAGCGAGAACCACTGCACCGAGCATAATGACGCGCTTGGTACCCAGAACTTTGTCACCTAACCAGCCACCAATAGCGACCAGACCGTAAACCAGGGCGCTAAAGGATGAGAAAAGAGTGATTGAATCCGCTTCAGACATACCCAGTTGTTTAACCAGATAAACGGCCATAATTCCTTGTAAGCCGTAATAACCAAAACGCTCCCAGAGCTCAATCGAGAAGATGAGATAGAACGCCTTCGGTTGTTTGAAAGCGTTAAGACTGACGCTTTCCGTTGGTTTCTTGTTTGCAGTAGACACTTTAGCCTCTTTTTTTACATCCCATATTAACGGGGGTGTTCTGTCACGTGATACCACTGGGTAGCCGTGAAATTGTTATAGTGGGAGGGGAAACGGCAAGTAATGTTCACTATCTTGCACTTTCAGACAAGTCTTTTGTAATAATCTGTTACATATATCTCATCTGGTGGATTCATCGGGGTTGATAAATGTTATCTAGCGTTAAATTTCTTTAATTGCAGAATGGCAGTTTTTTACGCTGTTAATTGCCCCTGAAAATCGCTATGTGGCGATATGTTCTGCTATTTGCCGTTTTATATAGTGATAAAGGCCAGCATCTAAAAAATAGCCAGTGTAATGTTTTGTGTATAAAAACTGACTCATTGTCATCTGATTGTCGAATTAACCAAAATGAACAGAAAAATTTACATGGGGTTATCACTATGATCGGGATCACAATTGGATAGAAATTTTCGCTATTAAAAAAAGGATTAACCTGAATAAGCGCTATTCACCAGGATTATTCATTTGTCTAAGTCTGATGGAGTGGAATCATTGACGGAATGAAGAGGGAGATGCAGAGGATAACAAAAAGTTATGGCGGGGCGGGTTGGTCTGCCCCGATCGGTCAGATATCCACCTTCTCTTTGAATTCACAAAGATCTTCGATGATACAAGAGCCACAGCGCGGTTTACGGGCTATACAGGTATAACGGCCATGCAGTATCAGCCAGTGGTGGCAGTCGACCTTAAACTCTGCGGGAACCACTTTCAGCAATTTCTCTTCCACCTGCTCAACGTTCTTGCCGGGGGCAAAGTGGGTACGGTTACAGACGCGAAAGATATGTGTGTCAACGGCGATAGTAGGCCAGCCGAAGGCAGTATTCAGTACGACGTTTGCCGTCTTGCGCCCCACCCCCGGCAGGGCTTCAAGCGCCGCACGATCCTCTGGCACCTCGCCATGATGTTGCTCAAGCAGAATGCGGCAGGTCTTAATCACATTCTCGGCTTTGCTGTTAAACAGGCCGATCGTTTTGATATAGGACTTCACGCCCTCAACGCCGAGCTCCAGCATGGCGGCGGGGGTATTGGCGACCGGGTAGAGTTTTGCCGTGGCTTTGTTCACACTGACATCTGTCGCCTGCGCCGATAATAGCACCGCGATCAGCAGTTCAAAGGGCGAGCTGAAATTCAGTTCAGTCGTCGGATGCGGATTGTTAGCGCGTAATCGGGTTAAAATTTCTAACCGCTTTGCTTTATTCATGAGGCATTCCCTGGTTCACCGGAGGGCAACTCCGTTGCGACTGACGCACTGGCGCGACGTTTTTTCATCTTCTCATCAATGAGATATTTCACCGCCAGCATGAGTCCCAGGCCAATAAAGGCACCGGGCGGCAACATCGCCAGCAGGAAAGGAGAGTCGGTGTGGAAAATTTCCACGCGCAGTACTTTCGCCCAGCTACCGAGCAGCCCATCCGCACCGTCAAACAATGTTCCGTTACCGATGATCTCACGCAGGGAGCCCAGCACAAACATAGCGCCGGTCGCGCCCATCCCGATGGAGAATCCGTCGAGCGCAGAGAGCGCCGGACCCTTTTTGGCGGCAAAGGCTTCAGCACGTCCCACCACAATGCAGTTGGTCACGATCAGCGGGATGAAAATCCCCAGCGACTGGTAGAGGCCAAAGGCATAGGCGTTGATCAGCATTTGTACCGCGCTGACCACCGAGGCGATGATCATCACGTAAATCGGAATTCGAATTTCCGCAGGCGTCCAGCGCCGCAGCGCGGAGATGGTCAGGTTGGTCAGCGTCAGCACCAGCGTAGTGGCAAGCCCCAGTCCGAGGGCGTTAGTGGCGGTAGAAGTAACGGCCAGCAGTGGACACATCCCCAGCAGTTGCACCAGCGCCGAGTTGTTTTTCCACAACCCCTGAACGATGACGTCTTTAATTTCGCTCATGATTTATTCTCCGCAGGCCGGAAGTTGAGGAAGTTGCGCAGGCAGCGTCCGGGCATACAGCCCTGCACGCTTGACAGCATTGACCACCGCGCGTGGCGTAATCGTCGCCCCGGTAAACTGGTCAAAATCCCCACCGTCTTTTTTCACGGCCCAGTGGCTGTCATTATCACCCTGAATCTTTTTACCGCTGAAACCGGTGATCCAGTCAGACAGGCGCAGTTCTATTTTATCGCCCAGACCCGGCGTTTCATGGTGTTCCGTCACGCGAGTGCCCAAAATCGTACCGCTGAAGTCGGCACCGACCAACAACTGGATGGCGCCAGAATAGCCATCCGGTGCCGTCGTCTCAAGTACCGCGGCCACGGGGGTGCCATCCTGTTCAGCGATATAAACGCGATGCTCGCCTTTGCCCAGTTCAGGGGCGTTGACCACGACGCAGCGATCCTGCAAACGGTTATTATAGCGATCGGCAGGCAGGACCTGATCAAACAGCGCCTTTTGCTGGATGGTCGCCTGTTCATCGATGGTGGTTTTGGTCATCTGGTTGATGGCGGCGGTCAGTCCGGTCGAGCCCGCGGCAAACAGCGCCAGAGTGATGCCATGTTTACGAATCGTTTTCAGCATGGATTATCCTTTGCGGTGTCCGTACACGCGCGGGCGCGTGTAGTAGTCAATCAGCGGGACAGTAATATTGGCCAACAGTACGGCAAAGGCCACGCCATCCGGATAGCCGCCGAAGCTACGGATTAACCACACCAGCAGGCCCGCCAGCGCGCCAAACACCAGACGACCGCGATTGGTCGTCGAGGCCGTCACCGGGTCTGTCAGAATGAAGAATGCACCAAGCATCGTTGCCCCACTGAGCAGATGAATTTGCGGGGAAGCCAGCGACTCGGGGGCAAACAGCCAGCCCAGCGTCGCACAGACGCCCAGTGAGAGCAGGAAGCTCAGCGGAATATGCCAGCGAATGGCTTTTTGCTGCAGCAGAAAAACACCGCCAGCCAGCCAGGCCAGGTTAACCCACTGCCAGCCCGCACCGGCAAACATGCCATTGTAAATAGGGTACTGCATGATCTGCTCAACAGAATGACCAGCATGCAGGGAGGTTTTGAAGGTATCCAACGGCGTGGCCTGGCTGATCCCGTCAATCCCCATACGCAGCGTAGTCATGTCACCGCCACTGGCGGTATGCCCGGTAAAGATGACCTGTAGCGCATCGACCAGTCCCGGCGCGGTGGCGGCAATATCCTGCGGTGGCAACCAACTGGTCATCTGCACCGGGAAGGAGATGAGCAGCACCACATAGCCAATCATCGCCGGGTTGAACGGATTTTGTCCCAGACCGCCATACAGTTGCTTAGCGATGATCACCGCGAATACCGTACCGAGGATCACCATCCACCAGGGGGCGAGGGGAGGAATACTGACGGCAAGCAGCAGACCGGTCAGCAGCGCGGAGTTGTCTTTTAAAATCGCCACCACCGGCTGTTTACGTAATCTGAGTACAGCGGCCTCCGCCAGCAGCGCACTGGCGCAGGCGAGTACGATCTGGAACAGCGTTCCCCAGCCGAAAAACCACCATTGCACGGCGATGCCCGGCACCGCAGCCAGTAAAACCAGCAGCATAATGCGCGAGGTTTGACGCTGATTATGCGTGTAGGGAGAGCTTGCGATTCTGAATACCATTTATTCCTCGTTAACAACCTGCTGCTGAGCGTCTTTTTTGGCTTTTGCGCGCGCTATCGCAGCGGCGATGGCCGCCTTGCGTGGATCGACCGGTTCCGGGGAGGGAGCTGTCGGTTCACTGCTGGTCTGTTGCGCCTGCTTGCGCGCTTTCGCACGGGCGATAGCGGCCTCGACGGCGGCTTTGCGCGGATCCACCGGTTCAGCCTGTGCGGCGGATTCGCTGCTGGCCTGTTGTTCCTGCTTGCGCGCTTTCGCTCGAGCGATAGCGGCTTCGACGGCGGCTTTACGCGGATCCACCGGTTCAGCCGGTGCGGCAGATTCGCTGCTGGCCTGTTGTTCCTGTTTGCGCGCTTTCGCACGGGCGATAGCGGCTTCGACGGCGGCTTTGCGCGGATCGGCGTCCACAGCGGTGACGTTCTCGGCCTGTTTTGCCCGCGCCAGTGCTTTGCGCGCTTCGCGAGCGGCTATCACCGCACTATTGTCCGGTTTTTCACCGGCTTTGATCATTACCGGTTGAGTCGCTTGCGCCTGTTTCTCTTTGACGCGCGCCAGAGCGGCAGCAATGGCGTCCTGATCTTTCGCCGCAGGCTGCACGGCTGCATTCTTATGACGTTCCAGACGCGCTGCTTTTTCACGCTCCAGGCGAGCCTGACGCGCTTCAAAGCGCGCTTTAGCCTCAGCCGCGCGTTTCTCTTCCTGGCTTATTGCATAAAGCTCGGCTTTTTCCTGACGGAAATATTGCACCAACGGAATATTGCTCGGGCAAACCCAGGCACATGCGCCACATTCAATGCAATCGGTAATGTTATGCGCCGTGGCTTTGTCATGCTGTTGCCCTTTACTGAACCAGTAAAGCTGCTGGGGCAGAAGGTCGGCCGGGCAGGCGTCGGCGCAGGCGCTACAGCGAATGCAGCCTTTCTCTTCCTGTGGTTCACCCATCTCTGTCGCTGACGGCGCCAGCAAACAGTTAGTGATCTTCACCACCGGTACATCGAGCCACGGCAGGGTGAAGCCCATCAACGGGCCGCCCATAATCACCATCTGATCGGCAGAAGGGCAGAAACCGGCATCATTTAACAGATGGCGCACCGGTGTCCCCAGCCTGGCCCAGACGTTGCCTGGACGACTGACCGCTTCACCGGTAAGGGTCACAACCCGTTCGGTAATGGGTTCGCCGTCGACGATCGCGCGTTTTACCGCATACGCCGTACCGACGTTTTGCATCAGTACGCCAATGTCGGAAGAACGACCGCCGTGCGGAACCTGCTTCCCGGTCAGGATTTGGGTCAGCTGTTTTGCGCCGCCTGAAGGATATTTCGTCGGGATGACGCGCAGTGAGATATCGCGCGCGTCGGCCAGCACCGCACGCAGCATTGAGATTGCCTGCGGTTTGTTATCTTCGATACCGATGAGGACTTCACGCGGTTGCAGAATGTGCGCCAGGATGCGGATACCCTCGACAACCTGCGCCGCACAATCCTGCATCAGGCGATCGTCGGCGGTGATATAGGGTTCACATTCCGCCGCGTTGATGATCAGCGTTTCAATTTTGTCGCCGCCGCCCTGCAATTTATTACCGGTTGGAAAACCAGCGCCGCCCAGTCCAGCAACGCCGAACTGGTGAATGCGCGCGATGAGGGCTTCGCGGCTCCGCGACCGGTAATCCTGCCAGCCTTCACGTTCAATCCAGCGGTCTTCGCCGTCGGCATCGATGATCACGCTCAATTCAGCTAATGCCGAAGGATGCGCCGTTGAGTGGGGTGCAATAGCGACCACCGTCCCGGAGGTGGGCGCATGAACCGGGAGCATTCTTCCCCATCCACGGGTCAGCGCTTGTCCGCGCAATACGTGTTGCCCTTCGGTGACACAGAGTTCCCCCTGTGCGCCGATATGCTGTTTGAGCGGTATAACGAAGCGCTGCGCGAGGGGAACCTGGCGCAGCGGCGTGCCGTTTGACTGGGTTTTCATTTCCGGCGGATGAATGCCACCGTTGAAATCCCAGATCTTATCTTTTCTGAAAGCAGAGAATAACTTAAGCATGTTGTTCCACGGGGATATTACGCACGGGGATCGTGTTCAAATCCCACTTCCAGCTGTCAGGCGTTTCGGCGACCGGACGCAGTTCAATGCAGTGAGTCGGGCAGGGGTCCACGCACAGATTGCAGCCCGTGCACAAATCACTCATCACCGTGTGCATGGCGCGCGTTGCACCAATAATGGCGTCCACCGGACAGGCCTGAATACACTTGGTGCAGCCGATACAGTTGGCTTCATCAATCACCGCCAGCATGCGGACCGGCGCAACATCCTGTTCATCGCCATCAATCGGCTGCGGGTCCACGTTCAGCAGTTCAGCTATTTTTAACATCACCGCTTCGCCGCCGGGCGCACAGCGGTTAATTTTCTCTCCTTGGCTACCAATGGCTTCCGCGTAGGGGCGACAGCCGGGATAGCCACATTGTCCACACTGGCTCTGAGGCAGAATTTCATCAATTTTTTCAACGACAGGATCATCCTCCACCGCGTAACGGCGGGAGGCGTAACCCAGGATAGCGCCGAACACCAGGCCCAGCAGGCTCACGGCGGCAACGGCAATCCAGATAGCATTCATTACAACTTCACCAAACCACTAAAGCCCATAAAGGCCAGAGACATTAACCCGGCGGTAATCAGCGCAATGGCGTTACCGCGAAACGGTGCCGGGACATCTGCAACGGCGAGACGTTCGCGAATCGCCGCAAACAGCACCATCACCAGCGAGAAGCCGACGGCGGCGGAAAAACCGTACAGCGCCGACTGTAAAAAGTTATGGCCGAGATTGATATTCAGCAGCGCGACACCGAGAACCGCGCAGTTAGTGGTGATCAGCGGTAAGAAAATCCCCAGCAGACGATAGAGTGCCGGACTGGTTTTGCGCACCACCATTTCGGTAAATTGCACCACGACCGCGATAACCAGAATAAAGGCCAGCGTGCGCAGGTAAATGAGATCGAGCGGGATCAGGATCCAGGTGTCAATCAGCCAGGCGCAAATAGAGGCCAGCGTCATCACAAAAGTGGTCGCGAGCCCCATCCCCATCGCGGTTTCCAGCTTTTTGGAAACGCCCATAAAGGGACAAAGGCCCAGAAACTTAACCAGTACAAAGTTATTGACCAGTACAGTTCCGACAAACAGCAGCAGGTAATCAGTCATTTTTCGGCCTGAAATAAAAAAGCCGCCTATTATCTGACAATCTACAGCAGGCGACAACAGGTTAACTGTAGGGTTATTACGGGTTCACAAAAGTCGTTTTCACACGCGACGAGCGTTTGAAATAGGGCACTAACAGTGCTGCCGCCAGCAGCGGAAAGAGTAACTGACGCACGGCTAATGCGTCGGGCACGGGTGAAAAGGCAAAAGCCTTGACCGCCAGTAAGACGGAGACCAGCAGCCAGATAATGTAGTGCTTCGGCACACTGCGTCTGCGTTTAAAGAACGCAATCGTCAACCACAGGGTGTAATACCACATGGCGATCGCGGTGAGAAAAGAGACGCCCCACAACAGCAGGTTGCCGGTACTTTGCTCTGCCAGCATCGCCAACGTTTTGGGCGAGGCGAGCGCCGTAGCATACAGAAACAGGGCCAGCGACGCGCTCAGCAAGGCGACTAAAAGCCAGGCCAGCGGGCCCAGTAACCAACCGCCAATGCGCTGTGCCGGTGTTGTGGTCATAAAATCTCCGGAATTGCCAGACGTACCGTTCTTTTTGGGGCGATTATTATAAAGCTTTTACCGGCAAGCGCTACTTTCTTATTGCACGTAGCGCCAGACAGATTTCGGTACCTGACCAACATCAAAGAGACGACCGCCGGAGACCAGTTCTGCGCGGCGATGATCGGCCGCGCGATACATACTGATAATGTCGCGATCGTCGGTCAGGGTGTAGTGCAGATGGTCAAACAGTTTTTCCAGGCTTTCGAGCGAGCTAATTTTGCGAAATTTTAATAAATAATCCTGAACGGTCATAAACAGGGACCCCTATTATAAAAAACAAAGCCACGAGTGGTGAAGGTAAAATAAACCTGTCCGACGAAAGGAACCGGCAGGCAAAGGCCAAAAAAAGTATTTTCTTAAGTGGTGTTTGCAGTGCCAGACGACACCAGAGCGAAGGGTAACGCGCTTCGCCATGACTGGCAATAAGCACAGGCGCGGGAGGCCACACAATTCGCTTTTTCAGATAATTTTTCGGCTTTTTTTGCAAGTAATACGGGGAAATTGACCTTCCAGGCGACATACGCCGCCTGGTGCGCTATTTCTGCTGAACAGCGGCGGTCGGTTCGGGAGGCTGATAATTATCAATATGGTTGGCGACACCAAGGAGGACCACGGAAACCGCAAGAACCACCCAACCTGTTAATTCAATAAGACGATCGATGACTGACGACATTTGCTTGATTTATCCTTAAATACAGGCAGCAGATGTTACTTAGCAATAATTATCCCGGCAAGTCTTTCGGGAACGATTTCAGCGACTTTATACCGACAAACTGCGCGAAAGTGACATTTATTTGACTTAAGTTAAATAACGACCTTTATCGCGTCAGGGTTAGTAAACTATTGTGAGTGGTTCATGGATAGTGTGAAATAGTCACAGACTGAAACGAGAGGCATATATATGAGTGACAACATCCGTGTAGGACTGATTGGCTACGGATACGCCAGTAAAACGTTCCATGCCCCCCTGATTGACGGCACGCCGGGACTGGAACTGGCCGTCGTTTCCAGTAGCGATGCAGCGAAAGTGAAGGCGGACTGGCCTTCCGCGACCGTTGTCTCTGAGCCGAAGCATCTGTTTAACGACCCGAATATCGATCTGATCGTCATTCCCACGCCTAACGATACTCACTTTCCTCTGGCTAAAGCCGCGCTGGAAGCGGGTAAACATGTGGTGGTCGATAAACCCTTCACCGTGACGCTGTCACAAGCGCGTGAGCTGGATGCGCTGGCGCGCAGCCTGGGGCGGGTGCTCTCCGTTTTCCACAACCGTCGTTGGGACAGTGATTTTTTGACCCTGAAAGCGATGCTGGCGGAAGGCGTCCTGGGCGAGGTCGCCTATTTTGAATCGCATTTCGACCGCTTTCGTCCGCAGGTGCGGGATCGCTGGCGTGAGCAAGGGGGACCAGGAAGCGGTATCTGGTACGATCTGGCACCGCATCTTCTTGATCAGGCGATCAATTTGTTCGGTCTGCCTGTCAGCATGACGGTAGATTTGGCCCAGTTACGCCCGGGGGCACAGTCAACGGACTACTTCCATGCCACGCTGTCCTACCCGCAGCGTCGGGTGATCTTACACGGTACAATGCTGGCGGCAGCGGAATCGGCGCGTTACATCGTGCATGGTTCGCGCGGTAGCTATGTGAAGTACGGACTGGATCCGCAGGAAGAGCGGCTGAAAAATGGCGAGCGCCTGCCGCAGGAAGACTGGGGTTACGATATGCGTGATGGTATCGTCACACGCGTTGAAGGTGAAACACGGGTGGAAGAGACCTGGCTGACCGTGCCGGGGAACTATCCGGCATACTATGCCGGGATCCGCGATGCGCTGAATGGTAACGGAGAGAATCCGGTGCCGGCGAGCCAGGCTATCCAGATTATGGAACTGATTGAGCTGGGAATTGAGTCGGCGAAACATCGTTCGACGTTATGCCTTGCCTGATGTCTGAAAGGCCCGATGAACACATCGGGCCTCTTTTCGTTATGCCGCCGCCACTTTTTCTCGCAGCGCCTGTTTTTCCGCCGCGCTCAGGAAGGCGATTTCCAGCCCGTTAATCTGTGCCTGACGGATCTGCTCACGGCTCAGTCCTGCTGCCGGTGCCGCAACGGTATATTCGTGAATAATATCCACACCCTGGACCGCCGGATCGTCAGTGTTCAGGCTGGCGAGCACGCCATGCTCCAGGAATGTTTTCAGCGGATGGACGGACAGCGATGCCACGGTGCTGGTCTGAATATTCGACGTCAGACAGGATTCGATGCCAATCCGTTGTTCCGCAAGGAAATCCATCAGTGCAGGGTCTTCAACCGCTTTCACGCCGTGACCGATGCGTTCCGCGCCCAGTTCGCGAATAGCCTGCCAGATGCTTTCCGGTCCGGCAGCTTCACCGGCGTGCACCGTAATGTGCCAACCGGCATCACGCGCGCGGTTGAAATGGGACAGGAACAGGCTGCCCGGGAAGCCCAGTTCATCACCGGCAAGGTCAAGCGCGGTGATCCGATCGCGGTGTGCCAGCAGCGCTTCCAGCTCTTGTAGGCACGCGGCCTCGCCGAAGGTCCGGCTCATGATGCCGATCAGTTGCGCCTGCACGCCAAAGGTTTGACAGCCTTCCCGTACGCCGGCGATGACCGCTTCCACTACGCCAGCAACCGGCAGTTGATGCGTCATCGCCATGTAACCCGGAGAAAAACGCAGTTCAACGTAGTGCAGGCCATTGCGTGCGGCGTCTTCGATATTTTCAAACGCCACGCGGCGACAGGCGTCGAGGGAAGCTAAGACTTTTACGCCCCAGTCCAGTTTCGACAGAAAGCTCACGAGATCCGGTTCAGTGGCCGTGACCTGTACATGAGGGATCAGCGTTTCAAGGGTTTGCGCAGGGAGGGGCAAATTGAACTGGCGGCCAAGATCCAGAATGGTTTGTGCCCGGATGTTACCATCAAGGTGGCGATGAATGTCAGTTAACGGTAGGGAAGTATCAATCATGGTCGCACTCATTATTCGCAGATAAAAGTGCGCGCTATTATAAAAACAAAAGCAGGGGAAAAGCTATGTTGCGCAATGATTAATTCCATTGCGCAACAGGGTGTCAGCGTACCGATCGGATCGCGTTAATTAATCCGTTCACGCCTTTCTCGAGTTTTGAACGCGGACAACCGGCATTCAGTCGTACAAAACCGCGTCCTTCATCACCATAGGTATAGCCGGGCATGATGGCGATTTTTTCCTGCTGAATCAGCGCATTCTGTAATGCCTTATCATCAATGTTCAATGCTCGCAGGTCGATCCACGCGAGATAGGTCGACTGCGGCACCGGCCAGTTGAGTTCAGGAAAAGCGTCGTTCAGCGTATCCGCAATGTAGCGTAGATTATCCCGGAGATACGCCCGTAGCGCATCCAGCCACGTCTCGCCCTGTTCATAGGCCGCGATATGAGCAGTCAGCGCCAGCACGGCGGGAGAGGACAGACCGTCGCGACCTTTCAACGCGTTGAGATACGCATCACGACTGTCCGCGTCTTCAATCATCCCGTAAGCGCCGGTCAGCGCCGGAATATTGAAGCTTTTGGAGCCAGAAGTGAACAGCGCCCAACTGTCACGTGCTACATTGCTCCAGGGGATGTGCGGCTGTTCACCCCAGACCATATCCATATGAATTTCATCAGATATTACCCGCACACCGTGACGCTGGCAGCGTTCCGCCATCGCTTCCAGTTCTTCGCGCGTCCAGACTTTACCGGTCGGGTTATGCGGACTGCACAGCAGCAGAATCTTACTTTCCGGGCGCGCCAGCGCCGCATCCAGTTTCTCCATATCGCAATGCCAGTTGCCATTGCGCTGTTCCAGCGCCACCGGGACAACATGGCGCTGATTGCCTTCGATAGCTTTATAGAACGCGTCATAGGCCGGGGTATGGAGCACCACGCCGTCACCGACAGAAGACCACTGGCGGATGAGCTGTGACACCATGTAGATGACGGAAGGGCCATACACCAGCGATCCGCTATCGATGCGCGTATTGTGACGCCGGGCAAACCAATGGGCGACCGCACCGAGAAACTCATCATTTCTCCAGCGACTGTAGCCCAGCACGCCGTGAGCGAGGCGCTGATTCAGCGCCTCCAGGATGCAGGGGGCCGTCGCGAAATCCATATCAGAGATAGTAAACGGCAGCAGGTCGGCAGTGCCAAAGCGATCGGCCACGTAATCCCATTGCGTGCACCACGTGCCGTGGCGGTCGACAACCTGTGAAAAATCAAACATGTGCGTGTCCTTATGCCTGAACGGTATTCATCAGGCCTGCCATTTCGTCTTTAACCGACTGGACCTGCGGGCCAATCACCACTTGCAGGTTATGTTGATTCAACTGCACGACGCCGATGGCGCGATTGTCCTTCAGCGCCTGCACATCGACCCGCGACATATCCTTAACAGAAAGACGCAGACGGGTAATGCAGTTATCCAGACTGACGATATTATCGGCACCGCCCAGCGCAGCCAGAATTGCAGGCACGTTGTAACCTGATTTTCCCGGTGTCCCGGCAACGGCTTTTTCGATCGAACTGGCGATTTCACTGTCGCGACCCGGTGTTTTGAGGTTAAAGCGAGTGATAGCGAAGCGGAAGATGACGTAATACACCACGAACCAGACCGCTGCCACAACCGGGACCAGATACCACTTGGTGGACAGTCCGTGCAGGATCCCAAACACCACAAAGTCGATGATATTGCCGTCGGTGTTACCGATCGTCACACCCAGTACTGACATCATGGTAAAGCCCAGACCGGTCAGCAACGCGTGAATAACATACAGCACCGGTGCAACAAACAGGAACAGGAATTCCAGCGGTTCCGTCGTGCCGCCAACAACACAGGCAATCAGACCCGAGATCAGCAGCCCTTTGATCTTGTGACGATTCTCCGGACGTGCGCAGTGATACATCGCTAACGCCGCACCTGGCAATCCGCCAAGGAACGCTGGCATTTTACCCTGTGACAGGAAACGGGTGGCGCTTTCCGAGAAGCCCTGGGTGGTCGGGCAACTCAGCTGTGCCTGGAAAATGGTCAGCGCGCCGCTCACCGTATGACCGCACACTTCCTGGGTGCCGCCAGCGTCGGTAAAGCGAATTAACGCCACCAGAATGTGATGCAAACCAAACGGCAACAACAGGCGTTCGCCAGTACCAAACAGCATCGGACCAAAGTCGCCCGCGCTGTTGATCATATGACCCAGACCGCTGATCCCCATCGCGAAAACCGGCCACACTAACGGGATCACCAGACCAACCAGCCCCATCACCACTGACGAGACGATGGGGACAAAGCGGGTACCGCCGAAGAATGCCAGTGCATCCGGCAAACGGATGTTATGGAAACGCTCGTGCAGCATCCACACGATGATACCGGCGATCACCGCGCCGAGGATCCCGGTGTCAATTGACTGAATGCCGAGGATATTCTGGATGTTGTTGGCTTTCAGGACCGCCGCATCGGTGGTCGGCAGAATACCCTTTGCGGTCAGCCAGAAGTTGACGGCGAGGTTCATTACCGCGTAACCGACAAAACCGGCAAACGCCGCAACGCCTTTGTTTTCGCGGGCCAGCCCGAGCGGGATCGCAATACAGAACATCACCGGCAGAAAACTGAAGGCGAAGGAGCCCACTTTGCTCATCCAGGTAAAGATAGCCTGAAGCACCGGGTTACCCAGTGTCGGAAGCAGGGTGATCACATCGTGGCTGCTGAGTGAACTGCCAATCCCGAGCATAATCCCACAAAACGAAAGCAGCGCCACGGGCAGCATAAACGTTTTCCCTAACTGCTGGAAAAATTCCCACAGCGTAATTTTTGGTGTTGTCTTCGCCGTCATCTAACGACTCCTTGTGCAAATCCATGGGTAATGAGAAAATTTGATCAAGAAGATAAAACGTTTTATCACTTTTTAGTGCGGTGAAAATCACATTATCAGAGGATATTAACGCGTATAAATAGATGTAATAGATAAAACGTTTTATCTGTCACATTATCAGGGAGTCTGGCGTTTTTATGGCCATAGCCAAAAAAATCACTATCCACGATGTCGCACTGGCGGCGGGCGTCTCCGTCAGCACGGTTTCACTGGTGCTCAGCGGCAAAGGCCGCATTTCAACCGCCACCGGCGAACGAGTAAATGCGGCGATAGAACAACTGGGTTTTGTGCGTAACCGTCAGGCTTCGGTGTTGCGGGGGGGCCAGAGCGGGGTGATTGGACTGATTGTCCGCGATCTGACGGCACCGTTTTATGCAGAACTGACGGCGGGGTTAACGGAAGCGCTGGAAGCACAGGGCCGGATGGCGTTTTTGTTGCATGGTGGTCAGGATGGTGAACAACTGGCGCAGCGTTTTTCCATGCTACTGAATCAGGGCGTTGACGGGGTGGTGATCGCCGGGGCGGCTGGCAGTAGCGACGACCTGCGCCTGATGGCGGAAGAAAAGGGCATCCCGGTAGTTTTCGCCTCACGAGCCAGTTATCTGGACGATGTGGATACCGTGCGTCCGGACAATATGCAGGCCGCGCAGCTGCTGACGGAGCATCTGATTCGTCACGGTCATCAGCGCATCGCATGGCTGGGTGGGCAGAGTTCATCATTAACGCGTGCGGAACGCGTCGGCGGCTACTGCGCGACACTGCTGAAATACGGTTTACCGTTTCATAGCGACTGGGTAATGGAATGCGCGTCCAGCCAGAAGCAGGCCGCCGAGGCAATCGGCGCGTTACTTCGACGGAATCCGACTATCAGCGCCGTGGTGTGCTACAACGAAACGATTGCCATGGGCGCGTGGTTTGGCCTGATGCGGGCGGGACGGCAGAGTGGTGAAGTGGGGGTTGATCGCTACTTTGAACAGCAGGTTTCGTTAGGCGCTTTTGCCGATGTGGCGGAAAACGCGCTGGACGATCTGCCAATTGTCTGGGCGACAATGCCGGCGCGGGAAATGGGCTACAGCCTGGCGGAACGCATCCTGCAACGCATTGCGCGTGAGGAAAATCACACCCGCAGTCAGACGCTGTCTGCGCGACTGGTGGTGCAAGAATAAACCCCTCCGCAGAGGGGTCCTGGCGATTACTGTTGGGGCAGAACCATGCCGAACATTCCGACAAACTCTTCCAGCGGCATCTTCTTCCCGTTTAAGGTCACCTGACCATTAGCGTACTGCAGGCTGGTGCCAATGGTGTTGTCCTCAAGAGTGGTAATGCGGAACATCTGTCCCATCGCGGCGAGGCCCTTCACCTGCTGGTTGGCAAGTTTAGCGGCCTCCTCCTGCTGATAACCTTCCAGACGGGCGACCTGAGTCATAAACTCAACGGCCATATCCACCGGAATCGACAGCTTACCGTCGAGCGATTTCACCGAACGGTCGACTTCGTCGGCCAGCGTTTGCGGTTCACCCTGTGCGGCGGCGGGATCTTTCAGGAACAGGGATAGATTCAGCGCCGTTTCGCCTTTGGCATTTTTCCAGCTTAACGGCGCAATGGTAATGACCGGTTCGCCTTTCATTAACAGCGGCAGGGCACCAAAGAAAGCTTCGGTCACTTTCTGCTGATACAGTTCCGGGTTGGCCGCCACTTCCGGCTGCGATAACAGCGCCTGGGTCTGGGCATTATACTGCTGGCTGAACTGATGCCATGCCGCACCATCAATCTGACCGACTTTTAGCGTCAGCTTGCCGCTTCCCAGATCCTGATTCTGAACCTTGAGGCTGTTCAGGGTGTAATCCAGTTGGCTGTTGATGGTTTTACCGTCATCCACGAGATCGGTCTTCCCGCTGATCTCCATGCCTTCCAGCAGCGCCATCTCTTTGCCTTCAACGGCGAGGGACATTTTTCCAATTGTGACTTTCTGATTGCCGACGCGCTCACCGAAGCTCGCAAGCGTGCTGGAACCTTCTGTTTTCAGGTCGTTAAAGGAGAGCAGGACCTTCTGATCGTACTCATTCACCGCATCGACCAGACCGCTCTTCGCTTCACCGGAAAGGGAAACCACTTTGCCTTCTTTATCGGCATTGAAAATAAATTCGCCGCCGCTGAAGGCGACTTTCTCCGCCCCTTTTTCGTAGTTCAGCGGTTTCAGCGACATTGTAGAGCGGGTATCGCCGCTGTAGCTAATCCGTGAATTGATCTCAAAAGGCGTTTCACCTTTCGCCATCTCAAAGAGCGGTTTGCTGACGTCGTTATTGACCAGGGTCGTCTTTACCGAGGCCATCGACGGCAGAAGATTAAAGGTTTTCAGTTGAGCGAACGGGAAGGGGCCGTGATCGACGGATTCGTCAAGCACCACGCTTTGGCCAGCTTTCAGCCATGGATTTTCTTTTCCGGCTACCGGCTTAAGCACCAACTGTAACTGGCTGCTGAATACGCCACGCTGATAGTTCTGATAAGCGAGTTCCACGTTTGCTTCCGGCGCGGTGAGTTTAATCTGCGCATTGGCCTGGCTGACCATCTCAGCAAGATGGGTTTCCAGCTTTTTACCTGTGTACCATGCACCGCCCGTCCAGACGACGCCGAGTGCGACGATCACACCTGCAGCTACCAGCGATTTTTTCATATTGTTTATCCATAAAATGAAGCCAGGCGGTAGAGACCGCCTGGCAAAGTCATAAGCCTTTTACAAGCTTAGCAAGAGTTACTACAAAATTCAGTAAGTTGCTAGAGTTTGTTGTAAACCCGCGCCACACGGCCCACGCCGCTGACGCTCACCGGCGACTCTTCGGCGCTGATAAACGCTGATTCACCCGGTTTCAGCACCAGACGTTGTTCGCCTTTGCTTAACACCGCTTCGCCTTCAACACAGAACAGGATAGCCGCGCTGTGCTGCTCAATCGCTGTCTCCTGGGCGGACAGATCATGTAGAGAGAACGCGAAATCATCGACCGGGATCGGAAAATCGAGCTCCGCGCCATGTTTTACCGGCGTGGTCAACAACTGGTTAGCCGGTTTCGCGTCAAACTTCACATTGGCGACCAGCTCCGGGATGTCGATGTATTTCGGCGTCAGACCCGCACGCAGCACGTTATCGGAGTTCGCCATGACTTCCAGCGCGACACCTTGCAGATAGGCATGCGGCGTTTCGGCGAACAGGAACATCGCGTCGCCAGGATTCAGTTTCACCACGTTCAGCAGCAGAGGTGAGAAGAGGCCGCTGTCGTCCGGGTAAAACTCCGCGATAAGACGGATAGTCTGCCACGGCTCGCCTTGCTGGGTTTCCAGCGCCGCTTGTAGAATCGCCAGCGCACGGGATTTTTCCTCGCCCTGCATGCTCAGCAGACCGGCAAACAACTGGCTCAGCCGCTCCGCGTTGGGCTGTTCGAGGAAATGGGCGATGGCAGTGTGCGCACCAGCCACCGGTTGCAGCAGCGAAACGATTTCAGAGAACTCGCGGAATGCGTTCATGGCAAGGAACGGGGTCAGCGCGAAAACCAGCTCCGGCTTATGGTTCGGATCTTTGTAGTTGCGCTCTGCGGCATCCATCGGGATACCGGCGGCGTTCTCTTTAGCAAAGCCGATTTCAGAATTACGCTTATTCGGATGTACCTGGATGGACAGCGGTTGCGCGGCGCACAGCACTTTGAACAGGAACGGCAATTCGCCGAAGCGCTGCGTCACGGCATTACCCAGTAGTGCGGATTGATTTTCGTCAATCACGTCACGCAGCGAGACGATCTGCCCGCTGGCGTCTTCAATCTTCGAGCTACTTTTCGGGTGCGCGCCCATCCACAGTTCCGCCATCGGTAACTGCTGCGGATTCGCCAGACCATAGAGTTCCGTCAGCGCCGTTTTACTTCCCCAGGCGTAGTTCTGCACGGAGTTGATGAGTTTTTGCATGTTCAATGCCCTGTTGCAAGTTGGAAATCAGTGGAAACTTAATTCGACTATTAAAGCAAGAAACCTGTGGGAAGTAACCTGTGGGCGCAAAAAGTCGTACTTGTCTCAGTTTTTGTTAAAAAATTGTGTAGGATAGTGTAACTCGCTTTTAACGAGGGCAATGGAACATCTGCCCTGAAGCCTAAGAAAATCAGACCGAGCAGTAAGTGAGAGAACAATGTCAAACAAACCCTTTCATTATCAGGATCCTTTTCCCCTTAAAAAGGATGATACCGAATACACCCTGCTGACCAGTGAATACGTCTCCGTTGCCGAATTTGAAGGACAAGAGATCCTCAAAGTCGACCCGGAAGCGTTAACGCTGCTCGCGCGTCAGGCCTTCCATGACGCCTCATTTATGCTGCGCCCCGCACACCAACAACAGGTTGCCGATATTCTGCGCGACCCGGACGCCAGCGAGAACGACAAATATGTGGCGCTGCAGTTCCTGCGTAACTCTGACATCGCGGCGAAGGGTATTTTGCCAACCTGCCAGGATACCGGCACGGCGATTATCGTCGGCAAAAAGGGCCAGCGCGTCTGGACCGGCGGTGGTGATGAAGCGGCGCTGGCACGTGGGGTGTATAACACCTACATCGAAGATAACCTGCGCTATTCGCAAAACGCCGCGCTGGATATGTATAAAGAGGTGAACACTGGCACCAACCTGCCTGCGCAGATTGACCTCTACAGCGTCGATGGCGATGAGTACAAATTCCTTTGCATCGCGAAGGGCGGCGGTTCCGCGAACAAGACCTATCTTTATCAGGAAACCAAAGCGCTGCTCACTCCGGGCAAGCTGAAAAACTACCTGGTTGAGAAGATGCGGACGCTGGGAACCGCAGCGTGTCCGCCATACCACATCGCCTTTGTGATTGGCGGGACGTCGGCAGAAGCGAACCTGAAGACCGTGAAGCTGGCGTCGGCGAAATACTATGATGAACTGCCGACCGAAGGGAATGAACATGGTCAGGCGTTCCGCGATGTTGAGCTGGAAAACGAGCTGCTGGTGGAGGCACAAAACCTTGGTTTAGGCGCGCAGTTTGGCGGCAAATACTTTGCCCACGATATTCGCGTGATCCGTCTGCCGCGCCACGGCGCATCCTGTCCGGTTGGAATGGGCGTCTCCTGCTCGGCGGATCGCAACATCAAAGCGAAGATCAACCGTAAAGGTATCTGGATCGAGAAGCTGGAGCACAATCCGGGCAAATACATTCCTGAAGAACTGCGTAAAGCGGGCGAAGGGGAAGCGGTACGCGTTGACCTGAATCGTCCAATGAAAGCGATCCTCGAACAGCTGTCGCAATATCCTGTGTCGACCCGTCTTTCCCTCAACGGCACGATCATCGTCGGCCGTGATATCGCGCACGCTAAATTAAAAGAGCGGATGGATAATGGCGAAGGGCTGCCGCAGTATGTGAAAGATCATCCGATTTACTACGCCGGTCCGGCGAAGACACCGGAAGGGTATGCCTCCGGTTCACTCGGTCCGACTACCGCCGGGCGTATGGATTCGTATGTTGATCAGCTTCAGTCGCAGGGCGGGAGTATGATCATGCTGGCGAAGGGTAACCGCAGTCAGCAGGTGACTGACGCCTGTCAAAAACACGGCGGATTCTACCTCGGCAGCATTGGCGGCCCGGCAGCCGTACTGGCGCAGGGCAGCATCAAGAGCCTGGAGTGCGTGGAATATCCGGAACTCGGAATGGAAGCTATCTGGAAAATCGAAGTCGAAGATTTCCCGGCCTTTATTCTCGTTGATGATAAAGGCAACGATTTCTTCCAGCAGATTCAGACGTCGCAGTGCGCACGCTGCGTTAAGTAACGTCAGCCGCCCTTCGGGGCGGTTTTTTATCGCACAAACCACCAAACGGTGGTGCTGACATCGTTGATACTCATAAGACTGCATGCAAGTGGGCAATGTCGAACATAACCTAATCAATTCATTATCTAAGGAGCAGGTCATGGTAACGGTACGCAGCGAGAAAGATTCGATGGGCGCGATTGATGTCCCGGCAGATAAACTGTGGGGGGCGCAAACCCAGCGTTCGCTTGAGCATTTTCGGATCTCCACCGAGAAAATGCCCGTCTCGCTGATCCACGCGCTGGCACTCACCAAGCGTGCAGCGGCAAAGGTTAACGACGATTTAGGGTTGCTGGCCGCCGACAAAGCCGCCGCCATTATGCAGGCCGCGGATGAGGTGCTGGCAGATAAACATGCGGAGGAATTCCCTCTGGCTATCTGGCAGACCGGGTCGGGTACGCAAAGCAACATGAATATGAACGAAGTGCTGGCGAACCGGGCCAGCGAACTGTTGGGCGGCGTTCGCGGCATGGAGCGCAAAGTCCATCCTAATGATGACGTCAACAAGAGCCAGAGTTCGAACGACGTCTTTCCGACGGCGATGCATGTGGCTGCGCTGCTGGCGTTGCGCAGTCATCTGATTCCACAGTTGCAGGTGTTGACGAAGACGCTGAACGAGAAATCACACGCTTTCGCCGATATTGTCAAAATTGGTCGTACTCATCTCCAGGACGCCACGCCGCTAACGCTGGGACAGGAGATTTCTGGCTGGGTGGCGATGTTAGAACACAACCTGCGGCACATTGAAAACAGCCTGCCGCACGTGGCGGAACTGGCGCTGGGCGGTACAGCGGTCGGCACCGGGCTGAATACGCATCCGGAATATGCCCGCCGCGTCGCCGACGAACTGGCGGCCATCACTCAGGCTCCCTTTGTCACCGCGCCGAACAAGTTCGAAGCGCTGGCGACCTGTGATGCGCTGGTTCATGCCCATGGCGCGCTGAAAGGGCTGGCGGCGTCGCTAATGAAAATCGCCAACGATGTGCGTTGGCTGGCATCGGGCCCGCGCTGCGGCATTGGCGAAATCGCCATCCCGGAAAATGAACCGGGCAGCTCGATCATGCCGGGCAAGGTTAACCCGACCCAGTGTGAAGCGCTGACGATGCTGTGCTGTCAGGTGATGGGGAACGATGTGGCGATCAACATCGGCGGCGCATCAGGCAATTTCGAACTGAACGTCTTCCGTCCGATGGTAATCCACAACTTCCTGCAATCGGTGCGTCTGCTTGCGGATGGCATGGAGAGTTTCAACGAACATTGTGCGGTCGGCATCGAACCCAATCGTGAGCGGATTAATCAGTTGCTCAATGAATCACTGATGCTTGTCACCGCGTTGAATACCCATATCGGCTACGACAAAGCGGCGGAAATCGCCAAGAAAGCGCATAAAGAGGGGCTGACGCTGAAAGCTGCGGCTCTGGCGCTGGGTTATCTCACCGAAGCGGAGTTTGACAGTTGGGTGCGGCCAGAGCAGATGGTTGGCAGTATGAAACCGGGTCGTTAATCCGCCACATACAGGTGCAGTCGTGGAATCATCAGACGCAGCGGCTGCGCCTGCGGTTTAAATCGATGCTGTACGTTTTCGACATCGTAGTTCAGTAGCTCGCCAATATCCGGCATGCCTGCGCCGTTTTCCTTATTGATCAATGCGATAAGCGGCGTCGGGCAGGCATGCTGTACCTGCTTTTGCTCGCCTTTGTACCAGACCCGGGCGATGGGCTGGACCTTGACCGGACGCTTGATTTTGAGTTTAACCTGCTGTGGCAGGGCGGCGATGTCCTGATATTCACGCTCCAGTTTTGCCTGCCACTCCTCGCGGGTCCAGGGATGTACGCTGCGCGGTGTGTTCAGACTCTTTTCCAGTTGCGCCAGCACCTCGTCTCGCTTCAGGTTCTTGATGATATGTTTGTTCGCCCAGCCAAAGCGCAGCGTCGCCGGATCGTTTATCACCGTTAGCGTCCGATAGGCATTAAGCGTAATCAACCCCGGCAGATGGCGGTGGACCCATTCAAAGCGCGCAGCAGACGGCAAACCGGACTCCACGGTGACAATATGCTCAAAGGTGGTTTTCAACTGATTGATGCGCTGCACCTGCTTTTCCAGCGCCGCCTGGCTGGCACTGTCCACCTGATAGCACAATACGCCTGGCAGACGCACCGCCGCTTTACTGCTGCGGGTTTCGGACTGCTGTTGAATAAACAGGTGGCGATAGTGCGCCAACGCCAGCACTTCGGCCTCCTTACCCAGATGCTGCTTCACCGCAATGGTATCCAGCGGGGCGTGCTCGGCCTCTTTGCTCACTTCCGGCAGCGAAAAGACACGGGCAATCATCAGATGATGTTCTCCGAGCGCTTGCGTCAGTTCAGCCAGCGCCTGTTCCATCTGGCGAAACGTGGTATTCAGTCTGTCGACGAGATCGTAACGGGCCATTGCGCACCTCATTAGTTACAACATACTCAATGTATAACACATTATGCCAACTGCAACTACAGTGCAAATAGCGTCAGCCAGCGGTTAATTCAGGAAGTGTGTGCCGGATCGGCCAACAAAAGCTGAAGCGGGCACCGCCCAGTTCACTTTCCCCGCAGCTGACCGTACCCCCCATCGCCTGGGCGATAGAATAGACAATCGCCAGACCCAGACCGCACCCGCCGGTGGCGCGGTCCCGACTCGGATCCAGACGGACGAAAGGCTCAAAAACAGTCTCCCTTGCTTCCGGGGCAATGCCCGGCCCGTCATCTTCGACGGTCAGCGTGGCGAAACGATCGCTGAGTTGCAGGCTTACTTGCACCGTGGACTGGCAGTAGCGCAGCGCGTTGTTCAGCAGATTATCCAACACCCGTTCCATGAGTCGCATATCCAGCGCGCCATAATCCCCGCAGGCGAGATGCGTAGTTTGCAGTGTTCGCTGAGGATTCACGCTTTGCACATCATCAATATGCGCCGTGAGCCAGGCCGGGAGGTCCGGTTCGCTGAGATGCAGTTCATTTTGTGGCCTGTCGAGACGGGCGTAGGTGAGTAACTCCTCGATTAAGGCTTCGAGCTGTCCGATATCGCGATTGAGCGCCAGAGACTCCTGCTCACTGAGATTTTCACTCATCTCCAGTCGGTAGCGCAGGCGAACCAGCGGGGTGCGCAGTTCATGGGCAATCCCGTCGATCAGCTGTTTTTTACTGGCGATCAGCGCATTAATGTTGTCCGCCATCTGATTAAAAGCAATGCCCAGCCGTTCAAAACTGGAGCCGCTGTCAAAATGCAGTCGTTCACTGAGATGACCTTTGCCGAACCGCTGGGCGGCGGCCTCCAGTCGCAGCATTTCCTGCCAGTGAGGACGCATCCAGATAAACACCGGAAAGGCCAGTGAAATGGCGATAAACGCCATCAGCGCGATATCCAGCAGGCGCATCTGATGGAGAAAATAGAGATAGGGAACCGGGCCAACGGCCAGCACGTAATGACTGCGCGGAATGCGCTGAATAAAGGTGTACTGATCGTCGAGTGCAATGATGTCGCCTTCACGCAGACGCTGCATACTCTGATCATCCAGCGAGAATTTTGTCAGTGGCTCAATGCGCAGGTCAAAAGAGAGATTGAGGTCCATCTCTTTGAGCGTTTTACCCCAGTCGCGCGGAGGGATCTCGCGTAGTTCGCTGCGCATCAGATACAGCGAGCTTTTCATCAGGTCATCGAGCGACTGCCTGCCAGCCCGCTCTGCGGTGAATTTATAAACCAGCCCGACCAGCAGGGTCATCACCAGAAAGCAGACAAACAGCAGGAGATAAAACTGCACAAACAGTTTCTTCATTTACATCCCCGAATGCAGTGATGGCACATCATCCCAGGCGTGCGGGGCAAACAGATAGCCTTTATTGCGTACCGTTTTAATGCGATAAGGCTCCGCCGCATTATCGAGCAGTTTCTTACGCAGACGTGAAATAGCAACATCGACGCTGCGATCCATGCCGTCGTAGCTAACGCCGCGCAGATTTTTCAGTAGCGCATCGCGGTCCATAATCTGTCCGGCGTGCGTGGCGAGTTCCCATAGCAGCTCGAAATCCGCAGTGGAAAGTATGACCTGTTCACCACTGAGCAAAACGACACGGTTGATGGGGTCGATAGTCAGGGAACCAAAGCGCAGCGTTTTATGCGGCGTGACGGCGGCAGGCTGAATCCCTTTGCTATGGCCTGACTGATCGCTCTGCCGCAGATGCAGCCGTAGACGGGCCAGCAGGACCGCTGGCGGTGTGGTTTTCAGAATGTAATCGCAGGCGCCCATTTCCAGCGCCAGGATGTGGTTCATGTCGCTGTCAAGCGAAGTGAGGAGGACGATCGGCCCCTGCCATTGCGCTTGCAGGTCACGACAGAGGGTCATGCCGTCTTTACCGGGGAGCATAATATCCAGCAATACCAGGTCCGGCTGAACCTGGAGGATCCGCGCTTCTGCCAGATCGCCACGTGGCTCGACGATCACGTCGAAATCGTGTTTAGCCAGATAGGCCGCAATGAGCGCGCCGACCTCAGGATCGTCTTCAACAAATACAATCGTGTTCATCGTCTTGATTGCCGATCAGAAAACGTCAACATACACCGCCGGGGCGTTGCCTTCCATTAATCTTTCCTAAACGGTGATGCTTCCGTTATGCTGGTTGCTGATGTTATTGATGTGTAAAGGCAAGGTAATGGGACTCGTGATTAAAGCCGCGCTGGGTGCGCTGGTGGTGGTGTTGATTGGGTTGCTGGCAAAAACGAAGAATTACTACATCGCAGGATTAATCCCGCTGTTCCCGACATTCGCGCTGATTGCCCATTATATCGTGGCCAGCGAGCGGGGAATTGACGCGCTAAGAACGACCATCGTATTCAGTATGTGGTCGATTATTCCCTATTTTGTCTATCTCATTTCGCTGTGGTATTTCACCGGTTTTCTGAAGCTGCCGGTGGCGCTGGGTGGGGCAGTGATCTGCTGGTGCCTGAGCGCCTGGCTGCTGATCTTTTGCTGGATCAAACTGCACTAACGCAGATGCCGACCGCCGTCCACGGCGAAGCTACGGCCGGTAACAAAGCAACTGGTCAGCAGATAATCGATTAAATCGATCACCTCCTTTTCACCCGGCGCCGTTTTCATCAGCGATTTGTTCAGCGCCTGCTGGCGGTACTCGGCGTCATCGCTCTCGTTAAACAGGATCAGCGAAGGGGCAATGGCGTTAACCTTCACCTCTGGCGCGAGCTTGCGGGCAAATGAACGGGTCATATTATCCAGCGCCGCTTTACTGGCGGCATAAGCAATATGCTTGTCGCTGCCTTTCTCCACAACGTAGTCGGTGAAATGAATAATGTCAGCGGCAGCGTGACCGTGCCCGCGTAGCATGCCTTCGAGCGCATGGTTGAGCAGATAGGGGGCATTGACGTGGATTTGCATCATGCAGGCCAGTACGTCAGAGAGTGGCGTTCCCGGCCTCTCTGCCATCCATGCGCTGGCATTGTGGACGATAGCGCGCAGACCGCTGGCGCGTTCTTTTACCGTATCGGCGAAAGCCAGAATGCCTTCATTGGTGGAGAAATCAGCCTGAATGCACAGGGCGCCCGCGTTGGTCAGCCCGTCAATAGCCGGGTAATGCGTACGGTAGCTGACGATCACCGGCTGTTTCTGGTTGATAAAGTGCCAGGCAATGGCGAGGCCGATACGGCGGCCACCACCGGTCACTAAAATGGGCAGAGGGTGTTGCGTTCCCATCGAAAAACTCCTTATGCGCCTGCGAATCAGGCTATTAGCGTCAAACGATGGGATGCGCTTACCCCACCAGCAGCCAGGTCGCCGGTACGGCGGCCACCAGCAACAGACCAATCAGAACCATTTCTTGTCGGTTCAAAACGTTATCATGCGTATGCGTCTTACGAGCATACAGGAACACCAGCAGACCCGGCGCATAAAGCACCACGGAGAGCAGCAGGTGCATCGGCCCGGAAGCATACAATAACCATAAGCCATAAATGCACGCACCGACACCTACCGCCTGGTGAAGCGGACGGGTGGCGATTTTCAGCAGGAAGGCACCGACGAGGAAATAGGGGACCAGAATCATCTCTGAGGCGATGGTCAGCAGGGTGTTGTAATCCGAGCCGGTTAGCCAGATCAGCACCAGACAGACCTGAACGCAGAGGTTGGTGAGCCACAGCGAGGCCGATGGCGCGCCTTGCGCATTCTGACGGGCGAAAATCCGCGGGAAGGCTTTATGCGTTGAGGCAAGGAACGGGACTTCCGCCGCCATAATGGTCCAGCTCAGATAGGCCCCGCAAACGGAGACAATCAGGCCCGCCGCAATGATAATCTCACCCCACGGCCCCATCATTTTAACCATCAGTCCCGCCATTGACGGGTTACGGATCTCCGCCAGCTCCGGGCGGGCCACCACGCCAAGCGAGAGCAGAGTGACCAGCAGATAAACAGCAAGCGCGGAGAGCACCGCTAACAGCGTAGCGCGACCGACATCGTGTTTGTTACGTGCCCGCGCCGAGACGACGACCGCGCCTTCCACACCGATGAATACCCACAGCGTGATAAGCATCGTGTTCTTAACCTGTTCCCAGACCGGGACACCCAGCGCAAAGCCGGTAAAATCGAGGCTGAAAACCTCCAGTTTAAATGCCATGAAGGCCAGCACAATAAACAGACCGAGCGGCAGCAATTTCGCCAGCGTCGCCACCAGGTTGATGCTGGCCGCCGTTTGTACGCCGCGCAGCACCAGAAAATGCACCACCCACAACAGCGCCGAGGCGGCGACGATCGCCTGCCAGGTATTGCCGTCGCCAAACAGGCGCAACTCAGGCGTATCGGTAAAGAAACTGAGGGCAGAGAAGACAATGACCAGATAGGAGACGTTGGCAATCACCGCGCATAGCCAGTATCCCCAGGCCGAGCAGAAACCGATCAGCTCACCGAAACCTTCGCGGGCATAGGTGAAGATACCGCCATCCAGTTCGGGACGAATACGGGTCAGGATTAACATGGCAAACGCCAGCAGCAATATCCCGGCCCCGGTAATCGCCCAGCCGATAAGTAATGCCGATGGGCTGGCGACAGCGGCCATATTCTGCGGCAGACTGAAAACACCTGCGCCAAGCATTGAGCTTAAAACCAGCGCGGTGAGAGCGCTCAGTCCCAGTTTCTTTTCCATGGTTATCCCGTGGTACAAACGATCGATGGAGAATAATTATTGTGGCAAAGCGCATAAAAATGGTGAAAGCCACTAAGGCGCGGGATTTTACGGAGAGAAGAGACTGCATGCAATGATCAGAGGAAAATTTGTGACTAATAAAGCGAAAGGCGGCATAAAGCCGCCTTATTTTATGACCGGAGAGCCTTACTTATACAGATCGGCGCTGATGGTCATGTTGTTACCACGTTCCTGCCACTGGCGGGTAATGTGGTAATACTTCGCCCCTTGCTTCGCTGCACGCTTGGCAACCTGGTAAGAGACTTCAGTCATGCTGCTGTAGTTGCCGGTGAATTTGATGCTGTCGAACGGTACCATCATGGCCGCCGTGGCTTTGTTCAGCTCTTCAACTTTAGTACCATCCGGAAGGGTGACAGTGTAACGTCCGCCTTTCGTGGATTGCGTTTCGAAGAAGCGACCGACTTCAGAACTCGGCGACGCGGTGGTGGCAACACCTGGGATTTCGACGTTTTTCGCCGCTTCGCCACCGGCTGCCAGCGCTGCGCGACCGGCATCGGAATCCGCCGGGATTGCGTCAGGGCTCTGCACCACGCGTTTCTTCGCATCTTTTTTATAGATAAAAGCGGTAATACGCTGGTTGCCGCCCTGGTTCGCATCGATCTGACGCACGATGTAGAAGGCGTAGGCGCCTTTTTCGTTTGCCGCTTTGGTGATGGCGTCATTCACTTCTGGCTGACTGCGGTAGAAACCCTGTACCGTAACGGTATCAAACGGTTCCAGCATTACAGCTTCTGATTTTGGCAATTCAACCACGCCATTGATCACGCGGTTCTTGCTGGCTTCCGCTTTCTCAGCGTCGGCTTTGTAGAAGTCTGCAACAACACGCCAGTTACCACTGTTACCAAAATCAGAGGTATCGACAACATAGAATGAGGCGGCGCCTTCTTTATCTGCGCGGCGGTTAACGGCCTTCACCGCATCGCCAATCGCATTAAAACGGCCTGTGACCGTGACACGGTCGTAAGGTTTCAGTGCTGCCGCTTGCTCCGGCGTCAATTCTGTTGCTGCGTTTACGGAAAAAGCCGTCGCAGAAAGAAGTGCGGACGCCAGGAGAGTGTTCTTAAGCTTCATAAAAATAATCCTTCGCCTTGCGCAAACCAGGTACTGGTATTGTTATTGACTAGAAACGTGGCTGATTATTGCATTTAAACCCGGTGACTGTCTGCGTGATTTTTCAATCGACACAGCAGATGAGGTCACAAGGTCGATAACAAATTATGATATGTCGAAAAAATAGTCATTTCACAGTGAAAACTGATGAACGCACTGAATTTTATAAGTTAATTTAATGTTAATTAGTTGATCTAACATGGCGCTTAATCATGTTTTGTCGCTTCGTCTGAGCGAATTATGGGCCTTTCACGAGGAATTGAAGGTCATTATCCCGGTCAGAGGGCTGAATCGTTCCTGTTTTGCTGATAACCCGACAAATACTGTTTTTTGGCGCTAGATCACAAGCGCTATTTTCAGTACGTTATAGAGAGTTTGTTACTGTTTTATTTTTCCGGGGTAACCTATACCTCCTGCGTGAAATTGCCTGCGCAATTCCACGTTAACTGACAAACCATCATCAAAAATACCGATGGAAGGGAACATTATGCGAATTGGCATACCAAAAGAACGGTTTACCAATGAAACCCGCGTAGCCGCAACGCCGAAAACGGTTGAGCAGCTGCTGAAGTTGGGTTTCACCGTCGCGGTAGAGAGCGGCGCGGGTGGACTGGCGAGTTTTGACGATAAAGCTTTTGTAGAAGCGGGCGCGGAAATTGTCGATAGCAGCGCTGTCTGGCAATCAGAGATCATTCTGAAGGTTAACGCACCGGAAGATGAGGAAATTCCGTTACTCAATCCGGGCACCACGCTGGTCAGCTTCATCTGGCCTGCGCAGAATCCAGAGTTAATGCAAAAGCTCGCCGAGCGTAATGTGACGGTGATGGCAATGGATTCTGTGCCGCGTATTTCACGTGCGCAGTCGCTGGATGCACTGAGCTCGATGGCAAACATCGCCGGTTATCGGGCGATCGTGGAAGCCGCGCATGAATTTGGCCGCTTCTTTACCGGGCAGATCACTGCTGCGGGTAAAGTTCCTCCAGCCAAAGTGATGGTGATCGGGGCCGGTGTTGCTGGCCTGGCTGCCATTGGTGCAGCGAACAGTCTGGGCGCAATTGTGCGTGCTTTTGACACCCGTCCGGAAGTGAAAGAACAGGTCCAGAGTATGGGCGCTGAATTCCTCGAACTGGATTTCAAAGAGGAAGCAGGCAGCGGCGACGGTTACGCCAAAGTGATGTCTGAAGCGTTTATCAAAGCGGAAATGGCGCTGTTTGCCGCACAGGCAAAAGAGGTCGACATTATTGTCACCACCGCGCTGATTCCGGGTAAACCGGCACCGAAACTGATCACCCGTGAGATGGTTGACTCCATGAACGCGGGCAGTGTGATTGTCGATCTGGCGGCGCAAAACGGCGGTAACTGTGAATACACGGTCGCTAATCAGGTCACGACTACGGCAAACGGCGTTAAGGTGATCGGTTATACCGACTTGCCAGGGCGTCTGCCGACACAGTCTTCACAACTGTACGGCACCAACCTTGTTAACCTGCTTAAACTGCTGTGCAAAGAGAAAGACGGCAATATCACCGTTGATTTCGACGATGTGGTCGTGCGCGGCGTCACGGTGGTGCGTGACGGTGAAATTACCTGGCCGGCGCCGCCGATTCAGGTATCTGCACAACCGCAGGCCGCCGCGAAAGCCGCGCCGGCTGCAAAAGAACCGGAAAAACCGGCATCGCCGTGGCGTAAATACGCGCTGATGGCGCTGGTGATCATTCTGTTCGGCTGGCTGGCAGACGTCGCGCCGAAAGAGTTTCTCGGTCACTTTACGGTGTTCGCACTGTCTTGCGTGGTGGGCTACTACGTGGTCTGGAACGTCTCTCATGCTCTGCATACGCCGCTGATGTCCGTGACCAACGCCATTTCGGGGATCATCGTAGTTGGCGCGCTATTGCAGATTGGCCAGGGTGGCTGGGTTAGCTTCCTGAGCTTCATCGCGGTCCTGATTGCCAGCATCAATATTTTCGGTGGCTTCACCGTGACTCAGCGCATGCTGAAAATGTTCCGGAAAAACTAAGGGGTAACACATGTCTGGAGGATTAGTTACAGCTGCATACATTGTTGCCGCGATCCTGTTTATTTTCAGTCTGGCGGGACTTTCAAAACATGAAACGTCTCAGCAGGGTAACAACTTCGGTATCGCCGGGATGGCGATTGCGCTGATTGCCACGATTTTTGGCCCGGATACCGGCAATGTTGCCTGGATCCTGGTGGCAATGATCATCGGCGGCGCGATTGGTATTCGTCTGGCGAAGAAAGTTGAAATGACCGAAATGCCGGAACTGGTGGCGATTCTGCACAGCTTCGTCGGTCTGGCTGCGGTACTGGTCGGCTTCAACAGCTATCTGTATCACGAAGCGGGCCTGGAGCCGATTCTGGTCAATATTCACCTGACTGAAGTGTTCCTTGGCATCTTCATCGGTGCAGTGACCTTCACCGGTTCCGTGGTGGCATTTGGTAAGCTGCGTGGGAAGATCTCTTCTAAACCGCTGATGCTGCCGAACCGTCACAAAATGAACCTCGCGGCGCTGGTGGTCTCTTTCCTGCTGCTGGTGGTTTTTGTCCGTACCGAAAGCGTTGGCCTGCAGGTTCTGGCGCTGCTGGTGATGACCATCATCGCGCTGGCGTTTGGCTGGCACCTGGTGGCCTCCATCGGTGGGGCGGATATGCCGGTCGTGGTCTCCATGCTTAACTCCTACTCTGGTTGGGCGGCAGCGGCAGCGGGCTTCATGCTGAGCAACGACCTGCTGATCGTGACTGGTGCGCTGGTCGGTTCGTCCGGTGCGATTCTGTCTTACATCATGTGTAAGGCGATGAACCGCTCGTTCATCAGCGTTATTGCGGGGGGCTTCGGTACTGATGGTACGGCGTCCAGCGGTGATGAAGAAGTGGGCGAACACCGTGAGATCAGTGCGGAAGAGACCGCGGATATGCTGAAAAACTCGCATACGGTGATCATCACCCCGGGCTACGGCATGGCGGTGGCGCAGGCACAGTATCCGGTCGCGGAAATTACTGAGAAGCTGCGTGCGCGCGGTATCAAGGTACGTTTCGGCATCCACCCGGTGGCAGGACGTTTGCCGGGCCACATGAACGTACTGTTGGCGGAAGCGAAAGTGCCTTACGACATCGTGCTGGAAATGGACGAGATCAACGATGATTTTGCCGATACCGACACCGTGCTGGTTATTGGCGCGAATGACACTGTGAACCCGGCGGCACAGGACGATCCAAACAGTCCCATCGCCGGTATGCCGGTGCTTGAAGTGTGGAAAGCGCAGAACGTGATTGTCTTCAAACGTTCGATGAATACCGGCTACGCCGGTGTGCAGAACCCGCTGTTCTTTAAAGAGAACACCCATATGCTGTTTGGCGATGCCAAAGCCAGCGTGGATGCAATTCTGAAAGCGCTGTAATCCGTTGTTCTGTTGAAACGGCCTCTGCGGAGGCCGTTTTTACGTCGGTCACTTCTTGTTTGCATCGCCTAACAGAATGGCAATACTTTGCCCGCCAACGGATTGTTCCAGCGCAATCTTGACGATAATGGTCAGCGGTACCGAAAGCAGCATTCCCACCGGCCCCAGCAGCCAGCCCCAGAAGATCAACGACAGAAATACCACCAATGTAGAGAGTCCCAGACCGCGTCCCATGATGCGAGGTTCAAGGATATTGCCGAATACCAGGTTGATGATCAGATAACCCGCCAGCACCACCAGCGCATCGTAAAGGCCACCAAACGCCAGCACCTGAATAATAGGCGGGATCGCCGCCAGCACCGAACCAATGTTTGGGATGTAGTTGAGTGCAAAGGCCAACAGACCCCAGATAAAGGCGAAACGAACGTCCAGTGCCGCCAGCATGCCCCAGACCACCAGCCCGGTGACCAGACTGATTGCCGTTTTCAGCACCAGATAGTGCGATACGCTATCGATAGCGCGCTGAATGGCGGCCATCCCCTCAACCGGACGGACCATAATCTGCTGGAATTTAGTGGGGAGTTGCGGCACTTCCAGCAACATAAAGACCACCGTCAGCAGCAGTAAAAATATCGATGACATGGCATTGGTTAACTGCGCCAGTAAATTGGTGATCAGGGTCATCGCCGCGTTGGGGTCGATATACTTCACCATCTCATCCACCGAGACGCCGATGCCTAAGCGGACCAGCCAGGGTTCGAGGTTTTTTAGCGGGATGACCAGTGAAGAGCGATATTGGGGCAGGGTGCGCGCCAGTTCGTTGAGCGATGTGCCGAGGTAGGTCAACAGCAGGACCATCGCCATAACGATGATGATCACCAGCAGGGAGATCGCCAGCACGCGCGGAACGCGCAGTTTCACCATCCGCTGTACCAGCGGGCTGAGGACGACGGCAATAAATAACGCCAGAATAAATGGCACAATAATATCCGCCGCAAAGCGGATACCGGTAAGAATGATCACCAGCATTCCCAGCATAATGACGATCTTAAGACCGTTTAGCGTGATGATTGGTTTTGCCATGGGGCGTCCTGTATTTTTCTGTTTGCCGCGTATAATAATGTGATTCTGGTCGAAACGTCCCAACAAAAATCAAACGATTCGGGTAAAGAAGTGAAAAGGTTTTGAGTTAATTCCTGGCCTATGATACAAATCAAGCGTGTTCAACTACCGAGGACAATTATCATCCGCGATGACGAGAAGCAACACTGCGGATAATTGTAATATTATGGACAATATGTTCAGGACGTTTTTTTCTACACAAATTCTTCTTCGCACTTCCTCCTCTTTCCTGCTTGCAGGTGAACAGCACTGGCGCAACGCGCTTTAGTCCCTTCTTCTGTTCGAGCTGACGCCACGCGTTCGGCTAACTGATTTTATTTTCTGGTTTGCAGCGTTGTGCAAGCCCAGGGATTATATTCTCAAGCAGGAGAAGCACCATGTTTTACTGGATTTTATTAGGTCTGGCGATTGCCGCTGAAATTACCGGCACATTGTCGATGAAATGGGCAAGCGTAAGCGATGGCAACAGCGGGTTTATTTTAATGCTGGTGATGATCGCCGCCTCGTATATTTTTCTCTCTTTTGCCGTTAAAAAAATCGCCCTCGGTGTGGCTTACGCATTGTGGGAAGGGATCGGTATTTTATTTATTACGCTGTTTAGCGTGCTGTTATTTGATGAGTCGCTGTCGGCCATGAAAATTGCTGGTCTGGCGACGCTGGTAGTGGGGATTGTGTTGATCAAATCCGGTACCCGCAAGTCGCGTCAGTCCGCGAAAGAGGTGACCCATGCAACAGTTTGAATGGGTTCACGCCGCCTGGTTAGGAATGGCGATCGTGCTGGAAATCATCGCCAACGTCTTTTTAAAATTCTCTGACGGTTTTCGTCGTAAAGTGTACGGCATTCTCTCGCTGGTCGCGGTACTCGCCGCGTTCAGTGCGCTTTCACAGGCGGTAAAGGGTATTGACCTGTCCGTTGCCTACGCGCTGTGGGGGGGATTTGGTATCGCCGCGACGCTGGCTGCCGGATGGATACTGTTTGGGCAACGTCTGAATCATAAAGGCTGGATCGGCGTTGTGCTGCTGCTGGCTGGCATGGTGATGATTAAACTGGCCTGATGTATCGCTGCCCGCGCCCGCGGGCAGCTCGATGCGCCTCATTGCTCTCCGGCCAGCGCATCCAGTTTTTCCCGAAATCCCGTCACCGAGATCGCCCGGTTATCTGCGCGCCAGCGATCTTTCGCCGCCGGGGCAGAACTCTGAACGCCGATTAACTGCCAGCCCGCCTCGGTTTTCAGCATCAGCGGTGAACCGCTGTCGCCCGGCAGCGTGTCACACTGATGTGACAACACCGAATTTTGCGCCCAGCCGGTGACGATGCAATCCTGATGAGAATAGAGCGTATCCAGATGATCTTCCGGATACCCCGACTGCGTGACCTTGCGCCCGGCCTCTTTGAGTGCGGCGGTCAGTGCCGCTTTATCGCCCTCAAACAACGGTAACGGCGTGATGCCGGAAGGGGGATAGCGCAGAACGATCAGGCCAAAATCCCACGATGCGGCTGCAGGCGGCACAATCCAGCCGTCGCCATCGGGCTTCAGACGTTTTCCCAGACCGGGATCCACCCGTCCTTCAATTCCGTGAATTTCATAACGCCAGAGACCTTTTTTCGAGACAAAACGCAGGACGACGGCTTTATCCGGTTTCCCTTTTGGCGGCGTTAATAAGCAATGTCCGGCAGTGAGCGCCAGATGCGGGGAGATGAGCGTCGCGGTGCAAAGGTTACCGCTGGCGGTTTCCAGCTGTCCGATGGCATCCCACGGCGATTGTGTAGGATCGCTTACCGGCGCGCGATCGTCCTGACCAAAAAATAACGTTTTGACTTCACTGCTCCCGGTATCAGCGTCAGGCTTATCCGCATGCGCAACACCCGATGAAAAGCACAACGAACCCAGTAATACAGCAACGGTTTTACGCATATCACACTCTGTGTGGGTAATTATGATTATTAAAAGAAAACCCTCAGTAATTACTATAGACGTAACGGTGGGAAAGTGAGAGTAAAATCAGAGTACTACGATCAGGAAAGATAAAAGCGGGCGGCTATGAGCGCACATAAAATAAGCGTGATAAGGATGAACTCAAAGCGATAACGGCGCACCATGTTACCCTCCGAAAAAGACGGCGCCAAACCGGGAAAGCGTTCAGCGCCGTTGAAGAAAGGCGCGAGGGGGCGCGCCAGTTTACCGATTCAGGACTTAAGCGGCCGGTTGAGCAGCAGGCTTAGCGGCCGGTTTTTGGCTGTGTTTTTTGGTGTGCTTTTTAGCGGCTTGTGCTTTTTGTTCTGGTGCTTTCTGCTCAGTCGTGGCTTTGGCTTTTTTCGGCTGTTTTTTAGCGGCCTGCGCTTTTTGTTCTGGCGCTTTCTGAGTCGTCGCTTTGTGATGTTTTTTATGATGCGTGGTTTTTGCCGGAGCCGATTTCGCGGCAGGCGCTGCAGCCGGTGCAGTTGATGTAGTGTCTGCCGCAAACGCCGCGGAAGACAGACCCATAGCAGCGGCAACAACCAGAGCTAATACTTTTTTCATTCTCATACCCTCGATTTGGTTTTTCATTCAACCCCACTGCGGGGCCGTTGAAATAACTATATCGCCGGGTGATGCGTGCTTCCGTGAGTCATTGGTTTCGGCGTGTAACGATATGTACAACGCCGGGCACAGTGGCCCGGCGAGGGGTTTACAGATAGCGAGATTCAAGATGAGCGCGGAAATGACGACTGCTCAATGCTTCTCCGGTGGCCTGAGTAATCAACTGCGCCGTAGTAAAGCGACTGCCGTGCTGCCAGATGTTCTGTCGCAGCCAGTCAAACAAGGCGTTGAAATCGCCGCCCGCAATCTGTTGACTGAGACCTGGCAATGCGCGATTCGCAGCGCTGAACAACTGTGCGGCATACATCGCACCCAGCGTATAAGAAGGGAAGTAGCCAAACCCGCCGTCAGTCCAGTGAATATCCTGCATGCAGCCGTCGCGATAGTTCCCTTTTGTCGACAGTCCCAACCAGGCCTGCATTTTTTCGTCCCACAGCGCCGGAATGTCGTCCACTTCGATATCGCCATTGATCAATGCGCGCTCAATTTCATAGCGCAGGATGACGTGCGCCGGGTAGCTGACTTCATCGGCATCCACGCGGATAAAACCGGGTTTTACTCGCTGATTCCAGGCGATGAAGTTTTGCTCTTCAAAGGCGGCCTGATCGCCAAAATGACGCTTCACGGCAGGTAGCAGTCGCCTTAAAAACGCATTGCTGCGACCTACCTGCATTTCAAAAAACAGACTCTGGGATTCGTGGATCGCGGTGGAACGGGCAAGGGCGACGGGCTGACCCAACCAGTGACGCGGCAGGTTTTGTTCGTAGCGGGCGTGACCGGTTTCGTGGATCACGCCAAACAGGGCGCTGAGTAATTCGTTTTCGTCATAGCGCGTCGTGATTCGCACATCTTCCGGCACGCCGCCGCAGAATGGATGCGCGCTGATGTCGAGGCGACCGGCGTTAAAATCGAAACCGAGTACCGACATTGTCTCCAGCCCCAGTTCGCGCTGAACGGCAGTCGGGAAAGGGCCGACGGGGGCAACCAGCGACTGCTGCGACTGGCGGGCAACCACGCGGTTAAGCAGATCCGGCAGCCACGATTTGAGATCGGCAAACAGACCGTCCAGCTGTGCGCTGGTCATTTCCGGCTCATAAATGTTCAGCAGCGCGTCGTACGGTGAGCCGCCTTTGACTTGCGCACGCAGTCTGGCCTCTTCGCGACTGAGTTTCACCACCTCCCGCAAATTGGCTGAAAATCCCTGCCAGTCGTTGGCGGGACGCTGGCTGCGCCAGGCGTGCTCGCAGCGACTTCCGGCGAGAGATTTGGCCTCTACCAACGACTCCGGCAACAGCGCGGCCTGGGTATGCAGTCGCGTCATTTCCCGCAGATTGGCCTGTTCCACATCATTGAGATCCTCCTGGGCGGCAGCGGCAAGCCATTGCGCCACTTTTGGTTCGGTCAGGATTTGATGTTCCAGCACGCTCAGCTCCGCCAGCGCTTCGCCACGCGCCGCACTGCCGCCGGGCGGCATCATGGCGAACATATCCCAACTGGCGATAGCAGAGAGGTGCGAGAAGCGTGAGAGTCGCAGGAAGGTGCGGGTAAGCTGTTGATAGTTTTTGTTGTCCATGTAACCTCTTCGACGTAACAGGTGGGTTGAACTCACCCACCATAATGGGTAGTTATGTTTATCGATAGCCTTTTTTATAGTAGCCAACGGGAACATCGTACCCGTCCAATAACAATAAACACACACAGCAAAATGAATCCACTCCACTGGGTTGTCTTTGCTCTTCTGGCACTGGATGCCGTCAGAGAATTGATGGGGTTTTCATCAATCTTAGGAATTTGGTAACCACTGTTGGTCGAGAGGCGAGAAGCCCGGTGAGCCCGGGCTTTTCTTTCAGGCTAGACGTGAAGACGATGATGCAGTCGTGTGCCGACCAGAATAGCCAGTACCAGCATAATCGCGATAAATCCCCCGACGCCGTTCCAGCCATAGTTATGCCAGAACACTCCACCGAGCGTACCGGCGATACTGGATCCCAGATAGTAGCTGAACAGATAAAGCGAAGAGGCCTGGCCTTTGGCGCGACGCGCACGCGGGCCAATCCAGCTACTGGCCACCGAGTGCGCGCCAAAGAATCCGGCAGAGAAGAGCAGCATCCCGGTGAAAATCAGCCACAGCGAACTGAACAACGTCATTAACAGACCGAACAGCATCACGGCGGTGGAAAAGAGCATCACCGGACCGCGCCCGTAACGTATCGTCATCGAACCGGCCTTTGGTGAACTCCAGGTTCCGGTCAGATACGCGACGGAAAGCAAACCTACCACGGCCTGGCTGAGCTCCCACGGCGAAAGCATCAGACGATAGCCGATGTAGTTAAACAGGGTGACAAATGACCCCATCAGCAGAAAACCTTCGGCAAAAAGCAACGGCAGTCCCTTGTCACGCCAGTGGAGCCGGAAGTTAATGAACAGCGTTTTGGGGCGCAGCGACGTGGGACGGAAGTGGCGTGATTCCGGCAGAATTTTCCAGAACATCAGGGCCGACGCCAGCGCGAAGCAACCAATGGCAGCCAGCGCAATACGCCAGCTAAAGAAATCGGTAAACACGCCGCTAATCAGACGTCCACTCATCCCGCCAATCGAGTTGCCGCTGATGTACAACCCCATTGAGAACGCGACAAAACTGGGGTGGATCTCTTCACTCAGATAGGTCATCCCGACCGCCGCCACGCCGCTGAGTGAAAGGCCTATCAGCGCGCGCATCACCAGAATGCCGTGCCAGCTGGTCATCATCGTCGAGAGCAACGTACAGCAGGAGGCGAGCAGTAGCGCGGTCACCATCACCGGTTTGCGCCCGATGGCATCCGACAGCGGACCGGTAAACAGCAGGCCAACGGCTAGCATTCCTGTGGAGATCGACAGTGAAATACTGCTGCTGGCGGGGGATACGCCAAACTCATGGGACAACACCGGCAGAATGGGCTGGACACAGTACAACAGGGCGAAAGTCGCCAGCCCGGCAGAGAAGAGCGCCAGCGTGACGCGCATAAAGGCAGAAGTACCGCGTTGAATAAACTGAACCGGCTGAGAAATGCGTTGGCTGTCAATATCGCTCGCCGTCGCGTCATTGACTGTAGTAGTACGACTCACTGGAAATCCTTGCGCAACAAACCCGTGTTTTGAGGGGACGGGCATAACCTTGTTGATTAGAGTAGGAAAATCTAATTATTCTGTCTAATATATTAATAATCTCAAATAATACTTTTAAAATATGAATATTGAACTGCGTCACCTTCGCTACTTTGTTGCCGTGGCGGAAGAACTGCATTTTGGGCGTGCCGCGGTTCGTCTGAATATTTCGCAGCCGCCGCTGAGCCAGCAAATACAGATGCTTGAGCAGCAGATCGGCGCGCGCCTGCTCGCACGAACAAACCGCAGCGTCGCCCTGACTGCCGCCGGCCAGCAATTTCTCGCCGACAGCCGGCAGATCCTCGGGCTGGTTAATGATGCCGCCGCCCGTGCGCAGCGTCTGCATCAGGGGGAAGCCGGAGAACTGCGCATCGGTTTTACCTCGTCGGCACCGTTTATCCGCGCGGTGTCGGATACCCTGTCGCTGTTCCGTCAGAAATACCCGGACATGCATTTGCAGACCCGCGAGATGAATACCCGCGAACAGCTGGCGCCGCTGAGTGAAGGGGCGTTGGATCTGGGACTGATGCGCAATACCCCGTTGCCAGAGGGCTTACATCATGAGGTGATTTTGCATGAACCGTTGATGGCGATGATCCCGAAGGTTTTTCCGCTCTCGCAAAAGCCGGTGGTGACGCTGGCTGAACTGGCGAAAGAGCCGTTTGTTTTCTTTGATCCGCACGTCGGAACCGGTCTTTACGACGATATCCTCGGCATGATGCGCCGTTACCAGTTGACGCCGATGATTACCCAGGAGGTCGGTGAGGCGATGACGATCATTGGGCTGGTCGCTGCCGGCCTGGGGGTGTCGATCCTTCCGGCCTCGTTTAAAAAAGTGCAGCTCAATGAGATGTGTTGGGTTCCGATTGCAGAAGAGGATGCTGTCTCGGAAATGTGGCTGGTCTGGTCGGCGCGTCATGAACTGAGTCAGGCGGCGCTACGTTTTCGTCAGCAGCTAGTTCAGGCCGTCAGGAGTGCTTAAATTAATTTAATAACGGCTGAAAATGTGCAGTTAATCACACAGCTAAGTAAAAAGTTGACGTTGTGTATTGAAGTGCTTCACCATAGCCCACAGATTATTTCGGAGCGCGAAAATAAAGGGAGTCAGAGGTGGTTGCTGATAGTCAGCCTGGGCACATCGATCAAATAAAGCAGACCAATGCGGGCGCCGTTTATCGCTTGATTGATCAGCTGGGACCGGTATCGCGTATTGATCTTTCGCGTCTTGCGCAACTGGCACCCGCCAGTATCACGAAGATAGTACGTGAAATGCTTGAAGCGCATCTGGTCCAGGAACTGGAAATTAAAGAAGCGGGCAGTCGCGGACGTCCGGCAGTGGGGCTGGTGGTGGAAACCGAAGCCTGGCACTATCTGTCCCTTCGCATCAGTCGTGGAGAAATCTTTCTCGCCCTGCGCGATCTCAGCAGCAAACTGGTCGTGGAAGACTGTCTTGAACTGCCGCTTAACGATGAAACGCCGCTGTTGGCCCGTATTGTCACGCTGGTCGATCAGTTTTTTATTCGTCATCAACAGAAGCTCGAACGTCTGACCTCCATCGCCATTACTTTACCCGGCATTATCGATACCGAGAACGGGATCGTACATCGCATGCCGTTTTATGCCGATGTGAAAGAGATGCCGCTCGGTGATACGCTGGCGCAGCACACCGGCGTGCCGGTCTACATTCAGCATGATATCAGCGCCTGGACGATGGCAGAGGCGCTGTTTGGCGCGTCCCGCGGTGCGCGCGATGTGATTCAGGTGGTCATCGATCATAACGTTGGCGCCGGGGTGATTACCGACGGTCATTTACTGCATGCGGGTAGCAGCAGCCTGGTGGAGATTGGCCACACTCAGGTCGATCCTTACGGAAAACGCTGCTATTGCGGTAACCACGGCTGTCTGGAAACCATCGCCAGCGTGGAAAGCGTGCTGGAGCTGGCGCAACTGCGACTGGCGCAATCTATGAGTTCTTCGCTTCACGGTCAGCCGTTGACGGTCGATTCGCTGTGTCAGGCGGCGCTACAGGGTGATTTGCTGGCAAAAGACATTATCAGCGGCGTGGGGACCCACGTTGGCCGTATCCTTGCCATTATGGTCAATCTGTTCAATCCGCAAAAAATCCTGATTGGATCGCCGCTCAGTAAAGCCGCAGACGTGCTGTTTCCGGCGATTGCGGACAGCATTCGCCAGCAGGCGCTACCGGCCTACAGCAAAAATATGGTCGTGGAGAGTACACAGTTCTCTAATCAGGGGACAATGGCGGGAGCCGCGCTGGTAAAAGACGCGATGTATAATGGTTCTTTGTTGATTCGTCTATTACAGGGTTAACATTTTTTAACTGTTCTACCAAAAATTGCGCTAACTCAAGCTGATTCCACCTGGCATACCTTAGACTTTCTCCACTGTATTATTTTCCTGGCTTATATTTTCGAAGCATAACGGTGGAGTTGGTGATGCTGAAGCGTTTCTTTATTACAGGTACAGACACTTCTGTTGGGAAGACGGTTGTTTCCCGCGCATTGCTACAAGCGTTAGCGTCGGGGGGTAAAAGCGTTGCGGGATATAAACCGGTTGCGAAGGGCAGCAAAGAAACGCCCGAAGGGTTACGCAACCGGGATGCGCTGGTGCTGCAAAGCGTGTCGACGCTGGAATTACCCTATGAGGCAGTTAACCCCATCGCCCTGAGCGAAGATGAAAGTAGCGTAGCCCACAGCGGCCCGATCAATTACACCTTACTCTCTAACGGGCTGGCTAGCCTGAGTGAAAAGGTTGATCACGTCGTGGTTGAAGGCACTGGCGGCTGGCGCAGTCTGATGAACGATCTGCGTCCGCTGTCCGAATGGGTGGTGCAGGAGCAGTTACCGGTGTTGATGGTGGTCGGTATTCAGGAAGGCTGTATTAACCATGCGTTGCTGACGGCACAGGCGATCGCCAACGACGGTTTACCGCTGATTGGTTGGGTCGCAAACCGTATCAATCCGGGTCTGGCACATTACGCAGAGATTATTGATGTCCTGAGCAAAAAACTGCCAGCACCGCTGATTGGCGAACTGCCTTATTTGCCGCGCGCCGAGCAGCGCGAACTCGGGCAGTACATTCGCCTGTCAATGCTGGGTAGCGTGTTGTCGGTAGACAGAATCATGGCGTAACGTCCTCGACAGGACAGACGCAAGCACGCAGGCCATCAATAAACCGGGGAGCAGACGATACTCCCCGGTCATTTCACAAATCATCAATGCAGACATGACCGGCGCATGCGTCGTCGCCGCCAACAGCGTGGCCATTCCCGTCAAACCCAGTAGCAATGTCATTTCATCCGCACCTGGCAGCCAGACGCCGCCGAGTCGCCCGAGCATCATGCCCATTGCCAGCCCGATAAACAGCGTCGGGGTAAACACGCCGCCAGGCGCGCCGGAGCCGCTGCTGGCCAGTATCGCCAACAGTTTGCACAGAAAAATACCGGCAATGACCGACAACAGCGGGGGCGTGAGCAGAAAAGACTGCACCACGCTATAACCATTTCCCCACACCGTAGGCGTTTGCAAGGAAAGCAGACCGACCAGCAGACCACCGAGCGCCAGTTGCCACGGCGGGGCTAATTTCAGCCGCAAAAAACCGGTGTGGCTTGTGGACATTAGCCACATCAGTAGCGGGCCGCAGAGCCCGGCGATCAGTCCGGTGCCGAGGAGCAGGCCATACTGAGCATAGTGCAGTTGGGCACTGAGATGCACCGTATAAAGGAGATCGTTACCGCCACTTAAAAAGCGGGTGGCGAGCAGAGCGATTACAGCGGAAACCACCACCGGGCCGAGTGAAGCCAGCATCAGCGTACCGAATAACACTTCTGCGATGAACAAACTGCCCGCCAGCGGAGCATGGTAGGCTCCTGCCATCCCGGCTGCCGCGCCGCAGGCGATCCATAACTTCCACTCCTCGCGCGGGGTAAACTTTTGCGCAAAGCAGGAGGCCGCCAGCGCGGCGAGTAAAATCATCGCCCCTTCGCGACCAATGGCGCTGCCGCTGGCGACCACCAGCAGCGAAGCAAGGGATTTGACAAGGCTGGCGCCGTAATCAAACTGACCGTCAGTCTGTAGGGCTTCCATATAGTCGGTGGGCGCGTGTGGGTGTTGTTGGTGAGACTTTTGCCAGCCCCAGAGCAGTAAACCTGCCGCCAGTCCGCCCAGTGCCGGTGTCAGTACACGCCGCCAGGGGGCTAATCCTGTCGCGGCGTTGACCAGACTGCCGGAGTTATTACTCAGAAAGGCCCATTCCAGTAGCAGCATAGCGTGACGAAAGCCGGACACCGCCAGAGCAGCCAGCACACCAATCAGTGCGGCGATCAGCAGACGGCGGAACATTGCGCGTAAGTCAGGCCAGGAATGTAGACGGTGCATAGGCGGTTACACAGAGAGTCAGAAACCGCCTATTTTGCGGGGAAATCCGCAGGGACGCAAAAGCTGTGCGTGTTAACTGCCTTCGTGAATGTTCAGCGCCCGGCGCGTACGTCCGGAGCTGAGATAATCGGCGATATAATCCTGTGAGATCTCACCGTTGTAGCGTCCTTCCTCGTCAACGATCGGCATCCAGCTGGTATTACTTTCATACAGTTTGGAGAGCACAATGCGCAGGTTATCTTCGGCTTTACCGGTAATGCGGAAGGGATGAAGGATATCTGCGCAGGTGCCGGTGGCCTGGCGCGCCTCGCGACGTTTCACAAAGCCCAGCGGTTTTCCGTCGCCATCCACCACCGTAATGGCGCGAATATCGTTGTCATCCATAATCCCAAAGGCTTCATTCAGCGATGTGGACGGCTGGGCAGTCAGCGTCGGCTGTTGATCGGTCACGTCGCCCGCTGAAACCAGCAGCAGACGCTTAAGCGTGCGGTCCTGACCGACGAACGATCCGACAAAGTCGTTGGCCGGTTTGGCCAGCAGTTCATCCGGGCTGGCACACTGGACGATGCGTCCCTGACGGAACACGGCAATTCGATCGCCGAGCTTCAGCGCCTCATCGATATCATGGCTCACCAGCATGACGGTTTTTTTCAGCGCACGTTGCATCTCAAGGAACTGATTCTGGATCACTTCGCGGTTGATGGGGTCGACGGCACCAAACGGTTCATCCATCAGCAGGACCGGCGGATCCGCCGCCAGAGCGCGAATCACGCCTATACGTTGCTGCTGACCGCCGGACATCTCTTTCGGATAGCGATGCAGAAACTTTTTGGCATCCATCGCCACCATCTCCATCAATTCTTCGGCGCGACTTTTACAGCGGGCTTTGTCCCAGCCCAGCATGCGGGGGACGACCGTGATGTTCTCTTCAATCGTCATATTGGGAAACAGACCTATTTGTTGGATCACATAGCCAATGTTGCGGCGTAGGGTCACGGTATCCATCTCATTGGTATTTTCACCGTTTATCAGGATGTTGCCGCTGCTCGGGGTGATCAGGCGGTTAATCATCTTTAGGGTGGTGGTCTTACCGCAGCCAGACGGCCCCAGCAGAACGCACATTTCTCCCTCTGGCACGTTCAAATTAACGTTATCGACGGCCTTCAGCGGCTGACCATTTTTCTGTGAAAATTGTTTGGTGAGGTTTTCCAGTTTTATCATTATCGTATCCCCTTAGGTGTCAGGACGACTTGCAGACGGTGTAATAGCCAGTCGAGCACAATCGCTAAAAGACAAATCATCAATGCGCCGGCAATCAGCATGCGAATGTCGCTGCCGCCGATGCCGTTCAGTAACAGTAATCCCAGGCCGCCTGCGCCAATCACCGCGGCAATCGCCATGACGCCGATATTCATGACCACGGCGGTGCGAATACCGCCGAAAATCACCGGTAATGCCATTGGGATCTCCACCCAGCGCAGGCGCTGCCAGAAGGTCATGCCAATCCCGCGACCCGCTTCGCGTAAGCCTGGCGGGATGCTGTCCAGTGCGGTATGGGTGTTACGCACAATAGGTAGCAACGAGTAAAGAAACACGGCGGTAATGGCGGGCAGTGCGCCAATGCCATGGCCGATCAGCGAAAACAAGGGGATCATCAACCCGAACAGGGCGATGGAGGGAATCGTCAGCAGCAGCGTGGCGGCGCTTAACACCGGCGTTGCCAGCCATTTGTGGCGGACAATCAGGATCCCCAGCGGTACGCCGATCACAATCGCCAGCCCAACCGCCAGCGCCACCAGCCACAGATGCTGAAAAGTGAGCGTCGCCAGATAACCCGCGTTATCTATCATGTAGTGAATCGTATCCATATGCGCTCCTTACAGCAGGTTCTTTTGTTGCAGGAATTCACGAGCAACCTGCTGAGGTGACTGGTGATCGATATCGACCTTCGCATTCAGCGAACTGATCACGTCATTGTTCAACTGGGCCGAGAGGGTATTGAGCGCCTCAGCGAGTCCCGGATGGGCTTCCAGCGTATCTTTACGCACCACCGGCGTGACAGCGTAACTTGGGAAGAAACCTTTATCATCTTCCAGCACTTTGAGATCAAAACCTTTCACACGGCCATCAGTGGTGTAGATAAGACCGGCGTCAACAAAGCCATCGCGTACGGCGTTGTAAACCAGTCCGGGGTCCATCTGGCGGATTTGCGGTCGGTCGAGATCCATCTGATAAGCCTGCTGCAACGGCTTCATTCCGTCGCTACGCCCGGCAAATTCCAGGTCGAGACCCAGCAGCCAGTTGTTGTCGGGATCGGTCTGGCGAATGTGTTCAATTTTCGCCACCATCTCCGACATGGTGTTGATGTTTTCCGCTTCGGCACGCTTACGCTGCATGGCGAAGGCGTAGGTGTTGTTCATATCTGCCGGTTTCAGCCATACCAGTCCCAGTTTGGCATCAAGGCGTTTTACCGTGTCATACGACTCCTGCGGGCTCATGCGCTTATTGATGTGGTTGAAAATAATCAGTGAGGTGCCGGTGTATTCCCATGTCATATCAATCTGTTTATTGATCATCGCATTACGCGAGATCACCGTGGCGATATTGGTCTGCGGCTGAACCTGAAATCCCTTTTTTTGCAGATACTGAACGGTCATTGCCGAGAGAATATGTTGCTCGGTAAAGCTCTTGGTGGCGAGAATAATGGGGGCCGCCTGGACCTGTGTGCTGATGAACAGCGCGGCGGCGAACCATCCCAGCCATTTTTTCTTGAGATTCATTTAGCGCTCCTTGTTCTTATCATTGTCATCAGGCCGTGTGCGGGCTCAGGGCACGCCCAAGCCAGGCGAGCAGACTGTCGAGGATCAGGGCGAAAAGCGCGGTGGCGGTTGCCCCCAGAATCAATGTCGGGAAGTCGTTAAGATAGATGCCAGGGAAAATCAGTTCGCCGTAGCTACTGGCGCCAATCAGGAACGCCAGTGGGGCGGTGCCTACGTTAATCGCGGTGGCTATGCGGATCCCGGAAAGCATTACCGGCCAGGCGTTGGGGATTTCTACCTGACGCAATCGCTGCCATTTCGTCATACCGATGCCGTTTGCCGCTTCAATCAGTGACGAAGGTACAGAACTCAATCCCGCGTACGTATTACGCACAATCGGCAGCAGCGATGCCAGAAACAGCGCCACGATGGCGGGCATGTCACCAATGCCGATAATCACCATCGCCAGCGCGAGAACGGCCAGCGGAGGAAGCGTGTTGCCAATGTTGAAGATCTGCATGACATATTCGGCAATGCCACGGGCGGCAGGGCGACTGAGCAAAATACCACTTGGAATGCCGACCAGCAGGGCGAAAAACATCGAGGTAAGGACTAAAATCAGGTGCTGTTGGCCAAGATAAAGTAAATCAACCTGACGCGATTTGAGGGTATCGATGCCAATTCCCCATACCAACAGCGTCAGTAGCAGAATGATGGCAATACTAAAGCCCAGCACGCGTTTTAACGTGGATGTGTGCATTGCAATGTGTCTCCCTGTTTGCATGCGTTATGGCGGCGAAAAATCGTCGCATGTTGTTATGCCATGGTTCGGCAGGGTGTTTTGAGCTATAGCAACAGGGTGGGAAGGATTCCAGCACAGAGACAAATTAGATTCGCAGACTATTAATCGCGAAATGCGATTTGGCCTTATGCCGTAAAGGATGAGCAGGGTATGTAAAGAATTGTCTTAAAAACGCAGATAAAAAGTGACGCTGTAACAATGTGGAGTAATGCAGGTATCAGAAAAGGCAGGAAAAACCTGCCTTCAGAGGATTAGCGGAAGAGTGTTTTTTCCGCGACGGGCGTCAGCAACTGAGACTGCCACTGCGCCAGGGTATAGCGGGCCAGTTCACCAAGTGCCTGATAAAAAGGATGCCCGGCGCTCTCAATGAAAACGTCGAGAAAGCGGGATGACCACGGGAGCAGATGCCACGCCAGCAGTTGTTCGCATTCACTGTGTCGACCATTTTCGGCCAGCCACGCCGCCATCAGTAATAACGAGCCAAAATGGTCTTCGGGTTCGTTTTGCTCTGCCTCGACGTGAATGTCGTTGTCGCGCATCCACTGACGCAGGGCCAGCGTCGATTCGCCAAACAGGACATTTTCACGATCTAACCAGACCGATCCCCAGGGCGGCGACGGTAATGCGTAGGGCCCCACGAACAGGCGCTGGAATGCCCCGGAAAGTGACTCATCGCTGACGCGTTTAAAGTTCGTCGCCAACGGGGACAGTGTTTCCGCTGCCAGCGGCCATTGTGTTTGCCAGTCATCAGCGGTTAGCGCTGATACCAGCGGCGCGGCTTCGGCGCTGTCGGGGGCGTAGTAAAACAAAGCCCCCAGCACGCGTGCCGTCATCGCAAAATCATCACGTTGAGTAAAATCAGTCATCTGAAACATCCTGAAAAGTGCGGGTTTCCCCGCACAGATTTGTTAACCTGCCACCGCCATACCGACGGTCATATGCAGGCCATAAAACAGGCCGCGGCCAATGATTTCGCCGCCAAGCACGAGGAGTAGCCCCAACAGCAACCCGGCGACGTGGGGTTCTTTGCGACGTACCAGCGGGCAGATCCAGCAGCCCAGTCCGGCAGCGACCAGCACCACGCGCCATACCTGCAGAGAGGCGTAATCCGGTACCAGTGCAGACGCCTGCTGGACCGAACTGTGAATCGTCGCCAGCGACATGCCTTGCAGAACGATGACCGCCACGCTGACCAGCAGCGCCAGTACGCTGATACCAGCGAACAGGGCTCCATTAAAGGTGACGCGGGAGGCCCGCAGCAGCAATGCCGCGAACAGCGGGCCGCTGAGCAACACCGTCAAGAAGAACGCCAGTGTCGTATAGCCAGTATACCAGGTCGGTACGGTATCGATCAGATAAACGCGGGTCATCGCCCAGACGAAGACGATCCCCAGTACCATGCTGACCAGCAGCCAGAATTTCCCCAGCGCGAGCGGCATTTTACCCAGAACAGCGATCAGCCACCAGATTCCCCCCACGGCGAAAAAGACTGAACCTGCGGCGATTTCATTGCTCAACCCGGATGCGCCAATGCGATTGAGCGAGTTGAATGCCCGCATCGGCGACCCCAGGTGCATGATCGACGCCAGGAATCCAAGCCCCATGACCAGCCAGAGAAAAAACATGCTGCGGACCAGACGTTGCCGGGCGGCGGCATCGTCTTTCATCGCAAACCAGCCAAGTCCACTGACAATCAGCGCGCCTACGACGCACTGGCCGAGTACTGTAAACAGCACCAGCGGCCATTCATGCCATCCATTTCCCATTTTACACCTCCTTCGGATTCGCCAGATAACCGGTGGTATCCCCGGTCGGACGGCTGTTGGCATTCGGTTTGATTACAATACTCGGCTTCGTGAAGTGTGCCCCTGGCAGCGGAGCAACGGCAGCCAGTTCACCGTGTTTCTTACGCAGTTCGTCGATGGGACCGAAATCCAGCGCCCGCAGCGGACAAGACTCGACACAGATCGGTTTCTTGCCGTCAGCCACGCGGTCATGACAGCCGTCGCATTTGGTCATATGACCTTTGGCGGCGTTGTACTGCGGCGCGCCGTACGGACAGGCCATATGGCAATAACGACAGCCGATGCAGACATCTTCATCGACCACCACAAAGCCGTCTTCCCGTTTGTGCATTGCGCCGCTCGGACAGACCTTGGTACAGGCCGGATCTTCACAGTGGTTACAGGCAATGGACAGATAGTAGGCAAAGACGTTCTGATGCCAGACGCCGTTGTCTTCCTGCCAGTCTCCGCCCGCGTATTCATAAATGCGGCGGAAGCTGACATCCGGGGTTAAATCCTTGTAGTCCTTGCAGGCCAGTTCGCAGGTTTTGCACCCGGTGCAACGGCTGGAATCAATAAAAAATCCATACTGAGTTGTCATCGGTTACTCCTTAGACCTTTTCAACCTGAACAAGATTACTGTGCGAAGGATTGCCTTTAGCCAGCGGCGAAGGGCGGTGCGACGTCAGGATGTTGATGGAGCCGCCGTGGTCGATCTGATCGCCAAACATATCGGCTTTGAGCCACGCCCCCTGACCAATGGCCGTGACGCCGGGCAGAATGCGTGGGGTCACTTTGGCAGGGATCAGCATCTGTCCGTTGTTATTAAATACCCGGACGGTGTCGCCGTGTTGAATCCCCCGCGCGCTGGCATCAATCGGGTTAATCCAGATCTCCTGGGGGCAGGCCTGTTGCAGGACATCAATGTTGCCGTAACTGGAGTGGGTGCGCGCCTTGTAGTGGAATCCGGTGAGCTGCAGCGGGTACGTTTTGCGGATCGGATCGTCCCAGCCGTCAAAACCCGGCGCATAGGCGGGCAGAGGATGGATTACCTCATCCTTCTTTAGTTCCCAGGTCCTGGCGATAGTGGCCAGTCGCGCAGAGTAAATTTCAATTTTCCCTGACGGCGTTTTCAGCGGGTTAGCACGGGGATCTTCACGGAAGGCGCGGAAGGCGACGTAATGCTCTTCCGGGCATTTTTTCTTGAAAATACCGGTTTGCTTCATCTCTTCGTAATCCGGCATTTCCGGATTGCGCTCTTTGGTTTTCGCATGCAGGTATTTCACCCATTCATGCTGCGAGCGTCCTTCGGTGAACGTCTGGTAGACATCCGGGCCGAGTCGGCGAGCGATTTCACTGAGCATCCAGTAGATCGGCTTTCTTTCAAACTTCGCTGACGTCGCGGGCTGACCGAGGATCACATAGCCCATGTTGCCGGCGGATTCGTGAGAAATCAGGTCTTCCTGCTCGGTCGGCATTAAATCCGGCAGCAGAATGTCGCAGTACTTCGCCGACGCCGTCATGAAATGTTCGACGCCGACAATCATTTCGCACTTGCTGTCGTCCTGTAGCACCTCGTGAGTGTGGGCGATATTGCCGTGCTGGTTAATCAGCGTATTACTGGCATAACACCACATGAATTTGATGGGAACATCCAGCTTATCTTTACCCCGCACGCCGTCGCGTGTGGCGGTCATTTCGGTGCCGTGATCGATAGCGTCGGTCCAGGTGAATACGGAGATTTGTGTTTTCACCGGGTTATCGAGCATCGAAAACCATTCTACGCCGAGATCCCAGGTGCCTTCACGCACGCCTGAGTTGCCGCCGTTGATACCGACGTTACCGGTGAGCACTGACAGCATGGCGATCGCCCGCGCGGTTTGCTCGCCGTTGGAGTGACGCTGAGGTCCCCAGCCCTGGCAAATATAGGCCGGTTTCGCCGAACCAATTTCACGCGCCAGTTGAATGATTTTATCTGCCGGAATACTGGTGATATGAGAAGCCCATTCCGGTGTTTTGGCAACGCCGTCAGGGCCTTCACCGAGGATATAAGCTTTGTAGTGCGCGTTTCGCGGCGCATCGGCAGGCAGGGTGGTTTCATCGTAGCCGACACAATATTTGTCGAGGAATGGCTTGTCGATCAGATCTTCAGTAATCAGCACCCAGGCGATCGCAGCCGCCAGTGCGCCATCCGTACCGGGGCGGATGGGCAGCCATTCGTCTTCGCGTCCGGCGGCAGTGTCGTTATAACGCGGATCGATCACAATCATTCGCGCATTTGAACGTTCGCGTGCCTGCTCAACGTAGTAAGTGACGCCGCCGCCGCTCATACGGGTTTCCGCAGGGTTGTTGCCAAACATCACCACCAGTTTCGTGTTGGCAATGTCATCCGGGCTGTTGCCATCGTTACTGCCAAACATGTAGCTCATGGCGGCGCTGATTTGCGCGGTACTGTAACTGCCATAGCGGCTAAGGTAGCCGCCACAGGAGTTCATCAGGCGGTAAGGGACGTTTGAATTGGTAATGTTGCCGCCGTCGACGCCGGTGCCGTAAAGCACATGGACCGCCTCGTTGCCATACTCTTTCAGAATCCGCTTCAGGTTGTCGCCGATGGTATCGAGCGCTTCATCCCAGGAAATGCGTTCAAACTTGCCTTCGCCACGTTTACCGACGCGTTTCATCGGGTACTTCAGTCTGTCCGGATGATTCATGCGTCGACGTATGGAGCGACCGCGCAAGCAAGCGCGAACCTGGTGGTTGCCGTACTCATCGTTGCCGGTGGTATCGGACTCCACCCAGTAAACCGTGTCATCTTTAACGTGCAGACGCAGCAGACAGCGGCTTCCGCAGTTAACGGTACAGGAACTCCAGACCGCTTTTTCTTCGACCGGCGCGGGCATGATGCCGTCAGCGGCGCGGGCTATACGGGTGAAAGGAAGGGTGAAAGCGCTACTGGCAAGCGCAAGGCTGCCAATAGCGGATGATTTCACCAGACTACGGCGGCTGATACTGGCCGTCATGATGGCCTCAGGCGTGGTGATTTTCATGGTTGCTCACTATGCTAATGTCAAAAATTGACCTGGTTGCGTCCCTGTCTTCGGGAACAGCCATTCGTTCTTTTCCTGTATTAATCAGTGTGGTGTGGAAAGTGTTAGGCAGATGCCACACCTTCGAACAAAGCGCTGTGTAATATTTTTTATATCGATATCAGAGACATGCTAAACAGAAATGAATTTTACCCCTTCATGGGTAGAGGTTATTAATCCATATCAAAGTGAGGGAAACCCTCCGTTGCCGGAGGGGGAAAAAAGGCGGAATTACTGCGGTTCGGTGTTAGCACCTTCCTGAGAAGGTGTAGTGCTGGCAGGTGCATTACCACTGTTGGTTCGGGTATAGAGAATTTTATGTGTGTCGTTGGCGCAATGTCCGACGACCTGCGAGTCTGGTTGATCGGCCTGATCGTTCGGCACGATGCTCAGGGTGAAGTTGGCCTCCGGCACGCCGTTATTGATGATGCGCTGCTCAATATCACTCCTGACGCGTTCGCAGGAGTCAGGGGCGGCAAAAACCAGCGGAGTGGCGGTCAGCAGAATGCCTGTCAGTAGTCCTCGGGAAAAATTCATCATCAGCTCCATTGTTGAGATGCTCAAAATAAGCATAGCATTACTAGTGTAAGCAATTGTATTTGCTAATATGACTGAGAATCATTTTTTTCTTTCGGGGAACTTGTGAAAAAACAGATATTTCTTTTTGCGCTTGGCATTGCGCTGGCGGGATGTGACAACAGCCCGGTGCCGCTCTCCTTTACGCCGGAAATGGCCAGCTTTTCTAATGAATTTGATTTTGACCCCTTACGCGGGCCGGTAAAAGACTTCAGCCAGACGTTGCTTAATGAGAAGGGCGAAGTGACGAAGCGCGTCAACGGCACGCTGTCTGAGGAAGGTTGTTTTGACTCGCTGGAGTTGCACGATCTCGAAAACAACACCGGCGTGGCGCTGATACTGGACGCGAACTTTTATCGCGATGCCGAAACGCTGGAGAAGAAGGTGCGTTTGCAAGGGAAATGTCAGCTTGCGGAACTGCCGTCGGCGGGCGTCGTCTGGGATACCGATGATAATGGCTTTGTGGTTGCGGCGACGGGAAAAGAGATGAAAGTCCAGTATCGCTACGATGCAGAAGGGTATCCGCTCGGCAAAACCACGGTCAGCAAGGACCAGACGTTATCCGTCAGCGCAAAGCCGTCGACCGATCCGCGCAAGAAGCTGGATTACACGGCGGTAAGCCTACTTAACGATCACCCATTGGGGAACGTTAAGCAGACCTGTGACTATGACCGTCATGCCAATCCCACGGACTGTACGCTGGTGATCGTTGATGAAAGCGTCAAACCCGCGGTCGAGCACAATTACACGATCAAAAATACCATCGATTACTATTGAGAGGACCGCGCAGCGATTACTGCGCGGTAGGTTTTAACATCGTCGGACCGGGCGAGCGATGCTCTGCCAGGTACTGATGCTGGAAGATACACATCCGGATCGTGTTGCGGTATTCCCCGTTAATAAAGAATTCATGAATCAGCTCGCCTTCGACCATAAAGCCCAGCTTACGGTAGATGTGGATCGCCTTTTCGTTCTCTTTATCAACGATGAGGTACAGCTTATAGAGGTTAAGTACGGTAAATCCGTAGTCCATCGCCAGTTTAGCAGCCCGTGAGGCGAGACCCTTTCCCTGATATTCCGGGGAAATAATGATCTGAAATTCAGCCCGACGATGGACATGGTTAATTTCAACCAGTTCGACCAGGCCCGCTTTTTCGCCATCACATTCCACGACGAAACGACGTTCGCTTTGATCGTGAATGTGCTTATCGTAGAGATCGGACAACTCGACGAACGCTTCGTAAGGCTCTTCAAACCAGTAGCGCATCACGCTGGCGTTGTTGTCGAGTTGATGGACAAAACGTAAATCTTCACGCTCCAGCGGGCGCAGCTTAACACTGAGGGCGCTTGTCATACCAAATCCTTAACGTCTCATTTAATACTTTGTATTTACTACGTTGTATCAGGGGGCGACCACGCGACCAGTGCGACGATCCAGGCAGCGCAGGGTGTTCGGCTCCCAGTACGCATTCAGGTTGGCGCTCTGTTCGCAGCTGTCACGGTTATCAAAGGCGGCATCCGCTTTATCCCACTCTTTTTCCGCGCGTTTGTTCACTTTCTGACGCAGACTGCGCGTGTCATCCCACTGCTCTTTTTGCATGGCCGCCTGTTGACGGCTCAGGGCGCTATCGCCTGATTCAATCACCAGTCGGCTGGTCTCAGCCTGCGCAGTCGCGGTGTAAACGACAGCACTCAGCAGCAGCATTGCCGTCAGGCACAGGCGTTTGCGAAGCGTAATGTTCATGGCAAGTTCCTTTTATGAGCGACGCAAAAAGCATCATTGGCAGGTAAATTCTACACCATTCCTCGCACACGGCATACCCGCCGGAAGGTTATGGATAAGATCGGGTGATTATGGCGTATCATGCCTGAACCTCAGGTCAATGAACGATTCAGATGCTTAAAACCACGCTGCTATTTTTTGCTACCGCGCTTTGTGAAATCATCGGCTGTTTTCTTCCCTGGCTCTGGCTGAAGCGGGGGGCCACCGTCTGGCTGCTGTTACCTGCAGGCGTTGCGCTGGCGCTATTCGTCTGGTTGCTGACGCTGCATCCGGCCGCCAGTGGTCGGGTGTATGCCGCGTATGGTGGGGTTTACGTGTGTACCGCACTGATCTGGCTGCGCGTCGTGGATGGGGTAAAACTCAGCCTGTATGACTGGAGCGGTGCGCTCATTGCGCTGTGTGGAATGCTGATCATTGTGGCGGGATGGGGGCGCGGTTAAGCGTCCCTGCGCATAATGCGTCACGCTATTGTCGTATGACATGTGCCATTTCCCGTGATTACCTCTTTATTCTTTTTTAATTCAATTGATTAAGATGTCCTGCGCGTCTCTGCGCAGGCATCCACCAGACGTTTCCCCTGCAAAGTCTTCTTTTATAGCCCGCAATTTTTTGTGATCAAGATAGAAAAATATGTCTCTTATACTTGTATGGTAGTATGTGTATTGCGTAGATTCTCACCATCACCACACAGAACCAGGAAGAAAAAATGAAGATTGTAGGGGCTGAGGTTTTTGTCACCTGTCCGGGACGTAACTTTGTCACACTGAAGATTACGACAGAGGACGGTATCACCGGTCTGGGAGACGCCACGCTGAATGGACGGGAGTTATCCGTCGCGTCTTACCTGAAAGATCATCTTTGCCCGCAACTGATTGGTCGTGATGCGCACCGCATCGAAGATATCTGGCAGTTCTTTTATAAAGGCGCGTACTGGCGTCGTGGCCCGGTGACCATGTCTGCTATCTCCGCCGTCGACATGGCGCTGTGGGATATCAAAGCCAAAGCTGCCAACATGCCGTTGTATCAACTGCTGGGTGGCGCATCGCGCGAAGGGGTGATGGTTTACTGCCACACCACCGGTCACACCGTTGATGATGTGCTGGAAGACTATGCGCGCCATAAAGAGATGGGCTTCAAAGCCATTCGCGTTCAGTGCGGCGTACCGGGTATGAAAACCACTTACGGCATGGCGAAGGGAAAAGGGCAGGCCTATGAACCCGCCACCAAAGGACAGTGGCCGGAAGAACAACTGTGGTCGACGGAAAAGTATCTTGATTTCACGCCGAAACTGTTCGAGGCGGTGCGCAATACGTTCGGCTTCAACGAGCATCTGCTGCACGACATGCACCACCGTCTGACGCCCATTGAAGCGGCGCGCTTTGGGAAAAGCATCGAAGATTATCGCCTTTTCTGGATGGAAGATCCGACACCTGCCGAGAACCAGGAGTGCTTCCGATTGATCCGTCAGCATACGGTAACCCCGATTGCCGTTGGTGAGGTCTTCAACAGCATCTGGGACTGCAAGCAGCTTATAGAAGAACAGCTCATCGATTACATCCGCACCACGATCACCCATGCGGGCGGGATCACCGGCATGCGTCGCATCGCCGACTTCGCCTCGCTCTATCAGGTGCGTACAGGTTCACACGGACCGTCCGATCTTTCTCCGGTTTGTATGGCCGCGGCGCTGCATTTTGACCTGTGGGTACCAAATTTTGGCGTTCAGGAATACATGGGCTATTCCGAGCAGATGCTGGAAGTGTTCCCGCACAACTGGACCTTTGACAACGGCTATATGCATCCGGGCGAGAAGCCGGGACTGGGTATCGAGTTCGATGAAAAACTGGCGGCGAAATATCCCTATGACCCCGCCTATCTGCCGGTTGCCCGGCTTGAAGATGGCACCTTGTGGAACTGGTAAGTTAACATTTATACGACATGGATGTTGTTCACCTCTGAACCAACGAAGGTAATTATTTATGGTTAGTTCCGTTGATATTAAAAATGACGTTGATAGCAAACCTGTAGTTCGTCGTGTCGCTTCTGCTTCAGCGATTGGTACTGCAGCTGAATACTATGACTTTTTTGCTTATGGCACCGCGGCGGTGTTGTTCTTTGGACATCTGTTCTTCCCCAGTGACGATCCGTTAATCAGTACTCTGGCCGCATTTGCCACCTATGCGGTGGGCTTCCTGGCAAGGCCTTTGGGGGGAATTGTCTTTGGTCACATCGGCGATAAAGTGGGGCGTAAAAAAGCGCTGGTAATTACAATACTGATTGTCGGCCTCGGGACATTCTGCATTGGCTTATTGCCAACGTACGAAAAAATTGGTGTCTGGGCACCTGTCCTCTTGATCTTCATTCGCGTACTCCAGGGGTTTGGTGTCGGTGGCGAGCAGGCAGGGGCGGTATTGATGACGGCTGAATATGCCGAACCTAAACGGCGGGGATTCTTTGCCAGTTGGGTACAAATCGGTGCGCCGGTCGGCTTTTTGTTACCGATGGCTCTGTTTGCACTGCTCAACGCCACGTTATCCCCTGAAGCAATGATGGATTACGGCTGGCGTATTCCGTTCCTGCTTAGTCTGCTGCTGGTGATTGTTGGCCTGTTTATTCGCCTGAGAATCGATGAGTCTCCTGTCTTTGCGCAGATTCGCGAGACGAAAGCAGAAGAGTCCCGTCCACTAATTGAAGTCATCCGCGATTTTCCTGGCATCGTGGTAAAAGGCGTCTGCGCAAAACTGATTGAAGCCTGTACTTTTGCCATGTTCACGGTAATCGTCCTGGCTTATGGCAAAGCTAATAATCTGGATGCCAATATATTAATGGAAACCATGATTATCGCGGTGATAATCGAAGTGCTTGCCATACCCATGATGGGTGCGCTCTGCGACAAAATTGGTCGTAAGCCGGTGTATATCATGGGGGCGCTGATTCAGGTCATAATGATTATTCCGTTCTTCCTGGCCATTAATCAGGACAATTTCTGGTTGACGCAACTGGTGATGATTATCGTCATTAGCTTTGGTCATAGCATGTGCTACGCACCACAGGCATCGTTCTTCCCTGAACTGTTCCCGACGCACATTCGCTGCAGCGGCATCGCGTTAATCTGGCAATTGGGTTCACTGATTGGTAGCGGGGTATTGGGTTTGGTGGCAGTGAAGATTTTGCAGATGACCGGTGGGCATTACTATGGGTTAGCAAGCTATGTGATTGTTCTCGGCATCATTTCTGTCATCGGCTTGCTTATGATGCCTGAAACGGCACCTCAGCGACTCAAGCGTGAATACCAGGAGTGGCATAAGCACGATTAAGAGGATTGTTCCCTAATGGCTGGCTGCCTGGATGCAGCCAGCTCTCAGCTCAGGGATCCTGCCCTGGGCGTCAGGCTCAGCATCAGGAATTGCATCCTGTCACATAACTTTCAAATGATGTTATACCAGTTGGCAAAATATTAATTCAAATCAAAACATACAACCATACAGGCGTTACTCTGGGACCGTCCTGATTTCATTCAAAGTAGGTCATACAATGCAAAACAAGCTCTTAACGGCAAAAGCGACGCTGCCTGGCTACGATCGCAACCGACTGATCCCGCGCATCGTTCATCTTGGTTTTGGTGCTTTCCACCGTGCGCACCAGGGTGTCTATACCGATATCCTGGCGGCGGAGCACAACAGCGACTGGGGATACTGCGAAGTGAACCTGATCGGCGGTGAGCAGCAGATCGCCGATCTTAAACAGCAGGATAATCTCTATACCGTGGCGGAAATGTCTGCCGATGCCTGGACCGCGAGAGTCGTAGGTGTGGTCAGGAAAGCGCTGCATGCTCAGGTTGACGGGCTGGAGAGCGTGCTGGCGGCGATGTGTGAACCACAGGTTGCGATTGTTTCACTGACGATTACTGAGAAAGGGTATTGCCATTCCCCGGCGACCGGACAACTGATGCTGGATCACCCGATGATCGCCGCCGATCTGCAAAACCCACATCAACCGAAATCTGCGCCGGGTGTGGTGGTTGAAGCGCTGGCGCGCCGTAAAGCGGCGGGCTTAGCCGCCTTCACCGTGATGTCCTGTGACAACATGCCGGAAAACGGTCATGTGATGCGTAACGTGGTCACCGCCTACGCGCGTGCCGTGGACGCCGAACTGGCCGCGTGGATCGAACAACACGTCACGTTCCCGTCGACGATGGTTGACCGCATTGTTCCGGCCGTCACCGCCGACACGCTGGATAAAATTGAAAACCTGACTGGCGTGCGCGATCCGGCAGGCGTAGCCTGCGAGCCATTCCGTCAGTGGGTGATTGAAGATAACTTTGTTGCCGGCCGTCCGCAGTGGGAAAAAGCCGGGGCGGAACTGGTTTCTGACGTGATCCCGTTTGAAGAGATGAAATTGCGGATGCTCAACGGCAGCCACTCATTCCTCGCGTATCTGGGCTATCTCGCCGGGTATCAGCATATCAACGACTGCATGGGTGATGAAAATTATCGTGTGGCTGCCCGCGCATTGATGCTCAATGAGCAGGCGCCCACGCTGAAAGTGCAAGGGGTGGATCTCACTCGTTATGCCGATCTACTGATCGAACGCTACAGCAACCCGGCGCTGCGTCACCGTACCTGGCAGATTGCGATGGACGGCAGCCAGAAATTACCTCAGCGGATGCTCGATTCTGTGCGCTGGCATCTGGCGCATAATAGTCGTTTTGATTTGCTGGCGCTGGGCGTGGCGGGCTGGATGCGCTACGTCGGCGGCGTGGACGAGCAGGGAAATGCCATTGAAGTCAACGATCCGCTTCTGCCGGTGATCCAACAGGCGGTACAAAACAGTGCGGAAGGTGAAAGCCGCGTTGAGGCGCTGCTGGCAATCGAGGCGATTTTTGGTAACGAACTGCCGCAGGTCGCGTTGTTCACACAGGCCGTGAAAGAAGCGTATCAGACGTTGCTGGCTGAAGGGGCGAAAGCCACCGTGGCAAAATATGCGGCAAAAGTGAAGTAACTGTCTCAGGACTGCCGGATAATCAAGGCATTATCCGGCACTCACACCATTAGTTCATGCCGAGACGAATCAACTCTACCGGGGCAAATTTGCCTTCACAGCCTTCCACTTCGACTGTTTTTTCACGACGAATTTGCGCCGCATCCAGGCCGTCGGTCTCAATCGCTTTGATGCGACCGGTATGGCCGGTGCCACTGATCATCACGCGGCTGCCTGTGGTGATTGCGTTACGGTTACGATCGTATGTCATCATGGTATTTTCTCCTTTCTAACTTACCGTCAAAGCCCGTGGGCTCAGGTCCCACGTAACGGGCGCTATATAAATACGCTTATCAGTCAGGATTTTTTTTGTTTTTGATCAATCTCACATCTTTTTTGATGTGGACATGCAGGGGAGAAAACAGAGAGACCTCATCTCAGAAGAGATGAGGCAGGGGAATTACTCTTCGCTGAACCAGTCGCTGTTTTCCTGGCGGATCAGCAGGACCGACTCGCCGATTTCTTGCAGATGCTGAGTCATGGCTTTCTCGACGGCATCGGCGTCGTGTTTTTCCAGGGCAGCAAAAATATCGAGATGCTGGCGGAGCAACATTTCCGGCGGAGAGACGTGATCGAGGCTCATATAACGCACACGGTCGATAGTGGCTTTGATATTTTCGATGGTGTCCCAGGCCAGCTGACAGTCCGCAATGGTTGCCAGCTTCTGGTGAAAATCGTCATCCAGCTCGAAGAAATCATTCAGCTGTTTGCGCTCAATCGCAATCCGCTGCTGATTAAGATTCTGCTCAAGCTGATAACACTGACTGTCGGTGATTTGGGCTGCGGCCCGCCGCACTACCGCACATTCGATAGCCTGACGGACAAAGCAGCCGTTTCGCACCTGCGAGAGGGAGATCTTGTTGACGTAGCTGCCGCGCTGCGGACGGATCTGAATCAAGCCGTTTTCCGCGAGTTTAATAAACGCTTCACGCACCGGTTGGCGAGACACATCGAAGCGAACAGACACCTCTTTTTCGGACAGCGGCGTGCCTGGCGCAATAAGGCAGTGCACGATGTCACGGCGAAGAATGCGATAAATCTGCTGATTTACGGGCTGTGTAGGATTGAGTTGCGTTTCGACGGTCATTCGCTCTTACTTTTTAGAAAGTTAACCCACAAATTCTACCACTTTTTTGTCGCGAGCTATACCCGGCCCGCAGGCCGGGAGGCAAAATTAACCGCGATGAACGCTCAGTCCGGCAAAAGACTGCGTCACTGGCATCATTTCTACCGTATTGATGTTCACATGGGCAGGCAGGGTGGCGACCCACCAGACCGCTTCGGTCACATCTTCCGGCGTCAGCGCCGTGGTGTTCTCATAGGTTTTGCCCGCTTTATTGTCATCGCCTTTAAAGCGCACGTTGGAAAACTCGGTACCGCCCACCAGACCGGGTTCGATATCCGTGACGCGAACGGCTGTGCCGTGCAGGTCGGTGCGCAGGTTCAGACTGAACTGACGTACAAACGCCTTGGTCGCGCCATACACGTTGCCGCCGGCATAAGGCCAACTGCCTGCGGTAGAGCCGATGTTGATGATATGACCGCGGTTACGCTCGACCATGCCTGGCAGGACGGCGCGGGTCATGTAAATCAGCCCTTTGTTGTTGGTATCGATCATGGTTTCCCAGTCTTCCACGCTGGCTTTATGCGCAGGTTCCAGACCCAGCGCCAGCCCGGCGTTGTTGACCAGCAGGTCGATGTCACGCCACTCGGCAGGTAAGGATGCCAGCATCTCTTCAATGGCTGCGCGGTTACGCACATCCAGTTGCGCGGTCAGTACGTTATCACCCAGCGACTCTTTTAACTCTTGCAGGCGTTCCTGGCGACGGCCAGTGGCAATGACTTTATGCCCGTTCTCAACAAAACGACGTGTAATGCATTCACCAAAACCTGCTGTTGCTCCGGTTACTAAAACGATCATCTCACTGTTCCTCAACGCTTTTTACGTTTCACTACCATAGCACGCGATCCGCCCTCGCGGGTAATCCTGGTTTTACAGGATTGCGGTCTTTTACCCTGAAGCCTACTCTATTGAACAAATCGTTTTCAGGAGTGAAAGATGTCGTTAACGAATCCGTTCTTTAGCCACAGCCTGTTACCGTACCAGGCTCCCCGTTTTGATTTGATTAAGACGGAACACTATCGTCCCGCATTTGACGAAGGGATGAAGCAAAAGCGCGCGGACATTGCCGCCATTATTGCCAACAACGCTGCCCCGGATTTTGCCAATATGGTTCTCGCCCTGGAGAAAAGTGGTGAGTTGTTAACTCGCGTCAGCAGCGTCTTCTTCGCCATGACCGCGGCACATACCAATGATGAACTTCAGCGTCTCGATGAGGCGTTTTCTGCCGAGCTCGCGGAACTGGCGAATGATATCTGGCTGAACAGCGCTTTGTTTTCCCGCGTTGATTGCGTCTGGCAACAGCGTGATGCGCTGGGGCTCGACGGTGAATCGGTGCGTCTGATCGAGGTGACACACCAGCGCTTTGTTCTCGCCGGGGCCCAACTGAGCGATGCCGACAAAGCACAACTTCGGGCACTTAATACTGAAGTGGCGACGCTGACCAGCCAGTTTAACCAGCGCCTGCTGGCGGCGAATAAATCCGGTGGACTGGTGGTCGATTACGCCCATCAACTGGAGGGACTCAGCGCGGAAGAGATCGCCAGCGCGCGACAGGCGGCGAGTGAAAAAGGGCTAGCCGAGAGATGGCTGATACCACTGCTGAATACCACGCAACAGCCGGCATTAAGCGCACTGCGCGATCGCCAGACCCGAGAGAATCTGTTTAACGCCGGGTGGAGCCGTGCTGAAAAAGGCGATGATAATGACACACGAGCGCTGATTCAGCGGCTGGTCGCCCTTCGCGCCCGTCAGGCGCAACTGCTGGGGTTTGCTGATTATGCCTCGTGGAAAATCGCCGATCAGATGGCAAAAACGCCAGAGGCCGCGCTAGCCTTTATGCGTGCGATCGTCCCTGCTGCGCGCCAACGGGCGCTGAGTGAACTGGCCGATATCCAACAGGTGATTGACGATGAACAGGGCGGCTTTACCGCACGGGCCTGGGACTGGTCGTTTTATGCCGGGCAGGTGCGGCGTGCGAAATATGCGTTAGATGAATCGCAGCTCAAACCCTATTTCGAACTGAATACCGTTCTGAACGAAGGGGTGTTCTGGACCGCCAACCAACTGTTTGGCATCAAATTCATCGAGCGCTTTGATATTCCGGTCTATCATCCGGATGTCCGCGTCTGGGAGATCTTCGATCATAACGGCGTCGGGCTGGCGCTTTTTTACGGCGATTTCTTTGCCCGGGATTCGAAAAGCGGCGGCGCCTGGATGGGCAATTTCATCGAGCAGTCGACGCTCAACGAAACCCAACCGGTTATTTACAACGTCTGTAATTATCAGAAGCCCGCCTCAGGACAACCCGCGCTGTTACTCTGGGATGATGTCATCACGTTGTTCCATGAGTTTGGCCATACTCTGCACGGACTGTTTGCGTCACAGCGCTATGCGTCGCTGTCGGGAACCAATACGCCGCGTGATTTCGTCGAGTTTCCGTCGCAAATCAACGAACACTGGGCGAGCCATCCGACGGTATTTGAGCGCTATGCCCGTCATGCGGTCACTGGCGAAAAAATGCCAGAGGCATTACAGGACAAAATGCGTAAGGCAAGCCTGTTCAATAAAGGTTATGACATGAGCGAACTGCTCAGCGCCGCGCTGCTGGATATGGGCTGGCACAGGCTGTCTGTTGACGAGCCCCCTCAGGACGTCGAGACGTTTGAAAAACAGCGGCTGGCAGCAGAGCAACTCGATCTTCCTGCGGTACCACCGCGCTATCGCAGCAGCTATTTTGCCCATATTTTTGGCGGCGGGTACGCGGCGGGCTACTATGCCTATCTCTGGACGCAGATGCTGGCAGATGACGGCTTTCAGTGGTTTGTGGAGCAGGGCGGACTGACACGCGAGAACGGCCAGCGGTTCCGTGACGCGATTTTGTCACGGGGCAACAGTGAAGATTTAGAACGCCTTTACCCGGCATGGCGGGGGAGTGAACCGCAGATCGGCCACATGCTAAAACACCGCGGCCTGGCGGGATAAAACAATCGACACCTCATTATTAGCAACTTGATGTACAATGCGGGCTCTTTTTTCCGGAGCCCGCATTGTACATGTCTGTTTTCTTGCCTTTCTGCGCTGATATCCTTCAGGCGACGTTCTGCTCATGAAAACGTTCGCACCACTCCTTCTTTCTTCTGCTCTGCTGTTGACCGGTTGTGGCAACAGTACCTTATCGCAGTTGGATATGCCTGCCGAACAGAGGGCGCAGGTGGTGGTGGGATATTATGCGCGCGGTATTGATCCGATGATCCGCCAGTATATGCAGGAAAAGCAGGTGAGCGGAATGGTGGTTGCGGTCATTCAACATAACGGACCGGCTGAGTTTCACAGTTACGGCGTGACCGACAGCCAACATCGTTATCCTATCACTCCGGACACGCTGTTTGCGTTGGGTTCGCTGAGTAAAGGGGTGACGGCCGAAATCACTACCGTGCTGGTGAATCAGGGCGTGCTGCAGTGGAACGACACGCTGGCGCAGCTTCTGCCGGCAAATACGCCGCTGAGCGATGACGCCAGAAAGATTACTCTGCTGCAACTGGCGACGCATACTTCCGGTCTGCCCAGACAGCCGATGGATCTGCTGACTCTGGAAAATCTTCTGCGTTATTTCAGTACGGGTGAAAATTTCTATACCCAACTGGATAACGATACGGTGCTGACTTCTCTTGCCGACTTCACCGCACCCGAAGCACGTGTGCCGCACTATTCCAATATCGGTTATGCGCTGCTGGGCTACATCGTGCAGCGTCGTACCGGCGAGTCGCTCCCGTCGCTGGCGAATCGTCTGATCTTCCAGCCATTACAGATGAACAACAGCAGTTTTGAGCCCATGACGCTCAACGCCTATCCGTATCGCGCATTAGGCCATGCGGGAGATCAGCCCAAGCTCATTCGACGCGGTGAACTGACGCCAGACTGGACGTTTAACCACAACATGGTCGGGGCGGCGAGTTTATACAGTAGCGCACGCGATCTGGCGGGCTATGCGCGAGCGCATTTTTCGTCGCAAGGCAACGCCGCGCTTGCCCGCGCATTTGCGGACGTCTCCCGCACTCAGTTTTATCGTCAGAAAGAAGCGGCGAATATTGCGTGGGTAACCGATACGTTAGCCGATCGTCAGGTCACTTATCAGGTCGGATATATTGGCGGCTATTCCAGTTATATTGGCTTTGATAAACAGAACCAGAATGCGGTGGTGGTTCTGCAAAATAGTTTTAACTGGAGTAATTATCTGGGGCACACCATTCTCAGTCAGTTAGCTCCGCGGTAAATTAAACCGCTTGTTGACGTTTTCGCTGTAAATAAGTCGTGGTGGACTGCCGTCTTTACAAAACAGACGGTTTATTGACATTAACCTGCACTCGATATGTTAAATTCCCATCAACAAGTTGATTAATGGACTAAAACAGTGACAACCGGAGGTAATATGCAGCTGTTCATGCGCAAGAAATTACAGAGAAAACGCTGGAATTCCCGTCCCGAATCGCAGGACTTACAAAATACACGTTCTGCTGAACCGTGGTCTTCCCGTACTGCATGTTGCCAGAGCAAAAAAGAGTGGAAACGAGAAACGCCTGAATCTTAGCGCCTGCCGTTTAACGTTCATTGAGAATCGGCGTGGTAGGGTGTAGGTGATCCATTGTCGCTGCCGGGACTGGCGGGACGGTGGAAAAAGTAAAATACAAATCTATCCATGCAAGCATTCACCGTCGGTTATCCGGCGGTTTTTTTTTGCCCGTCAGACATAAAAAATGGCCCCTTGTGCAGTGATGCGACAAGGGGCCTTATCGGTTCAGGGCTTTCTCCGTTCATTAGTCATCCCATTTGTGGCTGAAATACGCGGCCAGAAATCCAGAAAATAAAATCATTCCCAGAACGGCCATAAAAACGTTCATATTACCCAGCATTGTTGCCTCCATTTAATTGGTGGTGTGTTTCCTCGCTTACCTTAATTTCGGTTGGTGAAAGAGATAATAGCAGCTTTAACCTAAACAAAAGCTGAATTAGGTGATTATTTAGGGATAAAAGTAAACTTCTTTCGATATTGTGAAGGGGACAGACAATATGTGTGTCGAAAATGGTGGCGAAATAACGCGGCGCTGCCAAAACCGGTTTGTTCCGCGATCAATTCCACGCTGAGTGGTGAATTTTCCAGGTAATCGCGCGCCCGTAATAAACGCTCGTTGAGGATCCAGCGTGCAGGCGTGGTGCCGGTACAGTCGGTAAAACGGCGCAAAAACGTCCGTGGGCTCATCCCGGCGCGTTTGGCCAGCGAGGCGGTATCGTGATTCATCGTCAGATTCTGGTGCAGAAAATCAAACAGCTGGCCCAGCGTCTGGCTTTCACGCTGCCGGGCAACGGGGCGCAGAAGTTGCTGTGGCTGTGCGCCGTCACGATGGGGCTGCACCACCAGCCGTCGGGCGACGCTGTTGGCGACCTCAAGACCGTAGTCCTCGCGGATCAGATAAAGACACAGATCGATCCCCGCAGCGCTGCCCGCCGAGGTCAGCAACAGTCCGGCATCATGATAGAGAACGTTGTCAAGTACCTCGATAGCCGGAAAACGCTGCCGGAGCGTGTCCGTGTAGCACCAGTGAGTGGTGGCCTTGCGCCCGTCCAGCAACCCTGTTGCTGCCAGTACAAACACGCCGGAACAGATCGACAACAGACGGCAACCTCGCGCCCATGCAGCACGCAGTTCGGCACACAAGGCTTCAGGTACCGGCGCGTCGCTGCCTCGCCAGCCGGGAACCACAACGATATCGGCCTCAGCCAACAGTTCCAGCCCTCCATCCACCATTAACCGCACGCCGCCGGTCGCGCGGAGTGGACCGGCATCGACCGACGCGACGGCAAAGCGATACCAGTCTGCGCCCAGTTCCGGGCGTGGCAGACCAAAGATTTCGACCGCTACGCCAAACTCGAAGGTGCACAGTCCGTCATAGGCGAGTACGACCACAAGCGGGCGCGGCGATTTTGGCATAATCCTGGCGTTTTTTGGCATGGGCGAAGGCGGTACGTCAGCTCAGAGATAGTTAAATTATTGTAAACACAATCGTCCCTGAGGAGAAAGTAGAATGAGTCATGTCACTGAGTTTCCCGCCGCCGCATCCACCGTTGCGGTCAGCCATTTCCTGTCGCGTCTGAGTCTGGAAACCGATTGTGCCGACGTCCATGAGAGCATCCGCAATGGGGAACCGGATTTCGTCTTACTCCACGTGGTGGGAAAACCGGAGATGTTTGCACGTCGTCATCTTCCGGGGGCGATTCATCTGCCGCATGCCACGATGACCGCCGAACGCATGGCGCAGTGGCCTGCGGAAACGCTGTTCGTGGTTTACTGCGCCGGGCCTCACTGTAACGGTGCCGACCGCGCGGCATTAAAGCTCGCCAGACTGGGCCTGCCGGTGAAAGTCATGATCGGCGGCATCACAGGATGGGAAGATGAAGGGTTTGCGTTTTCCTGTCTTGTGGAGTGAAGATGAATTTGTTTCATCAGCCATGAATTTATCTCGTTTGCCTGATCGACAAGGGTATGTCAATTTGGACGCATAGACATCCAGAAGTCTAAATATTCAAATAAGAAACTATCACGTCAGGCAACCTTTGCCTGACGACGAAGGAGATCACATGCAAAGACAACAGGCCCCATTTCGCGCAGAAGTCGTTGGCAGCTTTTTACGTCCCGACGAGATCAAAGTTGCTCGTCAGCAGTTTTCGCGCGGCGAGTTAAGCGCACCACAGCTGCGCGGCATTGAAGACGAAGCCATTCGTCGGGTGGTCGAACAGCAGTGCGCCTGCGGTCTGCATGTGGTGACGGACGGTGAGTTCCGCCGCGCCTGGTGGCATTTTGATTTCTTCGATGGCTTGCAAGGGGTCGAGCGTTATGACTCACAGCAAGGGATTCAGTTTAACGGCGTACAGACTAAAGCGCATGGCGTACGGGTCACGGGTAAACTGGCGTTCGGCGATCATCCGATGCTGGAAGATTTCCGCTTTCTGAAGCGCATCAGCGGTAACGCCCAGCCAAAGATGACGATTCCCAGCCCCAGCGTGTTGCACTTTCGCGGTGGGCGTAAGGATATCGATGCGACGGTCTATCCGGACCTGAAGGACTATTTTGACGATCTGGCGACCACCTGGCGCGATGCGATCCACGCCTTCTACGCCGCAGGCTGCCGCTATCTGCAACTGGATGACACGGTGTGGGCTTATCTCTGTTCTGATGCTCAGCGCCAGCAAATTCGCGAACGTGGTGACGACCCTGACGCACTGGCGCGGATTTATGCCGATGTGATCAACCGGGCGCTGGCGGATAAACCAGCCGACCTGACGATGGGACTGCACGTATGCCGCGGCAACTTCCGTTCAACCTGGATCTCTGAAGGCGGCTATGAACCGGTTGCAGAGATCCTGTTCGGCAGCGTCAATGTCGATGCTTTCTTCCTGGAGTACGACAACGATCGCTCTGGCGATTTTGCGCCGCTGCGTTTTATCCGTCCAGGCCATCAGCAGGTGGTTCTCGGACTGGTGACTACTAAAAATGGCGAACTGGAAAACCCGGATGGCGTAAAAGCACGACTGCAGGAAGCAGCGCAATATGTCGACAAAGCGCAAATTTGTCTCAGCCCGCAGTGCGGCTTTGCCTCAACGGAAGAAGGGAACACGCTCACGGAAGCCCAGCAGTGGAACAAAATCAAACTTATCACCGAAATAGCTCAACAGGTCTGGTAAGTTGCCTCAATAATGCACACCGCGTTGCACATAAATAATGCAACGCGGGTTCATTGTGGGGCATCCCCCGCGCGAAGCCTTGCAGGCCGCGCACGCCAACCCTTTTTCCTCTCTGCCTTCGTTCTGGCATCCTTTTTGCCTTATACCTCCTGAACTCTTTTTTGCGCCGTGTTGTTTGTCGGTAGCACCAGAACTCACAGCATTTTTATTTTCAGGAGTGAAATTATGCAGCGTCGTACCTTACTCAAAGCGTTTGCCCTTTCTGCCTCGGTGGTCGCGATGGGACTCAGTTTTAGCGTTCAGGCCGCCGATACCATCAAAGTGGGCATTATGCACTCACTGTCCGGCACGATGGCGATCTCCGAAACGCCGCTAAAAGATGTGGCCCTGATGACGATTGATGAGATCAACGCCAAAGGGGGCGTGCTGGGCAAGAAGCTGGAACCGGTGGTGGTTGATCCGGCCTCAAACTGGCCGCTGTTCGCCGAGAAAGCCCGACAGCTGCTGAGTCAGGATAAGGTGGCGGTGGTGTTTGGCTGCTGGACCTCTGTGTCACGTAAGTCGGTATTGCCGGTTTTCGAAGAGCTGAACGGCCTGCTGTTCTATCCTGTCCAGTACGAAGGGGAAGAGATGTCGCCGAACGTCTTCTACACCGGCGCGGCACCTAACCAGCAGGCGATCCCGGCGGTGGAGTATCTGCTGAGTGAGGATGGGGGAAGCGCTAAACGCTTCTTCCTGCTGGGCACCGACTATGTTTATCCGCGTACTACTAACAAGATCCTGCGCGCGTTCCTGCATTCGAAGGGGATTGCCGATAAAGACATCGAAGAGGTCTACACCCCGTTTGGGCACAGTGATTACCAGACCATTGTCGCCAATATCAAAAAATTCTCCGCAGGTGGAAAAACGGCTGTCGTTTCAACCATTAACGGCGACTCCAACGTCCCGTTTTATAAAGAGCTGGCAAACCAGGGGCTGAAAGCTACCGACGTTCCGGTGGTCGCATTTTCCGTTGGTGAAGAAGAACTGCGCGGGATTGATACCAAACCGCTGGTTGGCAACCTCGCCGCCTGGAACTACTTCGAATCGGTGGATAACGCCACTAACCAGAAATTTGTCGCCGATTATCGAGCGTACGCCAAAGCCCATAAGCTGCCGAATGCCGATACCGTGGTGACAAACGATCCGATGGAAGCCACGTACGTAGGTCTGCATATGTGGGCGCAGGCCGTCGAAAAAGCCGGGACGACGGATGTGGATAAAGTCCGGGCGGCAATGGCCGGACAGTCCTTCCAGGCGCCGTCGGGCTTTACGCTGACGATGGATGCCACCAATCACCATCTGCACAAACCGGTGATGATTGGCGAGATTGAAGGCAACGGTCAGTTCAACGTCGTCTGGCAGACCGAAGAACCGGTTCGCGCCCAGCCGTGGAGCCCGTTTATTGCCGGTAATGACAAGAAATCTGAACAGCCGGTGAAAACAGCCAGCAACTAACGATAAGCCCTCGTGCGGTCGAAGACGGCGAAATGCCCGATAGGGCGTAAGCCGTCACCCGACGAAAGCGTCGCAAGGTTTGTCAACGTTCTTATCCCTCCCGCGGAGGGTGACTTCTGGAGATCACGACATGAAAGCCATGGGCTTTATTCGCGGTTTGTTGCTGGCGTTTGGGCTTCTGCCATGGTTCGTTCAGGCCAGCGATGCCGACGCGTTTGTCGCCGCCAACCGTACCGGCCAGGCGCAACTGCTCGAACAGTGGGCGGCAACCCCTGACCCCCAGCGTCTGCCGCTGCTGACGGCGCTGAGCCGGGAGGCGCTGCTCACCGACAGCACAAAACAGGCTTTCACCCGTGAAGGGACGCAGGTTGTGGCCCTGGGAGCGGCCAGTAGCCCAACGGGAACGTTAAAACCTCTGCGCCTGACCAACCGACTGCGCATTCTTGTGGCCGGCGCGCTGGCGACGCATCAACTTGTTAGTGACAGTGTCACGCAAAGGCTGGCGGCTACCCGTACGCTACAGCGAGACGCACAGCCGTCCATGCTGCCTTTTATCCAACATCGACTGGCACAGGAAACCGATGCGGAGGTGAAATCACGTTTGACCCGCGTTCTGGCTAACCTGCAACTGACCAGTCCGTCGGCGGAGGTTCGCCGTCAGGCGATCATGCTGCTGGGCGATTCCAGCGATCCGGAAATGCAGGCACGCCTGCAACCGTTTACCGACACGGCGCATGAACCGGATGCCAGCGTGCGCGCGGCGGCCAGTGACAGCCTGGCGCGTATCCAACAGCGGATGGCGATTGGCGATCTGCTCGGACAGGCGTTTATGGGTCTGTCGCTCGGATCGGTGCTGCTGCTGGCGGCGCTTGGTCTGGCGATCACCTACGGTCTGCTGGGGGTGATCAACATGGCGCACGGCGAAATGCTGATGCTTGGGGCCTACTGTACGTGGATGGTGCAACAGGCGATGGCGCAGTTTATGCCGCAGTGGCTGGCCTTTTATCCGCTGGTCGCCTTGCCGGTCGCCTTTATGTTTACCGCAGGCGCGGGAATGATTCTGGAACGCGGGGTGATCCGCCATCTTTACGGACGTCCACTGGAAACGCTGCTGGCGACGTGGGGCATCAGCCTCATGCTTATCCAGCTCGTGCGGATGACCTTTGGCGCGCAAAACCTGGAGGTGGCGAATCCGGCGTGGCTGTCGGGTGGCGTACAGGTTTACGCCAGTCTGGTGCTACCGTGGAACCGCATTGTGGTGCTGGGGTTCGCGCTGCTGGTGCTGTTCTTCACCTGGCTGCTGCTGAACAAAACGCGACTGGGTATGCGGGTACGCGCCGTGACCCAGAACCGCAGTATGGCGGCCTGCTGCGGCGTTCCGACCGGGCGTGTGGATATGCTGGCCTTCGGACTGGGTTCAGGCATTGCCGGACTCGGCGGCGTCGCCCTGTCGCAACTGGGTAACGTCGGTCCGGAACTGGGCCAGGGCTATATCATCGACTCCTTCCTGGTGGTGGTGCTGGGCGGCGTCGGACAACTTGCCGGTAGCGTGGCGGCGGCGTTCGGTCTCGGCGTGTTCAACAAAATCCTCGAACCGCAGATGGGAGCGGTACTCGGGAAGATTGTTATTCTGGTGTTGATCATTCTGTTTATCCAGAAGCGACCCCAGGGACTGTTTGCTCTGAAAGGGAGAGTCACCGAATAATGACGATGCCAATGACCTTAACACTGGCGCGTAAAGCGCCGCACATCAGTCGGGCGCTGGGGGGAATTATCCTGTTGGCGCTGATGATCCTGCCATTTTTTGCCTTGCTGCCCGCCGAGCATCCGCTGGCGATTTCCGTGTGGACGTTGACACTGGCCGGGAAAATTCTCTGCTACGCGGTGGTAGCGGTCGCGCTGGATCTGGTCTGGGGTTATGCCGGGATGCTGTCGCTGGGACACGGTCTTTTCTTTGCGCTTGGCGGCTACGCGATGGGGATGTATCTGATGCGCCAGGCCTCTGGTGAAGGGCTGCCCGCGTTTATGTCCTTTCTCTCGTGGAGCGAATTGCCGTGGTTCTGGTGGGGAACCCAGCATTTTGCGTGGGCGATGGCGCTGGTGGTACTGGTGCCCGGCGGACTGGCGCTGATCTTTGGCTACTTTGCTTTTCGCTCGAAGATTAAAGGCGTCTACTTTTCGATCATGACTCAGGCGCTGACCTTCGCCGGTATGCTGCTGTTCTTTCGTAATGAGACCGGTTTTGGCGGCAACAACGGGTTTACCGGTTTTACCACGCTTCTGGGGCTGCCGATCACAGCCACCACCACGCGTATCGGACTGTTTCTGGCGACGCTATTGCTGCTGGTGCTGGCATTATGGCTGGGGTTTGCGCTGGCGCGCAGTAAGTTTGGCCGGATCCTCACCGCCGTGCGCGACGCGGAAAACCGGCTGATGTTTTGCGGCTATGACCCGAAAGGCTTCAAGCTGCTGGTCTGGACGCTTTCTGCCGTGTTGTGCGGCCTGGCAGGGGCACTGTATGTGCCGCAGGTCGGGATTATTAACCCCAGCGAAATGTCGCCCACTAACTCTATCGAAGCCGCGATCTGGGTGGCGCTTGGCGGGCGTGGCTCGCTGATCGGCCCGGTCATTGGCGCGGTGGTCGTGAACGGTGCCAAAAGCCTCTTCACCGTCATCATGCCGGAATACTGGCAGCTGTTTCTGGGGCTGATCTTCATAGGCGTCACGCTGTTTTTACCCCGTGGCGTGATTGGCCTGTTCCGCAAAGGAGACAAATAATGCAGCCGGATGAAGGCCTTTTTACCCGCCAGGTTCCCGGCGATCGCTATCGCCAGCAGACGGACCCGGTGCTGCAACTGGAAAACATCAATGTCAGCTTTGACGGTTTTAAGGCATTAACCAATCTCACGCTGAATATTGGCGTTGGTGAACTGCGTTGCGTCATTGGCCCTAACGGCGCGGGGAAAACCACGTTGATGGATGTGATTACCGGGAAGACGCGTCCGCAAAGCGGTAAGGCGCTGTATGACCAGTCAACCGATCTGACCGCGTTAGATCCGATCGCCATTGCCCGTCAGGGTATTGGTCGCAAGTTTCAAAAGCCGACGGTGTTCGAAGCGTTGACGGTGGCAGAAAACCTCGAGCTGGCGATGAAAAACGATAAATCGGTGTGGGCGTCACTGCGTGCAAGGTTAAACAGCGAACAGCGCGACCGCATCGATGAGATGCTTGGCTTGCTGCGCCTGCGGACAGAAAGAGGGCGTCGGGCCGGAATGTTGTCACACGGTCAGAAGCAGTTCCTCGAGATCGGCATGCTGCTGGTGCAGGAGCCGCACCTGCTATTGCTGGATGAACCCGCCGCCGGCATGACCGATGCGGAGACGGAATATACGGCAGAACTGTTCCGCACGCTGGCGGGCAAGCATTCGCTGATGGTGGTGGAACACGATATGGGCTTTGTAGAAACCATTGCCGACCACGTGACGGTGCTCCATCAGGGAAGTGTGCTGGCGGAAGGCAGTCTGCGCGAGGTTCAGGCCAACGAGCAGGTGATTGATGTCTATCTTGGGCGCTAAGGAGTACAGATGCTACAGGTAAATGAACTGAATCAATATTATGGTGGCAGCCATATTCTGCGCGGCGTCACCTTTGACGCCAGCCCTGGTGAAGTGACCTGCCTGCTGGGACGCAACGGCGTCGGTAAAACCACCTTGCTGAAGTGTCTGATGGGGCTGGTACCGGCGCGTAGCGGAACGGTGACCTGGCAGGAGACGAACATCACGCATCGCAAGCCGCATCAGCGGGTACAGGCGAGTATCGCGTATGTGCCGCAGGGCCGGGAAATTTTCCCGCGACTGACGGTCGAAGAAAACCTGCTGCTGGGGTTGTCACGCTTTTCGTCGCGCGAAGCGAAAGCGGTTCCGGAAGAGATTTACACGCTGTTTCCGGTACTGAAAGAGATGAAACAGCGGCGCGGCGGCGATCTCTCCGGTGGTCAGCAGCAGCAACTGGCGATTGGCCGTGCGCTGGCGAGTCGTCCGCAGTTATTGATCCTCGATGAGCCGACGGAGGGGATTCAGCCGTCGGTTATCAAAGAGATCGGTCAGGTGATTGCCCAACTCGCCCGCCGTGGCGATATGGCGATTCTGTTGGTTGAACAGTTCTACGACTTCGCGGCGGAGTTGGCGGATAACTATCTGCTGATGTCGCGCGGCAGCATTATTCAACGCGGACGCGGCGAAGATATGGAATCGGAAGGGGTACGCGGTTTAGTGGCTATCTGACAGACGTGCAGGCCTGGACCTGCACGACATCAGCTCAGCATAACGCCGGTTGGCCCCAGGGTCTGACACGCATGCCTTTAAGCATCAGCGCCCACGCGGCGATAATCGCCACCATCAGGACGATAAACAGCGTCCAGGCGGGGAAAGCGGTCAGAATGACGCCGCTGGCCAACGGGTTAAACGCCGCACCTAACCAGCCCAGCGACTGCGCCGAGAAATAGCTGGCCTTCATGCCCGCAGGAGCGATGTTATCGATCAGCATGTATTCGCCCGGCGCGTAGATCACTTCGCCAAGGGTAAAGATTGCGGCGGATACGCCCCACAGCAAAAGGCTGTTGCCGGAGATCATGAACCCGCCGAGGCCAATGACAAAACAGACGGTGCCAAAGCCCATCAGCGGACGAATGTTTCCAGGTGTCAGTCTGCGCCCCACGGCATACTGCAAGCTGACGACCACCGCGGCGTTGACGGGCAACACAACCGCTACGACTTTCTCGGCGAAATTGCCATCGGCGACGACCATAACGTACTGAGAGAGGCAGGACGCAAACGCCCCGGAAACAAACGAGGCCAGAAACGCCGACAGCGTAAACCAGAACAGCGCTTTATCGTGCAGCAGTACCGCAGGCGACCAGGCGACACTGTTTTCGCTATTCACGGCAGCGGCAGAACGCTTGACCATAAACTGGATAAACACCAGCGGAAAGGCGGAGCAGAAGGCGGCGAGCCAGAAGGGTAAGTTGATGCTCTGCATCACTAACAGCGTGCCGAGCGGCGGGCCAACGGTCCAGCCGATATTCAGTACTGTATAGTTGAGCGAGAAGATTTTTGCCTTCGCGCCGGGCGAGAGATGGTCGGCAAACCAGGCCTTCAGCACGGTAGCAAACACCGAGTAAGCGCAGTTGATCAGGGCAAAAAGCAGCACCACCAGCATCACGCTATCAACCAGCGGAATGGCGATAAAGCCAAAGGCAAAGGCGGAAATCGCCAACAGCATGTAGCGCTTCTTGTCGAATTTGTCCGCCAGAATGCCAAAGCCAAGGCTAAAGACCACACCGATGGTCAACGCAATGGTCATGGCATAGCCGATCAGATCCACGCTCAGGTCGTACTGGCGACTCAGATAAATGGTCATGAAGGGCAGTGTTGCGCCACGACCGATCGTCAGTAACAGTGAGGAGGCGAGTAAAGCGAGGGTGGATCGTCTCAGCGTCTTGTTCATTTCTCTGCCCGACAGTGCGTTTCGTCATTTTTGTTTTAGATATGTAAAGAAATAACACGGTAAAATTGTGATGTATAGCGGATAAATGGTTCTATTGTGCACTGCTATCCCTACCAGAATTAATGATCTGTTGCGTGCTAATAATTTCCGTTACTTTAACTTGTTTACAAAAATTTAAACTTCGCGGAGCGGTGGTATGACGCGCAAAGACGGGCTGTTGGCATTACTGGTGGTGGTGGTTTGGGGGCTGAATTTTGTCGTCATTAAGGTGGGGCTGCATGCAATGCCACCGCTGATGCTGGCGGGGTTACGCTTTTTACTGGTGGCGTTTCCGGCGATATTTTTTGTTGCGCGTCCGCGTATTCCGCTGTCGCTGCTGCTCGGTTACGGTCTGACGATCAGCTTCGGTCAGTTTGCCTTTCTGTTTTGCGCGATCAAATTTGGCATGCCAGCAGGGCTGGCGTCGCTGGTATTGCAGGCTCAGGCCTTTTTCACCATCGTGCTGGGCGCATTTGCCTTTGGCGAACGTTTGCAGGGCAAACAAATTGCCGGAATTGCGCTCGCCATCTTGGGTGTGCTGGTACTGATTGAAGGCAGTCTCAACGGACAGCATGTCGGGTTACTTGGCTTTATGCTGACGCTGGCGGCGGCATTTAGCTGGGCGTGCGGCAATATCTTCAACAAAAAAATAATGGGGCATGCTTCGCGCCCGCCGGTGATGTCGCTGGTAGTCTGGAGCGCGCTGATCCCGATACTGCCGTTCTTTGCGGCGTCGCTGTTCCTCGACGGGGCGACGCAAATCGTGCAAAGCCTGATTGCGATCGATCTGACCACGATCTTATCGCTGGTCTATCTGGCCTTTGTCGCCACGATTGTCGGTTACGGGATCTGGGGCACGCTGCTCGGTCGTTATGAAACCTGGCGCGTCGCGCCACTTTCTCTGCTGGTGCCGGTGGTGGGTCTGGCCAGCGCGGCGCTGCTGCTCGACGAAACGCTGAGCGCGCTACAGTTGTTTGGCGCCGTGCTGATTATGGCGGGTCTGTACATCAACGTGTTTGGTTTTCGCTTACGCAGAGCGGCGCAGGTGAGGGGATCGTAGGCCGGATAAAGCAAATAGCGCAGGGATTGCCTGATGTCGCTGCGCTTATCAGGCCTACAAGTGATGTATATGATCGGTAAAAAAAAGCCCCGCTTTTCAGCAGGGCAAAACGAATCACAGGCTGTGCCGGTTGTAATAGGGCACGCCCAGTTCGTCGGACTTATCGCTTCCTGCACCCATGTGGTTAAAATCATACGGTGATTGTTCCTGAGAAGTGGGGACAATCATCGTGTCACGACTGTTTGTCGTGGTGGGCTGCGCGGATTGCTCCGCAACGCTCTGACCTGAAACAACAAGCAGCAGGGCCAGCATTGCAGAAGACAACAGTTTCATGATTTCCTCGATTACGTCGTTTACAGGCGATGGTTAGTTACAATGGTTCAGCGGAAGCAAATACCGTGATTCACCGTGCATATTGGTAATACGGTATTTGTGCGGCGGAACGTCGAAATAGTTTTTGAATGTCCGGGTCAGCGTCTGCTGCGACTCGAAACCGTAACGTTCCGCCAGATATAAAATCGGCTCGTTACTCTCTTTTAATTTTTGCGCTATTTCGGTCATTTTACGGCTGCGGATGTACTGGCCTAATGAATGGCCGGTCTCTTTTTTGAACATCCGTTGCAGGTGCCATTTGGAGTAACCTGAACGCTCAGACACTTTTTCCAGTGAGAGCGGCGATTCCAGGTTATCCTCGATCCAGTCCAAAATGCTATGAATGGTGATAGCGTCAGTATTGCGTCTGGACATCGTCATACCTCTTCTTGTTTTACGGCAGTACTTTCTTAAGCAAATGCTCAAGCGTTGCCACTTCGTCCGCCGTTAAGTTTTTTGTTAATTCCTCGTGCAGGTCTTGTCCTACTAATTGATGACATTGCTCACAAATTGCCGCGCCGTGTTCGGTAAGTTTCACCAGCACACCGCGTTTGTCATTCGGGTTAGGCAGTCTGTCAATCCAGCCTTTGCAGACCAGACGATCGAGCATGCGCGTTAAGGCGCCGAGATCGACAGACAGCACTTTTTTCAGTTCAACCGGGGTAATGCAGCCCGCACAACGGATAGAGCAGAGCACCTTAAACTGTGCTGCCGTGATATCCAGCGGTGAAAGATAGTCGTTCAACAGACGATCTTTTTTCTGATTGACCATGTAGATCAAGCGCCCCAGTGGGATGATTTCATTGAATAAGTCACTGGTGCTTTTCACAATGGTTGCCCTGGCAAGTATTTAGTTACGGCAGATAATATTGCCCAGGCAACTATAAGTCAAATGAATGGATTCACCGATCACACGTTTTGCTAAAAGCGAAAAGAAGTGCGCTGAGTCACATTTTATTTAGTTAATGATAATTACCGGTTATCCTTACGGTCGCATAACGAATGCTTACAGCACCAGAATGGCTAACTTCATGGTTTTCCACTTATACTTGCCGCTAATACATGGGTGAAACAGGAATGACGGTCAATATGATGGATTTGTTTAAAGCAATAGGGCTGGGGCTGGTGGTGATTCTTCCACTGGCGAATCCGTTGACGACCGTCGCGCTGTTTCTCGGCCTTGCCGGGAACATGAACAGTGCGGAACGCAACCACCAGTCGCTAATGGCTTCGGTTTACGTGTTCGCCATCATGATGGTGGCCTACTATGCGGGCCAACTGGTGATGAATACTTTCGGTATCTCCATTCCGGGCCTGCGTATCGCCGGGGGTTTAATCGTGGCGTTTATCGGTTTTCGCATGCTTTTTCCGCAGCAAAAAGCACATGAATCGCCGGAAGCGCGGAGTAAGTCTGAAGAACTGGAAGACGAACCGACCGCCAATATAGCCTTTGTACCGCTGGCGATGCCGAGTACGGCGGGGCCAGGTACCATTGCGATGATTATCAGCTCCGCCTCAACGGTGCGCCACGGTACTGATTTTCCTGGCTGGGTAATTACCGTCGCGCCGCCGCTCATCTTTGCGCTGGTGGCAGTGATCCTGTGGGGATGCTTACGCAGTTCCGGGGCGATTATGCGTCTGGTGGGCAAGGGCGGTATTGAAGCTATTTCCCGGCTGATGGGCTTTTTGCTGGTCTGTATGGGCGTGCAGTTTATTATTAACGGCGTGCTGGAAATTATTAAAACCTACTGATCAAAAAGCCCGGTCGCGATGACCGGGCTGTCTGTCAGGAATGCTGTGGCTGTTCTTCTAACGAGACCGGCCATTTACGGAAGATAATAACCGACCAGATCAGCGCGGCAAGCGCCGGAACGGCGCCCACGTAGCCAATGGTTGACATCGACCAGTGCAGACTCACCTGATTCCCCACCAGCGCGCCCGCGCCAATACCAATATTGAAAATGCCGGAAAACAGCGCCATCGCCACATCCGTGGCATCCGGGGCCAGCGCCAGCACTTTCACCTGCATCCCGAGGCCAATCACCATGATGGCAATCCCCCAGAAAATGCTCAGGACAGCCAGATGAGATTCACTGTCAGCGGCAGGTAGCAGTAGCACCAGACAAGTCAGCAGCAGCGCGATGGCGACACTAATGAGCGCCGAGGCGTGGCGATTGCCGAGCTTCCCAAAGATGACGCTGCCGATAATGCCCGCACCACCCAGCACCAGTAACAGAATAGTGGCGAAATTCGCGCTCAGTCCGGCAACGGTTTGTACAAACGGTTCGATATAGCTGTACGCGGTGTAGTGCGCCGTCACGACCACCACGGTCAGCAGATAGAGGCACATCAGCGCCGGACGGCGGAACAGCAATGGCAGACTTTTCAACGAGCCGGAATGTTCACTTGGCAATGTCGGCAGCAGCTTGATCAGGCAAATCAGGGTAATTAACGCCCCCATCCCGATGGCGAAGAAGGTGGTTCGCCAGCCAAAATACTGACCAACAATGCGACCAAGCGGTAAGCCCAGCACCATCGCCAGCGCGGTTCCGGTGGCCAGTAAACTTAATGCCTGAGCGCGTTTGCCCGCTGGGGCAAGGCGGATCGCCAGTGAGGCGGTAATCGACCAGAAGATCGCGTGCGCAAAGGCAATCCCGATGCGGCTAATCACCAGCACAGTGAAGTTCCAGGCAAGGAAAGAGAGGACATGGCTGGCGATAAACAGCGCAAACAGGCAAATCAGCAGTTTACGTCGTTCAACCTGACTGGTCAGTAGCATGAACGGCAGGGACATCAGCGCGACAACCCAGGCGTAGATCGTCAGCATGATCCCGACCTGTGCGGTCTGCATATTAAAACTCTGTGCGATGTCGGAAAGCAGGCCCACAGGGACAAATTCGGTGGTATTGAAAATAAACGCAGCAATAGCCAGCGTAACGACCCGTAACCACGCGACTTTGCGAGAAACCGTTTGAGTTGTCATAAAAATGAATCGGTTCGTTGCGAAAAGGAGAGGAGGGGATCTTAAAACGTTTGCTGATGAAAAGACAACCATTTTGTGATTCAGATCTCGTTTTTAGCACTGTTCCGTCAACAACTCAATGAACGCCTCCAGTTGGCGCATCTTCGCCCCGCGCCGCCAGACCAGCCAGGTTGTCAGCCAGCGCCAGTTTCCGGACAGCGGCCAGGCGTCGACCTGCTGATATCCGGGCATACTTTCCAGCATCGAACGAGGGATCAGCGCGATACCGGCACCGGCAATCACGCAGGCCAGCATGCCGTGATAGGACTCCATTTCGTGGATCGTACCCGGCATTGCCCGATCGGCATGAAACCAGCTTTCGAAATGGCGGCGATAGGAACAGTTGGCGCGAAAGGCGTAAATGTTACTGCCGTTGACCTCGCTGGCGCGTGTCACCGGCGGGTGGCCGTGCGGCGTGACCACCATCATCTCTTCCTGATATACCGGCATCCCTTCAAGGCCGGGGTGGGTAATCGGTCCGTCCACAAAGGCGGCATTGAGATGACCTTCAAGCACGCCATCCAGCATGTTGCCAGAGGGGCCGGTCGCCAGAGAGAACTGGATTTTGGGGTAGCGCTGATTGTAGCGGGCAAGCGTGGCCGGTATGCGCACGGCCGCCGTGCTCTCCAGTGCACCCAGTGAAAATAGTCCCTGTGGTTCATCACCGGCGACGACCATCCGCGCCTCGTCAACCAGCGCGAGTATCTGCTGACTGTAGCGCAGAAAGTTGTGCCCGGCGGGGGAAAGGCGCAGGCGCTGATTCTCGCGAATAAACAGCTCGACGCCGAGATCGGCCTCCAGTTGGCGAATGCGGGTGGTGAGATTGGAGGGGACACGATGCACCTTCGACGCCGCCTGGGTGATGCTGCCCGTTTCGGCGACCGCGTTAAACATCTCCAGTTGGGTCAGGTCCATAGTTTTCTCCCTTCGTGAATGGTTTGGTTAATATTATTCATTTTTCGGAAAGAGTAAACGCGTCCATGATGAATGGCATCAAGAACGACGGAGAGACTGTATGACGATTTCATCGGCAACTCATGCCATTTCCATCAACCCGTACAATGGCGAACGCCTTTCAGCGCTGCCGTGGTCTACGGCCCAGGATATTGAACAGGCGTTACAGCTTGCGGCTGTGGGATTTCGCGACTGGAAACAGACCACGGTGGCGTATCGGGCGCAGAAATTACGCGACATCGGCCAGGCATTACGCGTGCGTGGCGAAGAGATGGCGCAGTGCATTACCCGTGAGATGGGCAAACCAATTAAACAGGCGCGTGCAGAAGTGGCAAAATCGGCGGCGCTGTGTGACTGGTATGCAGAACACGGCCCGGCGATGCTGGACGCCGAACCCACACAAGTGGAAAACCAACAGGCGGTGATTGAGTACCGTCCGTTAGGTACCATTCTGGCGGTCATGCCGTGGAACTTTCCGCTGTGGCAGGTGCTGCGCGGGGCGGTTCCGATTTTACTGGCCGGGAATGGCTATTTGCTTAAGCCTGCGCCCAACGTCACTGGCTGCGCGCAGATCATCCGCCAGGTTTTTGCTGATGCGGCGATACCTGCCGGCGTCTACGGCTGGCTGAATGCAGATAATCAGGGCGTCAGCACATTGATTCACGATGTGCGGATTGCGGCCGTGACGGTGACCGGTAGCGTACGTGCCGGAGCGGCCATTGGCGCTCAGGCCGGTGCAGCATTGAAAAAATGTGTGCTGGAACTGGGCGGTTCCGATCCGTTTATCGTGCTTAACGATGCCGATCTGGATCTGGCGGTGCAGGCGGCGGTGGCCGGACGCTATCAGAATAGCGGGCAGGTTTGCGCGGCGGCGAAACGCTTTATTCTCGAGGAGGGGATCGCAGAGTGTTTTATCGAGCGCTTTGTGGCTGCTGCCGCCGCGCTGAAGCAGGGCGATCCGCTGGCGGAGGAAAGCGAACTTGGGCCGATGGCGCGTGCCGATCTGCGTGACGAGTTGCATCAGCAGGTGCAGGCTACGATTGCCGAAGGCGCACAGTTACGACTTGGCGGCGAGAAGCCATCCGGAGCCGGTAACTTTTATCCGGCCACTGTGCTGACCAACGTGACCCCAGAAATGACCGCGTTTCGCGAAGAACTTTTCGGGCCGGTTGCGGCGATCGCCGTGGCAAAGAGCGCTGAACATGCGCTGGAACTGGCAAATTGCAGTGATTTTGGTCTCTCGGCGACCGTTTTTACCGCCGATGAAGGCCGGGCACTGGAGATGGCCGCGCGTCTGGAATGCGGCGGTGTTTTTATCAACGGCTTTAGCGCCAGCGACGCCCGGGTGGCGTTTGGGGGGGTTAAGAAGAGCGGTTTTGGTCGTGAACTTTCGCACTTTGGTCTGCATGAATTTTGTAATGTGCAGACCGTCTGGAAGAACCGACGCTAATCTTTCTGGCGCTCTGCGGGGCGCCTTGTCACATTTCTGCCATAGTTTTGTCATTTACGCTTCGTAGACTCGCGTTTAACGTGTTGATACTGAAGGATATTATGAACTTAACTCAAATTTTATGTCGCCAGGCGCGCCGTTTTTTGCCTCAGCAGTTTGGCCTGTTAGCCGGGATTTTTTGCATTATCGCGCTGTTTTCCGTGCTGCAAATGACGTCGTCACTGATGCTGTCGTTTTCTGTCAGTCAGGCCAGGGAAAACGAGCAGCGTAACCAACTGGCGTTGCGTCAGCAGACAAAAGTCGAAGAGGCGCGGATTGCGCTTCTGACCGCCAGCGATCTGCTCAATCGGGCGGGGGTTTACTTTATGCAGGATGCCGCCACGGGTTCTGAAGGCAGCTGGCAGCCGTTGCTCGACGAAGCCCGGCAGGCGTTGACTCAGTCGACAACCGCGTGGCAGGCATGGCGAGAGATGACCCCGCAGGCGGACGACGGGCTGGTTGATAGTTATCAGCGCTTTAGCGGCGGTATCCAGGAGCAGGTGACAGGGTTAAGTAAGACGCAGTCGATCGATGCGTTCTTTGCGGTACCCATTCAGGCGTTTCAGGTCGACTTCAATGATAACTATGCCAGAGTGCAAAAGGCCACTGCGCAGGCGCGGGAAAGCGGACGACAACAACTGCTGGATCGTCTACTCGATCTCCAGCATCTGTTCTTATTACTTCCGGTAATGCTGCTGGTCATTGCGGTCGCGGTCTGGTGGGGAATGTCGCGCTGGGTGATTTCTCCGCTGCGCCGGTTGATCGCGCATATCGATATTCTGGCAGCAGGCGATCTCTCAAAGCCGCTTCCTGCCGTACCTGGGTCTAACCGGGAAGTGTCGCAGCTCCATGTGCGTATTGGCGCGATGCAGCAGGGGCTACGTGAGCTGGTCCAGCAGGTCAGTGAGGCAACGACGGCGATGGCTGACAATATCGAAAGGCTGGCGCAGAACAATACCCGCTTGTATCAGCAGTCGGCGAAACAGAACGAAGAACTGAATAACGTCACATCGCATATTTCTGTACTGGAAACGCACGTTGAAGATAACAGCGGGTTTGCCCAACTGGCGAATCAACGTGCAGAAGAAGCGCGCGCCATTGCGGCTGGCGGTGACCGAATGATGGATACCGTGAATCGTTCAATGCAGGCGATTGTGACACGCTCGGCGGAGATGCGCGGGATTATTGCGCTGATTGACAACGTCGCCTTCCAGACTAACATTCTGGCGCTGAACGCGGCCATTGAAGCCGCCCATGCCGGTGAGCAGGGACGCGGTTTTGCAGTGGTGGCAAGAGAAGTGGGGCTGCTGGCGCGCAAGAGCAGTCAGTCCACGCAGGATATTCAGGCGCTGATCTATCACTCTCTGCAGGGGATTGAAGAAGGATCGAGCGCGGTGACGCATCTGGAAGAGAACTTACAGCAGGTGATCGCGCTGGTGGAAAATCTGGGTGCCTCGCTGAATGATATCTCCGCCGCGACGCTGCATCAGGGAACCCGGATCCATCAGATGACGCGTCAGCTACAGGCGCTGAACCTGGTCGCCCGTGACACCCGCGAACTGGTGGATACGGCATCCGCCTCCTCGCAGCAGTTGCATAATGAGTCACACCAGTTGATTCACGCCGTGGCGAGATTCCGACTTCCGGCCTGACGTGGGGTATTCCGCTCTGCTATACTCGCAGCCCTTTTCAAACCGGCAGGCAAGGAGCGTGGTGTGGCCATCACCCTGGACAATTCAATTTTAGAGACCATTCTGGCGGAGATTCGCCCGCTGATAGGTCAGGGCAAAGTGGCGGACTATATTCCTGCGCTGGCCTCGGTTGAGGGTTCCCGGCTGGGTATTGCGATTTGCACCGTGGAAGGTCAGCTCTGGCAGGCCGGGGATGCGACGGAACGCTTTTCCATTCAGTCGATTTCAAAGGTACTCAGTCTGGTGGTGGCGATGCGTCACTATTCAGAGGATGAGATCTGGCAACGGGTGGGGAAAGATCCGTCCGGTTCGCCGTTTAATTCGCTGGTGCAGTTAGAAATGGAGTACGGCATTCCGCGTAATCCGTTTATTAATGCCGGGGCGCTGGTCGTCTGCGATATGTTACAGGGGCGACTCAGCGCACCGCGTCAGCGTATGCTGGAAGTGGTTCGCGCGCTGAGCGGCGTGCCTGATATCGCGTATGATGCGGTGGTGGCCCGTTCAGAGTTCGAACATTCCGCCCGCAATGCCGCCATTGCCTGGCTGATGAAATCCTTCGGCAATTTTCATCATGACGTGACGACGGTCCTGCAAAACTATTTTCATTACTGTGCGCTGAAAATGAGCTGTGTGGAACTGGCGAAGACGTTTGTTTTTCTGGCGAACCAGGGGAAAGCGTTTCATCTTGATGAGCCCGTCGTGACGCCGATGCAGGCGCGACAGATCAATGCGCTGATGGCGACCAGCGGGATGTATCAGAACGCCGGGGAATTTGCCTGGCGCGTTGGTTTGCCAGCGAAATCGGGCGTTGGTGGGGGGATTGTGGCGATAGTGCCGCATGAGATGGCAATCGCCGTGTGGAGTCCTGAACTGGATCCGACCGGGAATTCGCTCGCGGGTATCGCTGTGCTGGAACAGCTTACTCAACGCTTAGGACGCTCAGTTTACTGATGAACACGTTTGATCCGCTTTTTGCCCGTCTGTCGCGTTCGCCGTTTCGCTCCCGTTTTCGTCTGGGCACGAAAGAGAGACAGTATTGCTGGGATAAAGGGGCAGAGGTTATCGATCGGCATGCTGCCGATTTTGTGGCGAAGCGACTTGCGCCAGCCGCACCGGTCAATGACGGCAAACAAACGCCGATGCGCGGTCATCCGGTATTTATCGCCCAACATGCCACGGCGACCTGCTGTCGCGGCTGTCTTGCCAAATGGCATAATATCGCGCAGGGACAGCCGTTGACTGATGAACAACAACAGTATGTAGTCGCCGTTATCCATCACTGGTTAGTGCTCCAAATGAATACACTGCAATAATTAAATGGTTACGTTAATTCCATAAAATAAGCATGGTTTATTACTGTCGGATTTAACAATAAAAATGTTAACGCGACAGGAAGACGGCTACCCTTGAGAATAATTCATGCTATTCTCTAAAATAATATAACCAATACGCAGAGATAATTGCCAATGGCAATTAGATGGATAGATATTTAATGCACGTACTCCACATTTCGTCTTTCCGGTTGTTTCAGGAAGGCCATCCACTGCGTAATGCTAGCGCTATTTTTGCTTTAACTACACTGTTCTACTTTATTGGCGCCGAGCTGCGTCTGGTGCATGAACTCTCGCTGTTCTGGCCGCTAAACGGTGTGATCGCCGGGGTTTTCGCGCGCTACGTCTGGCTTAACAAACTGCATTATTACGCCGTCAGCTACGTTGCCATGCTGGGCTATGATGCGATCACCACCGAGTGGGGATGGGTGTCGCTGATCATTAATCTCTCCAATATGGTTTTTATCGTGGTGGTCGCTCAACTGGTGATCCGCGATAAACGACTGGGGAAAAATAAATATGAGCCCATCAGTGCGTTACGCTTATTTAATTACTGTCTGATTGCGGCACTGTTCTGCGCAATAATTGGCGCGATGGGGTCTGTGGGTATCGACCGACTGTCATTCTGGCCACTGGTGGCTGACTGGTTTAGCGAGCAATTCTCGACCGGGGTGCTGATTGTGCCCTGTATGTTGACGTTGGGTATTCCCGGCGCGGTGAAGCGTTTTAAACCCGAACAGCTAATGCCCGTGGTGGCGTTAATGATTTCGGTACTGGCATCGGTCATTATTGGGGGGGCCGGAAGTCTGGCCTTTCCGCTACCCGCGCTGATTTGGTGTGCGGTGCGCTACACCCCGCAGGTCACCTGTCTGCTGACCTTTATTACCGGTGCCGTTGAAATTGTGCTGGTGGCAAATTCGATTATCAATATCGCGGTGGAATCACCGTTGTCTACGCCGCAGATGTTCTCTGCTCGACTGGGAATTGCCACAATGGCGATTTGCCCCATTATGGTTTCGGTCAGCGTTGCGGCGATCAATTCCCTGATGAAGCAAGTTTCCCTGCGCGCCGATTTCGATTTTCTTACCCATGTCTATTCTCGTTCCGGACTCTATGAAGCGCTGAAGCGTCAGGAGTATCCGCGCGCGCAGCATATTACCGTCATGCTGCTGGACATCGACTACTTCAAGAGTATTAATGACAACTTCGGTCATGAATGTGGTGATAGGGTGCTCAGCGTGTTTGCGCAGCGTATTCAACAAATTATCGGTGACCGGGGACTGGTGGCGCGTATGGGAGGGGAAGAGTTTGCCGTCGTGGTTCCCACAATACATCCCGAGGAAGGGATGCTGCTGGCGGAAAATATTCGCCAGGCTGTCGCTCGTGATCCCTTTACCTGGAACCAGCAGAGTATCTATCTGACGGTTAGCATTGGCCTTGGGAATGGCAGTATGGGTTCCCATTTGCTGACGGACGTATTCAACAAATTGATGGTTGAAGCGGACAAGTGTCTGTACCGTTCGAAGAATGAAGGTCGTAATCGGACCAGCGACCGCCGGACGGATAAGACAGTCTTCGCTGGAAGCGATCTGGCATAACAATATCCTATGTCACTGCCCGTTGTGTTATCACAATGTTAAGTGCATGGTGTTGTCTCAATAAAGGAGACAACATGACCCTGGCAAAACCCTGTTATGTGCTGGATACGGCAGCCATCGAGGCGAGAATTGATGAGCTCTGTGACATCCTGACCGACTGCGTGACGCGCGGCGCATCAGTCAGTTTTGTTTTACCGTTTACACACTCAAAAGCACGTGCATTCTGGCATGACGTCGCGCAAAGCGCGGGCAGAGGGGAGCGCGTCGTTCTTGCGGTCGACAACCCCTCAGGCGTGATTGTCGGTACGGTGCAACTCATCCTGCAGCAGCCGGAAAATCAACCTCATCGCGCGGACGTGGCGAAACTTCTTGTTCATTCCAGCGCGCGTCGCCGGGGGTTAGCCCGTCAGCTGATGACCGCGCTGGAAACGTGCGCAATACAGCAGCAAAAAACGCAGCTGGTACTCGATACCGCTACGGGAAGTGATGCTGAGTTGTTCTACCACTCTTGCGGCTGGCTCAAAGCCGGTGAGATCCCTGATTATGCGTTGATGCCCGATGGAAAGCTGACCGGCACCACGCTTTTCTATAAATCTCTATAAATAGTTGTCATGAATTGATCAAAACAGGGTTTTACTCTCGTAAAGTTTTGCTAACCTGTTCTACCAATTTAATCAGGTTGTATGACTAATCGAAAGGGAACCCATTGTGAAAACACTTAACCGTCGCGATTTTCCCGGTGCTCACTATCCTGAACGCATCATTCAGTTTGGTGAAGGTAACTTCCTTCGCGCCTTTGTTGACTGGCAGGTTGATCTGCTGAATGAACATACCGATCTGAATTCGGGTGTGGTCATTGTTCGACCTATTGAAAGCACATTCCCACCTTCACTCAGTACGCAGGATGGACTTTATACGACAATCATTCGTGGTCTGAATGAACAGGGAGAAGCCGTCAGCGATGCTCGTCTGATTCGTTCGGTGAATCGTGAAATCAGCGTTTACGGTGATTATGATGCGTTCCTGAAACTGGCGCACAATCCTGAGATGCGTTTTGTGTTCTCTAACACCACGGAAGCGGGCATCAGTTATCACGCCGGTGATAAATTTGATGATGCGCCGGCGGTAAGTTATCCGGCGAAACTGACGCGTCTGCTGTTTGAACGCTACAGCCATTTCAACGGCGCGCAGGATAAAGGCTGGATCATCATCCCTTGCGAACTGATTGATTATAATGGTGATGCGTTACGTGAACTGGTGCTGCGTTATGCGCAGGAGTGGGCACTGCCAGCGGCATTTATTACCTGGCTGGATCAGGCAAACGTCTTCTGTTCCACGCTGGTGGACCGTATCGTTACGGGCTATCCGCGCGATGAAGCGGCGCAACTGGAAACCGAACTGGGCTATCACGATGGTTTCCTCGACACTGCCGAACACTTCTATCTGTTTGTGATCCAGGGCCCTAAATCACTGGCCGCAGAACTGCGTCTCGATAAATATCCGCTTAACGTTTTGATTGTTGACGATATTAAGCCGTACAAAGAGCGCAAAGTCGCCATCCTTAACGGGGCGCACACGGCGCTGGTACCGGTGGCATTCCAGGCCGGACTGGATACGGTCGGCGAGGCGATGAATGACACCGAAATCTGCGCATTTGTGGAAAAAGCGATTTATGAGGAGATCATCCCGGTTCTCGATCTGCCGCGTGATGAACTGGAATCCTTTGCCAGTGCGGTAACCGGACGTTTCCGTAACCCCTACATTAAGCACCAGTTGCTGTCGATTGCGTTGAACGGGATGACCAAATTCCGCACCCGCATTCTTCCGCAGTTGTTGGCAGGGCAGAAGGCGAACGGCCAGCTCCCGGCTCGTCTGACCTTCGCATTAGCCGCCCTGATTGCTTTCTATCGCGGTGAGCGTAATGGGGAAACGTATCCGGTTCAGGACGATGCGCACTGGATCACCCGTTTCCAGCAACTCTGGAGCCAGCATGGCGATCGCCAGATGACGACTCAACAACTGGTGAGCCACGTTCTGGCGGTAGAAGAGCACTGGGAACAAGACCTGACGAAAGTGGCAGGGTTGGTTGAGCAGGTGGCAGACGATCTCGATGCGATTCTGTCAAAAGGAATGCGAGCAGCGGTGAAACCGCTGTGCTAAAACAGTGACCCGGCTAAGGCCGGGTTTCTTATACATTCACTATAGTTACAACATACAATGTAGTTAATACTATTTCCCCCGATGCAAGTCCTGTACATAAAAGGGTCTTTCAGGGAGGAACAGGTGACAATGTCACGTGTAACGCGCTTGAATGTTTGATCCAGATCACGTTTAATAGCGGGATTCGTCTCTTTCCAGAAAATCGTCATGATCGTTCGTCCCCAACAGCACTGGTTACGCCTGATATTCGTCTGGCACGGCTCTGTACTGGCAAAAATATCTTCCCGCTTGCTGCTCAATTTTCTGCTGTCTATTGCCGTGATCGTCCTGCTACCGTGGTATACGATGCTGGGTATCAAATTTACCCTCGCGCCGTTTAGCATTCTCGGTGTGGCAATCGCTATCTTTTTGGGCTTTCGCAATAACGCCTGTTATTCCCGTTATGTCGAGGCGCGTCAACTCTGGGGACAACTGATGATCGCTTCTCGCTCGTTGCTGCGGGAAGTCAAAACGGTTTTACCGGATGACCGCGAGTTAGGGCAGTTTGTCCGGCTGCAAATCGCCTTCGCTCACTGTCTGCGCATGACGCTGCGGCGCAAACCACAGGCTGAGCCGCTGGCGAAGTATCTTAGCACGGAAGATCTGCAACGTGTGTTTGCCTCTCACTCTCCGGCAAACCGCATTTTACTGATGATGGGTGAATGGCTGGCGATACGTCGTCGTGACGGACAGCTTTCGGATATCCTGTTTCATAGTTTAAACAATCGGTTAAATGACATGTCCGCCGTCCTTGCCGGATGCGAAAGAATCGCCAATACGCCGGTGCCGTTTGCCTATACGCTAATCCTTCATCGCACCGTTTATCTGTTTTGCATCCTGCTTCCTTTCGCCCTGGTGGTCGATCTGCATTACATGACGCCTTTTATTTCGGTACTCATCTCCTACACCTTCATCTCTCTGGATGCCCTGGCGGAAGAACTGGAGGATCCGTTTGGAACAGAGAATAACGACTTGCCCCTTGATGCCATCTGTAATGCCATCGAAATTGATCTGCTGGAGATGAATGATGAATCGGCCATTCCAGCTAAACTGATGCCGGATAAGCACTACCAGTTGACGTAAAAGAAGGAACCCTCCAGTAAATGAACGACAGACTGTGCATGTCAATGCGTTAACGCCGGTTTTCAGGATTATCATTATTACTAATGATTGAATTTCAGATAATGGCCGCATAATTTCTGTACGATCATAAATAACCCTTGATAAGGGATTTAAGGCGTTCTTAAAACATCCTCATGCCATCAGTGCATATCAGGATGTTAAACGATGATCAGGAGGATTATCTATGAACGCCATTCAATCAGGAATGAACGCTACCCCACGTGTCGATATAAAGAAGTCGACGTCGTCACACCCTGTTTGCGACCCGTTTGCACGACCGGTTAGGTGAAACGCAGTATATCGATCCGATCACCGGTGAAACGCGTGTCACCAGTCTGTGGTTACGTAATGTCGGCGGACATACTCGTTTTCATGACCGTTCCGGGCAGTTAAACAGCCAGAGCAATCGTTATGTGGTGCAGATTGGCGGCGATCTGGTTCAATGGAGTTCCGGTCAGGAAGATCGTTTGCATCTTGGTGTTATGACTGGCTATGCCAACAGTCACAGCAATACGCGGTCATCATTATCCCATTATCGTGCTGACAGCACGGTTTCAGGTTATAGCGCAGGCTTGTATGCGACCTGGTATGCCGATAACGCCGCGAAGGAAGGGACCTGGATCGACGCATGGGCACTTTACAACTGGTTTGATAACTCGGTACGCGGAGAATCTCTGGCGGAAGAACGTTATCGGTCGAAAGGAATGACTGCATCTGTTGAGATGGGGCATACCGTTAAATTGGCTGAACAACCGCGACTGAGTTACTGGTTGCAACCGCAAGCACAGTTAATCTGGATGGGCGTCTCTGCCGACGATCACCGTGAAGATAACGGCACATGGGTGCGGGATAAAGGGAAGGGTAATCTGCAAAGTCGTCTTGGGGTAAAAGCCTTCATTCAGGGCTACTCTATTCGCGATGAAGGTAAAGATCGACTCTTTCAGCCTTTTGTTGAGCTGAACTGGCTGCATAATACGCATAATGATACGGTCTCAATGAATGAGATCAGCAGCTCGATCGATGGAGCGAGAAATATTGCAGAACTCAGAACAGGCGTTGAGTCGAAAATAAATTCACGCCTGCATCTGTGGGGAAATATTGGCCAGCAGATCGGCAGTGAGGGATTTAGCGATACCCAGGCTGTGCTTGGTCTGAAGCTGCTCTTTTAGCGCTTAAACCCGCGCATTCTGCAGGATGCGCGGGAATGTCACTATCATCAACACCTCTCTGATCTATTAACGAAAAGTGTGAATTAATAGACTGCATTACTCTATTACCTGACGAATAACGCAGGAAACCTCCGTTACAAGGTTTCGGCCATTCGGGTATGAACGTAACGGCAGACATCATGATGAGATGCTCAGTTTGTGGGTATCAGGAACTGGCGAACGCCTGCAATCAGCAGGATAAATGACGACCGAAGAACTCTGGATTCTGTCTTATTCTATCTAAGTGCGCATAATGTATATTATGTTAAATTGAGTGTTCACAACCGTGCTATGCCAATGGCCTGAGCCATTCCCTACTGTTTTAGCCTTCAGGATCGCTCTGGCTTTCATTTATACTCAGTAAAATGCGTTCTGATGATTCGTAAACATTATTAAGCAGTTGAACAAATCATTCCTCTCCGACAATCTGTTTATTGTGCGTCTCACCCCTTCTCCGGCTTGACTTAACGTCGATTAAGAACAAAATAATTTCTCTTTTGTGTTAACCGGATGACTGGCCTATATGGATATCTGTTCTCGTGCCGTTTTCTCTCTGTCTCGCGTCAAAAAAATCAGTACACTGATTGTCGCAACGATCTTTCTGGCGAGTTGTTCATCAAAACCGCCCGTTTCACTGGTGACGCCGCCAAAATCGACGCCGACATCGCCCTCTAAAGCACAAAAACTGAATGAGCCTGTTCGCGGCGTGTGGCTGGCGACGGTTTCCCGGCTTGACTGGCCGCCGGTAGCGTCCGTGAATGTCAGTAGCGCTACCACGCGGATCGCCATGCAAAAGAAGGCCTTAACAGACAAACTCGATAATTTACAGTCACTGGGCATTAATACCGTCTTCTTCCAGGTCAAACCTGACGGCACTGCCCTTTGGCCGTCATCCATTTTGCCGTGGTCGGATATGCTCACCGGGAAGATTGGTGAAAATCCTGGCTACGATCCGCTCCAGTTTATGCTCGATGAAGCGCACAAGCGTGGCATGCGCGTTCACGCCTGGTTCAACCCTTATCGCGTCTCTACTAATGTGAAACCGTCAACGGTGAACGAACTGAACCGCACCGTGTCGCTTCAGCCCGCCAGCGTGTTTGTCCTTCATCGCGACTGGATCTGTACCGCCGGTGACCGCTATGTTCTCGACCCGGGGATCCCGGAGGCTCGTGACTGGATAACCAGTATCGTGGCTGAAGTGGTGAAACGGTATCCGGTAGATGGCGTCCAGTTTGACGACTATTTCTATGCTGAATCCCCCGGCTCTGCTCTGAACGACAGTGTAACCTTCCAGCGTTATGGCCAGGGGTTCAGCTCAAAAGCGGACTGGCGTCGGCATAACACCCAGCTGTTAATTGAACAGGTTTCACGGACGATAAGACAGATCAATCCGGACGTGGAATTTGGCGTCAGTCCGGCCGGCGTCTGGCGTAATCGTTCACACGATCCTGCCGGATCGGATACCCGTGGTGCGGCGGCCTATGATGAGTCGTATGCGGACACGCGACTTTGGGTTCAACAAGGCCTGCTGGATTACATTGCACCACAAATTTACTGGCCCTTCGCTCGCGATGCGGCGCGTTATGATGTGCTGGCAAAATGGTGGGCTGACGTGGTGAAACCAACTAAAACGCGGCTCTATATTGGTGTTGCGTTGTACAAGGTCGGTGAACCCTCACGCAATGAACCTGACTGGGCGGTCAACGGTGGCGTTCCGGAATTGAAAAAACAGCTCGATTTGAATGAATCGATGCCGCAAATTAGCGGCACGATTTTGTTCAGAGAGAACAATCTCAATCAACCGCAGGCCCGGCAGGCCGTCAGTTACCTGAGAAACCGTTGGGCTAAGTGACACTGTAACGAAAAGAGAGGCACTCTCTCTTTTCGTCGTCACTCACGAATGCCAGCTCCAGCGCTCACTTCGGGGTTTTCCTTCGCCATCATAGGTCTGCACATCCCCCGCCTTCTGCGACCAGTTCATCAGCGTCGCGATCAGTCGCCCTCCACCGCCAACCAACGCCAGTTGATCGTTTTCAAGCACTGTGCAGAGCCCACCTGGCAGGTCCTCAGCCCAACTGAGTGCATCAAACTTGTCGGTATCCTTTCCTTTAGCTTTAATTTTTTGGCAGCGCCATCCGCGGTTTTCATCAACATTCAGTCTAATGGGCGTATTTTTCCCCTCTTTTCTGTTAAGCGTCACATTAGGCTTCGGCCAGTTACCATCATGCGCAGGCAGTGGTGCTGTGGTAATGGGGCCAATAATTTCGGGTAACCAGCGGACCTTCGCTTCGTCACCGGAACCGTCCGCATTCTTTTCGGGAAACAGTTGCGCCTGCAGGGCCGCCCAGTCCGTTGGTAAACAGTCGGTATATTGAAACTTATAAATGTAACCGATTGAGCCATCGGGCAATTTATCCTTTATCGGCGAATCGGCCATGTAAGAATGAAAGCGCAGTTGCGGATAGCGCGTCTTATCCGTTATGGGATCGCGTTGCGGATAATAGACACCGACTAGCCTCCCCAGTTGCTGACTGGGCATCGGTGCCGCCACGTCATTGACGGGTTCAAATACCAGCAACAGATGAAAGGTACCTCCCCCCGGTTTGACACAAGGCGGTTCCTCTGTCCCAGTTTTCTTAATCGGTTCCAGTGGTTCAATCAGCAAATCACGGGAAATGTTTTCACTGGCTTGTACCACGCTGCTGCGAGTCAGCGTGATGGCGTGTTCATTATTTGGTTGTGAAAGATCGTACGTCTTCTCAATCGCCATCCGGAAGGACTCCTGGGTAATGGCCAGATGGCGGTATGGCATGCCAATGAAGGTCAACCAGTGTGATTCGCTGTAGTCGCTGAGCAACAGGCGGCGGGCCTTACAATTCGCCGCTTTTTTCAACGCAACGGGCAGCGCTGATTTAATTGGCAACCCGGTTGTCGCCTCTGTCGTTTCCCACGGCGAATAACGTTTAACGGTGGTCCATTGCACACTCCCAAAGGCCATAACCTGATCAAGCACCTGTAACCCCCAGAGCAATTCAGCCGTTTTGCCCCACTGACCTTTGTGCCAGCTACACAGCAGACGGCGTAAAGCATTTTCATCACCCTGTTTTTCAAGCGTTTTTCCCTCTGCGGAATGCAGGGTGAGGAGAAAATCGGTGCCCGGAGGGACTTCAACGACGAAATCAAACGGAACGCGATCGTCGCCCTCTTCCCGGCGTCCAGGTAACCAACTCTCCTTATCCTCGCTGAGTGGAAACTCATCGCTGAGCGTCCATTTCTCGTGCGGATCGAGCATTCGACGGATACGGATTTTCGCCATTATCCAGTAGGCAAAAACATCGTGTCCTGTCGGGCGAACAATAATGGCCGTCTGCGCCACTTTGGCATTGCTGTCGGTGTCAAAGGTCAGGCCAAAAGGACGATCGACCTCGAGCCCCCAGTTCATCTCGCGTGCAGGTTCGACCAGTTTGCCCAGTTGGGTGAACCAGCTACTGTCAGGCAGATAAAGCGTCAGTTTCTCCGTATCTTCCTTACTTCGATCCGGCCCTGCATGGAAGATGGGATTGGGGCCAATTTCATTCACGGTAGCATAGCGAGTGGCTTCAAGGTCAACCTCGATAGTTTCACCGACGCCGCTGTAGAGTGTTGATGCATCCGTCCGATATAACGCGTCGTTCAGGCATATCAGCGCGCCATTTGCGCTGGTCCGGATCTCCGCGAGATTCTCCGTCTCCTGAGCCATCACCGTACGAACCAGCGGAATCGTGGCCTGAATGATCGGCGGGCCGAGTCGCAGTGACGGATCGTTCCAGTTGATTCGCGCAGGCACAACGGTGCCTTTAGCGACAATTCTGTTCTCAAGCTCCCGAACCGCCTTGCTATCCAACCAACTGCGATAACGCAGGATCGGGCGCATGACGCAGGCAAAAAAACGCGCGCCATGATAAGCCGGCAGTCGCAGGCGACACAGGAGCGCCGGTTCGGCAAGTGAACCAAAGCGCCAGTCCGCCGGTAATGCCGCGCGGCTGGTTTGCAGAATATGACTTTGCGTTTCACGTAACGACGAGGTGCCGGCGAATGCGTCGGACCATTGCTCCAGTTGGGTATTGTCATCCAGTCGTTTTGGTAGCGTCAGCGGATAGCCCGTCCAGTGCCATTCGTGTCGCTGTACCAAAAGCCCTTTCAGCCAGTTCGCATCGAACCCCTTATCCGCTGCCAGATGCGCGACGGTATCTGGCCCTTGCGTCAAGAAAACAAGTTTCTCCTGAATCTCTTTCAGCGTCTGGTGCGCGTCCTTGAGCAGGTTTTTTGCGTCGGGTAAACACTCAAACAGGTGCACTACAGGTGAGAACCCACGGTACTCCCCCCCGAACCACATCGGTTGCGTCTTGTCGCTGGCAAAGTCAGCCATCCGGATATCTTTTTCAGACGTAAAGTATTGCACTGGCACCAGTGAAAAGACGGTCACGGTGGCAATCGTGCCAGGCTTCAGGGTGAGAGTTATCTCGTCCTTGTTCGCTACCACGGCAGATGTCTTTCCACTCTGAACATGAAGTGAGGCTGGCGTTAAAAAACCGCGGTCTTCTATGTAATCCGGTTTAACAAGGGTATCGACTTCAGGACCATCATCAAATTTCACTCTTACCCCAATAGCCTTAACCGCGGGATGACGAGGAAGATCGACACGATCCACCGGTCGATTTTTCGGCGTTTTGCGAAGCTTATCTATTAGCATGGTGCGCAGGGCTTTGAGCCTCTTACTCTCCTTGAGGTCAGGTATAAGCAATGCCTGACTGATGTCGGCCTCTATCCACCTTCTTAGCACCTGTTCCGTGGCATCGGGTGGGGTCAATGTCAGCCAGGCCGATCTTAACGCGCGCTTATTCCAGCCTTCGCTATCACTGCAAATGACGACCACACGGGGACGTTTGCCGTTTGCAACGTGCGGTGGCTCGCCGTTCTTAACGGGGGGACGCTCCCGTTCTGCCGCCAGGCCCTGTTGATTCCAGGCGCGCGATTCCCCTTCCATTAGCCACGGATCAACGGCCTTCTCTGCTGACTGAAGCGTCACGGCACCCGGCGCAACCCGGCACAGATAAAGATATCCCTCAACCGGTTTCGCCCTCTCATCCTCACCGGGTAAAAAATTCAGTTTGCTGGCCTCTTTGAGTTCACACGGGTTGTTACTGCTTTGAAAGTTCTTGCCCAAAACCTGTCCGCCATTGCCGATTGCCGTTCCTGTTACCCAGTAGCGAAAGCCATAGGCTAACGGAGGGAGGCACCACGGGGAGGTGTAGGTATCTGAGTTTTCTTTCGGATCTTCAGGCCAGCCAAAATCGAGACAGTTGACGCCGTCTTTGAGGCTCACTGCGCCACTCAGCGGTGCGCCAGAATAGGCAAACGCCACCATTTTGCGACCGTTTTGCACGGTAGCCCCTACGGTGTCGCTAAAGCGTTGTTCGAGCGGCGTCCATTTTCCGTGAACTTTCACCTGTAGCGCCGTATCCGTCAGCCATGCGCAGCCTAATTCGTGTACGATCTGTTCCTTTCCCATCGCCATAGCGACGGCATAGCCGCGAATGTCCCGATCGTCATAGGCTCCGACCGGCGAGCAGACCTCAACGGCTAAATCGCGCTCCTCCCCGAGACTGTTGACCTGTTGCGTACCAGGCAACTGCATTTGCTGCTGTAGCGACTGAAGTACCTGAGTAATACTGGCATTTAGAGCGGCCGGTTTTTGGCACTCCATTAGCAGTGCCAACATCTCCTGATAGCTGTCACTGAGAACGGCAACCTGGGGTGACACATCTCCTGCAATCCAGTGTTCGATGCCGGCACGCAGTGTGTCTGTTGCTACGGGTGATTTTTTAGACAGATAATAAAACCACCAGCGCGCCTGTAATTCTGCAATGCTGTGGTCTGCGTAATGAAGCGATATCAACTGATACCACTCGACAAAGTTGAGTATCGGATGGTTATCTTTTGGCTGATGAAAACTCACCGCTACTGCCGCCAGCCACGACGTCATCATTATCCGTCGGCCTTCAGCGGTGCTTAACATCATTCCTATACTTAACGTAAAATCGGTTATGGTTTTAATGTCAGGGCCGATAAGGGATTGCAGTAGCCGATGTTCGCCCGACCCGGCGTTGTTAATGGCCTGCTGGAGCGTTTCCCAGACCTGCGTGTTTTTGTCCCAGTCATCGGGAGAAATAACCACTGGATTGCTATCCTGAAGACGATCCCAGAACCAAAAAAACTCAATCGGGGTTTTACTTGTATCAGAACGCAGATAGCCGGGGCCGAGTGTACGGTTCAGCAGTTGGTGTTTCTGAATCCCGATCTTCCATTCATCATTGTTTGTGTTGGTGGCAAGCACCTGAGCCAACATCGGCAGCGGCGCCAGAACCGCATCGGCCAGCCAGGCACGCATCCCCGTTTCCGTTCGCTCGGCATTCTGCAGTTTGGGTGTCAGCGTCACCTCGACGGTAGGTTTGATCTTTTTCATCATGACAGTGAAGGCAGGCAAACCCGCGTAAGACGCATCCTCTTTCTGTGTCTTCGCCTCGTAGCTAATCGTCACTATGTCGTTCGTTGTGATGGATCCCACTGGATTGAATACGATGTCCTGGCCATGATGAGTAATGATGAATTGCGGAGCACAGGCATCAGGTAGCATTGAATCGTCAAGAGTGAAACTCCGCGTCATCCCCAGCATATCCAGGCTGACACCCGCAGGTAGCAACGTCAGGGGGGCAAACAGGTGTGGCAGACTGATTTCACCAGGACTTGCCTGAGCATGGGCAATGTCGGTGGAAAACGAAAACTGACAACGGCTGCACTTTTGCCTGATTTCGTCCGCCATCTTTCCCTGTAGATCCTGCGGATCGGTCAACGCATTGGCCGGGATTGGCGTGACAGGCATCAATTTTTCCTCAACGACCAGCGCCCAGCCGGTAATGCGCATTTGCCAGGGCCAGAGCAGAGAACCGACGGTGTCGATCACCGTTTGTCCGTCTACTTCGAGAATATTGCCCGTTGGCATTACCCAGTTAACCGAGATTCGACGCTTCTTATCCTCGCCCACCAGCCCTTCATCATTGCCATGCATCATCCAGCTAAACGTTGTTAACGACATAGACACCTCACAAATCCTGTTCAACTGTGCGGGAAATATGTGCCGTGTAGCACCAGCAAACTTCAATGGAAATATCCAGATGACCACGCCCTTTCATGTGACCGTTGCTATGCTCGACCTGCACCAGCAGATTCAGATACGCGGTCAGATAGCCCAGTACCTTCGCGCTACCGGTCATTTGCACACCGGCGGCAAAAAAGTTTTGCGTTGCCTCGGAGGAGAAACCGGCTTCAACAAACAGGCGAATGGCATAACTGCCCTCTGCCACCCCGGCCAGGTTGAAGGTTTTCGTCGAGATCAGCGCCACGCCAATCGATGCCTCATACACCGGTTTCAGTACACCCTCCTTGTATGCAGCGGCCGCTCGGGTCGTCAGCCAGCCACCTCCGCCATAGAGACCTATCTGCATGGAAACGGGCGATGCTTTTTCACCAATGCCAAAGTAGGTTTCAATCTGCATCTGTCCATCGTTCATGTTTAACCGGAACCCGGAGGCCAGTACCGACTTGCCCAGCGAAACGCCGCCGTATTCCAGCGGACCAAACGCCTGTTTCTGACTCACCGCCGCCCCTGTCGGGATCCCGTCTTTGTTTTTGACGATTTCCACATTGGGCGGAAGCTCAGGCATCGCGCCACGCAACACATCACCGATAAATTTCAGCGCGGCGTGCGGTTCAATGTTCTTCGGATCGATATCAAACGTAAACCCGCTGGCCTCACTGTACTGAATACGGGCATCCGCAAAGGTCACCAGCGGCTGGCCTGAAAAGTTGAGGATCCAGTCGCCGCTGAACAGCGCCTGGGTGCGGGTTTTGGTCGCATCACTGACGGAAATATCGACATCACTGGTGGCCACCAGCTTCGGTTTACGGACATCAAGGCTTAATGCGGAGATCTCAAACAGTGATTCTGTGCTCGTAAACTGATGATCAATGACCGCTTTGATACTGGCGCTACGCGTTTTGGGATCGATATGGTGGCTGATGCGAATGGCATCATCGGGTAGGTCCGGCAGTTTGAATTTCTTGAAGAAGTTCTCAAAATCAATCGCCGTATTACGAACGATCTGCGAGAAATCAACACCTTTCAGTGAAGCCGGGACAATATTGCCATTCAGCTCCCAGGACGGGATCGTCAGCCCCAGTTCCTTAATCCCCGACTCCACCTCACGGAGTCGGGCCACAAACGGCGACGTTTCAATCTGGTCTTTTACATCGTCAAAAATATATTCAATGTTGTCGGTACGAATGGTTAGTTGCGGAAGTTGCGGCGGATCCGAAAGCAGTTTCATCAGTTTGATGGCCTGCCCGGCTTTGGGAAACGCATCGGCGATGACCGAATTTGCTTCCTTTAGCGCCGTATCGATGACTTTCGCATACTCGCGGCTTTTTTGATCAAACAGTCGCGTGGCCTGATCAACAAACTGCTCACGGACCTGTCGGATCGTATCCACTACCTGTTTTTGCAGATCGTTGACGAAAGAGAGCCATTTCCCGGCGTCCGATAGTCCATTAATCAGCGTTATCACTTCCTCTTTGCGCCGCGCCAGTTCAGCCAGCACAACTTCGGTATTGTGACTCAATAATACGGTGGCCTGTTTACTGACCTCGTCGAGCCCGGTGGAGAGATCCCCAATGGCCTTATCCATCTCGTTGATAAACGTCTGGTTCCAGTAGTCAGTAAAGGCAGTTGAAAACGGCGAGCTGTTGACGAAGGGGGGGACGATCAGAGACTGGTTTAGCGCATCCAGCGCCACGACAAAGTCAGCAAATTGTTTATCAATCGAATTTTTCTCTTCAATGTTCTTGAGCAGCGCCCGGTACGCAACGCATGCCTGTTGCCATTGTTGGAAGAAGGTTTGCTTTAGATTATCGGCGCCGAAGAGGTTGCCCTGCAGGGTGTCGATGGCGGCGAGTACCAACTCCAGCTTCGTGGCAGTATCGCGTATTACCTGCCTGTTTTTCTTCTCAAGCAAACTCAGCGTGTCATCCAGTGGCGTCAGCACCGGTGGGATTCGCTTTTCCAGTTCGGCAATCAGGGCATCCAGCTCACCGATGCTCTTGATTTGTTCTGACACCTTGCCAATGGTCGCGGTAAATGTTGAAACCGTCCGTTTCAGATTAGTCAGTGGCAGTGTGAGCAGATCGCGAAGATGCTGAGGCCCCTGCCATTGCGCAGGAAACGTCAGCGCGTTGATAGCGGTGCAAATATCGTCAACACGCTTCATGTTATCACTAAGAGCAACCGTTAAATTGCTGCAATACGCACCGACCGCCATGAGCAACGCATCGCGATCCTTTATCGCCAGCAGCTTCTTATACTCCTCATTCGCACGCGTAATAATGACATTCAGCACCGGATGCAGAGCGTCAACCTGATCGGAAACCTCTACACAAAAGCGGTGCAAATTCTCAATGACCGCTTTCGTACCGTTCAATGACTCAGCGGATCGTCTGACAAAGGCCTGTACAGGGTGGTTGAGGTAACGGTTTTTCAGCAATGATGCAATGCTATCCACCTCAAGGTTTGGCTTGCTGATAGCCGACAACGTTATCAGCAGCTCGCCGAGCGCCGCATGCCCCTGGGTACAGAGTTCATCGACCATCGGAACCGATAACGATCGCGCCAGACCGAGGGTCTTTTTGACGTGCTCAACGGCTTCGCCCTCACCATGCGTAATTTTTGCGACCTCGATATTCAGGCGGTCATTGCATTCTTTAAAGACGCCATCCACCTGTTTGAGCAGGCGGTCTTTGAACTTCTGGACGTTGTTCCCCTCGTACAACGTCCAGAGCTTTTTGGCATCCTGTAACAGCGTCTGAAGAGAGGCTTCCAGGCTGTTAAGCTCAGCGCTGTATGTCGCGTGCCGGGTTAGTGCCTGAACATTCTCTTTCAGACTTCCCGGTTCGTTCAATTGCGTGCTCAGATCCACCCTGCGTATCGCGAACGTTCGTTCAATCTGCATCGTGCGAATACTGGCGACCAGCTCTTCTGTGCCACGACCATGGACAATGTTAGAGACGCCTTCCGGTCGTAATGGCATCGAAAACCGGGGATTAGCCAGTGCCTGTAGGGTCAGGCTGGGAACCTGATGATATTCCAGAAGTTTGTCTGTCGTTGGACGCGGCATTCCACCAAAGCTGTAATTCTCATCACAGTCAATCGCTAACTGTGCCTCCCATTTGTCCGTATCCGCCCCGGCCCCCGCTTTCGTGTTGGTAAAAAAGTAGAGATGCTGCGGTTGGTCGTGCCAGTGTTGTGTCAGTTCATCTCCCCCACCCCGCGCGACCGGCCCTGCCCACGGCTTAATGTAGAAACCGGAACTGTCCAGTTCGTTAAACAGAGGGATTTCGTAGCCGTCAACAACATCATGTCCCCACGCGCCATTAACATAGATGCGCTGTGTGGCGAAATGAAAGGCGTGCAGACATCCCGGTTTATTGTTCTCCGCAGACGTTTCACTCTCGAAAAGGCGGTACGGCTCGAGGATCTCAATGTATTCCTCCATTTTGCGTAGCAGCGGACGTCCTAAAAAGATCTCATCTTTCTGCTCCCCGGTAAACTGTGCGCCGGGCGCTGCGCTACGGGAATAAACCACCACATGACGCGCTTTGTTCCAGACGGTGGCTATGCGGCCATAACGCGTTTTCACCAGCCGTGACAGCTGGCCGTTTTCAACGCTGGCATCGAACTGGGTACGCCCCTCATCAAAGGCTGCCTGTACCGCGCCGGTCGCCCCGAGAACCGAGAGCGTCAGTTCCAGCAGACGCACCTCTTTCGTAACGGGGGTGCGTAGCACCGCCATCAGTTCGGAGGCAAACTCAATGGAATACAGTAGTCCGATGGGCAGTGTCCGCGCAGTGGTGGGATCGCCAACATATCCATCCAGCTCTTTGAGCTGGGACTCATCCAGCGATACTGAGTCGGGAAGCGGATAGACCGCGGCAGCACCTTGCTTTTTCCCGCGTACCAGGGCGCTAAGGCCCTCCGTCAGCTCCAGCTTACGCAGCGGGTAGTTCGCATCTTTCAGCGTGAACCTGGCAACACGATTGATGAAATTTTGTCGGGCGGCAAGATGGTGTGTTCTCAGCGTTTTGATGCGCGCATTCAGTTCATCAATATCTTTCTGCGATTTATGGCGAAAATAGGCTTCCAGCAGCGGACTCATGGCAAAATCCTGGTCGCTGACCGGTAAGGCAATGGCGGGTTGAGCCAGCGCCCGGGCGATCTCGGAAACTATCACCGTGCGCTGTAATTCAGGTGTGCGCTGATAGGTCAACTCCAGCGGATACACCATCTCGCTCACCATCCGCGTTAGCTCAGCATCCCGCAGAATGGATAACGTATCGCCGGGGTGTACGGTATAGCGTCGATCCAAACGAGAAGGACGCACCGTCAATTCAGTGCGGCGAGAAAAGCGAAACGGAAGCGGTTTGTCAGAATGAATGGGACTGGCCTGTCCGGCGGGACGAAAACGATCCCCGCGGACCATGGCTTCGCCAATAGCCTGCGGCGGGAAATTCAACGAGACGCTCTCAATACCAAACCGCCACTGTGCCCCATCTGGATCGTCACTTTTCCATTGCGCAATGATATTGCCGGCCTCTTCCGTCAGCGTCGGTTGTTGTAGTTGCGAGACTATAAACGGGGTGTGATTAATCTGAATCGTGGTCGCCTGCCGGAGCGTAAGAATGCGTTCCGCCTGTTCCAGCGTCAGGGTCCACGTGGTATCTCGTCCGGGCTGTCCGCCTTCGCACACAATTTTCAGACTGGCTCCGGCCTGCTGGTCGGCGATAACAATGGCTTCACCGCAGTTGGCGCTGAAATAATGCAGCTCATCCCCGGCTTCTTCCGCCGTCATGTTGCGCAGGGCTGAACGATGTAAATTCGATTCCGCCAGAACCGGCGACAGACTGACGCTGTCCAGTTGCAGCGTCAGTTCATAACGCATATTAAAGCTGTTTTCTGTCAGGAACAGGCTGACTGCGTGCCCGGACGTCGCCAGGTTCAGGGCCAGTCCATCAAAATAGACCGTTTTTCGCGATTGACTGTGAAGCGGTATGTTGTCGGCGGTGCGCTCAGAGAATTCAGGATACTTTTTCGATGGGGACCAGCGAAAACCAGGACTCTTACTGAGATCAAACGTGACGGTCACGGGGTTATTCTTATCCACATCAAAATTTATCTGAAGGTTGTTTTTCTGCGTGAACACCGGTAAAAGGCTGACCCGGTCGCTACGTCGACTGCGACGCCAACCCGCTTCGATGCTTTCCATCAAGTCTTGCCAGGCGGTGGTGAGTTCTGACATTGCAACCTCCAGGGAATAGTGAGGACTCAACTGCGGTATCAGGGGAACGCCTTTTTTCTATGGCACGATCTCCCAGTCCAGTTCCCCTTGCGGAAATGACCCTCCCGGATCGTTCTTGCCGCCCGTTCCATTGTTTTTGCCGGGAAAACCCGTCAGAAAAGCCACCGGCGTGACGCCAAGCCCCATTAACTGGAAATCGTTAAGCATCGGCCCCTTGTCGATAGAAAAAACATCAGGTTGCTCTGACATCCATTCTGACTGTCCGGGAAGAAAAGAAATGTCGATTTTTAAACGGGCAGAATGTCCGTCGGAAGCGGTTATTTCTACGGTATAACGTGTGCTCATCGTTTTACTCCTGAACAGGTGGGATAGCAGTATTTCTGCTTTTTACACACTTCAGGATAGTGCAGCGAATTAACGGGCTCTCCAGGAGAAAAAGGTTATTCAAATGGTGGGAGTCACACTGAGGCATTAATCTAATAACCCTGTTAATAAATATACCAACAGGGTTATTAACGGTAATGATAGCCAGGTAAAGAATATGTTTTCAGGGCAAACTTGCGATACCCGGATCATCCCCTTCGACCGAATAATAGCGAGGAAGATTAGGCGGCCGATAATCCGGATTAGCGTTCATCAAATTGACCACCGACTTATGCACGCTGATTGCGCCCGTCATTGGCCGTGGTACCGGCTGACCAAACGGTGGCATCGCCCCAATTTTGAACTCACGTTGATGATCTTCTCCGGTCCAGACCAGACGAGGTAGCCATTCGGCAAGTTTCCATCCCAACAGCATCGAGTCGTGAATGGCCGGAAATCCCGGGAAGCGGATCGACAATTCTTTTCTGGCGCGAGAGAAATCAATGCGCAGTCCTGCGCGCCAGGCCTCCCCCAGCATCCAGCGAAAAGCCGTCAGCGCCAGCTGTGCCTGCTGTGGCGGATATCCCCCGCCAACGTCAGAATGTACTCCGGCAAACCACACCTCTTTAAGATCCGTTTTCACATCGCTATTTCTGCGCCAGAGATGCTGGCGAAAGAAGCAGCGCCGCTCGTCAATAGACACCGCATGACGGACGATGTCGATGGCGGGGTTCTTCGCGGTATAGGGAATAATCACCGGATCATAAATCCAGCCTACCGACTTCACCGTATCAAACAGGCCAAGAAAATGGACGTTCACCCGTCGACCAAAGGTTGATTTGAAGCGCGCCTGCAGTTTGAAGTCCGGCGCATTATTCTCCCCGCTCCTGGCCAGCAGCATCGCCCACGCGTAGTCAAAGAGATGTGCCTGATGGCTTTCGACAATACCCGCTGTGTGAATCAATGCCGCCAGCGTCCTGGCGGCATAGGCACCGCGGGAAAAACCGAACAGATAGATCTCATCGCCCTGCTGGTAATTTTCCGCCAGGAAATGATAAGCCCCTTCGACATTACGTTTGAGTCCCCAGCCAAATGCCAGTCCACAGATCCGCGACGGCAATTTTTGCCATTCAAAAAGCGTCTCCTTGACACCGAACGTACCGACGCCCTGATCGTAATAGGTCAGCACGTCTGCGTCCCCTTTCGGCAGTGAGCGCAGCAGCCGAATCACATTCGTCGGTTTATGACTGAAGCGATTGCCCGTGCCATCGAGAAAAATAACCAGTTGCCGTCCCATCGTAACCTCCACTGTTTCGCTGCGGATATGCTGTGACTAAAGAGAAAGTAGAACGCAATGTACGCGCTGAAAAATTGTTGGCGATCAACGCTACGGTGAATGTTCAATAAATGACCACGATAAATTACACGCTCATTATTACCGGAGTCAAAAATGGGATTTATTACATAATGATGAAGACATCGTTCAAAAAATCACTCATATCATTTTATGATTTGAAAAACAGACTGACATTAAAAGAGATTGTGTTCTCCCTTATGTGGGTTATATCATTCTTCTCAATGTTCAAACGGATGGGCTATACTTTTCAGAAGTCTATTCGTTTAAAAAGTCGCTTAAAAAGTGACTTTTCTTACTACTTTTGGCTATATCCATAATTTCTTCAGGCTTGCTTCGCCTGAACGCATAAAAATATGGCTTAGGGCATTACACTATATCATTAATGTCACCCAGCACCCTTTCAGGTGTTATGTGTTTTAGATTCGTCTTACTATCCAGACTATGCATTTGACCCTGCCGCTATGTTGTTCGCTAACCACTGTAAGGATCTACATCATGGAGATGTATCTGTTGAACTCTGGAAACCAGCCTTCTAAGAAATATCCGGATGCAGAGGTAAAAAATGAAGCTAACCGACGTTGAAGGCTCCGGAGACAGCATTTTCTTTCCTGCTCTTGAGCAGAATATGCTGGGAGTAGTATTAATTAATGACAATGACGAAGTCTTATTTTTTAATCCGGCAGCGGAAAAACTGTGGGGATATCGTCGCGATGAAGTGATCGGCAACGGTATCTCGATGCTCATCCCCCGCGATTTACGCCCGGTACACCCGGATTACATTCGTCATAATCGCGAAGGTGGTCAACCCCGCGTGGAGGGCATGAGCCGGGAATTATTGCTGGAACGCAAAGACGGTAGCAAAGTCTGGACGCGTTTTGCCCTGTCAAAAGTGAACGTAGCAGGTAAGGTTTTCTATCTGGCGCTTGTCCGTGATGCCAGCCTCGAAATGGAGCAGAAAGAGCAGAAACGTCTGCTGCTGCTGGCGGTCGATCACCTCGATCGCCCGGTGATTGTGCTCGACCCTGAACGACGTGTTGTACAGGGTAACCGCGCGTTTACCGAGATGTTTGGTTATGACATTACCGATGCGACGGGCCAACAGCTGGACAAACTGCTCAACATCCCTGAAGAGCCGTCGGACAACGGTCTGCGGCTTACACAATTACTCTGGAAAACGACCCGCGATCAGGATGAGTTTCTGGTGATCACCCGTGCGGGCGAAAAGATCTGGATTAAAGTTTCTGTCAGTCCGGTTTATGACCGGCGAAACGAACTGCAAAATCTGGTGATGACGTTTTCCGATATCACCGAAGAGCGGCAGATTCGCCAGCTTGAAGGCAATATTCTGGCGGCGATGTGCAGCAGTCCCCCCTTTCACGAAATGGGCGATATTATTTGCCGCAATATCGAAGCGGTGTTGCGGGAAACACATGTCTCTCTGTATGCGTTGAAAGATGACACCCGTCAGTTCTGGGCGTCGTCATCAAAGGAGATCGACGCCAAAGAGTTGAGCGTCTGGACGCTCACCATCCGGCAACGGGATGGTGAGCCAGCCGGGACGCTGTTAATTAAAACGGCGAAAGGAAAAGAGACCAGCGGCTTTATTGAACGCGTAGCGGACATCAGTCAGCATATGGCGGCTCTGGCGCTGGAACAGGAAAAAAGCCGCCAGCATATTGAGCATCTCCTGCAGTTTGATCCGCTCACCGGTTTGCCCAACCGTAACCACCTGCACGCCTACCTCGATGATCTCATTAACGGTGCGAAAGCATTTTCGCCGGTGGTGTTTCTTATCAGCGTCGATCACTTCCAGGATGTCATTGACAGTCTCGGTTATGCCGTGGCCGATCAGGTATTGCAACAGGTCATCAATAAAATCCGCGAGCGGCTCAGACCCGATCAGTATTTGAGCCGTATTGAAGGCACGCAGTTCGTGCTGGTCAGCGACGACAACGAAATGAGTAATATCACTCAGTTTGCGGATGAACTGATCAATATCGGCAGTGAAGCGACGCTTTATGACGATAAACCCTTCCCGCTGACCTTCAGCATTGGGATCAGCTATGAAGCGGGAAAAAATCGTGACTATCTGCTTTCTACCGCCCACAACGCGATGGATTTTATTCGTAAAGCGGGTGGCAACGGCTGGCAGTTTTTCAACCCGGAAATGAACCTTGCGGTAAAAGAGCGTTTGCGACTGGGTGCTGCGTTGAAAAACGCCATTGCCAACAACCAGTTGCGGTTAGTGTATCAACCGCAGATCTTTGCCCAGACCGGCGAGCTGTATGGTTTCGAAGCGCTCGCCCGCTGGAGCGACCCGGTGCACGGTCACGTACCGCCCAATCGTTTTATTCCGCTCGCCGAAGAGACCGGCGAAATTGAAAATATTGGTCGCTGGGTGGTCAGAGAAGCGTGTCGACAGTTGGCGGAATGGCGCACAATGTCGTTGACCATTCCGACGCTGTCGGTGAATCTCTCTGCCCTGCACTTTCGCAGCAATCAACTGCCGGACCAGGTGTCGGAAGCGATGGTGGAATTTGCCATTCCGGGTGATCAGCTGACGGTCGAAATCACCGAAAGCATGATGATGGAGCAGGATGAAGAGATCCTCAGGCGCATTGAGACCTTACGCAACATGGGGGTGGGACTGTCGATCGATGATTTTGGCACCGGTTTTTCCGGTCTCTCACGGCTGGTCAGCCTGCCCGTGACGGAATTGAAAATCGATAAAACGTTTGTCGATCGCTGCCAGACCGAGAAGCGCATTCAGTCTTTACTGGAAGCGGTTATCCGCATTGGGCAGAGTCTGAACCTGATGGTCATTGCGGAAGGGGTTGAAACGAAAGAACAATTTGAATTATTGCGCTCGATGAATTGCCCGGTGATTCAGGGATATTATTTTTCCCGTCCCATACCGGCTGATGAAATCGCCGACTGGATGAAGACGGCGCTACCGTTGACGATCTAATATGCAGAAAATGCCCGGTGGCGCTATCGCTTGCCGGGCATTCCATTACCAGAACATTATGGCAATTTAAACGACGACACCTGTAAGGCCAACTCTTCGGCTTCCGCTTTTAAGATCTGCGTCCGCGCTGCCGCATCATCAATCAACGACGCGTTCTGCTGGACCGTGCTGTCCATTTCCGTGACGGCGAGCGTCACTTCGGCGACGCCTTTACGCTGCTCTTCCCCCGCGACGCGAATTTCCCCCATTAACTGACGCACCTGACGAACATGCCCCACCAGTTCCTGTAAGCGATCGCCGGCATGATGAATTTGCTGGCTGCTGTTATCAACGTGCGACACAGACTCATCAATGAGCGCTTTGATTTCCTGGGCGGCGGTCGCGCTGCGCTGCGCCAGCGTTCTGACTTCAGATGCCACCACCGCAAATCCACGTCCGGCATCCCCGGCACGAGCCGCTTCCACGGCGGCATTGAGCGCCAGAATGTTGGTCTGGAAGGCAATGCTGTCAATCACAGAGACGATCTCAACCATTCGTCCCGATGACGCGCTGACGTTATCCATGGTAGAAATCACCCCATGCATGACATCGCCGCAGCGGTTGGCCGTTTGCGCCGTGCTTTCTGACAGCTCATCCGCCAGTTGAGTATTCCCCGCATTCTGATGAACGGTCGCATTAAGCTGTTCCATTGCGGCCGCACTCTCTTCCAGCGCTGCTGCCTGCTGGGTGACCCGTGTAGACAGCTCAGTATTACTGTCGGCAAGGCTAACGGCGTTATTCGCCACCACTTCACTGCTGCTGCGCACCGTAAGCAAAATGGCGGCAATTTTGTCCACGAAGAGGTTAAACGCTTCCGCAATCGCGGAAATTTCGTCCTTGCCCTTCACCGTTAAGCGCCGGGTCAGATCGCCATCTCCCTGTGCGATATCGTCCAGCGCCTGCCGCGTGTCGTCCAGACGAGCAATCAACCGGCGGACAACCAGCCAGGAGCCCACCAGCAGCAGCGTCATGACCGGGATCAGAACTTCAAGAACATCGCGCATCATGACTTGCGCCAACCCGACAATGCGTTCTTGCGGTGTGACCAGTCCCACCACCCAACCGGTATCGGCCATCGGGAACAACATCACGCGTGAAGGCGCGTTCAGAATGCCGTCGTTTTCCAGCGCAACGGAGGACACATCGGTGGTTGCGGTGCGCAGTTTCTGCAAACGTTGAGCGACAGGACTCAGCCAGCCTGATGCCTTCACCAGATCGCCGACGGTCTTGTAATGATCCCGATCGTTTTGTGGGAAATAGAGAATTTGCCCCTGTTTGTCGACCACAAAGGCGTATCCACCGGTGCGTCCCCCCTGCTGCTGCATAAAGCTGGCGACGTTATCGAGTCGAATATCGGTGGTTGCCACACCGGCAAATTTACCCGCCAGTTGATACGGAATGCTGCAGGTCACCATGTTTATCCCGGAAATGGCATCCTGATAAACATCAGACCAGACACAGTTTTCCTGCGAATGCCCCTTCGCGCCCTGATACCAGCTTTCGTTGTGGTAGCCGTTGCCACCTGCGGCATTGTATTCGTCGGAATACACCAGCTTATCATCAGCACCGCGCGCCCAGAAAAAGCTGCGCCGCGCAATACCAGGCGTAAACACGTCCGGCTCAGGCCAGATCCCGCCCCCAGTGATGATCGAATTATTCTGTTCGCCGAGAAGATGCGGCACGACGGCGCGGTACAGCGCTTCATCATTTGGCAGGACTTCGGCCAGCCGCGACAAACTTACAGTTTCTCCCTCAATACGTGACAGGACGCTGCTGAGTTGACGCGTCAGGCCATGCCCGGTCTCCTCGATCAACGCCGTATTGACTTCAACGACACGGGGTTGCCCGCGCCAAAGCATAATGACAACAATCACTAACGTCGTTACGGCAAGTAACGCGATCCCCCCGAGTGTCAAGCGAGTCGAAATGCGTGACGGATACCAGACCATATAAACATCCTTTTATTTTCAGGCTAATTTATATTCAGTATCGGCACGTATTTTTAGAGCTTTATACAGAATTCCGTATTGTTTTAAATTAATAATGTGACGTTGTCACAAATAGCAAAACCCAGCACTCTGGCTGGGTTTAAATAAGTGCTTAATCTTATTTACTTAATTCTTTTTTGATTTCGTCTTTAATTTTAGTCAGTTCGCTCTGCGGATGTTTTTTGCAGATTTCAACGGTTAAAGGAACTGCCGTTGTCACGGTTTCATCGAAAGTGACGTAGTCCCCACCTTTAAAGTCTTCATCTTCGTTTAATACCCAGAAGGCAACCGGTGCCATCGTCTGCGGGTTCAGATCGATGAACTCCTGACAGCTCATGCTCTTAGGCGTGACGTCGGTTTTCGCGTCAGTCGTTGCTGCATTGACACTGACACTGGTCAACAACGCTGCCACTAAAATACTTGCTGTAGAAAGGGAAAATTTGTTCATTATGATGGCTCCGTTAATGATATAAATAACCTCTACATGAGCGCTTTAAACCGTTAATGTAGAACGAAAAGAATAATACCCTTCCCTTCACAGAAATAAATACACGCACATATACTGTGGCTTTTATTGATATTTCCCGGTACCGATCCTGATGTTTGCCGTTTATTGCGCCGCGATAATGTGATCGCACCTGCGTATCCGGCAGATAACCGCCCTTGCGTCTTACCGTTGCACCAAAACTGCACTACGCTGCACAAATGTTGATCATAAGTTAATTAATCCAGCATCAATTTAACAATTGACGCCCGTCGTGGCGGTGTTTTTGAACATGGCACGCGTCCTGCATTGTTAATGAACTAACAGTGAGCGGACTTTTGACAGCCTGGTAACAGCGAGACGGTGATGACAGCAAAACCTGAGTTACTGACCCGAATTGAACAGACCTTCAGCCTGCATACGCCGAGCGAAAAGCGTGTTGCCAGCTGGTTGTTGACCCATGTGGCGCAAATCCCGTTTGAAACCGCCGATAGCATTGGCAAAGCGACGGGGACCAGCGGGATTACCGTTGGGCGCTACCTGCGCAAAATCGGCTATCGCAATCTGGAAGATGCTAAAGCCAGCCTGCGTGAATTGCCTTCCGTCCCCTATCAATCCTGGGGGATGAACGAGCGCCTGGACTCCTGGCAGCAACAGCAGCAACTGCCGGACCGCGCGCGTCAGTCGCTGTCGCTGGAGATCGATGCGATCGCTCATGTTTATCAACTGGCGCAAGGTGAAACTTTCCAGCGTATTACCCGGCAACTGGCGCAGGCGGAGGCGGTGTATGTGCTGGGGATCCAGTCGACGCGGGGGATCGCCAATGCCTTCTTCAGTCACCTCGAATATCTGCGACCCCGGGTGAACTACTCCGAGGGGCTCTCCGGCAGTTGGGTGGAATCCCTCAATTCCGGGTTTGAAAAACCGTATGTGGTACTGACCGACACCCGCGCTTACTCCGCCATTGCGCGGCAATACTGCCGCGTCGCCAGTGAACGGCACATTCCGCTGGCATTAATCACCGATGTCTGGTGCCCCTGGGCGCGGGATTACGCCATCGATTTACTGCAGGTGAAAACCGACACCGGACACTTCTGGGATTCGCTGGCGCCGGTGAGCTGTCTGTTTAACCTGCTGCTTTCCGGCGTAGCGGAACAGCTGGGCGATTCACTTACCGGGCGGCTACAGACCAACCGCCAGTTACAACAAGAATTTGGTCAATTCGAACAATAAACAGGAAACGTGCTATGTCTGAAACTCCGCAACTGGTCGATCTGTCGGTGATTTTTCCGACGCTGGATATCGACCTCAAATATGCGACCGCCGATAACCTGACCGGTGCGCCGATTTATCGCGAATCGCGCTGCCTGCTGCATCAGGATGCGGTCACCGCGCTGGCGAAAAGCATCAGCATTGCGCAACTGGCGGGCCTTTCTCTGGTGGTTTATGACGCCTATCGTCCGCAACAGGCACAGTCAATCCTGTGGGATGCCTGCCCCGATCCGCAGTATGTGGTCGATGTTGCCATCGGCTCGAACCACAGTCGCGGAACGGCCATCGACGTCACTCTGCAGGACGAGAACGGCAGGCTCCTCGATATGGGGGCGGGTTTTGATGAAATGCACGACCGTTCACATGCGTATCACCCTTCTGTTCCTGCCGTCGCGCAGCGTAACCGGCTGTTACTCAACGCCATTATGTTTGGCGGTGGCTTTGTCGGCATCAGCAGCGAGTGGTGGCATTTTGAGTTACCCGCCGCGAGTCGTTATCCGCTGCTGGAAGACTGTATTGCCTGCTTTCCCGTTACAACCACAACAACACACACATCCTTTTGATTCCGGAGCGTCGTCATGAAATTAACTTCGTTGTTTCGTCCCGCGTTGATTGCCGTTTCCCTGGCGATGGCCCTGCCTGCGGTCCAGGCTGCCGTCCCGAAAGACATGCTGGTGATCGGTAAAGCCGCCGATCCGCAAACCCTTGATCCGGCTGTCACCATCGATAATAACGACTGGACGGTGACCTACCCGTCCTACCAGCGTCTAGTGAAGTACAAAACCGAAGGCGATAAAGGCTCTACCGAGGTGGAAGGTGACCTGGCAAGCGGCTGGAAATCGTCTGACGACCAGAAAGAGTGGACTTTTACGCTGAACGATCAGGCCAAATTTGCCGATGGTTCTGCTGTGACCGCTGAAGCGGTGAAACAATCCTTCGAACGCCTGCTGAAAATCGGCCAGGGTCCGGCAGAAGCGTTTCCTAAAGATCTCAAGGTAGACGCTGTCGATGCGCACACGGTGAAATTTACCCTCAGTCAACCGTTCGCCCCGTTCCTTTACACGCTGGCCAATGACGGCGCGTCGATCATCAACCCGGCGGTGCTAAAAGAACACGCCGCAGATGACGCCCGCGGTTTTCTGGCGCAAAACACCGCAGGTTCCGGGCCGTTTATGCTGAAAAGCTGGCAGAAAGGCCAACAACTGGTGCTGGTCCCGAACCCACATTACGCCGGTCCAAAACCGAACTTTACACGCGTATCGGTGAAAATTATCGGTGAGAGCGCCTCGCGTCGTCTGCAACTGTCGCGCGGCGATATCGACATCGCGGATGCCCTGCCGGTGGATCAGCTCAGCGCGTTAAAACAGGAAGGCAAAGTCGCCGTGGCTGACTATCCGTCGCTGCGCGTGACCTATCTCTATCTGAACAACAGCAAAGCACCACTGAATCAGGCAGATCTGCGCCGGGCGATTTCCTGGTCCACCGACTATCAGGGAATGGTGAAAGGGATCCTCAGCGGCAACGGCAAACAGATGCGCGGGCCGATCCCGGAAGGCATGTGGGGCTACGACGCCTCTGCACAGCAATACAGCTTTGATGAAACCAAAGCGAAAGCAGAATGGGACAAAGTCGCCAGCAAGCCCACCAGTCTGAGCTTCCTTTACTCCGACAACGATCCCAACTGGGAGCCGATCGCCCTTGCCACTCAGGCCAGCCTCAGCAAACTGGGGATTACCGTGAAGCTGGAGAAACTGGCGAACGCCACCATGCGTGACCGCGTGGGTAAAGGCGATTACGACATCGCCATCGGCAACTGGAGCCCGGATTTCGCCGACCCCTATATGTTCATGAACTATTGGTTTGAGTCTGACAAGAAAGGACTGCCCGGTAACCGCTCGTTCTATGAAAACGCCAACGTCGACAAGCTGTTGCGCAGCGCGCTGAGCACCACCGATCAGGCAGCCAGAACTAAGGACTACCAGCAGGCGCAAAAAATCGTCATTGATGAAGCGGCCTACGTCTATCTGTTCCAGAAGAACTACCAGTTAGCGATGAACAAAGAGGTCAAAGGCTTCGTGTTCAACCCGATGCTCGAGCAGGTCTTTAATATCGGCACCATGAGCAAATAAGCCACGTTAATGCGGAGCCGTACTGGCTCCGCCAGGGGAAGCCAATGACTTTCTGGAGCATTTTGCGCCAGCGCTGCTGGGGACTTGTCCTTGTGGTGGCCGGCGTTTGCGTCATCACCTTTATTATTTCGCACCTGATCCCCGGCGATCCGGCCCGCCTGCTGGCGGGCGACCGGGCCAGCGAAGAGATTGTCGAAAACATTCGCCAACAGCTTGGGCTGAATCAACCGCTGTATGTGCAGTTTGCGCGCTATGTAAGCGATGTCTTCCAGGGGGACTTAGGCATTTCAATTCGCACCGGGCGTCCGGTGATGGAAGAACTGCGCGTCTTTTTCCCGGCAACGCTGGAACTGGCCTTTTGTTCACTGCTGCTGGCGCTGGTCATCGGTATTCCGTTGGGCATTCTTTCCGCCGTCTGGCGTAACCGCTGGCTCGATCACCTGGTGCGTCTGATGGCGATCACCGGTATTTCAACGCCGGCCTTCTGGCTGGGGCTGGGCGTGATCGTGCTGTTTTACGGCCATCTGCAAATTTTGCCAGGTGGCGGACGGCTGGATGACTGGCTGGATCCGCCAGCGCATGTGACCGGGTTTTATCTGATCGATGCCCTGCTGGAAGGCAACGGCGAGGTCTTTTTTAATGCCTTACAGCATCTGATTTTACCGTCGCTAACGCTGGCGTTTGTTCACCTGGGGATTGTGGCGCGGCAAATCCGCTCCGCGATGCTGGAACAGCTCAGTGAAGACTATATCCGCACGGCGAAAGCCAGCGGTCTTCCCGGCTGGTACATCGTGCTGTGTTACGCCCTGCCCAATGCGTTGATCCCGTCGATAACCGTGCTTGGACTGGCGCTGGGTGACTTGCTGTATGGCGCGGTGCTGACCGAAACCGTCTTTGCCTGGCCCGGAATGGGCGCCTGGGTGGTGACCTCTATTCAGGCGCTCGATTTCCCGGCGGTGATGGGCTTCGCCGTAGTGGTCTCTTTTGCCTATGTGCTGGTCAATCTGGTGGTGGATCTGCTCTATCTGTGGGTGGACCCGCGCATTGGGCGTGGAGGTGCTGAATGATGTTAACCGAAGAGACGCCGACGCCGGTACGCGTGACGCGTCGGCGCATTGACTGGGCCAGACTGTTCTGGCTGATGAAAAGCAGTCCGCTGACAATGATTGGCGGCGTGATTATTGTCCTGATGCTGTTACTGATGGTGCTGTCGCCGTGGATCGCGCCTTACGATCCCAACGCGATCGATTTAAATGAGCGGCTGTTGCCGCCAACGGCGACGCACTGGTTTGGGACCGATGAAGTCGGACGCGACCTGTTCAGCCGCGTGCTGGTGGGCAGTCAGCAGTCGATCGTTGCCGGGCTGGTGGTGGTCGGGATTGCGGGCGGCGTCGGCTCACTGCTTGGCTGTCTGTCCGGCGTGATGGGCGGTCGTGCTGACGCCATCATCATGCGGATGATGGATATTATGCTGTCGATCCCTTCGCTGGTGCTGACGATGGCGCTGGCCGCAGCGCTCGGACCAAGCCTGTTTAACGCGATGCTGGCGATTGCCATTGTGCGCATTCCCTTTTACGTGCGTCTGGCGCGTGGACAAACGCTGGTCGTGCGCCAGTTTACCTATGTCCAGGCCGCCTGCACGTACGGCGCTTCCCGCTGGCATTTGATTAGCTGGCATATCCTGCGTAACTCGCTGCCGCCGCTGATTGTGCAGGCATCGCTGGATATTGGCAGCGCCATTCTGATGGCGGCCACGCTGGGCTTTATCGGGCTTGGCGCTCAGCAGCCGAGCGCCGAATGGGGCGCGATGGTCGCGATTGGCCGTAATTACGTTCTCGATCAGTGGTGGTATTGCGCCTTCCCTGGTGCCGCCATCCTGATCACGGCCGTCGGTTTTAACCTGTTCGGTGATGGGATCCGTGATTTGCTGGATCCGAAAGCAGGAGGAAAACAGTAATGACTCAACCGGTGCTGGAAATAGACGATTTACACTTGAGTTTTCCCGGATACAAAGCCGACGTTCACGCCCTGAACCATGTGTCGCTGCGTATTCATCGCGGCGAGATTGTCGGCGTGGTGGGCGAATCGGGTTCCGGGAAGTCAGTCACCGCGATGCTCACCATGCGCCTGCTGCCGGAAGGTAGCTACCGCATTCATCAGGGGCGCGTCTCGCTACTGGGCGAAGATGTGCTGAGTGCCAGCGAGAAGCAAATGCGTCAATGGCGCGGCGCACGCGTGGCGATGATCTTCCAGGAGCCGATGACAGCACTCAACCCAACGCGACGTATCGGCCAGCAGATGGTGGAAGTGATTCGTCATCATCAGACGGTAAGCCGCGCGCAGGCCCGGGAAAAGGCGATTACCCTGCTGGAAGAGATGCAGATCCCCGACGCCGCCGGGGTGATGACCCGCTTTCCGTTTGAGCTTTCAGGCGGCATGCGTCAACGGGTGATGATCGCCCTTGCCTTCTCCTGCGAACCGGAGCTGATCATCGCTGATGAACCTACCACCGCGCTGGACGTCACCGTACAGTTGCAGGTGCTGCGCCTGCTGAAACACAAAGCCCGCGCCAGCGGCACGGCCGTGCTGTTTATCAGTCATGACATGGCGGTGGTGTCGCAACTGTGCGACCGGCTGTACGTGATGTATGCCGGAAGCGTAATTGAAAGTGGCCAGACCGATGCCGTGATCCACCATCCGACCCATCCCTATTCGATTGGTCTGCTGAAATGTGCGCCGGAGCAAGGGGAACCGCGTCAGCCGCTGCCAGCGATCCCTGGCACCGTACCGGATCTCACCCGCCTGCCGCGCGGCTGCGCGTTTCGTGATCGCTGCTTTGCCGCAGGTCCGCTTTGCGACACGATACCCGCCATGAGCCCGCATGGTGCAGACGATCAGCGCTCGGCCTGCTGGTATCCTCATCTGGAGAATCCCCATGTCTGAAACGTTACTGGCTTTACAGGATGTGCACGTCAATTTCCCGGCGAAGAAAAACTGGCTGGGACGGGTCACCGAACGCGTGCATGCGCTCAACGGGATGGATTTACAGATCCGCCGGGGCGAGACGCTGGGGATTGTCGGTGAATCCGGCTGTGGAAAAAGCACGCTGGCGCAGTTGCTTATGGGGATGCTGAAGCCCAGTCAGGGGCAGTATCAACAGGATTCATCATCGACCGAAATGCAGATGGTATTTCAGGACCCGCTCTCCTCACTGGATCCACGTCTGCCGGTGTGGCGAATTATCACCGAACCGGTGTGGATTCAGAAACGCAGCAATGAACGGGAGCGACGGGCACTGGCGGCAACCTTAGCCAGTCAGGTCGGGATCCGCCCGGAATATCTCGACCGCCTGCCGCACGCTTTCTCCGGCGGACAGCGTCAGCGCATCGCGATTGCCCGCGCCCTGTCGTCAGAACCGGATGTGATCGTGCTGGATGAACCGACGTCAGCGCTGGATATTTCCGTTCAGGCACAGATCCTGAACCTGCTGGTCGCGTTGCAGGCCAGTCGTAATCTCACCTACATTCTGATCTCGCATAACGTCTCAGTGGTACGCCACATGAGTGATCGGGTGGCGGTGATGTACCTCGGGCAAATCGTCGAACTCGGCGACACGGCGCAGGTGCTTACTACTCCCGCACATCCTTATACCCGTCTGCTGCTGGATTCCGTGCCCAAAACCGGCGCGCCGCTGGCTGAAGAACGGGTGATTCGCAAAACGGAATTACCTGGCAATCGCGTTCTGCCGACGGGCTGTTTTTTTCGTGACCGGTGCCCATTGGCGACTCACGGCTGCGAAACACGACAGGCGCTACGCAGACTTGATGCAGGAACAGACGTACGTTGTTGGCGTGCCTGATGTATTTATGCCCGGTCAGCATCATACGACCGGGCAATACTGCCGTTACGACTTCAACTGATAATCGAGGGTAATTTCCGCTTTCAGCACCTGCGACACCGGGCAGCCGGCTTTCGCTTTCTGGATGATACCGTCGAAGGTGGCGGCATCGATTCCAGGTACTTTCACTTCGCTGTGTAGGGCGATTTTAGTGATCGCAAAACCGGCATCGACCTTGTCCAGCGACACGTCAGCCGTGGTGTCGATGGCATCCGGCGTAAAGCCCGCCTCGCCCAGCATCAATGAAAGCGCCATTGAGAAACAGGCCGCATGCGCTGCGCCGATCAACTCTTCCGGATTGGTGCCTTTCGCCCCTTCAAAACGGGTATTGAAACCATAAGGCTGCTGGTTCAGCACGCCGCTTTCCGTCGAAACGGTGCCTTTTCCGCGTTTGATATCGCCTTCCCAGTGTGCCTGACCTTTCTTATGGATTGTCATCGTTCGCTCCTTATTGTCGTCGGGATAACAAGTATAGGACGCTCACCCGATTTCGTGGCCGTTAGCAGAGACTTCTTAATTCCCTGCTTACACATTGACCTTTCCGATTAAATGTCCGACTATCAATCAGGTCGGTATCCATCGGTACCGTCGACCTTAAGGGTTATATTTCGTCCGAAGTCACATGGACTCATCCTTGAAACCAGTAACAGGATAAAGGAGTTAGAATGAAATCGAACCGTCAGGCCCGTCATATTCTTGGACTGGACCATAAAATCTCCAATCAGCGCAAAGTGGTGACTGAAGGTGAAAAATCCAGCGTGGTGAACAACCCTACCGGCAGAAAACGCCACGCAGACAGCAAAAAGTAACCGCACATCCCGAATATGACGATAAACACCATCGCAAACGCGATGGTGTTTTTGCTTACAAAAGCCTTAATCCATGCGCGATGCTTTATACTCTGTGCCCGATACCCTGGTGGAATGGCAACATATTATAAAAAGTGCCAGGGACGGATATTCAAAAAAAGAGTGAGTGACATGGAAACCAAAAGCAAAAAACTGCGTTCCCTTTATATTCCTTACGCTGGCCCTGTATTGCTGGAATTCCCCTTACTGAATAAAGGCAGTGCTTTCAGTATGGAAGAGCGCCGTAACTTCAACCTGCTGGGGTTACTGCCGGAAGTGGTCGAGTCGATTGAAGAACAGGCTGAACGTGCCTGGATCCAGTATCAGGGATTCAAAACGGAAATCGACAAGCATATCTACCTGCGCAATATTCAGGATACCAACGAAACCCTGTTCTACCGACTGGTTCACAACCATCTCGATGAGATGATGCCAGTGATCTATACCCCAACGGTAGGCGCGGCCTGTGAACGTTTCTCCGAGATTTATCGTCGCGCGCGCGGCGTGTTCATCTCCTACCAGAACCGCCACAACATGGATGACATCCTGCAAAACGTCCCCAACCACAACATCAAAGTGATTGTGGTCACCGACGGCGAGCGGATCCTTGGTCTTGGCGACCAGGGGATCGGCGGGATGGGCATTCCCATCGGTAAGCTTTCGCTGTATACCGCCTGTGGCGGCATCAGTCCGGCCTACACCCTGCCGGTCGTACTGGATGTGGGAACCAACAATCCGCAACTACTCAACGATCCGTTGTACATGGGCTGGCGCAATCCGCGCATCACCGACGACGAATACTATGCGTTTGTCGATGAATTCATTCAGGCCGTTAAGCACCGTTGGCCGGACGTTCTGCTGCAGTTTGAAGACTTCGCGCAGAAAAACGCCATGCCGCTGCTCAACCGCTATCGCGACGAAATCTGCTCGTTCAACGACGACATTCAGGGCACCGCCGCGGTGACCGTCGGCACGCTGATCGCCGCCAGCCGGGCGGCAGGCAGCCAGCTTAGCGAACAGAAAATCGTCTTCCTCGGCGCGGGTTCAGCCGGTTGCGGTATCGCCGAACAGATCATTGCCCAGATCCAGCGTGAAGGATTAAGTGAAGAGGCCGCACGCCAGAGAGTCTTCATGGTGGATCGCTTTGGCCTGCTGACCGACCAGATGCCGAATCTGCTCTCCTTCCAGACCAAACTGGTGCAGAAACGTGAAAATCTGCAGGCGTGGGATAGCGACAACGAAGTGCTGTCGCTGCTTGATGTGGTCCGTAACGTTAAGCCTGACATTCTGATTGGGGTTTCCGGGCAAACCGGTCTGTTCACCGAAGAGATCATCCGCGAAATGCACAAGCATTGCCCGCGTCCGATCGTGATGCCGCTGTCGAACCCCACCTCGCGTGTGGAAGCGACGCCGCAGGACATCATCGCCTGGACCGAAGGCAACGCGCTGGTCGCTACCGGCAGCCCGTTTATGCCGGTGGTCTGGAAAGACAAAGTCTATCCTATCGCCCAGTGTAACAATGCCTATATTTTCCCGGGGATTGGGCTGGGCGTGATTGCCTCTGGTGCCTCCCGCATTACCGATGAGATGCTGATGTCTGCCAGTGAAACGCTGGCCCAGTACTCGCCGCTGGTGCTTAACGGTGAAGGTCTGGTGTTGCCTGAGCTGAAAGACATTCAGATCGTCTCGCGCGCCATTGCGTTTGCCGTTGGAAAGATGGCGCAACAACAGGGCATGGCGGTGAAAACCTCTGCTGAAGCGCTGTTGCAGGCTATCGAAGAGAACTTCTGGCAGGCGGAATATCGCGACTATCGTCGAACTTCTATCTGACGAACTGCCCGGCGGCGCATGCTGCCGGGCCTTCAGGCTTGCGCTGTCTCATCACTTGCGATTACACTTTCGCCATCGATTAACATTCGGATAAATATAAGGAGGATACTTATGCTGTACTGTGAACGCTTCATCGCTTCACATGCTTTTGGCGATCGCCAGTGCTCAAGCGTTATCGGTATCGTGCTGCGATAACTTCTGCTTGAGCGAAGCTAACTTCTGAATTCCCCTTCTCTCGGGCTTACCGGGTTATCGTCAGCGATGTTTGACGAGGCGTTCTGACGCCTGTAACTCTTGAGTAAGCAACAATGAGCACATTACTAACCGCACAATCCCTGCACGTTGATACGGCGTTCGGCACGCTTTTCGACGATCTGACGTTTACCCTGAAAAAAGGCGATCGCATTGGGCTGATCGGCTACAACGGCTGCGGCAAAAGCACGCTGCTGAAAGTTCTCGACGGTTCGATTGTCCCGACTGGCGGCGCCCTGGCGCTGGCGAACCACTGCCATCTTGCACGTGTCGAACAGCACCTGCCCGACGAGATCCTGCCGCTGACGTTACAGGAAGCCGTTCTGGCACAACTTCCTGAACATGAACGGGCCAGCCAGCTCTGGCAGGTCGAGGCGTTACTCGCGCAAATGGGCTTCCGTGTCCAGGATCTGCAATTAACGGCGCAAACCCTGAGTGGCGGTCAGCATACGCGTTTGTTGCTGGCCCGCGCGCTGATGCGCCAGCCTGATCTGCTGCTGCTTGACGAACCGGGAAACCACCTGGATTTGCCGACGTTACTGTGGCTGGAACAGTTTTTACAGAACTGGTCCGGCAGTTTTGTGGTGGTGTCCCACGATCCGCAACTGCTGGATGCGATCACAAACGGCACGTGGATCCTGCGCGATCATAACCTGCACGCCTTTGCATTGCCCTGCAGCACGGCACGTCAGGCACTGCTTGAGCGCGATGCCAGCGACGCGTTGCGCCATAAGGCAGAACAAAAAGAGATCGATCGCGTTACCGCCAGTGCTAAACGGCTGGCAACCTGGGGCCGGGTATATGACAACGAAGATCTGTCACGCAAAGCGAAGCAAATGGAAAAGCAGGTGTTACGTCTCAAGGAGGTGCAAACGGATCTGACAGCAGGAAGTCAGTGGTCACTAACATTGCACGGAGAGGTGCTGCGGGCAGACCGTCTGCTGGAACTGGCTCAGTTGTCGGTCACGCCTGCCCCAGAGGCGCCAACGCTGTTTACCATTGCCGGCATCCGCCTGAAAAGTGGTGACCGGGTGGCGATCGTTGGGCGCAACGGTTGCGGTAAATCGTCGCTGTTAACACTGATCTGGCAGCATTATCAGACGGAACAGGCGTCAGATTCGCTGCGCCTCCACCCTCGTGTAACGCTGGGCTACTACGATCAGACGCTACATCAATTACCGGATGACGCGTCGTTGTTTGACGCCCTTGAACCGTTCGCCCCGCAGCCGGATATCCGCAAAATGGCGCTGATTAGCGCGGGATTTCCGTGGATACGCCACGCGCAATCGGTCAGTACGTTAAGCGGCGGCGAGCGCTCTCGTCTGCTGTTTGTCGGCCTGTCGCTGGCGCGCTTTAGCCTGCTGATGCTGGATGAACCGACCAACCATCTGGATATGGAAGGTAAAGAGGCGCTGGCGCAGACGCTGCAAACCTTTGAAGGCGGCGTGCTGCTGGTCAGTCACGATCGTCAACTCATTAGCCAGAGCTGTAATCGGTTTTGGTTTGTTGACGATGGCGAGCTGAGCGAATGGCACGATCTCGACGCCATCAATGCTCGTATCCGGCAAACCACGGTGGAACTCTCGCCGACGGTTGTAAAAGAGTACGCTCCACTTATCGCGGAGCGCAGTGACGATGACTTTCTGCTGGAAAAACTGCTGATGCTTGAGCAACGTCTGGCTGAGGATCTGGCCCGTAAACCCAGACACCAGAAACCGCAGTTGCAGGCTCAGTGGCGTAAAGAGATAGACGACATCATCGCGCGTCTTTAACCCTCAATGCCCGGTAACGTGAGGTTTGCCGGGCAATTTGCGTAGCGCTTTCCAGTATTCATCCCTCTCCTTTTCTCTTTGTTCATTTCGCCACACAATCGCACACGCGATGGCGAAAATTGTTGCGCCTAACGGAACATAATGCTACTGTTCCTCATGAAGGAACGAGGTGAAATGGATGATCATGAATTTCAGGCACAAGGGATTACGCGACCTGTTTCTTCACGGTAAAACGTCAGGCGTGCTGGCAAAGCACGTCAAACGTTTGCGACACCGCCTCGCCGTGATTGACGCCGCAGGCTGCGTGAACGATATCAACATGCCCGGTTACCGACTGCATCCTCTGAGCGGCGATCGTGATAGCGTCTGGTCAATATCGGTTTCAGGCAACTGGCGTATGACGTTCGAATTCGTCAATGGCGATGCGTACATTCTGGATTACGAGGATTATCACTGATGAAAATGGCGAATCATCCCCGCCCCGGGGATATCATTCAGGAAGCGCTGGACGAACTGAACGTCAGTTTGCGTGAATTTGCCAGAGCAATGGAGATTGCCCCCTCAACCGCCAGCCGGTTACTCACGGGCAAAGCGGCACTCACCCCGGAAATGGCGATCAAACTTTCGGTGGTGATCGGCAGTTCCCCGGAAATGTGGCTAAATCTGCAAAATACCTGGAGTCTGGCACAAGCGCAAAAAAGCGTGGACATTTCCCGCCTGCGCCGTCTGGCGGTGCAGTAGCCGCGTTGACAGCCGGACTGGCAAACGCCGTCCGGCAAAATCGCTTATTGCTGTGGTTTTTTCGCTTTCCAGGTGTCTCATGACGTTTTTATGGCAAAAAAAAGCGCTACCGGTGTAGCGCCTTTAGCGGTGAAAAAGAGAATTAGTTCAACCCTTCTTCACTCTCTTTTTTCGCTTCTGCTTTCTCGATGTCACGATACCAGCGCGGGTGGTGTTTTTTCGCCCAGCGGCGACTCACCTTCCCTTCAACCATCCCTTTAATCGATCCTTTCACCCAGAATGCCATATACATATGGATGAGGATGGCGTGGATCAGAATAATCCCTGCCGCCGCATGGATCAGCAGGCTGTAACGCACCACCTGCATCGGGAAGTATTGCGCGAAATACGGACGCCAGATAATCACGCCAGTCACCAGCAGCACAAAAATCATGCTCATGATCGACCAGAACATCATCTTCTGTCCGGCGTTATATTTGCCGACATCCGCCACTTTGTGTTCGTTGCCTTTCAGCACTTCGACAATGTTTTTCAGCCACGGAAGATCTTTCTTATCCGGGATGTTGTGCCGAACGAAGCGGACAAACATGAACATCAGCGCAACAAAGATCGCCACGCCAAAGAACGGGTGCAAAATGCGTCCCATCTGTGGCGTACCGAAGGTTTGCGTCAGCCATTGCAGCGTCGGGAAGAAAAACGAAATCCCCGACAGCGCGACCAGGAAGAAGCAAATCACTACCGTCCAGTGACAGGCGCGATCGATGAACTTCGTGCGCACAATCATTTTCGATTTACTCATGATGGTCCTCCTCGTCATCGTCCACTTCTTTGTTCGGGCCTATACCGATGTAGTGATAGATCAGCCCGGCAAAGGTGGCGATAAATCCGGCGGCCGCCAGTGGCTTCAGCGCCCCTTTCCACAGATTGATTGAGGTGTCGACTTTCGGCTCGTTCGGTAAACCGTGGTAGAGCTCCGGCTGATTCGCGTGATGCAGAACATACATCACGTGCGTACCGCCGACACCCTGCGGGTTATAGACGCCAGCATGTTCGTAGCCGCGCGCTTTCAGCTTCGCGACGCGCTGCTCGCCCATTTCCAGCATCTCTTGTTTGGTGCCAAAATGAATTGCCCCGGTCGGACAAGTTTTGACACAGGCCGGTTCCTGACCCACGCTGACGCGATCGACGCAGAGTGTACATTTATAGACGCGGTTGTCCTCTTTATTGAGGCGCGGAATATTAAACGGACACCCGGCAATGCAGTAGCCGCAGCCAATGCAGTGTTCGGACTGAAAATCGACAATTCCGTTGGCATACTGGATGATCGCACCCGCAGACGGGCATGCCTTCAGGCAGCCCGGATCTTCACAGTGCATACAGCCGTCTTTACGAATCAGCCATTCCAGTTTGCCGTTCTGCTCGGTTTCACTAAAACGCATCACCGTCCAGGACTTGGCGCTGAGATCGGCGGGGTTGTCGTACACCCCAACGCAATGCCCCACGTCGTCACGGATGTCGTTCCACTCAGAGCAAGCCACCTGGCAGGCTTTGCAGCCCACGCAAGAGGAGACGTCAATGAGTTTGGCGACCTCGGCTTTGTAATCACGCGCCTGCGGCGGCGGCGTGATTGCGTTTGTTGCGGACTTTTTGATGATGTCCTGCGTTTCCAAAGACATATGCTCGCCCCCTTACGCCTTCTCGATGTTAACTAAAAACGCTTTGTACTCCGGCGTTTGCGAGTTTGAGTCACCGACGTTTGGCGTCAGGGTGTTGGCGATATAGCCTTTACGCGCCACCCCTTCAAAGCCCCAGTGCAGCGGGATCCCGACGGTTTCAACCTGCTGACCGTTGACGTGCAACGTACGCAGACGACGTGTGACCACCGCAACCGCACGAATGAACCCGCGCTTGCTGCTTACCTTCACGTAGTCGCCGTTGCCTATGCCTTTGGCGGCGGCCAGCGTTTCGCTGATCTCCACAAACTGTTCCGGCTGCGCGATGGCGTTCAACAGCGCGTGCTTGGTCCAGGTGTGGAAGTGCTCAGTCAGACGATAGGTCGTTCCGACATACGGGAACGCGTCCTTCTTCCCTAAGCGCAGCACGTCATCTTCATAGATGCGCACGACCGGGCTGGACACCACGTTCGGATGCAGCGGGTTAGTACCCAGCGGCGTTTCCATCGGTTCGTAGTGTTCCGGGAACGGACCTTCCGCCAGTTTATCAAGGGCAAACAAACGTCCGAGACCTTCCGGTTGCATGATAAACGGCCCGGTTGCGCTGCCCGGAGGCGCGGTGTTGAAGTCCGGGATATCGTTACCCGTCCATTTCGCCCCGTCCCACTGGATCAGCATGCGTTTCGCATCCCACGGTTTACCGTTGATATCCGCTGAAGCGCGGTTATACAGCACGCGACGGTTCAGCGGCCATGCCCATGCCCAACCCAACGTGTTACCCAACCCTGACGGGTCGGCATTATCGCGGTTGGCCATCTGGTTGCCTTTCTCCGTCCAGCTACCGGTGTAGATCCAGCAGGAGGACGAGGTTGTACCGTCGTCACGCAACTGTGCGAAGCTGGTGAGCAGTTGCCCTTTCTTCGCGATCAGAACACCGTTGGCGTCATAGAGATCGGCCAGTGCATAGCCGTTGTTCTCTTTCGCCACTTCTTCTGACTCAGGATGATCCGGCTGTTTGTAGTCCCAGCGCATTTTCAGCAGCGGTTCTGCGCCTTTCCCGCCCTCTGTGCGATACATCTCGCGCAGACGGTGGAACAGCCCGGCCAGAATTTCGCCGTCGTTACGTGCTTCGCCCGGTGCATCCTGCCCTTTCCAGTGCCACTGCAACCAGCGTCCAGAGTTGGCGATGGATCCATCTTCTTCAGCAAAACAGGTGGACGGCAGACGGAACACTTCCGTCTGAATCGACGCCGGATCGACATCGTTCGACTCGCCGTGGTTCTGCCAGAAGGTTGAGGTTTCGGTCACCAGCGGATCGATCACTACCATGTACTTCAGCTTGCTCAGGCTGCGAACCACTTTGTTTTTGTCCGGGAAGGACGCCACCGGGTTAAAGCCCTGACAGATGTAGCCGGTGACTTTCCCGCTATCCATCATGTTGAAGTATTTAATGACGTCGTAGGCCTGATCCCATTTCGGCAACCAGTCAAAGCCCCAGTCATTCTCTTTCTGCGCATCATCGCCGTAGAACGCTTTCATCAGGCTGACGGCAAACTTCGGATAGTTACTCCAGTAGTTCACCTGGTCCGCCAGCGTGGCTTTTGGCGTGTTGGCGTTCAGCCAGGTCTGCCAGTCGCTCTGTTTTTCTGACGGCAGCGTCAGATAGCCGGGCAGGCTGGTTGAAAGCAGACCTAAGTCGGTTAAGCCCTGAATGTTGGAGTGACCGCGCAGGGCGTTAACACCGCCACCTGCCATCCCCATGTTGCCGAGCAGCAACTGGATCATCGCCATCGTACGGATGTTCTGCGCCCCGACCGTATGTTGGGTCCAGCCCAGCGCATACAGGAACGTGGTGGTACGATCCGCCGCACTGGTGGAGGCCAGCACATCACACACTTTCAGGAAGTCAGCCTTCGGCGTCCCACAGATGTTCTCGACGACGTCTGGCGTGTAGCGGGAAACGTGCTGTTTCAGCAGATTCCATACGCAGCGCGGATGCGACAGAGTTTCATCGCGTTTGGCATAGCCGTTTTCATCGAACTGGTAGTTCCAGGACGACTTATCGTACTGCCGTTTTTTCGCGTCATAACCGCTGAATAAACCGTCATCAAAGGTAAAATCATCCCGCACCAGCAGGCTGGCGTTGGTGTAATGCCTGACGTATTCGGCGTTAATCTTGTTATTTTCAATCAGATACCGCAGTACACCGGACAGGAACGTAATGTCCGTGCCGGAGCGAATCGGCGCATAAATATCAGCAACCGAGGCGGTACGGGTGAAACGGGGATCGACAACAATCAGCGTGGCGTCATTGTTGTTCTTCGCTTCCATCGCCCAGCGGAAACCCACTGGATGGGCTTCAGCGGCGTTACCGCCCATCACCATCACGACGTTTGCGTTTTTGATATCAACCCAGTGGTTGGTCATCGCACCGCGACCAAATGTTGGAGCAAGACTTGCTACCGTTGGTCCGTGTCAGACGCGCGCCTGGTTGTCTACTGCCAGCATGCCGAGTGAGCGCACAAACTTTTGCGTCAGCATGCCGGTTTCATTACTGGCCGCGGAGGCGCAGAGCATCCCCGTGGAAAGCCAGCGGTTTACCGTGACGCCCTGTTCGTTTTTCTCGATAAAGTTGGCGTCGCGGTCGGCTTTCATCAGTTTTGCAATGCGGGTCAGTGCATCATCCCAGCTAATGCGTTGCCATTTGTCGGAGCCTGGTGCGCGATATTCCGGGTAGCGCAGACGGTTTTCGCTATGAATGTAATCCAGCAGACCGGCGCCCTTCGGACACAATGCGCCACGGCTTACCGGATGATCCGGATCCCCTTCGATATGATAAAGCGCTTCTTTGGCGTTTTTTGCTCCATCTCCCAGGCTATACATTAATAGCCCGCAACCTACGGAACAGTATGTGCAGGTGTTTCGGATCTCTTTCGCGCGCAACAGCTTATAATTTCGCGATTGAGCCAGTGCCATTTTGGGGGTAAATCCCAGCGCAGCAACCGTTGTTCCAGCCATACCGCCCGCGCAGATTTTAAAAAACTTTCTGCGGCTGACGTTCATTGCTTTCCCTCTTTTTCCAGAGTTGTCATGTCGCCGTGGAAACTAACAGTAATACCCATATTTTTTTTGAGTCAAATCAATAACGAAACGGTTCCGCTACTAAATAGTCCCAATTGTCGGTTTTATATACCACTAAGGTGGTAACTCCTCTCAGTATTCGCCTGGATAATTTCGCTAAAAAAGTGCTATATATTTCAACTTCTTTTTAGATAAGGCATGGGAAACGGCAAACAGAATGACGAAACAAAAAGCAACGCTGATTGGACTTATTGCGATTGTGCTGTGGAGCACAATGGTAGGTCTGATTCGCGGCGTCAGTGAAGGACTTGGGCCAGTCGGCGGTGCGGCGGCGATCTATTCATTAAGTGGACTACTGCTGATATTTACCGTGGGATTTCCCAATATTCGTCGTTTCCCTGTTGGTTATTTAATCGCCGGTAGCGTGCTGTTTGTCAGTTATGAAATATGTCTGGCGTTATCGTTGGGTTATGCCGCCACACGTCATCAGGCGATTGAGGTCGGTATGGTCAATTATTTATGGCCAAGTCTGACTATTTTATTCGCGATTCTGTTTAATGGTCAAAAAACCACCTGGATTATCGTTCCTGGATTACTGCTCGCGATAACCGGCATTTGTTGGGTGCTGGGTGGCGAAAACGGCCTGAATCCTGGGGAAATTATCAGCAATATCACCAGCAGTCCGTTAAGCTATTTTCTCGCCTTTCTCGGGGCTTTTATCTGGGCGACTTACTGTACCGTAACCAATAAATACGCGCGTGGATTTAATGGCATCACGGTTTTCGTTTTACTGACCGCACTCAGTTTGTGGGTTCACTATTTTTTGACGCCACAACCTGAAATGGTCTTCAGTACGCCGGTAATCATTAAACTGATCTCTGCCGCCCTGACGCTGGGCCTTGCTTATGCGGCCTGGAACGTGGGAATTTTGCACGGGAACGTCACCATCATGGCCGTAGGCTCGTATTTCACACCGGTGCTGTCATCTGCGCTGGCTGCCGTGCTGCTGAGCGCCCCGCTATCGTTTTCCTTCTGGCAGGGTGCCATTATGGTCTGCGTCGGCTCTCTGCTTTGCTGGTGGGCCACACGCCGTGCGTAACGCTCTCAAGGGCCGGTACTCTTTTCTGGCCCGGACTTCGCCTTCACGCGACAAATCGTCACCAGCCCATTCTTAGGATATTCATTGTTTGTTAGAAAATTCTTATTTGATTTTTTCTGACTACTCAACCATATCTTTATTAAGAAACTGAATCGGATTTATTTATTTTATCTCTAATAAGAGCCCCACCCCTTTAAATCCATGTTAAATTTATGATAACAAGACGCTAATAAATCAGAGGGTTACATTGCTTGACAATTATTATTGTGTATATAGTACACAATGTTAACTAACTCAATTAATAACCAATTCCCCGCATATAGTTCCCTGTGAAAATATTGCATAAAAGGTAATTTCTAAGAAAATCCACGCATCAGATTAACCTTATGGCGATCTGGATCACACAAATAGAAATAATCTGCAATTACATGAAACTTATTATTGAATTGATACTGCTGCGTAATTTAAAAATGGTCTGCCATTGAGGAAAAGATTCGATCGACAATGGTTCAGGAATCACACCAAGAAAATTATAAGGATTGTTAACAATGAAACTTAAATTAGTTGCAGTGGCAGTGACTAGCCTGTTGGCAGCAGGCGTCGTGAATGCGGCAGAAGTGTATAACAAAGACGGCAACAAACTGGATCTGTACGGTAAAGTTACCGCTCTGCACTACTTCTCCGACAATGACGGCGATGATGGCGACAAAACTTATGCTCGTCTGGGTTTCAAAGGCGAAACGCAGATTAACGATCAACTGACCGGTTTCGGCCAGTGGGAATATGAATTCAAAGGTAACAACGCTGAATCAGATGGCGCCAAAGGCAACAAAACGCGTCTGGCGTTTGCTGGTCTGAAATTTGCTGAGTTCGGTTCTTTCGATTACGGCCGTAACTACGGCGTTGCGTACGATGTTGGCGCATGGACCGACGTTCTGCCTGAGTTCGGTGGTGACACCTGGACCCAGACTGACAACTTCATGACTGCTCGTACCACTGGCGTTGCAACCTACCGTAACACTGACTTCTTCGGTCTGGTTGAAGGCTGGAACTTTGCTCTGCAGTATCAGGGTAAAAACGATCGCGGCGACGAAGTTAAAGCGAATGGTGACGGCTTCGGTCTGTCCACCAGCTATGAGTACGAAGGCTTTGCAGCAAGCGCCGCTTATGCGAAATCTGACCGTACTGACGATCAGGTTGCCTATGGCAACAACAGCCTGAATGCTTCCGGCGACAATGCTGAAGTATGGGCTGCTGGTCTGAAATATGATGCGAACAACATCTACCTGGCAACCACCTACTCTGAAACTCGCAACATGACTCCGTTCGGTGATGATCATATTGCGAACAAAACTCAGAACTTTGAAGTTGTTGCTCAGTACCAGTTCGACTTCGGTCTGCGTCCGTCCCTGGCTTACCTGAAATCCAAAGCTAAAGACCTGGGTGCATGGGGCGATCAGGATGTGGTTGAGTACATTGATGTTGGCGCAACCTACTACTTCAACAAAAACATGTCTACCTATGTTGATTACAAAATCAACCTGATCGACGAAAGCAACTTTACTCGTGCTGCTGGCGTTGGCACTGATGACATCGTTGCCGTTGGCCTGACCTATCAGTTCTAATTTTTTAGAATTGAGCTGTACAAAAGCCAGCCCACGATGGGCTGGTTTTTTTTCCCCGATGTTGAACCGGTCATAAGGAGAATGCCGTGCAAACCTATACAGGACGTTGTCTCTGTGGGCAGTGCCATTTCACCGTCGACGTCGAGTCCCTCGACGTCTATGCCTGTCACTGTACAATTTGCCAGAAATGGTCCGGTGGTATCGCCATGTATCTGGAAGCCTGTGGGCAACCGATGATAGATCCCGAAGCATCCGACCCGGCGCATTTTGCGTCGTCGCCACGCGGCGAACGGTATTTTTGTTCCGGCTGTGGTTGCCCAATGTGGATCAAATTAACTGACACCGAACGCTACTTCATTCCCTGGACGCTGCTCGAATTTAACGAGGTCGATCGCCGCCGTTTGATCCTTGCCGCTGAGATTTATACCGAAACGCAACCCGCGTTCTGGCGGCTCACGGGTCAGTACGCGCGTCTGAGCGGCAAGGAAGTTGAAGAACTGGATAACCGCTGCCAGTTCACCCACTGAGTTATTCGCGTGCGGCCTTCGCCAGACTGAACCACATGCCCACTGCCAGCAGAATCAGCATGCTTCCGGCACTGCTTAATGCCACGCTATGCGACCAGGTAAAGGCCTGCTTCGCGGCCAGCAGGACAGGATCGGCTAATGCCGCAGGAAGCGTCTGTACCAGTTGTACCGCTTCGCCCATTGAGGACGAGGCACGTTCTATTTCCCCGGCGTTCAGCCCCTCAGGCAAGATAATCGACGCAGAGAAACTGCGACTGAGCAACAGACCAAAGATAGCAATCCCCAGTCCCGCCCCCAGCTCATAGGCCATCGTTTCGATCGCCCCGGCCGCTGCCGCTTTCTCAGCGGGTGCCGCGGCCATGATCGCCGCCGTTGAGGCCAGCAGCGCGCTGGCTGCGCTGAATCCCAGTAGCGCCATTAATATCCAGGCCTGGATTTGCTGGCTACTGAAATCCGTTGCTGCCAGACCATAGAAACTCAGGGCGCTCAACGCCATTCCGCCGGTTGCCACTTTCCGCAGCCCCAGCCGCGACACCAGCACTCCAGCAATCGGGCCGCTGAATCCGCTGGCCAACATCACCGGCAGCATAAATAGTCCTGCCTGATACGGCGTTAAGCCATGAACAAACTGCAGTTCCTGCGCCATTAACAGCTCAAAACCGACCAGCGTAATCATCGCCGTCATCGCCATCACTACGCCGCTTAAGATAATGCGATGGGTGAACAGGCGCATATCAATCATGGGTCGGCTCGCCGCCAGTTGAATGCGGACAAACTGCGCCAGCAGCAGTGCGCCGCTTATCAGCGCCAGTGCAATAACGCCGGTGGCAATATGCCCTTTCAGTGCCGTTTTCGCGCTGTAAACCAGCAGCAGAATCGCGACAATCAGCATAATGGCATGCCCCAGATTGAGCGACTGATCGCGACGTCCGGCCTGACGTGGCACATAGCGCGCGGTGAGTGCCACCACGACCAGCACAATCGGCACATTAATTAAGAACACCGAGCCCCAGTAAAAGTGCTCAAGCAGCATGCCGCCTACCAGCGGACCGAATGCCGCTCCGCCCGACCCCACTGCCGCCCACACGCCAAGTGCCATATTGCGGTGATGCGCTTCGGAAAAGGTGGCGCGGATCCCGGCCAGCGTGGCTGGCACGATCATCGCTGCGCCAATTGCCAGAATGGCACGGGCGGCAATCAACCAACTGGCGGTGTGTGCAAAGGCCGCAGCCAGTGACGCGAGACCGAACAGCGCTCCGCCGAGGATCAGCAGACGTTTAAAGCCGATGCGATCGCCGAGCGCGCCCATCGGCAGTACCATCCCTGCCATCACCAGCGAGTAAATATCAATGATCCACAACAGCTCGTTGCCACTGGCACCCAGCGTCATACTCAGCGTGGGTGCGGCAACGTGCAGCACCGTTGCATCAATCGCAACAGGAATGTAGACCAGCACAATAATCACTAACGTTAACCACTGACGAAACATAAAACTCCCTACAAATACGAACTGGACACATGTCCAGCTTCGCCGATCCTACGGAAAATTGAACGTATGTCCAACTTTTTGTTCAGTTCCGTGATTATCTAAAAATGAGAGTTATTGAATCTGTGAATGATTTTGACGTCGATGAAGGAGGGCAAACAGCGTGATGAAACAGTAAGCCGAACGCGATGGTCGGCTTACTGACAGAACAACATCAACCGAGATCGCCCCCGGCAACCGGTAAGGTGACGCCGGTGATATAGCTGGCATCATCGCTGGCGAGGAACAGGATCGCATTCGCCTGCTCCGCCAGCGTTCCATAGCGGTGCATCAGACTGCTGTCGATGGTCTGATCAATCACCTGCTGATACCACGCCTGCTCCTGGGCGGAAGGCGTTTCGTCATTACGCGGGACGAGACGCGCCGGGGCGTCGGTCCCTCCGGGCGCCACCGCATTGATACGAATGCCGCTGCCGCTGTACTCCATCGCAATTGATCGCGTTAACGCGTTTATACCGCCCTTCGCTGCTGAGTATGGCACGCGGTTAACCCCGCCCGTGGCAACAGAAGAGATATTCACAATACTGCCGCGACCCTGTCTCAGCATCCATGGGATCGCCGCACGGCAGCCCCACAGCGTCGGAAACAGCGAACGGCGGATCTCCTTCTCAATCTGATCCGGCTGATATTCGGCAAACGGGCGGGCCCAGATAGTCCCACCGACGTTATTAACCAGCACGTCCAGTTGACCAAAGTGCGCGACGCCTGCGGCAAAAACCTGTTCGGTGTTTTCCCATTGCTCAAGATCCGCCTCCAGCGCCTGCACCTGACACCCATCGGATGCCAGAGCTGCCGCCAGTTCATGGACGTGACGGGAGCGATCGATGAGCAACAATCGTGCGCCCTCCTGCGCGGCCTGAATGGCAGTCTGACGACCAATCCCTTGTGCCGCGCCGGTAATGGCCATGACTTTATCGTTAAATCGCATAGACGCTCCTTACGCCGCCGCACTTTGGCTGGCGATGAACTTTTCGTACCAGAACCCGGCTGGCGTAATACCCCGCTCGCGTAACGCTGTAGTGATGGCGTTAACCATCGGCGGCGGACCGCAAAGATAAATATCCACATCGCCCTGATTCAGCATCGCCTCACTGAGATGATCGGTGACAAACCCGCGCTGTGGGCAACTGCTTTGCGCGTCGGCGACTACCGGTAACCAGCGGAAGTCAGATAACTTGTGCTGAAAAGCGTCCAGCGCGTCGGTTTTGACCAGGTCGGCATCATAGGTCACGCCATACAGTAGCGAGATTTGCCGCCGACTCCCCTGTACGGCGAACGTTTCCAGCATGGAGAGCATCGGCGCCAGTCCGGTACCGCCGGCAAGCATCAACACCGGGCGTTCGCCGTGGCGCAGATAAAAGCTGCCCATCGGACCGCTGAGCGTGATGGTATCGCCGGTCTGTCCGCGCTGGGTCAGCCACTGGCTCATCAGCCCGCCAGGCACATTGCGGATCAGAAATCGGCTTTCGTCACTGCCCGGTAGCGAACTGAATGAGTAGGCGCGCTGTTGCGTCGTCCCCGGCACCTGAATATTGATGTACTGCCCGGACAGAAAATGGAGCGCGGTATCCGGACGGACGACCAGTTCAATCGCCGTGTCAGAGAGCGCATTGATCGCCAGCACGTCTGCATGCGTCGTCGTGATGCTGGTTTTGCACTGTGCCGCGGCGACAGGCACGTCAATAACACAGTCGCTGGAGGGGATCATCTGGCAGGTCAGCACCTGTCGCGCAGTGGCTTCATCCTCGCTCAACGCCTCTTCCAGAAAGTCCTCTCCCAGCGCGTAATCGCCGCTGGTGCAGTGGCATTTGCAGGTGCCACAGACACCATCGGAGCAATCCATCGGCAGGTTCACCTTCTGCCGGTAAGCGGCATCCAGCACCTTCTCACCAGCGTGACACTGGATAAAGCGAGTGATGCCGTCCTCAAAATTGAGGGCAATCGTAAAGCTCATAAGCACCTCTTAAATATGGTAAACGTCAATCACCTGACGGATATAGTCGTTATTGAGTCGCACCGTTTTCCGCGTGATTTGCGGCTGACCGTCCTGCTCAACCAGCGTGCAGTGCGTGGTGCCGAAATAGGCATCGGTGTGCTGATAACGGTGGCTGTAGGTGACCCAGTTGTAGCGCACCTCGATACCGCCTTCCTTCTCGCCCAATAGCTCGATGTTGCTGATCATATGCGTGGTGCGCGGCTCCGGGGTACTGGCACCGGAACGTTCGGTTTTGATGCGGTACACCCGGTCCTCCAGCCCGTCCCGGTTGGGATAATAGATCAGTGAGATCTCCCGCTGTGGATCGCGGGTGGTTTTATCATCATCGCCCCAGGCGGGCATCCAGAAGACGACCTTTGGGCTATAGCAGTTGAGCCACGCGTCCCACTGGCGATCGTCCAGCAGCCGCGCTTCGTAGTAGAGAAACTGGCGAACCTGTTCAAGCGTTAACATCCGCCCACCTCCACGCGTTGCGTAATCGACTGTTCATACTGCTGCTTTTCCTTTTCCACCGCCGCGAGCATCACGTTCTGCCAGTGATGGTGATGAGCGATGTAGAGCGCCTCATCTTCGGATTTCACGCCGCTAAGCAATGGCGTAAAGCCGACATGCTGCGCATGCTCATCAGGGCCATCCACCCAGTGCAGTGCGCCGCGACTGAGATCGCTCCATGCCAGATTTTCTCCCAGATAGCCGCGCTGGCAGGCGCTGAACTCTTCGAGATCGTCGGGGGTCCCCATCCCGCTGACGTTGAAAAAATCCTCATACTGGCGAATGCGTAGCGCACGGGCCTGGTCTGATTCGCCTTTAGGCGCAAAGCACCAGATCGTCACTTCGGTTTTATCGACCGCAATGGGGCGAATCACACGGATCTGCGTTGAAAACTGATCCATCAGGTACACATTGGGATAAAGGCACAAATTCCGCGTCTCATTGACCATCTGGTCGGCGCGATTTTCACCAAATTCCGCCTGTAATCGCTTCCGATGATCGTACACCGGGCGGACTTCAGGGTTCATCGCCCGCGTCCACAGAAGCATATGGCCGTGTTCAAACCCGTAGCCGCCGCCGAGGCTCTTAGACCAGCCGTTGGCATCCACCGCCCGCGTCCCTTCCGCTTCATAATTACGACGCGACATGGTGGAGGCATAATTCCAGTGCACCACGCTGACGTGATAACCGTCGGCCCCGTTTTCCGCTCCCAGTTTCCAGTTGCCTTCATAGACATAGCTGGATGAACCTTTCAGGACTTCCAGCCCTTCGGGAGCCTGATCGACCATCAGATCGATAATTTTGCAGGTCTCGCCGAGGTACGTTTCCAGCGGCAGCACATCTTCACTCAGGCTGCCGAACAGAAATCCGCGATAAGAGGCAAAGCGCGGCAGCGATTTCAGATCGTGCGACCCTTCATGCTTAAACGTCTTTGGATAACCGCCGGTACTTTCATCTTTCGCCTTCAACAGTTTGCCGTTATTACTGAAAGTCCAGCCGTGAAACGGACAGGTAAAAGAGTTTTTATTCCCCGTCTTACGCCGACATAACATCGCGCCGCGATGCGCACAGCTATTAATGAGCGCATGCAGTTCGTTCTTTTTATCGCGGGTAATAATGACCGGTTGACGTCCCAGCGTCAGAGTAAAATAATCACCGGGTTCCGGGATCTGGCTTTCATGCGCCAGAAATACCCAGTTCCCTTCGAATATATGTTTTAGCTCCAGATTAAATAACTGCTCGTCGGTAAATATTGAACGATGGCAACGATAAATATGGTTATCACGATCCACAATCAGGGCCTGCGTGATTTTATCTTTTAATGCCGAGAGCGTTTTTTGCATGAGTATATCCCTCCTGCATAATTCAGGATTTTTAAAACGGTACGAGTCAGACAGGCGTCGTGTATTATTCCTGAGCGCGCAGTCGGGTAATACGCTGCTCTTCCTCAGCACATTGCGCCGCGCACAGCGTAAAGTCGAAACAAACTTCAGTATGTTCAACGGCAAGGTCGCGTTGCTGAATCAGCGCAGGATCGCTAATCTTAACCGGGTCGGCAATCAAACCATCACGGGTGGCGAAGGCAAAATCATCCCACAGATACTGGTCACCGCTCAGGTTGATCTGACTGGTCAGGTGCTTAAAGCCAGGCGCGGAGACAAAGAAATGGATATGCGCCGGACGGTTGCCGTGACGGCCAAGTTGATCGAGCAATTTCTGCGTCGGACCGTCCGGCGGGCAACCGTAACCCGAAGGCAGGATACTGCGTACGCTGTAGCGCCCTTCGGCGTCGGTACGAATGCGCTGGCGCAGGTTGTAGTCGCTCTGGCTCTGATCGAAGAAAGAGTAGTTACCCAGCGTGTTAGCATGCCAGATATCAACAATCGCTCCGGCCACCGGTTGTCCGTGAACATCTCTGACCTGGCCGTGCAGCCACATCACTTCGCCAGCATCTTTGCCGTCATCCATTCGGGCATAGCCATCAGCCAGCGGCGCATTAGCGACATACAATGGCCCTTCGATGGTGCGCGGGGTGCCTGTTTCTGCTGATGGACGGGATTCGATCGCTTCCTGGCGCAGATCGAGGAAGTGCTCCAGACCCAGACCGGCAGCGAGTAGCGCCGCTTCCTGACGTCCACCCAGTGCATGCAAATAATTCACTGCATGCCAGAATTCTTCTTGCGTAACGTTATAATCATCAATAAGGGTACAAATATCGCCGAGCAGGCGGTGAATAATCGATTTAAAACGCTCATTGCCTTCCGATCCATTTAATCCGGCACTTTCACGCAATAATTTCTGTACGTCATCTTGTTGGATAAAAGAGTGGCTCATAATGCTTCTCACTTATTATTGTCTGTAGGGGTTATGCCGGATAATTCCGGCATGCGGTACTGATATTATCGGTCGTTACTTTGAATAGACGACGGATGGCGACACAGTGCTTCGATGCGAATCTCCATGAATGGATATAACGGTAGTGCCATTAATATCTGGTGTAATTCTTCGGCATCGGTGACATCAAAAATACTGACATTGGCGTACAGCCCTGCAACGCGCCAGATATGTCGCCATTTACCGTCTCGCTGTAACTGTTGAGAATAGGCTTTTTCCTGTGATTTAATCTCTTCGATTTCATTCGCCGGCATTCCGTAAGGAATATTCACGGTCATATCCACTTTAAATAACATTTGGCTCTCCTGTTAGTTCCGATGCTTGCGGGCATAAAACTGCAGTTTTTCCTCATCCAGTTCGACCCCCAGTCCCGGCGTTTGCGGCAGCACCACGCAACCGTCGGCGAAGGTGAGCGGAAAGCTGACGATGTCATCTTTTAGCAGCAGTGGGCCGAACATCTCTGTGCCCCACTGCAACGGCAGGGTTGACCAGGCATGCAGTGAGGCTACGGTACCCACGGAGCCTTCGAGCATCGTGCCGCCGTATAATCCGATACCTGCCGCCTGCGCAACGTGCGCCAGTTTCAGCACACTGGCCGGTCCCCCGGCTTTGGCAATCTTCAGGGCATAGGCGCCGCTGAACCCCTGCTGTGCCAGACGATAACCGTCGAAATGGCTGGCAACGGATTCATCTGCGAGGATCGCCGTCTCAATGCGCTGACTCAGACGAACCAGCGCATCGCTGTCTTCGGCGCTCACCGGTTGTTCGATCAGGTCGACACCCATGGCCGCGAGCTCCCGGCATCCTCTTGTCGCTGAAGTGGCATCCCATGCCTGGTTGACGTCAACGCGGATACTGGCGCGGTCGCCCAGCGCTTCCACAATGGCGCGGGTGTGGCGCAGGTCGGTTTCCAGTTCCCGGGCACCGATTTTCAGCTTAAACGCCCGATGCCGTCCGGCATCCAGCAGCCGCTGTCCCTCGGCAATGTCGTTATCCGTGTTGCCGCTGGCGAGCGTCCATAAGACTGGCAGGACGGTATTCAGCGCGCCACCCAGCAGTGCGGAAACGGGCAGTCCTAATGCTTTTCCCTGCGCATCCAGCAGCGCGGTTTCAATAGCCGATTTGGCAAACGTATTGCCTTTGATTGCACTGTTGATACGCGACGTCAGCGCATTCAGATTCCCGGCAGGCTGACCTTTCAACAGCGGTGTGAAATAGTGCGTAATCGCGGACTGAATCGCCTCTGGGCTTTCCACCCCATAGCTCAGACCACCAATAGTGGTGGCTTCGCCAATGCCGCAGATCCCGTCTGAACGTGTGATCCGGACAATCACCAGCGTCTGGCATCCCATGGTCGTCATGGAAAGTTTATGAGGCCGAATAGTCGGGACATCCACCAGCCAGCTTTCAATATGTTCAACGGTCGCAGTCATCGTTTCTTCCTGAGCATAAATATCATCACTTTTCGTGCCACCGGCAATAACCCACGGTGACGGTGCTTTTGACAATAGGTGTGCGCAACGGAGGTGGTCAACGGCGATAATCGAAATGTTGTGCGATTATCGGCGTAGTTGTTACATCGAAGTTAATAATGTGATCCCGGTGGGAAAATGCGGATATTCCCCAATCCGCGTTCATCGGCGCGGTATAGTTGATGCGGTTAAAGATTTGCGTTGCACAGGAGAAGGACTCAATGAGCGATAAAAATCAGTTAGTTATCAATAGCCCACAGGCTAAGTCCGACCCTAACTTTATGTTGTCACTGGCGCGGGGTCTGGAAGTTCTGAATGCGTTTACCCCCCAGCGTCAGCGTCTGACGATTTCACAACTCAGTCAGAAAACACAGATATCCCGCGCGGCGGTGCGTCGCTGTCTCTATACTCTGGCGGCGCTGGGAATGGTACACAGTCCTGATGGACGCTGTTATGAACTGCTGCCACGCGTGCTGGCCGTGGGACACGCCTATCTCGCCGGTACGCCGCTGGCAAAAGTGGCGCAGGCGGCGCTGGATAACCTGGGAAAATCACTCGGCGAATCCTGTTCTGCCGCCACGCTTGACGGTGATAATGTGCTGTACATCGCCCGTGCGGCGGTGAATAACCTGCTCAGCATCGATATCGGACGCGGCAGCCGACTGCCCGCGTGGGCCACCTCAATGGGCCGCGTACTGCTTAGCGCGCTTCCCGAAGAACAGCTTGAAGTGACATTGTCACGCGCTCAGCTACTCCGCTATACCCCACATACGATTTGCGATCAGACAGCACTGCGAGAAGAGATCGCCCGGGTACGCATTCAGGGCTATGCGCTGGCCGACAGGCAGATCGAAGTCGGACTCTGCTCCCTGGCCGTTCCGCTGCTTTCCCGCAGTGGCACCGTGGTGGCTGCTCTCAATGTCGGGGTGCCGGCGTCATCAATGAGCGCCATCGCGTTAAAAGAGAAAGCGCTGGCTCCCCTACGTCGTTCCGCGATGGAGCTCACGCTTCTACTGTAGCATGTAACAATTGAACGTCTGTCCAGCTTATTGATACACTGCCTCTCCGGAATGAATGGAGGTGGTATGAGCTATCTGAATAAAGATGAACGCCGCGAAGTGATTTTGCAGGCAGCCATGCGCGTGGCGCTTGAAGACGGCTTTTCGGCCATGACCGTCCGGCGGATTGCCACAGAAGCAAAGGTAGCGACCGGGCAAGTCCATCACCATTTCACCTCCTCCGGAGAACTCAAATCGCAGGCTTTTGTTCGTCTGATTCGCACTCTGCTGGATGCGGAGCTGGTTGCAGAAGATGCCACCTGGCGCACGCGTCTGCACGCCACGCTGGGCAGTGATGACCGCGGATTCGAGCCCTATATTAAGCTCTGGCGCGAAGCACAGATACTTGCGGATAAAGATCCGGAAATCAAAAGCGCTTATCTCCTCACCATGCGCATGTGGCATGAAGAGACGGTCGCCATTATTGAGAACGGACTCGCTGCCGGTGAGTTCACCACCGTTTCCACTCCTGTAGACATTGCCTGGCGCCTGATCGCGCTGGTGTGCGGCCTTGATGGTATGTACGTTCTCGGCATTCAGGAGATGGCCGATCCGGCGTTTGATCGCCATCTGGATCGCGTGATAACGCTGGAGCTTTTTTCCTGAACGAATGAATGTTAATCACTCACATTTTTTATTTACATTTAGTAACACTTAAGCAACCTGTTATTTCCCCTTCACTCCGCGTGGTTGCGCATTCTTATCTATCCTTTCATCAATATTCTTAAAAGCATCAATAAATTCTAAAAAGGGCGTATAGCGTTCTTTGCGCAGATTATTTCTTATTTTTATGAACGACATGTGCATGTGAGGGGTAATATGGCACGACAAGATGAGAAGAATAATCGTTACCTTTTGAGTGACTGGAAGCCGGAAAATCCCGCATTTTGGGAGAATAAAGGAAAATACATAGCACGAAGAAACCTTTGTATCTCAGTCGCTTGCCTGTTACTTGCTTTCTGTGTCTGGATGTTGTTCAGCGCCGTCGCCGTTAATCTCAATAAAATTGGTTTTAATTTCACTACTGACCAACTTTTTTTATTAACCGCATTACCTTCACTTTCTGGCGCAATATTACGCGTTCCCTACTCCTTTATGGTACCTCTATTTGGCGGACGCCGCTGGACGGTTTTTAGTACCGCAATCCTGATTATTCCTTGCGTCTGGCTCGGCTTTGCGGTGCAAAATACCACCACTCCTTTCGGAGTATTTATCATCATCGCGCTGCTGTGCGGTTTTGCTGGCGCAAACTTTGCGTCCAGCATGGGGAATATCAGCTTCTTTTTCCCAAAAGCGAAGCAAGGCAGCGCGCTGGGGGTGAACGGTGGGCTGGGTAATCTCGGCGTCAGCGTGATGCAACTCGTCGCGCCGCTGGTGATATTCTTGCCGATCTTCGCCTTCCTCGGCGTTCAGGGCGTACCGCAACCCGATGGGTCACTGCTGTCGCTGGCAAACGCCGCCTGGATCTGGGTGCCACTGCTGGCGATTGCCACGATTGCCGCCTGGCTGGGCACTAATGACATCGCCAGCTCCAAAGCCTCTATCGCCTCTCAGTTACCGGTGCTCAAGCGCTTTCACCTCTGGCTGTTGAGCCTGCTCTATCTGGCAACGTTTGGATCGTTCATCGGCTTTTCCGCAGGTTTTGCCATGCTGGCGAAGACGCAGTTCCCCGACGTGAACATCCTCAATCTGGCGTTTTTTGGCCCGTTTATCGGCGCGCTGGCGCGTTCTGCGGGCGGCGTCATCTCCGATAAGTTCGGCGGCGTCCGGGTGACACTGATTAACTTCATCTTTATGGCCCTGTTCTCGGCCCTGCTGTTCCTGACCCTGCCCGGCTCGGGTTCCGGCAGCTTTATCGCCTTCTATCTGGTCTTTATGGGGTTGTTCTTAACTGCCGGTCTGGGCAGCGGCTCTACCTTCCAGATGATCGCCGTCATCTTTCGCCAGCTCACCATTTACAAGGTGAAACTGCGTGGCGGCAGCGACGAACAGGCCCAGCGTGAAGCGGTGACCGACACCGCCGCCGCACTGGGCTTTATTTCCGCTATTGGTGCCGTCGGCGGTTTCTTCATTCCTAAAGCCTTCGGCAGTTCGCTGGCAATGACCGGTTCTCCCGTCGGTGCCATGAAAATCTTTCTGGTGTTTTACATCGTCTGCGTGCTGGTGACCTGGCTGGTCTATGGCCGCCGTAAACCACAACAAAAATAACAACATATTCACCGATGTTTTGTAGGCCGGATAAAGCGCTTGCGCCGCCATCCGGCCTACAAGACTACGGCAATGTTATCGGAGCAGGAGAAATGTCATGAGTAAACTGTTGGATCGCTTCCGTTACTTTAAACAAAAGGGTGACTCCTTTGCTGACGGTCACGGTCAGGTGATGCATACCAACCGGGACTGGGAGGACAGCTACCGTCAGCGCTGGCAGTTTGACAAGATTGTCCGCTCCACCCACGGAGTGAACTGTACGGGTTCCTGTAGCTGGAAAATCTATGTCAAAAATGGCCTGGTGACCTGGGAAACCCAGCAGACCGACTATCCGCGGACGCGTCCGGATCTGCCTAACCACGAACCCCGTGGCTGTCCGCGTGGCGCCAGCTACTCATGGTATCTGTACAGCGCCAACCGCCTGAAATACCCGCTGGTGCGTAAGCGTCTGATCGAGCTGTGGCGCGATGCCCTGTCAACTCATAGTGACCCGGTGCTGGCATGGGAGTCGATCATGAACGACCCGCAAAAGTGCCAGAGTTACAAACAGGTACGCGGTCGCGGCGGATTCATTCGTTCTAACTGGAAAGAGCTCAACCAACTGATTGCCGCCGCCAACGTCTGGACAGTAAAAACCTATGGACCGGACCGCGTTGCCGGCTTCTCGCCGATCCCGGCAATGTCGATGGTCTCCTACGCCGCCGGGACCCGCTATCTTTCCCTGCTCGGCGGCACCTGTCTGAGTTTTTACGACTGGTACTGCGACTTGCCGCCCGCATCACCGATGACCTGGGGTGAACAAACCGACGTACCGGAATCGGCCGACTGGTACAACTCCAGCTATATCATCGCCTGGGGCTCCAACGTGCCGCAAACGCGGACGCCGGATGCACACTTCTTTACCGAAGTACGTTACAAAGGCACCAAAACCGTTGCTATTACCCCTGACTTCTCCGAAGTCGCCAAGCTGAGCGATCAGTGGCTGGCGCCAAAACAAGGCACCGACAGCGCGCTGGCGATGGCCATGGGCCATGTGATCTTAAAAGAGTTCCACCTCGACAATCCCAGCGACTACTTCCTCAACTACTGTCGTCGCTATACCGATATGCCGATGCTGGTATTGCTGGATGCCCGCGACGACGGCAGCTACGTGCCAGGACGGATGATGCGCGCCTCGGATCTGGTCGACGGTCTGGGTGAAAGTAATAACCCGGAGTGGAAAACCGTCGCCTGCAACCGCGCCGGAGAACTGGTGGTGCCTAACGGCTCGATCGGTTTCCGCTGGGGCGAAAAAGGCAAATGGAACCTTGAATCGCTGGCGGCGGGTTCGGAAACCGAGCTGGCGCTGTCGTTGCTCGGGCAACACGATGAGGTGCTGGGCGTCGCGTTTCCCTATTTCGGCGGCAACGAAAACCCGCATTTTCGCAGCGTGAAGCAGGAACCGGTTCTGGTGCGCCAACTGCCGGTGAAGCAACTGTCGCTTGCCGATGGCAGCCGTTGTCCGGTAGTCAGCGTCTACGATCTGGTGCTGGCAAACTACGGCCTCGATCGCGGTCTGGATGATGCGTACGGTGCGAAGGACTATTCCGAGGTGAAGGCCTACACCCCGGCATGGGCGGAGCAGATCACCGGCGTGCCGCGTTTCCAGATTGAAACCATCGCCCGTGAGTTTGCCGATACCGCGCATAAAACTCACGGACGTTCGATGATTATCCTTGGTGCCGGTGTCAACCACTGGTATCACATGGACATGAACTACCGGGGAATGATCAACATCCTCGTGTTCTGCGGCTGTGTCGGACAGAGCGGCGGCGGCTGGGCGCACTATGTCGGTCAGGAAAAACTGCGTCCGCAAACCGGCTGGCTACCGCTGGCTTTTGCACTGGACTGGAACCGTCCGCCGCGCCAGATGAACAGCACCTCGTTTTTCTATAATCACGCCAGCCAGTGGCGTTATGAAAAACTGACCGCCCAGGAACTGCTCTCACCGCTGGCGGATGCCTCGAAATTCACCGGCCATCTGATCGATTTCAACGTGCGTGCCGAGCGCATGGGCTGGCTGCCTTCTGCGCCGCAGCTCAACCTCAACCCGCTGACGGTGAAAGCCAGCGCCGAAAAGGCCGGATTATCGCCTGCGGAGTACACCATTCAGGCGTTGAAATCCGGCGATATTCGTTTTGCCTGCGAACAGCCCGACAGCGGTAAGAACCATCCGCGTAACCTGTTTGTCTGGCGCTCTAACCTGCTCGGTTCTTCCGGTAAAGGCCATGAGTACATGCTCAAATATTTACTGGGCACAGAGAGCGGTATTCAGGGGGAAGCGCTGGGTTCCAGTGAGGGCATTAAACCTGAAGAGGTCGAATGGCAGTCTGCGGCGATCGAAGGCAAGCTCGACCTGCTGGTGACGCTCGACTTCCGTATGTCGAGTACCTGTCTGTTCTCCGACATTGTTCTTCCCACTGCCACCTGGTATGAAAAAGACGACATGAATACCTCGGATATGCATCCATTTATTCATCCGTTGTCTGCGGCGGTGGATCCGGCGTGGGAATCAAAAAGCGACTGGGAAATCTACAAAGGTATCGCCAACGTCTTCTCTGAGGTCTGTGTCGGCCATCTGGGACAAGAAACCGACGTGGTGCTGCAACCGCTGCAGCACGATTCACCGGCAGAACTTTCGCAGCCGTTCGACATTCAGGACTGGCGTAAAGGGGAATGCGATTTAATCCCCGGTAAAACCGCGCCAAACATCGCCGTGGTGGAGCGCGATTACCCCGCCACGTACGAGCGTTTTACCTCGCTCGGACCGTTGATGGACAAGTTGGGTAACGGCGGTAAAGGGATCTCATGGAACACCCAGACGGAGGTCGATTTCCTCGGCAAGCTCAACTACACCAAGCGTGATGGCCCGGCGAAAGGCCGTCCGCTGATTGAAACTGCGCTGGACGCATCGGAAGTGATCCTCGCCCTTGCTCCAGAAACCAACGGTCAGGTCGCCGTGAAAGCGTGGGAAGCGCTCGGCGCGATGACTGGTCGTGAACATACGCATCTGGCGCTCAACAAAGAAGACGAGAAGATTCGCTTTCGTGATATTCAGGCGCAGCCGCGCAAAATCATCTCCAGCCCGACCTGGTCCGGTCTGGAAAGTGAACATGTCTCCTATAACGCGGGCTATACCAACGTTCATGAGCTGATCCCGTGGCGCACGCTCTCTGGTCGTCAACAGCTCTATCAGGACCATCAATGGATGCGGGCGTTCGGCGAAAGCCTCGTGGCTTATCGCCCACCGATTGACACCCGCAGCGTCAGCGAAATGCGGGACATTCCACCCAACGGTTTCCCGGAAAAAGCGCTGAACTTCCTGACGCCACACCAGAAATGGGGCATTCACTCTACCTACAGCGAAAACCTGCTGATGCTGACGCTGTCGCGCGGCGGACCAATTGTCTGGATCAGTGAAACGGATGCGAAAGAGCTGGGCATTGAGGATAACGACTGGATCGAAGCCTTTAACGCTAACGGCGCCCTCACCGCCCGGGCGGTGGTGAGTCAGCGCGTGCCGCCCGGCATGACGATGATGTACCACGCCCAGGAACGCATCATGAATATCCCCGGTTCGGAAGTCACCGGGATGCGCGGCGGGATCCACAACTCCGTCACCCGCGTGTGCCCGAAACCGACGCACATGATTGGCGGCTATGCGCAGCTCGCTTACGGCTTTAACTATTACGGTACCGTCGGCTCCAACCGCGACGAGTTCATCATGATTAGAAAAATGAAAAACATTGACTGGCTGGATGATGAAGGTCGGGATCAGGTACAGGAGGCGAAAAAATGAAGATACGCTCACAGGTTGGCATGGTACTGAACCTCGATAAATGCATTGGCTGCCACACCTGCTCCGTCACCTGTAAAAACGTCTGGACCGGACGTGAAGGCATGGAGTACGCGTGGTTTAACAACGTCGAAACGAAACCCGGCATCGGTTATCCGAAAAACTGGGAAGACCAGGAGGAGTGGCAAGGCGGCTGGGTTCGCGACGTGAATGGCAAAATCAGGCCGCGTCTGGGCGGCAAAATGGGCGTCATCACTAAAATCTTCGCTAACCCGGTCATTCCGCAAATCGATGATTACTACGAGCCCTTCACCTACGACTATCTGCATCTGCACAGCGCGCCAGAGGGCAAACATCAACCTACCGCCCGTCCCCGTTCGCTGATTGACGGCAAGCGGATGGATAAAATCATCTGGGGGCCGAACTGGGAAGAGCTGCTTGGCGGCGAATTCGAAAAGCGCGCACGAGACCGTAACTTCGACAAGATCCAGAAGGAGATGTACGGCCAGTTTGAAAACACCTTCATGATGTATCTGCCGCGCCTGTGCGAACACTGCCTGAACCCAAGCTGTGTCGCCACCTGCCCGAGCGGTGCCATCTATAAGCGTGAAGAAGACGGCATTGTGCTGATCGATCAGGATAAATGCCGCGGCTGGCGTCTGTGCATCAGCGGCTGCCCGTACAAAAAAATCTACTTCAACTGGAAAAGCGGCAAATCCGAAAAATGCATTTTCTGTTATCCACGCATTGAATCTGGTCAGCCGACCGTCTGTTCCGAAACCTGCGTCGGGCGCATCCGTTACCTTGGCGTGCTGCTCTACGATGCGGACCGCATTGAAGAAGCGGCCAGCACTGAGCATGAAACCGATCTGTATGAGCGTCAGTGTGACGTGTTTCTGAATCCGCATGACCCGGCGGTGATTGAAGAAGCGCTGAAACAGGGCATTCCGCAGAACGTGATCGAAGCGGCGCAGCGTTCGCCAGTCTACAAAATGGCGATGGACTGGAAGCTGGCGCTGCCGCTGCATCCGGAATACCGCACTCTGCCTATGGTCTGGTATGTGCCGCCGCTGTCGCCGATTCAGTCTTACGCCGATGCGGGCGGACTGCCAAAAAGTGACGGCGTACTGCCGGCAATAGAAAGCCTGCGTATCCCGGTGCAGTACCTCGCCAACATGCTGAGCGCCGGCGACACCGGTCCGGTACTGCGCGCGCTGAAACGCATGATGGCGATGCGCCATTATATGCGTTCGCAGACCGTGGAAGGCGTCACCGATACCCGCGCGATTGACGAAGTCGGGCTGACCGTAGAACAGATTGAAGAGATGTATCGCTACCTGGCGATTGCCAACTACGAAGACCGTTTTGTCATTCCGACCAGCCACCGCGAAATGGCGCGTGACGCCTTCCCTGAGCGCAACGGTTGCGGCTTCTCTTTCGGCGACGGGTGCCACGGTTCCGATACCAAATTCAACCTGTTCAACAGTAGCCGCATTGACGCTATCAACATCACCGAAGTACGTGATAAGGCGGAGGGGGAATAATGCAAATCCTCAAGGTGATTGGCCTGCTGATGGAGTATCCGGATGAGCTGCTGTGGGAGTGTAAAGACGACGCGCTGGCGCTGGTGAGACACGAAGCGCCGATGCTCACCGACTTTACCGATGCCCTGCTCAGCGCGCCGTTGCTCGATAAACAGGCCGAATGGTGCGAAGTGTTTGACCGTGGGCGCGCCACCTCGCTGCTGCTGTTCGAGCACGTGCATGCGGAATCGCGCGATCGCGGCCAGGCGATGGTCGATTTGCTGGCGCAGTACGAGAAGGTCGGGCTACAGCTTGATTGTCGCGAGCTGCCGGACCATCTGCCGCTGTATCTGGAATACCTGAGCGTGCTGCCGGAAGCGGAAGCGCGCGAAGGGTTGCAGAACGTCGCGCCGATTCTGGCCCTGCTGGGCGGGCGCTTAAAACAGCGCGACACGCCGTGGTATCAACTGTTCGATGCCCTGCTTTTCCTGGCGGGTAGCCCGCTGTCGAGTGACAGTGTCACGAAACAGGTAGGCACCGAGGCACGTGATGATACTCGCCAGGCGCTGGATGCCGTCTGGGAAGAGGAACAGGTGAAATTTATCGAAGATAACACCACGGCCTGTGACAGTTCGCCGTTACAGCAATATCAACGACGCTTTAGCCAGGACGTGGCGCCGCAGTACGTCGACGTCAGCGCGGGAGGCCCGAAATGATACAGTTCCTGAACGTCTTTTTTTACGACATCTACCCCTATCTCTGCGGGACGGTGTTTATCCTCGGCAGTTGGCTGCGCTATGACTACGGCCAGTACACCTGGCGGGCGTCCTCCAGTCAGATGCTGGACAAACGCGGGATGGTCCTGTGGTCGAATCTGTTCCACATCGGCATTCTGGGGATCTTCTTTGGTCACCTGTTCGGGATGTTAACCCCACACTGGATGTACGCCTGGTTCCTGCCGGTTGCGGTGAAACAACAGATGGCGATGATTGCCGGCGGGATCTGCGGCGTGCTGACGCTGGTCGGCGGTGCGGGATTGCTGGTGCGTCGTCTGACCAACTCTCGCGTCCGGGCCACTTCGTCCACGGCAGATATCCTGATCCTCTGCATTCTGCTGATTCAGTGCATTCTGGGCTTAAGCACGATACCGTTCTCCGCACAGCACCCGGATGGCAGTGAAATGCTGAAACTGGTGGAATGGGCGCAGTCGGTCGTGACCTTCCGTGGCGGAGCTTCTGCCCACCTGGACGGCGTGGCGTTTATCTTCCGCGTGCATCTGGTGCTGGGGATGACCATCTTCCTGCTCTTCCCGTTCACCCGTCTGGTTCACGTCTGGAGCGCGCCGTTTGAGTATTTCAGTCGTCGCTACCAGATCGTTCGTTCGCGTCGCTAGGCATTTCGGTGTCGGATGGCATCGCCATCCGACACACTGCACGTTATGATGCTTCTCCAACTCAGGGAGAACGCGAATGAAACCACAGGTTTACCACGTTGATGCCTTCACCAGAACCCCTTTTCGCGGCAATTCCGCCGGTGTCGTCCTGCATGCTGATGGCCTCAATGAAACACAGATGCAACTGATTGCCCGCGAACTACGTCACTCCGAAACCGCATTCCTGCTGCAAAGCGACGACAGCGATGTCCGCATTCGCTACTTTACGCCAACGGTAGAAGTGCCGATTTGCGGGCACGCCACCGTCGCGGCGCATTATGTCCGTTCCACGGTACTGGGACTGGGCAATACCACGGTGTGGCAAACTTCGCTGGCGGGCCGTCACCGGGTCGAGATCCACCATGATGATGACGATTATCGTATCTCGCTGGAACAAGGCACGCCCAGCTTTGAAGCGCCGCTCGAAGGCTACATTCGTGCCGCCATTCTTCACGCGCTGCACCTGAACGAAAGCGATATGTTGCCGGGCTTGCCGATTCAGGTGGCGTCGACCGGGCATTCTAAAGTGATGATTCCGCTTAAGCCTGAAGTCGATATCGATGCCCTTTCCCCCGATCTTGATGCGCTTTGCGCCATCAGTCAGCAAATTGGCTGCAATGGCTTTTTCCCATTCCAGATCCGTCCGGGCAAAAATGAGACTGATGGGCGCATGTTCTCACCGGCAATTGGTATTGTGGAAGATCCGGTGACCGGCAATGCCAACGGCCCGATGGGGGCCTGGCTGGTGCATCACGGTTTACTGGAACACGACGGGAAATCGCTACAGGTGAAAGGACATCAGGGACGGGCGTTAGGTCGCGATGGCACCGTTGAAATTGACGTGACGATTCAGGATAACCAGCCGGAGAAAGTCACCATCACGGGTAACGCGGTGATTCTGTTTCACGCTCAATGGGCGATAGATTTTTAATATTATGCCCGGTAAGCGCCAGCGCCTGCCGGGTTTTCTTTATTTTCCGGCTTCCGGGTGCGTATCAAACGCCGCCATCACCCTGGCAAGCTCAGCTTCCGTAAAACCATGCTTCGCGTCTGTCACCCCCAGACCAAAACGTTCCTGTAACAACGCGTACAATGAGGCGACATCCGGTAAATTGAACTGTTCTACCGCCCTGTCACCTTCGTAATGTGTGAAGTGGAAGTTGGTGAGGGTCAATTTTCCCCCATCCGGCAAATGACGACACATCAGCAGATGATGACGAAAATGCGATTGCGGCCAGTGCGCGGACCAGAAGTTGCCCATCACATAGTCACTTTGCTGCTGCACCACCCGATCAAAACGATACATCGATTGCCAGCGATCGTGATGACAGAACTGCAGGATCCAGTCGTCTTCCTCCTGCTGCAACCGGTATTCTCCGTGTGGCGTCTTCTGGATAATGTCCGCTTGCAGACGAATGGGGGCAGTCAGCGTCTGACCGCCAAACCCCACATCAGCGATCCACGCTTCGTCGTCCAGTTCGACCAATAGCAGACGATGCGTTCGCGGTGGCAGGCTCGGAGGATTGGCCAGCACCACACGTCCCAACAGACTGCGCACGGTAAACCCCAGTTCGCGCAATACACGCTCAAACACGCCATTTTGCTCAAAGCAATAGCCGCCGCGACGTGCAGTAATCAGTTTTTCTTCCAGCGACCTGTCGTCAAGGTGCATTTCTCGCGGTAACAGCACGTCGAGATTCTCAAACGGGATAGTACAGTTATGTTGCAAATGTAGCGCCCGAAGTGTCTCTATGTTGACTTCGGCACGCCCAGACCAGTTCAGACGAGCAAAATAAGCATTCAGGATAGGGGTCATCAGATTTCCTGTCGTGGGCCTTACATCGTTATCCGAGTATAAACGATGTGCCAAAACGTGAGGCGAGTGTTATTAGGCGCCTGGCGCAACGTCAGTTTTCAATAATACTCAAAAAAACCCTTTGCGAGACAATTCTATGAGTCGATTCCGTCCTGTCGAATTACGCCACGCCAGTCGTCTGCTCAATCATGGCCCCACGGTACTGATCACCAGTCGCGATGAGATCAGCAACCGACGCAATATCATGGCCGCCGCGTGGTCTATGCCCGTCGAGTTTGAACCGCCGCGTCTGGCGATCGTGGTCGATAAAACAGCCTGGTCGCGGGAGTTAATTGAGCGCAGCGGCCTGTTCGGTATTGTCATTCCCGGCGTCGCCGCCACCAACTGGACTTACGCTGTTGGCAGCGTTTCCGGGCGCGATGAAGACAAATTCAACTGTTACGGTATCCCGGTGGTGAAAGGTCCGGTGCTGGGATTACCGGTCGTTGAGGAAAAATGTCTGGCCTGGATGGAGTGTCGCCTTCTCCCCGCCACCGCCGCGCAGGAAAAATACGACACCTTATTCGGTGAGGTGGTTTCTGCCGCTGCCGATGAACGGGTGTTTGTCGAAGGCCGTTGGCAGTTCGATGACGACAAACTCAACACCCTGCATCATCTTGGTGCCGGAACGTTCGTTACCAGTGGCAAACGTGTAACGGCGGGCTAACTACGCCGTCACCACCGTGATCCCCTTCGCGTTCATGGCGCGGATCCAGCTCTCGTCGGTGTTCTCTTCCACGACGACCGTATTAATCAGCGACACGTCGCCAATGGCAAAGGGAGACGCGGTGCTGATTTTCTCCGGCGAGGCCAGAACAATCGTTTCTGCGGCTCTGCCGGAAAATGCACGTTTGATGCACGCTTCTTCGTAATCGCCCGTGGTTAACCCCGCTTCCGGGTGAATGCCCGTCACGCCCATGAAAAAGAGATCGGCCTGAATGTTGCGCATTCCTTCAATCGTCGCCGCACCAACCGTGACGATGGAGTGTTTATACACGCGCCCACCGATAAGAATGATCTCGATAAGCGGATGATTGACCAGCCCTAATGCGATGCCCGGACTGTGGGTGACGACGGTAATGTTTAAATCATCCGGCAGACACGCAATCAGCTCAGTCGTCGTCGTGCCGCCGTCAATGATCACCACCTGACCGGGAGAAATCAACGTGGCCCCTTTTTGCGCCACGCGCTTTTTGGCGTCGGTTTTCAATGATTTTCGTTCAAGAAACGGCGCCGTCGCACCAGACGATGGCAGCGCCCCGCCGTGTACGCGCTGCAGAAATCCCTCTGCGGCAAGCTCGCGCAAATCGCGGCGGATAGTGTCCTCTGAAACCGCAAACCGGTTGCTGAGCACTTTCGACAACACCTGACCCTCGGCGGCCAGCAGTTCAAGGATCAATTTTTTACGCTGATCGGTAAGCATAGGTTTATTCCTGAATATGCACGATTAATCTTGATAATGCACGAATTTGCTGTTTATGATACTTACTCTACAAACGCAACGCCTGACAGGCAACAAAAACGTGCAGAAATACGCATTTCTGCCCTATGCAAACACTCAGTGAGGGTATCATGACAGCACAACTCATTTTAATCGCCGGCCCTTATCGCAGCGGCACAAACGGTAAACAGGCACTGATCGACGCCAACCTTCAGCGTCTTGAAGCGGCTGCGCTTGCCGTATACCAGCGCGGACATATTCCGCTGATTGGCGAGTGGCTCGCGTTGCCGCTGGCTAAGGCGGCAGGTTCCACGTCGTTAGATGATGAGATTAGCGAAGCCATGCTCTACCCGGTCGCCCACCGACTCATCACCCGCTGCGACGCGATTTATCGAATTGCGGGAGCGTCTAAAGGCGCTGATATGGATATCGAGGTCGCTCGTCAACATGGCCTGACGCTCTATACTTCTGTCGAGGACATCCCACAGAACTGATAAAAAATTGAGCGGATATCAAGCGAAGAATATCTGCATGTTAATTGCCGTCTGACTGAAGCTGTTTATATGTGACTGGATAAATTTGAGTTCCGGTTCAATATCGTCACGCCATAACCCGACGTTGCCCGGTCAGTTTTCGTGACCGGGCATATTGTTTACATGCTGTAGCCTGGCTTTTTAATCAGCACGTCCATCTGCGGTTCAATCTCGCTATCCCAGACGCACTGCCACTTTTCCTCCGGAACTTCAGTCAGCGCCACGCTCACCGAGCGCTCCTTGCTTTTCAGATGACGGATGATCACCTCAGTAATATCATCGGCCAGCGCCGCTTTTTGTTCATCATTCAGGTCGCGCGGAAAACATTTAATATCAACGTGTGGCATAGCAGGTTCCTTATTGTCAGTGTGACGTTAACGCTAGCACACTCGGCAACATGCAGGTGTCGGTTTATGCGGATTCACGCTCAATCAGGTGAAAACCGATATCGATAATGGCCTCTTCCACTGCCGTCTGTTCAATGCGATTCGCCAGCAGTGTGGCGGCTCGCTGACCAATGGCGCGGCGGTCGACGCTGACGGTGGTGATCGACGGACGATTGCTGGCGGCAAAATCGAGGTCGCCAAAACCGATGACGGCCAAATCCTGCGGAATACGTAATCCACGGCTTTCCGCTTCCATCATTGCGCCCTGCGCAAGGGTATCAGAACTGCAGACAATCACGTCAAATTCCCCTTCACTGAAGAGTTGCGAAAGTCCACTGCGTCCCAGCGACAACGACGCCGGGAGTGGCACATCCACCTGCGGCACATTATGAATCTCATGATGCGCCAGAACGCTGCACAACCCCTGCTTACGCTGACCGGCTCGGCGATCGGCCGTCCACAACAAACCGGGGCGACGATACCCTTTACGCAACAGATACTCGCCGGTGGCCTGCCCGACTTTTTCATGGGAGAAACCGACCAGCATATCGAGCGGCGTGGGTGTGAGATCCCAAATTTCCACCACCGGAATGGCGGCATTCAGAATCACTTTTTTCAGTTCGCTGGTGTGGTGAATGCCGGTTAGCACCACGCCGTCGGGACGCCGGGAGAGCAGCGTTGCCACCCGTTCCGCTTCTGTCTGTTCGGTATAACCGGCCACGCACAGGAGAATATGATACCCACGCTTCGCCAGCTCATCGCTCAGCGACTGGATCGTATCGACAAACATATTGTTGTTGATCTGCGGCACCACAATGGCAATCAATTTGCTGCGTCGCGACGCCAGGCTCCCCGCCAGTGCGTTGGGGATATAGCCGGTCGTCCGCACCGCCTGCATGACTTTCTCAACCGTTTTAGGCCGCACCAGCTGTGGCGTATTCAGCGCCCGACTCACCGTCATGGGTGACAGTCCGGCACTGCGGGCAACATCTTCCAGCGTCGGCGCGCGGGGTGGTTTTGTGCTCTTCACGGTGGATGCCCCTGCAAAATTCACTGATTTATCTGTGCATTATTCATCATGCGTGTGGCTATTGCCAGCTTCAGACCAGGAAACGCCGCAAATACAGCAGCTTACTTTTCTGCACACATCATTAAATGTTAGCGCCATCATTTAGTGTTGTGCATTTTACCAGAATGTTTTGGATCGTGACCTGTTTTGCAGGAATTCCCCTTTTTTATTCGCCATATGTGATCGATTGTTCAATTCAGTGCCAACTCTCTGGATTAAGTTTTGTCAGAAGAATACTAATGTTAGCGCAATCATTTTACATCAATCAGGAGAATGACATGTCTTTAAGCGCGAATTCTGACGCCGTAACCTATGCCAAAGCGGCCAATGCCAGAACGGCAGCGGAAACCGGCGATCGTATCGAATGGGTGAAGCTGTCACTGGCATTTCTGCCGCTGGCAACCCCGGTGAGTGACGCCAAAGTGTTGACCGGTCGCCAGAAACCGCTGACCGAGGTGGCGATTATCATTGCGGAGATCCGCAGCCGCGATGGATTTGAAGGCGTCGGTTTCAGCTATTCAAAACGCGCCGGTGGTCAGGGTATTTACGCTCATGCCAAAGAGATCGCCGACAACCTGCTGGGTGAAGACCCGAATGATATCGACAAAATCTATACCAGGCTGCTGTGGGCGGGCGCATCCGTTGGTCGCAGCGGAATGGCGGTACAGGCCATCTCCCCTATTGATATCGCCCTCTGGGACATGAAGGCCAAACGCGCTGGCCTGCCGTTGGCAAAACTGCTGGGCGCGCACCGGGATTCCGTGCAGTGCTACAACACCTCCGGCGGCTTCCTGCATACGCCGCTCGATCAGGTGCTGAAGAATGTGGTGATTTCGCGTGAAAACGGTATTGGCGGGATCAAACTGAAAGTCGGACAGCCCAACTGCGCCGAGGATATCCGCCGTTTAACCGCCGTTCGCGAGGCGTTGGGTGATGACTTCCCGTTAATGGTCGATGCCAACCAGCAGTGGGATCGTGAAACGGCGATCCGCATGGGGCGCAAAATGGAGCAGTTTAACCTCATCTGGATTGAAGAACCGCTTGACGCCTATGATGTTGAAGGTCACGCCCAGCTTGCCGCCACGCTGGATACACCTATCGCCACCGGTGAAATGCTCACCAGCTTCCGCGAGCACGAACAGTTGATTCTGGGTAACGCCAGCGACTTCGTTCAACCAGATGCTCCGCGCGTGGGCGGTATCTCACCGTTCCTGAAGATTATGGATCTGGCCGCCAAACACGGACGTAAACTGGCTCCACACTTTGCCATGGAAGTTCACCTGCATCTGTCTGCCGCCTATCCGCTGGAGCCGTGGCTGGAGCATTTCGAATGGTTGAACCCGCTGTTTAACGAACAACTTGAATTGCGCGACGGACGCATGTGGGTCTCCGATCGTCACGGTCTGGGCTTCACCCTGAGCGAACAGGCGCGCCGCTGGACGCAGTTAAGCTGCGAATTTGGCAAACGCCCCTGATCCCCGTTGGCGGGATCCCTTCCCGCCCTCTGACCTTACAGAACGCTTTCTGCCCTTACCGAGGAGTAGAGAATGAACACAATGATAAAACGCACTAAAGTGCGCTACAGCATCCTTATATTTTTATTTCTTGCCACCGTATTTAATTATGCCGACCGGGCAACATTATCCGTCGTCGCGCCGATTATGAGTAAAGAATTAGGCTTTGACCCGGAAGCCATGGGGCTGGCTTTTTCTTCTTTTGGTATTGCGTATGTGATCATGCAATTACCCGGCGGCTGGTTATTAGATCGCTACGGTTCACGTCTGGTATATGGTTGCGCGCTGATCGGCTGGTCGTTGGTGACCATGTTTCAGGGCACCATCTATCTGTATGCCAGCCCGCTGATTGTGCTGATTATTCTGCGTTTGTTGATGGGCGCAATCGAGGCTCCCGCTTTCCCGGCAAACAGTCGCTTAAGCGTACAATGGTTTCCGAATAATGAACGGGGTTTTGTCACCTCGGTTTATCAGGCGGCGCAATATATCTCGCTGGGAATTATTACCCCACTGATGACCATTATTCTGCATAACTTGAGCTGGCATTTTGTCTTTTATTATATCGGTGCCATTGGCGTTATTCTCGGTGTCTTCTGGTTAATTAAAGTCAAAGATCCGATGCACCATCCCAAAGTAAATCAACAGGAAATTGACTATATTCGCGAGGGTGGCGGAGAACCGACGCTGGGCAGTAAAAAAGAGCCGCAAAAGGTCTCGTTCGCGCAGATCAAAAGCGTCTGCGTCAACCGGATGATGATCGGTGTCTACATCGGGCAGTTCTGCGTCACCTCTATCACCTGGTTCTTCCTGACCTGGTTCCCGACCTACCTGTACCAGGCCAAAGGGATGTCGATTCTGAAAGTGGGCTTTGTCGCCAGTATCCCGGCGATTGCCGGATTTATTGGCGGCCTGCTCGGCGGCGTCTTCTCCGACTGGTTGCTCAAGCGCGGCTACAGCCTCACCATCGCGCGTAAATTGCCAGTAATTTGCGGCATGCTGCTCTCCTGCGTGATCGTTATTGCTAACTACACCTCTTCGGAGTTCGTGGTGATTGCCGCGATGAGCCTGGCCTTTTTCGCCAAAGGGTTTGGCAACCTTGGTTGGTGCGTCCTCAGCGATACGTCTCCGAAAGAGGTGCTGGGCATTGCGGGCGGCGTCTTCAATATGTGCGGCAACATGGCAAGTATCATCACTCCGCTGGTGATCGGCGTGATTCTGGCCAATACCCAGTCGTTTGACTTCGCCATTCTGTACGTCGGCTCAATGGGCCTTATTGGCCTGATTTCCTACCTGTTTATTGTTGGACCGTTGGATCGCATTACGCTAACCCCGTCTGCTGCCTGATCGTCCGTATGGCGACGCTTTCGCCCCGCTGTTTCGGGACTGCACTCCCCGGAACAGCGTTTTTTTAGTCCGCGTTTACCCGCGACCGCCGTTGCTTTTTTCAGATGATCTCATTGCTTTTCAGCACCTGACGTAATTCTGCCCGCTGACACACGGCGTCCGCTATCGCGCTGATATTCGGCGTATTATCCTGAAACCAGTCATGCCCCGGCCCCCAGGTGCGCATCACGCACAAGTAACAATCGAGCAGCGTCAACTGCTCACCGAAGGCATACGGTTCCGCGCTGAGCTGATCATTAAGCCAGAGATAGAGTGATTTACGGTATTCAATACAGCTTTTTTTCAACTGTTCAGGCGCATCAGGAACCCAGCGTTCCGGATAGTCGGCGTAGGTAAATGTCGGATAGATATTGGCCACCAGCCAGATCAGCAGACGCTGAAACTGCTGACGCTCAGTACGTCCGACGGGCGGCGCCAGATCGGGGCGACGATCGAGTATCATCAGCGCAATAGCCGCCGTTTCGGTCATCACCTCGCCATTTTCAAGCGTCAGCGTCGGCACCTGACACAGCGGATTGATTTTTTGCAACAGGTCGCGCTGCGGCCCTTCGCTGGTGAAACCGCTGACATCAACAAAACGATACGGAATGTTCGCCAGCGTAAGCATTAATTCGCTGATCGCTGACCCCCACGCTGGCGCCCCATAAACCTTAATCATACTGCCTCCTGCAGGTTAAAATTCTAAGTGTAGAGTAACCTGCATTTCTGGCATGGCTTTCTGATCGTTCCTCCTCGCTGCGCCCTACAAAAATTAATAGGTCAGTAAACCATATGATGTTAACCGTAATAGTGCGGTCCTATTTTCTTTTTGGCATCGTTTTATCCGTTAGGTTTAACTTAAGATAGCTCCCTGCACTTTTCAGGTTGCGCAGATGTATTTATTTTTCATTTTAATGACATGACAGTTTAATTAAAGCGTGTAAATTTCATTTTAAATACTTCCGTCATTCTTATGTTTAGTAGAGAATGCAGCATTCTAAATACATCAATCTCTATTATCCGTCAGCTCAGGCTGACGGACTTTTGTGTTTATTCCGCACAGCATCACCAGGAGTCTTTCATGAGAAGTAACATTCCCGTTACACAGAAAGAGTATTTACTTAACGAGAAAACGACGCTGTTATCGACAACGAATACGCAAAGCCATATTACCTATGCGAATTCCGCGTTTATCGACGCCAGCGGATTTGGCGAAAATCAATTAATGGGCGAACCGCACAATATCATTCGTCATCCGGATATGCCGCCTGCGGCATTTGCCGATATGTGGTTTACCCTGCAACAGGGCGACAGCTGGACCGGAATGGTCAAGAACCGCCGTCACAACGGTGACCACTACTGGGTTCGCGCCAACGTCACCCCCGTCTGGCATAACGAACAATTAACCGGATACATCTCGGTACGCACCGTTCCCGCACGTCAGGAAATAGAGCAAAGCGAGCAGCTTTATCAGAAGATAAATAATAACAATTTCAAGGGGCATCGTTTATTTAAGGGGATTATTATCCGCCGTGGGGTCCTGGCCTGTTTATCAGCATTTAAATGGTTATCTATCCGCCAACGTGTCAATTATGCTATCGGCACCAGTCTGTTTCTCGCGTTGGGTATTATTTTTTTAGTGATTAATCCGCTTATTCAGGCAGGCGCATTTACCCTCTTGTTTTTGCTGCTGGCTATTTACCTTAAGTATCAAATTTGTCATCCGGTTAAACAGACCCTGTTGCAGATGCAGAAAGTGGTCGCCGGAAGAAAACCTGACAGTATTCATTTAAATCGCGTCGATGAACTGGGGATGATGATGCGTCTGGTTAATCAGGCCGGATTAAATCTGAATTCCCTGGTGGATGATGTGAGTACCCAAATTGCCGGGATTCAGGAAATCAGCAAGCGTGTCAGTCAGGAAGGCACGGCGTTGCATAAGCGTTCCGAAGAAACCTCGGCCAACCTGCAACAAACTGCGGCAGCCATTGAAGAGATTGGCAGCGCAGTACAGCAAACGGCGGATACCGCCGCTCAAACCATGACGATGGCGGACAGAACCAGCGCGAATGCCAGCGAAGGGGGCGATTTTATGAAACAGACCATCGGCATGATGCAGTCGATTTCCCGCGACAACGGGCAGATCGTCGATATCATCGGCGTGATCGACAGTATTGCTTTCCAGACCAATATCCTTGCGCTTAACGCAGCGGTCGAAGCCGCGCGCGCGGGTGAGTCCGGACGCGGGTTTGCGGTCGTTGCCGCCGAAGTGAGAAATCTGGCGCAGCACTCCGCCTCGGCTGCCAAAGAGATTACCGCGCTGATTGAGAAGAACGTCGCCAACGTCAATGCCGGGGTGAGCATGGTTGAGCAGACGGAAACCCATCTGACCGGAATGATCGACGACGTGTTCCAGATGTCGACAATGATTAAAGAAATTGGCCTTGCGACGCGCGAACAGACGCAGGCGCTGGAACTGATTAATGATTCGATCTCCCGCATTGGCACCATGACCGATAATAACGCCGCGATGGTGGAAAGCGTCAGGGATGCCGCCGGCAATCTTTCCGGGCGCTCCTCACGTCTGCAACAGGCGGTGCGTGTCTTCGGCACCTCCGCCTGATTCCCCTACCCGCTCTGCCTGTTCAGAGCGGGTTCTCACTTCAGTTTTGGTTGATTATTACGCAATCTGACCATTGTGAATGGACTATTTTGCACCGTTTATTATTTGCAGGTAGGATGCTCCGCCGGTGGTGTTATCCCTACCCAGAATGACGGGAAGCATCACTCGCGTCGCGCCGGGTGGTAGCGACGAAAAGTTCGACTTATCAGACAGGTAAACAGGTAACGTAATGAATACACAAGAAACAACGGTGTCGGAGCAGCACGCGGCGAAACGACGCTGGTTGAATGCCCATGAAGAGGGATATCACAAAGCCATGGGCAACCGTCAGGTCCAGATGATCGCCATCGGCGGCGCCATTGGAACCGGGTTATTTTTAGGGGCTGGTGCCCGCCTGCAAATGGCAGGTCCGGCACTGGCGCTGGTCTATCTGGTCTGCGGGCTCTTCTCGTTCTTTATTTTGCGCGCCTTGGGCGAACTGGTTTTGCATCGCCCTTCCAGCGGCAGCTTTGTTTCATACGCCCGTGAATTTCTCGGTGAGAAAGCCGCCTACGTCGCGGGATGGATGTACTTCATCAACTGGGCAATGACGGGTATTGTCGATATCACTGCCGTCGCGCTGTATATGCATTACTGGGGCGCGTTTGGCGACGTTCCGCAATGGGTCTTTGCCCTCGGCGCGCTGGCGATTGTCGGTACCATGAACATGATTGGCGTGAAGTGGTTTGCGGAGATGGAATTCTGGTTCGCACTGGTCAAGGTGCTGGCCATTGTCCTCTTTCTGGTGGTTGGGACGATTTTCCTTGGTTCGGGTAAACCGCTGGACGGTAACGCCACCGGCTTTCATCTGATTACGGATAACGGCGGACTATTCCCCCACGGCCTGCTGCCAGCGCTGGTGCTGGTGCAAGGGGTGGTCTTTGCCTTTGCGTCTATCGAACTGGTGGGAACCGCCGCTGGCGAGTGTAAAGACCCGCAGACAATGGTACCGAAAGCCATCAACAGCGTGATCTGGCGTATTGGCCTGTTCTACGTCGGCTCCGTGGTACTGCTGGTTCTGCTGTTGCCATGGAACGCCTATCAGGCGGGACAAAGCCCGTTTGTCACCTTCTTTTCAAAACTTGGCGTGCCTTACATTGGCAGCATCATGAACATCGTTGTGCTAACCGCCGCCCTCTCCAGCCTGAACTCCGGCCTCTATTGTACCGGGCGTATTTTGCGCTCGATGGCAATGGGCGGTTCTGCACCGAAGTTCATGAGTAAGATGAGTCGTCAACATGTGCCCTACGCGGGAATTCTGGCGACGCTGGCGGTGTACATTGTCGGGGTCTTTCTCAACTATCTGGTGCCGTCGCAGGTCTTCGAAATCGTGCTGAACTTTGCGTCACTGGGGATCATCGCCTCATGGGGCTTTATCGTGGTCTGCCAGCTGCGTCTGCGTCAGGCGATCAAAGAAGGGAAAGCCGCCGATGTCAGCTTCAAACTGCCTGGCGCGCCGTTTACCTCGTGGTTAACGCTGCTGTTCCTGCTGAGCGTACTGGTGCTGATGGCATTCGATTATCCGAACGGAACCTGGACCATTGCTTCCCTGCCGCTGATTGCCATCCTGCTGGTCGCCGGCTGGTATGGCGTGCGTAAACGCGTGGCGGAAATACACCGGACTGCGCCATAAATAATAAGGCCTGCACTTTCGGGCAGGCCTTATCAGATTGCACTTTCACATATCTGCCGGGTGACGGCTTCGCCTTACCCGGCCTACAACACCACTCAGGCGGTAGTCTTAACATAACCGCCCTCAGGCGTCTTACAGGGCGATGCGAATCACATCATCCGGTTCAGTCGCTTCTTTCTCACGCGTGGATTTTTGCTTCACGCTTACGTACAGCGTTTTGCCATCGGCTGACAGCGCCAGGCTGTTCGGGAAGGTCGGCGTATCAAACGTTTTCGCCACTTTGTAGCTCTTCGCGTCAATCACGCTCACTTTACCCGCCTGACGGTGCGTGACGTAGGCTTCGTTACGCGTTGGGTTGAACAGAACGGCCAGCGACTCCGGCGCCGCGACTTTCGCCAGCACGTTGCCGTTACGGGTATCGACAACCAACACTTCAGCTGCTTTTGAGTCGGTTACAAATGCGCGATGGCCTGCCGTATCAAGGCTCAGGTTGATGAAGAAGTGTTCTTTACCATCATCCAGCAGTTTTTTACGACTGAGGATTTTGTTGCTGGCGGTATCGATGGTAATGAATTCGCCATCGGCATTGGTGGTGTACAGACGTTTCGCCTGGCTGTCGATCGCCAGACCCGTGCTCATCTTACCGGTATTCTGGATCGTCTCTTTTAGCGTAATTTTTTCGCCATCCACCACCCAGATCACGCTCTCTTTACCGAGACCGCTGATATAGACCGTATTGGTCGCTTCATCGGCAACCAGTTCACGCGGCTGTAGCGGACGCACATCTTCTGAACGCTTACGGGCATCGAGGACCAGTCGCCCTTTCACTTCACTCGTTTTCGCATCAATAGCCGTCACCGCACTGTTGACCGTGTTGCCGAACCACAGCGTCTGGGTCGCATTGTTGATGGTGGCGCCAAACGGTTTGAGATCGTTGTGGATAGCCTGCGTGACTTCCAGCGTCACCGGATCAAGACGATAGACGATCCCGCCCTTGTCCAGCTTGCGGCTCTGCGAAGTAGCCAGCCACAGCGCGTTTTCCTGCTGGCTGTAGGCCATTTCGTAGGCGCCTTTGCCCACGCCTTTACGCAGCATTTCTTCTGCAGCCTGAGCGCTGAATGTAGAAGCAACCAGCAGTGAACCTAACAGCAATGAACCCCGCAGGCGCGGCGAGAACAGATGACGAAAATGCATGACGACTCCCTTTGATAAATAGCTATTTTGCTGCATCACATCGCTTCAACGAGCAACATCGTGGTATTGCTCTTTTTTATAGATGGGAATGGTAATCATTATTCATGTGAATGTGGAGCATTTATTCGCATTCTGGCTACAATCTTCTTAATTTCTCCATTAATTATTAACGCATCGTGCCGTTAAAATTTTCAAACATTTACAAATCCATTAACATAGAACTCACATACCTCTGGGTACGTTCAATTTAACTGGCCTTTTTCATGAAGATTATTTCCGCACGATATACCGCAGTTCCCGCACTTTTTCTCCCGCTCGTCTTTTCATCGCCGGTTCTGGCGGATGAAGCTAGCGATGTCCAGACAATGATCGTCAGCGCGTCGCCACAGGCGATATCAGAACTGGATACGCCGGCTGCCGTCAGCGTCGTTGACGGCGATGAGATGCGCCTGGCCGCACCGCGCATCAACCTGTCGGAATCACTGACCCGCGTGCCGGGACTTCAGGTGCAAAACCGGCAAAACTATGCGCAGGATTTGCAGATTTCGATGCGCGGGTTCGGCTCTCGATCCACCTATGGGATCCGTGGCATCCGTCTGTATGTTGACGGGATTCCGGCGACGATGCCGGATGGTCAGGGGCAGACATCGAACATCGATCTCAGCAGCGTGCAGAACGTTGAAGTGCTGCGCGGTCCCTTCTCTGCGCTATACGGTAATGCTTCCGGCGGAGTGATGAATGTCACTACCCAAACCGGTCAGCAGCCGCCGACGATAGAAGCGAGCAGCTATTACGGCAGTTTCGGGAGCTGGCGTTATGGGCTGAAAGCCACGGGCGCGATGGGTGATGGCACTCAGGCGGGTGACGTGGATTACACGGTCTCCACCACCCGTTTCACCACCCACGGCTTTCGCGATCGCAGCGGCGCGCAAAAAAATCTGGCCAACGCAAAACTGGGCGTACGTATCGATGACGCCAGCAAGCTGAGCCTGATTTTCAATAGCGTCGACATTAAAGCCGACGATCCGGGTGGACTGACTGAAGCGGAATGGCGGGCGGATCCGCAGCAATCCCCTCGTGCTGAACAATACAACACGCGCAAAACCATCAAACAGACCCAGGCCGGATTACGTTATGAGCACCAGTTGAGTATGCAGGATGACATGAGCGTCATGATGTACGCCGGAGAACGCGAAACCACGCAGTATCAGTCGATCCCGATGGCGCCACAGCTTCGCCCCTCTCATGCCGGAGGGGTCATCACCCTGCAACGCCATTATCAGGGCATCGACAGTCGCTGGACGCATCGCGGTGAACTGGGGGTCCCCGTAACCTTCACCACCGGTTTGAACTACGAGAACATGAGCGAAAACCGCAAAGGCTATAATAACTATCGCCTGGGCAACGGCGTGCCGGAGTACGGACAAAAAGGCGATCTGCGCCGCGATGAACGTAACCTGATGTGGAACGTGGATCCCTATCTGCAAACCCAGTGGCAGTTGACCGACAAACTCTCGCTGGATGCCGGCGTGCGCTACAGTTCGGTGTGGTTCGATTCCAACGATCATTACGTCACGCCAGGCAATGGCGATGACAGCGGTGATACCAGCTACCATCAATGGTTGCCTGCCGGCTCGTTGAAATACGCCTTAACCGACGCGTGGAACGTCTATCTCGCCGCGGGCCGGGGCTTTGAAACGCCGACCATCAACGAGCTTTCCTACCGTCCAGACGGGCAAAGCGGGATGAACTTTGATCTCAAACCCTCGACCAACGATACGGTGGAGATTGGCAGTAAGACCCGAATCAGTGACGGGGTACTGACGGTGGCCCTCTTCCAGACCGATACCAACGATGAACTGGTGGTGGATTCCAGCAGCGGCGGACGCACAACCTATAAAAATGCCGGTAAGACGCGCCGCCAGGGGGCGGAGCTCGCCTGGGATCAACGCATTGCCGGAAACTGGCGGTTCAACGCGTCGTGGACCTGGCTGGATGCCACTTATCGCAGTAACGTGTGCAGCGACCAGAACTGTAATGGCAACCGAATGCCCGGCATCGCGCGAAACATGGGGTTTGCCTCGCTGGGCTACGTGCCTGATGAAGGTTGGTACGCGGGTGCCGATGCGCGCTATATGGGCGATATCATGGCCGACGATGAAAACACCGCCAAAGCGCCGTCTTATACCGTCGTCGGTCTGAATACCGGCTATAAATTCAATCTCCGCAGTCTGACGGTGGACGTATTTGGTCGTGTCGATAATCTGTTCGACAAAGAGTATGTCGGCTCGGTCATTGTGAATGAATCGAATGGCCGCTACTACGAACCGGCGCCGGGACGAAACTATGGCGTTGGTGTCAATCTGAGCTGGCGTTTTGAGTAAAATCGATTATTCATAACGTATTAGCGGGGATATTCCCCGCTATATTTAAGCCAGGCTTAATGATGATATTGTTGTTTAATTATCGCTACATTTTTATTGATGAGATCAATTAAACAATGACGGCTGGCGTCTTTATTTCCCGCCGCCATCACATTCAGCAATTCCTGATAATGCCCGACGTTGTGTTGATACGCGTCATGCTTCGCCCTGTCATAGAGAAAATGCAGACTCGGCCCCATGCGTACCCAAAGTTGTTCAATCATTTCGACCAGAGTGGGCATATTCGCAAACTGATAGATTTTGAAGCGCAACGCCCGGTTCGCCAGCAGGCGATCCTCAACCGTACCACTCTCGTGGGCCTGTTGATAGTCCGCCAGAAGCGCATGCAGAATGTCCATCCGCTCCGCCGTCACCTCGCCCGTCGCCATCATTACCGCCATGCCTTCAAGCTCACAGCGGATGTGTATGATCTCGCTAAACCGCGACATCGAGATATCCGGAACCATAAACGCCTGTGCGGGCGCGATTGCCAATGCGCTGGCGGAGACCAGTCGTAGCAGCGCTTCCCGGACCGGGGTGATACTGATCCCCATCTCCTGTGCGATATTTTTGGTGATAAGCCTGGCCCCGGGGCGTAAAGCGCCAATGCTTAGTTTGTCTTTTAGCCCTCTTTCAACCTGCGTGGTCAGACTTATATGTTGCGTTTTTTCCATACCAGGCATTCTATTTCTTCACCTCATAACATAGCCAATTGCAATTAAGCTAAATCGCCTAATTGATATAAATATCGCCTGGTATGAAAAGTGTAAAACGTAAAGAACAGTAATTTACCCACGTTATTTTAACTGCCCCGACAGATTTTTCGTCGGTTACGCGGTGATATAATTAAAGCTGGAATTTAAAAATTTGCCCATTTTTTTATGGCGGCTCTCGCCGCCAGATATTATTTACGCGTCGTCGGCCAGACGTATCACCACTTTGCCAAAGTTTTTACCGGTCAGCAGGCCGATGAAAGCCTGCGGCGCGTTCTCCAGGCCGTCGGTTACCTGTTCGCGGTAGTGGATTTTCCCCTCTTTCACCCAGCGCCCCATCTCCTGCTGGAATTCGTGAATGCGATGCCCGTAATCCTGACCGATGATAAAGCCCTGCATACGGATCCGTTTCTTCAGCAGCGTCGCCATCAGTAGCGGCAGTCTGTCAGGTCCTGCCGGTAAGTTTGTCGCGTTATAACCGCTGACCAGACCACAAACAGGGATCCGCGCCGAGGTATTCAGCAACGGCAGAACGGCATCAAACACTTTCCCGCCCACGTTTTCGTAGTAGACATCAATGCCTTGCGGACAGGCTTTCGCCAGTTGTTCAGCAAAATCACTGGCATGGTGATCCAGACAGAGATCAAAGCCCAGCACCTCGGTTGCATGACGGCATTTTTCCGCACCGCCAGCCACGCCCACCACGCGACAGCCCTTCAGCTTACCGATTTGTCCAACCGTGGCACCGACAGGACCGGTGGCGGCCGCTACGACCAGCGTCTCGCCCGCTTTTGGCTGGCCAATGTCCAGTAATCCCATATAGGCGGTGAATCCGGGCATCCCCAGCACACCGAGCGCCCATGACGGATTCTCAGGATGATCCCCAAGCTTCACCAGTTCCGTGCCATCGGAGATCGCATAATCCTGCCAGCCGCTGTAGCTCAGAACCCATTCACCCGGTTTATAGTCAGGATGGTTTGACGTCACAACACGACTGACGGTGCCACCCACCATCACACCGCCTACCTCAACCGGCGGCGAGTATGACGGTTCATCGCTCATACGCCCGCGCATATAGGGATCGAGCGAGAGAAAAATCGTACGCAGTAAAACCTGACCTTCGCCAGGGGTGGCGACATCGTCCTCTTCCAGACGAAAATTCTCTGCCACCGGTGCGCCATGGGGCCGGGATGCTAACACCCAGCGACGGTTACGGTGTGTTTGTTGAGCCATGATGTTCTCCTCTGCTTTTGGCATGAATCCATCAATAGTAGCAGGCTACGGCGGTCATTAACTCCCGACCTGGTTTAAGCGCACAACGAGGTAAACGCAGGGTTGCGCCGTCTCATTGATAAAACGACAGTCATTCGGCGGCCCCAGTTCCAGGCAGTCACCCGCCTTCATCTCGTGGCGCGTATCACCTTCCACAAACACCAGTTCGCCCTGCTGCAGCCAGATCAGCTGCCGGGCCTGAACATACGATGACGCAGGCATCGGGATATCGCTGCCCGCCGGCAATTCAATTTGCACCAGATCGATCGGTAAATCGCTGCGCGGCGACACATGGCGGCGCAGATAGTGGCTCTGCGGGTCATGCCAGACGGGCTGATCGGCGAAACGGGACAGTTTGCCCTCCTGCATTTCAGCACGGGCAATCAGCGTGGACATACTGATGCCAAACGCGCCGGAGAGCCTGCCAAGCAGCGTCGCCGTTGGACTGCTTTCACCGCGTTCAATTTTGTGGATCATCGCACGCGACACGCCCGCCCGTTCAGCCAGATCGGTAAGCGACCAGCTGCGAGATTCTCGTTCAATGCGAATTCTTGCACTGATCCGTTGATTTATGCTGTCTTCAATAGTATTCATATCGTAATACTATAGTGAACAACCCCTGAGGTTCAACATGTCTATTCGATTCGCCAGCAAAGAGGACTGCGCCACCATCGCAGAGATTTATAACCATGCGGTGCTACATACAGCGGCCATCTGGAACGACCAGACGGTCGATACTGATAATCGCATCGCATGGTATGAGGCGCGGCAGGCGCTGGGTTATCCGGTACTGGTGAGCAAGGAAGGTGACGTTGTCACAGGTTACGCCTCATTTGGCGACTGGCGCAACTTTGATGGCTTCCGCCATACCGTCGAACACTCGGTGTATGTCCATCCGGATCATCAGGGAAAAGGGCTGGGACGCCAGTTACTGAGCCGGTTAATCGAGGAAGCTCGCCGCTGTGGTAAACATGTGATGGTTGCCGGTATTGAATCGCAGAACCATGCCTCATTGCATCTACATGAAACGCTCGGGTTTAACACCACCGCGCAGATGCCGCAGGTAGGCACCAAATTTGGCCGCTGGCTGGATCTGACCTTTATGCAGTTGCAGCTTGACGATCGCCGCGAACCGGACGCGCGCGGATGAACCAGTCGCTCACCCTCGCCTTTCTGATCGCCGCTGGCATTGGTCTGGTGGTGCAAAACACCCTGATGGTGCGGATTACGCAGACCTCATCGACCATCCTGATCGCCATGCTACTGAACTCGCTGGTCGGGATTGTACTGTTTGTCAGCATTCTGTGGTTTAAACAAGGAATGGCGGGATTTGGCGAGCTGGTCGCCAACGTGCGCTGGTGGACGCTGATACCGGGTCTGCTGGGATCGTTTTTCGTCTTCGCCAGCATCAGCGGCTATCAGCATGTAGGTGCCGCGACCACGATTGCGGTGCTGGTCGCCAGCCAGCTCATTGGCGGTCTCGTACTGGATATTCTACGCAACCACGGCATCCCGCTCAGAGCCTTGATCGGCCCGGTCTGCGGCGCCGTAATGCTGGTGGTCGGCGCCTGGCTGGTGGCCAGACGCCAGTTTTAATCAAAGGATCGTGCCGCCTTTTGTGAGTTGTTCGCGACGCGCTTCCATATCTTCTTTATGCTGACGACCATGATGCGCAATAGCCGTTCTTAAGCGCTGCTGTTGCGTGTAGCGATCGTCACGGCTTAACTGCGCGTCATCGCTCAGGGCGATCAGCAGTTCATTCATATGGGTAATGACGCCCTCATCAATGGCGGCATCAACACGGGCGCTGACCTCATCCAGGTGCGACATAAAAACTCCTTAATTCAGTTTTGCTTTTGAAAAATCACTGCCCATCAGGCTGACGCTGTAACCGGTCACGTTATTGCGCGTGGCGTAGAACGTTTTGCCGTTTGCCAGCGCAATCCACGGCGCCTGCTGATAATAAATCTCTTGCGCCTGCTGGTAGAGTTTCACACGCTCTTCCGGCTTGCTGACCAGCTTCGCTTTCTGGACCAGTGAATCATACTCCTTATCGCACCAGCGTGCGGCATTCGATCCGGTTTTGATGCTGTTGCAGCCCAGCAGTACATCGGCAAAGTTGTCCGGGTCGCCGTTATCCGACATCCAGCCAAACAGCGCGCTGTCATGCTCGCCTTTACGCATACCGGAAAGGTATTCACCCCACTCGTAAGAGACAATCTTCGCCTTGACGCCCACTTTTGCCCAGTCGCTTTGAATCATCTCGGCAATGCGTCGCGAGTTGGGGTTATACGGACGCTGCACCGGCATCGACCAGAGGGTGACTTCAAATCCTTTCTCCTGCCCGGCCTGCTTCAGCAGCGCTTTCGCTTTCTCCGGGTCGTACGCGTAATCCTTCAGTTCCGGGTTAAAACCCATCATGTTTGGCGGGATCGGTGATTTTGCCACTTTCGCCGAACCGAGGAAGACGGCTTTCACAATCGCCTGTTTATCGGTGGCGTAGTTCAGCGCCTGACGCACCAGCACATTATCAAACGGCTTTTTCTCGGTGTTAAAGGCCAGATAGCCGACGTTGAGCGCCTCAACGGCATGCAGTGTCAGATCTTTGTTCTTTTTGATTTCATCAAACTGCACCGGTGATGGCGCCGGGATAATCTGACATTCGTTGGTTTGCAGTTTCGCCATCCGCGTCTGAACGTTTGGCGTGATGGAGAAGATCAGATGCGTTGTCGGCACCTCGCCGTCCCAGTAATTCGGGTTCGCCAGATAGCGAATCTGCGAATCCTGCTTGTACTGTTGCAGCACGTACGGGCCGGTACCAATCGGCCAGTTATCGACGTTTTCCGGCGTCCCTTTTTTCAGCATGGCGTCGGCGTATTCCGCCGAGAGAATCGAGGCAAAATCCATTCCCCAGTCGGCAAGAAACGCGGCGTTCGGCTCACTCAGCACAAACTGCACGTGGTAGTCATCGACCTTTTTCACCTCTTTAATCAGCTTATCGAAACCAACGTCGTTGAAATACTCGTAGCTGCCCTGCGACACATTGTGGTACGGATGCGTGGCCTCTTTCTGGCGTAATACCGAGAAAATAACGTCATCAGCGTTGAAATCGCGGGTCGGCTTGAAGAACTTGTTGCTGTTGAACTTCACGCCCTGACGCAGCGTAAAGGTATAGGTTTTGCCATCCTCTGAAATGGTCCAGTCCGTTGCCAGCGACGGTACCGGCGTGTTTTTTACCGGGTCGAAATTGATCAGCCGGTTGTAGAGCACCTGAGAACTGGCGACGAACGACGGGCCAGAGCTGGCAATTTGCGGATTAAAGGATTCTGGCGAGGCTTCCGAGCAATAAACAATCGTGTCGTTATTTGCCGCAAGCGCGGCTCCGGTCGGTAGCACCGCACTGAGCGCCAGTGCGAGCAGCGTTTTCCCTGTGGACATGATATGAACCTTCATCGTTATTATTGAGGGGGTTATAGGAGCATAGATTAAGAAAACTGAAAAATAACAAATCCGTCTCAGGTTATGCGAATCCGCGCATTTTTGTTGGATCTTTCACCACAGAATTTCCGTTAAGGCTTTTCGAAAACGTCAACGCCTCTATGCCCAGAAAATTCACCCCTTTTTGCCTCTCTTCCACCGTTTGCCTGCGCCACGAATCCGTAAAGTAGATGCGTGAAAAAGTCTTAGGGACCTTATCGTGGCAAAAACACTCTTGCGCAGCGGCAATCTGGATGATTATCAGGCCGTCGGCGGTGGCGGCCAGGCCGTCTTTGATTCAGCACTACAAATTCGTGAAACGCTCCGTCTGCGTAAGCAGCAGGCGATGGTAGATTGTCTCGCCATTCCGCAAGTCAACGACAGCGGCGATCGGGTTGACTGGTATTCCCCCCTCGAAGGCGCACCCGTCGCGTGGAAAGCCGCCGACGAAGAGGCTCGTTTTCGCGCCCTGCGCTACCTTTCCGCGATGCTGGAAAGCGCCGCATCGCTGAGCCGCAAAAGCCTGCAGTCCGGGAAAACATCATTGCAGCTGTTTGGTTCGCTGCTGGAAAAAGCCGTCCAGTTTCCGGGTGAGAATCACGTTTTTCTGGTAGATGGCAAACCGGTCATCACTTTTTGGGGATTTATCAATCTCAATGAGAACATCCGTGAGGATGTACTGGAATGCCTGCGCATCCAGGAAGCACCCGAACCGGAAATTCATATTGAACCAGAACCTGTCGAAGAGACCGCTCCTGAAGTGACGTTTGCCCAGGCGGATGAACCGCTGCTCTCCACGCCGATCGAGCCGGTCAACGAGCCTGAACCGGTAATTCCCCCGCAGCCGGTTCCCGTGATCACGGAAGAAAAAGTGACGCCTGTTCCGGTCAAACCGTCACGTCGTCTGCCGCTCTGGAGTCTGCCCGTCGCCGCAGTGATCGTTGCCGCCATTGCCGCCCCGCTGCTGTGGAAATCGCCGACACCCGCCATTGCCACAGAAGTGGTCAATGCGCCTCAACCTGAAATGGCGCCTTTGCCAACGCTCATCGTCGCGCTGCCGCTGCATCAGGCAGAGGTCATTGCGCCAGTGAAAAAAGATAAACCGGCCGATGAACCGGTGGTAATTGCCGCGATCCCGAAAGACGCGCTGGTAATGGATGCGAATCAGATGAAGGCTGGCACCACGCGCTTTCTCAACGGGAACTGGCGCGTCATGGTGGACGTGAAAGATCCTGTCACCGGTAAAGCGCCGTCTCTGCGTTACCAGATCCAGAACAATAAAGGCACGGCGCGCGTGGTTCACGGCGATAACATCGTTTGCCGTGCGGAACTCTTCTCAGGGCTGCATCAGAGCGGAGAATTAATGATTAAGAGTCGCGGCAATGCACGTTGCTCCGATGGTTCACGCTATCCGATGCCGGAAATCACCTGTAAAGCCGGTATCAATGATGTCGCCGCCTGTACCGCCCGCTTTGATGCGAAAGCCGCGATCCCGTTGACGTTCAAGAAGACAGGGGCCTGATTTTATGCTGGTGAATCTGTGTGATTACAAACAGAGCGTCACGCTCATCGCAAACAGCGGCGTACAGTTTCTCGACTTCGGACTAACGCCGCAGGAATCCGCGCATCATGGTCGCTTCGTGCGTAAAACGGCCAACGGCCCCCTGCTGCGTCTGGCTTACGATCTGGCCAATGGTCGCTATACCCTGCCTGCGCGACCGGGCTCGCAGCCGGAAGTGGTGAAACCGGAAAGTACGCAAACGCTGCATTATTCCCTGGAGGTTCTCGACGGCATCTGGCTGCCGGTGCCGTTCCTGCGTTTTAATCCGCCACGCACCTTCGTTGAAGGGCCAGACAACTGGGCGCGTGTTCAGGTGCGTAAGCTTGCCGAACCCGACAGCGCGGGCAACACCCATCGCGTGACGCTCGCGCTCGATAGCCAGTTGAGCGAGAATGCCCCCGCCTCGCTTGCGCCAGGCGAAAACGATCTGCTGAACGGCACCCGTTTTGCCCTCGCCTGGCGCGATGATGAGATCGCCGATTTTCTCGATCAGACCTGGATTGACGGCTGGCTGCGCGAGGCGTTCCTCAACCACGTCAGCCTGCAGGAAAACCGGACTGAGCAGGCCATCAGCCTGGCGTTGCGGAACTTTGAGTATCAGGCGCACTGGCTGAACCTGCTGACGCTGCTGGGTGAACAGCTCGCTGTACCAGAAGTCAAACTGGTGACCGACACCCTCAGTACCCCGGCTATCCCGGTTGATTTGATTCTGGATGTCGGTAACACCCATACCTGCGGCGTCTTGATTGAAGATCACGGCGACGCCAATGACGGACTGCGCCAGACGGCGGAACTGCAGGTCCGTTCGCTCAGCGAACCGCAGTATCTCAACGATCCGCTATTCACCAGTCGTCTTGAATTTTCAGAAGCCCGCTTTGGTAAGCAGCATTTCTCGGTCGAAAGCGGTCGTGAAGATGCGTTCATCTGGCCGTCGATTGTGCGGGTCGGTGACGAAGCGCGAAAGCTGGCGATGCAGCGTACGGGAACGGACGGTAACAGCGGCATTTCCAGTCCACGCCGTTATCTGTGGGATGAAACGCCGGTGCTGCATGACTGGCGCTTCAGCCAGATGAACAGCAAAACCCAGCGCGAACCGCTTGCCACCGCCTTTCCGCTGATGAACCTGATGAACGATGACGGACAGCCGCTCTACTCGCTGCCGCAGGATGATCGCCTGCCGGTATTTTCACCCCAGTACAGCCGCAGCACCCTGATGACCCACATGCTGTGCGAGATCCTCGCCCAGGCGCTGGGACAAATTAACAGTGTCGCGACCCGACTGCGTCTGGGTTTCCCTGCTTCTCCGCGTCAGTTGCGTTCGTTGATCCTGACCCTCCCTTCGGCAATGCCGAAACAGGAACGTGAGATCTTCCGTCTGCGCATGTTCGAAGCGATAGCCCTTGTCTGGAAAGCGATGGGCTGGCACCCGCAGGATGAAGACTTCAGCACCCGCAAGCAGCAGGAAAAAAGCGTGGTTCCGGTGCCGGACATTCAGATGGAGTGGGACGAGGCCAGCTGTGGTCAACTGGTCTGGCTGTATAACGAAGCCATTTCCCATTACGCCGGACGCAGCGAAGCATTCTTCAACACCCTTGCCCGCCCGGATCGTCTGCCGGAACCTGGCGAAACGAAAGGCCGGGCGCTACGCGTGGCCTCGATCGATATCGGCGGCGGCACCACCGATATGGCGATTGTCCACTATCAACTGGACGACGGCGTCGGCGCCAATGTAAAAATCACGCCGCATCTGCTGTTCCGCGAAGGTTTTAAGGTCGCGGGCGACGACATGCTGCTGGATGTGATCCAGAAATGCATTTTACCAGCCCTGCAAACCCGGTTGCAGCAGGCGGGAGTGACGGATGCCGCCGCTCTGCTCGCCACGCTGTTTGGCGATTCCGGGCGCATCGATACCCAGGCCGTTTTGCGACAACAAACGGCACTTCAGCTCTTTATGCCGCTCGGTCACGCGGTCCTTTCTGCGTGGGAAAAAAGCGACATTAACGATCCGCTGGCCGGACTGCACGCCACCGTTGGCGATCTACTGAACCATCGTCCGACCCGCAACGTGCTCAATTATATTCAGCAGGCGATTGATCACGCCCTGCCGTCGGGCTCGCCGACGTTTGATCTCTTTAGCGTCCCGTTACAGGTGCAGTTCAGCCAGTTACAGGAGGCGATGCTGGCAGGTCAGTTTACCCTGACTTCCCCACTGCATGCGGTCTGTGAAGCCATTTCACATTATTGCTGCGATGTCCTGCTGGTCACCGGCAGACCGACCTGTATCCCGGCGGTTCAGGCGCTGATCCGCCATCTGCAGCCGGTTCCGGTCAACCGCATGGTGTGGATGGACAACTACCGCGTCCATGAATGGTATCCGTTCAGCCAACAGGGACGCATTGGCAATCCGAAATCCACCGCCGCGGTCGGCGCAATGCTGTGCAGCCTGGCGCTGGATCTGCGCCTGCCGCGCTTTAACTTTAAAGCCGCTGATATTGGCGCCTACTCGACCGTGCGTTACCTCGGCGTACTCGACAATACGGTGAATACGTTGCGTGAGGAAAACGTCTGGTATCAGGATATCGATCTTGATAAACCCGGCGCGAAGCTCGACACCCGCGTGCACTTCCCGCTGCGCGGTAACGTCACGCTCGGTTTCCGCCAACTGGCGAACAGTCGTTGGCCCGCGACGCCACTGTATACGCTGAGCATTAACTCCGCCGATCTGGCGAAGAATATCGCCGGTGACGGCGTGTTAAACGTGCGTCTGCAACTGCGTGGCGGTAGTAAAGAGAGCGGCCCCGAGTCGTTTGTGCTGGGCGATGCCTGGTTACAGGATGGCACGCCGGTGGCAGCGAATGCCCTGACTTTAAAACTGAATACCCTGGCTGACCGCCGACACAGCGGCAGCCATTACTGGATTGACAGCGGGAGCGTGTACCTGAAATGAGCAAGATGTTGAATACCACTCAGGCCGCTATCGCGTGGGTTAATCGCACCCGTCAGCACGCCATGACGCTGGATGACGAAGCAGATGCGCTACTGGCGCAACTCAACGGCGCTGCCGCCACCGAATCCGCCCTCAATGCCGCCCGACACGATCGCGCCAGCATTGGACTGTACGGCTATTCGCAGGCGGCGAAAGCGCACCTCCTTGCCGCGCTGTGCAGCAGCGGCAACGGTAAGGTCAATGTCATTACCCCGGACCGCAGCTTTGACTATTTCAGTCATCTCAACCCCGGACACGCGCCCACCAACATGGCGCTGCGCTTTACACGGCAAAAGAACCTGCCGGATGACGAGTGGCCGTTACGCCTGCGGCTGGTCACGGAAGCGGAACTGGTGCAGATATTCATCGCCCAGGCCTGCGCGCAGCCCGCGTACCGGCAGGTGGAAAAAGCGATTATCGAATCGCGTATTGAGAAGTGGCAGTCGCTGCGTCAGTTGCACCCGGTTCAGGGCGTGACGGCACAGGAAGTGGCGACCATTGCCCGCTTCTGGCAGCGCTGTATCCCCGCATCACAACAGCAGATTGATGACGCGCTGTGGCACCAGTTTGCCCTGCTGCTCCCGACGGTCGACCTCTCAACCCGTGCCAGCGCCTGGTCGTTGCTGTGGGGTGAACAGCCAGAACTGACGCAGCAGTGGCTGAAACTGGCGCAGGTCCTCCAGCAGACGGGCCATGCCGGCGAAGTCGCCGCGCCGCTGAGCCTGTTGGTCGATCAGTTTGGCTTACCGTCTGAGAGTTTTATCATCCAGGAATTTCTGGCCTCGCAAGAGGCGCAAAGCGATGTGGTTGTCCATCCGATAGTGAATGAGAAATTACTTAACGCCGTCAGCCTGGCCCAGGAATCACTGGCTCTGCTGACCCGCGAGCTGGTACTGAGCGTGGAAGATGGTGTACTCGATAACGTCGATCTGCTGGATATTCCGCTTGCGCCGCTCTGTCACCCACAGCCGCTCTGGCAGGCCAAACTCGGCTGGTTGTTGGAGCATTACCGCCAGCAGTTGCAGCCCGACGTGCTGGTCGTCTGCAACGCCACCGCCACCCGCACACAAACGCCGTCTACGGCCAGAACATTGCTCAACTGGGTGCACGATACGCAACCGACGCGCGAGACCGCGTTACCCGGCGTCGTGTGGGCCATTACGCCGCAAGATGCGCGCTTTACAACGCAACAGAATCTGGACGAAGCGGTCCAGCATCTGATGGGAAAACCAGGCCAGCACTGGGGCACCCTGCAGGCGCTGGACAAACACAGTCTGCTGCGCCTGATCGAGTGGCTGTCGCAAGCCACTTCAGCCCCGCAGCGTCAGGCACGCCTGCAGGCGCTGGGCGAACAGCATCAACAGTGTGTTCGTGAACTGATGCTCGCGCAACCTGCCGAAGCGCTCAGCGCGGAAGCGGTGGTTCGCCAGCTACAGCAGCAGGCGGCGCATCACGGCGATCTGCTCGACGGTTTGTTACCGGCGGTACAACAGTTTGAAACCCTGCTCCGCGTCCAGCAACCGCGTGAAGAACAGGTCAGCGGTTTATTCAATGAGGCCATTGACCTTTTCGCCGAGGTCCGTGACGCGCCGCAGCAGTCAGAGAACAAGGAGACGGGCTATCAGGCGCACCGCCTGTGGCTCAACCATATTCGTCAGTGGAGCCGCGATGACAGTCAGGCGCAGCGTCTGGGGTTGACGCCCACTGCGCTGCGTCAGGTCGTCGACATACTGGCGATCGCCAGTTATCGCCTGCAACTGCCGCAGCAACTGCAACAGATATTGCAGCGTGAAGAAGTTTGCGGCGCTCAGCTACACGCCTGCATCGCCAACTTTATTGCCTGGCTCGGCTATGCCGACGTGGCAGAAACGGAGCGACCCGCCAGTCGAATCGCTAAAGGAACGGCGATTTTCAGCGCAGTCAAACGCCAGCCGATGGCGCGTCTGACGCATCTGGAAGAGCAGCCGGTGCACGCCGCCAGCCGCTATGTTTATGACTGGCTGGTTGCACTGTATACGCGGGCAACGGAAAACAAGGGATATCAGCATCCGCAGGATGTGACTGAAGCCGACCAAAAGGCGCTAAACGCGCTGCTGGCAACGGTTTGAGAGATCCGCCGGGAAGGATTCCGGCGACGTCCGCTCAAAACAGCGAAAACAACAGTGCCACCGGGAAACTCATGGGCCAGGTGGCACCGACCAGAAAGGCGCTCAGAAAACGGATGCGTTTTTTATCGTGCGAGAGAAACCAGGTGATCAGAAAGGCAACCGCGGCCATCACCGCATAGAACATCAACATTTTTTGGTACAAAGACATTTACGGGCATCCGGCCAGAGGAATAAATCGCGCGCAATATGCTCCATTTTTTGACATACATCAAGTTTTATCCCTTTCGGTCAAACCATTTGCCATTTTTTATGGCCGCTTACGTTAAGTCCCTGGTTCGTACTATTGCGGATCACAGGATGCCGGACTATACACAAAGGGGCACTAACGCAAGGTGGCAAATATGAATGTTTCCAGTAGAACCGTAGTGTTGATAAATCTCTTTGCTGCTGTGGGTCTTTTTGCTCTTATCTCATTGAGATTTGGCTGGTTTATGTAATTTTTGAGTGCTTGCGGCGCAGACAGGCAGAGAGAAAGTTTCTCTCTGCCTTCGACTGACGATCTTCCCACGCCACTTTTCGGGCGTAAATTACCCTTAATGTTTAACCATTACGTGGCGGATCACGGTGTAATCCTCCAGCCCATAAAGTGACATATCTTTGCCATAACCGGACAGTTTCTGCCCGCCGTGCGGCATTTCGCTCACCAGCATAAAATGGGTGTTAACCCAGGTACAACCGTACTGCAGACGTGCGCTGACCCGGTGAGCGCGTCCGACGTCGCGCGTCCAGACCGACGACGCCAGGCCATATTGCGAATCATTGGCCCATTCCAGCACCTGCTCTTCATCTTCGAAGACGGTCACACTGACCACCGGACCAAACACTTCCCGCTGGACAATCGCATCCTCCTGCTTAGCGCCAGCCAGCAGCGTCGGGGCAAAGTAATAGCCCGGTCCTTCTACTTTTTTCCCGCCGGTGACCACATTGATATGTCCTAACGCTTTCGCATCCTCAACGGCTTTGGTGACGCGCTCCAGATGCGCCAGTGAACTCAGCGGCCCCAGTTCGGTCGACTTCTCCTCTGGCGCGCCGGTTTTCAGGCTGGCTACGGCGGCCCCCAGTTTCTCAACCAGCGCGTCGTAAACGCCCTTCTGCGCGTATATGCGACAGGCGGCGGTACAGTCCTGACCGGCATTGTAGAAGCCGAACGTGCGCACGCCTTCTACCACCGCATCCACATCGGCATCGTCGAACACAATCACCGGCGCTTTACCGCCCAGTTCCATATGTGTGCGCTTAATTGACGGCGCCGTGTGGCTGATAATGTGCTCACCGGTAGCGATGGAACCGGTTAACGAGACCATACGCACCTTCTTGTGCCCGGTCAGCGGATCGCCAACCGTTTTGCCTCTGCCAAACAGCACATTGAGCACACCCGGCGGGAAGATATCTTTGGCATATTCCGCCAGCTTCAGCGCGGTCAGCGGCGTGATTTCCGAAGGTTTGATCACCACGCAATTACCGGCAGCCAGCGCGGGGGCCAGTTTCCACGCCGCCATCATCAGCGGATAGTTCCACGGCGCAATAGAGGCCACCACGCCGACCGGATCGCGGCGAATCATCGAGGTATGTCCCTCCAGATATTCCCCCGCCGCCAGGCCGTTCAGACAACGGGCGGCACCGGCGAAAAAGCGAAACACATCGACAATCGCCGGGATCTCATCATTGAGCGCGCAGTGCAGCGGTTTACCGCAATTGTGCGATTCCAGTTCAGCAAACTCTTGCGCATTCTGCTCAATGACATCCGCCAGCTTCAGCAGCAGCTCACTGCGCGCTTTCGGGGTCGTCTGCCCCCATTCGCTAAACGCACGATCGGCGGCGAGGACGGCCGCATCCACCTGCGCGGGAGACGCTTCTGCAATTTCCAGCAGCACCTCGCCGGTGGCAGGGTTATAGACGGGCTGCTTTTCACCTTCACCCTTGACCAGCTCGCCGTTAATCAGTAATTGATGTTGCATAGCATTTTCCCATATCGTTGTTTATTTACCGTTTCCGGCGACGCTGTCGCCTTCACGCGTGAGCCACCACGCCCCCAGAATCGGAATGGTTGTGACCAACATAACCAGCAGTGCCACGACGTTCGTCACCGGCACATCGCGCGGTCGCCCTAACTGATTGAGCAACCACAGCGGCAGCGTCCGTTCATGACCGGCAGTAAAGGTCGTGACGATGATTTCATCAAACGACAGCGCGAACGCCAGCATTCCCCCGGCCAGCAGCGCTGAACCCAGATTCGGCAGCACGACATAGCGGAAGGTTTGCCAGCCATTCGCGCCAAGATCCATAGACGCCTCCACCAGGCTCCATGAAGTACGACGAAAACGGGCTATCACGTTGTTAAACACCACCACCACGCAGAACGTCGCGTGGCCGACCACAATGGTGAAAAAACCCGGATCGAGATTGACCGTCTTAAACGCGGTCAATAGCGCCAGACCGGTGACAATCCCCGGTAAAGCGATCGGTAACAGCAGCAACAGCGAGATGGCGTTTTTGCCGAAAAAATCACGCCGCCAGAGCGCCGCCGCCGCCAGCGTACCGAGCACCAGCGCAATCGCCGTCGATAACGCGGCAATTTTTAGTGACAACGTCACGGCATCCAGAATATCGCTACGCTGCGCAGCAACGCTAAACCAGCGCAGCGTCAGTCCCTGCGGTGGAAAGCTAAAGGCCGCGTCCTCAGTATTAAACGCATAAGCCGCGATGATCAGAATCGGGAAGTGCAGGAAAATAACTCCGCCCCAGGCCGCCAGTTTGAGGAAAAACGGTGCGCGCTCAGAGTGCATCGAACGCTCCCAGACGTTTCACGAACGCCAGATAAAGGGCTATCAGCACGATCGGCACCAGCGTAAACGCCGCCGCCATTGGCATGTTGCCAATCGCCCCCTGCTGCGAATAGACCATGTTGCCAATGAAATACCCCGGCGGTCCCACCAACTGCGGCACGATGAAATCACCCAGCGTCAGGGAAAAGGTGAAGATCGAACCGGCGGCAATTCCGGGGATCGCCAGCGGCAGAACCACATAACGGAAGGTCTGGCGTGGACGAGCGCCCAGATCGGCGGACGCCTGTAACAACGACGGCGGCAACCGCTCCAGCGCGGCCTGAACCGGCAGGATCATGAACGGCAGCCAGATGTAGACGAACACCATAAAGCGCCCTAACCCCGACGTCGAGAGCGTATTTCCTCCCACGGCTGGCAGCGTCAGCAGACTGGTCAGTAAGGGTTCTAAACCAAGATGGTTCAGAAACCATTGTGCTACGCCATCTTTTGCCAGCAGCAGCGTCCAGGCATAGGCTTTAACGATATAACTCGCCCACATCGGCAGCATGACCGCAATATAAAAAAACGCTTTCATCTTGCCGCGGGTATAGCGCGCCATGTACCACGCCATCGGAAACGCCAGAATCGCACTGGCTATCGTCACCGCGATCGCCATCGTCAACGTGCGTAAAATAATGTCGTAATTGGCGGGATTAAACAGCGCACGAAGATTGGCAAGTGTCAGATCCGGCGTCACCGACATCGTGAAGTCGTCAAAGGTGTAAAACCCCTGCCACAGCAGCGTCAGTAGCGAACCGAAATAGACAATACCAAACCACATCAGCGGGCCAAGCAGCAGCAAAAACAGTCCCAGCCCGGGATGACGCCAGAAAAAACCGGTGAGTTTACTCAAACCGCCGGGCCGTGAAGGCGTGGAGAGCACGTTCATTGCCATTCACCTCTCCTCGACCAGCGGTACCATGACCTCGCGCGGCCAGGACACCATCACCGGCTGACCGGGTGCAAGTGTGGTCGCAAAGGGTTCTCCCGTCTGATTGGCCTGGCTGACCAGTAGCTTTTCACCGCCGGTAAGCTTTAGCTCAAAACGGGTGGCAGCGCCCTGATACTGCACCGCCTGAATCACCCCCTGCGCCTGGATCTCGCCTGGGACATTGAGCCGGATATGCTCCGGGCGTAGCGAGAAACTGCCCGTCATCCCGCAGACATTCGAGGCCATCGCCGGATCAAAGACGTTCGATGTCCCGACGAAACCCGCAACAAACGGCGTGCGCGGACGCATGTATAGCTCACGCGGAGAATCCACCTGTTCGATGCGTCCGTTGTTAAAGACCGCCACCCGATCGGACATCGACAGCGCTTCGCCCTGATCGTGCGTCACGAAGATGAACGTGATCCCCAGCGACTGCTGGAGTTTTTTCAGCTCCAGCTGCATCTGCTCGCGCAGTTTCAAATCCAGCGCACCGAGCGGTTCATCCAGCAACAGCACGCGCGGCTCGTTGACCAACGCCCTGGCGATCGCCACCCGTTGACGCTGACCGCCGGAAAGCTGCGACGGCTTACGCTCAAAAACAAACCCCAGCGCCACCTTCTCCAGCGCCTCGCGAGCCTGGGCATGACGCTGTTTTTTATCCACGCCTTTGACCATCAGACCATAGGCGACATTGTCGAGAATCGACATGTGCGGAAACAGCGCATAGTCCTGGAAGACGGTATTCACATCCCGTTCCCAGGGCGGCAAATCGCTGGCTGGCTTGCCAAAGATGGCAATCGAGCCGCCCGAAAGCTGCTCGAATCCGGCTATCAGGCGCAGGCAGGTGGTTTTGCCGGAGCCGGATGGCCCCAGCATAGAGAAAAATTCACCGTCTTTAATCGCAATACTGACGCCATCGACCGCCCGCACGTCACCGTACAGGCGCGAGACGTTGTCAAACTCCACTGCGTACGTCATAAATCACCCCAGTGACGTTAACGACCGCCCATGATGGCGATGTAATCCTGCGTCCAGCGACTGTACGGCACGAATTTACCGCCTTCAGCGACAGGCGTTTTCCAGAAAGCGATTTTGTCAAAATAGCGGTAACCATTGGTTTCGCAGCCTTTGTCGCCCAGCAGCGTACTGGCTTTACAGCCTTCAGTAACCACCGGCAGCGATCCAAACCAGGCGGCCACATCACCCTGAACTTTTGGCGTCAGCGACCAGTTCATCCACTTGTAGGCGCAAACCGGATGTTTGGCTTCGCTGTGCAACATGGTGGTATCAGCCCAGCCGGTGACACCCTCTTTCGGGAACACCGTACCAATGTGTTGTCCTTCGCCTTTCAGCGCGTTCGCCTGATACGGCCAGGCGCTCGAGGCCACGACGCCCTCATTTTTGAAATCGCTCATTTGCACCGTGGTGTCGTGCCAGTATCGGTGAATCAACGGTTGCTGTGCGCGCAGCACTTTCAGTACCGCCTGGTACTGTTCTTCGGTGAGTTGATACGGGTCCGAGATCCCCAGTTGCGGCTGGGTGGCTTTCACGAACAGCGCCGCATCGGCAATGTAAATCGGTCCGTCATAGGCCTGAACGCGGCCTTTGTTGGTTTTTCCGTCCGGAAGGTTTTGTTCAACGAACACCACGTTCCAGCTATCTGGCGGCGTCGGGAAGGTTTGAGTGTTGTACATCAGCAGGTTCGGCCCCCACTGGTATGGCGTGCCATAGACTTTGCCCGCCACGTTGAACCAGTCGCCTTTGACCACGCGGGGATCGACGTTTTTCCAGTTCGGGATGAGCGCCGTATTGATCGGCTGCACGCGTTTACCCATGATCAGACGCAGCGAGGCATCACCAGAGGCCGTAACCAGATCGTAACCCCCTTTCGCCATCAGGCTGACCATCTCATCCGAAGTCGCCGCCGTTTTGACGTTAACCGCACAGCCGGTCTCTTTTTCGAATTGTGTTACCCAGTCGTACTGTTTATCGGTCTGACCGCGTTCGATGTAACCCGGCCAGGCAATAATATCCAGGCGGCCTTCGGCCTGACCTAAAGAGGTGGGTGGCTCGGCGGCGTGCGCGGTCATCAGCGTCATACTGAGCGCGCACAGGCTGCTGCGGGCAAATTTCTTGCTCATAAGATCTTACTCCTGTCGCAAAATATTGAGCGGCAGCCTTGCCGTAAATATATGTCCTTTCCTAAAAATAGTCGGCGCGCCGTCAGCGCACCTCCCGGCACAAGGAAATTTAATCAGGTTGTGACATGACGCGCATTACGCCCCGGCCTGCGGCGGCGCGTGGCTATCTTCTGGAGTATAGACAAGGGGTTAGCTGATGCGGAGGAAAAACAAAAGCTATTGATATTTCCTATGATAGTCGGCGGAAAATAAAGTCGTACGCTTCCCGATGATATTTTCTAAATAAGAACGTGCCATTCTTTTATATTGAATCGCGCGGGCGTTTTATTTCATCTGCGCGCGAATAAGTTGCCCCAGTTGTTTTACCGCGGCTTCTTCACGCTCTCCCCAACCCCATGCGGTATTAAAGCGGAAAAAGCGTTTCCAGGTGTCTGAGGTCGAGAACATTTTCCCCGGTGCGATGCTGATGTGGTGAGCCAGCGCCTGCGCGGTCAGTTCACCCGCATCCAGTGATTCCGGCAGTTCCAGCCAGAGAAAATAGCCGCTGTTGTTGTGATGTATTTTCACTTCGGCAGGGAGATGGCGCAGCAGCGTTTGCCAGGCCTGCTGTTTACGTTCTGCCAGTTGACGACGCAGGCGGCGCAGATGGGCGTCATAACGGCGCGTCGAGAGATAATCAACCAGCGCCAGTTGCATCGGCGAACTGGTGGAGAGTGTGCTCATCAGTTGTAAACGCTGGATTTGGCGGGCATGTTTGCCTGCGGCAACCCAACCAATACGAAAACCCGGTACCAGACACTTGGAGAATGACGAGCAGTGCAGCACCTTGTCTGCCCGATCCCACGCTTTGGCTGGCAGCGGTTTCTCCCGGCCAAAATAGAGTTCGCTGTAAACGTCATCTTCAATCAACATCACATTATGGCGATCGAGTATCTCAACCAGACGCGCTTTTTTCTCCGGACTGAGGGTAAAGCCGAGCGGGTTCTGACTGTTGGTCATCAGCCAGCATGCTTTAACCGGATACGCCTGCAACGCCTGCTCCAGCGCCGCGAGATCGATCCCCTCCTTCACGTCAGTGGCAACCGACAGCGCTTTAAGCCGCAGTCGTTCCAGCGCCTGTAACGCGCCATAGAAACAGGGGTTTTCGACAATCACCCAGTCGCCCGGTTCCGTCACCGCCTGCAGGCTCAGGTTGAGGGCCTCCAGCGCCCCGGCGGTGATGACTATTTCATCCGGCGAGACGGTGATGCCCTGTAAGGCGTAGCGACGGGCAATGGCGTGGCGTAGTTCCGCGTTACCCGGCGGCAGATTCTCAATTACGCTCATCGCGGTTGCGGTTCTGCTCACCTGTGCCAGAGAACGGTTCAGTTGCTGGAGGGGAAATAAACGCGGATCGGGAAATGCAGAGGCAAACGGCATCACCGAGGCATCCCGGCTGGCCTGTAGCATCTCAAAAATAGTGGTGTTGATATCTACCGCTTCGTCGCGCATCACCTGGGCCGGCTGCACCGTTGGCTGGTGAACCGGGCGCGGCGCGACATAATAGCCAGACTGCGGGCGCGCAATGATCCGCCCCTGACTTTCCAGCAGCTGATAGGCATGCCCGACGGTCATAAAGCTCATCCCGCTGCTGACCACCTGCTCACGCAGCGACGGCAGGCGATCGCCAGGTTGCCAGACGCCAGAGGCAATCTGCTCGCAGAGTTGTTCAGCCAGACGCTGGTACTTTTTCATGGTTATTCACTCGTGGTCAGTAGCAGATGATCCTCGCAGTGTATATCAGTGAATAAAATACTCAACATCCTAAGAACTGTTATGGTTTACGACAACGTAAGCGACAGTTCTTTGCCGAGCGCGCGCGCTGCGGTTTGCACAGCATCAATTTTTGTTGCATGCCGCAAGTCGAACAGACGGGTAATTTCCTGTTTCGGTCGGCCGATGCGTTTCGCCAGCTCCTGCTGGCTGATTTTTGATGCCAGAAAAGCGTTGAGTAAAAGGACTTTTGACGCGACGCTGAGCGGAACCTCAATAAAGTCATCGCCCTCTTTCACTGGCGAAGGTAACGGGACCGACTGGTTATCTTCGAAATAGAATTCAAAGGCGGTGACCAACGCTTCCAGTGCGGTATCAAGGGATTGCTGGCGGGTCTCACCCTGGGTGAGCGCTTCCGGAATATCCGGAAACGAAACCACATAGCCACCTTCTGGCGCAGGAACGAGACGAACGGGATAGCGCATAATTTCAAACTCTCTCATCTGAACAACCTCATATCAATGATGATGGCGACAGGCCTAATTGCTTTAAAATGGCTTTACGTAAGGCCTCTTTAATCTCATCACCCGGATGTCTGGGCATGACGCTGCGTCTTCCGTGATATCTGAGCTTTAAATGGTGCGAGCCATTCGTTACCCCGACTCCCTGAGATTCCAGCCAGCGTCTGAATTCACTCTGCTTCACTGCGCCTCCCTGTTCCCTATTCTACACACAAAGTAAACATTTATGATTACTTTTCTCGCCTGACAAAAGGAAAATACAGAAAAATGCCCGTCGTGTAGAGCCGCTCATATCAATTCAGGAAGGCCGCTTCCAGAATTTATATCAATAGACGTAATTTGTAACATTCACGCAACTGTTATGGTTAAATAGAGTCGTTCTGTTTCTGCCACTGAAACCCTCACCGGCCTAGAATTGCGCTGAATCAATTTTTAGTGCGGAGTTATGCATGTCTGGTCTTGATGCGTTTCATCTGGCGAGGATCCAGTTCGCCTTTACGGTTTCCTTCCACATTATTTTTCCGGCGATCACCATCGGTCTGGCCAGCTATCTTGCGGTACTGGAAGGTCTTTGGCTAAAAAGCAAAAATCCCGTCTGGCGCTCGCTGTATCAGTTCTGGTCAAAAATTTTCGCCGTTAACTTTGGGATGGGCGTGGTGTCTGGCCTGGTGATGGCTTATCAGTTTGGCACCAACTGGAGCGGGTTTTCCGAGTTCGCCGGCAGTATCACCGGGCCATTGCTGACCTATGAAGTGCTCACAGCATTTTTCCTCGAAGCCGGGTTCCTCGGTGTGATGCTGTTTGGCTGGAACAAGGTTGGCCCCGGATTACACTTTTTCTCCACCTGTATGGTCGCTCTGGGCACGATTATTTCCACCTTCTGGATCCTCGCCTCCAACAGCTGGATGCAGACGCCGCAGGGCTATGAAATCGTCAACGGTCAGGTTGTTCCGGTGGACTGGTTCGCCGTCATTTTCAACCCGTCGTTTCCTTACCGTTTGCTGCATATGTCGGTGGCGGCGTTTCTCAGTAGCGCGTTATTTATCGGGGCCTCTGCGGCCTGGCATTTACTCCGTGGAAACGCGACGCCCGCCATTCGCGCCATGTTTTCGATGGCGCTGTGGATGACACTGATTGTCGCACCGCTGCAGGCACTCATTGGCGATATGCACGGTCTGAATACCCTCAAACACCAGCCTGCCAAAATTGCCGCCATTGAAGGCCACTGGGAAAATCCGCCAGGCGAACCGACTCCACTGCTGCTGTTCGGCTGGCCGGATATGGCACAGGAACGAACCCGCTATGGGCTGGCGATCCCGGCGCTGGGTAGCCTGATCCTCACTCACAGCCTGGATAAACAGGTCCCGGCGCTTAAAGAGTTCGCGAAAGAGGATCGCCCCAACTCCACGATGGTCTTCTGGTCGTTTCGCATCATGGCAGGTCTGGGTATGTTAATGATCCTGCTAGGTGTTTGCGCGTTGTGGTTACGCTACCGGCAGCGTCTTTATACTTCGCGACCGTTTCTGCGCTTTGCCTTATGGATGGGACCGTCAGGATTGGTAGCGATTCTGGCCGGTTGGGTCACGACGGAAGTGGGCCGCCAGCCGTGGGTTGTCTACGGGTTGCAACGTACGGCGGATGCGGTCTCCGCTCACGGCGACCTGCACATGAGTATTTCTCTGCTGACGTTCTTTATCGTCTATAGCGCCGTCTTCGGCGTGGGTTACAGCTACATGATCCGCCTCATCCGCAAAGGGCCGCAGGAGGCGATTTCCCCGACGCCGCCTACCGGCACGCCTGCCAGACCACTGTCTGCTGCCGTCCTCGACTCTCAACATGAGGCACACCGCTAATGGGTATTGATTTATCGGTAATTTGGTTCGTCATCATCGTCTTCGCCACACTGATGTACATCGTGATGGATGGATTCGATTTAGGCATTGGCATTTTGTTTCCCGTCATCCGCGATGCTGACGATCGTGACGTGATGGTTAACAGCGTCGCCCCGGTCTGGGACGGCAATGAGACCTGGCTGGTTCTCGGCGGTGCCGGGTTGTTTGGTGCCTTTCCGCTGGCCTATGCGGTGATCATTGACGCCCTGACGATCCCGCTGACGCTGATGCTCATCGGGCTGATTTTTCGCGGCGTCGCTTTTGAGTTTCGCTTCAAAGCCACGCCCGCGCATCGCCCGTTCTGGGATAAGGCGTTTATCGGTGGCTCGATCCTGGCGACGTTCACTCAGGGCGTGGTGGTAGGCGCAGTGATTAACGGTTTTGCCGTCACCGGTCGTCGTTTCAGCGGCGGACCGTTTGACTGGCTCACCCCTTTCACCCTGTTCTGTGGCGCAGGACTGGTGATCACTTACGCACTGTTGGGCGCCACCTGGCTGGTGATGAAAAGCGAGGATCCATTGCAGGATAAAATGCGCGCCGTGGCGAAACAGTTACTGCTGTTGATGCTGCTGGTGATTGCAATGATCAGCCTGTGGACGCCGTTGGCGCACCCGGCGATAGCGGAACGCTGGTTTACGTTGCCGAATTTGTGGTTCCTGCTGCCGGTTCCACTACTGGTTGCGGTGATTAGCGTCTGGCTATGGCGAACGCTTAACCAGAAAAACCGCCACGCGCTGCCCTTTGTGTTGACTCTCGGACTGATTTTCCTCGGTTTTAGCGGACTGGGGATCAGCATCTGGCCGCATATCATTCCGCCATCCATTACGATCTGGCAGGCGGCAGCACCCGCGCAGAGTCAGGGCTTTATGCTGGTCGGCGCGCTGCTGATCATCCCTGTTATTCTGGTTTACACCTTCTGGAGTTACTACGTGTTCCGTGGCAAAGTTCAACATGGCGAGGAATATCACTGATGCAACAATCCGTCTGGAAGCGCCTGATGTGGCTGGTGATTTTGTGGGGCGGCAGCGTGCTGGCGCTGGCCGCCGTGGGGATGTTCTTTCGCCTGATCATGACGGCAGCAGGATTTAAATCCCACTAACCGTACCGGGTAAGTCCCAGGCTTACCCGGTGCTGACAAATCTTTTGCATTAACTTGAACAATTGAATAATAACCAGACGAAAGTGTTGGCATCATTTCCGCAAACCGCAACCAGAGAGTGGCATGATGTTTACAAAAGCGTTATCCGTTATTTTGCTTACCTGCGCGTTGTTTTCCGGTCAGCTCATGGCGGGACATAAAGGTCATGAATTCCTGTGGGTTAAAAATGTGGATCATCAGTTGCGACATGAAGCGGATAGTGATGAGCTGCGTTCTGTAGCAGAGGAGTCTGCCGAAAGCCTGCGTGAACACCATGACTGGCAAAAATCACGCAAGCCGGAGACCCACCTTCGCTAAGCTTTAACCTCTGCGCTTCGGCAGCGTTTTCATCAGCTCTTCCGGGCTGACGGAAGCTACCACGCTGCCGGGCAGCGGCATCTTCAGAATATGATTTTTAATTTTCCCGATCACATGCATTTCGCACGGACGGCAGTCAAATTTCAGCGTTAGCACCTCATCGCCGTTCACCAGTTGCATCGGCGTCGCCTTCCAGCTTTTGATATTGCCTTTCGCTTGCTTCGGGCACAGGTTAAAGGCAAAGCGCAGGCAGTGTTTGGTGATCATCACCGGCACCTCGCCCTTTTCTTCATGTGCTTCATATGCCGCATCAATCAACTGCACGCCATAACGATGGTAAAACTCTCGCGCCTTATGGTTGTATACGTTAGCCAGAAAACTCAGGTGCGTTTGCGGGTAAACCGGCGCAGGCTCAGACACCGGTTTGCGAACGCCACGCTGATAGCCCGCAAGACGCGCGGCATCCAACATCTCCACCGCTTCCCGACGGAACGCATTAAGCAGGCTGTTCGGCACAAACAGCGCACCCGGCAGGTTCAACGCGATATCGCGGGCGAAATAGATTGTCTGTCCCAGTTTTGCCAGTCCGTCCTTCAACCCGTTCAGCGCTTTTTCAGCGTTGTTGGCTTCATCAAACTGCCCATCCAGCGTATGGGTGATGCTGATGCCTTCTTCACTGGTCAGCGTCAGGATCAGCTGTTCCTGCCAGCCACCCAGTTCAATATCCACCGCCACCCGACGCTCGCTCGAGGTTTTGGTTAACGCCTGCTGCCAGTTATGGTCAAGATTACGATTCAGCGGATGGTGTGGACGCAGTTTATGCAAATCGGCGGGCATCTCATTCGGCCATACGCGATAGCGATTTGGTCCGTTTTTTTCGACCGTATTGGCGCGAAAGCCAACAACATCACGTTTGATCAGAACGTTAAGGCCGTCGCCGTTCGCCAGCGGCTCGCTGACCTCAACGTCGAGGTGATCTTTCGCCACTTTCAATACTTCACCGACCGGCAGGCCGATAAACTTTGGCGAATCAAAGGCGCCGATATCCCCTTTACGCGCATTCACAAAGTAGTCGGTGCTGCCGCGATGAAAGGTTTTATCCGTTGATGGAGTAAAGAAATGTTCCGTGCGTCCGGCAGAAGCCCGCGCCAGGTCACCGCGATCTTCAATGATGGCATCCAGCATCTGCCGATAGTGCGCGGTGATATTCTTCACGTAGCTCATGTCTTTGTAACGCCCTTCAATCTTGAAGGAACGCACACCGGCGTCGATCAGCGCGCCCAGGTTGGCGGTCTGATCGTTATCTTTCATCGACAGCAGGTGTTTTTCATACGACACCACCCGTCCCTGCTCGTCTTTCAGGGTGTACGGTAAGCGGCAGGCCTGCGAGCAGTCGCCACGGTTGGCGCTGCGCCCCGTTTGCGCATGCGAGATATAGCATTGCCCGGAATACGCCACGCACAGCGCCCCGTGGACAAAAAATTCGATGGTCGCATCGGTCGCCTGATGAATGGCCTGAATCTGCTCAAGACTCAGCTCACGCGCCAGCACGATCTGCGTGAACCCTACATCTGAGAGGAATTTGGCTTTCTCCACGCTGCGGATATCGCACTGGGTGCTGGCATGCAGTTCGATGGGCGGGATGTCCAGCTCCAGAATGCCCATATCCTGAACGATTAACGCGTCAACGCCGGTCTGCCAGAGATCGGTAATCAGTCGCTGTGCGGGTTCCAGTTCATCGTCATGAAGAATCGTGTTCAGCGTGACAAAGATTTTCGCGCCATAGCGATGGGCGAATGGCACCAGCTCAGCGATATCTTTCAGGCTATTGCTGGCATTATGACGCGCCCCAAAGCCGGGACCACCGATATAGACGGCGTCTGCACCATGTAAAATAGCTTCGCGGGCGATGGCGGTATCACGTGCCGGGCTTAACAATTCAAGGCGATGTGGAGACGGGCGCATAGCGTTGTTTTTATCCAGTAGCAGCAAAATGGCGGCTATTGTAGTCAGAAGCGCCGCATTGCGAAATAGTTTTCCCGCTTAACTGCGTGGGTAATGGATGAGCGAATGAAAGTGCACGGTCTGCTCACTGCTGTTGCGATAGGCATGGGCGTTATCACCGGAAAAACGAATGCCTTCTCCGGCGCTGATGACGCGCCATTGCTGGTCAATACACATCTCCAGTTCACCTGCGATCACCACCACATGTTCAATTACGCCTGCTTCATGCGGTGTGGATTCGCTGAGCGCGCCGGGTGCCAGCAAAATTGAGAAATGATCAAAGCACAGCACTGGATCCCACGGGAATAATGGTGTCACCACCATCGCCTGCTCTTGCGGATCAAACGTCGGCAGCGGTTCAGATTCTGGGGGTGAAATGAAGGTGGAAAACGGGACGTTCAGCCCGGTGGCAATCTTCCACAATGTCGCTACCGTGGGACTGGACTCGTTGCGCTCAATTTGCCCGAGCATCGCTTTTGACACACCGGTGGCTTCGGCCAGGCGCGATAAACTCCACTCACGCTGTTTGCGCAATGTTTTTAAGGTATTCGCCAGGTAGTGCGTCAGATTGTCCATTGATATCCTCCCAAAATACCAGTTTACCACTTGTACGTTATAACGCCCAGATGCTAGATTAAATGACCGTTATAACGCACAAGGAATGCTTATGCGTTCGTTTTCTATGCCATTACCTACGCTGCTTTCTGGCTTTGTCGCCGTACTGGTCGGCTATGCCAGTTCTGCGGCCATCATCTGGCAGGCCGCCGTGGCGGCGGGTGCCAACACAACGCAAATTGCCGGCTGGATGACCGCCCTGGGTATCGCGATGGGTGCCAGTACACTGCTCCTGACGCTCTGGTATCGCGCCCCTGTCCTGACGGCGTGGTCAACACCCGGCGCGGCGCTGTTGGTGACAGGACTTCAGGGACTGACGCTGCCAGAGGCGATTGGCGTGTTCATCATCGCCAACGCGCTGATCGTCTTGTGCGGTGTGACTGGATTATTCGCCCGCCTGATGCAGGTCATCCCCCATTCACTGGCGGCAGCCATGCTGGCCGGGATTTTGCTCCGCTTTGGCCTGCAGGCATTTGCCAGTCTCAATGACCAGTTTCTGCTTTGTGGCGGCATGTTGTTGGCGTGGTTGATTCTGAAGAGGATTGCGCCGCGCTATGCGGTGATTGCAGCGCTGGTTGCCGGTGCGGTCATTGCGTTACTCGAAGGTGACATTGTCACCTCTTCGCTGGCGATGACCCCGGTGTTACCCACCTTTATTGCCCCTCAGTTTTCTCTGGCCCACAGTCTGGGGATTGCCGTGCCGCTTTTTCTGGTGACGATGGCGTCGCAGAATGCACCCGGCGTGGCGACCATGAAAGCCGCGGGATACGATGTCCCCGTCTCGCCCCTGATTATTGTCACCGGCGTGCTGGCGCTGCTGTTTTCCCCTTTTGGCGTCTATTCCATCTGTATTGCCGCGATCACCGCAGCGATTTGCCAGAGTCCGGAGGCCCATCCGGATGCGGCTAAACGCTGGCTGTCCGCCGCTGCCGCCGGGATGTTCTATCTGTTGGCCGGTATTTTCGGCAGTTCGATTACCGGGATGATGGCGGCGCTACCGGCGAGCGGTATTCAGACGCTGGCGGGGCTGGCGCTGCTGGGCACGATTTCGGGCAGTCTGTATCAGGCGTTGAATCATGAAAACGAACGTGATGCCGCCGTAGTGACGTTTCTGGTCACCGCCAGCGGGCTGACGCTGTGCGGAATTGGTTCGGCATTCTGGGGGGTGATCGCGGGGGGGATCTGCTACACCGTCTTAAGGCTAGCGCGACGCGCGTAACTGCGATGGCGTCTTCCCGGTCACCTGCTTGAAACGATTACTGAAGTGACTCGGGGAACTGAATCCGCAGGCCAGCGCAATCTCCGTTAACGGACGCTGCGAGTGACAGACCAGTTGTTTTGCCACTGCCATCCGGCGCTGCATTACGTACTGATGCGGAGCCATTTTCATCGACTGGCGGAACATTCTGGCGAAATGAAATTCGCTCAACGCGGCTTCATACGCCAGATCGGCAAGCGTCAACGGTTCCGCCAGATGCGCGTCGATATACGCCAGCACATTGCGCAATGTCACCGGCGCGAGTCCACCCGTTACCGTCGGTAATCGCCACTGCACATTGCTGTAGTGCTGAATCATGTGGGTCATCAGAAGTGACGACGCAGCGCTGAGCGTCAGATGATTCGCGGGCTGGTGCCAGTCGTTGCCCAGTAAAAACTGTCGGTAGACCGCCGTGATCCCCGGATCGTTGCCAAACGTCCGTTCATCCAGCGTAAAACGATAAGGGCTTTTATCCCAGACTTTCTCCCCGACTTCACGCAGATGCGCGTCGGTGCAGTAAAGATGTACGAACGAGAGGTCATCGCGGATATCCCAGGTCGATTCACTCTCTTTTGGCAACAGGCAAAACCGGTCCGGCCCGCCCCCATTTTTCCAGCCTGAGGCCGTTTTTTGATAGCTCTCATAGCCATCCGCCACATACAGACTGAGCGTGTGGTGATCGCAATACTGCGTAATGGTATCGCGTTTATTCGACCATGCTGCCAGCTGGACGCCCGAGCGCAACTCGACCGACTCCTGCAACACGGCATTGTGCTGACTTAATTTTTCAAAGGCATCGTAAGACCGGGTCATACCACCACATAAACGCTGTTATTCAGGCATTCAGTCTATCGCAGGTCACTGCGGTTACCACCCGCCTGACGGAAAAAAGCGCAAGATTTTGCAAGTATCCCGCAAACCGATGAAAGCGCGTTGCCCCTGCAATCTGCGACAGTTAATTATTGGGTATGAAGGGAGAAAATAATGAACGCACTATTGTATTGTCTGGTCGTGGTGATCTGGGGTACCACGTGGATCGCCATTTATTTACAGCAAGGCCCGGTTGCTGCGCCGGTCTCGATTTTCTGGCGTTTTGCGGTGGCGACGGCGTTGATGATGTTGATTATGCGGATTCGTGGAAAGCTACGAACGCTGTCGTTACGTGACCATCTGTTCTGCCTGTTGCAAGGCAGTTGCGTCTTCTGCTTTAACTTCTGGTGTTTTTACACTGCGGCGGCCTGGATCAATACCGGGCTGGAATCGGTGATCTTTTCCATGGCGGTGCTGTTTAACGCGGTGAACAGCTTCTTTTTCTTTGGGCAAAAACCTCCGCTGCGGTTTTACTGCGCCGCCGCGCTGGGACTGACTGGTATCGTCACCCTCTTCTGGCAGGATCTGATGAGCAGCGGTTTTAGTAGCTCATTGTTGTTGGGTATCGCTTTGAGCGCGTTGGGGACGTTTGGTTTCTCGCTGGGAAATATGATAAGCCTGCGTCATCAGAAAAAAGGCCTGGAAGTGATGACCACTAACAGTTGGGCCATGCTGTACGGCACGCTGCTGATTGCGACGATTGCGCTGGTGCGTGGTGATAATTTCACCCCGCAGTGGACCTTCAGTTATCTCGGCGCCCTGTTATATCTGGCGATTTTCGGATCGGTCATCGCCTTTGGCGCGTACTTTACGCTGGTGGGCAGAATTGGCCCGAGCAATGCCGCGTACAGCACGCTGCTCTTTCCGCTGGTTGCGCTGTCATTTTCCACGGTTTATGAAGGTTATATCTGGCAGATGAATGCGGTGGCTGGACTGATTTTGATTCTGGTCGGTAACCTGGTGATGTTTGCCCGTCCACCGGCGCGTTTGCGCCGCCGGATGGCATAAAAAAACGCGCCATCAGTCGACGGCGCATCACCTGTATTATTTTTTGCTGACATCAAACATGGTGGCATCAGTCGCCATGTCATCGACAACCTGTTTCAGGTTTTCAAACGCCATCGGCGTGTTCTGGTTGTTCAGGTCTTTACCTTCACCCTGACGCACGACTTTAATCACCGGCTTGTTGGTCGCCGCATCGATTAACTCGCCTTCAAAATAGAGATGGGTATCCATGGTACGGTGACCAGTTGCCATTTGCGTACCGGCAACCACCAGCGCCACAGGCACCACTTCATAGAACTGCAACCCTTCTTTGCTGGTATCCACACCGGTAATTGCACCGCGGAAAATCAGGCTGCGCGGCCCTGGCGTCGTCACCAGCGGTTTACGTTGACTGACGGCAGTTTTCAGTTTTGTGTTGGTGTAATCCTGTAGTTGATCCAGTACCTTCTGGCCGACCTGGGTAGTTGGTTTCGGCACCGGATAATAGGTCACAGGATTCCAGACAATATTATCGTAGTGCGCTTCATTAAAGTTGGGATCGACCCAACGGAGCACCGGTTTACCCGTTGCGGAAGTTGTTTCCTTAAGACCAGAATAGTCTTTTAAAAACCCAGAATATTTATCTGGCTGTGTCACTTTTGACGCACAACCGGATAAGGCCAGTAAACCCGTAAGCACTGCAACTTTAAATAAAGTATGAGTACGCATGAAACGATCCCTTAGAATATGCAAATATGCATTTGAAATAGTAGCAAAGGGAAATCATCTGCGTTGGATTAAAAATGGTAACCAAAGCACAATTTCTTCAGAGCGCCCATTATTAAGAAAAATGCTGGGCGCAGAGGGGGTTAGCGGTACATCTATTTAGGCTGTTTTACGTGCCAGCAGCGTGGCGAAACGCAGTTTAATTCGGTTGCCATTCGCATCCGTACGATGCAGTTCACCAACGTCTTCATTATATTTCAGTAATTCCCAGCCTTCATAATAACGACGAAGTTCCCCTTCTTTAAACGCAAAGGGGAAACCCACAGTGCACGGAAAATCAGCGGTATCCATGGCGGCAACAATCAGGTTATAACCGCCTAGTTTAGTACAGCGCTGCATATTATCGATTAAGCCCGGAATCGTTTTGGCTTCAAGGAACATCATTACCACGGTGGAGAGAATAAAATCATAGTCCCCCTCAAACGTCAGCGCGTTGAGATCCACGACTTTCGCCTGGAGATTGTCCAGCCCTTCAGCCACTTTGATACGTTCAACGTTGGCGATGCTCATCGGGTTTTTATCCCACGCGGTCACGTCATAACCCTTCGCCGCCAGATACAGACTGTTACGCCCATTGCCACAGCCCAAATCCAGCGTTTTTCCCGGTTTAACGACCTTCACCGCCTCGAGAACCTCAGAATGGGTGCGGGTCAAATCGTATTTTTCAGTGAAGTAATTTTCGTCACGAAGGGTCATTTTTTATCCTCAGATTTCAGTAATGCCGCACGCTCTGTGCGAATGAGCAGCTTTCCCTGCATCAACAGTGCAAACGTGCGTACCAGCAATAATGCGATGATAACATTGGTAAAGATAAACAGTGGCATCGCCAGCGTGTGAAAAAAGCCTGACGTACTGGCGTGGCCGAGATGCAATCCGGTGGTTGCCAGCGCCGACACGCCGAACGAGAAACTCCAGAAAGAAGCGTTAAACGGCTGCGACAGATACCAGGGCATGAGGCGGAGCATAAACAGCAGTTGCAGCAGGCCATAGCCAAACAGCATTTTCGCCAGCGTATCGCCCTCACCGCCGTTGACGCTTAGCCAGGCACTACAGGCCACCAGCGCAGGCGCAAGCTGGATCCCCAGCGAGGTCCGCATGGCAGTGGGTAATTCCCCGGCACTGCGCAGACGTTGCAGAATAACCGGTTCCAGGCTCAGCCAGGAAAAAATACCAGCCCCTAAAAAAACCAGTCCGGCATCGGTATAACCTAATGCGCCGCATGCCATCGCGCTGATAAAGTTGTTAGCGACCGTCGGTAAATAGAGTCCGGGCGTTGTCGCCTCTTGCGGATGCGAACCGCGCCACAGCCCGGCGGTCTGCCACGCGGCATACACCAGTTGAATGACCACCCCAACGCTGAACAGGCCAATCGCCAGCGGACGACACCACGGTACAAAACCAATCGCCACCAGCATTGTGGTGGCCGGAAACAGGCTGACAAAACTGCTCATCACCGGATGGCGAATCTCGGCAATCACGCTGTGCGGGAAACGAATCAGCCGCATGATAAACGCCAGCGTCAACAGCCCCCATATCATCATCGCCAGAATCACCAGGCCGTCGCCAAACCAGTGGCTGACAGGCCAGATTTGGCTGGCATAACGCCAGGCAAACCCCATTCCAATCGTCCCCAGGACCATGCCAAAGTAGCCGGCGGGAAGATTCAGAACACGATCGTTACACTTGCTGTTACTCATTTTGTTTATTTTTTAAAGTATATTTGAAATGCATTTTATGGAATTTCATCCGTTTTAGCCAGTGCCGCAGAATTTGCTACGGTTAGAGTAAGCCACTAAACGGAATGCCTTCATGCGTAAATACCGACTCAGCGACGAACCGCGCGCATTCAGCTACCAGGATAATGGCAATAAAATGAGCGTATTACTACGCCAGATTATTGCACTTGTTAACTTCGGCGATGTGAAAGCCGGTGACGCTGGCGGCTGGATTGATGATGAAAGCGTGTTGGACCACGCCGGACACTGCTGGATGTACGACGAAAACGCGTTAGCCTTCGGCGGTTGTACGATTTCAGGGAATGCGCGTCTCACGCAACCCTGCCTCCTGCGCGACAACGTTCACATTAGCGATAATGTCTGGATTGACCGCGCTGAACTCAGTCACGGCGCCAGAATCAGTGACAACGTCACGATTCAGTCATCCACGGTTCGCGGCGATTGCCACCTCTTTGGCGACGCACGAATTTTGCAGCAATCTGAAATCATCGCGGCACGCGGGCTGACCGTCGTGCGCGATCAGATCCTGCAAATCTATGACCGCGCCACGGTCAGCCATTCGCGCATTGTCCATCAGGCGCAAATCTATGGCGATGCCATTGTCAATTACGCCTTTATTGAGCATCGTGCGGAGGTCTTCGATGACGCGCTGATTGAAGGTAATGACGAAAACAACGTCTGGATATGCGATTGCGCAAAAGTCTACGGTCGTGCGCAGGTGATCGCCGGCACGGGGGACGATGCGATCCCCACCCTGCGCTACAGTTCGCAGGTAGCGGAGCAGGCACGAGTGGAAGGCAACTGCGTGCTTAAACACCACGTTCTGGTGGGCGGGAACGCCGTGCTGCGCGGCGGTCCCATTTTACTCGACGATCATATTCTGATTGAAGGCAATGCGCGTATTCTCGGTGAGGTGCTGATTGAAAATCATGTCGACATCCGTGGAAACACCACCGTGGAGGCCGCCACAGACGACGCCATTCACCTGCGCGGGCCGAAAGTGTTCAACGGCGAGCAACATATTACCCGCACGCCGCTGATTGGCTCACTGTAGCGTCGAATCGATGATTCGCGCATACAGGTTAACATCGTCATAGTGACCGTTCAGAAACTCCGCCTGTTTCAGGCAGCCTTCCAGTTCAAAGCCATTACGCTGTGCAACCTGATTGCTTGCCGGGTTCTTTACCCGGCATTTGATCACAAAGCGACGGATTTCGCCGCGCCCGGCATAGTGGTGAATAAATGCCTGCAACGCGCGCGACAGGATCCCTTTCCCCTGTTGCGTTTCGTCGATCCAGTAGCCGATATAAGCCGCTTTGTTCAACGGCTCGATCTGATTAAACGACAGCACGCCCAGCATCTCATCGCCGTCAAAAATGAGGAACATTTTGGCGTAGCCCCGCTGATGCAGCATCATATTACCCTGCACCGTTTTGCGCGTATCCTCTTCCGTATTGACGTATTGCGGCCAGTCTAAGAACTGCTGTAACCAGTCGCGGTTTTTACGTACCAGTTGATGCAACCCGGCAACGTGACATTCCTCTACCGCCCGTAACTGTAGCGTGTCATTGATCTCAATAATTTCACTCACCCGTTTCCTTCCTCCCGCGTTCAGACTTTCATCAGCATTGAGCGTTTTTATTCCACTCACCTCACATTATTTTTTATTTCCTCGGCTTTCGCTATTTCCACGTGAAGCTGCTCACAATTATTCGCCCAGCCAGCGCCTATAAAACGCTCAACGAGTGATTGTTTTATCGTCTACGGAGATCCTTATGTCATTTTCTGTGCAGGAAACACTGTTCTCGCTTTTGCCTCTCAACGCCGTTTCTGGGCATGAAAACAGCGTCGCTGAGGTCATGCTACGCGAATTTAAACGTCAGGGAAAAGAGGTCTGGCGCGATCGGCTAGGAAATGTCGTCGCCCGCTACGGCAGTGATAACCCAAACGCCTTGCGACTGATGATGTTTGCCCATATGGATGAAGTCGGCTTTATGGTGCGCAAAATTGAGCCGTCCGGTTTTTTGCGTTTCGAACGCCTGGGCGGCCCGGCGCAGGTCACCATGTCCGGTTCGGTCGTCACGCTCGCCGGGGATAACGGCCCGGTGATGGGATGCATTGGCATTAAGGCGTACCACTTCGCAAAGGGGGATGAGCGCACGCAGTCGCCTTCCGTCGATAAACTGTGGATTGATATTGGCGCGAAAGATAAAGCCGACGCCCAGCGGATGGGTATCCAGGTCGGCACACCGGTTACGCTGTATAACCCACCGCAACTGCTGGCGAACGACCTGGTGTGCAGCAAAGCGCTGGACGATCGTCTGGGATGTACTGCGCTACTGGGCGTGGCGGATGCCATCGGCACGGCGCCGCTGGATATCGCGGTGTATCTGGTGGCCTCCGTGCAGGAAGAGTTCAACATCCGCGGCATTGTCCCGGTATTACGTCGCGTTAAACCGGATCTCGCCATCGGCATTGATATCACGCCATCATGCGATACGCCGGACCTACAGGACTACTCAGATGTCCGAATCAATCAGGGTGTTGGCATCACCTGCCTGAACTACCACGGTCGTGGCACGCTGGCCGGATTAATCACCCCGCCACGGCTGATTCAGATGCTCGAACAAACGGCCCTTGCGCACCATATTCCCGTGCAGCGCGAAGTGGCACCTGGCGTCATCACCGAAACCGGCTATATCCAGGTTGAGCAGGACGGCATTCCCTGCGCCAGCCTTTCCATCCCTTGTCGTTATACCCATTCTCCGGCGGAAGTCGCCAGTCTGCGTGATTTGACTGACTGCATTCGCTTATTGACCGCCCTGGCTGGCCTGCCAGCCGAGCACTTTCCCGTTGAGCCTGATTCAGGCACTACACAAGAGGCAAATCCATTATGAAAAAGATCCTTGTGGCATGCGGCACCGGCATGTCGACGTCAACCATGATTGCGCACAAGTTGCAGGAGTTCCTTGCCGAGCAAGGCATTGCGGCAAGCACCGCCCAGTGCTGTCTCAATGAGATCCCGCTGAATTGTAACGGTATGGACCTGATTGTGACCTCCATGCGCACCAACAACGATTACGGTATTCCCACGTTAAACGGCGCAGCCCTGCTAACGGGAATTAACGACGACGCCTTAAAACAAGAAATCAAGGCACTGTTAACGCAGTAACAAGGAGGCACTATGTTTGACTACATCCTGTCTCTCGGCGGTACTGTCTTTGTCCCCATCATCATGATTGTGATTGGGTTGATCTTCCGTATTCCCTGGCTGCAGGCAATCAAGGCCGGGGTGACGGTAGGGATTGGTTTTGTCGGGATGGGGCTGGTGATTGTGATGGCGATCGACAGCCTCAGCCCGCCCATCAAAGTGATGATTGAACGCTTCGGCCTGACCCTGCATGTGTTTGACGTCGGCGCAGGGCCGGCCTCCGGCGTCGGGTACGCCACCGCCATTGGAGCAATGATTATCCCGATCATTTTTCTGCTCAACGTCGCGATGTTGGTCACCCGTCTGACCAAAACCATGAACGTTGATATCTATAACTACTGGCACTACGCCATTACCGGCACCGTAGTCCAGTTAATGACCGGTAGCCTGATTTACGGTGTGCTGGGCGCCATTTGCCACGCGGCGTTGTCGTTAAAAATGGCCGACTGGACGGCAAAACGCGTGCAAAGCATTGTCGGTCTGGAGGGGATCTCGATACCGCAAGGTTATGGTTCCAGTTCCGTACCGCTGTTTGTTTTGCTCGATGCCATCTACGAAAAAATTCCGTTCATGAAGGGACGCAATATCGATGCCCAGGAAATTCAGAAACGCTACGGAATGGTGGGCGATCCGGTCATTATCGGCGTGGTACTTGGTCTGATCTTTGGTCTTGCGGCGGGAGAAGGATTTAAGGGATGCGCCAGCCTGATGATTACCGTCGCGGCGATTATGGTGCTGTTCCCGCGCATGATCCGCCTGATTGTTGAAGGGTTGCTCCCCATCTCCGACGGCGCACGGAAATTTTTCCAGAAACATTTCAAGGGGCGCGAAGTGTATATCGGCCTGGATACCGCCGTCACGCTCGGCCACCCCACCACTATTGCCGTTGGCCTGCTGCTGATCCCCATCATGCTGATTCTGGCCAGCATCTTACCCGGCAACAAAGTGCTGCCGCTTGCCGATCTGCCCGTCGCGCCGTTCTTTATCTGTATGGCGACGGTGATCCATCGCGGCGACCTGATTCGTACCTTAATCAGCGGCGTGATTGTCATGGTCACTGTCCTGTTGATTGCCACGCAGTTTGCCCCGTACTTCACCGACATGGCGCTTAAGGGCGGCTTCAGTTTTGCCGGTGAAAACGCGCAAATCTCCGCGCTGTCCGTGGGTAACATGTTTGGCTGGTCGATCTCTGAGCTGATGTCGCTTGGCATCATTGGCGTCGTCGTGGCGGTGGGTATCGTCGCCAGCGTCGTGCTGTTCTTACGTAAACGTGAACTATCGGAATAAGGAGTACCTTAATGAGTTGGCTGAAAGAGGTTATTGGAACGGAAAAAGCCGTCATTGCCATGTGCCATTTGCGCGCATTACCCGGCGACCCGAGCTTTGATGCGCAGAAAGGGATGAACTGGGTTATCGACCGCGCCCGGGACGATCTGCTGGCGCTGCAGAATGGCGGCGTGGATGCCGTGATGTTTTCCAACGAGTTTAGTCTTCCCTATCTCACGAAGGTTCGCCCGGAAACCACGGCTGCAATGGCGAGGGTTATTGGGCAGTTGATGAGCGAAATTCGCATCCCGTTTGGCGTCAATGTGTTGTGGGATCCGGTCGCGTCGTTCGATCTGGCTATGGCGACGGGGGCTAAATTCATTCGCGAGATTTTTACCGGCGCCTACGCCAGCGACTTCGGAGTCTGGGACACCAACGTCGGCGAGACCATTCGTCATCAGCACCGCATCGGCGCGGGTGAAGTCAAAACCCTGTTCAACATTGTGCCTGAAGCGGCGGTGTATCTGGGCAATCGCGATATTTGTTCCATTGCCAAATCCACTGTCTTTAACAACCATCCGGATGCCCTCTGCGTTTCTGGTCTGACGGCGGGCGCACGCACCGACAGCGCCTTGTTGAAGCGGGTCAAAGATACGGTACCGGATACCGTGGTGCTGGCGAATACCGGCGTGTGTCTGGAAAACGTCGAGGAGCAACTTAGCATCGCCGACGGTTGCGTAACCGCCACCACCTTTAAAAAGGACGGCGTATTCGCCAACTTTGTCGATCAGGCGCGGGTCAGTCGCTTTATGGAAAAAGTGCATCACATACGTCAATAAAAAAGGGGATAAGCAGAGCGCTTACCCCCGGTAGAACAGCGATCCCTGCCGCCTTCGTCAAAAGTCTCGACGGGGATCGCTATCAGAGTAACCCTAACCGGCAAGGAGTCAACGACTGATGATAAACGATGTTAAGTGGGTACAGGCGCAGCGCGAAGCCAGGGACTGGCGTCAGGCCGTCGAAATCTCTGCTCGCCCGCTGATTACCTTTGGCGCTGCGCAACCGGGCTACGTGGACGGCATTATCGATAACACCCTGAGTTGGGGACCGTACTATTTAATTGCCCCCGGCATCGCCTTGCCCCATGCACGGCCCGAACAGGGCGCTAACCGTAATCAGGTCAGCATCACGACGTTAAAAACACCGGTCGCTTTTGGCCATGAGGAGTGTGACCCGGTCTGGCTGCTGCTGTGCGTCAGCGCAACGGATGCTAATGCGCATATCCTCACCATCCAGCGCATCAGCCAGTTTATCGATTCGTCCGAACGACTCGCGGCGGTCCGACACGCGCAAACCGATGCCGCGCTGTTCGCGCAGGTTACCGGTTAACGGAGGTGATGATGATTCTGCACCCTTCTCTCGCATCGGCAGATCCGCTGCACTATGGGGCGACGTTGACCGCGCTGGCCGATGCCGATATCGGCTCCCTGCATCTGGATATCGAAGACAGCAGCTTTATTAACAACATCACCTTTGGCCTCAAAACCGTGCAGGCCGTCGCCCGACAGACGGCGCACCCCCTTTCATTTCATTTCATGATTGCCCGCCCGCAGAGTTGGTTTCCTGTCCTGGCGGAACTCAAACCGGCGTGGATTTTTGTTCATGCCGAAGCGCTGGCATACCCTTCTGAGACGCTGGCAGACATTCGCGAAATCGGCGCAAAGGCCGGACTGGCGGTGAATCCGGCCACGCCAATTGACGGGTATCGCTATCTGGCCCCGCAACTGGATGCAATGATGGTGATGACCAGCGAACCTGACGGATTCGGACAACAGTTTATTCCCACCCTGTGCGCAAAAGTCCGTCAGGTACGCGAGTATTTTCCGCAAGCCGCGTGCTGGGCTGACGGCGGCATTACGCTTTCTGCGGCGCAACACCTGGCGACGGCCGGCGCACAACATCTTGTCGTGGGTCGCGCCCTGTTCTCATCAGAGAATTACCACGCCACGTTATCCCGGTTTGCAGGACTGTAAGAGGAGATTGCTTCGATGAGCCAACAGCGCCCTGACCGTATCAAACAGATGCTGCACTATCTGTGGCAACATCGTCATCTCTCCACCCAGCAGGCTATTGAACTGTTTGGCTATGCGGAGGCGACTGTCCGTCGTGATTTCCAGTATATCGCCAGCCAGTATCCTGGCATGATTCGCGGTCACGGCAGTCTGGATTTTGACGACAGCATGGATGACAAAGAGTATGTTTTCGACGTCAAACGGACGCTGCAGGCGGAGGCGAAAAAAGAGATTGCCGCCCTTGCCCGCACCATGATCAAAGACGGCGACTGCTTCTTTCTCGATTCCGGCTCCACCTGCCTTGAGCTGGCGAAATGTCTGGCCGATGCGCGAGTGAAAGTCATCTGTAACGACATCAAAATCGCCAACGAACTGGGCTGTTTTCCGCACGTCGAAAGCTACATCATCGGCGGGCTTATTCGTCCGGGTTACTTTTCAGTGGGTGAAAGCCTGGCGCTGGAGATGATCAATGCGTTTTCGGTGGAACGGGCCTTTATCTCCTGCGATGCGCTGTCGCTGGCAACGGGGATCACCAACGCGACGATGTTTGAAGTCGGCGTGAAGACGCGGATTATTCAGCGTTCACGAGAAGTGATACTGATGGCCGATCATTCAAAGTTTGATGCAGTGGAACCCCATGCCGTCGCCACGCTCTCTTGTATTAAAACGATTATCAGCGACAGCGCGTTAGCGGATGACATTGTGCAGCGATACACCCACGCGGGATGCCAGTTGGTTTTGCCACATCGCTGAATAGCAGACACAAAAAAGCCGCCAGGGCTGGCGGCTCACTAACGCGGATTATCCCGCGTCAACACTTTCTTTCTGCAGTATTTTGAGCATATCGTCCTTCAGCTGAAGTTTCTGTTTTTTCAGCCGAACGACGTCGAGATTGTATCCCCGACCATCGGAACCTTCCAGCCTGGCAATTTCATGATCAAGGTTGTTGTGCTTTTCGAAAAGCGACAAAAAGCGAGGATTCTCGGATTTCAGTCGGGAAATCAGATCTCTGTATTCTGGAAACATACGCTCTCCCTGTTAGTGATAAACCATGTGTATAAGAAATACACATCTCCAGCTTACCTATTTGACTTAGGGAAAAATGCGAACAGGATCGTGTTTAATTCCTGAACAGATATTTCGCGTGCCTGGCGGTTGACGCCCTTCGCATGACGAAGGGCGTTGGCGCAGATTAACGCATCACGCGATCGTCGACGTAGGTCCGTTTATCCGGTGCGGGCGGGAAATACTGATACAGCCAGGTTTCGCTAATTGCGTCGCCCTGGCAACGCAGAAACATGCGCATGTCCACTGGTTCGGTCGAGTCGGACGTGGGGTACCAGTCGAACTGGATACGATAGCCGTCAAACGGCTCAACGTAGAGGATCTCAATCTGTTTCGCTTCGCCGCTGGACAACGTGATCACCGGTTCTATGCCTTTCGGTGCGGCTGCTTTCAGATCGCCGCCGACGAAATCGACCGCAAAACGTCGCGCCCATTTCTCCGGATAGTGCTCGCCCGGCGCCCAGCCTTCCGGGAATCCTCCCATACCAGTGCGGGTGGCCATCACGCGCGCCAGTGGCGAACGGACTGGCGGCTGTGCGCTCCAGTACAGACGGTATTTGTATTCCAGCTCATCACCCGCTTCGATGGCTTTTTCCGGCTGCCAGAAGCAGACCACGTTATCCAGCGTTTCGCCGGTTGTCGGGATCTCCATCAGCCCGATGGTGCCTTTGCCCCACTGGTTACGCGGTTCAACCCACAGGCTTGGGCGCTTGTTGTACCAGCCCATAATGTCCTGATAGTGGGTGAAATCGCGATCCAGTTGCAGCAGGCCGAACCCTTTGGGGTTGTTATCGGTATAGGCGTTAAATTGCAGTTTCTGCGGGTTGTTCAGCGGGCGGCAAATCCACTCGCCGTTGCCCCGCCACATCGCCAGACGATCGGAGTCATGGATTTGCGGGTGAATGGTATCGCACATGCGGCGTTCATTATTGCCGCAACTGAACATACTGGTCATCGGCGCGATGCCCAGCTGTTTGATGTCTTTGCGCGCATACAGACGGTTTTCAACGTCCATGATCACCTGGCTCTTCTCGCAGTGAATCACGAACTTATAGGCACCGGTGATACTCGGGCTGTCCAGCAGCGCGTACACGGTAAAGGTGGTGGCACCGGGTTTCACCGTATCGAACCAGAAGGCGGTGAAATCCGGGAACTCTTCCTTGGTGTCAGTGTAGGTGTCAATCGCCAGACCACGCGCGGAAAGCCCGTACTGGTAGGTATCATCGACCGCGCGGAAATAGCTCGCGCCGAGGAAGGAAACCACGTCGCGACGCGCCAGTTCGGGCGCTTTAAAGACACGGAAACCGGCAAAACCGAGATCGGTTTGCCCTTCCAGCTGTTTGGTATCAACGCCGGCATCATTGTATTTAAACAGTTCCGGGCGGAAGTGAATCTCACGCGCCAGATGGGTGCCGGAATCCACGGAGAACATGCGCACGCGACGACGGAAGCCCATCCCGACGTGGAAGAACTGCGCATCCAGCTGACGGTCTTCGACGTTGTTCCACAGCGATTGCGCGGCATCGTACTGAATGCTGTTGTAAGCCTGCGGCGTCAGATTCGCCAGCGTATTGGGCAACGCACGCGGCGCACCGCCCCACGGTTTCTGCGCGAGATCGTGCGCCATCGATTGCAGTACGGAAAAATCAAAGCGGACGGTTTGTCCGTCCGCAATGTCGGATTCCGCCGCATAAGCCGCACGGGTGAAAAGTGAAGCAATACCGCTGGTACCGCACACGGCGGCCATTGCCATTGAACCTTTAATAAATCGTCTGCGATTCATACCTGAAAGTAAATCCTTCTGGTCATGTGAAGGGTCCCGCGCTGGCGCTCGACAGCGGCAAGAAGATGCATAATTCTGACCGCTCACTCTAGACAAAATTCATTAAGAATCCAATTGTTGGCCGCTGATTATCGCCACAAAACGGAAAATATTTACTGTCGATGAGAACAGACTGATTCCCACGTAAATTTTCCCGCACAAACTTTCAGCTTTTGCAAAGCTAGTCGAGACTGACGTGCTGGGCCATCACCCGTTTAAAGAGCGAAAGCCGCGCCCGCATAAACCGGTTCTCGACCTTAAAACCGGCAAACTTTTTCAGCCCAATACGTAACACCCGATCGCGGCCCTGAATACAGGCAGGCCAGCGGACCGGGCCATGCAGAACATCGCAGGTCCGACTGGCATGACGGGCAAAATTGACCCAGTAATCCGCAACGTGGACAGCGAAGGCGAGATCGTTTTCGTTCACATAATTTCGCGAAGGTTCAGCGAGCGTTAAGGTATTAAAGACGTAAGGCACTTCGTTGCCATGCCAGGCGCCGTTGGCATAGGTGTGATGCTCCGATTCCGCAACGTAATCGAACCAGTAACGCCAGCACGGCTCGCCGACCCGCTGTTGCGCCTGCATCACCACATAGCCTAATGCCGTAAACGCCATATCCCGACACACCTGTCGCCCCAGTTCTTCATCGCCCTTCACGCCCGGATACAGCAGCTTAATCAGGCCGAGTCCCAGCCTGCGTTCACGACGCAGTTTCTGAATTTGTCCGGCAAGATCGACGCCGAAGACGGCCATCACGCTGGCTTCATCGCTGTTAGAACCAATCATGACGGGCATCGGGTGCTGTCTGGCGGCGAAAAAGACGTCCAGCATTGGCTCCGGCAGTACCGCATCGCCGGAGATAGGTGTCGGCGCAATTTTGTACGGTGCGCCCAGCGGCCAGAAGGCCTCGGCCGGAATCGCGCGTAGCTGTTCCGCCGTCGCATTCTGCAAGCCAAAATGTTCAGCCAGCGCAACGCCGTTTTCCAGCGCTATTTCACGAGGCGTGTCCGGCAACGTGTAGCCGCTCTGGACAATCGCTTTATGAAACAGCCCTTTTCCGCGCGGCGAAGCTAACAGCGAGAGCACGCTACGCGCCCCGGCCGATTCACCAAACAGCGTAACGTTCTGCGGATCGCCACCGAACGCGGCGATGTTTTCCTGTACCCAGCGCAGCGCAGCAATCTGGTCGAGGAGCGCAAAGTTATTGAGAGCCTCACCCTCTTCACCTTCCAGCGCCGGATGGGCAAAAAAGCCAAGATGACCCAAGCGATAGTTGACGGTAACGACAACCACGTTACGCTTCGCCAGCGCAACGCCGTCGTAAGGCGGCAGATTGCCGGCACCAATGGTGTAGCCGCCACCGTGCAGCCAGACCATCACCGGAAGCGGCTGATGTCGCTCCGCCGGAGACCAGACGTTGAGATAGAGACAATCTTCAGAAAATGCGCCGGGATCGCCGCCGCCCAACTCTTTGCAGTACTCAATGTCCTGCCAGCTGGCGCTGGAGAAGGTATTCGCATTACGAATCCCTGACCAGGGAGTGACCGGCTGCGGCGCTCGCCAGCGACGTTCTCCCGTCGGTGGCGCGGCGTAAGGAATACCGCGCCAGAGATGGATGTCATCCTGTACGACACCCATCAACTGGCCCTGTACCGTTTCAATCAGTGGAATACTGGGATTGACCATGTCCATGTTTACCCGTTAATCGCAGATCCCTACAGGATACCTGGATTAAAGCAGGCCGCAACGCCGTTTGCTGCGTTCTTCCGCTTCCTGATACAACACAAACTCGTCAAACACCGGACACCCCAGCGCCTGTTCAAAGGCCTCGCGGCTGGCGTTGCCATGACTACGTGCCTGCGTTTCGTTACCCAGATTCGACTGGAAAATCCCCGCCGCGCTGACCGGCAGGAAATCTTCATAGGTGATGGGTTGCGCCTGCACCCAGCCACGTTCAATGTGCGGTTGCGGATCGTCACCAGGATGAATCGCCTTACGGTGCGCTTCACCTGACGGCGTCAGACGATAGCGAAACCAGGCCAGCCCCTGCTGGCGCAACAGGAATTCGCTGTCCGGGAACGCGTTAAACACCTCCTGCAAGTGCAGTTGGTGCGTCAGGTTGTCTTTCCCGGTACCAGCGTTGCGCAGTAATTCATCGTACAGTTGACGCCCTTTTATTGTCAGCGCCACTCCGCGTTGTTCGATCTCGCCGAAGCGAGCCGTGTGTGTCCCCTGCATTTCGCCGGCAAACAGCACCGGTTCTTCCAGCGCTTTGAAGCTGGTCTGGCGCAGCAGAATCGGCACATCGCGGCGCGGCGGGCCTTCGATAAGGATCTTCGGTTCAATGCCGCATTCCGGCATCATCGACTGCACCCGATCGATATCCAGCGTTCTGGGCGTCAGATGATTAATGTGACAGCCCGGGAAACAGACCACATCGGCGATCAGGCGATGTTCGTTATGCAGCGCATGATAGGTTTGTTGATCCACGGTGGCGTGGCGATGCCAGCGGAAAGTTTCCAGCGCTTCTTTCACGAACTCGCGAGCCTGCGTCGCGTTAAACCCCTTCTGACTCTCCCAGACATCGAGCAGTTCACGACAGCGCGGCGTAAAGATATCGCGCTGGGCGAGGATCTCCGCCGCACGCTGACGGAGCGACGCGTTTTCAATCAGTTCAAGACGTAGTAATGAGGTAAAGACGCGAAACGGATTTCGCGACAGCGAAGCATCGTCAATGGGGCGAAATGCCGTTGAGTGTACCGGCACCCCGGCCTGAGAGAGATCGTAATAGCTGACCGGAAACATCCCCATGATCGCAAACATGCGTCGCAGCGTGGACAGTTCGTCTGCCGTTCCGACACGAATTGCGCCATGACGCTCCACGTTGAGGCGCGCCAGTTCATCCGCATTGGCCAGTTTTTCATGCAGCGTGGGGTTATTTTCGAGGACCGCCAGATTCACGTCAGCCACAAGTTCCAGTAGCGTGCCGTATTGCGGAACTTCCTGCTGGTACATTGCTGACATTGCCTGCGAAAAATGTTCCCGAATCTCATCTGCCGTGATGGTGTTCGCCATAATGTCATGCCTCCAGTGAATGTTACCTGGAGTGTAGGAAACGCCATTCACTCTGGGGGGAAGAATTTACAAAGTGTGATCTCACCTGAATTCGCTCTGCATCAGTCCCTGCGCCATTATATAGCCTCTGGTTATGAAATAAGCGACGTAAATTCACTTTTAATTAACAATATATTTACACACACTGCATCAGGTGATCATAAAACAATAAATCTCTTCCCTGTACCGGAGTTCGCTATGCGTGAAAAAGTGTCCTCTCGCGAGGTGATTCATCGCGACTATAACAGCCATCCGCCCGCCTTCGCCCCTGGCTATAAGACCAGCGTTCTGCGCTCGCCGCGCAACGCGCTGATCTCGTTGCAAAATTCACTGTCTGAAATCACCGGACCGGTATTCAGCGACAACGATCTTGGCCCGCTGGATAACGACCTGATTATGAATTACGCCAAAGACGGCCTGCCGATTGGCGAACGGATTATCGTCCACGGCTATGTGCGCGACGGTTTTGGCCGCCCGTTAAAAAATACGTTGGTCGAAGTCTGGCAGGCCAATGCCGGTGGTCGCTATCGTCATAAAAAAGACCAGTATCTCGCGCCGATCGATCCTAACTTTGGCGGCTGCGGACGGGTATTAACCGATGAAAACGGCTATTATTTTTTCCGTACCATCAAACCCGGCCCTTACCCATGGCGCAATCAGGTCAGCGACTGGCGTCCGTCGCACATTCACTTTTCTCTCTCCGGCGAGGCCTTTGCCCAACGTTTAATTACGCAAATGTATTTTGAAGGCGATCCGTTGATCAAACAGTGTCCGATTGTGAAAACCATCAATAATGATGACGCGATCCGCACACTGATTGCCGAGCTGGATACCCACGCCGCCGTGCCGCTCGACTGCCTGGCCTGGCGCTTTGACCTCGTGCTTCGCGGACAGCGCGCTACGTTGTTTGAAAACCGCACTCAGGGAGGCGCGTGATGAAAGAGTATTTGCAGGAAACCGCCTCGCAAACGGCGGGGCCGTATGTGCACATTGGGCTTGCGCCTGACGCTGCTGGATTTCACATCTTTGAGAAGAACTTCAGCTCCACGCTGACCAACAGCCATACCGAAGGCGAACGCATTGTGATCGAAGGCCGGGTAATTGATGGTTCCGGTACCCCGGTGCGCGATGTTCTGCTGGAGATCTGGCAGGCCAACGCCCACGGACGTTACAACCATCCGGCTGACCGTCAGGAAGAGAAGCCGCTCGATGCGGACTTTCGCGGCTGGGGACGAACCTGTTCAGACTTCGACAGCGGCGTGTGGCGTTTCGATACCATTAAGCCGGGCTGCGTAGCAGGACGCGATGGCCGCCTGATGGCGCCACACGTCAATCTGTGGATCGTCGCGCGCGGTATCAATATTGGCCTGAACACCCGCCTCTATTTTGCGGATGAGCAAGAAGCCAATCAGCGCGATCCGGTGCTCAACCTGATCGAATGGGAAGTTCGCCGTCAGACCCTGATTGCCCGCCGCGAACAGCGTGGTAACGAGACCGTCTATACTTTCGATATTCATCTGCAGGGCGAAAACGAAACCGTCTTTTTTGACGTCTGATGAAGAGAGCGGGCTGAATCTCTCAGCCCGTTTTGTCAGGCCTGGTCTGTTTTTGCGACATGGCTTTCCAGCCACGGCAGCATCTGTTTCTTGCGGCTCAACATCCCTTCTACTGTCACCGGTTGCGCCAGTTCCAGTTGGCGCGGACCGGCAAACCAGAGCTGCGAATTGCCAGCGTTGATGTCAGTCAACATCAGCACCACCAAATCCGCTTCGCTGCGGGTCGCGTAATCGGCCATCTCTTCACGCAGGGCGTCCATCACGTCGGCGACCTGGCTCAACGCATACAGTTCGATCTGCGCAACGCTCACCTGCTGACCCTTGATGGTGAAACGCTTGATATCTTTTTGCAGCAGTTCACTGGCGCTTAATCCTTCGACGCTGGTTTTGGCACTCAACAGGTCAGCGCTGAACGCCGCCAGCTCAACCCCGGCAAGCGTTGTCAGTGCTTCAACGGCCAGACGGTCATCCGCCGTGGTGGTCGGCGAACGCAACGTGACGGTGTCACTCATTATCGCGCCCAGTAGTAATAGCGCCTGCGCAGACGTGATCTGCGCCCTGTCCTCCGGGCTCATCAGTTGCCATAGCAGCGTGGCGCTGCTGCCCACCGGTTTTATCCAGATTTCTGGTGGCAAACGGGTCACCAGTCCACCCAGACGGTGATGGTCGATAATACCCACGATATTGCTCGTCTGGAGGGTTTCCGGCCCCTGCGTTGGCTCGGTGAAATCCACCAGCCAGACGTCGAGGTCGGTCAGCGGCATCGCCAGCAACGGCGGCATGTCCAGCCCCGCGCGTTTGAACAGAAATTGGGTTTCACGATTGGGTTCACCCAGGCGCCAGGCCGTGGCCTGACGTCCGCGCATGTTCAACCAGCGGGCAGCCATAAAAGCGGTGCAAATGGCGTCACTGTCCGGATTAAGGTGGCCTACGACATGGATCATTTACGCCTCCGAAGAGAAAGTGCTGTTACTTAAATAAGTTAAATGTTAATAATATTTTGCAATCAAGTTATCAAAAACAAACAACTTTACTTGTCACCGGCACCGCTCTGTTCTTAACATCGCTTATGGAAAAAAATAGTCTGTTCAGTCAGCGCATCCGATTGCGCCATCTTCATACATTTGTCGCTGTCGCTCAACAAGGAACCCTGGGGCGCGCAGCCGAAACCCTTAACCTCAGCCAGCCTGCGCTTTCCAAAACGCTTAACGAACTGGAGCAACTGACCGGCACCCGCCTCTTTGAGCGCGGACGGCTCGGGGCACAGCTGACGCTACCTGGCGAGCAGTTCTTAACCCATGCGGTGAAAGTGCTTGATGCGCTCAATACCGCCGGGCAGGCGCTGAATCGTAAAGAAGGTCTTAACAATGATGTGGTAAGAATAGGCGCGCTACCGACCGCCGCGCTGGGTATTCTTCCGTCGGTCATCGGTCAGTTTCATCAGCAGCAAAAAGAGACCACGCTGCAGGTGGCGACGATGAACAACACCATGCTGCTGGCGGGCCTGAAATCCGGCGAGATCGACATTGGCATTGGTCGGATGTCCGATCCGGAACTGATGAGCGGCCTTAATTATGAGCTGCTTTTTCTCGAGTCATTAAAGCTGGTCGTGCGCCCCAACCACCCGTTATTGCAGGAAAATGTGACGCTGAGTCGCGTGATGGAGTGGCCCGTGGTTGTCTCGCCAAAAGGCACTGTGCCGCGGCAGAATGCCGAGACGCTGTTGCAAAGCCAGGGCTGTAAGATGCCAACGGGCTGCATTGAGACGCTCTCCGCATCGCTGTCGCGCCAGTTAACGGTTGATTATAACTACGTCTGGTTTGTGCCGTCAGGCGCGGTGAAAGAGGATTTGCGCCAGGCGACGCTGGTTTCGTTGCCTGTACCAACGCAGGGCGCAGGCGAGCCGATCGGTATTCTCACCCGCGTGGATTCATCGCTCTCTTCTGGCGCGCAACGCTTAATTGCCGCTATCCGTAAATCGATGCCGTTATAACAGGCCGGATGAGGCGCTTTTGCGCCTTCACCCGGCAATGGCGCTTAGAAGGTTTCCCAGTTATCCCCGTGATCGGTAACCGGCTGTGTCAGAGGCTGAACGGGAGGGGTTGTTGTCGGTACGCGCTTGCTCGTCCGCCCGCCCTGTAAGCGAAACGTCCCCACCGCCTCCGTCAGACGTGCGGCCTGTTCTTCCAGCGATGCCGCCGCCGCAGAGGCCTCTTCCACCAGCGAAGCGTTCTGCTGCGTCACCTTATCCATCTCAGAGATGGCCTGGCTGACCTGCACGATCCCACGGCTCTGCTCGTCCGACGCCGCTGCAATTTCCAGCATGATATCGGTGACGCGTTTTACCGCCTCCACGATATCGGTCATTGTGTTCCCCGCCGCGACCACTTCACCAGAACCTTGATCAATGAGACGGACGGATTCGCTGATCAGCCCTTCAATCTCTTTCGCCGCCTGGGCGCTGCGACTGGCCAGGGTGCGAACCTCACTGGCGACCACGGCGAATCCTCGCCCTTGTTCACCGGCACGCGCGGCTTCTACCGCGGCGTTCAGCGCCAGAATATTGGTCTGGAAGGCAATACTGTTAATGACCGCGGTGATCTCGGAGATTTTCTTCGAACTGGTCGAAATATTGCCCATCGTCTGGACCACGCCGGAGACCATCTGCCCGCCACGGCTGGCTTTACCAGACGCGTCTTCCGCCAGTTTGCTGGCATGGTGCGCGTTATCGGCGTTTTGCTTCACCGTCGCGGTCAACTCTTCCATGCTGGCCGCCGTCTGTTCGATCGCCGCCGCCTGCTCTTCGGTACGTGAGGACAAGTCGGTATTGCCTGCTGATATTTCGCTGGTACCGCGATAGATCTCTTCTGCCCCCTGACGTACCGATCCGACCGTTTGTACCAGCGAACGCTGCATCTGTTGCAGGTGGCGACTCAGACGCCCAATCTCGCTTCGTCCGCTCGGTTCATCCTGCATGGTGAGATCACCGGCGGCAATTTGCTCGATGCGCTGCGCGGCATGTTGCAACGGCTGAATGACCGTACGACGCAGAATAATAAACGTCATCAGCGTCAGCACCAGTGCCAGACCAAAAGCGCCAATCATGAATATCATGCCCAGTTGCGTGCGTTGATGTGCCTGTTCGCTTAAGTGATTCGCGCGCGCCATACGCAGTTCGATCGCCTTCAGCAGAACCTTGTTGTAACTGTCATCCAGTATCCGAGCCTGTTCGCTTTCGTGGTTGATAATCGCTTCAAACATGCCGTTTTTGGCGTACTTGAGCATCGGTTGCATTCCCGCAACATAGGCTTTGAAACTGCTCTCCAGTTCGCCATCCAGCGCTTCATCCGCAGGGGTTTTCACCTTACGCGCCATGTAAATGGTAAACCCTTCTTCAGACTGCTTGATGCGCTTTTCCGCTGCCGCAATATTGGCTTTCATGTCATCCATTTCGGCAATTCGACTCGCTGCGCCGGCATGAATCATGTTGATTCGCGCGGTACGCAGGTGGTTCGAACTGTTCGATAATCCCATGCGGACCTGGATCTCATCCGTCACATCCCGCTGATCGCGGTCAGCCTGCATGAGAAAGTAGCCCGCCAGACCTGAGCTCAGCGCGAACAGTAAAAGGATGCCACCGAGAATGGAGGAAAACAGCGGAACCAGCCTGATGTGATGCAGAAAGCCCAGCTTATGTGGTGCTTGCATCGATGATGTGTTGTCCATGACCGTCGACTCTCTTGTAGGATTAATGCGTAATACGCGCCCGTAAGATAGTCATCGGCATTCCGCGAGTTTTACTTACCGGGAAAAGCGCCGTTTTCGTCACAGTTTGACAACATTTATGTTAAAAAAAGGAAAACGCCAGCGGTGATTTCCGCTGGCGGATGAATCAGTTATCGCCGAAATGGATAACGGTACGGATGGATTTACCTTCATGCATCAGGTCAAACGCGTCGTTGATTTGCTCCAGCGGCAGACGGTGGGTAATGAACGGATCCAACTGGATTTTCCCGGCCATTGCCTCTTCCACCATACCCGGCAACTGGGTACGTCCTTTGACGCCGCCAAACGCGGAACCGCGCCAGACGCGGCCTGTCACCAGCTGGAACGGACGAGTTTTAATCTCCTGTCCCGCGCCGGCAACGCCAATGATAATGCTCTCGCCCCATCCTTTATGGCAGCATTCCAGCGCCGCACGCATCACGTTGACATTACCGATACATTCGAAGCTAAAGTCGACGCCGCCGTCGGTGAGCTCAACAATCACCTCCTGGATCGGTTTGTCATAGTCTTTCGGGTTAATGAAGTCCGTTGCGCCCATCTCACCCGCCAGTGTGAATTTTTCCGGGTTGGTATCGACGGCAATAATACGCCCCGCTTTCGCCTGTACCGCCCCCTGAATCACCGCCAGGCCAATGCCGCCAAGGCCAAACACGGCAACGGTATCACCCTCTTTGACTTTCGCGGTGTTATGCACGGCACCGATGCCCGTAGTAACGCCACAACCCAGCAGACAAACCTTATCCAGCGGTGCTTGCGGGTTGACTTTCGCCAGTGAGATTTCCGCACATACGGTGTATTCGCTGAAGGTGCTGGTACCCATGTAGTGATAGACAGGTTCGCCGTTGTAAGAAAAACGGGTAGTGCCATCCGGCATCAGACCTTTTCCCTGGGTGGCGCGCACGGCCTGACAGAGATTGGTCTTCCCGGATTTACAGAATTTGCACTCGCCGCATTCGGCGGTATACAGCGGGATAACATGGTCGCCCGGCTTCAGGCTGGTCACGCCTTCGCCGACCTCGACCACCACACCGCCGCCTTCATGTCCCAGTACCGCCGGGAACACACCTTCCGGATCGTCACCAGACAGCGTAAACGCGTCAGTGTGGCAAACGCCGGTGTGGGTAATTTTAACCAGAACTTCGCCTTTTTTTGGCGGCGCGACGTCGATCTCAACAATTTTAAGCGGCTGGCCGGGGCCAAACGCGACTGCTGCACGTGATTTCATCTGTCTCTTCCCTTTATTGCGAGGTGATGTGTTTATTTTAGATAAGCGCGAAGAAGGTGGCCGATTTCAGCCATACGCACGGCGCGCTGGTCAGGGGTGGTATCACCACTTACCAGCTCATCTTTCAGGTGGATCTCAACCATTTCGCCCATTAAACCGTTGGACGCACCGCGGACTGCGGCGATTTGTTGCAGGATAGCCAGGCAAGGTTCGCCGGACTCCAGCGCACGCTCCAGGGCATCCACCTGCCCCCGAATGCGCCGGACGCGAGTCAGAATACGTTTTTTATCTGCGGGTGAATGCGGCATACGCCCTCCTTAATACTATAGGGGGGTATAGTAACAAAATTCGAGTGTTAATGAAAAGGGCAGGATGAACGGTCGATGTCAACCTCAGACTTGACCATTATCGGTCAATCATTTCAGGAGAAATGGCATCAACCACACTCAAAGCCTTTCAGCCATTCTTTTACACTTTTCATGATGGTAAGCGAACACCTTGATTACAGATATGGTGGTTTAAATTTATTGATGTCTCCTTGTCAGAACTGAAGTATCCACTTGTTTTTAAAAGCAATAACATCTTCCCTCTTCCGGGATGATTAACAATGAGTCAGATAATAAATAAACGGGTATTGCTCAATCATCATGGCTCACCCAGGGGAAAAATAACATTTCAGCTAATTTTATCACTATTAAAATTAACTAGATTGTCAAATGAATATTTCATCTACAGTCCAATGTTGGACTACGTAAAAATGAATTCAGATATAGCCCTGAGTAGAATACGCCTGTAGCAGAAATTAATATTCCCACAATTAATATTCTTGCATTTGAATTGTCGTGATGGATGTCTAAAAGATTTAAAGGAGAAGTCTATGAAATTCGCAAACATGCTTGCTGCCACTTCAGTTCTGGCAGTTAACTTGATTGTTCAACCCAATGCTCTGGCAACAAATACTATTACCTTTAATGGTAATGTTACTGATGCCACGTGTGATGTAGCATTGAAATATGAAGGTGCGGAAGTAGGAACTAAAGGAACGGGAACCATTACCCTTAATGATGTATCTAAAGTTGATCTAAAAACTGCAGATGCTTCTGCAGGTCAGGTTCACTTCTATATTGTAGCGAAAAACTGTTCGCTTGGTGATCCTGCCAAAACGCTCATTGCCGCCACCTTTACAAGCGCTAACGGTGATAACCAGGGCCTGTTGAATAACATTGCCGGTTCGGGTAAAGCAACGAACGTGAAATTACGCCTTCTCGATTCGAAGCGCACCTTCATAAAGGTGAATGACCCAACGCAAAAGGATTCAACAGCCTATTCGACAATTAATACCACAGGCACCGATCCAGAAACGGAGATCTTGTATTTTGTCGAATATGTATCTCAGGGTGATGCCACTGCCGGTCTGGTGTCCAGTACCGTTGATTATGAATTAGCTTATAAATAGTTTTTATTTCTCTGATTAAAACTCGGGTAATTTATATATGTTTCTTGAGAGTAAAAAAACAATATTGTCGTTATGTGCACTTAGCATCGGCATGATGTTCAGTCAGTCAAATTATGCCAGCATTGTTCTGAATGGAACCAGAGTGATATATCAGGGAAGTAAAAATGAAGTGACAGTCAGTTTGACAAATAATAATCCAAGGCCAGTATTGGTTCAGAGTTGGATCGATGCTGGCAATGAAACCAAAACGCCAGAAAAAATATCCGTACCTTTTGTCCTAACACCGCCCATTAATCGGGTTGACGCTAATAAAGGTCAAACGATTCGTATCAGCTATACTGGGGTTCCAGCACTCCCCACCGACAAAGAGTCTGTTTACTGGCTCAATGTACTGGAGGTTCCCGCGAAAGATAAAGCTAGCGGTGAGATAAAACAAAAGTTAAATGTTGTATTTCGCACCCGCATTAAATTATTTTATCGACCAGATGGTTTAGAGGGCGACAGTAATGAGGCTCCTGATGCTTTGCACTGGCAATTAAACAATCAAAACGTCACGGTTAAAAACGACTCAAAATACAATATAACGATTTTTAAAATTAACTATAAGGATAAAAGCATCACCTCAGAAATTGATGGGGAAATGTTAGCACCTGGAGAATCGCATAAATTTGCATTAAAAAACACGGGTAATATTGATGGGCTCACATTCAGTACGATTAATGACTACGGAGCGCTCATCCATCATAAAGCCAGAGCCGAGTAACAACTGGGGGGCTTGGGTGTGTCTATAAAAAACAGATTTCTTTCTGGTGCTTACTTTTACTGCATGTGGTCTTGTGCTTTTCTCACCTCAGCAGGTGTCAGCGCCAATGAATCGGTTAATAATATAAATAAAGCACCACTCCCTCCTGCAAATACAGAAGCTGAATTTGACACACAATTATTGCGTCAGGAAGGACAAAACCAAATTGATGTCAGCCGCTTTACCTGGGGGGCCAGCGCCATACCCGGTAAATACCGTATTGATATTCTGGTAAATGATAATCGTATACTTCATGATGAAGTCGCATTCAAAGAAGCAGAAAAAAATCAGGTCGTCCCGTGTTTGACGCCAAAAATTATAAAGTCAATCAATTTCAATATAGATAAATTACCATTCAATACACGAAAAGTCCTGACTGAACCCGCAACCTGCACCGACCTTGCTAATACACTCCCTGATGCGACGGTAAATTTTGACGCGGACAAACAACAACTCGAGATTACCGTACCGCAGATCTATTTAGCGCATACCCCACAAGGCAGCGTTGATCCGGCCCTCTGGGACAGCGGTATCCCTGCCCTGATGCTTGGATACTATATGAACGGCTATGACTCGCATTACAGCGACGCCGGAACCTCTCGTTCATTTTATTCTTCCCTTAATGCCGGGTTAAACATCGGCAAATGGTATCTTCGCCATACAGGGTCGTATAACTGGGATCAGAATAGCGGTGGTGGCTACCAGAGTAGCAATACTTATGTTCAGAGAGATACAGAGTTTGTGCGCGGTCATCTCTATCTTGGGCAATACTACACCTCTGGGCAGATGTTCAATTCTGTTTCATATACTGGCGCTCAACTGGCCAGCGACGATCGTATGTTGCCTTCATCCCAGCGAGGTTACGCGCCTGAAATCCGCGGGGTTGCCAAAACAAACGCCAAAGTCACTGTACGTCAGTCCGGCCATATTCTCTATCAAACCACGGTTTCACCAGGCGCTTTCCTGATCGATGATATCGGTCCAACAGGATATGGCGGCGATCTGGACGTCACAGTAGAAGAAGCTGATGGCAGTTTGCAACAATACGCCATCCCCTATTCGTCTCTGGCACAATCCCTGCGTCCCGGCGCACAACAGTTCACCGCCATTGCCGGAAAATTGCGTGATTACAGTTCCTCCGAAGAACCGCTGTTTTACGAGACCACATGGATGCGCGGGTTAACCAACATCCTGACTGCTTACTCGGGTTTGCAATATAGTCAGAATTATCAGGCGGTACTCTTCGGAGGCGCAATGGGGACACGTATCGGAGCCATCAGTGCGGATGTGACACAGGCCAGAAGCCATATTGGCGGTGATACAGGGAATCTCACAGGACAAAGTTACCGTGTAAGTTACAGTAAACTCATTGATGCGACAGACAGTAACATCACCATTGCTGCTTATCGGTATTCCAGTTCCGGATTCATGGATTTCCTGACCGCCATGCAAACGCGCGACGCGATTAAACGTCATGAAGATCCTGGCACTATTTCTCGTTCGAGAAACCAGTTTTCGTTGAGTCTTAATCAGGGATTGCCGGCAGACCTGGGCACGCTCTACATCAGCGCCTCTATGCAAGACTACTGGAATACCAATGACGGCTACAATACGCAATATCAGGTTGGCTATTCCAACAACTATAAGTGGCTTAACTACAGCATCAATGCCAGCCGTAACAAAGCCGGTAACGGGCAGGATCAAACAACCTGGTATCTTACTCTGTCAATGCCATTATGGCCCGGGCATGGCGGAGCAACACCTTACATGAGCATGCGTTACAACCAGGACAGCAACGGTGGTCGCGGCGAGCAGGCAAACCTCTCTGGATCGTTTGGTAGCGATCGTCAGTATGGCTACAACGTCAGCGGCGCGCATGACAGCTACGCTGGCAGTTCCGGCAGTGTGGGGGGATCCTGGGCCGGGAGTAAGGCAACCATAAATGGTAGCTACAGTACCGGGCGCGGATACAACAGTACTTCAGCAGGCTTGTCTGGAGGAATTGTTGCGCATGCAGGTGGCATAACCTTCTCCCCCTCTAACAGCGACAACTATGCCCTGATCGAAGCCAAAGGGGCTGAAGGAGCCAAAGTTTCCGGCTCTGCTGGTGCGACGATTGACGGGTCGGGCTATGCGCTGGCTTCGTCCCTTACGCCATATCAGCAAAACCGGGTGGCGATTGATCCGGAAGGTTCAGATTTGGGTGTAGAGTTTGAAAACACGTCTCAGGATGTCGTCCCACGCGCCGGTTCGGTAGTGAAAGTGAAATTTAATACCCATACGGGTACACCATTGTTGATTACATCAGGCTGGAAAGGTGAGCCCCTTCCCTTTGGCGCCGACATTTTTGATGACGACAACACTCACATTGGTGCCGTCTCCCAGGGCAGCGTTATCTATGTCAAAGTCAGCAAGCCGAAAGGTGTGCTGACCATCAAATGGGGGGGAAATATGACCCAACAGTGCCAGGTTCCCTATGCGCTGAATATCACAGAACCCGATGCGCAGAATAAAAATGCGATTCAACGTTTTAATACTGCTTGCCAGTAGAAATAATCACGCCCGCATTCATCCCTTCTGTAACCCATGAACAAGAGCCGGTGACTGAAGTTTATTTTCTGCTAAGGCTCAAACCATACGCTAAATCTAACGTGTGTTTTTACCAGCGTTAAATTCAAATTTAAGTATGTCATGTCAACCCACCATATTCGTAAATATAATTTTCAATATATTTGCTTTTCACAAAGAAAACTTATTGCTCTGTCGGAAAGCATTTTTCTCATTTTTAATTTCTTATCCAAAAATGGATCACATTATAAAGAAACTTGCACCAATTACAGGTAAATTGGCCTGTCAATAATTTAAAATTGCAATCGTGATTTATATGGTTGATTTTAGCCACCATTTGTAAATACATAGCCCGGCGTTTACAATTATTTATCAATAGGCACGTTCATGTTTCGTTTTGTATCCATTATTTTATTACTTTGTTTCCATATGATACCAGTGGAAGCGGCCACAATTACCTGCTCTGTTGCAGGCTATGCAGACTGGTCAGGCGAGCATGTCCCCTTCGAATTAAAACCATCGGGTTTAACAATGACATTAGGTTCTAAAATAGCGGACTGGCAAGTTCTCTATACCGCACATGCAAATATTGGGATGCAAACTGTTTCGTGCGGCAGTTCTCAAGCTTATGGCGGAAGCCTTATGTATTTCACGCTGCTTACTGACGCTCAGCCTGTTAATACCGTCAGTGGCAATGCTATTTACAGTACAAATGTGCCGGGTATAGGTGTATCTGTTTCAGCCAGTCAGGTTAGCAACGCCGCCGTAAAGTCTTACCCCTCTGTTGTTTATTATGCGTCTCCCAATCTCGGATATGGCTTCTGGGCAGATATCAAATTCTGGAAAATCCCGGGCAATATCCCCATGAATAATGGGCCCATCACCGTTACAGGGCCGGATGCAGCAGTCGTACTGATGTCCTCCGGCAGTGTTTATAGCAGTTCTGATCCAGAGAGAGTCACCGATGATGGAAAAGCATATGTCAGTAGCTCCCGAATACTCACATTAACAATGATGTTTCAACCGGGAACATGTAATATTGAAGGCGATAACGTTAATGTTAACATGGGCGATTATGATGGCTCTGACGGTCACTCGAGTTGGAAGGATGCCAGCTTTAAGTTAATTTGTCCAAACGCAATGGGATATGATGGGAAAGCGAACTCTGGCAACGGTTATGATTTCCCTTTAAATATTCAGCCTACCGCTACAATTACGGCAAATGATAAAAAAAATGGTCGCGTACAAGTCAGTATAGAACCTTATACACAAGTGATTGATGCCAATAAAGGGATTATTGCGCTCGATGGTACAGGTGCACAAGGATATGGCATTCAGCTTGCCTGGGGTGAATACAGTAGTCAAGGCTCTGGCGAACCACTCAACCCTGTAATATTAAACAGTTATGTTGATGCCAACAAACTTAACTCCGGGTTTAGCGCCGGAGACACGCCAATTGGCGGTAATGGCTTTACCGGTACAGACAATACGATTAAAATGGCAGCCAGATATATTCGCACCACCGGCGACACCGCCCCCGGCCCAGCAAATGCAGTAGTTCAGGTTATTGCGAATTATCAATAATCACAGCGACACCAGAAAGCCTATATAGGCTACAAAATTGATATTTGCAGTCTATTTTTCCAGATAATTAGAGATAATCCTAACAATGAACAATTATAATATTATATGGTTACTATCATGGTTATTCACTTCTGGACTTTATGGACAAACTATCACCTGTGTTCAGTCAAACGATCCCTGGGCAAGCATCAACACGTCTCTGGAACTAACCCCACCGGGTGTAAATATTACTCTGGGGGCCGCCATACCAGATTATACCGTGCTGTATACGCAAGATAATGTGGCACTGGGGCAGGATCTCAGCACATGTTCGAAAAACGTCTATTTATATCACACTATACTTGAGGATGGTCTCTTACCGGTCAAAACGATTTCGGGCGATAAAATCTATCCTACCGATGTTCCTGGTATTGGAATTTCCATCTTTAGTATTAATGCGAATAGTTCATTCCCTGTATTCCCTAATCTGCTCATGAGTGGCTGGACGGGCCCCCATACTGGCGAATATATGTCAGGCAAAATTAAGCTTTGGAAAATCCCAGGAACTATTCCCCTCACGACCGGAAGCGTGTCAGTAAATGGTCCCATGGTAGGTCAGGTGTTGAGTTATCCTCCTAATGAAATGATAAATTCAGACGGAAGCAGTGACAGAGTTTACTCGAACGGACAATATTACCTTGCCAGTTCGCGGAAATTGCATGCTTCGCTTATCTTTCAGCCAGGGACGTGTGAACTGGAGGGACGAGATATCGTTGTTAAAATGGGCGATCATCCTGGTGTTAATGGCAAGAATTCTCCCTGGAAAGACGCAAGCTTTAAGTTGCTCTGTTCCGATGCGCATGGGTATGGCGGCGCGTCGGCGATGAACAATGCCGATCAATCCCCCTTTGGCGCAGGTGTATCAACGTTGATCACCGCAAACAACAATCAACAGAATGGTCGGGTTAAACTGGCGATAGTCCCTTACACTGCCATAGTGAATAATCAGGAGGGGATCATCGCTCTTGATGGAACCGGTGCTACAGGCTATGGCATTCAGCTTGCCTGGGGAGATTATGCAACACAAAGCACAACAACTCCCGCGAAAGCAGTTCGTTTTGGCAATTCAAACGCCATCAATATTAGTGATCTAAACGCACAGTTTCGCGCCACCTCTACGCCAATTGATGGTAACGCCTTCACCGGTGGTGACAATACAATCATCATGGCAGCCCGCTATATCCGCACGAGCGGAGACATCGCGCCAGGTCCCGCATGCGCATCCGTAGAAGTGATCGCCAATTATCAATAGAGCACTTCGCGGGGAACTCCCCCCCGCGAAGATAAAAGGGTAGTGTCTTATTTCTGACGCTTGCGCGGCATCATGCGCAGCAGCGTATTGTCTTTCCAGAAATAATGGTGCATCAACGCGGCAGCGGCATGTAGCGCAATGACAAAGTAGCCAAGATTTGCCAGCGTGATATGCCAGGATTTCAGCGTATCCACCAGGTCAAAGTTCCCTTCTGCCGCATGTGGCATCACCAGACCAAATGCCATCCACGGATTACCACGGTTGTACATCATCACGATGCCGATTAATGGCAGCACAATAAACAACAGATAAATCACCAGATGCCCCAGATGCGCCAGTCCGGTCAGCATCGGCTTCGGTTTGGGCACGATGGGGGGAGCCGGATATTTCAGCCTGATCAGCAAACGCGCCACCATTAGTACCAGAATAGCGATCCCACAGGACACATGAATCATATTAATGAGGGGACGATCGCTTCGTGGGAAAAAGCCCCGGAACTCCATCGCGCAGTAGGCGACAATCACCAGTAAAAAGACCAGCCAGTGGATGCCAATCTGCAGACTTGAGTACTTATTGCCCATAATACTTCCTGAGTAAAAACGATAAAGCGACAACATAGCGAGCTTTTGTTAAAAATTCATTAACTTTTCTTCACCGCTTATCAGTCAGTTAGCCTTTATGACAAAAACGGCGATTGCTCACCCCGCCATACTGAACTAAGCCTGGAAGGGAAAAAAGTGTATCCGCTACATCCTCACAGGAGTTAATCATGAGTAAAATTGGCATTAACGGTTTTGGTCGTATTGGTCGCCTGGTGTTGCGTCGGTTACTGGAAGTCAAAAGCGATGTTGATGTGGTCGCGATCAACGACCTCACCTCCCCTAAAATCCTTGCTTATCTGCTTAAGCATGACTCTAATTACGGTCCGTTCCCCTGGAACGTGGACTTTACCGAAGACGCGCTAATTGTTGACGGCAAAACGATCGCGGTTTATGCAGAAAAAGAAGCGAAAAACATTCCGTGGAAAGCGAAAGGGGCGGAAGTCATTATTGAATGCACCGGCTTTTATACCTCAACTGAAAAGTCTCAGGCGCATATCGATGCCGGCGCGAAAAAAGTGCTGATCTCCGCGCCTGCGGGCGATATGAAGACCATTGTCTACAACGTTAACGATGACACGCTGAATGCCAGCGATGTCATTGTCTCGGTCGCCTCCTGCACCACCAACTGCCTGGCGCCGATGGCGAAAGCGCTGCACGACAACTTTAGCATTAACGTGGGCACCATGACCACGATTCACGCCTACACCGGCACGCAGTCGCTGGTGGACGGTCCGCGTGGCAAAGATCTGCGCGCATCGCGCGCTGCCGCTGAAAACATTATTCCGCATACCACGGGCGCGGCAAAAGCGATTGGTCTCGTTATCCCGGATCTCAGCGGCAAGCTGAAAGGTCATGCTCAGCGTGTGCCGGTGAAAACCGGTTCTGTCACTGAACTGGTGTCGATTCTGGCGAAGAAAGTGACGGCAGAAGAGGTTAACAACGCGTTGAAGAAAGCGACGCACAACAATGACTCTTTTGGCTATACCGATGAAGAAATTGTCTCATCAGACGTTATCGGTTCGCACTTTGGTTCCGTGTTTGATGCCACCCAGACCGAAATCACCGAGGTGGGCGATCTGCAACTGGTAAAAACCGTGGCCTGGTACGACAACGAATACGGATTCGTGACGCAACTGATCCGTACCCTTGATAAGTTCGTCAAACTGTAGGCATGAAGGCGGAGAGAAACCTCCGCCGGCCGTCCACTAATCAGGATGACGCGTTAATTAATAATCAGAATAGTTACTAAATATTAATACACTTTTTTGTTTATTATTTTTAATATCAGATGGTTAGATATTAGCACAGCCGTACTCATCCTTTACTTAACAAAATAGTCAATTTATTTTCACTTAAACTCTCATTCAATGTCCAGGACTGGACTATAAAATAGAGAGCCGCCTGTTCATTTATGCGTAAATAGAAAAATAAAATATTAGCACGTGCTGGCATCCATTAAATTGCAGGTTACTTTAGCGTTGAATGAGGTCATAAATGGTAGGTAAAAAATGGTCGTATTTACTTTTAAATACGTTTATGTCTTTTGTTTTTATCACTCCTGTTTATGCCGGTCTTCTCATTGATAGCACCCGTGTTATATACCCAGAGTCTAAAAATGAAGTGACGCTTTCACTGACCAACAATGGTAATCAACCTCGCCTGCTCCAGACATGGGTTGACAAAAGTGAATCGACAATATTACCAGATGCAACTGACGTAACGTTTATCGTCAGCCCTCCACTATTCCGACTGGACCCAGGAAAGGGGCAGACACTACGAATCATGCTAATTACAAAAAACCTCCCGAAAGATCGCGAATCTGTCTTATGGCTTAACCTACTAGAAGTTAGCCCTAAAACCATGGAGGATAATAATGGCATAAAGTTTTCTGTTCGGACAAAACTAAAAATATTCTATCGACCTGAAAATTTACAGGGAGATCCTGATGATGCCGCCAGAAATATCCAGTGGACATTAATACCCAACAACCACGGCTATGATTTAGAGTGTAAAAATGCTTCCGCATTTAATGTTTCCATACATCATATTGATCTAACAGAGACCTCTCAGAGTGGAATGTGTCCGGCTCATGGAAAAATATTATTCCCGTTAAAATCCAATAAGTTCACTAACAACATTAGTTATACAACAATTAACGATTACGGTGGGCTGAATGAACATCAATCAAAATTAAATCGTCAGCAATATCCTTAGTCGCCAGCAGGACATTTTCTAACAATCACTGGAGATGAAATGAATTATTTGAATACATTGAGAGCCTTAACCGTCACTATTTTATTGCAATGTAGTCATGCCTGTATCGCAGGATGCAGTTCATCTTTGTATAATTATAGTGCCACCATCCCTGCCACATCGATTTCTGTTCCGATGAACAAAACACCCGGTCCAATTGGTAATGTGATTGCATTACCAGCGGGCAGTAGTACAGGTGTGACATGCTCTGGTGGCGGTACTTTCAGTACGATGTTGCGGTTTGGTACTCATATGGAGGCCTCAAGTTATTCTGCCGATGTTTATAAAACAAATGTTCCTGGTATTGGTGTAAAAGTATGGGATGACTTCTCAGGCACGGATGTTATTGGGAACAACCTAATAGTATGGTATTCCGTAGGTAATTCATCATGGAGTGGAGGTGCCTGGTTGACCAATGTCAAAATGCAGTTTTATATCATTGGTCCCGTTACCCCTGGAACCGTTAATCTGGCTGGGCTTTCTGTCGAATCCTGGCTTAATAACTCACTCACCACCTCGGGTGGCGCAAATTATAATCGTCTGAATATCCAGGGGCTGGTACCGGTTACCGTAGCAGCTTGTGAACCACCTGATATTACAGTAAAACTAAATAGTCATGCCTCGTCTGAGTTTCCAACGGTTGGATCTACCAGTTCAGAAGTTCCTTTTAATTTCGAAATGAAAAACTGTGATGCAGGAATAAACACCATTAATTACACCTTTACACCCGGTCCGGGAATTAACATTGAAGGAACAGGTACCAGCCAGGCTTTATCATTAAGCTCTGATTCTACAGCCAGCGGCCTCGGTATTCAGATGCTTTATAAAAACGGTGATCTTGTCCCCTTAAAAACCAAAACAAAATTCACCGGATACAGCGGAGCTGGAGACTATACGATCCCGATGAAAGCGCGATACATCAGAACAGGCAATATTCAAGGCGGAACGGCAAATTCATCGGTAGAGTTCACTATGACTTATGAATAAATTACCCCGATGCGCAATCAGTCAACCAACGATAATAACGTGCGCTTTAACATGAATAACGAGCAGGCTGACGCTAAGCAGAAGGCGGAGAGAAACCTCCGCCCTTCTCCGTCGATCAGGACTGCAAATAGACGACCTGGGTTTGCAGATACTCGTTCAGCCCGTGCTTGCCGTCTGCGCCGCCAATCCCCGACTTACGCCAGCCTGCGTGGAAGCCCTGCATCGCTTCAAAGTTCTCGCGATTAATATAGGTCTCACCAAACTTCAGCCCTTTAATGGCTTTCATCGCGATGTTGAGATTCTGCGTATAAATAGACGACGTCAGGCCGTAATCACTGTCATTCGCCATCGCGATAGCCTCCTCCAGCGTGTTGAAGACCACCACAGGCAGCACCGGACCAAAGGTCTCTTCGTGCATGATGGCCATCTCCTGGCGGACATCCAGCAGCAACGTAGGCGGATAGTAGTAACCTTTGCCCTCAACGGCTTTGCCACCAAGCGCCACCCGCGCCCCTTCCTGTACCGCCCTCGCCACTTTCTGCTCCACACGTTGCAGGGCGGCGGCATTGATCAGCGGGCCCATGGCGATGTCGTTACGCTCGCCTGGGTTGCCGAACTGTACCGCTTTCAGGGCTTCGCCGAGACGGTTCACAAACTGGTCATAAATCCCTTTTTGTACGTAGACGCGTTCAGCGCAGTTACAGACCTGTCCGGTGTTGATGACGCGGGAATCCACAATCGCTTTGACCGCCAGTTCAAGATCGGCATCATCCATCACAATGGCTGGCGCCTTGCCACCCAGCTCCAGGCAAACTTTGGTGATATTCTTCGCCGCGGTCGCCATGATCTTTTCACCCGCCGCCACGCTGCCGGTCATGCTGACCATCGCCACTTTCGGATTACCCGCCAGCTCCTGGCCGACGGTCTCACCACGCCCCAACACCAGGTTAAACACACCCCGCGGCAGACCAATTTCGTCAACGATTTTGGCAAACGCAATCGCGTTATTGGGCGTGAATTCGCTGGGTTTAATCACGATGGTATTCCCGGTCAGCAGTGCCGGAGCCAGCTTTCGGGCTATCAGGAAGAACGGGAAATTCCATGGCAGGATCCCGGTGGTGACCCCCAGCGCGCGTTTGAACAGCAATATATTCTCGCCAGGACGGTCGCTTTGCAGTATTTCGCCTTCATAACGGCGAGCCCACTCTGCCATATAGTCGAGATAGTCAGCAGTAAAAGAGACTTCCACCTCTGCCAGTTGCTGAATTTTGCCTCCTTCAGCAACAATTAAGGCGCTGATTTCACCAGCCCGTTCACGGATCCCGGCGGCAATTTTTCGTAGCCAGCCCGCACGAACGATTGCCGGTAGCGCTTCCCATTCCGCCTGAGCGCGGTCTGCCGCTGCAATGGCTTTACTCGCGTCTTCTGCACGACCATCTGGAATACGCGAAATCACCTCTTCCGTCGCCGGGTTGACGACATCAATCCAGGCATCCTCGTGCCAGGTCACAAACTGTCCATCGATATACATAGGATGTTGTACGGGTACTGACATGCGCTACTCCTGTGATTGAATTGTTTTTAACAGGTAAAACTATTGTTAATAAATATCAATCATGCCTCAGCGATCCCGGCTGGCGTCGTGATTCTGTGAACTGCTTCATAAAAGAGAGGGGTCAGGCTGGGGAGAACGAAAACGCAGGCATTTTTGTTTTGCCCGTTTGAGAGAAAACGCTCCCAAACGGGCAGGGTTTAGCGTAACGAACGGTGGTTCATCACGTCATTCAGCGCCGCATCCTGTTGCAGCATCTGCCATGCGGTCTTGACCTCCGGCGGGAAATCCACATGCACAATGAAGTCGTGCCCCCGAGGACCATAGCCGTTTTCATCATTGCGCAAGCGCGGGATTTCGCCCACCACCAGCGCTAAATAGCGATCGACAGTCCACAGGCCGCCAGGGTCATTAGCGAACACGATATCGTCCTCCTGCTGACTCAATACTGGCGTAAACCCCGGATGGCTCAACCAGCGCGGCGCGTCCGGATCGTCACGGGTTACCCGGCGAAAGGTCGCCACGGTACGCCGTTGCATCGTGGGATCCTGTACCACAATGGCCGTGTTAATCGGTGTTGTGGCCTGCGCAATGATCTGCGCACTAAACCGGGCGTTCTCTCCGCAGTTAGTTGACTGATCTTCCAGCCAGATTTTGTCTGCGGGAATGTGCCAGAACTGCCGGGCAATATCCGTCAGGATGGCGGCTTCGGCGCGTCCGGTCGTCTGGATCGTGTTGTAGCGTGGATGTTGGGCAATGGCGGCATACAGGAATGTCGTGGAGTGACCAATCCCACCGGCGATCAGCAGCGGAATCTCTTGTTGTTGGGCAATCTGGCAGGCCGCGTCAATTGTCGGGATGACGGCATTGCCCGCCAGTACCACGCAGTCTGCCGGGTAAGCGGGCCCGCCGCAGAAATCATCCTGCGCCAGCCACTGCCCCACTGTATTGATCGCCTCAAGGGTGGTGGCGGAAAGTCTCGGGAACGGTTGCATCATTAAGCTCCTCCTCTTATTTCAGCAGAGTACAGCACCCACGCTGAATAAACAGTAGATCTCTCTGAAAGGCTGATGATTGATATTTCGACGCTTTTTTTGCCATCTTAGTGAAATAACACAAAACGTCTAAAAATCGGGCGGTTGCACCTGCATATTATCCTGTTTAATTGTCATTACATGAACGATTAACGTCATTTATTCTGCAATTGTAGAAAATCACCCTGGCAAAATGCTCTCTTTTTAGCCCATTACGGCGTGTCTCCTCTTGTTAAATGTTACTAACACACCTAGTTTGATTAACAATTTCACAACCTTTTAACGTAACAGGTTGCACCTGCCACACTGCCAGGTGACACCTTTTTGTTCTCTGGCGGAGGTTTTAGTTAATGACAACCCATGAAAGCAGTACGGCTATTCTGAAGAAAAATAAGAAGGTACTCGTCGCCAGTCTGACCGGCAGTGCGATTGAGTGGTTCGACTACTTTCTGTATGGCACCGCGGCAGCGCTGGTGTTTAACAAGATTTTCTTCCCGATGGTCGACCCGGTAATCGGTTTGATCCTTTCGTACCTCTCCTTCTCACTGACCTTTTTTATTCGCCCGATTGGCGGAGTAATTTTCGCCCACATCGGCGATCGCATCGGGCGTAAGAAAACGCTGGTACTGACGCTTTCCCTGATGGGCGGCGCGACGGTTATGATCGGTCTGTTGCCCACCTATGAGATGATCGGTATCTGGGCCCCCATTCTGCTTATCCTGATGCGTATCATCCAGGGGATGGGCATTGGTGGCGAATGGGGTGGTGCGCTGCTGCTGGCCTATGAATACGCGCCGGAAAAACGCAAAGGTTTCTTCGGCAGCATTCCGCAGGCGGGCGTGACCATTGGCATGCTGATGGCGACGTTTATCGTCTCGCTGATGACTCTGTTTAGCGAAGAAGATTTCCTCTCCTGGGGCTGGCGTATTCCGTTCCTGCTGAGTTCTGTGCTGGTGCTGTTAGGACTGTGGATCCGTCGGGATATCGATGAAACGCCAGACTTCAAGAAAGTCAAAGCGTCTGGTCAGGTCGCCAAAGCGCCGCTGCGCGATACGCTGACTCATCACTGGCGTGAAGTGCTGATTGCCGCAGGCCTGAAGGTGGTGGAAACCGCGCCGTTTTATATTTTCTCGACCTTTGTGGTCAGCTATGCCACCAGCACTCTGAGTTATCAGAAATCCCAGGTGCTGGAAGCCGTCACCGTTGGCGCGCTGATCGCCACGGTGATGATCCCGCTGATGGGGCTGCTGTCGGACAAAATTGGCCGCAAACGGATGTATGCCATCAGCGTCTCTCTGCTCGGCCTGTTTATCGTGCCATGGTTCCTGCTGCTGAATACCGGCACCACCTGGGGCATTATGCTGGCGACAATCGTGATGTTCGGCGTGCTGTGGGCACCAGTGACCGCAGTGCTGGGAACGTTGTGCTCAGAAATTTTCAGCGCTAACGTTCGCTACACTGGCATCACTCTCGGCTACCAGATTGGTGCCGCGCTGGCGGGCGGTACTGCTCCCCTTATCGCTACCGGGTTGCTGGCGAAATATGACGGCGACTGGGTGCCCGTAGCGTGGTATCTGCTTACCACCGTGGCGATATCACTGGTTGCCATTTTCTTTGCCAGTCGGGTGAAACGTAGCCCGGTGCTCAACGCTCAGCCCAACGAGTTGTGATCTCTTCGCGGCCAGATCCTCTGGCCGCGTCGACACACCCAAACCGTACACCCTTTCAGCAAGATTTCTTTCCAGCAATACTTATCTATATCGCCTCGTATTTAATATTTTTGCGCACGCTATACTTACCCGGTTGATCGGGGCCATGAACAGGCAAGTTTCAGGCATTCCGTGCCTTTATACAGGCACGCCTGAGTAATCTCATAACCAATATGGTTGGCAACGCGAATTGACGCCGCATTATTTTCTGAGATCAGACAAACCGTCTGGCTGGGTTTATATGCCTCAACAAACCACTGATAGGCAGCACGAGCGGCTTCTGTCGCAATACCTTGTCCCTGGGCAGAACGCTTGATCACCCAGGACGCTTCGACATGTTGGTCGAAGTCCGGATCGACCCCGCGACGGAAATGAGCCAGTCCGGTTTCACCTAAAAACTGCCCCTCTTCTTTGCTGAAAACAGAAAAGATGCCATAGCCAAACGACGTCCAATGACCGACATTGCGTAATAATCGATTCCAGGCCTCTTCTGCTGTAAACCCCGGCGCATTAACAACCTTAAATATCTCCGGGTCAGAATACATAGAAAACCATACGTCATAATCAGCAAGGGTCTGCGGTCTCAACATCAGCCGGTCAGTCATTATGGAGAGCATTTTCATCGTTTCAGTCCTTTGTGGATAGCCTGATGGTGCAAGTGCCATCAGGCATTCACTTATCCGCTAATCTGCTCCATCGCCTGCAGGATACGTTTATCCGAAATCGGATACGGCGTCCCCAGCTGTTGGGCAAAATAGCTAACCCGCAGTTCCTCAATCATCCAGCGAATTGCTTTCACATCCTCGTCTTCGCGGCGCGCCGGCGGCAGTTTGTTAAACCACTGCTGCCATGCCTGTTGTACGCTTTCGACTTTCAGCATCTGCGCGCGATCGCGGTGAGGGTCGATCGCCAGCTTCTCAAGACGTTTTTCAATCGCCTGCAGATAACGCAGCGTATCGCCGAGACGACGGAAGCCGTTGCCGGTGACAAATCCGCGATACACCAGCCCGCCCATTTGCGCTTTGATGTCCGACAGCCCCAACGCCATCGTCATATCCACGCGCCCCTTCAGCCGCTTATTGATGTTAAAGACGGCAGTCAGGATCTGTTCGACCTGCTTCGCAATCTCCACAACCGTCTCGTTCAGCCCGGCGCGAACCTTCTCATGCAGCGCGGCAAAACCCTCTTCCGTCCAGACCGGGCCACCGTTGGCGTCAATCAGCTTATCCACGCCGCAGGAAATACAGTCGTCAATCAGCTCCAGCACTTTGCCGTACGGGTTGAAGTACAGACCCAGCTTGGCTTTATTCGGCAGCTTCTCGTGCAGATATTTGATCGGCGACGGGATGTTCAACAACAGCAGACGGCGTAAGCCTGACCACATCGCCTGCCGTTGCTCCAGCGGATTATCAAACAGTTTGATCGCCACGCTGTCGCGCTCATCCACCAGCGCCGGCCACGCTTTAACTTTGTAATTGCCGCGTTTTTGCTCGTAACTTTCCGGCAGTTGACCAAAGCTCCAGATGTGCAGCCCGCTCTGTTCTATACCGTCATCGGCCACCGCCGAGAGCGTCTCCTGCACTTTTCCTTTCAGCCGGTCTTTCAGTTCCGGCAACGAGCGCCCTTCCTCCAGCTTCTTGTTTTTATCATCTACCACCCGGAAGGTGATTTTCAGATGATCGGGCACCTGATCCCAGTGCCAGTCTTCACGGTCAACCGTCACGCCTGTCATCCGACGTAGCTCACGCTCCATCGCGTCCAGCAGCGGCAGTTCCAGTGGCGTCACGCGGCCCAAAAAAGCTTCGGCATAATTCGGTGCCGGAACAAAGTTACGCCGCACCGGCTTCGGTAGCGACTTAATCAGCGCAATCACCAGTTCGCGACGCAAACCCGGGATCTGCCATTCAAAGCCGCTCTCGTCGACCTGATTGAGCAGCGGCAGCGGAATATGTACGGTCACCCCGTCTGCATCCGCTCCCGGTTCAAACTGATAGCTCAACCGCAACTTCAGATTGCCCTGATGCCAGAAGTTCGGGTAGTCCAGCTTGCTGATGGTGTCCGCGCCCTCTTTGATGAGCATGCTCTTTTCAAAATTGAGCAGGTCGGGCGTCTCGCGGCTGACCTTCTTCCACCAGTTATCAAAGTGACGGGCAGAAATGACGTCATGGCTGATGCGCTGGTCGTAGAACTCAAACAACGTCTCGTCATCCACCAGAATGTCGCGGCGGCGCGATTTGTGTTCCAGCTCTTCCACTTCGGCACGCAATTTGAGGTTTTCGCGGAAGAAAGCATGACGCGTCTGCCAGTCCCCCTCCACCAGCGCATGGCGGATAAACAGTTCACGGCACAGCGCCGGGTCGATCTGGCTGTAGTTCACCTTACGCGCCGCGACGATCGGCAGACCGTAAACGGTCACCTTTTCCGTCGCCATCACGGCGCCCTGCGCCCGTTCCCAGTGCGGTTCACTGTAAGAACGTTTAATCAGATGCTGAGCGACGGGTTCCACCCACTCGGGATCGATCCGCGCGGCAATGCGTCCCCACAGACGACTGGTTTCCACCAGTTCCGCCACCATTGCCCATTTCGGCGGTTTTTTGAACAAGCCGGAACCGGGGAAAATCGAAAAACGGGCATTACGCGCGCCGGTATATTCCTGCTTATCGGCATCCTTCATGCCGATATGCGACAACAGCCCGGTCAGCAGCGCAATATGGATCTCACGGTATTCTGCCGGTTCGCTGTTCACCGGAATCCCCAGCTCTTTTACCACCTGACGCAGTTGGGTGTAGATATCCTGCCACTCACGCACGCGCAGATAGTTCAGATAGTCGGTCCGGCACAGGCGACGAAACGCGTTTGACGACAGCGCTTTTTGCTGTTCGCCGAGGTAATTCCACAGATTCACAAACGCGAGGAAATCGGACTCTTTATCGTGGAAGCGCCGGTGTTTCTCATCAGACGCCTGCTGCTTGTCCATCGGGCGTTCGCGCGGATCCTGAATCGACAGCGCCGAGGTAATGATCATCGCCTCACGCACGCAGCCGTGTTTTTGTGCTTCCAGCACCATGCGCGCCAGACGCGGGTCCACCGGCAACTGGCTCAGTTGACGCCCCAGCGGCGTCAGTTTATAGGCCGTCACCTGTTCATCGGTGGTTATCGCGCCCAACTCTTCCAGCAGACGCACGCCGTCCTGAATGTTGCGCTTATCAGGCGCTTCGACAAACGGGAACGCGGCGATATCGCCCAGCCCCAGCGCGGTCATCTGCAAAATGACCGACGCCAGATTGGTGCGCAGAATTTCCGGATCGGTAAACTCCGGGCGCGACAGAAAATCGTCTTCAGAATAAAGGCGAATACAGATGCCTTCGGATACGCGACCACAGCGCCCTTTACGCTGGTTGGCGGACGCCTGCGATACCGGTTCAATCGGCAAACGTTGTACTTTGGTGCGATAGCTGTAGCGACTGATACGCGCCGTACCAGGATCGATCACATATTTGATCCCCGGCACCGTCAGCGAGGTTTCCGCCACGTTGGTCGCCAGCACAATACGCCGCCCGCTGTGCGACTGGAAGACGCGGTTCTGTTCGCTATTCGACAGTCGCGCATACAGCGGCAGCACTTCCGTATGGCGCAAATTCAGTTTATTCAGCGCATCGGCGGTATCGCGGATCTCACGCTCACCGCTCATGAAGATCAGGATATCGCCGGGGCTTTCTCGTCCCAGTTCGTCTACCGCATCGAAAATGGCCTGTAACTGATCGCGTTCGGTGTCATCGGCCTCTTCGACGATCGGTCGATAGCGAACGTCCACCGGATACGTACGTCCCGAAACCTCAATGATCGGCGCATGGTTGAAGTGGCGCGAAAAACGCTCCGGATCGATGGTCGCGGAGGTGATGATAATTTTCAGGTCCGGACGACGCGGCAGCAGTTCTTTCAGGTAGCCGAGCAGAAAATCGATGTTCAGGCTGCGTTCGTGCGCTTCATCGATGATGATCGTGTCGTACTGCATCAGCAGACGGTCCTGCTGAATTTCCGCCAGCAGGATACCGTCGGTCATCAGCTTCACCATGGTGTTGTCGCTGACGTGATCGCTAAAACGCACCTTATAACCGATGCATCCGCCCGGCTCCGTTTGCAACTCTTCCGCGATACGGTTCGCTACCGTACGCGCCGCCAGACGGCGCGGCTGGGTGTGGCCGATCAGCCCTTTCACCCCGCGTCCCAGTTCCATACAAATTTTCGGGAGCTGGGTGGTTTTACCTGAACCGGTTTCCCCGGCCACGATCACCACCTGATGATCGCGAACGGCTTCAAGGATCGACTGTTTCTTCTGACTGACGGGCAGGTTTTCCGGGTAGGTAATCTCAGGTCGAGCCGCTTCACGTAGCACAACTTTACCTGCCGCCTGTTCAATCTCTTTCGCCATCTCCTGGTAAATGGCCTGTTGTGCATCAGGATTTTTAACCTTCTTCACACCGTGCAGGCGGCGCGAAAAGCGCTGCCGATCGCGCAGCATCAGTGAATCCATCTGCTGTTGTAATGCGTGGAAGGTTAGTTTTTGTTGTTCTGTCATAACGTTAGAAGGCAGTGCTCTGCCTGGTTAAATCTCTTCTAAATGATAGGTATAGAGTACCACATCAGCGCATTTTGTGTGTTGTTCAATAAATTCGAACATAGGATTCGATATATTGCGCTTTCTCTGCGACAGGATTGTGAATACAGTGTCAACAAGCAACGGGGCACAGCCCATTCAAACACCTATAAGGAAACACCCATGAGCAAGGTATTAGTTCTCAAATCCAGTATTCTGGCAGGGTACTCTCAGTCTGGTCAGTTGTCTGATTATTTTGTTGAACAGTGGCGTGAAAAGCACTCTGCTGACGACATCACCGTTCGTGACCTGGCTGCAAATCCAATTCCGGTTCTGGATGGCGAGCTGGTGGGTGCCCTGCGCCCGAGCGATGCGCCGTTGACACCTCGTCAACAGGACGCGCTGGCGCTCTCTGATGAGCTGATTGCCGAACTGCAGGCGCACGATGTGATTGTTATTGCCGCGCCGATGTACAACTTCAACATCCCGACGCAGTTGAAAAACTACTTCGACCTGATTGCTCGTGCTGGCGTGACGTTCCGCTACACCGAGAAAGGTCCGGAAGGTCTGGTGACCGGTAAACGTGCCGTGATCCTCTCCAGCCGTGGCGGTATCCATAAAGACACCCCGACCGACCTGATTGCACCGTACCTGAAAGTCTTCCTCGGCTTTATCGGCATCACCGACGTGAACTTCGTGTTTGCTGAAGGGATCGCCTACGGTCCGGAAGTGGCGTCTAAAGCACAGTCTGACGCAAAAGCCGCCATTGATAGCGTGGTTGCTGCATAAGTTCTTCCCCTCCCGCTCTGCGCGGGAGGTTTTTGATCACTTCGCCTGATAACGCAAATATCCCACCACTCCGTTACTCGCACCATCACTCGGATGATTCACCCCATCAGTAACTTCCACGCAGGCAAAATCGAACGGCGACACATCCTCAATGCATGCCACGTTCACGCCATACTGATCCGGACTGGAGCGTCGCTGGTGGAAAGTGTAAATCCCACACACTGAACAAAAAAAATGCCTTGCTGTGCCAGTATTGAAACGATACTCCGTCAGTTTATCCTGCCCCACGAGCATCTCGATTCCCATGAGCGGCGCAGAAACCACTACCGCTCCCCGCATCCGGCAAAACGAACAGTTACAACGCCGGATGGTATTGAATCCATCGCTGAGCTGAACGGTAAACCTGACGGCACCACAGTGGCACTGCGCAGTCAATTTTTCAGTCATTTTCAACCTCCGCCTTATGCCTTTTGCGCAATACTATCCAGCGTTGCCAGCACCTCAGTTGACAGAGTCAGATCCCCGGCTGCCATATTTTCATGCAAATGCGTCACCGACGACGTACCCGGTATCAGTAAAATAGTCGGCGAACGGTGCAGCAACCATGCCAGAGCGACCTGCATCGGCGTCGCATTGAGGCTCGCAGCCACCTCTGAGAGCGTTGAAGACTGGAGCGGCGTGAACCCGCCCAGTGGGAAAAAGGGAACGTAAGCAATACCGTCTTCCGCCAGCGAGTCGATCAGCGCATCATCCTGACGATGGGCGATGTTGTACTCATTCTGCACACAGATCACGTCTGCGATGCGGCGCGCTTGCGCCACCTGACTGGCAGTCACATTACTCAGGCCGATGTGTTTGACCAGCCCCTGCTGCTGAAGCTCTGCCAGTACGGTAAAACTCTCTTCAATGGATCCTTCATGAGGGCCGTGACCGTCACCCAGCATAATGCGTAAATTAACGACATCCAGGACATCCAGACCAAGGTTGCGCAGATTATCGTGAACCGCCTGCCTGAGTTCCGCTGGCGAGAATGCTGGTAGCCAGGAAGCATCATCTCCACGGCGGGCACCTATTTTCGTGACAATCACCAGATCGTCCGGATAAGGATGCAGCGCTTCGCGAATGATTTGATTTGTGACGTGCGGACCGTAAAAATCGCTGGTATCAATATGATTGACGCCCAGCGCGATCGCTTCCCGCAGCACCGTCAATGCAACATGACGATCGCGCGGTGGACCAAAAACCCCAGGCCCAGCCAGTTGCATCGCCCCATATCCTATGCGTTTGACCTGCCGGGAACCGAGTGAAAACGTGTCAGATTTACTATGACTTGCCATAACTGCCCCTTCTGCTGAATAGCGCGTAAGAAAAGACAGTATAGAAACTTACCCTGCACATTATTACGCGCAACCCAACAAAAAGGAAAAACCGCAGGCAGCGATTAACGTTCGTTATTTCCGCAGCCACTTCCCGTTGATGCCCTGGACATATTCTCCCGGCTTAGCGCGTTCGACCAGTTTCTGTCCGGCCATTTTCGCCACGTCATCGACCGGGATGTTGTGACTCTCGGCCAACTGTTGGTAACTGACGCTGCGTGCTTTGTTGATTTCACTGACCAGCGCCTGCGTTTGTGCATCTTGTTTCAGCGCCACCAGATAACCATTGAACGTTTCACCGACCCGGCCCTGGGTTCTGGCCTCATTTAACGTCAGCGCAAAGGCGCTGCCACTCAGTAAACTCAGAATGAGCGTCGCCAGAATAAAGGTTCTTTTCATTATCACCTCAGAACAAGTCGCTGCGGGATTTGAGCAGACTTTCAACGTCCTTATCCACTTTGATATGGATCTCATGCTCAATTTTGACGTTCATATTGATGGTGATGGGCTCTTTTGGCGCCGCGACTTCAATGCGCGGCGTACAGCCCGTTACTAACCACAGGGGGAGAAGCGCCAGCATGGCCGTCATTGTTTTCATTGGGTTTCCTCACATTCCTTGCCTTGTTGACAGGTTTTTTCCGGCAGCGCCGCGTTTTGTTCAAGCCATGCCTGGAGATTGTCGCCAAAGCGCAGACTGCGCCACAGCGTAAAGACATTCTCTTCGTGGGTGTAGTTGAGATTCACCGTGCCGACCTTGCCATCCACATGGCTGTTGCCACGAATTTGCGCCTGCATCGTCAATACGCCCAGATTGTCCAGATTGATTTTGGTCCATGAGTGGGCAATCTCCATATACCGCAACCAGTTGATGGCCGCCCCTGCCGCCATGTTATCTTTCACCACCGCATCGGCGGTGTCTTTGTCGATACGCAGCGTCATCGGACCAGGATTAGTTAACCAGCCGTCTTTGATAATCCATTTCTCATCATTCAGCCATAAAGGGAGCGCGCCGCTCACCGGCCCGGACATGGCAAACTGTTTCGGATTAACCGCGCTGATGAGTTCACTCGAAGAGATATTTTGCACCCGCACCAGCGCCGGATCGTGCTGCGGCATGCGCAGCTGTTGCATGGAAACCTTACCACCCAACACATCCACATTCACGTCAGTCAGTAGCAGCGGATCGGCTTCACTCCACGGGTAAGCCCCTTCCAGATCGGCGGTGATATTGGTGGCAGTCACCTGGTTGACGACTTCTGCAATGCGTAGCGAAACCGGCCCGCGGGTCCCCAGTTGCCATGCGCCTGCATTAAAGCGGAACGGCAGTACGAAATCGACGCCGTTGATCTGGTTATCCGGCATCCATGCACTGCCGCCTTTTAACACACCGTGACCACCGGCCTCGAATCCCTGCTCTGCCGCTGCCGAAAACGCCACCTGGGCATACAGTTCGCCCTCACGTAATTTCATTTTCCACTCTGGCGGCACCAGCGGCTGGAACACCTCCAGCGACTGTTTTGGCCACCAGGCCTGGCCGCGTAAACGCAAACCGTCCCAACGACCGTTTAACCGCACGGGGCCGATCTCTCCAGCATGTAAATCGCCTTTGAACACGAAAAAGGTTGGATCGCGCCCCTCTACGCTGAACTTGAGGGTTGAGGGCGGCAAAACGCTGCCGCCGGAGAAATGCGTTTCTCCTGCATCGAATGAGAGCGCTCCACTGAACCGGGGGTGCGCCACATCACGCACCCATTCGACCGGTTTATCCATGACCAATCGGGGGGTTTCAACTTTCATGGTACCGTACTGAAGCTGGTCAAATCCGGTGGACAGATCGGTCAACGTGATGGTGTTGTCATGCCACTCACCTTTGCCTGCCACATCCCATTTCGCGTGCATCGGGGTAAAACTGCCCTCGCCCCAGTAGCGCCATTGCCAGCGCCCCGCATCGGGCAGAAAATCATTCGCCAGACCGTCCAGATGCAGAACGAAATCCCCCATCTGATTCTCATGGGCGCGCAGAATCGCCTGCAATCGCCCGTCCACTCCGCGCTGAGTCACCTTCACGCCCGCCAGCGGCCAGCGGATTTCGTCAATATCCAGCGAGTCGATGACCCGCCCGCGCGAGCGCAGCAACGCGCCAGGTTCAAACGTCAGTTCCGGATCGGTCAGGCTGCCGGTCAACTGGGCAGGCAATCTGGCATAGAAAATCAGATCATCCTGCTTGGCTTCGCCGGTCAGTTGCAGTGGCATCGCGCTGTTGTCCATGCTCAGTTTTCCCGGCCCAAACGAAAGCACCGCGTTGCCTTTGCCCGCTTCCCCCTGGGTCAGCACATTAAGCCGTCCGCTGATCACCGCGTTCTCGGTGCCTTCCTGCCAGTTGTCCACCTTCACGCCCAGGCGCCCGCTGAGGGGAAAGCCCTGATAAGGCCATGACCAGCGCCCGTCGCTGATGGTTAACTGCTGGCGCGTGAGTTCCCACGGCAGGTCAAGCAGCGGGTCGGCATTATCCCGTGCCATCACGATTAACTGCCCGGCATTCTCACGCCACTCCAGTTCCGCATCGACCAGCGATGGCTCCTGCGGCAGGCTGAGCGTGGCAACGGTGTGTCCGCTCACCGGCAGTCCATCCGGCACCAGGGGCATCGTGAACTCACCAACCAGTTTGACGGGCGATTGGCCTTCAAACGCCATGACATCAAGCTCACTCACCGTCAGCGTCTGACCGCGCAACTGCCCCTGAAATTTCACCTTATCGCCCTGATAGCGCAGTTGCTGGAGGGAAACGGTCAGCGAGACGTTCAGTTTGCCCTGCCACACCTGCCAGGGTGAAAGAATAACGTTGTCGATAGTGATCCAGGTGTTGGGCAGCATCGACTGCCATTCAGCGAGAGTGCGCGGCGCGGCAGGAGATTGTTCCGTTTGCGGCAGTTTTGCCAGACAGGCAGAATCGAGTTCCAGCGTGCCAATATCCAGTTGCCAACGACTGGGATGCGACAGCCGGGCCTGACTGACCCGGGCCAACTGACAATCATCAACCAGATAGCGAAGTTCAGGAATATGTAAACCATGGCGCGTGAATCGGGGACTGTCATCCAACGCAATGCGCGTTCCAACCGGCAGCCAGATGCCCGCCAGCGTGGGAACCCACAACCCCAGCGTCATCACCAGCGTCAGCGGCACGAGGATCACAAGTAACAGTAGCGCCAGAACGGCTTTATATTTACCCTTCATGGGCAGTTAATATCCTGATTTAGCGAAAAATTAAGCCGAATTAGGCCGCTATTGTGTCATGTTTAGTTAACCATGCCCAGATTAAGAATAGATGCTCCAGGATGACACACCAAATTTTTCGCTATCTTTGGAATCAGGAAGTTAGATAAATTACAGAGACTTACCAGATAAATCTAAAGACTGATATTGGGCAATAACCGACAAACTATTGCCCTCAGTTCTGCTTTCAGTCCCGTGTTCGGTTGTAATTAAAGATGCCTGCAGTGGCTTATGCTTGTAATCACACATGGCAGAAATTATTCATACGTCACCCACATATTCACTTTCCCTGTCACAGGCCCAAGATAGCTTATAGAACCATTCTGCAGATATCGGGCGGTAAAACGAGCGGTCCCCGGTGAGGAATAGATCTGTGTTTCGCTGTTGTTGGTGCTCACATAACTGCCATGCGTACCGGTATCGGTTAATGTAATCCCATCTACATCGACGTGTTCCCCGTTGTACAGCAACTCTATTTCCAGTCCATCAACAACATCGGTTCCGGATGACGCGCTTTCATAAACCCGGATATTTTTGTCGGTACTTGCTGTCGCGCTACCGGCATCTTCAAAGCGAAAATAGACGTTATTCGCCGCGCCCGTACACTTCAGTGAAATATCCACCAGTTCTTCATTTCCTCTTCGAACAGCGCCAGCCCAGTTATAAGCAACCCAGTCGCCCATATTGATATTGTAGTTTTCGTTATTCAGCATACAAGCGGGAGACGTTATCGTAATGCCATTTCCGCTAAACTGCGACGTGACAGAGAAATCATCACCCGTTTCTATTACTGCGGAATTATAATTAAAAAGTCTCAATGCTCCGTCATTAAAGGAAACCGTCAATGGTCGGCCATAGTCATCAGCACTGACATCGCCTGTTTTTACTAACTCAGCCCGGAGAGAAAAGCTTGTACTTGCCGGATTAAACATATAGCCACTGCCTATTCCAGATACGGATCTAGGTCTTGACCAATGTTTAAAGAAAACACCCATCCGGCTATAGCCATAATACTCATGGCCAATATCAGGAGGGTATACGAGAGGCGTATATACATTAGTTCCGGAAGTGAAATCATCGCCAACAACATGAAAGGTATAATATAATTTCATGCCTATTCCATTAATATTTGTTGGCATTGGAGAATCCACTCCGCCATCTACCGATGCGATATCAGAAAATGGAATGATAGAAAAATAGGTTGTTGCCGAGCTGGAACTGAAATTACTGGAGCTCCCCAATGCCCCTCCCGTACAATTGAACTGATAATCAGCAAAATCGCCATAACCCCAACTATAAAGTACCGTTCCAATCGGAGCGGTATTATCAACGATCAGGTTCCGTACCTGCTGAAAGGGTTTAATATCACTCCAGTTGAACGAACAGGACTCTGCAACCTGTCCCGGTGCATATGTATCCGTATCTGGCCAGTACACCGTCCCCGTTTTCATGCCAGCATCGCTACTGTTCATTAGCACAAAATAGAACATTGCCGAAAAGATCAAAGGGACAGGTTTATTGGATATCAGATGCCCGCTGCTTTTTATTTTATTCACAGTCATAACCCGACCTCCGCCTTCAGCGCTTCCCCCTGTCCGCCCCAGTCATGGGTAGCCGTCCAGGTTACGGTCAGTTTTCCACCTTTCATCGACTCTGGCAGTGGATAGCGCTGGCTGCCCTTCGGTGGCGGCATCCGGGTTTTACCGGCCACGCTGACTTTATTCCCACCACTCTGGCTGACCGAAAGTTCGCCGAAACTGATGTAATAGGCCGATGGATTGGTGGCGGTTAACCAGCGCTTCCCGCCCTCCTGCTCCACACGCCAGCTCAGCTGTTTTGCTGCGTCTCGGGCTCCCGCCGCATTCAGACCGTCCGGGCGGACAAAGACCTTCAGCCGACTGCGCACCGCCACCACCAGACGGTTATCCGCGCCGTTTTTCGCCTTCGGGGGGATTTCCTGCAGGGACAACCAGTACACTGACTCCCGGTCCTGAGGGATTTCGCTTTTCATCACCACCAGGCGCAGCTTGCCGTGCTTTTTCCCCTCGATCTTCATAATCGGTGGCGTCAGCACCAGTGGAATGTTGTTGTCCTTGCCCTGCAGGTCTTCCAGCCAGGACTGCAGCATATAGGTCTCGCTGCTGTCGTTAATCACCTCCACCGACGTTTCTTTATCGGAAGCGTATGCCACGATGCGGGTCAGTTGCGGACGCACCCCGGCGCTGACCGTATCACTTACCAGCACACCGGCCATCAGCAGACCTGCCCAAATTCCTTTTTTGAATTTCATCCTGTTATCTCCTTAACGTGTGACGGCTGTGGCTGCGTTACCGACAGTCCACCACAATCTTATGATGCCAGTTCTCCGGTTTACGTTGCTCCTCTGTGGCAGCAGGTACCGTAAACGTGCATTGCTCATTTTTTCCTTCACCCCAGACCACACGAAGTGTCTGTGCCTGGCGGGCATCCAGACCGCTGAGATAGGTCAGCCCCTTATTCCCCACAATACCGGCCTCATCCTTTTCCCCGTCCAGATACACCATGGCGCCCAGGGGAACCGGCCTGGTGCTGCGGATTTCCACCATCGCCCGACGTCCTACGCGGGTCGCAAATTTAAGGTGAACCGCCGCTCCCGGGGTCGGCACCACCTTGCGGGAGGACTCTTTCAGCTCCACATTATCTGTTCCACTGGTATCCAGGCTGACGGTGTTGTAGCGATAAGGCGTGAGATAGGTCACGACGGCATGGCCGAAATAATCGGTCCGGGCGCGGTTGTTTCCTGACACGCCAATGCCTGATGCTCCGGGGGTCTCCACAATGGCGATGGTATCACCGAGCGCCGGGGAGAGAATGGCTCCTCCGCTGTATAGCGTGACGCCCCCGCTCATCCCTGCGGAATACTGGTTGTAATCGCTGCTGTGGCTCACGCCGCCGCTGAAGTTCGCCATACTGCCGTTATACCCCAGCGAGCCAGACTCGCTGTATTTCCCCTGGCTGCTGCGCTGGACGTTGGCGGAATAGCTCACGGCATTGTCCAGGGCACTGCCGGAATACCCCAGTGACTGGCTGTAACGGTTATCCCGGTCACGGGTGAGTCCGTAGTTCACTGAGCCGTAGTTACTTCTCCGTTCATCGTAGCCCCCCAACGGCAGGCTGACGGACAGGCTCAGAATATTGTCATTAATGCTGCTGTCGCGGGTATGCGTCCAGGAGAGTGACACGCTGGCCGGGCCGATGGTCGTTCCTGTCCCGCCGCTGACCGAGGTACTTTTACGGCCGGTACCGTAAAACCGGTCCTGGCTCAGGGACAGATACAGGTTGCCAAAATCATACAAATTCTGGTTGACGTTCATCTCCACCCGACTGCGCTTACGGCGATTCCATTCCGACTGTCCCGGCTCATAGCCGTCGATATCAGTGTGGCTATGACGCGAGATGAATTCGGAGAAATCGAGATAATTCTTCGAGCGGTACTGGTAGCCCAGGATCTGCAGGGAGGTGGCGGTCAGGTCAAAATAACGGGCATAAAGAAAACGTACTGCCGCGCCTTCCTGACTCTGATCCTTATCCCAGGTTTCCCGATGACGGGCATAGGCCACCTCCGTGGAGAAGGCACCAATACTGCCAATGTTCCAGGCAAGCCCGGTACTGAGCGACTGATAATCTTCCGAGGTCAACAGGGAGCTGTTAAGCGTGAAGTGCTCAAAGCCATATTCCATACTGCCGGTGACCAACAACGGCTCTTCCGTTCCGGAATTCTGGCTGCGGTATTTCCCGGCAGTAGCACTGTAGCGAAATGCACCCGGACGAATCATATTCGGCAGGGCCGTGTAAGGCACACGGAACACCTGGAACTGACCGTCAGACTCTTCGATGGTAACTTCAAGGTCTGCGCCAACCTGCGCACTGTATAGATCATCAATGGCAAACGGTCCGGGGGTCAGCGTGTTACTGTAAATGATATTCCCCCGCTGGCGGACCACCAGGCGGGCGTTAGTCCGCGCGACACCACGTAGCACTGGCGCGTAACGAAACTGGTTGTCCAGTAGCATGCGCTCACTGGTAGCCAGCGAGACACCGCTGACCGGCACCGTCCCTGTCATGTAACCTGACGTTTTGGAATAAATTTCACCGGCCTGGAACTGACTGCGAAGCGACGCAATGTCACGGGCAAGGTAGCTCCGATCATGACTGGATTCCCAGCCCTTTCCAGGATTCCGGTAGAAGGAATCGATACTGTAAAACCGCCATGCGCCGAGCGTACCCACGCTGTTCAGGCTGAGATAAGCGCTGCGATATGTGCTGTCATTGGTTCTTGAGCCATTACCCGAGTGCCCCTTGACGCTGGAGGAATAGAAATACCCCCGGTAAGCCGTCCGCAAACTGGGCACCCCCTCGTCCCATTCGAGGGGTGAAATCATGGCGAAACGCTGCCTGTCGACGGCTTCCTGAGGCACCGTAATCTGCAGAACCTGACTGGCATCATCATAACTGATGAGAGAAGCCGGTATCCGCTGCAGGAGGTCTTCACACTGTTGCGGTTCAGAGCCGGACACCGTCTCCACGCCTTTCTGGTCACGGGTTACCCAGCCTTCGTAAAGGCTGACCTTCAGTCCCAGCATTTTCAACTGTGAATGGGTCAGGCAAGGCACGGTCAGCTGATCCTGGTTCACCACAAACAGGATTTCCCTGTTTTCTGCAAGCTGATCGTTAACCCGGATATCGACCTGCTTTAAGCCGGGCGAAATGGCGTTACGGGTAATAAACACATCCGGCGTGACACCATTTTTATCCCTCAGCAAAAAGGCTTCTTCAAAACCTGACTCAGCAAGCGCATACCCGGGCAGAGCACAACCGGCGCTGATAAATCCCGCTGTCAACAACAACCTGATCGCCACTTGCAGGCTGTTGATGGCAGAAGACTCTGGTATTAACTCACGCATAGAAATGCTCCTTTTACCCTGCCGGGCAGATTCCCTGTATCAACCACGTTCTGTTACAGGCCCCGACTCTCCGGGGCCTGAAGAAAAATCCAAAGGCGTTTAGAAATAGTTGATGACGTAGGTGGCTTGTGACGTCACCGTCCCTTCACCAACAGGCAGTGCGCTGGCTTTGTAAGCCGCCTGGTATCTGAGTGTGACGTCTCCAGATGTGGAAGGCATCGTTGCACCTTCATCCAGGTTGATGGTGGTATCATCAGGGTTAGGGTTGCTCTGGTTCAGGCTGATTTCACTGGTTCCGGCTGAATTGAGGATCACAATTCCGACGTTAGTGGCGTCACCGGTGTTCGCCAGCAGGTTAGGTTCACCCGATACAGGTGCCGTACCAGAGAACAGTGCTCTGACGTTTTCTGCTCCGGTGGATGACGCACAACCGGACAACTGGATTGAGAACGGGGTTTTGTTAACAAAGTTGTTGCCGCCGGCTGCGATGAACGCATCACTGGTTGCACTGAGCAGGTTGACCGTGGCAGTCAGGCTTGGGGTGCTGTTACCGTCCTGAACCGCGCCAACAATGGTTTCACAGGCTGATGCCGTAATACTGCCCGAGAAGTTAATGGTGCCATCCGCCGCCATCGCCCCAGCAGACATCAGTGCAGAAGACACCAGTGCAGAAATTAACAAACGATTTGCTTTCATATGTAAAACTCCATTTTATAGATATACCCATATCTGCTGGTATTCCTGCAGATTTATTATCATCCAGAGATGCATTATCAATACCGGCCACAATCCTCCATATCAAAGGATTGAATACTCGCCAGATTAACCTTGCACTGCTAATGATGAACTTTTATTACATGGCCTCACGGAGAAATAGTTTATTTCTCAGGCCCATTAATATCTCAATTAATATCATCCGCTCGGGTATATAGCGGCGTGATTATATCGTCTCTCAGATAGTATCCTTTCCCTCTGACGCGGATAAACAGTTCGTTTTCGATACCCACCTTACTAAAGATTTTATTTAAATTCTGCATAACCTGCCAGAGGCGGTTATAGGTGCCGGATAGATTGTTTTTTCCCACACGTTAAATATAATTTCTTCATCAGTAACAATACCCTCTCCAGCATGCTGTATAAGATAAAGGAGCAACTTGCTCATCGTGTGTCTGAGTTGGCATGCTTTCCCCCTGTTGCTAATAAGTTGCAGTTGCGAGGGTAAATAAAGAACAGAGGAATCGATGAGATATCCGTACGGTTTATTCATATGCTTATTCGTCACTGATCTATATTCTGAAATTAATTTGTTTTTGCTATCATAACGCGCATTTTTTCTCATTAAACCCAGATAACTATAAAAGTATATGTGAAGAATAAAAATCCACACAAATGAAAAATTAGAGAACAAAACACCTGAATGTAATTCACAATTAGCTTTTATATTCAAATAATTGAGTTTGTCATTTTGGTTTGTTCGGTAGTTAAACCTTACATCAATGAAGTAATAAATATTTTATATAGACAGCAAAAGTGATATCGGGCTTATTGTTGCATTGTTGTTTTATTTAATCATCAGTATTGTTAAATTTACTTATTTCCTTGTTCTGCTTATGCCGTCTGTTACACAGGAACATATTGATATTAATCGATGTTGACGCCATATCAGTCGTAACCTGACGAACTAAGGGTTGTTTGTGTCACCGAAACAGATGTGAGTAGCAGCGCAACCACCTTCCTAAAATCGGCAATCGACACACTGAACGAACAGCCTATGGATGCTCTAGAATTATTCATTAGAGGTATCACTTTCAATAATATTTTATATTTTGTAAAATAATTTGAATTCGATAATTGTGATTCGACATCACTGGAGAAAGACTTATGAAACTCGCCGTCTACAGTACAAAACAGTACGACAAAAAGTACCTGCAGCAGGTTAATGAAGCCTTTGGTTTTGAGCTTGAATTCTTTGATTTTCTGTTGACGGAGAAAACGGCTAAAACCGCATATGGTTGCGAAGCTGTTTGTCTCTTCGTGAACGATGATGGCAGTCGTCCGGTGCTCGAAGAACTGAAAAATCATGGTGTTAAGTACATTGCGTTGCGTTGCGCGGGTTTCAATAACGTCGATCTGGATGCGGCAAAAGAGTTAGGTCTGCAGGTCGTTCGCGTCCCGGCCTATTCTCCGGAAGCCGTCGCGGAACATGCGGTGGGCATGATGATGACCCTTAACCGCCGTATTCACCGCGCTTATCAGCGTACCCGCGATGCTAACTTCTCACTGGAAGGGTTAACCGGTTTCACGATGCACGGAAAAACAGCGGGTGTGATTGGTACCGGGAAGATCGGCATCGCCGCCTTGCGTATCCTGAAAGGCTTTGGAATGCGTCTGCTGGCGTTTGATCCGTACCCCAGCGCGGCTGCGCTCGAACTCGGCGTGGAATATGTTGATCTGCCGACGCTGTTCGCCGAATCCGATGTGATTTCGCTGCACTGCCCGTTAACGACGGAAAACTATCACCTGCTGAACCATGCAGCGTTTGATCAGATGAAAAATGGCGTGATGGTCATCAACACCAGTCGCGGCGCCCTGATCGATTCTCAGGCGGCGATTGAAGCGTTGAAAAATCAGAAAATTGGTTCACTGGGGATGGACGTTTACGAAAACGAACGCGACCTGTTCTTTGAAGACAAGTCGAACGACGTTATCCAGGATGATGTGTTCCGTCGCCTGTCGGCCTGTCACAACGTCCTGTTCACCGGGCATCAGGCCTTCCTGACCGCTGAGGCGTTGACCAGTATTTCTGAGACCACGCTGCAAAATTTACAGCAGTTAGCGAACGGAGAAACTTGTCCTAACGCCCTGTTCTGATCCGCCGCCCTCCTGTTTGCAGGAGGGCATTTCAGAATTTCCCCAAAGCCACTGGCGATAAGATCGGTATGCTGTCGGTGCAATTACTTTTTAATGCAGAGAGTTAACATGAAGAAGGTCATAGCGCTGGTTGCGCTGAGCCTGCTGGTTGCAGGTTGTGTAAGCAATGGAAAAGTGTCGGTCAGCCGTGAGCAATTACAGCATCATCGCTTTGTGCTGGAGAGCGTAGACGGTAAACCGATCAATGCGACGGGTCATCCGCTTGAACTGAGTTTTGGCGAAAAGATGATGATTTCGGGCAATATGTGTAATCGCTTCAACGGTCAGGCATCACTTTCTGACGGCGCATTGAAGGTAAAAGAGATGGCGATGACCCGGATGATGTGCGCCGATCCCCAGCTCAGCGAGCTGGATAATACCCTCAGCACCATGCTGAAACAGGGCGCACAAGTAGACCTGACCGCCAACCAGCTCACCCTGGCCACAGCGGAACATACGTTAAGCTATAAACTTGCCGATTTAATGCAATAATGGGTACTTAATAGCTACCACAGCTTCCTGCGGCGAGGGATTGTTCGCTGCAACGTTTGCCGTTGGGAAGCGCGCACATACCGATTGCCGAGCCGTCTAACTGACGGGCAACGGAAAGTGAACCGCCTATCATGGCGCAATTTGCCTCACCGGAACTGGTCATCGATGCTTTTAAACCCGGTGCGACATGTGCTGCTGTTGCCTGCTGAACAGGTTCATTGTCACTGCTGCAAGCCGACAATAATAACGCGGCACATCCTACCCAAAACACTGCGCGCATTTGACTCCCCTCATATTCTGTAAGCGTAAACAAGCCGCACTAATAATAGGCATCCGAATCCGTCACGTCGAGAGTCAAAACGCGCAATTATGCGGCCCCGCCGCATTTTATTGCGCTTTTTCACCTGGATTTTGATCCCATGGACCTGTTTTGTCGTTATGCGCTCACCCGTCGTGCAGTCAAATAGTGCGCCTGCCAGTACTGATTCGACAAATGTGACATTGTCACACCTTGCGAGCTCGAGGCATGAATAAAGGAATCATCGCCGATATAGACACCAACGTGATGCACGTTCGGCCCCGTCTTAAAGAACACCAGATCGCCGACTTTCAGTTCACGCTGACTGACTCTCTGCCCCATATGACTTTGTTCCTGGGCGGTACGCGGCAAGCGTCTATGGATAACCGAGGCAATAATTCTGCGCGTAAACGCCGAACAATCAATACCATTACGGCTGTCCCCTCCCCAGCGGTAATCGGTTCCTCTCCACACTGAAAATTCACTCATAATGCGGCGCTTAAGTTGCACTTTCTTATTCTGAACAGGCGCTTGTGAAAAGTACCCTTCAGAATAAGAGATTTGCGAAAAATTATTGAACCCCCAGTCTTTGGTCTGGATTTTCACGAAGGCAAATGACGACGATGAGACGGAAATAAGTAAAGTAAGTAGTAATATTCGTAACATAACCTAATCAAAACAATTCAATACATGAACACATCCCTACTTTTGGCGCACGAAAAAAAATTTATCGTTCACGATAAATAAAAGAGTCATTTTTGTTATAGCGTGTATTCGCGATAAAAAATTGATGGCGAATAATGGTCAGGATAATAAATTCATTAAGGAAATCCTCAAAGAAAATCTCAATCCATTTTTGGACAATCCGTTTTATATATCGCTTCTTCTGCAAGCAATAACTAACTCATAACAAAAAAGCACAATTAAATATACAACCCGGTGTTACGTGCCGGGCAATAAAGTTGTCGTTGTTTTTGCAAGCTTTGTGTCAATTTGTGCACTCGAAAGCGGCACAACTTCTAGGGAATACAGGAAAGTCCTATACTAAGAGAATAACTATCTGGGCGCTAAGTGGTTTCCAGCGTCCCTCTTTTTTGCGCAATGTAAGGGTGTCATATGCAAACAATTGACGGTAATGGTGCAGTCGCTTCGGTGGCGTTTCGTACCAGTGAAGTTATCGCCATCTACCCCATTACGCCCAGTTCAACGATGGCTGAACAGGCAGATGCCTGGGCAGGCAACGGGCTTAAAAATGTCTGGGGGGATACGCCGCGCGTCGTCGAAATGCAGTCGGAAGGCGGTGCGATCGCCACCGTTCACGGTGCGCTGCAAACTGGCGCGCTTGCCACCTCCTTTACCTCTTCACAGGGGTTACTGCTGATGATCCCCACGCTGTACAAACTGGCGGGACAATTAACCCCCTTTGTACTGCATGTCGCCGCTCGTACCGTGGCAACCCACGCGTTGTCGATTTTTGGCGATCATTCTGACGTCATGGCGGTCCGCCAGACCGGCTGCGCTATGCTGTGCGCCGCGAGCGTACAGGAAGCGCAGGACTTCGCGCTGATCTCGCAAATCGCGACCCTGAAAAGCCGGGTTCCCTTTATTCACTTCTTTGATGGTTTCCGCACCTCGCATGAAATCAACAAAATCATTCCACTGGCAGATGACACGATTCGCGGCCTGATGCCGCAGGCTGAAATTGATGCACACCGCGCCCGGGCGCTCAACCCCGAGCACCCGGTGATCCGCGGCACCTCTGCGAATCCGGACACTTACTTCCAGTCCCGCGAGGCGACCAACCCGTGGTATGACGCGGTATACGATCATGTCGAGCAGGCGATGAATGATTTCGCTGCCGCAACCGGTCGTCAGTATCAGCCGTTCGAATATTACGGTCATCCGCAGGCCGAACGGGTCATCATTCTGATGGGCTCTGCTATCGGCACCAGCGAAGAAGTGGTTGATGAACTGCTGACACGCGGCGAGAAAGTCGGGGTCCTGAAAGTCCGTCTGTTCCGCCCCTTCTCGGCTAAATATCTGCTGCAGGCCTTGCCTGACTCCGCCCGTGTGGTTGCCGTGCTCGATCGCACCAAAGAACCCGGCGCCCAGGCCGAACCCCTCTATCTCGACGTGATGACCGCGCTGGCGGAAGCTTTCAACAGCGGTGAACGTGAAACGTTGCCGCGCGTGATTGGCGGCCGCTATGGCCTCTCGTCAAAAGAGTTTGGCCCGGACTGTGTGCTCGCGGTCTTTAATGAACTGCGCCAGGCGAAACCCAAGCCGCGCTTTACCGTCGGTATCTATGATGATGTGACCAATCTGTCGCTGCCGCTGCCTGATAACACTTTACCGACTACCGCCAAACTGGAGGCGCTGTTTTACGGTCTCGGCAGTGACGGCAGCGTTTCTGCGACCAAGAACAACATCAAGATCATCGGTAATTCGACGCCGTGGTATGCCCAGGGCTACTTCGTGTATGACTCCAAGAAGGCAGGCGGTCTGACGGTGTCTCACCTGCGCGTGAGTGAGCAGCCGATCCGCTCTGCTTACCTGATCTCACAGGCCGATTTTGTCGGCTGTCACCAGTTGCAGTTTATCGATAAGTACCAGATGGCTGAACGGCTGAAGCCTGGTGGTATTTTCCTGCTGAATACGCCGTATCCCGCGGATGAGGTCTGGTCGCGCTTGCCGCAAGAAGTACAGGCGGTACTGAACCAGAAGAAAGCGCGTTTTTACGTCATTAATGCGGCGAAAATCGCCCGTGAATGTGGACTGGCAGCGCGTATTAACACCGTCATGCAGATGGCGTTTTTTCATCTTACTCAAATTCTTCCGGGCGATAGTGCGCTGGCTGAACTTCAGGGGGCAATCGCCAAAAGCTACAGCAGCAAAGGTCAGGACCTGGTGGAACGCAACTGGCAGGCACTGGCGCTGGCGCGCGAATCTGTTGCTGAGGTACCGCTACAGGCGGTTGATCCACACAGCGCCAACCGTCCCCCGGTGGTATCTGACGCCGCGCCTGATTTTGTGAAAACCGTAACCGCAGCAATGCTCGCGGGGCTCGGCGATGCCCTTCCTGTCTCTGCGCTGCCGCCTGACGGCACCTGGCCTATGGGTACCACGCGCTGGGAAAAACGCAACATCGCCGAAGAGATCCCCATCTGGAAAGAGGAACTTTGCACCCAGTGTAACCACTGCGTTGCGGCCTGCCCGCACTCGGCTATTCGCGCCAAAGTGGTTTCGCCGGAAGCAATGGAGAACGCTCCCGCCAGCCTGCATTCGCTGGATGTGAAATCACGCGATATGCGCGGACAGAAATACGTTCTGCAGGTCGCGCCGGAAGATTGCACCGGCTGTAATCTGTGCGTGGAAGTATGCCCGGCGAAAGACCGTCAGAATCCGGAAATCAAGGCCATCAATATGATGTCGCGCCTTAAACACGTCGAAGAAGAGAAAGTGAATTATGACTTCTTCCTCGATCTGCCGGAAATTGACCGCAGTAAACTCGAGCGCATCGATATTCGTACCTCTCAGTTGATTACGCCGCTGTTTGAATATTCCGGTGCCTGTTCCGGCTGTGGTGAAACGCCGTATATCAAGTTACTGACCCAACTCTATGGCGACAGAATGCTGATTGCCAACGCCACGGGGTGTTCGTCAATTTACGGTGGCAACCTGCCCTCCACACCGTACACGACCGATGCCAATGGGCGCGGCCCCGCGTGGGCAAACTCGCTGTTTGAGGACAACGCAGAGTTCGGTCTGGGCTTTCGTTTGACGGTCGATCAGCATCGCGTACGCGTGCTGCGTCTGCTCGAACAGTTTGCCGACCAGATCCCGGCTGAACTGAACGAGGCATTACATACAGACGCGCCCCCTGACGTGCGTCGTGAACAGGTTGCCGCGCTGCGTCAGCATCTGAAGGATGTCGATGGCGCACGTGAACTGCTCACCGACGCCGACGCGCTGGTTGAAAAATCCATCTGGCTGATTGGTGGCGATGGCTGGGCCTACGATATTGGCTTCGGCGGGCTGGATCATGTGATGAGCCTGACTGAAAACGTCAATATTCTGGTGCTGGATACGCAGTGCTACTCCAACACAGGCGGTCAGGCCTCAAAAGCCACGCCGCTTGGCGCGGTGACGAAATTTGGTGAGCACGGCAAGCGGAAGGCGCGTAAAGATCTGGGCGTCAGCATGATGATGTACGGTCATGTCTATGTCGCCCAGATTTCGCTCGGGGCGCAACTCAACCAGACCGTGAAGGCGATTCAGGAAGCGGAAGCGTATCCAGGTCCATCGCTAATCATCGCCTACAGCCCGTGTGAAGAACACGGCTATGACCTCGCGCTGAGTCACGATCAGATGCGTCAGTTGACGGCGACCGGCTTCTGGCCGCTCTACCGCTTTGACCCACGTCGTGCGGATGAAGGCAAATTGCCGCTGGCGCTGGACTCTCGTCCGCCGTCAGATGCGCTGGCAGAGACATTGCTCAACGAGCAACGTTTCCGTCGCCTGAATGCACAGCAACCGGAAGTGGCCGAGCAGTTATGGAAGGACGCCGCGGCCGATCTGCAAAAACGCTATGACTTCCTGGCGCAACTCGCCGGTAAAGCAGAGAAGGCCAGTGCCGACTGATCGGTTGATAAACGTCGTTATCTGGATGCAAAAAAAAGCCCGAACAGCTGTTCGGGCTTGTCAAATTCGCTGTCGGCAAATCAGTACGCGTCGCATTGGACCAACAAAAAAGCAGTATGTGACAATAAAGGCATATAACGGACGAAGAATATCGCACTGGATTTATTTTGTATAATTTTTATTTTATATGTTTTATACAATTATATTCATGTCAATTATTATCATTTCTATGGAATTAATTCATTGAGGTTTTACTTAAGACGTAACAATTGATACTTATCTCTTTACGGAACTTCTCCTTTAGCATGTTTTTACTCCCCAAGAGAGGGAGTTACAGGCAAATAAAAAACTAAAGGATTATTTCAATGAAAAGAAAAGTACTGGCCCTTGTTATCCCTGCCCTGTTAGCGGCAGGCGCAGCACACGCCGCTGAAGTTTATAATAAAGACGGCAACAAATTAGATCTCTATGGCAAAGTTGATGGTCTGCATTATTTCTCTGATGATGCTAACAGTGATGGAGATCAAACTTATGTCCGTATGGGTTTTAAAGGTGAAACACAAATTAATGACCAACTGACCGGTTACGGCCAGTGGGAATATCAGGTTAACGCCAACACCACCGAAAGCGATCATGGCAACAGCTTCACTCGTCTTGCTTTTGCAGGTCTGAAATTGGGTGAATACGGTTCATTCGACTACGGTCGTAACTACGGTGTCATGTATGACGTGGAAGGCTGGACCGATATGCTGCCTGAATTCGGCGGTGACTCCTGGACCCGCTCTGACAACTTTATGACTGGCCGTACCAACGGTGTCGCGACTTATCGTAATACGGATTTATTCGGTCTGGTTAATGGCCTGAACGTCGCCCTTCAGTATCAGGGGGCTAACGAAGATCAAATCACCAATGAACAGGAAGGTACCGGCAACGGCGGCGACCGTACTGTCCAGAATGCTAATGGAGACGGTTTTGGTCTCTCTTCGACCTATGACTTCGGGATGGGCGTGAGTTTCGGTGCTGCCTACACCACCTCCGATCGTACTAACGAGCAAGTCAATGCCGGTGGCCGCGTTGCGGGTGGCGATAAGGCAGATGCCTGGACGGCGGGTCTGAAATATGACGCCAACAACATCTATCTGGCCACCATGTACTCTGAAACCCGTAACATGACCCCGTACGGTGATGACGGCGTAGCAAACAAAACCCAGAACGTTGAAGTGACGGCGCAATACCAGTTCGACTTCGGCCTGCGTCCGGCGGTGTCCTTCCTGATGTCAAAAGGTAAAGATCTGACCGGCCAGGGCAACGATGACAGTAAAGATCTGGTGAAATACGCGGATATTGGCGCGACTTACTACTTCAACAAAAACATGTCCACCTACGTTGATTATAAAATCAACCTGCTGGACAACGACGACAGCTTCTATTCTCGTAACAATATTAATACCGATGATGTCGTCGCACTCGGTATGGTCTATCAGTTCTAAGCTCCTCTGCCCGCTGGCAACGGCGGGCTTTTTTCATTTTCCTCGCCGTCATAACCCATTCGTTTTGCCTATAACAAAATGCGATATCACGAAGACTAAAATCTCCGTTGGTTAAATGATATATTCAGGGTATGACCTGCCGTTGAGGATGCCGCCATGAACCATCAGCCTGTAAAATCATCACGAATTGCATCCGTCGGCTATGACGAGAAATCCTCTACGCTGGAAATCCGTTTCTACCAGACGGGTGTTCTGCAATATCGCGGCGTTCCTGCGCATATATACCGGAATTTTCTTTCCGTGGTCTCAAAAGGCCGATTTTATGATGGAGTAATTAAGGGAAAGTACCCGGAAATCAAAAGCAAATAATGTTGAATTGTGATCTTTGTCATTGTACTGAATCGGTGATAAGACGTTACACTTTATATGGATACTCAAACAGGAGGTTTAATGAACAGAACAATTCTTGTACCCATCGATATTTCAGACTCAGAATTAACTCAACGTGTGATTAATCATGTCGAGGCCGAGGCGAAAATTGACGATGCACAGGTTCATTTCCTGACCGTCATCCCGTCTCTGCCTTACTATTCTGCACTGGGCCTGGCCTACTCTGCGGAGTTGCCTGCCATGGACGATCTGAAAGCCGAAGCGAAATCTCAACTGGAAGAGATTATCAAGAAGTTCACTATCCCGTCGGACAGAGTACAGATCCATGTCGTTGAAGGCTCGCCAAAAGACAAGATTCTGGAAATGGCGAAAAAATTAGCGGTGGATATGGTGATTATTGCTTCACACCGCCCGGACATTACTACGTATTTGCTGGGGTCAAACGCCGCAGCCGTGGTACGCCACGCCGAGTGTTCCGTACTGGTCGTACGCTGACATTTTCAGCCCGCAGATCGCTGCGGGCTTTTTGCGTTCACCTTCTTACGCTTGTCTTTTGGCATTCCACACGTTGACGTTGCAAAGCAGCGCAATGCCAACCGGTATCAGTGAGCCCCAGAGCACCGCATTCCAGCCGTAGTGATTCAGTAATGCTCCCGACGAGAATGAACCTACGATCATTACCCCAAATACGACAAAATCGTTCAGAGACTGTACCTGTGTTTTTTCCTCGGGCCGGTGATAGTCAATGATTTTCGCCGATGCACCAGTAAACCCAAAGTTCCAGCCCAGCCCCAGCAAAATCAGCGACAGCCAGTAATGGAAGATGTCGGTTCCGCTAAGACCGACCAGCACAGAGCCTGCGGTGATCAATAATCCGACCGATGCTATTCGCATGGCGCCAAAGCGCTGAATCAATCTGCCGGTGAAAAAACCGGGGCCATACATTGCAATGACGTGCCACTGGACACCAAGATTCGACGCCTGCTGTGAGATCCCGTGCATGTGCATGGATAGTGGAGCTGCGGTCATCAGAAAGTTCATGATCATGTACGTCACAGCACCGCTGAATACCGTTCGGATAAACCCAGGCTGACGCACGATCTCGCGTAAAGGGCGCCCCCCTGATGTTGTCGCGACAGTCGATTCCGCCGGGGTCACACCGCTGAGTATCAGCGCAGATATCACGGCGACGAATGCCTGCGCAAGGAACGTCACCGCGAAGGTGTGCGGCGGCCAGAGGTTCATCGTACCGGAAACCAACGTCGGACCAATCACTCCGGCAATGACACCGCCTCCCATAACCAGTGACAACGCCCGCGCCCGACGTTCTGCCGTGACGCCATCGGTTGCCGCAAAGCGGAAACTCAGCGCAACCGCCGCGTATGCGCCGCCCATGAATGCCGCCGTGCAAAACAGCAAAAATGAACCAATCACCACGGCCAGAGCTGCGCTCAGACCGGTAATAACCCCCGCCCCCGTGCCGACCATGAATGCGGCTTTACGCCCGAGTTTTCGTGCCAGCGCGCCTAACGGCAAGATACAGGCCGCCATTCCCAACACAAACATGGTGATGGGCAGCGTGGCCAGCGTGCTACTGGGCGCGATAGCATCCCCGACAATAGCCCCTGTGGCGTAGAAAACCACAGAGTTAGCGCCAGCGAGCGCCTGTGCGGCAGACAGGCGAAGAATATTATTATTTTGTGCGGCGACAGGCAGGGCATGTTCGGCAGTCATCTGATTAATCATCCTGATTCATGGTAAGCACAATGTGTATCCAGTTTATTCGGGATAACTGACGATAAAACCAATCATTATGCCCGGCATGACTCGCAATATACCCTACGATGCCATGACCCGGAATACGCGCAGGCTTCTGATCATCATCCTTAATGATGAGTAATGCAGACCGGATGCGTTACCTGATGCTCAGTGTGCATCCCTACGATTTGTCGCTCAGCGGTAAAACGTGCTGGCATTCGTCGCCGCAATCCGTACCATACACGGCACACTTTCGCATGCGGTTTTTGGCCCGCAGGCGCAAACCCGTCTTATATTGCTAATCAGATGGGGCACAAATATGCGCAGATAGTGTATGAAATCGATGCAGGCGAATTAAAACGCCTTTGCCTCACTGGTGCCCCATTTGAGCGTTGAGTAAAGATTACATGTCGCAAAATCAAGAAATGAATAAGAAAGAGCAGTACAACCTGAACAAATTGCAAAAACGTCTGCGTCGTAACGTGGGCGAAGCGATTGCCGATTTTAATATGATTGAAGATGGCGACCGCATCATGGTCTGCCTGTCCGGCGGCAAAGACAGCTACACGATGCTGGAAATTTTGCGCAATCTGCAACAAAGCGCCCCGATTAGCTTTTCGCTGGTTGCCGTTAACCTGGACCAGAAACAGCCCGGGTTCCCTGAGCACATTCTGCCTGAGTATCTTGAGCAACTGGGCGTTGAGTACAAAATTGTCGAAGAGAACACCTATGGGATCGTGAAAGATAAGATCCCGGAAGGCAAAACCACCTGTTCTCTCTGTTCACGCCTGCGTCGCGGTATTCTCTATCGCACCGCGACGGAGCTGGGCGCCACTAAAATTGCGCTGGGTCACCATCGCGACGACATTCTGCAAACCCTGTTCCTGAATATGTTCTACGGCGGGAAGATGAAAGGTATGCCACCGAAGCTAATGAGCGATGATGGTAAACATATCGTGATCCGCCCGCTGGCCTATTGCCGCGAGAAGGATATCGAACGCTTTGCCGAAGCCAAAGGCTTCCCGATCATCCCTTGCAACCTGTGCGGCTCACAACCGAACCTGCAACGTCAGGTGATTGCCGATATGCTGCGTGACTGGGATAAGCGTTATCCTGGCCGTATCGAGACGATGTTCAGCGCCATGCAGAACGTGGTGCCTTCACACCTGAGCGACATTAACCTGTTCGACTTCAAAGGTATTAAGCACGGTTCTGACGTTGTTGATGGCGGCGATCTGGCATTTGATCGTGAAGAGATCCCGCTCCAGCCTGCAGGCTGGCAACCGGAAGAAGACGACAATCAGCTTGATGAACTTCGCCTGAACGTTGTCGAAGTGAAGTAATAGCAATGGGCCGGATAGTTTTCATCTCCGGCCCAACACGGGTTTATTTCAACAAACGAACCCGACAGGTTTTACCTTTAATCTTCCCGTTCTGCAGTTGTTTCCACGCCTTATGCGCGACCGACTGACGGACCGCCACATAGACATGCGCCGGATGCACGGCAATTTTGCCAATGTCCGCGCCATCCAGACCAATATCTCCGGTTAACGCCCCCAGCACATCGCCTGGACGCATTTTGGCTTTCTTGCCGCCGTCGATGCACAGCGTCGCCATTTCAGCGACCAGCGGTGCTACGCTGCGTTGCGTTGGCGTAGGGACCCAGTTAAGGGTGATCTGCAGCATTTCAGAGAGAATATTTGCCCGCTGCGCCTCTTCCGGTGCGCAAAAACTGATAGCCAGACCGCTGTTCCCGGCACGCGCGGTACGGCCAATCCGGTGAACGTGAACTTCCGGATCCCACGCCAGTTCGAAATTCACCACCATCTCCAGCGATTTGATATCAAGCCCGCGTGCCGCAACGTCAGTCGCCACCAGCACCCGCGCGCTGCCGTTGGCAAAACGCACCAGCGTCTGATCGCGGTCACGCTGTTCCAGATCGCCATGAAGCGCCAGTGCACTTTGCCCGGCCTCATTGAGCGCATCGCACACCGCCTGACAGTCCTTTTTGGTATTACAGAACACCACGCAGGAAGCTGGCTGATGCTGACTGAGCAACGTTTGCAACAGCGGAATCTTACCGTGCGCAGAGGTTTCAAAGAATTGCTGTTCGATGGCGGGGAGCGCATCCACCGCATCAATTTCGATAGAGAGCGGATTTCGCTGCACGCGACCGCTGATTGCCGCAATCGCTTCCGGCCAGGTGGCAGAAAACAGCAGCGTCTGACGCGACGCGGGCGCGAAACGGATCACCTGGTCGATCGCCTCACTGAACCCCATATCCAGCATCCGGTCAGCTTCGTCCATCACCAGAGTGGTCAGCGCGTCCAGCGAAACGGTGCCCTTTTGCAGATGGTCGAGCAAACGACCTGGCGTGGCGACGATAATATGCGGCGCATGCTGAAGAGAATCACGCTGTGCACCGAAGGGTTGTCCGCCACAAAGCGTCAGGATTTTGGTATTTGGTAAGAAACGCGCCAGACGACGCAGCTCACCGGCCACCTGATCCGCCAGTTCTCGCGTCGGGCAGAGAACCAGCGACTGCGTCTGAAACAGAGTGGCATCAATATGCTGTAACAAGCCGAGGCCAAATGCTGCCGTCTTACCGCTGCCGGTTTTCGCCTGCACCCGAACATCCTGCCCGGCAAGGATCGCTGGCAGCGCCGCCGCCTGGACGGGGGTCATGGACAGATACCCCAACTCGTTCAGATTCTCGAGCTGGGCGGCGGGTAACACATTCAGGGTAGCAAAAGCAGTCACAATTTAATCTCACGGTAAACGACTCACAGTCGGCAGGCGCGTATCCTCGCAGATCTGCGCGTGCGATGCGACATTTTAATCGGCTCTTCATCCGGCGGCGGATCCGGCATTGGCTGCGGACGGGGAATCGGATCAGGGATGGGAATGGGTTCAGTTGGCACAGAATCAGAGAAATGAATCGTCTGATCGTGCAGAGTTAACAATTGAAACATGGTTGCCTCCGGTCTGTCGTGGACTCCCTTTTAGGGTAGTCGCTGAAAACAGGCAGACAAAAAAAAGCCGACTTAGTTAAGTCGGCGTCGTACGAATCAATTGTGCTATGCAGTAATTCAAAAAAGGAAGTAAGACAATATGGAGCGCAACGCCCATCGCTTGACGTTGCATTCACCTGCAAGAGTGATATTGCCCCGAACAGGCGCGCTATTTATTGACTTCGCTCAATCTTAAGGCCGTTTTTAGACAGAGAAATCGCTTAAAACACCCGTTTTTACAACCATTTACTACGATGCAACCATAAAGTAACACCACCAATCAGAACCACTAACAGAATACAAAAGAGTGAAAAGCCAAATTGCCACCCTCCACCGGGTATGCCACCGAGATTGACGCCGAACAGTCCTGTCAGAAACGTGCTGGGGAGGAATACCATCGCCATCAATGACATGGTATAGGTACGTCTTGCCAGTGACTCTTGCATTACCTGGGCAATTTCATCCGCCATCACGCCGGTACGGGCGATACAGGCATCAATTTCATCCAGCCCTCTTCCCAGCCGATCGGCAATATCCTGCATCCGGCGTCGCTGATCGTCCGTCATCCACATCAGACGCTCGCTGGCCAGTCGCGAATAGACATCACGTTGCGGCGCCATATAGCGGCGCATCACAATCAGTTGTTTTCGCAATAGCGCGAGGAAGCCGCGCGGTGGGATTTGTTGATCGAGCAGATTGTCTTCGAGATCGATGATTTTATCGTGCAACTGTTCGATAAATTCGCTGGCGTGATCGGTCAGCGCATCGCATACGTCAACCAGCCAGCCGCCGCAGTCAGCAGGCCCGGTGCCTTCCTGGAGATCGCTGACGACATCGTCAAGCGCCAGCACCTTCCGCTGACGCGTGGAGACAATCAGCCGTTCATCCATATACAGACGCATCGCCACCAGTTGGTCCGGACGCTCATCAGTGCTGCCATTGATGCAGCGCAGCGTAATAAGGGTCCCTTCGCCCAGGCGACTGACGCGTGGGCGAAGGCTTTCCCCAGCCAGCGCATCCCTGACATTATTCGGCAATAGCGGCGTCGTCGCCAGCCATTGCGCGCTGTCCGGATGCGTGTAGTTCAGATGCAGCCAGCATGGATGTTCACGGCTGATCACATCATCATCTTCCAGCGGTTTCACGCCGCCTTTGCCGTCCAGCAGCCAGGCAAACACCGCATCTGGCACACTGACTTGAGACCCTTTAATGGCTTCCATTTTGCTTCCCATACTTCGCGCTTTTCTGGTTAGTCTAGCCGTCGACGTATGTTAAGCAACCACTCATTCTCCCAATGTGCTGCCTGGGCTCATGAAAACCCACCGGCGTAGCGCTTGTGCGTTGAGGTAGAAATCTCTTCTGTCGAATCACTTAAACGGAACTGATGTGTTTTCGACTGGAGATCGACCACCTGTGATTTCAGCACATCCGACGATCCGGATAATTCATCCACCATCAACGCGTTACTTTGGGTGACTTTTTCCAGTTCGTTCATTGCCTGAGTTATCTGATTTATTCCTTTTTCCTGTTCAGCCGTGGTGGTTGATATTTCCTGCATCAACTGACTTAACTGCCCTGCGCCCTGGACAATTTCCTGCATATTCTTTTCTGTTTCGCCCACGACCGTTGCGCCTTGCTGCACATTTTGATGCGTGACGTCGATAAGTCCCCGAATATTTTTTGCGGCCTCGGCACTTCTGTGCGCCAGATTTCGCACCTCCGTCGCCACCACGGAAAATCCTTTTCCCTGCTCACCGGCGCGCGCCGCTTCGACTGCGGCATTCAGGGCCAGAATATTGGTCTGGAACGCAATATCATCAATCAAGGTAATTATTTCTGTCATTTGCTGTGTACACGTCGTAATCGAATGCATGTTGCTGGCAACCTGAACCATTAATTCGCTGCCTTTGTACGCGCATTGCATCGCGCTATTGGCCTGCTGGTTAGCGAGTCGTGTGTGGTCAGCGTTGTTACGCGTGCTGGCCGCCATCTGTTCCATGCTGGCCGCCGTCTGGATTAAAGAGGCAGACTGCTGTTCCGTTTTTACAGATAATTCAGCGCTACGGGCGGCCAGTTGCTCTGACAACAACAGCGCCGTTTTCGAGGAAAGTCGGATCTCACGCACCAGCGTCGCGATACTGCCGGATAAACTGTTGATACCCGGAATCAGTCTCCCGGCGCAGTTATTACCAAATTCAGGAATATAAACGGCAAGATTTCCCGCCGTCACCTGTTCAATACTTTTCTTTACGGTATTGATGGGCGTAACAAGATATATTGTCATGTAGCACCATAATGCAAACAACGCCAACAAAAAAATCACGTTCATTGAAATAATAACCGGCAACCTGACCGAGTACATTATTTGCACAATGTTAATCAGGCCAAAAGTAAATAGCAGAAATACGATAATAAATGTTCTGACGCTAATGTGTTTTAACATTTTAAACCTGTTAGAGATTAATATGGCAGGTCATATTTATATAGCATCAGAAAAGCATATATTCTTCTCATTCAGCTATCTATCCGAACTTCACGTAGAGATCCATTGAATTTACCTTAAAGAAGGATAATACCGATAAAGTTTACCTTATGATTGCTGTTAATCATGAGATGGAACTGCTTTCCCTTGCAGACCCAAGCGATTCTACTGCTTAACAGTTAAGCAATACGACACTCTCTTTGGCAAACGTTTAACCTGACTTAAATGATTAGATTTCATAACGTTTGAGTAAGCACAATCGTGCTCTTGCCGCTTTTCGTCTCTGAACGCTAATGAGGCGGGCAAAAATTTCGGTATTTGTCCTTTCATTTCTCATGCAAATGGATGAATCCCTGCTAAATTTAACTGCACGACAGACACTCGATGGAAAGCCAGATGTTGCACGTATCATGGGATCCGGTTTTAATCGGCATCTCATTTCTTGTTGCGTTCATAGCTGCATTTGTTTCCCTCGATAGCGCGGGTAAAGTGGCTATTTCTGTGCGGCGAGAATCGACATTCTGGTGCTTATCGGGTGGTATTACGCTCGGTATGGGGATCTGGTCAATGCATTTCACCGGAATGTTGGCGATGAAAATGAGCATGCCCCTTAACTATCATCTCCCGCTGACCGCCCTCTCCTTTGCTATCGCCCTGATCGCGGCGTCGCTGGCAATTCACATTGCCATTTCCGGTGCTCCACTTTCACGAATCAGGTTAATTGCCGCCACCACGGTTCTGAGCATGGGAATGGTCGCCATGCATTATGTCGGGATGGCAGCGATCGCTGGGCATGCCGCCGTCGTCTGGAATCAGGGGCTGATTGCTCTGTCCGTTATCGTTGCCTTTGCGGCCTCCGGCCTCGGCCTGCGGCTGGCTTTTACACCGCGCCAGAATACACGTCAGGCCTTGCTTAACCAGTTGGCCGCGTCGTTGATTATCGCCCTGGCAATCTCCGTCATGCATTACACCGGCATGAGCGCCGCCACATTCAGTCATCACCACCACGAACTCCACACGGGCTTAAGCCAGGTCGAACTGGCCGTTTGCGTCGCAAGTATTACGCTGGCCACGCTGGGTATGATGCTGGTCATCGCGATGCTGAACTCGCAAATGCGGACATCGCAGCTGGCGGAAACGCTCTCTCATCTCAACAAACAACTGACGCAACAACGTCATTTTGATGCACTAACAGGACTGCCAAACCGTGCGCAAATCGATACCTGCTTACTCAACTGTATGGAAGATTCGGCGCTCAAGCAGCAGCGATTTGCCGTTGCCTTTATCGATCTTGATCGCTTTAAAGTGGTCAATGATACCTGGGGTCACCATATAGGCGACCAGTTATTGATAGCCAGTAGCCAGCGCATCCTCGCCTGTCTTGATGACACCATGACGCTAGCCCGCTTAGGCGGCGATGAATTTATTCTGTTGATGCCAGAGAACGATACCGAAGCCATCTCCTCGCGGATGGACCGTATTGCCAACGCCCTCCGAATGCCTTTCTCCCTTTCAGGTCATATTATTCGTGTTTCGCTCAGCGCCGGACTCAGCTTCTATCCCGAACATGGCACCACCACCCATGAGTTACGGGTGAAGGCGGATGTCGCCATGTATCATGTGAAACAACAAGGTCGGGATGGCTGGGCCATCTATCAGCCGGAAATGGAAGCCATTGTGACCACCGCGCCAGCCTTCTTACAGGGTCTGTCCCAGGCGTTGGCGCGTAATGAATTCGAGTTGTGGTATCAGCCGAAATACACCGCCAGCGATCACACGCTGACCGGCTTTGAGGCGCTACTGCGCTGGCGGCATCCGGAACACGGGTTACTGCTACCTGGCGCGTTTCTTGCCACGCTTGAAGATACGGGCCTCATGCTTTCGGTCGGGAAATGGGTGATTCAGCAGGCTTGCTCGCAACTCTGTCAGTGGACCCAGCAGGGGCATACCGACTGGTCGCTCGCCGTTAACCTCTCTGCCACACAGTTTGAACAGCATGATATTGTCGATATAGTCTGTAGCGCGCTTGCCCGCTATCAGATCCCGCCGTCACGGTTAACACTGGAAATAACCGAAAGTGCCGCGCTGAAAAATCTCGGGCGGAGCATCGAGATCCTTAATGCTTTTTCGACTGCCGGGATCACGGTTTCTATTGATGATTTCGGTACCGGATATTCAAACATGCTAATGTTGAAATCCCTCCCGGCCCGGGAATTGAAGATCGATCGTATCTTTATTAAAGATATCAATGAGAACAACAAGAGCAGCAAAATTGTCTCGACGATTATTGATATTGCCCACTCTATGAATTTACGCGTCGTCGCGGAAGGGATCGAAACGCCAGAACAAGAGCGACTCCTGACGCGGATGGGCTGTGGCGTACTGCAAGGCTTCTTATATGCGCAACCCATACCGGCGCAGCAAATACCCGCACTATTACAAAGGGATAGTCTCATTAAACAGCTAAACGTTGTTTCCTGTTTACCGCAACAACGTTCTATCACACTATAAAAAACGATATTCGCATGGTCGCACAATAATTAATAAAAATAACAGGATTACTGATGATTGCACACAACCTGAATGCACTGGATTTATTAACACTGCCGGTCTGGATCGTCTCCCCCTGTACCGAAGAGTTAGTTTTTGCCAATCGTATCGCCAGAGAGGTGATGCAGGGGTACACCTTCAGCCAACTGCGTAAAGGGGTGTATTCCACCCATGCGCAGGATACGTTGCCAAACTATATTACCGATCTTCGCAACCAGCGGGATATTGTCGAGATTCTGACGGTGCCTCGTGAGAATCATCAGGCTGCACTCACCTGTCGGTTGTCGATTAACGATCTACCGGGAACCGGTGAAGTGATTCTGTTTGAAGGCATTGATACCCCGGCGGTACAGGGGTTGAAAGCCAGCCGGTCCGCCACCTATCAGCGTAAAAAGCAGGGATTCTATGCCCGATTTTTTCTCACTAACTCAGCGCCTATGCTGCTGATCGATCCGTCAAGAGATGGTCAGATTGTCGACGCTAACCTGGCAGCACTCAATTTCTACGGCTACAGCCTGGAGGCGATGTGCCAAAAGCACACATGGGAAATCAATATGTTGGGTCGCCAGGTTCTGCCCGTTATGCATGAAATTGCGCGACTGCCGGGTGGACATAAACCGTTAAATTTTGTCCATAAAATTGCCGATGGCACCACCCGTCATGTGCAAACCTATGCCGGGCCGATTGAAATCTACGGCGACAGACTGATGTTGTGCATCATTCACGATATTACCGAACAGAAACGTCTCGAACAGGAACTGGAGCGCGCCGCCCTGCATGACACACTGACCGGATTGCTCAATCGCCGTCAGTTCTATCAACTAACCGAACAGGGGCAGATGCAGCATCTCACCCTGGCCCAGGACTACAGCCTGCTGCTCATTGATACCGATCGGTTTAAAAGCATAAATGACCTGTATGGTCACCTGAAAGGCGATGAGGTTCTCTGCGAGCTGGCTCGAAACCTGGAGTCCTGCGCACGCAAAGGGGATTTAGTGTTTCGCTGGGGCGGCGAGGAATTTGTCCTGTTGTTACCGCGTACTCCGCTGGATACCGCGTTGCAGTTAGCCGAATCCATCCGCGCATCGGTAGCGAAAATCGGCCTTCCCGGCCTGCCGCGCTTTACCGTGAGCATTGGCGTGGCCCACCGCGAACCGAACGAAAGTATCGATGAACTGTTTAAACGGGTGGATGCTGCGCTCTATCGGGCCAAAAACGATGGCAGAAACCGGGTACTTGCCGCCTGAGAAACGGCGCACCCGACGACGCGCACCGTCGCCGGGAACCTGATTTACATCCCGTCGGCGTCGCGCTGGTCGAAAACTTGCTGTGCCAGGTGCAACGTCGCATTGGCGGCGGGCAGACCGCAATAAAGTGCCGAATGCATGATCAGTTCTTTCAACTCCTCACGCGTCACGCCGTTGTTGAAGGCGGCATTAAGATGCATTTTCAGCTCCGCCTCGCGGTTCAACGCAATCAGCATCGCAATGGTTATCATACTGCGCGTATGCCGATCCAGTCCGGGGCGGCTCCAGATATCGCCCCAGGCATAACGGGTAATAAACTGCTGAAAGTCTTCATTCAGCGGCGTCAGGTTTTGCACCGTCCTGTCAACATGCGCATCGCCCAGAACCGCCCTGCGTACGGCCATTCCCTGCTGATAGCGTTCTTCATCCTGCATGTCGTCCTCCCAGAAACGATAACAACGCCGCGTTCACCGCACCCGGCGCTTCAATAGTGGATAAATGGGACGCCTTCACTACGGCCAGTACAGAACCGGCAATACGCTGGTGCATAAACTGAGCATCGGCCACGGTGGTGACGGGGTCATTTTCACCGGCAATCAACAGCGTCGGTCGTGTAATCCCGGCAATCTGCTCTCGCAAATCGGCCGTTGCCAGCGCTTCACAGCAGGCGGCGTAGCCTTCGGCTGACGACGCGGCGAGTTGCTCACACAATGCGGCGACCGTTTGCGGTGCCGACTGACGAAAAGCAGGGCTGAACCAGCGTTCCGGAGCGCTGACGGCAATATCACGCAGTCCATTCTGACGAACGCTTTGCGCGCGGGCGCGCCAGCCCGCCTCGTCGCCTATACGCGCGGCGCTGTTTATCACCGTTACGCTCAACAGTCGCTGTGGCTGATGACAGGCCAGCCACAGTCCGGTGAGTCCCCCCATCGAGATCCCGCAAAAATGCGCTGCCGGGATATCCAGGTGATCGAGCAACGCAATCACATCCTGTCCCAGCCGGGCGAGATCGGTTGGCCCTGCATTATTCGTCGCGCCATGCCCGTGGGTGTCATAACGCAGCACCCGATATTGCGCGCTCAGCGCCGCAAGCTGTGGCGCCCACATCGCAAGCGTCGTGCCCAGAGAATTGGATAGCACCACTACCGGCGCATCGTCCGGGCCATCAATCTGGTAATTCAGTTCCATGCTGTTGTTCCTTATAACGTGCAAGCACGCGTTGCACAAATTGTGCCGCGCAGCCCGTTGCCGTGCCTGGGTCCAGTAACGCCGCCAGTTGTGATTCATTAAGATGGGCCATCACCTGCGGCTCCTTAACGAGTACCGAATGCAGGGAATGACCGCTTGCCACCGCGCGATCGCACAGCCCTTCAATCAGATGATGGGCATCCTGTTTGCCGATAAACACCGCCAATGCCAGAGTGACCGATTCCGCCATCATCAGGCCGTGAGTAATATCCAGGTTGTCGCGCATCTTTTGCGGGAAGACCTGCATATTCAGGACGAGCGGTTGGGTTTCCTCGATGGCATGCCCGACCAGCATGACGATCTCCGGCAGGACTTCCCATTCAGCCTGCCAGCCGCCAAGCGCGCGTTCATGCTGCTGTAACTGACTGCTGTAGAGTGTGGCCATCAGTCCAGGCGTTTTCTGCATGGCAGTGAGGATCGCCGCACAGCTCACCGGATTTCGCTTGTGCGGCATTGTCGACGATCCACCCCGACCCGCGACGACGGGTTCGCTCACTTCCGCCACTTCGGTCTGCATCAGCAATGCGAAGTCCTGAGCAAACTTGCCGAGAGTACCGCCAACACCGGCGTACCATGCCCCCACTTCCAGCAGCCGATCGCGCTGGGTATGCCAGGGCGTATCCGGCAGCGTCAGCGCCAGTTCCTGCGCGAGTCGCTCTGCCACCGGTAGCGCGTTCTGCCCGAGTGACGCCAGCGTTCCCGCCGCGCCGCCAAACTGTAGAACCTGGACGCGAGGCAGCAATTGTTGCAGACGTTCCTGCCAACGCAGTAGCGCATCAAGCGTACCGACCAGTTTCAGTCCCCAGGTCACCGGCAGCGCCTGCTGCATCCAGGTGCGACCCGGCATCACGGTATGCTGGTAGCGATGCGCCTGCTGAGCAAAAGCCTCTGTCAATTGGCCCAGCGCACGTTGCGTATGATTCAGCGCCGCCCGCAGTTGCAGCACCAGACCGGTATCGATCACATCCTGACTGGTTGCCCCCCAGTGGACGTAGCGTGCCGCGTCAGGATCCGCGCTCTTCACCCGCGCGGTTAAGTGTTTTAGCAGCGGAATGGCCAGATTACCCGCCGCCCGCGCCGATTCTGCCAGCGCGTGCTGATCGAACAACTCCGCGCGACAGGCCTGGCTGATCGGCCCGACTGCCGTTGCCGGTATCACGCCGCAGGCAGCTTGTGCACGGACAAGCGCGGCCTCAAAATCGAGCATCCCCTGAAGAAGTGGTATGTCAGAAAATTGTGCCGTGAGCGCCGTTCCGCGCATCAACGGGGTTAGCAAGGTCATTCCTGCTCCTTACACGCGTTCAATAATCAATGCGATCCCCTGACCGACGCCAATGCACATGGTACAGAGCGCATAGCGTCCGCCGGTACGCTGTAACTGGTAAGCGGCGGTCATCGCCAGACGCCCGCCCGATGCCCCCAACGGGTGACCGAGGGCAATTGCACCGCCGTTAGGATTCACCTGCGCGGCATCATCGGATAACCCCAAGTCACGCATCACCGCCAGCGCCTGCGCGGCAAACGCTTCGTTAAGCTCGATAACATCCATCTGACCAAGCGTTAAACCCGTCTGCGTCAGTACTTTGCGAACCGCTGGCGCCGGGCCAAACCCCATAATTCGCGGGGCGACGCCAGCCGTTGCCACGCCGACAATCCGCGCCAGCGGTTGTAGACTTTGCTGCGCCATCGCCTGCTCGCTGGCGATGAGCAGCGCACAGGCACCGTCGTTAACGCCAGACGCATTGCCCGCCGACACCGTACCGTCAGGACGGACTACGCCTTTCAGCCTGGCGAGCGCCTCCAGTGAGGTCGCTCGCGGATGTTCATCTTCGTCAAAAATCAGCGGCTCGCCTCTTTTTTGTGACACCGTCACTGAAATTAACTCTTGCGCGAACAGCCCCTGTTCCTGAGCGGCAGCGGTGCGCAACTGGCTGCGCAGCGCAAACGCATCCTGATCGGCGCGCGTGATGCCAAACTCCTGCGCCACGTTTTCTGCCGTTTCCGGCATAGAATCCACGCCATAGCGTGCTTTCATTTGCGCGTTGATAAAGCGCCAGCCAATCGTGGTGTCTTCGATTTTCATGTTGCGACTGAAGGCATTTTCCGCTTTGCCCATCACAAACGGCGCACGTGACATGCTTTCCACGCCACCGGCGATCATCAGCTGTGTTTCGCCGCTTTTAATCGCTCTCGCGGCAATACCAATGGCATCGAGGCTGGAACCACACAGCCGGTTTACCGTACTGCCCGGAACGCTTTCCGGCAACCCAGCCAGCAGCAGCGCCATTCGCGCCACGTTGCGGTTATCTTCCCCCGCCTGATTCGCACAGCCGTAAATCACGTCATCGATCAACGCGGGATCGAGGCCTGGGTTGCGTTCAAGCAGCGCCTTCAGTGGCATAGCGGCCAGATCGTCAGCCCTGACGTTCGCCAGCGTTCCGCCGAATCGACCAAACGGCGTGCGTACTGCATCGCAGATAAATGCCTGATTCATCATAGTTCCTTATGCGCTTTGCGCCAGCTGTTCACAGCTCAGAGTCACCGGCGTCAGACGTTGCAGCTCCTCAAAAGAGAGACCGTTGAAAATTTCCCGGACAACCGGTCCCGAATCGGTAATGTCGATTACCGCCAGGTCGGTATAGATGCGGCTGACGCAGCCCATGCCGGTTAAGGGATAGGTACAGTGTTCAACCAGTTTGCACTCGCCGTTGCGGGTCAGATGGTCCATCATCACAAATACCTGACGTGCGCCGATCGCCAGATCCATCGCGCCACCCACGGCGGGAATGGCGTCCGGCGCGCCGGTGCTCCAGTTGGCGAGATCCCCGGAGGCCGAGACCTGATACGCCCCCAGCACGCAGATATCCAGATGCCCGCCGCGCATCATGGCGAAGGAGTCGCCGTGGTGGAAATAGCAACCGCCCGGCAACAGCGTGACGTACTCTTTCCCGGCATTAATCAGCTCCGGATCTTCTTCCCCTTCCGCCGGTTTTGGCCCCATCCCGAGCAGGCCATTTTCACTGTGCAGGAAAATCTCTTTTTCCGCTGGCAGGTAGTTCGCAATACGGGTTGGCAAACCGATCCCCAGATTGACGTATGCCCCTTCCGGGATATCCTGCGCCACGCGTCTGGCCATTTCGTCACGGGATAATGTCTTCATCGTTTACTCCTTAGGCGCGCAGCGCTGCATGGGTGAGGTTTTCCAGAGAAAACACGCGCTGGACAAAAATCCCTGGCGTGATGACGTGCTCGGGATCAAGATCGCCGAGAGGGACAATCTGATTCACCTCCACCACCGTGGTTTGCGCGGCGGTGGCCATGATCGGGCCAAAGTTACGCGCCGCTTTGCGGTACACCAGATTCCCCCAGCGATCGGCCTGATGCGCCTTTATCAGGGCAAAATCGGCGTTAATCGGGTATTCGAGCACATAGTTTTTCCCCTCGATGTGGCGGGTTTCTTTGCCTTCAGCCAGCGGCGTACCGTAGCCTGTTGGCGTATAGATAGCCCCCAGGCCAGCCCCGGCAGCCTGAATGCGCGCCGCCAGATTCCCCTGGGGTACCAGCTCCAGCTCAACCTCGCCACGGCGATACAGGTCATCGAAAATCTGTGAATCCACCTGACGCGGAAAAGAGCAGATCATTTTGCGTACGCGTCTGGCCTTCAACAGCGCGGCCAGACCGACTTCACCGTTGCCCGCATTGTTATTGATGATGGTAAGGTCGCGAGCGCCCTGCGCGATGAGCGCATCGATCAATGTGGTGGGTTGTCCGGCAGTACCAAAACCACCAATCATGATGGTGGCGCCGTCCGGGATCCCGGCGATGGCCTCCTCCAGCGAAGGCACACTTTTATCAATCATCAGCTCGCTCCTTGTGGTGCGGATTTCGCACATTTTTGCGTTGTTCGCACAAAATGTGACCCACTTAACGAAGTCAGGCAAGGGCGATAATCGAAATATGGTGCGATAATCGAACATCGTTTATGTTTGTACGAAGAATGTGATCCGTGGCGAACAACGAGAGGAAAACAGTGGAAAAACATCCTGATGACCGACTGAACAATGAGACCGATCCGTTCAAGGGCGATCCAAACTATATGGCGTCGCTGGCACGCGGGCTGGAAGTGATTCAGGCGTTCACACCGCAGCGGCGGGTGATGTCGATATCGCAGATTAGCCAGAAAACCGGGATCCCGCGCGCGGCGGTCAGACGCTGTCTGTATACGCTGGGAAAACTGGGGTTCGTCTATGCCGAAGATGGGAAAAATTTCGAACTACGCCCGCGGATCCTGGCGCTGGGCCATGCCTATCTGGCCTCCACTCCGCTGGCTCGCGCCACTCAACCGGTTCTGAAACATCTGAGCGAAATGCTCAATGAATCCTGTTCCATCGCCACTCTCGATGGTGACGATATTTTGTATATCGCCCGCGCCTCCAGCTCACGCATTATGACCATCGATCTGGACATTGGCAGTCGGCTGCCCGCATGGTCCACCTCAATGGGACGCGTTTTGCTCAGCCATCTTTCAGAGGACAAACTGAACGACATGCTCGGGCGCATCACCATGATCCGCTACACCTCGCAGACCGTGGATTCCGTCCCCGCCCTGCGCGCCGAACTGAAGAAAGTGCGGCAACAGGGTTATGCGCTGAACGATCAGGAACTGGAGATGGGATTGCGGTCCATTGCCGTGCCGCTGATGAACAGCCAGGGTCAGGTCCAGGCGGCGCTTAACGTGGGCGTACATGCCGGACAGGTGACGGCGGACGAGTTGCGCAGCCGCGTACTGCCCGAGTTGCAGAAAGCCGCGCAGGAGCTGTCACTTTTACTGCATTAACGGCTGCGCTTGGCGTGACGTTCCCAGTTTTCCTGCTTCGCCTGCGCGGATTTGCGCAACGCCACATAACACGCCCCGCTGCCGCCATGATGCGGCAGCGCCACGCAGTAGGCCTGAACGTCCTCGAATTCGGTCAACCAGCGCGCCAGATAGCTGCGCACGATGTTGGCATGTGAGTGATCGTCCCGCCCCTTACCGTGAATGATCAGCACGTTGCGCAGTCCATCCTGTAACGACTGGAGAAGAAAACTGAACAGTTGTTGACGGCAGGATTCCACCGGCTGGCGCAACAGATTGAGGCTCGCCTGCTGGCTGTATTTCCCCGTGCGCAGCTTATCAAGCACGCCCTGCTGCAGCCCTTCCCGACGATACTCCAGCGGTTGCGTCAGCGGGACGATCTCCAGAAAACCGGTGGTGAGAAAATTATCAAGCTGGAGTGTATCAATACGCTGCGGGGTCCGCGCATTGCGCACGGGCTGCCAGTGTACGTCGGCGCAACGTTTCAGCGGCTGAACATCCTCCATGGCGTCAAGAAATAACGATTTGTCGTCAAGGTTCATGCTGTGTCCTCCCGCTTTATAAAGGCAGCCACTATCATAGCCGTCCCCCTGGAGAGCGACAACGGTTTACAGATGCTTCCAGTAAACATCGGGGTGTCATAAAGCCATGATGCACTAAACCCAGGCGATTTTATTCGTAATTAACTCACGTTGAGTGATCCTTAAATCCAGTTGATTTAACTTAGATTTTCGTGAAATCAATCACTCATGATGGCTGGCTTCAGTGAACAGTTCTTGCTATAAGACATTACCCGCCACACGGAATAATAACGGGAACACATGAAGGATAAACTGCTGTGTGTACTGTAGAGTCTGGCGGATGTCGACAGGCTCTATTTTTTTATCCCAAATCAGGGGTATAGCACTGCTGGCATTGACCATGATACGTTGACGCCCCACCGACTGCATGCCAACGAGGCAACCGATGCTGACACTACTGGAAGAGAAAATGATGACCCCGCTGGGTCCACTTTGGGTAATTTGCGACGAGCAGTTCAGGCTTCGCGCTATCGAGTGGGAACAGTACAGCGAACGCATGGTGCAACTGCTGGATATTCATTACCGCGTCGAAGGTTATACCCGCATCAGTGCAACCAATCCGGGCGGTCTGTGCGACAAACTTGCCGACTATTTTGCCGGTAACCTCAGCGCGATCGATGCGCTGCCCACCGCCACCGGTGGCACCCCTTTTCAGCGGGAAGTCTGGCAAACATTGCGAACCATTCCTTGTGGTCAGGTGATGCACTACGGTCAGTTGGCTGAGCAACTGGGACGCCCAGGCGCGGCACGAGCAGTTGGCGCGGCGAACGGTTCGAATCCGATCAGCATTGTGGTGCCCTGCCATCGCGTCATCGGACGAAACGGCACCATGACCGGTTACGCTGGTGGCGTGCAGCGGAAAGAGTGGTTGTTGCGCCATGAAGGTTATCTGTTGCTGTAGTCTCCAGGCAATTCGTGCCTTCTTGCTCACACTTTTACGTAAAGACGCCACACGGAAAGTAAGGATTTTCAAAGGGATAGAAATATTTTGCTCACACATGCCGGAATTATCCGCTATTGGGGTTACCTCAGACTTACGTGCTCACCAAAAAGATGTTAAAATTGACAAATATCAATTACGGCTTGAGCAGACCTATGATCCCGGAAAAGCGAATTATACGGCGCATTCAGTCTGGCGGTTGTGCTATCCATTGCCAGGATTGCAGTATCAGCCAGCTTTGCATCCCGTTCACACTTAACGAGCATGAGCTTGATCAGCTTGATAATATCATCGAGCGTAAAAAGCCGATCCAGAAAGGCCAGACGCTGTTTAAAGCGGGTGATGAGCTGAAATCGCTCTATGCCATTCGTTCCGGTACGATCAAGAGCTATACCATTACTGAACAAGGCGATGAACAGATCACCGGCTTCCACCTCGCGGGCGACCTGGTTGGTTTCGACGCGATCGGTAGCGGTCATCATCCGAGTTTTGCGCAGGCGCTGGAAACCTCAATGGTCTGTGAAATCCCGTTTGAGACACTTGATGATCTGTCCGGCAAAATGCCGAATCTGCGCCAACAGATGATGCGTCTGATGAGTGGTGAGATCAAAGGTGACCAGGATATGATCCTGTTACTGTCGAAGAAAAACGCGGAAGAGCGTCTGGCGGCATTTATCTATAACCTGTCCCGTCGCTTTGCGCAGCGTGGCTTCTCTCCACGTGAGTTCCGTCTGACCATGACCCGTGGCGATATCGGTAACTACCTGGGTCTGACCGTTGAAACGATCAGCCGTCTGTTGGGTCGTTTCCAGAAAAGCGGAATGCTGGCGGTGAAAGGGAAATACATCACTATCGAAAACAGTGATGCGCTGGCGGTTCTCGCCGGACACACCCGCAACGTTGCTTAATCTTTCCGCAACCCTTCTGAAACCCTTCTGTCGAATCGTTAAATTTTCCTGATTTATTGATCTGACAGAAGGTTCTTCCCTGTTTCAATTCACATTCTTGGGTTACTCTTTTAGTTACAAACTGCGATGACAGTTGTAAGGAGACCCTGTATGGCTATGTATCAAAACATGCTGGTGGTTATCGATCCGAATCAGGACGATCAACCTGCGTTACGGCGTGCGGTTTATTTGCATCAACGGATTGGTGGCAAAATTAAAGCCTTTTTGCCGATCTATGACTTTTCCTACGAGATGACCACCCTGCTGTCGCCGGATGAGCGTACGGCAATGCGTCAGGGCGTCATTAGTCAGCGGACGGCGTGGATACGCGAACAGGCAAAATACTACATTGAAGCAGGCGTTCCTGTTGAAATTAAAGTGGTCTGGCACAACCGTCCTTTTGAAGCCATTATTCAGGAAGTGATCAGCGCCGGACACGATCTGGTGCTGAAGATGGCGCACCAGCATGACCGGCTGGAAGCGGTGATCTTCACTCCTACCGACTGGCATCTGCTGCGTAAATGTCCAAGTCCGGTATGGATGGTGAAAGATCAGCCCTGGCCGGAAGGTGGTAAAGCACTGGTGGCGGTGAACCTCGCCAGTGAAGAGCCCTACCATAATGCGCTGAATGAGAAGCTGGTGAAAGAGACGCTGCAACTCGCCGAACAGGTTAACCATACTGAAGTGCATCTGGTCGGGGCCTACCCTGTCACGCCGATCAATATCGCGATTGAACTGCCGGAATTTGATCCCAGCGTCTACAACGATGCGATTCGCGGTCAGCACCTGCTGGCAATGAAAGCGCTGCGGCAAAAATTCAGTATCGACGAGAAAGTCACACACGTTGAGAAAGGACTACCGGAAGAGGTGATCCCCGATTTAGCGGAACATCTGCAGGCGGGGATTGTGGTTCTGGGTACAGTGGGCCGCACGGGAATTTCCGCGGCCTTCCTGGGGAATACGGCTGAACAGGTCATCGATCACCTGCGATGTGACCTGCTGGTCATCAAACCCGACCAGTACCAGACGCCCGTTGAACTGGACGACGACGAAGACGACTAACGCGTTGTGAAAAAAACGAAAGGCCCAATTATTAGGGCCTTTTCTTTTAGTGCTTGTCCTCACCGCCGAGGAAATAAATCCCCAACGGGATGGCCAGCAGCACGGTGAAAACCAGGCTATAGACGAAAATCATTGATGACTGAATGACATACATCGACGTCGTCCAGTCAGAAAGCGGAATATCGTACTGTTCAATCACCCCACCGATCGTGGCGCGCGTGACAACCGATGCGGCAATAATAAACACACCCAGCAGGCAGAGCAGAAACTTTTTGCCCTTCGCCGTCTTCAGCTTTTCCATTATCATCATAGTGTCCTTCTGTTCCCAATTTTTTGTTACCTTAGCGCAACAATACCATGACATTATGAAAAAGTCTGCATCAGTTCCTCTGACAAATCCGTCACATTGAAAGCTTCTTTGCGTAAAAACGCTGAAAGCGCTATTTATTATCCTTTTTTATTGATGACTTGAATGTTTATCCTGAGTACCATTAGTGAGTTACAGGTTATTTATTGTCATTTCAGAGGCAGCGGAAAGCCGGGGATAAATATGTTTGCAGAGCTGTTCGTAAAAAACATCTTCAATCTGACGGTTATTTTGAGTAGCGTCTTTAGCTTAATCCTGATGAATGTTTTCTTTCGTCATGCACATAAACGCAAGAAAGGGTTTGTCTTCCATACGGCTCAGTTTCTTATTTATGCGCTGATTATCGGTACATTAGGGCGCATCGCTAATACCATTATTACCCATTATAACATCAGCGCGGTTTCATCCAGTATTATCGACTTTGTCTGTACGTCGTTGATTGCCCTGATTCTGACCATAAAACTGTTTCTGGTGATTAATCAGTTTGAAAAATCGCAAATTAAAAAAGGACGAGACGTCACCAGCGCGCGAATCTTATCGCGGATTATCAAAATCACCCTCATTATCGTCATTATTTTGCTTTATGGTGAACACTTCGGCATGAGCCTGTCGGGATTACTTACCTTTGGCGGCATCGGCGGCATCGCCGTGGGCATGGCAGGGAAAGATATCCTGAGTAACTTCTTTTCCGGCATTATGCTGTATTTCGATCGCCCATTCAGTATCGGCGACTGGGTGCGTTCCCCGGATCGCAATATTGAAGGCACCGTGGCGGAAATTGGCTGGCGGATGACCAAAATCACCACCTTTGATCATCGTCCGTTATACGTTCCTAACTCTGTCTTTTCCTCGATTAGCGTAGAGAATCCTGGTCGGATGAGCAACCGACGCATCAACACAATTGTCGGGTTACGTTATGAAGATGCCAGTAAAGTGGGCACGATCGTCAATGCCATTCGACAAATGCTACAAACCCATGCCGATATCGATCAGCAACAAACGCTATTGGTCTATTTTAATGGCTTTGGTGACTCTTCATTAAACATTATGGTGTATTGTTTTACCCGAACAACGGTCTGGGAAGAGTGGTTAGCGGTTCAGCAACAGGTTTATCTTAACATTATTGATATCGTGCAGAGCCATGGCGCTGATTTCGCCTTCCCGAGCCAGACACTCTATCTCAATAATAACAGCCAGGGTTAAAGTAAAACGCCCCTGCCCGACATGTGATAGCCTCAGGACATATTGACCTGAGGCACCTTACTCAGACAAGACATTATTATCCGTTCACTCAACAATTTCGATAAAATTCCCGTCCGGGTCTTTGATGACAGCTTCATAATAACCGTCCCCGGTCGTGCGCGGTGGTGAAACCAGAATCCCCTGCGCCTGCGCTTTTTTTGCCAGCGCATCCACTTTTTTAGCGCTGCCAACCGCGATCGCCAGATGTACCCACCCGGTCGTCTGGTTATCCGGACGCAGGGCTCGCAGTGCGGGTTTCGTCATCAATTCAATCGCAATATCATCACCGATGCGCACAAAGTAAGATTCGAATCCAGGATTGTTCTTGCTGATGTATTTCTCATTAAGCGTCCCGCCAAAAAAATCTGACCAAAAGCGCGCCTGCGCCTCCAGTTCCGTGGTCCATAGCGCCATATGTGCGATTTTCATGTTTCACCTCGTTTCAACCCGTCAGAATGTTGACAGCGCCGACTGTTTTGCCCGATCATGCGCTATATTGCTCGATGATATGGTTTTCAGGATTTATTATGCTCGATTATGCAGCTTTCCCGGAACAACGACAAGCCCTGATTCAGCAGATCCTGCAGGAGAATGGGCGCGTGGTATGCAGTGACCTCGCCTCCCGACTGAATGTGTCGGAGCACACGATTCGCCGCGATCTCCATGAACTCAGCAAGGAAGGCATCTGCAAGAAAGTGTATGGCGGCGCGGTAATGATGCTGCCGGAAGCGGGTGACTATTCGATCCGCAAAACGAAGAAGCCCGACCAAAAGAGCAGCATCGCGCAAAAATGTGCACGACTGGTCAAATCCGGTAGCTGTATTTTTATCGACACCGGCACGACCAACCTGGCGATGGCGGAGGCGCTTCCGGCAGAACTCTCTCTCACCGTAGTGACCAACTCGCCGGAAATCGCTGCCGTACTGTTAAAAAAACCTCTGTATGACGTCATCATGCTCGGCGGTCAGCTGCAGCGCTCTTCGGGTGGTTGCGTCGGCGCATCGGCCATCGCACAGGTTCAGGGGATGTTATTCGATCAGGGGTTTATCGGCGGCTGTGCGATGGCGCCGGAATCCGGTCTCACCGGGTTTGATTACGCCGATTGTGAATTCAAGCGCGCAGTGCTCCGGCAGTGCAATGAGACCATTGTCGCGCTGACGGCAGACAAGATCCCGGCCGTGGCTCGCTATGTTGTCGCCCAAAGTAGTGAGATCGATGTCATTGTGGTTGAAGCGAATATCAGCAAGGAGTACTGCGAGGCATTTCGCGAACATGATATTCGCATTTACACGGTGTGATCAGCAGGCGCGCTCCCCGCGCCCGCTGACGGATGGCTAGTGCTTGATGATGTACATGGTCCGGCTATAGGCCACATCTTCCGGGTTCATGATCGGATACCCTTTCAGCCACGGTTTGATTAAGCGCCCGTTGGTGTACTGATAAATTGGCGCAATGGGTGCCTGCTCCATGAGGATTTTTTCCGCCGCATTGTAGTCCGCGTTACGCGCTTTATCAGTGTTCTCCATCGTCGCCTGAGTGATGACTTTGTCATACGCCGGGTCGTTAAAACGGGAAATATTGCCGGAATGCGTCGACGTCAGCAGCGACAGGAAAGTGGAAGGCTCGTTGTAATCCCCCACCCAGGAAGCACGAATTACATCAAAGTTCCCGGTGTTACGGCTATCAATGTAAGTTTTCCACTCCTGGTTTTGCAGCTTCACATCCACACCTAAGTTTTTCTTCCACATCGAAGCCACCGCGATGGCGATTTTCTGGTGGTTCTCAGAGGTGTTGTACAACAGCGTCAGGTTAAGCGGCTTCTGCGGACCGTATCCAGCCGCACGCAATAGCGTTTTCGCCTGGGCATTCAGCTCTTCCTGACTCATCTGCTCGAATGGAGACGATTCAGGCGTAAAGCCGGCAGTGACGTCCGGCGTAAAATGCCAGGCCGGTTTTTCCCCAGTTCCCAACACTTTCTCCGCCATAATACGACGGTCGATGGTCATGCTCAGCGCCAGACGCACGCGGGAATCCGCCGTTGGTCCTTTCTGCGTGTTAAAGGCGTAGTAATAGGTCCCCAACTGCGGTGGCGTATAGACCTGCCCCGGAATGTCCTTTAACAGCTTCTGGTACATATTTTTCGGGAAGGACTCGGTGATATCAATATCCCCCGCCAGGTAACGTTTGGTGGCCGAGGACTCCTGATTAATCGGCAGGAAAGTCACTTTTTGCAGCACCGTTTTACCGTTATCCCAGTACTGCGTATTCGGCACCACCACCAGCTTTTCATTCACCACGCGATCCCGCAACACGTAGGCGCCGTTACCCACCAGGTTGCCCGGTTTGGTCCAGTCTTTACCGCTTGTCACGTTGGCTTTTTGCACCGGATAGAACGCAAAGCTGGCGGTGAGATTGGCGAACCACGGCAGCGGCTTATCCAGTTGCACTCTCAGGGTTCGGGCATCAATGGCGGTCACGCCGAGCTTATCAGGCGTCACTTTGCCATCAATGATCGCCTGAGCGTTATTAACCCCTGCCAGCGCGGCAAACCAGGCAAAGGGCGACAACGTTTTCGGGTCCACCAGACGCTGCCAGCTATAGACAAAATCCTGGGCGGTCACCGGCGTGCCATCTGACCAGCGCGCATTATCCCGCAGCGTAAACGTCCAGATCCGATTGTCGTTGCTTTTCCATTTCGTGGCGACGCCAGGCACGATTTCTCCCTTCTCGTTCTGGTTCACCAGTCCTTCAAACAGATCGCGAATAACCTGAATTTCCGGCAGGCCAACTGCTTTAGCCGGATCAAGCGTCGCCGGTTCATCTTTTATATGGCGAACCAGCTCCTGCTTCTCTGCCAGTACCGTTCCGCTGGGAACATCCGCAGCATATGACAGAGAAATGCTGCTAACCAACAGCGCACAACAGGTTACTGAAACAGAGTGCTTCATAGAGTCCCCTCAATCCGGCTTATTCACGATGGCGTAATTATTTGTTTCGCCTGAAGGAAATGCAAACATCTTCCTGCAGAAAATTGATATTACGACTAAAAATCTGTCCATGCGAAAACGATTTGATTATCGACCCAATTTGCACAACACTGCGAGTAATAATCCCTGAATTCAGAGACGCTTATGACCGTTACCCGCCCTCGCGCCGAACGCGGCGCCTTTCCGCCAGGAACCGAACATTATGGACGTTCACTGTTGGGTGCACCGCTGATCTGGTTTCCGGCAGCCGTCGCCAGTCGCGACAGTGGCCTGATTATCGCGGGAACGCACGGCGACGAAAACGCGTCAGTTGTCACGCTCTCCTGCGCACTGCGCACGCTGACGCCTTCACTGCGCCGCCACCATGTGATCCTCGCAGTGAACCCGGACGGCTGTCAGCTCGGTTTGCGTGCGAACGCTAACGGCGTCGACCTTAATCGCAATTTCCCGTCGGCTAACTGGAAAGCCGGAGAGACGGTTTATCGCTGGAACAGCGCCGCAGAAACGCGTGACGTGGTGTTGTTGACGGGAGATCACCCGGGGTCGGAACCAGAAACTCAGGCGTTATGTCAGTTGATTCATCGCATTCACCCCGCGTGGGTGGTCTCCTTCCATGATCCGCTGGCCTGTATTGAAGATCCCAAAAGCAGCGAGCTCGGTGAATGGCTGGCGCAGGCGTTTGAACTACCGCTGGTGACAAGCGTAGGTTACGAAACGCCCGGCTCTTTCGGCAGTTGGTGTGCGGATCTGAATTTACACTGCATCACTGCGGAATTCCCGCCGATCTCATCAGATGAGGCCAGCGAGAAATATCTACCGGCGATGTCCACGCTTCTGCGCTGGCATCCTAAAGATGCAGTTGTCCGGTCGTAAAGTGCAGTGCGGGCTCCACATCAACCGCCAGCCAGGTAGGACCATCAAGATCGGCAAAGCTGACCTGCGGCGTCAGCGGTAATGCGGCAGAAATGGCCCGTGACGTGCAAAGCATGCAGCCCAGCATCAGGGCAAATCCTTGTTCGCGGGCGTCGGTAGCCAGCGCCAGCGCCTCGGTCAGTCCGCCGGTTTTGTCCAGTTTGATATTGACCATTTCATAACGCCCATGCAGCGCTTTCAGGCTGCTACGGGTATGACAGCTCTCATCGGCGCAGACCGGTAGCGGATGGACAAAATTTTCCAGCGCGGCGTCATCCTGCGCCGGAAGCGGTTGTTCCAGCATCGCGACACCCAGATCGGCTAACAGCTGACAGCGCGCCGCCAGCCCCTCCGCCCGCCATGACTCATTGGCATCGACAATTAAGGTCGCTTCCGGTACCGCCGACCGAATCGCCACCATACGTTCGCTGATCAGCCGATCGTCCAGTTTCACCTTTAGCAGTCGGGCTCCGGCTTCCCACAGCGCCGCTGCGCTGGCCGCCATTTGTTCCGGGGTACCAATCACCACGGTCTGTGCGGTGGCGATTGTCGTCGGCAGCGCCACGTTGAGGGTTTCCGTCAGTGTTTGTTGCTGCTGGCGGGCCTGCAGATCCCACAGCGCACAGTCCACCGCGTTGCGTGCCGCGCCTGCCGGGAGCAGTTTTTGCAATGCTTCCCGGGTCAGTCCCTTTTCCAGTTGCGGGACAATGCTCATGATCTGCGCCATCACGGATGCATCGCTTTCCCCGTAACGCGGATAGGGCGTGCACTCACCGATCCCTTTCACGCCCTCTTCTTCCAGTTCAATCACCACGACACGCGCCTCACTGCGGCTGCCACGGGCAATCACAAAAGGGGTATGTAACGGCCAGGCTTCCTCGTATACCTTCACAGAACGCATTTTTTCTCCTTAAGCAATGACGTGGTGGTTTGTGCGCTTCACCGAAATAGCGTTTGCCGTGTTATCGGCTGTTGGCATAAACTAGCTGTGACGTTAACTATATGTAAACAGGAAGATAACCATGTCACAAACCGTTCATTTCCAGGGCAACCCGGTTGCAGTCGCCAACTCCATTCCTCAAGCGGGTAGCAAAGCGCAGCCTTTTACCCTCGTGGCAAAAGATCTGTCTGACGTCGCACTGAGCCAGTTTGCTGGCAAACGCAAAGTGCTGAACATTTTCCCGAGCATCGATACCGGCGTTTGCGCGGCATCGGTACGTAAGTTTAACCAACTGGCCACCGAAATCGACAACACCGTGGTGCTGTGTGTTTCTGCCGATCTGCCGTTTGCCCAGTCCCGCTTCTGCGGCGCGGAAGGTCTGAGCAACGTTATCACGCTGTCCACGCTGCGTAACGCTGAATTCCTGAAAAACTACGGCGTTGAAATCACCGAAGGTCCGCTGAAAGGTCTGGCCGCTCGTGCGGTTGTCGTTCTGGATGAAAATGACAATGTCATCTTCAGCCAGCTGGTGAATGAAATCACCAACGAACCTGACTATGCCGCTGCGCTGGAAGTCCTGAAAGCGTAAGGTAGTCGTCATACAAAAATGCCTCCATTTCGGAGGCATTTTTTTACTCTTCGCCCTTTTTCTGATTCAGGCCATATTCACGCAGCTTATTCGCAATCGCGGTATGGGAAACCCCCAGGCGTTTCGCCAGTTTGCGGGTACTGGGATAACTGCGATAAAGCTGGGTTAACACCGAACGCTCAAAACGGCTGGTGATATCATCCAGTGAACCTTCCATCGCATCTTCACCTACCGCAACCGTCGTCGCATCGTAGTCAGGCAGCAAAATATCCTGTGGTCGCAGTTCGTAACCTTCAAGCTGCGTCAGCGCCCGGTAGATGGCGTTTTTCAGTTGACGCACGTTGCCAGGCCAGCCGTAGCGGGTCAATACCGTACTGAGATCGGCAGCCAGTTTAGGACGCGGCACGCCCTGCTCATCGGCGAAACGCGCCACAAACAGTTCGGTCAGCGGCATGATGTCCTGTGGACAATCGCGCAGCGGCGGCAGATTCAGCGTCAACACGTTCAGGCGATAATAGAGATCTTCGCGAAACAGCCCTTTCTGCACCAGTTCAACGAGATTCTTTTGCGTCGCGCAGATCACGCGCACATCGACATGCACCTCATGATCTTCCCCCACCCGACGGAACGTACCGTCATTGAGGAACCGCAGTAGCTTGGTCTGCATGCGCGGCGACATTTCACCAATCTCATCAAGCAGCACCGAACCGCCGTTCGCCTGCTCGAAGAAGCCTTTTTTACCTTCTGGCGCATGACCGAACAGTTCGCTTTCCACCGCATCTTCAGGGATCGACGCGCAGTTGAGCGCCAGATACGGTTTCCCCGCACGCGGGCTGGCCTGATGACAAGCATGAGCAAACAGATCTTTACCGGTGCCGGTATCGCCGGTAATCAACAGGGGCGCACTCAGCATCGCCAGTTTGCGCGCCTGTTCGACAACATGTTTCATTTTGCCGCTGACGGCGATGATTTGACTAAAAGCACTGACATCCTGAGTTGCCAGATTCTGCAACTGACGCCCCATCCGGATAGTTGAACGCAGCATGACCACCGCACCGGTGAGCATAGTTTCGTCAGTTTCCCCTTGCAGATAGACCGGCGTGATTTCCATCAGGAAATTCTGCCCGTTGATCACCACATGTTCGTTATGGGACGTTTGCGGGTTACCCTCCAGCCAGCGCTGGAAGTTAAAACCGTTGATCAGTTGTGCCGCGGTGTGGTTGCGCATCCGCTCCGGGTTAAGCGCAAACAGCTGGCAGCTTGCCGGGTTCGCCATCTCAATTTTACTTTTCAGATCCAGCGACAGAACCGGTTCTGGCAACGCCTCAAGCAAAGCGCTGAGCGCCAGATGCTCACGCTCTGACGGCATCCACGGCACGGTGCGTACGTCGGTGACGCCCGCAATGCGGCGAATTTCCGCCATCAAACTGCTGAAGCTAGTGAACTCCAGTTCGGCAAAGTTAAGGTAGATTCGCCCGATGGGGTCAATCTCGATACCGCGCAAATCGATGCTGCGTAGCACCAGTAAATCGAGTAATTCGCGAGTCAGACCAAGTCGGTCTTCACAAAAGACTTCCAGACGCATGGGGGGACCTTCACCTGAATAATGAGCTATAGATAAGATGATAAGCCAGGAATGGGGAAGCAGGAAGGATTCTGTCAACAAATATTGACAGCATGACGGAAAAACAGGCGTTTCGGCGTAAAGTTACGCGGTCAACGCCTGCGATTAGATTACTTTTCTCGCGGGGAGCCGTTTTTCTGCAACGTCTCTTTGAGCTGCCCGATCAACTGACGACGGAAATCCCCCAGACGCGGTTTGTCATCATCCATCCACGGTAACGGGCGGCAGAGTTCCATCGCCTTGATCCCCAGTCGTGCGGTTAATAATCCCGCGCCGATCCCTTGCGCAGCACGGGTCGACAGGCGCGCCGCGAGATCCTGCGACATCCAGTCCATCCCCACTTCCCGCACCAGTTCGCTGGCTCCGGCGAAAGCGATGTTGAGCAACACCAGGCGGAACAGACGCAGACGACTGTAATAGCCCAGCTCAATTCCGTACAACGTGGCGATGCGGTTAATCAGTCGCAAATTACGCCAGGCAATAAATGCCATATCCACCAGCGCCAGCGGACTGACTGCGATCATCAGCGTCGACTCCGCCGCTGAACGACTGATTTCGCGCCGCGCCTGGGCATCCAGCACCGGTTGAACCAGATGCGCGTACAGGCTGACCACTTCGCGGTCGTTTTGCGTTTCGTGAATCGAGGCATACCAGCGCTGCAACGCCGGATGCGACTGGTCGATTCCGGCCTGCTGCGCCAGTTTCTCGCAGAAGACCCGCCCTTTGCCGGCACCGTGACTGTGCAGCAGGTCACGCGCTTCATCGCGCTCGTGAGCACGCTGACGCAAACGCCACAGACGTCGCCATTCGGTTGCCACCGATCCGACACCCGCCCCAATAATCAGCGCCCCGGCCGCGCAGCCCCCGAGCGCCACCCAGTCCTGGGTTTGCCAGGCGTTCATTGTCCACTGCACACCTTGTCCAACCACGCTTACGCCGAACAGCGCCAGACCGCCCATCACCATCTTGCGCCACAGGCTGCGCTTCGGGCGTAGCGCTGCGTCAATCACCGCTTCGGCTTGCCCCTCTTCTTCCAACGGTTCATCAACGGTGGCCGGGGCAAAGGACTGGGCCTGCGTCTCGCTAAACGTTTGTTGCGCTTTAAAGGCCGGGTTCTGCTCGACTTCAAGCGGACCGGCGAAATCAATCCGCGGTTTTATCGGTTCGCTCATCGCAATTTATCTCCTATTAAAAACTCCAGCGCGGCATCCAGACGAATATGCGGCAGCGGCTTATCAACGTCCATTTTTTGCGGTCGAAACGCTTCAAACTGAAACCCCTGACTGCCCCAGAACGCCTGTCCCGGCAGTCGCGCCGGCACTTCACCGGGGTAGACCGTCAGCGGGGAGCCATCGCTTAAGCGATTTCCACGCAGCGCCGGGATCTTTTCGCCGTTAACGTCAATCAACCCGCTGGTGGTTGCCTGGACGGAAGCCAACCCCAGACAATCCATGCTGATCCCTTCAAACGCGGCATTCTGCCAGGCATCCTGAATCAACTGTTGCAGCAACGACACCATATTGGCGTGCTGATCGATCGTCACATGATCCGCTTTGGTGGCGGCAAACAGCAGTTTGTCGATTACCGGCGAGAACAGCCGACGGAACAGCGTTCGCTGGCCGTAATGGAAACTTTGCATCAGTTGGGTTAAGGCGAGACGCATGTCGTTGAACGCCTGCGGCCCGCTGTTGAGCGGTTGCAGGCAATCCACCAGCACAATCTGACGGTCGAAACGCAGGAAGTGGTTCTTATAGAACCCCTTCACCACCTTTTCACAGTAATAGTTAAAGCGCTCACGCAGCATCCCGGCGTTAGTATGCTTGTCTGCCTGAGCCAGTTTTGATTCGCCCCACGCGTCCACATCCGGCCAGGGGAAAAATTGTAACGCTGGCGCGCCGGCCATATCACCAGGCAGGACGAAGCGCCCCGGCTGGATGAAATGCAGTCCTTGCTGTTTACACTGATGCAAATAGTCCGTCCACGCCGCCGCAATGTCTGCCAGGCGGTTCTCATCGGCGGTTGCCAGTGGATCCAGCCCTTGCGTCAACTGTCGCCATTTCGTCGACCATTCCGCCCGCTGCCCGGTAAGCAGACCGGTCATCTGCCGTGACCAGCTCAGATAATCCTGCGCCAGCATTGGCAGATCGAGCAGCCATTCGCCAGGATAATCAACAATTTCCAGATACAGCGTCGACGTCTCTTTGAAGTGACGCAGCAGAGAATCATTGGATTTATAACGCAGCGCCAGACGAATTTCGCTTACGCCACGGGTGGGTGTCGGCCACGTCGGCGGATCGCCGTACAGCTGGGCCAGCCCTTCATCATAGGTAAAGCGAGGAATACCAAAATCGCGCTGGGGAACGCGTTTCACCCCGAGCAGGCGCTCTTCACGCACCGCGCTGAGCAGCGGCAGTCGCGCCCCGGCGTGAATATTCAGCAACTGGTTAACCATTGCGGTAATAAATGCGGTTTTTCCGCTCCGGCTCAACCCGGTGACCGCGAGGCGCAAATGTCGGTCTACGCCGCGATTAACCAGCGCATTGAGTTCATTGGTGAGTCTCTTCATCGCCATCCCGTTATGCCTGAAGACCAGAAAAAAGTATAACGCATAGCCTGTAATATGGGGTCAGGTCGTTGATTATCAACCGTGTTGTGTTGAAACGGTGTGGACAATGTGTGACTGGACGTTTTTTGCGGGCGCTTTTCCCTCCATAGTTTAAAATGCCTGGTCACTGTGACAATCAGAATGCAAAGGAAGAGTTATGGATAAAGGCAAATTAATAGTATGAATCTCAATCGTGTTTGTTATTTGCTACTGACTTTTATGGCAATCGGGAGTTTTTTTGCGTCACATCCCTTTGTCATATGGTTACTGCTCGTCAACATACTGACGTTGATGATTTACGGCGCGGATAAGATAGCGGCACGTAAAGCCTGGCGCAGGGTCCCGGAATTCACTTTACTGGTATTTGGTGTTGTGGGTGGGTGGCCTGGCGCGATTGTTGGGCAACAACTGTTCCGCCATAAAACGCAAAAGCAGCCATTTAAAACATATTTCATCGTCAGTGTGATATTAAGTATTTCAGTTATGGTGGCAGTTTATCAGTTCGCTCCTTTTCATTTTTTCTGGAGTTCCGAATGACAGAATTCTGTTTTTTTGTAAAAGATCGACAGACCATTGTACTGGAGCGCGCAGATACGCTTCGCGCAGCACAACTGACTCAACAGGGTTACGAGAAGCAATTTGAAGAGATCAACGCCACAGATGAAGCACAGGCACTTGCCCGTTTTGCGGATATTCGCAGGGAAAAACAGATCGATCAGCAACACTTCTTAGCCGGTACTGGTGCCATGCCGCTGATCGGGATTTTTGCGAGTGTGGTGGTTTCGTTATTCAGAAAAAAATAGTCAGTGCACGTATTATCCATACTGCATAATCAACCACACTGTGTTGTCAACCGGAGACTAACTCCCTAAGATGAATGGCATTAACTCTCCAATGGAGTTGCAGGAGTATGTCCCCCACTATTTATGATATCGCTCGCGTGGCGGGTGTGTCGAAGTCGACGGTCTCACGCGTACTGAATAAACAAACCAATATCTCACCGGAAGCGCTGGAAAAAGTGCAGCGCGCCATCGATGAACTACAATATCAGCCAAATAAACTGGCACGAGCTCTGACTTCATCCGGATTTGATGCCATTATGGTGATCTCAACGCGCTCGACTAAAACAACCGCTGGCAATCCATTCTTTTCAGAAGTCTTGCACGCCATTACCGCAAAAGCAGAAGAAGAAGGTTTCGACGTGATCCTGCAAACATCGCGTAGTACCGAAGACGATCTGCAAAAGTGCGAGAGCAAGATTAAGCAGAAGATGATCAAAGGCATTATCATGCTCAGTTCTCCTGCGGATGAGACCTTTTTCGCGCGTCTGGATAAATATGATATTCCGGTTGTGGTCATCGGTAAGGTTGAAGGTCAATATACTCACGTTTACTCGGTCGATACCGATAATTACCGCGACAGTATTGCACTGACTGATGCCCTGATTGACAGCGGTCATCAGAATATTGCCTGCCTGCATGCACCGCTGGATTATCATGTTTCTGTTGATCGTGTAAATGGCTATAAGCACAGTCTGGCGACACATCAACTGATGGAGAATAAAAACTGGATTATTGATGGTGGCTATACGCACGAAAGCGCGCTGGAAGCGGCAAGAGTATTATTAAACCAATACCCCTTACCGGACGCCGTCTTTGCGACCGACAGTATTAAAATACTCAGTTTATATCGCGCTGCATCGGAGAAAAATATTGCCATCCCGCAACAGTTGGCAGTAGTAGGGTACAGCAATGAAATGCTCTCTTTCATTCTCACTCCTCCACCCGGCGGAATTGATATCCCGACACGTGAATTAGGCGAACAAAGCTGCGATCTGTTGTTTAAGCACATTGCCGGGAAAACCGACGCCAGCTCCATCATCGTGGAAACACGTATCTCCCTGACCGCATCACTGGCCTGAGTCAATGGCTGCCCGCAGTTTCCGGGCAGCCAACGTTATCAGAAGGCGTAATTAACGCCTACGCCCGCATAGTGGAATCGATCACTGTCACCTTCGTCGTGATCTTCCCATTCATAAGCATATTCCAGCGTCATCGACAGACCATTCTGGAAATCATACGCATACTGTAATCCGAGACGGTCAAAGTTATGCCCTTCGCGTTCAGGATCGTCGCGCCAGTCCCAGTTTGACCAGCGATCCAGACCAATACGGGTATAGGGTGTCAGCGTACTGTTGCCAAGAGAAACAGGTAAGTAGGCACGAATTTCCTGGGTAGAAAACTCGCCATTGTTACGATGATCGGCAAGGTTAAAACCCCGCTCCAGGTAGTAATTAACCGTCAGACCCACCGTCTCATTAACGGTATAGTGCAGCCCGGTCTCCGTTTCGATACGACTGTCGGCATAGCCTGTGGTATTCAGGTCATTCACGAACTGATACATCGCCAGCCATCCGCCAAAGCGCAAATCGTCCGTGAGCTTCACATCCCAGTCCGGCGCTACTTTCCAGCGCTGCATATTCGCAGTGTCCTTACCTTCTTCGTTTACGTAATGATAGCCGTAGTTACGAAATCCTCCGGTTAAGCCAAAACTGAAATTATCGCTTTCAAGAACCTGATAGCGGACCTCCAGTTCCGGACGATCAAACCAGGTGCCACGTTTCCCGGCGCTATAGTCAACCGGCCCTTCCTGGTAATACGCGAGAGAGATTTTCCATGGGCCGTTTGCAGCATTAAAATAGATCGAGGGCTCGGCAAGCCCATCCATATCTTCACCGTAACCCTCAACGTTTTCAATTTCGTACATGGCGCCAATATTGAAATGCCAGTCTTTATTATCGGCAGCCTGCGCGCAGGCCATCCCAGCGCATATCAGCAGCGCTGTAGAAGTGAGCAAGGTTTTCATTTTTATTCCTTGTTAAAGTACAAATAAATAAAATGTAGCGAAGCCAGGGGACCACACCCCTGGAGATAATTATTGTTAAATAGCGAACTCCGTCTCTGCATCAAAGAAATGGCATTTCGCCATATCAAAATGGATGGTGATATTTTCTCCCGCATAATAGTCATTAACCGATCCGGCACGAACCACCAACTCATGCCCCCCAATAGTGGTGTACAGCATAAATTCTGCGCCGGTTAGCTCTGCCACGCTTATTTTTGCCGTAACGCTATTCTCTTCACGCATGTCGGGGGTAATATCCTCAGGGCGGAGCCCCATCACGACCGCTTTATGCTCATAATTTTTCGTTTTTAATATTCGCAGTTTATCTTGCGGAATAGTTAATTTAAGCGTTTCCGTTACAAACTTATTTCCGTCGATCGCACCACGGATAAAATTCATTGACGGAGAACCGATGAAACCAGCAACAAACATGTTTATCGGTTGGTTATAAACCATTTTAGGCGCCCCAACTTGCTGGACAATCCCGTCTTTCATGATCACAATCCGCGTCGCCATAGTCATTGCTTCTGTCTGGTCATGAGTGACGTAAATCATCGTGGTATTCAACTTCTGGTGAAGTTTGCTGATCTCCGCGCGCATCTGGACACGGAGTTTGGCGTCGAGGTTGGAGAGCGGCTCATCCATCAGAAACACGCCCGCTTCGCGGACGATGGCTCGTCCCAGAGCAACGCGCTGGCGTTGGCCACCCGATAATGCACCCGGTTTACGCTTGAGATAGTCCCGCAAACCGAGGATCTGCGCTGCCCAGTTGACGCGCTCGTCAATAATACCTGCGTCAATCTTTTGCATTTTCAGACCGAATGCCATGTTGTCGTAGACACTCATATGCGGATACAGCGCATAATTCTGGAAGACCATCGCAATATTGCGCGCCTTTGCGGGAACATCATTCATCCGCCTTCCGTCGATCAACAGTTCACCGGCGCTGATCTCCTCCAGTCCAGCAATCATGCGTAGCGTGGTTGATTTCCCGCAGCCCGACGGACCGACAAAAACGATAAACTCTTTGTCTTCAATTTCCAGATTGAAGTCTTTAACCACATGGACCTGGTTATCATAGATTTTGTGTATATGCTGCAACGAAAGCTGTGCCATGTTGATTCCTTTACTTGTCGAGTTGCCAGAAAGCCGATAAGCACGGCCACGTCAGAAATTCCGTTGTCGGAAGCAGCAGGTCTGCGCCTGTTAAGGAGGAGCCAATACCCACCGAGCGCATTCCACAGGCGTTAATCGCATCAATCCCGGCCTGCGCATCCTCTATTCCAATGCATGCCTGCGGATGAACGTTCAAACCGTTGCACGCTGCCAGAAAAATCTCTGGATCCGGTTTAGAACGACGGATCCGTGCGGCATTGGCGCAAAAATCGAACAACGATGTCATTTTCAGCGCCTGTAAGATTGCAGGCGCATTCAGCGAAACTGACGCCAGACCTGTTTTTATCCGTTCAGTGCGCAGTGTAACCAGCAGTTCCTGAATCCCTGGCAACACCGCCTCCGGCGTAAGCGACTGCAACGACTCAATATAAAGCGCATTCTTGCGCGCGGCGATCTGCTCCCGCTCAGTCAGGGTAAATACATTTTCCTTGCCACCGTGTTGCAAAATACGCAGCAGTGATTCGCCACGGCTGATGCCTTTCAGACTGTCGTTGAACTCCTCATCAATCGCGATCCCTAACCCAGCAGCAACCTGTCGCCAGGCAAGAAAATGCAGATGCGCCGTATCGGTAATCACTCCATCAAGATCAAACACTATCGCCTGCGGTTTCATTCATGTCCCCTTTCCGTGGTAGCGGTCCCAAAATCAGGCGAAAGGATGCCAGACAGAGCGAGCGTATACTCACCGACAATGACAATCGGTTTTGCGTTAAGCCACAGTGTGACCGGTCGCGAACTGCTTATCGTCGCGTGACTTTTGCTGATTGAAATCATCATCTCGCTTCCCTGCCAGTACAGAGGGAACGTAAGCTTTTGCCACCCTCCAGGTAGTGCAGGAACGAGGTGTAGTTCACCGTTACGTACACTCAGCCCCGCAAATCCCTGTATCGCCCCCAACCAGATGGCTCCCGTCGCCGCCGCATGGATACCGTCGTCGCAGCTGTGCGGATCGTCACCAAGATCAATCTGCGCGCCTTCATACCAGAACTGATAACCCTGTTCCGGGTTGCCGCAACGTGCCGCCACTATCCCGTGAATGGCTTTACTCAGAGAGGAGTCATGAATCGTGCGCGCTTCGTAGAAATGCAGATTGCTCAGGCAGACTTCCGGTGTGAATAACTCCGGGAGCATATAAGTCAACATCACCACATCCGCCTGTTTCAGGATTTGCATTTCGTTAACTTCCGCCCGCGAGTAATCCAGCAGGATCGTCTGCTTACCGGCCTTTGCCTTGTACGCCATCAGATCAATGACGGGTTTGCTGAGGAACGTATCATCCTGCGGCAGAATGCCGTCTGCCTGAACCTCTGGTCGCCAGAGAGACTGCAAAAAATTCTCCGCTCGATGGATGAACGAGGGATCCGTGCAGCCATAGCGACGCGCAAAATGCAGCGCCTGCGCGACGTTGTAATACGCCATGTAGTTAGTGAAGGCGTTATTATTCACGTGTTCGGTATATTCATCCGGGCCGATGACATCATGGATCTCAAGACGCCCCTTCACTTCCGTTGTTCGGCTCATCCAGAACTGCGCCGTCTCAAGCAGCAGAGTAACCCCTTCACGTGACATAAATTGCTCATCGCCCGTCACCTGCCAGTACATCACAACAGCCCAGGCGATATCGGCCACCAGATGATGTTCCGCCTGCGCGGAAGACACTTTCTGACGTAATCCGGTACGAATGTTGATCGCCGCGAACTCCGGCGTTTCTTCGTCGCCGCTACATGCGCTTTCCCATGGAAACAGCGCTCCCTGCCAGCCGTTTCTGCGCGCTTTTTCCCGCGCCCCCGCCAGATTGTGCCAGCGGTAACGCAACAGATTTCGCGCCACGTCAGGATAAGTGAACAGATGAAAAGGCAGCAGGAATACTTCTGTATCCCAGAAAACGTGTCCTTTGTAACCTTCACCGGTCATCCCCTTCGCGCCGATGCTACAACGCTCATCATGGGCAGGAGTCATAATCCGTAAATGATACAGGGCGAAGTCCAGCGCACACTGATCGTCTGCGTTCACGCTATTCACCTCTACCCGAGAATGCTGCCACCAGCGATGCCAGTTGGTGGTGGATTCAGCCAGTAGCGCGTCATAACCTTTTCCGACGCATGCATTCAGGTGGCGAATGCTCTGTTGCCCCCAGATTTCCTGCAAGATATCGCGCTCTGTGGTCCATTCCACCCATGTCAGTTTTTCCAGCGTCAGGCATTCCCCAGCGTTCACCCGACTGCTGGTGTGCTGCATCAGTCGTCGCTCCTTTGCTGTGAAGCAGTACTGCGCGTCACCTTTAACACTGCAGTGTGTGGAAACAGCAACATGACTGTGACCATCCTGAGTGGTGTAAATCCCTTGCAGAAGATGTTGACCAAATACCCTCACCTGCGTTTCATCCAGATGCTGACGACCGTGATTGGTGATGGTCGCGTCAATACCCGTAGAGAGTGCGATCGTGGCATCGCTATCAAGCGGGGTGATCGATAACGCCATCGCCAGTAGCGGCAATTGTTCTGCGGAGGCAAATCGACGACTCTCAATAGCAAAACGAGCCCCGTCAGGCGCTCGCCAAATCAGCGAACGCCTGAGCTCCCCGGTGGCAAAGTCAATCTCCCGCCGCCAGCTTTCGAGGGTTCCACTGAGCAAGGAGAAATGCTCGCCATTCAGGAGAATATCGACGCCAACAACGTCCGGAAGGTTAACCCTTTCATTGATTTCTCCCTTCCCCGACCGGTGATACAAACCAGCCAGATACATCCCACGAGTTTGATGGGTATAGGCTTCTTCGTGGCTGGCGCGACACCCCAGATAACCATTGCCTGTCGCCAACAGTGAGGCGTACTTATTCAGGCTGTGCGGGCAAAAACCCGGATCGGATAACGTGACTGGCTTGCTCATAATTCAACACACATCCCTGTTTCCGCAGACTGATACAACGCAGCCACCAGTTGCTGGATCACCCATCCCTGTTCGGCATCCGCAATAGTGACCGGCTCGCCCTGCACATGATTCACGAAAGCTTCCATACTGCGAAAATGGCGCTGGTCGTCCGCACATTCACGGGAAAATAATCTCTCCAGCTCGCCATCCCTGTCGGTGTAGACCTGCGCAGGAAACAACGTCGCCCCCGCTTTGTCACCGCAAAAATTCACATTCATGATGGATTGTTCGGGAATATTCAACGCAAAGGAGGTTTCAAGACGCAGAATACTGCCGTTCTGAAACTCGACGGTGCCAAACAGTGAATCTTCCACGCTATAGGCCGTCGGATCCCACTCACCAAACTGTCCACATTTTTTCTGCGTGCCAATTTTCTGAAAACTGTGGGCCCAGACCTGTTTCACCAGCGGGAAACCCAGCACATACATCGCGGCATCCAGCATGTGGATACCAAGATCGATCAGCGGCCCACCGCCCTGTAACGTTTTATTAGTAAAAGCCCCCCAGCCGGGAACACCGCAGCGACGCAGAGCCCTGGCATTGGTCACGTAGATTTCACCCAGAACCCCCGCCATGACCTGCTCACGCAGCAACTGTGTATCAAGAGCGAACCGATGATGAAAATCATAGGCCAGTACTTTCCCCATACGACGTGCGGTATTGCGCATCTCCAGCGCCTGATCCGGGGTCATGGCGGGTGGTTTTTCACACATCACGTGGCAACCGGCTTCCAGCGCCAGCAGAGTGTGTTGATAGTGAAAACGATTAGGTGAACAGATGCTGACGATATCGGGCTTCACCTTCCGAAGCATCGCCTGCGGGTCATCCCAGACCTGCGCATAACCGTACTTATCTGCCAGCGTTTGTGCCTGAGACCGGCGACAGTCACAGACAGCCACCAGTTCCAGATCCTCGCGTGTGCAGTAATACGAAGCATGAACGTTGTCCGCTACCTGTCCGGCACCAATTATAGCGACGCGTAGCGGAGAGCTTGTCATTGCACTTTTCACGGCAACCTCTTAGCAGCTACGCAGCCAGGCCAATGACTGACGGTAGGCTTCTGGAAGATTCTCTGCCCGAACCCGCCCTTCATACACCACGTAGCCCTGATAATTGTCTTCGCGCAATTGATTAAACAGCATGCTGAAGTTCAGGCTACCGGAACCCGGCTGATAGCGATGATTGTCGGCGATATGCACGTGCCCCAGCAGATCGCGGTTATCGTGCAACGCCTTCGCCATGTCGTCTTCTTCAATATTCATATGATAGAAATCGCCGATGATCTGCACGTGCTTCAGGCTGTTTTCCACAATGTAACGACGCGCATCCGCAAGCGTGTTAATCATGTGATCCTGATAGCGGTTAAGCGGCTCGAGATACACGGTGGTGCCGGTGCGCGCAGCCACGCCGTCGAGGTAATGTAGAGAGTCGCTTACCACCTTGCGATCGCCTGCCAGACTGCGCGGCGAGGTCATTGGCGGGAGACGGAAGGTAAACATTCCCCACGCCGCAGGCACAATGATGCCCTGCCCGCCCACTTCCGCCAGCGCTTCAAGAATTCGTTCGATCTGCTGCAACCCGTTCAGACGACGCTCTTCGATGAAATCGCCGATCCAACCATCATAACCGCCACAGGCGGTCGTCACTGGCAGACCGGTTTCTTTAATGGCGGCTTTGACTTCATCAAGGTGATTGACCAGTAATTTGCCATCGATCTCAAAACCGTCGAAACCCATTTCTTTGATATATTGAAATTTATCCAGAATATTCTCTGGGAAAAATGCCTGATTCTGTGTGCCAATTTTCATTAATTGTCTTCCCTTACGCTTAAAACGTGACGCCCATTTTGATGCTCTGTTCCGGATGTCTGTCGACATACTGCATATAGCTTTCCGGGCTATCCGCGAAAGGAACTACCGGGTCGATGAGATCCTCACAGTTCAGATAACCATTCATCAGCAGTTCCCAACAGGTTTCTTCAATACGCTTACGGTTCCAGCGCGGATAGTCCGGATTCGGCTCACTACAGGCGCGTGAAAAAACAATTCTGGCGTTATTGAAATGCGCTTCGCGCCCGAGGTTAAAGCCTTCGGCAAAGGGCTTTGCAAACGCGACATAGGAGATCGTGCCTCCATAGGCCAGGCCGCGCAGTGCAGACTGTAGCGCGTCGGCATAACCGCTGGTTTCGATGATGACATCCGCCCCTTGCTTGTCGGTCAGCATTTTGATCTCTTTACCGATATCAGTACCCATCGGATCCAGGCAAAAATCCGCGCCGTGACGGCGAGCGATGTCACAACGGTGTGCAATGGGGTCCACACCGATAACGACTGACGCACCGGCTTTTTTGGCCAACTGAACGGCTATCTGCCCAATCGCGCCAAGACCAACGACGACGACAAAATCACCGACCCGCACGTTAGCATCACGCACGCCGCTCATCGCAAACTGTGCCGGGTCGTAGCACACCGCGTTTTTCCAGCTTGCTCCCTGCGGCATCTTACGGAGTTTGTAGTTATTGACGCCGTTAATAATGACCGTCTCGGCTAAAGGCGCATAACCGCAGACGTTGTCGCCCAGTACATAGTCAGTGACGTTGCTGCCGCATTCGATAATGTCGCCTACAACCATATTGCCGAGCTGGAACTTACCAAACTCAATACCGCGCGGCGCGTCTTTCGGGCGCGGCATAAACATTTGCCATTCACTATTAAAATCTTCATCAATAAACGGACTGGCAGCGCGAAAATCCACCACTTCCGTACCGTGTTTCGGAGCGCCAAACCGCACGCGGATTTTCACCTCATTCGCCATGACTGCGCGATCGTCATACTCTACCAGCGCCGCGATGCGCGGCTCTGTTGCGACTAACTTCTTCATTTACTACTCCTTGTTTACACTGTCCGCTTTAGCCCTTCACGCCACCGGCGGTCAAATCACTCTTAATAAAACGTTCCGAAAGTGCATACATAATGACAACCGGTAACGCCGTCACCAGCGACGCTGCCATCATCCTCCCCCAGATATAATCCGGCGTACTGAACAACGTATTCAGGCCAACCGGTAACGTGAAGTTGCTGGCACTGGAGAGAAAAATCGAGGCAAACAGATAGTCGTTCCAGGCCACCATAAAGCAGTAGACAAAGACCGACACCAGCCCGGACATCGCCAGCGGCACGGTAATACGAAAGATAATTTGCAGACGATTCAGCCCATCCATCATCGCCGCTTCTTCGATTTCATCCGGAATGGTGTCGAAGTAGCTTTTCAGCATGAATACCGCCGTTGGCAAGGTCTGGGTAACCATCGTGACAATCAACGCCATTTCCGTGTCATAAATGCCCAGCGCGGTAATGATTTTGAACAGCGGCACTACCAGCAAAATGCCGGAGAACATGTAGACGGTGTAAAAGCTGGCATTGATGGTCATTCGCCCTTTAAAACGTAACCGGGATAGCGCGTAGGCACCGAGAGTGCCCAGAAATACCGCCACCACAGATGACACGACGGACACCAGAAAGCTGTTACGAAAGTACTCAATAAACGGGAAAATCAACGGATTAAAAATGTCGATGTAATGCTCGAACGTCCACTGTTGCGGCAACAACGTCGGGTGTAACGAAATCGCTTCTGTCGCGCTTTTAAACGACGTCATTAACATCACAAAAAAAGGAAATAGAGTGATGATCAAAAACACGATTAAACCGCAATAAAAGCCTACGCGTCCGAGCCTGCGTTTATTTGTTGCCATTGAGGTTCACCCTTTTCCTGGTCAGCAAAATGACGGCGAAAATAATAATGAAAAGCACCACGGAAATGGCTGCAGCTTTCCCTAAGTCATTAAATGCAAACGCCGTTTTGTAGAGGTATACCCCAAGAATGTCGACCTTAGTGGTCAGCAGATATACGTCGGCGAACATATAGAACATCCAGATGGTGCGCAGCGTAATCACCGTTGCCAGTACCGGCATAATGGCGGGCAGTGTAACGATGCGAAAACGCTGCCAGGCGTTCGCACCATCCATCTCAGCTGCTTCGTAAAGCGATTTATCAATGGTCTGCAAAATCGCCAGAAACGAAATAAATGCATATGGGAAGTAGCGCCAGATGGCGAACAGCACCACCAGTACGAAGCTGCTTCCGGGATTGTCGAACCACAATGGTGCCTGATCGTAGAGATGCAGCAGATCCACCCCCAGATAGTTCACGATGCCGTAGCCGCTGTTGAACATGTATTTCCAGGCAAAAACCAGCGAGATAGACGGTGTGACATAAGAGAGAATCACCAGTGAGCGTGCCGTTTTGCGTAACCGGAACTCGCGATTAAAGAACATAGCGACCCCCAGCCCGAGCACGGTACTGCCCACCACAACCAGCGAGGTGTACCAGACCGTCATCCACAGCGAATGCCAGAAAGCCGGGTCGGAAAGGATGCGAACGTAATTCGCGACCCCGACAAATGTAGCGTTGATACGCGGATTTAACGGTAAGCGCAGAAAGCTGATTTCGATATTCGATAGCATCGGCCACGCCACGAGCCCCCCCAGCAGGAGCAGGCTGGGTGCCAGCAGTAGCATCGCAAAGGGCGTATCGGAGCGACCGGAGAATAATCGGGTCATAGCGACGTTCCTCTTACCCATTAACGCTGCTCAATCAGGGCATCCAGTTTTTTCTGGCTTTCCTGAAGCGTTGTTGAGAGATCAGCCTTACCTACCGTCACGTTATGCACCGTCGTACTTATCACGCCGGAGCCGGTAACGTCCCCCATGCGGGTAAAGTTCTTGTCTCCTACCGCACCGAACACCTGAATATTCGGCAACTGAGCGATGAGTTGATCAGGGAGTTCACCTAACGCTTTAATCACGCTATTGTTTTGCCAGGTCGGGGTTGTCACCACCGCTTTATTGACCGGTAGTGCGGCGCCCGGCGACATCATCACCCAGTCGGCGATGTTGTCTGCCTGTTCCATAAACGCGACAAACTTCTCAGCAGCAACCGTCTCCTCCTCTTTTTGTCCATTCGTAATCGTCAACGAGGTCAACATGCCGTAGACAGCCGCCGTCCTTTCGGTCGGAACCACAAAACCCACGTTCTGTGGATGACCTTCTTTAATTATCGCGGGAAGTATGTAGGTGGAATAAATCGCCATCGGCGCAGTGCCATTCATAAAGGCATCTTTCACCTCCATGATGTCGTTAGAGCCCGGCATCGTAGTCGCGGCCAGATCGCGGTAATACCCCAGCGACCGATTCATTTCAGGCGTGTTTAGCGTTATGTGGCCCTGGGCATCAAAGACGTTGGCTTTATTGGATAAGGCAAACTGTGAGAAAGATTGTTCCGTCAGGACGCTTTCTGCTGTTGGCAAAGCAATGCCATATTTTTTATGCGCAGGGTCATAGAGTTTTTGCGCAGCGGCAAGCAACGTTTCCCAGTTCTTCGGCTCCTCCAGTCCTGCCTTGACAAGGATGTCTTTGCGATACCAGATACCGCCAATCCAGGCGCTCACGGGAACCCCTGTCCATGCACTGCCATCTTCGGTACGGACGATGCGTAGTACACCATCATAGAAGGTATTTTCCCCTACGTTCTGGATCACTTTCGCCACCGCATCCCGATCGATTAGCTGTTCTTTATCCATGACTTTGGCGTAGTCATGACTGGTTTCGATCACCTCCGGCAGCGACCCGCTTCTCGCCAGCGTAATCACTTTGGTGTTATAGGCGTCCTCTTCAACCGGAACCTGTTTGACACTGATATCCGGGTTCGCTTTTTCAAACCGTTTGATCAGTGTGGTAATAACGGCCTGGCGCTCTTGCTCCACAGAAGAGTGCATAAACTCAATCGAAACATGGGCGGTTTTTTCCTCCTTACAACCTGAAATCAGGGCGCAGGAAACCAGTGCTGATAACAGCACTATTTTAGTTTTGAGCATCAGATGTTCCTTTTTATTTTTTAATCCACATAACCTGCCAGGGCTGTAACATTAATGTCTCACCGGAAACATTAACCCCACTGATTAAGTCAACCCCGGTATAAATACCTGCATCAATACTTTGTATACGATCGCTAAAATTAAAGAGTGCATTAATCGTTTCACGTTTATCGGCCGAACGAGTAATACGGAGTACTGAAGGTGTCAGGCTACAGATATCAAACGCGCTATCGGGATGAAATGCCTTATTACTTCTGCGAAGGATAATTAATCGGGACAATGTCTGATAAACATCATGGCAAAGAGAACCCTCGGTCATCAACATCTCTTCAATCGTTTTTCGATTATATTTTTTCCGATTAATGGCCCGATTGTAACCCTGTATTTCAACACCCTCGTAGTCATTACGCGCCCCAAGAATGCTCTGAATATAAATAGCCGGAACGCCGGGAAAGGTTAACAGGAGAACATGAGTGAGAATAAATTTAGCAAACCGTTCCTCATCACTATCATTCTGATGACTTAACGCGTCCATCCAGGTCACATTTAATTCATACGGACTCCGGGTACCATCAGGATTATTTTTCCAGTTCACCAACGCCCCTTCTTTCTGCATGGCTGTCACCAGCGCCAGAATATCCTCTTCCGCTAACAGTCCACGCAGAGGATTCAGTCCTATGCCATCATGCGAGGCCAGAAAATTGAACCAGGTCGTTTCATTCGACGGCAATGTTAAAGACTGTGCCCATTGACAAAGCACCTGGCAATCCTGGCGATGCAGGCTGTGCAGGACGAGTGGCGGCAGAGAAAACTGATAAATCATATGTGATTCATCGTGCCCGTTTCCCAGATAGGAAACATTGTCTTTGTGAGGAACATTGGTCTCAGTAATGATGACTGTACCCGGGGCAACCTCATCTGCTATCGCGCGAAAAAACTTGATCAGTTGATGCGTTTTTGCCAGATGAATACAGGTCGTACCCGGTGTTTTCCACATATAACCAACGGCGTCCAGACGAACATAATCAGCCCCGCGTTCCAGGTAGGTCAACAGTACGTCAGTCATGGCGAGCAGCACGTCCGGGTTACTGTAGTTGAGGTCAATCTGGTCTTCGCTAAACGTCGTCCATAAGTAACGGACTGATTTATCCTGTAAGGTAAATGGCGTTAATAACGGTAATGCCCGTGGACGCGTTACTGCGTGCAAATCAGCTGTTGGTTCCATTTCAATAAAGAACTTTTCATATCCTGGAGCCTGCTGCAAATAACGTGTAAACCAGTCACTTTTTGCTGACATATGGTTACAAACAAAATCAAACATCAATCGGCAGGACGTATTTAAATCACGAATATCATGCCAGCCACCTGTACTGGGAGAGACTTGATAGTAATCAATGACAGAAAAACCGTCATCTGATGACCAGGGGTAAAATGGTAAAAGATGGACATGTGAGAATACCGATGAAAACCAGGATTTCCAGAACTGATTAAATGTCGACAGTGGTTTTTCTTTCTCACAATAAAATTGATCGGCATACGTAATGAGAACCACATCACTTTCATCCCAGTGTGACTTACGTTTTTTATTAATAAGCGTACGCGCCCTTTCTATACGCGTTTTCAATGATTCATTATGAAGCACGGTCCATGTATCGCCATAGACATCACTAAGGCACTCATTAATTTTTTGGTTCACTTCATTTTTCCGTGGTAGCGGTCCCATGACAAAAAAAGACTACTCCCGCAAAAATTAACTGTCAATGCAGTGAAGGCGGTTTAAAGGGGGAATTAAAAGAATTTCAGCAGCTCAACAAGCGATTTGTGAGCTGCCGCAAATTAATAAGTTAGATGTAATTTAGTTGTTACGGAAGAAAGCGGCGGGAATTAATTGCCGGAATAACGTTTTGAGATTTTCGCCGCCATACGGCTTAAAAACGGTTCCAGTGCCAGTGCCAGCAACATTTTTAGCGGACGGCGGGCGACGGATTTCACCGCCCACCCTGCGACACCCGCGGGGCCGTAGCGTAGCGCAGTCAGAAGCACCAGCTTACCTGCTATTTTCATACCGGGTTTTACCCTTTGCCCGGCGCGTTGCCAGCGATTATTCATCTCAGCCCTCTTAATGACTTATAACTGACGGAAACGGCTACGCAACGTAAACGTGTCCGAGGTGACATAACGCTCCATTTCACGTAAGCGTTTCTCCCCCGCCGCCAGCTCTTTATCGACGATATCTAATAGATCACCGCTGGACGGTTGCTGCTCGCCTGCGGCAAGGTTGTCCGGCATCGGATCAAGCACAAACGCCAGAATGATGTAGACGACCAGAGTGAAAAAGGCCAGTCCGAAGAAGATCGACAACACCACTAAAATACGCACCAGTTTTACCGGTACATCCAGATACTGCGCGATCCCTGCACACACGCCTCGCAGCATGCCCTGCTGCGGAATGCGCCATAATTTTTTGTTCAGATCAATACCGCCCATTAGCGATCCCTCCAGTTCGGATGTTCCGCATCGAGAATATCTTCCAGCGCCTGGATACGTTCACGCATGCGCTGCGCGTCATCAGTCAACTGAACTAAACGTTGCTGTTCGCTTTGCGATAATTCCCCGCGACTGGAACGGTTGCTGTAATGCAGCCATAACCAAATCGGTAACACAAACAACACGAAGATGGTCAACGGAATGGCCAGAAATAGCGCGCTCATGAGGTCTCCTTACAGGTGATGAGCGGCGGCGCGTTCGGGCGCCGCCAGGTATTATTATTGCTTGTCTTGCTGCATTTTAGCTTTCAGTTGCGCCAGCTGTTCGCTGATTTCATCATCCGCTTTCAGGTCGGCAAACTGCTGATCCAACGTTTTCTGTTTGCCAAAGTTGTGGCTTTCGGCTTCCGCTTCCATGTGGTCGATGCGACGCTCGAAAGATTCAAAGCGCGCCATCGCTTCATCCAGCTTACCGCTGTCCAGTTGACGACGCACGTCACGGGATGAGCTCGCCGCCTGATGACGCAGCGTCAGCGCCTGCTGACGGGCGCGAGTTTCGCTGAGTTTGTTCTCCAGCTCACCAATCTCTTTCTTCATGCGCGTCAGCGTATCGTCCACCAGCGTCACTTCATGCTCCAGATTGCCAATCAGATCGGTCAGTTTTTGTTTTTCGATCAGCGCAGCGCGAGCCAGATCGTCTTTCTCTTTACGCAGCGCCAGCTCCGCTTTCTCCTGCCACTCTGACTGCTGAGCCGACGCCTGTTCGATGCGGCGTGATAACTGTTTCTTTTCCGCCAGCGCACGTGCCGAGTTGGAGCGTACTTCAACCAGCGTATCTTCCATTTCCTGAATCATCAGACGAACCAGCTTCTGCGGATCTTCCGCTTTCTCGAGCAGTGCGTTGATGTTGGCATTCACGATGTCGGCGAAACGAGAAAAAATACCCATAATTCTATCCTCACATTTTCTGATGTCGGGCGATGCCCTGCTAATTCTCTAATACAATCTGCGTGCCAACTTTTTAATTCATTGATTTAACTTGGGTTGTACCGTTTTACCTCGACAAGAAAACAGAGTAAAGTGGTGAAATACACTAACATGTGGCGAAATTCATCATGGCAGAATACAAAGATAATTTGTTAGGGGAAGCCAACAGCTTTCTGGAGGTACTGGAGCAGGTTTCCCGCCTCGCTCCGCTGGACAAACCGGTACTGATAATCGGCGAACGCGGTACCGGTAAGGAGCTGATTGCCAACCGCCTGCATTATCTCTCCTCTCGGTGGCAGGGGCCGTTTATTTCGCTTAACTGCGCGGCGCTGAATGAAAACCTGCTCGACAGTGAACTGTTCGGCCATGAAGCCGGCGCGTTTACCGGGGCGCAAAAGCGCCATCCCGGACGTTTTGAACGGGCCGACGGCGGTACGCTGTTTCTGGATGAACTCGCCACCGCCCCCATGCTGGTGCAGGAAAAGTTGCTCAGAGTGATCGAATACGGCGAACTCGAACGCGTCGGCGGCAGCCAGCCATTGCAGGTGAATGTGCGGCTGGTTTGCGCGACCAATGCGGATCTTCCGGCGATGGTTAACGAAGGCACCTTTCGGGCAGATTTGCTGGATCGCCTGGCGTTCGACGTAGTGCAACTACCGCCCTTGCGCCAACGTCAGGCGGATATCATGCTCATGGCAGAACACTTTGCCATTCAAATGTGCCGTGAAATTCGTCTGCCGCTGTTCCCCGGATTTACGTCGCACGCCAGAGAGACGCTGCTGAACTATGGCTGGCCGGGGAATATACGCGAACTAAAAAACGTGGTCGAGCGTTCGGTATACCGGCATGGCACCAGCGAAGCGCCGCTGGATGAGATTGTGATCGATCCGTTTAAACGCCACGTGCCAACGCCCCCCATCGCAGAAACCATGACAACGGGCCCCTCGCTGCCTCTCGATTTACGCGAATTTCAGCAACAGCAGGAGAAAACGCTACTGCAATCGAGTCTGCAACAGGCAAAATTTAACCAGAAACGGGCAGCGGAATTGCTGGGCCTGACCTATCACCAGCTGCGCGCATTGCTCAAAAAACATCAGATTTAGCGCTTCCCGCCCCCTGATTGCGCATATTTACGCCAGTTGCCCGCAGACATTTGTACCTGGCGGGCGATAGTGCGATACACTTTGCAAATCGTACCTAAAAACCTTAAAAATTATGCGCCTGGTTTTATCGTCTCTGATCGTGATGGCTGGACTTCTGAGTGGTCAGGCTACTGCTGCGCCTGAAACCGCCCCACGTGAAGATATTCGCGACAGTGGCTTTGTCTATTGCGTGAGTGGGCAGGTCAACACCTTTAACCCGCAAAAAGTGAGCAGTGGGCTGATCGTCGACACCCTGGCCGCCCAGCTCTATGACCGGCTGCTGGATGTTGATCCCTACACTTATCGTCTGGTCCCGGAACTGGCGGAAAGCTGGGAGGTGCTGGATAACGGCGCAACCTATCGCTTCCACCTGCGTCGCGACGTAGCGTTTCAAAAAACGGCCTGGTTTACACCTACGCGTAAACTGAATGCAGACGACGTGGTTTTTACCTTTCAGCGCATCTTTGATCGCAACCATCCGTGGCATAACGTCAACGGCGGCAATTTCCCCTATTTCGACAGTCTGCAGTTCGCCGATAACGTACAGAGCGTACGTAAGCTCGATAACAACACCGTTGAGTTTCGTCTGACGCAACCGGACGCCTCTTTCTTATGGCACCTGGCGACCCATTACGCATCCGTAATGTCAGCCGAATATGCCGCGCAGTTAACAAAACAGGATCGCCAGGAACAACTCGACCGTCAGCCGGTTGGCACCGGCCCGTTCCAGCTTTCCGAGTATCGCGCCGGGCAATACATTCGCCTGCAACGTCATGAGAAATTCTGGCGGGGTAAGCCGCTGATGCCACAGGTGGTGGTGGATCTGGGATCCGGCGGAACCGGACGTTTATCGAAACTGCTCACCGGCGAATGTGATGTCCTGGCCTGGCCTGCCGCCAGCCAGTTGACGATCCTGCGTGACGATCCGCGCCTGCGTCTGACGCTGCGTCCGGGGATGAATATCGCCTACCTGGCGTTTAACACCGACAAACCCCCGTTGAATAATCCGGCAGTTCGCCACGCCCTGGCGCTGGCCATCAATAACCAGCGTCTGATGCAGTCTATCTATTACGGCACGGCGGAAACGGCAGCCTCTATTTTACCTCGCGCCTCGTGGGCGTATGACAACGAGGCTAAAATAACAGAATACAATCCGGCCAAATCCCGTGAGCAGCTCAACGCGCTGGGGCTGGAGAATCTGACGCTGCGACTGTGGGTGCCAACCAGTTCGCAGGCGTGGAACCCCAGTCCGTTAAAAACCGCTGAGCTTATCCAGGCGGACATGGCGCAGGTTGGGGTGAAAGTGGTGATTGTACCGGTTGAAGGTCGTTTCCAGGAGGCGCGGTTGATGGACATGAACCATGATCTGACGTTGTCCGGCTGGGCAACTGACAGTAACGATCCGGACAGTTTCTTCCGCCCGTTACTCAGCTGCGCGGCCATCAATTCACAGACTAACTTCGCCCACTGGTGCAATCCGGAGTTCGACAACGTGCTGCGCAAAGCGCTTTCTTCTCAGCAGCTTTCTGCGCGTATAGATGCGTATGATGAAGCACAGAACATCCTCGCCAAAGAGTTGCCAATCCTGCCGCTCGCCTCGTCACTGCGCCTGCAGGCCTATCGGTATGACATTAAAGGCCTGGTGTTAAGCCCGTTTGGTAATGCTTCTTTCGCTGGCGTGTCGCGTGAAAAAAACGATGAGGTGAAAAAACCATGATTATCTTCACCCTGCGTCGTTTGCTGTTGCTGATGGTCACCCTGTTTTTTCTGACCTTTATCGGCTTCAGTCTCAGCTATTTTACCCCGCATGCGCCGCTTCAGGGAGCATCGCTGTGGAATGCGTGGGTGTTCTGGTTTAATGGCCTCATCCACTGGGACTTTGGCGTCTCCAGCATCAACGGACAGCTTATTTCTGAACAGCTCAAAGAGGTGTTCCCGGCCACGATGGAACTCTGCACGCTGGCGTTCGGCTTTGCGCTAATGGTGGGGATTCCAGTGGGGATGCTGGCGGGTATCACCCGCAACAAATGGCAGGATCGCTTGATCAGCGCCCTCGCCCTGCTCGGCTTTTCAATCCCCGTGTTCTGGCTGGCGCTCCTGCTGACCCTTTTCTTTTCCCTTACCCTCGGCTGGCTGCCGGTGTCGGGCCGATTCGATCTGCTCTACGAAGTGAAGCCGGTCACCGGTCTGGCTATTGTCGATGCCTGGATTTCTGATTCCCCCTGGCGCGATGAGATGGTGATGAGCGCCGTGCGCCATATGGTCTTGCCCGTGCTGACGCTGGCGGTTGCGCCGACCACGGAAGTGATTCGCCTGATGCGTATCAGTACCATTGAAGTGTTTGATCAGAACTACGTGAAGGCCGCGGCCACGCGCGGCTTGTCACGGTTTACGATCCTGCGCCGCCATGTACTGCATAACGCCTTACCGCCGGTGATCCCCCGCCTCGGCCTGCAGTTCTCTACGATGCTGACGCTGGCGATGATCACCGAGATGGTCTTTAGCTGGCCGGGTCTCGGTCGCTGGCTAATTAACGCCATCCGTCAACAGGACTACGCGGCGATTTCCGCTGGCGTGATGGTGATTGGTTCGCTGGTCATCATCGTCAACGTGATTTCCGACATTTTGGGTGCTATGGCTAACCCTCTGAAACATAAGGAATGGTATGCCTTACGATAGCGTTTATAGCGAAAAGCGCCCGCCGGGTACGCTACGCACCGCATGGCGCAAATTTTATGGCGATACTACGGCAATGGTGGGTCTGTACGGCTGCGCGGGACTGGTGGTGTTATGTGTGTTCGGCAACTGGTTTGCGCCGTATGGCATCGATCAGCAGTTCCTCGGTTATCAGTTGCTGCCGCCCTCCTGGTCACGTTATGGCGAAGTCTCCTTCTTCCTCGGTACTGACGATCTGGGACGTGATGTCCTGAGCCGTCTGCTCAGCGGCGCGGCCCCTACCGTGGGCGGCGCGTTTGTCGTTACCCTCGCCGCAACGCTGTGCGGGCTGTTTCTCGGCGTGGTCGCGGGCGCAACGCACGGTCTGCGTTCCGCCGTGCTGAACCATATTCTCGATACCCTGCTGTCGATTCCGTCTCTGTTGTTGGCAATTATTGTTGTCGCCTTCGCCGGGCCACATTTAACCCATGCCATGTTTGCCGTCTGGCTGGCGCTGCTGCCGCGCATGGTCCGCTCGGTCTACAGCATGGTGCATGACGAACTGGAAAAAGAGTACGTCATCGCGGCGCGTCTTGATGGTGCCTCGACGCTGAACATCTTCTGGTTCGCCATATTGCCCAACATTACCGCGGGACTGATCACCGAAATTACTCGCGCGCTGTCGATGGCAATCCTTGATATTGCCGCGCTCGGTTTTCTCGATCTTGGCGCGCAACTCCCCTCTCCAGAATGGGGTGCGATGCTGGGCGATGCGCTGGAGCTGATTTACGTTGCGCCGTGGACGGTGATGCTGCCCGGTGCGGCCATCATGATCAGCGTCCTGCTGGTCAACCTGCTGGGTGACGGCGTTCGCCGCGCGATCATTGCGGGGGTGGAATAATGCCCTTACTGGATATCCGCAACCTGACCATTGAATTTAAAGCCGGTGAAGAGTGGGTCAAAGCCGTCGACCGTGTCAGTATGACCTTGAGCGAAGGTGAAATTCGCGGGCTGGTGGGTGAATCCGGTTCTGGTAAGAGCCTGATCGCCAAAGCTATTTGCGGCGTCGCCAAAGACAACTGGCGCGTCACCGCCGACCGGATGCGATTTGACGATATCGACCTGCTACGCCTTTCGCCACGTGAACGACGCAAACTGGTGGGACACAACGTCTCGATGATCTTCCAGGAGCCGCAGTCGTGTCTGGACCCGTCCGAGCGCATCGGTCGCCAGTTGATGCAAAACATTCCCGCGTGGACCTACAAAGGCCGCTGGTGGCAGCGTATTGGCTGGCGGAAACGTCGCGCCATTGAACTGCTGCACCGCGTGGGGATTAAAGATCATAAAGATGCCATGCGCAGCTTTCCGTATGAACTGACCGACGGGGAATGCCAGAAAGTGATGATCGCGATTGCGCTGGCAAATCAGCCGCGATTACTGATTGCGGACGAACCGACCAACGCGATGGAACCGACCACTCAGGCGCAGATCTTCCGCCTGCTGACGCGGCTGAATCAGAACAGCAATACCACCATTTTGCTGATCAGCCATGACCTGCAAATGCTCAGCCAGTGGGCGGATAAAATTAACGTCCTGTACTGTGGTCAGACGGTGGAAACCGCGCTGAGCAAAGAACTGGTAACGACACCACATCACCCGTACACCCAGGCGCTGATCCGCGCCATCCCTGACTTTGGTAGCGCCATGCCGCACAAAAGTCGTCTGAACACCATGCCCGGAGCCATCCCTTTGCTGGAACAATTACCCATCGGCTGCCGTCTTGGGCCGCGCTGTCCCTATGCACAGCGCGAATGTATTGAAACGCCGCGTCTGACCGGGGTGAAAAATCATCTCTACGCCTGTCACTTCCCGCTGAATATGGAGAGAGAGTGACATGGTCGAGACCTTACTTGAAGTGCGTAATCTGAGTAAAACCTTCCGCTATCGGACAGGCTGGTTTCGCCGTCAGACCGTAGAAGCCGTGAAACCGCTAAGCTTTATGCTGCGCGAACGGCAGACGCTGGCCATCATCGGCGAGAACGGTTCCGGCAAATCCACGCTGGCCAAAATGCTGGCGGGAATGGTTGAGCCAACCAGCGGCGAGTTACTGATTGACGATCATCCGCTCGAATTTGGTGATTATTCGTTTCGCAGTCAGCGCATCCGCATGATTTTCCAGGACCCGTCGACCTCGCTAAACCCGCGCCAGCGTATTTCGCAGATCCTTGATTTTCCACTGCGTCTGAATACCGATCTGGAACCGGAACAACGACGCAAACAGATTATTGAGACCATGCGGATGGTAGGACTGCTGCCCGATCATGTCAGCTACTACCCGCATATGCTGGCGCCAGGACAAAAACAGCGTCTGGGGCTTGCTCGCGCGATGATCCTGCGTCCGAAAGTGATTATTGCCGATGAGGCGCTGGCGTCGCTTGATATGTCGATGCGCTCGCAGTTAATTAACCTGATGCTGGAATTGCAGGAAAAACAGGGTATCTCTTATATCTACGTTACCCAGCATCTTGGCATGATGAAACACATTAGCGATCAGGTTCTGGTGATGCACCAGGGTGAAGTTGTCGAACGCGGTAGTACCGCTGACGTGCTGGCCTCTCCGCTGCATGAACTGACAAAACGATTAATCGCCGGTCATTTTGGTGAAGCATTAACCGCCGATGCGTGGCGAAAAGATCGGTAACGGCCCTGGTAACTGAATGTAGAAACGGCAGCATTCTCTCTGCCGTTTTTTATTGATAATTGGCGATCACCTGTACGACAGCATTGGCGGGTCCTGGTTGCGTCTCACCAGTGGTTCGGATATAGCGGGCTGCCATTTTGATAGTATTATCACCGCCAGTAAATGCATTACCGCCGATTGGTGTATCACTTGCAAGGAACGCGGAATTTAGTTTATTTGCATCAATCGGGGTATTCAATATCACCGGATTAGCGGGGTCTGCCGCATTCTGGCTGCTGTAGTCTCCCCATGCCAGTTGAATGCCATAACCTTGTGCTCCCGTTCCATCCAGAGCAATAATACCTTTGTTAGCGTCGATAATTTCGGTATAAGGTTCAATAGTTATCTGGACACGACCATTTTGTTTATTGTTTTTAGTCACTGATGCGTTAGGATCTATATTGTAGGGATAAGTTGAATTAGTTCCTGAATTAACTCCACCACTGTATCCGAGAGCATTGGGACAAATAAGTTTGAAGCTTGAATCTACCCAGTTAGAATGATTACTTGAACCGTCATAATTCCCAATATTTACGTTTATATCATCGCCCTCTACATTGCACGTTCCTGGCTGAAACAGTAGTGTGGCAGTTAAAATCCTTGATCCCGTAACATATCCACGCCCGTCATTTGTAATTCTATCCGATTCTGAACTAGTGAATGTAGCATTAGACTTCATAAGGACAATTGCAGCATCAGAGCCTGTAACAGAAAGAGCTCCATTGTTCATTGGTATTTTCCCCGGAATCTTCCAAAATTTTATTGTAGCCCAAAAACCATAACTACTTGTTACCGCGGAATAATATAACACTGACGGATATGGTTGCAACCCTGTATTTCCAAGTTGATTTGAAGATACAGAAACCCCTACACCAGGAACATTAGTACTATATATATAATCTGTTCCTTGTCTGCTAACAAAATCCCCTTGATTAATCAAGGTGTAATACATACCAATGCCACTTCCATTGCATTTAACATCAACATAGCCGATATTAGCACTTGCCGTATAAAGAACGCTCCAGTCTGGAATATTTTCTCCAATCGTGATATTTACATTAGGGACTGTAAGTTCAAAAACATGATGAACATCATTCCATTCCACATGCCCCCACGCAGTTGATGGCTCACAATTAATAACTTCACCCAAAGCCGAAAAAGAATAACAGAGTAAAGCACAAGTCATTATCTTTAAAAGCATAACCAACTCCTGAACGCTATCGTCGATAAACTGTCAGGTGACCATATAATGGTGATCAACCTCACATTGAAGGCCATTCTTTTAAGAATTTAGAAAATATTAAATGGAATATGCTGCGTATTATTGATGATAAGTACAAAAAAGCATCAAGAAATTCGTCCAACTTTAGACAAGCAGTCAAATAAATGCATGCGCGAAGAATTATTGGCTAAAATGTTAACGAGAATGATTGACTTGTTGACAATGAATTGCCGATTAACACTCGATCTTCCATCATTCTCGTGCATTTAAGAGAAGCGTTCACGATCAACGCCTGGAAAAGATTTAGTAAGATAGTGGATATTTAACCACTATTTATAACTAAGGCTGACAATTACTTTGGCATACGCGGGTCCAGGCATGACATTTTGCGATGTCCGGATTAATCGCGCGGCCAACGGAATTTTAAGTGTTCCGGTTGAATCAATCGGCACTGGCATTGTCCAGGTATCGCCTGGTTTCCACAGGTCTGCTGGTTGCGTTGGGGAGGCGTTAATATTATCCGGCGTGTAACCAAGTTGTAAGGCATAACCTTTTGCCGCTTTATCACTATTCCCTGTTGAATCTGTCAGGCTAATATAACCTTCAGAACTCGCATCAGATACCGCGGTAACAGAAATTGAAAAAAGATTATTTTGCGGTATTCCCCCCGTTGCCGTCCCGCTGCCACTAACGGATTGACCATTAGCGTCAGACGAATAGTATCCGTTAAAGTTCATGCAATTCTTTAACACTACTGATGCGTCATACCACTCAGTTGTGCTGTTTACGCTTTTCATTTCCTGGGTAATGAGATGATCACCAATATTAACGGTTTGTGTGCCAAGTTCACATGATGGTGCCTTGATAATTATATTCCCGGAAAACGTAAAAACACCTAATGCCAAACCGTCACCGTCATTGCCAGGTCCAGGCTTAAATGCGTAACCGGGTGTAGGCGGTGTATAATATTTTGCGGAATGAAAGGTACCGGCATTGACGTTTCCGGAGACTGGCCCCGAGACGGTCTTAACCAACACCAGATACATCGCCATACGATATCTACGTGAGCCGGATTCTTCGGTCCCCCATGTGTAGTCCGTTAATGGTGTTGTTCCGGTAAACGTACTTTTTGTGTTAGTCAATGATGAGTTAGCGACCAGCATATAACCCACTCCAGGGATGTTCGTCGGATAATAATCACCAGGAAGGATTGGTGAATTGCTTAAATGTAGACTATCTCCCGTATCGTAGGCTTTGAATTTCATCGTTAAAGACCAGGGCTGATCACATTCCATAATATCAGACCACCCACCGCCAAGGTAAGCATAATAAATAACACTTCCCGCAGGCATGTCCGGTCCTACCGACACAGTCGCATCCAGATTATTAGTATACGTTTCTAATGTCGGACTATCACAAGTGATTACAGCGTGAGCAACCATTGGCATAAAAAAAACAAATAAAATAAACAGTTTTATATTCTTTAAAAATTTACTCTCCATATTTTCATCACCCTGTTTACCTGCTGATATTGTCTGAGTTCATTGAGCTCTTCACAAAATGGAAAGATTATCCATCCATTATTTATAACTTACACTGACGATGACTTTGGCATTTGCTGGTCCTGGCATTACGTTACTGGACGTTTTTATTAACCGCGCTGCGAGTGGGATCTTAATCGTTCCCGATGAATTAAGAGGAACAGTGAGGTTCCAGTTATCACCAGGCTTCCATATCTTTGCGGGTTGTGTGGCAGAAGCACTAAGATTATCAGGGGTATAGCCTAACTGAAGCGCATACCCTTTTGCCGCATTCACTAAATTTCCTTCGCTGTCTGTCAACGCAATATTTCCATCATTTGTCGCCGTGGATACAGGTGTCAGACTAACGGAAAATAGATTACTTTGTAGAGTCCCGCCAGACACCGTGCCACTCCCCCTGAGCGATTGTCCATTAGCATCCGAAGAATAAAACCCAGTAAAGTTTGCACAATTTTTCATCACCACGGAGGCATCTTTCCATACCGTGGTGTCACCCACCGTCTTCATGTCCTGGTTAAGAACATGATCGCCAATGTCGACAAGCTGATCGCCCATCTCGCAGGAGGGCGTTTGCACAATAACGTTCCCGGTAAAATTAAATACCCCTAATGTCAATCCATCGCTATCAACCCCATCACCGGTATAAGCATATCCTGGCGCGGCTGAAGAATAATATTTCGTTGGGTGCAACATGTTGATGTTAACGTTGCCTGAAACTGGACCTGCTGCGGTTTTGACCAGTGCCAGATACATCCCCATGGTATAGCCATAGCCAGTAGCAGAATTGCCGCTTCGGGTGATATCGGCCAGCGGACTACTTCCTGTAAACGTATTTTTAGTATTTGTTATGTTAGATCTAAAAATAAACATATAGCCGATGCCAGGGACATTCGTTGGATAGTAATCCCCTGGTGAATAAGGAGAAGAACTTAATCGTAGACTATCACCTGTATCATTAGCTTTTATTTTCATGGTGAGAGACCAGTCGGCATTACAATACAATAAATCAGAGGCTCCACCAAACAACGTGGCAAAATAAAGGATTGTGCCTACTGGTGTATCCGGGCCAACTGCAACCGTCGAGCTAATATTGTTCGCAAAATATTTAACTCCGCCATTTACATGACATGTAATTGTGGCATGCGCAGAACAAATAAAAGACAGCATACTGATAGAAATGATCAATCTGATAAAAAAAATTACTCTGCACATTAGGGTAAACTCAATAAAATACACTCACGAACCTTGCTCTTAATTACCTGTTCAAAGGAGATAAAAGCGATGTTAGTTACACTGCGCGTTAAAACGGATCAGTGTTTTCGCCGTCTCTTTTTCATCAACAGCAGGCAGGACATAAGAAATGTCACATGCAGCATTCTTAGTGTCTCCCCATTGGACGCGTAACGTGTCTTTCTCTTTTTCAACCCGAGCATAAACTTGCCCTCCCTGACCGACCGTCCCCACACTTTGTCCTTTGGCGTTAAACACTTCTGCACCGAATGGTACGACTTGCCCACCCGACCTGCTGACATTGATTAATACCGGATACCCTTTTTGTACGCTGTAGATGACTTTCACAATCGCACCAGCTCGCGGCACTACCGTTTGACTGGTGGCGGTAAGCTCTGCTTCATCCGTCATTCCTTTGGGATCAAGTGCCACTTCATTAACCTGATAAGGATTCAGATAGGGAACTGCTGCATGTCCCCAGCGGTCGACTGTGATACCCGGGTACGAATCAATACGAGCGCCAGTGGCCCCCTGAGCTTCAACAATGGCATAGCTGTCGCTAACATATGGCGTCATGACTATGCCATCGCTGTAGCCAATCACCGCGCCAGTCATTCCTACAGAAGCATTCGAATAATCTTTGCTACCGCCATAATTGGCGCTGAAACGCGCAGCGGACGAGACGTACTGCCCATTCAGGCTGTAACTAGCCGAGGAATTGCTGTAATCCGTTGCGGATAAGCCGTAACTGTACTGATGCTCTTTACCCAGCGAACCTGACAGTCCTACTTGTTCGCCCGTATTGCCTTGTCCATCACGAGTAAAACTGGCATTTAATTGCGGCGTTACGTGTCCACTCCCCAACGGCATACTTACCGTAAACATCAAAGACGTTTCCATATCGCCCGTACCATTACGGATTCTGCTGGCATTCAGACCCAGCGTTGCCGTATGCCAGAATGTGCTGTACCCCACCTGATATTGCACATCTGCTTTCGATTCTCCATTCCAGTAATCCTGAGCATACCCGGAAATAAACAACTGACCCCAGCCCCCAGGCAGTCCCTGGTTCGCGGTGATACTGATTCTACTTTTCGGCCGATAGATGGATGACGCCGTACCGCCATGTTCCAGGGCGTCCAGTGTTTGCATCGCATTTCTGAAATCAAGATAGTTTTTTGTCGAGAACCGATATGCGGCAATCGCCAAATTACTGTCTGTCGCCGACAGATATTTGCTGTAACTGATGCGGTAACTTTGGCCTGAAGCCGCACTGGGTTCCCCAGGTAAATCCGTGTTGAATTTTGCATTGGCCTGGGTTACATCCAGCGAAATAGCGCCAGCCGTGGTGTTTAGCGCGCTACCTAACAGAACCGCAATATAGTTTTCATTGTATTGCACCCCGCCATACGCGCTCAGCATATTCGTCAGTCCATACTGATATGACGCCTGATAAAACAGGGGTGAGTGCGAAATACCCGTGTCATTATAACGGCCGGCGATGAAATCATAATGATGGGCACCTGGTCTCAATAATTGACTGACGAAAGCGAAAGGCACCTCAAATGTCTGCGTACTACCATCAGCCTCCGTCACTGTCACCTGCAGGTTGCTTCCGTAGCCAGAAGGAAAAATATCGTTAATAGCAAATGCGCCTGGTGCTACTGTTGCTTCATAAATAACGAGGTTATTCTGTCGCACGGTTACTTTCGCATTCGTTTTAGCAATTCCACGAATTTCAGGTGCGTAACCCCGCTCAGAGGAAGGCAGCATGCGTTCATCATCTTGTAATTCAATTCCCCGATAAGGTAAGGAATCAAAGACCTGTCCACTGGAGCTGTTTTCTCCTATTGTCATACGCCCCTTTAATGCGACGATATCATGCTGTGCATACGTATTAATACTTTGATACTCACTGCCCTGTTCACTTTGCCAGTTTAGCGACCCATTGTGTCTGATGCTCCAGCCTAAAATATTAAGACCTGAGTTAATACCAACATAGGCTGAATCTGTCTTAACGCCCTGCGTCTGCGTGGTATAGTAGTTGGCATTGTAATTCAGTAATCCAGCTGTTACACCGTAGTCCCACAGCTCAGGCCTGACATAATTTTTATCTTTATTTTGCAGTAAGAGTTGTGGTACCGAAATATTCAACCGCTGTTCACTGGCATCAAACTGATACGTTATTTGTGATGATAGCGTGGCTAAAGAGACACATTCCCCCTTTCCCAGACGCTCTATAATTTCCACCGGTAATGCATTGACATTAATGCCCGATTTGATTAACAAATCTTGCTTCAGACAAGGAACTACCTTTTTATCCACACTATTTTTAAATGAAAGTGTATCTTTCCCAACGCTGGAGTCATTGATATATATATCAACCAGATAATCACCAGGTTCGATATTATTCCCCAACGCAAAACGGCTGAGATCCACACGCTTTGCTGCTCCACCATTAAGGAAAGCAGGATCGAACTCAACAAATTGTTCATTCCCACCTTCCCGCTCAAGCTCCCGAGCCGGTACATCCTTTGCCATGGTGCAATAGCTACTCACCGCAGACAGGACCAACAATGCAATTTTGGTTTTTGTCATAGGAAGACTTTGAGTAATGTTCTTCACTCTTTCGCCTTATACTCACTGCAGCGTAAAGTTAATTGAATTAAGTGCACCCCAATCATTGATGTAGTCGTATATAAGCATATCGCTTTTATTGATTATCTCTCCTTTTAACGGAAAGCTTGCCGTTCCAAAAGGTGGAACCATATCGGCATCAATAATTTTTTGCTGGCCTGCATGCTTAACACGAACATCAAGCAGATTCACATAATATGGAGAGTCATTTTTGGCCTCGAGGCTATTAGCGGTAAGGTGCCATTTCAATGAACCCATTGACTTATCAAGATCTTTATCCAGTCCATTGGGCCGATAAAATATCTTTAATCGTGTCCGATAGGCTATCTGGAGATTATTTTGGGAACCACTATTCTGATTAACTGATGGTACCTCGAGTACATTCAGCCAATATAATGTTTCACGGTCTCGTGCAAGCGTGCTGCCAACGTAAGTAAGACGTAAACTTTGCCCTTTTCCGGCATCAATGCGGTTGAGGGGAGGCTTAAGGATAAAGGGAACGCTGATAGTATCCGGATTGGCATTCGGGTTACCATCGTCGATCCAACTTTGAATAAGAACAGGTTTAGCACCTGTATTATTAACCTTAACTGTAACTTCTTTTTCGTTCTCAGGATAAACAACGCGCGTCCCGCCAATAACTACATTGGCACTGGCGTGACTTATTAATAACGATAAAGGAAGAAATAGCAAAACGTTCTTATTTAACATTGGCAGCACATCTTAATTAACCTTATGTAATAACATAAAGTACAAAAACAAATTATTTATACATCAAGTTGTATACAACTTTTGATGTAACCTTACCGGCTGTTGCAGCCGCACCTTCGGCATAATAACGAACGCCATAATGCAGATCCGTTGACCCTGATGTTGAAATAGCTTTGTAGGTACTACTATCCACCTGGCTTGCATATCCAACCTTAATTGGCGCATTCGCATTTTCAGGATCATAAACTTCAAGAGAGACGTTTTCCGCCGCACCAGTGGTCGCTGTTTGTTTCAGACGCCCGGTGGCCAGATCGACCGTATCGCCAGCCTGGAAAAATGCGGCGGCTTTGGTGACCGGCACATCAGTACCCAACGTACAACCTGACAGTGTCATTGTGAACAACACGCCGCCTGTCGTACTGTTTGCTGTCGCCAGAGCAGACTTGTTAACCTCAGGCAATTTAACCGTAGTATTGCCCGTCGAATCACCGTCTACCGCTACTTCGCATGTAGCATCCGTGATATTTCCTTCAAAATTAATCGTCCCTGTCGAAACTGCACTTGCTGAGTGAGCTACACCTAGCGTCAGGATAATTGCAGTTGTGAGAGTCCCTAATTTCATCTTTATTCCTTACGTTTATATTAACCCAGTATGCAACGATAATTTTCAACGCCTTATAATATTAAAACGCTAACTGAACATTTTTACGCTGATTCGCGCATCAATTAATCATCTCAATATTATATTGAAAACGACCGCATTTTATTAAGGGAGACTGGCAGAGCTCAACCCTTTTAAAGTCCAGAGATGGATAAAAAACATTTTATTAACATCAGCAATACTGTCGCTGCTATCAGGCATATTTTTCATAGTGTTATGATTAAAAATGCGCTGTGAAGGGTTCTTGTTCAACGTAGTAAAAAGGTCATAAGCCACAAAAAATGTTATTTCAGAAATGCTTAAATCATTCATGAAACCGTATGATAAAGTGGTATAAATTCACAAAAACAATTATTTTCCGCAACAGTAATTTAATAAAGCCAATATTAATCAGCCCCTGAGATATTGACTAAGAACCCTACCCGTTAGTCATTTCACTAATTATTAATGACAACACAACCAGACACCTTATCGCGTTATTCGTGACACTTAATGAATCTCCTTACTCCCAAAATTGAAATTCATCGCCACTCATTTTTTAATTAATCTCTCTCTTTAACGGGGATTTAATTTTTTAATACTAGTTTGCATAGCAGATGATGTCATAGACGATCCTGACACAGCGGGCTTGCAACGGTACTCAAGTCCTGACCTCACTGGGTTCCCTTGTAAAATGAATTGACTGATTGAATGGTTGGATCAGTTCAATATCACACTGATGTTATAGTAGCTTCACCTGTCAGCGATTTGATGAATCGCCGACCCACGAGGTCAACGGCATATAAAAAGATGTGAGAATTCAGGTTGATAAAAGGCTATAATTTCAGCCTGCATTCCATGCACTTTAGCTGTGAGATCCTAACAACATGATTTTGCAGCAAAATAAGTAACGACGATAAGGATTAAAAGCTATGGGTTTTCTTACTGGTAAGCGTATTCTGGTAACCGGTCTTGCCAGCAAACTTTCCATCGCCTTCGGTATCGCTCAGGCGATGCACCGCGAAGGGGCTGAACTGGCGTTCACCTACCAGAACGACAAACTGAAAGGCCGCGTGGAAGAATTTGCTGCTCAACTGGGTTCAAGCATCGTTCTGCAGTGCGATGTCGCAGAAGATGAAAGCATCGACACCATGTTCGCAGAGCTGGCGAAAGCCTGGCCGAAATTTGACGGTTTCGTTCACTCGATCGGTTTTGCCCCTGGCGATCAGCTGGATGGCGATTACGTGAACGCGGTCACCCGCGAAGGCTTTAAAATTGCTCACGACATCAGCTCCTACAGCTTTGTGGCAATGGCGAAAGCCTGCCGTTCTATGTTAAATCCAGGTTCTGCCCTGCTGACGCTCTCCTACCTGGGTGCTGAGCGCGCGATCCCGAACTACAACGTGATGGGTCTGGCAAAAGCGTCTCTGGAAGCGAACGTTCGTTATATGGCGAACGCGATGGGTCCGGAAGGTGTACGTGTTAACGCCATCTCTGCGGGTCCGATCCGTACCCTGGCAGCATCCGGTATCAAAGATTTCCGTAAAATGCTGGCGCATTGCGAAGCGGTGACCCCGATTCGTCGTACTGTCACTATTGAAGATGTGGGTAACTCAGCAGCCTTCCTGTGCTCCGATCTTTCAGGCGGTATCTCTGGTGAAGTGGTTCACGTTGACGGCGGCTTCAGCATCGCTGCAATGAACGAACTGGAACTGAAATAATCGTTCCGACTTCCTCCGTGGGCGGCACCCTGTCGCCCATGTTCTAAAGCCTTCCCCCGCAATATAGCTTTTTGATCTTTGTTATCACGCAACAATCTTTCATCCCTTCCCCCGCTTACGCCAGGATAAAGCAGCGAAAACGATCCGGCGTGATTCGACCACGACGTGTCCGGGTCGCCACATACAGACCAAGGAACGCCCATGGAACAACGCCGATTCAACGGCAAAAGCCACTGGTATCATGAAACCCAGTCCAGCACCGGCCCGCAGGACGTGTTGCCGCTGGTGCCCGAAGCCGCATACGTTGATGACCGCTTTCTGTTGGATTTGGTGATCCCTGAAGACGCGCTTTTACCCTTTCAGTCCTGGCTGCAACCGGCCCGCCAGCTTGCTCACGAACTGTTCCCTGACACCGTTTTATTGAACCGCCTGCATACCTTTAGCGCCTATGAGCGGATGAGTACCGCGTTAACGGTCGCTCAGGTGTATGGCGTGCAGCGGCTTTGCAACCACTATGCCGCCCGTTTGACGCCGCTTCCCGGCCCGGATTCATCACGTGAGAGTAATCACCGGCTGGCGCAGATTACTCAGTACGCGCGCCAGCTTGCCAGTTCACCCTCGGTGATTGATAACCGCGCACGCCAGCATCTACGAGACGTTGGCCTCTCCGCCTGGGATATTGCATTGATGAACCAAATCATTGGCTATATCGGTTTTCAGGCGCGTGTCGTCGCTACGTTTCAGGCATGGCTGGGGCAACCGGTACGCTGGATGCCGGGCCTGGACACGCAATCCTTCGCCGACGTATCTCTGTTCCAGCAACCCGATGCGGTCTGGCATTCGGCACACGAGCAGGTCGAGCTACGCTATGCAACGGCGGAACAGTTAGAGTGTCTGTCGTGTTATCAGCCGATCGCCGCCCTTCAGCCCATCGCCCCTAATCTGGTTCACCAACCGACGCTGCTCACTCTGCTCGGTACCCTGCTTAAAAGTACATTGTCCATTGAGTCCCCCGCGCACAATTTCACCGCGCTACTGACATCGCGAATTAACGGCAGCGCAAGCTGCTTTAATCAACAAGCGACATCACCGGAAATCGCCGACTTACTGCGCCAGAGCGAACACGAAATAGAACACCGGGAACGACAGCAGCAGATTGAGCGTCCGCTGTTCCAGGCGATACAATTGTTGACGCGTGCACCCGATCGTTTCAGTGCCGCACAGTTCAACCCGTTCAGCGAGTCCTGTACCTCCGTTGAACAGGCAATCAACCTGCTGGCCTGGTCAGGGTTATGCGGATGGCTGAATCGTCTGAAAATCGCGCTGGGCGAGACACATTAACCCTTTCATTGCCATAAAGAGCGCTTGCCGCATCAGGTACTTTCGCGTAAAACTGTCAGCCGCTCTTATGGCCACGAAAATAGACAAATATGCTTCAGGACAACCCGCTGCTAGCGCAGCTTAAACAGCAACTGCATTCCCAGACGCCACGTGCTGAAGGGGTGGTAAAAGCCACGGAAAAAGGCTTTGGCTTCCTGGAAGTCGATGCGCAGAAAAGTTATTTCATTCCACCACCGCAGATGAAAAAAGTGATGCATGGTGACCGTATCATCGCCGTCATCCACACTGAAAAAGATCGTGAATCTGCGGAGCCGGAAGAACTGGTTGAGCCGTTCCTGACCCGCTTTGTCGGTAAAGTACAGGGTAAGAACGATCGCCTGTCCATCGTTCCGGATCACCCGCTGTTGAAAGACGCCATTCCCTGCCGCGCTGCTCGCGGTGTGGAGCATGAATTTAAAGAGGGTGACTGGGCCGTTGCTGAAATGCGCCGTCATCCGCTCAAAGGCGATCGCACCTTCTACGCCGAATTAACCCAGTTCATCACGTTCGCTGACGACCACTTCGTGCCGTGGTGGGTCACCCTGGCGCGGCATCATCTTGAAAAAGAAGCGCCGGATGGTGTAGCGACGGAAATGCTGGATGAAGGACTGGAACGTCAGGATCTGACGGCGCTGAATTTCGTCACTATCGACAGCGCCAGCACGGAAGATATGGACGATGCGTTGTATGCAGAAGAACTGGCTGACGGCAAACTGCAACTGACCGTGGCGATTGCCGATCCTACCGCCTGGATCGCCGAAGGCAGCAAACTGGATAACGCCGCGAAAATCCGGGCGTTCACCAACTATCTGCCAGGCTTCAACATCCCAATGTTGCCACGCGAACTGTCTGACGACCTCTGCTCACTGCGTGCCAATGAAGTGCGCCCGGTGCTCGCCTGTCGTATGAGCATTGCCGCTGATGGCACCATTGAAGATGACATCACGTTCTTCGCTGCCACCATTGAGTCAAAAGCAAAACTGGCTTACGACAACGTCTCTGACTGGCTGGAAAACTGCGGTAGCTGGCAGCCTGAAAGTGAAGAAATCGCCCGGCAGATTCGTCTGCTGCAGCGTATCTGCCTGAGCCGCGGCGAATGGCGTCATCAGCATGCGCTAGTGTTTAAAGATCGCCCTGACTACCGCTTCATTCTCGGCGAAAAAGGCGAAGTGCTTGATATCGTCGCAGAACCGCGTCGCATCGCGAACCGGATTGTCGAAGAGTGCATGATTGCGGCCAACATCTGCGCCGCGCGCGTGCTGCGTGACAAACTCGGCTTTGGCATTTACAACGTTCACCTGGGCTTTGACCCGGCCAATGCCGATGCGCTGGCCGCGCTGCTGCAATCCCACGGAATGCATGTGAACGCCGAGGAGGTATTGACCCTGGAAGGCTTCTGCAAGCTGCGTCGTGAACTGGATGCGCAACCGTCGGGCTTCCTCGACAGCCGTATTCGTCGCTTCCAGTCCTTTGCGGAAATCAGCATTGAGCCGGGTCCGCACTTCGGGCTGGGTCTGGAGGCTTACGCCACCTGGACTTCACCGATTCGTAAGTATGGCGATATGATCAACCATCGCCTGCTGAAAGCGGTCATCAAAGGTGAAAGCATTAACCGTCCGCAGGAAGAGATCACCGTGCAGATGGCTGAGCGCCGTCGCCTGAACCGCATGGCGGAACGCGATGTTGGCGACTGGTTATATGCCCGCTTCCTGAGTGATAAAGCCGGCACAGATACCCGCTTCGCGGCGGAAATCATCGATGTCAGCCGTGGCGGGATGCGTGTACGTCTGGTGGATAACGGCGCGGTTGCCTTTATCCCTGCGCCCTTCCTGCATGCGGTGCGCGATGAACTGGTTTGCAGCCAGGAGAGCGGCACCATCCAGATCAAAGGTGAAACCGTCTATAAAGTGACGGATGTGATTGATGTCACTATCGCCGAAGTGCGGATGGAAACCCGCAGCATCATCGCCCGTCCTGCCGCCTGACGACCTGTCTTGTAACGGCCTTTTCTCTTGAGGAAAGGCCGTTTTCTTTCCCCCTAATCGCCATTCTCTCGCTACACTCTGACTGTCAGCCGGATATATTTTCAACAGCGCCTATGCTTTTTCCCGGATCTGAATTACAAATAAATACATAAACAAAACAAGATGTTCAGCCATCATGAACTTTACTGAACGGTAGCTACCCCTTCCATTAAGGGTTTTCGCGCTTTAAACGGGAGGGTGTTCATTATGAAAGACATTCTGGAGTCCGCAACGTTGTATAGTTTTTTGGGTACTCACACGCCTTACTGGCGTTTGTCAGAAGATTCCAACACCCTGCATTTGTCCGTCACCGAAGCGACCGACCGAGCAGAGCGCGTTGAGCTTTCGCCCGAGCAAGCCGAACGGATCCGCGAAATGACCGTCATCACCTCCAGTCTGATGATGACACTCCCCTTTGAAGACAACGATGTCCCGGTGCATCTGGTGGGCCGCAAAATTAACAAACATGAATGGGCTGGCAGCGCGTCGGCGTGGCACGACACCCCTTCCGTGGCACGTGACCTGGTCAAAGGGTTGTCGTTTGCTGAACAGGTGGTGACTGAAGCCAACTCTGCCATTGTGATCCTCGACAGTCGGGGCAACATTCAGCGCTTCAATCGCCTTTGTGAAGAGTACACCGGGTTGAAAGAGCAGGAAGTGATTGGGCAGAGCGTCTTTAAACTCTTCATGAGCCGTCGGGAAGCCGCCGCCTCGCGTCTCAACATCAGCGGTTTCTTTCGCAACGGTAATTCGTATGAAGTGGAACGCTGGATAAAGACCCGCAAGGGACAGCGTCTGTTCCTGTTCCGCAATAAGTTTGTCCACAGCGGCAGCGGTAAAAACGAAATCTACCTGATCTGTTCCGGTACCGATATTACTGAAGAACGACGTGCGCAGGAGCGGTTACGCGTTTTGGCGAATACCGACACGATTACCGGGTTGCCAAACCGCAACGCTATCCATGAACTGATCAATGAGGCCATCGAACAGGCTGGCGACAGCCAGGTGGGCATTGTTTATCTCGACCTGGATAACTTCAAAAAGGTGAACGATGCCTATGGTCATATGTTTGGCGATCAGCTTTTGCAGGCGGTGTCGTTAGCGCTCCTGAGCTGTCTGGAAGAGAATCAACTGCTGGCGCGACTTGGTGGTGATGAGTTTATTGTACTGGCCAGTCAGACGTCCCAGAGCTCGCTTGAAGCCGTCGCCTCGCGGATCCTCACCCGACTACGCCAGCCCTTCCGCATCGGCCTGATAGAAGTCTATACAGGCTGTTCTGTCGGTATCGCGATGGCGCCTCAGCACGGTGAGGATAGCGGTAACCTGATCCGCAATGCCGATACCGCAATGTACACCGCCAAAGAAGGCGGACGCGGGCAGTTCTGCGTCTTCTCGCCGGAGATGAACGATCGGGTATTCGAATACCTGTGGCTGGACACCAACCTGCGCAAAGCACTGGAAAACGATCAGTTGCTGATTCACTATCAGCCGAAAATCACCTGGCGGGGTGAAGTCCGCAGCCTTGAGGCACTAGTGCGCTGGCAGTCCCCTGAACGCGGGCTTATCCCTCCGCTGGAGTTCATCTCATACGCCGAGGAGTCCGGACTGATTGTACCGCTCGGCCGCTGGGTGATCCTCGACGTGGTACGCCAGATCGCGAAATGGCGTGATAAAGGCATCAACCTGCGGGTGGCGGTTAACATCTCTGCCCGGCAGTTGGCCGACCAGACGATTTTCACCGATCTGAAGCGCGTCCTGCACGAGCTCAATTTTGAATATTGCCCTATCGATGTCGAACTGACGGAAAGTTGCCTGATCGAGAACGAAGCGCTCGCGCTGTCCGTCATTCAGCAGTTTAGTCAGCTTGGCGCCCAGGTTCACCTGGATGACTTTGGCACCGGTTATTCCTCGCTCTCGCAACTGACCCGTTTCCCGATTGATGCCATCAAGCTGGACCAGATTTTCGTCCGTGACATTCACAAAAAATCGGTGTCGCAATCGATGGTGCGTGCAATCGTCGCCGTGGCGCAGGCTCTGAATCTGCAGGTGATCGCCGAAGGCGTGGAGAGCGCCAAAGAGGATGCTTTTCTGACGAAAAACGGTGTTAATGAGCGACAGGGATTTTTATTCGCCAAACCGATGCCTGCCGCTGCGTTTGAGCGCTGGTACAAACGTTATCTCAACAAGAAAAAGCGCTAAGCCGACAACATGATCAGCCGGGCGGAACGGAAAGTTTCGTTTTTCGCCCTATTCATATCTGTATGTAATCACGGAATATATAATATTCCCCAAAGGTACAGACCAGGCTGATTTTTCCCTTCTCTTTTGCCGTCAATTTTTGCATCATTAAATTCTTTCATACTTTGACCAAGGATCCCCCCATGTCTGATATCGATGCTAAACGGGTTGCCGAGCGTATTGATACCGTGCTTGATATCCTGGTGGCTGGTGATGTCCACTCCGCCATCCATAATCTCGAAATTCTGAAAGCGGAATTGTTGAGTAAGGTGCAGGAAGACACCGTATCATCGGCGAACAAGCCCCGGGCACCGTGGGAGATCTAATTTTTTCGCGCGCGGTTTGTCCGCTTGTGTCGCCTGGATGCCACACCGCCGCATGTGTTTAATCTCGCGGTATCATTACCGCTATAAAAACTAACGCTATGAACTCCCGACAACAAAAAATTTTGCAAATGGTCATTGATAAAGGCCAGATGAGTGTCTCTGAACTGGCCAAAATCACTGGCGTTTCCGAAGTCACCATTCGACAGGATCTGAATACCCTTGAGAAACAGAGCTTTCTGCGCCGCGCGCACGGTTTCGCCGTTTCGCTGGATAGCGAAGATGTAGAAACCAGAATGATGACCAACTACACCCTGAAGCGTCAGCTTGCCGAGTTCGCGGCGTCGCTGGTCAGCCCAGGCGAGTCGGTGTTCATTGAAAATGGCAGTAGCAATGCCCTGTTGGCAAGAACGCTGGCGGAACAAAAAGACGTCACCATCATCACGGTCAGCAGTTACATTGCACACCTGCTAAAAGAGACCCCTTGCGAAGTGATCCTGCTCGGCGGTATTTATCAGAAAAAAAGCGAAAGCATGGTGGGACCGCTGACCCGCCAGTTTATCCAGCAGGTCCATTTCAGTAAGGCGTTTATTGGCATTGATGGCTGGCAGACCGAAACCGGCTTCACAGGTCGCGACATGATGCGCGCTGATGTGGTTAATGCCGTGCTGGAGAAAGGATCGGAGGCCATTGTCCTGACCGACAGTTCTAAATTCGGCGCGGTCCATCCCTACACACTTGGCCCTATCGAACGGTTCAGCCGGGTGATCACCGATGCCAGAATCAGCGCCAGCGACCGTACGCTGATGGAACAGCGTGGGCTGACCGTGAATATCGTCGACGCTGAGTAAAATATTCGCAAATGATTTGCGCATCGCAGATCATTTGCGCTCTGAGACTATTCTGACTCCTGAATTAAGACTATTTACCTGTTGTTCACAGGCGAAAGTCGTAAAATTAATATTAGCGATATAACAGGAAGTGACTATCACCTGCGTGATATTACCCTGCGCACTAAGGTTTCACGGATGCCCTCTTTAATGGCCGATATTTTAACTATAGTTAAAGAGAGCTTACTTTCGTGAATCGTTAATTCAGGAGAAAGTATTATGTTTGTAACGAGCAAAAAAATGACCGCCGCCGTGCTGGCGATTGCCCTGGCAATGTCCCTGAGCGCCTGTTCTAACTGGTCTAAGCGTGATCGTAACACCGCTATTGGTGCGGGCGCGGGTGCATTAGGTGGTGCTGTCTTAACGGATGGTAGCACACTGGGTACGCTGGGTGGTGCCGCGGTGGGTGGTATTATCGGCCACCAGGTAGGTAAATAATCGTAAATAATCTACGGTTGTCCGGCTCGATATAATAATACGATTATTTTTTTCTGGTCTGCACTACACAGTTTATTTAGCAGTAACAATGAAAGCCACGATATTTATATCGTGGCTTTTTCGTTAACCGCCTGCCAGTTTCACTTTCAGGCCCCGGGCTTCCAGTAGCGACTTAATTAAATCGCGCTTATCGCCCTGAATTTCAATTACGCCGTCTTTGACTGCCCCACCGCAACCACATTTTTTCTTCAGTTCCGCAGCCAGTTTGCTGAGTTCGCCGTCATCCAGGTCAATGCCGGTAATCAGGCATACGCCTTTCCCCTTACGCCCGCTGGTCTGGCGCTGGATACGGACAATCCCGTCGCCCTTCGGACGCTCGGGCGCGGCTTTAGGTTCATCAATCCGTCCACTCTCCGTCGAATAAACCAGACGGCTGTTGGAATCGCCCATTACGCCTCCTGCTTCAGTGACGCGTTGATGGCCTTCAGCGTCTGTGCCGGATCGTCAGACTGCGTCACCGGACGCCCAATGACCATATAATCGACCCCTGCCGCCAGTGCCTGCTCAGGAGTCATAATCCGCCGCTGATCGCCAGCGGCGCTACCCTGCGGTCGGATACCAGGGGTAACCAGTTTGAAATCACGGCCAAACGCCTGCTTAAAGCGTACCGCTTCCTGAGCTGAACAGACCACACCATCCAGACCACATTTTTGCGTCAATGCCGCCAGGCGCTCGGCGTGTTCAGCAGGTGACAGTGTCACGCCGATATCCGCCAGATCGCTGGCTTCCATACTGGTCAACACCGTGACCGCAATTAACAGTGGCGCATCTTTACCAAACGGCACCAGCGCTTCGCGGGCGGCGGTCATCATTCTCGCCCCACCCGACGCATGGACGTTGACCATCCAGACGCCAAGATCCGCTGCGGCAGCCACCGCATGAGCAGCGGTGTTCGGGATATCATGGAATTTCAGATCCAGAAAGATATCAAAGCCACGCTGCTGGAGATCGCGAACCAGCTGAGGTCCGAACAGCGTAAACATCTCTTTGCCAACTTTCAGACGGCAGTCGCGCGGGTCGATTCGGTCGACAAACGCCAGGGCGCTATCACGGTTATTATAATCGAGAGCAACGACGACGGGAGAATCGGTAGCAGTGCGGGGAGAAGATGAAGCAGTTAACGTCATAACCAGGCCTTCTTGCTAAGGGGCAAATGGGTAAACGGCGTGCATTCTACCTGTCAGGCGCAAAAATTAACAGACGCGATTACACCTCTGCCAGGCGATGTGGCGCCGATGCCAACGTGAGGAAGTGAATAAACCCATTAGTATGTTGTAACTAAAGTGGGATTTTTTTAAAAATTACAGTCCATCAAGTCCGCGAATTGGCTTAATCGTTGACCAGGCGCGGCAGGAAGGACAGTGCCAGTACAGGGTATACGCGGTAAAACCGCATTTAGAGCAGCGGTAGCGCGGCTTGCTACGCACCTGCTCGCCCACCATATCACGCAGCACCATCAGGCTCTCTTTCGCACGGCCCTCTTCGGCTTCGTTAAGGTGATAATCCATCAGCTTATGGAAAACACGCATCGTCGGATGACGCTGGAGTTGACGGGTAATATACACCTGCGCAGTCTCCGTCCCTTCGCGCGCTTCGAGAATATCGGCCAGCATCAGTTCTGCGGCCGCGCCGGTATTTTCTTCTACCGCACGGCGCAGGAATTCCGCCCATTCCTCATTTTTGCCTAGCTGTTGATAGCAGGTCTGGAGCATTTCCAGCGTTTCGCTGACCAGTTCTTTATCCTGGGAAATCACCCGCTGGAGACATTCAACTGCCTTCGCGTAATCGCCCTTCGCCATCCAGACGCGGCCCATCATGATCGAGACTCTGGCGCTATTTTTATCCGCCGCAGCCCCTTTTTTCAGCAGCGTCATGGCACGATCCATGTCGTCGCTACCCATCTGTTGCAACGCCAGTTCGCAATAAAAATGGGCGATTTCGATACGCTGTTTATCTTTACCCAGTTTGACCAGTCGTTCGGCAACCTCAATGGCCTTCTGCCAGTCACTGGTCGCCTGATAGATCTGCAACAGTTGCTGCAACGCGCCTACGCGAAATTCCGTTTCATCGGTAAGCTGATTAAACATATCTTCCGCCCGGTCATACAGCCCGGCGGCCATGTAATCACGGCCCAACTGCTGAACCGCCAGCAGTCGCTGTTCATAGGTCAGCGAGGCGCTTTCCATGAGGGTCTGGTGAATACGAATGGCGCGGTCGACTTCGCCACGAGAGCGGAACAGGTTTCCGAGGGTGAGATGAGCCTCAACGGTGCCGGTATCCTCTTTCAACATGTCGAGGAACAGATCCACCGCTTTATCTTGTTGGTTGCTCAGGAGGAAGTTAACCCCCGCGACGTAATCGCGGGACAGGCGGTTAGCTTCATCTTGTTTTGTTTGTTGCGCACTTCTGCGACCCATATACCAGCCATAGGCGGCTGCAACAGGTAAAAGCAGAAACAACAACTCCAGCATAAACGATTATTCCTTCGCGACCGACGTACCAGACGTCACCACAACGTCCGTCGCAGGCGAGAGCTGGTTCTCCAGTCGTTTAATTTTACGTTCAGCACGCACCAGAGAAACACGAACCCGCAGCCAGAAAAGACCGCAGATCAACCAACCAATGGCGAAACCTGCAGCGAACAAAACGGCCAGCAAGGTTGAGATACGATACTCGCCCTGAGCCAACAGGTAATTAAAGGTCACCTGTTGATCGTTCTGCGCACCCAATGTTACCGAGATAACAAATATCGCCAACACCAGTAAGAAAATGAGTAAATATTTCACATTACTTCCCGTTATGTGGTTTAAGCGAATAAATCGTGTTCAACTTACCGCATTTAGCCTTTTAAATTACCATTTTCACGGCGTGTGCGAAATGGGAAAGCAGTCAGCTATTGGATGATTTAAGGGCAAACCAGACAAAATCAACCCTTGTCAGCGGTTTTGCTCACGTTCAGCAATCTCCTGCCTTTCTTCCGGTGGCGGCATGAGCGGCCCACAGAACCGCTGTGCAAGCCAGGTCGCCAGCGTCACCAACGCCCATGAAATCAGCGTCGCGACCACCAGATCGCGTGGCCAGTGCATACCGAGCAGCAAACGACTGCCCATCACGCCCGTCGCCCACACCAGTAAAATGGCAATCGTCACCGTCCGGCGGCGCGGCCACAATAAGCCAACAGCGAGCAGCGCCCAGCTTGCCGCAAACATCGTGTGACCAGACGGAAACGCAAACCCGGTCTCTTTTTGCCAGTGCTGGCGTAAGAAGTGCGGAATAGCCTGCTGGGTGGCAAGTTGCTCCTTCACCAGGTCGCTGCGCTCCTTACGTTTTAAAGTGTAGAACTCATCAACCGGGATACGATGCGTTTTTTCCAGCCAGATCACGAAAGGACGTGGTTCCTGTACGCGCTCTTTCACCCACGACTTGACGCCCTGACCAAGCAGGATCGCGCTCGCCAGAATAGTAAAAAGCATTACCGCCGCTTTAAGACGAAAGCGTAAACACCAGAAGAACCAGCCACAGAGAATGACATGTGTGATAATACCCCACGGCTGAGTGACCGTTTCGGTTACCCAGTACATCGCTTTCAGCCATCCGGTATCCTGACCCGGTTGCCAGCGCCAGCCGGACACCCACACGGCAACGGGCATAATCAACAACAATCCCGCTCCAGCCGCAGTACGCTTTGCAATCGACAGCATGAACACCTCTTTGACGGATAAGTGTCACAATCATAACCGAAAAATCCCCTGTCCGGGGAAATTGACAGATTTGTGCCATTCGCATGATGATTGCACGGCAGCGATTAGGTGAAGTCCGTCGCCTTATGGCAAAATAAGACGATAAGCCAACAGGCAACGGCACAACATCGCGTGCCGGCTATATCTGGAGAAACACATGCAGCTTAAACGAGTGGCAGAAGCCAAACTGCCAACCCCATGGGGCGATTTCCTGATGGTGGGATTTGAAGAACTGGCAACCGGGCACGATCACGTTGCGTTAGTGTATGGAGATATTTCAGGTCAGACGCCGGTTCTGGCCCGTGTCCATTCAGAATGTTTGACGGGCGATGCCTTGTTCAGCCTGCGCTGCGACTGTGGTTTTCAACTGGAAGCCGCCCTGACACATATCGCGGAAGAAGGACGCGGTATTCTGCTTTATCATCGTCAGGAAGGACGTAACATCGGCCTGCTCAATAAGATTCGCGCCTACGCGTTGCAGGACCAGGGCTACGACACCGTAGAGGCCAATCATCAGTTGGGGTTTGCCGCGGATGAACGTGATTTCACCCTCTGCGCGGATATGTTCAAGCTGCTGGGCGTTGACGAAGTGCGACTGCTCACCAATAACCCGAAGAAAGTTGAGATTCTCACTGAAGCGGGGATCAATATCGTGGAGCGGGTCCCGCTGATTGTGGGCCGTAATCCCAATAATGAACATTATCTGGATACCAAAGCGGCCAAGATGGGTCACTTGTTGAGTAAGTAAGCCATGCGGTAAAAAAGCCTGCATCGTGTTATGCAGGCTTTTTTTCGACTTACTTCAGCATGTTACGAATGACGTAATGCAAAATGCCGTCATTCTGGTAGTAAGTTAACTCGGTCGCGGTATCGATGCGGCAGCGGCATTGCACCACCTCTTTGCTCCCGTCTGCCCGGGTTAACGTCAACGGCACCGTCGCGCCCGGTTTCAGTTTCTGCAGGTCAGCAATGTCGATCGCCTCTTCCCCAGTCAGCCCCAGCGTTTTACGCGTTACGCCTTGTGGGAACTCCAGTGGCAGGATCCCCATCCCAATCAGGTTGGAGCGGTGGATACGTTCGAACGACTCCGCAATGACGACGCGAATCCCCAGCAATCGCGGCCCTTTCGCCGCCCAGTCACGGCTGGAACCCGATCCGTACTCTTTGCCGGCAATCACCGCCAGCGGGATGTTCTCCTGCTGATACTGCATAGCCGCATCATAGATAGACAACACCTCAGTGCCGGGCAGATGTCGCGTCATTCCGCCTTCCACACCCGGCACCATTTCGTTGCGGATACGGATGTTAGCGAAGGTCCCGCGCATCATCACCTCATGGTTCCCACGCCGTGAGCCATAAGAGTTAAAGTCCTTGCGCTCCACGCCGTGATTTTGCAGATAGCGCCCTGCGGGACTGTCAGCTTTAATGCTCCCGGCCGGAGAAATATGATCGGTGGTCACCGAATCCCCCAGCATCGCCAGAATGCGCGCGCCGTGAATATCGGTCACCGGTGCTGGCTGCGCCTGCATCTCGTCAAAGAACGGCGACAGGCGAATGTAGGTCGAGTCGTTTTGCCAGCCGTAAGTATCTGAGCGGTCAACATTGATCGCTTTCCACTCGGGCGTCCCTTCAAACACTTCCGCATATTCTTTGTGGAACATTTCTGAAGAGACCAGATCGACGGCGCGGGCAATTTCCTGCGCCGACGGCCAGATATCCTTCAGATAGACTGGGTCGCCTTTGCGATCGTGGCCGAGCGGATCTTTCTCAAGGTTGATATTCATATTGCCCGCGAGCGCGTAGGCAACGACCAACGGCGGTGACGCCAGCCAGTTGGTCTTCACCAGCGGGTGAATTCGGCCTTCAAAGTTACGGTTGCCCGACAGCACCGCGCCTACGGTCAGATCACCCTTCTTAATCGCGGTTTCGATGGGCTCCGGTAACGGTCCAGAGTTACCAATACAGGTCGTACAACCATATCCCACCAGGTTAAAACCCAGTTCATCGAGATACGGCGTCAACTTCGCCTTTGCCAGATAATCCGACACCACTTTCGACCCTGGCGCCAGTGACGCTTTCACCCATGGCTGACGCTTCAGTCCCAGCGTAACGGCTTTTTTCGCCAGCAAGCCAGCCGCCATTAGCACGCTGGGGTTAGAGGTGTTGGTACAGGAGGTGATGGCAGAGATCACCACAGCCCCGTCAGGGAGCTGATATGACTGTCCGTTCAGCACATACTCTACCGGCTGGCGGTCTTTCTGCGCAGTGTTTAGTTCCAGTTCGCTGCTGGCGGCAAAGGCTTTCGGCACATCGCCCAGGGCGACACGATCCTGCGGACGTTTCGGCCCGGCGAGGCTCGCCTCGACATCATTCATATCCAGCGCCAGGGTGCTGGTGAAGACCGGTTCATCGCCGGTATTGCGCCACATGCCCTGCACTTTCGCGTATTTTTCAACCAGCTCGATTTGATCTTCACTGCGTCCGCTCAACCGCATATAGTCCAGCGTCACGCTGTCGATCGGAAAAAAACCACAGGTCGCGCCATACTCCGGCGACATATTGGCGATGGTGGCCCGGTCAGCCAGCGGCAAGGAATCCAGCCCGTCACCATAAAATTCGACAAATTTGCCGACCACACCGTGCTTACGCAGCATCTGGGTGACGGTTAACACAAGGTCCGTTGCGGTGATCCCCTCACGCAGTTTTCCGGTCAGTTTGAAACCCACCACATCCGGGATCAGCATTGAGACAGGTTGTCCCAACATTGCCGCTTCAGCCTCGATACCGCCCACGCCCCAGCCCAGAACACCCAAACCGTTAATCATGGTGGTGTGTGAATCCGTGCCGACCAGCGTGTCCGGATAAGCCACCCATTCACCGTCCTGCAATTCGCTCCACACCGCTTTGCCGAGGTATTCCAGATTAACCTGGTGGCAAATACCGGTTCCCGGCGGCACGACGCTGAAGCGACTGAAGGCCTGTTGACCCCATTTGAGGAACACATAGCGCTCGTGATTACGTTCCATTTCGAGGCGCACGTTCTCTTCGAACGCATCATCATCGCCAAAATGATCGACGGTGACGGAGTGGTCGATCACCAGATCCACCGGCGACAGAGGATTCACTTTCGCGGTATCGCCACCCAGGCGTTTCACCGCTTCACGCATCGCGGCGAGGTCCACCACCGCCGGGACGCCGGTAAAGTCCTGCATCAGTACGCGTGCAGGACGATAGGCAATTTCGCGATCGGCATGGGCGTTTTTTAGCCACCCTGCCAGCGCCTGGATATCCTCATGGGTAACGGAATCGCCGTCCTGCCAGCGCAGCAGGTTTTCCAGTAAAACTTTCAGTGATTTGGGCAGACGGGTGATATCGCCCAGAGATTTCGCAGCCAGCGGCAGACTGTAATAGTGGTAGGTTTTGTCTTTGGCCTGCAGTGTGTCCTTACTGGCTTCTCGTAGGGTTGACGACATAGCTCCTCCTTAATGACAAGGTTGCGATGCCCTGATTCTCCTCAGGGTGAATATTAAAGATAACACAAACAGAATGTAACGTTTTGATAACAACCCAAATTGATAAAAGAGGAAAAACCGAACGGTGAGCACACAAGAGAGGAGGAACACGTGAATGAGGGGGAGAAAATGAAACCTCGCCGCAGCGAGGTTTCAGATTAATTCATCATGATCCAGAGCAGTTCAGCCCAAAAGAGCAGCGAGACGGAAAATGCGCCCATCCAGGACCAGTATTTCATATTTGCAGTAATCATCGGCTATACCCGTTTTGTTTAATACATTGTGTTGAGACTTTCTCAACGCTTTATTGCTGCGGTGTATAGGTAAAAGCGTACCGTGATAATTTATCGGTACAAAAGAAACGGTAATAAGAATGGTGACGATTATTGTTTCTGTTGTTCGTCTTCGTCGAATAGTTCAATAAACTTTTGCTGTTGCTGAGTCAACTTCCAGGATTCGGGAACCGTTTTCACGCACGCGCCTTTTTTCGTTTCTCGTACAGTGTCACCAGAGTGACATGTGGGTAACGACGTCTGTTGTGGGTCGTGAACCACCATTTTTACCCCCAGGCATTCCAGATCAACAGTGCGATCACGACCCAGAACAGCGCTGAGCCCAGGAAAACCGCAAGCCATGCTTTGCGTTTCATCTCAGGGTCCCGACGTGGTTCCTGGTTTTCAGACGGCATTGCTAACCTCATACAATCGGCATCACTTATCATTTAAGCACCAACAATCGGTACAATTAATCATCAGATGAGATAAATCCTAATGAAACTTTAGTCAAAAATCCAGTGAATTTACGAATCGATTCCAGTGAATAAATCAATCTTTTGATCGAAAATAAATATTTGGAATGGGAAATTTGCGAGACGGGGAATAAGACACTACTTTACGACTGATTGCCCATAATTATTGTGTGGACATTATTATTACGCCAGCCTTAATAAAACCAATGGCGATTTAATAAAAACTTTCGGTATCCCTTGCGAACAAAAGATACCGACCGTTTTCTGTGACGGTTACTTTTCAGGTAATTTTATATCTTTAAACATCTCTTCAATTTCTTCGTTCGAGCGCAACGCCACGGCGGTATCCACCACGTCACGCGTCAAATGCGGCGCAAAACGTTGAATGAAATCATACATGTAACTGCGCAGGAACGTGCTGCGACGAAAACCGATCTTCGTCGTGCTGTGGCTGAAGACATCATGTGCATCCACGCGAACCAGATCCGGGTCGGACAGCGGATCGACGGCCATGCTGGCAATCACCCCTACTCCCAAGCCTAAACGCACGTAGGTTTTGATCACATCTGCGTCAGTCGCCGTAAAGACGATACGAGGTGTCAGACCTGCGCGATTAAAAGCGGTATCCAGTTCAGAACGCCCTGTAAAACCAAAGGTGTACGTCACCAGTGGATACTGCGCCAGCTCTTCAATGGTCACCGACCCTTTATTGGCCAGCGGATGCTCAGGCGTCACCACAATCGAGCGATTCCAGTGATAGCATGGCAACATGACCAGATCGTCATACAGATGCAGCGCCTCGGTCGCGATGGCAAAATCGGCATTACCTTTTGAAACCGCCTCGGCAATCTGCGTGGGCGATCCCTGGTGCATATGCAGCGACACGCGCGGATAGCGCTCAATAAAACCTTTAATCACATTCGGTAGCGCATAACGCGCCTGGGTATGTGTTGTCGCAATATAGAGAGAACCTTTATCCGGCCAGGTATGCTCACCGGCGACTGACTTTATTGCATCCACTTTGGAGAGCACTTCGCGCGCAATGCGGATAATCTCCTGACCTGCCGGCGTCACTTGTGTCAGATGCTTCCCGCTACGGGCAAAAATCTGGATACCAAGTTCATCTTCCAGCATGCGGACCTGCTTACTGATACCCGGTTGCGAGGTGTAAAGGCCTTCAGCGGTGGAGGAGACGTTAAGGTTGTGGTTCACCACCTCAACAATGTAGCGAAGCTGCTGTAATTTCATGTTAAACCATCCCGATTAGCGCCATCAGATCATCGTTTCAGAGCAGGCAATGATGCGCTGCTAATACGATTTAATAATAAAAAAGCTGTTAACTATAACCACTATATCATTAATAGCCGGACTGTATAGGAATGAATAAAAAATAATAAGCCCGCTATAAAAACAAAAAAAGGGCCGCTTACGCGACCCTCTTCAGAACAACAGCACCGTGGGCAGTTACTTTTTGCCTTCGACCCATTTGCCGTCAATAAAGAAGGCAGACCAACCGGTCGCTTTTCCGTCTTTTTCTGCGGCAACATACTGCTGCTTGGTCTTACGGCTAAAACGCACCAGCGTTTTATTGCCTTCCGGATCCTGCTGCGGCGCATCGGCCAGATAACGCAGTTTTTCCGGCAGACGGTCACGGAAGCGGAACAGCTCTTCCACCAGCGGCGCGCGCGTCTCACGGGATTTCGGGAAAGTATTGGCAGCCAGGAAGACCCCGGCAGCGCCATCACGCAGCACGAAATACGCATCCGATTTTTCACACGGCAACTCGGGCAGTGGAACCGGATCTTCTTTCGGCGGCGCAACTTCACCGTTACGCAGGATCTTACGGGTGTTTTTACACTCGTCGTTGGTGCACGCCATGTACTTACCGAAACGCCCCATCTTCAGGTGCATCTCAGAGCCACATTTTTCGCACTCGACGATCGGACCGTCATACCCTTTGATACGGAATTCGCCTTCTTCGATCTCGTAGCCGTCGCAGGTCGGGTTATTACCACAAACATGCAGCTTGCGCTTCGGATCGATCAGGTAACTGTCCATCGCCGTGCCGCACTTCTGACAACGACGTTTGGCGCGCAGGGCGTTAGTTTCCGCGTCATCACCTTCCAGCACGTTCAGGACTTCGTTTTCCGGCACCAGGTTAATGGTGGTTTTGCAGCGCTCTTTCGGCGACAACGCATAACCCGAGCAGCCAAGGAACACGCCGGTACTGGCGGTGCGAATTCCCATTTTGCGTCCGCAGGTTGGGCAGTCGATGCTGGTCAATACCATCTGGTTCGGACGCATCCCGCCCTCTTCCGGATCTTTCTCCGCTTTATCCAGTTGCTGAGTAAAATCACTGAAGAAGTTATCGAGCACGCCTTTCCATTCGGTTTCGTGATTCGCGACCTGGTCGAGGCTGTTTTCCATCTGCGCGGTGAAATCGTAGTTCATCAGCTCGCGGAAATTCTCTTCCAGACGGTCGGTGACAATCTCACCCATTTTTTCCGCATAGAAGCGACGATTTTCCACCCGCACGTAGCCACGATCCTGGATGGTCGAAATGATCGACGCATAGGTCGACGGACGGCCAATTCCGCGTTTTTCCAGCTCTTTCACCAGCGAGGCTTCGCTGAAGCGCGCCGGTGGTTTGGTGAAGTGCTGAGCCGGGGTCAGTTCAACCAGAGACAGCGCATCGCCTTTATTCACCGCCGGTAGCGTCCGGTCTTCGTCGCCTTTACGCAGCGCGGGCATCACTTTCGTCCAGCCGTCGAAGCGCAGAATACGACCGCGCGCCTTCAGACGGAAATCACCCGCGCCAACGGTCAGCGTGGTGGAATCGTACTGCGCCGGGGTCATCTGACAGGCGACAAACTGACGCCAGATCAACTGATACAGTTTCTGCGCGTCGGCTTCCATATCCTTCAGGGTTTCCGCCAGCACAGAAACGTCGGAAGGACGAATCGCTTCGTGCGCTTCCTGCGAGTTTTCTTTACTGGCGTACTGATTCGGACTTTCCGGCAGATATTTCTTGCCGAAATTATCGCCGATGTAACCGCGCACCATGTTCACGGCATCCTGACTCAGGTTGGTCGAGTCGGTACGCATATAGGTGATGTAGCCCGCTTCGTACAAACGCTGCGCCATCATCATGGTCTTTTTCACACCAAAACCGAGACGCGTGCTGGCCGCCTGTTGCAGCGTGGAGGTGATAAACGGCGCGCCCGGCTTGCTGCTGGTCGGCTTGTCTTCACGTTCCAGAACGCTGTAGCGCGCTTTCTCCAGCAGGCTTACCGCCGCAAGCGTCTGCTCGCGGTTCACCGGACGGAACGGCTTGTCGTTCTGATGGGTCACCTGCAAGGGCAGCGCATCGCCGGAAGGCGTGGTGGTATTGGCGTCAATCTCCCAGAACTCTTCCGGTACAAACGCTTTAATTTCGCGTTCACGCTCAACGACCAGACGCACCGCCACAGACTGCACACGACCAGCTGACAGGCCGCGAGCAATTTTTTTCCACAACAGCGGCGAGACCATATAGCCCACCACGCGATCCATAAAACGACGCGCCTGCTGAGCGTTAACCCGGTCAATGTTCAGTTCGCCCGGCTTTTCAAACGCCTGACGAATCGCATTCTTGGTAATTTCGTTAAACACCACGCGACTGTATCGCGCGTCATCACCCCCAATCACTTCCCGCAGGTGCCATGCAATGGCTTCCCCTTCGCGGTCAAGGTCGGTTGCGAGATAGATGTGATCGGCTTTTTCAGCCAGTTGTTTCAGTTCAGAGACGACCTTCTCTTTACCGGGCAGCACCTCATAGTGTGCGTCCCAGTTATGCCACGGGTCAACCCCCATACGGTTGACGAGCGCGCCACGTTCATCCTTTTTGGGCTTTTTAGCCGTTTTGGTGGAGGTAGAGTCGGCGCTCTTTTTAGCTGCTGAGCCACTGGTCGGCAAATCACGGATATGACCGACGCTGGACTTAACCACGTAGTCATTACCCAGATACTTGTTGATCGTTTTGGCTTTTGCCGGGGACTCAACGATGACAAGAGCTTTACCCATATTCACCTTTACCTAATTTGATTCTTCCAGGAATGCGTCGCACATTGATACACCATCCACTGGCGACGAGCCATGGATATGGTCCCAGCGTCTGCGGATATCAACCCCTTGTACTGACTCTGTACACTAAATAGCCAGGTGACTGAGTTAACAGGTTTTTTCGCACAGAGGCGCTATAGCACGACGGAATTTCGGTCGAATGTCAAGCAAATCTGTTGCCTGGTTGACGAAAGCGTCACACTGTACCTGATAAAATTCGTTACGCAACTTTATTAGCATGCAAAACCAAATCCTGCCAGTCAGCAAAGGTTGACAAACCCTTGTACACACTCAGGGAATATTTGCCCAAAAGAGTCGGTCGGCGTAGACTAATGTCCTTGTTTAAGGAGTAAAAAATGCGCAAAGAGACACAACCTATCGATCGCGAAACGCTGTTGATTGAAGCCAACAAAATCATTCGTGAGCATGAAGATACGCTCGCTGGCATTGTTGCCACCGGTGTGACCCAGCGAAATGGGGTGTTGGTCTTCAGTGGGGATTACTTTTTAGACGAGCAAGGTCTACCAACGCCAAAGAGCACAGCCGTGTTCAATATGTTTAAACATCTGGCGCATGTACTTTCTGAAAAGTATCACCTGATCGATTAAAGCAAATACGCGAGGCCTGAGTGCCTCGCGTTTTTCGTTAATACGGCTTTTTTACATCAGCGGTTTTTGTCCGCGCTGCCACCAGCGCAGCAGCAGACGGTCGGCACTTTCTGCGGCACTGCCCGTCACCCGATCCACCAGCTTTTTACGCTGCAGATAGCGAACGTTCAGCACTTCGCGCCCTTCCATCAGCCCCAGAATCACCTCGTCGCTGGTGTTGACCTCATCAATGAGTCCTTTCTCCAGCGCCTGCTGCCCGTACCAGTGTTCACCTGTCGCAACCTGCTCAATGTCCAGAGATGGACGCATCCGATGCACAAAATCTTTAAACAGATGATGGGTTTCGTTCAAATCCTCGCGAAACTTCTGCCGCCCTTCTTCGGTGTTCTCACCCAGCAGCGTCAGCGTCCGCTTGTACTGTCCGGCGGTATGCAACTCGATATCGATATCCTTTCCTTTAAGGAAACGGTTGAAGTTGGGGATCTGCGCGACCACGCCAATCGAACCGACAATCGCAAAGGGGGCGGAGACAATTTTGTCCGCCACGCAGGCCATCATGTAGCCGCCACTCGCTGCGACTTTATCCACCGTCACGGTCAACGGGATTTTCTTATCGCGTAAGCGTTGCAGTTGTGATGCGGCAAGACCGTAGCCGTGGACAACACCACCAGGGCTTTCCAGACGCACCACCACCTGGTCCTGCGGTTTCACCACCGCCAGTACGGCCGTCACCTCTTCACGCAGCGAACTGACCTCATGGGCATCCATACTGCCTTTAAAATCCAGCACCCAGACGCGCGGTTTATTCGACGTGCCGCTGTCGCCCTGTTTGGCTTTCACTTTGGCGGCTTTCGCTTCCAGCTTGTGCTTTTTCTTTTGCGCTTTATGCCAGAGTTTCTGTTGATGGTTATCCAGCATCGCCATCGCCAGTTCATCTTTCATCTCTTTATATTGTTCGCTGAGGTTGGTAACCCGCAGTTCGCCACGCTGGCGCTTACGTTGGGCAACATTCACGATAATGGTGGCAATCGCCGCGATAGCCAGCACAACGGTCACGATTTTTGCTAAAAACAAGCCATATTCAGACAACAATTCCACACGTCCCACCTTGGTTAAACAACTTAGCGTCGGCTCAGTGTACATCAGGCGTAATGCGTCGTCTCGCGAGATATGCGGATGGATAAAAGTATGACAAAGTGTTCATTTTAGGGCGTTAACGCCGTTGGCTGATTGAAATTGGGTCCTGTTTCAGGCATAAACCCGACACACCAACGAGAAGCAGAGCGACCAGGCATGTCGCCGAGGAGTCCCCATGCATTATCAACCGAAACAAGATCTTCTGCAGGATCGCATTATTCTGGTGACCGGCGCCAGCGACGGCATTGGTCGTGAAGCGGCCCTGACCTACGCCCGCTACGGCGCCAACGTCATTTTGCTTGGCCGTAATGATGAGAAATTGCGCCACGTCGCCGACAGGATTGCCCAGCAAACGGGTCGCCAGCCGCAGTGGTTTACTCTCGATCTGTTAACCTGCACCGCCGATGACTGTCATCAACTGGCGCAGCGCATCGGCGGACAGTATCCGCGACTGGACGGCGTCTTACACAATGCCGGTTTGCTGGGCAACGTCTGTCCGATGATCGAGCAGGACCCGCAGGTCTGGCAACAGGTGATGCAGGTCAACGTCAATGCGACGTTTATGCTGACCCAGGCATTGCTTCCTTTATTACTTAAGTCAGATTCCGGATCGTTAGTCTTCACCTCCTCCAGCGTGGGCCAGCAGGGTCGTGCTAACTGGGGCGCCTACGCGGCCTCTAAATTTGCTACCGAAGGCATGATGCAGGTGCTGGCAGATGAGTACCAAAACCGTCCGCTGCGCGTGAATTGCATCAATCCGGGCGGTACCCGTACCGGCATGCGCGCCAACGCGTTTCCGACGGAAGATCCGCAAAAGCTCAAGACACCCGCCGATATTATGCCGCTGTACCTGTGGCTAATGGGCGATGACAGCCGCCGCAAAACCGGCATGACCTTCGACGCCCAACCGGGCCGCAAACCAGGAATCGCCCAATGAGTGAAGAACGCTATCAACAGCGCCAGCAGCGCGTGAAGGACCGGGTTGACACCCGGGTAGCCCAGGCCCAGGACGAACGCGGTATCGTGATTGTCTTTACCGGCAACGGGAAAGGAAAAACCACCGCCGCCTTCGGCACCGCCACTCGCGCAGTGGGACACGGTAAAAAGGTCGGCGTGGTGCAATTCATCAAGGGGACCTGGCCCAACGGCGAGCGTAACCTGCTGGAGCCGCACGGCGTTGAATTTCAGGTGATGGCGACCGGGTTTACCTGGGAGACGCAAAACCGCGAAGCCGACACCGCAGCTTGTCTGGCAGTATGGGAGCACGGCAAACGCATGCTTGCCGATCCGCAACTGGACATGGTGGTGCTGGACGAACTGACTTATATGGTGGCATATGACTACCTGCCGCTTGAAGAGGTGATTAACGCGCTGAATGCGCGCCCGCCTCACCAGACGGTGATCATCACCGGTCGCGGCTGTCATCGGGATATTCTCGAGCTGGCCGATACCGTCAGTGAACTGCGTCCGGTCAAACATGCCTTTGAGGCAGGGGTCAAAGCCCAGATGGGTATCGACTATTAAAAAAGGCCCCTCGGGGCCTTTTTTGCATTGCTGGATCGCGGATTAACCGTTGTTGTTACGACCGCCAGCACGGCGACCGCCGCTTACCTGGCTGTGACGTTTCACCGCGCGGCGAATCTGATTCGCCTTCATGCGACGACGATCTTTCTCCACCGCCACTTTCGAGCTGGTTTCCGGCTCCAGTTCCACCAGCTCACGCAGATAGTTGGTCTGGGCGAGATCCAGTTCCGTCCAGCCGCCGCGCGGCAGACCTTTCGGCAGCGGAATATCACCGTAGCGTACGCGGATCAGACGGCTTACCTGCACGCCAACGGCTTCCCACAGGCGACGAACTTCACGGTTGCGCCCTTCGGTCAGGGTGACGTTATACCACTGGTTGATCCCTTCACCACCGCTGAACTTGATGGTTTTGAACGCCGCCGGACCGTCTTCCAGCTGCACGCCACGGCTCAGATCGCGCAGTTTGGCATCGTCAACCTGGCCAAAGACGCGCACCGCGTATTCACGTTCAACTTCACGGCTTGGGTGCATCAGACGGTTCGCCAGTTCCCCATCGGTGGTGAACAGCAGCAGACCGCAGGTATTGACGTCCAGACGTCCTACCGCAATCCAGCGCGCGCCGCGCAGTTTCGGTAAGCGATCAAAGACCGTAGGACGACCTTCCGGGTCGTTACGCGTACACAGTTCGCCTTCCGGCTTGTAATAAGCCAGAACGCGACAAATTTGTTCCGCCGACTCTTTCACCGAAATCAGGTGACCGTCGATACGAATTTTCAGGCCGGGAGTCACTTCAACGCGATCGCCCAGCGTGGCAATTTTGCCGTCTACACTGACGCGACCTGCTGCAATGATGGATTCAATTTCACGGCGAGAGCCGTGGCCAGCGCGCGCCAGCACTTTTTGTAACTTTTCGCTCATAGAGCTTCCTTTAGCTGTCGCCTTCACAGGCGTCGAACAGGAGAATCAACGGCGCTTCTCAGCGCCATTTTAAGGCCGCGTAGTATACAGAGTTGCGCCCTTATAAGAAAGGTTTAACGTCTCCGACGCCTTCACGCAAGACAACCGGGGAATCATCGGTTAAATCAATCACCGTTGTGGGTTGTTGGCCCAGATAACCGCCGTGGATAATCAGGTCCACCTGTTTTTCCAGGCGATCTTTAATTTCTTCCGGATCGGACTCGGTAAATTCACTGCCTGGCAGCATCAGCGAAGTGGACAGCATCGGCTCGCCCAGCGCCTGCAACAGTTCGAGCGCGATCGGGTTCGACGGCACGCGCAGACCGATGGTCTTACGTTTTTCCTGCAACAACCGACGCGGCACCTCTTTTGTCCCTTTCAGGATGAAGGTGTAGTTACCCGGCGTATTGTTCTTGATCAGGCGAAAGGCCACGTTGTCGACAAACGAATAGGTCGACAGTTCGGACAGATCGCGACACATCAGGGTGAAGTTATGTCCATCCGGCAACTGGCGAATACGGCAAATCCGTTCCATCGCGCCTTTGTCTTCAATTTTACAACCGAGCGCGTAGCCGGAGTCGGTTGGATACACAATCACCCCGCCCTTACGCACAATCTCAACCGCCTGGTTGATCAGGCGCTGCTGTGGGTTATCAGGATGAATATAAAAAAACTGGCTCATACTTCCCTCACTGTGGTGTTCTGCGGCTGCTCCCACGTCTGCCAGACGCCTTCAACGCCTGCCGGCAGCCAGAGCTTGCGGCCCAACTCGATCCACGGACAAGGTTGATGAAAATCAGAACCTTGCGATGCCCATAGCTGATGCTGGCGGGCGAGCGTGGCCAGTTGCGTGCGCTCATTGGGGGACTGTTGGCACTGCGCGACTTCCATCGCATCACCACGATGTTGCGCGAAATACGCCACCAGCCTTTTCAGCCACTTAGCGCTAAGATCATACCGCCCTGGATGGGCCAGTACCGCCTTACCGCCAGAATGATGAATGACATCAATAGCTTGTTCTATTGTACACCACTGTGGCGGAACGTATCCTGTTTTCCCGCGCGCGAGATACTTTTTAAAGACATCCGCCATGGTGGTCGCTTTACCACACTCCACCAGATAGCGGGCAAAATGGCCGCGGGTCACCGCGCCGCCGTCGGCCAGGCGCAACGCCCCTTCCCATGCGCCAGTGATGTGCGCTTTTTCCAGGCGGTCAGCGATAAGACGCGCCCGCTGCTGTCGGCGTTCCGTCTGTTGCGCCAGAAACGCACGCATCGCCGGATTTTCAATATCGATATTCAAACCCACAATATGGATTTCGTGATTCTCCCAGACTGTAGAGATCTCAACGCCAGGGATCAGATTCAGCGCAAGGCCGGAACGTGAAATTTCTTCGCTTGCCGCGGGAATCGCGGCTGTGGTGTCATGGTCGGTAATCGCCAGCGTGCCTACACGCATCTCGACGGCGCGGTGGACTAACGCTTCTGGCGTCAGTCGTCCATCGGATGCTGTGGTGTGACTGTGCAGGTCATAAATCACTGCATAATTCGTGTCGCTCAAGGCGAACTCCCGTCTCTCAAAAATAGTCTTTCCTGCGCATCATAACGGTTCCGGCAAATTTACTGAAATCAGGTGTTGACAATAACCCATCGAACTAGTTAACTAGTACGAAAGTTCACAAGCAAAAGGGTATCGAAATGAAAGCAACGTTTGTTCTGCACGGTGGGTGGCGCACTTCCTGATTTCGGGCAGTGTATTTCGCGTGTAGATCGCCACCAGATACCCGGCCCGCCAACAGAGCGGGCTTTTTTTTGAACAAAATTAATGAGAATAACCATGCAGACATCAAAACCCACACTCGAACTCATTACCTGCGATGCCGCCTATCGCAAAAACCCGACGGAGTTGTTCCATCAGGTTTGCGGCGACCGTCCGGCAACGCTGCTGCTGGAATCTGCGGATATCGACAGCAAAGACGACCTCAAAAGCCTGTTGCTGGTGGATAGTGCGCTGCGCATTACCGCTATCGGTGACACTGTCACTATTCAGGCCTTAACCGACAATGGCGCCGCGCTGTTGACTTTACTCGATGCCGCGCTGCCCGCAGGCGTTGAGAATGAACAGCAGGATGCAGGTCGCGTGCTGCGTTTCCCGCCGGTCAGCCCATTATTAGACGAAGATGCGCGTCTGTGCGCACTCTCGGTCTTTGACGCCTTCCGCCTGCTGCAGGGACTGGTTAACGTCCCGGCGCAAGAGCGCGAAGCGATGTTCTTTGGCGGTCTGTTTGCGTACGATCTGGTTGCCGGTTTTGAAGATTTACCGCAGCTTGAGGCTGGCAACCGCTGCCCGGATTACTGTTTCTATCTGGCGGAAACGCTTGTGGTGATCGACCACCAGAAACAAAGCTCCCGCATTCAGGCCAGCCTGTTCAGCGATAATGACGCGGAAAAACAGCGTCTCACCGCCCGTCTGGCGCGTCTGAACCAGCAGCTGACGGAACCTGCGCCGCCGCTGCCGGTCGTTTCCGTGCCACACATGCGCTGCGAATGTAATCAGAGCGATGAAGAATTTGGCGCGGTAGTTCGCTCAATGCAGAAAGCGATCCGCGCCGGGGAAATTTTCCAGGTGGTCCCGTCCCGCCGCTTCTCACTACCCTGCCCGTCACCGCTCGCGGCCTATTACGTGCTGAAGAAAAGCAACCCCAGCCCGTACATGTTCTTTATGCAGGACAACGATTTCACCCTGTTTGGCGCGTCGCCGGAAAGTTCGCTGAAATACGATGCCACCAGTCGCCAGATTGAAATTTACCCGATTGCCGGTACGCGTCCTCGCGGTCGTCACGCCGACGGCACGTTGGATCGCGACCTCGACAGCCGCATTGAACTGGAAATGCGCACCGACCATAAAGAGCTTTCCGAACACCTGATGCTGGTTGACCTGGCGCGTAACGATCTCGCCCGCATCTGTACGCCAGGCAGTCGCTACGTGGCAGACCTGACCAAGGTTGACCGCTATTCTCACGTTATGCACCTGGTCTCTCGCGTCGTCGGCGAACTGCGCCGCGATCTCGATGTTCTGCACGCCTACCGCGCCTGCATGAACATGGGTACCCTGAGCGGCGCGCCGAAAGTGCGGGCAATGCAGTTGATTGCCGACGCCGAGGGCCGCCGACGCGGCAGCTACGGCGGTGCGGTCGGTTACTTCACCGCGCACGGCGATCTGGATACCTGCATTGTGATTCGCTCCGCGCTGGTGGAAGACGGTATCGCCACCGTCCAGGCGGGCGCCGGTATTGTGCTCGATTCTGTTCCCCAGTCAGAAGCCGACGAAACCCGTAATAAAGCGCGCGCGGTCCTGCGTGCCATTGCCACCGCGCACCACGCACAGGAGACTTTCTGATGGCTGACATTCTGCTGCTCGACAACATCGACTCATTTACCTATAACCTGGCAGATCAGCTGCGTACCAACGGTCATAACGTGGTGATTTACCGTAACCATATTCCGGCTCAGACCCTGATTGAGCGTCTGGCCACCATGAAGAACCCAGTTCTGGTGCTGTCTCCCGGTCCTGGAGTCCCCAGTGAAGCTGGCTGTATGCCGGAACTGCTGACCCGTCTGCGCGGCAAGCTGCCGATTATCGGCATCTGCCTGGGCCATCAGGCGATTGTCGAAGCCTACGGCGGCTACGTCGGCCAGGCTGGCGAGATCCTGCACGGCAAGGCGTCCAGTATTGAACATGATGGACAGGCCATGTTTGCCGGCCTGACGAATCCGCTGCCGGTTGCCCGCTATCACTCTCTGATTGGTAGCAATATTCCCGCTGGCCTGACCATCAACGCCCATTTTAATGGCATGGTGATGGCAGTTCGTCATGACGCCGATCGCGTCTGCGGTTTACAGTTCCACCCGGAATCCATTCTGACCACCCAGGGTGCGCGTCTGCTTGAGCAGACGCTGGCCTGGGCACAGCAGAAACTGGAGCCGACCAATACCTTGCAGCCGATCCTCGAAAAACTGTATCAGGCACAGACCCTGAGCCAGCAGGAAAGCCACCAGCTGTTCTCCGCCGTGGTACGCGGTGAACTCAAACCAGAACAGCTGGCTGCCGCTCTGGTCAGCATGAAGATTCGCGGCGAGCATCCGAATGAGATTGCCGGTGCGGCAACCGCCTTACTGGAAAATGCTGCGCCGTTCCCGCGCCCTGACTATCTGTTCGCCGATATCGTCGGCACCGGCGGCGACGGCAGCAACAGCATTAATATTTCTACCGCCAGCGCATTTGTCGCGGCAGCGTGCGGCCTGAAGGTGGCAAAACACGGCAACCGCAGTGTTTCCAGCAAATCCGGTTCGTCAGACCTGCTGGCCGCCTTCGGTATCAATCTCGATATGAATGCCGACCGATCGCGTCAGGCGCTGGACGAGCTGGGCGTTTGCTTCCTGTTTGCCCCGAAATACCACACCGGTTTCCGCCACGCGATGCCGGTTCGCCAGCAGTTGAAGACCCGTACGCTGTTCAATGTACTGGGGCCGCTGATTAACCCGGCGCATCCGCCGCTGGCGTTGATTGGCGTTTACAGCCCTGAACTGGTTCTGCCGATTGCCGAGACCCTGCGCGTGCTGGGTTACCAGCGTGCCGCGGTCGTACACAGCGGCGGAATGGATGAAGTCTCCTTGCATGCGCCGACCATTGTGGCGGAGCTGCATGACGGCGAGATCAAAAGCTATCAGCTGACGGCGGACGACTTTGGCCTGACCCCTTACCACCAGGAACAGCTGGCAGGCGGTACGCCGGAAGAAAACCGTGACATTCTGACACGCTTACTACAAGGTAAAGGTGACGCCGCCCATGAGGCTGCCGTTGCCGCAAACGTCGCAATGTTAATGCGACTGCATGGTGAAGAAGATCTCAAGGCTAATGCGCAAACCGTTCTCGAGGTCTTGCACAGTGGTTCCGCTTATGACCGAGTCACCGCTCTGGCGGCAAGAGGGTAGATGATGCAAACCGTTTTAGCGAAAATCGTCGCAGACAAGGCGATTTGGGTAGAAGCCCGCAAACAACAACAACCGCTGGCCAGTTTTCAGAACGCTGTCCAGCCCAGCTCGCGTCACTTTTATGACGCCTTACAGGGCGCGCGTACGGCCTTTATTCTGGAGTGTAAGAAAGCCTCCCCGTCTAAAGGCGTGATCCGCGATGATTTTGATCCGGCGCGAATTGCCGGGGTGTATAAACATTACGCTTCCGCCATTTCCGTTCTGACCGATGAGAAGTACTTCCAGGGCAGTTTTGATTTCCTGCCGATCGTGAGCAGCATCGCGCCGCAGCCGATTCTGTGTAAGGACTTTATTATCGACCCTTACCAGATTTATCTTGCGCGTCACTATCAGGCCGATGCCTGCCTGCTGATGCTTTCGGTACTCGACGACGAGCAGTATCGCCAGCTTTCTGCCGTGGCGCACAGTCTGAAAATGGGCGTGCTGACGGAAGTCAGCAATGAAGCCGAACTGGAGCGCGCCATTGCACTCGGCGCGAAAGTGGTCGGGATTAACAACCGTGACCTGCGCGACCTGTCGATTGACCTGAATCGTACACGTCAACTGGCGCCGAAACTGGGTCAGGGCGTGACGGTGATTAGCGAATCTGGGATCAACACCTACGCTCAGGTTCGCGAGCTGAGCCATTTTGCCAATGGCTTCCTGATTGGTTCCGCACTCATGGCGCATGACGATCTTAACGCTGCCGTACGTCGTGTTCTGCTTGGCGAAAATAAGGTCTGTGGCTTGACGCGTCCGGAAGATGCCAAAGCCGCCTGCGAGTCTGGCGCGATCTATGGTGGACTGATTTTTGTCCCTTCTTCACCCCGCTTTGTCAGCATTGAACAGGCCCGCGAAGTGCAGTCTGCCGCCCCGTTGGAGTATGTTGGCGTATTCCGTAATCACGACATCGCTGACGTCTGCGAAAAAGCGACGCAGCTTTCACTAAAAGCCGTACAGCTACATGGTCGCGAAGACCAGACGTATGTTGATGCGCTGCGCGTCGCGCTGCCTGAAAACGTACAGATCTGGAAAGCGCTGAGCGTTGGTGACACCCTCCCGGCCCGCGATTATCAGCATGTCGACAAATACGTACTGGATAACGGCCAGGGTGGCAGCGGTCAGCGTTTTGACTGGTCATTGCTGCAGGGGCAGTCGCTGGATAACGTATTGCTGGCCGGTGGTCTTGGCGCGGATAACTGCGTCGACGCGGCTAAAACCGGCTGTGCCGGTCTCGATTTTAATTCTGGTGTAGAGTCACAGCCGGGCATCAAAGATGCACGCCTTCTGGCCTCGGTATTTCAGACACTGCGCGCATACTAAGGAAAAGGACATGACAACATTACTCAATCCCTATTTTGGTGAATTCGGTGGCATGTATGTGCCGCAGATTCTGATGCCTGCTCTGCGTCAACTGGAAGACGCGTTTGTCAGTGCGCAAAAAGATCCCGAGTTTCAGGCTCAGTTTACCGACCTGCTGAAGAACTATGCGGGACGTCCCACTGCGCTGACCAAGTGTCAGAACATTACCGCCGGGACCAATACCACGCTGTACCTGAAGCGTGAAGATCTGCTGCACGGCGGCGCGCATAAAACCAACCAGGTGTTGGGTCAGGCATTGCTGGCAAAACGCATGGGCAAGACCGAAATTATTGCGGAAACCGGCGCGGGCCAGCATGGGGTGGCTTCGGCGCTCGCCAGCGCCCTGCTCGGCCTGAAATGCCGTATCTACATGGGGGCGAAAGACGTTGAGCGCCAGTCGCCAAACGTCTTTCGTATGCGCCTGATGGGTGCCGAAGTCATTCCGGTTCACAGCGGTTCAGCCACGCTGAAAGACGCCTGTAACGAGGCGCTGCGTGACTGGTCTGGTAGCTACGAAACCGCGCACTACATGCTCGGCACCGCGGCAGGCCCGCACCCGTTCCCGACCATCGTGCGTGAATTCCAGCGCATGATCGGCGAAGAAACCAAAGCGCAGATCCTCGAAAAAGAGGGACGCCTGCCGGATACAGTGATCGCCTGCGTGGGCGGCGGTTCCAACGCCATCGGGATGTTTGCCGATTTTATTAATGAGCCAAATGTTGGACTCATTGGGGTAGAACCCGGTGGTCACGGGATTGAAACCGGTGAACACGGTGCGCCGTTGAAGCACGGTCGCGTCGGGATCTACTTCGGTATGAAAGCGCCGATGATGCAGACGGATGAGGGACAGATCGAGGAGTCCTACTCCATCTCTGCGGGTCTGGATTTCCCGTCCGTCGGCCCACAGCATGCGTACCTGAACAGCATTGGACGCGCCGACTATGTGTCAATCACTGATGACGAAGCGCTGGACGCGTTTAAAACGCTCTGTTTGCATGAAGGCATTATTCCGGCGCTCGAGTCGTCACACGCCCTGGCCCACGCGCTGAAAATGATGCGCGAGAACCCGGAAAAAGAGCAACTGCTGGTGGTTAACCTTTCCGGTCGTGGCGACAAAGACATTTTCACGGTACACGATATTCTGAAATCGCGAGGGGAAATCTGATGGAACGCTATGAAAGCCTGTTTGCACAACTGAACGATCGCAAGGAAGGTGCCTTTGTCCCCTTCGTGACCCTCGGCGACCCTGGCGTTGAGCAGTCGCTGAACATTATCGATGCTCTGATTGAGGCGGGTGCGGATGCGCTGGAGTTAGGGATCCCGTTCTCCGATCCGCTCGCTGATGGCCCGACCATTCAGAGCGCCACACTGCGCGCATTTGCCGCTGGCGTCACGCCGACCCGCTGTTTTGAGATGCTGGCCGCCATCCGCGAAAAGCACCCGACCATTCCCATTGGTCTGCTGATGTACGCGAACCTGGTGTTCAGCAAAGGTATTGACGCGTTTTACGCGCAGTGTGAAAAAGTCGGCGTCGACTCCGTGCTGGTTGCCGACGTACCGATTGAAGAATCTGCGCCATTCCGCCAGGCGGCGCTGCGCCATAAAATTGCGCCGATATTCATCTGCCCGCCAAATGCCGATGATGATCTGCTGCGCCAGATTGCCTCTTATGGCCGCGGTTATACCTATCTGCTGTCGCGCGCGGGCGTGACAGGTGCAGAAAACCGCGCCGCACTGCCGCTGCATCATCTGGTGGAAAAGTTGAAAGAATACAATGCAGCGCCTTCTTTGCAAGGCTTTGGCATTTCGGCACCGGACCAGGTTTCCGCCGCCATTGACGCAGGCGCCGCTGGCGCAATCTCTGGTTCCGCGATCGTCAAAATCATTGAAAAGAACGTCGGGCAACCTGAACAAATGTTGGCTGAACTGAAGACATTTGTCAGCGGGTTAAAAGCCGCCACCCGCCGGTAATCCCCCAGGACCGCCAGACTCGCGCTGGCGGTCTCATTATTTGGAGTGCTTCATTTTGTACATCTCGCCATCCGCATACTGAATGGCATCATCAATTCCCTCGGCCACTTCGGCAACCCCCCAGGAGATGGAGAGCGGCACCAGCGTGTCCTGCACGATAAACTGATACGCATTGATTTGATGGGCGATACGTTCGGCGATGGCGACCGCATCGGCCGTTTTCGCGTGGTACAGTACAATCACGAATTCATCCCCTCCGGTGCGAATCACCAGATCGTCACTGGTGCGGGTGTTGGACAACATCCGGTTGGCAATGATCTGTAGCGCTCTGTCCCCGGCGACGTGCCCCCAGGTATCGTTAATTGCCTTGAATTTATTGCAATCAACCAGCACCACCGAACTGTCAGAGAGATCCCGTCGCTTGATGATGTCGAGAATTTTACGGTTGAAGCAGCCAGTCAACGAGTCGATGTAGATTTTCAGATCGCTCTCATTCAGCCAGGATTTTAACCCCATCATGATCAGCACAAAGAAGAATGGCGCCATCAGGATCAGCAGTCCCGCCTGAGTGTCATGCATCGCAAACCCGCTGAGCGAGATGGCGTAGTGAATGGCATACTTTTCGGAGAGCACCTTGAAGGCGATTTCCGGGCGCTTCTTACACTTTTCTGTCAGACAGAGCGACTGCTGATTCAGGGTGTTTACCAGCGAAACGTTCAGCCCGTGTGGCACCTGTCCATCAAAGGCGTCGCGTAATACTTCCTGAAGTTCCGGCTTCGCATGATCGTAAACCAGATAGCCTACGATATGGTCGGAGATCTCATTGCCAGAAAGGTCATAAATATAACTCACGACGCTAAAGGCTTTCTCTTCCGTGATTTTATCGTCATAAAAATCCGTAGAGCTTAAGGCTTTCGTTTTGACGTTCTTTTCCAGCAGACGGGTGTAAAAATCGACGGGAGGGAGAAAGAAGCTGGAAATATTTCGCGCCATCTTTGACGTGCGATAATCAAACGCTTTAGCGTCAGCGGGTGTAAACCAGTAAAAATAGCTCGCATCCTCGGCAATAACGTAGCGATGAGCATCGAAATTACCCGGATTAAGCGCGTTCACCCTGCCGCGAATAAACTCAGCGGCGGCATACATACACAACGCGTTTAACGTCGGCTCACGCGCCACCATCGCTCCCGATGCGGAGTGAATGCGTTTGCTGTCGGCGTTAATTCCCCAGGCCTCCCCACGGGGAGTCAATTGCGACATCGGGCCGCACTGGCCAGCGCTTTTAATCTGCCGGTAGCGTACGCCGGTTGCATCCGCGATCATTTCATTATCATTGAAGATATCGAGCATCCGCGTTTGCAGGCGGTTCATCCCTTCATTGACCGTCGCCAGTCGCTGTTCATAAATAATGAACAGGAAAAGCGACGTAAAAAGCAGCGTGATTAGCGCTGAAATAATAAGTGCCTGTCTGTTTCTTAAACTGTCCTGCACAATTTTCACCAAGGCACCCTGAGCATCAACACGCTGTTATCACTACGGTATTCGATTTCACCCACGCAGTACAGGTCAGAACGGTTAATCATCCCCTTCTATCAGATAACCCGCATGACGAATGGCAGTGCGGCAATCGCTCACGCCAGCGGCGTATCCGGCCTCAATTTCACACACCGGACTGGCGCTACAAGAGGGTAAGCGGATGGGCGTGGCGAGCGCTTTCTCCAGCGAGTCAATTTTGCGCATCGCTTCCAGTAACGATCGCGAGACCTGCAGATAAAACGGGCTGTTTTCATCCGTCGGTGACTGCTCAAGCGCCGCGATTTTTTGTTCCAGCAAAGACGGTGTTAATTTCATAATGCAATACTCACAGAGCGTGCCTGTTAGAAAAGATAGCAGTTCTGTTCGCGGCGCATAAAAAAAGCGGGCTAAAGGCGCCCGCTTTTATTTGTTGTGACTTTTTTTAGAAACGGTAACCCGCCGAGAACATAAACACCCACGGATCGAGGCGAATGTTGTCGTTGTAGCGACCTTCTGGCAATACCGCGCCATTAGATTTGTATTTAGCTTCAGTATCAATGTCCATGTACCAAACAGACATGTTAATCAGCCAGTCACGGTTGATGAGGTAATCAAGACCGACCTGGCCTGCCACTCCCCATGAATCTTTCAGACTGAGATCGGACAGCCCTGCATCCTGACCGTTGTCATTAAATTTGGTATCGAAGAACGTGGTGTAGTTAACACCTGCACCAATGTACGGACGCAGCTTGCTGCTGGAATCACCGAAATACCACTGCGCCATCAGGGTTGGCGGCAGGTGGTGAACGGTGGCGATATCACCCGTCGCCTGCGTACCCACTTTATGGCGGAATGGCGTCGCCGCCAGCAGTTCAACACCGATGTTATCGGTCGCCATGTAAGTGAAAGTCAGACCCAGCTGCGTGTTGTTACTGACGTTAAAGCCACCTAAATGGCCTAAGGTGCCATCCGCGCCTTCCGTCGGTCTTACCGTCGCCGAACCGGCGCGAATAAAGAACTCGCCAGCTTCATGCGCATAAACGCTGCCAGAGAGAAGAGTACTTACTGCCAATGCCGCCACTGTTAACTTTTTCATACCCGCTCCATCGTTATGGTTATAAATGCGTCACGAATATACCTACATTGGAGTAATAAGTGATCTAACCTGGATCACATTAGGCCGTGTAATTTAACATTTATTGATCCAGATTAAGTTAGAAGTAGCATTCAAAATCCTGGTTATTCTCGTTCAGATCAATTTTGCAATATTTACAAGCTGAAAGTATTTTCTTAATTTTTGTGGCGGCGACGTCATCACGCTGTGGATTTGTTGTTCAAATTACTCTGGCTTTACAAAGATATGCTTTTCCATACACCCCTTGATGCTGCCACTGCGCAGTTATCCAGGGTACAATTGATCGCTTAACAACACCTGCAGAACTCAAGGAGAGTGCATGTCTATCACGGCGCAGTCCGTATACCGTGACACCGGGAATTTTTTCCGTAATCAATTTTTAACCATCCTGCTGATTTCGCTGCTGTGCGCGTTCATCACGGTGGTATTAGGGCATGCCTTCTCACCCAGCGATGCGCAGATTGCGCAACTGAGTGAAGGGGATCATCTTGCGGGAAGCGTGGGTTTGTTCGAACTGGTGCAAAACATGACGCCGGAGCAGCAGCAGATCCTGTTGCGCGCCTCGGCAGCATCCACCTTTTCAGGACTGATTGGTAATGCCGTCCTGGCCGGTGGCGTACTGCTGATGATTCAGTTAATTTCAGCGGGTCATCGCGTCAGCGCCCTGCGCGCGATCGGTGCCAGTGCGCCGATCCTGCCGCGTCTGTTCATCCTGATTTTACTGACGACCCTGCTGGTACAGCTCGGGATTATGCTGGTCGTGGTACCAGGCATCCTGTTGGCTATCCTGCTGGCGCTTGCGCCGATTATGCTGGTGCAGGATAAAATGGGTGTATTCGCCGCAATGCGCAACAGTATGCGTCTGGCGTGGTCTAATATGCGACTGGTCGCCCCGGCGGTGATGGGCTGGCTGCTGGCAAAAACGCTACTGTTGCTGTTTGCCTCCAGCTTTGCCGCGCTAGACCCTAACGTTGGCGCCGTTATCGCGAACACGTTGAGCAATCTGATCTCCGCCATATTGCTCATCTATCTGTTCCGTCTGTATATGTTGATTCGCCAATAACCCTGTCTGCGTCGCCGGCAGAAATGCCCGACGCGTTTGATTACGGAATCGAAGAATGAAGCAGTTTCTTGATTTTTTACCGCTGGTCATCTTCTTTGTTTTTTACAAAGTGTATGACATCTATGCGGCCACCTCGGCGCTCATTGTCGCAACCGCTATCGTGCTCATCTACAGCTGGGTTCGCTATCGCAAAGTTGAAAAAATGGCGCTGATCACCTTTGTTCTGGTAGCCGTGTTCGGCGGGTTAACCATCTTCTTCCATAACGATGAATTTATTAAATGGAAGGTGACGGTGATCTACGGCCTGTTTGCCGGTGCGCTTCTGGTTAGCCAGTGGATCATGAAAAAACCGCTGATCCAGCGCATGCTGGGTAAAGAACTGACGCTTCCGCAGCCGGTCTGGTCGAAGCTCAACCTCGCGTGGGCCATCTTCTTTATTCTGTGCGGTCTTGCCAATATCTATATCGCCTTCTGGCTGCCGCAAAATATCTGGGTGAACTTTAAGGTATTCGGCCTCACCGCGCTGACGCTGATCTTTACCCTGCTGAGTGGCGTTTATATCTATCGCCATCTCCCGCAAGAAGACAAATCGTAAACACCCATCAAACCAGGCTCACGGGCCTGGTTTTGCTTTCTGCACAATCCCTGACGTACTTGCCCTAAATTGCATGAATCATGAAGATATTGTGGAGATTGCCTTCACAATATTGTAATGATAATAATTATCATTGATATTCCATGTCGCATTTTTAACAATATGGATGTCAGTTGATGAATACGATAACAAAAATTTCTCCACGCCCTCTGGCGCTTTTGATTGCCACAGCATTAAGCGGAAATGCATTCGCCGCAGACGAGGTCATGAACGACGGTGAAACAATGGTCGTCCAGGCCACCGCCGAAGAAGCCCTCAAGCAACAACCCGGCGTTTCTATTATCACTGCCAAAGACATTGAAAAGTCCCCGCCGGTCAACGACCTCTCCGATATTATTCGCACCATGCCCGGTGTGAACCTGACGGGCAACAGCGCCAGCGGCAGTCGGGGAAATAACCGTCAGATTGATATTCGCGGCATGGGTCCGGAAAACACGCTGATCCTGATTGACGGCGTACCGGTTACCTCGCGAAACTCGGTGCGCTATAGCTGGCGCGGCGAGCGTGATACTCGTGGTGACACAAACTGGGTACCGGCAGAGATGGTCGAACGTATTGAAGTTCTGCGCGGCCCGGCAGCGGCACGTTACGGTTCCGGTGCGGCGGGTGGCGTCGTCAATATCATCACTAAACAGCCAACGAACGACTGGCACGGCTCGCTGTCTCTTTATACCAACCAGCCCGAGAACAGCAAAGAAGGTGCCACCAAACGTGCGAACTTCAATCTGAGCGGTCCGCTCATTGACGATGTTCTCACCATGCGTCTGTACGGCAACATCAACAAAACCGACGCCGATGCGGCGGATATTAATACTCAGCAAAATGGATCCTATGCCGCAGGGCGCGAAGGGGTACGTAATAAAGACATCAACGCCCTGCTCTCCTGGAAACTGACGCCACAGCAAATTGTCGATTTTGACTACAGCTACAGCCGCCAGGGCAATATCTATGCCGGAGATACGCAGTACAGCAACAGCAACGTCAGTCCTGACGGGTTGGTCAGTTCACTCTACGGCGATGAAACCAACCGGATGTATCGGCAGTCGTGGGGATTGACGCATAACGGCATCTGGGACTGGGGACAGTCCAAATTCGGCGTCTACTACGAAAAAACCAACAATACCCGAATGCAGGAAGGCTCGACCGGTAGAGTGGAAGGGATGATCAATAACACCGAATACGCCACCAGCCGCCTGGAATCTTATCGGTCTTCCGGAGAACTCAACATCCCTGTCTTCTGGCTGGTTGATCAAACCCTGACGCTGGGTGCGGAGTGGAATCGTGACGAACTCAACGATCCAGCGTCTATGCAGGCCACCAGCGCATCCGGCGTGCAGATTGGCAATGTCTCCGGTGACGCCTCCAGTCGCAGCACCAAAAATAGCGCCACGCTCACCGGTATTTATCTGGAAGATAATATCGAAGCGCGGCCTGGCACGGATATTATTCCCGGGATCCGCTTTGACTATCACGATGAATTTGGCAGCAACTGGAGTCCCAGTCTGAATATGTCGCAGGAACTGGGCGATCTGTTCAAGCTGAAAGCCGGGATTGCGCGCGTCTTTAAAGCACCAAACCTGTATCAGTCCAGCGAGGGATATTTGCTCTCCACGCGCGGCAACGGTTGTCCGAATACTATCGCCACCGGCAGTTGTTATCTGCTGGGCAATCCGGATCTGGACCCGGAAATCAGTATTAACAAAGAGATCGGTCTGGAATTTAATTACGCTGGCTGGGATGCGGGAATCACCTGGTTCCGTAACGACTATAAGAACAAGATTGTCGCCGGGACCGATATTATCGGTTACGCCTCCAACGGGAATAACATCCTGCAATGGGAAAATGGCGGCAAAGCGATTGTCGAAGGTCTGGAAGGTAATGTGGTGATCCCGCTCGTGCCGGAGACGTTAAGCTGGCGCACCAACGCGACGTATATGATCAAATCTGAGAACAAGGACACCGGTAACCCGCTCTCCGTGATCCCGAAATACACCATCAACACCATGCTCGACTGGCAGGTGAACGACAAGTTCTCCACGCAGCTACAGTGGACGCAGTACGGTCGACAAAAACCGCGCGAGTATGCTGAAACCCGCAACGAAACGGGTGCTATGTCAGATAAGGAGATTGGTGCCTATGCGGTCGTCGGACTCGGCGCTAATTACCAGATGACGAAAAATCTGCGCCTGAATGCCGGGATCAGCAACCTGTTCGACAAGCAGATCTATCGTGAAAACGATGGTGCCTCAACCTATAACGAACCTGGACGCGCTTACTATGCTGGCGTAACGATGTCATTCTAATCACCCAAACGCCCGTCTCGCGGGCGTTTCCCCTCTGTTCTCCGTGCTAAAATCATAGTAGCATCGCGGCTGAAATTTTTTTCTACAGTCGGTTTTACAATGACAACAACAACTCACGCCCCGCAGGGCGAACTGGTTTTACGCACACTGGCTATGCCGGCCGATACCAATGCGAACGGGGATATTTTTGGCGGTTGGCTGATGTCACAGATGGATATTGGCGGTGCCATTCAGGCCAAAGAGATTGCCCATGGTCGCGTGGTGACCGTCCGCGTGGAAGGAATGAGTTTTCTGCGCCCGGTCGCCGTCGGCGACGTGGTGTGCTGCTACGCTCGCTGTGTGAAGCGCGGAACCACTTCCGTCAGTATCAATATTGAAGTCTGGGTAAAAAAAGTGGCGTCAGAGCCAATTGGTCAGCGCTACAAAGCGACAGAAGCACTGTTTATCTACGTCGCGGTGGATCCGGACGGTAAACCCCGCCCGCTTCCGGCGCAATAATGACAAAAAAGCCTCCGTTGCGGAGGCTTTTCTCTTAGCGCGTCACGATCACTCGATTTGCGTGGTGCCGTTCAGGCGGAAGACGATATTCACGACCAGCCCTGACCCCGGTTTACCGGCTTCATAGCGCCATCTGCGCATCGCATTCTTCACTTCACGTTCAAACATGTTGGCCGGTTGCGCTGACACGATTTGTACGTTGTCCACCCGACCATCGGACGTGACATCAAACTTCACCTTCACTCGCCCCTCAATGCGCAATGCCTGAGCGCGCGCCGGATACTGCGGCTGGTTACGCGTTAACGCACGTGGACCTGCCGGAACGCTCACCGTCGGCTTACTGGTTGCCGGCGCAGTGCTGGTGGCCGGACGCGAAGGCGCGGTATTCTCGAACGGCGACGCCTGGCGCGGCTCGGCAGGTTTGACATCACGCTTCGGCTGCTCCTGCACCTTTTTCACCGGCTTCGGTTTTGGCTTGGGTTTAGGCTTCGGTTTCTCGATAACAACCGGCGCCTCTTTGGGTGGTTCGGGAATCGGCTCCGGCTCGGGTTCAGGCTCGACAATCGGTTCTGGCGGCGGTTGGACCGCCTGCGGTGGTTCCAGGTCGGCTGGCGAAACCATTGTTACGGAGATGGGCTGCGCAGGGGCAGGCAGTTCAATAACCTGATGTACCGAGGTATACAAGAGTCCCGCCACTAAAGCGCCATGAATGCCAACGGAGAGTAACGTCGGCCAGGGGAAGCGACGAGGTAAATCAAGGGTCATTGAAGTCATAATCGTTTCAGTTGAAAAACCAGGCCCCGATTTTAAATGCAAATAGCAATCATATTCAATAAGCCATCGCCATAAGCGCCATTTTTATCCTAAAAATTCCCTGACAATTGTACGGCCTTAACAAGGCTGTCATCTTTGCGTTGCAGTAAAGGGACCTTTCAAATAACGTATTTAGCACTTTTACCGAACAAGGAGCCCTATCCGTGCTTTATGTCATCTACGCGCAAGATAATCAGAACTCACTTGAAAAGCGTCTTTCCGTCCGCCCCGCGCATCTGGCACGACTACAGTTGCTTCACGACGAAGGACGTCTCCTGACTGCAGGTCCCATGCCAGCAGTAGATAGCAATGATCCCGGTGCGGCAGGTTTTACCGGCTCCACGGTGATTGCTGAATTTGACTCACTGGAAGAGGCGAAATCCTGGGCCGAGGCTGACCCGTATGTTGCCGCCGGGGTTTACGCGCAGGTTTCGGTGAAACCCTTTAAGAAGACGTTCTGAAAGACGTGTTCATTGGGCACCGCATGCGGTGCCCTGTTCACTCAGAGGCTATGGATCGCAAACAGCAGCGAATTACGTTGCTGGTTCAGGACACATTTTCTGATTGAGTGGATCCGCATATTCCGACGCGACTGTCCTTCAAGCCAACGCGCTTTACGGCGACTGGCCTGACGCAGCATCCGCCAGCGTCCCACTTCCGTTCTACTCCGCTTCATGATACCTACTCTTACAGTGCAAGAATGGGCATTATACCCCCCACAGACAGGCAGGCTAGCGCTTTTGCCGTGTTTTTATTTGCCAGATTTATCATGACGCGTAAACTCATAACAATACGCTTTCAAAAGGATTTTTAATCTATGACAACCTTCTACACGGTGGTGAGTTGGCTGGTCATTCTGGGCTACTGGGTGCTCATTGCCGGTGTAACATTACGTATATTGATGAAACGTCGCGCGGTTCCTTCCGCGATGGCCTGGCTGCTGATCATTTATATTCTGCCGTTGGTCGGAATTATTGCTTATTTATCCTTCGGGGAACTGCATCTGGGCAAGCGTCGGGCAGAACGCGCTCGTGCAATGTGGCCATCCACCGCAAAGTGGCTGAACGATCTCAAAGCCTGCAAACATATCTTCGCCGAAGAGAACAGCAGCGTCGCCGCTTCGCTGTTCAAACTCTGTGAGCGTCGCCAGGGCATCGCGGGGGTTAAAGGCAACCAACTCCAGCTGCTCACCGATTCTGACGATGTGATGCAGGCGCTGATCCGCGATATTCAGTTGGCGCGACATAACATCGAAATGGTGTTCTATATCTGGCAACCCGGCGGAATGGCGGATCAGGTGGCAGAATCCCTGATGGCTGCCGCGCGACGCGGGATCCATTGCCGACTGATGCTCGACTCTGCCGGTAGCGTCGCTTTCTTCCGCAGCCCCTGGGCGGCGATGATGCGCAATGCCGGTATCGAAGTGGTCGAAGCGCTGAAGGTTAATCTGTTCCGTGTGTTCCTGCGTCGCATGGACCTGCGGCAGCACCGCAAAATGGTGATGATTGATAACTATATTGCCTATACCGGCAGTATGAACATGGTGGATCCGCGCTTTTTCAAACAGGATGCGGGTGTCGGTCAGTGGGTGGATCTGATGGCACGAATGGAAGGTCCGGTCGCTACCGCGATGGGCATCGTCTATTCCTGCGACTGGGAGATTGAAACCGGGAAACGGATCCTGCCTCCGCCGCCGGACGTCAACATAATGCCGTTCGAAGAGGCCAGCGGACACACGATTCATACCATCGCTTCCGGCCCTGGTTTTCCGGAAGACCTGATTCACCAGGCGCTGCTGACGGCGGCTTACTCGGCGCGTGAATATTTAATCATGACCACCCCCTACTTCGTGCCGAGCGACGATCTGCTGCATGCCATCTGTACGGCGGCGCAGCGCGGTGTGGATGTCAGTATTATTCTGCCGCGCAAGAATGATTCTCTCCTGGTCGGCTGGGCCAGCCGCGCCTTCTTTACTGAGCTATTGGCGGCCGGGGTGAAAATCTATCAGTTTGAAGGCGGTCTGTTGCATACCAAGAGTGTCCTGGTCGATGGTGAACTCAGTCTGGTCGGAACGGTGAATCTGGATATGCGCAGTCTGTGGCTGAATTTTGAGATCACGCTGGTCATTGATGACGTCGGATTCGGCGGCGATCTGGCTGCCGTGCAGGACGATTATATTTCCCGTTCTCGCCTGCTGGACGCGAGTTTGTGGGTAAAACGGCCACTCTGGCAGCGGATCACCGAGCGACTGTTTTACTTCTTCAGTCCGTTGCTGTAAAACGTGCCCAAGAGACGGTAAACAGGTAGTCATTATGGATATGGATCTGAACAATCGCCTGACTGAAGACGAAACGCTTGAGCAGGCTTACGATATTTTTCTCGAACTGGCGGCCGATAACCTCGACCCGGCGGACATTATTCTGTTCAATCTACAGTTTGAGGAACGCGGCGGCGCGGAGTTATTTGACCCGTCGGAAGACTGGCAGGAGCACGTGGATTATGACCTGAACCCGGATTTTTTTGCCGAAGTGGTGATTGGTCTGGCGGACAGCGAAGACGGCGAGATCAATGATATTTTTGCCCGCGTGTTGTTGTGCCGTGAAAAAGATCACAAGCTCTGCCATATTCTCTGGCGCGAGTAATGACGAAGAGAAGAGCCGCCAGCGCGGCTCTTCTTATTTAATCCGGCAATTTACTGCCGCAGTGGTTACAAAATTTCGCGCTATGCTCATGCTGGCTCTGCAGGCACTGCGGACATTGGCGCTGCTGATTCCGCTTTTGAAACGCCATGCTCATATGGCTGGTAATCAACCCGGTAGGAATGGCAATCACTGAATAGCCAATCAAAATCAGGACTGACGCCACGATCCGCCCCAACGGCGTATGGGGCGTAATATCACCATACCCGACCGTCGTAACGGTAACAATCGCCCAGTAAACCGACGCATTCAGCGTGGTGAATCCATATTCCGGCCCTTCGATGAGATACATCAACGTGCCGAAAATAATCATCACAATGCCGATAAACGAATAAAACAAAATCAGCTGATGCCGGGCACTCAGAATCGCCAGCCAGAACACCCGTAATGAAGGCATAAAACGCAGAAGTTTCAGTATGCGCAGAACACGAATGGCCCGCATGGCGCGCCAGGCAAAAACGTAATCGAGGCTGATTTCCGGCCACAGCCACATCACATACAAGGGCAGAATAGTGGCTAAATCAATTAAGCCCCAGAAGCTGAAGACATATTTCGCCGGATTCGGCCAGCTCACTAAACGCAGAAAATATTCCAGCGTAAAGACCAGCGTGATGATCACTTCAAGCCAGACAAAAATATGCCATTCGTCATACGTCAGGTGATATTGCGTGCCAATGCCTGATTCAATAAAAATAACCAGAACGCTCAGCAACGCAAACAATGCACAAAATATCTCACCCTGTCGGCCAGAACGGGTATTCAGGTCGAATAAACGGTGATAAATCTGCCTGCGAAGCGATGACAAGGTAAACGACACGATAACCTCTGCGAAAAGAAGGGCTGACAGTTTGTCAGCCCTTGCGATTATAGCGGGTCTACTTTAAGGCAGGAAACCGCATGCCGGAAACTGCCTTCCAGTACCGGACGCGTTTTCGCACACTCCGGTCCGGCTATTGGGCAGCGGGTACGGAATACGCAGCCTGACGGCGGGTTAATCGGCGACGGTAACTCCCCTTCCAGTAGCTGAATCGTCTTGTTCTTTTCCAGATCGGGATCGGGAATCGGTACCGCCGACATCAGCGCCTTGGTGTAGGGATGCAGCGGATTGTGATAGACCTCATCATAGGTCCCCAGTTCCACGGCATGGCCCAGATACATCACCAGCACGCGGTCAGAGATGTGTTTTACAACCGCCAGGTCATGGGCGATGAAGATCAGCGACAGGCCCATTTCCCGCTGAAGCTGCTGCAAGAGGTTAACGACCTGCGCCTGAATTGACACGTCCAGTGCGGAGACCGGCTCATCGCAGATGATCAGCTTCGGCTCCAGAATCAACGCCCGGGCAATCCCGATACGCTGGCACTGGCCGCCCGAGAACTCATGCGGGTAGCGGTTAATCAGGTTTGGCAGCAAGCCCACCTTCATCATCATCGCTTTCACCCGATCACGGACTTCCTGTCGTGGCAATTTCGGATGATACGTCCGCAGCGGTTCGGCGATGATTTCACCAATGGTCATGCGTGGATTCAGCGACGCCAGCGGATCCTGGAAAATCATCTGAATATCACTGCGCACGTCGCGCCATTCATCGGGTTTCATCCCCAAAAGGTCTTTACCCAACCATGCCACCCGACCATCCGTCGCTTTCACCAGCCCGATAATGGCCCGGGCAAAGGTCGATTTCCCGCAACCGGATTCGCCAACGACACCCAGCGTCTCCCCTTCATACAGACGCAGCGTGACGCCATCGACCGCCTTCAGCGTTTTCGAGGGCTGCCAGAACCACTGCTTGCCATCTTTAATGTCGAAATGCACCTTCAGATCGGCGATTTCCAGGAGGACTTTACGTTTTTCATCTACAGCGTTCATGCCAGATCCTCCACCGGTTTAAAGCAGGCGCGCAGGCGTCCTGGACTGAACTCCTCCAGCGGCGGAGTGGTGCTACAAATTTCCATCGCATGCGGACAGCGCGGCTGGAACGGACAGCCTTTCGGCAGACGCAGTAAGTTGGGCGGGTTCCCCGGAATAGTCAGCATCTCGTCACCTTCGCCATCCAGACGCGGTACCGCATTCAGTAGACCTATCGAATAGGGATGAACGGGCTGATAAAAGACATCGCGGGCATTACCGTATTCCATAGTCCGTCCGGCATACATCACCAGCACTTTGTCGCAAATTCCGGCCACGACCCCGAGATCGTGAGTAATCATGATGATGGCGGTGTTGAATTCACGCTTCAGTTCATTGAGTAGCGTCATGATTTGCGCCTGCACGGTGACGTCCAGCGCGGTCGTCGGTTCGTCGGCAATCAGCAACTTCGGCCTGCACAACAGCGCCATTGCGATCATCACGCGCTGACGCATACCGCCGGAAAACTCATGCGGGAACATCTTCATCCGCTTACGCGCTTCCGGCATTTTGACCGCGTCCAGCATTCTGACCGACTCCTCAAACGCCTCCGCTTTGCTCATGCTTTTATGCAGCATCAGCACTTCCATGAGTTGTTCCCCGACACGCATGTAGGGATTCAGAGAGGTCATCGGATCCTGGAAAATCATCGAGATCTGTTCAGCACGCAGCTTATTCAGTTCGCGCTCTGGCAGATTGAGGATCTCACGACCGCTGAACGTCGCCGAGCCGCCAATCCGGCCATTCGCGGCCAGCAGCCCCATCAGTGCAAATGCGGTCTGTGATTTACCTGAACCAGACTCACCGACGATGCCGAGGGTTTCTCCGGCGCGCAGTGTAAAGTTCAAATCATTCACCGCGGTGACATCACCGTCCGGGGTACTGAACGTCACACGAAGATCTTTTACGTCCAGCAGTGCGTTAGCCCTTTGCTGCGTGAACGGCACGCCTGCAGTTTCAATTACGCTCATGGCTGCACTCCTTAACGGTCTTTCGGGTCGAGGGCATCACGCAGGCCATCGCCAATAAAGTTAAAACAGAACAACGTCACCACCAGAAAAGCAGCCGGGAACAACAGTAGCCACGGCGACACTTCCATCGAGTTGGCACCATCGCTCAGCAATGCGCCCCAGCTGCTCAGTGGCTCCTGCGTCCCCAGTCCCAGGAAGCTGAGGAAGGATTCGAACAGGATCATGCTTGGCACCAGCAAGGAGGCGTACACCACCACCACGCCCAGCACGTTAGGCACAATATGACGCAGTACGATGTTACTGGTCGACACGCCGCCCACCTGCGCGGCTTCAATAAATTCTTTCCGCTTCAGGCTCAGGGTCTGTCCGCGCACAATACGCGCCATATCCAGCCAGGAGACCATTCCGATCGCCACAAAAATCAGCAGAATATTTTGTCCGAAGAAGGTGACCAGCAGAATAACAAAGAACATAAACGGGAAGGAGTTGAGGATTTCCAGCAGGCGCATCATCACAGAGTCGATTTTTCCGCCCAGATAGCCTGAAAGCGAGCCGTACAGCGTCCCCACGACCACCGCCACCAGTGCGGCAGCGATGCCGACCATCAGTGAAATCCGCCCGCCAATCGCCACGCGCACCAGCAGGTCGCGTCCGGATGAGTCGGTACCAAAATAGTGTCCAGACTCGATATCCGGCGCGCTGGACATCATTCCCCAGTCGGTATCAAAGTAGGTAAACTGCGACAGCATCGGTGCCAGCGTCACGAACAGCGCAATTATCACCAGCACAATCAGACTGGCAACCGCGGCGCGGTTATGCATAAAACGACGGCGCGCATCCTGCCACAGGCTGCGCCCCTCGACCTCCAGCTTCTCACTGAAATTCTCCAGCGCTTCGCTGTTTTTCTTACCTAACATCATCGCGAGCTCCAGTTTCAGTAACGAATTTTCGGGTCGATGACGGCATAGAGCACGTCAACAATCGCATTAAAGACAATAGTCAATGTCCCCACAAGGATCGTCAGGCTGAGAACCAGCGAGTAATCGCGGTTCAGCGCGCCGTTAACAAACAACTGACCGATCCCCGGCAAACCATAGATTGTCTCAATGACCATTGAACCTGTGATAATCCCGACAAATGCCGGCCCCATATAAGAGAGCACCGGGAGTAACGCCGGTTTCAACGCATGGCGGAAAATGATACGGCGCATCGGCAGCCCTTTGGCTCGCGCGGTACGGATGAAGTTTGAGTGCAGCACTTCAATCATCGAGCCACGGGTGATACGCGCAATACTGGCAATATAGGCCAGTGATAACGCCACCATCGGCAGGATCATAAATTTCAGCGCCCCGCCGTTCCAGCCGCCGCCCGGCAGCCATTTGAGGGTGATCGCGAATATCATGACCAGCAGAGGCGCGACCACAAAGCTCGGTATCACCACTCCGGTCATGGCCACCCCCATAACCGCATAGTCCCATCGCGTATTTTGCTTCAACGCGGCAATCACGCCAGCGCTCACACCGAGGATCACGGCCAGAAAAAAGGCGGCAAGGCCCAGTTTCGCCGATACCGGAAAACTCGAAGCGACCAGATCGTTAACCGTATAATCTTTGTATTTAAAAGAAGGACCGAAATCACCGTGCGCCAGCTGTTTCAGATAGCTGAAATACTGGGTCATGATGGGGTCGTTAAGATGGTATTTCGCTTCAATGTTTGCCAGAACTTCTGCCGGCAGCGCGCGTTCACCGGTGAAGGGACTTCCCGGCGCAAGACGCATCATAAAAAACGAAATGGTAATAAGAATAAACAGCGTCGGAATTGCTTCCAGACAGCGGCGTAGAATAAATTTCAACATTGCCCGTACCTTCTGGCGAGTGCCTTTACACCCCTTCACGCAGAACCGCTAATGAGAGGTGTTGAGAGTCGACGAAAAAAGACACTGTGGGGCAACGTTAGCTGCCCCACCGTTTGCCATTAATGCTTGATAATATACAAGTCTTTAACGTGGATATTATCCATCGGGTCTTTACCGGTATAACCCCCTACCCACGGTTTCACCAGACGGGCGTTGACGTAGTAGAACACCGGCACAATCGCAGAGTCTTTATCAAGCTGCTGCTCGGCTTTACCGTAAAGCTCTGTGCGCTGCTCTTCATTCGTTGCTTTCAGCGCATCGGCGAGGATCTTGTCAAACGCCGGGCTCTTATAATGCGTCGTGTTGTTTGAGCTATCAGACAGCACCATGTTCAGGAAAGAGGTCGGTTCGTTGTAATCCGCACACCAGCCCGCACGAGAGACATCATAATTGCCCTGATGACGCGTATCGAGGAAGGTTTTCCACTCCTGGTTTTCCAGCTTGACGTTCACCCCTAAGTTTTTCTTCCAGATGGACGCAGCAGCAATAGCCAGTTTTTTGTGCAGATCGGAGGTGTTATACAGCAGGTTGAAGGTCAACGGTTTATCAGCGGTATATCCGGCTTCGGCCAGTAGTTTTTTCGCTTCTTCGTTACGTTTTTCCTGCGTCCAGCCAAACCATTCTGGCTCAGCCAGTTTTGCGCCGTCGGTATACGGAGGCGTGAAGCTGTATGCCGGCAGATCGCCCTGGTTTTTCACTTTATTAACGATAATATCGCGGTCCAGTGCCAGCTTAAGCGCGGTACGCACGCGAACATCCGTAAACGGTGCTTTCTGGTTATTGATTTCGTAATAGTAGGTGCACAGATACGGATCAACGTGAACTTCGTTCGGGATCTCTTTTTTCAGCTTCTGGAACAGTTCAATCGGCATGTTGTTATAGGTCATGTCGATTTCACCGCTGCGGTAGCGGTTAACGTCTGTCACTTCTGACGCGATCGGCAGGTAGGTCACCTGGTTAATAACCGTTTTGGCGTTGTCCCAGTAATTAGGATTGCGCTCGAGCACGATATGCTCATTAACGACCCAGTCTTTCAGCTTATACGCACCGTTGGTGATGATATTGGCTGGCTGAGTCCACTTCTCACCGTACTTTTCAACGGCGGCTTTAGGAACCGGGGAAACGGATGAGTGCACTAACAGTTTGTAGAAATAAGGAACAGGCTCGCTGAGGGTCACTTCAAAGGTATTATCATCGATGGCTTTAACGCCAAGATCGGTTGGCGGTTTCTTGCCGGCAACGATGTCATCGATATTGACGATATGACCATACTGCAAATAACTGGCGTACGGGGATGCGGTATTCGGATTAGCCAGACGCTGCCAGCTGTAAACAAAATCGTGGGCCGTCACCGGCGAGCCATCGGACCATTTTGCGTCTTTGCGTAGATGGAATGTCCAGACTTTAAAATCTTTATTTTCCCATTTCTCAGCCACGCCTGGAGACGGTTTGCCGTCGACGTCACTGATGATTAACCCTTCAAACAGATCGCGGCTAATATTGGATTCCGGCACCCCTTCGATTTTATGCGGATCGAGGGACTGAACTTCCGAACCATTATTTCGCACCAGCGTTTGCTTTTCCGCCAGTTGGACACCTGCGGGGACGACGGCAGCCGTCGCCACATTTCCGGCGATGAGCGCAGTTAAAATTCCTGCTGCCACTAAACTTTTCTTCGTGTTGGTCATTGTGTTTGTACTCCCTCATTATAATTACTGGTTTTATCACCAGCCTGTTAATCCCGTCAGGGATCTCTGAGCAGCTCCGAAGATTTTCAGCTGTCAGGTCGTTTACTGCCTGCTATCACCGACTTTATTTATTCTGGCGATTCGTTTGATCACCTTACGTCGATTCGTTCTGCACCTCCCTGTCAGGGGCGCATGAATAGTGGCTAAACTGCCTTGTTGATATTTATTCTCATCAACGAGCAATCCGCTGCAATATGAACTGTCGGAAAGTAACAAAAGCATTTATTAACCGCCAATACAATTTACAGATTTGTTAAGCAATTCTCTTTTAGAGAAAAAAACCCCTTCCAGCGAAACGTTCCTAAACATACAAAATAATAATAATTGCTTATTAATCATACGATTAATAACAAGCCATTTGACCAGCGTCGTTGATATCTACAAACGGCGCAAAAATGTGCAAAAAATTAACAATTGGTTATTTTTTAGCACATTCCTCTGCAAGTTCCTTGAATTAACTAATATCATCTCAATTATCCCTCAGCAAGCCCAGGATTGTGATGTGAGCAAAATAACAAAGCAAAGACTCGTAGCTGGACTAAAAGCACAATTAAATCAAGGGGCTTAATACAGACAGAGACATCAGTGATTCCCGGAGGACGGGACTGAAAGTAAGAAAGATGACGAGACGGAATGATAAAGACAGGCGGAGCTGCGAACAGCTCCGTAGATTATTTCATATGAAAGCGAATTAGCTTAATAGCCCTGGAAATATGGCCTTAATACCTGTGACAATAAACTCGATACCCAGCGCCATTAAGAGTAGGCCCATAATTCGGGTAATCACGTTAATGCCCGTCTGGCCCAGGACACGCACCAGCCACGGTGCCATGCGGAAAAGTCCCCAACAGCACAGGGCAAAAATCGCAATCGCCACAAAGAAACCAAGCAAGTACATTACACTGTGGTATCGCGTTCCCCACACAATGGTTGAACTGATCGCGCCGGGGCCTGCCATCAGCGGCAGCGCCAGGGGAACGACGCCCACGCTTTCCCGGATCGCCGTTTCTGATTTTTCCTGCTTGTTCTGTTTATCCTCACCCAGCTTGCCGCTAATCATCGACATCGCAATGGTGACCACAAGGATCCCGCCGGCGATACGAAACGAATCAATCGAGATACCGAACAGTTGCAGAATGCCGTCGCCGAGGAATAACGAGGTCCACAGAATGATCGCTACGGACAGGTTGGCAGTGAGGTTCGTTTTGTTGCGCGCCGCCGCTGTCTGGTAGCTGGTCATACTGATGAAGACAGGGATAATCCCAACCGGGTTCACTAACGCAAACAACCCGATGAAAAATTTGAAATAAACAGGAAAATCAAACAGCGTTTGGATCACGGTTAGCTCCGAAGCGTTAGCCGTATAAAGTAAGTTAAAATAACCGGGTAAAAACCGTGCTGAAGATACGCCTTTTCACAGCACATTTCACCAGGGCAAACGTAAAATTGCTACCATTCCTGAGTGTTATTAATATGTTTTAATTATGATAATTTAAGACCCATTCACCACTACAATTAAACAACACTTAGCGTTTAGGGCTAAAACGGCCTGCTGAAAGGTGTCAGCCTTGCTAAATCTTGATCCAGATCACGTAATCGCTACTCAGAAGTGAGTAACCTTGCTCACGCCACCTGGAAGTAACGCGTTAGAGTTAGATGACGCTGACGCATAAGCTCTTTTAGTAAATCAGAGCGAACTGAACGTTAAGTAACCAATTGATTTTCTGGCTGTTATACAAACTAACGCCCGCTGTCTATACTCACGTATCGAGCAGATGATTTACTAAAAAAGTTTAACATTATCAGGAGAGCATTATGGCTGTTACTAATGTCGCTGAACTTAACGCACTCGTCGAGCGCGTCAAAAAAGCCCAGCGTGAATATGCCAGTTTCACTCAAGAACAAGTTGATAAAATCTTCCGCGCCGCCGCTCTGGCTGCTGCAGATGCTCGAATTCCTCTCGCGAAGATGGCCGTTGCCGAATCCGGCATGGGTATCGTCGAAGATAAAGTGATTAAAAACCACTTTGCTTCTGAGTACATCTATAACGCTTACAAAGATGAAAAAACCTGCGGCGTGCTGTCTGAAGACGACACCTTCGGGACCATCACCATTGCTGAACCCATCGGTATTATCTGCGGTATCGTACCAACCACTAACCCAACCTCTACTGCAATCTTTAAGTCTCTGATTAGCCTGAAAACCCGTAACGCGATCATCTTCTCTCCGCACCCTCGAGCAAAAGATGCAACCAACAAAGCGGCCGATATCGTGCTGCAGGCGGCTATCGCTGCCGGTGCGCCGAAGGACCTGATTGGCTGGATCGATCAACCTTCCGTCGAACTGTCTAACGCGCTGATGCACCACCCGGATATCAACCTGATTCTGGCGACCGGTGGTCCGGGCATGGTTAAAGCCGCATACAGCTCCGGTAAACCGGCAATCGGCGTGGGCGCAGGTAACACCCCGGTGGTTATCGATGAAACCGCTGATATCAAACGTGCTGTCGCCTCTGTTTTGATGTCCAAAACCTTCGACAACGGCGTTATCTGTGCTTCTGAACAGTCTGTTGTTGTAGTTGATTCCGTTTACGATGCCGTTCGCGAACGTTTCGCCAGCCACGGCGGCTACATGCTGCAGGGTAAAGAGCTGAAAGCCGTTCAGGACGTGATCCTGAAAAATGGCGCGCTGAACGCCGCTATCGTGGGTCAGCCGGCATACAAAATTGCTGAACTGGCAGGCTTCACTGTGCCAGAAACCACTAAGATTCTGATCGGTGAAGTGAAAGTGGTTGATGAGAGCGAACCGTTCGCTCACGAAAAACTGTCCCCGACGCTGGCGATGTACCGTGCGAAAGATTTTGAAGACGCGGTCATTAAAGCGGAGAAACTGGTGGCGATGGGCGGTATCGGTCATACCTCTTGCCTGTACACCGACCAGGACAACCAGCCGGAGCGCGTGGCTTACTTCGGTCAGATGATGAAAACCGCACGTATCCTGATCAACACCCCGGCATCTCAGGGTGGTATCGGTGACCTGTATAACTTCAAACTCGCACCTTCCCTGACTCTGGGTTGTGGTTCCTGGGGTGGTAACTCCATCTCTGAAAACGTTGGTCCGAAACACCTGATCAACAAGAAAACCGTTGCTAAGCGAGCTGAAAACATGTTGTGGCACAAACTTCCGAAATCTATCTACTTCCGCCGTGGCTCACTGCCAATCGCGCTGGATGAAGTGATTACTGATGGCCACAAACGTGCGCTCATCGTGACTGACCGCTTCCTGTTCAATAACGGTTATGCAGACCAGATCACCTCTGTGCTGAAAGCCGCTGGCGTTGAAACTGAAGTGTTCTTTGAAGTGGAAGCGGACCCGACGCTCTCTGTGGTCCGTAAAGGCGCAGAACTGGCGAACTCCTTCAAACCTGACGTGATCATCGCGCTGGGTGGCGGTTCCCCGATGGACGCCGCGAAAATCATGTGGGTGATGTACGAACATCCGGAAACTCACTTCGAAGAACTGGCGTTGCGCTTTATGGATATCCGTAAACGTATCTACAAGTTCCCGAAAATGGGTGTCAAAGCGAAAATGATTGCGGTCACCACCACTTCTGGTACTGGTTCTGAAGTGACTCCGTTTGCGGTTGTTACTGACGATGCAACCGGTCAGAAATACCCGCTGGCTGACTACGCCCTGACCCCGGATATGGCAATTGTCGATGCTAACCTGGTCATGGACATGCCGAAGTCCTTGTGTGCCTTCGGTGGTCTGGATGCCGTCACTCACGCTCTGGAAGCTTACGTTTCCGTACTGGCTTCTGAGTTCTCCGATGGTCAGGCACTGCAAGCGCTGAAACTGCTGAAAGAAAACCTGCCAGCGTCTTACAACGAAGGGTCTAAAAACCCGGTCGCCCGTGAACGTGTTCACAGTGCAGCCACAATCGCTGGTATCGCGTTTGCGAACGCCTTCCTCGGTGTGTGTCACTCCATGGCGCACAAACTGGGCTCACAGTTCCACATTCCGCACGGTCTGGCGAACGCCCTGTTGATCAGCAACGTTATTCGCTACAACGCGAACGACAACCCGACCAAGCAGACTGCCTTCAGCCAGTATGACCGTCCGCAGGCACGCCGTCGTTATGCTGAAATCGCAGATCATCTGGGTCTGAGCGCACCGGGCGACCGTACTGCTGCGAAGATCGAGAAACTGCTGGCATGGCTGGAAAGCCTGAAAGCTGAACTGGGTATTCCGAAGTCAATCCGTGAAGCAGGCGTTCAGGAAGCTGACTTCCTGGCTCACGTAGACAAGCTGTCTGAAGATGCATTCGATGACCAGTGCACCGGCGCTAACCCGCGCTACCCGCTGATCTCCGAACTGAAACAGATCCTGCTGGATACCTTCTACGGTCGTGAGTTCTCTGAGGGGACCCCGGCGGCGAAAGAAGTTGCCGCTGCACCGAAAGCAGAGAAAAAAGCGAAGAAATCTGCGTAATTCTTGCTAAACAGTTACCACGTAAAAGCGGCCTCTGATGAGGCCGCTTTTTTGTCTTCGAAATCCGTCTCTGCTGCTCTGAAAACGGTTCAGCGCGTCGCTAACCGTTTTCAGGATGAGAGATTAGTCGTGGCTATGGCGTTCCTGTATCGCTGTAAGAGAGCCCTCCTCCAGCGCTTCCTTATAATGCTTACGGCAGACCGAGACATACCGCTCGTTGCCGCCAATAACCACCTGTTCGCCTTCATTATAGGGTCTGCCTGCCTGATCAAGACGCAACACCATACTTGCTTTACGCCCACAGAAGCAGATCGTTTTTAATTCCACCAGCTTATCTGACCACGCCAACAGGTATTGGCTCCCCACAAACAGTTCACCGCGAAAATCGGTGCGTAATCCGTAGCACAACACCGGAATATCCAGTTGATCAACAACTTCCGATAATTCATAAACCTGCTGCCGGGTTAAAAACTGACATTCATCCACCAGCACGCAATGAATAGGTTGTCGCGCATTATCGGCTGCAATCTCTTCATACAACGATGAATTCTGGTTAAACAATTTGGCGGGGGAAGACAACCCGATACGCGAACTCACTTTCCCCGCACCATAACGGTCGTCTATTTCCGCGGTATATACGACAGTACGCATCCCGCGTTCCTGGTAATTGTATGAAGATTGCAGTAAGGCAGTCGACTTACCTGCATTCATTGCTGAATAGTAGAAATATAGCTGTGCCATCGGCCACAGACCCTCACCAAAGTGAAATAAAGACGGGGCGCAGTGTAGCATAATTTCAATCGTTATCGGTGCCAGGTTCTGCTCCCGTTGGCTATATCTTCCGCCTCACCCTCCCGGGGTGAGAAAAATCTGTAGGACTGAATGTACAGAAAATACGAATTAACAATTGAACAAACAACGCGCGGCGGATCCCATTCTTGTCGTAATGTGCGTTTGATATTCATCAACGCTGCTTATCAACGTCGACCTAATGGAAACCCTGAACTTATTGTTACTGTTCTACATAACTGTTGCGAAGTAATAGGCTGTGCCCATCAACAAAACTAATACAAAAGGTTGAAATCACTACAATGAACATCTATTTCATCATGTAGAAATGTGACCTGAATCCGGATGTTCTCACCCGAAAAAAGGAGTAACCGCTCAGCCAATAAGCCCTTTTTTGTGCGTTCCTTCAAGAAAAATTTAAGTTCGGATATTTATAGCAGGCAAAAAATAAAGGGCAATTTTGAATTCCTTACATTCCTGGCTATTGCACATCTGAATTTAACGCTCTATTATTAGCTCAACAAACCACCCCAATATAAGTTTGAGATTACTACAATGAGCGAAGCACTTAAAATTCTGAACAACATCCGTACTCTTCGTGCGCAGGCAAGAGAATGTACCCTTGAGACGCTGGAAGAAATGCTGGAAAAATTAGAAGTTGTTGTTAACGAACGTCGTGAAGAAGAAAGCGCGGCAGCCGCTGAAGTTGAAGAGCGTACTCGTAAACTGCAACAATATCGTGAAATGCTGATTGCTGACGGTATTGATCCGAATGAACTGCTGAATAGCATGGCGGCGGTTAAATCCGGCACCAAAGCTAAACGTGCAGCGCGTCCGGCTAAATATAGCTACGTTGACGAAAACGGTGAAACTAAAACCTGGACTGGTCAGGGTCGTACTCCGGCAGTGATCAAGAAAGCAATGGAAGAGCAAGGTAAACAACTGGACGATTTCCTGATCAAGGAATAATCTGTAACCACCCTGTTTAAAATCCCGCGCTCTGCGGGATTTTTTATGCCTGCAATCTGCCGATTCCCCATAAAGCGTTGGTATAAAAAACGGCGCTGGATGTCAGCGCCGTCTCAGTTCGTTAATTATAACGTCTGGTTACTTTTTAATACCCATCTCTTCTTCGAGCCAGGCCTTAAATTCGCTACCAAGCGAATTATGTCGAATGCCATATTCCACAAACGCCTGCATATAACCTAATTTATTACCGCAGTCGTGGCTCTTCCCTTTCATATGATAGGCTTCAACCGTCTCTTTTTCGATCAGCATGTCAATCGCGTCAGTCAACTGAATTTCGTCACCCGCGCCTGGAGGGGTTTTCGCAAGCAGAGGCCAGATGTCTGCGCTCAGCACATAGCGACCAACAATCGCCAGGTTTGACGGGGCGACATCGGCTTTTGGTTTCTCAACAACGCCCACCATTGGCACGCTTTCACCCGGTGCCAGCGGTACGCCTTTACAGTCAACCACACCGTATGCGGTCACATCCGCGACCGGTTCAACCATAATCTGGCTATTTCCGGTTTCATCGAATCGACGGATCATTTCAGCCAGATTATCCTGGGATAAATCGGACTCAAACTCATCAAGAATAACGTCAGGCAAAATAACCGCGACAGGTTCATTACCAACCACCGGATGTGCACACAATACCGCATGGCCCAGGCCTTTTGCCAGACCCTGACGAACCTGCATTATCGTGACGTGTGGTGGACAAATAGATTGCACTTCTTCGAGTAACTGTCGTTTAACGCGCTTTTCCAGCATCGCTTCCAGTTCAAAACTGGTATCGAAGTGGTTTTCGATCGAATTTTTCGAGGAGTGCGTCACCAGTACAATTTCAGTGATACCCGCAGCAATACACTCGTTTACGACATACTGAATTAATGGCTTATCAACCAGCGGTAACATCTCTTTCGGGATCGCTTTCGTCGCCGGTAACATCCTGGTTCCTAATCCCGCTACCGGGATAACGGCTTTTTTGACTTTCGTGTTAATGGCAGCCATTTAAATTCTCCTGGACTGTTCATGTATTGAACGTGTTCATCAATCTGTATCGCATCGAGTATATCAGGACTGACACAAGCCTCAGGTCCGAAAAGGATGCGTGTTCGTATAATTAAGATAAATACGTATAAGACTGGCGCAGATAGTAACACCCGCAGAGAAAGGCAGATACGGCAATTTGCATCCGCCCTCTCGATTGTTCATTCCGCAGACAACATAAGACGCAAGCGACCTCCCGCCCCCCAAATTTGGCACTGCCAGGCGTCGCAGCATTGGCTAATTTGGTTAAGGTAGGTATTACCCAATGTTCCCAATGGAACGCCGTTACTGATCTGCACATTATGCGATCCGGTATTTAATGTCGCATTGAGTCCGGCAGAAACCAGAATCAGATTTTTAAGCTCACTGTGATAATAGCCGACTAATAGCGGAAACTGTCCGGGTAAATTGGCCTGGCGAAGCAGATGGTTGACCTGTTTCAATAATGCCCCCAGTTCCGGCAAACGCTGATTCTGATGCGCAAGTTGATCCTGTAACAAACCATTAAATAACGCCCGCAGGAGTAACGCCGCCAGCACACCGTTGTCGCCAGCCCGGGTAACGTCCAGACAATAAAATGCGAGATCGTTATCCGAAAGCGGCGCGATATCCAGCACCAGTCCAGGCTTATCCGCCGAAACCAGCTGTCGGTAATTGACCCGGCAATGCGAAATAATCTGCTGCACAGGAGGCTGAAGTTCCTGAAGCAATTTAGCGGCGGCGGCAGGATTGTCCACCATCGCATCCCAGTCGCGAAACAGGCGCTCTTCTTCTTCAACACGGGAATTAAACATATTCGGATACAGGCAGGCAAACACGGTTTCCCGCAGTCGGGTCAGGTCTTTTACCGGCTTCAGCAGGACGTCATCGACGCCAAGACGTAAAGCTTTGGCAATATCCGCCATATTTTCTGTCGCCGAAATCACCAGAATCGGCGTCTGGTCACCGCGATTACGCAAATGCTCTACCAGGCTGAGGCCGTTCATTCTTGGCATCGCAAGATCGCAAATCATGAGATCGGGCGTGAAATCAGCTAAACGGTCCAGTGCTTCTATACCATCGCCCGCCAGTGCTGTTGTCGCTCCCAAAGAGGAAAACCACGAATCCAGAAGTGAGCGGAAAACTGGCTCGTCCTCAACGATTAGAATCTGTTTTCCGACCAATGGCTGCGTCATGTTCTCTCCCCTGACTGGCTTTACTCAATAGTGGCATGCTATTGCCACACACGCCTGTCAGAATATGCTTAAGTGTAGTTAAAAATGGTGCGTCAAACGCCGGCACGCACCAGAGGTAAAAGTTCGTCCATCTTTTTCTCTACCGCTAATCGCCCTGCTTCTATGGCAGAGCTGGCACGATGAAAATCCAGGGTGGAGATTTGTGGACAGAACGGTTGGATTAAGATATCCGGCGGGTCGCCCGCCATGCGATTACGCTTCAGGCGATTTTCCAGCACCTGAATCGAGGTGGTCATGATTTCCATCGCGGTAGGCGCCGTCACCACGCGGCGCGCGGTAATATTGCCGAGGCGTTCTTTCAGGCGCGCATGCCAGGAAAGTCCGTCATCGCTCCCCTCCGGACCGTCATCGCTGACGTTCAACGACAACAGATCCTGCTGCATCAGATGTGCGTCGTGTTGCAGATCGACGGCAATCACAATATCCGCACCCAGCACGCGGGTAAGTGAGACAGGAACCGGGTTAACAACGCCGCCATCCACCAGCCAGTAGCCATTGTGGGCAACGGGAGACATCAGGCCGGGAATACTGCAGGAGGCGCGAACGGCAAGATGGAGATCGCCCTCCGTAAACCATAGTTCACGCCCCGTGCTGAGATTGGTCGCCACCGTCGCAAATCGACGGCTGCACTGTTCAATTTCAGCCACGGGCATGACGTTGCGATATTGATTAAAGACGCGCTCGCCGCGCAACAGTCCGCCCCGACGCCAGGAAAGATCCATCAGGCGCAGGACATCCCAATAGCTGAACGAGCAGACCCACTCTTCAAGCGCGGGCAATTTATTACAGGCGTAGGCGGCACCAACCAGCGAACCGATGGAGCACCCAGCGACGATATCCACATCAATGCCCATGTGTTTGAGGGCTTTGATGACACCAATATGGGACCAGCCTCGCGCAGCACCTGAGCCAAGCGCCAGACCTATTTTCATTTTTCTCATTTGACCGACAAACTTCCCCTGGCTTACGGGCGTAGCAACATCTCCAACGCTCAGTTAACATAGTGCTACCCAGGCTTTTTTATACGCCGTTTTTTTATCAGGGAGTTTTTTGTGTCTCAGCTTTGTCCCTGTGGTAGCGCAGTCGAGTATAGCCTATGTTGCCACCGATATCTGTCTGGTGAGCAAGTCGCACCCGATCCATCGCACCTCATGCGTTCGCGCTACTGCGCTTTTGTGATGAAAGACGCAGATTATTTGATCAGAACCTGGCATTCGGCCTGTCACGCGTCTCGTTTCAAGGATGAGATCAGTGCCGGATTTGCCACAACCGAATGGCTGGGGCTGACCGTTTTCGAACACACCGTGTCCGAAGTGGACAACACCGGTTACGTCAGTTTTGTCGCCCGTTTTCGCGAACAGGGAAAACAGGGGGCGATCATTGAACGTTCTCGTTTTTTAAAAGAAAACGGTCAGTGGTACTATATCGATGGTACACGCCCGCAATTTGGACGCAACGACCCCTGCCCTTGTGGCTCAGGTAAAAAATTTAAAAAATGCTGCGGCTAGTCAACTGCCCGACAGCATTCACTCAGCAAACATCATCAACAGGATTACCGCTGCAATGCATTCTTTACAACGAAAAGTGCTTCGTACCATCTGCCCTGACCAGAAGGGGCTTATCGCGCGCATTACGAATATTTGCTACAAGCATGAACTGAATATCGTGCAGAACAATGAGTTTGTAGACCACCGCACCGGTCGTTTTTTCATGCGTACCGAGCTGGAAGGCATTTTTAACGACTCCACGCTGCTGGCCGATCTGGATAGCGCCTTACCGGAAGGCTCTATTCGCGAGTTAAATCCCGCCGGGCGTCGTCGCGTGGTGATTCTGGTCACCAAAGAAGCGCATTGTCTGGGCGATCTGTTAATGAAAGCCAACTATGGCGGTCTGGATGTGGATATCGCCGCCGTGATTGGTAATCACGAAACGCTGCGTTCGCTGGTCGAGCGTTTTGAAATTCCTTTCGAACTGGTCAGTCACGAAGGCTTAACCCGCGAAGAACACGATCAGAAGATGGCGGACGCGATTGACGCGCACCAACCGGATTACGTGGTGCTGGCGAAATATATGCGCGTACTGACACCGGAATTTGTGGCGCGCTTCCCGAACCAGATTATTAATATTCACCACTCGTTCCTGCCGGCGTTCATCGGCGCACGCCCTTACCACCAGGCTTATGAGCGCGGGGTGAAGATCATCGGCGCAACGGCGCACTACGTGAATGACAATCTGGACGAAGGTCCGATCATCATGCAGGACGTCATTCATGTGGATCACACCTACACGGCGGAAGACATGATGCGCGCCGGGCGCGACGTCGAAAAGAACGTTCTGAGCCGCGCGTTGTATCAGGTGCTTGCCCAGCGCGTGTTTGTGTACGGCAACCGGACGATTATTCTTTAATCGACTGAGAAATGAATTGGTTACCTTTACGCCTTTGCGGGTAAAAATCAGACAACCAGTTTATTTTTCTCACCGGAATGCTTTACAGGGGCGCATCATTTGATATGATGCGCCCCGCTTCCCGAAATGGAAGCTGGCCAGTAATACGCATTACCCCGTGGTGGGGTTTCCGAGCGATCATAAGGGAGCTGACTGCAAATCTGCCGTCATCAACTTCGAAGATTCGACTCGAGCGATAGCGAGAGAACGTTGCCAACGGCAACGGCCCGAAGGGTGAGGAGTTTTAGCTCCGAGTAATCCTTCCCTGCTATCGAATGCACGCAATATTTTTACATCTGGTGGGGTTCCCGAGCGGCCAAAGGGAGCAGACTGTAAATCTGCCGTCATCGACTTCGAAGGTTCGAATCCTTCCCCCACCACCATTATTCACTACAGAGATGTAGTTAACTCGATGAGCAATGCAGAAGTTTGCGCTTGTCGGGGAAGAGTGAGAATCTTCGATTAAGGTTCGGCTCGAGCGAAAGCGAGAGAACGTTGCCAACGGCAACGGCCCGAAGGGTGAGGAGCTTTAGCTCCGAGTAATCCTTCCCTGTTATCGAATGCACGCAATGTTTTTACCCCTGGTGGGGTTCCCGAGCGGCCAAAGGGAGCAGACTGTAAATCTGCCGTCATCGACTTCGAAGGTTCGAATCCTTCCCCCACCACCATCCTCTTCTGCTGCACCTTAGCCAAATCAATCGATGTTGCCCAATATTCTGCCCATGCGGGGAAGGACGAGAAGCTTCGATTAAGGTTCGGCTCGAGCGAAAGCGAGAGAACGTTGCCAACGGCAACGGCCCGAAGGGTGAGGAGCGAAGCGACGAATAATCCTTCCCCCACCACCATCACTTCCCTGTTACTCCTTAGCCAAATTAATCCACGTTGCCCTATGTTCTGCCCCTGCAGGGAAGGACGAGAAGCTTCGATTAAGGTTCGATTCGAGCGTAGCGAGAACGCGTTGCCGCAGGCAACGACCCGAAGGGCGAGGCGCAACGCGCCGAGTAATCCTTCCCCCACCACCATCACTTCTCTGTTACTCCTTAGCCAAATTACTCCCATTGCCCCATGTTCTGCCCCTGCGGGGAAGGATGAGAAGCTTCGATTAAGGTTCGATTCGAGCGTAAGCCTGTTGCCCGGTGGCGCTTCGCTTACCGGGCCTACAAATCCCCCTGCTGACAACCCGAGATCGTAGGCCGGGTAAGGCATTGCCGCCACCCGGCAAAACGCTACATCGGTGGCAATCTGCGCTTCACCGGCGAGCTTTTCACGATCGATGTATTACACTGCGCATGCTCGGAAAGTCCATCAAGCAGCGTATCGAGTTGATCGATGGTGCGCACCACCAGACGGATAACGAAACAATCCTCGCCGGTCACTTTGTCGCTTTCAATACATTCGGGCATCGCCTGAATGTATTTATCCACTTTATGAAGCAACCCCGGCAAAGGCCGAACCCGTACCAGCGCTTGCAAGGTATACCCCAGCGCCGTCAGGTTCACCTGCGCCCCATACCCCTGAATAACGCCGCGCTCCTCCAGGCGTTTCACACGCTCAGCGGTGCTCGGTGAAGTTAACCCTACCCGACCACTCAATACCTTTAACGACATCCGCGCATCTTCTACCAGACACGCCACGATCCGTCGGTCGATTTCATCAATAAGGTCATTCATCGATTTTTCCTAAGAATAAAAAGTCATTCACACATTTTACCTTATATCAGCGCTGTAAAAGCGAACAACCTTTTTCGAAAATAGAGCCTTCAATCAGGAGGTGTGTGATGCGTGAACTTCAGCAAGGCGTCTGGCAAATGAATCTGGCGATGGTTATTTCCGGTTCAATCGGCGCGTTTGTGTTACTTTCCGGCCTGCCGGTTACTGACGTGGTTTTCTGGCGCTGCCTGATTGGGGCTATCGCGCTGTTTCTCTTTATCCGTATCAGCAAACACCCGTTCAGCCCGCTGACCAACGTTACGCTGGGGCTGGCAATCCTGGGCGGCATCGCGCTGGTCGTAAACTGGTTGCTGCTGTTTGCCGCCTATGAGCGCATCTCGATCGGCCTGTCGACCGTAGTGTATAACACCCAGCCCTTTATGCTGGTGATGATGGGAATGCTGATGGGCGAGCGAGTCAGTGCAGTGAAATGGGGCTGGCTGTTCCTCGCCTTTGGCGGAGTCGTCATTTTATTATCGGGTGAACTGACAAGAGGCCATTCTACAGCCTGGTTAACCGGCGTGGCCCTCGCACTCGGCGCCGCCTTCTTTTACGCTCTGACGGCGATCATTACCCGCAGACTGAAAAGCATCGCGCCACAGCATATCGCCTTTATTCAGGTGATTACGGGGGTGATCATGCTCTTACCGCTGGTCCAGTTCCCGGCGCTCCCCAGCGCATACCCGTGGGGTATCTTGCTGACGCTGGGGATAGTTCATACCGGCATCATGTACCAGTTGTTGTACAGCGCCATTCAGAAATTGCCCACGCCGATTACCGGTTCGTTGTCCTTTATTTATCCGGTGGTGGCGATCGTCGTCGATAACGTGGTGTTTGGTCATTCGCTTAATGCGACACAACTGGCAGGCGGCGCGTTAATTCTGTTTGCGGCGGCAGGCAATAACCTCGGCTGGGGCGAAAAAAAACCCCGCGAATGCGAGGTTTCTGGGAAAGCCACCCATCAGTGACGGGCGCGAACAATCTGGTATTTGCGCGTCAGGTACTCAACCGGCGCGCTCCAGATGTGCACCAGGCGCGAGAACGGGAACAGCAGGAACAGCGTCATCCCCAGTACCAGATGCAGACGGAAGATAAACGCCACGCCCTCAAGATGCGCAGATGCTCCACCGTGGAAGGTCACCACAGATTGCGCCCACCCCACCAGTTTCATCATTTCGCTGCCGTCCATATGTTGGGCGGAGAACGGAATAGTCGACAGCCCCAGCGCACACTGGATCACCAGCAGCGAAAGGATCAGGATATCGGCACCGGTGGTGGTCGCCCGTACGCGTGGGCTAAACAGACGACGCTTGAGCAACAGCACGCCGCCGACGAGGCACATCAGACCCGCCGCACCGCCGCCGATCATCGCCATCTTCTGCTTCACTTCAATGGGCAGCCAGGCTTCATACATCCAGTGCGGCGTCAGCATGCCGAGGAAGTGGCCGGCGAAGATCCCCAGAATCCCAAAATGGAACAGGTTTGATGCCATATTCATCCCCTTGCGATCCAGCATCTGGCTGGATGCGGCGCGCCAGGTGTACTGACCGTAGTCATAACGCAGCCAGCTACCAATCAGAAACACGGACCCGGCAATGTATGGATAGATGTCAAAGAAGAACATATTCAGGAAGTGCATTATTGCTGTCCTCCGGTGGTGATATTCAGATATTGCGGCGCAACGGCGCCGGCAAAACGACGCTGGTGAGCAGAGATTTCAGATTCACCGCAGCCCTGATCGGCAAAGAATTTCACCTGCTCTTCTTCCCAGACCGCATCAAGCGCTTGCGGCGTATCATCGCGAACTTCATCTGCAATTTTCTCGGCGACTTTGTCACTGTCGATCGCCGCATTCGCCAGCTTCAGCAGCAGATCGAACAGCACCGCATAGCGGCTTTCACGCTGTTGCAGACGCGCGCTCAGCAGCGCCAGAATCGGGGCGATATCCTGCAACCCGCCCAACGCCTCATTCTTCGGCAACTGAGCCAGGTATTCCAGGTACAGCGGCAGATGGTCTGGCAATTCGCGACTGTCGAGCTGTAAACCGTGCTGCTCATACTGCGCCATCAAGTCAACCATCGCCTGACCACGGTCACGGGACTCACCGTGGACATGTTCGAACAACAGCAGCGAGGTTGCCCGACCGCGGTCAAACAGTTCGCTGTAGTTGGCCTGCACATCCAGCATCTCCTGCGCGGTTAAATCACGCAGGAAAACGCTGAGCGTATGCGCATCCTCTTTATCAAGATTTTCAGATGACGCGAGTGCATCGTACAGTTCCTGTTGATGCTGCCACAGGGCAGCATCCGGGTACTCGAGCAGACGCGAAACAATGACGAGTTCAATCATTGGTGCGGCTCCGTTTTGCTGGTCACATCGATGGCGTCAATGCGGCGGCTGTTGAACAGGTTGAACTTAGTATCAGAACCGTGGCAACCGTCGCCGAAGGTAAAGCCACAACCACTTTTCTCCGGGAACGCATCACGTGCCAGTTCACGATGGCTGCTCGGCACCACGAAGCGATCTTCGTAGTTGGCAATCGCCAGGTAGCGGTACATTTCCTGCGCCTGTGCTTCGCTTAAGCCAACCTCTTCCAGCGCGCGAGTGTCCACTTTACCGTCAACGGTTTCTGCACGTTTGTAGTGGCGCATCGCCAGCATACGTTTCAGTGCCAACAGTACCGGCTGGGTGTCGCCTGCGGTGAGCAGGTTAGCAAGGTATTGAACCGGAATACGCAGGCTGTCGACGTCCGGCAGAATGCCGTTGCTGCCCAGTTCGCCCGCATCCGCCGCCGACTGAATCGGTGACAGAGGCGGTACATACCACACCATCGGCAGCGTGCGATATTCCGGATGCAACGGCAGCGCCAGCTTCCAGTCCATCGCCATTTTATAAACCGGCGACTGCTGTGCGGCATCAATCACGCTCAACGGAATACCGTCTTTCAGCGCCTGTTCGATGACCGCCGGGTCGTTCGGGTCGAGGAACACATCCAGTTGGCGCTGGTAGAGATCTTTCTCATGCTCGGTGCTTGCCGCGCTTTCAATCGCATCCGCGTCATACAGCAGCACGCCGAGGTAACGGATACGACCCACGCAGGTTTCGGAGCACACGGTCGGCTGACCGGCTTCGATACGCGGATAACAGAAGATGCACTTCTCGGACTTCCCGCTCTTCCAGTTGAAGTAGATCTTTTTGTACGGACAGCCGGTGATACACATCCGCCAGCCGCGGCACTTATCCTGGTCGATCAGCACGATGCCGTCTTCTTCACGCTTGTAGATGGCGCCGCTCGGGCAGGTCGCCACACACGCCGGGTTGAGGCAGTGCTCGCACAGGCGCGGCAGATACATCATGAAGGTGTTTTCAAACTGGCCGTACATCGCCTTCTGCATATTTTCGAAGTTCTGGTCTTTGGCGCGTTTTTCAAATTCGCCACCCAGAATTTCTTCCCAGTTCGGACCGCTGGTGATTTTGTCCATCCGCTTGCCGGTAATCAGCGAGCGTGGACGGGCGATCGGCTGGTGCTTACTTTCCGGCGCGTTGTGCAGGTTCTGGTAGTCGTAGTCAAACGGCTCGTAATAGTCGTCAATCCCCGGCAGATGCGGGTTGGCGAAGATTTTACCGAGCAGCATCGCACGGTTCCCCATACGCGGCTGCAGTTTGCCGTTGATTTTACGGATCCAGCCGCCCTTCCATTTCTCCTGGTTTTCCCAGTCATTCGGGAAACCAACGCCAGGCTTGCTTTCCACGTTGTTAAACCAGGCGTATTCCATCCCTTCGCGGCTGGTCCAGACGTTTTTACAGGTCACAGAACAGGTGTGGCAGCCGATGCACTTATCGAGATTCAGCACCATGCCGACTTGTGAACGAATTTTCATTTTACGCTCTCCTGTACCTGGTCATTGCCTTCGCCATCCAACCAGTTAATGTTCTTCATCTTACGTACCACAACAAATTCATCACGGTTTGAACCGACGGTGCCGTAGTAGTTAAAGCCGTAGGCCAGTTGCGCATAGCCGCCAATCATGTGGGTCGGTTTCGGCGTAATACGGGTCACCGAGTTATGGATCCCACCGCGCTGCTGGGTAATTTCAGACCCTGGCAGGTTCACGATACGTTCCTGCGCGTGATACATCATGGTCATCCCGGCCGGAACTCGCTGGCTTACCACCGCACGCGCCGTTAAGGCGCCATTGCTGTTGAACACTTCGATCCAGTCGTTATCTTCAATGCCCAAATCGTTAGCGTCGGTTTCACTCATCCACACAATCGGACCGCCGCGTGACAGAGTCAGCATCAGCAGGTTGTCGCTGTAGGTGGAGTGGATCCCCCACTTCTGGTGCGGCGTCAGGAAGTTAAGCGCTTTTTCCGGGTTACCGTTGGACTTCTCGCCCATCACTGATTTCACCGAACGGGTGTCGATAGGCGGACGGTAAACCAGCAGGCTTTCGCCGAAATCACGCATCCACTGGTGATCCTGATACAGCGACTGACGACCGGTCAGCGTACGCCACGGGATCAGCTCGTGTACGTTGGTATAGCCCGCGTTATACGAAACGTGTTCGTCTTCCAGACCGGACCAGGTTGGGCTGGAGATGATCTTACGCGGCTGCGCCTGGATATCGCGGAAGCGGATTTTTTCCTCTTCTTTGTTCGTCGCCAGGTGCGTATGGTCGCGCCCGGTAAACTCGCTGAGCGCCGCCCAGGCTTTCACCGCCACGTGGCCGTTGGTTTCCGGCGCCAGGGTCAGGATCATCTCTGCCGCATCAATGGCGGTGTTGAGCATCGGCTGACCTTTCGCCGGGCCATCCGCTTTGGTGTAGTTAAGCTTACGCAGCAGGTCCATTTCGCTCTGGGTGTTCCAGGCGATCCCTTTACCGCCGTTACCGATTTTCTCCATCAGTGGGCCGATAGAGGTGAAGCGTTCATACGTCGCAGGATAATCACGCTCGACGGTCATAATGTGTGGCGCGGTGACGCCCGGAATCAGGTCGCATTCGCCTTTTTTCCAGTCCTTCACGTCCAGCGGCTGCGCCAGTTCGGCGGCGGAGTCGTGCTGAATCGGCAGCGTGACCACGTCCGTCTCTTTCCCGAGGTGCCCCACGCAGACTTCTGAGAATTTCTTCGCGATAGCTTTGTAGATTTCCCAGTCGCTTTTCGATTCCCATGCCGGGTCAACGGCGGCGGACAGCGGATGAATAAACGGATGCATATCCGAGGTATTCATGTCGTCTTTTTCATACCAGGTCGCCGTTGGCAACACGATATCGGAGTACAGACAGGTGCTCGACAGACGGAAGTCCAGCGTCACCACCAGGTCCAGCTTGCCGTCGAGACCATTGTCCTGCCATTCCACTTCTTCCGGCTTCACGCCGCCCTGCTGACCCAGATCTTTCCCCTGGATCCCGTTTTCGGTCCCCAGCAGGTATTTCAGCATGTATTCATGCCCCTTACCGGATGAGCCCAGCAGGTTGGAGCGCCAGATGAACAGGTTGCGCGGATGGTTTTTCCCGTTTTCCGGCTGCTCGGCCGCGAAACGAATCGAGCCTTCTTTCAGTGACTTGACGGTGTAATCCACCGGCGTCATCCCGGCTTTCTTCGCTTCTTCGGCAATAGTCAACGGGTTGGTGCCAAGCTGTGGCGCGGACGGCAGCCAGCCCATGCGCTCAGCACGCACGTTGAAATCAATCAGGTGACCGCTGTAGCGCGATTTGTCCGCCAGCGGTGACAGCAGTTCCTGCGCGGTAACCGTCTCATAGCGCCACTGGCTGGAGTGGTTGTAGAAGTACGACGTACTGTTCATGTGACGTGCCGGACGCTGCCAGTCAAGAGCAAACGCCAGCGGCTGCCAGCCGGTCTGCGGACGCAGTTTTTCCTGGCCGACATAGTGCGCCCAGCCACCGCCGCTCTGGCCGATACAGCCACAGAACACCAGCATGTTGATCAGGCCACGATAGTTCATGTCGAGGTGATACCAGTGGTTCAGACCGGCACCGACGATGATCATCGAACGGCCGTGCGTCTTATCCGCGTTGTCGGCAAATTCCCGCGCAATGCGGGTGATCTGTGCACGCGGCACGCCGGTAATTTTTTCTGCCCACGCCGGGGTATACGCTTTGATGTCGTCATAACTGGTGGCGCAGTTGGAATCGTTCAGACCGCGTTCCAGACCATAGTTAGCCATCGTCAGGTCATACACGGTAGTAACCAGCGCCGTCGTGCCGTCTGCCAGTTGCAGGCGTTTAGCCGGCAGTTTGTGCAGCAGCACGTTTTCCAGTTCTACTTTATTGAAGTGCTCGGTGCCTTCACCGCCGAAGTACGGGAAGCCCACCTCAGCGATCTCGTCCTGGCTCCCCAGCAGACTCAGTTGCAGCTCTGTCTCGGCACCGGTCGTACCGTCGCGCTGCTCGAGGTTCCATTTGCCTTTCTCACCCCAGCGGAAACCAATCGAGCCGTTCGGCGCGACCATGTCACCATTGCTGTTAATGGCAACGGTTTTCCATTCCGGGTTATTTTCCTGACCCAGTGAATCTACAAGGTCAGCCGCGCGCAGCATGCGACCCGCAGCATAATAACCGTCGCGCGCTTCCAGCATCACCAGCATCGGCATGTCGGTGTAGCGGCGCACGTAGTCGGTAAAGTACTGGCTCGGATTATCGAGATGGAATTCACGCAGCATGACGTGACCCATTGCCAGCGCCATCGCCGCATCGGTGCCCTGCTTCGGCGCCAGCCAGAGGTCGCACAGCTTGGCGATTTCAGCGTAGTCCGGGGTTACCGCAACGGTTTTGGTGCCTTTATAGCGGACTTCGGTAAAGAAGTGGGCATCCGGCGTACGGGTCTGCGGAACGTTAGATCCCCAGGCGATGATGTAGCTGGAGTTGTACCAGTCAGCGGATTCCGGCACGTCGGTCTGCTCACCCCAGGTCTGCGGAGACGCCGGTGGCAGGTCGCAGTACCAGTCGTAGAAGCTCAGGCAAGTGCCGCCAATCAGGGAGAGATAACGCGCGCCTGACGCATAAGAGACCATCGACATCGCCGGGATCGGCGAGAAGCCAGCCACGCGGTCCGGGCCGTACGTTTTCACGGTATAGACGTTAGAGGCGGCAATCAGCTCATTCACTTCCTGCCAGGAGGAGCGGACGAAACCACCCCGGCCACGCGCTTGTTTAAAGCTTTTTGCTTTATCGGCGTCTTCGATAATGGAAGCCCAGGCGTCAACCGGATCGCTGTGCAGTTTCTTCGCTTCACGCCACATCTTCATCAGACGTTTGCGCATCAGCGGGTATTTCAGTCGGTTAGCACTGTAGAGATACCAGGAGTAGCTGGCGCCACGCGGGCAGCCGCGAGGCTCGTGGTTTGGCATGTCCGGACGGGTACGCGGGTAGTCGGTTTGCTGGGTTTCCCAGGTTACCAGACCGTTTTTAACGTAGATTTTCCAGCTACATGAGCCGGTGCAGTTAACCCCGTGGGTGGAGCGCACAACTTTATCGTGCTGCCAGCGCTGGCGATATCCATCCTCCCAGTCCCGGTTGGTTTCGAGAAGCTGGCCGTGCCCATCGGCAAAGGTTTCACCCTTCTGCTTGAAGTAGCGAAACCGGTCCAGGAATTTACTCATCGGTTCTCTCCTGTGGAGCCTGACGGCTCTCTGATAAATCGACATTGCTTGATTGAGAGCGAAGGTAACGCTCTGAAAGGTCGTGAGAATTGATAACGATCAAGAGCGGAAAGGTTGTTTCAGGCAGGCCATCTGGAGGATGCCACCAAAGTGGTACGGTTTTCTATTTTTTAACTTAATGTTTTTAAAGGGATTTTACTCATTTCGTTTAATGTCCCTGATTTATGCCGCGGCGAATAGTTATTAAGTGGTACATATTCCGCTGTCATTCAGAATTGCGTATGAGCCTCATTATTTATTTCTTCACCTACATTCACATTATCTCTTCACGCACTTCAGATGCAGGTGAAAAAATGAGCGATAAGACAGCGAATTTATTGGATGAATTAAATAAGGAACGTGATGCCGTAAATACGCGCCGGGCTCAACTTCCTGAAGAATATCAGGCGCAGTCAGCGACAATTGGACTGGCGCTTTCGGGTGGCGGCATTCGCAGCGCAACGTTTTGTCTGGGGGTAGTGCGTGCGCTGGCGAAAAATAAATTGCTCATTCACTTTGACTATCTTTCTACCGTTTCCGGCGGCGGATATTTAGGCGGTATGCTGGGTCGACTCTATCAGAAAAATAAAGACCCTGTCGCCGTACAGGACGCGCTTGCCAGAGATGACACCATTTTACTGGCGTGGCTACGCAATAATGGTCGCTATCTGATCCCGGCTGGCATGCGGGATACCTCGTTGGGTATCGCGCAAATACTCCGTTCATTCGTGGCGGCGTTATTTTTAGTCACGCTGTTATGTATTGCGATCGCGGGTATGGCGATTTCCGTTAATTTAGCGTTGCAGGGCCCGTTGGATCTTCGTCTGGCACTGCTTCCTGCCGCAAAACAGCAATGGCTTATGACGCTGGCCGTGCCCCTCGCGTTCAGTGCCTGGATGGCGCTCACCTACTGGTTAACGCTGTCAAAGTGGCCCTTTCTCCTTGACCTGACGATCGGGTTTATCCTGACCGTTGCCGCCGCTGTCGGTATCTATTTTATGATGTGCCAGTACGCGGAGCAGACCGATTTCAGTTATTCCCTGTTCGTCGCGGGAGCCCTGGGATTGATTAATATTATCGCTATCGCGCTGACGATCGGTGGCCCCGGGAAAAATGTCGCGGAATTCAGGCAACGACTTACGCTGGCATTAACCCGCAGTCTGACTCTGGCACTGGCCGTTTTATTTTTGTGGTTTATTTACCGTGGTGGATGGGCGTTATACCTGTGCTTTCACAATTCCCTGCTTATCGTTCCGCCAACCGTGGTTGCCGGGATAAAAATCATCTGGGAATTACGCCCCCTCAAATTACTGGCGACCTCGTTAGCTAATAAAAGCCCGGTGGTTTCCGTCAGCCTGTTGCAACTGGCGAATATTTTGGGCTTCGTCATGATGATTTTCTCCTTGTTGACCGTGTGCGCGGCGGAAATTGATTTTTTACTGTGTAAAGCCCATGCACTGAATGCAAGTCTTGCGCTTCTGGCCTGGCTGCCTGCGATGCTGACGCTGGGGATTGCGGGGCTATTCGCCCTCTTTTGCTATGGGAAGATCCTGATCCCGTTTCTGAATCTCAGTTCGCTGCATAACTTATATCGTTCGCGACTCGAGCGCGCCTGGCTGTCGGTGGCCAACTATGGCGGCGGAAAAAATAAACGCTTCACCGACAATCCTCTCGACAGCAAACCGTCCGGAAAACTGAATGATATCCATCGTGTCACCGATCACCTGCCCGGCGACGATATTCATTTCAGTAAATACGCCCCGCACAGGCAAGGCGGTCCAATTCATCTCATCACCTGCTGTATTAACCAGACCGTTGACGACCGCACGGGGAATTACAACGCCGATCGTAAAGGAATCGCCTTAACGCTCAGCGCGTTAGGTGTAGAAATCGGCACCCGCCTGCCTGGACCTGTCGTCAACATGAAGGACGCAACCCTGTCGCGCTGGATTGCGATTTCAGGCGCCGCCGCCGCGACGGGGATGGGCTCCCGCACCGCGCCCGGTCTGGCGTTTTTGCTATTCATCATCGGTGGTCGACTGGGCTACTGGTCGGAAAATTTATGCCCGATAAAGGAAACGGCGACGAAGAAGAAACCGACCCCCTTTGCCGTTCCGGCGTTATTTGCCGAAATGTTTGCCCGTTTTCCTGGTCGCAACAGCAAATACTGGTTTTTGTCGGATGGCGGACATTTTGAAAATACGGGGGTCTATCCGTTGCTGAAAAGGAATTTGAAGACCATTGTCGTGGCAGACTGCGGCGCCGACCCCAAACGTCAGTTCGACGATCTGGAAAATCTGGTACGCAAAGCGCGTATTGATTACGGCATCGACATCGTATTTCATGCCGCCCACTCACCACACTTCACCTCATTAACTCAGTTGCAGAAAGGCGGTGAATTGCCCCCATTGCTCAGGGCGAAGATTATCTATCCCGATTGCAATGGGCAGCCGGTATTACCGGGCACGCTCATCATCGTGAAGCCACACTCGCTGAAAGGAATGGGACTCGATACGCTCAGCTACGCCGGGCGGCACAGCGATTTTCCGCAGCAAACGACCGGCGATCAGTTCTTCGATGAAGCACAATGGGAAGCATATCACCAGTTGGGGTTTCAGGCTGGCAGCGCCATTAACCGGGAGATGTTGCTCTGAAGCGCGGATAAAAAAAGCGCGGTCTAACGCCGCGCAATGGGGAATACATGACTGCTGTTTTTATTTTTTCGAATGTCGTCCGTATACCAACCAGGTGATAACCACACAGGCGATATAGAAGATCAGGAAGACTTTCATCGCGTCAACCGGTGAGCCGGTTAAGGCCAGCGAGGTACCAAACGCTTTCGGGATAAAGAAGCCGCCAATCGCGCCAATCGCAGAGATAAAGCCTAACGCTGCCGCCGTGTCGGTCGCCGCTTCGCGCATCGCTTTCTCTTCAGAGCCGCCTTCCGCCTTCACACGATCCATCGTCAGCTTACGGAAGATAACGGAGATCATCTGGAAGGTGGAACCGCTGCCCAGTCCGGCCGTCATGAACAAGGCAAGGAAGACCGCGAAGAAAGCAATGAAATTGCCGCCCGTGCCGTTGGTCGGTAAGGTCAGGAACAGCAGACCGCTGAAAATCGCCATCAGCATAAAGTTCACCAGCGTGACGCGGGTCCCGCCTAAGCGGTCAGAGATCGCCCCGCCCGCAGAACGCGCCAGCGCACCGACCAGAGGACCAAAAAATGCATAATGCAGGATCTGAATCTCCGGGAACTGGGTCTTTGACAGCATCGCAAAACCCGCGGAAAACCCAATGAACGAACCGAACGTCGCCAGATAGAGCAGGCTCATGATCCACAGGTGACCGCGCTTGAGAACCGGCAATTGCTCTTTCAGCGATGCTTTTGAGGTCGCCAGTTCGTTCATACCAAACCAGGCCGCCAGCGTGAAGAAGGCGAGGAACGGTACCCAGATCCATGCGGCATTCGCCAGATACAGTTGCGAACCATCCGGCTGCTCAACACCGTGGCTGCCAAAGACAGCGAAGATCGACAGCGAGACCACCAGCGGCGCAACCAGTTGCATCACGCTAACGCCCATATTTCCCAGACCGCCGTTCAGCCCCAGCGCACCGCCCTGCTTCTGCTTTGGAAAGAAGAAGCTGATGTTCGCCATACTGGAGGCAAAGTTTGCGCCGGCAAAACCACAAAGCAGGGAGATCAGGATAAAAGTGCTGAACGGTGTGGACGTATCCTGCACCGCAAATCCTAACCAGACACACGGAATAATCAGGATCCCGGTACTGAACGCGGTCCAGCGACGACCGCCGAAAACCGGTACCATAAAGGAGTAAGGCACACGTAATAACGCGCCGGAGACCGACGGTAACGCCGTCAGCATAAACAACTGTTCAGTGGTAAAGTTGAAGCCGACTTTCGGCAGATTCACCGCAACAGCACTGAACAACATCCAGACGCAAAACGCCAGCAGCAGACAGGGGACGGAAATCCACAGGTTGCGACTGGCGATACGATGACCCCGCTGTGCCCAGAATGCCGGATCTTCCGGCCGCCATTCTGTGATTACAGCTCCAGATGCCCTTTCCGGGGCGGATGAGTGACTCATAGACACCTCTGATACTCGATTCGATGCCTGCAACATTAGGGTTTACAGCGCGAGGTAAGTTGATATAAATCAAAGGAAAAGTTGTCGATATCACAACGAAAAAATTATGATCACCCTAAGTGAGTAGGATAATTCGCCAAAAAATACGTGGTTTTTCACAGTGCTGCCTGTCGCAACTCCCCCCTTCCTCAAATCCCCTCCGGACACGGAAATTAAGAGGTAACTCGTTTTAGGTATGGGTATACTCCAGGGGATGGTCGAGAATAACGCCACTGCCGATTCTGCCCGGCAGTCTCGTCATTCATTGAGGTTTCCCCATTCGCTGTCCGGAGACCTGAAGGAAGAAGGTTTTATGCTAAAACGTTGTCTCTCTCCGCTCACGCTGGTTAACCAGGTGGCGCTCATTGTGATGCTCTCTACCGCTATCGGCGTAGCGGGTATGGCGGTCTCAGGCTGGCTGGTTCAGGGCGTCCAGGGTAGCGCACACGCCATTAATAAAGCCGGATCGCTACGGATGCAAAGCTATCGACTGCTCGCCGCGGTGCCACTGAGCACTGACGATCAGAAATTGTTTGATGAGATGGAACAGACGGCGTTCAGTCCAGAACTGATCCGCGCAGCAGAACACGACGGCCAGCAGGAGCAACTGCGCGCACTCCAGGATTACTGGCATCGCAAACTTTCTCCCGGCCTGCAGCAAGCCAGCAGCAGAGACGCCGTTGCCGCCGACGTCAACCAGTTTGTCGCTGGCCTTGATCGGCTTGTCTCCGCGTTTGACCACACCACCGAAATGCGCATCGAACGCGTGGTGATGGTGCACCGGGTGATGGCGATTTTCATGGCGCTGCTGCTGGTCTTTACCATTATCTGGCTGCGGGCGCGTCTGCTTCAGCCGTGGAAGCAACTGCTGTCGATGGCCCGCGCGGTCAGCCAGCGCGATTTTACTCAGCGCGCACAGATCGGCGGGCGCAATGAGATGGCGATGCTCGGCGACGCGCTTAATAACATGTCCGACGAACTGGCGGAAAGCTATTCGGTGCTCGAACAACGCGTCAGAGAAAAAACGTCCGGGCTGGAGCAGAAAAACCAGATCCTCTCTTTTCTCTGGCAGGCCAACCGCCGTTTGCATTCACCGGTGCCGCTTTGCGAACGTCTCTCCCCGGTACTGAACGGTCTGCAAAACCTGACCCAAATGCATGACATCGAACTGCGGGTTTACGACCAGGAAGATGAAGAGAACCATCAGGAATTCACCTGTCAGTCCGATATCAGCTGTGATGATAAAGGGTGCCATCTCTGTCCGCGCGAGTCGCTGCCGCCAATTGAAGGGGGAATGACGTTGAAATGGCGCTTAACGGACACGCATACCCAGTACGGCATTTTGCTGGCGACCCTGCCGCAGGGACGTCACCTGAGTCACGATCAGCAGCAACTGGTGGATACCTTAGTTGAACAACTCACCGCCACGCTGGCGCTGGATCGCAATCAGGAACGCCAGCAGCAGTTGATTGTCATGGAAGAGCGTGCAACCATTGCGCGCGAACTGCATGATTCTATTGCACAATCACTGTCCTGTATGAAGATGCAGGTCAGTTGTCTGCAAATGCAGGGAGAGACGTTGCCGGACAGCAGCCGCGACCTGCTGAGCCAGATCCGCAACGAGCTGAATGCGTCATGGGCGCAACTGCGTGAACTGTTAACGACGTTCCGCTTACGACTAACCGAACCCGGTCTGCGCCCCGCGCTGGAAGCCAGCTGCCAGGAATACAGCGCTCGTTTTGGTTTTACAGTGAAACTGGATTACCAGTTACCACCGCGTCTGGTGCCTTCGCATCAGGCGATTCACCTGCTGCAAATTGCCCGCGAAGCCTTGAGCAATGCGCTTAAGCACTCTCACGCTGATGAAGTCGTGGTCACTGTCGCGCTGAAAGGCAAGCAGGTTAAATTGACTGTACAGGACAACGGCTGTGGCGTTTCTGAGAACGCCGAACGCAGTAACCATTATGGCATGATCATTATGCGCGACCGGGCACAGAGCCTGCGCGGAGATTGCCAGGTACGCCGTCGCGAGACGGGGGGCACTGAAGTCGCTGTCACTTTTATTCCCGAAAAATACTTCACAGAAGTTCAAGGAGATACCCATGAATAATCAGGAACCGGCAACTATCCTGCTCATCGACGATCATCCGATGTTGCGGACCGGCGTCAAACAGCTTGTCAGCATGGCGCCCGATATCACCGTGGTCGGTGAAGCCAGCAACGGCGAACAGGGTATCGAACTGGCCGAATCGCTTGACCCGGATCTGATCCTGCTCGATCTGAACATGCCGGGGATGAACGGACTGGAAACCCTCGACAAGTTGCGTGAGAAAGCGCTGTCCGGACGGATCGTCGTCTTCAGCGTGTCGAATCATGAGGAAGATGTCGTGACGGCGCTTAAGCGCGGGGCTGATGGTTATCTGCTGAAGGATATGGAACCAGAAGATCTGCTTAAGTCGTTACAGCAGGCCGCCGCCGGAGAGATGGTCTTAAGCGAAGCGTTAACACCAGTGCTGGCTGCCAGTCTGCGCGCCAACCGCGCCACCTCCGACCGTGATGTCAGCCAATTGACTCCGCGCGAGCGTGACATTCTGAAGCTAATCGCTCAGGGTCTGCCGAACAAGATGATTGCCCGCCGTCTGGATATCACCGAGAGCACGGTGAAAGTCCACGTGAAGCATATGCTGAAGAAGATGAAGCTTAAATCACGTGTTGAAGCGGCAGTGTGGGTGCATCAGGAACGTATCTTCTGATTACTCCTCCGGGAGCAACCTCCAGCGCGGATCGTCCCCTGGCATTGCCATAAAGGGCTCCGTCAGCGTGAGCGTGATCTCATTGGAAGAGACACGCTGCCCTTTCTCATCTTCCACCACCACCGACAGTCGCCAGCGGTTACTCGCCCCTTCGCTGCTGTCCCAGGCCGGCATGATGACCGTCCAGCCTTCAGCACTTCCCGCTTTTGCGCCTGCCGTCAGGCTCAGCGCCTGCATGTCCCCCTGCCAGGTGACATTACGAACGCCATGCAGACTACGCACCTGTAATTTTAGCGGCACCGTTTCGCCCGAATGCAGATCCCACGGTGGGGTTGCCAGAAATACGCTCAGGGTTTTGCGCTGACGATACTCCATCGTCGGCAGGTTGTTACGCTGCGGGTGATCATAACGGCTTCCGCGCAGCGACTGACTTTCCGCCACCTCGCTGGCAGCCAGTTGTTTTTTCAGCGGTACGCCGAAACGGTAGTTCAGGTTCAGTCCGAGGTTGTTCTGGCTGAGACCACTCTCCCCCTGCTTGTGCTGGGCGGTGACCGTGACCAGCGGGACCGGGGTATAGTTCAGCCCCAGCTTCACCGCCACCGGATTGTGATAGCCCGTTCCGGAATCAAACAGATCGACGCTGTCACCAAAGTATTGTTCCACGCTGACGCTGGTATTGAGATATTCGTAAAACGGCATACGCATTTCAGCCGTTACGTCGTAACCGCGCGCCATTCGCTGCTCCAGCGTCGGCGTATGGGCGCGCCATGAGGCAAACGGCTGGTAATAATTGGCCGACAGCCGCAGGTATTCTCCCCACGCTTCAGCACCCAGTCCACCGCGCTGGAGGTTTTCATCGAGCAGATTATCGTAGAAAGTGTTATAGCCGAGCAGCCAGCCGTCGCGCACCCAGCGCTGGCCGATACCCACATTACTCACCAGCCCGTCATCCTGCCGGGTGAGTCCCAGTTGACTCCAGGTGAGGTAGCGAGAGTTATCCTGCCAGGGGACAAACCAGCTTCCGCGACTACCGTTGAAATTGCCTTCGTTATCGACCTGCACGTTGACGCTGGCCTTCCCCCACGGTGACAGCCAGGATTCCAGTTGCTGATTCACCTGCTCACTCACCGCGTCTCGCACCTGGCCAAAGGCAAACTGCTTTGCCTGCTCGCCGGTGTCCAGACCGTTGTCGATCATGCTCGCCTCGCCAAAGGCTTTCACCATCTCAGCGAAATGTTTTTCGCCCTCATGTGATTCGGGGGCCATGCCCAGATCGGGCAACCCGTCCTGGTTATTATCAAAGGGATTTTCGGCCTGTTGCATAAAGGAGGATTGCGCACTGGCGGGACCGCCTGCCAACAGCAAGAGTAACCAGAGAGGGATGGAATGCGATACAAAACGACTCAAATCGACGATAGCTTCTTACGAAATTCAGTTAACTTAACCCCTGAAAGCTTACCTGACTCCCCGTCGTTTTGCAGGTTTTCTCACACTTTCAGGAATATCCTTACTCTTGCCAGACTCTCCTTTTCCTCAGACTTTCGTTGGTATCACCCCGTTTGCGCGGTAACATAACTGACTGACAACGCCAACTTCCCCGCTTACAGGAGTCAACATGCAAAAGATAGTGATCATTGCCAACGGTGCGGCATACGGTAGCGAATCGTTATTCAACAGCCTGCGGCTGGCGATCGCGTTACGTGAACAGGTGAGCGACCTCGACCTGCGTCTGTTTCTGATGTCGGATGCCGTTACGGCGGGTTTGCGCGGTCAGAAGCCCACAGAAGGCTATAACATCCAGCAGATGCTGGAGATCCTTACTGCCCAGAACGTCCCGGTAAAACTGTGCAAGACCTGCACGGACGGGCGCGGGATCACGACGCTGCCGCTGATTGACGGCGTGGAAGTCGGCACGCTGGTGGAACTGGCGCAATGGACGCTGGCCGCCGACAAAGTGCTGACCTTCTAATCCCCCTTTTCAGGCAAGCTTGCTGATACATCTGGTTATTTCCGAATTTAATCTTATTGGGGCGTATCATTACCAAAAGTAAGTGCGCCCGATCACGCTTTTCTCCGACATTTTGTCACTATTGTTTAATCGTTATGCCACTTTTTGATCAAAATCAGCATCCGAAGCCTAACTCTTTGGTGTTATTCCTCATGGGTAAAATGTGAACAACATCACGCAGCACTTCCGAAAGGAAGTACGTTGTTTTCAATACGGGGTGAGAAATGGCATTAGTAAAGGCAAGTTTGAAGTTATTTGGTGGGGATACCGTGGTTGTACGCTGTTCGGAGCGTTGCCACATCCATCTGATGAGCGAAAAAAATCACGTTAAAGACACGCAGACCGACATATTAAGCGTGCAGAACCGTGATAACGCATGGTTGACCGTACCGTATACCGGCGTCTGGAATGTCCTGATCGACAGCCATAGCCAGTCGCTTGAACATTCCATCAGTTATATCGCCGCCTGATACGCAAATGGCCCGGTAGCGCTTACGCCTGCCGGGCCGACATAAGCCTCACGCGAAACCCGGCCGCAAAACACCTTCAGGCAGAGACTCCCCTAACAAACCGCGCACGTTAGCCACCAGATCGTTAAGACACTCATCCTGCATCCCCAGTTTCTGCAACTCTTGTTCGAGCGAAAACAGGTACTGCGCGTTGGTGCCAAGCGGCCCACTGGCGGCGGCAATCAACGGGGCGATAATTTGCGCTCGCGTGTCCGACTCATACAACGGATGGCGCGGATCCATAATAAATACCAGCGCATTCACCGTTCGCCCGTCGTCCAACGCCAGCTGGCACCAGGTCGGCAGATAACAGCCGGTGATCATTTCGCGCTTCCACAACAGAGTTAATTCCTGCTCAAGCGAGGCATCGGGGAGACGATAGGCCACACCGGTGGTGCGTCCGCCCTCTTTGAGTGCAAGCATTCGTCCCGGCTGGCACGCAGTTCCGCGCCCTGCCGTGAGACGCAGGCAAAATGCCCGATGCCATCCCACCAGCGTACCGGTACATGACTCCTCAAATTCTAACGCCGGGTTCCACATCAACGATCCATAACCGAAGATCCACACCGGTCCATCATCTGGTCGACAGGCCAGCGTCGCCGCAAGGGACGCTGCACGTTGCTCTGCTGACCATAAGAGTGATTCTTCAATAGCACCAAATGCCGTTTTACAATCGGCATTCATCAAGAAATCACGCGTTAACACCTTACACCTCCGCCACTGCATACTTCCCTGCGACAACTTTTTGACGCCTTCCGGGCATTTTAACTGCTCATTTTGAAACCAATATCACGACAATATGCAATTCATGGACCGCTTGCAAGGCAGCAACGGTTACGGGTAGCACGATTCGCCTACGCGTTCACGTGGGCTGTAGCGTTAGACCTTATAATTGAAGTGGTTAGGTTTTCTTATGCCACTTATCATCTTCACCTTTGGCATACTCTTTTTTCACTGCCGACCACGCCACCTTATGTGCGGTCTCTTCCCGACTGGCATCATCGCGGCGATCGGCTTTGTCCTTGTACTGCTCCCAGGCGCTATTGAACGCCTCTTTGTAGATCTCCTGGGCATGGGCGGGTAAGACGTGTTGTACGCTGTCTGGCAGATCTTTTTTTGCTTGATAAGGCATCATTGACTCCGCTTTTTGGCTAAACCTTAAGTGTGGTCAACCCTGACTGCCTCTGCCACTACAATAAGGTTTATTCGTCCTACAGCCAGCATAAGCTTCTGTTATTTAAACACTCTCTAAACAAGAGTTTCTCTTTCTGTCGTTTTAAAGGTGAAAGGCCGAAATGCCGTAAAATTTCGTAAAAAATCACCGTAAAGCCTGTGTTTTCTGTTATTTTTTACACTCTTTATTACATTTATAACTAAAATCGACCTGCAGAGATGGAGAGCATTCATGACACATACACATGAGGCGGTGAAAACCCGCCATAAGGAGACATCGCTTATTTTCCCGGTTGTGGCGCTGGTAGTGCTGTTCCTTTGGGGAGGCAGCCATTCACTACCAGCGGTAATCGGAATTAACCTTCTTGCCCTGATTGGTATTTTAAGCAGCGCCTTTAGCGTTGTTCGTCACGCCGACGTACTGGCTCATCGCCTCGGCGAACCCTACGGCTCACTCATTCTGAGTCTGTCCGTGGTCATTCTTGAAGTCAGCCTGATCTCAGCGCTGATGGCGACCGGTGATGCGGCGCCTACGCTGATGCGCGACACGCTCTATTCCATCATCATGATTGTCACGGGTGGTCTGGTGGGCTTTTCGTTGTTGCTGGGCGGGCGTAAGTTCGCCACTCAGTATATGAATCTGTTCGGTATTAAACAGTATCTGATTGCCCTGTTTCCGCTGGCGATTATCGTACTGGTGTTTCCGATGGCGCTGCCCGGCGCGAATTTCACCACCGGCCAGGCGCTGTTAGTGGCCTTAATTTCTGCCGCGATGTACGGCGTATTCCTGCTCATTCAGACCAAGACGCACCAGAGTCTGTTTGTTTATGAGCACGAAGATGACAGCGACGACGACGACCCGCACCACGGTAAGCCCTCTGCGCACAGCAATTTGTGGCATGCCGTCTGGCTGGTGATCCATCTGATTGCCGTCATTGCCGTCACCAAGATGAACGCAAACCCGCTGGAGACTCTGCTGACCGAACTGAACGCTCCGGTCGCCTTTACCGGTTTCCTGGTCGCGCTGCTGATTCTCTCTCCAGAAGGGCTTGGGGCGCTGAAAGCAGTGCTGAATAACCAGGTACAGCGGGCGATGAATCTGTTCTTTGGTTCGGTGCTGGCAACCATTTCCCTGACGGTACCGGTGGTCACGCTGATTGCGTGGGCTACGGGGAATGACCTGGTGTTCGGCTTAGGCGCACCGGAAATGGTGGTGATGGTGGCGTCGCTGGTGCTGTGCCATATCTCGTTCTCAACGGGGCGCACTAACGTACTGAACGGTGCGGCGCATCTGGCGCTGTTTGCCGCCTATCTGATGACCATCTTTGCCTGATATGAAAAAGCCCGATGGCGCTAACACGCTTATCGGGCCTACATCTTGCCCGATGCAATATCGGGCACACAATCTTTCAATTAGTTCTCGGTATCGAGCTCGTCGAAGCTTTTCACCAGATCGTCAACCGCTTTCATCTGCACCAGGAACGGTTCCAGCTTCGCCAGCGGCAGTGCGGACGGGCCGTCGCATTTCGCGTTGGCCGGATCCGGATGCGCTTCGATGAACAGACCGGCCAGACCGACCGCCATACCGGCACGCGCCAGCTCAGTCACCTGACCACGACGCCCGCCAGACGCTGCGCCAAACGGGTCGCGGCACTGCAGCGCGTGGGTCACGTCGAAAATCACCGGGCTGTTGCCGGAAACTTTCTTCATTACGCTGAAGCCCAGCATATCGACAACCAGATTGTCATAACCGAAGTTTGCCCCACGGTCACACAGGATCACCTTGTCGTTGCCGCCTTCATGGAATTTATCCACGATGTTGCCCATCTGACCCGGACTCACGAACTGCGGTTTCTTCACGTTGATGACCGCGCCGGTTTTCGCCATCGCTTCCACCAGATCGGTCTGACGCGCGAGGAACGCCGGTAACTGAATCACATCCACAACGTCAGCGACAGGCTGCGCCTGGCTGGCTTCATGAACGTCGGTGATCACTTTCACGCCAAAGGTCTGCTTCAGTTCCTGGAAGATTTTCATCCCTTCTTCCAGGCCCGGTCCACGGTAGGAGTGGATAGAGGAACGGTTGGCTTTATCAAAAGAGGCCTTGAACACGTAAGGGATACCCAGTTTCTGGGTAACGGTCACGTAGTGCTCACAAATGCGCATCGCCAGATCGCGCGATTCCAGCACGTTCATCCCGCCAAACAGCACGAACGGCAGATCGTTTGCTACCTTGATGTCGCCAATGCTAACCACTTTTTGTTTCATAGGATCGCCTTAATGATGAGTAAGAATGTCGATAAATTAATGCAGGACAATTTGCTTATGCGAGATGTTATTAATCTGCGCACGAATCATTTCGCTGATCGGGTCTTCCGGACACTGCTCAACGAAATAGCTTAAATCGGTCAGCGCGACATGTTCACATTCCAGTTGCGCATAAATTAAGCCCCGGTCACGTATTTCATACGGATCTTCCGGGTTAAATTGCAGTAACGCCTCGCTCGCTCGCAGCGCCAGCTCCATCTGCTGTTCTTCCATTAAGGAAGATTTCAGCGTGTCCAGCAGCTTGCGAATCACTTCCGCGTTATCCGCTTCATCCAGGTCCTCGTTAAATAACTCAGCGACCGGACTGATATTCCCCTTCAGCCAGACTTCCAGCGTATGCTCATTCAACGTTTCACCGTTAAACGGGTTGATGAGCCACATTTCGCCTTCCAGCGACTCAATACGCAAAATAAGCTGCGTCGGGAAGATCACCGGCACCAGCGGCAATGATAGTCGGTTGGCGATCCACAATAAGATTGCCCCCAGTGATACCGCACTGCCCTGGCGGTTCTTCAGTACCTGATCAAGCCATAGCGCGTCGGACAAACGGTAAACGCCGCGGGTGTCAGTAAAGCCCCACTCGCCGTAGAAAAGTGCCAGCAATTTTTCCAGTTGCTCATCCTGAGACAAAAGCTGGCTAATTTCTTCTTGCGCCAGGCTGACCAGACGTTCCAGCTCGTCATAGACAGTTTGCGAAGGGAAATCCAGGCGGATCGATTCCGATGCCAGGATCATCCCGTCGCACAATGGCGCTTTATTAAATTCGAAATCAGCTAACGACCTCATGACTTACCCCAGTAACGGTATTTTTGTGGTGGCGAGTTTAATGATGATGTACAGCACCACCAGCGCCAGCGGGAACGCGATTAATCGCGTCTGCCGACTGCGCGCCCGACGGTAATCGAGCGCAATAAAACCCAAAACGATGTAAATGATAACCCCAAATAGCTTCTCAGTCAGCCATGTCCCCTGCTCCGTGAATGGCAGGATGTGCGTTTTAGCGATCAACCCCACACCACTGAGCAACAATACGGTGTCAACAACTGGTGGAACAACGCGCGTCCAGCGCGCTAAAGCCTGCGCAGAATGACATTCACGCCACCAATAGCGTAATACAAACAGACTAATGGAAAGCGCAATGCTGATGAGGTGAACGCCGAGCAGGAGCGTAACGCTGTTCATACGGGCTTACGTCCGAGCGTAAGGCGCTCGTTGTCGCCATAATCGCGACAGGTTTCTACCGCCTGGTAGCCCGCGCGAATAAAGGCGTCTCGCACCGCGGCGCCCTGCTGCCAGCCATGCTCGATCAGCAGAAAACCGCCCGCTTCCAGCCGCGTGCGAGATTGTTCGATGATGTGCACAATGTCGGCCATTCCACAGTCACCGGCGACCAGGGCGCTCAGCGGTTCGAAGCGAACATCGCCCTGCGCCAGATGCGGATCCTGCTCGTCAATGTAGGGCGGATTGCTGACTATCATCGCAAACTGCTGCCCCGACAAGGCGCTAAACCAGTCGCTTTGCAGAATGTGAACGTTATTGATAGCCAGATGGGCCGCATTACGCTGCGCCAGCGCAACGGCATCCGGCATCCTGTCAACCGCCGTGACCTCGCAGTCAGGGCGCTCAGACGCCAGCGCCAGCGCAATCGCGCCGGTGCCGGTACCAAGATCGAGAATGCGGCACGGTTTTGATGGCAGTCGCGCCAGCGCCTGCTCCACCAGACATTCGGTATCCGGACGTGGGATGAGCGTTGCCGGTGAAACAAACAGCGGCAACGACCAGAATTCCCGCACGCCGGTTAAGTGCGCGATCGGTTCACCCCGTTGACGGCGAGCCAGCAGCGTCGCCAGCTGTGCCTGATGGGCGTCGGTCAACGGCGTTTCGCCAAACGCCAGTATCCAGGTGCGCCCTTTTCCGGTCACGAATTCGAGTAAGACCTCGGCATCGCGACGTGGGCTTTCACTCTCCTGTAGCTGGCTTATCGCCTCACGTAACCAGTGCTGAAAATCCATTATTCCTGCTCGGACAGCGCCGCCAGTTGATCGGCCTGGTATTCCTGCACGATCGGCTCAATCAGCATATCCAGTTTGCCTTCCATTGCTTCATCCAGACGGTAGAGCGTCAGGTTGATGCGGTGATCGGTCACACGCCCCTGCGGGAAGTTGTAGGTCCGGTTGCGGTCGCTGCGGTCGCCGCTGCCCAGCAGGTTACGACGGGTTGACGCTTCGGCCTGCTGGCGTTTCGCCACTTCTGCCGCGCGAATACGCGCGCCGAGCACCGAGAGCGCTTTGGCTTTGTTCTTGTGCTGCGAACGTTCATCCTGACACTCCACCACAATGCCGGTCGGCAGGTGGGTAATACGGATAGCGGAGTCGGTGGTGTTAACGTGCTGACCACCCGCCCCGGAGGAACGGAAGGTATCAATACGCAGATCGGCCGGGTTGATATCCGGCAGTTCGGCTTCCGGCAGCTCCGGCATCACCGCCACAGTGCAGGCAGAGGTGTGGATACGCCCCTGTGATTCCGTTGCCGGTACGCGCTGCACGCGATGCCCGCCGGACTCAAACTTCAGTCGACCATAGACGCCGTCGCCGCTGATCTTGGCAATAATCTCTTTATAGCCGCCGTGCTCCCCTTCGCTGGCGCTCATGATCTCCACGCGCCAGCGACGCGTTTCGGCATAGCGGCTATACATGCGGAACAGATCGCCGGCAAACAAGGCAGCTTCATCACCGCCGGTCCCGGCGCGAACTTCCAGAAACGCATTGCGTTCATCATCCGGATCTTTCGGCAACAGTAATACCTGTAGCTGCTGTTCCAGTTGTTCACTCTTGTCTTTCGCTTCGCGCAGTTCTTCCTGCGCCATTTCACGCATTTCAGGATCGTCGAGCATCATTTGTGCTGTTTCGATATCGTCCTGAATCTGTTGCCAGTCCGTAAAACAGCGAGAAACATCGCTTAGCTGTGCATATTCGCGCGACAGTGCGCGAAAACGTTCCTGGTCTGCGATGGTTCCCGCATCACCCAGCAACGCCTGAACTTCTTCATGGCGTTCATGCAGGGCTTCCAGTTTGGCAACGATAGAAGGCTTCATAGGCGTAAATGCACCTTGTAAAAAGAAGGGTGTGTTGCTACTCCAGCCCGAGGCTGTCGCGCAAGATATTCAGGCGTTCGTCATCCCCGTCACGGGCGGCCTGCTGAAGAGATTTGGTTGGCGCATGGATCAGGCGGTTGGTCAGTTTCCATGCCAGATCCTGCATAATGGCCTGCGCGTCGCCGCCCTGCTCCAGAGCAGCAAGCGCTTTTGCGGTCAGTTCATCCCGTACGTGCTCAGACTGACTCCGGTATTCACGAATGGTTTCACTGGCGCCCTGAGCGCGCAGCCAGGCCATAAACTCGCTGGCTTCCTGCGCGACAATCGTTTCGGCTTCCACTGCCGCGGCTTTGCGCTGCGCCAGGTTGTGCGAAATGATGCTTTGCAGATCGTCAACGCTATAGAGATAGGCATTAGCCAGTTTGCCGACTTCCGGTTCGACATCGCGCGGAACGGCGATATCCACCAGCAGCATCGGCTGATTGCGGCGGCTTTTCAGCGCACGCTCCACCATCCCTTTGCCAATGATAGGCAGCGGGCTGGCGGTTGAACTGATGATAATGTCAGCTTCCTGCAGACGTTCGTCGATGTCGCTGAGTGCGATCACTTCAGCACCCACTTCATCGGCCAGAACCTGCGCCCGCTCGCGGGTGCGGTTGGCGATAATCATCTTCTGCACTTTATGTTCGCGCAGATGGCGCGCCACCAGCTCGATAGTTTCGCCCGCGCCGACCAGCAGCACGGTGACAGTGGAAAGTGATTCGAAGATTTGACGCGCCAGCGTACAGGCGGCAAACGCGACGGACACGGCGCTGGCGCCGATATCGGTTTCGGTACGAACCCGCTTGGCGACGGAGAAAGATTTCTGGAACATACGTTCCAGCGCGCTGGCGTTCAGGTGACCTTTTTGCGAATCCGCAAAGGCTTTTTTCACCTGGCCGAGGATCTGTGGTTCACCGAGTACCAGTGAATCCAGACCGCTGGCGACACGCATCAGATGGCTGACCGCATCGTTATCCTGATGCCAGTAGAGACTGCTGCGCAGCTCCTCTTCATCAAGATTGTGGTAATCACATAACCAACGAATCAGCGCTTCCTGCAGGTTGTCCTGCTCTTCCACGCTAAGATACAGCTCCGTGCGGTTACACGTCGACAAGACCACGCCGCCCTGCACCATTGGCTGCGCAAGCAGGCTTTCCAGCGCCTGATCGAGCGTATCCGGCGAAAACGTTACGCGTTCTCGCAGCGATACAGGTGCCGTCTTATGGTTAATGCCGAGCGCTAAAAGGGTCATGTCTGCGGGAGTAGTACCAGCGTTGATATGGTTAGTCTGCTCGCATCATACAGGATGCGCGGAATCAATAAAAGAGAGCGCCCCCTTTTGGAGTAATCGCTGACCGCTTAAATTAAGATAACGTGAACGTAGACGACATACCCGCGCGGCGCTAGCATTAAGGGTTATTATTGCAACGTATCACAAGGATTCGTCATCATTATGACCCTGCCTGATTTTCGCCTGATCCGCCTGCTTCCGCTGGCAACCCTGGTTCTGACCGCCTGTACGATCAACGCGCCGAAAGGCCCGGGGAAAAGTCCGGACTCTCCTCAATGGCGACAGCATCAGCAGGAGGTCCGTCAATTGAATCAGTATCAGACGCGCGGCGCGTTTGCTTATATTTCCGACGAGCAGAAGGTCTATGCGCGCTTTTTCTGGCAACAGACCGGCCAGGATCGCTATCGCCTGCTCCTGACCAACCCGCTTGGCAGCACCGAGCTTGAACTGAACGCGCAGCCGGGTAACGTGCAGTTGATGGACAATAAAGGCCAGCGCTATACCGCTGACGATGCCGAAGAGATGATCGGCAAGCTGACCGGCATGCCGATTCCGCTGAACAGCCTGCGTCAGTGGATCCTTGGCCTGCCTGGCGACGCGACCGACTATAAACTCGACGACCAGTACCGCCTGAGCGAAGTGAACTATCGCCAGGACGGAAAAAACTGGAAGGTGGTCTACAGCGCGTACGACAGCAAAACCACCCCGGCGATGCCCGCCAATATGGAACTCTCCGACGGCGCTCAGCGTATCAAGCTGAAAATGGATAACTGGATTGTAAAATGATGACCCAGTGGCCCTCTCCGGCAAAACTGAATCTGTTTTTATACATCACCGGACGACGTGCGGACGGTTATCACACGCTGCAAACGCTGTTTCAGTTCCTCGATTATGGCGACACTCTCAGCCTGGAACCGCGCCGCGACGGCGAAATTCATCTCCTGACGCCGGTTAACGGCGTGGCGCATGAAGACAACCTGATCGTCCGCGCCGCGCGACTGCTGATGAAAACAGCCGCAGAACGCGGTCGACTGCCAGCCGGTAGCGGTGCGGATATCCGTATCGAAAAGCGTCTGCCGATGGGCGGAGGCCTGGGCGGCGGATCGTCGAACGCAGCAACCGTGCTGGTCGCGCTAAACCATCTCTGGCAGTGTGGTCTGTCGCTGGACGAACTGGCCGCGCTCGGATTAACGCTCGGGGCTGACGTTCCGGTATTTGTCCGCGGACACGCCGCCTTTGCCGAAGGCGTCGGAGAGATCCTGACGCCAGTGGAACCGGCCGAAAAATGGTATCTGGTGGCGCATCCTGGCGTCAGCATTCCTACGCCGATGATTTTTAACGCTCCCGACCTCCCCCGTAATACGCCAAAAAGGTCAATAGAAACGTTATTAAAATGTGAATTCAGCAATGATTGCGAGGTTATCGCAAGAAAACGTTTTCGCGAGGTTGATGCGGCGCTTTCCTGGCTGTTAGAATACGCGCCGTCGCGCCTGACTGGTACAGGAGCCTGTGTCTTTGCTGAATTCGATACAGAGTCTCGTGCCCGGCAAGTGCTTGAGCAAGCCCCGGAATGGCTCAATGCCTTTGTGGCGAAGGGTGTCAACCTCTCTCCACTGCATAGAGCGTTACTCTGAATCATTGAAGTTTCAGTACGTTGGCGAGAAGACAAACAGCCAGCGCGCATAAAACATGAATGATGACGGGTAAGCCGGGCAAGCTGAGTTTCGGTGACAACGTCACCTTGTTCCAGACGTTGCATCGCGCTCGTTAATACACCGCATGGAGAGAGTTCTGCCTGGCCCGCACAGTTTTTGGCAAACTCTTTCCACCAATGGACGCATGCCTGAGGTTCTTCTCGTGCCTGATATGAAGCTTTTTGCTGGTAACGCCACCCCGGAACTAGCACAACGTATTGCCAACCGCCTGTACACTTCTCTCGGCGACGCCGCTGTAGGTCGCTTTAGCGACGGCGAAGTCAGCGTACAAATTAACGAAAATGTACGCGGTGGTGATATTTTCATCATCCAGTCCACTTGTGCTCCAACGAACGACAACCTGATGGAATTGGTCGTTATGGTTGATGCCCTGCGCCGTGCTTCCGCAGGCCGTATCACCGCCGTTATCCCTTACTTTGGCTATGCGCGCCAGGATCGTCGTGTACGTTCCGCCCGTGTACCGATTACGGCAAAAGTTGTCGCTGACTTCCTGTCCAGCGTCGGCGTTGACCGCGTTCTGACCGTTGACCTGCATGCTGAACAGATCCAGGGCTTCTTCGACGTACCGGTTGATAACGTATTTGGTAGCCCCATTCTGTTAGAAGATATGCTGCAGCTGAATCTGGATAACCCGATTGTGGTTTCTCCGGACATCGGTGGCGTCGTGCGTGCCCGCGCTATCGCTAAACTGCTCAATGACACCGATATGGCGATCATCGACAAACGCCGTCCGCGTGCAAACGTCTCTCAGGTGATGCACATCATCGGTGACGTTGCAGGTCGTGACTGCGTCCTGGTTGACGATATGATCGACACCGGTGGTACGCTGTGTAAAGCAGCTGAAGCGCTGAAAGAACGTGGTGCAAAACGCGTATTTGCTTACGCCACTCACCCGATCTTCTCAGGCAATGCGGCAAACAACCTGCGTAACTCTGTGATTGATGAAGTCGTTGTCTGCGATACCATTCCGCTGACCGACGAAATCAAAGCACTGCCGAACGTGCGTACGTTGACCCTGTCGGGTATGCTGGCCGAAGCGATTCGTCGTATCAGCAACGAAGAATCGATTTCTGCTATGTTCGAGCATTAATCGAACCCGGCTCAAAGACCCGCTGCGGCGGGTTTTTTTGTCTGTAACCTTTATTTGTATGACTTATGCCTCCTTCACCTGCCATTTAGTTGACAGATGATGCGCTCATGGATGAAACATTATTGTGAACAGAATTTTTTCCTCACATGTGATGCCTTTCCGCGCCCTCATCGACGCTTGTTGGAAAGAAAAATATACCGCCTCGCGGTTTACCCGTGATGTGATTGCCGGGATTACCGTCGGGATTATTGCTATCCCGCTGGCGATGGCACTGGCTATCGGGAGTGGTGTCGCGCCGCAGTACGGACTTTATACCTCCGCTGTGGCCGGGATTGTTATTGCCTTAACCGGGGGCTCGCGTTTTAGCGTCTCAGGCCCGACTGCTGCGTTTGTGGTGATCCTCTACCCCGTTTCGCAACAGTTTGGGCTGGCAGGCCTGCTTGTCGCGACGCTGATGTCCGGGGTCTTCCTGATCCTGTTTGGCCTGGCCCGCTTTGGCCGCCTGATTGAGTACATTCCAGTCTCGGTTACGTTAGGTTTTACCTCAGGGATTGGTATCACCATTGGTACCATGCAAATCAAAGATTTCCTCGGTCTGCAGATGGCCCACGTCCCGGAGCACTATCTGCAAAAAGTCGGCGCGCTCTTCATGGCTTTGCCGACCATTAACCTGGGCGATGCCGCCATCGGGGTGGTCACACTGGGCACCCTGATGATGTGGCCACGTCTGGGCATTCGCCTGCCGGGTCACCTGCCCGCCCTGCTTGCCGGCTGTGCCGTCATGGGGATCGTCAATCTGTTGGGCGGCCACGTTGCCACTATTGGTTCGCAGTTCCATTATATTCTGGCCGACGGCTCACAGGGCAACGGGATCCCACAACTGCTGCCGCAACTGGTGCTGCCGTGGAATCTGCCAGATTCTGATTTCACGCTGAGCTGGGACTCCCTGCGCGCCCTGCTTCCGGCTGCATTCTCAATGGCCATGCTGGGGGCGATCGAGTCCCTGCTTTGCGCCGTGGTGCTCGACGGGATGACCGGCACGAAACACAAAGCCAACAGCGAACTCATTGGTCAGGGCCTCGGTAATATTGTCGCCCCCTTTTTTGGTGGGATCACCGCAACGGCGGCGATTGCCCGTTCGGCGGCAAACGTCCGCGCTGGCGCAACATCCCCCATTTCCGCGGTGATCCACGCGCTGCTGGTGATCATGGCGCTGCTGGCGCTGGCACCGCTGCTCTCATGGCTACCGCTGTCGGCGATGGCGGCCCTGCTGTTGATGGTGGCCTGGAACATGAGCGAAGCGCACAAAGTTGTGGATTTGCTGCGTCATGCGCCCAAAGACGACATCATTGTGATGATGATGTGTATGTCGCTGACGGTGCTGTTTGACATGGTCATTGCCATCAGCGTCGGGATTGTGCTGGCCTCGTTACTGTTTATGCGCCGTATCGCGCGCATGACGCGACTGGCTGCGGTGAACGTCGAGGTACCCGACGATGTGCTGGTGCTGCGCGTGATTGGCCCGCTGTTCTTTGCGGCCGCTGAAGGATTGTTTACCGATCTGGAGTCACGCATCGAAGGCAAACGCATTATCGTACTGAAATGGGACGCGGTACCGGTGCTGGACGCTGGCGGTCTGGATGCCTTCCAGCGCTTCGTGAAAAGATTGCCTGAAGGCTGCGAGTTGCGCGTTAGTAACCTCGAATTCCAGCCGCTGCGCACGATGGCGCGCGCTGGCATTAAGCCGATTCCGGGTCGTCTGGCCTTCTTCCCGAACCGCGATGCGGCGCTGGCTGATTTATAATCTTTTTGCGGTTACCGGTCTGTTCCTGTACAGGCCGGTAACATTTTCCGCTCTGCCCACTGTTATTCCCCTCCCGTGTTGTTATTATCTGCTTTCTGTTCCTGCGAATAAGAGTGACAACTCGTGATTTCATTTACGCTACGCGAAATGACCGGAGAGGATATTCCGGCGGTTCAGTTATTTCTGATTCAACATCTGAACGAGTTTTTTGCGGCTGACAGGCCAGTCCCTGATGCCGGACAGGATGTTTTTAACCTGCAACAGCAGTATATTCAACAGCAGCGGAATGTATTACTGTGCGCCTGGAGCGAAAAGCATGAACTCATTGCTACCCTGGCTGTCTGCCAATATGACGACCGCATAGCCGAACTTCGCGGACGTTATATTTTAACAGAAACGGCAGAAATTTGTCGTTGCTATGTGGACAAACGTTATCGCAGAAAAGGTATTGGGGGTCAGTTACTCGCTTTTGCTGAAACATTCTGCGAGCAACAGCAGTACAACTTATTATACTTACATACCCACCATTTTTTACCGGGAGGTTATTCATTCTGGCGACGTAATCATTTTCAGGTTGTAATGGATATGCACGATGACTGGCAATTAGTGCATATGGAGAGATCACATAAATTAGCATGAATAAGAATATTACTTGATCAACGTCAATCAATTCTCATTTAGCTTTTCACTATGACGTTTCGTTATCCGGAATTTCATTACCAGATAAAACATAACTCATTGATATTTAATAAATAGACATTATTTATCTCAAACAAACCCTTCTTTCCCCTTGCGATTGATCTTGTTAACAAATGCCGATACAGTCTTTTCCGACAGCATTTCATTACACCAACATTGTAATGAATAGGAACATGGTGCGGATTATTACAATCCCATGCCATGACTGCCCCCGCAACTGTAGGCGGATGCAGAATATCCTCGTGCAGCATATTTTGCTGCAGGTCACTGTAAAGCGAATCTTTATGGGAAGGCCGATATTCTGATTACCGTGAGTCAGGAGACCTGCTGTCAAATTTATGCCCCATTGAGTGGACGGGATGGTCCATGTGATGATTTATTTGATATAAGCCACCGTGAAAGAGTGAATCAGATTTCTGACTGAACTGCTGACTTTCTTTATTTTCATAACGTCATGCGTAAATTTCACGATGTCCTGTCATCTATCGTCATGAACTCTCCCGATATATGGAACGATATAATCCATGACCAGACGTTCAGATTCTGGCATGAACGGGATGATAATAATGCACGCTAATGTTACCTCTGTACCTTATAAAAAAATGCTTCTGGTTGTTGCTGGTACCGCTCTGTTTCTCACCTCAGGTCTTTCTCATGCAGCCAAAACAGAATATCCATTGACGATAAAAAACTGTGGTCGGGATATCACGTTTAACGCAGCACCAAAACGTGTGGCCACCGTAGGACAAAACAGCACTGAGATCCTGTATGCGCTGGGCCTGGCCGACCGCGTGGTAGGCACATCGCTGTGGTTCGGGCCCGTTCCCGACGCGTATAAAGCGGCAAATGACAAGATTGCGGTTATTGCACAGAACATCCCCAGCTTCGAAGGCATCATTGCCAAAAAACCGGATCTGGTCGCCAGCCAGTTCGAATGGCAGATAGGCCCTGCGGGCACTGTGGCCTCTTATGAACAGTTCAGCGAACTGAAGGTTCCGGTCTATACCGCCCCGGCAGACTGCGCAAAAGATAACGAAGATGGCGGTGACGGCGTGCGCAAAGGCATGTTTGATATCGCAATGGTCTATCAGGAAGTGGTCGACTTAGCGACGATCTTCGACGTTCAGGATAAGGGCGACGAACTGATTGCCAGCCTCAAAGCACGTGAAACGGCAGCGAAAAACAAAATCGCCGGGATGGACAACAATGTCTCCGCCGTTTTCTGGTTCTCCAGCGCCGACCTGCAACTGGATCCCTATGTCGCCGGGAAATTAGGGCCTGCCGCCTGGATTGCGCAGACCCTGGGAATCAAAAACGTCATTGATTCCGCCGAAGAATGGCCAACGGTCGGTTGGGAAACCATCGCTAAAGCCCAGCCGACAGTGATTGTGCTGGGGGAAATGAGTCGTCGGCGTTTCCCGGCCGATGACTGGCAGGTGAAAATGGAATATTTGAAATCCGACCCGGTCACCCAACTGATCCCCGCCGTAAAAGCCGATCATTTACCGGTGATTGATGTACAGACCATGAATGCCGGAATCAGAACGATCGACGGTGTTGAGAAACTGGCTGACGCCCTGGTTGAGTACGGTTTAGCGCATCCTAAGGGCGCGCATTAATCCTCGTTTCGCGCCTGATCCCGACGGGTCCGGCGCGTTTTATGCACTCCGAAACGCAGGTCACTATGAGCGATTTACGCAGGACGCGTCACGCCGTCAGTCGGTTAGCGGTCAATGTTTGCGGCCACGCCCTCTGGGTTAGCGTGCTGATGTGCGGCGTCCTGCTGGCAGGGATCGCCATTGGCGAGACGTTTATTCCCTGGCAGCACGTACTCAACACGCTGGCAAACCATCTGTTTGATACCCATTATTCGGTTGATGCGCTGGATGCCGGGATCGTCTGGAACTATCGCCTGACCCGTGCGCTGGTCTCCGCCAGTTGTGGCGCCTGCCTGGCCGTGTCGGGCGTGGTTTTACAGTCGTTACTGCGCAATGCGCTTGCCGAGCCGTATCTGCTGGGCATTTCCGCAGGCGCCTCAACCGGTGCGGTGCTGGTTGCACTGACCGGACTGGGCGCCGGGATGATCAGCATGTCGTTCGGCGCATTTGTTGGTGCCCTGACCGCCTTTTTATTTGTTGCCCTGCTGGCGGTAGCGGCAGGCGGCAGGCAAGGCGGTGGGGTTACGACGCAAATCATTCTCGCCGGGATTGCCAGCTCCCAGCTATTCAATGCGCTGACCTCACTGATCATCACCCGCTCTGCCAACGCGGAACAGGCACGCGGCATTATGTTCTGGTTGCTCGGGAATCTGAGCGGCGTCCGCTGGCCCGATGTGGTACTGGCAATCCCCACCGCGTTAATTGGCGTTGCGATATGCTTCTGTTATGCCCGACATCTGGATGCCTTTTCTTTTGGCGCGGAGTCCGCCGCCTCACTGGGGATTCCGGTAAAACGCACTCGTGGCGTGCTGATTGCCGCCGTAACCGGTATGACGGCCATTATGGTCTCCATCGTCGGCGCAATTGGTTTTGTGGGACTGGTGATCCCTCACGCCGCCCGTCTGCTGGTAGGCAATCAACACCATCGTCTGCTGCCTGTCAGCGCGCTGATTGGCGCCATTTTCCTGATCGTCGCCGATGTTATCTCCCGCACGCTTCTCCCCGGACAAGTTCTGCCCATCGGCGTCATTACGGCTCTGGTCGGCGCGCCCGCGTTTTCCATCATCCTGATCAGAGGAAACCCGACCAAATGACCGTCAATCCTGTACCGACTCCGGTTGCCACCAGCGACACGATGATTCAGGCGGAATGTCTGCACTGGCAGGTGAAAGGCAAAGTGATCGTCAATGGCGTTTCACTCCGCGTGGCGCCGGGGGAGTTTGTCGGCATTATCGGCCCCAATGGCTCCGGGAAAACATCGCTGATTTCGTTGCTGGCCGGTCTGCTGAAGCCCACCGCCGGTCACATCCTGTTGCAGCAAAAAGCGCTGCATCGCTATTCACGTCGTCAACTGGCGCAGCAGGTCGCGCTGGTTGAGCAGCAGGCAGAAACCAGTGAGCGCCTGACCGCGCTACAGGCCGTCTCGCTGGGGCGAACCCCGTGGCTGAGCCTGCTGAATCCGTGGTCGGACAACGATGACGATATCGTCCAGACCATGCTGGAGAAAGTCGATCTTCAGCATCTTCGCCATCGCTGCTGGCACACCTTTTCCGGCGGCGAAAAACAACGCCTGCATATTGCCCGCGCGCTCGCTCAGCAGCCACAACTGCTGCTGATGGACGAACCCACGAATCACCTCGACATTCAACATCAGATTGGCCTTCTCAGTCTGGTGAAACGCGAAAAACTGACGGTTGTCGCCGCACTCCACGATCTCAATCATGCTGCCATGTTTTGCGATCGCATCATCGTGATGAACGCTGGTCGTCTGGAAATGCAGGGCCGTCCCTGCGCCATTTTCACCCGCGAGAATCTCCGCGCCTGGTTTGGCATTGACGCTATCGTCGAGCGCGATCCCCATGGTGCGAACTGTTTTATTCGTTATCAAAGACCTGAAGAAGCCTAAGGAAGACCCCATGAACTATCTCAAAAAGAGCCTGAACGTATTGTGTTTGCTGGCCCTCACCGCCTCTGCCTTCGCGCAAACCCACGAAGTACTGATGAAGAATCGCGGTTCAGCAGGCCCCATGGTCTATGAGCCGGACTACCTGGAGATTCAACCTGGCGATACGGTGAAATTTATCCGCAAGCATAAGAGTCATAACGCGGCCTCAATTGCTGAACTGTCGCCTGCGGGCTACCCGGGATTTATCGGCAAAATCGATGAGGAGATCGCAGTGAAGTATGACAACGCGGGCTTCTACGGCATTAAATGCACCCCGCATTATGCACAAGGGATGGTGATGCTGATCAAAGTCGGCGACGCCACCCTGCCGGACAGTTATCGCGCGTTTACGGCTCCCGGGATCGCCGATAAACGCTTCCAGGACATCTATTCGCGCATTGATAAACAGTAAGGGAGAGCGCTGTGGTGGTGGAGAACAAACAGCCAGATAAGGACATTCAGCAACAACGACGCAACTGCCTGTGCAAATTGACAAAATTTGTCGGCGCAGCGGGAGTGACCGCTGCCGTCTGGCCGTTAATATCCGCATTGGGGCCGGACGAAACAACGCGCGGGGAAAATGAACCGATAGACGTCTCGCTGGCGGGGATCGCCGCGGGGCAAACCATCAGACGCATCTGGCAAGGAAAGCTGATCCTCATCCATCATCGTACGCCGGAAGAGATCGTCGCGGCCCGCACGGGTGACCATAGTACGCTTATCGATCCGCAGGCGGACAGCGAGCGGGTCGCGTCTGACTATCCGCAGTGGCTGGTTGTTCAGGGGTATTGTCCGCATGCCGGCTGCGTACCCAATACCAGACCCGGTGGACAGGGCTGGATTTGCCCGTGTCACGGTTCGGAGTTTGATACTTCCGGACGGGTCACCCGTGGCCCCGCAACCGCCAATCTGGCCGTTCCTGAGTTTGCCTTTCATCCTGATGGTCTGACCGTGCGTATTGGCGCTAAGGACGTGTGAGATGATCCGCTGGCGCATTCCTTTCCCACGCTCCATCGCCGGTGTATGGCTGTTTGCCGTCGGTGCGATCCTGCTGGTGATGCTTGGAATACAGATACTGACCGGCATCGTGCTGGCGATGTTTTACGTCCCGACGACATCGCTGGCGTTTGATTCCATCATCCACATCATGCGCGCAGTGAGTCACGGAGAGTTGCTGCGCAATATGCATGCCATCGGCGCATCGTTGTTTTTCTTTGCCTGCTATCTGCATATTTTCCGTGGCATGTATTACAGCGTCTACCGCAGACCGTATGTGACGATGTGGATGATTAGCGTCACGTTGTACGTGCTGCTGATGATCACCGCGTTTCTCGGCTACAGCCTGATTTGGGGGCAAAAGAGCTACTGGGCAGCGACGGTGATCACCAGTTTCGCCCGCGCCATCCCGGTAGTGGGCGACAAGTTGTATACTTTCCTGGTGGGCGGCTATGCACCTGGCACCCCTACACTGGGGCGCTTTTACGTTCTGCACTTTATTCTTCCCTTTGCGGTCGTGGTGATGACGATTTTCCACGTCCGTACGGTACAGTCGGCCTTTGCTCACGCGATGAAACGGGCCTTCAGCGAGAAAGCGTCCCGTAGTCTGCTCTTCGATTACCGAATCACGGATTCAGATGCCATTAAAATCACGTTATTCCTGATGCTGTTCACCTGGTTTTTGTTTTTCGCGCCTCATTATCTGAGCAGCGCGGATAACTTCATCCCGGCGGATCCCACGGTGACTCCGGCGATTGTTGCCCCGGAGTGGTACTTTCTCCCCTTCTTTTCCATTCTGCGCTGCTTCCCGAACGAACTCGTCGGGCTGGCGGCGATGTGCGGCGCGGTGCTGATCTTCTATTTTCTCCCGTGGCTGGATACCTCCCGCGCGCGTTTTCGCCACTACAACAAATGGGTGAAATGGGGTTTCTGGCTGTGGGTACTGAACGTCTGTTTTCTGGGGTGGCTGGGATCAAAAGCACTGGTTGGCCCCGATCTGACAGAAGGCATTCGTAATGAAGAAGGATGGATCCGCGCGGTCTCGCAACTGTCGACAATCGGCTATTTCGCCTGGTTTTTACTGGTGCTGCCCTGTCGTCGTTTTCTGGAAAAGCAGGACTGAAGATGTTGAGACAATTACTCAGATACAGCATGCTGTGGGTGGCACTCTGCACGATGGGCTCCACACTCGCGCAAGACGCCGTTCCGACGCGCCAGGCGTGGAGCTTCAGCGGTCTCTCCGGAGAATATGATAAGGCGCAACTGCGTCGCGGTTTGCAGATCTATGAAGAGAAGTGTCGGGCCTGTCACGGCATGAAATACCTGACGTTTCGCACACTGACCAAACCCGGCGGCCCGGAACTGACGACAGAAGACGCGAAAAACCTCGCCAGCGGCTATGTCTTTCCGATTATTCAGGATGACGGTCAACCCGGCGAGCGGGACGGCACTCTGAACGACAGCTTTATTTCGCCTTATCTCAATGACCAGGAGGCGAGATACCTGAATAACGGCGCCCTGCCCGTGGATTTGAGCTATATCGTTCGCGCCCGTACCTACGATCGCGGCTTTCCGCAATTTCTGCTGGACGCGTTTATTCCCTACACTGAGCAAGGAGCGGATTACCTCTTCGCGCTCTTAACCGGTTATCTGCCCGATGATCCGGAACTGAAGGCGAATCGTTACTATCCGGGTGGGGTGATTAACATGCCAAAACCGCTGGCTGATGGCGAAATCGCATGGCGGTCAGAATCGCATGTCGCGCAAACTGAAGAACAGTACGCACGGGATGTCACCGCCTTTCTGGTCTGGGCGGCCGATCCCGACCTGACGGCGAGAAAACATCAGGGAATGTACGTCATGGGGTATCTCGCCATTATGCTGGCGTTATTATGGATGATGCGACGAATGAAAAGATGCGCACAACATTAAGTGCGAGAAAGAAATCACAATCGGTGACCAGTCAGCCTGATGCTGGCTGGTCATTATCTTGCGGCGAAACGTTAACTGTGACGACGATTGTCGTTACGGCGGCAACGTTTGTCGTAGTGGCGCACCCACCAGTAGCGGTCGCTGACCTGCTCATGTCCCCCTACGCGGGCTCCCGCCAGCCACAAAATGGCACCGACGAAGATACTGAGCACGGCACCATGCGCGAAAAATTGTGGCAGATTAAATTGCGGCAACTGGTTTAAAATGGAATAACCCACACCAACCACCATAACCACTAACCCCAAACCCATGAGCACATTACCGAGTAACGAAGCGTTTTTGCGTTTCATGTGTCACCTCCGGAACTTTTGGGTTGTTTCAGGGAATATCCCTAATCCTTATGTGTAAAGTATAGACAACACACCGCTTTGGTAGTGCGCCTGCGATCACAATTACAACCCATTATTCAACAAAACTTTACAAATAAGCCCCTGAACACCTTGACTTTCCAATAATCAATGCAAGCAATTATTCAGTTTCCGGGGGAAGTGACACGGTTTTTTGTCAAGCGGGACGACAGACAGTAAACTACGCGCCAGTTATTGAAACACTCAGGATAGAAAACGTGACGATTAAACTGATTGTCGGCCTGGCGAACCCCGGCGCTGAATATGCAGCCACCCGACATAATGCGGGCGCATGGTACGTCGATTTACTGGCAGAGCGGTTGCGAGCCCCTTTGCGCGAAGAGCCAAAATTCTTTGGCTACACCTCCAGAGTCAGTCTGGAAGGTGAAGATGTCCGTTTATTAGTTCCCACCACGTTTATGAATCTGAGCGGCAAAGCGGTCGGCGCAATGGCGAGTTTTTATCGCATCAATCCCGACGAAATTTTAGTGGCCCACGATGAACTGGATCTTCCTCCCGGCGTGGCAAAATTTAAACTCGGCGGAGGTCATGGCGGACACAACGGACTGAAAGACATTATCAGCAAGCTCGGCAATAACCCTAACTTTCATCGCTTACGTGTCGGAATCGGTCATCCGGGCGATAAAAATAAAGTTGTCGGCTTTGTGTTAGGCAAACCGCCTGTTTCTGAACAGAAGTTAATTGACGACGCGATTGACGAAGCGGCGCGTTGCACTGAAGTGTGGTTCAAAGACGGTCTGACCAAAGCAACGAACCGATTGCACGCCTTTAAAGCGCAATAAGCAGTGATGTGCGGCATTTTTGCCGTACGCTGTGTATAATAGGCAAAGTTATTTCCATTTCTACAATCTGTTTTCTACAACAGGTTGATTATCAAGATATTAAGGTGATTTAAATCATGGGATTCAAATGCGGTATCGTCGGTTTGCCCAACGTCGGGAAATCCACCCTGTTCAACGCGCTGACCAAAGCCGGTATTGAAGCGGCAAACTTCCCATTCTGTACGATTGAGCCGAATACCGGCGTCGTGCCGATGCCCGATCCGCGTCTGGACCAGTTGGCTGAGATCGTCAAACCGCAGCGTATCCTGCCGACCACAATGGAATTTGTTGATATTGCTGGTCTGGTAAAAGGCGCGTCCAAAGGTGAAGGTCTGGGTAACCAGTTCCTGACCAACATTCGTGAAACCGAAGCAATTGGCCACGTGGTGCGCTGCTTCGAAAACGACAACATCATTCACGTTTCGGGCAAAGTGAACCCGGCGGAAGATATTGACGTGATCAACACTGAGTTGGCGCTGGCGGATCTCGATACCTGCGAACGCGCTATTCACCGCGTACAGAAGAAAGCCAAAGGCGGCGATAAAGACGCAAAAGCCGAACTGGCTGCGCTGGAAAAATGCCTGCCGCAACTCTCTGAAGCTGGCATGCTGCGTTCTCTGGACCTGACGGACGAAGACAAAGCGGCGATCCGCTACCTGAGCTTCCTGACCCTGAAGCCGACCATGTATATTGCCAACGTTAACGAAGACGGTTTCGAAAACAACCCGTATCTCGACCAGGTGCGCGAAATTGCCGCGAAGGAGGGTTCCGTTGTAGTTCCGGTATGTGCGGCCGTTGAAGCGGACATCGCTGAACTTGACGATGACGAGCGCGACGAATTCATGCAGGAACTGGGGTTGGAAGAACCGGGCCTGAACCGCGTGATCCGTGCTGGCTATAAACTGCTGAACCTGCAGACCTACTTCACCGCCGGTGTGAAGGAAGTTCGCGCATGGACCATCCCTGTCGGCGCAACCGCGCCGCAGGCGGCAGGTAAAATCCATACCGATTTCGAGAAAGGCTTTATCCGCGCACAGACCATCGCGTTTGACGACTTTATCACCTACAAAGGTGAACAAGGCGCGAAAGAAGCCGGTAAAATGCGTGCTGAAGGGAAAGATTACATCGTTAAAGATGGCGATGTGATGAACTTCCTGTTCAACGTCTAAATAAAGTTTGTTGTCTTATTAGGTTTCACTGAATCTCATAAGCATCAAAAAAACTATAAAATCCACGCAATTGCGTGGATTTTTCATTTCATAATGTCTCCACTCATCTCGTAACAACGCTGTCAAAAATGAGTACATGGATGAGTACAACATTCTTCCATCTTCATTTTAAGTGAGTGCAATAACGGTATAATAAATGAACAAGGCCCCGTTATGCTCACCGACACGCAATGCCGCACTGCCAGGCCGAAAGAAAAACGCTCTCTATAGGTATTCTGTCGCTACCATTGAGCCCACTACCCTGGTGAGGCAATTATTACGGTTAAAAGGGACTTAAGAGGAATTTCACTCAGCTAAATACCCACCATCAATTGGATAAACTCCTCCGGTGCAGAATGCTGAATTGTCTGACAGCAAAAACAATATGAAGTCTGCTATTTCTTGCATTTTTGCCATCCTTTTCATAGGGTGGCTATTTGTGAAATTGCGTACGATATTTTCAGGGAATTCACTCATTCGTTGAGTTTGGACATAACCCGGAGCGACCGCATTGATTCTAATGCCTTGACATGCAAACTCTAGCGCTGCAGTTTGAGTTAAACCGATTATACCATGCTTAGCGGCAGTGTAAGGTGCCAATCCTGGAATCCCAACCAGACCATTTACTGCTGACAAATTAACAATAGAGCCACCAGATTTCATCATCTGAGGTATTTCGTATTTTAGGCAGTAAAAAACGCCGCTCAATGAGGTAGCAATAACCTTATCCCAGTTTTCAACTGTCTGCTCTGTTATGTTTTTACCATGTTCACCTGTTAAGCCTGCATTATTTACAGCATAATCAAGCCTGCCGAAATATTTGATAACGTCATCTATCATTTGTCGTACTTGTTCGGGCTGTGATACATCACATCCGACACCTATCGCTTGTTGTCCCAGTGAAGATAATTGTTTCGCTTTTTGTTTGGCCTTCTCTGACGAGCGGGAAACAATGACGACCTTAGCGCCATGTTTGTGTAATTGCTCTGCGACTGCCTCACCTATACCTGTGGTACTTCCTGTTATAACAGCTACTTTATTCTGGAAATTCATAATCGCCCCTATGAAGTAGAATTGAGTGTTAATTCTGGGGTAGTATACAAATTAGCTGTGACAGTTTTTGTCAGTACTCACTCTCCACGCGGATCCCTTCTTTTATTCTCCATTTTTTCAATAAAACCAACCTGCTTTCACTATACATGGAATCCAGTTGTACGATATCTTGAATTTTGTCAGTTCTGAAATGACGAAAATCATTTCTCATCTCACACCATGCAACCAAAAGCCAGCATGACTCCATATATACCAATGCGATTGGCCATATGACTCTAGAGGAGTAAACATTTTTCTTGTTACAATAATTTATTTTGATTTTCTTTTGTTTTTTAATAGCATTACGGATATCTTCAAAAAACATCTCATTCTTCTCTGAAGGGCCGGTCAGATAGGATTGGCTCTCAATAAGATTTTTTAATTCATTGGGAATGACGGCATGTATTTTGGCAAGCGTATTTCTTGCGATACTTTTGAAGTCATAATCCGTATTATGAGACACCCAATTTAACCCGAGTGTAATAGCATTAATTTCTTCATGAGAAAGATTTAAGGGCGGCAAATGGAAGTCAGACTTAATGATATAACCAATTCCAGCACCACCTTCAATGCACACTCCTTGATGCTGTAGCGTTTTTATATCTCTGTAAAGGGAGCGTACACTGATCCCTAATCTCTCTGAGAGTGTAGATGCAGTGATCGGATATCTTTGTGCCCTTAATATTTGTAGTAATTCGAGAAGCCTTTCTGTTCTGTTCATGTTGATTAATCCATCTTAAACCTGAGACGATATCTTAAAGCATCAGTTGGATGAACATCTTAGTACAAAGTAAGCGTAAATGCTTAAGTTGAGCTTCTCCCGTTGTGTAATACAGCGCAGTATTAGTAATGCGTCGATCAGCGGTGATGATGAGTGTAAACTTCCGCTCCTCGCTCAACGCTGCCCTTTAAGCCTAATCGACAGCAGCTCCGTGCCAAAAACGGACGTCCGGCAATTTCGTTGTCTAACTACCGCTACTCCTGATATTCAGCAACGGCGTGAGAAGCATTAATAAATCTCAATGCTTGACGGTGACAGGCATTCACATAACTGTTAGTCAGCTTGGGCCAATACAGATGACCTGATCAATTATCTGCGCCAGGGGTTGAACCGACTGCATTTTGATGTTAAATACTATTCTCATTATATGAAATATGACATTTACAGGGGTGCGGCCAATTCCGGAGGAAAACTTATACTCTTGTTATTTAAATAAAACTCAGTTAAACATTCATCTGTAATAGGTATTTTGGTTGCTGGACAACGAAGTATCTTGAGAATAAAATTCTTTATAACCATTCAAAAGTTGAATATTTTACTTACTGTTTCTATAAACAAAAAGCCTACCATTGTAGTGATAGGCAAATATGAGTCTGTAAAGTTACTCTACCGTCTTTTTAATTAAATGAAGGCGAGCCACACATTCTGGTTGCTTATCTCGAATTAACGTTTCGTCATTCTTCACCGTGAGAAATAGATATTTTTTCTCCGTGTCGAACGCCAGGCTATTAGGATGAGGGGGAATTTGTAGTGTCTGCACTCTCGTATAATTGCGAGTATTAAAGACAGTAAGCGTTCCTTCCCCCTTATCGACGCGTATCCCTCGCCGATTCGCAACATAAAGTCGTTCTTGCTCATCATCCCATACCAGACCGATAGGTATTTCATCCGTCGCCATCCTGGCGATAATTTCAGCCGTATCCGCATTGAGCACAAAAACTTCATGCCCCTGACTGCGCGCAACGTAGTCCCGTTCGAGATGGTTGTTCCGCCAGTCTCGGCGATCGATTCCCTGATCCACACCAAACAGTCTGTTCTGACGACGGTCATAAACCATATTCAGTAACTGATCGGCTGCCACCTCGTGGCAATGGACGATGCTCAGCGTGTCCGGATCGACAACAAAAAGATGTCCCTGCATATTCGACACAAACACTCTCCTTCCCTGGCGATCCAGCGTGATGCCTACGACGTTATAGCGAAAGCCTGGTAACACTTTTTCCAGCCTGCGCTCGCGGGTATCGATAACAAATAAAACGCTGTCGATCCCTAGCCCCAGTCCCGGCAGAAACAGCCGCTCCGTGACCGGATCAAACACCAGTTCGCGGAGCTTCCAGGGATAGCCCTCACTGACGCCAAAGCGCGCCAGTTCGCGCATCAAAAACGCCAGTCGCGCGCCGGAAATGCCCTCCTGCTGGTAACGTTGCTCAAAAACGACCTTTTCCATCAGCGGGATGGTGGCGATTAGCCGGTTCTTGCAGATATCCACCACCGCCACCGAGCCATTAAAACCCTGCGTGAGATAAAGCAAACCGCGCTTATCGTCCAGCGCCACGCCGAATCCTTTTACCGGCAATGCGATCTCCGCTTCCACGCTGAGCGTCTGCGGATTAATGCGCAGCACCCGCGACTGCGTTTCATCTTCCCAGTCCGGCGCGCTGACAAACAACGCCTGTTGCGCATCGCTGAAGACCAGCTCAACCACCGTCGTCGCAGGATAGATACGTTGAATATCGCTAAGCTGAATGTGATCCATTGGGTTCATAAATGTTGTTGTCCTTCCTGTTGGGCGATGTTCATCTTCTCGCGCAGGGATGCCATCGTTACGTCCGGGCCCCCCACCGACTCGGCCATGACCGTAAATAGCTGAAGAGTTGTCCGGGCGATGAGATCAACCTGAGAGGGAGAATAATGGTCCGCGCGGTAGCTCAGCATCACTCGCACGTCTGGTTCTCCGTCGATTTGTTCCTCCATCACTTCAAACTGTAATCCCAGCACTGACTCCGTTTTTTCCGGATCGACCTGACGGAAACGCACTTCCCGGTCATCGGCAAGACGGAACGCACCGTTGAGCTTGTTTTTGGCGTGGATCTGAATGAAAACCTCGAACATATGCCTGTCTTGCGCAAGCTTATCGCCGAACAGCGCTTCTTCCACCAGGTCGACTGGAATGTCGGTATAGGGCATTGAATCGTTGATTTTCCGCTTCACGTCATCGATCAGGGCATTGATGGTTGGCACCTGGGTAAACTGTATGCGATGCGCCACCACAGTGGTGAAATAACCAATAGTATCAAAGAATTGCGCATCGTTACGCCCGGAGGCGGAGGTACCTATCGTCAGCTCTCTGATGTTGCCAAGCAAATGCAGCGCGGCCGCAATTCCGCCGTAGACAACGTTAAACAGCGACGCGCCCTGCTGTTTCGCCAGCTGATAAAGCCCCTTTGCCACCTCGCGTTCGACTTTGCATTCCACCCATCCGCCGTGCGAACCGGAGGCTTCCCTCACCTGCTCTTTGGCGGCGAAAATGGGCATCGCTGGCGACACGCCGTGCAGGCGATCGAGCCAGTAACGCAGATGCCGATCGTTAAACCCCTCTTCATGCTGTTGCAACGCAAATGCATGGAACGGCAGCGGAACGTTCTTCCACACCGGCGCACGACCCGCTGAGCGACTCTTCACCGCCAGAGCAAGCTCATCCATCAGCAGATTGGCGGACCACTCATCCAGTACGATATGGTGGAACAGCAGCGACACCACCTGCTGACCATTTTTCTCATCCCTGAAAAAGGTAATGCGAATGGGCAGCTCATTATCCAGTTCAAAATGATGATCTGCGGCGCGCTTCAGCGCCTGATCAAGAGGCTCATGTTGCTGGCTGTCCGAGGACCAGAACCATTCGTACTGAGAGAGCATCTGGGGCGGAATGACCTGCTGGTAAATCTCACCGCCAATGTCCACAAACACGCTACGCAAACCCGAATGACGCACCAGAATATCGCTGAACGCCTGGCGGAAAATCTCTTCATCAATAGCATCAAGAAAACGCAGCGCAAACGGAATATTGAACGCTTCGCTGAATCCCAGCGCCTTGTAAATCTTCCATAACGACTTTTGCGCCAGGGAGAGAGGTGCCTGAAGCTGGCTGACATACGCATTTTCGCATACCGCGTTGCTGGCCTGTGCCTCATCCATTTTCGCACACGCCGCCAGTTGCGCTGCGGTCGGATAACTGAACAGATCGTTAATGTTGATCTCAATGCTATAGTCGTTTTTTAAGCGCCCGATAATGCGTGTGGCAATGAGCGAATGCCCGCCAAAATCAAAGAAGTCGTCGTTTTCACCCATTTCCGGCATCGCCAGCGCTTCGCGAAACGCCTCCAGAATGCGCTGCTGAACGTCCGCTTCGCCAGAGTAAGTAGACTGCGGCACGACAACGCTAACCGGCAGTTGGCTGACCTGCGCGTCCTGGCATTGAAGGCTCTTAAACAGTAAGTATTCCGCGACCCAGCCTGCGAGCTGCGCCCCGGCGATAATCTCCGCCTGCGCGGGATCCTGAAACGCCACCGTCAACGGCCAGCGCGTATGCCCCGGCGGTACTGATAAAGGCTCACACACAATCCCGTGTAAAGATAACGCAGTCTGCCAGCACACACGCAACGGCACGCCTTCGTCAGCCAGCGGGAGCATAATATCGTGGCCCTGCACGTGCCGATGAATGAGTGCGGCAAGTTCTGCGGATGATTTACCCGTGCAGGTCAGCGCCAGCGGCGCAGGGTTGCCATTCTGAAAGCGGTCGCCCTCGAACCAGAGCGTGATCTGCGCCTGTCCGGCGATCTCGCTGAGCGCCAGCGCAACACCCGCGGTCCACTCACTGAGTGCCTGTTCCTGCGGGCCAGCGCTGACCGGCAGAATTGTGCGCAGGTGAACGCCGTGGCCGACGTGTCCGGGCAGCGCCGCGCAGGATGACAATAAGTGACTGCCCACGGGGGATGGCAGACTTCCGGGCGGCGAGGACTCGCGCGGGTGAGTGCCGTCTTGCCCGTTGTAAAGCGCGCTGACGGTCTGCACTATTTCCGGCAGTCCCAGCGAAATGAGCAGGATATCGTGGACCACCATTCCCAGGATGCAGATATCTTCACCAATAAAAAGGTAAAAGTGGAGCGGCGTGGTGCTGGCGAGATCGAACGGTGTCTCTTTTAACCGCAGCAACGCCTCTGACGCCTGCCGTTCATGACGAATGGCCTGTATCGTCACGCCCGGAGGTACGGAGGCTGGTCGTCGAACCAACCCGCGCGCGTCATCATAGTCATAGTTCAGGTTCGCCGCGCCAGTCTGCTGCTGCGCCAGAGTAAGCGCATTCACTAAACGCCCGGTATCGACGCGGCTATCGAGCGTCCAGGCAAAGCAATGCTGGCTTTCGCCATGCTGCTGCTGTTGATGCTCAAACCAGATCTGTTCTTCAGCCTCGCTGGCCTTTTCCGTACGCTGCGTGCCGGACTGATAAAAAATCGTACTCATAAACCCCTCTCAGGCGAACTGCCCGCCTCGCCAGATCGTGTTGATATTTGGGGGAGCCGAACCTCCCCCACGCTTTTCGCCTCAGAAATCCAGTTGCACGGCAACGCCGACAAGACGTGGGCGCTGCAACACCGCCGTCGAAACATCGTTGTCGATCACCATAATCCGCTTGTCAGAATCAAACAGGTTTTGCGCAAAAACGCTGACGCGGCCATGGGTGAAGGTATAAGCCACCTGCATATTCGCTATCCATGACGAGGGAATTTCGCCCCGGGTATCGTTGTCGTACTGGGAATAATAGGTATCGGTAAAGCGAACGTCTCCGCTCAATTCCAGTCCGGGCATCAGCATATATTTCGCGCCGAGGTTTGCCGTTAATGACGGTGCACGCGGTAATTCATGTCCGTCTATTCCGCTGCTGGAGAATTTTTTAATCTTGGTTTTTAAAACCCCAACGGAACTGTTCAGTTCAAAATCCAGCGTCGGTTTCCAGATAGCACCCAGTTCCGCACCGTATGTTTCGACTTTATCCGCATTTCTAATCACCATCGAACTGCTGTTAGAATTAAGATAATACGGTAACTGCATATCTTTATAATCGTTGTAAAACAGGTTGCTGGTTAATTCCAGATTCCAGTCGCTGATCCCGTGACGGCTGTATAATTCATAGCTCCAGACATATTCAGGATCGTAGGTATAGTTAATTAACGGCGCGACAAAGGTCATTCCCGCCCCGCCAGCGTTATATCCTCGCGACACCTTCATGCCTAACGTCTGTTGCGGTAACGGTTTCCAGGCAATATCAAGTTTCGGCAGGAAAACGTCCCAGGTTTCATCAAAATCCACCTTCCGGGTCGCGCCGCCTTTGCGCTGACGATGCTCGCGCTCGACGCGGCTTGCGGCGGTGATATCCACCTCTGATGTCACGGCCCAGGTCAGTTCGCCGAACGCCGAGTAGGTTTCCGTTTTATCCTTGAACTTACTGCCGCCGAACAGGTTCACAAACTCATCCTGCGAGGCGTGGAAATAACGCGCACCCACCAGTCCGCGCAGGGTATCGCCTTTGACGCCAAAGCGGGCCAGCGGCTCGGTCTGGAACTCTTTCCCGTCAATATTGGCCCACGGCAGGCTTTCTACGGTGCGACGGTGGTTGTCAAAATCGGTGTAGATCAGCTTGTTCTCCAGGCTGAGGCTTTCCGAGGCTTCCCAGGCCAGATCCCAGATACCGCTGGTCGAGGTGGTCTCAAACACCGGACGCCGCGGATCGAAACGCGCGCTGACATGATTTTTCGGACTCAACGTCTCATTCTGTGGCGCCCGACTGTCAAAGTGGTTAACGCTCAGTTTAGTGGTGAGTTCGCGCAGCCCGGCCGGGTTGAACAATAACTTGCCGCGCAGATTGGTGGCTTCAATTTCCCGCGGATCGCCCACCGGATCGTAGGAGATTAAATTGACGAAGCTGTCGCGCCGCTGTCTATCGGCGCTGAGACGAAACGCCAGCTGATCTTCAATAATCGGCCCGGATAACATCGCGGAAGCCACGGTAGAGCTTTGATTCCCGCCGCCCGCCTTCACCGAGGATTCCCAGTCGAAGGTCGGATCTTTACTGGTCATCACCACAGCGCCTGCAATCGCGTTGCGACCCTGGATATAGCTTTGCGGTCCGCGCCAGACCTCAACCCGCTCCATGTCCCACAAGGATTGCGGTCCAAACGCCAGCTCGTTGTAGGTCAGGGAACGCCCGTCCAGCGAAAGATTCAGCCGCGGCCGGGTGCCATTCAGGAAAGCATTCGCCCCATTTGCCGGGCCTGAGCCGTCGATACCGCGAATCGTCGGCAGATCGTTGCCGATACCGGTATCGACAACGTTGGCGGTCATTTTTAAGAGATCCGAGACCTGTGACGCGCCCGGCATCGCATTAATACGTGCATCATCAAATACCTCGACGCTGCCGCTGGTATCGTAGAGCGTCCGGGCCACTTTCTCTCCGGTGACCACAATCGTATCCGGTTGAGAATTATCGTCACGCAGAGATATTTCTTCTGCGGCCATGACGTCTCCGGCGGCAAATACATATAAGCCAAATATTGCGTAAGGAACAGGGTATTTCAGCGCCGTACTACGGCGTCGGTATTTTAAAAATATCTGTTGTGCTTTATCACTCTCTAGTTCGCTCATTGTTTTCTCCTTTCCCAAAATGCGCACTAAATTTGCTTATTGTTAGATTGAGCGACAAAGAACACATTGCTTTATATTGGCAGCCTGACGGCCTTATTATGTGTGACTTACTTTCTCATCAGACGCACCCAGCCCGCCTGAAAAAATACCACCTAAACGGAAGGCATTCGCAACAGCAGAATAAGTAAATAAACGCCGCCGATAATCCCGGTCATTAGGCCAACGGGAAGGGTTAATGCCAGCGGCTGAATTTGCGTAAGCATATCGGCGCCCAGAAGCAGGCAACTGCCAGCCAGCCCGGCGCTGAAAACCGGCAATCCCGGCGCTCTGGTTAAGCGTAATGCCAGCTGCGGCGCAATCAGGGCAATAAACGCGATTGGCCCTGTCGCGCTGGTGGCCACCGCAGCCAGCGTGACGGCGCAGAACGTTACCGTTCTTCGCGTCCGCTCAACGCGCACCCCAAGCTGGCTGGCAATATCATCTCCCATTGCCATGATATTTATCGCTCTGGCGTGCAGAACAATGGCCGGAAGCAGCACCAGAAGGCTTAACGCCACCGGTGCCACGTGATACCAGTTGCGTCCCTGCGTGGTACCGGCCAGCCAGAGCGTGGCGGTCACGGCATTGTCTATATCGCCTTTCACCAGCAACAGCGCATTAAGCGCGCTGAGTACCGCTCCGACGCCTATCCCCATCAGCACCAGTCGCTGGCCCTTCACCACGCCATAATGGCGCGCCAGATAATAGACCAGCAGCGCGGTGGCGAACCCGCCGGCCATGGCAGAAAGCACAATAGCGACCGGATTTCCGTCAAACAAAATGATCTGGATAATCGCCCCGGTCGCTGCGCCGGTGGTAAACCCGATCACGTCCGGGGAACCCAGCACATTTTTCGATACCGACTGAAAGAGCGCGCCGGAAACGCCTAACGCAAAGCCAACCAGAATGGCGGTCAGGACGCGAGGCAAACGGATCATCCTGACAATATGCTGCGCCGTCGGATCGCCTTCTCCCCGTAGCGCCTGGAGGGCCGACTCCACGGGAAGCATAAAACGCCCGACCAGCAAGGCATACAGGCCCGTCACCCCAAGCAACAGCGCCAGGGCGGCGCACACCCATCCGGCCCTCCGACTCATACGCGCGCCCCCTGCCAGCGTTTAACCAGCAGCACGAAGAACGGTCCGCCGATTAACGCTGCCATAATGCCGACGCCAATCTCGCCGGGATGACCAATCATCCGCCCGAGAATATCCGCGCTGAGTACCAGTATTGCAGAGAACATCATCGCCCACGGCAGCAGCAGACGGTGTCCCGAGCCGACAAAAGCCCGTGCAAAATGGGGCGCGGTGAGGCCGACAAAGCCGATCGGTCCGGCCGCTGCCGTGGCCGCACCCGCCAGAATGACGATGATCGCGGCAGAGATCCCAGCGAGCACATGCGGGTTAATGCCAAGTGCGCGTCCAGTGTCCAGTCCCAGCGCCGCCACGTCCAGCATTCGCCCTCCCGCCAGCGCCAGAATAATGCCGACACACGCAAGTATCGAGACCGGCAGCAGCACGTCATACCCCCGCCCCTGCAACGCGCCCGTCACCCAGTGACGAAACCTGTCGAAGGCGTCGGCGTCGCTGTTCAGAATAACCAATTGCGTCAGACTCAGCAGAACGATAGTCAGCGCCGCGCCGGCCAGCACGATACGAATCGGATTGGCGTGGTTCAGACCGCCCATCATAAATACCAGAATACTGATAACCCCAGCGCCAGCCACACCGAATACCATATAACTGCTGACGCTGGTGACATTTAAAAAGGCAATCGACAGCACAATCGCCAGCGTGGCGCCCGCGTTAACGCCTAACAGACCGGGGTCCGCCAGTGGATTACGGGTCAGCGTCTGCATTATTACCCCGGCTCCGCCAAGCGCCGCGCCGACCACCATCGCCAGCAGCGTGCGCGGCAGGCGTAAATGCCAGACCAGCAAATGCGCGCTGTTTTGCGGATCGAACTGCGTCAACGCCTGCCAGATCACCGCAGGCGGGATCGTCCGCGAACCAAACCAGAGGCTGGAGAAACCCAGCATCAGCAGAATAAGAAAACCACTGCCCAGACCTGCCCTTCGCATCCCACGTCCCGGACACTGCGCAAACATCTCAGCGCGCCTCCGGCGTGGCCGCAGCGGACGGCGTTTCAACGGTAAAACGATCGGCGATCGCCTTAACCATTTCGCTGGCGCTGTAGAAATCGACGCGAAAAGCGTGAGGCCCCAGGCTGTAGACCTGGCGGGCGCGGGAAGAAGGCAAACGCTGTAACAGAGGATCGTTGATAAATTCATCTATGCGCACATCGCTGGCGCTCAGCAAAAAGGTTGTTTCGGCTTTCAGCTGGGTCAGGTTTTCATATTCAACCCAGATAAAATCGCCCGAGCGGGTGAGATGACTTTGCCATGCGGGATCGGGCGCTTCGAGGGTGAATCCCAGCGATTGCAACAGCCGCGCGTGAACGCTTTCCGGTGTCGCCACAGGATTGACAGTGCCCGGCCCATTGAAATTGATAATATTGGCTTGCCCTTCCGGCAAGCGGATCCGCGTTCTGGTGCTGGCGATCAGCGCATCGAAACCGGCAATACGTGCGGCGGCCTGTTGTTCCAGCCCCAGCGCGTCGCCCAACTGGCGCGCCAGATCCTGCCAGGTCTGATTGCCGTAATTGACCACGATAACCGGCGCAATGGCCTGTAAATCCGCCAGCTGTGCCCGCGCGGAATCCGCGCCATTGATTGATACCACAATTAAATCCGGCGCTGCGACCCACGCCTGTTCCAGATCGACGCTACCCGCCGGCCACACCTTCGCGACCTTTTTGGCTTTTGCGACATCCTGCCACTGACCGAAGAACTGACCGTTCACCGCCGTGGCGCTGGCGACAACCGGCGCATCAATCGCCAGCAGGGTTCCGGTGACGCTGACGGCGGTCGATAATATGCGTTTGGGCTGCTGAGGAATCGACGTGACCGTGTCATCGGCATTATGAAACGTTTTCGGCCATCCCTGTGCGACGCATTGCCCCGCAAACATGACCAGTCCGAGCGCCCACATGACGCTCTTAAACCAATGGCGTTGTTTTTCCCTACAAACGTTCATTTTTGCCTGCTCCCTCTGCCACTCTTTCGATCGGCGCGTTCAGCCCTTTGGTCAGCAATTAACCCATCGTAAACCATCGCATCATAGCCTTTCTTTTGAATAAACATCAACAGCAAGAATAATAATTATCATTTTCATTCGCATTATCGTGCGATATATTCAGGGCGTTTCCGTTGGCTTAATCAGGAAAGATACCCAATGAAATCATTGACTCCAATGCAGGCGGCCTCTTGGGTCGGCAGGCAATCGTCCCAGGCGTTGGGCGGCGTTGCCGCTCACTTATACGCCGAATTTGACGGATTTATTCATGACAGCGCGCGCTTCCGGCAGGCCGTAAACGCGTTGTATGCCCGCCACCCCATGCTGCGATTGCGCATCAGCGATGAGGGGCAGCAGTACGTAGTGGCGGAGCATCCTCCGACGAGTCTTGATGATTACCGCCACTACACCGGCGAAGACATCCAGACCCGGCTGGCGGAAAAACGTCACCGCATGGAGAACCAGCAGCTGCTGCGCGACCGGGGCGTGCCGTGTGAAATCAGCCTCTCATTGCTGCCGGAAGGGAAAAGCCGGTTGCATATCGATCTGGACATGATCGCCGCTGATGCCGGGTCATTTCGCATCGTTATGGAGGATCTGGCGCGTTTTTATGCCTCTCCGCCCGACGAGATTATTCCGCAACATGAGGTGGCATGGTTTCACTATCTGGACCAGCGTCTTCACGATCCGCAGTTGCAGACGCTCAGAACGCGCGACCGTCTCTGGTGGCAGGCGCAATTACCGACGCTTCCCCCTGCTCCGCGTCTTTTTTCAACGGAACAACGCTGTCAAAACCGCCGATTAGCCCTGTCTCTTGACCGCGAAACCAGCCTCGCCCTTAACGCCTGCGCACGTCAGCATCATCTGACGCTTAGCGCGCTGTTCCTGTCGCTGTTTACGCTGACGATTGGTGAAGGACTTGCCCAGCCAGCGCTGCGCATCAACGTGCCGACCTTTTTCCGCGATCCGGATTTCCCCCAGGTGGAACAACTGGTGGGCGATTTTACGGATTTGTTGCTGTTCAGCGGCGAAATCCGCCCGGCGATATCCCTGTTGCGCCACGCACAAGAGACGATGGCGCAGCTTCATGAACGGGTCGCACACGGCCACTATCCTGGCGTCAGCGTTATGCGCGACCTGTCGCGACAGCACGGTAGCCTGCAATACTCGCCGGTCGTTTTTACGGCTGGCTTCGGTATTCGCGGCGGCGCGCTGTTCTCCGAACGCGTCCGCGAACAGCTCGGTACATTGAATTGGGTGATATCACAAGGCCCACAGGTCGCGCTGGACGCGCAGGTCGCCTGGTATGGCGACGAGATTTTGATCAACTGGGACGTGCGGGCCGACGCCTTTAAGCCAGGGCTGCCTGAACGCCTGTTTACGCATTTTAACGCGCTCGCCAGTCGACTGGCGCAGCAGCCCGACCATATCCACCACCCGGTTTCGCAGTGGCTTGCCCGCCCGCCGGAGGTCGAACACAATGCCCAATTCGGGGAGGAAAGGATGACGACACCCTTAACGCCGTTACAGCAGGCCTATCTGCTGGGAAGAAGCACACAGTGGCCGCTGGGCGGCGTGTCGATGCATGATTTCAGAACCTTTCGCGGACCGCTGGAACCGTCGCGTTTCTGTCAGCGCGTCGCGGAGTTGATCGCCCATTTCGACGCCTTACGCACGGTGATCGACGCCGAAAAACAACAGCAAACGGTGCTACCCGCCCTGCCCGCGCCGGTGGAGCGGATAGACCTCACCGCCCTCAGCGAGAATGATGCGGAGCAGCAACTCCGGCAGCTTCAACAGCGCTATCAGCAACGTTGTCACGATCTCGCCTTCCCACCGTGGAACATCGTTCTGATCGCCATGCCGACGCAAGGCGGGTATGTCGTCTTTACCAGCTTTGATGCCCTAATTCTGGACGGTCAGGGGATCTCGCACATTGTCGCGCGCCTGTTCGATAATCAGCCTCTGGAGCCACTGTTGCCGCGGAGACCCGACGTCGAATCGCCGGGAACCGCCCACAGCCGCGAAGCGGCCAGAGAGTGGTGGAAAGCGACGCTCAACGACGCGGTCACGCCGTCGCGTTTGCCCTGGCAACGACCGCTGAGCGAAATAACGCGCCCCGAATGGCGACGTGAAAGCCGGACGTTGGCGGCGAACAGCCGAAAAACCCTCACCCGGCTCGGCGCTAAAAGCGGATTATTCGCCAACAGCGTGCTGTCGGCAGTCGTCCTCGACACGCTGGCGCTGTGGGCGGAGGATGAAACGCTGCTGGTCGGCGTGCCCTGCGCGTTTCCGGCGACGGCAGAACAGCCCAACAACGCCTCAACGTTTATCGCGGTACGCTATCAGCGCACCGGCGAACTGGAAGAGAATGCGCAGCGTTTGCAGGTGGATATTCTCCACGGCCTGGATCATCTCGCCTGGTCGGGTGTCGATCTGGCGCGCCAACTGGCGTCGCGAAACGCAAACCAGCCCGTGCTGCCGCTGATCCTCACTAACTGTCTGGCGTGGGAAACGTTGCCCGCCGGATCCGCCATCCGGGAAGAAGACGGTCTGACCCAGACGCCGCAGGTGGCGCTGGACATGCGTCTGATGACCGACAGCGCGGGCAATCTGCGGCTGGTTGCGGACTATGTCGTACAGGCGCTGTCCACGGAAACGATACGGGCCGTGCTGGAGGCAATTACACGGCGTATTGAGTTAATCGTCGACCGCGAATCGCTGAATATTCCGCTGCGCGAAGCGCTGTCGTATTCCCATTACCAGGCAAACACGCCGATGACGGCTGCGGTCGGGTATGACTTTCTGGGCAACATTGCCGGACATCTGTTTAGCGGTGACGACGCCCGCACGGCGCTGATTTGCGGCGACAGACGCTGGAGCTGGAAACAACTCGGCCAGCAGGTTGCACGCATGGCAAACGGGCTGCTGGCGCGTCAGCTAAAACCCGGCAGCGTGGTGGCGATTTCACTGCCGCGCAGCCCGGAACACGTCATTATTTCGCTCGCCTGCGCGCTGACCGGGATCGTTCGCGTGCCGGTGGACATCAACTCACCGGCGGAACGCACGCGCTATCTGCTGGAAAACTGTCGTCCCGACCTGGTGATCAGCCAGGAAGATGCGCAGGTTACCGGCAGCGTTACGCCGCAGGCGCTGGTGTCGGATAACGACTCGCCCCCGCCATTCGCCGGGCAAAGCGCCACTGAGCAGCCGTCATATTATCTCTATACCTCGGGCACAACGGGTAAACCCAAGTGCGTGATGCTCAATAACCGCGCCACCGCTAATGTGCTGGCGCAAACTGTCGCCCGCTGGCAGGTAGACGAGCGCGACGTGTTTATTTCCGTCACGCCGCTGCATCACGACATGTCCGTTTTTGATCTGTTCGCCGCGATGAGCGTTGGTGCAACGCTGGTGATCCCGGCGCATGAGCAGGAAAAAGATGCGATCGGCTGGAGTCGTCTGGTGGAACAGCACCGGGTTACGCTCTGGTGTTCAGTGCCTGCGATACTTGAAATGCTGCTGGATTGCGCCCAACCGGCGCAACTTCGTACACTGCGGCTCGTGGCGCAGGGCGGCGATTATATAAAACCGGCTACGCTCCGGCGTTTGCGGGCACTTTGTCCTGAGCCGCGTCTGGTTTCGCTCGGCGGCCCGACGGAAACCACGATCTGGAGCATCTGGCATGACATCACCCCCGACGACGTTGAGCACGTTCCCTATGGCCAACCGCTCGCTGGCAATCAGTATTACATCTGCCATGACAGCGGCGAACATTGCCCCTGCGGCGTGGCGGGCCGCATTCATACGGCTGGCGTCAATCTCGCCTGCGGCTATCTGGAAAACGGTGAACGGGTCGACCATGATTTTGTGAATATTCTCACCCCCGAAGGTGAAACCGTCCGCGCCTTCCGCACCGGCGATATCGGCTTTTACCGGCCTGATGGCGTCATTATGTTCGCCACGCGCATCAACGGTTACGTGAAAATTCGCGGCGTGCGCGTTTCGCTGCCGGAGATCGAAGACGTCTTTCGCCAGCATCCCGCCATTCACGATATCGTCGTGGTGGACTACGCGACGGACGATGCTAATGAAAAATCGCTCGGGGCGATTTGCCTTATCGGTGACAATGTCATGCCTGGAATGGCGGAACTGCGTGCTTTTGCTCAACGCTATCTTCCCTGCACACATATACCGGGGCGATTTATTACCCGCCACGCCTTCCCGCTGACGGCCAACGGTAAGATCGATCGTCATGCGTTGCGCGCCAGCCTGGCGCAAACGCCCCAACATACATTGCCCGCGCTGAACGCCCCCGCCTGTACAGTGCGCCCGGCTGTTGAACAAAAAATACTCGAGATTTACTGTGCGGCGATGCAGCAGCCGGTCCGCGCGGAATGGGATGCCACGGTACCGTTCATCGTGATGGGGTTGAAGCTGAACCATCTGAAAACGGTCAGAGAGCGCCTTAACGCCGAGTTTGGCTGTCGCCTGGCCGGGCAGGATCTGATTAAGTGCAAAAATATCCACGACGTTTGCGCACTGTTGAACTAAACCAGTCCGGCCGCCATAAATCTCCTGGCGGCCGGACTGGCTAATTACAGCAACGGCTGAGGTTCGTGTTGCGAAGCGAGGGCGTGCGAGAGCCAGTCGGTTAAGCTGGTGAGCATGGCCTGCGGATCCAGCCCCGGGAACATGCCCGCTTCCGCGTCAATATCGACATGAAGTTCACTGCAATCGGTGCGACCGCGCCAGGTAATATTAAAGCCGTCTCCTGGCCCGCTGGCCATCACCTGACGCGCCGTTTCGCAGCCGGCAAAGACCGGCGGATCGAAGGGCAAAACGTTAATCAGTGGCGAGAAGAAGTACCGCATTCCCTTGCCAATGCCTTGATCGGCGGCAAGCGTTTCAATGCGGTAACGGCTGTGTGCACGCATATCGTGGAGCGCGATGGCGGTACGCTTCAGGAAATCAACAAGACTTTCCAGGGGATCGAAAGTGATAAATACCGGCAATATATTCACCGCCAGAGATGGTGTGTTGGCCGCTGCATGACCACGTCGGTTCATCACCGGCACCCAGACAGGCAAGACGCCGTTATGTTGCACATCAGGGATGTGTTTTGCCATCCATGCGGCGGAAAGGGCCAGCAGTACATCAGGCCAGCCAATCCGGCACCACTCGGCCAGCGTAAGAATGTGTTTAGTGAACGAGGCCGGAAGCCATGTATCACTGTGCAGGGATTCGGTTGCGTAATCCTCCCCGCCTTTCTGTAATACCTTTAGCGGAGGTGCCTGTTCGAGAAGTCGGTGCCAGTACGCGCGATCCGCCTGACACTTTTTGCTGCGCGCGTAGTGCTGCTCTTCTGCGAGAAAATCAGCAAACGGACTGAGTGGAACCCCCGTCGACGTAGTCTCGCAATAGGCCTGATACAGTTCCGCGCAGCGATGTTCTATTAACGCCATGCCGAAACCGTCGACAATAATATGATGCGCTCGAATATAGACCATATAGTGCTCAGGTGAGAACCGTATCAGCCATACTGCGGCCAACGACTGGCGCAACAGGTTCAGCTGTCCGTCAATATCACCCTGCATCATGGCCTGCGCGACTGTCTGCGCAGAGCGCCGCTGTTGCAGATCGATAATACGGACGTCGAGACACTGGTGGGGATCGCAATACTGAACCGGCATGGCGTCTTCCCCAACTAAGCGAAAGCGGACGGAAAATACCTCGGTTTCTTTGATAACCTGCTGAAGCGCGGCAAGCAGCGCGAGTTCGTTAATGGCACCACGTAACGTTATACAGTGCGCGACGGTTGAGACCGGCTGATGGGGGTGAAACGTAAACTCTTCCCAAAAATCCAACTGTGCCGGCGTCAGCGGCGACCAGTGACTGGACTGAATAGTCTGTGACATATCATACCTTTCCATATCATTAATCCTACGAAACAACGACTCACGCTCACCGTTGCGGCAGACGCTTACCTCTGTTTCATCCCAGATGACGACTTGCTCAGATTAAAATGACAGGCCAGGTTGTTATTTTTCTCATTCGGTGAGTGCGTCAGGGCTGAATCTGTTTTCGCCAGAACGCGGTGGTTACCGTTGGGTTACCAGTGCCAAAATTGTTGATGTAAATAATAATCATTTACTTATCAGATATGCAAATGCTATTGTCGATAAACGCCCTGTTTCACTGCGACTTCTGCAGTGGCGTCTCCTGTCTTGCCAACAGGAGAAATAGTCACAGCGTCCCCCTCTTTGTCATCTCCCTCGTACCGTTGCCCAGCGAAATAAACTCTTCCAGCAGCACGGTAAGTTGCTGCATTTTTTCAACGGTAAAATCGGACTCTATCAGGCGATATGCCTCTTCCACCTGGATCCTCACATTTTCATACAGTTTTGAACCTGCTGGAGTCAGCGAAACATACAGCTTGCGCTGATCGTTAACTGGCTTGAGGCGCAGAACCAGGCCATCGCGTTCCATGCGGGTCAGGATGCCCGTCAGGCTCGGGCGTAAAATACAGGCGCGAAAAGCCAGATCGTGAAAATCCATCGACGGATTTTCGGCAAGGATACGCACGATACGCCATTGCTGCTCGGTAAGATTGTGGCGTTTAACGATCGGGCGAAAGTGGGCCATCGCCGCTTCCCGCGCCTGTAGTAGCGCGATAGTTAATGAATCATGCATGGCTGACCTCTGAATCATACTTTCATTTGTTAATAAGTTAATAATTAGCGTTAATTACACCAGAACGCAACCGGTTTCTGTCTCTGAAAAGTACAAGTCGATATAAGAAAATAATCTTATACATTGATTTATAAGAAATAAAAATAAAAACTGTAATTTTATTGTTAATCTGATCACAAATCATTCACTTCTGTTTGCCAAACCTTTCTGCAAAGCATAAAAAATGATCATTAACATATTAATGAAATGATCATACCCCGAAATAAGAATCAGAGGAGTGGTGAATGAAAGGTACCATCTTCGCCGTTGCGCTTAACCACCGCAGCCAGCTCGATGCCTGGCGCGAAGCGTTCCAACAGGCCCCCTATAAAACGCCGCCAAAGACCGCAGTGTGGTTTATCAAACCGCGCAATACCGTTATCGGCAACGGAGATAGCATCCCCTATCCACAGGGTGAAACCGTGCAAAGCGGAGGGACTGTGGCCCTCATCGTCGGTAAAACCGCCCGAAAAGTAACTGCAGAAAAAGCTGTTGCTTACATTGCCGGGTATGCGCTGGCTAATGACGTAAGCCTGCCGGAAGAGAGCTTCTATCGCCCGGCAATCAAAGCCAAATGCCGCGATGGTTTCTGCCCGATTGGCGCACTTTCTACGCTCAGCGACGTCGATAACCTGACCATTATCACTGAAATCAACGGTCGCGAAGCTGACAGTTGGAACACTGTTGATCTCCAGCGCTCCGCCGCCGAGTTGCTAAGCGCCCTGAGTGAATTCGCGACCCTCAACCCTGGCGACGCCATTCTGATCGGCACCCCGCACAACCGCGTAACCCTGCGACCAGGCGATCGCGTACGTATTCTTGCCGCAGGCCTCCTGCCGCTGGAAAACCCGGTGGTTACCGAAGGAGAGCTGGCATGAAAAAGGCACGTATTGAATGGCAGGGTCAACTGCACGATGTCCATGTTGATGAACGCGGCCAGGTACAACTGGCGAATGGTAAGCAGCTAAATGGAGGTGAATTTCGCTGGCTACCTCCCTGTAATGGCACACTTTTTGCGCTGGGCCTGAACTACGCCGACCACGCCAGCGAACTCGAGTTTAAGCCGCCAACTGAGCCTTTAGTGTTTATCAAAGCGTCAAACACTCTTCTCGGCCACCAGCAGGAGTCGGTAAGACCGGATAATGTTGAGTACATGCACTACGAGGCTGAACTGGTGGTGGTGATTGGCAAAACCGCGCGTAAGGTCGCCGAAGTCGACGCCATGGAGTACGTGGCCGGATACACCGTCTGCAACGACTACGCCGTCCGCGACTATCTGGAAAACTACTATCGCCCCAATCTGCGGGTAAAAAGCCGCGACACTCTGACGCCAATAGGCCCCTGCATCGTCGACAAAGCGGATATTCCTGACCCGCACACTCTGGCACTGCGCACTTGGGTCAACGGCGAACTGCGCCAGCAGGGCACCACCGCCGATCTAATCTTCAGCATCCCGTTCCTGATCGCTTACCTGAGCGAGTTTATGACCCTGCAACCGGGCGACATGATCGCTACTGGTACGCCAAAAGGGCTGTCAGACGTGGTGCCGGGCGATGAAGTGATCGTCGAAGTGGAAGGCGTCGGCCGTCTGGTCAACCACATCATCAGTCAGCAGGCATATGAGGAGAAGCTGTCATGAAAAAGATTAACCATTGGATCAACGGCAAAAACGTCGCGACCACGAAGTATTTCCGCACCACCAACCCGGCAACCGGAGAAGTGCTGGCGGAAGTGGCCTCCGGCGGTGCCGGCGAAGTGAATCAGGCGGTGGCGGCAGCGAAGGAAGCGTTCCCTAAATGGGCCAATCTGCCGATGAAAGAGCGCGCACGCCTGATGCGCCGTCTGGGCGACCTGATCGACCAGAACGTCCCTGAAATTGCCGCCATGGAGACAGCCGATACCGGCCTGCCGATTCATCAGACCAAAAATGTGCTGATCCCACGTGCATCGCATAACTTCGAGTTTTTTGCCGAAGTGTGCCAACAGATGAACGGCAAGACCTATCCGGTCGACGACAAGATGCTCAACTACACCCTCGTACAGCCAGTCGGCGTTTGTGCGCTGGTGTCGCCGTGGAACGTGCCGTTTATGACCGCCACCTGGAAAGTCGCGCCATGCCTGGCATTGGGCAATACCGCTGTGCTGAAGATGTCCGAGCTTTCGCCGCTGACTGCCGATCGTCTGGGTGAACTGGCGTTAGAAGCAGGCATTCCGGCAGGCGTACTGAACGTGGTTCAGGGCTACGGCGCAACGGCAGGCGATGCGTTGGTACGCCACCACGACGTACGCGCGGTGTCGTTTACCGGCGGTACCGCCACCGGGCGCAATATCATGAAAAATGCCGGACTGAAAAAATACTCCATGGAACTGGGCGGCAAATCACCGGTGCTGATTTTTGAAGATGCCGATATTGAACGTGCTCTCGATGCCGCGCTGTTCACCATCTTCTCGATCAACGGCGAACGCTGCACCGCCGGCTCGCGCATCTTTATCCAGCAGAGCATCTACCCCGAATTCGTCAAACGCTTTGCTGAACGCGCCAACCGCCTGCGCGTCGGCGATCCAGCCGACTCGAACACTCAGGTAGGCGCGCTGATTAGCCAACAGCACTGGGAGAAAGTCGCCGGCTATATCCGCCTCGGCATTGAAGAAGGGGCGACCCTGCTGGCGGGCGGCCCGGATAAACCCACCGACCTGCCTGCACATCTGAAAAGCGGCAACTTCCTACGGCCAACGGTGCTGGCGGATGTCAACAACCGCATGCGTGTCGCGCAGGAAGAGATTTTTGGCCCGGTAGCGTGTCTGCTGCCGTTTAAAGACGAGGCGGAAGGTCTGCGCCTGGCCAACGATGTGGAGTACGGCCTCGCCTCTTATATCTGGACCCAGGACATCAGCAAAGTGCTGCGCCTGGCACGCGGCATCGAAGCCGGAATGGTGTTCGTCAACACGCAGAACGTCCGCGACCTGCGTCAGCCGTTTGGCGGAGTGAAGGCTTCTGGTACAGGCCGTGAAGGCGGCGAATACAGCTTTGAAGTGTTCGCCGAAATGAAAAACGTCTGCATCTCGATGGGCGACCATCCGATCCCAAAATGGGGAGTTTGATATGGGAAAGTTAGCTTTAGCTGCAAAAATTACACACGTTCCGTCGATGTATCTTTCTGAACTGCCGGGTAAAAACCACGGCTGCCGTCAGTCAGCCATCGATGGACATAAAGAGATAAGTAAACGCTGCCGCGAAAGGGGCGTCGATACCATCATCGTGTTCGACACCCACTGGCTGGTCAACAGCGCCTATCACATCAACTGTAGCCCCCATTTTGAGGGGAACTACACCAGCCACGAACTGCCGCACTTTATTCGCGACATGGCCTACCGCTACGAGGGGAACCCGGCACTGGGTCAATCCATCGCCGATGAAGCCGTCAAACTGGGGGTGCGTGCTCAGGCACACAACATTCCCAGCCTGACGCTGGAATACGGCACTCTGGTCCCCATGCGCTATATGAACGAAGACAACTACTTCAAAGTCGTTTCCATCTCCGCGTTCTGTACCGTGCATGACTTCGCGGACAGTCGCAAGCTGGGTGAAGCAATTCTTAAAGCTATCGAGAAATACGACGGCACCGTGGCGGTCCTGGCCAGCGGCTCACTGTCGCACCGCTTTATGGACGATCAGCGTGCAGAAGAAGGCATGAACAGCTACACCCGCGAGTTCGACCATCAGATGGACGAGCGCGTCGTGAAGCTGTGGCGTGAAGGTAAGTTCAAAGAGTTCTGCACCATGCTGCCGGAGTACGCCAACTACTGCTACGGCGAGGGCAACATGCACGACACGGTGATGCTGCTCGGCATGCTGGGCTGGGATAAATATGACGGCAACGTTGAATTTATCACCGAGCTTTTCGCCAGTTCCGGCACCGGCCAGGTCAACGCCGTCTTCCCGCTGCAGGAACAGGTTTAAGGAGTTCAGAATGCCGCACTTTATTGCCGAGTGTACCGACAACATCCGTGAACAGGCCGATTTACCCGTTCTGTTCGGTAAAGTTAACGAGGCGCTGGCGGTGACCGGCATTTTTCCCATCGGCGGCATTCGCAGTCGCGCCATCTGGCTGGATACCTGGCAGATGGCCGACGGCCAGCATGATTATGCCTTCGTGCATATGACGCTGAAAATCGGCTCCGGGCGTAGCCTGGAGTGCCGTCAGGACGTGGGTGAGATGTTGTTTGCGCTGATTAAGGCCCATTTCGCCACGTTGATGGAGAGCCGCTATCTGGCACTGTCGTTCGAAATCCAGGAGTTGCACCCGACGCTGAATTACAAACAGAACAACGTGCACGCGTTATTTAAATAATGTGCAAATTGCCCGGTGGCGCTGTGCTTACCGGGCTTACACCGGCCATGAATTGTAGGCCGGATAAGCGAAGCGCCATCCGGCAATGCAATGCCACAGGAACCACTATGCTCGATAAACACACCCATACTCTGATCGCCCAGCGTCTAAACCAGGCGGAAAAACAGCGCGAACAGATCCGCGCTATTTCACTGGATTACCCGACGATCACCATCGAAGACGCCTACGCCGTTCAGCGCGAATGGGTAAAAATGAAAATCGCCGAGGGACGCGTGCTTAAAGGCCACAAAATCGGTCTGACCTCCAAAGCGATGCAGGCCAGCTCGCAGATTAGTGAACCGGACTACGGCGCGCTGCTGGATGATATGTTTTTCCATGACGGCGGCGATATTCCCACCGACCGCTTTATCGTTCCCCGCATTGAAGTTGAACTGGCCTTCGTGCTGGCAAAACCGCTGTGCGGCCCGAACTGCACCCTGTTCGACGTCTACAACGCTACCGACTATGTGATCCCGGCGCTGGAGCTAATCGATGCCCGCTGCCACAACATCGACCCGGAGACCCAGCGCCCACGCAAGGTCTTCGACACCATCTCCGATAACGCCGCCAATGCCGGGGTGATCCTCGGCGGTCGCCCCATCAAACCCGACGAGCTGGATCTGCGCTGGATCTCCGCCCTGCTCTATCGCAACGGCGTGATCGAAGAGACTGGCGTGGCCGCTGGGGTACTCAATCACCCGGCCAACGGCGTGGCCTGGCTGGCGAATAAGCTTGCGCCGTATGACGTCCAACTGGAAGCCGGTCAGATTATTCTCGGTGGCTCCTTTACCCGTCCGGTTCCGGCGCGCAAGGGCGACACTTTCCACGTCGACTACGGCAACATGGGCGCGATTAGCTGCCGGTTTGTTTAGGAGAAACATAATGAATAACGCCTTTAAAGATGCCTTAAAAACCGGTCACCCACAGATTGGCCTATGGCTTGGACTCACCAGCAGCTACAGCGCAGAGCTACTGGCCGGGGCTGGGTTCGACTGGCTGTTAATTGACGGAGAGCATGCGCCGAACAGCGTGCAAACGATACTGACCCAACTGCAGGCGATCGCCCCCTATCCCAGCCAACCTGTGGTGCGACCGTCATGGAACGACCCGGTGCAAATTAAACAACTGCTGGATGTGGGTGCGCAGACCCTGCTGGTACCGATGGTGCAGAACGCAGCCGAAGCGCGACTGGCAGTGAAGGCCACCCGCTATCCGCCCGCAGGTATTCGCGGCGTAGGCAGCGCGCTCGCCCGCGCCTCACGCTGGAACCGCATCTCAAATTACATCCATCAGGCCAACGACGCAATGTGCGTGCTGGTGCAAATTGAAACCTGCGAAGCGCTAAAAAACCTGCCACAGATCCTCGACGTTGAGGGCGTGGACGGTGTGTTTATCGGCCCAGCCGATCTCAGTGCCGATATGGGATTTGGCGGCAATCCGCAGCACCCAGAAGTACAGACCGCCATTGAACAGGCCATCGCGCAAATTCGTGCAGCCGGCAAAGCGCCGGGGATCCTGATGGCCAATGAGCAACTGGCGAAACGTTATCTGGCGCTAGGCGCATTGTTCGTTGCCGTCGGCGTTGATACCACTCTGCTGGCCCGTGGCGCAGAAGCGCTGGCGGCGCGGTTTGGGGGAGAAATAAACGCGCCGGGTTCGCCAGGCGTCTACTAATGCCCGGTAGCGCAGCGCTACCGGGCAAATAGCCGTACCCTACAAAATTCCCATTAGAGGAAAATGACAATGAGCGATACATCATCTGCCATTCCGGAAAAGTTCGATCCGGCTAACCAACACAAACAGCTGACGGCGCAGCAGCAGTCAGTTATCAACAAACTGTTCCGTCGCCTGATCGTATTTTTGTTCGTACTCTTTATCTTTTCGTTTTTAGACAGGATCAACATCGGCTTTGCCGGACTGACCATGGGGCAGGATCTGGGACTGAACGCCACCATGTTTGGCCTTGCCACCACCCTGTTTTACGTCACCTACGTGATTTTTGGCATACCCAGCAATGTGATGCTCAGCATCGTCGGCGCACGCCGTTGGATTGCCACCATTATGGTGTTATGGGGCATCGCCTCTACCGCCACCATGTTCGCCACCGGGCCCAATAGCCTCTATATCCTGCGTATGCTGGTGGGGATTACCGAGGCTGGTTTTCTGCCCGGCATTTTGCTGTACCTGACTTACTGGTTCCCAGCCTTTTTCCGCGCCCGCGCCAACGCGTTGTTTATGATTGCTATGCCTGTCACTACTGCGCTGGGGTCGATCGTTTCTGGATATATTCTGTCGATGGACGGCATGCTTAGCCTGCGCGGCTGGCAATGGCTGTTCTTGCTGGAAGGCTTCCCGTCGGTGCTGCTCGGCGTTATGGTCTGGTTCTGGCTCGATGATTCGCCATCGAAGGCGAAATGGCTGACGGCAGAAGACAAAAAGTGCCTGCAGGAGATGATGGATAACGATCGCCTCACGCTGGTACAGCCGGAAGGGGCGATCAGCCATCACGCCATGCAACAACGCAGCCTGTGGCGGGAAGTATTTACGCCGATCGTGCTGATGTACACCCTGGCCTACTTCTGCCTGACGAATACACTCAGTGCGATCAGTATCTGGACGCCGCAGATCCTTAAAAGCTTTAACGAAAGCAGCAGTAACATCACTATCGGCCTGCTGGCAGCAATCCCGCAGATTTGTACCATTCTCGGAATGATCTACTGGAGCCGTCACTCTGATAAACATCGAGAGCGTAAGCATCATACCGCTCTACCTTTCCTGTTTGCCGCTGCAGGCTGGTTGCTAGCTTCGGCCACCGATCACAACCTCATCCAACTACTGGGGATTGTGATGGCCTCAACTGGCTCTTTTAGCGCCATGGCCATCTTTTGGACCACCCCAGATCAGTCGATCAGCCTACGCGCCAGAGCTATCGGTATTGCGGTGATCAACGCCACCGGCAATATCGGATCAGCAGTAAGCCCATTAATGATTGGCTGGCTGAAGGATATTACTGGCAGCTTTAGCAGTGGTCTGTGGTTTGTTGCCACCCTGTTGGTCATTGGCGCGGTGATTATCTGGGCTATTCCGATGAAAGGTTCGCGTCCTCGCGCGACGCCGTAAGGAGCCGCTATGTGTCAGAACTCTATCGCCAATATCGATATCAACAAAGAGTACGATGAGAGTCTGGGAACGGAAGATGTGCATTATCAGTCGTTTGCCCGCATGGCGGAGTTCTTTGGCCGCGATATGCAGGCGCACCGTCACGACCAGTATTTTCAGATGCACTTTCTTGATACCGGGCAGATTGAGCTGCAGCTTGACGAGAGTCGTTATTCAGTACAGGCACCGCTGTTCGTTCTGACACCGCCCTCGGTGCCGCACGCCTTTATCACTGAGTCTGATAGCGATGGACACGTACTGACGGTACGGGAGGATTTGGTCTGGCCGCTGTTGGAGGTACTTTATCCCGGCACACGGGAAGCCTTCGGCCTGCCAGGTATCTGCCTGTCGCTGGCCGATAAGCCCGAAGAACTGGAGGCACTAACTCACTACTGGCGACTGATACAACGTGAGTCGACCTCGCAATTACCGGGACGTGAACACACTCTGATGCTGTTGGCGCAGGCAGTGTTCACCCTACTACTACGGAATGCGAAGCTTGACGATCATGCCGCCAGCGGGATACGCGGCGAGCTAAGGCTGTTTCAACGTTTTAACCAGCTAATCGATAACCACTATCACCAGCACTGGACGGTACCGGACTATGCCTACGAGCTGCATCTGACCGAATCCAGACTGACTGATATCTGTCGCCGCTTCGCTAACCGCCCACCAAAAAGGCTAATTTTCGACAGACAGTTGCGCGAAGCCAAGCGGCTATTGCTGTTTTCCGACAGCGCGATCAACGAAATAGCCTGGCAGTTGGGTTTTAAGGACCCAGCCTATTTCGCTCGCTTCTTTAACCGCTTAGTTGGCTGCTCACCGAGCGCGTTCAGACTGAATAAAGTGCCAGTGTCGTGATTCTGCTTACCCTTTCATTCTAAATGACGTGTGGATCACAGAACGTTATCTCACCTGAAAAGTACCCACAGATGACCTAAAAGTCTCTTCACGGAAACCTTGTTAACCGCTTCAATTGAACAACAAAAACAAAACATAAATTTAACACTAATCCCAATTAATATTGAAGAGGTCCCCTATGAAACCTGAAAATTTCCGTGCAGACGCTAAACGCCCGTTAACTGGTGAAGAGTATTTGAAGAGCTTGCAGGACGGCCGCGAAATCTATATTTACGGTGAGCGCGTTAAAGACGTGACTACGCATCCGGCTTTTCGCAACGCAGCCGCTTCTGTCGCCCAAATGTACGATGCGCTGCACAAACCCGAATTGCAGGACACCTTGTGCTGGGGCACCGACACCGGCAGCGGCGGCTATACCCACAAGTTTTTCCGCGTCGCGAGAAGTGCCGATGACCTGCGCCAGCAACGCGATGCCATCGCCGAATGGTCGCGCCTGAGCTATGGCTGGATGGGCCGAACTCCGGACTACAAAGCCGCGTTTGGTTGTGCGTTGGGTGCTAACCCAGAATTTTATGGTCAGTTTGAACAGAACGCCCGCGACTGGTATACCCGCATTCAGGAAACCGGCCTGTACTTTAACCACGCCATCGTCAACCCACCGATCGACCGCCATAAGCCAGCGGATGAAGTGAAAGACGTCTATATCAAGCTCGAGAAGGAGACCGACGCAGGGATTATCGTCAGCGGTGCAAAAGTGGTAGCTACCAACTCTGCGCTGACCCACTACAACATGATTGGCTTCGGCTCCGCACAAGTGATGGGCGAAAACCCGGACTTCGCGCTGATGTTCGTCGCGCCAATGGATGCCGAAGGGGTCAAACTTATCTCTCGCGCCTCCTATGAGCTGGTCGCCGGAGCAACCGGATCGCCATACGATTATCCGCTCTCCAGTCGCTTCGACGAAAACGATGCGATCCTGGTCATGGATAACGTGCTGATCCCGTGGGAAAACGTGCTGATCTATCGTGACTTCGACCGCTGCCGCCGCTGGACGATGGAAGGTGGCTTCGCCCGTATGTATCCGCTGCAGGCCTGCGTGCGTCTGGCGGTGAAGCTCGACTTTATCACAGCCCTGCTGAAGCGCTCGCTGGAGTGCACCGGTACTCTGGAGTTCCGCGGCGTACAAGCCGAGCTTGGCGAAGTCGTGGCCTGGCGCAATATGTTCTGGGCGCTGAGCGACTCAATGTGCGCCGAAGCAACGCCGTGGGTCAACGGGGCATATCTGCCGGATCACGCCGCACTGCAAACCTATCGCGTGATGGCGCCGATGGCTTACGCCAAAATCAAAAATATTATCGAACGCAGCGTCACCAGCGGCCTGATCTATCTGCCGTCCAGCGTACGCGATCTCAATAACCCGCAAATCAACGAATATCTGGCGAAATACGTGCGCGGATCGAACGGTATGGATCACGTCGAGCGCATCAAGATCCTCAAGCTAATGTGGGACGCCATCGGCAGCGAATTTGGTGGCCGCCACGAGCTGTATGAAATTAACTACTCCGGTAGCCAGGACGAAATCCGCCTGCAGTGCCTGCGCCAGGCACAGAGCTCCGGCAACATGGACAAAATGATGGCGATGGTCGATCGCTGCCTGTCCGAGTACGACCAAAATGGCTGGACGGTTCCACATTTGCACAACAATTCCGATATCAACATGCTGGATAAGCTGCTGAAGTAACCAGCAGTGGGAGGTCACAATGCAATTAGATGAACAACGTCTGCGTTTTCGCGATGCCATGGCCAGTCTGTCGGCCGCCGTTAACGTCATCACCACTGAAGGCGAAGCGGGCCGCTGCGGGATCACCGCCACGGCAGTCTGTTCGGTGACCGACTCGCCACCGTCGGTGATGGTCTGTATCAACGCCAATAGCGCGATGAACCCAGTGTTTCAGGGCAACGGCAAGCTATGTATCAACGTGCTGAACCACGAACAGGAAGTGATGGCCCGCCATTTCGCCGGGATGACCGACATGGCTATGGAAGATCGCTTCAACCTTTCATGCTGGCAGAAAGGCGTGCAAGGCCAGCCGGTCCTGAAAGGCTCACTGGCAAGTCTTGAGGGTGAGATTAATCAGGTGCAGGCTATCGGCAGTCATCTGGTCTATCTGGTTGAAATCAAGAATATTACCCTCAGCCAGCAAGGCCACGGGCTGATTTACTTCAAGCGCCGTTTCCATCCAGTGATGATGGAAATGGAAGTGGTCGCATAGTGGTCATCCTGAAGGTTCTACGGGGCCTCACAGGCATCAGCAATTCCCATAAAATCCACGCCATGGCGTGGATTTTACTTTTCAATACCGACTGAAATTTCTCGTCTGACTTGAGTCCTTCGTCATCTTGTTCATCTTCACGCCCACTGGCGGCCAGGCCCTCCCCTCGCGCCTGGTTTCATGAGGAATGCAGGCAACATCTGCGTCAACATCGCCTGATGACCTGTTTTCTCCTGGAAACTCAGATCGCTAATCAGCAACATGGAAATCTGAGTTTCCGGGAATAAATTATATGGAATTTTGTTCGTTTCCCCACACAATCCCGGCGGAGTTGTGTGGGACAAAGAGACGCTTTTAAAAATAAAACGTTTTTGTCATGAAGAAGGTGTCATTGTCATTTCTGATGAAGTGCATTGCGATTTAACGTTGACAGATAAAAAGCACATCCCCTTTTTCAATATCGATGATGATATGGAGAACCAATCTGTCGTCCTCCACTCCACGGGCAAAACATTTAATACGCCTGGAATTCAGGGTGGATTTATGATTATAAAAAATCGGCAATTACGAGATAAGCTCTATCGTTTTCTTGATCGTTGCCACCTCGCAGAAACCCATTATCTTCAGCAGTCGGCTATTTTTTCGGCGTACACTTATTGTGACGACTGGTATCAGGAGTTGCGGGTCTACCTGGCTGAAAATGTTAACTTTGTGAAGCAATCCATTGAACGCTATTGCCCCAAAATCTCAGTGATCTATGGCGGGGCATCCTATTTATTATTTTTGAATGCTGAAAAGCTAGGGCTGGATGACGAAGAACTGGCCTCATTTTTCATCAAAGATGCACAGCTTGGCCTTTCTCCAGGGCTTCAGTACGGTCCTGGCGGGGAGAAGCATATGCGGATCAACGTGGGATGTCCTCGTTCAGTCCTGGTTCAGGCAATGGAAAATCTTAAATCAGCATACAGTACGTTATTTGTCTGGCAGAGTAAGGCGGCCCCTGCTCTGAACGTATAAAACCTGTGAGAACCGGTGAGAGAACGCCGCATATGCCTGTCGGCGCAATATGCGGCGATCAATTAGTCTTTCCAGACTGTGCTCTATGACAGACCGTTGCGTCAGTTCACCTGGACACTATTTCCGCGAGCAGCAGGCGATATAGTTCAACTGATGGCGATGACGACGGAAGAAGCGGAACATACCCAGAAAGCGCGTCCTGTTCTCACGGGTGCGTAATCCGTTGAACAGGATTTTCACCGTGCGCGCCAGACCCTCGTCGCGAATCAGTCCTGCCGGGGACATCAAGGACATCGCACCGTGATGTGTGTTGACCGACTGGAAACCGCTGGCGATAAACAGTGCTTTCCATGCCGTTTGACTCATCGGGCTGACGTTGGATTTCACAACGTCTTCCAGTTGCGTGTGCCTGCCCGCCTCCAGATGTTCATGGGTAAACATGATGTCGTGTGTCAGCAATCGACCGCCGGGTTTGAGCACCCGATAGTACTCATCAATTAGCCGGGATTTCGCCTTGTCCACGTACATGGTCAGCATCGCTTCGTTAATCACGACATCGAAGGCCTCATCGGCGAAAGGCAATTTAGTGGCGTTCGCATCCAGCACCTGAATTTTATCCTGCAGACCCGCAGCCGCGACGTTTTGTCTGGCCTGAGTCAGCGCGTTTTTATCCATATCGATGGCATATATCGTGCAGCCAAAGCGCTGCGCCAGTTCGATAGACGTGGTGCCCATGTTGCAGGCGACTTCCAGCACGATACTGTCCGCCGTGAGATTAGACTGATTGAACAGCCACTCGGTTGCCTCAACGCCGCCGGGTCGCAAACGGGTTTTCCCCAGACTGGCTAAAAAAGTATGTCCGGCTTTCTCACTTGCACTCATGACGATGTCCTTACGATAAGTTGCATACTAAAAGCAAGTTAACATAATGACGTGAAAACGAGAATGATTTTCATCAAGGGATAAACCACGCGCTCACTCGCCGCTTATTGTCACGACTTACGGCCCGTATGCTGGCTCTCAGAGGTAATACTGTCACCGCAGCAAGGATAAGACCTTTTTCCGTTTGCGTCTGTGCTGTTGACTTATTCTGTAAAAAGATTACTTTTCAGGACATGAAAAAGATACTCATCATTGTCCCCGATGGCGGCATGCTGTTTGAATCTGCTGGTATTGCCGACATTCTGATGCAGGCCAATCGCCTGCATCCGGAAGGCGCTACAGACATCTGTTACCAGGTTCAGTTAGCGACAACTCAACCACATCAGGTGATCCATGGTCAGTCCGGTTTAAATTTACTGGCCGATCATCGCCTGCATGAAATTGACCCTCGTGAGCCTCTCGATACCATCATTATCACCGGCAGAGGTCAAAATCCGCAGGAAGGGATTGCAGTCGTTGACTGGCTGCGCCTTGCCGCGCCTCATGCCCGCCGCATTGCATCCATTTGCGGCGGTGCGATGCTGCTGGCGCAAACCGGACTGCTGGACGGCAGACGAGCCACCACACACTGGAAGCTACTGGAAACCATGCAGGCAGAATTTCCTCAGGTGCGCGTCGAAGGCGGTCCGCTCTACATTCAGGACGAACACATCTGGACTTCAGGCGGAGTCAGTTCCGGCTTTGATTTGACGCTTGCTCTGGTTGAAGAGGATTACGGTTTCAGCCTGGCACGCGACATCGCTCAGGACTTCGTCATGTACCTGCGCCGCCCCGGAGGCCAGTTGCAGTTTAGCCGCTACAACCTTCAGCAAAGCAGCACCCAGGGCCCCATTAGCGATCTACAGGCCTGGTTGCTCGACAACCTCACCGCCGACCTCAGTGTGGATAAACTGGCGGAAAAAGTCGCCATGAGCCCGCGTAATTTCACCCGCGTTTTTACCCGGGAAACTGGCGCTTCACCGGCCCGTTACGTCGCCGAAGCCCGTCTGGCCGCTGCCCGCCAACGTCTGGAGCAGACCAACGAGACGCTGGATCGTATCGCTGAACAAACGGGATTTGGCAACAGCATTAACCTGCGGCGACTGTTTGAAAAACAGCTTCAGCTCACGCCAGGAGAATACCGTCAGCGCTTTCACTGTCGTAAAATGGCGTAAAGTGATCCTTTTTTGTCATTTACGCCAAATGGTGACCGACCTACATTATCTTCAGAGACAACAGATAAGGAGTTGATCATGGTAAAGGTCGGTATTAACGGTTTTGGTCGTATCGGACGCAACGTACTGCGTGCTGCGCTGGGTAACCCGGATATTCAGATTGTGGCAATCAACGATCTGACAGACAGTAAGACACTGGCGCATCTGCTGAAATACGATTCGCTGCTCGGTAAACTCGACGCCGACGTCACCGCCGGTGAAGGGCAGTTGGTGGTTGACGGTAAACCCATTACTGTGTTCAGCGAACGCGACCCCGCCAACATCCCATGGCGCCAAAGCGAAGTTGATATTGTTATTGAAGCAACCGGCTTCTTCACTGACCGTGATAAAGCAGCGGTGCATATCCACAGCGGTGGCGCAAAGCGCGTGATTATCTCCGCTCCCGGGAAAAACGAAGATTTAACCATCGTCATGGGCGTTAACGATGGCCTCTACTCCCCGGATAAACACGCTGTGGTCAGCAACGGTAGCTGCACCACCAACGGTCTGGCACCTGCCGCGCAGGTTCTGCACCAGCATTTCGGTATCAAACATGGCCTGATGAACACCACCCACGCCTATACCAACAGCCAGGCACTGCATGACCAGCCAGAAAAAGACCTTCGTGGCGCCCGCGCCGCCGCACTGTCGATTGTGCCTTACTCCAGCGGTGCCGCGAAGGCGCTTGGCAAAGTCATTCCTGAGCTGGAGGGTCGCTTGACCGGTTACTCACTACGCGTACCGGTTCCGGTGGTCTCCATTGTCGATCTCACCGTAACGCTTGAGCGAGATGTGACGACTGAAGAGGTCAATAATGCGTTTCGTGAAGCCGCCGCGGCGGGACCACTGAAAGGGATCCTCGGCTATAGCGACGAACCGCTCGTCTCAAGCGACTACCAGGGCGACCCGCGTTCTTCCATTATCGACGGTCTGTCAACGCTGGTGATTGGCGGAAATATGGTCAAAATTCTGGCGTGGTACGACAATGAATGGGGATTCTCCAACCGTCTCGTCGACCTGGCGCTGTTGATGGCAAGGCGTGAACGCTAACCCCCTGCTCTCGCACTCCCTCTAAAATCCACGCCTGCCGTGGATTTTTAATTTCTGCCGTTTGCCAGCCGCCACCTGTCGATGATGCTTGGGTGAACAGCCCATCACACGTTTAAAGGCGTAAGTGATCCTATACAGCGTCTCGTAAAAATCCCGCTCCAACCCAACCATCATTGAGTTTTAGTGCTCGAACCGCATACAGGATCTCTATTCTTACAGGGGCATCTGACAATATTTTCTGCAATGACATTTGGTATTCCATTCGTACCTCTGTTGGGAAAAGTAATCCATTGGTGAAAATATTATCTACATCATCCTATCCATGTCCGCTGTTCGCTCAGAGCAGACCTCGCGGCACTTTAGCTTGTCCGCTGTGTGCCAACAGCGGAAGTTGCCAGTTTCAGCTTTTGTTAACAAACGGAGAGCGGATCAAAGTCGGGCATTAGCCTCTGGCAGGATGGAAAAGACCAGCAGTGTCATTTCACCTGGCAGTTATTTCGATATTGCAGCGTCTTGCTTGTCAGGTAATTTCGACGTTGAGGACAAGATATCAATCAGGGCACCTGTATTAGCCGTGATCTCTCCCTTACGCCATATCAGTTCCGTTGTTATTTGACTATTTTCAGAATCAAAGGGATGGATTGTGATGAGTTCCTGCGTCGGAAACGTATCGAGGATTGGTGTAGGTATCACTCCCGCCCCCATTCCTGCACTGACGCCACCCAGAATGGCATGGTAGGAGGACATTTCTGCCAGCCTGTAAGGTCTAATCCCAGACTCTCTAAACCAGGTTGTTAGCCGGTCGCGATAAGAGCAACCGTCACTGAATACCAGCAACGTTGTGTGAGCTAAATCGGCAGCAGAACGTATTGGCGGGAAATTTGCTGCGGCGATAATAACCAGTTCTTCCTTATAAACAACCATGCGTTCCAGTCTGTCATCAGCCGGCGCGTCTGCAATGAAGGCTGCATCAAGTTCGTGGCTAAGCAAGGCATCGAGCAGTGTGCGGCTTATCCCGGTAACCAGCTCCACCTTTACTGATTGATGTTGCTGGTAGAGGCGCGCCAGCGGCTCTGGCAACCTTGTTGCGGCCATACTGTCGAGCGCACCCAGCCGGAACCGACCGCCAGGTACCGGCCTTACCATCTGTTGTTCTGCTAAGGTAACCAGCTCGATAATCTTCAATGCATTGTCATAAAGCACCTGACCTTCATTTGTCGGAAGAAACCTACGGCCAGACTTTACAAACAGTGTGGTTCCGAGCTGGCTCTCCAGGTTCTGAACTCGAGTAGTGATTGCGGAGGGGACTCGGCAGAGCACATTTGCTGCTGCAGTAATAGTACCTGTTTCTACCAGTGCTATGATGGTTCGGAGGTCTGCTATATCCATATTTTCACCATAATTGAAAACTGGATTCTATTTTATTCAATTGAAATGAATCTACATGTTTTTTAATTTATTCACTCCATTTAAACAACTACCAGCCTCCCAGCCAGACTCAAGCACTTGTTGATCATCGCAAAATGGTCACGGTTGATTAATACGGGAGCTATTGAGGGTAAAATGAAGAAACTTGGATTAATCGGCGGCACCGGACCTGAATCAACATTGCTCTACTATCGCAAATTTGTTTATGAAGCTAACAAAAGAATTGGTGACACATTCTTCCCGTCTCTAACTATTGAAAGTATCAACGTATATGATGTCCTGGCCATGTGTGGACGGAAAGATTATGAAGCGCTGACGAAGTACCTGGCAAAGGCTGTCGGGAATCTGGTGGCCGCAGGGGCTGAAGTCGTCGCCTTGACTGGTAACACACCACATATCGTCTTCAATGAACTCCAGTCGTGTACCACGGTTCCGCTTGTCAGCATTATCGAGTCCACTTGCGCAGAAGTTCAGACTCAGAGTCTGAAGAAAGTCGGACTCGTGGGAACACGATTTACAATGGAAGCTGAATTCTTCAAACGGCCTTTCACTGAGGCTGGCATCCAGGTGGTTGTCCCGCATGGTGATGAGATTGATTACATCGCAGATAAAATCCACGATGAACTCGAAAGAGGCATTATAAAGCCACAGACGCGAGACACGTTTACCGCTATCATTGAGCGGATGTATCAGGATGAAGGCATTGAGGCCATCATTCTGGGATGCACAGAGCTTCCCATTTTGTTCGTGGGTACAGAGTTACCTGTTAAAGCACTGGATACAGTTGATATTCACATTGAGACGTTGTTTAAAGCTCTTCAGTAATATTAAACATCAATTTTCGGAAATAACTGGGGGCGACCTGCTCCCAGTTATTTAACACGCCACGATTTAAGTAATGCTTTCACAAAACTTCGAACTTCCGCTGTTCGCTCAGAGCTGCCTCATAGAGACTTGCGTACGAGCAGCTTCGTGCAGTAGACATTGCAGCGCGGTGTATTTGGTGCAAATCTGTGTTATGGATCGCAATGAGCGTCAGCCTGCCTTGAGCAAGAGGATGTAAATATCGGTAGATATGCGGGAACCTACCCCAGCCCAAAGGCGGCTGGGGGGTTATAATCGAGCAGACTGACTTGTCCGCGAAAAACGTAGTGGATTAAAGCCGTTATTTTTTGGCGGTGATTTTCGTCACCGAGCCTGTTTGCGCTTTATCCCCGGTAGTACCATACATCGACACCAGATAAACGACACCATCAGGCCCAGCGGTCAGATGGTTTGGCGTATCACCCATCGGAATATTAGCGACCAGATTACCATCCTTGTTCAGAACGGCAACGGTTCCGCCTGCGCGCGTGGCGGCGAAAACCTGCGACGTCACGGGATCCCAGACGACAGATACGCCCCCGGCACCAATGTAAGTATCAGCGAGAACCTTACCGTTCGCATCAAGAACCACGACATTGTTCGTCTCCTGGGAAGCGACGTAAAGACGACCGGTCTTAGGATCGCGAGCGATGTCCGTTGCGCCTTGCGCCTGAGGTATTTTCACTGTCGTACTCTTGCCTGTTTTGAGATCAATCCAGCCGACCCAGGGCGTATCGCGACTGACGCCGTAGAGTTTCCCACCGGCACTGTCGAGGGCAAGATCTGTACTGTAAAACTGGTCGCGACCGCGGTCAGTTACGAACTCCATCTGACCGATATGTTCCAGCGTTTTGGTATCATATACCTCGATAAAACCGGTCAGCGCCGCGCTGACATAAGCCCGATTGCGGGCTTCATCAATAGCCACATCGCGTGGATGTACGACTGACCCCTCCGGAAAGACTTTCACGACGGAAAGCGTTTTTGCGTCATAGATGGTCACTGTCCCGGCGAGCGTGTTCGTCGTCCAGACATGATTATGGACATTATCAACACCGATGCCGAAGACACCAATCTGCTCACCCTTTTTGTCTTTAGGCAGCGTAGCCTCCGCTTCGACAGTCAGCGTTTCGGCGTTCAGTCTCATCAGGCGGCTACCATCATTCGGGCCGCGTGCAGAGGTCACAAACAGCTTCCCGTCGGCTGAAACTGCCGACTGGTAAGCTCGCTCACCAACGGGAATGGTTTGCAGCCTGAAAGCCTCAGTATTCTTTGGGGGAACAATTTGAGACAATTTCAACATGACCTGCGAAACGCTCGCGGGATTTCGCGTGATAACAGTGAGTGGATGAAGGCCTGTAGCAGCATCGACCGGAACGGTTAGCGGAATAGTGAGGTTTCCCTTCTCGTCGGCAGTCAATGGTTTCGGTGTCAGGACTTCCGTACCATTCAGCATGGTAACGGTTGTGCCAGCCTGCAGGCTCTTAATCGCTATGACAGTTTTATCTCCGGGTTTAACAGGAACGTCCCGTGACCCGGCACGGATACTGCCCGGGAAGGTAGTGGTGCCGGCTACCCATTGACTATCGGCGTATGCCGCTGTGGCGGTTGACATCGCAATAGTGGAGGCCAACAACACTGAACGGACTGAAATTCTTCTCATCTTATCTCCATAAATTGTATTGATGCTGCATCTCAACGCAGCTACAGGTTATTCCCCACGCGATGGGTCTTATCTTCCGCCATGAGAAGCATGTCTTGTTATAAGCGCATTCAACATACCACATTAATGTAAATAATTATCATTACTATCTTTGATAGTATCTTAAATACGGAGTGTTTAATGTATAACGGGTGAGCGAGCTGGAGATTTTCCGGTAAGGGGGCAGCAGTGTGCCTGAAGCGGGTGTTGTTGAGTTCACGCAGCATGAATTCACGAAACGGGAACGTTACATTTTGACCTGATTGACGCAATCAGTTTTCAGTACAGGAAAGTGTTCCATTTTTTACTCCTTCGAGAGGTTTTGGTGATTTTAAAATAAACACATATGATTTATCATATATGTATTTTAAAGGGTATGGAGTAAAAAATGCTACAGCCTGTTCAGCTTTTTAAAATCCTGTCGGATGAAACCCGCCTCGCCATTGTCATGCTTCTCCGGGAGTCCGGCGAACTGTGTGTATGTGATATATGTGCGGCCACCAGTGAATCACAGCCGAAAATTTCTCGCCACATGGCGATTCTGCGTGAAGCTGAGCTGGTGCTTGACCGCCGGGAAGGTAAATGGATTCACTACCGTCTGTCTCCCCACATGCCAGCGTGGGCGGCTGAGACGATCACGACATCCTGGCAGTGTCTGAGAGAAGATGTAAGGGAATGGCTGTCAAGATCGGCCTGCGCATCATGTTGAGAATTTTTATCACATACATATAACCATATACAAAGGAACCTGAAATGATTTTGGCAGGGAGTATATTTATACTGACGCTGGTCCTGGTCATCTGGCAACCCAGAGGTCTCAGCATTGGCTGGAGCGCATGTATCGGCGCCGGACTGGCGCTGGGTACGGGAGTTATCCACATTCATGATATCCCTGTAGTCTGGAATATCGTCTGGAACGCAACAGCGGCATTCATTGCGGTGATCATCATCAGCCTGCTGCTCGATGAGTCCGGTTTCTTTGAATGGGCTGCACTGCACGTCTCCCGCTGGGGTAACGGAAGGGGCCACCTGCTGTTTACCTGGATGGTCTTGCTCGGTGCAGCTGTCGCTGCGTTGTTTGCCAATGACGGTGCTGCGTTGATCCTGACGCCGATTGTAATTGCGATGCTGCTCGCACTGGGGTTCAGCCAGGCAACGACTCTGGCCTTTGTCATGGCTGCAGGATTCATCGCTGATACCGCCAGCCTGCCGCTGATAGTTTCCAACCTGGTCAATATTGTCTCAGCGGATTTCTTCGGCCTGGGCTTTACACAGTACGCCTCCGTGATGATCCCTGTGAATCTTGCGGCTATTGCTGCCACGCTGGTCATGCTGCATATATTCTTCCGCCGCGATATCCCGGCCAGATATGACGTTTCATTGCTCAAGATGCCTGCCAGTGCGATTAAAGATCCTGCGACGTTCAGGGCGGGCTGGATTGTTCTGCTGTTCCTGCTGGTCGGTTTCTTTGTTCTGGAGCCGCTGGGGATCCCCGTCAGCGCGATAGCAGCAGTTGGGGCTGCGGTGCTGTTAGTGGTGGCAAAGCGTGGTCATGCCATCAATACCAGGAAAGTGCTGCGCGAGGCGCCCTGGCAGATCGTTGTTTTCTCGCTGGGCATGTACCTGGTGGTCTATGGTCTGCGCAATGCAGGGCTTACGGAGTACCTGTCAGGCCTGCTGAACCTGCTGGCAGACAGGGGGCTATGGGCAGCGACGTTCGGTACGGGCTTCCTGACGGCATTTCTTTCATCAGTGATGAACAATATGCCAACCGTGCTGATTGGCGCACTGTCGATTGACGGGAGTACAGCAACTGGCGTCGTCAAAGAGGCAATGGTTTATGCTAATGTGATTGGCTGCGATTTAGGCCCGAAAATCACTCCGATTGGCAGTCTGGCCACCCTGCTGTGGCTGCATGTACTTGCCCAGAAAAATATGACGATCACCTGGGGATATTATTTCCGCACCGGCATAATTATGACTCTGCCTGTGCTTATTGTTACTCTGGCCGCGCTGGCGTGGCGGCTCTCTGTCACTTTGTAATGAGATACTGATATGAGCAACATTACCATCTATCACAACCCGGCCTGTGGCACCTCACGTAATACGCTGGAGATGATCCGTAACAGCGGAAACGAACCGACTATTATTTATTATCTCGATACACCGCCAACCCGTGATGAACTTATTAAGCTTATTTCAGATATGGGGATTACCGTGCGCGCGTTGCTACGTAAGAATGTTGAACCTTATGAGCAACTGGGTCTTGATGAAGATAAATTTTCTGATGAGCAATTAATTGGTTTTATGCTTCAACATCCGATCCTGATGAATCGTCCAGTTGTAGTCACGCCGCTTGGCACGCGTCTTTGTCGTCCCTCAGAAATTGTGCTGGATATTCTCCCTGACAGCCAGAAAGGTTCTTTTACCAAAGAGGATGGTGAAAAGGTCATTGACGAAACAGGGAAGCGGATTAAGTAATCCGACGACTTCAAATTAGCGGACGCCTTTTTACTTAATGCGGGCGTCCGCTTCTCGCTCGCAACAGACGTCACGACGCTTCCTCCAGCCCGCCTCATACCAGAAGCAGGTATGAACGTTTTATATAGAAGGCGAAGACAGTGCTTGCATGAATACCATTTGAAATGACAACCTCCAGAATCCGATCTCGCCTGTGGCCTACACAATGCCAAATCCAGTATTGTTGATAGCTATTTAGTTAATGCGGTATTGAAAGCCTTTAAAGAAGGTATTTTTGCCTGGTTCATCACTTTTATTTCTCTTGTCTTATGTATTATTGCTGCGGTGCAACTTATAAGAATAAAAAAACAGAAGATATTTCGGAAGTCGCTTATCCATAATATTAACAATTGATAGAATTAAAGTCACATTTCGTAAAATTGGGATATTTTTATTTCTCATAGACGAAGATTTACATGTCATGATATAATATGGCGGAAAAATATGCAGGTTATTAACCTGCCAGTAATGTAAATAAATTTTGAGGAGACCATTCCAGTGGGACGTAAATGGGCCAATATTGTTGCTAAAAAAACGGCTAAAGATGGTGCAACATCTAACGTATATGCAAAATTCGGTGTAGAAATCTATGCTGCTGCTAAACAAGGCGAACCCGATCCAGAATCAAACTCATCTTTAAAGTTCGTTATTGAGCGTGCGAAACAAGCACAGGTCCCAAAACACGTTATTGATAAAGCCATTGACAAAGCCAAAGGCGGCGGAGACGAAACGTTCGTGCCAGGGCGTTATGAAGGCTTTGGCCCCAATGGCGCAATGGTTATCGCTGAAACGTTGACTTCGAATGTTAACCGTACGATTGCTAATGTCCGCACAATTTTCAATAAAAAAGGCGGCAATATCGGCGCTGCAGGTTCCGTCAGCTATATGTTTGACAATACTGGCGTGATTGTATTTAAAGGAACAGACCCTGACCATATTTTTGAAATTTTGCTTGATGCTGAAGTTGATGTTCGTGATGTAACCGAAGAAGAAGGAAACATCGTTATTTATACTGAACCTACAGACCTTCACAAAGGAATTGCAGCGCTAAAAGCAGCAGGGATTACTGAATTCTCAACAACAGAATTAGAAATGATTGCTCAATCAGAAATTGAACTTTCACCAGAAGATTTAGAAATCTTTGAAGGACTTGTTAATGCCCTTGAAGATGACGATGATGTTCAAAAAGTATATCACAACGTTGCAAACCTCTAATTAAGAATGAAAGGAATCTGTCATTATGGCAGATTTTTTAATCTTATAACGTTGTTATAAAAAAGCATATTTAGCCAGGTTTTAGGGATCGTGTCCATCGACCCGTTGAACTCACCGTTCATAACAGACCCGCCTCCCTTGTACCAGACTGCACATCGCGCAAAGGGCACCCGTCATGGGTACCCTTTGCAGCAACTTCCAACATCAGTCAGGACGACATAGATCCACGGAGAATTTTAGTACATCGCAAACCGAGCTTTCCGCAAGTCAGCGGGGAATATGCGCCAGAATTGCGTCCAGCGTTTGCTCATCAAACATCAACTCCTCGATGCCCCGATGCGATTGGGCACGCACCTGCTGCGGTGCGGTCATCCGCACCATTTGTCTCGCCACATGCTTTGTGGTTGCCTGATTCACTTTTACCGCAATTTCAAAGTCATGATCGGCCAGCGTCTCATCGGTAAAGACATGGATGTTCGTATTGTTACTCATTGATTATTACCTCTTTTTACTCGTTCACGTTTAAAACGCAGCGACACTTCCTGACCTCAGTCCAGGGTGTTTCGCGTTTTCCGGAGGCAAATATACCCACCCATTTCTTGCAATAAATCCTCATTTGATCGGCAATGCGGCTCCTGTTATTGCATAATCACTTACGCTATATTTTGCGGTTTAGGGCTGCGAGAACAGGGTGAGTATCAAATGGGAAAAATACTGGAAGACAACAGAAAGAATGCGCTCACTGCCATCCGGGATCTTCTGGCAAAAGAGGTCTATAAGCTGGCGGTGATTAAACAGTACCCGGAGGAGTTCACCCGTATCATCGAGATTTACGCGGATATCTCGCGGACATTCCACTTTCTCGGTGACTACACGGATAGCGAAACCCTCAATCGGTTCAAAGAAGAAATTTTTGACTGTGTGATCATCCGCCCACCGATGGCTGAACTCAAAACCCGGCTGCAAAACGGCGTAGACTACCTTAAGCGGTCAATAGACGAGCCAGACGATAAATTGAGTGCTCAGCTAAAGAAAGGGGTTAACGGCATCTTTAATAGCCGTAAAACCTTTCAGTCCAGAATTCCCTATCGCTATCCCCCCGCGTTGTTAATTCACTGGTATGACTATATTTCCCTCTATCGTGAGCTACTACGATGGGAGGAAAAGAGTGGTTTTGACAGAGTGTGGGACGATTTTTTTGACGGCGGGTACATTACTCAAATTACATCCCCCGTATCCGTTACCGACCATATCCGGTCTTATGACAGCTATTTGCCCATGTCTTTTCATTACGCTACGGAGCACGTTGCGATACCTGAAAATGCCTGGTACCGTCATGTCGCCCCCTTTTCTCCTGATGTCCCCAGGGAAATAATGGATGACATCATCACACTGAAAATCCAGGACGATTTCTCACCTCAAAGTGATGTTGAAATCAAAACCGAACTTAATCTTTCCGTACTTCTTTATCCGGACATGACACAAGCGCATATCGATGAAATCGTGGAACATGTCCGCTATCAGTTAAGCCGGGGACATAACGCGAATCTTGAGGCGGAAAAACAGTTAGCCTGTGACCAGATCGCATTTACGCGGGCCTCATCGGCATCAAAACTTAACGAACCCGACTTTGCGGATCTTCGACTGCTCCAGAGTGCGCGCCTGATAAAAATTGATAACCTGGCCCAGGGAATTAAATATGTTCATGGGCTGGCGCTTCTACAAGAAGCTTATCTTGAATGGCACCAGGAGAAATCGTGCAAACTCTCCTGGTGCAGCTGGAAAAAGCGCTCTGGCCAGAGACTGGAGATCCTGGCGGAGAAAGTCGCCGAAAAAATAGAAACCGCCGTTTTACGCAAGAACCGTGATAAAAAACACCGACACGACATCAGGCTGCCGACCGCCTCCATGATTAAAAACAGCTACGATGAAGTCAGTCTGGAAATACAAAAGCACATTGACCAATTTCAGCTCGGGCGTCTTCAGATGCAGAAACGCTTGAATCCTGTGCAAATGAGAAAGCTCATGGATACGCCTGAAATTCTGCTCAGCCAACTGCATGAAGAGGATAGTGACGTAGCCAGACAGCGTATCGCTGAACTGACACGTAAAGGCAAAACGGCCTCGATTCGACGCCGGGAAAATGGCAGCTTTGTTATTGTCTGGTTTTAACCGACGCCTGACGGGAATCACTTAAAATTCTTTGCAACAATCCTGCTTATCAGGGGCTCAACTTAAAATGCGCGGCGTTAATATTGTATTGCTTCATTTTTCGCCACAAGGTGGTACGGCCAATTTTCAGCAGGCTGGCCATCTCCTGAATCCGCCCGCCGGTCACCCTTGCCGCGTGAATAATGGCGTCTTTCTCAATATCGCTGAAAGCGACGCTGGCAGAGAAACGATCGGTCGCGGGTTCTGAGGTCCGGTGCTCGTTAAAGAGATATTCCGGCAGATGGTTCAGGTGAATACGCCCGTTCTCACTTCTCAGCGCCGTATTCTCAATGACACTGTTGAGCTCGAAGTCATTACCCGGCCAGTCGCAGGCAATCAGCGGAGTCAACACATCGTCATCCATAAACAGCCGGGTCGAAAAGCGTTTTTCCAGCCGACGCAGGCGGTGATTCACCAGCGATGGAATGCTGTTACGCCGCTGTCGCAGCGGTGGAATCATTATTTCAAAGGCGTGCAACGCATAATAGAGCTGACGGCTAAAACGGTTTTGTTCCACCAGTCGCGCCAGATCCACCGTTGTAGCGGCAATCACTTTCACATCAACGGGCACCACCCGCCGCGCGTCCAAGCGAGTGATCACCCCTTGTTTGATCACCTGTAATAGCGCCGATTGCAGTTCTGGCGCCAGATACTCAATTTTTTCCAGATACAGCGTACCGCCGTGCGCCAGTTCCAGGCGGCTCAACCGCCCTTCGCTGTCGACATCCGCCGTACTGGCGATAAAGTCCCGTACCTGATCGGCATACAGTTGACAGTTCACCGCAATATACGGGCCTTCTGCCCGTTCGCTGGCATTATGGATCGCCTGACTCAGCAACTCTTTACCCACGCCCTCTTCGCCGCATAACAATACCGGGAAGCTGCCCCGCGCCGCCTGACGGCCAAAATGAACGATACGCTGGGTCTGCGGATCGTCCTGCGCCATCTGCGCGAAGGTATGGCTTACTTTACCCAATTGACTGGTCATCAACTGACGCATCTTCTCCACCGGATGCAGCAGCAGAATAAAACTGGTGCCCTGCGCTTCGACAATCGGTTTGAGGGTAATCACGGTATCCACGAACTGATGCTGGCTTTCAAATGTTGCCTCAACATGATGCAGCGGGCGCTGATGGCGGATCGCACGCACCAGCACGCTGGGCAGCGTCAGCAGTTCACTGAGGTTTTTGCCATGGGCAGCCGTCACATCAAGATGCAGTAACCGTGCCGCCTGAGCATTGATGAATTGCAGACTTCCCTGCGCGTTCCAGGTCATCACGCCGTCATCCATGCTCTCCAGCAAACCGTACAGCTGATTGAGATGACGGTTCGATTCGGCAAGCAGGCTGTCGGTGAGCAGCGAATTTCCCACCTCACGCGCAATCGCCAGGGTTAATGGCAGATCGGCGGGCGAGGCGTGGTCCGCCGGACAGCCCAGCGCAATGGATCCTGAGAGACGGCCATGGTTGTCGAAAACGGGCGTTGAGCAAAAACTCCACGCACCGAGCGCCTGTTTAAAATGGTGATCGGGCTGCGTTTTCACCGGTTGCCCTAACACAGAGGCCAGCGACAACGCGCAACTGCCAATGATGCTTTCGGCACAATAGGTGCCGTCGACAAAACCGAGCTCCGCCAGTTGCCGGAGCGTCTTTGGATCGCCACAGCGGCTCAGCACACACGCACTCTCATCCAGAATAAACAGCGCACACTTTCGTGGTGCCATGTATTCCCATGCATCCTCCAGCGCCGCCTGCCCAAGCGTGAGCATCGCCGTCTTACGCCGACAAATCGAATCAAACGTCAGTCCCTGTGCCCGGTGTGGCTGCGCCCAGAAATCACGCTGCATCATTTTGCCGCAGCGTAGCCACGAGTCGCGAATAAATTCAGGGGTATTCGATTCATCGCTTAAGTTCACGCTGTTGTTCACTGTCTGTTTTCCCTCATTTCAGGGTGCGGTCGCTCGCAATTCTGCCGTATTTCGCGCTTTCGCGTTCCGTTATGGAACATTCATCAAAATAAATGTTCTCTTTTGGAACATAACATTGATGAATTTTCTTTTTCGCGCGCTGGGGCACAATTACGGTATCGGCAGCGAGCGGTCGCCGTGGCGTTGAACACCATCGATCCCCTGGAGCCTAAGACCCGGAGCAAGAAAATGAAAAAGCTGATTAACCGTGTGGAAGACGTACTGAGTGAACAACTGGCTGGCCTCGCAAAAGCGCACCCGTCGCTGACCCTGCATCAGGATCCGGTCTATGTGACCCGTGCAGATGCTCCCGTACAGGGCAAAGTCGCGCTGCTATCCGGCGGCGGCAGCGGACATGAACCGATGCACTGCGGCTATATTGGTCAGGGCATGCTGTCTGGCGCCTGCCCCGGCGAAATTTTCACCTCCCCAACGCCTGACAAAATGTTTGAATGCGCCATGCAGATTGACGGCGGTGAAGGTGTGCTGCTGATCGTGAAAAACTACACCGGCGATATTCTTAACTTCGAAACCGCCACTGAACTGCTGCACGAAAGTGGTGTGAAAGTCACTACCGTGGTGGTGGATGATGACGTAGCCGTCAAAGACAGCCTCTATACCGCCGGACGACGCGGCGTCGCCAACACCGTACTGATTGAAAAACTGGTCGGGGCGGCGGCAGAACGCGGCGATTCCCTGGAAGCCTGTGCGGAACTTGGCCGTAAACTCAATAATCACGGCCATTCGATCGGTATCGCCCTCGCGGCCTGTACGGTTCCGGCCGCTGGTCAGCCCTCTTTCACTCTTGCCGACAATGAAATGGAGTTCGGCGTAGGGATCCACGGCGAGCCCGGCATCGACCGTCGCGCTTTCGTCTCCCTCGATCAGACCGTTGACGAAATGTTCGATACCCTGCTGGAAAACGGCACCTATAGCCGCACGCTGCGCCACTGGGATCCCGCTCAGGGCGTCTGGCAGGACGATAAGCAAGGCAAACAGCCTTTACAGCGTGGCGATCGCGTCATCGCGCTGGTCAATAACCTCGGCGCCACGCCGCTTTCTGAACTGTATGGTGTCTATAACCGTCTCGACGAACGCTGCCAGCAGGTGGGTATCGTCATCGAACGTAATCTGATTGGTTCATACTGCACGTCACTGGATATGACCGGCTTTTCCATCACCCTGTTAAAAGTGGATGACGAGACGCTGGCACTCTGGGACGCACCGGTTCATACCCCAGGCCTGAACTGGGGCAACTAAGGAGAGAGTCATGTCACTGAACAGAGCGCAAATTGTGAGTTGGCTTTATCGCTGCGGGGAGATTTTCAGCAAAGAGAGTGATTATCTCACCGGGCTGGATCGCGAGATTGGCGATGCCGACCATGGTTTGAATATGCATCGCGGCTTTAGCAAAGTGGTCGAAAAATTACCCGCCATTGCGGATAAAGATATCGGGTTTATTTTAAAAAATACCGGGATGACGCTGCTGTCAAACGTCGGGGGAGCCAGTGGCCCGCTGTTCGGCACCTTTTTCATCCGTGCCGCGCAGGTCACTCAGGCGCATCAGAGTTTGTCGCTTAATGAACTCTATCAAATGATGCGTGAAGGCGCTGATGGCGTGATTAGCCGGGGTAAAGCCGAGCCGGGTGATAAAACGATGTGCGATGTCTGGGTGCCGGTGGCGGAGTCACTGCGCCAGTCGAGCGAGCAGAGCCTCTCCGTTACAGCCGCGCTGGACGCCGCCGCCGCTCAGGCTGAAGCCGCCGCACAAAGCACAATTACGATGCAGGCCCGCAAAGGTCGCGCCAGCTATCTGGGCGAGCGCAGTATCGGGCATCAGGATCCGGGCGCAACCTCGGTGATGTTTATGATCCAGATGCTGGCAGCCGCAGCGAAAGAGTAAGGACTGTAAGATGGTAAACCTGGTGATAGTCTCTCACAGCGCCCGCCTCGGTGAGGGGGTGGGCGAACTGGCACAGCAGATGTTAATGGGCGGCGACTGTAAAATCGCCATTGCCGCCGGCATCGACGATCCGCAAAATCCCATCGGTACCGACCCCATCAAGGTGATGGAGGCGATCGAATCTGTTGCCGATACCGACCACGTGCTGGTGATGATGGACATCGGCAGCGCCCTGCTCAGTGCAGAAACGGCGTTGGATCTTCTCGACCCGACCATTGCCGGAAAAGTGCGGTTGTGCGCCGCACCGCTGGTTGAAGGGACGCTGGCGGCAATGGTGAGCGCCGCCGCGGGCGCGGATATCGAAAAGGTCATCGCCGATGCGACGAACGCCCTTGAGGCCAAGCGTGAGCAACTGGGTTTACCCTCTTCGGCTTCTGAGACCCGCATAACTCCGGTCTTTAGCGCACCGGACGCGGCGGCAAAATCGGTGTCCGTGGTGATCAAAAACCCCAACGGTTTACACATTCGTCCGGCGTCCCGGCTTGTAACAACGCTGTCGGCCTTTGACGCGGATCTGCTGCTGGAAAAAAACGGCAAGTGCGTCACGCCAGATAGCCTTAATCAGATATCGCTGTTGCAGGTTCGCTGTAATGACACGGTCCGTCTGCTGGCAAGCGGAGCGCAGGCGGATGAAGCGTTGGCCGCGTTTAGCCAACTGGCTACGGAGAACTTCGGTGAATCGCTGGACGATGCGGCAATTACCGCATCGTCGACGGAGGAGATTTCGGGCAGCGCGTTCTGCTATACGCCAACGCTGCCGACGGTTCGACAAGCATCCGATCTCAGCCCTGTTGCAGAACAGGCACGACTGCGTAACGCGCTGGATCTCACTCTGCTCGATCTGATGACGCTGCTCACCCGCATGGAAGAAAACTGGCCGGGTGACCTGGCGGCCATTTTCTCCGGTCATCACATGTTGCTTGACGACCCAGAGCTGTTTGATACCGCCTGCGGGATCCTGCGTAGCGAACACTGTACGGCGGAATATGCCTGGCAGCAGGTGCTGAGCAGCCTCAGCATGCAATATCGGCAACTGGATGATGCCTATCTGCAGGCGCGCTACATCGATATCGACGATCTCCTGCATCGCACGCTACGTCATCTGTTGCAAAGCCCGCTGACGTTACCTGATTTCACCGCGCCAGCCATCCTGGTCGCCGACAACCTGTTTCCCTCAACGGTGCCAGAACTTGACCCGAACATCGTAAAAGGCATCTGCCTGCGTGAAGGCAGTCCGCTCTCGCATGGCGCCTTGATCGCTCGTGAGATGGGCATCGCCTGGATATGCCAGCAGGGTGATGCACTTAACGACCTGCAAACGGGGGAAAGGTTATCCCTCGATGTTGCATGTAATCACGTCGTTCGGCTGAAGTAAGCGACTCTCGCTATCCGGACGGGGTGTAGCGGACCGGATAGCAACGCTGTACTGGCTACACTATTTTCGGGCGAGCAGAATTTACTGATACTCCAGCGTGTAAATAGCCTGAGCAGTGACTGTACCGGCATTTATCGTCGACCCACCCTTGAAATAATAGTAGGCCGTGTAATTCAAAGACTCCTGGGCGCGGGAATCAGGTACCACTGTGGTCGCAGCGGCATTCAGCGTCACTGGTGTCTCATTAGATAAAATCTGAAAACCGATGTTATCCACATTACTGTTTGAATTTGCCAGAACCGTGTTGGCCGGTGACGCTCCTGATAACGCCGTTCCTGTGAATTTCATCTTAACAACGGTATGCAAATCGCAGGTTAAATCGATGTGAAAGTTGGTTGATTCACCAGGGTAACGCCCCGTTCCGTGAGACTGAATATCTGCTGCAGCCACAGAACGCAACGTGACTGTTTGATCGCTTTCGCCATTGACCACACAGGTATTGGAAGGAACAACCAGCGGTGCTGATAATTTATAGATCATATTGTACCGATACCGGTCACCACACCAACCACTGCATACCGTCGAACGTTGATCCTGGTTCAGAGTTAGCACGGAGGTTCCAGCAGGAAGACTGAACCCACCCATTCCTGGCGTATATAGGCTGCGCTTTAGTTTTATTTTTACTGGCGTCAAACTAATCGTACCATTACCTGAGCCGCAGGAGGTATTTGGCCACGTACAGAATTGATTGCCATTAGGATATGGAATGGGGGCATTGGTGCGTACCCCGGCAATCTCCATGTACTCAACGTCATACCCTTTTAATACTGTCTGAACCGTTGGGGGGCCATATACCCGCAACCCATCATTATGCCCGCTGTCCCCACTACAGGAGGTCGTGCCAGGTTCAAGAATAAGATCCGGGTAGGGAGCACCCTCTGACGAGGGAACAACAGAGACTGTGGTAGAAAGAGAAGTGGCGCTGCAACCAAATGCATGTGCAGGACTGACGGAGAGCAGACCGTATCCGCATACCAGAAACAACAGGCTCATTAACGCCCTCCGTTTCTTTAAGCCCCCGGTAACTTGTGTCGCTAAACTCATTTTGTTGCCACAGCATTCCATAGTTTCCACTCCTTTTTATTATCTGACTGCTAGCGATTGTTTGCTAAAGCGGTGTTGGCATTACCCGACTGGTGAGGGAACGTCACCATCTGACACGGTGTATCAAAACGTTGCAGGTGCGTTTTCGATGATGCCTCGGTAGAGACTGGCATTAACATATAACCGAGCTGACAGCGCGAAGCTGAATCATCACCCCATTTTATTAACAACATACCTTTCGGGGCTGATACGCGGGCATACACCATGCCCCCCTGTGCAACAGTGCCAACATGATGATCGGTTTCGTCAAAAACCTCTGCGCCAAAGGGCACAGGCTCGCCATTAAATAACGAGGTAATCAGTACTGGCGTGCCACTGTGAGTAGAAAAGACCACTCTGACCACTGCTCCCGCGCGTGGTACGACTTTTTGCGCCGTATTTTCAAACTCGACATTCTGTGAGGAGCCTTCAGGATCAATGGCTACCTCATTAATCTGATATGGATTGAAAGTAGGAAACAGGGCGTAACCTGATGCATCAATTGCAGCACCGTTGTATGAGCGTAGTTTTGCCCCTTCTGCGCCTTTGGCTTCAATCAGAGCAAAACTGTCCCCGTTATACGGCGACAGCGTCACACCACCTGAGTGAGCAACCAGCGAGCCCGACATGCCCATCGAAGTGCTGTGATATCCCTCTCCAGCGCTATAGCTGCCATTGACGGAAGCCACACTGCCCAGCCAGGAGCCGCTAACGCTACCGGAGCTACCCGCATGGCTGTCTTCAGTAACACTCATGTTGTAGCCATATTTATTCTGCTCGCCCAATGAACCGGCAAGTGCAACTTGTTCGTTGCTGACACCATTGCTGTCGTGGGTATAGTGCAGACTGACGGTAGGTTGATTCTGTTGCACAGCCCAGAGCGGAAACGAGATATTTAACGAATAACTGGTCTGAGTATCGCCGTAAGCACTCTGACTGCGACCAATATTTAAATCGTAGCTGACAATGCCGTAACGGTTGGAATAACCAAACTGGAATTGTTTGTTCTGTTCCCGACTGTTCCAGTAGTCTTCCATAGAGGCACTGGCGTAAATACTGCCCCAGTCATCACTGAGATCCTGATTTACAGTCAGGGAAAAACGGTTTTTTGAACGCTGGATATCATTGATATCATCACCCTGTTGTGCAGCATTTCGGGTTTGCATCGCTGTGATGTAGTTCAGATAACCACTGCTGGAAAAGCGATAAGCCGCCAGAGTGATATTACTTCTGGTTTCAGGAATATACTTGCTGTAGTTAATCCGGTAACTCTGACCAGATAGATTCCCTCCCGCATCTGATCCAAGCTGGCTATAAGCCTGTGTAACATCGAAGCCCAAAGCACCCCATTTTGTACCCACCGCAGTTCCCAACTGCAATGCCCGGTAATGCGGGCTCATCTGCCCCCCGGCATAGCCGGTGAACATATTGGTCAACCCGCGCTGATAAGTCATTTCATACAGCATCGGATTATCAGAAACCGAGTTGTCGCGCAGCGATCCCACTGTGATGCTGTACTGCTGCGCACCAGGACGCAATAATTGGGCGACGGAAGCGTAAGGGAGGGTGAAATTCTGCTGTGTACCATCGGCTTCCTGTACAGAAACCTCCAGATTTCCACCATAACCTGAGGGATATAGGTCATTAATGACAAAGGCACCAGGTGGAACCGTAGTTTCGTAAATTATCTGTCCTTGTTGCTTTATGACAACTTTAGCGTTGGTTTTCGCAACACCACGCACTTCCGGCGCATAGCCACGCTGAGACTCTGGCAGCATACGGTCATCGCTGGCGACCCGCACCCCGCTAAATGGAACCGAGTCAAATAATTGCCCGCTGGTATTCGACTGACCGACAATGAGCCTTCCGCGCAACGTATTAATATCTCGCTGTAGATAGGTATTCATCGTGTTGTAATGCCCACCATTATCTTCCTGCCAGTGAAATGAGCCATTATGCCGGAAATACCATGAACCGATATTTACCCCACTATTAAAAGAGGAGTAGAATGAGCGAGATGAACTATTAGTATAGTGTGAATCATAAACGTTTGTATAATAGCTTAGCATGGCAGCAGGTATGCCATCTTCCCATAAGTTAGGGTTAACCGTCCCCCGTGCCTGGGTATTCACATAAATTTGCGGAATATTAATATCCAACTGTTGCAGACTACTATCAAATTAAACACTCGACTCACGAATTAATCGCATCAGGTCAATACAAGAAGTATTCTCTGTAAGTGCATTTTTGACCTCAGATGAAAGCTGATCCAGTTTAAAATCAATTAGCCCAATAATTTTAGATGACAAACAAGGATAGACAGAATTGTCATTCCCCATTTTAAACTCCACCATATCGTAGCTGGAATGTGATTTATTAATCACGACATTGACCTTATATATTCCTGGCGAAACACTTGATCCATTAGCAAAACGTTTTAAATCAACTTTTATATTTGTTTTCAGCAGAAAATTCTCATCAAACTCGACGTTTTTAGCAATCGGTGGGATATTTTCTACTGCAATAACAGGTATTGTTATGAACAATAACCCTGTCGCAGGCAATGCAAAGTTCCATTTTGGAAAAGACATCGGTCACTCCAAACCAGTCACCCGGAAAGATTATTTGTGTGCCTTATAGGTTGTCACACCACCGTAATCGTTAATTGCCGTATAAGTTAACTGATTAATATCATTTGTATTAGCGATGTTCTTAAGTGGAATTTTTCGCGTTTCACCAGGTGCGATCATCACCCCCTCGGTTTCATGCCTTGTCCCCTTCTCATTATAGGTTATCGTGCCTAGCGAGACATAATAAGGCGATGGATTATTAACCTGCATACCTCCCTCGTCTCCTTTCCACGCTAAAAGTTCAGGTGCACGATTGGCATCCCCTTTTAATCCTTCTGGACGATAAAAAAGTTTGATACGAGTACGAAAAGCAATATCCAGATGGCTGGCATTATTAGGTTTATCTTGTTTAGCCGCAATCTCCATAACATTCAGCCAGAATACGGATTCCTTATCTTTCGGCAACGCAGGCACTCCGACATAACTTATGCGTAATGCCTGACCTCTACCGGGATCAACACGATTAATGGGAGGGGTCACTATAAATGGCATAGGCATCTTGCCTGGATCTATTTTATCATCGCCAGCATCAATCCAGTTTTGAATCAATACCGGAGCATCGCCTCTGTTACTCAAATTTACTGTCACTTCTGCCTTTTGCGCCAGATAAATAACTCGCGTACCATTAATCGTAATTGATGCGTAAGCGGAATAACCGGCAGTCCATAGCATGGTAGAATATAATGCTATTTGGGCATATCTTGCGCTCTTTCGTATAAACGCAATTACTCCACTCAAACTGGCTCTTGAGTTCAGCATAGTGCCCCTCCTCACAGGATTATTTATACATCAGGTTGTAAACAACCCGACTGACGACAGGACCTGCGGTTACCGCATCAGCCGTAACGGCTTTTTTATATTCAACGAAATAAATCAGCGTTGCGGCATTACTTTCACTGATTGCATTAAATGTTGTGCCTCCCGTTGCGGCCTGATCCTGGTACCCCACTTTAATTGCATTTCCATTTGCACCATCAAGTAATTGCATTTTTACGTTACCTGCTGGGGTCGGTGATGCAGGTGCGACGTTATTTAACAGACCTGTAGCGGCATCAACGTTGGTTGCATCAGGTTCAAAAAAAGCGGCGACTGTTTTGCCTGTCGCATTTTGACAGCCTGAGACATCGATATTAAATTGCGTACGACCAGCCGTTTCTCCGGTAAAGGCATTGGTTGATATTGTCGGCAACGTAACTGTCGCATCGCTCTGCCCACCAATTTTTGCCAGACAGGTTGCACTGGTGATCTCACCATTAAAGGTTATTGTATTATTTGCGACTGCCATATTACTGCCTATGGCTAGTACAACGCATAAAAAAATCTTATTCATGATTTTCCATTCCCGTTATTAATTATCATATATATTGATACTTTTAATAATTCCCACTATTCAACTCAACACGAATATAACCACAGAGAGAAAAAGACGATACACGGTCTGAGATTAATATACTTTGAGCACTGCATAGCATGCGTTTTTTTTAATATTTGTCAACATAACCAATATTGACAAATCGTTAACAACGTTAAGTTGCAAGAACAATTTACAATCGGCATTTTTAGAAAAAAATAATTCAATTACAAGAGGTTAGGAAGCTTTCATGAATCAATAAAATATTAGAAATAAAAATCAAGCACCATACAAAAATAAATAAATTCCGAATTCATCACAAATGTTAATCCAAAAATGGACATTATATTTTTTCGATTTCCGCGGGTTGCAGTTAATAACGTTAATTTCAACCAACCATAGAACGCAGATACCTATTGACCTGTTCTTCGCTATCCAGTAGTAAAGATAAATACATAGTAGAAAATTCGAACATTTCTGGATTATCGTATTGTCTGTTTATTATTTGCTCGTAATTCGCGCTCGTGAATAATCGGAGAATGTAAGGTTTACTGTTGCAACTTTTAAGGGCTTCTTTCTCGCATTAATTCATTCCAGCCAGAAAAGAAACGTCTACAGCTTCGCAAAAAAAGGGGGGTATCAACGCGCCGGGGGCGATCCTGGACTACGATTTTCTCATGGTAGATACCGTTTTTCGGTACGCACTAAGGAGATGAATCAATGCATACCCCTGCTTTTCGTTCTTTCGGCTCGTTGTCATACGCTATAAAACTCGCGGTCTCCGGTACTCTTCTGACCTTCGCCTCCCTGTCAGTTAACGCAGAGGAGACGCCAACCGCTCCGCCGCAACCGCCGGATATTTTGCTCGGCCCGCTGTTTAACGATGTGCAGAATGCCAGACTGTTCCCCGACCAAAAGACCTTTGCCGATGCCGTGCCTAACAGCGATCCGCTGATGATCCTCGCGGATTACCGGATGCAAAAAAATCAGTCCAGTTTCGATTTACGCCACTTTGTGAGCGTCAACTTCACGTTGCCAAAAGAGGGGGAAAAATATGTTCCGCCGGAAGGACAATCACTGCGTGAACATATCGATGGCCTGTGGCCGGTATTAACCCGCTCTACCGAAAGCGCGGGAAAATGGGATTCGTTGCTGCCGTTGCCTGAACCTTACGTGGTGCCCGGCGGGCGCTTCCGGGAAGTCTATTACTGGGACAGCTACTTCACTATGCTGGGACTTGCCGAAAGCGATCACTGGGACAAAATTGCCGATATGGTGGCGAACTTTGCCTGGGAGATTGATGCCTTCGGTCATATCCCCAACGGCAACCGCACCTACTATCTGAGCCGTTCCCAGCCGCCCTTCTTCTCCCTGATGGTGGAACTGCTGGCGCAGCATGACGGTGACGACACGCTGAAAAAGTATCTGCCGCAACTGCAAAAAGAGTACACCTACTGGATGGAAGGCGTCGAAACGCTGCAGGCAGGTCAACAGAACAAACGGGTGGTGAAACTGGATGACGGCACCATTTTAAACCGCTACTGGGATGAGCGGGATACGCCGCGACCGGAATCGTGGGTTGAGGATATCGCCACGGCAAAAAGCAATCCAAACCGTCCGGCCACCGATATTTATCGCGATCTGCGCGCTGCGGCGGCATCCGGCTGGGATTTCAGTTCGCGCTGGATGGATAACCCACAACAGCTCGGCACGCTGCGGACCACCAGCATCGTACCGGTCGATCTTAACGCGCTGCTGTACAAGATGGAAAAAATCCTCGCGCGTGCCAGCAAAGCTGCGGGGGATGAAGCAAAAGCCAGCCAGTACGACACGCTGGCAAACGCCCGACAGAAAGCGATTGAACACTACCTGTGGAATGACAAAGAAGGCTGGTATGCGGATTACGATCTGAAGAGCAAGCAGGTGCGTAATCAGCTGACCGCCGCCGCCCTGTTCCCGCTGTATGTCAACGCGGCCTCGAAAGATCGCGCCAGTAAAATGGCCGCCGCTACCCGCGCGCATCTTTTGCAGCCGGGCGGGCTTGCCACCACCTCGGTGAAAAGCGGACAGCAATGGGATGCGCCAAACGGCTGGGCGCCGCTGCAATGGGTCGCCGCCGAGGGCTTACAGAACTATGGGCAGAGTGATGTGGCAATGGAGGTAAGCTGGCGTTTTCTGACCAACGTGCAACACACATACGATCGCGAGCAAAAGCTGGTGGAAAAATATGACGTCAGCAGCACCGGGACGGGCGGTGGCGGCGGTGAGTATCCGTTACAGGATGGTTTTGGCTGGAGCAACGGCGTCACGCTGAAGATGCTCGACCTGATCTGTCCGAAGGAAAATCCTTGCGACAACGTGCCGGAAAAGCGCCCTGCCGTCAGCCCTGCATCTGCTGAACAGCCACAAAAACAGGCAACGCCGTAATAACCAACGCCTGACCGGCCTGGAAATCCCAGGCCGGTTTTCGCTTCACGCGATCAGAAACGATAGCTTGCCCCGACCTGAACCGTGCGGTCACGACCAATCCAGCAGTTGGTGCTGTCGTAGCAACTGAAGGTTTCTTTATTGGTGATATTCTGCGCGCTGGCTTTTAACGTCACGCCGCGCAATGAAGGCAGCGCCTCGCCTAAATGATATGACACGGCGAGATCGTACTGTGTTGTCCCTCCCAGCTTCCCGCCCTTGTTATCCGGCGCGATTTCCATCGGCCCGGTATAGCGCGCCCCGGCCCCCATTGTTAGCCCGCGCAGTACGGTCGCATCGAAGGTGTAATCGCCCCACAGATTAAACGCATTCTCCGGCACCTGGGTCGGGCGTTTTCCCTGATAGGTTTCATCTTCGGTATTAATTGCGTGGGTATAGGCGTAGTTGGCAATCAACGTGACGTTGTCACCCGGCCGGCTCATCACCGAAAGTTCCGCGCCTTTTGATTCGATCTCCCCGGTCTGCCGATAATCCCAGGTTGGCGTGGCGGAAAGAACATTCTTCTGACGGATGTTGAACACCGATGCCGTCAACGTGGTCGCGTAATCGGCCAGCAGGTATTTCACCCCGCCCTCCAGCTGTTTGCTGGTTGTCGGCTTCACGTCTTTCGCCGTCAGCGTGCCCTGCGGTGAAATCGGTTTGAAGCCTTCGGAATAACTGATAAACGGTGAAATACCGTTTTCAAAGGCATAAAGCGCGCCAAAACGTTTGGTCACCCGGTCCTGTGAGATCCAGGTTTTCTCATCATTTTGCAGCGCGTCGGTCGTCGTTGAGCGGTAATCGTCATAACGAAGACTGGCCAACAGATTTAAGCCGCCAAACTCGACCTGATCCTGTAGGTAGTAGCCATTTTGCTGATAAGAAAGGCGGTTTTTCTGTGCGGTGTACAACCCCAGATCGGCGGTATGCACCTGATGGAAATCCGGGTCACGCATGTCGATTCCCGGTGTAGCGCTGGCATAACGGTAGAAATAATGGCTGTCGAGTTTCTGATAGTCAAAACCGGCCAGCAGGTGGTGCTGCCAGTCGCCCAGCGTAATCGTTTTCGTCACCTGGTTATCAATGTTGAAACTCTTCAGATCTTCATCGGTGGTATAGGCAAAGCGGTCCAGCATCCAGACCGGGTTTGTGCCATTACCGGTTGAATAGACGCTGCGCTGGTGCGTATCGACATCAAAATAGCGTGCCTGCTGACTGAATCCCCAACCGCTGTCAAATTCATGTTCGAAATGATAACCCACCATCCACTGACGCTGCTTAAAGCCACTCCACTCATCGCCGGCGTAATCACGACGATCGGCGTAACCCGAGCGCAAATAGGCAATCGGTAATGGGTTCGACGGCGACAACGACGGTGTATTCTGCACCAACGCATCCAGCGTCAGGCGCGTTTTGCTGTCTGGTTGCCAGGTAACGGAAGGCGCCAGCAGATAGTCTTCATAACGGGTGGTGTGCGGTTGATCGTCGCCCTCCGTCGCCTTGCCCAGCAAACGGTAATTCCAGTCGCTGTCGCTGATTTTGCCGGTGGAATCCAGATAGCCTTCTTTCAGATTTCGCGTACCGGTATTAAAGCCGATCTCCGTTTTTTGCTCAGCTTGCGGTTTTTTGCCCTGAATATTCACCAGTCCCCCCGGCGAACCGTTGCCATACAGCACGGAGGCAGGTCCTTTCAGAATATCGACGCTTTCCACCAGCAACGGGTCGATACGCGCTTTGGTATTGCCAGTGACGTTGTACGGCAACTGCAAGCCGTTGTAGTACTCCTGATCGACAGAGAAACCGCGAATCTTGTACTCGCTCATATAGGAGGTATTGCCACGCACTTCTGTCGATACCCCAGGCGCATAGCGCAGGATCTCGTTGACGGAATTCGCATGCCGCAACGCGATCTCGTGATTATCGATGGTATTAATCACCTGCGGCGTTTTACTTTCCGGGACGGCAGATTTGGTGGCGCTGTTAGTCCAGGCAGGCAGCAGGCTCTCCTGACCTGTCTCTGAAACGACAATCGTCGATTCGTTGGTGTCCGCCGCATAGGACAGAGTGGTCAGAGCCAGTGAAATACAGCCAGAAAGCGCGCAAAGTCGAAAGCAAGAAGTTGTCATAGTGAGAATAATTATCAGGTTAAATTGGAATGCCAATTATTCTCATTTCAATGGGTAAATCAAGAGAGGAATTGAAGGGGAATACCGACAAAAACGCGGCTCCCGCAGGAGCCGCATTGTTAATCGCGGCGTACGAGCCGGAATACCACCAGCACCACAATGGCGCCCACCACAGCGACCAGGAAACTGTGAAGATTAAAGCCACTGATCGTGCCGCCAATACCAAACATGGTCGCCAGCCATCCGCCCACTACGGCACCGACGATGCCGAGAATACAGGTCAGGATGAATCCACCGCCGTCACGTCCCGGCATGAGCAATTTGGCGATAACACCGGCAATCAAACCAAATACAATCCAGGCAATAATTCCCATGTTCAGGCCCTCTTTTCAGGGAAACCACACGCAACAGATTCTTGCGCTTGTCCGTTAAGTATAGGCAACCCCTTGATCCTCGTTGTTTCCGCGAGACTGAATTATTTGTCTTTAGTAAAAAAAATCACGCGTTTGTATTAAGTTCTCCAGCGTCTTGCCGATAACCGTTCGATAGACTGTCAGGCATCCAGGAGTCATTCCGCGTGAGTCATTACAATGAGCAGTTCCTGAAGCAAAATCCGTTGGCGGTGTTGGGGGTTCTTCGCGACTTAAACAGCAACCAGGTGCCGTTGCGCGTCTCCTGGTCCGGCGGACAATTTATCAGCAAGATCCTTGACGTCTCGGCCGAAAGACTGGTGATGGACTTTGGCAGTCAGCAAAAAGAAAACGTCGCCGTGCAAAAGGCGCGCAATATTACCTTTACCGCCGAAACCCAGGGCGCGAAGGTCGAGTTTTCCCTTGAGCAGTTGCAGAGCGGTGAGTATCAGCAGCTTCCGGCCTTTATCACCCCGCTCCCTCCGGCGCTGTGGTTTGTGCAACGACGGGAATACTTCCGTATCTGCGCGCCGCTCCATCCTCCCTACGGTTGTACGGCGCAGATGCCGGATAACAGCACCCTACGTTTTCGTCTGTACGATCTTTCCCTCGGCGGAATGGGCGCGCTGCTGGAAGGCCCGAAACCGTCAGGTCTCACCGAAGGGATGCGTTTTTCGCAGGTGGCGTTGGATATGGGGGAATGGGGGATGTTTCACTTTGACGCACAACTGATCTCCGTAACCGAACGCAAAGTGATTGACGGGAAAAACGAGACCATTTCCACTCCCCGCCTGAGCTTTCGTTTTCTCAACGTCGGCCCGGCGGTGGAGCGGGAACTTCAGCGGATTATCTTTTCCCTTGAGCGCGAAGCGCGCGAGAAATCAAATAAAGTGCGCGACTAATTACATCGCATCCAGCGCGCGCTGCAATTTATAGATGTAACGCGGCGCCTGGGGCGCAGGATGGTTATCTGCGACGTGTTCAACGAATTCATCGGCGCTGAGATCGTTGATTTTGTTAATTGCCTTTTTCCGGTCAGAGGAGAACGTGCGTAGCAGCGCGCCTGCACCGTTGGCATAGGAGACCACTAGCGCGTACTGCATCACCTGCGGATCCTCAATGCCGGCGAGCGGGCCGGTCTCCAGAATACTCAGGTAGGCAGCGCCCATTGAGATATTCCGTTCCGGGTTTTTCAGTTCACTGGTCGAAGGCTCGCCACTCCAGCCCATCCGGCGATAGACATCACGCCCGGAGGTCGACGCTTTTAGCTGCATCAGCCCTATCGCATTCGATTTACTGACCGCATTGGGATTTCCGCCCGACTCAATGGCGATAATCGCCGTAATCAATTGTGGGCTAACGCCCCACGCCGCACCGGCTTTTTCGCTGATCGGCATCCATTGCATGGCTCGTTTCACCGGCACTTCCGCGTTCCACGGGGGATTTTTATAATCTTGTTTTGAACTACAGCCTGCAAGCAGCACAATTAAAAAAGCAAACCATCTCAATTTCACGTCTTCTGTCCTTATCGCCGGAACGCTTCGTTACGAAAACCACCGTTATAAACCGGATTAGCAAAGCACCCTCCGGCAAAACGTTCTACTATAAGCGGCATGATATACATTTGGTTTCTGTTGTAGCAAGGAATTGCCATGTCCCGGTTTCACTTAATTGCCCCCTCAGGCTATTGCATCAATCAGCACGCGGCTTTGCTTGGTATCCAGCGCCTTAAGGAGGCCGGGCATCAGGTCGATAACACGGCGGTGGTCAGTCGTCGCCATCAACGCTTTGCGGGTACGGATTCGGAGCGTCTGGCGGACGTGAACGGCCTTGTGCATCTTACCGCGCCGGACACCATCGTCATGCCGGTGCGCGGCGGCTATGGGGCGAGCCGTCTACTGGAGCACATCGACTGGCAGGCCCTTGCGGCACGGCAACAGCGGGATCCGCTGCTCATTTGCGGGCACAGTGATTTCACGGCGATCCAGTGCGGTCTGCTGGCTCTGGGCAATGTCATCACTTTCAGTGGCCCGATGCTGGCGGCGAACGTTGGTGCGCCGGAGCTGAATACCTTTACGCAAACCCATTTCTGGCAAGCATTACGTCACGCGCAGTACACCGTGGAATGGCAAGGCGATGGTCCGGCCTGTCACACGGAAGGAACGCTGTGGGGTGGCAATCTGGCGATGCTGATTTCGCTCATCGGCACCCCATGGATGCCCAAAATTGAAAACGGCATTCTGGTGCTGGAAGACATTAATGAGCACCCTTTTCGTGTCGAGCGCATGCTGTTGCAAATGTTTAACGCCGGTATTTTAAATCGCCAGAGCGCCATTGTGCTGGGCAGCTTTAGCGGCAGCGCCCCGAATGAGTACGATGCCGGTTACGATCTCAGTACGGTGTATGCGTTTTTACGTGAGCGCCTCTCTGTTCCCCTGATCACCGGGCTTGATTTTGGTCATGAGCCGCGAACCGTTACGCTGGCGTTAGGCGCGCATGCCGTGTTGCAAAACGATCAAAACGGTACGCAATTGACGATCTCGGGTCATCCCTTTCTGAAATCGTAAAAAAAGCGACCGCAGGGGCTAAGTAAAATCCGGTTGCGGTCGTTATTATGATAATGTCAATGAATAAGAAAATGCGTAATTGGGGAGTAACCGAACGTTGGACGCCGCGGCAATAATCAGTCTTTTCATTTTGGGGTCCGTCCTCGTTACCAGCAGTATCTTACTCAGTTCATTTTCATCGCGCCTTGGCATTCCGATTCTGGTTATCTTCCTGGCAATTGGTATGCTGGCGGGCGTCGATGGCGTCGGCGGCATCCCGTTCGATAATTATCCCTTTGCCTATATGGTCAGTAACCTTGCGCTGGCGATTATCCTGCTTGATGGCGGGATGCGCACGCAGGCCAGTTCGTTTCGCGTCGCGCTGGGCCCGGCGCTTTCTCTGGCGACCGTTGGCGTCCTGATCACCTCCGGCTTAACCGGTATGATCGCCGCCTGGCTGTTTAATCTCGATCTGATTCAGGGGTTGTTGATTGGCGCCATTGTCGGTTCAACGGATGCGGCGGCGGTTTTTTCCCTGCTTGGCGGCAAAGGGCTGAATGAGCGTGTCGGCGCGACGCTGGAAATTGAATCCGGCAGTAATGACCCGATGGCGGTATTTCTAACCATTACGCTGATCGAGATGATTCAGCAGCACGAAACCGGCTTGAGCTGGATGTTCGCGGTCCACATTATTCAGCAGTTTGGTCTGGGCATCCTGCTTGGGCTGGGCGGCGGCTATCTGCTACAGCAGATGATTAATCGTATCTCCCTGCCCGCCGGGCTCTATCCGCTGCTGGCCCTGAGCGGCGGGATTCTGGTGTTTGCCCTGACCACGGCGCTGGAAGGTAGCGGTATTCTGGCGGTCTATCTGTGCGGCTTTTTACTGGGTAATCGCCCGATTCGTAACCGTTTTGGCATTCTGCAAAACTTCGATGGTCTGGCCTGGCTGGCGCAGATCGGCATGTTCCTGGTGCTCGGACTACTGGTGAATCCTTCTGACCTGTTGCCGATTGCGGTTCCAGCGTTGATCCTTTCCGCCGGGATGATTTTCATCGCCCGACCGCTCTCCGTCTTTGTCGGGCTGCTGCCGTTCCGCGGTTTTAATCTGCGTGAACGCGTGTTTATTAGCTGGGTGGGACTGCGCGGCGCGGTGCCGATCATTCTTGCCGTCTTTCCGATGATGGCGGGTCTGGAAAATGCCCGCCTGTTCTTTAACGTCGCGTTCTTCGTGGTGCTGGTGTCACTGGTCTTCCAGGGTACCTCGCTCTCCTGGGCGGCGAAAAAGGCCAGGGTGGTGGTTCCACCGGTCGGTTGGCCGGTCTCACGCGTCGGTCTGGATATTCATCCGGACAATCCGTGGGAGCAGTTTGTCTATCAGCTCAGCGCCGATAAATGGTGTGTCGGCGCGGCGCTGCGCGATCTGCATATGCCTCAGGAAACGCGCATAGCGGCGCTGTTTCGTGACAATGTGCTGTTTCATCCCACCGGCAGCACCCGTCTGCGTGAAGGCGATGTGCTGTGCGTCATCGGGCGTGAACGCGATCTCCCGGCGCTGGGTAAACTGTTCAGTCAGTCACCGCCGGTAGCGCTGGATCAACGCTTCTTCGGCGACTTTATTCTGGAAGCCAGCGCCAAGTATGCCGACGTGGCGCTGATTTATGGTCTGGATGACGGAACGGAGTACCGCGATAAGCAGCAAACGCTGGGCGAAATTGTTCAGCAACTGCTGGGGGCCGCTCCGGTTGTCGGAGACCAGGTTGAATTTGCCGGGATGATCTGGACGGTTGCCGAGAAGGAAGATAATGCGGTGCTGAAGGTGGGTGTTCGCGTGGCTGAAGATGAGGATGAGTAACGTCGATGTTTTTTTGCCGGGTGACGGCTACGCCTTACCCGGCCTACAAAATGCACTGACTCACCAGACCTGATAAGCGCTGTGCCATCAGGCAACTTTATAGAAGTTACACCGTAACAACAGGAACGCGCAGCGCCAGCGAACACATCAGCTCATAGCCCACCGTTCCCGCTGATTTCGCCACGTCGTCAATTTTGATCTCCTTACCCCACAGCTCCACCGGCGTTCCAATGCCCGCCTGTGGGCATGGCGTCAAATCCACCGCCAGCATATCCATCGACACCGTTCCCACTGTCGTGGTCCGGACACCGTCCACCAGCACCGGCGTTCCGCTCGGCGCATGGCGCGGATAGCCATCTGCGTACCCCGCCGCCACGATGCCAATGCGCTGTTCGCCTCTGGCAGTATAACGTCCGCCATAGCCGACGCGATCCCCGGCTTTCAGCGTCTGCACGCCAATGATTTCGCTGCTCAGCGTCATCACCGGCTTCAGTCCGGTATTGGCAATATCGCGCCACTGACCTGATGGCGAGGCACCGTAAAGAATAATGCCCGGGCGTACCCAGTCAAAATGTGCATCGGGATGCCACAGCGTGGCCGCGGAGTTTGACAGCGAACGGTGGCAATCCAGCCCTTCCGCTGCCTGCTCGATGCGCGCCATTGCATTGTGGATCCCGTCAGGGTGCTCAGCGTCGGCAAAGTGCGACATCAGCGTCATTTCACCGACGTTCGGCATCGCGCGCAGCTGCTGCCAGACGGTTTGCAGCCGTTCCGGCTGAAATCCCAGACGGTTCATGCCGCTGTTAACCTTCACATAGACATCCAGTGGTGCCTTCAGCTTCGCATTTTGAATCGCTTTCAGCTGCCAGTTGCTGTGAACGCAGGTGGTCAAACGCCAGGTATCGTACCGTTCCAGATCGTCGGCGTGGAAAAAACCTTCCAGCATCAGGATCGGCCCTTTCCAGCCGCGCTCACGCAAGGTGACCGCCTCTTCCAGATTCAAAAGAGCAAAACCGTCGGTGTTGCCCAGCGCACTCCAGATACGTTCTATGCCGTGTCCATAAGCATTGGCTTTTACCACTGACCAGACGCGAGCGTCCGGTGCGGCCTGACGCACAATGCTCAGGTTTTGTTTCATCGCCTGCAGGTCAAGGCTGGCCAATATAGGGCGGGTCATCTCGCGTCCTTCTTAGTTATGTGCGCCGTGCAGATGTTGGGGACGTGAAGGCGTAAAGCCTGCGTGGTAGCGCGCCACACTTAAATCGTCATACGGAATGGCAGGCGTGCGACCTGACAGAATATCGCTCAGTAACTGCCCTGAACCACAGGCCATCGTCCATCCCAGCGTACCGTGTCCGGTATTTAACAACAGATTTTTGAAGCGGGTACGTCCCACGACTGGCGTACCGTCCGGCGTCATCGGCCGCAGACCGGTCCAGAATGTCGCCTGTTCAACATGCCCGCCGCGCGGATAGAGATCGCGCACCACCATCTCAAGCGTTTCCCGACGCGGCTGGAGTAGTTCGGTATTGAAACCGACAATTTCCGCCATGCCGCCCACGCGGATGCGCTGGTCAAAACGGGTAATGGCGATTTTGTAGGTTTCATCAAGAATAGTCGAAACCGGCGCGCCGTCCTCTTCCGCCACCGGAATCGTCAGCGAATAGCCTTTCAGCGGATAGACCGGAATATCGACAATCCCTTTCAGCATCGCCGTGGAGTAGGAGCCCATCGCCATGACGTACGCATCGGCTTTAACGATCTCATCACCACATTTCACGCCGTAAATCTGTTCGCCTTCGCAAAGCAGTTTATCCACCGGCGTGTTGAAGCGGAATTTGACGCCCGCCTGTTCGGCCATCTGCGCCAGACGCTGGGTAAAGAGTTGACAGTCGCCGGTTTCGTCATTCGGCAGACGCAAGCCTCCGGTCAGTTTGTGCGCCACTTCAGCCAGCGCCGGCTCGACTTCCGCCAGTCGACTGGCTTCCAGCAACTGATACGGCACACCGGCATCTTCCAGCACGGCGATGTCGCGCGTTGCGTTCTCATACTGCTGCGCGGTACGGAAAAGTTGCAGCGTCCCGCCCTGCCGCCCTTCATACTGGATGCCGGTCGACGCACGTAGCGCTTTCAGGCAGTCACGGCTGTATTCCGCCAGACGCACCATCCGCCCTTTGTTTTCCATGTAGTGACTGGTGTCGCAGTTGCGCAGCATCTGCCACATCCACTTCAACTGGAACTGTGTGCCGTCCAGACGAACGGCCAGCGGCGCATGGCGCTGGAACATCCATTTGATTGCCTTCAGCGGTACACCCGGCGCAGCCCAGGGCGCGGCATAGCCCGGAGAGATCTGCCCCGCGTTCGCCGCGCTGGTTTCCAGCGCCGGGCCCGGTTCACGATCGATGACGGTGACATCATGTCCAGCCTGACTCAGATACCAGGCGCTGGTCACGCCAACGACGCCACTTCCCAGTATGACAACTCGCATAGCCACTCCGTTAACAGTAACAGTAAAAGAACAATCATCTAATTACATCTTGATAACTCAGATGAAAATATTATTCAACATATGGCTTTTTTATGGTGACACATCTCACATATAGCAGGCAGAACAGTGGCTCTCTGCTTTGGTATCTCCTGCTGTGGGTTATTTTTATCCAGCATAAAATATCGCGACCACCCCGTAATCTGGCGAGTCGACCAGCGGAAATCGCAAAGAAAATATTTCTTCACTGACACGGTTTTTAACCGGGTGTTCTATGCTTGAAATGAGGTGCTCCACACAGAGAGTGCCGCCAACAATGAGGGTGCGCGAATGGCTACGATTGATTCCATGAACAAGGACACCACACGCTTGAGCGATGGACCCGACTGGACGTTTGATCTGCTGGATGTCTATCTGGCAGAGATAGACCGGGTGGCGAAACTCTACAGACTGGATACCTACCCGCACCAGATTGAAGTCATCACCTCCGAGCAGATGATGGATGCTTACTCCAGCGTCGGAATGCCGATTAACTATCCTCACTGGTCGTTTGGCAAAAAATTCATCGAGACCGAACGACTGTATAAGCACGGTCAGCAAGGGCTGGCCTATGAGATTGTGATCAATTCCAACCCGTGTATCGCATACCTGATGGAGGAGAATACCATTACTATGCAGGCGCTGGTGATGGCTCACGCCTGTTACGGACATAACTCCTTCTTCAAAAATAACTATCTGTTTCGCAGCTGGACCGACGCCAGTTCCATTGTCGATTACCTGATCTTCGCGCGTAATTATATTACTCAGTGCGAAGAACGATACGGCGTGGACGAGGTTGAGCGATTGCTCGACTCCTGTCACGCGCTGATGAACTACGGCGTTGACCGTTATAAACGCCCACAGAAAATCTCCCTCCAGGAGGAAAAAGCCCGCCAGCAAAGTCGTGAAGAGTATCTGCAAAGCCAGGTGAACATGCTGTGGCGTACCCTGCCGAAGAAAGAAGAAGAGAAGACGATTGCCGAAGCGCGGCGCTATCCCTCAGAGCCGCAGGAGAATCTGCTCTACTTTATGGAAAAAAATGCCCCGCTGCTGGAGTCATGGCAGCGCGAGATCCTGCGCATCGTGCGCAAAGTCAGTCAGTATTTTTATCCGCAAAAACAGACTCAGGTGATGAACGAAGGCTGGGCCACGTTCTGGCATTACACGATTCTGAACCACCTGTATGACGAGGGGAAAGTCACCGAACGTTTTATGCTGGAGTTTTTACACAGCCATACCAATGTGGTGTTCCAGCCGCCTTATAACAGCCCGTGGTACAGCGGCATAAACCCTTACGCGCTGGGTTTCGCCATGTTCCAGGACATCAAGCGCATTTGCCAGTCGCCGACGGAAGAAGATAAGTACTGGTTCCCGGATATCGCCGGTTCCGACTGGCTGGAAACGCTGCATTTTGCCATGCGCGATTTCAAAGATGAGAGTTTCATCAGCCAGTTCCTGTCGCCGAAGGTGATGCGCGATTTTCGCCTCTTTACGGTGCTGGATGACGACCGGCATAACTATCTGGAGATCTCTGCCATTCATAACGAAGAGGGCTACCGGGAAATCCGCAACCGCCTCTCGTCGCAATATAATCTGAGCAACGTAGAGCCGAATATTCAGGTCTGGAACGTGGATCTGCGGGGCGATCGCTCCCTCACCCTGCGCTATATTCCGCATAATCGCGCGCCGCTGGATAAAGGCCGCAAAGAGGTGCTTAAGCATGTGCATCGGCTGTGGGGATTTGATGTGATGCTGGAACAGCAAAACGAGGACGGAAGCGTGGAACTGCTGGAACGCTGTCCACCCAGGATGAACAGCCTGTAAAGTAAAAACCCCCTCATCGCGAGGGGGTTCGTTTTTAGCGGCCCTGAATGGCTAAATCGCCAGGCAGGTTTTTCTGCATCCGATGCCAGATCTCGCCGCTGTCATGACCGTAACGACGCACCGTTTCGTACACCTGATCGTGCGCGCCCTGCAGGCACAATTGCGACAGCTTATGGTAGAAACCCAGCGCCAGGCTGCGCGCTTCCGGATTGGCAAAATAGTGACGACCAATGCGGGTATACAGCCCTTTCATGCCGTTCAGGATCAGGCCATAAATTGGGTTGCCGGAGGCAAATGCCAGACCGCGGAAAATGTTGTAATCGAGATCGGCAAACGCATCGGCGTGATCGGCCACTTCCTGCGCGGTCGCCAGCACGTCCTGCGCTTTGTCAGGATGCTGACGAAACGCGGTGCGAATGAAGATGGTGGAGATGTTGGTCCGGACCGACAGCAGATTGTCGATCAACTGCGGGACGCTTTCGTGATCGAGACGCGCCAGCGTTTCAAGAATATTCAGTCCGGAGGTTTCCCAGAAATTATTCACCTTCGTCGGTTTGCCATGCTGAATGGTCAACCAACCGTCTCGCGCCAGACGCTGCAGCACTTCACGTAACGTGGTACGTGTCACCCCGATCAGCTCGGAGAGTTCTCGTTCTGCAGGCAAGATAGTGCCAGGAGGGAAGCGGTTATTCCAGATACTTTCAATGATGTACTCTTCCGCGAAACCCGCCGGGCTCTGCGCCTTAATGACCATAGTGAGATTTCCATTACACAGCAAAACATAGTTACACTCATCATACCAGACGGGTTACATGCCCGATAGCAGACACAACGAAGAAAAAGTGGATCAAGGCTTCATTTTCTTGATAACGCTGGCTGCCAGGGGTTAAAGGCTTGCCTGCATTCAGACTGACCGTTACTCTTTGTCGCTAACCATAAAAACATCATTTCAATAAATAAGGTAAGGGAAACCATAATGGAACTCTCATGGGGCCGCGCGCTCTGGCGCAACTTTTTAGGCCAGTCGCCAGACTGGTACAAGCTTGCACTACTGACCTTCCTGATAGTTAATCCACTGATTTTCATCATCAACCCGTTTGTTGCGGGCTGGTTGCTGGTGGCGGAATTCATCTTCACGCTGGCGATGGCGCTGAAGTGTTATCCACTGCTGCCGGGCGGTTTGTTGGCCATTGAAGCGGTTATGATTGGGATGACCAGTGCCGCGCATGTTCGCGAAGAGGTGGCAAACAATCTGGAAGTGTTACTGCTGCTGATGTTCATGGTCGCGGGCATCTATTTTATGAAGCAGCTGCTGCTGTTTATTTTTACCCGTTTGCTGCTGAGCATTCGCTCCAAAACGCTGCTGTCACTCGCATTTTGTATCGCGGCGGCCTTCCTTTCCGCCTTCCTTGATGCACTGACCGTAGTCGCGGTCGTGATCAGCGTCGCCGTTGGGTTCTATGGTATCTATCACCGCGTGGCCTCTTCCCGTAGTGATGATCATGACATTCTTGATGACAGCCATATCGATCAGCACTACAAAGCGGTACTCGAACAGTTCCGTGGCTTCCTGCGCAGCCTGATGATGCATGCCGGGGTGGGAACCGCGTTAGGCGGCGTGATGACGATGGTGGGCGAACCGCAGAACCTGATTATCGCCAAAGCCGCTGGCTGGCATTTTGGCGACTTCTTCCTGCGGATGTCGCCAGTTACCGTTCCGGTACTGATTTGCGGCCTGCTCACCTGCGTATTGGTTGAGAAACTGCGCTGGTTTGGCTATGGCGAAACGCTGCCGGAAAAAGTACGTGACGTATTACAACAGTTTGACGATCAAAGCCGCCAGCAGCGTAATCGTCAGGACCGATTAAAGCTGATCGTTCAGGCCATTATCGGCGTCTGGCTGGTTATCGCCCTGGCGCTGCATCTCGCGGAAGTGGGACTGATCGGCCTGTCCGTCATTATCTTCGCCACCTCGCTGACCGGCGTGACCGATGAGCATGCCATTGGCAAGGCGTTCACCGAGTCCCTGCCTTTCACCGCGCTGCTGACAGTCTTTTTCTCGATTGTGGCGGTGATCATCGACCAGCACCTCTTCTCGCCGATTATCCAGTATGTGTTGCAGGCCTCTGAGCACGCGCAACTGACGCTGTTCTATCTCTTCAACGGCCTGCTCTCGTCGATTTCCGATAATGTCTTCGTTGGTACGATCTACATTAACGAAGCCAAAGCGGCCATGGAAAGCGGCGCTATCTCTCTGCAACAGTACGAACTGCTCGCGGTGGCGATCAACACCGGGACGAATCTGCCGTCCGTGGCGACGCCAAACGGTCAGGCGGCATTCCTGTTCCTGCTCACCTCTGCGCTGGCGCCGCTGATTCGCCTCTCCTATGGTCGGATGGTCTGGATGGCCCTTCCATATACCATCGTGCTGACGCTGGTCGGTCTGCTGTGCGTCGAGTTTACCCTGACCCCAATGACCGAGTGGATGACGCAAACCGGCTGGTTAGCTACACTTTCATAACAACTTACCGGGCATTTCACTGCCCGGTTTGCCTTTTTGCATGATATTTATCCGATTACACAATATTTAAGTTTCTCCTGGTGGCGCTGTAATCGAATTGGTTTACACTGCCGTGTCTACGCATGTTGCAGGGAAATTATTATGTTGCGATATTTAAACCAGTGCTCACGGGGTCGGGGCGCCTGGTTATTGATGGCTTTTACTGCCCTGGCGCTTGAACTGGTCGCGCTGTGGTTTCAGCATGTTATGCTGCTTAAGCCGTGTGTGCTGTGCATCTATGAGCGCTGCGCACTGTTTGGCATCATGGGTGCAGGACTGGTCGGAGCGATTGCGCCTAAAACACCGTTGCGCTATGTGGCGCTGATTATCTGGATCTACAGCGCCTGGCGTGGTGTACAACTGGCATGGGAACACACCATGATTCAGTTGCACCCTTCTCCATTCATGACCTGTGATTTCATGGCTCGCTTCCCTGGTTGGTTACCGCTGGATAAATGGTTACCGCAAGTGTTTGTCGCCTCCGGGGATTGCGCTGTGCGTCAGTGGGAATTTTTATCGCTGGAAATGCCGCAATGGTTACTGGGCATTTTTGCGGCCTATCTGGTCATCGCAGTTGTGGTCCTGCTTGTCCAGCCGCTTAAACCGAAAAGACGCGATCTGTTCGGTCGTTAATCTCAGACGCTCCCAGCCGGGAGCGTTTTTTTGCCTTAACGTTATTGCTGACGCGGCCCTATAAATAGTATATTAAATACATCTTATAGAGCCTGGCAAGGAGATGTCCTATGTCCCACCTACGTATCCCGGCAAACTGGAAAATCAAACGTTCAACCCCGTTCTTCACCAAAGAGAATGTCCCCGCAGCACTCCTTTCCCACCACAACACCGCCGCAGGCGTTTTCGGTCAGCTTTGTGTGATGGAAGGTACGGTAACCTATTACGGATTCGCTAACGAAGAGGCTAAAGAGCCTGAAGTCAAAGTCGTGATTAACGCCGGTCAGTTCGCCACCAGCCCGCCGCAGTACTGGCATCGTGTGGAACTCAGCGATGACGCCCAGTTCAACATCAACTTTTGGGTTGCTGACGAACATCAGGGCGATGAAATGTATCAGGCAAAAAAAGCGTAACGCCTGACATCAGACCGGGCGGCTCAGTCCGCCCATGACGGTTTGTTTAAGATATGATCCTGCCAGTCACGCACTTCTGACTCTCTTACCGCAATGTGACGTACCGAAATTCGCTCGCCGTGCATTGCCGCTTTCGATCCCGTCAGCAGCGGGTGCCATTCCGGCAGCCCTTTCCCTTCCGCCAGCAGACGATAGGCACAGGTCATCGGCAACCATTCAAAGGTGGGCAGATTATCACGCGTTAGCTTGATACAGTCAGGCTCGTATTCGAATCGACGTTCGTAATTGCGACACTGGCAGGTTTTGATGTTGAGCTGGCGGCAGGCGACGTTGGTGAAATAGATCTCGTCGGTATCCTCGTCCATCAGCTTATGCAGGCAGCACTGACCGCAGCCATCACATAACGACTCCCATTCGGCATCGGTCATTTCATCCAGGGTTTTACGTTGCCAGAAAGGTAAATCGCTCATCAGGGTATCCGCCATTGCTATAAAGCTGCACCTTATAACCAGTCTGGCACGTTGATGCAAGTTTTGCCGCCTAAAAAGGCGGCAAGCAGGCGTTACAGGACGCGGGTCGTCAGGGAGTGACCATTAAAATTGACCACCAGCTCGTCGCCGCTGGCGAGCGGTCCGACGCCTTCCGGGGTGCCGGTCAGCACGACGTCACCCGCTTTGAGGGTAAAGAATTTGCTCATATAGGCGATTAAGGGGATGATTTTGTGGATCATATCCGCCGTCGACCCCTGCTGGCGAACCTCGCCATTGACCGTCAGACCCAGCGGCGTCGCCTGCGGATCGCCATTAAATTCCGCAGCCGGAATGAACCCGGACAACGGGCATGAATTATCGAACCCTTTTGCCTTCTCCCAGGGTTGCCCGGCCTTCTTCATTTTGCCCTGAATATCACGTAACGTCAGATCGAGCGCCACGCCATATCCGGCGATCGCCTTACGCACATGCTCTTCGGTCGCCTGACGCAGCGTTGCGCCGATTAATACCGCCAGTTCGACTTCATGGTGCACCGAGCCCATATCCGTTGGAATGACCAGCGGCTGGCGCAAATCGCACAAGGCGGTTTCCGGCTTAATAAACAGCACCGGCTCATCCGGCGTGACGCTGCCCATTTCCTTGATGTGGTTGGCATAGTTACTCCCCACGCACACTACTTTGCTTACCGGGTAGTCAAGCAGCGCACCCTGCCAGTTATGATGTTGATACATTCATTTTCCCCTAATTTGTCATCGTTGACTTCAGGAATGGCACCGACAGGCATGACGCCGGGTACCGTTTATTTATCGGTTTCTGGATTGTTTTGTGAGGCGTTGAAACGATGTTGCTTCAATAAATCTTCGGGCGGCGGAGGCAGCTGTAAATAATATCCCTGCTCCGTTAAGGCTTGTTTCACTTTATCCAGCGAGGCATTGACTAACTTTTTGCTACCATCTAATGGCAATATCATTGCCAGCTGTGGTTGACCAAATCCTTTCATCAGTTCTTCAGGCACACGTGAGAAATCGTCTTTTTTTTCGACATACAAATAGGTCTGGTCACGCTTAGCACTTCTGTAGATCACACAAAACATACATTTTACTCTGAATTAAACGGATGGCGACTTGCCTCAATATAATAGTGACTATAACATGCCTTCTGGACTTCGGAATATCACTCCACATCGGGGATGATAAATAGCAAATTGAGTAAGGCCAGGATGTCAAACACGCCCATCGAACTTAAAGGCAGTAGCTTCACCTTATCAGTGGTTCATTTACATGAAGCAGAACCCGAGGTTATTCGTCAGGCGTTAGAAGACAAAATCGCTCAGGCTCCTGCTTTTTTAAAACATGCTCCTGTGGTAGTGAATGTCAGTAGCCTTGATGCGCCAGTAAACTGGCCGCAGTTGCAGAAGGTTGTGGCGTCGACGGGATTGCGTATTGTTGGCGTCAGCGGTTGTAAAGATGCCCGGCTCAAAGCCGAAATCGACCAAATGGGCCTTCCTTTACTCACTGAAGGTAAAGAGAAAGTGGCGCGTTCCGCCCCGGCTGAACCCGTTGCTCCCGCCGCTGTAGTGCAAAACGCTACTCCCGTCACAAAAACGCGATTTATTGATATACCCGTTCGTTCCGGTCAACGCATTTATGCACCACAATGTGATCTGATTGTTACAAGTCACGTCAGTGCTGGCGCTGAGCTGATCGCCGATGGCAATATTCATGTCTATGGCATGATGAGAGGTCGCGCGCTGGCAGGGGCAAGTGGCGACCGGGATGCGCAAATTTTCTGTACCCATCTGACGGCAGAACTGGTGTCTATCGCAGGTGTTTACTGGCTGAGTGATAAAATCCCAGCAGAATTTTATGGCAAAGCGGCACGTCTGCAGTTGGCAGATAACGCTTTGACAGTTCAACCGTTGAATTGATCCCTTTTTAACAAGGAATTTCTATGGCACGCATTATTGTAGTTACTTCGGGTAAAGGGGGCGTTGGCAAAACCACCTCCAGCGCGGCCATCGCTACTGGTTTGGCCCAGAAGGGAAAGAAAACTGTCGTTATTGATTTTGATATCGGCCTGCGTAACCTCGATCTGATCATGGGGTGTGAGCGTCGGGTTGTTTATGATTTCGTCAACGTCATTCAGGGCGATGCTTCGCTCAATCAGGCGCTCATCAAGGACAAGCGCACTGAGAATCTCTTCATTCTTCCGGCCTCTCAGACGCGCGATAAAGACGCATTAACGCGTGAAGGCGTTGCAAAAGTTCTCGACGATCTGAAAGCGATGGATTTCGAGTTTATCGTTTGCGACTCCCCTGCGGGGATCGAAACCGGCGCACTGATGGCGCTCTATTTTGCCGACGAAGCGATTATCACCACCAACCCGGAAGTCTCCTCGGTACGCGACTCTGACCGTATCCTGGGTATTCTGGCGTCTAAATCTCGCCGCGCCGAAAACGGTGAAGATCCGATTAAAGAACATCTGCTGTTGACGCGCTACAACCCGGGCCGTGTTAACCGTGGCGACATGCTCAGTATGGAAGATGTGCTGGAGATCCTGCGCATTAAACTCGTCGGAGTTATCCCGGAAGATCAGTCTGTTCTGCGCGCCTCTAACCAGGGCGAACCGGTCATTCTGGACATCAATGCAGACGCAGGTAAAGCGTATGCCGATACGGTAGACCGTCTGTTGGGAGAAGAACGTCCTTTCCGCTTCATTGACGAAGAGAAGAAAGGTTTCCTCAAACGCCTGTTCGGAGGATAAGTTATGGCATTACTGGATTTTTTTCTCTCGCGGAAAAAGAGTACAGCGAATATCGCGAAAGAGCGATTGCAGATTATCGTTGCCGAGCGTCGTCGTAGTGACGCCGAGCCGCATTATTTACCGCAGTTGCGTAAAGATATTCTTGAGGTCATTTGTAAGTATGTACAAATTGATCCGGAAATGGTCACCGTTCAACTTGAACAAAAGGACGGCGATATTTCCATTCTTGAACTTAACGTTACATTGCCGGAAGCTGAAGAGTTGAAATAAACGCTCTACTCAGATAATTCCTGGTAAAAAAGGCAGAGCGATCTGCCTTTTTTATTATCTGCCATTCTTCTGTTGCGGTAATCACGATACCTGAAATATGGCATCACTTATCCACGAGCGATAACTGTTCGACTATTTTCGCTTTTGCATAGCAGACAAACCGCGAGACGGCGGGCATAACCTCTGCCCAGTCGACGCTTACCTGTCCCAGATAGTCGAGCCGCGTGGTCGCAAGTAGAGAAACGTATTTGTCCGGGAGATAAGGCATTAACCAGTCTGCCGCGTGGTTTTTCGCGGTAAAGCCGCCTGGTGTCACCTTAGCGCGACAGGAAGCCCGCTGTCAGGCAACGGGCTAACCCTGAATTTAGTGGTGCAGCATTTCGTCCACTACGGCCTGCGCCTTGAGTTGATAAGGATAGTAGGTTGGCCAGTTATCCATCTCTTCCAGTAGCGCCTGCTGTGAGGTATTGCCCATAAAAATATGGAAGTGGCTCGACGCCCGCGGGGCAATAATATGATCGCTGAACTGCACAAACTTCGGCGCTTTACTGTTTGCGTCTTTGCATTCAAACAGATAACGCACCCCTTTTTTACCCGAGGTGTAGGTCAGGATCTTGTACCCGGCATAGTCATACTGACAGGAGGCCACCTGCTTGCCGGTATGAAACTCCATCACGCCATTTTCGATACCAATGGTATCGACTTCCGTCGCATAGCCTTTCCGGTAATAGGCTTTCACCTCTTCCGCCGTTTTCCCCTTATCCTTTGCCGCTTTCTGTTTAAAAACCGGATCCAGCTCACCGCTGACCAGATAAGGATAAACGGATTGCCACATGCCATCCCAGTCGCTAAGCGCCCTGTCCTTAACATTGCTATCCGCAAATTCGCCTTCCGCCGCTTTCTGTTCCATCTCCGTCAACGGTACACCATGCGCGTGATCGCCGTGAGCGATGGCATAACTGCTGAACCACAACATTCCCAGAGAAACAGATAATTTTTTCCAATGAATCGCCAACGTCGTACCCTCAATCAGATGAATAACATGCAATGTTATATTATAACAATGAAATTTATTCAACACCGTTGCGCGTAAATGAAGGAAACTTGATCTGGTCACTTTTTATGCAAAAACCAGATTCGATATACTAAAACCGGAGACAAAAAACAGGAGGTAATGACTATGTATCGTTCTGTTCTGGTGCCCATTGATATCTCAGAAGCCGATCTCACCCGGCAACTTATTCCTCAGGTCAAAATCCACGCCAAAACGGCAAAAGTCCATTTTCTGTCAGTCATTCCCTCAGTCCCCTTTTATGCATCCCTGGGGCTCGCCTACTCTGGCGAACTCCCGGATAAAAATGGACTGCAGACGAAGGCATTACAAAAACTCGACGAGATTGTGAAACAATTCGATATTCCTGAAGGACGGGTACAGACGCATGTGGTATACGGCCCCCCGAAGGATCAGATCCTGAAGATGGCGGATACCGTCAGTGCTGATCTGGTGATCATCGCGTCACACCAGCCCGGTATTTCAACGTATCTGTTGGGTTCTACTGCTGGTGCCGTCGTGCGCCACGCACATTGTCCGGTGCTGGTTGTACGCTGAGCCGCAAACGGGAGCCAACTGGCTCCCGTTTATGCCATTTTCACGATCCAGTCGCGGAAGATTTCCATCGCGGGCGTCATCGGTTTCGACTTCAGATGGGTGAGCCAGTAACCGCCCATTCGGATCTCAATGTCAAAGGGGCGAACGAGTTGTCCGGCCGCCAGTTCTCTGGCAAACATCATTGCCGGAACCAGTGCCGCTCCACCGGTATGGATAACCGTTTCAACCATCAGCCGTGAGGAGTCAAAAACAGCACCATTGATTCGCTCTGCCGTCACCCCTGCCGCAGCAAACCAGTTATCCCACTCATCTACCCGATATGAACGCAGAAGATTCTCTTGCAAGAGATCGGCTGGCCGTCTGAGTCGTTGGGCAGTTTCTGGCGTGCACAGGACAGTCAGCGGAGCCTCACACAACATTTCGTTATGGGTAGCTGGCCACAGGCCGTTGCCAAAGCGGATGGCAAAATCCAGCCCCTCAGCCGCCAGATTCACGACGTTGTTATTTGTGCGCAGACGTAACTCAACGAACGGATGCGCCTGTCGGAATTGTTCAATGCGCGGCAGTAACCAGCCAACAGCAAAGGTGCCGACCGCAGCGACCGTAAGCACTTCACGATACTCCCCGCCCTCAAACTGACGAAAAATGGTGTCGATTTGGCCAAAGGCATCGGTCAGGACGGCAAACAGTGCCTGCGCCTCATCCGTCATCTCCAGCCCTCTGGGCAGACGTTTAAACAGCACCCTGTTCAGGCGATCTTCCAGGATACGCACCTGCTGACTGACGGCGGCCTGCGTGACACAAAGTTCCAGTGCCGCACGAGTAAAACTCAAATGGCGAGCCGAAGCCTCAAAGGCACGTAGTGCATTAAGCGGAAGATTCGAGCGCATAATAAAGACTCATAAGATTTTCTTTATCCCAAGGTAAATTCTTCTCGCTTGTTAAGCAAGCACGGAGAGTGGATAGTGCTGGCATCGCAGACACATCATGCGCCTTTAATTCTCTTTCTTCTTTTGTCTGTTTGAACGGGAAAAATAAAGCGCGTGCAATGATCAATTTACTGATTATCAAGGATGTTATTTATGTTTAAAAAACGAGGTCATCAGACGGTACTTATTGCCGCCGTGCTCGCTTTCTTTACTGCCAGTTCACCGCTTTTGGCTCGCACGCAGGGAGATCCCGCACAAGTCCAACAAAAGCTGGCTGCATTAGAAAAACAATCAGGTGGCCGACTGGGCGTTGCGCTGATTAATACCGCCGATCGTTCACAAATCCTTTATCGCGGTGATGAGCGCTTTGCCATGTGCAGCACCAGTAAGACGATGGTCGCTGCCGCGGTGTTAAAACAGAGTGAAACTCAGCACGATATTTTGCAGCAGAAAATGGTCATCAAAAAAACCGATCTGACAAACTGGAATCCGGTGACGGAAAAATATGTCGATAAAGAGATGACATTAGCGGAGCTAAGCGCTGCCGCTCTGCAATACAGCGATAATACGGCAATGAATAAATTACTTGAGCACCTGGGCGGTACCAGCAACGTCACGGCCTTTGCCCGCTCAATTGGCGACACCACGTTTCGTCTGGACCGGAAAGAACCCGAACTGAACACCGCCATCCCTGGCGATGAGCGCGACACGACGTCGCCGCTGGCGATGGCGAAAAGCCTGCACGAACTGACACTGGGCGATGCGCTGGCTGGCACACAGCGTGAACAGCTTGTCGAATGGTTGAAAGGCAATACGACCGGCGGCCAGAGCATTCGTGCCGGACTCCCCGAAAGCTGGGTGGTTGGCGATAAAACCGGAGGCGGTGATTACGGCACAACCAATGATATCGCAGTAATCTGGCCCGAAGATCGTGCGCCGCTGATCCTCGTCACCTACTTTACACAGCCACAGCAGGATGCCAAAGGTCGTAAAGATATTCTGGCCGCCGCCGCAAAGATTGTGACGGAAGGGCTTTGAGCCCGGCGGGTAAGCGAAGAAAGCAAAAAGGCCCAGACAAATGTCTGGGCCTTCAAATTTGGGCCGCCATCGAGGCCTCGAACCCCGTTCCCTACAACAAAAGTCGTTCGCTCTTCCAGATGAGCTAATGGCGGTCTGCCGGTTTTTATTTCTGATTGAGAATCTACTCATTATCAGAACCGGGCGGCATAATACATAACTCAAATTACCCCTGCAATAGGTGTGGATGACTTTCTGTTATTATTACCATTCGTTTGCTCATTATTCAGGCTGAGCAATATATAAGAGATAATATATAGCACACCGGCGGATTCACCCGGACTGGCGCGCATAGAGGTAGGCTGTCGCCCGTGATACCCCTAAATGCTGCGCCACCGTATCCATGGATTTACGCACATTCAGCAATCCCTCCTTTCGTAACTGTTGGATCAGAACCTTTCTGTCTTCCGTTTTAAGCGCGCGCGCCGTAGTGGCGCGTTTCGCAGCAAAATCATCGATTCGCTGGCGAATGACTTCAGTACTCCCGGGGTCAAGATGTTCACGCACCGGTGAACTCTCTGTTTCGGTAAAACGCGCCAGCGCGCTCTGCATCCCCCGGAAAAGCGTCATATCGACATTAAGGCATAATGCGGCGACGTAGTTGCCCTCTTCATCCTTAATGCCAATAGACGTACTTTTTACCGGACGGCCATCTGCAAACTGATTGCCGTAGTTCGCAATGATTTCAGGGAAATCCGGAGACGCAATCCTTGCCAGCCCGAGTTCCGTAGCCGGTTGTCCCGCCTCACGGCCGGATAAATTATTATGTATCGACATAATCGCATGCTCAGGATCCTTGAGGTCATGAACAACCACTTCACAAAAGGGAGAAAACGTTTCGCTTAATCCCTTCGCGATAGTGTCAAGTTGGCTGAGAAGCGAATTCTCGTCGTTTTTTGGCATGCCGGTCTCCCACAGTGATGCCCGTTGTCATTATTGCTATCCGTTTACCGCCTCACGAGACGGATTTCCCGGCCAGAAATTCACCGTAGCGCGCGATATCCACATTGCCGCCGCTGATGATAATGCCGACTTTTTTCCCGCTGAGTTCTGCTTTTCTCGCCCTTGCCGCCGCAAAGCCAAGACAGCCAGTGGGTTCTGCGACGATTTTCATGCGCTCAGCCATAAACCTCATCGAGGCAATGAGTTCATCGTCTGAAACGGTCAGAATATCATTAACGTATTTTTGAATCAGAGGGAACGTATAGTGCCCCAGATGTTGCGTCTGTGCACCATCAGCAATCGTTTTTGGCGTATCGATGTGAACGATTTTACCGCTTCGAAAAGACTGCTGTCCGTCGTTACCGGCTTCAGGCTCTACACCATAAATAATGCAATCCGGGGAGAGTTGCCGGGCTGCCAGTGCTGAACCTGAAAGCAAACCACCGCCTCCCAGACAGACAAAAAGCACATCCAGTGGGCCGACCTCCTCAATCAACTCTTTGGTGGCGGTGCCCTGACCGGCGATAACATGGGGATGATCGTAGGGAGGGATGAGCGTCAGTCCGTGTTTCTCAGCCAGTTCACGGCCAATCTGTTCACGATCTTCCGTATAGCGATCGTACATGACAACATTGCCACCATACCCTTTGGTCGCGGCCACTTTCGCGGCGGGCGCATCATGAGGCATGATGATTGTCGCCGGAATACCCAGCAATTTTGCTGACAGCGCTATCGCCTGGGCATGGTTTCCGGAAGAAAATGTCACCACGCCAGCAACACGTTGTTCCGGCGTAAACTGGCGTAATGCATTCATCGCCCCACGAAATTTAAAGGCCCCCATACGCTGGAGGTTTTCACATTTAAAGAAAACGTCAGCGCCAAATTCCGCATTGACGGTCCGGGAGGTCATCACCGGCGTCTTGTTTGCATATCCTTCAATACGCTCTGCGGCGGCGGCAACATCAGCGTATTCCGGACGTGTAGTCTCAGTCATTTTTTTCACCTGTATAGCGTTAAGCGTCGGGCTTATTGCGCCAGCGCGATAGCTTCTACTTCTAAGGCAGAACCATAATGCAGTTCTGCCACCCCAGCAACGACACGAGATGGGCGGAAATCACCAATCCATTCGGCGTAAATTTCATTAAACGTCGGCCATTGGTTGATATCTGTCACATAGACACGTACGGAAACCAGATGCTGACGGGATACACCGGCCCCTTTCAGACAGGCATCGACATTTTCCAGAACTTGTCTGGTCTGTTCCTCAAAAGACGCCCCCGCCTTTTTCTCACCGTGCCGGGTGATTGGCAGTTGCCCTGAGATAAAAACAAATCCCCCTGCTGTCACGCTCGCCGAATAGTGCCCGGCGGGAGGAAGCCCATGGGACGTTGCGTTCAGTGTGATATCCGGGTGCATGTGCGCCTCTCCTGTGTTCTACATTTAATACACTATGTATTAATTCATACTTTTTGTATGATTCGTTTATACACCACATTGCACTGTGCGACTACCCCTTGTTTTGACGTCTGCGGTTTCCGCTCCTCGCTTATGTGACAGAGATCGCGGTTATGATTTGCTTCAGAAAATCAAAAGGTTCGATAATGGCGTCAATCGACATATTGAATCCGAATGGGATGCGGAGTGATGAAATTAACCATATTGGTAGATAACAATACTTACATTGACAGGTATTTGACCGGGGAACCTGGCGTTTGCTATTTCATTGAATGCTCAGGCTTAAAACTTCTTTTTGATGTTGGCTATTCTGATATTTTTTTAAAAAATGCACAGATTCTGGGTATCGATCTTACGCACATTGATAAAATTGTATTATCACATGGACATAACGATCACACCTGGGGGTTAAACCATTTATTCCAGCATTACGACAGGCTTCCATCACCTCCAGCAAAGAAAGTCGATATCATCGCCCATCCTGCCGCCTTTACGCCTAAATTTTATGCGTCAAAACCCATTGGGATGAACCATAATGCCCTTTGTTTTGATTACTTCTTTAATATCGTCCATTCCACGCAACCCCTGAAATTATCCGAAGACATCACTTTTTTAGGACAAATCCCCCGCCTTAACCATTTTGAAGCGCAAAATCCGGTAGGCCATACACATAATCATGATGGTGAGTTAACGGCTGATTACGTGATGGACGATAGTGCAATGGTAATTAAGACAAAGGATGGACTGGTGATTGTAACCGGGTGCTCCCATGCCGGGATTTGTAATATTATTGAGCACGCAAAATCAGTCACTGGAGAGTCGAAAATCGCTTCCGTTATAGGCGGTTTTCATCTCCTTAATGCCGATGAATCATTGCTTTCGGAAACCGGGAAATATCTCAGCGCATTGTCGGCTAATACGCTTTATCCCAGCCATTGCACCGATCTTGCCGCAAAAATCTATCTGTCTCGTTATGTGGATCTCAAAGAAACGGGCGTGGGACTCACGCTGACTTTCCCCATGTAGCATCAGATTGCGTGAAGGGAGGCCGTGTTTTCTGCCTCCCGATTATTCATACCTGCTGCGACGATCACCTGACCACCAGCAGATCGGAAAAACGCGTGGTGTAGCGCGGAGAAAGCATCTGCCGTCTCAACTGCCATGGTGGCTGAATACCCTGCCCGACAAAGTACAGCGTTCCTCTGCCCTGTCTGGCATTGAGCGTATCCAGAACGTCCATCAACTTCTCGCTGCCGGGGCGCGGTGCGTTATCATCGAACAGATTGAGTTGCGCCACGCCCTGACTGAAAAAATCACCGAGCATGACCCCGGCTTTCTGATAACGATGTCCCTCTTTCCAGATAGCGTCCAGGCATCGCGTGGCGGCGCTAATGATATCCCGGCTGTCCTGTGTCGGTGTCAGCAGTTTCACCGACGCGCTATTGCCGTACCAGGTTTCATTCGGCACAAACGGCGACGTTTTCACAAATGTCGAAATGAACCGGCAATACTGATGCTCACTCCGGAGTTTCTCCGCCGCGCGGGTCGCGTAAGCGCAAATCGCCTGGCGCATCTGTTCGTATTCCGTAATACGCTCACCGAATGAGCGACTGAAAACGATCTCCTGCTTCGCGGGCGCAAACTCCTCAAGCGCCAGGCAAGGCTCACCGCGTAACTCCCGCACAGTTCTTTCCAGTACGACATTGAAGTGCTTGCGTATCACCGCGATGTGCGTATCCGCCAGATCGAGTACCGATTGTATGCCCATCGCGGTCAGCTTTTTACTGATACGACGACCAACGCCCCACACCTCATCAACCGGCAGGGCCGCCATCAGCTTTCGCTGCCGTTCGAGATTCGACAGATCCACGACGCCCCCCGTCTGCTGCGGCCACTTCTTCGCTGCGTAGTTAGCCAGTTTGGCCAGCGTTTTTGTCTGTGCAATCCCCACGCCGAGTGTCAGATGTGTCCGCTTTAAGACCGTATCGCGGATCTCTTTGCCAAAATCCGTGAGATCCTGACAGTTTCTGACTCCCGTCAGATCGCAAAAGGCCTCGTCGATACTGTAAATTTCAACGCGTGGTGATAGCGCTTCGAGCGTCGACATGACCCGATGGCTCATGTCGCCGTAGAGTTCATAATTCGAACTGAAACACGCCACCCCATGACGCCGGAACGCCTCTTTTTGCCTGAAATAGGGTGCCCCCATGACCACCCACGGTTTCGCTTCGGGACTGCGGGAAATCACACAACCATCGTTATTCGACAGCACAACAACTGGTTTGCCTTTCAGGTCAGGCCGAAACACCGTCTCACAGGACGCATAAAATGAATTCACATCGCATAGCGCAAACATGATCAGCCCACCGCCTTCACAATAAATGTCACGACGCCAAAAATCGTCAGGGCGTCCTCACTGCCGATGATGATGGGCGAATAAGCGCTGTTCATAGGATTAAGCTGAACAGTGGGCCGCAACTGCAACCGCTTCACCGTGAACTCCCTCTCCACCGCCGCAATCACGATATCTCCATGGCGGGCAGTGCGTGAACTGTCCACCACCAGCAGATCGCCATCGCTGATCCCAGCATCGATCATCGAGTCGCCAGCAGCCCTGACGAAATAAGTCGAACTGGGATGCTGAACAAGTAACGTGTTGAGATCGATACGTTGCTCAACGTAATCGGCCGCCGGACTGGGGAATCCGCACGGAACCCGATCGCTGAAAAGGGGAATGGCAATGGCGTCATGCCATTCCGCAGGTCTGTACAACGTCATAATGCACACCTTGAATACTGTTTTTATATACAGTAATTTCAACTCGGGCAGGGATCAAGTCATTGGCAAAACGCCACTGCGCAAAGCGTCGCCATATTGCGCGTAAGCATTTATTGATCCTGCAAATATGCGGTTTGTAAATTTTTTCGCTGGAGGACGACGTCCGTTCGTTTCAGGGCAGGTATGAGAGAGCATTTCCAGAAAGCGAAAAAAAAACCGGCGATGACCGCCGGTTTCCTCTCTGCATAGCGTTACTTACCAGCCGCAGACGTCGTGCTCATTTTCCGTATCGTAGGAACGCACGGTATTGACGAGATCTTTCACCACTTCGGCGGCGACGTCAGGCACCAGTAAGGTCATTGGCGCTTCGGTTTCGTAATCAACAGAGACGCCATTGCTGTTATTCGTCACGGTGACGGTATAGGTTGCTTTGCCCATGATTATTTCTTCCCGGTATGAATGACTTTTCGTTGATTCGCGCTTTCCATCAGTACCTCTGGCGCGACGAAAAAGTCGATATTGAAATAAGTGTCATCGCTCATCACTTCGATGTTGTGCCACTTTTCCGGTGGGAACACACCAAACTGACCCGCTTCGATGATCATCACTGTTTCGGCTTCTGGACTGTGTTCATCCGCATATCCGAGATATTTGACCGCCCCCTGCATCACCGACAGACGGGGATAAACTCCCGGTCGGGTTCCTTTATCAAGGTGGCGTTCGAAAATTCCGGCAGGTGCAGTTTCTTTGTTCCAGAACGGCGTGGCACGTGTGTGGATATGATTTTGTGGAATCTGAAGCATGTCCTTCCCTCTTCCAGTCGGTAGGATGCGATTGTGAATAAACCGCTGTTCCAGAAAGGTTACGCCTCATAACTGGCATTTTAAATACACCAAAAGGGGCAAGTGACATTCATCACTGGTTTTTTCTGACAGAGGAAAGCCTGTCCCCAGACTTTCCTCCTGTTATTTTATCGGCCTGGTGTTTTGAGCGGATTACCAAATTGCTGCAGATACGCCTCCCCCAACGTTTTCGTGGCGTAGTCATTTAAATGACCGACGTCACGATACAGCGGTATGCCCTCAATTTCCGTCCTGCACACACCATCAGGACATTGCACGCTTTTGGGATCGACAATAATCAACGATGGGAAGCGGGCCTGTAACGTGGCAAAAAACGGTTCCGTCCAGACACTTTTATTAATCTGTGGATTCGGGTTGCATGCCTGAGGCTCATACTCTCCCCGCGTCTTAAAATGTTCATAAAAACAGGTCAGGAAGTTCTTCGGCATCGGGAACATCGTTTTCACCAGTACCGGCTGCGCCCCGGCATCAAGAATATCCTGTATTGCCTGTTCCGTGGCTCGGGTGAGAATATTGATAGATTCCGCAGGCGATGGGGAATCCCCAATCTGCGATCTGACCCTGAATGCCGCATAGTTTTCCCAGACCTGAGAAATGATCACATATTTATACTTATGGTTTCGGATCGCCTCATAGTATTTTTTGACATTCTCATGACAAGCCCGGTAATAGTCGCCTTTATAAGTATAGAGGTCGTCGTGATACACACGGGGAATTGCCAGGCACAGTGAAGTCGCTTTCATATCAACAGCAACGTGCGCATTTTTCCCCATAATGTCGAAGAAATTCCAGTACTGATTAGCGTGCGAATCGCCCATCAGAAGTGCTTTCTCAGAAGCGGTTTTATCCCCCACCACACAGGCCATATCGGTTCCTGTGACGTTTTCATTCATACAGTCCTGACGCTGCTTTATCTTCGTCTCTTTGAGCACATTGTTGATATGACTTAACGACTCGCCGAATCGTAGATAGCTAAATCCGTCAAAACGCTTACTAACCGACATCAGGGTAATAATGGCAATCAGCGGGATAACCACCAGCAGAATCAGCGTTTTTTTCAGCGACTGACGGGGCTTCCGGTAGGGTTTCTCGATGAAATAATATGACCCCATCGCCAGCAGCACAGCCAGACCCAGACCAGCAACTCTGGCATAGACACTGGTAATGCCGATGTAGTGCAGTGTCGCGAAAATCGGCCAATGAAAGAGATAAAGTGAATAGGAGATCGTGCCAAGCCAGACCAACGGCGGGAATGACAACAGTTTATGGGTCAGAATATTTTGCTGGCTACCGGTGAAAATTAACACTGCGGTACTGACGCAAACGATCAGGGTGTAAGCATTGGGATAACCCAGAATGACATCACTTCTGACGCTAACAAAAAGTATTGCCGCCACTGCCACGAACGAAAGGCTATTAAGCGCGGTTTTATTTATTTTTTGCGCCATCGGGAGATAAATACAGGCACAGACACCGAGCATGAACTCAAAGAGTCGGGAAGCGAAGAAATAATACGTTTTCGTCGGATGCGCACCAGAATAGTGCCAGGCAATATAGATGCCTGCAATCGTCAGCAATGGCGCCAGATAGTTAAGCACCCGTTCGTGCGTTTTTTTACGGATGACGTAATAGATGACCGGGAAAAAGACATACCATTGCCACTCGATGGATAAAGACCAGGTGTGAAGCAACAACATGGCGTTTGAATCAGGCGCTGCATAGGCGGTGGTTTCATCGCCAAAGTAGCGGTTGGAGACAATCAGCAGCGTCTGCTTTATGCTTTTGAGAAAAGAGGCATAATCTTCAGGCAACCAGAATACCGACGCAATGACAACGCACAGCAGCATCATTGTCAGCATTGCTGGCTGCAATCGCCATATTCTGCGCAAATAAAAATCGCTAAAACTGAAATGACCCGCATCCATTCGATCTTTAATTATCGATGCGATGAGAAAGCCTGATATAACGAAGAAAATATCGACCCCGATGAAACCGGATGCAAATAGCGAAAATCCGGCGTGAAATAACACCACCAGCAATACGGCAATCGCCCTTATGCCGTCAATATCAGAACGATACTTCATCGATTATCCTGCGAACAAAATATAAAGTGCGGATTTTACATGAGATTATTGAAAAGTGAACCGCCAATGACACGCTGTTTTATGGTGGTTTCCCCCATAAAAAGCCCGCCGCCAGGCGGGCTTCCAGGCTTACGACTGTAGGGTCGCCAGTCGCGCGGCGAAACCGACAAAAATCAGGCCGATCAGCGAATTTCCGACCTTCGCCAGTTTCTTTTTAGTACGAATATACTGTGTAACAAAGGCGCCCGAGATAATCAGGAAGCTCAGGTAGCAGAAGCTCACCACTTCAAGCGTGATCGCTAAAATGAAAAATGGCAGTCCCGCGTGCGGCGCATTCACATCAATAAACTGCACAAAAAAGGAGACATAGAACAGAATGGCTTTTGGGTTCGTCAGGCTCAATACCAGCGCACGTTTAAAAATGGCGCCAAAGGGGACCGCGTCTTCAGCCGTCTCACCGCTTTTTGCTTTAAGCGTGGCATAGAGGATTTTTGCGCCCAGATACAGCAGGTAAAAGGCACCGAGATAGCGGACGATATTAAACAGTACTGGCGTCGTTTTAATCAACGTCGCCACCCCGGCATACGCCAGAAACATGAGCACCGCGTCACCAATAAAAACGCCGCTTGCCGCAAGGTAACCGCCCTTCATTCCTCGTCCGACGCTGTTTTTCAGCACAAATATCGTGTTCGGTCCCGGAACCAGAACAATAAAAATAGCCCCGACCAGATAAGTCCAATAATTCAGTACGCCATACTCTGCAAACACGTTAACCTCTTCTTCCTGAAACCACTTTTTCGCTTAACTGCGCAACAATATGCTAACGGATGCACCAGTCCAAGGGAAGCGCTTATACCAGCCTCATTATTTTAGTGAGAACGTCGGATAGCGCTCGGCAAAATAGTGGCGTAAGAATTCCACCGTAATACGCACTTTGGCCGACGTCGCCAGCCGTGAAACATACACCGCCCAGATATTGGCCGGTTGGTAATACTCCGGCAGGACATGCACCAGATGACCGCTGGCGATGTTATCGCAAACATCCCACCAGGAGCGCAGCGCAATCCCCTGTCCGTCCAGACACCATTGATGCACAATCTCACCATGATTCGATGACAGCGGCCCGGTCACCTTAATGGCGTGCTCCCCCTCTTTATTCTGCAATTGCCAGATCCCGAAGGGATGATCGCGCTCTTTGATCACTAAGCAGGAACAGGTAGCGAGATCGGCAAGCTGTTTTGGCGTACCGTGCTGTGCCAGGAATGAGGGCGATGCACAAAGGATTCGGTAGTTCGTTCCCAATTTGCGGGCGATCAAATTCGGCGCAATGTCATCACCAATACGGATATCGAGATCGACACCTTCATTGGCCAAATCCACCAGCCGGTCTTCCACATCAAAGCGCAACTCCAGTTGCGGATATTGTCTTGCCAGGGCGGACAGCGCAGGTGCCACCACCTGTCGGCCAAAACCAAAGCTACTGATGATTCGCAGCATCCCTTGCGGAACCTGCCGGACATCAGAGAGCTCATCCATCATCTGATCGACATCATGCAGAATACGCTGTGCCCACTCATAGATGCGCTCTCCCTCTTCCGTAATGGTGACCCGGCGTGTGGTGCGGTGCAGCAAAACCACATTCAGGTTCTGTTCAAGCAGCGCAATGCGTTTACTGACATACGCTGGTGAAACCCCCAGTTCCTGGGCGACGGCAGCGAATCCCGCCCGACGGGCGACCAGAATAAAGACGCGTAAATCAGTCAGCAGAGGAGGATTATTCATGATCTGTGTTTTATGTTTCACCAGTTGGAGAGATTAACTGTGGATCAGTCAATTATAGGATAAGGAGGAAGTCAATTTTGCTACCCTACAAGTGAGAACCGGTATGAAAAAAACCTGTCGTATTGCCGCCATTCCCGGTGATGGCATCGGTAAGGAAGTGCTGCCAGAAGGCATTCGCGTTTTGCAGGCCGCAGCCAGGCGCTGGGACCTGTCGCTCAGCGTTGAGACGTTCGAATGGGCCAGCTGCGATTATTACCTTGAACACGGGAAAATGATGCCGGATGACTGGCGCGAACAGTTATCCTCCTTTGACGCCATTTACTTTGGCGCCGTCGGCTGGCCGGAGACGGTTCCGGACCATATTTCCCTGTGGGGGTCGCTGCTGAAATTCCGTCGGGAATTCGATCAGTATGTGAATCTGCGCCCGGTCCGCCTCTTCCCCGGCGTACCCTGCCCGCTGGCCGGCAAGAAGCCGGGCGACATTGATTTCTACGTCGTGCGTGAAAACACTGAAGGGGAATACTCTTCGCTGGGCGGACATATTAACCCGGGCACTGAGCATGAGGTGGTCATCCAGGAGTCCGTTTTCACCCGTCGGGGCGTGGATCGTATTCTGCGCTATGCGTTTGAATTAGCCCAAAGCCGCCCGCGTAAAACGCTGACGTCGGCGACCAAATCCAATGGTCTGGCAATCAGTATGCCATTCTGGGATGCACGCGTAGAGGTCATGGCGCAGCACTATCCCGATATCCGCTGGGACAAGCAGCACATTGATATCCTTTGTGCCCGTTTTGTGATGCAGCCGGAGCGCTTCGATGTGGTGGTCGCCTCGAACCTGTTTGGCGATATTCTTTCCGATCTCGGACCGGCCTGTACCGGCACCATCGGCATTGCCCCCTCGGCTAACCTGAACCCTGAGCGCACCTTCCCGTCGTTGTTCGAACCGGTACATGGTTCCGCACCGGATATTTATGGCAAAAACCTCGCCAATCCGATTGCGACCATCTGGGCAGGGGCAATGATGCTCGATTTCCTCGGTGCAGGAGAGGCGAAGTACACCGCCGCGCATGACGGGATTCTGGCCGCGATTGAGCAGGTGATTGCCACTGGCCCTAAAACGCCGGATCTGAAAGGCAGCGCATCGACCCAGCAGGTCGGTGAGGCCATTTGTGACGCGTTAGATTCGTAAGGCGATCGTGCCGGATGCCGCTGATGACATCCGGCAACCGCCGCTTACTGCGGGTATTCCTGCAGTAGCGCGTTGAGCTTCGTCGCCATCAACGCCGCTCGCCAGCCGGAAATCAATTCGGGCTCCGTACTCTGCGGCTTTAACTTCCAGTGCCAGTTGAGCAACTGGTTAATCTGACGACGTGACGCCAGCAGCTCTGCGCTGACGTTATGTTCCGTACTCACCTCCGTCACCAGCGCCTTAATCGCCTTAAACGCTTTGCGATAGCCCGGCATATCCATCAGATTCAGCAGCGGTTCCGGCAGCGCCTCTTCCGGCAACGCCTGCGCTTTGGCAACCAGTGAGAGCAGCGTCTTGCCGTGGAAGCGAATTTCACTGCCAGAAAGCCCCAGGCTGTCGAGTTCGCCCATGCTGCCGGGCATATAGCGCGCCACGGACCACAGGTGCTCTTCGCGCACCACGAAGTTAACGGCCAGATCGCGCTCACGCGCTTTACGCAGACGCCAGTCGGCAAGCAGTTGCAGGCAGGCCAGTTGACGCGTGCGTAGCTGCCAGGCGTTGGTGATATCGCGCCAGGCGTCTTCGGGCGCCAGGATCTCCTGACGACGGGTTTGCATCAGGCGACACTCATCCAGCGCCGCGGGCAACCAACCTGCCGCCTCGGTTTCCGCCATCAGCTTCCCGGCTATGGGTAACAGATACCAGACGTCTGCTGCCGCGTATTCGCACTGGCGCTCAGTCAGCGGGCGCGCCAGCCAGTCGGTACGTGATTCGCTCTTATCCAGCACCACGCCGGTGTACTCTTCCACCATCGATGCAAAACCCCACGACAGTGGACGGCCGCAAAATGCCGCCAGGATTTGTGTGTCGATCAGCGGCTGCGGCAGTTCGCCAAACGCATTCAGAAAGACTTCCAGATCTTCACTACCCGCGTGCAGAAATTTGGTGATGGCGGTATCGCGCAGAATCGCTTTCAGCGGCGACCAGTCGCTAATGCCATGCGGATCGATCAGTGCGACATGTTCGCCGTCAAACAGCTGGATCAGGCCCAGTTGTGGATAATAGGTGCGGGTACGAACAAATTCGGTATCCAGAGCAATCGCAGGAAACGCACGGACCGCTTCGCACAGGGTCGCCAGCGCGTCGTCAGTGGTGATCATTTGGTAATTCAAATTGCATTCTCTTCGGTTTACGCCAAAAAAAACGCCGGATTCATCCGGCGTCAGATTGCTGACAAAGAAGGAAAAAACGTGGTTTTTCCTTCTTTGTGGTTATCAGCCGAAAATCAATAAATTGATTTTCCTGGTTTTTAATAAGGTGATCTCTGCTTGTCCGGTATCGGCATAAGGTTTGCGATCACTCTTTGACGTGTTGCTTAACGCTCAGCCCTTATTGTCCACTTTGGCACGGGCTTCGTCACGTAATTCTCGACGTAAAATTTTGCCGACGTTTGATTTCGGCAGTTCATCGCGGAATTCAACCAGTTTCGGGACCTTATAGCCCGTCAACTGACGGCGGCAGAAAGTGACCAGTGCCTCCTCGGTGAGTGAAGCCTCTTTTTTCACTACAAAAATCTTCACCGCTTCGCCGCTGCTGCCGGACGGGACGCCGACGGCAGCGACTTCCAGCACGCCAGGATGCTGCATCACCACATCTTCGATCTCATTCGGATAAACGTTAAAGCCGGAGACCAGAATCATATCTTTCTTGCGATCGACAATGCGCAGGAAACCTTCATCATCCATGACCGCAATATCACCCGTGTGTAACCAGCCATCTTTGATGATCTCATCCGTCGCGTCGGGACGCTGCCAGTAGCCCAACATCACCTGTGGCCCTTTCACGCACAGTTCACCCGGCTGATCCGGCGACACTTCGTTGTCATCGTCGTCCACCAGTTTGGCTTCGGTCGATGGCACCGGCAGGCCGATACTGCCGCTGTGATAATCAATATCGTGCGGGTTAACGCTGACCAGCGGCGCGCATTCGGTCAGGCCATATCCTTCGAGCAGATACTGTCCGGTCAGCTTCACCCACCGTTCAGCTACCGCCTGTTGTACCGGCATACCACCGCCCGCAGAAAGATGCAGGGTGGAGAAATCCAGTTGCTGGAACTCTTTATTGTTCAGCAAGGCATTAAACAAGGTGTTCACGCCGGTCATGGCGGTAAACGGATACTTCGCCAGCTCTTTTACCAGACCCGGAATATCGCGCGGGTTGGTGATCAGCAGGTTCTGCCCTCCCAGCTCGATAAACAGCAGACAGTTCATGGTCAGAGCAAAAATGTGGTACAGCGGCAGCGCAGTCACCACCAGTTCTTTACCCGGATGCAAAAGCGGCCCATAAGTGGCCTTCACCTGCTCCAGGTTGGCCAGCATATTGCGGTGCGTCAGCATCGCCCCTTTCGCCACCCCGGTCGTTCCGCCGGTGTACTGTAAAAACGCCAGATCCGCAGAAACCACTTCCGGTTTCACATACTGCATACGGTAACCGGCATGCAGCGCACTGCGAAAAGAGATCGCATCCGGCAGATGATATTTCGGCACCAGCCGTTTGATGTACTTCACCACAAAGTTCACCAGCGTACCTTTGGCCGTGGAGAGCTGGTCGCCCATACGGGTCAGAATAACGTGCTTAACGCTGGTTTTATCAACCACTTTTTCCAGGGTATGGGCGAAGTTGGAAACAATCACAATCGCCGCTGCCCCGCTGTCGTTTAACTGATGCTCCAGTTCACGCGGGGTATAAAGCGGGTTGACGTTCACCACGATCATCCCGGCACGCAAAATGCCAAACAGCGCCACCGGATATTGCAGCAGGTTCGGCATCATCAGCGCGACGCGGTCACCCTTTTTCAGTCCCAGCCCCTGTTGCAGGTAAGCTGAGAAGGCGCGGCTGCGCTCCTCCAGCTTGCGGAAGGTCATCACCTCCCCCATGTTTACAAATGCGGGTTGATCGGCATAGCGCGCGACAGCATGTTCAAACAGTTCCACCAGGGATTGATAACGGTCAGGATTGATCTCCGCAGGCACATCTGCGGGGTAACGGTTTAACCAAACCTTCTTCACTGCATCACCTCTAAAATGAGTGTTCGTCGTCATCTCAACCCCAGATAATAAACAAGTCGTTAACATAATATTAACTCAGCGTACCAGTTTATTAATTACTCAACTGAAAGGTTGCGAAGCGCGTCACTATTTATTTTTGTTATGACGTTAATAAAACAGAAACAGCGGACCAGCCGCTGTTTCTTTTACTGATAATACAACGCGTTACTCTGTGACGATCGTTTGAACCTGTGCAGGACCTGGGTTATACCATCCCCAACCGCCATAGCCATACGGCCAGCCTCTCCCGCCGTAGAACCACGGGTCGATTGGTTGTGGTGGCATCACCACCTGCTGGGCAAGCCGCCAGCGTTTGTAGCCCGTCACGTCCATGGTCATGAATTTGTACGGCGTGCTACCCACTTTGCCTTCGACAGTACCCGTAATCGGCCCAACGACGGTCACCAGTTGTCCCCGGAAATCAACCGGATCGAGGAAGCCATTCACATTGGCGTAAATCCGCCCGCGGGATGGTTCGCCCAGAATGGGACGCGCCCCGCTATCGAGCGGAACAGTCGCAATTTCCAGACGGGTTTTCCCCTGCTGGTTTTGAATATCCACCACTTTGCCGCCAAAGCGCGCTTCCTGGCCCACGTACAGCTGCGGGGCATTCATCACCCGCACGAGATCGTCCTGCGGCGTGGGACTGGAGCCCTTAATCGCATCCGGAACCGTAACGCACCCGCTCAGCATGAGCGCGATGGCCCCCGCGAGCAGGCCTTTCACAACTTGTTTTTGAACCGCCATACTGCGACTCCTTTTCTCAGCGCACTGACCCGGTGTTTTACTGGTCATACTACTGAGATTCATTCTTTTCCGGGAAGTTTCTTCCAGGCCACGTTGTTACGTAAATAAACCGGTTCAGCGTGCTCGACCGCCACTGTTTTTCCGTCAGCCAACATCTGGCAGGCGATCGGCAGCATATCTTCCGCCGCGGGCAGCAGGACGTCACCGTCGCGCAGCGCCAGTCCGCTCTCTTTGCCAAGTTCAGGCCAGGCAGGCCAGCCTGTCCCGACGGTCACCCATTCGCCGGAAAGCTGTTGTAAGCGCTCGGTTACCTGCTCAGGTTTCAACACGGCCTCGGTTTCTTCACCGTGCCAGACGCCATTTTCATCACGCTGATACTCGGCCCAGTAAACCTCGCCCATTCGCGCATCAATGGCCGCCAGAACGCGAGTCGCGCCGGTTTTACGCCATGCACCTTGCGCCATCGTCGCCAGCGTGGAGACGCCGATCATCGGCAGGTCTGCGCCTAATGCCAACCCCTGGGCAATGCCAATCCCGATGCGCACGCCGGTAAAACTACCCGGCCCGCGCCCGTAGGCCAGTGCGTTAAGTTCCGTCAGGGTAATGCCGTTAGCGGCAAGGATATCCTGCACCATCGGCAGGATGCGTTGAGTATGTTCCCGTGGGCAAAGCTCAAAATGAGCAGAGTGAGCACCGTCGTTCCACAGCGCCACAGAACAGGCTTCTGTGGCGGTATCGATAGCCAGAATTCGCATGAGTCTTCGTGCTTAGGTCAATAAAATGGCTCGCATCTTACCATACTCCGAAACAGATTACCCGGCGGATGGTATTGCGAGGAATCGCACGGCACGGGCGATATCCCGGGTGCGCGGCGCCGGCGGCAGACTGGCAAGAAACGTTGCGCCGTAAGGTCGCATCACCAGTCGGTTGTCACAAATCACCAACACACCACGGTCATCAGCATCACGGATCAAACGGCCGACGCCCTGCTTCAGCGTAATCACCGCGTCGGGCAGTTGCACCTCATCAAACGGATCGCCGCCACGTAAACGGCAGTCTTCCATTCGCGCCTTCAGCAGCGGATCGTCTGGCGACGTAAACGGCAGTTTATCGATGATCACCAATGACAGCGTATCGCCGCGCACGTCTACCCCTTCCCAGAAACTGCTGGTCGCCACCAGCAAGGCGTTACCCGCGCTGACGAACTGTTGTAGCAGTTGGCCTTTGCTGGTTTCCCCCTGCAACAGCACCGGAAGCGTCATGGTAGCGCGGAACTGCTCCGCCAGATCGCGCATCATCGCATGCGAGGTACAGAGCATAAAACAGCGCCCGTTGTTCGCTTCGATGATCGGTCTTAACATTGCCGCCAGCTGTCGCGCCGCGCCCGGCTGATTGGTTTGTGGCAGATTGCGCGGCACGCAGAGCAGGGCCTGGCGGGTGTAATCAAACGGACTCGGCAACAGCATTGATTCCGCCTCTTCAATCCCCAGACGCGCCGTAAAGTGATGCAGGTCGTCGTTTACCGACAGCGTGGCGGAGGTGAAAATCCAGCTCCCCGGCTTCTGCGCCATCACCTCTTTGAACTTATCTGCCACCGTCAGTGGAGTCAGCGCGAGGGTGAAATTGCGCGAGGTACATTCGTACCAGTAGCTATAACCGGGCTGGTTGATCTCTTTCAACCGTTTGAGACGTGCGCGATATAACGTAGCGCGCTCAAACGCGGCATCAAGCAACGCCGAACGTCCGAGGGACAATTTTGCCACGTCGTAACACAGCTCCAGCGTATCATCGAGCAATAAAAACGCGCGCTGCACCCGCTGGTCGGCCAGCAGTTCACGCAGGTTGCCGCGATATCCCGGCTCACCCAGTTGCAGGCGAAAATCCTGCGCGCTTTGCGCCAGACGGTCGGCACATTTCTGTAACTGCTGGGTATCTTTCAGCTCGGTACGATAGGCAATGGTGATGTCCTTCGCCAGATCCATCAGCTGACGACTGGAGAGCGACTGACCAAAATACTGGCTGGCGATGTCCGGTAGCTGATGGGCTTCATCGAAAATCATCACTTCCGCTTCCGGGATCAGTTCACCGAAACCGCTCTCCTTGACCACCATATCGGCCAGAAACAGGTGATGGTTCACCACCACCACGTCCGCGTCCATCGCCTTTTTACGCGCTTTCACCACAAAGCAGTCTTTATACAGCGGGCAGTCGCTGCCGAGGCAGTTGTCGTTGGTGCTGGTAACCAGCGGCCAGGCCTGAGAATCCTCGGCCACGCTGACGCAGGTGCTGATGTCGCCATCTTCGGTCTGATTCGACCACGAGCGCAGCAGGATCACATCGCTTAAGGTCTGAACGGGCAGATCGCCGCCCGCCAGCGCCTGCTGTTCAAGGCGCTCCAGGCATAAATAGTTTGAACGTCCTTTCAACAGGGCCAGCCTTCCGGTGTACTTCAGCGCGTTGGCGACCGTCGGGAGATCGCGGCTGTAGAGCTGATCCTGCAATGCCTTCGAACCGGTCGAGATAATCACTTTCTTTTTTGCGCGCAGCGCCGGTGCCAGATAGGCGTAGGTTTTCCCCGTCCCCGTTCCGGCTTCTACCACCAGAGGCTGTGATTTTTGGATGGACTGAGCGACGGCCATCGCCATCTGCCGCTGTGGCTCGCGCGGTTTGAAACCCGGTATCGCTTTAGCCAGTTGACCTTCTGGTGCAAAATCGTCCGTCACACTACCCCCTGTTGATTTGAACAGGGATTATGTCAGGCCGCAGCGGCTTACGCCAGTTGAAGAGGTGACGCCGCCCTGACAATATGGCAGTCTTGCCATTTTATGCAGAACGTAAAAGAGGAAGGCTTTATGACTATCATCCGCATCGATGCCGAAGATCGTTGGTCTGACGTGGTGATCCACAACAATACGCTCTACTACACTGGCGTACCGGCAAACCTTGATGCCGATGCCTTCGAGCAGACCGCCAACACATTGGCACAGATTGACGCCGCGCTGGAACAGCAAGGCAGCAACAAGTCACGCATTCTTGATGCCACCATTTTCCTCGCCGATAAGCATGATTTCGCGGCGATGAACAAAGCCTGGGACGCCTGGGTTGTGGCCGGTCACGCGCCGGTACGCTGCACGGTTCAGGCTGGATTAATGAACCCGAAATACAAAGTTGAGATTAAAATCGTCGCCGCGGTGTAAACCGGGCTACTCGTCTTCGTCTTCAAAACGCGCCACAATCCGCTCGCCGGTATGGGTGGCGCGCAGCTCTTCAGCTACCAGCGTAATCGCCTGACCGCTGCTCATTCCCTGTGACATCAGTTCCTGAATACGCTCAACCGCTTTCTGTTGCTGCTCGTGACTGAGTGAAGGTAAACCTGCAAACATCGTTAACTCCTGCTAAATTGTCTGCGCTAATTATTTCATGCAACCCGGAACATAGCCAGTACAGTCAGGATCAATGAAGACGTTATCTCCCGCTATTATCACGCTCCCCTGGCGTCAGGACGCCGCCGAACAGTATTTCGCGCCAATAAGCCATCTGCCGTGGGCGATGTTGCTGCATTCCGGTCATGCGGATCACCCGCATAGCCGTTTTGACATTGTGGTCGCTGACCCGCTTTGCACCGTGAAAACGCACGGCGAAACCACGCAGATTTGCGATGCGCAGGGAAGCCGTTTTACTCACGACGACCCGCTAACGGTATTACAAAACGCACTGACAGCGCTGAACCTTCAGCCGCCAGTGAACGCCGACTTGCCGTTTCAGGGTGGCGCACTGGGGTTATTCGGCTACGATCTGGGACGTCGCTTCGAATCCTTGCCCAGCCATGCCCGGCAGGATATCGCGCTGGCGGACATGGCGATAGGCCTCTACGACTGGGCGCTGATTGTCGACCACCAGCGCCAGACCGTGAGCCTGCTCAGCCACACGGACGCCCGGGCCAGGCTCGCCTGGCTGGAAAGCCAGCAATCCCCTGCGCGTGTGCCATTCAGGTTAACCGCTGGCTGGCGCTCGAATATGACGCGTGAGCAATATGGCGAGAAATTCCGCCAGGTACAGGCGTATCTGCACAGCGGCGACTGCTATCAGGTCAATCTGGCCCAGCGTTTTCAGGCGTCTTATCAGGGCGATGAGTGGCTGGCCTTCGAGCGGCTCAATCAGGCGAACCGCGCCCCGTTCAGCGCGTTTTTACGCCTGGATGACGGTGCCGTTCTGAGTCTGTCGCCAGAACGGTTTATTCTTCTGGCTGACGGCGACATTCAGACCCGTCCCATTAAAGGCACCTTGCCGCGATTGCCGCAAGAAGAGGCAGACCGGGAGCAGGCGCGGAAACTGGCGAACTCCGCGAAGGATCGGGCGGAAAATTTAATGATTGTCGATCTGATGCGCAACGACATTGGTCGCGTGGCGGTACCAGGCTCAGTGAAAGTGCCGGAGCTGTTTGTGGTCGAGCCCTTCCCGGCGGTGCATCATCTGGTCAGCACCGTGACCGCGCGGTTACCTCCCACACGGTATGCCAGCGACCTGCTCCGCGCCGCGTTTCCTGGTGGCTCAATTACCGGGGCACCGAAAGTGCGCGCGATGGAAATTATTGATGAACTGGAGCCTCATCGCCGTAACGCCTGGTGCGGCAGCATCGGTTACCTGAGCGTCTGCGGCAATATGGATACCAGCATTACCATCCGCACCCTGACCGCCGTGGACGGTCAACTGTACTGCTCCGCTGGCGGCGGTATTGTCGCCGATAGCGAGGAACAGGCGGAATATCAGGAAACCTTTGATAAAGTTAATCGTATCCTGCAACAACTGGAGAACTGAGACGTGGAGAACAAGAGCCTGACGCTGGATGATTTTTTATCGCGCTTCCAACTTTTGCGCCCGCAGATTAATCGCGAGTCGCTGAACCTGCGCCAGGCCGCCGTGCTCATTCCCGTGGTTCGCCGCCCCCAGCCAGGGCTGCTGTTGACTCAGCGTTCAGTGCATTTACGCAAACACGCCGGGCAGGTGGCCTTCCCCGGCGGCGCGGTTGACAGCACCGACACCTCGCTCATCGCCGCCGCGCTGCGTGAAGCCGAAGAAGAAGTGGCAATCCCGCCTGACGCCGTTGAGGTGATCGGCGTGCTGCCGCCGGTCGACAGCGTGACAGGGTTCCAGGTCACGCCGGTGGTGGGCATTATCCCGCCTAATCTGCCTTACCGCGCCAGCGAAGAAGAGGTTTCCGCTGTCTTTGAAATGCCGCTGGCGCAGGCATTACAATTAGGCCGCTATCACCCGCTGGATGTCTGGCGTCGCGGTGATTCGCATCGCGTGTGGCTTTCCTGGTATGAGCATTATTTCGTCTGGGGCATGACCGCCGGAATTATTCGTGAACTGGCGCTACAAATTGGTGTGAAGCCCTGACTATACTTATCTTTACGCGCAGAAGACACAACCTGAAACTCCCGTCACAACATTAGTAAAAACGCGGTTATCCATTAGTTTAATTCATGTGAATAGTTAAGCCGATCCCCGCGTTCCCTCTTACACTATGCGCAGTTATTACATCGTTTCTGGAAGTTTCCAGTCACCCTGTCAGGAGTATTATCGTGATTAGTCTATTCGACATGTTTAAGGTGGGGATTGGTCCCTCATCTTCCCATACTGTAGGGCCTATGAAGGCGGGTAAACAGTTCGTCGATGACCTGGTCGAAAAAGGATTACTGGATAGCGTTACTCGTGTTGCCGTCGACGTGTATGGTTCACTGTCGCTCACGGGTAAAGGTCACCACACCGATATCGCCATTATTATGGGTCTGGCAGGCAATGAGCCAGCCACTGTGGATATTGATAGCATCTCAGGCTTCATCCGCGACGTAGAGACGCGCGGCCGCCTGCTGCTGGCACACGGTCAGCACGAAGTGGATTTCCCCCAAAGCGACAGCATGCGTTTTCATAACGGCAACCTGCCGCTGCACGAAAACGGCATGCAGATCCATGCGTATAACGGCGATGCCGTCGTTTACAGCAAAACCTACTACTCCATCGGCGGCGGTTTTATCGTCGATGAAGAGCACTTCGGTCAGGATTCGGCAAATGAGGTGAGCGTTCCTTATCCGTTCAAATCCGCAACCGAGCTGCTGGAATACTGCAACAGCACCGGCCTGTCCCTTTCCGGACTGGCGATGCAGAACGAACTGGCCTTGCACGACAAAAAAGAGATTGAAGAGTACTTCGGTCACGTCTGGCAGACCATGCAGGCCTGTATCGATCGCGGTATGAATACCGAAGGCGTGTTGCCGGGCCCACTGCGCGTTCCGCGTCGCGCTTCTGCGCTGCGTCGGATGCTGGTTTCCAGCGATAAGCTCTCTAACGACCCGATGAATGTAATCGACTGGGTGAACATGTTCGCCCTCGCGGTCAACGAAGAGAACGCGGCGGGCGGTCGGGTGGTCACTGCGCCGACCAACGGCGCGTGCGGTATCGTGCCAGCCGTTCTGGCCTACTACGATCACTTTATTGAATCCGTCAGCCCGGATATCTATACCCGCTACTTCCTGGCAGCAGGCGCTATCGGCGCGTTGTATAAGATGAATGCCTCGATTTCGGGAGCGGAAGTCGGCTGTCAGGGCGAAGTCGGTGTGGCCTGTTCAATGGCGGCGGCCGGTCTTGCGGAACTGTTGGGTGCGAGTCCGGAACAGGTGTGCGTCGCCGCTGAAATTGGCATGGAGCATAACCTGGGACTGACCTGCGACCCGGTTGCTGGTCAGGTGCAGGTACCTTGCATTGAACGTAATGCGATTGCCTCTGTGAAAGCGATCAACGCCGCGCGGATGGCGATGCGTCGTACCAGCGCGCCGCGCGTCTCACTGGATAAAGTCATCGAAACGATGTACGAAACCGGTAAGGATATGAACGCCAAATACCGTGAAACGTCACGCGGCGGCCTGGCGATTAAAGTTCAGTGTGACTAATACTTGACTCTCGCCCATCTGCAACGGATGGGCGAAATTTTCCCCCTTTCTCGTCTGTTCGCCGTTTCCCCACTACACTTGCTCTGTTACGGTTGGCTTTTGTGGCTAACGGTTATCAGGTGGGCCGCATGCAGACAGCACAACGGATTATAAAAAAATATCGTCGCAAACGTTTTATCCTGTGCGTACTTTGCGCACTTATTACGCTCATCCTGACTTTGAGCATCCGATTTATTTCGGAGCGTAATTTAAATCAGCATCGGACAACCGCGTACGCATCCCGGGCAGTATCTGCGCTCGATGAACTCCTGCGTCCTTTGCAAAATGGCCGCGATATCCTGTTACCGCTGATTGGCCTTCCCTGTTCCGTTACGCATCTTCCGCTGCGCAAGCAGGCCGCCAGACTGCAAACGGTACGTGCCATCGCCCTGGTCCAGCACGGCATACTCTATTGCTCCAGCGTCTTTGGTTATCGCAATATCCCGGTTCACCAACTTCAACCCGACCTCCCCACCGCACATGCGCAACTGCTGTTGTCCACCGATCAACTGCTCATTAAAGACAGTCCCATTCTCATCCAGTGGTATCCGGCCTCTCCCGACGGTCAGGACGGTGTACTGGAAATTGTCAACATTGACCTGCTTATCACACTGCTACTGGAACCCCGTAAGCCGCAGATAACCGGAGCCAGCCTGACGGTCGGTAACCGGCATTTGCTTTATGGCAATGGCGTGGTGAAGACACTGCCCGCACTCCACGATGAACAGCGTTATCAGCTTGCCTCGCTGCACTATCCCTTTACTATCAGCGTGACCGGGCCTGCTGCAGAAGAACTGGCGCTCAAAGCGCTGCCTACGCAGTTGCCGCTGGCATTGATGCTCAGTCTGCTGGTGAGCTATCTGGTGTGGCTGGCCACCGCTAACCGAATGAGTTTTTCCTGGGAAATTAACCTCGCGCTGGCGCAGCGCGAATTTGAGCTTTTTTGCCAGCCGCTGCTGAACGCGCGGACCGGACAGTGCATGGGGGTGGAGATCCTGCTGCGCTGGAATAATCCTCGTCAGGGGTGGATTTCACCGGACGTGTTTATTCCGATTGCCGAAGAGCACCACCAGATCGCGCCACTGACGCGCTATGTGATAGCAGAAACCATTCGGCAGCGTCACTTTTTCCCCATGAGCAGTCAGTTCCATATTGGCATTAATGTCGCCGCCAGCCATTTTCAACAGGGTGAATTGCTGAAAGATCTCGAACAGTACTGGTTCCGTCAGCAGCCCATTCAGCAACTGGTGATTGAACTTACCGAGCGGGACGTGCTGCGGGATGTCGATTATCGGATCGTTCGCGAGTTGCAACGGCAAAACATCAAGCTGGCGATCGATGATTTTGGAACCGGCAACAGTTCGCTGTCATGGCTGGAAAAGTTGCGCCCTGACATTCTGAAAATTGATAAGTCTTTTACCAACGCGATTGGCACCGATGCGGTCAACTCCACGGTGACCGATATCATCATCGCCCTCGGACAGCGTCTGCATATTGAACTGGTAGCGGAAGGCGTTGAAACACAGGAGCAGGCGCAGTATCTGCGCCGCCACGGTGTGGATTTACTGCAGGGTTATTTGTTTGCAAAGCCGATGCCGCTGCGCGACTTTCCGCAGTGGCTGGCGGGCAGTCACCCGCCGCCGCCCAGGCATAACGGACGCATCGCGCCCGTGATACCCCTGCGTTAGAGAAGATTACTCCTCTTCATCTTGCGCAGGTTGCTCTTTAACAATTCGTACTAAATCCACGCGATAATCATTGGCATCAACAATGGTAATGCTCAGAGGAGGAACCTCTACCACATCGCCCGTGCGGGGAATGTGACCATTGACGGCAATCACCAGGCCCGCGACCGTGGCGATGTCTTCGTCTTCATCGACGAGATTATCCACCGCCAGCGCCTGTTGCAGGGCATGCAGATCGGTGCTGCCTTTGACCAACCAGCCCTCGCCGTCAACGGTAATTTCCGGCGTTTCATCAGCATCCGGGAACTCACCGGCAATGGCTTCAAGGACATCCAGCGGCGTAACCAGCCCCTGCACCACGCCAAACTCGTTGGTGACGATAACAAAGCTACCGCGTGCACGACGCAGGACCCCCAACAGGTTGATAGGATCCAGCGTTTCCGGTACCACAATGGCCGGTGAAGCTGACGCGATAGCCGCGACGTCGACGCCCTCTTCCAGCGCCACCAGCAGCTCTTTCGCCCGTACGATACCGATGATCTCATCCAGTTCGCCACGACACACCGGGAACAGGCTGTGCGGCGAGGAGAGCAACTGCTCGCGGATCTCATCAACGCTCAGATTGGCGTCCACCCAACTGATTTCACCACGCGGAGTCATGATGCCGCGCAGCGAGCGCTGTGCCAGCGTCAGTACGCCGTTAATCATATAACGTTCTTCTTCCGCAAATGCCCCTTCCGGGATCGGAACGGCAGCCTGGCTGTCGGATTCATGCGCCACCGCCGCCTGACGTTTGCCCCCCATCAGACGCAGGATCGCGTCAGCCGTACGCGCACGCAGCGGCAACGTTGACTGATGGCGAATAAAGTTGCGACGCGCAATCTGGTTAAACACTTCGATAATGATCGAGAAGCCAATCGCGGCGTACAGGTAGCCTTTCGGAATATGGAAACCAAAACCTTCGGCGACCAGACTCAGACCAATCATCAGCAGGAAGCTCAGACAGAGCACCACCACCGTCGGATGTTGGTTGACGAAACGCGTCAACGGCTTGGACGCCAGCAGCATCACCGCCATCGCGATCACGACCGCCGCCATCATCACAGGCAGATGGTTCACCATACCAACGGCCGTAATCACCGCATCCAGCGAGAATACCGCATCCAGGATAACGATCTGCGTCACAACCACCCAGAAACTGGCATACCCTTTACCATGTCCGGAATCGTGTTCGCGGTTTTCCAGCCGTTCATGGAGTTCCGTCGTGGCTTTAAACAACAGGAAGATCCCCCCCAGCAGCATGATCAGATCGCGACCGGAGAAGGTGAAATCCATGACGGTGAACAGCGGTTGGGTCAGAGTGACCATCCACGAAATAATGGACAGCAAGGCCAGACGCATCACGAGCGCCAGGGATAAACCAATCAGACGTGCTTTGTCACGCTGCTTCGGCGGCAGCTTATCCGCGAGAATCGCAATAAAAACCAGGTTATCGATGCCCAGGACAATTTCCAGGACGACAAGCGTGAGCAAACCCGCCCAAATCGAGGGGTCCATTAAGAATTCCATGACAAGCTCCTGCTTAAGGAATGGTTAACAGGCGATAAAACAGAGTGCAGACAAAACGTGTGGCAAGACATGCCAGACTGGCAGGCGCGATGCGGCCTGAAGGTGAAATGACGTCGGTGACGATCCATACAGCGGGCTAGTGCCCTATACTCCTGGTTAGTTAAACAGAACGTAAACATAACAGAGACAACGTGTTTTTGGCAAAGATTTACCTTCCTTTGCAAAGAGTTGTAACAGGGATATTTTACTCTACGAAATTTCTCATTGGCGAAAACTAAATTACGGATCTTCATCACATAAAATATTTTTTTCGATATCTAAAATAATTCGCGGACATCATATGTTTTTCATTGTAACCCTTATCTGAATCGATTCTGTTGCGGACGGCGATTCAAATACATCTCTCATGTTGATGTGTTAACGATAATAAAGGAGGTAGCAAGTGACCATTGCTATTGTTATAGGCACACATGGTTGGGCTGCAGAGCAGTTACTCAAGACAGCAGAAATGCTGTTAGGCGAGCAGGAAAACGTCGGCTGGATCGATTTCGTGCCTGGCGAAAATGCCGAAACGCTGATTGAAAAGTACAACGCTCAGTTGGCAAAACTCGATACCCGTAACGGCGTGCTGTTTCTCGTCGATACATGGGGAGGCAGTCCGTTCAACGCTGCCAGCCGCATTGTCGTCGACAAAGAACAGTATGAAGTGATCGCCGGGGTGAACATTCCTATGCTGGTCGAAACGCTGATGGCGCGTGACGACAACCCAGGCTTCGACGAACTGGTCGCGCTGGCTGTTGAAACCGGTCGCGAAGGCGTGAAAGCGCTGAAAGCAAAACCGGTGGAAAAAGCCGCCCCTGCCCCCGTCGCAGCGGCCCCCAAAGCCGCGGCCCCGGCAAAACCGATGGGACCGAACGATTATATGCAAATCGGTCTTGCCCGTATTGATGACCGTTTAATCCACGGTCAGGTGGCTACTCGCTGGACCAAAGAAACCAACGTGACCCGCATTATCGTGGTCAGCGATGAAGTGGCTGCAGACACCGTGCGTAAAACGCTGTTGACGCAGGTAGCGCCTCCTGGCGTGACCGCTCACGTGGTGGATGTTGCCAAGATGATTCGCGTTTACAACAACCCGAAATACGCTGGCGAACGTGTGATGCTGCTGTTCACCAATCCGACCGATGTTGAACGCATTGTCGAAGGCGGCGTAAAAATCACCTCCGTGAACATTGGCGGTATGGCTTTCCGTCAGGGTAAAACGCAGGTCAACAACGCCATCTCTGTCGATGAGAAAGACATCGAAGCCTTTAACAAACTTAATGCCCGCGGTATTGAGCTTGAGGCGCGTAAAGTGTCAACCGATCAGAAACTGAAAATGATGGATTTGATTGCCAAAATGGGCAAGTAACCCCTGGCATTGAATGAGCTTTCACACTTAAGGCTGTTATAGCAATAGGAGAAGTACAATGGAGATTACCACTCTTCAGATTGTGCTGGTGTTCATCGTCGCATGTATCGCGGGTATGGAGTCGGTACTCGATGAATTTCAGTTCCACCGCCCACTGGTGGCCTGTACGCTGATTGGCGCCGTTCTCGGGGATATGAAAACCGGTATTATCATCGGTGGTACCCTGGAAATGATCGCCCTGGGCTGGATGAACATCGGTGCTGCCGTTGCACCTGATGCCGCACTGGCGTCCATTATCTCTACCGTTCTGGTTATTGCGGGTCACCAAAGCATCGGTGCCGGTATCGCGCTGGCAATTCCGTTGGCTGCAGCAGGCCAGGTTCTGACTATCATCGTTCGTACTATCACCGTGGCATTCCAGCACGCGGCGGATAAAGCGGCGGAAAACGGTAACCTGACGGCGCTCTCCTGGCTGCATGTCTCTTCCCTGTTCCTGCAGGCAATGCGTATCGCTATCCCGGCGGTTATCGTTGCGATTTCCGTAGGCACCAGCGAAGTTCAGGGCATGCTGAATGCCATTCCGGAAGTGGTGACTGGCGGTCTGAACATCGCCGGCGGCATGATCGTTGTGGTCGGTTACGCAATGGTTATCAACATGATGCGTGCAGGCTACCTGATGCCGTTCTTCTACCTCGGCTTCGTGACTGCGGCATTTACTAACTTCAACCTGGTTGCTCTGGGTGTGATTGGTGCGGTAATGGCCATCCTCTACATCCAACTGAGCCCGAAATATAACCGCGTGGCGGGTGCACCAGCGCAGGCAGCTGGTGACAACTCCCTCGATAACGAACTGGACTAGCAGGTGAGCGAAATGGTTGATATGACTAAAACTACCACTGAGAAAAAACTCACACAGAGTGACATTCGTGGCGTGTTCATTCGTTCTAACCTGTTTCAGGGTTCATGGAACTTCGAACGTATGCAGGCGCTGGGTTTCTGCTTCTCCATGGTACCGGCTATTCGTCGTCTGTATCCAGAGAACAACGATGCGCGTAAGCAAGCCATCAAGCGTCACCTGGAATTCTTTAACACCCATCCGTACGTTGCGGCACCGGTTCTCGGCGTAACGCTGGCGATGGAAGAACAGCGTGCTAACGGCGCAGAGATTGACGATGGTGCCATCAACGGTATCAAAGTCGGTCTGATGGGTCCGCTGGCAGGCGTGGGCGACCCGATTTTCTGGGGTACGGTGCGTCCGGTATTCGCCGCGTTAGGTGCGGGTATCGCGATGAGCGGCAGCCTGCTCGGCCCATTGCTGTTCTTCATTCTGTTCAACGCAGTCCGTCTGCTGACCCGTTACTACGGCGTCGCTTACGGTTACCGCAAAGGGGTCGATATCGTTAAAGATATGGGCGGTGGCTTCCTGCAGAAACTGACTGAGGGGGCGTCAATCCTCGGCCTGTTTGTTATGGGGGCATTGGTTAACAAGTGGACGCACGTGAACATCCCGCTGGTGGTCTCAACCATCACCGGGCAGGATGGGCAGACGCGTGTTACCACCGTACAGACCATTCTCGACCAGTTGATGCCGGGTCTGGTTCCGCTGCTGCTGACCTTCGCCTGTATGTGGCTGCTGCGTAAGAAAGTGAACCCGCTGTGGATTATCGTTGGCTTCTTTGTCATCGGTATCGCGGGTTATGCGGTCGGCCTGTTGGGTCTGTAAGACTGTAGTACACTGCCGGGGCCTGTAAGGCCCCATTTTTTTATCTGGAGGAACAAGGATCAATGACTATCACGGACCTGGTGCTGGTTTTCTTTATTGCCGCGTTACTGGCTTACGCCATTTACGATCAGTTCATCATGCCACGCCGCAATGGCCCGACTCTGCTTGCCATTCCCCTGCTGCGCCGAAGCCGCGTGGACAGCGTCATCTTCATTGGCCTCATCGCGATTCTTATCTACAACAATGTCACCAGCCATGGGGCTGTCATGACCACCTGGTTATTATGCGCTCTGGCGTTAATGGGGTTTTATATTTTCTGGATCCGGGGCCCGAAAGTCCTCTTCAAACAGGGTGGCTTTTTCTTCGCCAACGTATGGATAGAATATAACCGCATTAAAGAGATGAATTTATCGGAAGACGGTGTTCTGGTGATGCAATTAGAACAACGGCGTCTGCTTATTCGTGTACGGAATATCGACGATCTGGAAAAGATATATAAACTTTTCGTTTCCTCTCAATAAGTTAGAGACATAGCCTGGGCTTAGTTTTTCGCAATTTAATTGCAGTTAAAAACATAGCTAAGGCTATAATCCGACAGCGTAAATGTTATTTATTTTAACGTTCCATCTACCAATAAATCTAAATGAAAATCGTTTTCAATTAGAAGTCAAATAATATTTCTCCGTTGTTGTTTTGTATTCTCAAAATATGTTAAGGTTGCGCCGTCATTTGGGGAGTAGCCGATTTCCAGACTCCGGAAATGTACGTGTCAACATACTCGTTGCAAAACGTGGCACGTACGGACTGAAATCTCTTTCAGTCAGGCGAGACCATAGACACATCAACTGCTGTGCATACTGTATGAACCCTGTGTTCAGGTATGCATGTTTACTGGGGGCAGTGGTGTGTTTTATGGAAACCCCGGTCAGGACGCTGTCATGAATATCACCGCCACTATTATTCTCGCTTTTGGCATGTCAATGGATGCTTTCGCCGCATCAATTGGCAAAGGCGCTACCCTGCATAAACCCAAATTTTCTGAAGCCCTGCGTACCGGTTTAATCTTCGGCGCAGTGGAAACATTGACGCCGCTGATCGGCTGGGCGCTCGGTATGTTAGCCAGTAAATTCGTGCTGGAGTGGAATCACTGGATTGCTTTCATCCTGCTGGTCTTTCTGGGCGGACGGATGATTATTGAGGGATTTCGCGGCGCGGATGATGAAGATGATGAACCGCTGCGCCGTCACGGTTTCTGGTTACTGGTCACCACCGCTATTGCCACCAGCCTCGACGCTATGGCGGTTGGCGTGGGGCTGGCGTTCCTGCAGGTCAACATTATCGCTACCGCCCTGGCTATCGGCTGCGCCACGCTGATCATGTCTACACTGGGAATGATGGTCGGTCGCTTCATTGGCCCGCTGCTTGGCAAACGGGCTGAAATTCTGGGGGGGGTGGTACTGATCGGTATCGGCGTCCAGATCCTCTGGACGCACTTTCACGGTTAATCCGCACGCTGCCAGAGGTGAAGACGAAAATCCGTCTGGCAGTCAAACACGTCTGTGCTCGCCAGGCGTTCCCAGACCTCCGGTTTCGCCCGCCAGGCAAAAGGCGTCATCTGCAACAGCGCTACCGCTTCCTTTCCGCTCAAGCGCATCGTATACGCCAGGGCGATATCCTCCAGCAAGGTGAACCCTTCCAGTTGCTCAGTATGCGGTGCATGGAGTCGAACCTCATCGTAAATCAACCCTTTCAGCTCCATTAAATGGCGCGGCCCCGGCGTCACCGTGATCACCCACCCCTGCGGCTTGACCACGCGCGCCAGCTCCTGCGATTTACACGGCGCGTAAATCCGCACAATGGCGTCCTGGCTTACATCAGCAAACGGCAAACGATGGCTCGAGGCGACGCAGAATGTCACTTGTGGATAACGTCTGGCCGCCGCTTTAATGGCCACTTTCGCCACGTCCAGTCCATAGGTGGTCGCCGTTGGCAACGCATCGGCAAAGGCATGGGTGTAATACCCTTCCCCACAGCCGATATCAAGAATCGAGGTCGCCGACGCGTCGAGACGTGCGGAAAGCTGCTCAACAATGGTGTCACGCAGGAGTTGATAATGTCCGGCATCAAGAAACGCACGCCGTGCCTGCATCATCTCCGCGCTGTCGCCCGGATCGCGTGAACGCTTATACTGTACCGGCAACAGGTTAACGTACCCCTCTTTTGCCACATCAAACTGATGCCGCTGCGGACAGATAAAACTGTTATTAACGTGCGCAAGGGGCTGGTGACAAAGTGGGCAGGAAAACGACATAACAACTCCGGCAGGTAAATTCAGGGCGCAAGTGTAACGCGATTTACGCCCCGGGAGAATCACTTAGCGCGTGGAGATATCTGCGAATTGCTCTGCATCACCAACAGATGACTGGAGTCGGCGGGCATCCCATCCGGTTTGACATTTTCCAGTCGCAGCACATCGCCCATAATCTGGCTGAAAACCGGTGCCGACACCGCGCCACCGTAATAGGCCCCGTTCTGCGGATCGTTGATCACCACTACCAGTGCAAACTTCGGGTTGCTTGCCGGTGCCACTCCTGCGGTGTAAGCCACATATTTATCAACGTATTTACCGTCATCACCGATCTTCTTCGCCGTCCCGGTTTTAACCGCCACGCGATAATCCCGGACCGCCGCCTTCGTCCCACCGCCCCCCGGCAGGGCGACACTTTCCATCATATGCTCCACCTGCCTGACCAGCGCTTCCGACATTACGCGCTTGCCGATGACGGGCGGATCGATGCGCGTAATAGAGAGCGGTCGGTACAGGCCAAAACTGCCAATCGTGGCATAGACGAGCGCCAGTTGCAGCGGCGTCACCATCAATCCGTAGCCAAAGGCAAAGGTCGCGCGATCCAGATCGCTCCAGTAACGGCGTTGCGGCATCAGCCCCTGACTCTCACCGGTGAGTCCCAGCCCCGTGGGTTGGCCAAAACCAAAGCGGCGATAGGTATCGACGACTCGCTGGATCGGCATCGCTAGCGAGAGATGCGAAACCCCGGTGTCACTCGATTTTTGCAAAATGCCGGTCAGCGTCAGTTCCGGATAAAAGCCCACATCGTGGATCCGATGCCCGTCAAGATAAAACGGATGAGTGTCGATCACGCTGTCAGGCTGGACAATCCCCTGCTCAAGCGCCGTCATAATGACCAGCGGTTTCACCGTCGAGCCTGGTTCGAAGGTATCGCTAATCGCACGATTGCGAAAATCATCAAGCACCGCACCATCACGGTTGTTCGGGTTAAAATCGGGGAAACTGGCCATCGCCAGGATCTCGCCGGTAGCAATGTTCACCAGCACGGCAGCGCCTGATTCCGCTTTATTCCAGCTAACCGCATTGTCCAGCGCATCCTCGGTGACTGTCTGCAACCGCTCATCAATGCTAAGTTGTAGTTCATGCGCCGGCACAGGATTAACTTCCGTGATGTTTTCAATCACGTGACCGAATTTATCTTTGCGAACCAGGCGGAAACCCGGCTTTCCCATTAACTGTGCGTTAAAACTTTTCTCAACCCCTTCAATGCCCTGCCCGTCGATATTGGTGAAACCAATCAGATTCGCTGCGACATGTCCTGCCGGGTAAAAGCGCCGGGATTCTTCGCGCAAATTGATCCCGGGCAGGTTCAGCTTATCGATCCACTTCGCCTGTTGAGGAGAGACCTGACGCGCAAGATAGATAAACCGTGCCGACGGATCGTGGTTAACACGCGCCGCCAGGTTCGTGAGTGAAAGATGCAGCGTGTTGGCCAGCGCCTGCCAGCGTTCGTTGTTGCCAACGCCGCCTTTGCTCAATAACGTTTGAGGGTCAGCCCAGACCGCATTCACCGGTACGCTGACTGCCAGTGGTCGCCCCTGCCGATCGGTGATCATTCCACGCGGCGATGCCGTAGTGACTTCGCGCAATGAGCGCATGTCTTCTTGCCTGACCAGACGAGCGGGTTCGACAATCTGCAACCAGGCGGCACGCCCCAGCAGTAATCCCAGGCTCAGCAATATGGCGATACAAAGCAGCGCAAAACGTAGCGGTGTGAAACTTCGCGCCGTACCCTCACTTTTCTTTTTCACCTGTTCTCCGGCAAACATGATATTCAGGTGACTGATTTAACGGGAATAACGGCGGGAAAGCGGTGAAAACTATGCTAATAACATCACGGCTTTGCAACAAAGCGCTAACGGAGAAGGCATTCAGACATACTTTGAAGGAAGATGAATGAAAAAGCCCCGCATCAGCGAGGCTTTAAATCTGAGGTTGATGCGCAGATGCGCTTCAAATCAGTGGTGTCGATCAGATAGCTGTTACGTTAACAGCAGCCGGACCTTTCTGGCCGTCCTGAATTTCGAACTCAACGTTCTGGCCTTCAGCCAGAGTTTTGAAGCCATTACCCTGGATAGCGGAGAAGTGTACGAACACGTCTTTGCTGCCATCAGCCGGAGTAATAAAGCCAAAACCTTTAGACTCGTTGAACCACTTAACTTGACCTTTAATCTTTGCCATTTGCAAAATTCCTTAGAGTGTTTTCTTCGCCCGCAGGCATAACATAGATAAAACTGAGACATTACTGCTTGAGGCACTAATATAAGGTTCGGCAGAGAAGCGGTATTCAACGACAACGTGTTTACTCAGGACTTCTTTACTGAAAATGCCACACATAAACAGAACTGTACCTCGTTTAACCCAAAACGTGTTATCACATACAACGTTAATTATGGCAAGCCATTTTTAAACGTGTCTCGATCGGTCGCACAAATCTCGCCAGTCGACACAGAGTATCTGCACAGTTATGCGTCAATCCTCAAGCCGATATATTCCCACGCGCTTGCTGAGCCCTTGTCTGACCCGCAGCGCAGCGGGGATTTTTCAACCATAGCTCAATAAATTCGCGACTTCCAGATCATTGCGATGTCGAAACGTGGTTATCACAAATTCTGCTTTGTTATGCATAATTTGTTTCAACGCAAAATGACCCGGTATCATAATAACGCCTCATTTCGCGCCATCTTGATATCTACTGTTCTTATGCACTCATTTAATGAAAGAATGATGACAATGCACAAAAATAGGGAAAGAAACGTTTCGCTTATTATAAAGCCGATCATTCTCACAAAACGGGGAAGATCACATTATTAACGTATGGAAAAATATAATTAAGTGTGTGCAGGCAATAACCGGCGCACTGGCACAAGAAGGAACGGATATAGCGAAGCGGCATGCGACTGCACTAATAGCGTGCAGGATAACAAACCAGGAAGGAAAGACTGGCGAGACACCAGCCCATTCGCTTCCTGTTACACGAGGATTAACGTTCTGCGACCAGACGGATGATGTCCTCATCCTCTTGCGGGTCATTGGCCTTAGGCGATGTCTCTGCCACTTTTTCCGGCTCGTTCGCTTCACAGAGACGACGCAATAATGCATTTTGTCGCTTCTGCTGGTCTAACAACGCTTCAAGCAGCTCAATCTGCTCATTGGTTCGCGAACTCGCACGGTTGATAAAGAACCACAGCACCAGCCCAACAACCAGAACCCCCACCGATACAATCAACGACGCAAAATTAAGCACGCCGGAATTCACTACTTCGTTCATTTCACCACCTCAATGTAGACGCGCCATTTTACCACCGCGCCACAGGAAGGAAATCAACGGATGAAAAAATGATCTCACCAGGGGATAAATTTATTGATGGCGCAAATTCCGCTGAAAAATTGTACATCCTGGTCACACATGATGTTGAACACCTGGGCCCACAGCAGCAGGCACACAAGCACTACCACCACCAGAATTATCCATCGAAACTTTTTCACTCCACTCTCCGCATCAACATCTTATGTCACCAAATTATCATGCGTATCTTAAACCAGGACTAACTACAGAAGACATTAGCGATTTTTTAAGAATCATTTACTTGTATCAATGAGCCTAAGCGCTAAGCTCAATCTAACTTTTAGAAGAAAAGAGGTCATAATGCGTTTGATTATTCGCGCTATCGTGTTGTTTGCGCTTGTATGGATTGGATTATTACTCAGTGGGTACGGTGTGCTGATAGGCAGCCAGGAGAATGCCGCCGGGCTGGGACTGCAATGCAAGTATCTCACCGCGCGAGGAACCGCCACCGCGCAATATGTTCATACCGATAGCGGTATCATCGGATTAACGGATTGTCCGATATTGCGCAAGAGTACCGTAGTCGTCGATAACGGTTAATATCCCGTCGTCGTGATTCGCGCCCTGGGTATTGCTTAAGCAGAATGTCACAGGATTAAAGCGGCCGGCGAAAAAGCCGGCCGCTTTAATATAGACAGCATGACATCATCAGAACGGATAATCGTTGTAGCCCATCTGTTCAGAGATTTTACGCGCCGCGGTATGCAGCATCGAAACGTAGTCGTGCAGGTTTTCTTCGGAAAAACGCAGCGTTGGGAAGGAGATACTCAGACCCGCAATCACCACGCCGAAACGATCGAATACCGGTACGCCAATGCAGCGTAAACCTTCTTCTTGTTCTTCGTTATCTTCGCCATAACCCTGTTCGCGGACTTTATCCAGCACCGGCAGCAATGCTTCCGTGGTAGTGATAGTACGCCCGGTACTGCGCTTGTACTCAACGCCGTCCAGAATCTGCTTCACTTCGTCACGATCGCGCCAGGCCAGTAGCACTTTACCAATCGCGGTGCTGTAAAGCGGGTTGCGGCGACCCACACGCGAATACATGCGCAGGTTGTACATCGAATCAATCTTATGAATGTAGACGATGCTGTCTTCGTCCAGCGCGCCAAGGTGCACCGTCTCTTTCGTCAGACGAGAAAGCTCGCGCATCTGGATATCCGCACTACGGATAAGGTCAACGTTCTGTAGCGCGCGAGCGCCCAGTTCAAACAGTTTCAGCGTCAGAGAATACTTCTCGGATTCACCTTCCTGTGACACATATCCCAGTGTTTTCATGGTCTGTAAAAAGCGATAAACGGTGCTTTTTGACATCATGACGCGTTGTGATAACTCGGTAATCCCTATTTCGCGCTCTTCACCCAGCGCCTGCAGAATGCCAAAGACTTTCAGCACGGAAGATACAGAATCAGGCTGTTTATCCAGATCTGCGTTAGCCATTTATCACCTCATTACGAGTGTTTTATAAAAATCAGAACGATTTTTTATTATAATTTCATGGTCAGGCGCCCGCAATCCATCTTTGCTTACTTCGTTACAAATCTGCGATATAAAGCCTGAATATCAATGCTAAAATCACTACCCTGATCATATTCTTCGCAGAAACTATCAATCACATGAATAAATCCCAGGCCGACGGTCTGCCGCTTCCGCAGCGATATGGTGCTATTTTAACCATCGTTATTGGTATTTCGATGGCCGTGCTGGACGGAGCCATTGCTAACGTGGCGCTCCCCACCATAGCCACTGACTTACACGCCTCAGCCGCCAGCTCAATATGGGTCGTCAACGCCTATCAGATCGCCATTGTCGTTTCGTTACTGTCGCTGTCGTTTCTGGGCGATATGTTTGGCTATCGACGCATCTACAAATGCGGGCTGGTGGTTTTTCTGCTGGCCTCGCTGTTTTGCGCACTCGCGGACTCGCTACAGATGTTGACGATGGCACGCGTCGTTCAGGGGTTCGGCGGCGCGGCGCTAATGAGCGTCAACACGGCGTTGATTCGTCTGATTTATCCTCAGCGCCATCTGGGTCGCGGGATGGGCATTAACTCCTTTATCGTCGCCGTCTCTGCGGCCGCAGGCCCAACCATCGCGGCCGCCATTCTCTCAATTGCCTCCTGGAAATGGCTGTTTCTGATCAATGTGCCGTTAGGGATTATTGCGTTGATTCTGGCGATGCGCTTTCTGCCGCCCAATGGCTCACGCAGCAATAAACCGCGCTTTGACATCCCCAGCGCCGTGATGAATGCGCTGACGTTTGGTCTGTTGATCACCGCACTGAGTGGTTTTGCACAGGGGCAACCCCTGACGCTGATCGGTGCCGAAGTAGCGGCGTTGATGGTGGTGGGCTATTTCTTTATCCGCCGCCAGCTTTCATTACCGGTGCCGTTATTGCCGGTCGACCTGCTACGTATTCCTCTTTTTTCACTGTCGATAGGTACCTCAATCTGCTCTTTTTGCGCGCAGATGCTGGCGATGGTCTCTCTGCCCTTCTATCTGCAAACGGTACTGGGACGCAGTGAAGTGGAAACCGGTTTGCTGCTCACCCCCTGGCCGCTGGCAACGATGGTCATGGCGCCGCTGGCCGGGTATCTGATTGAACGCGTCCATGCCGGTTTGCTGGGCGCGCTGGGCCTGCTGGTGATGGCTAGTGGCCTGTTTGCCCTGGTGTTGCTTCCTGCCACGCCATCCGATCTGAATATCATCTGGCCGATGATTCTCTGCGGCGCCGGGTTTGGTTTATTTCAGTCGCCCAATAACCACACAATTATCACGTCGGCACCGCGCGAGCGCAGCGGCGGCGCCAGCGGCATGCTGGGGACCGCACGCCTGTTGGGACAAAGTTCAGGCGCGGCATTGGTCGCGCTGCTGTTGAACCAGTTTGGAGATAACGGAACGCATGTTTCTCTGCTGATGGCAGGGATTCTGGCGACCGTTGCAGCGGTGGTGAGCGGCCTGCGCATCACACAACCCCGGACACAGGCGTAAAAAAAGCACGTCCATAGACGCGTTTTCTCTTCTTGCCGACAGGCTTACTTCAGGTATTCCCCACTGCGCAGCGCTTCGATACGTTTATCCAGCGGCGGGTGAGTCATAAACAGTTCGCTCAGCGATTTACCTTTACCATTGATGCAGAAGGCCATCATGCTGGACGCTTCCTGCGGTTCGTAGCTGGTTTTCAGACGCTGCAGCGCGGCAATCATCTTTTCACGACCGACCAGTTTGGCGGACCCTGCATCGGCGTGAAATTCACGGTGACGAGAGAACCACATGGTAATGATGCTCGCCAGAATACCGAAGACCAGTTCCAGTACCATTGCGACCGCAAAGTAGATCATCGGGTTGCCATTGCTGCCTTCGCCTTCATCACGGTTACCACCGAGAAAACCGGCGGCGATCTGCGCCAGAATACGCGAGATGAAGATAACAAAGGTGTTCACAACCCCCTGAATCAGCGTCATGGTAACCATGTCACCGTTCGCAATATGGCTAATTTCGTGAGCAATAACGGCTTCAGCTTCATCCGGGCTCATGTTTTGCAGCAAACCGGTACTGACCGCGACCAGAGACGCATCACGGCGCGCCCCGGTGGCAAACGCGTTAATATCCGGCGCATGGTAAATAGCAACCTGCGGCATGGCGATACCGGCCTGACGCGCCTGCGTGGCGACCGTATTCATCAACCAGCGCTCTCTTTCGTTACGTGGTTGCTCGATCACTTCCCCACCGACGGAGCGTAACGCCATCCATTTGGACATCAGCAGTGAAACGAAGGAACCACCAAAACCGAACAGCAGCGCCATAATCATCAGGCCCTGAACGCTGCTCGACTGAATCCCTGTCAGGCTCAGCACCAGCCCGAAAACGACCATGACGGCCAGGTTCGTCAACAGGAAAAGCGCGATTCGCATCATAATCTTCTTTTAACCTCAACTTAACAAAACGCACTATGCGATTACCCACATCGTATGGGTCGTACCGCTATTTTCAAGCATCAATGCCCGGTAAGTCACCAGAAAGACACAACTTTACATTTTTCTGCATCAGGCTGACGACTTCATGCGCTTGTTAAAAAAAACAGGCACAATCTCTTGTGCCTGTCTGAGGTTACTTCGTCGCGGTAGGTTGTTCCGCGGGCTTCGCTTTCTCGAGCGTCGCCAGATCCAGCGCAATCTTCACCGTTTCATCAAGATACGGATCCGGTTCCTGGTAATCTTTTGGCAGGTCGTCCAGTTTCTTCAGAACCGGTTTTCCTTCACGTTTAAACCGGTCATTGATTCGCGCCAGACGCAGCGCATCATCTTCGTTATTCTCTTTTTCACGCTGTGCGTAATTCAGAGACGCGATGTTGCGTTTGTCCTTCATCGCATTGAAACGGGCGATATCCTTCATGATGTACTGGAACTCAGGATCCTGCGCGATACGCGCGTTGTGATCTTTGAGTAATTCAGGGCCGAAGGGCGTCAGATCGTCTGATTTCACATACGTTGCGGCATCAATGCTATCCCACGGTAACGCATTATCTTCAAACTTCTCACCGGTTTCGGTCTCTTCATTCCCCGTCGGCATGATGATATCCGGCGTGACACCTTTACGCTGAGTACTGCCGCCATTCACACGATAGAACTTCTGGATCGTGTACTGAACGGAACCCAGTGCGGGCCATTCTGGACGCAGCATCTGATCGTAAATACGGTTCAGCGAACGATACTGCTGCACGGTACCTTTACCGAAGGTCGGCTCACCGACGATCAGCGCGCGACCGTAATCCTGCATGGCCGCGGCGAAAATTTCCGATGCCGACGCGCTGAAGCGATCGACCAGTACCACCAGCGGGCCCTTGTAATAAACAACGCCATCGGTATCGCTGTCCTCACGGACTTTACCGTTGTTGTCACGAACCTGAACCACCGGACCGGAAGGAATAAACAGACCGGACAGCGAAACTGCCTCCGTCAGCGCCCCACCGCCGTTAGTTCTCAGATCGATGACGATGCTGCTGACGTTCTGTTTTTCCAGTTTCTGCAACTGAACTTTAACATCGTCAGTCAGACCAACGTAGAAGCCCGGGATATCCAGTACGCCGACTTTCTCTTTACCTACCGTCTTCACAGACATTTTAACGGCACGGTCTTCCAGACGAATACGTTCACGCGTCAGTGTGACAATACGGGTTTTTGTGCCTTTGCCGGCCGGCAGAACTTCAAGACGAACCTTGCTGCCTTTTGGCCCTTTGATAAGCGCAACAACGTCATCCAGACGCCAGCCGATCACATCGACCATGCCCTTACCGGTCTGACCCACGCCGACAATGCGATCGCCGACGCTAATCGCCTTGCTCTTCGCCGCCGGACCGCCAGCCACCATGGAGTTAATGACCGTATAGTCATCGTCCATTTGCAGCACGGCGCCAATCCCTTCAAGGGACAGGCTCATCTCGGTATTAAACTGCTCGGTATTGCGTGGCGAGAGATAGTTGGTATGCGGATCAATTTCGCGCGCAAAGGCGGTCATCGCCAGTGAGAAGACGTCTTCACTGTTGGTTTGCGTCAGACGACGGATCGCGGATTTATAACGACGCGTCAGCGTCTCGCGAATTTCTTTATCGTTCTTGCCGGTCAGTTTCAGACTTAACTCATCGAACTTCACCTTGCCGTCCCACAGCGCATTCAGCTCAGCCTCATCTTTTGGCCAGGGCGCTTTGCTGCGATCGAGATTGAAGGTGTCAGTTCCGGTGAAATCCATCGGACGTTCCAGCACTTTCAGTGCGTACTGAAAACGCTCGAAGCGGCGTTTTTGCGCCAGATTATAGAGATCGTAAAAAACGTCGAGCTTACCCGAACGCAATTCGTCACCCAGTTGCCCTTTCTTCTTCGCAAACTGTTCGACATCCCCCGCCAACAGCACATTGTGGCTGTAGTCGAGTAAATTCAGATAGCGGTCGAAAATTTTGGCGGAAAAGGCCGAATCGAGATCGAACTGACGGTAGTGAGAACGCGTAAAACGCGACGTGACGCGTTCACTCACCGTCGCGTGCTGGGTCTCTTCCTTAAGAACAGGAATCTGATCGGCACGCGTAATGTCGTCCACTGCGAAGGTCTGGCCTGCTATTGCAAGCAGGCCAGCTAACGCGGTAAGCCTAAAAAATGTGTTCATGCCAGGCCTGGCCTCCGTTTCAGAACACCAGGTGTTCTGCGCGTACAATCAAAGACATACCCGAATTCAGCTGTACACGGACGCCATCTTTGGTGATTTCTAATACGGTGGCATCCATCGCATCATTGCCCGCTTTCACCTTCAGAGACTGTCCAACGCTCAGCGCTGAAATATCCGAAACCGGAGTCAATTTCTCTTCACGAGGTGCGCGCGGCGCTTTCGCGGCGGGTTTTTCAGCACGCGGTTTACGCTCAGTCGCTTCTTTGCGGCGTGGTGCAGGACGCGGCTTACGTTCACGACGCGGCGCGTCTTCGGTTTCTCCCGCAGCGGCGGCAGCTTCGCGTTTTTTCGCTTGCTGTTCTGCACGCTGCGCCTGAACGCGAGCTTTCGCTTCTTCAAGCTGCTTACGCGCATGTTCAACGTGCTGCTCATCCAGCTCACCGCACGGGTTGCCGTCGAGATCGACACGCGTTGCGCCCGGCTTAACGCCGTACAGGTAACGCCAGCTTGAAGTATAAAGACGTAAAGCGGAACGAAGTTGCGTTTTGCTGAGGTTCATTTCGCCCTCAATACGCTCTACCAGATCCTGAAAAATGCCAATTTTCAGTGGGCGCGCTTCGCCTTCCGCACTAAAACACTGCGGAAAACGCTCGGCCAAAAACGCGATGACTTCTTTACTGCTATTCAACTTAGGTTGATTTTCCATGAAATTTCCTGATTACAACGGACGTAGCCAACAAGCAGCAGGCATGAACAGGCGTCATTATAATGACGCCATCAGTAATTGCTACGTTATCCGTTGATTATCCTGCGACGCTCGCAAAGAATTTTTTGTAATCCGTCATTGCAAGCACGGTTTCAAGCTGCGCAACGAGCCGGCGAAGCCCCTCTTCATCCTCAGCGGTGAAGCGCCCAAACGCCGTACTGTCGATGTCCAGCACGCCAATAGTATGACCATTGACGGTTAATGGCAGGACAATTTCCGCATTACTGGCCGCATCGCAGGCGATGTGGCCATCAAAGGCGTGAACATCGTCAATCCGCTGCACCTGGTTGTGGGCAACGGCTGCGCCGCACACGCCGCGCCCCACCGGGATTCGTACGCAGGCAATTTTGCCCTGAAACGGACCTAATACCAGCGTATCGCCCTCAAGCAGGTAAAACCCCGCCCAGTTCACTTGCGAAAGACGTTCGTACAACAGTGCGCTGGTGTTCGCCAGCGTGGCCAGAAAACTGGTCTCTCCTGCCATTAATGCCTGAAAATCGCGGTTCAGATCCGCGTATAGCTCTGTCTTGTTCATTATATAATCACTTAGTTGTCTTACTCTGATACTGCCAGCCTATTAAAATAAGCATTAAATGCGTTAATGCTCAAGATCATTCCCGTCATGAGTTAAGATTACATAAATCTAACACTTTGATTCGCGATACATGGCTCTCAAGACACCCCAGATCACGCCGACGAAAAAAATAGCGATCCGATCCATCAGCGAAGCACTGCCTCGTGCGCACTATCAGCGTTGCCCTCAGTGCGATTTGCTGTTTAGTCTGCCGAAGATGCGTTCTCACCAGAGCGCATACTGTCCCCGCTGCCAGGCGAAAATTCGTGATGGCCGCGACTGGTCGCTGACGCGGCTGGGGGCGATGGCGGTCACCATGCTGTTGCTGATGCCCTTCGCCTGGGGCGAGCCGCTGCTGCACATCTATCTGCTGGGCATCCGCATTGATGCCAACGTGATGCAGGGGATTTGGCAGATGACAAAGCAAGGCGATCCCATTACCGCAACGATGGTGCTGTTTTGCGTCGCGGGCGCGCCGCTGATCCTCGTCACTTCGATTGCGTACCTGTGGTTCGGTAATATTCTCGGCATGAATTTGCGCCCGGTGCTGCTGATGCTGGAAAAGCTTAGAGAGTGGGTAATGCTGGACATCTATCTGGTGGGTATCGGTGTGGCATCGATCAAAGTGCAGGATTACGCCTTTTTGCAGCCTGGCGTAGGGCTTTACGCTTTTATCGCGCTGGTGATCCTGAGCATCCTGACGCTGTCGCACCTGAACATTGAACAACTGTGGGAACGTTTTTATCCGCAGCGACCGGCAAAGCGTCCGGATGAGCAGTTGCGTGTTTGTCTCGGCTGCCATTTTACCGGCTATCCGGACCCGCGTGGTCGCTGCCCGCGCTGCCATATTCCCTTACGCGAGCGCCGAAACCAGAGCATCCAAAAATGCTGGGCGGCATTGTTGGCATCGATTGTTTTGCTGCTGCCTGCTAACCTGATGCCTATCTCGGTTATCTACGTGAACGGTGGACGACAGGAAGATACGATCATGTCCGGTATCCTGTCGCTGGCGAACAGCAATGTCGCCGTGGCCGCCGTGGTCTTTATCGCCAGTATTCTGGTGCCATTCACTAAAGTGATCGTCATGTTTACCCTGCTGCTCAGCATTCAGTTCAAATGCGAACAGGGTTTACGCACGCGAATGCAACTCTTGCGTCTGGTCACGTGGATCGGTCGCTGGTCGATGCTGGATCTTTTTGTTATCGCGTTAACCATGTCGCTAATTAACCGCGACCAGATTCTTGCTTTTACTATGGGACCGGCTGCGTTTTATTTCGGCTCAGCGGTCATTTTGACTATTCTTGCAGTGGAATGGCTGGACAGCCGCTTACTTTGGGATGCACATGAGTCAGGAAATGCCCGCTTCGCAGACTGAAGCGCAGATTAAAACGAAACGCCGTATTTCACCGTTCTGGCTACTCCCGCTGATTGCATTAATGATTGCGGGATGGCTGATATGGAACAGCTATGAAGATCGCGGTAATACCGTGACCATCGACTTCATGTCTGCGGATGGTATTGTCCCGGGCCGCACGCCTGTTCGCTATCAGGGCGTTGAGGTAGGTACAGTTCAGGACATCAGCCTGAGCAAGGATTTGCGCAAAATTGAGGTGCGGGTCAGCATTAAGTCCGACATGAAAGACGCCCTGCGCGAAGACACGCAGTTCTGGCTGGTAACGCCGAAAGCGTCGCTCGCGGGCGTCTCTGGCCTCGACGCGCTGGTTGGCGGCAACTATATCGGCATGATGCCCGGTAAAGGGAAAGAGCAAGATCATTTCGTCGCCCTCGACACCCAGCCGAAATATCGGCTGGATAACGGCGATCTGATGATTCATCTCAATGCGCCCGATCTGGGGTCGCTGAACAGCGGTTCACTGGTCTATTTCCGTAAAATCCCGGTCGGCAAGGTCTACGATTACAGTATTAACCCGAACAAACAGGGCGTCACCATCGATGTTCTGGTTGAACGCCGTTTTACCAACCTGGTGAAGAAAGGTAGTCGCTTCTGGAATGTGTCAGGGGTCAACGCCGATATCAGCCTGAGCGGTGCGAAGGTCAAACTGGAGAGTCTGGCGGCGCTGGTAAACGGCGCCATCGCCTTTGACTCCCCGGACGACTCAAAGGTCGCGGATCAAGATGATACCTTTGGCCTGTACGCCGACCTGGCGCACAGCCAGCGCGGCGTCATTGTCAAGCTCGAACTCCCCGGCGGCGAAGGGCTGAAAGCGAACGCCACGCCGCTGATGTACCAGGGGCTGGAAGTGGGTGAACTCACCAGACTGACTTTACAGCCTGGCGGTAAAGTCACTGGCGAAATGACCGTTGACCCCAGCGTCGTGACGCTGTTACGCGACGGCACACGCATTGAACTGCGCAGTCCCAAACTCTCGCTAAGTGACGCTAACATCAGTTCATTACTGACGGGCAAAACCTTTGAACTGGTGCCCGGCACCGGTGAACCGCGCAGCGAGTTCGTGGTTGTCCCCGGTGAAAAAGCGCTGCTCCACGAACCGGATGTCCTGACCTTTACCCTGACCGCGCCCGAAAGCTACGGCATCGATGCAGGTCAGCCGCTGATCCTTCACGGCGTCCAGGTGGGCCAGGTGATCGAACGTAAGCTGACCAGCAGAGGGGTCGAGTTTACCGTGGCGGTAGATCCGCAACATCGTGACCTGGTCCAGGGTGACAGCAAGTTCGTGGTCAACAGTCGTGTGGATGTCAAAGTGGGTCTGGATGGCGTTGAGTTCCTCGGTGCCAGCGCCAGCGAATGGATCAGCGGCGGTATTCGCATATTGCCAGGCAGCAAAGGGGAAATGAAGTCCAGCTATCCGCTGTATGCCAACCTGGAAAAAGCGGTAGAGAATAGCCTGAGCGATCTGCCGACCACCACCCTTAGCCTGCGTGCGGAAACATTGCCGGACGTACAGGCCGGTTCCGTGGTGCTGTATCGTAAATTTGAAGTGGGCGAAGTGATCACCGTGCGCCCGCGCGCCGACGCCTTTGATATCGATCTGCACATCAAACCGGAGTACCGCAACCTGCTGACCAGCAACAGCGTCTTCTGGGCCGAAGGCGGGGCTAAAGTCCAGCTTAACGGCAGCGGGCTGACCGTGCAGGCCTCTCCCCTGTCGCGTGCGCTGAAGGGGGCGATCAGCTTTGATAACCTCAGCGGTGCCAGCGCCAGCCAGCGCAAAGGCGACAAGCGCATTTTGTATGCCTCTGAAACCGCCGCACGTGCGGTTGGCGGGCAGATTACCCTTCACGCCTTTGATGCCGGGAAACTGGCGGCCGGGATGCCCATTCGCTACCTCGGCATTGATATCGGACAGATCCAGACGCTTGAACTGCTCACCTCACGCAACGAGGTACAGGCGAAGGCGGTATTGTATCCGGAATATGTGCAGACCTTCGCCCGTGGCGGGACGCGCTTCTCCGTGATTACGCCGCAAATCTCAGCCGCTGGCGTGGAACATCTCGACACGATCCTGCAACCCTACATCAACGTCGAACCGGGTCGGGGTAATCCGCGCCGTGACTTTGAACTGCAGGAAGCGACCATTACTGACTCACGCTACCTTGACGGGCTAAGTATTGTGCTCGAAGTCCCTGAGGCGGGCTCGCTGGCGATCGGTACGCCGGTCCTGTTCCGTGGAATTGAAGTCGGTACCGTCACCGGCATGACGCTCGGCACACTGTCTGACCGCGTGATGATCGCCTTGCGCATCAGTCAACGCTATCAGCACCTGGTCCGCAACAACTCCGTCTTCTGGCTGGCGTCCGGATACAGTCTGGACTTCGGCCTGACTGGCGGCGTAGTGAAGACCGGCACCTTTAATCAGTTCATTCGCGGCGGCATTGCCTTCGCCACGCCGCCTGGCACTCCGCTGGCGCCGAAAGCGCAGGCGGGCAAACACTTCCTGTTGCTGGAAAGTGAACCGAAAGAGTGGCGTGAATGGGGTACTGCGCTGCCACGTTAATATCAGGCTCCGGCGTGCTCGCGCCGGAGCCTTTATGCTACACTGCGCGCTTGTTTTTCTGCCGGTGGTACTCCCCCGTGACTCAACACGCTGTTTATTTTCCTGACGCCTTTTTGATGCAAATGCGCGATGCGATGCCTGCGCACCTCTCTTTTGACGATTTTCTCGCCGCCTGCCAGCGCCCGTTACGCCGCAGCATCCGCGTTAATACGCTTAAGATTTCGGTGGCCGATTTTCTCACCTTAACCGCCCCGTATGGCTGGTCGTTGACGCCCGTTCCCTGGTGCGAAGAAGGTTTCTGGATTGAGCGCGATGATGAGGATACGCTGCCGCTCGGCAGTACCGCCGAGCATCTGAGCGGTCTGTTTTATATTCAGGAAGCCAGTTCCATGCTGCCGGTTGCCGCCCTGTTTGCCGACGATAATTCACCGAGTCGCGTGATGGACGTTGCCGCCGCGCCGGGCTCAAAAACCACGCAAATCGCCGCGCGCATGGGTAATCAGGGCGCGATCCTCGCGAACGAATACTCTGCCAGTCGGGTGAAAGTGCTGCATGCCAATATCAGTCGCTGTGGGATCAGCAACGTGGCGCTGACCCATTTTGATGGCCGCGTATTCGGTGCGGCGCTGCCGGAAATGTTCGACGCGATTTTGCTTGATGCCCCCTGCTCGGGTGAAGGCGTCGTGCGAAAAGATCCGGATGCGTTAAAAAACTGGTCCGTTGAGAGCAATCTTGAGATTGCCGCAACCCAGCGCGAACTGATCGAAAGTGCGTTTCACGCCCTGCGCCCTGGCGGTACGCTGGTCTATTCAACCTGTACGTTGAATCGTGAAGAAAACGAATCGGTGCTGGCCTGGCTGAAGGAGGCCTGGCCCGAGGCGGTAGATTTTTTACCGTTGGACGATCTTTTTCCTGAGGCGAATCAGGCGCTGACGGCAGAAGGTTTCCTGCATGTGTTCCCGCAAATTTATGACTGCGAAGGATTCTTCGTCGCCCGCCTGCGTAAAACAGCATCCATTCCCGCACTGCCGACACCGAAGTACAAAGTGGGCAATTTCCCCTTTACTCCCGTCAAAGGTCGCGAAGCCGCCAATCTGACCCAGGCAGCGAATGCCCTCGGTCTGCACTGGGGTGAAAACCTGCACCTCTGGCAGCGTGATAAAGAGGTCTGGCTTTTCCCGGCGGAGATTGAACCGTTGATCGGCAAAGTCCGTTTCTCCCGCCTCGGCATTAAGCTGGCAGAAATGCATAACAAAGGTTATCGCTGGCAGCACGAAGCGGTCATCGCGCTGGCTGATGTCAATCATCGCTGTGCGTTTGAACTGTCTCACCAGGAAGCTGAAGAGTGGTATCGCGGTCGCGATGTTTACCCACAGACCGTCCCCGCCACTGACGATGTGCTGGTAACCTTCCAGCATCAGCCGATTGGCCTTGCCAAACGGATCGGCTCGCGACTGAAAAACAGTTACCCGCGTGAACTGGTTCGTGATGGCAAACTGTTTACCGGTAACGTCTGAAATCAGAAAATTTGCGCATTTTTTGACTGGCGCTTTTGCCTGCATTGACTACGCTGAAAAATGGACAGCTTAACTGGTCGTACCACAATCAGCGAATCAACGGAGAGCACGATGATGAAAACCAGTGTGCGCATTGGCGCCTTTGAAATTGACGATGCCGAGTTACACGGCGAGTCGCCGGGAGACCGAACGTTAACCATTCCGTGTAAATCTGATCCGGATTTATGCATGCAACTGGATGCCTGGGACGATGAGACCAGCATTCCAGCCCTTCTCAACGGAGAACATTCGGTCCTCTTCCGCAACCATTACGATCGTAAGTCTGATGCCTGGATCATGCGTCTTGCCTGATTCAAAAAGAACCCGTCTGCCGGCGGGTTATTTATTTCCCCCTTCCCGCTTGCGTTAATTCCTCCTACACTTTTGTTACGGTTGTACAAAATGAGGAAAGGATGTTCGCACTGGTTCTGTTTGTCTGTTATCTGGATGGCGGTTGCGAAGATATCGTAGTGGATGTTTACGATACCGAGCGGCAGTGCCTGTATTATATGGACGATCAACGGATTCGTCATGGCGGCTGCTTTCCGGTTGAGGATTTTATCGATGGATTCTGGGCACCCGCCCGGCAATACAGCGACTTTTAATCACTGTAGTTGTACCAGCGTTAACTCACCGCCGAATACCGCTCCCGTGTCGATGTAGTGCAGATTGTCGCTGTCAACGCGTTGGTGCAGTGGCGTATGACCAAACCAGAAATGGTCAGCGCCGGCGATAGCGCTCCCTTCTCCCGCAAGATGCGCACTCAGTCGCGCGCGTCGCCACAACACCTCCGTAAGGTTAACTGGCTTTTGCCACTGATAAACGTCTTCCGGGTAATCGGCGTGGGCGACCACATGGGTCGCCTCGCGGCAATGCAGCTCGAGGATCCACGGCAGATGCTGGCAATATTCCAGTGCAAGCGTTGCCTGATGCCGTTTCTGCTCAGGCAACGCCGTAAACCAGCCGCCGCCATTCATCGTCCACAACGACCACTGTGACGTGCGCAAAGCATCTATCGCCATCTGCTCATGGTTCCCTCTGACTGCTACCATCCAGCGCTTATGCAGCAACTGCAGGCAGCGCAAACTGTCAGGGCCGCGATCGATGAGATCGCCCACAGAGACCAGTAAATCCTGCCAGGGATCAAAGCGACAAGCCCGCAACTTTGCCATCAGCAGCGCAAAACAGCCGTGGATATCCCCGACCACCCAGATGTGCCGCCACTGCGCCCCCTCGATCATTTGGTAGCTTTTTTCAGGCTGTTTCATGAGCGTTTTGCCCTCAGTCACGCCCTAACACAAATTTAACAATAGCAGTAAAAAACGCTGGACGTTTATGCCCGGGTGTGGGTATGGTTTACTCAGAATGGTCAGTGCGAAACGCCATTAGGCTCAGGAAAAGCACCCGTTCTACCGATAAAAAGAGACCGAATACGATTCCTGTATTCGGTCCAGGGAAATGGCTCTTGGGAGAGAGCCGTGCGCTAAAAGTTGGCATTAATGCAGGCTAAGTCGCCTTGCCTTTTAAGAATAGATGACGACGCCAGGTTTTCCAGTCCACGGCTTACGCGGCTGGAAAAAAACGGCGGTGATCACTGGCTGAAATGTAAAAACCGCAAGACGCTTTTCTGAAGGCTTGCGGTTTTTTATTGGAAATCAGAAAGATACTTTGGGTAACTAACAGAGCTTTTCCGCTCGTTCGATAAACGGTGCCAGGCTCATTTTTTCACCCGGTTTTGCCGGATCGTCAATCTGAATCACCGACAGGGGTTGCGCATTCGTTTTGCCGCTTGCCACCTGCTCTTGTGCAACATCGTTCAGCGGATACTGTACAAGCGTGCTGGGGTTAATCACATACAGCGCGTGTCCAGGCCGACAGGTCAGCATCACCTCTTCACGATTGAACGCCCATTTATCTTTACCGATTTCAAAACGGCTCACGGTGATGACCTGCGGTGCCGCCAGCGCAACCCCTGAACTGGTCAGAAGCAGCAAAGAGAGAATCACTTTTTTCATGAATTTTGCCTGTCCTTCAGAACGGTTCCAGCGTCGCAAACACACTGACAATTGCCAGCACGACGGCGCCAATTCCCCATTCGATCTTCGTCATCCAAATAAAATACCGATTGATGCGTCGACTATCCTGCCGCATTCGTGGTACGAGAAGATACCGATTCGCCAGTGCGATTGCCACCATTAGCACGACGAGTGCACATTTTAGCAAAAGCAGTTGCCCCCATGCGGTCTGCCACGACAGTGAAAAGCCCTGGATAAACAGCACATTGGCGATACCGGTGAGTAATACTCCCGCCACGGCAAGATGCCCATAGCGGGAAAAACGCATCATGGTATAAATCGCCTGCTGCTGCCAGCGTCCTTTCGCCATCTGCATGCAATAAATCACCGGTAACAGCCCTCCAAACCAGGTTGCGGCACAAATCAGATGCACCGCATGGTTTGTCTGCTGGAGCGCACCAATAACCCCCGAGTGCAGTGTGGCATGCCCAACCCCCGTCAGCAGGGCAAACTGCGCGAGAGTTAAGAGCAGTAAGAGTCGCGCTAAATCACGCGGCACAATCAGCGCAACAACCAGCGTAACCAGCGCCAGAACGATCTGCCAGAGCCACACACCGCCAAACTGAGTTTGCAATACCGCGCCCCAGACAGGCACAGAGATAACATCCTGCCAGCCAGAGCCCATAAGCCCGCCCTGGATCGCCAACATCAGTAACGCACTTAAAAAGCTCCACAATGCAGCCTGCTGTTGCAGGCGTAAGAAGCGGCGACTCATCAGACGGCGGATCGATACTGGTGCGAGCCATGCGCCGTAAAGCGCAGAGCCAAACACCAGCATCAGGGCAGTAAAATGGATGAAGCGGAGAATAACCCACGTCAGCGTCAGCATGTTTATTTCACGCTAAAGGTGTACTGCCCTTTGGTTTTGTGTCCATCGACAGACACCACGTGCCAGTTCACCGTGTACTGACCCGGCTTCAGCGTTTCATCAAGCGGGACGATCAGCTGTTTTTTATCCTGTTCGTTACGCTTTGCCGGACGGGTTCTGATTCCCTCTTGTTTTGGGCCGGTAATCGTCGCTCCGCTGAATCCGGGTTCGATACCTTCAGAAAAACTGAGCGTCAGCGCCTGCGGCGCGGCGGTCACCTCGGCATCCGCCGCCGGATACTGGTGTGTCAGATGCGCATGCGCCCACACGGTCGGGGTTGCCAGAACGGCTGCCAGAAAAAGGAGCGTATAGCGGAAAGTACGTGCAGGAGAGACCATATCAACTATTCCCTTTTGTAATGCCTTATCCTGAGAGGATAACCTTCTATAATGTTCGCGTCGACAATCTTCAATTGCGGCTTGCCATTATGGTCGACTCTTAGTAACTTTTGCGCGCAAGACCGAAGGAGAAGCCCATGCACAAAAATCTGGCTCAGCTTGAACAGGCTGAAATGGACAAAGTAAACGTTGATCTGGCCGCTGCCGGCGTCGCATTTAAAGAGCGCTACAACATGCCCGTTGTCGCCGAAGTGGTAGAACGTGAGCAGCCTGCACATCTGCGCGACTGGTTTCGCGAGCGTCTGATTGCCCACCGTCTGGCGTCCGTTTCGTTGTCCCGTTTGCCGTATGAGCCTAAACCTAAATAATTTTTCGGCACGAAGTTACATATCCTTACATATTGCCTGCTACAGTATAAGCACATTCTTATTCTATGATTTAAGGATGATTGTAGACACTATGAAAAGGAAGTCATTATGTCACGCTGGAAAATCGCTGCTGCACAGTATGAACCGCTAAAAACCTCTGTTCGCGAACACATCGCTCATCATCTGAATTTCATCGACGCAGCAGCCCGACAACAGTGCGAACTGTTGGTGTTCCCCGCCCTCTCCTTACTCGGTTGCATGGACGACTCGCAGCCACTGCCCGCACCACCGGATATCAACCTGTTACAACCCCTCTCTCAGGCCGCCCACGCGCATCGTATGACGATCATTGCCGGTCTTCCGGTCGAGCATAACAACCGTTTTGTCAGAGGGATTGCTGTCTTCGCACCATGGATAACCTCACTGCGCCTGTTTCATCAAAGCCATGGCGCGTGTCTTGGTAAGGGCCTGAAAACCATCAGCGTGGTTGATGAGCAACCGGAAGGTGTCGATATGGATCCGGCGTTTTCTCTGTTTACCAGCAGTCAAAGCGTCAGTGAGCCGGAATTGCTGACCTCCACGTCGCAGTTACAACATTTCTCGCATCAATTCTCGATTGCCGTACTGATGGCCAATGCACGGGGAAGTAGCGCATTATGGGATGAAAACGGGCAATTAATTGTCCGCGCCGACCGCGGTTCGCTGTTATTAACGGGGCAGCGCACAGCGCAGGGTTGGCAAGGTGATATCATTCCATTACGCTAAGCGTTTTCGGTCAGGAGTTTTACATGCTGCGCATCATCGATACTGAAACCTGTGGCCTACAGGGCGGGATTGTAGAGATCGCCTCTGTTGACGTGGTTGACGGTAAAATCGTGAATCCTATGAGCCACCTGGTGCGTCCTGACCGGCCGATCTCGCCGCAGGCCATGGCCATTCATCGCATTACCGAAGCGATGGTGGCGGATAAGCCGTGGATTGAAGAGATCATCCCCCACTATTACGGCAGCGAATGGTATGTGGCGCACAACGCCAGCTTTGACCGTCGCGTGCTGCCAGACATGCCAGGCGAGTGGATTTGCACCATGAAACTTTCCCGCCGCCTGTGGCCGGGGATTAAGTACAGCAATATGGCGCTCTATAAGTCACGTAAGCTGAACGTGCAAACGCCTGCGGGTCTGCATCACCACCGCGCACTCTATGACTGTTATATCACCGCTGCGCTGCTCATCGATATTATGAATACTTCCGGCTGGACGGCAGAGCAGATGGTCGACATCACCGGGCGGCCGGGGTTACTGACGACCTTCACCTTTGGCAAGTATCGCGGCAAAGCCGTTTCGGATGTCGCGGAGCGCGACCCAGGCTATCTGCGCTGGTTGTTTAACAACCTCGACAGCATGAGCCCGGAGCTGCGTTTAACCCTCAAACACTATCTGGATAACGCCTGAATCGCGCCATTACCGGGCAATGTTCCTTGCGCCAGAGCAATCAGGAAAGCAAATTCCAGCGCCACACCTTCCCAGGATTTATAACGGCCTGATTTACCGCCGTGCCCGGAATCCATATCGGTGCACAGTAACAGCAGATGGTCATCCGTTTTCATCTCGCGCAGTTTCGCCACCCATTTTGCCGGTTCCCAGTACTGGACCTGCGAATCATGCAGTCCGGTGGTGACCAACAGATGTGGGTATGCCTGCGCCCTGACGTTATCGTACGGACTGTAGCTTTTCATGTAGGCGTAATACTGTGGATCTTTCGGATTCCCCCACTCCTCAAACTCGCCGGTCGTCAGGGGTATCGACTCATCCAGCATCGTCGTCACCACATCCACAAACGGCACCTGGGCAACCACGCCATGAAAGCGTTCTGGACGCTCGTTGATCGCTACGCCCATCAGCATTCCTCCCGCGTTACCTCCCATGCCATAACAGAGAGAGGGCGAGCCGTAGCCCTGGGCAATCAGCGCGTCGCAGGCATCGAGATAATCGTTGAAGGTATTGCGCTTTTTGAGGAACTTACCGTCTTCATACCACTGCTGCCCCAGTTCGCCTCCGCCTCGCACGTGGACAATGGCATAGACGAATCCACGATCCAGCAGGCTTAAACGACTGCTGCTGAAATCGGCATCCATACTGGCGCCGTAGGAGCCGTAGCCGTAAACCAGTAGCGGATTTTGCCCTTTGCGAAAATGTTTCTGATGATAAACCAGCGAGACCGGTACCTCGACGCCATCACGCGCGGTGATCCACAGGTGTTCACTGCGATAGTTGCCGGCGTCAAACCCCGGAACCTCTGTCTGTTTAATGACCCGTCGTTCACCGGTGTCCATGTCCAGTTCAAACAGCGTGTCCGGTGTGGTCATCGAGGAGTAGCCATAGCGCAGGCGTGAGGTTTCCGGTTCCGGGTTATAAGCAAGCCAGGTGACATAAGCCGGATCGTCGAAGGCGATCCCCACCACCTCGCGAGTTTTACGATTGATCTGCCGCAGACTGGTCAAGCCACGCTGGCGTTCTTCCACCACCAGCCAGTCGGTAAAAAGAGTAAACCCTTCCAGCATGATCGCTTCACGGGCCGGGATCAGCGTTTCCCACTGTTTCTCATCGCGCACACGGGTGCGATAAAGACCAAAATTTTTACCCTCGCGGTTCGAACGCAGATAAAACTTATGTTGATAGTGATCGAGGCTGTATTCGTGGTCCTTGCGGCGCGGCAGGAAGATGAACGGTTCAGCATCCGCCAGTTCAGCATCCAGCAGTAAAACCTCGCTGGTTGTCGCGCTTTCCAGATGAATGACGATGTAATGTTGCGACGTCGTTTTGTGCAGGCTGACGTAGAAGGTGTCGTCTTTTTCTTCGTAAATCAGTTCGTCCTGTGTCGACGGGGTGCCGACAGTGTGCCGCCAGACCTGCCAGGGCAGCAGCGTCGTCGCATGTTTACGCACATAGTAGAAGGTCAGAGAGTCATTCGCCCAGACAAACTCAGGATCCACGTTATCCAGCATCTCCGGATACCAGTTACCGTTTTCCAGATTGCGAAAACGGATCCCGTACTGGCGGCGCGAAAGATAATCTTCCGCCAGCGCCATAATGGTGTTATCCGGCGTTATCGCCAGCCCTCCCAGAGTGTAGAACTCGCTGTGTGCCGCCCGTTTGTTGCCATCAAGCAGCGTTTCCCAGTCATCCCATTCCTCACTCAGCGCAGACTGGCGTTGATAAATGGCGTACTCACATCCGGGTTCATAGAGATGGCGATAGCGATACCCGTTCTTCACCCAGGGGGCAGAGGTATCGCGGGGAGGAATACGATCGATAATTTCTTTCAGCACGCGTTCCTGCAATGCCTGTTGCGTGGACATCACCTGATGTCCGTACTGGTTTTCCTGTTTCAGGTACGCCAGCACATCCGGTTGCGAACGGGTGTCGTCCCGCAGCCAGTAGTAATTATCAATGCGAGTGTCGCCATGGAGAGTCATGGCGTGGGGAATGCGATTGGCTTTCGGCAGCATGTCGTTGTTCTTTCGTCTTTATACACCCTCTAAGGGTGGCAAAACTGACGAATGATGCAAGCGAAACATGCCGCCGGAGGTCGTTTGTTAGTCGGGTAGCGCCTGTTTTTGCTGTTGCAGATCCTGCTCGATGCCATCACGAACATCCTGCGGGATCTTCAGCGCATCACCCAGCGCGTTCAAGTAGCTGCGCTCCATAAAGTGGTCGATATCAATGGCCGCACAGCTGAGGAAATAGATCTCCAGCGCCTCTTCTTCGTTACGGATCCCCTGCGCCAGACGCTGCGGATCCAGCGGTTGTTCAATCGCCTGCTCGATGAGCGCACGCCCTTGCGCTTCAACACCCGCTTCACACAGCTGTTGTTCGATTGCCGCCCGCTCTTTGGCATCGATATGGCCGTCACTTTTCGCGGCGAAGACCAGCGCCAGGATCAGCCGTTCGGTGCGCACATCCAGCGGCGTGCTTTGCGCGCCAAACTGCGGTTCATCCTGATGCGCCGCGCGGACCTTATCCTTGTATTTGTTCCACAGCACGCTTCCTGCCACCGCACCGCCGCCGACCAACAGTGCGCTGGTGCCGTATTTGCTGAGCAGTTTGCGGGAGGATTTGCTGGCGACCAGTAACCCAGCCAGACCACCCAGCGCGCCGGGTACCAGCAGCTTACTTAATCCCTGTTCACCTGAAGAAGAGGAGGACGATCCGTTTTGCCCGAGAAGAGAGTGTAATTGATTAAGCCAGTTAGCCATTTTATCCCTCAAGTACTGACAATGAATTTTCAAAGCGTACCCGAGGGGATGTCAGGAAATGTCTGTCGGCGCTAAAGATGCGCAAATGTTCGCGCTATTGCGAACGATATTCCGCCGTGCCGGCCTTGCAGTCGACCTTCACCTGATAATGAATATCCGCGCTTTTCCCGCGCACGGTCAGCGGCACCGTCCATTTCCCGTCCTGCCCGGTAATCTCTTTCGGATTGACCCAGGCAACCGGGTCAGCTTGCCCGACCCGTTTTTGATCGTCTGCCCAGCGTACCACGCGATTTTGCTGATAATCACGTTTCACACTGGCGGCAATACCTGCCGCATCGAGACCATCGCAATGGGGGAATTTGACGGTTTTGCCGTCAGTCTCTGCCGCAGACACCGACAGACTGGCGCCTAACAATAGCAGGCTGATTAACGCACCTTTTCTTTTCATACTTTTCCTTTACCTGATAGCACATTGATTCAGGAAAAAGCATGGTACAAAACGTCAGGAGCGCAAGTCAGATTCAGGCCGCCTGCGTATCGTCTCCGGCAGAGGCGTCATTCTCAACCACCTGCGGAGAAGGCAATTTACCGGTTTTGAGGATGGTACTCAGCACCTCTTTTTGTTCTGCCAGCCACAGCGACAGCGCTTCACGCTGTTCATCTTCCAGCGCTAGCGGGGACTGTTCAAGCCAGGTATCGAGCAGATCCGCCGTATCCAGCATCTTGTCATACGCATCGGCTTCCTTTTTGCTGGTAAATGACATTTTTTCCTCACCTTCCCGAATGACTACGTATTTAACTTCAACCGCCATGTTGCAGCCTCTCAATATTACTGTATTTATGTACAGTATATTCTATTTTACCGCTGAAATCAACCTGGCAATAAAGACAGACGCAAACGTTTTCGTATATACTGCGGCCAAATTTGTTGGGGGATATATTCATGACGGTATTAGGCACAGCGCTGCGTCCGGCAGCAACTCGGGTAATGTTATTGGGTTCTGGTGAACTGGGTAAAGAAGTGGCCATCGAGTGCCAGCGTCTCGGCGTGGAAGTGATCGCGGTGGACCGCTATGCCGACGCACCGGCCATGCATGTCGCGCATCGTTCGCACGTCATTAATATGCTGGATGGCGACGCGCTTCGCCGCGTAGTGGAGCTGGAGAAACCGCACTATATCGTGCCGGAGATTGAAGCCATTGCCACAGATATGCTGGTAACGCTGGAACAAGAAGGACTGAACGTCGTGCCCTGCGCACGCGCGACAAAACTCACGATGAACCGTGAAGGTATTCGCCGTCTGGCGGCAGAAGAACTGGCACTGCCCACCTCAACCTTCCGTTTTGCCGACAGTGAAGCCACCTTCCGCGACGCCGTGGCTGAAATTGGTTATCCCTGCATTGTCAAACCGGTGATGAGTTCTTCCGGCAAGGGGCAGAGTTTCATTCGTTCTGAAGCGCAGCTGACGCAAGCCTGGGACTATGCCCAACAGGGCGGTCGCGCAGGAGCCGGTCGGGTAATCGTTGAAGGCGTCGTGAAGTTTGATTTTGAAATCACCCTGCTCACTGTCAGCGCCGTCGATGGCGTCCATTTCTGTGCTCCGGTGGGTCATCGTCAGGAAGATGGCGATTATCGTGAATCCTGGCAGCCGCAACAGATGAGCGCGCTGGCGCTGGAACGCGCTCAGGACATTGCCCGTAAAGTGGTGTTAGCCCTGGGTGGTTACGGTCTGTTTGGCGTAGAGCTGTTTGTCTGCGGTGATGAAGTTATCTTCAGCGAAGTCTCCCCTCGCCCACATGATACCGGTATGGTGACATTGATCTCTCAGGATTTGTCGGAGTTTGCCCTGCACGTGCGCGCCTTCCTCGGCTTGCCCGTGGGCGCTATTCGTCAGTATGGTCCGGCAGCCTCTGCGGTGATTTTACCGCAACTGACCAGTCAGGACGTGACGTTTGGCAATGTTCAGGCCGCCGTCGGTGCTGGTTTGCAGGTCCGTTTCTTCGGTAAACCGGAAATCGATGGTACGCGTCGTCTGGGCGTAGCGCTGGCAACGGCTGACAGCGTTAATGACGCTATTGAACGCGCGAAAAACGCCGCCGCGCAGGTGAAAGTGACAGGATAACAGCAGCAGCCGTAGGCCGGATAAGGCAGTCATGCCACCATCCGGCAAAGCCCGATGGCGGCGCTAACGCGTCTTATCGGGCCTACGGTTTACACATTGGTAGCTTACTGCTTCGCACCTTCAACCGCTTCGCGCGCCAGTCTGGTGATACGATCGTAGTCACCGGCTTCCAGCGCGTCATTCGGCACCAGCCAGGAACCGCCGATGCACAGCACGCTTTTCAGTGCCAGGTAATCACGGTAGTTAGCCGGAGAGATGCCGCCAGTCGGGCAGAAACGTACCTGAGAGAACGGACCGGCAATGGCCTGCAGCGCTTTAGTGCCGCCATTCGCTTCTGCCGGGAAGAATTTGAACTCTTTCAGACCGTAGTCCATGCCCAGCATCAGTTCAGAAACAGTGCTGATGCCTGGGATCAGCGGGATCGTGCCTTCGGTTGCCGCTTTCAGCAGCGGCTCGGTCAGACCCGGACTGATAGCAAACTGCGCACCGGCAGCCGTGACCTCTGCCAGTTGCTGCGGATTCAGCACCGTACCCGCCCCCACGATGGCTTCCGGAACCTCTTTGGCGATGGCACGGATAGCATCCATCGCGCAGGCGGTACGTAACGTCACTTCCAGTACGCGCACCCCACCCGCAACCAGCGCTTTTGCCATCGGCACAGCGTGTTCCAGTTTATTCACTACAATCACCGGGACAACCGGGCCGGTGGTCAGGATTGCTTCTGCACTTGTTTTCCAGTTTTTCATCAGAGTTTTTCTCTCGCCTGATTACAAAATATGCCTTAAAAATGAATACAGGTTGCGCCCTGTTCTGCGCCGGACAACTGTTCACGCAGCGCGCTGAACATTTCACGCCCCGTACCGATGCGCGATGCGCTCAGATCCGGGATATGCGGCTGGCGAGCGGCAAGCTCCGCCTCATCAACCAGCAGCGTCAATTCACCTGTCTGTCCGTTCACCCGAATAATGTCGCCATCGCGTACTTTTGCCAGTAGGCCTCCATCATAGGCCTCCGGGGTGACATGGATGGCTGAAGGCACTTTACCGGAGGCACCGGAAAGTCGACCATCAGTAACCAACGCAATTTTGAAACGACGGTCCAATAATACACCAAGTGGCGGCATGAGTTTATGTAATTCTGGCATTCCGTTCGCTTTTGGTCCCTGATGACGCACAACCACCACGCAGTCGCGGTCCAGCAGACCCGCCTCAAAGGCCGGCAGGACATCATGCTGACTTTCAAAAACAACGGCCGGCGCTTCAATCACCTGGTTCTCGACCGGCACGGCGGACGTTTTCATGACCGCACGACCGAGGTTACCACTCAGCACTTTAGTGCCGCCATGGTGAGAGAACGGCAGGTCAAAGGAGGCAATCACATTGTTGTCCAGTGATTTTGCCGCGCCTTCACGCCAGTCGAGTTCACCATTGTTCAGCCACGGCTCCAGGGCGTAGCGCTTCAGGCCGAAACCGGCCACGGTGTTGACGTCTTCATGCAGCAGACCCGCATTCAGCAGTTCGCGCATCAGGACCGGGACGCCGCCCGCGGCCTGGAAGTGGTTAATATCCGCCGGACCGTTAGGATAGAGACGCGCCATCAGCGGCACGATGTCGGAGAGATCAGAGAAGTCATCCCAGTTAATCTGGATGCCCGCAGCGCGGGCCATTGCCACCAGGTGCATGGTGTGGTTCGTTGAACCGCCGGTTGCCAACAGCGCGACAATCCCGTTCACCACCACTTTCTCATCAATCATTTTGCCGATCGGCATCCATTCGTTACCGTTACCGGTCAGGCGCGTCACCTGGCGCGCCGCTGCCGCCGTCAGCGCTTCACGCAGCGGTGCATCCGGGTGAACAAACGAAGACCCCGGCAGTTGCATCCCCATGAACTCCACCACCATCTGATTGGTGTTCGCGGTACCGTAGAACGTACAGGTGCCCGGCGCATGATAGGAGGCGGCTTCAGATTCCAGCAGCGCCATGCGATCAACTTTACCTTCGGCATAGAGCTGACGAATGCGGACTTTCTCTTTGTTCGCCAGGCCGCTCGCCATTGGACCTGACGGCACGAAGATGGAAGGCAGATGACCGAATGACAACGCCGCCATCGCCAGGCCCGGGACGATTTTGTCACAGACGCCGAGGAACAGCGCGCCGTCGAACATGTTGTGAGAGAGTCCTACCGCAGTGGACATCGCAATCACTTCGCGACTCAGCAGCGAAAGCTCCATACCGTCCTGCCCCTGCGTCACGCCGTCGCACATTGCCGGAACGCCACCCGCGACCTGCCCGACCGCATTGGCTTGATGCAGCGCTTTGCGAATGATATCCGGGTAATGTTCGTAGGGTTGATGGGCGGAGAGCATGTCGTTATAAGAGGTGATGATCGCGATATTGTTACGCAACATGCTTTTCAGAGAGGCTTTATCGTCTGGCTGGCAGGCCGCGAATCCGTGCGCCAGATTCCCGCATGCCAGTTGTGAGCGGTGAACGGTCGAGGATTTAGCCTGTTCTATACGAGCGAGGTAGGCAGAACGGGTCTCACGGGAACGTTCAACAATACGTTGTGTTACGCGTAACAAATTCGGATTCATAGAGGCTCCTGAAATTTATCTGTCAGAGCTACAGGTTTGGCAAGTTCATTTACTATGGTTATAAACACAGGAAACGCTTGTTCACCGGAGCTCAGGGGCAAAATCGTTTCAGGAAGTGTAATAAAAAAAGCCTCGCGGGTGAATCCACACGAGGCTTAAAAGTGCAAAAATTGCTCAACAATCTGTGTTAGATCATGTTACCGGTAAAATAACACGGAAGGGTTAGATGCATTTTTACTCGAATTCGTTCCAGGAACGACCGTCACGGGTGATCATCGCCACAGAGGCGACCGGTCCCCAGGTCCCGGCCTGATACGGTTTCGGCGCATCGTTGTCCATCGCCCACGCTTCGGTAATGGAGTCGACCCACTTCCACGCCTCTTCAACCTCATCACGACGCACAAACAGCGCCTGAATGCCGCGCATGGTTTCCAGCAGCAGACGCTCGTAAGCATCCGCCAGATGCGTTTGATTGAAGGTCTCGGAGTAGCTCAGATCCAGCTTAGTGATTTGCAGGTTATGCTTGTGGTCAAGACCCGGAACTTTGTTCAGGACCTGAATATCCACGCCTTCATCCGGCTGCAGACGAATGGTCAGCTTGTTCTGCGGCAGATCCTGCCAGGACTCTTTAAACAGGTTCAGTTCAGGCGTTTTGAAGTAAACCACAACCTCAGAGCATTTCGTCGGCAGACGCTTACCGGTGCGCAGGTAGAACGGCACGCCTGCCCAGCGCCAGTTATCGATGTCCACGCGGATCGCCACAAACGTTTCGGTGTTACTGCTTTTGTTCGCGCCCTCTTCTTCCAGATAGCCCGGGACTTTTTTGCCCTGAGCGAAGCCGGTGGTGTACTGACCACGAACGGTTTTTTCACGCACATTTGAGCGATCGATACGGCGCAGCGACTTCAGCACCTTCACTTTTTCGTCACGGATGGCGTCAGCGGTCAGATCCGACGGCGGTGACATCGCAATCATGCACAGAATTTGCAGCAGGTGGTTCTGGATCATGTCGCGCATCTGACCGGCCTGGTCGAAATAACCCCAACGCCCTTCAATGCCCACCTCTTCTGCCACGGTGATTTCCACATGATCGATCGTGCGGTTATCCCAGTTATTCACAAACAGAGAGTTGGCAAAACGCAGCGCCAGCAGATTCAGAACGGTTTCTTTCCCCAGATAGTGGTCGATACGGTAAACCTGGCACTCTTCAAAATACTCGCCAACCTGATCGTTGATCTCGCGGGACGTCGCCAGTGAGGTACCCAGCGGTTTTTCCATCACCACGCGTGCCGGTTTGGCATTTAGTTTCGCTTCGCCCAGTCCCTTACAGATTGCGCCAAACGTGCTTGGCGGCATGGCGAAATAGTTGATCGTGGTGCGGTTTTTCTGATCGAGCATCTTCCCCAGACGGGTAAATGCCGCGGTGTCGTTCACATCCAGATTGCAGAAATCCAGGCGAGCGCTCAGGGTGTCCCACAATCCTTCATCAATCTTCTCTTTCATGAAGGTTTCGAGTGCTTCGCGCACCACCTTCGTATAGGCATCTTTGTCCCAGTCGGCACGGCCTACCCCAATAATGCGGGTTTCCGGGTTGAGCTGACCGGCTTTTTCCAGTTGATACAGGGAAGGCAGCAATTTACGACGCGCAAGGTCGCCTTTCGCGCCGAAAATGACCAGGTCACATGCCTGGGCTGTTTGCGTTACCGCCATGTCATTCTCCTTAGTTAGCTATCCTGGTACTTTGCCAGGCATTACTTGTAATTTTATTACAGTGCACTGTACTGCTTTTACGTGATTCCGGAAACCGTAAACGCTTAACCCGCCATGCGGTTGGCGCTTAACGGCGCAAAATGGTCAAAATCGTCGTCTGTTTGCGACACATAACGTTGAGTCAAAACACGATGTTGATCATGTTATGAAAAAAAACAACAACTCTTCTGACCATTTTGCCCCCTTCTCTGATTTGCAGGGGTACTATCTACCCAAATTGCCTCTCGATTTCTTGTATCACTGAAATCGTTATTTCCTTGAGTCTACATCATGAATATGCTGGAAAAGATCCAGTCTCAACTGGAACATTTGAGCAAATCTGAACGCAAAGTCGCCGATGTCATCATCGCCTCGCCCGAGCGGACCATCCATTGCAGTATTGCCACGCTTGCGCAGGAAGCCAACGTCAGTGAACCGACGGTGAACCGTTTTTGTCGCAGCATGGAAACCCGGGGCTTCCCTGATTTTAAACTGCATCTGGCACAAAGTCTGGCAAATGGTACCCCTTATGTTAATCGTAATGTGGATGAAGATGACAGTGTCGAGTCCTATACGGGCAAGATTTTCGAATCAGCGATGGCCAGTCTTGACCACGTTCGCCAGTCGCTGGACAAATCGGCGATCAACCGCGCGGTGGATCTCCTGACGCAGGCCAAGAAAATCGCTTTCTTTGGCCTGGGGTCGTCCGCCGCCGTCGCCCATGACGCCATGAACAAATTTTTCCGTTTCAACGTTCCGGTTATCTACTCCGACGACGTCGTTTTGCAACGGATGAGCTGTATGAATTGTAGTGACGATGACGTGGTCGTGCTGATTTCGCATACCGGTCGCACCAAGAGTCTGGTCGAACTGGCGCAGCTTGCGCGTGAAAACGATGCGATGGTGATCGCATTAACCTCCGCCGATACGCCGCTGGCGCGTGAAGCCACGCTGGCAATTACGCTCGATGTGCCGGAAGATACTGACATTTATATGCCCATGGTCTCTCGACTTGCGCAGTTGACCGTGATAGATGTGCTGGCTACGGGATTTACTTTGCGCCGTGGGGCAAAATTCAGAGATAACTTGAAGCGTGTCAAAGAAGCGCTCAAGGAATCGCGTTTTGATAAAGAACTGCTCATCAAGAGTAATGACCGCTAATAGCAATAATAAGTACGACTTAAATTCGTCATCCGGTTTTGTTCGCTATGCTATGTAGACCCTACATAATTCGAGTTGCAGGAAGGCGGCAACACAGCAAATCCTCAGGAGCTGACTTAAAGTAAGTGACTGGGGTAAGCAAGGAAGCCAACACAGGCAACCTGAAGTATGACGGGTGTAAAGATTTTCAGAACTGCCGGATCAATTTTCACGCAACACCAAGTTGTTTCAGTCAACGGAGTATTACATGTCCAGAAGGCTTCGCAGAACCAAAATCGTTACGACATTAGGCCCGGCTACCGACCGCGATAACAATCTTGAAAAGATTATCGCTGCTGGCGCTAACGTCGTGCGAATGAATTTCTCTCACGGTTCGCCAGAAGATCATAAAATGCGCGCGGATAAAGTTCGTGAGATCGCTGCCAGATTGGGACGCCACGTGGGCATTCTGGGTGACCTCCAGGGGCCAAAAATTCGCGTCTCGACCTTTAAAGAAGGCAAAGTATTCCTCAACATCGGTGACAAATTTCTCCTGGATGCCAACCTGGGTAAAGGTGAAGGCGACAAAGAAAAAGTCGGCATTGACTACAAAGGTCTGCCGGCAGACGTGGTGCCTGGCGACATTCTGCTGCTCGACGATGGCCGCGTGCAGTTAAAAGTGCTGGAAGTTCAGGGCATGAAAGTGTTCACGGAAGTGACCGTGGGCGGCCCGCTCTCCAACAACAAAGGCATCAACAAACTGGGCGGCGGTCTCTCCGCAGAAGCCCTGACCGAAAAAGACAAAGCCGATATCGTGACCGCCGCTCTGATTGGCGTTGATTACCTCGCGGTCTCCTTCCCGCGCTGCGGCGAAGACCTGAACTATGCTCGTCGTCTGGCGCGTGATGCGGGCTGCGATGCCAAGATTGTGGCCAAAGTCGAACGTGCCGAAGCGGTTTGCGATCAGAATGCAATGGATGACATCATTCTGGCCTCTGACGTGGTGATGGTTGCACGTGGCGACCTCGGCGTTGAGATTGGCGATCCAGAACTGGTCGGCATCCAGAAGGCCCTGATTCGCCGTGCGCGTCAGTTAAACCGTGCAGTGATTACCGCGACTCAGATGATGGAGTCGATGATCACCAACCCAATGCCAACCCGTGCGGAAGTGATGGATGTCGCGAACGCCGTGCTGGATGGTACCGATGCGGTCATGCTGTCAGCCGAAACAGCGGCAGGCCAGTACCCGGCGGAAACCGTCGCGGCGATGGCGCGTGTCTGCCTGGGTGCAGAAAAAATCCCAAGCATCAATGTCTCTAAACACCGTCTGGACGTACAGTTCGACAATGTTGAAGAAGCGATTGCGATGTCCGCCATGTACGCGGCAAACCACCTGAAAGGGGTGACTGCGATCATTACCATGACGGAATCCGGTCGTACCGCGCTGATGACCTCGCGCATCAGCTCCGGACTGCCGATTTTCGCCATGTCCCGTCATGAGCGTACGCTGAACCTGACGTCGCTGTACCGTGGCGTCACGCCGGTACATTTCGACAGCGCGGCAGAAGGCGTTGTCGCAGCAAGCGAAGCGGTGAATCTGCTGCGTGATAAAGGCTACCTGGTGTCCGGCGATCTGGTGATCGTGACGCAGGGCGACGTGATGAGCACCATTGGCTCAACCAATACCACGCGTATTCTGACCGTCGAGTAATCGACTGCTGATACAAAGAGGCCTCTCATGTGAGAGGCCTTTTTTTATTTGAGGGGATAGAGATCTTTGCGCTTATACGGCTGGATCTCGCCCGGTTTGCGGGTCTTCAGCAATTTCAGGATCCAGGTATATTGCTCGGGATGCGGACCAACAAAAATTTCCACCTCTTCGTTCATTCGACGGGCGATGGTGTTGTCATCTGCGGTCAGCAGATCGTCCATTGGCGGGCGCACCTGAATCGTCAGTCGGTGGGTATCGCCGTTATAGACCGGGAACAGCGGAATGACGCGCGCCCGACACACTTTCATCAGTCGTCCAATGGCTGGCAGCGTCGCTTTATAGGTGGCAAAGAAATCGACAAATTCACTGTGTTCAGGGCCATGATCCTGATCGGGCAGATAATATCCCCAGTAGCCCTGACGAACGGACTGAATGAACGGCTTGATGCCGTCATTACGCGCATGCAGGCGACCGCCAAAGCGGCGACGAACCGTGTTCCAGACGTAATCAAACACCGGGTTTCCCTGATTATGGAACATCGCCGCCATCTTCTGGCCCTGAGACGCCATTAGCATCGCCGGAATATCCACGCCCCAGCCATGCGGCACCAGGAAAATCACCTTTTCATTGTTACGGCGCATCTCCTCGATGATTTCAAGCCCTTCCCAGTCAACGCGCAACTGAATTTTCTCCGGACCGCGAATCGCCAGTTCCGCCATCATCACCATGGCCTGCGGCGCAGTTGAAAACATCTCATCGACAATAGCTTCGCGCTCAGCTTCGCTACGTTCCGGAAAGCACAATGACAGGTTAATCAGCGCCCGGCGACGCGAGCTTTTGCCCAGACGTCCGGCAAAACGGCCCACTTTCGCCAGCAGTGGATCGCGAAAGGATGCAGGCGTTAAGGCGATACCCGCCATCGCCGCAACGCCCAGCCATGCGCCCCAGTAGCGCGGATGGCGGAAGGATTTCTCAAACTCAGGGATGTACTCACTATTATTTTTTTTTGTTTCCATGCTTATCCAGTGCCTGATGACGCAAAAAGTAAATCTGATGATAGTGTAGCGGCGCACCCTGCCGCGCACAAAATAAAAAAGCCGGCACACGCGCTGCGTACCGGCTTTAAGGTCACGAATGATTAATCGAAGCGTAGCTGCGGCAGAACCTCTTTGACCTGCGCCAGGTAATCGGTACGATCTTTACCGGTCAGACCTTCGGTACGCGGCAGTTTAGCCGTCAGCGGGTTAACCGCCTGCTGGTTGATCCAGACTTCATAGTGCAGATGCGGGCCGGTAGAACGTCCGGTGTTACCAGAGAGCGCAATACGATCGCCGCGTTTAACCTTTTGTCCTGGCTTCACCAGTAGCTTACGCAGGTGCATATAGCGCGTGGTATAGGTACGACCGTGACGCACCGCCACATAATAGCCAGCCGCCCCACTGCGCTTCGCCACGACGACTTCACCGTCACCCACGGACAACACCGGCGTCCCCTGCGGCATCGCGAAGTCCACACCTCTGTGCGGCGCGACACGCCCGGTAACCGGGTTGGTTCGACGCGGGTTGAAGTTAGACGAAATGCGGAACTGTTTCGCCGTCGGGAAACGCAGGAAGCCTTTCGCCAGACCGGTACCGTTGCGGTCGTAGAACTTACCGTCTTCGGCACGGATAGCGTAATAATCTTTACCTTCTGAACGCAAACGCACGCCCAGCAACTGACTCTGCTCACGCTTGCCGTCCAGCATTTCGCGAGACATCAGCACAGAGAACTCATCGCCTTTTTTCAGTTTGCGGAAGTCCATCTGCCACTGCATCGCTTTGATCACCGCGCTAATTTCCGCGCTGGTCAGCCCGGCAGTTTTCGCACTGGCGACGAAGCTGTTGCCAACGGTGCCTTTCATCAGGCTGTTTACCCAGTCGCCCTGCTGCGTTTCCGCGCTCATCTTAAAGCCGTTCGCCGCGGTACGGTCATAGGTACGGGTTTCGCGACGCGACATTTCCCACGTCAGACGCTGTAAATCACCGTCCGCGGTCAGCGTCCAGGAGAGCTGTTGACCAATCTTCAGATTACGCAGCTCTTTATCGGACGCGGCAAGCTGAGTGATATCACCCATATCAATGCCGTACTGATTCAGAATGCTGCTGAGGGTATCGCCCGTCGAAACGACATATTCATGAACGCCCGCTTCTCCTGAGGTTTTGTCGTCCAGCTCATCCTGAGGAATGGCTTCATCTTCCTGTGCCGCCTGATCGATAGGCTCACTGGCCTCCGGGAGCAATGAACGAATTTCGCTCTTCTCCAGTTCGATCGTTTTAACAATGGGGGTCGATTCCGGGTGATAAACGTAAGGCCGCCAGACAGCGACGGCCAGTGTCAGAACAGTAAGCGACCCCAGCATAACGCGATGGGGTCTGGGCAGATTATTAAATGCCAGGGCGACAGAGCGGGCTATCTGTTGCACGTATTCACTTCCTCATTAATCTCCTTTCAGGCAGCTCGCATACTGGTTCGCTAGTTGGTTCAAGAACGCTGAATAGCTCGTTTTACCCAGTTTGATGTTTGTCCCGAGGGGATCCAACGTTCCCATTCGAACGGATGTCCCTCTCGCAACGGCTTCAACGACCGCTGGCCTGAACTGTGGCTCAGCAAAAACGCAGGTTGCTTTTTGCTCAACCAACTGTGTTCTTATTTCATGTAAACGCTGCGCACCAGGTTGTATCTCAGGGTTGACGGTGAAGTGACCCAATGGAGTGAGTCCGTAGTGTTTTTCGTAATAGCCGTAGGCGTCATGAAAAACGAAATACCCTTTGCCCTTGAGTGGTGCGAGCTCGTGACCGACCTGCTTATCGGTTGCGGCTAATTGTGCCTCAAAATCCTTCAGGTTGGCGTCAAGTTTGGCTCGACTTTGCGGCATAAGTTCCACTAATTTTTCATGGATTGCAACCGCTGAGGCCCGCGCTATCTCTGGGGAGAGCCAAAGATGCATGTTGTAATCACCATGATGGTGATGTGCGTCACCTTTTTCGCCGTGATCATGATCGTGGTCGTGCTCGTCATCATCATCGTCAGCCCCTTTCATGAGCAACGGTTTCACGTCTTTGAGCTGCGCAATCGTTACCTGTTTAGCGGCGGGAATGTTGCTGACGGACTTTTCCATGAACGCTTCCATCTCAGGCCCAATCCAGACAACTAAGTCCGCGCCCTGTAAGCGTTTTACGTCAGATGGACGTAGTGAATAATCATGCTCGGATGCTCCATCCGGAAGTAAGACTTGTGTCTGTGTGACGCCATCAGCGATGGCAGAAGCAATGAACCCTAATGGCTTGAGAGAAGCGACAACGGCGGCATTTGCCGCCTGTGTTGCACTGCCCCAAAGAGCGGCAGATAATGCAGCGAAAAGAAGCGTATTTTTATGTAACATAATGCGACCAATCATCGTAATGAATGTGAGAAATGTGATATTATAACATTCTATAACTTCTGCAAGACTAAAATTGACATGACGACTTTGGTTTCACTGGAAAATGTCTCGGTCTCCTTCGGCCAGCGCCGCGTCCTTTCTGACGTTTCGCTTGAACTGAGACCCGGAAAAATTTTAACGCTGCTCGGCCCAAATGGCGCCGGGAAGTCAACGCTGGTTCGCGTCGTTCTCGGACTGGTCGCCCCGGATGAAGGCGTGATCACGCGTAACGGTAAGCTGCGAATTGGCTACGTTCCGCAGAAATTGTATCTCGATACCACCCTGCCGCTTACCGTCAGTCGTTTCTTACGCCTGCGCCCCGGTACAAAGAAAGATGACATCCTGCCAGCCCTGAAGCGCGTGCAGGCCGGGCATCTGATTGATGCGCCAATGCAAAAGCTCTCCGGTGGCGAGACGCAGCGCGTCCTGTTAGCGCGCGCGCTCCTCAATCAGCCGCAGCTTCTGGTGCTTGACGAACCGACTCAGGGCGTGGATGTCAACGGTCAGGTCGCGCTGTACGACCTTATCGATCAGTTACGTCGCGAGCTGGACTGCGCCGTGCTGATGGTGTCCCACGATCTGCATCTGGTGATGGCAAAAACCGACGAAGTGTTGTGTCTGAATCATCACATTTGCTGTTCAGGTACCCCTGAAATCGTTTCCATGCACCCGGAATTTATCTCGATGTTCGGCCCTCGCGGCGCGGAGCAACTGGGAATTTACCGTCATCATCATAATCATCGCCACGACCTCCAAGGTCGTATTGTGCTGCGCCGGGGAAATGGTCAATCATGATTGAATTATTATTGCCTGGCTGGTTAGCCGGGATCATGCTGGCCTGCGCGGCGGGTCCACTGGGTTCGTTCGTCGTCTGGCGTCGGATGTCCTATTTTGGCGATACCCTGGCGCATGCGTCGCTGCTCGGCGTCGCCTTTGGCCTGTTGTTGGATGTGAACCCTTTCTATGCGGTCATTGCCGTGACGCTGATGCTGGCAGCGGGACTGGTGTGGCTGGAGAAGCGCCCTCACCTGGCCATCGATACGCTGCTTGGCATTATGGCGCACAGTGCGCTGTCGCTGGGCCTGGTCGTAGTCAGCCTGATGTCGAATATTCGCGTGGATCTGATGGCCTACCTGTTTGGCGATCTGCTGGCGGTTACGCCGGACGATTTGATCTCTATCGCCATTGGCGTGGTGATCGTGCTGGCGATCCTCTTCTGGCAATGGCGTAACCTGTTGTCGATGACCATCAGCCCCGATCTGGCGTTTGTTGACGGCGTGAAGCTGCAGCGCGTGAAGCTGCTGTTGATGCTGGTCACTGCCTTAACCATTGGTGTGGCGATGAAGTTCGTCGGCGCGTTGATCATTACCTCGTTGCTGATTATCCCGGCGGCTACAGCGCGTCGTTTTGCTCGTACGCCGGAACAGATGGCTGGCGTTGCGGTAGGGATTGGAATGATAGCGGTTACAGGTGGACTGACCTTCTCGGCCTTCTACGATACCCCTGCGGGTCCGTCAGTGGTGCTGTGCGCCGCACTGCTGTTTATCTTTAGCATGATGAAGAAGCAGGCTAGCTGACGGGTATTTTGCCGGATGGCAACGCTGGCGCGTCATATCCGGCCTACGTGATTTTGTAGGCCTGATAAGCGCAGCGCCATCAGGCATCAAGACATTTCCGGCGGCGTAATGCCAAAGTGGTTCCAGGCGCGCACTGTCGCCATTCTTCCACGCGGCGTGCGCTGCAAAAAGCCTTGCTGAATCAGATACGGCTCCAGCACATCTTCAATCGTTTCACGCTCTTCGCCGATGGCTGCCGCCAGGTTATCCAGCCCGACCGGCCCGCCAAAGAATTTGTCAATCACCGCCAGCAACAGCTTGCGGTCCATGTAATCAAACCCTTCAGCATCAACGTTCAGCATATCCAGCGCCTGTGCGGCAATCTCAGCGGAAATGGTGCCATCATGCTTCACTTCGGCAAAATCCCGCACGCGTCTGAGAAGGCGGTTAGCGATACGCGGCGTACCCCGCGCGCGACGGGCCACTTCCAGCGCCCCTTCATCGCTCATCTCCAGCCCCATAAAGCGCGCGCTGCGCCCTACAATGTACTGGAGATCCGGCACCTGATAAAACTCCAGACGCTGCACAATGCCAAAGCGATCGCGCAGCGGAGAGGTCAGTGAACCCGCGCGGGTTGTTGCGCCAATCAGGGTAAACGGCGGCAGATCGATTTTAATCGAGCGCGCCGCCGGCCCTTCGCCGATCATAATATCCAGTTGGTAATCTTCCATCGCCGGATAGAGCACCTCTTCCACTACCGGCGACAATCGATGGATCTCATCGATAAACAGTACGTCGTGCGGCTCAAGGTTGGTCAGCATCGCGGCCAGATCGCCCGCTTTTTCCAGCACCGGGCCGGAGGTGGTGCGCAGATTGACGCCCATTTCATTGGCGACAATGTTGGCAAGCGTGGTTTTCCCCAGTCCGGGAGGACCAAAAATCAGCAGGTGGTCGAGCGCATCACCCCGCAGTTTTGCCGCCTGGATGAAAATCTCCATCTGCGAGCGCACCTGCGGTTGACCGATATACTCTTCGAGTAATTTCGGGCGAATGGCGCGATCGGCGACCTCTTCTGTGAGAGTGGCACCTGCCGAAATCAGGCGATCTGCTTCTATCATCCTTTACCTCATAACGCGGCGCGCAGGGCTTCGCGGATCAGTGTTTCACTGCTGGCATCCGGGCGAGCGATTTTGTTCACCATGCGGCTGGCTTCCTGTGGTTTATAGCCCAGCGCCACCAGCGCCGCAACCGCTTCCTGTTCGGCATCGTCCGTCGCCGGGCTCGCTGGCGAGGTCAGCACCAGATCGGCGACTGGTGTAAAGAGATCGCCATGCAGGCCTTTGAAACGGTCCTTCATTTCGACAATCAGTCGTTCGGCCGTTTTTTTGCCGATCCCAGGCAGCTTGACCAGCGCGCCCAGTTCTTCGCGTTCGACAGCGTTGACGAACTGCGGCGCGGACATCCCGGACAGGATCGCCAGCGCCAGTTTAGGCCCAACGCCGTTGGTTTTGATGAGTTCTTTAAACAACGTGCGCTCTTGCTTATTGTTAAAGCCATACAGCAGTTGCGCGTCTTCACGCACCACGAAGTGGGTAAAGATAACGGCTTCTTTTCCGGATTCCGGGAGCTCATAAAAACAGGTCATTGGCATATGCACTTCATAGCCGACGCCGCCCACTTCGAGTAACACCAGCGGGGGTTGTTTTTCCAGAATGATGCCTCTGAGTCTGCCTATCACGTTACGCTCCTGCGTTGGGCCGAAAGTAAAGCTGTATCATAAAAAAAGGCTGGATAGATATCCAGCCTCATTTGTCATTATCGCAAGCGACCTCGGGCAAGATTGAGGCGCGATTCGCTCATTTGCATCGCATTCTGACTGACGTGGCAGTGAGTAATGGCGATGGCCAGCGCATCTGCCGCATCCGCCTGTGGATTCGCTGGCAGTTTCAGCAAGGTTCGCACCATGTGCTGCACCTGACTTTTCTCTGCGCTACCAATGCCAACCACCGTCTGCTTGACCTGACGTGCCGCATACTCAAATACCGGCAGTTCCTGGTTGACCGCCGCCACAATCGCCACCCCGCGCGCCTGCCCCAGTTTGAGCGCAGAATCGGCGTTCTTCGCCATAAACACCTGCTCGATGGCAAAGTAGTCGGGCTGAAACTGGGTGATGATTTCCGTTACGCCGGCATAAATCAGCTTAAGGCGCGACGGAAGATCGTCGACTTTGGTACGAATGCAGCCGCTGCCGAGATACGTCAGTTGTCTGCCGACCTGACGTATCACGCCGTAACCGGTAATGCGGGAGCCCGGATCAATACCGAGGATGATGGACATCACGCGCCTCCGGTTGTAACGGGATTAGGCCACATCATTCTAATGTAGCGGCAACCTCATCAGAGATTTCACCGTTGTGATAAACTTCCTGCACGTCGTCACAGTCTTCCAGCATGTCGATCAGACGCATCAGTTTTGGTGCAGTTTCCGCATCCATCTCCGCTTTGGTCGACGGGATCATAGAGACTTCAGAACTGTCGGCTTTCAAACCGGCGGCTTCCAGTGCGTCACGCACTTTACCCATCTCTTCCCATGCCGTGTAGACGTCAATCGCGCCATCATCGAAGGTCACAACATCTTCCGCGCCCGCTTCCAGCGCTGCTTCCATGATCGCGTCTTCATCCCCTTTTTCGAAGGAGATGACGCCTTTTTTGCTGAACAGATAGGAAACAGAACCATCCGTGCCGAGGTTACCCCCGGTCTTGCTGAAGGCGTGACGCACTTCGGCAACGGTACGGTTACGGTTGTCAGACAGACATTCAATCATCACCGCAGTGCCGCCAGGACCGTAACCTTCATAGATGATGGTTTCCATGTTCGCATCATCATCACCGCCCACGCCGCGGGCGATTGCACGGTTAAGCGTGTCACGGGTCATGTTGTTGGCCAGCGCTTTGTCGACAGCCGCACGCAGACGCGGGTTCGCATCCGGATCGCCGCCGCCCAGTTTGGCCGCGGTCACCAGCTCACGAATAATCTTGGTGAAGATTTTGCCGCGCTTCGCATCCTGCGCCGCTTTACGGTGTCTGGTGTTGGCCCATTTACTATGACCTGCCATAAATATTTCCTCAAAAAAGCACGCCCTCTCAGGCGATGTTAATCACAAATTCTTCAATCGCCTGCCGGTTGCTCCATGACTTGGTGAGCGCCGCCGCAGCGGGCGCATCAAGCCACTGGTAGGCCAGATGTTCACTAAAAACGATCTGACGCTCGTGCGGCAGCGCAAGGCAGAACCAGGATTCTGTATTGCGCAGCACACCCGGTGCATAGCGATGACGTAAATGAGAAAAAATCTCAAAATCCACCGTGCGCTGACAGTCAATTAAGGTCAGTTGCTCAACCGCAACGTCAATGGCGACCTCTTCCTTTACTTCGCGCATGGCGGCCTGCGACGCGGTCTCTCCCTCTTCCACACTGCCGGTAACCGACTGCCAGAATTCAGGATCGTCGCGTCGCTGTAACATCAGCACCCGTTTCGTGTCCTGGGCAAAGATCACAACCAGGACTGAAACAGGACGCTTATACACTTTATCCTTCACGCTATCTCTTTGTTGGCTGCCTTCGCTCATCCCATTCACATAGTTATCTATGCTCATGGGAATTCACTCAGTTGCCGCCGCGATGTAGCGCGAATGATTTCGTGTATATAAGCCATATCAGTTTTTCTCTTCCTTTTTCACCACGTCGATACCCAGCTCAGCCAACGCTGCTGGATTAGCGACGCTCGGCGCTTCGGTCATCAGACACGCCGCTGCGGTGGTTTTCGGGAAGGCGATAACGTCACGAATATTGTCGGTGCCGGTCAGCAGCATGGTCAAACGATCAAGGCCGAATGCCAGGCCCGCGTGCGGTGGCGTACCGTATTTCAGTGCGTCGAGCAGGAAGCCAAATTTCTCACGCTGTTCCTGTTCATTGATGCCCAGAATGCCAAACACGGTCTGCTGCATTTCACCGCTGTGAATACGCACGGAACCGCCGCCCACTTCGTAGCCGTTGATAACCATATCGTAGGCATTCGCCACCGCGTCTTCCGGTGCCGCTTTCAGTTCTGCAGCCGTCATGTCTTTCGGTGAGGTGAACGGGTGGTGCATCGCGGTCAGGCCGCCTTCGCCGTCGTCTTCAAACATCGGGAAGTCGATGACCCACAGCGGCGCCCATTTCGTTTCGTCAGTCAGCCCCAGGTCTTTACCCAGTTTCAGACGCAGCGCGCCCAGCGCGTCGGCAACCACTTTCTTGTTGTCCGCGCCGAAGAAAATCATATCGCCGTCTTGCGCGCCTGTGCGCTCAAGGAGCGCGTCCACGATTTCCGCGTTGAGGAATTTCGCCACCGGGCTGTTGATGCCTTCCAGACCTTTCGCACGTTCGGTGACTTTGATATAAGCCAGACCTTTCGCGCCGTAGATCTTAATAAAGTTACCGTAGTCGTCGATCTGCTTACGGCTTAAGCTCGCGCCGCCCGGTACGCGCAGCGCAGCAACGCGACCTTTCGGATCGTTCGCCGGGCCAGAGAACACAGCAAACTCAACGGCCTTCAGCAGGTCGGCAACGTCTACCAGCTCCATCGGGTTACGCAGGTCCGGCTTGTCAGAGCCGTAACGACGTTCGGCTTCGGCAAAGGTCATGACCGGGAAATCACCCAGTTCCACGCCTTTCACATCATTCCACAGGCTACGTACCAGCGCTTCCATCACCTCACGCACCTGTTCGGCGGTCATGAAGGAGGTTTCCACATCGATCTGGGTGAATTCTGGCTGACGATCAGCACGCAGGTCTTCGTCGCGGAAGCATTTGACGATCTGGTAGTAACGGTCAAAACCGGACATCATCAGCAGCTGTTTGAACAGCTGCGGTGACTGCGGCAGCGCGTAAAATTTGCCTTTGTGTACACGCGAAGGAACCAGATAGTCACGCGCACCTTCCGGCGTGGCTTTGGTCAGCATCGGGGTTTCGATATCAAGGAAACCGTGATCGTCCATAAAGCGACGCACCAGGCTTGTGATCTTCGCGCGGGTTTTCAGGCGCTGAGCCATTTCCGGGCGACGCAGATCCAGATAGCGGTACTTCAGACGCGCTTCTTCGGTGTTCACGTGGTTAGAGTCAAGCGGCAGTGATTCTGCACGGTTGATGATCGTCAGCGAAGAGGCCAGCACTTCAATTTCGCCGGTTGCCATTTCACCGTTGACGTTTTTCTCATCACGCGCACGCACGGTGCCCGTCACCTGGATGCAGAACTCATTACGCAGTTCAGAGGCCAGCTTTAACGCGTCCGCACGATCCGGATCGAAAAACACCTGCACGATACCTTCACGATCGCGCATGTCGATGAAGATCAGGCTACCAAGATCACGACGACGGTTGACCCAACCACACAGAGTCACCTGCTGCCCCACGTGGGACAAACGGAGCTGTCCGCAATATTCTGTACGCATGAGATATCCCTTAATTAGCCGCAGGCGGATTGTCGCCTGTCTCGCAGGCCACGATGTCGCAGCTTTAACTGTATGTCACAACTGAATGAAAAAAGGCGGCTATTATACTGGAAATTCGGCCGCACGATAAGAGCCTATCCCAGTAGGCTATCTTTTTTGCCATTTTGCCCCTGGGCAGTGCTCACAATCCTCACGTACTCTTGTACGCTGCGGTTGTTCCACGCTGTCCGCGGGCAAACTGGCGGTAACAATTACGCTTACTGGGAGAGACTCTACGTCCGGTACTGACTGTACGCCTGTTTCCTGGACGGGCATTGCGTATTCTCACAAAAAATAACAAAAATTGTCGCTCCTTACACACCCAATCGCGATTAAGGTGTAACGGAATTTTGATTTTTGACGGGAGTTATCATGTTGCAACTGAACGCTAAAACGACAGCCCTGGTTATTATTGACCTGCAGGAAGGGATCCTGCCCTTCGCCGGCGGCCCTCATTCTGCCAATGACGTGGTGGCGCGTGCCGCGCGGCTGGCACAGACGTTTCGTGCTAACGGCTCCCCGGTGGTGATGGTCCGCGTGGGCTGGTCTGATGATTACGCCGATGCGCTCAAACAACCCGTTGATGCACAGGCTCCGGCCAAAGCGCTGCCGGAAAACTGGTGGTCATATCCGCAGGCGCTGGGCAAAGCCGACAGCGATCTGGAAGTCACCAAACGTCAGTGGGGCGCATTCTATGGCACGGACCTCGAGCTTCAGTTACGCCGTCGCGGTGTCGACACCATTGTACTGTGCGGGATTTCGACCAACATCGGCGTCGAATCCACCGCGCGTAACGCCTGGGAACTGGGCTTTAGCCTGGTGATTGCCGAAGACGCCTGTAGCGCCGCCAGCGCCGATCAGCATCAAAGCAGCATGACGCACATCTTCCCTCGCATTGCGCGTGTACGCCGCACAGAAGAGATCGTCGACGCCCTATGATTTACATTGGCTTGCCGCAATGGTCGCATCCGAAATGGGTGCGTCTTGGCATCACCGGTCTTGAAGAGTATGCGCGCCACTTTAACTGTGTGGAAGGCAATACCACGCTGTACGCGCTACCAGGAGCGGAGATTGTTGAACGCTGGTACGCGCAAACGACGGATGCGTTCCGTTTCTGTTTTAAATTTCCGGCGACCATTTCCCATCGGGCGGCTTTGCGCAACTGCGATGATCTGCTCCACGAATTCCTGACCCGAATGTCACCGCTGGAAACCCGCATCGGCCAGTACTGGCTGCAATTGCCTGCCACCTTTGGCCCACGCGACCTCCCTGCACTCTGGCATTTTCTTGATGCCTTGCCGCAGACATTTACCTACGGCGTCGAAGTCCGCCATCCTGAGTTTTTTGCCAAAGGTGACGCTGAACAGCAACTCAATAGCGGGTTGCATCAGCGTGGTGTAAATCGGGTTATCCTCGACAGCCGTCCGGTACATGCGGCCCATGCACATAATGAAGCCATCCGCGACGCCCAGCGCAAGAAACCGAAACTGCCGGTTCATGCGGTAGTCACCGCGAACCATCCGCTGGTGCGCTTTATCGGCAGCGATGATATGCGACAAAACCGGGAATTCTTTGCCGCCTGGCTAAAAAAATTACCACTCTGGGAGCAGACCACCACGCCGTATCTCTTTTTGCATACCCCGGATATCGCACAGGCTCCGGAACTGGTCGACACCCTGTGGCAGGACTTACGCAACGCCTTGCCGGACATCGGAACTGCTCCGTCCATTCCACAGCAATCTTCTCTTTTCTGAAATTGCCACCTATCATAGACAGTGCCATCAGCCATTTTAAAGGGAGTTTGTATGGTAAGCGCGCTGTATGCCGTTTTGGGTGCGTTGTTGTTGATGAAGTTTTCTTTCGACGTTGTCCGCCTGCGGATGCAATATCGCGTTGCCTATGGCGATGGCGGCTTCAGTGAACTCCAGACCGCCATCCGCATTCATGGCAATGCGGTGGAATATATTCCCGTCGCGTTAGTGCTGCTGCTGTTTATGGAAATGAACGGCGCAGAAACATGGATGGTGCATATTTGCGGCATTATTCTGCTTGCCGGCCGGCTGATGCATTATTACGGTTTCCACCACCGCCTGTTCCGCTGGCGTCGCTCCGGTATGAGCGCCACCTGGTGTGCATTGTTACTGATGGTGCTGGCGAACCTTTGGTATATGCCGTGGGAGTTGGTTTTCTCCCTGCATTAGCGCACAATACGCCACTTTATTTTTCCCGGATTTTTACGTTATGTCTCACCGCGACACGCTTTTTTCTGCGCCTATCGCCAGCCTGGGCGACTGGACCTTCGATGAACGGGTAGCCGAAGTCTTCCCGGATATGATCCAGCGTTCTGTTCCCGGCTATTCCAATATCATTTCGATGATTGGCATGCTTGCCGAGCGCTTTGTGCAGCCGGATACGCAGGTCTACGACCTGGGTTGTTCGTTGGGTGCGGCGACGCTCTCAGTGCGTCGCAATATTCACCATGAAAACTGCAAAATCATTGCCGTTGATAACTCCCCGGCGATGATCGAACGCTGCCGCCGTCATATTGACGCTTACAAGGCTCCCACGCCAGTTGAGGTTGTGGAAGGTGACATCCGCACAATTACCATCGAGAACGCCTCAATGGTAGTACTGAATTTTACCCTGCAATTCCTTGAACCACCGGAGCGCCAGGCGTTGTTGGATAAGATTTATCAGGGGCTGAATCCGGGCGGCGCGCTGGTGCTGTCGGAAAAATTCAGCTTCGAAGATGCGAACGTCGGCGAACTGCTGTTCAACATGCACCACGACTTCAAGCGAGCTAACGGCTACAGCGAACTGGAAATCAGCCAGAAGCGCAGCATGCTGGAAAACGTGATGCTGACCGATTCAGTCGAAACCCATAAAGCGCGCCTGCGGCAGGCTGGTTTTGAGCACAGCGAACTGTGGTTCCAGTGCTTTAACTTTGGCTCTCTGGTGGCGTTGAAAGCTGAGGCGAGCGTATGATCGACTTTGGTAACTTCTATCAGCTGATTGCCAAAAATCATCTTGCCCACTGGCTGGAAACGCTGCCCGCGCAGATTGCCGCCTGGCAGCGCGATCAGCACGGTCTGTTTAAGCAGTGGTCAAACGCGGTGGAATTTCTGCCGGAACTGACGCCGTACCGTCTGGATTTATTGCACAGCGTGACGGCGGAAAGTGACACGCCGCTGAGCCCGGGGCAGATCAAACGTATCGATACCCTGATGCGAAATCTGATGCCATGGCGTAAAGGGCCGTACTCGCTGTATGGCGTGAACATTGATACCGAATGGCGCTCCGACTGGAAATGGGATCGCGTGCTGCCACATCTGTCGGATCTGACCGGTCGCACGATTCTGGATGTGGGCTGCGGCAGCGGCTACCACATGTGGCGCATGATTGGCGCGGGTGCGCATCTGGCCGTCGGCATTGACCCGACGCAGTTGTTCCTGTGCCAGTTTGAAGCAGTGCGTAAGCTGTTGGGTAACGATCAGCGTGCACATCTGCTGCCGCTGGGCATAGAACAACTTCCGGCTCTGAATGCGTTTGATACCGTCTTTTCGATGGGCGTGCTTTACCATCGCCGCTCCCCATTGGAGCATCTCTGGCAGTTGAAAGATCAACTGGTTAAAGACGGCGAACTGGTGCTCGAAACGCTGGTGGTGGAAGGCGACGAAAACACCGTGCTGGTGCCGGGCGATCGCTACGCACAGATGCGTAACGTCTATTTCATCCCATCTGCACTGGCGCTGAAGAACTGGCTGGAGAAGTGCGGCTTCGTTGATGTTCGTATCGCAGACGTCTGTGTGACATCAACGGAAGAGCAACGTCGTACCGAGTGGATGGTCACCGAGTCGCTGGCCGATTTCCTCGACCCGAACGATCACAGCAAAACCGTCGAAGGCTACCCCGCCCCATTGCGTGCCGTATTAATTGCGCGTAAACCGTGATGTTGTAGGTCGTAGTCCGGATAAGGCATTAGTCGCATCCGGCATTTTGCCGGGGGCGCTTCGCTTGCCCGGCCTACAACGTCATTCATCAGCTAAATTTAGCGTAAAAAAAGGCCCCTGTTGAATGGGCAGGGGCCTGGTACGAGCAAGCATCATATTGGGCGACATGATGCAACGGTAAAAATCATTTGGCCTGATGGCGAACAATGATTCCTTTCATTTCAGCAACCGACTTGCCGTCTACCGCATAGCGGGAATATTCATCCGCTTGCTTGTCTGTCGACATCGACAAACCCTGATTGCGATAACGCATTGGCGAAACCAGCAAGGTTCCGGCGGAGCTGTGTACTTCCCGTACCCCGGCATCCAGGAAACGCGGGAGATTTTCTGCGCGAACCCCCGCTCCGGCCATAATGATTGGAGCACCGGGGTGAGTAATAAGTTCAATAATATTTGCTAAACCTTGCACAGCGTCAGATTTTTGCCCCGACGTTAGCACTCTGGCGACACCCAGTTCCGCAAGATTATTTAGCGCATTTAACGGATTAGCACACATATCGAACGCGCGATGAAAGGTCACAGCCAGTGGACCCGCCGCGTCCATAATCTGCCGCATGCGTGGCATGTCGACATGACCGTCAGGATCAAGAATGCCTGTTACCAGTCCGGGAAAACCCAGTTCACGCACGGTCCGTACATCGTCCAGCATCGCCGCGAACTCACCGTCGGTGTAACAAAAATCCCCACCGCGCGGCCGGATGATCGGATGTACCGGAATCGTCACCACCTGACGAACTGAGCGCAGCACGCCCAGTGATGGCGTTAAGCCCCCTTCTTTTGGCGCGGCGCACAGTTCAATGCGGTCTGCACCGTTTTGCTGCGCCGTAAGCGCGCACTCCATGCTGTAACAACAGATTTCCAGCAATGTCATATTCACTCCTGTTGCTGTTCGCTGGCGACGATCGCCTCAATCGACCACGGGTGGAATTTGACGGTGACCTTCCCGTCAGTGACCGCCAGCGTCGGGTTCGGCAGACGTTCGCGTTCCCCTTTCGGTGAACTGGTTTTCACAAAAATGCCCGGCTGGCTCAGTCCGTCATCCGAAAGCAGCGCCAGCGCGCGCGCATTCAGGGTTTCAGGCTCGCCCGGCAGAACGATTTCAATATGTTCCCACCCTTCATGAGGATACCGCTTTTCCCCTGGCCACGGCAGTTCCACAATGCTAAAGCGCCAGTGCGCGACGCACACCGGCTCATGCAGTTTGAACAGACAAATCGGTCTGCCGTTGATGGTATTTTCCGACAGCAGCTCGCCACATTGTTCAAATCCGCGACGCCAACGTTCGGCAGTCGCGTTCTGATGACAGCGCAAAGAAATGTGATCGGCTTCAAGCGGTGCAACATCCAGACCGAGGCGAGTGGAAAGTTCTGTGAACGCCTGAGTGAATCGCGGTAAATCTGCGGAAATATCATGCAGTTCGTCAATGGTCTGCCAGTTCGCCATAATTAGCGCCCTTATCGGTGTTCAAAGCCGCTAATTTACTCCGTTGACCTCTCGCAACCAACCGTAGATTGCAGGATTTGCGGTATGCATGCTTATGCACTCCTTTAACGCTTATTTTCTGTACGCGCTTGCGGCTGCGCAGTGCTGACGCAGGGGGGCATTTGCAGTATACTCCCGCCCTTAATTCTTAAACTGGTGCGGTCAACATCAACCCGCTTCATCAACGTAAGGTATTCCGGTGAATATTCAGGCTCTTCTCTCAGAAAAAGTCAGTCAGGCCATGATTGCTGCAGGTGCGCCTGCAGATTGCGAACCGCAGGTTCGTCAGTCAGCAAAAGTACAGTTCGGCGACTATCAGGCCAATGGCATGATGGCAGTTGCTAAAAAACTGGGTATGGCTCCACGACAACTGGCTGAGCAGGTGCTGACTCATCTGGATCTGAACGGTATCGCCAGCAAAGTTGAAATCGCGGGCCCTGGCTTTATCAATATTTTTCTCGACCCGGCGTTCCTGGCAGAACACGTAGAACAGGCTCTGACCTCCGATCGTCTCGGCGTGGCAAAACCGGCGAAGCAGACGGTGGTTATCGATTACTCCGCGCCAAACGTGGCGAAAGAGATGCACGTCGGCCACCTGCGCTCCACCATTATCGGTGATGCCGCCGTGCGTACCCTTGAGTTCCTCGGCCACCATGTTATTCGCGCCAACCACGTCGGCGACTGGGGCACCCAGTTCGGTATGCTGATCGCGTATCTGGAAAAACAGCAGCAGGAAAACGCCGGTGAAATGGCGCTGGCGGATCTCGAAGGTTTCTATCGCGAAGCCAAAAAACATTACGATGAAGATGAAGCCTTCGCCGAGCGCGCACGTAGCTATGTAGTAAAACTGCAGGGTGGCGACGAATACTTCCTGCAGATGTGGCGCAAACTGGTCGACATCACCATGTCCCAGAACCAGATCACCTATGACCGTCTGAATGTAACCCTGACCCGCGACGATGTGATGGGCGAAAGCCTGTACAACCCGATGCTGCCGGGGATCGTGGCCGATCTGAAAGCCAAAGGTCTGGCCGTCGAGAGCGAAGGCGCCACCGTCGTATTCCTTGATGAGTATAAAAACAAGGAAGGCGAACCGATGGGCGTCATCATTCAGAAGAAAGATGGCGGTTATCTGTACACCACCACCGATATTGCCTGCGCCAAGTACCGTTATGAGACGCTGCATGCCGATCGCGTGCTCTATTACATCGACTCCCGTCAGCACCAGCACCTGATGCAGGCATGGACCATCGTGCGTAAAGCCGGTTACGTGCCGGACTCCGTGCCGCTGGAACACCACATGTTCGGCATGATGCTGGGCAAAGACGGTAAGCCGTTCAAAACCCGCGCAGGCGGTACGGTGAAACTGGCTGACCTGCTGGATGAAGCGCTGGAACGCGCCCGTCGTCTGGTGAGTGAGAAGAACCCGGATATGCCGGCGGACGAACTGGAAAAACTGGCCAATGCCGTCGGGATTGGCGCGGTGAAATACGCCGATTTGTCCAAGAACCGCACCACCGACTACATCTTCGACTGGGATAACATGCTGGCTTTCGAAGGCAATACCGCACCTTATATGCAGTACGCCTACACCCGTGTGCTGTCGGTATTCCGTAAGTCCGGTCTGGATGAAAATGATCTGGCGAACGCGAAGGTACAGCTCAGCGAAGATCGCGAAGCGCAACTGGCTGCCCGTCTGCTGCAGTTCGAAGAGACGCTGACCGTTGTCGCGCGTGAAGGGACGCCGCACGTAATGTGTGCCTACTTGTATGACGTCGCCGGTCTGTTCTCAGGTTTCTACGAACACTGCCCAATCCTGAGCGCAGAAAACGAAGACGTCCGTAACAGCCGCCTGAAACTGGCGCTGCTGACGGCGAAAACGTTGAAGCTCGGTCTGGATACCCTGGGAATCGAAACCGTAGAACGGATGTAATACGCGCTTAGCGATGAAAAAACCCGGCGAAAGCCGGGTTTTGTTTTTTTGAGGCCTTAACAGCCGGGATTGCCCTTTTAAGGCATTATCCTGCCTGAGCAATCAATAATACTTGCGCAAATACTCCGTCAGACACAGCATCGCCATCGCCTGGCCGTAGGGCATGGAAGTCAGCGGAATCGCCCGATAGAAGTCGAGATCGTGGCCCATTCCCGTACCGAAAGAAGTTTGCAGCAACTCCCCTTGCGGTGAAATGTTCCGCACAATTCCACGAATCGCTTTTTCCGCCACGTCGGCATATTCCGCACTGACATAACGCTTACGCACCGCTTTTAAAATTCCGTAGGCGAACCCTGCGGTGGCGGAGGCTTCCAGGTAGGAGCGCGGATCGTCAAGCAGCGTGTGCCACAGTCCGCTCTCATCCTGGCAGTTCGCCAGCGCAGCAATCTGCGCATTCAGTACCTGCACCAGATAGCGGCGCACGGCGTTGTTTTCCGGCAAATCTACCAGTTCGAGGAAGTCCGGGATCACAATGGTCAGCCAGCTATTGCCGCGTGCCCAGCGGGCGTTGGCAAAGTTATGATGCCCGTCGTAATTCCAGCCGTGGAACCACAGACCGGTCTCCCGGTCCATCAGATTCTGTATATGCAGCAAAAACTGATAGGTCGCCTCTTCCACATATTCAGGACGCTTAAGCAACTTACCGATTTTCGCCAGCGGCAGTACCGTCATCATCAGGGTGTCATCCCACATCTGCTGATGGTTCTCTTCCGCCAGCGTGATGTGCTGCATACCACCGTGGTCGGTGCGCGGCATCTCATACATCGCCCATTCCGCCCACGCGTCAAGCCACGGCAGATAAGCGGGATTACGCGTCTCCTCGTAGCGATACGCCAGAGTCAGGAACGGTGCCATCGTGTTGACGTTTTTGGTGGTAGTCCCTTCGGCAAAACGGTCAGCAAACCAGTTGTCGATGATATCGCGCATCATTTCATCACCCGTCTGCTGGTAGTACTGATACATCCCGTACAGCCCGACACCGTGCGTCCATTCCCACCCTGCCCAGCCTTTGGTGTCTATCACACGTCCGTCATCCAGGCGCAGCAGAAATTGACCCGTCTCGTCCTTGATGTTCACCAGATTAGTCGTCACTGTCTGAATTAACGCTTTCAACGCTTCCCGTGAGATAAACCGTTCCGGCTGACGCAGTAACGAGCTATGTTTGACAGGCCAAACCTTCATATCTTTACCCTCTGTGGTAAGTCGAATTCAATATCGCAGCCTGCTTCAGCGAAGGAGCCGCGGGTTTATTACGATTCAGGTAACCAATGTTGTTGTTACCCCAAAGTGATTCATACGGCAGTCCGGCAAGCATCTCGACGGTGGCGCGTGCCTGCGGGGTAATACTTTCCGGCATTGCGCGACCGGATTCCCGCATTTTCACCGTCTCTTCACGCAGCGTGCTGTGGGTTTGCAAATTCAGTTTGAAGCGAAGAGAGACCAGGAAGCCGCAGGCCAGCACCAGCAGCGTACCGCAACTGAGAATCAACAGAATGGTATGGCTGACCGCTTCCGGCTGCGTGCTCTGTCCTGAAACAAAGCCCGACATTTGCATGACAATCCCAACCAGCATCACCGCCCCTGCCTGTGATGCTTTACGCGTCAGGGTCATGATCCCGGCGAAGATCCCTTCGCGGCGCTGACCGGTGATGACTTCATCCACATCCGCAATGTAGGTGTAGGTGTTCCACGGAACGTAGTTGATACCGCCGCGACCCAGCCCCGCCACCGCAGAAACCAGCAGCAACAGAGTGTAGACGTCGCTCAATCCGGCGTAGTAAAGCACCGCGTAAGAGAGAGAGCTCAGACCGAACAACACCACGACCATCCGGTAAGACGGCGCGGGCCCAAAACGGATGCACAACGGGATCATGGCGATAACCGCAATGAACTGGAAAATCGCCATCGTACCGAGCAAATTCGACGCCATTGACGCTTCCTGCATCAGGACGAACACCACATAGTAGGTGAAGACCGCGTTGAACACGTCCTGCGCGATGTAACCGCCGAGATACATCCCCAGATGTTGACGGAAAATCTTAATCCGCAGTGTGGAACTCAACTCGACGAACAGGCGATTCATGCTCTGGCTGAACGTCAGGCTCTTTTTCTCTTCTTCTGCGCGCAGCGCCGCTTCCGTCCACTCTTCACGCGGGCGTTCCCAGGTAAAGAACCAGACAAAAGTCAGCATCAACGCGCACAGCACCGAAAACACCAGGCTGGCGTAAAAGAAGGAGATCGGATTGTCCTTGCCGAAAGCGGTTAATAAAATACCGGGCAAGAAAGAGGCCAGAATGGCGGACATTTGCGCCATACCGATACGCGCGCCGGAAAACTTGGTTTTCTGTTTGAAATCATCGGTCATCTCCGGCACCAGCGTCTCGTAAGGCACCAGAATCATGGTATAGACGATATCAAACAGCAGATAGGTCAGCAGGTAATACCAGAAACCCATATCCCCTACCCACATCAGTGAGTAGCTGAATACGCATGGGATCCCCAGCAAGATAAAGAACTTACGCCGACCAAAGCGCTTACCGAGCCAAGTGGAACCGAAGTTATCGGTCAAAAAGCCCATCAGCGGACTGACGACAGCATCAAGCACCCTTGCAGCCGCAAAGATGAAGGTCGCTTCGATAGGAGAAAGCCCGCAGAAAGTCGTATAGAAATAGAGCAGCCAGGCCGCCGTAAGCGCCGTGGTGCCTGCACCCAGAAAATCGCCTGAGCCATAGGCGAAATAATTCACCAATCCAATTTTACGTGTTTTCATTGCCGTTAACCCTGCAAATGGTTGGGGGACTCCCGGCCGGTTGGCTGCGCCAAAGGAGTACTTACACGGCTACAGTAAAAGCTTACAAAGTGGGATACCTTTTCGTTTTTGCCACCTGCGGAAGTGAAATGGCAAAAACGCAAAGAGACCGGCAACACGTGTCACCGATTTATAAAACAGCGTTTCTTTTCAATCAAAAGACAAGGTCAAAAATGCGAGTCAGGCAGCAGTTTGCCGTGCTGCCTGATGAGGAGAATAACCGTTAACGATAGTTCACAATCACCTGATTGCTCTGAACTTTTAATGCAGGAATTAAACGACCGCCACCGGGAACTTCCCAGATGAAACGCAGCGGTTCAACGGCGGGCACGTTGTTAAATGCCTGCGTGGTGCCGCTCTGCCCTTCTATCTCTACACAGCGGGATTGTGAGCATAAGCGCACGCGTAAACCAGCAGGCGTCGGGCCATTCAGCTCATATCGCCAGGCAACCAGCGTCATCAGGCCAGAGACGGGCTGGCTGGATGAAAGCGGTGACGACGAGGCCGACACACCGCGATGATTCAGGGTTATGCCGATACTACTGGCCTGCCACGCCCCTTCCCCGGCAGCCTGTACCGCCAGCGGGAAGAGTAACAGCCAAAGCAGTTTGCGCATTATTTACCTCCAATGGTTGCCGTCATGCGGATGTTACGGTTATCGGACAGCTCCATATTCGACAGCACCACCAGTTGCGGCAGGCTGCGGCGCAGGAAGCGCGACAACAATGGACGCAACGCATGGTTAACCAGCAGCACCGGCGGCGCACCCAGCATTTCCTGGCGGGACAGCGCCTCCTGAGTTTGCGCCAGCAGTCGATCGGCAAGGCCTGGCTCCAGTCCACCACCGCCCTGGAGTGCCTGCAGCAGCAGACGTTCGAGCGCCGTGTCGAGGCCAATCACGCTGACTTCATGATTACCCGGGAACCACTGCTGGGTGATAGCGCGCCCCAACGCCACGCGGACCACCGCCGTGAGCTCATGCGGATCGCTCTGCAACGGCGCATGTTCCGCCAGCGTTTCCAGAATGGTACGCATATCGCGAATTGGCACTTTTTCGTCCAGCAGGTTCTGCAACACTTTATGCAGCGTGGTCAGGGTCACCACGCCCGGCACTAAATCTTCGGTCAGCTTCGGCATCTCCTGCGATACGCGATCCAGCAGTTGCTGCGCCTCCTGGCGACCGAACAGTTCCGCCGCATACTGACCAATCAGGTGGTTCAGATGGGTGGCGACCACGGTACTGGCCTCCACCACGGTAAAGCCCTGAATCTGCGCCTGCTCTTTTAAGGCACTTTCAATCCAGATCGCGTCCAGACCAAATGCCGGATCCACCGTCTGCTCGCCCGGTAATGTGCCCGCCGCCGTGCCAGGGTTGATCGCCAGCCAACGCCCCGGATAGGCGTCGCCGCTGCCAATCTCCACCCCTTTCATCAGGATGCGGTAATGCGCGGGTTGCAGATCCATATTGTCGCGGATGTGCACCACCGGCGGCAGAAAGCCCATGTCCTGGGCGAACTTTTTACGGATACTGCGGATACGGCCCAGCAGTTCGCCGTCCTGCTGAAAATCGACCATCGGGATCAGACGATAGCCCACTTCCATGCCGAGAGAGTCTTCCAATTGCACATCGTTCCAGGTGGCTTCCACCACCGAGTTGTTTTCCGGAACTTTAGTCGGTTGTGGCTCGACAGGCGCCTTCTGTTCACGTCCCCGGATCCACCAGGCCAGTCCCAGCAGCGCGGCGGTAAACATCAGGAAGACGAGGTTTGGCATACCCGGCACCAGGCCCAGCAGCCCCAGCACGGCGGCGCTGAGCAACATCACGCTGGGGTTGCTAAACAACTGCCCGACCATCTGCTCACCGACATCCTGATCGGTACTGACGCGGGTAACGATCACACCCGCCGCCGTTGAGATCACCAGCGCCGGGATCTGTGCCACCAGACCATCACCGATGGTCAACAGGGTATAGCTTTCCGCTGCGTGCCCCATGGTCATCCCGTGTTGCAGCACGCCTACCAGCAGACCGCCCACGACGTTAATTACCATAATCAGAATACCGGCGATGGCGTCGCCACGAACAAACTTACTCGCACCGTCCATCGAGCCGTAGAAGTCGGCTTCCTGAGTCACTTCAGAACGACGCTTTTTCGCCTCATCTTCACCGATAAGACCGGCATTAAGGTCAGCGTCAATCGCCATCTGTTTACCCGGCATCCCGTCGAGGACGAAGCGCGCGCCCACTTCAGCGATACGCCCAGCGCCTTTGGTGATGACCATAAAGTTGATGATGACGAGAATAACGAACACCACGATACCGATAGCAAAGTTGCCGCCAACCAGGAAGTGGCCAAACGCTTCAACGACCTTCCCCGCCGCCGCCGCGCCGGTGTGCCCTTCCATCAGAATGATACGAGTGGAAGCCACGTTCAGCGCCAGACGCAACAGCGTGGTGAACAGCAGAATGGTTGGAAACGCGGCAAACTCCAGCGTGCGTTGGGTGAACATCGCCACCAGCAGCACCATAATCGATAGCGCGATGTTAAAGGTAAACAGCAGGTCGAGGATGAACGCCGGCAACGGCAGGACCATCATCGACAGGATCAGCAGGATGAGGATCGGCCCGGCAAGGATCTGCCACTGCGTGGATTTCATGTTATTGGGCAGGCGCAGCATCGCAACCAGATTAGCCATCGGTAGTCTTCTCGTTCATAAAATCCAGGGCTTCAGGCACTGGAAGATTTGCAGGTTGTGGTGGACGTTCCCCACCGGCGAGTCGCCAGCGTTTAAGCTGCCACACCCAGGCCAGCACTTCCGCGACGGCGGCGTACAGTTGTCCGGGGATCTGCTGACCAATCTCAGCATGGCGATAAAGCGCACGCGCCAGCGGCGGCGCTTCAAGCGTGGGAATTTTGTTCTCGGCGCCGATCTCACGAATACGCAGGGCCACGAGTCCGGCCCCTTTCGCTACCACTTTCGGCGCGCTCATCTTGTTCTCGTCGTATTGCAGCGCCACTGAATAGTGAGTCGGGTTGGTGACGATGACATCGGCATTGGGGACATCACTCATCATGCGTCGACTCGCCGCCTGGCGCTGCATCTGCCGGATACGCCCCTTCACATGAGGATCGCCTTCGTTCTGTTTAAATTCGTCACGGATATCCTGGCGTGACATGCGCAATTTTTTCAGATGGCTCATGATCTGGAAAATCACGTCAAATCCGACCATCGGGATCACCCCCAGCACCACCAGCAGCGCACACAGCCCAACGAGATCCAGCGCATTGCCCATCGCCGTGCGCGGAGACTCCGCCATCAGACGCATCATCTCCGGCCAGTTATGCCACAGATACATCGCCGTCACGCTACCCACCAGCGTGGATTTCAGGATGGCTTTCAACAATTCCGCCCCGGTCTGCGCGGAAAACATGCGTTTGATGCCGGGCAGTGGATTGAGCTTGGAAAATTTGGGTTGTAGCGATTTACCGCTGAAGACCAGACCGCCGAGCAGTACCGGCGAGATCAGCGCCACCACCACGACGCCGGTGATCAATGGCAGCAGCGCGATCATTGCTTCTTTAATCAGCAGAATGATTTGTCCGAGGATCAGGTTGGGATCATTGACCATGCTATGGTCAAAGCGCAGCCCCGCCGACAGCATGCCCGATAACCGTCTGGCCAGCGACTCGCCGCCAATCCAGATAATGCAGACGCCCACCAGCAAAATTAGCAGTGACGTCAGTTCTCTGGAACGGGGGATCTGCCCCTCTTCCCGCGCTTTTTCAAGTCGGTGGGGGGTGGGGGCTTCTGTTTTGTCGTCGTTCTCTTCAGACACGCATCAAATCCTGGATAGGCTTATGAGCGAAAATGATGCCAGAACGGCATTGAGTTAATGGCAAGAGTAGGCAGCAAAAAAGGCGGGGTTTATGGCTTTAAGCCAGATAGCCGGATGGAAGAAACTCGCCATCCGGCCAGAGGGAACTCAGAACCCGAGACTATCCAGCAAGTCGTCCACCTGGTCCTGGCTGGCGACCACACCGGCTTTACTGGTATCAACCTGCGGGCCATTCAACAGACTATCGCTTTCGCGTTTAGGTCGGGAGCCCTGCTCCGGAATGTTTTCCAGTAGCACCATCAGCAACTGACGTTCGATCTCCTGAATCACATCCATCATGCGCTTGATCACCTGACCAGTCAGATCCTGAAAATCCTGCGCCATCATGATGTCGAGCAACTGCGCGTTAGTAAAACTGGTATGCCCGGGCACATCACCGAGGTATTTGCGCGTATCCGTCACCAGCTCTCGGGCGTCAGAGAGTTCAATCGGGTTTTCAAACCACTCGTCCCAACGCTTGCTCAGCGCCTTCGCCCCTTTCTCCATTTCGTCCTGATGCGGCTGAGAGGCTTCAACGCTGTTCAGGGCGCGCTCAGCCGCCTGCGCGGTCATCTGTACCACATAGTCCAGACGGTCACGGGCATCGGGAATGGCTTCTGCCGCTTCGGCGATGGCCTGGTCCAGTCCCAGTTCGCGCAGGCTGTCACGCAGCATGCGGGTCAGGCTACCAATGCGGGCAATGATATCCCCGGCAGAATGTTCATCTACGGGTTTAATCTGTGGTTGCATCATGGTCAGCCCCTTACATGCCCAGTTTCTCAAAGATTTTATTGAGTTTTTCTTCCAGCGTCGCCGCGGTGAACGGTTTCACCACGTAGCCGCTGGCACCGGCCTGCGCTGCGGCGATGATGTTCTCTTTCTTCGCTTCTGCCGTCACCATCAGCACCGGCAGTGAGGACATCCCACTGTCCGCACGAATGGTTTTCAGCAACTCGAGACCGTCGATGTTCGGCATGTTCCAGTCGGAAATGACAAAGCCAAACCCACCTGCCTGCAGTTTATTCAACGCATCCGCGCCATCTTCGGCCTCTTCCACGTTGTTAAATCCCAATTCCTTAAGCAGGTTACGCACGATGCGACGCATGGTGGAAAAGTCATCCACAACCAAAAACTTAAGCTCTTTATCCGCCATAAAAAATTACTCCTGATTCAAATACGTATTGCCTGTCCGGCACTGATTTTCGCCAGCATCTGCTGGCTAACCTGACTAAGATCGACCACTTCGCTGACGCCACCCATATTGATGGCTTCGCGCGGCATGCCGAACACCACACAACTTGCTTCATTTTGCGCAATCGTCCAGGCGCCCGCCTGGTGCATCGCTAACATTCCGGCGGCGCCGTCGTTGCCCATTCCCGTCAGGATCACCCCGACGGCGTTGCGCCCCGCATGAATCGCTACCGAATGAAACAGCACATCCACCGACGGTCGGTGCCGGTTAACCGGCGGACCGTCATGAATTTTGATTTGATAGTTTGCCCCGCTGCGCGCCAGTTCCATGTGTTTATCGCCCGGCGCAATGTAGGCATGGCCTGGCAGAACACGCTCACCGTCCTCCGCCTCTTTCACGGCTATCTGACACAGCTTGTTCAGACGCTCGGCAAACGACCGGGTAAAACCGGGCGGCATATGCTGCGTAATAATGACCGCCGGACTGGAGAGCGGCAGCGGCTGCAGCACATGGCGAATCGCCTCAGTGCCGCCCGTCGAGGCGCCAATCGCAATCAGCTTTTCCGAACTGAGCAGCGGTCCCGCTTTTAAGGTGACCGGCGCCGCAAGCGGTTTATGGGCTGTCAGCCGTGCGCGTGACGCCGTGCGCACTTTCTCCGCAATCATCTCGCTGTAGGCCAACATCCCTTCGCGGATCCCCAACTGCGGCTTGGTGACAAAATCGATCGCCCCCAGTTCCAGCGCCCGCAGCGTCACTTCCGACCCTTTCCCCGTCAGCGACGACACCATCACCACCGGCATCGGACGCAGCCGCATCAGCTTTTCAAGAAAATCGAGGCCGTCCATCCGCGGCATTTCGACGTCCAGCGTCAGCACGTCAGGGTTGTATTTCTTGATCAAATCCCGGGCGACGAGCGGATCGGGTGCGGTTGCCACCATCTCCATGTCGCTATGGCTATTAATAATTTCAGTCATGATTTGGCGCATCAATGCAGAATCATCGACCGATAACACCCTGATTTTACTCATGCTTTACCCTTACTTAGCGCATAAACCGTTTGCCCGCGCAGGCTAAAGTCGCGCACGAGGTTACTAAAGTTCTCTGAATGTCCGGCAAACAGCAGACCATCAGGCTTAAGAAGAGGGACAAAACGGCGCAGGATGTCTTGCTGCGTCGTTTTATCGAAATAGATCATCACATTACGGCAAAAAATAGCGTCGAACGGTCCCGGCACGTTGTACTGCTTATCGAGCAGGTTAATCACGGAAAACTCGACGTGGCTTGCCAGTTCCTGACGCACACGCACCAGCCCATCATGAGGGCCGGTTCCGCGCATGAAATAGCGCTGGAGCTGCTGCGGCGACAGGGTCTTCAGTTCATCCAGGCGATAGATCCCGCTGCGCGCCTTTTCCAGCACTTCGGTGTCGATATCGCTGGCAAACACCTTCCAGCGCCCCGGAGCCGTCCCCAGCGTATCGGCCAGCGTAATGGCGATGCTGTACGGTTCTTCACCAGTCGATGCTGCCGCGCTCCAGACCCGGTATTCGCCGCTGTGGTGACGGGCGCTTTCCGCCAGTACCGGAAAATGGTGCCCTTCGCGGAAGAAGGCGGTCAGGTTAGTGGTCAACGAATTGATAAAAGCCTGCCACTCTGCGCTGCTTTGATTCGCTTCCAGCACGCTGAGATAGTGACCAAAATCATCCAGCCCCAGCGTACGCAGGCGACGGACCAGGCGGTTGTAAACCATATCCCGCTTGTGGTCCGCCAGCACGATCCCCGCGCGCTGGTAGATTAATTGACATATCCGACGAAAGTGCGCGTCAGACAGCGCAAGGCGCTGGGTCATCTGTAACAATAATGACGTTTGCCCGTTGGGCAGAGATGATGTCATAGCGCCTTCTCAATCACATTCAGGATACAACGGGCACAGCCTGTGGCGGTGCCGATTCTTGGTGTGTTACAACCTGTTCTTCAAGTTTGAATACTGCTACGCGGGCGGACAGCGTGTCGGCCTGATGCGCGAGTTGTTCAGTCGCGGCGGCGGCTTCTTCCACCAGCGCGGCGTTCTGTTGTGTCACCTGATCCATCTGGGTGACCGCTTGCGCCACCTGCTCAATCCCTCTGCGCTGTTCGTCTGACGCCGAGGCAATCTCGCCCATGATGTCGTTGACTCGGGTGACCGAACTCACGATTTCCGTCATGGTGTGGGCAGCCGTATCGACGAGTTGCGATCCCTGGTGGACACGGTTCACCGACTCTTCAATCAACCCTTTAATCTCTTTCGCCGCCTGGGCGCTACGACTCGCCAGGTTGCGCACTTCTCCGGCCACCACGGCAAATCCACGTCCCTGTTCGCCAGCTCGAGCCGCTTCAACCGCCGCGTTGAGCGCCAGAATGTTGGTCTGGAAGGCAATGCCATCGATCACGCCAATGATATCGCCAATCTTTTGCGAACTGGCGGCAATCGCCTGCATCGTACTGGCGACTTTGCTGGTCTGCTCGCCGCCGGTTTTCGCCGTATCGGCGGCGCTTTTAGCCAGCCCGGAAGCCTGACGTGCATTGTCGGCGTTCTGACCGACGGTAGCCGTTAACTGCTCCATGCTGGCCGCCGTCTGCGCCAGCGACGCCGCCTGCTGCTCGGTGCGTGAAGAGAGATCGTTATTGCCCATCGCGATTTCAGAAATCCCGGTGTGCATCGCCAGACTACCCTGACGCACATCGCTGACGGTTTCCCGCAGCGCCTGTTGCATCGCCTTCAGGCTGGCGAAGATCGCCGAAATCTCATTACGCCCGTAAACCGCAATCGGCCGCGCCAGGTTACCCTCAGCAATGCTGTCAAAATGGCTGCCGACAATCGCCAGCGGCTGGACGATCATTTTGCGCGACCAGAACAGCGCTCCGGTGGTTAACAGCGCGGCAATAATCACCATGCTGATAAAAATCGCCGCCGACATGTGATAATTGTTTTTGCTCTGTTGCCCCGCTGCCACCAGCACATGGTTAATGTTCTGCTGCCAGGCGTTGAAGTTCACATCAAAAGCATCCTGCGAAGCCTGCACCGGCGCGGTCAGGAAGTCTGACAACTGGTTGTTCTCAAGCCAGGTGGCCTGATGCTCCAGATCGCTGTGCCACTGGGTGAAGCTTTTCTCCGTTGCGTCCTGCAAGGCTTTCCCCTCCTGGGTATTCGCCTCTATCGCCCTGAAGCTGTTAAACAGTGAGCCGGACTGCGCCAGGCTTTCGCGCGCGATGACCATCAGGCTTTTGATGTCATCGGGCGGATAGCTCAGCGCCGTTAATGTCCCGGCTTTGTTGAGAGCGGTACTCGCCTGTAATAAAACGGCGCGCGTTTGTGCCAGCGCCGCGCGTTGCTGATTACTCTGCTCGACCTGATTCAGGCTCTGAAAACCGTCCCGAAATGCCCAGAAAGACAAGCCATTACTGCCAATCTGCAATACACCGCAGAGGATCAAAATCAAAAACAGCGTGGTCGAGATTCGAATACGATTAAACATCAACGCTCCCATCAGGCGGCAACGGCCGCAGTATTAAATTTCGGTCAAAATGTTTCCCAGTTAGTATCGTGCTCCATGCTTAACGAGGGCTTCTGCGCGCTGCGAGGCGCGTCAGCAGAAGTCCGTTCTTCTTTGGTTTTTACCGCATAAGGACGCGCGGCAAGACGAAATGCGGATACCGCCATCGTCAGCCGGCTGGCCTGTTCTTCCAGCGCGGCGGCGGCGGCGGCGGATTCCTGGACCAGCGAGGCGTTTTGCTGCGTCACGCGGTCCATTTCAGAAACCGCCAGTGCCACCTGATCGATACCGCGGCTTTGTTCATCAGAAGCCGAGGCAATTTCGCCCATAATGTCGGTCACGCGGGTCACCGCATTAACGATATCGTTCATGGTCTCGCCCGCGCTTTCGACCAGCACGGAGCCGGTATCCACGCGCGAAACGGAATCTTCGATCAGCGCTTTGATCTCTTTTGCCGCCTGCGCACTGCGACTGGCCAGGTTACGTACTTCACCGGCGACCACCGCAAAGCCACGCCCCTGTTCGCCTGCTCGCGCGGCTTCCACCGCGGCGTTCAGCGCCAGGATGTTGGTCTGGAAGGCAATACCGTCGATCACGCTGATAATGTCGGCAATTTTCTTCGAGCTACCGGCAATTTCATGCATCGTTTTGACGACGTTATCCACCACTTTGCCGCCGTGCTGCGCGGTTTCCGACGCGCTCTGCGCCAGTTGCGACGCCTGCCGGGCATTGTCGGCGTTCTGTTTCACCGTCGCGGTCAACTCTTCCATGCTGGCCGCCGTCTCTTCCAGCGCCGACGCCTGTTGTTCGGTTCGCGATGAAAGATCGGTATTACCGGTGGCGATTTCCGTGGTACCGGAATAGATAGCATCGGAACCTTCGCGCACCTGGGTGACGGTTTCCACCAGCGAGCGCTGCATGTGATCTACGCTGCTTGCCAGTTCGCCAATCTCATTACGTCCGGCGACGGTCAGTGTGTTGGTCAGATTGCCGCCGGCGATTTCGCGAATATGGGCGATGACCCGGGATAGCGGGTTGAGCAGGGTGTGACGAATGCCGTACCACACCACCACCAGGATCAGCACCAGCACCACCGCCAGAATGGCAAGTTGCCACTGCGCAAACTGGTAGTCACGCGCGCTTTCATCAAACGCCTGGCGATAGAGTTTTTCGCTGACGCTGGCGTATTTACTCTTCGCGTCGCCGAGTCCGTTTTGCATTCCCTGCGTGGGTTGCGCGAAAAAGGCATCCATGTTGCCGCTTTCCAGGAACTGCACCAGTTCGGTTAAACCGGCAAAATATTTCTGGTATTTTTCGTCCACATTGCTGCTGACCTCCGCCATCTCTGGCAGCGGATCGATAGATTTAAACCTGGCGTAGTGCTCCGCCGCCTGAGCGAGAGAATTTTTCGCGCTCTTCAGCAGATCGTTTTTTGCGCTACTCTGCTGATTGTTGGCGTCCATCATCATGCGTGCAGAGGAACGGCTGAGGTTGATACGTGTTTGCAGCATCAGATCCCATGTCGAGGTCAGTTCACTCTGCTGTTGGCGTAGATCGTTGGAAATAACAAAACTTTTTTGATTCTGCTGTAAAGACGAAAACAGCAAACCACCAGATACAAGCTGTAGCAGTGCGAAAACCCCCAGCACCATCATCAGCATTGTGACAACGCGGATACGGTTAAACATAAGGCACCTTCCTGAAAACGAGTTAACAACGTTATCGGCACCCTTGATAAGAACTTTACGTTGGCGAAAGGGAAATCCAGGTCAGAAGGCGATATCCACCACTACCGTGTCGGTGTAAGTCCCGGCGGGAGGCGTGGATTGGGTGGGTAACACTCTGGCGGTGTAGTTGTAGGTTCGCAGCAGACCGTCGCTGCTGGTGGAAGAGGAGGCACTGCTGGCCCACCGTTCCGTACCGACGCTCCCCCAGCGGTTGATGGTGCTTGCTTTGTAAATTTCGTAGCTCAGGCGGTTGTTGCCGCTCGCCATATTGCGCACATTACCGTTGGCATAACTGCCGTTATTAATGCCTACCGTGTAGCTGCTGCCCTTGGTACAGGTAATAGAAACCGCCTGCGAAATGGCGGGAAAATTTTTGACCAGCGGCGCACTGCCGAAATTGACGTTCGGCGCGTTAATGGTGATGCAGTCATTGGTCACCGTCAGGTTAAGCTGCATTGTGGTGGCGACCGTATTGGTTTGCGCAGTGACGCACAGCCCCAGCGCACCCACCTGACAGATGTTGTAATAAACGTTGAAATTGAGCGTCACCTGATACGGCCCGGCACTGACGTTCTGCCCGGTACTGGTGCGAAAGAAAAGCGGTAACGTAAAGCGCGTGGAACCTAACAACGCTAACAGCGTGCTGCCACTCCAGGTATAGCTGCCGCCGATGGCAATCTCGCTGTTGCTGGCGCAGCCGGACTGACCGCACAGGCGCACGGGCACCACATCCGTCACGGTGGTATTGTCCGTGCGCTTGAGGTTAGCGCGGGTGCCTGTCGACACCGTCGCCCCGGTATAGGTCAGCGTCACCGTATCGTTATTCAGTAACCCCAACACCACGTCGCATTGCACCAGCAGATTGGCGCTGGTCGCCTGTTCCGTACTGTTGACGGTAAATGAGGAGACGCTGCCGAAGCCCCCCGCCGTGGTGCTCACGCTACAGGCAGCCCAGGCCCCCGGCGCTGCCGTCAATAATAACAACAACAGCACACGTCCGATCATCCGCCCTCCAGACGACAGATCAACGGCCCGTAGGTCTGGAGTTTATGTTCGGGATTGGCGGTCAGCGAGAAGGCGGTTTCGCAACGCTTTCCGTCGGGCGTGACGATCCGCAGCGGATTCACGCCATCGAGATTCTCCAGCCAGACGATCCCGTCGTAGCCGACCACGGCGGGCGATTTATTATCCCGCATGACCTGGCTTGCCACCGGCAGCGCATGCCCGTTTTCGTCATGCAAAATGACGCTTGCCACCCGCTCCTGCTCCATCGGGAAATCGACCAGATATCCGCTCTGGCGACGCAGCGCCACTTTACGTTCGGTCTCTTTCAGGCGGGTATCGGCAGGCAGATTGAGTGTGTTAATGCTGTAACTCGCCGGGTAGTAGGCAGAAACGCCGCTGATCAGCAAATAGCCCTGATCGTTAGTGTGACCGACCGGCTGGTTTTCGTAATTGACCGGAACATCAGGATGCCCGTCGGTGCTGACCACCACAAAAGCATCGTTGATTTTATTGGCGGCAAACAGCTGGTTTTCCATAAGGACCAGCGATCCCATCGCCTCGCCCCACCAGGTCATGGCATTGCCTTCGCCGTAAGTTCCCCCTTGTAATTCGATATTCCGGTTACGCCAGCCCAGCGTCGCCTGCTGGTAATTCTGCGCCTGAGACTGTCGCGCCCATGCCAGGTTCCAGCTAAACCCGCCGTCGGTCGGCATCGAGTGATTGTAATTGATGCGCTGGGTCTGACCGGCATCGGGCGTTTTTTCCATCGACACTGCCGCGCTGTCCCGTTCGCCCAGCGGGATTTGCACCGACATCGCCAGCGTCCAGTCCCCCTGTTGATTGTCGCGACTTGCCGACAGATAAAGACTGCTGCTTCCCCACAGACTCCGACTCCAGGAGAGATTCAGCAGTTCTGTTTTCTGCGAGTCAAAACTGCGGATCCCAATCCAGGCCGCACCGACATTGCCAAATTCGCCCATGTTGAACGTCAGCGAATACTGGTCGCTGCGCTGGCTCAACGAAGCCAGCGGCTGGTTGTCGTTATCCACCAGCGGAGTCTGATCGTACAGCGCCAGGTTGCCAAATCCGCGCTCACGCCGCGAGTGCTGAGTGGTCACACTGAATTCAGCGGTACTGTACTGATAGCCCCAGTTAATCTGATTACCGCTGTTGCCGCGCATTCGGCTTTCCGTCCATGCGCCATTCACCACACCCAGTCGCCCCAGTTTGACCAGCGACCCCACGCCACCCAGCGCCAGTGCTTCCGCGCCCTCAGCGTGCCCTTCAAGCGTCAGATAATCGTTCACCCCGTAGCGGTAGCTCGCGCTGCCGACCGCCGGACCGTAGTCAAAATTATCGATGCCGTAATTGCGGCGCAGGCTGCCCAGGGTGATCGCGCCGTCGCTGACGCCTGTTTTGAGCAGATTACTGGCGACATAAAACGGTAAAGTCGTGCTCACCTGGCGGCCCAGCGCATCGCGAGTGACCAGCACCGCATCACCGGCGCCATTAATGTAGGGCAGATTGGTGAGCGTAAACGGCCCCGGTTGAAGCTCCGTTGAACCGGCACGGTAGCCGTTAATAAACAGATCCACCGCAGTGGGCACCGCAGCTTCACCGGAGAATTCCGGCAAGGGCCAGGTCACCAGATCCGGACGCAACGAGTAGTCGCGCCCCCACGACACGCCGCCCACCCGCACGCTGTTACTCCAGCTCAGGGCATCGCTTACCACATCGCCCACCTGCCATTGCGTCGCATCGGTCTCATGGGTCGCGGTGAAAACGGTGTCGTAGCGCACGTATCCATCCTGCCGATCGCCGTTCCCGGCCAGATTTTGTCGCACGTAGCCCGTTGACGAGAGCGAACCAGCATCGTTAAAGACGCGCAACTCGTGCCAGATGGAAGCCTGGCTGTCGCCGTTTTGCGTGTGGCTGCTGTAGAAATCGTAATTGAGCAGCGCGCCGCTGCCATTGCGCGCGTCGTTTGCCGTGGCCTCACCGCCAAATGGCGTTGCGCGTTCGGGTAGCCAGTCCTGCGGTACGCTCAGCAGCAGACGCTGTCCACTGCTGTCGTATTGCGCGTTGACCTGCGGTAAGCGCGAAACATTCACCTCGCCCTGCGGAAGGTGTTCGGCGGGAAGTCCGGCCTGCTGCAGATCGTCCCGGCTGACGTAGAACTCCCCTGCCCGCTGTATCACTGGCACCACCCGCTGCGTATCGTAATGGTTCACAATCAGCGCCAGATGAAAAACCGCTTGCTGAGCGATAGCGCGGGCATCGGGTGGGGGCGGGAGCGCATCATCACCTGACTCTGCACGACAGATCCCGCTGGTGATAAGAAAGGTCGTCATCAGTAAGCCGCTTAGTGGACGGGACCAGACAACCATTTGCCACTCTGTGCGTTGATTGCCGCGCTCATGTTGTCCGGATGGGTGGCGCCTGCGGGGAGCGGCCAGCGACGCGTGCTGCCAGGCAGAACGTAGCCCAGCAAGCCTTGTGCCATCGTGTGCTGCGCCCCGCTCTGACGCAGCATGACTTTGCTTAACCGGAGATGCACGACATTGTCATTACGCACTTCCAGCTGTGGCTGCCCGTCGGCGCGTACCACCCGCCAGCGCAGTTTCGCAGGATCCACCCGCGCATGATGTTCTCCCTGCGCCCAGGTCTGAATCCCCTGACCGTAGACAAACAGCGGCAATGAATAGCGCATTTGCACCTTCAACCCCATTTGCGGTTTATCGCCGCTGTCGGGCTGTGGGATCTCATCGACGATAATACGGTAGGCCTGCTCAACCCCGGCGGGAACTGTGGACTGTTTAATCAGACGAATCAGCTGTTTACTGCCCTTTTCAATCCGGACAATCGGCGGACTGGCGACCACATCCTGCTGCGGCTGATAGCGTTCGAAACCCTCATCCTGCCGCCAACGGACAATTCGCACCTGCATCGTCGTTGGGGTATTTCCCTGATTCTGGATCCACAACTCAGTGGCGTTGCTCTCTGCCGCCAGCCAGGGATCGATCGGCCACAACAGGATGGTTGCGGCACTGTTCGCCCCGGCTGAAACCAGCGCTGCCGTGAAGCCAAACAGCAATCCCAAAGACGCTCGCATGTGCATATCACTCTCCCTTCGCTACCATGACAGGGTCACCGTAAGCTGATCTGAATAGTTGCCAGCGGGGCTAAACCCCGTCAGTGTTGCCGCGCCAAACAGCGGTAACGCGATATTATTGCTGTCGGTATAAACGACGGAGACCGGCTGATTCACGCCAATTTCGCTGTTCGCCGCCAGTGATGATGAACTGTAGAGCCGATAAGCCACCCGCTCCGTTCCCCCTGCGCGTTGCATATTGCGCACCGAGGTATAGTTGCGCCCGCTGTCAATCGTCATGCTCAGCGCCACGCCTGGCGTGCAGGCCAGCGCCAGCGCCGCGTTGGGGACAAATTGCGCGCTCACCTGCCGGTTTTCTACACCGCTATACGTGCCGAAATTCAGGGTTCCCAGCGCCGCGCCGCTGCCGGTGGTCACCGAGCAGCCCGGCGTGATAGTAGCGTTCAACTGAAAGGACTGGGTGGTGACGGCCATCACCGGCACTGCGGCCAGACCAGCCATCGCCAGAAAAAGGCGTAGCCGTCCCCTGCCTCCACGCGGGAAGCCCACGCTAAGGATCCTCATTTCATGGACGAATCAGTAGATGACGCTGACGTTAATCGTATCGGTATAAGTACCCGGCACCACGGTGACGCTGTTTCCGCCGCCCTGGATCCGGCCATACAACGTGTAGTTGTCAACGCCGGCCGTCGTTGAGGCTTTCGGAATGGGGGTGTTATTACTGACTACGTTGTTAAAACCGCTGTCGCTGTAGAGGCTGTAAGCCACACCCTGAGTGGTATTCGCCGCATTGACGAGGTAACGGGCTGGCGTGCCCGGCGTGCCGATGACCGTACCGGGCGCTGACGAGTTGGTATTACCGGTGATTTGCACGGTGTAATCCGTGGTGGTGCACTGAATGCCAAAACTGTTCCCGCCTGCGGCTCCCGTCAGCTGAGTGGTTAATTCCGAGAACGTAGCTGGATGGGTCCCGAAATCCAGCGTACCAAAGTTAATACCGTTCTGACTCGGTGAGCCATTGATCAGGCAGCCGTTGGTCAGGGTTAATGTCGCCCCGACGGTTCCACTGCTGGTCACCGCCATTGCTGAAGGCAGTGGCAGAAGGAAAATGCCAGCCATACCCAGGAACCGGGATAATCTGTTCATCAAACACCTCCGAAAAATCGCCACGTTTAACGAAAGTCACAACATGCATGGCGAGAAAGGTCACGCAGATCGGTAAAACAAACTGATAATCAGAAATTTAGTTTACGGATGAGAAAACAACCACTGCCGTCAGGCTGCACCATACGAACGGGTGATTGACGGAGAAAGCTCTTATATATCAATTCATTAACATTATTAGCATTCTGTTTTCCTCGCAATCTGAGAGGATATATTCATTCTTATGCGATCCAGTTCACAAAATCGCGTTGGTTAGAACACAACAAAATGAGTAAATAATAAAAAATAGTTGTAACCCCCGGCGGATTACTCCAGGTTAGGTAGTAAATGATTCAGCGTCGTTAAATACATAAAACACATGTATCGCTGATAAGAAATTGTTAAATTCAGCCCGAGGGATTTTTAGTGGCAAATGCAAATAAACTCACGATATTTATCGTGATTTTCATGCTGGCAGGTATTGTGTCAGGTGCGGTTATTCACGCTTATACATCCGAAAGCGTCATTGCCGCCTGGTCGGATAGCATCACCCTTCTCACCGACATCTTCTTACGTCTGATTAAGATGGTTATCGCCCCTCTGGTGTTCAGCACCCTGACCGTGGGCATTATGCGTCTTGGCGAGACGTCCACCATCGGGCGTGTGGGCGGCAAAGCGATGGTCTGGTTCATCAGCTCTTCCATCCTCTCCATTCTGGTGGGCCTGTTTATTGTCACCCTGGAACAACCCGGCAGCGGACTCAATCTGGCTATCCCGAAAGAAGCCGTGGATACCGGTCTCGCCGTCGGCGGGATGAGCCTGAAAGGTTTCCTGTCGCATACCATTCCAACCAGCATTGCCGGTGCGATGGCCAATAACGAAATTTTGCAGATTGTGGTGTTCTCGATGTTCTTCGGGATCGGCGGCGCGTCGTTGGGCGAAAAATTCAATGCCCCGCTGGTGGCGGCGCTGGACGTGGTTTCTCACATTATGTTGAAAGTAACCGGCTACGTGATGTATGTCGCCCCGCTGGCGATTTTTGCCGCCATCTCCTCGGTGATCGCCACCGAAGGATTGGGCATTTTGCTCAACTACGCTTCGTTCATTGGCGGCTATTACGTGGCTATTCTGATGACTTGTCTGGTGTTACTGGCAGTGGGATATCTGGTACTGAAAAAAGAGGTGTTTCGCCTGCTCGGCATGCTCAAGGATCCGGTACTGGTAGCCTTTACCACCAGCAGTTCTGAAGCGGCCTATCCGAAAACGCTGGAGCAACTGACGAAATTTGGCTGCTCGCGCAACATCGTCTCCTTCGTGCTGCCCATTGGCTACTCGTTCAATCTGGTCGGTTCAATGGTTTACTGCTCTTTTGCGTCGATGTTTATCGCGCAGGCCTACAACATTCACCTGTCGTTTGCTGAGATTAGCGTCCTGATGCTCACGCTGATGCTGGCGTCAAAAGGCATTGCCGGCGTCCCGCGTTCCGCATTAGTGGTGCTAGCGGCAACGATTCCGAGCTTTAACATTCCGGTCGCCGGCATTTTGCTACTGATGGGCATCGACCATTTTCTCGACATGGGCCGTTCCGCCATTAACGTGTTAGGTAACGGTATTGCGACGGCGATGCTGGCGCAAAACGAAGGTTTGCTGGAAGAGAGTGATGCGGAGGCGGTGTCGCAGCAGGTCGGAGCCTAACGGTTCCAGTGATTGCCGGATGGCGGTGTAAACACCTTATCCGGCCTACAACCACCTTCAGCCGTAGGCCGGATAAGCACAGCGCCATCCGGCATTAAAGCACGGTAACCACATCCAGCAATACGATCAGGCGACGTGAGAGGCGGCCATATCTAACAGCGCCATTTCGTCACTGTTCAGCAGTTTCTCAATGTTCACCAGGATCAGCATCCGGTCGCCCAGCGCGCCGAGTCCGGTCAGGTATTCCGTTGACAGCGTCACGGCAAATTCCGGTGCCGGACGGATTTGCTCTGCGGTCAGCGACAGCACATCCGACACGCCATCTACAACGATCCCCACCACGCGCTGTCCCAGATTCAGCACAATCACCACGGTGTTATCGTTGTACTCAACATCGCCCTGGCAGAACTTCACGCGCAGATCAACAATCGGCACAATCACACCGCGCAGGTTCGTTACCCCTTTGATAAAAGCAGGCGTATTGGCAATGCGCGTAACCTGATCATAACCACGGATCTCCTGCACTTTCAGGATGTCGATACCGTACTCTTCATCTCCCAGCGTAAACACCAGGAATTCCTGACCTGACGGCTCGCCGGCCAGTTTGCTTACATTAGTCATACCGGTCATATTTTACCCTTTCTTACTCAATCAGGCGGCGGTGATCGCCATACGTTGTTCGCGATTTAAACCCTGCAGGGCGGAGACATCCACAATCAGCGCGACGCTACCATCGCCCAGAATGGTGGCGGCTGAGATACCCGGCACTTTGCGATAATTGCTCTCCAGGTTTTTAACCACCACCTGGTGCTGACCGATCAACTGATCGACCAGCAGCGCGTAACGACGACCGCCGCTTTGCAGGATCACCACGATGCCCTGGGTGGCTTCGGTTTTCGCCCCTTCCACTTCAAAGACTTTCCACAACTCAACCAGCGGCAGATATTCGCCGCGCACTTCCAGCACGCGCTCGCCCCCGGCCAGCGGATGCAGATCGTCGTCACGTGGCTGCAGGGATTCCATCACCGCATTCAGCGGCAGAATGAAGACTTCGTCGGCGACGCGCACGGACATGCCGTCGAGGATCGCCAGCGTCAGCGGCAGCAGAATACGGATGGTGGTGCCGGTCCCTTGCTTCGACTGGATTTCTACGTGGCCGCCCATCTCCTGGATATTCCGTTTCACCACATCCATGCCCACGCCGCGTCCGGAAACGTCGGTAACCTGCTCGGCCGTCGAGAAGCCTGGGGCAAAAATCAGCATCCCCACTTCGTCATCGGTCATGTTTTCATGGACCGCCATCCCCTGGGAGATCGCCTTCGCCAGAATGCGCTCGCGGTTCAGCCCGGCCCCGTCATCGGTCACTTCGATGCAGATGTTGCCGCCCTGGTGCTCCGCCGACAAAGTCAGATTGCCCACCACATTCTTACCGGATTCCATGCGTTTTTCCGGCATTTCAATACCGTGGTCGAGGCTGTTACGCACCAGGTGCGTCAGCGGGTCGATAATGCGTTCAATCAGACTCTTGTCGAGTTCCGTCGAGCTGCCGACCAGCGTCAGTTCAACCTGTTTGCCAAGCTTGCCCGCCAGGTCGCGCACCAGACGCGGAAAGCGACTGAACACGTATTCCATTGGCATCATACGAATCGACATCACCGATTCCTGCAGATCGCGGGCATTACGTTGTAACTGCCCCATGCTGGTGATGAGATCGCCATGATTCACCGGATCAAGCTCGTTTGAGCGCTGTGCCAGCATTGACTGGGTAATCACCAGCTCACCGACCAGGTTGATCAGTTGATCGACCTTCTCCACCGCCACGCGAATGCTGGTGGATTCACTGGCGCGCGCCGGTTTTTCCCGCTCTACGCGCCCGGTTTGCGCTTCTGCGGCAACCGCTTTCACCGCAGGGACTGCGGCGACAGGCTGTTCGACAGCAACCACTTCAACCACTTCCGGCTGGACCGCAGGTGCCGTCGCTGCCACTACTTTCTCAAAAGCAATCTGGTCGGCTTCAATCACAAAACACAGCACGGCAATGACGTCATCCTCTGCAATGTCGCCATCAAGCGTTGCCGCCAGGCTGTCTTCGCCTTTGACGACATCAGACAAGGTGGACAGATTGCCCAGCTCTTCTTCCAGCAGGGCCACTTCACTGGCCTTCAGGCGCGAGAGAACGATGCGCAACTTCGCTTCTTCTGCCACGACCATGTCATCAGGTGCCGAGTTGTCGACCACGCTCAGGCGGGCATTCGCCACCACCGCTGGCGCGGTTTCGCCTTTCGCTTCCAGCGCTAACTGGCGTAATGCCGTGCAGATGTATTCGAAGCTGGCGGCATCCGGCTCTTCCGAACTTTTATAGGCATCGAGCTGTTCCTGCATAATATCTTTCGTTTCCAAAAACAGGTTGATAATGGCGGTATTGAGCTGCATCTCACCGCGACGCGCATCATCCAGCAGGTTCTCCATCAGATGGGTGGTTTCCTGCAAAACGGTAAAGCCGAACGTGCCGGCCCCCCCTTTGATGGAGTGCGCTGCACGAAATATGGCATTCAGTTGCTCGGCATCCGGCGCTTCGGGCACCAGATCGAGCAGATGTTGCTCCATGTCAGCCAACAACTCGTCAGCTTCATCAAAAAAAGTCTGATAAAAATCGCTTATATCCATGCTCACGCTATCACCTCGGATTGGCTGGTGGCGATGTGGGAACGCTTACCTGCGGACTGGCCTCAGGCTGTTGTAATACACTTACCGGCTCGTTCTGGCTTTCAGCGTTTTCATGCAAAATGGCCTGTTCGGACTGTTTGTTCAGCACCAACAGACTGATTCGGCGGTTGATGGCGTCATCCGGACCGCGATCGCTCATACGCATCGTGGCGGCCATGCCGACCACCCGTAATACTTTTCCGTCATCCAGGCCGCCCTGTACCAGTTCACGCCGCGATGCATTAGCGCGATCGGCAGAAAGCTCCCAGTTGCTATAGCCTTTTTCGCCGTTCGCGTAAGGGAAATCATCCGTATGTCCGGACAGGCTGATACGGTTTGGAATACCGTTCAGCACCGGCGCGATCGCCCGCAGGATGTCACGCATATAAGGTTCAACGTCGGCGCTACCGGTTTTAAACATCGGGCGATTCTGACTGTCGATAATCTGAATACGCAGCCCTTCCTGTACCAGGTCAATCTTCAGATGCGGACGTAGCGCCCGCAGTTTGGGATCCGATTCAATAAGCTGATCGAGGTCGCCGCGTAGTTTGCTCAGGCGATTTTGTTCCATGCGCTTTTTCAGTTCATCGAGGTTCGGCTGCTTATTCACTTCGCCCTGTTGTTGAGTAAAGTCATCGCCGCCGCCGGGAATCGCGCTCTGGCTATTGGAAATTCGATTCCCTCCCGTCACCGCCGTTGCCAGCGGGGTACGGAAGTATTCGGCAATCTGAATCAGTTCTTTAGGGCTGGAGATGGAAATGAGCCACATCACCAGAAAAAAGGCCATCATGGCGGTCATAAAGTCAGCGTAAGCAATCTTCCACGATCCGTGTGCGCCGCCGCCATGCCCCTTATGTTTGCGCCGTTTAACAACGACGATAGGATGAGAGCGATTCTTCATGCGCCCTCAGTCGTCGTCTGCTGCTGTTGGTTCGGATTTTTCACTGCGCGAACATGTTCTTCCAGTTCAATGAACGACGGGCGCTCGCTGGAATACAGCGTTTTACGCCCAAACTCGACGGCGATCGGCGGGGCGTAACCGTTCAGATTCGACAGCAACGTGATTTTCACACACTGCATCATTTTGCTGGTTTCTGCGCTCTTCTGACGCAGGACGCTGGCGAGCGGTGAAATAAAACCGTAGGCCAGCAGAATGCCGAGGAATGTACCGACCATCGCATGGGCAATCAGTGAGCCCAGTTCTGCTGCCGGTCGATCCGCTGACGCAAGGGCGTGTACTACTCCCATCACGGCCGCAACGATACCAAACGCCGGCAGCGAATCCCCCATCAGTGCCAGGCTGTTGGCCGGGACTTCCGATTCACTTTCGTGCGTTTCAATCTCTTCGTCCATCAGCGCTTCGATCTCGAAGGTATTCATATTGCCGCTGATGATCAGGCGCAGGTAATCGACGATGAACTCCAGCATCACCGAGTCGGCCAGAATACGGGGGTAGCTGGCAAAAATTTCGCTCTCTTTCGGGTTCTCAATGTCGCGCTCAAGCGAGAACATCCCCTGCTGGCGAGACTTAGCCATCAGGCGATAGAGCAGTGCCAGCAGATCCATATACATCGCTTTGGTGTATTTTGAACGACGAAACAGTAACGGCAGCGCTTTCAGCGTCCCCTTGATGGCTTTACCGTTGTTACCCACGATAAATGCCCCTATTCCCGCGCCACCGATGATGACAAATTCAGCCGGTTGATAGAGTGCCCCCAGGTTTCCACCAGTCATCATGTAACCGCCGAAAACTGTACCAATAACCACCAGGTAACCTAATAAGATAAGCACGACATCATCCTTCTGCTGTTGACTATGACAGGATGCGCAGTCGGGGCGTTAACGCGTCGGCGAGGCAAAAAAAAGCAGCGGTAATGACTTACCGCTGCTGGAGTGTTTCGTCCACACCGTATCGGTTAAACAGCCTGTTCGATCTGTTCATCCAGCAGTTGTGGAATAATATCGGCAGCATCCTGGGAAAGTTTACGTCTTTTTACCGCACGGGAAGGCGGCTGGCATAAACTGCAGGCAAAACTGCCCGCAGGTTGGTGCGCGTGGGTAATGAAATTACCGCCACAGCAGTTACAGCTTGATAACTGAAGCAAGCCGCTTTCGACAAAACGCACCAGCGTCCACGCGCGAGTCAACGCCAGCAGCGGCCCTTCTTCACCCTGCGGACACTGTTCGAGGTACAGTCGATACGCCTTAATGACAGCATCAACACCACTGCACAGACCCGTTTTAAGTAGGAACTGCCAGGCATTACAGAACATGGAAGCATGGATATTTTGCTCCCAGGTCATAAACCAGTCAGTGGAAAACGGCAGCATGCCTTTTGGTGGGGGACTGCCGCGGAGTTCTTTGTACAGCTTGATGAGGCGACCGCGACTTAACTGCGTTTCGCTTTCCAGCATTTGCAAACGGGCACCCAGTGTGATCAATTCCATTGCTAACTGGATATCACGAGCTTCCTGAACAATGCTTTTTTCACTCATCATCAGGCCCTTTTCTTACGCGCGGTTTCATCAGCCTGATTGACATCACTTAGCAGACGCGTGGACAGCATGATACCGGTGTGAATTTGCTGGAGATCGTCCACTCTGGAATCCTGAGTCAGACGAGTAATGGTTTGATGACTGTCGAAACGGAAATGACACACAAGCTGGTTCGTTTCTGCCAGTTTTACCATTTGCGGAAGGGTCAGCGCCCCCAGAGAAGTCGCCATTTCCTCATTGATCCCGAGACGAAACATGGCGGACGCTTTGTCCTGAACGATTAGACGCTGTGCAAGAAGTAAATATGACAAATTGATGTCATAAATGTGTTTCAGCAACTCGGATGTATGCATTATTCCCATCCAGAATAACCAACTTTTATTTTTATGCGGAAAAACCGCACCCCGTGATGTCGCCGGGAATTCCCGGTAAAAAAAGCAAATAGGTCAAACACATACCTTCGACTCAGGCGCTTTAACATCACTGCGCGCGTCACGCTGTCACCTTGCCTGATTGTAACGCGAGCACATGAATTCTTACAAATGCCTAAGATTTTTCCTAATTCGACGCAACTGTACTCGTCACACCCGAGACATACAACAAAGCCACGCTGCGAATTTGGAAAATATGTGATGCATATCACATAAATTAACTTAATCGTTAACATAAATCCATCAGTTGAGCTTTTATTTTGCTGGTAAATTAACCAGCAAAACGCCATTTTATTCTCACGGGTATTAAATCAAACACTGGACATGGTGGAAGATATTGCGCAACTGCCGTGAAAGTCGCGAAAAGAAAATAATTGAGATGAATTGATCTAATTCCGAACCGAAACTAATTTTTATCCTTTTTAAACAATATGTTAAATGTCACTTATTTTTTATTAATGCATCACGCTTATAATTTCAATTCAATTAATCACAATTGTGAATTTGTTAAACCAAATTTTGATTGACTCACTGATTTAATTTAAGTCAATCGATTTGGCTAACACTTTTGGTTATTCCTTAGATCCACTTATAAGGAATATTAATGAATAATTATGATTGCCTTCACATTATTGTCATGGAGAAGCATTGCAGTTGCCAGCGAATCGGAGTAATGCTGAAGAACCACCTCATATTCTTGCAATAAGGAGCGAGTTATGAGCTACACCCACATTCTTGTCGCCGTGGCGATAACCCCGGAAAGCCAGCAACTGCTGACAAAAGCCGTCTCCATTGCTCGTCCCGTCAACGCACGAATAAGTCTTATCACCCTCGCCTCCGACCCAGAGTTATACAATCAATTTGCCGCCCCTATGCTGGAAGATTTGCGCGCGGTAATGCATGAGGAGACAACGGATTTTCTTGAAAAACTGGGGAAAGACGCAGGTTATCCGATCGCGCAGACATTCATTACCTACGGTGAGTTAAGCGAGCATATTCTGGACGTGTGCCGCAAACACGACGTGGATCTGGTCATCTGTGGCAACCACAACCATAGCTTCTTTTCGCGAGCCTCCTGCTCGGCGAAAAGTGTGGTGAGTTCGAGCCAGGTGGACGTTCTGCTGGTCCCGCTTAAAGGTGATTGATCCCCGTAATCGTCGCTCAGGCAAGCTTTGGAAACGTGGCGACGTTACGCGGCTGAAGGGTTTCAGCGTTGCGCGGAGTGATCGTCTTTAGATCGCAGATAAACTGCTCCTGCCAGTGATTGATGTCGTTTTTGACAATCACCTCCAGCATCTCAGCATGACGCGAAATACGTTCGGCGAGCGGCATCGTGAGTGCGCGATTCAGCGCCGCCGCGACTTCATCACGATCGTAAGGATTGACGATCAGCGCTGAGGTCAGCTCATTTGCCGCACCGGCGAACTGAGACAACACCAGAACGCCTGGATTGGCGGGATCCTGGGCGGCAACGAATTCCTTCGCCACCAGATTCATGCCATCGCGCAGCGGCGTGACCAGCCCCACATCCGACGCACGGAACACTTTCATCAACAGTTTGCGCTCAAAATGCTGATTAAGATAAAACAGCGGCGTCCAGCCCAGTTGCCCGTATTTACCGTTAATGCGCCCGGCTTCCGTCTCAAGCTGATGACGGATATCCTGATACGCCTGCACATCGCCACGGGAAGTGGGCGCAATCTGCGTGTAACGAATTTTTCCGTGATGTTGAGGGAATTTCTCCAGCAGCGCCTCATAGGCCTGAAAACGCTCCGGAAGCCCTTTTGAGTAATCCAGTCGCTCAACGGAAAAGATATTCTTGAGGTTTTTTAACTCTGCCTTTAGCTGAGCCAGCTTCGGCGGTAACGGCCCCGACGCCTGTCGGGTAATCTCCTCCGGTTCAATGCCGATAGGATAGACCGCGGTATGAAAATGTTTCCCCCACGCGGTGTGGTTCTTCGGATCGCGGGAACTGACTCTCGTCAGACTGGAAAGGCTGTCGAGGAAAGCCTGGCGATCGTTTTCAGTTTGAAATCCCAGCAGATCAAAATCGCACATCTGCTCAAGGAGAATATCTGATGACGGCAGCGCGTTAAAAATCTCCGGCGTGGGAAAGGGAATATGCAGGAAAAATCCGATCCGGTTGTTCACACCGCGCTTACGCAGTTCGCTGGCAAACGGTAACAGGTGATAATCATGGATCCAGAGGATGTCATCCTCTTTTAAGAGCGGCAGGAGTTTGTCTGCCAGGTGCGCGTTCACACGCTGATAGCCTTCCCAGGCGGTGCGCTGGAAGTTCACCAGATCCAGCCGATAGTGAAAAGCCGGCCATAACACCGCGTTAGAAAACTGGTTGTAATACTCTTCGTGATCTTTTTCGCTCAGGTTAAACGACGCCCAGGTGATGTTGCCCCGGGTGACCTTTTTTAATGGCTGATCCTCGTTACCCAGTTCGCCACTCCAACCGAACCACAGCCCTCCTGCCGCTTTCAGCGCACCCAGTATCCCAACGGCCAGGCCGCCCGCACTGGTTTTGTTATCCGGAGGCGCTATTCGATTAGATACTACGACTAAACGACTCATTGCCATCTCTCCTGTCATTCATGTTTTTTTCTAGTTGTGCAGTGTAAACAGACTCCAGCCAGCGCCAGACGTCTGGCACTCCGGCTAATCGCCATTGCGCTTGCGTCTCCCCCTCTCCTACCTTCACTGAAATGCCCCCCGCCTCGTTCACCACGCGAAACCCGGCCTCATCGGTCAGATCGTCACCAAGAAAAACAGGGACCCGCCCGGCAAACGGCGCTTCACGCATAAACGCGGTTATCGCTTCACCTTTGTTAGTGCCTTTCGGCTTAATTTCGACAACGCACTTCCCTTGCTGGAGCGCAAGCTGCGGCCAGGTTTGCGTAATACGCAGCGCCAGCGCCTGCAGCGCAGCTTCATGTTCTGGCGCCTGTCGATAGTGCAGCGCAAACGCCATGCCTTTGGTCTCCACCTCCGTCCCCGGCAGATTCGTCAACGCCGTATGTAACTGCACGCTGATATCGCGTTCTATTGCCGAAGGGAGATGCACGATATGCATTTTCCCATTGATGTCACGGCGTTCAGCCCCATGTACGCCTGCCAACGGAAAGCGCCAGGGGGTAGCCAACGCGTCAAGTTCAACCATTGAGCGCCCTGAAATCAATGCCAGAGCCCCTGCGTTGCATTCTGCAAGTTGGTGGAGCATCTGAAGGATTGTGGGAGGAATCACCACCTGGTCTGGATGCGGCTTTAACTCCGCAAGGGTTCCATCGAGATCAAAAAAATAAGCATAGTGCATGGACTGTTCAGGGGTTACGGTTAACGGTTCTGCCACCCGGTACTCCTCCTTATTGTTCTCTCTGAGCCGCGCGGATCGCGCCTCATAAGCAACCGTAAGTATAGACAGTGTGACGATGCTCGCCATTTGGAAAGACAATTGCCAGCCGGGGTAGCGGCTGGCAAAGGAGAGGAACTAGACTGAAAAGTTGGACTTTTTTATCAGACTGTACGCTTCGCTTTTTGTTTGTAACGGTCGAAGATCACCGCTGCCAGCAGGATCAAGCCGCGTACAACGTACTGGGCGAAGGGCGAAATGTTCAGCAGGTTCATCGCATTCTCCACGGTCCCCAGGATCAGAATACCCGCCACCACATATGAGATTTTTCCGATGCCGCCCTTCAGGGAAACACCGCCTAACACGCAGGCGGAGATGACGATCAGTTCATAGCCAATGGAGGTCATCGGCTGTCCACTCGTCATACGCGAGGCGAGAATAATCCCGGCTGCCGCAGAGACCAGACCAGAGAGCACGAAAATAATGATTTTGGTACGCACCACCGGCACCCCGGCCAGACGCGCAGCCTCTTCGTTGCCCCCAATCGCCAGCGTATTACGTCCGAAAGTCGTTTTGTTTAACAGCAAGCCAAAGATAATCAGGCAACCCACCGTCAACCAGATTGGCGCCGGTAAACCGAACCAGTTGGCATAGCCGAGGGTGAAGAAACGCTCGTCTTCAATCCCCACCGCTTTACCGTCGGAAATGATATACGCCAGACCACGGACGATTTGCATCGTTGCCAGCGTGGTGATCAGGGCGTTGATCTTGAGTTGTGCAATCACGAAGCCGTTAACCAGCCCGCACAGCACGCCCAGCAGCAGGCCTGCCCCCACGCCAATCCACAGGCTTTCGGTCATATTGATAACCACCGCAGTGGTCACCCCGGCGCAGGCAATCACCGACGCCACGGACAGGTCGAAATCCCCTGACGCCAGGCAGAACAACATACCGCAGGCCACCATCCCCGACATGGAGATCGCCAACCCCAACCCTTTCATATTGATGAATGTCGCGAAGTTCGGCACAAAAATGGCGCAGGCGAGGAACAGGACGGCGAATACCACCAACATGCCATACTGATCCCAGATACGTCCCAGGCTAAAAGGCGACGGCGACTTTGGCGCGCCCGATCCGGAAGTTGTTACGGAAGACATCATTCTCTCCTTTCTCAGGCGACAGCCTGGCTGACTTTAGGCATCGCGAGGCTCAGCGCCTGGCGCTCATCCGCCTGTTCATGAAGTAATTCCCCGGCGATCTCGCCTTCCCGCATCACCACAATGCGGTCTGCCACGCCGAGGACTTCCGGCAGGTCACTGGAGGCGAACAGCACGGCAACGCCGCGCGCGGCCAGGGCATAAATAACGTTATAAATTTCGTGCTTCGCGCCAACGTCAATTCCACGCGTCGGTTCGTCGAGCAAAATCACTTTCATCTCTTCCGATAGCCAGCGACCAAGAATCGCCTTTTGCTGGTTACCACCGGAAAGATTCATAATTAGCTGTTCGGCACCAGGGGTTTTGATATTCAGCGAGCGAATATGATGGTCGGCATTGGTCTCCTCCCATCCGTTGTTGATCACACATCCCCCCAGCACATGCTTACGCCGGGCGCTGATGTTGATGTTGTCGCGTACCGAATGCACCGGAATGATCCCCTCCGCTTTCCGGTCTTCCGGGCACAACATCATTCCTGCCGCGATGGCGTTCGCCGGCTTGCGAATGTCGATCGGTTGTTCATCGATATACACCTGCCCTTCGCTAATGCGGGTGCCGCCAAATAAGCCTTTCATCAACTCACTACGGCCCGCGCCCACCAGGCCAAACAGTCCGACAATTTCCCCGCTGCGAACCGTCAGGCTGACAGGCGTGCGTACGCCCTGCGCTTTGACTTCATGCAGGCGCAAGCGCTCTGCGCCATAGGGACGAGACTGCCAGCCGTAGATGTCGCCCAGATCGCGCCCCACCATCGCCTGCACCAGCGCATCGTGGTTGACCTGCTGCATGTCGGTAAAGGTTTTCACGTAGCGGCCATCTTTAAACACCGTGATCGCATCGCTGAGCGCGAAGATCTCTTCCATACGGTGCGAGACATACAGAATGACGCGCCCTTCTTTACGCAGTTCGCGGATCACCCGAAACAGGTTTTCGATCTCCCTTGCTGAGAGCGAACTGGTCGGTTCGTCGAAGGCAATAATTTTGGCATTGCGCGCCAGCGCCTTGGCGATTTCCACCATCTGCCATTGGCCGATGGAGAGATACTTCAGGGGCGTCGCGGGGTCGATATCCATCCCCAGATGTTTCAGTTGCAGGCCCGCTTCATAATTGAGCAGGGTGCGATTCACAATGCCGCCTTTGTGCGGAAGCTGACCGAGATAGATGTTCTCGGCAACGGTCATCTCCGGCACGAGATGCAGTTCCTGGTAAATAATGGCAACGCCGGCATTCAGCGCAGCGGTAGTATCCGCGAAGCTCATTTCCTGCCCGCGAATCGCCAAAGAGCCCGTGGTTGGCGCATAGTTACCGCTGAGAATTTTTAAGAGTGTTGATTTCCCGGCGCCATTTTCACCCATCAGCGCATGCACCTGACCGGCGTAACAGTCAAAACTGATATCCGTAAGCGCTTTAACGCCGGGGAAGGTTTTACCAATGCCGCGAAATGAGAGATACGGGGTAGACTGTTGCATAACGTCTCCGTGAGTCAGTATCGTTCTAACCGGTTGCCGGATGGCAGCATGAGCGACGCCATCCGGCCTTTCACTTGCTGTCGTCTTACTTACCGCCTAACCCTTTTTTCGCCAGCTCTTCTTTGAAGTTGTCACGGGTGATCAGCACCACGTCAGTCACTTCGGTGAATGCCGGTGGCTCTGCGCCTTTCGTCACCCAGTTGTAGAGCATTTCACTGGATTTATAACCGTGAACGTCCGGGCTTGGCAGCAGTGAGCCGTAGAAGCCGGTCGCCTGCGCTTTCGACAGTTCGCTCACTGCATCAACGCCATTGATACCAATGCCGATCACGTCCGCTGCCTTAAAGCCCTGGCCTTCAGTGGCTCGCACGCCGCCCAACACGGTGTTATCGTTCATGCCGACAATCAGCCAGTGTTTGACTTCAGGGTGCTGAACCAGCATGGAGTTGGCGGCATCAAATGCGCCAGGGATATCGTTAGATTTGGTTGGAACCTGGTAGATCTGTTTTTCCGGGAAGCCTGCGGCTTTCAGCGCTTCCATCGAGCCGGAAGTACGACGACGAGCGGTGTCCAGTTCGTTAGCGGTAATCGCCATCACCGCGCTCTCTTTGACGTCCCAACCCCGTTTCTGCATCTCTTTATACAGTTCCTGGCCCTGACGCTCGCCGATTTTGGTTGCCGCCATCATGACCAGCGGGACGGTATCCATCGGTTTGCCTTTGGCATTGACGAACTGATCGTCCACGGCGATCACCTTCATGTCGTAGCCGCGCGCCTTCGCGACAATGGCGGAACCCAGTTTTGGATCCGGGGTACAAATAACAAACCCCTTCGCCCCGCTTGCCGCCAGGCTGTCGATCGCATTCAGCGTCTTCTCGCCGTCCGGCACCGCAATTTTAATCACTTCAAAGCCCAAATCTTTCCCGGCTTTATCGGCAAATTTCCACTCCGTCTGGAACCAGGGTTCTTCCGGTTGTTTCACCAGAAAACCCAGCTTCATCGATTCTGCCATAGCGGATTGTGACATAACGGCAGCCAGACCGATGGCTGCCAGCGCTTTAGTGAATTTGTGCATGGTTAACTCCAGCTTTAGCGTCATTTTATGTAGGGTAATATTCAACGACTTCATGTAATTCAGACGAAAAACAAGGCATTACCAAAAGGACTCAAGATAAGTGCCAGTGCTGGAATAGTTGTAGCGGGAAATTGATTCTCCATAGGAGAGCGACATCACACCGCAGAATTACAGTAATTGCGTACATAAATTCAGCGGAAAATGACATAAGAAATGGGGGAATTGTCAGACAAATAAAAAGTGTCGTAGCACATTAATCCATAAGGTCAGCTCACAAATCCTTGTTCCCGAATACGCCTGTATTCGGGTATAAACGGATTACCACGGATAATAGATATGTTCAGCATGTTCACGAACGGGTTGGTCATCGCCTAACAAACGGGCTGACAGCGTCAGGGCAAAATCAAAAATATGGCCTAATCCTTTACCACTGAGGAGATTACCATCCTCCACAACCGGCGCATCAACATAAACTCCGTCGGTCACCGCTTCATAGAGATCGCCTGAGCAGACATAACGACGCCCCTTCAGTAAGCCATTGCCGCCTAATACACGTGCAGCCGCTGAGCAAATGGGACAAATTAATTTTCCGGCGGCATCATGGCGCGAGATAAACTCGATAACCTGTGGATTCGCCGCCAGATTCATGCTTCCCTGCGGCCCTCCCGGCAGCACCACCGCGTCATACAGACTTTCTCGTTGCCCCGCCAGGGTGTCATCGGTCACCATCGGGAGATCGTGGTAGCTCACCACGGCACGAGACTCCGCGCAGGCCAGGGTATCTACGTCAATATTCAGACGTCGCAAGATATCAATAGTAACGATCGCTTCCGCTTCCTCGAAACCCGATGCCAGCAAGACAGCTACTCTTTTCATTCACCTTTCCTCATTTATTACAGGCTGATAACACCGAAAATGACGAATTAATCATTCGGTTATAATTGAACAAGATGACGCTACCCTGATTTTCCGCAAGAGATACACCGGCATTATTTCTGCCAGAACGGTTTCACAGGATTATTATCGCGGCAGGGACAGCAGAGATTATCAATGTTCTGATATTACCATGCTAAATCATTCACCTTTGTGACTTAAAACACCATTTCAAAATAAAGAAATCCATTCGCGTCACAATAAAATCAATCAGATATATAATTTCACATTATGTTTACTAAATACGGATTGATGTATTACCTTCAGTAATATGTAAAAAATCATAAACATTGCCATTTAAGGATTTTCTTATTTCATTTATGCCGGTATGCTTATTTTCGATTCGCGATGGAATTGACTCTTCGATCACATAATGGACTGGCAGAATGGACTTATTCTGCTAACAGTAAGTTGTGCAGATTAGTACTGCGCATCCCTTCTATCAGGAAATAAGGATATTGATATGGCTGCAGTTGGAATGGTACACAAACTCAATAATCAAATGAATCTTGAGTTTTATGCTTCCAATCTCTACCTCCATCTGAGTGAGTGGTGTTCTGAACACCGTCTGATGGGTACTGCGACTTTCTTACGTACTCAGGCCCAGAGTAACGTCACCCACATGATGCGCATGTTTAACTTCATGAAAAATGCCGGGGCGAATCCGGTGGTTAAGGCCATTGATGTACCAGGCGAAGATTTACATTCGCTGGAAGAACTGTTTCAGAAAACGATGGATGATTATGAACAGCGTGCCAGTACGCTTTCGCAGCTCACCGACGAAGCGGAAGCCCTGAACGATGCGACTACCCTGGATTTTCTCCACGATCTGGAAAAAGAACAACAGCAAGATGGGCTGTTGTTACAAACGATTCTTGAAGAAGTGCGTAGCGCCAAACGCGCGGGACTGTGCCCGGCGCAGACCGATCAGCACGTGCTCAACGTCGTCAATTACCAACAGCATTAATAGACCACGTTATTGGCCTGCATTTCACTCCCCGGCAGGCCAATTCGCAAAGCCCTTTCAGCCTGATGCCCCCCACTTTGGGGAGGCATTGCAAAAAGTATTTCTAAAATATAAAACAACGGTTTATTTTAGTGAGCTTCGCCCTGCGGCGTGAATTTCAGTTCAATCAGTGCGATCGCTTTCTGGATAGCGCGCCGCGTGACGGGATCGGCCGCAGCGGGATGCGTTGAAAAATCAATGTTTTTCAGCTGGCTGGTCATTTTTTCGCGAACTTCAACGGGAGCAATCACGTCGAGGACATCGAGAATTTGTTTGATGACGAGCTGGCAGGCGACAACGTCAGAGACCAGTTCCTGATCGGCATTCAGCGGTTGGGACATCGTATGCGTTCCTGATAGTGTTGAAAGGCCGTCATAGTACCGATTCAGAGGCCGAAACGATAGCCAGACCTGCAACCGCAAATGACAGGCATAAAAAAACCTGCCGAAGCAGGTTTTTTAATCAGAACATAGCGCCAGGCGGTACGTCTTTGAAAGTTTTGCAATAATTTTCAAACATGCTTTTCAGGATTTTGCGCAGTTTCATGGCATGACTCCAACTATGTTGTTATGCAGGTGTTATCGTCTATGTGCATATAATATGACCACCATCACAAAAATCAACTGTTTTGTGATGCGTGTCACGATTAATATTTAACATATCCTTTGCATTCATGCCTGTTTAACTGATAAATCAATCATCTACAGAGTTATCAGTTCCGGTAAATTTTTATAGTTTTTTTTGAATGGCAAGTTCAACATGCAAGAAGATCGAATCACAGAAAGCAAACGGAGTATCTCTCCTGCCGCCCTGCTTGTTGCCGGGGCGTTTTTCATGGAGTTTATTGACGGCACGGTAATCGCAACCGCCCTGCCCGATATGGCCAAAAGTTTCGGTGTTCAGGCGGTTGATTTAAATATCGGGATCAGCGCTTACCTGATTACCCTGGCGGTACTTATCCCGGCCAGCGGCTGGATAGCTGACCGTTTTGGCGCACGCAAAATCTTTACGCTTGCCCTCGCCATTTTCACCCTCGCCTCTGTGCTGTGCGGTCTTTCCACAACGCTGGAGAGTTTTCTGGCAATGCGTATCCTGCAGGGCGTCGGGGGCGCGTTAATGGTTCCGGTGGGCCGCTTAGCGGTCTTGCGCATCACGCCAAAGCATCAGTTGATTACGGCGATCGCCACCCTAACCTGGCCCGCCCTGGTCGCCCCCATTATTGGCCCTCCGCTGGGTGGTTTTATTACCAACTACGCCAACTGGCGCTGGATCTTCTTTATCAATGTCCCGCTGGGTCTGTTGGCGATAGCACTGGCGCTGCGATTTATTCCCAATATCCGCGACGACGATCGGCGTCCTTTTGATCTTCCTGGTTTCCTCGCCACTGCCATTGCGATGGTCAGTCTGGTCTATGCGATGGAGCTGCTGGGTTCACAGCATCCCGAAAGCGGATTGACGATAGCCCTGCTGGCGCTTGGCGTGGGGACATTTGCCTTTTCTTTGCGCCACTTCCGGCGAGCCGCCTGGCCGATGATACGCCTCGACGCCATGCAGGTGCCGACGTTTCGCGTCACAATGTACGGAGGATCGCTGTTCCGCGCCTCAATCAGCGCCGTGCCTTTTCTCCTGCCGCTCATGTTTCAGGTCGGATTTGGCATGAATGCCTTTCAGGCCGGTTCGCTGGTGCTGGCGGTATTTGTCGGCAATCTGACCATTAAGCCCGCGACCACGCCGCTCATCCGCTGGCTCGGCTTTAAAAAGCTGCTGCTGATTAACGGGGCACTCAATGTGCTGGCGCTGCTCGCCTGCGCGCTGATCACCCCCAGCACGCCTGTCTGGCTTATTTTGCTGGTGCTGTACCTCGGCGGTGTGTTCCGTTCGATTCAGTTTACCGGCATCAGCACGCTGGCTTTCGCCGACGTTCCCTCTGCCCAGATGAGCTATGCCAATACCTTATTCAGTACCGCGACACAGCTCGCCGTTGGACTGGGGATTTCACTGGGAGCGATCGGTATTCGTATTGGTGCGAATGTGAGTGAATGGTTGGGAATGAGCGCAATTCCTGGCATCAGCTTTCGGCTGGCGTTTGTGGCCATCGCGCTTATCTGCCTGATTGGCATGGTGGATACGTTACGACTGGTGAAAGATGCGGGCAGCGCGGTGTCTGCAAGGAAGTGAGGGGGAAAGCCGGGTGCGCATTACGCCCTCCGGCTTATCAGCAAAAATTAGCCGAGGATTTCGCGAACGAACGCTTCAATCTCTTTGCTCTGGCCATTTTCAAAGAAGCATTGCTGGAAACGCTGACCAGAAACCGCTGTCTTCACCAGTTGCGGATCGATCGCACGCAGCGTATCAAGATAGTTGTCTTTAACGACTGCCGCTTTGACCTGGTTAAGGATCCCGGCGTTACGTACCTGCGGTTCTTTACGCTCTGGCGGATACCCTTCTCCATTACGCCCCGTAAAGGCTTTCTCGAAGATAAAGCGCACGTTCAGTTCCGCTCCCCAGCCAAATCCTTTCGCAAACGGCAGAGACAGCGCATTACCGTTGTTAATCTGCGCAAACAGGAAGGCATCCGCCGGATCGATGCAGTAGCCGCACACCACGCCCGGATGAATATTCAGCGACATCAGCGCGCCCTGGCCTGTACCGCAGCCGGTCACCACAAAATCAACCGCTTTTGAATTCAGCAGAATGCTCGCCATGATGCCAAGGTGGATGTAGGTCAGGTGATGGTCATTCTCGTCGCTCATCCCGACGTTGAATACCGGAAACCCCTTTTCATCCGCAACCGCTTTGAGCTCGCGGTGAATGATGGTGTTCTTACCCGCCTGGCTGTTTTCCATCATCAGTGCAATTTTCATTCTGTCTTCTCCTGAATGCGATGCGGGAAGTCCCGCCTTGAGTCATCACGATACCGCACAGTACTACTTAACAAACACACTTTCAAATTTTATGAAAGATAGTTTTAAAAATAAGGGGCGGTTTCACATTTTCCTCAGTTGACCGCAAAAAAACCATCGTCGTGTGAATTAGTCGTTGCTGATCTATAAGTTATTCAGGCCATTGAAACGCCGATGTGTGAATTAGGATAGCGTATCACCGAACATTCAGAGCGATACCATGAAGACTCTTTTTATTGCCCTCTCACTGATACTCCTGACGGGATGCTCGATCAACAGACAGGCACAGGTGAGTGATGCCAGCTCGACGACCGGCGTTGTGCGATTGAGTTACGATCAGGCGATGCTGCAAAACGCCTATACCGACGACTATATCGCCCAGGGCACCGCCACACGCGCGTGTCAGCAACTAGGCTATGCCAGCGCCCAGCCATTCGGTCAACCCGTCAGCACCTGTAGCGTTTATGCAGGCTCCCTGTGTATGAACACAAAAATCACACTTTCCTGGCAATGTCAGGGCATCGCCATTTCGCAAGCAGCACCTCATTATTATTAAATTACGGGCCAGTATTGGCTGGCCTGATTTATCTCGCGTTAATTATTTTATAGCGCAAATGCGTTTTATTCCCATTCGTATTTTTAATAATTAAATTTATTATTTTACCTTTTGCAAATATTTAAATAACAAATTATAGTGACGCCACATCAACATATTTATGAATTTTGTGGAGCGAAGTCATGCTGAAAACAGAAATGATCGACAAACTGAATGAGCAAATGAACCTGGAATTATATTCCTCACTGCTCTATCAGCAGATGAGTGCCTGGTGCAGCTACCACAGCTTTGAAGGGGCCGCCGCGTTCCTGCGTCGCCACGCACAGGAAGAGATGACGCACATGCAGCGTCTGTTTGACTACCTGACCGATACCGGCAGCCTGCCGCGCATCAATCCCGTCTCATCGCCTTTTGCTGAATATGCATCGCTGGATGAGTTATTCCGTGTGACTTACGAACACGAACAACTGATCACTCAAAAAATTAACGAGCTGGCGCATGCCGCGATGACCAGTCAGGATTATCCGACCTTTAATTTCCTGCAATGGTATGTTGCCGAACAGCATGAAGAAGAGAAATTATTTAAATCGGTGATTGATAAATTAACGCTGGCAGGGAAAAGCGGCGAAGGTTTGTATTTCATCGATAAAGAGCTGTCGACACTCGATACCGCAAATTAATCCTGAAACGGTGAGGGAGCTCCTCACCGTTTTCTTAATGGCGGCAGATCTTACTTTCGTGCGTAGAGAAACCGTCATCCTGAGCAATAAACTTTCCTTTCGCTGCCAGAAACGCCACCAGCTCCCTCGCCGTCATATCCGACGCTGAACAGGTATGGAAACGTGCCGCTTCGCCAAACCGCGCCTTAATCGCGGCCTCGAGGCTTGCCGTAGTGTATTGCTCGCCTGACTCAATCATCATATTCAACACGTCGTGACCGTGAACAGAATCCATCATTCCTCCTCAATAAAGTGCGTAGCCTACGGCGATACGCCATCCGCTGCTTTGCGCTAACGCAGGTTGCGCTCATTTAAGGGTGTAAATATTCTTATACAGTCGATGTAACGGTCATTTGACGAAAATAACGTTTTGTCTTACCCTGCGCCGCAGATCTAACCGTTGTTAATCTCTGGGACAGTGTAAAACGTGAAGAATAGAACTCTGGGAAGTGTTTTCATCGTGGCGGGAACCACGATTGGCGCAGGGATGCTGGCGATGCCTTTGGCGGCTGCCGGGGTCGGTTTTGGCGTCACTTTTGCGTTATTGATTGGGTTGTGGGCATTGATGTGTTACACCGCGCTGTTGCTGCTTGAAGTGTATCAGCACGTCCCGGCAGACACCGGACTGGGCACGCTGGCAAAACGCTACCTGGGACGCTACGGTCAGTGGATAACCGGCTTCAGTATGATGTTTCTGATGTACGCGCTGACCGCAGCCTATATCAGCGGCGCGGGCGAATTGCTCGCCTCCAGTATCAGCGACTGGACCGGCGCAGAGATGTCGCCTACCGCGGGCGTCCTGCTGTTCACCATTGTTGCCGGCGGCGTCGTCTGCGTGGGCACCTCGCTGGTCGATCTGTTTAACCGCTTTCTGTTCAGCGCCAAGGTCATCTTCCTGGTGGTGATGCTGGCGCTGTTGATGCCGCACATTCATCAAGTTAATCTTCTGACCCTGCCGCTTGAGCAGGGGCTGGCGCTTTCGGCTATCCCGGTCATTTTCACCTCTTTCGGCTTTCACGGCAGCGTTCCCAGCATCGTGAGCTACATGGAAGGCAACATCCGCAAACTGCGGTGGGTGTTTATTACCGGCAGTGCGATTCCGTTAGTGGCCTATATTTTCTGGCAACTGGCGACGCTCGGCAGCATCAACTCCACAACGTTTATGGGACTGCTGGCAAATCATGCCGGGTTGAACGGATTGCTACAGGCATTGCGGGAAGTGGTTGCCTCGCCGCACGTTGAACTGGCGGTGCACCTTTTTGCTGACTTAGCGCTGGCGACCTCCTTCCTCGGCGTCGCGCTGGGGCTGTTCGATTATCTGGCCGATCTGTTTCAGCGCCGCAATACGGCAACTGGCCGGATGCAAACGGGCGCGATTACTTTTCTGCCGCCGCTGGCTTTCGCCCTCTTCTATCCACGGGGTTTTGTGATGGCGCTGGGCTATGCCGGTGTCGCGCTGGCCGTGCTGGCGCTGATTATCCCTTCACTGCTGGCATGGCAGAGTCGTAAACAGAATCCGCAGGCGGGTTATCGCGTACTGGGCGGACGCCCCGCGTTAGCACTGGTGTTTACATGTGGCATTGTGGTGATTGGCGTACAATTTCTGATTGCCGCCGGGCTGCTGCCCGAAGTGGGATAAAGAAAAAGGGGCGTCAGCCCCTTTCTGATCAGTGCAGGCAGCACTGCTTGTATTTTTTACCACTTCCACACGGGCACGGATCGTTGCGGCCGACTTTCACTTCCGCTTTCACCGGCACCTGCACTGGCGTTTCCTGCGGGTGCGCCATCCAGTAGGCGTGGAGATCCAACGCCGCCAGGCGGATCGCCTCAACGCTTTCTTCAAACGCTTCCGGGGTCAGTTTCTCAACCACTTCGAAATTCTCTTCTGTACCGTGCAGCGCGATGGCGTCAAGAGCCGGCTTCAGAGTATCCGGTAGCGCGGACCAGTCGGAAAGTGCAACGCCGCGCATGTAGCCGAAGCACCACTCTTCCACGATGGTAATCTCACGCCCCTCAATTTCGCGCAAACCAAACAGCGGTTCAAACTGTTCCGGGAAATCATTCAGCCGGTCAGCAGTGTCAGCCATATGCTGGAAAGCGAGATTCATAAAACGCGTCATCTCTTTTTCAGAGGACCAGCGCGGCACATATTGCGCCCCACCCCATACGGCAACCAGCCACTGCTCTGGCTCAATTTCACGTGGTGAACTGAGTACAGCCGTCAGCAGTCCATCCAGTTCTGCCACGTCCAGAATGGCATGTTCGGTGTTGTACTTGGTCAGCACATCATCCAGCCACTCCAGTTCACTTTCGTTCAACGGTCCCGTTTTCATCATACTTGTCCTCGGTAAACACTCTCGCCAGCGGCTATCTTACATGGCGAACGAGGAAACGGATACTGATTGCCGCGTGGGACACCTCACATGTGGCAGTAATTCTACTCATCATTTCTTCCTGCAAAACAGATACGGCGCATTGGCGTTTGAAAAGACATACGCGGATTGATACTCATCCACGGTCAGGGTCAATTCTCCACCTTTCTTCAGAAAGAATTGAGATATTATCTTTTCAAGTTTTTCATCAGTCACGGTATCGGAAAAGGTTTTGACAATGCGCGCTGTATGTAGAATCCGCGTTCTGAACTGCTGGGTATAGTTAAAATAGACCAGCCGATCGACATTAATCTTTGTCTCGCCATCGACTTTACCCGTAATAATGGCTGTTCCTGCAGTATGATCTCTCATCACTTTGCAGGAACCGTTCCGACAAATAACCTTCTCACAGAAATAGCATGCCATTGACATGGCTCGCACTACCCACGCTGGGTTAACAATAAATTCACCGCCAGACTCACGAAACCACATGAAAACAAGATCCGTAATCCCGACAAAATCGCGGGGTGATTTAATACCTTCCTGCGCATGAAGGATGAAAAAATACCATACAGCATGAATACAAGCAGCGTCATTAACATGAAGATAAGGCTCAATATCAACATGTTGGTTGCCGGTGCGGAGGACGTGGTTTGAATAAACTGCGGTAAGAAGGCCAAAAAGAACAGTGATAATTTGGGATTTAACAGATTGATAAATATCGCATGCAGGATGACTTTCGCGCCTGACTGAGAAACTTCGCAGTCATCAGGCTGTAACGTTGATTTCTCTTTTATAATATTCCACGCCATATACAACAGCCACACAACCCCGGCATATTTGATGACAGTGAACGCCATTTCACTGGAGTAGAAAATAGCGGCTAATCCCGTGATGGCGGCCAACATATGCGGAACAATCCCCAATGTACATCCTACGGCAGCCAGCAAACTCATTGCGACACCTCGCGATAACCCCATCGCAATGGTATAGATCGCACCGGTTCCCGGTGAAATAATCACAATAAATGAGGTTAATAAGAACTCGATACTGATCTGCATAACGTTATCCCGGGTGAACTAATAATAGGAGAGTCAGTGTTTATCAGGATAACCTTGCAAATCTTGTAGAAAATTGCAGACGGTTAATCAATCATGGCGGAGCGGTATTGTCCCGGTGTTATGCCCGTTTGCTTCTGAAATGCATGAGTGAGATGGCTTTGATCGGAAAAACCGGCCATCACCGCAACATCAACCGTCCTCTTGCCCTGTGACAAGAGTTTTTTTGCCAGCCGGACCCGGGACTGCAGAAGATAAGCATGTGGTGTAATCCCCACTTCCCGGGAAAAATAGCGAATGAGCTGGAAGCGGGTGATATCGCACAGGTTGGCGAGCCCCGCGAGGGTAATATTTTCTTCCGGGGCATCATCGATGAACTCTTTTACCAGCTGAACCGTCGGAGAATACGGGATACGCTGCGCGGCAGAAAGCGTATGGTGTTGCCCGGCCAGCATCAGACAACGCATGAGCATCTCTTCAATCGCCATGGTGTCCGGCTCACCAGCAGTCGACCGGCTAAAAAACTGCCGAATCATCAAACCGAGTGCGGGATCGTGAGCCACCGGTTTCAGAGTCAAATCGCCTGTCGATATGTTGGTATTCCATTCTTTTATAAAGACGTCAGGATTGATATACAACATGAGCCAACCCCGCGGACCTGTAGCGGGGATCCCGTCGTGAATTTCGCCGGGATTGACCATGATCACATCCCCTGTTACCGCATTGACATTGCCGATATTACTCCATGATCGATGGCTTCCCTGGATGAAAACCCCGATGCCAAATTGATCATGGGAGTGACGCGGGAAAGCGCGCTCTGAATATAACGACAGTATTTCAACATCAGGGATCACACAACGGTGCTGCTTTACCTGATGAACGTCTTTTTTCATGGTCGTTCTCTTGTGGCTACGGATGCAGGAAATTCCCGACTCACTCTAAAGATACCCTTTGAAACGGAGACAGACGACCGATCTTTTACTGTTTACCGGAACGGAGCTAGTCAGGCCTTAATAAAAAGGATGCGATTCTGCTTATCGCCCGGCGTGCTTCCGGTATTTCCCCTGCGGATGACTGGAATACGTGCCATAAACCGTTCCAGACTTCAAATTGAACGTTAACACCGGCCTCTGTCGCCTGTTTCGCCAGACGGGTCGAGTCATCGAGAAGTAATTCATCGCTTCCCGTCTGTATCAGGAGAGGGGGGAGCCCTGTCAGATCGCCAAAAAGGGGAGAAACCAGCGGATTCGATGTTTCAGCATGAGAACAGTAGTATGCAACGGTTTGCCGCAAATCCTCAATACAGATCATCGGATCCTTCTTTGCACAAGAAGAAATGCTGTCACCCGATAAGGTGTAATCAAGCATAGGAGATAACAAAAAACAGGAATGCGGCAACGGAGAATTTTCTTTTTTCAGTAGCAGAAGCAGAGATAAAACCAGTCCACCGCCGCTTGAGTCACCGCCGATAATGATCTCATCAGGCCGATATCCCTGCACTAATAACCACTGCCATGCATATTTTATATCCATCAAACCGGCGGGAAAGGGATTTTCAGGCGCTAAAGAATAATTGAGCGTGAGGGCATTCACTTTTGCACAATGGACAATATGTCCAACCAGTTTCCGGTGTGTGATGCTTGATCCCTGACTGTTACCTCCACCATGAAGATACAGAATGACTTTTCGCTTTTCGACCTGCGAATGTCGCACCCACTCCGCTGAAATACCTTCTTCAGCGATGACTTCTGTGCTGACATTTTCGGGTAACGGAACATTTATTGCCCCTTCTTCCCATATTCTTCTTTGCGCATGAAGAGGCGTGTTAAGCACAAAATCTACGTTACTCGCGTAATTCCTGAAAAGTGCTTCTCTTTTGCGCTGAGCTTCAATGCTTAACATTATCTCGCCTCACTGCGAATCGGTAGACTGGAGATCAGTATACAGAAGACGCGTTCGGTTTCAGCACAACGCACTCTCGTCCATGAAATGACAACCCACAGACGGTTACCAGACAATCTGGAGGTAAATTTCAGATACAAAAAAACCACCCGTAGGTGGTTTCACGACACTGCTTATTGCTTTGATTATTCTGCTTTTTCCCATGGTACCCGGAGCGGGACTTGAACCCGCACAGCGCGAACGCCGAGGGATTTTAAATCCCTTGTGTCTACCGATTCCACCATCCGGGCTCGGGAAGAAAGTGGAGGCGCGTTCCGGAGTCGAACCGGACTAGACGGATTTGCAATCCGCTACATAACCGCTTTGCTAACGCGCCTTAAATCTTTGTCTTTCGACTGACACCCGCAACTGCCGATGTCTTAATCTGGAGCGGGAAACGAGACTCGAACTCGCGACCCCGACCTTGGCAAGGTCGTGCTCTACCAACTGAGCTATTCCCGCATCATCAAGTAAATCGTTAATCACTTGATTTTACTATCGTCTGGCAATCTGTACCGCCGTTCGATGCGTTGCATTCTACTTACCTGACGCAATGAGTCAACGATATTTTTCGCCACTTAGACTCGTTTGCTGAAATTTACGGCGAAACGATCACTGATCAAGCAAATCCCCGCGCGCGGCGTTTAAATACTGGAACATTGACCACAACGTCAGGACCGCAGCAACGAAGAACAGCGCAATGCCCGCGTACTCCACCCAGATATTCGGACGCCACAGCAGCCAGGCCAGCGCCGCCATTTGCGAGGTGGTTTTGACTTTGCCGATCCAGGAGACTGCCACGCTGCTGCGCTTGCCCAGTTCCGCCATCCATTCACGCAGTGCAGAGATGATAATTTCACGCGCGATCATCGTGGCCGCTGGCAATGTCACCCACCAGCTGTGATAGTGTTCGGTCACCAATACCATCGCAATTGCCACCAGCACTTTATCCGCAACCGGGTCGAGAAACGCGCCAAAACGCGTACTCTGGTTCCAGCGACGCGCCAGAAAACCGTCAAACCAGTCGGTTACCGCAGCGATACAGAAGATCAGCGCAGCAACGAACGGCGCCCAGGTGAATGGCAGATAAAACACCACGACAAAGAATGGGATAAGTATGACGCGAAACAGCGTAAGCAACGTTGGAATATTAAATTGCATAGTGACGGGTAACTATCTGTTGTCAGAGAATTTACCCCTATGTTGCTACAGCGGACTCAATGTTTCAACGACCAGAAGATCTTTTCTGCCAGTCCTTGCGAAATACCCGGCACTTTTGCAATTTCTTCAACGCTGGCGTTACGTAATCCTTGCAAACCGCCCATATATTTCAACAACATTTGGCGACGCTTAGGTCCAACGCCTTCGATCGTCTCCAGCGTACTGGTGTTTTTCACTTTCGCCCGTTTTTTACGGTGGCCGCCAATGGCATGATCGTGTGACTCATCGCGAATATGCTGGATCACATGCAGGGCCGGCGAATCCGGCGGCAGGCTAAATCCCTCACCTTCCGGTTCAAAGAACAGCGTTTCCAGACCAGCTTTACGATCAGCGCCTTTTGCAACACCTAACAGAAGAGGGTGATTTTTATCCCAGGGCACATCCAACTCAGCGAAAACGGCCTTCGCCTGCCCCAGTTGCCCTTTTCCGCCATCGATCAGGATCACATCCGGAATCTTACTTTCTTCGATAGCTTTACCATAACGGCGACGCAATACCTGATTCATTGCCGCATAGTCATCGCCCGGCGTGATGCCGGTGATATTGTAGCGACGGTATTCCGCACGCAGCGGCCCGTTCGCATCAAAGACCACGCAGGATGCCACCGTTTGTTCGCCCATCGTGTGGCTGATGTCGAAACATTCCATCCGTTTTACGGCTGGCAGCTTCAGTACGGTCGCCAGCGCCGTCAACCGTTGGGTAATGGTCGACTGCTGAGAAAGTTTCGTGGTCAGCGCCGTGGCGGCATTGGTCCGCGCCAGTTTCAGATAACGCGCGCGATCGCCGCGGGGTTTGGTCTGCACATTGATACGACGCCCTGCCAGTTCAGAAAGCGAATCTGCCAGCAGCGTTTTGTCGTCCAGATTGAAATCCAGCAGGATCTCCCCAGGCAATGTGCGCATCTGGCTGCCCTGGAGGTAGAATTGCCCGACGAAGGTTTCCACCACTTCGCCCAGTTCAGTCCCTCCCGGCACTTTCGGGAAATAGCTGCGGCTGCCCAGCACTTTCCCCTGGCGGATAAAGAGTACGTGTACACAGGCCATTCCGGCATCAAACGCAACGCCGATCACATCCAGATCGTCACCCGCGTTGGAAACGAACTGTTTCTCCGTCACCCGACGCACGGCCTGGATCTGATCGCGTATACGCGCGGCCTCTTCGAACGCCAGATTTTGACTGGCTTTCTCCATCCGCGCGATCAGCTGGTTTAAGACCTGGTCATCTTTGCCGGATAAAAACAACCGGACGTAGTCAACCTGCTGCGCATACTCTTCCTCACTCACCAGGCCTTCGACGCAGGGGCCCAGGCAACGGCCAATCTGGTATTGCAGACACGGTCGCGAGCGATTGCGATAAACGCTATTTTCACACTGACGGATCGGGAAAATTTTCTGTAACAGCGCCAGCGTTTCACGGACGGCATAGCCGTTGGGAAACGGGCCAAAGTATTCGCCCTTGGTATGTTTCGCTCCGCGGTGCATCGCCAGCCGGGGATGCGTATCCGCGCTGAGAAAAATAAAGGGATAGGATTTGTCATCACGCAACAGCACGTTGTAACGCGGCTGATACAGCTTGATGTAGTTGTGCTCGAGCAGCAACGCTTCCGTTTCGGTGTGCGTCACCGTCACATCGATTTGCTGAATGAGCGCAACCAGTGCTTCGGTCTTACGCGAAGCCAGGTTGCTGCGGAAATAGCTGGAAAGCCGTTTTTTCAGGTCTTTCGCTTTACCCACATAAATAACCGTACCACCGGCATCATACATACGATAAACGCCGGGTTGACTGGTTACGGTTTTTAGGAACGCTTTCGCGTCAAACTGATCGCTCACTGGCTTGTTAACGTCTCCGCATTACACAGGCCATGGCGAATTGCCAGGTGAGTCAGCTCTACATCACCATGAATGTTTAGTTTACTGAACATACGATAGCGATAGCTGTTCACCGTTTTAGGACTGAGATTCAACTGCTCCGAAATCTCATTAACCTTCTGACCTTTGGTGATCATCAGCATAATCTGCAATTCGCGCTCAGACAAACTGGCAAACGGGGTTTCCGTTTTTTCGGGTTCAATCTGGCTTAATGCCATTTGCTGGGCGATATCAGAAGCAATGTATCGCTGCCCGGAATAAACCGAGCGGATGGCATTTACCACTTCCTGAGGTGCTGCGCCCTTACTCAGGTAACCTGCGGCTCCGGCCTGCATCACTTTAGCTGGCAACGGGTTCTCCGTGTGAACGGTCAACATAATCACTTTAATATCGGCAGTTGAACGCGCAATTTTACGCGTGGCTTCAAGGCCACCAATACCGGGCATGTTCATGTCCATCAACACGACGTCGACGGTGTTGGCGCGACACCATTTTACGGCATCCTCACCGCAACCTGCTTCACCGACAACTTTTATACCCTTTATATCTTCAAGAATGCGTCGTATCCCTGCGCGCACCAGTTCGTGGTCATCAACAAGAAGAACGTTGATCAAAGGAATATCTCCAGAATAGGGATAACGCTACTGATAGTGGATCGCCACTATATTAGCGGGTTTTATCTCAACTTTAAAACGTAAAAAACGCCCGGTTACTGATTTTGCTCTCGTTTTCGGAAATTAGTTTGTACGCTTTGTGGAAACTTAGTCTAAGAACAGCTAGTTACACGCACTATTTGGGAACAAGGTTTCACAATAGTGACAAAAACTCGCTTTCTCTCGCTTAAATGCTAAATAGACTGCTAAGTTTGTAACAATAATTAACGAGTAAAATACTCGGAATAAACAATAAATGAGGAAAATATAGACTTCTTAGGTTGTTGTTTAATTTAACTCCGCCGGTGTGATTTCCGATCAAAAAACAACCACTGCTATTTTTCCCTCAGCTTATGGTATACTCCGCGGCCTTAACATTTACCATCGCACATTTTTACTGAAACATTACGAGGAAAATAAATGAGTACGCCTGATTTTTCCACTGCCGAGAATAATCAAGAACTGGCTAATGAAGTCACCTGCCTGAAGGCGCTGTTAACGCTGATGCTGCAAGCAATGGGCCAGGCTGATGCAGGCCGCGTGATTCTTAAAATGGAAAAACAGATCGCGCTGGTCGAAGACGACGCGCAGGCTGCAGTATTTTCCAGCACTGTTAAGCAAATTAAACAAGCTTACCGTCAGTAAAGAAAAACCGGCTGAAAGCGCTGCGCTCAGCCGGTTTATTGTCTGCCACGCAGAACGTTTATTGTTTCAGATAAGCCCGGTCGCCGCGGCATAGCACGCAATCTGCGTCTTATTCGGCGCGTTGAATTTCTTCTGCATATTCTTCTGGTGAAAGTTAACGGTGTTTTCTGATATCGACAGAATCATCGCGATTTCAGCCGAGGTCTTCCCTTCCGCTGTCCATTTCAGAATCTCTTTTTCTCGCTTGCTAAAGCGCATTTCCGGCGCCATCACCATCTCATCTTCGAGCCGGGAAAGTACCGTTAAGCTTTCGCGTACCAGCAACTGCAGTTTCAATTCGACTTCATCGCCCGCAAACGGCGTATTACGCAGGCTCGACCGTGAGACCGAGAGAAAACCCAGCGCGCGATTTGGCAGCATAAGGCACTGCGTGACCCCTTTGCGTAATCCGTGCGAACGGGCGGCATCCCACATCGTCTGCGCATCACTGAATAATGCGTCGTTCCAGGGCAGATGTCCCTGAATGAAGTTTTCCGGTTTCAGCACGGGATCAATCGCGAAATAGTTTTCCGCCTGATATTGCGAAACCCACGCATCGGGATAAGTGGTATGAAGGGAAATTTTAGGACGCGTGAACGGAACCGGATGCCTGACACACAGCGCGTAATAATCGCATTCCAGCAATTGTGTCTGCTGCTGTAATTCGCTGTAGACGTCTTCTGCGCTTGTCATTTCGTGAAAGCGTAACAACATCGTCCGTCGCCAGGTAAAGAAATCTAAATCCTGCATACTCAGTATTCGCGCCCTTGAGAGTGATAATCATTTTAAATGTGAGAAATAACCTATCACATAAACATACGGTAGATGTATAAAATATCGGTCAGGGAACCGATTACTTGAGCATTGTTTCAGTACGCCTGTTTCACTCAGGGAAATACGTTCATAGTCATGCGACTGATATTACTATTTATGCATCTCCACCCGGCCGAAATGGGATAATCCCGGACGAGTGGAGAAAAACCAATCATTGCAGCAGAAACTTCTCAAGAAACTGACGGGTTCTCGGTTGTTGCGGATTGGCAAATAGCGCTTTGGCCGGCCCCTGTTCCACAATACGCCCCTGATCCATAAATATCGCCCGGTCCGCGACATCGCGGGCGAAGCTCATTTCATGGGTCACAATCACCATGGTACGTTTTTCCTGCGCCAGTTGACGGATAGTGCTCAACACCTCGCCCACCAGCTCAGGATCGAGCGCAGAGGTCGGCTCATCAAACAATATCACTTCCGGGCGCATCGCCAGCGCACGGGCGATCGCCACACGCTGCTGCTGCCCACCGGACAAGCGCCGTGGATAGCTGGTCTCTTTCCCGGCCAGCCCCACTTTCGCCAGCAGTTCCCGCGCCCGCGCCATCGCCTCTTCTTTGCCTTCGCCCTTCACGATAACCGGACCTTCAATGATGTTCTCCAGTACCGTGCGATGAGGGAAGAGATTGAAGCTCTGGAACACGAAGCCGACATGCTGACGCAACTGGCGGATAAGCGTTCGTTGCTGACTCAGCGAGCGCGCCGTATCAATGGTGATGTCACCCACGGTGATCGTGCCCGCTTCCGGTTGTTCCAGCAGATTAATACTGCGCAGCAGCGTCGTTTTTCCCGACCCGCTGGGACCGATGATCGCGACCACCTCCCCCGCCTGCACTTGCAGATCGATGCCGTGCAGCACCGTCTGCCCATGGAATTTCTTGACCAGGTTTTTTACATCGATCGCACTCATTTCGGCTCTCTCTCCTGGCGGTTCAGTTGATTTTCAAAGTAGTTCTGTAATGAAGACAGCACGGTTGCCATGATCCAGTAGATCAACGATGCCGCCAGATACATAGTGAATACTTCCAGCGTGCGCGATGTGATCAGCTGTGCCTGGCGGAACAGTTCTGGCACCTGAATGGTGGCCGCCAGCGACGTGTCTTTCACCAGACTGATAAAACTGTTGCTCAGCGGCGGCAGCGCTACCCGGGCAGCCTGCGGTAAAATGGCGCGACGCATCGTCTGCCACGGCGTCATCCCGATACTGGCTGCCGCTTCCCACTGTCCTTTGTCAATCGATGAAATCGCCGCACGTAGCGTCTCCGCAGCATAGGCTGCCGTATTGAGCGACAGGCCAATCATTGCGGACGGCACCGGATCCAGCTCAATACCAAACTGCGGCAGACCGTAGTAGATCATAAACAGTTGCGCGATAAGCGGCGTACCGCGAAAAATAGAGATATAGAAACGCGCCAGCCAGCGCAGAGGCAGCAGCGGCGACAGACGCATCAGCGCAAGGATAAATCCCAGCAGCAGTCCGAAGAACATCCCGCCAATACTGAGCTGCAGCGTAAACACCGCCCCTCTGAGCAGATACGGCAGGGAATCAATAACCAGTTGGATACTTTCTTGCATGAGCTTATCCGAAAATTACACGTGTGGATGGTAGGCAAACAGCGCGGGCGCCCCACCAGTATGGATAAAGAGGATCGGGCCTTCGTCCTTAAAGCGTTTCTGGCTGATTCCGTCAATCAGTCCGGCCATCGCTTTTCCGGTGTAGACCGGGTCGAGAAGGATCCCTTCCAGACGCGCCAACAACTTCACGGCTTCCATCCCCTCTTCATTTGGCGTGCCGTAGCCCGGGGCATAATAGTCATCCCACAACAAAATCTCCGCCGCCGCTGTCAGCTCCAGTTCACGGGCAATAGCCTGTTGCAGCGCCACCACTTTCGGCTTTTGATCGGCTACGCTGCGCGAAACGGTTACGCCAATCAGATCCACATCCGGCAGCAGTTGTTCCAGCCCAATCGCCAGCCCGGCGTGCGTTCCCGCGCTGCCAGATGCCACCACCACTGAAGAGAGCTGCACCGCGCCTTCACACTGTTGAGCAATTTCCAGCGCGCTTTCAACATAACCTAATGCCCCCAGCGCGTTTGAACCGCCGACTGGAATGATGTAGGGGCGAAAGCCCTGTGCTTCGACGCGAGTAGCCAGTTCCTGCAACTGCGCATCCGGCTGGCTTAGCGCATCACACATTTCGACCTGCACGTTGAACAGATCCAGCAGCAGTCGGTTGCCGTTGGTGAGATAGTTTTCCGCCGTGGTGCCAATGGGGTTTTCCAGCAGCGCCACGCAGTGCAGTCCCAGCTTCGCGGCGACCGCCGCCGTCTGACGAACGTGGTTAGACTGAATCGCGCCTGCCGTGATCAGCGTATCCGCGCCTTCACGCAGCGCATCTGCGGCCAGGAACTCGAGCTTACGCAGCTTATTACCGCCCATCGCCATCGGTGTTACGTCATCGCGCTTGATGAAAATATCCCGTCCCAGGTAGTCAGAAAAGCGCGGCAGGTATTCCAGCGGCGTCGGCGCGCCGATAAATTCCAGACGTGGAAAGCGTGTCAGGTTGTGCAGTGGCATAAAGCCTCCAATTATTCGTTGTTGTGATGTTCTTTTTATTATGCACGTTCAAACGCATGAAATAAAAAAGGCGCTGATTAAAGCGCCTTTTTTTCTTATCGTTTGGACTATTTCGTTACATCCGCGCCAAACCACTTCTCAGAAAGCGCCTTCAGCGAGCCGTCTTTCTGCATTTCGGCGATCGCTGCGTCTACCGCCTTCAGCAGGTCTTCGTTGCCTTTACGCAGCGCAACGCCAGACTCCTGACGGGAGAAGGCTTCACCGGTGACCGCCAGCGTGTCTTTGGTCTTTTTAACCAGATCCAGCGCCGCCAGACGATCCACCAGAATGGCGTCGATACGACCTACGCGCAGATCCTGATATTTCGTCGGGTCATCATCATAAGTCCGGATGTCAACGCCCTGAACGTTCTGACGCAACCACTCTTCATAGTTAGTACCCAGACCCACGCCCACTTTCTTATCTTTCAGATCGGCGGCGGTTTTAATCGCGCCTTCATTGCCTTTTTTCACCAGCGCCTGGATACCGGAAACGGTATAAGGGGTAGAGAAATCATATTTCTTCTTCCGCTCGTCGGAGATGGTGACCTGATTGATCACCACATCGATGCGTTTAGAGTCCAGAGAGGCCAGCATCCCGTCCCATTTGGTCGGTTTCAGCGTCGCTTTCACGCCCAGATGCTTTGCCAGTTCTTCAGCAAATTCCACTTCAAAGCCGGTCAATTTACCATCATCGCCCTGGAAGCTGAACGGCGGATAGGTGCCTTCCAGCCCCACCAGCAGCGTGCCGCGATCTTTAACCTTCTTCAGCAGACCTTCATCTGCAAACGTTTTTGCGCTCATTCCCGCGACAAGTGCCACTGCCATCACGCCCATCAGCGCCTGGCGTCCCAGAAGTGCTAATTTCATATTTACCCCGAATGTTGTTATGAATGCCCGTAGTGTAGAGCGTTTATGGGTAACGACATAAATCACTCTGCTACATCTTATTCATTTTTAATATATATCAGAAGTCATCCGGAGGGAGGATTTCTGTTGCGGTTCGGGGCGAGCATGCGCTTTATATTGCGCGTACTTACGCAGCGCGATGCGATAGTTGTTGGTGCTGGTCTCCGGCAGCCACGGCGCCAGGTTTTCATCAAGGTAACCGTCCTGGAGCAGATCGTGAGAAATTTTCTGCTCGCTGAGATGATTACCGAGACGGCGCAAACGGACAACATACTCGCGTACGGTCCCGTGGCTCATTTCGGTCTGTTCAAACAGGAATTGTTTAAAACCAATGATGTCGAAAAAGTCGCTCTGCGTCTTGCAGTGCAGATCGCCGCAGAAACGGCATAGCGCCACCCACTCTTTCTGCTCCTGCTGCCAGGCGGCTTCGTCCATGAGCGTGTCGAGGCGAGAAATGGCGATTTTGTTAACGATCTGCCCTTTACGCACCAGTGTGATGCGATCCAGTAACTTATGGCAATGGGCGCAATGCGTCTGGCTGTGTTTAAAGTCTTTGAGGTAGCGGCTTAGAGGCCGTCTTTTTGATTGCTGCACCGTCATGAGAACTCCTGGTAGTCAATACGTTGTGCGGCATTTTTCAGCGCCGACAACGTCGTTCGCTATAACTTACCCAGCTTCGTGCGTAACCGTTTTATGGCCTGACTGTGCAACTGGCTGACCCGTGACTCCCCGACATCCAGAACCGCGCCAATCTCTTTGAGATTGAGTTCTTCCTGGTAATAGAGCGTGAGCACCAGTTGCTCGCGTTCCGGAAGTGCTTCAATGGCATCCATCACGCGCTGGCGCAAATTGCTCTCAAGGAGCTGTTGTAACGGGTTTTCCTGCTGGTGTTCTTCTGTCACCAGCTCGATACTATCGCCATGCTCTTCCCGCCACTCGTCATAGGAGAAGAGTTGGCTGTTGTTGGTATCAAGCAACATCTGACGATATTCTTCGACAGGAATCGCCAGCCGCTCCGCCACTTCGGTTTCCGTTGCGTTGCGCCCTAATTCCTGTTCCAGTTGCCCCATCGCCTGTGCCACTTCGCGGGCATTACGCCGGACACTACGCGGCACCCAGTCACGGCTGCGTAGTTCATCCAGCATCGCCCCACGAATACGCTGCACTGCGTAAGTGGTAAATGCCGTTCCTTGCAGAGCGTCATATCGGTCAACTGCATTCAATAACCCGATACCGCCCGCCTGTAGCAGATCGTCCAGTTCTACGCTCGCGGGCAAACGCACCTGCAGGCGCAACGCTTCGTGACGCACCAGCGGTACATAACGCTGCCACAGCGAGTGTTTATCCATTACACCTTCAGCGGTATACAGTGAATTCACGATAAACAGCCCTGCGTTAAATGAGTTATCGGCATGATTATCCGTTTCTGCAGGGGTTTTAATCGGGTGAATAGTGGGTGAAATGAGGGGTTATTTAGGGGTTACGGGTAAAGCTATAACGAAAAAACCCCGCCGGAGCGGGGTTTGTGCAGGAAGCGTAAATTAACGCAGCAGAGACAGGACGTTCTGCGGAACCTGGTTGGCCTGTGCCAGAACAGAGGTACCTGCTTGTTGCAGGATCTGTGCTTTGGACATGTTGGACACTTCGGTCGCGTAGTCAGCGTCTTCGATACGGCTACGTGCAGAAGTCAGGTTGTTAACGGTGTTGCCCAGGTTGGTGATGGTAGAATCGAAACGGTTCTGTACCGCACCCAGGTCAGAACGCAGGGCGTCAACCTGTGCCAGCGCAGCGTCGATCACCGCCAGCGGATCTTCAGTGCTGGTGCTGGCTTTCGCCACGTCTTCGTTAACCAGTTTCGCGCTACCGTTTTTGTCGGTAGTCAGGTACATGACTTTGTCATCAGCAGCGTTAGTCACAACGCCATCAACGTCAACGTTATAGGTTGCACCGCTTGACTTCAGCGTGCTACCTGTTTTGGTTGCACTGACATTCTGCAGATCGGTTACTGTAGCGGCTTTGTTGGCAGTTGTTGCGTTAGTGGTCAAAGTTCCACTTTGAGAAGCATACAGTGCTACGTCAGTCTTAACTGTCGCTTTATCTCCATCAACATCTTCATCAGCAACAGTGAAGGTGACGGTTTTTCCATCGACTTTCGCCGTATAGGTACCATTACCAAATTCGTCAGAATCAGCTTTAGCGGTGAATTCCATACCATCATAAGTGAATTTATCACCAGCTTTTGCACCAGCACCTAATTTTGCCAGCCCCTCAGCACTATCATTTTGGGCTGCAGTGGTTGTATAAATGGTGGAAGCTGTATTACCAACTGTGGCCGTATCAATTAAGCTGCCATCTTTCGCACTAACATAGAGTGCCTTACCATCGTTCATTACTGTCTGGGATTTAACATCAACAGTAATTTTGGTTGATTCCGCAGAATAGCCAGCATCACCAGGATTTTTAGTACCATCGCTAACCATAGCGGTGTAGTTATCAGTACCGGTCGCGCCAAATTTAGAAATCAAGTCGCTGGCAGTGGCTTTCTGCGCGCCATTCACGCGGAAGTCAGACACGCCCAGGCTCTGGGTGTCGATTTTTTTCAGGTCGATGGAGATGGTTTCACCGTCGTTAGCGCCAACCTGGATTTTCAGGGTGTTGTCCTGAGCCAGTACTTTCACGCCGTTGAACTGAGTCTGACCGGATACGCGGTCGATTTCGCTCAGACGCTGGGTGATTTCGTTCTGGATAGAGGTCAGGTCGCTATCGGAGTTAGTGCCGTTAGTTGCCTGAACAGTCAGTTCACGCACACGCTGCAGGTTGTTGTTGATTTCGTTCAGTGCGCCTTCCGTTGTCTGCGCAATGGAGATACCGTCGTTAGCGTTACGAGAAGCCTGAGTCAGGCCCTTGATGTTAGATGTGAAGCGGTTAGCAATCGCTTGGCCCGCAGCATCGTCTTTCGCGCTGTTGATACGCAGACCGGAAGACAGACGCTCAATAGCAGAGCTCAGGGTAGACTGAGATTTGTTCAGGTTGTTCTGGGTCAACAGCGACAGGCTGTTTGTATTAATGACTTGTGCCATGATCTTTTCCTTATCAATTACAACTTGATGTTATTGGGCTGTTGCCCACGGTTTCTCACCGTAACCCTTGTATCGGCACCTTAAATTCGAACTTTAGAGAATTTTGAGTTTCCCAATCATTTTTTCTTAGCCATTGAAATACCCTCTTTATACGCCATTATTCCGGGCATTATTTTTCTAAAACTATTATTAAACTTTGCCCCGGGATTGCCGATAACGCGTTTAACTACTGTTTGCAATCAAAAGGAATAAGGCATGGCTTCGTTTACATCATTGGGCGTAGGCTCAAACTTACCACTGGACACATTGCTGACGAACCTGACCACTGCAGAGAAAAAACGCTTAACGCCTATTACACAGCAACAGAGCGCAAATACCGCGCGCTTAACGGCTTATGGCACGCTTAAAAGCGCACTGGAAAAGTTTCAGACCGCCAACACCACGCTGAACAGTGCCGATCTTTTTAAGAGCACAACCATTACCAGCAGCACGGAAGATTTAACCGCGACGACGACCGCCGGTGCAGCAGCGGGAACTTACACCATCAGCGTTACGAAGCTGGCGCAAGCACAGTCACTCAGTACCACCGTTGACATCAACTCCACAAAAGATGCGTTGGGTGATACCTCTTCTGACACTCGCACCATCAAGATTGAACAAGCCGGACGTAAAGAGCCGCTGGAAATTAAACTGTCTAAAGACCAGACGTCTCTGGAAGGTATTCGTGATGCCATTAACGATGCCGATAGTGGTATTTCGGCCAGTATCGTCAAAGTTAAAGAAGGCGATTATCAGTTAGTGCTCACCGCAGATTCTGGTATAGAAAACCAGATGACCATTTCGGTTGAAGGCGACAGTAAACTTAACGATTTATTGGCCTATGACAGCACCGCTGGCAGTGGCCAGATGAAACAACTGGTTAGCGCGCAGAACGCGCAACTTACCGTTAATGGTATCAATATCGAACGCCCCAGCAACACCATTACCGATGCGCCGCAGGGCGTTACGCTGAATCTGACCAAAGAAGTCACCGACGCACGCCTGACGGTCACCAAAGACAACAGCAAAGCGACAGATGCGATTAAAGGCTGGGTGGATGCATATAACTCCTTACTTGATACCTTCTCGTCACTGACCAAGTACACTGAAGTGGATCCTGGTGCAGAAGAACAGGACCAAAATAACGGTGCACTGCTCGGCGATAGCGTTGTACGTACTATTCAGACAGGCATTCGCGCTCAGTTCTCTAATGCTGGCAGCACCGGAGCGTTTAAAACCCTGAGCGAAATTGGCATCACATCCGATGGCGCGACCGGTAAATTAAAAATCGACGATGCCAAACTGAAAAAAGCGCTGGATGAAAATACCGCTGGCACGCGCGAATTGTTGGTCGGTGACGGCAAAGAAACCGGAATCACCAGCAAAATCGCAGAGCAAGTTAAAGGTTATCTGGCCGACGACGGCATTATTGATAGCGCACAAGACAATATTAACGCCACACTGAAAAAGCTGACCAAGCAATATCTGGCCGTCAGCACCAGTATCGACGATACCATCGCGCGGTACCAGGCTCAGTTTACGCAACTCGATACCATGATGAGTAAACTCAACAGCACCAGTAGCTACCTGAGCCAGCAATTTACTGCGATGACCAGTTCCTGATAACCAGAGGTAAACATGTATACCGCGAGCGGTACCAAAGCTTATGCGCAAATCAGCGTGGAAAGCGGCGTGATGAGTGCGAGTCCGCACCAGTTGATCGAAATGTTGTTTGATGGCGCAAACAGTGCCCTGGTGCGCGCTCGCCTGTTTTTAGAACAAGGTGATATTGCTGCCAAGGGGGAAGCGCTCAGTAAGGCTATCAATATCATTGATAATGGTCTGAAAGCGGGACTGGATCAGGAGAACGGCGGCGAACTCGCCGACCATCTCTCTTCGCTGTATGACTATATGATCCGTCGTTTATTACTTGCTAATTTACGCAATGACAGTCAAGCCATTGAAGAAGTGGAAGGGTTACTCGGCAACATTGCGGAAGCCTGGAAACAGATCTCACCGAAAGCATCTTCCCAGGAGTCTCGTTAATGACCTCAGCCGTGGAGTTTATCAACCGTTGGCAGCGCATTGCGCTGCTCAGTCAGTCGCTGCTCGAACTTGCGCAGCGGGGTGAATGGGACCTTTTACTGGAACAGGAAGTCACCTATCTGCAAAGTATTGAAGCGGTCGTTGAAACGCAAACTCCACCGGGCATGACACGCAGTATTCAGGACATTGTTGCCGGTTATATCAAACAGACGCTGGATAACGAAGAACTCCTGAAAGGTTTACTGCGCCAACGGCTCGATGAGCTCAGTGGCCTGATCGGTCAGTCAACGCGTCAGCAGTCGCTCAACAATGCTTATGGTCGGCTTTCTGGCATGCTGCTGGTACCCGACGCCCCCACTGCCCCACAATAATTCCCGCTACGTTAGCAAAAATCTTCCATACTCCAGAAGTCGTTTAAATGACTTCTGGAGCACGGAAGATGAAAAACCCCACGTTACTGCAGTTCTTCCACTGGTATTACCCCGAAGGCGGCAAACTCTGGCAAGAGGTGGCAGAGCGCGCAGACAGCCTCAATGATATCGGTATCAACATGGTCTGGTTGCCGCCCGCCTATAAAGGCGCGTCAGGCGGCTATTCCGTCGGCTATGACTCATACGATCTGTTTGATCTCGGCGAGTTTGACCAAAAAGGCTCCCTTGCCACCAAATATGGCGATAAGACGCAGCTTCTTACGGCTCTCGACGCGCTGAAGAAAAACGACATCGCGGTGCTGCTCGATGTGGTGGTGAATCACAAAATGGGGGCGGACGAGAAAGAGAGCATCCGCGTACAACGGGTCAACGAAGAGGATCGCACACAGATTGCGGATGAGATCATCGACTGCGAAGGCTGGACCCGTTACACCTTCCCGGCACGCGGCGGTCAGTACTCTCAGTTCATCTGGGATTTCAAATGCTTCAGCGGCATCGACCACATCGAAAATCCTGACGAAGACGGCATTTTTAAAATCGTCAACGACTATACCGGCGAGGGCTGGAACGACCAGGTCGACGATGAAATGGGCAATTTCGATTACCTGATGGGCGAAAACATCGACTTTCGAAATCACGCCGTCACCGAAGAGATTAAATACTGGGCGCGCTGGGTGATGGAACAAACGCAGTGTGACGGCTTTCGTCTCGATGCGGTAAAACACATTCCGGCCTGGTTTTATAAAGAGTGGATTGAACATGTTCAGGAGGTGGCGCCAAAGCCGCTGTTTATCGTCGCCGAATACTGGTCGCACGAAGTGGATAAGCTGCAAACCTATATCGACCAGGTAGAAGGCAAAACGATGCTGTTCGACGCCCCGCTACAGCTCAATTTTCATGAAGCGTCGCGTCAGGGACGTGATTACGACATGAGCCAGATCTTTAGCGGTACGTTGGTAGAAGCCGACCCGTTTCACGCCGTGACGCTGGTCGCCAACCATGATACCCAGCCGTTGCAGGCGCTGGAGGCGCCGGTTGAAGCGTGGTTTAAACCGCTGGCCTATGCGCTCATCCTGCTGCGGGAAAATGGCGTACCGTCGGTTTTCTATCCCGATCTCTATGGCGCGCACTATGAAGATACCGGAGGCGACGGGGAAACCTATACCATCGACATGCCGATCATTGAGCAACTCGCCGAACTCATTCTTGCCCGCCAGCGTTTCGCCCACGGCATTCAGACGCTCTGGTTTGATCACCCCAACTGCATCGCGTTCAGCCGCAGTGGAACGGACGACGATCCCGGTTGTGTGGTGGTGTTATCCAATGGTGATGATGGCGAGAAGACTCTCGCGCTAGGGGCTAACTACGGCAATAAAACCTGGCGGGATTTTCTCGGCAACCGGAGCGAAAGCGTGGTCACCGATGAAAACGGCGACGCCACGTTTTACTGCAACGCCGGTAGCGTCAGCGTGTGGGTGATTGAAGAGGTGATCTAATCAAGCGCCCCGACAGAGAAAACTGTCGGGGACAAGACATTACGGTAGCGGCGTTGGCAGCGGCGACTTCTCGAGCGCGGCGGCACATTCCACCGTTGGGCGATCCACGCGTTGCAGGGTCATCCCGTCATATTCCAGGGTGTTCCCTTCCCGCTCGATCTCATAAAGTTCACGTTTGACCGTCACGTTGGTTAAGTCACCGGACAACATCGTTAGCTTACCCGGCAGCGCAATAACCCTCTGCCACTGGCGACAATCGAGCGTATCGCCCTCTTTGGTCACCACCAGACTGGCAATGGCTTCCGGGCTCACCAGTTTGCGCTGCGGCCCGTTAGTCTGCCAGTACCCTTCCAGCCCGGCGGGCGCAGGCGTTTTGACCACATCATTGTAGTTTTCCACCTCGGCGCATCCCGCTAACAACAGTAACGCCCCAACGATTGCACATTTTTTCATCATTCATCCTGCATGCGAAGAAAAGAGGATTGTGGCATTAAAGGCCTGCGGTCGCCAGCCTTTCACGGTACCAGCAGAACTTTGATCCATTTGGGATTACCGCTTAATAGTACCAGGCAAAATTACCGCAGTGGTGTACTATCCGCTTTCTTGTTTCACACCTTCTGAGTTCAGAGGCAAAACACATGTCATGGCAACAATTCAAACAAGCCTGGTTAGTTAAATTCTGGGCACCTGTCCCTGCGGTCATCGCAGCGGGTATTCTCTCTACTTACTATTTTGGCATCACCGGCACCTTCTGGGCCGTCACGGGTGAATTTACCCGCTGGGGCGGGCAAATCCTGCAACTGTTTGGCATCCATGCGGAAGAATGGGGTTACTACAAAATCATTCATCTGGAAGGCACGCCGCTTACCCGCATCGACGGGATGATGATCCTCGGGATGTTCGGCGGCTGCTTTGCGGCAGCATTGTGGGCCAACAACGTCAAACTACGCATGCCGCGCAGTCGCATTCGCATCATGCAGGCAGTGCTGGGCGGGATCATCGCCGGGTTCGGCGCACGTATGGCGATGGGCTGCAACCTGGCGGCATTCTTTACCGGTATTCCTCAGTTCTCTCTGCACGCCTGGTTCTTTGCCCTGGCAACCGCCATCGGCTCCTGGTTCGGGGCGCGCTTCACCCTGCTGCCAATGTTCCGCATCCCGGTCAACATGCAGAAAGTCTCCGCTGCGTCGCCGTTAACACAGAAACCGGATCAGGCGCGACGTCGTTTCCGCCTCGGCATGCTGGTGTTTATCGGCATGATCGGCTGGGCGCTGCTGACCGCCATGAACCAGCCGAAGCTGGGCCTGGCGATGCTGTTTGGCGTTGGTTTTGGTCTGCTGATCGAGCGCGCGCAAATCTGCTTCACCTCCGCCTTCCGCGATCTGTGGATCACCGGACGCACCCATATGGCAAAGGCGATCATCTTCGGGATGGGCGTCAGCGCAATCGGTATTTTCAGCTACGTGCAGCTGGGCGTGGAAGCCAAAATCATGTGGGCAGGCCCAAATGCGGTGATCGGCGGGCTGTTGTTTGGTTTTGGTATCGTGCTGGCGGGCGGGTGTGAAACCGGCTGGATGTATCGCGCGGTAGAAGGCCAGGTACACTACTGGTGGGTAGGGCTCGGTAACGTCATCGGCTCAACGATTCTGGCCTACTACTGGGATGACTTCGCCCCTGCGCTGGCCACCAACTGGGATAAAATTAACCTGCTCAACACCTTCGGTCCGCTCGGCGGCCTGCTGGTAACCTATCTGCTGCTGTTTGCTGCCCTGATGTTCATCATCGGCTGGGAAAAACGTTTCTTCCGTCGTGCCGGGCTGACCCCTGCTAAGGAATCCGCATGAAAAATATTGTTCCTGATTATCGCCTTGATATGGTCGGCGAGCCCTGCCCTTACCCTGCCGTGGCGACGCTGGAAGCGATGCCGCAGTTGCAGAAAGGGGAAATTCTGGAGGTGGTCAGCGACTGCCCGCAGTCCATCAATAACATTCCGCTGGATGCGCGCAACCACGGCTACACCGTACTGGATATTCAACAGGACGGGCCGACGATCCGTTATTTGATTCAGAAGTAACGGTTTGCCGGATGGCAACGCCCCCTAATCCGGTCTACAGGATGTGTGAATTGCAGGCCGGATAAACGCCAGCGCTATCCGGCACTCAAACCTACACCTGCATACTCATGACTTCCTGATAGGCCGACACCAGTTTGTTGCGCACCTGAATTCCCATCTGCATGGACACTGAGGCTTTTTGCATATCGGTCATCACATCGTTGAGCGCAATCCCCGGTTCACCCAGAGTGAATTTTTCCGCCTGTACGCGGGCGGCGGTTTGTGTATCGCTGATGCGGTCCAGCGCCGCGTGCAATTGACCGGCAAAACTCACGGTCGGTTGCGGCAGTGTCTCCTGCGCCCTGGCGCTCATCGCCGTCGCCTGAAGCTGGCTGATAACCCCTTCAATCCCCTGTATCGCTGACATGATAATCCTCTGGATGGTTTTCTACGCAGCAGAGATTACCAGTTTGTCAATAAGATAAAGGCGCTAAATAACGCTATAAAACCCCGGTTTTTGCCGCATAGAAAAAAACGAAACCGCAAATAATGAGACCGTCAATTTTTCGATTTTGCTGACCCGGGAGTGAGTCTTGTTCCACTTTGCAAATAAAGCCGTCCACGAACAGTCACGAGGTGCGAGATGAGCGCGACTGCATCGGCTGCAACCCAATCTAAACCTCTCGAGTGGCTTAATCGCCTGCGTGCGAATCCCAAAATTCCTCTGATTGTTGCAGGCTCTGCGGCCGTCGCCATTATTGTGGCGATGGTGCTGTGGGCCAAAGCGCCTGATTATCGTACGTTATTCAGCAATTTATCCGATCAGGATGGCGGTGCGATCGTCACCCAGTTGACCCAGATGAACATCCCGTACCGCTTCTCGGAAGGCAGCGGCGCGATTGAAGTACCAGCCGACAAAGTCCATGAACTGCGCCTGCGTCTGGCCCAGCAAGGGCTGCCGAAAGGCGGTGCGGTAGGCTTTGAATTGTTGGATCAGGAAAAGTTTGGCATCAGCCAGTTTAGCGAACAAGTGAACTACCAGCGGGCGCTGGAAGGCGAACTGGCGCGCACCATCGAAACCCTTGGTCCGGTTAAGCGCGCCCGCGTGCATCTGGCAATGCCCAAGCCATCTCTGTTCGTGCGTGAACAGAAATCCCCTTCTGCCTCGGTGACCGTCAATCTGGAACCGGGGCGTGCGCTGGATGAAGGTCAAATCACTGCGGTCGTGCATCTGGTTTCCAGCGCGGTAGCCGGTCTGCCGCCAGGTAATGTGACGCTGGTCGATCAGGCCGGTCATCTGCTCACGCAGTCAAATACCAGCAGTCGCGATCTGAACGACGCGCAGTTGAAATACGCCAGCGACGTGGAAGGTCGTGTCCAGCGCCGCATCGAATCGATCCTGTCACCGATTGTCGGTAACGGGAATGTCCACGCGCAGGTCACCGCGCAGTTAGATTTCGCCAATAAAGAACAGACAGAAGAACAGTATCGGCCAAATGGCGATGCCTCTCAGGCCGTGCTGCGTTCGCGTCAACTGAATGAAAGCGAACAAATTGGTTCGGGTCTGCCGGGTGGCGTACCCGGTGCGCTGTCCAACCAGCCAGCGCCTGCTAATACGGCACCGATCAACACGCCGCCGGCGAATCAGCAAAATGCGCAGAATGCGCAAAACGGACAGAACAACGCGCAGCAGCAGACGGCCACCAGCGCCAGTGCCGGTCCACGCAATACCCAGCGCAACGAAACCAGTAACTATGAAGTTGACCGGACTATCCGCCATACAAAAATGAACGTCGGCGACGTACAGCGTCTGTCTGTGGCGGTCGTGGTCAATTACAAAACCTTGCCGGATGGCAAGCCGCTGCCGCTCACTGCCGATCAAATGAAGCAGATTGAAGATCTGACCCGCGAAGCAATGGGCTTCTCGGACAAGCGCGGCGATACCCTGAACGTAGTTAACTCACCGTTCAGCGCCACGGATGACAATGCAGGCGAGCTGCCGTTCTGGAAACAGCAGTTGTTTATCGAACAGTTGATCTCGGCCGGGCGTTGGTTGCTGGTGCTGTTGGTGGCATGGATCCTGTGGCGCAAAGCGATTCGTCCGCAGTTGACCCGTCGCGCTGAAGAGGCGAAAGCCCAGCAGGAACGTGAACAGATCCGTCAGGAAACCGAAGAAGCCGTTGAGGTTCGCCTCAGTAAAGATGAGCAGACTCAGCAGCGTCGGGCGAATCAGCGTCTGGGGGCAGAAGTGATGAGCCAGCGCATTCGCGAAATGTCAGATAACGATCCGCGCGTCGTGGCGCTGGTCATTCGCCAGTGGATGAATAACGATCATGAGTAATGCTCTTTCCGGTACCGATAAAAGCGTCATCCTGCTGATGACCATTGGCGAAGATCGCGCGGCGGAGGTGTTCAAACACCTCTCCCAGCGCGAAGTGCAGACCCTGAGCGCGGCAATGGCGAACGTCCGCCAGATCTCCAACAAACAGTTAACTGACGTGCTGGCGGAGTTTGAGCAGGAAGCCGAGCAGTTCGCCGCCCTGAACATCAACGCCAACGAATATCTGCGTTCGGTGCTGGTGAAAGCGCTGGGCGAAGAGCGGGCCTCCAGCCTGCTGGAAGATATTCTCGAAACCCGCGATACCGCGAGCGGCATTGAAACGCTCAACTTTATGGAGCCGCAAAGCGCCGCCGACCTTATCCGCGACGAGCACCCGCAGATTATCGCCACCATCCTCGTGCACCTCAAACGCGGTCAGGCAGCGGATATTCTGGCGCTGTTCGACGAGCGTCTGCGTCACGATGTCATGCTGCGTATCGCCACCTTTGGCGGCGTACAGCCTGCCGCGCTGGCGGAACTGACCGAAGTGCTCAACGGCCTGCTCGATGGTCAGAACCTCAAGCGCAGCAAAATGGGCGGCGTGAGAACGGCGGCAGAAATTATCAACCTGATGAAAACGCAGCAAGAAGAAGCGGTTATTACCGCCGTGCGCGAATTCGATGGCGAACTGGCGCAAAAAATCATCGACGAGATGTTCCTGTTCGAAAACCTGGTGGATGTGGACGACCGCAGCATCCAGCGTTTGCTACAGGAAGTGGATTCCGAGTCGCTGCTGATCGCCCTGAAAGGCGCGGAACAGCCGCTGCGCGAGAAGTTCCTGCGCAATATGTCGCAACGTGCGGCAGATATTCTGCGCGACGATCTCGCCAACCGTGGGCCGGTGCGTTTGTCGCAGGTGGAAAACGAGCAGAAGGCCATTCTGTTGATTGTGCGTCGTCTGGCCGAGACCGGCGAGATGATGATTGGCAGCGGCGAGGATACCTATGTCTAACGAGCTGCCGTGGAAAATCTGGACCCCGGACGATCTCGCGCCGCCGCTGGCTGAATTTGTGCCCATGGAGCACAACGATGATCCCGTGTCTGAAGAGGACGAACCCGAGATCAGTGCGGAACAGCAGCTCGAGCAGCAGTTAGCCCAGCTGAAAATTCAGGCCCACGAGCAAGGTTACAACGCGGGGCTGGCGGAAGGTCGAAAGTCCGGTCATGAACAAGGTTATCAGGAAGGGCTGGCGCAAGGGCTGGAACAGGGCCAGGTGCAGGCGCGCTCCCAGCAGGCCCCGCTTCATGCGCGGATGCAACAACTGGTCAGCGAATTCCAGCATACGCTGGACGCGCTGGACAGCGTGATCGCCTCACGCCTGATGCAGATGGCGCTGGAAGCCGCACGTCAGGTCATTGGTCAGACACCCGCGGTGGATAATTCCGCCTTAATCAAGCAGATCCAACAGCTCTTACAGCAGGAGCCCCTGTTCAGCGGCAAACCGCAGTTGCGCGTCCATCCGGATGATTTACAGCGCGTCGAAGAGATGCTCGGCGCCACCCTCAGCCTGCACGGCTGGCGTTTGCGTGGCGATCCGACCCTGCACCACGGCGGCTGCAAAGTCTCTGCGGATGAAGGCGATCTCGATGCCAGCGTGGCAACCCGCTGGCAAGAACTGTGTCGTCTGGCCGCGCCAGGAGTGATCTGATGACCTCACGCCTGACTCGCTGGTTGACGACGCTGGATAATTTCGAAGCCAAAATGGCACAGCTTCCGGCCGTTCGTCGTTACGGACGACTGACCCGCGCCACCGGGCTGGTGCTGGAAGCCACCGGGTTGCAGCTGCCGCTCGGCGCGACCTGTGTGATTGAACGCCAGGACGGAACGGAAACCCGCGAAGTGGAAAGTGAAGTGGTGGGCTTTAACGGCCAGCGTCTGTTTCTGATGCCACTCGAAGAGGTCGAAGGCATTCTGCCCGGCGCGCGAGTCTACGCCAAAAATATCGCCGGTGAAGGGTTGCAAAGCGGTAAACAGCTGCCGCTGGGTCCGGCGCTGTTAGGTCGCGTGCTTGACGGCAGTGGCAAACCGCTTGACGGTCTGCCCTCCCCCGACACTACGGAAACCGGCGCGCTGATTACCCAGCCGTTTAACCCGTTGCAGCGTACGCCGATTGAGCATGTGCTGGATACCGGCGTACGCCCGATCAACGCCCTGTTGACCGTCGGTCGCGGCCAGCGTATGGGACTGTTCGCCGGTTCCGGCGTCGGGAAAAGCGTGCTGCTCGGCATGATGGCGCGCTATACCCGCGCTGACGTCATTGTCGTCGGACTGATTGGCGAACGTGGCCGCGAAGTGAAAGATTTTATCGAGAACATTCTCGGTGCCGACGGACGCGCACGTTCGGTAGTGATCGCCGCACCAGCGGACGTGTCGCCCTTACTGCGCATGCAGGGCGCCGCTTATGCCACCCGCATCGCGGAAGATTTTCGCGATCGCGGTCAGCACGTGCTGCTGATCATGGATTCCCTGACCCGTTATGCCATGGCCCAGCGTGAAATCGCGCTGGCGATCGGTGAACCACCGGCCACCAAAGGCTATCCGCCGTCGGTCTTCGCCAAACTTCCGGCGCTGGTTGAACGCGCAGGGAACGGGATCCACGGCGGCGGTTCCATCACCGCCTTTTATACGGTACTGACCGAAGGCGACGATCAGCAGGACCCGATTGCCGACTCGGCGCGAGCCATCCTTGATGGTCACATTGTGCTGTCGCGCCGTCTGGCGGAGGCCGGACACTACCCCGCTATCGACATTGAAGCGTCGATCAGCCGTGCGATGACGGCGCTGATAACGGAACAACACTACGCCAAAGTGCGTCACTTCAAGCAGTTGCTGTCGAGCTTCCAGCGCAACCGCGATCTCGTCAGCGTCGGCGCCTATGCCAAAGGCAGCGATCCGATGCTCGATAAAGCCATCGCGCTGTGGCCACAACTGGAGGCGTTTTTGCAGCAAGGTATTTTCGAGCGCGCTGACTGGGAGGATTCTCTGTCGGCGCTCGATCTGATTTTCCCGACGGTGTGATAAAGCAGGAGGGTAATGGTCATGGCTGAACATGGTGCACTGGCAACACTCAAAGATCTCGCCGAAAAAGAGGTGGATGACGCGGCGCTGCTGTTAGGTGAAATGCGCCGCGGTTTTCAGCAGGCGGAAGAACAGCTCACGATGCTGCTTGACTACCAGAATGAATACCGCAGCAACCTCAACAGCGATATGAGCCAGGGGATTGCCAGTAATCGCTGGATTAACTACCAGCAGTTTATTCAGACCCTGGAAAAAGCGGTGGAACAGCACCGCCAGCAGTTAACGCAGTGGACGCAAAAAGTGGATGTGGCGCTGAACAGCTGGCGTGAGAAAAAACAACGGCTTCAGGCCTGGCAAACCTTACAAGACAGACAGAACGCGGCGGCCTTACTGGCTGAAAACCGCCTGGATCAGAAAAAAATGGATGAATTTGCGCAGCGTGCAGCAATGAGGAAACCAGAATGATCACTTTACCCCAACGGGTCACCACTGACACAGACCTTATCACTGGCTTGTCGTCCGGAAAGACGGCGGATTCCGCCCAGGATTTTCTGGCCCTGCTGGCAGGCGCGTTAGGCGCAGGCGACGCTCAGGGTAAAGACGCGCCGCTGACGTTAGCTGATTTACAGACCGCCAGCGGCAAGCTGCAAAAAGGCCTGCAGGCACAGGACGGTGACGCTTCGCAGACTGTGAAACTGGCCGACCTGCTAGCGGCCAAAGAAGGACAATCTGAAGCGTTGCAAAAAGGACTGAGCGATGCGCAGGCCCTGCTGTCCGCCCTGACGCCCACCCAAAAGAACAGTGCGCTCGCGGCCCTGCGCCAGTCTGCGCAGAAAGATGAAGGCACCGCGGCCCTCAGCGATGACGATCTCGCCAACCTTAGCGCCCTTTTCGCCATGCTGCCCGGTCAACCAGAAATGACGACGCCGCCGGTGACCGGCGGTGAAAAAGTGAGTGCGTTGAGCACCGATCCTCGTTCGCTCGCGCAGGACGCGACCCGTTCGTTGACCCGTGACGATGCGAAAAAGAGCAAAACGGACAATGCGACACCGGTGATCGCGGCGGAAAGCGCGAAAGGTCAGGCGGTCACTACGCCTGTGGTGGCTGCCGCTGCCGCCAGCGCGGAGATCGACAGTACGCCTTCACCCGTGACGCCAGGCATCGCGATGACCACAACCCCGCATTCCGCCTCACAGCCGCCGCCCACCAGCGCCGCACCGGTTCTGAGCGCACCGTTGGGTAGCCATGAGTGGCAGCAATCCCTGAGTCAGCACATCACGCTGTTTACCCGTCAGGGTCAGCAGAGCGCGGAGCTGCGTCTGCATCCGGAAGAGCTGGGTCAGGTACAAATTTCGCTTAAGCTTGATGATAACCAGGCGCAACTGCAAATGGTTTCAGCGCATAGCCATGTTCGCGCGGCGCTGGAAGCCGCCCTGCCGACACTGCGCACGCAGTTGGCGGAGAGTGGTATTCAACTGGGACAAAGCAGCATTAGCAGTGAGAGTTTCGCCGGCCAGCAGCACTCCTCAGCCCAACAGCAGCAGACGGCTCGCACGCAGGGACAGGATCGGCTCATGACCGATGACGAGAGTGAGCTGGCGGTTCCCGCGTCGCTCCAGTCCGCCGCACGCGGTAACGGCGCCGTCGATATCTTCGCCTAACGCCAGAGGTAGCACGATTATCCGCGTCTTTTCCACGCTTTGCCGTGGTCAGGACACGGGATAATCAGCCGATAAGCTGTACCGAAACAGGAAGCCCGTATCAGATGACTGATTCCGCGATTAGCAAAAAGAGCAAACGCTCAATTTGGATCCCGCTGCTGGTAATCATTACCCTTGCCGCCTGCGCAACCGCAGGCTATAGCTACTGGCGTATGCAGCAGCATCCCACTCCGGCGGCCAATGAGCCACCGCCGCCGCCAGCGCCGGTGTTCTTCGCCCTGGATACGTTTACCGTCAATCTGGGCGATGCGGATCGCGTACTGTATGTCGGCGTGACGCTGCGTCTGAAGGATGAAGCCACGCGCACGCGCCTGAACGAATATTTGCCAGAAGTCCGTAGCCGTCTGCTGCTGCTGTTCTCTCGTCAGGACGCCAACGTACTGTCTACCGAAGAAGGTAAGCAAAAATTGATCGCGGCGATTAAAGAGACGCTTTCCCCTCCGCTCGTTGCCGGACAACCCAAACAGGACGTCACCGACGTGCTGTATACAGCTTTCATTCTGCGGTAAAGACATGGGCGACAGTATTCTCTCTCAGGCTGAAATCGATGCGCTGTTGAATGGCGATAGCGACACGAAAGACGAGCCGACTCCGGGAATCGCGGGCGAAAGCGAAATTCGCCCTTACGATCCCAATACCCAGCGTCGCGTGGTGCGCGAGCGCCTGCAGGCGCTGGAGATCATCAACGAACGTTTTGCCCGTCAGTTCCGGATGGGGTTGTTTAACCTGTTGCGTCGTAGTCCGGATATCACCGTGGGCGCGATCCGTATTCAGCCGTATCACGAGTTTGCCCGTAACCTGCCGGTGCCGACCAACCTGAACCTGATCCACCTGAAGCCGCTGCGCGGTACGGGTCTGGTGGTGTTCTCGCCGAGCCTGGTCTTTATCGCCGTCGACAACCTGTTTGGCGGTGACGGGCGCTTCCCGACGAAAGTGGAAGGTCGCGAGTTTACTCACACCGAACAGCGCGTCATCAACCGCATGCTGAAACTGGCGCTGGAAGGCTATAGCGACGCGTGGAAGGCTATTAATCCGCTGGAAGTGGAGTACGTGCGTTCGGAGATGCAGGTGAAGTTTACCAACATCACCACCTCACCGAACGATATCGTGGTCAACACCCCTTTCCACGTCGAGATTGGTAACCTGACCGGTGAGTTCAACATCTGTCTGCCGTTCAGCATGATTGAGCCGCTGCGTGAACTTCTGGTGAACCCGCCGCTGGAAAACTCGCGGAATGAAGATCAGAACTGGCGCGACAATCTGGTGCGTCAGGTTCAACACTCCGAGCTGGAACTGGTGGCGAACTTTGCCGATATTCCACTGCGCCTTTCTCAGATATTAAAACTGCAACCCGGCGATGTGCTGCCGATAGAAAAACCAGACCGCATTATTGCTCATGTGGACGGTGTGCCTGTACTGACCAGCCAATACGGCACGGTTAACGGCCAGTATGCGTTACGCGTGGAACATTTGATTAACCCGATTTTGAATTCGCTGAATGAGGAACAGCCCAAATGAGTGACATGAATAATCCGTCTGATGAGAACACTGGCGCATTGGACGATCTGTGGGCTGACGCGTTGAACGAGCAAAAAACGACTACCAGCAAAAGTGCTGCCGACGCCGTTTTCCAGCAGCTTGGCGGTGGCGATGTCAGCGGCACGCTGCAGGATATCGACCTGATCATGGATATTCCGGTCAAACTGACCGTCGAATTGGGCCGCACGCGCATGACCATTAAAGAGTTGCTGCGCCTGACGCAGGGTTCCGTGGTGGCGCTGGACGGTCTGGCGGGCGAACCGCTGGATATCCTGATCAACGGCTATCTGATCGCTCAGGGTGAAGTGGTGGTCGTAGCCGATAAATACGGTGTACGCATTACCGACATCATCACCCCTTCCGAGCGTATGCGTCGTCTGAGTCGTTAATCATGAAAACCCAGGCCACCGTTCAACAGCCTTCTGCCGTACCGGGCTCGCCTTTGATGCAGGTAAGCGGCGCGTTGTTGGGGATCATTCTGTTGATCCTGGCGGCCGCCTGGGTCATCAAGCGCCTGGGTTTTGCGCCGAAAGGCGGCAGTACGCGCAGCCTGAAAGTCTCTGCCAGTACCTCATTGGGTCCGCGCGAGCGGGTGGTGATTGTTGATGTTGAGGATGCACGGCTGGTGCTTGGTGTCACGGCGTCAAACATCAATGTGCTGCATACCCTCCCCCCAGCCCCTGTAGTGCCAGAAGAGACGCCGTCTGCTCCTGCCGATTTTCAGGCCATGATGAAGAGTTTGCTTAAGCGTTCCGGGAGATCCTGATGCGCCGTTTGTTATCCCTTACGCTGACCGGTCTGTGGCTTATCAGCCCCGCCGCGCTGGCGCAACTTCCCGGTCTGGTGAGCCAACCGCTGCCCGGCGGCGGACAAAGCTGGTCGCTTCCCGTACAGACGCTGGTCTTCATCACCTCGCTGACCTTTATTCCGGCTATTTTGCTGATGATGACCAGCTTCACCCGCATCATCATCGTCTTCGGCCTGCTGCGTAACGCGCTCGGCACGCCGTCCGCGCCGCCAAACCAGGTGCTGCTGGGGCTGGCGCTGTTTCTGACCTTTTTCATCATGTCGCCGGTCATCGACAAGATTTATGTTGAGGCCTATCAACCGTTCAGCGAAGAGAAAATCTCGATGCAGGAAGCGCTGGACAAAGGCGCACAACCGCTACGTGAATTTATGCTGCGCCAGACCCGCGAAGCCGATCTGGCGCTGTTCGCCCGTCTGGCAAACAGCGGTCCGCTTCAGGGGCCAGAAGCCGTGCCGATGCGCATTTTGCTCCCCGCCTATGTGACCAGCGAGCTGAAAACCGCATTCCAGATCGGCTTTACGATTTTCATCCCTTTCCTGATTATCGACCTGGTGATCGCCAGCGTGCTGATGGCGCTGGGGATGATGATGGTTCCCCCGGCAACCATTGCTCTCCCGTTCAAACTGATGCTGTTCGTGCTGGTTGATGGCTGGCAACTGCTGGTGGGTTCGCTTGCACAAAGTTTCTACAGTTAGAGGCAAAAAATGACACCCGAATCGGTCATGATGATTGGCACCGAGGCCATGAAAGTTGCCCTCGCGCTTGCTGCCCCCCTGCTGCTGGTCGCTCTGGTGACGGGGCTTATCATCAGTATTTTGCAGGCCGCCACGCAGATTAACGAAATGACGCTGTCGTTTATCCCGAAAATCGTGGCGGTGTTTACGGCGATTATCGTGGCCGGGCCGTGGATGCTGAATTTGCTGCTGGATTACGTGCGCACGCTGTTCACCAATCTGCCGTACATCATCGGGTAAGACGACGGATGTTGCAGGTAACCAGCGATCAATGGCTGCAGTGGCTGAGCCTCTATTTCTGGCCGCTGCTGCGCGTACTGGCGCTAATTACCACCGCCCCGATCCTGAGTGAACGTGCCGTTCCCAAACGGGTGAAACTGGGACTGGGGATCATCATTACCCTCGTCATTGCCCCTTCTTTGCCGCCCAACGATGTGCCAATTTTTTCGTTTAATGCGTTATGGCTGGCGATGCAGCAAATTCTGATCGGCATCGCGCTCGGCTTTACCATGCAGTTTGCCTTTGCGGCGGTGCGTACGGCGGGTGAGATTATCGGTCTGCAAATGGGGCTCTCTTTTGCCACCTTTGTCGATCCGGCCAGCCATCTGAATATGCCGGTGCTTGCCAGAATCATTGATATGCTGGCGATGCTGCTGTTCCTGACCTTTGACGGTCACCTGTGGCTGATTTCGCTACTGGTCGACACGTTCCACACTCTGCCTATTGGCGGTAACCCGGTGAACAGCAACGCGTTTCTGGCGCTGGCCAGAGCGGGTAGCCTGATCTTCCTCAACGGGATGATGCTGGCGCTACCGGTCATCACCATGCTGCTAACGCTGAACCTGGCGCTGGGATTACTCAATCGGATGGCACCGCAATTATCCGTATTTGTGATTGGTTTTCCGCTTACCCTGACCGTTGGAATTTCGTTAATCGCAGCATTAATGCCGTTGATTGCGCCGTTTTGTGAACACCTATTTAGCGAAATTTTCAATTTATTAGCTGATATTGTTAGTGAATTGCCTGTTAATAATAGTCCATAATGTTTATCTTGTTTTTCTAAGGATTATCCTAAAGTCATTCAGTAAAAACATCGACCAGCATAACTCTCACGCGCTTTATTTGTTTTTATCTCACTCACATAACGCAACATTTACTTTACTTTAAGACAATTCCAGGCAAATTATACGTAACTTTACGGGATAGTAAGTCCGCCTGAAAACCGCAAACGCGTCTCATTAGGTGAAACATTCGGTTCCGTTAAGTTGTGATGAGATATTCAGGTAAGGGGAATTATCGTTACGCATTGAGTGAGGGTAAGCCATGTCAACGATTATTATGGATCTATGCAGTTACACCCGGCTAGGTTTGACCGGGTATCTGGTAAGCAGAGGGGTGAAAAAAAGGGAAATCAACGACATCGAAACCGTTGACGAACTCGACATCGCTTGTGATACGCACCAACCTTCTGTGGTGTTTATTAATGAAGACTGTTTTATCCATGACCCAGCCAACAGTCAGCATATAAAGCAAATCATTAATCAGCATCCCAATACGCTATTTATTGTTTTTATGGCAATTGCCAATGTGCATTTTGATGAATATCTGTTAGTCAGAAAAAACTTATTGATCAGTTCAAAATCAATAAAGCCGGAATCACTGGACGATCTCCTTGGCGATATTCTGAAAAAAGAGACGGATTCCGCCGGGGTAATAAATTTACCGACGTTATCATTAAGTCGTACTGAGTCCAGCATGCTGCGCATGTGGATGGAAGGCCAGGGAACAATTCAAATTTCGGATCAAATGAATATCAAGGCGAAAACGGTGTCATCCCATAAGGGGAATATAAAACGAAAGATAAAGACGCATAATAAACAGGTTATCTATCATGTTGTCAGACTGACCGATAACGTGACCAACGGTATCTTTGTTAATATGCGATGAGACGTCCCGACTGGTGGATGTCCCACCAGCCGGGTTTACATCGGTCGTCGCAATCCTACTCTGCCTTCTCGACAAAGATACCATCCTGATGCCCTGACTCGTTAAAGAACCAGATGCCGAGCGGGTAGTCTTCCAGCGAAACCAGGTACATTGTGCCTTCACTAAACTCTTCCACTGCCAGTACCACGCCAGGGCGACGAGAACCGCCGTCCGTTTTGACTGTGACCCGATCATTCACCTTCATCATTATCCTCCTGTGGCTTTGTGCCAGTGTAGAACAAAAACCGCCGCGTGACAGCGTCTGAGCAGTTCGATTGCGGGTTTTCTCAACGGGCTATACTTACTCTGTGGCACGGTTAATGACGAGGTTGAAATGAAGACCGCGAAAGAGTACAGCGATACCGCAAAACGTGAAGTCAGCGTCGATGTTGACGCATTGCTGGCAGCGATTAATGAAATCAGCGAGAGCGAGATCCATCGTAGCGGAAACGACCCGGACAGAGTCAGTGTGGATGGCCGTGAGTATCATACATGGCATGAATTGGCCGAGGCGTTTGAGCTCGACATCCATGACTTTAGCGTGACAGAAATTAATCGCTGAGCTGCAGCGAAAAAAATCCCGACCCTGACGGGTCGGGAAGGAACTTGCTTATGCAAGAAGCACTTGAAAATTCGTTACACCAGGAAATCTGATGTACGCTAAACCTTATCTGCAATTTTTTTGCATGACAAGCAAATATTTTTCAGACAAATGATTAATCCTTCTAATGGTTAGGACGGACCGGTTGCCAGCGCTCATGATGACGGGATCGATCCCATTCCCACTTCAGGCTAAAAAACCTGTTTTTAGGATTTATCCAGAATACGGCGACTCACGTGACAGGAATAAAAATGCTTTCACTCGACGCTCCACTGCTGATTTTTACCGATCTGGATGGCACGCTGCTGGACAGTCACACTTATGACTGGCAGCCCGCCGCCGCCTGGCTCGCCCGACTGCGTGAGAAAAATATTCCGCTGATCCTGTGCAGCAGCAAAACGGCGGCGGAAATGCTGCATATCCAGAAGTTGCTCGGCTTACAGGGACTGCCGCTGATTGCTGAGAATGGCGCCGTGGTGGAACTGGACAGTCGCTGGCAGACACATCCTGACTTTCCGCGCCAGATAGCCGGTGCTTCACATACTGAAATTAGCGCCGTGATTAACAAACTTCGTACCCGATCCTCGTTTAAATTCACGACGTTTGATGATGTTGACGAGTCCACGATCGCCGAATGGACCGGCCTGTCGCCTGCCCAGGCCAGATTAACGCGCCTGCATGAAGCCTCTGTTACCTTAATCTGGCGAGACAGCGACGAACGCATGGCCGAGTTCGCCCGACAGCTAAACGACCTGGGACTACAGTTTGTCCACGGCGCTCGCTTCTGGCATGTCCTGGATGTCGCGTCAGGGAAAGACCATGCGGCAAACGGGCTGATTGATCTCTATCAGCGCCAGTGGAAGCGACGTCCGGTCACCGTCGGACTGGGCGATGGCCCAAACGACGCCCCACTGCTTGAGGCGATGGATTATGCGGTGATCGTCAAAGGACTGAGTCGTGAAGGAGTGGTTTTACGTCCCGACAGCACCGTGCAGGTTTACCGCACGCAGCATGAAGGGCCAGAAGGCTGGCAGGAAGGCATGACTCACCTGTTCGCCGCGCCCTAGTCCGTATCCGCTGCACAAACCTGGTTACGTCCCGCCTGTTTAGCCTGGTAAAGTCTGCGGTCAGCCAGCGACTGGAGTTGTTCAAAATCATAGTCTCCGGTTTCCTGGGTACCGCTCACTCCAAGCGAGGCGCTTATCCGCAACGTCTCGCTCTTCGCCACCAGAATTTCTTTCTCGTTCAGTCGCTGGCGAATGCGTTCGGCTATCTGCTCCGCCTGCGCCAGAGACGTTGCTGGCAGAACCACGCTGAATTCCTCCCCACCCACACGACCAGCAACATCCCCGGTACGCAATGCGCCACTGATTAAGCCTGCGGCATGAGCCAATACTCGGTCCCCGGCCTGGTGACCAAAGCGATCATTGATGCTTTTGAAATGGTCCAGATCGATCTGAATAACCGACAGCGGCTGTTTTTGCGTTCGGCAACGTTGAGTCAGCTGTTTAGCTTTTTCAAACAGCGCGCCACGGTTATACAAACGCGTCAGCGTATCGTGCCAGGCCTGCCACTGGAGTGAACTTTGCAGCACAAACATACTGCTGACCATTTGACGGATAACTACCCAGGAGATGATCAGCATCGCGGTAAACAGTGCCCACAGTAACGCCAACGCAATACTGATGCTGCCGAAATCGCCCTGTACCCCTTCACTTAAGGTATGTACCCGCACCAGTACGCCATCGAAATGGTCCAGACGTTGCCAACTGATGTAGCGGCTCCCCATGCGCAAACCGCCTACGGTATCCTGTTCGATATCGTGCGCGAGCATCGCCAGCTCGCGCTCATCAAAGGTGTTCGCGTTTCTCAATTCCGGCGTGGAACCGGCCAGTAGCTTCAGTTTACTGTCATAGAGCTGATACTCCCCTTCCACGTCTTTATCGACGGCTTCATCCATAAACCGTTCAACTGCCGAAACCGGGATGGTCATCGCCAGTACACCAAGCCAGTAAAAATTGTTATCCAGCGGTACGCTAACGGTCACGCGTTGCTGCTCGTAAGGGAGATCGGGTGACGGCGAGGTGAACCAGCGCACGCCGCGCATGCGGTTGTTACGTTGCGACTGCCCGGTAAACCAGGGCTGGATCACGTAATCGTAATAGCGGGTAGTAATGTCGCTGGAGAGCGATGTCGGCAACGTGGAGACGTAAAAGCCCGCGCGCGAGACGTACATCGCCTGTTGCGACATTGATGTGCGGGTGATCGCTAAACGCAACAGATAACCGACTTCCAGCGCGGCGGTCAGCTCGTTATCCAGCGATTCGCTGTCACGCGAGAGCAACAGGGTTTGATTGACAAACGAATCAGAAACGCCATTCAACGGCAGTGTTCGTCGCTTATCCAGCTCAAGCTGCCAGACGCGCGAATGGCGCAACTGCTCAAAATGGGTAACAGCATCTTTTAAGACCGAAAATCCCAGCGGGGTGACCAGCGCCTCATGCATTCCGTCACGCAAAAACAGCAGCTTATCGACGTTGAATTGCAGTTGCTTGTCGAGCGCGTTGGCGACATTTTCCAGATGATTGCGCTGGCTGGAAATATAGGCGTCTTCCAGGACGACCACTTCCCGCCAGGTCAGAAGAGTCGAAAAAATCATGACAATCAGAAAGCAGAGATTCACGACGTGGCCAGGGCCGAGTCGCCGCGCCAACGTTTTCAGCCAGCCCCAGTTTTCCATCGTTGCTTCGTGCGGCACTCTGCCCACTCCCTACTCTTTATTGCTTTCCTAATCCTGGCATAACGCAGTACGTTACGTATTGTTGCCGTCACGCTTTTTTAAGAAAACGCCCGACATCCGCCGGGCGTTTTGTCATCAGGCTTCGTCACACAGTCTACAGGTATCGCCAGCGACGAGTTCATACTCATGGAATGCTTCTCGCTTGACGCCAAACCCATCATACCACCGACACTCCACCATACCGCTGGCATAGCCGGTGACAATCATGCGCGGACCGCCCTCTTTCACAGTCACTTCCTCACTGACCAAAAAAACCATGTTACCTCCTGTATCCAGTGAACGTTTTCACCTTAGACGAGGATGTCCGGTTTTGCCTCATTCTGAGGAAGACTTTTAGTGCGCAACCCCACGCATTCTGGCAACGGCTTTCACCAGCAGCACGACGATGGCACCGATGATGAACCCCAATACCAGATTCAGCAGCGTCGGTAAAATCAACGCCACCACAGCAGTTTGCTGTTGGGCAAACTGTTCAATGGCATGATGCAACGGCGCAATGCCGTGTACCACTATCCCTCCGCCCACCAGGAACATAGCCAGCGTACCCACCACCGACAGTGATTTCATCAGCCACGGCGCGACAACCAGCAGTCCTTTCCCTAATGCCTGCGCCAGCATGCTGGTTTTTTCTGCCAGCCAGTAACCCATATCATCCAGCTTAACGATAAGCCCGACCAGACCATAAACGCCAATGGTCACCACCAGTGCGATGCCTGACAAAACCAGCACCTGGTTGAGCAACGGTGCCTCGGCCACAATCCCGAGCGTGATCGCCACGATCTCTGCCGAGAGTATAAAGTCGGTTCGCACTGCGCCTTTGATTTTATCTTTCTCAAACGCTAGCGGATCCTGCGCCGCCAGCGCTTCCAGCCGCCGCTGTCGTTCGGCGGGATCTTCTTTGTGTTTTCGCGATTCGAGGGTGTGCAGGACTTTCTCCACACCTTCAAAGCAGAGGAAGGCGCCGCCAATCATCAACAACGGCGTAATCGCCCAGGGAATAAAGGCGCTGATGAGCAACGCCAGCGGTACCAGGATCACTTTGTTGACCAGCGAGCCTTTCGCTACGCTCCAGACCACCGGTAATTCGCGATTCGCTCTTACTCCCGTCACCTGCTGCGCGTTGAGCGACAGATCATCTCCCAGTACGCCAGCGGTTTTCTTCGCGGCCAGTTTGCCCATCATCGAGATGTCATCCAACAACGTGGCGATATCATCGAGCAAAGTCAGTAAACTACTTCCTGCCAAAATTATTCCCTCATTTTTTTCTTCTTGAAGCGTTAAGTATGGAGTAAAACGCACGGGGCTGAAACTGACGTTATTCGTCAACATTTTTCTAACAATACAGGTGAATTATATCGCTCGCCAGCCCGATAGTTTTCGCGTTTACTATGTCGCTGGTTAGCGTTTCTTACGTGAGGGACTATGCGTTTCAGGCAGTTATTACCACTTTTCAGCGCGCTGTTCGCGTTGTATATCATCTGGGGTTCCACCTATTTCGTCATCCGTATCGGTGTGGAAAGTTGGCCGCCGCTGATGATGGCTGGCGTCCGCTTTCTCGTTGCCGGGGGACTGTTAACCGCCTTTTTACTGCTGCGCGGCCATAAACTGCCGCCGATTCGTCCTCTGCTTAACGCGGCGCTGATTGGGATTTTGCTGCTGGCCGTCGGCAACGGTCTGGTCACCGTGGCGGAGCATCAAAACGTCGCTTCCGGTATCGCTGCGGTCGTAGTGGCGACGGTGCCACTATTCACCCTGTGCTTCAGCCATTTCTTTGGCATTAAAACCCGCAAGCTCGAGTGGCTGGGGATTGCGATTGGGCTGGCGGGAATAGTGATGCTTAACAGCGGCGGTAATCTGAGCGGTAATCCGTGGGGCGCGATATTAATTCTGATTGGCTCGATCAGTTGGGCGTTTGGCTCCGTCTACGGTTCTCGTATTACGCTGCCGGTGGGGATGATGGCTGGCGCAATAGAGATGCTCGCCGCCGGGATCGTACTGATGTGTGCCTCACTGCTCAGCGGTGAAAAGTTGACTGCGCTGCCGTCGCTGTCAGGCTTCCTGGCGGTCGGTTACCTGGCGTTGTTTGGTTCCATCATTGCCATCAACGCCTATATGTATTTGATCCGTAACGTCAGCCCCGCGCTGGCAACCAGTTATGCCTATGTGAACCCGGTCGTTGCGGTGTTACTGGGGACGGGACTGGGAGGTGAACGTCTGGCGCCGATTGAATGGCTGGCGCTGGGGGTCATCGTCTTTGCGGTCGTTCTGGTAACGTTGGGGAAATACCTTTTCCCGGCCAAACCGATGCCTGACGCGGTGGAAAACAAAAAGACGTTACAGTAAATGCATCCCTTGAGTGTCGATCTGCGCGGGCGCGCCACCGCCGCAGATCCACTCTTCAAGACGTTCTGACAGCGCGGCGTCACTAAGCTTCTCCCGTCCGCGCAGCGCACATTCCCAGACAATCAGCACTCGCCAGCCCAGTTTCTGCAAATGCTGGATATCGCGGCGATCGCGCGCCACGTTTTTACCTATCTTATCCAGCCAGAAATCGGTGCGCGTAGCTGGCACTTTAAACAGGTAGCAATGATGGTGGTGCCAGAAACAGCCGTGGGTAAAAATGACGCAACGATACTCATCCACTACAAAATCGGGACGTCCGGGTAGCGAAGCATCCTGAACGCGATAGTCCAGCCCCTGCTCCGCCAGCAGACTCGCAAGCCGTTTTTCGATAGCCGTATCGCGGGTCGCGATGGCCCGCATGTTTTTACTGCGCGTTGCCTTATCGTGAACGTCCGCCATGAGCGCTCTCTTGCAGCCGTAACGCAACCGCCGCGTTAATTTTCTCTTCCAGCAATTTCGCCACGGCGGCGAATGCGGGCACGACCACCGAGTTACCAAACTGGCGATAGGCCTGGGTGTCAGAAACGGGGATACGGAACTGGTATCCCTGCGGCGACTCGAAGCCCATCAGTCGCGCACACTCTCTCGGCGTCAGGCGACGAGGACGATGCTGCTGATTTTGCGGATCGTCGAAGTTCGCTTCCCCGACCGCGATATCCCAGCCGCGGTCGATCAGAATTTCAGCACCATCTTTGTAATAGCGCGCGGAAAGCGTACGCGTCACGCTATTTGGATTCGCGGGATCGACCATACCGTAGCCAAAACCGTTACCTTTCGCCTGATGTTTTTTCGCGTAGCGGTAGAGATATTTCCACAGTACAGGCGTCAGCACATATTTGGCTTCTACCACAGGTTCCAGTAATTCCGCCAGAGTCGTCCGCTGCTGCGGATAACGCGTGCTGATATTACGTAGGGTAAAGTCGCGCTTCAGATTCAGATCGCGACGAAACCCGACCAGCACGATGCGTTCCCGGTGCTGCGGCAAGAAATGTTTGCCATCGATGATTTTCGGGTCGTCCGGGCCATTATCTTCTGCATCGGCGACGTCGTAACCCAGAGAGTCCAGCGTTTGCATAATAATGCGGAACGTTTTGCCCTGATCGTGACTCTTCAGGTTTTTCACGTTTTCCAGAACAAAAATCGGCGGACGGCGGGCGTCGAGGATACGCACAACGTCAAAAAACAGTGTGCCCTGAGTATCGCAGGCAAAACCGTGGGCACGTCCCAGCGCATTTTTCTTCGACACCCCGGCAAGGGAAAACGGCTGGCACGGGAAGCCGGCCAACAAAACATCATGTTGCGGTACATGCTGGCGAATATGGTCTGCCGCCTGACTGTCGCTGAAACCTTCGCGATGGCTGAGCGTGATATCGCGAATGTCTTCATTAAAGTGGTGGCTGGCCGGGTCGCAGTAATAGTTAGCTTTATAGGTGCGCACCGCATGTTTGTTCCACTCGCTGGTAAACACGCACTGCCCGCCAATCGCCTCAAATCCGCGACGAATACCGCCAATACCGGCAAAGAGATCGATAAACCGGAAGGCATAGTGCGGATGGTGCGCTGGCGGCGTGGGCAACAGGGTGCGCAAAAACGCCGACTCTCGCTCGCTTAATCGGTGCCATGCCGAAGCATTCGCCACCACGCGCTTTAAAATGGCCGGACTCCAGTGGTTCTCGCCGATTCCATTCAGATGAGCCACCAGCGTTTTAACATCATAAATTTCCAACAATTTCGCCAATAACGCCTGCGCAACGTCTGCATTGCTGTCTGTTGCGGGAACCAGCGAGCCTGTGACTGAAAGATTTTGCTGCATATCGTTAACCGACCAAAAAAGAGTGGCGTCAGGTTAACATAAAATTGGCTTCACGAGTGGCTGGGACAAAACGTGCGAATCACCTCTGGATCGACAGATTCGTACTCCCCTTTTAGCTCCGCACTCAGTTTTGCCATGTAGTTCACCAGGAACCCGGCATTATACCGGGCCAGTTCCCGGCCACGCTCGGTTTGCATGGTGTCGGGCAACGCCAGTAATTTGGTCTGGAAGTGATCGAGGGCGAACTGTTTATCGTTGAGCGTTCGCCGCTCGGCGAAGGGATCTTCACCATCAAAAAGTGCCACGCCTAACGCGCCGGAAACCGCAAAAACACGCGCCAGCCCAATCGCCCCCAGCGCTTCAAGCCTGTCGGCATCCTGAACGATTTTCGCTTCCAGAGTGAGGGGGGTAATATTTGCGCTAAAACTGTGGGCTTCAATCGCATGGCAAACCGACGCCAGTCGCGACTCGGGGAAAGCGGGAAAATCACGGATGAGGATACGGCGAGTTTCTGCGGCAGCCAGGACCGACGAGCGATGACGATCCGGATGATTTTTGGCAAGGCTGACAATGTCATGAAAATAACAGGCGGTCAGCACGACCAACCCATCGACCTCCCGCCCATCCATCAACTGTCGGGATGTTGCCCAGACGCGCCGGAAGTGAAAAATATCATGCGCGGCATCCTGCCGGGTGTGATGGTTGCATAGCCATGCTTCAAATTGTGACTGCCAGTGCTGAAGATCCACAGTGCCTCCCGTACGTTAAGAAAGGCTACAGTAGCAAGTTTCTCCAACGTCTTCACGTTGGCTGACGACGCGGGCGCGTATACCAGGCAATGCCGCCGAGAATTAGCCCCACCAGCCCAAGAACCAGGAAACCCAGCAGAGCCCCCATCCATTTTCCACTGGTTGAGCCAAGCGAACTTTCAAATCCGGCAACCGGAATTGACTGGATGTGGCTGATCACCCACGCATAGCGAAGCATGGCCCAGGCAAAATAGACGCAGAAAGCGTAAAACACCCACAATGCCAGTTTACCGCCCAGACTCCGCGTTGCTCTTTCTTCCATACTGCTCAAAGGAAACTCCATTTTTTTGATGTAACTCGAAAGGTATCTTTGCTCTTTTTTGTGATTATAATCACATTTTTCTGTTATGTAAGTCACAAAATGACCACCAGTCATTGATTTTGCATATGTATTGATCCAGGGCAATTTTAGTTACGTCACAAACAGTCCCTGCTATTTCTACTCATTTTCAGAATCCTTCAGGAACCCGCTTATTTACTTATAACGCAAATGAATAAAACATTCGTTCCGTCTATCCGGTTTCATTTTTATATTATCCATGTCATTATGATCGTGTCATTAGCCTTTTATCGTTAAATTATTCTGTTTTTATAACCGGCATTTATGCCGGTTTTTTTATTATAACTTTCGAAAATTCAAAACACTTTCACCCTATAAACATTCATATTATCAATACCGTCAATAAAACTATAATTACATGATATTTAAACATAATAAATACTTATCTCTTTAAATAAAACATATCAATTAATTTATAAAAAAGCACAAATGAAACATTTTGCAATATTTAAAATACAATTGTTACATGTTATTTTTAAAATAAAATGAACTCAATAGAATAGTATCCAGACGTGCTCTTTTGGAAAGTAGCATTTATTCACGATAATTATCATCACAAGGGAATATATAATGAAAAGAAAAGTATTGGCAATGCTTGTTCCAGCATTACTCGTTGCAGGCGCAGCAAATGCAGCTGAAATTTATAATAAAGATGGCAATAAAGTAGACTTGTACGGAAAAGTGGATGGTCTGCACTATTTCTCTGACGATTCTGGCAGCGACGGCGACATGACCTATGCACGTCTTGGCTTCAAGGGCGAAACCCAGATCATGGATCAACTCACCGGCTACGGCCAGTGGGAATACAACATTAAAGCCAACGGGACCGAAGGCGATAAAGGTGATTCCGCAACTCGTCTGGGCTTTGCCGGTTTAGGTTTCGGTCAAAACGGTACCTTTGATTATGGTCGTAACTATGGTGTCGTTTACGACGTTGAAGCGTGGACCGATATGCTGCCGGAATTTGGCGGCGATACCTACACCCAGACTGATGTATATATGCTGGGTCGTACTAACGGTGTTGCCACCTACCGTAACAAAGGCTTCTTCGGTCAGGTTGATGGCCTGAATTTTGCGCTGCAATATCAGGGCAACAATGAAAAAGCAGGTTTTGGCCAGGAAGGTTCAGGTAACAGCACCAACCGTAAACTGGCTGAAGAAAACGGCGACGGCTTCGGTATGTCCACCTCTTATGACTTTGACTTTGGTCTGAGCCTGGGTGCAGCCTACTCTTCTTCTGACCGTACAGATGATCAAGTTGCTCGCGGTGCTTATGATCGTACCCGCGCTAATAACTACGCCGGTGGCGAAACAGCCGAAGCCTGGACTATTGGCGCAAAATACGACGCGAACAATGTTTACCTGGCAACAATGTATGCTGAAACCCGTAACATGACCTATTACGGCAGTGGCAAAGGTGAAACCACTGGTGGTATCGCCAACCAGACCAAAAACTTTGAAGCGGTTGCACAATACCAGTTCGATTTCGGTCTGCGCCCATCCATTGCTTACCTGGTATCTAAAGGCAAAGACCTGGGTGGTCAGGATCGCGATGGCGACGGTAACGCACGTTACACCGACAAAGATCTGGTTAAATACGTTGAAGTGGGTATGACCTACTACTTCAATAAAAATATGTCCACCTACGTTGATTACAAAATCAACCTGCTGGATAACGATGACCACTTCTATGCCGACAACGGTATCGCAACGGATGACATCGTTGCTATGGGCTTAGTGTATCAGTTCTAATCTCCAGAATACTGTCAGGCCCGCTTCCGGCGGGCTTTTTTATTTCTGAATAACAACAGACTCAACGCCGCGCGTTTCCTCACACAGCGTCAGCATAACGAGGATTCCATTTATATGATGCATTCTGGTCTGGTTTCCGGCTTCCTCGTATAATTGCACTAGCAATTGAAAATGGGATGGAAGTAATAGTGCTGAAGAGCACTTCGTTGTTAAATCTCTATCGTTTATCTCACCGTGATAGGTATCACTGGCAACAGGAAGAGTCCCGCAAAACGATACAACGCCTTACCTGACAATCCCCCCCGAGATCAAAAAACCAATATTTCATCATGTCAATAACCACTAAAAGTTAATGGTTTATCATTCGATTTAACCTTACAATAACTGAACTTTTTCATGTCTTAAGTTTAAGCTGGAGAAAAAATGGAGCTCAACCGGAGGCAGTTCTTTCGAATCTGCGCGGGTGGTATGGCAGGAACAACTGTTGCATCTCTCGGATTCTTATCATCTTTTTCCGTTCATGCGGAAACACGTCAGTACAAACTCTTAAAAGCAAAAGAGACCCGTAACAACTGTACTTATTGCTCAGTAGGCTGCGGCATGCTGATGTACAGTCTTGGCGATACCGCTAAAAACGTCAAAGAAAGCATCTACCATATTGAAGGTGATCCTGATCATCCGGTCAGCCGCGGTTCTTTGTGTCCGAAAGGGGCTGGCGTGTTGGATTACATTCACAGTGAAACACGCCTGCAGTATCCCGAATATCGCGCCCCAGGTTCTGATAAATGGGAACGTATCAGTTGGGATGATGCCATCAACCGTATCGCGCGGTTAATGAAGGATGATCGCGATGCTAACTTCATCGAGAAAAACGCACAGGGTGTGACCGTCAATCGCTGGACGACCACTGGCATGCTGTGCTCTTCGGCAGCCAGCAATGAAACCGGTATCCTCGACGGCAAATTTACCCGTAGTCTGGGGATGGTCGCCATCGACTGCCAGGCTCGTCTGTGCCATGGTCCAACCGTTTCTGCGCTGGCACCAACGTTTGGTCGTGGCGCAATGACCAACAACTGGGTGGATATTAAAAACGCCAACGTGGTGCTGATTATGGGCGGCAACGCGGCTGAAGCTCACCCGGTTGGTTTTAAATGGGTGGTTGAAGCACAGACCAAAAATGACGCCACTGTTGTGGTGGTCGACCCACGTTTTAACCGTAGCGCCGCTGTTGCCGATCTCTATGCACCGATCCGTGCGGGTTCGGACACCGCGTTCCTGCTGGGTGTCATTCGGTATCTGCTGAAACACGAGCGTGTACAGCACGAATATGTACTCCACTATACTAACGCTGCTCTACTGATCCGCGAAGACTATCAGTTCAATGATGGATTATTCAGCGGCTATGACCCTAAAAAACGGCAATATGATAAATCGAGTTGGTTCTATCAGCTTGATGAACAGGGAAATGCCCTGCGTGATGAAACCCTGAGTCATCCACGCTGTGTCTGGAATTTACTCAAAAATCACGTCGATCGTTACACTCCGGAAATGGTGAATCGCCTGTGCGGAACATCGGTGGAGGACTTCAACCGTATTTGCGACATCCTCGCCAGTACCAGCGTACCCGACCGCACCGCGACTATCCTGTACGCGCTGGGCTGGACACACCACTCTGCTGGGGCGCAGATCATTCGTGCGGCCGGAATGCTGCAACTGATGTTGGGCAATATTGGTATGGCTGGCGGTGGCGTAAACGCCCTGCGTGGCCACTCAAATATTCAGGGCTATACTGACCTTGGTCTGCTGTCGACCAACCTCCCCGGGTATATGCCGCTGCCTTCCGAAAAACAACCAGACTATCAGACTTATATCTCGCAAATTACCCCACCTGCGTTGGGCGTAAATGAAGTGAACTACTGGCAGAATACGCCGAAGTTCTTTGTCAGCATGATGAAAAGCTTCTGGGGCGATCATGCCACTGCAGAAAATAACTGGGGCTATGACTGGCTGCCTAAATGGGATCGTCTTTATGACGTGATGACTCAGGCCGAGCTGATGCTGGAAGGCAAAATAAACGGCTATATCGTTCAGGGTTTCAATCCACTGGCTGCATTTCCCGATAAAAATAAATCGTCCCGCGCGCTTTCGACGCTGAAGTATATGGTGGTTATCGATCCACTGGTTACCGAGTCATCTAACTTCTGGCAGCACCACGGCGAAATGAACGAGGTTAAACCGGAAGATATCCAGACTGAAGTGTTCCGCCTACCGTCATCCTGTTTTGCAGAAGAGAACGGTTCAATTGCTAACTCCGGACGATGGTTGCAGTGGCACTGGGCAGCGGCTGAGCCGCCGGGTGAGGCATTGCATGATGGCAAAATTCTCGGCCGTCTGTTTATGCGTCTGCGTGAGTTATACCAACAGGAAGGCGGTGCGAATCCGGAACCGCTTATGAACATCAACTGGAACTATAAAGACCCGTATGACCCACATCCAGAAGAAATTGCCCGCGAAGCCAACGGAATAGCGCTGGCAGACCTCTACGATGAGAAAGGGCAATTGATCGCGAAGAAAGGTCAACAATTGAGCAGCTTTGCTCAGCTTCGTGATGATGGCTCGACCAACAGCTTCTGTTGGGTCTACTGCGGAAGCTGGACCGAGCAAGGTAACCAAATGGCTAATCGCGATAACAGCGATCCGTATGGTCTGGGCTGTACGCCAGGTTGGGCATGGTCCTGGCCGGCAAATCGCCGAATTCTCTACAACCGCGCCTCAGCCGACCCTGTCGGCAAGCCATGGGATGCCAAACGCGCCCTTCTGCACTGGGACGGTAAAAAATGGATCGGAATGGATGTGGCGGACTACAGTCAGGCCGCTCCGGGCAGTAACGTTGGCCCCTTTATCATGAATCCGGAAGGCGTTGCTCGTCTGTTCTCTCTCGACAAAATGAACGACGGGCCATTCCCGGAACATTACGAACCCATTGAATCACCTATTGGCACCAACCCGCTTCATCCGGATGTTGTGTCCAGCCCGGTCGCGCGCATCTATCCTGGCGATATCGCTAATATGGGTAAAGCCGACACTTTCCCGTACGTCGCGACCACGTACTCGATTACCGAACTATTCCGTCACTGGACTAAACATGCTCTTCTGAACGCCATCGCCCAACCCGACCAGTTCGTCGAAATTGGCGAAGCGCTGGCGAGCAAGAAGGGGATTACGGCAGGCGACACGGTGAAGGTCATGTCCAAACGTGGTTTTATCAAGGCGAAAGCCGTTGTAACCAAACGCCTGCAAACGCTGACAATTGACGGCAGGCAGGTGGACACAATTGGGATCCCATGCCACTGGGGATTTGAAGGGGCAACACGCAAAGGGTTCCTCGCTAACACGCTGACGCCATCCGTCGGCGACGCCAACTCACAAACACCAGAATACAAAGCATTCCTGGTTAACATCGAGCGAGCGTAAGGGAGGAACTTTTATGGCTATGCAATCACAAGATATTATCAAACGCTCCGCGACCAACAATATGACTCCACCGCCGCATGCCCGGGATTTTCGTGCCGAAGTGGCAAAACTCATTGATGTCACGACCTGTATTGGTTGCAAAGGCTGTCAGGTGGCCTGCTCCGAATGGAACGACATCCGCGATGACGTCGGATATTGCAACGGTGTATATGACAACCCTACCGATCTCAGTGCTAAATCCTGGACTGTGATGCGTTTTAGCGAAACCATCCAGAATGGCAAGCTGGAATGGTTGATCCGCAAAGATGGCTGCATGCACTGTGCGGATCCGGGCTGTCTTAAAGCCTGTCCGTCTGCAGGCGCAATCATCCAGTACGCTAACGGCATCGTCGATTTCCAGTCTGAGCACTGCATCGGTTGTGGTTACTGTATTGCCGGTTGCCCGTTTAATGTCCCGCGACTGAACCCTGAAGATAATCGTGTCTACAAATGTACGCTCTGTGTGGACAGGATCAGCGTCGGTCAGGAGCCCGCCTGTGTGAAAACCTGCCCGACGGGTGCCATCCAGTTTGGCACCAAAAAAGAGATGCTGAACGTAGCGGAAACCCGTGTGGCACAACTTAAAAAACGCGGATACACCAACGCGGGTGTGTACAACCCGCAAGGGGTGGGCGGTACTCATGTGATGTATGTTTTGCACCATGCCGATCGGCCGGAGCTTTACCATAACCTACCGAACGATCCGCATATTGCTACCCCAGTGAATTTATGGAAAGGGATCCTCAAACCGCTCTCTGCTGCCGGATTTATAGCCACCTTTGCTGGGCTGATTTACCACTATGTCGGAATTGGGCCCAACAAAGAGACAGATGATGATGAGGAAAACACTCATGAGTAAAAGCAAAATGATCCTGAGAACGACGTTCATTGATCGTGCCTGTCACTGGACGGTAGTCATCAGCTTCTTTCTGGTCGCGCTTTCCGGTATCGCCCTGTTCTTCCCTACCCTGAAATGGTTGACCGAAACTTTTGGGACACCGCAGATGGGAAGGATATTGCATCCCTTCTTCGGCGTGCTGATCTTCGTCGTACTGATGTTTATGTTTGTCCGTTTTGTCCATCACAATATCCCTGATAAACAGGATCTTCCCTGGATTAAAGGCATTGTCGAGGTACTGAAAGGAAATGAACATAAAGTCGCGGATGTTGGGAAATATAATGCCGGACAGAAAATGATGTTCTGGAGCATCATGAGCCTGATCGCTGTACTACTGGTGACCGGTGTCATTATCTGGCGGCCTTACTTTACTCACTATTTCCCCATCGTCGTCGTTCGCTGGAGTTTATTGATTCATGCAACTGCTGCTATCGTGCTGATCCACGCCATTTTGATTCATATGTATATGGCGTTCTGGGTGAAAGGCTCCATCACCGGCATGATCGAAGGAAAAGTCAGTCGACGGTGGGCAAAGAAACATCATCCTCGCTGGTATCGTGAAGTTGAGGCTGCTGAAAAAGAAGTACAAGAAGAGACTAAATAACATCCATGAATCTCATGGTTCTCGTATACGACAGAAAGGTAAAAATAAGCTCAACCCTGAACATAAAAATGTGATTAACACTGTAGCGTCAGTCATTACTCTGGCGCTATTTTTTCTCACTGGTTTTTCCCATTTTTTCTCAACGGGACGTGTGTCACTGACAACAGGAAGGGTAAGTGCTTGAATAGTGGCGGAGAGAGGGGGATTTGAACCCCCGGTAGAGTTGCCCCTACTCCGGTTTTCGAGACCGATCCTATTAACATGTTTTTCAATGAGTTAAGTTTTAAACATGGTATACCCGTATAACTTTGACTCATTAAAAATCAATGAATTCCAGTGTTTCTTCGATTTAATATACCAACAATTTTTACCAAAAATCATGCGCTCATGCACTCATTAATCTTGTCATGGGATGTCAGTATTCGAAGATACAGAACCTCCCATATCAACCAAAGCATTTCTTAAGAACCCACCTGTTACGGCTGGTTTTTTATGCCTGTTTTTATGCGGGGCATTGTTGGGGTAAACCAGAGAATTGTCCTGATGCGAATTGATGTCAGATCACTGGACAATTATCATCAATGTGCCTTCTGAATATGTCGAGGGCTAAAAGTCCGCGGTGAGCGAGGAGTTGATATATCTTTTAAATTAATAGATTCTGCAATCTTATCATCTCATCTTTAATAAACCACTATGCTAGTTTGTGTAGTCTGTACCAGTGTAAGGAGATGCAATGGGTGTTGAATTTCACATAACGAGAGCTGAATTTTGGGCAGATAATGAGGATGCGCAGATAACCGCTGATGAATGGCTTAACTACATTAATAATGATAATGAATTAAGCAGATATATTATAAACGGCGATTACCACGCCTTGTGGTCAGGTCATTCGTTGTACGAAGAACCATGGCTTGACTGGAGCGCAGGTAATATTTCTACCAAATGGTCTGATACATGCCTGTACAGAAAGATGTTGCGGATTGCAAGACACCTTAATGCCCAAGTAATGGTGATGATGGTACGATTTACAGTGACAAATCACAGTGGGAGTATGAGATCCGTCAACTAATGCTTAACGTCTGCTGTTAGCTCGCAGAGGATAGGCTGGCTGGTCCTCAGGTCTGCTATGAGCGAGAAAACGGAAGTCGCTTTAAGGATAATTTATTAGTTTTAACCATCTAACTTCAACTCCTGGCTATTAATCTTCTACTTTCCAGTAGTGTTAACATCGAACGCCTTGCCTGAAATTAGGATTTTTATACATAAAAAATATAGGTTATGCCTTTCAATTTATTTGAAATCAAAAAAAACCAGAAAAAAAAGGTTAATATGACAACCATTGTATAATTTTTGTTAAGGATAGATTGTCTTCTGGTCAATAATTCTTATAAAACATGGAGTTGTTGTAATGTTAAAAAAGTACGTAATTCTATTGGGTATGCTTCCCTATCATGGATATGCAGCTGAAGCTGTTTGTAGTTCTTCAGATGGCATCACTGCCGTCTGCAATGGAGATACAGGGCTAGTTAATGATATAGATAGTAAAATTAACGCTTATGACAATATCACCATTAATACAACAGCGAATGACAGAGGTTACGGGTTAGATTTTCGCCAACCAACGCATCATTTAGCAGCAGATAATATTACTATTTCCACTCTCGGTAAATATTCAGATGGCATTATTGGCCGTATTTCCACGGCGATCATTGATAGTAATTTAACAATTAAAACCTATGGTGAAAATTCTTCCGGAATTCTGTTGCAGGAAGTGGATTATGCCAATATCACGCTTACCGGGACCACGAATATCTATGCACGATATGGAATGGGAATTGCGCTGGAACTGACCCTGGGGAGTAACAAAAATAACGTCTTAACCGCAGGGGATAATGTCTCTGTTGTTACCGATGGTACCGGCAGCAACGTTTACAGAGGGGCGGGTTACGGTGTGTATGCTGGCTCCGCTTACTATCAAAACGCGTTTGGGTTTATTCCTGATCATAGTACCGCCCGTATCACGCTGGGAAATAATGTTTCTGTGCAAACCAATGGGGATGAAGCCCATGCGGTTTACGCGAATAAAACGGGAATGATTCAGGTCGGCGATATTTCTGTGGTTACCCGGGGCGATCGGGCGGCAGGCCTGAAAGCAGAGGATGGTAATAAGTATGTTCCGCCGGGAACGCGCATGCTCAGAGCCCAGACGCAAAGTTATGAAGGCGGAAAAATATTCCTGACCAGGAATGTGAATATCGATCTGGAAGGCACCGGAAGTTATGCGATGCATTCGACCGGTTTCGGTTCGTATATCGGATCCTCATACCTGGGTGGGCAGCAGTCCCGTGGAACCTATATTGTAAACGGTAATTTGTTAGCTGAAAATAAAGGGGTTATTGATCTCCGCATGACCCAGGGCTCCGCGTTTACCGGTAGCGCCAATTCCACCCAGTTAAATGCTGATAAATCACTGAATACGGCAGATAACGGTTATATCTACCTCGATATGTCCAGAACAAATAGTATCTGGAATATGACAGAAGACTCCGTTGTTACCCGCCTCGATCTCCATGATGCGAATTTAACCTACACTGCACCCACCACTTTCGCGTCTTACACACCTAAATTCCTGCACGTAGTTGAGGACTATTCCGGCACGAATGGCATCCTGACACTGAATACAGTGCTCGGTGGCGATGATTCATTAACCGACAAACTGTATGTGCTGGGAGATGTGGCTGCGGGAAACACCCAGGTCAGCATTAACAATATTGGCGGCAAGGGTGCACTGACTCATCAGGGAATCGAAATTGTGAATGTTGGCGGCGAATCGATTGGTACGTTTACCAAATACGGTCGTATTGTTGCCGGCGCCTATGACTATGACGTAGTGCGTAAAGGGGAAAATTGGTATCTCGTCAGCAATACTGCAACGAACCCAGCTCCCGATCCAACTCCGCCCCCCGATCCTACACCAGTGCTTCGCCCGGAAGGTGGAGAGTATGTGGCAAACATCGCAGCCGCGAACACATTGTTCCAGCATCGTTTACATGACCGTTTGGGCGAACCTCACTATGTAAACGCACTGAAGGGAGAAACGGACAACGTATCCAGCCTCTGGATGCGACACGTCGGCGGACATACGCGCTTTAAAGATAACAGCGGGCAAATCAACACTCAGGCTAACCGCTACGTTGTCCAACTTGGTGGAGATATAGCGCAGTGGAGCGGCGATGAAAAGGACCGTTATCACCTCGGCGTCATGGGCGGTTATGCTAATCAGAAAAGTAACTCACATAACAAACTGAACCGTTATTACAGTAACGGTAGTATTGATGGTTACAGCGTTGGCGTTTATGGTACCTGGTTGCAGGATAATGAAGAAAAGACGGGTGCCTATGTGGATAGCTGGTTGTTGTACAACTGGTTTGATAACACAGTCAGTGGCTACGGTCTGGCACAGGAAGATTATAAATCGAAAGGATACACCGCCTCCCTTGAATCCGGTTATACCTGGAAAATCGGTGAGAAAAATGAGCGTGAAAGCTATTATTTCCAGACCGTTGGCCAGTTAACCTGGATGGGTGTTAAAGCCAAAACACATCGTGAAGCTAATGGGACGCGAGTGACCAGTGAGGGAGACGGTAATATTCAGTCCCGCCTTGGGGCACGTGTATTTATCAAAGGTCATAGCAAAATTGATGAAGGGAAAGAGAGAATTTTCGAGCCTTTCGTCGAAGCTAACTGGATCCATAATACAAAACGCTTTGGCGCATCTATGAGTGGCGTTGACGTTGAACAGGCAGGAACACGGAACATTGCAGAGCTGAAAGCCGGTGTAGAAAGCCAGCTTAATCGTAACGTTAACCTCTGGGGCAACGTTGCCCAACAAATTGGTAATGCTGGGTACAGTGACACAAGCGCCATGCTTGGATTTAAAGTTATTTTCTAAAATTAACTCTGGTCTCAGAATGTCTTTTAATGAGACCAGAGTTAACCATACGGGGCAGCTGGTTGCTCTATCGAATGTCATCCGGCTGACCGCCACTCGTTCTTGCATACGTCAGGAGGCGGTAACTTTTTTCAGGCACATTTACTGGTGACATTCTTTGTCGTAACTCCAGAAGAGGCGAGCTTAAGCGCCCGGTTAAATGCAACAACTGTCACTGGTTTTTTCTCTGCTTTAACTCGATTAGAATGACTCTGGAACACATAAATATCATCAGGATAAACTTTTCTTCTCCGTAAAATTATATTCAGTACCGGTGAAGGGGCTATTATATTTATTTCCTTCAATCTACCTCTTTGTTCAAAGGTCAAATTACTATCAACCAGGTTGGTATAGCGAAGCATTCTTACCCTCCCAATACCAACTGGTAAATAGTGAAGACACCCCCCACAAATCAGCCCATGTATCACTGAGATCCAGCAATCTATGGTTGATTGCTGCAAATTCATAAAACGTAAGCAAATCCCTCAGCCTTCCATATTTACATAAGCAATCCTTCTATTTTTCTACTACAAAGTGATAGATGAGGTCCAGTAGTAACTTACACCGACGCATATTCTGGTAGGTATTATCAGTTTTGGGGTACGTAAATATTACAGTTTTTTGTATTCCTCCCTTCAACATCGTCCATTACAGGTGGAAACTGAGTATCTTGCTGATTTTTAAACTCAGAGCTCACTGATTAGATGCTGAACCCAAAAAAGGGACCTAATAGCCCCCCTTCTTTTACTCACCTTTCAGCTTTTTGATCTCAGCTTCAAGCGCTTCAATCTTATCCATCATTTTCAAAATAGCTTCGTGGTGAAGTGCAGCCGCGATGCCGTATGTATCAACTGATTTAACGTCCCCAATTTTGGACCCGTCCGGCATTTCAACTTCAAAATCTTCGGTGGTCTTAACCGCCCCAGGGAAGTATTTTTCCGCTTCGTCAGCCATAAAACCGAAGCCCTGCGTGCCGTATGGTTCGTAGTACCACGAATAACCGCGCATGGACCGCATCACCGCCAACGGGTCCGGAATCGTTTCAATGCACGATTTGACTCGTCGGTCTGATGTATTTTGCCACTGTGCGGCCTGCGCCGTGCCGTTTGGGTTAAACATGTATGAAGCGTTAGCTCCGACGCCGTCACTAACATTTAACTGGACTCTTTGCAATGCTGTAGAAGCGCTACGAACACCGCCAAGCTGCCATAACGCGTTATACCACCGCCCGTACATGGAATTACAAAAAGCCCCCGTAGGTATGGCTGACCCCGTTGGAGGGTTTAAGATGCGTATTTCGTTGTTGGCGCTTACTTCGGAAGCCGGGACAACAAAACCATTACCGGCACCGCAAACAACATGGGCGGATGATCTAATTAAAGAATCAAAGTTAAATTCGCCATTTGACGAGTTAATAACACCCTTCTCACTGATTGATAACGTATAGTTGGCCCCATTTTTGTTATCAACGCTAAGATTAAGCTTTGCGTTTCGATACCCGCCAGAATCTATAGCAAACGATGTATACATAGCCGACGCAGACACATCAACACCGGCAACGCGGTAAGCACTTCTAATTATTCCACCGTTAGCCCACGTACCCGATGGCGGCATTTCCGCATCTTCATTATTGACGCTCCAGGATGTATTAGCGGCAACGAAACCACCAGACGCGCGCGCACACCACACGCCGATCACGCTGTTGGGCCATATCTGATTAGAACTACGCCCGTATACGGGGTTACTGCGAGAAGCATCAAAGTTGATGTTTGACGGCCCCGTAACGGCAGATACCGCCGAGTTGATAATGCGGGCTAACGAGCCGTCGGCACCTAATCCAAAAGCGCCAGTTGCTGAACCGTTTGGCGGTGCAATCCACCCGCCACCAATGGTGCCTGCACCGGAAAAACCTCCGCTAATATTTGGCGCAGCGCTTTCATACACGTTACCCGGCGGCAATGCCCCGCCCTGGTCACCGCGCGCGAAAAGCCCCGGGATACTGTTGGGTTGTACGCCGTTCCAGTCTGGCATACGGAAAGTTGTCGATCCGTCGCCTAATGAATATTTCCCACGTTGCCCTGGTGTAGCAAGCCACATCGCATCTGAGATCGGCGTTGTCATTTGCGCCCACGCCCATAACTCAGGCCAGTCGGCGCGATTAAGTAGTTGACCATCTTTCGGCAACAAGGACGGGCGAATGAATGCTCGTGTTTCAACCAGAACTGATTCCCCTACGCCGTAGTTCTGTACGCCGTTCATGGTCGGGCCTACCCCACCGCCGCCAGAAACATAGTTAACAACCCAACGTTGTGTTGTTGCGTCATACGGGTTTACGGGGTCACCTGCCAGCGGGGTAGACCCGATCGGACGGACGTTAAGCCATGCGGCGGCACGATCCGCCAGGTCGGACAGGTTCAGCGATTTAACAAGAGCCTCAACAGGGTTATGTGATGCCGCTTCTTCTGCGGATTTTCTCGATTTCTCCGAATAGTGAAACGACGAATATTCGTTACCTGTTACCGGGCTATCCTCCGGATTAAGCGCATATTTACGAGCCAGTTCCTTATAGTCTTCGGCATTCGTTTCACTCTGGGCAGCCTCTGCGGCTGAGCCCTGCGCACCAGTTGCAGCAGTTGACGCAGTCTGCGCATCAGTTGATACTTGCTGAGCAGTGTCAACGACCGTGTTTTTATCGGTTTCAACTTGCTGTGCATCATGATTTATCTGAGCGGCAAGTTGATTGAGATAATCAACATCAAGTGTGCTCAGCGTTTCTGCAATACTCTTCCAGGATGGTCCTGAAAACGATGTGCCATCAGGCAGAAAGACCGTAATATTTCCGTCCGCACTGAATACAGCCTGCCAGTTCTGTTTGTCATAGTTCAGCCCACGTAATGCCTCGGTGCTCTGCACCACCAGCGCCGCCGTAACCTGGTTCTGTGTGGCACGTGGTACTGCATTCCACGCAGAATCTTGCTGTGTAGGGCCGGGATATTTGCTGATGAGGGTGATTTCAGTATCACCTTCAACGGACTTAACCGGCAGCGTGTAAGTCACACCACCAACGGTAACGACAACGAAATCACCAGCGGTCAGTTCCGTGGAAAATGAGGTGCCTGCCCCGGAGACCAAATCTGAGTTATTGGTCAGGGTTAACGTTCCTGCTGACATATTATTTCCTCAATACATGGGGGGAAGGACAAGGATCGGCATTGCAATGTTCTGGTTAAAATTATTGTTAAAGCCCTGGTTGTAATAATTACCAACAACCCGACTAAGCCCGGCGCGGATATTATTCCCGGACCGAATCATTCCCTTAAAGCGGACATTATCGTAGTCGCCAATCTTGCGGCTATTGGACCCGACGAAACATAATTGCGTAAAGCTGGTTCCGACTGTCTGGTTACTGTCGGACACGGTAAGAAGGCGTTCGTAAACAAACGGGCGCTTAAGTGTGGAAAATGTCACCTGCCCCGCTGAGTTGGTCATGGTGATACCGTCACCCCCAACCGGAGCCGTATTATTGAATATGACCAGGTCTAATGTAACGCTCCCTGTGACGTCATCAGACCCGGTGTAACTGGTATCCCGCACAATAATATTGGTGCCGTCGAATCCTACTGATACACCTCCGTTATCCCAGCGGGCGAAGGGAATACCGCTAACAGGAAGGGCGCGAGACCCATTCACGACCCACTGCCCAACCCAGGCGCATGTCATTAATTTTGCGTTATTCGATATAGCGGTGAAATCAGTAGAGTCAGCCACCAGCAGGCCTGTGTTATAAGTTCCAGCTGGCAATATCTCAAGAACCGTGCCGCGCCAGTCCTGCGGGATGAGGTTGTAGCCGAACTGGGTACCGCCGTTTATGATTACTCCGCTATTTCCATTTCGCGCAACTGACGCCATTGAGACGGGGATCTGAAGAAATACCTGGTTATCGACGATATCCTGTACTTCGACCGGCTTCGTTGGTACGACAATCACCTGTGACCCTGGCGTTAGCGGAGTGTTTATTGTCATTTGGTTACCGGCCGTACCGCGTCCGGCAAAGTTCGTGCAAAAAGACGGGGCACGAAGCCCCGCTGTAATCGCCATCACCGGGCGACCATCGTTATAATCAATCAGAATACCTTCTGGCATAATTCACCTACCATTTACCGACAACAACTCGCCCACCGCCAGACAGATTGACAGTAATTCCATTGCCGTTAATAACGACCGTATTATTCACACCATTAAAAGCAAACTGACCACTGTCAGCATAAAACTTCCCGTGAAATTCACAGTCACCACTCTTATCTATATTCCAGCCACGTGTTCCGGCGAGGAAATTATTCGAGCGGATATAGTTTGCAATTTTGGCATTGGTGATCGTTCCGTCCTGGATAAACGCCGAACTGATAAACACCTGGCCGCTTACAACGGCAAATGGTGAATACTGAGTCGTTCCACTGCCGCTCATCAGCACAAACTGGTTGGCGTTAAAACCGACGCGGGTAATCACGGGCTGACCAGCCTGCGCCAGCACTGCAATCGACATCCCGGCGTTGTACATCACGTCGTTAATTCGCACACCAGCCTTCAGCGTGTGAATGGCCGTCGCGCCATCAGCATCAACTACCGCGGTGAGCTTGTCCTCCAGCGTGGCGGTAACATCTTCGATCTGTGCCTGAACTTGGGTAGACAATTCAGCCATCGCTTTATCAACATCTGCGATGGTTGTTTTAACAATCAGGATATCTGCACGGACCTCTCCAAACTGCGCCCACTGATGCTCAACGGTTGAATGATTCGCCAGAGCATTTTGCAGTGCAGCTTCCAGACTGGTGTCAATGTCTCCGGTCAGGCGATCGCCATCTTCGGAAGTCAGGAAACCATCCGCAATATCGCCGAGATAGTCATCGGCGTTATCGTTGGACATGCCGCGGATCCAGTCGGTATATCCCGATTCGTTTCCGGTCTTATCCACCAGTTGCGCGCGGTACCAGAATTCCTGCCCCGCTCTCAGCCCGAGTTGTGTGTATTCCGATGAAGGATACGGCACATCAGAAAGCAGCAACGGATCTGAAAAATCACTGTTCGCGGTATACTGAATCTCCGTTTTCAGCGTATCCGCAGTGTTTGCCGGGAACCCCCAGTTCAGACGAATACCCCAGTTGATACCTGTTGCCATAAAGCCAACCGGCTTCGGCGGGTTACCGACCTTACCTGTCAGTGTTTTCTCTTCTGAGTAACCCCATCCGGAGGAGATCTCCGCGGCGTTAATGGCACGCACACGCACCAGGTAACGCCCGGCATAAATCCCCGTAACATCGAAAGATGTGGTGGAGCTGCGCGGTACGTTTACCCAGTTGCCATCATTGCGGCGCCACTGTGCTTCATAAGCGATGGCATTGGGCGCCTGGTCCCAGCTGGCACGCATCGTCTCGACGCTGATACCCTGCTGAACAACGGAAAACGAACTGATAATGATGTTTTCCGGCGCATGCTGATTACCCGGAGGAACGACACTGACAGGCCGCTGATCAATGATGGCGCCAGTATCAATGCGGGCATATTTATCCGGATCATGATAAGCCCCGGAAATCGTAAACGTGCCATCGTTATTGTCTGCCACACTCACAACGCGGTACTGCTGCGCGTAGAGCTCATCTGATTCAGCAACCCATACGCATTCAGCCTGTGGTGTTTCTCCGTAGGCTGTCGTGACGGTAATGGCCCTGCCGTTCACCGCCTGGACTGTTCTGGCCTGCGACGCGCCGGATGGCAGGTTCACAATAAGACGGTTACCGGGTGTGATATCTGCCACACGATCAAGGGTGATGACCCTGCCATTCACCGAACTGATACGACCGCCGGTGACTTTCCCCGATAACATTTCGTCGGCGACCGCAATGACGTAACCTGGCTGCGGGATGTTACCGTCCAGACCAACAGAGAAAGTCACTACCCGATCCTTGTTATTGGTCTGGATCCCCCAGCGCCCCTTACGGTTTGCCTCCGATTGCCGCGTGCAGCCGATTGCAGTGAGCTCGAGCTGATTGAAGCCGTACCGGGCAACCAGCGACTGTTCAAATACCGGCTCCATCGCATCCGCATAAGCATTATCCGGATCGGACCAGGAGACCAGCGCAGTTGTATAGCGGGTTTTTGTCGTGCTGCTTGAATAGACGAACTGCCCGTCAATGACGTTGGCGCGTGTATAGGTGTAATCGATATCGCGGGGCATGTCCGCCAGCGCTACTATCTGATCGCCGCCCCAGTAAGTCATCCCGCGGAATATGGCTGCGAAATCCCGCAGCACGGTGTATGCCTCATTCCGGTTCTGCACGTAGACGTTGCAGATATAACGAGGTTCGGTACCACTTCCACCCTTCCCGTCCGGCACCGGCTGATCGCAATACTGCGCCACCTGGTACAACGTCCATTTATCAATGTTTGCCGTTGTCAGGCGATTACCCAGACCAAAACGATCCGTTACAACCAGATCGTAAAAAACCCATGCCGGGTTGTCTGTCCACGCCCATTTAAACGCGCCGGTCCATGTGCCACCGTAGGTCCGGGTTTCGGGGTTGTAATTATCCGGAACACGAATTACGCGCCCGCGCGGCTCACAGGAAATCTGCGGAATAGAGCCATTAAACTGACTGGAATCAAACTCGATGTAGAGCAGAGCGGTGTTCGGATAGCGCAGCTTGGCATCGATCACCTCGGTGTAGCTTTGCAGCGTCATCGCATCACCAATTTTTGCACTATTGGCATCAGCGGTGATTTTGCGTAGTCGCACTGTCCATGTCGTTCCTGCCTGCGGCAGAGCAATGCGATGGCTGCGCTCATAGCCTGATGTGGTTTTCCCGGTCACACGCGTGTTGATCACTGTCTGCCATGCGCCATCGTCGGTCTGCAGATCGATCGCATAGTTAATCGAGTATCCGACCAGGTCACCGTCGTCTTCCTGCCTGAAAAGTGAGGGCCATTTCAGACGCAGGCGGATGGCTGAAAGCTGGGTATTTGTAAAGGTGTGAGTCCATGCCGTACTGCTGGATATCGCCGTACCCACATTAATTTCATTTTCGGTGCCCGGTATCCCCTGAATATATTTTTGTGCCTGAGTACCAGGACGAAATTCCCAGGCCACTCCACCGAAGTTTTTCGAACCGTCAGAGTTTTCAATGGGCGTTCCGTCAAGGTAGATGTCTTTCCCGGTCAACTGCCCAGCAAATTCGCCTTCGCCCAGCGCAATCAGGATTTTTGCTTTTGCAACAGACTGCAGGTCATCGGGTTGTTCGGTTGGTGTTCGGGTCTTTGAACTGCCGCCCTTGCGGCCTTTAATCGCAGTTGCAGTTACCATATCGTACCCATAAAAAAACCACCCGAAGGTGGCCTGGTGGAGAGTGATTTTTTTATTGCTGATCTTCGACGTAGATGCCAGCGGAGATGATTGCGCCACCGATGCGACGCTTTCCGTATAAGAGGGGAACGGGGTAACCCTGAGCGGCGGTATTCGTCACACCACCGAAAGCATAACTGGCCTGATTAGCTGCATCCTGCTTGCTGGCGAGACCAGCTGGTTGCGGAGAAAGCATTTGTATAACCCCACCGAGCATCATTGATGCTCCTGTACCATAAAACCATGGTGCGGCTGCAGCTGCTGGAGTAAAACTTAATACGACACCTACAACGACTAATACAGCTCCAAGTATTGTTTGTAAAACTCCTGATTTTTTGCTTCCTATTACCACAGGTACAATACGAATTATTTCGTTTGTTACAGGAAATGCTAAATCCTCTTTACTTAAATTCTTTTTGCCTCGAAAAACAGCATAAGTTATCCCTCTTTGCTTACTGGTATTCAGGTAATTTTCAAAGCCATTTATAGTACAACATAAAGCTCTAATAGCTTCTGCCGTAGTTGTGACAACACGATTATGTGATTTACCGAAAGTTTTACCTAAAGTTCCGCCAAGCACAATAGTAATCATAGTCATGTATTCGAAACCTCCAATAAAAAGGCCGAAATTTTTCGGCCTAAAATACAACATATTACTTGGTTCGCCACATCCTATATTGGCCCCACACTCCTTGTTCAGTAATGTATTCCTGTTCAGCCCCATCAGCAATGATATCAAGCGTCTTACGCATACCCATACTGAGGGTTGCGCAATCATTACTTACTCGTAACTTATGAGGACCTTTATCTAAATAGGCGGTTACGAACTGATTTTGACGGAGAAGAGCTAAATCTCTATCATCGATTGCAATTAAAAATTTACACATTCCCCCACTGCCACCGCCAATAAATTGTTTATTCCTGGTAATGGTAATTTTCGTTTGCTCTTTATTGTTATTAGGTGTCACTAACTCTTGATTTAAAATTTGCTCGGCTGGACCATATGGACGAGCACACCCGATCAATCCCAAAACAGCAACAAATAGAAGAATAGCTCTCATACATACTTACCCTCAATAAAAACATCAACGTTAAAACAGATTCAATTAAAAAACTTCATATACAACCCAGGGAGAAATTTTTCACACACTTCAATATGTTCAAGAGAAAACTCCTTATATTTCTCCTTAATCGTACTAAAACTACCTGGACATTGGCCTGCATATTTATAGTAATTATATATACACGGATCTACCTTTGCCTTATCAAAAGAGTGAGCTATACCATCAATCACTGTAAGGGAAGAGTTTAGATGTTGAGCAAGTGATAATTGATAGATTAACTCAGAACTAGTGTAAACAGGTCCTAAAGCGCAAGTTTTTGCCGCGTTATTAAAAATAACTGTTTTATCACCGCACTTATCGGAAGCATTGTTAAAAGCAATAGTAAGGTCGCTACGAAGATCAATATGCTTGATATCCAGTGCTGTTGACTGATTTACAACCCCTATAACTCCTAAAATAAAAACAACCCCTACAATAATATTGGTAGTATCTAAATCCAATTCTTTGCTAAATATGCGTTCCATAGCTGCCGCCCCCCCAACACCCGCTAATATATAGCTCCCCCCTGTCCATAAATTAACTTTACAGCCAAATATTTCATTAGCACACAGCAAAAGTCCAGCGACTATAAACAAAACAATTAATGCTATTTTTACATAAAATAAGACATTAGCTTTCATTTTAATTAAATTGCCTTTCTGATGATTAATCATCTCGCCATTATCCATCAAATAGACCGACATGACGAACTACTAAAATTGTCCTATCTTTCCAGTATCCACCATACGGGACTCGCTGACTGAGATGCCCGTAAAGGTGATGCAGCAGCATATTGCCCTCCAGCAGGATCCCGGCATGGTTCCACTTATTCGCCTGGACCTGCATGATCACCATGTCGCCAGGTTGAGGCGTACCTTCAAATTCCCGGAATCCACATTCAAACCAGCACTCCTGATAAAGGTTATCCGGATATTGATCTTCCCACCACGGATAATCCACGCGGTAATCGTGTAGTTCAATCCCGTGGGTCTGCCGGAAGTAGCTCATCACCAGCCCCCAGCAATCGAAGTGACCAAGAACAAACGGTCGCTCGAGCAACGGTAGCTCCCCGCGGGGCTGAATGGTCCGTAAATCACCTTCCGGCCAGCTAATAATATGCCAGGGAAGCAACGTTGCATCACACTGAGCCTTATCCAGTTCACTCGGTTGCGTTGTTGCGTCCGGATGGCTGTGAACGATGGCGATCACCGTTCCCCAGTCCTCTGCGGTCGCATAATCCTCCGATGAAAGATGAAAATGCTCTGTCGGTTCAACTGCCAGATTGCGGCACGGAAAGTAACGCTCAACACGGCTTTTCTGCGCCACCACACCGCAGGACTCCCGCGGATACTCGGCAGCGGCATGTGCAATAATGGCATTAATGGTTTTTTGCCGCATGTTAACTCCTGATCAACGAGGTACCAGGGAACCCGCCAAACGGCAACTCGTTACTTTCACCATGTCGCAGTTTGCATGCTGTCAGGGTGCCGTTGCATTCATCCAGGGAAGGATCACTGACGGGTTTGTTGTTTTTATCGAAATAGCGCGTGCCGGCATAATCACAGCCATCGCCGGAACGATATTTATTGCGAATGCACCAGGTACACAGAGAATGCAACTGGCGCGTCGGGATCATCAGCCCCTGCAGGTCCATCGGACTGGTAAGCGTAAATTCAACAACCTCGTTGGTCTCACTGCTTTTAGCGTCAATGTAGAAAACCTTCAGCTTCTCCTGCGTCGGATCGGCTGTCGGGTTACCGCCGGTATAATTTCTGGCATCAAGATACTTTGCCAGAGTATCGTGGACAGAAACCTTCGCCTGCAGAAGATCATCATAAGCAAGACACAGGGCAGTAATCGAACTGTCGAGATTGGCTACACTGAGCTTGGGTTGTGGGCTGGTGCCGTCAGTAGTTGCCTCAATGCCTTCGATCTGACATGGCCAGGCTTTATATTCATTCCCCTGCCACCAGATCGACTTCGCCGGAAGTTTACTTTCATCACCGCCGGCAGCGTCAATTTCCTCCGGCGTATACGCGACGTTATGCGCGTGAAAATGCATCACGTCAGACACACCAAACGCGGTTCCGTCGACTTCAAAAAGTCGCACCGGATTTCCTGGCTCAAGCTTCTGATAATCTGTGTGCAATGTCATGGTGCAAATGCCTGCTCGAATGTTGCTGTAATGGTCATAACCTTTTTGTTTTTGACCACCTTCCTGAGGCTGTCAGCCTCAACCCGCCACAGGTTTTTATCCTCGTAAGGGGGCGTAAAAATAAAGGACTTCGTTTTATGCCGGCGTAAAAACGCGTAGATTTCCAGCGCTGTTTCCGGGTTTCCTGTATATGAAAACTCATAGGTGAGCACTTCATCATTCAGTCCCGATCCGCTGATTTGCGTATACCCGTCACCAAACTGCACCTTCCGGACAGCATCCCTGCTGCCCGTTGTCGGCTGACTTGCCGCCTGGATACGCCAGGTAAAAGTTTCTATCGCCATAAAACCTACCTGCCTTTCGTCGCATTCCAGATTAGACCGCCAGGCTGTATCGCTTTGGCAATCCCGTCGTTCACCGATTTCTTAATCACCTGCTGATAGGCTCGTCCCAGCGCTTCTCCGTTGTTTTGCTGCTGTGTACCGGAAGAAGGATTTTCAACCGTCACCGGCGCATAGACACTGACACCGAAGGGTGCCACCGGACCAGCAGTGCCACCACCGACCAGACCACCAGAGGCATAGCCCTTCATCATCCGGTACAGGTTGCCGACGCCGATCCGGCTGGTAGCCTCTTTGGTGAAAACAAATTCACCACGGTGAACCACCCCGGCGGGTTCATACTTCCCACCTGAACCAGTAAAACCACCGCCCGCAAACCCCATAGCCGTTGTTGCCGAGTCGACAAGACCAACCATGGCCTGTTTCATCAGGATTTGAGTCAGCATTGACAGCGTGGCCCGGGTAAAGTCAGCCCAGTTAGCTTTTCCGGTTGTCAGCATATCGGCCATATTCTGACTGATGCCATCCAGGGTGCTTGTTGCAGCAGATTTAACCTGACTGTAAGCATCTGATGCAGAATCAACGTAGTCGGCCCAGGCGGATTTGGCTCCGGACTGCCAGTCACTGCGCAGATTATCCTGCTCTTCGTAGTAATTTTTCAGTGCGGCCAGTTCATTCTGATAACCCTGGTTGGCATCAGTCCCCCCCGCATTGAGCCATCCCTGACGAAGTTGCGCCTCTTCATTCTGACGTTGCGCTGCCCGGCTGCTCATCGCACCACCAGCAACCAGCGCCCGCGTTTTCTCGCCGATCTGCGTGACGTATTTCCGGGAAGTATCCTGCAGGCGGTTCAGGCGCTCCTGCGCCATGATCTGATCACCGAGACGCGCGTTAACCTCTGCGCGGGAAAGGACTTCATCCTTGCTGGCCAGTAAGGATTTTTCCTGAGTGGAAAGGGTTCGTGTTTTCGCGGCTTCTTCAAGGACAGTAAACCGTGACTGCTGGCGCCAGAGTTCCTGCCGCTGCTGGCTGATGGTGTCAGTAATACTGCGGTGCTCCTGAAGTGTTCTCAGTTGCGCCTGCAGCTCAATCGTCTGTGCGCTGGCGGTATCGACGGCCCTGACGCCGGAGGGCGTTTTCACCGCCGGAGCCTTGCCCGGTTTTTTCAGTGAATCGTCGTACTCCTTTTTCGCTGCCGACATATTAATGTCGTAATCGGCCTGAAGAATGCGCCCTTCTTTCAGCGCCTTATTCAGCTCATTCTGCCTTTGCGTGTACTTCTCAAGTGCAGACTGCGTTTTTGCATAGTTTGCCTGTGCCTGTGCGGCATATTTCTGCCTGTCAGACTCAGCAACCGCTTCACGGGAAGCATTCTCCTCATTCGCCCTTGCAACACCCGCCTGCTGCTGTGCCATTTCCAGCGCCAGCCGGGCTGTCTCCCTGTCATTCCAGAACCGGTCACGCGCTTCACTGTTCACGTAACCGTCGTTTTTACGCAGGTTCCAGATTTCATCCGCACGTTTAAACGCGGCTTCTGCCTTACTGACCATCTCCTGTGCCGTATCCGGTCGCCCGACGTCCAGCGCCGCATCCCACATCGATTTAAAGGCGCGTTTCAGTGAGTCAGCCGCAGACTCAATGGTCCCCATATTATCGCGCAGGGATTTTGTCTGTTCGTTAAACCCGCTGGTTGCCGCATCATTAGCCGCCTGCAGGGCAGCAGCCTCATCACCGGCACGTTGCAACTGCGCAACATACGCAATCTGCTCAGCCGTCACGTTATGGAACTGCTGGGCCATCGCGATAAGACCGGAGGTAGGATCATTCGTCAGTTTGCCAAACGCTGCAGCAACCTTATCAACCGGAACGCCGGATACTTCAGTAAAGCGGGAAACTGACTGGCTCATCGCATCGAAATTCGCCCCGGCGCGTACGCCGGCATTAACCAGTTCCGTCAGCACCTCGCTCGTCTGGCTGAACGTCAGTCCGGCACTCTGTCCGTTTCTTGCCAGAACCAGCATTCTGTCAGCCGTCAGGCCTGCCGAATTACCTGAAAGAACGAGCGTTTTATTGAAATCTGAAAGCGTGGATGAGCCCTGGTACCACGAATAAAATAGCGCCCCCGTTGCCACTGACAATGCGCCAACACCCACCATCAGCGGAGATATGGCTCCCGTCAAAGCCCGGAACGTGGGAATAATCCCGCCGAATGAGTCTTTAACCTGTCCGCCCTGCTGCAGCATAATGAGCCAGGGGCTCTGCCCGCCCGCCAGCTGCGTCGCGATATCCGTAAACTGAGCAGGAAGCATACGCATCGCATTCGAGTACTGCCCCACGGAAAGACCGGCTTTTTTTGCCGCAATTTCCTGACGCGAGAACGCCTGCCGGATACGTAACTCCGTATCATTAGCCGCATCCCCTGTTTGTCTGAACTGTCGCTTAACGTGGGTTATCTGTTCATTAAATTTTGTCGAGTTAACGTCAAGGTTAACAACCAGATCCCCGACCGCCGTCTGGGCCATAGCGAACGCCTCCTGTCATTCCTGACGCCTTCGCCATCAACATATCGTCATCAGGCTCTTCCGGCGGCAAATCGTCGGGAGCCGGTGTCAGTATGCTGAAGATGGCAGGAGTCAAATCCGGGTCACGGAAAAACATCGATGAAAGGGTGTAGAGCAAACCTGAAAAGTGAGCATCAAGTTGCACGTCATGAAAATAGTTGTCCCGGTAGAAAATACGCCAGTCGCTGTATTCCGTGGAGGACATGCCAGCCAGCATTGCGCGCCAGTCAGGACGACTGAACTCACGCGCCAGCTTCATGACGAACGTCAGCTCGCTGGCGAGGACTTTTCCGCGGTGACCGGTTCGGCCTGAACGTCGCTTTCAGGTTCAGGAACGTCTTCTGGCGGCGGTAACATACCGGACAGGATTTTTATCCTGTATTCAGCCAGTGCCAGCACTTCAAGAGGCCAGGTGGACAGCACATCATCCTGTATTTTTTTAACTTCTTCGGCGGCACCACCAGGCAGCGTGCCTTTCAGTGCATGGGCGTGCCACAGCGACATCGCCACCACAAACGCGCTGCCGCGCACAGTGGTTTCCATTGCTGTCTGGATATCCCCTTCCTCAACGGCTTCAATTTTTTTCAGGTATTCAAGATGCTCAATACGCTGCAGCGCCGAAAGCTCATACAACGTAACGCTCGCACCGTTATGCTTCAGCGGTTCGCTTTTCAGAAACATGGTTTACTCCGGGACGGGGCCGAAGCCCCGGTATTCAGGAAACGGTTACGCGGCAGATAGCCACGAAAAGGCCATCATTGGTCATGACCACAATATCGGCGGTACCTGCCGCTGCCCCCGTAATCGTGACGGTGTCATCACTGGCAGTTGCTGTCGCGACTGACGGATCGGATGAGGAAAGGCGGAAGGTTTTATCTGATGCCCCTGCCGGGGTAATCCCGACGACCACGGTGGTCGTGTCACCAATACCCACCGCGGCAGTCTCTTTATCCAGCGTGACGCCGGTTACCGGAACAACCGGCGCGCCGCTTTCTTCTGCCAGTCCAGGTTTGCCGGTGTTGGTGACTTTTGCTGTGCGGGTGATGACTTCTTTGGCAGGGATCGCCTTGCCGAGACTGCTGCACCAGCCGCGGAACACATCAACAGCACCGTTCGGGTATTTGATTTTGTAAGCGCGAACCGAGCCATCATTAAACCAGGTTACCAGGTCTTTCTGACCGGCTTCACCCGGCTTCCAGGCCAGCGTAAAGGACGTATCCCCGGCTGATTTTTCCCCCTGAGCCGTTGCACTCCAGTCTGCATCTTCATCGTCGAGATAGGTATCATCATACGATTCAGCCGTCATTTCTCCCGGTGTCAGATCCTTGATTTTCGCCAGGCGGCTCCAGTCGATATCCGAAAGCGGGTTGGCGAACGGATTCCCCGAGCCGGTATAAATCCACAGCGTGGTGCCTGCACCTTTTACAGGCTCAAGCGGGTTTGGTGTTGGCATAGCATCCTCACATTTCGTAAGTAATGGAATATTTAAGGTCGGCGGAACTCCACAGCGCCAGATCCTCATCGCGCTGGTAGTCATACCCCTGGACATTCATGAGCGTAACGATCCCCTCCAGCGCCGGAATATCTGCCAGAGACGGGTAAACACGGGACTCCACCCACTCATCCAGTTCGGAATCCGGGACCTGAGCAGGAAGAAAAACTTCGATGTGCAGGGTGGCCTGCCATTCATTTGCATCCAGGACAGCATCTGTTGGTTCTGCATCCGTCAGAAAAACGGCTACTGCCGGAAATTCATTTTCTTCAAATACCGCCGGCCGGCCGTCAAAATAAATCGCGTCATGACCGATAGTCCCTTCAAGGGCATCGATAATCGCCTGTCGGATATCACTGTGTTTCATCGTTTCAGAATCAGCCTGAGTTGGTTTTTAAGGGATGCCCGTAGCTCTTTGGGCATATCGGTTTCCATCAGTTTTGGCAGTTCATCCTTAAACGCCGTTGTCAGTGGCACCGCCAGCGGGATGCTGACGACCTCAATCGGGTAACGGGGTTTTGCCGTTCGCCGCATAACATGCCAGCGACCGTTTTTCAGTTGCTGAATAAATGCGCCCGGAAAACGAAACGGACCAATACGCAACACACTGTTTGCCCCTCGCTTGTCACGTTTACGGCGGGAAAGTCTGACACTGGCGGTACCGAGTTTGATCGCCGGCAGGTTACCCCGGTTTACACGGATAAGCGCCCGTGGCTTCTTCACCGTGGCACGTCTTACCCTGGCGCGCTGCTTAACCAGCTTGCGCGGCACCCGGGTGTCTTTCGATACGACGGAGACGCTTTTATTGACCGCGCGTGTCGCAACACGGTTAACCGCCTGCGCAGAAGCACGCGGCACGGCAGTAGTACTGATACTGTTCAGGTTTGCGATTGCCTGTTCCAGCCCTTTAATGGACATGCTTCCCCCTTAACGCCGTCGGTTTGATCCCGGCGGCGAACCTTTACCGAGGAAAAGATGACAGCTTCCGCAATCATCCGGCCCGATTCGATCAACCCAGTAAGACGAACCGTTGATCACCAGGGTGTCGGGGCGCCGCATCTCGCTGACAGAAGATGTCTCCACAAATAATGACGGGCTTGTACCTTCCACCCGGACACCACTGCCCGCATACGCGACACTCTCAGGATCATCAAAAACGCCACGTATCGTTTGCCCCGTCATTTCACCGGAAGTCACTGAGGCTTCCACCCCCATAGCACAACGAATAACATCATCGGCACGGGACAGAACAGCATCGAAAATGTTGTCGAAATCAGTCACGTCGCCCCCGGTTATTTTTCGCTGGCAAGCCCACCAGCAATCAATGCTTCGGCTTCATGCGGCAGAACGCGGATCGCCATCCCTTTCACGGCGATGGCGACAGGCGTATTTTCTGTTTCATGCATCGCATCGATGTGCAGGGTGGCGAGCGTAATAACCGTCACCAACCCGGCATCCGTTACCGCGGGTTTCTCCTGCACCTGATCATCATCAGGATTGTCCGTGGCGTTTTCCTGCGCATTAATCCCGTTATCACCGGACTGTTCGTCATCGCTACCGCCGTCAAGCTCTTCCTCAAGCTCTGCAACCCGCATCGTCAGTTCTTCGATAGTGCCGGTAACGTTCACATCACGCCCAAGTTGTGCGCCAAGCGCTTTCAGACGCTCAACCAGTTTTTCTTTTGCAGTCATGGATAGTGCTCCAGAGAAATGGCCCCGGAGGGCCATACGAGAGGAATTACGCGAGTTTTACCGACACAAATTCATCGGGGTCAGCCAGCAGCATCAGTGGCGCAGACTGGATCATCGTAAACTCACGCGCCGGATCGCCGGTCTGGATCCAGTTTTTCGGATAACGCGTGGAGGAGTTGATACCGGCATTCAGTGCGTCAACGTCCTGAATTGCGCCATAGGTACGCAGACCGCGAGCCAGGGTATTGCCCAGCACCATTGAAAGATCCGGCAGGTAGTTCTTTTTGGCATCGCCTTCAATGTACTGCCCGGCGTAAACCACAATCGCAACATCGCCGTACATGCCCTTGTAAGACACCGCTTTGCCCAGGTCCTTGAGCGCGGTTTCCAGCTCGGAGTTTGAGCCACGACGGGTATCCAGCTTCTCTCTTACTGCCTTGAAAGAGCGGAACAGTGCCCAGCCTTTCGGGTCAAAAACAATAATATTGACCACACCGCTGGCATTAAGCGCATACGCTTCGATGTCCTCCGTCGGGTCATATGTTTCTTTGTCTTTGCCGGACCATGCCGCCCCGCCAGCCTGGATGATGTTGTTGACAGCACTGCGCCCCATATCCACCTCAACCGGTTCAAACTTATCCCCTGTCATGGTGTATTTACCGTAGAGCACAGCCGAAACCGCTTGCATCTCTTCAACCTGCGCAATCGCCAGCTCTTCATCTTTCATGTTCTGGAGGATGATGCGGCGACGGCGGTATGCCGGATCGGCAAGGTTCTGCGGATCTTCGTCAGGCAGGCGACGAAGCGTCATTTGCGGGTTTACCTCGTGCTTCGGTTTCACATAACCCGGCGTGAATTCGGAAGTGTTACCGCCGCGTGAGCGGATCACATTGCCGGAGACAATCGGCGACACGTACAGCGCCATATTCACCAGGCCGGGGATCTGAGAAAGGTAAACTTTTTCGGTGGAAAACGGATAGCTTTCACGAAAGAAGATACGCAGAAACAGCGGATCGAATTTGAATTTTTTCTCGGTAACCGCCAGCAATTGGGCAGTGGTATACATAGACATAGTTTTTTCCCGTAGAAAAAAGGCCGCTCATGCGGCCTTTATGGATGGAGATAACTGGCTGGTTAAGGGGTCACACAATACTGATGGAGGTACCGGCGAAGGCGTTACGTCTGACGTTATCGGTTGCCGCAGCATCAGGCCACAACACATCTTCAATCCGGAAAGAGCCCGTTTTAAAGAACGTCAGTTGATCACTGTTCTGATCGGCGTCAATCGCGAGAATGCCTGTCGCTGTGCCAGCGGCAGCACCGTCCCAGACAACTAGCTTTCCGGCAGCGGGATCAAGCATCAGCGGCGTCATCGCCGGAACACTGTCAGTTAAGGCGCCGGGTGCGGATGCGGTATGTGCCGGGTCACTGTTACCCTGCGGCTGATAATGCTTAAATTCTTCGTTTGGCATTGGAACCTCTTATACAGGTGTGTTCATCAGGTCATCGGTATCAGATGCCTGGCTGGCGGCACTGACAGCACCAGGCGCGGTGTCCATCAGGCGATCAAGTGCGGTATCCGTTCTGACCTGCGCGCTCGCTGGCGCAGCGGCGAGGATCAGTTGCGCATTTTCAACCGTCATACCCGGTGTTGCCGCGAGCACCCGCGCCTGCGATTCACGGCCCTTCGCCTCTTCACAGTTCAGGATCCCCATGATTCGGCTGTTTTCGGCATTTACCGCCGCTGAAACCTGCGCGCTGATATCGGCGGGTGCAGCATTTACCGCCGCGGCAGGCATCGCACCGTCGACAGTGACTCCGGCTGGCGCGTCCGCTAGAGGCTGAGTTGTTTCAGCGGATGCAGTGGTAGTTTTCATATTTCCTCCGAGGGTTATTTTCTTTCGTTTATCAAGTGCATCGCGCATCACACTGAGCGCGTCGGTGTTATTGACGAGTTCGTCTGCGATTCCGTTCTCAATGGATTCCTGTCCGGTGAAAACCGCCGCTTCGGTATCCAGTACCGCCTGAACAGTCAGGTCAGTGTACCCGGCCACCTTCTCAGCAAACATCTGTCGGGTGGCATCAATACGTGCCTGAAAATCAGTACGCACATCCTTCGGCAACTTTTCGTAAGGGTTTCCATCGACCTTGTGATCGCCGCTGTAGATAAGCGTGACTTCGACGCCGCTGGTCTTGAGTGCAGCACCGTAGTTGCTGTGCGCCATCATGACGCCGATCGAACCGGTTCTGGCGGTCTGGGTAACAAGACGACGGGATGCCGCGCTGGCGATAAGCTGCCCGGCACTACAGTTCATGTCGTTCGCCAGCGCCCAGACCGGTTTGATATCCCGCAGACGGGCAATAATGTCAGCGCAGTCAAAAGCACCGGATACCATGCCGCCAGGTGTATCCATATCCAGAAGAATGCCGTCCACGCCGGGATCACTGATAGCCTGTTGCAAGCGGGCAATAATGCCGTTGTAACCCGTCATACCTGAATACGGTTGCAGCGAACGGGTTTTACTCACCAGCGTGCCGGAAACCGGCAAAACCGCGATACCATCGATCACCTGGTAACTGCGTGACGGGCGCGGCCCCATTTCTTCATCGTCACCAAACAGCGCAAGGGGTTCAGCAATCTGTTCACCGCTGAGAGTGACGCCGGAAACGGTATCTGTCAGACGGGTAATACCCAACTGGCCCGCCAGCGCGCAAAAGAAAACCCGCGCATAGGCGGGTTCAAGTAGCAGCGGCTCATTAAAAGCCAGGCTGGCAATATGCGGGAGATTACGCAGCTCGGGCGTCATCTTTCTCCTCCTTAGTGGAATTCTCTAACCCGGACTGGAAGGCAGCAGCAGCCCAAGAAGGCGGTTTGAGCCCGGCGGCACGGCGCTCCATCGTTTCGCGAACCTGCTGCGCGAAAATTTCCTGATAATCTTCACCGCGTTTGGCGCACTCTTTTTCATAAGTACTGAGGCCCGCTTCGATCAGCATGACCGCTTCCTGAACCTCTTTCAGTCCGTCAATAGCCATACGCCCGGAACCAATCCAGTCGCAGTTTCCCCAGGCGCTTCGCGCTTCCTGAAAGCTGAACCTCGCCCGGGAAGGCAATGTCACAACCCGACGGATAATGGCCTCCTCCAGCCAGCAGAGAAACATCATGCACGCCTGACGGGACGCCACGAATTTCCGGCGCCCCATAAAAAACGCCCATGATTCATTGGCGCTGGCGCGGGCGGTGGAGTAACTCATCTGGGAGTAATTCCGGGACAGTTGTTCAAACGAAACGCCAAGCCCGGCAGAGATATACCTCAACAGCGACTGTTCGAAGACCGAATAGCCATTATCCGCGTTCGGTGGCGACTGGAGATTCAGGGAATCACCCGGCATAAGGTGCGGTACTTTAGCCCCACCCAGGCGAACCGGCGCCGCAGAGTAGTACGACGCCATTTCCGCCAGCCAGCCCGTGAATTTGTTCTGCTGCTCTTTATTATCAGCGCCGAGAATAAAATCCATCGCGGTCTGGGTATCGAGTTCGCTCTCGATAGTGGCGGCATACATTGCCTTCACGATAGCGCTCTGCAACTGTGTGTTCTGCAACGTATCGAGCATCTTCATTTGCTCCATGACGCTGTAGAACTGGTTGGCGCCGCGGGTCTGACCGTCCTCAAGCGGTTCAAAAATGTGAATAAATGAAGTGCGCCCACCAGCCAGTTCACGCGGGATATACGTCCATTTCTGCGGCATCCAGCCAGGATAACCATCATCGCTGACGTAATACCCCACCGCTGCCCCGGTGTTGTTCACCGCCACACCGGCGCGACAGTTTCGCGTGTCGCCCGTGTTATTCGGGTTACTGATACGCTTCGGACTGACCATTTTGAACTGTGTACGGAAAAGGCGTCCGGGGCTGCTGTCCCACGCGGGCTGCACACACAATTCACCATTAAAGGAGTGCATTGCCACGCCTTCACGGATCATCATCGTGAAAGTGCGTTTGCGCTCCGCATCGATAAAGCAGTTGTCGTCTTCGGCAAACTCTTTCCACGCGGCTTCCACCTCACGGGAGAAAGCCCGGGCATCCTCTTCAGAAATGCCAAGAAAACGCCAGCTCGGACGGTGGCTCAGGCGAAAGAATGAGCCGACGATATGATCCTGGTGCAGTTGTATCGCATTTGCGGCATAGCCGTTATTCCTGACCAGATCGTCTGCGCGGGCGTTACCGCGCGCAAAATTGGGCAGTAACGCCGCATCAGGGCTTTCGCTCTGTGGTTGCCACCCCCTGAGTTGCCCACCAAAACCATGACCACCGCCGTGATAACCGGCGTATTCCCGTAACGACGTCCTGCCGTCCGGCCCCAAAAGTGCAGGTGTTTTCATACGTAAAATCCTGCCGGCCCCCGGCGACGTTGAGTGATACCGACCTGAACCTCCAGATCAGCTATGTATTTTTTAAGGTCGCTCACCGACGTCACCGTAAACTCCACCCGGCGACCGTCCTTTTGTACCGTCGCCACCCGCTTTCCCGTCATCAGGTCATGCAGTGCGGCGCGGGCGCTGTCGAGATCGGATTGTGACGCCATTACTCATCTCCAGATAATGCCCTGGCGTAATCTGCCACGGTCTTTTTCGGTTTACGCGCCCCTTCTTCCTCCAGCAGGCTTGCCAGGAGAGAATCAAGGTTCAACTGCCAGCGGGAAATGCTGATCCGCAGTGCCGCCAGCGCATACACGAAGCAGTCGAGTGCCTCATTGCGGCGCTTTTTGCTGTCCCAGACTATTTTCTTCCGCCCATCCACCCATTTCTCAACCTGTTCCTCGGCGGTCAGTTGTTGTGCCTCAGTCAGATCGTAAATATCGGGATTGTTGGGGAAGTGAACGGCCCCCGGCAACGGTTCATCACCTTCGGCTACCAGGGTGAAACGGTTGTAAATCTGCTCTTTTGCGGTATCAGTACCGACTTCAGTCAGATAGACACCGTTCTTGTTGCGCTTGCGCGGCATATTCGCGACAGGCTTGCCGTAAACAGATGCCCCTTTTATCGGGATCACACGGAACAGACCATGCTTCTTCGAGCGGTTATAGACAATGGTGGGATCAATACCGCCAATATCCCAGCAGATACGGGATATCGACATTTCAACGCCATTCTGTCGGGGATATGTTTTGTTGATCGCCTCATCAACCCTGAGAAGCGTCGCTTCATCATCATGACGGCCCATGATGATCTGCCGGTCAATGAGCCAGCTTTCTTCACCAGGCCCCCATCCCCAGACACGCATTTCGTATCGGTCAAGCTGGGAGTCGATCCCGGCGGTCAGATAAGCAACCCGCTCAGGGACTGAGGCTTCAAAGTGTTCCTTACGCTCAGCCATCACATCCGCGTCAGGCCGTTCACCGATTTTCGGCTCCCACGTTTCACCCAGCGTGGTGTTCACGAAGGTTTTACGCTTTCCGGTATCTCCTTTCGTTTTTATCCAGTCTTTGACGATCTGTACCCAGGTAGTGAACGGGCTGTATGCCGTCCAGATGTGAAACGTTACGCTGTCCGGCGGGTCAATTTCTGCGCCTGTTGACGAAAACCAGGATAAACCATCCCGCGTCCAGAGCCCTGTGGTATCGCAGATGTACCAGGCCTCAGTAAAGTCCAGTTCCTGCTGTTTAATCACGCAGGCGTTATGTTCGCAGAGGTAAAAAACACTGGCCGGTTCGCCGGGCGTCCACTTCAGCCCGAATGGCGTTTCTTTATCACCAAACTTGAGATATTGCTCCTCACCGCAGTGCGGGCAGGCAACGTGGAAACGCATGAAGTGTTCTGACTCTTTTGCCGCACGCTCAATCTGGCATGTTCCTTTCTCTTTGGGCGTAGACCCGCGGATTGATTTGGGCCACACCGACCCCTCAATACGCTTATCACCGAGAAAGGTCGGAGATCCCTCTTTTTCAATATCGTCGTCGAATGCTGCGAGCTCATCGTATCCGGCAATATCCACCGATTTTTCACGGTAGTTTTTTGCCGCCTTTCCGCCCAGGCACCAGAAGCCGCGACCGTTAGAAAAACGCTTCATACTGAGCGTGTTGTCACGGTGCTTTTTGCCGTACCACGGTGCCAGTGAAAGCAGTGAAGGAATATCCCGGATAGTCGGCTCAACATGCGACTTCATGAAGTTTTCGGCGTCGCCGTCGGTTGGAAGCCAGATCAGGGAGTTTCGCTGTTTGTGTTCAATGAAATATGCATAAACCCCGAGCAACATTTTTGAATAGCCAACACGGGCAGATTTAACGACATTCACCTCGCGGATATAGTCGTTTCCCATCGCATTCATGATCGCGCGCTGGAAGGGCAATGTTTCCCAGCGCCCTTCCTGATAAGCAGATTCTTTCGGGAGATAATAATGGGTGTCAGCCCATTCAACTGCCGTCATAGGCAGGGGTCTTTTCAGGACAGAGAGTCCTTCTTTGACTGCCTGGACAAGATTATTCATCTGTGTTTCTGTAATACTCATCTGCAAACTCCTGCATTCTCTCCGCGGACTCAACGCATTTATTCGCCCCTTTCGCCACTAACTCTTTCAGATAGGCCAACTGGCGATCATTTAATTCGGGGAATTTTCTCTGCATTGAAAGCGGGATACTGTCCAGAACGGATGCCAGTTCACCGGCAAGGCGGGATAACGCAAAAACACAGAACACAGTATCAATGACTTTATGCTCAGCGACCTGGTTTTTTAAACGCTGTGCAATAGCTTGCTCTGAAGTAAGCTCTATTCTGGCAACCAATAACTTTTCTTCATGATCATCATCTTCGCTTTCCTCGTCTGTTCTGGAATTGCGATTACGTTGAAGATATGAAAGGTAGAAATATCGCCACTCATCAATATCAAGGTCACCGCGTTTTTTTGAAACTGGCGCACCTGGTAATTTTTGCAACCTGCGCAACTGCCGTTCCGTCAGGCGTAAATGTTCCGCCACCTCCACCTGAGTTGCCACAAGTCACCTCATCTATTCCTGCCCTGCACCCCCACCTGAAAAGACGGATTTACCCTGTAAGTCACAGCCAAAACGACATGTCCGGTTTTCCGCTAAATATTTTTGTTATTTTTCAATGCATTACACTCTCACCGAACCGGACATCAGTTTCAGGAAATTTTCATAAATAGCGAGAATCTGCGCGGACGCCGCCCCGTAACAGGCCAGATCGCCAGAAAGGACCCACAAAAACAAAACAAACAAAATGTGATGAAGTTCAAGCTGAATCACTTATCCAACTTCAAATGCCGAAATAAAAAAGCATCATCTCTTGAGAAAGATGATGCTTTTATTGGTACTGGCCGTCGATGACGACTAGATTAAATTAATTTTGATGTCATAACCTTCCAGTCCAGTCATTTTTTCTCGAGCAGTAAACTGGATATCAGCAACTTCTTTACCTGTCTTTTTTTTGAGCTCTGTTATTTTTTTAGTAATGAAATCAGAAATATCCGCTTCAGTTTTTCTTTTTAACTCTTCGATTTTCATTATGCACCTCTTCTGGTCTGTATTGGCATCTATGCCCGGCAGATCCCATGATTCATGTGATAACTTGAACAACCATTGGTATCTATAAACGATAAGTTGGAAAGTTTCAATAATCAAGAGGTTAGTGAATATTGTTTATACTCGACTCGCTCAATAATTAAACAACCATTCACTACTTTAGCCGCATTGATAAAGATATGAACAGTAATCATTTAAAGAGTTTTGATGCTGCTTCAAGAATTTCTTCAGAAGTAACATCCCGGTCTGAGGCAACATAAACAATCTTATGATCTCCGGTTATAGACGGAAAACCTGCAGACATTACTTGTAGATATGCTTTTTCCCCATTAGGGTACTCACGCATTATTGTAGTAATACCCTTCATTACTGATACTACTACTGCGGATTCTGAATTAAAAAACACTATCACTTTTTTCATAATTTTCCCGTGGACACTCATTCAATAAGAACCGCATAAAAAAGGCCCCATAAGGGGCCTGAATTTTATTTTCTGAAATCTAATGGAGACTGACCAGAACGAATGTACATTGCAATATTATCGAATGTAATCATTGTAGTTTTGCAAAAAATACATTTCGCGCCGAAAGGATTTCTATCGGTGACATCAAAAGATGACATTCTGTACTGAGACCCATGACAACAAGGGCATCTGAAGTGAATATTATTAGTAATAACAGTTTCCTTAAAGGGCTACGACATTAACTGCCGAGGGACCTTTAGGGCCCTGTTCAACACCAAATTCGACTTCCTGATTCTCATTCAGTGTCTTAAAATCGTTACTCTGGATAGCAGAAAAATGTACAAATACATCCTTACTACCATCTTTTGGAGTGATAAAACCAAACCCTTTTTCAGGATTGAACCATTTAACTAAACCAGTCATTTTGTTAGACATAATCATTACCTTTTTTTGAGCAAGCCCTTGGGCAGAATGGTCCGAAAAAAATTATCAGAGAGAAAAAGCCGACAAGGAAATCTCAATAGGAACAAATAATAAAATTATTACAGTGACTGCTTCAGATAAATTTGTAACAAACCAGAGCCCCATTAACGCATGATTAACACGACATAGCAAGATATAGTTTTGTAAGTCAGTAACACTCTGCTACTGAACATGTTTTTATGTCAATTGACGAATTTTATTTTGATTTATCCCCCTGCAATGCACTTTTAGTTTGCCTTAAGGATTCATATGTACGTTGACAAGTCACTCCTGCAATGTAGCGTTCGTCAGCGATTGCAGCATAACGTTTAGCTTCTGCTGCAATATCTCCGAGCATGTCGGCGAGCATTCCGGCGTCGGCTCTGGCTGTTTTGCTTCTGACGGCAGCGGCAAGATCTGCGGTGTGCTTTGCGGCGTCCAGGCGAGTGGCAAGTTTTGTTGCTTCGGTACGCAACTGGTTAACAGTGGCAGACAGGCCAGCAGCAGTGGTAGCAGCTTTGGTGGTTTTCGCATGTGCATCTTTCACAGCCTCTTCGCGGGCGATTACGCGCCCTTGTTCAATCATACGGGCGGCGGTCTGCGCGTTTGCTATCTGTGCAGCCTCTGCGCCGTCACGTTCTGCCCACTTTTTTTCCCAGCCCCGATCGCTCCAGACATCACCAGCAATAAACGAACAGGCCACCAGCAAGAGAACAACAGCAGATTTCCACCAGGTCTTTATCGCGGCAAGGATAGTAGCTGGATTCACTGGTCTATCCCCCAGCACGTAAGCGCGCTTTCCTGGTCACGGCGGGATACCTGCCCGTAGCAGTTATTGGAACGGATCCGGCAATCCTTCCCGCCATCTTTAATCCACCAGCGAATCGCTTCGCATGCACCTTTACGGTCACCGACATTGATTCGCTTGTAGAACGTGGACGGAAAGCATTTACCTGGACCTATGTTGTACGGGCAGAACGACGCAATACCTGCTTTCTGCGGTTCAGTCAGCGGCACTTTGATATTTCGTTCCACCCAAGCCAGCGCTTTATCGCGTTCGATGGCGTTTACCCGGTCACATTTCACCTGCGTCAGCTTTATGCCCTTCACTACTGGCTTACCATCGACCATCGTGGCGCCGCGGCAAATCGTCCATATTCCACCGCCATCCCGGTACGCTGTCAGACTGTTTCCCTCTTTCTCATCGAGAAACTGATCGAGAATCACCGACGCTGGCGCACCGGCAAGAACCAGACCCAGAACGGCAGCGCTTAGTTTTGCCCTGTTCCCCATCATTCACCAGCCTTAGTAAGCGCGTCGGCAACAACACTTACAGCAGCCGAACGCTCAGCAATGGGTTTATCACTGATGCCATCCAGGTAATCGCGGATCATGGCTGTGCGCTTCTCGTCTTCTTTGCGTTTACGACGAGCGTCAATTCGACCATTTACATAAGAGATAAGAGAAATAAGCAGGCCGACAGCGCCAAAGAACATGAACACAAGGTCCTGTGTGGTAAATCCAATTACAGATGCCAGAGCTGCCAGCCACGCAAAGAACTGCGTGATAATGTTCCCTGAGTAGTCATTCATTCTCATGGTCTCTTACCTCCGATAGTTCGGATGGCGCTGTGTGTGATTGAAAGAGATCAGGCTTCCGGGCTCTTTTGTAAAAGTGAAAAAAGAAGGTGATTCCCGGAGCCTGAAGATGATGATCACCACAGCGGGATGACGTGATGATCGTTATGTCTTATTCAGTTCGCGGATTTCCTCCACTGTCTGAATAAACCGTTCTGTTTCCAGCCCAACACCAATTGCCTGTCGACCCAGTGCCATAGCCGCTTTAATGGTTGAACCGGATCCCATGAAGAAATCAGCCACAACATCACCCGGCCTGCTGCTGGCGTTAATGATCTGCTGCAACATGTCTGCTGGCTTTTCGCATGGGTGTTTTCCGGGGTAAAACTGAACCGGCTTATGCGTCCAGACATCGGTGAAAGGAACAGAGACTGAAACAGAAAAGAACCGCCGGAGAGACTTATACTCTTCCAGCAATTCTGAATACTTCCGGTTCAACGAATGCCACGTGGCCACCAGCTGGTGGTGTGGTGTGTCGAGCTCATTGTTTCGATGCTTATCGAATGCAACCTGGGTGAACAGTTCCTGTAATTTCTGGTAATCCGCTTCACCCGGCAGTTGCCACTGAGATGCACCGAACCAGTGGGACACCATGTTCTTTTTTCCGGTCGCATCGGCGATCTGCTTAGAGGTAACCCCCAGCGATTCACGCGCGTCACGGAAATACGAAATCAGCGGCGTCAGCACATGCTGTTTGAGCTCGTTACTTTTCTCCGCGTATCCATCACTCCTGGGCTTATACGGGCCCTGGTAATGTTCAGCGAAGAGAATGCGCTCAGTCGCCGGGAAATATGACCGCAGGCTTTCTTTGTTGCAGCCATTCCAGCGACCGGAAGGTTTTGCCCAAATGATGTGATTAAGGACACTGAACCGCTCCCGCATCATGATTTCAATATCAGACGCAAGGCGATGCCCACAGAACAGGTAAAGGCTACCGGCGGGTTTCAGAACCCGCCAGAACTCAGCCAGGTATCCATCAAGCCAGCGTAAAAAATCCTCGTCCCCTTTCCACTGGTTGTCCCATCCTTCAGGTTTTACCCTGAAGTAAGGCGGATCCGTAACGATAAGGTCAATGGAGTTATCAGGGAGAGAAGCGATGTAATGCAGGGAGTCAGCGTTGATTAATTCAACACTGGATATTTTTACAGTATTTTTCATAGATCAGTAAGCAGGACTCTGATAGGCTCACTATGCTTTTGCGCTAAAGCAGTGGGCCCTGGTTCGCTTGTGACCTGAAAGCATGAGCGAATGGCTGGCTGGGTGCGTCAACACCCACCAGCCGCCCATTTTCACAGCAGAAAGCCCCCATCACTGGAGGCGCTTGTAACATCCGAATTGGTAGATCGAATAGTTCGCCATCACCAGTTGCGTAAGAATGAACTGGCAGCGAGCCAGGCTCAGATGCGTGTTCTCTGCAATTTCCCCGGCGGTGGCTGGCGTGATACTCAGTTCGTTTAAAACAGCCTTTGCCTCTTCAGTCATATTCTTATGATTTTGCATGTCTTTTTGTCCTTTCTTCTGACGTGACATACAGATAACTCTGGTTGCCTGGTACAGCAAGCAATGAATAAAGGTTTTGACCAGACGTGTTATGAAAGGAACGACGATATGACAGGGGTATTGATGCAATGCACCTCGCGAATACCCCTGTCGTATCGCCGGAAAGCAAAAGCCCCGACTGGCGGGGCTCTCGTCATAATCAAATTGTCGCTTCTCATCGCTGCCATCGTGGCGCAGCTCTGCCAAGCATGAATGGATTATCTAACTTTCTGGGTAGAATTCAATGTACATAACTAAAAATAGCACTAAAAGACAAAAACACTTTCTAATCATCCAGAAGCTTCCGGGCTGACAGATAAACCTTCGCTCTGAAAATCTGCAGACACCATTTAACACGCTCCCTCGCTTTTTCAGGGGTTAACCACGGCGCAATTATCCGCAACTCTCTTGTAATATCAGATATTTTTTTTCGCGTGGTGTAATACTGAAGACCGACGACATATACCGGATCATTGACATCAAGCGCCAGCAACACGGATTGCTCTACAAAATCAACATCATCATTATGCAGAGCTTCATCGATTACGCTGGTGGCTGGCTGTGGCCACAGAATGGTATGAGCGCGATTCAGTGCCTTCTGCCCCTTCAATCCCTCACTGCGAGCCTGGTTAAGCGCAGCCGTAAAACGCTCCAGCGCTTTATCCGACCAACGTCCTCCCCTCAGTACATTCCAGCATTCATGCCCCCTGGGCATTCGGGGGGCAGTTCCCCCGCTCACACCTTCTCCCCATATCGTTAACAGTGATTTAATCCATGCCGACTGAATCCCCGTAAGGAGAGTACATTTCCCCAGCCAGCTTTTGCGCGGCGCTATCGCTGCCTTTTCCAGAGCTGCGCGGTGTGAACGTTTTTGACGTGGCGTCATGGTTTTTCTCCTTTATGCCAGCACGCCAAGCGCGAACGCCCGGTCCAGCACATTTTTCAACATTTCAAGCTGAGAACCGTATTTACGTTCAAACTTGACCGGGTCGTTATGCAGTTCTGTGTGATGTTCACGGCACAGCGGAAGGGTAAAGCTGTCATGGGCTTTTGTTCCCATTCCTCCCTGCCCGTGTCCAATTAGATGATGGGGATCGTCTGATGGCATTCCGCAACATTCGCACGGCTGTGTCTTCACCCATCGGACATATTCAGGTTTTACCCAGCGACTGCGTTTTGGCCGCTTCATAAGGGTTTGCGGAGATTCCGGATCAACGGTCAGCTTCACAACTGGCTTTGTCTCCGGTATTACCTGAATAAAGTCACCCGGCAACAATTCCAGTCGTTTTTCCAGAATGCTGGTGGCCGGAACCGAAGGGACGATCTCACTTTCCTTATAAAATGACTGCACCGGTTCGTTCGGCAGTGCCAAAGCGCGGCTCGCAATCCCCTCCGGTATCGCTGCGGCGACGCCGGAATACACTGCCCACCAGCACAATTCTGCAAGTGAAAGCTCTCTGTCTTTGCCACACCTTAGCGCCGCTAATACGTTATCAATCACCCACTCGATCAGGTTCTTGCGTGCCAGCGCCGAAAGTTGCTCCGTCGCCTGCGCCCGCAACTGATTATCACAATGCCAGCAGACACGTATCGCCCCCGGCTCATGTCGTATATTAACCAGCTCGCTGTGGTGATATTCTGAATGCGGCCACTGGCAATGACTCACCCGACGGCATAACCATTCCTCCAGTGCCGTAATTCCTCCAGCAGCGCGGATCACCCGTTCATCAGTAAAAAACGGCACCAGACCACCGTCTTCTGCCAGCGGCTGGTGGGCATCAGGGATTTTCCCGGATGGCCAGCGCGTCATATACTCTGGAGGCTTTTCTATCAGTACCCGTCCATGATGAAACAGACCGAACAACTCACTGCCCGGCTTCAGCATTATCAGCCCCATTTCACGAACAATTACGGGTTTGAGCAGTGCGCGCATTCAACAATCTCCCGGATGACTATTTGCCCCTTTTCTCCCCAGATTTTTGTGACGCGCCCGTCCCACACGCGACTGTCGTCATCAAATATCGCGTCGAGCAACGCCTTTTCGAGATTGTCCTTGTCTGGTTTCTGCTGGTGCGGTTTCCCGCACATTTCGGCGCGGCGCTTCCTGCTCCAACTGGCGGGCATGGGGAGTATGAATGTGACGTGATAACCTGACTCAGGCAGTGAGACATGGTTCAGCCTGACTTCATCGCAGAACGCACGATAGCGAAGCACCGGCGGACGTTTCTGCCATTTATCCCGCTGAGTCATTCTGGGTTTACCGAGTGGTGTAATGTCGTAGACGTGCACGATCACCCCCACATCCGCGAACGATACGATTTTTTAGTGTGGGCCGGGCCGGAGTTTTCAGTCAGTAATGCACTGACAATCCAAAAACACGGATCAGAGTCGAGACTTCGCTCTGTTTTAATGCCCTTTTCCCGGTAACGTGCCACCAGCTCGTCGGCCTGCTCAGTGGTCAGCCCGTAATGAGTGAACCAGCTCCGTTTCATGTCACCTCCCTAACGGGCGGCAACAGAAATTCGCTGGCGCTGGGTAACGTCAGTGAGGATTGTATTTTGAAGTGGTTTTGCGCCATCGTTTTCTCCGTGGCGCAGCAGGTATAGGTTGTTCAGGCCTATGAAGGAAGTGTATCAGATTTCCGGGAAACGCGATAACCAGCTTTTTCCAGCATTTCAGTAAACAAGGTTGGCGTTCCTATAATTTCATCCTCCTGAAGCGGCATAAACGACACGACACCGCCGCGCCGATACATCAGGGCGCGTTCGCATTCAGGAAATGAATGAAGCCTCGCAACAATAACTCCATCATGACATCTAATTACTGCATAGCCTTTTTTTGGTAATTCTTCTTTTTTTGTCACCTTTCGCCCCCTCCGGATAAACAGGGTAATAACGCTTCTGGTATTAATAGAACCAGTCGTCAGCGCTTTCCCATGTCTCCTGCAGGATGCTTTTTTTATCGTCTTTATTTCCACCAAAAACGCTCAGGCTGTCTGAACCAGCACGACGGATTACCAAGCTGCAATTTTCATACTGATTGTTAAGGCGCTTGAGCAATTCTTTCTCCAGTGCAGACAAAGCTCCTTCCGGAAGTTCTTTAGTGCGATCAATGGTTAATTCAACTTTCATAATAGCCCCATTGCATGCGCTGTATTTTTATACAGTATACCTATGAGAGAAAATGATCAACGGTTTAAGAGCACAAATTGTTAATCACATGTCAGTAAATGAAACCACAACTATCCATATCTATTTGAATTTAATTATGTTTTTAGTCTGCATTTTTTTCTTCTGACACAACTCAGGCAAATTGGTACGAACCAACTCTTCAGCGAACGGCGGCGGGACCGCATTGCCGCATCGGGGTACCTGCCTGGCTTTTGTATACTCCACGCAACGATAATCGCGGTCGATGATATCCTGAGCGCGGTAGGGCTCGTATGGTTGAAACATACGCATACCAATGTCGACGATGCAGTACATTACCCTATCGATGTCTACCATCCTGGCACATCACTCTCCGCAGTATTCACGCAGGTGCTCTTGTTGCTCTCACGCAACCTGCTCAGTTATTACCGGCATATTCAGTCGCTCGTTGTGCACTAAGCCAGAAGCAGCAATATCAATATTGACCTTGTCGTGTTCTTCCTAAATTATTGCTGATATGTTGAAATCAGACATGTAACTTCACCATTTCAGAATTAATAGTTGTAAAAATAGAATACCAAAAATGCTATGGCACCGATTATCAACCCAACCTGCTCGATGGCATTGTGAAATCTTGGGTCTATTGAGTACACTCTGGCATTAATAATGAAATTAATAATAAAAAGTGCAACTATTACAAACAGAGGGTTCGCTGATTTGTCGAAATGCTCCATTACCAATACCGTTGCCAGAGCGCCAAGAAACATTCTGACCGCAACAATTAATGGCGCTGCACGTGGCACAACAACAAATGTTAATGGGTTTAAGATAAACCGGAAGATAACTCTGAAAACAACAAATGCAATAACTCCAATCATATAGGTCATTTTTAATCCCTTAAATTAACAAAGAGGTTCTAATAATTAAAATTGTATATAATTCATCAAGTTTGATACTTCATAATTCGCATAAAAGTACATGAAAGTTCTATGATGCTGATCATGCACAGACATAATTCGTTCTATAGGGTTGATTTGCTCTCTTCCTTAGATTTATATCCCTGCTACTTCCTGCTTCGGCGCTGCATCTTCGACATCCTCGGCAATCGCGATGAGGTCAGATAGCCAGAAGTTTAACGCGTCTGCAATGTTTCGCATACTGGAAAACCGAGGTTACCGTGAACACATGAGTAAAGCGTTTTACAGTTGACGCCCATCTTGTCTGCTAGGCTAGATAGGGATAGCCTCCTCTCCTTTACCAGAAATTGAATTGTTGCTGAAAAAGAAGTCATTGAGCCTCCTGCTGTTGAGCCGTTTTGGGGATGATTAAATCATCAGGACTATCGATTTTGGGTTTATCCATCAGTTTATTTGCAGATTTCATCGGCGCCCTGACCATAGATTTTTCTTTCGCTGGTGGGAAAAGCGACCAAGCAACGCTCTTCCCTGAACCGTTTTTCACAATCAACCCGCGGTCAGCGTAAGAACGCAACACAGTTCCTAGCCCGCGAGGATTGCGGTTCAGGAGGTCTGCCAGAACTGACGTGCTCATCAAACCGTTTTCAGTAAGCAGATCGATAACCATTTGCGGAGTGATGGGGGCCGGTTCAGCTCCCCGGACAACTTCAGCGTTTTTGCGCAGTGGTGTTGTTTTTTTCGGGGTAACGGCTGGTGCCGTAATAACTTTCGGAACTGGTGCATCATCGGTGGCAATATCCCAGTAGCCGTTGATGAAAGTCACAGCACCTAGATCTTCTTGCTCACGCAGTATGGCCAGCGCTTCAACCGGTTCAATTTTCAGGCGAGCGGCAATTTCACGCGTAGTTGCTTTTCCCATCACTTTTAAAACATCGATAATTTGTCTGGTCATTGGTCAAAACTCGTTTTAGTTGATTAAACCTGCCGCTTTACGGCGTTTGTACTCGTCCATCAGTACCTGTGCAGGTGTTGGCCCTGCCGGATGATGTGGCGCAGCCAGTTGGCGGCGAATCGGCGGAACTGACATGCCGTTTTTGACGTGCTTCGTCCACTTAGTGAGTAATTTTTCAGCCAGTTTTTTTAATTCCCCCTCAGTCATCTGCCGTTCAACTCCCGTCCTGCGCATTTCAATGCAAATGTGATACAGCACTGGTTGCGGCCACGGATATTTGTCGCTTCCGGAATACCGATACGACTCATTTCGCCAGCGTCGGTATTCATCCATCACCTGGTCTGACGTGAGTCCAAAAGGATTAGCCCCACTGTCAGAAACCAAAGATACGAATTCAGCCAGGTCAGGAGGCCAGGTGTTCCCGACGGCACAACGCTCCATACACTGCTGGCACACCAGACTGATTTGGGCATCAGTCATTGAACCTATCTGCGCTATCCACAGAGTCGATGGTTCTGCCCCATTCTTCTGCGTCCAGCGGTTCGAGAATATTTCCCCCATCACCTGCCATAGTCGCCACGCTGTTTCCGTCGCCATCAAGTCCGTTACGGCGCCGCCATTCTGCGCGGGCTGACTGAATTTGCTGAACAGCTCTGGATGCTGTCGGTTCTGGTCGTGTTCCAACATTGCTGTCACCTCCGGTTACCGGTTGTTTTTTCGTTCTCACCAGCACAACATGCCGGGCGAATTTTTGTTCCCACTGGATCTGGGTGAACACTTTCCCCTCCGATCCCCAGTACGCCGAGAATTCGGCTAGCTCAGTGTCAAGGTAATCAGGCTCTGGCAGCAGAATCCCCCACTGCGCAGCACGCTGCCGAAAATCTACAGACGGCAACCAGGAGTCGCTCATGCTGAACTTGCCGATCGGTTCTGATACGCCATCCACGTATCTGGGTGGGGTTGGGTCTTCCGGTTGGGTATGCCCACCAGAATTTTCATTCGCGCCCGCGTTAAGAGAGGGGTTTTCTTTTAGATCTGTATCTGGATCTTTATTAGTTGGCTCGCCGTTACCTTCTCGTTGCGACGGAGATTTAACGACCGTTGAACGCTCGTTTCCTCCTCGTTGCTTTTCCGTTCCTTTTTTGGCTTTTCTGGCTATGGCTGAAGCTTTCCCGGCAGCAGACTTCTGTTTCAGGGAAGAGCGAACCGCTTCCAAATCTCGTTCTATCCGCTCATGAATCCATTCATCGCCACTCTCGTTAAAAAACTCTCTCAACGAAGTTTCAACGGATAACCAACGCTCGTTACTCATCCGTGCAATTTTTGGTAACCGACTTTTAGGGATAGATTTTCCCGTCTGCCAGTAATTGAACATCAGCAGCAAATACGCGCCGTGTTCCTCAGTAGACAGATGCATGGTGTCCGCCAGGTAATCAGCAATGTAGAGTTGCATATAGGGCAGCGCGGCCATGTTTTCTCCTGATGCCCGGAATACCGGACCTTATGTTCATTGGTCAAAACTCGATTAAATAAACTGCGGCGCTACAGCACTGATACTCGCCAGTAGTGGTCCAGCCGCATCAACTGGCAACATGTTGAATAGCGCTATAGCTGCCTCGCGGATCTCTTTTTCAAGCTTGTGCAGCGGCGCGCCAAGCAACTTGGCCTGATGAGCGTCACTGCATTCCTTAATCGCACTCGCCACCAGCTCACATTCTGTTTTTCCCTGCCGTAATCCATGCTTTCTCGCGATCTCAATCGGCATCACAACCGCAATTGCGTGAGAGAGCTGCATGACATAGCTCGTGTATTTGCTGGAATTAGTTTCATTTTTCAGATACCGGAACAGGTTCTGTTTGTTTACAGATATTCCGCGACCGCCCTCTTTCCCCCATTGCTCGGCCACCAGCTGCGCGATCTTTTCCTGGGCCTGCCCGGGCAAAGTGGCTTCCCACTCACGAACGGCGTCAAAGATGGCCCGATGCCGAATTGAATCACGGCGCCGCGGTTCAAACTGATTTTGAGTTTTCAACGGAGCTGTGATCCGTTGGTTATGATGTTCATACATCACCGGTTGCATCATTAAACCCCCTGTAGAGGTATGCCATCTGTTGGATTGGGATAGAGGTCTGGGCGTAGTTCATGTGGCGTAATTCCAGTGACACTGAAAATTTGCAATACACGGGAAGAAGGAACCGAGCCCTTACTTTTCCACTGGCTTACTGCCATACCACTGACACCAATTGCAGAGGCTAATTTGTTGGCTGAACCAGCGATCCGAATCGCGTCATCAAGAGCCTTCATGTTTTTTCTCCTTGTTAAGATAGAGATAATAAATCATAGGTTTATATATTTTGCAAATACTAAATTTATTGCCACTATAAACCGAACCTTTACAATGAATGTATGAGACAAAATGAAGAGTTTGATAACCAATTAGTTGCCCGCTTAGAAGAGATCACTCAAAGAGGCATCAGCAAAGCCGAGATGGCTAGAATTGCTGGTGTAACGCCTCAAGCTGTTAATGGGTGGTTTAAGAAAGGGGTAATTAGTAAAAAGTCTGCAATTGCTATTGCGGCGGCTGCTAACGTGTCAGTAACCTGGCTATTAGGTGAAAAGGTCGCAGAAGATTCAGGGCTGAAACCAAATGAGAATAAAATGCTCAGCCTCTTTAGACAACTTCCTGAGTCAGAACAAGAAAAAATGATTGATCTCTTCACTATTCGACTTAAAGAGATCGACGATTATGTTGAGAAATATTTACGTGGTAGATTCAAGTCGAACGATTAAAAAATCTATCCTCCATCACCAAAACAAAACCGGCATTTAGCCGGTTTTTTTGTTTCTACGCCATTCTCTAAACATTCTGATGCTTAGACCTCCCGCCGCGCAAACCTAAAGTTTACATTCATTATAAATTCAATATTGACAAAAAGCATAAACCAGTGCTTTAATCGGTTTCAAGCAATGAGTCATCCAGGCAGGACGCCCACGAAGTAGCTGCCGGCGGCATACGAAACACCGGATGAGATGACAAACAGAAATGCGCAGCAGGTTTTAACCGTTCCGCTGGCCGGCGATAAGGCAGAGAGAATAAAGATGGAAAAAGCATACGAGGAATACTTTGAAGGTCTCACAGAAGGTGAGGAAGCTCTTAGTTTTGCAGAATTTAAAGAGGCTCTGTCATGAATATCGTGAATGCAATCCCAAAGAGTGGTCAGGCCGTACCAATGCGAAATTCCCGCACTGGTGCAGCATGGCAGGTCTCATATGACTACCGCGATGGTACTTACTGGCACGAACCGCAGGGCAATCTGCGCAACATTCGTCGCCCGTATGCATCCCGCATTATCGAGCCGCATCTTGTACCTGCGGGGACACACTGATGGAAACGCTGTACGCATTAGTTCTGACTATCGTCATGGCAAACGGTGATTACCAGGAAGCCGTCCTTGGTGTTTATGGAAGTGAAAGAGAGTGTCTGTCGGCAGCAAGTGAGCAAAGTAGTGTCACAAATTGCTATCCCGTTGATGCAATTATTCGGGCTGACGACCAACAGCCTTCCGCATTTTTTTAACGAGTTTTGACCAATGGCTGTTGCCAGCCTGATGCTCAGTGCACGGGGCATCGTGATGGTAATACTGCCATCGTAACCAAACAGGAGACGAAGACCTGTTCTGGTTAAGTTGAGAATCTAGTTTGCCCGTCCCGTGGCGGGCCTTTTTCTGGAGGCTTTTATGTCAGCAAACGAACTGGCATTGAGATTCAGTACCGCACCTGCAGAGCAACTGATTGGTATTTTACCTGTCCTCGAAGTCAAAGAAGCCCTGCGTGATGAAGTGGAAGATGACGTTCTGGAGGAAGCCTGGACGGAACACAACTTTGAAATGGAAGCGATTGGCGAACAGCTCGATGAGACGGCGCAACTGGCCAGAAAATTCGAACTGACTGCCGAAACATTCGCAACGGCAATCAAACTGGCACTGACGTTGCCACACAGCGAGGCGATCCCTGTTTTACAGAATGCTCTCAGGGATAACCCCGGTTACGGTCGTGAACCGACTAAGGATGCGTAATGGAATTCGGAATGAAACGTGTTGTGGCATCTGTCCAGACCGTGGCAGTCCTGAACAGGATGTACTGCGGGAAACCCGTGTCTGTTGCCCCCATCAGTAAAGAAACAAAGCTGTCTGTATCCTACCTGGAACAGATTTTTTCAAGGCTTCGCCGCAGCGACATTGTTACCAGCCAACTCGGTGCCGGTGGTGGATACCATCTCAAAAAAATTAACCCCAGTGTTGCTGATGTCGTTCGCGCCGTTACGCACACGCCGGATTCGTTCGAACCTGTGCTGAATGCTCTTGAATGGGTCCCCGTCGCGCAGCTGTCGCAGGGGAATTCCCCGGCCCCATAAAGCACAAAACCCGCGCAAGGCGGGTTAAGTACCCGGTCAGCCGACCAAAGCTTTCCGGAACGAGTTTTGACCAATGACCACTACCACAGGCGGCAATCATCAGCTGCCGGGTATCTTACAACCTTAAGGAGCCCGAACGCAATGAACACATATGCGTATATCATCAAAGCCAAAGCCAAAGCCAAAGCGACTGACTCAAAAAGCCTCTTTTGTTGGTTCTCTGCAAAATCAGACTCGCGTGCTGAACGCGAAATTCTCAACCTTCTGGAAGATTCCGGGATTGAGGTTGGCCGTGGTGCTGACCACCAGTTGCCAATACGCACTAACTGGTTTGTTGTCGACGACCTGCCTGAAGAAGGTACGCTGGATGACACATGGTGTGATCGTTACGAGCTTGGCGAGGATGGTTTAACCTGGAAAAAAATAGTGGTAGCCGAAGCACCAGCAGAGCCAGCAGAGCCAGCAGAGCCAGAATCTACCGTACTGACAGCAGGCGAACAACCAGCCAATGATGCGGTCCCCGAGGTTAATGAAAATATTCAACACGAGCAGGGTTTTACTGAAGGGAAAGACTCTCACCCAGAATACCCAAAGTTAACGGCTGTACCGACCATGTCATTCCGACATCGCGTACTGGCGCAGCACATTGGCGGCGGTGAGTATATGTATCACGTCGACGAAGAGCAGAAAAAAGAAATTATCGACCTGGAACTGGATCAGGATAATTCATATATCCAGAACCTTCTGCTCGCGGCAGAGAATGTTGAACCATTCAAGAAAGCCAATGAAGTTGATATCTGGAAGGCAGTGATTTCGGTAAAAACAGTATTCCCTGTCGACAGAAAAACGCCAGAACTGGCAAGCGTTATTCAGTTCCTTACTGCCTGGTTTAATACGGAACATATTGACCGCGGGCTTCTAACGAAGGAGTGGGCTAACGGTAATCGCCTGTCCTGCATCCAGAGAACTTCCGGTGGCGCTAACGCAGGAGGTGGAATTAAGACTGACCGAAACCCTGACTACATTCACACCCTGGAAACGCTGGATTACGAAATTGCCGCGGCCACATTGCCGATGGATTTTGATATTTACAATATACCGCTATCCATCCATCGACGCGCTAAAGAGATCATTACTAAAAAAGAGAGCCCGTGGAAAGAATGGTCCTCTGCTCTTCGCGCCACTCCAGGTGTTCTTGACTATTCAAGGGCTGCAATCTTTGCACTCATTCGCGGTGCTGGTGAAAACGTTCATAACTTCCCGGACAGTTTGCGCCGATACATTAGCGCGAACCTGACAGAAAGCAATCACGAAAAGCCGACTGCTGACACTCTTGCGGCTTCCCGTCAGATTAACTCTGCATCGGTAACCCTTGACGCGGTTCACGATGCCATCAACGGTAAAAATGAAACCACGATCCCTGATGGGGTGGGCGAAGAATATGCCTTTGTTGGTAACAAACTCGTCACTGAAGCCCGGTCCCGCGCTGAGCAACCGAACATCGAAAATCACGGCAATGGTGTCTTTTCCATAGACAGCCTGGTTAACACGCCACCGGCGCAACCATTATCTGTTGTCGATCAGGTTCGCCAGCGGTCAGTTGCAGAAAAAATCAAATCAGATAACAACGAGGAAGCCGCCAGTGATGTGCAGATGGAAGAGGTTGTCAACGATGAAGCCCAGGCTGGTACTGAAGTGTCTCAGGGCGAAACAACAACTATGCCAGATGAAAGCGCTGATGCTTCTGGTGAACAAACAGATGCGGTAAATAATGAATCCGTTCATCAAATTACTGAACAAAAGTCTGACAAACTTTATTCTCACTTAATGGTGGATATGGAAACTATGGGCTGCGGTCCTGATGCCGCAATAGTTTCTATCGGTGGCGTATTTTTCGATCCTTCTTCTGGCAACACTGGCGCCGAGTTTTACCAGGTCGTCCGACTTGAATCATCTATGTCGTTTGGCATGAAACCTGATGCGTCGACAATCGAGTGGTGGTTAAAACAATCCCCGGAAGCTCGTTCTGCAATTCTTGTTGATGATGCAATGGGGCTGCTTGAAACCCTCGAACTTCTGGCTGACTTCATCGCTGAAAACGCTGCTAACGGTAGCCACACCGTTCAGATATGGGGTAACGGATGCTCTTTTGATAACGTCATTCTTCGCCGTGCGTTTGCGTTAACAGACACCCCCTTCCCTGTTCCGTACTGGAATGACAGGGATGTAAGGACCATGGTCGAACTGGGTAAATCTGTGGGTATCAATCCACGCTTTGACATCCCGTTTGAAGGAGACATGCACAACGCGCTTTCTGATGCCCGACATCAGGTCAAATACGTGTCAGCAATCTGGCAGCGTCTGACTGCAAACTGATTTTTGATATTCAGAATAATGACCACCAGCCGGTTAAATTTTACCGGCTGGCTATCTGAGGTGATAGCCATGTATGAACTCACACTGTCACCAGCGGAAATTGCAGAAATAACGGGTTACAGACGATATACAGAACAACAGCGCCAGCTGCGTTGCCATGGGATCCCATTTACTACAGACGGGAAGAACAGGCCGATTGTTCTGCGTCGGAATCTGGCACCAAATACGACTGAATTACCAAAGGTTGACGAGTATGTTGCAACTGAACCCGACTTCGACGCCATTTATGGGAAGACCACGCAAGAATCCAAAGGACGCGCATCTGCCTCCGCGGGTTACCAAAAATAAATACAGCTACGTCTGGAAACCGAAAGGAACGAAACTCAGCGTAACACTGGGAAAAATCAGGGATACCAGCATATCTAAAGTCTGGCAGCGTTATGAGGAAGAAAAAGCAAAACGTCATGACGTAATGACATTCGCAAAACTCTGGGGGCTGTTTCTGGATAGTCCATCGTTCACTGATCTATCAGCAAGAACGCAAACGGACTATCGTCAGCATCAAAAACAACTGTTGGCCGTATTTGGAAAAATGAGAGCAGATGACATCAAGATTGAGCAGGTCCGTATCTATATGGACAAACGCGGAATTACAAGCAAGAACCAGGCAAATCAGGAGACCTCAAGCATGTCTCGTGTTTATGGCTGGGGTTTTGAAAGAGGATATGTGAAAGGTAACCCCTGCAAAGGGGTCCGAAAATTTACACTTAAAGCTCGCGAGGTATACATCACTGATGAAGAATATCAGGCGATATACATTGAAGCGGCACCAGCGCTTCGCGTGGGTATGGAAATAGCTTATTTATGCGCTGCACGCGTTTCAGATGTTCTGTCATTGCGCTGGTCACAGGTTAGCGATGAAGGGATTTTCATCCAACAGGGTAAGACCGGCACAAAGCAGATAAAGGCATGGACTGTGCGGCTGCATAATGCCATTGCTTTAGCCAGAACGTTAGGCGGTGAAACTACGGTTGTATGCAGTAGCAAGGGAACAAAATATTCAAAAAGTGGATTTAACGATCTATGGGAGGCGGCACGCGAATCTGCGGGAATTGCTCTGGGAAGGAAACTGAAGTGCACATTTCACGATCTTAAAGCCAAAGGTATTTCTGACTACGAAGGATCCAGCAGAGAGAAACAACTCTTTTCAGGGCATAAAACGGAAAGCCAGGTTCTTGTTTATGATCGCAAAGTTAGGATTTCTCCGACGTTAGATCTTCCTGTTTTGGGAGAATCGGAAGATGATTAAGGCGAGAAATATACCAAGCGAGTATACCAACACTATACCAAGTGTGACGGGCGTCGTTGAATGGAAGTAAGCTAAGTGTTTGAATAGTGGCGGAGAGAGGGGGATTTGAACCCCCGGTAGAGTTGCCCCTACTCCGGTTTTCGAGACCGGTCCGTTCAGCCGCTCCGGCATCTCTCCGTTTTGATGGTTGCCATCATGCCAGGTAATTTGGCATTTTAACAGACCCTGTCCCTTCAATTTTGTTCAAGTGACGAGTTTGCGAGCAAATCGATGATTAAGTGGCCCTGGAAAGCACAAGACACCGCGCAAAATGAGTCTGCTCAGTGGGAGGAAGCCCTTGCAATCCCCCTGCTTGTGACCCTGACTGCGCAAGAACAAGCCAGACTCATTGCGCTGGCAGAGCGATTCCTGCAGCAAAAAAGGCTGGTCGCCCTGCAGGGGTTCGAACTCGACTCGCTGAAAAGCGCGCGCATCGCCCTGCTTTTCTGTCTGCCAGTTCTGGAACTGGGTATCGAATGGCTGGATGGCTTCCATGAGGTGCTGATCTACCCTGCTCCTTTTGTCGTCGATGACGAATGGGAAGATGATATTGGCCTGGTCCACAACCAGCGCGTTGTTCAGTCCGGACAAAGCTGGCAGCAAGGACCAATCATCCTGAACTGGCTGGATATTCAGGACTCCTTCGACGCCTCCGGGTTTAACCTGATTATTCATGAAGTTGCCCATAAGCTGGACATGCGCAACGGCGATCGCGCCAGCGGCATCCCGCTGATTCCTCTGCGAGAAGTTGCTGGCTGGGAGCATGACCTGCACGCCGCAATGAACAATATTCAGGATGAAATTGACCTGGTGGGTGAAACGGCATCGAGCATTGACGCTTATGCGGCAAGCGATCCGGCGGAATGTTTTGCGGTCCTGTCAGAATATTTCTTCAGTGCTCCGGAACTCTTTGCACCACGGTTCCCCGCTCTGTGGCAACGTTTCTGCCAGTTCTATCAGCAGGACCCTCTGCAACGCCTTCGTGATAACGAAGACGATGGCCCATTTAACCCTGCGCAGGTTCACTGATCCCTCATTTTGGGGATTAATTAACCACTTGAAAAGGCGTGCTAATTTTACTGTTGACACGCCGTAGCGAGGTCAGTAATATGCGCCTCGTTCACACGATTCCTCTGTAGTTCAGTCGGTAGAACGGCGGACTGTTAATCCGTATGTCACTGGTTCGAGTCCAGTCAGAGGAGCCAAATTTTGAAGAGCCCGCTTTTTAGCGGGCTTTTTGCTTTATATCTGATAATCAATCGCCACGTCATCAGGCTCCATCACCTGCCGCTTGATGTCCTCCACGGACAATCCCGCATTACACAGTTCGATAAATCGCCAGACGTAGTTGCGCTGGAGTTGACCACGCTTCAGTCCCAGCCAGACGGTGTTGGCGTCAAACAGATGCCGGGTATCCAGACGTGTCAACGCCCCTTCTTCCTGTTCACCGCTGGATTGTTCCGCCACCAGACCAATTCCCAGTCCTAACGCGACATAGGTTTTAATCACATCGGAATCCTGCGCACTGAGGACAATATCAGGTAGCAAACCTTTACGGGCGAAAGCTTCATCAATGCGGGAACGCCCGGTGATCCCTTGCCGATAGGTGATCAGCGGCCAGTGGGCGATCGACTCCAGCGTTAGCGGCAAAACCTGGCTCAACGGATGATTATTCGGCACTAACAGGCTGTGATGCCAGCGGAACCAGGGGAAAGCGACCAAAAGAGGATCGTTGCTCAGCCGCTCGCTGGCGATACCAATATCCGCTCCGCCATTTTGTAATAACGTCTCTATTTCCTGCGGCGTTCCCTGGATTAATTCCAGACGGACTTCCGGGAACAATTCGCGGAAGGCTTTGATCACCCCCGGCAGACTGTATCGCGCCTGCGTGTGCGTCGTGGCGATGGTTAACACGCCCGAGGTGTCATTGGTGAACAAATCCGCCAGTCGGCGTACGTTACTGGCTTCATTTAAAATACGCTCGGCGATAACCAACAACGCCTTACCCGGCTCGGTCATGCCAAGCAGACGCTTACCCCGACGGATAAATATCTCGATCCCAAGCTCATCTTCTAACTCACGAATATGCCGGCTTACCCCTGACTGTGAGGTAAAGAGCATATTGGCGACTTCCGTCAGGTTGTAATCCTGACGGGCTGCCTCACGGATAATTTTTAGCTGCTGGAAATTCACTTGTCGCTCCGGATACATCAGACATGTCGCTATTGTTAAAGTCTGATGTCCGGCATAACAAATAATAAAAACCTGCATCTTATTCCGTCATGGAATAACGCTTAACTGACCAACTGTAACTCGCGGTTATCCAACGCCGGACTGCTGACCAGCGACATCAGGATCTCTTTTACCGCTTGCGCCTGTGGTGACAAACTCCCTCTTGCCGACATATTCAGCGATAACGACAAGCTCATCGACGGCGAAGTGATGCGCGCCATCCAGCCATTTGCCGCGCCGCACAGGGAGCGCGCAGCTGACTCCGGCAATACCGTCACGCCCATGCCGCTGGCAATCGCCGCGGTCAGCGTAGCGATCGACTCAATCTCACCGATCACTTTCGCCGTTAAGCGACGCAACGAGAAGGCTTCATCAACCCGCAAACGGACTGCGCTGTAGTCGCGAGGGAGAAAAAGATTCATCTGTGCGACGGCGGTAAGATCCACGCTCTGCCCTGGACAATCGCGGGTACCCACAAGGAAGAGGTCTTCTTTGAGCAAAGGTTGGCTGGTAATACCTGCCTGCGGGGAACGCTCGTAGAGCACCGCCATATCCAGATGACCGCTCAACAATTTATCGTTCAGTACGGCCCCACTATTTTCATGCAGATACACCAGCACCTCGGGCAGTTCTGCACGCACCGCTTGTAGCAGCGGCATGGTGACCGACGACGCGGCAGTCCCCGGCGCAAGACCGATCGACACCTGCCCCGTTAAGGTTTGCCCAACATTACCGACAGCTAGCTGCGCCTGTTCGCACTGACGAAGGATCGTCCGCGCATGGGTGTAGAGAATTTTTCCCGCTTCGGTGGGCGTCACCCCCCGTTTGGTACGAATTAACAATTGCTGATTGAGCTCGCCTTCCAGAGTGGCAACCTGCTGACTCAGCGCGGGCTGTGCGATATGCAATACTTCAGCGGCCTGTGTCAGGCTACCAATATCGACAATTTTCACGAAATATTTCAATCGTCTGAAGTTCATTTTGCCTCCTGTCCGGAATGCCAGAACCCATGCTGGCAGTGATGTCAGGAGAGAACTGCAAGATGCTTGCCAGTTTCGGATAAGAGAAGGAATTGGTGTTAACCACCCGTAAAATAAGCATTTATGATTGTTATCGGTAATATCGATTCTCGTCAGCGGTTTCCGATCTGCCCCATCCGGGGTAGGCTCGCACCAGAATGGGGCAAAACCTGCCGGAGACCGAAAGTTCGCCGCTTTGCTGGTTTTGTCAGCAAACAGACGCACAATCGCATTTTCCCCTTTGACAACCCTAATTGTCGTCGCTAGTATGCGCCTCGTTCACACGATTCCTCTGTAGTTCAGTCGGTAGAACGGCGGACTGTTAATCCGTATGTCACTGGTTCGAGTCCAGTCAGAGGAGCCAAATTTTGAAGAGCCCGCTTTTTAGCGGGCTTTTTGCTTTTCCGGACGCCATATCCGCTTCATTTTCCTGTTCTGCCCTCAGCGGATTAAAAATCGTTTTCTCTTCCTGTCTGTCGCGGTAGTCTCATAACAGCCACTTATAGGTTGGCCGCAATGTGTGTGACTCTTATTCCCATACTAATAATAAAATCAGTACAGACAGGATGACTATGGACTCCACCCTCATTTCCACCCCCTCCTCAGAGGAAACGCCATCGCTAAATCGCGCCCGACGCGCCGCGCTGGGCAGCTTTGCCGGTGCCGTCGTCGACTGGTACGATTTTCTGCTTTATGGCATTACTGCCGCGCTGGTCTTTAACCGTGAGTTTTTCCCGCAGGTCAGCCCGGCAATGGGTACGCTTGCCGCGTTTGCCACCTTTGGTGTCGGTTTCCTGTTCCGTCCGCTGGGCGGCGTGATCTTCGGCCACTTCGGCGATCGCTTAGGCCGTAAGCGGATGCTGATGCTCACCGTCTGGATGATGGGTATTGCCACAGCATTGATTGGCATTCTTCCTTCATTCGCCGCAATCGGTTGGTGGGCACCGGTACTGTTAGTCGTGCTGCGCGCGATTCAGGGATTTGCTGTCGGCGGTGAATGGGGCGGCGCGGCGTTACTCTCCGTAGAAAGCGCGCCGGAAAACAAAAAAGCGTTCTATAGCAGCGGCGTTCAGGTGGGCTACGGCGTCGGCCTGCTGCTTTCCACTGGTCTTGTGTCATTGATCAGTTATCTGACGACCGATGAGCAGTTCCTGAGCTGGGGCTGGCGTATTCCGTTTCTGTTCAGTATCGCCCTGGTGCTCGGCGCGCTATGGGTGAGAAACGGGATGGAAGAGTCAGCTGAATTCGAACAACAGAAACAACAGGCACCCGATGAGAAAAAGCGCCTGCCGGTGATGGAAGCGCTCGCACGCCATCCGGGGGCCTTTTTAAAGATTATTGCGCTCCGTCTGTGCGAACTGCTGACGATGTACATCGTGACCGCATTCGCCCTGAACTACTCGACGCAAAACCTCGGTCTGCCGCGTGAGCTCTTTCTGAATATCGGCCTGTTGGTCGGCGGGCTAAGCTGCCTGACCATCCCCTGCTTTGCCTGGCTGGCAGACCGCTTTGGCCGTCGGCGCGTCTATATTACTGGTGCGTTGATTGGCACGCTAAGCGCCTTTCCGTTCTTTATGGCACTCGAATCACAGTCGATTTTCTGGATTGTGTTCTTCTCGATCATGCTTGCTAACATCGCTCATGACATGGTGGTCTGTGTGCAGCAACCGATGTTCACCGGCATGTTCGGTGCGGGATATCGCTACAGCGGGGCTGGCGTGGGTTATCAGGTCGCCAGCGTGGTGGGCGGCGGATTTACCCCCTTCATCGCCGCGGCGCTGGTCACTTTCTCTGGCGGCGACTGGCACAGCGTGGCTATCTACCTGCTGGCAGGCTGCCTGATTTCGGCCGCCACCGCATTGTTGATGAAAGATAAGCAACACGCCTGAGTTCTCTGCGAGGGCCATTCGGCTCTCGCCTCTTCTCTAAAACTCTGACTTTTGTTTCACATTCCGGTGACATACTATCGGGTGAGCAGTACACCTGTAGAACAAGGAGACACAGATGAAGAGTAAGGGCTCCAGCCTGACGCCTGCACAAGCGCTGGAAAAACTTGACGCACTCTACGAGCAGTCAGTTCAGGCGCTACGCAGTGCCATTGGCAAGTACATTGAAACGGGGGAACTTCCCGATCTCACCGCCCGGAGTAAAGGTCTTTTTGTTTATCCATCGCTTTCTGTTACCTGGGATGGCAATGCCACCAATCCCCCGAAAACTCGTGCTTATGGGCGCTTTACTCATGCGGGTTGCTATACCACGACCATCACTCGTCCGGGACTGTTCCGCCCTTATCTGAAAGAACAGCTTACGCTGTTGTATCAGGATTACGACGCACAGATCACCGTCGAACCCTCACAGCATGAGATCCCCTATCCCTACGTGATTGACGGTTCTGAGCTTACGCTTGACCGCTCAATGAGCGCCGGGCTAACCCGCCATTTCCCAACCACCGAACTGGCGCAAATTGGCGATGAAACCGCAGATGGCATCTATCATCCCGTCGAGTATTCTCCTCTGTCGCACTTTGACGCGCGCCGGGTCGATTTCTCACTCGCCCGGCTGCGTCACTATACCGGCACGCCGGTGGAACATTTTCAGCCATTCGTGTTGTTCACCAACTACACCCGTTATGTGGATGAGTTTGTGCGCTGGGGATGCAGTCAGATTCTGGATCCAGACAGCCCGTATATTGCGCTCTCCTGCGCCGGAGGCATCTGGATCACCGCTGAAACGGAAGCGCCCGAAGAAGCCATTTCCGATCTGGCCTGGAAGAAACACCAGATGCCAGCCTGGCATCTGATCACAGCCGACGGTCAGGGGATCACGCTGGTGAATATTGGTGTAGGCCCGTCTAACGCCAAAACAATTTGCGACCATCTGGCGGTCCTGCGCCCGGATGTCTGGTTGATGATTGGTCATTGCGGCGGCCTGCGTGAAAGCCAGACGATTGGTGATTACGTGCTTGCCCATGCCTATCTGCGTGATGATCAGGTGCTGGATGCGGTGCTGCCGCCGGATATCCCGATTCCGAGCATTGCAGAAGTACAGCGCGCCCTGTATGACGCAACGAAGATGGTCAGCGGCATGCCCGGTGAAGAAGTCAAACAGCGTCTGCGTACCGGAACGGTGGTGACCACCTCCGATCGCAACTGGGAATTGCGTTACTCCGCCTCAGCGCTACGTTTTAACCTGAGTCGCGCCGTAGCGATCGATATGGAAAGCGCCACCATTGCCGCACAGGGTTACCGTTTCCGAGTGCCTTATGGCACCTTGCTGTGCGTTTCTGATAAACCACTGCACGGCGAGATCAAACTGCCCGGCCAGGCAAACCGTTTCTACGAGGGAGCCATTTCCGAACACCTGCAGATTGGTATTCGCGCCATTGACCTGCTGCGTGCTGAAGGCGACCGTCTGCACTCCCGCAAACTGCGCACCTTCAACGAGCCGCCATTCCGTTAAGAAGAACTAAAGGCAGAAAAACAAGAAGCCCGCAGAACAGCGGGCCTCTTAAATTTTGATACTCCGCTGAAGAGAGAAACTACATCTACATGCTTTATTGTGCTAAGGAAAACGCAATGGATCTGATGAATAATTGCGCCCCCCACTGCCGATGTTATATTAAAATATAATATTCGAAGGTGCTCTATGTATACCACTCGTCTGAAAAAGGTTGGCGGATCCATCATGCTGGCGGTTCCTCCCGCCGTGCTGAAAACGCTGGGGCTGTCGACGGACAGCGAGGTGGGCATGACCATTGACAATGGCAGTCTGATTATTAAACCCCAAACACGACCTCATTATTCACTTGAGGAACTGCTGGCGCAGTGCGATCCGCACGCTGAAATGAGCGAAGAGAATCGGGAATGGATAGATGCGCCTGCGGTGGGTAAGGAGATCCTGTAAATGGACAGAGGAGAAATCTGGCTCGTATCACTTGGTCCCACAACCGGACATGAAAGTAGGACGCGCCCGGTACTCATCATTTCTCCGGCATCATTTAACCAACTCACCCGATTACCCGTTGTCGTTCCCGTCACCAATGGAGGAAACTTCGCCCGAACAGCAGGCTTCACTGTTTCCCTTGACGGGGTGGGAACAAAAACAAAGGGTGTCATTCGCTGCGATCAGCCCAGAACTATTGATATTAGCGCTCGCAGGGGCAAGTGCCTGGAACGTATACCTGATTCTGTCGTAAATGAAGTGTTGGCCAGACTGGAAACCATTCTGACCTGATGCTTTATATGAACATTGCGTGGTATCAAAAAAGCAAAAAGCCCGCTAAAAAGCGGGCTTTTTAAATCTGGCTCCTCTGACTGGACTCGAACCAGTGACATACGGATTAACAGTCCGCCGTTCTACCGACTGAACTACAGAGGAATCGTGTGAACGAGGCGCATATTAGCGACACCCACTGCCGTTGTCAAAGCCTGAATACGCCATCGCGACTGTTTGTCGAAATATTCCTCACTTCGCCGTTTATTCAGACGCAACGGGCGATTTTGTCAGCTTTTCATGTTGCGGGCGTGGATATTTCCACAGCCAACGTCCGCTAACCATACGCCAGTAAAACAGCACTGCACGTACTGCCCAGTCGAAAAACATCCCCATCCAGACCCCGACCACACCCCAGCCAAGAACAATCCCCAACGTATAGCCAGCGACGACACGACAGCCCCACATTCCCAGCATCGATACCCACATGGCGAAACGTGCATCGCGGGCACCTTTAAACCCTGAAGGTAAAACCCAGGAGGCAGCCCAGATCGGCATAAACGCCGCGTTGAGCCAAATCAGGATGACAACAACGTCTTTTACCTCCTGATCGCGGGTGTAAAACGATGCCATCAGCCCGGCAAACGGTGCACTCAGCCAGGCGATAGCGGTCAGGCCAATCGTGGAAAGCCAGAACACATGGCGCAATTGAATCTCCGCCTGGGCAATCTGTCCGTTTCCCAGACGTCTTCCGGTAATGATGGTGGATGCCGACCCCAGCGCGTTCCCCGGCAGGTTAATCAGCGCGGCAATGGAGAATGCGATGAAATTACCCGCAATGACGCTGGTGCCCATCCCGGCGACAAACATCTGCGTTAGCAACTTACCGCCGTTGAACAGTACTGATTCAATGCTGGCCGGGATACCAATCCCCATCACTTCCCAGATTATGGCGAAGTTCAGCGGCTTAAAATAACTTTTCAGCGGAATGCGCAGCGCCGGGTTAAAACCAATCATCAGCACCCAGATAATGGCGAGCGCGCCGATATAGCGCGATATGGTCAAGCCCAACCCGGCACCGACAAAACCGAGCCCTTGCCAGGAAAAAATTCCGTAAATCAAGATGCTACTGATAATGATATTGAGGATATTCATCCCACCATTTATCAGCAGCGGAATCTTCGTATTGCCCGCGCCGCGCAATGCGCCGCTGCCAATCAGAGCAATCGCTGCGGCAGGATAACTAAGGACCGTTAATTCCAGATAAGTCAGCGCCAGCGCTTTCACTTCCGCTGTCGCTTCACCTGCCACCACATTGATAATCTGCGCGCCAAAGTAATGAATCACCGCCGCCAGAATCACGGCAAACAGCGTCATAATCACCAGCGATTGCCGGGCCGCCGCACGGGCACGTCGGCGGTCACGTTTACCGAGGCTAAAGGCCACCACAACCGTCGTCCCCAGATCGATAGCGGCAAAAAAGGCCATAATCACCATGTTGAAACTGTCAGCCAGACCGACGCCCGCCATCGCTTCTTTCCCCAACCAACTGACCAGAAACGTACTGAGTACGCCCATCAGCAAAACACAGGTATTCTCCAGAAAAATGGGTACAGCAAGCGGGGTAATTTCGCGCCAGAAAAGTACCTTATAACTCTTGCGTTTGGCATACCAGGGCGTGCGGGTGACGACCTGGCGTAGGGCAACGGAGACGTTCAAAATGGACCTTAGAGAAGAAAGTTGAAACCTCATTTCAAATGATGAGGGAGAAACGGAAAAGCTGCAAAGTTTTTCCCCGATTAAATCTCCGTAATTGCAACAAATTGTTGAGAGAAGCGCCAATTAACTGTGAATGTCGGAAATGGGGTTTGACAAAAGATTTTTCGCCGCTAAGATAAGCCTCCACAACGATTCCTCTGTAGTTCAGTCGGTAGAACGGCGGACTGTTAATCCGTATGTCACTGGTTCGAGTCCAGTCAGAGGAGCCAGATTTAAAAAGCCCGCTTTTTAGCGGGCTTTTTGCTTTTCAGATAACCATCCCGGTGCCATTAAATGCGGGTTTGTCCGTGGCTGATGTTGACGGGCATCCCCGAACGGCGTTCGAGCGCTTCGCTGACGCGGTTCATATCCACACCCTCACCGCTCATAAAGCTACGCATCACAGGCGTGATCGGCAGCGGGACTTTTCTGTCAGATTCATATTCTGCGCGGTTGCGGGACAGTGGTTCATGCACTTCTATCCAGCGACTGCCGTCCGGCTCCGTGGTGGTTTTCACCGGCTGATCGATAATCTGGACACGGGTACCGACTGGCACGTTCTGGAACAGATGTTCGATATCGTCGTTGCGTAGACGGATGCAGCCCTGGCTTACGCGCAGCCCAATGCCGAAATTCGCGTTGGTGCCATGAATAGCGTACAGCTTGCCAATATAGATGGCGTACAGACCCATCGGGTTATCCGGCCCGGCAGGAACGAAGGCGGGCAGGCTTTCTCCCCTGCTTGCGTATTCACGACGGGTATTCGCCGTCGGCGTCCAGCTCGGCGCTTCCTGCTTACGCTCGACTCTCGTCACCCAGTTACGCGGCGTTTCTCGCCCTGCCTGGCCAATACCGATCGGGAAAATCTCAACCGTATTGCTGCCGTTTGGATAGTAGTAAAGACGCATCTCCGCCACGTTCACGACAATGCCCTGACGAACGGTAGCAGGCAGAATGATTTGCTGCGGCACAACCAGCGTGGAACCCGACTTCGGCAGGAACACATCCACATCCGGATTCGCTTCCAGCATATTACTCAGCCCCTGCCCGTACTGAGCGGCAAATGCTTCAAGCGGTTGCGTATTTTTGTCGGGAACGATAATCGTCAGCGGATGTCCAACCAGACGACTTCCTTCAGGTGGCAGTGGATAGCTGACAGCCAGCGCGCTCTGGCTTGCAAGCAGCATAAATAATGAACAAAACAATTTTACACGAGGTAACATTTCCCTTTCCTCAGTCGCGGCAGATGTAGGGAAATTATAGCTTTTTTAGCGGTCGTAAACCTACACCCACTGCCGTCTTCTGAAACTGACCGGCGAACAGCACGTTGCGCAGGCCAGATCCGAAGCGCATCAGGCGGTTTCTTTACCATCCGGCAGCACGATATTGCTGGCGGCCAGTTGCCCCATATTGCTGTACATTGCGCAGGCAGCCTCTACGACTGGCATCGCCAGTGCAGCACCGCTCCCCTCCCCCAGACGCATCCCCATGTTGAGATAAGGCTCGAGCTCCAGGTGCTCCAGCGCAATCCGTGCGCCTTTTTCGGCTGAGAAATGCGAAGGGATCAGATACGGTTTGATCTCCGGCGCAATCTGACAGGCGGCCAGCGCTGCGGAATAGGACAGGAAGCCATCCAGCAACACCGGTAAACCGCAGGACGCTGCCCCCAGGATAACGCCCGCCATGCCCACCAGGTCAAAACCTCCGACTTTTGCCAGCACGTCCAGCCCATCATGTGGATTGGGCTGGTTGACGGCAATCGCCCGGCGAACCACCTCCACTTTATTGCCTACGCGGGAAAGCGGCAGGTTAGCGCCAATTCCCACCACCGCTTCAGCCTCACTCCCAGTCAAGACGCTGACAATCGCCGCAGCAGGCGTGGTATTCGCCATCCCCAACTCGCCAACGCCAAACAGCGTCACGCCGCGCTGCGCCTGTTCGCACGTGTAGCGCATGACTTCCAGCAGCAGTTCTTCCGCCTGTGTACGACTCATTGCCGGGCCGGTGGCGATATTTCCACACCCTCGCGCGACGCGCATATTTACCACGCCGGGGATGAGTTCAGCATCAATCCCCACGTCAATCACATGGACCTTTGCACCGGCATGAGCGGCAAGCACACAAACGCCCGTCGTACCGCGCGTCATATTTGCCGCCTGAATCGCGGTCACCACCTTAGGCGAAACGGCAACCCCTTCATCCCAGACACCGTGATCGGCGCACATCACCAGTATCGCTTTCTCGCCGACACGCGGTACACCATTTAGACCTGGCATACCGGCTAACTGCACCGCCAGCGCCTCCAGTCGGCCCAGGCTACCTGGCGGCTTAAGCAGGCCATCAATATGTTGTTGAGCGCGTGTCATCGCGCCACGGTCTGGCGGCGGAATTTCGCGGAGTAAAGAGGTTAACGTTTGCATATGCGTTCTCATTGTGTTGGCTGACTCAAAGCAGAGCCAGCAGGAATATCAACTCGCCAAGTTCTATTGCCGCACCCAGCGTATCGCCGGTTTGCCCACCCAACGTCCGTTTTAGCAGTTGTCCCAGCAGAAAAATCGTTACCATCGTCACGACCAGCGCCGCCACCCCCTGCATTCCAGGTAGCAAGACCGCTGCCAGAATCGCGGCCAGGCCCAGGGTAAAGCAGGTTTGTGTCCCGGTGACATGGCCGATAAACACATTGCCTAACCCCTCTTCACGGGCATAGCGATGGCGGTACATCAACAACACGGCCGTCCCGCGCCCTACCGCACAAGCGGCCGCCAGCGCCGCCAGCATGGGGGTACCGCGAAGCGCCAGTTCGCTAATCACCAGTACTTTCGCCAGCAGAACAAAAATGAGCGCCAGACCGCCGTGCGTTCCCAGGCGGCTGTCACGCATAATCTCCAGCATGCGCTCCCGGCTGCGGGCGGAGAAAACACCGTCACAGGTGTCGGCGAGACCATCGAGGTGAAAGCCCCCGGTCATCAGCGCCAGCGCTAACACGGTGAAAAGCGCCGCCAGCGGTGCGCCGCACCAGGCCTGGAAGAGCATAAACACCAGCCCACTCAACGCGCCGAGCAGCAGGCCAATGAGTGGGAAAGTCACAATACCGCGTGAATACTGATCGAATTCCAGTCCCTGCGACCAGCGACCCGGAACGGGCAAACGCGTAACAAAAGAGAGCATTGCCCAGAACAACTTACTCATTTAATTTTGACTCCAATACCCGATACCACCAGCCACACCTCATCGGCCGCCGCCGCCAGACGCTGATTCACGCGCCCGGCGATATCCCGAAAGTGTCGTGCTAGACGGTTTTCCGGCACGATCCCCATCCCGACTTCGTTGGTCACCAACACCACCCTGGCCGGGCATCGCTGACAGGCCGCGATCAGCGTCTGGATTTCCGCCTCAACCGCCATTTCCAGCGCGACATAGTCCCAGCTATCCGGGTCACTGTCTCCGCCAAAGGCAAACAGCAGGTTAGTGACCATAGTGGTGATGCACTCCAGCAGAATGGCTTCATCCGGCGCGTTATCCGCAGTGATCAGCGTATCAAGATGCTGCCAGCGCTCGGCGGTACGCCAGTGCGCTGGACGTCCATCACGATGATGCTGAATACGCGCTGCCATCTCGTCATCAAAAATCTGCGATGTTGCGATGTACAGCACCTGCGGGAAATCAGCGATCAGGGCTTCGGCATGACGACTCTTACCGCTGCGTGCGCCGCCAGTGACCAGAATCATCATACGGACTCCCGGTGTTGCTGCATGATGGTATAAATTTTCTCAATATCGATGTGTTGTCGCATCGTATCCGCCAGCAGATCGAACTGCTGCGATTTATATTGCGCGTATTGGAAGGTAGGATCCAGGGGAGCCAGCCCTTTACGCACGCGCAGGCCATTGACCAACGCTCGCGTAAAATCATCACTGTCGAACAGGCCGTGCAGATAGGTACCCAACGCCCGTCCGTCGGCGGTGACGGCGCCATCCGCGACGTTTTCGCCGTGCTTCTGCAGTTGCATCACCGACTGGCAATCGCCGTTCAGTGTCGTTTCGCCCATGTGAATTTCATAGCCGCGAACCGGCAACCCGGACGCCGCAGACAGCCAGTCCGGCAGTGTCGACGACATCGTCGCTGTGACCTGGGTCGTGGTTTTCCGCTGGGCAAAATGCGTTACTGTATCGAGCAACCCCAGGCCCGGCAGCGTTCCCAGTCCCGACTCGACGTCATCAATAATGGTCTCGCCGAGCATCTGATAGCCACCGCAGATCCCAACAATGGGGATGTTTTGTTGGTGCGCCTGCAACACCGCGTGGGCCATGCCGCTTTCTCGCAGCCACACCAGATCGCCGAGCGTATTTTTACTGCCTGGCAGAATCACCAGGTCAACGTCCGCCAGTTCTTGTGGATGGCGCACATAACGTACGCGCACATCGGGCTGTGCGGCCAGCGCGTTGAAATCAGTGAAATTGGAGATATGCGGGATCTGCACCACGGCAATGCTGATGTCGCGTTTTTCCGTGCGCAGGTATTTTCCTTTTTGTAGTGCCACGCCATCTTCATCTTCAAGATCGACATCCAGCCACGGCATCACGCCCAGCACGGGAACACCAGTCAGGCTTTCAATTTGTTCAATACCGGGATTAAGCAACGCCACATCACCACGAAACTTATTGATGATCACCCCTTTCACCCGCGCACGCTCGTGTTCATGCAGCAGCGCCAGCGTACCGTAGATGGAAGCGAACACCCCACCGCGATCGATATCGGCGACCAGGAGCACCGGGCACTGCGCCATCTCGGCCATCCCCATATTGACGATGTCGCGGTCACGCAGGTTGATCTCCGCCGGACTGCCCGCCCCTTCCAGCACCAGTACATCAAACTCCTGCGCCAGACTGGTGTAAACGGAGAGGATCTGCTCGCGCAGGCGCGGTTTGTATTCGTGATAGCTGACCGCATCCATATCAGTCGCCACCTGTCCCATCAGCACCACCTGCGCCTTGCGATCGCTGGTCGGTTTCAACAGCACCGGGTTCATGCGGACATCCGGTACAATGCCTGCCGCTTCGGCCTGGAAAATCTGCGCACGCCCCATCTCTTTCCCCTCCGACGTGATACCGGAGTTGAGCGCCATATTCTGCGACTTAAACGGTGCGGTCCGCCGACCATCCTGATAAAAAATGCGGCACAGTCCCGCCACCAGAACGCTCTTGCCGACGTCAGACGCCGTTCCCTGCAACATAATGGCCTGCGTCATGACGCCTCCTTGATTGCGCGTTGTCGCATACAACTGAAAAATTCATCTTCGGTTTTGCACAGCGGCATGCCCAGCTCTGCGTGCAGTTTCACCAACCAGGGTTGCGTTAACCCGGCCTCTTCAATCAGTTCCGTGCGGGCAAAAACCTCGCCCGGTTCACCGTGCGCCAGCACTTCGCCATGACGTAAAACGTAGACGTCATTGCTGACTTCATAAATCAGATCAATATCATGACTGGAGATCACCACGTGGTTTCCCTGCGCCACAATCCGTTTGATGATGTCGATCATCTGGCTACGCCCTGAAGGATCGAGCCCCGCCGTGGGTTCATCCAGTAACAGGTATTTTGCCCGTAACACCAGCGCGCCGGCGATGGCCACCCGCTTCTTCTGTCCGTGGCTTAAGCACTGAATCGGCTGCTGGCGAAAGTGTTGGGCATCCACCAGCGTTAACGCCTCGTCGACTCGTCGGGCAATTTCGCCTTCCTCCACGCCAAGATTGCGCAGGCTGAAGGCGATATCGCTGTCGATATCGGTGTAGAAAATTTGCTGATCCGGATCCTGAAACACCGTCGCGACCTGCTGACGCAGCGCCAGCAGGCCGCGCTTACTGTAGTCCAGTGGTTTCCCCTGCCACAGTACCGCGCCCTGTTGTGGTCGCAGTAATCCGCTCAGATTCATAAACAGGGTGGATTTCCCACAGCCGTTGGCCCCCACCAGTCCGGTGACGGCGTGCTGCGAAAAATCCAGCGTCAACCCTTTAAGTACCTGCGCATCCTGATAACGAAACCAGAGGTCGGTGGTGGCAAGCATGCTTTTCCTTACAGGTGAAAATCACCCTGATACAATTTGATATCTAACGTCGCCGCCATTTGCTGATAGCGAATCAGCACCCGGGTAAACAAAACGCCCACCAGCATCGCCAGCGAGCGATAGCCAATCGGCAGACTACGATAGCCAAAACGCAGCGTTTGCGCGCGATGAATTGCCATCGCTTCATCTAACAGAATAAAAATAAAGCGCCAGGTCAGCAGGATCTGCTCCGTCAGCAGGCGCGGCACCCGCGCCCGTTTGAGCAGTAAAATCAACTGCGGAAACGGCAGGTTAAGCACCAGCCAGAACGTGGCGGCCAGCGCCGCCAGACTACGCCAGAACGTCTCATTCGCGGTATGCAGCCCGGACGCCGTCACGCCCAGCCAGTAACTGCCAATCGGAAAACTGACCAGCAGCGTTTGTGGGTCGCGGCTGACGCTGAACAAGATCGTCACCACGCCGACCAGCAGGAAGCCAAACGGCAGCGCCATCCAGCGACACCAGCGGCGCAGGGAGATGCGTAGCAGCCAGCAGGTCAGCCCGGCAATCAGCGCCAGCTCGATACCCTGCCCCCAGGCAGGCAGGGTAAACGCCAGGGTCATCAGCAGCAGCCAGAACAGGAACTTACGCTCTGGTGCGACGTGAAACCAGCGGCTCTGATAGCTCAGTCGATCAAGCCCGGTCATCACGGCGTTGTCTGCCTTTGGTGTAGCCCAGGATATAGAAAATCACCGCGGCGCCGAGCGAGCCCTGCAACGTAAACAGCAGGCTTTCAATTTCCCCGCTCGCCGGTTCGTACAGCGGCTGGAACCACGGTTCATAATGCGGAGCCACCACCTGAATCTGGCTTTCCGCCTCACCGTCCGAGCCACCATATTCTCCACCGTGATTGATAAAGAACGGCAATACGACCAAAGCAATCACCATGGCTAACAATATCAATGTCTTTTTCATGTTAATGTCCTTGCGCGGTAATCAGTTGCCGTTTCGTCAGCTGGTCGTAGATCATCACGGTCAGCAAGCCTTCGGCGATAGCAATCGGGATCTGCGTCAGGCAGAAAATCCCCATAAACTTGACGACAGACCCTGTCGCACCCGCTTCGGGGTCCGGGAAGGCCACACCCAACTGCACCGACGTCACAAAGTAGGTCACCAGGTCCGCCAGCATGGCGCAGAGGAAGACGCCGACATCACGCCGGATCCCGGCACGACAGGCCATCTTCCACACCATATAGCCGACAACCGGACCAATCACCGCCATTGACATGCCGTTCGCGCCCAAAGTGGTTAACCCGCCGTGCGCCAGCAGCAGCGCCTGAAACAGCAGCACGATAGCGCCGAGAACTGCCACCACGCCCGGTCCAAACAGGATCACCGCCAGTCCGACGCCTGTCGGATGTGAGCAGCTACCGGTAACCGACGGGATCTTCAGTGCCGACAGCACAAAAATAAACGCCCCGCACAGCGCCAGCAGCACTTTCTGATGGCTGTCGTCCATCACGATGTGCCGCAGGCGCACCAGTCCATACCACAGGCACGGTAAAAACAGCAGCCACCAGGCCAGCGCCCACATCGGCGGTAAAAACCCTTCCATGATGTGCATGGCGAACGCCTGCTCCGGCACAATCATCAGCAATAGCGCCGCAGCCAGACCACTGAATGACAGCTGTTTCAGCTGTTGTTCGAGTTTCATTCTGCATACTCCCACTGTTTGTTGACCAGGATGGTCGAGAAATAAGGCAACGGCTGATCGTCGCTGACCTCGTTGAGATGCCGCCAGCACTGCTCTCCAGGGAGCGTGGCTTCGGACATCATCAGTGCACAATCCAGTAATCCGGCCTGATCCAGTAGCGCTTTAATCCGCGCGAAGCGACCATAGACCTTCATCAACACCAGACTGTCGTGTTGGCGTAGCGCCTGGGCGATTTCCGCTTCCGGCGCAGTACAAGAGATCACCGCCAGCGACTGTTGTTCCATCGCCAGCGGCGTTTTGGATCGTGCGGCAATGGCGGCAAACGACGTTACGCCAGGGACAATCTCCAGCCAGTCAGGACACCCAATGCGCTGCAGTAAAAAGACCCAGGTGCTGAACAGCATGGCGTCACCCAGGGTGATAAATCCCACCTGTTTGCCTGCCTTCACTTCCTTAACCAGCGCAGCAGCCACTTCGTCCCAGACCGCCTCTTTTTCCGCACTGTCCGCGCTCATCGGGAAATGACAGCAGCGCAGTTCCGTGTTTTCGCCGATGTACTCCCGCACGATGGAAAGCGCGAGGCTGTCGCCGCCCTTACGTCCCGCCGGGGCATAGAGAATATCCAGTGACCCCAGGATGCGGGAGGCGCGAACGGTAATCAGATCGGCCGCTCCCGGACCGGTGCTCAGGGCATACAGTTTGCCGCTCATGCCGCTTCCTCCATCGCCACGCTCAGCGCCTGCTGCAGATGCGCGACAAACATCGCCCGCACCGCCGGATTCTCGCCAAGACCACTCAGCCACGGTGTTGCCGTGATCCCTGCCGTGGTGAACAACGTTTTCCACGAATCATCGTCGTCCGAAGCCATATCGTTGATGGCGTGATCCCCCGCCACCAGCATCAGCGGCATCAGATGGACGGCTTTGACCCCCTCTTTGCGCAGGCTCTCAATCAGAATATCGACTTCCGGATAGCTCTCCACCGCGCCGACGCGCGCCGGGAAGCCCTGCGCCATCATCATGTGATCGAGACAGGCATAGGCGGCAAACGCGTGATGGCTGGCGCCGTGGCCCATGAACACCACTTTTTCATTGTCGGCAAGGACAGGCATCTGCTGTTGCAGGGCCAGCATTAACTGCGCGTAGTCGTCATAGCTGCTCAACAGCGGCACGCCCAGCGTCAGGCGGACAAACAGCGGACGCAGAGTCTGCACTTCACGGACAATTTTTTCATATTCGTCGCCGTTAATGATATGTAGTGACTGAATCGCCACATCCTGATATCCCTGCTCAGCAAGCTTTTGCAGGGCCTGCAGCGGGGTATCGATCTCAATACCATCACGCTGTTTGAGCTTGCGAATAATCATTCCGGAGGTAAAGGCACGAAACAAATCGCGGTCAGGACAGCTGGCGGCCAGATCGCGCTCGCAGGCCACAATGTTCTTCTCGCAGGTATCGTGATAGCTGGTGCCAAAGCTGATCACCAGAAGCGCTTTTTTCATTTTCTGACTCCTTAAGACGCGGCCAGCCAGCGCGACAAACGCTGCGCAAATGCGGCCTGACTTTCCAGTAACTCATCTCCCGTCACCAGCGGCGCCGGGCGGGTAATCACGATGCAGGGAATGCCTGCATCCAGACAGGGTTGAACCTTTTCCTGATAACCGCCCTCTGCGCCAGAAGCCTTGGTTATCACGACGTCAGCCTGACACTGACGATAAAACGCAGCGTTGAACTCGGCGCTGAACGGTCCGCACAGCGCGAACGTCTCGCCCACGCCAAAGCCCAGATCGGCACATTGTTGAATCACCTCGGGTACGGGCAACACGCGGGCGAGCAACGTTTTTTCCGCTAAACCCGCGCGCCATATCGCCAGATCTTTACTCCCGGTGGTCAGCAGCACCCGCTCGCCAAAACGCCGTGCAACATCGCACGCCTCGGCAATGCTCTGTACGGTGAAGAGCAGCGGATGCGTTAGTTCACTGAGCTGTTCCGGGCGCTGGTAGCGACTGAGCAGGACTCCAGCCCGTTCGCAGGCGCGCAGAATGTTGCGGCTCACCACTTCGGCATACGGGTGCGAAGCGTCGATCACCCAGCGCGTTCCGTTCTCCTTCAGCCAGTTCACCATTTCATCCTGCTCGAGCCGTCCACAGCGCACCTGCCCCTTGATGTCGCCAGCCAGTTGTTTCCCGGTCGGCGTCGCCACCGACAGGGTGTAGGCCACATTGGCGGCATCCAGTTGCTGGCACAGCGCGCGGGCATCGCTGGTGCCGCCCATGACCAGAACCTCACCAAAATTCACAACACATAACCTCGTGGCGTGATCATCAGACCATCCTGCACATAGGTCGCTTTGTTACCGACGATCACCAGACTGGTCATGTCTACTGGTTCAAAATCCATCTCACCCAGCGTGGTCAGCCATTTCTCCTGCTTTTTACGCCCGGCAGATTTCACCACCCCCACCGGCGTTTGCCCGCTCTTACTGGCGGAAAGCAGTTCAAATGCGCGCGCCAGATGCCCTTCGCGGCCCCGACTGCGCGGGTTATAGAAACAGATCACGAAGTCTGCTTCCCCGGCGGCGATAATGCGTTTTTCGATAACCGGCCACGGTGTCAGCAGATCGCTCAGGCTGATATGGCAAAAATCGTGCATCAGTGGCGCGCCGAGCAGCGACGCCGCCGCGATACTGGCGGTCATCCCCGGGATCAAGCGCACTTCAACGTCCAGTTTCTGTTTGCTGACCAGTTCCAGCACCAGCCCCGCCATGCCGTAAATACCGGCGTCACCGCTGCTGATCAGCGCCACGTTGTGCCCGGCCTGCGCCAGTTCAATCGCCGCATGGCAGCGCTCGATCTCTTTGCACATGCCGGTTTTGATCACCTGCTTGTCACCGGTAAACGCTTTGACGAGGTGGGTGTAGGTTTTGTATCCCACAATAATCTCTGCCGCCTGCAGTGCTTCAACGGCTTCCATGGTCATCATGGCCTGTGAGCCGGGGCCGATTCCGATTACGGTTAACATCAGTGTGAAACTCCCAAAGTGATAGTGACGCCCTGCTCACGCAAGGTTTCGCCGGTCAATTGCCCATGACTCAGCAGCCACGCTGCCGGACCCGAGACGCTTCCGACGCCGACCGTCTGGCGAACAAACGGCGAAGCCGGAAAGTGATGTTCATGCTCACGCAGCGCGTCAGCGGTAAAGGTTTCAAACGGCACGCGCCAGCAGGAGGCTAGCTGGATCAGCCCCTCTTCGTCTTTCTTGAGAGACACGCTGCCGATAGCTTTCAGCGCCAGCGGATCAAAGCGCTGCGCTTCAAGCTGACGCGCCAGCAGCGCTGCCAGTAGTGGGAACGGTGTATCGCGACGACAGCCAATGCCAGCGACCACCCGCTGCGGCACCAGTTTCCAGTGTTGAACCGGAATATCCGGCAGTTCGTTACGTAACGTGACGCACACCAGCGCATCCAGTTCAGGCAGTTGCTGGAGATCGGTAACGGTAATGAACCCACGGCGATCGCAGTGGCGGACGTCTTCATCCAGTTCTTCATCCCACCACAGCCCCACGCGCTGGTTGCTCACCAGCATCTGATTCACCACTTTTACCGCGGCGCGAAAGTCGGTCATACGGGCGTTGAGCTGAAATGCGAGGGTGTCCAGCGCCGCCATCTCATTGACGTCGGTGGCAGTGGTAATCACCGGATCGGCACCCAGCATGCCGGCAAGATAACGGGTCAGCGCGTTCGCGCCGCCCGCATGGCCGGAAAGCAGGCTGATCACATGCTGACCGCGCTCGTCGATCACCACCACCGCCGGATCGCTGAACTTGTCATTCACCAGCGGGGCCAGCACGCGCACCGCGATGCCGGTCGCCCCGATAAAAATCAGCGCGGAATAGTTCGAAAACGCGTCGCGCGCGGCGTGGGCGAACCCGCCGTCGAACGGTAAGAAACCGTCCTCCAGCAGTTTTTCACTGGTAAAACAGGTCAGCGGTAACATTGCTGCCAGCCGTTTCGCCAGCGTTACACCGCCGGGCGTCAGGCAAAACAGCGCGATTGATTCAGGCTTTACGGTATTCATGGCTAAAGTCCGCGGCATAGAGTCTGGAGTAGTGATACTCATCTCCGAGGAAATTCCCGACCAGGATGAGCGCCGTTTTGCGGATCCCGGCGTCGCGCACTTTATCGGCGATGTCCGCCAGCGTGCCACGCACAGTTTGACTTTCCGGCCAGGTCGCTTTGTAGATCACGGCCACCGGCGTAGTCGCCGGGTAACCGCCCTCAATCAACCGTTCCGCAACCCGGTTGATGCGCTGGACGGAGAGATAAATCGCCATTGAGGTCTGGTGGCTGGCGAAAGATTCCAGTTGTTCACGTTCCGGCACCGGCGTGCGGCCTTCGAGTCGCGTGATAATCAGGCTTTGCGAGACTTCCGGCACGGTGTACTCAACGCCCAGCTCCGCCGCTGCGCCGAGGAAAGCACTAACGCCCGGCACCACCTGCCAGGGGATGCCGCGTTTGCTCAGCTCTTCACCCTGTTCGCGCACCGAGCCATACAGCGATACGTCGCCGGTTTGCAGGCGCACCACCGTTTTCCCGGCCTTCACGCCCTCCTCCATCAGCGTGAGGATTTGCTCCAGGTGCAGTTCCGCACTGTCGTGACACTCCGCACCCTCCGGGCAATACGCCAGCAGTTCGGTGTTGATCAGCGATCCGGCGTAAATCACTACCTGCGCCTGTTGCAACAGCCGGTAACCCTTGAGGGTAATCAGCTCCCGGTCACCCGGACCTGCGCCGACAAACCACACACAACGGGGATCAAATGTCTCAGACATGGTGTTCTTCCTTCTGACAGGCGATGACAAAAACGGGATTGTTCGGTTTGAAATAGTGACCCACACCCAGCGTGGTCAACGACGAAATCTGCATTTGCAGGCAGTCCACCTCCTGCACGCCGAGCTGTTGCAGATGAGCCAGCGCGGTGTTGAGGTTTTCCTGTAGGATGAAGGTCATCACCAGACGCCCGCCAACGTGCAGCTGGCGCATCGACCAGTCGATCAGTTCCGTGAGATGCCCCCCACTGCCGCCCATAAAGACGGCATCGGCTTTCTCGGTCATCATCATCGGCGCTTCGCCAGGCAGAATATCGATATTTGCGCAGGCGAAATGCTGACGGTTTTCGTCGAGTAAACGCAGCGCCGCCGGATTGCGCTCGATAGCCGTGATGTGCAGCGATGGAAACTGTAGCGCGGCTTCGATGGACACACTGCCGGTTCCGGCACCGATATCAATCAGGTGACTGGCCCGGTGCAGTTCAAGTTTTGCGAGAGCGAGCGCACGTACCGCTTCTTTGGTCATCGGCACCTTCTCACCGCGCAGGAAAAGCTCATCTTTCATCAAGGATCACCACTGCATTCATCTCATATTCGGCATGGACCTCGCTGACGCGCAGCCAGTGGATCCGTTCGTTTTCCATCGCCAGGTTTTCGCCAATCACCATCCAGCGATCGCCCTTTCCTCGTGCAACCAGTTGTGCGGCAATTTCACGCGGCCCGCACTGACCGTCGGTGACCATTGCCACCTTGTTATGCTGCGCCAGCGTATCGAAACAGACGCTGCGCCCGTGGCTACTGGTGAGCCACATGTCATTCATGTCGATTCCCGACTGCGCGCACAGATACTGCACCGCGCTGATGCCAGGAATGATGCGTACCCGCGCAACGCCAAAATGCGCCACCATCCGCGTACCAATGCCGTAAAACAGCGGATCGCCGGAGGCCAGAACCACCACCCGCTGATCCTGATGCGCCGTAATCCACGCCAGCAGTTCGGGAATATTGGCGCCCAGCGCAAACTGCTCGCCGCGAAAGTCCGGGAACTGCTGTAAATGGCGCTTACCGCCGACCAGCACATCGGCCTCTTCAACCGCCGCGCGCGCCGCCGGCGTCATCAGGTGCAGACCGGCGGGGCCCATCCCGACAACCGTCAGCATTGCATCTCCCGCGCGATAGCCTCGACGGAGCGGTTGCTACCCAATACCTGGTTATCAAACGAGAACATGATCGCGTCGCAGGTCGGTGGCGTTTTGGTAAAGCGCAGCATCTGCATCACGCGCTGACAGATGCGTTCGGCAAGGTGGTTGTAGATGTGCTGAAAGCCGTACGCGTCGATATGCTCCATTGCCGCTTCAGTGGTGTCGCAATCGCTCACCAGCGTCAGTAACTCCAGCGGCGCACCGAGCAGCGCCAGATGCGCCACCAGCGTTTCCATCCGCGCATCGGCTATGTGGCTGTGGGTGTGGAAGATCCCGGCGGCAATTTTGATCAGCTTTCCAGGATGGCCGACGAGCACAACCTGGCGAAATCCCAGCCGTACCGCCTCTTCAATCATGTAGCCGACAAAGTTGCTCATAGTGACCACCACGTTGGTGTCGATGCCCATCTGTTCGCGGACAAAACGCTCACCGTGGTTACCTGGTACCAGAACCACCCGCTCCAGTCCGGCGGCACGTTTGATTTCCAGCTCCAGCGATAACGACCGCTTCCAGCTCTCTTCGGACATAGGCGTCACGATGCCGGTGGTGCCAATGATAGAAATTCCACCGAGAATACCGAGACGTGAGTTGTAGGTTTTTTGCGCCCGTTCTTCGCCTTCCGGGGCAAAAATTTCGATTTCCGCCCCGCGTACCGGGCCGATTGCCTCACGCACGGCAGATTCAATGGTATGGCGCGGGGTGCGATTAATGGCCGCGCTGCCGACAGGCAGACCAATCCCCTTGCGGGTGACAGTGCCAACGCCTTCGCCGCCGAGGAGAACAATTTCGCCGCTGTCGTTCAGCGTGACACGGGCGAAAATCAACATTCCGTGGGTGGCGTCGACATCGTCGCCACCGTCTTTGCGGATTGCAGCAATGGCCTGCTGTCCTTCAATGTGTGGCGATTCCACGTTCAGACACAGCGTGACGCCGGACGGCGTCACGATCGATACCTGATGGATCAAATGCTGACGCAGAACCATCAGCGCTGCGACTTTTGCCGCCGCCGTGGCGCACGATCCGGTGGTGTAACCTTTGCGCAGCGCTTTGCCGTTATGCCAGACGGGCGCGTCGAAAGTCTGATCGCTCATCGCACCCCCTGCATGTGATACAGCATGGCGTTAACGATCGCCGCCGCCACATTACTGCCGCCTTTGCGTCCGAGGGCGGCAATAGCGGGCAACTGGCTGTGTGTCAACGCCTCTTTGGATTCCGCCGCGCCGACAAACCCAACGGGTACACCCACCACGCCACTGACCGCCACATCCTTTTCCAGCAGGCGAAACAGCGCAGTAGGCGCGTTGCCAAAGACAAACACTTTTTCGCACGCTTCTGTCACGGCAATATCGACAGCCGCCATTGAGCGAGTAATGCCTTGCGCTTTCGCTTGCACTACCACGCGCGGATCGCTGATATAGCAGCGACACTCGCCTCCCATCTTCGCCAGCAGGGTTTTGTTGATTCCCGAAAGCGCCATGGTGGTGTCGGTATAGATAACCGTCGGGCGACTCAGCGCTGCGCAAAGTTGTTCCAGCGCATCATCCGAAAACCAGAGAATATCCAGCCAGTCAAAGTCAGCGGTGGTGTGAATCACCCGTTTGATGATGGCTTCATGTAGCGGGCTGGCAAACTGATACTCCGGGCGCGTTTCATGGATGATCTCGCCAATGATGTCAAAACTTTTGGCTTCAATCGCCTGGGGTTGCTGGATGTATTGCATTGTTATTTATCCTCAGGCCACACCCGCCACCAGCCAGCGCGTCACAAGGAACAGCACCAGGGCCAGCGTTGAGGCAACCCACATCAATCGAATTGTTTGGGAAATGTCGTCTACGGAAATAGTGCGCTGCGCGTCGCCGATCCACGGTTTTTCAACGCGCTCGCCGAAATAATCATTCGGGCCACCCAGCCGAATGCCCAGCGCACCGGCAACGGAGGCTTCCGCCCAGGCACAGTTCGGGCTGCTGTGGTTGTAGCGATCCCGCCACCCCACGCAGAGCGCCCGGGAGCCGTCACGGCGGCACAGCACCGCTGCCGCGCTCAGCAGCAGCCAGCTCAGTCGCGCAGGAATGTAGTTCGCGACGTCGTCCAGGCGAGCGCTGACCATGCCAATCGCCCGGTATTTTTCGTGTTTATAACCCACCATGGAATCCAGGGTATTCACCGCTTTGTAGGCCATCGCCAGCGGCGCGCCGCCAATTAAGAGGAAGAACAGCGGCGCGATAATGCCGTCAACCGTATTCTCCGCTACGGTTTCCACGACCGCCCGGTTGATCTGTTCTGGCTGAAGTTGCGATGTGTCGCGACCCACAATCCACGAGAGCTTTTCACGGCTTTGTGCAAGGTTGCCTTCGCGTAGAGGACGTTCAACCTCTTGCGCCGCCGTTGCCAGACAGCGCCCCGCCAGCACGGTGAAAATCATCCAGACTTCAACGACCCAACCGAGCCACGGATGAATCAGTGCCGCCAGGTGTAACACGCCCCAGGCAATCGCCCATGTTAAGCCCACAACCACCAGCCACATCACTCCACCACCGATGCGTAACGCCCGGTCGCTGTGGCAGTAGCGACGGATAATCCGCTGCACGGCATTGATCAGATTGCCTATCCAGCGCACCGGATGCGGCCAGTCTGGCGGGTCACCAATCACGACGTCGAGAAGCCAGGCCACGCACCATGCCAGTAGCGTCATAACGCCTCCAGCGCGGCATTCAGCCAGTGATTAAGCATTAACGGACGCTGAGCAAAGTGAACGTGCAGGTAGCTGGCGAAAGTGTTGCCGATTTGCCAGCCGCCGGACCACGCCTGCACCGTCTGACCATCACGGACTTTACGGCATGCCAGCACGGCGGGCGTTTCAGGGGAAAAATCGGAATAATGGAACTCATGACCGCGCAGCACATCGCCTTCAGCGGCCAGTAGTGTGGGCTGCAGAGCCTGCGCTTCGCAATAGCCGAAGCGGGTCAGTCGTTTACCCATTTTGCTGCGGCCGGGGAGGATATCGGCCATGCGATGCTCAACCCCGTCGGCATCTTCCAGCAGGCTACCGAGGTACATTAATCCGCCGCACTCGGCATAAATGGCGACGCCGCGCAGGTGCGCATCGCGCAGGCTTGCCAGCATTGTGGTATTGGCCGCCAGCGCGGCCGCGTGCAGTTCCGGATAACCACCGCCCAGCCAGACCATCTGACAATCGGGTAATTTGCGATCGTGGATCGGGCTGAAGCGCACAATGTTGACGCCGGTACGCGCCAGCAGCGCTACGTTATCGGGATAATAAAAATTAAAGGCCTCATCATCAGCCATCGCCAGCGTCAGTCCTTCTCCGGCGTTGGGCGCAGGACGTTCTGACCATTCGCCTTGCGGCAATGCCTGAAGGTGGCTTAATGCCAGCAACCGATCGATATCCAGCGTGCTTTCCAGCCGGGTGGCGAAATCCTGCCATGATTGTTGATTAACGACGGACTCGCGCGCGGTCACCAGTCCCAGATGCCGTTCAGGTAGCGCGACGCCGTCAACGCGCGGGACGTAACCCAGCACCGGCACAGCGCAGTAGTGCTCGATAGCGGTTTTCAGCAACTGGAAATGGGACTCGCTGTTGACGCGGTTAACGATAACGCCGGCAATGTTCAGCGTCGGGTCGAAATGCTGGAAGCCCATCACCGTGGCAGCAATGGAGGTAGAAACGGCTTTCCCGTCAACCAGCAGAATCACCGGACAGCCCAACTGTTTTGCCATCGCGGCAGTGCTGCAGTAGTCAGGATCTGTGCCATAGCCGTCGTACAGCCCCATAACCCCTTCGATTACCGCAATATCTGCGTCCTGCATTTGTTCGCGGAACAGCGCATTAAGAATCGGTTCGGGAAGCATGAAGCTGTCGAGATTGCGGGAAGCGATGCCGCTGATGGCCGTATGCCAGGCGGTGTCCAGATAGTCAGGGCCGACTTTGCAGGGCTGGACGCGTAAACCACGTTGTTTCAACACGTTCAGCAAGCCCAGCGTCACCGTGGTTTTACCACAGCCGCTACCGGTACCTGCCAGAACAAACGCGTACTGCTTTGCCGCCATGACCCTGATCCTGTTCAGGGTGGTAGGGATGTACTGATACCCAGTCCTCTGACTGTACGCATCTGAGCAACCCACTTCCCACCGAAGTTGTTGGTAGTATCCGACAGGCTGGTCTTCTGGCTTAGCGTCGTCCTCGCCCGTCCTTCCCAATCTTACGATCAGTGGTCTTCACGGGGTTGTCAGCATCACAGCAGCGGGGGCTGCGGGGGATTTTCACCCCCTTCCCAGACACAATTGTGTCAAACCTGTCGGCTTAAATGATGAGCAGAATAAATTCTCCTCATCACAACAATACTTTTCGTTACTTATTCGTTGCGCATTTTTTATCAACAAAAAATGCCGCAATAAAACGATTCTGAATGAAATGTCATGCAAGAGAATAATAAAACCTCTTAACAATGACACTGTATCTCATCACAGAAATAAAAACTGGTGAAGTTTATTCCGTAAAGAGCGATATTTTATTGCGCTATGACAATTTATTGCTGTACTAAAAACACTTAGCCATTATAAATGACCGGATTACACGGGAATATCAAAAATCGGCAATAGCAAAATATTGCTATTTATGCCGATTCAGCAGGCAAGTTTTCATTTATTTTTTGCCGGTAGGCCTGTGGTGTAACCTGATAAGTCTGGCGGAACACTTTGCAAAAATAGCTGGTTTGCGAAAAACCTAAATTGCGGGCAATGCTGGCAATGCTCCAGTCACTGTGACAAAGCAGTTCTCTGGCACTGGCCATGCGCTGTTGATTGACCCACGCGTTAAAACCAATGCCCTGGTATTTTTTGAACAGCTTGCTGAAGTAGTACGGACTCAGATACACGTGCGACGCCACATCTTCAAGGCGAAGATCGTCTGACAGGTGTGCATCAATATAGCGTAGCGCCTTCTTCATTTTGCTGTCATGAGGGCTGGCAGCGCGGGCCGGGCGTGCAGGCTCAGCAGGCTGCGTGCTGTCTTTGATCACCACGAAATTGAGTTGCTTTTTGAGGCAGTTTTCAACAATGAGTTTGAGCAGATCCGCCGAAGCCATCACGCGTGAATAGTCCATTTCCGGGACATTCCTGAACTCATTGAGCAGTTCAGGATCGGCCTGCCAGCGATCGTCAACCTTCATGATATCGAGCAGATCGGCGCTATCATCGTTACGTAAACGCACCTGGCCGCACAGGACGAACCCAACAAGATGGCCTGCGATCACGAGAGGAATAGAGAAATCGGTAAGCCCGGCATGACAGCGATAGATACAGGGTTGATCCGATTTTGACGCTTCCAGTCCCCCACAGCGATCGCTCATACGACACCGGGTACTGTGCTGCGGATGCTGACGCATCAGTTGGCAAAAAGGCGTGAAATTAAACAGCTCAGAAATCTCATCACCGTGAATATTGACAACCACAACAGCCAGGCTGGTCGCTTGCGCAAAATCCTGTGCGATTTTATTAATGAGTTCTGAGTTCAGGGTACTCGCAGAAATCATGATAAAATCCCTCAGTTAATCCATTGTTATAATAAAAACATAAATTTTACATTTACTTCTTATCATCCCCTATCCTTGTGTGTAAATGACAGAAAGCACAAGGGACAATAACAAAAGTCTCCCTGGGTGGGGAGACTTTTTAGTCAGTTCGTGAAAGCAGATCACGAAATCAAAATTAAAGACGTGATATTAGCCACGCGAGTCAAAATTACGCGTCCGTCTCTTCGATCTTACACGTATTACAGGGCAAATTTTTACCAATAAGGTACTTATAGATAGCCGCGCCTGCACACGCACCAATCAATGGCGCAATAATCGGCACAATAAAGTACGGAATATCACGGCCACCGGTCATCGCAATATCCCCCCAACCTGCCATCCAGGCGAACAGCTTAGGACCAAAATCACGCGCCGGGTTCATGGCGAACCCGGTTAACGGGCCTGTGGATGCACCAATCACTGCCACCAGAATACCGATCAGTAGCGGTGCCAGTGGCCCTTTAGGCACACCGTTGCCATCGTCGGTCAGCGCCATAATCAGCCCCATCAGGATAGAGGTGATGACGATTTCGACTCCTGCCGCCTGCCACACGCTCAGCGCGGCCGCCGGATACGTACTGAAAATACTGGCCAGATAGAGGCTATCGACACTACCGCGAACCATGCTGTGGGCAGTTTCATACTCAATAAATAAGTTGCCGTAAAGCAGATAGGCAAGCACCGCGCCGCCAAACGCCCCCGCAACCTGCGCGATGGTGTAAGGCAGAACTTTGCGTCCCGGGAAACAGGCAAACAGCCAGAGTGCGACCGTGATTGCCGGGTTCAGATGCGCTCCGGAAATTCCCGCTGTCAGATAAACCGCAAGCGAAATACCCAGACCCCAAATAATACAAATTTCCCAGAGACCCAGACTGGCGCCTGCGACTTTCAGTGCGCTAAGGCAGCCGATACCAAAAAACAAAAACAACCCGGTACCCAAAAACTCGGCAATGCATTGCGCTTTCAGTGAATCATTCATTGTGACACCTTCTTAGAAGCGTTCGTGTCCTTACCAGCGGACCCTTGCTGGTCGTAGAGTACAACAACTCCTACTATAGGAAGAGGCCGCTGAAAATTGTTGGCAAACTGAGCATTCTGAGACCTGGAAAAATCGTGTTGTTATAGCAATTTCTTGCCATTCATTTATTCAGAGGCGGCATGTAGAGTGCCTAAAGGTAATTAACCAGGACGATTCAGGATAATAAAATTTAGCTATTTGAATATTCCCCTTTTCCAATCAACGTCACAAATCGGTTTTCGCACATAGCAAATTAAATTAATTCTGTCACCCTATAAAATGTAAATATGGAATAGCAAAAGCCAAAATATCACATTAATAAAAATTAACAAATCCAACAAAAACAAAGAGATAAAATACAAAACAGCAAGTTTATCACATTCACAGCCCACTAATTTTTCACCCAGACTTTCAAGTCAGCCATTCTTTTTCCTCGCTTCTTTTTATAGTCATGAATATCGGGACAACCCAGGCGAGGTCTTTATGCAACAAGAAGCATTAGGAATGGTAGAAACCAAAGGCTTAACTGCAGCCATAGAGGCCGCAGATGCAATGGTGAAGTCAGCCAATGTCATGTTGGTCGGCTACGAAAAAATTGGCTCAGGGCTGGTAACCGTCATCGTTCGCGGTGATGTCGGTGCTGTAAAAGCGGCGACCGATGCTGGTGCTGCCGCTGCGCGCAACGTGGGAGAAGTGAAAGCCGTACACGTGATTCCACGCCCTCATACCGATGTTGAAAAAATCTTACCGAAGGGAATTAACCCATGAGCTGCAATGAACTGGTTGAACAGATCATGGCGCAGGTCATTGCCCGTGTGGCAACGCCTGATCAAGCGGGTACCCCTGATAAAACCCATCCAAAACGAGAGACGGCTATGGCAGAGAAGAGCTGCAGTTTAACGGAATTTGTTGGCACCGCGATTGGCGACACCGTAGGTCTGGTGATTGCAAACGTAGACAGTGCCCTGTTGGAAGCAATGAAGCTTGAGAAGCGTTATCGCTCCATTGGCATCCTGGGCGCGCGTACCGGCGCGGGTCCGCACATTATGGCGGCTGACGAAGCGGTCAAAGCGACCAATACCGAAGTGGTAAGCATTGAACTTCCTCGCGATACCAAAGGCGGCGCGGGTCACGGTTCGCTCATCATTATCGGCGGTAACGACGTTTCCGACGTGAAGCGCGGGATTGAAGTGGCGCTGAAAGAACTCGATCGCACCTTCGGTGATGTTTATGGCAACGAAGCCGGACACATCGAACTGCAGTACACCGCGCGCGCCAGCTATGCGCTGGAAAAAGCGTTTGGTGCACCGGTTGGCCGTGCCTGTGGCGTGATTGTCGGTGCTCCGGCTTCCGTCGGCGTGCTGATGGCAGATACCGCCCTGAAAGCCGCGAACGTTGAAGTCGTGGCTTACAGCTCTCCCGCGCATGGCACCAGCTTCAGTAACGAAGCGATCCTGGTGATCTCCGGCGATTCCGGCGCAGTGCGTCAGGCGGTTATCTCAGCGCGAGAAATCGGTAAAACCGTCCTTGCGACCCTCGGTTCAGAACCGAAAAACGATCGCCCGTCCTACATCTGATATCCGTGAGGCTCATTCATGAGATCGAAAAGATTTGAAGCACTGGCGAAACGCCCTGTCAACCAGGACGGATTCGTTAAGGAGTGGATCGAAGAAGGCTTCATTGCGATGGAAAGCCCGAACGATCCTAAGCCGTCGATTAAAATTGTTAACGGTGCTGTCACCGAACTCGATGGCAAATCGGTCAGCCAGTTTGATCTGATTGACCACTTCATTGCCCGCTACGGCATCAATCTGGCGCGTGCAGAAGAAGTGATGGCGATGGACTCCGTTAAGCTCGCCAACATGCTGTGCGATCCTAACGTGAAACGTCGCGACATTGTGCCGCTGACCACAGCGATGACCCCGGCAAAAATTGTCGAAGTGGTATCGCACATGAACGTGGTTGAGATGATGATGGCGATGCAAAAAATGCGCGCACGTCGTACTCCTTCCCAACAGGCGCACGTCACCAACGTCAAAGATAACCCGGTGCAGATTGCTGCCGACGCCGCTGAAGGCGCATGGCGTGGGTTTGATGAGCAAGAGACCACCGTGGCCGTAGCGCGTTATGCCCCGTTCAACGCCATTGCGCTGTTGGTCGGTTCCCAGGTGGGTCGTCCAGGTGTATTGACGCAATGTTCGCTGGAAGAAGCCACTGAACTGAAACTCGGCATGCTGGGCCATACCTGCTACGCCGAAACCATCTCCGTCTACGGTACCGAACCGGTCTTTACCGACGGCGATGATACGCCGTGGTCAAAAGGTTTCCTCGCCTCTTCTTACGCCTCTCGTGGTTTGAAAATGCGCTTCACTTCCGGTTCTGGTTCCGAAGTACAGATGGGTTATGCCGAAGGCAAATCCATGCTGTATCTGGAAGCGCGCTGCATTTACATCACCAAAGCAGCGGGTGTACAGGGTCTGCAAAACGGCTCCGTGAGCTGCATCGGCGTGCCGTCTGCGGTTCCATCAGGGATCCGTGCGGTACTGGCAGAAAACCTGATCTGTTCATCACTGGATCTGGAATGCGCCTCCAGTAACGACCAGACTTTCACCCACTCCGATATGCGTCGTACCGCGCGTCTGCTGATGCAGTTCCTGCCGGGTACCGACTTTATCTCTTCGGGTTATTCCGCCGTGCCGAACTACGACAACATGTTCGCGGGCTCCAACGAAGATGCGGAAGACTTCGATGACTACAACGTTATCCAGCGCGACCTGAAAGTGGACGGTGGTCTGCGTCCGGTACGTGAAGAGGACGTTATCGCCATTCGTAACAAAGCAGCACGCGCTCTGCAGGCGGTTTTCGCCGGCATGGGTCTGCCGCCAATTACGGATGAAGAAGTTGAAGCCGCAACCTACGCACACGGTTCGAAAGACATGCCTGAACGTAACATCGTTGAGGACATCAAGTTTGCGCAGGAAATCATCAACAAGAACCGCAACGGTCTGGAAGTGGTGAAAGCGCTGGCTCAGGGCGGCTTTACCGATGTCGCGCAGGACATGCTCAACATCCAGAAAGCCAAGTTAACCGGGGACTATCTGCATACCTCCGCCATTATCGTCGGCGATGGACAAGTGCTCTCTGCCGTCAATGACGTCAACGATTATGCCGGTCCGGCAACAGGTTATCGCCTGCAAGGTGAACGCTGGGAAGAAATTAAAAACATCCCTGGCGCACTTGATCCCAACGAGCTTGGCTAAGGGGTGAACAATGGAAATTAATGAAAAATTGCTGCGCCAGATTATTGAAGACGTGCTGTCCGAAATGCAGACCAGCGATAAACCCGTCTCATTTCGCGCGCCAGGAACGTCAGCCGCGGCGGCTGCACCGGCCGGTGATAGTTTTCTGACGGAAATTGGCGAGGCGAAACAGGGCACGCAACAGGATGAAGTGATCATTGCTGTCGGCCCGGCATTTGGCCTCTCTCAGACCGTGAATATCGTCGGTCTGCCGCATAAAAACATTCTGCGCGAAGTGATTGCCGGGATTGAAGAGGAAGGTATTAAAGCGCGTGTGATTCGCTGCTTTAAATCATCCGACGTGGCCTTCGTTGCCGTTGAGGGTAACCGTCTGAGTGGTTCCGGCATCTCTATCGGCATCCAGTCAAAAGGCACGACGGTCATCCATCAACAGGGACTGCCGCCGCTGTCCAACCTGGAGCTGTTCCCGCAGGCCCCGCTGCTGACGCTGGAAACCTATCGCCAGATTGGTAAAAACGCCGCGCGTTATGCCAAGCGCGAATCACCGCAGCCGGTCCCGACGTTGAACGATCAGATGGCACGCCCGAAATATCAGGCTAAATCCGCCATCTTGCACATTAAAGAGACGAAGTACGTCGTGACGGGCAAAAACCCGCAGGAACTGCGCGTGGCGCTTTAATAAGGATCCCTTTATGAATACCGATGCAATTGAATCGATGGTACGGGATGTGTTGAGCCGCATGAACAGCCTGCAGGGCGACACATCTGCCCCGGCAGCAGCTTCGAGCACTACGACCCAGACCGCAAAAGTGACCGACTATCCGCTCGCCAGTAAACATCCTGAGTGGGTTAAAACGGCCACCAACAAAACGCTGGATGAGTTCACCCTCGAAAACGTTCTGAGCAACAAAGTGACCGCGCAGGATATGCGTATCACACCGGAAACACTGCGCATTCAGGCGGCTATCGCCAAAGATGCCGGACGTGACCGCCTGGCGATGAACTTTGAGCGCGCCGCAGAACTGACGGCGGTGCCGGACGATCGCATTCTCGAGATCTATAACGCCCTGCGTCCTTACCGTTCAACGAAAGAAGAACTGCTCGCGATCGCGGACGATCTTGAAAACCGCTATCAGGCCACAATCTGCGCCGCGTTTGTTCGTGAAGCTGCGGTGTTGTACGTCGAGCGTAAGAAACTAAAAGGCGACGACTAAGGAAAGGTCATGAGATATATAGCTGGCATTGATATCGGCAACTCATCCACAGAAGTCGCGCTGGCGACGCTGGATGGCACTGGCGCGCTCACCATTACCGGTAGCGCGCTGGCGGAAACCACCGGGATAAAAGGCACATTACGTAATGTGTTTGGGATTCAGGAGGCGCTCACGCTTGCGGCTAACAATGCAGGCATCAATGTCAGCGATATCTCACTTATCCGTATCAACGAAGCCACCCCGGTGATTGGTGATGTCGCGATGGAAACCATCACGGAAACCATCATCACCGAATCCACCATGATTGGTCATAACCCGAAAACACCGGGCGGTGTCGGTCTGGGTGTGGGGATCACTATCACGCCGGAAGAGTTACTCACCCGACCGGCGGATACCCCGTTAATTCTGGTGGTGTCATCTGCCTTCGATTTCGCTGATGTCGCCACCATGATTAACGCCTCTGTCCGTGCCGGTTACCAGTTAACCGGTGTCATTTTGCAACAGGACGATGGCGTTCTGGTCAGTAACCGACTGGAAAAACCCCTGCCCATCGTTGATGAAGTGCTGTACATCGATCGTATTCCGCTCGGAATGCTGGCTGCCATTGAGGTCGCCGTACCCGGTAAGGTTATCGAAACGCTGTCAAACCCTTATGGCATTGCGACGGTGTTTAATCTCAATGCGGACGAGACCAAAAACATTGTCCCGATGGCGCGAGCGCTGATTGGCAACCGTTCCGCTGTGGTGGTGAAAACCCCGTCGGGAGATGTTAAAGCACGCGCCATTCCTGCCGGAAACATTGAACTGCAGTCACAGGGACGCACGCTACGCGTTGATGTCGCTGCAGGTGCCGATGCCATTATGAAAGCAATCGGCGAATGCCCGAAACTGGACAACGTTACCGGTGAAGCAGGCACCAATATTGGCGGCATGTTGGAACACGTACGTCAGACGATGGCAGAACTGACCAATAAGCCAAGCAACGAAATTTTTATCCAGGATTTGCTGGCCGTAGATACCTCCGTTCCGGTCAGCGTCACTGGTGGACTGGCCGGTGAGTTTTCTCTGGAACAGGCCGTCGGTATCGCCTCGATGGTGAAATCGGACCGTCTGCAGATGGCGATGATCGCCAGCGAAATCAAAGAAAAGCTGAACGTGGACGTGCAGGTTGGCGGCGCAGAAGCCGAAGCGGCGATTCTGGGCGCGCTCACCACGCCAGGTACCACGCGTCCGCTGGCGATTCTGGACTTAGGCGCGGGCTCGACTGACGCCTCCATTATCAATCCCAAAGGCGAAATTATCGCCACCCACCTCGCCGGGGCTGGCGACATGGTTACCATGATCATCGCCCGGGAACTGGGACTTGATGACCGCTATCTGGCGGAAGAGATCAAAAAATATCCGTTAGCCAAGGTCGAAAGCCTGTTCCATCTGCGCCACGAAGACGGCAGCGTTCAGTTCTTCCCGACTCCACTTCCCCCTGCGGTGTTTGCCCGCGTCTGTGTGGTCAAGCCGGATCAACTGGTGCCCCTGCCCGGCGATCTCGCGCTGGAGAAAGTTCGCGCCATTCGCCGCAGCGCCAAAGAGCGTGTGTTTGTCACCAACGCCCTGCGCGCACTGCGCCAGGTCAGCCCGACGGGCAATATCCGCGATATTCCGTTTGTCGTTCTGGTGGGCGGCTCCTCGCTGGACTTTGAAGTGCCGCAACTGGTGACGGACGCCCTGGCGCATTATCGCCTGGTTGCCGGACGTGGAAATATTCGCGGCACCGAAGGCCCACGAAACGCGGTTGCGACGGGGCTCATCCTCTCCTGGCACAAGGAGTTTGCCCATGGACAGTAGCGTCACCACGCCTGCCATTGTGATTTCGACCATCGGCGACTGCCTTTCGGTCTGGAAAGAGGTGCTGCTCGGCATTGAAGAAGAAGGCATCCCGTTTGTGATTCAAAACCAGGCGGCGGGAGAAGTCGTTCAGAGCGCATGGCAGGCTGCCCGCCAGTCTCCACTGCTGGTCGGCATCGCCTGCAACGAAGAAACCCTGGTCGTGCACTACAAGAATTTACCCACTTCAGCGCCGCTTTTTACGCTGACGTATCGCCAAAACAGCCTTGACCGGCGAAGTACTGGAAACAACGCGGCAAGGTTAGTCAAAGGGATCCCCTTCCGGGATCTCAATGCTTAATCCACAGGAGAATTGCAGTATGAATAACGCACTGGGTCTGGTTGAAACAAAAGGGTTGGTCGGCGCGATTGAAGCCGCAGATGCCATGGTGAAATCCGCCAACGTGCAACTGGTCGGTTACGAAAAAATCGGCTCCGGCCTGGTGACCGTCATGGTTCGCGGTGACGTCGGCGCCGTTAAAGCCGCCGTTGATGCAGGCTGCGCGGCAGCAAGCGTCGTGGGTGAGGTGAAATCCAGCCACGTTATCCCGCGTCCGCACAGCGACGTTGAGGCTATTTTACCGAAATCAGCCTGAGCATTATCGAAAAGGAGCACAGCGTGAAGCAATCACTGGGATTACTCGAAGTTAGTGGTCTGGCATTAGCCATCTGTTGCGCAGATGCCATGGCGAAAGCGGCTTCCATCACGCTGGTTGGCCTTGAAAAAACCAACGGTTCAGGCTGGACGGTGATCAAGATCACCGGTGATGTGGCATCAGTACAGTCTGCCATCATCACCGGTGCTCATCTCGCCGAACAGCAAGATGGCCTGGTCGCGCATAAAGTGATCGCCAGACCCGGCGAGGGCATTCTCTCCCGCGCGATGGCAGCCACTCCGGCGCCGGTACCTGCACCCGCAACGGTGTCTGCACCGGAACCTGTGCCAGCCCCCATCGAAGAACCTGAAACTGAAGTCGTTGTAGAAGAGTCAGCACCGGAAGCGGCGCCTGAAGACGGGATTATCAGCTGCAATTTGTGTCTGGACCCGGCCTGTAAGCGCCAGAAAGGCGAACCCCGGTCGCTCTGCCTGCATTCAGGTAAACGAGGTTAAGCGTAATGGATAAGCAACTTCTGGAAACGACGGTCAGCAAAGTGCTGAATGAATTACGGGATCGCCCTATTCCACTGGGCGTTTCCAACCGTCATATCCACCTTAGCGCTGAGGATTATGCCCGTCTGTTTCCGGGACATCCGATTAGTGAGAAAAAAGGGCTCCTGCAACCGGGACAGTACGCCGCTGAGCAGACCGTCACGTTAGTAGGTCCTAAAGGTCAACTGAAAAATGTCCGCCTGCTGGGGCCGCTGCGTAGCACCAGTCAGGTGGAGATTTCGCGCACGGATGCCAGAACGTTGGGTATCGCCGCGCCGTTGCGGATGTCCGGTAATCTCAAAGGTACGCCGGGTGTTCGCCTCGTGAGCCCCTTTGGCGAACTCGAACTCCCCTCCGGGGTGATCGTCGCCCAGCGCCACATTCACATGTCGCCGCTGGACGCGCTGATCCTGCGCGTTGCTCACGGTGATAGCGTCAGTGTCGCCATTGAAGGCACCGAGCGTCGGCTGATCTTCGACAACGTTGCGGTACGCGTTTCCCCCGACATGCGTCTGGAGATGCATATTGATACCGACGAGGCTAATGCCGCCGGGGCAGATGATCCCAATGCTTTCGTCACACTGGTGACCGCGCGATGAACGGCGATCTGTTGCAGCGAATCGTCGAGGAGGTGGTCTCCCGCCTGCAACGTCGTGCGCAAAGCACTGTCACGCTGAGCGTCACGCAACTGCGGGAAACACCGCCCCGTGCCCTGTTTTCTCAGTATGCCTCTGTGCATATTTTACAGGTCGATCTGCCCCTGCTGGAGCAGATCGCCGACAACGATTCGTCGCATGCCGCCGCCGTCATGATCCATGAGGCGCTGGCATTTGGCCTGCGGGTGCAACTCTCGCTGCAACGTCGGTTACTGCCCGCCATGCCGGTGAAAAAACTGGCCCGACTGCCGCTGATTCTCTGCGACGAACAGGGGCAGCCGATCATGCTGCATTCCACCCGACTGTTAAGTTATGCCGATGTTGCCCCGTTACCTGCAGGGTTGCTGGTGCTGCATCGCAAATGTGTTGTTACCGCGCTGGCTCGCGAGACCGCGAGCTCGCGCCACATCCAATTGATGAAGCAGGAGTGAACCATGCATCTGGCACGTGTTACAGGCGCGGTGGTATCCACGCAAAAATCGCCCTCGTTGATCGGAAAAAAACTTCTGCTGGTACGCCGGGTGAGTGCCGACGGTGAATTGCCGGCGAACCCGACGACAGGCGATGAAGTCGCCGTTGACTCCGTCGGCGCAGGCGTTGGCGAACTGGTGCTCCTGAGTAGCGGCTCCAGCGCCAGACATGTTTTTTCCGGGCCGAATGAGGCCATCGATCTGGCCGTTGTCGGCATTGTCGACACGCTTTCTCGCTAAGGGGGAGTTATGGCGATTTATACCCGCACAGGCGACGCAGGCACAACCGCGCTCTTTACCGGACAGCGCGTCAGTAAAACGCACCCCCGCGTGGAAGCGTATGGCACGCTTGATGAGCTTAACGCCGCGCTGAGTCTGTGCGTCTGCGCCACCCGTAGCGCGCAGCATCGTGCGTTGCTGGAGACCATTCAACTGCAAATATTCTGGTTCAGCGCTGAACTTGCCAGCGAAAGCGAGCAACCGTCTGCGGACCAGCGCTATATCAGCTCTGAGGAAATTGCCGCGCTGGAAGCGGCTATCGACACCGCGATGGGACGCGTTGCCCCCTTGCACAGTTTCATTTTGCCTGGCCGCTGCGAAGCCGCAAGCCGCCTGCATTTTGCCCGCACGCTGGCGCGCCGGGCCGAACGCCGTCTGGTGGAACTCGCTGCCGAGGTCAGCGTCAGGCATGTACTGATGCGCTATATCAATCGCCTGTCAGACTGCTTGTATGCACTGGCGCGCGCGGAAGATCACGACGCCCATCAGGACACGATTATCCGGGAAGTGGCGAAGCGCTATCTGGCTGCCGATCACGCCCCTGTCAAAAAGGAATCTGCGATGTCGCTCTCTTTTGGCGATCTCCACCAGTTAACCCGCGCCGCCGTCGAGCGGGCACAAGCCTTAAACGTTCCGGTGGTCGTCAGCATTGTTGATGCCAACGGTACCGAAGCCGTCACCTGGCGGATGCCAGATGCCCTGCTGGTCAGCAGTGAACTGGCGCCGAAAAAAGCCTGGACCGCGGTGGCGATGAAAACCGCGACGCACGAACTCGCGTCGGTAGTTCAGCCCGGCGCGCCGCTGTACGGGCTGGAAAGTCATATGCAGGGAAAAGTCGTCACCTTTGGCGGCGGCTACGCGCTATGGCGTGATGGATTGCTTATTGGGGGTCTTGGTATCAGCGGTGGAAGCGTTGAACAGGACATGGACATTGCACAGGCTGCCATTGCGGCAATAAACGTGAGAACACATCAATGAATACGACCGAACTGGAAACCCTCATCCGCACTATTTTGAGCGAGCAACTGGCTCCCGCAAAAACTGAAATCAAAGGGAATGGAATCTTTCAGTCTGTTGGCGAAGCTGTCGATGCTGCCCACCAGGCGTTCTTGCGTTATCAGCAATCACCACTGAAAACGCGCAGCGCCATTATTAGCGCTATCCGGGAAGAGCTGGCGCCACAACTGGCTGCGCTGGCGGCAGAGAGCGCTGCGGAAACCGGAATGGGTAACAAAGAGGACAAATTCCTTAAAAACAAAGCGGCGCTGGACAATACGCCGGGCATTGAAGACCTGACCACCACCGCGCTCACCGGCGACGGCGGCATGGTGTTGTTTGAGTATTCACCGTTTGGCGTGATTGGTTCCGTCGCTCCCAGCACTAACCCGACAGAAACCATTATTAACAACAGCATCAGCATGTTGGCGGCGGGCAACAGCGTCTATTTCAGCCCGCATCCGGGTGCCAAAGCCGTGTCACTGAAGCTTATCGCCATGATTGAAGATATCGCGTTTCGCAGCTGCGGTATTCGCAATCTGGTGGTAACCGTTGCCGAACCCACGTTTGAAGCCACCCAGCAAATGATGGCGCATCCGAAAATTGCCGTTCTGGCGATTACCGGCGGCCCGGGCATTGTGGCAATGGGCATGAAGAGCGGGAAGAAAGTGATTGGCGCAGGCGCGGGGAATCCTCCTTGCATCGTCGATGAGACGGCCGATCTGGTGAAAGCGGCAGAAGATATCATCAACGGCGCATCATTCGACTACAACCTGCCCTGCATCGCGGAGAAAAGCCTGATTGTGGTGGAGTCGGTTGCACAACCGTTGATCCAACAAATGCAAAATTTCGGCGCGCTATTGTTAAGTGAGGCCGATACCGAGAAGCTGCGTGCGGCCTGCCTGCCAGAAGGGGTAGCCAATAAAAAACTGGTCGGTAAGAGTCCTTGCGCCATGCTCGAAGCCGCCGGTATTCCGCTCCCGGCAAAAGCGCCGCGCCTGCTGATTGGCGTCGTCAGCGCAGACGACAATTGGGTAACCAGCGAGCAGTTAATGCCGATGCTGCCAGTGGTGAAGGTGAAAGATTTTGACGCTGCATTGTCGCTGGCGCTGAAAGTGGAAGAAGGATTACACCACACCGCCATCATGCATTCGCAGAATGTCTCTCGCCTGAACCTTGCGGCGCGAACTCTGCAGACCTCCATTTTCGTTAAAAACGGCCCCTCCTATGCGGGGATTGGCGTCGGCGGCGAAGGGTTTACCACCTTCACCATCGCCACGCCGACCGGTGAAGGGACAACGTCGGCGCGCACGTTTGCCCGCTCCCGTCGCTGTGTGCTGACTAACGGTTTCTCAATCCGCTAATGAGGTTGTGATGAATACTTTTTCACTACAAACCCGTCTATACAGCGGCCCTGGGAGCCTGAAGGTGCTTGGCCGTTTTACGAACAAGCACATCTGGATTATCTGCGATGGTTTTCTCGCCCGTTCGCCGCTGATTGATACGCTGCGCGAGGCGATACCGGCAGATAACCGGATCAGTGTTTTCAGTGAGATCACGCCCGATCCAACTATCGGAACCGTCGTTCAGGGGATTGCGCAAATGCAGTCCCTGCGCCCCGATGTGGTAATTGGTTTCGGCGGCGGTTCCGCGCTGGATGCCGCGAAAGCCATTGTCTGGTTCAGTCGTCAATTTGATATTGATATTGAAACCTGCGTGGCGATCCCGACCACCAGCGGAACCGGATCGGAAGTGACCAGCGCCTGCGTGATAAGCGATCCAGAGAAAGGCATTAAATATCCGCTGTTCAACAATGCTCTCTACCCGGACATGGCGATCCTTGATCCGATGCTGGTCGTCAGCGTCCCCCCCGCCATTACCGCCAATACCGGAATGGATGTTCTGACGCACGCGCTGGAAGCCTATGTGTCCACGCGCGCCAGTGACTTTACCGACGCACTCGCGGAAAAAGCCGCTCAGATCGTCTTTCAGTATCTGCCTGTTGCCGTCCGTAAAGGCGACTGCCTCGCTACGCGCGGCAAAATGCACAACGCCTCTACGCTGGCAGGAATGGCATTCAGCCAGGCTGGTCTGGGGCTGAACCACGCCATCGCCCACCAGTTAGGCGGTCAGTTCCATCTGCCCCACGGTCTGGCGAATGCCCTGCTACTGACGTCGGTGATCCGCTTCAACGCGCACGATCCGCGCGCGGCTAAACGTTACGCCCGGTTCGCGAAGGCCTGTCATTTATGTGCTGACAGCGCCAATGAAACGGCGAGCGTAAACGCGCTGGTACAGCACATAGAGCTACTGAAAAAAGCGTGCGCTATCCCAACCCTCGCCGTTGCGCTTAAAGAACAGAAACAGGACTGGTCAGTGCGCATTCCGGCAATGGTCCGGGCCGCGCTGGCGGACGTGACGCTGAAAACCAACCCCAGAGCGGCGGATGTCGGGGCCATTCAGGAACTGCTTGAGGAATTGTTATGAATATCGCCCTGAATGATGAACCTGGCACACTGGATGCGCCGACTCTCGTTGAACGCGTTCGTGCGGCAGGCATTGTGGGAGCGGGTGGAGCCGGTTTTCCGACGTATGTCAAACTGCAGGCTCAGGTGGAAATTTTCCTCGTCAATGCAGCCGAATGTGAGCCAATGCTGAAAGTCGATCAGCAACTCATGGCACAGCAGGCGTCACGCCTGATTCGCGGCGTACAGTATGCCATGAAGGCTACCGGTGCCCGCGAAGGAATTATCGCGCTGAAAGAAAAGTACCAGACGGCGATGGCTGCCCTGACGCCGCTTTTGCCCCCGGCAATCAGACTACACATTCTGCCCGACGTCTATCCGGCGGGCGATGAAGTGCTGACCATCTGGATGGCGACGGGTCGCCGCGTTCCCCCCGCTGCGCTGCCGGTCAGCGTAGGTGTGGTGGTCAACAACGTACAAACCGTACTGAATATCGCCCGCGCGGTCGAACAGCAGTATCCCGTGACGCGCCGTACGCTCACTATCAACGGCGCCGTTGCTCATCCACAGACCGTGACCGTCCCCATCGGTATGTCCTTACGCGACGTGCTGGAGATGGCTGGCGGCGCGACCATCGACGATCCCGGATTTATCAACGGCGGACCGATGATGGGAAGTCTGGTGACGTCGCTGGATGCGCCAGTCACGAAAACCACCGGCGGACTGCTGGTTTTGCCGAAAACGCATCCGCTAATTCAGCGACGTATGCAGGATGAGCGCACCGTGCTGTCGGTGGCGAGAACGGTCTGCGAACAGTGTCGCCTGTGCACCGATCTCTGCCCGAGGCACCTCATCGGTCACGAACTCTCTCCGCATCTGCTGGTGCGCGCGGTCAATTTCCATCAGGCCGCCACGCCGCAGCTGCTGCTCAGCGCCCTCACCTGTTCTGAATGTAACGTCTGTGAAAGTGTGGCCTGCCCGGTAGGCATTTCGCCCATGCGGATTAACCGCATGCTGAAGCGCGAGCTACGCGCACAGAATCAGCGCTACGAGGGTCCGCTCAACCCGGCGGATGAGATGGCGAAATACCGTCTGGTGCCGGTAAAACGACTCATCGCCAAACTGGGGCTGATACCGTGGTATCGGGAAGCGCCGTTAGTCGACAGTGAGCCCGTTGTTGAAAGAACGACGCTGCTGCTGCGCCAGCACATCGGCGCCAGCGCGGTGCCCTGCGTTCAGAAAGGCGATCGCGTCGCGCGTGGTCAGTGCATTGCAGAAATTCCGCAAGGTGCGCTCGGCGCGCCTGTTCACGCCAGTATTGACGGCATTATCTGTGAGATAACAGATCAGGCCATCATCGTTGTAAGAGGTTAACCATGTCTCAGGCCATAGGTATTTTAGAACTCACCAGCATTGCCAAAGGGATGGAAGCAGGCGATGCGATGCTGAAAAGCGCCAATGTGGATCTGCTGGTCAGCAAAACCATTTGTCCGGGTAAGTTTTTGCTCATGCTCGGCGGCGACGTCGGCGCAGTACAACAGGCGATCGAGACCGGAAATGCGCTCGCTGGCGAGATGTTGGTCGACAGTCTGGTATTGCCCAATATTCATGCCAGCGTACTTCCCGCGATCAGCGGACTGAACAGCGTGGACAAACGTCAGGCGGTGGGGATTGTTGAAACCTGGAGCGTCGCAGCCTGTATCAGTGCGGCTGACCGGGCGGTGAAGGCGTCCAACGTTACGCTCGTGCGCGTTCATATGGCGTTCGGTATCGGAGGCAAATGCTACATGGTGGTCGCGGGTGATGTCTCCGACATCAACAACGCGGTCGCGGTTGCCAGTGAGAGCGCGGGCGAAAAAGGCCTGCTGGTTTATCGTTCGGTGATCCCACGCCCGCACGAAGCGATGTGGCGTCAGATGGTGGAGGGATGATGGAAAGACAACCGACCACGGATCGCATGATCCAGGAGTACGTACCGGGCAAACAGGTCACGCTGGCGCATCTGATTGCGAACCCTGGCAAAGACCTGTTCAAGAAACTGGGATTACAGGACAGCGTCTCAGCGATTGGCATTCTCACCATCACACCAAGTGAAGCGTCCATTATTGCCTGCGACATCGCGACAAAATCTGGCGCGGTCGAAATCGGCTTTCTTGACCGTTTCACCGGTGCGGTGGTGTTAACCGGCGACGTCTCGGCGGTGGAATACGCCCTGAAACAGGTGACGCGCACGCTCGGCGAAATGATGCGCTTTACAACCTGTTCCATCACGCGGACATAGCGTGATGCAGCGCATGATGTTAATTGGCCCCAGCCAGTGCGGTAAGACCTCGCTGACGCAGTGTCTGCGCGGCGAGGCTCTCGAGTATCAGAAAACGCAGGCGATTGTCTGGTCTGCCGAAACCATCGACACGCCCGGCGAATATCTGGAAAACCGCTGTCTTTACAGCGCACTGCTGGCGAGTGCCTGCGAGGCGGATGTCATTGCGCTCGTGCTCAATAGCGATGCGCAGTGGTCGCCTTTCTCCCCCGGTTTTACCGCACCAATGAACAGACCGGCGTTCGGCGTTATGACCAAATCAGATTTAGCGGACCCACAGAAAATTGCGCAGGTTACTGGTTGGCTGGAACAAGCTGGCGCACAACGTGTGTTCGTGACCAGCGCCGTCAACCATTCCGGACTCGATGAACTGTTTGCCTTTCTGAACCAAAAGGAATCTTCATGTCTCACAAAATAATGGCGATCAACGCGGGCAGCTCGTCCCTTAAATTTCAGCTACTGGACATGCCGCAGGGTGATTTGCTGTGTCAGGGGCTGATTGAACGTATCGGCCTGCCGGATGCCCGGCTCACCCTGAAAGCGCAGGATCAAAAATGGCAGCAGACCACGCCGGTTACCGATCATCGCGAGGCAGTGACCCTGTTGCTCGAAATGCTGATTAGTCACGGCATTATCACCAGCCTGCAGGACATCGAGGGAGTCGGCCATCGTGTGGCGCATGGCGGGGAATCATTTAAAGATTCTGCGCGCGTGACCGATGAATCACTGGCGGAAATTGAGCGCCTTGCCGAACTGGCGCCCTTGCACAACCCGGTTAACCTGCTCGGCATCAACGTGTTTCGCCAGTTGCTACCCGACGTGCCTTCGGTTGCCGTGTTTGATACCGCGTTTCATCAAACGCTGGAAGAGCCAGCCTATATTTATCCGCTTCCGTGGCGGTATTACGCAGAGTTTGGTATCCGTCGCTACGGTTTTCACGGGACCAGCCATAAGTACGTCAGCGCGACGCTCGCCGAAAAACTTGGCGTCCCGCTCAGCGCGCTGCGCGTCGTGTGTTGTCATCTGGGCAATGGCAGCAGTATTTGCGCGATTAAAGGCGGCAAGTCGGTGAATACATCAATGGGTTTCACCCCGCAGTCTGGCGTGATGATGGGTACCCGCAGCGGGGATATCGACCCGTCCATTTTGCCATGGGTTGCGCAGCGTGAAGGCAAGACCCCACAGCAACTCAACCACCTGTTGAACAATGAATCCGGTCTGCTTGGCGTTTCAGGCGTCTCGCATGATTATCGTGACGTTGAACAGGCTGCTGACGGCGGAAATCCCCGCGCCGCGCTCGCCCTGTCACTGTTTGCGGAGCGTATCCGCGCCACGATTGGCAGCTATATCATGCAGATGGGGGGTCTGGATGCGCTGGTGTTTACCGGAGGTATCGGGGAAAACTCAGCGCGCGCCAGGGCGGCAATCTGCCAGAATCTGCACTTCCTGGGCCTTACCATAGACGAAGAGAAGAATCAGCGGAATGCGACCTTTATTCAGGCGGAAAACGCCATTGTCAAAGTGGCGGTCATCAACACCAACGAAGAGCTGATGATAGCCCAGGACGTGATGCGGATTGCTCTCGCAGAATCAGAAAGTTTCGCCGTGTCGGCCTGAGTTCGCGCTGCGCAAATTGCGGCAAATCATGGTAATAGCACAATCACCATGACACTATGCGCCGAGGATTGCAGAGCAGAAAGGTGATAATGTGGCTGTTGCGCAGTGCCCCGCGTCGTGCGGCGAACTTATTCAGGGCTGGATTATGGGCAGCGAGAAACTGGTCTCCTGCCCGGTTGACTGGTACAGCACCGTCGAGGTCAGCACCGGTTCCCCTTTAGCCGATGAACGCCCTCTTTCGCGGGCGATGGTCAACCGACTTCTTGAACACTGGGACTACCCTGCGCACCTGAGTCAGGATATCCGTGTTTCGATCCATTCAACCATCCCGATTGCCAAAGGCATGGCCAGCAGCACGGCAGATATCGCCGCAACCGCCGTCGCCACTGCGCAACATCTGGGTCATCAACTGGATGAGTCCACCCTCGCGCAACTTTGCGTCTCGCTGGAGCCGACGGACAGCACCGTTTTTCAGCAACTGACGCTGTTTGACCACAACGACGCATCGACGCAAATCCCCTGCGATGCTCAACCGGCGCTGGATCTCCTCGTGCTGGAGAGTCCGCAAACTTTACGTACTGCAGATTATCACCGCATTCCGCGGCAGGCTGGTTTGCATGCTGGCGCACCGGCGCTGAAGCGGGCATGGGAAAAAGTGCAGGAAGCCTGTGCGGAGCAGAATCCTTATCGGATGGGAGAAGCGGCGACGCTGAGCGCCATCGCCAGCCAGATGCTGTTGCCAAAACCGGATTTCGATGCGCTATTGTCGCTGGTTGAAGAGTGTGATTTATACGGCGTGAACGTGGCGCACAGCGGCAGCGTCGTCGGACTGATGCTCGACAGGCAGCGGCACGATGTCGATTACGTTAAGTGGTTACTGGCAAGGAACAGACTGACCGAACACTGGCCGGAACAGCATTTATTGCGGATGGTCAGCGGTGGCGTGAAACAACAGTGAGGATCGCCTGACGGATCCTCACTGCTGGCAAAACGTTACTCCGCTTTCGCATCGCCGTTTTTCATTTCGCCCATCGCTTTCAGCTTTTTGGAGATGTCGCGACGTTCTTTGGAGATCTCAGCATTTTTGATGATGTAGTCATCAACGCGATCTTCATAGTCGCTTTTCATGCTGGCGATGATGCCCTGAATAGCTTCAACGCTCATCCCCGGCTTGATGTAATCGCTCAGGTTGTCCAGCAGCAGGACACGTTTCTGGTTGTCACGGATCTTTTTCTCAACGTCCTGGATTTCACGCTGCAGTTTGTTTTTACGACGGAACAGACGGACAAATTCCAGCACGTCCTGGAAAGATGGCTTGGTAGTTTCCATTTTTACACCCCTGATAATGTGAGAGTCGGATTCGTTTAAACGATAGGGCTAACATTACGTTTCGCAGCCACAAATGACAATGGCTTCATTCTGGTTTCCATCATACCCTTATTCCTTGCTGAATCGAAGCAGCTGCGGCAGCATTCCCCTTATCTGCTTTTTATTTACGCAGTGCGCGGCAGATCAGATGCGACAGCAGCTCCAGTTGACGGGCGGTTTCCAGGCTTAGCCAGACATAGCCATGAATCGGCGTTTCGGCCACATTGTGTTCATCATGCTGGCGTATCAGCGTGCGCAACTCGTTAACGGTCTCGTTCAGTTTTTCGCTGTTGGCGAGAATCGGCTGCGGATTACCTTCAAACAAGGCATGGGCAATCGTCAACAGCGCCTGCTGGGTCATTTGCTGCGTTTCGCGTAGCGTATGGGCATTGAGCATGACGAAATGGCTTTCACGGGTCGCCCACAGGGCATTGATCTGCAATTCGAGCATGCAGACCAGATTACGGTTGACGGTCTGAATGGCTTCAAAAATAGATTTCTGGATGCGCGTCTCTTTGCTCGCCGGCGTAATAAGTCCGCGCATTTTTACCACGTCACTCAGTAGCTGTTGCAGATGCTTGTCCAGACGGGGACGTTCTAACAGATTGGGCGACAGCGCGGCCTGATACACCCGGTTATAGGCCGTCACGCAGTGCGCCAGTTGGATGCGCCAGTGAATGAAGGCGCGCTGCGGCCAGATCCCGGTAAACAGCATGGCGAGGAGCGCCCCCAGAATAACATCGCCGCCGCGCCAGAGCGCGGTCTCCATATCGCCAGCGGGCGCACCCACGACGACAGCGAGCGTGATGCCAATTAAGAGCGCCTGATACGGTTTTTTCCCTAACGCGAGCCATCCGCACAGGAACATGGCCGCCGCACACCAGAGCAGCATCAGCGGCAATGAGAACAGTTCAAGACGCAGCGCCACCAGCCCCAGCACCGACCCGAGGATCGTACCGCCAATCCGCTCCCAGGCACGGGGAACCACATTTCCCCAGAACGAGATCGGCCCCATGATCACCACCAGCGTAATCAAGGGCCATGTGCCTTCAGGAATGTTAAACAAACGAACAAGCAAAAAGGTCAGGATGAAGGCCAGCGCGATGCGAATACCATGCACAATGCGGTAATGGCGATACAGGCGGATTTCAAATGGACTCAGTGACTTGTCGGCACGCACTCATGCACTCCGTCAGGCAAGAATAAAAAACAGATTGTACCTGTTTTTACGCGCAGAAGATCACCGCGGCGGACAGGACATCTCGCTAAGCGTAATCGCTCAGCGCCGATCCGCCTGGTTTTAGGCTTACTTCGTGGCAGGTTGTACCGCGATATACATCTCGATATCCCAGTAACCGTCTTCGCATCCGTTATTCAGATAGACTTCAAAGCAGGGTTTGCACGCCATTTCATATGACTTGTCCTGCATCAGGCTATTGAAGAACTGATACCACGGCGACGCAAAATCATTATTATCGACGCGTGCAACTGCCGTCGCATATTGACCACCGTCGATTTCGCTGAGCGTCACGCCCTCGCTGTTTTCCGGTATGACAAAATCAGCGGGCACGGAAACGACCGTACTACAGCGCAGTTTTTCGGCGGGCACTTCATCCGGATTGTCGAAGTAAACGGCGATCCACTCCTGCGCCACAACCTGCTTGCCATCCACCCACATCATCAACTGGTCAAAGCCTTGTTTCACCGTTTGTTCCCATGGTCCCACCAGGTGGAAACCTGCAACGGTGCGCTTATCAGCGTTTCTGATCTCGTAGTTCATGTTGCCTCCATCGTTACACTGTATTTATATACAGCATAACGAAGACTAAACCGCCGTCACAAACACTTTGTGGTTATTATGTGAGCGTAGCCGAACTCCTGTCACTCTCTGTCAGTACGATTCAGACTTTGTGATGGAAATAATCGCTCAGACGGGAGAAGACGCCCCCCTTACCGACGGCTTCCAGCGTGACCAGAGGCCAGTGGGCGACCAGTTTGTCGCGGTCGTAGAGTTCAATTTCCCCGACCCGTTGATGTGCGGCAAGCGGTGCTTCCAGTTCCTTCTTATCCAGGATGTATTTCGCTTTGATGTTCGGGATTTCCGCCTTCGGCAGCGCCATCCAGAAATCATGTTCGGTGCCTAGCGCGATATTCTCTTTATCGCCGTACCAGATGCGCTCCGTTCCGACCTGCTTACCGCTGCGCAGGATCTGCACCGTGTCGAAATGTTGTTGTCCCCATAGCAGTAGTTTACGTGCCTGCTCCTCACGCCCTTTTGGGCTATTTGCCCCCATCACCACGGCGATCAGTCGGCGCTGACCGTCCACCGCAGAGGCAATCAGGTTGAAGCCAGCCCCCGAGGTGTGTCCGGTTTTCAGCCCATCCACGTTCATGGTTTTATCCCACAACAATCCGTTCCGGTTCTGCTGGGTAATACCGTTCCAGGTGAGGCTTTTCTCACTGTACATATGATAGAACTCCGGCTCACCATGAATGATCGCCCGGGACAACACCGCCAGATCATAGGCCGAACTGTGCTGACCGGGGGCATCCAGTCCGTGAACCGTCTCAAAATGGGTATCCCGCAAATTAAGCTTCTTGACGTAATTATTCATCATCGCGACAAACTGCGGCTGTCCTCCGGCGATATAGTCAGCCAGCGCCACGCAGGCGTCGTTACCGGAATCAACAATCAGCCCACGGCTTAAATCGCGCACGGATACCCGGTCACCTTCTTTGAGGAACATCAGCGAGGAGCCGACGAAGACCGGATTGTCCTTCGCCCACGCGTCGCGTCCCACCGTGACGATGTCGTCCGGCGTAATACGCTGACTGTCAATGGCGCGGTCAACCACGTAACCGGTCATCAGCTTGGTCAGACTGGCAGGATTGCGCTGTTGATGCTCATTACCCGCAGTGAGAATTTGCCCCGTGGTGTAATCCATAAGCACCCATGAACCGGCTTCAATGCCCGGAGGCGGTGGCGCAAAGTCAGCCGTACCGGCAGCAAGTGCAGAAGAGAGATACATCGCGAGTAAAGAAGCGGTAATAAACAGACGGGGTTTCAACAGCATGTCCTCAGACGTTCGAAAAGAGCCGTCCTTTTTACGGAAATTTGGCAAAACAAACAGGGATTAATTGCAAGGAAATGTGACTTATCGCATGGTTTTCTCTCTTTAGAAGATCAGCGCGCGTTCCTGATGGCGAGTTTCTTTAGTCCTTCGCGGCGAGTCAGGCTGATTACCGCGCCGAACTTTGGTACTCTGTGCAGTCCAGACAGCGCGCAACCAGAAGTCACGGAACCCACTTATTTATGAATGACGGCAAGCAACAACCCACCTTTCTCTTCCACGATTAATATACTTATAATTCAACGCACTGATTTAACTAGCTATAATAAAGATACAATTAAAATTATGTACTTAATTGTGTACTTAAATCAGTAATCTTCACATTTGACTGGTAGTCTATTTCAGGCATAATACTGTATATCCAACCAGTAAAGGGAAGGCGGTTATGCGTATCGAAATCAGCATTGCAAAAGAGAAAATCAGCAAAATGCCAAAGGGGTCTGTAGAAGCGTTAAAACAGGAAATGACACGCCGGGTCAGTAAACGTTATGAAGACGTAGAGGTTATTGTTAAATCAGCCAGCAATGATGGATTGTCAGTCCTGCGATCCACCGATAAAGAAGATGCTAAAGCATTTGTACAGGAAACTTTGCAGGATGCCTGGGAGAATGCGGACGACTGGTTTGTTCGTTAATCACCAGGTAAACTCTGCTGCGGCTGGCAATCATTCAATACTCGCACTATCGAACGGACGCCAGCCTGCCGCCCCCGTTGCATACGACGGGGCGGCATCCATTAATGATTGGCTGGGAATTTTTTATACAGTGTTGAAATCCCTACTCCATACGTTTTCGATACGCTTTCCCGCGGCTCACCTGCCGCAAGCATTTTCCCCATATCCTCCCATTGATCAGCTGTAAACTTAGGCCGGCGACCGCCAATCCGCCCTTTTTCTCTTGCGACAGCCAGCCCCGCTAAAGTGCGTTCACTGTTCAGGTCTGACTCATATTGTGCTGCGGAAAGGATGTTACGAAAGTTATAGCGGCCGCTGGCTGTTTTGAGGTCCACACCATCGGTAATGCTGCGGAAGTTGATACCCTTTTCCTGTAGTTGCTGGAACATCAACAACGCATGCAGGACATTGCGCCCGATCCTGTCCAGCTTCCAGACCACCAGTTCATCACCAGCCTGCATAGTGAGGATCAGCCGTTTTAGCACCGGGCGGTTCGACGTTCTCCCGCTGGCATGCTCTTCCGCTATGTGCTCGCACCCCGCTGACTCGAGAGCAAGGCGCTGAAGTTCAGTGTCCTGGTGGTTTGTTGATACGCGGGCATAGCCATAAATCATGGGAATTTCTCCTGTTATGAAAACAGGAGAAACGGCGAAATGTCGCCTGGTTATCAGGAGTTATAAAAAAGGTTCAATTGGGAGAAGCGGCGAAAAGAGATGTCGGCACCGGCGAAAATCAGATACCCGATATGTCAGCGTTCCCACTGTCTGCCGGTAGCCCAACCATACCTGGTTACTGCCAACTCCCAAATGGATTAATGATTCAATGGGGAACAATCCTGCCGTCTGCCAGTGATATATCAACATCATTTCCTGTTCTATTTCCAACGCAGATAATTCAGGTTTTTGCCACATCTGGGTATTCGCTTAACGCAGGAACAACAGGCGTGTCTTCAATAGGCACATCAATTAATCCGTCTGTTCGCGGCTCGTTTGTATCACGTAATACCAGTCCGACGCTGGGTGGACGATTTCTTGCTATAGGGAATTAATGATGAAAGAATATTATTATAGCGCTAGTGAAAATGGGTTTATGCCTGCAGATATGAAGGCAGTTTATGAATTAGCCGGGAATTTCCCAGGCGACTCCATTTTGGTCGACCAATCTACATATGAACAATTTACGGAATTACCACCAGATGGAAAGATGCGCGGATCTATAGATGGTTTTCCGGCATGGGTTGATATACCACCGCCAACACAAGAAGAGTTAACCGCTGAAAGCGAACTGATAAAAAATAGCCTTCGAATGACAGCGGATGCTGAGATTGCATGGCGGCAGGATGCTGTTGATGCAGGTATCGCGACGGATGAGGAAACCGCCGCACTGGCTGCATGGAAAAAATATCGGGTCTTGCTGATGCGAGTCGACACAGCAAAACCCGTATGGCCTACTCCTCCGGTAACAGTGTAATTTCAGGGGGTGTCGGTTCCGGTTCTACATCCAACCAAATCGGCATCCCATCACTGCTGGCACCGCGAATCTTTCCGGTTGGCGGATTCCTCATAAATTCAGCAGCAATTTCATCATTAATGGGGGTTGCGTCTGATAAGTCCCATCCAGCATCAATGTAGTTTTTTTTCAACACGACGGGGAAAAACGCATTATTTTTAACTGACCATAAATATTTCATTATTATTTCCCAATTGCTCGCCAGTATAACCACTCACCGGTATTGGTCTTTGAGTTGATAACCGTCACTGATGACAGTGTCAACGTATCTTTATTAAATCCCCATGCGGACACATTACTCGTACTAGTGGATTGCGTTGTTTCTGTAAGGCAAATATTTTCGACTTTATGGAGAAATGGTATGGGGAATAATAACGTCTGTGTGACATTACTATCCTGTAGCAGGGTTCCCCACTGCTCAATGTAACCATCTGGGGTACGCCGCCAGCCGTCACCGCTGGCCCAGGCTGACATGTCCGGTATCTGATTATCATCGGTTCCGACATCCCGTTTTGCCGCTTCTCCCAATTGAAGGTTTGAAAGCGCCGTTGCGATAGCAGCCGGGCCATCTGATGCAATATCACCAAACGGATTCGAGCGACTTAAATATTGTGCCGCAAAACCGGCAGTCAGTTTTTCAACAAACCCAGGCAAATCCCCGTCATCGAGAACGTCCTGATCCGTTTTCTCGCTGACAAACTGCGCCAGTGCAGCAGCGATAAAACTCACCTGCCGAAAAGCTTTGTTAATTTGCGCACTGGACGCCTTACCAGACATAAAGCCGGATAAAAGCGCGGGCAGGTTTTCCCAGTCCGCCTGGGATGTTACGTTTGCGCCAGGACCAGCCGCGAACGGTTTAAAATCGTTAATAGGCATTAGAGCAATTCTCCCCATGCGCCGTCATCAAATCCGGCGATATATTCATTGTCCATGTCAAAACCGAAAAATCGGTTACCTTCTGACGGTGTTTCTACCGCCGGGATTTCTATACTTCCTCCCCATACCCCTGCTGCTTTCACCGTCAGATACCCCTGTCGAATGGCCGCAATAAGTTCAAGAGAAACGTTTGAAATGTCAGTCTCCGGGAATACCCAGATGCTGATGGTCATGTCCTGGTTGTCTACGATCTGCATTTTCAGTCCAGAACCTTCCAGCGCAGCGTCAAGGATTGGCGGGAGCGAGTCGTTACGGCCGTCCCAGTTGTTAATTGCAATTTTCGCTTTAAGGATTATTCGGTAGGTTTCATCACTCAGGGTCGTGTAACCTGAATCAGGGTCATACGGCCCCTGCCATACCCCCTGATCGAAACCAAGACCATCAATATCCAGGCTGAAATAAACTCCACTGATTGGCTGGCTGACAATACGGCTTCGTCCGATCCACAGACCGAGAATGTCGAGTTGCACACCGACGGCTGTATCGATATCAAAGGCACTTACCAGCCCTCTTGTGGCGGTAGAGATATCAATCAGTGGTCGGGTGCTCAGATCGATGTGGTCAAAAAATTTTGGCTTCGTCGCGTGGTAGTTGGTGATTAACCCGGTGTACTTGCTCATGACGTCACCGTGATAGCGATGTTTGTCGGGTTACAGGACGCTGATTCGTTGTAGGCAATATCGATATTTGCCGCCGCTAATGACCCGGCCGATTTGCCGATCAACAGTTCCTGAATGTCGTAATAGCGCGCACTGCCACCACTGACTACGCCGAGGTTCGCCGGCGAGTAAATGCGGCTCAGCAACACTGAATCACCAATCGTCAGCCCGTTGATATAATCAGCGACCGCCTGCTGGATCTGCACACCAATTTGAGACGTGTAGCCCGCGAAGGCTTTCAGCGTGATATGCCCGTAGACCGGGACATCGGTCGACCGGGAGAAGCTGATAACGTGCGGATTGCCGTAAGTGTCCGGCACCGTAACAGAGGTGGTCCCGTAGGTTGACGTCCCCTGCCCTTTACTGCCCCTGATGGTCCGGGCGATTTCTGTAATGTCACCACCGTCAACAATGGCAGAAATTGAATGCGGAGGAAGACCGTTAGCGTCAACAGCACCAGTGTCATTCTCATAGAGTTTGTGACGTGTCACGCCAGCAACATTAGCGATCGCCCCGTCGACACCCTCAAACGGTGTGACAGACGGTAGCGCTACGCTCTGCCCCTGCCGGATACGCAGCTCTGCGTCGGTTTCTGCCGGTGTGCCGACGGTGGCCGCCGTCGGGTTCGTTACCGACGTCCAGCCACGGGTGGGCGTGTTGATGGTGGTGATAGTTCCGGCCAGTGCGGCAATCGCTCCGCTGTTAGCGCTCGTTGCAGTCGCCAGTACCGTTCCGTCGACACTGATTAACACAGACGTCGGGAGATTCCAGATAATGTTATTCTGGTCCCGCACGGATCCGTTTGTAATTGTCGTGCCAGCAGCGCCAGTAAGCAGCAGATCTACAGTCGAGTTCGTCGCCCCTTTGCGCGCAATACCGTTAATTTTTACATTGCTGGTTAGCGCTGCACCGTACCCGGTAGCAGGAGAAAAGCAGTTATAGACAGAAATGGCTGTGTTGTTGGCATCGTGAATCGCCAGTGCCACCAGCGCCACCATCTGGCCGTCTTTGCTGTCCGGCTCCAGATAAGCGTCACTGCCATAAATCTGCTGGAAATAGCTCGTCAGGGTATCGAGTATCGTCTGGTAATCAGGCGCACTGATCCCCTCAGCGGTTACCGTTGCCGATAAGCCGAGTGTGTCTAAATTGAGGGCCATTTATGCCTCGCTGGTTACTGTCGTTGTTCCGTAGATAGTGTCGATTTCAGCAGTGAATGAGACACGGCGCGTCGTGGTGTTCACTGTCGTATTGAAAGAGAGGATAGATTTCACGCCCCGCGTTTCGAGGATGCGCTTGCGGATCGCCAGATTATAGGTTTCGGGTTTCTGCTTACCAAGTACCGACTGAATCCACGGCGTTCCCTCTGTCGTATCGAGGAACCATTGCCCATACCACAATTCGAATCGCGTTTTTACCGCCTGCGCCACGGCCTCAGGTGAGTTAATCAGCCAGGTATCATCACCACTGCCAAAGGTGTATTCACCGTCGGCGTCTTCACGTCTGTATCGCATCAGTTCACCTCGTTTGTATCGCTGCTACCGCGCTGGACACCGCCGTGAGTGTGCGTATTGTCAATTGTCTTGCCGTTCGCTTTCACACTGCCGATAAACTCAACAGCGCCGGTGATTGTTGATGCCACGCCAGAAGCGATAGAACCGACCATGCCGCCCATCCACGTTAACAAACCGTGAATAGTGACCTTCTCAGAGAAGTCAGCCAGCGGGGTAACCACCTCAACCCCGCCAGGGGCAACTATCTTAATTTTCTGGGTGCTGGGGTTGAGCTCAAAGAACGTGCTTCCGTCGTCGCTGCGCAGTTGCGCCGCACTGGTGCTGATTTCACTGATTTTCTGCGCCTGAGACTGCGGCCCGACGATACAGAACGCATCCGATAAATCATGCACCCGGTCGTCAACAGGCTCCTGCACCCCGCCGTTCTGCCACCAGAAATCAATGCAGCGATCGGCGAAAATCACCAGGCATTCATCACCGGTTTTGACCGGAAAAGTTAGCGTACAGCCACCGCCGCGCGGAAATACCACCGGCACATCCACCAGCAGCGGTAATGTAGTCGACTGGTTGACGCCGTTCGAATCCGGCTCATAACCTTTAATGGCGGGTTGAACAACGGCCGTTACAGTACCAGGATCAAATGACTGAACAATGCCAGGCATTGAAACTCGCAACGACGACATAATGGAACCAGCCAGTCGCGCATCCGCTTGTTCTTTACTGCCGAGTTGGGAGCTTAAAGATACGGGCATTTATTTGTCTCCAGAAAGCAAAAACCCGCCATTTGGCGGGTTGATGATCAAATTATGTGCCTGAAACAAGGAGATTCACTTCACCTTCCGGCAGTCATACGTCCAGAACTCTCGCGGCTCGTCCATATTCTTACGGACAACTTCGACGTTCAGGATCGCTTTTTTGTTCCGCTTGATGTAGTCCATACCTAACCAGCGTCCAGTATTAGGATCAGGAAGCATCCATTGCATCATGACGTTATCGAAATCGTCTTTTTGTTTCAGAAAGGTCATTTTTTGTGTTTCTGGCTTTTGCCCATTGATGTGCATAAGACCATCACTACCAGCGTCAAAGCGGAACGGTCCACACTGCGTCGCAGCCGAAACTGATAGCGGTAATGCCAGGAGTAAACACAAAATACATTTTTTCACTCTACATCTCCGACTTTGTCTAAAGTACCTTTAGCCAGTAGTTCTTTACCACCTTTAGCCAGGCAAAGCAGGTCCATATACCACGCCTGCCCGCGAGTATCGCCAGTATAGTCGATGCTGCCCACGATGTAATCACCGTCAGTGTTTATGCTGGCAGGCTGTGACATTCCCGGCAGATCGTTAACGTAGAGATTACCGTCGCTTTCTGATTCACCCAGTCGCGCGGGAGACTGGGCTATCTGTTCATTACTCAAAGACGAGCGGTAAACAGATGCCTGATCCAGGCGGATAAGACCGCCCATCTTGATATTAGGGTTAATAAGGCACCGGACGTTTACACCAGCGCCCATAGTTTGCTGAGGCATACCAACAAGACCGGAATTTGCATTCAGCACGGTAGCAACACCGATGTAGTTATCCTCCGGAACGATATTCACCTGATTATTTTCATACCACCAGTTGGCTTTGCACTGCCCGGCAATATGGTTCATCAGCCTTGCTGTGTTCTGATACACAACTCGTCCTCGGGGGAAGATCGTTTCAGGCATGTCCGGAACTGCGCCAGATTCAATACCATAAGGCCCAAACGACTGCATGCCCAGGCTGAACAGGTCGCTGTATTTCCACCCGGCGGCCACAGTGGTCTTCACACTGGCGTTCAGGTGACCTTCCCAACTGTCGATACACTGGAGCATGATCCAACTGTCTGTCGCATTGTCTTTCCCGGTGATAGTGAAACGAATATCCCCGTTGAATATCATCCCGACGTTCTCATCCGGATAATTACCCGCGGCATCCGGCAGTCCCTTATATCCGGCGATAACCTGTATACGCGAGAACTCCTTCTGCATGATCCTGTTCTGAGTTGTAGGCGACAGGTTATAAACCTTAAAATTTCCAACAAATCCATTAAATATTGTCGCCGGCATTTTCTGAATATTGAAAGTAACTTTAAGCTCTGAAATTTTTATCCCATCACCTTTATCGTCAACGAGCAATAATTCAAAGTGACGCATCCAGTTTTTTGACATTGTTACTCCGTAAAGACGTAAAGATGTGACAGCGTGCCGAGATCAAATTGTGTCGGGTTTTCCTGCCCCGCCACGTCGCAAAGCACCACCAGCGAAAAACCCAGATTCAGATATCGGTACTGCGCCAGCAGGTCAGCCCCCGTAATCATCGGCATGCCGGAGATAATGGCATCACCATTGCCGTCGGCAAGGTCCAGAACCCAGTATACTCCGCGCCAGACTATCGACAGGCGATAAACCGTACCGTTGATAGTAATGGCAAACGTCTGATTATCAGCCACCAGCGGAATGTCTACGGCTTCCATCAACCACCTCCTCCGGTAAAAATGTTACTCAGAAAACCCTCTACGCTGGTAATGCCCTTTTGCGCCATCTGCGGTAACGATTTCAGGATAGAATTATTCGGCGGTACCGTTGTTTTGGTGCCTGTGTTCTGTACAGCGGAAGTTCCCACACCCTCGGTCATATTGCTTTTCGAGGCAACGCTGATTGTCTGCGTGGAGGTAATTATCACTTCCCTGAGGGTAAGAGTAGCCAGAAGAACATTCTCACTACTCTTGTCAGTCGTCACCTCCAGCGTTTTTATCAGCATATTGTTGTAAATACGCTTGCCGGTTGTCACATCGAAAGGAATACGATCGCGCTGCAGGTTAAGCAGTTCCTGATACAGTTCTTTCGGACTTAGTCCCAGTGACAGCCCAATCGCTGATGTGTCAGCGAAATCAAGCAACGATCCGCCGCCGGAAAAGCCCGTTTCCATGACCACTTCGGAAGGGCGCCTGAAAGCATGCTCTGATATATATCCGGCCCCCTCACCACTGGCACCTGCGTTCGTGGGTTGCTCGACGGGATGCTCCGTAATTTCCAGAGCATCACTGTGTTTCTCAGAGATAACAACGTCGGGAATGATGATTCCTATCGAGCGGGTACGCTGTTGCAGCAAAACAGATAAAAAGTCCATTATGCCGGTCCTTTTAATTGCTGTACGGCTCTGGCATTCACGGCCCCCTGCTTGTCCGCAACCAGATTAGCCGCTTCCTGGGGGTTGTTTACGCCATGTACATTAATGACAGTCTGCTGGTTAAGGCTTCCCCCACCAGCGGCGTGATACGCCAGTGGACTGTTCCAGTTGGAATAGCCTTCTTTACGCGCCATGGACTGCATCAGCGCCCCCATGGTGTTCGGATCGGTCAGGTTCAGTACAGCGTTTGGCGACACGCCCATCCACTTTGCAACATCCTGCGCATACTTTTTCGGGTCGTTGTTGTCACCTGCGGGAGCCCATGTACTGACAATATCCTGGATTGTCTGCAATGCCCGTCCGGTTGTTTTGCCAGTATAGTAGCGCATTAACTGTTTTTTCATCGCCTCCCAGCCATGGAGTGCTGACTCAAAAAACCGGAACCCTTTACCACCAACCGGACGAATATTGCCGGGGTTGTTGTTTCGATCTGCAAGAGTGTTGCCGCCGGGTATATCTGGCTGGATGTTGGCACCATACACCACGCCGTTACTTTGCGCGTGTTGCTCTGGTTCATCATCGCCAAACCAACCGCGAATAGTCCGGCCGACATTACGCGGATCCCAGCCAGTTTTATTCTTGATCCAGTCGGCAGTACTGTTGGCGCTGTCAGTGACACCCGGCATGGCGCTCGGGTTTCCACTTCCCTGATTGAGCAATTGCTTACCGATGCTGACGGCGTCGCTCCATCGCCCCTCGTTTATAGCGTTCAGCAGGTCGGCGATCAGGTTCAGCATCTTGCTGAATTCACCCATCTGCATGATGAAGTTCTGAACATCCCACTTCAGAGACCACGATTTCGGATCAATACCGAGCAGCTTTAACAGGGAATCAGTCAGGCCGCTGATGCTGTCCTGTAGCTCTTTGATGTTTTTCAACGCTTCGTTGATGCCTGGAGCCCATTTTTCCCAGTCAATAAGGCTGTCGCCGCCCTCTTTCCACGTTTTATAGTCGTCATAGAGCAGGACCAGCGCGCCCGCCAGCATCATGACAATGCCAACAGGTGACGCAAGAAACGCGGAATTCAGCAGCCTCCAGGCGACTAACAGCGCACCGAACAACGTGATCAACTGCTGGGTTGCCGGATCGAGCCGTTTAAACCAGTCGATAATGTCACTGACGGCACCACCAGCGCGCCAGAGTACGCGCGTAATGGCATCACCAGCCCAGAGAATGCCCTTGATGACTTTCGTCAGCACAGCCTCGATACGCGGCCAGTTATCCAGCAACTGTTTTCGCAGGTTATCCATGCTTCCGACAAGACCGCCGGCAAGTGTGGCGCCAATCTTATCGCGCGCCATTCCGGCGGCTTCGCTGAACGCGCGCAGCGACGTCATAAAGCGGTTAGAGGAAACGGCGGCCTCGTTAGCGTTGAAGCCGATCGCTTTCGCCATCGTTGAGTATTGCGCGCTGAACTGCCCGACGCCGCGGCGCATTGCCATCAGAGTGTTTTCGTCAATCCCCAGCATTTGCGCATACTGGTTGGCGCGGTAGTACGGCATGCTGCTGAGCTTCTGCCCAACACCCGTAAAGATGGTGGACATATCCCGCATTTTGCCACTGGCGTCACGCGTCTGAACGCCCAGGCGGTTAAGGAATCCCTCAGAGCCCGGATTATTCCGCATAAAACGCGACAGGCTTTCCAGCGAACCGCGTGCAGCGTCGGCACTGCCTCCAACCTGAGAAATAGCGTAGCCTACCGACTTGATCCCCTGCACCGTGGCACCGGTGCGCTGCGATGCCCAGTAGAGTTGATCCAGACCTGAGGCTATTTTCGCGGTAAAAGCCACAACAGAGAGCGCTGCCCCTTCAACCGCCAGCCCCATTTTGATCGCGTTAGCGGTCGCTCCCGTAAGCACAGAATTAAATTTCTGATACCCGGACTCATCAAGGCTGAATCCCAGCGATACGAGGAAATCTTTAATAGTCTCCGCGTTCATTAGCCTCTCTCCATTTATCAATCCGGCGTTGGTTGTCGGCCTTAACAGCCAGATGGTCATTCATCAGCGCGATATCGCACAGATCGACAGATCCATCCTTCAACGCGTAGTAAGGAATTAACCCGGCATCCACCGGGTCAAGGAGATAAGACAGCCCGTCAGGCAGGCTGGTGAGCGTTAACCCTGAGGCTGGTCCGGCGTCGCACTGATAGGGAGTGCGGGCAAAAAATTTCCGAGCGAATCGGCGACCACCCGCGCCACCAGTTGCAGCATGGAAAAAAGGTCAATATCGTCAAACATCAACTGACCACTGTTAAACACAGGTGCCCAGACTTTACCGTTCTCACGCACCACAACCGCAAGGCAGGGATGAATAATCGCGTTAGTGTCATCTTCGCTGAGCGCGGCCAGTTCTTCAGCGATACGAGGCAGGACTTTTTCAAGTACCGGCGCCAGCGCATCGGGATTCGCGTTTTCCAGACCACCAGCAGGGAGCATAGCGCGGACACTGCCGAAATCTGCCAGCACTCCGGCCAGTATTGGCAGTAACTTACGGGAGACCTTCAGTTGCTGAAAAACATCCAGTTTCGCCGTGCGGTAATTAACACCTTTAATTTCAAATTCCATCTTTACTCCGAATGATTGGTTGTGGACCGCCTTAGCGATATCCTTTCGGTTCCTACACTTAAGGACTGAGGAGGTCCACATGTCTGAAAAACTGAACGCCAGAGAGCTGGCATTTCATTACCTTGCCAGCCAGCATGAAAAGCTGAGTGAAGAAGCGTATCTGGCAAAGCTTATTGAATCGGAGGCCCGATTTACTGAGCTTCTCGCGTCTGAGGCGCAGGATCCCCTGAGTATATGGGACACGCTGGGGAGGCAGTCTTAGCCTTTGACTGACATATCCAGATGAAGGTATCCACCACCGCTTCGGCGGTGGTTTTTGCTGCATCTTTCACCTGTTTGTCTGTCTTGCCAGCTAAAACCATCTCTTCAACTACCCGTGGTACGGTGTCACGCACCACGAAAAAGAGATCTCTGGCAATGCTGGCGTCCAGCTCATACCCGCAGATAAAAACTGTTTTGTTTTCTTTTTCCATCGCTTAAAACTCCCCGAGAAGACCATCGATTTTGCCGCAGTCGAATACCCAGGCTACCGTTCCGGCGACTTTAGGGTTATTCCAGTCAGGCTGTTTCTGGAACGCACAGGATCGGGCGGTGAAGAAGTCACCAGAGACCTTGTTACGCACCACAATCACGTTATTCCCCCATGTTCCGGAAGACAGGCGTTGCGCGTTATACATCAGCGACAGTTTTTTGTTCACAGGAGAGGTTTTCAACAGAGTGACAGTCAGCGTCCCACTGTTACCGCCATGCAGGCTGTGCATCACTTCGCCGTCAGCACCGATTGTCATGGTGTTTTTGGCTTCAGTCATCGACACCGTGATGCCCTCTTCGGAGTTGGCTGAGCCAGAACCGAGATCGATAGCTCCGGTTGGGCCCGCCAGGGTGCCTGATACATCGAGAAAAGAATACGTAGACATTTTTTCTCCTTAACGCACTACGGTGATTGCGACATCGCCGTAATGAACGGCGCCCGCCAGTTTTGCAGCAACCTGAATCGGTACGCCTTTTCGCGCTTCACGATCGGTCTGCAACTGGTTATCAACGGTGTCAGCCCAGGTGTAATAGCCCTTCGTCAGGGTATCGCCCGTATTGAGTTGCCCCATAGGGCCACCAGTCCAGACGCCAGGCGCAAACAGGCCGTTTCGTTCAGCCACATCGAGCACCTTCTCAATGTTGGCGATACGGGTGGTTGTCCCTGCGTCGGTCTGCGGGATCTTCGTGGTACTGGTGTACAGCGTGTTGTAGTCGGCGGTCTGTACCGCATTCTGCAACCAGTCAAGGCCGTGGCGCTCATCGAAGAAATCACCATTGCACATCACGCCCTGTTCAAGAATGGCTGTATCGTTTTCGTAGTACACGTAAACGTTACAGTTCTTCGCTTCCAGAGCATTCGCCTGTGACGTACTGATGGTTTCGTAGGTCACGCCAGGCAGTTGCTTGAACTTCAGGGTGATGGTGGTGTTGCTGCCGTTGAAGTTGACCGTAAAGGCACGACCAAACGAAGACAGCGCGGCGTAGCGACTGGTAGAGGAGTACTGAATAAAAGAACGGCTGTATTTCGCCGCTTTCAGTTTCGACGCGAGATCCGTTTCAACAACCGTACTCATAACATCCGCATCATCAGAGGTGATCGCCAGAATGCGGGAAACGGTCGCTGATTCCACAGCCGCCGAAACGGTAATCATATCCGCGTCAGAAGGATAGTCGGCTTCAGGTACGGCGAGGTGCAGCCCGTACCAGGAATTGTAATCCAGCAGAGCATTCACCGCTTCCAGCAGGGTTTCCGGTTCACCGGTTTCCGCAGACTCGAGGGTTTTCACCCAACGCCCAACGTAGACTTGAGTCGGTCGCGGCGACTGGGAAAACCAGATAACCGCAGCTTTATATTCTTCACTGTCCACACCGAAATCATCGCCGATATCGTCCGGGGCTGAATACAAGCGCAGACGTTCGGCAATCGGAATAACAGTCGAGTTACCCAGAATCAGCATAGAGCCAAAGTTTCGGCCCTGTGCTGCTCTGGCTGAAAGCGTCACAGTCACGTTGGTGACGCGATTTAAAGGCAAGCCTTTCGCCATGATCAATCTCCGGTTGAAATTGTAACGTTGGGTTCAACGATGGATTTAATGTTGTAGGTGCGGATGGTTTTGCGGGTCAGCGTGACAGTGATGTCATAGCGCCTCACCCACTGCTTATTAATTAGTTCAGGCAGGTTATAAATTGTCCCGGTGTCGCTGAGGGATAACCCGGTCCGGTTAAGCTCTGTGTTGTTTTGTTCAACAAAGAGACCAGCTCTGAACGTCGTGGCCATACTGGCACCCTGCGGACCGTAAAAGCATAAAATGACCGTCACGCTCTCCCATGCCCACTGAGCAGAGGTATTTTCATCCACCTGGACATTCGCGGGCATGCCGGAAAGCGGTACGGTCGTGATGCCGAATGCACACCATGTGTTCCCGTTCTTCGGGATCTGCGGTTGCGGGTCAGTCCACCGGGGAAAAACCGCTTTGGCCGGTAACCCGGTGACGCCGCGGATCCACCGGCTGATTTCCCTTTCCAGTGCCTCATCGTAGGCAGGCCAATCAGCGACAGGCGTCAGGTATCCGCGCGTGGTGCTGTCGTTACTCAACTGGCGTCCCTCCGTCAAAGTCCACCAGCTCACAATGCGCCTGGACGAAACCAGCACCGTAGCGGGTGTACGGGTCAACAAATGTCACGCGATAATCACGCCCGCTGTATGTCACGATATCGGCATCCAGTCGCGGACTGCTGTCCGTTCCGGGTTGCCCCTGCGTCAGCCTGAACTGTGTCACGATGAGGATCGCGCCGCTGATGTTCTGAACTGCGGCCATACGTTTTGCCTCGAGGGAGCGATCGACAGTCACCACTCCGGAAAACGGAATGTCCTGTGGGGTATTTGTCGCGAAATTATCCTCATCAGCCGTCTGAATCTGTCGGTGACAAACCAGACTGGTGTCCATGAAGTCAGGATCGAGAAGAACCTCGCTCACATCGAGAAAAGGCATTATTTTTTCCTCACGACGTAGTTAATGGAGCGCAGCAGGTAACCGTGAGCATACAGCGGCTTTTCACCGGGAATGCCTTCGGCCCGCCTGCGTTCAAGGGTTTTCTCAGAAAGAGGATGCAGTCGATCACCAGCACCGATAACGGATTTTGCAGCGTCACGGGCAATCTGTCCGGCGCTGTCCAGTTCACGCATTGCTGCTTCTGTGTGCCCCTCCAGCGCAGCAGTTGCCGCCGCTTTCAGGTGCGCAGTAGTTCGGGGTTTTGAATCCTCGATCCCCATATCCAGAAATGGCCTCGGCGGTAACGTAACGGTCTCACCGTCAATTTTCACCGTTGCGCCGGTTGAGTGGAGGTAGCCCAGTTCCGCGTTGCTTATCGGAGAGTCTTCGCGCGCGGCCTTGTCTTGCGGGATCCCCACCAGCACATCCATACCGGATAACTGGCGCAGGGATTCCAGGACAGACTCAGCATTGTCAGTACGTACCGTCAGGCCACTTTTCATTACGGCGTCCCCAGTTGAATAGCCCCGGCACCGAAAATCATCAGATATTCCCAGAATTCAGAGCCGTAACGGGTGTTATTCCAGAAACCTGCATCAGGATTCATGGTCATGCCGGCGTCATAGCTGACAGAAACCTTGTCCACTGATTTTGATGTCTGCACCCCGCTGTTCGCACCACCGGAAGAACCAACCGCGGCGCCACGCTGATCCGCTGCGTACAGCGCCATGTAGTGCGCCACGAATAACTCAACGACATAAGGGAAAATATCTTCGCCAAACCGTGACTCGCTCATCAGCACATCTGCCAGGGCGAGACGGGCCTGAATCATCGGAGTGGGGTATTTTGTTTCATCAGAAAACTGCGGGAAGTCAGCGCGGAACTTCTCAGGCGTCGGCAGACTTTTGTTTTTTGCCATTAGCTTTTGCCTCTGCGAGTTGCGTTTCGAGCTCTGCAATACGGGTAGCCTGTTCCGCCGCCAGCGTTTCGAGCTCTGCAATACGCGGATCAGCTTCCAGTGCCGGAGCTTCACCATCAGGCGAACAGTGCGCCTTCACGAACCAGTGATCAGCCACATCGCTTTCGACGTCATGAAAACCAGGAGTAAACGCCCTGATGCTGGTGCCGTCGTTGAAGTTGAACGCTGTCAGTACATAGATTTTCTTCATTGGAATTCCTTAGAAAAAAGCCCCTGAGAAGGGGCTGTATCTGGATTAAATGCCATCCATGTAGTTCAGGGTTTCCGGATAAACCGGCTCAACTGCGCCCAGCTTGCCGTAGTAGGTCACCAGCTGATACAAGCCGCGATACTGGATCGGGACGCTCTGCAACGGAACCATAGGGAAGCGAACAAACTTCTTATCGTTGGTGTAGGCCACCATGCGATCAGTACCGCCCACACCGCGACCTTTCATCCATTTAACCGGACGAATGTTCAGCGGCTTGCCGTTCTGGTGGTAGGCGATAGTGTTCGTCTCCAGATAGGTCAGCAGAGACTGGTTACCGGCGCTGGAAACGATGGTGCTCGCAATGAACGAATACTGCTCAGGCGGGATCAGCAAATCTTCCGGCACTTTGGAGTAAGCGGAGCGAGCCCATGCATTGCTCAGTACCTGGTTAATGCTGGCGCGGATTTCGTCGGCGGTTGAGGTCGCCCACGTTTTGGTCGCGTTGGTCGGCGTTACCTGAGGCAGGTTAAGCAGGCCTTTAGCGCCTTTCGCCGAATCACCGATATAAACCTGCTCATCGGTATCCATGTTCCATTTAAGCTGCATACCATCGTACTTCTGGGTATCGATAGGACGCCCGACCTGTGCGGCAGCATTCAGTTCGATAACAGTCCAGCCAAGCTCCATGCCCCATAATTCCAGCGGGAAGCCCTTTTTCTCGATATCAACGTTGACGCCTGCAATCGCAGTGGCCAGCGGGCTGATCCAGTTTTTACCGTTGGCGTTAGGTGTACCGGCAGCGGCAAAAGTGGTGTTGGTGAAAGAGCTGATTTCGTCAGCGATAGAAACGTCTTCACGCAGCTGAATATCACGGCTCCACGTCTGGGAAGTCAGCGGCAGGTTCAGCGTTTGATCGAGTCGCTCCAGCTCGTGAATGAGAAAGGCACCAGAACTATCAACTGTTGCCTGGTCAAATGTCATTGGCATTTGCGATTTCCTTAAATGTTAAAGGCCAGTTCAATGTTGCCATTGGCATCGCCAGGACCATTGAAATAAGCGTTGGTGAGCTGCACGGTGTTTTCGCCATCAGCGGCTGTGAGGAAGGCACCAAGCGGACTGGATGCCGTCGGCGTTGCCACACGCATAAACACAGCACCGCCAAGTGCCACAGAGCTGGCATCAGCACCGATATTCACCGTCACATAGCCACGCTTCATGCAGTCACCCGCGAAGTTAAAGCCGGTACCAATCTGACGGACTTTGTCAGGCTGGGAGGCTGTCGGGTACGGGCGAACATAGATACCCACCACAACAGCAGCCGTGTCATCCGCCTCAATCGGCACAAACTTGCCTGCGGAGAACTTCCCGGCGAGGCCGTATGCGGCAAATGCCTTCGCGCTGTCCAGCGTCTGAGGTTCAACCGTCAGATCCTGCGGACGTGAGATTGCACCGGCGATGCCCGCAGGCATCCGGTAGAGAAAAGTATTATCCATTGGTTGCCCCGTTAGCGTTTAGCCCAGATTTCCTTCGCGGCGGCATTGATCTCCGCGATGGTTTTAGTGGTGTTGGTGTTCATTGAACGGAAACCGTCAGCAGTCTTCGCTGCGGTATTGCGATTTTTCGCCAGTTCAGAAACGGCGTTGAATGCCATATCCACAGTGGCTTTTTTCAGACTGGTGACATCCGCATCGCCCACGATGGAACGAACCAGAGACTGATCGGCAGCGGCAAGGATCTGGCGTTTGAATGCCGTAGGTTTCGCTTTCGCTGGCAACTGAATGCCTGGCTGAATCAGGTCGGCGCGGTAAGCGGCATCACCTGTAACAGCTCCTTCCACCTCGCCTTTTTCGTCCTCATCCTCGTCGACCGTTGTTGGTGCTGCCGGGGTGAGTTTTGCCACGGCTTCAATCAGCGCTTTCCCCCACGCCGGGATCTCTTCTTCCGAGTCGGTCGTGACAGGCAAAGTCGGCGCAGGCATTGGACTCTGGGGTGAAAGGTTGATGACCACGCCGCCCGGTGTCACGGCTGTTGATACATCATCATTATCGCCAGTCATATTATCCGGCGGATTATCGATCAGATTCGCCATTTCGGCGGCGTCGTTGGTTTTACGGGCCTTTAAAAGCCGGGTAAACCAGTTTTTAGTCGTGCTAGGCATAGCATCCCCTATTTTGCAGCGGAAACCGGCCCGCCCGTTTGGGACAAGGGCCAGATGGTTACCGGTTATCGCAGACTGATTTGCGAGGCCGGGTGAGATTTGTTCATAATCAGCGTCATAACCACAACTGACCTCATCGTCACCATCGTCGATGGCCTGTAACCCCTCGGGGGTTTTAACGATGACATCAGCAAGCAACAGGTCGGATTCTGAGCCTTGCCCGCGCCTGACGTTCTGAATGTGCCCGTTGGCTAACTGGCGCCAGTTCTCCGGGGTGACAAAGATAATTTCCCCGTTGAAGTCGCGAGGGTGTCCGATGGTCACCGCCATGCTTTCAAAGGAAGCCATCGCACGCTCACTAAAGACCTCTTCCGGCGTGCGTCTGACAATCACCTTCCCTCGGGCATCCGGCACCAGCTCCGGGCGTTCGGTGGCGTCATACTCCTGTTCACCGGTGCGCCCTATCGGCACATCTTTAAAGAGCACTGAGCCATCAGCCAACTGGAAACGGGTGTTCCCCAGGCGGGCTTTAAAGAAATATTTCATGGTTTACCTGCTGGGTTGCGGGCAGTAAAAAGGCCGCTCAATGGCGACCCTGTCAGATGGGAAAAATGTTCAAAATAACGGGCTATTTAACATAAGGGTTCTTACCCGCACCGTCGAAAATGGACTCGATTAAAATGTCCCCTTAAAGCCGTAAAAGTAGCGATTAATCAGGCTGAAAAACGGACTTTTCGAACACAACATTTTCATAACATTTCGCGGGTATTGCAGTTCACATAAAATGAACGCTCAAAGCCGTATTTTTTACTTTCTCGGCTCTGGTATCTGTACTTCCGGCCAGCATTTGCAGTTTGGTAAACATCCGGCGTGTCCGGTCATACCGTCCAGCGTCGGCGGGTTATCCCAGCGAACGAATTTATCTTTCATTTTCCGATGAGAATCACGCGTCCCTGCGCCTTCAATACGCCACCAGTACCCTTCTGAACCAACCGACAGGGCTCGGGCCTGAGTCAGCGCGCCGGTAGCGCGACCAATCTCTGTACGGGCAATCAGTCGCGCCCTGCTGGCGGACACATCACCAGAGGCCATGACCATTTCGTAAAGCTGTTCCGGTCGCTCGCCGTTGATAACGGCCTGTATCGCACGTTCCTGAATGTCTTTGACCCGGTCTGCGGCTTCCAGTGGCAGGGACTTCATCAGTTGGATCTGACGATAAACGATATCCTGCGCAACCTGCCCGACAGGAGTGTTACCCACCACATCGCGCAGACCAGCGGAAATCTCTTCCGAGACAGATCGCCACTGGTTCCATTCTTCGCGCTCGACCTGGGCAAACATTTTGTGACCGACCATTTCTGCCCAGTCACTGATGACGTCCGAATAGTCCACAAGGATGCTGGCGGTTTTGTCAGCGCTGGCCTGTGAACCATCGTAAGAGCCTGCTACGATTTCCCCGATCTGGTTTGCTATCGCCAACAGGCTTTTGCGGTACTGTATTTCCGAACGTCGGCGGAGGGCTGGTTTCAGATTCATCCTCCGACCACTGGGCCTTCGCATAGTCAATATCCTCGTCGGTAATGGATGCGCCTATGCCCGTCACTCGTGCCGTTTCCCTGAGGTCGGTTAGTGCGGCGGCGGGAGGCATTCCCAGATCACGTACAGCGGTCGCCAGTGCGGTAGTGGTATTGGTTGCCACTGTCGAGCGATCAACATCTGACATCTGCCAGAGGGGATTAAATTCGAAAGCGAAATCGTCGGGCAACGGCTCGCCAAACTCAGAACGATGAAGCACGTCATAAAGCAGCCGAACCGGTGCTCTAAGGGTGTTTTCCTGTAGCGCACCAATATCGTCGTAGTAGTTAGCCAGGTCAGAATCGCCCGTTGAAAAACCCTTCGGTGACTGTCGAAACAGGCGGACCAGTGGAATACCAACGGCACCGGCAATGTCTTCTTTGAACTCGCTCAGCAGGTCGGATAATCCGGCGAACGAGTAGGAATGCGTTTCGAAGGTATCTTCAGCATCAAAGAGAGACATCCCCTCATTAGTCTGGAACTGGCGCACCATGTCCATTTGTTTGAGCAGCGCTTCGTATGGCTTTCCGCCCATCGCAATAATTTTGCGCAGTTCCTTGATTTTTGCCGTGCGCAGATGCGCTTTGTAAGCGAGCTGTGCCGCACCAACACTCGTACTGTCATACGATGTCAGGCGATCGAAGATACGCTCAACAACAGACATTCCCCACTCGTTTTCCGTGAGAGCCTGCTGGTACGGAAGGGTTATGCCATCCATACGAATCAGCCGGCTGTAGTTCACCGTCCACGGTGGTATACCCTGCGCTGTGGTGACAATATCGTAAGTTTCTGGCTTACCAAGCTCAGGACCGAGCGTTTTGATACGGCGTCCGAGGTTCGGGTTAATCATCCAGCGGTCGAGCACGGCCAGGCCTTTAAAGCTGCCTTTCCCGACTTTATCCAGCACCAGCGGAGTAAGCGGAGCTTGCCCCTCAATGAGGATCAACCCCACGGCGCCACCGTACAACCTTGACCATTTCAGTACCAGGTTAAGCCTTTCCCAGAGCTTCAGCTCTTCAAATCTGGCCTCCAGAATACCCCGGCGCTTCGGGTCGATTTCGCTGGTTATCCTGGCCCCTTTTTTCGTCATATCGTCAGGCTTGGCATCGACAGCAGCACCGATGATCCACGATGAACGATAGGCCCACTCCATCAGCAGGCGGTTGCGGCTGGTGTAATTGGCGCGGTACGTTGATGCTGCATGCTGATTTGGCTGCTGCAGGCCAACCCGCGCAACAAAGTTGTCGTAAGAGTCCGCTGTGGCGACTCTTCCTGTTTTTTTCGCCATAGCGGTTATGCTCCGAGTCTGGACCAGATATCGAGGGAGGAATCCATCGGTGCGTAGTTGATCATCACCGAGTCAGCCAGGTTAGGTGACTTCGTTCCTTCCGGTTGTTTATCCACGAGGATTTTACCGACGGCGTTTTTCGACCAGGTTGGCTGTGAAAGCTCCATCAGCAGGCGGTCTTTGTTCTCAATCTCGCTGCTGATGGAAATTATCTCGTCAGGGTTATATTCCATGCCCTGTAGCGCCCTGAAAGTATTGCGGAAGAGTTTGCGAAGATGCCACCAGCTTTGTGCCTTTGCATTCGCGAAGAAATCTTTATTCAGTCGAGCAGGTTTGCCGTTATCGCCGGGGACAGCTTCATCCTCCGGGTCAAAGACACTGCCACTGCCACGGAACGGCGTCGCCGTGATGTAACCCAGCCGTTCGGCCTGGCGAAGTTCGTTAATCACCCTGGCGTCGCCACGCGCACCGGCGCCCAGCCCGTCCTCATCGAAACGGAATTCATCGAGACCGTAATCGTCACAGTACCCAAAGGATTTAACGACAGAGGCGTAGATATCACTCCCCTCGCCAGACCATTCGTGGACGTTCTGCAGGAGGAAGCCATAACGGGATGAAAAGCCGTTTTTGTCTTTCCCCTCGTCGGCGATATCCATCGCGCCGAGGCGCTGGCCGCTGGGCTGAATACCCAGTTTGATATGTGCGTCGACGGCTGCCTGTACCCATTCAGAAGGAATCAGAATACCTTCGGCTGATGCCTGATAGTTCAGATCCAGTTCCTGCGCAACGATGACCGGGTTATCAATTTTCTCGCACTCTTTCCGGTACCACTCATCATCCTTACGCGGATCGCTGCGCCAGTGGAAGGTAAATACCGGGATTTTCCCGCTATGCCGCTTCTGCGCGAATGGGTTACTCATGCCGTTGACCGATGAGAGATCGATACGGCAGCGGGTTGTCTGGGAAAGGGCCGCGTCAATCAGCAGAGGACGCTGGAGGAATGCAGCCTCATCCACCAGGTAGAGCGTGGTACGGTCACCACGACCGATATTGTCGCCAGCCTCGCCTTTGATGACCGCGCCAGTATCGGGGAACTCAACGCGCATGTACGGGGCGTGCTTCTTCTCATCCCACGAACCGCGAAACTCGACGGGCAGCGTTTCCACGAATTTGCGCGCCTTCCAGAACAGCGCCTTCGGGTCACCGGTGCTGTCGACGTATTCCTCTTTACGGGAGCCGAAGCCGATAACCATTTCTTTGTTGAAGAGGCAGAGCGAGCAGGCCAGCCCGATCGCCGTCCAGCTGAGCCCCATTTCGCGGCTCTTTTCGGTGATGCCGTTCTCCAGCTTTTCGCGCCGCTCCATGATCCAGTGAATCCACTCTTCCTGTTTCGGGAACAGTAAAAACGGTATGGATACCGGAAGTCCGTAGTCGAGATTGCGCGGGTCTGTGGTCATGCCCCAGTCAATAATGAACTGAGCCGGATTATCGCGGTAAAACTGGCGGAGCGCCGGAAGCACCTCCGGGTTCTGGCGAATGCGTTGCAGACGCTCCATACGCCACTCGAAAACCTGCGTATAGTCAGGTTTTTTGAAATCGAAGGGGAATGGGATCGGCACAGATAAATTCCTTAAAAATGCCCCGATTTAACATAATGGTCGTTACCCGAACTGGCGTAACAGCCCTCATCGAGCAAACAGCGTGAAGCCTCTGTTTTGAACAGAAAAGTGGCTAAATTGGGATGAATAAAACGTGCATAAAGCGAGTCAAAAAGTGCATAGCGTTTTTTCGGTTCGAAACGCTTGTTTTTGCATTTTTAGCCCAGGATGTTTTTATAGACGTCTGCCGCTTCCTGTGGGGTAAGTTTTGCGGTGTCGGTTTTGGCTGCCTCGTCACTATTGATGAACGGTTCGAATATTTTCGGCGCGCCAAGCTCCATAAGCAGAGTTTGAGGAACTTTTACCCCCTCAGCCTCAAGTAGCTGCGCTGCCTCCAGTGCGGAGTATTTTCCGGCAACCTTATGTTTCATGACATCACGCAACACATCACGCTGGCGTTCTTCCTCACTATAGACGCTGGTACCAAGACCGAGCGCCTTCGAGAAAACAGCAATATCGTTGTGCGTGGGCAGCACATCTTCAATCGTGGTTTTCACACCGTCCGGCGATGTGGTGACAACCTTCCGTTTACGAACGTCCAGGCTCTTACCGGCGACGCGGTTAATTTTCTCTCTGAGAGCTTCGCGAGCCTCAGTGAAAGCGCGCTCAAACTCGATATTCTCTTTACGCCAGCGACGGATCGTCGTCTCGTCCACGCCTAAGCGCTGAGCAACCATCCGATTGCTGATTTTGCTACGGGCTAATGCCATGTCCATAACGATACCGACGTAGGCTTTTCTGAAGCTTTTTTTAGGAGCCATACTTCCGCCTAAGTCAATGTGAT